>Ga0074394_1001_pt1 | contig 1969033 bp, 1810 predicted proteins | sample YelNatPoosite2B6_FD_65461 | JGI IMG/M metagenome (GOLD analysis project Ga0074394, IMG submission 65461) | Hot spring thermophilic microbial communities from Obsidian Pool, Yellowstone National Park, USA - site 2 B6 (version 4) (version 4) | ecosystem: Environmental > Aquatic > Thermal springs...
CCGAAGGTACGCAAGATACGACTAGATCTTCACTGAGATTGTAAATTCGCCTGATTTCTAACTCAGCAGCCCTTATGCGATCCCTTTCTTTTTTGGTTGGTGGTAACTCTAAGAATGTCATTTGTACAATATCCCACGGTATGGTTTATTACCGTTATGTCTTCAGGATCAGCAAAAACAAACTGAGGATAATAGTTTTTTATCTTCAGCTTTCCCACACGGTATTTTGCAATCGTTGTGTTGATTTGTCCATCGTTTAGACTGTATGTTACCACTCTGTACAAAAATACGCCCAAATTATTTTTCACCTCCTGAAACTTTGAAAAGGATAGGTTCAACCGCTACTCCTGAGTATGTCCCACCTTTTACCCATCTGAAAGAGTTAACCTCAAGACCTGAAAGACAACTTTCAGAAGCTTTGTAAAACTCTACCATATCTACCGTGACAATTCGACAGTAATTGTTGATTTTGTAATCTTTGTACAGTTGAGATTTCCATAAACCTGCATAAACAGCTGTTTCTACATACTCTTTTGTTAAATCAATATTGGCTATTTTCATAAGGCTTGTTGAAAAAGCAACAAAAACAAACCCTAGAATAAGCAGTACGACCATCAGTTCAATGAGGTTCAAACTTAGTCACCCTCGCATGATTTTGAAGTATTTATCGCCCAAATTGACTTTGCATTTGGAATATCGTTGAGTACATTGTAAAAGCGATGAAAGCAATAAACAAACCAACAAACGCAATCATCATTGGCTCGATAAGACTAACGAGCTTCTTTGTATCAGCCAGTATTTCTTCCTCATAGAAATCGGCGACCTTTTCCATGACAACATCGAGTTTACCTGTTTGTTCACCGGTCCCAACCATTTCGTACACAATTTGTGGAAAGATGCCTGTTCGCTTCAGACTATCTTTTAAGTTACTTCCTGCTTTGACTTCTTCAATAACCTTGGATATTATTGCCATAAACCTCGGATTATTAGAAGCCTTAGCAGCCATATCTAACGCGTTAACCATTGGAACTCCACTTCCGATGAGAACTCCGAGTGTTCTTGTAAATCTTTCGTTAGCCATCTTGAGCCTCAGTTTTCTTATCGGAGGAATTAATCCTCCTATGAATTCTTTCAAATACGCACCGTATACTGTATCTAGGAAGAATTTCAATCCAACACCGATTATTACAACAACAGGCAACAATATGTACCATTTTTTGGTGAAGATGTAGTTCAATTTCATAAGCATCCCTAAAACCCCTCCTTGGGCGTTGTACCAAAGACAGAGATAAGCTTAGGCAAAATGAAAACAGAAATCACAATAACGACGGCTACAGCAAAACCTAAGATAAACATTGGATATGCCATGGATGATTTTACTTGTTCTCTTAATCTGTTCATTCCTTCGTAATAATTTGCGATTTTTTTCATAGTAACATCTAATACACCGCCTTCTTCACCTGCACGCACCATGTTTATAAAGATAGAGTCAAACACTCTTTGTCTTTCAAGCGCGTCGGAAAAGGACATACCTCCTTTCATGTCCGCCGCGACTTCTCTAAGTATATTTCTGAATTTTTTGAGAACACCTCTTGTTCTGAAAGTGTCATTATCGCATCAACAAGTCTCAAACCTGCACTTATCATTGTTTCCAACTGTCTTGCGAAAAGAACAATATCTTTCAGCTTCACTTGGAAAACTGTTCTTTTTTAGCTACATTGCGTCCAGGTGAGACAGGCCCCGCGGACGTCCTTACAGATACCCTTTTTTCACTTTTTTCCACAATATCGGTGACCAAAATACCTTGTTCCTTAAGTTTGTCCAACGCTTCTTTTATACTATCCGCTTGAACAATTCCTTTCAGCTTTTTTCCACTTCGATCTATACCTTTATACTCAAATACCAAACACACCACCCGCCCTTTTAAGTGTGGGCTACTGATGACCTCACATCTTCCAAAATAGCACCGCTTTTCAAGACTATTTTTCTATCGCACAAATCTTCAAATAACTCTGGTTCATGAGTTGCAACAAGAAAACCCTTGCCACTGTTTTTGAATTTCTTAAGAATTTCTCTAACCGAAAGGACACCTTTCAAGTCTAATCCGGCAGTTGGTTCATCAAAGATAAGGAATTCCGGTTTATGTAACAAAATGGATGCTATCGCTACCTTCCTCTGCTCGCCACCAGATAACTTGAAAGGAGATTGCTTAAGTATATTTTTTCTTAACCCTACAAGTTCAAGCACTTTCTCAATATCTTCCTGGGAGAATGGAACACCAAAGTTCTTTGCAGCGTAAGTAATTTCTTCTTCAACAGTTTCGCTAAAAAACTGTCTTTCCGGTATCTGGAAAGCCACTCCAAATTTTTTACGGAACTCGTATGGGTAAAAGAAAGGGTCCTTACCGTCGTAAAGTAAAAACCCTTAGAAGGCTTTATAAGCAAGTCCAGCAAATATATAAGCGTTGTCTTTCCAGAGCCTGTATTACCAATAAGCAAGATGCTCTCATCTGTTGAAAAAGATAGATTTATGTCTTTAAGTGCCACTTTTTCAACATCTGTTTTCTCTTCAAAAATAACAGAAACGTTCTTCAATTCTATAAGCACATCTATTCACTCGCCTACATTTAATATCTAAATTTATTCTTTTCGGGATAGATAAATTCGAATACCGCCCTCTTTCCAGATATCCTCGGCGTTGCCGAAAACTTCTTTCATGAAGTTTCTTATCCTTTCACCGCCTTTATTGTGATACGCGACTAACTGGAGTGTTCCTCCAGGCTTTAGGTGTTCGTAGGCTCCGGTAATTAAATCCATCCACACTTTCTTACCAGCAACAATTGGCGGATTAGCGATAATATGGTCAAAAATCATCCCTTCCCAAGGTTCATATAAGTTCCCTTGTCTTATGTCAGCATCGATGTTGTTGTCTTTTGCGTTTATTTTTGCAAATTCAACAGCTCTTTTGTTGATGTCAGACATGAAAATTTCGATGCTGGGATTTTCTTTTTTCAGAACGATACCTATTACACCATATCCACAACCTATGTCTAAAACTTTCCCACTGACTGGAGCATGATGATTGACAAGTATCTGCGTAGCTTTATCAACATCTCCAAAAGAGTAAACTCCTGAAGGACTTTTAAACGAATAGATGTGCCCGTTTTTCAGCTTAAGCTGGACTTCTCTAACTTTTAAAGGAGTTTGTGGTTCTTCAACGTAGTAATGTTCAAAATGCTCAGAATTTCTTGCGGTTTGTTGGTTTTGCTGTTCTTTGTTTATGTCATCCCTTTTACCCATTATTTCACCTCCGGTTTAAGATTAAAATCGCTCTTTTATGCTAGTATGCAGCAAAAACACGGTTTTGGTAAAGCTTTTCTTGAGCTTTTGAGATAAGCGTGTTCAAGTCCTTTCCATCTGTTCCATATTCAGCTATGCTTATTTGAACTTCTAAGCTAATTCCTAATTTTGAAGAGAAGTTTGAAATCTTTTCTTCGAGTCTTTTCATTAACGCTAAAGGATTTTCTTTTGAAAGGGTGAGTATCACAAATTCATCACTGTTGGTTCTACCAACTACATCACTTTTTCTGCACGATTTTGTAATAACTTTCGATAGTTTAACTAACAAATCATCACCGAATTCATATCCATAGACTTTGTTTATCTTCTCAAATTCCTTTATATCCAGGAGCATTATATACAACTTAACCGGAATTCGTTTCGTTATTTCAGAATACTTATCGAAGTAAATAGCTATATTCTTCAAATTAGGTAGGTAAGTTAATTTATCAAAAAGGTTAACCCTGTCAATCTCTGCATTCTTTGCTTTTATAGCCTCTATTACCTCAAACTTTTCAACAACGGTGGAAAGCAAGTTTCCCATTGCCTCGGCTACGCTTTGAAACTCAACTTCTTCGAATATATCTTCATGTTCACAAGTATCCAAATTGAAGAAACCTACCACCTTTCTTTGTGATCTTATTGGAATAGAGATAAAAGCCTTTATGTTATCAATACTTTGTGCTTTTTGTTGAATAAGCTCCTCATCTTCGTTCAGTTTTCTTGCAAGTTCTTTAATTAAATCAACACTTCTTCGTTTAATTACATACGCGTGCTTGAATCTTCTCATAACCATCTCTTTCGGAGTAAATTTAATGTTCTTCAAAATGCTGTAATCGTGGTTGTAAACCGCCAAATAGGAATATGTCCCATCTTTATCCAGCCATAAAACACTTCCGCTATGAACGAAGCTGAGATTATCAATAACTATCTTAAGCAATTGCTCAAAGTCCTTTTTTTTGAGACTAGTCTCTCTGTTCGTGGTTATACGCAGTAGATTTTCACTAAAAAGAAAGAACATATTTTTGATTTCATTCTGAAGCTTTTCCTTCGCCTTTTTCCGAGCCATTACTATCGCTCCTAGTAAAAAACTTCACAAAACCTGTTAGTAAAATGTAGAACAAAAGAAGTATACCTATCAGCGCTAAATATCCAGTGATACCTATTTTTAATGCTAGCAAGAAGTTTACATTCGACATACTCTCATCTCCGTTAACATTTTACAAATTCCCTACGAGTGCTATGAGTATTCCACCAGCAAGCACCGAACCTATTTGACCAGCAACATTTGCTCCAACAGCGTACATTAACAAGTAATTTGTCGGATCCTCTTTTCTACCTAACTGATGAATAACTCGTGCAGACATCGGGAACGCAGAAATTCCGGCCGCTCCGAGCATCGGGTTGATTTTTTTCCTAAGAAAGAGATTTAGGAACTTTGCAAATAATACACCACCAGCGGTATCAAAACAAAAGCGACAACACCCAAAAGCAGTATGTAAAGTGTTCTAGGTTGTAGGAACTTATCAGCTGTCATTGTTGAACCTATAGACAACCCTAAAAGAATCGTGACGATATTGGCAAGTTCTGTTTGAGCAGTTTTTGAAATTGAGTTTAACACTCCGCACTCTCTTAAAAGATTTCCAAACATTAAAAAACCTATCAGTGCAGCTGCACTTGGAGCAATTAAGCTTGCAATAATGGTAACTAAAATAGGAAAAATAATCCTGGCAGTTTTATTCACTTTTAAACTCTTCGGGGCCATTTTTATTCTTCTTTCTTCCCTGGTAGTGAGTGCTTTTATAACCGGTGGCTGTATTATTGGAACAAGCGACATGTAAGAATAGGCTGCCACCGAAATCGGACCAAGCAAATCTTTTGCGAATCTTCCCGCGACGTAAATTGAAGTTGGGCCGTCCGCGGAACCAATTATACCTATGGAAGCTGCCTGCTTTATATCAAAACCCAAAAGCGTTGCAACAACCATCGTTGCAAATATACCAAACTGAGCAGCCGCTCCAAAAAGGAACATTATAGGATGTTCAAGCAAAGGTCCAAAATCAATCATTGCACCTACTGCAATAAATATCAAAAGTGGAAAAATTTCTGTTATAATACCTATGTCAAAGAATATGCTCAGAACACCACGATGTAAAACTCCGCCCATCCATTGGTCAACAGCGGAAGAGAAAGGAATATTTACCAATATTGTAGAAAAACCTATGGGAATCAGTAGTGCTGGTTCATACTCCTTGGAGATAGCAATATATATTAGAAAAGCCCCTACTCCTATCATGACAACATTACCTATACTCAATGCAGATATCCCATTCAAAAGCTCTTGCAGTTAAAACACCCCCGCATATTCGCTACGAACGGTTCGGTTATTAAATAGTCTCCTTATTTCATATTTTAGCATAGACAAGAAGAAATTGAGTGTTTTGATTTTTTGTAATTCTAATTTTAACTCAAATTCACTATATTAAAATATCAGAAAAATACATCTGGAAAAAGGGGCGTGATTCAAGTGTCTAAAATTTCTATAGTCTTTGTTTTTCTGCTGTTGTACAATTCGATAATCTCATTGCAAACAATAGCGGTGTTCCTACGGTATCGAAACAAACCAATCTCTATAATAGGAGCCATCACATCATTTGCCGTGGGATTTTACTCATTCGGCTATGCTATGGAATTACTTAATTTACTATCAGGAAATATTAGCCATGCGTTTGTTTGGTATAAAGCACAGTATTTCGCTATTCCGTACATTCCAGTGCTCTGGTATTTCTTCGTTTCGACTTTCTCAGGAAGAAAAATTACAAAAAAGGAAATTACAATACTCTTTATTCTTCCTGTTCTCACTACCATTTTCGTTTGGACAAACGAATTGCATAATCTTTTTTTAAAAGGTTATGTTGTCGAAGGAAATTATATATTGAGAGGACCTTTCTATTACCTACAAACATTTTACAGTTACACTATTTCATTCTTGGGTTATTACATGCTCTTAAAAATGGTTAATAGATACAAAACAGTTTTTCGGAAGGCTACAATAATCCACTTATTTGCTGCAGTTATGATACCTGTTACTGCAAGTGCTGTTTATATCTTGTTCAACCTACCTGTCGATTTGCTACCTTTCGGGTTGATGATAAGTATAATCATTATACTCTTCGAAGCACAAAAGTTACACGGATTTGATTTAGAGTCCGAGATAAAAAGTATTGTTTACGAATCATCCAAAGATTTGATAGTTGTTTTCGACAAGGATGGTTATATAATCAGCGCTAACAAAACGTTCGAAAACTTTATCAAGAACCTACTTGGAAAAAGTGATATTTTATACCAACCAGCCAGGAACATCCTTAGCGAAGAATGCTTGGAAGTCATAAAACACGGCGAAGGCGTGGTCAAAAGGTTTGGACGTTATTTTGAGGTATGGGCTAATCCATTGAGAGATAAAAAAGGTAATGAAAAAGGAAAGGTTGTATTCTTCCACGAAATAACCGATGTAAAACTCTCAGAACAAGAAAGAATGTTAGAAAACGAACGTTACAAAACTCTGTTCGAATTTGCTCCCGTTGGGATACTTATCGAAGACGAAGAAGGTAACATCATCGACGTGAACCCGGAATTTTGCAAAATAAACGGAAGAACCAAAGAGGAACTGATAGGTAAAAATGTCAGAATTCTCGCACCAAAAGAAGATGTCGAAATGGTTAAAAAGAACATCCAAGAGATACTTTCTGGAAAGACCTTGGTACATACAGTAAGAAACGTGGGAAAGCACGGAGAAATTAGGTATGTTGAGCTCTACGAAACGAGCATCACTTTACCCAATGGGAAAAGAGGTATACTTTCTATTCAAAAAGATATCACCAAACAAAAAATTGCACAGGAAGTCATTAGAAAGCTTGCAAAGTATCAGCAAATTATCATAAACTTAGCTATAAACTTCATAAATCTTCCTATTGAAAAGCTTGATGAAGAGATTTCAAAAGCCGTTGAACTTGTTGCCAAAGAACTAAATATTTCAAGGCTAAGGGTTTACAGGTTTATCAAAGATGCGGGAACTTTTGCATCTATTAGTTCTTGGGTTTATTCTGAAAATCCAAATGAAACCTCTACAATCACTCTCGATGTAGAAAAAGTAAAAGGTCCAGAGTTAGAAAATCTAATGCAAGGAAAACAGTTTGTAATTACAAAAGAAAAAACAAAAAACGAAGAGATAATAAGAATACTCGGAGAACACTATGCTGCACTTATCACTCCAATAATATTAGAAAACAAAGTATCGGGTTTTATAAGTGCAGCATCTAAAGAACATAAGGATTGGCATCCTATTGAGAAAAATATATTCAAGCTCTTAGCTTCATTAATCGCAAACGTTGAGGCAAAGAAACGATACGAACAGGAGCTGATATTAGCAAGGAAATTAGCAGAAGAGGCAAGCATAGCGAAAAGTAACTTCTTGGCGAACATGAGTCATGAAATTAGAACACCTTTGAACGGTATTGTAGGTTTTGCCAACTTGCTTGCTGAAACAAACTTAGACGAGAAACAAAGGAAATATCTATCAACTATACTAAAATCCACAGAGGTCTTGCTTGGAGTTATAAATGATATACTAGACTTAGCAAAAATCGAGAGTGGTAGACTACAACTTGAGCTCGTCGAATCTAACCTAAAAGCCGAACTTCAAAGCTCACTCATGTTGTATGAAGCAAAAGCAAGAGAGAAAAACCTGGACTATAATATTTTTATCGACGACAATATTGCAGATTGCTTAGTTTTTGATCCTGTCAGGCTCCAGCAGGTGTTGTTCAATCTAATCAACAACGCAATCAAGTTTACGCCTGCAGGTGGGCTAGTGTCTGTTCGTATCGAAAAGGTAGGGGAAGACGAGGAACACCAATATATAAACTTCTCAGTAAAGGATACTGGGATAGGGATTCCCAAGGAAAAGATTGAAAAAATATTTGAACCATTTGAGCAGTCTGATGTGTCAATAACCAGAAAATACGGAGGAACCGGACTTGGATTGTCAATTAGTAAACAACTAGTGGAACTTATGGGCTCAAAAATCAATGTTGAAAGCAAAGAAGGTAAAGGAAGCAAGTTCTACTTCACTCTTAAACTGAAAAAGTGTGTAGCCAAAACAACAAAAGATACGAAGAAAACTTCTGAAATAAAAAAGTATAAAGCGAAGGTTTTGGTTGCTGAAGACTACGAAGTAAACAGACTGCTCATTTCCGAGATACTCAAAAAATTCGGAATAGAACCTGAATTTGCATCTAATGGGAAGGAGGCTGTAGAAAAAGCTCTAAAGAATAACTATGATTTAATCTTTATGGACATACTCATGCCAGAAATGGATGGAATAGAAGCCACCAAAAAGATAAGGCAGTTCAATCTGGATGTCCCGATAGTAGCCTTAACTGCACACGCTATGAAAAACATCAAAGATGAGGTTTTGGCATCCGGGATGAACGATTACGTTGTCAAACCTATAAAAGTTGAAGAAATAGCTCGCGTTCTTGAGACGTACTGTAGTCACTTAACTGAAAAACCAGAAAATGTAAAAGGTGTTGAATCATCAATTTTTGAAACGACAAAAAGAAAAGCTAAACCTGATGAAAAAGAACAAGCTGAAGATATTGCAGACGATATATCCAAACTAAGGGAAGAACTTGAAAAAGCCGAAAAAGAATACGACCTGACACCGGAATTCGAGAAAGAACTGCTTGAGACATTTCTTACCTCTTCGAAAGGCTCACTAAACAATATAATTATGGCACTATCAACGGGAGATTTTGAAACAATACGGCAAGAAGCCCATAGTATCAAAGGTTCCGCACGTTCACTAGGTTTTGAAGAAATAGGTGAACTGGCAAAAGATATCGAATATGCTGCGCGTGATAGAAACACTGAATTTAATTATCTGGAACATGTTGAAAAGATTTCTGAGTATATAAAATTTGTGGAAAAGCTATTTGAAGAGAGGTTTAAAAGCTAAAAGCTACTAGCAATGTCCTATAAAATTTATAACATCCTCATCAAAGTTTCTAAGAGAATTGGTCAGAAGTTCCAATCTCCTTATAGTTTCTTCCACATCTTTTGCGGCAAATCCGTTTCCGCAAGGTATGTTTGTATCGTTCAAAGACAACTTGACTGAGTTCAATGCCATCTGAGTACCTATACTTGCTTTTAGCGCGCAACTTCTCTTTGCACCATCGCACGTCATACCAAATAATGTAGCAAGTACGTTGTTGATGGAGTTCTTGATTTGCTCGTCTGTTCCATCCTTCAGATACACAATACCAGCTGCCGCACCTGCCGAAGCTATGCTACCAGCTCCACATATTGGGGTTAACATCCCTGTGTAAGCTTTTATGTAAATGGTAACAAGTATACTAAGCAAAATTGCTTTTTCTTTCTTATCTTGCGATACACCAAGTTCATCCGCAACAGCTGCTACAGGGACTATACAAGAAATCCCCTGGTTTCCACTGCCAGCAACAGTCATCACAGGTAATAATGCACCACTCATTCTTTGGTCAACACCAGCAGCAACGTACCGTGGTATACCTTCAAGTATTCTTCCAAAATTTCCCTGTGTATCCAAACCTATTCTTGAAATCTCAACATTGTACTGGATAGCTTGTCTAACAATCTCCAAGACATCTTCTTCAGGATTTTGCACATAATCAAATATCTCGTTCAGTGTGATACTTCGTGCTGTTTCTTTTTTGAAATTCACACTCGATTGTACATTGAGTATCTCATCTCCATCCACAACGATTCTAGTAACATTATCATGAGAATCTGTTATCTCAACAATTACCTCGTTCTCTCCCACAAGCTTTGTTTTTATGTGCAAGCGCATATCGTTTTCGTATTTCACAGTAACCTTATCCTTCATCTCATACGCTTTAGAAATCATTTCGGTTGTCACGTTTTTAAAGACCTCGAGCCCAAGTTTGGAATCACCTACTAAATAAGCCAGCATCGCTGCAATTTCAAAGCCGTGTAGATGAGTTCCTGGAATACCAACTTCCAAACCGTTTTTGTAAGTGTTTCTATCCATTACTATTTCTAACCTTTCCAGTTCACCCTTCAGATAATCTTTCCCCACGGCGACAGATAACCCAACAGCAACAGGTTCTGTGCACCCGTAAGAGAGCTTCACGTTGTCAAAGAAAACATTGCGAATTATTTGCCTAATCTTTGAAAGTCTACCAAGCTTTTCGAACTCAGCCAATTCACATCCCACCCTTGCATTAATCAACAATTGTCCAACCAAATGTTGAAAACATTCTATCACAAATTGTTTTACCAATCGAATTCATCCTGTGATTTTCTGTCTCATATTAAGCACAGCAAGAGTGAACTTTTACTCATTCAATCGATAGTTCTCAAAATTTCTCATTCTCATTTGAGTATGCTTTGAGTATGCTTAATTACTTCACAGCTTTCCTCTCCACGCCCCATTGTAAAAATGTGTATACCTGGAGCACCGTATTCGATAAGCTTTTCAACAAGCTCGACTGTAAAACGTATTCCTACTTTAAACTCTTCTTCCTTTGTCTTCGCATTATCGATTGCCTCAACAAACCTTTGAGGTATGGTCACAAAAAATTTCTTTGGAATGTTAAAAACTGAACTTTTGCTTACTACAGGTTTCACTCCTGGAATTATCGGGACATTTATGCCTATACTTCGACAACGTTCAACGAAGTCTTTATAAACTTGTGCATCGAAGACCATTTGTGTGATGATATAACCCGCTCCTGCATCTACTTTTTGCTTGAGAAATTTCAAATCAGTTTCCAGGTTTGGGGATTCGTAGTGCTTTTCTGGGTATCCCGCCACCCCTACGCAAAAATTTGTCGGCTTAGCTGATGTGTAGAGGTATTTTCCCATGTTCAGGTCTTTTATTTGTCTTACCAGCTCAACAGCGTACTTGTAATCTCCTTTGTTATAATTCTCAACACTTGAGGCAGTTTCACCACGTATAACGAAAACATTATCAACCCCCATTATATCCAGGTCTATCAACATATCCTCCATTTCAAATTTATTCATCCCAACACAAATAAGATGAGGGACAACATCAATTCTGTATCTATTCATCAACGCAGCAGTTAAGCCAAGTGTTCCAGGCCTTTTGACCTTATGAACCTTAACAATTTTGTCTTCGTATTCAATGTAATCTACTTCGACAGGATGCCTTGTAATACTTATGAATGAAATGTCATAGTTCATAAGCTTATCCAGGGTTCTGTAGATATTTTCAACATCCTCGCCACGTTTTGGTGGGATTATCTCTATGGATATAATCCTTCTTTCTTTGACCATTTCCGTAACCTTCAACTTCCCCACCTCCAAAGTTTTACAATCTACAAAACTAAAACTAAACTGAAAGTCTCACATTTCCGTAAACAAGTAGTTTATTCTTAACAACAAACAATACACCCAATATATATCTTTTTTCATCGATATCATCCTTGACAAGCCCCAAGACCTTTTCAAAGTCTTTCTCGCTTTTTATCAAATTCCCGTATTTCGTTGCGAAAGCATCAGCAATCACTGCACTCCTTGCTATTACACAAGCTGCATCGGCATTCCCAAAACTTACCGAATGGCCTATTTTTCCAGAAGAAGTACATACCCCATATTCACCGGGTCCTAAAATAATAGAGAGTTTGTTGAATTCACTATCAAAATTTGCAAAAATTCCTATTCTTACCTCACTTCGAACGTTTAAATAAATGTCACCACCATTTTCTACAATAACCTCTTTGCTTCCGTGTATCTTCAACAGATACTTTCCAACCGATTCGGCAAAAGCTCCAGCAATGGCAGCCATCGGTCCTACTCCTGCTAATTTAGACGCTTCAGCCATTGCGAGGATTATATCTGTTATTGGCTGAAAAAGAGAAACATCAACAGGTTTGAAAGATTCAAAGAACTCCTTGTTGAATTCTCTTAATCTTTCAAGCTCTTTGTAGTGGTTCCTAACTAAATCATAAACTCCTTCAAGCATCTGAAGGTTGAATTTATCGACCCCTATTGCTAAGTCAGTGTATTTGTATTTAACGTAAAATCTTGTGAATCTTTCAGAGTAGTAATCTCTGTAAAATCTCTTAACAACTTTGAATTTTCTTTGACTCATTTGGATTTCTTCAAATTTATCAATTTGCCCAACATATCCATGGTGTTTCTTTTGCATTTTTCCCTCACCTTCAAATTCCATGTACATCCCTCGCCAAGATTTCAATTTATCAATAAGGCATTTCAAATTTCGTCTCTGACTTTTCATCCGGTAATTTGAGTCCAACGGGACATGTATCAGTACACAACATACAGTATACGCACTTTGACTCATCAAATTTCACCTTATCCTTTTCCCAATAAAGAGCTTCATAGTTACATACCGAAACACAAGCACCACAGTTGACACATTCTTTGTGTTCGTTTAGTTTATCTTTTGGATTTAGCACTCCCATAACATATTCGACTTTCTCATTTTCCAAATGAGAAACAATCTGCTCAACTTTTGAAAGGTTTTTCAACGTTCGTTCTTCGTCAAGCATTGCTGATGGATTCGTCAAAAAGAAGTTGCCGGCTAGTATCCATTTTTTGAGAGTATGGGCTATCTCTCTAGCTTTTTCTAAGCTCGAGAGTGATGTTGTTCTTACATCTTTACCGTTTATTTCAACCTTACCTGACTTCAGTTGTGCGTAACTTACTAAACCAACAGTAGGTCTTTCCAGTTTGGAATAATCTTTTATCTCCGTGTGGAGCTCTTCGTTGGAAAGACTGACATAGTAGGCTATTTCTTCATTTAAAATTGGTATCGGAACACCAACTCCGACAAATAGTGTCACACCGTAGTTTTTAAAGTATGCTCCTTTTACAAATTTTGAATCCATCTTCTTAGCATCGCCAATCAGCGCGAGTGTACGTGCAGGAACAAGTGGAACACCATATTCGTTTTCCTTCACTTGCGTTCTGAACTGCGTTCCATACCAAGCAACGTATCCAACCGCACCTCCAAGGAATATCCTTGTTCCAATACCTATCGTCAACATTTTCGGGTCTTTAAGTAACGGACTAAGCTCCCCGGATGTTGAATAGTTGACATTGCCATAATTTGGTAACAACTTGCCCATGTAGGTATAAAGTGTTCTATTAGAACTATTTGTAGCTGCAGCATAGTTTTGATAGGCGTTTCTTGGATTGAATAGGAAGAAATCGTTTATCATATCCTTGTTGATATACCCTCTGAAATATTTCCCCGGATAACAATCTGTACCTTTTCCATAAGCTTCAAGTAAGAGGTTCTCACCTCTTATGAGCATCTCTATAACATGCCCACCGCCAAACGTCTTATCAAATTCCGACTCTTGCGTTGCACCAATGTATCCATCGACAGCAGCAAGTCCGCCGTAAACCTCCACACCAGCAAGTTTTATCTTTTCCATTCTCATAGGGGGCATTGTGTGACCAAAGTTTATAAACGCCCCACTGGAGCACATTGGAGCAAACGTTCCTGTAGTCACAACATCCACCTTTTTTGAAACTTCTCTAATACCTTCTTCTTTGGCAAGTTTTACAACCTCTTCAGCAGTAAGAACAACAGCTTCACCTCTGGCAATTTTCTTGTTGATTTCCTCTATACTTCTCAACTTGTCCAACTGCATCGCCCCCTCTCTTGGGTTTTTTTAACCCTTCCCAAAAAGTTCACCGTGAACCATCCTAACTGCATCCTTTACTTTCTGGGCATCAACTAAGAAATACATCGAAACTTCAGAAGCGCCTGCAGAAATCATATCAACGTTTATCTCACCTTTTGATAGAGCACCAAAAACTTTAGCTGCTATACCATGTGTATCGAGTAAACCGTAACCTACAACTGCCACAAGTGCCTTGTCCGTTCTGTATGAAATCCTCTCTACTTCCCTAAGCCTAAGCGTTTCAGCAACTCTCATAACTTCCGGAAGGTCTTTTTTAGAAATTACTAGATTTATCGCTGTCTGGGAGGTGATAACGAACTTAATATTTAAACCAGACTGTGCCATACTTTTTGAAATCTCACCCAATACACCTGGAACCCGTCCCAAATTTGCCCCGAAGAACTGAACAACTGCTACATCATCCGTAAACGAAACACTCTTTACACATTTCTCAGAAAGATGTTTTTCATTTGAAACTACCGTGCAGTTGCTGAGGCTGAAATTTCCTGAAAAACTGCACACATACAACGGTATTGAACGGTTCTTAAGTGGTTCCACTGCATTTGAATGGACAATCTTTGCACCAAAATATGAGAGTTCCTCAAGTTCATCGTAACTCAGTTTTTCAAGCAATATTGGATTCTCAACGATTTTCGGATCACCGCTAAGAAAACCGTTAACATCTTTGAAAAGTACAACATAACTAGCATCTAAAGCGTACGCCAAAACAGTGGCCGTGTAATCACTCCCACCACGTCCTAAGAGAGTTACATCACCATCTTTCGATACACCATAAAACCCAGGAACTATGGAATGCTTGTTTTTCCAATCATCCAAACGTTTTTCAATCATATGTTTTGTGAGTTCAAGGAGTACAGATGCAGTCCCAAATTTTCCATCGGTTATTATCCACTCCTCCGGCATCTTAAGTTCAAAATCAAGACCTTCCTTTTGCAGTAATTTTTGCAACACATATGCGTTAAGACGTTCGCCATAACTTATGATTAAATCTTTTGCAAAATCAGGCACCTTGTGAAGTAATTTAACCGCATCGAATATTTTCTCTAGTTCAAAGACTTTGTTTTCCAATTCCTTAAGCTCTTCTGTTATTTCATACGAATTTCCATCATTACTCATTGATAATAGTGAAGAGTGCAAATCATAAAGCTCACGCAAAAATGTTTGAACATCAATGTTTTGAAAGTTGTTAACCGCGTTAATCAATCTATCGGTAATACCATAAGCAGCACTCACAACCAAAACTAACGTTTTCCCCTTCTCAAACTCGAGTATTTCTTTAATTTTTGCTATTACTTCGCAGTAGCCTTGAAAGTTTTTGAAGTTCGAACCACCGAACTTAACTACAATAAAACCATCCATTTTGCTCACGGTATCACCTCCTCCTGTAAAATTTTTCTTTGGATATAAAAAAAGGTCGGGTGATTTTCTCACCCGACCGTCCTTTTGCTTTCCAACAAACTAGAGGCATACCGGACGGTCGGTACGCCACATCATCATAGCCATCATGCTTATTTGTTTGCTCTGGTATTCATCAACTATTAAAGCTTTCGTGCTTCTGATTTCTTTCATAAGCTTTAAATCGCTCCTTCTTACTACTTTTTGATTGATGTTCCCTTTGGCAAGAATTATACACAAAAAATTAGATATTTCAAGATTGAATTTTCAAAAAATTGTGTTATAAAAAAAGCGTGTTTTGGAAAAACTATAAAACCTTGAAGGAAAAGGGACCAAAGGTGGTGTGAAAGTTATGGAAGGCACCATTTGGAAAAAGTGGAATGTTCGTGGTATTGTCCAGGGTGTGGGATTCAGACATTTCGTTAAGAACGTGGCACGTACAATAGGTGTTAAAGGTTACGTGAAGAATGAAATGGATGGGAGTGTAACAATCGTTGCTGGAGGAAATTCGGAGCAACTAACTGAACTTTTCAAAAGGGTCATGGAAGGGAACGGTTGGAGTTATATCACCGATTACGACGAAGAAATCTTGTCTCCACAAGATTACAAAGATTTCCATGTCGAGTTCTAAACAACTCGAAGAATGGAATAAGAAACTTAATTTTGTATACAAATCTCACAAAACTCACGGGAAGAGGAGATGAAGAGAAATGAAAGTGGTATGCTACGGTCTTCAGTGGGGGGACGAAGGAAAAGGAAAGGTAACGACGTACCTTTCCAAGGATTTTGATTACGTTGTTCGGTACAGTGGAGGTAGTAACGCTGGGCACACAGTTGAGTACGGTGAATTCAAGTTGGTCCATCACTTGGTACCTTCGTTTGACGTAAGAACAAAGACAAAAGGATATATTGCGAACGGTGTCGTTGTGGATTTGAAGGTCTTAAACGACGAAGTGGAAGAACTAAAAAAGATAGGATTTGATATCTCAAGTAGGCTGAAAATCTCCAGTCTAGCTCATATTGTTTTGCCTGTTCACAAAATGCTTGACGAAAAGCTTGAACTTTCAAAAGGGAGTAAGGCTGTTGGAACAACAAAAAGAGGAATTGGACCTGCATATACCGACAAGGTGCACAGGATAGGATTGAGGCTGGTAGACCTAAAAGAAAAAGAACTGGCTCTTGAAAAACTGCGTTTTGTGAGCGAGCTATATAAAAATCTCTACTCGATAGAATGGGGCGATTACGATTGCATCTTTGAAGAATACGAGAAACTCAAAGACAAGATTGTTTCTCCACTCGAAATCAGGTTTGAACTAAATAATTCAAACGTTCTATTTGAAGGAACTCAAGGAGTTTTGCTTGATGTTGATATGGGTAGCTATCCTTACGTTACCGGAACATACTGCAATGTTACAGGTGTTGAAACAGGTTTGGGTTATCCTATAAAAATCGATAAGCGCATAGGTGTTTTTAAAGCATACCTGACAAGGGTTGGTGAAGGTCCGTTTCCAACTGAATTATTTGGTAAGGAAGCAGACGAGCTCAGAAAAGCTGGGAAAGAATATGGAGCAACAACTGGTAGACCAAGACGATGTGGATGGCTCGATTTACCACTTCTCAGATACGCAATTGAAATATCCAATTGTGACGAAATGATAATGACAAAAGCAGATGTTTTAGCTGGAATGGAAAAGATAAAGGTCGCTGTTAACTACAGAACAAGTGAGCATGGCAAGGTTATAGATATGCCTTATGATTTAGACTTGATTTCCAATGTTCACGTCGAGTATGTGGAATTCGATGGTTGGAAAAGCTTAGACGACAAGAATTTTGAAAAATTTGTCAAGTTTATCGAATCAGAGACAGGCAAAAAGATAACTTACATATCCACAGGAGCCTTTATTAGCGATATTGTGAGGGTATCTTGATATATGGAAACCAAAATAATAATCAGATTTTTTGGTAGTTTGGTCGACTTAGTTGGAAAACAGTACGTACGGTTAGACGCTGGAATTAATCAAACAATAAAAGATTGTGTAGAGCGTCTCGGTGTCCCACACACCGAGGTATATTTTATAACACTACAAAAAAGCTTTGTGCGTTTTGATAAAATCGTGGAAAATGGGGATATGTATTTTGTTTATCCAGAGTGTAATTTGGATATACCAAAGGAATACATTTTAACCCCAAAATATGAAGGTGTTCCAAAATTTATTTTGGATATCCACCTTGGAAAGCTTGCAAGACTTCTAAGAATGCTTGGAATCAGCGCCGAGTATGGAACTGTGGACGACAATGAAATCGTTTCAAAAGCACTCTCTGAAAATCTTATCATCCTTACAAGGGATAGGGGAATTTTGAAAAGAAACGAAGTTACTTATGGCTACATATTGCGCTCAGATGACCCCAAAACACAACTTAGGGAAGTAACTCTCAGATATAGCCTTCAAAATTGGTTTGCTCCATTCACAAGATGTATGGAATGCAACGGTAAACTAATAAGTGTTCCGAGAAGAGATGTCCAGGAACATGTTCCTGAAAAAGTCAGGGAAACATTTGACGAATTTGCCAAATGCGAAAGGTGTGGAAAAATCTACTGGGGTGGAACGCACTACGAGAACATGAGTGTGTTCATCGAAAAATTTTTGAAAGACATTCCCAGGAAAGAATTTTGAAATATTCTAATTTCTTACACCTTCACTCAATCCATGTCTTTTTTTGGTCAATTTCCCATCGATTTGATACAATTTGTATCGATTTTGCTTAGTTTTATCACAAAAAATGTTATATCGCCCCTCTTTTTAGGTATTTTGACTGGTTGTTTATTACTTAACAACTTCACCCCATTTTCAGCTGTTGTTTACTCACTTGAGAAGATTGCAGGCTCTGTTGCCGATGAATGGAATGCAAAGCTTTTGCTTTTCAGTTTGATAGTTGGGTCTGGAATTGCGTTTATTTGATACTACATTTGAATTCATTAAAAAAGCTTTCTCAAGATTTTAGAGTTCAGATTTTTTGGTTTGGAATTTGGTTGGTTAGGATGATTCAACTTGTAGTGTAACCCATCATGGTAGTATAGTAGTATGATTGACCTGGCTAACTTTTGAATTTACCACCTTATGCCTTACCGTTAGGTATATATATTACGTTAAGTTAGTAGTAGTATATATATATGGGTGGTAAATTTGGTAAGTTTACCTAAATGTAACACTGGAAGTTTTTATCCAAGCGCACTATAGACTCATATTACAATTTACCACCTTTTTGTTACAACTTACCACCCTGGTAAGTTTTTACGAAAAACCTTGATTTTAAGCCACATTAAAGGTGGTAAATTTTTCTAATAATGATGAATACACATTTTAAGTGCAATTAGGCCTGCCTAAAAGCTGTGAAATTTTTCACTAATGGTAAATTTGGTAAGTTTTTTGTTGAGAATCATTCTCAAGAAACTATGGATAGTAAACTAATTTTGTTTTTCACAAAATATAGTGGTAAAAAACTTACCACCAGGTGGTAAAAACTTACCAAAAACTTACCAGAAATTTACCACCAATCAATAAGTTGTGGTCAAAAATTTACCACCAACAATATATAGTTGTAAATTTGGTTATAATTTTGCTGTTTCTCGAAGTTATTCTTAGCTAAAAAAGTTTTGGTTCATAAATGGTAATAATTGCGGATATTTTTAATTATTCCGTTACGGTGTTCATTTTTTGGAATTTTATTGTATAATTAATCATAGGTTCCAGGATTCCTGAATTTGAAGCAGGCAAAACTAAGGTCAGGGGTTTTTACTGAATCGCTAGTAGAGTTAAAAGGTGATGAAATGTCGAAAAAGTGGATAAGAATTTTGTTTTATGTGATGACACTACTAAGTATTTTTATGTTGTTATTCACATATGAATACGTGTCAAGAGTGAAGAATGCCCCTCTTGTGACGATAGAAGGTTTAAGGGGCAGTTATGTGCTTAATGGGGTTTTACACAGCCAAAAAGCACAATTGGATGTTGGAAAATATGTAGTTTTTGGTGAGAGCATTTTGCGACTTTACGGGAACCGTGTGAAGGTGGTTAAAATTCCACGTTTCGAGGTGGAAGTTATATGGGAAAAGTGAGAATTGTTGAGCCGGTGAATTTAGTGATATTTATTTTTTCGGCACAGTTAGATTATTGGCTTGAAACTGTGAAACCAGATTTGATATCTCTTTTTGGACCAATAGATTATATCAGTCCAGAGCTAGATTTTGAAAAGTACACACTTTATTACAACGAAGAAATGGGGTCTGGAATAACAGGAAGGTTAATTAGTTTTGAAAGGTTGATTCATCCGTCGCTGTTAGCTTCGATAAAGATTAAGACAAACGAATTGGAGTTAAAGCATGCGGTAGATGGCAAAAGACGGTTCAACCTTGACCCTGGATATATACACCACATGCAGTTCGTATTGGCTACAACAAAGATGTGGCCCCACAGGATATATATAGGGCAAGGCATATATGCAGAACCAACGTTGATGTATATAAATGGAGCATGGAAAGATTACGATTTTACTTATCCAAATTACAAAGAAGAAGTCTATAAATTTGAACTTTCGAAAATCAGAGACCTGTACCTTGAAAAAAGGAAGAAGTATCTGCAAAGTTTTGTGAAAAGTGAAAAGCGTGTTAGGTGAGGAGGTTGGAATTCTTGAAATTATACATCGTGGTTTTGGGATGCCCAAAGAATGAGGCAGATTTTGCACTATTTAAGCACCATATTAAACAACTTGGGCATGAAATTGTTGACGATTTAGATGAGGCAGACGGAGTAGTTATCGATACTTGTGGGTTCATATTGGATGCCAAGCAAGAGTCGATAGACACAGTTTTGGAATTCGTTGAACACAAAAGAAAACAGCAAAAAGAAGGAAGAGATTTCAAAATATTTGTCACAGGATGTTTGGTCCAGCGATATCCCAAGGAGTTACCTGTAGAAATTCCAGAAGTAGATGGATGGTTCGGTGTCCTTCCACCAAAAGTGTTAGCGGACAACCTTGAGAAAACCAAAAAGTACGTAACGGATCCCATAGCTGTATACGATTTTGAAGGAAGGGTCGATGATGATCTTCCGTACGCGTATGTAAAGATAGCTGATGGTTGTGACCGTGCTTGTACTTTTTGTACAATACCAAAATTCAAGGGGGGTTTTGTAAGCAGAAAGCTCGAGGATATAGTAAAAGAAGTGAAACACTTGGTCGCACATGGAAAAAAAGAGATTATCTTGGTTGCTCAAGATACGACGGGATATGGTGTTGATTTGTACGGAAAATCGATGCTTCCAGAACTACTCAAGCAATTGAACGATATACCTGGAGACTTCTGGATAAGGGTTATGTACATGCATCCAGACCATGTAACGGACGAAATTCTTGAGGGGTTTTCATACCAAAAAGCAGTAAAGTACTTTGATATACCAGTCCAACATGGTAGCGAGAAGATTTTAAAACTTATGAACAGGACTAAAACACCAGAAGAACTCGAAGATTTGTTTGAGAAAATTAGGACGATGTACCCAGAAGCTGTGCTGAGAACATCGGTCATTATAGGATTCCCAGGAGAAACATCTCAGGATTTCGAAGAATTATTGGAGTTCATAAGACGTGTTGAGTTTGATAAGCTTGGAGCATTTATGTATTCAGATGAAGAAGACGCACCATCTTACAAATTACCACACAAAGTTCGTCCATCAACCGCTCAAAAAAGGTTGGATCAGTTAATGGAAGCACAAGCAGAGATTTCGTTTATTAGAAACCAAAGATATGTTGGAAAAGTTATCGATGTTTTGATTGAAGAAGAAGCCAGTGGAGTCCTCATAGGTCGCGGTTACATGGATGCTCCAGAGATAGATGGTAACGTCTTTTTTAAAGGTAGTAATTTAAAAGGGTTTGTAAGGGTTAAAATCACAGAGGCGGACACATATGATTTGGAGGGAGAGTTAGTTTGAAATTATCGGATGATACGAACGTTGTTTTCAATTTACCAAACACGATAAGTTGGTTGAGGATTATTTCAACAGTTTTCGTTGTGCTGCTGATGTATCTTGACCTATATGCCTGGGCTTTCTTTTTGTTCTTGTTAGCAGCCATTAGCGACTATGTAGACGGCTATTTCGCCAGAAAGCTCGGGCAGGTTACAAAGCTTGGTAAGGTTCTTGACCAGATGAGTGATAAGATTTTAATTACGTCGATTTTTGTTGTTTTTGTAGAGTTTGGTATGCTCCCTGGTTGGCTCGTGGTTATATTGGTTTTTCGTGACACATTGGTTAGTACCGTTCGAATGATTGCATCCGAAGCTGGGAACATCATCGCTGCTAATATTTTCGGCAAGCTGAAGACAGTATCTCAGATAGTTCTGGCAATTGGGCTGTTCGTTGAAAAACTTGACTTTCTCTCTCTTGGCTTATTATTTGGAAAAGTGAATTTGGTTCTGGTATACTTTGTAGCCATTGTTACAATACTCTCGGGAATGCTTTATCTTTACCAAAATCGAATATACTTGAACCGCTGAAAAACTGCTTAAAAGAGTACTTAAGCAAAGGACCTGGAGGGGTTTACTGTGAGAACGTTTATAGCTATTGACGTAAATCCAGAAATAAGAGAGGTTGCGCAAGAGATTATAGACAAACTTATTTCCATGGGGTTCAAGGCTACATGGACAAAACCGGAGAATCTTCACCTTACGCTCTTTTTCTTGGGTGAGATGGATGAGAAAGTCGTTGATTCAATGGCTTATGCTCTTCAGAAACGATTACAAGGTTTTCCCTCGTTCAGCACGGATTTAACAGGTTTTGGTTATTTCAAATTCAAGCATTCGCCAAGGGTGCTGTTTTTAAAACTTGAACCTACGAAATCTTTGCAAAGGTTATTCCTTGAAATGAAGTCAGAGCTTAACAAAAACAAAATCAAATACGATGAGCAAGGTAACTTCGTTCCACATGTTACTTTAGGCAGGGTGAAAGAATACCCAAACGATTGGGAAAAGTTGGTTGAAGGTATCCAAACGCCTAAGATAACGCTTGTAGTTGATGGAGTAACGATTTACAGTTCAACATTAACACCACAAGGTCCCATTTACAAATGGGTCTACAAACTGAAATTTGAGGGAGGTCTGATTAAGAATGTCAGATGAAATGAAAAAGGATGTACTGAAAAAAGCTATCAGCAAAATTGAAAAACAGTATGGTAAAGGTTCTATAATGATTCTTGGTGAAGATAACCTCGTTCAAAGTATAGAGGTTATTCCAAGTGGTTCGCTCGCTATCGATATTGCATCAGGCGTTGGTGGTTATCCTCGTGGAAGAATCATAGAAATCTATGGTCCAGAATCAAGTGGTAAGACAACGATAGCGCTCCATGCTATCGCTTCTGTCCAAAAACTTGGCGGAATAGCCGCATTTGTTGATGCAGAACACGCACTAGATTTGAATTATGCAAGAAACCTTGGAATAAACCTTTCTGAGCTTTTGATTTCACAGCCAGACTACGGTGAACAGGCACTCGACATCGTTGATGAACTTGTCAGAAGCAACGCTGTGGACCTTATCGTTATTGACTCCGTTGCAGCACTTGTTCCACGTGCTGAAATCGAAGGTGCAATGGGGGATGCTCAGATAGGTCTTCAGGCAAGGTTGATGTCGCAGGCACTTCGAAAACTCGCAGGAAATGTAAACAAATCCAAAACCGTAGTCATTTTTATCAACCAAACGCGTATGAAAATAGGGGTTATGTATGGTAATCCAGAAACAACCACTGGTGGAGTTGCGTTAAAGTTTTACGCGACGATGAGGATGGAAGTTAGGTCTTCAGGTAAGATAGTTGAAGGGAACGAGCACATAGGAAACGAGGTAACGATTAAATTTGTGAAGAATAAGGTCGCACCTCCGTTTAAAACAACAACGGTCGATATTATCTACGGAAAAGGAATTGTTCGCGAAAATGAACTCTTCAACATCGCGGTGAACGAAGGACTTATAGACAGACGAGGTAGTTGGTTCACGTACGAGGCACTCGATGGAAAAGAACATTCTCTTGGACAAGGAAAAACAAACGCTGTGAGTTATCTTGTGGAACATCCTGAAATCGCGGATGAAATTGAAAAAAGAATCCGAGAGAAATACTTCTCTAAGCCAACTGAAGAAACGCAAGTTGTAGAAGGAACAAAGAATGCGGAAAAGGCGACAAAGTAAATACGAAGTTGAAAACACCAAAAACAACTTAGATAACTTTGAGTTCTATAACGATTGGAGAGATGAAAAAGACTATCAAGATAATAAACAATTAAGCAGAAGCTCAAAAAAAAGGACCAAACGTGATCCTTTAAGTATCGCTCTGAGATTCATCAAATTTAGAGCCCGCTCCCAGTGGGAAGTAGAAAATAGGCTAAAAAGAGAAGGCTTTTCAGATGAGGTTATAAACCAAACAATACAAAAGCTCAAAGAGAGTGGTTTTATAGATGACGAAAAGTTTGCGTATCTCTATGCATACGATAGTTTGGTAATACATTACAAAGGTCCTTATAGGATACGCTATGAACTCAGGCAACTACATGTAGATGAATACATTATAGAGGACGCGATAAAGAAAGTCCTTGAAGAAGTTGATGTTCAAGAGATTATCGAAAAACTAACAAAAGGATTAGATGAACACAAAAAGCGAGAAAGACTATACAGACATGGTTTTGGAGGTGATTGGTAATGGGTATTTTGATATACATAATTTTAGCAATCGTAGGTTTGGCATTAGGTTTCTACCTTGGAAGCACGGTTGGAAGAAAAAAGGCGCAAGAAGATATTGAGAAGAAATTAAAGGCTGCTAAGGAAGATGCGGAAAGCATAATAAAGAATGCAGAAAAAGAAGCAACTGAGATAAAGAAAAGAATGATAATAGAAGCACGCGAAGAGGCACATCAGATTCGCGAAGAGATAGAAAAAGAAAGAAAGAGAAGAGAAGAAGAAATAAAGCTACTCGAGGAAAGAATTTTGAAGCGTGAAGAACTTCTCAGTAAACGCGAAGAAATGCTCGATAAACGAGAGAGTTTCATTGAAAACTTAAAAATGGAGTTAGAAGCAAAGGCAAAGGAACTTGAAGCAAAGGAAAAGGAACTTCAGGAGAAGTTTACCAAACTAGCAGGTCTTACTCACGAACAAGCGAGAGAAATAGTTTTGCAAGAAGCTAGGGAAAGATACGAACACGAAATAGCAAAGGTCTTCGTTCAAATAAAGGCAAGATACGAAGAAGATGCTGAAAAATACGCGAAGAAAGTTATCGCTGATGCCATTCAGAGGTACGCTCCTGAGTATACTGGCGAGGTTACTATCAGCACGGTTGCCTTGCCAAATGATGATATGAAAGGTCGTTTGATAGGAAGAGAAGGAAGAAATATAAGGACTTTTGAAAAGATAACAGGTGTTGACCTCATTATCGACGATACACCTGAAATGGTTACTTTGAGTTCGTTCAACCCACTGAGAAGAGAAATCGCAAGAAGAACGATAGAAAAATTGGTCCAGGATGGTAGAATTCATCCTGCGAGGATAGAAGAGATGTACGAAAAAGCCAAAACGGAAGTTGAAAAAGAAATCAAAGAGGCAGGTCAAGAAGCAGTAATCACGGTTGGTGTTGGAGGACTCCACCCAGAAATTATTAAATTGCTCGGTAGATTGAAATTTAGGACAAGCTACGGTCAGAATGTTCTGAGTCATTCAATCGAAGTAGCTCAAATTGCAGGCTTACTTGCAGCTGAGCTTGGTTTGAACGTTGATAAGGCAAAGCGTGGAGGTTTGTTGCACGATATAGGTAAAGCGCTTGACCACGAAGTTGAAGGTTCACACACAATTATAGGTGCAGAGATTCTTAAAAGATACGGTGAATCTGACGAGATTATCAACATGATAATGGCACACCACGGAGAAGAAGAACCGATGACACCAGAAGCAGCCATCGTAACCGCTGCAGATGCCATCTCGGCCGCAAGACCTGGCGCGAGAAGGGAAGACGTGGAAAGCTACATCAAAAGATTAATGAAGCTTGAAGAGATAGCAAAAAGTTACAAATACGTTGAAAATGCGTATGCGATACAAGCTGGTAGGGAGATTAGGGTTATTGTCCAGCCAGAAAAAACCGATGATGCAACAATCGAGAAATTGGCACATGATATCGCAATAAGAATCGAGAATGAACTGCAATATCCAGGTGTACTAAAAGTGGTCGTGATAAGAGAAAAACGCTCAATAGCTTACGCAAAGTAAACCACTTTGTCTTCGGAGGTTGACGAAAATTGAGTGTAATGTTAAGTAGTCTTGCATTCGCCGTAGCAACATTCTTGTCAAGAGTCTTGGGACTTGTTCGAGACATGCTCATGGCCTCAAAATTTGGAACATCATGGCAAGCAGATGCATATTTCGTTGCCATCTTGTTCCCGTTTTTCTTACGAAGGGTTTTCGGCGAAGGTGCGATGACTTCTGCATTTGTACCACTTTACAGTGAATTGAAAGACAAAGATGAGTTTCTATCTTCCGTGCTAACTAGTTTTACAATAGTCTTGCTAGTTATAGTGTCGACTGTTATGATTTTCCCAGATATAGTCATATACCTTTTCAGTTCAGGTGCAGCACCGCAAACAAAAGAACTCGTACGTGTTTTGGCAAGAATAACTGCTCCTTCGATACTTTTCATCTTTTGGTGGGCAATAACGTATTCTATTGAAAACACCCGTGGTAAATTCTTTTACCCGGCGTTAACACCTATTATTCCGAATATTGTGATCATAGTCTTTACGTTACTCCCGGGTTTGGGTATTTACGGACCCACTTGGGGATTTCTAATAGGAGAAGCCGCTGCGTTCTTGGCGCTAGCTTATCCATTAAGAAGACACAAACTCCGTTTCACATTTAAGTACACAAACGAGTTTTTAAAACTATTTTGGCCCAGTTTTCTAGCGATGTCTATTTCTCAAATCAACAGCATAGTGGACACAAATGTGGTCTCTTATTACAGTCGAGGACTTGGTGGAGGTGTTTCCTACCTCCAATATGCATCAAGATTTTACATGCTTCCATATGGTTTGTTTGGAGTGGCTGTGGCAACTGTGATACTCTCAACAATCAGCAACGATAGAGAAAATTATACCCAGCACTTAAAACACGGAATAACTTCAACATTGTTCTTCACAGTTCCAGCAACAATAGGTCTTATCGTTCTTGACGAGCCAATACTTCGGTTGTTTTACGAATACGGGCAATTTACAGCAAATGATACCAGAATTACCGCCCAGGTATTAAACGCATACGTCTTAGGATTACCTTTTTATGGTATGTATTCAACAATGGCACGTGCACGCCACGCGATGAAAGATATGCAGACCCCTTTAAAGGCTACAATAATAGTTGCTTTGTCGAATGTAGTGATGGACCTTCTTGTTGGTTTGAAGTATGGACCTATTGGCGTTGCATTAGCCACAAGTGTTGCAGGAATAATAGGGTTTCTGTACCTTTTGATAAAAGAGAAAAACAAAAAACTTTTCGAAAAAGAAGATCTGTACATTATCTTATCTTCGCTTATCATGGGAGTGGCAACTTATTTCTTTTCTAATATTTCATCAAAACGTATTTGGGTAATTCCATCCACAGTTTTTGGCGCATTAGTTTATTTACTTTCTTCCGCAATTTTCTTGAGACACAGGCTGAAAGAGTTTTTAAGAAGGAAAACATTATAGTTTTACAGGTAAATTTTCTGGAAAACGTATAAGGGGAGCTGGGTGTAGAGATGATAGGAGAAGAGATAGAAGTACTTTACGAGGTAGATAGCACCAACGAGTTTTTGAAAAGGAATTACAAGTCCTTCCACGATGGAGCTATAGTTGTTGCTATTAAGCAAACGGCCGGTAAAGGTAGGATGGGAAGAACGTGGTATTCTCCAGAAGGGGGACTCTGGTTCTCAGTTCTCTTTAAACCGAAGGTGCACATAAGCCTTCATGTATACACAAAAGTATTTTCTGTAGCCATTGTGGAAGTACTAAAAAAGTTGAAGGTGAAAGCTTACATAAAATGGCCCAATGACATATATTACAACGGCAAAAAGCTTGCTGGTATACTCTCAGAAGCTGTTTCTGTTAACGATAGAGTAGTTGCAATAATTGTAGGTATAGGAATTAACGTGAACAATGACATTCCAGATGACTTAAAAGATATCGCAATCTCATTAAAAGACATCCTAAAGAAAAAGGTGAAAATCACTTACTTACTCGATGCGATTAACAAACATGCTTGGAATTTATTGATAACTTACAGAAATGAAACTGAGAACATCACAAAACTCTGGAAGAAATACTTGGTCCCAAGAGAAGGAGATAAGATTAAGGTAAACGTTGATGAACAGATTGTTGAAGGGATTGTTTTAAGAATCACAGAAGATACTTTGTACGTTGATGTAGGAGGCAAAGTAATCGGTGTTCAGAGCATTCATCAAGTTGTTGAGTAAGGAGATTAAGAATTCCGGCTTTTTTCTCTTACTTTTATTGGTATCACTGTTACTTTACCCTTCTTTTGGTTCATCAAAAGATGTTTATTCACTGATAACATCGAGAATACCACAAGGTGGCTTTGTTGGTGTATATTTTGTTGATGCAGACAACGGTAATGCTCTCGTTCACTACAATGAGCATACCCTTTTTATCCCAGCTTCCTTGACAAAAGTGTTTTCCACACTTGTGGCTTGGGAAGTGCTTGGACCTGAATTTCGCTATACGACTACTGTTTATGTTCCACGTGGTAACATTTCACCAAGGATTAGGGGAGATATTGTCATAAAAGGTAATGGAGATCCCTCAATGAGTGTTGAGACACTCAGAGAAAATTTTAAGAAGTTCATTTTCGAAGGTGTTAAAGAAATCGAAGGTGATATCGTTATTGATAATTCCTTTTTCTCAAACGAAAGATGGGGTATTGGTTGGGAGTGGGATTACAAAAACCCAAGTATCGATGCTCTTGTGCTTAAAGAAAACCCTAATACGTTTAACCCATACGATGTCAACGCTGTGGCGTTGAATTTTGGGCTTAACGTTATGAAAATTCTCAATGATTACGGAATCAAAGTTTACGGTACAGTTAAAGTTGGCAAATTAAGAAACGACTACAGAGAATTCATAGTAATTAAATCCGTCCCTTTGAAAAACCTTATAGCGATTGCAAACAAGTACAGCAGCAATTCTTACGCTGAACAAATATTAAGAACCGTGGGTCTAAGAGTCTACGGATTGGGTAGTATTTACAATTCACTCAAAGTGATGAATGACTTTTACAAGAAACTTTTCGGAGAATATTATCCTTTCAAATTGAACGACGGTTCAGGTTTATCGACTTACAATCTTGTTACACCGTATATGGTTGCACAAACGTTAGTTTACGCATACAAAAACCACGGCGGTTTTAACGGGTTCATATCAACGTTAGCAAGGTCAGGAACAGAGGGAACTATGGAAAGAAGACTTGGGGATATAACATTGTATGCAAAGACTGGAACTTTGCAGAAAGTTTCGAACATAGCAGGGGTGATGGTTACAAAGACTGGTAGAAAAGTGGCATTCGCCATAATGGTCAACAACTTTGTTGTGCCAACATACGTCGCCGTGCAGTACCAAGATGAGATAATTAGGTTTGTTTGGAATAATTATTAAAACTTCAATCTGTCACTAATATGCTTTTGACCTTTTTAAGCGCGTCTTTTGATTCTGGTAAAAATGTGAAGATTACCCAGTCGTGGAACATTCGAGGATATTCAAAGTAATTAAGCGGGAGGTTTTGAGACAAACATAGCTCCCGCAATTTTTTAGAGTCTGAGTGCAATAAATCATTTGTCCCTGTGAAGACAGTGATTGGGCAAAGTTTCGAGAAATCGCCATAGATAGGACTAAGATAAGCGTTTTTAAAATCAGTACCTCCGCCATATTTTTGGGCAGCTGCCATCAAACCTTTAGTAGTTAAGATCACATCCCTATCTTCGTATTTTCTGATTTCGGGATTGTCCATGTTTAAATCAAGCCATGGAGAAAAAAGAACAATGTGGTTTGGTAGGTTCTTACCTTCATCTCTCAACTTTTGTGCAAATCCCAAGGCTAGCCCTCCACCGGCCGAGTCACCTATAAAAACGATTTTCTTATCTGTATATTTTTCCTGCACCCTCCAATATAACTCATCCATGAATGTATAGGTATCTTTCCAATTTGATTCTGGAGCTATGGGATAATCTGGCACATAAATTATTGGACGAATCATTTCAACTATTTTCTGAACAACATTCCAATGCATCTTAGATATATTTGCAATATACGCTCCACCGTGAAGAAAGATAACCACGATTTCTGGTCTAGAATTCTTCGGTTTAATTTCCCAAACCTGTCTCTCTAAGATATACGAGAGAGAAACATCAGCCACTCTATAGATAGATTTCTTTGGAGGCGCTGGAGATTTATTAAATTTGTTTTCTATCATTTTCTTTTCAACAATTTTCGAAAAACTGGTAATCTTTAAGAGTGTGTGCATAACATGTGAAACAATGCTGGGAGCAACTTTCATTTACTTTATTTCACCTCTCGGTTACATCTCTTTCGAGTTTCATCTGGTCCAATTCCTTGGGATATGGTTCAAAAAATGTTTGATCCAAGATATAATCGACTGAATATCTTATAGCCCAGGATTTTAGGATTGCTAGTAGAGTTTGCAAGTTTACAATATGATTTTTGTAGTCTTCTAACAAATCCATAAAATACGCTTTTTCCTGCGATGATAGCTTGTCTTTGAAATAGCCATACAAATGTAGAAGTGTATTAATAACCTTTGGCACTTTCAAAGGTGTTTTCAGCACCTTTATAAGCAGTTTTTCGTATGCGGTTTTAGTAGTGTCATCAAACCCCTTTTGTGCTACCAACTTTCCCATATCACGCATCACTTTCTCATTTTTCGCTAATAGTAAATACTTATTCCTTGAATGGAATTCAATAAGTTCTTTCTTGTTGGTGACGTTTCTAAAACGTGCATGTGTGAAAATGAATGTGAGAAATTCAAATCTTAGCTTATCATTTGTAAGCCTCATTTCACTTTCAATGGCAAGATGAGGAAACCTTTCTAACATAACTTTTGCAAATAACCCAGGCGTTTTTGAAATGACTCTCCCATTTTCTCCGTACAGTTTTGCATCATTCAAAGCACAGGATGGAGACCTGGATTTTAATATCATTCCGTCGATGTCGTTGGGGAGACTATCGGCAAATTTATGACTGAAAGAAATCATCTTATCCGTAAGGTCCTGTGACATTGTTTTGTTCATAAGTCTCAACTCGTTTCTTATAAGAAAGACATCTATGGGTTCTCTTGGAATTGGTAGACCTATTTCAACTTCGGCACAAACTTTTATAAAGTCACAATATTTTTCAAGCTTTTTTACAATTTCACTTGAGATGATTCCACCATCGTATCTTGTGTGTTCAAAAAAACACCTGCTGACAACTAATTTTGGTTTAATATCTTTCGTATTCAGAATTTCTCTCTCCGTCACTTTTTTCACATCAGTCACTCCCTTGGTCTTTTTGTGCTATAATAATTATACCACGTATCAATTTAAAGCAGGTTTACTTTATATTTAGGGGGGATGTATGAATGGACAAGAAGGAATTGGTTTTCAAAGTTCTCATGGAATCAGACAAGCCTTTAAGACCAGGTGACATTGCGGAAAAAGCCGGACTTTCAAAAGAAGATGTTGATAAAGCAATAAAGGCACTAAAAGAGGAAGGTAGGATAGAATCTCCTAAAAGATGCTATTACCAGGCTAAGAAACAGTGAAAAGAATAAAATTCTGGAAACTCTCCCGCCACAACGGCGGGAGTTTTTAAAAATGAAATTGTGAAAATCTCAAAAAAATAGGAGGAGAACCGAAGTTGAAAAGCAAACATATACGAACTTTAGTGTTTTTGCTCTTGTTTTTTGCTATATTTACTTCGCAGATACTTCTTGGCCAAAATAAGAATACACAATCTTATCCGTTTTTCTCGCATCAAGGCTACGTTGTTTTGCTGACGGATTTGCACTTTCCGTACAAACAGAAAACCATAGAAAGATTGCTAAACAAAATAACAGAGATTAAGCCACAGCATGTGTTTTTACTTGGAGATTTAACCGAGACGGGAAGTGACGAGGAATTTGAAGGATTAAAAAATGCGCTATCTATAATTGAAAAAGCGCAAATTCCATACAATTTTCTTCTGGGGAACCATGACGTGCGATGGAGTTATGTGGTAAGGAAGAGTAAGGTATTAGAAAATTCGAACAGTTTTTCCAAAGGTCTTTACGAAGTTTTTTCTAAGGAAGTTGGTAACTTTATCTTTTTAGGTATCGACACTACAATGTATTTCCAACATGGTGGTCATATTGGAAAAGCCCAAATAATGTGGTTGGAAAAAGAACTGGAGAAAGCATCAGCAAAAGGCAAGCGAGTAATACTACTTTCGCACCACCCATTGGGCGGACCTGTAACATACACGGACGATGGTTGGAAAATAATCGACTTAGTATCCAAATACGACGTTATTTTTGCCTTTTCTGGACATGTCCACAAATACGACTATTCAGGTTGCTACAACGGTACATGGTTTCAAACCCTTGGTGCTGCAAAGGATGGAAATATGTGTGTTTTAAGCTGGGATAAAGAAAATGCTTACCTGTGGAAATACAACGTTGATAGCGATAGCTTTCAATTGATTAAAAGCATACCCCTTGAAAAGAAAAAACGACGAATGATTGATGCGACAATAAAGCTTATGGAAACTTCTGATAATAAAGTGAAACTAAAAGTTGATTACATTGGAGCTGAGAGAATAAGAATCTTGGCTAATGGCAGATTGATATATGAACGAGCATTGCAGTATAACACACAGAAGTTTTTAACCTATGAAGTTACACTTACTAACGTTCCAAAAAGTGATTTTTCTGTTCTTTTAAGAATCTCCGTTGTTGGTAAGGATGGAATTTACGAAAGATTTTTTAAATTGGAAAGGGCAGAAAATAGAGAAAATAATGTATTAAAGAAGGCTTGGACATTTAGTCTGGAAGACACTATCTACTCAAAACCAGCAGTTTTCGAAGATGGAGTTATAGTTGCTGATTACTCTGGCAATGTAGTCTTTTTAAAAGATGGTAAAGTAATTTGGAGAAAAAGCGTAGGTCCTGTTGTGGCAAATGTAGAAGTGATTTCACAAGAAACTCATTCAAAAATATGTACAAGAGAAATAGTTGTTGGAGATTTAGAAGGGACAATTCATTTTTTTGATAGCACAGGAAATTTCACGAGACAGATAGAATTGTCGGAACCAGTGTATTCACTAAAAAAAGGTAACTCCACAATTGCTATCTGTGCTGGTAGGTATTTCTATATCTTGAGACTTTCCGACTCTAGAGTGATAGCAAAACATGACTTTAAAAGTCTACTACAAGTGCAACCATTTTTCAAAGATAATATTTATTTTCAACCTTCCTGGGACGGAAACATTTACCTAATAGATGAATATGGAAATCCAATTGAGCGATTTAACATTGGAAAAACCTACTACACATCTGGTAGTTCAACCCCTGCACTTGTTGGAACTTTACTGATTTATTCAAGTATCGATGGAACTGTTAATGCGATGGATATACGAAAAAAAGAAAAAATTTGGAGTCTAAGAATCCCAGGTGTAGGTTATTCAGCCGTTGAAAACATTGGGGATTTTATATTTATCTCCACAATTAACGGTGAAGTATATAAAATAGATGGGAAGAATGGGAACATTGTTTGGTCCAGCAATATAGGTTCTTCAACGATGAGCTGCTCCCCGAAAATCCTCGACACTGGGCAACTTATGTTGGGAACTAACAACGGAGAACTGGCTGTTATCGATGCAAACAGTGGAAAATATCATAAGTTTGTTGTTTCGACAGGATTTGTGACGGATGTTTTGCCTTACAAAAATGGAATCCTTGTAACTTTGGCTGATGGAACTATCCAATTTTTTACCATGAAAAGATAAGAGCGGTTCCTATTGAATAGGAACCGCTCTATTTTATTTATGCTTTCAAAATCGCCTTAATATCTTCCTCAGGTTCTCCGATGAGCTTTATACCATAGTTGTTCACAAGAACATCGAGTATGTCTTTGTTAACCCATGCTGGCAGTACAGGACCTATGTAGATACCTTTCAATCCAAGAGCGAGTAACGTCCATAATATTGCAACAGCTTTCTGTTCCATCCATGTGAGAACAAGCGTTAAAGGTAATTCAGTGACTGGAACTCCAAACATTTCCGCAAGTGCCATTGCAATTTCAAGTGCCACAATTGTGTCGTTGCACTGTCCAACGTCAATAAGCCTTGGGATGCCTTCAATGTCTCCGAGTTGCAGGTCATTAATTCTAAACTTTCCGCATGCGAGTGTAATAACAACTGTCTCTTTTGGAAGCTTCTCAACAAATTCCCTGTAGTATGCACCGCGTTTTGTCGGTGTATCACAGCCGCCAACGACGAAGAAGTGTTTGATTTTACCTGCTTCAACAAGCTCTTTGATTTTTCCTGCAAGAGATTTCACAACAGTTGTTGAATATCCTGTTGTTAGTTTGTATTTTCCTGGTTGTTCTGAGAGTTTTGGCAGGGACTTTGCTTTGGCAATAACCTCCGAATAATCGTAGCCTTCAATGTGTTTCACACCAGGTAGTCTTGCAATTGATGTTGTAAACATTCTGTCTTTGTAGGATTCTTTTGGAAGCAATACACAGTTGCTTGTTCCCAATATCGCGGCTGGAATTTTGTCGAAGAGTTCTCTTTGGTCATACCATGCTGCACCCAGATTACCGGCAAGATTCTTGTATTTTCTCAGTCCAGGATAGCCGTGAGCTGGTAACATTTCTGAATGAGTGTAGACGTAAACATCTGTTCCTTCAACCTGCTTAAGTAATTCTTCGAGAGCTTTCAAGTTATGACCGGTAACGATGATAGCATGACCTTCCTTCGTACCAGTTTCAACCTCAACGGGTGTTGGTTCTCCGTAAGTTTCAATATGTGCCTTTTTCAAAAGTTGCATAACCTTGAAGTTCATCATACCAGCCTTAACTGCAAGGTTCACAAACTCCTGAGCATCGAAGTTCACATTTGTGAGAGTTGTGTATAGCCCTTCGCTGAGGAATGCAGCTATTTCTTCGTCTTTGTAACCGAGTTCTCTTGCATGGTAATAATACGCTGAGATACCTTTCAATATGAATACTAAGTTGTCTTGTAACCTTGCAACTGTTGGTTCCTTTCCACAAACACCCGTTACCGTACAACCTTCTCCGTTCATCGCTTGTGAACATTGGTAACAAAACATGTTCAGCGCCATACTAACACCTCCTACAAGTGAATTTTTCATGGTTTTTCAATTTACAAACTTTGTGAAAGATTTATTTTGACCGTTCACTGTTATTGTAGCAAGTATGCTCAAATTTTTCCGTAACCTATGTTACAATTTTTGTTGAGACCAAGAAAACTATCGAAAGCTTACTGATTAAGGAGGGTATTTTAATGCATAGCAATTCAAACATGAGGTTTATAGAAACTCTTGAAAAATGCGAAATATTTAAAGGTGTGGAAAAAAGCTTTATAGATGAAGTTGTTCGGAACTCAAAGATTGAAAGATACGGAGCAAAGGAATTAGTAAGGATACGTGGTGATGAATGCAGTGGATTGCTATTCTTGGTGGAAGGAGAGGCATTTGGGCTGTTTACGAATCCTGAGGGAAGAGTCCTGCAGATAGACCACATGTTTGCACCAAAGCTTTTGGCTGCAGCTGTCATTTTTGCAGCTGACTCGAAGTATCCTGTTGATGTAGAAACCGTTAGACCTTCTGTTTTTCTTACGTTAGATAAAAACTTTTTCGTCTCGTTGATAATGAAAAACGAAAGACTTTTGAGAAACTATCTTCAATATGTGAGTGATGCATTTGTTTTTATAACTGACCGGTTCTACGAGATAACGATGAAAAATCTCGTTCAAAAAGTTTGTTCGTATCTTGTCCGTTTAATGGAAGAGCAAGGTTCTTCTATTGTTACGATGGATATGTCAAAAGAAGAACTTTCCAGGGAGTTTGGAGCAACAAGACCTGCACTTTCCAGAGTGTTTATAGAACTTGAGAAGCTTGGCGTTATAGAGATGGATGGAAAAAAGGTGAAAATAAAGAGTGAACGGTACGTTAGAGACTACGCAGAATTCGAATGAGGTAATGATTTCTGTGAAGGTTTGTATAAATTTCACATAGTGAATTTTATTAAGAAAATTAGTGAATTTTACCACATAAAGTATCCTTCTGATGTTTTTTCTTTTGTATACTCGTTAATTTAACGTTTGATAGAATTTCGATGTTTTTTTGTTGGTTGTATAATTGAAATGCAGATTGTACTAAACATATACATCCTTATAGGAGGAGGCGGTTGTCTTGGGAACAACAAATGAAACAATGAAAGCAATAATGAAAAAGGTGTCAGGTCCCGGATTAGTAATGGAGCAAGTTAAGAAACCTACACAAGAAGACCTTGGACCAAGGGACGTGCTTGTTAAGATAAGACGTGCGTCAATCTGTGGAACAGATGTTCACATATACAAATGGGATGAATGGTCACAGTCACGTATAATTCCTCCATTAATAACAGGACACGAGATGGCAGGCGAAGTTGTTGCAGTTGGTAGTGCTGTTACGCAAGTTAAAGTTGGAGACTTGGTAGCGGCAGAGACACATATTCCTTGTGAACATTGTTATCAATGTAAAACCGGTAGGATGCACATATGTAAGAACCTTAAGATTTTGGGTGTTGATACAAATGGTGTATTTGCAGAATATGCGATTATTCCCGAAACAGTTCTTTGGAGATTCTCTCCTGAAATTCCTCTTGACTACGCTTCTGTTATGGAACCATTTGGAAATGCGATCCATACTGCCTCTGTTACAAACTTACTTGGTAAAACAGTACTTATCACCGGTGCGGGACCTATCGGCTTGATGGCTATCCAGGTCGCAAAAGTTGCCGGAGCAAGTACTGTAATAGTTTCTGAAGTCGATCCGTTGAGAATCAAAATGGCTTACGAAAATGGTGCAGATGTTGTTATCAATCCTGCAGAAAAAGATTTAGTCAGAGAAGTTTACAAACTTCTTGGTGATGGCGTGGATGTGCTACTTGAGATGAGTGGTAACAGACGGGCGTTTGAGGATGGATTGAAATGCGTTACCATGGGCGGAGAAGTATCTGTGCTTGGAATATTTGGTGGGAAAATAGAAATAAACTTTGATGCTTTGATTACAATGCGAGGACTGACTGTCTACGGTATAACAGGTAGACGCATGTTTGAAACTTGGAGAATTGCAGATGAACTGCTCCGAACGAAGAAAGTGGACCTTTCGAAAGTGGTTACACACATACTCCCATTTGACCAGTGGGAAAAAGGTTTTGAACTCATGTTGAATAAGCAGTGTGGTAAAGTTGTTCTGAATTTGGACTGATGATTAAAAACTTGTTTTGAAGGGGGGAACAGTATGTTTAATTACAAGATATTAGAAGACGAAATGGAAATGTTGAAAAATGAAGGACTCTATATCAATATTCGCACACTTGAGTCACCACAGGGTGCGTGGATTGTAATCAACGGGAAAAGGGTGTTGAACCTTTGTTCGAACAATTACCTTGGTTTCGCAAATGATGAAAGACTAAAACAAGCTGCAATAGAAGCTATCCAAGAATGGGGCGTTGGACCCGGTGCTGTTAGGACAATCGCTGGAACTATGAAAATACATGAAGAACTTGAAAAAGCGCTTGCTGAGTTCAAGGGTGCAGAAGCGACAATTTTCTTGCAGTCAGGTTTTGTAGCAAACCAAGCAGCTATACCAACGATTTTCGGAGATGAGAACGATGCAATTATCTCAGATGAACTCAACCACGCAAGTATTATAGATGGTGTTAGACTTTCTAAGGCAAAGAGGTATGTGTACAAACACAACGATATGAATGAACTTGAAGCAAGACTTAAAGAAGCAAGGGATGTTCAAAAAGCCAGAAGAATTCTGATTGTCACAGACGGTGTGTTCAGCATGGATGGAGATATTGCACCACTACCTGATATTGTGAAACTTGCAGAAGAATATGGAGCAGCTGTTATGGTTGATGACGCACATGGTGAAGGTGTGTTGGGACGAGGTGGAAGAGGCATTGTTGACCACTTCGGGCTACATGGTAAAGTGGACATGGAGATAGGAACGCTTTCAAAAGCGTTCGGGGTGCTTGGTGGCTATATAGCGGGGAGTGAAACACTTGTCAGATATCTGAAACAAAAAGCAAGGCCGTTTCTTTTCAGCACAGGGCTTACACCAGCAGATGTTGCAGCTTGTCTAGAAGCAGTAAAAATACTCCAAGAAAGTGATGAACGCGTTAAAAGACTTTGGGACAACGCAAATTACTTCAAAACAGAGATGAAGGAACTGGGGTTCGACCTTGGAGTAAGCCAAACACCGATAACACCAGTCATGCTCTACGATGCCAAAGTTGCGACGCAGTTCAGTAAAGAACTACTCGAGGAGGGCATATTTGCGCAAGCAATAGGTTATCCAACCGTTCCAAAAGGAAAGGCAAGGATAAGGGTGATGATAAGTGCAGTGCATTCCAAGGAAGACCTCGACTTTGCACTTGAAAAGTTTGAAAAAGTGGGAAAGAAATTAGCTGTTATATGATAAAATTTAACCGGGCACGATATGTGCCCGGTTTTTCTTTAGGCAAATCACCTCAAAACCAGAGTCAAGGGGATGGATTTATGGAGATTATTGTATTCCCATCGGGTACAAAGATATATGGTTATTCAGAAATCCCGAAATATTTGTATTATTTGGTGGATGGAACAGTCGAAACCAAACTTTTTAGAAAGGTTCAAGTGTTTAATTCGGGCACATTTGGCGAATGGTCGCTCTTCAATCTTCCTTCGCAAGAGCAAGTGATTTCAACAAGCGAAATAACACTTTATGCTATCAAACCTGAAGAAATTTTCAATTTTGAACACACGCAAAAAGTTGTGAAAAACGTAATCGCCTCAATTGCTAAAAGATTGCTCTTAATTGATTCTGAGCTTACAGAAGCCCAGGAGCTCCCAACCTACGTTGGTGCTGACAGAATGAGATTCTTTAACAAGGCGCATCCAGGAGCTTACAAGATTACCGATGCTATTTTTCAAGATATCCTTCAAGCCAAGTCACTTTACGCGTCAGGTTACTACAAGGAAGCGTTCGAGGTAATAGTAAAACTGATGCCGCAAGTGGTCACTGAGGATTTGAGAAAAGAAGTGATGATTTGGCACACATTACTTAGTATGGTTTTGGAACCGGAGAAGGCAGAGATACATTTTAGGCGCCTAAATCCAAAAGAGTATGCAGAATATTTGTCCTACCAGTTTTTGGTAAGCTTCTTCAAAGGGGGAGAAAAGCAGGAGATCTTGGATATCTATATGAAAGCGGGACTTCATATTCCAAGTGAAACGATTGTAACCATGGAAGGTGAAGTTGCTTCCGAAGCTTTCCTTATCTTAAGGGGTTACTTAAAAGCAGTAAAGCTTTTTGAAGATAAAGAAGTTCTAATGAGTATTGTAGGACCTGGCGAGTTTGTAGGAGAAGGCGCGATAATGAATTCAAAGATTAGAATGGCGACGCTATATTCAATTTCACCAGTTGATTTGATACCATTGAGTGTAGAGAGTATAGAGAAAGCAACCTTAACAAATCCAGGATTTATACTCAAAATATGCGAATCACAACTCAAACGTATAATTCAGGTAAAGCAGCTTCTGGAGATTAAAAACCAAGGTAATCAAATCCAACGTACCATCATGGCGATAAATTATTTCCAACCGATTTTTGGAAAAGCAAAAGTTAATGTGAAAGACATAGCCTATTTGGTGGATGTGAGTGTTGAACGTGTTATTGAAGAAGTCAGACGGATGGGATACAAGATAGGGATTGATGGTTCTATTAGTTAAGGTTTGAGGAGGAATTCAAATGATAAGAGTTATAAAAAACGCAAAAATCTTTGCCCCTAAGTATGTAGGGAAGTTAGATGTTATCTTTCACAATAGAATCATTCACATAAGCAAAGACGTTAATCCCTTTTTTGTCCCCTTCGAAATAGAAATTTACGATGCTTCTGGCTTGTTGCTATTACCTGGACTTATCGACCCACATGTACATATAACTGGTGGAGGTGGGGAAGGCGGGTTTGAAACTAGGACCCCGGAACTGAAGATTTCAGAATGTATTAAGAATGGAATAACAACGGTTATTGGTTGTTTGGGAACAGACGGAGTTACTAGAAGTCTTGAGAATTTGTATGCGAAAGCGAAAGCTCTTGAAAATGAGGGATTAAACACCTTCATATACACAGGTTCTTACCGCCTTCCACCTGTAACCTTTACCGGTAGTGTGATAAAAGATATTGTTTTAATCGACAAGGTTATTGGAGTTGGGGAAATAGCCATATCCGACCATCGTTCGTCTCAACCCACTTTTGAGGAGATTTTGCGGATTGTAGCAGATGCAAGGGTAGGTGGAATGATTTCTGGAAAGCCGGGTATTGTGAATTTTCATGTAGGTGCTGGTAAAAGAGGAATTGACTATTTGTTCGAAATCATCCATAACACAGAAATTCCTATTCAGCATCTGTATCCTACGCACATGAGTAGAAACAAATGGCTTTTCGAACATGGGCTTGAGTTTGCCATGAAAGGTGGGATGATAGATTTAACAGCTCTTCAACCAAAAAACGATGAATCTACCAAGAGCGAATTTAACACAATTGATGCAATATTAAAAGCGTACGAAAATAATTTGTTGGAGAATATAACCATTTCCTCGGATGGGCAGGGTAGTCTTCCAAAGTTTGATGAAATGGGAAATTTTGTAGGACTCAGCGTAGGGAGCGTTAGCTCGGTTTGGCATACAATACGCAAAGTGGTAGAAAATGGCTTGCCTTTGGAAGAAGCCATAAAGGTTTCAACTACAAACCCAGCCAAAGTCTTTAAATTAAATAAGGGAAGAATTGAAAAGGGATGCGATGCTGATTTTGTCTTGGTAAATGAGGAAACCCTGGAAATCGTAAGCGTAGTATCTAAAGGCGAATTTCTGATGAAAGATGGGGTACTGAAGAATTTAAACTTTGAATTTTAAGAGAATTCGGGAGAATGTTCACATATACTTTGTTTTCTTCTCACAGTTAGTAGTTGAAAAGTCTTTGCAATAATAGTATACTGGATGTTGAAAAATACAACGCGACTGAAAAAGAATAAAGCATCAGGGAGGCCAGAATAAATGCTGGATGGGTTTTTTGTATTCCTAAAAACAATGGCGTTCTCACAAATGACACTCGGAAACATTTTCATGATAGCTATAGCTGGTGTCTTAATATACGTTGCCGTTAAAAAGGATGCAGAACCTTTGCTTTTGATACCTATTGCATTTGGTATCATTCTCTCCAATATCCCACCGGTTGCAACGGGTATTTTGAATCCGCCACAGACTTTCCCGGATGGCAGGTTTATTCCTGGAGGATTCATGTACTATATAAAAAAGGGTCTTGACCTTGGTATTTATCCACCTCTCATTTTTCTGGGAATAGGGGCACTTACGGACTTCTCATTTATGATCTCATACCCACTCACGATATTTCTTGGTGGAGCAGCCCAGATTGGAATATTTGTAACATTCTTACTTGCACGTGTTTTCGGATTCACACTCAAACAAGCCGCGTCTATAGGCATCATCGGAGGTGCTGATGGACCAACATCTATTTATGTTTCTACAAAATTTGCACCAGAACTTCTATCTATAATAGCAATTGCTGCTTATTCATACATTGCACTTATCCCGATACTTCAGCCACCAGTTTCTAAATTGCTTACAACCAGAAAAGAAAGATTAATAAGAATGAAGGCTCCAAGAAAAGTTTCAAAAGCAGAGAAGATAGTGTTTTCAATCATTACAACGTTTGTTACTGCGTTACTTGTTCCTCAGTCGTTGACTTTGGTAGGTCCTCTCATGTTTGGTAACTTGCTCAGGGAAGTTGGAAATGTCAAAAGACTTGTTGAAGCAGCAAGTAAATATATTCTTGATACAACGACAATTTTACTCTGTCTATCTGTTGGTGCATCCGCGAGGGCAGATATTTTCTTAACACCACAATCTTTGCTTGTTTTTGGTATGGGAGCATTCGCATTTGTTTCATCACTTGCAAGCGGTATTTTGTTTGCGAAATTCTTAAACCTTTTCTTGAAAGATAAAATAAACCCGCTCATTGGTGCTGCAGGAGTTTCGGCTGTACCGGACTCTGCGAGGGTTGCTCAAAAACTCGCCCAAGAAGAAGACCCAACAAACTTTATTCTTATGCATGCCATGTCTCCAAACGTTGCAGGAGTTATTGGTTCGGCTGTTGCAGCGGGTGTTTTCTTGGCTATTTTTGGCAGGTAGTTTATTGTGCTAGCTTGAAGGAGGTAAGAAAATGGCAAAAAAACAGTACAGAGTTGAGATAAAATATCAATGGTGCAAAGCGTGCGGTATTTGTTATCATGTCTGTCCTACAAAGACCATCATCCAAGGAGAATTGAACAGGCCAGCAGTTCCTGACCATAGTAAGTGTATTGGTTGTCTGATGTGCGAAAATTTGTGTCCGGATTTTGTTATAAACATAGTAGAAGTATCTGAAGAGAGCAAGGCAGGTGTTGAAAATGCCTAAAAACCCAAGGATGGTCTTCTGGCAGGGAAATGAGGCTTGCGCATATGGTGCGATAAAAGCAGGATGCCGTTTCTATGCAGGTTACCCAATCACGCCGTCTTCAGAGATAGCGGAGACTATGGCAAGGGAATTACCTAAAGTTGGAGGCGTATTTATACAGATGGAAGACGAAATAGCAAGTGCTGCTGCGATAATAGGAGCCTCGCTTGCTGGAGTAAAATCTATGACCGCGACTAGTGGTCCAGGTTTCAGTCTTATGCAGGAGGCTATAGGTTATGCAATAATGACGGAAACACCAACAGTATTTGTCAACGTAATGCGTGGTGGACCTTCAACAGGTATGCCAACCAAACCTTCGCAAAGTGATATCATGCAAGCAAGGTGGGGAACACACGGTGACCATGCAATCATCGCGCTTTATCCTTCGACAGTTGAAGAAGTTTACAAATACACCATAAAAGCTTTTAACTTAGCTGAAGAGTACAGAACTCCGGTCATACTTTTGATGGACGAAGTACTTGGACATATGTACGAAAATTTCATCTTACCACCTGATAGTGAGATAGAAATTATCGAAAGAATTTCTGCTCGAGAACTTGAGGAAGAAGAACTATTTGTTCCGTTCTCTGAAAGCGAGTATGCAGAAAACCTTCCACCATCGTTGGTAGAAATGGGAAAGGCGCATTTCCATGTGTCTGGTTTGGTTCACGATGAATCAGGATTCCCGATGGCGACGGCAGAAACTGCTGAAAAACTTATCAGAAGACTTGTGAATAAAATAAAGTTACACATAGACAAAATAGCTGAGTGCGAAGAGTTTATGACCGAGGATGCTGAGACGATAATAATTGCTTATGGTTCCGTCGCAAGGGCTGCAAAAGAAGCTGTGTTGATAGCAAGGAAAGAGGGAATTAAGGTAGGATTACTTAGGCCAATAACTATATGGCCCATTCCGATAGAAAAAATGCGAAAAAAACTTGCGAACGTCCAGAATGTGTTAGTTGCTGAAATGAACTTGGGTCAATACGCAAGCGAGGTAGTGAAACTAATACGACCTGGAACCAAATTGAGGTTACTCGGTAAAGTTAGTGGTGAACTCATAGCACCTCACGAGATATTGAACGAACTTAATAACATGCTCCTCGAAGGCATAGACTTCTAATGTATATCTTCTTTTTGGTCATCCTTGCCCAACGGCAGGATGACCTTTTTCTTTTTTTGTGGTAAAATAATATTGATGCTTTAAGAAAATCATCGGCTGCAAGGAGGAATACGAAAGTGTTTGGAAATTTGAAAAAGTTATTTGACAAAAATGAGATGGAGCTTAGAAAAGCAAGAAAATTAGTTGAGCAGATAAATGAGCTCGAACCAGAAGTTCGAAAGATGTCATTTTCCCAGATGCGGGATTACATAATCTCCAAGAAGGGAACTTTAGAAAACTTGGATGAGCTTGATGAACATCTGGTAAATGTTTTTGCATTCACACGAGAGGTTGCAAGAAGAACGGTTGGAATGAGGCATTTTAATGTCCAGTTGATAGGTGGCATAGTACTCCACAAAGGAAAGATAGCTGAAATGAAGACAGGAGAAGGTAAGACCCTTGTTGCAACCCTGCCTGTCGTTTTGAATTCGCTTATGAACAGAAACATTCATATGGTCACTGTGAACGATTACCTTGCCAAAAGGGACGCTATGTGGATGGGTCCAATATATCTGGCTCTTGGTTTAAGAGTAGGAGTCATAACTACATCTGGAAAAGCTTATGAAGTGGTCTGGAAAAATCCAGAGTTGGCTCAAAAAGGTCTTGAGGAGAATTACTGCGTCTGGCCCGAGGATTTCGATGGTGAATTTCTACCCGACGAAGCAAAAGTTAAAAAGGCAGTTGAAGCGTTTGAAGTGGATGTCGTTGAAGTGAGCAAAAAAGAAGCATACAGATGTGACGTAACGTACGGAACAAACTCAGAATTTGGATTCGACTACCTCAGGGACAACCTTGTCATCTCTTTAGAAGATAAGGTCCAAACTGGCCATTTTTACGCTATTGTTGACGAAGTTGATAGCATACTTATAGATGAAGCAAGAACACCACTGATAATAAGTGGTCCGTCGAGAAACAACGCAGCGGTCTATAAACACTTTTACCAAATTGCGAAGCGCTTGGAAAGAGATAAACACTTCAAAGTAGATGAAGAGCATCGGTCGATAATTCTTACCGATGAGGGCGTATCCTATCTTGAGAAACTACTAGGTGTTGACAATCTATATGACCCAGCAAATGTTAACAGTATTTACCACATAATCAACTCTCTTAAAGCAATTCACTTGTTCAAAAAGGATGTTGATTATATCGTTCACAATGGGCAAGTCTTGATTGTTGATGAGTTCACAGGTCGTGTTCTCCCAGGAAGACGTTACAGTGGTGGATTACATCAGGCAATTGAAGCAAAAGAGGGAGTTCCGATAAAAGAAGAAAGTATAACGTACGCCACTATAACTTATCAGAATTACTTCAGAATGTACGAAAAGCTCGCTGGTATGACTGGAACTGCGAAGACAGAGGAAGAAGAGTTCAAAGCGATATATGGCTTGGATGTCGTGGTTATACCTACTCACAAACCGATGATAAGAATAGATAGGGACGATTTGATATACAGAACAACCGAAGAGAAATACAGAGCAATCGTTGAAGAGATAAAGAAAAGATACGAGAAAGGTCAGCCTGTTCTTGTTGGAACAACATCGATTGAGAAAAGTGAGAAACTTAGCGAAATGCTCAAAAAAGAAAAAATTCCTCATCAAGTTTTGAACGCAAAATATCATGAAAAAGAAGCACAGATAATAGCACAAGCAGGTCAAAAGGGTATGGTTACAATTGCAACGAATATGGCAGGTAGAGGAACAGATATCAAACTTGGTCCTGGTGTTAAAGAACTCGGAGGACTGTTAGTTATAGGAACGGAAAGGCACGAAAGTCGAAGGATAGATAACCAACTACGTGGGAGGTCAGGTAGACAGGGTGACCCCGGCGAGTCGATATTCTTCCTCTCCCTTGAGGATGATTTGATGAGAATATTCGGAGGGGACAAACTACAAAAAGTTATGGACATGGTCAAAATCGAACCAGGTCAGCCTATTTATCACCCGTTACTGACTAAACTAATTGAACAGGTGCAAAAGAAAGTGGAGAGCATAAACTTTGGGGTGCGTAAGTTCTTACTTGAACTAGACAGCGTTTTAGATACGCAAAGACGAGCAGTTTATGGATACCGAGATTTTATCTTGGAACATAACGTTGACAACTTCATGGAAGAAGCAATCGAAAACTTTGTCGAGTCAAGATTGGAAGAATTTTGTTCAACTTTTGAGTGGAACAGAGAAGGATTGAAAGATTCCTTTGCTATCATAAAAGACTACGTAAATGTTGAAGGACACTTAGAAACAATTGATGACAGAGAAAAACTCAAGGAGGAATTGATAAATCAGATAAAACATGCATACGAAGAAAAGAAAAAAGAATTCGGAGAAGATTTCGAACATGTCGCAAAATTTATCGTGCTAAGGATAATAGACGAGAATTGGAGACAATACTTGGAAGAAGTTGAACATGTTAAAGAGTCTGTCAGGCTAAGAAGTTACGGTCAAAAAGATCCTGTTTTGGAATTCAAAAAAGAGACATATCAGATGTTCACAGAAATGATGATGCGCAGTTACGAACTAGCAGTTTCTTACCTGCTTAACCTCAGAAGAGTTGACAACAAAGCTGAGGAAGAGTCAAAGAAAGAGCTTGCAAAAGTCAGTACCATTCACGAGGAATTCAAACTAATTGACGAGAGCAAGGGGGAAAAGTCTGGCAACAAAAGACCAAAGTTGAAGATAAAAAGAGGATAGGACTCTATTTGCTTTTACGAAAGACTTTTGCAATGACGGGAAGTGAAAGAGATGAGAATCGAAGGGGTAATTTTCAAAAAAGGGGAAATACCTAAAACACTTTTCAAAATAGTTTCTGGCACAGTTCGAGAAACTCGAAATAACACTTACCATGACTTAACAAAAGGTGAATATGTAGCACTTTTGGAGTATTTACTCGGGCTTCCTTTAGAAGACGACATCATAGCTTTAGAAGAAACAGAACTCGTAGAAACTGATATAGAGAGCGATTATGAAAACATTATTCGAAATATTCTAGCACTTAGGAAAATTATGTACCAAACCTCCGTAGACTTTGAAAATTTAGTCCTTGATGATTTCAACTTTGAGACAGAGAATATAGATGAATATCTAAACCAAATTGAGTCGCTTTTAACACTATCCGGGGGAGAACTACCTGAAGACAAAGAAAAGGCAATAGAACTTATAGAGAGTTTGGAAGAGGACAAACTTTTTACAAAAGTCAATTTGGTGAAAAAATTTGTGGAGCGTTTCCCAGAAGAACAAATCGGTGCGAAGTTTCTTATTGAGACAGCAGCAAAGGTTTACATCGTACTAAATGATAGATATGTTGCCAAAGCTTTGCTGAAAAAGGTTTTACTTTACTATCCGCATCTTTTAGATTACAGCTACGAAGCAGTAAAAACATTGGAAAGTATATACAAAGAAGAGGGAAACATAATATACAGACGATATGGAAAAATGGCAAAAGTTTTAGAGGTGATGTTACGTGGAAGCGCTTGAATTTGAAGATGGATATAAAATAATTGAAAAAGGCAAGCAGGAACCGTATGTTTACATTATAAAATCTGGAAAGGTAAAGGTCTCTTTGGGGACATACGAAACACTCCTTTCAGAGGAGCTTCCAGATGTTTTTGGTCTTGAAGCGTTAATCGATGATCCGTATACAGAGACTTGTATTGCTGTAGGGACTGTGAAGGTGATTAGATGTGAGAAAAATGAATTCAAGGATATATACGTAAAAACTGAAGTTGGGAAGGAAGCACTCAAAAGTTTTATGAAAAGGACAGCAAAAGCCTTAGGTTGGATTTGAAGCGGCTTAAAAAAGTTTGAGAAGTTTAAAAAGAGCTGTACAATATTAGTGTGAATAATTAATTCAAATCCGATTTTCAGATTAAGTAAAGCTCTTGCGGAGGTGAGTTAAACTATGCATACGAACAGGATAGACCACATAGGAATAGCTGTAAAGGATGCAAAAGAAAGACTAAGACTTTACAAAGACTTTCTTGGGTTGGAAGTTACAGAGGTAGAAGAGTTACCCGAAAGAGGCCTAAGGGTTTACTTTATAAAAGTTGGTGACACGAGAATAGAACTATTAGAACCAATGAATGAAAACTCTGAAGTTTCAGGTTTTCTTGAAAAGAAGGGTGAAGGCATACATCACATAGCTTTCAACGTTCACGGTATTGACGAAGCAGCGGCTTTGGCAAAGGCACAAGGGCTTCAGCCACTTTCAGAGGAACCAAAACCGGGAGCAGGTGGAACGAGGGTGTTGTTCTTGCACCCAAAGACAACAGGTGGAGTCTTAATTGAACTTGTTGAAGGCGAACATTAATTTCTATGGACAAAAGGGGTGAACTGGATGGAAATGGAAGAACTTATACAACAACTGAAATCCCTTGAAGCTGAAGTTGAATTAGGTGGAGGACAAGAGAAGATAGACAAACAACACGCTGAAGGAAAACTAACGGCTCGCGAGAGGTTACAATTGTTGTTTGACGAAGGAACATTTGAAGAACTTGACAAATTCGTAAAGCATAGAAATACAATGTTTGGTCTTGATAAGATGAAATTACCCGCTGATGGTGTTGTTACTGGAATTGGAAAGGTGAATGGAAGACCAGTAGCTGCCTTCTCACAAGATTTTACGGTCATGGGTGGTTCACTCGGCGAAATGCATGCGAAAAAAATAATGAAGGTAATGGATTTGGCTCTTAAGATGGGGATTCCCCTTGTTGGAATAAACGATTCCGGTGGTGCAAGAATACAGGAAGGCGTTGACTCGCTTTACGGGTACGGTGAGATATTCTTTAGAAACACGATAGCCTCTGGAGTAATACCACAAATCACGGTTATAGCTGGTCCATGTGCTGGAGGTGCAGTTTACTCACCTGCGATAACTGACTTCGTTATTATGGTTGACCAAACAGCTCAAATGTTTATTACCGGTCCAAACGTTATTAAAGCCGTTACGGGCGAAGATATATCAAAAGAAGACCTTGGAGGCGCGTTGGTTCACAACACAAAGAGTGGAAATGCACATTTCTTAGCTTCAGATGATAGACAGGCTATAGAGATGGTAAGAAAACTACTTTCCTACATACCACAAAACAACATGGAAGAACCTCCTTTAGAAGAGCAAATAATTGAGCCAGATACATCTGATATACAAACAGTTGTTCCTGTCGACCCAAAGAAAGGTTTTGATGTACGTGATGTTATAAAAAGGGTCGTTGATGAAGGGACATTTTTTGAAGTGCACGAACACTTTGCAAAGAGCATAGTTATTGGATTTGCAAGGATTAATGGAAAAGCGGTAGGTATAGTTGCAAATCAACCAAACTACCTTGCTGGGGTGCTTGACATAGACTCTTCCGACAAAGCGGCGAGGTTCATAAGATTCCTCGATGCATTCAACATACCGATTGTAACGTTTGTTGATACACCGGGGTATCTCCCCGGCGTAAAACAGGAGCACGGAGGAATAATTAGGCACGGTGCAAAGTTGCTGTATGCTTACAGTGAAGCAACGGTTCCAAAGATAACGATAATCCTCAGAAAAGCGTATGGTGGAGCCTACATTGCAATGGGGAGCAAGCACCTTGGTGCAGATTTTGTGGCAGCGTGGCCAACAGCAGAAATAGCAGTCATGGGTCCTGACGGCGCAGCTAACATCATATTCAAAAAGGAAATAGATGCTTCGGAGAATCCAGAGGAGACCAGAAAACAAAAGATAGAAGAATACAGACAACTCTTTGCTAATCCGTATGTTGCAGCCTCAAGAGGTTATATAGATGCTGTAATTGACCCAAGAGAAACGAGAAGCTGGATTATAAAAGCGCTTGAATACAGCGCAACGAAAGTTGAATCAAGACCTAGAAAAAAACATGGAAACATACCGCTGTGATTTAAGTAATTTAAAACTTTCCGAGGTGATAAACGGATGCCTATAGAAGCGACAATAACTACGGCAGCACAAGCAACACAAACTGTTCTTGCTACACAACTAATCAATGAAACTGCGACTACATTATCTCAAACAGCCCAATCGGTAGCTCATAGTGCTACTCCTACGGCATTGCCGATAGAGGTTACGGTTACAATTGTAGGAGTAAGTACTGTTTTTCTTGTTTTCGTAATACTCTACGCAATATTCAAATTGATGGAGGTTTTTGGAAGAGGTAAGAATAAGCGAATAAAAACTCCGTCCTCAAAAATGACCGGAGAGGTTGCTAAAGAACAAAACGAAGGATTGATGCAATCGGTTGCAAAAAAACAAGGTCAAGAAGCCATGCCAGCGGGGGTAGATGAAACAGAAGAAATAGCAGCTGTTTTTGCGGCTATTTATGCCATGCTTGGAACGAATATAAAAATTAGATCCATTAACAGAGCTTCCTCGAATGTACCAAGAACCAAAGGTCAACGTGGTTGGGAAGAATGGAGAACATACGGATGGCGAGGTGGAAATAGATGGTGAGAAAGTTTGTTGTTAGGGTTAATGGAAAAGAGTACATTGTTGAAGTTGAAGAACTCGGCACACCAACCCAGCCAATGCAACAACCGCAAATTCTCGAACAACCAAAACCTGTTGTTCAACAGCAGGTCCAGTCAGCAAAGCCTACTCAACCTGAAAGTAAACCGGTAAAACAAGAGAGCGCGCCAGTTTCAACGGCGTCAGAAATTGGTGGTGGAGCAAAAATAGTATCCCCTATGTCAGGTGTCATACTAAAAGTTCTTGTTAGTGAGGGGCAAAGGGTTGAATATGGTCAAAAATTGGTGATACTTGAAGCTATGAAAATGGAAAATGATATAGTTTCAGACAAGCCTGGTACTGTGAAGAAGATATACGTAAAAGAAGGGGACAACGTAGATACAGGACAAGTGCTTGTGGAATTAGAGTAAAAATTTTAAACGCTACAACTCCAATATTTTTACCGGCAAAACACTGGTGGTTAAAGCCACCAGTGTTTTTATTATGCTTAAAATTGTAAGATTGGTGCATCCTCATTTTTTTATCAAAATTTTATCATTTTTCCTTTGTTATGCACAAGAAAACCCATATAATTTGAAGCGAACTTTGAAAGTTTACAACCTATATAAGTGAGGGAGGGATTTTTGTGAGAAAAGTGTTTGTTATTTTGGTCACATTGATTCTTGCAAGTTTTATCTTCGCAGCAGGCAGTGTTTCCTTGAAATTCAACCCGAATGCAAGCTGGAGTCAAACGCTAACCTTTTCTGTTCGCCAGTGGATAAAAGTCACTTGGGATTACGATGAAACACAAGCTTTTGCAATTGACGACACAAGCTATACGGCAACAATTGGAAACATTGAATTTAGGTCCAACAAGAGGTTCAAACTTTACTATGGTATTGGTAGCACACTCCCATCAGGCGTGAATGTTGTATCGGTCAAAGTAGGTTCAGTAGTTTTGTCAAACTCTTCGACAACTCCGACGGAAGTTTCTACAAAACTGTTGAGCGGAGTACTTGAGATTGGATTCAATTCTGAAGTATTAAATGTAGAAAATGACTTTCCAGTAAAATTTGACTTTACATTCCTTCCATTCTAACAATTGATTTGAGAGTAAAAAAGCAAAAAAGGGGCAAAACGCCCCTTTTTTATTTTTAGGATGAGTTGTGATATAATCTTGTGGAGGTGATGAAGAAGTTGAAGATTCTGCTAAAAATACACAATCATGTAAGTATTTTCGGATTTGGACGAATTCTGGTTTTTTTGTTCGCTTTGATTTTTAGTTCTCTTGCTTTATCTCAGACAATTAACATAGAATGGTATTATGATGAAGGAACTACTTTCATTATAGATGAGATTTACCAAAGAGTAAGTATAGGAACGATATACATATACTCCAACGTAAAATTCAAATTTTATGTAATTCCGAAAGTTTTAGATGTTCAAGGTGTGACCGTAACTGGTGTTAGAATAAAGAATCAATTTATATCTATGAATCCATCGAGCCCAACAATTGTCACAAACAAATGGATTTATGGAACCATGGTAATATACTTTTCATACATCGAACCGCCTGAAGACTTCAAAGTAGAGTTCACTTTCGTATTTTTACCCCTTTAACTTTTTATTGCTTGGGAGTTGATAACGAAAATGGAGCAAAAACTTTTCAAAGTCTTTGTGTTAATTACTACACTGATTGCTTTAAAGAGCTTTGCATCTGGAACTTTTTACGCACTTATTGAACCCGGTGGAACGACATGGAGTCAAATCCTTACCTTTACAGTAAAACAAACGGTAAAGGTAGAATGGCAGTATGATGAAACGCAGCCTATAGCCGTAGATAGAGGAGATTCAGAATCGGTGGTTGGATTTATAAGAATATATTCAAACAAACAATTTAAGATTTCAGCAAACGTCTATGTTGCCGAGACTTCGATTCAACCGTTGGTTGTACCAAAGCAAGTGAAAATTGGCTCAGAAACAATAGGCGTTGGTGAAGTTCTTGTGGTAACTCCTAAAAATTTGCAGGGCAACTTGTCGGTAGTTTTTGAAATAGACTGGGAGAACTTGCAAGCAGAAGAATTCCCTGTTGTGTTGGAATTCACATTTTATCCTTTCTGAATGCAGACGTTACGAAACACTTTGTTTTAGTTTACCACTTAATAGCCCCGTAAAATCCTGTTTTATTGTCCTCTAAATTAACGCCTACCCAGTATTCGATAAGACCTGATTTAAATCCCAGAGCAGCTTTGAAGTCAAAGATGGGTGTAATTGCTGAAGAATCTTTCGATATTCTACCACTGATTAATACTGATACTCCGGAAAGAGATAGAGAAAATTCTGAACCTATGGAAGTTGAGAATGAACCGGAATTGACATTAAACAAGATTCTAGGTGTTAAAGAGAATTGTTTGAAAATGTTGATTTCGTCATCTATTACTAAATACAGAGTGTTATCAAACAAGTTAAACAGAACACCGGCGTAGGTTTTATCCAAAATTTCTACTAAAACACCTGTGGATTGTACATTCCAGTCTGTCCATCCATTTTGCGAGTTGTTTGTTAATTTCATATAGAACCTTTTATTTTCGTTTGCTATGGTTACTTCCGTAACGGATGCGTTGATTGTAACTTCAAATGAATTTTGTAAAACGTTACTCTGAACTTTTCTAAAATCCTTATTAGAAATCATAGATATTGTATTTTCATTGATTAATAAAGAACGAGCATCGATTTTGTAAGCTTGTATGCCAACAACGAAGTTACCTGACTTTAAAAACACAACATTTTCAAAAGTTTCATTTAAGTTTTCTCCATCAGTTATTTCAGAAAGTGGTAACTCAGATTCCGTGAGGCCGTTTGAAACCTTCAAGATGGTACTCTCATTTTTTCTTAAAAGTTCAAGCTTTATCTTAATATCATGTTCGTTAAATTCGAAATTTGCTAAAATCGACTCTGGGATAGAAGCTTGTGATGGTTCTCTTGCCGAAAATTCTTCAAGATTGGAGTTTTGTTTTTCAGAAGAATAGTTAAACAAAACATAATGTGTATCCTGTAAAAGGCTTTTGTATTTTTCTTTGAAAAGTATTTTTCCGAAATCTTCCGCTGAAATTTCTTTAAACGAGTGGAATTCAGATAATGAAAAGTAGCTAAATTTGGCCAAAAGCATGTGCGAGGAAATATTTTCAGTTACATCGAGATTGGCTAATAAATCAGCCACTTGTAAAAGCTGATTTTTAGTGCTTGTGTAGTAGACCAGTTTGCCATTCAAAAGAAAACTCTCAATTCCAATCTTTTGAAGTATTACTCTCAACGTTTTAGGGTCTGTGTAACGTGGTTCGTATACTGATACATAATTTGGCATGTAAGCATAGGAAGAGAGGTCAATTATCAAATAAGTATCATTACTGACCTTTTCATAGTCAAATCTTAGCGGTAATAAAACCATTCTCAAGGCAGCTTCGACATCTACATTTTGAAGGTCAACTGAGATTGGTACGTTTCCCAGCTTGGATGGATAAACAAAATTCAATTTTTCTTGAGATGATATGTAATTCAAAAATTCAGAAAGAGGTATATTTGAAAAATTAGCAGTTAAAGCAAGAACAGTGGCATCAAAAATTACAAAAAAGGTAAAAACAATTAAAACGGTCAATTTAATAGTCCTCATTTCGAATCACCAACCAAGTTATTTTTTCCTAAGTCTGAACCTATGGACAGTAGGAAAACAATGTATCGCTTTTCAGATTCGTTATAAAACCTCTTAAAAAGCCAACCGATAATGGGTAAATCTTTTAAAAAGCTGACACCACCTTCCTTCTGAACAACTCTTTCGTAACTAAATGTACCGACAACGTAAGGTTTGTTATATTCTACAATTAAAGTAGTTTGTAAAAAAGTCCCACGGGTCTCAGTATTCAGTTCATTGACAGAGGGGAAGCCTTCTATTCTGATTGATAAATCTAGCACGCAGTTGTTGTACAAGAATCTGGGAACAATTGAAAGTTCTACGTTAGCTTGAGTCGTTACACTTGTTAATTTCCCATCTACATACCTCGTGGTTGTGAAGTTGCGTTGAGCTGATAACTTACTTTGAACGCTGTCAAATGCTTTAATCCTTCCTTCATAGAGCACTTCTAAATCAGTAACGTCGATATTAGAATTTGATAGATTCAAAATGAAATAGAGATTTGTGCTGAGAACTGGTATTTGAAAAAAGTTTAGCATATAGCTTGTACCAGCAACGGAAGGTTGTATTCCGACGTCAATTAGATACGAATTCAGAAAGCGCTCGCTCACATCTATTATTTTTACATACACTTCTTCACCTCTACTTGGTAAGTCTATTTGGGAGATGAAGGACGCTATTTTTGAAGCTAACGGTGGAGGGGCATAGACAAGTAGGCTATTCTGGTTGACAGGATTGAGAATATAATCTTGGAAAGCCTTAGGAAGGGATTTCATAATTGTTTCTGCGGAGTTGTATCTCAGAGGAATCTGATAGGTTCTTGCAACGTTTGTGAAACCACTGGAGTTAGGATTTGAATTTCCTACGAAATAAACGCCATCCACTTTTGTCCAATAGTAGCTGTAAGGCATTAACAAAAGATCTAAAACTTTTTCGAGAGATTCCGCCTCAACTTGTATACTAATGGCACCGCTTATTGAAGGTTCATATATAATCACAGCACCTGTATCTACAGAAAGCATATTGAGTGCATCTTTAAGATTTGTATTGAAGAATGATATTTCGATTGCTAAAATCCTAGTTGCAAAAAGGATTAACAAAGAAAGTAATATAAACCCCCTGTTCATTTATATTCCCCCAATCTGTCAAAACAAGGATTTATCAAAAGTCATCGAAGATGTATTTCTTTTGGTCTCCGTATGGAAAATATTCTATTTTCAAAAGATTCCCCCTTACAAGCTTTTCAAAATCCAAATTTATCGTCTGCCCTGGGAATATTGTTATGGGTATTTCGTTAAGCATTCGGTTACTGTAAACAACATTGAATTGCAAAAGACAGTCTCCGGTATTCTGAACACTGAGTATGGAATTTGTTTGAGAAGAGTTAAGAGAGGCTTTTAATGATGGAGTTATGCTCTTTCCACGTAGTACCACATAACTTGGCGAGACATTTCTGATATTTCGTCCTGAGTCTATAGAGAGCTCAATCAAATATATCTTGTCACCTGTGAAGTTAAAATCTTTGAGGTTATTTTTAATGTTAACGGTGACTTCTCTATATGGGTAGACTGTAAATTTCTTTGGTAAGAATGAGATAAAATTTTCGGAAATACTAGCTTGTAACGTTTCTTTGTAGGGTGAGAGGTTTTTTAAAACCAGACTCTGTGTAACACTCTTAGTATTGTCCGAAAACAAGACTATATCTGGCGCTGTTTGGATAAGTAGGAACTGGTTCTCTGTCTTCAATTCTTTTGCCCCACTTATACTAAAATCCTGCCCGTAAGATTTTCCGGTGAGCAAAACATCAATAGTTCCTGAAGGTAGAATGTACGGTACAAATATTGAGTAAAAAGTTTTTCTTTCAGGAAAGACAACAAAGTCAAAGGAATCTAGGGGAAGTTCTGCAATAATCGCTCTAAGAGTTCTGGATGAGATTTGGATGCTCCCTTTTGGTATGAAAGCAATGTTACCTTTGTTCTCGATTTCCAACGTTATTATTGAACCGTAGTCACCGTATTTTTCATCAGGTTCAGTCAGAAGGTCTTTGACGGATATATCATTGATAACTAAGGACTGATACACAGGTATATTCGTGAACCTTACGAAGAACGGCACAATATAATTCAACCTAACCTGTATCCTTCCTCCTGAGACACTTTCTTGCGTTATCTTGAGAGCGAAGACACCCGTTGCACCGGGGAAATTTTGTGGAACGTTGAACTCAACCTTGATTGACTTTTGTTCATTGACCGCCAAGATGAAAGACTTGTCAGTAACTTGAACGTATTTTTTGAGACTGTATTTATAATCAGGGTCGTCAAATGAATAGCTTCTGCCGTCAGTTATAAAGTCTATAACTTCTATTGTTATTTGCGACTCAGCAGGAATATCGTTTTTTATAAGGAAATCGTATGTAAATTGATATTTTGAAGTATCAATTTGATATATTAAGCTGGGGGATATTTCTAATGCGAATACAAGTTCTACTAGAAAAAACACAAAAATAAAACCACCAAACTTCTTAACCATTCCACCATCTCCTTACGCGATATTTGAATCGATTTGATTCAGAACATCTTCCTCTGAAAGAAAGACCACGTAACTTGGGTCTAATCCTAGCCTTTTAGCGAAACCAAAAACTACTTCTTCTGAGCTTTTTTTACCCCGCTCAAGTATCAAAAAAAGTTTATCGCCTAAATCAAGGACTATATCTCCTTTTCGAACCCTGATTTCTTTAACATAGTCCTTTTTTAATTCAATCGGTATAAAATACTTCTCACGGGTAGCTTTTTGATGTTCCAGCAATATCTTAGCTTTCAAAACCGATGAAACAGTCACTTTTGAATTTTCCGTTTCAGTCTTAGAACTTACCTTGAGAAGCTCTTCGTAAAGTCTTTGACACCTAACCCGGTGTTTTCTCACCCAATCATCTTCAAGACCATCAAGTAACAAACCTGTATATAATTCTGAAGCTCTTTTTGCATCAGCGTTATCAATAGCTTTCATAAACTCGCTGTAATCACTCGGAAAGTAGCTAAGGTCAATAAATACATAGTCTCTCTCGTTCCTCAAATAATCGTAAGGAATTTCTAAATCTTTTCTGATATAGTAAAGTTGGGCATTCAAATTCTTTCTAAAATAATCAGGACCGTAACCGGGCCAGAAAGTTCTCGAAAGCTCTTCGACAGAAACCTTACTTCTATTAGAAAGCAGAATGTAAAACAAAATCTTTAAAGCCTTTTTTGAAGTGAAATCATCAAACTCATTTCCATCTTTATAGACTTTCCAATCTCCGAAAAATTTGATATAAAGCACGTTCTCACCTCTGTTGTCTTTTTTTGATTGCTTGACACTCTTAATTGGTTATTTAACACTGCGAACAGTAAGAAGTTCTTTTGCTACTTCCGATTCAACTAAAAGAAGAATTTCAGTGTCACTAATTATGGAAGCTTTCTTGCCTTTAGAGAGTATCTGATTTAGAATCTCTGGTTCTTTGACTTTTAATTTAACAGCAGTCAAACTTTCCGAAAAATCGAAAACACTATCAGCTATAGAAAATTCAAATCCTTCAGATATCAACTTAAAAACAGCGGAATTCACTGCTGATAAATAAAATTCCGGTAAAATCCTTAAAAGCCTAATCTTTATTTGACCAGGAATTTCGGGGTTGAAATAAGCTTTCGAAAACACAGAGAAAACAAGAGACCTCAAAAGATTTCTGAAAGAAACTATCCATGGGTTGTCCAGAAAAGGTAAAAAATCTCCCTTGTAAAGTTCCAAAATTTGTGTAACAGCTTCTTGGAACTCTTGCTTTCTCGTATTAAGTGCTTCGATTTGTGATTGAAGGATGTTAATATCAGCATTAATAGAGTGTTCTACGATAATCTTTGAATGTTTTAGCAAATCAACCTTAAAGTAGCCGTTCAATTTTCTATCTAAGTTTTTTAATATTTTCCTAACATATGATTCATCATAAGAATCACCAGCTTCAAGAATGTTGAGGATCTCTCTTAACCACGCCTGTCTTTTTACAATAAGATAAGAAAAAACTATAAGCTCACTTTTCGAGAGCTTACAATCAGGAAGTTCGTCAATGTAAAAATCCCCCAGAAGACGGATCAAGGCCACCACTCCCCCAACGCCTGATGTGTAACAACTACAAACTGTCACTGGATGGAATAATAATGAAATAATACCTCTTTTCACATGAGTTACGTTTTACATGCATCAAAATATTATACTCTTAGTATTTTAATTTACATCGTGACAATGATTAAATATTATTTACGTTAATTTTTACGGGCTATTAATAAAATGACACTGTTGAACATTTGCGGTACAAATATGTACATGAATTATGAGACAAGGAAAAAATAGCTTAAATATCGCTTTGTATTGGCAAATTTCTAAAAAGAAAAGTAATTCTCATTTTTTCGATCTCACAGCTTTTGAAAAGGACTAGTCCTAAAGACAAACGAGTTTGAAATTATCACTGCTCATGCTAAAATAAAAAAGGACAGTTAAAAATCAAAATATTGCGGATTTCTTTTGCAGAAAGGGGAGATGGGATATGGATAAGAGAATACGCGTCCTCATAGCCAAACCGGGTCTTGATGGTCATGACAGAGGCGCAAAAGTTGTTGCAAGAGGTTTAAGAGATGCGGGTATGGAGGTAATTTATACAGGCTTACGTCAAACACCCGAAGAAATAGTCAAAGCGGCTATTCAGGAGGATGTTGATGTAATAGGCTTGTCGATACTATCAGGTGCGCATATGAGCATATGCAGAAAGGTTTTAGAGTTGATGGAGCAGTACAACTTCCATGTACCAGTTTTCGTAGGCGGAATCATCCCTCCAGACGATGCAGAACAACTTTTAAAAATGGGAATTGCTGCCGTCTTTGGACCTGGCACCCCAATATCAGAAATTGTGAAGAAAGTTCAAGAAGTTGTTGGACAAGGAGTAGCTTGATAAATGGAGAAAAAATGGAAAGATTTTGTTAACAGCGAAATTGAAACCATCTTATCTTTGGCGGAAAGAATAAATGAAAAGAACCAGCTTGCTCTTGCAAGGGCTATCACGCTTATAGAAAACAACCCCGAGCTCATTTTCCATATTGAAGAAAAATACAAAGATACGCTGACTAAAAACAGTTCACACATAGTCGGCTTCACAGGCAGTCCAGGCGCTGGGAAAAGCACATTAACAGATGCTTATGTTGTCAAACTAAGGTCAGAAGGCAAAAAAGTTGGGATAATAGCCGTAGACCCTTCGAGCCCGTTCACAGGAGGAGCACTTCTGGGTGACCGTATAAGAATGAAGAGACATTTTACCGATGATAATGTTTTTATCAGAAGCATGGGCAGTCGAGGGAACGTTGGAGGACTAAATGATGCAGTCTTTGGGGTAATTACCCTTTACAAACTCTACGGGTTTGATTACATTATTATCGAGACCGTAGGTGCTGGCCAAAGCGAAGTTGATATAGCTTATGTTGCTGATACGGTTGTATTAGTCCTTTCCCCAGCTGCTGGTGATGAAATACAGCTTATGAAAGCTGGTATTATGGAGATAGCCGACATATTTGTCATTAACAAGTCAGACCTGGAAGGTGCGCACATACTTAAAGTAAACCTCGAGATGGTTCTCCAGTTTTCTGAGACTTCAAAACCCATAGTACTAACGGTTGCAACTTCAGGGAAGGGAATTGAAGAACTTCACAGAGAAATCGAGAATCACAAAATTAAATTGAAAGACACAGGAGAAATAAATGAGAGGGCTAAGCGACGTATAAAGAAACATGCAGAAGTGATTATAAACAAAGGTATTGCTGAAATTCTATCGAATCAGAATTTGACAGACGCTGTACAAGTTTCAGAAGTTGTAAGGGATGTGATTGCAAAATTTTGCCAAAAGCAGTCACGTGTTGGGGAGAAATCTTAAATTATGCCACTAAGCGGAAATATTTCTGAGCTTTGCGAGATTAAGATTAACATAATAGGTGTTGGTCATGTTTCATCTTCAATAGCAAGAAACCTCTTTGGAAAGGTAAAATTTGGTTATGTTATATCACGTGACAAAGGTAAAGCGGAGAATTTAGCAAAAGAAATAGGTGCAGAAGCAAAAACATACGAGGATGACTTTCTACTTAGTGGAGCTATCTTACTTGGTGTTAGCGATTCTGCTCTGCCCGATGTTTGCAAGCTGATTGAAAAGAAAGTTGACAAAAACGTAGTGGCTATCCATTTCAGTGGATTTTTGCCTTCTGACATATTACCGGAAAGCTGGTCCCCTGCTTCTATGCATCCGAACTGTGCAGTTTCGAATGAAAGGTATAACTTTAAAGACGTTGTGTTTGGTATTGAAGGAATGGAAAGAGGACTCCAAATAGTGAAATACTTAATTGAGCTTCTTGGTGGGCAGTATGTTTTAATCCCCAAGGAAAGGAAAGCTGAATATCATTTGGCAGCAGTTATCGCAAGCAACTTCCCAATAGCTTTGGCTTATCTTTCCCAAAAACTTTACACAGAGATTGGTTTTTCAGAAGAACTCTCAAGAAAGGTTATCTCAAAACTCTTTGAAAGCGTTAGTCAAAACATAGCTTCTAAGAATTTAAAAGATGCACTCACTGGTCCTGTAAAGCGAGGAGATTGGGAAGTTGTAAAACAGGAAGGAAAAATATTCAATGAATATTTTCCAGGATTTTCCGAACTTTACGACATACTAGTAAAGGTTCTTGAACAGCTGAACGAGAAATAAAAAAGCCACCTCGCTATTGAGGTGGCTTCTTGATTGTTACTTTTGATGGTTTTTAATCTCTTCTTGCTATCAATATCATCCTTATGAGTTGCAAAACGGCCATAAGCATAGCAGCAACATAGGTCATTGCAGCTGCAGAGAGCACAGCTTTAACACCCTTAAGTTCATCAACAGGCATCATCAAATTTTTTTCAAGAATCTGCAGTGCTCTTCTACTTGCGTCAAATTCGACAGGAAGTGTAACTATAGTGAAGAAAACAGCTATTGAGAAAAGTATTATTCCAAACTTTGCCAGACCAAAGGCACCGGTAACAATCCCTATTATGAAAAATACCCAAGCAAGATTTGAAGAAAATTGAGCAACAGGTGCAATAGCATTTCTTATAACAAGTGGAACATATCCTTTTGCGTCTTGTATAGCATGTCCAATTTCGTGCGCTACAACACCAAGTGCAGCAATAGAATCACTACTATATGTTGCTTGTGAGAGCCTTACAACTTTTTCCCGTGGGTCATAGTGGTCTGTTAACGAACCCTGAATTCTTTCTATACTCACATTGTAAAGTCCAGCTGAGTCGAGGATGAACCTAGCAAGTTCGACTCCTGTCATTCCTATTCTAGACCTGACTCGAGAATATTGAGCAAACCGTGACTGAACGGTTATGGATGCCCACAAAGATAAAAGAAGAGCTGGCACTAAAATTATGAATGTTGGGTCATACCAGAACATTTTTTCACCTCCTATCATAAATCATTATATCACAAAGTCTAAATTTTTCCCACAAAGCAGAGACTAAAGAGCCTTTCAAAATTCCGATTTCATTCTCCAGTACTCATCGGAAAGAATCCCCATGATTATTACATCTATATACTGCCCCTTCAAGTACCTAGCCTGTCTCATCCTACCTTCTTGAATAAATCCACACTTTTCATACACCCTTATAGCTCTCTGGTTATTTTCAAAAACTCGGAGCCAAACTCTGTTTAAATTCAGGTATTCAAAAGCATATCTCAACATCATGTGTGTAACTTCCGTTCCGATTCCTTTGTCCCAATAAGCAGGGTCGAAGATTGCTATTCCATACTCTGCACTTCGCGCAACCCAATCAATTGCCATCAGCCCTGTTGAGCCGACAAGATAGCCTCCCACTTCTATTGCAAAATTCACAGCGTTATGGGTAATGGCGTTCTTTTTTATCCATTCTTCCTCCATGAATTCGTTTATTGGAAAAACGCCACTGAGATAATCTTTTGTTCTTTCATCATTGATAAGTTCTGCGAATTTCTTGGCATCAGTTATTTCAATAGGTCTCAGTGTTGCCAATTTACCTTCCATTCTCATCTTTTTCACCTCTGTTGAGTGGCTTCATGTTCCACATACACATTTTCAGTTATGTTAATAATCTCTCTCAATCCCAAATTCCTTATGTGCAATACCCGAACCTTTTCTTGTGCTATTTTCAGCTCATTTATGTTCATGATACGAGTCAATTTCTTACCGGGATTCTCAGGCGGTTCGAAGGTTACCGAATAAAACTTTTCATAGGTTTTCCAAAATTCGTCAACGGTCCCGAAAAACTTGATTTTTCCACCTTTCAAAGCGATGATTTTATCGCACACTTCTTCCACTTCATCTTCATCGTGTGTAACATAAAAGACTGTGCAACCTTTTTCTTTGAATTCTTTGACCAAATCTTTCACAATCTGTTTGGTTTCGATATCGAGTCCTTCCGCCGGTTCATCTAAAAGTATGATTTTGGCATCTTTAAGCAAACTGATCGCCAATGCGAACCTTTGCTTTTGGCCTTTTGAAAGTTTGTTTGGATTTTTGTCTAATAGCTTATCTATCTTCACGTGCATGGCTATATCGTATATGCATCTTTGCGAATTAAAAACAGACTTGAAATATAATAGATTGTCCCTGAGAGTGAGCTCTGGTATAAAAGTGCTTTTTTCAGATACGAAAGAGATGAGTTCTCTAAATTTTTCAATATTTTCTTTTCTTTCAAACACATTCATATCGTTGTAGATTAACTTACCACTCGAAGGTTTTATAAACGTAGCAACAACATTAAGCAGTGTACTCTTTCCACTGCCGTTTTCACCGATGACTGCAACTACCTCTCCGGAGTCTATGGTTCCATTTATGTTCTCAAGAGCCTTTTTATCTTTAAACTTGTGCGATATATTTTCAAATTTAATCATATATTCACCTTCAAATGCTTATGGTAGCGGCACGTAGAGAACAAGCTGTCCTGTAGCGTCATCGATTTCTATTGAGCTGTATACGTTCTTAACTTTGAGTGGATCAATGTCGCTTTGAGTGTACTTTATTATGTAAGCTCTTCTCTCTTCGTTGTACCGAACTTCGAATCCTAAAGGCTTTGTTGATATATATTTTTGCTCGTAAAGGTACTGCAGAATGTCTGCATCTGGATTTTTTGGAGGATTTGGTTCTAACGTTATCATTTGTACTAATGCTTGTTGGAGTGCGCGAAAATTCGCGGCAACATTTGTTGCCTTCGCTTGTGCTATAGCATTCAAACCTAAAGGCGTTGCAACTGACATCAACGCAGCGATAATCGACATAACTATGAGTAACTCAATGAGAGTAAAACCTCGCCTCAAAGTTACCTCCTTCTTTCTTTAAAAAATCATGCTCTCACAGGAAGGACTATGTACATGTATCCTTCTACATTTCTTGGGTTGATTTGAAGTGGGCTAAGGTTATCTACGAAATTGAATTCTACTTCTTTTTCATCAATGTGTTTTATTGCTTCGTTTAAGAACTTCGGATTAAAGTTTACAATCAAGTCTTCTCCGTCTTTTGTCACGGGAATATTTTCGACTGCTTCACCGTAATCAGGGCTTTGGCTAGACAATTCCATGACGTCATCGGAAATTTTTAATTGCACTTTTTCTGTCCCTCTTTTTGCGATGACCATAACGCGTTTCAGAGCTTCTGCAAAGTCATCAACGTTGAGTACCACCCGTGTTTTAAACGCTTTTGGAAGAACTCGTTTGTAATCTGGGAATGTTTCCTCGACGGTTCTAACTATCATCGTAACGCCACCTGCATTGAACGAGACGATTGAATGGTCGTACGTGATGTTTATCATCGGCTCTGTGGTACTTGAGAGCAACTTTTCCAATTCTTTTACACTTTTAAGTGCAATAATGAAGTCAAATTCGTTGTCTATATCGAGCTTTTGCTCAGCCAAGGCAAGTCTGTAGCCGTCACTTGCAACAAGTCTTAAGAAACCACCGTGGACTTCCCAATATACACCGTTCAGTGCTCTCATTGCACTTTCACTGGAAGCACAGAAACTAACCCTGTCGAGCATTTCCTCTAGTATGGAGGTATCTATGCTGAATTTTATACCACTTTCATCCGTTTCTATTATCGGAAATCTTTCGACATCTAAAACTGTTGTAAGGTTGTACCTTGACTTCCCGCTTTTTACTAAAAGCTTTCCATTAGCGTATTCGAAGATGACTTCGTCTTCTGGTAAATTCTTTACGATGTCATCAATCAAATCGGCATCAACTGCGAACGCCTCACTACCTTCGTATTCCCCCACCTTTACTGTTGACACAACCGAAGTCTGTAAATCTGTCGCATGAATATTGATATGACCGTTTACTGGTTTAAAGAGCAGACACTGCAAAATAGGATCAACCGTTCTCGAACCGATTGAAGAAGACGCAACAGAAATCTTTTCTTGAATTTCTGCTTTACTCACGACAAACCTGAGCATCTAATTCCCCCTTTTGCTTATTTTTTCAAAGATTCACTACCCAATTCCTTGTTCTTCGATTAAACTTACGAAGATTTTTACAATCTCTGGGTCAAACTGCATACCTGCATGCTCTGTTAATTCTTTTAAGGCTATTTCTTTTGGTAATCCTTTTCTATAAGGTCTGTCGCTTCTCATTGCATCCCAAGCATCTACTACTGCTATAATCCTTGATATCAAAGGTATATCCTCTCCAGAAAGTCCAGAAGGATATCCCTTCCCATCCCACCGTTCATGGTGATGATAAACATATTTAGCAAGTTCTCTCAATTCGGAAGAAGTTGAAAGAAAATCATGACCATAGACTGGGTGCTTTTTTATAACTTCAAATTCCTCAAGTGTCAATTTTCCTTCTTTGTTTAGTATCGTTGAAGGAATAACTATCTTTCCGATATCGTGTACCAAAGCTGCCCAATAGGTTTTTCTAATCATTTCATCAGGAAGTCCCATTCTTTCAGCGACAAGAGAAGCTAACGTTGCAACATTCTTTGAGTGTCCTTTTGTGTAAGGGTCATGATATTCCAGGATACGTATGATTGTGAGAATCATGTCTTTTTGGAACTTTCCTTGGTTTGACACATAGCTATGAGTGGCTATAAAAGACGTAAAGAAAGAACCTAAACTTTTAATAGTATCCATCTCTTCTTCTACAAAATTGCGTTTTCGCTCGAAAATAAGTTTGGCTTTAAGTTCTCCTCCAATAAAAATATCTGAAACTAGAACTTGTGTTTCCTCGGAACCATCTTTCGTTAAGCTCGGAAAAAGGGCTCTTAATTTTTCTTTCTCGACAGAATAAACACGTTGAGTTGCGAATGGAAGTTCAGTCTTTTTTACCCGCTTTGATACATTGTTTGAAGTATCACCGAAGACAGATACTACATTTCCATATTCGCCATCAAAAACTATCAAATAACTTTTTTCTACTTCGTCCAAAAATCCAACGGCAACGTCGTGCAAATTTTTATAAAACGTCTCTTCCCTTTGAACGACAATGTCCCTGAGTTTTGATGAAAGGTCCTTAAATTTTTGCAGCTGCGTTGAAAGATACTTGTTCAGATTCGTTCTTTTTCTCAACTTCGATATCAGAAAAACATTTGTTGCTACCGATAATCCCAAAGCTAAGGTTACAATACTTGTAATCTCCACACCGCGACCTCCCGACGGCAAACTCTACTGTGTCGAAATGGCAAAAGAGTACTGAGAACTTCCTTTTTTCCTATCCGCTACTTGTGACCTTCACTATCTTTACCTCTTTGTCCTTCTTTATAACCCTATCCTCGGTGTAAAGTTCTCCATCCACTATTATCAAATGTTCCTCGGGATTTAGTCCAAGTTTCTTCAGTAAATCATAACCACGCATGGACTCATTGAATTCGTAAATTTTAAACTCGTAAAAGACCTTCACAGTTTTTCATCGCTCCTTTTTCTCTATGAAATTAAAGCTCTTCGACAATATATACTACGTCCCCAGTTTTTAGCATTGCTGCATTTGCTTCATCGGTATCAACATGGAATTCAAGTGCGAATTTTTCACTAACTCTGATAAGTACATCATCAAAAATTAACCTTCTATCGCCTTTTTCAACAACAACTTTCACTATATCCTTGTCTTTTACTCCAAACTTTTCAGCATCTGTTGTATGCATATGTATATGTCTTTTGGCAATTATTACACCTTTTTCCTTAATTACAGAACCTTTTGGACCAACGATGACTATACCAGGTGTTCCTTCGAGGTCTCCACTGTCCCTTACAGGAGGCATAATACCTAGTTTAAAGGCATCAGTTAGAGAAATTTCGACCTGCGTTTCTTTTCTCTCAGGTCCAAGCACTCTGACATTCTCAATAGCTCCCTTTGGACCAACTATAATAACCGTTTCCTTACATGCGAACTGACCAGGTTGACCGAGGTCCTTAATTGGAGTGAGTTGATAATCTTTTCCAAAGAGTATCTCCACATCTTCCCTTGAAAGGTGAACATGTCTGTTGCTAACACCAGCAACGATAGGTATCTCTTTCTTTTTCATATAATACTCCTCCTCTCTGAAATCTCATGATTTAATTCTCAGAATTTGGGTTAATTTTTCTTTTCGGCTTTATTAAAGCTTCTCTTACATAAATCCTCACATTTTCAGGAACCCTCACTGTGAACTCCACAGGACCTCTTTTCACATTTATCCAACAAAGACCAGAAATCGAGAGTTCCTGGTTTACATCCACAACAACTTCCTCTTCTTTAAATGCTATTTTTTCCACATCCATTTTACCACAAGGCGGGAATAATAGTTTTCCAAAATGTTTAGGATAATTTTGCAAAAAGTTCTGATTTTTCGTCTTGTGGAACGTAACATTCTCTGGTGCAAAGATTTGGAATATAGGTCTTAGACTAACATCTTTCATTTCAGCTTTTAACTGGCATAATCCTCCAACAAATATAGTTTCTTCGGGGAATGGTTTGAATGTCTTTCTTGTAACCTCCCCCTTTGCCAATATTTTCGACTGACATTCTGGGTCAAAGAGGTCTATCATTCTATCGTTGACAACGATACCGGGCGAATCGAATAACTTAAGGCTACCCAACCTGTGTTCTATCAGTCCGATCGTTGTTCCAGGGTAGGGTGAAACTGTCGCACTTGAGTCTGTGATAGCTTTAAGTAAAGACGATTTACCAACGTTTGTAACACCCAGGACTAAAGCACTACCTTTTAGATTTTCCAACTCTTTTTTCATCTTGCTGATTCCAAACCCATTTTTCGTACTTGTAATAAAAATCTCTGAACTCTTTGCAGGAATTCGATGTTTCAACCATTCCTTTAATTGACTTCCACTTACCGTTTTTGGTAATGTATCAAATTTATTTGCAACGTAGAACACATTGGCACCGGCTAACAATTCCACAATTTCAGACCTAAAGGTGCCCTCGAAATCGAACACATCGAAGATGTAGATAATGTGCTTGAATTTCTTAATTGCTTTCATTATAAAGTCCATTATTTCCTCTTCGTCAGCTTCGCTCACAAGCATACCGTAATGTTTGAGTTTAAAGCATCTTTGACAAACGATTTCTTTTCCTTCCTCTAATCGTTTGGTGTAAACTTCATAGGGTATAAATCCTGGTTTGCCGGGATGGTCGAATTGAATTTCTGCACCACAGCCGGGACACTTTGCCATTCATTTCACCGTCCTACTTTTGATGGACTAAATAACGACTTAACTTGACAATATCTTTTCCATCCTGATGAACGCAAAACGCACGTTTTTAATATTGATTCTGTTTACCCTGGTTCCTACGTATCCAAGTCTTTTGTATAATTCAATAGCCTGAATATTTGTATTCTCAACATCCAAGCATATTTTTTTGAAGCCTCTTTGCTTAGCAACTTCTTCAGCAAAGAGCATCAGTTTTCGCCCGTACCCCATACCTCGGTAATTCTTATCAACAGCAACATTTGAAACGTAAAATTCATTGCTTCGAATTTTATTTCGTTGCCAGACGAGTCGGAATATGGGAAGCCTTCTAAGAAGCTCAAAGCCCATCAATTGAAAAAGTGCAAATGCGGTTTTCAAAGCACGCTTCCTAATAGTTTTTCCATCGAACATAACGATTATTCCCACAACTTTTCCTTCGTCAATTTCAAGAACATAGGCGCTGTCGAAAGAAAAGACTGTCCCTGGAGTTTTCACTAGTCTACCAAGTATCAGTTTCACATAAGGACCAAAGAGCAACGGTAAAAACGAACGTCCGGTTTCAAGAATTAAACTTGCAACAACATCTGCGTCGGAAATTTCTGCCTTCCTTATGATTTCCAACAAAATCACCTCGTTTATCGACTGAGAGCAAACAAAAATCGAAACTGGATATAAAACCTTGTTATCAGCAAAATTATACCATACATCGTTAATTGGGTGAAGCAATGAAGAAGTTTATTATTTGTCTAAGAGAATGCTATGAAAGAGTGTAAAAAAATTAGATAATAAAAGGAAAAGAAAGAAATCTTTCAAAGACAAGAGTCTGTGAGTTTTTCTGAGACACATTCGAATTTTGTTTTAAAGATAAAAAATGATACATTCCTAATGTAATCGATTACTGTAATCGATTACATTGAAAACTATCGTGAAACTCTCTAAGAAGGTGAGAGAATGACTGTAAAAGAAATTGCCAATTTATGTGGTGTCTCAGTTGCAACTGTATCGAGAGTATTCAACGAACCAGAAAAGGTAAAGCCAGAAACTAGGCAGAGGGTTCTGGAAATAGCTGAAAAATACGGATACATGCCACATGCTATAGCGAAATCACTAAGAACCAAAAGGACAGGCGTTTATTCTCTCACTGTGATGAGTGGTGTTGAACGTGTTTTTGAAGATTCATATGTATCCAAGTTTTTACGAGGTGCTGTGAGATATTTTTCATCAAAGGGACTTAAGCTTATTATTGATGTATTTACCAAAGGTGATATCACAAGTTACTATAAGACCTTGGTTTCATCGAAACTTATTGATGGATATATACTTATGGACATAAAAGACGATGATATAAGAGTGGAGTTACTCAATGAGTTGGGCGTTCCTTTCGTCTGTGTTGGGCGAAACAACAAAAATAACTTTATTTATGTCGATACAGATAACTATACAGGAGGGCGTCAAGCGGGTGAGCATTTGAAAGAAATTGGGTGCACGAATGTTCTTTTCATAGGTGGCGATCCTTCGTTACCATTTGAAAAAGAACGTTTCAGAGGGTTTGTTGATGGATTGAGTGGTTTTGGTGGAAAGGTATATAAAACCTTCGCGAATTATGATGAGAAGAATGTACAAAAGATTGTTGAGAATTATTTAAATGAAGTGGATGGAATTTTTTGCACTTCCGATGTTATGGCGTACGCAGCTCTGAGGGTTTGCGAACAAAAAGGCATCGACATTCCTTTGATAGGATTTGACAACATTTTGCTCTCTGAAATTGCTAATATAACGACCGTTGACCAAAACATTCATTTGGTTGGTGAAATGGTTGCGCGCAAAGTTCATCAATTGGTTTTAGGTGAGCAAGTAGAATCAGAAGTTATTAACACGCATTTAGTCATTAGAGGAACTAAAAAGTTCCTCAACTCTTCAAAAGGAGGGCGAGTTGTATGAAAAAGCTTTTGGTAGTTTTACTGGCGGTTGTTTTGACGGTAGGACTTTTCGCGGTAACGAAGATCACTATTTCAGGTTGGCCGGGTAACCCCATCGAGGAGGGAGCCATTAAGAAAGCAGTTGACACTTTTAACAGCACGATAGGCAAGCAGAAAGGGATAGAAGTTGTCTGGGAACCTATTGCCGGAGATTACAAACAAGTTCTTATGACAAGACTGTCCGGTGGAACAGGTCCAGATATTTTCTACGTTGACGTTTATGTATTCGAAGAACTAGCCAAAGCAAACGTCCTACTTCCACTTGATACGTATGTTAAAAGAGATAACTTTGACCTCAGCGATTTTTATCAGTCGCTTATCGATGCTTTCAAGTACCAAAACAGGCTTTACGGTATAGCTAAAGACTTTTCAACACTCGCTGTCTGGTTTAACAAAGAGATATTTGATAAATACAAAGTCCCATATCTCACCAACGATGAGACATGGGACTCCTTCCTCAAAAAACTCCAACAACTTAAGGCAGCAGGCTATGAAACTCCTCTGGCGCTCGCACCAGATTTCAACAGGGTCATACCATTTATTATAAGCTTTGGCGGTAGACTTGTAAAGCCAGATCTTTCAACAGCACTTGGTGAAGCAAATTCCAAAAAAGCCATCCAATTCTACATCGATCTCGTCACAAAATACAAAGTTGCAAAAGAGCCATCAGCACTTGGTTCTGGTTGGTTGGGCGAAGCAATTGCTACTGAAAAGTGTGCAGTTGTCATGGAAGGACCGTGGACTATTGGCTTTATGAAAGGCTCGTTCCCAGATACATTCAAAAAGATGGGGATTGTTGAAATGCCAAAGGGTATTAAGAAAGCAACAATGATATACACAGTTGCTTGGTCTATCAACAGAGCAACACCAAATAAGGATGCAGCATGGGAAGTCTTGAAATTCCTTGTAACGGAAGGTCAACAAATATTTGTTGAAGGGGCAGGTGTGCTTGCTTCAAGAAAATCCATAGCAGCCAAGGATACTGACCCGGTAAAGAAAGTATTCTACAAGGGTGCAGAATATGGTGTGCCTTGGAAAGTCTCAACACCGACAGGTTTGTTTGCAACTGCTAACGACCAGATTAACTCCTTGCTGAAAGACCTGTTCTATCAGAAACTTACGGTTGATGAAGCAATAAAGATTATTGAGACAAATTACGATAAATGGATAGGGAAAGAGAAGTAATTGGTTGCACGAGCAGAAGGGAGGCGCTCGCCTCCCTTTTATTAAACAGGGGGATTGTGCTATGAAATACAAAACAAAAGAGGCAATAGTAGGTTATCTCTTTGCAACACCAATAATACTAACTGTTTTAGTTTTCACGATTTACCCTATCGTTGCTGCATTTTACTATAGCCTTACAGATTATCAACCTCTGGAAGCTCGGAAATACACCTATATATTTAATCCTTACGACGCTTTGGAAATTCATACAGGAATTTTGAGAAAAGAAGCGAGAAATTATACCATAGATGAAATGTTAGAATACTTTGATCCTGTAAGTTTTGTCGAGATTGACGTAGGCGTAAAACTTGGCGAAGAGGAGAAGAAACTTATAAAAGAATACTTTGACTCGTTAAATCTATTGAATGACTACAGGGAGGGAAAGCTGCCTAACGAAATCAAAATTGCAGATTTCATGAAAAGATACATGTATAAACACGGTGACAGGTTTACAAAATATATTCCAAGATTCGTAGGATTAAAAAACTTCAAAGACATGCTCAAGGATATGTATTTTTACACATCATTCTGGAATGCCTTGCTTTACTCAATTATTGTTGTGCCTATTCAGACACTTTTGGCTATAATCTTGGCGGTAGCAGCAAATTCCAAGATAAAAGGAGTTAACTTTTTTAAATCAGTTTTCTTCTTGCCAGCGATAACTTCTTCCGCAGCACTTTCGATGATCTTTTGGCTTATTTATTCAAAGCCAGGGGTTTTGAATAAGATACTTGTTGCTCTTTTTGGTAGGTTCGGATTTCAACCAGTAGATTATCTAAACGAACCAAGAATCGCACTTTTTGCAATAATGGCTATGAATATATGGTCGACAGCTGGTTATTTTATGGTCACATTCCTAGCAGGTCTTCAAGATATTCCGTCAAGTATCTATGAAGCAGCAAGGATAGACGGGGCAAACGGCTGGCAAATCTTCTGGAAGGTAACTTTACCTTTGCTTAGGCCACAGATAGTTTTTGTTTCAATCATGGGAACAATAGGTTGTATGCAAGTTTTTGATCAAATTTACTTCCTTATCAGAAACCTAAGGAATATTACGATATCTTTCTACATATACAAAAACGCTTTCGAATACGGAAAAATGGGTTACGCTTCAGCTCTTGCTGTAGTTCTCTTTGGTGTAATTCTTGTGTTGTCATTGGTTCAGAGAAAGATAATAAAGGAAGAGTACTGACAATTAGGTGGTGAAAATAAATGGAAGGTTCTGTAAGAAGCGTTTCAAAAACTTCCGTGATTATATCGTACATCATCTTAATAAGCTACGCAATTGCCACGCTTTTTCCTTTTACTTGGGCGCTGTTAGTTTCCCTCACGCCTATAACCTACACGGATGCTCAGGGAGTCGAGAAAGGGATAAATATATTTGATTGGCCGCCAAGGATACGCTTATTTCCAAAACCGTCAGCGTTTGGAGCTCCTCTCACATTTCAGAATTACAAATTGATTTTTGAAGTTGTACCTCTGTATAAAAGGTGGCTTATGAATACGATTATTTACGCCGGTTTGCTAACAGTTGGAAATATTATCTTAAATTCACTGGGTGGCTACGCTTTTGCGAGACTAAACTTCCCGCTGAAAAACTTTTGGTTCACAATGTTTCTGGCAACAATGATGGTACCAGGTCAAGTAACATTGATACCTCAATACAATCTTCTCGTTAAGTACGGCTTAGTTAACACATATACCGGTCTGTTTTTACCAAAACTAACAAATGTGTTTGGTTTGTTTTTGATGCGTCAGTTCTTTTTGAATTTTCCAAAGGAGCTTGAAGAGGCTGCGCGAATAGATGGTTCGGGTATATTAAGGACATACTTTAAAATAGTTCTCCCAAATGCTCTTCCAGCTCTCAGTGCACTTGCTATATACACTTTCTTAGGAGCTTGGAATGATTTTCAATGGCCATTGATAATTATGAGTAACAAGGAGATGTACACACTAACCTTGGGACTTAACTTCTTCAAAACCTCCTACTATACTTATTGGCAGTACATGATGGCAGCATCTATCTTCATGACATTACCGATGCTTATCATATTCTTGTCTTTCCAGCGCTACTTTATCGAAACAGGAAAAGCGGTGGCAGTAAAAGGTTAAAATGAATAGTTTAAAAGGGAGGATCGTTGATGAAGCCAAAAGCTTGTATCTTTGACCTTGATGGGGTTATCGTTGATACAGCAAAGTACCATTATCTTGCTTGGAAAAGATTGGCGAAAGAACTTGGCTTTGAGTTTACAGAAAAGGACAACGAGCGTTTGAAGGGTGTTAGTCGTATGGAATCTTTGGAAATTCTACTGTCGGTTGGTGGTATAAGAATCGATGATGAAAATGTAAAGTTACAGTTAGCTGAAAAGAAAAATAAATGGTATGTTGAGTATATAAACCAAATGACCAAAGATGAAATTCTGCCTGGTGTTATAGAATTCTTGGAGCTTCTTAAAAGTGCAGGGATAAAAATAGCAATAGGTTCCGCAAGTAAAAATACAATTACTATACTCGAACGAATAGGCCTTAAAGACTTTTTTGATGCAATAATTGATGGAACAAAAATTTCAAAAGCTAAACCTGACCCTGAGGTCTTTTTGAAAGCAGCTGAAGAACTGGGTGTTAGACCAGAGGAATGCTGTGTCTTTGAGGATGCCGTTGCAGGCATTCAGGCGGCAAAATCTGCTGGTATGAAGGTCATAGGTGTGGGGGATCCAATGATTTTAAAAGATGCAGATAGAGTCATACAATCTTTTCAAGGCCAGACTTTGGAGCTTATAGAATTCTAAAAAAACTAAACTAATCTGTTATGTGGAGGGAAAAGTCGTGTGGACCGTTGAGCGTAAAGAGTATCATCCCGTAGAAAATCTTGTGTACGAGACCATATTCACATTGGCGAACGGTTATCTAAGCTTGCGCGGACGGGAAGAATTTTCAAATCTTGCAATGAAAGGCACTTACGTAGCAGGTATATTCGACAAGTATTTGGCTCAAGTCACAGAACTTGTAAATCTACCTGACGCTCTTGGATTCAAAATTTACTTAGATAACAAAGAACTTAATCTTGATTACTTGCCTCTTACCAAGTACTACCGGTATCTAGATATGAAACAAGGCATTCTTAATTCATTGTACGAGTTCAACGTTGAAGGAAAGATTATAAGGATAGAGTCTAAACGATTTGTGAGCAGACCAAACATCCATCGTTTTGGAGTACAATACACAATCACACCTGTGAATTTTTCAGGAAAGATTGTTGTTGAAAATTGCATCGATACAACAACTTACAACGGTTACCTTGATCCTTACAACAAAATACAGCACTACAGAGTTCTTAAGGTTGAAGACTTAAAACCCGGAGTCAGTGCTTCGGTAAGAACTCACGACAAAGGGCATATTATAGTCTTGGCAAATGCCATTTTAGCTAAGGACAACCAGGGAGAGAATGTTCTGCGGTATCGTAAATTCAGGCAAATTGGGGACATACCGCAAGAAGGATATACAATCTTTTTAAACGAGGGGCAACAAGTTGTTATAGAGAAATACGGTGTGGTATACACATCAAGGGATTTAGAATCAGAAAAACTCAAAGACAAGGATGTTGTTGATTTTGTTAGAGAAAAAGTAAAGAACGAACTGAACAATTTTATCAGAACTGGTTTTGAATCAGAACTTAAGGCACACACTGAGCATATGGAGTCTGTTTGGAAAAGGATGGATATACTCATTGACGGTGACGAACTTGCTCAACAAGGAATCAGGTTCAATCTTTTCCATCTTTATGCTTGTGCACCAGACGACCCACGTGTAAGCATAGGAGCAAGAGGGTTGCATGGTGAGGGATACAAGGGTCATGTATTTTGGGACACAGAGATTTTCATGTTCCCGTTCTTTTTATACACTCTTCCAGAATACGCTAAAAACCTTCTTCTTTATAGGTATAACACCCTTGATGGTGCAAGAAAGAATGCACAAATGAATGGCTACAAAGGTGCTCAGTTCCCTTGGGAGTCAGCAGATGATGGTCTGGAGGTCACTCCGAAGTGGGGCGAAGATTACCTTGGTAATCCTGTGAGAATCTGGACGGGTGATGAGGAATTCCATATTAACGCTGACATCGCAGTTGCTTTGGTTCATTATCACTCTGTCACCGGTGATGACCAATTTATGGTAGATTACGGTGTTGAAGTGCTTCTTGAAACCGGACGCTTCTGGGCATCAAGACTTGAATACAATGAAATTAAGGATAGATACGAGATACGCAGGGTAATCGGACCAGATGAATTTCACGAACACGTTGATAACAACGTCTACACAAATTACCTTGCCAAGTGGAACTTGGAGAAAGCTGTAGAATATTACGAATGGCTTTCAGAAAAAGATCCCTTAAAACTTGAGAAGTTAAAAACTATATTGGGAATTACTGAAAAAGAGGTACGTAGCTGGAAGATCTTAGCTGAAAAAGTCTACATTCCAAGAAAAGAAGGAGAGAAACTGATAGAACAATTTGAAGGTTACTTCGGTTTAAAGGAGTATGAAATCACTGAATGGGATGAAAACGGGCTTCCAAAATGGCCAAAAGGTCTAGATTTGACCAAATTGGGTGAAACAAAGCTGATAAAACAACCGGATGTTGTAATGCTGATGCTTGTTTTACCTGAGGAATTCACGGAAGAGGAAATGAAAGTAAACTATGAGTACTATGAGAAAAGAACAATGCACAAATCTTCTTTGAGCCCTTCTATGTATTCAATCATGGGATTGAAGGTAGGCGACACTCACAATGCCTACAAATACTTTATGAAAACATTGTTAGTTGATTTAGAGGACAACCAGGGTAACACAAACAATGGATTCCATGCGGCGAGTGCCGGAGGAGCATGGCAATGTGTCGTCTATGGTTTCGGTGGAGTGACTCTAGAAAGCGATAAGCTATTAAGCTTTTCACCATGGCTTCCAGAAAAGTGGCAAAGTGTAAACTTCAAAATTAACTATCGTGGTATACCTTTAGATGTTCTTATAAAAAAAGACAGCATACAAATTACTTCTCCGTCAGAAGTTGAGATAAAAATTAAAGGTGAGAGAAAGATTGTAAAACCTGGCGAGAACATCTTTAGATTGTGATCTACTTTCTGAAAAATAAAGGGCTACCAAAGGTAGCCCTTTTATTTAAAGCCCAAAAAATTATCGTTTGAAACCGTTAATATATCTTACCTCGCCACTGCTTTTTAGAGGGATTGTCTTGTAGTTCAGATTGTGCTGTGCGATAATTCGTCTTATTGTTCTTGTTCTTGACCTCATTACTATTGACTCAGTGATTGCTGTGTTTTTGAAGAATCTCACGCCTCTAAGCATATCTCCATCTGTAACTCCGGTGGCTGCAAATATAACATTGTCTGATTTGATAAGGTCATTTGTCTTGTAAACTTTTTCCAAATCATACCCTTGTTCCACAAGCCTTGTTCGTTCTTCTTCATCGATGGGCCAAAGTTTTACTTGAATCTCTCCACCTAGAGATTTTAATGCAGCAGCAGCCAGCAAAGCTTCAGGAGAACCACCTATTCCGATGTAGATATTAACATTGCTTTCTGGAAGTGCGGTTGCGATTGCTGCTGCTATATCACCGTCACTTATCAACTTTATCCTTGCCCCGACCCTTCTTATCTCATCTATTATCTCCCTGTGCCTATCCCTATTCAGAACAACGCATGTGAGTTCTGAAATATCCATTCCCAAAATTGCCGCAGCAACTCTTAAATTTTCTCTTATAGAGGCATTAATATCCAGCTTTCCAGCAAGTTCAGGACCAACTGCGAGTTTGTAGGAGTAATACGTGGGGAGATATTCAATACCTCCCCTTTCCGTCGCTGCAATAACACTTATTGCATTTGGCAACCCGAATGCAACAAGTCTTGTACCATCAACAGGGTCAACTGCTATATCGAGCTCAGGGTCATCCTCTGCCCATCTTCCAACTTGTTCGCCAATGTAGAGCATAGGTGCTTTGTCTTTCTCACCTTCACCAAGTACAACGGTTCCTTTCATCTCGATGTAGTCTAGCATACCACGCATTGCGTCAGAAGCCATCTTGTCAACCATTTCTTTGTCGCCACGTCCGAGATACCTACTCGCCATCAACGCGGCAGCCTCAGTTACCCTGACAAGTTCTAATGTAATTTCTTTCTCCATACCGTCCCCCCCTCTTTTGATACTGACTATAAAATTGTAGCACTATATTAGCAAGATAAGTAATTGTTGCAATATAATGCATACAAGAACATACCAATCCTTCCAAAAGCATAATGAAAAATTTTACAAAAGCTGATTAAAAAAGGCTATTTTTGGACGAAAAACGGCGGGAGAAAAAATCATTTCGCAGAAGTTGTCAATTAACTTTGAAATCCTTGAGGATTTCGATGTTTAGGTCAATTATCGTAACCTGGTTCCGGTAGGCTATCTTTGAAAAATAAAAGCCGTCGGAGTTCCTTGTGAGAGGAATAGGCGCTGTTATAACAGTTTCCTGAAACGGTTCCCCAGGTACAACACAGTAAAACGGAAACATCTGACTAATCATCCATGCAACTTTCTTATCCAGTGTAACGATAACTTTCGTTCCGTGTTTTTCAAGTGTTCTCAATTTTTGAACATCGAAGTTAGATACAAAATTAGCAGTATTGCCATGTTTAAAAATCAAAACTCCGTTTTTATCAAAAAAGACAACACTTTTCTTCAAAAGCTTTTTTACCAGCTTCAGTTCATCTTGCGTTAAGTTTCTTGCTATGAGCACATCGGCCGTATTGACTTCCAACGAGAATTCTTTTATAACCGACTGCAATCCTCGTCCGTCGTAGTGAATAATGGCAAGTGTAAGAATTTGACTACTTTTCTTACCGAACCTTCTCGAGAGACTTTTTATCTTGCCAAAAGCATTCATTACCAACTCGAAAAAGTTCGTTAGTAAATGTAACAAACTATCCATCACATCTATCACCTGTGTTATCTCGGACCAAAGTCTACTTGCTTAACACTACAATTCTGCCGAGGGCGTATTTCCTGGCTTTAAGCAAAGATAATGGACGTCTATCGACTTTATTTTGCTGTATTCCATCTGATACTTCTGCAGCATCCCAGACCCATATGTTACCGTATCGGTCGAATTTTTCAAAAATAACAACGTGGTCATACACAGTATCTTCATTCATATCGAAAAAGATTAAGTCTCCCTTTTTCAAGCTCTTAAGGTCAGCAATGGGTTTGGTATTGTATTTATACAAGTTGTCTGCAGTAACGTCGAAAACAAGAGAGTTTTGATAAACAAATTGATTATGACCAAGTATTCTGAGGAGATAGATTACCAACCCACTACAATCTAACCCGAAACTGCTTGTTCCACCCCAAACGTAGGGTAATCCTTGCAGTCTTTTCAGTTCGGAAAACATCTTTTCTATCTCTGATTCAGACAACTCACGCATTTGGAAGGCAAAGTTTGTCGATAGAAACGCAAGCAAAATAAGGAGAATAAAAAGAGCTGTGAATTTTTCAAAACTCTTTATCGAGTTCATACAATTATCCTCCCAAAATAATATGAATTTTCCGTGACCATTATATCATAATACCACACACATTCCATGTTGAAAAATGTGCTTGTGTGGTATAATCTAAAGTAAGTGCAATTTTTCGAATAAAAATGCGAGAAGGAGGTTTTGATGATGGAATGGGTGTACATAAAGAACTTGAAGGATTACATCGATAAAGAAGTCGAACTGCGAGGTTGGGTTAGGAGAAAGAGATCCAGCGGGAAGATAATGTTCATAGAATTTCGCGATGGAACTGGTTTTGTCCAAGTTGTTGTAGAAAAAACTACAGTCGGGGACGAAAACTTTGAGAAAGCTGACAAACTAAGGTTAGAATCCTCGCTTATAGTTAGAGGTAAAGTGAGAAAAGATGAAAGAGCGCCAAGTGGTGTTGAAATTCTTGCTACTGAAGTCATTCCCGTTCAAATTCCTACAGAAGACTTTCCAATCCAAAAACCAGACCACAGTATCGACTATCTCATGGAGCATCGCCACCTTTGGCTTAGAGCAAAGCGGCAGTTCCACATTATGAGAATAAGGGATGCCGTAATCAAGGCAATAAGGAAGTTCTACTGGGAAAGAGACTTTATACAGATAGACACCCCTATCTTTACAGGTGCTATTGGTGAAACAGCAGGCAACCTATTTGAAGTAGATTACTTTGACTATGGAAAAGTATACCTTACACAGACTGGTCAACTTTATCTAGAAGCTGCTTGTATGGCTTTTGGTAAAGTTTACAACCTTGGTCCAACCTTCAGAGCAGAGAAATCAAAAACAAGAAGGCATCTTATTGAGTTCTGGATGAATGAAGCAGAAGTTGCGTATTACGAACATGAAGATAACGTAAGATTGCAAGAAGATTTAGTTTACTACATCGTACAATATGTTCTCAACAATGCATACGATGACCTTGTCGCTATTGGAAGAGATGTTTCAAAACTTGAAAAAATCCAAAAACCATTCCCAAGAATGACCTACACGGAAGCTGTTAAGTTCCTCCAAAAACAAGGTTTTGATATCAAGTGGGGAGACGACTTTGGTGGAGATGAAGAAACGGTTTTGGCGAAACAATTTGATAGTCCGTTGTTTGTGACCCACTATCCAAGACAGGCAAAAGCTTTCTATATGCAACCTGACCCAGAGAATCCAGAAGTTGTGCTCTGTGATGACTTGCTTGCTCCGGAAGGATACGGTGAGATAATCGGTGCATCCCAACGTATCCACGATTATGATCTATTAGTTGAGAGACTCAAAGAAAATAACCTTCCAGTCGAAAAATACGATTGGTATCTTGATTTGAGGAAGTTCGGCTCTGTTCCACACAGTGGGTTTGGGCTAGGCGTTGAAAGAACAATAGCTTGGATTGCAGGTTTAGAACACATAAGGGAAGCTATACCATTTGCAAGAACACTTTATAGAGTGCATCCGTAATTTGATATTTTGACAAGTCTAAAAATTCCTGCTTTGTAAGAAACAAATATGGGAGGCTCCTTGCCTCCCATTTTGTAAAAAGATTCAAACTGAGGTGAGGTAAAAATGATATGGTGGGTACTTGTAGTATTTTTTAGTGGCTTTTTCTTGGGAAGATTTATAAAAACTGAGTGGATAGGTAAATACAAGGTCATCCTTGTATTGACAATGTTATTGTTATTTTCACTCGGTTTAGAAATTGGAAGCAACGAAGAACTCTTCGGAAAAATCGATAAAATACTGCTCTATGGATTTCTGATAGCAATTGCTGGAAGTTTGGGAAGCTTCATCTTTGGTTTTTTCTTTGAAAAAACTTTTGGAAACAAAAAGTGATGAAGAATTTCCAAAAATAGGGGGAAAAAATAAATGGCTGTATTATTTCTTATTGGTTCTGTTCTACTCGGAGTACTTATTGGTAGAATGGCACATTTTCAACTTCCAGACGGGTCCGTTGAAGTGGTTTTGTATCTTCTTGTTGCACTTGTTGGTTTGGATTTGAGCAAGGAGAAGATAGAAAAAAGATTCTTTAAGGATATTGTTCTTGTAATTCTATCAACAATCTTAGGAACCCTTCTTTTTGCGTTTATACTCTCTTTTTTCATTCCTCTCAAAAAGCTCGAAACACTTCTTGCGGCATCGGGCTTTGGTTGGTATAGTCTCTCAGCGATATTAATTTCAAGTAGTTACAGTGCTTACATAGGTAGTATCTCGTTTTTTTCAAATGTTTTGAGGGAACTTATAGCTATCGTTATTTCTCCTTTTGCACTGAAGCGCTCTCGCTATGGAACAATATCAGTTGCTGGTGCAACGTCCATGGACACCCTCCTTGGGATTATTGCGATGTACAGCGATAGAGAAACAGCTTTAGTCTCCTTCGGACATGGTTTCATCGTTTCTTTACTGGTCCCAGTTTTTGTCAATTTCTTTTTGAAGTTGTTAAGTTAATTATTTGATGCTTTCAACATACTGTATATACTTTTCAATGTTGAACTTCCTTTTGCAACCTTCATAGCTCATATACCTAACCATCCCAAAAATAGGTCTTTCTTTCCAAGGTCTATCGTGAACACCGCCGATTGCCCAGGCGATTCCTGTGTATCCGTTAGGGTCCCTACCGTCAAGTTCATACTTGTCGTTGAGATATATTGCAAAATTCAAAGCATCTTCTGGCAAACGTGTCCATTCAAGTATCTTCTTTGCCCAATACATTCTCAAAAATCCGTGCATCTTCCCTTTCTTCACCATTTCCAACTGTGCTGCATTCCATAAATTATCGTGTGTTTTTGCATATTCAAATTCTTCAAGCGAATATACATACTCTCGTTTATCATTCTTGTGAACGTTCAGAGATTTCTGCGCCCATTCAGGAAACCCGTTGAACGAATCGTAATTTGCATTATACAAGCAAAAATTATCGGCGAGTTCTCTGCGAACAATAAGCTCTTCTAAAAAATCTGCAACACTTTCTGGATAGTCAGACTCGTATTTCCTCACCTCCAAGGCTACACGTTGTGGAGCAATTTGCCCAAAGTGTAGATAAGCGGAAAGATTCGATGTTGCATCCTTTGTAGGGTCGTTTCGAAGCTCACTGTAGAACTTCAGTTTCTTTCTTGGAAACTCCTCAAGCAGTTTCATACCTTCGATAAACCCTGGTTTTAACCAATTTACAGGTGCAACAGACCTATCTATATCCAACTTTTTCAAAATCTCCTCAAATTTATTGAGATCAGATAACTTTCCAAACTCCAAATTGGCTGCAGGCATCTTCTTAGTAGTTGGGAAGGATGTTAGAAACTCTTGCAGGTACCTTTTTATCTTAGGTCTTAACGTGTAAGCTCCGTACTCTTGTTTTTGAGAAACGAAGAAAGCAGGAACAACATTGTGTGCATCCACTTCGTACACAGGAATATTCAAAACTCGAATTAGGTTTTCTTTCCAATTTTTTACTATCCTCAGTGGGTTAAAATCGGTTACTAAAGCGCAGGCGTTGACCTCATTTATCAATTTGTAAATCTCCCTAGCCGGTTCTCCAAAGGTAAAAACCAGAGGAACATTTGACTCTTCTAAAAAAGCCCTTGTCTGAAAAAGACCTTGGAGCATGAAATCGTAGTGCCTAAGAGGAGCATTAAGGAAAGATGGCACGATGTTGAAAACCACTATCAACCCAACGTTGTTTTTTAAAGCCAACAGCTGAGCGTATAACAAAGCCCAATTATCAAAAGCTCTTTGGTCACGTTGCATCCAATAGACAACAGGACCTTTAATTGAAAAATGCCTTTCTACTATTTTTAAAACCCGAATCCGTCGAGAATCACAAAAGATTTCGGTGTTCAAGGCTTTTCACCTTCTTGAGCAAGAAAATAGATTAGAACCTCCGAAAATTTCTGAAAGTCGTCGATGATATAAAGGTTAGACATTACCTTCAAATCCGAAGCACCGAATCCTTCAACACATCTGAAATGTGATTGGAATGTTAAAGAAATTTTTTCTTCTATCCTTTCTTTGGAAGGAATCAATATTGCAAAAAGTGGTTTCCCATAGCAAGTTAAATAGTCTATATGCCATCGCAGACGCTTATCTGATGAAAAATGCCTTTCTACTCTCTTCTCAAGATTTCCCATACCTGAGCCGATGTAAGCATATGTGCCAGGATTTAACTCCCAACGAGTTCTACTCAACTGTAATTCGACAAAGCTATCAAGTGTTAGAACAAAAATGTAGGCTCCCTTCATAAGTTGTCTACTCCTATAAGCCCTTGAACAAATTTCGGAAAAGGTACGAGTAACATACCATTGCAAGAATCTCCGAATATTAAAGAATTTTCAATTGTTGGAAGGTAAACGGTTAAAGTGCATATTAAAGCATCATCAATATCTTCTCTTTCTTTGAGTGACCCAAAAGAAACATTCGGCAAATCGATATATTGAGAGATTTTTTGCTCTATGACTTTCAATTTTGCCAGCCTTTCTTCTTTTTTGCCCCTTTTGTAGCTAAATAATTTTCCGAAAAATATAGCTGTTAAAGTAGCGTGTGGATACACTTCAAAAATATTTTGGCTTTCAAAACGAAAACCGATTTTGTTTAACTCCATGTATAACATTGTAGGAAAAAATGATTTGTACAAACTACTATTTACGGGATAAAGCGGGATTTTTATAGGATAATTTCTACTAAACTCGAGCTCATTTTCCCTGTGACCATAAGCGTTCGTTATAACCAATGGCGCATCGACACCTATCACAGATGGCTTTCCCAAAGATGAGATAGCATCAACTATTTCTTTTACATCTTTTGTATAGATATATCTTTCTAATTCGAGTTTCTTTGATAGTTCGTTTAATTTTACTACAACAACTGCGGTGGGCTTTTGCCCTGTCCAAGAAGGGTCTATACCTACAAAATAGTGGAATTCCTTTTCATACTTAAACACAACCATAACAACCACCCTCACTGTAACATCCAACACTTATATCATAGCATAAATTATAGCATTCTACTCTATTTCAAAACGCCTGAGAGATAGGAGAATGTTTGTATTGTGTAACAGAATGGGGTTAGAATCTGTTACTGGATAAGGCTTTACAGTTAACAATAGATGGTGTATAATAAATAAGATTAATATTATCATTGTGCGTTTTCTAAAGATTCTTCACTACACAAAAGCCTTAGATTTACCACAAGAGGGGCATTTGGGATGAGGGAAAGAGAAGTTTTTGCGTTTGTGAGAATGGGAAAGTTTGAAGGAATGATGGCAGACTTTGCAAAGGAATTGTTGGTTACCGTATTTGTCATGACCGTTTTTGTATAAGCTGGTGGAACCGCATTTGGGACAAGAAAGAGTTGGGGTGTTCATATCGGGGAACCTGCTTTGTCAAGGGATGGTTGGGGGGTGTCCCCTATTTATAAGGATAATGCGGTTTTTGGAAAGTTTCAATACTGTTAGTTAACATTATCTACACGAAAAGGAGGGGGTATCGTTTATGAAACGTTTTTCCATTCTGTCGGTGCTTTTACTATCATTTGTCTTTATATTTGCTGGCGAAGTGCAACTTTCGCGTTATTTATCCCAGAATTTTGGCTTAAGTTCCTCCTTTGGAATCTTAGCTAACTATGATTTAGTTGAGGGATCATCAGTCAATTTACCAAAACCTAAGAATCAGCCACGTGATATTGAGATTAAGTATCCTAAGGGCAAAAAACGTGTTGAGGTTGAACTAGTCCTCAATTCGGGAATCACTTTCAAAACAGAGAATGTCACGGTTAAAGCCCTTGGAACAAATAAGTATCTATTTGAACTTGCAGAAAGCTCAGAACCTTCCTATCTAGTCATTCTTTCGGGGAAAGATGTTTTGTTTGCTATAGGTGCTGTTCGAACCTCTACAGGTAAGGTAATGGTTTCGTACTGGTACAGAAAGTGATTCGAACAGTGAATAGTAATCAACTTATGAGAAAACGGGGGACTTGTCCCCCGTTATTGTTTCTCGAGATATTCAATCAATGTTTTGCGTTTCTTGCCCTCCATCCATGCATAGCAAGTGCAAATGCGATAACAGCATAAGCCATAAATTCTCTGAAAAACTCTCCTATCTGCGGTTGTCCGAACAATCTGTTGCCTGCGCTTGGTGCAACAACAAAGAGTGTGTGGAAAAGTATTACACCAATTATCGCATTCCAAATGGAGGCTTTTTGAACAGATGCACCACCAACTAAAAGCGCAGCGATTGAGAAAAGACCTATCTGCTCATGACTATTGTATGTGTTTATAGTTCCTATATCTTGGAGATATATGACCTGCCCAATAGCTGCAAGTACAGTTGAGTAAATAATTGCTATAATTCTCGTTTTGTCAACATCAATACCAGCAGTCCTTGCAATGTGCATATCCTGACCAACCGCTCTGAAGTCCTGCCCAAGTTTTGTCTTCAAAAGGAAAGTTATGAATAAACACAACCCCACTACAAATAGAAGCGGGACAATAAATATGTTTATAAACTTTATGCTCACAACGAGTATGTTATTCAACGCTCCAGCAACTGTCCCATAAAGGTCTACGGTGTTCCTCAAACCAACACCTTGTGGTAAGAGTATATCTGTGTTTGAAAATGGTATGAGTGAACCAACGTCCTTTTGCTCTGTTTAATGTTATCCCAACAAGCCAGCCAAGAAAGATTGACATTAAACGTGCAATAACCATTGCCAATAAAACGCCTTTTACCCCAGTAATGTTCCAATCGACAACGAAAAAGAGTGCAGCCTGAGCGGCCATAGCACCCAAAACTATCGCGAAATTCAAGCCAAGCCCCGCGATAACTGGTATTATAAGTGCAAGGACTAAGAATGTATTTCTACTAAGTCTTCGAACGACTTCGGATATCAGGAACAAAGGAGTAATTTTTGCTGCAATAACAGCTCCCAAGGTAAGTACAAAAAAACTATGGGAACTATATTGCTCAGAAGGATTAATTTTATTCTGCTTTTCACGTTCTTTTCCATATCAGTTTGCCTCCTTTGGTGCGCGTGTCAATGCGTAGAGTATCATACCGTTACTGACTATGAGTCTCATAACCTCGGTGATATCTCCACGTGTTACTTGGCTCAGTACTGGCAGCGCGACTGTCAGAAGAGTTTGAAAGATTACTGTTCCCATTACAACGTTTGTTATAGTAGCTCGCCTTATTGAAGCACCACCTATTAGAATCGAAGCAACTGCGGGAAATGTCATAAATAAAGGTGCCTGGTAAAGTTGCACAAAACCATAACTTTGAGCATAAAGGAATCAATATTGCAAAAAGTGGTTTCCCATAGCAAGTTAAATAGTCTATATGCCATCGCAGACGCTTATCTGATGAAAAATGCCTTTCTACTCTCTTCTCAAGATTTCCCATACCTGAGCCGATGTAAGCATATGTGCCAGGATTTAACTCCCAACGAGTTCTACTCAACTGTAGTTCGACAAAGCTATCAAGTGTTAGAACAAAAATGTAGGCTCCCTTCATAAGTTGTCTACTCCTATAAGCCCTTGAACAAATTTCGGAAAAGGTACGAGTAACATACCATTGCAAGAATCTCCGAATATTAAAGAATTTTCAATTGTTGGAAGGTAAACGGTTAAAGTGCATATTAAAGCATCATCAATATCTTCTCTTTCTTTGAGTGACCCAAAAGAAACATTCGGCAAATCGATATATTGAGAGATTTTTTGCTCTATGACTTTCAATTTTGCCAGCCTTTCTTCTTTTTTGCCCCTTTTGTAGCTAAATAATCTTCCGAAAAATATAGCTGTTAAAGTAGCGTGTGGATACACTTCGAAAATATTTTGGTTTTCAAAACGAAAACCGATTTTGTTTAACTCCATGTATAACATTGTAGGAAAAAATGATTTGTACAAACTACTATTTACGGGATAAAGCGGGATTTTTATAGGATAATTTCTACTAAACTCGAGCTCATTTTCCCTGTGACCATAAGCGTTCGTTATAACCAATGGCGCATCGACACCTATCACAGATGGCTTTCCCAAAGATGAGATAGCATCAACTATTTCTTTTACATCTTTTGTATAGATATATCTTTCTAATTCGAGTTTCTTTGATAGTTCATTTAATTTTACTACAACAACTGCGGTGGGCTTTTGCCCTGTCCAAGAAGGGTCTATACCTACAAAATAGTGGAATTCCTTTTCATACTTAAACACAACCATAACAACCACCCTCACTGTAACATCCAACACTTATATCATAGCATAAATTATAGCATTCTACTCTATTTCAAAACGCCTGAGAGATAGGAGAATGTTTGTATTGTGTAACAGAGATTAGAGCAAATCCGTTACTGGAATAGACTTTACAGTTAACACAAGGCATAGTAAAATGGCATTCGCCGTCCGCAAGAAGGACGAAAAGGACGAAGAAGATAAGACAAAAAGGCCAGTTGACAAATCAAAGCAAGTATGGTAAATTAAAAAACGCTTAAGAACGCTTAAGAAAAATTAAGCGAAAGAATTTTGGGTCTTGACAAAAGTGAAAGTGTGTGATAAATTAACAAAGCGCGACGGAAAGTTGACGCGATGAAGGTAAGTAGGAGTCCGGTCATTGAAATACGAATAGCAGCCACCGAAAAAAATAAGAGCAGGGTTAAACCTGAAGAGATTAGCTTGGAGGGTTTGATCCTGGCTCAGGGTGAACGCTGGCGGCGTGCCTAACACATGCAAGTCGAGCGGTGCAGCTGGAGGCTTCGGCCGAAGGCTGCATAGCGGCGGACGGGTGCGTAACGCGTAGGAACGTGCCCCCTGGAGGCGGATAGCCGCGGGAAACTGCGGGTAAACCGCCATAGACTCGGGAGAGTAAAGGCCGGAAGGCGCCAGGGGAGCGGCCTGCGTCCCATCAGGTAGTTGGTAGGGTAACGGCCTACCAAGCCTACGACGGGTAGCCGGTCTGAGAGGATGGCCGGCCACAAGGGCACTGAGACACGGGCCCTACTCCTACGGGAGGCAGCAGTGGGGGATATTGGACAATGGGCGGAAGCCTGATCCAGCGACGCCGCGTGGAGGACGAAGCCCTTCGGGGTGTAAACTCCTTTTGTCGGGGAAAAAGAGCTGATGGTACCCGACGAATAAGCCCCGGCTAACTACGTGCCAGCAGCCGCGGTAATACGTAGGGGGCGAGCGTTACCCGGAATCACTGGGCGTAAAGGGTGCGTAGGCGGCCGCGTGTGTCTGGCGTAAAATTCCACGGCTCAACTGTGGGTATGCGCTGGAAACTACGTGGCTTGGGTGCGGCAGAGGCAGACGGAACTGCTGGTGTAGGGGTGAAATCCGTAGATATCAGCAGGAACGCCGGTGGAGAAGTCGGTCTGCTGGGCCGTAACCGACGCTGAGGCACGAAAGCTAGGGGAGCGAACCGGATTAGATACCCGGGTAGTCCTAGCCGTAAACGATGCTCACTAGGTGTGGGGGCGGAAGCCTCCGTGCTGAAGCGAACGCGATAAGTGAGCCGCCTGGGGAGTACGCCCGCAAGGGTGAAACTCAAAGGAATTGACGGGGGCCCGCACAAGCGGTGGAGCGTGTGGTTTAATTGGAAGCTAAGCCAAGAACCTTACCAGGGCTTGACATGCTGGTGGTACCGAGCCGAAAGGTGAGGGACCCTGCCGAAAGGTAGGGAGCCAGCACAGGTGGTGCACGGTCGTCGTCAGCTCGTGCCGTGAGGTGTTGGGTTAAGTCCCGCAACGAGCGCAACCCCTGCCCTTAGTTGCCAGCGGTTAGGCCGGGCACTCTAAGGGGACTGCCGGCGACGAGCCGGAGGAAGGAGGGGATGACGTCAGATACTCGTGCCCCTTATGTCCTGGGCGACACACGCGCTACAATGGGGTGGACAGCGGGAAGCGAGGCAGCGATGCTGAGCAAATCCCTGAAACCACCCCCCAGTTCAGATTGTGGGCTGAAACCCGCCCACATGAAGCCGGAATCGCTAGTAATCGCGGATCAGCCACGCCGCGGTGAATACGTTCCCGGGCCTTGTACACACCGCCCGTCAAGCCACCCGAGTCGCGGGCACCCGAAGACGGTGACCCTTAGGGGCGCCGTTGAGGGTGAACGTGGTGAGGGGGGCTAAGTCGTAACAAGGTAGGTGTACCGGAAGGTGCGCCTGGATCACCTCCTTTCTAAGGAGAGAGTGGTGGCTGCTATTCGGATTTGAGTGACTGGGCTCGTAGCTCAGATGGTCAGAGCGCACGCCTGATAAGCGTGAGGTCGGAGGTTCGATTCCTCCCGAGCCCACCATGGGTGGGGACATAGCTCAGCTGGGAGAGCACCTGCTTTGCAAGCAGGGGGTCAGGGGTTCGAATCCCCTTGTCTCCACCAATGGGGAGGGTCATTGAAAAGTGCATAGGGTAAGGTGAAGGTAGTAAGGGCACGCAGTGGATGCCTAGGCGGCAGGAGGCGAAGAAGGGCGTGGCAAGCTGCGAAAAGCCTGGGGGAGCCGCAAGCGGGCGTTGATCCCAGGATTCCCGAATGGGGCAACCTGCACGGGGGAAACCCCGTGCGCCCGAGAGGGCGCGAAACCCGGGGAAGTGAAACATCTCAGTACCCGGAGGAAAAGAAATCAAACGAGATTCCCTGAGTAGAGGCGATCGAAAGGGGAGGAGCCTAAACCAGCCGTGAGGCTGGGGTCGTGGGACACAGCTAGGCTGAGACCGCTCTGAGGCGTTGTGTAGCCGAACAGTCTGGGAAGGCTGGCCAAAGAGGGTGAAAGCCCCGTAGGCGAAACGCAACGCGTAGGAGTGGCTGTGATCCCGAGTAGCGCGGGACTCGAGGAATCCCGCGTGAATCAGGGGGGACCACCCTCCAAGGCTAAATACTACCTGCCGACCGATAGCGCAACCAGTACCGTGAGGGAAAGGTGAAAAGCACCCCGGAAGGGGAGTGAAAGAGACCTGAAACTGCGTGCCTACGAGAAGTCGGAGCCCGAGAGGGTGACGATGTGCCTTTTGATTAATGAGCCTGGGAGTTACCGTACCTGGCGAGGTTAAGCCGGGAGAGGCGGAGCCGAAGCGAAAGCGAGTCCGAATAGGGCGCGAGTCAGGTGCGGTAGACCCGAAGCCGGGTGAGCTACCCATGGGCAGGATGAAGGTGGGGTAAAACCCACTGGAGGTCCGAACCGGTGGATCGTGAAAAATCCTCGGATGACCTGTGGGTAGGAGTGAAAAGCTAACCGAACTCGGTGATAGCTGGTTCTCCCCGAAATGCATTGAGGTGCAGCCTCGGCAGTTCTGTGGTGGAGGTAGAGCACTGATAGGGCTAGTGGGGTTACCTGCGAACCCTGTCAAACTGCGAATGCCGCCACACTAATGCCGGGAGTGAGCCCGTGGGGGATAAGCTCCACGGACGAGAGGGGAACAACCCAGACCGTCGGCTAAGGGCCCGGAGAGGTGGCTAAGTGTGAAGAGGAAGGAAGTGGTGCGTCCTAGACAACCGGGATGTTGGCTTAGAAGCAGCCATCATTTAAAGAGTGCGTAACAGCTCACCGGTCGAGACGCACTGCGCCGAAAATGTGCGGGGCTGAAGCCACCCCCCGAAGCCACGGAACCAGCGCGAGCTGGTTGGTAGGGGAGCGTTCCGCGGTAGGGAGAAGGTAGACCCGTGAGGGCTACTGGACGAGGCGGAAGTGAGAATCCAGGCATGAGTATACGAGAGGATGGTGAGAATCCATCCCCCCGAAAGCCTAAGGGTACCTGGGGAAGGTTCGTCCGCCCAGGGTGAGTCGGGACCTAAGGGAAACCCGAAAGGGGTACCCGATGGGAAACCGGTTAATATTCCGGTACCACCTGCGTATCGATACTGTAGGCGGGGACGCAGGAGGCTAAGCTCCGGGGATAAGTGGCAAATCCCTCCAAGCGGTTAGGCGGGGAGGGCTGTAGGTAAGTCCGCAGCCTGAGCTGAGCCGTGAAGGGGAGAGCCCGAGAGGGCTCAACGGAGCTGACGCCACACTGCCAAGAAAAGCCGCGTGCAGTGATACGTGGGTGCCCGTTCCGCAAACCGACACAGGTAGGCGGGCTGAGAAAGCTAAGGGGAGCGGGATAACCCTTGCCAAGGAACTCGGCAAATTGGCCCCGTAACTTCGGGAGAAGGGGTGCTACGGTAGGTTGAACCCAGGGGAAGCCGAAAGGTGGAAACTGGGGGAGGCCGAGGTAGCCGCAGTGACAAGGCCCTGGCGACTGTTTACCAAAAACACAGGTCTCTGCGAACTCGATGAGAGGAAGTATAGGGACTGACGCCTGCCCGGTGCCGGAAGGTTAAGGGGAGGGGTGCAAGCTCCGAACCGAAGCCCCGGTAAACGGCGGCCGTAACTATAACGGTCCTAAGGTAGCGAAATTCCTTGTCGGGTAAGTTCCGACCTGCATGAATGGCGTAACGACTGGGGCACTGTCTCGGCAGGGGACCCGGTGAAATTTCAGTCTGGGTGAAGATGCCCAGTACCCGCAGCTAGACGGAAAGACCCCGTGGAGCTTTACTGTAACCTGGTATTGTGCTCTGTTGCGGCGTGTACAGGATAGGTGGGAGGCTAAGAACCGGGCTCGCCAGGGTCCGGGGAGCCGACGGTGGGATACCACCCTCGTTGCAGCGGAGTTCTAACCTACGCGTGTGGAGAGCACGCGAGGGACAGTGCCAGGTGGGCAGTTTGACTGGGGCGGTCGCCTCCTAAAGGGTAACGGAGGCGCGCAAAGCTCGGCTCAGGTGGGTTGGAAATCCACCGTGAGAGTGCAAGGGCAAAAGCCGGGCTGACTGCGAGACCGACGGGTCGAGCAGAGGGGAAACCCGGTCCTAGTGACCCGGCGACTCCGAGTGGAAGGGTCGTCGATCAACGGACAAAAGTTACCCCGGGGATAACAGGCTAGTCTAGCCCGAGAGTTCACATCGACGGCTAGGCTCGGCACCTCGATGTCGGCTCATCCCATCCTGGGGCTGAAGCAGGTCCCAAGGGTTAGGCTGTTCGCCTATTAAAGGGGTACGTGAGCTGGGTTCAGACCGTCGTGAGACAGGTCGGTCCCTATCTGCTGCGGGCGCAGGAGGCTTGAGGAGGGTCGCCCTTTGTACGAGAGGACCAGGGTGAGGGAGCCACTGGTGTACCAGCTGTCCTGCCAAGGGCATACGCTGGGTAGCCACGCTCCTGAGCGATAACCGCTGAAAGCATCTAAGCGGGAAGCGCGCTCCAAGATGAGGCCTCCAAGGCCGGTCCGAGAAGAGGACCTTGATAGGCCGGTGGTGGGAGCACCGAGAGGTGTGGAGCCAACCGGTACTAATAGGCCGAATCCTTCACCTTAACCCTATGCACTTTTGAATGACCCTGGGTGCCGATACCGCGGTGGGAAACACCCAGCTCCATTCCGAACCTGGCCGTTAAGCCACCGCGGGCCGATGGTAGTAAGGGGGCGACCCCTTGCGAGAGTAGGTAGTGCCCAGGATTCCTAATACCCTTCAAAAAGCCTCTGCGAGAAGCAGAGGCTTTTTTGTTTTTTGTTTTTTAAAGTAGGCTTGATAAAAATATCTTAACAGTGATATAATACATTGTGAAAGTGATTTGAATATTTTCGTGTGTGGACATTTATTAAGGCGCTGTTATCATTTTTGTGATACCGAGTGGGAATAGTAAATGGGGGTGTTAGAAACAACATGTTTAAAACAAAATCTTTACCATTGATTTTACTTGCTGGATTGTTATCTGGTGTTCTTTATTTTCTTCTCGGTTTGATAAATGAACCAGCTGGACCTATCATACAATGGGATGCTCAGCTAGGGAAGTATATAGAACTCACTAAACCTTCGAAAGTGACTTTAAATGGAACCTTTGAGTACGATGGTATAAATAACTGCATTGTTTTCCAAAAAGTTTTGGCTACAAAGTTCGAAGTTTATGTAAATGGTATACTTACAGCCTCGTTCGGGGACGGTAGTGGAAATCTTTGGCCCATGGCTTTAATAGTTAGGGTTCCAAAGGTCTTATTGTATCCAGAGAGACCAAACAGAATAACTGTTGTTTTACATGGCCTAGTTGGTGTAGGTTTGTATGGTAAACCTTATTTGACAACCTATGAATATGCTATTCAAAGAGTAGGCTTAATAGATTTATTCAGGGACAAAATAACCATTGCTGGTATTGGTGCCACTGCTTTGATTATTTACTTGCTCTTGATTGCTTACCAAAGCGCTAATGAACGAGAAAAAAGGGTTTACCTTTACTTGGTAGTTGCTTCTGTCTTCATGATAGCTTCACTTGTTCAATTCACCTACCGCGAATCCTCTGGCAGCCCAGAGCTTTACCTCCTATTCGAGGAATTTGCTGTAACAGGTCCGGTATTTGTTTTAACGTATCTCTTTTTTGCTATATTAATCATTTCAACAGGGAATGCTTGGCTCAACAAAAAATTCGAATACACTCTCAAAACCATACCTGTTATTTTAATATCCGTGGCTATGTTTTCCACAAGTGTTAAATATATCCACATTGTGAGTACAATCTCAGAGATTTACTCCCTTGTTTTAATGTTTATCATACTTTATTTTATCTTCAAGCACAAACTAATAGAATTCTATTTCCCTGCCGTGTTCCTTTACTTCACAGGAATCCAAACATTTTATGTTTTAGCCACAAATCAAACAAACGAACTGACAATCCATTATGGTCGATTCGTTTTTCTGGTGTTCGTTGGAACTGCAACAATTAGGAAGTTTAAGGACCTATCTATTTCACACGAAAAATTAAAGAAGGAGAACCTTATCGACCATTTAACCGGCGTTTACAATCGAAAGGTGATAGATCTAATTCCCAGGGGAGGAACGTTCGTCCTACTTGACTTAGATGGTTTCAAAGTTCTCAACGATAAATACGGTCATATTTTTGGTGACAGCGTTCTGAAAAAGTTTGCTGAAATTGTAAAATCGCATATCAGAAGCCAGGATTATTTCATACGATTGGGTGGAGATGAATTTTGTTTGATATTTAAATCTGTAAAAGAAAATGACGTGTTAAAGATTATAAACCGCTTATACAACGATTGCAGAAATGTACTTGGCATTGGCTTTTCGTATGGTTACACACAATTTGAAGATTTTGACAAAGCGTACGAAGAAGCTGATAAAAAGATGTATGAACAGAAAATATATAAATACTCACAGAACAGCAAAAAATCCGGTTCATGATTTGCTTTTCACAAACTTTAGAAAGGAGGCTGTGGTATGAGAACAAAAAGAACACAGGGAATCATCTGTTTGTTAATCGTTTTAGCTATTACCGTAGTCTTTCCTGTACTTTCTTTTTCTCAGGAAATAGAATTGTTTATCAAGAAGCTTACCACAACGTTGCCTGAGTATTTGTTCAAATCGGTTGGGACAAAGACTTTTTCTGTTCAGTATATAAAGCTCTTTGAAGATGATGAAAGTAAAGGATACATCCTCAAAGCCTTGGTGTTCCAACCTCTATCAACTCAGCAAGCTAATACTTCTTTCAAAATCCGTGCGGTAAGTTTTGATGGTAAGAAAGAATACACCGAAGAAATTGCTGGGATACGTGACAAAAACTATATTCGTCTACCTTTAATACTAGTTATCCTTCCAGCAAAGTATACATTGTATGTCAATTCTCAAGTCGTTGAGCAACCCAAACCAACTACAGGTGGTGAAATAAGCGTGCCAATTTATGGTGATAAAGAGAGTGCGAATATAGAAATATTGGTTCGAACCCAGGCAGGTTACAGAGTAATTTCTGAAGGTGAAGAAGTATCAAAGGATGACATTGTTTTACTTCAAGTGATTGCAGGGACATTCCCAACAGGTGGGTATCGAATAGAACTAAACGAACCAGACATCGTTTATCCGGTTGGTAAGAATCCTGGAAAAATTACGGTAACAGGCACGTTTTACAAACCAGGTCCTGGTGATATGGTAACACAGGCTTTCACAACACCGGCAAAAACAATAGAACTTGGTAAATTCCCATCTGGCATGTATGAAGTGATAGTGGATATAAAGAACTTAGGTGAGTTTAGGGCCGTTTTCAATGTGAAGTGAAGAACTGCGGAACTAGTCGTCTAAATCGTTCGAAAAGAAGTTAATTCCATTAATCTGGGGAGCCAAAGAGTCAAACATTTGGCTCCCTCTTTTTCAATTTTTGCCGAAGTGTTTTATATATGTTATAATTAACATCAGAACACAACAAGACAACACAGCTAAGCCAACACAGCTAAGCCAACAGGAGTGAGGAAGATGCGTGAATTAAAGATATCACCTAAAGTCAAAGATGCACTGGAAAAACGTAAACCGATTGTTGCCCTTGAGAGCACCGTGATTGCTCACGGATTACCGTATCCGCACAATATAGAAACAGCAAAGACTCTGGAACAGATCTGCACAGAAAATGGTGTTGTTCCAGCAACGATAGGGGTTCTTAAAGGGGAAATTATAGTGGGAATGACGGAAGAAGAAATCAGCCATATGCTTGAGGATGACCCCTTGAAAATAGGCACACGTGAGATACCTTACGTGGTTGCATTGAAGAAAAGTGCTGCAACAACGGTCAGTGCTACGATGCGTATAGCCAAAATGGCAGGTATAGATGTATTCGCAACGGGTGGGATTGGTGGCGTACACGTAGGTGACTGGGATGTTTCACAAGATATAACGGAGATGTCGAAGACAGATATGATAGTTGTAAGCGCAGGTTGTAAGTCCATTCTTGATGTGAAAAAAACTATCGAATTCATGGAGACGTTCCAGATACTTGTGCTTGGATACAGAACAGATAAATTCCCTATATTCTACGAAGGTCTATCTTCCTACAAATTAGACCACGTGGTTGAAAAGCCAGAGGAAATTGCAAAAATTTACTTGGCTAAGACAGAACTCGGCATAGAAGGGACTATCTTAGTAGCAAATCCAATTCCTGAAGAGCACGCTATATCAGAAAGCGAAGTAGAACATTACATCAAACAGGCGTTAAAAGAATGCGAAGAGAAAGGTATCACAGGTAAGCAAGTCACACCATATCTTCTTTCGCGTGTAGCTGAGCTGAGTAATTACAAAACCTTAAGAGCGAATATTGAACTTTTAAAAAACAATGTGAGGTTGGCATGCCAAATAGCAAAAGAGATAACAACTCTCAAACCCCAAGGTTAGAACAAAAGCTATTACTCACAAAAACGGAGAGGTTCTATCTTAACATACTTGAGCTACCGTATCACATCTTGCGTGAGAAATACTTGCCTGTGGTTGAAATAGACGACACATATCATCCATATTCTGAAGACCTCCATGAGGTCTTAGTTAAGTTATTGCCATACCTTGGACTAACCGACCAAGAAGAGAAAGTAGCTGAATACATAATCTACAACATCGACAGTTCAGGAAAACTAAGGATTACACCTCTGGAACTGGCAGAAAAATTTAATATCCAAGTTCAGCAAGCCAAAGAACTTATTGACCTAATTTTCACAGAATTTGCGGAAGAGATTCAGCAAAACACAGTTAATGAAAATCTCATGTACATCGAACCGGATATAATAATGACCCCAGAAAAGGTAGAGGTTCGAAAGATAGAAGTAAAGGACCCAGTAATAGCTAAAGCGTTACAAATGAGAGAAGAAACACTCTTGAGAATTTGCGAAGAAATACGTAAGGTAAATGAATACTTTCTCAGAGGCTACAGAAAATACCCTCAGATATTTACCATGAGATACATGGCAAGACTCTTAGGGGTGCATGTTTCGACCATTAGTAGAGCTGTTAGAAATAAACACGTTAGCACACCACTAGGGATTCTTCCTCTAAGGTTCTTTTTTGGAAGAATACTCAACAAAAAAATCGTGCTGCAAGAAATCGAAAAACTGCTCAAATTGGACAGTGAATTGACAGATGCCCACATTACACTTGTACTCAAATCAGCAGGTATCCAAATATCGCGCAGAACGGTTAATAAATACAGAAGAATGTTGGAAACTTTAGAAAATAATCAAGAAGATAAAACAACACCTAGCACAGGAGGATGAAGGTATGGGACGCGTTAAAGTATTGATATTAAGTGATACACATGGCTCTGTAAAAGCGTGGGAAGATTTAGAAAAGCTATTTGATTTGTCTTCTTTCACAAGTATTTTTCACCTTGGCGACATTCTTTACCACGGTCCAAGGAACCCTCTTCCAGAAGGGTACAACCCAAAAGAATTGGTCGAAAAACTCAAGAAGTATCGAATTAACTATATACGTGGGAACTGTGACGCAGATGTTGATTTGAAAGTATTAGAAATACCTGAAATGCCGAAAATTTCCATGGAATACTTCGGCGATTTCTCCTTCATTCTTGTCCATGGTGAAATCTTTGAAGAGAACAACATCGAAGAATTTGCAAGGGATACAGAAGCTCAGTTCATTGTTCATGGTCACACGCATATTTCAAAAATAGAGGAAATAAGCGGAAAATATGTGTTGAACCCGGGAAGCACATCGCTCCCAAAAAACAACACTCCGAGAAGTGTTTTGGTAATTGAAGTAGATAAAGAAACGCTCTTAGCAAAGTTCTACAACCTTGACAATGGGCAGGTGTACATGGAAGCAAAATGGAGATTGAAAGATTCCGAACTATTGAGGGAACAATAGAAACAAAGTTAAACATAGAGCGTTCTATATTCATCACCACACTTAAAGGAGTTCAAACAGAAGAAGAAGCCAAAGCTTTTATTAGCGAAATAAACAAAAAATACCAAGATGCTACCCACAACTGCCCAGCTTACCGGGTCATTTACAGTGGCAACATTCTTGAATTTTCCTCCGATTCTGGTGAGCCTTCAGGAACGGCCGGACTCCCTATGCTAAACACTCTCAGGAAACATCAACTGCTCAATGTAGTGGTTGTTGTTACCAGATACTTCGGAGGAGTAAAGCTTGGGGTCAGAGGGCTGATAGATGCATACTCTAAAGCAGTTGAGATTGCAATAGAGAAAGCGCAAAGTGAAGGGCGCATAATTGAGAAAAAAAGAGCATACAAGCAAAAATTAAAGATTGATTTCCTTTCGTACGGTAAAAAAATGCAACAACTGAGCTATATAGGGGTTAACATACTTGATATTTCGTATACCGAAGAATATGCTTTAATTGAACTGATACATTCCGAACCATTGGACATGCCAGAGGTTGTAGACACTCAATTGGTATACGTATAATAAGATAAGGAGGAATTGCACATGGTTTCAAAAATATCCAAAAGAGCACTTGAAACCCCGGCAAGTCCCATAAGAAGATTAGTTCCCTATGCTGACGAAGCAAAAAAGAGGGGAATACAGATTTATTACCTTAACATAGGTCAGCCAGATATCAAAACACCAAAGGTCTGGTACGAGTATATAGAAAAATACAAACCAGAAGTTGTTGCTTATACACACTCCCAAGGTCTTTTGGAACTAAGGGAAGCATTTTCTAAATACTACGAACGACACAACATACAGGTAACAGCTGACGAGATTATGGTAACCAATGGCGGTAGTGAAGCCATAATGTTTGCACTTGGCGTTGTTTGTGACCCTGGTGATGAGGTTATAACCATCGAACCATTCTATGCAAACTACCTTGGATTTGCTTCATACCTGAACGTAAAACTCGTTCCAGTTACAGCTCATCCTGAAGATGGCTACAGACTGCCACCAATGAGCGAATTTGAAAAAGTCGTCAGTCCAAAAACAAAAGCGATACTCTTTTCTAACCCATCAAACCCAACAGGAACTGTCTACACCTACGAAGAAATGAAAACAATCGTAGAATTTGCCAAAAAGCACGATCTTGTGATAATCTCTGACGAAGTCTACAGAGAATTCACATTCGATGGTAGAAAACACATCTCTATATTCCACTTCGAAGGTATCGAACAACAAGTCATCATGGTCGATAGCATCTCAAAACGCTACAGCGCCTGCGGTGCAAGAATAGGCACATTTGTTACAAAGAACAAAGAATTCTACAAAAACGCTCTCAAATTTGCACAAGCAAGGCTTTGTCCTGCTGAAACAACACAATTTGGAGCAATTGGGCTACTCACACTTGGGGAAGACTACACAAACTCCGTGCGTGATGAATACCAAAAAAGAAGAGATGCAACCTACGAAGCTCTCAAAGAAATACCTGGTGTTGTAGTCCACAAACCGGAAGGCGCATTCTACCTATCAGCCAAACTTCCTGTTGAAAATGCGGAAGATTTCATCATCTGGATGCTCAAAGAATTCAACGTTGATGGCAAAACAACGATGGTCTCCCCACTGAGTGGATTCTATGCAACACCTGGCGCTGGAATGAGTGAAATTCGAATAGCATACGTTCTTGAAGCTGACAAACTCGCCGACGCGGTTAAAATACTTGGTGAAGGAATAAAAGTGTATAACTCAAGAAAATAAATAAGATTGATAGTAAAAAACAAAAAAGCGGCAGCCATTTTGGACTGCCGCTTTCGTATTTTTTTAGAAGAAGAATCCAAACGTTAGCATCTTCGTTCCATCTGTTGGAAAGAACAACTCCTTAACACTTTTGTTTGAGGCAACATAAAACGGAAGACCTATCAAACCATCTTTGGTATATACCAAGTGAGCATTTGTGAGATGCCCGTGTCTAGATATTTGGACAGCAACTTCTTTTGCTGTGCTAGGTGACGTTACTGGGACGCATGATAGCACGATGAAAACCAAGGCTACGACGACCGCAATCCTTGTTGCTTCGTTCAAATTGGAAAAATAGGTTGAAAATCATTTGATAGGACCATATGGTATAATTCACTTTGTAAGCTTTGGGAAAAACGGAGGCGGAAAGTTGCTCAACCTAAAAAAGCTTGAGAATATCCTTTTTTATTTCATAATTATTGGAAGTTCCTTAATAATCTTTTCAATTTTAGGTATGTTTTTAAACAGCAAAACGCCGCAGGCTCAAGCGCAAAATGTCCGGGTAGACATTTGTAAGCCTTACTCTGCATCGTTTGAACATAATACGGAGTCAACAGGTTTTGTCAAAGAAGCTTACACTGAGCTTGAGACGGACACACAACTAGACACAGTAACACTAATTAAAAGATACAGTCAAATGAAAGAAGAATTAAAAAGCCTGAGGCAAGCATTAGCAAAAGACAGAACTGTTGAATACGTTATTTACGGCGTCGTTGACTACGAAGGAGAAGCATTAACTTTTGATGAAACAGGAGGATTCACAAGATATGGGATATCTTCTAAGTACAACCCTGATATCGATGTTTTCCGTATTACGAGGCAAGACGCATTCAATATCTTATACATTCGCTATTACCTTCCCAACGGTCTTTACAAATATCAAAGTGTAAGACTGCAAGTGGCTTTGATGCACATGTGTGTGCTATTCGGTAACAAAGCCTTCTCAATAGCCTATTCTGTGACTCCAAAGGAAAAGCTCATCACATTACGTGATTCTGACCCAGATTTTCCCAAAATTATCGAAAAACTAAGACTCGCCTTTAGAGACCATGCCAAACGCATTGGTATCAAAAATCCCAAGTACTTAAACGGTTGGCTGAATAGGATAGACAAAGTATTCTACATAGGATAAATCCTAACAACATGTCGCATTTGCATTTCGGTTAGTACTGTCACCCCAAAATTTTTTAAAAATTTTAATTATCACTCTTGACAAATGAGTGCTAATTTGGTAGAATATATTCGGCAAACAAAAAAACAAAAATCTTACGGAGGTGGATATATATGGCGAAGAAAGAGTTTGTTGTTGGAATTGACCTTGGTACGACCAACTCAGTTATCGCTTGGATGAAACCGGATGGAACAGTCGAGGTCATTCCAAACGCAGAGGGAAGTCGTACAACACCGTCTATAGTCTCGTTTACGAAAACCGGAGAAATCATTGTTGGTGAACCAGCAAAACGTCAGCTTATTTTGAACTCAGAAAGGACCATAAAATCCATTAAAAGAAAAATGGGAACGGACTACAAGGTGAGGATCGATGACAAGGAGTACACCCCTCAAGAAATCAGTGCGCTCATACTCAAGAAACTCAAAAAAGATGCAGAAGAATATCTCGGTGGTGAAATTAAAAAGGCAGTTATTACTTGTCCAGCTTACTTCAACGACGCTCAACGACAAGCTACAAAAGAGGCTGGTATCATAGCTGGACTTGAGGTGCTCAGGATAATTAACGAGCCAACAGCTGCTGCATTGGCTTACGGCCTTGACAAAATGGAAGGCGAGAGAAAAGTCCTTGTCTACGACCTTGGTGGTGGAACATTTGACGTCTCCATACTTGAGATAGGTGGAGGAGTCATTCAAGTTATCGCGACAAGTGGTAACAACCATCTTGGTGGTGACGACTTCGACCAAAGAATAATGGACTACATTATCGACGAATTCAAAAAACAACATGGCGTAGACCTAAGAAACGACAAACAAGCACTCCAAAGAATCAGAGATGCTGCTGAAAAAGCAAAGATAGAATTGTCTACAAAACTTGAGACGGACATAAGCTTGCCATATATAACAGCTACAGCTGAAGGTCCACTGCACTTAGAAATGAAACTTACAAGAGCAATGTTCGAATCACTCACAAGAGATCTTGTTGAAAAAACAAGAGAACCAATTGAAAGAGCACTAAACGATGCAAAACTCTCACCGCAGGACATCGATGAAATCATTCTTGTTGGTGGTATGACAAGAGTTCCGATGGTGCAGAGGTTCATCAAGGAAATTTTCGGAAAAGAACCGAACAAGAGTGTGAACCCAGACGAAGCTGTTGCAATCGGTGCGGCAATCCAAGCGGCAATTTTGGCAGGAACTGAAGGTGCAAAAGACAAAGACGTAGTACTTGTAGACGTTACACCACTCACACTCGGTGTTGAAGTCAAGGGTGGATTGATGGAACCAATAATTCCAAGGAACACAACGATTCCCGTTAGAAAGAGCAAAATATTCACAACAGCTGAAGATGGTCAAACAAGTGTTGAAGTAAGAGTCTATCAAGGTGAACGTGCAATGGCAAGAGATAACATATTCCTTGGTAGCTTCCAACTTGTAGGTATTCCACCGGCACCAAGAGGAGTGCCTCAAATCGAAGTTACGTTCGACATCGACGCTGACGGTATAGTTCACGTCTCAGCAAAAGACCTTGGCACAGGAAAAGAACAATCCATGGTTGTCACAGGTAGACATCAACTGAGCAGCGAAGATATCGAAAGAATGATTAGAGAAGCGCAAATGTATGAAGAACAAGACAGAAGAAAACGCGAAGAAGTCGAACTAAAGAACAAAGCAGATGACTTGGCATATCACATCGAAAAAATACTCAAAGAAAACGGCGATAAGATACCGGCAGATACAAAGAACAGGTTGGAGGAAATCATTAGGGACTTGAGAGATGCAATCAACAGAGACGACATCGCAAAAGTCAAGATACTATTCGACGACTTGCAAAGAGAAAGCATGAAAATAGGCGAATACCTCTACAAACAACAAGCTCAAGGTGGAACAAACACAAGCGAGCAGATGTAATAAACAATAAAAACAAACCCCAGTGGGCAAAAGCTCACTGGGGTTTTTTATTTAATACTGTACATTCAAGAACCATAAAAAATTACACCTCTGCATTTGCAGAGGTCTTTTTTTGTTTCTATTTATTCCTTCTGCTGAAATAACGTTTAAGCATACGAGCGCTTCAATTGATTGTCTCTACTCCTCATAGTCACTTCTAAAACTTTTAAAACGTTTGGTTGCGGCAAATGAAGCTGTTATATGTTTCCATCCCTCATAGTCACTTCTAAAACAAAATGATTGTAGAATTTGATTTCAGGGATATTTCCATAGAGTTTCCATCCCTCATAGTCACTTCTAAAACATGAGGTACAAAGTTTATGCGAGAAGGTATTTTGAAGAACGGTTTCCATCCCTCATAGTCACTTCTAAAACTGAAAATGCGTGATGTGATTTTGTTTATACCAATATATATGGTTTCCATCCCTCATAGTCACTTCTAAAACCGACATAATTGTCGCCGATAAATGGGATGGAGCCCCCGTGATGTTTCCATCCCTCATAGTCACTTCTAAAACTTTTGCAATCACTTCATTTAGTTCTCCAACGGTGTTTGTTTCCATCCCTCATAGTCACTTCTAAAACGAAGGGTGAAAGGTATGTGGTTTTAAGACTTAGCAGGGGAGTTGTTTCCATCCCTCATAGTCACTTCTAAAACTAAAATTGTTCAAAAACGGCGAGGGCGCACTCGCTCTCGGTTTCCATCCCTCATAGTCACTTCTAAAACAGTTGACACGACTACTTAAAAACGGCGAGGGCGAACTCGCCGTTTCCATCCCTCATAGTCACTTCTAAAACTTATTGTCGCCGATAAATACGACGGGTACCCTGTAGTATTCGTTTCCATCCCTCATAGTCACTTCTAAAACTGATGACATTATTTACGGTGTTGTGTTGGGTAAAGTTCAGGAGTTTCCATCCCTCATAGTCACTTCTAAAACAGAGTTTCCAAATTTTAGCATTTATCGGCGACATTATTGTCGGTTTCCATCCCTCATAGTCACTTCTAAAACACTACTTAAAAACGGCGAGGGCGAACTCGCTCTCGCCATGGGTTTCCATCCCTCATAGTCACTTCTAAAACTGGGATGGGTACCCTGTAGTATTTTATTACTACAGGGATACGTTTCCATCCCTCATAGTCACTTCTAAAACTCTTTCTTTTCGATGCGGATGGGTGGTTTTTGGATTCGGTTTAGTTTCCATCCCTCATAGTCACTTCTAAAACAAGAAAGTCGGCGACATTATTGTCGCTGACAAGTGGGACGGGTTTCCATCCCTCATAGTCACTTCTAAAACAAAAACAAAAAAAATAAAAAAAGGAGGTGGAACCCCCCACGCGTTTCCATCCCTCATAGTCACTTCTAAAACATGAGAATGCGTATAGAATTTGATTTCAAGGACATTTCTAGTTTCCATCCCTCATAGTCACTTCTAAAACATAAGTATAAATATAGGACATGGAATGGATTGGCTAGTTTGAGTTTCCATCCCTCATAGTCACTTCTAAAACTCTTCTCTGTGCGATTCGCAGCCAAACTGCTCGGTGTTTGTTTCCATCCCTCATAGTCACTTCTAAAACAAAAATTAAAGAAGGGGGAATTTGTATGAGGCAAGAAATCGGTTTCCATCCCTCATAGTCACTTCTAAAACTAAAACGCCCTCGCCATCTCTGAATAGTTTCACTATTAACTCTGTTTCCATCCCTCATAGTCACTTCTAAAACTTCAGAACAACGCTTGCTGAATTGTCGAAAATAGTTTCCATCCCTCATAGTCACTTCTAAAACGTGGAATTCGATTTCAAGGACATCAGCATCGAAAGAGAAGTTTCCATCCCTCATAGTCACTTCTAAAACTAATAGATTACTGCAGGGAAAACCAGAGGGCGGCAGTGATCTGTTTCCATCCCTCATAGTCACTTCTAAAACTGAAGACCGATGAGGGTGTAAATAAAGACACGATATCAGAGTTTCCATCCCTCATAGTCACTTCTAAAACTGTTTTTGAATAAAAAAGAACGGATGGATGTGATTGGTGTTTCCATCCCTCATAGTCACTTCTAAAACCATACCTACCATCTTCATTTACATACACATACACGACCGGTTTCCATCCCTCATAGTCACTTCTAAAACATGATATTGTAAAAGCGGTACAACTGATTGGTTATTTGGTTGGTTTCCATCCCTCATAGTCACTTCTAAAACTGGATTTGTGTTTGTTCGTGGTGTTGAAAAGAGAAAGTTAAGAGTTTCCATCCCTCATAGTCACTTCTAAAACCGTTGGTAGATGCATACAACTTTCTGGTGGCGAATGGGTTTCCATCCCTCATAGTCACTTCTAAAACAGGTGGATAAAGCAATAAAACTCTCCAGAGTTGAACCTCTGGGTTTCCATCCCTCATAGTCACTTCTAAAACAAGAAGAACAGGGGGAATAACCCCCTGTTCTTTTTTTCTAGTTTCCATCCCTCATAGTCACTTCTAAAACTGGGTGGGACACCTTCGTATCAGCACACCTGGAAACAGGTTTCCATCCCTCATAGTCACTTCTAAAACTTTCAAGATGGTGAGGGCAAACTCGCCCTCGCCATGGTTTCCATCCCTCATAGTCACTTCTAAAACAAGAAAGAGCGCGAGCGTACTATGGAAAGGCAGCTGTACGTTTCCATCCCTCATAGTCACTTCTAAAACACTTATTCTACTCGATTCCAGGCTGGACAATTGTGGAGCCAGGTTTCCATCCCTCATAGTCACTTCTAAAACCAAATGATTCGAACACTCATTGAAGCAGGCATTATCACGAGTTTCCATCCCTCATAGTCACTTCTAAAACCCTTAAAGCATTGACCGAGCTTTACAAAGCAGCCACCAGTGAAGTTTCCATCCCTCATAGTCACTTCTAAAACTGTTCCGGGTAAGTTTGACAAATCTCGAACAATTGTTGTCCGTTTCCATCCCTCATAGTCACTTCTAAAACGTATTATAGTCGAAGTCAAGGTTACAGCAACGAAAGAAGTATGTTTCCATCCCTCATAGTCACTTCTAAAACTGGATGCGTGGCATCCACGATTCCAGAACTGGGTGGCAAAAGTTTCCATCCCTCATAGTCACTTCTAAAACAGCTTATTTGTAAAAAATATGGCCTGGCTCTATTCAGAGCTGGGGTTTCCATCCCTCATAGTCACTTCTAAAACCTTTCCGGGTGGAAATATAACACTTCCACCCGTTGGGTCGTTTCCATCCCTCATAGTCACTTCTAAAACGAAAGTTTGCTGAGTTTTTACAGCAAACTTTCAGAAGAGAACCGTTTCCATCCCTCATAGTCACTTCTAAAACTCGTAAGACCCTCATAGATATTATACCATTATTTTTGTTAAATTTGACAGTTACATTTGTAAAAATTGAAAATATCTTATTTATGCATATTTAGGTAAAACATGAATGGAAACTATCCCCCGAAAAATCTGTGATTTTTTGTGAGTTTACATAATCGTTACAAATGGCAGAAAAGGCAGCATGTATTTATGAGTATTTCGAAAAAATATTAATAAAATATGAAGCAAAAACGGAAAAAGAGGGTTTAAAAAGATTGCAAAAAAATTGTTTTGTAGTTAATAAAGTTTTATTATTTGATGTATAATGGCTCAAAAAGCTGGTATAAAATAAAAAATCGGAATTGAGTGTTGGATAAGAAAAATTACAGATGATAAGAAAAAATACAGGTAACAAATAGGTAATGTATAGATAAATAATGCATTAACAAAACGGAAGAAATGATGTGACTTAAAGCTGGTATTCTATTTGAGAAGTGTGTGGACTATTTGTGGTGCGGAATGATTTAATTTCAAATTCAACATAACTTGTTATGATTTTCTTGATTAACAGCGATATTATCTAAGAAGCTCTAAAATTCGTCTTTAAGTTTCGCTTTTTTTGTTGGCGGGATATTTGGCAAATATGATATAATAAAAACAAGGATTATCAAAATTACTTCAAACTATAGTTACACATTGACAACTTAATAAGTGCAAGTGGGGAGGATTCTGTCGTGGCGTATTCTAATCTCTTGAAAAACGATGTTTTAAAATATCTTGATTTTGTAAAAAAAGGTGAAATTAGTTTAGGAGAGATACCCGTAGACCTATCACGACTTGATAAGGATATACCCCAACGAAAGCTTATTGTTTACGAAATCTTCAAGTTCTTTCTTTCGCAAAATTATAAAGAGCATGCTATTAACCTTTTAATAACAGAATACGGCTCGTTAGGTCTTAAAAAAGAAGAGGCGTATTTGCTGGTTTGGTCCAAATTTGTAGAGGTAAAATTTCCTGTCGTTGAAGCTGATAAAGTGACTTTAGCAAGATGTCTTGTGTTCAAAGTCGATTTTTCGTTTAGCAATAATCCAGAAGTCAGTGATATTTTGGCAGTTCTTGAAAGGAAAATCAATGCCAAAATATCTGTGCTTTTCGACAGAGGTTTTGTAGGTGAATCTTTTGAATTGGCAGTTGCTGTAGGTCGTCTTGTAGACCACATACCAGAAAATTTGGCTTTTACAGGCCGAGTGGCAGAAGATGGAAAGATTTTAAAAGTCGAAAACTTTTACGAGAAATCAGCATACTGTAATGAAAACAACATTGGACTGATTTCCTACATTAATGTATCTTACATAAGCGAAATTATTGATTTTTTGAATGAGAGAGAGTTTCACATACCCGTACTGCTAAGATTTTCATCAAAACCGCAAGACATTGAAAGCTTATGGAAAAGGTTGAAAGAAAGAGTTTTAGCATTCTCAGGCAAAGACTGTGAGTCAAATTGTAACTTGTTTGAGAGAATATACCAAGCTCAACTTACTTATTCAGTTAACAGAGAACTTTCAGAAGATGAGTTTTATGAGCATATTGAAAAGTCTTATGGGATTATTAGAAATGTGATAGATAACTCAGGCATACCGCATATAGCAATTAATGGTCCTGCAGCGTTTGCTCTCGGACTTGGGATAGCTTTGGGTGCGAAGGACAAGCTCGTAGTTTATCATTATCAAGGTGATTACTTTCCTGTTCTTGATTTAACCACAGAACAAAGTCTTAGGTTAATAAAAACTGTTACGATGTCTAAGGAGATGTTGCAAGAACTTACATATGAAGTTTTGGAATATAGTACAAACAAACGAAAAGCTATATTAGCTATCGAATTGGCTTCACATAAATTGTTATCATCTGTTAAAGAATATGCGAAAGAAAATATCCCAGATGGGTTTATCATCCATGTAATGTCAAAGAATATGGAAGCTTCAGGTAACATACCTCTTGGAGATTGGAAAAAAATTGTTTCCGAGTTGTTTTCAATTACACAAATAGTACGCACCGATTTTTACTACGACGAACTCCATATATTTTTAAGTTGTCCTGTCCCGATTGCTTTTGGTTTTGGAATGGCTTTAGGAGATTTTGTGCCAGGGAAGATTTACAATTACTTCAAGGGTGGAAAAACAAAAAAGGCAGGGTATGTTCCTGTGTTAGATATAAACGAGATTTTGAGATAGAAAGCTTATTTCCCCCCCTGTCAGATTTTACTGGGTATCCCCGTTTTTTAATTGGACAGCTTCAGAAAACCTCGCCAGGGGGGATAAAGATGCAAACAGTTTACATTTTTAAAGATGCATATCTTAGAAAAAAGAGTTCTGCTTTGTACATAGAACCAAAATCTGAAACGGAGAAGCCAGTATACGTGCCTTTAAAAAATGTTTCATGTCTTATGGTTTTTTCGGAAGTTGAGCTTAATAAGAAAACGCTTGAACTATTTTCGAATTCTCAAGTGCCAGTGTTTTTCTACAATTACAACGGCGAATATGTTGGATGTTTTTATCCAGTCGAAACTAACAAAACTGGAGAAATGTTGATACTGCAATTTCAACACTATCAAGACTTGGAAAAGCGTATTGTTATAGCTCGTGAAATACTGCTTGGAGTAGCAGATAACATGATATCTTTGATTAAACGTTATGTGGATAAATATTCACAGATTCAAGAGAGTATATCAAAAATTGATTCCTTGAAAAAAACGTATTATCGCCAAGAAACTATCGCTGCACTAATGGCAATAGAAGGAAACATAAGGAAGATTTACTACGAGGCGTTAGGAAAGATATTTGAGAGTAAGGGTTTCAAGTTTGAGGAACGAACTATGAGACCTCCAACAGATGAAATCAATGCACTTATTAGCTTTGGAAATACGCTTTTGTATAACGTAGTTCTGTCAGAAATCTTTAAGACTTCCTTGGAACCATCTATCAGTTTTCTACACGAACCAAACAAAAGAAAGTTTTCTTTACAACTTGATATCTCTGAAATATTTAAACCCATTCTTGTTGACAGAGTTATTCTGAATATGGTTAACAAGTCAATGATAAAAAAGGAAGACTTCCGGCAAGTTGAAGGGGGTGTATATTTAAACGAAAACGGTAAAAAGAAGTTCATAAAGGAATTTGAGAACGGACTTGAGGAAACATTTGATTACGGCAATGGACAAAAAATGTCTTACAAAACGGCGATAAGATATGAATGCTACAAACTAATTAGACAATTACGAGAGGAAGAGGCTTACACTGCTTTCCGATGGTAAATGGGGGTGTATATATGCCTGTGAATGGACAAGGGAATAAGAAATGGAAAGATGTGCTTTATTTGGCAAGTCTGTTTCACGATATAGGTAAATTTAGACAAAGAGGGAAGATGAGCGAAGAGTTGAAATCGGCAGTTAAGAAAGAATATAACTACGAAATCAAGATTGCAAACTCAGGGCTGGCTCACCAATTTGTTGGCGCCTACATATACAAGAATTCTAAGTTGCCATACCGCGAAGATGTTTCAACGATAATAAGCAAACACCATGATAATCTCCAAAATCTTGTAAGTGAATACGAAATTCTGACAAAGATAGTCTCAATAGCCGACAGAATTTCTTCAAATGAACGTACCGACTACAGCGCTCCTGAAGATGAAAAAATAAAATACATGAAGTCGATTATTTCCAAAGTATCTTTAGCTAACCGACAAAAAGAAGATTACTACAGACCTCTCTCACGATTCTCATTAGCAGAGTCCGTAAGGCAACCAAGAGAATTCACAGGAACTCCTGAAGAACACTACGAAAAACTTTGGAAAGAATTTGAACCTCTTCTAAAAGATAGTGATTTAGAGAATCTTTGGAAAGAAAATCCAGAAGGGGTTTACGAAAGGCTTTATTACTTACTCAAAGAATACACTTCAACAGTTCCATCTGCATTTTACTACAGCGAACCGGATATATCACTCTTCTCACACGCCTCTTCAACTGCCGCAATCGCCGTTGCTTTGTACGCACAACTTGGGGATAAACTTTTCGAAAAGCAAAACGACCGATTTGTTTATGCTTCCAGTGAGCTTTCTCGAATTGAAGATTTAGTGAGAAGACTCCAGAACAATCAAAATGTTCCAGCAAGCGACGACCCAGAACTTTTCGGAGTCATCAAAGGCGATATTTCCGGTATACAAGACTTCATCTACAAAACATCAATCAAAAACGGGCTTAAAAAATTGCGTGCGCGTTCGTTCTTCATAGCTTATCTTGCCGAAACTATAGCAAAGTACATTGTGAGAAAAGAAGGGCTTTACAATTCCAACATCCTTTACTGTGGTGGTGGACATTTCTATCTGCTCGTTCCGGCAAGCACAATTGATAGGCTTGGTGAATACCAAAACGAAATCGATAAAAAGATTTACAATGCGTTCGGTCTGGACCTCTCTGTCTTACTTGGTGGTATCAAAATCAACTTTTCTATGCTTCTAAACTTCGATGTTCATGATGAATTAGCAAGATTATTAGAACAGAAGAAAAACAAGAAATTTGCAACGGTTGTCGATTTGGAGATGTTCTTGCCCGAAGATTTCTCAGGTCCAAGATGTCCATATTGTGGTAGAAGGATGAATCAAGTTGGCTCTAATGAATATGAATGTGAATTTTGCGAATCGTTTGTAGAAGTTGGATATAATTTGGCAAACAGCAAGTATCTTACCATCGAACCAATTCCAGAAATTACCCAAAAGCCAAGAGATGTTTTTGACGTTTTCAGAAGCTTTGGCTTTGAATTAACATTTGACAATGAACCCAACAAGCTTGCTTACGCAATAGAAAAAAGCCATGAAGGAACATATGACCCAATGTCTGCGATGTATCCTATAAAAATGGCAAGCTATGTCTCAAGAAAATACATTGGAAAAGATGATAAACCAATTGTAGCCGACCTTGAAACGATAGCAGATGAATCAAAGGGAGTAAAACGATGGGCAATATTACGAGGTGACGTTGACAATCTTGGAAGCATATTCAAATCTTTATCGGGAACATTTGGGCAAAAAGTTAAGAGTGCTCCAATTTCATACGTTGCCACATTATCTTCTGAATTAGAAATGTTCTTCAGCGTGGTGTTAGAGAGGTTTGTCAGGGAAGAATACGAAAACTGTAATGTTATTTATTCTGGTGGCGACGACTTTATGATTTTGGGTCCTTGGAATGAACTCCCTCTGCTTGCTGACACTATACGCAAGAAATTTTTCGAGTTCTCAAAGAATGACGAACTTTCCATTTCAATGGCAATAGCTATAGCTCCAAGCAAGAAATATCCAGTATACAAACTTGGGACAATTGCAGGGGAATTACTTGATGAGAAGGCGAAATCTTACAAGCGCAATGACAAAGAAAAAGCTGCATTGTATTTCTTAAGGGGGTGTATGGGCTGGGAAGAGTTTGGTAAAGCCAAGGAGCTCAAAGACAAACTACAAGAACTCATTGAAAAATATGATGTTACCAAGAACTTATTACACGTATTAGACGTATTTGCAAACAGACCAAAAGAACAACTCAAAATCTGGAGATTATATTACTACGTTGGAAGACTCATGGAACGAAAAGACGCAGAAACAAAAAAGGCTATTAAGGACTTTTTCGATTCAATACTTGTCAACTACAACCAGCTTTATCCAAAACTGGACATAGTTGTAAGATGGGTGCACGACGAAACAAGAAAAGTTGAACGCGAAGAGGAAGAACAAGAAGAGATTTCTTTGGCTAATCATTAATAAAAGCATAGAAAATTGGGGGTGTTAAGATGGTTAGTAATGTTGTGCAGGGAAATGCTGGAGCAGGTACAAATGTCGCAGCTGAGTTTGAAAAAGTTAAAGAACTGATTGCTAATCTTCAAGAAGATTACAACACATTGCACGAAAAGGCAAGGAATATAGCTTCTAGTATCCAGATTAATTCTACGAAACTTAGAAAGTTCTACAACCATGTCAAAAAGATTGAAGTCTCGGGTTTAGAAGAAGCAGATGTTGAAAAGATTTTAAAAAGAGAACTGAACAAATTCTTGGCAGTTTTGCTATACGATGTTGGTAGGGAAGAACGAAATCAGGAACAGCTCAAAAAACTTGCTGAAGGAATGAAAAAAGTGGTTGATGTCGTCAAACAGAAAAATGGCGTGGAGATAAAAAAAGCGTATAATCTTTTCACGGACTTCTTTGAAGCACTTGTTGCTTATCACAGGTATTATGAAGCCATAAACAATTCTAAAAGCCGATAAAGGGGGAATAAAGCATGGAAGTAAAGGATTTCGTTGGTAAATACATTGTCACTGCTGATATTGAAGTTAAAACGGGTTTACACATTGGGACTAACAAAGAAGATTTGGAAATAGGCGGTCTTGATAACCCAGTTATTAAGGATCCAAAGGGTCGACCATATATTCCTGGTAGCAGCTTGAAAGGAAAAATGAGGGTGCTTAGTGAGTTCTACCACGGTAAAGTCAGTAAAGATGGGAATGTTCACAAATGTATGGATTCAAATTGCCCAGTCTGTGGATTATTTGGAACATCTGTTGACAACAAGTCCGATAACACATTCGCCAGAACAAGGCTAATCGTTAGGGATGCATACTTAGATGAAAAAAGCCTTGAACCACTTTCTGATTTCCTTGAAACAAAATGGACGGAACTCAAATACGAAAACACAATAAACAGGGTAACTTCAAGAGCAAATCCAAGGCAACAAGAACGTGTGCCAGCTGGAGCGATATTCAAAGCAGAGTTCGTAGTTGATATTTACGATGGAGATGGGGATAAATTTCTGAAAAACTTATTGTTAGCTATGAAATTGCTCGAAGACGACTATCTTGGCGGTAGCGGTTCGAGAGGATATGGAAAGATTGAATTTAAAAATATAAGAGTTTTAAAGAGAGAAAAGAAATATTACCTTGGTGAGGAAGAGGAAAAAGAAGTCGGAAAATATTCAACACTGAAAGAAGCGTTCGAAAAACTTAAAAACGAATAAACTCTGGATTTGGAATTCAACCGTTGGCACATGTAAACGAACTTTTATCTAAGGAAGTGATACCTATGGACTATCGGGTTAAGATAAGATTTAAAGGTCCATTACACATAGGTTTTATCGACGGTGTAGGCGAAGTTTCTGAGGGGATGGTCCACGCAGATACGTTATTTAGCGCTTTAGTTTGTGCTTATTCAAAACTTTTTGGCTATGAGAAAACTGCAGAGCTAATTGAGAATATCTCAGACAATTCAGAAGAAGCGGAACTACTCATCTCTTCAGCATTCTATTATGTAGGTGATAAACACTTTTTACCAAGACCGAAGGGTGAAAATTTTAACTTAGAAAAAATATCTCAGCCTAAAAAACTCAAGAAAATAAAATTTGTCGACGAAGAAATCATTACCAAGAACATAGCTGTTGAAGAGAAAGATATTCATGGACAATTTCTTAGCAAAAGCGAAGTGCAATTCTCAAATGGCTTCGAAGGACCGGTTGAAATCTTCGAGCGTCCGAGGGCGGGTATAAACCGCATCAATTCGAAGTCAAACCTTTATTACTTTTCCGAAGTACACTTTGCTCCGAACTGCGGTCTGTGGTTCTATCTAAGAGTTGGAAAGGAAATAAAGGAAGAAATACTTGCTTCTCTGAAATTGTTAGCTGACGAAGGTCTTGGTGGAGATAGGACCTATGGATTTGGAAATTTTGAATACGAAATAGAAGAGGTAGAACTACCAGTAGTCGGAGACAAGTATTTGCTATTATCTCCTTACATTCCCTCGAAGAACGATTATACAAACGAATCCAAAGAAATTGCTAAGGAAATCTCAGATGCTTATGAACTGAAATACAGAACAGGTTACATCTTTGGAACTGACCAAAAGGCGAAAAGGGTAGTTATGTTCACAGAAGGTTCTGTTTTTAAAAAGCCGGTAAGAGGCAAGATTTTAGACATAACTCCCGATGGATTTGAACAAACGTATGGGTATAGGGTTTACAGATATGGTAAAGCTTTCTTACTCCCGTTCAAAGGGGGCAATAATGTATGAACAAAAATTCAACATTTTCAAAGCGAATGATAATTGAACCTATTTCTCCTGTCTTTATTGGTTCAGGAGAAAAAGTGGGAAAATTTGAAACTTTGGTGGCTGGCAATAAGACCTATATTCTCAACTTCGATAAGCTCATGGAAAATGATAAGTTTGTAGCGTTCTTTGTTGAAAACATGGATAAAATATTAGACACATCAACAAAAGATGGTGCTTTGAAAGCCATATTTAATTATTTAAAGATGAATATCGAAGATTACAGCCACACATCATTCCCAACAATATGTGACAAAAATGGGAAACCAAAGACTCTTCAAATTAGCAGATTCGTCCACACTGCTGGTAGATTTTATATCCCTGGCAGTTCCATCAAAGGTGCAATAAGAACGGCGCTAATAAAGGCTAATGAAGCATTTGCAAAGCGTTTTGAAAATGTACTAAATACACCTAACATATCAAAATCAGAAGTTAATGAAATTGAAGACAAAGTCTTTGGAAGTGCGCAACTATCACCATTCAAAGCACTGATAATCTCAGATAGCTCGTTTATTGACAAAAATTACATAAAATTCAAAAAAGTTGAAGTAATCCATTTGGAAAGACCCAAGCAAGGCATTCCACAATTTTTCGAAGTATGGTTGCCTGAGCAGAGAAAGACTGGTTCAAACAAAGTCGAAAGCAGGATAACTTTCAAAGCAGATGTATTGAGCAAACTACTGAATCAGAACGGCGCAATGAAGGAAGCTATTAATTATTTAATGCAAGTGTTTGAAAGCGAAGAAAATTTCATCAAAACTATGAAAGAAGCAGCGCGAATATTAATAGAGATGGAAAAGCAAAAGATTAATGATTCTAATTACCAACAGAAAAGTGAGCTATTGAATTTCTATAACATACTCTCTAAAATCAACAGCGAAACAAAGAACGGATTTGTTCTAAGAGTTGGTGGGCACAGTGGATTTTATTCAAAAACAGCTTACAGAGGATTTTTGCAACCTAAACAAGTAAAGGTTTTGAAAATTCTATTTGGCTACAAAAAAGTGAAGGAAAACAACTTTCCAGTAACCACGCGAATTGTGAGATTATCGGAGTCTCCAAAAGATATATTACCAGTTGGATGGATAAAAGTAGAACTTCTTGATTAGTAAACTAAAAAGTCTTCATACTCTGTCAAAGCAAAGTAGGTGAAGAATTTTGCTGGAAATTATTTTGAAATGGGACTTAAAATCTCCAACGTTAGTAACAGAAGAACTTATCCAACAAATATCCCAGTTGTTGGAAAGTGTTCCACATTCTGTTTCACATGTACTTGGAAAAAGAATATACGCAAGCGAATATGGTTATTACATTGTAAAGGACGCAACTCTAAAAGTGCGATTAGCGACAAATTCTGTAGGTTCCGCCTTGAAGAGGTTACTCAAAACCTCTTTAGGCGGTGCTTTTCCTTATTACTCCTCAGCTAAACTTTTTAAACCATTCAGCGAATGTTATATTCTTGCTAACGAAAATTTTGGAGAGCAGCCCATTGAAAGCATTCAAAGGGCTATTGAAGAATACTACTTTCCTTTGGCACAGCATATTTACCAAGGCAAGAATATCAACTATGCTTTAATTCCCGTTGTGAAACCTTACAAAAGGAACATCTACAAAGTTGAGCTGTTCGGTTCAGAAGAAATGATAGCCTTAGCCAATGTCGTCGGATTAAGAGTAGGCCACTTTGGTCTGTTTTTGTATGATAACTCGGATCTAAATCTAATTACTAAATTATCCCAAAAAATTGGAGGTAGTAGACTTGAGAGTGTACATTAACTTTACATTTGACAAGTTAGAACTTCCAACAGAATACAATCACATTTTGCAAGCATTTGTTCTGAACTTAATTGATGATGAAGAATACAGAAAATTCTTACATGACAAAGGATACACCTTTGGCAAGCGTTTGTATAAACTATTCTCGTTTTCCAGACTTCTTGGAAGATTCCAAATAGATAATCAAACCAAAACAATAAAGTTCTTTGACCATGTTGTCCTTATCATATCGACGGCAGATGAAAGACTAATAGAATTCGTTGTCGACAGAATTGGCAGATTCGAAAATCTTAGATTGGGTAGGAATTTTGTCGTGCCAGCAAAGATTGAGATATTTGAACTTCCAGAAACTGACCACATCGTAGTTTCAACAAAATCTCCAATTACGGTTTATTCGACAGTAGACAAAGATGGAAAGAAATATACACTTTATCACTCACCACACGATGAAATCTTTTCAAAACTGCTAGAGGACAACCTCAAAAGAAAATTTCACGCGGCATTTGGTAAAGAATTTCAGGGGCGACTGAGAATAAAAAATATTGCCCCAAATCCGAAGAGGGTAGTTGTGGGGTACAAAGAAAGGAAATTAGATGCTTGGATAACAGTGCTTGAGCTGGAAGGGGACAATGAAATCCTAAAATTAGCATACGATGCAGGGCTTGGTTCTAAAAATTCCGCAGGTTTTGGTTGTATAGAGCTTGCGGATAGGGATATTATTTAACTTCTTCAGAAAATAAGATACTCTCTCAGCTCCTCGGCATCATTTTTACTTGCATGCCTAAGTTCTGAAAGCAGAACGGTCTCGATTTGAAACAGGAAACCAACGACTTCTGGAGACATGTGTGCTGGTAACTGTAGAAACAAAACATGTGGAAGCCTTCCACGATAGATTTCTTGTCCATGGAACCTTACTATAGCTGGTTTATTCACCAACTCGTCTGAGATGTAAATCGCTGCCCTCTTGTTCTCAACCTCTATAATATAGTCCACAAATCTGCAAATCTCTTTTTGCATAGTATTTCGCCTCCCAAAGCTACTTTGGAAATTTAACCTTTCCAAATTAGAAGACGCATTCGACAAAGATTTTTGACAGATAGTATAAAACAAAACAAATCCTCTCTTTGTCAGGATGCCTAATTTTGTGCGTTTAGATATATGAAGGATTCATTTGGACAACTTTTTAGGAGGGAATAAGATGAGCAAAAGATACTTATTGGTGTACGATGTAAACGAGAAACGTGTTGCAAAGGTTCACAAATTACTACTTAGATTCCTTGTTTGGAAACAGAACTCAACGTTTGAGGGATATCTACCAAGAGGAGCTCTAAAAGAGCTAATTAGAAGAGTATCGAAGTATATCCGCAAAGAAGACAACGACGGATTGGTAATATACTCCCTACCCAAGGGAACAAAGTTGAAAGTGGAAATAATAGGAAAAGACAAGGTTAACAATTTAACAAATTTCATTGAATAAACACACTATTCAATGAAATTAAACTCACCTGGTGTCGCTCCAATAATAGTTTTATAAGGCACATCGTAAGTATCAAGCAAATAGAAATAAACAGCATCCTCCTCTGTATTTATTACCCTCATTATCTCTTCTTTCAGGTTCTCGTACAACTCCTCCGTAAGAAACCCCTCAAGCACGGACCTTAAAGTCCAATTTAAATATTTCCGCCCTATTTTCAAAACCTTGTTAACCCTTTTCACGTTTACATCGTATACCATTATCACATACATTAGTTTCATCCCCCTTAACTGCGCAAATTGAGTATCCTTCCAGATATATAAACAAAAATTACTACTTCATTTGACATCGAAAAAAATGCTATAATAAATTTAGAATTAACAAACAAAGATGTTGGGGGAAGGCATATGAAAAAACTTCATGAATACAACTTCAAATCGCAGCTTGTTATATTTTCAGATATAAAAAACACTGTAGCAAAAAATTTGGGAATCAAAGACTTGTATTATTCACACAAAGGTGAACGCCTTTCAAGACCAGGATTGATTCAAAAAAAAGGATTCCATTACTTGGTGTCTTTCTTATCAACGAAAAAGTATTCAGATGCCGTGTTCAAAGTCTTCGAATGTTGTCCTTTCGCAAATGAGAGAATATTTATGAATGAGAGCCGAATTATGAATATCGGGGGACGTTACGTTTTCATGCTTCCATCACCCATAATTGAAAACTACAAAAGACAGAGAAAAATAGAATTTCTAAGTGGTTGCGCGTTAGACTTGGAGAATTGGAGTGATGAATGTGTGGAAAGAGTATGACCTCTCAAGCTTGGGAAAGTGTGTCAAGAGCATGTTCAACAATACTTTATCCACCCAGTGTTATAAACAAATTCGTGAATTTATTGCCGCGAAAGTGTACAAAAAAACCTACGGAAAACCTGAAAATCTCGGACTTGGTCAAATGGAAGAAGTTGTTGATGAAGTATACCAACAGTCAATTGAAAGAATCCTCAAATTCAAGCAAAAACTGAAGGATTTTGAACCGTTACAAATAGCAACTTACTTTAACAGAATAGTTGACAACCTAATAGAAGATTTTCGAAAAGCAAGCGAAAAAAAGCCTCTGTCTATTGATGTGACCGTTAAAGAGGAAGATGATGAGCTCGAGCTGTCAGAGGTGATTTCTGACAATACGGCTCTAACATCAGAGGAAATCTTCGATAAATTGGTAGCTCAAGACATCTTTGAGGAATTTAAAAATTACGTGAAAGGGAAGGAACTGGATTTATGCGATTTTATCTATTACTCAGGTTACTCTAAGGATGCCCAGTTTAGAGAATATCCGTCCGCTGATGCGAGATACAAAGCCCACCAGCGGGTAAGAGAAAGAATAAGGAAGTTCTTTGAGGAAGTTGTGAATGTCAGTCCAAGTGTTGTAAAAATCGTAATACAAAAATACAAGTCAGAAATATGTGACCATATTCGTTTTAATAAGTGAACGATGTAAAAGAATTTGTTGAGACATTCTGCAAGAAATTGGAGGCGATAGAAATGAAATACCTTGAAGAGATTTTTGAAGAGTATAAAAGTGCAAGGAAACTTAGGAATTTGGTAGAACAAGGAACGCAAAAATTGGATATAGGAGACGTCGTAGCAATCTATGGTGAGGACATAGTATATGGTCTTGTTTTTGAGAAAATCGGAGAGATGTATAATGCAATTTTTCTAACGACAGAATTAGTCTTAGGGGGAGCAGGGTACAAAATTGAAATAGACCACTTAGTTAGAAGCGTAAAAACAACACCATTAAACTTTTACATTAAAAGCGATTTTATAAAATATTGTGAAGTGATTGGCAAGGTGGAAGAAAATGAACTTGAAAAAATTATCAATAATTTTAACAAGATGTCAAGTAGGAAGTACAAAGGTATTTGGAAGAAGTTCTATAACTTCGAAATAAATCGCATCAAAATATTTTACGATGCATTCTTGAGTAGTATGATTAACTATGAAGAACATTCAGAAAATGAAGATGATGAAAAAATAATAGACCTGTCAAAATTCTTCAAAAAGGAAGAATTAGAAAAGCTCCTGCCTTCAATGGCTGCTGCATCGACTTCTGATAAGTATGAGAATATAATAATCGAAGTATCTGATGGCTTTGCAAACCTATATCTGCCTGATGAACTTATTGGCAAAGAGGCAGAACTATACTTGTCTGGTAAACTCATTTACACGGGAAAACTACCAGGAACTGTGAAACTTGCCGTGGGACATAACTTCCCTTCGGCATTGTTAAAAGAAAAACTTCAAATCAAACTAAAAGAAGGCTAATGAAATTAGTAACCTTTAGTAACTGTGTAAAAAGTAACTGTGATTAGAAAAATTTAAACAAATGAAAGCCAATCCTTATGGATTGGCTTTTTTTGTTTGGGATCGGTTAAGTCCTTTCACAGAATCCCATCCTTTAAACCACACCCCTTTTGGTTATTACAATATTAATATTATCAACACCTATTTGTTACTAACTATGTGAACACACAACAGTAACACATACATCCAAAATTCAGAATAACTGTTTTGACAAATCAATGTACAAATAAATATCACAATTATCCAATAAGAAAACAAAAACGCACCACATTCAAAAGATACATTCATACGCCGTTAGCCACAATCCCAAAATTGCACTATACAAAATGTCTAAAATACCATTTGTAGCGATTATGTAAATTCACAAAAATTAATCATTTTTTCGGAGGATAGTTTCCATTCGTGTTTAACCTAAATATGCATAAATACGATATTTTCAATTTTTACAAATGTAACTGTCAAATTTAACAAAAATAATGGTATAATATCCATGAGGATTTTAGAAGTGATTATGAGAGATGGAAGCGGTGTTACTTTCACAGCTTTAACTAAGTGGTTTATCTCAAGGTTTTAGAAGTGACTATGAGGGATGGAAACCTAATCTTCTTTGCCCCTTTTTTATACTCTTCAAAGATTTCTGTTTTAGAAGTGACTATGAGGGATGGAAACTTTCTTCTACTTTACGAACCGGCTCACAATATTTTACGTTTTAGAAGTGACTATAAGGGATGGAAACATTATTAAGATGAAGAAGATAGGAAAGCGGAAGTATTTGAAGTTTTAGAAGTGACTATGAGGGTTAGAATCTCGATATAGTATAATGATTAGTAGCAGCTTGTATTGACGTCCAGTTTTTGAGGAGGCTAGAAGGGAAGCAAGCAAAATTGCTTCCTTTATTTGTTTTGCAATGAGTGTCGTTTTGGAAGTCAGGATAAGGTATATAGATACGCAGGTTGGCGTTTGATAAAAGCTTCTTTCCACGCGTTTTTCAAAAACAGTTGTGTTTAGTAAGAAGGTTTTGAGTGTGGTTGTGTTGAAAGATTCAGGCATGGAAAGTTAGAAGTTTTGTAAATCCAACTGTGGAGGTATCGAATATGGTAAAGGTACTTACGTTCTTGGGAACAAGTTCGTATCAAAAGGCTATAGTTAAGTTTGGTGATTTTGAAACATCTCAGGAGTTATTCCCACTTGCTTTGTTGGAATTTTTGAAGATGAAGGAAAGCAAGGATATCTCAGCTGCGTTTTTCTTGACTGAGGAAGCTATGAAAACATACGATAAGTACGATGTTGAACGGTTTTGCAGTGAAAATGACATCAAAGTTCAGAAGATTAAAATTTCAGAAGATGAAAGCGTAACTGATTTTGTAAGAAAGGCCGCGGAGTTGATAGACGATGGAGACCAGGTTATTTTGGATGTCACCAATTCTTTTAGATCAATTACCCTGACTGCAGTTGTTATTTATATGTTCTTGCGTGAGTTGAAGAATGTTGAAATGAAGGTCCTGTATGGTAAGTATGATAGGGCTACAAACATGACGGAATGTGTGGATATGACCGAATTAATTGATTTAGCCGACTGGATCTATGCTACAAGGCTTTTTAAAGAGTTTGGTTACGCTTCTATCCTGGCTGACAAAATTAAGATTTGGAACGAAAGATATTACAAGCAAGGTGGCTCTTCACACAGAAAACCCAGAAAGCTAAAGTCCCTTGCTGATGCGATAACGTCTGTATCTGAAGCAATCAGATTAGGTTCGATAAGGATGATTCACAAGTCTTTGAATAAATTCTTGGGTTTACTGAAGGAAGAAGGCTCAGCTGTTCGTGAAGACGTCAGGGAATTCATCCCGCAGTTTGACTTGCTTTTTGATGCAATTGTGGATAGGTATGAAAAGTTTTTTGCACCTGGAGATTCCGCCAAAAATGAGCCTGTGCTTAGCGAAAATGAATTAAATGCCGAAAGAGAGCTGCTAAAATTCTATTATGAAACAAACGATTTAGGTATGGCAACCAGACTGGCAAGGGAATATTTGAAGAACGTTGTGCTTTTCAAAGAGGGAAAATTCGACAAATTATTCGACGTAGAAGAGCGTGAAGCTATTTCGGTTAGTAATGATACTTTAGCCCAGGCTCGAAACCACATTGCTCATTTTGGATTTAACAAAGATTCGTTGCCAAGCCCTCAGAATATTCAGAGAGAGATTCAAAATTTGATTGAAAAGGATTTCGAATCAATAGTTTCGAATTACACGCCAAGTAAACAGTTGAAAGCTATACTTTCACCACTTGGAACGACACCAGGTGCGCTTTATACAGTTCTGAAAGCAATTCCTGGAGATTTACTTGTAATTGTCACATCTGAGCAGGGCGAAAAGCTTGTGCCAGAGATTATTGAAAAAGCAGAATTCAAAGGTGAGTATCACGTGATACTTGTGAATGATCCGTTCAAAGGTTTGGATGAGACCAACAAAGTTGCTCAACAAGCAACTGAGAGGTTGAAAGACGCTACAGAGTTAGTGATAAATCTAACTGGTGGCACAACACTTTTGAATTATATGATTGAAAGAATTAGAGACAACGTGAGGTATGGTAAGAAAATTAAAACAGTGATAGCATATGACGAAAGACCTTACGATGAACAGAGAAAGGAACCTTACATAGTTGGTAACATCTTGGAATTACCGAAATAATTTTAAAAGTCTATCAAAGGCAAGGTATTTTGGATATTCTAAGTCCTATTTTAAAATTCAGAGCTTTAGAAGATGGAACAATAAATTTTTACGCAGGCAAAAAAATTCATGGATAGTTCTTTAAAGTATTAAAGGAAGCTGATGATGAGTTATCAAGTTTCTAATATTTCAGACAAGTCTTTTACCGTTTCTTCGTTTATTGGGCATAACGTTAAGATCTCTTGAGGTCAAAGAAGGAAAAACGTATCTGGTTCGAGTTACTCTGCTTGAAGACTGACTTTTCGAATTATTTACAAACAGAGTTCTTGAGCAAAAATCTATCTTCTGAACCTATGAGAATTGATGATGTTTCCTTTGTTTTTGAGGGGTTTGTAAAAGTAACTAAGGGGTTTGGGAAAGCAAAAAGAATAGAGTCAACGGAACGATTCGAAAGTGAAATGACTGATTGAAAAATTGCATAAATACTCACAAAACTTGCCTGGCTTTTGCCAGGCTTTTTTTGTTTTTTATATGTCAGATTCCCCCTTCCGGAACGTTATATTATTCGGAAAACGCCGAAACCGCCTAAGGTGATAGGAGGGGGTGGGAAGCTTACAGAAACTTTTTTAGAACTTGCAAGCTGATTACGGTGCGGTTGACTTATTTCTCAACTATTTGCATGTTTGAAGATGTTTGAAGATGTTTGAAGGAGGTTGATTGCGGTGATAAAGTCAAAAAGTTTAGCTGTTGTGAGTTTATTATTTTTCACAGTTATGCTATTGGTGTCGTGTGTTCAAACTCCAAGCAACGGTTCTTCAAGTTCGTGGAAGATTGTAAGTGAAAAAGATCCAATGACCGGAAAGGAAGTCTGGCACGCCATATCTCCGAAAGTCAAACCGCTGAAACCTATGTCGTTTCCTTATAACGATACGGAAGCTTGGCTGGCTTTTTCAACTGACGGAACAAACGAATGGATTTACATAGGATTTAACAATATACCAAATATTGAAAACTTCGAAATCGTTGGTGATTATCTACGTATCACCACAAGAGTAAAGTGGGATAACGAAGAGCCTATATACACAGTGTTCTACCAAAAGTTTAGTTCCAACTTTTTGCATTTTGCAGAGTATGCTCAGAACATTGAAAAAGTCATTAATCACAAAACTTTATTACTAGAACTTGATTGGTACTTAAATGGATTAGTTTACTTCGAATTTCCTCTTGAAGGGGCAAAAGAGGCAATAGAAACCATAAGAAGCAAGTTCAGAAATTGAGTTAGTAGCTTTTGTTATCGAACAATGTTTTCATAAAAGACTTCAAAATCAAGCGGAGGTGGAACTTTCATGGTGGAAAAGAAGATTATCTTAGCGGTATTCCTATTCGGTTTGTTTTCAGCACTTGTTTGGGCACAAAGCGCAACAAATACTTCAAATAATGTAGCTCCAGAAGATAGTTATATAGCAACCTTTGATAACGAAGATTTGCAAATACTGGTGGAGCTTCAGCAATATGGTAGCACGAACCTTATTCAAATGATGCAAAAAGTTTTAAAGATTACGTTCGTTAACAAACAAGAAATTCCTATAAAAATCATTTGGGACGAATCTGTCTTCACAGACAACAACGGAAAACCAGCAAGACTTATCAAAGAAGGACAAAGGTTTATAGTATCGGACCAGCCACAAGTTCCTTCGATACTTCCACCAGGTGAAAGAGCATCGTTCTTAGCCGTTCCACAAAGTCATATCACATATTCTTCATCAAGTGGTTGGTTTGTGACTGGAATTTCCGGAAACATTAGAAAAAGAACGTTAATGATAGCCTATGAAATCAATAACATCAAAAAGTATGCAAAGATGGAAATTGAATTTGAAACTGTGGTTGCCTCAAAAAGTGCTCCAGACAGACTAACCTTTCCAACATTATCGTATCTATCACCAGTTTCCAACTCACAAGGCGAAACAATTGGTTACGAAGGAATCAGCATTGTCTTTTTAGGATACGTTAGTAGAAACTACTATAACCCTATCAAACCAGGTTCTTGGAACAATTTTTGGCAGTGGGGAACAATCGCTCTCTTTGTACCTTACATTGGAATCGGAACAGAATACGTAAACAACGACAACAGCTTTACATTTTCGCTCTACACAATCTACATACTTCCAATGATTGATTTTGCGTTCTCGTTTTAAGTAATTAGCTACTAACTTCCGGTTTTGCGGCGGTTCCCCGCCGCAGTTTTTTCCAAAAAAGTGTACATACTTTTACAAAAAAATGATACAATAAAGGTAGGTTGCATAACAGCTATCAGTATTGAGAAGGAATTATCACGAATAAGAAGAAGAAAAACAGAAAGAGCAAAAACTTCTCAAAACGTTAAAAGCGTAGTTAATATATGTTTTGTGGAAAGTGCAATTAACGGTATTACAGCCAAACACACAAAGAACTGACGGGCAAATAGTCATTAATTGGATAACTGAGCTAAAGTTAGTATTTTCAAAACCAAAATAGGGGGTGAACATATGATTTATGCACAGGTAAAGTGTAAAGTTGTAACTCCGATAATTTCGCGAAAAGACCCAGAAACTGGAGAATTCGACCTAACAGGGCAAAGTATTAAAGGTGTTCTACATTTTTGGTTTCGAGCAGTAGCACCAAGGATTATAAATATCTACCGTCTCAACGAGGATAATAAACCGAAATCTCCAAAAGAAAACAAAGAACTATATGAACTTTACAAAACGTATGAAAAAGAAAAATATGCTGGACTGAAACTACTTGAAAACGAAATATTTGGTTCCCAGAAGAAGAAAGCACCATTTGGAGTTTGGGTGGAATATAACAAAGATGATTTAAGAATATATAATTCTGAGAATAAGAATAGGAATAACACAGACGAAAATAAGAATAGGAAAAACACGGACGAAAACAATGGCAGCATAAAAAGTAATGGTGCTTTTAAATATGCATTGTATGGAATTAAAAAAGCAAAATATCTTGATGTAGATAGTTTATTTACGTTGCACTTTACATTTGAAAATAAAAATATTCAAAATGTCATATCATCTCTACTAAAACTTACGAGCTTAGTAGGCGGAATTGGAGCAAAAACAACAAAAGGATTTGGAAGGTTTGAAATTATCCAAAATGAAGAGGAAAAATCGAACAAAAGTGTTGATAAGAGGATTAAGGACGTTATAAATGAAGCCGAACGTTCTATTAAAGAATTCATAGAAAGCAAAGAAATTTTAAATACCCAAAAGAAATTGAAAGACATATTAATTTACGCTACCCAAACTGAACTTTTAGATTTTCCAAATCTTTCTGAAGGTTCATACCTCTTAAAAGACACCAAAATTAAAGCGGCTGACCTATCGAGTGTAATTTCAAAGATTTACGAAAAGCAAAAGTACACAGAAAGTTATTCAATAGGATGGTACAGACAGTTAAAGTACGTGATTCGACACAATGGAGAATTAAAGAAAAGCAAGGACAGTCTTATTAAACTCGCTGAGGTATTAAAAGGTAGGAGTAAAGAGCCAGTTGAAATTCCTGTAGCATTTTTAGGTTTACCACTTCAATACTCTTTTGGTGATGTTTCTGTAAAAATAAATCAAGATGCAGGCGAGAAAAAAGAAGATATACGGATTACGAGAAAACCAAGTTGCCTGAGAATATTACTATTCAGAGACAGCGATGGAAAATACTTTGTGAATGCTCTTCTGCTAAAGAGTCATATTTCTCCGAGAATTGAAGAAGGAAAAGGATATAAATTAAGCATTGTCCCCACTAAGTCAAAAAAAGAAAATAACGAGAAACCTGAAAAGAAAGAAGCTTACTTATCGGCTGACTGGGAAAAGTTGTCTGAATTTATCACAAAATTCGAGAAGTAAGTTCCTCATCAGGAGGTGACAATGATGCCAGAAATTAATTGGAAAGAAAAAGCAGCAGCCTTGCTTCATGATCCAGTCTTCAAAGCGTTTAACATAAAATCGCATGAAGACCTTGCAAGTGAGCTATGTCGCATTGCAGGTGTTCCATACATTCGAGGTCAAGAAGACATAGTTGGAAGCTCACTCGACAGAATTCCGTTACCTAATGAACTATATGGAAGACAAATTAGAGTAGGTATGGATGAGCTTAAATACTTTATTCATCCTATAAGCGGAGAAAAAATTACAGTTTTAGAACAAGACCTTTATTCAAAGATAGCAGATGCGAACTTGCAGGAAAAATACATAGAAGAACTAAGAAACAAAATAAAACTTATAAGAGCGCAAAATACAGATGATGAAAAATTTTACCATGCACTTTGGTGGGAACTTGGTTATCTGACAGACTTTGTCGGCTTCATGCCTGCAGACACACGTGTTCCAAACCATTCAATCATTGACCACCTTGAAATAACAGCGGCATTGCAATCATGCAAAAAAGACGGAAAAATCGATGCAGCTCTTGTTATGTTCGCAATAGGACCAGTCCAGGAACTTATAGCTCAGGCTAGAAAAACAGTAGATTTGTGGGCAGGCAGTTACTTGCTTTCTTATTTGACGTATAAGGCAATTGAATATATAGGTATCAATTACGGATTTGATAATATCGTCTACCCATACTTAAGAGGAAATGCTTTTGTTTATAGAACTCTGCAAAGGCAAGGAGTTACGCTATTTACTGAACCACTCATGGATGAGAAAATAGCCTCCGTACCTAACGTATTCCTTGCAATAGTTCCGGCTTGGGAGGCAAAAAAAGTAATAAATATGTGCGAGGAAGTTGTGAGAAAATCCTGGGAAGAATTAGCAAGTGATGTCTTAAAAAACCCGAACGAAAAAGCAATAGGACTCAAAAATATTGAAGAATACAAAAAACAAATTGAACTATTTCCAATTATCAACTCAACAATGATTCCATTACCTGATAATGTCAGTGGAGTAAAGAATATCATAGAATACGTAACTATCGACGAAAAATTCATAAGCGAATTTAAAAGCTACATTTCATTCATTGAATTTATCGAATCAAAAGGCGGTTACAAAATAAATGCCGGTAGTTTTTATCGTTACACGTTCAAAGTGCTAACATCAAGATTAAATGCCATAAAAACTATTAGGTATTTCCACCCGTACCAAAGTGATGAACAAATCGGAGCACAAAGAATTCCAGACGATTTTGGAGCGGGAGTAAGGGCATGTGTAGAAGTCTTAGATACAGTGGGAAATGAGGTAAAAATAGATTACCTTGGAACTGTGAATACAGTCAAAAGATTCCTCAGAGATGTATTAGTAAGCAAAAAACTTTTTGACGAGAGAATTACGTTTAAATCAGTGCTTGAAATTGCGTTAGAAAATGATGTAAACAAAGAAATATCCGAAAAAGTTAAATCAGGAGAATTGGAATTGAACGCTGTGGAAACTCAGCAAAAGCTCAAAAACGGATACATTGCTGTTCTCATGATGGATGGAGACAGGATGGGAAAGTTGGTTTCTGGTGAAAGTGCACCAACAATGAGCAAAATGCTGCACGATAAAGCAGTTCAAACTCTGAAAGAAATTCAAAATAACAACCCAGGCGAAAACTTTTTCTTTGATAAACCGATATTAACTCCTTCATATCAGAAAGCCATCTCACGAACGCTTGGAATCTTTTCTTCACTTGTTCAATACGTAGTAGAAGACGAATACCAAGGAATGCTTATTTACGCAGGTGGAGACGATGTACTTGCAATATTACCAGCCGACAAAGTGCTCCCGTGCGCAAACAAAATAAGAAAAATGTATTCTGGAATAGGAGATATTGAACTTAAGATAGGCAGCACAACATACAAATTCGCCAACGGAGTTCTTTACAAAAATGACATGCCCTACACAACAATGATGGGACCAACTGCAACAATGAGCGCCGGGATATCGATAATAAATCACAAATCACCACTTAGAGTAGCAATAGAACTAGCACGAAAACAAGAACACAGAGCAAAAGAAAAACTTAGCAGAAGCGCATTTAGCATAGCAATAGTTAGAAGGTCAGGACAAATCGAAGAAGTTGGTTCGAAATGGGAAATAAACGGCATGGATGTTATAGAAAAGGCTTATGAGCTGTATCAAAAATCAGAACAGTTCAAACTATCACATCGCTCGTTTTACAAAATCTTAGAAAGTGATCTTGAACTCGCTAGAGAAGATGAAACATTCCTTGAACTGGTTATTGAGTATATACTCAGAAAATCTGACGCCAATTCAAAAGAATCAGAAGAGTTCAAAAGATTTACAAAAGAACTAAAGGAGTACGCAAAAAGAGTGTTCGCTACTTCAAATATATCTGAAAGACCATCCAACCCATTTGACCTGATACTAACTGTTGGATTTACAAAACGAGGAGATAAGCGAGGTGGGAATTAATGAGCAAAGAATACTATTTTGTTTACTTCGAACCTGAAGAATGGATAGCATTTCGTGAAGTCAAACAGTTTGGTTCGGGTAGTTATGCACAAACAGTGTATCCATCACCATATCCCTTCTATGGAGCTGTTCGTAGTGCAATACTAAAAGCCCATGGTATTGAGCTACAGTACCATAAAAAACCAAATATACCAAAACAACTTCAAGAACTCGTTGGAGATGAGAACAACCCTGGGAGAATAAAACTAATAGGTCCGTTTATTTACTCCGAAGAAAATGGTCAGAAAAAACATTACTTCCCTGCACCAAAGAATGTATATCTCAAGCAAGACAACGGAGAAAAACAGTACAAAAGAATGCAATACTTTGAAATCGAAACAAAAGTTGGGAATTTTACATTGAAGGGCTTAGCTTGGATTCCGGAAATGACGAATATCGAACCAGCTGAGGAAGCATATATTGAACTAAGAGAACTCGAAAAATACAAACAAGGGCAAAGCTTCAAACTCAGCTCACCAAAAAACTTTATTATTGAATCAAAAGTTGGCATTGCGTTAGAAAAAGACTACAAAAAAGTCAAAGAATCAATGCTTTATACGATGAACGTATACAGATTCAAGAATGGTGGATTCTTCATGATAACTGATAGCGAAGAGACGGTCCAAGAGCTTACAAAACTTGAAGGAGTGTTCTTAGGAGCAAAACAGAGATGGGCGAGAATAAGTGTAGAAAAAGTAACCACCACACTTTTTGACAAACTTGAAAACACAAACCATGAGCAAACAGCAATAATGCTCATCACCCCAGCCATATACAATAAAGGTATTGCACCTTCTGAACTCAAATTTGGAAACTCTCAAATACTTGCGATAGCTTCTGGAAAAAGGATGGTTATCTCTGGTTGGGATTACGCTTTTGGTCGTCCAAAACCTATATATCATGCAGTTGCGTCAGGTACAGTTTATTATCTCGATAGTATGCCTTCAGAAACGGACGTAATCGAAAAAAGTGAGCATAACCTCTTTGGTTTTGGAAGTTTCATTTATACAACATACGAAAAATTCAAAGCTAATATTTAATAAATAGGAGGTTGAGAAGTATGGAAAACAAAAACTCGGAAAACAAAAAACTTGAGAAACTTGTTGTTACCATGTATGCTGAATCACAAATCCACGCAGGAAAAGGTATGGATGTTGGAATCGTAGACTTACCAATCCAAAGAGAAAGAACCACAGGCTTCCCAATAATTCAAGGCATCAAAGGTTCGCTAAGGGCAAATTTAAAATTCGGAGAAGAAACAGAAAAACTCATTTTTGGCAGCGACCCTTCAGCTTCAGACGAATCAACCCCAGGACAAATCGCATTTTCCGAAGCGAAAATCTTACTCTTCCCAGTAAGACACCGTGAAAAACTATTTGTATGGGTAACCTCGCCACTTGTATTAATAAGGTTCTTGAGAGAAATTGGAAAAGAAAAATTAATCAATGAAATTAAAGGTTTGAATATTAATGATTCAACAGCTCTCGTCATTGAAGAGGATCAGACTGAAATAATGCTTGAAGACTTCAAATTCAAAGCGGTAAAGAATGGAAGATTGAAAGAAATTGCGGAAATCATTTCAAAAAACGTAGCTACAGTTGATTACATAAAAGACAAACTCAAAACAGATGTGGTTCTCGTAAATGACAAAATATTCTCTGCAATCGTTGAAACAATGACAGAAATCATTCCAAGAATCAGAATCGACAAAAACACAGGGACAGTTGCTACTGGAGCACTTTGGTACGAAGAATATTTACCACAAGATACAGTAATGTATTTTGTTGCAAGAAAAACACTATATGGAAATGGAAAAGCACAAGACACAGGCAATGAAGATATAGTTCGAAAGCTGAAGGACGCAGTTGATAACGCAGTTATAAACATTGGTGGAAAAGAAACAGTTGGAAAAGGATTAGTTGCACTAAAGGTGGTGAATGGACAATGACAGAACTAATCAAAAAAGCAGTGGAATGTGTAAGCGAAATATACAGAACAAGCTCAAAAGAAGATAAAGACAAATACCTTAGCACAGTCAAGGGTTTAGGCAGTATGATTATTCAGAACGGTCTATACGGTACGATACTCTTCCTAAAGGTTAAAAAGCATGACAAACTAATAGAACACCTTGATGCTCTTATAGAAATACAAACCGGTGAGAAGAACTTTTCTCAAAAAGTTATCAACGGTACCGCCGAGCAGAACTCGAAATACTTCAAAATACAATATGCAGCACTCGAGGGGGTGAAATGGCTTAGAAGATACGCCGACATCTATCTTGGAGGTGAAGAAAATGACTCAACCAACACATGAGAAGAACAATACCGAAGTAGTGAAAAACAAAAGTTTGTACTGGGATAAAATAATCTACGAAAAGTCTCGCCAATATATAATTGGAAATTTCAAGAAAAATGACATAATTAAAGAGATTGTCAAAAACATGGAAATTGATGACACAATCATCCAGGCGATAAAATCACTTAATGAACGCAGAAACAACATAGTAAAAAATTACAGTAAAAAACACATACTTATCGACGGAACATTTAAACTAAGAACTAAACTACTTCTTGGAAGTGGTTTACCATCGTTGATAGAAGTAGGCATACATCTATCAAGAAACTATGGAATACCAGTCATACCAGCAACATCAATAAAAGGTGCTTTTGCTCATTACCTCTTAGAAAAAATGGAAGAAGACAAAACAATAACAGAAGAACTTTACAAAAAAATCTTCGGAACAGATTTAAACAACCCAAGAAAGAACCAGCGAGGATTAGTGATATTTCTCGATGCGCTCCCACAAGGAGATATGAGAATTGAGATTGACTTAATAAACAATCATTTCCAGCCTTATTACACGAAACAAGACAATCCACCAAACGATTGGTATAGCCCTGTTCCAGTTCAATACATTGTCGTAGGAGCATCAACTTACAGATTTACAATACTATTAGACAAAGAAAGTAACTTCACCGAGGAAGAAAAGAACAAAATAAAAACTGAATTCAAAAACATGCTAAAACTCTATGGAATAGGTGCTAAAACAAACTACGGATACGGGAGATTCGAGCCTCAAGCAGAAAATTAATATCCCAAAACCTATTTTAAAAATCCTCTTCATCTATGCCCAAGCCAGTGCGTGGTCTACGTCCGCTGCTGGCTTGGGTTTTTTCTAACCATACCATCTTACCTTAAGAACACACCACCTTCTGAAAAAGCTGCGAAACAGAAGTAAAAAAATAAAAATGCTTTTAAACATCCATTTATTTGGTATACCTCACTTTGAACAACAGTTTGGTGATCTAAGTCTGCTTTATAATGTGAACCGTTGCCAAAAAATAATGTTGTACTTTACGAGAGGAAATCTAAAGAAACCAGTATGCAAAGTCCTGCCTCAAATATTGGAAAGCTACCTTAGGAAAAATACAAAACCTAAGAATAAACAATCAACATCGACATTATCTGAGACAGTTCCAAAATCACGTGGTTTTACCAAAAAAGCGCATATTAATTAACGAACCGCCGTATATCGGTTAGTGGTGAGATAGGTGGTATAAAAGAGTGCTATGTAAATTACCTAAGTGCCGTCTTTTATTCACTTTCGCTTTAATTGACCACACTTAATGAATTCACATCATACGTTCATTTGTTATTACAATATTCATTTTCATCACATCTTTTCGTTACATAACATGAGAGAATACAACAGTAACATCAATATCTTCACAATCTAAATAACTCATAGCGGTATACCTTTGAAAATTATGGCAATTATAAAAAAACATCCATTATTATAAATATAAATGAAATACAAATACATACAAAAATTATCATAAACGCAAACCAAAACTGCACAAGTTCCCAAAGATACATTCATATAGCATTAACAACAATTCTAAAATTGCACTAATACAACATGTCTAAAATACCATTTGTAACGCTTATGTAAACTCACAAAAAATCACAGATTTTTCGGGGGATAGTTTCCATTCATGTTTTACCTAAATAGGCATAAATTCCAAATTTTCAATTTTTACAAATGTAACTGTCAAATTTAACAAAAATAATGGTATAATATCTATGAGGGTCTTACGGGTTTTAGAAGTGACTATGAGGGATGGAAACCTGCCATACTCATCACCTCCTCACTGTTGGAATGAAACTGTTGTTTTAGAAGTGACTATGAGGGATGGAAACGTAGGTCTTTGAGCTCGTTGAGTATTCTGACAAAGTCATCTGTTTTAGAAGTGACTATGAGGGATGGAAACCTATTTTTACTTCCCCACCTATTGTGGGGAAGATTTTTAATTGTTTTAGAAGTGACTATGAGGGATGGAAACCTAAACTAAGCTAAAGAAAACTAATACAAGTCTATAAATCTGTTTTAGAAGTGACTATGAGGGATGGAAACCTCCTGCCCCCGAGGAGGGGCTTTCCCTCCTTTTTTATTTTGTTTTAGAAGTGACTATGAGGGATGGAAACGAACTCGTCGGCAACTATTATGTTGCCGACTTTTTTCAAAATGTTTTAGAAGTGACTATGAGGGATGGAAACATACGCGCGCATATATTACAGAACGGTATGCGAAACTACAATTGTTTTAGAAGTGACTATGAGGGATGGAAACGCCAAATTTTTCCTCACTAAAAACAAAATTCCAATACTCGACCAGTGTTTTAGAAGTGACTATGAGGGATGGAAACTGTAAATCTTGCACGTCATTTGCTTCAAATACTAAAAGAGTTTTAGAAGTGACTATGAGGGATGGAAACAATAACAAGGGGCATTAGCCCCTTGTTTTTTCAATTACCGTTTTAGAAGTGACTATGAGGGATGGAAACCGAAGGATTTCCTCAGGGTTCCGTCCCCGGAACGCCTTCAGTTTTAGAAGTGACTATGAGGGATGGAAACAATTCGTACGAGACTGTATAAAAAAAACGCCAGCTTGACGCGTTTTAGAAGTGACTATGAGGGATGGAAACCCATGGCGAGGGCAAGCTTGCCCTCACCGTTTCTAAGTAGTTTTAGAAGTGACTATGAGGGATGGAAACAATATTGCATGCACTTTCCTACCTCTGAGATACCTTGTTTTAGGTTTTAGAAGTGACTATGAGGGATGGAAACGCAATTATGTCGCCGTCTTCTACTATATAATTTAGTTTGTTTTAGAAGTGACTATGAGGGATGGAAACACATTCGTACGAGACTGTATAAAAAAAAATAGCCGGCTTAACGCGTTTTAGAAGTGACTATGAGGGATGGAAACCGGTATGCGAAACTACAATTCGTACGAGACCGTATAAAGTTTTAGAAGTGACTATGAGGGATGGAAACAAAGACCACTCGAAGGATTTCCTCAGGGTTCCGTCCCCGGAAGTTTTAGAAGTGACTATGAGGGATGGAAACCCAAGCATCCACCACTTCAAACATCATACCCATAACACCGGTTTTAGAAGTGACTATGAGGGATGGAAACCTTACGTCGACCGATGAAAAGTTCTCGAGTCCAAGTTTTAGTTTTAGAAGTGACTATGAGGGATGGAAACTGTAACGTTGGAGATAGATTGCGTTAACATTTAATAGTATACGTTTTAGAAGTGACTATGAGGGATGGAAACCAATGTAAAAATATGGGGTATATGATACAATGGAGGTAGCCGGGTTTTAGAAGTGACTATGAGGGATGGAAACAACAAACCATTTGGCTTTCACTTTCCCGTCTACATCACGCATGTTTTAGAAGTGACTATGAGGGATGGAAACGGTAGGGACGGCAATTGATTAAAACTCGCTCTGAAAAGTTTTAGAAGTGACTATGAGGGATGGAAACAACAAAATACAAAAACATATCTTCATCGTGTAAGATTTCTGTTTTAGAAGTGACTATGAGGGATGGAAACCCTCAACACTGTCAACGGGACTCGTACATACATACCCTTCGGTTTTAGAAGTGACTATGAGGGATGGAAACGGAAAACCTTCGACAGTTCTATGGAATTTGTATCTCCCGAGTTTTAGAAGTGACTATGAGGGATGGAAACTTCCCTTTCAATAGAAATATCTCGAAAATCGAATTCTATTACCGTTTTAGAAGTGACTATGAGGGATGGAAACCCATTATCACAACCGAATATAAAGTCAACGCCTGCAATACTCGTTTTAGAAGTGACTATGAGGGATGGAAACTTACACCCGCGACGTTTCTTTCGTACATGCAAACCCCTCCGTTTTAGAAGTGACTATGAGGGATGGAAACTTCAGGATTCCTTCTGAAATTTTCTTGAAGGAAATCCGAGTTTTAGAAGTGACTATGAGGGATGGAAACACGGTTCTGTGGAATTTGTATCTCCCGAAATATACTGAGTTTTAGAAGTGACTATGAGGGATGGAAACTTAAAATGTTTTCGTGCATCTTTACATACATACCCTTCGCCCCGTTTTAGAAGTGACTATGAGGGATGGAAACTTCAAGAAACCTCAATTCCCTCGATGTCATACCTCACAGTTTTAGAAGTGACTATGAGGGATGGAAACGAATCAAACCCAAACACAAAACTTACACCTGCGACATTGTTTTAGAAGTGACTATGAGGGATGGAAACGAACGTACAATTTATCTTCAATGACAAAAGAGCCAAGGAAAAGTTTTAGAAGTGACTATGAGGGATGGAAACATTTTACCAATCTATTGTGAAAGACTCTTCTAATAATTTCCGTTTTAGAAGTGACTATGAGGGATGGAAACGCACATATTACCCCCAACATAATCTGTATTTCAACACTTTGTGTTTTAGAAGTGACTATGAGGGATGGAAACATTTGGCCACCCAGTTCTGGAATCGTGGATGCCACGCATCCGTTTTAGAAGTGACTATGAGGGATGGAAACCTGAGAACGATCCCGATTGACTCGGGAGTCCAATAATCAAGTTTTAGAAGTGACTATGAGGGATGGAAACTCATGCGTCTGAATGCTTGCAGGTCTTTGACTTCATTTGTTTTAGAAGTGACTATGAGGGATGGAAACGAATAAAAAACTAATCCCCGCGATGTTTTTTTCATACATGTTTTAGAAGTGACTATGAGGGATGGAAACGCCAATACTCCATGTCTGGCTTCTCTATCTTAACATTGCTCCACGTTTTAGAAGTGACTATGAGGGATGGAAACACTTCAATGGTTCGGCTGAATTTATGTTTCCCAAAATAAATCGGTTTTAGAAGTGACTATGAGGGATGGAAACATTTTTGCCCCCATGTGTTTATAAGAAGGACAACTCAACACGTTTTAGAAGTGACTATGAGGGATGGAAACGGTGGAATGACGTTCACAATTTGGTAACGTTTGAGATAGGTTTTAGAAGTGACTATGAGGGATGGAAACAGTAGATCCCAGAAAACCCTAAAGGATTTTCCGAGATCTTCTTGGTTTTAGAAGTGACTATGAGGGATGGAAACTCACAACACCATACTCCTTATACCTTCATCCCAATATTAAGGTTTTAGAAGTGACTATGAGGGATGGAAACAGTTCACCAATCAGTTGTACCGCTTTCACAATATCATACGTACTGAGTCCGTTTTAGAAGTGACTATGAGGGATGGAAACTAATCGCCCAGTTGGGAGTTGCTAAGACCGGAAATATAGTCGTTTTAGAAGTGACTATGAGGGATGGAAACTGACTTTAAAACGTTTTCATGAACTTTTACATACAGTTTTAGAAGTGACTATGAGGGATGGAAACTTTCCCAAAATACACCGAATCCAAATACCAGCCACCATCCGTTTTAGAAGTGACTATGAGGGATGGAAACGAAACACCTTCAGAGGGAGTCCTTCGATGGTTCGTTTGTTTTAGAAGTGACTATGAGGGATGGAAACCTTAACACTGATAATGGGATCTTCACATACATATTTTCCGCCGTTTTAGAAGTGACTATGAGGGATGGAAACGACAATAATGTCGCCGACTCTTTTTACAATTCTCATTTCCGTTTTAGAAGTGACTATGAGGGATGGAAACAATGTCGCCGACTCTCTTTATAATGCGGAAATTCTCTGTTTTAGAAGTGACTATGAGGGATGGAAACCAACAAAAGAGCCAAAGAAGTTTTCTTTGGCTTTTTCCAAATCTTGTTTTAGAAGTGACTATGAGGGATGGAAACGTTCCTTGGGGAACAACTTTTGTTAATACTTTAGAAAAACCGTTTTAGAAGTGACTATGAGGGATGGAAACTCCGAATTTTTTTAGCTCTTCAACCAAATCATACGCTATGTCTAAGTTTTAGAAGTGACTATGAGGGATGGAAACGTTGGGGCGACTTTGATAGTGTCGCCCTGAAAGTATATTCAACCAGTTTTAGAAGTGACTATGAGGGATGGAAACGACGATTATGTCGCCGATTTTGCTCAAAATTCTCATTTCTTCTAGTTTTAGAAGTGACTATGAGGGATGGAAACGATGTTATTTGGTATTGTTGCTAGAAAACCGTCCGGATCTCTGTTTTAGAAGTGACTATGAGGGATGGAAACTGGTGTATTGTTTGTCTGTGCCTTGAGTCTTGCCAATTCGTAAAGTTTTAGAAGTGACTATGAGGGATGGAAACCTTTCATTTCAAACTCTTCGATGTTATTTGGTATTGTTGCTGTTTTAGAAGTGACTATGAGGGATGGAAACAAAGTTGAACAGAAAGCTAACACCCGCGACGTTTTTTTCATAGTTTTAGAAGTGACTATGAGGGATGGAAACACAATACTAACAAACCACTCTTTCTGAAACCGCGGTACTCTCTGTTGTTTTAGAAGTGACTATGAGGGATGGAAACTCGTAAATATTGTCAAAGCTGATCGAAATTTCAAATCTTCCTCCCAGTTTTAGAAGTGACTATGAGGGATGGAAACGGCCATGTTTTTGAAGAACAAACTTTCTGAGGGGCAGTAGAGGTTTTAGAAGTGACTATGAGGGATGGAAACATTTTAGACAATATCTCCTTCCCCAGCCTTACCATACCTCCGTTTTAGAAGTGACTATGAGGGATGGAAACGGAAAATCACGGGGGCTCCATCCCATTTATCGGCGACAATTAGTTTTAGAAGTGACTATGAGGGATGGAAACCATACCTCTCCCCCCACGCCTGCCGCCGCGTGGGGGTTCGTTTTAGAAGTGACTATGAGGGATGGAAACCTCTCTTCCAACTCTTCTGGGCCCAGCTCTGGATAGAGCCAGGTTTTAGAAGTGACTATGAGGGATGGAAACAACGCAATGTCTCTGTAATCAAATTCAAGCGTCATTCCCATGTTTTAGAAGTGACTATGAGGGATGGAAACCCCCCTCCCTCTCCCTCCACCTCCCCATCCCTCTCCCTCGTTTTAGAAGTGACTATGAGGGATGGAAACACAATTATGTCGCCGATTTTGTTCAAAATTCGGAAATCCTCTGTTTTAGAAGTGACTATGAGGGATGGAAACGGGAGTCCAACGGTCAATAACTATTACTACTCTATAACCGGTTTTAGAAGTGACTATGAGGGATGGAAACCCAGCTCCTGGTAGAGCCAGGCCATATTCTTGTAAAATAAGTTTTAGAAGTGACTATGAGGGATGGAAACTTCATAGTTAGTGTCGTCCTGAAAACATATTCAAGTTTTGTTTTAGAAGTGACTATGAGGGATGGAAACTTGGCCACCCAGTTCTGAAATCGTGGATGAAACGGTTTTAGAAGTGACTATGAGGGATGGAAACTTGTAATCAAATTCAATCGTCATTCTCATATCCTCCCCGTTTTAGAAGTGACTATGAGGGATGGAAACAGACCATTGGATTCAAGATATTGTTTGAGTAATTTAATTGTTTTAGAAGTGACTATGAGGGATGGAAACCGCCTGCCGCCGCGTGGGGGTTCCACCTCCTTTTTTTATGTTTTAGAAGTGACTATGAGGGATGGAAACAACCTAAAGCATTACCTGTAAGATTTGGCATATTCAATGTTTTAGAAGTGACTATGAGGGATGGAAACAAAAAAGTACGTCACTTAATAAACGAACGTTTGATGTGCCTTGGTTTTAGAAGTGACTATGAGGGATGGAAACAATTCATAAAAAAACATTACATAAATTATCTCGTTACCGTTTTAGAAGTGACTATGAGGGATGGAAACTGTTAACTTAATTACTCTATTATGGAATACCCTTCGTAAGATGTTTTAGAAGTGACTATGAGGGATGGAAACCCATATTCAAGAATTCCGCCAGATGTGAATACCATCTTTCTTGTTTTAGAAGTGACTATGAGGGATGGAAACTTTGGCCACCCAATCTTGAAACCTCGGATGGAAACTGTCGTTTTAGAAGTGACTATGAGGGATGGAAACGCAAACCCAAATTTATGTTCATATGGTGCTTGAAAATAAAAGTTTTAGAAGTGACTATGAGGGATGGAAACATGGAAATGTCTCTATAATCGAACTCCGCTACCATTCTCATAGTTTTAGAAGTGACTATGAGGGATGGAAACATATCATTAAGCTCAACAAGCTTGGAAATCAACTCTACACCGTTTTAGAAGTGACTATGAGGGATGGAAACTCATCCAATCCATAAACCCCTCTTGAAACCAAGATTTTCAAGTTTTAGAAGTGACTATGAGGGATGGAAACTGCGAAACTGCAATTCGTACGAGACTATATAAAAAAAAGTTTTAGAAGTGACTATGAGGGATGGAAACTCAGGATCCAGTTGGGGGTAAAAAACCTCCCCCCCTTGACGTTTTAGAAGTGACTATGAGGGATGGAAACACATAAACTTCAGTTCTAATACTACTTTTTCCATACCCTCGTTTTAGAAGTGACTATGAGGGATGGAAACAAATATTACACCCTCTGGTAGTCTTTGATTTAGTTGAAATGTTTTAGAAGTGACTATGAGGGATGGAAACTCTGATAGTTTCATAAAATATCGCCTCCTCTATTGTGTGTTTTAGAAGTGACTATGAGGGATGGAAACTATTACTATACCGTGAATAAAAACAATATCACTATGAGTTTTAGAAGTGACTATGAGGGATGGAAACTCAATCCCATCTTCAATTCCCTCCTTTAGTTTTTTGGTTTTAGAAGTGACTATGAGGGATGGAAACAACATTGTAATTAATTTATCAGATATAAATGGAAATGAAACAGTGTTTTAGAAGTGGCTATGAGGGATGGAAACACAAAAAACTTGAAAGAATAATTGCACCTCTCAATTTGTTTTAGAAGTGACTATGAGGGATGGAAACATAATATTGCTTGGCACCACCGACACAAATTCATCAATATCATGGTTTTAGAAGTGACTATGAGGGATGGAAACCAGAGTGTCTTCATATCCCCAAAACACTCTGCTATGGAAATTTGTTTTAGAAGTGACTATGAGGGATGGAAACCACTTTTGACTCCCTACTGTACTGTGGATTGATTGCCCAGGGTTTTAGAAGTGACTATGAGGGATGGAAACATCGAATAAAAAACTTTTTCCAGTTTTCTTATATTTGGTTTTAGAAGTGACTATGAGGGATGGAAACTTTCAATGACGTCGCCAAGGACCGTCTCGAATTCCAAACTGAGTTTTAGAAGTGACTATGAGGGATGGAAATAAATGAGACCTTTCTGCTTTTAAACGTACCCAATACCCCATGTGTTTTAGAAGTGACTATGAGGGATGGAAATGAAGTACTTAAATACCCTCGTGGAGCAGGAACCCATACTCGTTTTAGAAGTGACTATAAGGGATGGAAATGGATAGGGTTAATAACCTGCGAAAGAATTCTTGGTAACTATATTTTGTTGAAACTATTTTTGTAGACAAAGAACCTTATTTTACGCAGAAAATTGTTGAGTTATTCATCTCGAGAGAAGCATTTTTGGGTTATCAGTTATTTAAAAAAATAATGGGGTTTTGGGTTTACACAAAAAGTGAGAAAGATAAACCAACACCTAGCGACGTGATATGGTAAGGTCTGAGGGATGAAGCATGTTAAAGGTAGCAATATTAGAAGAGAGCAGTGGGAAGTTTTTTTCAAACGCACGAAGAGAGAATCAATAAGGATAGAGGATTTGAGAAAGGAATAGTACAAGGAATTGATAAGTGAATACATGAGATTCTATAACGAAGGAGAAGTAACACGCGAGCTAACAAAAAATGGCCTCGGTATGGTGCCAAAGCCCATGGTGAGCGAGAAGGGAAAATGTGTTATTTTTCTATATCACTTACGAGGACAAGTCCACTTGTGGAAAGTTTTTGTTTCTTAATTTTGAACTTATCTTGATTTCTTAAGTCTTTCGACCATCTTTTCAAATGTGGTGCATACTGACGTAAATAATTTTTCGAATTCCTTTTCGTTAACCAAGTATTTTTGATTTACCTGAGGAATGGAGCCGTGAGCTGCTGAATTTCTAACAGCTTCAAGGATTCTAAGGCTCTTCACTTCTTGTTTTTCTTTAATTAGTATATTTCTTTCCGGTTTATTGTGAGAAAGAATATTTTTTATTTCTTCGCGCATTTTTTTCCTTGCCTCGGAACGTGTTTCATAGCTAAGATAGTCTTTCTTTGTTCCGTAAGCATCTGTGAATAACATAACGGTGGATTCGAATATAAGAGTCAATGCTTTTAGATAATTATAATGTTCGAAGAAAAACTTTGCTCTTTTAAAAAGTCGCATGTACACCTTTTCTTGATTTGCGAGCTCTTGAAAATCTTTCAGTAATTTTCCAGATATTTCTCGTATGTAAAAGTGCTTGTGTGTGTCTGAGATAGTTCCTAAATTGTTTGAGATTTTTATTATTTCAGTTCTTGGATTTTGGTTCATTTCCAGTTTAAAATAAGTTTCATTTGTATCAGGTATTCCTAAAAGACTTAATATATTTGGAAAGTAGCCTGAAACATTGTAGATTGATGTTGCCTCAATTAACTCAATGAAATGATTAACTGCATCTATTTCAACAACCGGTGAGGTATTTTCAGGCATATTGTAATATTCTTTCATTTCGAAAGCACCGTAAAAAAAATCGTATTTGTTGCACCTTCCACAATTTTTTGGCAAGCATTACAGCATATGAGAATACTATGGGAATGTATCTGTATCCATGTGTACAGTCGAATACGAGATTGTATGTGCTATTATCATCAATTTCTTTCAATATAATGTCTACATAAGTGTAGAAATCAAGAGGTTCTATAATGTATAGTCTTATAGATGGCACAAATTCTTTTAAGAGCCCTTCCCACTCCTGTAATGTTTCTTTTGAAACAAAGCTGCTGTCGTCATTTTCTTGATTGTACAGTTTGTCGTAAAGGGCGATTGTGCTCAGTTCACCTTGCTTTTCTTCGGGGATAAGTGAGACTAGTTCAGACCATGCAGATTTGTTTGTCCCAAGTATAACAAATTTTTCAGGTACGTTATTTAGTTTTTTGCTAAGGTATTCGTAAAGCGAAATCCCAAAAAATGCAGTTTCTTTTGTTTCGTATGCATTTTCCTTAGAACCGGGGTTAAAGACGTATTTGGTCTGTTCATATCCTCTTGTTTTATCTTTTCTTTGTCGTCCTCTGCCGATTATAGAAAATACTGCCAGCTTTTCTTTCTCCATGTTCTTTCCTCCACACGATTGAATCTTCCAATCTACCAAGGGTTATTATATCACGCAAAATCGTTTGGCTATCACGTTGTTCTTAAAATAAAATAGATTGTCAGATCCCTGTGGCGAATGTCTGCTTCAGATTTGGGATTGGGGAAATCATGTGTTAAACGTGGAAAACGCTTTTGCAAAGTTTTGGATAACTATATTGGTAATAAAATGACGCAAACTTAACAGAAAGCTCATAGAGATTGAGCGGATGCAAATTATTTCGATTCATGGTAAATTTTAAAATACTTTGTCAGATTTTCCTGAATTTGTCGTTTTAGTATATGAGGCAAAATTAGTTGTGATTGAATCATTGAGATTTGACGTGGTGAAACCAAAATTCGTTATCTTCAGCCTCCTCATGCTGCCGAGTGTTAGTATGCCGAGCACAAGAAATAGAATTTCGACATAGCTCAGCAGTCGGCAGCATGGGGTTTCAAATGAGGTTTCAAATGGAGGTTCAAATGAGGTTTCAAAATGATTTACAAAGCCAAAGTACTCGACATCTACTGTGTTCTGGTATCTGTAACTAAAATGTTCGGCAATTTTAATAAAACTTTTGTTAACTTGGTCGAAAATATACGAGCATTTTTGATTTGAACTGACGAACCCACTTACTTAGAAACTTCAGTTATTCAAAGCTTTTTCGAATCTTTTTGTAGTCCCATCTTTCCATTCTCTGCTTTTCACTGTTTTTTCCTTGCTGTCCTCAAAATATTCAGCAAGTTCTGGGTTTCATCTTCTGTTCTTTCTTGTTGAATAGATAGTTTTCGCTGATACTTGAATACTAACCCTCCATTTTCTCCTGTCAGATTATTGCTTCTGAAACGTTTTGTTTATATAGATAAAATTCCATTCTTCTAGAGGTTGTCTGTTGGATGATTACGCCCTGAAGATGGAAATTGTGGAAGAAGCAAAAAGTAAGGGAATCAAATATCTGGTTCACTTCACCGGCAAAAGTCAATACAATCTTTGCACGAAGATTACTTAAAAACCTACGGATTAGCTCACAATAAAACTCGAGTGCTGGAGATTTCCACAAAATCAAATACAAAACTCGGAATTGAAAGAAGAAACTCCCGTTGAGAACATATTCCAGTCAAGCAAAGTCTAGCAAAGAAAGACCCAAGGCTGAAAGAAGGCAAAAAACTAATAGGCTTTAGATTTCTTGGAATTGACTGGTCCCTTGAACCCAAAACTTTGTTTTACGAAAAACAAATCGAATCTGTAGGATAATTAAAGTTCGAAGGCTTTTCTGAAACTTCTAAAAACAGAAAGAAAATTCGTTAAGTAAGCCAAAGATAATTGCTCGAATGGTTTCGGTATGATAAGAAAACAAAGTGTTCAGTCTCGAATTTTTTTGTCAGATTTTGACGTCTTATGTGTTTTATCAATTAGAAGGTGCAAGCTTCTACTTGTATTTCTAACTTTCAGATTATGGGGAAATATATGCGTGGATAGTGTTAACTTGTAGTGATGAAAGAGTGTAAGTGTGAAAGAATGTGATTGATATTACCATTGTGCGTTTTCCAAAGATTCTTCACTACACAAAATCCTTGAATATATTTCGCTAAGTTCTTCGTATTCTTCAGCCCTCGCTTGAGTCGGAAAAAGTCTTTCAACAATGAAAACTTAGATTCACACATGTTTTTACCGAGCGGTACCACTACGTGATTGATGTTTCTAAACAACAGCTTTACTGCGCTTTCATATGCACCAAGTCCATCAGTAATAAGTTCAATGTTTTTAGGTTTTGAATTACCAAAGAACTTCTCGAGTAATACTTTGACTTGTCCCACGTCACGATACTTTGAGACATGCCAACAAAGGATAAAGTTAGTTTCATGGTCAACTAATAGCCAAACATAATACTTTTGCTCTTTGAACACAAGGACAGTTTCATCAGCATGAACTGAGAAAACATTTTCGATGGTAAATGTTGGAAAAAGTACAGAGAATAAAGTACACAGTTTAATAACCCATTTGTATATTGTGACATGAGATACTTTGATATTAAGAGAATGAGCAAGAGAGCGATAAGACATATTGTGTTTCATATACAAAACGAAAGCTTTTAAGACGAAGTAGATAGGAAAACGGAAATATTTAAATTTCTCAGGGATAAGAGTGGCCGGTTCAGGAAGGTTAAAAGGAACTCTATCTTTGGTATGACAAGTTCTACAACGGAAGACGACGAAAGAGCGACGGACTTTGTAAATTTGCATAGCTTTACCGCAAGAAGTGCATTTGGGATAAGGGAAAGGGAAGTTTTTGCGTTTGTGAGAATGGGAAAGTTTGAAAGAATGATGGCAGGCTTTGCAAAGGAATTGTTGGTTACCGTATTTGTCATGACCGTTTTTGTACAAGCTGGTGGAACCGCATTTGGGACAAGAGAGTGTTGAGTTGTCCATATCGGGGAACCTGCTTTGTCAAGAGATGGTTGGGGGGTGTCCCCTCTTTATAAGGATAATGCGGTTTTTGGAAAGTTTCAATACTTTTAGTTAAAATTATCCCAACAAATTTAGGGGGTGTCGCAGTGATAAAAATTTACACGGATGGTAGTTACAAATCTGGCTTTGTAGGTTATGCTTATTCGATATATGATAACAATGAACTTGTTGTAAAGAACGTTATAATAAGACGTCCAGAGACTTCGCTGAAAAACGTTGAGGCGGAACTTCTTGGTGTTATGGCTGCATTAACGAAGCTGAAGGAATTATATTGTTCGTTGAAAGGGGAACGAGTAGTAATTGCCTCAGATTTAACCGAGGTTCGAAACTTTTATGGAAATGCACTTAAAAATCAAAGTGATATCTCAAATGACCAAAAAGATAGTAGTGAAAAAAACTCTGATGCTACTGAGGAGAAAAAATTCCAAGAAGCACTAATCGCACAATTTCGTGAAATTGTCAGGCATTTGGGTTGTAAGCTTTCATTTGAATATGTTAGAGGACACTGGATGAATGTACTCCATAACAGCGTAGATTCCACGCTTCTGAAAATTATAAGCAAAAGAATAGCGACAGAAAAAGAGATTATTGCAAATGACAAACAAAGTGACAAATCAGGATTGGCAGTTGCTTACCTTCCTTCACATATCTTTTCGGAGTTTGAATTTCAATACATTAAAGAACTACATAAAATCCTATCCGAAACAAAATCTGAAGAAACACCATTATCAATTAAACTAATGATGAGGAATAATGGATTTGTATACGAACCACATAAATCAAAACTAAAAAGAAAATTTGAAGAACTGCTTGAAGACGCTGTTCGATACAAAGTACTTACCAAAGTTGGAGATGAAGGGAACAGCTGCAGATACAAGGCAAACAATATTAAGAAAATAGTATACGCAACGATCAATTTGAGAAAGGAAACTTCAGAACAGATAGGAACAAAAACCAAAAGCACAACGCAAAACAATAAATACGAGTCCGATTATAAAAATTTCTTAGTGAACATATTAAAAAAGAATAAGAAGCCAATGACCGTGCAACAAATAAAAGCAGTAACTATCGAGCGCAAGTACCCGTGGAGACAAGAAAAATCTTCGGGAATGAAAACATTTGAGGCACTGTTGGAGGAGTTAGTTAAGGAAGGACGAATAACAAAAACCGATGGTAAGTATACCACTCTCAGTTGAATGACTACAGATTATTTACACCTGACTTTACTGAGAAAACAACATATTTTCACACGCAGATTTTTCAATAATCATGAAATTTAAGCCTATTTTCGTATTTTAAACCCCGTCTAACACTACTTTCCCTACCTGTTGTTACAACCACATTTCAAAGTAAAAAGATAACAGAAAGCTCGTGTCTAAGCTTATGCAATAAGGAACTTGTTAATTTACCAGTTGGAAATCAGCATGAATAAATAACTCAGCACAAATATTAGCCAATTCAAAACATTTTTCAGAGTGCCTAACTTAGGAGGTAGGGATAATCGTCCTCTGGAATATATCTATTTATGCGCATCCTGGAAAGCTACTCTTAGGAAGGAACTACTCTCTGAAAGAGATGGAAACTCTCGTAGTACCTTAGTAACTTTCGCTGACAAGACTTCTGGAATGACTATAAGGGTTAATAAGTCCACAGTATACGTAGGTGCTCAATGGAAAAGGAAAGACGAAAGGCAGAGGTGAGTAAGGCAGATAAGACAAATAAGAGCGAAGAGGTTCTACCTGCTTGGGTAGACAAGGCAAAGTGTGATTGTTTCATCTTTTTCGGGTGATTTTGAACTTTTTGTATGTGTTGAGAGTCAAATTAATTAGTAGGAAGTAACTTAGATTGCTGGTTGTTATATTTGTAGCGACCTTTATTGCTACAGTTGGGAAAATTGCACTTTGGGCAAGAAGGTGTTTGGTTATTTATCTTGGAAAACTTGGTTTTATTAAGAGTTGGATGTGGCATCACTTTTTAAAGAATAATGAGGTTTTTTGAAAGTTTCAATGATTTGTGCTTAACATTATCCAGGTGTAGAAGGAGGGAGAGGTATGAAGACCTGGAAGTTGTTTGAGAAAGAGATATTAATCGTCGTTCTTTTTTTGATTCTTGCAACCGTGACTTTGGTAGAAGCAGCTGAGCCGCTGGGTCTTTATATCCAAGAATACTATAAAACAAACGGGAGATTGCCATTACCACCAAGTTGGGTCAAAGTCGGTACGACGTTTGTGTACAGGATGCAAGTTGGTGTTGGGACAAAAGGAGAGAGTGGTTTCACCACGCAAGGGTATGTTATCAGAATGGTTATCGGAATCGATAAGACTTCGAATTATGTTGCTGTCTGCGAATGGAAGATAATGTCAGATTTGCGTGGGAACATAGACTACACAAGCCAAATCATCTCTGAACAATTTGTAGAACTGAGTTCTTTGGAAAAATTTCTCGCGGACCTTTCTCAAACAGCTCCCTATGGTGTGCAAGTCCAAGGAGGGTACTTGCCCGACGGAGGTTTTTACTTTGCATATGCAAGTGGAGATTACCAAGGCTTTACGAGATATAACTATAAATTTAATAGAGAAGGAATCTTAGTGTCTTCAGGTTTCCTTGAACAATCAGGTTCAAATTCTTCTGTTGGTCAGATGGAGCTTGTGTTTGTGAAAGATGTTGATTTGAAGTTCAATGGTTTGTCGGAGAATCTCATAAAGGCGAATCCTAGTTATCAGTATGTTGTAATAGAACAGATGACGGGTGCGACAATGATGTATGGACAAATAAGTGTGGTTTACTCAAAAACGATTTCTGAAGGATTTTATTCGTTCATGGTTAATAATCTTACAAACTTAGGAAGTTCCCAAAAACAGATTCTTGGGACAAATGTCTTAGGTCCTTCATACATCAACCCAGATTTGCTTAAAGGAGAAATCGTTAACATACCAGAGGTAGGTTTCAAATGGGTTGTTGAAGGACAAGGTCAATTTGGAGGAATCCAAACAGGGATTTATATCGGCGGAGTAAAAGTCGCCATTTATGAATACTCAGCAAATGGACTTTTGCTTCAGCACGTTAGTAAAACACATACAGGCTATCTCCAAGCAGTTATCTCAAGATAACAGAGCGAAGAGTTTTTTATGTGAGCTTTTTAGTTATATACTAAGTTAGGTAAATTTAGCTTTGCGTATATTCGGAACATCAGCTTTTTTCACCGGGCTTGTTTACAAAATGGTATGTACTTAGGCTGAGGTGAGGTGTTGGAAAGAAGTTTTATTGCTTTTTGCTTAAGAAATCTGCAACGTCTCGGGGTGTACCAGCTGCGCGACACCTTTAGGAAAGAATTTCCCTTTGACAAAGATGGAAATCAAGGGTGGCGGTATGTGTTTGTGTCTGTTATTTTAAATAGTGTGTTTTGCACTTGTGGGTTTGTTTACTGTTGGTCTCTTTGTACCAGGGAATTTAAAAATAGTTGTTCTTACACAACTAAAAAGCATATAGTTGGAGAAGGCAATTAGAAAACACGGTTTTTTTATTAACTGTGGGTTTGAAATCAATACCGTGGCAACTGTGCCACGGTTTTTTATTTATGCTCATAGTTAATCCAATCAAAGACCAGGGGAAAAATGGTTTGTAGTTCTTGTATTTATCGATGTTTTTGGAACCGTATGTTTATGCTGATTTTGAATTTTTGGATAAAAGTAGTAAAATACATAGTGGAAGATTATCTCAAAGGGGGTGGACGGGATGGAAAAGAAGAGGATGGTTATCAAGGAACTGACTGTGAAAAACTTCAGGAACTTTTCGGAGCACACAGTCCAGTTTAGTGATGGTATAAACGTTATCTATGGTCCGAACGGATCTGGTAAAACATCTATTCTAGAAGCTGTTGCATATTTGTCAAACCCCCGTTCTTTCAGAGGCGCAAGAGATTATCAAGTATTGAAAGTTGGAGAAAAGCATTTTGAAATTAAGGGTAAGATAGTAAGTGGTGAAGAGAAACACACGATAGAAATAGTGTATGTACAAGATGACGACAAGAAAGAAAAGGTAGCGTATCTTGATGGTTCGAAGGTCAAGAGATTCAGAGACATTCAGGAGATATTTATTGCTATACCTTTCAGTTTTAGGGATTACTCCATGGTTGATGGTGGACCAGCTCAAAGAAGAGAGTTTTTTGATGAAATATTCTCACTGCTTGACCTAGATTATTATGAAACTCTGCGCGCATATGAAAAATTGTTAGATGAAAGGAACGAATATCTTAAGCAAGAACCAGAATTAATAGATAGGGAATACTTGATAGAAACAGCGAAAGATTTGCAGATAATGGCGGATAAGATTGTGGAAAAAAGAGAGCATATGATTAATGAACTTTCAAAGTATCTGGACAAAACGTTTAAAATAGAGTACAAAAGTGATTTCAAAGGCAAGAATTTCTTGGCTTACGTTGACCAAGATATTGCTGAAAAGGTAACAACAGTAGGTCCACATTCGCAAGATGACTATTTGCTTTACTACAAAGACCTTCTTGCTAGGCATTATGCTTCAGAAGGTCAAAAACGTTTGTTGTATCTGTCAATAGTGCTTGCGTTTAAGAAGCTCATAGAGGAGACAAAACACTACGAACCGGTATTCTTGTTTGATGAACCATTCAACGTGCTTGATACTCATCTTCTTGAAAGGTTCATATCCAACCTTTCTGGTCAGGTGATTATCGCTTCAATTACACCACTTCTTGGTGCACACAACATAGGGTTAACGCTTGAGGAGTGAGTGAGACGATGGAGATTGTGACACAACAACCAACCACACTTGAGGCGATATTTAAGCAATTGTGCCCTAATTGTGGCGGAGATATATCTTCAACAAGATTGGTTAAGGGGCTTCCTTGTGAAAATTGTTTGGAAGAAGACATCGAGGGCAAGGAAGCCCTTTGTCGTCTTAGTAATTTAAAAGGGCTTAAAGGGTTTTGCAATTTGAACGAGGAGTACGAAGAATGGGAAAAAACATTTAGAAAATACGTGGGGTTTGAGCCTTGGGAATTGCAAAAATTCTGGGCAAAAAAGTTGCTTTTGAAACGCTCTTTTGCGCTTCTGGCACCAACAGGAATTGGAAAGACTTCCTGGGGGTTTGCTTCGGCGATATATTTTGCAAAGCACAACAAAAAAACTTACATCATTCTTCCAACCAAGCTTCTGGTTCTTCAAAGCTATGAAAAACTAAAAGATAAAGTCCCAGCTGAAGATTTGTTGGTAATAGGAATAGAGGAATCGAAAAAGGAAAAGGACCAGAACAAAGAAAGACTTGCGAATGGTCAGTTCAAAATACTTGTGACTACTTCAATGTTCCTTTACAAGAATGTTGACCTAATTCCTCGTGATTTCAGTTTTATTTTTGTTGACGACGTTGATTCATTCTTGAAAACTGCGAAGAATATAGACAAGGCGTTGTATTTGTTGGGATTTGAGCCAAGGGATATCGAATTGACGATGAAGTATATAAGGATGAGGAGAAATGTGACAGAAGAGAATGCAGAGGAAATTAATTCATTGCGTGAGCAAGTCAAAAGAGTTTCGAAAAAAGCAAAAGGTGTGATGGTTGTTTCATCTGCCACGAGTAATCCAAAGTCTGAAAGAATAAGGCTCTTCAAAGAACTTCTTTCATTTGATGTTGGTCGTCCTGTTTTCTATCTGAGAAATGTTGAGGATGTGTACGAAGATGTTGGAGCAAAGCAAACAATTTTGGATAGCATGCTTGTGGAGAAGGTAAAACAATTCGGTGACGGTGGACTTGTATTTGTATCTTCTGATTATGGAAAGGAAAAAGTTGATGAATTAAAAGAACTTCTGAACAAACACGGAATTTCAAGCGAAAGTTATGAGAATTTTTCAGAAGAGGTTTTGGAAAGGTACAAAAACAGAGAAATCCAAGTTCTTATAGGTATCTCCTCATATAGAAACCCACTGGCACGTGGGTTGGATATTCCAGAAGTAATTCGCTACGCCATATTTTATGGCGTTCCCAAGATTGTTGTGAGTTTGGATTTAGAAGGGAATGTCAAACACATTCTCCTGGCCATTTCTACGCTGAGGCCACTGATAGCAAGAGATAAAGAGTTAGAAAAATGGACACCAACGATAGATAAATGGATGAAGGAACTAACTAAACTTGGAAATATCGCAAATCCTCCAAAAGACCGTGTGGAGCAGTTAAGAGAGGAAATAAAGAGATTTATACTGTCTGAAGAGATTATCAAGAAAATAAACTCAGCAGATGATGTCACACTAAGGCAAGAAGATGGAAAGTGGTATTTGGTTGTTGCTGATGTGACAGGTTATCTGCAAGCTTCTGGACGCACATCGAGGCTCTTTGTTGGAGGTATTACAAAAGGGCTGAGCTACGTGCTTGTAGATGATAAGAAAGTTTTCAACAACTTGATTAGAAAGTTACGCTGGTGGTTCAGCTCAGATGTAGTATTTAAGCAAGCGCAGAGTGTAGATTTCGGAGCATTAATGGAAGAGATAGATAACGACAGAGAACGTGTACGCAAGAAAGAAGGTAGAAGAGACGACTTCTTAAAACCTGTGCTTGTTATTGTAGAGTCTCCCCACAAGGCAAGAACGATTGCAAACTTCTTTGGAAAGCCAATATCTCGCAGTCTCGAAGGTCACGAGTTGTATGAGGTTATCACAGAAGACAAATACGTCGTTATCACTGCATCATTTGGTCATGTGTTTGATTTAAATAAAGAAGTAGGTTACTATGGCGTTTTGGAAAGTTCCAACAATGGTCGTGGAAAGTATGTTCCTGTGTATGAGACTATCGAGGGGAAAGAGAGCATTGTAAATGCTATTAGAGAGGCAAGCAAAGAATTCGAGCAGATACTCATTGCAACTGACCCGGATACGGAAGGTGAAAAGATTTCTTGGGACTTGAAGAATCTTTGCAGTGTATATGCTAAGAACATCAAGCGAATGGAATTTCACGAGGTCACAAAGCGAGCGATTTTAAATGCGTTGCGAGAGCACAGAGAAGTGGATGAAAATCTTGTCAAAGCGCAGGTTGTGAGAAGGATTTCGGATAGATGGGTAGGATTTGAACTTTCACAGCTTATTCAAAGACTTTTCGGACGGAGTAACCTGTCCGCTGGAAGGGTTCAGACACCTGTCCTCGGATGGGTAATAGAACGCGCAAGGGAAAGCCAGCAAAAGAAATACGTCGTGACTATCTCTAAAGATGGCTTGGATTTAAAGTTTGAATTTGAAGAAAAGTATGAAGCAGAAAAGTTTTTCAACGAGATAAAAGTGGTCAAAGTAACAAAAGGCGAAGAAAAAAGAATAGAGAAATCACCCTTGCCACCTTACACAACAGATGTTGTACTGAAGGATGCGTCCGAAAAGTACAAACTCTCTGTTTCCAGAACGATGGAAGTGCTCCAAGATTTGTTTGAGAGAGGCTTTATCACGTACCACAGAACGGATTCAACAAGGGTTTCGGATTTTGGTATGAACGTGGCAAAGGAATATATTTCCGAAACTTTTGGAGAGGAATTTTTCAAACCAAGGACGTGGGGTGAAGGCGGAGCACACGAATGTATCCGACCAACCAGGGCTTTGGATATAGAGGATATAAAAGCGATGATTTACTCGGGTGAACTTGAGGGATTTACAAAAGACCATATTGCGATATATGATTTGATATTCAAGCGCTTCATAGCTTCTCAGACGAAAAATGTGGTGCTCAAAGGATACGATGTGAAGTTTGAGGTTGTTGATAAGACCCAGGAAGTGGAAGTGTATGAAGAAATAATTGAAGAAGGTTTTAATAAGGTGTTTCCAATTAAGCTCGTAAGAATTCCACAGGGAACGATAGAAGTATCAGCCAACAAATTCATGCGTGCCATTCCGAAAGTTTATCCATTCACGCAAGGTTCTCTTGTTGAAGAGATGAAAAAACGCGGACTTGGAAGGCCATCCACATATGCAACAATTGTGAGCAGATTACTTGAAAGAGGATATGTAACAGAGAGAAATGGATACTTGCTACCTACGACACTTGGTGAGAAAGTATACAACTTTTTCGATTCGGATAGAGAGAAATTCAAATTTGTCAGCGAAGACTTCACGCGCAAGTTGGAAGTGCTGATGGACAAAGTTGAAAGCGGGGAAGAAGATTATCAGCAGATTTTGAGAAGTTTGAAAGCAGAGTTGGAGAAAATATAGCAGTTTAGCAAAAGATTAAGATAGAAAGTGTTGAAGACAAAAATACGTTAGCCATATCGAGGGATAATCGTGAGAATAGCAAACAGGGGCTTAAAGATTGTTTTTATAGTTATCCTTTTCTTCTTTCTCCTATTGCCAGTATCCCTGGAACCATATCAATGGAAGATAAGGTTGGAAATAGGATTGAGTGGGCTAAATTATCAGTTCAGAAAGTATGTTGAACAATTTGTAAGGGAACGCTCGAAACAAGGTATCAGTGTCTGGATTTATAGCACCTTAAGATCTAAGAACCTTCAAATGGCACTGTATGCTCAAGGACGAGAACCGCTCGATGTAGTTAATTCTTTAAGGGAGAAATCAGGTCTTACCCCGATAGAAGAGGTGGATAATAAATACATAGTGACCAGACTGAAAGTGTCTGCACATAATTATGGACTTGCAGCAGATTTTGTGCCTGTTGTCGATGGTAAACCTCAGTGGTATAACGATGAACTTTGGCTAAGATGTGGATGCATTGCGCTCAATTTGGGTATGGAATGGGGAGGAATGTGGAAAGGACTTGTTGACAAACCCCATATCCAAATGAAAAATTGGAGAAAAGTAGCAACGTTTAATCATTTAGAAAGATTGATAATCGAATAGTTAGTAATAACCTTTAATAACCTGTCCCGGCTAAAGCCGGGTTTTTTGTTTTCTTGTAACTATGTGGTAGAATATAGTAAGTAATGCGAACTAAATGGAGGTGTTTACCGTGGCAAAGATAACATTAGAAGACCTACTCAATTTTAAATTTATCTCGAGCTTGGCAGTTTCTCCTGATGGTAGAAAGTTGGCTTTTGTTGTTCATGAGATGAACAAAGACGATAACCTTTACAATTCCAACATCTGGCTTTATGACACCACCGCGGGTTCTTTATCCCAGCTTACTTCTTCAAATCGAGATAGTTCTCCAATCTGGTTGGATGATTCAAGGTTGCTTTTTATTTCTTGGCGAGATGAAAAGGACAGAAAGAGGAAAGAAAATGGAGAACCACTGACCCCGCTTTACGAGATACACATCGCTGGTGGAGAGGCAAAGAGAGTTTTTGAGTTACCTTTCCTTGTTGAACGGATTAAGAGGATAAACGATAGTGTATTTTTATTTACTGCTGTGTATGACCAAAGATTAGGAGAATTTTGGAAATTGAGTGTTGAGGAAAAAGAAAAAGTTCTCAAGGCATTGAAAGATGAAAAAGACTATGAAGTTCTTGACGAAATTCCATTTTGGGCAAACGGTGCTGGATTCACAAATAAAAAGAGGTTAAGGCTTTTCAGATACAATATTCAAACACAACAAATCACACCTATCACAGATGAATTTTCCAATGTAGAATATATCTCCGATAGTCCAGATGGAAAAACAGTGCTATACATCGCAAATTTCTTCAAAGACGTTATGAAAATGCCCAACGATTTATTCCTCTACGATGTGGAAAAGAACGAAACAACAAAACTTACCCACCACGACCACTTTATGTACACGCTTGCCGAGTTCGTTGATGGGAAAGTGGTATTTGCTGGGAGCGATATGAAAAGATATGGTATAAACGAAAATCCGAAATTCTATGTTCTTGATATTTCCAGCCAACATGTGGAATTGATTACTCCGAATTTTGACTTAGATATAGGCAACAGTGTTAATAGTGATTGCAGATATGGCGGAAACAGGATTGTTAAGGTGGATGGAAAATACTTGTATTTTGTGAGCACCCAATGGCATGATGCTCAGTTGTTTAGGCTTGACATTTCCGGGAACATCGAACAACTCACATTTGAAACAGGTTCGGTTGATGGGTTTGACGTGTCTAATGGAAAGATATTCTTTGTTGGATTGAGGAACATGAAACTGCAAGAAATTTACGAACTTGTTGGAAGGCAAGAAAAGCAACTAAGTCAATTTAACGAATGGGTACAGAAAGAAAAATACATCTCAAGACCGGAACGTTTCACATTCAACACGAAAGATGGCACGACACTCGAAGGCTGGGTTATGAAACCTTTCAACTTCGAGCCAGGCAAGAAATTCCCAACGATTTTGGAAATCCACGGCGGACCAAAGACAGCTTATGGGGAAATTTTTATCCATGAAATGCAATTATTGGCAAGTGAAGGATATGTGGTTATTTATTGCAACCCACGAGGTAGTGATGGTAGAGGAAATGAATTTGCCGATATACGCGGCAAATACGGAACGATTGACTATGAGGATATAATGCAATTTGTCGATGAGGCTATCAGAAGGTATGATTTCATAGACAAAAATAAAATAGGTGTCACGGGTGGTTCGTATGGTGGGTTCATGACAAACTGGATAATGGGACATACGGACAAATTCAAAGCAGCAGTATCGCAAAGGAGCGTCGCAAATTGGATAAGCAAGTTTGGGACAACAGATATTGGGTATTTCTTTGTCGAAGACCAGCACCTTGCAACTCCATGGAGTGACTATGAAAAACTCTGGTGGCACTCACCAATGAAATATGCAAATAAAGTAAAAACACCGACACTTTTCATTCATTCAGACGAAGACTACAGATGTTGGCTTGTAGAGGCTATACAAATGTTCACATCGCTGAAATACCACGGTGTGGAGTCAAAGTTAGTGATATTGAAAGGTGAGAATCACGATTTAAGCAGAACAGGAAGACCACTGCACAGATTAAGAAGACTCAAAGAAATCGTCGAGTGGTTTGATAAATACCTTAAAGCCAATGAATAAAAAACGTAGAGACTTTTTGTTACATTATTCGAATCATGCCATTTTCATTCGACTTTTTGGTAATTTCTTCATCAGAGACAACTTACTGACTTTTTATATCAAATCGTTTAGAAAGTTTTTTGCCATCAGAAATGTACATTTTTTACGCTAATATATAGTTTATCAGTGGATAAATGTTCAACGTTCAAGTAATTTTCGAAGACTGGAATTATTAAAGCACGCTTTTTGTATCCTGTGATGAATGTTTCTGGTAGGTGTTAAGGTTGGTTTCTAATGTTAATTGGTTGGTTTTACCCCACGTACTTTACTTCTGGTTGTTTCTTGAACGTAACTATTAGGTTAACATATGGTAAAATTGAACAAAAATATAACTTATAGGTTATAATATAGGCGGTGTCATCGATATGAAGTACGAGTATAAATACGAAGTAGTCTACGATAAGGCATTTAGAGAAGAATTGTATGATTTGATTATAGACCATCGAGACAAACATTCAAAAATCATGGAGAAGTTAGAGTTTTATACTCGGCTGTTAGCAGAGCAAGGTCAGAAGGTGCTACCTACGGAAAAGGCATTTGAAAAAGTCAAGGGTACAAGCAATATTTATGAACTTAGATTACTGAGAAATCCCAACTTGCGTGTATTATTAACGTTCTGCGATACTAACAAAATTGTATTTTTGACCATTTTTTATGAAAAAGGTACGAAAAAGGATTATAGTAGATACGTTAAGATTGCGGAAGGAAGATTAAAGAATAATTGTTAGCTAACAAGGAATACGAAGGAGGTAATAAAGCTATGTCTACCAATATGTTCGATTTGCTAAAAGAATTAGGCCATGAACCTGGCAAAGAAGACAGTCAATACATTAGTGTGTTAGCCCACGTTGCTGGAGAATTGCTGGCATACAGAAAGAAACATCGTTTAACCCAGAAACAACTGGCTGAAAGGTTAGGAGTAACACAGGCAATGGTATCTAAACTTGAATCAGGTGATACTAACATTTCAGTCAAGAAGCTTGCAGAAATTGCAGCAAAACTTGGTGGTAGTTTGTATGTTACGCTGAACTTGGTCCCACAGCACGACGATAACTTTGAAAGCTACGAGAATTGGGAGGAGACGAAAGATGAAAACGAATATTCCAATGAGCTCGATCTTTCAGCTTGTTAAATACCAAATAGTTGATGCAAAATTTCAAGTAGAAGAATCAGAAGATAGGAAGATAGCCTACAAGATTAATGTTGTGCCATCTTTAGAGATTCAAGAGACCGAAGAAAAGAACTATTTTGGTCGAGTCAAACTTCAGATTGATATTAAAGGCAAAGTGCGTAACAAGATTGTTCGAAAGGTAAGTGTTTTGATTGTTGGAGAGTTTAAAGGCGAAGAAGTTGATGAGAAGAATTTTGAAAATCTTTGCAAAATAAATGGTGTCGCTAACTTGTTGTTGATTGCCAGGGCTTTTATCGCTTCCGTTACTTCACAAATAACATATCCTCCCATCGTATTGCCGTTATTAGATTTGAAATCATGGCAAAAGTAAATTCTTTAGATTTCGCTTTTTAACGAAATACAGCAGGTTTATCTGTAAAAATTTAAGAAAGCCATGTTAAAAAAGGTGGCTCCAATCAAAGATTGGAGCCATTTTAATTGTACCTGGCACAAACGACAGCTTGGCGGTGAAAGTTTTGCTATGGGCTTGGTAGTGGGAACGTAAATGTGGCAAGTAAATGGGATGAAAGTGGTTGTTCTTACCCCAGGACGGATACACCTATTGGTAACCTACTCATTGATGTGTAGCTGAACCGTCAGAAATCAGCAAAGCTCAGTAGCCGAAAGGTGATGGAAAGCAGAAAACCGAAGAGGGCTACCTTGGAGAAAGAAAGGTGGAACCCGGGCATAACCAAGCAGTGTTAGTACCATCAACGACAGTTCCAGAAACACAAGCTAGTGCGCAATAGCGCAAGTCAACTAAGGAACTGCCGTATACCGGACGGTACGTACGGTGGTGTGAGAAGACGCTGGGTAAATTACCTAATTATCCAGTTTTTATTCAATTCGCTTTTAATATTTTATCTTCTCTTTGTATTCTTCTTTCCTTCCTCCATCTTCACTAATTTTTCAGCTCCCTTCCTATGCTTTCGTCCTCTCTTGCTCAATACATCTATTTGGTTTAATCCAAAAGAAGGGTTTTTGTCTACTTTGCAAAATATGTCGTATTTTATCGAACATATTCGATAAATTCGTGCGGTTTTATCTAATATAGTCGATGAAAATCGACAGTTTGTGATATAATATTCTCATGCAGAGCATCAAATACAAGAGGTGGGGAATATGAGGATTGAGGAACTATATGTTTTGAATCCGTGGTGGAGAGAACCTAAATCAATCTACACAGATAGGCTTATCGTGGCTTTTCAAAACAGCGTTTTTAAACACTATCCTGAAAAACTTTTCTTAAGCATTCAAAAAAATAAACCTGGAATTTATACAATTCGTGGACCGAGACAAATAGGAAAGACAACGTTTTTGAAGATGTTTATCAAGAATCTTTTGGAAAGTGGTATAAAACCTACAAATTTAATTTTTTTGACCTGTGATGGGATAAAAGACCGATTCGAGTTCAGCGATATGCTTACAATTTATCTTCAGACGTATGGTTCAAAGTTGAATCAGCTGAATTATATACTTATAGATGAAGTTACCGTTATAAAAGATTGGCAACTAACGATAAAATATCTGGCTGATTTGGGAATGTTTGATACAAGTGTAGTAATTCTTACAGGTTCGTCAGCTTACGATCTAAAGCATTCGAGTGAGAAAATGCCAGGCAGAAAGGGTCGAGGGAAGGACCTCGTGTACATGCCAATAACATTCAACGAGTATTTAAAGAATATAGGCATAAGTGTTGAAAGACTTTCTTTGGCAGATATCCTTTCTCTAAGCGAAGATGAAATCAACAAACTTAGATTGGAATATGGGTTTATCAAGGAACATTTCTTCAGATACCTCAGCACAGGCGGATTTCCGAGGGTTATAGGTGAGTTTTTGGAAAAAGGAACTGTGCAAGAAAGCATAAATATTTACAAAGATTTTGTGCTTGGTGATGCTGAGAAGTACATAGGTTCAAGGACAAAGGTGCTGGAAATTTTGAGAAAACTCCCTGAGATAGTGGGGCAGAGATTTTCGTGGAATTCACTTGTTGATATTTTCTCAGGCAGTATTGGGAGCGTAGATACAATACAAAAGTACATGGAATACCTTGCCTATAGCTTTATAACATTCAATGTCTTCTTCATAGACCCATCGACGAGGTGTATAAAACCAAAGAAAGAAAAGAAGGTTTATCCAATAGATAAAATTATCGCCGATGTCATTACTGAACTTAGTGGAGAAACGTTAGGCTTACCGCAACTTATCGAGCTTATGGTCTTGAGGCATATTCTAAGAGATGAGGACGTTTCATCAGGTTTGAATCTCTACGAAGGACCTTACTTTTGGTACTCCGAAAGGGGAAACGAAATTGATTTTGTTTGTGAACGCGATGGAAAGCTAATACCGATAGAAGTCAAATATCAGAAAAACATCAGTAAATCAGATTATCTAGGAATGAAGAAGGTCTTTGGTAAGGGTGTTATTGTTACACAAGAAACATCATTCAAAGATGAAGGTATTATCGGAATTCCTGCATGGTTGTTCTTTGGGTTGGTGGGGTAGAAAATTTAAGGAAAGTTTTCTATAAAATTAATAGAAGATTCATACTCGATGGCTTCTTCTTGTGATTTATACGATTATTCTCCTAAATACGACCGAACAAATAAACAAACGAGGGGATGGCTGCCCCCTCGTTGTATTGTAGATTACTCATTTTTTATCTTGGATAAGCAAAACCAGTATCGCATGTCTCAAAAATATCGTAATATGGGACAAGTCAAAATATTGCTCGATTGAACTCCCCACAATGGTAATATCAATCGTACATTCTTTTACAATTGCACTCCTTCATCACTACAAGATGACACTATCATAATTTTATCATATCTATAGAAAGTAGATACATCTTTTTGGGTGATAATATGGAAAGAAGTTTGCAAAAACTCAAGCCAGAATTCAAAATTCTTGTGGAAAGATTTATCGAAAATTGCAAAAACGCAGGCGTAGAAGTGTTGATTTACAACACATACAGAAAGAAAGAAGAACAATATGCACTATATCTTCAAGGAAGAGCACCACTGGAAACTGTCAACAATGCACGAAAAAAAGCGGGAATGCCACCGATAAGCGAGAAGGAAAACAAGATAGTTACGATGCTCAAAGATTCACCGCACTGCCATGGATTAGCAGTTGATTTTGTGCCACTGATTGATGGGAAAGCAGTATGGAATAATTATGCGCTATGGAACAAATGTGGAAAGATAGCCGAAAGCTTAGGATTAGAATGGGGTGGAAGTTGGAAAGATTTTCCTGATTATCCTCATTTGCAAATGAAGGAATGGAAAAGACATATAAAGTAAATCAAACAAAAGCTGGGCAAAGACTAATTTGCCCAGCTTTTTCATTAATCAACACCGCACTAAATCATGAACAAATCGTTTACATATTCTCTTCAACAGCTTTTTGATATGCTTTTGTACCTTTGTAGATTTCGTCTTTGAGAGGATTGAGATTGTATTTGCGTATTCTATAGAAGTGGTATATTGCAACTGCAACATTAGCAACTAATGCCGCAAAGCTAACCGCAAAGAATGCCTTTGGGTTATGTGTGGAACGAACTGGAAAGATTCTCATTGGTACTTGTGGAGCAGTCATTACAAACATTGCCCATAGAGATAGCGTACTTGCACGATGCTGTAGCCATGCACCTTTCTTTGTAAAGAATGCCGGAATTGTACAGGACAAAAGTAAAAGAAGACCACTGTAGAAGGACCTGTCCGGGAAGGCGTTGTATGTGTATGCATAGTTCCAAAGGTCGTATGCAATTATCCATGGCCATATCATGTCTGGCCAAATCATGTCTTTCGTTCTATCTTTTGATACAAATATACCATACCAACCCGAAATTGTTATTATGTTCAAAATTCCAGCTATCCCATTCATTATGTTCCATGGACCCGACATAACCCAGAGATTCTCCACCGTCCCACCATTCCAAAGATGGTAAGAATAGAGCTGGAAATCTCTCAAAACAGCTTCAAATATATTAATTGCCAGGATCAGTGGCGGGAATATCAAAGCACCTTTTTTCTTTGCAAGAGATGGAATATATCGTATTAACATAAAACCGACCGTGCCTGCTAATGCAGAATACGTCTTAACCCACGTGAACCAATAACCAGTTCCATATTCGTTGCCAAATGCTGCAGTTTTTGGCCATACGAAAATTGTCAAGATAACTGGAGTGATGACAAAAAGTACGATACCACCCCACTTTGTGGTTCGACCAAGCTCGTTGAACGCCATAAGACCCAAAAGTACAAAAGCTGCAACACCCCAACCTATTGGACCTATGGCTTCGTATAGAATACCCAACTTTCTTACCTCCTTTTGTGTCTGAATCGATCGATAAGATTTTAACTCTTGCTTATTAAGTTAAATGTATTGCATCTGTTACGATATGATTGACATTTGAATGTAAATAGATTTTGCAACAGAAATAAGGTAAATTTGTCTTTTTGTACTTGAGTACTTGAAACAGAGAACAAAAAGATTTTTCACGTAAGGTCGTGTGCGTTGATGTAATACTGTAAGACAAAACAAAGATAAAAGTGATGAACAAACAAGGAAACTTATGCCCCGTAAGGCGAGGTAGAAAAAGAGGTAGAAAAATAACCGATTTTCTCGTCAAAATTTTTTAGCATATATTTTACCTATGTATATTACCTCTTTTCCATATTCCACGGATATGAGGCATATTTACTGCATAAACACACTATCTATAGTTAAAAAAATACTTTGGTAAATTGCAATCTATGTGATACAATAAATATAAACACAGGTATATACGATAGTGTTAACTTGTAGTGATGAAAGAATGTTATTGATATTACCATTGTGCGTTTTCCAAAGATTCTTCACTACGCAAAAACCTTATGACCGTTTTCGTACAAGCTGGTGGAACCGCATTTGGGACAAGAGGGCGTTGAGTTGTTCATATCGTGGAACCTGCTTTGTCAAGAGTTGGTTGTGGGGTGTCCCATATTTATAAGGATAATGCGGTTTTTGGAAAGTTTCAATACTTTTAGTTAGCATTATCGACGGACTTAGAGGAGTTTTGTGTTCTATTGAAAATCTTTTTTACAGAAGCTATACGAAAGCTCCGGAAGAGATAAAAAAACAGGTTGCAATGATGACGCAGCTGAGTTACTCGCTTCTTGTAGACTCTGACAAAAAAGATGCCTCAGGTTATGTTATTGATGAAAGGCCATACATTCCTTCTGATATTGTCAAACTATTCAAAGCCAATTTGCTAAAAAATGAAGGATTGTCAAAAGAGATTATCGATATTAGAGAAAGACTTTTTAATACTGTCCAAGAGAGTGTGGAAAGAATAGAGTTAAATGAGGATTCTGGCCTGAAGTTAAAAATCACAGCACCAACAGGAGCTGGAAAAACATTAGCAGCGCTGAATGCCGCCCTTATTCTACGCGAAAGGATATATAGAAAGTATGGCAAGCAACCGAGAATAATATATGCACTTCCACTCGTTTCGATTATAGAGCAAACTAAGGCGGTTTTCGAAGAGATTCTTAGACAGTTAGAAGAATACGAGAAATCACCAGAAAGATTTTTTGTAGCACACTATCACTTGGCAGAAGCAATGGTGTTATAATATTCATTTGAGTGAGCAATATTAAAAATTACATTATATTTTTAAGGAAGTGATTTTTATGGCTTTTAAAAGTATTTTATTTGGAGAGACCGATTATGTCCCCGAGCCTTACCCAAAGGAACCTGAATTTTTCAGGGACCTTAGCCTTGACTATGTAATTGAAGGCATTGTAAAGAACAAAGATAAGTACAACCTGAAAGAATTCTTTTTTAATCCGCTCCATGATAGAGACACAATTATCTTCAGGCAAGAGGTGCTTAAAGACCTTGAGGGTAACACAGAGCTTTTTGAAAAAGTTAAAAGTTTTGCGCAGGTTATATTCGATGCTGTTTCTGTAGCAAAGAGGACAATTAAAGTTTTAAGCGATTCGGAGCAAAAGAACGAAAATTACCTCGAAAAAGGCCGATTTCTCGATTCGCTTATCATTTATTTTACTAATATTGAAGGTTTTGAAGAATCTTTTCGCAAGTTTGATTTGAAATCGAAAGGGTTGAGGGAATTCCGTGAATTTCTTTCTTCTTATGTAAATTCGGAAGAATTCAAAAAGATTTTAAGCGATGCAAAATCTCTCAGAGAGGAACTTTCTAAGGTTAAATATTCCATGATTATAAAAGACCGTTGTATAAAGGTAAGGCCTTATGAGGATGAAGAAGACTATACAATAGAAATTGAGAAAATTTTTGAAAAATTTAGGGAAGGTGAGACTAAGGACTACAGGAAAACGTTCCCAGAAGACCCATATGCAGAGCATGTGGAAGTAGGCGTGCTAAATCTTGTTTCCAAACTCTACCCGGAGACTTTTGAAAGACTTGATAATTTTTACGAGAAGAACAAGCACTTTGTTCGTGAAGAATTAGCCCGTTTTGCAAGGGAAGTTCAGTTTTACATTGCGTATTTAGAGTATATTGAAAAGTTTAAGAAAATGGGATTGAAATTTACATATCCGAATGTTTTGACTGATGCAAAAGAAATTTATGCTTATGAAAGTTTTGATATTGCGCTTGCCGATAGGTTATGGGCGAAAGACAAAATAATTGTTTGTAATGACTTTCACCTCAAGGACCCAGAACGTATAATTGTAGTTACAGGACCAAACCAGGGTGGTAAAACAACTTTTGCACGCATGTTCGGACAGCTGCATTACCTTGCAAGTTTAGGACTTGAAGTTCCCGGGACAAAGGCGCAGCTTAAACTTCCCGACAGAATTTTTACACACTTTGAAAGGGAAGAAAATGTTGAGACTTTGCATGGAAAGCTTCAGAGCGATCTTTTAAGAATGAAGGAAATTTTAGATAACGCAACTAAAGATAGCATTGTTATCATAAATGAGTTTCTTTCTTCAACATCTCTTCGTGATGCTATCTTAATAGGAAAGCAAATTTTGGAGATTCTCACTAAACTTGACTGCTTTGGAGTCTGGGTCACATTCATTGACGAATTTAGTTCTTATTCAGAGAAAACAGTTAGCATGGTAAGTACAGTTGATCCTGCCGATCCTGTGAAAAGGACTTTCAAGATCGTAAGGAAGCCTTCAGATGGGCTTGCCTATGCAATACATATTGCAGAAAAATACGGTCTTACCTATGAAACTTTGAAGGAGAGGATAAAATCATGAAAGTAAATCTTTTATATAAAAATAAAGCTTTTAAGAGTGACCAGGAACTTCCTCAGAATGCAAACATACTCCTCAATGATCTCGGACTTGATGTAGTCCTCAAAACGATGGCAGATGGGGATGACCTTATTTACGATATAACTAAGAAGGTTATGTTTAATAGTTTAACCGATATCGAAGAGATAACCTACAGGCAGGAAATTCTTAAAGACAGCATTAACAACCCTGATGTTGTGCGTGAGATCTTCAATGTTGCAAGGGAAGCCATAGCAAGGAAAAGGGAATGGTTCTTTTTTGGTATTTCAACAATTTCTATTAGTTCTCTTATGTACAGTTCGGTAAATGTACTTCAGGCGTTGCTCGAAGAATTAAGAAAACTTAGAAAGATCGCTCAGGAAAATGCGCAGAAATTTCACTCTGCTGGTTTTACAAGACTCTTTAACATGCTTCAGGATGAACTAAGCGAAGATTATCTCAATCAGGTCTCCAAGGTCCTTGAGGAGCTTAGATTCAACGATGGTACACTTATAAGCGCTGAACTTGGAAATTACAACCAAGGTGTTAATTATGTTTTGAGGAAGTCTAAGGAGGGACTTAAGTATAAAATTAAATGGCAGTTTGCGCCTAAGTTTTGCATCCACCCAAGGGACGAAAACGGAGGGAACGACCTTATACGTAGGCAGGAACGTGCTATGAATCTTGTGGCAAATGCGCTTGCCCAATCTGCAGACCATGTTGTTAATTTCTTCTATATGTTGCGTGATGAAATTGCTTTCTATGTAGGTGCTATTAACCTTTATGAAAAAATAAAGTCATTTGGACTTGATGTAACATTTCCAACCCTCTATGATTACAACGAAAAAAAGCATTCATTTGAGGATTTGTATGATGTGAGTCTTGCCTTGCTTAAAGAGGGAAAAGTTGTCCCCAATACGCTTAACCTTGACGGAAAAGAACTAGTTTTTATAACAGGCGCAAACCAGGGCGGTAAAACAACATTCTTGCGCAGTGTCGGTCAGGCACAGGTTATGTTACAGAGCGGTATGTTTGTAGGAGCAAAATCTTTCAGTGCAAATATTTCAAGTGGTATTTTCACTCATTTCATAAAGGAAGAGGATGTGAAGTTAGAGAGCGGAAAACTTGATGAGGAACTCTCGAGGCTTAGCGAAATAGTGAAACTTATAAAACCAAACGCTATAGTTCTTTTTAACGAGTCATTCTCATCTACAAATGAGAGGGAAGGTTCGGAGATTGGAAGACAGGTTATTCGTGCATTCCTTGAAAACAATATAAAGATATTTTTTGTTACGCATTTCTTCGATCTTGCAAACAGTTTCTACGAGATGAAAAGCGATAAATTCGCGTTCCTTCTTGCCGAAAGAAACGAAAAAGGCGAAAGGACATTCCGAGTTTTAGAGGGAGCTCCTCTCGAGACAAGTTTTGGCATCGACGTTTATAAGAAAATATTTGGAAGTGTTCCTATAGAAGCAAATAAGAATAAGGAGCTATATTTATAGAAAAAGATCTCACTGCAGGAATAGAAAATGCGTTTGACAGTTTAGGTCCAAGCGATGAAGAAGTCCTTTTGAGAAGAAAGCAGTACGGATATAACGAAATTAAAACAAGAGAAAAAAGTTTTGTTGAAGGAGTTTTGAGTTTGAAATAAAGGGAGACGCGATAAGTTGCTTTAAATGTTTTGTGCAAACAAACCAATCCCCAGCTTTGGGGATTTTTATTTTATATATTTGTGGTATAATAACATCCGATAAATTCATACTGTAAGGAGGCAAAATCAATGCGCATACTTAGTGGAATTCGACCAACAGGGAAGGTTCATATTGGTCATTATGTTGGTGTTTTTGAGAATTGGGCTAAGCTTCAAAACGAAGGGAATGATACGTTTTATTTTGTTGCCGATTGGCATGCGTTAACAACGCATTATGAAGATACAAGTGAACTTAAGATAAATACTTTCGAATTGGTTAAAACGATGATGGCAGTTGGGCTTGAGAAGTCAACACTCTTTGTCCAGTCTGCAATCAAAGAGCATGCAGAGCTTTTCTTGCTTTTTGCCATGGTCACGCCATTGTCTTGGCTTGAGCGCGTGCCTACTTATAAAGAAATGCGCCAGCAGATTACAAATAGAGACCTTTCGAACGCAGGATTTCTTATGTACCCAGTCCTTCAAGCTGCCGATATTTTGATTTATAAAGCTGAAGGTGTGCCCGTTGGTGAGGACCAGGTATATCATATAGAGCTTACGCGTGAGATTGCAAGAAGGTTCAATTATATTTTCAAAAAGGAAGTTTTCCCAGAACCAAAAGAGTTACTTTCAAAGGTACCAAAGCTTTTGGGAACTGACGGAAGGAAGATGAGTAAGAGTTATGGAAATACAATTCCTTTGATTACAACAGAGCAAGAGCTTTCTAAGATGGTTATGCCAATGGTTACGGATACAAATAGAAAGAGGAAGAGTGACCCAGGCAATCCAGAAGTATGTCCTGTTTGGGATTATCACAAAGCTTTCGGTACAGCGGATAATCCCGAAGAAAAGCAGTGGGTTTACGAGGGATGCACACAAGCAAAGATTGGTTGTATAGATTGTAAGAAGTTGCTTTTGAAGAATATGGTCAATAAGCTTCAGCCAATATGGGATAGGTATAATGCTATTTCTAATGATGAAGTAAAAGCCAAAATGGAAGAAGGTAACGAAAGGGCAAGGAAGGTAGCCCAGAAAACAATGGAAGAGGTGCGAGAAGCTGTGCAGATAATGTATTAAAAAAGAAAAGGAGGCATGAGAGATGCAAGTAGTTTTGGTTAAGAATATCATTTTAACTCTTCTAACGTTCGGAATTGCGTATGTAATTCACAAAATTATCATGCGTTCGATTGATAAGTTTATGTCAACGATAGGTAAGGAGGTAAAGGCTCCAAAAACGCTTTCACTTATCATTGGTTTTCTTATCTATGGATTTGCAATTGCGGTAATTTTGGCTATTTGGGATGTAAACCTTGCTCCTTACCTTGCAGGGCTTGGAATTTCCGGTGTTGTGCTCGGTCTTGCGTTCCAAGAACCTTTAACGAATTTTCTGTCTGGTATTTTGGTTCTTGTGACCAGAAAGGTTTTTGAAGGTGAGGTTGTGGATGTTGAAGGGTTAACAGGTATTGTTGATGTGATAAAGATGAATCATACGCATTTGAAGACGTTCGATGGCAAGCTTATTCTTATCCCGAATAGAAAAGTTTGGTCTGGGACTGTTACAAAGTTCTGGCCAGGTAAGTACAGAAGGATAGATATAGATGTAACAATAGATTATTCGGTGAATATGGAGAAAGCAGTTTCCGTTTTGAAGCGTGTGCTTGAGGAAGAGCCTTTGGTTGTTAAGGATGAAAGTGTTGGGAATGCTGTTGTTTTCAAATCGTTTGATTCGAAAGGGGTAACTTTGACTGTTCAATTCTGGACGGCACGAGAGACTTATTTCGATACGTTGAATGCGGTGGCATTGCGAATTAAGAGCTCGTTTGAAGAAGAGGGTATCAAAATACCATATACGGTTGTAGAAGTCATTGGCTTGAAAAATTAAAAAATTAAGGAGAGACACACGGAGGGCGTGGATAGATGAGGAAAGTTGAGAACGTAAGAAATATTTGTATTATTGCCCACATAGACCATGGGAAAACAACATTAACGGATAGAATTTTGGAAATGACGAACGCTGTTGAAAAACGAAAGATGAGAGAACAATATTTGGATAGTATGGATATAGAGCGGGAGAGAGGAATAACAATTAAATCCCACCCGCTTAGGGTTTTTTACAAAGCAGACGATGGGAATGAGTATGAGATAAATATTGTTGATACGCCAGGTCACGTTGACTTTTCTTACGAAGTAGACAGAAGCATGGCAGCAGTTGAAGGTGCTATTTTACTTGTTGATGCAACTCAAGGTGTTCAGGCGCAAACGGTTGCAAATACGTACAAGGCACTTGAGCACAATCTTGAGATAATTCCGGCAGTTAATAAGATAGATATGCCAAATGCGAATATCGAGGAAACGGTTGCGGAAATCGAGGATTTGATAGGTATACCCGGCGAAGATGTGTTTAGAATCAGTGCGAAGGAAGGTATTGGTGTAAAGGAGTTACTCGAAGCGGTGATTAAAATAGTGCCCGCCCCAAAGACTGCAGATGATGGGCATTTGAGGGCTTTGATTTTTGATGCGAAGTATGATAAATACCGTGGTGCTATTGCGTATGTTAGGGTTTTTGATGGTGAGATAAAAGTGGGAGATAAGATAATGATGATGTCTTCTGGAGAGGTTTACGAGGTGGTTGAAGTAGGAACGTTTACACCTGAGATGGTTCCTGTTGATACTTTAAAAGCAGGAGACATAGGGTATGTTGTTGCTGGGTTGAAGGACGTTTCTAAAGCAAGGATAGGTGACACTATTACAAAGCCTGATAACCCGGCACCTGAACCATTACCAGGTTACAAAGAGGTCAAGCCAATGGTATATGCAGGTATGTATCCTGGCTTGCCCGAGTATTACGAAGAACTGAGAAAAGCTTTGGAGAAATACAAGCTGAATGATGCGGCGCTTGTGTTCAAACCTGACCATTCACCCGCACTTGGATTTGGTTTCAGGTGCGGATTTTTGGGACTGTTGCATATGGATGTTGTGAGAGAAAGACTTGAAAGGGAATTCGATATGGCAGTCATTCTTACCGCCCCGAACGTTGAATACAAGGTTTTAACGCACAGTGGGGAGGAAATATTTATTAACGACCCGGCAAAGTTTCCAGAAGAAGGCGAAGTTAGGGAGATTTATGAGCCTTACGTGAAGCTGTCTATAATCGCACCTCCAGAGTATCTTGGTAAGTTAATGGCGTTGGTTCAAAATGAGAAGAGAGGGACACTTGTTTCGACCGAAAATGCAGGTCACGAGCGCGTTGTGATGCATTTTGAGGTGCCACTTGCCGAGATTATTTTTGACTTTTTTGATAAGATGAAAGCTGTTAGTCGTGGTTACGCTTCGATGGACTATGAGTTCTTAGAATATCGAAAAGGCGACCTTGTTAAGATAACGATATATGTTAATAAAGAACCAGTGGATGCGCTCTCGTTTGTTGCACACAGAGAAAAGGCTTATACAATTGCAAGGAAGCTTGTTGATAAACTTGCTGAACTTATACCACAGCACCAATTTGAGATACCTATTCAAGCGAAAGCTGGTGGAAGATTTATCGCACGTTCTACAGTCAAAGCACTTAGAAAAGACGTGCTTGCAAAGTGTTATGGTGGAGATGTGACAAGAAAGATGAAACTACTCGAAAAGCAAAAGGAAGGTAAGAAGAAACTCAGAGAAATCGGCAACGTAACAATTCCTCAGGAAGCATTCCTTGCCATGCTACGAATTGGCGAGGAAGAGGAATAATTTTTAATAACAATACCTGCAGATGGTTAGATAATCAAGCAAGGGGGGGATATGCTTTGGAGTGGAAACTAGAAAGGATATTTGCAAACGATGAGGCTGCGATAGAAAATGCAAGGATACATTTAGAAGAAGTAAAAAGAATCGCTAATGAAATAGAGTGTGAAACCGCTCCTCAGAAGTTGGCAAGGCTGATTAGGGATTTTGAAGAGCACATGGATGAATTCGCCAAGTCTATTCAGTATGCTTGGATGAGATATTCTGTTGATACTGAGAGTGTTGAAAGCCAGAAGGTTTTGGGAATTATCCAACAATTGTCGGCACAATTGCAGGAGCAAGATGCGACTGTGGAAGTTAAACTCGCATCCTTAAGTGATAATGTGATTGAAGAGATTATAAAAATGGATGGTAATTATGAACATATGATTAGGCATATTGTTGAAAAACGGAAGCATCTTCTTTCAAAGGATGCCGAGCAAGTGCTCGCGCTAACTTCTGTTTCAAGAAGGGATGGAATTGCGAAGATACATAGCCGGTTACAAAGTTCTTACACATTTGAAATGGAGCTTGATGGGGAGAAAAAGACTCTTACAGTAGAAGAGATAAAGGCTTTAAGAAGGTCAACAAATGGCGAGCTGCGTAAAAGGGCAATGAAGTTGTTTCTCGAAAGATTCCAAGATGACGCGATAGTCCTCACTGAAGTTTACAACTTGGTAATCAGAGATTACGATACTGAGAGTAGGCTCAGAAGGTTTCCAAGACCTATCTCAATGATGAATTTTGCGAATGAAGTGAGCGATGATATTGTTGATAGACTTATAGATGTAACAAACGAAAAGACAGAAATTTTGAGAAAGTATTATGATTGGAAATCCAAAGTTCTCGGCGAAAAGCTCACTCTGGCAGATATATATGCACCGATTTCAAATAAAAAGAAAGAGTTTAGTTTCGAGGAAGCGAAGGATATAATTTTGGAATCTTATTATGCCTTCGATGAGAAAGCAGGAAGTGTAGTGGAATCTTTCTTCAAAGAAGAGCGGATAGATTTGTACCCAAGGAAAGGAAAAGTAAGCGGGGCGTATTGTATATACGCAACGACAAAACTACCTCCATATGTACTGACTAATTTTACAAATGATATGTACGATGTTATGACTCTTGCTCATGAGCTTGGTCACGGATTACATGGGTCGTTGTCCAGAAAACAGACGTTCTTTAATCACGACACACCGTTAACACTGGCAGAACTTGCATCCGTATTTGGAGAGTTTTTGATGTTTGATAATTTAAAGAACAAGCTTTCGAAAGAGGAAAAAATGGCGCTTATTGCCTCTAAAATCGAGGATATTTTTGCAACAACTTTCAGGCAGAATATGTTCACAAACTTCGAGATAAGGGCGCACGATTTAGCAAGTAAGAATGGATACGTTGGATGGGATGAGTTGAACAATATATACCATGAGGAACTCGAAAGAGTTTTCGGAAATGTTGTTGAAATTCCAGAGTGGTACAACAACGAGTGGGCTTCGATACCGCACATTTACGAAACTCCATTTTATGTTTACGCTTACAACTTTGCGCAATGCTTAGTTATTGCGCTTTATCAAGAATATTTAGAAGAAGGAAAGGCTTTTGTGGGCAAGTATTTAGAACTTTTGGAAAGTGGAGGAAGGTATTCTCCGGAAAACTTGCTTGAAAAGGTGGGTATAGACCTAAGAAAAGAAGGATTTTGGGAGAATGCATTCAAATTCGTCGATAGGCTTGTTAAAGAATTAGTGGCTATGGAAAAGCAGTAATTAAATATTGACAAATAGGATGGCTTTGATTAAAATATAGCAAGAAAATTTGTGCTTCTCTCTTTGCAATTATTCTGGAAATTGTTCGTTTTACTCTGGAATGGTAGGAAATATTTCAAAAATAAGAGAGAGTTAGGAGGGTGCAAAATATGGAAAGAGAAGAACTCTTCAAAAAGGTTGCAGAGATTATTTCTGAGAAGCTGAACGTTCCTATCGAAGATATTGAGGAAGATAGTCATTTGATTGAAGACCTTGGAGCAGACTCTCTTGATGCGTTTGATTTGGTTATGGTTTTCGAGGATGAGTTTGGTATCAAATTAGAGGACGATGAAATTGAAAAGTTGATGACTGTAAAAGATATAGTTAACTTGCTCCAGGAGAAAGTGAAAGATAGGGAATAAGTTCAGTTAAATAAAAACGAAAAAAGCGGGCGAAAAGCCCGCTTTGTTTTATGTTTTCGTATGTTTGTACGAATAGATTAGATTGTCAGAAAATTGGTAACAAAAATACCAGCGCTAAGTTCTTCAAGCAGGTTATCAACAGTGCTATAACTATCGTATCCTTTGCAAGTATTTTCGTTGATAATTAGTCTGGCACAGTATTTTTCTGAAATTTGCGTAGGTATGTGAACGATGAGAGTGTTTTTATTAAGCTCATCATGTGACAATACTTGTTGCAGGCAAAAATATTTTGTTTTGAGGCTACCGATGTTCTCGAAAATGATATTGCTTAGGGAAACATTTTTGCTTACTTGCAATGCTTTTTCTAAGTGCGTCTCCCTTGGTCTGCCCCAATCGTATATCCGGTAGGTCAAGTCTGACGATTGCTGAACTTCGATAACGGTGCTCTTAGGTCCAAGTGCATGAACAGTTCCGGCTGGGATGTTCACGAAGGTCCCCTTTTTGACTTTCACAAATGTTAGGATTTCATCGAGTTTATTAATGCGTCCAGAAGCTATATACTCCCTCATTTTTTCTACATCTTCACAGATTGCAAATTCCCCATCGGTTAGAAAATACCACGCCTCGCTTTTTCCCCATGGTTCGTTTTCTACGTTGCGTGCGTATTCATCGTCGGGATGGACTTGAACGCTGAGCCATTGATTGGTGGAAACAAGTTTGATTAAGATGGGAAATCGCGGGTATTTACCATTGTATATGTTGTAGCCAAACTGATTGATTGTTAAGCCATTCTCTAAGGTAGTTTCATACAGTGGGTGACCAGATAGAAGCCAAACTTCTCCAATTGGGAGATTAGTTTCTGTTTTGGGTATGTTGAACTTATTGTTTAATTCGGGATTTCCCCAGACCATAGGACGGAATTGTGGGAGGATTTTTACAAAATGGTAAGCCATATCGGACCTCCTAACTCATTGGCTCGTTAAGTTCCAGAATACCCACCTGCGACGATTTTTCCGTCTTCATACCTTAGCACAACTTTTGGTAGAGGAACTTCAGCCATGTATTTTGCATCGTGCATATGCACTTCAACACCAGGATACAGCGTTTTGCGTGCTATTATCTCGCATTGGTATTTCATTTCATTAATCTTTCTTTCAAGTTCTTGTTTTCTTTGAAGGTTTTTCTCAAGTTGTTCTCTTAAGTTAATAAGAGTTCTTGTTGCCTTTGAAAATTGCTCCTCTTTATCAGGGGTTAGCTTAACCCCTTTTTCCTTTAATTCTTTGTACTGTTTGACGATGTTGATAAGTTTTTGCAGGCTGGTTCTGTCGATTTCTATTTGGGTGTTAATTAGTTTGAGCTCTTCTCTGAGATACGGATTGACACCGACCTCAAGGTAAGTGTTAACACCAAAATCTGAACCAAGTTCATTAGCCTCTATGCGGAATGTTGCAATATATTCTCCACCAATTATCGCACTGTTCCTACCTTGACCAATTATAGAATTTGTGACCCGAACTGTACAATTCAGTAAGTTCGATTCGAAATAAAGGTTTTCACATTCTATGGTCACTGATTCCGCATATTTTATGCGAACATCTTTTTTTGCTTTTATTAGCCCTTTATCTTTTCCTTTTGCACCGGTTATTTTGATACTGCCTTCTAAGGAAATCACGGTAGAGGCTTCTGCTATACCTTGTATTTCTATGTCGCCCTTTGCTCGAACTATGAACCCGGGTTTTACATCTCCTTTTACCAAAACTACTCCAGGAAATTCTATATTTCCAGTTGCATAATCAACGTTTCCCTCTATTTCCAAATACTCGCTTACTTCAATTAAATTTTTTTCCGGGTCAACTTTGAGTATGCCATCTGATGTTGCAACTATGTGCATTCCATCGTCGCTCAGTGCAACGTTCTTTCCCAAAGACACTTTTGCCTCATTGCCGGGGTTGGCTGGAACAGGCTCTGCGTAAACGTTTCTGCCAGGAACACCTTCAGTAGGGGGATAGATTGTGGCTATTTTTTGCCCCTTTTTCACTATGATTCTTTTTTGAACAGGAAATTCCCTGAAATCGACACGATTACCGGAAGTGGTAAATGATGATTTTTGTTGCAGGACTTCAAATACTACCCTTCCATCTTCACCATTTTTTGGCTCATCACCTTTTGCAAACAAAACAGGGACACCTTCAACAGGATTCTCACACAGTTGCTTTAGTGCGGAGACCTCTATGTTGTGAACAATTTTTGCCTCCCTTATTGCTTCCATTAATTTTTCAAGCGTAATTTCTTCTCCGGGCAATATATTCGATATCTTGATGTATGCCTCCATCTTATCGGGTGATACAGTTATCGATATATCCATTCGAATCCCCCTTGGAATTGCTAGGAATAATTGGCATCACAGATGTTTTATCCTCTTACTTCTTTAACACTGTTGTCAGGGTTGAGAATTATTATCTTTGGTCCTTTGTATTCGTCGGGATTGTACAAACCAAACGCCATAATGATGATTCTGTCACCTTTCTCAACAAGCCTCGCAGCAGCACCGTTTAACGAGATTTTTCTTGAACCGCGTGGTTCTGGAATGACGTATGTAACAAGCCTATTGCCGTTATTTACGTCGGATACTAAGACCATCTCGTTGATTTTTATTCCTGCCAGTTCTAATAATTCTTCATCGATGCCGATACTTCCTTCGTATTCGATTTCTTTTTCAGTTACTGTTGCCATGTGGATTTTGGCTTTTAACATAAATTCCATCATTTTATTTCCTCCTCCTACCTTTATATGCCAACATATCTATTCAACATTAGTTGACTGCACTTCTGTTTTTGGTAGTTCAACAACGAACCTGTTGCCATCTTCTGTTGCTTCGTGGTAAATCTTTCCTTTGTGTTCATCTTCTATTATTTTCTTGCATATAGCCAAGCCCAAGCCGGTGCCGTGAACTTTAGTTGTAAAGAACGGGGTGAAAAGCTTTTCTGCAGTTTCTTTGTCAATAGGTGTTCCTTCGTTCCATATCGACACAACGATTTTATCAAGTTTGATGCGTGTTTCAATTAATATTTTACCATCTTTTGGAGTTGCTTCAATCGCGTTTTGGAGAAGATTTATAATAACTTGTTTCATTCTTGAATATTCGGCGTATACGTTAATTTCTTCAGCATCAGTTTCGAATGTGAAAAGTATATTCTTTTCACGGATTTTTTCTTCAAGCAAGATGTAGACATCGTTAACGAGCTTGTTTATGTTGAAATACGTGAACTCCAAGGACCTCGGTTCGCGACTGAAATCAAGGATTTCGTTAACTATCTGTTCTAAGCGTAGTATCTCATCAGCGATAATCTTCATGTATCTATTCCTTGCGTCTGGATTATCAGCGTTTTTCTCCAGTCTCTTGATGAAGCCACCAAGCACAGAAATTGGGTTTCTTAGTTCGTGGGCAACTCTTGCAGCCATTTCACCAAGTGCTGCGAGTTTTTCCTGTTTTTTCCTTTCTTTTTCCAGATTCACACGTTCGGTAACATCATCGAGCGTAATGATGACACCTCTGAGCATGAGTTTATCGGCATCCCAGAAAGGAGTGATTTTCACATCGTAGTATCGTTCTCGCCCTCCAGTCTGAATTAAATAATTGCTGAGAGTTATTTCTTCTTTAATTCTCATTGCTTGGAATGCCATTTCTTCGATATCTTCAAATTCTGGACCAAGACTTCTGAGTTCAACACCTGTCATCTGTTCTTTCGGACGGTTGAAGTAAACTTCGGCTTTTTTGTTCCATTCGGTTACTTTTCCTTCTTTGTCAATGACTATAATAGCAGAAGACATATTCTGCAAAATCGATTCAGAGAACTCGCGCAGATACTCGATAAGACTCTTTTGACGTTCTAGAGAAAGTGTTTTATTTCTTAGCTCTTCGTAACTTTGTGCAGTTTCAATTGCTAAACCTGCGCTATCTGACAGTATTTTTAGAATATCAACGTCGCCTTCTTTTATCGGCTTTTTTGTGTAGTAGTTATCGACAATAACTACACCAAAAACACCTTCGCGCCCAACGAGTGGTAGAACAGCAAATTCTTTAACTCCTAGCAGGTTGACCAAATCAGCCACTTCTAAGCCCAAGGTGTTTATGATTCTCTCATTTGCAACAAATATCTTTTTTCTAAGCACGCATTTTTCGAGTATCGGGTGTGCTTTGTATGGGAATATTTTATTTTCAATCTGCTGAGTAAGCCTATTGTTGATTTCCAATGTCATAGCCTCTTCGCGTAGGTACTGGACCACATCAGCATAGCGCATTGCTCTTAGATTGGCTTTTTTCCAATCTTCTTCGACATTTTCCGTATCGGGACCAAGCCAAATTTTGCCAATTAGTACATCACGCTGTTCGTCGTATGTTAGCAAAAGAGCTCGGTTATAGCCAAGTAATCTTCCAGAGGTTAGTCCAAGCAAAAGAGTCTTGTAGACGTTCTTGACACTGTACATTGAACGCATCGCTTGGCTTATGTAATGAACAGCATTCATTTTTCTAATTTGCTCTTTTTGATCTTCGATGAGTGTTTCGTGCAATTTTTGGAGTTCTCTTAGTTTTGCAACTTCCTCTTCCAGCCTTTTCTCAAATTCAATACGGCCCTTGGCGAGTAAAAATCGCTTAACAGAATCACGAGCAAGGTCTAAATCCATTGAATCAAAAGATTTTGTTTGTAAGTAAATATTCGTGTTTCTTTTGTTGGCAAAAACAAACCAATAATTTTCTACGGGCACAATGAGAGCAGATAGAATCTTTGTAGCAAAGAGTTCACTCAGTCCGTCTGGTTTGTAAACTATCTTTTCCATTCCTTTGAAGTATCGTAACGTTTCAGTAGAAAGTTCTGAAAGGTTAAGCTTTTTACGAAGTATTTGTGAATTTAGACAGTCGCAAATCATCATATCAAATTCTTCATTTGCTTCTTTTGTAAGGCTTAAAACAGCAGTGATTTCCGATTCGATGATTTCGGAAATAACTTTTAGAAACCCTTCTAAAAGTTCTTCTTGCGATTTAGCGGATTCAAATAGACTGGTAAGCATCCATAGGGAACGATACTTGGAAAGGTAACTTTTCGACTTTTCGTATGAAGGAATAAACCACAAAGCAAATTCAAGAAAATCAACAACTTCAGCAAAGTTTGTCATCTTTTTTGGAACATCGTTCGTCAAAATAATGCCAACTTTCTCATCCCCGGTCTCAGCAGTGCTGTGAATCAGTTGTTCAACATGTGCTTCTACAATGGTGCCATCTTTGAGTTTTATAGATAACTTTGAAAGTGAATTTCTATCGCCTATATCCGAAACAGGGATTTTAGATTGGAGAGGGAGGAAGTTACTTACAAGAATTCTGTAAACATCTCTGGATTTTTCGTAAAAAGCCACAGAAAGTTTTTCGACCCCGACAAATTCGGCTAATAAATTTGCTACATTTTCAGCTTTCGGAGAGTATTTATCTTTTTCAAATATTTCAATTAACGCATAGCAGATTTTTTTGCCTATCATTTATTATCACCTCACATATCAGTTTCTTTCCCTCGAGAAGCAAAAAATTCCTTACACTTTACCAAATGAGTTCCCCGCCAGTAAACTTTTCCACATTTTGGACAACGTTTGAAATGTTCGAGCGTTTCAAAAATATGCACGGGAACTCTCCCAATTACTTCTTCTTTTGGGCAGTCTACTAAGACCTCATTGCAATAAACACACCTTGCGGGATTATTCGATAGTTGTGTATTTGTATTCTTAAGTATTATGAAAAGTTCTTCGAGTTGTTCAGGTGTTTTGTTTTTCGTGATAAGTATCCCGCCACATGCGTTAGCCAACTTCTTTGACTTTGTGACCAAAGTTCGTTTTGTATCTTTCAGGAGTTCTTTAACTGTTTGCTGGTTTACTGTTTTGATTATCTCCGTATCAAAACCCAGAATTCTTAATTTTTTCCCGAGTTTGACTACGGTTAAGTCACAAAGCAATTTCAATTCATCTTGCTGTTTGCTCATCTTCGATTCCCAACGATTTAAGCTCCCGATATTTTGCTAACTTCATCAATTCCTTGACCCTTCTTGCTTTTTCCGTGTTTATTTCTTCTCCGGCAGCCAATTTCATTAAAATCTCATCAATTTCAAAATATTTCAAACCAAATGCTTCTTCATCTGTTAATCCGGGAACAAGGTCCGGTGTTGGTGGTTTTTGTATAATCTTTTCTGGTACTCCCAAATACTTTGCAAGTTCGTAGACTTGTGTTTTGTAAAGGTGCTTGATAGGTTCTATATCTACTGAATCATCACCCCATTTGACGTATAATCCGAGGGTAAGTTCTGTTTTATTTGTAGTTCCTACAACACAGTATCCTAATTTTTCAGCTTCAAAATATAACTTGCACATTCTTGTCCTGTGTTTGGCTCTGTAATATGCGATGCCTTTCAAGAATAGTTCGTCACCTTCGTTTTTAAGGTCCATAACGTACGGGTCAGGGTATCTTTGCCATCTTCTTTTTGCATAATCAACTTTTATTTTTTCCGGAATAAATAGCGCAGGTGGAAACAGTTTATATACGCCCATTGCACGAAGCACAGGGGTGATTGAAATGATTTCATAGTTTACTTTGAAGTGTTCACATACCGCCTTTGCGTCTTCGATACTGGTTTTTGAACTGTCGCGTTCCGGAAGAATTAATGCCTTTATTCTATCACGTTCTAAAGCCATTACAAGTAAGGCTAACACAACTGCGGAATCAACTCCACCACTAACACCAATAACGGCACCTTTGAAGTTGTATTCTTGGATTGTATTTTTAATAAAGTTTACTATCCGTTCAGCCTCAGCAGAAGGATTGAATTTAGTCAATTGTATCCCCTCGCTGGTTTTTAGGTTCTTCCATTAATATTTTAACACATTTTCATAAAAAAACATGTTAAAATATACAGTGGCGACCGAGAATATCAAACCTAAACCTAAGGAAGGGAGAATATTGGGATTATGGAGAAGATACTTTTCATAATGGGTGTTTCACTGATAGAGTCATACGCCACCTTCTATTTGTTGTTTCCAAACTTTTCCGTAGGATGGTATCCGGTTGTTTTTGTAATACTGATGTTTGTTATTCTGGGGTTGAATACTAAGCTGAAGGATTTACTTGTTATATCTGTTATTTCACCGATAGTTTCTTTTTTCCTTCTTCAAGTAGTTTCGTATTTCAATTTTAGAAGCTATGCTACTTACAATATCTTATTGACAGTTCTAGCGCGCGGGGCTGTTGGATTTGGAATTGCGTGGATGCTGATAGGAGTTGTTGTTGGGAGTTTTATTAATTTGTTGTTTACAAAGGGGAATGGAAGCAGTGAGTATTAAAAATTAAGATAAAGTGAAGGGGTTACCCCTTCACTTTCTTTGTTAGCTGCTCGTATATTTTCTCAAGTTGGACATGTAGGTCTTCTATTGAAGAGTTGTTAATTATTATAATTCCTTCTGGTTCGATATCTTTCTGTCTTTCCAATATTTTTTCGATTAATTCTTCTTCGTACCTTCCCTTTAATCTTTCTTTTATTACATTTTCATCGCTGAGAACGGTGATTGTGATATCACAACAGTCTATCCCTAACCTGCGCTTAATTGCCGCTTCTATTACGATATCTTTACCTCTCCTTGAATTCAATTCGTTTTTCAAAAGCTCAATCATCGTGGGATGCACAATGCTTTCAAGTAGTGCGAGTTTTTTGGCATCTGAGAAGACGATTTTTGCAACTTCTTTCCTATCACAAGTTCCAAAAACTTTATTTATATGCTCTTTGTTCATTTCAAAGGCAAGATGTCCGAGTTTATCCACGTTTATATAGTCAAAACCCTTTTTGACAAAGAACTGAGATACAGTACTTTTTCCAGTTGCAATTTTACCGGTAACACAGATTATCACGTTTATTCACCAACATTTGTATAACTTAGATAATTCTTTCTCCCAGATCTTGTTGACTCATCTTTTCGTATTCATCTTTGCTGAGTACTACTAAGCTTATATCGTCATCAATCTTGTTTGAAAGTTCTGCAATGGCTTGTTGTAAGTTCCTCTCGTCTTTTACAACGACGATGAATTCTTCGTCCTTTAGAAAGACAGCAATTGGGTCGAAAACGCTCTTAAGAATCTCTACGTATTCTTTCATCATTCTATCTCAACTCTTTTCTGTGCACTGTCTGAGTAATTATATTCTTCAAAACCTTGGCGTCCCATGAGCGCATACGTGATTTTCTTTCCGAGTTCGACACCAGGCTGGTCGTACGGGTTAATGTTGAATAAGTGGCCAGCGATGACAGTTGCAAGTTCGTAGTACATGATGAATTGTCCAATATGGTATTCGTCAATTTTTGGGAGCGTTATTGTTATTGAAGGTCTTCCATGTTTTGCAAGTGCAAGTTGTGTACCGAGCTGTTCGCTGTTAAGCAACGTTGAAAGTTTCTTACCACCAAGGTAGGCAAGTTCAGGTTCGTTTTCATGTATCTTTGGTATGGTGATTTCTCTATCAAATTGCTCTGTTCTTAGGAACGTGATGACCTTATCATCTGGTCCTTCGTTATACAGCTGGACTTGTGAGTGCTGATCAACTGCACCAAGTGCTTTTACAGGTGTCTGACCTACGTGAACTTTATTGCCATCGTTGTCATACATTTTTCCAAGGCTTTCTGCCCATAGTTGTCTGTACCAATCGGCAAGGTAATACAATCTATTTGAGTAAGCCATCATAACGGATATGTTGCGCTTTTTCAAATAATGTAGATAGTGCGTAACGGCAATTAACGCTGCTGGGTTTTCCCAAAGTGAAGAGTTTATGGTCTTTTCGTAAGCATCTTTTGCTCCAATTATCAATTCTTCGATATCGACTCCAGCAGCTTTAGCTGAAAGTAATCCGACAGGTGTCAAAACGCTAAATCTTCCTCCAACATCTGGTGGTATTTCAAGCATTCTGATACCTTCTGCTCTTCCGAGTCTTCTCAAGACTCCTTTCTCTGGGTCTGTTGTGAAGATAAGGTGTTCTTTTGGGTCAAATCCGTATGATTCAAGGAGACCTCTCACAATGAGGTAATTTGCCATAGGTTCTGCTGTGGTTCCGGATTTTGAGATGATGTTGAACAAGGTGGTCTTCGGGTCAACACAATCGAGAACAGAGGATAAATAATCTGGGTCAACGTTGTCCACAACAAAAATTCTTAGGTAGCCATTTCTTTCATCGACACTCAATGAGTTCCAATTTGCAGGTCTGAGTGCATTTTGAATTGCGATATTACCAAGTGCGGAACCTCCGATTCCCAAAACGACTAAGTTATCGAAAGTGAATATGAAGTCACTCAACTCGTTAACCGAGTCAATCCATTTTCGTGTTAGCACAGCATTGACAAAACCAGGCTTATTTTCATCAAGCCTTTTCAAAAATTCCTCTACTTTCGTAGAATATGAATCAATTTCTGCGGTTTCAAGTCCGCCCTGCACATTCTCCGCAAGTGTGTACGTAAAATCGAATTTTAACACGAGTCACACCTCCACACAGGCCTATACAGCAATAGTGTTTTCAGTATTTTTTTGATTGACGTTACAGTTTCTAATTCAATTATCGGTATCTATGGAGTATATTAAAAACTCCCCTAGCATCTTAGTATTTAATTGGAGCAATTATTGGTAAGTCTTTGAGCAGGTTTCTTGGGTTCAAGTACGTGAGTTCAATTAAGAAAGCACTAGCAACAACGGTTCCTCCAACTTTTTCAACGAGTCTTTTCAGTGCGAGTGCAGTTCCACCGGTAGCAAGAACATCATCTACTATCAAAACTTTCTGACCAGGTTCAATGGCATCTTCGTGAATATGCAATTCTGCCTTGCCGTATTCTAGTTCATATGTGTCACTGACGGTTTTGTATGGTAATTTTCCAGGTTTTCTAACAGGGACAAAACCTTTGCCAAGAAGGTAAGCAATAGGTGCACCGATAATAAACCCGCGTGCTTCTGGGCAAACAACCAAGTCGAATTCGTATTTCTTGACCTCTTCTACGATGGTATCAATGGCATACTTAAATGCATCTGGATTCTTGATGAGAGGGGTTATATCACGGAATATAACGCCCTTTTGTGGGAAGTCTGGGATATCTCTGATAAAAGCTTTCAAGTCCATATCTTTTTACACCTCCATCGTGCTCTGTATTTTTTACGTATATATTCTACCACAAAAGTTTGTAGATTGAATACATGAATGCAGATAATATTCCACCGTATAAAGGGGCTTGTAACCATGAAAAGAGTATCTTGTTAAATGTCTTTGGGTTCTGTAACTTTGTACCCTTTGAGAAACCTACACCAATTAAACTACCAACTATTGCATGGGCTGGTGAAACTGGAAGCCCGATAAAAGAATATAACCCCACGGTCAAAGCTTGCGTTGCTATTGTAACCATCGCTGTAAAATCGTCGAGAGCTATAAGTTCTCGTCCAAGTGTGTAAATCGTTTTTTTGCTAAGAAAGATGACGCCCATACTAAGTGACAAACCACCTATCAGCAAAAGCGAATATACATTGTAGCCTTTTTGATAAAGTATTCCTGTAATCTTTCCAACGTCGTTTGCACCCATAGAATATACTCCATATATTGTGAAAACCCACAGGAATATTCTCAAAATGTAAGTTCTAACTTGCAAGTTACGTATACCTCTGAACATAGTTGCCAAAACTTTTTGAAGAATGAAGCCAAGTAAAAATGCAACCACGGGTGTTGAGAACCATCCTAAGACTATATACAGGAGTAACTGTGTGTTAATATTTTTGAGTAAAATACCAACTCCAACATTTGCACCTATTATCGCTTGTGTCATGGAAATAGGTAAGCCATTTCTTAAGAAAAATAGTGTTACTATTGCAGCTGAGATGTTGATTATAACCATTCCAGGCAAATCAACTTTTACTATGCCAGAAGATACTTTAAGTCCAGGTCTGCCCCCCAGTAAAGCGCCAGTGATAACTACCAAAGCGGCGATAGTTATCATTTTTTTCATTTTGAAAATTCCATTTCCAACAGTAACACCTAACGTGTTTCCTGCGTCGTTTCCACCCATTATTATGCCGAGAAATATCGAAGGTAAGAAGATTAAAATATCAAATAAGAACACAGTCTGCAAACGCCTCCCCTATCAGGATGTATCATGGTGTTTGTGTAGATGTCATCGCAGTATTGGAAAATATAACGCACGGTAGCGAAATATTATACTACGTATATCTGCCTATTTGAACGGTACATGAAATTAAAGGAAATTGATTAAGTGTGTTTTTCGAAGTTTACAAAAACAAAAGAGGGTACAGTTCATTTTTGTACCCTCTTTCGCAACTTTTCATTATTTTGGAGCAGGCGGTGGGACTCGAACCCACACCCTCCTCCTTACCAAGGAGGCGCTCCACCGCTTGAAGCTACGCCTGCACCAGCTAAGCTTTGGGCGCTAGACCGATGTTTATTTTACCAAATACTCCTGAAATGGTCAAGACTGCGCAATGCGATTTTGAAAATATTACTCTTCTTCATCTTCGTCTTCTTCGTCTAAGTCTACGAAGAAGTCTTCTCCGCCCATCATATCTTCCCATATTTTTGCTACTTCGTTGAATTCTTCTTCACTCTCAATTGAGTCAAGGAAGACGTTACCATCTTCATCTTCTGTCTTGACGAAAAGGTATGTATCTCCAAATTCGGAAACTTCATCATTTTCTACGAAGATTTCTTCACATACCCAGTATGTCTTTCCCTTGTTTTCAACTTCTCCGAGAAGAACGAAATGGTGTTCATTTCCTTCCTCGTCCATAAGAGTAAATGCATCGATGTGGTCATGGTGTTCATGTTCGTGATCATGGTGGTGATGGTCGTGTTCGTGGTCAAACATGTTAATCTCTCCTTCCTTAAAAAGATAAAAATACAAGTAATATCATACCACAGAATGGGATTTTTGGTTTAAATTTTAGTTAAAATTACGTTTTGTTTATCCTAATGCACATTTTTGCTCTTTGACAAATGAAAGATTCATTTATTTTCTTCAGTCACTTCACTTATCAATTTTCTGAGCAACTTGTCTGAAAATTCCCCTTTTAGACCTGGTAAGTTTGAGAGGTTGACCAACATTCGTATGAACGCTTCAAAAGAATCCTTGGGCACGACATTCGAAAGTTTTAAAAGATTTTGGGCAATAGTTTGTACTTGGTTTGAAAGCTTCTCGAGTTCTTTATCGTCAACATTTGTTAAATAATCGATTAACCTAATCAGAAGTCCGTTTGCCTGGTGGATATCTAAGGATGTCGGGATATTCCCTTCCAGTAGTATCTCAGAAGGACTATGTATTTTCCCTGCGAGTGATTTGTCTATAAACACTTTTGCAGCTTCTGGTCCTACGATACCGCTTGCAAGAATATACAAGTATTCTTTTTTGTCATCTTCAGACATGAGTGATAAGACTCTGCTTAATTTATGCCAACTTCTTGGGCTGGGTTTGATAGAAACCTTAAGAGAAACACTTTCGTGAACGGAGAGAAATTCTGGATATTTGGATATGAATTCTAGCACTTCTTCTTCTATTTGATTTTTCCGTGCCCATTCAACCCATTCTTTTGGGTCTGGGTGAATCTCAAGGATGAAAAATCTGCTCAGAAAGGCAGGGTCAGTGATAAGTTCGACTTGGTCGTAGTTTTCGTCTGGTGGGTTCATGGAAGCCATTATCCATGTGCCTTCTGGAAGAATGTGGTTATGTATTCTTTTATCCACAAGAAGTTGCATTATAGCGTTTCTAATACTTCTGTGAGCTCGGTTTATTTCATCCAAGAGAATAATCGTATTCCCATCTTCTGGCCACCAATCGGGAGCCAGAAACCTTGTCTTATTTTCATCCCTCGCAGGTAGACCTATTAAGTCACCTGGTTCCATTTGGGAAAGAACGAGTATGACTAATTTTCTGCCGGTCTCCTGGGCAATTTCACGTGCTATGTCTGTTTTTCCAACGCCAAAATGACCAATTAACAGGGGAATTTCACCTGCTTCCATTATTTTCCTTGACAGATACTTCGCTTCACGAACAGTCAACATTTTCACCTTCTTTTTGGTTTGCTCTTTACTCTTCAGGAGGTATTTTCGATTTCTTCTTTTCGAACGACTTCGAAAGCTTCACTGCTCAAGCTTCCAGATTCATCTGATTGTGAAAAACTTTGATGTTGACTTTCTTGGTTTTCCTGACTTTCGCGGATTTCTATTTGTTCAGGAGTTTCAAAGAGCATTTTGCCTATGCTTTCAAACGAAGCACCACCAGCTTGTCTTACCAATTCTTCTATCATACTTTCGTCTTTGAATGTATCTGTTAAGCTGTAAACAAAAGTTCTTCCAAGCTTCCTTCTTTTGATAACCCCAGCAACAAGGAGTTGTTTTATAAGGTTAGAAGAGTCCTTTCCGCGCATGCTATCTATTTCGAGTTTAGTAGCCTGCTTTCGAACCGCTAAAAATACAGCAATCTCAAGTTGAGCAGGAGAAAGACTACCAAGATTTCTTCGCTTGGCTACTTTTGAAACCACATCAGCAAACTGCGGTTTTGTGTAAAAACGGTAATAATCTTCTATTTGCTTTAACTCAATCCCATGTTCCTCAGAATCGTATTTTTCTTTTAGGTATTTAAGTATCTCGTCAAGTTCTTCTTCGGGGATTTTAGTTAGCTCAGCAAGGGTATTTTTGGATACACCCCTTGAAGCGAAGATAATGGCTTCAATAAGTGATATTTTGGTGGGTTCTAAATTTTGGATTGTCTTGTCTTCATCATTCTGGAACATTTGCGACATCTTGTCTCACCACTTTTCTTAGAACAAAATCATCGTCCATTGTGTATTTTTCAAACCTGATTAATTCCAAAACAGCTAAAAATTTTACAATAATTTCGTATTTGGAGGAGCTATCTCTGAGCAAATCGAAAAGATTGACCACATCGTATTTTTCCTCGATTTCTTCCATTATTCTCTCCAAAGAATAATTTTCTTTCTTTATTATGTAGACCTTCTGTTTAACTTCAACCTCTTGCAATGCAGCTTTGACGATTTTGACCAGTTTCTTCTCATCCACCTTTGGGAATGTGTATGGCACTTTGACAGGATATTGGTCAGCAGAGCTTTTGTTCATAATTTGCTCGGTTAGTTCCTTGAGACGGGCGTATTCTTCAATACGCCTTATGAGTAATTCTCGTTTGTACTCGTATTCCTTTTTTTCTTTTTCACTCATCGGTAGTAAGCTTTTTGATTTGAGTTCTAAAAGGTAAGCAGCAGTTGCGATAAATTCGGATGTGACGTTAAGATTAAGTTCCTCCATTTGGTTAACATAATACAAAAACTCATCCGCCAGTTGTGAAATCGACAACTGACGGATGTCTATCTTTTTCTTTTGCACTAAGTACAAGAGTAAATCAAGAGGACCCTCGAATTCGAGTTGCTCAAGTTTGAACAATAGCTCCATAATTTGTTATCAGAAGAAACCTTCTTCCTCAACTATAGATTCGTAAGGAATTTCGTATATCTCTAGAATACTTGCAACGCTTTCAGCATCCTTGCTATCAACCTTTATTGAAACAAGTCTTGAATCACCATCTTTGATTGTCAAAATCGAAAGGATGTTAATTTTGTTATTTGCAAGCACATCGATAATTTTCTTTAGTTCACCGGGTTTGTCTGGTAAGGTAAGGTTAATCCTAACACCGTGCTCATCCATAGCTGCCATTTCGGTCATAGCTTCTAGAACTTCTTGAATGCTTAATACACCTATCACTTCGCTGTTAGAGTTCACAACGGGCAGTATCGTTTCTTTGTTTTCAATGAGCATCATCGCAGCTTCTTCGATAGTTGAATCTTCAACAATGTAGAAATCTGGGAATACAACATACGGACCTACCTTTTCGTCCATTTCAACTTCTTTGATTACTGACTTATGCAGTAAACCATCAAATTTTCCATCTTCGTCGATTACTATACAATAATCGCAAGAATGCTTTCTCATTTCGTGGAGTGCTTCCGTTATGGTTTGTGTGTTTTTTACCTTTGGAAAGAATGTGTTAACCCATCTTACTGCCTTCATTTTTTATACCTCCCTTGCAGTTTTATCTGCTGTGAATTTTTGGTTTTTCAGAAATTCAGAAATAGTAATAATAAACCTCGCCACTGTCAGAACAATAGACAGCAAACGATGTATTTGAATTACCGATTTTGAATATCTCAAGTGGGTAATCTCCTGTGTCGAGGACAGTGATGTCCTTGCCATTTGTTGTAACCATGACTTTATTGTAAGGTGCACTTAGTGTCACAATGAAATTGCCAATCTTGGAAATCTGAGTTGGTGTGAAAGGCACTTGGAACGAATCCACTACACTATCATCTTTTACTATGTATACGGTTGAATTTGACATAGAAGAAATGTAATAATATCCTGAATCTTTGTCGTAATACGCACTTGAAATGTATGAAGCTAGCTTTGTTATTTTTCCAGTTGCTAAGTTGTAAACTTTACCACCTCGTGTGTCAACAAGTAAATCATTTACAAGAATAGAAGGGGTTGTTAACCCAACTTTGACAGGTTTTTCCCCTAGAAACTCCACGTCGTAATTATCGTTCCAAAGGTAAGTTCCCAAAAGCTTTCCCTTCCACAAGAACATATAAGCTGGGGAACCGGTAAAATTACTTGCGGAGAGTTGTTTCAAATTTTTATCGAAAACGTATGCTGCTCCACCTTCAAGTAGTATATAAATCTTCTCACTATCAAAGATACTAGCTTGTATCCGTCTATCGAATTTTACAGTAGAAATTAACTCACCACTAAGTGCCATTTTTGATAAAGATGGACCAGTCCGATCTACAATAATGTAACTATCCTTCAAGTCGTATGCAGCAATAACAAAGTTTCCAATGTAGCTATAAAAGTCGAGAATCTGTTTGCTTGAAAGTTCGTAAAGTGCCATTTTTTTGCTGAAGGGGTCGATAAAGATAACATCGCCATTGGTGCGGTAGTTTCTAAATGAGTACTTGATACCCACGTAAACTTTTTCGATAACTACACTGAATAGTGTGTTGGAGAAAATTAGTAGAACTAAAAGGGTGAAGATGAAAAGATGATTTTTAGAAGCTTTATAAGCACTTTGTTTAGCTTTTACTGCCAAGTTTTTTACAGTAACTCGCATACCCTTTTCAACAGCTCCTTTGCGACTTCTTCTTTTTTACCTTCAATCATTATTGTAGGTTTGTTCACGAAAACCAGGTATACTTGATTCTCATCGCTTCCCATAGCCTTCCTTGCGTCGTTAGCTACAATAACATCTGCGTTCTTTTTCATAAGTTTTTCATAGGCGTTTTCGACGATGTTTTGAGTTTCTGCTGCGAATCCTACAACCACCTGACCGGGTAATTTGTTTCTACCCACGAACTCAAGTATATCAGGAGTTTTTGAAAGTTCCAATATCAGCTTGTCCTGAGTCTTCTTGATTTTCTCTGGTGCGCTTTGGAGAGGTGAATAGTCCGCTACAGCGGCACACATAATAAGTATATCATATTCTTTATATTTTTCCAAAACAGCTTCGAACATCTCTTTTGCACTTTCTACATGAACGTACGAATCTATGTAGTAAGGAATTTGCAAGCAAGTGGGACCAGAGATGAGGCGCACTTGTGCTCCTAACCTTTTTGCTATCTTTGCTATAGCATACCCCATTTTACCGCTTGAATGATTAGAAATGTATCTTACGGGATCGATAGCCTCTCTCGTAGGACCGGCTGTCACCAATACTTTCTTTCCGAGCAAAGGTTTTTCTTCCGTAAGAATCTTTATGAATTCTATTATTTTTTCATTTTCTGGATATCTGCCTTTTCCAACCTCACCGCAGGCAAGGTGCCCTGCTTCCGGTTCCACAATCTTCCATCCGTGCTGTTTTAATTTTTCGATATTTTCTATTGTCATATCGTTTTCGTACATCCTAGAATTCATAGTTGGAACGATAACTTTGTTCGGTTTGTTAAAAGCGAGTGCTGTTGTTGTCAACAAATTATCAGCAAAACCGTGTGCAAGTTTTGCAATAGTGTTTGCTGTTGCAGGTGCGATGAGTAATACATCAGCCCATTTCGAAACTTCTGTGTGGATAATCCACCCTCGTTCTATTTCATAAGTATCTGTGAACACTTCGCAATTTCCAACGGAAGAAAAGACAATAGGACTGATAAGCTTTGTTGCATTCTCCGTCATGATTACCTTCAAATTCCACCCTTCTTTGCGTATCTTGCTAGCCAAGTCGACTGCTTTGTAAATAGCAATGCCGGAGGATACACCCAGCAGAATGTTCATTATTCTCACCTCGCATTGTAACTTCCCAAGCCTTTTTCTGGTCTTTCGCACCTTAATTATACCACTACATTGGTGATTTCATATATCTCTATTCTCCAAGAATCCGACAAAAACTTTTGTTCTGCCAAGAGTCTTTTTTCATAATGATTGATTAAATCTAGAAGAGAACCGTGATTTTCTGGAAAAAGCTGATTTTCAACCAAAAAAGTTGTCAAAAGTATTATTCTATCTTATTTCTTGGTATTTTGCATGTTTTTGATAATTTTAGCTTGACTTAAAACCGAGGATTGTGTTAAAATACAAACAAAAAAATTAAGGATGTTACATTTCCATATGTTTCCATGATGGGAAAGGTTTTCACAAGATTCTTTAAATCCTTTCAAGGGAGGGAGCGGGTATGAGGAGCTTTGGGAAACTTTTAGTGATTGCACTTTTACTCAGTTCGCTGAGTATATTCGGCGTCATTAAGATAGGTGCACTTTTGCCTCTTACTGGTGGTGTTTCTGCGTTTGGCGATTTAGTGAAAAAGGGCATCGAACTTGCGAACGAAGAGAAAGGAACAGTTCTTGGCCAAAAGATTGAAGTTGTGTACATGGACACACGCAGTGAAAAAACGGAAGCTGCAAACGGTATTGCGAGATTGATTGACAAAGAAGGAGTCATAGCAGTAATTGGTGAAGTTATCAGTGGTAATTCAATTGCAGCAGGTGAGATTGCAGAAAAGAAGAAAGTTCCTATGGTTAGTCCATCATCGACAAACCCACTAGTTACTCAAGGTAAGAAATTCGTTTCAAGAGTCTGTTTCATTGACCCACTTCAGGGAACTGCACTTGCAGAATTTGCTGTTAAGACGCTGAAGATAAAAAAAGCGACAGTATTTACTGATGTGGAACAAGATTACAGTGTTGGACTTTCGAACTATTTCATTGAAAGGTTTAAGAAATACGGTGGACAAGTGCTTCAAGTTCAATACAAATCTGGTGACCAAGAGTTCAGTGCACAACTTTCACAAGCACTCGCGTTTGGTAGTGAAGCAATAGTTGTTACAGGTTATTACAATGAAATAGCTCTTGTAGCACAACAAGCAAGGTCACTTGGTTTCAAAGGTTACATCCTGGCTGGAGATGGAGCCGACGCACCTGAGCTTATCAAAATCGGAGGGCAAGCTGTTGAAGGTATATACTTCTCAGACCACTACCACCCAGACGCACCTGTAACACAGGTTTCAAAGAAGTTCGTTGAGGCATTTGTAAAGAAATACGGTGTCAAACCATCGACACTTTCAGCTCTTGGATACGATGCATACATGCTTATTGTTGAGGCAATTGAAAGAGCGAAGACGACAAAGCCAGAATTGATAGCTACTGCTATCAGGTCAATTAAAAACTTCCAAGGCGCTACTGGTGTGATTTCGATAGATCCAAACACAGGTAATCCAACAAAAGATGTAGTAATTCTAACAGTTAAGAACCAGCAATTTGAATTTGCAGCTATGATTTCAGCAAGTCAACTAAAATAATATATTCTTAAATCAAGTGGGTGGGTTAATACCGCCCACTTTGATAATTACATTGATAGTGTTAACTTGTAGTGATGAAAGAGTGTAAGTGTGAAAGGATGAGATTGATATTACCATTGTGCGTTTTCCAAAGATTCTTCACTACACAAAAGCCTTGAATATATTTCGCTAAATTCTTCGTATTCTTCAGTCCTCGCTTGAGTCGGAAAAAGTCTTTCAACAATGAAAACTTGGATTCACATTGATTGTTTTTGCCGAGCGGTACCACTACGTGATTGATGTTTCTAAACAACAGCTTTACTGCACTTTCATATGCACCAAGTCCATCAGTAATAAGTTCAATGCTTTTAGGTTCAGAATTACCAAAGAACTTCTCGAGTAATACTTTGACTTGTCCCATATCACGATACTTTGAGACATGCCAACAAAGAATTAAGTTAGTTTCATGATCAACTAATAGCCAAACATAATATTTTCGTTCTTTGAACACAAGAACAGTTTCATCAGCATGAACTGAGAAAACATTTTCGATGGTAAATGTTGGGAAAAGTACAGAGAATAAAGTACACAGTTTAATAACCCATTTGTATATAGTGACATGAGATACTTTGATATTAAGAGAATGAGCAAGAGAGCGATAAGACATATTGTGTTTCATATACAAAACGAAAGCTTTTAAGGTGAGAAAGAGAGGAAAACGGAAATATTTAAATTTCTCAGGAATAAGGGTGAATGGTTCAGGAAGGTTAAAAGGAACTCTATCTTTGGTACGACAAGTTCTACAACGGAGGACGACGAAAGAGCGACGGACTTTGTAAATTTCCATAGATTTACCACAAGAAGGGCATTTGGGATAAGGGAAAGGAAAGTTTTTGCGTTTGTGAGAATGGAAAAGCTTGAAAGAATGATGGCAGGCTTTGCAAAGGAATTGTTGGTTACCGTATTTGTCATGACCGTTTTTGTACAAGCTGGTGGAACCGCATTTGGGACAAGAGAGTGTTGAGTTGTCCATATCGGGGAACCTGCTTTGTCAAGAGATGGTTGGGGGGTGTCCCCTCTTTATAAGGATAATGCGGTTTTTGGAAAGTTTCAATACTTTTAGTTAACATTATCATTACATTATAGGGAGGGATTGGTGTGAAAAAGACAACACTGGTATTGTTACTTCTGCTTACGCTCAGTATCTTTGCGGAAATAAGGATAGGTGTTTTGCTACCACTTACGGGCGGTATTTCTGCTTTTGGTGATTGGACAAAGAAGGGCATAGAGCTCGCCCACAAGCAAAAAGGTAGTGTCCTTGGTGAAAATATAACACTTGTTTATGCCGATACGAGAAGTGAAAAGACAGAGGCTGCTAACGCAATGGCAAGGCTTATTGACAAAGACAAAGTTATAGCGGTAATAGGCGAGATTGCAAGTAGTAATTCAATGGCTGCTGCTGAAATAGCGGAAGCAAGGAAGGTACCACAAGTTGCTGTTACATCAACGAATCCATTAGTTACTCAAGGCAAGAAATTTGTTTCAAGGGTTTGTTTTATAGACCCACTTCAGGGAACCGCACTTGCAGAATTTGCTGCAAAGACGTTAAAAGCTAAGAAGGTAACGATATTTGTTGACATAGAGCAAGATTACAGTGTCGGGTTGACAAATTACTTTGTTGAAAGATTTGAAAAGAAATACAATGGGCAAGTTCTTAAAGTCCAATACAAATCAGGCGATCAAGAATTCAGTGCTCAGATTTCTCAAGCATTGGCATTTGGTAGTGATGTCATTATGATGACTGGTTATTACAACGAAATAGCACTTGCAGCTCAACAGGCAAGAGCTATGGGATACAAAGGTTATATAATTGCCGGCGATGGTGCAGATGCCCCAGAACTAATCAAGATAGGTGGACAAGCTGTTGAGGGGCTATACTTCACAACACACTATGTACCGGAAGCTGCAACAACAAAAATTGCGAAGGATTTTGTTGACGCATTTAAGAAACAATATGGCACACTTCCAGCTATGAATGCCGCACTTGGGTATGACGCATATATGCTTATAGTTGATGCAATTGAACGAGCAAAATCAAAGGATCCAGTGAAGATAAACGAAGCTATCAGGTCCACAAAAGGCTTCCAGGGTGTTAGTGGAACTATTACGATCGATGCAAATGGTAATGCGGTAAAAGATGTTATTATAGTCAAAGTAGAAAAAGGTCAGTTTAGATTTACAGCAAGGATAGAACCAGACGATTTGAAATAATAAATTTTATACTAACCCTTGCCCTGGCAAGTTTTTGCTTCTGGGCAAGGGTTTTAAAGATTTATTGCATTCGATATTGAGGAGGTGCTTATATTGACTATAAATTTTACTATTTTTGTTCAAAACATCTTTAACGGGCTTATGGTCGGTGGACTGTACGCCCTTATCGCTGTCGGTTATACGATGGTTTATGGTATATTGGGGTTAATCAACTTTGCTTTTGGTGACATTATGGTTATGGGTATTTACTTTGCCTATTACGGTGCTACTTTGATAAGGCTGAGCTTTCCGTTGGCTGTGATTATCTCGCTTGGAGTGACGGCTGTTCTAGGGGTGTTGATTGACAGACTAGCCTATAAACCTCTTAGAAATTCGCCAAGAATTTCCGCTCTGATAACGGCAATAGGTGTTTCTTTCTTTATTGAGAGCTTTGCTGTGGTGTTTTTCGGTCCTAATTACAAGGCATTCTTGGAGGCTTTGCAGAATAAAACAATAGCGTTTGAGTCGTTTGTTATTGGCAATGTGTATCTGCCGAAGATTATTTTCATAATACTTGGAATAACAGCGGTTGCACTTTTTGTGCTCTTTTTAATTGTTTACAGAACGAAAATTGGAATGGCTATGAGAGCAATAGCGGCTGACATACCAACAACATCTTTGATGGGTGTGAACGTGGATAACGTAATAGGTTTCACATTTGCCATTTCTTCTGCACTTGCTGCTCTTGCAGGAGTTATGTGGGCATTAAGGTATCCGAGCTTTTATCCTTACACAGGTTTTGTGCCTGGGTTGAAGGCGTTCATAGCGGCAGTTCTTGGTGGAATTGGTTCGATCGGTGGTGCAGTGCTTGGTGGTATTTTGCTTGGTGTTATAGAAATGATGATAATAACGTTTTTCCCAACGCTTATGCAATACAAAGACGCTTTTGCTTTTATTATCCTTATACTGATTCTTCTTGTAAGGCCAGCAGGTCTTCTTGGCAAACGCGCTGTGGAGAAAGTTTAAGCTGAAGTTGGGGTGGGAGCGATGAAGAGCAAGACAAAAAGAGACTTAGGTTTAACAATTCTATTCCTAATAGTTGTTATCATTCTGCTGGCAATTGCTGATGCAAAGTTTGATTCATACAAAAAGCAAGTTCTTTCTTTGATGGCAATATACGGGATAATGGCGGTGAGTTTGAATCTTGTCAATGGAATTACCGGTGTATTCTCGCTTGGTCATGCAGGTTTCATATTGCTTGGGGCGTATACATCGGCACTTTTGACGATACCGCCAGACCAGAAAGCGATGATATTCATTATAGCCCCGCCAAGTCCTTTGATTGCAAATTTACACACGGACTTTTTAACTGCAACAATAATTGCAGGTTTGGTTGCAGCATTTGGTGCGTTTATCATAGGTTTCCCGGTTTTGAGGCTTTCAGGTGATTATCTTGCGATAGCTTCACTTGGTTTTTCTGAAGTGCTTAGAATTCTTGCACTTAACTTACAGTCCATTACGAATGGTTCACTTGGGTTGAAAGGATTGCCGAATTACACAAACATTTGGTGGAGCTGGGGCTGGCTCTTTGTCACGATAGTTTTTATTGTTAGCCTTGTAAAGAGTTCGTATGGTCGTGCACTCTTGGCGATACGAGATAATTCTATCGCTGCTGAGGCGATGGGTATCAATGTTTTTAAACATACACTTTTGTCTTTTGTGATAAGTGGCTTTTTTGCTGGTGTCAGTGGTGCGCTTTACGCACACTGGCTTACAACAATCGACCCAAGGATAACAACGTTTGGACCAATACTTACTTACTATGTGCTAATCATGGTTGTTCTTGGTGGACTTGGAAGCATAAGTGGCTCGGTTGTTGGTGCGATAATCTTTGCATTCCTGATGGAATGGCTTAGAGCTTTCGAGCAACCATTTACATTCTTTGGAAAGCAATTTCCAGCAATCCAAGGTATGAGGATGCTGGTGTTGTCTGTGCTATTTGTTGTCACAATGATTGTGTGGAAGAGGGGAATTTTTGGAAGAAGCGAACTCACTTGGGAAGGAATAATCAACTTCTTCAAGCGAATTGGCTTGAGAAGGAGTGGTGAAAAATGAGCAATGTAGTCCAAGATAAACCAAATAACGTCAAAAACAGACGAGTTATTCTTAAAATGGACCATGTCACAATGCAATTTGGAGGTCTAACTGCAGTAGATGATTTTAATAACGTCGCTTACGAAGGTGAGATTCTGGGAATTATAGGTCCAAACGGTGCTGGTAAGACAACAGCGTTCAATGTTATCACAGGAATTTACTATCCAACAAAGGGTAGGATAATCTTTGACGATATAGACATTACGCCGTACAAACCGCATCAAATTACGCACCTTGGAATAGCAAGAACATTCCAAAATATCAGGCTCTTTGGAACATTAACTGTGCTTGATAACGTGCTTGTAGCGATGCATCATCTACTCTCTACAAGGGATGCGGATAAGATTCTCAGAAACCATGGCAAACCGCCGAAGATAAAAGGACACCTCTGGTTCTGGCGTGCTGTAACGAAAATAGGATACAAAAAGAAAGAGATGGAAATGCGAGAAAAAGGTATGGAACTTTTGAGAAAGGTTGGACTTGACCATTTGGCACACGAACTTGCTTCATCACTTCCGTATGGTCAACAAAGAAAACTTGAAATCGCAAGAGCATTGGCTACGGAACCAAAATTGTTGCTTTTGGATGAGCCCGCAGCAGGTATGAACCCAAAGGAATCAGAGGAATTGATGGAATTCATCAGATACATCAGGGATGAGTTTAAGCTTACAGTGATACTCATTGAGCACGATATGAAGGTTGTCATGGGCGTTTGTGAAAGGATAATAGTTATGGATTCTGGAAAGATTATCGCAGAAGGCACACCGGAAGAGATAAGCAAAAACCCGAGAGTTATAGAAGCTTACTTAGGTAAGGAGTGGGAACATGCCGGTGCTTGAAGTTGAGGGACTCCACGTATTCTACGGCGCAATACATGCTATTAAAGGTATTTCTTTTAAGGTAGAGAAAGGACAGGTAGTAACTCTTATTGGTGCCAACGGTGCTGGAAAAACAACTACGCTTTCCACAATAGCGGGTTTGGTAAAACCAAAAAGGGGAAGAATATTGTTCGATGGGAATGATATTCAAAACTTGCCTCCACACCAAATTAACAGGATGGGAGTTTGCCTTGTTCCGGAAGGAAGAAGGATATTCCCTAACCTAACGGTTATGGAAAACTTGATGATGGGTGCTTTCAATAGAAAAGACAAGGATGGAATAAAACAAGACCTTGAGTGGGTGTTTACACTCTTTCCAAGATTGGCTGAGAGAAAAAATCAGCTTGGCGGAACACTTTCTGGTGGCGAGCAACAAATGCTTGCAATTTCGAGAGCTCTAATGAGTAGACCCAAGGTCCTCATGATGGATGAACCATCACTTGGTCTTGCTCCAATACTCGTCGAAGAAGTTTTTGAGATTATCAAAAAACTCAATTCCGAAGGAATTACTATACTACTTGTGGAACAAAACGCCGTCGGTGCATTGAACATATCGCATTACGGATACGTCTTAGAAACAGGTAATATCGTTCTTGAAGGACCCGCAAAAGACTTACTAAAGAACGAACAAGTAAAGAAAGCCTACCTCGGATTGTAAACTCTCATCTTAACACCTATTGATAGTTGTCAAAAAACAATAAATACAATATCTTGGGTGGGATTTTGAAAATTCCCACCCTTTTTTCTTGACAGCAAGGCGTAGGGTATGATACTATATATAGTGTAGTTGTTTAAGAATTATACAACATAGCGTATTTTATCTTTGTTTTATCGACTTCCTTTCGGCTTTTTATCATTTTTATCTAACGCCAACTTAGACTTTGTGGGGGATGTGTATGGAGATTATGCAATCAGAGGGTGTTGTTCTAGAACCTTTCCAATCATTGATATTAGGAAAGCCACTTTTGCGAGTTGTTCGCGTGATGCAAGGTGACCATCCGAGCCTACCTTCCGTGAGCGTTTACTTCCAAGGATGCGACGCCTATCCGAAGTGTTTGGGATGCCACAATCCAGAGACGTGGGATTTTGATGAAAAGCTTGCTGTTGATTTTTCTCACTTGGTACAGCACGTGGTAGCCAAGCTTGATGTTCTTTTGAATGTGTATGACAAAGTTGCTCTTGTTTTGCTTGGAGGAGAGCCACTTTCTCCGAGGAACAGAAAGTATGCTTACATACTTGCAAGAGTTGTCAAGGAAGTTTTCCAAGAAAAAGTCGTAGTTCTTGTTTACTCTTGGAGGACTCCCAAAGATTTGTTAGAACTCGACGTGCCTTTAGATTACTTTGACGAGTATGTTCTTGGACGTTATCTACAAAAATATCATCGCGATGGGTTCCCTGCCTCAGCAAATCAACTTTACTTAACTAAAGAGGAACTCAAGCAAATTTTTGAGACTTTGAAAATCAACAAGCAAATGAAGAAGGGAGAAGTGTTATGCAACTTTTGAAAGACATGCTAAGAGCGTTTAGTTTTTCAAATGACTTTGTTGATGAAATTTCAAATGTGCCCGCAGAGTTTTTGGAGTTAGAAGGTCTCAACTGGCAACTCGATGTTGTGAAGTTTACTGAACATTTCTTTAATAATGGGATTTTGAATTCTACAATAGATGCGAACGCGAATGTAAGAAGTACGAATGTGTATACATACTTCAACGAGGTTGTGAAGCCATGGTCAAAATTGTATTCTATTTACTACATCTACGAACGTATGAAATCACTCTTTGGGCAAAAGGATGCAAAAAATTTTCTTAGATACCAGATGTATGGAGACATATACTTGCATGATGCCCACCATGCTGCGTTCGAACCATATTGTTATGCTTACTCGCTAAGACCTATTGTGGAAAAGGGATTGTTCTTCATCGATAGCATAAAATCAGTCCCTGCAAAGCATCTTTCTTCATACATTCAGCATGTGATTCAATTTGTCATGTTTGCTTCCAACCAACAATCCGGCGCGGTTGGTTTGCCTGATTTCTTTGTTTGGCTTGCTTATTTTTACAGAAAAGATTTGGAAAGCGGTGTAATACCAAAAGATAAAGCTCAAGAATACTTGCACCAGCACTTCCAGATATTCACATATTCTATCAACCAACCTATTAGAGGCACTCAATCACCTTACACGAATTTTACATACCTTGACAGGAATTACATTAAAACGATATTTGAAGGCGAGACATACCCTGATGGTTCGGCTATTACGGAATATGTGGAAGATATAATCTCTCTGCAAAAAGAATACTGGTTGTGGATATCTAAAGAAAGGGAAAAACAGATGTTTACCTTCCCTGTATTAACAGCATCTTTGCTCTATAAGGATGGAAAGTTTGTTGATGAAGATAGTGCGCGGTTCATAAACAAAGTCAATATGAAATGGCAAGATACGAACTGGTATGTCTCTGATAGTATCGATGCAGTTGCTTCGTGCTGTAGACTAACAAGTTCGACAAGGGAGTTAAAGTTCAAGATGGGACCTGATAAATTGGCGGGAATGGTCAATTCTATTGGTGGTTCTGATTTGAACATAGGTTCGTTTAAGGTGGTTACCATAAACCTGCCAAGGATTGCACTGGAAACCAAATCGAAAGAAGAATTCATGAGAAAACTCCAAGAGAAAGTTATATTAGTCCAGAAAGTGCTGGCAGCAATAAGAAACATCATCCAGGAAAGAATTCAGCAAGGAGTTCTTCCGCTTTACAATTTGGGTTTGATGGATTTGAACAGACAATACGGAACAGTTGGTATAAACGGATTGTTTGAAGCTTTGGAGATAATGGGGCTAACGACGGTCGATATAGATGGAGTGAAATATTCTCAAGAAGGTGAACTGTTCGCAAGTCAATTGCTTGACGAAATCAAAAGACTTAACGACGAAGCTTTTGAAAAGTACGGATTTACGTTCAACATAGAACAGGTTCCAGCCGAAAAGGCAGCAGTTACATTGGCACAAAAAGACAGGCTACTTTACGGCACAGATTATGTTCTCTACTCGAACCAATGGTTACCTCTTACAACAGATACGGACATGCTCAATAGGATCAAGTATTCAGGAATACTCGATAAAAAAGTCTCTGGTGGAGCTATATTGCATATCAACATCGACTCACCGTTTAGAAATGAAGAAGAAGCATGGCATATGGTGAATTTAGTTGCAAAGATGGGAGTAGTGTATTTTGCGTTTAATCAAAAGATAAGCGTATGTGAAGAAGGACATGCGTTCTATGGTTCCAAATGCCCAACATGTGGGAAGAACAAAGCAGACGAATACATGAGGATAGTTGGTTATTTGGTGCCAGTTAGTTCATTCAACAGCGTGAGGAAAAAAGAAGAATACCCAAAGCGGGTATTCTACAAAGCATAAACTACTAATCCCCATCCCCCTTTGTTCCGCAAATTAATTAAAACATTCTCAACTGTCCCTCCGGGACAGTTTTTTTTGTGGATTTTATTTTCTTCATCTGCCCTTCTTTCAAAATGCCAACTTTCTTTTCTATATCGCTCTTTTCAACTATTATATTGAGGATTTCTTTAGCCCTTTCAACAATGCTCTGTGGTAAGCCGGCGATAGCAGCGACTTCTATTCCGTAACTTCTATCGGCAACTCCTTCCACAACTTTGTGAAGGAAGATAACACCATCTGGAGTTTCTCTAACCTCGATAGTTAAATTTTTAATTCCTGGGTACATATCAGCCAACTCGGTCAGTTCTGTGAAGTGTGTGGCAAACACTGTTTTGCATTGCACTTCATTGTATATATACTCGCTTATAGCCCATGCAATGCTTATTCCGTCAAATGTGCTGGTTCCCCTCCCAACCTCATCGAGCAAAACAAGGCTTTTTTCAGTTGCTTTGTTGAGAATAAGAGCGACTTCGCTCATCTCTGTTAAGAACGTGCTCTTTCCAGTTGATATGTCATCTCTTGCACCCATGCGGGTGAATATCCTGTCAAATACTGGAATCTTTGCAAAATTTGCAGGGACAAACGACCCAATCTGCGACATTAATGCAATTAGTCCAATTTGCCTTATATACGTACTCTTCCCACTCATATTTGGACCCGTTAATATGTACATTCTTAAATTTGCATCCATGTAAGTGTCATTTGGCATGAATTCGTTGACAAACCTTTCAACGACAGGATGTCTACCTTGTAGTATTTCAAATTCTCCGTTTGAAAGAACAGGTCTGACGTATCCATAAAGTCTGGCTATGTAGGCGAACGATGTGTATATATCAATCCAAGCGAGTGTTTCAGATGTTTTTCTCAATGCCTCCGTATATGTCTTCAGTTCGTCGCAGAGGTTTGCAAATATCAATTTTTCAAGTTCCTCAACGCGCTCCTTTGCAGCCAATATCTTTTGTTCAAATTCTTTTAGTTTTGGGTTCGTGTAACGCTCTGCGTTAACGAGAGTTTGAAGACGTGTGTAGTCTTCCGGGGCATTTTTCGTTTGACCCTTCGGAATTTCGATGTAATACCCAAAGACATTGTTGAACCCTACCTTCAACTTTTGAATACCAGTTCTTATCCGTTCCATTTCTTCAAATTCTTTGAGTTTTTCGTTTGAATGGTAAAGAAGTTCTCTGTATTCATCAAGTTCTTTGGATACACCTTCTCGGATGATTTTTCCTTCTCCTAAGTCTCCCTCAATCTCGTCATTTAAGGTGTTTTGAATTTTTTCTTTAACGATACTCAAATCTGGTAGTTCTTCGACAAGGTTTATCAGATTTTCATTGCTTTCCAAAGCTTCTCGCAAAGGCTTTATAACTTCCAATGTGTTTTTCAAACTGATTAAATCCTTTGGCTTTGCACTGTCGTACTGGAGTCTGTTGATTATTCTCTCCAAGTCATACACACCATCGAGATATTCTCTGATTTCGTTTGTGAGCAGCGTATCTTCAAAGAATGCACTTACCATATCGTGTCTTTTCTCTATCGCTTTTCTGTCTTTAAGTGGATGGAGAATTATCCACTTTAGGAGTCTTGCACCCATAGGGGTTTTAGTTTTATTCAAAACATCGAAGAGGTTTTTCCCACGCTCACCTGGAACGAGTGACAGGTTCTCAATGGTGGAAGAGTCAAGCACCATGTAAATTGATTCATCAAGCACTCTTGGTACCTTGAGCTTTGCTTGTTTGTTAAGTGTGTAGTTGAGATATTTGATTGTTGCACCCAGTGGATAATGTGCTTCACCAAGTTCGAAGTGTTCTATCGTTGCTAATCCGTACGCTTCTTTGATAGCATCGATTGCTCCTGTGTAATACCAATCATCGAGCCTGTCAATGAAAATTTTGATTCTATCTTTAAGTTTGGGATACAAACTTTCAGGGCAAATGATTTGGGAGATTTCGTGTGTTTCAGCAAAGTCGTAAAATTCTTCGAGATTATCAAATTTCTTTACTATCACATCTCCTGTCGAAGTGTCGGTGAGAACGCAGTACAATTCTCCTGCTTTTGTCTCGTAAATAGATGCCATGTAATTGTTGCTCGTTGTCAAAAGTTCGTCTTCAATAAGCGTCCCAGGGGTTATGACACGTGTCACTTCCCGCTTAACGATACCCTTTGCAGTTGCGGGGTCTTCCATTTGCTCGCAGATTGCTACCTTATAGCCACTATCTACGAGCTTTTTCAGATAATTGTCCAGTGCATGGTAGGGTATGCCTGCCATTGGTGCATCCTGACGTTTTGTAAGAACAATATTCAGCACCTTTGACACAACGAGTGCATCATCGAAGAACGCCTCATAAAAATCCCCTAATCGGAAGAGCAAAATCGCATCTTGGTATTTCCTTTTTATATCAAGATATTGCTTCATCATGGGTGTTAATTTCATATCCTTAAGATTGGGGAAGAGAGCATCGGCTGAATTTGTTTCTGGACGATGAGTCATTAAACCACCTCTCATTTTTCCTGCAGTTGATGTATTTGCTTTTTCTCGAAATTCAACTCGGCGATACTTTTTTGCAAATAAAGCGGTTCTATGTGCAGAGCATCGACAAAATTATTTGAGCTTATTTCTTCAAGAGTTAAGAGATAGAGGTTTCTTGCACTTGGTAAATTGTACTCTGAATACTTTGGTTCTTCAAGAACGATACCGATATCCTTAAAATTCTCAGCCCCGTCTCCAAGTATCAGTGCTGGTTTGTTTGATACAACTCCTTTGAACTTTTCTCTTACCACATCAATAGATTCTATAAATGGTTCAACAATTGTTCTGAGTTTGCCAGTTTCAGAATGATATAACCCGGCGTAGAGGTAACCTTCCCTTGCTTTTCTAACAACTCCTATGTATCCGTTGAACGTTAGTGCATTCATTGCGATAAGCTTCAGTGAACTTATTTGAACGAACTTTTTTCCAATTCCCAAGCCAAGAGAAAAAGATATGCCAACCCGAAGCCCTGTTAATCCTCCAGGTCCAATTCCTATCCCGATAACATCTAAATTGCCAAAATCCACTTCTTTCATCTTTTCAACTACCTGAGACACTTGAATACCATGCTTGGCTTTTGTATCGAGCTCAACCATTATCTTTTTTTCTTCATCAAAATAACAGGCAACAACCCGTGGTGAGGATGTATCGATTGAGAAAACCTTCAACGTCATTCCTCCTTGTCTTTCATAACTTTTTATGTTGCCTTACACATTATTTTATCACAGTTGATGAGCAAAATCTATTTCCCAAGTCACTGTTCTTGTTCTTCTCTTTAAATTCGTGTACAAGTGATATAATGAAATTTACCACGCACTGGGAAAAGTTACTGAGATTTCAAACTTAAGGGAGTGCCCTGGATTGGAAAACAAAAACTTGCGAGAAGATATAAAGACAATAATTGAGAAAGTTAAACAAGAAATTCTTCCAGACAACACAGTCAAGATGTGGCTGGAGAAAAATATTTCCAAATTTCAAGATTTAAAAGGTAACTTGTATGTTGTCGCCATCGGTAAAGCTGCATGGCGTATGGCAAAGGCTGCAAATGATGTGCTCAGACATATGATTAGCGATAAAGTTATTCATGGAGTGGTTGTAACAAAGTACAACCACTCCGAGGGCAATATTGAGAATTTCGAAATTTACGAAGCGGGACATCCTGTTCCAGATGAAAACACACTCATGGCAACCAAAAGAGTACTCGAGTTGACAAACAATCTCAAAGAAAATGATGTCGTCCTGTTCCTTATTTCTGGTGGAGGTTCAGCACTCTTTGAGATGCCAGAGGATGGCGTAAGCCTCGAAGATATCCAAAAACTGACCGAAGCACTGTTAAAAAGTGGTGCAGATATAGTAGAGATAAACACCGTTAGAAAGCATCTATCGAAAGTTAAAGGTGGAAGATTTGCTCAGCATGTCTATCCGGCAAAAATCGTGTCTCTTGTACTTTCGGACGTATTAGGAGATAGACTTGACAGTATTGCATCTGGTCCTGCGTATCCAGATGGAACAACGTCTCAGCAGGCGATTGATGTGCTCAGAAAGTATAACATAACGGTGAGTGAGAAAATTCTAAATGCATTAGCGCAGGAAACACCAAAAGAATTGTCGAATGTTGAGACATTCATAGTCGGCAGTGTAAAAGTTGCCTGTGAGAATGCTGAAAAATTTGCAAGCCAGCTTGGATATAACACATTCGTTCTTACAACTACACTCGATTGTGAGGCAAAAGAAGCAGGAAAATTTTTGGCTTCCATAGCAAAAGAGATAAAAAACAGCGACAGACCAGTCAAGAAACCAGCAGCGATAATACTTGGTGGAGAAACTGTTGTTAAAGTAAAAGGAAGCGGAAAAGGTGGCAGAAACCAAGAACTGGCTTTATCCTTTGCACTTGCAATTGAAGGACTTGAAAACATCACACTTTTCACTTTTGGAACAGATGGAACTGATGGACCAACCGATGCTGCAGGAGGCATTGTCGATGGACAAACAGCTCATAAAATAAGGAAAGCAGGTCTTTCTCCGGAAAGCTTTTTGGAAAACAACGATTCATATAACGCACTCAAAATCGCAGGAGACTTATTAATCACAGGACCAACAGGGACGAATGTGAATGACCTTATCGTCCTGCTTGTTGGATAGCTAAAAAGGTGCAAAAGAAATGAAGGTCGGTCCAAGAGGACCGACCTTTTTTAAATCTCATAAATTTTCAAAGTAAAACATCACTTAATCTTGACCACCAACACCTCCGCCACCGTATCACCAGTGTTTTCCAAGCTATGAAGAATGTTCTGCGGAAATTCAATCAATGAATCCTTCTCGAGTTCGTAAGAATCATTTTCAATCACGACTCTAACTTTCCCACTTATAACGAACAACAACGCAAATTCTTTTGATGAGTGCTTTTCAAGCTTCCCACCAGGTTGGATGGTAATCTTTGCCACGATTGCCTTCTCAGAGTCATAGAATCGTCTCGCATCGATTAATCCACCCAAAAGATTTTGAACATCCGAAACTTTGTAGACCATACTAAATCACTCCTTTCATTCCTCATCGTAGATTCGTTTTTCGCCTGTTATTTTTTGTATTGGTGCGATATCTTGAGTGACTTCCAATGTTCCGAGGTATTCTCCTTTTTCATTTCTCACGGCAAAGTATCTTATAAGCACATATTTTTCGCCAAGTTTTATCCAGAAATCAGCATTGTCACGCTTTCCAGATTTGAAATCTCTCAGTATCTTTTCTACAATATGGACACTCTTTGGTGGATGGCAATTCTGGACTTTCCTGCCGATTACATCTCTTGTTCTTAAGAATATCCTTTCTTTACCTTCACTAAAATATCTAACTTCATCGTTTTTGTCTACGAATGTTATATCTATAGGTAAAGTGTTAAGCAAATATGTAAGTTCCTCGATGCTAAATGAACCAGATGGGAGATTAATCCTACCCTGAGAACTTAAAGGAGTTGCTGCTGTTTTTTCTTGACTAAGGACGCCCATCTCTTGTAAAAGACTCTTCAGCTCGTCGTAGGCTTTTAAGAGTTTCTCGATTTGCACTGGTTTTTCTGAAGGCATATCTTTTGAATCTTTTTTATGTGGTTTTTCAAAATCAATAGGTTCTGGGAAATAGCAGCAGTAACCTATTTCATCGAAGGTCTTTCTAATTTGCTTGAATTCATCTTCGCTGACAAGATTAAGCGCCGTTGGGAAAAGGATCTGATTTTCTTTATGCATGTGCATCATGAACATTTCAAGAAGCTGTGTGACAATACTTGCTCCATGAGATTTGAGCCTTTCAGTATCACGAGATTGTATAATCTCTGTGAACTCCTTTATCATCGCTCGTATTGAGTCATGTTCAGACCACATAACCTTTGGTGGTTGCTCTACACCGTACTTTTCAACGTACGGAAATATCCCGTATTCTTGCTTTTGAAAGTGTAGTTCCACCTTTTTCAATTCTTCTGTCAATTTTCCAATTGCTACGAGTGTTTCAAAGTAAAACGATTTGGTTGCTGAATTGACCAAATCTTTTAAATTTTTCAACATACCAAGAATCTTTTCATGTTCTTTCATGGATATGTAAATCGGATGCCACGGTTCAACCGTTGGCTCCTCGTTCAAAAATTCTTCCATCAATTCAAGATGAACATCACAGATTTCCCTGATTCGCTCAACGGTTATACCATCTTCTCTTGATAATTCATTCTCAACAAGTGCAATCTCTACGGGTTTTAAATCCTTGATAACTGATTTAATCTCTTCTTTGAGTCTTTCTAATTCTTCTGGATTCTTATCAGCACGTCTAATCAGGTTTTTCAAATACTCTCTCTTGTTAAAAATCTCTGCCATACTTCGCACCTCCAACACATAAATTAGGTAAGACTAACTATATTTTATTAGAATTTTGTAAGAATATCCGTAACATAGGTTACGAACCGAGTAAAAGATTTACCATAATTATTTTGGAGGTGCATAAATCTATTTATACGTTCTTTATTGTGCAAAAAATCACTATAGATAGCTTTGACGAACAAAAATCGTGGAGTTATAATGAAAAAATAACATTATAGATGACGGATTTCTTAATTTCTTATGTGGCTTGGATTAGTGTGGAAATGTTTTAAAAATCGCGTAAGAGGTGAAGTGATATGGAAAAGAGACATGGGTTTCTAAAGTATTTTTCACTTGGAGTATTGTTATTGATGGTGCTTTTTATAACTGGTTGTACACTATTTGGTCCAGGACCGTTGCCAACTCAACCTGTTACGGATCAAACGAAACTGGAACCGAGTGATCCAAGGTATGTGGCTGAATTACTTGCTGACGATGAGTTACAAAGCATTGTTAACGATGCTTCACAGACTGCAGTTGCAAAAGATTTCAAAGTAATGTATGAAGGAAAATTCAATTTTAAGACTCTGGCTGATGAATTTGACCCTTCACAAATTTTAGACATACTTCAACCACACGAAACGTATATAAAGAAAATTGAGGCATTCTTAAATGATGGAGCAAAGAAGTTTTATACACATCCAGAAAGACAAAACTACATTGTTGAAATCCAAGGCGAAAGGAAAGATAAGATAGTTGCACTTGCTAAGCGGATTAATCCAGAAGTAAATGCTCCAGAGAAGTTGTACATGGACTACAGGGACTTCTCTGTGGCATACAACATGCTTGCCGGCCTTTACTATTCATATATTGCAGCTGTGCAAGCAGATCACTTTGAAAAAGCATGGAAAGAAGTTCTGACTATTACAAGTACAGATACAAAATTTGTAATAAAAGATGCAAGAGACTACATTAGGGCAATACTCTTTGAGTTAGCAAAAGGTCCTCTGACTGATTTCTCGAAAGTTAGAGAGTATACTACAAACTTGCTATCTGTCAATAATCCTACTGATTTACTTAACATGGCAGACATACTAAACCCAGAACCATTTAAGCTTGTCGATGTGAACAAAATGCTTGATGCGGTAAAATGGAGTGTTATGAGTTACCTCGAAATTGGTGCGTTTGAGAACAACACAAGTATAATTGATGATAAAGGTTACAGAAAAGATGGAAAAGAATCAATAACAACGCTCTTTGCTAAAGCATTTGAAGAGAATGAGTGTTTCGTAGCAAAGAACATACTTGAAATGCCAGCAAACTTTGGAACTCTTAAGTTGAACGGAAAAGTTCCAGAAAAAGTTAAAGATGTTCTTGAAGAATTTAATAAAGCTCTTCCAAATGTTGGTATGATTGAATTAACTCAGGAAGCTACAATGAGTCTTCTTTTTGATGAATACAAATACAAATTCATCTACACGTTAGATTTCAGAAAATTGTACAAAGATTCTATCGATTTGAGAGATAACAATATTGGTATAAAAAAGGCTTTCTTCGATACCATTTTTGCAAGTGCGGATGCGTTCAATGGTTTTACTCAAAGACTTGCTAATGGTCAGTTAACAAACGAAGATGTAAGTTTGATAATTAACAACCTCCCGTTCATCGTTTTAAGTATTGACCCAAATAACCCAAGCGCGGGTGTTAGATTCCAACTCAACAACAATGGGGATCTAAATGACCCTGCAGCAAAGATAGAGTTTATACTTTACACTAATTATACAGAAGTTATGCCAGAAATTTCATCGGCGGTAAAAACATTCGTTGTAAGGGAAGGTTTGAAACAAAAGCTTGAGGAGATGTTGAAAACTAATCAGAAATAACGTATAGATTTTAAAATAAGATAGACCATCTAAAGCAAGCCGGTTTTTTCGGCTTGCTTTTTTTATTTTCTAAGCAAACTTTCAGCAAACTACAAGGACGTTTTAAGCTTTGCTGAATACAATTGCATTGTCCTTTGTAAGAAAGGACGAAAAACAAAAAAACCACAAACTTAGAGGAGGTTGGTAGGTATGAAAAAGTTCTTAGTCGTCTTAGCGGCAGGTGTGCTTTTGGTAGGTAGTATTTTTGCATTTGGTCCAGCAAGTGCGCCAAGGTATGGGTATCAGTCAGCAACTACTCAACAAACGCAAGTTCAACAAAACACACAAACAAGGCTCTACAAAAATCTACCTGCAGGAACAACACTTGGTGAAACTCAGACATTCAAAGGAACGGTTAAGGAATACACATGGGATGTAAACAAAGGCTTTATACTCAAAGTGCAAGTGGGAGATGCGGTATATGATGTTCACGCAGGACCTATATTCAAATCAGTTGAACTCAAAGCAGGACAGTCAATAGAAATTGTTGGAAAACTTGCAACAAGTGGGGAAAGTAAGTTTATATTAGCTGAAAAAGTTACAGTAGATGGAAAGGTTATTGATACGGCAAGTTTGAAAGGACCAAAAGGACAGGCAAACAGGGCAGATGTGGTTAGAAAAGCACAAAGACCAATGCAGGCAAGAGGATGCAGAAGATAATCAAACAAAAGACAGAAAGAAAAGAGGCTTCGGGGAAGAACCGAAGCCTTTTTTATTATGTCACTTCTTTTTGCAAAAATCCTTTCTCAATTTTCTGTGCCAATTCCACGCGGTTTTAATAATATCCTCAAGGTCGTATTTTGGTTGCCAATTGAGTATTTTCCTTGCTTTTTCGTTGTCAGCTATTAAATATGCTGGGTCACCAGGTCTTCTGCCAGTTTCTTCGACTTTAAAATCAATCTTTGTGATTTCTTTGACTTTTTCTATAACCTCCCTGACGGAGTATCCCGAACCATTGCCAAGGTTGAAGTAATCGGTCTTGTTCTCGCTCATTAGATATTCCAAACCTTTTATGTGTGCATCAGCTAAGTCATTAACATGGATGAAATCTCTTATACATGTACCATCTTTTGTGTCGTAATCTGTTCCGAATATTTTCACGCTTTCTCTTACTCCGCAGGCAGCATCGAGTATCAACGGGATTAGATGTGTTTCTGGTTCGTGCGCTTCTCCGATTTCCAAAGATTCATCAGCGCCTGCTGCGTTGAAATATCTGAAGCGAATGCTTTTTAATCCGTAGGCTTGGTCGTAATCTTCGAGTATTTGTTCAACCATGTATTTGCTTTTGCCATAAGGGTTAATTGGTGCTTTTGGGTCGTCTTCTTTTATAGGGATACGTTCTGGCATGCCATATACTGCAGCGGTTGATGAGAATATAAAGTATTTTACGTTGTGTTTGAGCATGGCATTCAGTAATGTAATGGTATTTGAAACGTTGTTTTTATAATATTTGTTCGGGTCTTTGACAGATTCTCCTACCTCGATGTAAGCGCAAAAGTGCATTACGGCTTCTACGTTGTAGTTAGCGAATACTAAATCAAGCAAGTTTTCATCTGCGATGTCGCCTAATATAAACTCACCATATTTTGCAAAGCTACGATGTCCATGAGAAAGGTTATCTAAAATAATTACGTCGTATCCCCTTTCTTTTAGCATCTTGCAAACATGTGAACCTATGTATCCTGCGCCCCCAGCAACTAAGATTGCCACAATATCTCCTCCCGGGTTTTCGTATATTTTGAGCTTGCCATTTTAAATTCTATCATTTACCTTTTTCGCTGTCACCTTTCTTCTATAAATTCCTCGAGCTTGATAATATCGATGCCGATTTTTTCCCCTATTTCCACAACTTCGTCTTTCGCTGTGAAATACAGAAATTGCCAACCTTGTTCTGATAGGTCCACAAGTTTTTTGATTTGCTTTTCAAGGCGGTTTTTGTCGTATCTTACAAACGGATCATCGAGGATAAAGAATGCTTTTTCACCGCTGTTTTTTCCAAAGAGATGTTCTGCGAGTGCAAGTCTAATGGAAAAGTAAAGTTGGTCGTAAGTGCCAGCTGAGAGTTGTTCGGGTGTAAATTCAACTCCGGAGACGTCTTTGACTTTTATTTTCCCGGTATTCTGATTACTTTCGTATGATATATTTACATAGCGCCCGTCAGTAATTTCTGCGAAGAGCTTTATTAAGTTGCTTTGCTTGAAGATGTCGGATATGTTTTTCTTTTCTTCCTCCTCGATTTCTTGGAGTATTTTAAGAGCGGTCTGTTCGATTTGCTTTTGCTTGTTCATGTTGGTGATTAACTTTTCGAGCTCTGATTTGAGTTTTTCAAGGTCCGATTTGTATAGAACATCTGGTATTTCGTCGAATAAACCTTCTATTAGTTTTGATTCTTGCGCTTTGATGAAGATAAACTTCATGTTCTCTTGCTGCTGTCTTTGATTGTTTTTTAGGATTTCCAGTTCTTTTTGGAGTTGGTCAATTTTACTTCTTATCGTTTCCTCTGATTCTACTGATTCGGTGGGTTCTACTGTTTCTTCGCTTTCTTTTGGTTTGTTGATACGGAGCTCCGTCAGGTAGTTGCGGATTATATCTTTTAATTTTTCTAGCTTTTGAGTTACTTGTGTATCGAAGGGTTCCGGTAAGTCATTTGGAAGTTCGTTAAACTTTATACCGGAGGTCTTTATTTTCGTGAGGATTTGGGATTTTATTGCTTGGTACTGTCCGTCGAGTTTTGATTTTTCGTCGAGCTTTTGTCTCAATTCACTGGATGATTTTACAGATAGTAGGTCTAATAGCTCATCTTTTTCTTTTTGAGCTTGTGAAAGTGCGTTTCGTTGGCTTTCGAGTTCGGTGAGCAAACTATTCTTGCTATTTTCAATCTCAATTTGACTCGTCCTGAGTTGGCTTTCTGTTTGGAGGATTTCTTTGTACTGTGATTCAGCTTCGAGGCATTTGGCTTTAACTTCAGTAACATCACTGAACGGTGTTCCGAAAAATTCGGTTGCATCTCTTAGTATTTCTATCCGAGCTTGTTCCAGGTTATTGATTAATTTAACTGCTTCGGAAGTTTTTAACAACATGAAGATAGAAATTCCATAGAAAATGGAAGAAAGTGTGCTTTTGAGAACAGCGCCTGGTGCGAAGATGAGAGAAAGTGTTCCAGTGATGAGCATAGCGATACTTAAAATGAGCCAGAGAGTTTTTTTGTGTTTTAATTTTTCAAACCCCAAGCTTTGCGATTCGTAAATGAAAATTTTTTCCTTCATTTTTGCTGCAAATTCAGATTGTTCACGCATCTTTGGAATGTTCTTTTGTATATTCGTTAGTTCGGTTGTAATTTTTGTGAGAGATTCTTTTGCTTGTTCCGCTCTTTCTGTTAGTTCATCTACCTTTTCCTCAAAGTTTTTGATTTTGTTTTCGAGTTCAATTAGTTTTTGCAATTTTTCGTTCGTGTAAGGTTTGTATTCTTTTAGCTTCTCTACCACCAACTCGAGTCTATGGATATCTTCCAAAAGTTCGTTGCAGAAGCTTTCTTGTTTCAGGATTTCCAAAGCCTTTAGTTTTTTCTTTAGTTGTTCGATTTCTAACTGTATTTTTGTTATTTTTTCTTCTATTTCGAAATAATCGGCATTTTCAAGTGCAGGTAATAGTGTATCTATTTCTTGGATTACAGCCCTTGCTTTTTCGTAACGTTGTTTGTATTTTGCATCTTTTTGGTCTTTAAATATTCCGCTTTCCGTGATGATACTGTTTTCCAAAATTTTTGCTCGAATGGATTGAATTTCTGATATCCTTGAGCCTACCAGTTTCTCAGTGACTATGCTGTATACATCTGATTCTTTGTTTTTTTGAGAGCTTTCGATACTCAAATCGCTGTTTCGAATGATGATGGTATTCTTGAGTTCTTCGTGGGATAAATTGAACTGCTTTAAAAATTCACCGTTCTCTACATGGATTGACTTCCCACCATCTTCCAGGATGAGATAACCAATGGGAAATTCCTTCACTCGGTCAATGTTTTCGTAATATTTTTCCTTAGCCTCTTTTTTACCAACGAGCATTTTCAGGATAGCTTCTATTGTTAACGTCTTACCACTTTCGTTTTTTCCATAGAATATTGTGAAATTTCTCAGTTGGAATGGTTTTGAAAACGTGATAGGTCCGTATTTCCTAATGTGGAATTCTTTTATTCTCACGATAGTTCCCCTCCCGATAGGAGCTTACTTATTTTCACATCATAGCGTTAATAAATATCTCGATGAGTTGCCTTTTACCTTCTTCGTCGAGCTCTTCGTTGTTTATTTTTCCAACCTTCTCGAGTATTTTATCGAATATCGGGTTATTGCTAAGTCTTCCAAGGTCCTTTGCCAAGAATTCAACTCCAGATTTTGGGTTAAAGTTTTTCGCAAGCACTTGTAGTTTGAAGTTTAATTCTGATTCACTAAGGTTGTATTTTGCGCCATCAAAGTGGCCGGTTACTTTAAAGATAGGTGAGCAGTTCGCTGGAATGTTTAGGCTTTTTAATTTTTCTATGAATTTGTCGACAGGGTTTTCTTCATCGAATATGCCCAGTCTGATTTCGAGCTCTTCGTAATAGAATGATTCGATTTCCAATTCTTCCAGTTCTTTGCCTACTTCCAATAAATCGACTTTTCTTTTCCCTCTTTCTTTTTTCGTAATTGAAACTGGGGAACCGGAGTAAATGAAGAATTTATCAGAGGTTTTCAAAATGCTTAGTTTCGTGTGGAAATGCCCTGCCAGGATATATTGAAAATTAAGTGATTTGAAGATATTTAAATCGATAGGCATGTAACGACCTCTTTCACCAAAGTCGTCAGGTTCGTAAAATGGAGCAATCAACTCTCCATGGAAGAGAAGGATGTTTGGCTTGGTATGAGATGTGTGCGTGTTAGCTTCGCGGATTACCTTAACTGTTTCCTTGGAAGTTGAACATTCCTTTTTGAATGGAACAGCGATTATTCTTGCATCGCTAAGTTCAAAGACATTATTTTCACTCGAGATGATAGTGACGTTATTTCCGAGATAAAGCCCATCTTCGTAAAATGTTTCGTCATGGTTGCCGGGAAGAATAAGAGTTTGAAAAGGTGCTTCCGAAAATATTTTTCTTAGTCTTTCGTAGCTTTTTATAGCGTCTTCTTTGCTATCAAATAAGTCTCCACAAATTACCAGAACATCAACGGAATTGTCCTTTGCTTTATCCACTATGAGTTCAAGCGCTTCCCATCTTTCAAACGTATCTGTTCTTAAATGTAAATCGGATGTGTGAAGAATCCTCATGGCAATCACCTCGATGTGGTTATGCTGTTCTTTGGTGGTATACACATGTATTATAACACCCAAGTTGGTATTTTCTGACATTTCTGGTATATAATCGTGATACAAGAAATTGAGAGAAGGGCTTTTGATGAAAAACTATAAAGTATTGATTGCGATTGTAATAGGACTTTTGGTATCCTCTTGCATAACCTTAGCCTGGAGCGGTCACGATGTTTTCACGTTTTTGGTCGCTACATCTATTCCGGGATTTGATTATCAAAGAGTTGTTGAGATAAGACAATACACATATTTGGAGAAACGAGCTTACAACGAGGGAATGTATGTAACAGAAGACCTTATCCTGACGGGTAAGGCAAGGATAAATATCGACGAGGATTTGATTAGAGAAAGTGGAATAAGATTTTTGCCAAACCAAGTTGTTCAAGATGGTAAACTTCCTGTGTGGGCTATATTTCTTGTATATGCTTGCTTTCCAGACAACGGTATGGATTTTGTTGAGCAATCAGAGATTTTGAGAAGCTTAATTGGAGATACACAAGCAAATAGGCATGGATATTTAAAAATATCGTTTTTTGAGTATCTAGAAGGAGATAAATCTTTTTTGCACTTTTTGAAAATGTCAAAAGAAGCTTTTAAAAATGGAGATGAGTATTGGGGATACAGGTTTCTTGCGTATGCTCTCCATTATCTTGAGGATTTGATGCAACCATACCATGTCAGACCTGGAACGGTTCCAGAACTTATTCGATTTATTTTCGATAAAAAAACCAGAATATTTCTTAGGAATGCTCATAGCACGTACGATGTTTATATGACATTTTTGCTACATAGTTCAAAATACAGAGAAGAGTTCCGACAGATGATAAGGGATGCAAAGCCTTTGATACTGCCGGTTTCGGATGAGCAACTGGTATACGAAGCAATAATGTATTCCTATTCGGCATTTTTTGACATACATACGGAAGTTAAAAAGGTTTTTGGTCAGATACTCTACGAAAGAAAAGCCACCATACAAGATTTCAAAAGAGCGGAAGAGAAAGGAGAATTAGACAGGTTGTATGAATTAACAAAAAAGCTTGCGAGTATGCTCGCAAGCCTGGCTAAGGGGGTTATTTTAAAAACCGTCCCGTCAAACTAATAAATTTTAATTTCAAAAAGTGAAAATGTTAATACCCCTTTCACCACAGATTTTTGTGAACAAACTATCAATCTCCGCGTTCGTATAGATATTTAGTATCTTAGTTCCTGTCTTTTCGGATATTGTTAGAATTTTTTCAAGGTTTTCCATAGTATCGGCTAAGCATGTTTCAAATCTGAAGAATCCGTCTTCTTGTTCAGCAATTAATGTGTTTTTTGGCATGAAGCTTAGAAGTAGTTGGAATATATTCCACGGTTTTACAAACTTTTTTAACATCATGTTTCCCACCATTTGTGCAACTGGTATTTTATCAACTTCGGTGATATCGATTGTGTAAGAAAATCTAATTAGTTCTTTTTCTTTAAGTGTATCTTTTGCGTATTCTTCGTCTTCTATTTCTTCAAACGCGATAGTGGTGAATGTACTTTCTCTGAGTTTTCTCACCATATCGTTTGTAAGTCTCCTTAAGACAACCGTTGACCCGGTAAGGTCACATATTCTTCCACCAGAGGCTTTTAAGTTGACCATGGAGACCGGAAATGAGTCACTAAATCCAATAACCAAATCTGGTTCACTTGCAACAACAATGGCTCCCAGTGTTATTGCAGTGGCTTGTTTTGTGTATTTGCTGAGCTTTACAAATTTTTCGTTCACGTCGTCGAGGATTTCATAGCTAGTTTGAGGACTGGAGAATTTTTCAAAAGTCATATGTTCATATTTTTCAGAAGCGAATAGTTCTGAGAGAACTTTGTGGATTGTAGAGTCGTATTTCATTGTGTAATAGAACGCTTTGAGAGCAAACATTCTTCTGTCGTGAAGAGGAACGTCACCACACGAATCTATTAATTTTATGATTTTTTGGTAATCATTTGGGTCACACACAACAACAACGTTTCTATGGTTTTTTGCGGCTGCTCTCAACAGTGCAACACCACCGATATCGATGTTCTCTATCAAAGTATCTTCATCACGTGTTTGTTTCTGGACCTCTTCAAATGGATACAGGTTAACGACAACCATATCAATAGGAATTATGGAATGTTCTTCTAAATCTGCGATATGGGACTGTTCATCGAAGTTAGCAAGAATGGCACCGAAAATGAAAGGGTGCAAAGTTTTTACGCGACCACCAAGTATTTCGGGAAAGCCTGTTATTTCTGAGACTTGCTTCACAGGGATGCCTGCATCTGCCAAAAGTTTCGCCGTTCCACCTGTGCTTATTATCTCCACACCTCGAGTATGGAGTTCTTTCGCAAATTCAACAACGCCGGTCTTATCAGAGACACTTATCAAAGCCCTTTTGATATTCACGAAAAAATCACCCCCACGTTAATTTTTCAAATTTTCAGGGCTTTTTGAACTTCTACGATTTGGTTCATGATAATGGAGAATGTTTCTTCTATTTTCTTTTGTGTTTCACCGAATAGTTCAAGAGCTTGTTTTAATTCTTCTGAGATTTTTGTTATCTCGTATATGCTGTCTTTTAGATTGTTGATTTCAGACGACTGTTTTTCAAAGGTTGCTTCAACTTTTTCGAAATCATGGGTTAGCAATTGTACACTATCAAAGAATTGGTAAATAGCTTCTGAGAACTTTCTGTTGCTTTCACTTATAATTTCTACATTTTTAAACAAATTAAGTAGTTCTTCCGAAAAACCTTCAAATCTGTTAGAAATAGATGTGATGTTGTTTTCTATTCGTTCTGCAAACTCAGATGCCTCGTTTGCCAGTTTTCTAATCTCATTAGCAACTACAGCAAAGCTTTTTCCTGCTTCTCCGGCTCTTGCTGCTTCGATAGATGCATTGAGAGAGAGTAGGTTTGTTTGGACTGATATAGATTTTATAAGGTTCGATATATCCTTTATTTTTGCAAAGTCGTTGTAAAGTTCATCGAATGTTAACTTCAATTTACTGCTCATCTGATTGAAGTTTGTGACGATATTTTCGATTTCAGAAAAGTTTTCTTTGCTACTTTCTGATATTGAGATGATGTCGGACATAACTTTATCTGATTTGTCAACGGTTTCTTCCAGCAATGAAGAGGTCTTTACCATTTCGTTTAAGAAATTTTCGAAGTATTCAACTGTAATTTGTAGCTTCTCAAGGGCGTTTTCGGCATTTTTTACAGAAGAACCAAGGTTTCTATATAGTTCCTCGATTTCTTCAAAGTAATTTACGGAAGATGTTGAAAGTTCATTCACTTTATCTCTAGATGCAACAAGATTTTGAATGTAGTTTGTTTGCTCCTCCATAAGTTTACTGATAGCTTCGTTCATGTTTTGTGTGGTTCTAAAGACTTCTATAGTCCTTGCTGAAACGTATATGGCTATCGTAAGTCCAAAGAAAAGTTGACCTATGTTGAAGAACATAAATTCTATCTTAACAACGTTGGCTACAGAAAGTAAAGATAAGAACGTTGCACCTATAACTGCTGAGAATCCAAAGAGTACCAGTTGCTCTTGTCTGGTCTTTACTCGTTTAACGAGTATTCCAAGAATCCACAAAAGTAAAACGAGAGAATAAAGGTAGAAAATTGCATAGGAGCTCTTAAGCTGTGTCATACTTCTGGCTAAGATTACCGGGATGAAGAACAACCAATAAAGCAAAATGTAAACCTTTTCGACTTTTGTAGGTTTCCTTTTGAAAATTTCGTTTATGAATCGGTACGCAAAATACATACTAAGCGCTGCACCCGATATTGCTAGTTTTTTCCAGAGTATGAAAGGATACAAAAACAGGTTCATCTCATCTATACTTGTCAATAGTGGTGAGATTACAACTATGGCTCCGTATAGGAAGGCGTTCTCTTTGAGAGCAATTGCCAGTAAGAGTACGATGATGAAAAGGGCTATCATAAAACCTGAGCCTAAGTAAAACATCGATTCTTCAATGGCGTTAGCACGTTCGATGAATTTGATAATATCATCATGCCCACCTATGTAGAATTTTCGTTCAATGCCACCATTTGAAATGAAAGAAAGCTCAATAAGTACATCCCCTTGTAGGATTAGCGGAAAATACCTATGCCAAGGGTTAACGCTGCCTTTTTCTGATGAAACAGAATAGATTATCATACCGTCCTGATAAACCTTTATATACTGGTTAGCTGTTACCGAAAAAGCTAGGGTTTTCCCTTTGTATCTGGACCCATCTATCTTGATTTGCATGATGTAATGGTTGTTCTCTTTGTCTGCGATGAAGTAAGGGAATGGCTTTTCTTCACCATTAACTATAACTTTTGCATCATTAAATTCCTCTATCCCAGGAACATTTCTGTAAGCTCCCATGAATGCAACTATTAGGGATATAATAAATAAACCAGACACGGCTATAAGTAAGTTCTTCATCAAAACTTTCATATGTGCCCCTCCTTGACAACATGTACCTGACTTTAGTTGTAGTGGTATTGGGGCTCTTAGAGCTACCAAGGGATAACCTTACCTGTATAGTCGAGGAAGACTCCGGTCTGGTTCAAATGACGAATTACTTTAATTATGCCAGCAGCAGATTCCTCAGGCAGCAAAGGAGCCTCAGGTCCACCCATGTCTGTTTTTACCCATCCTGGATGGATAGAAACAACGTACATATTCTTCAATTTATGAGCAAGCAATTTTGTCACCATGTTTAGGGCAGCTTTTGAAATAGAATACGGCACGGACGTAGTCCCACCTGTGCTTGCGATACTACCGAGGATACTGGAGATATTTATTATCTTAGCCCCATCTTTAAGTTTACCTTGTTTGTAAGATTCTTGTACAATCATGTACGGACCCATTGTGTTGACTTTAAATGATAGAAGCATACCTTCTTCTGTGACTCCGGGAAACCGTTCCTCGATGAGGACCCCCGCATTGTTTATGAGAACGTCTATAGGTTCTTCTATTTGTGAAACGAACTCTTCTATGGAAACGGGATTGGAAGTATCTACTTTCAATACTTTAAGGTTTTCATGCTTGAATGGCATAGAGGTTCTGACACCTACGGTCAATCGTTCTCCTTCGAATAGTAGTTGTTTTGCTAATGCTAGTCCAATACCCCTACTCGCACCTGTGATGACCCAGTGCATGTTCTCCCCCCTAAAATTTAGCTTTTTATTCTCATTTGTTACTCATGTTACTCATCGTCTTCGACTTTGTAATTTGGATTCTCTTGATATAATTGTTCCAAGTATTTTTTTGAGCTTTCTTCGTCTCCAAGTGCTTTGTTCATTCTGTACAGATACTCAAGAGCTTTTTGTCTTGCCTCGGGGTTTTTAGAGTTGCTCAATTCTTCAAGTTCGGAAAGGTTTGAATATATGTACTGTAGAACAGAAAGTGTGTCACCATTCTTTATGTACCCTATCAAAGTCTTTGCGAGTTCTACATTGTATTCTAGCACAACGTTTTCGGAATTGTCGAAATTCCTAAGTCTTGCAAGAACTAGGAATGATTTGTATCCCATATCGTAAAGTTTCTTTATTGCTAGTTCGTATTCTTTTTTGTACTGTTCGTCCAGCTTAGCATTTTCGATAGCTGTGATAAATCCAGAAATTTCTATCGGCTCAACTGAAAGGAGGTTTCCTGATTTGTCAAACAGGGAGGAGTAGTATTTTTCCACTAATTTTTCCGCAGGGACGTTTTGGACCATGTCAAACCAAATTGCATACTGTGATGGAACTATGAATTTGATACTTTCAGTTGAAATTTTTTCTTCAACATATTTTTGGAACTTATTTTCTGAAAGACTATTCATAACTTCTTCGTACATTGGAGAAGATTTGAATTTTTCGAATGTTGAAAGGTCATTCAGGTTTTTTATGTAGAATACAAAACTTGCGTTATCAGTTGTATGCATTCTAACTGGTTTTTCTGAGGGTGCGAAAAGAACGTCAACGAATGCCTCATTAGTTTCTGATTTCTTAAGCCCTAAGTATGTATCGGTACTCAAAAGTTCTGAAGGGGAAGCTTCAGAAAACTCTTGAACAGCCTTTTCGAAACCAACTTCAATTACTCTCTTGTAAAATTCTTTTGCTATTTCTTCTGTTTCGAAAGCAGCGTAATCAAAATCAACGAATGCCTCTTTTTGTATTTGCTCACGGTTGTTCTCGTAGTATTCTTTCATGTCAGCTTCCGAAACGCTCGAGTAGGAAGATTTGAAATCTTCCGGTGATAAACCTTCTGCGGAGGATAGATATCCGATAAATTTGTCTTCCAGAAGTTTTTTCATTACTAGAGCTTCAACGTAAGGTTTTTCGAATAGAGGGTCAAGCGAACCATAGTATTGCTCGTAAAGCTGATACATTTCATCAATTTCCTCTTGGCTAATTCCAGCGATAATGTCTCCGCTCTTTTCAAGGTATGCCACAAAATTCTGTAAGTTACTTGCTAATGCTAAAGAGCTGAAAAAGAAAATACTGACTGCAAGTAAAAGACTAAGAATCTTAAAATACCTTTCCATGCTAACACCTCCAGTAGAATTTTTTCAAACCAAATCTTATAAATAAACCGTAACTTGCCAAATGAAATTATCCCCCGCAGATTTTGCGGGGGATATTCTCGCTGTTATTTGTTACTTGCCGTTTGTGTGGATTTGGTGGTTGTTTGTGTTGAATTGTTTGTTGTCTGTGTAGATTCGTTTGTTGTTTGTGTTGACTGCTTAGTAGCTTGTGCTTCTTTTTGTTTAATCATATCGTCAAGTTCTTTTTCAGCCGAATCAAAGTTTATACTGTAATCTGGTTTGAGTTCTTTAAGCTTTTGTAAGTAACCCTTTGCTGTTTTCGGATCATCGAGTAGCTTGTTCATCTCGTACAACTTGTAATAAGAATCCGCTCTTATCTTGATATCAACATTCGTTGCTTCGGCAAGGTCTGCAAATCCTTGATAAACTTCAAAGAGTTGGTTCATCACGTTATAAGCTCCACCTACTGAGAGATATGGTTTGATGGTGTCGTACAATTTAGTGTAATAATCAAATGCTATATCTTTTTTGTCTGGGAAGTATTCTTTCATCCTCCTAAGTATTTCGAGAGAAGAACCTTTTACCTGGTCATAGATGGATAGGACTATCTTCTTTTCAAACTCTTTAACATCTTTCTTTACTGCATCGAATGACGTATCCGTGCTAGCTGCGATTCTATCTGCAACTACCAAGAATGCTGCTTTTTGCTCGGCTGGTATGTCGGTTCTTACTTCTTCTGTTTTTGTGAAGAGTTGTTCATAGAATTTTTTATAGGCGGTAAGTAAATCTTTTCCTTCAGCCGTTAATGCTTCGTACCATGTCTTGTAAACAGCGTCCCTTATCTCGAATGCCACTTTGTTTTCTTCTTTCCATTTCTTGAAGTTTTCACCGAATTTTTCGTTCTTTAGGTTCGTAAGGATTTCGTTGAATGCTTCTGATTTTTTGAAGTTCTCGAATGTGTCAACTTTTTGGACACTTTTAATATTGAAAACAAAGTAAGTGCCGTTGTATGGGAATGAGACAAGTGTTGATGTAGCATCGAAAATCATTTTTTCGAGCTCTTTGGGAAGTGTGCCTTTGTTTAAAGTGTAATCTGTCATTGTCAAAGATGCTTCAGACGCAGCTTGAGTTACACCTTTTTCCATTGCGGATTTGACGAACTTTTCCATCTCTTCTTTGGTAGAGAATGTGACATAGGATGTCTCTGCTTTTGTATATTTGTTTATAATATCTTGCTTGTTTTTATTGTAATAGTCCTGGACTTCTTTGTCAGCAACCATTCCAAGTTTGTCTTTTACAGCTTGTATTGTAAGCTCTTCTTCTTTTTGACGTGTAAGCTCTTTTTCATAGTTTGTAAGGCTTCCATATTGGGCTTTAATTTGTTGGAGTTTTGCGTTATCCTTCTTTGCTTCATCGATAGCTTTTTTCACTTCTTCTTTTATTTTGTTTTTGTCCGGTTTGATTTTGTTAACCTCGGCATAGTAGAGCATCAATTTTTTGTTGAGTAAATCGACAGTGATTAACGTTTTGACATATGGTTCCTCGATTACGGGGTCAAGCGATGGATTGCCATATTGAACTAAAAGGTTACCGTAAACTTCTTCGACATTTTCTGGGAATACCCAATACGCTTCGTTCTTTAAAGCTGTACCATCTTTAGTAACGTAGCCGACAGTTTCTTCGATAGTTCTTTTCATCTTTTTTGCTGCTGGTGAGTAGTTGACAGCTAGTGCCCACAACGCGATACCTGCTATAAAAGCAATAGCTATAACCCAAATGAATACTTGTTGCCACTTGCTGATATGTCTCCTAAGTTTTACATCTTTACTTTCCTTACTCATACTCTATCTCCCCCTTCTTCTGCTTTTTCAGAGATTTCAATTTCTTCTATATCGATATCGCCTTCAGGCCTGACAAGTGGGAATGCTATTACGTCACGTATGTTTGGGCTATCTGTTAACAACATAACAAGCCTGTCGATACCTATTCCAAGTCCACCTGTTGGTGGCATTCCATACTCAAGAGCTCTGATGAAATCCTTATCGAGCATGTGCGCTTCTTCATCGCCGAGGTCTCTTAATCTTAATTGGTTCATAAACCTTTCGAGTTGATCAACAGGGTCGTTGAGCTCGCTAAATGCGTTTGCCATCTCCCGACCGTAAATTATCAACTCAAATCGTTCAGTAACCCTTGGGTCTTCCCGATGTTTTTTGGCTAGTGGTGAAATTTCTACAGGGTGCTCAAGCAGGAACGTTGGTTGGATAACCTTGTCTTCCACAAGGTCCCAGAGCTTTTCTATCATGTGTCCCCTATCTTCAATTTCCACGTCAACTCCGTGAGCTCTTAGAACAGAAAGCATCTTTTTGTCAGAATCCTCAAGTATATCTACGCCGAGATTTTCCTTTATGAAATCTCTCATTTTTATCCTTCTCCATGGTCTTGTGAAGTCTATTTCCTGACCTTGGTAAGTGATTTTCGTTGTTCCGAAAAGTTGTTCAACAATATAAGTTATCAATTCTTCAGTGAGGTTCATCATGTCTTCGTAGTCTGCGTAAGCTTGATAGAGCTCTATGGAAGTAAACTCTGGGTGGTGTTTGTAGGAAATACCTTCGTTTCTGAAAATCCTTCCTATTTCGTAAACTTTGTCGAACCCACCTACAATGAATCTTTTCAAATGTAGTTCTGTTGCGATTCGCAGGTACATATCGATATCTAACGCGTTACAGTGGGTGACAAAAGGACGTGCAGAAGCACCACCTGTAAGGTATTGTAGTATAGGTGTCTCGACTTCATAGAACCCTTTCTGGTGCAAAAATTCGCGTATCATTCTAATTATGTCGGAACGTATTCTGAACCTTTTTATGGTTTCGTCGTTAGCAATCATGTCTACATATCTTTGACGGTATAGAATTTCTTTGTCCTTTATACCATGCCATTTTTCAGGCATAGGTCTGAGTGGTTTGACTAAGAGCTGGAACTTTTCAACAAGTATTGTAATTTCACCAGTATTACTCTTGAATACGATTCCTTCAACACCGATGATGTCTCCAATTGTTACGTGTTCTTTGAAGAAATCAAAATTCTCAGTCTTATCTTTACGCACATAGGCTTGGATACGACCGTAAGTATCTTTAATGTGGAAGAACGCACTTTTGCCATGTTCTCTTATGGACATTATTCTTCCAGCTGTGGATACTCTCTGGTCAGTGACTTCTCCGTTAGCAAGATGTTCAAATTGTTTCTTTATATCTTCTGTGGTGTGAGTCTTAGGATACGAGTACGGATAAGGGTTAATACCAATCTTTCGAAGTTCTTCGATTTCTCTGATTCTCTGTTCTCTGAAATCTTTAAGCAAGATAAATCCCTCCTGAACATATTGTCCTCTCGACTTTTTGCTTATCTTTATCGTTTGGTTAACAATTACTCTATTACCCTATTACTCAGCTGTTATGTCCAACACTTGATACTTGACAATTCCTTTTGGTGCTTTGATTTTTATTGTTTGACCTTTCTTTGCACCATTTATACCTCTTCCAAGTGGTGAGTCGATGCTGATTTTATTTGCAAATATATCAGCTTCTTGTGGATTAACAAGCTGGACTTTTAATTCTTCACCTGTTTCAAGGTTTTTCAATAGTACCCAGTCACCAAGACTTACTGTTGATGAATCGAAAGCTTCGGCTATTATTTCAGCGTTCATGAGCATTTGTTCAAGTTCGTTAATACGAGAAGCAATTCGGCCTTGCTCGTTCTTTGCTTCTTGGTATTCTGAGTTTTCCGAAAGGTCTCCAAGCTCTCTTGCAGCCTTTATCCTTTCTGGAATTTCAAACATGAGTTGGCGTTTTAACTGATCAAGTTCTTCTTTGAGTTTTTGGTAACCTGCTCTTGTCAACTTAACTTTTTCCATCACTTTATCCCTCCTGAAATCATGATTAATCTTCTTCCTTTCCTTAGAGATTTATTCACCATTCTTTTGTGATTCTTGTCGTAATTCTTTTATAACCTCTATAAACTGATCGATTTCTCTGAAGTCTTTGTAGACAGATGCAAAACGGACATAGGCAACTTGGTCGGTTTTCTTCAGTTCATCCATAACTATCCTGCCAATTTGTTCAGTGCTTACCTCGACCGTTCCGCTTTTTTGCAAAGTAGAAACAACGTTATCTACGATTCTTTCTATATCTTCCAATGTAACTGGCCTTTTTTCAAAGGCTTTCAAAAGTCCGTTTAGTATCTTTCTTCTGTCGAATTTCTCTCTTCTACCATCTTTTTTTATAACCGTAATTGGTCCAGTTTCGTATCTTTCATACGTGGTAAACCTCGCATGACAATTCGGGCATTCCCTCCTACGTCTTATTACCCTTCCTTCACTAAGTTCTCTTGAATCAAGCACCCTTGTATCTTCGTATCCACAGAATGGACACCTCATCTTTACTCACCACTTCCTTTTACCCTTTCCAGAAGTTTTTCCAATTTTTTGAACCTGTTGTATACCATACTTTTTGTAAGCGGTGGTTCAAAGAGTTCCCCAAGTTCTGATAAAGGGAGGTCTTCATGTTCTAATCTTAGCTCCACAAGTTTTCTTAGTTCATCAGGCAAGTTTTCTAATCCTACTTTTCCTATGACTTCGTTGATAATTTTTAGCTGTTTTGCATTACTTTCACCAGTTCGTTTGGCATTAGCACTTAAAAAATTAAGTGTGCGGTTTATATCCGCTCTTATTTCACGAGATGTTGTTATTTTTTCTATATGGGACGCAGCACGAATTGCCCCCATCAGTTCTAGTACTTCTTGTATATCGTATCCGCGTTTTAAGTAGTACCTATAATTATACCTCAACTTTGTGATTTTTCCAATCACCCCAAGGAATTCTTCCAATTTTTCATCAACAAAATAAAGTAATTGCTCACTATACGAAACAAGTTCAAAATGGTAGTTCTTTGCTGGGTCAGTTACAGAACCAGAAGCAACAAAAAAGCCTCTCAAGAACGCACCGAATAATCCAATATCCTCCTGTATTTCTTTGGGCACTGAAAGAATAGACAATTGGAGCTTCTCAAGTATATCTGTCGGAATGAAAATCTGAACTCTTTTACGTTGAAGCTTGTTCTTTATTAGTGTTAGCTTCTTTTTGTCTATACCCAAAAGGTGTAACAAATTCATAACCCTTCTGGCTGCAGGTATAAATCCAACTTCAAGCAAAACATAACTATCAACAGAGGTTTTTACATACGTACCTTTACCTTTTAAATAACCAATAATCTCAGCCTGTGCTTCGTCTTGGCTAAGAACTTCTACCTGACATAATTCACCTTTAACTTCTTCAGAGAATGTGTATTTCACAGCTTCACCTCTAAATCTGATGGTTTTCTTTCAGCTTTTTGGTTCTTAACTGAGTTCAATAAGTTAAACAATATTTCTGATATTAAAATCGAGTCGTGACGAATTCTATACTCACCCTCAAATATTATTGAGGAATAGTGACCTGTAATTACACGATTATCATGAATGTCCACTTTTAAAGGTTCAGCACCTTTTTCGATATACTTTTTAAGAACTTCTTCGTTCGCTGGAGGAAATGAGTGAATAATGTAATCAACAGACACACCTGCGTATCTTTCAATTTCTTTTACATGGTCTTTGAGAGTGTATCCAGATGTTTCTCCTGGTTGTGTCATGATGTTGCTTATGTATATCTTTACAGCACGTGACTTTTTAAGACATTCTTGAAAACCCTCTATAACTAAATTTGCAATAACACTAGTATACAGGCTCCCAGGTCCAAAGATGACTGCGTCGCTTTCTTCTAATACTTTTTGAACTTCCGGGTTTATTCTCACAGGCTCGTGTAGTTTCAGTTCGACTATACGGTTCTTTGTCTTTTTGGAATATTCAACAATATTTGTTTCACCGACCACGTGCGTTCCATCTCCGAAAACAGCTAACAATCTTGCCATTTGCAATGATACAGGAAGAACTCTTCCTTTTATCGCGAGGATATCAGAAGCCTTTGCTATGGCTTCTGCAAAGCTTCCGGTAATTTTTGTTAATGCCGCCAGAATGATATTACCAACGCTGTGCCCTTTCAAAGAACCATCTTGGAATCTATAGTTAAACAACGTGCTCAAGATGCTTTCAGAATTTGCAAGTGCTACTAAGTTGTTTCTTATATCACCCGGAGGTGGGACATTTAATTCTTCCCTGAGTATTCCAGAACTTCCTCCTTCATCGGTTATTGTGACCACAGCGGTTATATCAAAGGGGTAATTTTTTAGACCTCTTAGTAATGTTGAAAGGCCAGTGCCACCACCGATAGCAACAACCTTCATCCAAGGGTCACATCCCTGTGCTCAATTGTTGTTTTGAAGTTTTCTTTTCTAAGTTGGGAAGCCAATTCCTCAGCAAAATAAACAGACCGGTGTTTACCGCCGGTGCATCCTATTGCAACTACCAATTCTCTTCTGCCTTCTGAACTGTATCTGCTAATAGCAAAGGAGACAACGGATTTAATTTGGTATAGATAATCGTTTACTCCGTCGACCTTTTTCAAAAATTCTTTTACTTCTTTGTCCCGTCCATCTTTTGGGCGAAGTTCGGGGATATAGAAAGGATTGGGGAAGAACCGAACATCAAAAACGAAATCGGCGTCAAGTGGTATTCCATACTTAAATCCGAAACTTATAATGTGTACGGTAAAATCTTTGGTTTCGACGTTTCCAAGAAGCTTTGTCAATTTTTCTCGTAATTGGTGGGGATTTAGTTGAGAGGTATCAATAACAATATCAGCCATTTCAAGAACGTCTTTCATCATTTCTATTTCCAAGTCTATAGCTTCCATTATAGACGTGGTTTGTTTTGAAAGTGGGTGAGCTCTCCTAGTGTGTGCGAACCGCTGGACCAATGTTTCTTTTGTTGCAGTTAAAAAGACAACCTTTGTGAAAGGAAATCTCTCTTTGACCTCTGCAATTGCTTTTTTTACATTCCCAAACATATATCCTCGAATGTCTATGACTATTGCTAATTTATCAATGCTAGGCAATACAAGACTTGCTACCTGATATGTAACTTCTGGTGGAAGGTTATCTATACAAAAGAAACCTAAATCTTCAAGCAAACCAGCAGCGGTGGACTTACCCGCTCCCGAGTACCCTGTCAATATCACAAGCTCTTTCAAAGTATACCACCTTCTGTTCTAATTCTGTGACTTCAAGATGTTTCACTTGGTAAGGATGTCTGAATCCAATCTTTTTAAGCTTTTTCTCAAACTCTTCTGGATTGCCAGTTACATAAAATTCGACGAACGGCTTTCCACTACCAACAAGGTGGGATATTTCTCTAACCATTTCATCTGCGGGGTCGATAATTCTAACGTTTTCCATAACACGTGCTATTATGTCCTTAAGGAACGGGAAATGTGTACATCCAAGAATCAGTTCGTCGGGTTTAAATCTTCGAAATGGTTCTAGATAGAATTTAACGACGGCTTCAACCATGTTGCCATAGAATATACCTTCTTCAACCAATGAAACGAAAAGCTGAGCGGGTCTTTGAGCAACCTTTTTTCCTCTTTCTTCAAGAGCGTGCTTATAGATACCACTCTGAACTGTTGTATGAGTGCCTATGACCGCAACTCTCTCATATTTTGAGGCGTTGACACCTGCTTGGATAATGCTGTGATACGGTATTTTGAAAGCATGGCGATATTTCGCCATTGTTGAATCGGAAGTGTTGCATGCTGCAAATATTCGCTCAACTTTTCGCTCCATCAGAAAGCCAATGATTTCCCTACTGAAAGTTTCTATTGTATCACGTGATTTTGTACCATATGGGGCACGCATAGTGTCTGCAACGTAAATATAATGAGCCGGTAGGGTTTCAATTAATTTTTTTAAGACAGAAAGACCACCTATTCCTGAATCGAATAGTCCAATTCTCATTTGCTCCTATATCCCTCCATGGTAAGATTTTTTAGTTATCAGTTTTTAACCCAGCGTTCTAATCTTCTCTTTCACTCGGTTGTAAAGTTGGTCAAGCTCTTTCTGGGTATTGTATTCATTTTCAAGTAAGTCACAAATCATGAGAACCAAAAGTTCATCAAACGGAATCTCGTCGTAAAGGCTTCTGTAAGATATTTGGAGCTCTTTGAGTCTTCTGAGTACATAATCTATGAGTTCGTCAGAGCCATCAGTGGCAAATTCGTAATCTTTGCCGAAAACTGATATTTTAACCTTCCTCATGTTCGCTCACTTCCAATATGCGCATTAAATCTTTGACTCTGACAACAAGCTTGTTTATGATTTCTTCGTTATTCCTAAGCAGATTCTCTAAATGGTTCTTTTCTCTTTCTAATTGACTAATCCTCTCAATCGCTTGATTGAGCTCATTCCATAGTTTTTCGTTTTCTTTTTTCAGCTCCACGTAACTTGTTACTATGCCCTCTACCAAACGTTCCAATTCTTGCACCTTTTCGTTCATTATACCACGCTCCCTTGCGTTTTACCAGTTTCCGAAAATGATAAAGTTTGTAACGTTTGTAATAAAAATAACTAACGGGTGCATTATCATAGGTAAAATCCACAAGACAAGAAGTCCCAGCATGAATAGGATACCATAAAAATTAAATTTAATGTACCACTCATACGATTTGTCTGGCAAAAACGCCAAGACTATCCTTGAACCGTCTAAGGGTGGGAGAGGTATCAAAGAAACGATAGATAAAGTAAAGCTCCATTTTGAAGCAATGTAAAAGAGGTTGAAAACTATCGGAGAGTTGGAAAACCTACTCACCATTCCGTATATTATTCCTAGCAAAAAGCTAGCAGCAATACCGTAAATTGAGAAAAAGAACAACTTTTTTCGTCTGATTTTGAGGTAATCAATTAAAGGAGACCTAGTCCAACCAAAGTCAAAGAATAGAAATGTTAATAGTCCTACAGGGTCGATGTATCCAATGGGTGATTTTTTTAAAAGAGGAAAAAGTCTGTTCGAAGAACTTAGTCGCTCCACACTTATTCTGTAAAATAGGCATCTGAAAAACTCACGTGGCCAGCTAATTAGGACATAAGCAGCAAAGCCATAAATAACATTCTTCAAAGCAGAAAGAACAAGCTGATTCAAGAAAGTCCCCCTCCCCTGCGCTTATACTTATAACAAGATGCACATAATAACTTTTCCTTTTGCTCTGTCAAACTTCTGTTTTACTCCACCCAAGTTCAATTTTCTTTTGTTTAGCATATTCTTTCACTTCATGTATCTGTTCGTAACTTATATTGTTCCACCAGTAAGGTAACACTGTATTGTTAAGCAATAATGGGTCTTCAAGACCTGTAAGCTTTCCTTTGTTTACCAGGTCTATCCAAATATCCGTTCCAACAATTGGAGTAAATTCGTTAACAGAGAAATCTATATCTATACTCGCACAAACATCTATTGCGTTCTTGACGTCCTCAACGCTTTGCTCAGGTAGATTAACCATAATATATGCGCTGACTTCTTTATGTGTAAAACCAGCGTTGTGTAGGATTTCCGATGCGCGAATGATATCTTCATCTCTAACCTTGCCACCAGTTGTAATTTGGAGCTTACCAGATGTTTCGTATCCAAGTTTGATTGTTTTAAAATTGGCTTCAAAAAGTAAATCCGCAGTTTCTTGGTCTAACAATCGTGCATGTATACCGTTTGGCAAATGAAATCTGAGTCTTTTATGCATATTTCTTTCCAAGATTTTTCTTAAAATAGGTTTAAAGTGCCTTTCTTTGTTCACAAGTATCGCATCGTCGAAGAAAACGATGTCTTTGACCTTTAACATTTCAGAAAACAGCTCTATCTCTTCTAATACTTTCTCCGGGTCTTTGAATTTCATATTATCCCAATTTCTGTGGGCAATACAATATGTACATCTATAAGGACAACCAAGTGTTGTCAACAAAACAACGTATCCTAAATTATTATACAACTCATAAGCAGGTGACAGGTCTGTGAACCAATCAATATCTGTGCTGGGAATATTCCATCCAAGTAAATCGTTAAGAAAGCGAGGTAGATAACTCAAGTCTGTTTTTGTGAAAACATACGCTCCAGATTTCTTGGCTATGTGAGGCTGATTTCTTGCAAAGAACCCCCCAAGCACAACAGGAACGGAAAGTTCCTCTTTCAAAACACGTATAGTATCAAAATAACCAGGATACCAATAAGTCAAAGTAGATGTTACGAAAACTGCACTTATATCATTTTTAACTTCTTTCAATCTTTTCCTAAAAAGTTCTTCAGGCATTCCGTATCTTTTGTATTTTCTAGGCATGAAATATAATATGTCTGGTTTTTTAATCTCTATGTGTGGAAACTTCCCAGTGCCGTAGAATTTGTCTTTTGGAACTTTCGTATATAGCGGCAGTTCAGGGTCGTACCTGTTCATCAAATCTATTAGTTCGACTTCTATGTCAAGACTTTTCAAAAAGCTACCTACATATAGCAAACCAACGGGTTTTAACCAAAAATCGTAAGCAGCGAAATCTTCAATCCAGGGGTTTACGAGCAGTATTTTTCTTTTCTTCATAGAAGTAGTACATCCCTCGCAGTGTCAAATCTTTGTCGACTATTCCATCAACAATATTCTTTACAAAAACAGACTGACCACCAGTATGTATTATCCTTGGAGCTTCTCTAAATTCTTTGACTATGTGCTCAATAACATATTTTACCGCACCAATTGTTGCATTAATAGCACCAATTTGGATATTTGATTCTGTGTCTTTGCCTATGAACGTTGGATAAGGTTTGAGCTCGACTAATGGCAACTTCGCGGTGCCTTTGAACAGAGCATTTACCATCATCGCAAAACCTGGCATTATTGCTCCGCCTTCGTAAACACCGTCTCGAAGCACTTCAATTGTTATCGCCGTTCCGTAGTCTACAACGATACAGTTATTCCCGTAATCTTTTTTGGCAGCTATGACATCGCAAACTCTATCTGCACCTATTTCTTTAGGATAGTGCACGTTCCATATTATTTTATCATAATCTTGCGCTCTGACAAAATAGACTTCTCCGTTTCCGTATTTTTGAGCAAAATATTCAAATACAACATTTACTGAAGGAACAACCGAAGAAACAACTATAGGCAAATTTTCAACGTAGTCTTTGAAAAAGCTTTTCAAAAATGCGTATAGTTCGTCCTCTGTTTCATACTTTGAGGTTGAAATTCGATATTTTTCGAATTCTTTACCTTCTCTTGTTAAAGCAATCGTTGTATGGGTATTTCCTACATCGAACAACAAAACCATAAATTGGAAAACCTCCTTACGTGTTACCTAGTTACAATATTTACCATCGCGTGGTTACTTCCACACCTGTTTCAGGGAGTATCTTGTATTTCTCCAGTATCTCGCGTATATCCTTTGTAACGTATATCCTTACAATTTGTATCAGGTTGCTCTTCATGAAGTTGTAAGCCGGATACTGTCTAACATATTCTTCAAAGGTCATTAGGCTGTGTTTTTTTAGAATATATATGTTACTTCTAAGAAACTCTTCGGGATGAACAATTGTAAGTTTGTAAGGGGTATCTATTTTGAAGATTTCATCAAAGTTACCAAGGATGTGCTTGATTGTTTTTATGTCTTCTTCGTCGGCAACTTCCAAGCATCTTTCAAGCCTTAGACGAATTTTTTGTAGCAAGTCTCCGGCAATACCTTGGCTTACGAGTGTTGGGTCGACACCTTCTATTGAAAATGGTGTTTCCAAGACAACTTTCCACAAATTTCGTGATTTTAATCTCTCGACAATTTCGTAAGCCATTACGATGTCAAGTTCGAGAGGTTGAAGATCTATTTCGTATTTTAAAAGTGCTTGCTTTGTATCCTCTCCACCGCCGTATTGTTCAACAAGATTGTAGAAATTGAATATAACTTCGTTAATGATTGTTTGATCAGTGAGGTCCAAAAATTTTTCAATGTCCAAAACACGTTCGTCTAATTTAAGCGCCTTGTATGAAAGGTCCAAGAGTTCTTGTATCATCATGTCCGCTGCTCTCGAAGTTTTGTGGAAGTAAACGTTCTTATACATCATAAATCTACCAAACAAGATTGTGTATATTTCGTCGACAACTTTTGAATCGTAAGCCAGAATAGTTTTTCCATCTTTTTCAACGATTTTTGAATTCCTAATCAACCGGTCTATAGAACCCGTACCAAATCCTCTTGTCCCCGCATAGTATGAATCTCTCAAAACAAAATCGAGTCTGTCAGCGCCAAGTGGACCCTGGACAACTGCAAATTCAATCGTTCCTTTCTCTTCACCTTCGTAAACTTTTATTACCTCTTCCATCAACTGTGCAAAGTTGTCTTCCATGTTAGTTGAGAGTTCACCAAGTGTTATCTCCAAATCTTCTAACACAGCCTTTTTTAGAGTTGATGGAGCTTCTTCATACTTTTTTCTTAACTCTTTTGGAAAGTATTCTCTCAATAGTCTTGTTCGATACTCATCGTGTCCATCATTGAACCCAAGCCTTTTGTAAACGACATCATCAAATTGATGGCTGAAAGGTCCATGACCAATATCGTGGAGAAGTCCTGCGAGACGTAAAATACGAACCTTATCTGGTGTATCATAAAGATGTTCGGCATATACGCCAGAAAGGTGCATCACACCAAGCGAATGTGCAAAACGCGTATGTGTTGCACCAGGGTAAACATATTCAGCACCTACCAATTGGCTGAGGTATCTAAGCCTTTGCATTGCTTTCGTGTCGATAATTAATATTTCAACCGGATAAAGCATAATTTCTGAATAAATTGGGTCTCTTGAAACCTTATGATACACAACTATCGCCTCCTGCTAAAATCTTGTCGTATCTTTATTTTACCATATAACAACGAAAATTGGACGTATTATCACAACAATTGCAAAAATGTTTTTGTTGGTTTGGTATTCATTGTTTTTACCTACTTGCAATGGACGATAAAAATGTTGTATAATTAATACGAAAATTGTAAAGGTGATAGGCTCTTGTGCATTAAATTTAATTGTTCATGAGAAAAATGGGGGGACTTCCCACACCACAATAAAAGGAGGGGTTGGCTGTGAAAAAGGTATTTGTGGCGTTTTTAGCTCTTTTGGCGCTTTCTCTATTTGCGGTGCAGGTAAACTACGGTATTTTTGAGGATCTTACAACCACGAACATATGGAACCTGCTTGGCTCCGGTTCATCCTCTTGGAACTTCGTTGTTCAGTTGTGGAAATATCCTTCCTTGCTTGGCATGAACAAAGACGGTACTCTCATTCCATCTGCAGCTGCAGAAATTCCTAAGATTGAAAAAGAAGGAAACATGTACACAGTAACAGTAAAACTCAGAAAAGATATGCGCTGGTCAAACGGTGCTCCGTTCACAGCAGATGATGTTGTTTTCACCTACACAACTGTAAAAGGTATGGAAATACCAGGTGGTAACTGGAGTGGAGCTTACGAACCAGAAAAAGTCGAAAAGATTGATACTTGGACAGTGAAGTTCTACTTCAAAGAAAAGAAGACTATGACGATTTACTACGACACACTCATGACCGCTATCGTATGCAGCAACTACTGGAAACCAATAGTAGAAAAAGCAAAGAAACAAAAAGACCCAGTAAAATGGCTACTTTCACAAGAAGTTATTGACCCTGGTATTACGGCACTCAACCTTGGAAAGATTGAAAAAGGTGCGTTCGTGCAAGTTGTAAAACAAGTTCCAAATGACAAATACTGGGCATACGGTGAAAAGAACATTTACTACAAAGGTGGCGGGTTCTCAATTGTTAACCCAAAAACAGGTTTCAAATGGTCAACTGGAGACACAAAACAACCTGTCACACTTGAAGTTGAAAACGGCCCATTCGTAGATACAATTATTTACAAAGTCTTCGGTAACAAACAGGTTGCTATCCAGGCTCTCATCGCCGGCGATATTGACTATATTTACAACCCAGTTGGACTTACCGCTGGTGAGGCTGAACAACTCAAAGGTCAAAAGGATATAAAGATAGTTTCGAACCCACAACTTGGATTCAGATACCTTGCATTCAATATGAGAAAGTTCCCAATGAATGTTAAGGAATTCAGACAAGCTATAGCTGCACTTATCGACCGCGATTTCATTTGTAACCAAGTGCTCCAAGGAAGAGCAATTCCACTTGCAACACCAGTACCACCAGCAAATAGCTTCTGGTACAACTCTGCTGTTAAGACCATTGGAGAAGGACTCAGCATGGGTGAAAGGTATCAACTTGCAGTCAGCTTGCTCAAGAAAGCAGGATTCAAATGGGATACAGAACCAGTTATCGATCCAAAAGATGAAAAGAACCCAGTTAAGACACCTGGTAAAGGTTTGAAAGGTCCAGACGGAAAGCCAGTACCAACACTTACACTCCTTTCACCGGGTATGGACTACGACCCAATGAGAGCACAGACAGCAATGTACATCGAACAGTGGGCAAAGAACATCGGTATACCACTTAACTTGAAGCTCACAGACTTCAACGAAATTGTTACGAAAGCATTTGATGAGGTTGACTTCGACATGTACATACTTGGTTGGGGTATTGGAAGAGTGCCAACATACTTCAGGTCATTCTGGCACAGTAAAGAAATGGCACCAGATGGATTCAACACACCAGGTTACAACAACCCAGAATTTGATGCACTTGTTGAAGAATTCGAATATGCAGATACATTCGAACAAGCAAGGAAAGCTATATTCGAAGCACAAAAGATACTTGCAGAAGATCTGCCGTACATAATCCTCTTCACTAATCCAATGATAGAAGCCTACAGAACATCAATCAAATTCCCATTCGACAACATGCTCGATGGTATCCAAGGTTATTATGGATTCCCAGAAGGTGTAAAGAAGGTTCAGTGATTTTGAGCTAAACAACTCAATTATTCAAACTTAAATACGTAAGGTCCCCCCGCAAGGGGGGACTATTAAATGAGGTGCTTGAGAAATTCAAAACTTGCAGAAAAAACTTCCCAAATCATATAAAAGTGTCCAAACTGATTAAAGGGAGAGGTGAAGATGAGAAGTTGGGAACTGATTTTATACGCACTCGTGATACCTTTGGTAGGTATCTATTTTTCCCTCAGGAAAGGCAAGAGACCTATTAATTACATATTCCTTGCAATCTCACTTGCGTTGTACTATGGTGCTCTTTTCAATGTGAAATACCTTTACTTGTTCAGTCCAAGATTTAATTTCATCATTGCACCAATAATATACTTCTACGGTTTTGACCTGCCTGGACTTGCCAAGTTCATCAGGAACAGGACTGCTCAGATTGTCCTTTTACTTATCATCTATGTAACCGTTGTCTTCTTTATCTTCTTAGCCATGCCAGGTGACTATACCACCAAATTTTTGGATCCGAAGTTGATGAGAAATCCTGAAATGTATGAAAGAATGAAAAAACTCTTTGGTGTGGACGATCCGTGGTATGTCAAGTATTACAAACACATGAGAAATTTCTTTAACTTGGAGATGGGTATATCATTCAGTGAATATCCTAGGAGAGTGGAAGAAATCATCGCTGAAAGATTACCGAGAACTTTATTCTTGTTCCTCGCAAGCTCTGTTCTTTCGTTCCTTCTTGGCTTTGACCTTGGGAAAAGAATTGCATGGAGAAGGGGAGGATTAATAGATAAGGCAGCTACATTTGTGGGAATTGTCTTTTGGACGATATTCACTCCATTCTACATGCTTATCCTTATATGGCTCTTTGCGGTTACATTAAAGTGGTTCCCGCTATCTGGTTTTGTTACTCCTGCCAAGTGGTTTAACGCTCCTTTTAGTGCACAGGATGTGTTCATAAGGTTATTGTGGACGGAATTCTTTTTGCTTGTCATGTGGATTATCGGTATTGTATTAGCATCGAAGTTAAAAACGATAAAGGCTAAGAAGATAGCCGTCTGGTCGTTTGTTATAGCAGGTGTTGTTCTTTCAATCATGTACTGGAGTACCAACAAAATGGGGAGCTATGCTCTTGATATAATTTACCATCTTGCACTCCCCGTCATTGCACTTGTGACATTACACTTTGCAGGAGATATGCTTGTTATGCGTGATACCATGCTTGAGGTAATTAAAGAAGATTACATTACGACAGCCAGAGCAAAGGGACTTCCTGATAAGGTTATACGAGATAAACATGCTGCAAGAACCGCTTTGCTTCCTTTAATGACCAGCTTTGTTATAGGTCTTGCTTCCACGGTAAGTGGAGGAGTCATCACAGAAACGATGTTCTCGTGGAAAGGTATGGGACTTACACTTCTTGACGCAACAACCTCTCAAGATACACCATTAGCTATTGGGTGTCTGGTTTTTACGGGTGTTTTGGTACTTGTCGCCCACCTGGTTGCTGATATACTTTACGCATTCTTAGACCCAAGAATCAGATACTGAGTGAGGTGATAGCAGATGGCACAAACTAAAAACACAGAATTGAAAGAATCAATACTGAAGATAAAATTCAAGCTTTTTATCAAAAATTTCAAAAAGAACTGGGCGCTCTTTAGAGAAAGCAAGATGGGAATGTTTGGACTTTGGGTTATCATAGCCTTTGGTATATTTGGAGCGCTATCTCCTGTTGTCCTCAACATACTTGACCCGAACATCTATGATCCCGTCACAGGTCTTGATTCAAGGATACTTTCCAGCAAGTACATTACGGACTATTTATCAACTCAAAACTTGGTCAAGGGAATCGAAATTCCAACAGCACAAATTTGGGTATATTCATTTATGGATAAAGGAGAAGCTTTTAAGGAATCAATGGAGAACTTAGTGAGAAACTCACAATACGAAATTATGACCACTTACGCTCCAGATGCTCTTAGACACTTACTTGATACGATAGCTGATAGTTACATCCCTGCTAAAGAGAGAATGTATTTCCAAAATAGTATCTCGGAGCTTGTTGAGAGAGGTATAATTAAATTCTCTGCCATAGTTAGTGTTAAAGACATAGGAAACAGGGAAAAATTCTCGTTCCAGAACTTCTCAGAGTTACTCCAAAAAATTGATTACACAACCTTGGCGGTTGCTTTGTCTCCTTACAAAGATTCGGATGAGGTCTCAAGAGTAATACTTTGGTTTAGAAGTTTGAACAGAGATAGACCCGAAGTTATTGATGATTTCAATGCAAAATTATCCGCCGAGTATCCACAAGAGCAAATTGAGGAAGCTGAAAATAAAGTGCTAGAAGTTGCAAGGTCTTTGGTATCCGAAAGCACTGGACAACAGCTTTTTGTAAGTTCGGATTCACAATTTTCAGAAATAGTAAACAACGAAATTGTTAGTGTTTCCGATTTGGTTAACGCAGCCGTTTTTCCGTTGATTCAGGAACTGTTAGTAGTAGGATACGAAGATAAAGAAATAACCGAAAAACTAAACGCATCCAGATTTAAGCATCTTGTAGACATTGCAAAGGGTAAGCTTTCTGATCTTTCAAGAAAAGAAATACTTGAACCTGCTTTGAAAAAGGCTAAAGCAACGCTTACAACAATCGAAGAAGAAATGAAGGAAGCTGGCGTTGAAGTTTCTTACAAGGATGTGGAAAAATTTTTGGAAGCATACGCTGGTTTTGAACTAGCAAAAGTTTCTGTTGATATCGGTCCCGAGACAAGAGCGAAACTTGAGAATGGTATAAGAAAATACTCCGAAGAAACTCATAAATCATATGTCTATGAGTTGAACAAAATATTCAAAGATATAGCCATGGCAAGGTCAATGATGGCACTACTTCTGAATGATACTAATGTTCCTGAGAGTTACGAAACACTTGGTAGTCAGGTTGTAAAGGTATTATCTGACCCAGTTACATCTCTTATGGGCTACGCCTTTGGAGGAACGAACAAACTACAAAAAGTTATTTCCAACATAGAGAATTCACAGCTGGATGATTTCAAACGGTTAGATATAGTCGAAAAACTGAAAAACTACGAAAATAAAGAGCCAATTGAAGCAGTGAACTTTTTAATTGGTCAAGGAGATATCAACGAAGAAATATATCTGAGGATGATAGAAGAACATAAGATGCATCTTGAGGACACCACTCTTTGGGACAAGATTTCTTCTGAAACGGTTGCAAAAATGCAACCAAAAAAAGTAGAGTGGGATAAGAAATTTGCTGAGACAAAGCTTGTTGAGTTATTCAATAGGCTGTCTATTACCAATAAAATTGGTGTTGCTCATCCGCTTCCACCAAGCAAATGGCATTGGCTCGGAACAGACCCTGTTGGAAGGGATATATTGGTGCAACTAATGGTAAGTACTCCAAGTGAATTTGTTCTTGGTGTGCTTGCAGCACTCATTACGGTTGTAATTGGTACGATAATTGGTACTGCGGCAGCTTACTATGGCGGAGTTGTTGATGTTATATTCATGCGCATAGCCGACTTAATGATGCTCTTCCCATCAACAGCGTTCTTGATAGTCCTCTCTGGTTTCATGACGATGAATCTATTTAAGCTTGCAGTCATACTTGGTTTACTCGGTGGTTTTGGAGGCATTACGCTTGTTTTGAAAGCTCAAGCACTTACAATTAAGGTCAAACCTTACATAGATGCAGCGAGAGTTTCGGGAGGTAGCCATGGGTACATCATATTTAACCACATAATTCCGAATGTCATGCCTCTTTCGTTCCTGTATATGATGTTCAATGTCACAGGTGCAGTCTTTTCAGAAGCGGTTCTTAGCTTCTTTGGATTAATGAAAGTAAGGATGTCTTGGGGATTGATGATAAATACTGTTTGGAGTTCTGGTTACCTTGGCTCTGGTAACATCGGCGCTTACTGGTGGATGTGGGTTCCAGCCGGTGGAGCTATCACGCTTCTTTGTTCTGCCTTCTACTTCCTCGGTAGGGGACTTGAAGAAATAGTCAACCCAAGACTTAGAAAGAGGTGATTGTTGTGGCAGTGTTGAAAGTTGAAGACTTAAAGATGCATTACAAAACAAAAATGGGCTATGTAAAAGCCGTTGATGGGATATCGTTTGAGTTAGAAGCCGGAGAAAGTCTAGGTATAGTCGGTGAATCTGGTTGTGGTAAAACATCAGTTTCAATGACATTGTTAAGGATACTACCAGAAAACGCAGAATTTAAGGGTGGACATGTATGGTTCAATGATAATGGAAAGATGGTCGACCTCGTTAGCTTATCAGAAGAAGAAATGCGCCACTATAGATGGAAAGGTATTTCAATGGTCTTCCAAGCTGCAATGAATTCGCTAAACCCAGTGTACAGAGTCGGTGACCAAATCGTTGAAGCTATACTCAACCACTATCCAGATACGCCTATCGACGAAGCAAGAGCGAAAGTTGCAAAGCTTTTTGAATTAGTAACGCTCGACCCAAAACGTATGGACCAATACCCTCACCAATACAGTGGTGGTATGAAACAAAGGGCAGTTATCGCACTGTCGCTATCTTGTAACCCCAAGGTTATAATTGCAGACGAACCAACAACAGCTTTGGATGTTATCGTTCAGGACAAGATATTACGAGAATTGAAGAAAATTCAAAAAGAACTCAACATGGCGATGATTTACATTTCTCATGATATTGCAGTTATTGCAGAAGTAAGCGATAAAATTGCTGTAATGTATGCAGGAAAGTTTGTTGAACAAGCAGATGCAACAACTGTCTTCAAACGTCCGATGCATCCGTACACGTTCTTGCTTATGAATGCATTCCCGAGCCACGTTGGTGAGAAGAAAAAGCTATTTACAATACCTGGAGAACCACCAAACTTGCTCAATCCGCCTACAGGATGTCGATTCGCACCAAGATGTCCATGGGCAACGGATAAGTGCCGAACCGATGAGCCGGAATACAAAGAGGTTGAAAAAGGACACTATGTAGCATGCTGGCACCCACTGACTGAAGAGGTGAGAAGAGATGCGTTTAGAAAATAAAAACGTACTACTTGAAATAAAGAATTTGAAGAAATACTTTCCGGCTGAAAGAGCGCTCTTTTCCAGGGCAAAACATTTTGTCCATGCAGTAGATGACGTATCGTTCGAAATTTTGGAAGGCGAGTCGCTGGGACTTGTTGGTGAATCTGGTTGTGGAAAAACAACGACTGGTAGGATGGTTGTAAGATTGGAAACACCAACGGATGGGACGATAAAAGTACTTGGCAAAAACATCGATGAATATGAACGGATGGAATACCATGCGATGGTTCAAATGATATTCCAAGACCCATACGAATCTCTAAACCCAAGGATGACTATATTCGACATAATAGCAGAACCACTAAATATACATAACGTTGGAACACTTGAAGACAGAGAAGAGAAAGTCTCACAACTACTTCAGGAAGTTGGTCTTACACCACCTGACAGCTTTTTGTGGAGATATCCTCATGAACTTTCCGGTGGTCAAAGACAAAGAGTTGCTATCGCAAGGGCACTCGTTTTGAATCCTAAACTCATCGTTGCAGACGAACCAACATCGATGTTGGATGTTTCTGTCAGAACGGCAGTTATGGAGCTAATGATGGAATTACAACAAATTCATGGAATGAGTTACCTATACATAACACACGACCTTGCGGTTGCAAGATACATGGTTAACAGGATAGCGGTTATGTACCTTGGAAAGATTGTCGAACTTGCCGAAACTGAAGAATTATTACATCATCCTATGCACCCATACACACGAGCTTTAATGGACGCTGTTCCTGTGCCAGACCCAGAATACAAAAGGAATGAGCCGAATATCATTGGAAATATAAGTGCACCAATTGACCCACCACCAATATGCAGATTCTATGATAGATGTCCATTTAGAGTTGACAGATGTAAAACGGATCCACACCCAGAATTAAAAGAAGTTGCACCTGGTCACTACGTTGCTTGTTATTTAGTGCATGAAGGTAAAATAAAATAAAAAGTCAATGCTAGATGATAATCCCCTTGTTGTCAGAAATGGCAACAAGGGGTTTTTCTTTTTTTGAAAAAGTTCCAAGAGCTTGAAATTATGGTTTGATAAGATGATAAAATAACAAGATGGTAAAAATTATGAATTGTCAGGGAGGAAGAGTTAGCATGCTCAGAATCAACAAGCTTGGCTTATTATCTTTTGGAGTGTTGATTGTCTTAATTATTGTTCTTAGTCTTTCAGCATGTTCTCCTTTGAAAACAGTTGGCAAGATACAAATTTCGATAAATGTTAATACTCCCAAACCGGTAGAAACGAAGGACATAAAACATGGTCTTAATGCATACATCGACGAAGCATCGAGTGTCGAGTTGATTGTTTACGATTCGGCGAACACGGAAGTTATTAAGCAGAGTGTGAACAAAAATAAAGATATATCATTTTCATTTGAATTACCAAGTGGTGGTACCTACAAGTTCGTTGTAAATGGAAAACGAAACGACAACAGCTTGGTCTTTACAGGTGAGAAAACTCAAACGCTCCAACCAGGACAAAGTTACACAATTTCCATAGATACAAAATTTGTAGATGGTTATCTTAAAGTCTTTGTAGATTTAGATGATGAATTGTTGGTTATGTATGATGTTCAGGAATTAAGAGCTCTTCTAAAAGACAGCTCAGGTAATGTTATCAAAGACGAGAGTTTCCAGATAACACCACAAGCTACAAGATTAAGTATCTCTATTGACTGCTATCCAAGAGTGTATTCTGTTGGTATTTCTGCAAGGCTGAAGGATAAGGCAACTTCAGAAGAATGGAGTAACAATTTGGACGAAACAGCTGTAAGTGTTGAAATAGAACCTGGACTTACAAGTGTTTTAGATGGATTTAGGATTTTCTTTGACCCAGCAGAAGGTCATCCGCAGATTACATACAAATTCGGGGCACTCGCTCCAACAATTACTGGTGCTATCTACAATGTTGATACGAACGAATTAACGATAAATTGGTCTTATCCTTCGTCGATAGCTAACGCGAAATTTTACGTTTATCTTTTGGATAAAAACAACACCCTTTCTCTTTGGGACATAACAACTTCACACTCAAGTACACAAGAACTCCTTGGGGTAGATTTTTGGAATGTGCAAAAAATTGGTGTCCGTACGGTTGTTAATGGAAAGGAAAGCAAGATAGAATACGTTGACAAATCAAACGTCAATATCACGTCAATTAACGTACCATTAACATCTTCAACAATGTACACTCTTTTCATACGCTCATTCTACGATTCAAATGGTGATGGAATAGGTGATTTTAAGGGTGTTTCTCAAAAGATAGACTATCTTAAATCCCTGGGTGTTGACACAGTTTGGTTCCTTCCTTTCAACAAAGCCAAATCATACCATGGTTACGATGTCGAGGACTATTACGACGTGGAACCGGATTACGGTAGTTTCTTGGACCTTGAAAATATGATAAAAAAGCTCAACCAAAACGGCATCAGGGTGGTTATGGACTTAGTCGTTAACCACACTTCCGATACCCATCCGTGGTTCCACGATGCGGTTGAAAATACAACGAATTCGAAATATTGGAATTATTACATCATGACATTGGAAAATAGAGACGGATGGAACCACTGGCATTGGAAGATAAACTCTAAAGGTCAAAAAGTTTATTACTTTGGATTGTTTGATTCGTCGATGCCAGATTTGAATTTCGATAACCCTGCGGTAATGGAAGAGATAAAGAGGATAATCGATTTTTGGATAACGGTTGGTGTTGATGGATTCAGGCTGGACGCACCAAAGCATTATAAAGGTTGGGATTGGAACGATGATATACCAGGTTCAGCATACTATGCAAAACAAATAGAGAAGTATATAAGGAGCAAGCTTGGAAGTGATGCAATCGTTGTTGGAGAAGTATACGATGGAGATCCGTCAGTACTTTCTCAATTTGCACCGATGCCAGCACTCAATTTCACGTTCATGTACGGAATCACTGGAAATCATGAAGGAAAAGACAATTTGCTCGCAGAAACAATCTCCTGGGTCAACGGAGCAACATACTATCTCAACGTGAACCACTTTCCATTTATCGATAACCACGATTTGAACAGATGGATTTCTGTATTGATAGACCAAAAATATTCGGGTAACACGCAAGCGGGGATAAAACAATATCTGTTGACGAATGCTTTACTACTCTCACTTAATGGAATGCCAGTAATTTACTATGGTAACGAGATTGGCTTAAGGGGATGGAAATGGAACAGTGACCCTTGGGATTTACCAGTGAGAGAACCGATGCAGTGGTATGCAAACCAAAATGGAACAGGTCAGACGTGGTGGACGAAAACTATATACCAGCAAAAGAATATAGACTTTGGTAATGCGAATGTAGACGGAGCGATGTATGATGACCCAAACGATGGAGTATCGGTGGAAGAAGAACAAACAGGTTATAGTATACTGAATTTCTTCAAACAATTTATTAACTTGAGAGCGAGCTATCCGGCATTGGCAAAAGGTTCATTGACAGTAGGGAGAGATTGGAAGAATTTATATGTGATAAGACGGACGTATGGAACCCAACAGGTGCTTGTTTTGATTAATTTAGACCCAACGTATTCGAATAATTACACCGTTCCTGCTGGTTATAAATGGGTCTGGTACGCATTCTTCAACGATACAGCGTTTGAATTTGGTGCTAAGAATGAAAGCCCTTTACCAAACGATACGAATTGGACAGTTAACCCAAGGCAGATCTATGTATTTGTGAAAAACTAACGAAAGGTTGTGCAACACTCTGTGGAAATGTTCCAACTTGGAACTTTTTTCATTGGAAAGGTGTATAATATGATTTTGGGAAAGATTTGTGGCGTTGGTAACCTTGAAGATTTGTAAAAACACTTCAGAAAGGGGAGGTATGGAGTATGAAAAAGGTACTTTGGTTGTTTATTGCGGTATTGGTGGCTTTAGTTGTTACCAGTTGTGTTGAACAACCACGACCACAACCGCAACCACAACCTATTGGAAAGACGATAACTGTTGATGGAGCATTTACCGAATGGGGAACACTCCTTGTTACGGATTCAGCAACAGATTCCAAATGGGGTTCAGCAAACGAGCTTTACGCTGCTGGTATTTGCTTTGATGCAACACAACTTTACATTGGTGGAGAGTATACGAAAGAAGGTTACAACAATTTCATGGTTATTGTGGATATCTCAGGAGTAGAAGGTGCGACGAATACAGCTCAACATGAATGGGGAAACAGAATGTATGCGGTTGAAAACGGTGACATCGACCTTGTAATTGAAGCTTGGGATAATGGTTTCGAAGCTTGGAAAGTGACACCAGACGGATTCGTGAAGATCACTGACAGTGTTTCAAAAGCCATTAATGCAGGTGAACACATTAAAGCAGAGTTTGCGATCCCACTTGAAATATTTGGTATAACTAAAGCTTCGACAGAGCTTACAGTGAAAGCAGCGTTTGTCCTAACAGGGGGTACCAACGAAGATAAAACAGTCCAGTGGGCCGCAGATTTCTTGCCAGACCAAGAAGTAACACCTGTGTCGGGCGATAGTGGATATCAAGCCCCACTGGTATTAAAGAATATGATTACTTATAGTCCGGAACACTAATGCTAATATCGTTAAATTGCCAAAGAGAAGGGGCGCAAGCCCCTTCTTTTATGAGTTTTCTATACTTAAACTAAGCGATTACTCATCTTTTTATCTTTTCGGAGGTGGTCTCTTTGAAAAAATTGTCTGGTTTTAGAAGCATATCCTTCATTTTCGTACCCGTTTTAATTTTATTTATCCTTGGAACCGTTTCAAGTTGTATGAAAATTTTAAATCTGCAGATTCCCGATGGAGTTTACGTTGTCGGTGAGTGGAATAATTGGGTGCCAACAGAAAGCGATAAGATGACAATTAGTACTTCGGAAGATGCATTTGTCTTTGAATTGCCAGTTGCTTCAATTACATTTAATCCAAGTAGGAGCGGTAATGAATTCTTGATTGGTTACTATAAAGTAATCTACAAGCAAGGAGGAGTTACAAAGGTTTCTTCTGCAATACCCGTTTGGAAAGAAAACCTTGGAAGCGATACAAAGCTTACGATTTATGCAACACCAACAGCTATGGTAAATGGTTTAGCTGTTGGGGTTGGTGATAGTGAGAAGATGAAGACAGCTCAAAAAAACTGGTCAATAGGTGGAGAAATTAATAGTTGGGATCTGACCCAAGGAGTAATGACTTGGGATGATACGAACGAAGTCTTTGTTTACGAAGTGAAGAATTTTGTGGGTCAAAAAAAGGAGTACAAATACAAACTCTCAAGAACAGATAACGAGTGGAAACCTTGGGAAATGAACTACGATGGAAAGAAATACGATGCAGGGATGGGACAAGACGCTTCCTTTTCGTTACCAAAGGATGGAACGTATGATTTGAAGTTTACGTATAATCCTAAGTTCTCTATCCTTGCGGTAACTTACACGGAGAAGTAGCTGTAAATTACTAAAAGAATTACCTTGTGAGGTGATGATAGCGTGAAGAGTTTAATGTGCAAGATTTTTTTTGTTTCGTTACTGATATTGATTATAGCTTCAAACAATTTATTCGCCTTGCAAACAAGTTTTTCTACAAATTTTTCTGTTGCATATGATTTTTCAGCCGAAAATGTTGGAACATCATTCTCTATGGAGTTTAGAATGAACCCTTCCGCTCTTGGAAAAGATTTCGATTTTTCAGCAAGTTTAAATGGTTCGAATCTGGAATCAGCAAGGCTAACGTTCACGATTGAAGGTGCCAAAGTAAACCTTTACAAAAACACTGGTTTCATAAAGGCCTCAGACCCATTAGTTCTATATAAATATGACAGTGGGAAAGACGGTGTAGAAATTCAGACAAGTCATTTCAAGGTCGTTTTCTCTGACGTAGTGATGTATGCTGATATGAAGATTCCTTTTATGAACACAAACTTACTATTTGGCAAACGCGATGAAAAGTTCGATACAGCTTTGTATGGGTTTCTGAAAGTTTCTGGGTTAAATGTCAACTATGAGTTTGTATTACAAGACGTGAAAAATTTCGATATAAAGAACTCCGTTGGAATGGTTTCTGTCGCCGAAGGTAACTACAACTGGGGTGTTAGATACTTGCTTGCTGGTGCTACGAATACAAGCTTGGCACTCAGCCCTCAATATATAAGCAACCAAAACATCGTGAATGCATGGTACAAATTCAGTTCACAACCTGCGTTTAACACATATGTGAATACGAATTTCTGCTTTGAAAAGTTTTCCGAAGATGTGTTAAAAAACACTGAGGTTGGTATGGATATAAACTATGGTGGTGCATTCGTCAACCTTAAAAAGACAGGTTTTGCTGATGTTACAGGGGCAATGCCAACGGAGTGGGGAAAATTTAATGTAAGCCTTGGAACTACGTTCAGCTTCATGAACTTCTCGGGGAAATTTGCTTATTCGTTCGGAAAACCTGCACACAATGTAGTTAACACAATCGGAGAAGTTTACTACGTAGAACTTGGCCGTTCGTTTGGAAATATAAACTTATTTGCCAAGTATCAAAAGTTGATTGGTTACTACGAAGAAAAGGACTTTTTCTTTGGAGAACTTAAGTTCACTGGTTTCCAGAACGCAGATTTTGCAATTCAAATTGGGAATGGAGATTTTGCAGGGGATAATCCATTCAAACCCGTTGTTGCGTTTAAAATCAACGCTTGGTGGTAATTTTTGGAAAGAAATAAAAAGTGAGGATTAGGAGGTGCGGTTGATGAAGCTTTCGATATTTTCAAACTTGAAAAAGGCACTGTTTGTTGTTACTTTAATTGTTCTACTTTCAACATTGTCGTTTGCAGGTGTTACTTACAAAGACGGAAAGGTTATATTCACGTTTAAAGCACAAGCTAACGTTGTTTATCTTGCAGGCACATTTAATAACTGGAGTCCAACAGCATGGGCGATGAAGTTAGTTGAAGGGGTTTGGACCTACGAAGCGGAATTAAAACCTGGAACCTACCAGTACAAGTTTGTTATCGATGGTAAGACTTGGAAAGAAGACCCGGAAGCCCCCGCCTATGTGGATGATGGGTTTGGTGGCAAGAACGGAATCTTCACACTTACAGATGATGGCAAGATAGTAGCTCCGGAAGGAACAACTCAAGAACAAACTCAGCAAGGCGGAAAGAAGTATATACTGAATGAAAAAAGAGAAAACACGATATTTGTCGATGCTGATGGTTATGTGATTATCCGTTACTACAACAAAGACGCAAAACAACCTTACATTGCTGGTTCTTTCAACAATTGGAAAGCAGACGATACTCCGCTTTATTTTATCGAGGATGGATGGTGGGAAGCAGTATTGGAACTTCAACCTGGCGTATACGAATACAAATTCGTTGTTGACGGTAATTGGATACCCGACCCAAATGCGTTCGCATATACCGATGATGGTTTTGGTGGACTGAATGCAGTTATCGAAGTTGCACGCGAAGGTGGAAAACTTGTTGTAAAGGCACCAGCAACAGCAGTTAAGGAAGGAAAGCAAGAAGGAGCTAAAGTGGAAGAAAAGAAGCCCGCAGCAACGGTAGGAAAGGTTACACCGGGGTTGTCTGTCGTTGATGGTAAGGTTGTTTTTGCAGTTAAAAAAGAGAATGCTCAAGAAGCTTATCTTGCAGGTTCGTTCAACGGATGGAACCCAAGGGCACAAAAGATGCAACTTATCGATGGATATTGGGTCACAACACTTGCTCTACAACCAGGTGTGCATAAATATAAATATGTCTTTGTTATAGGTGGGAATGATGTTTGGGAAGAAGACCCACTCGCTCCAGCATACGAGCCAGATGGATTTGGTGGCAAGAACGGTGTATTCAAACTCGTTGAGAAAGATGGAAAGCTTGCTATTGAAGGAGTAGAATCGCAAGCAGGGGGACTACCGGTAAAAGGGAAATACGAGTTCACCTATTCGTTTAAGTTGGATGCGACTAAATATTTGGTTTTTACAGGTGCGCCAACCACTAAGTTGACACTGATGTTCGTTCCAAATTCAGACATCACAGTGTCCTTGGTTTACGGTGGAGCAACTGTCGACAGCGCTTTGTTTAACCTAAAGAACGATAAACTTAATGTTGGTTTCCATTACAAAACACCTTGGGATTTGCCCGCCGGAACCAAAGCCAAGGATACAGGCCTAGTTTTCGGTTATAAAGTAATGGAAAAGGTTTCTGTCATCTTCGGATTGGGCTACACGAGCAACAAACTTCCAATGGTCGGTGGTTTAGAATACAACTGTTTAACGCTCGTGGCGGCTTCTGATTATTACGCAACCGGTTATTCTGTTGCAGCAAGATACGATATAGAGAAGCCGTTCGGTCTTTCCGTCGAAGGCCTGTATAACTTGGCTAACTCCTCATATTACGTCGCTATGAGTTTTTCAACGGAACAGTTTGCGATTTATGGAAACTTTGATGGAAGCAAATTATTCACGGAAGCAAAAACAGAAATTTTTGGTTTTGGTCTGTACGCTAACGGTACATATACTCTCGGCTCCACAAATTACGCAGTTTATGGACAAATCAGTGTAGACAAATACAAATTCGGAATAGGCTATGAAAAATCCTCGACTACAAACGCAGTTTCAGTTGTTTTGGGAAGATTTGATAATGTTTATGACGTCAAATTGACCATCAAAAACACAAACCTGCAAAACATCATGGGAGCAACGACGTTAACACTGAATGGTGTTGTTAGTTTCTGAATTTAACTAAATTTAAACTGAATTAGCGTTTTAGAAAACTATTTAAATGTTGTAACCCCGGACTATAGTTTTGGAATGAGTCCGGGGTTTTTGTTTTGCTTTCAAACTTTTGTGGTAAAATATCGATAAGTGTATTCAATGAATAAGCAAGGATTGGAGGGTAGCTTATGAAGGCACTTTACGCACAGTCCGGAGGTGTTACAAGCGTTATCAACGCAAGTGCCTATGGTGTTATCGACGAGGCGAGAAAGAACGGATTGGAAGTATACGTTGGAATCAACGGTGTTACTGGTATTTTGAAGGAGAAGTTTTTGAATGCAACGGAGCTCGATATAGAATTTTTGAAGTACACACCAGCCGGCGCGTTTGGTTCTTGTAGAAAGAAGTTAAAAAGTGACGCTGATATAGAGAAACTTTTTGAGATTTTTAGGAAAAATGATATTAGGTATTTCTTCTACAACGGTGGCAACGATTCTATGGATACGGCATGGAGATTGCAGGTCGAAGCACAAAAAAGAGGTTACGAACTGAAAGTTGTTGGGGTTCCCAAGACGATTGATAATGACCTTCCGCATACAGACCATTGTCCCGGCTATGGCTCCGCTGCGAAATATATTGCAACAGCTATGATGGAGGCAGCACTTGATTTAAGAAGCATGTATGTAGACTCCACTCAAGTTTTTGTCATGGAAATCATGGGAAGACATGCTGGTTGGTTAGCAGCTGCCGCTGCATTGGGCTGGGTAAACGGTATCGGTGCAGATATTGTTTTGTTACCAGAAGAGCCGTTTAATAAAGATGAATTTATTTCCGCGGTTGATAATATCGTTTCCAAGAAAGGTTACTGTGCCATCGCTGTTGCGGAGGGTTTGAAATATCCGGACGGGTTCTTTGTTTCCGATATGGGATTCACCGATAGTTTTGGTAATCGCCAACTTGGAGGTGTTGGGTTCACGATTGCGGGTATGGTTAGGTCTGAGTTGGGGTTAAAAACTCACGTAGCAATTCCTGATTATTTGCAAAGAAGTGGAAGACATATTGCAAGTGCGACAGATGTTCAAGAAGCTGAGATGTGCGGAAGAATGGCCGTCAGGTATGCACTGGAAGATAACTATGGTGTAATGGTTACGATGGAGCGCGTTTCAGATGAACCGTATGAAATTAAATATTCTTCAGTTCCGTTAAACTTGGTTGCGGAACAGACAAGGATGCTTCCAAAAGATTATTTCGACAAGTTCATGGTGACAGAAAAGTTCTTCAAATACGCATTACCATTGATACAAGGAGAGCCGTATCCACCGTTCAGAAACGGACTGCCGGATTACAAGCTGTTGGATTTAAAATAATTCCTCAAGAAAAGGGGGAAAACCCATGTGGATATTCACACTTATAGGTATTTTGGTTGTTGCGTTAATAGTGATTTCGTTACTTCCATTTTTGACGCCGTTGCTGGTCTGGATAATAGGTATCGTTATTTTTCTATTAATGCTTGTTCTCTCATCCCTTTTCTTGGCTGCACTTGTGCCTATCATAGCCATAGGTTTTTTGGTTTGGATAATCTACAGTGCAGTTAAAGGATGGAAGAAGAAATAGGATAAAACAGAATATATACATAAAGCCCAGGGATTAAAAAACCTGGGCTTTTTATTTGTAAATTTCATGTTAACAGCCCATCTGTCGTAGATACATCTCATTGCCTGCGCAGGCAAGAACGTAAATGCAACTTTTAGTAAGCTTTAGTAAGCGGAGGTGTATTTATGAAGAGATTGGTTTTGAGATGGGTAGTAGGGTTTGATGAAAACAACGAACCTATCTATAGAAGGCAAAACATAACAGTTTCGGATGATTTTAGTCCAGAAAATGCGCAAACGGTTGTTTCGATACTTGACAAGTATTCAAAATACATGTGTGAAAGCGCTCAGATTGTCACGACCGAAAGTGTGGGTGATGAGTTATGAAAAGACTCACATTAATGTTTAGGAAAAGTGAAGGAACTCGAACGAGAACTTACAGGTTGAATATTCCAGAACCTATTGACAACATTAATCCTGCAGAACTTGAACAAGACATGCAACAACTTAAGCAAATCGGTGTGATACCCGAGGGATTTGAACCAGATGAAGCAAGACTAACGGAAACCAATGTGCAGGTTTTGGTTAATTTGATTCTCTAAGAGTTTGAAAATAGTGGGTGAGTGGGATGAAGTGGGTATGGGACATTCTTAAACTTTTCATGTATCTTGTTGAAAGACCTGGCGAAGGAGAAAAGAAGAAAGCTGAAGTCATGGAACTTATGGATGAGCTTTACGATGAACTGAACATTCAAATTCCAAGGGAAGTCTACCACTTAATCGTATCTTCTGCAATAGATTACTTGGCGTTGGTGTTATTCTGATAGGTTTTGTACTTGAATTTGTTTGCATTAAACCAAGATTAAAAAAGCCCTGAGGGTGATAAATCCTCAGGGCTTTTTTTCGTTGGATTATTAAAACACCTGTCTCCATTTTTCTGCTTCATTGATATGTATAAATCTGATTCCTACCTTTTCGCAAGCCATGTCAAATTCTGTATCACCTATCATCACACATTCATCTGGCGAGATATTTAGCTTTGTCGTTATCTCTTTGAAGAACATGGGATTTGGTTTGGCATACGTGCTATTTTCCATATGAGCGACATATAAAAACATTTCAGGTTCCAAACCAGCGAACTTTATACGTTTGTAAGTTGCAATCTTTGGGAAGAGCGGGTTAGAAGCGAATATCAACTTTTTATCGGTCTTTCTCATCAGTTCAATTAGTTCTTTCTTAGGTTTAACAATTTTTGAGAGCTGGTCGAATTCGTTTTCATAAAAATCGTAAAAGAGTTTTACCCAATACTCTCGAGGTCTTCCTGAACTTTGAGAAATCGCTATGCTGAACTTTTCAAAAAGGTTCTTATCGTTTGCGGTATTTTTGATACTTTCTTCAACAGAGGACATGACCAATCGCAAGAGCTGATTAAATTCGATACCAGATTTTTTCGAAAGCAAAGTGAAATATTCTTTCAAAAACTCAGATTCAGCGTTTTCTATGATAGTTCCGTCGTAATCCAAGAATATGTATTTTATATAATCGGACAATTTATTCCCCATCCTTTTTTGATACCTCCTTAATTTCTTAGATAACAGCTTTCTTCCAATTTGAGAACCTAAAAAAGGCGTAAGTTACGAAAAAGACTATCAAATTGCTTATTATCATACCAACAAAAATTCCCTTGAACCCCATAGTTGTTGCAAGCACGGCAATTATCGGAATTCTAATTCCCCACAGCCTTAGTATATCACCTATCATTGTCAGCACGGTCTTGCCGGCACCTACAAGTGCGTTGTTGTATATCATGTAGGATGTGAATATCGGCATTGAGAATGAGATGTACTTAAAAAATATGTCTCCCATCTTTATAACTTCAGGGTCGTTGATAAAAAATTTCGTTACTTGCTTTGCGTAAGCGAATGTGAGGATAGAAAGGAAACCTATAATGATAACATTCCAAAAGAAGGCAGTCCTAACCGTTCTCTCGGCATCTTCAAATCTTCTTGCTCCTATGAATTGTCCAACCATAGTTGATACTGCTCCAGCTAAACCAAAGGAAATCATTGATACAAGGTTAGTAACCCTGTTCCCTATACCGTATGCACTTATTACTGCAGGTCCAAACATCGCTACGTATTTCATGATAACCGCAAAACCGGCAGACGTGACAGACATACCTATTGCACTAGGAAGTCCAAGCTTCAAGATTAAAGATATCATCCTCCATTCAGGTTTGAAATCCTTCCTCTCGATTCTTACAACAGCCCTTTCTGAAAAAACGTGATTAACGCTAATTGCTGCTGCCACGAGTCTGCCAATATTCGATGCCCATGCTGCTCCGGCAACACCAAGCCTGGGAAATGGACCTATTCCGAAAATCAAAAGAGGGTCGAAAATCATGTTTATAACGTTCATGTAAAGTATCATGCGCATTCCGAATTGTGAGTCTCCTATTGCACGCATAATGGAAGTAGTCGTGTTGAGTATGAATACAAGTGGCAGACCTATTATGTCAACAACATAATAGCTAGTCGCGTATTGAATAACTTGAGGGTTTTTAGAACCGACAATGCCGTAAATAATAGGTTTTGTGAAGGCAAGTCCCAAGACTGTAGATAGAAGCCCCGTTATAATCGTTACTAAATACAATTGACCAGATGATTTCCTTACACCTAAGACATCTTTTTTTCCAGCATATTGGGAGACAATTGCTATGCCTGCCTGTGAAAAACCCATCGCGAGGGAAATGAATGTGAAAATAACAGGCCAAGTGACGGTTGACGCGGAGAATTGGATTGGTCCGAGTTTACCAAGAAAGTAAGAATCTACAATGTTGTAAATAGTTTGAAATGAATTTGAGATTATCAATGGCCAAGCTAAATGAAATATGGAGTATTCTATTCGTTCGTTCAACACATCAACACGAGCCATTTAAAGAACACGCCCCTTGTATCAAAAATTTTAGATAATTCGTATTACGAACAATGCATTTTTATTCTAACATAAGTTATGTGAGATGGTAAAGTCCCTTTTGATGTTGAAAAGCCAGCAATCACGAAAGATATATCGCTAGAAAATACTATTAAAGCAGTCTAAAAAGTATTTTTCTTGAATTATTGATGAGGACGATATATAATTATTCGGGTTTGAAGAAATGAGTATAATAAAAAGTTCCGAGGGGAGCGGACAGGCGCGGGCAGCCGCACATGGCTGACCTGAGGAAAGTCCGGACTCCGTGGGCAAGATGCTGGCTAACGGCCAGGTGGCGCGAGCCACGGATAGGGCCATAGAAACGGAAACCGCCCTTTTGTAGGGCAAGGGTGGAAAGGTGAGGTAAGAGCTCACCAGCGGTGCAGCGATGCACCGGCTTGGCAACCCCCATCCGGAGCAAGGCCAAGCAGGGGGTCGGGTGGCTCCGCCCATATTCCCCCGGGTAGGCCGCAAAGACAGATGCCTGTCTAAACAGAATCCGGCTTACAGCTCCCCTCGGGTAAGTTAATAATCTTAGGGGTATAAAATAAAAGAGGGTGCCGTACACCCCGCTTCGACTTGTCCAGACCCGGCCGTACACATCCTGCATGGCTCCAGCCGGGCACCCCCACGGCACACACTTACCTACTTAGGGCTGCTTCCTTCCGGACCTGACCCGGTTCGTAGGCAGTTGTTGCGTGGGACCCAACCTTCGTTGCCACCGGATGTGCCGGTACCGAACCCGGACAGCCTCAGTCGGGGAATTCAGCCCCGCTAAGGTGGGTTTCGGGTTACAGGGGACCACCAACCCCCCGCCTAGTACGGCACCCTAATGAATTGTATCACGTTTTTTAGATTTTTCAATTGTACATTTTGTGGTATAATGTTTTTGTATGAAGAAGTCGTTTTTACAGTCACTATCAAAAAAGGAGGGGGCAAGGCTATGGATATTGATATCAGAAAATTAACAGTTGAGGAACTTTGTAATAAAGTGAAGGAAAAAACCCCTGTTCCTGGTGGCGGAGCAGTTGGTGCTGTTGTTGCTGCACTTGGAGCTGCGCTAAATTCAATGGTTGCTAATCTTACACTCGGAAAGAAAAAATACGAAAATTACGAGGGGCTTATGCAAGAAGTATTGGAAAGCATGGAGTTTGTTCTTGAGAAGACTCTAAGATTGGCTTCTGAAGATGTCGAAGCTTTTGATAAAGTTATGGAGGCTTACAAGTTACCGAAAGAGGACCCCGAGAGAGAATTAAAGATTCAAGAAGCCCTAAAAAAAGCTGTTGAAACGCCTTTTGAACTCGTTGAGTGCGCAAGAGATATTCTAAAATACAGTGAAATTGTTGCAAAATGGGGTAACCAAAATGCGGTATCTGATGCGTACAGTGCTGCGGAATTAGCAAGGGCTGCATGTAAAATTGGTGAGTACAATGTAATAATCAACCTTAAATCAATAACAGATGAAGAATTCAAAAACAAAGTACTTGATGAGATGTACGAAGTTATGGGAGAAGCAAAAGTTTACTACGAAAGAATACAGGAGTTGATAAAAGAAAATGGGTTCACTAAGATTTGAAGTTTTAAAAACTGTTGGTAACGCAAGACGTGGGAGGATGCACCTCCCACATGGTATTGTTGAAACACCTACATTCATGCCGGTTGGTACGAACGCAAATGTGAAGTTGGTAACCCCGCATATATTAAAAGAAAACAACGTTCAAATAATTCTCTCGAATGCATTTCACCTATATTTAAAACCAGGATTAGATGTCATCCGAGAATTTGGCGGGCTTCACAACTTCATGAACTGGGACAGACCGATTTTAACCGATAGTGGTGGTTTTCAAGTATTCAGTCTCAAGAAGGGTCAGAAGATTACGGACGATGGCGTATGGATTATGTCTCCAATAGACGGTTCAAAGCATTATATAACCCCAGAGTTATCGATGGAGATACAAGCTACCCTTGGTTCTGATATTGTTATGGCATTTGATTATTGTGCTGACCCAAAGGATGGATACGATGAGGCAAAAAGGTCTGTTAAGCTTACAACAAAATGGGCTAAGCGAAGTTTGGAACATTTGAGACGGATTTCTCATCAAGCGATTTTTGGCATAATCCAAGGCGCTATTTACGAAGATCTTAGAGAGATGAGTTTGAAAGAGATTACCGAATTTGATTTCGATGGATTTGCTATAGGTGGGTTAAGTGTCGGTGAACCTCGCGAAGTAACGTTAAAGATGGTTGAGTTTATAGGTCCAAGAATGCCTTCAGATAAACCCAGGTATTTCATGGGCGGTGGTTCTCCGGACTTGTTAGTTGACTTGGTAGCAAATGGTGTTGATATCTTTGACAGTGTCTTTCCAACACGGGTTGCTCGGCATGGACTTGCGGTTACTTGGAATGGAAAGTTCAATATCCGTTCAGCTAGATACAAATACGACAAAACGCCCATAGACGAAAACTGCACATGTTACACATGTCGTAATTTTTCGAAAGGATACATAAGGCATCTCTTTGACAGAGAAGAAGTATTGGGACAGATACTTCTAACAATCCACGATATACATTTCATGATGGAATTTGGAGAAAAGATGCGTGAAAGCATAGAAAACGGAACGTTTTACGAATTTCGAGAGAAGGTGAAGAAGGCGTATGAAAAGCAAGCTTCAGAAGGGTAAGTTTTACCAAAATGTGGTTGTTTTGTTTTTGCTAATTTTAGCATCTATTGGGTACTCGTACTTTAATGAAAATCCTGTCTATTTCTTATCTGGTAATAACTCGTTTGCGTTTTCGGTCACAGTGCAGGAACATGCGAGTTGGAATTTAGGAGTCTTTTGGAGACAAACAGAGCGGACGCTTTTTGGAGAGCTTGGCTACACTACGGATTCAACCTATGCGACCGGTGTTGTCAATTACAGACTGGTGGATATTTCGAAATTCTATGCGCTGAATATTAAGTTCAAAATACTTCCACTCGATGCAAAAATGTTGAGTTTGGACGCAGGCGGATTAATCAAAGTGTCGGATTCTTCAATTCTAAGTTTTGCAGTATACAACTTGGTTCTCTATTCTGAAAAGCAAGAGAACTCTTTACCTAGTCTGGAGGCGGTTTTCAACCAGTCCGTAACAAATCAAACTGGCGTGAAGATTGGCGTCAGTAACATCGGGGTTGATTATTTGAGATTCACATTGGGCATAGCCATATCTAAAATAGCACCTTTCAACGAAATAATTTTTTCATACGTGCCAGTGTATTCATTGTCGGGTGGAACTCTATGCCACAGTATCTATGGTAAGACTAATGTGATAGTTGATAACTACATATTTGAACTAAGTGGTTTTTACAACCTAAGCGAGAATGTTTCAAATTACGAAGAACTGAAATCAAAATACGGACTGAAAATAACCTTTGCATTCAATATGTAAGACATAAGATAAATATGTAGATACGGGAAGTGAGAAAGCATGGTGAAAATACTCGGTGAAGATGATATAAGAAGGTCGTTGATGCGTATATCACACGAGATTTTGGAAAAGAACAAAGGCGCCGAAGATTTGGTCATTATAGGTATCATCACACGCGGATGGTATCTTGCTAAGAGGATAGCTAAAAATATATCGATGATAGAAGGTGTGGAATTACCTGTTGGAGCATTAGATGTTGCACCGTTTAGAGATGATGAAAAGAGAACTTCAAAGGAAGAAGATAAGAGTATCATAAATTTCAGTTTGCAAGGTAAAAAGGTAGTTCTTGTTGATGATGTCCTTTTTACAGGTAGAACGGTTAGGGCGGCAATGGATGCTATTATCTCGCGTGGTAGACCAAAATCCATTCAGCTTGCTGTACTTATCGATAGAGGACATAGGGAGTTTCCAATACGACCAGATTACGTAGGTAAGAATATTCCAAGTTCAAAAGAATTGGAAATTGTCAAAGTCAGGTTGAAAGAGGTTGATGGTGAAGACGGTGTTTATATATTGAAAGTGGGGGAAGATGTATGAGAGGGGAAATAGAATTTAGAGGTAGTTATGCACTCTTGAAAGTATATCTTGGACCTGGTGAACGAGTAAAGGTAGAACCTGGTGCGATGGTTTATATGAAGGGCCCTGTTAATGTTGAAACGTCGACAGGTGGTGTTTGGAAAGCTTTGAAACGAGCTGTTCTTGGTGGGGAAAGCTTTTTCATGAACACGTATTATTCATCCGGTGACGGAGAAATTGGTATAGCTCCAGAATTGCCTGGTGATATAGAGACCGTTCATGTGAATGGTACATTATTTGTTCAGTCAACATCATTTTTGGCCTGTGATGCTCAGGTGGATTTAGATGTTTCATTCGGAGGTTTTAAATCCTTCTTTGCAGGTGAAGGAATATTCTTGCTTAAACTTCAAGGATACGGTGATGCTGCCATTTCTTCCTTTGGGGCTATCAAGATACTAGAATTGCAAGTTGGGGAAAAGATAACAATTGATACGGGACACGTCGTAGCCTTTGATGGGAGCGTTAACTACAGTGTTAGAACTTTTGGCGGGATAAAGTCTACACTTTTTGGTGGTGAAGGTCTTGTCTGCGATTTCACAGGACCTGGGAGAATATATGTTCAAACAAGAAATTATCCGGCGTTTGTAGAATGGATAAAATCACTAGTTCCTCGCGAGACTGGAAGTAGGTGATACAACAAATAAAAATATGTTCAAGGGAGGACTTCTTATGAAACTGTTTGGGACAGATGGAATAAGGGGAGTTGTTAACGAGGAGCTTACTCCAGAAATAGCGTTCAGGTTGGGGAATGCGCTTGGAAAATACGTTAGCAACAGGATATTTATAGCCAAAGATACAAGGGCAAGTGGGGATATGTTGGAAGCAGCTATTATAGCTGGTGCGACGGCTGCAGGTGCAACAGTTTACCGGTGTGGTGTGCTTCCAACTCCTGCGCTGGCGATTATAACCAAACTCGAGGATGCCGTAGGGGTAATGATTTCTGCTTCACACAATCCTCCTGAATTCAATGGATTAAAGGTTATCTCGAAAGGTTTTAAGTTGCCAGATGAGGTAGAGGACAATTTGGAAAAACGGATGAAAGAGCTTCATTATGTTTCTTACAGTGAGATAGGTTGCGTAGTTGACTACAAGCTTGCTTTTGAGGAATATGCAAACTACGTTATTCAACAATTCCCAAAATTAGATTTGTCAGGTTTAAAGATATTGGTTGATGCCGGAAATGGAGCAGCGTATGAAACAACACCTTATGTTTTAAAACAACTCGGAGCAAAAGTAGAAGTGATTAATAATAATCCGGATGGCTATAATATAAACGTAGATTGCGGTTCTACAAACCCTGAACAAGCCAAGAAACGGATGAACAATCACAATCTTGCGATACTCCACGATGGGGATGCTGACAGGTGTATCTTGTTAGATGAGAGAAAACAGGAAGTCCATGGGGATAAGATAATGGGAATGTGCGCAGTTCAAATGAAAAACGAAGGTCGATTGAAAAACGACATCGTTGTAGGAACTGTACTTTCCAATATGGGACTCGAGGTCTTCTTTAGAAAACACGGCATTAAACTTCTGAGAGCTAAGGTTGGGGACAGATACGTCCTTGAACAAATGCTTGAGCATGGAGCAAATCTTGGTGGTGAAAGAAGCGGGCACATAATCTTCTTAGATAAGTCTACGACAGGTGACGGGTTAATAACTGCGTTGGAGACAATAAGAACTATGGTTTTAAGTGGTAAGAAGCTTTCGGAATTAGCTGATGAAGTTCCAGATTATCCACAAGTAATGCTTAATATCAGATGCAAAAACAAACTCGTCGTGGAACACAAGGATGTGAAAGAACTTATTGAAAAATACAAGCGAGAGGATACCGATATAATTGTCAGACCTTCTGGGACAGAACCACTTGTCAGAGTCTTTGTCCAGGGACCGGACGAAGAATATATCAACAACGTGGCATATGAGATAGCTGGAAAAATAGAGGAACTTGTGAAAGGAGAGGAAAACGCATGACAAAAGAAGAATTGAAAACAGCGGTGTGGAACAAGCTTAAAGAGGTCATTGATTGGGAAATAGGACTTGACGTAGTAACACTTGGTCTTGTTTACGATATCCAGGTCGATGACCAAAACAACGTCAAAGTGCTTATGACGATGACAACCCCCATGTGTCCACTTGCCGGTGGGATTATGAGCGATGCGGAGATGAAAATAAGAACAATCGAAGGCGTGAACAATGTTGAAGTTGAGTTAACATTTGACCCACCATGGACACCAGATAGAATAGACCCTATCATACGAAAACAACTCGGGATTTAGTAAAGCACCCCGTAGACCCGTATTCAAATTCAGAATTTCAAGTGTTGAGAAGTCCCTATGAAATTTTCTGAAATCGTGCAGGCTTACAAAGACAAAGGGCTTCCCGAGCGGGAGGCTCTTCTTTTGATTGCAAAAGTGCTAGGAAAGAAAAAAGAATACGTAATTGCACATTTCTATGACGAATGTCCAGAGGAGTTCCTTGAGTCTATAATAGCACTGTTTGAAAAGCGACTCACAGGATACCCACTCCAATATATCATAGGAGAAGTCGAGTTCTACGGTAGGACTTTCTACATAGAAGAAGGCGTGCTCATTCCCAGGTGGGAAACGGAAGGGCTTGTTGAGTTGAGTTTGGAATACATAAGAAAGTACAAGCCGAGAAAAGTTTTGGATATCGGAGTTGGGAGTGGAGTTATTGCGATAACGATAGCCTTAGAATGCGCCAAAGACAAAGAGCTTTCCGCACTAGGAGTGGAGGTTTTTGGAACAGATGTAAACGAAAAGGCTATAGCGTTGGCAAGGAAGAACGCAATGCGATACTCAGTAAAATGCGATTTTAGATTAGGGGAATACGCAGAACCTTTCAAGGATGATTGGGATAGTATAGATATTATAGTTTCCAATCCACCATATGTGAGAAAAGGTACACAACTTCAAAAAGAACTTGAATTTGAGCCACAAGAAGCACTTTTCGGTGGTGAAGATGGACTGGAGTTTTACAAAGAATTCTTCAAACGTTACGAAACCTCAGGTAAAATTGTTATAATAGAGATAGGTGAAGACCAAGGCGAGAAGTTGAAAGCACTAACAGGTGGTGAAGTGTTGAAAGACCTCGCAGGGAAAGATAGGTATTTGATAGTGAACAAGAGGGGTTAAGCAAGGTAAGTGACAAGACTAGAAAAAGGGAGGTAAATCGTGTATGAAAATTGTCCTAATGCAGGATGTTCCCAAACTTGGCAAAAAGGGACAAATTGTCAATGTCTCTGATGGATATGCAAGGAACTTCCTTATCCCAAAAGGTTTAGCTAAAGAAGCTACACCAGAAGTTATTAAGGAGTTGGAAAGGCAAAAAGAAGAGGAGAGAAAAAGACAAGAAGAACAAAGAAAGGCAAGTGAAGAACTGCTTTCCGAACTTCAAAAGCATGTTTTCAAAATCAAAGTAAAAGCTGGAGAAGGTGGCAAATTATTTGGCTCACTGACCAATTCAAACATCGCAGAAGAGATAGAAAAGGTGTTAGGAAAGGAATTTGATAAAAGATGGATATCTCTTGAATCCAATATAAAAAGCGTGGGGCTTTATGACGTAGTCGTTAAACTACCAGGCGGTGTTTCTGGAAAGATAAAGGTGGAGGTAGTAAAGAGCGAAGATTAAGAAAGCTCATGCAAAAAGGAGTTGAAGAGTCGAAATATGAATATAATAGCTTTTTCCAAGGCACTCTATTCCACGTGGATTTATTATTCACCTGAGCGCATTCTTTTCGATGCTGGTGAAGGCGTCGCAACGATGCTAACAAACAAAATTTATGCGGTTAGACACGTGTTTTTAACGCATGGACACGTCGACCATATAGCAGGCTTATGGTCAATAATCAATACCAGAAACAACGCAATGGGAGATAGAGAAAAACCTCTGACCGTTTATTATCCTTCTGGTAACAAGGGAATTGAATTATATGCGGACTTCCTTAGGAAAGCAAATAGCGAGCTACGGTTCAAACTCGATTTTGTCCCATTGAAAGATGGAGAAAAGGTGTTTTTGAGAAATTCGACAACAACTAATCGTTACATAAAACCATTCAGTGTCGTTCATACCTACAGTGAAACAGCTTTTGGATATCACCTAATCGAAGTGCGCAGGAGATTGAAGGAAGAATACAGAAACCTTCCGAAAGAAGAAATAACAAGGCTTGTAAAATCATACGGAAGCGAGAGCGTAACGGAAACTTATGAAAAGAAAATTCTTACCGTATCTGGTGACACCATTTTACTAAAAAAGGAAGATGTAGCGGATGCAGAAATTCTCTTTCATGAGTGTACCTTTTTGAAAAAAGAAGATAGGAAATTCAACAACCATGCCTCTTTGGACGAAGTGATAGAGCTCGTTCAGGATGCAAACGTTCAAACACTCATTTTGTATCACATATCCTCAAGGTACATAAGGAGCATAGAAAAGGTCATCAGGAAAATGCAAATTCCCGGCACAAAGATTTTGTATGTTCATCCTGAAAGAGTGTTTGAGTTTTGAAAAATACACGTGGTGAGTTTTCAAGTGTAAAAGGGGTAGGCTGAGCGTTGAGAAACATAATATTCATAAGTGACTTACACATCGGTGATGGGAATAGTAAAGATGATTTCAGCCAAGATGAGCTTTTCGACAATTTCATAAACGAGTGGAATGACTTGGAAAACCCAGAGCTTGTAATCGTAGGTGACGGATTTGAAATTCTCGAATCCGAAATAGTTCGTTGTGCAGGTTTAAAACCGTTCTGGGAGATTGTTCATTCACTCGACGGAAAGCTCATAACACTTATAGAACGTGCTCATCCAAAGGTATTCGAAGCCCTATCAAAATTCAAGGGGAAAATTAAATACGTAATTGGTAACCATGATTACTATATTTTGAAAAACCAAAAATTGCAAGAAAACTTGAAAGAACGAATAAAGAATTTGGAAATCCTTCCGTATTACTATGATGAACAAACACACATCCTGGCAGTTCACGGTAACCAATTCGATGCTATCAACAGGTTTTTGGAAGTAAACGGCGAGATAATTCCACCGCTTGGGGATTTTATATCAAGGTATATGATGGTAAACTTCGACGATGTCTTGAAAGAATACTTACCTGACGATGTGGTTAATGATTACGATAATGTTAGACCTACCCTTGACGTTTTCCAATGGCTCGAACAAATCTCAAAGGTGTATGAGACGAGTGTTGACTTGCTTAAATTGTGGATAGACAATTTTATAACAATGATGCGTGAGGAAGAAGCTAAATACTGGATGAAAAAGAGTTATCCGTTCTTGAGTAAGTTATCGATACTTTTTTTGAACAAAATTGGTGGTATAAAACTGGGCGAATTATTAGTACGTGCTGTTATGAAGAGCAGAAACTTAAAGAAAACCGATTATCTAAAAAAGGCGGCAGTTAAGATATTTGAGGAACCAGGATGGCTTTTCAGGAATATGTATGGGTATTTGGATAAAGGTAACACAATTGGAACTCCATACTTTAACGATATACAAGGAATTGTTATGGGGCATAACCATAAGCCAGGTTTTGAGCTGATTAAGATAAAAAATGATGTGAAATTCTATGTTAACTGTGGTTCTTGGAAACCAGTTGTTGAGAGAAAATCAGGGAATATCTTTCAAAGATACTTTGAGATATTTTACGCCATAGCACGTGTTGAAAATTCTGGAGAAATAGAGATTATTACAGGCTCTGTTAACAAGCTTAGGAAAAAGGAAGTGATTAGTTGAAGGTTATAACTACCCACAATAATCCTGATTTCGATGGTTTTGCTTCTTGCGTGGGAATGAAAAAACTCCATCCCGATTTTGAAATTGTCATCTCAGGGGTTCCAATGCAAAATCTCAAAGAATACCTCCGATTATACGAGGATGCGTTCCCTTATTTAACAAGTGAGCAAATTGCGAAAATTGAAGAGGGAATAGAAGAGTTAATTATCGTCGATACTCCTGGACTGGAGAGAATTGGCGATGAGATAAAAAGAAAACTTAAGCCTGGTGCTAAAGTAACGATAGTTGACCACCACCCGGATATCAGAAGTGATGAAGATTCAGAAAGTACAGTTAATAGTGCAGCTTACAACGTCACCAAAATTATCCAGCAGTCAGGTGCGGCTACAAGTATAGTAACAAAAATGATGAAGGAACGTGGAATCAAACCAAATAAAATGGAGTCAACGTTACTTGGAATTGGTATATACGAGGACACAGGTAGCTTTTTATTTTCAAGTACTACTTTAGATGATATTGATGCGATAAGGTATTTATTCGAACATGGGTTGGAAGTAGAGATAGTAGCCGAATACGTGAAATTCGACCTGACAATTGACCAGAAGTTACTGCTCCAAAATCTTCTGCAGAATACACAAGTTTATACAATTGACAATCATGTAATCACAATCACGTATGCAGAAACCGAAAAATTCATCGGTGGGCTTTCAGCAGTCGTTGCAAAATACTGGTATGCACAAGAACCAGAAACACTCATCACTGTGGTGAGGATGGGTAAGAAAGTCTTTATTGTAGGAAGGACGAAATCACCTGACGTGGACATAAGAGGGTTGGTAAGTGAGTTTGGAGGTGGTGGCCACAGGCAAGCAGCTTCCGCTACTCTTTCGATGGTGGCCGTTGAAGAGGTTATACACAAAGTGTTGAGCCTGCTTCCAAAGTATATTTCCTCAGGCCTCAAGGCAAAAGATATAATGTCTTCTCCTGTTAGAACAGCTTTGGCTTTTGAGACTATAGAACAGGTGAATAAAATAATGGAAGTAACAGGTCATAATGGCATACCGATTGTTGAAGGAGACCGACTTGTTGGAATCGTAACTAAAAAAACAATAGAAAAGGCAATTAACCATGGTCTAGGTAAAAGACCCGTAAAATCGGTGATGACTTCGAAACTTATCACGGCAAAAACAGATACACCCGTGAGCACTCTAAAAAAACTCATGATTGAACACGATGTTGGAAGAATTCCGATTTTGGATGAAAACAATATACTCGTTGGAATAGTTACAAGGTCCGATATCATAAGGGCAAGTCAAAAACAGCTTGTGCAAACGTCTCAAGAACACGAACCCAGCTTTAATTTCAAAAACATTACCGAGATTATCTATGAAAAACTCGATAGAAGGATTATCAATTTATTAAGACTTATCGGTGTGTACGGAAATGAAATAAAAATGCCTGTCTACGTGGTTGGAGGATTTGTTAGAGATTTGCTTTTGAATATTCCAAACTACGACATCGACGTAGTAGTGGAAGGGAATGGAATAGAATTTGCAAAGTACGTTGGGAAGCAGCTCGACGCGATTGTTGTTCCGTACGAGAAATTCTACACAGCAACGCTTGTTTTCAAAGATGGGTTCAAAATAGACGTAGCTACAGCTCGAACAGAATACTATGAGAAACCTGGAGAATTACCACAAGTTGATGTGAGCACGATAAAGAAAGACCTTTACAGAAGAGATTTCACGATAAATGCGATGGCTATAAAATTAAATCCTAATGAGTTCGGTGTACTTTATGACTTCTTCAACTGTCAGAAAGACTTGGAAGAAGGCATCATTAGAATTTTGCACAACCTTAGCTTCATCGAAGACCCAACACGGATGATTCGAGCTGTTAGATTTGAATCAAGGTACAACTTCAAAATAGAAGAGCATACGCTCGAGATTTTGAAAAGAAACTTAGAAGCAAATTACTTAGAAAGGGTATCTGGTGCAAGGATAAGACAGGAGATAGAGAAAATATTGGAAGAAAAACAGCCTTTAATTGCGATAAGGCGCTTGGCAGAACTTGGCATTTTGAAACATATCTTTCCAAAAACGTACTACACACCCACGATGGACGAGAAGTTGGAAAGAGTTTTCAGATTTTTGCCGTTGATTAAGCAGAGGTATCAGAATATAAGCGATTTCTATGCGATATCAACTGTGCTCTTGGAATTTTACGACAAGGAAACGTTAGATTTTATGAGAAATCGTTACGGATATCCCAAGAAGTTCATAGAGAGTCTGAAATTCACTGAGAATATGATGTTACCACTGAAATCAATGATTGAATCCCAACTGAGTTTTTCAGATATTTACAAGGTGATTGGCAAGGGCAATCCTTATATATTTATCCATCTTTCGGTATACTTAGACGACGAAGGTCAACAATACCTTCTAAGGTACATCGATGCCATTCTTAATACGAAACTCGAAAAAGTCACCGGAAAATACGTTATGGAGAAATTCAACCTTAAATCAGGTCCGTTTATAAACGAAATTCTTGAAACGTTATATGCGATGAAATTGGACAACCCAAATCTTGATGAAATTTTGACTGTTGAAAAGATATTCGAAGAAACTCAAAATAAAATAAATAAACCAGAAGTTTCTGAAAATACGAATCGATAAAGGTTATCTTAATTGATGCGGGTGATTACCAATGGCTGGGAGCTCGATGAGGCGATATATACCGTTCTTCATGTTCTTTATCATGTTTTTCTACATAATTTTTGGGCTTGTGAAAGTTCAAATAATAGACCAGCCAAAACACGTAGCACTCTTGAACTCCCTACTTGCTCGAAGCTTTTACAACAGAGGTCTTCGCGGGACGATATATTCCTCAGATGGAGTCAAACTTGCTTGGAGTGAAAGGATACCAACACTTGTTTTGAAGAAATACACGGAGGAAGATGAGAAACAACTGAGAAAGTACATCGACGACTCTCAAATAGCTGTTTTAAAAAACAGTGGTAGTGTAGAAATTACATGGGAGCAGGCTTTTATTTTGCAAAGCAAAGGCTATCAAATAATTCCTGTTGAAAAACGCAAATCATACGGGTTTCTTTATCACATCGTTGGTAGTGTAAATAAGGATGGCGAAGGTATTGCGGGACTTGAGTATGTTTATAATGATGTACTCAAAGGTAAATTGTCAGTATCATACGGTATTAGGTCACCGGGTGGAAAGTATAACCAAGACATCTTAGAGAATTTTGGAGAAAATGGTCTGGACCTCCAGACTACAATCAATTTTAAGCTTCAGAAGTATGCATACGACTTACTTACGGAACTTGCTACACCCTCTGTTATCATAGTAAGTGATGTCCGAACAGGTGATATTCTTGCAATGGTTTCCTATCCTTCACCGGATGTGGACTTAAACGAGGTTGATACACTTACATGGGAGAAACTGGTTAGTGACCCACTCAAACCCTTGCTTAACAGAGCGATATCAAACGTTTATCCCCCCGGTTCTACTTTTAAGGTAATTACGGCCATTGCTCAGATGCTTTATGGTCATCCATCTACACTTTTTTGTGGGGGAGTTTTTCACTACAGAGATTCAAAAGGAAGGATTACCGCAAGCTATAAAGATTGGCTTACCACAGGGCATGGTGCTGTAGATTTAAGAAAAGCAATACGTGTGTCCTGTAATGTGTATTTCTATAATGCAGCTCTAGATGTTGGGATTGATAAGCTTGTTACTGTTTCAAGGGCATTTTACCTTGACCAGAGAACTGGTATCAGTTTACCAGGAGAAGTTGCCGGGACTCTACCATCACCAGAGTGGAAATTAAAAAGATTCGGTGAAAAATGGTACCCTGGTGACACAATTCTTTTTGGGATTGGCCAAGGTTTTCTTGGTTTTACCCCCATTCAAATTCTCAGTCTTTACAACACAATAGCTAACAAAGGCATGTTTGTCAAACCAAGGCTGGTTTTGAACGAGGAAATTTCAACTAAGAAAGTAGCGCTAGATATTCCTGAATCTGTGTGGGATACATTAATAGACGGCTTAGAACAGGTAACAACTATTCAAGGACCGGCCACCAGTGCTGGAACAGCTGCGAAAAGTTTCAGAGATTTTAAAATCACCGTTGCAGGTAAAACAGGTACAGCCCAAACGCACAGCGGTCCTCCTCATGCTTGGTTTGTAGGGTTCGCACCTTCCAGAAATCCAAAGTATTCTGTTGTTGTGCTAATAGAAAATGGAGAAAGTGGTGGACATAATGCAGCACCGGTGGCTCGTAAAGTATTTGACTTTATGCTGGAAAATGGTTTCTTTGATGAAGAAAAAAACGAAAAACAGGAAAAGTAGGAGGGAAATCCAAAGGTTATGAAAATAAGGGCATTGTATTTCAAAAACGATGAATGTGGTGTATGTGTTGCTTTTTTACCAAAAATGAAGAGAATAGCCGAGGACTACAATCTTGATCTGGAAGTTGTAGATGTGATTGAAAACCCCGAGATAGCTGGTCAGAACATGGTTTTCACAGTGCCAACAATAATATTCGTGGACAATGAGGGAAATGAGTTGAAAAGATTTGCAAGAAACTTTTCTGAATTTGAAATAAGAGAATACATTCAAAGGATGTATGATATACTTGGTATAGAAGTAGATGAGAAGTAAAACACAACTTATCACTCTTCACAAGGGGGTGTAGTTTATGGAGAAAGTGGTAGGTATCTTGAGATTTGCATTGATGCGAGAAATTGAAGGAAGAGAATTTTACAAAGAAAAGGCGAAAAAGGTATCAAGTAAAGAAATCAAAGACCTTCTGGAAGGACTTGCATACATGGAGGAGGACCATGTCAGGTTTATTGAGAACTTAATGAAGAAAGTACAAAACAATGTAGAAGTGACTCTTGACGATGCACAACAAGCAATAGTTCGAACAGACTTCTTTGAAGGAAGAGAAAAATCAGAGATGGTGAATGGCTCATTAGACCAGTTGGCAAACGACCTTGCGATATTGAGAATGGCTTACCTTATTGAAGAAGACTTTGAGAAATTTTACAAAGAGAGCGCAGAAAAAGTATCAGACCCTGAAATGAAAAAGATTTTAAATTTACTTGGAACTTGGGAAAACGGTCACAAAAAAGCTTTAGAAGAAGTTTACGAGGAAGCGAAAAGAAGTTATTGGAATCAGCAAGGTTTTGAACCTCTCTTCTAATTTAAGAAATGAAAAAATGACTCTCGAACAAGAGGCTCAGGTTATCCTGAGCCTCTTGTTTGTATACCCAGCATGAGCGACAGCTTGACGGTGAAAATTTTGCTATGGGCTTGGTAGTGAGAACCATCACTATCCGAACCTCATGCAGTAAATGTGGCGACTACATGGGATGAAGGCGGTCGTTAGGGGGATAGCTTGGAGAAAGAAAGGTGGAACCCGAGGATAACCAAAGAATGAAATGCCATCAACGACAGTTCCAGAAACACAAGCCAGTGCGCAATAGCGCAAGTCAACTAAGGAACCGCTGTATACCGGACGGTACGTACGGTGGTGTGAAAGAATGCTGGGTAAATTATCTAATTACCCAGCTTCTACTTGATTTAAACAAGTATATTAGACGTTTAAAGGTTTTGAATTTGTCCTACTGGAATTAAATGTTCTTTTGATTTTAAAATCCGGATTATGATATAATACTATCGAATCCTTTGAGGTCTTTGTTTTTACTCTTCAGAAGCTGATATAAATGCACAATATATGGGGGGAAGCTTATGGAGGAGGTTTTGAAAGAGAGAAGAAGGATAGTACTCTTTCTTTTTTTATTGCTTGTAATACTGAATGCTGACCAGATGGTCATGAGCCCTGTGATTGGGATGATAGAAAAAGAATTCAATATCACAGATTCTCACATAGGTCTTGTTGGTGGAGTTTTCAGCATAGTCGGTGCTTTGATTAGTCTTATATGGGGTTATCTTACAGACAAATACAGCAGGAAATGGCTCTTGGTTTCTTCCATACTTGTAGGAGAGATCCCCTGTCTTTTGACTGCTATTTCAGGTTCTTACGGTGAATTTTTCTTTTGGAGAGTGCTAACTGGAATTGGGATTGGAGCTTCGTTCCCTATATCTTACTCACTTGTTGGAGACCTTTTTAGCCATAAAGAAAGAGGTAAAGTGGTATCTATATTGGGTCTTGCTGCAACCGCTGGTAGCATAATTGGAATGCTAGTTGCAGGTTACACGGCTAATATTTTTGGTTGGAGGATACCTTTCATCCTCGTATCTGCGCCAAATCTTCTTTTAATACCTTTGATAATCAACGTCCTTGAAGAACCAAGACGTGGAGCAAGTGAAGAAGGTTTTTCTGAAGCTGGTGTGGAGTATTCGTACGTGACAAAGCTCTCAGATTACGCGCAGTTGGTCAGGGTGAAAACCAATTTACTCCTGTTTTTACAAGGTATTGCTGGAACGATACCATGGGGCGCAATTCCATATTTTATGATAGAGTTCTTTAGGCGAGAAAAATCTATGGACTTGAATCAAGCTACTACAATGTTTCTGCTCTTTGCATTAGGTAGTATAGTTGGAAATGTCGTAGGTGGCTTTACCGGTGAGAAAATATATAGACGTTCAAAAAAAATGGTTCCATTCGTATCTGCAATTACGACCATATTAGGAGTTTTCCTAACTGTGAGCGTCTTCAGATATCCTTACACATCCGGTGTATCTAACGGAGCGTTAGGGTTTTTAACTTTCGGGATGTTAGGATTTATCGCAGCTGCTATGGATTCATACACTGGACCTAACGTGAAAATGATGTTACTAAACGTAAATGAACCAAAAGACAGAGGCCGTATCTTCTCAATCTTTAACCTTACCGACTCGGTGGGAACTGGAATTGGTAGGTTTGTTGGAGGTTCCTTGTCCGTAGCGTTAGGAACGCTTGGAGCAGCTTTGGAAGTTACAGCGTATTTTTGGCTCGCCTGTGGATTTTTGCTCATGCTCTCAGCATGGTATTTTGAAATAGAAGTTGAGGCTCTTAACAAAAAGATGAGGGCACTTGCCATGGAAAGAGCTAATCAGGTAGTTAATGCGCAGGCAAGCGATGAACAAAGAGAGTAATAGACAATAAAAAATGGCGGAGGCGGTGGGACTCGAACCCACACGGTGGTTTGACCACCACCGATTTTCAAGACCGGCTCCTTAGCCAGTTCGGACACGCCTCCGTCCAGCACGAAAGATTATACAACAAGTCTTTGGTATCGTCAATAGCTATGCTATATAAACAAAAACTGCTTGTGGAGATAGTGTTAACTTGTAGTGATGAAAGAGTATAAGTGTGAAAGAATGTGATTGATATTACCATTGTGCGTTTTCCAAAGATTCTTCACTACACAAAATCCTTGAATATATTTCGCTAAGTTCTTCGTATTCTTCAGCCCTCGCTTGAGTCGGAAAAAGTCTTTCAACAATGAAAACTTAGATTCACATTGATTGTTTTTACCGAGCGGTACCACTACGTGATTGATATTTCTAAACAACAGCTTTACTGCACTTTCATATGCACCAAGTCCATCAGTAATAAGTTCAATGCTTTTAGGTTTTGAATTACCAAAGAACTTCTCGAGCAATACTTTGACTTGTCCCATATCACGATACTTTGAGACATGCCAACAAAGGATAAAGTTAGTTTCGTGATCAACTAATAGCCAAACATAATACTTTTGCTCTTTGAACACAAGGACAGTTTCATCAGCATGAACTGAGAAAACATTTTCGATGGTAAATGTTGGAAAAAGTACAGAGAATAAAGTACACAGTTTAATAACCCATTTGTATATGGTGACATGAGATACTTTGATATTAAGAGAATGAGAAAGAGAGCGATAAGACATATTGTGTTTCATATACAAAACGAAAGCTTTTAAGACGAAGTAGATAGGAAAACGGAAATATTTAAATTTCTCAGGAATAAGAGAGACTGGTTCGGGAAGGTTAAAAGGAACTCTATCTTTGGTATGACAAGTTCTACAACGGAAGACGACGAAAGAGCGACGGACTTTGTAAATTTCCATAGCTTTACCACAAGAAGTGCATTTGGGATAAGGGAAAGGGAAGTTTTTGTGTTTGTGAGAATGGGAAAGTTTGAAGGAATGATGGCAGAGTTTGCAAAGGAATTGTTGGTTACCGTATTTGTCGTGACCGTTTTTGTATAAGCTGGTGGAACCGCATTTGGGACAAGAGAGTGTTGAGTTGTTCATATCGGGATACCTCCTTTGTCGAAAGTTGGTTGGGGGTGTCCCCTCTTTATAAGGATAATGCGGTTTTTGGAAAGTTTCAATACTTTTAGTTAACATTATCCTTGTGGATAAAGGAGGTATGAAAATGAAAGAGCTTAGGGAACTGAGCAAGTATCTCAAAAGAAAAATTACTGGTAAGACACTGTATGCCTTACCGCGTCAGTGGATTATTCCCAATTATTCTGGAAAGCTTTCCATGAAGGATGGAAGGTACTTTGTTGACCCTTATGAATATTACTCGATAATTATCGACACGATATTAGAAAACGACAAAGGTTTAAATTATTCAAAATCACTTGCGATGCTAAACGGCGAAAAGGATGCAACCTGGCTAAGAAAAGCAAAGATGTATGGTGCTCTGCCAAGAGCGACAACAGCTTATAACCACAAGGGATTTGGTGCCTTTGAACCTGAAGACATCTTCGGTTACAAAGAATCTGGAACTTTCCTTAAAATGATAGGACTTTTACCTTATCTAAAAGAAATGGGAATAAACGTACTTTACATGCTTCCTATCTCCAAAATGAGCGATGTTTTCAAAAAAGGTGAGGTTGGTTCGCCATACGCTGTAAAGAACCCGATAGAATTAGATGAGAGTTACGCTGATCCACTCCTTGAAGGAATTAAGTTGGAAGAACAATTCAAAGCATTGGTGCAGGCTGCGCATATGCTTGGGATAAGAGTTGTACTGGATTTCATCCCACGCACAGCAGCAAGAGACAGCGATTTAATAAAGTCGCATCCTGATTGGTTTTACTGGATTAAAATTGAAGAAGCGGCGAGTTACAAACCGCCACGCATACCACAGCTTTCGTTTAAAATACCAGACCCCGAAGACTTAGAGGTTATATATTCATCGGAGGAAGTTAAAACACACCTGGCCAAATTCACGTTCTCGCCAGATAAGATTGACAAAGAGAAATGGGAAAAAGTTAAGAAAATGGAAGGAGATATACTTTCAAACATAGCTAGAGAATTTGGAATCATAACACCTCCGGGTTTCTCAGACTGGGTCAACGATCCACAACCGACATGGGACGATGTGACATTCCTTAGACTTTACCTTGACCATCCAGAAGCAAGTGCAAAGTATGTAAGTAAAGACCAACCACCATACGTTCTATTTGATGTCATAAAATCAAGTAAATTCCCTGGTAGGAAGCCAAACAAAAAACTTTGGGAATACATAGCGAACATTATACCAACTTATCAGAAAAAATTTGGCATCGATGGTGCAAGAATAGACATGGGACATGCACTACCTTCAGAGCTTCAGAATATGATAATCTCAGCTGCCAGAGAAATAGACCCGGCTTTTGGATTCATTGCCGAAGAATTAGAAATGAAAAACGACAAGAAAGCAAGAACAGAAGGTTACGACTGTATTCTTGGAAACAGTTGGTATGCAGTTGCAAGACCTTCGGAATTCTACAGATTCATTGAAGAAATAATACCTAATCTTGAAGTTCCTTACATAGCTTCATGCGAAACACCTGACACTCCAAGAATCGTTGCAAGAGAAAATGGGAACAAGCTTAAATACCTCGCACCTGCTTTGCTGTATTTGTCACCAAATTCAATAGCTTACATCAACAGTGGTCAGGAAATAGAGGAGATTCAGCCTATGAATCTCGGGCTCGACAACACAATTTATGGAAAAACGCTATTACCACCTGATGACCAATTTTATGGAAAACTTGCCTTCTTTGATTATTACGCTCTGCACTGGGATAAAGCTAAAGAGGATATGTACAACTTTCTAAAATGGGTGTTGCGGATAAGGGATGAGATTTCTGAATTCATGGATTCTGAGTTCAGATACGTTTATTTAAATTACCAAGATGGAACAACTGCCAATTACAGTTATTGGAAAGGTGATAAGGGAGTCATAGTACTTGGGAACCTTGATTTCGTACATGAAAAATATATAGAGATTTTTGTGAACGAAACAGTTGGTAGAAACGTAGAAGTAAAAAGTGTAACTGTAGTAACAAGACATGGAAAAAGGAAAATGGGTTCCTCATTTGGTAACAATATTCCTGTGAATCTGATGCCCGGCGATTTTGTAGTTCTGCTTGTTAATTGGGAGTAAATGATTATCACAGGTAAATCAGGTAAATGTTGTGAGGCGCACTCATTCGAGTGCGCCTTTTTGTATTTTTATAGATTCCAGCCCAATCTTTAAATTAGATAGTCCTAAGTGACGTAGTGTGATATAATTATAGTAAAGAACAATTATGTAAAATTCTATGACTTTCTGCCCACAGGTGCTGGAGGTGATAAGCATGAAAGTTAGCATATATGGAGCCGGGCGTGTAGGAATTAGTGTAGCGTTTTCTTTACTTCATTACGGTATTGTAGATGAACTGGTAATTGTTGATATTGACAAAAACAGGGCTGAAGGCGAGGCTTTAGATTTGCTTCACGCATCAGCTGTTTTCAAATATTGCAACATCTACGCTGGAAAGCCGGAGGATACCAAAGATAGTAATTTTATTATCATCACCGCTGGTAGGGCGCAGAGACCAAGCGAAACAAGGCTAGAGCTTCTTGCTGATAACTTAAGGATAATTAAAGAAATATCAGAGAATATCGTAAGGTATTCAAAAGATAGCTTGGTTATAAACAAAACAAACCCCGTTGATGTTTTAACCTACTTTATTTGGAAATTCTCTGGCTTACACTCTTCCAAAGTATTTGGTACTGGCACAACACTTGATACGGCAAGATTGAGAGCTTTGTTGGCAAAGCATTTAGACATTTCCCCGGCCAGTATTCATGCTTATGTTATTGGCGAGCATGGCGATAGTGAATTTATTCCGCTTTCGAACGCTATGGTTGGTGGAGTGCCTCTCACAGACTTTTGTGAAAGGTGTAAGAAAAAAGCAAGTAATACAATTCCATGCATCTCTTTCGAAAAAATAGCAAATGAAGTGAAAACGGCAGCTTATAAAATAATCGAGAAAAAGGGAGCAACAAATCTTGCTATAGGTGCCTTTACCGCAAAACTGATAGATAGCATTTGGAAAAACGAGCGACGAGTCTGGACTCCTTCAGTATATATAGAGGATGTGTATATTGGATATCCAGCAGTTTTAGGAAGGAAAGGCGTCGAAAAGGTTATGCATCTAAAGTTAGAAAAAGACGAACAGGAAAAGCTTGAACACTCAAAGGCGGTTATAAGAAGAGCCATAAAAGAGATAGAAGCTGCTATGTTAATTTAATTTCCGGATTGTCAAAAAATCCCCTTGACAGATTTAGAGTGTCATAGTAAAATGTGTATCGCTTGACGATGAGTGGGTGCGTAGCTCAGTGGGAGAGCGCTTCCTTGACGCGGAAGAGGTCGTAGGTTCAATCCCTGCCGCACCCACCAGTTTTTTATGAGCACTTAAAAACAAAGCGCTGGGGCGTCGTCTAATTGGCAGGACCCTGGACTTTGGCTCCAGTTGTGTAGGTTCGAGTCCTACCGCCCCAGCCAATTTCTCAAATTAAGCTTAAAGATGTTGGGCGCGTTTGCGCCCTTTATTTTGGATTTCTTGTTTTATAGCCAGATATGTTTTATACTCTCGTTAAAAACGCCCGACTTAGTGTTCGAAACAAAAAATTCACACGGGCTTTATTGTATTTTTGAAAATACGTGGTTATAATATCTCACGAATGTAGAGTTTGAAGGGAGGGTTAAGATGCCGACGATTAATCAGTTAGTGAGACACGGTAGGCAGAAAGTTAAGGAAAAATCCAAGTCACCAGCGCTTCAAGGACACCCACAGAAAAGAGGAGTTTGTGTTAGGGTTTCCACAATGACCCCAAAGAAACCAAACTCCGCTTTGAGAAAGATTGCAAAGGTTAGACTTTCAAACGGTATAGAAGTTACTGCATACATTCCCGGTATAGGACACAACCTACAAGAGCACTCTATCGTGCTTGTAAGAGGTGGAAGGGTTAAGGACTTGCCAGGTGTTAGATACAAGATAATCCGTGGAACCCTTGACGCAGCTGGTGTTGAGAACAGGCGCCAGAGCAGAAGTAAGTACGGTGCTAAGAGACCAAAAGCGGGTGCAGCTGCGGCAGCTAAGGGTAAGAAATAAGGAGGGAATTAGATGAGGCGAAGAAGAGCCGAGGTTAGGGTAGTCCCACCAGACCCAGTTTACGGTGAAGTACTTGTAACTAAGATGATTAATAAAGTTATGTGGGATGGAAAGAAGTCAATCGCTCAGAAAATAGTGTACGGTGCTATCGAAATTCTTGAGCAAAAAACAGGAAAGAGTGGTATCGAAGTTTTCAAGCAGGCGGTAGAAAATGTCAAGCCTGTTGTTGAAGTTAGACCAAGAAGGGTTGGCGGTGCAACGTATCAAGTTCCTGTTGAAGTCCAGGAACCAAGAAAGACAGCACTTGCAATTAGATGGATAGTCGAAGCCGCAAGGTCGAAGAAAGGTAAACCAATGAAAGAGAAACTTGCAGAGGAGCTTTTAAACGCTTACAACAATACGGGTGCTGCAATTAAGAAGAGAGACGACGTTCACAAAATGGCGGAAGCTAACAGAGCATTTGCACACTTTAGATGGTAATTTAAAACGAAAAAGAAAGTGCCTTCGAGGAGGAAACTATGGAAGAGATAAAGGCTTTATATGTCGACTTGGATAAGCTTAGAAACATCGGAATAATGGCTCACATTGACGCCGGTAAGACAACAACAACCGAGCGTATTCTCTTTTTCACTGGAAGAAAGCACACCATCGGAAGTGTTGATGATGGAACCGCTACGATGGACTGGATGATACAGGAAAAGGAAAGAGGTATAACCATAACATCAGCAGCAACAACGTGTTTCTGGAAAGGTCACAGGATAAACATAATCGATACTCCAGGTCACGTTGACTTCACAATCGAAGTGGAAAGGTCACTAAGGGTTCTGGACGGAGCTATTGCTGTTTTCGACGCGACTGCCGGTGTTGAACCACAGTCTGAAACCGTCTGGAGACAAGCTGATAAGTACAACGTTCCAAGAATCGCGTTCATGAACAAAATGGATAAGACAGGTGCAGATTTCGAAATGGCTGTCCAGACTATGGTTGAAAGGCTCGGAGCCCATCCTATTCCAGTCCAGATACCGATGGGTGCTGAAAGTGATTTCAAGGGTATCATTGACCTGATACAGATGAAAGCCATCAGATGGCTGAATCCAGAAGGTACGGAATATGTTTATGAAGAGATTCCGGAAGAATGGCGTGAAAAAGCAGAAGAAGCCAGGGTAGATATGATTGAAAGAATAGCCGAAGTAGATGACGAAATAATGATGCTCTATCTTGAAGGGGAAGAACCTACGGAAGAGCAGATTCACGACGCTCTAAGAAGAATCACGATAGGGAACCTTGGAACACCTGTGTTTTGTGGTTCTGCCAAGATGAATGTAGGCATTCAGCCACTATTGGATGGTGTTATCAGGTATCTTCCATCTCCACTTGATTTGCCACCTGTTAGAGGCTACGATAAAAACGGAAACGAAGTACAAGTATTTCCAAAAGAAGATGCACCTTTTGTTGCCTATGCATTTAAGATACAGACAGATCCGTACGTTGGTAAACTTACATTCTTACGTGTTTACAGTGGACGTTTGGAAAAAGGAAGTTACGTTATCAACACTACAAAAGGTGTAAAAGAACGTGTTTCAAGGTTGATATTCTTACATGCAGATAAGAGAGAAGACGTTGAATATGTCAGGGCTGGAGACATTGTTGGTGTCATCGGAATGAAGAGCACAATCACAGGTGATACTGTATGTGAAGAAGGAACATACGTGATACTTGAGAAGATGGAATTTCCTGAACCGGTCATTTCCATCGCTATAGAGCCGGAAACTAAAGATGACGAAACAAAGCTTTCAAAAGCACTGCAAGCACTTCTTGAAGAAGATCCTTCGCTTAGAGCATATGTTGACCAAGAGACTGGAGAAACAATTCTTGCAGGTATGGGTGAACTCCACTTAGAAATCATTGTGGATAGGCTCAAAAGAGAATTCAATGTAAACGTCAGGGTTGGTAAACCACAGGTTGCTTACAGGGAAACGATAACCAGACCTGTGAAAGCGGAAGGTAAATACATTAGACAGAGCGGTGGTAGAGGTCAATACGGGCACGTTGTTGTTGAATTCGAACCTCTAAGCCTTGACAAGACATTTGAATTTGAAGACAGAACAGTTGGTGGTGTGATACCAAAACAGTACATCCCGGCGATTGAAGAAGGCATTAGAGAAGCAATGCAAGTTGGTGTTCTTGCAGGCTATCCAGTAGTTGGAGTAAAAGCTACGCTTGTTGATGGTTCTTACCACGAAGTTGACTCATCAGAAATGGCGTTTAAGATAGCAGCAAGCATGGCATTTAAGGAAGCAATGGAAAAAGGTGCACCAGTTCTTTTGGAACCAATAATGAAAGTTGAAGTTACGACACCAGAAGAATACATGGGTAACATCATTGCAGATTTGAATTCCAGAAGAGCGCATATTGATGCACTTGAGAACAGAGGACACTTGAGAGTTATAAGGGCACTTGTACCATTAAGTGAAATGTTTGGTTACGCAACAACACTCAGGTCACTTTCTCAAGGAAGGGCGAACTACGTAATGGTCCTTTCGCACTACGACAAAGTACCTGACAAAGTTGCGGAAAAGATACTGAAGGGTGTTTAATTTACAAACAATTAACAAAAAACTATACTCCACCATAGGTGAAGAAGGAGGGTCAAAGGTATGGCAAAGGAAAAATTTGTAAGAACCAAGCCTCACATGAACGTCGGTACGATTGGACACATTGACCACGGAAAGACAACACTTACAGCAGCTATCACAAAGTACTGTTCATTCTTTGGATGGGCAGAGTACACACCATACGAAATGATTGACAAGGCACCAGAAGAAAGAGCAAGAGGTATTACCATCAACATAACACACGTTGAATACCAAACAGAGAAGAGACACTACGCACACATCGACTGCCCAGGACACGCTGACTACATCAAGAACATGATTACAGGTGCAGCTCAGATGGATGGTGCAATTCTTGTTGTTGCAGCAACAGACGGGCCAATGCCACAAACAAGAGAACACGTCCTTCTTGCAAGGCAAGTTAACGTTCCAGCAATGATAGTTTTCATTAACAAAGTTGATATGGTAGACGACCCAGAACTTGTTGACCTCGTTGAAATGGAAGTCAGAGACCTTCTCAACAAATACGAATTCCCTGGTGACGAAGTTCCTGTAATCAGAGGCTCTGCTCTCAAAGCAGTTGAAGCTAACGATCCAAATGACCCAGCATTCAAACCAATTAAGGAACTTCTCGATGCAATGGACAACTACTTCCCAGAACCAGTTCGTGAGGTTGACAAACCATTCCTTATGCCTATTGAAGACGTTTTCTCAATTACAGGTAGGGGTACGGTTGTCACAGGAAGAATTGAACGTGGTGTAATTAAACCAGGTGTTGAAGCTGAAATTATCGGTATGAGCTACGAAATAAAGAAGACAGTTATCACAAGCGTTGAAATGTTCAGAAAAGAACTCGATGAAGCAATCGCTGGTGACAACGTCGGATGTCTGCTCAGAGGTATCGACAAGGACGAAGTAGAAAGAGGACAAGTTCTTGCAAAACCAGGTTCCATTACACCACACAAGAAGTTCAAAGCGAACATCTACGTTTTGAAGAAAGAAGAAGGTGGACGCCACACGCCATTTACAAAAGGTTACAAACCACAATTCTACATCAGAACAGCTGATGTTACAGGCGAAATTGTTGACCTCCCAGCTGGTGTAGAAATGGTTATGCCTGGTGATAACGTCGAAATGACAATTGAACTTATCTACCCAGTTGCTATCGAAAAAGGTATGAGGTTTGCAGTTCGTGAAGGTGGAAGAACGGTTGGAGCAGGCGTTGTTTCCGAAATAATTGAATAATTTCATTTTTCAAGACCTGATTATGTAAATAGAGTAAATGGCTCTTTGACAAAACGGTAATCGGGGGGGTTCCCCCCCTTTTCTAAGAAGGAGGGTAAGACATGCCAGGACAGAAAATTAGAATCAGACTCAGGGCATATGACCATAGATTACTAGATGAATCTGCTAAGAAGATAGTGGAAGTAGCTAAGCAAACAAATGCAAAGGTTTCCGGACCAATTCCACTACCAACGGAAAGAACGCTTTACGTTGTTCTCAGGTCACCATTGAAACATAAAGACTCACGTGAGCAATTTGAAAAGAAAATACACAAGAGACTTATAGATATCATTGAACCCAATTCAAAAACGATTGACGCTCTGATGAAGATAAACCTTCCAGCAGGTGTCGACGTTGAAATCAATCTGTGAGTCCTCGGAGGTGTTTTATGATGAAATTTATAATTGCTAGAAAAATCGGAATGACCCGCTTGTGGAAAGATGACAAGGTTGTTCCAGTGACGGTTTTGAAGGCTGGTCCATGCGTTGTTATTCAGAAGAAAACCGTTGATAAAGATGGTTACAATGCTGTCCAGCTTGGATTTGAAGAAGTCAGTGAGAAGAAACTCACAAAGCCACTTCTTGGAGTTTTCAAGAAGGCAAACGTGAAACCTATGAGGGTATTAAAAGAATTTAGAGTAGACAACGTAGACGAATACTCCGTCGGACAAGAAATCACAGTTGCAATTTTCCAAGAAGGCGATAAAATTGACATTACGGGCTGGACCAAAGGTAGAGGTTTCGCAGGTGCAATGAAGAGATGGAACTTCCAGGGTGGTCCAAAATCACATGGTGCGAAATTCCACAGAGAACTTGGTTCTGTCGGTCAGCACACCGAACCAGCAAGGATTTTCAAAGGTAAGAGGATGCCTGGAAGGTATGGAAATGAAAGGGTTACAATACTCAATTCGGAAGTTGTGAAAGTTGACCCCGAAAATAACCTTATAGCGGTTAAAGGTGGAGTGCCAGGAGCGAGGGGCAGCCTTGTTCTCATCAGAAGCGCTGTGAAAGTGGATAAGTGATTATTCTAAATATTATTTTGAAGCATGGCGCTTTCTGATAGAGTTCAGGGACGTGCTCCGAAAACGGAGTAAGGGAGGAAGAAGAACATGGCACATGTGGCACTTTGGAACATAAAAGGTGAGAAGATTGGAACAATCGAAGTTAGTGACGAAGTTTTTAACATCGAACCAAACCTTGATGTTATGTGGCGCTACATCGATATGCAGCTTACAAACGCAAGATCAGGAACAGCATCTACAAAGACTAGAGGAGAAGTTTCCGGTGGTGGAAGGAAACCGTGGCCGCAAAAACACACTGGTAGGGCAAGGCAAGGCTCGATAAGGGCTATTCACTGGAGACACGGTGGTGTTGCTCACGGTCCGAAACCAAGGAAATTCTTGAAGAGATTGAACAAGAAGATGAAAAGACTCGCATTGAAGTCAGCACTATCCGTAAGATTCAGAGAAGGGAACCTCATTGTTCTGAGTGATATACGATTTGATAAACCTCAAACGAAACAGATGAGAGAAGTTTTGAAGGCCCTCGGAATCGCTGACGAAAAGGTTCTTTTCGTTCTTCCAAAGAAAGAAGATTCTTACGTAAATGTAAAGCTTTCCGGAAGAAACATTCCAGGTGTGAAGGTTATCATCGCAGATAACCCGAACAACAACGAAGGAAATAACATCGACGGTTTGAACGTTTACGACATTATCAATGCATCAAAGGTTGTCCTTACTGAGGGCACCGTTCGCAAAATTGAGGAGGTGCTCGGAAAATGAGAAAAGATTATTCTGACATCATCATCAGACCGATTATCAGTGAAAAATCAATGAACCTGAGAGCAGAAAGAGAATACGTATTCGAAGTAGACAAAAATGCAAATAAGAAAGAGATAAAAGAAGCAGTTGAAAAACTTTTTAACGTTAAAGTAGAACGAGTCAACACACTTATCGTGAAGCCAAAGCCCAAAAGAGACCTCAGAAGAGGTTATATGGCAAGAGAAGGACATACAAAAGAATGGAAAAAGGCCATAGTCAAATTAGCAGAAGGCTACACGATTAAAGAACTCCAAGCGTAAGGGGTGAATAACAATGGGTCTTAAAAGATTCAAGCCAACAACTCCAGGTAGAAGATTCATGGTCATACCAGACTTTTCGGAAATCACAAAAACAGAACCCGAAAAGTCGTTGGTAGTTCCTCTTAAGAAGACGGGAGGAAGGAACCACCACGGAAGAATCACAGTGAGATTCAGAGGTGGTGGCCACAAGAGGCTTTACAGGATAGTTGACTTCAGAAGATGGGAAAAAGAAAATATTCCCGCGAAAGTTGTTGCAATAGAGTACGATCCTAACAGAACAGCAAGAATTGCTCTGCTTGTTTACGCTGATGGTGAAAAGAGATACATACTTGCTCCAAACGGTTTAAACGTTGGAGACACAGTGATGGCTGGACCAAACGCTGAAATAAAGCCAGGTAACGCGCTTCCACTTGAAAACATCCCAGTTGGTACAATTGTTCACAGCATAGAGTTCTACCCACGTGGTGGTGCTAAAATAGCAAGAAGTGCTGGTGTTTCTTGTCAGTTAATGGCAAAAGAAGGCGACTATGCACTTCTTAGAATGCCTTCTGGAGAGCTTCGCAAAGTTCATGTAAGATGCTACGCAACAGTTGGCGTTGTAGGGAACGAAGACCACAAAAACGAGGTTTCCGGTAAAGCCGGTAGGGAAAGATGGAAAGGTAGAAGACCACATGTCCGTGGTGTTGTTATGAACCCGGTTGATCACCCACACGGTGGTGGAGAAGGTAGAGGTAAAGGTCACCATCCACAGAGTCCATGGGGCGTTCCAGCAAAGGGTTACAAGACAAGAAGAGGTAAGAGACCAAGTGATAAATTCATTGTAAGAAGAAGGAACGCTTAATAAGCTGATAAGTGTTGAGCAATCAGGAGGTGTAATAAATGAGCCGTTCCAGTAAAAAAGGACCTTACGTAGATCCGAAATTGTTAAAGAAGATAAGAATGCTTAACGAGACTGGTGAAAAGAAGATTATCAAAACATGGAGCAGGGCAAGTACAATTGTTCCCGAAATGGTTGGCCACACAATTGCTGTCTACAACGGCATGAAACACATTCCGGTCTACATAACGGAAAACATGGTTGGTCACAAGCTTGGCGAATTCTCGTTCACCAGGAGATTTGGAGGTCACACGAACAAATCAGCTAAAAAAGGTGAGGTCAAGAAATAAGGAGGGAGTATATAATGCAACCCATCGTCAAAAGAGAAGGACTCAAAAGGTCCAAGTTCCATGCGAAACGTAAAGAGGTTCTCGCAACGTTACCAAAATATGAAGCACGTGCTGTTGCAAGGTTCGTGCGCATATCTCCTAGGAAGGCAAGAGCTGTTGTTAACTCTATAAGGGGTAAAAATGTTTCAGAAGCGTATACAATTCTTGAATTTTCGCCTAAAAAGGCTGCACGAATCGTGTACAATGTGCTAAAATCTGCAGTAGCGAATGCAACGAATAACTTTGGACTTTCCGAAGACAACCTTTATGTTGCCGAATGCTACGTAAACGACGGACCAAGAATGAAGAGAGTTTGGCCACGCGGTAGAGGAAGAGCGGACATCATTCAGAAAAGGATGTCCCATATAACTGTTGTTGTTAGAGACAGGGAAAAAGAAAAAGAATACAAAGAAAATGCAAAATAATACAAAAACATGCTTGTGAGGTGATATAGGTGGGTCAAAAAGTTCATCCAAAAGGTTTTAGGCTCGGATTAACGGCAGAATGGGACGCACAGTGGTTCAATGAGAAAAAATACAGTGAATACTTACTCGAAGACGAAGCCATCAGGGACTTCATAAAGAAAACATACAACCAAGCAGGTATTGCAAGAGTATTTATCCAAAGACCAGATGCTGAAAGAGTATTGGTCACTATCCATGCAGCAAGACCTGGAATTCTCATCGGAAGAAAAGGTGCTGGCATAACAGAACTCAGACAATCACTCGAGAGCAAATTTAACAGGAAGTTTGGTGTTGACATAGTTGAAGTAAAAACGCCTGAGACCGAGGCAACGCTCGTAGCAGAATCCATTGCACAGAAAATTGAGAAGAGGGCTTCCTACAAGATTGTCATGAAAAGAGCAATCGCTGCTGCAATGAGAAGAGGAGCAAAGGGAATAAAGATAATGGTCTCTGGTAGGTTGGCAGGTGCTGAAATTGCAAGAACTGAGTGGTATTTGAAGGGAAGACTCCCACTCCAGACGCTTAGAGCTATTATAGATTACTCTACAGCCAGAGCGGAAACAAAATATGGAACCATAGGTGTGAAAGTTTGGATATACAAAGGCGACGCGAATATATAACGAAAAAATGATTATTTAGAACTTGTCGACTCGAGAACGTGACACGATAGTGTAAAAGGAGGTTAGCAAAACCATGTTGATGCCGAAAAGAGTAAAATACAGAAAACAGCAAAGAGGCCGAACAAAAGGTGATGCAAAAGGTGGAGCATTGGTTGTTTTTGGTGAATACGGCCTTAAAGCATTAGAACCAGCTTGGATTACAGCACAACAGATAGAAGCTTGCAGGTTGGCGATAACAAGGACTCTCAAAAAGGAAGGAAAGCTGTGGATAAAGATATTCCCAGACAAACCCTACACGAAACATCCACCTGAAACAAAGCTCGGAAAAGGTAAGGGTAACGTTGAAGGTTGGGTTGCTGTAGTAAAACCTGGAAAGGTAATGTTTGAAATCGGTGGTGTGGACGAAGAAACAGCTATCAAAGCGCTCGAATACGCGGCAACAAAACTTCCGATAAAGACAAAGATAGTTACGAGACATCACATAGGTGGTGAAGCAGTATGAAGCCTGTGGAAATTAGAAATATGAGCAATGAAGAATTGTTAAAGCTTTTAGAGGAAAAGAAAAGAACACTTATGAACTTGAGATTCCAAAACGCGATGGGAGAACTTAGGGACTTCAGCTTGATTCAAAAAACCAAAAGGGACATCGCACGAATCAAAACAATCCTTCGCGAACGTGAACTTGGTATAAGGAGGTAATCCACATGCCTAAGAAAAGATTCATCGGAGTTGTTGTTAGCGATAAAATGGATAAGACTGTAACTGTTAAAGTGGAAAGACTTGTTAAACATCCAAAGTTTGGAAAATATGTGAAAAGATCTAAGAAATTCTACGCTCACGATGAGAACAACGCTTGTAGAATTGGAGACATTGTCGAAATTGAAGAATCAAGACCTCTCAGCAAATTGAAAAGATGGGTCGTTGTAAGAATCGTTGAACGTTCAAGACTTGGAGAAACGCCTGAGGCAGAGGTATTAGACACGGAACTACTTGAAGGGGGTAGTGAACAATGATACAGAACGAAAGCTACCTCGTAGCAGCAGACAATTCTGGTGCCAAGGTTTTAAGAGTTATAAGAGTGCTTGGAGGTTCTCACAAGAAGTATGGAACAGTTGGTGACATTGTGGTTTGCAGTGTTAGGGAAGCTGTACCAAACACAGATATTAAGAAGGGCGATGTTGTAAAAGCAGTTATCGTGAGGACAAGAAAAGAAATTAGAAGACCAGATGGAAGTTACATAAGATTTGATGACAATGCAGCTGTAGTGCTTGATAAGTTTAATCAACCAAAGGGAACACGTGTCTTTGGACCAGTGGCAAGGGAACTGAGAGAAAAAGGATTCATGAAAATCGTATCTCTTGCTCCAGAAGTATGGTAAGGGGTGGTAATCGATGGCACAGAAGATTAAAAAAGGTGATACAGTTCAAGTTATTTCTGGAAGAGACAAAGGTAAAAGAGGAGAAGTTATACAAGTTCTCCCAAAGGAACAGAAGATTCTTGTCAGAGGAGTAAACGTCGTAAAGAGACACCAAAGACCTACCGGACAACTAAGACAGGGCGGAATTATCGAGAAAGAATCCCCGCTTTACTGGTCAAAAGTTATGCTCGTATGTCCAAGCTGCGATAAACCAACAAGAGTTGGGTTTAAAGTGCTCGAAGACGGTTCAAAGGTGAGATTTTGCAAGAAATGCGGAGAAATCATAGATAAGAAGTAAGGAGGAGTAAAAAATGGCCTACGAATACGTACCGCTGAAAGATAAATACTTTAATGAAGTGGTACCGACATTAATGAAAGAATTTGGTTACAAAAATATCCATGAGGTTCCAAGACTAGTTAAAGTTGTAATTAACATGGGTGTTGGAGAGGGTGCGAGAAATAAAGAAATCATTGAGGCGCACGCAAGAGAGCTTGCATTGATTACAGGTCAAAAGCCTCTCATTACGAGGGCAAAGAAAAGTATATCCAACTTCAAAATCAGAAAAGGCATGACAATTGGTGTTAAGGTAACGCTCAGGGGACCAAGGATGTACAATTTTGTTTACAAGCTCGTCAACCTTGTTCTTCCAAAAGTTAGGGACTTCAGAGGACTTAATCCAAATTCGTTTGACGGAAAAGGAAATTACAGCTTTGGTTTAACAGAACAACTCGTCTTCCCGGAAATTTCACCAGACCAGATTAAAAGAATCCAAGGTATGGATATCATAATTGTGACAACGGCGAAGAGAGACGAGGAAGCAAGAAGGCTTTTGGAATTGCTTGGCTTCCCATTCAGAAAGCAGTAAGATAATCATGAGGAGGGAATATTAAATGGCAAAAAAATCAATGGTTGAAAGATGGAAGAAGCCAAAAAAGTACAAAGTTAGAGAATACACAAGATGCCATATCTGTGGAAGGGTTCACTCAGTTTACAGAGAATTCGGAATATGCAGAGTTTGCTTTAGAAGACTCGCTAACGAGGGGAAACTCCCGGGCGTTAGGAAAGCAAGTTGGTAATCATGGAGGTGTTAACCGTGTGGAGCGACCCAATAGCTGACATGCTTACAAGAATAAGAAATGCGAACCTTGTTTTCAAAGACCAAGTAGATGTTCCTGCTTCTAACCTCAAAAAAGCGATAGCTGATATTCTTGTAAGAGAGGGATTCATAAAAGGATACACATATATTGAAGACGGTAAACAAGGGATACTCAGAATTCAAATGAAATACAAAGGTTCAAGAAAGAACAGAGAAAGAGTAATTCACGGGATTGTGCGTGTTTCTAAACCTGGGAGAAGGATTTACGTTGGTAAAGCAAACCTCCCAAGAGTTAAGAATGGATTAGGAATAGCTATTCTCTCAACATCCAAAGGTGTGCTCACCGACAAGGAAGCGGCTGAACTTGGAGTCGGTGGAGAAGTTATCGCCTACATCTGGTAAGGAGGTGCAACCACATGTCTCGTATTGCGAAAAAACCTGTCGTACTTCCATCGAACGTTCAGTTAACAATCACCGACTCTGAAATAAAGGTTAAGGGTCCAAAAGGCGAGTTGAAACTTGCTACTCATCCATATGTGAATATCAAGGTAGAAGGTAACGAAGTGTGGTTTTCCCCAAACCTTGAAGTTGCAAAAAGAAAAGCAGACGAAAAGAAATTTAAAGCTATGGTTGGAACATACTGGAGACTAGTAAGAAACATGGTAATTGGCGTTACAGAAGGATTCAAGAAAGAACTTGAAATCGTTGGTGTTGGTTACAGGGCACAACTCCAAGGTAACAAGCTTATCATGAACCTTGGATATGCTCATCCAGTTGAAATGGATATACCAGCAGATGTAAAAGTGGAAGTGCCAGCACCGAACAAAATCATCGTTAGTGGAATCGACAAGCAAACGGTAGGACAATTCGCAGCGGATATTAGAAGATGGAGAGAACCCAACCCATACAGTGGAAAAGGTATTAAATACGTAGACGAAGTTATCAGACTCAAAGAAGGAAAGAAAGCATAAGGGGGTATAAAACGTGATTAAGAGAGAAGACCGCAAGAAATTGAGACTTGTCAGGCATAGAAAAATAAGGAAAAAAATATTTGGAACACCTGAGAGACCGAGACTCGCCGTCTACAGAAGCGAAAAGCACATCTACGCACAGATAATAGATGACACTGTTGGAAGAACACTTGTCGCAGCATCCACGGTTGAAAAAGACATAAAAGAAAGAGTTAAAAAGACTTGGAATGTTGCGGCAGCTAAAGAGGTAGGAAAAATCATTGCAGAAAGGGCATTGGCAAAGGGTATCACTACCGTTGTTTTTGACCGTGGCGGATTTAAATACCATGGAAGAATCAAAGCTCTTGCGGATGCTGCAAGAGAAGCTGGACTGAAATTCTAATTGTGTAGGTTAGGAGGTGCTTACAGTGTCAGAAATTACAGAAAAGATAAAACAGTCTGCCGAGACATTTGAGGAAAGGATAATAGAGATTAGAAGGACAACAAAGGTTACAAAAGGTGGTAAAAACCTTTCGTTCAGAGTCCTCGCTGTTGTTGGCAACAGGGAAGGTAAAGTTGGTGTTGGGGTTGGAAAGGCAAGAGAAGTGCCTGATGCTATTAGAAAAGCTCTTGTAAGTGCAAGAAGAAACATGATAGAAGTACCTGTTGTAAAAGGAACAATACCACACGAAGTCGTTGGCAAGCAGGACGCAGCAAAGATACTCATGAAACCTGCTGCACCTGGTACCGGTATCATCGCAAATGGTACAGTTCGTGCTATTCTTGAATTAGCAGGTGTTCAAAACGTTCTAACCAAAGCAATGGGGTCAACAAACCCAGTCGTAATGGCTCAGGCAACTATAAACGGAATAAAGAACCTCTATCCAATTGAAAAGATAGCAGCACTAAGAGATATAACCCCTGCTCAAGTAGTTCGTGGAGTCAAAAAGGAGGGTTAAGATATGAAGAAATTGAAGATTACGCTAGTAAGAAGTCCAATTGGATACAAATACGACCAAAAAGATACTGTCAGAAGACTTGGTCTGAGAAAAATGCACCAGACTGTAATTAAGAACGACACACCACAGATTAGAGGTATGGTCGAAAAAGTAAAGCACCTTCTTAAGGTTGAAGAGATTGAAGAATAATAATAAGGAGGGAATTAGAAATGCCTGAAATTCTTACTATAGACCAGCTTAGACCAACTCCTGGTTCAAACGAAAAGTTCAAACGGGTTGGAAGAGGTCAAGGTTCCGGAAAAGGAAAAACTGCAGGTAGAGGTCACAAAGGACAAAAAGCAAGAGGAAAAGGTAAGGTCAGTCCATGGATGGAAGGTGGACAGACACCATTACACAGAAGGCTTCCAAAATTCGGATTTAAGAACTTCACAAAGAAAGTCTATGCTGTCGTTAACCTTGATACACTTGAGGAAAAATTCGAAAACAACGATGTAGTGACTCCAGAAGTTCTTTTGGAGAAAGGTATAATTAACAAAATTTATGATGGTGTTAAGATACTTGCCAGAGGAGAAATAACAAAGCCACTCGTAGTTAAGGCGCACAAATTTAGTGAAAAGGCGAAAGAGAAGATAGAAAAAGTCGGCGGTAAAATAGAGGTGATCTAATAATGTGGAAAGCGCTGCGCAATGCGATGAAGATTCCAGAGGTGCGGGATAGGGTTATCTTTACATTTTTAATGTTACTTGTCTTTAGGTTGGGAATTTACGTTCCAGTTCCGGGTATAAACATCAAAGCTTGGGGGGAGGCGCTTTCCAAACAGGGCACCGGCCTTGCCGGTGGTGTTCTTAGTTTTTATGACGTCTTTACCGGAGGTGCGTTTAGCAGATTCTCCGTATTCTCAATGAGCGTTACGCCATACATTAATGCATCAATTATTATGCAACTTCTTGCTTCTATTATTCCTTCTCTCAAAGAGCTTCTCAAAGAAGGAGAGGAAGGTAGGAAAAAATTCCAGCATTATACGAAGAATCTAACAATCGGTCTTGCAGCACTCCAGTCATTTGTTGTTTCGTTTGGCTTGGCTAATAGCTATCAAGGAATAATAGCAGTCAACAAATGGTTGTTCTCATTTGTCTCAACGGTATCTCTTGTTGCTGGAACTATGTTCCTACTTTGGATAGGTGACAGAATTACCGAAAAAGGTATTGGCAACGGTGTAAGTATCCTTATTTTTGCAGGTATAGTTGCAAGATATCCAGCCTACTTTAGGAATGCAGTTCTTGGAAATCTCAACATATTCGGTTGGATTTTCCTTATCGCAGTTGCGGTATTCATGGTTGTTGCTATAATTTACGTCCAACAAGCTGAAAGAAGAATCAAAATTGAATATGCTACAAGAATGGTTGGAAGAAGAATATACGGTGGAACGAGCACGTATCTGCCGATAAAAGTCAACCACTCTGGAGTTATCCCAATAATCTTTGCATGGGCGATAGTTAGCATTCCAGAAGCAATTGCACAAATCACAGGTGCACAGTGGGCAATCAAACTTTTTAGCATGCAGAGCCCACTTATGATAATAACTTACGCGTTGCTTATATTCTTCTTCACATACTTCTACAGCGTTGTAGTCATCGACCCAAAGGACATTTCAGAAAATATCAAACGCTACGGCGGATTTATCCCTGGTATCAGAGCTGGAAGACCTACAGAAGAGTACATTACATACGTGCTTAACAGAGTAACGTTTATAGGTGCTATTTTCTTGGTCGGTATTTCCTTGCTTCCATATCTTGTTGAAGGCATAACAAGAGTCAATATCTGGCTTGGCGGAACGAGTGCACTTATCGCTGTTGGTGTGGCACTTGATGTGGCTCAGCAAATAGAAGCTCATCTCATAATGAGAAATTACGAAGGTTTTGTGAAGAAAGGGAAAATTTCCGGTAGAAGATAAGAAGAATAAGAAAAATAAGAAGGTGGAGATATGAACCTGGTATTCTTGGGACCTCCGGGTGCTGGAAAAGGAACGTATGCAAAAAGGTTAGTTGAAAAATACAATATACCACACATCTCAACAGGTGATATATTCAGAGAAGCGATAGCAAAAGGCACAGAACTCGGAAAGAAAGTGCAGGATATTGTGAATTCCGGAAATCTAGTGCCAGACGAACTAACGAATGCATTGGTTGAGGAGCGATTAAAGCAACCAGACTGTGCAAATGGTTTTATTCTGGATGGATATCCGAGAACGCTAAACCAGGCTCAAGCATTAGACAGTATGCTTTCTGCTATGGGTAAAACGTTGGATGGAGCTATATACTTTGAAGTTGATGAAGAAACTGTTGTCCAAAGGATTTCAACCAGAAGAGTGTGCTCTAAATGTGGTAAGGTTTATAATTTGATTACACTACCACCAAAGCAAGATGGAATTTGCGATGATTGTGGTGGTCAACTAATTCAAAGGGAAGACGATAAGGAAGAGGTTGTTAGAAGCCGATACAGAGTCTATATCGAAAAAACATCACCGTTAATCGAATATTATAGAAATCAAAACAAACTTTTTACTTTAGATGGCAGAAAGAGTGTAGAAGAAGTAATGAAAATGTTGTTTAATATATTGGGTGGTATCGAAACGAAATGATAAGAATTAAGACCAAACAAGAGATAGAAAAAATGAGAGTCGCAGGACGTGCAGTTGCTGCTGTTCTCGAAGAAGCAAAGAAGATAGTATTTGAGGGAGCAACTGCACTTGATATAGAAATGATGGCAGAAAAGGTTATCAAAGAACATCGTTGTAAACCAGCTTTTAAAGGCTACGGAGGATATCCCTATATTACGACTGTTTCAGTAAACGAAGAGGTTATACACGGGTTTCCTTTGAAAAGTAAAGTTTTCAAAAAAGGTGACATTGTTTCGGTAGATGTCGGGGCAATATACGAAGGATACTATGGAGACGGTGCTGCTACGTTTATTGTAGGTGTAACAGATGAAACTGGGCAAAAGCTTGTTGAAGTTACTAAACAATCCCTGATGCGTGCGATAGAATTAATAAGACCAGGCATGAGGTTGGGAGATGTATCTTACGAAATACAAAGCTATGTGGAAAGCCATGGATTCAACGTTGTTAGGGACTTTGTTGGCCATGGCATAGGAAAACAGCTCCACGAAGACCCACAAGTTCCAAACTATGGTAAACCGGGAACGGGTTTAGTTTTAAAGGCGGGAATGACACTTGCTATAGAACCTATGGTTACTGAGGGCGGCTGGCACGTAGTTGTTTTGGAAGATGGTTGGACGGTAGTTACCGTTGATGGTAAACGAGCGGCACATTTTGAACACACTGTTGTGATTACCGAGAACGGCTGTGAGGTATTGACAACTCTGTAAATTGTTTAACAACCGTGGAAAGTTTCGTAAGGCTGAGAGGTGATTTTTCTGAAAAACAAGGAAGACGTCATACGAATGGAAGGAACAATAGTTGAAGCACTACCTAACGCTATGTTCAGAGTACAACTCGACAACGGGTTCAAAGTATTGGCACACGTATCCGGAAAAATGCGAAAAAACTTCATCAGACTTGTACCAGGAGACCGTGTAGTTGTCGAGCTAACAGTTTACGACCTTACACGTGGTCGGATAGTCTATCGAAAGAAGATAGACGCTAAAGGCGAAGAAGAGATACTTGATGACGAAGAATAAATAACAATAAAACAGAAAAATTTTTCCGAAAGGAGAGGTAACTATGAAGGTGAAAGCATCAGTTGGAAAAAGATGCGAGTACTGTAAGATTGTCAGAAGAAAAGGAAGAGTTTATGTTATTTGTAAGGTAAACCCCAAACATAACCAAAGACAGGGATAAGATTGTGGAAAATTTTCTGAGGAGGGAGATTAATGGCTCGTATCGTTGGTGTTGAAATACCGAGCAACAAAAAGGTTCACATCGCACTTAGATATATATACGGGATAGGACCAACCAGGGCACTTGAGATATGCAAGAACACAGGTGTGGATCCAGAAAAGAGAGTTAAAGACCTTACAGAAGACGAAATCAGCAAGATTTCATCTTTCATTCAACAGAACTACAAGGTCGAAGGTGAATTAAGAACAGAAATTATGAGAAATATCAAGAGGCTTATAGATATCGGATGTTACCGCGGCTTAAGGCATAAACTGGGGCTCCCAGTAAGAGGTCAAAGAACCAGGTCAAATGCAAGGACACGAAAAGGTCCAAGACCAAGCAGGATTAAGAAAAAAGGTAAATAAGTTTTGACGAACTGAAGGGTTAAGAAGCATAGTTATACTTTTCAGGACCGAAAGAACCGAAGGAGGGAAAGCTAAATGGCGAAAGGTCGAACAAAAGCAAAAGCTAAGAAAAAGGTAACCGTTGACCACGGTGTAGTTCACATCAAGTCTACGTACAATAACACAATAGTCACATTAACAGACCCCAACGGAAACGTTTTAACATGGGGTAGCGGTGGTACAGCAGGTTTTGAAGGAACAAGAAAAGGGACACCATACGCAGCTCAACTTGCAGCTGATAAGGTAGCAAAAGAAGCTCTCAAGATGGGAATTAAGAGGGTCGATGTTATCGTCAAAGGACCTGGTGCAGGTAGAGAAACAGCTATCAGAACACTCCAAGCAGCAGGACTGGAAATCGAAAACATAAGAGATGCCACACCAATTCCATTCAACGGATGTAGACCACCGAAAAGAAGAAGAGTCTAATTTACGAATTTGGTGTCTGAGTGATAAGGAGGGAAAATAATGGCACGATATACAGGTGCTCTTTGCAGGCTTTGTAGAAGAGAAGGAATGAAGCTTTATTTGAAAGGCGAAAGGTGTTTCAGTGAAAAATGTCCTTTTGACAAAAGACCTTTTGCACCCGGGCAACACGGTAGAGAAAAGAAGAAGTTGACACAATACGGTTTGCAATTAAGGGCAAAGCAAACGATGAAGAGGATATACGGTGTGCTCGAAAAGCAGTTCAGAATCTACTACGAAAGAGCTGCAAAACAAGCGGGCGATACCCGTGAAAACTTGGTTGCACAAGTTGAAAAAAGACTTGATAACGTGGTATATAGACTTGGATTTGCCATCAACAGGAGAACTGCAAGGCAACTTGTTTCCCACGGTCATATTCTTGTAAACGGCAAAAAGGTTGACATACCATCATATCAGGTAAGACCTGGCGATGTTATTTCCATAAAAGAAAGCAGTAGAGGAATCCAACCGATAAAGCAAGCGCTCGAACTTAACAAAGGTAGAGCAGTTGCCCCATGGCTTGAGGTGGATTACGACCAATTCACAGGAAAATACGTCAGGAATCCAAAACTCGAAGAAGTTACAGACCTTCCAGTCAATGTACAGGCTATCGTTGAATTCTACTCGAGGTGATGTTAATGCTTCAAACCTTTGGAAGGAAGTTCAGACTCGAAGAGCAAGCGGAATACGAAGACCATTACTACGCGAAGTACTCCATGTTGCCGCTTGAAAAGGGTTATGCAGTCACGATAGGAAATACGTTGAGAAGGGTTCTACTCTCTTCGATTCCCAGTTTTGCAATCACGGATGTCAGGTTCATAAAGCCTGAGAAGTACCACGAGTTTGATACAATAGAAGGTGTTAAAGAAGATATAATGGATATCTTGTTAAATTTGAAAAAGGTCCAGCTGCGCGTAGAGGCATACGTTGAATCCCCCGTTAAGCTCATTATTGAAAAGAAAGGACCAGCTATATTAACAGCAAAAGATATCCAATGCCCAGCTGGAGTCGTGGTGGTAAATCCAAATCATTACATAGCCACGCTTAACGAAGATGCGGATATTGAAGTTGAACTCTACGCAACATTTGGAAAGGGTTTTGTGCCAGCTAGTGAAAGAAATGAAAGACCAGAAATTGGCTGGATCGTCATGGATGGTGTTTACAGTCCCGTTTTGAAAGTGAATTGGCTTGTGGAAAACGTGCGTGTTGACAAAAGAACAGACTTTGAAAAATTGATACTCGAAATCTGGACGAAAAAGAGCATTAAGCCAGCTGAGGCGTTGAAACATTCATTAAAAATCATACTGGAGCACTTCAGCTTCATTGAACAAAGTCTTAGTGACGTTGAAGAGCTGCCTATTCCAGCGTATCAAGAAACGTATTCCGTAGTTGAAGAAAGCGTATCTACAGAAGATGTTGCTTCAAAGAAAATAGAGGAGCTTGAACTCTCCGCAAGGTCACTGAACTGCTTGAAAAGAGACAAAATAGAAACGATAGGTGACTTGCTTGAAAGAACAGAGGAAGATTTGCTCAAAATCAAGAATTTTGGAGTTAAATCACTTGAAGAAGTGAAGGAAAAGCTCAAAGAAAAATTTGGTCTTTCGCTAAGAAAGGGGGACAAATGAGATGAGACATCGAATGAAGAGAGACAAAATCAATAGATACGGTTCTCACAGAACATCTCTCATGAGAAACCTTGCAAAAGAAATAATCGAGCACGGAACAATTATGACAACAACAGTGAAAGCAAAAGTTGGAAAGACATACATAGAAAAACTTATAACAAAGGCAGTAAAGGCATACAAAATTAAAGATGAAAACAAAGCAGAAAGCGTTGCTCTCAGAAGGCAGATATTTGCAGAACTTGGTGACAGAAGACTTGTGAACAAACTTGTCGATGAAATAGCACCAAAATACGCTTCCAGAAACGGAGGTTACACAAGAGTTATTAAGGTTGGTCAAAGAAGAGGCGACGGAGCAGAACTTTCCGTGCTCCAGCTTGTTGAAGAATAAGGCTTAAGCAAAAATGGTGAACTGATTATTTACAGCAAACGAGGGGGCGTAATGCCCCTTTTTAAAGTGATAAAGGATTTTCAAATAAACCAGGAGGTGCAAAGATGGAAGTCAAAGAAGTTTCAAAAGATAAGAACATGATAATACGTGAATACCTTTTCGACAAAAATGATATAGCAAAATTGGAAGACAAAGCGGTTGCTGAATTGAATAGAAAAAACTACAACATAGAAGGTTTCAGACCCGGAAGGGTCCCAAAGGAAGTTTACAAGCTAAGATTAAAAGATGCCTTCTATGAAATCTACGTTGCAAACGAGGCAATTAAAGAAGTAGAGAATGGACTTGACAAAGAAGAACTTCAACTGCTCCTCCCACCAGTAATTGCAGATGCCAAGTTCTCTGCCGAAAATGGAAAAGTCGTTGTTGAACTCCATACAGAACCAGAGGTTAAGTTTGAGCCCACAAAACTCAAATTGAGAAAGGCAAAAGAAGAAGAAGTCCTCGATGGTTACGTAGATATGAGGGTAAAATATATCATAGAGGAAAATGCCATACTTGAGCCAAAAGATGGACAGGCTGAGGAAGGCGACCTGGTCAAAGTAAAAGAAACAGTTATGCTCGGAGAAAAGAAACTCAGAGATGCAGAAGAAAGAGAATACGTTCTTTCGAAGGACGATGAAAGAGAAGTTGTAAAGCAACTTTTTGGTAGAAAAAAAGGCGATGTTGTGGAATTCGAAAGAACCTTCGAAAAAGGCGATGACAAAATTGTTTACAAATACATCCTTGAGGTAGATGAAGTTTACAAGAGAATTCTTCCAGAGTTTACAGACGAGTTCGTAAAATCCTTAGCAATCGAAAATGTAGAAACAACTGAGCAACTCAAAGAAAAGTTCAGAACCGAAGGCAAGGAGATATACGATAGAGAATTAGCGGAATCCTACCGTGCACAAATAATAGATCAAATTCCGGAAATTACTGAGATAGAAATCAGTGAGAAGACAATAGAAAGGGCTGTTGAGAACATCATAGATAATCTAAAAGAAGACGGAAAATACGAATCATATGTTCAGAACTACGGCAGTGAGGAGAAGCTTATCGAAGAGCTCAGAAATTACTATTTGAATATGATAAAGAAAGATTTAGTTGTAAAGAAAATTGCTGAAGAGAACAATATCAAAGTCGATACGGAAGATATAAAAACTTATGCAGAAAGAGTTTCAGTTGAATGGGGAGTAAGTCCCGACAGAGCGGAAGCGATAATTAAGAGCAGACAGGATATAAGAAACGAAGTAGTTATGGAGATAGTAGAGTCAAAGGTTGCAAAAATCCTTGCGGAAAAAGCACAGATAGAGGAAGTATCATTTAAAGAGCAAGAAAATAAGCAAGAGGTTGAAAATGAACAATCAGAATAATCCAGTAACACCTTTAAGACCTTTGGGGAGATGAGAACTTATGGATATGGATAAAGAAATGAAAAAAATACTTGACCAATATGTTCCAATAGTTATCGAAACAACCGGTAGATATGAACGTGCTTACGATATTTATTCAAGATTATTAAAAGATAGGATTATATTCCTTGGTAGTGCTATAGACGACCATGTAGCGAATTTGGTTGTAGCACAACTATTATTCTTGGAGGCAGAGAACCCAGACAAAGATATACAACTTTACATCAACTCACCGGGAGGCTTAGTAACAGCAGGGCTTGCAATATACGATACGATGCAATATGTAAAATGTGATGTTGCAACTATCTGTATTGGTCAAGCGGCATCGATGGCTGCGGTGCTTTTGGCGGCGGGTACAAAAGGGAAGAGATTTTCGCTTCCAAATAGTCGTATAATGATTCACCAACCACTCGGTGGTGCTGAGGGAACTGCCAAGGATGTAGAAATACTGACAAAAGAGCTTTTAAGAATTAAACATCTCATAAACGAAATTCTCAGCAAACACACTGGACAACCCATAGAAAAGATAGAAAAAGACACCGATAGAGATTTCTTCATGAGTGCACAAGAGGCACAGGAATATGGTATAATAGACAAGGTGATTATGCCTGGAGAAAGATAAAAAACAAAAGTCAATTCGTTAGCGTTTAAAAAACGAGAAATCTAAGTAGGGAGGAAGAGAGTATGTCAGGTCACAATAAGTGGGCAAACATTAAGCACAGGAAGGCTGCCCAGGATGCGAAGAGGTCTAAGATATTTACGAAGATTATCAGGGAAATCATTGTTGCTGCAAGAGAAGGTGGCGGAAATCCAGAAACAAACCCAAGACTAAGAGCAGTTCTTGAAAAAGCAAGAGAAGCAAACATGCCAAAAGATACAATTGAAAGATCCATTAAGAAAGGTACCGGAGAGTTAGAAGGTGAAAAGTACGAAGAAGTTATCTACGAAGCATACGCACCAGGTGGAGTTGCACTTTACATATTAGCTTTGACAGATAACAAAAATAGGACCGCTCAAGAATTGAGACACATACTAAGCAAAAATGGTGGTTCACTTGCAGAAAGCGGTTCCGTTGCCTGGATATTTGAAAGAAAAGGTGTTGTAGAAATTCCCAGAGAAAAAATAGCAGATATGGATGAGTTTACATTGTTGGCTATTGATGCTGGTGCGGAAGACATTGAAGAGGGAGACCCAGTTCTTGTTTACACCGCTCCTGAAAACTTGACGACATTGAGAGAAAATCTAGCAAAGAACGGTTTCGAAGGAACTGCGAAAATCACGTACAAACCAAAGAACAGTGTCAAAGTCAGCGGTTCTGATGCGGAAAAAGTGCTGAAACTTATAGATGCACTTGAAGATAACGACGATGTTCAAGAGGTATTTGGCAACTTCGACATCGATGATGCAGAACTAGAAGCGATAATAGCAAAATTGGAAGGGTAAGTAGTTGGGAAGCTCGATGTTCGTATTGGTGTGACAGAAAGTATAAATCTTGAGAATGGAGCTGAAAACATTGGAGAACAGAGCTCCAACTTTTAGGATACATCTGCTATTCGCAACTGTTTTTATTCTCACCATCAATACACTTTTAATGGGAGAGACGCTCTTTTTTGGCGTCTCTCCATTTGATACTACGTACAAACTATCAACCCGATATGATTTTTCATTTTGGAAGTTCAAAACCAAGTTCAAAGTCGACGTTGAACTCGCACAGAAGCAAGGTTTTATAAAACTCACTCCCAAATTTGCTGATGTCTTTGAGTATTTTGAATTTATAAATGACCCCTACAGAGTCACCTATTCTGATTTAAACACCGACATTCCGTTTACAACATTTGCCAATCCGGCTAAAAAGGGTTGGTATGCAACATGGGTTAACACAGGCTATTTCTCAAATGGGTACATACACAAAAACGACTATTTTTCAATCCTCAGTGATGTGTCACGTATCAACCTAACGTTCAAAATGTATGGTTTGGACATCTTTTTTGAAAATTCACCAAATGGAATTACTTTAGGAGCTGGCAATAAAACATACTTATTTATTGGTGAAAAGACAGGACTTGGAGTTTTACTGAGTGACAACTCGTTCATTGTATACACACTTGTTTTTTATGAAAACGGTAGCCTTTCATCAAAGTTTGGTTTCACTCTCAAGGCCGAAAATCTAGAAATCAATTTGATAAACGATGAAATAGATGGTCAGAAGACTATTGCAGGTAAAATTACCTTGAAAGTGGGTGATTTATATGTCGTTGGACGACTTCAAGGAAAAGAAGTTCGCTTGGATTTCGAATTTCCAATCTGGTGATATTCAAGAGCTTCCTTGGGACCAATTCGAATGGTTTGTTGAAAAAATAAAAGAGACTATGGGATTAGACCTTTCCGGATACAAACCGGAAAGGATGAAAAGGCGCATAGAGATGCTTATAAGAAAATACAATTGCAAAAGCTATAAAGAATACTTTGACCTTATTTCAAAAGACAACAAAAAACGTGATGAGTTCTTAGATAAGCTCACTATCAATGTCACAGAGTTCTTCAGAAATCCAGAGAAATGGGAAGAGCTCAAAAAGGTATTTCTTCCACAACTTCTCCAAGAAAGTGGACCAAGGTTTAAAGCTTGGAGTGCTGGGTGTTCTTCGGGAGAAGAGCCATACTCGTTAGCGATACTACTTGAAGAGCTCAAAGCGCCTCCAACAGCTAAAATTTTAGCTACCGATATAGATATTGGCGTACTCACAAGAGCACAGATAGGTGAGTATGAAGAGCGCTCAATGGTTAGCACACCACCTGAATACATCCAAAAATACTTCATCGTTCGAGATGGAAAATACATAGTAAAGCCAAATGTAAAAGCACGTGTGCAGTTTAAAAGGCACAACCTACTGCAAGACCCGTTTGAAAAGGGCTTTGACTTAATATTGTGCCGCAATGTTGTTATTTACTTTGAGATGGAAGCAAAAGAACAACTTTACAAAAAGTTCGCTGAAAGTCTTCGCGTTGGTGGATTGCTCTTTGTAGGAAACACGGAAAGAATATTCAATTACAGAAACATCGGATTAGAAGTTGCTTCACCGTTTATCTATAAGAAGGTCAAGTAAAAACTGATAAGGAATGATAAGATGTTCTGGATAGTTCTTTCACTAACGTTGGACCAGATTACAAAACATTTAGCGACGTTATACCTTCGTTTTGGAGAGATAAAAAACCTATTTGGATTCTTCCATTTTACGTATGCAACTAACAGGGGAATTGCTTTTGGACTGTTACCAGGAGTCAAAGAAGCGGTTATTTACCTCACCTTGTTGATTATTGTTATCACTTCCTTGGTGCCTTTACTGTTCAAAGTTAGCAAGCTGACAGAAATGTTTATTGGTTTCATCATTGGTGGAGCCTTAGGAAACTTGGTTGACCGTATAAGATACGGTTATGTTGTTGACTTCCTTACGTTCGACTACTGGCCGACGATAATAAACGTTGCGGACATCTTTATCTTCATCGGTAGCATAGGGATTATGATTCAAATGCTTATCGCTGAATCGAAAGCCAAGAAACAAATAGAAAATGATGAAAATATAGATAACCGGAGGGAAAAGAAAGGAATATATGAGAGAATTTATGGAAGAGTTCGAGAATATGGAAGAGATGGAAGAGATGGAAGAATTAGAACAACCAACTCCTCAACTGGAAAAAATGGATATACAGGTAACGAACAGGGAAGATGGCTGGCGCCTGGACAAATTCGTCATGGAAAAGACTCCAGACTGGATTTCAAGAACATTCATCCAGAAAGCAATAAAGAATGGCGAGGTTCTGGTGAATGGAACTTTGAAGAAGCCGAGCTACAAGGTGAAGTCTGGGGATACAATTACCTTGATGGTACCTCAGAAGCCCCAAATTCCGGAAATCCTGCCTGAGAACATACCGCTGGACATAATATACGAAGACCGTGATATATTGGTAATCAACAAACAACCCGGAATAATAACCCACCCCATTCCATCCCACACCTCGGGAACCATTGTCAACGCAGTCTTGTATCACTGTAAAGATTTACAAGGTGTTGGCGGTGTGCTGAGACCTGGTATTGTCCACAGGCTTGATAAAGATACAAGTGGTGTGATGGTAATTGCAAAGAATGACTTAGCACATCAATCGCTCACTAAACAGTTCAAAGACAGGGTCACAGAAAAACTGTATATATGCTTAGTTAAAGGTGTGCCTGAAAAAAACGAAGGAGATATCGATGTAAGCATTGCCAGAAATCCTGTGCTCAGAGTTAAGATGACAGTAACTCAGAGTACATATGGCAAACCAGCACTCACACATTACAAAGTCATAAGAAAGTTTGGGAACTTGGCTTCCTTAGTTTTTGCGTGGCCCAAAACTGGAAGAACGCACCAAATTAGGGTTCATATGAAATACATCGGTCATCCACTTATGGGTGATGAAGTTTACGGAAAAGCTAAAGAAGATGAGAGATTTGATATTCACAGACAGATGCTCCATGCACTCAGCCTTTCATTTTTCCATCCAAGAACTGGTGAACGTGTAAAATTCATAGCAAGACTACCAGAAGATTTTGCTAGAGCGATAAAAAACATCCAAAATTTCTTGGAAGCAAAATCATAAGATTCGAAAATTCTCAAACTTCTTCGCTATAGTTGGATTTCACTATAGCAATCATGTCTTTTAAGTGTTTGTTGAACGCATCAATCACCATTGGGTCGAATTGCCTGCCTTTCATATCGTTCATGTATTCAACTGCCTTTTCAACGGACCAGGCGGGACGATAGCACCTATCGTGTGTTAAAGCTTCAAAAACATCAGCAACTTGAACTATTCGTGCCTCTATTGCTATCTCCTCGCCTTGAAGCCCATAGGGATAGCCACTTCCGTCCCACCTTTCGTGGTGTTCCAGAGCGACGACCGCACCTATCTCAAAGATGTTTAACGTAGAATCCCTAAGAATTTCGAAACCGATTAAGCTATGTTCTTTCATAATTGAAAATTCCCTCTCATCGAGTTTCCCCGGTTTGCTTAATATGTAATCAGGCACTCCGACTTTTCCAATGTCGTGTAATGCTGAGGCTTTCTTGATTAACTTTGCATCACTGGAGCTAAAACCGAGGTATTCTGCCAAATAATAAGATAGTTCGGCGACACGATTCACATGGTCTCCGGTTTCTTCTGATTTTGCCTCAACAACTTTAGAAAGCATGATAATAAATTCTTCCTCAATATCTGGATATTTTGTGGAAATAAGGGACCTTTGAAGGTTTTTCAAAAGGCTTCTTATGTATGATGTTTCAAGTGAGTTCAGTTGTTTTGATGAATAGACCACAAAAAGAATATTGTCCTTTTGAACTTTTGTGTGAAAATCGTATCTATATTCCGAATGTTCGCTGTTCATAAACTTTGGTGGGAAAATACGTTCGTTGTTCACGAAAATTTCGCCGTTGAGTTTAATATCCGGTCGTTTTAAGCACAAAAAGGTGCGCACCTGGAAAAAGGTATTTATAAGCAGTTCTGGAAGGCTCATTTCGGAAGCGTTTGCTGCAACATTTTCTAAGGTGACGATTGCTTGTTCAAGTGACGTTATATCTTGGTAAGTTTTGAGAAGCGACAAAACTGTGAGTTTTGTTGAAAATGGTGAAAGACTTTTCTTCTCTATATAAGCATTTATATCGTAGTCTCTTGTAAGCAAATCAGTTGGAATTTTCTCAGGATTCGCGGTCATCAAGATTATCCTCGTTTTTTTATCATTGCACGTGTGTCTGATGTGGTTTATAACTTTAATTCCCGCGTCATCGCTCTCCATTACTAAATCGGTTATCACAAGCGCGTATTTTTCGGGGACAAAGATTTTTTTGAACTCCTCGTATCCGTAAGTGTGTTCAATATCTAAATCTTTACCATTCCAACTGAGTTCGCTTAATATTGATGAAAGTTCTGCATGGACTGTTTTGGAATCATCAACGATCATAACTTTTGTTTTTTCCATACGCAGACCTCCAAAAGTGATAGTTGGCAACAGATAACAAAAAGTCTAATCGTTTTTTAAAAGATTTCACAAGAAAGAGATGTTAACTTCACAAACATATTATATCATAGAAATTATTGAACTGAAATTTTTTATTTAGGACATTTCTGACGGTAGGAAAGGTGATATAATTATAAACGAATACTTAAAACTATCCAAAACAGGGGTGGAAAGGGAAGTGAAGTTAAGTGAGCTCATCAGCAAAAAAGTAACAAAACTTTTTATTGTAACAATGATATTGTTAGCGGTAGTTGTGATGGTGTCGGGGATTTACATAATGTACGTCTCTGCGTTGAATATCCGTAATATCCAGTACAGTATTTATGAGAACAGAGTTGAAGAAACATTGTCGGAGATTAAGAAAGATGATGAGATTATATCTCAGATTATTGAAATGTATTTAGAGGGTTTAAAAGGTTTACCTTATTCGCTTCTTTCACAAGTGCTAAAAAACGATCTTTACAGTGGGGAATTTGGAATATTGAGATTTTCCAAGGTAGACAATGTTCCGAGGTTTTTATCTTTGGAGGATGTTAAAAAATACAATTACAGTTACTACATATACAATGAATTAAAGTCGTACGGAATACTAAAGAGTATTTATCTGATTGTCAACGGTGATATATTCGAGGCAAGAGTTTCAAAAATCTACGCCCAAGGGACTTTAGACAAAATAGCGAAAATGCTGGCAAGCCTTGGAGCTAATAAGCTCATCGTGTTGGATTCGAAAGGCGAAGCAATATACGGTGTCGACAAAGACTTGAAACAAATACCAGACGATAAAATGCAGGAGTATATTACACGACTAAAGCCTCTCACTAAAAAGTTGCCGTCAGACAGTAACTATTTGGAAGAAATGAGTCTACACAAAGTTTACGTATTTGGAAGACTCACTGTAGATATTGGAAGAAACAGCATATTTACCCCTGTATACTTTTATGTTGAATACACAATTAATCATTATCTGACACCCATTGTGGTGACGCTCATATTAATACTTGCTGTCAATTTTGGTGCCATATTCTTTGTTGCACAGCGTAGCAAAAAGATAGCGGAAGCAGTTACTTCTCCATTTGGACCATTGATATCCTCCATGAAAGAGTTCCTCATAAATAAAACTTACAACCCCTATCCTGTAAAAACTGATATCCAAGAGATAGAAGAAATTGCAAATGAATATAACAAGCTCGCTCAGGAAATAGCTGCTTCATTTGAAGAAATGCTTGCAATGAACGAAGCTTTGGAAAATTCCTTCAACAAATTGTTAGAACTTGAAAGAGCGATAGAGGAGTCTTACTTGTCATTTGCGCGCCAACTATCTGTTATTGCAGAAAGTTACGATGAGACGACCGGTAACCATATTGAACGGGTTGGCGAATTGTCGGCGTGGTTTGCGGAAAAGTTAGGTCTTGAGCCAGAAAAAATAAATAAAATCCGGGCTTTTGCTCCGCTCCATGACATTGGAAAGATACTAGTTCCAAATGATATACTCAACAAACCTGGTAAGCTGACCGATGAAGAATTTGAGATTATGAAAAAACATGTTGAGTATGGTGGTAAACTTCTTGGTGATTCCGAGTATTTTGAAATAGCACGAAACATAGCACTTTATCACCATGAAAAATACGATGGTAGCGGTTACTTGAAAGGACTGAAGGGAGAAGAGATACCAATAGAAGCAAGGATTGTGGCGCTTGTTGATATATACGATGCGTTGCGGTCAGAAAGACCGTATAAAAAAGCCTTATCCCATGAGGAGGCTTTAAAAATTATTCTTGAAGGTGACGGAAGAACAAAACCTGAACACTTTGACCCTAGGTTGTTAGAAATACTTAGAGAAAACAGCGAAGAGATAAAGCGCGTCTGGGAGGAGATCAACAACAGAAGGTAGATATGTTTTGAGGTATGGTTGTGAAAACAAACTTGATAAATCCTGCTATATGTGATAAAATAAAAATTGGGTTTGGAGATTCTTGGTGATTTTATAATCTGGGCGTAGTTCAGATGGCTAGAACGCCAGAATCGGGATCTGGTGGTCGTGGGTTCAAGTCCCACCGCCCAGACCAGTTGATAGGAAGACTTTTAAGCTAAAAAAAGCCCGGGGTTTCCCGGGCTTTTTGTTGGTTTTTTGTTTGCTAATTTATTTTCCTGACTTTTGATACAATTCCCGAACCATTGTTTCTATTAGTGACAACCTACCAGCCAATCTTTGTAGTTCTTCACTGAGTTGAGCGATAGAATTGTATAATTTGATGATATCTACATCTTGTGAGTTGACTTTAGTGGTAATGGATTGCAAAGCTGATGAGATATTGTTCATTTCTTCTTTGAGAGGAACAATCATTTGCTCAACATCTTCGAATGATGCTTTCATGTTGAGGGTATCGTATATCATGTTTGCGTACTCTTCAAGAAGTGATATCCTATCGGATGTGTCTGAATTTTGATAAGCGTTAACAACCTCTTCGAGATTTTGGATTCTTAAAGAGAGTTCCTCGATATCAGATAGGTTGGCTTTTGTTGAGAGAGTATCGAAGATATTTACAATGTCTTGATCGTGCATGTCGACTCTCAAAGAGATAGTTTCTATAGATTCCTGTAGTGGAGAAACGTCGGGTATGGACGCCTCTATTTTTTCTATCTCGTTGGTTAACGTAGAGGTTATATCGTAGAGTTTTAAGATGTCCGAGTCATGGATATCGAGAGTTACTTCAATATCTGAAATTTTTTGGTTGATTTCTTCCAAGATATTTGATTTTAATTCTTCACTTGCTTCAGCAACAGCAAGATTGATGTATTCTGTTAATCTGTTCTCTAATGAAGCCAAGTTTGAAGAGAGCTCGTAAATCATGTCACGCACAGCTGGAAGTCCTGTTTCTACGGTTGCCTTTAAATTCAGAAGCTCTTGTTCAATATTAGCAAACCTGTTTTCCAATTCGTAAGAAAAAGCCTCAAAATCTTCACTGCTAAGTTTACCACCAATCAATTCGTATAGCATGTTTGTTATCTCTTCAAGATTTGAAAGCCGTTCTCTGAGCTCCTCATCAATAGTTTGCAATTCTTCTTCAGATACGGTTATATCCTTTGTCTCAGCTGCTTCACAAGCACACTCTTCACCTTCTTCGTGTTGATGCCCAGAACTGGTTTCGGCAAATATCGGAAGCTGTAGGAACGCTATTAGTATGAAAACCGCAACAACAGTAACCAACTTTCTCATCAAAATCCCCCCTTTTCGAAGATTTGGAAAAAGCTTGGTCTTCAAACTTGATATTATTATATAACGGAACTTCTAAAAAAGTTCCAACAAATTTTAGTCTGACTCAGAAAAAAAATGGCGCCTTTGCGCCAGAACCTTGAGAGAATTTATGAAAAATTATTAGTAGCAAAATCCTATTTTTCGAATAGGCAAGTTTGTCTTTGGTTCGCCAAAAACAATAATCAATTGGTGCACAGGCTCAGTTCTTGGAATTTGAATTCTCAAATTCAGTCCGAGTTTTGCCAAAGCGGTTTTAAATGTTGTAATTCTGGAATAGTCGTGCATTGAAAGAACAAAATGCCTGTTTTTTACCAGTCTTACAATTTCTTCTTGTAACTTCTTCTCTTGCGCAATTGAAAAATCAGGATACCCAACAGCGTAAACAGGTCCTTTAGATGGTTTAGGGATATTTAAGTTTTCCACTTTTCCAACCATACCAACGACGAGTGTTGGTGGGATTCCTTTCCTTTTATAGGTATTGTAAAGTGAGGCATTACCTGAAGCAACAGGTACGCTGAATTGTTCGCACGCATCTTTTAAACCTTTCATTTGACCTGCAAGTCCAAGAGGTTCAATATCAGGGTCTGCGTAGTTTATACCATCAGTTATTGCAACAGGCTTTGCTCCAACAGACAGAGTTTTTCTGATAGCCTCTAAAACAGTTATGTAAGCTCCCCAGTATGGGTTCTGAGCCCCTATATCGGCACGACTATGTATTGTCAATGAATATCCAATGGAATTTTTTACCCTCATCACTGCTGGACCGAAACCAGGTGGTAGTATAGTGTCTGTTCCCACCATATAGTCGTATCTTTCAAACACGTTGTGTGCATCAACGTCTTTGAATCTTATCCATCTGAATTTTTTGAGCGGTGATGGGGTATAGTCGTGGATAGGTTCTTCGGGGGAATCTTCGAGGAGTTTTGCAGGCACATCTATGATGATTTGGTCGTGGTATTTTGCCACGTATCTACCGGTATTTGTAACTTCAGCAACGACAGCTCCGAAGAGCAAGTGTTTTTTCGCTATTTTGAGAACTTCTTCAGCTTTTTCTGGCGATGTAACTACAGCCATCCGTTCCTGGCTTTCGCTTATCAAAATTTCAATTGGCAGCATATCTGGTTCACGGAGTGGAACCTTTTCAAGGTGCACAATAGCACCTAATCCACTACGTGCGACAAGTTCGCTTGTGGCGGATAGAACCCCTCCTGCACCAAGGTCTTGTGCTCCTTCGACAAGACCTTTCTCAACCATTTCCAGGAAAGCCTCGATAAGCAATTTTTCAGCAAATGGGTCTCCCACTTGGATGGAAAGTTTCGTAGCTTTTTCGCCTGTTAAATCTTCCGAAGCAAACGAAGCACCGTGGATACCATCCCTTCCGGTTGCACCACCGAAGATAACGATAACCTGACCGGGTTTTGTAGCTTTGGAAGGTATTAGGTGATCATTTTTCCCAACCCCAACTGCCATAACGTTAACAAGAGGGTTGTGTTTGTAAAAATCTGAAATCCTTAACTCTCCACCGACGGTAGGCACGCCTATGGAATTACCATAGTCGGAAATTCCTTCGATAATCCCATCGATTACTTTATCCATGTGCAGCGAATCAAGTATTGCTGTAGGTCTGGCGCCCATAGCGAGCACATCTCGTATGATTCCACCCACACCTGTTGCTGCTCCGTTAAAAGGTTCAATAGCACTGGGATGGTTGTGGCTCTCAACTTTGAACGCTAAGAAATGGTAATCATCAAGCGGTACGACTCCTGCGTTACCACCAGTTCCCACTTTTGGCAATTGCCTTATGTAACCTTTTGTATGAGAATAACCGCAATGCTCACTCCACATCACTGTGAACGCTTCTATTTCCTCTCTTGTTGCTTTTCTACCCAACCTCGTTTCAAGGATATCTAAGTACTTCATCCCCTAACACCACCGTTATTTTTGATATAGTTGAACGCAGATAAAAATACCCTCAATCCATCATCTGAGCCGAGTATCTTTTCCATTGCACGTTCAGGATGTGGCATCAAACCGAAAACGTTCTTATTGGCGTTAGTTATTCCGGCTATCAACTGGTCACTGCCGTTAACGTCTTCTACGTATCTAAGGGCTACATTGACATCGTTAGTCTTTACATATCTGCCGAACCCGTGAGCAATAGGTAATCTAATACGTTCGCCCTTTAAGTAATAGCTGGTGAAAGGCGTTGAGTTGTCCACAACTTCCAAATCTACAATCTTGCAGATGAACTTTCCATTAGAATTTTGAAGAAGAGCGCCATCTAAGAGCCCCATTTCGACAAGTATCTGGAACCCGTTGCAAATACCAATAACAAGCCCCCCACGGCTCACAAACTCTTTTATCTTTTGAGCAATTGGTTCACGGGCAGCTACAGCTCCAACACGAAGGTAATCTCCGTACGAAAAACCACCAGGTAGGACCAATAAGTCAGCATCTATATCAGAATAGATATCTATGAATTCTGCATCAAATCCTACGTATTTACATGCCCAAAGGGCATCCCTATCACAGTTACTCCCAGGGTACACAACTACCTGGGCTTTTGGAAGAGTCATAGCTTTCTCACCTCATACGTTTCAGTAACCGGGTTTACTAAAAGTTCACTGCAGGCCTTTTCAACAAGTTGCCTTGCTTGTTCTTCGCTTTCAGCTTCGACCTCAAGATGTATGGATTTGCCTAACCTTAGAGAACTAACTGGAATAGAATATTCTTCGTTGAGCACCCTTTTTATCGTTTCCCCCCTTGGGTCACGTACGTTGCTTTTGTATTGGATATCGATTACAAAAGTATACTTCTGCATAAGTTCAGCACCACCTCGTATTTTTCTATTGGATTCCCAAGATTTCGTCTGTAGATATCCTTATCGAATATTTCTCCGGCTTTCCTTAAACGCATCGTATCAGGTGAAATCTCATCACCAAGGCAGATGTTACCTGATTCATCGAATCCATATTCAAATTTTATATCCCAGAGTTCGAATCCGTGTAAGGTAAAGAGTTCTTTTAGGAGCGTTGCTGCTTTTTTTGCTTCGTCAATGATTATTGTAGCGTGTTGCCTGCTTAAAATACCGAGCACTTCAAGATGTTCGATACACATTAGAGGGTCATGCATAACATCACTTTTGTATGTGAATTCAACAATGGGAACTGGTAAATCTTCCCCCTCGGTTCCACCGTAACGTCGCACAAAAGAGCCAGCTTTTTTAAACCTTACGATAACTTCAAGAGGTATCATTTTAAGCTTGCGAGCTCGAATTTTGTTGGGAGGTATGTAGTTAAGAAACATTGTGTAGATGCCTTTTGTGTTTAGATAATGCATCAATCGTGCAGTAATCTCTGAACAGTATTGACCTTTTAAAGCTAGCACATCATGTTTAGCACCATCGCCTGCGGTGATATCATCTTTAAACGTTAGTATGACACTTTGACCATCTTCTGAGAGCTCTACAATTTTTGTTTTTCCTTCGTATAAAAAAGTTCCACCCATTTTTTTCACCTCTGGAAATGGGATTTTAGATAGTTGGTGTATCCATTATTTTCTAATTCGTCAGCCTTTGTTAAAACTTCCTGTTTCATACGTTCTCTATACATCTTTAATTTTTCTCGCAGCTGCGGATACTTTATTCCAAGGATTGAGACAGCAAGTAGACCGGCGTTTTTGGCGTTGTTAATTGCAACCGTGGCTACAGGTATGCCTTTTGGCATTTGTACAATCGAAAGGAGAGAGTCTAGTCCTTCCAAATTTGAGGCTTTGACTGGCACACCTATGACGGGTAAAGTTGTTATTGATGCAGTCATCCCAGGCAAGTGTGCTGCGCCACCGGCGCCAGCTATTATTACTTCTATTCCTCTTTCTTCAGCCTTTTTTGCGTATTCGAACATTCTTTCGGGAGTTCTATGTGCGGAGACTATTGTGATTTCGTAAGGGACACCAAACTCTTCGAGAACTTGTGCAGCGTCTTTCATAACAATGAGGTCTGAATCGCTACCCATTATTATTCCAACGAGAGGATTTCCATTCCCCATAATTTTTCACCTCATGAGATAAATTCAAGTATTTTCGGAAATAATTTTAACTCTCTCTCTAAGAATTTTAGCCTTTTGAATTGCTGAATTCAAATCTTCGTCGATTATTGTGATGTGTCCCATTTTTCTGAAAGGAGCAGTTGTTGATTTACCATACCAATGTAGATGTGCTCCTTCCATTTTCAAAACTTCTTCAAGGCCAGTTATAACAGGTTTGCCTGTGTATCCAGGTTCACCAAGGAGGTTAATCATAACGGCTGGAGTGTGCTGTTTAGTGGAACCTAATGGAAGACCAGTTATAGCGCGAAGGTGTTGTTCGAATTGACTTGTGAGACACGACTCAATCGTATGATGACCAGAATTATGAACGCGAGGAGCTATTTCGTTAACAAGGATATCTCCACTTTTGGTAATGAACATCTCAACAGCAAAAACCCCCACGGCTTTGAAATTAGAAGAAACGAAAGAGTTGATAACATCATAGGCTATACTAATTGCCTTCTGCGATGTGTCTTCTGGTATTCTTGCTGGAGAAATAAGCATATCAAGGATATTTGACCTAGCGTCGAAAACCATTTCAACAACAGGGTATGAAACTATATTCCCGTTAATATCCCTTGCAACCAAAACGGAGATTTCTTTTTCTATCTCCACGAATTCTTCGAAAAATGAATTGGTTTCCAAAATTTTATCTACGTCTTTTTCACTCTTTATTACTGCAACACCCTTTCCATCATAACCACCTTTCCGTGCTTTTTGAACAAACGGAAATGGCGGGAGTTCTTTCATGCCTGACTTGTACTCAATAGAGTCAGTCTTTGTCACTTCAAGTACTAATTTTGATGTGGGTATACCATACTTTATTAGGTGAGATTTTTGCTGTAGTTTGTCGTTTACCAATTCTAGGAGTGTTGGTGAAGGAAGAATTTTGGTACCGATTTTTTCGAGATGTCTAAGAGCTTCCGTATTTGTATGTTCTATTTCGTATGTGACCACGTCAGATTTTTTCGCAAGTTCGTATAGTTTTTCCGTATCGTACAATGAGCCGATTATCAACTCATCGCAAATTGAAGAAACAGGACAGCTTGGGTCTTTATCAAGTGCGATAACCTTGAATCCCATTTCTTTCGCTTTCAATGTTAACATCTTTCCAAGCTGCCCCCCTCCAATAACCCCCACGGCTTTGATAGGAAAGGTATATATGCTTTTCTCTGTTGAGCTTACCATCAGTTAATCCCCCACGGCTTTATGCGGTCTTTCCTTTATTTTTCCAGTTTCTCTGGGATTACAAGATTAGCGATAATACCTACGATTGCGGCTAGTGCCATGCCTTTGAGTTCCACTACACCGATTTTGATGCTCGCTCCTCCAATACCGAGTGTGAGGATTAATGCAGCAATAATAAGGTTTCTGGATTTCGAGAAATCTACTTTTGCTTCTACCAATGTTCTCACACCTATTGAAGCTATCATACCAAACAGTATTAAACTCACTCCGCCAATTACAGGTGTGGGGATTGTCTGCAGCACAGCACCGAATTTCGAGAAGAAAGCAACCAGCATTGCAAGAAGGGCAGCGCCACGCAAAATGGAAGGGTCATAAACTTTTGTAATGGCTAGCACTCCTGTATTTTCACTGTATGTTGTGTTGGCAGGTCCTCCCAGTAAACCTGCAACCATTGTTGCAAGTCCATCACCAAGAAGTGTTCTGTGGATACCAGGTTTTTCGAAGAAATTTTTTCCAACGACTGTTCCATTGGTTGTTATATCGCCTATGTGCTCCATAACTGTAACGAATGCAACAGGAGCTATCAAGCTAATTGCTCCAGCATCGAACTTTGGGAATGTGAAGTTCGGAGTTGAGAACCAAGCAGCAGTTGTTATGGGGGTGAAATCAACAATTCCAGAGAGGATGGAGGTAACATACCCGATAAGAACTCCGGTAAGAACAGGGATGAGTGAGAAGAAACCTTTGAATATCGTTGCGGATGCGATAACCGTTATAATCACTACAAATGCAATCGGCCAATTTAAGGCAAAACTGGAACCCAGAAAGACAGGAACGATACCACCAGTTATGTAGTGGAATAACAAAGTTCCAAGTCCTGCGGTAAACAAAGCAACAAGAGGGTCTAATCCTGTTAGGAGAGGAACCAAAACGGTGGCACCAAACATCGCTACAAAATGCTGGAGAGATAGGAGGAACCTTTTCGAGGCAGGTAGGTCTAAACGAGAACTAGAAATAGCAGTCTTTTCGAGTTCAGAATTACCAAAAATAACGTCTTTTTCCATCTTTTCGCCTCCTTTCTCGCCTCACTGGGCGAGTTTAAAGGTTTTTGAGGTCTTACAACCTTATATTACCACAAGCACTTTTAAAAAGTCAACGTTAAGAAACAAAGACAAATGTAACAAAACGTACTAAGAACTCTTGAAATAATGATAGGTTAGCAAATTATGGCTATGCGTTTTGCAATCTAAGTGATAATCTAATTCAAATTAAAATTAGTGGGTAGCCTTTGTCCGGATGCCTAATTACATTCAGAGATACCCCATAAATATTGCTTAGAATCTCTCTATTTACAACGTCCAAAGGTTTACCGATAGCGATTATTTTTCCATCTTTCATCACAGCGATTTCATCACAATACTTCGCTGCTAACGTTATATCATGGAACGTCCCAATTATCGTCTTTCCACGTTCGGTAAGTTGTTTTAGATAATCTAACACTTTAATTGCTTGCCCTAAATCCAAGTGATTAACCAATTCATCGGCAATGATAATAGGTGTGTTTTGATAGATTGCGCGTGCAATCAAGACTCTGCGCTGTTGTCCTCCACTAAGAGTGGAGAATATTCTTTTTCGGTATTCAAGCAAATCAACAGTTTTGAGAGCATTTTCTAATTCTTCCTCGTAAACAGGTGTTTCGAAAAAATGTGGTGAGCGGGGGATTCCTCCCATCTCGACCAATTCTTCAACTGTGAAATCGTATGCAGGGTTAAAGTCTTGAGCGATGTAAGCTATAAGCTGTGCAAGTTTTTTGTGAGATAGCCTGAGCACATCGTTCCCATCAATTGTTATTTTCCCACTTTTTGGCTTTTGGAATTTCATAATGAGTGAGAGTAGCGTGGTTTTTCCCGAACCATTTGGTCCAATAATGCCGAAGAAAATTCCCTTCCGAACCTCAAAACTTACATCTTTGAGACTGAAACTCGGGTAAGAAAAAGATAAATGTTCAATTTTTACTATCGTTTCAGTTTTCATTTTTTCATCTTTCAAACTATGCACCCCACATTCCTAAGTAACTACCGAAAAATATCTTAATAACCTGCAACTTCGAAGAGAGGCGGGACCTTGATTTCTGAAGTGTTAACTGATGTATTTGATGCATCTGATGTTGGTTGTGAATTTGTTGCACTGGTTGTATTCAAAGTATCTGTTGCTTCAGAAGATGTCGCAGAATTATCTGTATCCAATTGCTGTTTATTTCTTATTTCAGCAGAATGGAGGCTCTCGTATAGGTTGTATTGTTGTAGTATCAGCTGGGCGTATTTAGTTTTATTTTTTCCGTTGTTGTATTCTTCAAGCGCTTTCTGAAAAGTTCCATGCTTTTTGTAAAGATAAGCGATGTATGCAGTACCGTAAGTTATATTCAACCAATAATTTGTGAGGAGCTCATCCCAACCGTTTTTTGGTTGTTCGAGACCAAGGAGTTTCGATATATTTTTGGCTGTGGAGATAGAAATTTGCATCATTCCTACCACGTCTCCAGCACCTTTCACGTTGGCGAAGTTGCTTTCTACAGAAATGACAGCGGCTATAAGCGTTGGGGGAACGTTGTATTTTGTGCCTATAGTGTATATCGCATTCCATAGGTCAGTTACAAACTCTGGGGCGGTCTCTAGATTCATACCAGCTCTTTTCTTAATCACCGCACTTCTAAACCAATCTGGTGTTTTTATCTGCTCACCATCTTGTGCAAAACTAACAACACTTGTTAACGAGATGGCAAGCAACAAAACTGCAAAAACAAAAATTTTAAATGGCAATCTAAAAAACATTGTAAATTACCCTCCTGGCATTATGATGTAATTGCGAAAAAAGACTTGGACTATTTCACTACAACTCATTCAAAATTATCGATACAACTTAACTGTAAGCAGAGCGACTATCCACCCAAGTAAGAAGCCATAGATAGCTTCCATTAGCGTATGTCCTTTATTGGGGTCGACATTTCTTCGTAAACCAACAGCATCAGCTGTTGTAATAGCAAGGAAAATTGCAGCGATGGCTGTAAGCGGTGAATCAAAACCTGTAGTGTAACCAACAGCCCAAGCTAATGCTGAGGTTGTTGCAACATGAGCACTGGGCATACCACCGTATCTACCAAATACGCGGAAATCTTTGTATATCAGCACTTTCAAAAATTGTGCTGCCAAAAAGCCAAAAAATGCAGACATGAAAGATGGATTTTTTGTCAAACCTGTGAGCAAGCCCATTTGTCTTCTTTCCCCCGTTTTGACGGCTTTTTCAATATTCTCGATAGGGTTCATTACTTAAATTCCCAAGCTCCTGCTTTTTAGGAGGTATTAAGAAGGAGCGTTTTAGATAAAGCAAATTTCCATGACTCACGTTTCGGAATTCCATAATGTCGAAGATGCGTTGAATTATATAAACTCCGAGTCCTCCTGGTCTGATATCATCTAAATCTCGTGGTTTGATTTTCGTTGGGTCCACTTTCGGACCAAAATCGCGGAGTAACACCTCGAGTGTATCAGGTTCTATCCAATTGAGTGTCATCACAATGTAGTTTGGTTCACCTTTGTATGTATGCTGAATAATGTTTGCAATCGCTTCGTTTACAGCCAATTCCGTATCGAATATATCTTTATCGAACACTCCTCGGAATGTTAGAAAAGCATGTATAACAACTCGTGCTAATTTTATATTTTCAGTAAGTGCTCTAAATGATATCGTAACTGTCTGGTTCAAAGTTACCTCCTCCCTCTGACTTGGCGAGTATTATGCCAAGTGATATCATTTCAAGCCTAGCAAACGGGTCAAAATATGTCTCGCTTCTAAATTCGTTTAGCTTTTTTATTATACCAGAAAAATACCTCTCTTCAAAATCTGACAGAACAATGTATTTGACTATATTTGTCCACTTCCCAAGGTCAATGTCAGTGCTTTCAAGCGCTAATTTGGGCAGTTGGTCGTAGCTTCCACCACCAAACCACCGGGCTATCAAGAATGCTTGCCTGATACCTTCTTCAGGCTTTTGGACAACATGTGAAAGACAGTATCCTGGCTTCGGTCTGACTTTTACATTACTTGGTAACAAATGGACATCAAATTTATTATATGACACCACACCGAATGTTATATTAGACAGTGAATACCTTGAGAATTCCTTTTCTTCGACACTATTGTATTTTACAACCAAAATTCTGAAATTCTTCAATTCTGTGCGAAAATGTCTGGCTAACTCTCTAATCTCTTCCGGATACGGAAACTGTTTCAGGATAGAGTTTTTGATGTGCTCGTTCAACAAAGTATTGAATACTTCTCTATCATCGTCAATTTCGATAACCACCGTAAGGTCTCCAATAGTTACAGGGATGAGGGCAAGTTTTTCGCCAGCATGTTCATATTCAACCCTGACTTTCGATGAAAAAGCAATTGATGCATACGACCGCTTAGGTTCTTCAACTTCTTCTAAATTGTGGTATATTTTCATACTTCGACCCCACTTTTTACGGTTTTAGTTTCTTGAGTGGCTACTATAACGGAAGTTCTTATTGAGAAAATACAACCACAGTAGTTTTGTCTGTAAATACCCATTTTCCTTATAAGCTTTTGCGCATCGTTGTAAAGCGGACTTTTGCGGTACACATTAGGCAAAAATTCCACACCGTATTTTTTTTCCAGCTCTTTTCCTATCTTCACAATCATTGCTACATTTTTCTTTGGAGAGGCGGTCAGCGTTGTGGAAACACTCTTGTAGCCATTTTCTTTCGCGTATTCCATAGTTTTTTCTAGTCGCATTCTTATACAAATCTCGCACCTTGTCCCGCCTTCAGGTTCATTTTGTAATCCTTTAGTAAGCTTGAAGAACAGGTCAGGATTATAAGGAACTTTCAGAACATTCATTTTAAAGAGTGCAGCAATTTTAATCACTTCGGCGTATCGTTTCTCATATTCAGCTTTTGGATGTATGTTAGGATTGTAAAAGAAAATATCACCACGTGCACCGGACAAATAAGAAATTACCAAATCGGGTGCACAACATACATGCAGTAGATGACAATTCTTCACATCGTTTTCGACAAAAAAGTTGTTTTTATTGCTATGCGAGTATTCAGGCATATAGTCCTCCTAGAGACATCAAAGATGACTTCAAAATACCTTTTTTGAATCAAGTAACAAAGTCACCGGACCATCGTTATGTATTTCCACAAGCATATGCGCAGCAAATATTCCAGTTTCTACATGAACATCGTAGTTTTTTACCAATTCGATGAATTTTTCATATAAAGCCTTTGCCAAATCTGGCGGAGCACTGTCAGAATACGAAGGTCTGCGCCCTCTGCGGCAATCACCGTAAAGTGTGAACTGAGAAATAATAAGTGCTTGCCCTTTAACATCTAACAATGAAAGATTCATTTTACCATCTTCATCGTCGAAAATTCTGAGGTTCACGATTTTTTCTGCCAGGTATTTGGCATCTTCCTCAGTGTCATCCTTTCCCACTCCCAGCAAAATAACTATACCATTTGAAATTTTTCCAACAACTTCGTTGTCTACGCTAACACTCGCTTTTGTAACTCTTTGAACAACAGCGCGCATATCTATCCTCGAACCACCTTTCTAACACCTGGTGATGATTTGAAGTAATCCATTATTTGTTCGAGTTCATCAAGCGACTTAACAATGACGCTAAGTGATATTATCACAAAATCGTCTTCTATTGTTTCAAACTTAAAGTTTTTTACTTCGATTTTTCTTTCCATAGTCTTCGAAAGCAACTCTGGAACTCTTTCTTTTTTATCGAGTTCCATTCTTACTAACACACCAAATTGAGCTGTTACATCTGAACGCCAAAGAGCTGGAAATTTTCTATCAGGTCCAAGTCCTACAACATTTTGACAATTGGACCTATGTATTACGATACCCCTTTTACTTGCAACTCCGACTATTTTATCGCCTGGGATTGGATTACAGCATTTTGCAAATAGTGTTTCAAGGCTTTCGAGCCCATCGACAATCACAAGTGATGCTGGTGATTTTTTCTTTGCCGTTGTTATCTTCTTTTTGGGTTGTTCTTTAAAGCCTACAATCAGCATCAATTCTTCTTGGGTGATTGTTTTATCTCCAAGTCTGATAATAAATTCTTCCTCGTCGATTTGATGTGTGGTCAAGTATTTCTTAATTTCTGGTTTTTGTAAAAGTTCTTCGATAGAGACGTTTAACTTCTTTGCTACCCTTCGAAGAACGTCTTTCCCTCTTTCAATAAGTTGTTCTCTATCTTTTTCTTTAAAGAACCTCTTAATTTTTGCTTTAGTTCTCGGGCTTTTTGCATATCTAAGCCAATCAAGGCTCGGACCTGGTGATGATTTATTGACTATGATTTCCACAACATCTCCGTTGTTTAATTGATAATCGATAGGGACTATCTTCCCGTTAACCTTTGCGCCTGCGAAATGGTGACCTATTTCTGTGTGGATTGCGTAAGCAAAATCTATAGGGGTTGCACCGTACGGGAGGTGAATGATTTCGCCTTTTGGTGTTAGAACAAAGACTTCTGACATTTGCAGTTCCTTTTTTAAATCTTCCAGACTGGCATAGCCCTGTGAAAGTTCTTTACGCCATTCGGCAAGCCTTAAAATCCATTTTTGTTTTATATCTACAATCCCTTCACCACTTTTGTATGCCCAATGGGCGATAAGACCATATTCTGCTTCTTCGTGCATTTGTTTATCGCGAATCTGGATTTCCAAAGGTTCTCCAAATTGGGTAATGACGGTTGTATGGATAGACCTATAGCCATTCGATTTTGGAGCGGCAATATAATCTTTAAACCTTCCGGGTAGTGGAACCCAAAGGTTGTGAACAACACCAACAGCGGTATAGCATGTTGTAACATCTGAAACAATAGCGCGCAATCCCATTAAATCGTAAAGCTCGTTAAAGTCTTTGCCTTTCTGAATCATCTTTTTCCAGATGCTGTAGTAGTGTTTATACCTTCCTTCGACTAGTGCATCGATGTTATGTTCTTGAAAAGCAGTCTGTAGTTGCTGGATGTAACTCTTTAGCCTCTCCTCTCTTTCAACTTTCTTTTGTGCTACCAATTGTTTTATCTTTTGATATTCATCGTAGTGGAGAACCTTGAAACTTAGGTCTTCTAGCTCAGACTTAATAACATTTATACCAAGTTTGTGGGCGATAGGTGCATATACCTCGAGTGTCTCCATTGCTTTGTATCTCTTTTTCTCCTCGTCTTCGACGAAATCTATTGTGCGCATATTGTGGAGTCTGTCTGCGAGCTTGACAAATATCACCCTTATATCTTCTGCCATTGCAAAAAGCATTTTCTGGATAGTTTCAAGTTTTTTCTTTTGCTCGACATTTCCAACCGGAGCGTTTATTCTACTAACCTTTGTGACTCCGTCAACTATCTGAGCAATTTCTTTTCCGAAATTCTTTTCTATCATCTCATAAGTTACTCGACCTTCACTATCTTCGATGGCATCGTGCAATAGTGCGGCCACTATGCTATCAACGTCGAGTTTCAATGAGGCTATGATTTTTGCCACCTCTATTGGATGTGTTATGAAAGGTTCACCTGACTTTCTGTAAAGACCTTGGTAAGCGACTTCTGCCATATCGAAAGCACGGTACAATACATCTTTCTCCTTGTCAGTAATCTGTCTTCCAAGGAGCGTTTCTATTTCTGATATGAACCTTTCGGAATCGTATTTTCCAGGTTCTTCAAAAGTTTCGGTTTTTTGGGTCACTCGTGGGTTTGCCTTATCGATAATCTCTAGCTCATGCGAGCTTTTCCCGATTTCCCGCTTGTCCAAAGATAATACCCTCTTTCTTTACTTTTCATATAACCAACTTTTTAACTGCATCGAATTTCTCTTTGTCCGCAACATGCAGATAAATACTAGTAGTACTTAGATTTGCATGCCCAAGTAATTCCTGAACGATTTTCACGTTAACATTATTCATGACCAAATGTGTAGCAAATGTATGTCTGAGTGTGTGTGGATGTATGTGTTTTGGTATCCCTGCTTTTTGTGCAGCTCGTTTGACGATTCTGAAAACTGTTGATGGATGCAGTGGTTGACCTTTGTTTTCAAAAAAATAAATCTTTGGTTTGTACTTCTCCACGTATTTTTCAAGAAGCGGAACGATGTTTTCACTTATTGGAACGAGTCTATCTTTGTTTCCCTTACCCATTACGACTTTGACATACGGTGGGTAGAATGAAACATCCTCAACACGTAAGTTGCAAAGTTCACTTACCCTAAGCCCGCAGAAATATAAAAGTGAAAGTATGGCTTTATATTTTAACTTTTTTTCCTCATCGTAAACGGAAAGGAGTGCCTTGACTTCCTCAAGTGTCAAAAAGCTTGGTATTTTTTTCCTTAGTCGTGGATGACGGACCCTTTCCATGGGATTTTCCTCAACAACACCGATAAGTTCGAGGTAATCGAAAAAAGTCCTAAGAGACGAGATATACCTTGAGACGGTCGATTCAGTAACTACCTCTCCAGTGATTTCGCCTTTGGAGAGTGCTTTTATGAAATGTTCAACATCAGCTCGTTCTATTTGCTTGGGAGACTTTCCCAAGTACTCAAAAAACCTTTTTATGTCTTTCATATATGCTTTAACTGTATTTTCCGAACTTCTTCTTACATGTGTCAGATAGTCTTCGAAAGTTTTCAGCAACGCTCCAATGTCGATTTTTTATCACCCCAGTTGTTATCAATATCTTTACTCGGTATCATCTATGAAATTAGAAGAACTTTCACCAGTAGCTGTCAATATTTCGTAGGCTTTTTTTGCTGCATCTTTTTCAGCATCTTTTTTCGATGCTCCAGTACCAGTTGAAACTTTTTGACCTTGGAGATACAGTTCAACAACAAACCTTCCATTTTCATCTTGTTTAACCGTTCTATACTCGGGCAATTCTCTATACTTTTCTTGGGTTATCTCTTGCAAAGCCGTTTTGTAATCGAAGATACGTTGACCGGTTAGGAAAACTTCTATGGCTTTTTCGAACTTTTCCCCAAATACTTCCATCACTTTTGTTAATCCACCGTCAAGGTAAATTGCTGCACAAACTGCTTCGAACGTGTCTGCTATTATACTACTTCGTGTTCTTCCACCAGTCTTTTCTTCGCCTTTGCCAAGGAAGATGTACTTACCGAGTTCATACTGGCTCGCAATCTCGGTAAGAACTTCTTCGCTGGCAACGGCTCCTTTTGTTTTTGCCATTTCACCTTCTGTTGCGTCCGGATATTTGTTATATAGTATATCACAGACCACAAGTTCAACCACCGCATCACCCAAAAACTCCAACCTTTCGTTGTTTTTCACATCCCTCCCAAGTTGATTTACTTCGTACGCGTAGCTGGAGTGACAGAGGGCATTGAACAAAAGCATTGGATTTTTGAAATGATATCCAAGTTTTTCTTGTAATTCTCCCAGTATTCTTCTTTCTCGTTCTCGTAAGTCGTCCATTCACGCACCTCCACAACATGAAAAGTCCTGAGTTTGTTGTTTTTTGATTCATGCCATTCTATTTTGATAGGCACTGCAAATTCAGGTTTAAGTTTACCTTCGGCTATCCAAAATTTTGATTCTTCGACTCTGTAAATCGAAGGATTTGCGACCACTACTAAAATCAATGGTTTATCGGCAACAACTACTTCATCGATAACTTCCACTTTTCTTAACTCGTCAGCAAGGTCGTAGACCTCATTCCTGAATGGTTTAACGTTTATGACTGCGATGTTCTTTGACAAAGGACCAACTATCTTAACATTTGCAATCTCGTTTCCCTCTGGAAAATATTTCAAAACCGACTCGTTTGCAATAGCTGTTGCTTGCCCGTGGTAAGAGGGATTAGTCATTGGCTTTAATAGATGTTTTAATTTGCATCCCTCTCTTGTCGAATGTTCCCCTATCCTTCTTATGGTAACTTCATAGCTTTTAAGAATTTCCCGTATTTCGTCTTTGCTTAAATCTCCGAGTGGAGCATACATCCCGTTGAATACCCTTAGCCCGGTTTTACCCCAGGTATCTGACGAGTTTGAACCAGTGACCACTATACGACCATTTGCATAACTCAAGACAGTCCCCATTTTAACTGTTTTCGTGCACATATTGCAAGATGGACCCGTTTTCCAAATCTTTTCTTGTCCAAGATTTTCTACGAAAGTAAGTTTAAAGCCGTACTTTTGAGCAAAATCAGAAACAATCTTTAAAGCATTTGAATATGTGTAAGGACCATATACAACGTGAACAAGTTCAACGTGTTCTTTTCCCAACGCTTCGGCGCAAAGTAATGCTGCTGCTGTGCTGTCCATTCCTCCCGAAAATGCTATAACAAAATCTTTACCGTACTCGCTGGCAACTTGCTTTATTTCATTTAAGATTTCTTCTTTTGTTTTTACGGCCATGAACCAAGCCTCCTGTTTCTTATTCTTCTTTGTTTTCCAATATTTTACCATATCTGAAAGCAAAATTGAATAGCATATACATATTGTGAAGAACATACGAAAAAGAGCACGAAAAAACACTTTTGTTCGAACTTTCTGAGCTTTTATTAACAATAAAAGTGTGGTAAACTTAAAAACGGAGGTGATAACATGCTGTCAGATATTGAAATTGCAAAGAGTGCAAAGCTGAAAGACATAAGACAAATAGCTTTTAGTTTGGGTATTCCTGAGGAGAGGTTGAAACTTTACGGAAATTACATTGCTAAGGTTGACCATAGGTATTTAAAAGAACTTGAGCAGCAAGGAAAGAAAAAGGGAAAATTGATACTTGTTACCGCAATCACACCAACTCCAGCTGGAGAGGGAAAGACAACAACGAGTATAGGACTGTCAATGGCACTTAACAAAATTGGCAAAAAATCGATAGTTACGTTGAGGGAACCGTCGCTAGGTCCTGTTTTTGGAGTTAAAGGTGGAGCAACCGGTGGGGGATACTCGCAGGTCTTACCTATGGAGGACATAAATCTGCATTTTACAGGAGACATACATGCAGTTACAACAGCACACAATTTAATTTCAGCAATGATAGATGCGCATATAAATCACGGTAATGAATTGGGAATAGATATAAGAAAGGTATACTGGAAACGTGCTATGGATATGAACGACAGGGCACTTAGACAAATTGTGGTGGGGTTAGGCGGAAGTGCGAACGGATATCCAAGAGAAGATGGATTCTTAATCACCGCCGCTTCCGAGATAATGGCAACATTGTGTCTTGCCTCTGACATTGCTGATTTAAAAAGAAGAATCGGAGAGATTGTTATTGCACAAAGCGAAAAGAAAGGGCTTATCAGAGTGAAAGACCTTGGCGTAGAAGGTGCAGTAGCTGCTTTACTAAAAGATGCTATTAATCCGAACCTTGTTCAAACTATTGAAAACACACCGGCTTTTGTTCATGGCGGACCTTTTGCTAATATAGCCCATGGAACTAACACGCTTATAGCAACCAAACTTGCACTTCTGCTTTCCGATTACGTTGTGACTGAAGCCGGATTTGCAGCGGACCTCGGTGCTCAAAAATTCTTGGACTTTGTGGCGCCGATTGGAGGTTTATTTGTTGATGCAGTTGTTCTGGTTGCTTCTATTAGAGCATTGAAATACCACGGTGGAATTGCTAAAGAAGAACTTTCTAAAGAAGATGTGGAAGCTGTGATAAAAGGGATGGAGAATTTAAAGGTTCACGTTGAAAATTTGCAAAAATACGGAGTTCCTGTTGTTGTCGCCCTCAACAAATTTGAAAGTGATACTCAAGCAGAGATAGATGCCGTGATGGAGAACAGCCCGGTTAAGTGTGTGGTTAATGAAGTATACGCAAAAGGTTCAGAAGGTGCTATCGAACTTGCAAAAGTTGTTGAGGAGACAGTAGAAAATACACCAAGTAATTATAAACAACTGGTTCCTATGGATTTACCAGTTGAGCAGAAAATAGAGCTGATAGCGAAAGAAATATATCGCGCAGGAAAGGTTACATACACAGAAACAGCAAAGTCAAAATTGAGCATGCTCAAAAAGAATGGGTTTGGAAATTACCCAGTTATAATAGCGAAAACACAAAACAGCATTTCAGATGACCCAAAGAAGATAAACGCACCAAAAGGGTACGAATTTACAATCAGAGACTTCCAAATCAGTGCCGGTGCAGGATTTGTGGTTGCCTTAGCAGGAGAAATTATGCTTATGCCAGGTCTTCCAAAAGTGCCAGCCGCTGTAAATATCGATATAGACGAAAATGGGGAAATTATTGGTCTGTTCTAAATTATTTTACGTCGGTTCCAAACAACTATAGCATTTAGATGCATAAACAAAGATAAATAAACATCTAAGAGAAAAAAGAAGATTTTTAGGCTTTTTTCAATCTAAATGTGATACCCTTCACAAAATGAAAGTTGATAGTTTTATCAAGCTAAAAGATAATAGACTTGGAAATGATAAACGTGTCAAAACATTGGAAAACGCTGGTAGATTGGCATGCCAGCATTAAAAACCAGGGAGGTTGTGAAAAGATGAAACTGAGCACGATGGGAAACCTTAAACCGTTTGGACCACTCTATGAAAATGCACAAAAACAGTTCTTAAAAGCGGCAGACCTCATGGAACTTGACCCAAACATCGGTAACTTCCTGCTTTGGCCACAGAGGATTTTGGAAGTTCACTTCCCAGTGGTAATGGACGATGGAAGAGTAGAAATATTCGAAGGTTACAGGGTCCAGCACAACACAGCCAGAGGACCAGCAAAAGGTGGTATCAGGTATCACCCTGACACGAACCTCGACGAAGTTGCATCTCTTGCTTTCTGGATGACCTGGAAATGTGCTGTTATGAACCTCCCATATGGTGGCGGAAAAGGTGGCGTTAGGGTAGATGTTACAAAATTATCAGAAAAGGAACTCGAAAGACTCAGCAGAAGGTTCTTCTCAGAAATTCAAATGATGGTTGGACCACAGAAGGACATTCCAGCACCAGATGTAAACACAAACGCAAAGATAATGGCATGGTATATGGACACCTACAGTATGAACGTTGGTTACACAGCACTCGGTGTTGTGACTGGAAAACCACTTGACCTTGGTGGTTCAGAAGGCAGACCGGAAGCAACAGGTCGTGGTGTATCTATCGTTGCAAACGAAGCATGTAAAGCCCTTGGCAAAGACATATCCAAAGCAACAGTAGCAGTTCAAGGATTTGGTAACGTTGGTTCATTCAGTGCAAAGATTCTTAGTGAAGAATTTGGTGCAAAGGTTGTTGCTGTTAGTGATGTCAACGGTGGAATATACAACGAAAATGGTCTTGATATAAACGATGTCATTGCTTACAGAGACGCTAACAAAGGAACAATTAAAGGATATCCAAAAGCAAAACCAATTACCAACGAAGAACTTCTTGAGCTCGATGTTGACATACTTGTCCCAGCTGCTCTCGAAAATGCAATCACAATAAAGAACGCTGACAACATCAGAGCAAAAATCATTGTCGAAGGTGCAAACGGTCCAACAACCCCAGAGGCAGAGGAAATACTCATAAAGAAAGGTGTGCTTATAGTTCCTGATATCCTTGCAAACGCTGGTGGTGTTACGGTCTCCTACTTCGAATGGGTCCAAGACTTGCAAACATTCTTCTGGGACATTGACGATATCAGGAAGAAACTCACAAAGATGATGGTCAACGCATTCACAGAGGTTTACAAGACAAAGGAAAAATATAATACGGACATGAGAACCGCAGCATATATCGTTGCAATTAACAGAGTTGCTAACGCTGTCAAAGAAAGAGGATACTACCCAATGTAATTAAATGTAATTAAATTTGACAAAAAATCGCTGGAGCCCCATTTTTGGGGCTCCATTTTTTTACAATGTGTGGTATAATATTGTTCGCAAAACAAACTTTCTTAGTTCTTTTGAATGGGAGTGATATGCGCATGTTCAGAGAATTTCTGAAAAAGAGGTGGCATTTTTACATTTTTGGCATCGTATCGCTTATCGTAATAGATATGCTCCAACTTTTTGTCCCAAAAGCTGTAGCGAAAGCCATTAACGCGCTTCAGACAATAAAAGATGTTTCTGAAGTGCGATTTTTTGTCCTTAATATACTTGCACTTGCGTTAGGTATGCTATTTGGTAGATTTTGGTGGCGTTATTTTATAATGGGAAGTGCTCGTTATTTTGACTATTATGCAAAGAAGAACCTTTTTGATAAGATTCTGAGTTTGGATATGCATTTTTTTGATAAACACCGTTCAGGAGATATAATGGCATATTTTACAAACGATGTGAGTACAGTTGAAAGGATGCTTGGAATAGGAGTTGTCCAATTAACAGATGCACTTTTTATGAGCTCAATGACGATATTCTTCATGGCAACATCTACGAATTGGAGATTAACACTGACTGCGTTAATTCCGCTGCCGGGAATAATCTTGGTCTCACTGCTTTTCGGAAGGCTTATCTTTACAAGGTCGAGGTACGCACAGGATGTTTACATGGAACTAAGTGGGTATACGGAAGAGACTATGGATGGCATAAAGATAATAAAGAGCTTTTCTATTTTACCAAAGATAGAAGAACTTTTCGATAAAAAAGCAAAAGAACATTTCAAAGCAACGATGTCTTTGATACGCGTATGGGGTATTATGTGGCCCCTAGTCCATTTCATAGGAACGCTTGCATTTTTCTTGGCACTTAGTGTCGGTGGACCGATGGTTATAAAAGGCACGGTTACACTTGGTGACTACGTTGCTTTCAACAGTTACATAGGGATGTTAATTTGGCCCCTTACTGCTTACGGTATGGTTATGAATGTTATTCAGCAAGGACGAGCCTCTCTGCAAAGGCTAAAAGAGATAAGCAACGCGCAACCAATAGTGGTAGAACCAGAAAAGCCTGTCAAAATACATCGAATAGATGATATATCTGTTAGAGACCTCTGCTTCAAATACCCTGGAACGGAGAGATATGTATTAAAAGGCGTTGATTTTGAGGTGAAACGTGGTCAGTTCGTTGGTATTGTCGGAACTGTAGGGAGTGGGAAATCAACTTTGGTAAAAATCATCAGCAAACTTTACCCTGTCGACAGAGGAAAGGTCTTTATCAACGGGATAGATATCAACGATATTCATTCATACGATATCCGCGAACTTATTTCTTATGTCCCACAGGAGAGTTTTCTTTTCTCTGACTCTGTGGCGAAGAATGTTGCATTTGCTATGGAGCAATTTGACTTGGAAGAAGTGAAAGAATACATCAAATTATCAGCAGTTGAAGAAGATGTCGAAAAATTCCCCGACAAATACGATACAATCGTTGGACAACGCGGTGTGATGCTTTCTGGTGGTCAGAGACAGAGGTTGACAATAGCAAGAGCATTGATGAAAAAGGCAGATGTCTACATATTTGATGATTGTTTGTCTGCTGTTGACCCGGAAACCGAAGAAGAAATTATTCAAACTCTAAGAAGCAAGATGAAAGGTTCGACGATGATAATAATAACTCACAGACTTAAGGTACTCCAAAGCGCTGACGTTATTTACGTTCTTGACCAGGGCATGGTATTAGAAAAAGGGACCCATTACGAGCTTTTGAAAAACGATGGATTGTATGCGAGGATGTATAAAAAGCAGTTGGTTATAGATGAGTAAAAATGTTAAGTGTTGATGTGTTATCAAAATTCAAATATTTGTGATAAAATAATGCCAAGGGTTTTTTTAAAACCTTGGCATTATTTTTTCGAGGGAGTGAGTAAAATGCTGCTGAAGATGATTTTCGCTCTTTGTTTCTTACTTATCGTTATCTTGTTTGTTCTTTTTGTGGCAAATAGACGAAAACTAAGAGAAAAAGCAGAGAATGAAAAATTACTGAATGAATTTATCAGCGGACTGGGCATAGTTTTAGAAGGTGAAAAACTGGGAATCGCAATCTGGATTGAAGATGAGCTGGTGTATATCAATAGTATCTTACTTGAGCATACAGATCTTGCAGGGATTGATATAAGAAATAAAAAGGACTTAGATGAGTTGTTTTCTCACCCGGAGAGGTATTTAGTGTTTTACGATATCCTAACCGAGATTAAAAAACAACACGAGGCAAAAGCATCAAATTATTTTGGAGTTTGGAGAAAAGAAATTGGTCAGAAATATTTTGAGATTAAATATTTCAGAAAACACCTCAACGATAAGAAATACGTTGTGCTAACAACCAGAGATGTATCTAATGAGTTATCGAACTTAGAAGTAACTATACTAGCCGAGCTCAGCGAGATCTTTAACGAACATTTTTCAAAAGAAAGCATAAACTTGTATGAACTTGGTGAAGCTATCAAGAAAATACTTGCTAACTACGGACTTGTTGATATCTTTGGAATAGGTCTGCTAAAACCGACAGGAGAGCTCTACTTTCCGTACTTTAAGTATACAGACGAAGATGATAGAAGTGGTTTTGTTATAAAGCCCGAGGAAAAAACTCTGTCCAGGTATATAGTTGACAAAGGTCTGAAAGTCCATATCAGAAATTCTGAAAAAGACACTTCTTTGAGTGATGGTTACAACTTTTACTATATAAAGCGAATCACAACCAAGGTCTTCACAATTTACGGTGTTCCGGTGTCATTTCGTGGATTAACTAAAGGAGTTATTTTGTTCGAAAAGCAGGGCGAAGACCAATTTTCAAAATCGACACTTGCTATTTTTGACAAGATAGCTCATTTCATATCCCTTGCACTAAGGTTTATCGAAATACTGGATGAATTGAACACAGAAAGGACGAAACTTTTCGAACTATCGATAAAAGACTATCTTACTCGAGCGTACAGCAGGCGGTTTTTAGAACAATTTTTAGAAAAAGAGTTGAGCAAATGTAGGCGAACAAACTCTAAGACAACGGTTGTGTTCCTGGATGTTAACGAATTTAAAAAGATTAACGACACATACGGGCATGTGTATGGAGACGAAGTGTTAAAGACCTTAGTTGAAACAATATTTAAAAACGTAAGAGTCATGGATTTAGTTGCCAGATACGGTGGCGATGAATTTGTGCTTGTTTTTCCAGAAACAACAGTTGAGAACGCCGAATTGGTAATGAAAAGAATACTGGAGTCGTTGAAAGAAAAGAATATTTCTATATCGTATGGTATGTTAGAAATCTCAGAATTTGAGACGATAGATGATGTTTACAAAGAAGTCGATAAAAGGATGTACGAGATGAAGAAGAGTAAAACAAACAATACATAACAAATGCTGTGAAAAGATGATAAGGAAGGAGAAGACGCTGAGATGAAAAAGTTTCAGAGGTTTAAAGCATTCATTACTCTAAAGCAATTAAGCACGTCTTTGGCGAGCTTAATTTTTTCTTTCTTGTTCTTTTCTTCGCTTTTTCTTGTTCTACTATCATTTTCTTTAACTTCTTGCCTGCACAAAGAAACTCATGCCAAGGAAAATCTGCCTTCAGAATCTCCAATTTCTTTTGAAGAAAACGGTAACGAATATTACGCTGACCGTATCCTCATTGGTTATTCTGATGAGGAGAAAATCAATAGTATTTTGAACTTACTTAACGGAAAGCTGGTTGTTCATGTTCCGGAGATTAAAGTAATCTCTGTAAAGGTTGAAAACGTGGATAAAACACTCCAACTTTTGGGAAACGAACTGATAAGAGAAAAATATGGAATAAGATATGCGGAATATGTTTATGTTAGGAAGCTGGTTCCATTTGAGATAAATACTCGACCAGATAACTATGAAACGAAAAAGTTAGTTGCCACTCTCTCTGAATACACCAACTACTCAGGTGAGTCTTTTGACCTGTATCTGTGGGGGCTCAGGGCTATTAAGGTTAAAGATGCATGGAGCAATGGATACAGAGGCGAAGGGGTTATTGTCGCCGTTCTCGATACCGGTGTTGATGGAACCCATCCGGATTTGCAAGGGCAAGTTGTAGAAGGCTACCGACCATCTACGGATGAAGTTCTTGCAGAGGGCACTGACTCATCCTTTGGGGGTTCACATGGAACGCACGTGGCAGGTACGATTGTTGCAAAATCTGACGGAAAGGGAATTGTAGGCGTAGCACCAGGTGCAAAAGTGATGCCTGTGGTTTTGTTCGATAACGGAGGTTGGTATGTAGGAGACGATTACGCAGCAAAAGGGATAATTTGGGCAGTTAATCATGGAGCAAAGATATTGAACAATTCGTGGGGCGGGGCTGGGTATTCACAGACACTTAAAGATGCATTTGACTATGCACTCGAAAGAGGGGTGGTTGTAGTCGCAGCGGCCGGTAATTCGAAAGCTATACAATCTTACCAATATCCGGCGAATTATCCTGGTGTTATACAAGTGGGTGCTGTGGAGTTCAACGGTGGAGACTATACTGTTGCAGACTTTTCCAGCGGTAGCCCAATGATAAGTGTGTGTGCACCCGGAGTGTCGATTATTTCAACAATGCCTCAGGAAGGTTCACGAGGATACGACAGAAGGAGCTTTGCTTTGGCGGAAAACAACGGCTATTATGGTTACATGACCGGCACATCCATGGCAACACCACACGTTTCTGGATTGGTGGCGTTATTGCTGCAGAAATATCCAAACGCAAAGCCTTGGCAAATAAGAAAGATACTTGAAGAAAGTGCTGTTGACATAGGTGAAAAGGGTTACGATGAAAAAGCTGGTTATGGGTTGGTAAATGCCAGCGCAGTCAATCAGAATTTACCAGTAGACGGAGGGTTAGATTATCGCTTAACTGTTACAGATGCGTATGGAAAGTGGAACGTGCCTTCTGTGAGTGTTTCACTTGTAGGAGTTGCGAGCAACGGGCGAAATATTCGGTATTTTGCCAAAACGAATGCAGAAGGTATTGCGAAATTTATAAGTATAGATGCAGGTGATTACGATGTAATAGTCAGCGGGCCGGATTCGAAAGAAAATTCTGAAGGACTGATGCGCATAGCTCACAGAAAGGCAGAGGAGCGGACGTTGACTTTCCATCAGACTTTAAACGAAAGTAAGTCCGATATCGTAAGGTTTTCCTCTCAGGCTTCCCTGGAAATAGATATACCAGAAGTTGGCGTGAATCCACAAATCGTTTTTCTTGATGTGACAAAGCTACCAACGGAAACTGGATACGAGATAACAAAAGATTTGACAAGCAATACCGTTGATTTCTCAGAGCTGAGTGGACGTTACCTAATTAAACTGAGACTGTCACAAAAAGCCTACGAAAGCATTTCTGTTTCTGGAACTCTAACAATCAACGGAACACATATACCAGTTGGTGGGAAGATTCTGAAAGATGCGACAGAAACTTACATTTACGATACCAATGGTCCATATGCATGGTGGACACTTTTCGGTAAGTCGGAATAAAAGACTTGAAAATAGCGACGAATTAATTGGGGAGTGTGAATTTGTGGAACGAATGACTAAAGCAGGGATGTATAAATTCTTTTTATCAGTAATTATACTGTTGTCACTGTTACTTACCTCATGTATCATTCCAAAGCCAGATACAGAAAGCGTTGAGATTGCGTTGTATGTATCTGAGTACAACAGTGGTCCAGCAGTCGATGGTGCCACTGTAGAGCTTCTCAGAGATGGACATGTTGTTGATACAAAACAGACAAATGACGGGAAGGCGTGTTTTAACGTCAAATTGTACTCAGGACCATACTTAGTAAAAATCTCGAAAAGTGGCCACGCGAAGACAACCATAAAGATTCTAAACATCCATTCACCACTTGTGCTTAATACAACATTAAGGAGGACAAAGTTATTATCATCAGAACAAAATCAAAACGAAATGGACTTATTGTTTGATATCTATACTTCAAAAAACAAGATTTCTAAATTACTCTCCGATGACAGCTCTATATACAACATTCTTGGACTGTCTTATATCTATATTTCGGCGAAAAGCACAACTTCAAATTTCCCAGTATCTTTCATGTATGCAAAACTTGGCACTCCGCCAGGTGCTGAATATCTTACTTCTCCAAGGTTGTTTGCTGAGTCTAATATTCTTGAGGGAGAGTTAGATTTAAGACCTTTCTCAGGGAAGCTATATCTCTTCATCGATGCTTACGATGTGAACGACAACAGATACGAAGTTGTTGTGCCCCTTTCAGTGACCAAATTTACAAATTTGAAAATCAATCCTTATGTGGTAGAAGCCAATCAACCTGCAGTTTACGCATACAATCTGAACACAACTATAAAATATTACTCAACCCAGGATAGTAGCATGCCAAACCAAAGCAAAAGTCCTACAAACTTATACGTTAAACTCTGCTGGAAAAGATGGTCTGAAAGCTCGCAGAGAAACAAAACGGATGAACCCGACGGATACGTTATCTATAAGTCATACGATGGCAAAGAGTATCAAAAGCTTACAGTTGTGAGTTCAAGGCAAAATACTTACTATGATACAAGTGATATTAGACCGGGAAGTAGAGTCTGGTATGCTATATCTTCGAAATACGGTGGAATGGAAGGGCCAAAAGTATTCCTTGGTAGTGTAGAACCGTTGCCTATGGTTGAGATAACAGATGTTTCCCCGTTGGATGGAGCAACAGATGTCTCTTTATCTCCTACATTTAGCTGGAAAATATCTGGTGTGGAGAAGTATGAAGGGAAAATCAAGTATCTTTACGATATATGGATATACGACCTAACCGTTAATAGTGGTGTTTTTCATTACCCACTTATCGATATTCCCTATTTTACAAGTGATTCATCAATTGTAACAATCAACATGAGCAGCTACGTTTGGAAAGACTTGCCTGATGGAAAGCTTCAACCGGGAAAACCATACGAATGGGCACCGGAGTTGATAGCAGTGATGTGGGATGATAATGAAAATAATTCCTTATCGCTCAGTGTAAACTGTGATTACAACTTCAGAATTTCACCCGTGGTTATTGCACCTGAGAAATACTATCTTTTTGTAACAAGCGATGAATAAAAATAGCTCCCCATCCGGGGAGCTTATTTTGCTTTTTCGAATTTTTTTTACACCTTGAATTTGTTGAGTTCGGAAACTAATCTGTCAACAACATCCCTAAGTTGCTCAATCTGTCTTCGAATATTCCCAATTTCTTCAACGCTCGTTCTCAAGCTTTCAAGTATATGTAAACCACTTTCTTCGATTGCCTGTATACTGTGGACTATCTCTGTGGATGCGGAACTCATCTCTTCCGCGCTTGCTGTCTGTTCTTGTGAATGTGCTGCTACGTTGTCTATTACATTCGTTAATTCTGATATAGACCTGGCTATCTGTTCAAAACTTTCTGAAACTTTCTTGTAGCCTTGCTCGGTTTGTTCAACTTCCGTGTAAAGCTTTTCTATCTGACTTTCCAGAGCTTTGGAATACGTATCCACGGCCGATATCGTTGAGTTTATCGTATCGGTTGAAGACTTTGTTTGTTCTGCCAATTTTCTTATCTCATCGGCAACAACTGCAAAACCTCTTCCAGCTTCACCTGCCCTTGCTGCCTCAATAGCTGCGTTCAGAGCGAGCAAATTGGTTTGTTCTGCTATTTGTCTCACAGTTTCGATAATACTGCCTATGTTCTTTGTTGCGGAACTCAGGTCTCTAATTCCGTTTCTTAATTCTTCGTATTCTCTCACAAATCCACTGGTAATGTTCCTGACATTTTCAAGTTCCTTACTTCCAAACGTCGCTTTTTCTTCAAGCATCTTTGCTAATTCTGCCGCCTGGGCAGCAAGGTTACTCAGACCTTGTGATTGGCTTGAAAGTTCTTCGATAGTTGCATTTATCTCTTCGACAGATGCGGAGATACGGGAAATATCTTCTTGCTGTTTCTCAATAGCTTTAGAGAAAGAAATTGACAGATTTTCGAAGTTATTGAAAGTTTTTTCAAACGTTTCCAGTGAATTTTCTGTCGTTTCGGAAGCGTTCTTTGACTCAGAGATAAGCCTTGAAAGACTTTCCATCGCATGATTAAGTAGCGAATTGATTTGCCAGAATTCGTCTATAGAGTTGACCTCAACCCTGTATGTCAAATCACCAGATGCAATCTTTTCAAATGCTTGTTTGAGCGACGGCAGACCTTTTAGAACACCTCTTGCAAGAACGATGGTGACTACTGCGATTACAATATTCAGCACAATGCTTATTAACACAAGTTTGAATTGCACAGAATTTTCAATCTCAAAGGCGAGTGTTGCATATTTTAGCAGTGCGGGACCAATCCAAAGTGATATAGCCATGACGCCAACGCTCAACTTTGTGGTAGTTGGAATCATGAATTTATGAAACATCTTACTTTCAACTACTTGAGCAACGTTCATCCTCGAATAAATATACAACACTAGTGCAATTATATCCATATTTATCGCAAGTGCACCAGACAATCTGAGCATAAGTGCGCTTTCAGGAAGCGGAGCCAATTTACTTGCAAAAAGTCCGACGATAGTAGCTGCAACTATGTTTGCTGTGAACAATACCACAGACATGTATATTGGGATGTTAAACCCTTTGCCCTCAAACGCCTTCCTTACGTTAGCCCTAATCAAAAACAGTACAACGGGAAGTAGCACAACCAAATCGATTAGATATCCAAGAAGTATGTTCACAATTGGGTAATTTCCAATACCCGCAAAAACATAGTAACTAAACAAGAGTGCGGGTAAATCGATAACCGTGACCGCAATAACAGGTAGGATAGAGAGTTTTTTCAATATAGTGTTCTTTTCGTTTTCTGCCAGATTCATACACATACCTCCAACTTAATAGTTACGTCTATCTTTCTGTCTGTCGTTATGCTATACAATTCTATCACAAATACTCTATAAATAGCGATTTTTATCAAAATTTTATTTTTATTTCGCAATTCCAACAACCTTAACAGAAACCGTCTGAGAACGTGCTGGAGTTCCGTAGGGCTGATGTGCCCCTGTCAATATCCTCGGGTCGTATGCGTATGTTTTGTAATATCCCGTAAGTGTTTCACCAGTGCTTGGGTTGAAGGTACCGACAGGACCTCTATAGTTTTGCATGATGCTTCCGAACACAAAGAGTTGCTCAGAGGAACTACCTGTGTCGTAACTATCAACCATAAAGGAACCATCAAATGCAAACAAGCTTGCGAAAATCTTCATATTTGTTAGTTTTTCACCAACTCTTACATTGTTGATGGCAACCAAGTTTAATGAAGATGTTTCCTGTGTGTTTACAAAATCCTTTATACTAGCAATCTTACCTTCATCAACCTCATCGCCGTTGTTACCATGTTCTTTATCGGTGAACTGACTTGCGAAAGTATCATAAGGAATAAGGCGGTCTTTAATGATGATGTCATTTTCAGAGAAAAGAGTGTAATTTCCTTTGTAAGTTGAAAGTTGTGTCGGACCGTCGATAGTTATATTTCCAGTTGCGTAAACTACGCCGTTAAACTTTATATTAAATTCCTCTGCTCGACCGCCACCTTGTTTTCTTATCCTGGCATCCGGTGGAGCTGGATCCCACGAGATGATGTAATCGGTGTTACCTTGGGAAATTTTTATATCGTAGTTACTCCCAGATTGCCCATGGGCAAAACTGATAGTGACATCACCGTTGAATTTTATTCCGCTAAGCACCAAAGGTTCTGAACGGATCTCAGTGTAATTTCTCACAAGTGTATTTATGGAATTTTTATACTCATTTTTTATCGCGTTAAAATCAAGTGCGGCTATATCTGTTGCTGTTAACAATCTGTATGGTGGATTTCCTAACAAGTTTGCAAAATTGCTATAATCAGCAGGATTTACTATGTTTCCGTTTCTGTCTTTTATTCCAACGATCTCTATTGGTGATGTGAACGTTGGTTTTCCACCTGCGTTGTTTATGTTTATATAATCGTGCGACCTAACTGGTCCATCGATAAGTTCGTCCTTTTTGAAATATATTGCATCCCCGCCGGGACCACGTTCTCTATTTGTGAAGTAAACGTATTGGTTTAAGATTTTTGAGGTGACTATCCCATAACTGTACACAAGTTTCCCTTCTTTTTCAGCCCTTGCAACAATTAGAACTGAAAACGGGTTTTTTGACTTGATAGCGTATATGGAGATATTAGAGAGCTTCCTATTTGACAAGTATCCGACCAACTCGTCACGTATTTGGTTCTCGTTAGCAAAGCTTCCACTTGCTGTTATTTCAGCAATTAAGAAAGATTTGTTATCTGCGTAGATTTCCAAAAAATCTCTCCATTCCCTGCTGAGTTTTGATTTGAAATCGTTATACCAAGAAGGTAAGCCTGTTTGATACGGGATGTTGAAGCCTAAAATCCCAGTAGAACGATTTCGCATAAATCCAGCTCCAATGTTCAAGAAGTTGATAGCATCTATCTCAAGTTGTGATGAGACTTGCATTCTGATAGCATTTGTTCTGTAGTTACCAACGAGTTGATAGAGAGTCAAAAGCATGATGCTGGCCACCGTCAAGAAAATCAGCACTAAAGCTGTCATAAAACCCTTTCTTGTTTGCATGTATGAATCCCTCCTCAAATTTTCTTGCCAAAGTTCAAGAAGAACTGCTTAAAGCAGTAAGCAATGGAACAGAATATTTTATTTTTCCATTATTGTGAATGAATGTGATTTCAAGAAATTTTGGGTCTATTATTAAACCTGAGGGTTCTTTCTTAGTCTGGAGTGAAATCGAAACGTATTTTATCTTAGATGTCCTGACCAAGTCTTTGCCGTCAAACCGTATTATCACACTGTCGCCTACTGACACAAATTCAAGTTTTTTCTTGACAGTAACGACATTCATACCAACTGGTGAAAAGAATTTTAGATACACAAACTTACCATCTGGGTCAATTTCCGTGGTCCGGGGTTTACCTTGTGCATCCACCAATTCATCGTTCCATACGCTTTGTGTCAAAATGCTGTCTAATATGTCTGTTATATTTTGAACTTCCGCATAAAAGGCGGCGTATTCTTGCTGTTGATTGAGCACATTTAGTGTTAGGTTGAATATTAGACCTAACATCGCTATAACAAACACCATTATGACCATACTCGCAATTAAACCAGAAAGTGTTAATTCCATATGACCACCTGCCTTCTCGTTGATAGGTTAGTATGCCTTGTATTGGTAAACAATAAATTGTTCGGTTCTTCCGGGAATTCGTTCTATTGTAAAAACGAATTTAACAAAAAAAGGTGTTGTTGTTGATGAGAAACTTACAACTTTCGGATAAGCGACTTGAGTTTCGTTTGATTTGTGAAAACCTCTGTTAATTTCGTCCAAATTGATTGTGGTTTGCCCGACGGACCCTTGGATGTAGATATACCGCGCAAGAAAATTTTGGAGTTCTATCACCTTTTGCTGGTTTTGGATAGATGAAAGAGATTGGAGAACACTTGAGATACCGGTTGTGATTATCATAAAGACGATACTTATAAGCAAAAGTGCTACAAGTGTTTCAACTAACGAATAAGCGGGCCTAAGTTTCGTCTGAATGCTCATCTTCAAACCTCCCTTTTTACTTACTCAACTATTATACAATACCTTCTAAAAATTTAGACCCATTTTTCCGATAAATCGTTTAGGAAGAATGAAAAGAGGTGAGCATGGTGGAAAAAGTTGATACATTTTTGGCTCAAGAAATACCTACTTTGCCAATAAATTTTGTCGTCAATCTTGTGAATTTTTTGAGTGAATTAGACGAGTGGAATTTTGTAGATAAGCTTGCAAAATCTATTTACATGCACACAAGAGCCAGCGGTGTGAGGGTTATGACCCCTAACTTTGTTAAAATATTAGGCACCACAACAGGGGTCCTGTATAATTTCTCCTCCGAACATGTGAGAATAAGCGTTTATTTTTCAGGCCATAACAATAAAGACATTGCAGTGTTAAACTTAGTTTCAAGTGTTGCCGAAACGCATTACAAAAATATTCTCAAATACCAAGAAATGTCTAATATGGCACTTTATGATTCACTTACGGGAGCATATTCAAAAGCAGCAGGTTTAAAATTGTTGGAAAGTGCTGTAGAAAGTGTTAAGCGGACCGGCAGAGATTCATTTATCGTTTTTATAGATATCGACAATCTGAAGAAAATCAACGATGAATATGGTCATTTAAAAGGTGACGAGGTGCTCAAATCGTTCGCACAAGCGTGCATAAAAAGTATGAGAAAAACAGACATGCTTATTAGATACGGTGGAGACGAATTTCTTCTCTTCGTTGATTCCGGAAATCCGGAGATGCTTCTTGAAAGGATTAAAAACTTATCTGCTATCAGCTTCTCGTATGGGATAGTTCCTATCGAAAATGACCGAAGTTTATATGAAATCCTAAAACTTGCTGATGAACGTATGTACAAAGGAAAGAATAAAAAATCTCATGCAAAGTCGAGTAATACTTTGATGGTTATATAGACAAATTCTTAAGAGTTTTAAAAAAATTAAGCGCGATCGTGTTTAAACTTGGGATCATTGACTTATATTCTTATATTGTTGAATAGTAAAATGTTCCATTTCCCAGCCACCTTGTGGTATAATTTAAATTAAGAAAGCTGAGGGGTGGTTTATTTGGGGAAGGGAACATTTTTATTTTCTTTAACCAATCTGTTTACCATCCAGCGTTGGAACAACCGTCCTGCCTTGTTGAGATTCACAGAGGCGGATAATTCTTTTAATACACTCTTCCTTTCGTTTGTTTTCGTTGCAGTTCAAAACTTGGATAGTTTGAACAGGAGTCAAGCGCTTGAAAATAGTCTGCGCTGGCGGTTATCCCGTGAACTACCAAAAATCGTTCTTTCCGATGTCTCTTTGCAGTTGAAAGAACGTATAGAACGGTTTGCACCACATGTGTGGAGCGAAGTTAGGAAAAAGGCACTCGATGATTTAAAAAACATCGCAGATGAAGAAACTGTAAAACTTCTTGTATTCGAAACACAAGAGTGTAACCCTTTGGATAAACTTGCTGACCTTTACATTAGCTACCTCGAGGCGCAAGAAAACGGCAAACTATACGATTATAGCCAACCGTTGAAAGAACTTAAGGAGAAGATAAACAACATATCTCAAACAATTCCACAAACAGAGCTGAAAAAATACTGGGAAATTGCTCAATATGTTTGGACACCCCTTCTCAACCTCACTTCCATGGTTCGTTGGAATCGAACGCACAGAAACGTTCGCACAAGTGTAAGCGGACATTCTTTCATCGTGGTCACGATAGCTTACTTGATTGCCAAGCTTTTAAAATTTGAGCCTGTTGAAGAAATAATCACTAAGGGCCTACTCCATGACCTTCCTGAAGCGTTCACAGGTGACGTAATAACCCCCACGAAGAAAAAGGTGGCAGGCCTTGACGAACTTGTGGCAAATGTGGAAAAAGAAATGACTGTCGAATGGATTAGTGGTTGCGAAGCTTTAGCACCACTTAAAGAATACGTCGACTATGCTGTTGAACCATTTTCTGGAGAGACAGGTATAATTGTGCGCACAGCGGATTATCTGGCTGCGCTTTTGGAATGCGCTGTTGAAATCAACTCGGGTAACAAGATAGATATCTTCAGAGAAAATTTCTTTAACTTCAAGCGGTTGGTTAAAGAAATCTCTCCGATAGATGTCTCTGAGTGGATTGATGAGATAGAAACGATAATATTCTAAAATAAAGCAAAGGGGTATGACGATGGTAGATTTCAAGATGACAAAAGATGGTCTTGTGTTGTACATAAAGGATTACACGGATATTGTTGATGTACTTCAAAAAATAGAGGACAAAGTAAAAGCTATGGGCAATTTCTTTGCCAAAGGCGACAAAATCATGTTACTCGTGGAAGAGCACGAAAAACATATCTCAGATATCCCGAAAATCGTTGCAAGGGTCCAAGAACTTGGACTCACTATCTCTCATGTTTTAATGGGGTCCGAAGGGAAAAATGATGTGATTATTAGAAAGAAAGTCGATATGGTCAATCAAGGTGATACACGCTCTGGAACCAAGCTGGTAAAGAAAAATCTAAGAAGTGGGCAGAGTATTATCCATTCTGGTGATGTTATCTTGGTAGGTAACTTGCATGCAGGTGCTGAAATTGTCGCTGGTGGCAGTGTCGTTATCTTTGGACGTTGCCAAGGCACAGTGAGGGCGGGGATAAACGAAGGCAGGGAATCTGTTATCATCGCTCTGAGCTTTGAGGCACCTTTTGTCCAGATCTCAGATTTGAAAGGAACGTTTACTGAGAAATTCAACTATCCAGTTGTTCTCCATGTAAAAGCAGGACGAATAGAGGTTGGAAAATACGACAGTAAGATAGGAGGGATAGAACTTGGCTAATAAGCAGATGGAACTGAAAACAAATGAACTGCTTTTGAGATTAACTTCGATTCCGGGACCTTCTGGATACGAAGACGAGGTATTAAAGGAAATTGAGCAGATAATGAAGCCTTTTGTTGACGAATGTTTCAGAACCCCTATGGGAAGTTTGGTATGTGTGAAGAAAGGTACGGGACCAAAAATTGGCTTCTTTGCACATGCCGACCAGATTGCATTCGTTGTTACGAAAATTTACGAGGATGGTTTTCTGAGACTTTCAGGAATTGGTGGTTGGGACCCAAAGACAGTAATTAGCCAGAGAGTTTGGGTTCACACTAAAAACGGCAAGCTCAGAGGTGTTGTTGGATTCATGCCTCCTCACTTGCAAACAACGGAAGAATCAAAAAAAGTACCAGATTACGACCATCTCTTTGTTGATGTGACGATGAACCCGAACTGGAAAGACATATCTATCGGAGATTTGGTAACACTCGATGTTGAAGGTTTTGAAAAGAACGGAACAATCTTTGCACCAGCGCTCGATAACAGGGCAAGTTGTGTTGCGATAATAAAAGCCGCGGAATTACTTAGCAAGATAAAGACAAATGCGGAAGTTTACTATGTATTCTCAACACAAGAAGAAATCGGCGGACCAGGTGCAAGAAGTGGGGCGTATATATCGGAAATTGAATATGGGATAGTTATCGACGTAACGCACGGAGATGAAGATATTCCGGGTTATCCAAAAATCAAAATGGGGGAAGGACCTGCTGTTGCCGTTGGACCGGTGACAAACAGAAGATTTGTAGAGCATATTAATAAAATATCTGGAAAATACAATATAAAGACCCAAATAGAACCGATTGCGGGAAGGTCAGGAACCGATACCGATGAGGTTCAACTTACAAGAATAGGTGTGAAGACAGCATTGATTTCTATCCCATTAAAATACATGCATAATCCTTACGAAAAAATTATTGTTAAAGATGTTGAAGATACGGCTAAACTGCTTGCATTTTCCGCAGTGCACTTGCCAGAAATCGAATATGAAGAATTGCAAAGCATTGGCTCAGTCAGGGAGGGAGAATGATGCTCAAATACCTAAGAGAGCTGACAGAAATAAGCGGACCTTCTGGAAATGAAGACGCGGTGAGGGAATATATAAAAGAAAAAATCTCTGGGAAAGTTGACGAGATATTTATAGACAGAATGGGAAACTTAATTGCTCTTAAAAAAGGTAAAGGCAATGGGAAGAAGATTTTACTCGATGCACATATGGACGAAGTAGGATTTATGGTCACCAACATCAATGAAGATGGAACACTTTCCTTTGCACCAGTTGGTGGAGTAGACACAAGGGTTATCATTGGAAAAAAGGTAAGGGTTGGAAAAGAAGTTGTTGGTGTGATAGGTTACAAGGCGATACACCTGCAGAAAGACGGATACATGAACACACCAAAATACAGTGAACTGAAAATAGACATCGGAGCGAAATCAAAAGCGGAAGCTGAAAAACAAGTTAAAATAGGAGACTATGTTTCATTTATCACACCTTACGAAGAACAAGGTGAGTATATCATCGCAAAGGCGTTGGATGATAGGTGTGGATGCAGTGTGTTGATGGACTTAATAGACGAAAATATTGAAACAGAAAACGACATATACTTCGCATTCACAGTCCAAGAAGAGACAGGACTTAGGGGACCAGCGATAATCGCGGAACAACTCAAAGCAGATATTGCAATTGCAGTTGAGACAACAACAAGCGGAGATGACCCAGAGCTTGAAAAGCAACTGTGGTCGACGCACCTTGGTGATGGACCAGCTATCACATTTATGCACAGTGGATATGTTGTCCATCAAACAATTTTTGAAAAACTCATCGAAACGGCAAGACAGTTAAACATACCATTCCAATACAAAATGCGCACAGTGGGTGGAACAAACGCGCGAAGATACGCGCTCACAGGCATTCCAGCTGGTGTTGTGTCCGTGCCAGCAAGGTATATACACTCGCCTGTTTCTGTGATTAACAGGAAAGATTATGAGTATACCATTGCTTTGCTGAAAGGATTTCTTAGAAGAACTGATTTTTAACACTCGGTTGTGCTTTGGAAATATTGACATAACCTTACGAAAAATTGTATAATTTAATATGACATCACGTACCACCTTTTAGGGGGGTTTAAAATCCTTAAATTAGCCCGCAATACCACATCTCAAAAGAGGGGGGATTAAGGTGAAGAAAGCGGTATTTTTAACTATCGGTTTAGTGCTTTTGCTCATTCTCACACTGAGTGGGTGTGAGCAAGTAGGAAACTTGTTCAACAAACCACCAGTGTGGAAAGCCTATTCTTATACGAAAACGGCTACGGTCAACCAAGAACTCACATTTGACTTAACTAACGAAGTGAGCGATCCAGATGGTGACCCAGTAACGATATCTATCGTTGGTGAGGCTAATGGCGCTACGATTGCTGGGAAGACATTCAAATTCACTCCAACCAATTCCGGAACGTTTATTTTCACATTGAAGGCAAGCGATGGTAAGGGTGGGGAATCCTACGCAACGTTAATTGTTACAGTCAATCCTATGCCAAACAGCGCTCCTGTGTGGAACCTACCTGAAGATGGTATTCAAATACAAAAAGGTCAGTCTTTGAATTATGTGTTAGAAGACAAGGTTACGGATCCAGATGGCGATGAAGTAACAATAACAATAGAGAGCGGACCTGCTGGTGCAAGCCTCACAAACAAAACCTTGACATGGAGCACGGCAAGTGTTTCTGAAGGACTTTACATATTCTTGCTAAAAGCAACGGATTCTAAAGGTGCTTTCTCGTTTGGTCAGTTAAGAGTTTCTGTTGTGCCTGTACCACCAACAAACAGAAATCCGAATGTTCTGCCCATTCCGGAACAAATTGCGAACGTTGGTAAGCTTGTAACAGTTAATCTTGCAGATTACGCGTATGACCCAGATGGTGATGCATTAACCTTTACGGTAAAATCTGGTCCGGGTTATGTGATAGGAAAGAAATACTACTGGTTCCCCACTACCAAGATTACAGATGCTACAAACGTTACAATCGAGGTTTCGGATGGCAAGGGTGGAAGTGCTAACCTCACGTTCAAAGTGAAAGCTCCATACGATGGAGCAGGCAGCCTTATTGTTTACGTAACAGACTACAAATCCGGAGCAGCTGTACAAGGGGCGACGGTAGAACTTAAAGCTGGAGCCAACACGGTAGCAACCACAACCACTGATGCAACAGGTAAGGCGTCGTTCAACAACGTTCTGCTATCTTCTACAACAGACTTTGACATTGTTGTTAAGAAAGATGGACATGCAAAAACATACATCGAAGGTCTAAGACTAAGGCATGCTGAAACAGTAAAGTTTGAAACTCAATTAAGAGTTGCAAGGCTTGGACCAACAACTTCTGACAAACCATTCGAACTTGAGTTTGAAATTTATGATGCTAACGGAAATAAACTATTGCCAGATTCGAATCTAACTACTGATACAGTAAGGGTTGTTGGACAAGCAACATCTACGGAATACACGCTCAACCTCTGGTATGTCAAAGTTGGTGGTGTTCCCGGAACTGGAACTTTCACGAACCCAAGAACGATAGGGTATTCTGGTTCCATAGTTGCAACTCAGTCGGCGAAAGAATTTGAAGGAATGACACCTGTTTTGATAGATGTTTATGACCAGAACGACAACAGGTACGAAAAGATAGTCTACATAAATGTAATCAGGCAACCAGTTTCAAGTATCGTTCCTTATATCGTCCAAAAGTACACAACAATAGCACCTACTAGTTACAACATACTTGCTTACACAAGAAACCAAGCAATTGAATTCTACAAGAAGGAAACAAATCCAACAGCAGCAAACAAAGGTCAGAACCTATACATTGAAGTGCGCTGGAGACCGTGGTATTCAGCATCCGGAACAACGATGCCAAAAGCTTACAGAATTTACAGGTCATTTGATAACGTAACATATGAACCTATTGCAACAGTCCCGTCCAGCGTTTATTACTACCGCGATTACTCTGCCGAACTTGAACCACTCAAGAAAGTTTATTACGCTGTTGCTTCAGTTTACGATGGATTCGAAGCGCCATATACGGTTATAGGAGACGTAGTACCGCTACCAATGTTTGATGTGACCTATGAAAGTCCAGTCAACGGTTCAACAGGTGTTTCAAGAGATCCAACATTCAAATGGACATTCGTTGGAATTCCAAACACAGCTGAAGGAAAAGTGACATACCTCTACGACATCTGGCTATACGATACAGTTGTGAACGATTACTGCTACTATTCGATAGGAACGAATCCAACATCTGGTTCTTACAGTATTTTCGGCACCACATCTGATAATCCAACTGTCGAATTTAAATTTAGTGACTTTACATCAGGAACATACCGCTGGATAGACTTTGCTTCTCAATCATGGTATCCATACGACAAACTCCAGGCAAACAAAGTCTACGAATGGGGTAATGAACTTTTAGTTGCAAGGGTGATTGACGCAACGGATAGAAGTATTGCTTATGCGATAAAGGTGGATGTCAGCAATTTTGTTGATCCATGGGGTGTCAAGACAGAGATTTACCACAGATTCGTAACTGGTGAGAACTAAGAAGGGGGGGATTGCGATGAGAAAAACATTGTTGATTGTTTCCGTTGTTGCTCTTATTCTTGCGCTCTTTTCATGTACAAATCCGAAGTTTGAGCCAAGGAGCAAAGCCAATGACTTAGCATCGTTACTGGAGATAGAATCTCAGGGTTATCATATACTCTTTGGTGAATTGAAAGATGGGGAATATACCGAGGGCAAAATTCTGGTGGGTTACAACGATAGGTCAGAAGTTGATAAAATAATCAAAGCAGTTAATGGTAAGGTAGTGCTCGAATTACCACAGATAAAAGTGGTCTCCATCAAACTCAATGGAATAACGGTTAAAGAAGCATATGACAAGATAAAGGCACTTGAACTTAAAGGTATCAGGTATGTTGAGCCAAGTTACAAGAGAGAACTCATAAAACCAACGGTTGTGAAACCAAATCCGGATATATTCAAAGTCAGAAAGCCTGGTTTGAACAATAGTTCAAGAGATTACGGTGAAGAACTTTCCAACGAACTGTGGGGTCTTGAGGCAATTGGTGTAACACAAGAGCTTTGGGAAGAAGCATCAGGAACAGGTGTTATTGTTGCCGTTGTTGATACTGGTGTCGATGGGACACACCCAGATTTGGAAGGGCAAGTCATTGAAGGATACAGACCAGCATTTGATGAGGAACTTCCAGCGGGCACAGACTCATCCTACGGTGGTGCACATGGAACACACGTAGCCGGAACGATTGCAGCAAAGAAAGATGGAAAAGGTATCGTTGGTGTGGCACCTGGTGCAAAGATAATGCCAATAGTTATATTCGATGACCCAGCTCTTGTTGGTGGAAATGGTTATGTTGGTGATGACTATGTTGCAGCAGGTATAATCTGGGCAACAGACCATGGTGCAAAAGTAATGAACCATTCTTGGGGTGGCTGGGGTTACAGCTACACGATGAAAGAAGCATTTGATTACGCAATGGAACACGGAGTTGTCATGGTCGTCTCAGCTGGTAATGATACATCTGATTCGCACCATCAATACCCTGCAGGTTATCCGGGTGTTATTCAAGTCGCCGCTCTTGATTACTACGGTGGAACCTTTAGAGTTGCAGATTTCTCAAGCAGAAGCGATGGAGTTTCAGTTGGTGCACCAGGAGTTATGATTTTGTCAACGGTTCCTGGTGAAAATAGTATCGGCTATGAAGGGCACAACGCAAACGTTCCTGCAACAAACGGTGGTACTTATGATTATTACCAAGGAACATCCATGGCAGCACCGCATGTAACAGGTGTTGTTGCTGTGTTACTCCAGAAATTCCCAAATGCAAAACCGTGGCAAATCAGAAAGTTGCTTGAAAACACTGCATATGACTTTAATGGAAACGGCTGGGATCACGATACTGGCTACGGACTTGTAAAGCTTGATTCAGCATTGCAAGGTTCACTTCCAACAGCAGGTGGAGTTGAAGAGTTCCAAGTAGTTGTTACAGATGCTTACGAGGAATTCGGAGTCCCAACGGCTTTTGTATCAATGATGAGAGACAATGGTTCATGCTACTATGCGAAGACAGGTCCCGATGGTATAGCAAGATTCCCACACATCGATAGCGGCACTTACAAAATAATTATTGGTGGACCAGACCACTGGGATAGAGCCCTGGCTCCTTACGATGGTGAAAGTATTCCTGGAGGTTATGCCATTGCTTTGAGAATGGCTGAGGAAAGGCAGGCTTCCTATGCAAGCTTTGGAGTTTCTCCAGATGCGACACAACTCAAAGTTAAATTTACTTCAACGCTGCAAGTTAAATTCGGCACTAACCTCTCGGCACTGAAAGATCCACAATTTGTAGTTGTTGATCCGTTGTTGAGAGGAGTTTACGGTCGTATTGCATACGCAAGAAATCAAACATACGATTTGTCGGAACTTTCCGGTCAAATTTCATTCGGTATACAAACACTCTTACCAGCACCAACAGATATTACAATCCAAGGAACAGTAACATTGAACGGCAAAGACATTCCTGTTTCTGGAGTCTTAAGAAAAGGCACAACATGGACAATAATTGACGACTTTGGAGGACGGAATTTAGGTACCGACTCGGAACCATTGTACGTTTGGTGGACAATCTTCGGGAAATAATAATTTAAATTCAGTAAAACAACAAACCGATGGGGTGTGTAGCCCCGTCGGTTTTTTTATATGTCTTGCTTTTGCATTCAATGGATAAAGGCACAAAACAATGGTGGAATACTTGGTTTATTTCAGTCGTACTTTTTTCTTCTACGTATTCTTGTGATAGGCACAAGGTTGGAGGGGTGTTTCAATTCTCAATTTACAGAGTTAAGTATGCATAACGTCAAGGAAGGTCATATAGAAAAAAGAAGAATTAGCCAACTTAAGAAGCTGAGAAAATTTTTCTAATTTTTGAACTTTTGCACTTCCTCAATCGTTGGAAACGCAGTTGTTGTGCCCTTTCTTGTGCATGTCAGTGCACCACATTTATTAGCGAAAGAGAGAATGTTTTCGACCGAGAAATTGTTTAGAATCCCATATATGCACCCAGCACTAAATGCATCTCCTGCACCCGTTGTGTCGATTGAATCTACCGTATATGGTTCTCCATACGTTATCTTCTCTTTGCTGGCGTATACACTCCCCTTCGAACCAAGTTTCAAGAAGATATTCTGTATCCCAAGATTCAAGAGTATGCTTAGCGTTTCAAATGTATTTAGCGTATTTGTGATTTTCAACGCCTCCTCTTCGTTGAGTGAAACAAAGTCTATCCCGTCAAGTATTTTCGGCTCTACATACTCGCACAACTCGAGGAAGATGGGTTTATCCAAGGTCTTTAAGTATGATATTATTTCATCAGATTTTCCTGCACCGACTTGGTAAAAGATAAGGTCAGAACTTTTTAGTGTTTTTTCGTGCATTGCAATGTCTTCAGCGCAAAGCATACCATTTGCTCCAGGATAGTTGAACATTGTGTTTTTTCCATCGCCTTCAACAACGATAAACGTGAAGCCCGTGTGTATGCCAGGCTTCACATTGATTAGAGGAATTACGCCGAATGACTGTAGTTGAGAAATTGCTCTTGTGCCGAATTCATCATCTCCTATGTTTGCAATGAGCTGAGTCTGGATGCCAAGCTTTTGCAGCGCAACGGCGATATTCGTTGCCTTACCACCAATAGAGGTTTCCACGTTCTCTGATATATGGTTTTTACCAATCTCTATATTGTCTACTGAGTAGTTGAAATCGATGTTTAACTTTCCAATACACGTTACAATCATTTGAGATTCTTCAATTCCTCCTGTGCACTTTTTACAGCATCCTCGTGTGTTTTGATAAGCCATGGATGAGCTTTACCCGAGACAATTTTTTCAAACATTTCTTTCGCCTTAGCTTTTTCTCCAGTCTTAAGATAGAGGTATCCAAGCTCTAAATATATGTTCGGATAATTTGGCGTAAGTTTTAAAGCGGCATTGAGAAGCTCTTCGGATTTTTTGTAGTTGTAGAGTGGCCATGGGACATCTCTGTATCTCATACCGGACGCGATGAGTGCGAAGGTTTTATAAAGTCTTTGCTCTTCGTCATTTTCGTTAAGAAGTTTTATAGCGTTGTCGATGTATTTGTCAAAATCCCCTAGCATGAATAGACTTTGAACAATACCTTTGTATTTTGCCAATCTCCCGATTGCAGAACCAGCAACATACGAAGCCCTACCGTTCTTTGGGTGGAGTTTCAATGCCATTTCAGCATACTGGCGTGCTTTTTCGTATGTTTTTTTCCTTTTCTTTATCACTTGCACCCTACACACCGTATTCCATATACGCATCTGCAAGTATAGTCAGAAGCCTTGCGTCTTTGTCGTAACCGGGAATCCCTTCGATAGTCTTAATCACTTTGAGAATCTTCTCTACGTCGTAATCTCTTCTTGCTTCGTAGAACATCCTGTTTAGTTCTTCACTGGTAACGTTACCGAAGACTGATATAAAAAGAAAGACGATGAATAAACTTGTTACAGAAAACAACCGCGAACCTTTCAAACTCCTACCTTCCCTTGAGTTAGTGTGGTAATTTACAACGATATTATACAATTCAAAGTGTAAATCTTTGCATCGGTTTAATGATTTCTGTTTGCAATTGTTCTTTTTTAAACTAAAAAAGCAATTTGTAGCTTCGTTTTTCGAAAGAAATCTTCTAAAAAATGAAACAAAAGCCCCGCCATAATTAGGCGAGGCGTTCTTATTGTGCTCATTATAATGCTTATTTTAGTTTTTTCAGTTCTTCTTGCGCTGTTTTGACAGCCTCTTCGTGGGTTTTTACAAGCCATGGATGTGGACCCATTGAAATAACTTTTTCAAACATCTCCTTTGCTTTCGTTTTATCTCCGGTTTTTAGATACAAAAAACCAAGCTCAAGGTATATGTTTGAGTAGTTAGGAGTTAGTTTAGCTGCTGTATTAAGTTGTTCTTCGGATTTTTTATAGTTGTAAAGTGGCCACGGGACATCTCTGTTCCTCATTCCGGCTGCGATGTAAGCAAATGTTTTATATAATCTTTGCTCTTCGTCGTTTTCGTTCAGTAGTTTAATTGCATTGTCGATGTATCTGTCGAAATCTCCAAGCATGAATAGGCTTTGAACAATGCCTTTGTACTGTGCGAGCCTACCAATTGCGGCACCTGCTATGTAAGATGCTCTTCCATTCTTTTGGTCGAGTTTCAATGCCGTTTCAGCATATTGGCGGGCCTTTTCGTAAGTTTTTTCCTTTTCCTTGTCGCTAACTCCCCACAGACCGTATTCCAAATATGCATCCGCGAGAATTGTTAAGAGTGTTGTATCTTTGTCAAAATTTGGTGTTGACTCTATCGTTTTTATCACGTTCTGTATCTTGTTGACATCTCGGTCTCTTCTCGCTTCGTAGAACATCTTGTTCAAATCTTGAGCTTTAACTTCAGCAAAAGTAAATGTGCTCAGTAAGAGTGCAACTAACGTTACCACAAAAATCCAGCCGAACTTTCTCATCCTTATCCCTCCCTGTTTTGGTTTTAGTGTATGCTACTTTTCAAAGTTTTACATTTCTAACATTGTAAATTATATCAAAACTTTTATGGATTTTTGCAACACATTTTGAAATTTGCTTTTGTGGTATAATAAAAATTGATAGATACTGGAATGAAAGCAACTTTGAGTTAGGAAAAGGGAGTGGAGGTTGTAATAGATGAGTGGTAGAAATGCGAGAAATGATTTAAGGATTCTTTTTCTTGGAACTCCAGAATTTGCCGCACGTTATCTGGAATTTTTGCTGGAAAAAGGCTACAATGTGGTAACTGTTATATCACAGGCGGACAAACCACGCGGCAGGGGTCAGAAGTTGTTGCCCACTCCTGTAAAGGAGGTGGCTTTGAAGCATAATATCCCTGTTTTTCAACCCAAAAGCTTGGTGAAGGAAGGAACGGAGATAATCGAGAAATACAAACCTGATATCGGAATTGTTGTTGCCTACGGCAGGCTTTTGAAGAAACCTTTCTTGGATGCTATACCATTCTATAATGTTCATGCTTCTCTTTTACCTAGATACCGCGGTGCAGCTCCTATGCAAAGATGTCTGGAAGCAGGGGAAAAAGTTACAGGGGTTACGATATTTAAAATTTCTGAAGGGATGGACGATGGTGATATAGCTTTGCAAAAACCGTTTGAAATTGGTGAATGTGAAACACTTGGCGAATTGTATGAAAAGATGATTAATTATGGAACAGAATTACTCGATGAATTCTTGAAAAGATATCCGGTGCCACTCGTTCAGCAAGACCACTCACAAGCCAGCTACGCGCCTAAGATAGACAAGAATGATTTGCACGTTGATTTCTCAATGCCGGCTGAGATGGTAAGGAACAAAATACGGGCGTATGACCCAGTTCCAGGTGTGAAAGCAAGGTTAAACGGTACGAAGGTCAAACTCTTTGGCGCTTGCGTGATAGAACAAAATGATGAGTATAGGGCATACAAACCAGGTACGATAATTTCAGTAGACAAATCAAATGGAGGACTAATTGTTTGTGGAAAAGATGCACTGTGGATAAAGTATATCCAGTTTCCAGGGAAAAGCAAGATAGGGTTTAGTGACGCGAAAAATGGAGGACTTGTGAGAGAAGGTATGTGCTTAGAAAGAATTGATTAGCCCCCTTGTTGTGAAAGGTAAAAAAAGATGGAAAAGTAATCAGGGAGTGAGGTGCATGGAAGTTATTAAGGTGAAAGAGCTTGTGGAAGTCTTCGAGGAGCTTGAGAAGCGATACGGACCGAAATGGTATGAGCATGTTCATGTTGACGTTAATACAGATATAGATGGAACTATCCGTGCAGTAGTGACGCCGATAATGTTCAAAGTTTCTAAAGTAAAAGAGTCAAAGAGTGAAGAATATTCTTCAGAACTTACAGTAGAAAAGAAAGATGAACATTTGCAAAAAACACTACCTAAAATTGAAAATCTTGAGGAGAAACTTAAAGAATATGAAAATCCGAGGATTCATGTAACGATAAGTGAAGATGAAATGAAAGCATACGTAACCATCATCCCGGGCTTTGAAAAAGAAGTGCCTACAGTTGAAGAATTAATGAAAGTCCTAACTGATTCCGGAGTGGTTTATGGAATTAAGAAGGACGTGCTGGAAAAGATTGTCGAAGAGAAGCTAACATATCAACAGATACTAGTTGCAGAAGGTGTTGAGCCAACTCCTCCAGTGGATGCGATGATAAATTACAAATTCAATACATCAAAAGATTTTACAAGCTTTGACGAATTTCCAAGATGCTGTGAAGGACAGGTACTTGCTGAGAAGGTACCTCCGAAAGATGGAGAACCAGGTAAGACCGTAACGGGGAAAGAATTGCCTAGCCGGAAAGGTAAGGATTTTGATTTAAGGAAATATGCAGGCGAGAACACAAAGGTGGTTGATAATAAAATAATAGCTACCATCGAAGGTCAGCCATGTGTTGATGACAATGGAGTGGTGCATGTAAGGGACGTTCTTGTAATTGGTGAAAGGGATTTGGAAAAAAGCCAAAAAATAAATTTTCCAGGAACAATTATCATTACATGCAATCTGGATGGAGCCTTTAAGATAACCGCTGGTAAGGATTTAAGGGTGAATGGGTTGGTTTCCGGTAGTGTCAGAATAAAAGCAGGTGGGGACGTGTATATAAAAGGTGGTTTTTTTGGCAGAGGTAAAGGTGCCATAGTTGCTGATGGGAGCGTTACTGTGCAGTTCGTTACAGAAGGTTTGGTGATTGCGCAAAAGGATGTGAATGTGCAAGATTACATAATGAACTCTGATGTGATAGCAGGAAGAAGTGTTAAGGTCACTGGGGAAGGTTTGATTGTTGGAGGTAATGTGAAAGCAGTTGAGCTTATAGAAGCTAAAAGTATTGGTAACGAATATGGCTTAGCAACGAATGTTGAAGTTGGTATAGATTTTGAATATGAAACAACCAAGGCTGAAATTACTCATAGAGTGAAATTACTTTTAGAAGAGTTGAACGATGTGAGCGGATATATTATTAAGCTGCGGACTGCATTCGAAAAAATATCTGGAGCGACGATTAAGAAGGACCAACTGAAAAGCCTTATTGTTCAATTAGAAGCGAGGAGGGAGGAAATTATAAGCGAAATCAGCAAGTTAAGGCAAAAGTTAAAAGTCTTGAAACACGTTTCAGTTCAGGAAGTATTGAAAATGAATCCAAGGATTATAATCAAAGAGACTTGTTTTGCTGGTGTCACAATAAATATCCTTGGCGAGGTTTATAAAACTACTTTTGAGTTAGGTCCCAGGGCATTGAACTTACAAGCGCTAAAAGAGTTAAAATATCAAAACAAAGGATACTGAGAAAAAATTCCCGTGTGTTGGAGTCCAACACACGGGACAATGTCTTTTACTGGGGGATGGGGAGGGGGAGAAATTTATTTTTTTGCATTGTTACCAATCCTAAAGTAGTCAAGATTTTCGTCGTGTTCAATTTTTTTATATCTGTGACTTGCTGCCTCATACATTCTGTTTATTATCGCTCTTAAATCGCTTCCTTCCGAAAGTTCATCTACAACTTTTTTGAGCTCATCAACGAATTCAAACTGGAATTCCTTTTCATCAAAACGGATTTGTTCTTGTAGCGAAGCGGGGATGTCTGGATTAATCTTTCTGAGAAGCTTTATAATAAACTCTGCAAACACATCCCTGACATCGCTTTTTCTCTTTGCTTCGGCAAGCTTTTCGCGATATTCTGTCTCAAGTTCATGTTCATACTTTACATAACTTAACATCTTTTCTCTGCTCTCCATACAATCCCCCCTTAACTGAGCTACCACAAGATGGAGAACCCGCCTTTAAATCTACACCTAATGTAAAGAAACTCTTTGGATATCTTTTCCATAAATTTAGACCTTTCATTCTCGAAAAACGTTCAAGAAAATTTTAAAATTGTAAAAAACTTGTGTGAAATAGTTCATTTTTGAGCTTGAGCTTTATTTTGAACATCGTTCTTATTTTTTCCCATTAGGTATGCATACCACGAGGCACCGAAGATTATAAGAATCATACTCACTATCTGTGCCGCCCTAAGCTTGCCTGCCATTAAGCTATCAAGTCTTAGACCCTCAATCCAAAATCTGCCAATGGAGTATAGAACTAAGTAAAGTGCTGTTGTTTCTCCGAACTGTTTTTTTCTTTTTTCCACGATGAAGTATAGTATTACAAAGACTGCCAAATCCCAAAGGCTTTCGTAAAGGAATGTGGGATGAAAATGTGTATTCATATCAAATCCAGGAACTCTCTTTTCTGGGGGAACGTACATTCCCCACGGTAAGTTAGTAGGTCTTCCATAGGCTTCGTAATTGAAGAAATTTCCCCATCTTCCGATTGCTTGGGCAACTGGGAGAACGGAGGTGAAAAGGTCAGCAGCGTGGACAAAGTTGAATCTTTTTTTCAACTTTGAATAAACGTATATCGTTAGTAGTGCAGCAAAAAAAGCTCCATGTATCGCAAGACCGCCATGCCAAATCTTCCATATCTCAGAAGGATATCTCGAGTAATACGACCAGTTAAAAGCAACATAGTATACCCTTGCTCCGAGGATTCCAAATATAACCCCCCAGAATAAACCCTCGTCGAGGTCTTCAGGGGTTATAGGATAGTTCTTTAGTCTTCTTCTGGCAAGGAAGTAGCCAGTGAATATCCCAGTAGCAATGCATACACTATACCATCGAAGCTGAAAGTTTCCAATTCGGAAGATATAGTCTCTGACAATCAGTCTTCCTGAGAAAACCTCTCTAAGAAATAAAAACAAAGCAGAAACGACAGCCAGCAGGATAACAAAAATAACTACAAACCTAAAAAGTTTGTTCTTTGCCACAACTTCTCCCCCTTTTTTAAGCTTTCGATTTTTCTCATGATTACATTTTTCCTAGCTTCACTTATCTTTTTGCCTCTTTCTCAAATCCCTTTCCCAGAGTTGTTGGTAAACATAGCTTACTTTTGATAGTTTTTCTTTCACGGAGTCATCAAAAGGCAAGTAACGCCAGAATATTTCACGCACTGGTTTGTCGAGTTTCTGTATACCGTTTGATTCTTTTGAAATCCACAGTATGTAATCCTTAATGAAGTATTCTGCTGGTTGACCTTTCAGTTTGTTTTCTTGAAGGTACTGGTAGTATTCGCCTGTTAAACCTTCTTCCATCCATCTGCCGAACGAAAGTTCTTTTTCTAATTTCCATCTGTATTCCCCAAATGCCTGGAAAAACGGGTCCGTGCCTTTTCTGGAGAAGATTGGAACGACAATTCGGCCTCGTCCGTAGATATTTACCCCTTCAATAGGTTCCCAGCAAAAACCATTTTCTCCGTAACCTGGCACCAAAATAACATAAGGTGGCATGTAAACTTCCGTTCCTTTTATCGTTCTTTTCAATGTTGTTGGGTCAAGTAATTTAAATTCCTCGAAAAGTTTTAGTGAGTATTTCTTTGAAAATATCGAATTGACTTCCCTTAGGTAATTTGTCGTGAGCGCTGGATATTGGATGCCCAATTTCCCAATAGCCTTTTTAACCATCTGCCTGATTACTTGTGGTTCGGTAAAAAGAGAAGTGGTTGTATCTTTCGATGTTTGTGGTATTTGCTGAATTGATGAAGTTTGTTCTTTTGCTTTGTCGAGGGTTTCTTTCAAAGTTTTTATATCGTTATCCAGTTTTTTGAGTTTCCCAATACTTTTAATTATCTCATCGAATATGGTATACACGCCCTTTGTGTATGGACCTTTGCCTTGCACACCTTTCACAAGGTCCCTCAGTTTTTCTTCCTCTATGCTCCTTTCAAAAAGTTTTCTCTCGTATTCTTTCTCAATACATGTGTAATCGAATGTGCGCTTTTCTTGTTGCTGGTCCTGAATGACTTCTTCGAAGGTTGATGGTGGTATTTTTCCGCTTTTCACCGAAATTAGCCATTCATCAACGTAGTAAAAGGTGTCATCTGAAGCTGATGATATGCATTCTTTGATTCTTTCTAAGTCTTCTTTGGTTAGATACCTTGGGTCAACTAATCCAAGGCGTATGAAAAGCTTTTGTTCGATAGGAGATGTTTCTTCTAATTTCTGCGCAATGGCTTCGTAAACTTTCCAAAATACTTCAGTGAATTGCTCTTTGTATTCTGAGAAATTTTCTTCGTGCAGTCGCTTTATCGATAAAAATTCTTCTTTTATATCATCCTGAATGCCTGAGAAAAGTTTGTCAAAGTATTCTTTTTCTTCCATCTTGCATTACCCTTTCCACACAAGTTTTAACTTGTCTTTTGAAAATTCAATGGTGTAAACGTTTCTATAACCACGTTCAAGTAGCTTTTTTGCCATTATTTCGCCATTTTTGAATGAAGCAACAAGGTAAGCATCGGCTGAAATCCTTGTTTCAAGAGGTAAAACAACTATGCCCTCAATCTTGGTTCCAATCTTTTTTTCATCCTCATCCAGGAAGGCAACGATGTTGTGGGATTGCCTTGATGAAATTAAATGCACCAACAATTTGCCCACAACACCTGCTCCGTAGATACATAGGTCCCTTTTGCCAGCGATTTTCAGGAAGATGTCTGCGAACTTGAGTTCGATATTCTTATACATCTGCGCAATTTCTGATAGGTAACCCAGTCTCAGATAGTTTAACTGAATAAGTCCTGTGTTAGTTAATTTGTAGGTTCTATTTACCTTTTCGACTAACCCTTCTTTCTCGAAGTCCTTCAAGTATTTATTCACAAGTGAAGGCACAATCCCTGATTTCAAGGCTAATTCAGAATGTTTTGTTATACCTTCTGACAAAGCTTGGAGAATAGCCATGCGTCTAAAAACTGGAGAATACTCGAAGAACACATATTCACCGTGATACTCCATGTTTTTTGCTTGTTCGTCCATTCAATTTCCCCCTAAAAATAATTAAATAACAAACGTTTCCAGATCTGCTTTGAATCTTTCAATTTCATCTTTTATGTTGGAGATTGCTTCTTCCAGTTGTTCTATTCCAGAATACAACTGCTCAACTGCTTCGTGTGCAGTCCTAGATGCGTTCACTATTTTCTCAACGTTCGTTGTAGATGCTTGTGCTACTTGCAGGATTGTGTTGAGTGATTCTCTTACCGAAGTTAGTCTTTTGGTGATTTTTTCTGTTATAAGTGTTGTTGATGTAACGATGTTTTCTACGTTTTCAAGTGACTGTTTACTCTCTTTTGCAAGATTTCGTGCAGAATTGGATAGTTCCATAATCATCTCAGCAATCCGTGATAATCCTTCTCTATCAATGTTCTGTTTGCTTGTTTCGATAGATACGTTTATTGCTAAAACGGTTATACTATCTGAAATGTCTGTTATCTTATCGGTTAGTTTTCCAAGAGATTCCGTAAGCATAGCGAGTTTTGAAGTGTATTCGGTAATCTGTTCGATGGTGTTGGTGAACTCGTTGAGACCGTTGATTGTTGTCTCGGTTTCTGCACGACTTTCCTCTAAATATGCGGCAAACTCTTCAAGAGAACGGTCTACCTGAGTTGTTGCGCCTTCTGTGTTTTCAGCCATAGCCTTGATTTCAGAAGCAGACGAGAATGTATGAATGATACTTTCTGAGATATTTCTCACAAGGTTGTTTGAAACTTGAAGTTGATACCTCGGCCTTTTCAGAAGTAATTCCGCAACGAAAAAGCCAGCTACAAAGGTAAGTACGATAAGTATTGGAACAATGAATTTGAAAAAGCTTGAAAGGAAACTTTCAAGTTCACCATATAGTTCATCATGGCGAGCAGCATGAGCTAAATAGTATTTTCCATCGAAAGCAAAAGCGACGTATCGTTTAACACCTTCGTATGTGTATGAGTAGATTCCAACCTTCTTTGACTGTATATACTCAAACAGACCAGGAACGGCTTTCTTAATATCCAATCCTACCTTTTGCTTATCTGTGTGTTCAACAGTTATGCCGTTTTCATCGATGAGATAGTAATAACCAAAAGTTGGTTCTCTTTCAAAAACTTTTTGTGAGACGCCTGCATTTGTGATTGAAACGACTTCTTGCAAGAAGGATTTCGTGCTCACTTGTTCGACTATTTTGTTGACGCGTGGAATAATTATCGTAAGCAATATACTACCCCATGCTATAACAAACAGTGAAACGGTCAGTGCGTAACTCCAAGAAAGTCGCCATACTTTCTTCATTGTCTGTCCCTCCTTGTAAGTTTAATAACCTGTCTATTTTTGGCTACAACTTCTCAAGGATTTCACCAACACTTTCGCCATTCCAAACAAATAGGTTCGTTCCCACTTCAATTTCTTTTAAGTTCTTATATTCTTCAGATTCATTAAAGATAATTTGGAATGACTCTAACTGTTTTTGAACTTGTGTTACGTTTTTTCCAAGTATTACAACCAAGAACTTGCCTAATTCTATCCTTGCGATAGTATCGGAAAGTTGCTCTTCAAGGAATTTGACGAAGGTTCTCAGCAGTTGGTTTGTGTAATCTGTGCCTTTCGAAGTGTAGAGTTTTCTTAAGTTTAGCAACTTAATACTGACAAATGAAAGCGGCAGTTGGTTCCGTTTTGAGAAATCGATTAAATTTACTATTTTTCCAGTTATCGCGTGCCTGTCGTAAGCCCCGGTTATCTCTTCTAATTCTTTCTGACTTCCGAGTAGCTTATGATAGTTTATCAGGTCAAAAATCAGCGAGATACTGTAATTTGCAAGAGCAAGAATTCTTTCGGCAACCTCTGGAACTTTTGGATTTTCTATGATTATGAAACCTATAGGTTCTTCTTTTCTTGTTATCACTTCACCTATAGCATTTTCTATCTTTCGTTCTGTACCTTCATAGTAAACATCAATGTATTTGAAGTAACTAAAGAATCTAATTTCTTCCGCTTTCTCGAAAACCGAATTGGGATTTGAGAGTTCTTTGTTTCCAAATGCATAAACTCGTGCATGTGAGTATGTCGAGACGCAAGCGTAAAAGTTATCAAACTCGAAGAGCTCCGTGAATAGGTTGTATATTTTCTTCATTACCAGTTTTTCGTCGTAAATGTACTCGGAAAGTTGAAGAATTTCTTTTGTTATAGTTGAATCACGAAGGCTTTCTTCAAGTATATCAACAAGTTCTCCGAATGGCTCAATGTGGAGTGTGTAAAGCTCTCTCGACCATTCCATGGAGAATGGTTGAGCTACGAATTCTAAAACCGTTCTTTCTATTTCACTTTGTGGTGCTGTCTTTTTCAGAAAAGCGTTAGCACCACTTTTCTTTGCCCAGAATGGGTTTATAGTTTCTTCAGCGCCTGTGAGAATCATTATTCCAACATTTTTAAATGTACTAAAGCTCCTGATAAATCGTGTGAAATGGACACCGTTTAATTTTGGCATCACGTAATCTACTATAACAGTATCAGGAAGGAAAGAAAAAAATCTATTAAGTCCTTCAAGTCCGTCTTTCGCAACCTCAACGGTGTATCCGTGAATTTCCAGAAGGTTTTGTAAATAGGTTCTCCAAACCGCAGAATCATCAACAATAAGAACCTTTTTCACTTATTGTCACCACCTTTACCTTTATTTTTTAACTTTTCATGCGTTGGTGCCTTTTGTTTGTTGTTTTACCTCAGCGTTAAACATTTTAAGCATTTCCTTTATTTTTTGAATCTCCAGTTTTTCGTACCGCTCTCCAAGTTGTTTGGCAATATTCTCAGGGAGGTATGGAAATTTTGGAGTTCTTTCTATTATAAAATAGACACCTTTCTTTTTTAGCTCACTAACATGTTCTGCACCATCGCCTCCTAACCCGCCAAGGACTATTACTACGAAATCTTTGTTGGCAAATTTCTTCATTGAACTGAACAGAATAGATATGGAAGGATGAATCGTTTCTTTTGAAGTGGTTTCATCAACAACAGTAACGGCATTACCGCTTAGAAAAATCAGGTCTTTTCCGCCTTCTGGTACATATACTCCAGGTTCTAAGAAAACAGGTCCTTTTACTATTGTGGCTTTTTGATTTGTTTCAGAACGTATATGCTGTGCAAAAGTTTCTATTGCACTACTTGTAAAATGAATATTAACTATGACAGGAAAATTCAATTCCTCACCGAGTTTTAGTATCTCAACAGCTTGCGAAGGACTTCCTGCTGAACCAACGATAATTACTTTCTTTACATTAGTCATATAACATTCTCCCGATTGAACGAATTATGATTTAAGATATCGCAAAGGTAATTCATATTAGTTATTTTAGTCCTTTGCTGAGAATCTACGATGTTCAAGAACTTGCACACGGAAATTCTCAATACTTTCCTTTTCCCAGCAATTTCTCACAGTTTTAAACATTACTGGATAAACCTTTCAATCAAACGTACCAATCTTTCAGGTGGTTCATCTTTTGAAAGGTACGCGTTCGCTCCGACTTCTAATCCCTTAGAGAGTTGTTCGCTTGTAAGAGTGCTAAAGATTATTATCGGCACGTTCTTGTTTAGCTCCCTTATTCTCCTTGTTGTTTCAAAGCCATCAATGCCAGGCATTTCAACATCGCATACAATAACATCCGGGTTTTCCTTTTTAAATATTTCAATGCCTTCAGTTCCATTTTCCGCCTCGAAAACGGTGTAACCAAAGTTTACTAAGAATTTTCCGAGTATAGTTCTTGTTACCACAGAATCGTCTATAACCAAGACTTTGCGGACTTTTTCCGAAGGTTTCTGGAGTTTAAGGAATTGCTCCGGTGATATTATTGGCAAAGGATAGACAAAGATATTCTTTACGAAACCTTTTATCATGTCATAGCTTTCACTAGAAACCTGCCCATCGAAGATGCCTATTAAATTGCTCACTAAAAGAGCTTTGTTATTCTTCGTAATGATTGCGAACCGTGGCAATGTACAACTGAAGGTTATATCGTACAATTTGTCTTTGTGCTTGAGCTGTCCATCTTTGATTTCCGCTTTGCTAACGATTTCCAATATATCTTGTAAATCGATGCAGAACCGCAATTCATCAGCTTCTACAACGAGAACTCTCACCAAGAAGGTCTTGATTGGGAAATGGACGATAAATTTTGTTCCTTTGCCTGCTGCTGAAACAACTTCGACATCTCCGCCTCGTGCTGTTGCAAAGTTTTTCACAACATCGAGTCCTATACCTCTGCCTGCTGTTTCATCTGCCTTGTCTTTTGTAGAAAAACCTGGGACAAAAATAACTTCTTCCGGTTTTAGATTACCCAACCCTTTTTCTATAGCTTTTTGCCTGATTTTTTCAAATTCCAATCCTCTTCCATCGTCCTCAATTTCTAAGAACAATTCGTTACCCTGCACATAGCTTCTGATTATGATTCTTCCTACTTCGGGTTTTCCTTTTTTAGTACGTTCCTCTGGCAATTCTATACCATGTGCAATAGCATTTCTAACCAAGTGAGTTAGCATATTCAAAAGCATTTCAGAATCTTTCTTTTCGATTCTTTCTTCTCCTATCTGGAGTTCGAGTTTTACTTTTTTCTTGTTCGAAAAGGCTTCTTGCATAACCAAGACTTCGAAGTTCGCAAGGATTTGTCTTAGCTTGACGTAGAAAGTATTTTCAAGTATAGATACTAGCTTTTGTTTTACAAGTCGAATTTCGCGGAGTGCGTTTTGTATATCCTCACGCATTAGGCTGTTTTCTGCGCTCAGTGTGTTTGAGAGTAACTCTTGAAGTAGTTCAGAAGGGATGGTTTCGCTTGAAGTTACGTAAACTTTTGCTTCTGACTGTATTTTTCTACCCTCTAGGATATCTACATAATGCTTTAATTCATCATCTGTGAGGTCAGAATTTTTTTTGAGAACTTCTGGAACCACCATGAGTAACTTCAGCATGAAGTCTTCTGTTATCACATCTTCACCGTTCATTTGTCGCTTGAAGTAATCTTCGATTTTGTGGAATAGTTGTTTAAATTTGTCGAAACCTACGAGGCTTGCAGAGCCTTTTATCGTATGAAAAAGGCGATAAATCTCATGTATCGAATTTGGGTCCTTGTTTTCAATGAATGATTTAATCAACTCTATCGCTTCTTGCCCTTTTTCGTTCAATTCTTGAAGGAATACTTCCAAGAAGTCCATACCATCATCCCTTTGTATATTTTTTGCTTTTATTCGTTGCTAAAGGTAGTTACGACTGCTCAAGGATTTTGTATATGCCTTCCAGAGTTTCAAGATACGTTTCGTTAGAAGTTTCTTTTCTCAAAATATTACCATCTGAGATGGCTACCCTTGAAGTTCTATATGCGACGTTTTGAGTTATTACAACGAACTTCCCAGTGTCGATATTTTTGACGGGGATAATTTTATTGTAATCTATAAATCCATCCCATTCTTCTGTTTTAAAGGGTGTAACTACATCGGCAGAGAGGATATTCAATACGTTTGATAAAGGCATCGCAAACGTGTTACCAATTATTACATATTTGTTTTTTAGTTCTCTAATGTGTTCTTTTTCCTCGTTTTTTCTGTCTTGTTTTACCACCCGTGCTGTTTTGGGAAGGGTGACACAATATGTGTTGTAAACGTAATAGTGTTGTTGCGTGCTGCCTTCAGTGGCAACAATTACTCCGCTGTATTCACTCAGCCTTCTGAACTGGTCGTCTTTATTTAACGGAGTATCTGGCGCAAATGGGATAGGAACTGCTTGGGCTTTTTCGATGATTCTTGTGACACCGAATGCGTATTCTTTTAATATCAAATAATATTTGAACACAGGTACATCTAAGCCACTGTGTGTTACAACAGGGTAAAGGAAACCATCGTGCAATGCGAAACCGAAGACTTCTATCTCCTTTGGTGCTGGAAATGCAACGTCGCTGACGCCAATTACTAAGCTTGCATCTATCGCTAACCGGACAACTCCGTTTTTGTGTTCCACCTCACAAAAATAAAACTCTTGTGACATCGCACCACCTCTTTTATTTCTTATATTTCCTTATTCAACTTTGTTCGAAAGTCTAAAGCATGTTTGATTTGCCATATTTCGTCATCTACACTGTTTAAAAAAAGAGCACGTTGCAACGATTGTTTTGCATCCTCAATATTGTTTAGCTCAAGTTCAATCAACGTTTTGTATTTCCAAAGCAGGTAGTTTGTTTGGTATTTCTTACAGGATTCTTTTACGATATCGTATGCCTTTTGAAATGCCTTTTTTGAAAGATATTCTTCAACTAACTTGATACGCTCCTCTAATTCTATCCCCTCAAATGTTTTTTTGAGTAGTTTGGCAATTTCGATTTCTTGCTGTTTTTCACTTTCGAGTTTTTCGATTTCTGTTAACTTTTTGTGCCTTCCCAGGAATGTGGATTTAATTGTTTTGATTTCTGTATGTTGACTTTGTTTTGATATTTTTTTATAGAATGTTCCCACATCGTTAAAAGCTGGTGAGAAGTGCTCCAAGACTTCTGGGAAGTATTCACCCGCACCAAATATTAAAAATCCATCATCTTTAAGCAGTGAAGAAATTTTCTGTATTGCCTCATCGATTCGCTCAATGTAAAGCAAGACACGTCTTATAAAAATTATATCAAATCTTTCATGCTTTCCTAAAAAACTATGTCCAGCATCTAAAATATTGCCGTGGAAAAATTCAATGTTATGTCTGTATTGTTTTTTAACGCAGTATTTACCATCTACAACATCGAAATATTTTTCTATCTGTTCTTTTGAAAGAAACCGCACACTCCAGAAATTGTAGCAACCCACCTTGGCTTGTGATATTCTTTGGAAATTGACATCAATACCTTTTATGGAACACTCTACCCCAGCTTCGTTACAAACTATCGCAGTTGAGTAAACTTCCTCCCCCCGAGAACAGCCTATGGAAAGTATATTCCACGAAGGTCTTTCTTTGAGTATCTTTCTCAGTTTTTCGAAAGTTTGGATATCTCTGAAGAAATACGACTCTCCTATTGTTAAGTTCTCCAAAACAATGAATTCAAAAAGCACGGGTGTCAATGCTTCAGAAATTGGTTCGATGTTTTTTATGAGTCTTTCAATGTGAATTTTTTGAGCCTTTATGCCGTGCCTTTTTAGGATTCCTTCAATCTGGTTTTTAAGCATTGCGTCTTTTGAACCTTCAAACGCACTCGAGATGTTAAGCATGTTACCATTTCCTTTCGTAAAACTTTATCAAAAATAATTATACCACTTTTCAGATAATTCCAAGCTGTTATCGGATTAAATCATCTGTAATTATTTACGTGTTTGTGATATACTTTCAAAATAGAGCAGAAGTAATTCTCAGGTAACCTTTAGACGATGGAGGGAAATTAATGGATACACGGCAAGTAAAGAACGTTGGTGTGATAGGATACTCGGGTAATCCTAAAGAAACTCCGGTTAAAGAAATTGCTGAGCTTTGTCTGAAACTGGGAGAGGAACTTGGCAAAAGATACAACGTGTTCACCGGAGGAAGAGATGGTGTGATGGAATTAGTTTCAAAGGGTGTGAAATCGGTTGGAGGATTTTGTGTGGGCGTGCTTCCTTGGGAAGGAGAAGATTCCAACGAATACAACGATGTGGTTATAAAAACGGGATTGGACTTTCAGATGAGGTCATTTATCCTCGTGAAGAGTGTTGATGCTGTGATATCTGTGGGTGGAGAGATAGGAACGGCTATAGAAATCTTGGCAGCTTATGCGAATAAAAAGCCTGTAATTTTACTTCGTGGAACGGGTGGTTGGACAGATAGAATCGCAGACGTTTTGATTGATGGAAAGTACCTTGATAATCGGAAGTTGGTTGAAGTATACCAAGCGAGGAGCGTAGAAGATGTTGTAGAGATCTTAGAAAGAATCTCAAAATGAAAACGCCAAAGGAGAGAGAAATGAGCATGCTGGGTTCAATCAAGTATAAATTGAAGCAGGTTTTAAAATATCTTCCAGTTGTGCTTGTGACGATTTTTTGGGGTGCGTCGTTTGTTGCTACGAAATTTGTTGTTAATGTTTTTGAACCATTCCCTGCAGCACTTTACAGATTTTTGATAGCACTGTTTGTACTTTTACCATTTACGAAAAAGAAGAAGATAGCAAATATTAATGCTTTTTGGTCGGGATTCTGGGGCATCACTATGTATTTCGTTTTTGAGAACACAGCGTTAAGGTATACCTCACCAACAAATGCGGCTGTTATTGTCTCAAGTGTCCCGCTTCTGTATGTGCTTTTTACTCACGTATTTCACAAAGTTAAAACGAATAAGTACCATTACTTGGGTTCTGTTTTAGCGTTTCTTGGAGTTGCCCTCGTTATTTTGAACGGAAGGATGATGAAACTTAACCCATTAGGTGATATTCTTGCGTTTGGAGCAGCGATTTCTTGGGTATTCTATACTCACTATGTGGTTAGAATAAAAGATGTGGTGGGAATTGACCAGACATTTTCAATCACATTTTGGGGTGTTGTTACGCTGGTCCCGTTCTCCCTTTTACAAAATATGCAAGCTAAATTCGAAATAAAAAGCATATTTAGTTTGATTTACCTTGGTATTGTTTGTTCTGCACTGGGGTATTTGTTGTGGAACAAATCAATTGAGGTGATAGGTGACAGAAAGACTACAAATTTCATATATTTCATCCCTCTGGTAACAATTATATCAGAGTTCATGTTGATGAAGTCAAAACCGACAATCTACAACATTCTGGGAGTGACAATGTTGATATTAGGATTATACATCTTTGAAAGGGGAGAAGAGTATGGCAAAGAACGATTTGGGAATTGACCTCGGAACAGCGAACTTCATAGTTTACCAACAGGGTAAAGGTATCGTATTAAACGAACCTTCTGTGGTGGCTATCGAAAGGAAAACTGGCAAGATTTTGGCTATAGGAACAGAAGCAAAAGAGATGTTCGGAAAGACACCTGAAGACAAAGTTTTGGCGGTTAAACCGATGAGGGATGGAGTTATCGCAGACTATACCATCATAGCAGAAGTGCTTAAATACTTTATGAAAAAGCTCAACAAAGGGTTATTTTTCAAATGCAACATGGTTATCGGCATTCCAACAAAGACAACGAGTGTTGAGCAAAGAGCAGTTTACGATGCGGCTTTAAAAGCCGGTGCAAAACGGGTGCATATAGTTCTTGAGCCAACTGCCGCTGCTATTGGAATTGGACTCGATGTGATGAAACCGATGGGGAATATGATTGTGGATATCGGTGGTGGGACTACAGATATCGCCGTGATAAGTATGGGAGGTATCGTTGTTGGAGATTCCATAAAGCTTGCCGGTAATGCACTCGATGACGCTATTGTTAAAGGGGTTAGAAGAAACTTCGGACTGCTGATTGGTGATACAACGGCAGAGGAGATAAAAATAAAAATAGGAAAAGTTCATCCGGACGTAGAAGATTTAGAATTGGAAGTAAAAGGAAGAGACGCGGTAACAGGACTTCCAAGAACAGAAGTTATCAACTCAACGGATGTTTATAAAATGATTCGACCTGTGGTTGACAACATCATTTCAAGGATAAAACTTGTGCTTGAAAAGACTCCTCCTGAACTTTCAGCGGATATTGTAGAACATGGGATTGTGTTAACTGGTGGCGGTGCACTTTTGAGAGGAATTGATAAAGCGATAGAGGAAGACATAGGTGTACCTTGTAGGATTGCCGATGAACCATTACTGTGCGTTGCAAAAGGGACTGGTAAGTTGCTTGAAGACGAAGAATTGCTGAAACATGTTGCAGTGACTTATGAAAAGTGATATTTGATTAAATTGGAGGGATTTTCTTTGTACCGTGGTGTGTATACAGCAGCAATGGGTATGCTTGCCGACGTAACAAAAATGGATGTTTTGTCAAATAATTTAGCAAATGTTGAAACAAACGGCTACAAAGCCGACACTCCTGTTTTCAGAGCTTACCTGACACGTGAGATATACCGTATAAAGCCTGAGCCAGAAAATAGAAGGGTCGAATTTTCAAAGGTAGGCGATGTCGAACAAGCTATCATCGTTGACGAAATTCGTACACACTACGCTCAAGGTATTATAGAACAAACTAATATTCCAACGCATTTGGCTATAAATGGTGAAGGCTTTTTTGCGGTGAGAAAAGGTAACGAAGTACTTTACACAAGGAATGGAGAATTCATTGCAAATAGCAATAGGCAACTGGTAAATACACAGGGGTATTATTTGCTCGATTCAAATGGTCAAATTGTTACACTCCCTGAGAATGGATACATCGACGAATCAGGAAATGTTTACGATGCCAACAGGAATATTGTTTCAAGAATAGCTATCTACACACTTCAAAATCCAAGAAAAATGGGAGAAACCCTCTTCACCGGTCAAGCACAAATAGTAAATGTAGATGACCCTAATTCGAATGTTAGGATTTTGCAAGGATACGTAGAAAAATCAAATGTGAATGTCGTGCGTGAAATGGTGAAATTGATAGAGGCTCAAAGACACTACGATGCAACATCGAAGGCGATAGTTGTTCACGATGAGTTACTGAACAAAGTCATAAACAACGTTGGAGCTCTGAGGTAATTAAAAGGTGAGGAGGGGTATAGATGATTAACAGTTTATACACCGCAGCAACGGGCATGTGGGCTCAGCAGTTCAAGATGGATACAGTTTCAAACAACATTGCAAACGTTGATACTGCAGGATACAAGAAAGTCAAAGCCGAATTTCAAGATTTAATTTACAGTTATTCAAAAAACGCAGGTGCCGCAACCGCTCAGAACTCAACGACACCAACAGGTATCTACGTTGGTCATGGAGTCAAACTTGCAGCGACGACAAGACTCTTTACACAAGGAAACATAGAAAACACAGGTAATGCGTTGGATTTGGCGATTAGTGGCGATGGGTTCTTCCAGATACAACTGCAAGATGGAAGAATTGCCTACACAAGAGATGGTCAGTTCAAGATAGATAGCCAAGGTAGAATTGTAACAGCAAACGGTTTGCTTTTATCACCTGCCATTGTGGTACCACAAAATGCGGTTTCCCTTACTGTTTCACCGGACGGTATAGTCTCTGTTGAGTTACCTGATGGAACTATCCAACAACTTGGTACGATAACTTTAACGCGGTTTGTCAACCCAGCAGGGTTAAAATCGATAGGAGATAACTTGTACGTAGCGACTGCGGCAAGTGGTGAACCAATTGAAGGGACTGCTGGTCAGGACGGATTTGGAACCATTATGCAAGGATACGTGGAAAAATCAAACGTAGATGTGGTTAAAGAAATGGTTGACATGATTACCGCGATGAGGGCTTACGAATTTAACTCGAGGTCCATCATGACGGCAGACCAAATGCTCCAAACGGCAAGTAACTTGAGAAGATAATAACTTGGCCTTGTAAGGCAAAAATAATCCAGCCCCCGAGGCGTATGCCTTGGGGGTTATTTTTAACTACGGTTTGGTAGTTTATACATCGAAATATTGTGATATAATATTGTGGAATATTTTGAGAGCAAAAGGAGGAGCAAAGAGTCGTGAGTGGTGATGAGAAGATTTTCGATGATTTTGGCAAAGATAACGAAGGATACAACCAAGAAAGAAATGAGGCACAAGAAAGGGAAAGAGAAGAGCTTATACGAAGGATAGTTGAAGAAAAAGGAGAGAATGCCTACGATGAAATGATATCTTTGCTAGAGAAGGAAGATGACGACCCGGAAGTAAGAGAAATTGTTACTGAGGTCTTGTACAGGTTAGGTGATAGGATAGCCTCGAAATTAGAAAAAACAATTAAAGAAAAGATAAAGAGCGGAATAAAGAACGATGTGCCTTTGCTTTACTTAATAGATTTGGCTGGGGATTTGGGTTTGAGAAGACTGGTAACTGATATCACAAAGGCGTTGGAATTATATGATTTGGAAGAGGCACAGTTGGTTATATACGAGGCCTTAGCAAAACTTGGTGCTGGAGAACAATTTTACCCACTTCTTAGATACATGCTTTTGGAAGGTGAAGAACGATTTATGTTCGGCGCACAAGTTGCGATAGTGCTTTCATACCTTGATATTCCCGAGATTATAAGCGATTTGGTTCAGGCAATCGATAGTGGGGACTTCAAAGGTGAGGAATTAGAAACCATCAAGCAAGCATTGAGTAATATGATAAATCTACATCCGAGTTACAAGGAGATTCTTATAACACTCGTTGGTGAGGACAATTTTGAAAAGTATGTGCGTTAATTTCATAGTGTGATTAGTGTAAAATTGTAGCTTTCAGCGTGGAGGGATGTGGTGTGTCGTTGGTTTGGGCAGCCATTTTAGGATATTTCATTGGAGCGATACCTTTCAGTTATATAATTCCTAAGTTAAAAGGAGTTGACATAACAAAGGTTGGTAGCGGGAACGTCGGTGGTACCAATGTGCTGAGAAATATGGGAACAAAATACGGTGCACTGGCGATGTTTCTTGATATTATGAAAGCGGTTATCGCTGTTTTGATATTCAAACAATTTGGAGAGCATCCAATGGTAATGGCTGGTGCAATGTCTGTCATTGGACATTGCTACTCCCCGTTTGTTAAATTCAAAGGTGGAAAAGGTGTGGCAACCACACTTGGAACGTTCTTTGCAATATATCCTCAAGCCGGTATGTTTGCACTTGGTGTGTGGATTGCAATTGTTGCAATGACACAGTATGTCTCTTTGGGGTCGATAATTGGGTTACTTGCGGGTGCGTTTTTTGCACTTGTTTTCAAAAAAGATTACTGGGTGGTTTTCTTAGCTCTCGCATTGTTTTCTGTCTACAGACACAAAGAGAATATAAAAAGGCTCTTGGATGGCAACGAGAGAAAAACGAATGTTGTTGACTATTTCTTGGGTTGGATGGACAAATATGAGCGTAAGGGGAAATGAAACCTTGGACCAACACATGTGTGGAATGTATGTGAAGGTGCTTAATAGATATTTTCTACTAATCGGTTATCTTTTGCTACTGATAATACCAGTTTTAAGTTTGGCTGTTATTGACGAAGAAACAGCCAGAATGTATTTTACTCAAGCTCTGGAGAAAACCTACGCTGGTGATTTTAAAAGTGCGTATGAATTAGCACTTAAGTCGATGTCCGGTAGGATTTATGTGGAAGAATTGCCTCATTTTTGGTACTTAAGGGGTAGGTTGGCTATTATCAACGGGTTGGTGGACAAAGCTTTGGAAGATTTTAAAAACTTTACGGTGCTGGTCAGAAATGACGACATCAATAACTTAATGGAAAAGGTTGGATATTTTAGAAGACTTAATTTAGCTCCTTCTCAGTCATTTACACTGGGGTATATAGATTCGATAAAAGGAAACGTTCGGGACGTAGAATACTTTCAAACTCCAACAAGTTTAAGCGTTTATGGTGACAATTTTGTGCTTTTAGACCAAAAGAATAAGAGGTTGGTATTTTTTAAAAACAACAAAATGATGAAAATCAAGAAGTTTTCAAAGAATGTAAAGCAGGTGTTCTACAACAAAGATGGTAATCTATACCTGCTTGGTGAAAAGTCGTTATACGATGAAAATGAACAAGAAGTTTTAGGTGGTCTCCAAGTACCGTACATTGCGGGTTCAGACCGTTCCGGAACTATTTACATTGTTGATTTTGACAGGGTTATAAAATTCAACCCAAACAAAAAAGAGCGTGTTGAGTTTAAGCTACCACAAAGAACATTCTGTTTGGACGCAGAGCTAACTGTGAGCAGACTGTACATCTTGGATGCTTTAAGGCAGAAAATAGAAATATTTAGGATAGATACTATGGAAAAGGTTGATGAAGTGAAACTTCCGGAAAAGGTATGGTCATTTGAGGTGACACCATACGGTGATATCATATATCTTGGTAAAGACAAAGTTGTTGCAAACGGAAAAGAATATTCAATAAAAGATGTGGATTTCATAGAATATTCGTATCCTACACTTTTCGCTATTAAATGGAAAGAGAATACAGTTGAACAGTACTTCTTCAAAGATGACAAACCTGTATTTGTGAACATCGAATTAGTTTCATTTGATGAAGATAACGCATATGCTTACATCAGTGTTGAAGACCTTTTCGGTGATGAACTACATTACATCAAATATGCTTTGGCAATGTATGAACGTGAAGTTTACGTCCCAACAGATATTTACGCAGAGCAAAGAGATATTAGAAGTGTGAAAGTTGAAAAATGCACAGGTGAACTTATATCCTACAGGCTTCAAGGAGTCAAAGTCATTGGAGATTGTCCAATCCTTACAAGGTTTACTGGCAGTGTGGCAAGTGCAGAAGAACTTTTGAATAAGAAAATCTTGTGGGTTGCTAAGTGGACTTACTTGAAACCTGTTCCACCTGGAGTTATCAAACTTAGTGCAAAAGTGTCGTTTAAGGAGCAATCTTACTATGATACCATGTTCTACACTCAAAAATTGATACTAAACTCTATAGCAAAATCAAACAACAAATGACATTTTTACGATTTATTGGTGGTGGGTATGGCACAGATACAACAAGAGAGTGAAAAAAACGAAAATATAGAACTTCTACTTCAAGAGGCGATAAAACTAACCAAGGAAGGCAATTACGACAGAGCTATAGAAATCTATAATAAGCTTATACCTTACGCGATACCGGAAGTTTTTAACAACCTTGGTAATGTATATAGAAGGCAAGGGATGTTGGGTAGGGCTATTGAAATGTATAGAAAAGCAATACACATATGTCCGAACTTTTCTATCGCTTACTTCAATCTTGCGTGTGCACTTATGGAAGTTGATAGATACAACGAGGCAGTGATGTTTTTCGAAAAGGCGGAAAAGTTAGGTTTGAAAAGTTTTGATTTGGATGTCCAGCTTGCACTGTGTTATATAGCCTTGGGAAATAAGAAGAAGGCAAAAGAAAAGCTTTCTGATGAGAGTGTAAAAAGAGAGGTAGAAAAGTATGTGGAAGGGGGATTGGATTTGTGAGTGGTGTTAATATGCATGATTTGATCTTTAATATACAAAATCTGAAAGTGTTGAGTGAGTTTTTTGCATCAAGTTGGTATATCTTTGTCCCGTTTTCTGTGTTTGTTTTGCTTTTTCCAAATTTGGTCGAGGTAATTACACTCATTGCCGTTGGGTTAATGGTGGGTTATGGATATATCAGTCCTTCTGTGCTTAGCTTTTTGGAAAGATATCTCCTGCAGTTCTCAAATTCTTTGGAAAGTAATTTCCTAATTTACTCGCTTATAGTTTCGGTAGTGTTTGCTGTGATTTTCTATTCGCTGTATAAGTCACTAATTTTTGTGGGAAGTTTCATAATTTCGTTCCTGGTTGGGAATTTTTTACTGAAATCATTTCTGACCTCCTACTTGACGTTTCAGTGGTATATTTACTTGGTCTTTGGCTTACTTGTGGGGATGATTGGTGGTTTCTACGCGGTTAAAAACAGCTCTAAATTCATAGGACTAATAGCAACTGCGATGTCTTCTTTTATATTGGTTTCCATAGGCATGTTCTTTTTTGATAAGTATGTGTTTAATTTAAACAACACATTATTTGGATGGGCTACGTTTGTTCTTTCGCTCTTGCTCTTCTTCTTTAGAATGGCCAAATTGTGGGGTGTGAAGAGCAATGGGAAAAATTAACAGCAGTTATAGAAAGTCGGAGAATATATTCGTAAAACTTTTCAACGTTCTTAGAAGTTTGTGGTTACTTGTGGGTGCATTTCTTTACATATTCGTTTACGGCTCTATAGTTTTGCTAATTGGATGGATATTGGGGAAAGAAAAAGGGCGAAAGTTTGTTTTGAAACAGATAGAGATATTTGGAAGGCTTGCATTCAAGCTACTTGGTGTTAAGGTTTTCGTGTGTGGTAGAAAGCCTGATGTGAACACGAACTATATTGTTGTTAGCAACCATCAGAGCATATTGGATATCCCACTTATAATAGGATACGTTGGTCCAACACCGTTCATAGCAAAAAAAGAGCTTGAGAAGTTTCCAATGGTGAACGTTTATCTCAAGTACCTTGGTAGCGAACTGATTGATAGAGGAAATGTCAGGCAAACTGCAACAGCGATTAGGGAAGTTATGCGAAAGCTTAATGAAGGATATCATTTTGTGATTTTTCCTGAAGGCACAAGGTCACCCAATGGAGAAGTTTTACCATTCAAGCCTCGTAGTTTAGAGATTGCCTTTAAAGCGAAAGTTCCCGTACTGCCAGTATCTATTTGGGGAAACCATCTAGTCGTTCCAAAACATAAATTGATAGTCAGTGGTAATAAAACGGGTATAATGTTTGGAGAAGTTGTTTATCCAGAAAATTTCAAAAGTGAGGAAGAACTAAGAGCATACGTTGAGAACGTTATAAGACAGGGAGTGGAAAAGTTGAAAGAGGTGGTTGAAAATGAAAAGAGCGTTTGTTAAGGCGCTTGTGTTAGATAAGGTTTCGAATACACCTGTTGTCTTACTCGGGATAGAAAACACGAAGAAAATTCTCCCAATATGGATAGGTGCATGCGAAGCGAGTGTAATGGCTATAGCTATCGAAAAGGTACCATTTGATAGACCTCTGACGCATGATTTGATTGTCACTTTAGTTAATGAACTCAGTTTGAAAATTGAGCGGTTTGTAATCCACTCTATTAGAGATAATGTCTTCTACGCCAAAATCGTTCTCAGAGACCTTGTTGTTTCTGAACAAGAAGCTGCGGAAGGCATGAATCCATTTATAGAGATTGATGCTAGGCCGTCCGATTGTATAATACTTTCCTTAAAAACTGGTGCTCCGCTGTATGTGACAAACGAAATCATTGCAACGGAAGCAATTACTTTTGAAGATTTAAGCGAATCAGAAAATGAAGAAGAATTTAAAAAATTCATTGAAAATTTGGACATTAGCGAATTCAAGAAACTTTTGAATGACAATCCAGAAGATTTCACAAATTTTGAAGGTGGAGAAAGCGACCAGGATAAGGACAATCAAGATGACGATAACTTTGAAGATTACGACGACTGATTGAGTAATACAATCAGTTTAAAAACTTAGTGGGGGATTGCGATGCCGAAAATTCCGAAGTTTGATTTTTCAAAGCTCAAAGGTATTTTAGAGTTTGGGAAGGAAACTAAAAAGGAATCAACACCATCTACTGAAGCACCATCAAAGGAAAAGCCCTCAGGGGAAAAGGGTATAAAAGGGTTGCTTGAAAAAATAAAATACTTTATAAGCACGCTTTGGCATAGAAAAGTGCTTTTTTTCATATTTTTAGGTGTGGTTGTTCTCATCGTTGCTTTGGGAATATTGCTTTCACGTCCAAAGGTTCCTGAAACATTTTTATCAGAAGGAACGCAGACGGTAGAGAACTTGATTATTTCTATACCACCAGGTGCGTTTCCATACGAAAAATCGTTCAAGGTTAGGGTAGTTCCGGGAAATTCAGTTCAAGGAATGGTTAGTTCCGGAAATTTTGTCAGCCCTATTTACGAGCTGATACCAAACGATGGAAGATACGATATGGCGACGTTGCCCATAAAGGTTAGATACTATTTCCCGTCTAATCTGATTGGAAGTAACGATTCAAACGCACTCGCATTTGCGGGACTGAGTAGTGATGGCAAGGTGTACAATATAATCCCTGGAAGCTTCATAGACAGAGATAGTCGAGGTTATTTCGTTGAGGCGAGCTTTTTCGTGGTTCCAAAATGGCTGGGAGTTGTATCTGTCCCTGGAAAGGTCTTGCAAACCGGTATCCAAGAAGTTTACCGCGTGGTTTCTGCTTATCCCCCACTTCTTATTATCCCAGGCAGTGATGCGAATTTTGCTGGTTATTACCAGTCATCAAAGGTGACGCCTCTTTCGACATGGCAAGGAGTATTTCCAGACAGGTCGATTTACGTATATAAATACCCGCTGAACGACACGAAATCTTATAACTATACCCGCGCATTTAGAGCGTTTCAGCAATCGGAACCTATGCAAAGCCCTATTGTGTTTGAGGCGGAACGGTTAGCACAGGAACTTAAAAGATATTCCAATGTCCAGTTCGATGTGTTGGCTCACGAAGTGGGCGGACTTATACTTTATTATTGCTTAGCAATGCATCCTGAGATAAAGAATATTAGAAAAGTGGCTTATGTATCCACCCCGTTTTATGGTACAAATGTTGTGGACCCACGTTTGGCAACAACTATATATGCATCAAAGCCGTCAGCTGCCGCTTTGCTTTACAATCTACCGGAATCTGTTGTAGCAACGATTCAAGGCTATTTAAAATCTTACATAGAGGCCATTAATATCTATTACTCGGACATCTTACCGAATTCGGAGTTATTAAAACGTTTGCAGTATCTTCCTTATCGAAGTGATATACCAACAATAGCTTACATGGGGAATACCCCTCCTTTGTCGATTGATGTTAGTGGAAGCTTACTTGAAAAGTTCTATCCTGAGCTAACTTTGAATTTAGGAGATGGTGTGGTTACAAGAAACTCAGCACGGCTTCCGTACATGACGTTGAAGATATTTAACGGAAGTTGGAATGACTTTTATTCATCTGAACCATTCATAGAGGAGATAAAGAAGTTCTTTGCCTTTGAAATCCCAGAAATTCCTGCTTACAAAGACGATACGTTTGCAGAGCGGGTTAAAAGCGAAAAAGAGAAAATCCTAGAACGGTTCATTACCTCCGGCTCTACCGAGGGTTTCTACGTGGACGAATGGAAGATAGGTGATAATCCCTACATTAAATTCTTGAGAACCTACAACTATCCTGGCACTCAGGTTGCTGTTTACGGTGGGATAGTGTATACCGCTGATGAAAAAGGATTGTATGTTGCTGGAACGCGGGTATGGGAAGAGTTTGTGATAGGCTTGAAAGAAACAATCGAAGGAGTAAGCTATGGCACACAACGAAAGGTCTATTATCGAAAACTTGCAGATACAGTCACGTTTGAGCAAACTCCGGCAGATGATTTCATTGCTACAAAAGATTACGCCATCTTTGCCAAACCAAGGGATAACAATAAGATAGATTTTGTTGACAACACTGGCAATCTTCTGGCGACATTGCAAGGGGTTTATGGAAGGGTTATATACGACGGGAATGAACTGCTATTTGTGACAAACCGAGAGGTTTACAGGTATTTCTACGGTATCAAATACACTGCACCTTTAGGGTTGAGGAATAGTTATGATATAACTTATGCTATAGTAGCAGATGATTACATCATAGCGACAACACGTGCTTATGGACTGCTCGTTTTTGATAAGATGGGAAGGTATGCTTATGTTGGTGAAGGATGGATAGGTAACCTGGGATTGTATAGGTCTGGTAATTTCATCGTTGCCGTTGGCGACAGTTTTATAACGCTTATCGACTTTTCTGCAAGGCGCATTCACAGAATTGTTGAAGACGTTGCTGGCATAGTTTACGATGCAACCGTTTGGGAAGATAAACTCTATTTAATGACGAGTGAAGGACTATTAATCTATAAAATAGGTTAAGATTATAGATTTTCAAAGATTTGACACTGTGTGAAGGAGGTTGCCTTAAATGATACATTTGTTCTTAGCTCATTTTGTAGCAGATCACGGTTTTACTGATAACGCTAAGATAAGACACTACAAAGGGTATAAGCTTTTTGAACATATCATCTGGTCGATTTTTGCCCTTCTTGCTTTCACTTTCGATACGCTCTTAAAAAGTTCAAAAGGTACCACTGTTTTACTTATCATGATAGTAATCCACGTTGCTGGAGATGTCATAAGGACAAAGATTCACGATAGCAAAATGAAATTACACATCCTTGAACTCTCAGAATTAGTAATCGCACTTATTCTGAATTTTCTTGTGGCTGATTTGTTTGCCTATTCGTTTATCTCAAAGGAGTTTGCTATTTATTTACTTGGTATGGCTGTTGTGACAATGGCAGTGACTTATGTGTTCAAAAACTTTTACCCAGGTGACGAGAATTACAACGACCTAGATGGTATCTCGGAAAGATTAGCTTTTTACGTGTTCTTTCTTGGAAAGAGTTATTGGTTGGCATTTCTCTCACTGGCTTTGGGATTCCTTTACAAGCTTTGGAAACGTGAACGAATTAACATTCATACTTGGTGGATTAGTCCTTTATCGGCAATTGTGATTACAGTAATTTGGAAGTTTTTGATATTCTAAAGACGATATGAGAATACGGATAATCAGGAGGTGCTCTTTGTGAGGATTTCTTTGGAATGGCTTAATCAATATGTCGATGTTAGCAAAGAGGAAGTCTCAGAGTATTTACCAAAACTCGGGTTTGACATTGGAGAAGAAGGTCCTGCTTTCCCGCTCCATGGTCCGATAGTTGTTGGGCGCATTGAGAATGTTGAGAAGCACCCTCAAGCTGATAAATTGGTGGTCTGCAAAGTGAACATAGGTAACGAGTATAAGACAATATTAACCGCAGACCTTTCAGTTCAAGAAGGAAAGTACGTTTTTGTAGCACTCCAAGGAGCAAGGCTTGCAAATGGTGTAGAAATCCAGGAAAAGGTAATGCGTGGGGTTCCGTCTCAGGGAATGATGTGTTCTTTGGAAGAGCTCGGACTTGAACAAAAAAGTGAACATGTCTATATGACGGATGAAGAACTTCCACTTGGAGCAGACGTTATCAAAATGCTCGATTTAAATGACTGGTATTTTGAGATGGAGATTACCCCGAACCGTCCCGATGTGCTATCGTATTTTGGTGTTACAAGAGAATTATCTGCCGGGTTAAAACGAAAACCTCACTTTCCTATCCCAAGCGTAAAACACGCAGAGGGGAACGACAAAGTCGAGGTATACATTGAGACCGATGGATGCTGGAGATATACGGCGCGGGTAATCAGAAACGTTAAGGTAAGTCCGAGCCCTCTATGGATGCAAAAAAGGTTAATCGCATCTGGAATCAGACCTATAAACAACATTGTTGACATAACAAACTACGTGATGCTTGAAACTGGGCATCCAGTCCATGCTTTTGACCTTGCAAAATTGAACGGGAAGATAGTGGTTCGTGATGCGAGACCTGGCGAAAAGATGCTATTACTCGATGGCAAGACTTATGAATTTTCTGGCGGTGAGGTACTTATCACTGACGGTGAAAAGCTTCTCGCACTTGGTGGTATCATGGGTGGAGAAGAATCCGGTATATCGAGCAACACAACAGATGTCTTGCTAGAGGTTGCGATGTTTGACCCGGTCAGTATAAGAAAAGCATCGAGAAGATTAGGGGTTTCTTCAGATTCTTCTTACCGGTTTGAAAGAGGTGTTGATTTTGACGACGCGTTGTTCGTTATTGAAAGACTTTCACAATTGATTGAGGAACTCGCCGGCGGTAAACCTTCAAAAGAAATAGTGGATAACTATCCTCATAAAATAGAGCAAAGGAAAATATTTGTTCCAAAGAATTACACGAAAAGAGTTTTAGGTATAGATGTGAAACATATCGGTGACTACATTGAGCCACTCGGTTTTGAGGTAGAAGAAACGAAGGATGGCTGTGACGTTTACGTGCCGTCTTTCAGATATTTCGATGTTTCTCTCCCAGAGGATGTTATGGAAGAGGTAGGACGCATCCATGGATACGAACATCTTCATGCAGAGCCTCCGAGAATGGTTGCTATCGAGAAAGGAAGAAGCGAAAAACAGAAAAGAAGATTTGAAATCAAAAACCTCATGACTGCAATGGGTTTCAATGAAGCGAATACACTTTCTTTCGCTGCAAGTAAAGTTATAAATATTTTTGACATCAACGGCAAAGGTGTTCCTATAAGCAATCCTATTATTTCCGATTTCGATACGATGAGACCCTCTCTTCTTTACGGGTTGCTCGATTCTCTTTCCTACAACTACAAAAGACAAATGAAAGACGTGAGACTTTTTGAAGTTGGAAAGGTGTTTTCTATCTTTGATGGTAAACCTCACGAGCAAGAGGCTCTCGGGTTTGTTGCAACAGGCAGAGAATCGGTTAAGGACTACACTGACAAAAGAACTGTGTCGTTTTACACAATGAAAGGAGTCTTGGAAGAGCTCTTCGAGCAATTTGGATTGGAAGTTACTTTTGGAAAGATTGAGAAGAACGGCTTTGTTCCGACTGTGACAGCAGGAATTTACCACAAAGGACAATTAATTGGTTTTGTAGGTCTTTTAGACCCTGAGCTTGCAGACAAGCTCTACGACGTCAAAGACGAAATCTACGCTGGCGAGATTTATCTTGAGACCATCTATTCATCGGATGCAGGGAAAACTTACCAACCGTTACCGCAGTTCCCGTATGTGCGTAGAGACGTGTCTTATCTAATCCCCATCGGATATGAAATTGAGAACCTACTAAAGATTTACAAGGGCAACCCACTTGTTGAAGAGGTGGGTATAGACGACATTTACAGAAAAGTTGGCGATGAGTTCTACAGTGTCACAATTTACGCAAAGTTCAGATATCCGGAAAGGACACTGAGTGATGAAGAAGTGGACGTTGCACTTGAAGATATAAAGGAAAGGATTAAGAAAGAATGTGGTATCAATCCAAGATTTTAACAGAATTGGTGAATCGAACAAGGGAAAGGGGGGAAGCTGATGAATTTCAGTCCGAAAGACCAAAATGAGTTTGATAAAATCATCTCCATAGGTAGAGAATTTCTAAAATCAAATTGGGAAGTTTTGGAAAATTACACAAGCGACCAAAGAAAAGGGGTAGAGATGCCCCCTTTTGAAAAACCATTCCCACAAGATGCGTTCTTGATAAATCTTCCAGATTTTAATATTGACGAATTTAAAACAAAATCCCTCTTTGAAGCTATTGCAAACAGAAAAAGTCATAGAAAGTACAAAAACGAACCACTTAAGTTAGCGGAGCTCTCTTTTCTTCTATGGGCTACACAAGGAATCAGGTACGTAACACCTAAAGCTACGTTCAGAACGGTGCCTTCTGCTGGCGCGAGACATCCGTTTGAAACATACGTATATGTTGAAAATGTCGAAGGCTTAGAAGAAGCAATCTACAGATATCTGCCTCTTGAACACAGTTTAATCTTGCACAGAAAAGATAGATATCTGAGAGAAGAAATTATACACGCAACATTAGAACAAGAATTCGTTGGTCAAGCCGCAGCTGTATTTATATGGACTGCGATACCCTACAGGACAGAATGGCGATACGGTCCTGCTTCTCACAAGGCAATACTTTTGGACGCTGGGCACGTTTGCCAGAACTTGTACCTTGCTTGTGAAGCAATAGAAGCTGGAACGTGTGCAATAGCAGCCTATTCTCAGAAACTCATGGATAGATTCCTTGGTGTCAATGGACAAGATGAGATGGTTGTTTATCTCGCTCCCATTGGAAAGGTTCCCAAAAGCTAGTAATTTGGACATCTGGAGGCGGGTATGAAGAACGAAACTGTAAAAGAATATAACTTAAAAGACAAATTCATAGCTATTTTTTGGCTTTTAGTGCTCACATTTTTATGGGGCTTGACTTTTCCTATACAAAAACTTGTGTTAAATGAAGAAATCTCACCATTTTTGTATAATGCGATCCGATTTTGGATCGCAACTTTTTTATCGGCACTCGTTTTTGGAAAATCCGATTGGATACGTGGCACAGTGCTCGGCGTAGTGATGGCTATTGCTTACGCTACTCAGACATGGGGGTTAACAATAACAACGTCCACGAAAAGCGGGTTTATTACTTCACTATACATAGTTATCGTCCCGTTCTTTTCTTACATCATAGAGCTAGAAAAGGTGAGAAAACTACAAGTTTTAGGCTTTCTTGGGGCACTTGTTGGTATGTATTTACTGAGTGGAGGAATTAGTGGATACAATTTTGGAGATTTTCTCACAACAATATGCGGAATTATGTATGCGCTCCACGTCGTGTTAATAACCAAATTTTCACGGCAAGTTAATGAATATTCGTTGCTAACTCCCCAGTTCTTCACAGTAGCACTACTGAACACACTCTTCAATGTGTTCTACCATGGCAACGGTAACAAATGGAGTTTTTCCGTGACTGCAATCTTTGTTGCTACTTTTACAGCGATAACAGCCACAATTGTTGCGATAATAATTCAGGCGAAGTATCAAAAGGTTGTTGGTAGTAATGTGTCCGCTCTCATCTTTGTTGGAGAACCGTTATTTGCAATGATTTTGTCGGTTCTCATTCTAAAAGAACACCTGACCAATTCGCAAATTATAGGTGGTTTACTGATGTTGGTTTCAATAATCCTTGGCGTTTTGAATTTAAGTGAGAGGCAAGATGGTTGAATTTCTGCAAGGAAGAAACAGGAGGATGGCAAGGTGACGAAAAGGGTCGAAAATTTGATTACCAATAAAAATCGTGAATTATGGGTTGATTACGCCCGCGGTTTGGCATTGATATTGGTTATTCTTGCACATTCTCAGATTCCGTGGAAGTTATTTAGACTTGTTTCGTATGTCATAGTTGTCTTTCCATTTTTGACAGGTTATCTAATGAAAGATATGAGTTTTAAAGATTTTTTCGCTAAACGCATAACATTACTTATTTCATATTACTACATTGGACTGATTAGCTATATTCTTTGGATTTTACTTGTTCCAGAAGCTTTTAGAAAAGCTGATAATTTGACTTATCTGAAAAATTTCTTGCTTGTTCGGACAGATTTGCTTGATAAGATACCTCTTCCGATTGTGCCGTTATGGTATTTAGTTTTCCTTTTTGTAGCTGAATTCATGTTCATAACTTTTCGAAAACTTCATATACTCCCATATGCAATAGCTGTGGGGATATTATTGCGATTTTTTTATCCAGGTGCACTTCCTTTCAAAATTGATGTGGCATTTTCTGGACTTTACATGTTTTATTTAGGAAACCTTGCAAAAAAGAGAAGAGCAACACTCGAAAGATTCAACGGGCTAATCGGTTCTGTTGGTTTGATAACGTGGATGCTAGTTGCTTTGTGTGTCGATGGGACGTCGTGGAATGTAGATTATTATGGTACAAACCCACTCTTAACATTCTTTGGTGAAATTGGAACAGCAATGTGCTTTTTCTCAGTTGGAATAATTATTGAGCGCTTCGTAAACATTTCAAAAAATGCTAATAGCTTACTTCGAAGATTCTTTGCAAAGTATGTACTTGGCATTCCAAGGCTTTTCTCAGATAATGCGATATTTGCTTTTGGTTACCATATCTTAGTTGGAGGTTTGACCATCTTGGTTACAACGGCTTTAGGCTTTACCGTTACTGAAGAAACGTTGCGAGCCTACTGGTATATTGCTTTTGCTTTAACGTTTGGAGTAATGGTGTTATTAATGGTTCTTTTGCCAAAGCCCATCAAACTACTTTTAACGCAACCAGACTCGTTCTTGAAATGGCTAGAAAAAGAGAGGAGTTCCCGGAAATGATAACGATAAAGAATCTAACCATAGCATTCCCTGAAAAGACGCTTTTTTCCAATTTCAACGTAACCGTTCTAGCGAGAGATAGAATAGGGTTGATGGGAAAAAATGGCAGTGGAAAGAGTACGCTGTTGAAAGCGATAGCTGGAATTTTCAACGATTATCATGGTGAAATAACGGTCCAGGGAAAAGTACTTTACATGGACCAGTACAGAACATTTGAAGCAAGAACTCCTTATGAATACTACATGAAGGTGGCAGATACTCCAGAAAAACAAAAACAGGTGAGGAGCATATTGAAAGGATTAGGGTTTCCCGAAGAGGACTGGGAAAGGGATATTTCAACGTTTAGTGGAGGAGAGAGAACGAAACTGCAGTTGGGAAGACTATTTGTAGAAGCCCCAGATTTTCTTCTTTTAGATGAGCCAACCAATTTCTTGGATATAGAAAGTATTGAGTTTTTGAAAGAACTGCTGAGAAGCTTTCGCGGAGGATATATAATTATTTCACACGATAGGGATTTTCTCAGAAACACCTGTGAGAAATTTTGGGAGATAAACAACGAACGCATCTGGGTTTTTGATATGGATTTTGACAGCTACCATTTGGAAAGACAAAGGATTATTGAAACCCAAAGAAGACAACTTGTTAACATACAACGTGAAATCGAAAGACTGAGAACGATAATAGATAGGTATAAAAAATGGGGTAGGGAAAAATTCACAAAGCAAGCAAAAAGTAAAGAAAAAATGCTGGAGAAAATGCTTGAAGAATTGGAAAATATGCCCAACATGTATTTGGAAGAAGAGGAGAAGACCATAAGTATACCTGAACCAGACAATACAGGTTACGTTGTTTTGGAAGTTAAGAATGTTTCTTGGAACGGTTTGCTGAAAAACGTCTCGTTCACAGTATATCAAGAAGATAAGATAGCGATTGTTGGACCTAATGGTTCTGGAAAAACGACACTATTAAAAATTATCAATGGGCAAACCAATTACACTGGTCAAGTAACGTTCGGATACAACGTAAAAGCAGTTTACCTTGAACAATTTGTTGACCAACTGGATTTAGAAAACACTGTTTTCGATGAGCTCTTCGAAGAAATACCAGATAAACCAGACTACGTTATCAGAGCTTACGCAGGTAGATTCGGATTTCGCTCAGAAGATGTTTTTAAAACAATTGCAGATTTGAGTGGTGGAGAAAGACAAATACTAGCTCTTGCAAAGGTCTTGCTAAGAAAACCGAATATGCTCATTCTCGACGAGCCAACAAACCATATGGATTTGGAAACGGTTGAAGCGCTTGAATCGGCACTTAGAGAATATAAAGGGGCGGTTCTGTTGGTTTCCCACGACCTCGAGTTGATTAGAAATGTGTGCAATAGGTTTTTTACCATCAAAAATGGGGAACTGTTGGAATCTAACGAGCCGATATTCTTTTCCAAAGAAAAGAAAAAGGTTGAAAAAGAAAAAAACGTAGACTTCGAAGAGAAAAAGAGATTGAGAAATCAGTTGAAAAGCTGGAAAAAACAACTGGAAGAACTAAAAGAAAGAGAAAACGAGATAACATACATGATAAGTGATTTAGAAAATCGCATGCACAAAGAAGAAGATTACGTTAAATTGATGGAATTAATGGGGGAGAAAGAAAAATTGGAAGAGGAATTGCTAAGAGTAATGGAAACTTTCGAAGAAATCGAGAAGAAAATAAAGGAATTCGAGAACATAGAAGATTAGGCGGTTAGGAGGAGTTCCAATCATGAACAACCCAAAGGGTGAAGAATTAAAATTTCATATTGGTAGTAGTTTTGTGGTTGAGTTAAGCGGCGAAGATGTAAAGTACTTCTCCGAAAGGAGAATAACGAGAGCAGAACCAGTTACATTAGTATTTTTCTCTGAAAAAGCTGATGGTAACAACGAGAAAATCGGATTTGTTGAGTTTGATTTGAGAGTCATAAATAGAAATGCGTATATCACATTTTATGTAGCTCCACAATACCGAGGTAAGGATATTGGAAAGCTTATGCTAAGAAAAGCCTTAGAGTTTGCTTTCAAAGAGTTAAATCTACATAGAATCACAGCCGAGGTTTACGAGTATAACGAACGTTCACTGAGGTTACTTGAAAGTTCGGGGTTTAAAAAAGAAGGTATTCTTAAAGAAGCAAAATACCACAACGGAAGGTATTGGGATATAATTGTAATGGGCTTGATGGAAGAAGATTGGAAAAATAACGAAGAGTTTAGAAGGTGAAAGTATGAGTGGTAAAAGGGAATTGATAATTGGTGCGCACATGCCTATAGGTGGAGGTTTTGCAAGAGTTCCAAGAGAGACCGTGGAAATAGGAGGGAATGCGTTCCAGATTTTCCCACACAATCCACGTCAGTGGAACGCGAAGCTACCATCTGATGATGATGTGGTCCACTTCTTAAGAGACGTTAAAAAGTACAATCTGAACCCAGAGAATTTCATGTGTCACGCTGGTTATCTTGTTAACATAGCAAGCCCTAAGGAAGATATTTGGGAAAAGTCTGTTGCATTACTTATCACGGAAGCGAAGATATGTGCAAGACTCGGAATTAAGTATTTGAACATACATCCTGGAAGTCATCTGGGACTTGGTGAGAGGGAAGGTATAGAAAGAGTTGCAAAAGCTTTGAATATAGTTATGGAAAAAGAAAAGAACATTTATATACTGTTGGAAAACGTTGTTAAGAAAGGTGGAAACATAGGATACAACTTCGTGCAAATGAGGGAAATAATAAGTCTGTGCAAATACGAAGACAGAATAGGCTTGACGTTTGATACATGCCACGGCTATGACGCAGGATACGATGTTACAACAGATGATGGCATAAAGCAACTGCTTGCAGAAATTGAACGGGAAGTGGGAATAAAAAGACTTAAGTTTGTCCATCTTAACGATACCAAGAACGAACTTGGTTCTCAAAAAGACAGACATGAGAATATAGGAAATGGAAAGATCGGAGAAAAGCTCGAAGTATTTTTGTCAAACCCAGTGTTCAACTCACTACCACTGATTTTGGAAACTCCAGGTGACAATCCGGAACACGCAGAAGATATAGCAAAGGTTAAGGCGATATGGGAAAAAATAGGTAAATAGATTGCTGAGAAGTTAATCAAAAGAAAGTCGAGGTGTCGTTTTAGATGTCCTTTTCGAATGATGAAATGGAGTTTCACGAAAGATTCAAAGCACCCATCGACGTTGTGTGGAGGACATTCTATAACCCCAACGGTTGGGATCCATGGTTTACAGATGGAATGAAAATATACGAGGACAGTGGTGAGATATACTTTCGTTGGTTCAGGCTCACCGATGGTCAGGTCGTTACGGACACAGGTAGAATAGTTAGCGTGATTCACAAGCGTCTTTTTTCTTTTTGGTGGTATGAATACGAGGATGGTTATCGTTCTTTTGTGGAGATGACGTTTCAACCAACGGATGAGGATGAAACGATAGTGACAGTGAAAGATAGAACGTTTGTGAAAGATGAAGGAGAGCTACACATAAGGTATGGGTGTGCATACGGTTGGGGGCAAATGCTGTTACTTGCAAAAGTTTACGTAGAAAAAGGGCTTATACTTATATGAGCATTGAGAAGTGTTGAGTATATAAGATAGTGTTAACTTGTAGTGATGAAAGAGTATAAGTGTGAAAGAATGTGATTGATATTACCATTGTGCATTTTCCAAAGATTCTTCACTACACAAAATCCTTGAATATATTTCGCTAAGTTCTTCGTATTCTTCAGCCCTCGCTTGAGTCGGAAAAAGTCTTTCAACAATGAAAACTTAGATTCACACATGTTTTTACCGAGCGGTACCACTACGTGATTGATATTTTTAAACAACATCTTTACCGCGCTTTCATATGCACCAAGTCCATCAGTAATAAGTTCAATGCTTTTAGGTTTTGAGTTACCAAAGAACTTCTCGAGTAATACTTTGACTTGTCCCATGTCACGATACTTTGAGACATGCCAACAAAGGATTAAGTTAGTTTCATGATCAACTAATAGCCAAACATAATACTTTTGCTCTTTGAACACAAGGACAGTTTCATCAGCATGAACTGAGAAAACATTTTCGATGGTAAATGTTGGGAAAAGTACAGAGAATAAAGTACACAGTTTAATAACCCATTTGTATATTGTGACATGAGATACTTTGATATTAAGAGAATGAGCAAGAGAGCGATAAGACATATTGTGTTTCATATACAAAACGAAAGCTTTTAAGATGAAAAAGAGAGGAAAACGGAAGTGTTTAAATTTCTCAGGGATAAGAGTGGCTGGTTCAGGAAGGTTAAAAGGAACTCTATCTTTGGTATGACAAGTTCTACAACGGAAGACGACGAAAGAGCGACGGACTTTGTAAATTTGCATAGCTTTACCACAAGAAGTGCATTTGGGATAAGGGAAAGGGAAGTTTTTGTGTTTGCGAGAATGGGAAAGTTTGAAGGAATGATGGCAGAGTTTGCAAAGGAATTGTTGGTTACCGTATTTGTCGTGACCGTTTTTGTATAAGCTGGTGGAACCGCATTTGGGACAAGAGAGTGTTGAGTTGTTCATATCGGGATACCTCCTTGTCGAGAGTTGGTTGGGGGGTGTCCCCTCTTTATAAGGATAATGCGGTTTTTGGAAAGTTTCAATACTTTTAGTTAACATTATCGTATATAAGATAGGGGGTGTGTGAATGAGAGCCTCTATAATTCTTAACGGAAAGTCGAATGGCACAATGTATATAACTGGTGAACTCGTTGTCGCAGTTGATGGTGGTGCTGAAGAATTAAGAATAAGAAGGATAATTCCTCATGTGGTTATCGGAGATATGGATTCAGTTTCGGATGATACGCTCGAGTATTTCGAAACAAAAGGAGTTAAGATTTGCACATATCCTACAGAGAAAGACGAAACCGACCTTGAGCTCGCACTGAATTACGTTTTCAAACACGGAGCAACGGAAGTTGAAATACTAAACTGGCAAGGCGAAAGGATTGATATGATACTTGCAATGATAGGTTTAATGAGTAAATACGACAATGTGATAGCGATATCTGATAAGTGTGAGGTCGGCGTTATCAAAGCGGGCGAGAAAGGGACGCAAACCTTGAAAGCTGTCCCCGGCGAGATTTGGTCCCTTATACCTTTGTGTCATGCCGAATTTTCGATAGAAGGGTTCAAATATCAATTCAGTGGAAGTATGGATATAACAGCTCCAATAGGTGTCAGTAATGTTGCTTTAAGTGACTTTGTGAAGATAGAAGTGAAAAACGGTAAGGTGGTGTTCGTGCGTTGGAAGAAAAAGCCACTATAAAAAAGGTCGTAATATTGGGGGCTACGGGTTCAATAGGAACGCAAACGATCGATGTTATAAAACAACTTGAGGGTTTCAAAGTTGTTGGCATTTCGTTTGGTTCAAACATAGAACAGGCACGAAAGATAATGGAAGATTTAAAAATAGATTACTACGTTTCAAATAAAGATGTAGGGGTTGGAAAGCGCTTTGAGAATACGCAACAATTGTTGGAAGAAGTGGTTCCTGATATAGTGGTTTGTGCAATTCCTGGATTTGAAGGTGTTAAAGCAACAATTATTGCCTTGCAATATGCAAAGAGAATAGCACTTGCAACGAAAGAAGCTTTAGTTTGTGCAGGTCCTTTCGTTAAAAAGGTAGCCAAGGAAAAAGATGTTGAGATTATTCCTGTTGATAGCGAACACTCAGCGATATTCCAGCTTTACGAACCTCACATTGAGAAAATACTTATAACCGCTTCGGGAGGTGCGGTTAGGGACGTTCCTCTCAAATACATAGCGGACCTGAAGCCATCGGACATTTTGAAACATCCGACATGGAGCATGGGTGGTAGGATAACTGTCGATTCATCAACGATGGTGAACAAACTTTTTGAAGTAATTGAAGCGCACGAGCTTTTTGATTTGGATTATGACAGAATAGAGGTAAAAATCAACCGTTCAAGCTTCATCCACGGAATAGTCTTTCTTAAGGACGGGGTTATAAAAATCCATGCAGGTAAGCCTGATATGCGAATACCCATTGCTTACGCGCTTACTTACCCCGAAAGGAAGTATCATTCGCCTGTAGCTGATGTTTTAGAATTTGATCTTCAATTGTCTGATGTAGAGCGCGAACGTTATCCACTTTTCTTCTACGGATTGGATATGTTAAAAAGAAAAGACGATTTGCCGTGGAGAATTGCACTGAATGCAGCTGATGAGTTAGCAGTTAACGCGTTTCTTGATGGAAAAATATCATTCAAAGGTATTGAAACGGTAGTTAGAGAAACGATAGAGTGCATAGATTCCCAAAACATAATCATTACGTCTATAGAAGATGTCTACAAAACCGACGAATTAGCAAGAAGTTACGCTAAAGAATTCATCGAAAGGGAGGTTCGGAAATGAGCTTGCTTGTTAATATCATCGCTTTCATTTTGGTCTTCATCTTTATCGTAGTTGTTCACGAGTTTGGTCATTATCTTTTTGCAGTATTGTTTGGTGTTAAAGTTCATGAGTTTGCAATCGGTTTTGGACCGGCGATTTACAGAAAGAAAGGGAAAAAGACAGATTTCAGAATAAATGTTTTCCCGCTTGGTGGATACGTCAGACTAAAGGGTGAAGACCCTCAAGAACAAGAGGACTCTGATTCACTTTACGGAGTTGCAGCATGGAAGCGATTTTTGATTGTGCTTGCGGGACCTGTCTTTTCGATTTTGACAGGTTATTTGCTATTTGTATTGATAATTGCCATATGGGGATACACTCCGATAATAATAGATAAAGTCCTCCCTGGTTCACCAGCCGAACAGGCAGGACTTCAAGCAAACGATATAGTTTTAAAACTCAACGGAAAGTATATTTTCGATACGATGGATATGACCAACATTATACGAAAAGGTAAACCACTAACACTTGAAGTGCTCAGAAAAGACGCTCGAATAACTGCAAGAGTGACACCGGTACTTACTCAAAAAGAATATTTCTTGTACTTGAAGGATGTTAAGGGGAATATAGGAGGTAAAGTGGAAAGTGTTAACAACATTTCTTTTGAGAGATATATGGAAAGGTATGCAAAGGAGTATGTGACAATAAAATCGGAATTAGGAGAACTAAAAGGCTTGATAGATAACGTATCTAAAATTCCGGAAAGATATGCAATAGGGATTTACTATGGCCAGTTTTCTAATGTATTTGCCAAGGATAATGAGATATTTTCAAAAGGTGATACGTTATCTGAGGTTGAAGGTATGAAAGTTGAGTCAACAACGGATTTGATGGATATAGTAACAGCGTTGGGTCTAAAATCTGATGAGATTTATCTTCGAATCAAAGGGAATGAAGTTGAACAGGTTATAAGACCTTTACCAGCTAAAGTAAAAATTAGTTATATTTCAAAAAGCGGTACTCAAAAGGAAATCACAATTTCGAAAGAAAAACTCCTAAGTGTTCTTTCTATTCCCGGAGTATTTGAAATGAAAGCACCTAAAATGAAACCTCGAGGTTTTGAAGCTATTTTCGTAGCAATAGCCCGAAGCAACAGACTAGCATTGTACATTTGGAAAACGTTACCTGGGGTTTTTGTAGGCAGAAACATTCAGGATGTTTCGGGACCTGTTGGCGTTGTTCAAGTCATTGGACAAGCTGTGCAATTTGGTTTGGAGACAGTGCTAATAGTCGTTGCGGTGATAACAATAAACTTAGGTATATTCAATCTTTTCCCACTTCCTGCTTTAGACGGTGGCAGGATTATATTTGCGCTCGTTGAGATGATATCGAGAAAGAAGATAAACAGAAACGTTGAAAACCTTATACATACAATTGGTTTCTTTTTGCTCCTAGGATTCCTGTTCTTTATGACCTTCGTCGACATAAGTAGATTCTTTGTGAAATGATTGAAAAGCATGAAAGTCGGAAAGGTTGTGAAAACATTGATAACTAAGAGAATATCAAGGACGGTAAGGGTTGGAAATCTTACTATCGGCGGGGATGGTCCGATAATTATACAATCAATGACAAATACTGATACAAAAGATGTTGAAGCTACAGTAAAGCAAATAAAAACTCTTGTTGATGCCGGATGTGAAATTGTTAGAATATCTCTCCCAGACCTGGAAAGTGCGCGTAAAGTTGGTGTCATTAAAGAGAGACTGAGAGAACTAAATGCCGAAGTCCCGTTGGTTGGCGATATACATTTTGACTATAGGATAGCATTGGAGGCTATAAAACATGGTATCGATAAGATAAGAATCAACCCTGGCAATATAGGGAACGAATCGAAAGTTGCTGAAGTAGTTAAAGCCGCAAAGGAACGAGGTATACCGATAAGAGTTGGAGCAAACAGTGGGTCTTTGCCTAAGGATTTAGAGCACTTACCACCCGCACAAGCCTTAGCAGAAGCTGCACTTAGGGAAGTTAGGATATTAGAAAAACATGGGTTTGATGATATCGTTATATCTGTGAAGAGCTCTGATGTGATTGAAACAATAGAGTCTAACAGATATGTGGCTAAGATTGTAGATTATCCACTTCATGTTGGTGTAACTGAAGCAGGTACGCTTTACAACTCGCTCATAAAATCATCCATCGCTCTTGGAACATTGATACTTGAAGGCATAGTGGATACATTAAGAATCTCGATTGCTGGAGATCCGTTGAACGAAGTAATTGCGGCAAAGAAATTATTGACAGCACTTCACTTAAGAAAAGGTCCAAACGTAGTTGCCTGTCCTACTTGTGCAAGGACCGTTTTTGATGTTGAAGCTGTTGCTTTGGAAGTGGAAAAGCTTGTGACTAATGTGCAGGAAGATATAACAATTTCTGTTTTAGGTTGCGTGGTAAATGGAATAGGTGAGGGGAAGGACGCCGATGTTGGAATTGCTGGTGTTAAGGATGGGGTTGTGATTTTCTACAGAGGAAAGATAATAGGGACTTACAAATTTGACGAAGGTCTGATAAAATTAAAGGAATTGATAAATCAAATTTTGGCGGACAGAAAAGACAAAACGTGTTAATAGTTTTTTAAGGGGGAATGAGAATGAACATACTACTTGTAAACGATGACGGTGTCACTGCTCCAGGTATACTGTGTGCCGCACGGTATTTAAGTAAAGAACACTATGTAATCGTGAGTGCCCCAGAATCTGAGCAAAGCGCAGTTGGACACGGCATAACACTTAGATTTCCATTATGGGCAAGGAGATTGGATATAAACGAACCATTTGAGATGTATGCAGTTTCAGGGACACCTGCTGACTGTGTGAAAATAGGTTTGGATGTGATTTATAAAGAAAAAGGAATTGCCCCGGATGTTGTCATAAGCGGAATTAACCGAGGAGAAAACTTAGGAACTGATGTCGTTTATTCCGGAACAGTGAGTGGGGCTCTTGAAGGAGCGATTGCTGGTATACCTTCTATAGCTATTTCTGTAGCTGATTTTAAAGACCCCCTTTACGATACAGCAGCAAAGTTTCTTGTGAAATTTTTGAGAGAATTTAACTTAAAACTCATCCCTAAATTTACAGCTCTAAACATAAACGTTCCTTCGATACCTTACGAAGAAGTCAAGGGATGGAAACTTACAAGACAGAGCAAACGCAGATACGAAGATTATTTCGAAAAGCGTATAGACCCTTCTGGGCGTGAGTATTACTGGATGCTTGGTGATATAATAGAGGATGACCCAGACCCTAAGGCAGATTATAAAGCGTTGCAAGAAGGGTACATATCTGTAACACCAATAACGATATTCATGACGAACGAAAAATTGCTTGAAGAACTGGAGGGAATTTACGGTGAAGGTCAGAATTTTAGGTGATCCTGTTTTGAGAAAAAAAGCACAACCTTTGATAGATTTTGCTCAAGTTCGTGCTATCTTGGAAGAATTCAAGATGACCATGTATGCAGAAGATGGTGTGGGGCTTGCTGCACCACAGGTAGGTATATCTCTGAGATTTTTCGGTATGGATGACGGAAGTGGATTTAAGATGATTGTTAACCCTGAGATTATAGAACACTCTGACGAGAAAGAACTCGGTGAAGAAGGTTGTTTGAGCATCCCTGGGGTCTTTGCCGATGTGTGGAGATATAAATGGGTGCGGGTGCGATACCAAGATGAGCATGGAGTGTATCATGAAGAACTTTTGGAAGGTTACCCTGCTCGTATATTCCAACATGAATATGACCATCTTGATGGTGTATTGTTTATCGACCATCTCGATACAAAAACGCGTACAGCACTCGCACAACAGTTGAAAAAGATAATGGAAGAAAGAAGAAAAGAAATGATGAAATAAAAAGAAATAATAAGAAAAATTAACTTTTTAACCACTAATTGCACATTTTGGTTTTTTATGATATAATAACCCCAGGACCTTAGTTAGCTCGGGGGTGATGTGAATGGAGAAGAAAATAGTTAAGAATTTTACACTGACTTACGAACTTGATATTCTCAACAAAAAGATTAAGCTGAACGGAAATCCTGAAGAAGATTTGAAAGACTTTTTAGCAAAACTCAAAGCTTCCGATGACATTATTGCTCAGATGCTTTACAAAGACATCGTTGATAACGCAATTACAGAAATGAGAGTTATGGCATGGTCTGGGATGGATATCAAGGGATGGTTAAAAGAAGTGGGAGTAGAGGCTCAGGAATGAGTTGGAACTTTTTAGGAAAGGAACGAAATAGCAACTCACAAAATGTGCGGGCTAAAAGCCCGCATTTTTTTACGCTTTTTATGTTTTTATCAGTTATGATATAATAGTTTCAGAGCGCCGGGAGGTGATTTTTATGAGAAAGAATGAAGGGGACACCGAAAAGGTGCAGCCAATTTTAGTAGCTTCATTTGTTTTAGGTGTGACTTTTGTTGTTGGTATGGCTGTCTTCGGTTACTTTTTCTATATTTCAAAATTACCACAAAAGACACTGTCCGTAACGGGAAGTGCAAGGGAACTGGTTGTTTCAGATATTGCGAGGTGGTCGTCAAACTATTCGGTTAAAGTATCAGAACCTAAATTAAACCATGGGTTTAGGTTGATGAAGGAATACGAAAAGAGGGTTTTGGAGGCTTTTAAAAAGTATGGCATAGCTGATGAAGAAATTTCATTATCGGCGATAAGTGTGACAGAGCTGTATATGGAACCAGGGCAGGCAATGGAAAGACAATACGTGTTAACACAGTATATCAATGTTCAAACAAGCGATGTCAGCGGTATAGCTGAAAAAGTTAAGAATATCACTCAAGAAATCTTAGACCTTGGCGTAGCATTTCAAGCAAACCCTGTAGAATACTACTATTCAAAGCTTGCTGAGAAACGTGTTCAACTGCTTTCAAGTGCTGTTAGAGATGCCAGAAGAAGAGCTGAAGAGATTGCGAAGAGTGGAGGCTTGAGAATAGGCAAGGTAATAAGTGCAAAAAGTGGAGTGGTTCAGGTGCTTGCGCCAAATAGTGTTGAGATTAGTGACTACGGAACTTATGATACATCTACGAAGGAAAAAGAAATAATGGTCACAGTTAATATCACGTTTGAGGCGAAATGATAATTTGAAAGTTGGAAAGCTTTCAGAAAAGGGGAGGTTAAGGCTTATGAGGGATTATATGGCTGAATATAGGAAGTGGCTTGAAAGTCCTTACGTTGATGAAAAGACAAAGGAAGAACTTAGAGCGATAGAGGGTAACGAAGAGGAGATAAAGGAGAGGTTCCTGCTTGACTTGGAGTTTGGAACCGCAGGATTAAGGGGAAAGATAGGTGCTGGAACAAACCGTATGAACGTATACACGGTTTCTCAGGCAACTCAAGGTCTTGCCGATTATATAAACAGCTGCGGAGAGGGATACGCAAAACGTGGAGTGGTAATTGCCTACGATGTGAGAAGGATGTCGAAAGAATTCGCAAGGATAACGGCACAAGTGTTGGCAGCGAATGGAATACAAGTTTACTTATTTGACGACATTAGACCAACACCGGTTCTTTCTTTTGCAGTTCGGTATCTTGGAACTGCTTCAGGTATTGTCATTACCGCAAGTCACAACCCTCCTGAATACAACGGATACAAGGTCTATTGGGAAAAAGGTTCACAGATTACCGATGATATAGCCAAACCTATTGAGGAGAATATAAAAAAGATAACGGATTTTGGTATGATAAAGAAGATAGATTTTGACGAGGCGATATCGAAAGGATTAATAAAGATAGTGGGTTCTGAAGTTGATAATGCTTATTTTGAAAAGGTACTTTCTTTGGCTCTTTGTGATGATATAGACAAAAATATATCCATTGTTTATACTCCGCTTCATGGAACAGGTGGGCGATTCGTAAGGCATGTCCTTGATAAACGTGGGTTTACGAATTACTTTATCGTTCCTGAGCAAGAGAACCCTGATGGAGAGTTCCCAACAGTCGAATATCCAAATCCAGAGGATTTGAAGGCATTTAATCTTGCCCTTGAATATGCGAAAAAGAGAGATGCAGACATAATTCTTGCAACGGACCCAGATGCAGATAGGAATGCGGTTATGGTGAAACATAACGGGGAGTATATTGCGCTGAACGGTAACCAAACCGGAGCGTTGCTGATAGAATATCTGCTTTCTCAAAGAAAGAAAAAGGGGATACTCCCGAAAAACGGAATAATCATCAAATCCATAGTAACTGGCGACCTTGGTAAGCTCATTGCCAAGACATATGGTGTTGAGACATTTGAAACATTAACCGGATTCAAAAACATATGTGGGCTTGAAAATGAACTCGAAGGTAAGTATTCTTTCCAGTTCGGATATGAAGAGAGCATAGGGTATGTTACTGGAGATTTTGTTAGGGACAAAGACGGTGTGATGATGTCGATGATAATTTCAGAAATGGCTGCGTATTACAAAAAGCAAGGCAAAACCCTTATAGATGTTCTTGAGTCGCTATACAAGACCTACGGTTACTATCTTGAAGACAACTTTTCTTTGGTGTACGAAGGACTTAAAGGTATGGAAAAAATCAGACGCATCATGGAAGTCTTTAGGAAGAGGTATCCAAAAGAAATTGGAACGTTGGATTTGGTTGAATACATTGACTATTTGGAGCGCAAAGTGTACGATGCGAATGGAAACTTCATCGGGGAAGTTGAAAAGCATATCCCCGCTTCAAATGTACTTAGGTTCTTCCTCAGTGATGGTTCGTGGTATGCGATAAGACCATCTGGAACTGAGCCAAAATTGAAGGTGTATATCTATACAGTTGATAAAGTAAAAGAGGAAGCAAAAAAGAAACTTTCTGTAATGAAGGATGCTATATTGAAAATCATAGCTGAGGCATAACAATTACTCTTGACAGGATTCAAAATATGGTGGTATAATATCCAACGGAGCCGGGGTGGCGGAATTGGCAGACGCAGCGGACTTAAAATCCGCTGGGAGTTAGACTCCCGTGTCGGTTCGACTCCGATCCCCGGCACCAGGTGGGTGTAATCGAATGAAGGCTAACACAGATAGACGTCGCGGGGTAGAGCAGTCTGGCAGCTCGTTGGGCTCATAACCCAAAGGTCGTGGGTTCAAATCCCACCCCCGCTACCAGAAAAAATCGGGCACAAAAAGTGCCCGGTTTTTCTTTTCGCTCAAGAACGCCTATGCACTATTGATTGCCCGGAATATATAATGAGAATTTAGCAGCAAAGTTTTCGTAAGAGGTTTCAGTTAACTGAACAACCTTAGTAGGATGGAATCTTAATCCTACACCATAGAAGAGCAGATACACTTTCCCCGCCTTCCCAACAGTTATAGTTGCGTTGGGGGGAACAATTATATCGTAATTCGTTTTTATCCGAGGCTCTTTGAAATAAAAGAATCTGTAGTTAGAAAGTCCAGGTTTTAACTCTCCGCTGAAGTATGTTTTTTCTTTGTCTTTTACTGTGAACCAGCTAGTTTCATTGCCGACCAAGAACACCATGAAATAACCGGTTGTCGGATCATCGTTTAAGGCGACAAGTATCTTTTCGAAATCGTATCCAAAATCTCGCAGATAATTTGCCGCTGCAATGTATTTGTCAACTAGTGAGTTGGGTGCAAGGAGGTCCTTGAGCTTTTCGTTTTCTGCCTTCATTTCTGAGACTTTATTATTCACATACTCCTTCAGTTCGTTATATTGTTTTAGCAGTTGGGAGTAACGAACAAAGTTTCCAACGGAGAGAATTACAGATACAATAACGATTGTGAAGAACAGCATCCCGAAGAAAGAAGAAAAATCTTTGGTTTTTTTCTTCTTAGCGATAGGCATCCTTTACCACTCCTCAAAACTCAGAATTAAGTATCAAGTGCTTTCTACTCATTTGCTTCACATAACCTGGCGGGCCTTTTTAGACACAGCTCGGGCTTTAATCAAAAGTCCTACAAGTGCGGAAAACACCAACGTTGAAGTGCCTCCGTAACTTATAAATGGCAAAGGAATACCGGTCACTGGGAGTACTCCAAGATTCATCCCTACATTTTCGAACACGTGGAAAGCAAAGACAGAACACACACCAATTGCGACAAATTCCCAGAAGTCATCTTTATAACGTCCCACTTGTATTAAACCCGCCAGTAATATTGTAGCATACAACCCCAGCAAGATGAAACTGCCAACTATACCAAATTGCTCTGCAAAAGCCGAAAAGATGAAATCGGTGTGTTGCATAGGAACAATATGCATGTTTGTGCCTGTTCCCAATTCGTAGCCAGTTCCGAAAACCCCACCGTTGGCAATCACGGACCTCGACATTATAACATTGTATGCACCTTCCTTAAAGTGTTCTTCGGGATTAAAGAGTGCGAGTACTCGCACACGTTGATAGTCTTTAAGCAAAAAGAAAAAGGCAAATGGAATAAACGCTATCGTAGTCCCAACGATTGTGAAAATATACTTTTTTTGCACGTCACTTGCAAGCAACATAGAGAACCAGATAAAACCAATTAGCAATGTCATACCCAAATCTGGCTCTAAGAATATAAGCCCTGCTGGAAGAACGGATATTATTGACAATATCAACGCTTTGGTCCTGCGATGCTGTGAAAATATAGAAGCCAGCATCAAAACTACGGCAAATTTAAATATTTCAGAAGGTTGCAAATCAAAAGCTCCTATGTCAATCCATCGACGTGCACCGTACACAGTTTTTCCAAAAATAAGGACAACAACAAGCAACACCACCGAAATTACGTAAATATACTTTGCGTATGATTTTATTCTTGTTTCTTTTTCGAATACTACGTAAAGCATAATTGCGATACCGAGAATGTTCCAAACGATTTGTTTGGTAAAGCGCGTCTGTTGGGGAGTGTCTTTAACGACACTCCTGAGTGTAAGTATACCAACAATCATTATCGCTAATACAACAAAGATAAGTAGGTAATCAAGTAGCGAGAATTCATTTTCCCTTATCTTGAAAAACTTGGAGTTGTATTTCAAAGTTTTCACCATCCCAAAATAGTTGTTTTTACTGCTCTATATTACCTTCCTGTACAGAATTTTGCTCTGCTGATAAGAGATATGAAGCAACCCGTTCCTCGAGGTTACAGTATTGGCATTTCTCCTCAGTTGTTGGGTATCCACATTTTGAACAAGCTTTAAGTTCTACTTCATGGATTTTAGTTAGCTGGTCTTTGAACTTCTCGAAATAACCGAACAGAAACCTGTGCTTTACACCAGGTTGTTCAGATTCCAGTAGATTAAGATGCTTTTTGTACATAGAACTGGTAGCGCCTTTTGCAAACGGACATTTTTGTTCCATAAATGGTATATTGTTTAAAAACACATAAGCATAAGTTTCTCTCTCCGAGACGTAAATCAAAGGCTTAGCTTTTCTTACGAACTTTTCGTGGGTTTTTTCGAGGACAGGCCACTGCCTTGCCATGTAGTCGGTTTGCCAATTCATAATATTCCCAAAAAGGAATGTTGCCTCATCATCCATGTTATGCCCAGTTACTAAGACAGTGAAGCTGTTCTCTACAGCGTATCTATTCATCCAATAGCGTCTTACGATTCCGCAAATGCTACAAACAGGTCTTTTAACAATTTTGGCAATCTCGCCGGTGCCGAGATCTCCAAAGTATTGGGTAACATCGTGAATGTTTACTTTCACACCTGTTGCCTCTTCTATTTGTTTTACAACCCGTTCCGCAGCATTTGTATGTCTGCCCATTTTTAAGAACAAGCCTTCAACGTCGTAGCCCAATCTTTTCAAAGCATACAGAACCGCGGAACTATCTTTTCCACTCGAAACTGCTACGAGGATTCTGTCTTTTTTGGTGAACATCTTGAAGTGTGAAATACCTTTTTGAACTCGATTTTCAAAAAACTCTATGAAGTGTTCTTTACAAAGGGCTATGTTATGCGCTCTTAGATGGATGACGGCTTGACTCGAGCATTTCTTACACTTCACTTGCAAAATCCCTCCTTTAGAGTAATGCTATGTTTGCCTTTGTTCATTTAATTATACCGAAAACCCCCGCTTTTGAATAGCGGGGGTTGTGAAGATAATATGATTTCTAAATTGCTTTTATAGAAATTTTTCAGTTATATCGGAACGAGAAAACGGAATTAACGCCGTTGTAGTAATAGAAGATACCGATATAGTCGCCTTTCTTTATGTTATCTACAACTTTGTTCCAATCATTGACATTTTTGATATCGTACGAATAACCATTTACAGAAATTCGGTAGATAACAGCTCCAGTTTTAATGAAAGAATTTTTAGATTCTTTTACGATAACTCCTTCCAAGCCTGCAGGTATTCTGTACGTTGACCTATCGTCTGCAGTTAGGTTTGAAACTTCCAACCCGTAGAATTCTTTTGAGGTGGTTGTTGTTGAGCCATTCTGACTTGGCAGTGTTCCCAGTGTAACATCTAATGTGATTTCTTTACCTGCCCTATTGACAGTTACCTTTACTTTCGTTCCAGGTGTGTAATTTCTTACGAGAGATGTTAGTTCCTCAGCACTTTCTACAACAGTGCCGTTAAGTTTTACTATGACATCACCCTCTTTGATACCAGCTTTAGCGGCCGGCGAATCCTTTTCAACTTGAGATACATAGACACCTTTCGTTGCCTTAAGTCCTAAACTCTTTGCAAGTTCTTCTGTGACTGTCTGGATATAAACGCCGAGATATGCTTTTTCAACTCGTCCTGTTGCGATAATTTGATTAATGAAGCGTTTGGCTGTGTTAATTGGAATCGCAAAACCTATATTCATTGCCTGTGTTGGATTTATAATTGCTGTGTTGATTCCAATCACCTGACCATAAATGTTGAGCAACGGACCGCCGCTGTTACCAGGGTTAATTGCCGCATCAGTTTGAATAAGGTTTGTGTAGTATCCAGAGCCGTCGGGTTTTGGTATCTTTCTACCTGTTGCAGATATAACGCCAACCGTTACTGTGTGTTGGAAACCAAGAGGGTTACCAATTGCGATAGCCCATTCTCCGATTTGGAGTTTGTCGGAATCTCCCATTTCAAGAACTGGTAAATCCTTTGTTGGTTTGATTTTTAAAACGGCTAAGTCGAGCTCTTCATCTCCACCAATGTACTGAGCATCATGGACATCGCCATTTAACATAGTGACAGTTATCTTCTTTGCGCCCTTAACAACGTGGTAATTTGTTACAATATAACCTTCTTTGCTAATGATGAATCCAGAACCCACGCTGTTTGATTCTTCAAACTGCCTTGGTATATCTCCAAAAAACTGCCTGTAGAATTCTCTAATAAATGGGTCAATATACACTTCTGTTTGTACAACAACGTCTATCTTTACAACAGCTGGGGCAGCAACTTTAACAACGTTCACTATCGGACTTTGATAATCAGCGTTCACTATCGCCAGTGAAAGGGCAGAAAGAAGCAGTAAAAATCCCAAGGTTAGTTTTTTGATGTTGAAACTGTTCTTCATACAAAGCACCTCCTCTTTCAGTTTGATAATGTTAACTAAAAGTATTGAAACTTTCCAAAAACCGCATTATCCTTATAAAGAGGGGACACCCCCAACCAACTTTCGACAAAGGAGGTATCCCGATATGAACAACTCAACACTCTCTTGTCCCAAATGCGGTTCCACCAGCTTGTACAAAAATGGTCATGACAAATACGGTAACCAACAATTCCTTTGCAAAGCCTGCCATCATTCTTTCAAACTTTCCCATTCTCACAAACGCAAAAACTTCCCTCTTTCCCTTATCCCAAATGCACTTCTTGCGGTAAAGCTATGCAAATTTACAAAGTCCGTCGCTCTTTCGTCGTCTTCCGTTGTAGAGCTTGTCATACCAAAGATAGAGTTCCTTTTAACCTTCCTGAACCAGTCACTCTTATCCCTGAGAAATTTAAATATTTCCGTTTTCCTCTCTTTTTCATCTTAAAAGCTTTCGTTTTGTATATGAAACACAATATGTCTTATCGCTCTCTTTCTCATTCTCTTAATATCAAAGTATCTCATGTCACCATATACAAATGGGTTATTAAACTGTGTACTTTATTCTCTGTACTTTTCCCAACATTTACCATCGAAAATGTTTTCTCAGTTCATGCTGATGAAACTGTCCTTGTGTTCAAAGAGCAAAAGTATTATGTTTGGCTATTAGTTGACCATGAAACTAACTTTATCCTTTGTTGGCATGTCTCAAAGTATCGTGACGTGGGACAAGTCAAAGTATTACTCGAGAAGTTCTTTGGTAATTCAAAACCTAAAAACATTGAACTTATTACTGATGGACTTGGTGCATATGAAAGCGCAGTAAAGCTGTTGTTTAGAAACATCAATCACGTAGTGGTACCGCTCGGTAAAAACATGTGTGAATCTAAGTTTTCATTGTTGAAAGACTTTTTCCGACTCAAGCGAGGGCTGAAGAATACGAAGAACTTAGCGAAATATATTCAAGGATTTTGTGTAGTGAAGAATCTTTGGAAAACGCACAATGGTAATATCAATCACATTCTTTCACACTTATACTCTTTCATCACTACAAGTTAACACTATCTTCAGTTTTTATTCTTTGCCAAAAAAATTATATCACACGCTAGCTTAATTTTTCCTTAAAAATCAAGATTTAGGCGAAATAGGTAAGCCAAGGCATCCAACATTGCGGATTTTCAAGGTAAATCATTTTGATAAGGTTTTAAATAAGCTTTTCTTGTTTGGCTTCCTTATTTTGTCTATTTTGGAAAGAAACCACAGTATTTACTTTTGTGAAGAAATATGATAAAATGTAAATACAAAGTTACAAACTAGGAGGTGTTGTTAATGGTTATCAGACTAATCTTGGGCTCAGAAAACCCATTAATTGTGGACATCAAGGATGAAACGCCTATGCTTGTTATTTTACGTGATCTTTTCTATTCTGGAGACTGGCGTAACATGAGAAAAGATTTTGAGGAACATAAAGAAATTTACGAAGATATCAACAAGTTAGAACAGTTGGAAGAGAAAATAACCGCGCTTAACGAAATTGTTTACGAACCGATAGTTTGGAGTGAAGTCGTAGAGTTTTTGGACAAGTATGGAATAACCCCGGAAAAGATTATGCATGGAACAGCCGATGGATTGTATGAGCTTGCAATTGAATACGCTGACAAGAATCAAACAGAAATTGCTAAGGATATTCTCAAATTTGCAATAAAGCTCGATAAAAATTATGCCCCTGCATACGAGTTCTACGGTTCATTGTTACTTGAAGAAAACGATGTTGAAGGGGCTATTAAATACCTTACAAGGTCCATCGAACTTGACCCTTGGCTTGTCCAGTCTTATTCGATGATAGGAGAGGCTTATTATAATATTGGTGATTATGAGAAGGCTATCGAGTACTGGGAAAAAGAGATAAAGCTTTCACCAACCAATACGTTTACCTACTTCATGCTCGCTGATGCATACTCAAAAATGGACAAGATAGATAAAGCTATAGAGGTTTTGGAAAGATTCAGAGAGACTTCCGAAAACAGCATTATCGCGCTCTACGAGTTGGCAGAACTGTACAAAAGAATTGGAAACGAAGAAAAAGCAAAGGAATATGAAAGTTTAATTATGGAAATTGATCCAAGAAGTGATCCAAACGGTATAGAGATATGGGCGAAAGTGCACCTAAAGAAGGGAAATTACGAAAAGGTTATACAGATGATAGAGAACGTTGTGAAGAGCTCCACAGAAGCAAGACATTTAAACTTGGTTTTGGCAGTTGCGTATGCAAAGACCAATCAGTATGAAAAGGCTCGAAAGATTATTGAAGATTTAAAAGAGGACGACTTCTGGTATCTTTACGGAAAACGCGAATTCTTTGATGAGTTACTTACACAGCCTGAGAAGGAACTATGTGGGATAAAGTAAGTTTGTTGTTTTGGTTTGTCATAGGAACAATCTTCGGGAGTTTTGCGAATGTTTTAATTTACAGACCAATAGCGGGGCTCAAATTGACTGAGCCCCGCTTTTCGATATGCCCAAATTGTCGCAAAAGCATCGCTTGGTACGATAATATACCTATTCTTAGTTTCATTTTGCTTCGAGGAAAATGTAGACATTGCGGGGCACAAATTTCCGTAAGGTACCCTCTTGTGGAGTTAAGCTTTGGCGTATCTTTCCTTGTTAATCACATACTCTTCCCAATGGATGTGGCTTTGTTGACGGATGCAATTTTTGTAGCTTCTGTTCCTGCCATTTTTACAGATTTGAAACTCATGTTGTTACCTGACTACACGTGGATGACAACCCTTGCCTCAGCTTTTTTGATAAACGTATTTCATTTTAGGGCCTCCATGATTTTAGATATCTTTGGTGCTATACTCTCATTGGGAATACTGGCTGTACTGAAAATCAAGTATAGAGACGGTATAGGTGAAGGTGATTTGTTTTTACTCCCAGTTTATTCTTTTGCAGTTGGCTTTTTATTTATGCCGTTACTTTTATTTAGTGCTTCATTTGGGGGCATAGTTTACTCGCTTTTAAGTAAAAACCGTGTTATACCATTCGGTCCGTTCATAATAATATTTGGTTACTCACTTCTTTTTGTGAGGCTCATTCTAATGGTTTAACCATCTGAGACTGTGTTGTTTAAATTAGGCTTTGTGCTATAATATCTTCAGAACATTTCTTGTATATTCCCAGTGCTACCTGGGAATTTTGTGTTTTAACAATTGATACAGGAGGAGACGGAGTTGTGCGTGCATTTTTGATACTTATCTTCATTAGTGTTGTATTTTTAATTTTTGTTTTCGTACAGCTTTTCCCATTGAAATATTACGATATCGTTGTCCAATATGCCGATGGTTTGGATCCACTTTTGGTAATTAGTGTAATACGGGCAGAAAGTAGCTTTAGACCAGGCGCACAATCTAATATGGGAGCATACGGACTCATGCAATTGATGCCGGAGACAGCAGAATGGATAAATAAAAAATTCAAGATGAACTTTGATTATACAACAATAGAGGGAAATATAGCTCTTGGTTGTAAATACTTGAATTACCTACTAAAAAAAGATGGAGATCTCAAGACGGCTTTGATTCACTACAATACTGGTCCGTATGCCCCTGATGACGTGAAATCGGATGCTGGTGAAAGATACGTAAGAAAAGTTTTAAGATTTTACCGAATTTATCGCTTACTTTACAGGAGATGAGAAGATGTTCGTGATAACGAGTAAAGAGATGAAGGAACTGGAGAAAAGAACAATAACGGATTTCGACATTAGTGAAGAGATTCTCATGGAAAGAGCTGGTATTTCCGTAGTGCAAGCTATTTGGAACGAGTATGGGGAATTATCAAACAAAAGCTTTGTTATTATTTGCGGTTCCGGAAACAATGGTGGTGATGGGTATGTTGTTGCAAGGGACCTTCTTAACTACACCGAGGCTGTGAGGGTCATATCTGTGGGTCATCCTACTACTGAGGTCGCTAAAAAGAATTACGAGAGATACTTGAAACATGGTGGAATTGTTTATACTTACAGTGAGCTTGGATTGGAAGGAGCATCAAAGATTATTTCCGAAGCTGACATCGTTGTTGATGCCCTTTTTGGAACAGGTTTGAATAGGGAAATTAATGATGAAGAACTCACGAAATTGATAGAAGTGATGAACTTATATTCAAAATGCATAGTGTCTGTCGATATACCGTCAGGAGTTTGTGCAGATGATGGAAAAATAATGGGATGTGCCGTCCAGGCGGACTTAACTGTGACGTTTGGTTTACCGAAAGTCGGACACTTTCTATTCCCAGGGCGAGAACTGTGCGGAAAACTTAAAATCGCAAAGATAGGGATTCCCAGTTTGGATATGCTGACATGTGACATAAACAAAGAACTTATAACCACTGAGAAATTGCGACTTCCCAACAGACCTCGCTGGTCAAATAAAGGTACATATTCCCAGGTAATTATAATCGGAGGTTCGAACAAATATATAGGTGCCCCCGTTTTAAGTGCACTTTCTGCACTAAGAAGCGGAGCAAGCATGGTGAGAGTGGTTTCCGTTTCTAAGGTATGTCAATGCGCTATGAGTCATGACCCAGCACTGATATGTGTGAATATTGGCGAAGATTTCAACGTTGAAAAATTGGAAGATTTCATAGCGACCGTTAGCAAAGATGTTGTTTTTGTCGTTGGACCTGGTTGGGATACGCAGAATAGCGAAGAGAAACTATCTATAATTAAAAAGCTTTTGTTAACATCGAATACCTTGATAATAGACGCGGATGGCCTTAACGTTTTGTCACAGAACATCGACTTGTTAAGAGAAAAAAATTCTTCAAAGTCCGTGATTTTAACGCCACATCCTGGTGAGTTCTCAAAACTGACAAAAAAATCCCTAGAGAAGGTCAAACAAAATTACGAACTGGTCCACGAATTCTCAAAAGAATATGGTGTGATAACTGTCTTGAAAGACGCAACATCGTTAGTTTCAGACGGCAAAAAAATATACTTTAATATAACTGGTAACACTTCTCTTTCAAAAGCAGGAAGCGGGGATATACTTTCCGGATTACTTGCGGGGCTTATCTCTCAACACCTTGAGCCTGTTGAAGCGGTAAAAACGGGGGTGTATGTATTCGGTTTAGCGGGTGAAATGGTTCCTGTGGAAGGCATGAACAGTGCATTCAACATTTTAAACTATATCCCAGAGGCTTTCAAAAGATTGAGAGAAAGCAGATAAGAAATTTGAATTTTGGAATAGGGGTGAACGGGTGTGGAGAAAAGAAACTCGGATTTCGGCAATGCTTTTGAAAAGAATTTTGATTCTGTTGAAAGATTTATAAGGTTCTTAATATCAAATAATGAACTGTCTCTTGCTAGAAACATATTGGAAGCACTTGGTAAGAAATACAACCATTTGTTGTTTGAACTTGAAGTAAAGGCTGGTAATTATGCAAGAGCCGTTGAGATATTCAATTTCATGCCAAGAGAACAGCAAGAGCTCTATATACACGTTGTTGAAAGCATAGAAAAAGATGTTAGCAAAGTTTCAGAGGCACTTGAAAGGATTCTCAAGGAGTTTAATGAAGAAAACTATCCAATAGTTATCGCTGAAATTCAAAAAATAAAGAAAGAGTTTCCTCAAGTTATAGAAATCATTGCTATGGAACTTTTAACGGCGTTGAAACGTGGAGACAAAAAGAAAATACAGCTGTTGTCCGAAATACTCAGCGAGCTTGATAGGACACACCCTGTTCTCGCCCAAGTTAAAAAACAAAAATCATTTGGCACGTTCCTTTTTCCTGCGTTGACGCTAGTTATCTTCATCGTGGTTTTGGTAAACTTAGTCGTGTCTTTTATGAACTTCGCTAAATCTGGAGCTTTGCAACTTGGAAAACTGGAAAAGAGCATCTCCAATCTCCAAGGAAAAATAGAAGGATACACAAACGATATTACAAAGAAATACGAAGAACTGTCAAGAACTTTGGAAGTTGTGAAAACCAGCCTTGATTATATAAACAAAAAGCTAGAAAATCCAACCCAGGCTTCAAACGATTCTTTACCAAAAGCATTATCGGACCAACTATCTTTGGTAAACGAAAAATTGTCCGATGTTGAGAGGCAAATATCACAGCTTGCCAAGAACCTGAACAAAAGAGTTTCAATCGGTAACCCCGGTTCACAGACCACGATCGCAGAGTATGATGATACAGCTTTAAAAGAGCTTAGCACGCAAATAAGAGCCCTGAAAGAAAGAATAGTTTCTCTCGAAGGAAAATTGGAAGGTATGAAAGCAACATCGTCGGCAGAAACTACTTCTTTGTCTTCCTCCGATGATTTTGGAAAAATCTATTCCGAGCTTTCTATTGTTAAAACGCGTTTGGGAAGGATAGAAGAAAGCGTAATGGAGATTGCGAAAGCGAAACTCGACGAAAGTATGAAAAACATCATGGCAAAGCTGACGGAAATTTCAGCGCAGATAAATCAGCTTAGGTTCTCATCGACAACTTCGTCAGAATCCACAAATGGTGAGTTGAACTCTTCTTCAATGCTTGATTCAATTCAAAAACGGCTGGAAACACTTTCACAGTCTATAGGTATTCTTTATTCAGAAATGTTGCAGATTAAAGAACAGCGGGGAACTACTAATGAACAGAGCAGACAGGATAGCGGGGACTTTACAGAAAAAATCTTGGAATTTGAACAGAAGTTTGATAAGCTTTTACTGATAGTAGAACAGTTATCAAAAGAAATTTCTGGCAGAGAAACTGTAAACAAGTCTGAAGAACAAGGTGTTGTGGGTGACGATAGAGTCCAGGAGCTAGAAAGGAAAATAGACAATATTTTAGCGTCTTTGAAAGAATTTACAAACGAAGTTACTATTCAGCGAAAAGAGTTCGAGAGTAAAGTTTCAAACTTAAAAGAAGAGACAACCTCCGTTAAAACTAACTTAGATGATGTCTCGAAACAAATAGTTGATTTGAAAAAAGAGCTAGAAGCACTAAAATCAAACGTCTCAAAAATATTGGAGATATTGTCCTCTGCTCAAAAAGGTTCTGATTCTTCAGCTTTAAATGATGATAAAACTTCTGTTGCTTCTACAGGACTATCCAACTCAGAGAAAACCACAAAAACTTTTGAACAAGTTTCTGTGACTTCATTCGTGCCTACATATGCCTCGACAAGTTCTACTTCACAAAATCAGGAGGTTGTTGAGCAAAAGACAGTAAACTTGGCTCAGCAGAACGAAGTGGTTGAGCAGATTCTCAAACAAACGAAAGACTTAAGAGAGTTATTCTTGATAGGTCTAAGATTCTATGTGGAAGGGCAGTATGGAAATGCTATAGCGATTTTCTCTTACATAGAACCACGTATAGAAGACCTAGATATCTACTTTAAGGAAGACATGTACTACTACGAAATTCTTAGTTATATTGGATTAGATCAAAGAGAACAAGCAACAAAGAAGTACGAAACATATAAGAAATTATATCCGTCAGGACAGTATATCAAAGAATTAAGTGCTTATTTCAAGTGATATAAGTGGTTCAAACAAAACAAGCCAGATGAGGTGTAATTGTATGAAGGACATGGAAAAAGATCTGAATATAGAAAAAAACAGTGTCTTTTCTAAAGAAGTGCGCCCGGCTTTGTTTGATTACTTACCTATAGATTGGTCCTCCGTCTTTGGCAATACCAACGGAATTATCGTTGAAATCGGTTTCGGGAGCGGTGAGTATCTTCAATCTTACGCAATCAAGCATCCAGAAAAGAATTTTGTCGGATTCGAGGTTTCAATAACTTCTATGAAAAAGGCTCACAAGAGGGTGGAGAGTCTTGAGAATGTAAGATTGGTAATAACCGATGCAAGGTTTGGGCTCAGGGAATTTTTCGGACCGAAGAGCGTTGAAAAGGTAATTATGAACTTTCCAATTCCCTGGGACAAGAAATCACACGAAAGAAGACGGGTTATCGTTCCAGAGTTTTTTGAAACACTTTCGAATGTGCTTATCGACGGTGGAACTTTTGAGCTTGCAACAGATGTTGAATGGTATGCAAAACAAACTATGGAAACAGCAGAGGAAATGGGATTCGAAATTGTCGAATTTTTAAAGAATCCAGACAGAGAAATAAAAACGCGTTACGAGCAAAAATGGATAAAGTATGGCAGAAATATCTACTCGCTTGTGATAAGAAAGGTTAAACACATAGAAATTGAAAGACTGATAGGAGGTAGGCATGAAATGCCTCATGCTAGAAGCGTCGTGGTCGAAGAAAAGCTACCATTACTTCACAATAAAGTGTTTAAGGAAGGCAGGAAAGTTGTGGTCGTCAAAGGTGTTTACAAATCAACGGGAAATGATGCTTACATGATAAAAGTAATTTCATCAGATGACGAATTCCAGCAACACTATTATTTGGTAGCTTATCCTGAAGAACCAGGTAGCAAAGAATGGATAATCAAGCTTGATAGCGCTTCGAATCCTTATAGAACGCCCGCTGTTAAATGGTCTGTATCGGTTTTGGCAGATTTTCTTTCGTCAAAAGATGAACAAAGCAAATAGCTCTGTATATTCTTAATGCTACGTTTAATTCGAGGTGCTTTTGTATGCGTTATTTCGTTCTTGGTGCCGGAAGTTGGGGATGTACAATTGCTCAAATGCTAAAAGATAACGGACATGATGTTTTGCTTTGGGCACATAGCGAAGAACATGCAAAGTTATTGAATACACGAAAGAAAATGCCACATCTTCCAGATGTCAATTTAGATGTGCCGGTAACTAGTGATATTTCTGTTGGTAAGAACTTTGATGTTTTAATTATCGCGGTTCCTGTCCAGTTTGTAAGGAGCGTGCTTGAGAAAATCGATTATGATGTTAGTATTGTTCTTAATCTATCCAAGGGTATAGAAATATCTACTGGTAAGAGGGTATCGGAGATAGTTCATGAAACCTTAGGATGTAACTACGCCGTCTTATCGGGTCCTTCTCATGCTGAGGAGGTAGCGCTTAAATTGCCAACAGCTGTTGTTGTGGCGGGAGAAATGGCTTCGGAATTCCAAAGGGAATTTTCGAACGATTACTTTAGGGTATACGTTCACGACGATGTTGTAGGTGTCGAATTGGCGGGAGCACTCAAAAACGTCATAGCTATAGCTGCAGGTATCGTTGATGGACTCGGTGGTTGGGACAACGCAAAGGCTGCCTTAATCACACGTGGATTGTATGAGATTGCGAGGTTTTCTATGGAATTTGGAGCCAACCCTCTCACTTTTATGGGGCTTGCAGGAATAGGTGATTTGATAGTCACATGTGGAAGTAAACACAGCCGAAACAGGCGTTATGGAGAGATGGTTGCAAAAGGATATGACCCGGTTCATTTATTGGAAGCAAGCAAAGAGATTGTGGAAGGAGCGTTTACATGTAAGGCTGTCGTGGAGAATTACGGAAACAAGTATGACCTCCCTATAATCAAAGAAGTATACGAAGTGATTTACAATAGAAAATCTCCGATTGATTCGATAAAATCATTGATGAGCAGGTCTTTGAAGCTAGAAATGGAGGAAGTAAGAAGATGGTTGGAAAAGAGTTTGAAAAGCTTGTAGAAATCATGGCAACATTGCGCGGAGAAAACGGATGTGAGTGGGATAAAGCGCAGACACATGAAAGCTTGAAGCCATACTTGATAGAAGAAGCGTACGAGGTGCTCAACGCTATTGATAACAACGATGATGAGGAATTGAAAGAAGAACTTGGGGACGTACTTTTGCAAGTGGTTTTTCATTCACAAATTGCCGCAGAGCGTGAAGCATTTACAATCGAGGATGTTATAAAGACGCTTTCTGACAAGCTTGTAAGACGTCACCCGCATGTATTTGGTAATGCACAGGGGTATTCATATGCACGTTGGGAGGAAATAAAGGCAAAGGAAAAAGGTCAGAAAAAACGTTCAAGTATTGGGGATGTGAATCATGCTTTACCTGGTCTTTCTTTGGCTCGAAGGGTTCAAGAGAATGCAGCTGGCGTAGGTTTTGACTGGACGGAAATTGAGGATGTATGGCACAAAGTTGAGGAAGAAATAAAAGAATTGAAAAACGCAAAAAATGAGGAAGAAATAGAAGAAGAAATGGGAGATTTACTATTTGCAATCGTAAACTTAGCAAGGTTTTTGAACGTGGACCCAGAAAGAGCAATCAGGAAAGCCACGGAGAAATTCATCGCAAGGTTTGAAAAAATGGAGAAAGAGATTGAGAAAGATGGAAAGAAACTGGAGAACATGACTGTTGCGGAGATGGATGAATACTGGAATAAAGTGAAATCGCAAGAATATAAGAAAGTTGAGGAAGTGAATGAAGGATGATAGTCTATGGTAGAAATGTATTGAAAGAGCTTTTTCAAAGTAAGCAACCGATAAAGATGGTGTATTTTTCCGAAAGTGGTGATAGAGAATTAGAAAATCTCATAGAAGAAGTTAAAAAAAGAAAGATACCGTATTCTGTTGCTCCTAAAAACGTTTTGAAGAGGTTGTGTGGCGAAGAAAAGAACCAAGGTATAGTGATTGACATCGGTGAATTTGAATACGCAGACGAAAACGATTTACCAGAAAATCCGTTTCTTGTTTTACTTGACCAAGTCCAAGACCCACAAAACCTTGGCGCTGTTGTACGAACTTGTGTTGCAGCTGGTGTAGATATGGTTGTATTAACTAAGGACAACAGTGCACATGTTACACCAGGGGCGGTTAAAGCATCTGCTGGTACAGTCTTTAGGGTACCGATAGCTATAACGGTAAACCTTTCTAGGTACATCGAAAAACTCAAGGAAAGAGGCATTTGGGTATTTGGAGCAGACATGAGAGGTAAACCTATATGGCAAGCGGATTTAAAAAGGCCTCTAGCCCTCGTTTTTGGTAATGAAGGAAGTGGGATACGACAACTTGTTAAACAATCTTGTGACGAGTTGGTTTCAATCCCTATGAAAACTTCTATAGACTCACTCAACGTGTCTGTTAGTGCTGGTATCATTATATATGAGGTACTGAGACGGGAGATGATGAACGCTTAACTTTGAATTCTTAAATTAGAGAGATGGTGAATAATGATTATCATCTCAGGAAGTTCGTTAGTAACGACTGAGTATGATGTAGACATACTGATTACTACGAGTATAAACGGGTATAAATTTGATGTTCCTTACACATTCTACTTTGATGGGAACAAGGTCTACATCTATCAGTATGCTTTACATAAACACACCATCGATAAAAAAGTCGATGTGAAGTTTGATAATATAGTTTTTCGTATTTTGATTGGTACGGAGATAGGAGTAATTGAAAACTACGTTAAGAATCCTCCCACTCTTTTCATATGTTTTGAGCGGACAAGTTATCCTTCAAAATTCTTCTATAGAAAGGCGCAGATGTGGATTGGAGCCCAGGTTTCAAAAACAAACGTCTTCGGACATATTATCTATAACAATGTTGTCAATCGTATGCTATTTTCTGTAAACTCTGACGAGGGTGTAATCTTCGAGGGCACTGGTGTAGTTGTCCTCAACGACAGTTTGATTTTCTCAGATAAAAAGAAAGGAACATTTGAAAATCATGATAAGCCAACTGGGTAATAATCCCTATAATTAGGAAAAGAAAAAAATTCAAGAATCGGAGGTTCCCATGAGTATCAATGCACAAAACAAGAGTAGTGAACTTTTTGAAATTGTTGCTTTCTGTTCTTCGGGGTTGGAAGGTGCGGTGGCATTAGAGCTTAAAAAATTCGGATATAAGGTCTATTATTCCTCCTCCGGGAGGATATTTTTTAAAGCAAGGTTGGAAGATGTGCCTTTTTTGAACATGTATATGAAAACAGCGGACAGGATTTCGATATTGATTAAAAAATTCAAAGCAGAAACTTTTGACGAACTTTTTGATAATGTGAAAGATACAAATTTAAAAGCTATTGTCCAGAAGAACGCAAGAATTGTTATAGATAAACTGAAGATAACAAATTCAAAGCTTAGTGCAACCGGTGCAGTTGCTTCTGTTTTAAAAAAGGCAATCGTTGAAAGCTTAGGTGGAACTGACGAGAGTGGTCCTATCTATAGTTTCATCCTCGTTCTGAAAGATGATGAGGCGTACTTATTGCTGGATACTTCTGGAGATACGTTGTCAAAACGTGGTTATCGTTTAAAGACAAGTAAAGCACCACTTAGAGAGACTATAGCCGCAGCAATTATTATGCTTTCGAGATGGGATATGTATGGTAAAGGTGAAAATTTTGCTCTTTTTGACCCGTTCTGTGGCAGTGGCACGATACCCATAGAGGCGAGTACAATAAACTTGCCCAATCTAAGCAGAAAATACATCTCTGAGAACTGGATGATTTTAAAGGAGGAATGGAAAAAATCAAGGAAAGAAGCTTTAAAAAATCTTCAAAATCTCTCTGAAAAACTTTCTCAAAAGATTATCAAAGGGAGCGATATTGACTGCCAAATTATACAGGTTGCTCAAGCAAACATGAAAGTTGCTTCCAAAATCTTCCAGACGCCCCTACCTGTTGAATTCTCATGCCTGGATTTTAAAGATTTGCCCGTATTTACCGAAAAAGCTTGGGTAATTTCGAACCTTCCATACGGTCAAAGGTTAGATGATGGGAAGGTAATCAAGGATATAAAAGTTTTGAGAGAAAAGTTCCCGAATGCGAATTTCTATTTACTACACCCTGACAGGGATTTTGAGAAAATCTTTGGAAAGGCTACTAAAAAGATAAGGTTCCAAAATAGCGGTCTTTGGACGTACCTTTTTATGTATTATTAAAGACCTCAAAAAGAGGGTGTTAGTATGTTGCTTATTGAAGAGTTTCTTGATAATTGCTATGAAATATCGAGAGAAATAAGCGAAGAAGTTCTAAACGCTCTCATCGAATATATTGAGGACAACTACGAGAGGATAGATGACCCCCTTCTTTCTGACGTCGAAATACGGGTTAAGCTCGAAGAATTTAGAAACTACATAATCGAGGCAAAAAAACTTTCAACACAGCGTGCACTAAAGAGACTTTCACATGTTCGAGGGATGGTTGAACGCTTTAAATATAACTTTCTAACATACTCCATCACTTGTGAAGCTTCGGATTTTGCTAAACCATTGGATGTTCCTATAAAATATGCAAAAGGTGTAGGACCGGCAAGGGAAAAACTACTTAAAAAGCTTGGAATTGAAACTATAGGAGATTTAATCAGTTTCTTTCCAAGGGATTACGAAGACAGAAGAAAAGTTATACCACTAATGTATGTTCGAGAAAACGAAAAAATTACAACTAAGGGAGTTTTGAAGAGTGTAGAAAAAACCAAAAAGGGAGACTTGGTAATTGTTAGCGCACTTTTGCAAGACGGAATAAACCAGGTTATTTTGAAGTGGTTCAACCAAGAATTCAAGGAAATGGAAGTTAAACAACTTGTAGGTAGTGAGGTCTATGTAACGGGAACCGTTAAAAGAGGTTTTTTTGGAGCGATGGAGATACAAAATCCGGAGATTTCGTTAAGTGATTCTCCAGAAAGAACGATTCTGCCTGTATATTCGCTAACTGAAAACTTAACGCAGAAGACTATAAGAAAAATAATCCTCGATAACTTGCCCAGCATATGTAATTTGAGGGATTTGATACCAAAAGAAATACTTGAAGAAAGAAAGCTTATTGATGTTTGGAAGGCCTATACCGGGATGCATTTTCCAAAGAGTTCTTTCCATTACAAGATATCTCGAAAGCGTTTGGCATACGAAGAGCTTCTTTTGTTTCAAACAGCTTTATATCTATCGAAAAGAAATGTCAAACAAGTTGGTGGAATTCCTAAGAGTTTTTCCGGTAAGCTTGCTGAGGAATTTATATCAAAGTTACCGTTTAGACTTACGAACGCCCAAAAGAGGGCACATGCAGAAATTCGCGAAGATATGAGAAGTCCAGACCCGATGAATAGATTACTTCAAGGAGATGTGGGTAGTGGTAAGACGTTAGTCGCTGAACTTGCAATAATAGATAACTACGAGGCAGGTTATCAGAGTGCATTTATGGTTCCTACTTCTATTCTTGCTATCCAACATTTTCAAAAACTCTTTAACCATTTGACAGACCTTGGTATCAGGGTTGCATTGCTCATTGGTTCAACCTCTCAAAGGGAGAAAGAAAAGATTAAGTTTGCTCTAAGAAACGGGGATTTGGATGTAGTAGTTGGCACTCATGCATTAATTCAGGAAGATGTTCACTTTGCAAACCTCGGTCTTGTAATAATCGATGAGCAACATAGATTTGGTGTAAAGCAGAGGGAAGAACTGATATCGAAAGGAAAAGTTGTCGATACACTTGTCATGACGGCAACACCTATTCCAAGGACACTTTCTCTTACACTCTACGGAGACCTGGATGTGTCTGTCATTGATGAAATGCCTCCAGGCAGGAAGGAAATCAAAACGTTTACATTGAGGCACACTCGAGCAAAAGAAGTCTACAAATTAGTTAGAGAGCAAGTTCTTGAAAATGGAGATCAAGCTTACATAGTTTACCCTCTGATAGAACAATCGGAAGCAATCAACGCGAAAGCAGCGGAGGATATGTACCGTACGTTAAGCAAGGAAGCGTTCCCTAATATTCCCATGGGCTTGCTCCACGGACGGATGTCTGACGAAGAAAAGAGTGATGTAATGAATAAATTTGTAAGAGGAGAAATCAAGATATTGGTCTCAACATCTGTTATTGAAGTTGGGGTTGATGTGCCTAACGCAACGATAATGGTTATTGAAAACGCTGAAAGATTCGGGCTTGCGCAGTTACACCAACTTAGAGGAAGGGTTGGCAGGGGTGAAAAACAAAGTTACTGCTTCCTAATCGTGAGCGAAGCAGGTGAGGAAGCATGGGACAGATTGCAATTTTTTGCAAGTACAAATGATGGTTTCAAGATATCAGAATACGACTTGAGATTGCGAGGACCAGGTGAATTCTTTGGAACACGCCAACACGGCCTTCCAGAGTTCAAAGTGGCAGATATTATATCAGATACAGAGCTAATGTTAATAGCTCGGGAAGATGCTAAGCGCATAGTTGAAAATTATCCAGATAGTGAGATAATAAGAGAGGTATATAAGATTTATGGAGAGCGAATCAGGTTTTTGGATGTTGGATAATCTTACAAGATGTGCTATAATTAATTAGCAAATAAATTCACAATAAAGCTCAAGGGAGGTATGCTGGGATGAAGAAGTACACAAAAACTCACGAATGGATCGATACGGAAACAGGAAAAGTAGGAGTCTCAAACTACGCGCAAGAACAACTCGGGGATATTGTTTACGTAGAACTTCCAGCTGTTGGTAAGGAAGTTAAAAAGGGAGAAAGAATAGTATCACTTGAGAGTGTCAAAGCAGCTGGCGATGTGTATGCCCCAGTCAGCGGTAAGATAGTGGCAGTCAACGAGAAGGTAAACGCAACACCAGAATTGATAAACCAAGACCCAGAAGGTGAAGGTTGGCTCGTTCAAATAGAGATATCAAATCCTGCAGAACTTGACGAGCTTTTGACAGAAGATGAATACAAAGCCACATTGTAAGGTCATAAGGATGTGGTCTAAATGACAAATGTGAACGCATATTCTGTTTTGATGTTCATAGCGAACATAGTTTTAGCAGTGCCTATACTACTAGCGGTGATACAACAAGCAAAGGCATCTATGAATATTGCAAACGTTGTTTCAGCAGTCTACATTCTTATCTCCTTTGGTTTCTTTTCAGGAGATTTCAAGCTTTTCTTCTCAAAGTTAGGACTCTCTATATCGCCAGTAGCCTACGTAATTTTGGCTGTTTTTACTTTCCTAATTGCCAAGGATTTTGGCGAGTTGAGAGTCAGACAAGGTATGAGAAAAGCAGTCTTAATGGGTGCGATAATGATTGTTCTGAATGTTATTGACATTTTCTGGGTAAAAAGCGCAGCACTTATACCGCTTTTCTCAATTACATGGGCTTACGTTATAGTGATTATCGTTGGTGTAATGAAATGGAACATTGAATAATTCTTCAGATAGAATAAGTCGATAAAAAAGCCCGTGACAACAACAAGTCGCGGGCTTTTTTCTATCGAATTTGTGGTATAATATGAAAAAGGCAATACCTGGAGAATATAAAGCTTTCTCAAGCAAAAAGAAGATTGGAGGTGTGAATGTGAGAAAGACGAAGATTGTTGCGACTATTGGACCGGCAAGTGAATCAGAGGAGAATATTGTTAAACTCTTAGAATGCGGAGTTAATGTCTTCAGGTTAAATTCATCACATGAGACAATAGATATTCACAGAGAAAGGATTAAAAGACTAAAAAAGGTAAGAGAAAAAGGATATCAATTTGCCATACTCTTAGACTTAGCTGGTCCAAAGATAAGGACGGGAAAATTTGAAACTGATTACGTAACACTTGAAGATGGGAAAGAAGTAGAGATTGTATGTGGTGAGGAATTTATTGGAAATGCCCAACGTTTTTGGATAAACTACGATAAGCTCTATGAGGAAATCAAACCTGGGGAAAAGATATTAATTAATGATGGGGCAGTTTCTTTAACGGTTAAGGACGTCGATAAGTCCAGAAAAGCTATACTATGCGTAATTGAACGTGGAGGAACGATAACGCACAAAAGAGGTGTCAATCTTCCAGGTGTTGACATCTCTATACCATCTGTTACAGACAGGGACAAGGAATTTATCAAACTTGGAAATGAGGAAAGGATAGATTACTTTGCACTTTCATTTGTCAGAAAGGCAAAAGATGTCGAGGATGCGAAAAGCCTAACGGACATCCCTATAGTGGCGAAGATAGAGACCGCACAAGCTTTAAATAACCTTGAAGAGATTGTAATCAAAGCGGATGCAGTGATGGTTGCACGTGGGGACCTTGGAGTTGAAATTCCTGTAGCTCAGGTGCCAATTGCTCAAAAACGGATAATAGAAGTTGCGAACCTCTATAAAAAACCTGTAATTACCGCAACTCAAATGCTTGAAAGTATGATAAATAGCGCCACTCCAACGAGAGCAGAAGTAACTGATATATCGAACGCTATTTTAGATGGAACGGATGCCGTAATGCTTTCGGCGGAGACTTCAATTGGTAAGTACCCATGCGAAGCTGTACAAGTTATGGATGAAGTAGCTAAGAATACAGAATCCTTTATGGAGGAATATGAAGCATTTAGACTTGATTGGCTAAAGGAGTATTCATCGAGTTTGGATCTTCCAAGTGCCATTTCCTACGCAGCGACGAATCTTGCTAAAAACATCGATGCGAAGCTCATAATAACTGCAACAGGAACAGGAACAACTGCTATCCATGTCTCTAAATACAAACCATCGATACCCATAATGGCTGCAACAAATTCCTATGAAACGTTCTATAGGTTATCGTTAGTTTGGGGTGTGGTTCCTGTAATGCTCGAAAAAAGCTTAACAACGGATGAGATGATAGAAGAGGTTACGAAAAAGGCTAAAGAATTAGGGTTTGTTCAGCCTGGTGATAAGGTTGTCATTGTTGCTGGTATTCCTTGGGGTAAACCAGGGACAACAAATACGGTCCAGGTCCAAGAAATCAAATAAAATTAACCTAAGTGCCAAAAAAAACTACTTGAATTTGCAAAGAGAATTGGTATAATATACCACGTAGTGGTCCCTACCGTGGTGTTACTCGACTGATATAGCAATTAAAATCAAAATAAAGGAGGAAGCGGTCATGGCAAAGTGTGAAATTTGCGGAAAAGAACCAAGAGCAGGTAAGAATGTCAGCCACTCCAACAGGCACACAAACAGATGGTTCAAGCCGAATGTTCAAAAAGTGAGAGTTCTACTTGAAGACGGAACGGTGAAAAGGATGAACGTTTGTACAAGCTGTTTAAAAGCAGGTAAGGTCAAAAGGTACGTAAGCAAATCACAATCCGTAGCGGTAGAGGCATAAAAAGCGGGGAAACACCCCGCTTTTTTTGAAAGCAGATGAGTGATGATTATGGTTTTGAGAGTAAAAAACTGGTATAAAGTTTTAATGCTTTTAGTGATAATTTTGAGCACACCTGTTGTGCTCTATCTTTTTTCTTTGCAGTTATCGAATTTAATACTTTTTGCACTTCTGACAGCTTACGCTGGACTCGTCTTCTTTTTGATAGAGAGTTTTATATTAAAGTTGGAGGTTTCAAAGGACAAACTTTCAACAATATACTTTTCAATCGCTTTAAGTGATATAATTGACGTTGAAGCCGGGTTTTTCGAAACAAGGATAAGAACACGGTGGAAGGTGTATAAATTACCACCTATTGAGGATGTGAAGGTGGTTTTTCCAAACAGTTCGAGAAATATGGTTAAATAGAAGGATTGGGAGGCGCTGCTTGTGGAAAGTAGAAGAACATACGCTGTGATAAATGTTAGAAATTATATCGACAACCTTCGTTTCTTCCAAGAGCATTGTGCACCAGCAAAGGTTATGCCTGTTGTTAAAGCAAATGCGTATGGTCATGGTGCAGTTATACTGTCCAAAGCAGCAGAGCGGGCAGGAATAGACTATTTTGCGGTAGCATTCTTAGAAGAAGCAGTTGAATTGCGAAAACACGGTTTGAAGTCTAACATTCTAGTTTTTAATTACATAGAACCAGACATGCTTCAAATAGCTTACAAACAAAATATAACCATAACACTTTACTCTTGGGAACAACTTTGGCGGTATTCGAAAGAAGCATTCAAGCCAAAATGTCACGTAAAGATAGACACTGGAATGCGCAGATTAGGTATTCTTCCTGCCGAAGCGACAGAGTTTGTTGAAGCGGCACGGAAAGCCGGATTTGAAGTTGAGGGAGCCTATACTCACTTTGCTGTGGCTGATAGTTTGGAAGAGTCGGATGTAGCATTTACTAAAAAGCAGGCAGAAGAGTTTTCGAAGCTCGATTTGGATGTCAAGATAAAACATGTTTGCAACAGTGGTGCTGGTATATCAAAAGTTGCCAATTGCTTCGATTACGTCAGGGTTGGTATTGCAAGTTACGGTTTACAACCAGGTGATACCGTCAGGAGCGATAAATTGGAACCCGTACTCTCATGGAAAACAGTTGTTTCACACGTGAAAACCATAAAGCCTGGAGACACGGTAAGTTACGGTAGAACGTTCACCGCATATACTGAAATGAGAATTGCGACTATTCCTGTTGGATACGCTGATGGATATTGGAGAAGTTTATCGAACAAGGGATATGTATTAATACACGGGGAAAAATGTCCAATCGTTGGAAGAGTCTGTATGGACCAGTTTATGGTAGACGTTAGCCATTTGGAAGATGTTAAGATAGGCGATGAGGTTGTTTTGATTGGCAAGCAAGGCGTTAACCAAATTACTGCTGAAGAAATAGCAAAACTAGTAGGTACGATAAACTACGAGGTAACCTGCAGAATTTCCGAACGGGTACCAAGAAAATACGAGGGGTTGGAATTGTGAACGGATTTAGAGAGGCTCTAGAAAAGCTTAGGTCTCCTTACGTGGAGGAATTGAGAAACTGGATTGACAAAGAAATCGAAGGAATATACAAGATTAAGAGCAAAAAACTCCAAGAAGCGAAAGATGGTAAGAAGTTTCTTCTCTTAACGTTGGAAGACAGAACCGGAAGCGTCCGAGCTGTTGACTGGTACAACGCCGAAGCTAACGACGAAAAACTCCAGGTTGGGCACGTTGTCAACGTCAGAGGAAAAGTTGTGTATTTCGAAGAGCGTTTACAGATAAATGTTTTAAACGAGCAAGACGCTATAAAGAAACTTTCTGAAAACGAATACGATATTGAGCGTTTTGTTAGGAGCGCTGAAAATGTTGAAGAAATGTATAAATCAGTTCTAAGGCTGATTGATACAATCCGAGACGAAGATTACAAGACAATTCTTCAAAGATTCTTTGTCGAAGACAAAAATTTTGTGGAGATGTTTAAAAGTTCACCAGCTGGAATGAGGATACATCATGCGTACAAAGGTGGATTGTTGGAGCATTCGTTGTCTGTTGCGAAACTTGTGGATAGTGTCTGTAGGATTTACAATCAACTTGATAGAGATTTGCTTGTAACAGGTGCATTGTTACATGATATTGGAAAGGTTAAGGAATATGTAGTTAACTCCAATGGTATAGAAGTGACAACTGAAGGCGAATTGGTAGGACATATCGTCATAGGAATCGAAATGCTTGCTCAAAAGGCAAGGGGAATATCCTATGAGAAGTTCTTAAAATTAAAACACCTTATCGCGTCCCACCATGGTGAATTTGAGTGGGGTTCACCTGTGTTACCAAAAACTCCCGAGGCACTTGTGCTTCATTTTATTGAAAATATGGATTCCAAGATTAATCGTGTAATGCAGATAATAGACAAGGAGGATAAGGAAAAAGATTGGAGCGAATACGACTCCAATCTTAGCAGAAGATTCTTCCTTAAATAAATGAAAATAAAAAAACAAATGTGGTTATGTGAATCTTGAATTGTTGTTTGCTCGACTTTGAAATGTTATATGCATATGTAATGATAAGGAAGTAGGTGAAAGTTATGGCAAAATCTAAGACCAAAGATAAAAGAGACGAATTAGAGAAACAGAACCGCCGACGGGGTACAGAGGAACAACACGGAAACGAAGATTCAAAGACTGAAAAGAAAAAAGTTATTATCGTTGAATCACCCGCGAAAGCGAAAACAATAGAGCGAATTCTTGGAAGTGATTATCAAGTCATATCTTCAAAAGGTCACATCCGAGACCTCCCACAAAAACAGTTCGGTGTAGACCTTGATTCGCTTAAACTAGACTTTGAGATTATACCCGGCAAAGAGAGTGTTGTCGAACAGATAAAGAAGATAACTTCAGGGAAAGAAGTATTACTCGCTTCCGACCAGGACAGGGAAGGGGAAGCTATTGCTTGGCATCTCTCGACAATCCTTGGGGTTAAGGGAAGGAACAGGATTACATTCACCGAAATTACCGAGCGCGCGATAAAGGAAGCTGTTAAGAACCCAAGGGAGATAGACATGAACAAAGTCAATGCACAGCTTGCTCGAAGAGTGCTTGACAGAATAGTGGGTTACATGATTAGCCCTCTTCTTTGGCGTATCATAAAGGATGCGAAGAGTGCGGGAAGAGTCCAGTCTGCAGCTCTGAAGATAATCTGTGAACGCGAAAGGGAAAGGCTTAGATTTGTCCCGCAGAAGTATTTCAAGGTTTGGATAGATATCGCGGGTTTAAAAGCTTACTTGACAAAGATAGACGGTAAAAAGGTGAAACCCACAGACATAAATGAAGAGATTGCAAAAGATGTAGTCAAGCACGTAAAAAGCGTCCGTTTAGTGGATATAGATATCAAGGAAGTAAAGAAAAATCCACCTGCACCGTTTATAACCAGTACGTTGCAACAAGATGCGGCAAGCAAACTCGGCTTCCCAGTTTCCAAAACGATGCGAATAGCTCAAGAACTGTACGAAGGCGTTGATACAAAAGAAGGTCACATAGCGTTTATAACCTACATGAGAACAGATTCAACGAGAGTTTCTGACGAGGCGAAAGAGGCTGCAGAAGCGTTCATTTTGAGAAATTTCGGGAAAGAATACCTAAATGAAATTGGAAGCGAAACTTTTAAGAAAAGCTCGAAGACAAAGGGAAAAATACAGGATGCGCACGAGTGTATTAGACCAGTTGATATAAATATCACCCCAGAAAAGGCGAAAGAATTGTTGGATAGCGACCACCGTAAATTATACGAACTGATTTGGAAGCGATTCATTGCATCGCAAATGAGTAGCGCAGTTTACAAACAGTACAGCTACGATTTTAAGAGTGGTAATTACGTTTTTGAGGCAAGTATAAGAGAACGAATATTTGATGGATTCGAAAAAATTTACACATTGGACAACGAACCCAGTGAAGAACATAAGGAACTTAAGGTTAACGAAGAGTACTCGGTCGAAGTTAAAACAGCGGAATCACAAACAACACCTCCTGATAGATACACGGAAGCTTCACTCGTTAAAACGTTAGAAGCAGAAGGTATAGGTCGACCAAGCACGTATGCAACGATTATTCAAACTCTTCTGGATAGAGGATACGTTGTTAAGAAAAGAAAGACACTGGTTCCCACAATTCTTGGATTTGTTGTGAACCATTATCTTGAGCAGAGGTTTCCTGACATAGTGGACAAAGGATTTACCGCAGAGATGGAAAAGGACCTCGACGAAATTGAGAACGGTAAGAGGGATTGGAAAGAGGTTGTCAGGACTTTCCTTAAGGAGTTCAACAAAGATTTGGAAAAAGCCAAGAATGAGTTTTTCGCTATAGATTTTGATACGGATATCCAGTGTGAAGATTGTTCAGGTAACTACAAGCTCAAAGTTGGGAAGTTCGGCTTATACTTACACTGTCCACATTGTAAAACAAACAAGGCTTTAAAACCAGATATATTCGGAGTCATAGATGGTAATAAACTTTATGTGGTGAAAGAGCAGAGTTCGAACGAACAGGATGAATTAGAGCAAGAAGGTCAGCAAGCAGCCAACAAAGAAAGTGATACGCAAAGAAAGAATTCATCAAGTAAATACAGCAAAAAAAGAAAGAAATAACAAAAACAAAATATCGATAAGGAGTTCGGTTAAATGGGAGTATGGGCGATAGGTGATATACACGGTTGTTTAAGAGCTCTAGAAAGATTGATAGAAAGGATATCACCGGGTGTGTATGATAAGTTAATCTTCCTTGGCGATTACATAGACAGAGGACCAGATGCGAAGGGCGTTGTTGACTTTTTGCTCCAACTCTCTAGGAGAACACAGTGTGTCTTTTTAAGAGGAAACCACGAACAAATGTTGCTTGATGTTATCGATAATAACGACGACATCTTCTTGTGGAACTTAAACGGAGCACAGGCGACAATTCGAAGTTACGGAAATCTTATTCAATTAGAAACAAACGAAGAGCATATGAATTTCTACAGAAACACTAAATACTACCATATTGAAGGGAAATATTTATTTGTCCACGGTGGTGTTAGACCAAATGTGCCAATTGAGAAACAGGATCGGAGGGATTTGATATGGATTAGGGAGGAGTTTATACTTAAACGACACAACCTGGATTTTATAGTCATTTTTGGACATACACCCTTTGAAGATGTTTATTTTGGCGAAGATAAAATAGGTGTAGACACAGGATGTGTGTACGGTGGAAAATTGACAGCGATTGAAGTAAACGAAAAAGTCGTTATAAAGGAGGTCTGCAGGGATGTACAATGAAATTTTTAGACCAATCGTGGCGGGTCTATTCATGGGCTGGGCGAATGTGATTCCAGGTATCAGCGGTGGAACAATAGCTGTTATAATGGGCATTTTTGAAAGGTTTATCGATGTTATAAACAATATAATGGCGTTTAAAATTAGTAAGAAAGATATCAATTTTATAGCAACGCTTGTCTTAGGAATTGCCGTTGGCATTATAACCGGAAGTAAATTACTTACATGGGCATTTCAAAATCATTCGTTTTACACTTACAGTTTTTTCTTTGGGCTTATACTTTTCTCTTTGTGGAATTTCAGAAATGAGGTTTCTCAATTTCGATTTTTTGAGTTTGTAGCTGGTTTTCTGATAGTTGTGGTTCCGTATCTTTTTAAAAGCGGTCAATCGAACGTAACTTCTGTAGAAGGTGGATTCGGCTACGTCTTTTTAGCTCTTGCTGGCGTTATCGCGGGAGCGGCGATGGTCTTACCTGGAATTAGTGGTTCACTACTGCTGATGCTCATGGGGTATTACGAAACAGCTATAAAGACCGTGTCTAAGCTGACAAAAGTTTTAACCGGAGGGTTCCTTATTTCCGATTTCCTTTTTTTACTCACCCTTGGAATAGGTGTTTTAATAGGGATAGGAATTATTTCGAAACTTCTGAAGGTTTGGTTTGAAAAAGCCAAACTCTCTGTTTTGAATTTTATCCTGGGATTACTTGCCGGTTCACTTTATCCCATAACCCCGGCTTATCATGGTTCAGGTAACGTTTTCGGAATGCTTCTTTGGATTGCTGTTGGTGGATTAGTTGTTTACGCACTCGGAAAATTTGAAAGATAAAGTTCTGTAAAATAAACAAGGGGGCGTACACATGGTTTTTGAATACTCCGGATACTCTGAAGAACTCAAAAGTATACTTGAGAACGCAAAAAGCGAGATTTCAAATGCAAGAGATAGTAAACAACTCAATGACTTGAGGGTAAAGTACCTTGGAAAATCAGGTGTTGTTACTTCGTTGATGAAAAAGCTCAAGGATTTACCACCTGAAGAAAGACCGAACTTTGGAAAGGTTGTTAATGAGCTAAAGGACCAAATAGAAGTTTTACTTGAGGAAAGAAAGAGTCAGTTAATGGAGATCGAGAAACAGCAGCTTTACAAAAAACTCTGGGTTGACCCAACAATGCCTGGAGCACGCAGGTCTCGTGGACATCTGCATATAATTACGAAGGTCCAGGAAGAATTAGAGGACATATTCATTTCGATGGGTTTTTCCGTGGTTGAAGGTCCGGAAATCGAGCAGCCTTGGTTTAATTTTGATGCGCTCAACACTCCAGAATGGCATCCTGCAAGGGATGCGCACGATTCTTTCTATATCAACGACGAGTACATGTTAAGAACACATACCTCGCCTGTCCAGATACGTACCATGCTCTCAAGGAAACCGCCTCTTGCAATAGTCGCACCAGGTAGAGTTTACAGAAGAGACTATGATGCCACACACCTTCCAATGTTTACACAGATGGAAGGTTTGTACGTTGACCATGATGTTACGGTAAAGCACTTAAAGTATTTCTTGGAAGAATTTGCAAGAAGGTTACTCGGTGAACATACAAAGGTAAGACTCCGACCAAGTTACTTCCCATTCACTGAACCGAGTTTTGAGGTTGATATATACTTTAACAACAGATGGTTTGAGGTGCTTGGTGCAGGAATGGTTCATCCTAACGTATTTAAGAACGTGGGCTACGACCCTGAAGAATGGCGTGGACTAGCTTTTGGACTTGGTATAGAAAGAATTGCAATGGTGAAATACGGTGTAAAAGATATCAGGGACTTGGTTAGAAACGATATCAGGTTCTTGGAAAACTGGTAATTTGCTAATAGTATGAGCAAGACTTGGAGTGATGGTGTGTCAACAGTTTCGGGAATACTACTTGTGGATAAAGAGAAAGGACCAACGTCTCACGATATTGTTGAGAGAGTTAGAAAACTGCTTCGAATAAAACAAGTTGGACATGCTGGAACGCTCGACCCGTTCGCAACGGGTCTTCTTGTGGTTGGTGTGGGAAAGGCGACAAAGTTACTTGAGTATCTTCAACATGAAGACAAAGTCTACAAGGTAAAGTTCAAATTGGGTGTAATCACCGATACCTTTGATATAACGGGTCAAATAATGGAAGAACATTCTGATGAGGTTTCAAAACTTTCTGAAGGGGAAGTCTTGGATGCGATAAAATCTTTTATAGGAACATACAGGCAAGTTCCACCAGCATACTCGGCTAAGAAGTATCAAGGCAAAAAGCTGTACGAACTTGCACGAGAAGGGAAGATTATAAATCTTCCACCGCGTGAAGTAACAATATACGACATATGGGACGTAAAAATTAACTTACCTGAGGTTGAATTTGTTACTAAGGTCTCTTCTGGTACTTATGTAAGAAGCCTATGCATGGATATAGGTTACAAGTTGGGGTGCGGAGCAACTGCAACAGAGCTCAGAAGATTATCAGTTGGAAGATTCGTAGTCGATGATGCGATAATGATACCGGAAGTAAAGAATTTAGATATCCAAGTTTTTGAAAGTTTACGGGAGCTGATTATCAAAAACTTAATTCCGTTGGAAAAAGTGCTTGATTTCCCAAGAATAGTTGTGAAAAGCCAAGAGAAAATTTATAACGGTGTTCAGCCAAAGGTTGAAGACCTTATAGAATACGAAAATTTCAAAAAGGACCAAATAATCCAGGTTTTTCATAACGAAAAATTAATAGCAGTTGCTCGTGCTGAGAGGAATTCTGAATTCATCGAGACACTCAAAAAACATAACAGAAATGAACGCATCGCAACACTAATAAAGGTGTTTAAGGAGGATTAGGAATGAAAGTAGGTATTGTTGGACTTTCGCAGGTTGGTAAGACGACAATATTTTCTTTGCTCACAGGACTTGAGGTAGACCTCTTTTCTCAAGAGCATCAAAAAGGAACTGCAAAGGTCCATGATAAGCGAGTGGATATTCTTGCAAAGATGTATGAACCCAAGAAGGTGACTTATGCAACCTTAGAGTTTTTCGATACGCCGGCTTTGAAGATAAAAGATATCAAGGAACGAACGGCGGTATTTAACGCGATTCAAAATGTTGAAGCAATGCTTATCGTGGTTAGAGCATTTAAAAGCGATAGTGTACCATACCCTGAGGTAGAAAAACCTATTGACCAGCTCAAAGCAACTTTGAATGAATTCCTTTTCAGGGACCTTGATGTAGTGACAAATAGGATTGGTAGATTAGAAAACGCAAAGAGAAAGCTCGAACCAAAGGAAGAGATAGAGTTAAAGTTGTTAAAACGCATACAGGAGGCGTTAGAGAACGAGCAACTTTTATCGAAAATTGGGCTCACGGATGAAGAAAAAAAGATGCTTGGAGGGTTTTCACTTACTACCTTGAAACCGATAGGTGTAGTAGTAAATGTCGATGAGGAACAGTTCTCTGAAAAGAGTTATGAAACAAAGGATGAAGTTATAAAACTTTGTCAAGACAACGGGTTTGCGTATGTTGAACTATGTGGTAAGCTTGAAATGGAGCTGAACACCTTGAGCGAAGAAGAGAAGATGGAGTTTCTCAAAGAATTGGGCACAGATGAAACAGGTATAGAAAGACTATCCAGAGCACTCTACACACAATTTGGATTGATTTCCTTCTTTACTGTTGGTAAAGACGAAGTACGCGCATGGACGCTCAGAAAAGGTGCAACAGCAGTCGATGCAGCAGGCGTTATCCATAGCGACTTGGCAAGAGGTTTTATTCGAGCCGAGGTTATAAAGTACCATGACCTGGTTCGGCTTGGTTCCGAGAAGGCGGTTAAAGACGCCGGATTGATGAAGCTTGTTGGAAGAGATTACATTGTTGAAGATGGTGATATAATAACGATAAGGTTCAACGTATGAAAGTAAAAACGTAACGAAGAGGGGGGTTAGAAATATGTCCGAAGCAGTTGCAAGAATAAACGAGAACGTGTATATTGTAAGAGACAGGGTTATTGCGGTTGTCCCTGTTACGTCAACAGTCTCCAGGCGTATAAGAGCGAGTAGCCAGCTTGGTGGAAAAATGGTCAATTTAGCTTATGGTAAAGAGTGTAAATCTATAGTCTTTGTGGATAGCGGTCATTCCTTACTGCTTGCTGAACCTGCTCTTGAAGTTAGAAAAAAGATTTGGGGTTAACGATAATTGGAGGTAATCTCAAAAAGGGTAAGAATGTTTAAAAGGCTCATATTCAGAACGACCAAGCATAATCGTTACAGTGTTACTGCGCTTGTTTCTGCTGTGCTTAGTGAGATTGAAAATATGGAGATTTTTGAAACTAAAAATGTCGCTGATATCTTGCAGTATCCGGTATTGGATACTGCAGTTGCTTTTTCATTTATGACCTTCGATTTGGATACTGTAATAGAAGAACTTAAGGTACTGAAAAAACACGGCTACACTGTAATTGCTGGTGGTCCACATGCAACGGTACAACCTTTCGAACTATTAGAACTTGGTTTTGATTATGTTTTTGTTGGTGACGGAGAAGAAAATATCATCAAGTTCTTGAAAGGCGAATTACCGGAGAATAGAGTCTTCGACGGAGTGAAAAATCGTGTCGATTTGAATAAGTACCCTCCCATATGTGAGAAGAAGAAGCTCTTCATGCCAATAGAGATTTCCCGTGGATGTCCTTTTGATTGTGGATACTGCCAAACACCAAGATTAGCTGGCAAGATAGTTAGGCATAGAAGCATAGAACAAATTGTTGAATACGAAAAAATTTCTGTAAAGCACGGAAAAACGATTGCACGATTTATTACACCAAATGCGTTTGGGTATGGTAGCAAGAATGGAGTTACTCCCAACCCAGAAATTGTTGACGAATTGCTCTTTAAGATAAAATCTGCAGGTGTAAAAGAGATATACTTTGGAACGTTTCCATCTGATGTCAGACCTGAGAGCGTTACCGATGATATGGTCAAAGTTATCAAAAAATACGTAAACCATGATTATATCGTTATAGGTGCGCAAAGTGGAAGCAATAGGATACTACAACTTATACGTCGCGGACATACGGTTGAAAAGGTAGAAGAAGCGCTTGAGATATTAGCTGACAACGGTTTTTATGCGAAAGTAGATTTCATATTCGGATTTCCGTTTGAAACAAAAGAAGATGTAGAACAAACGTTCAATTTCATTGAGAAGATTGTTAAGAAGTACAATGCAAAGATTCATGCCCACACTTTTATGCCTCTCCCAGGCACACCTCTTTCAGACGTCGGACCAGGTGTTTTGAAAGATTACCATTACAAATTTCTTGGACAACTTGCTTCAAAAGGTATTCTTGACGGATATTGGTTGAAACAAGAACAACTCGCCAAAAAAGCTGTTCAAAATATGCGTATCAAGGTTGGAAATGAACTTTAAAGGGGGAAAGAGGGGATGACGATAAGAAAAGAATACGTGCATTCTTGCGAGCCAGAAAAGCTTTACGAAGTTGCTATGAAAGAAGCAGAACCGTACATCTCTAAGTTCAACGTGAAGATATCTAGAATAAGCGAGAACATCTTTGAAGCAAAGGTTAGTATCTTTGGAAAAGGAATGATAGAGGTTCAAAAAGACAGAATCATAATCACCGTTGATTCTTCATTTCTCGGAATGCCAGGAATGAAGGAAAAGGTAGAAGAAATGATGGATAAATATATGACTGAGTTAATTGAGAAGTGCAAAGCGCAGCAGTGAAGTTGAAACATAGAATATAAGTGGAAAAATTTTCTCTTGACTTTTCCCAAAAATTTGTGATAAAATACTTTAAAATCTAAAGGCAACGGGCGGTGTGTGGTTTTGGTAAGTAGAATTAGATTTTCTTTGATTCTCAACCATTATCAAATGAATTCAACAAATTTCTGGTGGTGGACAACCGGTGGTTGTCCACCAGTTTGTTGTTGCCATACCTAAGGAGAAAATAGGCAGCAACAAGACATACAAAGTGTGGACAATCGCCGGGTACGTGTAAAATCGTACCCGGCTTTTTTATTTAATCTACATTCAACCAACGAGGAGGGGTTAGTATGCTTAGGGAAGTAGTGTACTTGAAGCCTGAGGAAATGCCAAGAAGTTATTACAACGTGCTCGCAGACTTACCATTCAAATTGGACCCACCACTTGACCCTGAAACGGGGCAACCTATGAAACCTGAGAAGTTGCTCAGGATATTCCCGGAACCATTGCTTGAACAAGAGATAAGTGACAAAAGATTCATCCCTATTCCGGAGCCTGTTTTGAAAGAATACGCAGTTTACAGACCCACCCCACTTATCCGAGCAAACTTTCTGGAAGAATACCTTGGAACGCGTACACGGATTTATTACAAATACGAAGGGATCAGCCCTACCGGTAGTCACAAGGTGAATACTGCACTTGCACAGGCTTACTACAACAAAATCTCAGGGACAAGAATTTTGGTGACTGAAACTGGTGCAGGTCAATGGGGAAGTGCACTTTCATACGCAGGTGCGAAGTTTGGTTTGGAAGTTCGAGTCTTCATGGTAAAAATTAGCTATAATCAAAAACCTTTCAGAAAGGTACTCATGAATATATTCAACGGTAACGTTGTCCCAAGCCCGAGCAAGTTAACACAATTTGGTCAGACGTTCGATGAAGAGCATCCTGGAACGCTTGGTATAGCGATTTCAGAAGCTATTGAAACTGTCTTTAAAGAACAGGGTGCAAAGTATGCACTTGGAAGTGTTTTGAACCACGTATTGCTACACCAAACGATAATTGGACTTGAGCTGAAGGAACAATTAAAAAAGTTAGGAATCATACCAGATATGATTGTTGCATGCCACGGTGGAGGTTCCAACTTCGGTGGGACAATACTGCCTTTCATTTCTGATATTCTTGAGAGGAAACATATAAAAATTATTGCGGTGGAACCCGAGAGTTGTCCATCTCTGACTAAAGGCGAGTACCGATATGACTTTGGAGATAGCGCAGGTTTGACACCGATGATGAAAATGTACACACTTGGCAAAGATTTTGTTCCGCCATCAATTCACGCAGGTGGATTAAGATACCACGGGGCAGCTCCAATTGTTTCAAAGTTACTCTACGAGAAACTGATATCAGCTGCAGCCGTCAGTCAGGATGAGGTCTTCGAAGCCGGAAAACTCTTTGCAAAAGTGGAGGGAATTGTTCCAGCACCCGAATCAGCACACGCGATAGCATATGTGATTAAGGAAGCGAAAAAGAATGAGAAAAAGACAATTGTCTTCACACTCTCCGGACATGGATATTTTGATTTGAATGCGTACGTAAGTTCTTTAAGCGGGAACTTTAGAAACTTTTGAAGTTGTCTAGAGGAGGTGCGAACTATGTTTGGTAAAACATTTAAGACAGTATTATTTACACTCATTTTTTTGATTTATACAAGCTTCTTTGCTATTGTTAAAATAGGGGTTCTATTGCCATTAACTGGTCCGTTAGCCGCTGCTGGGGATTTAGTGAAAAGGGGTATTGAGATAGCTCACAACGAAAAAGGTTCAGTACTGGGGGAAAGAGTTGAACTTGTTTACATGGACACAAGGAGCGAGAAAACTGAAGCTACAAACGGAATGGCAAGGCTTATTAACAGGGAGAAGGTTGTAGCAGTGATTGGAGAAATAATGAGTGGTAATTCGATGGCTGCTGGTGAGTTAGCTGAGAGTAAGAAAGTTCCGCTTTTGAGCCCTGCGTCAACCAATCCCCTTGTTACACAGGGGAAGAAATTTGTTTCACGTGTCTGTTTCATAGACCCTGTGCAAGGGACTGCTTTGGCGGAATTCGCGGTAAAGAATTTGAAATTGACAAAAGTTACAGTGTTTACGGATATTGAGCAGGATTATAGCGTTGGGCTTTCGAACTATTTCATCGAAAGGTTCAGAAAATACAGTGGAAAAGTACTGCAAGTTCAATACAAAACAGGTGACATAGATTTCAGTGCCCAAATCACTCAAGCAATTTCTTTTGGTAGTGAAGCGATTTTTATAGCTGGTTATTATAACGAGATAGCTCTAATCATGCAGCAAGCAAGAGCTTTAGGTTTTAAAGGGTGCTTCCTTGCTGGAGATGGTGCAAATGCTCCCGAACTGATTAAAATAGGCGGTAAGGCGGTTGAAGGTTTGTATTTCTCGGATCATTATCACCCAGATGCAGCGATATCATCTTTGGGAAAAAAGTTTGTTGAGTTTTATGAAAAGAAATACGGAGAAAAGCCTTCAACACTTTCAGCCTTAGGATATGATGCTTATATGATTATTCTAAATGCTATTGAGAATGTAAAAAGCACAAATCCTGAAAAAATAGCCATGGGCATAAGGAATATCAAAAACTACAATGGTGTAACTGGCTCAATTACTATAGACAACATGGGGAACGCAACGAAAGACATTGTTATTCTTGTTGTAAAAAACAACGCAATGAACTTTTTCACAAAAATTCCAGCCAGCTCTCTTAAATAGATATTGATAATAACACAAAATAAATACAAAACGAACATAAAAAGCGGTCCATTTTCGGACCGCTCTTTTTTTAACTTTCAATTTTATACTTATTCTCTGGGGAAGACTATGAACTTAAGCGCTGTTCTTGTTTCATTTTCCACTGTTACATCCGTAAATGCCGGAACGCAGACAAGGTCGTATCCACTTGGTGCGAGGTACCCTCGTGCGATTGCAATTGCTTTGACTGCTTGGTTAACAGCGCCTGCACCGATAGCTTGAATTTCCGCCTTGCCTTTTTCTCTGATAACACCTGCTAACGCACCTGCAACCTTGTTTGGATTTGATTTTGAAGAGACTTTTAGTACTTCCATAGTTCTACCTCCCCTTCTTTGGCGCTTGATAGCTCAGTAGTTTGTTCTAAGCACCAGTGAATATCGTACTTTATGTTATAATCGCTGTTTAAAAAATGCACAGGGATTTTTCTTCAAAGTTTGGCGCGCCCGGCAGGACTTGAACCCGCAACCATCGGATCCGAAGTCCGACGCTCTATCCAGTTGAGCTACGAGCGCGTCCGTGACAATCACACTATATAAAAAACTGGGGTGGCTAGAGGGATTTGAACCCTCGACCACCTGATCCACAGTCAGGCGCTCTGCCAGCTGAGCTATAGCCACCACAAATAGTTGATTTATTGATTTTTCTTTTTGGCGCGGCCGGCGGGACTCGAACCCACAACCCTCGGATTAGAAGTCCGATGCTCTATCCTGTTGAGCTACGGCCGCAACCTGCCTTTCGGCGTCAGTATTACCAATAAATCTGGAGCGGGCGACGGGACTCGAACCCGCAACCCTCGGCTTGGAAGGCCGATGCTCTACCAATTGAGCTACACCCGCACCACTGGTCGGGGCGACTGGACTTGAACCAGCGTCCTCCGGTTCCCAAGACCGGCGCGCTAGCCAACTGCGCTACGCCCCGACGTGAAGGACCGTGAGTTATTATAGCACACACGTTTTAGGGTGTCAAGTAAACGATACATATAAAACTACGTTAAATTTGTGTTGATAAAGGCAACTATAGAACAACGTGTTATTCTCCGCCTTCTTTTGGAATGACACAGATGAACGACGTCTCTTTATCCGTGAAGTTGTGGAATTGGTGTTCTTCGTTTGGTTCCACAAAAACAAAAGAACCTTTAGATACCCTTGTTCTTCCGTTTTTACTTACAACTTCGAGCTCGCCATCGACGACAAATACTTCATGTTCCCATGGGTGAGTGTGGAATGGTGTTGAAGCTCCTGGTTTCAATGTAAATAGTCTCATTACAAAGTTTGGAGCACCGTCTCTTGGACCAATCAAAACGCGTTTTAAAATCTTTCCGCCGTCAATTTCAAGTGGTTGCATTTCTGAAATGCTTCCTATCTTCATTGTTTCGCCCCCTTTTTCTTGCCTCAATGACAACGTACCTGTAAGGTTCCAAACCTTCAGAGTACGTGTGTATATCTTTATGTTTCTTTGCCAACTCATGAACTATTTTCCTTTCAAATGCAAACATAGGGTCTAACTTTACTTTGCCGAACTTTCGTGCTCTTTCAACAGCCGCTTCTACAATCTTCACCAACTGTTCTCTTCTCTTCTCGCGGTAATTTCCTGCGTCGATTATTACAGTAACTTTTGTGTCCGTTAACCTGTTTAGGTATATATTGGCAATATGTTGCAAAGCCCCCAAGCCCTTTCCATGCTTTCCTATTAGTTTACCAATCTCTTCACTATGGCATGTCGCTATAAACGTTTTCCCACGGCTTGCTATTTCAATGTAATAATCAGCTCCAAAGCGTTTGAAAATTTCTTCTAAAAACTCTTTTAACTTTCTTTCATAGTACTTGTTAGTGATTGTAATCTCTACCACTGCATCCCTTGCAAAAAGTCCGAAAATTCCGTGCGTCCCTTTGTCAATAACGTTGACTTCATACTCTCCTTCCAAAACATCGTGTTCACGTTTGAATTGTTCAAGGATTTCCTCGACACTTTTACCTACGTAGTTTATCGTCTTCAAGTCACCCACCCCTTTTTCTTACTGCGTGGTTTGTTGTTTGGCTTGTTGGTTTTATACCTTCTTTTTTTGAATTCCCCAAAGTTCGTGTTGAGAAATGCCTTTTATTTTGTAACGTCTGTATATGTAGTATGTGATGACAAGCTGAATTATCGAGTTCATAGTCCAGTAAAGGAATATACCGCTTGGTAAACTTATAAAGAAGAATGGGAATATGGCACCCATGAGTATCTGCTGCCAAGCAGTTCTACTGTCCTGGCTGGTGATAAGCGCAAGATAGTAACTTGTCAATATCGTGATTACTAAGAAGAGCCAGTTGTTTGACCAGCCACCTACGGAAAGGTCCCTCCAAATCAAGAAACCTTGAGATACTGAGAAAAGTTCCTGATAGCTTTGAATAACTCCGTAAAGTAACATGAAGATTGGTAACTGAATAAGTAACATCAAACAACCACTTGATGGATTTATCTTATTTTCCTTGTAGAGTTTCATCAATTCTTCTTGTTGTTTCTGCGGGTCTTTGTATTTCTTTTTTATAGCATCTACAGCTGGTTGTAGTTTTCTCATTTGAATCATCTGTTTTGTTTGTGCATGATAGAACGGGTAAAGGATAAGCCTAACTATAATTGTGAAGATAATAATCGTTAAACCGAAGTTTTTTGTAAATGAATTTATCCAACTAAAGAATTCGTTGAGACCATCGGATATAAAACTGTACCAGGTCCCTACACCAGGGATGGTTCTTATAAGTGTCACGAGTCTTTCATAGTCTTCTCCGAAAACATGCTTTACGACAACCTTTTTGTATGGTCCCATGTAAACTGTGAATTTCAAATCCTTTCCGATGACTTGTGTTTGGTCTAACTTGCCCGAGAATTTGACGATGGACGAGTAGTCTCTATCGGGTCTGAATGAGACAAAGAAATTCACCGCTGAGCGTACGGTTGATTTGTCCCAGATTAACGGTAGGGCAACTTTTACTTCCTCGGGAGAGCGAATTTCTACATCAAAAGTGTAGGTGTAAAACCTTTGGTCAAAGGAGTAAACCTTTTCAACACCATTTTCGTAACGGAAAATGACTTTGACACTTTCGTATGAGTCCTTCAAATCTTTCGATTTCTCCACGTATTGTATGTTGTATGTTGGTGTTGCAACGGAAATTTCCTTACCTTGTAAATCAAACAAATTGAACCCGTCGTTGTCGTTTATAAAAAATAAATACGCTCTGCCCAACATATGAGTAACCTTCTGTAAATTGCCATCTTTTCCCAATTCTACTTGGAGATATCTTGAAGTGATGACTATAGAGTCAACACGCTCTTCCACGAAGAAGCCAGCAAAAAGTGTCAACCCCGTTAGCATTGTTATTAACAACAAAAAAACGACGGTTATTTTTTTCAACTTGACCGCCTCCTTCGAATGTTATTTATTTTTTGATGTTCCACGGATTTGTCGTGTTTTGGGAGATGGAACAGTGTGAACTCTTCCGGAACAGGGTCAAATCCACCTTTTGACAAAGGATTACATCTGAGAATGCGCCAGAAACCCAGGAGGAGCCCCCTAAAAACGCCAAACTTTTCCACAGCTTGATATGTGTACGTGGAGCAGGTTGGTTCAAACCTGCACGTTGGAGGTTTTAAAGGAGAAATGTACTTTTGATAAAATCTAATAAGTCCCAGTATTGCTTTCCGCATCAATTAACCTCTCAAAATTCCCCAAAAGTGCTTTGCAAACGACTTTATAGTTACTTTTTTCAAACTGTTCGGATAGCGCTTTTCTTGCTATAACAATGAAGTCATATCCTTTTGGAATAGAATCTTTGTTCAATCTAAAACATTCACGAATCCATCTTCTCAATTTATTTCTCCGGTTCGCCTTTCCAAATTTTCGCTTCACGATGATGGCTAACCTACTGTAATCAAGTCCGTTCTTTTTGTAAAGCACTACAAACTCTTCACTTTGAATCGCTTTACCGTATCTAAAAACTAGGGATATATCCCTCCTGAGTCTCAGGCGCTCTCTCTTTCTGAATGTATACTTTCTCAGACTGTGAGTCTCCATCTACCTGTTCTTCTTCTGTTCTTTAGAACTCTTCTTCCGCCAGGTGTGGACTTTCTGGCAAGAAATCCATGAGTTCTTTTTCTTTTGATGCGAGACGGTTGGTACGTTCTCTTCATACCACTTCCTCCTTTTCATATGTTTGTAGGTCTAATTCCGATTATACCAAAATTTTCTAGTTATTCAACACATGATTTTAGCGTTTCCACGTGTATATAAAAAAACTGGTGGCCAGGGACGGAATCGAACCGTCGACACGTGGATTTTCAGTCCACTGCTCTACCAACTGAGCTACCTGGCCACCATTAAGTTTTTATATAATCGTTTCAATTCATTTTTTCCACTTGGTGGGTGCGGCAGGACTTGAACCTACGACCTTCTGCTCGTAAGGCAGACGCTCTCCCTCTGAGCTACGCACCCAACCTATTTTAAAAACTGGCGCCCCCAACGGGATTCGAACCCGTGCCGCTGGCTTGAAAGGCCAGTGTCCTAGACCGCTAGACGATGGGGGCGTTTCCTTTGTTTCTTCGTGTTTTTCCACACAATTGTGGTCCTTCAATCAGTGACCGTTACCAATAATACCAAAGAAAAATTTTTTGTCAAGTGGTTTTGAATAGGTTTTAATGAAAAGAAAAGGTTAACATTTTGTATCTAGTAACTACGAAGCAAGTTAATGCACTGTTTTTTGTGCGCTAGATTGTGCATATATGGTATAATGAGATAAGTAAACTTGCAGAAGGGAGGCATCGAGAAGTGTTTAGATGGCTATTCTCAAAGCTCACACCTAAGTCAAGACCGAGGCTTGCCAGTGAAGCTTTTAAAAAAGGGGATTTAGAAACTCACAAAAAGCTACACTCACCTGATGAGATAGGAAAAGAACCTTGGCACAAAACTGAACAGGGAAAGTATATAGGTCAAGCTGTTTACGGTGCAAGTGATGGTATAGTAACGACATTTGCTGCGATTTCTGGAATAGCTGGAGCAAACTTGAATCCTAAGATTGCTATTATTGTCGGTTTGGCAAATCTTTTTGCCGACGGTATTTCTATGGCGATAGGGGACTACCTATCGGAGAAATCGGAAAAAGACTACATAAAGTCTGAAAAAGAACGTGAGCTGTGGGAGATAGAGCATATGCCTGAAGCTGAAAAACTTGAAGTTAGAGAGATTTACAAGAGGAAAGGACTAACAGGTGAAAAATTAGAACGTCTTGTTGAGGCAATCACAAGTAATAAAGAGATATGGGTAGACACGATGCTACACGAAGAACTTGGGATTTTTGAAGATGATACGAATCCTTTCAAAAGCGCTGTTGTAACGTTCTTATCTTTTGCCATTGCTGGTTTTATGCCACTGATTGCGTACATCTTTGCGTCCCAGTCTAAACTGTTGGCTCAAAATCAGTTTTTGGCATCGTGTCTAATAACTGCGGCAACGTTATTTTTCGTTGGCGCATTGCGCCAGGTTGTTACCGGTGTAAAGTGGTATAAAGGCGGTTTCGAAATGTTGTTTGTTGGTGGGCTTTCGGCAGCAGTTGCTTATCTAATAGGCTGGTTGCTGGAAAAGGCGGTGAAAATTCCGGCACTATAGAGCATTCATTATAGTAGGAAAGTGAGTGATTAAAATGCACATAACTTTTCGAGATTTAATTATACTTTATCCATTAATTTTCTTAGCAGGATTTGTTGATTCAATAGCTGGGGGTGGAGGTCTCATCTCACTTCCTGCTTATTTGTTCGTAGGTTTGCCAAGTCACAACGCGCTTGCTACAAATAAACTTTCATCGACGATAGGGACAATTTTCAGCACGCTTAGATATGCGAAAGGAAGGGCGATAGTTTACGTTGTTGCTTTTCCCTCAGTTGTTGGAGCGCTTATAGGCTCACACATAGGTGCAAAGTTGGCGCTTGTATTGAGCGATAATGTCTTAAAGTTTGCCTTAGCGTTCTTAATACCTTTAGCGGCCGTAATTGTTCTTTTGGCAAATCCGAGGAAAGAAAGAGCACTGGAAGTCGAAAACGTCTCAAGGGCGCGAGCAGTTGTAGTTTCTGGTTTGATAGGTTTGACTATAGGCACATACGATGGCTTCTTTGGACCAGGAACTGGCACTTTTTTGATAATACTTTACGTAAGTTTTCTGTCATTAGACCATGTGAGTGCATCAGGAACAGCTAAGATAGTCAATTTGGCTTCAAACATAGGTGCACTTCTTACTTTCATCGTTGGTAAAAAAGTTTTGTATTCCATAGGACTGCCTGCAGCCGTCTTCGGGATTGCGGGTAATTGGCTCGGTTCGGGACTTGCGTTGAAAAAAGGTGCAAAGATTATCAAACCTGTGATGCTTGGAGTTCTCGCAATACTTTTTTTAAAAATACTTATGGACTTAATTTGACCTCTTAGCAGGGGGTGAACGTATGGGTGACATGTTAGTAAAGTTGTATGGGTTACCCGAGCTTAATAGCGCGTTAGAGGAAGCAAGGAAAAATGGAATTGTCATCAAACGCCCAATAGGTCCAGAGAAATACTTTGTTGTTGAATGGGTCAGGTCGAAATTTGGCAATCACTGGGCAAGCGAAACTGATATGACGTTTTCCAACAAGCCGATTTCTTCGTTCATAGCTATAGATGAGAAGACGAACAAAATCGTTGGATTTGCTTGTTATGATGCCACAGTGCGCGGATTTTTCGGACCAACAGGTGTTGATGAAGAATACAGGGGAAAGGGAATAGGGAAGGCTCTTTTACTAGCTTGCCTACACGACATGTTCAACGTCGGATATGCTTATGCCATTATAGGAGACCCTGGTCCGATTGAGTATTATAGAAAAACCGTTAATGCAATAGAAATTGAGGGGTCCTATCCAGGAATCTACAAAAATATGGTTAGGGAAATTTAAGACTAACTTCGTAAAGTGGCTAAGTAAAGTGCTACCTTATATTTTTTTATAATATGATAACGTTACCAGATGATAATGAAATTCAAAGTATTTTGAAAAAAACAAGTATTTAGTTACCATTATAGCAGTATAGACTTGATTTTCCTAATTTTTTAGACCTATTTGGCTTTGGTTCAATGAATAATGTTGTGGTTAAATTAGCATATGATAACGTTACCACATAGGATTATAAATCCTAAATAAGAACGGAGAAATGACAAATTGCGTTCGGTTTCAAGTTTTGAGCTACGAAACTTGATAGTGTTAACTTGTAGTGATGAAAGAGTGTAAGTGCGAAAGAACGCGTTTGATATTACCATTGTGCGTTTTCCAAAGATGCTTCACTACGCAAAAACCTTAGATTTAGCACAAGAAGGGCATTTTGGATAAGGGAAAGAGAAGTTTTTGTGTTTGCGAGAATGGGAAAGTTTGAAGGAATGATGGCAGAGTTTGCAAAGGAATTGTTGGTTACCGTATTTGTCGTGACCGTTTTTGTACAAGCTGGTGGAACCGCATTTGGGACAAGAGAGTGTTGAGTTGTTCATATCGGGATACCTCCTTGTTGAGAGTTGGTTGGGGGGTGTCCCCTCTTTATAAGGATAATGCGGTTTTTGGAAAGTTTCAATACTTTTAGTTAACATTATCGAAACTTCCAAGGGGGTGATGTGGATGAAAAAGGTATTTTTAGCGCTGTTTTTAGTAGGTCTTTTGACGGTTGTTTTTGCAGCACCTTACAACACGACGATTAAAGTTCTTGCGTGGGACGATGCACTGACCCAAGCTCTCAAGGCAGGTATACCGGATTTCGAAAAGGCAACAGGTATAAAAGTTATTCTCGAGTTGGTGCCGTCGGGTAACTTACTGCAAAAGATAGGAGTAAGTGTTGGCGTGGACAGAACGGACTATGATTTGGTAACTGTGGACGAACCGTTTGTACCTGCTCTCGCACATCTCATGTTACCATTTGAACAATGGACACAAGGAAAAGTTTACAAAAAGCCGCATCTCAATGTTTTTGCCCCGAATGCTTTCGAAGCAGCACAGTGGGCAGGAGTTTTTGTAGGCATGCCCATTAACGCAAACGTTTATATCTGGATAACAAGGAAAGACTTAATCAATGATTCGAAGTACAGAACGGAGTTCAAATCAAAATATGGATACGACCTTGGTGTACCGAAAACGTTCAAGGAACTAAGAGACATGGCAGAGTTCTTCTATTCAAAAGGTATCTATGGATTTGCACCGTTCACAAAACAGACGGAAGGTTCGACAGCAGAAGCAATATTCATGTTTGAATCATTTGGGACAAGTCCTTTAACTGTACAAGGAGGTAAAGTTGTTGTTTCTCTCGATGAAAAGAAAGCAGTCGAAGCGATTAATTTCTATAAAGAACTTTTAAAGTTTTCACCCCCGGGTGCACTTGACATGGGACATTCAGAAAGGATTGCAGCATTTAACCAGGGGAAAGTATTTACAATGTTCCAGTGGCCAGCTCTTGTTCCGCAACATGAAGACCCAAATAACTCACTCGTCGCAGGTAAGATTATCTATTCTGCACCGCCAGTTGGTCCGGTAAAAGGAGCAGCCATTAGAGGGTGTTGGGTGTTGGCTATGCCAATTGCTTCGAAGAACAAAGAAGCTGCAGCAGAATTTGCTTACTGGTGGGCTTCGTATGAAACAGGGCAAAAACTCATTCCAAAAGGTTTCACTCCAGCCAGGTCTGATTTACTGCTCAACCCGAATTACAACAAGGAAAGACCTTGGTTCAAGGCAATTTTTGATTCTATGAAAAACGCAGTCGCCAGGCCAAGGTTTACAAAATACCCAGAAGCCTCTCAGATAATTAGGAACTATTGGTTAGCAGCAATAAGTGGAAAGATGACGGCAGAAGAAGCTGTAAGGAAGATGAAGGATGAGCTCAACGAACTTGTTGGTAAGCAGTAAGACAAAAAAAGATGGGGGCGCGCGCCCCCATTGGTTCTTCATCACTCCTGCTATGGTAATAGTTTTTGCTATTCTTGTATTTCCGGTAATATATTCCATTTACATGGCAACATTTGACTGGTATTTGTTTTACAATACGCAGAGGAAGTTTATAGGGTTGGGAAATTTTATTCAGTTGTTTAAAGATAAAGAATTTTTGCATTCCCTTTGGCTTCAGTTCGGTTTTGTTATTATTGCGCTACCGATAGAGACGGTTATAGGCTTTTTCGTGGCACTACTGCTAAACCGAGACGGAAAATTCTATGCTTTGGTTAGGTCGTTGCTTTTGCTACCCGTCTTTATTCTGCCTGTTATTTCCGGTTTAACCTGGCGCCTGATGTTGCAACCGGAATATGGTATCATAAGCTTCATTTTGGAAAAACTTGGGTTTGGTGTAAAGGCGTGGCTTGCGGAACCTGATTTTGCTTACGGAATGGTGATAGTTCAGGATGTCTGGCGTATGTGGCCATTTATGTTTATGTTCATATATGCAGGATTGTCTGGACTACCAAAGGAGATTATCGAAGCCGCAGAAATCGATGGCGCTCGGTTTTAGACAAAGATGTTTAAAATTATTCTGCCACAACTTAGGTCAACGATTGCAACAGCGTTTCTGCTTAGGTTGGTTGATGCACTAAGGATATTCTCAGAAGTTTATGTTATGACCGGAGGAGGACCTGGAAACGCAACGATGTTACTGTCTCTCTATATCAATAAGCAAGCATTTGAATTTTTTAATATAGGATACGCTGCTGCAATGGGGGTTATTTTACTTATTCTTACATTAGCAATATCTTTCTTTATTGTGCGTGGAAATGTTCAATTTGAAGGTGAGCGCGGATGAAAGCGAACGTAGGTAGAAAAAGAGTGAAAAAGATGTTTGTTTCATTCATTCTTTTCATTGTTTCGTTAATCGTTTTAATAGTTGAATTGATGCCTATAATGGTTGTTATTACCAGCGGTTTTAAAAGAGATATCGATATCTGGGCTCGTGGACCTTTTTATTTTAGACCAACATTTCAGAGCTACAAAGAGGTGCTTTCAAACAGGGATTTTTTAATGAGTTTGAGAAACAGCCTTCTAGTTGGCGTTAGCTCAACAGTAATTTCTATCATTGTTGGTGCGATGGCGTCTTATGGACTTACGAGGTACGTATTCAAGTTCAAAGAAGCCATAGCATACACTTTTCTTGGTTTCAGAATGATTCCACAAATATCACTTGTTATACCACTTTACGTAATGTTTAACTACTTAAGACTAAGAGATACATTGACAGGGATAATTCTGGCACACGTCAGTTTTAACATACCGTATGTCATATGGTTATTTTTACCTTTTTTTGCTGCTGTGCCTCGTGATTACGAAGAAGCAGCAAGGGTAGATGGTGCTACGGAGAAGCAGATTTTTTGGAGGGTTTTCTTTCCACTTGTATCTCCTGGACTTGTCGTGGCAAGTGTATTTACATTTTTAATGTCCTGGAACGAATTTTTGTATGCTCTAATTTTGACATCCGTGAACGCAAGGACTGCACCTGTTGCGGTAAATGGTTTGCTTGGACAATATGCGCCAAGGTGGGGACAGCTGACAGCTGCGGGTACTATCATGCTGATACCAGTGTTTGCCATAACTCTTAGCTTGCAAAGATACATCATAAAAGGTCTTATATCAGGAGGGATTAAAGGATGAGTAAGGAAGTTAGGAAGGATAACCAGGTGAATGGAAACGAAAAGGTTCCGTTCATAACGAAGTTCTTCTTTGGGTTCGGTGATGTTTATGGTGGTGGAGTATTTAATATTATCAACTTCTTCTACGCGATATTCCTGACCGATGTTGTTAAGATTCCTCCAGTTTATGCCTCCATCATTTTCTTTGTCGGTAAGATATGGGATGCTATAACGGATCCAATAATGGGATACATAAGTGACAGAACGAAATCAAGGTGGGGTAGACGCAGACCGTATTTCTTGTTTGGTGTACCGTTTATATTCCTGTCGTTTGTTATGGTTTGGTATCCAGTATCGTTTGAGAGCACATTCGCGAGATTTTTATACGCTCTTTTTTCATATATGTTCCTCAACACGGTTGTGACAATGGTTTTGATTCCTTACACCGCAATGAGTGCGGAGATTACTCTTGACTACAATGAAAGAACTGCAATAAATTCTTTGAGGCTAATGTTTTCTCTGCTTTCATCACTCCTTTGCGCGGTTTTACCGATGATTATAGTGAAAAGTATAGGTGACCCAAAGAAGGGTTACTTAACGATGTCCATAATCTTTGGAACGTTCTTTGCTCTACCGTATCTTGGAGTTTTTGCATTTACAAAAGAAAAGAACTTCAAACCTGCGACAACAAAGCTGAATTTTAAAGAACTTATTATAGAACCGCTCAAAATAAAGACATTTAGGCTTTATCTCGGCATGTTCCTTTTTGCGTATCTGGCGATTGACACCGTTTCCGTTATCTTCCCGTACTACATGAAATACTACATTGGAAGACCTTACTTTGTTTCCGCTGTTCTAGGTGTTTTGCTCATAACCGAAATCATCTTCGTACCAGTTTATGCTACTATTGCGAGGAAAAAAAGTAAAAATTTCGCGTATATCGTAGGGGCTTTGGTTTGGATGGTTGGTGCTACAATTACGTTCTTCTTCAGACCAGAGTGGCCGTCACAAATGTTACTGGTTGTTGCATCACTCATAGGTGCAGGCGTCTCAGCAGTTGCCGTTATGCCACATACGATTCTTGGAGATGTTACCGATGTTGCGGAGTTAAAGTATTCCGAAAGAAGGGAAGGAAATATTTCTTCGCTTGCAACGTTCCTTAGAAAAGTTGCATCAGCACTTGTTCAGGCTTTGATTCTTTTGATACTTGGTGCGGCAGGATACATAAATCCAAAGGGTAACGAGATTCCAAAACAACCAGAAAGTGTTGTATTGGCGATACGTCTAATAGTTTTCGTTGGACCAATCTTGTTACTGCTACTGGGTATCTACTGTGCAATAAAATATCCGCTCAAACCAGAAGTTCATAAGAAACTGATAGAAACACTGAACACCAAACGTCAGGGTGCAAATGTAGATGAAAATACTTTGAAGGGATTGGAGAGAGAGTTGATTTAAAAATTTTAGTCTTCGCTTGAGAAATGTTTTTCTGGAAATAGAAAAGGAGAGAGTGACTATAAGAACACTGAACTTACTGATACTTGTCGTTGTATGGGGAAGTTATTATATAGCAAATAAATTAGCTCTATCGGCTTTTAGCGTTGTTTTCAACGGTATATTTATTCGCACATTTGTGCTCTTTTCGATGCTTTTAGTGGGAGCGGTAATGAGGAAAAATGGTGAACTATTGAGGGTAAGATACATCTTTTCAAAGCTTATTTTAATAGGTCTACTTGGCTTTGCCCTAGATATTACTGCATTCTTGGGTTTCAAGTATTCAACGGCTTCGAAAGGTGCGGTGTTGTTGAGAACGGACGTTCTTTTTTCCGCTTTTATCTCTCTGTTTTTTGGAGAAATCCCAGGGCTGTTCGATATAATTTCGATGGTACTTATGCTCTTTGGTGTAGTTCTCGTATCAAATGCTCAAAACTTATTGAAACTCAGTCAAGGAGATGTGTTTTTCTTACTGAGCGCGTTTTTCATAAGTTTGAACGCATTTGTCATTCGGAGTGTTCAAGAAGATAAAAGAAACCCTGGAACAGATTTTGTTATCGCATTTTACAACAATTTCTTCACACTTGTGTTTTTTTCTCTCTTTTCCTTGAAATCACTACCGCACGAGATATTTAATAACTTTGCATTATTGGGTTTTAACATTCCTACGTTTGGACTCATTGCAGCTGGTGTATGTCAGTATCTGATATACGTGGTTTATTACAGAAATCTAAGACTTTTCCCGGTATGGCTCGTGAGAACCTCGCTTTTATTCATGCCAGTGTATGTGCTAATTGTGATGTCTTTCTTCGGAGAGTCTATTACTGGTAAACAACTTATAGGCGTCTTGGTGATACTGATGGGGGCGTTCCTATTAACCATGAACAATCAGTTTGTCAAACAAAAAAAGCAAGTGAAGAGGTGATAGATATGTTAAAAAACGAGAAATTCCAAATCCTTAATCCCGTCAGAATTGTATACGGAAAGGGCGAATTAGAAAACTCAAGGGATATCTTTGGCGTTTCGCAAGTGCTTGTCATATGTGACCCTTTTGTTAGCACAAGCGAATATTTTAAGAAAGCCATGGAAAAGTACAAATTCGTTTTCGTGTATGACAAAATCGTTCCCAACCCACCGTGTGAAATGGTTGATGAAATTATCGAGATTGTCTACGAGTATTCAAAAGGTTCTCCGAAATTTGAGGGTGTGATAGGCATTGGTGGAGGGAGTACACTTGATACTGCAAAAGCGATAAGCTCTCTGTTGGTTAGTGAGGGGAAACTGAGTGATTATGTCGAAGGAAAGAAAAGGTTTGATAAAAGATTACCACTGATGCTTGTGCCAACAACATCGGGTACAGGTAGTGAAGTGACAAATGTTGGAGTTTATACATTGAATGGGATAAAGAGACCGATGACAAGTCAAACATTTTGGGCAGACATTGCTTTAATCGACCCTATCTTGACTTATTCAATGCCTAAGAGAGTTGCAGCTACAACAGGGCTTGATGCGCTTACACATGCAATTGAGAGCTACTGGGCTAGTAGTACGCAACCTTACACGGAAGGGCTTGCTTTGAGAGCGGCAAAGATGATACTGGAAAGTTTCGAAGCTTCTATCAATGGTGAAGAATGGGCAAGGGATGAAATGTCTGTGGCAGCGACGATAGCAGGTGTGGCTTTTAGTCAAACAAGAACAACCGCGGCACACGCTATTAGCTTTCCAATAACGAGCTTTTACAACGTGGAACATGGGCTTGCGTGCGCACTGACACTACCAAGCTTGATTAGATGGACTTACAAATTTGTTTCTGAAGAAATGGATGATTTTGTACGTTATCTCGGGTTGAAAGATGTGGAAGAACTTGCCAGGAAAGTAGAGCAATTGATGGAGTATTCAGGGTTTTCACGCAGGCTTCGTGACTACGGTGTAAAGGAAAATGAACTTGAAGACATAGCTGAAGTTTCGATGGAAGCGAACATAATAAATCTAACGCCTGGCAAACCAAGGTATGAAGACGTCCTAAGAATATTAGAAGAGATATATTAATGACATTACTTCAACATCTTCTGAGGAGGGATTAAATTTGACTAGCAAATTACCAGATTTAACGCCGGAAGAAATTACGTTCTTGAAAAAGAAAGCAACGCAAATAAGACTCATAACCCTTGAAATGATAGGTCATCTTGGAGTAGGGCATGTCGGTGGTTCTCTATCAATAGCTGAAGCTTTGGCGGTGCTCTATTACAAGGTTATGAGAATAGACCCCAAGAACCCTAAATGGGATGAGCGAGATAGGTTTGTTCTGTCAAAAGGTCACGCCGGACCTGCGCTTTACGCCGTATTAGCGGACCTTGGATACTTCCCATACGAATGGATATACACGTTGAACAGACCCAATACGAACCTTCCAAGCCACTGCGATAGGTTAAAAACTCCAGGTGTAGATATGACCGCTGGCTCACTCGGACAAGGTTTATCAGCTGCCGTTGGTATGGCACTTGGAGCGAGAATCAGGAAGATGAGCATACGCATCTTCGCCCTTATAGGTGACGGAGAATCTCAAGAAGGTCAAATCTGGGAAGCAGCAATGTTCGCTTCCCATAATAAACTGAATAACTTAATTGCGTTTACCGATTACAACAAAATGCAGATAGACGGCTACATTCACGAAGTTAATAATCTTGAACCACTTGCGGATAAATGGAGAGCGTTTAACTGGCACGTGATAGAAGTTGATGGTCACGATGTACAGCAGATATACAACGCTATCTGTGAAGGAATGCTGCAAGATGAAAAACCAACGATGATAATATTGCACACAATCAAGGGCAAAGGTGTTTTCTTTGCGGAAGGTAAAGTAACATCTCACAATATGCCTATCAAAGAAGAGGAATTAAAAATTGCGATAGATACTCTCAGAAAAGAAATCGAAGAAATTGAAGGAGCTGATGTGCAATGAACAATACAAAGAAACAATTGCCTCTGCCAACGCAAGATGATAAGGAAATTAGAGATATATACGGTGAGCTATTGCTTAATTTAGCAGAACAGGACGACCGCATTGTTGTGTTAAATGCTGACTTAGCAAGGTCGGATAGCACTCTGAAATTCAAAGAAAAGTTTCCCGAGAGATTTATCGATGTTGGAGTTGCTGAAGCGAATATGATGGGTATAGCTGCAGGGCTTGCAAATATGGGACTTATTCCAATTGCTCACAGTTTTACCCCGTTTGCAACCAGACGCGCTTACGACCAAATAACGATATCGATAGCTTACGCGGGATTACCTGTGAAAATAATGGGAACAGACCCAGGTGTTACTGCAGAACTCAACGGTGGCACACATATGAGCTTTGAAGATGCAGGTATAATGAGAAACCTGCCAAATATGGTCATAGTTGAACCTGCTGATGCTATTCAACTTAAGGCGTTGTTTAAGCAAATCATCTACCACGAACAACCAGTTTATACAAGGCTTTATAGACGAAGAAGGGACAAGTTCTTTAGTGGAGATGAAAAATTTGAAATAGGAAAGATATACACTATGAAAGATGGAAAAGATATAACGATAATTGCTTCTGGGCTGATGGTGGGACAAGCAATAATTGCTACTAATATGCTAGAAGATGATGGAATTAGCGTGAGATTATTGAATATGCATACGCTTAAACCTGTTGATGAGGAGACTATTATTAAAGCAGCAAAGGAAACAGGGAAGATAGTTGTTGCTGAAAACCATAGCATACTCAACGGATGGGGGAGTGCGGTCTGTGAAGTAGTAGCCGAGCACTATCCGGTTCCAGTTGTAAGAATAGGTGTAAGGAACCACTTTGGCGAGGTCGGGTTAACGGACTTTCTGCTTGAGAAATACAAGATGACAGCAAAGGATATTCACAGTGAAGCTATAAAACTTTTGGGAAAGTAAGATTATGTGACCTTTATACTTCAGAGAGGTGGTAATAATGATAGAGATTAACGATAAATCAATTAGATTAAAGCTGGGAAACTTTGAATTGATGCATAAGAAGGATTTCCCCTTATTCGCAGTAGGCTATGGTGAAAACACATACGAAATGTCGCATGGAAATTTTAACATCTCAAAATACTACAAAACTAAGATTCCGATGAGAGAGTTCAAAGTGATATCGAAAACATCAGAAAGTTGTGAAATACTCTTCTATTCACAGAGTGGTGAAGAACTGAAATGTAGATTCAGCGTTAGCACAGACATGGTGAGTATTGAAATACTATCACATTCAAAACAATTGAACAGGTTTTGGATTTACATACCCGCATCTGAAAATGAGGAAATATACGGCTGTGGTGAACAATACTCTTATTTAAACCTTCGTTCAAAAAGAGTTCCATTGTGGGTTTCAGAGCAGGGTGTTGGAAGAAACAAGAGGGATATCATAACTCATTTTGCGAACTTCAAAGACGATGCAGGTGGTGATTGGTACACCACGTACTTTCCTCAGCCAACGTTTGTTTCAAGTAAAAATTACTACGTGATAGTGCATAGCTATGCTTACAGTGAATTTGATTTCTCACACAGAGATTTCCATGAGCTTGAAATACACGAAATACCTCAGAAGATAGAGTTTGGTGTTGGACAGTCGCTTATTGACACGGTAATAAGACTTTCCAAAAATATCGGGCTTCCAAACTCGCTTCCTGACTGGGTATACGATGGAGTAATTTTAGGGCTACAAGGTGGTCGAGATGTGGTCATTCCAAAAATCATACATGCACTCGAAAAAGGTTTGAAAATAACCGGGCTTTGGATACAAGATTGGGAAGGCAAACGTATTACGACTTTCGGAAGACAATTGATGTGGAACTGGGTCTATGATGAGGACATGTACCCAGATTTACCTGGAATGATAAATCAGCTCAAAAGTATGGGGATAAGGACGCTTGGATATATAAACACATTCCTCGCTTTAGAAGGTTCGCTTTACAAAGAAGCTTCGCAAAAAGGATATCTCGTTAAAAAAGCCAATGGTGAGGAATACTACGTTGTAGTTACTACTTTCCCAGCAGCACTTGTCGATTTCACAAACCCTGAAGCTAGAGAATGGATAAAGAACATTATCAAATCAAATATGATAGGTATTGGGCTTTCCGGTTGGATGGCTGACTTTGGAGAGTACCTACCAACAGACGCTGTTTTGTACGATGGAACACCAGCAGAGGTATACCACAACAAGTATCCTGTGGATTGGGCGAAAATAAATTCGGAAGCAGTTGAAGAAGCTGGAAAAAAAGGCGAAGTAGTGTTTTTCATGAGGGCAGGAAACCTTTACAGTGCCAGGTACTCAACACTATTCTGGCATGGAGACCAGCTCGTGAATTGGTCGAAGGATGATGGATTACCCTCCGTTATTGTTGCAGCACTTTCTATGACAATGTCGGGAATAGGGCTCACACATTCTGATATAGGTGGATACACAACGTTAGCAAAGAATGTGCCTGATATAGTCGTGACAAAACGAACGAAAGAACTTTTTATGAGATGGGCTGAGCAGGCGGTATTCACGCCAGTTATGAGAACACATGAAGGTAATTGGCCAGATGAGAACTGGCAATTCGACTCAGATGAAGAGACGTTAGAGCACTTTGCACGAATGAGTAAAGTTCACTACGCTTTGAAGCCATACATAAAGCACGTTGTTGAAGAATACACTTTCAAGGGAATTCCAATAATAATGCCTCTGAACTTAAGATACAAGGTTGATAATGTCGAAGAATTGAAGTATCAATATCTTTTTGGAGAAGATTTATTGGTAGCACCTGTTATAGAAAATGGTCAAAACGTAAAGAAAGTATTTTTGCCAGACGACGAATGGGTACATTTGTGGAGTGGTAAAAAGTACTCGGGAGGTATCTACGAAATAGAAGCCCCTATAGGCTATCCACCCGTGTTTTACAGATTGAGTTCCTGCTGGAAAGAGATTTTTGAGAAGGCAGGTGATGTGGAATGAGAAGCAGTATAAAACCAAAACTCAGAATTGGACTTGTTGGACTTATTCAACTAAATTACAGAGGAAACAAGCAAGAGGTCTACAACAAAAGTGTCGAAGGTTTGAGAAGATTATCTCAGGAGCTCGATTTCGAATTCTATTGGAGAAAAGACTTTGTTGTGACTAAAAATGATGCTGTGCAAGCGCTTAAAGAGATGGAAGACCAAAAAATTGATTTTCTTTTGATTCAGTCTACATCTTTTTCTTCTGGATATCTGATACAAATTTTGGCTCAAACCAAAGCGTACCTTGGTCTATGGGCTGTACCAGAGATAACCAATTCTGGTCCTTTGCCACTTAATTCGTTCTGTAATATGAATCTAAATATGAGCATTATAGATAGATTCTTGCCTTACCTTGGTAAAGATGCAAAATGGTTCTATGGATTTGTTGAAGACGACCTTTTCAAAAGAAGATTTCAAGTAACGATAAGAGCATTGAGAGCCATAGTCAATGTGAAAGGTTCAAATTATGCATTGGTTGGTGGACGAGCACCTGGGTTTGATAACTTGTTTTTCGATCCAAGACTTTTAATGTCCAAATTTGGTGTTTCAGTTGATGAAATAGAATTCGGGGATTTAAAGAAGCTGTTCTTTGAACAAAGTGAGAGTAAGGTTAGAGAAATTGAAAGAGAAATTCGCGAAAAATACTTTATCGCTGATAAATTTGCTGAAGGTTTTATAGAGAAAATGGCAAGGCTTGTTGCTGCAGTTAGAGAACTAGCTCAGAAAGGTAACTACGATGGTCTTGCTATAAGCTGTTGGCCAAGATTCAGAAGTGAGTTGGGCATGGTACCTTGCGGAGCCTACGCGTTTCTTTCTGATGAAGGAACTACAACTGTCTGTGAGGGTGATATCGTTAGCTTGCTAAGTATGAAAATACTCGAGTACATATCTAATTATCCAGCAATCTTAATGGACTTATCCAGTTTTGACATGTCTGATAACAACATCTTCTTGTGGCACTGTGGCATTGGTAGCACATATTACTCCAAAGGTCAACTTATCTTAGAAAGACATTTTAACCCTGGACCTTACGTGGAGGGGAAGGGGTGGTTAGAAATGGCTCCGGTGGCGAGTATGAAGTTTTCAGAGATGCCAGCAACTATAGCAAGGATTGGGAATAACTTGTCTGAGTATTTCGTTTTGACCGGAGAATTCATAAACAATGAAAGTAAGCCGGATTACTTTGGTAGCAGAGGGTGGATGGGAAACCTGAAATACTTTGGACAAGAAATCAACGCTCTTGATTTAATGAATACATTGCTCGTTAGAAAGGTAGAACATCACTTTCCCGTTGTTAAAGGTATTTGGGACAACGAGTTCATAGAAGTCATGAATTGGCTCGAGCTCTCTCCAATAAAGAAAGTTCAGTACCGGGATTATTATCAAAATTATAAATTGATAGAATAAAGAAAAGGGGGAACGCGGCATGGCTGATAAAAGGATAGTTATTGGTTCCGATAAATCAGGCTTTACTTTAAAAGAAGCGGTGAAAAAACACCTTCAAGAGAAAGGATACGAAGTAGAAGACGTGGGAACTTTGGACCCAGAAAATTGGCTTCCGTACTATGTTGTTGCACCGCGTGTTGCAAAAAAAATTCAGTCCGGAGAATACGAGAGAGGGATATTAATATGTGGAACAGGTGCAGGCATGTCAATAGTTGCTAATAAATTCAAAGGTATATACGCGGTTGCCGTGGAAGGTAGCTACACAGGAAAGATGGCAAAAGTTGTGAATAACGCGAATGTGCTTACGATGGGTGGTTGGGTCATCGCTCCTGAGCAAGCATGTGATATTGTGGACAAATGGCTTGACTCTTCTTTTACAGAAGGTTTTCCAGAATGGCGCCAGGAATTTTTGAAGAATGCGTATAAAGAAGTTCAGAAGATTGAGGAGGAAAATTTCAAATAATGGTGAAAAGAAAAAAGTTTGCAACGATAAAAGATGTCGCTGAGGTTTCAGGATTTTCAATTAACACTGTTTCGCGTGCATTAAGCGGACGCGGGTACGTAAAAAAAGAGACCAAGGAAAAAATTCTCCGTGTTGCAGCTGAGCTTGGATACACCAGAGATTGTACAGCCAGTGCGTTGAGAACAAGGAAAACTCATCTAATTGGTGTTGTCGTTGTTGATAACACCAATCCTTTCTATGCGGAAGTAATAAAGGGAATCGAGCTCGAAGCTCGAAACTACGGCTATACAATATTGCTTGTGAATACTGATAGAAACTATGAAAATGAAGAAAAAGCTGTAAACACTTTGGTACAAAGACGTGTTGATGGGTTAATTATAACAGCGGTGCAGACAAAGATAGATGATATTCTCAGATTAGTCCAGCAGGGGATTCCAAACGTTGTAATCGGCGCAAGATTTGAAAATCTACCTACAAACTACGTATGCAGTGACGATGAACGTGGCGGTTACATAGTAATGAAATACCTTTTAGACACTGGACATAAAAATGTGCTTTTTTTAAACGCTCAGAAATACAAATATGCAGCAAGAGTTAGGGAACAGGGGATGAGAAAAGCTCTAAATGAGTATGAACAAACCTTGGAAAACAAAATTGAATTCGAAGTCATATACTCGAACGAAGGTTTCGAAAATGCCTACGAAACTTTCCAAATGTTTCTCCGTAGGATGAAAAAAGAATTCAAGTATGATGCGGTAGTCTGTTATAACGACATCTTTGCTTACGCGGTTATCAAGTTGTTGAAAGAGAATGGATTTAAAATTCCTGAGGAACTTTCCATTGTTGGCTTCGATGACATCAGTTTTTCATCGATAATAGAGCCTCCTTTAACAACGGTAGCTACAGATAAAATCAGATTGGGAAGAGAAGCGTTCAAGAGTTTAATAAAGAATATCGAAACTGGTTCCATTTCTCAGATAATTTTGCCCGTTGAACTAAAAGTAAGGAACTCTACTAAAAACCGAGGCAATGGAAATCCTTAGTGTAAAGTTTTTCATGTTTATGGTAAAATATTGATGAATGAAAAATAGAAAGGGGTATAAGCTATGTCGGATGTCAGTAAAATCATCAACGAAAAGCTTGACGGATATTTTGATGAAATCTTAGAAGCTCTCAAAAAGGTTATAGCGATTAAATCTGTGATGAGTGAACCAAAAGATGGAATGCCTTTTGGTGAGGGTCCTGCAAAAGCTTTGCATGAAACCCTGAAGATAGCTGAAGAACTAGGATTTAAGAGTGTGAACATCGATAACTATGCAGGACATGTGGAATACGGCGAAGGTGGGAAACTTTACGCTGTACTTGGGCATTTAGATGTTGTCCCCGAAGGTGATATAGAAAGGTGGACAAGTAACCCGTTTGAGCTGGTGATTAGAGATGGCAAGATGTATGGTAGAGGTGTTTCTGATGATAAAGGACCTAGCATTGGCGCACTTTTTGCATTAAAGATAGCTTCAGAATTGGTCGATAAACCAAAAAATAGGGTACGTATTATATTTGGTACAAACGAAGAAAATGGTTCTCAATGTTTGAAGTATTACTTTACGAAAGAACCTTACCCAGACGCAGCGGTAACACCGGACGGGGATTTTCCAGCAGTTTTTGCAGAAAAAGGTATAGTTACATATTCAATAAACAAGAAGATTTCAAAAGAATACACAACAAAATTGGTAGAGCTAAGAGCGGGAACGGCAGCAAATGTTGTACCGGAAGAATGTATTGCAGTTGTAGAGTCTGATAAGTTGAACGAAATTGAATATTTAGTGTCTAATTACGTGGGAGCGTGTAAGTACGAATGCAAGATTGATGGTAACAGAATCACAATTAAATCACTTGGCAAATCTGCACACGGTGCTCACCCAGAAGCAGGAATTAATGCAGCGTCTGGTATGCTTGAATTACTTTCAAGAATTGATTTTGGTCCGGAAAATGAGACGATTAGAACGTTATACGAGCGCCTTGGAAGAGATTACTACGGTATAGGTCTTGGCATATCCGGTCAAGATGATGTGAGTAAAAAACTTACGTGCAACCTCGGAATTCTAAAACTTGAGAACGACACGATAACAGCGATTATAAACATTAGACACCCAATATTCTTCAATGTGGATATGATAACATTGCAAATCAAAGAAGCCATGAAAGGTTTTGAAGTAGAACGAACAAGTTATAGTAAACCTCTTTATGTGTCAAAAGACAGCGACTTTATGAGATTGCTACTGAAGATATACCGCGAAGAAACTCAAGACATCTCCGAACCTATCTCAATAGGTGGAGGTACATATGCAAGAAGTGTTCCATATGGAGTAGCTTACGGTGCCGTTTTCCCAGGAGAAGATACTCACATGCACCAACCTGATGAATGTTGGTCTTTGGAATCATTTAAGAAATACATACGTATATACACGAAACTTATATATGCTTGGTTAACAGAGTAATTCATGCAATTTCACGGATAATAATCCCCCGCTTGAATTGGCGGGGGATTATTGAAATCAAGAGAGGTGGTATATGTGAGAAAGTTTGTTGTTAACCTTTGTTTGTTAACATTCTTACTAATGTTGGTCCAAATGCTGGCAGATACTTTGGACCAACGATAATAAATGTCATCTGCAAACATATGGGCAAAATTTCTCACCGATAATGGTGGGTATTGGGATAGTATTCATTCTGAAATCCCACAAGCACGTCCAAGTCTTTAACTATAGACGGTTACTATTTAAAAGTGAACTTTGGAGATTATGAACGAACGATAAAATATATAATTGACTGCCATACGGTCACACAATCAAAATTCGATAAGTATATTTCCGTAGAATTTAAGCTCTTAAAAAACAGACAAGAATTGCCTTTTGGTGCAGTATTTGATTTTGGTTGGCCCGGTTTCTAAAAGAGATTGGTTTCTACTTCTTTTCTTCAAGTTCTATTTTCTTCAATAGTTCCATTTGTTTCTTGAACTCTCTGATACCCATATTTTGCAGTATAAACCTACCGACGAAGAATCCAAATGGTAGCCATGTAACATGTCCACTTGGTATGATATACCGCTTCGGTTTTCCCAGTGCCTCCCATAATAACTTCCTACTTCTTTTTGGAAGTGCCTTGTCAAAAAGTGCTTCCACAAAGATTATCTTTTCTCTATCCACGAACTGCGCGTATGCAATGGGGTCTAATTTTAGGTAGGGGTGTATATTGCTCGATTGCATTTCTTCAACTGATTTGAACTGTTTTAACATTTTTAATTGTTCCTCAAAAATCTCCTTTATTTTCTTCTGGTCATCGATAAAGTGTTTTAATTTTCCTTTGGTCCTTTCGTTTGATTTGAGTTTTTCAATACTTCTTCTAAAATACGCTAGCGTAGGTGAATGCCACATAAGGGTTGCCATTTCTCCACCAACAGTCATTAGGATGGTTTTTTTGAAATCGTTTCGAATGGCGTTTATCATAACCGATATCATACCGCCAAGACAGAAACCAAACAGATGAGCGTTGTCGACCCACAGGTTCTGAGATTTCAGATGGTCAATGACGGAGAGAACATCAACAACTGCCTGTTCCCAAAATTTTGTCGCTCTCTCAACATCTGCATCAAAGAAATCTTTTCCACTAACAGAACCGTGTGCAACCCTTGTAAAGTTCCCCGGTAAAATTGGCATCACAACCCTGACATTAGCGTTTGCAAGGTGTGTCGCCATCCACAGTAAAAATGGGATATTGGATGTTCCAAGACCATGCAAGACAAACAATATGCCAACAGGCGCCTCCTTTGGGTCAAAAAGATAGTATTCAACAATTTCTGTACCTCTCTCTGGATTAGGGTAAAGTGTGTTAAAACGAGTGTATATAACACGAAACTTCTTCGATTTCATTATATATCCTTGTGTGAAATCAGCGATTTTACCTGTGTAATTGAAACTCACCATAACTTTCCCTCCAAAAACTGTGCTGTTTTCTCTATTATATCAACAGTCTTTAGGTCTCTCAAAACAAACTCGAAACCATGATTACCTTTTGGATGGAGAAGAAGTTTTGCTATCAGTCCTTTCTCCCGAAGTCTCTTAAACATTTTCACAGAGGAGATGTATGGCACAACAGAATCTTTCAATCCATGCACAAGAAGTGTTGGAGGATAGTTCTTTGTAATGTTGTTGATGGGAGAATATCTTTCATACATGTCTTTTGCTCTTGTAGGCAGTCTTTTTAACGTTGTTGCAGCAGCAAGTCTAGCAAAAATAGACGTAGAAGTCCATATATCAAGCAAGTCGCAAGGTGAATAGTAGGCTACAACGTTTTTAACCTTTTCGGGGATACGACTAGCAGCTAATAAAGCAAGATGACCACCTGCCGATAATCCCATTAGTGAAACCTTTTCATTTATCCCATGTTTATTTGCTAAATGGTTTTCCAAAAAAACAACCGCTTGGAGTAGTTCAGCAATTAACTTTTCGATACCGGCTTTATATCCTCTTTCATAATCTATAGTTGCTACGATGAACCCTTTACTTACAAGATACCTGTACCAAGAAATGTTATTTGGTTGTCTTCTGTATCCACTTATCCATCCGCCGCCATGTGCGAATAAAACAACCCCTTTTATACTTTGTGTCCTATTCATTGATTCCAGAGAAGACGGATAGAATATGTCAAGCAACAAGCCTGGCAAATATTCAAAAGTTTCGCGGTATTTTATGACATTTCGTTTCCTGAGTTCTTTTGAATCTGTGGGTAATCTGCCAAATATCGACTTCCTAATAATTGGTGTGTTTAACATAAGAAAAACAATCAAGAAAATAAAGAAATTACCGAAAGCTATGAATAATGAAAACAGGTATAGGAAAAATTTGAATATCACAATTATTCTGATTTTGAATTTATGTCCATTCGTTATTTTCTTAGATACTTCATCACTTTGCTCTTGTCTCACAGATTTCCACACCCCTATTTTTGTAAAAACTTCCAACAATGATTATATCACCTTTCCAAATCCCAAGATATGAATTTCGACAATTATGGAAAAGATGCATTAAAAGAATTAAAAAAAGAATGTCTGATGAGAAATTTAAAATTTTTTTGTGCTATTTTCAATTCATAACACTCATTCGCCAATAGTTTTTAAGAACTGATTTCTGTTAAAAAGAGTCCAAAATGGTAAAATGCTATGAACGGTGTGGTAACGTTACCGATATTCGTCATATTTCGGTTTTACAATTCCTAAGGTATATGAACTCAATGAATTTAGAGTACTTTAGAGTACTTTAGTTCACAAAATAGGAAGGGGGGGCTAAAACTATGAAAACTAAGGCAGTTTTTTTGGTGATTGTACTACTTGTTGTAGTTTCTCTGTTCACGTCTTGTACCAGCACAGTGCTTAAAAACGATGCAGGTAAAGTTCCAGTAACATTGTTGGTTAAGACAACTGATAACGAAGAAGTGGAAAAGGTTTCTCCTGGGTTGACTGCTTACGGTGACTCGGTTGAAAAAGTGATAGTTACAGTTAAAAACGAACAAGGTGATGTTGTTTTCCAACAATCTACTTTAGACAAGTCAAAGTCAACCTTCGATTTGGAGCTTCCAGGGTATGGAAAATACAAATTCACCGTTGAAGCAGTGGACTCATCCGGAGCAATTGTGATGAAAGGTGAAAAGGAGCAGGTTGTTGATTCTACAACAAAAGGTATCGTGCTTTACTACACAACATTCAACCCGTACGGTACTTACTATACGTACTACAAGGCTTATGTGATACCGATATACAAGGCTCTCTACAAAATTATTCCATTCTTTGAATACTCGAGCTTTGGTTCAACATCTTGGATAAGGTCCACACCCACTCTCTATGAAGTAAGAAAGCCGTACAGTGGCTATCCATCAATTGTTCTCATTCATGGAATCGACAGTAGTGAGATAAATGGTGTTTGGACGGATTATAAGAAAGATATGATACAAAAATGGAACAAATATATCCCAGCAGGTTACGGCTTATATTTCTTTGCATACCCTACGTTGGATGTGCCACTTGATTATAGCGCTCGTGTGTTAGCTCAAAGTATAAGTACGCTTGGTAGCACCATGAGAACGAAGTTTTACTTCTTTGCACACAGTATGGGCGGTCTGTTGCTGAGGTACGCACTACAAAACTCTACATTCAGAAGCTATGTTGCCAAAGTTGTGTTCTCTGGAACACCACACATTGGTAGTCCTTTGGGAAATTTGGTTGTTATGAACAAGAATGACCTTTCAAACAGGAGTGACTGGACATTGATAAAGGATTCACTCATACTTGCTAACATGGCTGGAGTATTTGTTGAAGCACCGAATTATAGATACTTGGTTTACGGAGTTAGCCATCCTCTAATACCTTCGGGAGTAATTTACAAGACGTTTGCAGGAGTTGTTCCAACATCGGACCTTGGTTCGCTCGTAAGCAGCGCTTGGTCGAATGGTATTACGAATGTCTTAGGACATTCCATAGTGGCTTCATTAATGGTTAAAGTGTTTGGGGCAGATTTTTCCAAGAACGACGGTGCAGTACCACTCCAAAGTGCGAGTGCTTTTGGGAATACGGAAATTCTCAACGGCTATACTCATGCAGATTTAGCCAGCAATCCAACGGTAATCAGTAAAGCTTTTTACTTCTTCTTTGGAAAGACTTTAAGCATAGATGATGAAAACCTACTTGGTAGTAATAATACTGAAAGTGCTATTGACACAAAACTTGAACTTAATGCTGTTAAATAAATGACTGAGCATCTGGGAACAAAAACGGGGGCTGAAGCCCCCGTTTTTGCTATTTTGTGGAATACTTCCAAGATCATTGTTTCACAGAACCAAGAACGCCTTGAACGAATTGTTTCTGCAAAGCAAAGAAGACAACAAGCATTGGTAAGGTTGCGATAACAACTGCCATCATAACAACTCCAAAATCAGGTGTGTAACCTGACGCAATGCTGGAAATCATGAGAACGATAGTTTTATTTTGCTCGCTTTGTATGATGACAAGTGGCCAGAGATATGCATTCCAACTTGTCATAAAAGCATATATTGCTGCTGCTGCGTATGCCGACTTCATGGATGGCAAGACTATCGAGAAAAATATCCTCAACTCGTTTGCACCATCAACCCTCGCTGCCATTATGATTTCTTTCGGATACTGCTTAAAACTTTGCCTGAAGAAAAATGTTAGAAATACAGAAGGAATCATCGGTAGTATGACACCCCAATGAGAATCGATTAGATTGAAAAAATACATAAGTCTGAAGAGTGGAACCATAAGAGCAGCAAATGGAATCATCATAGTAAGTAATAGAGCAGAATATACTCTGTTCCGTGACTTCGAAGCGTATATTTCAAAACCGTAGCCAGCCATTGATGAGACAACGATTGAAAACACCACGACGAAGAGTGATATCTTGGCTGAATTCAGAAGCACGGTCCCTAGGTTATAGTTTTCCCATAGGTTTTTCAGGTTGTTCAAAAATTCCCCTCCGAAAGCAAGTTTTCCTTTCAGAACATCAACAGAACTGTTGGTGCTTCCTACAATCATCCAGTAAAATGGGAAAACAGATATGAAAGCTGAGATTGTAAGAAAAAAGTATATAAAGATGTATCTCAATTTTCTGGTCATTCTTTCTCACCTGCCACTTTAAACTGAATAATAGCAAGAACTGCGGCAATTATAACCATGATGTATGAAAGAGCAGAGGCATAACCAAAGTTGGGGGAGTATTTAAAACAGACATTGTATATATAAACCGAAGGCGTTAAAAGTGAGTTCCCAGGTCCAACGCTTGAACCTGTCACAACACCAGCTGCTAAATTCATCGGTTCATCAAAAAGTTGCAAAGTACCTATTGTAGACGTGATTGTTGTGAAAAGAATAATAGGCTTTAGCAATGGAATAGTGATTTTGAAAAACTGCACAGTTTTTGTTGCACCGTCAATTTCGGCGGCTTCGTAAACCTCTATTGGAATATTTTGTAATCCTGCTAAGTAGAACATCATGTTGTAACCCGTCCATCTCCAAGTCAAAGCTATTATCAAAGTCACCTTTGCCCAAAAAGGATCTAGCAACCATCTTATTGGTTCTTTTATCAAGCCGATAGTCATAAGTACACGGTTCACAAGTCCGTCGTTGCTGAACATTACTCTGAAAATTACCGTATAAGCAACCAACGAAGTAACTGCAGGAAGAAAAAGTGCTGTCCGGTAAATAGCTTTGAATTTTACCTTAGGGTCATTCAGCAAAGTTGCGAAGATTAAAGCAAGGAACAGCATGATAGGGACTTGGATTACGAGGATTGTTAGGATATTTTTCAGTGAAAGAATAAAGTAAGTGTCCCTAAAAAGCTTTGTGTAATTACCGAAACCTACAAAGGTTTTTAAAAAACCTCTCGTTGAAAATGTTGAAAGATAGAGAGAATATACAATGGGGTAAAAGATGAATAGGATTACACCAGCCATCATAAGGCTAACGAATATCCAGCCCCATTTGTCCCAGACAGATTCTAAACCTTTTCTTTTATAGCCTTTGGACATTCTTTTTCATTCCTCCTTGATATATTTAAGAGGGCATTAAAAAAACGGGAAGGTCCGGAGACCTTCCCGGATGAGATGCAAAATCACTTAATTGAGTTTAAAAATTGTTGTTCTGCTTTCTTCAGAGCTTCGTCTATAGAGAGCTTCCCACTGTAAACATCGGGCATAACACTCATAATTGCAGCGTCCGCTTCATAAGTGTAAACACCGAAGTCCACAGGTGGTATCTTCTTCATCCATTCTGAGAAGAGTTGGAAGACTTGTTGGTTGCCAAAGAACGGGTCTTTTGCTTTGTAAGCAGAACCACCTTGAGCTGGTAACCATGTGCCAACTGCTCCGCGTTCGACTAATATCTTTTGATAGAAATCGGCATCACGTGCGTATATTTTCTTCAAGAAATCGATAGCAACATCTCTGTATTTGCTGTTTTGCAATACATACCAGCTTGAACCACCGAGATTCGATGCGTTAACGGATTCCTTAAGGTTCATTCTTGGCACAGGTGCAACTCTCCACTTGCCTGCCTGACTTTTTTCAGCTTTAATGGAACCAATAATCCATACACCGGTTACAACAGCTGCGACTTCTCCTCTGTTAAATGCACCTACCCATTCGTTCCAACCTGAAACTTCCTTTGCAATACCAGAATCTTTAATTTCCTTGTAAAGTCTAACTGCTTCCTTCAAAACAGGGTTATTTGCAATATACGGCTTTCCGGATTTGTCAAAGTACCAACTTCCAGCCGATTGCAAAAGTATCCTCATCAAACCTCCATCGTATGGGTCCGCTGCAATCATGTATTTTCCTGTCTTTTGTTTAACAACTTTTCCAATTTCAATGAACCTGTCCCATGTGATGTTTTCGAGGTCGGATGGTTTGAAGCCGGCTTGTTCAATGTAGTCTATTCTGTAGAAAAATCCAGCAACACCTGAATCAAATGGAACACCGTAAACTTTGTTGTTTAAAGTCATGAGTTTTACTTTGTATGGAGCGAATTCCGACCATGTGAAGTGTTTTGTCAAATCAGCAAATGCCCCAGGGTATGATTGGAGATATTTTTGCGCGTTGTAATCTTCGATAAGTACTATCTCAGGAAGCCCTGTTTTCACACCAGATGCAAGTATTGTATTTAGTTTTTGTTCAACATCTGCTTTTGCCATGTTAACAATCTCAAACTCGACATCAGGGTTGATTTTCTGGTACCTAGCCGCAGCTTCTTGCATAATCGGAATGTTGAAGTTTGGGTCCCAAGCCCAGATGGTTATCTTTGCCTTGTCAGCATACAGCAGAGCCGCCAAACCAATCAAAAGAACAACTAAAATCCTAACGAACATCTTCTTCATACTTTCCACCTCCTCAAAGGTTGTGAAGTACTTTTGAATCCACCGGTGCGCCGTCTGTGAAATGTAAAAAACTTTTTTCGCGCCTGTCTTTTTTCATCTGCTGCACCGCAGTCTTCCCTGGTAACGTTACCGAAATTTCCTGGTAAAATTCTACCAAAACGGCCTGTGAAAATCGCAACGCGAATAGCAGCTGAAAAGTATCACTTTTGCCAGAAATACTTTAATATGGTTGGTCGTTCTCTTTCACTGTTAGATTTTCTCGCTTAATCTCTTTGAAAGAGATTGAACCTAATAAAGAACAGAAATGTGATATAATATGCTTGAAAAAATATCATAGAAGGAGGTGCAAGAATGAATGCGATAACCGTGGTACCTGTTACAGATGTTCGCGCGGAACGAAGATTCAGAAGCGAACGGATACATCAGCTTGTTTTTGGAGAGATTGTGGAGGTTTTGGAAGATATTCAAATCTTGGAAAAATTTGATTACATATTGATACGAGATGTAAGACTCGATTATAAAGGTTACGTAAATAAAAATACCCTGTATTTTATGACTGAAAAGGAATATGAGCAAATTAAAAGCTTTAGGATTATAAAAGTTTCTGTTCCGTTTTGTAGGATAAGCGGTTCTGTGAGTTTGTTACTTCCATTTGGGAGCAGACTCTACACTGAAAATGGAAAAGATTTTTTCCTGCCGAATGGATTCGTTTATAATGTAGTTGATGAACCAAATGAGAGTTTCAACTCCGTGGTTGAACTGGCACTCCAAATGATTGGAATCCCATATCTTTGGGGCGGTACATCTTCTTATGGTTTTGACTGCTCCGGTTTTGTCAATCGGCTTTATGATGTTGCATTGAATATCGACATGCCAAGGGATGCAAGTGACCAGGAAAATAGATATCCACAGATTGCAACAGTCGATGAATATGAAAAATTAATGCCTGGTGATCTGCTTTACATGGAGGGGCATGTAATGATGTACATCGGAGACGGGAAAATTGTACATGCAAATGGTCATAACATGTGTGTGAGTATAACTGATTTGAATGATAATGATTATGGGAGGTATTTAAAATCACAGATTAGAAAGGTTTGCAGAGTTAGCTCAACGTGATAAAATTGTCTTCAAGAAATAAATCGGAGGTGGCATTATGGGAAAATACGAAATGGATTTTGAAAAATATAAAAAGGCCGTCGAAAAGGTCATCCAAAGATTTGCAGACAGAGGATGGGAAGAAATCAGGGTTGAGGAGATTTGGTTTGAAACCTCGCTTCCTATTGATTTGATACTTGAAGTTATTAATCAAGGGATTTTAATACCGTCCGAAGTAAACTCCATTACACACGGAGGAAAGGTCATATGGAAAAAGAACAAACAAGAAATCTAAAGTTTTTCTTTTCATTTTTATCCTGGATTTTATATATTACTTCAGCTTTTGCCTTAGAATTTTCTTTAGCAGGTAGCTATAACTTTGGTAGCAACCTTTTTTCGTTGTACAACGAAAGGGGAGTTATCAACGATTCATCCTCCTGGACTTTTGATGTTGGCATCATACATCTCTCTGATGCTTTCGAATTCAAAGCTTCTATGGTTGCAAAAAATGACGGTCTTTTTAGCGATCGATTTTCTGAGTTATACTACGCCGGGTTTTATTTTGATTTTAAAGAAGGTTTGATATCTCTTAGAAATGGTAATTTTTCAGTTACGTTAGGTAGAACACATCTAAGGGATGTTGTTCAAAGCCCATATTCTCTTTTCGTTTCACCTGTCGGTATCCCGAGAAATACAGTAGATATTTCGTACGATAATGGGAAGTTCATCTACATAACAAGGTGGATACAGCTGTGTGAACTCAAATTTGGAACAGATGAACGCGAAAGATTAAAGAGCTCAAACTACAAAGTCTATGGTTTGAGGATTGGCAATCTCAGATTCGGATACGAAGACATAACAGTGTATGTTGGACAAAGATTTAATTTTGAGTATTTCGCAAATCCGATTCCTTCATTTTTCATTCAGTACGTGAATGATGCTGGAAGGCCGTATCCGGAGGGTGTTGGAGAAACAAATTATATAAGTGGATTCTTTTTGGATTACACAGATATTGACAAGTATTACTATGCGCAAGTTCTTGTTGATGATATAAACATGAATAGATTCATACATCCAGAAAGTTACCAAAACCCAGACAAAATTGCTTGGTCACTTGGTTTGGTTCAAAAAACAAGTATTGGGACTTTTAGCTTTTATCATGCTGGAGCAACGAAGTATACATTTCAACCATCAGCGGAATCTGGAAACCAAATGTTCTATGGATATACGTATTATCCTTATTTTGTTTACACTAAAGATGGAAAGAACGTTGTATTACCTTTTGAATTGTTGTACGCAGGTTACAAATATGGTGAAAACAACCTGGCGTTTATGGTGAGCTACGCTCCAAGTTTTATCACAGGTTTTAACGCAAATTTTGAGTTCGTCATTCTTGGTGAAAGGTCACCTGTTAATGCATGGAATGATAGAACAACATATATACCTGGGACACATCTGCTAGATGATGAGGTAAAAGAATATCGTGCTATTGGTAATGTATCTTTCGTTCGTAACATTTCAAACGAATTAGCTGTATCAGCTTACCTCAGCACAGGTTTTATTTGGAACGCCTCAACTGTTGTTGAGGTAAACTCTGATAATGTTAGAAAACCGCTTCTGAGACCTCAAAAAGGTAATAATAAACCACTCTTTTCAGCAAATGTCGTGATTTCTTTCCGAAAATCTTTCTAAAACCAATAATGAAAAGAGGGGAGAAGAGTTATTGATATACCAAGCATTTGGAGCTGTATTGCCTTCTTTTATTATGATGTTTGTTGGTTACATATATGGTAAGTTTTTCAAAGAAGATATCACTCTTTTCAATAAAATTGCTAGTTGGTTGATGGCACCTATTGTAACATTTGCATTTATGAACGACTACATCCCCACCGCTGGTGTACTCTTGCGTTATGGAATGGGTTTTTCCGTGATGTTTGCTATATCATTCTTGATTTCGAGGTTGCATAAAGAAGACAGGGAAATATTCTTCACGGGTAATGTGTATGTGAACTCTGGTTACCTTGGCTATCCGGTACTAATGGCACTTTGGGGAGAAAGAGCACTTGCACTTGGCGTGGTTTATTCATTCGTAAATGTATTTGTAGGTAGCACCTTGCTTCCAGCGCTTATCAGGGGTAAGCTTGAGTTAAAAAACATTTTAAAGCTCCCTTTCCTTTATGCTATCATTTTGGGTTGGGGATTTGGAATAGCGGGAATTTCATATAAACAACTTCCTGTTGGAGTCCTTACAGCCTTTAACTGGCTTAAGGAAATGGCAATACCATTTTTACTGTTACAGGTCGGTCTTGGTATCTCGAGAATAAAATTTGAGACTTCAGCAATTAAAGGTTACAGCTTTGTAGTTGTCGAAAGACTTTTGTTAATACCACTGATGTTGCTACCAATAGCGTTCTTTTTTGAACCGCTTGAAGCAAAAGTGTTCCTTCTTGAATGTGCTATGCCGATAGGTGTTAACAGTGTTGTGGTTATAGGTGCTTTTAAAAAGGAACTTGTTCCGAAAGCGGGAATGACTGTCGCTCTAACAACTCTTTTTTCGTTGGTGACACTTCCATTTTGGGCATACGTAATCGAGAGAATCTTTGGTTGAGTTTTAATCGTAAAATATTATAAATTCGAAGGGAGGAACCCGATGTGTACTTGCAGGACGTGATAAAAACCCTTGATGAATTTTGGGCAAGCCAAGGTTGTTTTATTGAACAACCTTATGACATGGAAATGGGAGCTGGAACATTCCATACGTCAACCTTCTTTGGTGTATTGAGAAAAAGGCCTTGGAATGTCGCTTTTGTGCAACCGAGTCGAAGACCCACTGATGGTAGGTACGGGGAAAATCCAAACAGAATGCAAAGATTCTATCAATACCAAGTGATACTCAAGCCTCATCCAGAAAGGTCCCAAGAACTTTATTTGGAATCATTAAAAGCACTCGGAATAGACCCAAAAGAGCACGATATACGCTTTGTTGAAGACAATTGGGAATCGCCAACGCTTGGTGCATGGGGAATAGGGTGGGAAGTTTGGCTCGATGGAATGGAGATTACTCAGTTCACATACTTTCAGCAAGTTGGGGGCGTTTCGCTATCGGAAATTCCTTTGGAAATAACATATGGTGTGGAAAGAATAGCAATGTATCTGCAGGGTGTAGATAACGTATATGATGTAATGTGGAACAAAGATGTTAGATACGGCGAACTTTTCAAAGAAAACGAAAGACAGTTTTCTATCTACAACTTTGAAGAAGCCAACACGGATGCACTCTTTACACTTTACGATATATACAGAAAAGAGTTTGAGAGATTAATGGAAAGAGGTTTGCTCTTCCCTGCGTATGAACAGTTGCTTAAGTGTTCGCATACATTCAACTTGCTTGATGCACGAAATGCAATAAGTGTCGCACAGAGGCAAACGTTTATAAGAGACATAAGAGCCATGGCAAGTAAATGTGCAAAGGCATTTGTTGAGATAGTGTTAACTTGTAGTGATGAAAGAGTATAAGTGTGAAAGAATGTGATTGATATTACCATTGTGCGTTTTCCAAAGATTCTTCACTACACAAAATCCTTGAATATATTTCGCTAAGTTCTTCGTATTCTTCAGCCCTCGCTTGAGTCGGAAAAAGTCTTTCAACAATGAAAACTTAGATTCACACATGTTTTTACCGAGCGGTACCACTACGTGATTGATATTTCTAAACAACAGCTTTACTGCACTTTCATATGCACCAAGTCCATCAGTAATAAGTTCAATGCTTTTAGGTTTTGAATTACCAAAGAACTTCTCGAGCAATACTTTGACTTGTCCCATATCACGATACTTTGAGACATGCCAACAAAGGATAAAGTTAGTTTCGTGATCAACTAATAGCCAAACATAATACTTTTGCTCTTTGAACACAAGGACAGTTTCATCAGCATGAACTGAGAAAACATTTTCGATGGTAAATGTTGGAAAAAGTACAGAGAATAAAGTACACAGTTTAATAACCCATTTGTATATTGTGACATGAGATACTTTGATATTAAGAGAATGAGCAAGAGAGCGATAAGACATATTGTGTTTCATATACAAAACGAAAGCTTTTAAGACGAAGTAGATAGGAAAACGGAAATATTTAAATTTCTCAGGAATAAGAGAGACTGGTTCGGGAAGGTTAAAAGGAACTCTATCTTTGGTATGACAAGTTCTACAACGGAAGACGACGAAAGAGCGACGGACTTTGTAAATTTCCATAGCTTTACCACAAGAAGTGCATTTGGGATAAGGGAAAGGGAAGTTTTTGTGTTTGTGAGAATGGGAAAGTTTGAAGGAATGATGGCAGAGTTTGCAAAGGAATTGTTGGTTACCGTATTTGTCGTGACCGTTTTTGTATAAGCTGGTGGAACCGCATTTGGGACAAGAGAGTGTTGAGTTGTTCATATCGGGATACCTCCTTGTTGAGAGTTGGTTGGGGGGTGTCCCCTCTTTATAAGGATAATGCGGTTTTTGGAAAGTTTCAATACTTTTAGTTAACATTATCTTTGTTGAAGCGGAGGGTGGTAAAAATGAGTGAATTCCTTTTTGAAATAGGAGTTGAAGAGCTTCCAACAACGGAAGTGCCCGGGATAATTCAACAGCTTTCAGAGAAGGTGCCAGAAACATTAAAGAGTGAAGGAGTTCAATTCGAAAACTTCGAAGTGTTTGTGGCTCCAAGAAGATTTGGATTTGTCTTGGATGGACTTTCTGATACCACTCCAGACAGAGTTGTTGAAAAGAAAGGTCCAACGGTGAATGTGGCATATGATAAGGACGGACAACCTACAAAAGCGCTGCTTGGCTTTTTGAAATCGAACGAATCAACGCTTGAAGATGTCAAAATAGTAGACAACTATGTCTACATAACGAAAATACAGAAAGGTATAAAAACTGAAGAAGTTTTAAAGAAGGTCGCACCGCAGATAATTTATAGTTTGAAATTCAGAAAACCTATGAAATGGGGAGATGGGAAGTACGAATTCGTAAGAATCCCTCACCATGTCTTAGCTGTTTACAACGGAAGAACTCTTGATATGGAGATTTTTGGGCTGAAATCATCGAACAAAACCATTGGACATCGTTTTGTTAAGGATGACTACTTTGAGGTAAATTCCTATAAGGATTACTTGGAGAAGATGAACAATTATTATGTCATTCCACAAATTGAAAAGCGTAGAGAATTCATCGTGAAGCAACTTGAAGATTTTGAAAAGCAGGGGTTCGAAGTTGACAAAGATGAGTCTTTAATAGAGGAAGTTGCAATACTAACAGAATTCCCAAAGATGATACAGGGTGAGTTTTTAGAAAAATATTTAGAGCTTCCAGAAGAATTGATTAGAACAACAATTAAACACCATCAAAGGTCTTTCACGGTAAAGAGAAATGGAAAGACAACTAATTTATTCCTGGCATTCATCGACATGCCGGAAGATGTAAAAGGTAACGCAAGGAAGGGTTACGAAAGGGTTATCAACGCTCGATTAGAAGATGCCAGGTATTATTATGAAAAAGATATAAAGGTCTCTCTTGAAACTTTCAACGAGAAACTCAAAGAAATGGTGTTTCAAAAGGAGCTTGGAACACTTTACGATAAAGTACAAAGGATAGAAAAACTCTCACAACGAATAATTGGGGTTTTGGGTTTGGAAAAGAAAAGTGGTACAATATTAAGGACAGCAAGGCTATGTAAGGCAGACATCGGTTCACACGTTGTATACGAGTTTCCGGAACTACAAGGCATAATGGGTAGAATCTACGCTCTGAAGGATGGAGAACCAAACGATGTTGCATGGGGAATTGAAGAACATTATTCTAACAATCCAACAACTATCGAAGGCGCAGTTGTGGGAATTGCAGATAGAATAGACACAGTTGTTGGAAATTTTGTGATTGGTAATATACCAAGCGGTTCAAAAGACCCATACGGATTGAGAAGCAAGGTCGATGACATTTATTCGATTGTGGAAAAGTTCTCTTGGGATTTGGATTTGAAGCCAATCATATTTGCCGCATGTGAAGAGCTAAATAAAGAGTTGCCAGGAGTACTTTTTGAGTTTTTTGAAAACAGATTCGAACTTTATAACGCTCGTTTGAGATACGATATCGCGCGTGCTGTTAGAGAACTTTGGAACAAACCTTTGAGAGGTATTCTTTCAGCACAGGCGATTATGGAATTAGCCGACACTGATGAGTTTGAACATCTTTTGGTTGGGTTCGAGAGGGTCCATAATATAAGCAGGAAGCATGAGTCTAACTATTTTGATTCAGCAAAATTCATTCAAGATGAAGAGAAAGAACTTTTTGAAAAATACCTTGAAGTAAAACCCGTGGTTCTCGATTACATCAAACATCTCAACTACAAAGATGCTTTGAGAAAGATAACAGAACTTAGGCCGTTCATAGACAAATACTTTGATAAAGTCTTTGTGATGGTTGAAGAAGAAGATATAAGGCTTAACAGGCTTGGATTTCTAAAAACAATCGATGAACTGTTCTCGGAGTTTGGAGACCTCACTTTGATTGAAAAAAAGCTCCAGGCTTAGTAAAAAATCTTAATAAAAAGGGGTGTAAACGATGAAGAAAGTTATATTTATATTCTTGGTGATTGTCACAGTGTTTACCTATGCTCAAGGAGTTGATGTCTCTCAGTTACTGAACGTTTCGAAACCTTCAAGTGTAGTTGCCCAGCCTTATGTGCTCAGGGCTACACTTGTTCCTGGAAGCTCCGAAGGAATTTATACTTTAGGAGTTGAGGGATATTTGAACATTTTTGGACTCAACTTCTCAGTTGGCACAACGGTTGAGTATCCAAACTTCGAGCTGAATCAGCCAGTATACGTGGGTTTGGGGATTTCTATGGGTGGACTATTCGTTGCACTTAGTTCAAATGTCCCGAGTTTTGAGCAAATATCAGATTTGAGTGCATACGAAACACCAACTGTTGCATTTGGAATTGCGAGTTACAAAAAGACGTCCTTCTTGTTTGCTTCATGGTCACGGTTTGAGCTTTCATACGAAAACAGGGGAGTTTTGAAAAAACAGGACGGTCAGTTTGTCCTAAACGACTCCTTGGATTGGTTAGATGCCAGTGTTAATTTTAAAGTTGAATCCTGTGATGTTGGTTACTTCTTATTCAGATTCACAGTTCCAAGTGTAAAGGGTGTTTTTGAAGGTTCATTTACTTACACTTGGGAACTTGCGTTGCCAGTGAGCGTGATTTATGTATATGTCGGTCAGCCGGATAACAGTAACTGGGTGCTTGGATTAGGCGTTACGAATTCTTTCTTTAATGCTGTTGGAAAATACAATATGCAAACTGGTCAAGTTACTTGGATAGTTTCTGCGCAGATGTGAATTTTAAATTAGCTCTGTTAAACTTTTCTCGATTTTATAACAGATAGTGTTAACTTGTAGTGATGAAAGAGTATAAGTGTGAAAGAATGTGATTGATATTACCATTGTGCGTTTTCCAAAGATTCTTCACTACACAAAATCCTTGAATATATTTCGCTAAGTTCTTCGTATTCTTCAGCCCTCGCTTGAGTCGGAAAAAGTCTTTCAACAATGAAAACTTAGATTCACACATGTTTTTACCGAGCGGTACCACTACGTGATTGATGTTTCTAAACAACAGCTTTACTGCGCTTTCATATGCACCAAGTCCATCAGTAATAAGTTCAATGTTTTTAGGTTCTGAATTACCAAAGAACTTCTCGAGTAATACTTTGACTTGTCCCACGTCACGATACTTTGAGACATGCCAACAAAGGATAAAGTTAGTTTCATGGTCAACTAATAGCCAAACATAATACTTTTGCTCTTTGAACACAAGGACAGTTTCATCAGCATGAACTGAGAAAACATTTTCGATGGTAAATGTTGGGCAAAGTACAGAGAATAAAGTACACAGTTTAATAACCCATTTGTATATGGTGACATGAGATACTTTGATATTAAGAGAATGAGCAAGAGAGCGATAAGACATATTGTGTTTCATATACAAAACGAAAGCTTTTAAGATGAAAAAGAGAGGAAAACGGAAATATTTAAATTTCTCAGGAATAAGAGTGACTGGTTCAGGAAGGTTAAAAGGAACTCTATCTTTGGTATGACAAGCTCTACAACGGAAGACGACGAAAGAGCGACGGACTTTGTAAATTTGCATAGCTTTACCACAAGAAGGGCATTTGGGATAAGGGAAAGGGAAGTTTTTGCGTTTGTGAGAATGGGAAAGTTTGAAAGAATGATGGCAGGCTTTGCAAAGGAATTGTTGGTTACCGTATTTGTCATGACCATTTTTGTATAAGCTGGTGGAACCGCATTTGGGACAAGAGAGTGTTGAGTTGTTCATATCGGGATACCTCCTTTGTCGAAAGTTGGTTGGGGGTGTCCCCTCTTTATAAGGATAATGCGGTTTTTGGAAAGTTTCAATACTTTTAGTTAACATTATCTTATAACATGGGGAGGGATGTGGTATGAAAAGGGTCGCTGTGGTAGTTTTACTTATTGGTATGGTGATAGTTGTAACACTGAGTTTTGCACAAAGCCTCACAGAGATTAAGAAAAGAGGAAAGCTGATTGTGGGTACTGAGCCAACGTTCCCGCCTTTTGAGTTCGTCGATGAGAAAAACCAAGTTGTCGGTTTTGATATGGACATCGCTAATGAACTAGCAAAAAGGCTCGGTGTTAAACTTGAGATTGTGAACCTACCGTTTGATAGTTTAATTCCAGCTCTATTGCAAGGGAAAATTGATTTAATCATTGCAGGTATGACTATTACTGAAGAAAGGGCAAAGGTTGTTGATTTTTCAAAGCCTTATTTCGAGGCAAACCAAGCGATAGTTGTAAGAAAGGACGGAAAGTTTGAACCAAAGAAGTTAGAAGAACTTGTTGGTAAAAAGGTCGCAGTTCAGCTTGGAACTACAGGGGACTTGGTTGTCAGTGAGATTAACGGAGTCCAAGTTGTTAGGTTCCAAAAGTTCACTGATGCGTTTTTAGAATTGCAAAACGGTCGTGTTGATGCGGTAGTACTTGACGAAGCACCTGCAAAAGCTTACGTAAAGAAATTCTCAAAATTCTTGATTAGTACTGTTGTAGATACCGGAGAAACTTACGGAATCGCAGTTAAAAAAGGTAACAAGGAACTACTAAATTTCGTAAATCAAACCCTTGATATTTTAAAGAGTTCGGGAACTTACAACAAATTAATTCAGAAGTGGTTTGAATAATGAGCTAAAAGCCCCCTTTATGCTTTCACATAAAGGGGGCTTCTTTGTTTTTTGTTCTTTTTGTGAGATGTAGAAACAGTTTAGAGTCTTGATGTGGGAGGGAAAATTGTGGAAGCGTTGATAGAGTTACTGAAAAGTTTTCCTTTTCTTTTTGTAGGTGCGTGGGAAACGCTTAAACTCACAGCTTTTTCCGTTGGTATAGGGTTAATCTTAGGAACCTTCATCGGTATGGGTAGGTTATCTAAAATAAAACTAATAAATTACCCTTGCACCGCGTATGTAGAGTTTTTGCGTGGAACCCCTCTGCTCGTTCAGATATCAATAATCTATTTCGGCTTACCTCAGCTAGGGATACAACTAGCACCTTATCCTGCAGCAATAACAGCACTTGGATTAAACAGTGGAGCTTATATCGCCGAAATTGTTCGTGCAGGTATTCAATCTATTCCAAGAGGTCAGTACGAGGCTGCGCGTTCATTGGGATTAACTCATTGGCAAACGATGAGGTACATAATCCTTCCACAAGCATTTAGAAACATTTTACCAGCACTTGGTAACGAATTCATAACCCTGACAAAAGATAGTTCCCTTGCATCTGTTATAGGTGTTTCCGAATTGATGAGAAGCGGGCAATTCATAATATCTCGAACATTTCAAACATTCTCCATCTACTTTGGAATAGCGTTCATATACTTTATCATGACATTCGTCATCTCCCGCATAGTTAGGTATATTGAAAGGAGGATGGCTACAGCATGAATACTAACAATGGATCAATTAATGAAATGAGCAAGTTAAATAATAGCTCGGAAAAAATCATTATTAAGATAGAGAACTTGGTGAAACGTTTTGGAAAACTTGAAGTTTTGAAAGGAATAAACCTACTAGTCAAAAAAGGAGAAACAATTGTTATCATTGGTCCCAGTGGCGGTGGCAAAAGCACTCTTTTGAGATGTATAAACAAACTAGAAGAATACCAAGGTGGAAAGATATACTTAGACGGTGTGGATATTGATAAATACGACGTAAATCAGCTCAGAACAAGAATAGGTATGGTCTTCCAACAATTTAATCTGTTTCCCCACATGAACGTATTGGAAAATCTAATCCTTGCTCCAACTAAGGTGAAAAAAATGCCAAGAGAACAAGCAATTGAGAAGGCAAAAGCATTACTTAGTAGGGTTGGGTTACTTGATAAAATAGATGCCTATCCAGAACAACTTTCCGGCGGTCAAAAACAAAGAGTAGCAATCGCGAGAGCATTGATGATGGACCCTGAAATCATGCTTTTTGATGAACCTACATCAGCACTAGACCCTGAACTCGTGGGTGAGGTCCTTGATGTCATGAAAGACCTTGCACGCAGTGGCATGACCATGCTTGTTGTAACACACGAAATGGGTTTTGCCCGTGACGTGGCTGACCGGATCGTGTTTATTTCTCAAGGTGTTGTGGAGGAAGAAGGACCACCGGAGGAAATTTTGAGAAATCCTAAAAAACCGAGAACAAGGGAATTTCTAAGAAGAATACTAGAATAGCTTGATGCATCTTTTTTAAATATTCTTAAAGTTTAGTATTACAGGAGCCCATTGTTTGGGCTCTTTTTTTCTCATAAATTCACAATTTTACGAGAGGAAATACATTTTTAAATTACAGTAGATGTGTTGTAATAATACACTTATTGACAAAAAATGGACAATGTTAGTAATTATACAGAAATAAATGTAAAAATCTTGATGTTACAACATTTTACAATAACAGCGGGTTGTAGTAACATTTTACATGAATGTCAAACTACTACAAAAGCCTGGGGGGTGAACCTGGTATGAGTATTGTAAAGCACTTGGAAGAATGGTTAAGTCAGGAACGGACGATTCAGGAACTGAAAGCGAAAGCAAAAGAGCTAGGTTTAGCGGTTAAAAAGCAGATGACAAAAAGCGATGTGCGCAAGCTTATCGAGAGGTATATCGAAAGAATAAAAGCCGTCCAACCTGAAGAAACAGATCATTCAAAACCCTCATCGTCTACTTCCTCCGCAGGTCAAGTCCAGACATCATTACAACCAATTAAGGAAGATGTATCCATTCCCGATACCTACAACAAAGATAAACTTGTTGCGATGCCTGTCAATCCGTTTTGGATACACATTTACTGGGACCTAAGCCTTGCAAACAAAGAATTTTTGAAGTCCCGTGAAGTAAAAAAAGTTGTTTTGAGGGTTTACGATGTAACATTCATAGAATTTAATGGAACAAATGCGCACAGAACATTTGAGGTCACTGTAGATGTGCTTTCTTTAAAGAATTACTATATGAACGTCCCGATGCCTGGAGCACATTACTTGACTGAACTTGGATACTACGATTCAAACGGCAATTACAAATATTTACTCAGATCTAACCTTTGCCGGGTTCCGGTAAATTCTCCAAGTCAATCTACGAGGGAAAGATGGTTAGACCTCAGAAAGAGGCGGAGAATAGTTATGCCATCTGAAGGTATGCTAACACCTATTGTTGAAAGAATTAGTGGCTCGGTCCAAGGTTTGGAGCACCTTTTTCGGATTTCGAGTGCCGGAAGCATCAGTGTTATTCGACTTAGTGGGAAGGGGATATAAGTATGCCACGTGGACAGATGATGTTTGTTCTTCACGCACACTTGCCTTACGTTCATCACCCAGAGTATCCGTTTTTCTTGGAAGAGCACTGGTTATTCGAAGCTATTACGGAGACTTATATACCGTTATTGAGGATGTTCAGAAACTTAGAGCAAGACAAAGTTCCTATAAAACTCACAATGTCGATAACTCCCCCCTTAATGGAGATGCTCGCTAATCCAGACCTTCAAAATAAATACGAAAAACATTTAGAAAAACTTATAGAATTGGCTCGCAAAGAAGTTGCTAGAACCGCAAACGAACATCCGCGAAAGCACAAAATGGCTCAGTATTACTTGCAACATCTCGAAGATACACTTTACATATTCCGTGAGCAATACAAGAAAAATATCCTTAACGGTTTCAAAGAATACATGGCAAGAGGATACCTGGACATTATTACCTGCAACGCGACACATGGATATCTACCATTTATGGAACAATATCCGCAGGCAATTCGTGCTCAGTTAGAACAAGCAGTCAAAACCTACGAAAGGCACATAGGAGTTAAACCGCGCGGTATATGGTTGGCGGAATGTGCTTACTTCCCAGGACTTGATAAATACTTGGCGGAATATGGGCTTGAGTATTTCTTTGTTGATTCACACGCATTTTGGTATGCTGATGAAAGACCACGGTACGGAGTCTATAGACCCATTATTACTCCAAATAACGTTTTTGCATTTGCAAGAGATCCGGAAAGCTCAGAACAGGTATGGAGCGCACAAATTGGTTATCCCGGAGACTCAAAGTACCGAGAATTCTACAGAGATATTGGATTCGATAGGGAATACGAATATATAAGGCCTTATATAGATCCAAGTGGAGTTAGGACGAACACGGGTATAAAATACCACAAAATCACCTCGAAAGATACACCTCTTGATAAAAAAGATTATTACGATATCGACGAAGCAAAAGCGACCGCATACGAACATGCCAAAGATTTTTTAAGAAAGAAAGAAGCTCAGATAGACTACCTATTAAACCTCTTCGAAGGTCTTGAACCAATAATTGTTGCACCATTTGATGCTGAATTATTTGGCCATTGGTGGTACGAAGGTCCGTTCTTTTTGGAATACTTTATGAGGGAGGCAGCTAAGAGTCAAAAACTCAGAGTTGTTAGAGCATGTGATGTTGTCGATTGGATTGAGAAAGTTCAGATACTTACACCTGCTGCTTCAAGTTGGGGTGCGAACGGTTACAACGAAGTATGGCTGAATGGAACAAACGACTGGATTTACCCGCACCTTCATGAAATGGTTGAGAGGATGACAGAAGTTGCAAAAGAGCATGCAGATGAAACCGCCCCATTAAAGATTCGTGTGTTGAATCAGATGGTTAGGGAACTGTTACTTGCACAATCGAGTGACTGGGCGTTTATAATGACCACAAGAACAAGTGTGGAATACGCAGTTAACAGAACCAAAACGCATATTAAACGATTCTTAAACTTGTATGATATGCTAAAGAGTGGTAAGATAGATATTGGGGAGTTACAGAGACTCGAGTATGTTGACGATATATTCCCTGATGCTGATTACAAGATGTATTTAAAAATATAAACAGATGTTAATTTAAAGCTTCGGGTCTCTGGAAAGATAACCTCCCCCGAGATGGTAATCTCATCTCGGGGGTTGTGTCTTGGAAGAATGTTTTGTCAACAAATGTGAAAGTTTTATCAATCAAAATCACAGCACATTTCACAAAAGTTCCAAAATCCCGCAAATTCGAAAGGAGGTAAAAAACGTGCCGGCGAAGATATTCGAAATCAGATGGCATGGAAGAGCTGGTCAGGGTGCAAAGAGTGCGTCCCAAATGCTTGCAGAAGCCGCACTTGACATGGGAAAATACGTTCAGGCATTCCCAGAGTACGGTGCGGAAAGAACTGGAGCTCCGATGAAAGCCTTCAACAGAATTTCTGACGAACCTATTCTACTCCACTGCTCCGTTGAGAAGCCCAACCTTGTTGTAGTTATTGATGACACACTGTTAGGTAACCCAGATATATTGGCAGGGACAACATCTGAGACGATACTCATAGTGAATACCGTTAAACCTATCGAGTGGGTAAGGCAAAAAACAGGATTTCAAGGAAAAATTTGCGTTGTAAAAGCTACGGATATCGCGCTTGAAGAACTTGGAAGAGGTACACCAAATACAGTTGTTCTTGGTGCAATTGCAAGGGTAACGGGTATTATTGAGCTGAAGTATGTAGAAGATAAGATTAGGGACATGTTCCTAAAGAAGTTTGGTGAGGAAGTTGTTCAAAAGAACATTAGGGCACTTCACAGAGGATATGAGGAGGTGACCTGCAGTGCCTGAACTCAAGGGATGGAAGGAAATACCAATCGGAGGCTTAATTGTTGAACCAGGAAATTCAAAACAATACAAAACAGGGACTTGGAGAGTAATGAGACCTGTTTACCAACCAGAAAACTGTATCCACTGTATGCAATGCTGGTTGTACTGTCCGGATCAGGCAATAGTAGTTGAAATCGTTGATGGAAAACCAAAGATGAGAGGTTACAACTATTACTACTGTAAAGGTTGCGGCCTCTGTGCAAATGTCTGTCCAAAAAGTACAGATCCAAAGACAAAACAACCTGCTCCCGAAGATAAGAGAGCTATAGTCATGAAACCAGAAACAGAATTTGCTGAAGAGTAAGGAGGTGCGAAAATGCCTTTAAAACAAGCAATTACAGGTGCGGAAGCGATAGCTTACGCAATGAAACAGATAAATCCAGATGTTGTTGCTGCATATCCAATTACGCCACAAACACCCGTTGTTGAGTACTTTGCCAAATACGTAGCTGATGGTGTTGTTGATACAGAAATGATTCCTGTTGAGAGTGAACACTCAGCGATGAGTGCTGTTGTTGGTGCAGCAGCTGCAGGAGCAAGGGCATTTACCGCAACTGCCTCTGTTGGTCTTGCACTTATGCACGAAGTCGTATTTATTGCTGCTTCTTTGAGACTTCCAATTGTTATGGCAGTTGCCAACAGAGCGCTTTCTGGTCCAATTAATATCCACTGTGACCATAGCGATGCGATGGCAGAACGAGACAGTGGATGGATTCAACTTTGGGCAGAAAACGCTCAAGAAGCCTATGATTTTACGGTAATGGCATACAGGATAGCTGAACATCCAGATGTAAGACTTCCAGTGATGGTCAATTTCGATGGATTCATAATCTCTCACGGCGTTGAAGTAGTCGAAACACTTGATGATGATGTAGTTAAAAACTTTGTTGGAAAACCCATCAAAATGTATCCATTACTTGATACATCCAAACCAGTAACATACGGTCCACTTGACCTTTATGATTATTACTTTGAACACAAGAGGCAACAGATAGAAGCGATGAGGCACGTTCCGAGAGTATTCAAAGAAGTTGCGGAAGAATTTGCAAAGATTTCTGGAAGAAAATACGACCTTCTTGACGAATTCATGGTAGATGACGCTGAATATATAATGGTTGCTCTTGGGTCAACAGCCGGAACAATTAAACACACAATAAAGGAACTTAGAGCAGAAGGTAAGAAGGTCGGACTCGTAAAACCATGGGTCTTCAGACCTTTTGTAAAGTCCGAATTCCAAAGAGTGCTTAACGCAAGAAAAGGTGTAGTTGTTCTTGACAGGTCTGCATCCTTCGGTGCCGAAGCTCCACTCTACGAAGCAGTAAAATCAGCGCTCTATGAAGTTGCAGTAAGACCGCAGATGGGTAGCTATGTTTACGGTCTTGGTGGAAGAGACATAACTCCAGAACACATCAGACAGGCATTTGAAGATGCCTTCAAAGGCAACTTGATTGCTGACGAAGAAAGATACCTTGGATTAAGAGAATAAGGAGGTGTAATAGATGCCACTTAACGCTATAGAACTTGCAAAGTTGTTTCACGATAAAAATCCTGGAATGACACAGGGACACAGAATGTGTCCAGGATGTGCGGCTCCAAATGTTGTAAGATTTGCTCTTATGACGGCTATAGCTAAAGGATATGAACCTGTTGTTGGTCTTGCAACTGGCTGTTTGGAGGTCTCTACTACCATTTATCCTTACACATCTTGGAACGTTCCATACATTCACAACGCGTTTGAAAACGTTGCTGCAACAATAAGCGGAGTAGAGACAGCTTACAGAGCGCTTGTAAAAAAGGGAGAAATTGATAAAGATAAGAAATATGCATTCTTTGCATTCGGTGGAGATGGTGGAACATACGATATAGGATTGCAATCACTCTCCGGAGCAGTCGAAAGAGGCCACAAATTCATCTACATTGTTTACGATAACGAAGGATATATGAACACAGGTAACCAAAGGTCAGGCGCGACGCCTCCGGGTTCAGATACAACAACGGCTCCTGTTGGAAAGAAACTTCCTGGAAAACTACAGCTTAAAAAGAACCTTGTCGAGATAATGGCGGCACACGAGAATGTATACGTTGCAACAGTTTCCATTGCAGAACCTATGGATTTCATGAAGAAAATAGAGAAAGCTCTTGAATTCGATGGACCATCGTTTATAGCAGCGTACTCACCGTGTGTTAGGTTCTGGAGGGTTAACGATGACAAGTCAGTTGAGGTTAGCAGGCTAGCAATAGAAACACTATACTGGCCACTTTACGAAGTTGAAAGAGGAGTATATCGTGTAACAAAGAAAATCACAAATCCGAAACCAGTTGCGGAATACATAAAGGCTCAGGGAAGGTTCAAACCTTTACTTTCAAGGCCAGATGCTCAGGAGATTATAGACGAACTTCAAGAATATGTTAAAATGAGGTACGAAAGGCTTCTTGCACTCGAAGAAGTGACAAAAGACAAGCCAATTAGATAATAGTGATTAAAATGTAAAGAAAGCCCCGGTTAACCGGGGCTCTTTTAATTTAACTTTTACTTTTGTACGAGTTTACAAACTAATTCATCGCAACTTGAGTATATCAAATGTGAATATGCAAAACACCCCGCCTTACAACTTGTTTTGTAAAGTGAACAGGATGAGCACTGTTTTGGAACAACGTGTTGTGGGTCATAGCTGTGCCAAATTTCTTTAAATGGTTTCTCATTTATATTTCCCATGTAGAATTCTGGACTGTATCTGAAATGACCGCAAGGGACAACGGTTCCATCAACTAAGATAGATGCATGTGTTTTTCCTGCAGTACACTCTCCACCAAAGATATTCTCCTCGATAAATAGCTGGACACTTCCATTGTATTCTTCCAGCTTTTTGGCAACATATTGAATTTGTTCCCTTGTCGGCATCAATAAGTCTTTGTGGAAGAATCCTCTCCCAACAGGAACGAAGCGGTCGACGTATAAGTGTGTTCCTAATCTTTCAGCAAGTTTGAGCATGTCATCGATGTATTTATAGTTCAGAGCGTTCACAACGAAGAGAATAGTAACATCAAAACCTTCGTTGAGCAAATTTAGCATCCCTTTCATTGTCTTCTCGAAAGTTCCCTTTCCACGTATCTTTTCATGGATTTCCGGCGTTGGACCGTCGAGTGAGACACCAATTAGCAAGCTTGGGCAAGCTTTCTTGAGCTTTCTTGCTACTTCTTTTGTTACCAACGAGGCATTGGTATTTATCATCATTTGCAACCCTTTTTTATAACCATACGAAAGTATCTCGTAGATATCCGGACGAACAAGTGGTTCTCCACCAACAATATCAAGTAACTCTGCGTTGGCTTCAACAAGCTGGTCTATAACGTTTTCTACTTGCTCAGTAGAAAGTTCATTCTTTGACTTTGGACCAGCGTTGCAATAGCAGTGGATACATTGATAATTACAAGCTGTTGTAATCTCAAACTCGATATTACGTGGCCTTTCTCGAGACATATAGAGCCTCCCTTTCGGAAAGATTTTATTTACTTTCTAGATCACATTTTAGCAAGTCAAACAATTTTCAGCAAGCTATTTACGATTACAATTCATTGACAGGGAGTTGATATAGAGATATTATAATATAACTTAAGGTAATATCAATTTCAACATTTCAACATTGGAGGAGGTGTTAGGTTATGAACAAAAGATACGTGAGAAGGTTCAATGTTTATATAAGCGAAATAGGATTCGGTGGCTGGCAGTTAGCTAATCCTCTTTGGGGGTCTATGACCTACGAAGAAGGTATAGAACTTGTCAGGGCAGCGTATGAAAAAGGTATAAATTTCTTTGATACAGCGCCTGGTTACTCCACTGGCTTAAGCGAAAGAATCATAGGTGAAGCTTTAAAGGATGTTCGGGAAAATGTGTTCATCAACACAAAATTCGGTCACAACCACTTGGGTGAAACGGATTTTAGCGAAGAGGCTATAGAAAGGTCGATAAACGAAAGCTTGCAAAGGCTCCAAACAACGTACATCGATAGTGTAATTCTCCACAATCCACCTCGAGAAATTCTTGAAGGCAAAACAAAGCATGAAGAAGAATTTCAAAGGATTAAACGCATGGGAAAAATACGTGGCTACGGAGTAAGTATAGACACTTTAGAAGAGCTTGAACTTGTACTGAGCAATTGGGATGTTGATGTTATCGAAATTCTTTTCAACATAATTCACCAATTGCCGAAATATCTCTTCGACAAAGTCAAGGAAAGAGGAATTCTCTTAGCAATCAAAGTTCCATTGGATTCAGGTTGGTTGACAGGCAAGTACAATTCAAATAGTAAATTCGAAGGTATACGTGCGCGCTGGAGTCAAGATGTCATTTTAAAAAGGGCAATGATAGTTGACAAAATCAAAGCTACTGTCAAAGATGAGGATTTAGTTAAATACGCTATTGGGTTTATACTAAGCTTTGATGCAGTAACGACTGTTATAACCGGTGTTAAAAATATTCAACAGCTTGAGACAAATATCAAAGCTTCTGAATTTAAACTAAGTGATGAATTGAAACGGGAATTAGAAAGATTATATGAAGAGGAAATCAAACCACTTAACTTACCATGGTAAAGAAAATTCCAAATGCATTTAAAAAAGCCCTGATTTTTCTCAGGGCTTTTTTGCTTATGCTTAATTCTGGTGGAGGCGGCGGGAATCGAACCCGCGTCCGAAAGTAAACCCCCTTTGGCATCTCCGAGCGCAGTCTGTGTTTTGATTCTTCTCGTCAGTCAGTCGCCCACAGACAGGCTACTGACTGACCAGCCTCACTAGGTAAGGTAGCTTCAGACGTGAGGCGCATCTGAGCTACCTGGCCAGCTGGGTCACGCCCAACTACGAGGCGCTGGCCAGACCTCGTAGTGGACGGCTACCTGTTAATTAGGCAGCGAGAGGAACGTATTCGTTGGCACTTATCTTTTCCCTGCCGTTTTTTTACGAGGACGGCAGGCAACCTCGGCTCGCTTCCAAAGAGGGCTTACCCCCGTCGAGACCGTTCGCCCCCTTTGTTTTTAAACTAATACCGTTCTTTTATCTACCATATATTTAGACTTACTTTTTCACAATTTCGTTCAAAGCAGTTTGATTTACGTTATCGAAAAAACAACGCCCTTTAAAGGGCGCCCTTATCGTTTTTGGTGCCGAGGGCGGGATTTGAACCCGCACGGTCCCAATGACCGCATGGCCCTCAACCATGTGCGTCTGCCAATTCCGCCACCTCGGCATCTGTTTTCCTTTGTCATTTTCGCTATATATTATACCACACAAGTCAACTTTCGTCAAGAACCCTTCTGCCTTTTTGCTTACAAGCCAAACAACTGGATATTGATTCTTTCGATAAAAAAAGAGCGCGTGTGCGCTCGCACCTATCTGTTTCTGGAGCGGGTGACGGGTTTCGAACCCGCGACCCCTTGCTTGGCAAGCAAGTGCTCTACCGCTGAGCTACACCCGCTCATTAACCTTCCCCTGGTGCGAGAGGAGGGATTTGAACCCTCACGGGATTATCAGTCCCACTGGATTCTAAGTCCAGCGCGTCTGCCAATTCCGCCACTCTCGCACCTCTCTCTGGTGACCCGGGCGGGATTCGAACCCGCGACCCCCTGATTAAAAGTCAGGTGCTCTACCTGCTGAGCTACCAGGTCACCTCTTTGGCAGCGTGAGCTTGACGTGCCGATAAACATAATACCACAAGGGTTTTTAAGTGTCAAGTGGTCTAAGAGAATTTTTTTTGAAAATGTTCAACGAGAGGATTTATTTTCTGTATTCTAAGGCATTAATTGTGTGATGATTGGTATAGGTTTTCGAAAATAGAGTTGACAAGTCTAAGATGCGTGATATATTTAGATTGGAAATGAAAATCATTTGCAAATTGTAAGGCATATTGAGCATTAACAGGGGGTATGAAAGGTGCGGATGACTAAGAACCGAGAACAGGTTTACAAGGAAATAATAAACTCTTCCGTTCCTTTGACGGCGTATGAAGTGAGCGAGCGACTTAAGGATATGAGTTTAACCACAGTATATCGTGCGCTTGAGTATTTGCACCAAAGTGGCTATCTAAAACGTTTTTCTCTTGATAATTACACGTACTATTACTCATCCTCTGTTCACAGACACTTTTTCAGATGTGTGAAATGTGGAAGACTGTTTCCAATAGATGAATGCCACATGGATGAGTATGAAAATTATCTCTCTGGACATTTCAAATTCAAAATCCAGGAGCATTTCGTTTTATTTAGTGGGTTATGCGAGGAATGCTATAAGAAGGAAGTATAACTGAGGAGGTGATAGTATGAAGAAACTATTAGCTATAGGGTTTGTTTTGCTATTTTTTACCTGGTTTTTTGCGTTAAACATTGTTACTACTATCAATCCGTATTATCTTATTGTTAAACAGATTGTAGGTGAGAAAGCAAACGTGAGTTTGCTCATAAAACCGGGGAGTGACCCTCACACTTTTAATCCGACCATCAGTGATGTCAAAGCACTTTCGAAGGCAGATTTGATTGTTGCGAATGGACTGGGGCTTGATAATGCGTATTTGAAAAATTATAGAAATGTGCTTTTTGTTGGTGAACGTATACCAGCAAAATATTTGGTCGAATCAGGCGAAGAAGATGGACACGATGGAAAAACATTCAATCCACACGTGTGGCTCTCTATTGATTTTTTGACAGATTACATCATTCCTACAATAAGAGACGAGTTAGTTCGGATGGATAAACAAAACGCAAAGATTTACGATAAAAATGCAGGAGTGATTATAAACTCACTAAAAGAATTATCAAAAAAATTTGACCAACTTCTCAAGGACAAGAAAGGTGCAGTCGTTATCTTAGAGCATCCTTCTTACGTATACTTGTTTAAAAAATATGGTATACAAGTTCTTGCTTTGGAAGAAGGTCATGGTAAAGAACCTTCGGTAGAACATTTAAAGAATGTAATTGAGTTGGCAAAGAAGAGTAATTTGATAGGAGTATTTGTAGGTCCGCAGTTCAAAACTGAAGCAATAAGGGTTGTTTCAAGCGAACTGAAAAGGCAATACAAGATTCTTGACCCACTTGGAAGGGAAGCAAAAACGATATCTGACTTGTTTGAGAATGCCTATAACTCAATCAAGGAGGCAGTTTATGACAAGTAGTTCAAATAATGAAGCTGTGGTAGTTGTAAAGAATCTCTCTGTTAAGTTCGGAGATATAGAAGTTTTAAGGGACATAAATTTCAAAGTCTACAGAAAAGATTTTGTGGGAATTATCGGTCCTAATGGCGCTGGGAAGTCTACACTTATCAGGTCTATTCTTGGGATGACACCCTACGAGGGTGAAGTCATATTAAATGGGAAAGTAGGGTACGTGCCTCAGCTTTCTTCGTTTAACCGGGAGTTTCCTATTAGTGTTTATGATTTCGTCAGATTACCTGTTAGAAAAGAGAAAAATTGGAAAGTGATTGTTGACGAAACGCTGACCAAGGTAGGGCTTGAAGGGTTTGGAAAAAGGCTTGTTGGAACGCTTTCTGGCGGTCAGTATCAAAGGGCGTCATTAGCGAGGGCAATTGTAGGCAAGCCTGATATTGTGATACTTGACGAGCCAGAATCTGGTGTAGACGAAATGGGAAAAGCACGTTTTTACGACCTTCTATATGAGCTGAATGAAGACCTGGGAATTACGATATTAATGGTGAGTCACGATATTGGTATGGTCTTCGAGAAATGCAAAACGGTGATGTGCCTCAATAAAACGTTGCACTGTCACGGACCAACAAGAGAGATTAAGCCAGAGGATGTTAAGAAGCTCTTTGGTGAGTTTGACATTTGGATCAGGGCTCATTCCCACTATGAAGTAGAACACGTGCATGAAAGCCATGATTTCTCAAATTTGGAAGAAAAGAAATAGGGTGTGATACGATGACTTTCATTACTGATTTGATGAACTACGAATTCTTGAGAAATGCGATGATTGCAAATGTGTTAATCTCTTTTGTGACTGGTATGGTTTCACCCATTATTGTCTACAAAAGGTTGGAGTTTATAGGTGATGGACTTGCGCATGCAATCTTTGCCGGTGTTGCGTTTGCTGTTATATTTAATTTTAACGTTTTGCTCGGTTCAGTCCTGGCAACGTTGTTTTTCGCATACCTTGTATATGTATTAAGTAACAACCCGAGAATTGCTGAAAGCACAGCCATAGGTATGCTATTGCCTGTATTTATGTCCATTGGAGTGATACTTTTTTCTAAGTCCCCTCGTTACACAGTGGATGTGACGTCTTATCTATTCGGAAACATCTTGCTTATTTCCGAGCATGATATCTATTTTATGTTTTTTGTTCTTGTGTTTACTATAGTAATGCTAAGCTTGAAACATTATGAAATCTCTTACTGGCTTGCCGACGAAACAATGGCAAAATTTTATGGTATAAAAACACATATAATTAGACTTTTAGTGCTCATGCTTGTTTCAACGGTTGTTGTATCAGCTTTAAAACTTGCAGGCGTGATTGTTATGGGTGCTTTTTTGGTTCTCCCTGGAGCTTTTTCTAAGGGGCGTGCAAGGTCACTTGTTTCTGCAATAATACAATCTGTGGTTTTCAACTCGGTATTTTCCTTCTTTGGTTTCTTAACTGCCTATTATTTTGACTTACCACCAGGTCCAACGGTTGTGTTGTTTTTATTCAGTGCGTTCCTTGCCACAACCCTCTTTGCAAGAAAAAATTAATGGACCTTTTAGTCTGTGTTATAATTGATAAAGCTGGCGGCAAATTTTAAAGAATAGGGGGATATCTATGGAGTTTGTAAACTGCCGAACTGTTAAAAGGTCTTTGCCAATATTCTTGCGTGGAGGGGATAAAGGTGTCCTTTTAGTTCACGGTTTTACTGGTTCACCTCATGATTTTGAATACATGGTAAATGAATTGAACAAAGCAGGTTTCACGGTTTCAGTACCACGACTACCAGGTCATGGAACATGTGGAGAGGATTTTTTAACTACAACGCGCCACGACTGGTTGAGAAGAGCATACGATGCCTACTATGACCTCCAAGGTATTTGTAAAGAAGTTTATATAGCAGGTCTTTCAATGGGTGGTGTCATAGCACTTATCATGGCAGCTGATTTGAAACCCAAAAAGTTGGTAACACTCGCAGCAGCAACGCACGTGTTTGACAAGCGAATAGGTTTGACTCCGTTGCTGGCACTCTTTAAAAAGAAAATGGTCAGACAAAATGATGAACAGTACGACGACCCAGATTTGCAATATCTCAAGAGTGAATATTGGTCATACAACTGGCCCAAACAGGCGGCGGAATTGTATAAACTCATGAAGCAAGCAAGAAAGAAGGTCTCTCTGATAACAAGTGATACTCTTGTCGTTGCAGCAAGAAACGATAACACAGTCCCGCTTTCAGCAGCCGAGTTCATATATAAAAACATTATCTCTGAGAAGCGTAAAATGTTGGTTTTTGAGAAATCCGGACATGTGCTCAGTAACGACGTCGAAAAAGAAGACGTTGCTAAAGCGGTAATTGACTGGTTTTTGGACGAGTGACTGAGCCAAATTGCCCATTTGTTGTAACAGGAGAAAAATAGACAAATTTAGTCTAATTTTTACAATTAGTTAACCCTAATTGAGGGATTGTGCGGTATAATATTGGTGTAAAAACGAAAGTGGAGGTGTTTTACGTGGGATTATTACAGGAAAAGGATAGGAAGTACTTAAAGGACTTGTTCGCGAAAGAGCTTAAAAACAACGTGAAGTTGATTTTCTTTCATGGAGAAGACTGTGAATACTGTGATTTAGAGAGCCAATTGCTTGACGAGGTGCAGGAACTTTCCGATAAAATCGTTGTTGAAAAGTATCACAAAGACAGTGAAAAAGGTAAGGAATACAACGTTGAGTTTGCACCTGCGTTGATTCTCACGCTCGAAGATGGAAAAGATAGAGGTGTCAGATTCTACGGGATTCCATCGGGGCACGAGTTTGGAACGCTTATTCAAGACATAATCACATTTGGAAATGGTGCGAAACCACAGCTTTCACCGGAAACTATTGCAAAACTTCAATCACTTGACAAACCTGTGAAAATAAGCGTATTTGTTACACCAACATGTCCGTACTGTCCAAGGGCAGCACTTACAGCACACAACATGGCTCTTGCGAGCGATATGGTAACAGCTGAAGTTATTGAAGCAAATGAATTTTTTGATTTAAGCGAACAGTTTGGTGTTTCTTCGGTTCCTCACATAGCAATCAACAGAAATCCAGACAGGTTCTTTATAGGTGCTTATCCAGAACCACAGTTCTTGCAGCAAGTTCTCGATTTGGCAGACTAATCAAGATTAGGAAAAAGATACGGTTTTACAGTAGTTAAAACCTTCAGGGCACAAGCACTTGTGCCCTGAATTTTTAGAAAGCAATGCTACAGCAAAGAGTATTTAAGAGGAGGGATTAGGATGAGTGGATTTGAGCTTGAAGTTGGTAGTTTTGGCTCGAATTTAAAAGATTACTACGATGTTGTCATAATAGGTGGAGGACCCGCAGGTCTTACGGCTGCTATATATGCTAGAAGAGCAGGTTTAACCGCACTTGTCATAGAAAAAGCGCTTGAAGGTGGAGCAGTAACACAAACGCATGTTGTAGAAAACTGGCCCGGTGAAATAAGCATCGAAGGTCAAGCGTTAGGTCAAAAATTTGCAGAACATGCAAAGCATTTTGGAGCGGAGTTCCATTACGCATTCGCGCAGAAAGTTTACGTGGATGGAGATTACAAAGTTGTAGAACTCGACGATGGTAACAAAGTCAAAGGACGAGTTGTTATTTTGGCAACAGGAACGGAACCAAGGAAACTCGGAGTTCCTGGTGAAGCAGAATTTAGAGGTAGAGGTGTTACTTATTGTGCCGCTTGTGATGGATACTTGTTCAAAGATAAGGATGTTGTTGTAGTTGGCGGTGGGGACAGTGCATGTGATGAGTCGCACTTCTTATCGAAAATAGTAAAGAGCATTACGATGGTTCAGAACTTACCATACCTGACAGCGGCAAAGGTATTGCAGGGCAGGGTTCTGAACAACCCAAAGATTAAGGTAATAACAAATCACGTTGTGAAAGAAATTAGAGGGTCAAACAAAGTCGAAGAAGTTGTTATTGTGAATAACGAAACAAAAGAGGAACAGGTTATAAAAGCTGACGGAGTATTTATCTACGTTGGACTTGTTCCACAAACCCAAATATTTAAAGGTCTTGTTGATATGAATGACTATGGTTACATAATTACTGATGAGAACATGGAAACAAACGTTCCAGGTATCTACGCGGTTGGCGATATCAGGGTCAAAAACCTAAGGCAGATAGTTACTGCAGCAGCAGACGGTGCAATAGCTGTCGAACATGCTGCCAAGAAATACTTCTAATTTAAAAAAATAAATCTTGGGAGGTGAGGCTATGGCACATGTCAAAGTAAAGATTTATACAACACCAACTTGTCCATGGTGCAGAAGAGCGAAAGAATACTTTAAGCAACTTGGGATTCCTTTCACTGAAGTCGATGTTTCCAGAGATAGAAAAGGTGCAGAAGAAATGATAAGAAAATCTGGGCAGATGGGTGTTCCAGTTATAGAAATAGGAAACCAGATAATTGTCGGTTTTGACAAAGGAAGAATCGATAGAATACTTGGAATAAGCTAAGAGCGAAGAATGCAGGGAAGGTTATCAATAGCCTTCCCTATACTTTTTTTCTTCAAGCAGTCTTTCTTTATAAAGGGGAGGTTGATTGAATGAAGTTCAGTTGTCCGTTACTGCGTTTTTTGTCAAAATTTTTCATGAAGAGATTCAAAGTCAAACCCACAGTAGTTAAGGGGAAGTGATATGTATGTTTAACTGTCTTAGAAGATTTCTAGTATTGGTTGCATTTTTTACTCTTTCAATCTCTGCTGTTACAACGTATGCCTACGAGTTTGAATTTAGAGACCTTGGTACTGCACACAAAGTAGCGAATATTGAGGGAAAAATGGTTTTGATAGCCTTTACATCTGAATCTTGTTATTACTGTAGGCTTTTTGATAAAGATGTACTTGCAGACAAACAAGTCCAGGATTTTCTAAGGGGTAACTATATATTTGTCAGAATAGAACCCGGAAACGATAAAACCTCGTTCTTAGGTAAAACCTACACCAACAACGAACTTTTTGGAGCCTTTGGTGTTCGAGGTACACCAACTTTTGTGTTTCTTAAAGACAAAACTCAAATAACACAAGTACCTGGTTATATGCCAGCGGAGAATTTCCTCAAAGCATTAAGGTTTATAGTAAAGGTTGTTGAAGAAAATTACAAAGAAAGTTTCGAAGCGTATTCTAAAAAGAAAGATGACTACAAAGGGAGACCAACGATTGTAAAAATTAAGCAAAATGATGCGCAGTTCGTTTTGAATTACGATAAGAACGCCAAGCGAGTTGATAGTATCCCAAGTAATGTTGACATAAATACGGTTTACGTAACAACAAGCGTCGAAATTGCTAACAAGCTGAAAGAAATGGGAGTAATAAGGGTTTTGCTCGTTGAAAATCGGTAGTTTTTTGAAAGCTGGTGAGAGATATGGTCTCACTTAGTCAAACTGATGTCAGTATTTGGGTTGCTCTTGTTCATGGTTTGCTTTCATTCTTTAGTCCTTGTGTCTTGCCTCTTATTCCGGGATTCATAGGGATAGTCCTTGGCGGGGAAAAGAGATTTCAAAGACTTATTGGGTTTTTCATAGGCTTCTCTGTTATATTCAGCATGCTCGGAGGTTTTTCCTCGCTCCTTGGCACATTTTTGGCAAAATACGGTAACATTTTGGAAAAGATTATTGGAATTGGTATAATAACTCTGGGAATATTATACATGCTGGAAATCCAAATTTTCAGAGGTAAGAGTGCAAACGTTTGGAAGTTCAGAAATGCGGGTTTTGTTGGTGGACTTGTGCTTGGTGGTGCAATTGGATTTGTATGGATTCCGTGCAGTAGCCCTGTTCTTGCTTCCATATTACTCATCGCTGCGCAAAAAAGTGTGTCAAAAGGGATTTTCTTACTTTTTATTTATTCTCTTGGTATTTCCATACCATTTCTAACAATAGGTGCTGTGCTCTCAAAGGCTCTTACGGTTGGCTTTGGAAAACCGAAATGGGAAATGTGGATCAAATATATCGGTGGAGCGTTTATGATAATCCTTGGGGTTCTCATATTGCGTGGAAAAATGAAGGTTTAAAATCCTATGTTAGGAGGTTAGACTATGGCAACAGCACGTATGGATTTTTATTCAGGAATGCTTTTTTATTCCAAAACATTGTCTGGTCATGATTTGGTTATCGATTCAGATCCCTCGGTTGGTGGTCGGGATGCAGGGCCAAGACCTAAAGAGTTAATGCTATATTCACTCATGGGATGTACGGGTATGGATGTTGTGTCTTTGCTAAGGAAAATGAAAGTGATTGACAAAATGGAAAGCTTTTGGATGGAGGTAGAGTACGAGCAATCACAAGACCATCCAAAAGTTTACACAAAAATTCATCTAAAATACCATTTCAAATTTAACGGTGAACCACCAAGAGAACAAGTGGAAAAAGCAGTCACACTTTCCCAAGACAAATATTGTGGTGTTTCGGCAATGTTGAAAAAGGCAGTGCCAGAATTCACTTGGGAGATTATATACGAGTAAAGCTAAACAAAAATTCTTGTCTGGAGCCATCCCTTGAGGGATGGCTTTTCTTTTTGTACGCCCGGCATGAGTGAAAGCATTTACTCGGCTCAGGCTATATCTTCAGATGGCACTATCTACTTTGGCACTGTTAGTGCTGATAATTGCTATATCATGCACTTGATTCTAATGGAACATAAAACTGGCGTGCTAACATAGGGTGTAAAATATGGTCATCTCCAACATTGAGCATGGATGGAACTATATATTTTGTTGTGGAAGATTGGAAGATTTACGCCGTTAAAACGAAATATTCCGGAATAGCTGAAAATTCTTGGGCAAAGTTCAGAGGGAACTTGAGCAATACTGTTAACCTATGGGATATAGGTGTAAATGAGTGATGGTTTTTTGCTTCTATCGTTATGACACGGATTTTTGTTGGCACACTACTTTTGAGTTTACACTCTAAACTGTGTAAGTACTAAATTCTCCCTTGAAATTCTGAGAGATTGTGGTATTATATTGACTGGCAGTTGATGAGCGTCTTTGAAAAAATGTAACATACTTAAACTCAGATGAAACGTTGACAAATTTGCTCCCCTCAGGTATAATAACTAACGCATAAGCGAGCCAACGTAGCTCAACCGGCTAGAGCGGCTGACTTGTAATCAGCAGGTTGAGGGTTCAAGTCCCTCCGTTGGCTCCAGCCACTGAATGTGTGGTGAGGTGCCCGAGTGGCCAAAGGGGGCGGACTGTAAATCCGCTGGCAGAATGCCTTCGAAGGTTCAAATCCTTCCCTCACCACCAGATATTTTTTTATAATATAGGAGGCTGGACGACGATGAGAGTTCAGATAGGGCTCAAGTGTGAAGAGTGTGGCACAAGAAATTATTACACAACAAAAGAAAAAAGTAAGAAAGATAAACTCAGACTCAGAAAATACTGTCCAAAATGTAACAAACACACATTCCATACCGAAACGAAGGTCTAATAGTTAAAACTTAAGGTGGATTTATTAATATGACTATTTTCGCAGGGGCGTAGCTCAACTGGCAGAGCACCGGTCTCCAAAATCGGGTGTTGCGGGTTCAAGTCCTGCCGCCCCTGCCAAATTTTCTAATATTATAAAACACAACACTACCGTACATAAATATAAAGGCTATCGGGGGAGATAACTATGGAAAAACTGAAGAAGTTCTTTAGAGAAGTTATCGCAGAAGCGAAGAAGACAACGTGGCCTAACAGAGAAGAACTCCTGGTGTCGACAGGAGTAGTTTTGTTTATTCTGGCAGTCTCGTCAATTTATCTTTTCTTAGTCGACTTGTTCTTTTCTGGAACACTTGGCGTGCTGCTTAAGAAATTTTGAGGTGAATAACTAATGAAAAAAGAATGGTACATAATTCATACCATCACAGGGTATGAAAACAAGGTTAAGGAGAACCTGGAAGCGAAAATAAAAGCACAAGGATACGAAAACATAATCCCTAATGTTGTTGTTTTGGAAGAGACCGTTATAGACACTTCGAGTAAGTCTCTTGAAAGACATATCGTAAGTCATGATGCTAAATTACATGTTAGTAACGGAATGGATGTAGAAAAAGGTGACCTGATTGCTGAAGAACCGGCTGTTAAGGTTAGGAGAGATGGAACGATAGTTGACGTTACAAACGCCAGAAGGATAGTTATTGAAACTACAGACAAGAAATTTTCAAAGACTTACGTAATTCCGGAATCTGCCAAACCGGTCTCTGGACTTCGCGTAGGTGCAAATGTATTCCAGGGAGCGTTTTTGGCAGCATCGGATGAATATATCTGTGACATAGATGGTAAGGTTGCTATAAATGAAAAGGTCAAAAAGGTAGCTGTTAGGACTATTCTTGGCGATGAAGATGTTTATATAATTCACGTTGATGTTTTCAATCCGAATGTTTGTAAAAAGGGCGTTGTGGTTAAGGCTGGTCAAGTGTTAGCTGAGGGTAGGAAAATATATGCAAAGAGCACTGGAAGAGTTGCTATTGTGGAGTATCCAACTAGAAAGGAGATAGTCATCCAAAAGACAAAGAAAAGAAAGCTCTATCCAGGGTATCTTTTTGTTGAGATGATAATGAACGACCATACGTGGGAATTTGTTAGAAGTACTCCATTTGTAATGGGTTTTGTTTCGGCAGGTGGAAGACCACTCCCGTTGAAACCACAGGAAGTGCACTATATTAAGAGATTAGCAGGTCTTGAGGAAATACATCACGAAGCAAAAGCGCAGGTTACAAAGGTAGAATTGGAAATACAACCTGGCGATTCTGTAAAGATTATAACAGGTCCATTCGAAGGTTTTGTCGGTGTAGTAAAAGAGGTTGACGAAGAAAAACAAGAACTCAAGGTTAATATTACCATATTTGGTAGGGAAACACCAGTTACTGTTCATGTAAGTGAAGTGGAGAAGATATAAAGGTTAATTAATAAAAGATAATTTTGCGCACATTGTGCGCAGTGGGAGGGCAAAGAGCCCGAAAATACCACAGAAAGGGAGGTAAGTTGTATGGCAAAGAAAGTAGTGGCACAGGTTAGGCTTGTGCTCGAAGCCGGAAAAGCAACGCCAGCTCCTCCAGTCGGTCCTGCATTGGGTCAAAGAGGAGTTAACTTGATGGAATTCTGTAAGAAGTTCAACGCAGTCACAGCTGATAAGGCTGGATTGCTAATACCAGTGATTGTCACCGTTTACGATGACAGGTCATTTACGTTTGTCACGAAGACTCCTCCTGCTAGCTTCTTACTGAAGAGGGCAGCGAAAATTAACTCAGGTTCGCAGGAACCAAAGAGGAAGATCGTTGGAAAAGTGACAAGGCAGCAAATCAGGGAAATTGCTGAACTCAAGATGCCAGACCTCAATGCAAACGACATTGAAGCTGCGATGAAAATAATCGAAGGAACAGCTCGCAGCATGGGTCTGGAAGTTGTAGACTGAAGCGGAAAGGAGGAGGCTCGCACATGCCTAAACACTCCAAGAGGTACAATGAGGTAAGGAAACTTGTAGATAGAGAAAAGGCTTATCCACTAGATGAAGCAGTAGAGCTTGTAAAAAAGACTGCAACGGCGAAGTTCGATGAGACGGTGGAACTTCATGTAAAGACAAACATTGACTACAGAAAAAGTGAACAAAACATAAGAAGTACAATTACTCTTCCAAATGGAACGGGTAAAAGTGTAAGAGTTCTGGTCTTTGCAAAGGGAGATAAGGCGGAGGAAGCGAAACAAGCAGGTGCAGATTACGTTGGAGCAGAAGAACTGGCTGACAAAATTGCTAACGAAGGATTCTTTGATTTCGATGTTGCAATCGCAACCCCGGATATGATGAAGGTTATCGGTAAGCTTGGTAAGGTCCTTGGTCCAAGAGGATTAATGCCAAACCCAAAAACTGGAACAGTTACAGACGATGTTGCAGCTGCGGTTTCTGAGTTCAAAAAGGGTAAAGTTGAAGTTAGAACAGATAAGACGGGAAATATACACATACCGGTTGGAAAAGCTTCATTTGAACCAGAAAAACTCAAAGAAAACATAAAATCCGCTTATGAACAGATTCTTGCTCTCAGACCAGCAGGTGTGAAGGGTAACTTTATAAAGAAAGCAGTTATCGCTTCCACTATGGGACCTGGAATAAAACTTGATCTCAACACTTTTGCAGAAGGTAAGAAATAGGGAACGAAGTGAATAAAAGCGGCTCGAAAGAGCCGCTTTTTTTGTTGTTTTTAATATATCATTTGTTCACCTAGTTCAGATTCAAAAGAGATAATGATGTGATAAAATTGTTTGTGGAGAAAAATATGGTTTGCATCTATATTGGGGGTGAAACTCGTGAAGAAGAGCTTTTTGGTTTTGACATTTTTGTTAACATTTATTTCTGCCCTTGCTTTGTCTGGAGTTCTTCACTTTGAACACGCCGATATAGTTTATCCAGAAGGATACGAAGAGACTGCAAAACTTGTAGGTAAGATATTTGAAAACGTTCGACAACAAGTGATTGATTTGATAGGGAATGACCCAGGAAGGATTACGATAATTCTACAAGACAAGGGAACAGTTAGTAATGGTTTTACAAATCCTTTACTCCACAAAACGATAACTTTGTACACATGGCCTCCAGAAAGCTGGATAAGCTTTGAGCTTCCGCTTGAAGATTGGTACACATATTTGATTATTCATGAGTTCACACATATGGTTCACCTCACATATCAGGATTCGTTTACAAAGCTTGTAAGTATTATTATGGGATTTCCGTATTTGCCACAGATGAATGGACCGTTTGGAGAGGGGACGACGGTATTTGCTGAAAGTTCGTTTTCTAAGAATTCTGGTAGGTTGAACAACCCTTACGTTTCCGATGGGTTATATTACTATGCCATACAAAATTTTCCTTCTTTCACCTACAAGGAAATCATGCCACCTGATGACTTTAGAGGTGGACAGCTTTACTATAACTTCACAGCAGGTTTCTATAAATACTTGGTTGACACTTACGGGCTTGAAAAGATGAAGAAATATATAGCGTTAACCTCCACAATTCTTCCAGATATTGAAATAGGGCTAAAGTACAAAGATAGTTTTGAAAAGGTCTTTGGTAAACCATTTGATGAGCTTTACACGGATTGGATAAGGTCGTTGATGAAGCTGAATTACTCGGAAGGGGACCTGATATATAAAGTGCCAAACACAAAGATATATAAGTTGGACCTTTTGGGCGAGAAGTTAGCTGTGTATTCTGTAGAATTTGGTCCAGCGACATCTTATGTAGGTAGTGTCAACCCAAGGCTTGTTTTCTTAAGTAAAGATGGCAAAGAACAAGGAAGTAAAACAGTAATTGCGTTAGATATTAAATACGATAAAGACAAAACTTATGTTCTTACAAAAGGTGAAAATTTTGGAAAATACGAAAACCAAATTTGGGATTTTACTTCAAATGAGCTGATAGCCAAGGGGAATATTTCTGCATTTGACGTGGACGATGGGAATGTGTATATTGCACGATACGATGCTAAGAAAACGAAAACGACAATCTCTGGGAAAAGTTTGGAACTGTTGATAGATAAATACGTTACTTACATGGATGTAAATAATGGCAAGTTAGCAATGCTTACTTCTGATTATCAGATAATTGTGTACGACTTGGCTACTAAAAACACAGTTGTATTAGAAGACGATGCTATGAAAGGTCCCTATTTGAGATTTTGGGGAAATGGATTACTCTTTACAAGAGTAGATGGAAAATATGTCAATCCTTACTACTACGATTTAACCGAGGGAAAGCTTTACAAACTGGGTGAGAATCTGCTTGTGTACGATTTTGTGGTTGACAAAGACGAGTTATATTACGTAAGCTACATTCCGTATTCGGTAAACACAGGAACTGGAGTCTATAGAATAAAGGCACAGAAACAAGAAGCGGATTTAGTCAGATACAAACCAGAATTCAAGTTCCAAGACAAAAAATATCAGTATGGTTCTGAAATTGCGTTTAGGATTCAGAAAATGACAGAACCACTCACCTGGATACCCATTTACGAATACGATATAGAAAACGATATTCGCAGGGGTTATATTATATTCACATTTGGTAATATTGAAAATGACACTTTTTTGGTCTTAACACCGGTATTTGATTTTATGCTAACGGATACTTCGTTTGATATGACCTATTCTCAGTATGTAGGCTGGCTTACGATGAAGGATAATTACCAGCTATTTGCAAGCTACTACTATCCAACTAACGATTACAATCTTACTGGTATGCTTAGGCTTGGCGGATTCTCGTTGAGTCCAATAACAGATGTGTACAGTTATCTGACGTTTAGTTTCAAGACCAGGAACATAGGTTTACTCGATTCTGTTTTCAGTTTGTTCACTACAACTTCCCCAGCAGTTTATCTGAATAACATTGGATTTGGACTTTTACTTTCATCTTATGCATTTGGAATGCCATATAATGTTCAGGTTTTTGGATTGTTAAGTAATGACAAGTTTGAGGAACTTTTCAATTCCGAGAAGATTAAATCTAATTTCTTTATCGCAGGATTAGTGGATGTCGCACTTACAAAATCTACAACATTTGAAGGTAAAGTTACGCTCAACCTAAACCTGCCAAAGAAGGCTATTTATGATATATCAATAGCCTCCACACTCTTCACGGATAATGCGTTTCTTTTTGGAAATGCCATTTACCTTAGAAATAGCGGGATTACGCTTGGTGTTACCAATCCATCGACCGAGACTATACTCCAACATGGTATATACACTCACTTCTTTGTGGAAATGTACACACAAGGATTGAAACTTTATCCTTCTGTTGGTGTATTTGCGCCATTCTCAGAATTAACTAAACCTGCAGGGGAAAGTCAGGAATTTTTATTTTACATAGGTCTCAATTCATCACCACATGGTTTTCCTTTATCTTTGTTCTCTCTAAGCCTACAGACTGAAGGGTATTAATCCTAAACTCTTTTATTCTTTTGTATTAATAAAGCGGCTTTTTCGAGCCGCTTCTTATTTTTAGTCTTCTTTGTAATTGATTGGCACGTAGTTAACAGATGGTCTGCCGGAGTTAGGATTTTTATAAAGACTCATCAATGCATAGATTTCTTTTGGCATGTCTGTTGATATCTTAATACCAAGCTCACGCGCTTTTTCCACGGTGATAGGATAGTCATGGGTCCATTTTCCACTAACCAGGTCTTCTGCAATTTTTTCAGCTTTGTCTGAATACTTTTCTTTTAGAAGCTCCGTTACGTATTCTTTCATCTGCTTCATTGCCTTTTGGGCGATATCTGCCAGAATCAGTGTCGGTCGTCTATATCGTTGATGTTCTTTTTTTCTACAACCGAAAGAATTGAAGCCGCGGGATATTGTCCAAGTTGCGGGTCAACAGGTCCCAACACAGCATTATCATCCATTACTATTTCATCAGCAGCAAGAGCAATCAATGTGCCACCGGACATTGCGTAGTGCGGGACAAAAACAGTTACTTTGCCTTTGTGCTTCCTAAGAGCGTTGGCTATCTGCTCTGCTGCCAAGACCAGACCACCGGGTGTGTGAATAATGAAGTCTATTGGCATATCATCTGGTGTCATTTTGATGGCTCTGAGTACTTCTTCAGAATCTTCAATATCTATGAACTTTCTTATACCAAATCCGAAAAAGCTAAACAACTCTTGCCTGTGAATCAATGTTATGACCCTCTCTTTCTTTTTTGTTCAATCTGCCTTATTATGGCATCTCGTGCTGAATGCAGTGAGAAGTTTTTGAAAAGTGGTGCAAATGACGAGAAAATCAAAACCATCCAGAAAATCTGAAAAATAATCGTGAAAATGTCGACCATCTCTGTCACCTCCTATTTAATTTAAAAACTGATATATTAAATCATATCTGCCGCGAGTTTCCCAGTGATGATAGCAGTTGGTACACCAGCAGGGGCGTATGCCCATTTTCCTGCTTTGTAGATGTTGCCTATTGGAGTTTTTATAGCACCCTTCAAACTAAACATTCCTGATGGTACAGGAATTTGTTCTTCAAAAGACCAGCCAACAATTGAACCTTCTGATGTATTGTACATTCTTTCGAGCGTTAGTGGCGTTGATGTGAACTTGAAGATAATTTTTTCCTCTAAGAAAGGATAAATAGCTTCTTTTAGATTTTTAATCATTAAATTTTCTGCGTGAGATTTGAATTCATCGTACCATCCATCTTCGTGTATCTTTTTGACAATTTCGTAGTCGAATAAGACGCTAACAATCAATCCTGTTTTTCCAATCGGAGCCATTGATTTGTCTCTTAAAGCCGGTATTGAGATTTCGTATGTATTGTACTTTATAAAATCTTCAAGCCACTTAAGTATTTCTTCTTTGCTTGTGTTTTCATAATTTTCTGTTATTTTCCTTAACCAAGACCTATTAATTTCTCCAAGGCCCTCTTTCGATGGCGTGTAGAAGAGATGTCCTGTGGATATCTTTTCGAATGTTTCGGGTGGTTCGTCAACACCGAGGAAGATTGTCAGAACAGACTCTGCTCCTTTAGATGACAAGACTTTCTTCTTTTCGTTTTCAATTTTATTCAATGTGGCGCCAAAAAGTCCTTCCGTGTCAAGAATTTTGTAGAATGTTTTCAAGTCAGTTGCCCAAATCATCGCATCGTATTCATAGGAATTCCCTTTTTCATCAATCACCGTGTTTTTGGAAGGAATGATTTTGACGATAGAAGTATTTGTATATACTTCTCCGCCAAGTTCAGTAATTTTTTCAGTAAGCTTTTGTGGTAAAACACCTACGCCACCTTTTGGATATATGTAGTCAGCATAGAGGTAGAAATAACTTAAAGCAAAGAATGAAGGTGTACCGCGGAAGAAGTGTTGTATTACTATATCCCTCAGAGAACGGTTTTTGACAATTTTCGATATATAGACTTCTATCGGTTCCTTAAGTTCGTTAATTTTCTTGACGGTTTTCAAGAATTTAAAGAACCAAAGAAAATATCTTGGTAACATCTCAGCAAGTTTACCTTCTTCCTTTATCTTGTTAAACGAGAATAGCGGATTATCAACACCATAGAGAATTTTCATGTATTCGAGTATTTCTTTCTCAACCTTTATCAAATTATCTACATCATGTTCCGATTCCGGATAAAGCTCTTTCAGAAGACGAGCATAATCGTTAAGGCTTTCTTCTCCACGAACTCTCAGTATCTTGGCTTCTACTCCAACTGACACGGGGTTTGGTAGAATATCGATGTCCAGTTTAAGGTCTTCTATCATGGGCTTTATAACACCTGCATTAACAAGTGCCCTGGCTCCACCTTCGAGTTTAAAACCTTCGTATTCAAAGGTATTCACGAGCCCTCCACATTTTTCGCGCTTTTCAAATAATGTTACTTTGTGCCCTCTTCTTGCAAGGTATACTGCTGCAGTGAGACCAGCGATACCACCACCTACTATTACTATTCTCTTTTTACCCTTCACCTATTTCACCTCCAAGTTTAGATACTTCTCGCTAATTATTCTCAAAGTTTTCTCCCACAACATTTTTGCTAATTCCATATCTTTTGCTGGAGGTGCGAGTTCTTCAATTGTAGTATAATGAAAAAACTTATCAGTTATACTTTCAACGTCTTTTGAAACACCAAGATAATAAAGCGCTTCTGCTGACTCGACCGGATCTCGGGACAGTTTATCTAAGAAGTTCTTCTTGAAGAATTTGTACACGGGTCCATTGTCTTGACCGGTATTTGTTTTCACAAAACCTGGATGCATAGCATTTATTGTCACGTTCATGTTTTCGGAAGAGAAAATCTTGGCGAATATGTGCATACTCAATATCTGAGCAAGCTTTGCCGAACCGTAAGCTTTCAAACCTGAGTACTTCTTTTTCTCCCACTGGAGGTTATCCAAACAAATACCCCAAGATGCGAATCTGTATCCTTCTGAACTTACAAATATTATTCTCGTGGAACCATTTCTTTTAAGTTTGTCGATTAAGAAATAGTTGATAATAAATGGAGCAAGATAATGGACAACAAAATTCATTTCAAGTCCATCTTCTGTGAGTGTTCGCTTGTTTAAATATAAACCAGCGTTATGAATAAGAACATCTATTCTCGAATTTAGAGAGTTCAATTTCTCTACAACGTTCTTAACATCTTTCAGTTTGCTCAAGTCCGCAAGGATGTAATTGCACTCTGTCCCGTAACGATGCGATATTTCTCGGCACAGGGTTTCCGATTTTTCTTTATTTCGGTTTATTGTTAATAACCTTGCACCATTTGAAGCGTACTTTTTTGCTGTCTCATATCCAATACCGGATGTTGCCCCTGTTATAACAACCAGTCTTCCGTCAAACCGCTCTGAACATGTCTTGGGTTTACCTGACATGTTCCGTATCATCTCAAAGATATTTGACCACTTGTATTGAAACCAGTACCTTCTTACAGAACAACCCTTGAAATCTTTCATCCAAACACCCTCTTCATGAATTTGCGGTATAACTTACCAAAACCTGGTATATTATCAAAAATGTCACCCCAAAGATCGTAATAGTCCCTTTGGTCGATTATTTTTCCCTTTTCATTTAAAATAAGCCGACTTGCACCATGAACAACGGAAGTCTTTGTTTTTCTGAAGTTGATAATCATATCCCATTCAACGAAAATAACATTCCCTTCCATTACTGCATTTAATATATTCATGTGCAATTCTTGAGAGCGTTTTGTCAAACGCTCAACCATTGCTTTGAATTGTTCAATCCCATGGATCTCTTGTACCGAATCTCTAAAGTGTATATTCTCGTCGTAGTAAGGAATTAGATGAGACCAATCCGGTCTACCCTCATGATTATAAGTTTTTGTCCAAAGTTGGAGCAATTGTTCTAAAGATGTTATTGAGTATTCTATAGCACCTTGGATATTTGAAGGTGTGTTTTCCATAAAACCACTCCTATTTTGTAATTTCACTCTTTAACTGTTCGCGTTTTTTGCGATATTCAAGTATTGGAAGATCCCCGGTTATAAGGTTTTCGGACATTCTAAGTTCAGACTTTTTAGGTATCTGAGTTTCAACAACAGCTCTGTCTTGGTGGAGAACCTTTTTATTGAAAGGTGTTCCAAGAGTGGAGATCAATTTATCAATAAACCTTATTCTTGTGAATCCAACATAGAACCTTATATATATCCTCGTATGTTCTTCGTCCACTGGAACAAATGCAGCAGTTACTCTAAGCTTTTCGTCGATGTGATTTTGCCAGATATTTGGAAATTTGAACTCGAGGTATACACTGCTCATTTCAGAAATTTTCATTTCTTCAGGTTTTCTTGCAGGTATTCCATCTTCAACTCTATTAAATACGTAGAAATAAAACATAGTGTCATTTATCCATCTTACTACTGGACCATCAGCTACTGTTCTGTTACCTCTTCCTATTGTATTATAGTGCACAAATGGGACATGTATTGGGTCGAGCTGATTTTCAATAGCCCTACTATAGTGAACGTTCCATACTTCACTAAATTCTGTGTAAGCCAAGGAGTCATCAATATCATCAAAATAGGACGGATTATGAGTTGGTTCTTTATTGCCATACCATATCCATATGAAATCTGCTAATTCATACGTCGGATATGATTTTACAATAAAATTCTCGGGAACAGGTGCAGTTCTTCCATTAGATGGTATTGTTTTAACTCTACCTGTTGAATCATATTCAAAGCCATGGAATGGGCACATAACCCTTTCGCCGTTGTTGAGAAGCTTTCCATGGGATATAGAAGCTCCTCGGTGACAACAGATATCAGAGATGCAATGGACATTACCATCTTTATCACGCCATATCGCAAGTTTTTCACCAAACCGAGTAACTCCAATGAGCTGTCCCTTTTTTAATTCTTTTGAAGACATAACAACATACCACTGGTTTTTTATCATAATTGCTCCCCTCCTGCTATTTTAAATAAACATCCTCGTCCTTTTCTTGTATTCTATAAATTCATCACCAAACTCTTGGACTAATTTTTGTTCTTCAACAAATGCCCTGTAAACAAAAGCGAGCGTTGGTAGAACAGATATGTAAATAGAAGCAGGGATATGCTGAAAAACAATTGCTAATCCTAAAAAAGCAATTATTTCACCAGTGTAGCTTGGATGTCTAATTTTTTTATACAAGCCTTTTTGAATGAGTTTCTTATCTGATTTAACCACTATATCCGGTGCAAAGTATTCCCCAAGTGTCAAGATAGCGAGCAATCTTAAAATAACTCCAGTCAGGACAACGAATGTGCCAAGTATCTGGAACAAACCGAACTCTCTTGTCCGCCAGATAGCCCTAAAATTTTCAGGTGCAACAGCAAGTGCAACCCCAAGAAATATTAGTATTGTAACGATGAACTTGCTCTTTTTGTCTAATATCTTGCTATAAGAGTTCCTTTTGAGAACGAGTATATAAAAATCCGATGCCCACCAAAAAAATACTGTGAGCCAAAATACATACCTCATATCCACCCCTCCACTTATTTCAAATCATTTAATCAATCCAAGTAGTTGTTTGGCTATTTTCACATTATCCTCATGTTGTTTTATGAAAAATGGATGCGGTTCCATCGTTAACACTTTCCTAAGCATTTCTTCCGCTTTCTTTTTATCATTCATTTTTAAATAGAGTTGTCCCCAGTTCAGATACAATCCGGAATAATTCGCCGCATATTTTTCAGCTTCTTTGAAACTATCTTCTGCCTTTTTGTAATCGTAAAATGGCCAAGGGGGATTCATGAATCTAACACCTTTGGCTATGTATGCTATTGCTTTATCTAAGTTATCTTGTGTGTATTTTATTGCCCTTTCTATATAAAAATCAAAATCATTCATTAGTTGAAGTTTTTGAAACACATTTACAAAATCTATAAGTGCTGCTGATGACATAGCTGCAATGAAGTAGGCTTTGCCGTTCTCAGGATCTGCTTTTATAATATCTTTTGCTTCTTGAAGCGCAAGATTGTAATATCTTTCTTTTAGCTTATTATCGTTGAGTAGCTGACCGTATTCGAAATACAGTTCTGAAAGCAGAGTACGAATTTTCACATAGTTAGAAGATTTATTAGAGTTATTTTTGATTTCGTTCTCTAAGAGACTAAGCAAATTCTTCAACTCTTCAATGTTTTTCGAAGACCGAGCATTCAAGAATTTCTGAGTAAAATATTCTATATTGTTCGTTGAATTGCTGTTCTGAGAGAATAAAGGAAGACAAAAGATGCTCGATAACAGAAATATAAAAGTTAACTTTAGAGTTTTCATGCCCTTTCACTCCTTTTTGTCCTGTATTGATGCAATAAATTAGACAACTCGTTTTTGTGTTTATAAAGTATAACCAACACATTTCCAAAGTATAGAATAACTAACTCTAGAGCGCCTTGAGAAACTTTCCATACAACGTAAATTAAAAGAACAGAATACCCCAGAAGAACTCTTAGTGCATCTTCTTCTGGAGTTGTGGGTTTCTTCTTTGAAATCTTTCGGTATATCGAAAAAATCGTAAAAACACCGCCAAGCAAGGTTGGTGCTTCCCATTTCGTTAGAACAGACCATGCTCCGAAGGATGTTGCTATTGCCTTTCCGCCTTTTAATTTCAGCATTGGAGAAAATGCATGACCAAGAATACCAAAAAGTGCTGCTATCGAAATAACAAATTTATCTAATGAATGTCCATAAATACCAACAAATATCGCAAGTGGTAATGTTCCTTTTAAATAATCGAGTAAAAGCGCTAAAAGTCCCCACTTCCAACCAGCTACTCTCCAGAGATTAGAAGAGCCTGGATTGCCATCTCTTACTTTTCTCAAATCGAAATTGAGTAATTTAGCAATTATATAAGAATACATAATACTTCCAGAGAAAAACTGGAGTGCGACAATCAAAATATAGACAATCAAACTATCAACTAACATCTATTTTCCTCCCTTTCCAATATACTTGCTTTTTGAATATTGTTAAGTAAAGTGAATTAAAAAACACAATTAAGAAAAAGATATAATGCAAAGGGTAAAAAAGCGCATCAAACCATTTGTAATCACCTGTTGGTTTTGCTATAATGTATATAATCAGAGCAACCGTTAAATAGCGCACCACTCCATCTAAGGCAAAAACTGAAGTGAATGATGAATAAATGCCAGCCATAAAGATAAGTGACAAAAGAAACGAAAAAAGTCCACCGGTTGTAGCACCAGGAGACATGTTCTTTGAAAAACCTTCAAAAAGTTGCTTAAGTCCCGATGGATACATTCTAAACTTTATGGTATGGTTTCCAAGAAAGTTTGTAACTTTTATACCATGATTAATATATAACTTACCGAGCTTAATATCTTCTAAAACACTATCTTTTATTGCTTGATGCCCTCCCGTGATTTCGTAATCACGTCTTGATGTAAAAATCGTCGGACCGAATGCGCCAGAAGGTACTTTATTTGGAAATCCCAAGTTATTACTTGCGTAAACAATCATTATGTTAAAAGGCAAAGTCAAGTGCTCATAAAACTTTTCAAAACGTTGATATGGCCATACTGATATTAAGCCACCATATTCCTTTTGACGTAGAAAAAGTGACTGGATTAATTCATTGCTTGGTTCGACGTCGGCATCAAGAAAAAGGAGGTATTCTCCGGAAGAATTCAGATATCCATTCCATATAGCCCACGATTTTCCGACCCAACCTTTTGGAGGTTCTTCTGTTAGTCTTATAACGGTTACCTCAGGAAAACTGCTTGCAACGGAAAACGTTCCATCAGTGGAGTTGTCATCAACAACGATTATTTCGAAAGGTTTCAAAGATTGGTTTATAACAAGCGGCAAAAGTTTTGAAAGGTTTTTCTCCTCATTTCTTGCAGGTATTATTACAGAAATTTTAGGATTCTCTGTTAAATGATGCAAATCGGATAAACTTTTCTTGGAATGCAAAATCCTTTTCTTTGAATAGTATATATATGATAGAGAAATCAAACAAAAGTGACGAAAATAATATATTTCAAAAAATCCCCTCCTGAGTGCTGACGATAATGTTAACTAAAAGTATTGAAACTTTCCAAAAACCGCATTATCCTTTAAAGAGGGGGCACCACCCAACCATCTCTTGACAAAGGAGGTTCCCCATGATGAACAACTCAACACTCTCTTGTCCCAAATGCGGTTCCACCAGCTTGTACAAAAACGGTCATAAGGTTTTTGTGTAGTCAAGAATCTTTGGAAAACGCACAATGGCAATATCAATCACATTCTTTCACACTTACACTCTTTCATCACTACAAGTTAACACTATCTGCTGACTCTTCATATTGTTTTGTAAGTTTATTATATCATACAATTATTGACAATTTGTAAACTTAAATATACAATTAGACTTGGTACAATTCATAATGTTGTTCAACAGAAAATTGGCAGCTTAGAAAGGAGATGTATCATGGAGAGAAAAGAACAGAAGGTAGTTATATTACATGGATTTGATAAACCTGAGATTCTCAAGGTGATGAAATTACTTAAGGAAAACTTTCAAGGCGATGACTTGATATTCGCAAGTACCACTCCAACAAGCTTGACTTGGAGAGTGGAAGACCTAATCAATGAACTAAAGCAAGAACATGAAGAATTTAAGAGGATGAAACAGATAAAACAGCAAGAAGGAAAGCAAGGAGAATAAAGACAGACTCAGTCATGTGAAAAAAAGAGAGGGAGGTAGAACCCCTCTCTCTTTTTTTGACTATTCTCTGAGTATTAATATGTCAGTGCTTTGTAAGCATCGATTAAACCGTATCCAACGTATTTATTCCACCCTGTCGAATTGTATGTGTACCCAGGAATCTTGTAAGCCGTTTTAATAAGTCTGCTTCGGATAGCTTCAGGTGTTGTGTATCCTTTTGCGTAAAGCATAGCTGCAACTGCTGAAACATGTGGAGTTGCCATGGATGTACCCTGGAGGAACATGTAAATGTCTCCGTCTGTGGGTGTCCATGTTGTGCTAAGAACCCCGTCAGCATATCCATCGCCATTCTGGTCGACACTTGTATCTCCGCCGGGTGCAACAACATCAAGGTAGTGATATACATAAGCTTTCTTGTATGGATCATAATATCTCGTGTAATTGTAGTTAGAATATGGTGCACGTTTATTGTCATACCTTGTTGCACCAACTGCGATAGTTTCAACATAAGCTGCTGGATAAGAAAGTGATGAACTATTTTCATTTCCAGCTGCACAAACTAGGGTAACATTTTTGCTGTATGCATATTTTACAGCATCCATAAGAACCTGAGCACCGCTACCACCAAGGCTCATGCTAACTATCTTTGCTCCATTATCAACAGCCCATCTAATTCCAGCTGCAACGTTATCAAGTGTTCCAGAACCGTCCGCTCCGAGAACTCTAATTGGCATTATCTTTATACCATATCCACCCCAGTTCACACCAGCAACACCAAGTCCGTTGTTCGTGAGTGCTGCTATTGTTCCAATAACATGTGTCCCATGGCTAACATCTTGTGCTGGGTCTGTTGGATTGCTATCGCCATCAACGAAGTCTTTACCTGTAACAAAAATTCCTTGGAGGTCTGGGTGTGTAAAGCTAACCCCTGTGTCGATAACTGCTACAACGACGTTGGCAGATTTCATGATATCCCATGCCTGTGGAAGTTTGATGTTGTTGTAGTGCCATTGATATCGATAGTATGTATCATTTGGCGTTGCAAGTGCTCTGTAAATATAGTTCTTATCAACTGACTTAACACCTGGCAGAGAATTAAGAAGTTCTGGTTTTTCTGTTCTTACCGTGACGATTTGGACGTCGCTAAATGTATATGTCCTGACTACTTCAGCACCAATGCTTGATAATGCTTTAACCGCATCTTCTCTTGGTTCGAACTGGACAACGTATTCTCCAGGAACGTAATCTTCTTCCGTTCCGGACACGCCAAGTTTTTCTGAAACTTTAAACTCACCTTGTGCGCGTGGTTCAAAGCTTGGCTCAAATGAGTTGGTACAGCTGAACACTACTAATAAAACTGCTAAAATCGCTGCAAGTAAAGTGACCTTCTTCATCTTACAACCCCTCCTATCCAGAAGTGTGGAATTGTTAAACTTGCTAAATTGGTGGTTAGATTATACAAAATTTACAGTGCCATTGTCAAGAAAAAAGTCAGTGTTTTTTGATAAAAGAATAATAAAAAACTTACCAGGGAAAATACCAATTTCAAAGTTCTGGTTGTGTAGAAGATGTTTTGACAGTTATTTTTCCAAGATCATGATATAGTTTTTCCATGCGTTTCCACATTTTAGTATAAACCTTGCCAAAGTATTCCATGTAGAGCGTGTTTTTATCAGTGTCTGGGTAGAATATTTTTTCAATTCTAACCATGTTTTGAACAGCTTCCTCAAAAGTTCTGTATTTTCTGATACCAACGTATCCCGCTATAGCGGCACCAAGTGAGGCAGTTTCGTTCGTCTGTACTTTGTATGTTGGAACACCTAGGATATTTGTAGTTATTTGACACACTTCGTCACTTTTTGAGCCTCCACCAGAAAGACCTATTTTTTCCATTCGAACCCCGGTCTTTTTCTCAATTTTCATCTTTCCTTCAAGTAACGCGTAGACGATACCTTCTATGATTGCTTTATAGACATGCAACCGAGTATGCCTGTCTGAAAATCCTATAATTGCTCCTCTTGAAAAAGGGCGTTCGGGTCCTGCTGTCCACGTGGGGTGTATAATCAATCCGTCACTTCCATCAGGAATTTCACGCAGGTATTTGTCAAGTATTTTCTCCGGAAACGTATTAAGCTCCTCGGCTTCCCTAATTTCGCTGTGTGCAAATTCCTTTTTGAACCAGGTAACCAACCAAAACCCCCTGGATATTCCGATTTCGGGGTTATAGGCATTTGGAAGTATCGAAGGGTATGGTGGAATAAACGGTATTACTTCGACATATTTTGGTGTAGTTGTTTGAATCGTTGCTGTTGTCCCAAGGCTTATACTTCCAACGTTTGGTGAAAGACAACCAATTCCAAGAGTTTCACACTGCTTATCAGCACCTGCGGCAATGACGGGCAACCCTTCTTTCAAGCCTGTGAATTGTGCTGCAGTTTTTGTGATATAACCTAAAATTTCTGTTGGGTTGACCAATCTGGGTAGTTTGTCTTTTTCAATTCCGAAAAGTCTCCATTTGTAGTGAAGAGGGTTATTAATCCACGTTTTTGATTTGTAGTCAAAAGGAATGTACCCAACTTGTGAGGCGGTTGAGTCTACGTATTCACCTACGAGTTTGTAAGTTAGGTATCCCGAAAGTAGTAGATACTTATGAACGTTATTCCAAATTTCAGGTTCGAATTGTTTCATCCAGTTAGCCTTGCTTCTTCTGTATGCCATGTAAGCTGTTGGGAGTTTTTTGATAAGCCAAAAAGCTAATTTCTCATGAAAATAAAGTCTTGGTTTTCCTAGAGCTTCTCGTTCGTCAAGCCAAATGAAAGCATCTCTTAAAGGATTACCGTCTTGGTCGACAACGACTACTGTCGCTCTTTGCGTAGTTAGTGTCACAGCCTCTATTGAATTAAATACATTCGGAAAATTCTCTTTTAGTTGTTGTGTAGCTTTCGCTAAGCTTTCCCAATACATTTCGGGAGATTGCTCAGCCCAGCCGATGTTACGTGAATAGTATGGTTCAAAGTCCACTTTTTCAGCTGCTAAAACTTCGCCTTTTTCTGAAAAGATTATAGCTCTTAAACTTTGCGTTCCACAATCGATGGCAAGAACGCTCATCATAATTCCTCCCAAAAGATTCAAAATTAGTTTATTGCACTCAAAATCAATTATATCAATTATATCATTATAACGGTTCTCTCTGGACAACTTTAATGACCAAGATTAATGAAGATTAATCACAAAAGCAGTAATATACATATTGACTTTTCGAAATAAGTAAGTATAATTAGGTCAAAGTAATTTGGTTAGGTAATGGAGGAATAAAAAATGCAAAAGGAGACTCATAAGAAAAAAGTTATAACCACGCTATTTTTCATTGTTCTTGCGGATATGCTTGGGTTTGGACTCATAATACCTCTTCTACCGTATTATGTGAAGCAGTTTGGTGCAGGCGACTTTATGATAGGCTTACTTTCCATGGTTTATCCATTGGGCCAAATTTTTGCAGCTCCACTCATAGGTAGGCTATCTGACAAAGTAGGAAGAAAGAAAGCACTTTTACTTAGTGTTGGTGGAACCTTTGTTTCGTTACTAACATTAGGTTTTGCAAAGTCTTTGGTGGTTATATTTATGGCACGATTGATTGATGGATTGACAGGTGGGAACATAACGGTTGCACAGTCTTATATCAGTGATTTCACAGATGAGAAAGAGAGGTCAAAAAATCTTGGACTTATAGGTGCTGCTTTTGGGTTGGGATTCATACTTGGTCCAGCGATAGGAGGATTTTTGAGCAGGTGGGGATTTTCTGTTCCAGCACTTTTTGCTGCTGGTCTGTCATTTATTAATTTGATAAATATTGTTTTCCTTCTTCCGGAGTCAAAGACTGTCAAAGAATCAAAGAGAGTGCCATTTACTTTTGAGGAACTGAAAAATACGATATCGACTCCCCATATAAGTTCTTTACTTTTTGTTAAGTTTTTCTACTCCCTGGGTTTTACGATGTTTGAATCTACGTTTGCGCTTTTCACTATGAGAAAACTTGAACTTCCACTTTCAACAACAAGTTACGTGCTTGCTTATGTTGGTCTTGTTCTCGTATTCACACAAGGGTTCCTAGTTGGAAAGGTTACAAAGAAGTACGAAGAGAGCAAAATCGTTCAGATACTTGTTTGGATAGCAGCTTCTTTTCTAGTTATGTACTCTTTTTCGCCAGATATTGCAACTCTTTTGTTGTTTTTAACTCCGCTCTCAATATCATCAGCTTTGATCGGCGTTTCGCTTAGTACGTTAGTTACAAAATCTGTTGGAAAAGATAAGCTTGGAGGAACGCTTGGTGTGTTCAATTCTGTTGATAGTTTGATGAGGATAATAAGTCCACTTGTCGGAGGTGCAATCATCCAATATCTCGGACCTTCGTTCTTGGGAATATTTGAAGGCGCATTTGTATTAATTGGAGGATTGATTTTTATAACACTATTTATACCTCGCTATTCTGAACTAGTCTCTAAGCAATTTCAGCGCATACCAGAAAACGTGTTGTAAAAATTACTATAATTTGGCGAAAGCAGGTCCATAACGGACCTGCTTTTTGATACTTTTTTATGTTTAGGATATTTTTACATCTTGAACGTTCATCGATTGCCTTAATTGTTGTACGAGCCTTTTGACAATAGGTTTCCAATCTCCAACTATAGCCAAATCTGCAATTTTCATTATAGGTGCTTCCGGATCTTTGTTTATAGCTATAATATATTCACTTTCCTGCATACCGGCAAGATGTTGTATAGCACCGCTTATTCCAATTGCAATGTAGAGTTTTGGTCTAACGACTTTACCAGTCTGACCTACTTGCAGTTCTTTTGGCAACCATCCTTCGTCAACAGCAGCCCTTGAACCTGCAATGCCACCACCAAGTAATTCTGCTAACTCTTCTAGTAGTTCAAAATCTTCTTTGGAACCAACACCCCTTCCACTAGCAACTATTATCTTTTCGGCGGTTATATCTTTATGCCTGCGCACTTTCGCGATAATCTGCTGAACTTTGACTTTTATATCATCTTCATTTAGTTTCGGTGTAAAGACGTACACTTCGGCTTTTCTTTGTGTATCAGTTTTTGGCAGAGGAAACACACCTGGTCTAATTGTTGCCATTTGAGGCCTTCGTTCTGGACAAATTATTGTTGCCATAAGACTGCCACCGAACGCTGGACGGGTCATGAGTAACAATTTTGATTCAGGGTCTATCTCCAAGTTTGTGCAATCTGCTGTGAGTCCTGTTCTTAGTCTTGCAGCAAGTCGTGGACCGAGTTCGCGCCCAGTGAGTGTGGCTCCGATAAGTAAGATATCGGGATTTTCTGAACTGATAACCTGATAAAGTGCTTCCGTATAAGCATCGACTGTGTATTTTTCTAAAAGTGGATGTTCTACTATTATAACCCTTGTTGCTCCGTATTGAGAAATTTTCTCAGACAGATGGGTTATCTTATTCCCACAAACTACAGCCATGACTTCACCATCTAAGTCTTTTGATAATTCGACTGCTTTCCCAACAAGTTCTAAACCAACGTTCAGTAATTCACCATTCCTTTGTTCACAGTAGACCATTATCATATTGTCACGCCCCTTTTAAACATGTCTATTGTTGACTTATCAACTTTTCAGCCTTCAATTTTGACAGAATCATTTCAGCAGCTTCATCGGCACTGCCGTTGAAAATCGTTCCTTGTTCTTTTGGACCTTTTGTGAATGTTCTTCTAACCTTCGTAGGGGAACCTACCAAACCTACTTCGTTTTTGTCGAATTTTAGAATTGAATTGTTAATGATAGTAATTGGTTTTTCAAAGCATCCAAAGATATTTCCAACCCTCATATACCTTGGTTTATTGAGCTCTTTCGTACATGTCACTAAACAAGGAAGCTTTGCTGAGATTACCTCGTACGTGCTATCCAATTCTCGGGTGACAATTACTTTTTCTCCTTCAATTTTCAAATCAACAGCGTAGGCTATCACTGGTATCTTCAAGTGTTCTGCAATTTCAATACCTACTTGTGCTGTGTCTCCATCTATAGCCTGACGACCAGTTATTAGATCAAAACCTATCATCTGAGCAGCTCTAGCTAATATCATGCTGGTAACCCAGGTGTCTGCACCTGCGTAGATGGGGTCTGTTATTAACACAGCTTCATCGGCTCCCATCGCGTAGCTTTCTCTGAGGATAGCTTCAGCCGAAGGAGGTCCCATTGTTATCACTGTGACCTTTGCTCCGTATTTATCTTTGAGCTGTAGTGCAGTTTCGAGTGCATTCTTATCTTCAGGGTTCATTATTGACTTAACTCCATCTCTTATAAGCGTGCCTTTTATTTGGTCAACTTTAACTTCTGTTGTGTCTGGAACCTGTTTTGCGAATACTATAATCCTAAAACTCATCATTCACACCTCACTTTATATAGTGGGATGCTATCACCATTTTTTGAACCTCGTTTGTTCCTTCGTATATCTGAGTAATCTTTGCATCCCTCATCATGCGTTCTACAGGATAGTCTTTTGTGTATCCATAGCCTCCAAATATCTGTACAGCTTGTGTTGTAACCTCCATAGCAACATCGGATGCGAACTTTTTAGCCATTGCAGCGTCTGCACTTGTCAAGACTCCTCTGTCCTTTTTTAATGCTGCGTTATAGACCAGCAATTTAGCAGCTTCCGTTTTTGTTATCATATCCGCAATGTACCACTGAATTCCTTGAAACGAGCCTATAGGCTTCGAAAATTGTCTCCTTTCTTTGACGTATTTTAACACCTCCGCAATGGCTCCTTCAGCAATTCCAAGAGCTTGTGCACCCACACCGATACGTCCACCATCGAGTGTTTGCAGGGCGATTTTGAAGCCCATTCCTTCGCTTCCAAGGAGATTTTCCTTTGGAACTTTACAGTCCTCAAAAATTAATTCGGTTGTTGAGGAACCTCTAATACCAAGTTTTATTTCAGGCTTTCCTACTTTAAAACCTTCGAATCCTTTTTCCACGATAAATGCACTGATGCCTTTTGTTCCTTTTGATTTATCTGTCATTGCAAAAACAATAAAGGCATCAGCTTTTCCACCGTTAGTTATGAATATCTTAGAACCGTTAAGTATATAATAATCACCAACGAGTTTCGCTGTTGTTTGCTGGTTTCCGGCATCACTACCAGCATTGGGTTCGGTTAATGCGAAGGCACCAAGGCGTTCTCCTCTAAGTAGAGGCTTAAGGTACTTTTCTTTTTGGTGCTCCGTGCCCCATGTGTATATTGGATAGCAGCACAAGGATGTGTGTGCCGAGAAGATTATCGCTGTTGTTGCACAGTATTTTGCTATTTCTTCAACAGCGATTATGTAAGTTAGGTAATCTCCACCTGCACCACCAACCTCTTTTGGAAAAGGTATGCCCATCATACCTATTTCTGCCATCTTTTTTACCGTCTCTGTTGGGAAGTATTCTTCCTCGTCAACTTTTTGTGCAAGAGGTTTGACTTCTTTCTCAGCAAACTCGCGAAATAATTCTCTCGCCAAAAGTTGCTCTCTCGTTAACAAGTAATCCATCGCTTACACCTCCAGTTCACTTGTAGTTTTAATTCTATTGAGCGCTGAATATTTCTTACAAGCACTTAGCGTGAAATTATTCACAACTCAATTTCATTATATCACTCGTTCAGAAAATGTTAAGCATAATTGTGAATAATATCACGTAAAAAATTCGATAACTTGTGACTTTTGAACTACGTCATTAAAGAAACTTGAGTATGCGCTTGTTTTGTGCGTTAAGCTATTTGATTTGTTTTCTCTTTTGAACAGGAAGCGTTTTTAGGTAAGAAATCTAATTTTTAATAATTTAGCTCGGATGTTATAATATGTAAGAATGCGATTGGAGATATTTTGAACGGAAGGGGGATTATTTTGAAGACCGGTACAAAGTTGTTTGTTATATTCTTGATAAGTGGCATAGTGGTAACGCTTTCTTTGTCTTGGATAATCGAGTTTTACAAGTACCAAAAACGTTTAGTACCATTAGATAAAGTTGAGGGGTTATTTGATAATACTGTGCGAACGATTAAAGAAACTTACCCTTCAGAAGATAGAAAGGAAATTGCAAGAAAGGTCTTGGGTGAATACTATAAGTATAAGCCCAACAGAAAGAAAATGCTTCCTATTGATGTTTTTAAAGTTATCCAACCCGCACTTTCTGTTGTTAATGACCAGAATTTTAGGCTTTATCCTCCAACAGAACCTGTTTATAGTGTTTTGCCGTTTACAGTAACAGTAGTTGACGGTAGGGTTATTGTATCATCGAGTGCGGTGAAAGATATAATAGCCGGTGACGAGGTATTAGAGATAAACGGGAGGAAGATTTCAGAATTGATAGACCTGTTGTTGCCATACACGTCTGGAGAAAATTACTCTGTTCGTGAGCAGCAGTTATCATCGTTAATACAGTTGATTCCTGAGTTAGTTGATAAAAAGAAGGATAGAATAGGTATTTTTTATAGGCAAAAGGAGTATAATATAAAAGTCATGAGCGATGGCGCAGAAAAAACCGTTGTTGTGAAAACGATGACTGCCATGAGTTACACACGTGAAAGTGTCCAATTTCCAGCTCTCCCAACGAGAAGACCTTTCGAGTTCTACAAGGAAGGCGATATTGGAGTGTTTAAGTTTGGAACGTTTAGTCTCTCCGGGACGATTTACAACACTTACAGAGAGTTCTTAACAAACACACTTGTCTATAACAAAGATATGAAGGTAGTTTTAGTAGATTTACGAGGCGTTGCTAGTAGAGATTTTACAATCTTCAAAGAACTGTTCGAACATTTTGTGGATGAGAGAACATCGGTCGAGAGATGGATTTCCATAGTTAACACTGCCTACAATATAAGCGTGCTTAATAAATACGGCGTAGACTTTGAAAAAACGACAAACGAGTTGCTCAGAATAAAATTCTTCCACACGTTTGAACCAAGGGAACCAGTTATGAAAGCAGATGTTTGGATTTTGTTCGACAGGTACACATCAAATGCGGCTCTGGATTTCATATATACATTCAAGAAGCTCCGTAAAGATAGAACCATAGGTGAGCCAACGTTGATGAAGATAAATCATACAACCGAAGTGGATTATAAATTCGATGATTCAGCTAAGACAAGTTTCATGTTCCCAACAGCAGTGATAAGTGAAGATACTCAACGTGATGTAGTCTTAGAACCGGATTATGAAATAGAGTTAAGTACAGAAGAAAGGATTAACTATGTGAAGGGTATAGAAGACTTAATGTTGAACAAAGCGTTGGAGATAATAAAAGAACATACAGTCAAGCGATAACTAAGCGTTTTTTATATCACCACTTTAAAAAAGGGGGCGCTGTGTATGAAGTTTGGTAGGAAAGTTTTACTGGGGATTTTTGTACTTTTTGCGGTTGTTTTGTTGTTTGCCGAAACAAAGGAAGTCGTTATTTTGCACACAAGTGATTTGCATGGCTACATCTATCCTGTTGATTATGCAACAAACAAAGCAGCGAATCACGGCTTAGCGAAGGTGGCATCGGTAATTAAAGAGCAGAGGCAAAAGTATGGTGAGAACAACGTCATAGTAATTGACACTGGAGATTTAATCCAGGGAAGCCCTATGGAATACTATCATGCGAAATTTGATAACAGTGATGTTGATCCAATGGTTCTTGTGATGAATCATCTCAAATTTGCGGCAAGCGTTATTGGAAATCATGAGTTTAACTATGGTCTGGATGTGTTAAGCAAAGCTATAAGTGAGGCAGAGTTCCCATTTATTAGTGCAAATATAACCGACGAATATGACACTCCGTACTTCATACCATATCAAATAGTTGACTTAGATGGGGTAACAGTGTGCATATTGGGTTTGACTACTAAATTCATACCGAATTGGGAAGATCCAAGAAACATTAAAGGTCTGAAGTTCAAAGATCCGGTTGAGACAGCAAAATTTTACGTGGAAGCACTAAGGGATATTGCTGATATAATGATAGTTGCTTACCATGGTGGTTTAGAGCGCGACCCTGCTACAGGTAATCCAACGGAACCGCTTGTTGGAGAAAACCAAGGCTATGAGCTTGCAACTCAGGTCGCTGGCATTGACGTTCTGTTAACAGGTCACCAACACAGAGCAATTGCAACAAAGATTGGAAATGTAGCTGTAACTCAGCCATCCAACTGGGGAAAGATGGTTGGTAAAATAACCATAAAGTTAGAGAAAAACGAAGAGGATGGGAAATGGATTATTAAGGAGGTTAAGCCTGAATTAATCGATGTTTCAAAATATCCACCCGATGAAGAGATTCTAGAGCTTGCAAAGCCCTACGAAGAAAAAACACAAGCTTGGTTAGATACACCAGTAGGAACAGCAAAAGGTGATTTCTGGGTTTCTGATCCGTTTGTTGCAAGGCTTTGGGATAATCCACTAATCGAGTTTGTCAATAAAGTGCAAATGTATTACACGGGTGCGAAAATCTCTTCTACTGCACTCTTCACTAACGACGTTAAAGGTTGGAAAGATGGTCCCATAACTTTAAGAGACATAAACGCAGTCTATATATATCCGAACACGCTGAAAGTGCTAAAGGTTAAAGGTAAAGATATTAAAGACGCACTTGAAAGAAGTGCAGACTATTTTGTCTTTGAAGATGGGATAGCAAAGGAGAATAAAACTTGGATAGAACCTAAAGTTCAGAGATACAACTACGATATGTGGGAAGGCATATCTTACAAGATAGTCCTGAACAGACCAAAAGGCGACAGGATTGTAGATTTAATGTTTGAAGGGAAACCTCTTGATATGGATGCAGAGTACGAGATTGTTTTGAATAACTACAGAGCTGGCGGTGGTGGAGGATACGAAATGTTTAAGGGAAAACCCGTTGTCAGAGAAGTTCTAATAGAAATGGCTGAATTAATGTCGAACTATGTGCTCGAAAAGAAAGAAATCGAAGCGACGGTCGATAACAACTGGGGAGCTTATATCGAAATGACGTATACTGTGCACTCAGGAGAAACACTAGAATCTGTTGCATCAAAACTCGGGATTCCTGTAGAAGATATAAAAAGGTGGAACAACGTAGAAGAGGTTAAAGAAGGAGACGTGCTGAAATACTATGTTCCGTATTTTGAATATCTCAAGCTTATGCAAAAAGCTTCCTAAGACTAACACAACCAAAACCAGGGGACTGCGTACCCCTGGTTTTTTATTGATTCTTAAATGTATCGAAAACTGATGAATATTTGGAAAAGTGGTTGTAAGGGTGAAGTTTTTCCTGCTAACAACAGCGACAATACTTGCATCGCTAACAATCGTTTTAAAACAATTGAAGGTTCTTGAAAACCTTTCAATTTTACTCAAGGTTCTCACGACTCTAACACGTTTTTGGCTGTATTGTCGGATTCTGTATTTCTGAATCATAATAACAAGGTTGAATTATTAGTCGCTTTTGGTCTTTTATCCGGAGCCTTAGGTGATTTTTTTCTTAGGATTTGATAGATTTTTCACCCCTGGTATGGGCGCATTTTTATTAGGCCATATTTTTTATGTTCTTGGGTTTTACAAAATGTGGGGAATCCCATCATTTGGTATTATAGTTACGCTCTTGCTGAGAGGTTTTGACTATTTTCTTTTTCTTAAAAGATTCTTAAGCGAAGAAAAACTTGCGGTTTTTTATACGTTTTAGCAATATGCACGATGGTTGCGTTTTCTTCGGTACGTATTGTGGCTTTTTCTGGGGCAATTCTTTTCTTTTTATCGGATTTATTCCTTTCATATGATAAGTATGTTAAAAGAATTTCAAACAGGGATTTATTAGTTCTATCGTTGTATTTTGCTGGACAGTTATTTATCTCGTTAAGTGTAGTTCTTTAATCTAACTTTGAATTCTCAGTAAACAAGGACAATAATTCAGCCAGTTTTCTCAAATCATCGATGAATAACTCTATACTTCCGTAATTATAGATTGTTTTAGTGAAACTATCTATCGAACTATTCAGTAAGATGCGTGCAAGTTCATCTGATTTCGGAAGTTGTCTGAATTGGCTGTAAAGGGCTGGTATTCGTTCAGAAATCTTTTTATTAAAGTCTCTAAACTCTTCCAGAAATTTATAGACCTGCTCATAGAAAGTGTTGGAAAGCTCTATTCGAAAGACAAATGGATGATTAAAAGAAGAACTGAAAGAGTACCTATTTGCGAAATTTTTAATAGTTAGCACGACGTTTATTTCAAGGAGAAATTCAAAGCCTACGTCTGCAAAGACCTCAAGATGCTGGGTAAGAAAGTTGTTATTAAGCGATATTACGCATTCAAGATTGTTAAGTGTATTTTCCACTTTAAGAAACAAGTTATTGTACACCTCGTTATACCTAAGATATTCAAAAGATATCGTGTTTGAGATTTTGAATTTTTCAAAATTTTCATTGTTGAATGGTAAGAGGTTTTCGAGAGGTAAAATTTCGTTGGTTTCATACTCGCTGACGTTAAAAAACCATCCATTGATTTCCTCGTTGTATCGTTTAATTGGCTGCAAGCCCAAAAAATTCACAATATTTAGTGAGTGCAAGTCAATAAATTTTTCGCCGTTTATATCCAAAATTGAAGGGGCGTAATAATCCAAAAGTTCTTGAAAAGTGAAATTAGGGTCATAGTAAATTTTCAAAAGATTCCCCCCTTGAAAAGCAAATCTTTGCCAGAGCAATTACTCGACTGTTACTTGAGTGTTTCTCTCTTCTCCCTCAGTGTAAAGACGTAAGCAAGAACTTCTGCAACTGCTTTGTAAAGCTTTTCTGGTATAACATCTCCAAGTTCAGTAGTATAGTATATCTCCCTTGCAAGTTTTGGATTTCTGACGATTGGAACATCGTTTTCCCTTGCTATGTCCATTATTCTCAGTGCAACCCGGTCAACACCTTTTGCAACCAATACGGGGGCGAAGTCTTTTTCTGGATCATAGCGTAATGCACACGCAAAATGTGTCGGGTTGGTTATAACCACGCTTGCTTCCGGAACTTCTTGCATCATTCTATGCATTGCGTATTGCAGCATTATTTGTCTCTGACGCCTTTTAATCTCGGGGTTTCCTTCTATTTCTTTAAATTCTTCCTTTACCTCTTGTTTTGTCATCTTGATACTCTGTTCGTATTCATAGCGTGAAAAATAGTAATCACCTATTGAAACAATTAATAGGGCTATTGAACATTTGATTATAAGCTCTGTAAAGGTGCTCCAGACAAGTAAAGCACCGTCAATTAAACTGGAATCAGCTGTTGTCATTATCTTTTGGAAATTCCCTTTAATCACACTGTAGCCAACGAACCCCACGATTAATAATTTTGCAATAGCTTTCGCTAATTCGAAAAGGGACCTAAGCGAAAACATCCTTTTGAGCCCACTTATTGGATTGAGACGGTTGAAGTCAAATTTCAGAGGCTTGAGTGTGAAAAGGAACCTGGTTTGCAATAGTCCAATTGTGAGGGAAAAAAGTGCGGCGCTGAGTACCAGAAAAGAGAGGAACACAAAAGCAGATGTGAAAGGCTTGACACCATATATTAAAAAGTCCTCGAAAGTTCTTATCTCGACATCTGATATTTCGAAGGTGGATATCGTTCCATTTATTAACGCATTTAGTAGCTGCTTACCGGTAAATAAAAAGAGAGTTGCTACAAAAAGAAAGCCAAGACCGGAGATGAATTCACGCGAGACGGGAACCTGACCTTCTTCTCTTGCCTTTTGTCTTTTACGTGGTGTTGCTTTTTCTGTTTTGTCAGGGTCCGCGAATAGTTGCAGATTTATTTTGGCTATTTTGCTAGTAGCTGACTGAGATATGGTTCCAATCTGTAAACCATCCGTGATATCAATTCTACCCATACAGGTATCATCCCCACAAGCACAGAAAAAAGTATCAGCGTTGAAGCAGGCATAGCAACCATAAAAACATTCATTTGAGGAACAAGTCTAGAGAGAATTCCAAAAAGTACGTTTATTAAAAACATAAGACCTATTATAGGTAACGCTATTTGCAAGGAGAACAGAAACGCATCGGTAAAGATTCTTAAATATTGCTCACTGATGTTTTTGAAAGAAATTTCAGAAATAAGAATGGGGTATTTTTGAAAAGACTCGACAACAGCCTTGTAAAGAAGTAGGTGACCTTTTAAAGAGACGAATATGTAGACTGATACCAAGTAGATGAACTCGCTTGTTAAAGGTGATTCTTCCATAGTCGGGTCTAGCGACCCACTTACATTAAATCCCGACTGGATACCAAAAATTTCACTTCCAACGTAGACTGAACTAACAATGGTGTATCCTATCAATCCAATAACGAAACCTATGAAAAAGTTGTACAGTGCCGAGCCAGCGATTGTGATTATTGGCATAGGCAAAGAAACAGGAATGGCAACATTAGGTAATGTGACGTATCCAAGTGCCAGAAGCAGTATAACCATTATCTCCAATGGTAATGAAAACCCAGCAAATAGCGGGGCAATTACCATCATGCCTGTTAAACGCGTAAGAATTAATCCGTAACTTAATGCATACTTTTGAAGCAGGTCGTAGAACAGATTCATATTCAACAAAAATCGCCTCACTTGTTAGGCGAAATTTTCCAAAAATCATGGTTTATAGAATCATTTCTTTTGAGTCTCTATGATTGTATGATAATTATACAACACTTTATTCCTTGGACTGTCGTTGTAGTAAGGTCTTGTGCAATGGGTGCATCCGGATGTAAGGAAGGCTTTTGATATATCTATAGAGTTATCGTATTTTAATATCTTCAGATTGCCATCCTCATCAAAATCTACTTCCGGTGTATAATTTGTTTCGAACATCAAGAACCTGAGTATTTGGATTTTTCTGTATCGTTCAAGAGATGGTGGTGTTAAGTGAGCAAGTCTCGTCCCACGTATTGGAGTAAAAGCAAAGAGCGCGACTTTGACATTGTAAGCTTTCATTAGCTTGAATATTTCATAAAGTTCTTTGTCTTGTTCACCAAGTCCAACGATGATATGGGTTGTAATTCTTCCTGGATACTTTTCTGCTCCGTAACGTATCAAAGAGAGAGTGTATTCTAAGGGCCAAGAACGATACAATTTGTGAAGCTTTTCGGAAACCACGTCAATAGCAATGCCTAAGTCATTAACTCCTGAATTCATTAGTATATCGATTTCCTTTGTGTTTTTCACACGTGTGGAAACAGAAATGAGTATTTTTTGATTAGTGTCCGACCTTTTCAGACGTTCAGCAACGTTAAGTACGTCTTCAAAATAACCTTTGTAATTAACAGTCTGGAGGCAAACACGCTTGAACTTTAGGCTTATCGAATTCAAATCTTTAGGTTCTATTAATTTCCAAACTACCCTTGACAAATACGAATTATCACTTTCTGAATCTCTTGCATGAGTACAGTAAGCGCAGTTATACATACATTCCCCGTCAAGCATAAGGTAAGCAGTGGGCATCTCATCGGGTATGGATTCTCCATTAAGCAACTTCCAAGTCCAATAGGAAGCTCTCAGAATCATACTCATGCAGTCTCCTCTTTCGCGAATTGTATTTCGTAGAGCTTGTAGTAGGCACCTTTCTTTTTAAGTAGCTCGAAATGCTTGCCCTCTTCTGCGATTTTACCATCAACAACAACGATTATTCTATCAGCGTTTACGACTGTAGAAAGTCTGTGTGCTATCATTATGACGGTATTTTCTTTCGACAACTCTCTGACTGCTTTCTGGATTCTGTGCTCTGTTTCCACATCGATGTTACTTGTTGCTTCGTCAAGTATGAATATTTTAGCACCAAACAATACAGACCTTGCCAATGCTATCAATTGCCTTTCGCCTGCAGAGATACCTTTTCCTCTTTCAACTATCTCAGTGTATATCCCTTTTGGTAATCTTTGTATAATTTCTAATGCCTCGACTTTCTCAAGAGCTTTGTAAACTTCTTCTTCTGGTATTTCGTCATGGAAGAGCCTTATGTTGTCCAATAATGTACCGCTGAATAGCACTACATCCTGAGGAACAGCCGATACCTCTTTTCTCAAAGCATGGATATCGTATTCTTCCAGTGGCACATTATCTATTAGAATAACACCTTTTTGTGGTCTGTACATTCCATTTATAAGGTTCATTATCGTTGTTTTACCCGCACCGGTTTCGCCAACAATTGCAACTAACTCTCCTGGAGAAAATGAAAGATTTACACCTTGCAAAACCCAGCGCTTATTGTCATAGCTAAACCATACATCTTTGAATTCTATAGTTCCTTTTTCTATGGTCTTTTTTCCGTTAGAATTGCCTTGTTCTTCCTGTGGTTCGTCCAAAAGCGCAAAGATTTTCTCGCCACTGGCAATAGTGTTTTGGATAATATCGTACTTTTCCGATAAATCTTCAATAGGTCTCATGAAGGTATCTATATAAGAAACAAACGCATACAGGTCTCCGAAGTTCAGCACTTTGCCTAAGATATACTTAGACCCGAACCAGATGATAAGTGATAATGTGAGGTAATATAGGAAGTTTATCAAAGGTCGAAAGATACCGAAAACGTAGAGTTGGTTCATTCTGGCCATGTAAAGCTCTCTGTTTATCTTGTCAAATTCTTTTCTTTTGTAATTTTCAGCGTTAAACAATTTTATCACAGGCATCCCAGCCAAGTTTTCAGCAATGTATGCGTTAATACGCGCAATGTTTGACCGAACAGCTCGGTAAGCCCTAATATCAAAGTACCTGAAAACAACCATTGCTACGATAATTACTGGGAAGATGTAAATAATATCGAGGAAAAGTCGTGAACTGATTCTCCACATCATTATGATTACACCTGCAAGTAAAAAAACATCGTTGACGATACTGGTTATAACTGAGGTGAAGAACTCTTGGACATTTTGTGTATCACTCGTTATTCTTGTTGTTATTTGTCCACTAGGGTGTCTGTCGAAAAAAGACATTGGAAGCTTTAACACGTGGTCATATAGTTGACGTCGTAAGTCGTAAACAACCCGACCACCGATGTATGTAGTAACGAGTATTGAAAGGTACTCAAATAGGAAAATCCCTCCTGAAACGATAAGAAACAGAAGGGATTGTTTTGATATCCCCGAAAGCTTTTCAGCTGTTTGCAAAGACTCTGAAAGTATATACGTATTTATAGCTTTCCTCACAATTTGTGGTGGTAAGAGTGCTAAATACGTAAGAACAATCACAGTTACGATAGCCAAAACTAAGAGATGCCAATACGGTAGAGCGTACTGTAATAGTCTGAAAAATACACTAGTTTTTCTCCTTTTTCCCTCTTTCTGTATACTATCTTCGCTTTTCACAGAACCAACTCCCTGTAACATGAATTCTTCAATACCTTAGAATTCAATCTTTCCCGTAGATTTGGACTTGTAACATCGTTCGTCCGCAAGTTTCAAGACTTTGCCGATATCACCTTCTTCCGGATAAAATGCTACTCCGGTTGAGAAGGACATGTCAGCTGACTTTGCGAAGCACTCGGAGATTCTTTCCACAACTTTTTGAACAATGTTTTTGTTAACCGAGTCGATGACGAGTATTACCTCATCGCCACCATACCTGAATGCTAAGTCATCTTTTCTTATGTTCAAGTTTATACACTTACCTAATTTTTTAAGTACTTCATCACCTTTTTCATGACCATACATGTCGTTTACAAACTTAAATTTGTTCAAATCCATGAAGACGACTGAGAACTGTTTCAAGGGAGGATTGGACATGAATTCTTCCAGCGCTCTGCGAGTTCTTAAACCAGTCAATGTGTCAACCTCAGCTTTTTCTTTCATTATTTCAATGAATCTTTTATTTTCTAAAATCAGAACCATTTGGTGCCCTAGGTCTTTTAACACGGCGAGTTGGTATTCAGAAATGGGTTTATGGTCAAAATTGTTATCAGCTAAAAGCAAACCAACGAGCTTGTTCCCACTCTTAAGTGTCATGATAGCAAATTCATTAACAACATCGAACTCTTCTGCGATTTTCGGTAGATCCCGTTTTGTTACTACATGAGGTTCGCCATCTAGGTATCTGGTTATTTGCTCTTCGCTTATAGCCTTTCCCTCGTATAGCAATTCTAATGCCGATTTAAAATCTTTAGAGACTGTTTCCAAGAAATCCGACATATTCAACTCTATGTCTTCAATAGCTTCCCAGATTCTGTGAGCTTCATCTTCACTTCTAGGACCGAGAGCTTTCTGTAAGATGAATTGACCGTCTGTGTAGTAGAAAAACATAGCTCTGTTAAAAGAACCTGAGTAACCTGCAGTTATGCCCGTTAAGAACGCGTACAGAATTGTATTCACATTGCTTTCCGGTTTCAGCGCATATTCTGTTATAAGTCTAGTGTTCACAAAGCTTTGCGCCAATCTTGTTGCAGTGTGGTGGATTGAGAAGAGCATTCTGGAAACTTCTTGAGCTCCTTCAACAATCATTTTTCTTACAATTTCCGGCACAGGTAATTGCAAGTCGTTGTAGTTCAATACAAAATTACCAAGCCTTGTTTTTAGTTCGACTTTTTGTTCCTCAACGTTATCTACTACCAATATTTTGTCGAGTTTTGCATTACGCATTTTTCGAGCAATTCTCCAGAGTTTGTACAGGTTTTCTGGAACTTTTTCAGCATCATAGTGTACGCGAAGGCTTACATCAAAGGGAATATTGAACTTCACTATTTCATTCAAAATATAAGAGACATAGCTATCCAAGTAAGCAATCTTGATTCTTCTTTCGAAATCTTTCCAGTGGACTACCCTCACAAGTAGTTGCTTCGCTATCCATTCTAAGAACTCTTGGTCTCTCTCGTCGAAAGGTGCTTTAAAGTGGCTGTCTATATCGATTTCTCCAAAAACACTACCATCATTGCGTAGTATAGGTACGACGATTTCGCTTTTTACATGAGGACTGCAGGAAAGATAATTAGTTTCCAAACTTACATCTTGCACCACAAATGTTAATTTCGTCGCAGCTGCTTGTCCGCATATACCTCTCCCAACAGGTATCCGCACGTGTTCTGTAGGTTCTCCAACGTATGGTCCTAAGACAAGCACTCCTTCTTCATTTTCGTCCATCAAATAGAATCCTGTCCAATTGTAATAGGGAACATATTTATCCAAAAGCTCACAGATATTTTGCAGGATGGTCTCATTGTCGAGTTTGGCGATTTCATCCTTTAATTTTGAGAATATCTCGGACTTGTCATAGTAATTTCCTTCCGATTCCCCGTGTCTGAAATGCATAACAGCTTGGTAGACTGCGTCGGCAAGAAACGGGAATTTCCCTTTTTTCCAAAGTGAAAAGACGTCAAAAACAATTACTTTTTCGTGCTTACCATCAACAACAACCCAATCCTTTTCACCTATGCCAATTATAAGGTAAATCACAAAATCCTCACGTGACAATTCCAAATCGCGGGCATTCTTCCGAAGTCTTATGGAAAGCTCTTCTTTTATCCTTTCCTTGTTTTCTTCATATACATGTGAGAATTCAGTCAATTGGTTACGAGAAAGATTAATCAGTTTTTCGTAGAAATTTTCGAAGTGGTTAGCATAATTCTCAGTAATTGGCTTGAACGGTAACTTCTCCCAAAAGTCCTTCCAAAATCTCTTTTCGTAAGTAAGAATTTCCAAAAAATCGTCGATGTGATTTTCAATTAGACTTCTCATCTTCGTCACCTCGGAACGTCTCCTCAAGAATTCGGCATTTCATATCATCGGTAACTAAAATTTTCAAAGTACGTCTTCCATATGAAACTTCCAAGATGTCTCCGGATTTGACTTCGTAAGATGGCTTTAGAACCTTTCCATCTTTTTTCACAAGTCCGGCTTTTGCAACTTCTTGGGCTATGGTTCTTCTTTTTATTATTCGGTTTGTTTTAAGAAATTTATCCAAGCGCATGTACTCACCACCGGAGTTTTTAAGTATTGAGCATCCAAAATTTATTATACCACAAAATGTTATATAGTTCGAGATACGAACAAAAAATTCATTTATACCACGTTCTCTTGTAATTGTTTGATGCATTCCATAACATGTATTCGTTTATTCCCAAATCTTTAGCAGCTTTTATCTGTTTTCGGATAGCTTCTTCGTCGTATACTATATGTCCCCTGACCCACGTTGCAGTAAACGACTGGAGCCAAGGTCTAATCTTTGCCGGAGTTGGTATGTGCAGATTTCGCCTAATTCCGTCTTTTAGAGCGTTGTAAATTGTCTCATAAGGATATGCATCAGGTACACTCAATCCAAAAGAGCCTGGCGCATAATGGCTTGGGTATACCATCGGACATATGTAATCCACAACGTTTGAAATAGCTTCCCAGTATTGGCCAATACCAACATCGTCAACAGCGGTTGAAACGAGACCAAAAACATCCACTGCCAAAGGAACGTTATAAGGTTCAAGCTTTCGTTTCGAGTAAATCAAAAACTTTTGAATTGCTTCTGCAAAAGATTCATCTCCAACCTGTCTTAAATTTACCCTCTGGCGAGTTTCCTTAGAGAGCTCCGGAAATCTGACATAGTCATACTGAATTTCATCGAAGCCGACTTCGACTGCCTCTATAGCGACTCTCACGTTGTATTCCCACAGTTGTCTATCGTATGCCGATGCCCACGGTACTTTGTAGATTCCCATGTAAGGTTCTCCAGTGTCTTTGTATACTATTGCCCTGTCTTTGTGAGCACGTGCATAAGAAGGATCTTTGAAACAAACAATTCTTGCAATTAAGTACAAGCCTTGGTCCTTAAGTTCTTTTACAATTTTTTTCATTTCTTCTTTTTTATAGAAAGCCCTAGCATTTGCTTCAGGAACAATTTCAGCTGCTGCACTTGTTTCGAAAAGCATAAAACCGTCATCGTCTTTAACATCCACAACAAATGCGTTTATATTTGTTGATTTTGCAAATTCTACCCAGTGCTTGATTTTTTGGACGTTGCTAAATGATGTTCGTGTGAGATATATGCCTCTTACATCATCGACTCGTGCCTTAATCTTTTTGAAAGGCTCGAATACCAGTTCGTTGTATTCTTCACCTGTTATAGATTTTAACGAGTCGCTTAAAAAACTTGCACGGATCCATCCTTCTCTCGCCCCATTTGGTGTATTATATCTGACTTTTGAGAAATTCACGTTGTTGTACGTAACCTCATCTAACTTTTCAACATATGTAGCATATTTTAGCGTGTCTATAACTTTTCCGTTTTCAGGGGAGTCAAAAACGCTTATATTGTAGGCAATAACGTAATGATATTTTGAAGGAGAAGATGTAATTGCTGTTTTAATGTTCACATTTTGGCTTTCCTTTGTAGATTCTTCTTCGGTCTGTATAATGTTACTCTCTTGGGTACCTTTAAGGTTGATTGGTCCTATGTTAAAAGAACTCTGCCTGTCTTCACTGGATTGTCCTTTGTTTTGCTCTAGTTCACTACTATTATCTTTATCGTTTTCGTTCGATACTTTCGATAAATTGGTCTTGGTCTCTTGTGGTACCAACAAGACCAAACTGGTTTCTGAGAGTTCGTTTGTTGTTGGTGAATATATCTTGGTGTAAAAAGATATTTCGGTGCTGTTTGTAGTAATGCTATCTGTTATGGTTGTTAACAGGGTAGTCTCCAAATAAGTTGCTGTACTATTTGAAGAGAAGCTTAAGCTGTCCAATTTTTTGGTGTTTGAGACACTATTTTCAGGAAATATCAAGGTGAAGAATGTGACAAAGGTTATGAGAAAAACTAACGAGGCGACTAAACCTATTTTGAGTTTCGTTTTTCGGATTCTTTCTATCATCAGCTTTCCGCTTCGGCTAAGTTGATAAACCTTGTTTAATCTTCTGTACTCTTTTTCTATTTTTTTGTCTTTTCTCATGTTTTTCCTCCCCTACTTGGTCTGATATATCCTATAGAGGTTTTAAGACTTTATGAAACACTGTACCACAACACTATGATAACTTTGGTGGTTCAAAATTAGTTTCAGAGGACAGACTCTACTATGAAACTTTGTTTTACCCAGTTACTGTGTTTTTTACCTGAGCTACAAAACTTTCGCGACATGCATTATTTAATTATAGCATTAGCGATAAGGATTTGAAGAGTTTATCTTCAATCAAAAAAAAATTTTTTAAAAGGTATTGACTTTTTTCACCGGGGGTGTATAATCAATCATCCGCTGAAAAATAGAACAGCGGTTAGAAAGAAAGATTTTAGGAGGCGTTATCGCATGAAAGGTACAGTTAAGTGGTTTGATGCAAAGAAAGGCTACGGTTTCATCACAAAAGAAGACGGAGAAGATATCTTCGTTCACTTCAGCGCTATTCAGGTTGATGGGTTTAAAACACTCAAGGAAGGCGACAAAGTTGAGTTTGACGTTCAGAATGGTGCAAAAGGTCCTCAGGCAGCCAACGTGAGGCTTTCAAAGTAAGCTTTAGAGGATGAAAATGAGCCCCCAAAATCATGGGGGCTTTTTTGTTCCCGTAATAAGAGAATTTGTTTATAGGGTTTTAGATAAGATGTCTTCTATCTGATTTCATTCTTATTGTTTTTCCATAACAAAAAAGTCTATTGACTTTTGAATCCTACTGGTGTATAATCAATTAACCGCTGTAATTAGGACAGCGGTGAGTAAATAAGATTTTAGGAGGCGTTGTTACATGAAAGGTACAGTTAAGTGGTTTGATGCAAAGAAAGGCTACGGTTTCATCACAAAAGAAGACGGAGAAGATATCTTCGTTCACTACAGTGCTATTCAAGTCGAAGGGTTCAAGACACTCAAGGAAGGCGACAAAGTCGAGTTTGATGTTCAAAATGGTGCAAAAGGTCCTCAAGCAGCCAACGTAAGGATTATAAAGTAAGCCTTTGTAGAGGATAAAATTTGCCCCCGAATTCGGGGGCTTTAATTTTGGTTATTCGTTTTCACTTTTTGATGTTGTTGATTTTCTACTATCAGTAATATAAAAACCACTACCTTTGAATACAATTCCTACTCTTCCTATCGTTTTCGCCATTTTGCCACCACATGAAGAGCATACTATCGTTGGAGATTCGTTGAATCCATGAATGTGAACTTCTTCGTTTCCGCAGTTTTCGCACACGTATCTGTACATTGGCATGTTATCACCTCCGATGTTAACTATCTTGTTTTTTAATCTAATATAATTATACCGTCCAGCTTGTGAAAATTCAACTTCTTTAACGTTAAATACGGTTTTATTCTCTGTTTAACTGATGTCTTCAGTTACTTCCCAAAAAACAGCTCTTGACAAGAAAAAGGTTTTATAATATCATTTTAACGCAAAATCGAAAAACAAACCTTCAAAAAAGTTAGGTCTTGACAAGTTTTACGAATGTGGTATAATGGAAATTGATATGTGAAAGGTGTTCCGGCGTAGCTCAACCGGCAGAGCGGGTGGCTGTTAACCACTAGGCTGGGGGTTCGAGTCCCTCCGCCGGAGCCAAAAAAGAGGACGGCAATAAGTCGTCCTCTTTTTTTATTGATTATCGATAAGGATTCAGAAGCACTTTAAGGTCTCTTCGAGTCAGTAAGAAAATATTAGAGAGTTCATAAGTTGATTGTAGAAATAATTTTTCAGAGGCGTTGTGCTCTTAATGAAATTAGTTGAAGTTGGCTGTCGTTTACCCTTCCTTTCAACCAATTTTTTCTGAGCTATTTGCGATAGCCTTTTAATATCTGTTTTGCTCAGAAATCGATCAGTGGATGCAAGATAATCTCCAACAGGTAATATCCTGTAATAGAATTTGTTTTCTACTGTGTATCTGTGAACCCAGGTCAAGATAGGATTTACGTTAACAACACCTTTTACAGGATGATAAGTTATATTCAGTATAACTCCTTCGTCTGTGCCAGGGGCTGTCATATTTGAAAGAAAATTACCAAGTGAGTAAGCTATGAGTTTTGTCTTTGGACCGTATTCTACGAGTTTTACGTGTTGAAGAACGTGTGGATGGCTTGCGATAACCATATCTGCACCGTTGTCCAATGCAAGATATGCGAGTTCTATTTGTTCTTTTGTAGGAGCGGTTTGGTATTCGTTCCCGTAGTGAAAATAGACTATTACCACTTCCGATATCTTTTTCATTTCATCAAGAATCGACAAAAGCGTTTGTTTCGAAATATACATAAACATATATTTGTACTTTTCATCGATATGGATTCCATTTGTTGAATAAGTGAACGAAACAAAAGAAATCCTAAGACCTTTCGCTTCAACAATTTTGTAGAGTTTCTCAAGTGGTGTAAAACGTGCGCCTACGTATATTAATCCTCGCCTTTTTATTTGTTCGAGTGTTTTTCTCAAACCAAAGACGCCTCTATCAAGCATGTGGTTATTAGCTACGTTAATAATATCGAACCCTGCATATTTCAAAGCATCAAGCACTTCATCAGGTGAGGAAAAACGTGGATACCCAGTATACGGATACCCACCAAGAGTAGTCTCAAGGTTACAAAAGGCAATATCGCTTTTTTCAATATATTTTTTTACGTGTTCAAAGATGTTTTCAAAATGGTACTTCCCGTTCGAATACGCGGAATTTACAGTAGGCATGTGAAACATGACGTCCCCAACTAAAGAGAGTGTTATTTCTATGGAGAATAAAAGAGAACAGGGAAAAAGATTCAAGTAAAAAAATACTGACCAAAAAACTATTCTGGGAAATTTTCCCATTTTATATAAGTTTGACAAATTTACAGCAGCCTCCCAGCTTTACATGCAAATGTATTAATAAGAACCCGGTTGCCCGAGTTCTTTTTTACGGTTAATTGTTGTTAAATCATGCTTCCTTCACTGTACGTTGATAAATCCTCGCTTTGAAGTTTTTCAGACAACTTTCTAAGGTGTTCTTTTTCCTCGTTGATGATTTCTTCAACAGGTTTTGGTTCTGGAACTATTTGCTTGATTTCGTTATAGTAAATTATCGAATCTTTTTCAACCTCTATAGCTTTTCTCAAGGCCCCAAAAATAGTTTCCGGGACTCTTTCGTTTTCAATTTCCGGGAAGATAAAAGCTTTTGCATAAATTTCTGCATAGCCGCTCACTTCTTCATTTTGCCATGTTGCCAATGATGGGTCTTCTTGATACTTCTTCAGTAGTTCCTCGAATCTTCTTGCATGTTCTCTTTCTTGCTCTGCAAGTTCTTTGAAGAATTCTTTGAGTTGTCCGGTAGCTTTTTCGGATAATTTGGAGTAGTAAGTGTAACCCGCCGATTCCACCTTGATAGCGATGTTGAAAAGTTCTCTCCCTGTCATGTTCACACCTCCAAAATTTCTTAAACCATGTGAATAAACCAAGTACATTCTTAAAATAATTGTACCACAGATAGGTGGTAATTACAAACTCAGTAAATAGCGAAGTTGATAGATATTCACAGAAAATTCTAATTCCTGCTTTGTTTTGTAACAGAAAAGTGTTATATCTAGCAAAACAACAATATATGCTATTTATTTCACATTACACTGGAAGGAGGGGAAAAGATGGAACATTATGGTTGGCTGAGCCTGTTACCGCCAGTTATTACTGTAGCGTTGGCACTTTTGACTAAAGAGGTTATCTTTTCTCTCTTTGCAGGAGTGTTTGCAGGATATCTTATTGTAAACGGTTGGAACCCTGTTACTGCTTTAATTGATGCTACGGACGGTATTGCTAATTCACTTAACGATGGGTGGAACATAAGAATCATATTGTTCTGTGCGCTCCTTGGTGCTTTTGTTGGGCTGATGCAGGCAACAGGTGCCGCAAATGCCTTTGGAAAATGGATGGCTTCAAAGGTTAAGAGTAGAAAGGGAACGCTCATAATAACATGGCTTTTTGGTATCTTCATATTCATCGATGGTTATTTTAATTCCTTGACAATAGGAACTGTTATGAGACCTGTTACTGATGAACAAAGGATTTCAAGGGCAAAACTCGCATATATATTGGATTCAACAGCAGCTCCGGTAAGTGTCTTGGCACCTGTTTCAAGTTGGGTGGTTACTATAATGAGTATCATCAAAGGTTCAGATGGATTTTCAAAGCTTGGTGTCAGTGAATTCACTTTCTTTATCCTACTCATCCCTATAAATCTATACGCGATACTGGCAATACTTATGGTTCTTCAAACCATACTCAGAGGGGACTTCGGACCAATGGTAAAAAGTGAAAACCGAGCGCTCAAAGGTTTGGGACTTTACAACGAGGAATTTGGTCAACCAACAGGTGAAGTTAAAGAAGGTATAGTTGTCAAGGAACGTGCTAGAGCAATCGATATGATTTTGCCAATTCTTGTTCTTGTTGGGCTTGCGGTGATTTTCTTCCCGGTTACTACATACCTTGGTGCAATAGATGGAGAAAACATACACACATTTTCAAAAGCTGTGAAGTCTATGACGCTCAAAGAGGCGTTTAACAATACTGATGCATCCAAAGCCCTATTTTACGCCTCGTTGTTTACATTAGTTTTTGCATCGATATACTTTATGGTAAGAGGATTACTTACAGTCCAAAAAGTTGGTGAAGCTATTGTCAGTGGTATAAAATCGATGGTTCCAGCGCTTGTCATATTGACCCTTGCTTGGACGATAGGAACGGTTATTAAAAGTTCCCCGGAAGATGGTGGATTGGGACTTTCAAAGTATCTTGCCCATGTGGTCACAAGCGGTGGTTTTCCATTGTGGGCTTTACCGACTGTTGTGTTTATAATCGCAGCCGCTATTTCTTTCGCTACAGGGACAAGCTGGGGAACGTTTGCGATAATGATTCCTATTGCTATGCCCATAGCTATTGCACTTGCTGAGAAAACGGGTACTAACCTTTTGAACAGCGCACTTATCACAGTTGGCGCCTCGATTGCTGGTGCCATTTTCGGAGATCATTGTTCACCTATATCAGATACCACGATTTTATCTTCAACAGGAGCGGCTTGTCCGCATCTTGAGCACGTTGCTACACAGCTTCCTTACGCTACTTTTGTTATGGTAGTCTCTGCTGTGGGTTATTTAATTGCCGGTATATTTGATAGTCCAATAGCTGGTTTCGTTTCGGCTCTTGTGGTGTTTTTCGTAGCTTATGAAGTTACGATACGTGCTAGCAAAACTGCTCAAGAGTGATGGGTAGAATAAATTAAATAAAACCTGGGGTGCCCCCCAGGTTTTCAATTTTTCAAGTGTCTTTTTATCAAATATCGTCTTGTATATCAAGTTTATACTCAATCAAATCCTCTGGCGAGAAGAATATTGACATTTCTCTTTCGGCGTTTTCTACGGAATCACTTGCGTGAATGAGGTTCTTAGTGACGGTTAGTGCAAACTCTCCCCTTATTGTTCCTGCCTCGGCTTTGAGTGGGTCAGTTGCTCCAACTATGTGTCTTACCATTTCTATTACCCGTGGTGCTTCAACGACTACTGCTACAACGGGACCACTCATCATGAAATTTACAAGCTCTTCGTAAAACGGTTTACCTTTGTGTGGCTCATACAGTTTTTCACACTGTTCCTGTGTCATCCAAAGAAGCTTGAGACCGACGATTTTTATTCCTCTTTGTTCAAATCGTTTCAATATCTCTCCGATAAGCCCTCTTCTAACTGCGTTTGGTTTGAGTATTATAAAAGTTCTCTCCAAGAAATCACCTCCAGATACTCATAATTTGAGGAAAGCGCACTGAGGATAGTGTCCATCTCGTTATTTGGATATTTTATTAGGATAAAAGTCGTATTCGTTTCTTTTTTGGTTTCTGGATAGTATTTTGCATGAAAGACATCGCCCAGGTACTCAGGGAAAAGTCGTTCACCACACAACTCATTTTTGGTTGACTTCAGCCCTCCTAAGAGTTTGTTGATGTCGAGTTTGTATTTTTTGGAGAACAGTTCAAGTACCGCTGCTTGGATGGCGAATTTAACCTTAGGATGGTTTGGAAAATGTTCTTCGAGTATACCAGTAATGACAAAGACATCTTCGCAGTGCAGTTTCTCAACAATGCTTCTATATTCTTCAATTACACCCATGAAAATTTTGTAGTTTTCACCGTTTTTCCTAATTGGTAGTATTGCCGCTGTTCCTGAGAAATTATTCTCTTCGACTCTTAAGACTATGTATTCGAAGTTATCCTTTCTCTCCAGGCTGTAGAAAAATTTCATTTCCTAACACCTCCGGTGTATTTTAAAACTCTATACCTTGATCCAAAAGTTTTTGATAGATTTCTGCTGCAAGTTCTTGGGACAACGAATTTATTTCAGAAAGAATGGCTCTTCTTTCATCCGGACTATACGATTTCAAAACTTCAACAAGCTCGTTTGCTGTAATTGAAGATGTTTTCACCCGGGAAATGATTTCTTCCCGAGACATTTTTACCGGATTGTCCTGATTTGTTTCCTGAAAAACAGTTGATGTTGCTACTTCTTGTTGAGTAACTGTAGCATTTTCTGAAACCTCACCTGTAACAGTTTTAGGTTCCGCAAGGGTTTCGGAATCTCCCATAACGTTGAATCTTTGAATCTTACTGTTAATAGGTAAAGAAATAGGAGTGTATCCTATTTCAGTTTTAACAGCTATATCTCTCCACTTTGGGGTTACAACAAGACCACTGACTTCCTTTACATTATCCCTCGTCAGTATAAACAGGTATTTCCCATCACCTCCAACAAACCATGCATAGTTTTCTGCGGAACCTGATTTTCCGTATATTTTTCTTCCAGGCATTTGTGCAGACCGAGAAGTTCCTTCGGTAACTACTTTTTCCATAGCTCTGAGTGTCAGAATAGAAGCTTCAAGCGGTGTCCTTTTATCAAAGCCCTTAGGAGGTTTAACAACGTTCATTAAAGCAGGTTTGTAAGAATAGTATACGTACCCATTTTTATCCTTGACGTACTCAACAATGCGTGGTTTGATGACTAAACCACCAGTGAATATCGCTGAATAACCTTGCGCAACATCGGCAACTGATGTTTCTAAAGTCCCGAGTGCCAAGGTAGCGTCGTTAGGATAAAAACCTGATATCATTAATGTGTTTTTTAGAAAATTCGTAACATTTCCTTGTCCAAGTTTCAAAAACAAATTGATGGATGGTATGTTCAAAGAATGTGCGAGCGCATATTCAATAGTAACCTGTCCTCTGAATTTCTTATCAAAGTTTTCAGGCTCCCATCGACCAATTTTGATTGGCTTGTCTAAAAGAATGTCATCAAGATTGTACCCTGCCATAAATGCAAGGTAATAGTAGAACGGTTTTATAGCCGAACCAAGCTGTCGACGCCCGTTAATTATGCCGAGTCCATACGCCGCCCTTATTTTTCCAGTTGTGTGCTCAACTATCAGTGCTGCCCATTGGTCTTTTGTGATGCTAGAAACTAAAAGCTCTTGCAACTTTTTATCAATTGTGGTCCTAACTCTGAAGCCATTCCTTAAGTCTCCAATTTCGAATCCAAGCTCTTTGAGTTCTGTAATAACTATCCAGAAAAGGTCCTGGTCAAATGCGCGTGCAAAATCATTTGTACTTTTTATAGTTATGTTTCTAAGTTCTTCCAGTGCACGGGAATATTCAAGTTCAGTTAATACTCCAGCTTCTTTCATCTTTCTCAGAACGTTTTTTGTGAAATCCTTATTTAGCTCTTTCAACGGATTAGCCTTCTCCGGGGATCTAAGAGTTGCTGTGAGCATTGCAATTTCAAGAGGTGTTAGTTGTTCGAGAGTTTTGTTAAAGTAAAATTTCGCAGCCGCTGGGAAACCGTACACTCCATTCCCTAAATACACGGAGTTAATATACATTTCCAAAATCTCGTTTTTTGAGTAATTTTGTTCCAACCAAAGTGCAATAAGTGCTTCTTTTATCTTGCGTTTCCAAGTCCTCTCTTGCGAGAGATACAAAGTTCTTGCTAACTGTTGAGTAATGGTGCTTCCACCTTGAATTTCATCGGTGGTGATTATCGTAAAAAGAGCCCTAGCTACTCCTATAAGGTCGACACCACTGTGAGTGTAAAACCTCTTATCTTCAGATACTATCACACTGTCCTTAACGAGTGCTGGAATATCATCAAAATCAACCCAAACAGTCTTTGGACTGTACAATGGTGTCCCGTCAGAGTATTCAACAACCAGGCTTGTTGGAATTTTGTTCTGTGGCGCTGAGAGATTTGCAGTATATCTGTTGTAGATCACAAGAGGTGTAAACAGGGACAAAAAGAAAAATGTTAAAAATAATATGAACAAGAATTTCTTCAAAGTGATCCCTCCAGCTTCAAAAGATATTCTTTCCACTTAATCATAGATTTACCATTTCTCGCTGTAAACCCACCAATAGAATTTTTGGCAACAACTCTATGACATGGAATATACAAAGGTAGTGGGTTTGATGCCATAGCATATCCGACAACTCTTGCATTTGTACCACATATTTTAGCCAGTTCACCATACGTTATGATTTTACCATAAGTCACATTTTCTTTCAAATATGACCAAATCTTTTCAAAGACAACTCCAGTTGAATACTTAACTGGGAAGTCAAGAACCTTCCTTTCACCACTAAGATACTCCTTAATCTGTCTTGTGAATATGTTGTCTCCATATTCCGGTAAAACCTCTTCAATCAGTTGAATTTGTTCGCATATGTTGTTTCTTGTAAATATTAAAATACTACCAATTTCTGCTCTAACAACTGAAATTTCAAACTTTTCCACATTTACTCCCCCTTGCTCTAGTTCGTAAATTTTGCTATCAGTTGATATTATTTACTAATTGGTTTAAAATAAAATTAGTAACTAATCTTAAATGTTTGGTCTGTTAGACAAAAGAGGTGAAGTTATGGATTTGGAGTCATACCTTAAAAATGTTACCATAAAAGAGTCAAAAGATGAAAGAGAGAGCTGGGACGACTATTTCAAAAGATTAGCCAGGTTAATTGCAGAAAGGTCCACTTGTATTCACAGAAAAGTTGGTGCTCTAATAGTAAAGGACAAACGAATCCTAGCAACCGGTTACAATCAACCACCTTCTGGGTTTCCACATTGCGATCAGATAGGTTGCATCAGGGATGATTTGGATATCCCATCAGGCAAGAATCAAGAAATCTGCTACGGTTTACACGCTGAGCAAAACGCACTTATGCAAGCCGCAAAATTTGGGATTTCGACAGAGGGTGCCACAATTTATGTGACTCACAAGCCATGTTCGGTTTGCGCACGCCTCATAATCAATGCTGGCATTAAGAGAGTAGTGTACATTGAAGGTTACCCAGATCCTTTGACCGATTTCTTTTTCAAAACGTGTGGAATAGAAGTGTGTGGAGGTGGAGAGAGTGAAGGTAGATAAGCTGCTCAAGTACATAAGGGAAGATAGATGGCCCACGGTATGGTGTCCAGGTTGCGGGAACGGAATAATACTCAAAAGCTTTTTGGAAGCTTATGACCAGACTGGTTTGGACCCTGATCAGACAGCCGTTGTTTCTGGAATTGGTTGTTCATCAAGATCGACAGGTTATCTTGATTTTAACACGATGCACACGCTGCATGGAAGAGCTATAGCTTTTGCAACAGGAGTAGCACTCGCAAGGCCGGATTTCAAGGTTGTTGTGATGGGTGGAGATGGCGATATTACAGCTATTGGTGGCAATCATTTCATTCATGCGTGTAGAAGAAACATAAATCTAACAGTCATAATATACAACAACATGATTTATGGAATGACAGGTGGTCAACACTCACCTACAACTCCTGCTGGAAAAATCGCTGGAACAATGCCATTTGGTAATGTCGAGGAGCAATTCGACGTTGTAAAACTTGCTCTTTCTGCAGGTGCTACGTATGTTGCAAGGTCAACTGTATATCATTATCAGCTCAGTGTAAAATACATAAAAGAAGCGCTCCTTCACAAGGGTATCTCTGTTGTGGAAGTTCTCACGAATTGCCACACGTATTACGGAAGATACAATGGATTAAGAGAGCCTTGGCAGATGATGGATTTCTTCAAGAATAATACTGTCATGAAAGAGAAAGCTGACCAAATGTCTGAAGAAGAGCTAAAAGACAAAATTGTTATTGGAGTATTTAGAAAGGACGAATCTAAACCTGATTTCTATACAAGATATAGACTTACTTACGCTAATCAAAACAAGGGGGAATGACAATGACCAGGCCTTTTTCTATAAGGATTGCCGGGATTGGTGGACAAGGTAACTTACTTGCTGGTTATGTTTTATCAAGAGCATTTGTTTTGGCGGAGAAGTATGTCGTTCAGACACAGAATTACAGTGAACAAGTTCGTGGTGGACCAAGTTACTGCGATGTTCTGGTATCAAACGAGCCAATACTTTATCCAAAGGCTGTAGTATTTGACTCTTTGATAATAATGCATCCGTCTATGGTTAACCAGGTTAAATTTGTTGCAACTAATGGTATAATTGTTTATGATAGCACTTATATAAGGGACATTCCAAATGAATTCAAAAGAGTCACAAAAAGAATAATTGATATTCCAGCAAGCAAATTAGCGATTGAAAAATTTGGCAACGTAATGGTTTCAAACATGATATTGCTGGGAGCTTTGGTGAAAAGCACGGCTTTAGTTGATTTTGATACATTGTTTGAAGGAGTAAAAGAGGAGGTTAACCCGAAATATTACGAACTAAACGTGGAGGCGATCAAATTTGGAGCGTCCCTTACAGACAAAATATACAAACCACGCATTGAAAGAAAAAGAAAAAGAACAATTGGGTTCGAATAATCTGAAAGAATCTTTCGAACATGCAATAGAGGGTATTGTTGAATCAGTAATATCAGAGAGAAACTTAAGGATACATTTTGCAATAGGGTTATTGGTCATTGTCGCGACGTTTTTCCTCCCAGTGAAAAGGGAAGACACATTGTGGATTATATTCGCTGTTTTTTTTGTCATCTGGTCAGAGCTTGTAAATACTATTATCGAACATCTGATGAATTTGTATAGTAAGGAGTACCACCCTGTAATAAAAATAGTTAAAGATGTTAGTGCGGGTGTTGTGTTGTGGGCAACACTTTTCTCCGTAACAGTGGGAATAATGGTCTTTGGAGGCATTTTATTTGACTGGAGTTTGGAAATTGCAAAGATTTTTGCTATAATATCAACAGTTACGTTCCCATTACTCAGCATCAGGGTGGTGAGAAGTTGGAAAAAGAAAAAATAAAAGTAATGATTGTTGATGATTCACCTTTTATGAGAATGATTCTAAAGGATATAATCGACAAAGAAATCGATATGCAAGTTGTTGGTGTGGCAAGGGATGGAATGGAGGCAGTTGAACTTGCGTTAAAGCTCAAACCAGATGTAATTACGATGGACGTTGAAATGCCAAAGTTGAATGGTATCGAGGCACTAAAGGAGATAATGAAGAGAGCACCTACGCGGATTATAATGGTAAGTAGCTTGACAGAAGAAGGTGCAGAAATAACACTCTTAGCACTTGAATTAGGTGCTGTTGATTTCGTAACCAAACCTTCCGGTAGCGTATCTATGGATTTCAGAAAAATGGGTCCGGAACTTGTACAAAAAATTCGAGATGCTATGAAAATAAACATTTCGCAAATCCTTATGAAGAGAAAGCCATTGGCTAATCTTCGTGTGAAATCTATAGTATCAGGAAAAGTAGTTGTTATAGGTTCTTCAACAGGGGGACCAAGGTCTTTGGATCTCGTAATCCCGCCTCTTCCGAAGGATTTTCCTGCGCCTATTTTGTTGGTTCAGCATATGCCTCCAGGATTTACGAAGTCGCTAGCGCAGAGATTAGATAGAATTTCCAACCTGTCTGTCAAAGAAGCAGAAGAAGGTGACGTTCTTAAACCTGGCTGGGTTTACGTAGCTCCAGGAGATTATCATATGGGTATCAAATATCAGGACAAAAAAGGAATTATCTATCTTGATAAAAACACAGAGAAAATTAACAACGTAAGACCTGCCGTTGATTACACTCTCGATAAAGTTGCAGAAATCTACAAAGAAAATACTATAGCTGTTATTCTTACTGGAATGGGAAAGGATGGTACAAAGGGAGCCTTTAAAGTTAAATTTTTCAAAGGTGTTGTTATAGCCGAGAGCCAAGAAACCTGCGTAGTTTTTGGTATGCCCAAGTCAGTTATAGAAGAAGGTTACGCCGATTACGTACTTCCCGCTGATAAGATTCCAGAAAAACTTGTGGAACTTGTCTAAGGCAGAAGCTGTTATATAATGGTATCAGAGAGCGTAGAAAACTAAAATAAAAAAGGAGGGTATTTAAACATGAAAAAAGCGTTTTTAGTTTGTTTTATTGCTATTGCATTATTCAGTAGCCTTTACGCAGCAACGTTTAAGGATGTACCGGCAAACCATTGGGCTTACGAAGCCGTTGAACAATTAACTAAGCTCGGTATCCTAAGCGGTATGCCGGATGGAACTTTCCAAGGGAATCAACCTTTAACCAGGTATCAACTTGCTGTTGCGCTCTATAGAATGTTGAATATATTAAACGATAGAATTTCTGCCGTGGAAAGGAAGATACCTACATCAACAACATCACCTCAGCAATCGCAACAAGTGACACTTCCAGCGAACATCGATGCACAACTTAAGGACATTTCAAATAAAATACTTGAACTTGCAACGGCTGATAAAAATATCAATACACGAATCGATAATTTGCTTGCTCAGGTTAATTCTTTGTCATCGAATGTACAGGATTCTTCTAAGCAGTTAAATGACCTAAAAAGGGATTTAGATGATCTCAAAGCAATGTATGATGCTTTAACAGTTAAAGTAACCGAGCTGAGAGGTTTAGTTTCAACAACGCCTACGGGACAGAATCTTAACGAGTTGTCGAAAAACATTGATGATGTGAGAAACGATGTAGAAAACCTAAAGAAGAGATTGACCGCTCTTGAGCAGACAGTAACTCCTTTAAATCAAAAGGTATCATCGCTTGCAACTACGGAGAGTGTCACAACTCTTGCCTCAAGAATTTCCGGAGTTGAGAAGAACGTCAAAGATTTACAGGATTCTGTAAACTCTATTCGTTCACAGCTGACAACGCTATCAACCATTGAAACAAGAATTTCAAATTTAGAGAGGAAAAATTCAGAGATTGATTCTATCAAACAGTCTGTTTCCGAAATCTCAAAACTTCAGTCAGGCATTCTTGCAGACGTAAATAGCATGAAGTCTGATATTAGCAAATTTAAAAGCACAGTTGATGCTCTTAACAATGAGATAGTCGGACTTAAAAAAATGGATTCTTCTTTACAAGACGAAGTTGCAAATCTGAAGGTTGAAATGAATGACTTAAAAGTTGAGATTATGAATTTAAAGCAAATTGACTCTGATGTAGAAAGCAAAATTTCAACAGTTGAAAGCAAAGTCGAAGACCTTGAAAAACAAACCCAACAAAATTTGAGTGCGAACGAAAAGACAAGACAGGATGTTGAAAGCCTTAAATCAGAAGTTACAGGAGTTAAGAACAATATTTCAACGCTTTCGAGTGATGTTGAAGCATTAAAACTGCAGAGTTCACAGGATGTTAAGAATTTGAAAGATGAACTTGCACAACTAAAGAGCGAAAATGATAACTTAAAGGCAAAGTTGGCATCGCTTGAAACAAATCAAATGGGTAACATATCTTTGATCCTGAGTATTGTTGGTGTAGTACTAGGTGGTATAGCCCTCTGGTTTGCTGTTCAGAAGTAGTGATGATATCAGCCTCATCGATATGTTTTAAAGTTTACTCAATTGCTGGTCCTTTCGGACCAGCTTTTTCTTGTGATTCCTCTGGAAGATTGAAAACAGTTGAAAAATGGAGATGAAAGGGAGGTAGTCTAATGGGTTTTTTCATGCCAACAAAAGTGCTGTACGGGAAAGATATTGTTCTTAGGAATAGAGAACTTTTCCAATCACTCGGTGAGACATTTCTCATTATTACTGGAAAAAGTTCAAGAAAAAATGGTGGTCTTGACGACGTTTTAGACGTGCTTGAGGGAAAGCATGTTTATATATACGATGAAACTCCTGAAAATCCTCCTATGGAGGTTGTAGAGGAGATATCAGAAAGATTCGAAGACGTCGATATAGTTATCGGACTTGGTGGCGGAAGCCCAATGGACACTGCAAAGGCTGTTGCAGTGCTTGTTGAAAACAAACACTTGAAACCGGAAGATCTGTATAACAAAAGTAAGTACCAAAGTGCAAAACCGATAATATGTATTCCTACCACGGCAGGAACTGGTAGTGAGGTTACTCAGTACTCTGTGTTGACTGTAAATGGTAGAAAACGTGGTTTTTCACACGAATGCGTCTTTCCAAAAATTTCATTTATTGATTATAAATACACACTTACGTTAAATGAATCATTGACACTCTCTACAGCTCTTGATGCGCTATCTCATGCAGTTGAAGGATTTTTGTCAACAAAAGCTACACCATTCAGCGACATGCTTGCAATTGAGAGTGTAAAGATAATCAAAGAATATCTTCCAAGGTTGATGAGTGATTTAACTAATGAATTCTACAGAGAACGAATGATGTTTGCATCGACATTGGCAGGGATGGTCATTGCTCAAACAGGAACGACGATTGCACATGCGCTGGGTTATTCTCTAACAACGGACAAAGGTGTAAAACATGGGCTTGCTACAGCAATTTTTTTGCCTTATGAGTTGAAAATCGCAAAAAAACATGGTTGTCAAAAAGCAAACATTATCATCGATATGTTCGACGGTTCGATGTATGAATTTTACCGCCTTTTGAACGTAAGACTCGATACTTTAATCACCGATGATGATATATATTCTTGGGCATCAATTGTAATAAATGCTTCACACCTTAGCGTTACACCAGGAAAATACGACCTAGAAACCATTGTTGAGGCGTACAAAGAGGTTAGAGAGCGCTTTTGCTGAAACACAAGTTTCATCTGCCGGAAGTAATCTACGTTTCAGGAATGTCGACATAAATGGTGTGCTTGCCACTCTTTTTTGCTTTATAAAGCAATTCATCAGCTCTTTTAAGCACACTTATACCTTCAGCGTCATCGCTTGACAAGATTTTGGTAATACCGGCACTTATTGATATTCGAAATTCTTTCATATCAAGAGCATCAAGCTTGTCAATTATTCTTTGAATAATCAAACGGGCGTATTCTAGAGGGGTATTCGGAAGCAGGATTGCAAATTCATCGCCACCAAATCTCGCACACACGTCAGTATTTCGTGTATTTTCCATCATGACCTTGGCTAAAGTAGTTATCGCAAGGTCACCTTTGTCATGGCCTAATGTGTCGTTGATTTGTTTTAGTCCATCTAAATCGATCATTACGATACACGAGTCGCCACCGTATCGTTTTATTCGCCTAATTTCAGCTTGTAACATCATCACAAAATACCTTCGATTAAAAAGCTTGGTCAATGGATCCCTAAAGGAGGCTTCTTCCAGCTTCTGGATATAATAAACACGGTCTATAAAGTTCAGGATAACCGTTGCAATATTTTCTAAGCATCTTTCTGTAGCATATTTGGGCAATGACTGGTAAAAGATTTCTAAGCTTATGATTTTTTCGCCCAATCTACGTTCGTAATTAAGGCTCTTGTATGAGACTGCCTCATTAGTTTCGATTTTATCCAGAAACTCCAGAGATTTTGTTTCCTCATGCGTTTGGATTCTTCCAATCGCTCTTTTTATATTGCACTTTTCTTCTAATGTCTTTGTCAATTTACTTATGGCATCATGATAGTTAGTTTCTGAAGTAGCGCTGAAAACGGAAAGTAGTATATCCTCTCCGAACTCTATGATTTTTTGTTCGGTGACATCAACTCCTACACTTATTGTTCCGAAGGGTTTACCATCTTTGATGAGTAGCTTATTTTCCCAAAGCACCGTAATTGTCTTTCCATCTTTTGCTATGATATCGTTTTCAAATGTTTTACGGAGTTCAACACGTTCATTCATGATATCGTCAAAAACTTGCTTAACTATACTCTTTATATCCTCTGGAATAAATATATCAAACCAATTCTTTCCAAGAACTTCTACCAAACTGTAACCTGTTTTTTCAAGAGTCCAATTATTAACATATGCAATTTCTCCCTTCTCATTTAAAACAACGAAGAAAACAGGAGCAAACTCAAGGTACATTGTTAACGTTTCTAACTTTTGAGTTATAACCTCGTCAATAAGTAGCTGTTCTGTAATTACTTCACCTAGGGTCCAATAATATTCTTCGGATTTAAACGTTAAAAGTTTGATTTTTTCAGCTTTTGGTTTGCGTAAAGTTATAATATCCTGTGAGAAACCACTTTCGTTAACACTTTTGAGTATGTTAGAAAAGTCCGGAAAGATATGAAAAACGTTTGATGCAGTTTTTAGGCAAACAGGAACATTATCGGAGGCTTTTAAAATTTCTCCGTGGGCATTGAAGACAAGTAAGAATATCTTTGACTTTTTAAGTGCAACTTTGAGGGTTTCAAAATCTAAAACAGGTCCGTTACTTTGAATATACCCCACCTCTTTTAGTTGAATACTCTTAGTTGAATATATGAAAGTACCCAATTTAATTTTACCACACAGTCTAATTGTATCATACTATTAAGGTTTTCAACGTTACCCTGGATTGTCTTTATGGTATAATATAAATCAGTGCACTCTTTTTTAAAAAATCATTGGAGGTGAACTTTTCGTGGAAGACCCACTGAGTTATTTATGGTATACGCTTTTCATAGTTCTGTTGATTATGCTATCGGGGTTTTTCTCGGCATCAGAAACAGCGCTGACATCTGTTAGCCGTCACAGACTGAAACTTCTTGCTAAAAGTAAAGAAGAGCAAGAAGAAGAAAGTGAGATGCACTTTTTTAACAAACTACTCACCGCATTGTTGATATCGAACAACTTGGTGAACATTTTGGCTTCTTCATTGGCTGCGGTGATGTTTTCGCAAGTGATTAAATCAGAATCGCTTTCAGCGATACTTTCCACATTTGTGATGACCTTCCTTTTGCTCGTATTCGGAGAGATTACTCCAAAGATTTTGGCAAGACAAAATAGCGAGAGAATATTCGAAAGAAGTATTAAAATCATAATTTTTATCTCAAAGATGTTGTCGCCAGTAATTACTATGTTTATTGCAATTGCCAATGCAATAGTTAAACTTTTGGGTGGAAATGTAGTTCAGGAAACACCATTTATAACAATAGATGATATAGCCTCTTATCTGGAGATGGGACGTGTGGAAGGGTCCATCACCCACGAGGAGGGATTAATGATAGAGCGAACAATCGAAATGGACGAGACGTTGGTCAAGGAGATAATGATTCCAAGGATAGATATAGTAGCCATTGAGGAAACTCAGACATTGAGAGAGGCAATGGAAATCATTGTGGAAGAAGAATACTCAAGGATACCCGTTTATCGCGAAACAATAGATAATATTGTTGGAATTTGTTACGCAAAAGATGTGCTCAGTTTCATTGCTGAAAGAGGGATGGATGTTGTGGACAAAGTTCTAGTCAAGGAACTGATGAGACCTCCTCTCTTTGTGCCTGAGTTTATGCCTGTATCTGAATTGCTAAAAGAATTCAAGGCCAAGAAGGTTCATATGGCTATTGTTGTGGACGAATACGGTGGAACAGCTGGTATCGTCACTATGGAAGACATACTTGAAGAAATCTTTGGGGAGATAATGGACGAATACGACGAAGGAGAAAATATCGGAATCAGGAAAATCGATGATAATTCCTACTTGGTTGACGCTACGCTTTCACTCAACGATATTGAGAGGGAACTCAGGATAGAATTTCCGGAAGGGGAATTTGACACATTAGCAGGGTATCTTCTTGAAAAGTTTAGACACATTCCCAAGGTAGGAGAAACCTACGAGGATGGTAGAATCGCATTTAAAGTTGTTGCCGCTTCAAGAAATAAGATAGAAAAGGTCTTGGTAAGTATCAAGCAAGAAAAAGATACAGCTAAGGATGAGAACAAGGAGGACGAGGACAATGAGGACTGAAGAACTTATCCAGAAAGCCAAAGGGGCTATGGAAAACGCTTATGCTCCATATTCTCAATTTCGTGTTGGTGCTGCTTTGCTTACAAAGAACGGGAAAGTCTATATAGGTGCGAACGTTGAGAATGCATCATATGGTTTAACAATCTGTGCGGAAAGAACCGCAATTTTTTCTGCCGTAGCAAACGGTGAAAGGGAATTTGACACTTTGGTTGTGATAGCGGATACAGAAAAACCGGTTGCTCCATGTGGAGCGTGTAGGCAGGTCATGGCTGAATTCGGGGATTTTAAGGTCATACTGACTAATCTGAAAGGTGAGATACTGGAAACCACTGTTGGCGAATTGTTACCATATGCATTTGACAAAGAAGATTTGAAAGACAAAGATGAACACAAGTAAAACTCTTTGGATATTCGTCTGAATCTTGCTGAGGTGAGTCGCTCTTGATTGAATTAATACACATCAATGAATATGTTTATTTAAAGAATGTGGATATATATCTCTCAGAAGGCCTCAACGTAATAACTGGCGAAACAGGAACTGGGAAAAGCTTAATTCTCGACGTGATTGGTTCGTTTTTGGACTATCAGAACATCCGTAGTGAGACCTTCTCGGCAGATATGGTTGTGAACCTTCGTATAGACTTTAATGAGCTTGGGATTAAAAAAGGTCAACACGTGTTCAGTGTTGAGCGAAAAAACAAGAGATTATTTTACAAAATAGACGGTCGATTGGTTAACCGTGAACAAGTCCAAAACATCCTCTCAAGTTTCATAACTATCCATAAGCAAAACTCACATATGAAGTTGTTAGACAGAGATTTTATCCTTGAGATACTGGATGAAGTAGCTGGAAACTCAAAAATACTTGAGAACTACCAAAAGCTTTACGATGAATACCAACAGGTTGTTAGAATTATCGCTACCACAGACAAAGCTACAGAGTCGAAAAAACTTGAAGAGCTAAAGGAAAGAGTTGACGAAATAGTGAACGCGAATCTAAGTGAAGACGAAGAGCAAGAACTCGAAGAAAAATACAAAAGGGCACTTAACGTGCAAACGCTTGTCCAAAACTATAGCATTGCTTCCCAACAACTGGAAGAGATAGAATACGCCCTTAGGAGAGTTTATTCACTGATAGAGGATAAATATCACGATTTACTGGACAATGCTATGGAATCGATAGCAGAGCTTAACAATAGAATTGGCAAAGAATTGGCTAAGATAGAGGATATAAATCTTGAAGAAGTTGAAAACAGATTGTGGGTTTATAAGAAATTGCGTAGGAAATATGGTCCAACAACGGAAGATGTGCTGACAAACTTGAAAAAGTGGTCCGAGGAAATAAGGATTATTGAAAAGACAGTTGAAATCTTAGAAAACGCGGAAAAAGAACGTCAGCGATTGGAAAACGAGCTGCGTGACTTAGCACTTCAGATAAGTGAAAAAAGAAAAGATGCTGCAAGAAAAATTATAAAAGCGATTTCCGAACATTTGAAAGATTTGAATATGAATGCAAGGATAGATTTTTCCTTCTATGAAAAAACAATGACAAGAAACGGAATAGACGAGGTTGAACTTGTTGGAAGTACGCTCTCCGATGGCCCGCTATATCCATTGCGAAAGATAGCTTCTGGTGGTGAATTATCACGTTTGATGCTTGCGTTGGAACTCAGTATGGCCAGTACCGATGTGCTGGTATACGACGAAATTGATGCTGGAATAGGTGGGGTAACTGCTGTAAAATTAGCTCAAAAACTGAGTGAACTTTCGAAAAAACATCAAGTGATAGTTGTAACCCACTTGCCTCAGGTTGCTTTGAAAGCAAGCAAGCATCTGTCTTTACGCAGGATGGGGGATACAGGTCAGGTGGTAGAATTAGATGAAAAAGGGCGAATGGAAGAAATTGAGAGAATGCTGGGTGGAAAAGAGGTTATAGAAATTATTGGAGATTTAAGTAATGCTAAAGAAAAATAAGGCTGGGATTTTTTCCCAGCCTTTTTCAATACTTGCTTGCAAGTTAGTTACTCTTGTTCTTCTATTTCCTTTGCCTTTTTGATTACTATCGGGTAAAGTTCGGATATCAGTTTCTCCACTTGCTCACTGTTTTTTGTTCTTGGGTCCCTCTCTAAAATATCAGCTATTAGTTTAACATCTTTGCTTAAGAACGCATCTAAAGCTTGTTTTGCAAGTAAGATTCTTGGTTTTAAATACCAGTTCACAATTCGTTCTGGAATGTGAGTTTCTTCAAACTCAAACTTCTCACCGCATACCTTAGCGCAGATTTCTACTGCCACGTCGTTATCAAGGTTCTTAATTTTACCGTTGTTTAAAACGTTTACAACAAATCTTCCTGGTGTTTTAGTGACAACACTTTTTATAAATGGTACGTGTTGCTCACCGCTCAACTTTTCACTTAGTATCTCTTTTAGATAATCATCGATAGGAGTTCCAGTTTTTAGCTGATTTATTTTTACTCCACTAAGTAACATTTTTGCAAACATATCTATCACATTAACAACTTGCGATAACTGGTCCACATACCATTTCCACCCTATTTCCGAATCAGCCCCACCCCATGGAGCTCCATACCACTTTATTTTCGTTTCAAGATTTCTGTGGTATTTCCATGTTGAATTTCTAACAGTATCCCCTACTGGGAACAAACCATAAGTTTTATACATTTCCCAAGCAACCGGTGAAAGCTGGTCATCAAAAGGATTGGAAGGTTTAAATTCCTCATATTTAATGCGCTGAGATACTTTTTCGATTTCCTCGTAAAGGTTTTTACCTTCTTTTGTTGTGAACTTTGTCAACCAAATTCCATGGTTTACTCCACCGACTTGCCATTCGTATTCCGAAACTCCTAAGAACTTTGCGAGAGCCTCTACTCCATAGTGCCCGTGACAAAATCCGACCATTTTTATTCCAGTTTGTGTAGAGACAAGAGTTGTACCTTCCAAGACTGGGTTAGCAGCCTGGAGATACCAAGCTTTTGGAGCATATTTTTCAATTGTTCGAGCTATCTTCAAAAACAAAGTCATTTGATTCCAGTTCGTGAGGTTGAGATAATCAGAAACAAAATTGTAGTTCTGGGCATCTATTCCACGATAATAACCATGTTTTTCGCCAATAGACCTAACAAGGTCCAGATAACCATGCCCTCCGGCCATAGCTGTGTTTATAACAAAGTCGGAACCCTCAACAGCACCTTTGATGGTATCGGCAATCTCAAATGTGAGTTTTGCCCCAAAGTATTGATTCAGTTCTTTTGCAAGTACCCGAACGTTTTCGACTCGTGTTTTGTCGATATCCATGAGCACGATGTGAGAGTCTGAAAGACTGGAAACCTTACAAAAATCCGATATAATTTTCATTGAAAACACCGCGCTTCCTGCGCCTATAATACTCACTCTTAGCCTTGTGTTAATCATAGGAAATGCCCCCCCTCTTTTGTAATTTGGCAGATTGAAGTATCAATTCTTTCAAAGGATATTGTATAATAAAAACTGGGAAAGAGTGCCAAAAAATCATTATGGAATATAGGGAGTGGCTGGGATGCCAAGTGATAATGTTGTAATCCTAACAGACAGTCCCGATGTTGTACAAGAAACAGCGGAGTTACTGCAGTTTGTTGGTTATGATGTGAGGATTGTCTCAGATGTTAGCACAATTTTGAAAAAAGCAGGTGCTCAGCTTGTTCTTGTTTATTATAGGTTACTTAGAAATGCACAAGATGCCGTTAGGTATATTAAGACAACTGGTGAAATAAAGGACTTGCCCGTTATTGTGATAATAGAAGAGAAGAATTACGTCACATTGTTGGAATTATACCAAATAGGTATCTCGGACTATATCGAGTTACCGATTATCGATGTGGAACTTATATCGAAAATAGCCTTGCACATCGAACTCAAAAAGAACAGGGAGAAAATCGAAAATTTATACAAGGAACTTCGAGACAGCCTCAATCTTGCCAGTTTACTTCAAACATTGATGCTGCCAGAACCAGTTCAGGCTTGTAATGGAATTTGGATAACATCGAAATACATGCCCTCACAAATAGTAGGTGGCGACATTTATGATTACTTCACCGTTAATGAAGATGTTTACCTTTACACTGCAGACATATCGGGACATGGTATTCAATCAGCTCTCTTGTGTTCTGCAGTGAAGTCCGTTATACGTTCAGCTGCGCAGAGAAATCTGCGAATATCGGATATAGTTAACGAACTTCAAGAAAGTATGAAAACAGTCTCAGGGTATAACTATGTTACTGGACTTTTCCTAAAAATAACTGGTAACGAAGTTGAGTATATTAATTGTGGCCATCCTTCTTTGATAACTTACGATGGGGAAACATTCACTCAAATGACGTTGAAATCGGTTTTTCCTATTGGACTTTTGGATTACACATATACTAGTGAGGACTGCGGGAAATTTGAACTACAAAATGGTCTCACATTTATTGCGTACTCAGACGGTTTGTATTCCATATTCGAGCGAACAAGGTCTTCGGAGGACTCTATGCGGCTATTACTTGACTTTCTAAACAAAGAGATTTCTGGGATAATGCCTGAAGCCTTACCGTTTGCAGTGGCTAGTGCTCTCAAAAAGCGATATTCAGATTTGCCTGATGACTATTCATTTGTTGCTTTTGGACGTACCTTGGGACTAAATTACTATTCAGAGAACTCGAAGTACGAGACAATACCTTTAGACCAAAAGATGAAAGAATTAGTGAACGAAATTGTTCTGAGTGCAAGTGGAGATAACTATACTCTCTTGATTAATGACCACGAGAGATACTGGTCAGTAGTGACCAAAAATGTTGAAATTGGACGAATTTTGAGAAAACTTCCGATGAGTATAACGATGAGCTTTGATGCAGTTGAATGTGTGAAAATATTCAAATAAAGCCTGCAAAATCAGATGAAACGCTCCAAGTTTTCCAATAGTAATCTGATAGCCCTCGTCTGTAACTCAAGCGACATAGAAGGTAAATTTTCCTTCTTACCCTCTTTAATTGCTACTTGCTCAGGTAAAAAAGGAAGGTGTATAAATAGCACGTATTTTGGTATACCAAAAGTTCTAGAATAGTGGAGTGAGTAGTAATAGACCTCATTGCAAATATACTGACCCGCTGTGTAAGAAACAAAAGCTGGTATTTTTTTTGCATTTAGAAAATTAGCGATTTCCCTTACATTGATACGTGTCATATATCCGTCAGGACCGTCCTCTAAGATGGGAGTTTCTCTCTTTATCTGTCCGTCATTGTCGGGATGTCTCGAGTCGAGTAAATTTATTGCAACTCTTTCAATCCTTATCGCAGAAGTTCCACCGGCTTGCCCCAAATGCAGTACAAAGTCTACATAATGATTCTTGTAATACTCTTCAAGCACTTTCGTACTTTTCTCGTAACTGACAGGCAGTATCAATGTTTCAATATGTATATTTTGAAAGTGCTTTTTTGATAGTCTCTTTACAATTTGCATACTCGGATTGACTTTTTCACCTCCAAAAGGTTCAAAGCCGGTGAGAAGAACAGTTACTTTCCTGTTTTCAGAGTCCATACTTCATCCCCTCCCAGTAAGTTGTTTTGTTTTAAAAAAGCCAGTTCAACAAAATTCTACCTTTCTTTTCTCAGTTGTCAAACATCAGAGAAAACAAGACAAGTTTGAGATGTTGTGAGACATTGCGAGACGTTGTGATTATTTTCTCAAATATTAACAAATTCTTGATTAACATAAGCGGGCAGTTGGTGTAGAATAAATTTGAGGTATTTGGGTAAAAAATCCAGTTGAAGAGGGGGATTACCATGGAAAAAGTCAGGATTTGGAAACCAACAGATGATGAAATTAAAGAAGCAAAATCATGGAATACGTGGAGCAAAGAAGAAAGCACTTTTGACTGGTATTACGATGAGCCTGAACAGTTTTACGTGGTTGAAGGTGAAGTTGAAGTTGAGCTTGATGATGGAACAAAGGTAAAGTTTGGAGCAGGGGATATGGTGCGTTTTGAAGGTGGTGTATCTTGCACCTGGCACGTGAAGAAAAAGATTTTTAAACATTATAAGATGGGATAGTAAAGAAATTTACATAGGTAGGGTATGGTTCTATGAATAACGAACAGAAAAAACGTAAAGTTTTGGCTTACGTGTTTTTGGTAATCACATTGCTTGCTTTTTCAAGTATAGAAGTTGTATCCAAACCTTTGATGGACAAGGTAGACCCATTTTTCATGACCTCCTTTCGCTTTTTAATTGGCGGACTTTTTTTGATACTCTTCGTTAAGCAAGACCCGGAGGTTAAAGATGTGATTCCAATCACAATTATAGGTGCACTTAACAGTATTATTTCTATGACCTCACTACAGTTAGCTGTGAAATACTCAAATGCCTCAACTGCTGCAACTCTTGTTGCAAGTAACCCTATTTTTGTTTCCTTATTTGCATCTTTTGTCCTGCAAGAGAAGTATTCATTGAAGAAATATATTGGTATTGGACTTGGTTTTATTGGTATATCTATTTTTAGCTTGGGAAAAATCAAAGGTGATTCATGGCTTGGTATATTCTTTGGTATTCTTGCCGCACTAACTTTTGGACTTTACACTGTTTTAATGAGAAAATATACAAAAAAATACGGTCCATTACTTGTAACTGCTTATTCATCACTTTGTTCAAGTTTTGTATACATAGCCCTACTCGTGGCTTTCAAAAAATTTGCTATTCCGACTCAAGTCGACTTCGTTGGTTGGATAATTGTTATCTATTTGGGTTTCGTTGTTACTGGAGTTGCTTATCTTACGTATTTCAAAGCCATGGACACACTTGGTGCAACACAATCTAGCAGGATATTCTTCCTAAAACCTGTAGTTGCAACTGTTTTTGCACTAATTTTGCTTGGGGAAACGTTAAGTATTTTCAAAATCTTGGGAATGTTAATCGTGCTTATTTCACTAGCTCTTTGAGTAAGAGAAGTAAAACAAAGATGGTTTTTTTATTTTAAGAGCCTTGTGAAAAAAAGAATAAGTGATAGAAAAAGACGAAAACGTGCAGAAAAAGAAAGAAATTCCCAAAAGATGCCAGTTAGATAGTCATTTAGAACGGTGAACTTTGCGCATTATCATGTTATAATAATCACGAAGTGTGAAGGAGGGATATGTGTGGCCGTATGTGAGCAACATAAAGAACTTTACGAAGAACTGGACGCTTACATTGAAAAGGTTAAAGACAAACCTGGTATGCTTATAGGTGTTCTTCACAAAGCACAAGAACTTTTTGGGTGGTTACCACAGGAAGTTCAGGAGCACATAGCGGAGAAGTTGAACGTCCCAGTATCTGAAGTTTATGGTGTCGTGACGTTTTACAATTTCTTCTCCACCAAGCCAAAAGGTAGATATCAAATAAAGGTCTGCCTTGGAACCGCTTGCTATGTTAAGGGCGGCGACAGGGTTATGGAAAGGTTCTTAGAGGAACTTGGTGTGAAGGCGGAAGAAGTAACTGAGGATGGTTTGTTCTCTGTCCATCCAGTGAGATGTCTTGGAGCTTGTAGTATGGCACCGGTTGTTTTGATTGGTGAAAAAGATTTCTATGGAAAAGTAACTCCCGACATGGTTAGTAAAATCATTGCTGCATACAGGAGGGGTGGGTCGCAATGAGTAAAGTAAAGAGCTTGGAAGAATTAATGAAAATTAAAGAACAGGCACTTCAAAATATCAAGATGAGAGAATCAGGAAAAAGAGGAAAGATTGTTGTCGCGATGGGCACATGCGGAATTGCAGCAGGTGCAAAGGATACGTTGAAAGCGATTGTTGAGTATCTAAACGAAATGAAAATAGACGACATTGCGGTTGTACAATCAGGTTGTATGGGATTGTGTGAAGTTGAGCCAACTATAGAAGTTGCCCTCGAAGGTCAAGAACCAATAGTCTACGGGAATGTGACTCCAGAAAATGCAAAGAGAATAATTCAGTCACACGTACTTGAAGGAAAAGTCGTTTCAGACTTGGTTGTTAAAAGAGGCGAAGTTTAAAAAAGGTGGTTGCATGTGTTAGAAATTCACGTTTGTGTAGTAGGTTGTTGCAAAGAAAATGGAGGTTTGAACATACGCGATGAGTTTTTAAGACTGGCAAAACAGATGGGATTTCAAGAAGAGGTTAAGATTGTGGAAACCGAATGCTTGGGAACATGCAAATACAGACCTTCCGTGATGGTTACTGACGGTGAAAAGAAATACTATTATGGGATGATGAACACCGACGTAGTTAAAGATATCCTCAAATACCATCTGGGATTGATAAAAGATACAAAGACGTTCGAAAATAATTTAGTGAAAGTGGAAACGGATAAGTAAAAGTATTACGAACTTACTGAGATTACTTTCTTAGTTTGGGGAGGCGAAAGGCGTGGCGCTTAAGACTAATACAATACTAATCTGTGCCGGTGGTGGCTGTATATCCGCTGGCGAAGAGAGTGTAAAACAGGCTTTTGAGAGAAAGTTAAAAGAATATGGGCTTGACTCCGTAGTTTCGATTGTTGAGACCGGTTGTATGGGTGCATGTAGTTTGGGTCCACTTGCAGTTATTTACCCAGATGGAGTCTATTATCAGAAACTCACACCGAAGGCGGCAGAGAAAATAGTAGAGGAGCACATATTAAAAGGTCGTGTTGTTCCCGAATATCTGTTTGAAGGAGAAAAAGAAAAACTTACAATACAGGAAAAAACATCAACAGAAATCCCGTTCTTCGCCAAGCAAGTCAAAATAGCTCTGAGAAACGTTGGGGTCATTGACCCACTGAGTATTGAAGAATACATTGCACGAGATGGTTATTTTGCACTGCACAAGGCACTCACACAGATGACACCAGAGGAAGTTATAAAAGAAATTAAGGACAGCGGTTTGAGAGGTAGAGGTGGAGCGGGATTCCCAACAGGTTTAAAATGGGAATTAGCAAGACAGCAGAAATCAGATGTTAAATACATGATTTGTAACGCTGACGAGGGTGACCCAGGAGCTTTCATGGATAGGTCTATCCTCGAAGGTGACCCACATTCAATAGTTGAGGCAATGACTATTGCTGGATATGCGATAGGTGCGCAAAAAGGGTTTGTCTATGTGCGAGCGGAATACCCACTTGCAATTGAACGACTTCAAAGAGCAATAGAAATGGCACACGAGTATGGCTTCCTTGGAGAAAACATCTTCGGAACAGGTTTTTCGTTCGATATCGAAATAAGAATTGGTGCAGGAGCATTTGTGTGTGGTGAAGAAACGGCTTTGATGCACTCGATTGAAGGAAAACGCGGTCAGCCAAGAGTCAAGCCTCCGTTCCCTGTTCAAAAAGGTCTTTGGGGCAAGCCTACGGTCATAAACAATGTTGAAACACTTGCGCTTGTTCCACCAATAATTCTCAAAGGAGCTTCATGGTTCAGACAATACGGAACTGAAAAGTCACCTGGAACGAAGGTATTTGCACTTGCAGGTAAGATTAAAAACACAGGTCTTGTCGAAGTACCAATGGGAATCACACTAAGGGAGCTACTTTACGATATTGGAGGAGGTCATCCACAAGGAAAGCAAATAAAGGCTGTCCAAACGGGTGGACCAAGTGGTGGAGTTATCCCGGCTGAGTTCTTTGATACTCCTGTGGACTATGAATCGCTTGGTAAACTCGGAGCCATAATGGGTTCTGGTGGTATGATTGTGCTTGATGAAGACGATTGTATGGTAGATGTTGCAAAATTCTTCTTGGAATTCACGGTTGATGAGTCTTGTGGTAAATGTACACCGTGTCGTGAAGGAACAAAGGTCATGTACGATATACTCGACAGAATCACAAAAGGCGAAGGAACGATGGAGGATATAGAAAAGCTCGAGCAATTAGCTCAGGTGATAAAAGACTCATCCCTGTGTGGTCTTGGTCAAACTGCACCAAATCCAGTTTTGTCGACACTCAAATACTACAGGCACGAATACGAAGCACATGTGAAAGAAGGGAAATGTCCGGCTAAGAAATGTAAAGCCTTCATAAGCTACGTGATAGATTCAGAGAAGTGTGTAGGTTGTACCGCATGTGCAAGAGTATGTCCAGTGAATGCAATACACGGTGAAGTAAGAAAGGTTCACGAAATCGACCAAGAAGCATGTGTGAGGTGCGGTAGCTGTATCGAAGTTTGTAGATTCGGAGCTATAAGCAAAGTAACGCCAGCAATAGTGGGAAGCGTTACGAAGTAACAATGAAAGGTGAGCCCCCGTTATGAGGGAGGCTCACCTTTGTTTACTGGTCCTTTTGATTTTTGCAAGCTTTCTAATTTTCTTTCGGGGAGGGAAGGTGTGTGGATCGCGCGACTTTAAGAAATATCATCGATGAGTTGAAAAGTGAGCAACTTGAAGAGCAAGATATACTAATTTACTTGCTTCATAAGGTCCAAGATTACTACCAAAGTCATTACATACCACCTGAAGTAGGCGAAATGATAGCTGAAGAACTCAACGTCCCACCTTCAAAAGTCTACGAAGTGCTGACCTTCTACACGATGTTCTCCACAAAACCCAGAGGAAAGTATATCATCCGTGTTTGCACCAGTTTGCCCTGCCATGTACCTGGAGGGCGGGAGATTGTTGAGTATTTGAAAAAGAAACTCGGTGTGAACTTCGGTGAAACTACAAAAGATGGGCTCTTCACACTGGAAGAAACAGGTTGTCTTGGATTGTGTGGGGTGTCTCCAGTGATAATGATTAATGACCAATACTATGGCGATTTAACAGTAGAAAAAGTTGAAGAGATTATCGAGAGCCTCAAGGGCGGTGATGAGAAATGACACCAATTACCGTTCTGGTTTCTGTAGATAGTAACAGTATTCTTTTAGGAGCGAGAGAATTTGCAAACTATTTGAGAACATTGATAAAAGATTATAATCTCGATTCCCTTGTGAGTGTTTTAGAAACAGTGGCAATAGGGGCATACGATGGTGTTGTTATGCATGTTCTACCGGATGATGTTTATTACGTCGTCAAGTCAAAAGAGCATGTAAAAAAGATAGTGGAAGAACATTTACTCAAAGGTAGGCAGGTTTGGGATTTGACAGTTGATAAATCTAAGCTAAAGCCCGGTGAAAAATTCCAAGTCAAAGAATATAGAATTGTCACAAGGAATATAGGTGTCATCGATCCCAAGAACATAGAAGAGTACATTGCAAGAGACGGTTACTTTGCGCTTTCCAAAGCGCTCCAAATGAAACCCGAAGAAATCATAAACGAAATAAAAGCAAGTGGGTTACGTGGCCGTGGTGGTGCAGGCTTCCCGACCGGATTGAAATGGGAGTTCACAGCAAAAGCTCAATCAGACCAGAAATACATAGTCTGCAACGCTGATGAAGGTGAACCAGGAACATTCAAAGACAGGTTGATAATGGAAGGTGACCCACACACAGTAATCGAGGCAATGATTATAGCAGGATATGCTGTTGGAGCAACGAAAGGATACATATACATACGCGGTGAGTATTATAATTCCGTGGAGAACTTGAGAAAAGCGATTAAAGACGCATATGAATACGGTTTCCTTGGTGAAAACATCCTTGGCAGTGGTTTTAATTTCGACTTGACTGTCAGACTTGGTGCTGGTGCGTACGTATGTGGAGAAGAGACTGCGTTACTCGAGTCGATAGAAGGTAAAGCAGGTAGGCCGAGGTTGAAACCTCCTTATCCACCTCAGGTAGGTCTATTTGGCAAACCTACGGTGATAAATAATGTGGAGACATTGGCGAATGTTCCACAGATAATACTGAACGGTGCGGAATGGTTCAGAAGCATAGGAACTCCTAACTCGCCAGGTACAAAGGTTTTCTGCCTTGCTGGGGATGTTAACAGGCGTGGAATGGTGGAATTACCCATGGGTGTTACCGTTAGAGAAGTGCTCTATGGATTTGGTGGAGGAATAAAAGGCGGAAGAGAATTGAAGATGGTCCAAACGGGAGGGCTAGCTGGAACATTCATCGGACCAGATAAACTTGATACACCACTCGATTATGATTCAATGAAAAACTATGGTGTCAGCCTTGGCTCAGGTGTTATACTTGCAATTGATGATACACATTGTGCTGTGGATATCGCTCTGAACGTCATGGAATTCTTCAGACACGAATCTTGTGGTAAATGTACTCCGTGTAGGGAAGGAACAAAAGTTGCATGCGATATTCTTGAAAGAATGACAAGATTCCAGGCAACTGAAGAGGATTTGAAATACCTTGAGCAGATAGCTTATGTTACGGCGGATGCTTCGTTCTGTGGATTAGGGCAGAGCATTAATGTGCCGTTGCTTTCGTTGATAAACAACTTCAGAGATGAATTCATTGCACATGTAAAAGATAAAACGTGTGCAGTCGGACTTTGTAAAGAAGTGAAGCCCAAGAAAGCAACTGTTAAATAATTTTCTGTTAGGTTTCGTTACTTTTTATCGCGATGAAAAAATCAAAGCCCCTGCAAAGGGGCTTTGATTTTTTTATGCTATGTTTAAGGTTTTGATTCTTATAAGTATTTTATACAACTTTTTAAACGATTCTTCGCATTCTTTATCCATTTGCGTTTTCAGGTACAAAGGAGCTGAGACAATTTTTTCATACCTCTGCGGGAACTCCAACATATCTTTAGCAAAGAACTCTCTTCTGTCTGTATATTTTTTGAAAAACCTCTCTGCTTTTGAATTCTCCAATGATATGAATGGAATGCCAAAGTAAGCAGCAATAAGTGTGGGATGGAACCTTTCAGATATGATAAACTTGGACGATAAAATTATTGAAAGAACGTTTTGTATGTCGTTCGGGTTATCAATAACCTCTGCGTCAAGTCTTTGCGCTATTTTCTTGGCTGTTTCAACATCGCTGTACTGAACCGGACAGACGATAACCTTTTCAAAGTGCTTTTTCAGGCAATCATACTTTCCAATGTTTTCTACTTTTCTAGGCACAAGTACCGCTTCAAATGTTTTTTCAGGAAGCGTTTGAATAGTTGCCAGGTATCTGACCGATGGGTCGCACGAGAGTTCGGTATGTTTGTTTAGCCTTTTGGCGTATCTGTAAGAAACTAAATCCCTCGGAAAAGGATATACTTTACCATTTTTTATGACCTTTCTGAGCAGGAAGCGGTTGAGGGGCTTTTTTACGGGTCCAAAACTGTTACCAAACAGTATAACCGGCTTTCCCATTAACAAGCTAATGTAGATTGTTGTAACGTAGTATAAAAAACTTCTTGTGCTTGTTACATCTTGAAGTAGCCCGCCGCCGCCGTATATGAGTGCATCAGCGTCAAATATAGCCCCTATGATTTCAAGCAAGTTAAAACGTGAAACAGAGTCTTTGCTAACTCTTTTTGGAAGTGCAATAGTATAATCTATTTTGTATCTTTTTAGAAAATCTTCCATTCCCATTCTCATTAGTTCGTCGCCTAGATTACCATATCCATAGTAACCTGATAGCAGTACTTTCAAGGAAATACCAGCTCCTTTGCAGAAATATGATTCGAAAGATAATATCTGAAAACACAAATTTAACTTGGTTCGAGGTGTTGGATGTGGTAAAAAAAGTTACTGAAAATGTGTATTTAATCGAGCACGAAGAAGCTGCGAATAACGTAATAATCATAGGGAAGAAAGGTGTTGTCTTGATTGATACGTCGCTTTTCCCAGAAAAGGCAAAGAGCATAGCAAAGTTTGTTCGTGACTTTACGATGAAAAATATAAGCCTTGTTTTTAATACACATTACCATCCAGACCATACGTTTGGAAATGTCGCTTTCGACGTTCCTATTTTAGCACACGAACTTACAAGAAGAAAAATGGAGCAATTTGATGCTTCGTATTTTGAGAGTCTGGGTATTGAGTACACTGAACCCAAACTGCCCGATGTACTCTTTCAGGACCTGTTCGAATATGAAGATGGCTTAAAGATACTCTTTATCCACGGACCAGGACATACCCCAGACTCATCATATGTATATATTCCTAGCGAATCAGTCTTAATCACGGGTGATAGTGTGATTAATGATATACACCCAGAGATAGTTAGTGACAGCAACTTGAACCTATGGTTGAAGACCTTAGATAGCATGCCACAAGCGAAATACGTAATTCCGGGTCATGGTGATTACGGCTCCCATGATAGTGTGAAAAAAATGAGAGATTACATCGATAAAATAAGAAGGCTTATAAACGGTGAACTCAGCCCATATGAGCTCGAATCTGACCCGAATTTCGTCGAACGAAAACACGCAGAGATGCTCGAATGGGGCATCAAAAACCTTATGACTGAATAGTTAACGGTTATTCAGCAAATAAGTTCTTAAGGTACATTTCTTGCTTTTGGAACATTTCCTCAGCATTTGTTGTATCGTACTCATGGTCGTAACCAGCCATGTGCAAAATCGAGTGCACGATCACTGTTAAGAGTTCTTCTTCGAAAGTGTTACCGTATTCCTCAGCATTTTTCTTAACAATATCTAAGGATATATATCCTTCAGCATACGGTTCGGTTGTGGTTTCAAATTCTTTCTCTCCTGGATTTTCAACTTTTTCGTGAGAGTTCCCATAAACAAATGTTAGTACGTCGGTTGGTCCTTCCTTGCCTCGGTAATCCATATTCATCTCTGAGATTGTTTCAGTATCAACGAAAATAAAGTGTATAAGAACTCTTCCAATTTCTTTTTCAATGATTTTGGAAAGTTTCTTTTTGTAGAGACCTAGTATTTTCTCCACTTCTTCAGGTACTTCGAAAAACCTAATCAACTCTTCCAAAAATATCACCATCCTGTTTTTTCGTTGTTCTATTTTTATCCTATAGTTTCTATTTCCTTATTTATCGTTGGGTATTCTATCCTATGTGCAGAAAGACTTTGAAAAACACTTAAGAAACTATCCATTATGGTTCTTAATTCACCCAGTGTTAAACCGGTTTCATCGAGCTGGTTCTCCTCAAAGAGCTCTATTATAGTCTTCTCTATGACCTTTTTTATTTCTTCGACTGAAGTGTTTTTAAGACTCTTTGATGTTGCCTCAACAATATCAGCCAGCATCAAAATACCCATTTCTTTACTTTTTGGTTTTGGTCCTTGATATCGATATTCTTCTATAGGGGTATTTTGGTTTTCTGTCAAAGCTTTTATATAGAAATACTTCTGCACTCTTGTTCCATGGTGTTGAGGAATTGCTAGTTCTATTTGGATAGGTAATCTGTTTTTCCGAGCAATTTCAATACCATCGGTAACGTGCTTCATAATGATACTCTTGCTAACGTCAGGGGGTAATGTATTGTGCGGGTTTTCCTCAGGTGACTTTAAGTTCTCTACAAAAAACTCAGGGTTTCTTACCTTACCAATGTCATGGTAAAGCGCGCAGGCTCTGACAAGTACTGAATTAGCACCTATGCTTTCTGCGGCATGTTCGGCTAGTTCAGCAACTCGTAAGCTGTGTTGATAGGTGCCAGGCGCATGGAGTGAAAGAGTTTTAAGCAAAGGATGGTTAATTGTCGCAATTTCAGCAAGCCCAATGTTGGAGTAAATGCGTGTCGTTATTTCGATATACGGCAGAATGCCAACAACGGCAATAGATGAGAATATGGGGTTCAAGAATATCACTATGTAGTCTTTCAGAGAGAAGTAAAAATGTCGAACTGGTTCTTGTAGAAGAATCATTAACAAGCTAACGATACCCGATACTAGACCAGCTTTTGCGACCCGTATTCTATTCTTTGTGTTCTTTAGCAAGTATGTAGAGATAACCACTTGAGGGAAAAGGTGTAGGAACATGAAGAAATCGTGGTGATGAAAAGCGGTTGAAAGTGAGAGAATCAACCCAGCACTAGCACCGAACTCGTAGTCAACAAGGAGTGTAATAATCATTGGAGCAATTATAATTGGTATGTAGCTAATACCGTATGTTTTATAAACTATAGTATTTAAGGCTGCTCCACCAAGCAGGGTTGTGTAGAAAAGTAATCTATACCTGATATCAAAGTTGATGACATTAGAGTTCCGGATGAAATGTTCAATAATGCCATACCATATTATGAATATCAAAATAAACTCATTTGCAAGGTCAAGGACTCCGAGGTCGTAGAGGTTATTTGCAACGCTTATGATAAGTGCTATAATAACTCCATCGTACATGAAAGATTCACTTAACATTACTTCTGACTTATGAGCTCGTTGTTCCATTCTTCTCGTTCTCTCCTCGCATGAACACTATTTTTGATGCTCTGATATTTACCTGCTTGTTTTCTGCTTTTCCATTCTTTCAAAGTTATCATATGCTCTTATGATTTTCTTAACGAGAGGATGTCTTACTACGTCGGCATCGGTTAAGTAAACAAACGCGATTCCTTCTATATCTTTGAGTATCTCTTGCGCTACTACAAGTCCCGACCTTTCTTCGATATCTATTTGCGTAATATCGCCGGTAACTATAACTTTTGAACCAAACCCCATACGTGTCAGGAACATTTTCATTTGCTCGTATGTTGTATTCTGTGCTTCATCCAGTATAATAAAAGCGTTATTCAGGGTTCGCCCACGCATATACGCCAGAGGTGCTATTTCTATTACGTTTTTCTCCCTGAGAGAGATAAATTTTTCGATGCCAAGCATATCTATAAGTGCATCGTACAAAGGTCTGAGATAAGGATCTACCTTCTCTGTCAAGTCACCTGGCAGAAATCCAAGTTTTTCTCCAGCTTCAACCGCGGGCCTTGTGAGAACAATTCTTTGCACTTTTCCTGATTTTAGATAATCTACAGCCACAGCCGATGCAAGATACGTCTTACCTGTTCCCGCGGGACCTATCGCAAAGACTATATCGTTTTCCTCTATGGCTTCTAAATATCTTTTCTGACCTTCTGTCTTGGCTTTTACCTTTCCGACAGATTTTTTGTATACTTCCCTTGGATTTTCTATCTTTTCGTTTTCTTCAACTATGTATTCAAATTCTGTCCAGTCAAGCAAGTGTCCATCGCGTGTTATATTGATAACTTCCCTTAAAACTTTTTCGACAATATCGAGGGACCTTTCATCCTCTCCTTTTACCCTGATTTCGTTGTCTACAACAGAGATTTCTACATTGTATCTCCTTCTCAGATACCGCGCCTTGTTATCGTATTGTCCAAGCACTTCTATCATAGCCACATCATCAGGCACAACAATTCTCCTTACCGACACACCTTCACCTCGCAAATTGTTTGTATTTTTGGTTTCCACGTGTATAATTATATCAGAAAAGATGAAAGATTTCTGTTAAAATATGACGTTTTATTTTTTCCGATGTGTATCGTGAAGGTTCAATTTAGATTTAACAACCATAATGAGGGTAATAATTGTTTGAAAGGGAGGATAAACTATGGCTATTGTAAGCGCATCTATACTTGCAGCCAACTTGGCATACCTAAGTGAAGAGGTTAAAAGAGTGGAGGAGATGATAGACGAAATACATCTTGACGTTATGGATGGGCACTTTGTTCCGAATTTAACTTTTGGATTTCCAATGATAGAGGCTCTTAGAACATTCACCAATTTGCCAATTGATGCACACCTTATGGTTACTAATCCGACAGAACTTATCAAAGGTTTCGTTGAAAGAGGAGCTACAAGAATCACAGTCCATCAAGAGGTATGTTATCATCTCCACAGAACGGTCGAGTATATAAAGTCTTTGGGTGTGGAAGCGTTCGTTGCTATCAATCCGGCAACGCCGTTGTTCACATTAGATGAAATTTTACCATACGTGGATGGTATATTGGTGATGACAGTCAATCCAGGCTTTTCTGGGCAAAAGTTTATTCCAACGATGCTGGATAAAATAAAAAGGCTTAATAACATTAGAAAGGGAAGAGAACTAAACTTCAAAATTGCGGTTGATGGAGGAGTTGGAAATGAAAACGCCGTAGAACTTGTTAAAGCAGGCGTTGATATTTTGGTGATGGGATACGGTGTGTTCAGAAATCCGAGGCTCCCAGAGTTGAGACACGAAATTTTGAATGCATCTGACCAGTGAAAATATATCTGTGATACCGGTTGTTTGAGGTGGTTGATTTATAACTATTTGCGTTGCTTCACCTTATTCTTTTGAAGGTTCCGTGATAAAATTTGAAGAATTGTTCAAATGGTGCCTGGAAAACGGGTTTGACCAGGTAGTGCTTTCTGATACTACATTCTGTGGTGTCGTTAAATTTTTGGAAACGGCTAAGGCTTACAAATTGAAAGGTATCGTAGGACTTAGAGTTGGTACGGAGACTTACATTGCCAAAGATACAAACGATTTAAAAAAGATGTTTAGCATATACAATAACTACGGAAAGACTCCAAAGCTTGTGGAACTTCTCAAGCACAACTTCGAGTCCATCTCTCAGCCACCGATTTACTATCTGCCTGGTCAAGAAGATTACTTTAAGGCATTGGTAGAATATTTTGGAAAAGCTCCTGAAAAAGTCTCTTCGGTAGCGGATTTCAAATGTTTTGAACTGAACGTCAAAGGCGAATTCTTATACGATTTGAAAAGTACTCAAACGCTGTATTATAATGACTCAAAAGATGTATTCCTCGAACTTTTGGAAAATGAGAAAGAATATTACAACAGACTCAGACACGAAATTGAATTAGTCAAGAAATTTGGATTTGAGGGGTATTTTTACACAATTAAACGCATAGTGGATTTAGCAAAGGAAAATGACATAGAGGTGGGGCCCGGAAGGGGAAGTGCTGTTGGTAGTTTACTCGCTTACAGACTTGGAATTACGAAGATAAACCCTATGAAATTCGGGTTGTTATTTGAAAGGTTTTTGAACGAGGGCAGGAGAGATTATCCAGATATTGATTTAGACGTTGAAGATGTGCAACGCCAAAGACTGATAAGTATTCTAAGAGAGAAATTTGCAAATGTCTTCAATATAAGTGCATTCGCAACAATGCCAGAAAAGATATTAAATGAGTATGGAGCTTTATCAGATTACCTGTCCGGTATCCCCGTTCAAAAAACAACACATGCAGCGGGCGTTATAATCTCAACGACCCCAATGGACCTTCCACTCACTCCCGGCACGGAAACGGTAGAGTGGGACATGAAGGATTTAGAAAAGCTTGGATATGTTAAGTTCGATATCCTTGGTTTAAAGACGCTGACCATCCTAAAGCACTTAAAAGAAGAAGCAAAACAATTGTGGAATTTTTCTGTTGTTTCTAAGAATAGTGATTTGAATGATTTATACGAAATGCTCCCCGAATTTGAGAGAACCAACGAAGGTAAAAAGACGTACAAGTATATATCTGTTGGTTTTACGGATAACGTTTTCCAGCTTGACAGTTTTATAGCCAAGCAAGTTGTTCGAGACTTAAAACCCACAAAGTTTGAAGAACTCGTTTTAGCAATTTCACTCAACAGACCAGGACCTATTAAAGCTGGTGTAACCAGGGAAATAAAGGAACTTAAATTCAAAAAAGAGCTAAAATTCAAAGTTCCGCAATTAAATGACACTTACGGCTTCCCAATTTACCAAGAGCAGGTAATGAAAATTGCTATGGACTTAGCAGGGTTGACAAGTGTTCAGGCAGACGAACTAAGAAAGGCGATAGCAAAAAAGGATGTAAGCAAGGTCAAAGAAATATATGAAATGCTCACGAAGAAACTTGTAGAAATTTACGGCAGCGAAGGTAAAGAACTTGCAAGAATTATACTTAGTTTGGGAGAGTACGCGTTTAACAAGTCCCACGCAGTAGCGTATGCGCACATTACATACCTTATGGCATATTTCAAAGTCAATTATCCAAAGCTCTTTTACGACGTCTATCTAAAGTACGACACAACGATTCTACCTACAGCTGTTTACAATTTACAGGCGCTCGGTTTCACGATACACCCACCTAAGGTGTATATTGGGTCTTCACCTGTTCAAAGTGGCAGAAAGGCAGAAGAAAAGACGTATATAATGCCACTCTATGTTGTCCCTGGAATTTCTCCAGAAAAGGCAGAAATTCTGCAAACTCAAGCATTCGATTCATTTGAAGAGTTTGTAGGGAAATCTGGATTTTCACTTTCCACAATAGAAGCACTAATAAAGATAGGAACATTCGATGATATATTTGGAAACAGAAGAAAAGCTATCCAAAAGTTACGCTCTTTAAAAAGTGGTATTAACCCAGAGGTTGTTAAAATCGGTAGCAAACTTTTCGGAAAGGTGATACAAAAGGAAGAGGTAAAGGTTGAAGATGATTGGGAACGGACTCAGATGGAGTACGATATTTTGAAGATAGCGTTGACTCCTCCAACAAAGGTTGAAAATCTGTTAGCCCCGTACTCACTTGCATATTCCTTGGAACTACCATTCGGTATACATGTAGCGGTAAAGGCAGGCTTTGGAACAGATGGAAAGAGTGTTTTTAAGGCTCATATTCCAGACGGTGATTATACACTAATATATCCAAACACATACGAATTAGGAAAGCTAAAAATAGATTATGTACTTGATGAGGAACCTTTGAAAAGTGAGATATCCAAGACAACAGTCGGAAATGGATATGAAAGAATCGTTTTACCAAATGGTGAAGTAATACAGAATGTAAGACCTCTCAAAAATTCTTTTAAGACGTTATTTGTTAAAAATTAATAGAGGTGGTGAGTCTGAATGAGCACCAACGAATATGGTAGTGTGCATGAGTTCATAAAACTCAAAGAGGCGATGTTTTACGAACAAATTGGAAATAACATGGTTAAATGCGGCTTGTGTCCACATAATTGTGTGATAAAAGAAAACAGTGTCGGAGTTTGCAAAGTTAGAAAAAACGTAAACGGTAAGCTTTATTCCCTAAACTACGGTGAAGTCAGTTCGATATCACTTGACCCCATAGAGAAAAAACCTCTTTTCCATTTCTACCCGGGAGGTTCAATAATATCCGTAGGCACTTGGGGTTGCAACTTTCGATGTCAGTTTTGTCAAAATTGGGAGATCTCCCAACAAAGACCGTCGTACGTTAAAAAGATAACTCCTGAGGATTTAGTCGATATAGCAACAGAATACATACACGAAGGAAACATAGGTATCGCTTACACATACAGTGAACCGATAGTATGGTATGAGTTTGTGTATGAAGCAGCCAAATTGGCAAAAGCTAAAAATCTCAAGAACGTGTTAGTTACAAATGGTTACATCAACGACCAGCCACTTGAGGAATTGATACCTTTCATCGATGCAATGAACATAGACCTTAAAGCCTTTAACAACGAATTTTATCAAAAAGTTTGTGGTGGAAGGTATGAGGATGTACTGAGGACTATAGAAAAGGTTCATAACGCAGGTGTTCATGTGGAGGTTACTACACTTATAGTTACGGGAGGGAACGACAATTTCGATGAACTTGAAGAAGAATTCCGGGCATTGGCAAGGATATCCAGCGATATTCCTCTCCATCTGTCTCGTTACCATCCTGCATATAGATACGATGAACCTCCAACGAGAGTGGAATTCCTGATAGAAGCTTACAAACTTGCCAAAAAATATCTTAATTACGTATACCTGGGGAATGTCTGGGATGAGCGATACGAAAGTACATATTGTCCAAAGTGTGGAAGTCTTGTTATAATAAGAAGAGGCTATGATGTGAGAATCATAAATCTGGATGAAGAAGGGCGGTGTAAGGTGTGCAACAACCAGATCCTAAAGAAATCATGATACTCAACAGAATTGTTGTGTTTTCAGTTATTGTTTTTTTCTTAATTATCGCAGCTATCTATTTGCTTTTTATTTCTGGAAAAACAGGTCAGTATTCAGACTTTGAAGATTACATATTTGGAACTTATGTTCGCATCAGAATTTCTTCGAAGGTCAATCCTTCGACCATTTCCAAAGCGATATTTGCCGAAATGAAACGATTAGAAAAGAAATTTGATCCATACGTCGAGTCATCTATTATATACAAGCTGAACCACTCAGAAGATTGGGTTGAAGTTGATGACGAAACATTATCGGTGATAGATTTGGCACTTAAGATTGCGCGTGATACGGAAGGTGCGTTTGACCCTGCATTAGGACGTCTTATCCAGCTATGGGGATTTAGCAAGTTTACAGAAAGAGAGGCAACGGGAACATTCACAGTTCCAAGCGCCAGTGAGATAGCAGAGGCAGCTTCAAAGTCTGGTTATCAAAAGATAGCAATTGATTATGTTAACAAGAAAATTAAAACAAACGGTGCATGGATAGACCTTGGCGGTATATTAAAAGGATACGCATTGAAACGTGCTTACCAAATAGCTAAGGAATTCGATAAATCTTGCCATGGGTTTGTGGAAACGGGTGGGCAGATAATGATTCTTGGTCCAAAATACAACAAAACAAATTGGGTTATAGGTGTCAGAGACCCACGTGGACAGCCAGGAGAAAATATAACGATGGTCTACCTGAGTGAAGGCTCCATAGCCACAAGTGGTGATTACGAGAGGTTCTTTATCGTCGATAACGTGAGGTACCACCATATACTGGACCCAAAAACGGGTTATCCTGCAAATAAAGCAATCAGTGCAACTGTGATATCTAATGACCCTGTTATTGCTGATGCGCTTTCAACAGCTGCATTTGTCCTTGGAGAAGATAGGTGGTTATTTACGCGAACCGTTTTCCCAAAATACGGTGCAGAGGTTCTTTTAGTTACACCCAAAAAGCGGTTGCTCAGAACTGATAACTTCAAGATATACGAGATGCCGGACAGATAATACTGCTTAAAAATCACAAAAAGGAGGATAACAGCATGAAAAAGCTGAAAAGTTTTGGTGGAAGAAACCTTGGTGGTGGCGGAGGTACACCAGGAATTCCAAAGAACTTTGCGGAACTTCAGAGGCTACAGATGAAGATGGAGGAAGAACTTAAAAACTTGGAAGAGTCATTCGCACAAGAACAGGTAGAGGTCGAAGTCGGTGGTGGTGCACTCAAAATTGTGGCAACGTGTGATAGGCAAATACGGGACATCGTATACGATAAGGATTTGTTAGATGATTTGGAAATGTTCAACGATATGCTCAAAACGGCTATGAGCGAAGTATGGCAAAAAGTCGAAAGTATAAGAGAAGAAAAAACAAACGAGATAATTGCGAAATACAATCCACTGGCTTAATCTCATCTATCGGAGGAGTAGTATGTTCAGATTTCTCGATAAAATAGCTTCACGAAGGCAGCTATACATGTATATCATACTGGTAGATTCCATAATCTTACTTGCATTTTACATTGCTCAAACGTTTTTTGGAATTGGTGAGAGTGCTTATCTTTTGTTCGGTGCACAATATGGTCCATTAGTTGACCAAGGTGAGTGGTGGAGAATCGTAACAGCAATGTTCATGCATGGCGGCTTTTTGCACTTAGCGTTCAATATGTATGCTCTTTACATACTCGGTAGCTATGCGGAGGGGATTTACGGTACATACCGTTTCCTCTCCTATTTTATTTTAACCGGTATATCGGGTAATATAGCTACACACTTTTTCTACCATGATTCAATGTCTGTAGGTGCAAGCGGTGCTATCTTTGGATTAGTCGGGGTTCTCTTTGCATCTGGTTTTAGAAAAGATACACCTTTCTTTTTGAAACCGATAACGGGGAGTGCTCTGCTACCGATGATAATATTGAATGTCGCACTTGGATTTATCCCAGGTTCCGGTATAAACAACGCGGCACATATAGGTGGGTTACTCTCAGGTATGCTCCTTGGATACACGCTTCCTGTTTATTCATCTTATCGTTCTGAGAGATTTTGGAAAGCAATAGCAATTTTGCTTTTGATGCTCGTTGGAGTAAGTTTTGTAATGTTGATATACTCTAATGTGTTATTAATTCTATGATGTCTCATTAACTCATTTGACGGGGCTCCACTTCACATTTCCAAAAGGTGGAAGTAGAGCTGGAGTTTGAAGGAGAAGAAAATATCTACATTGAGTTCGATTATCATGAGTAATAAGGTTTCGGGCACATAGTTTGTATATGGCGTGAAGAACGCTAAAAGGAAAGAGGTGGTCTGGTATGATCCAAAGATTTTTGATTTCTCGAAAAGCATCGAGATTCTTGTTAATCTTGTTAATTATGTTAGTTATGCTGGTCGTATTCTCAGCCAATCTATTTGCTGATGTGCTTGTCTTATTCAATTCATATGGTTGGTTGGTCAAAGATGTCGCAGATGGTTTCGTTATCCCAGAGAACTGGCAGGTTTTACACACATCGGCATTGAAATGGTACGTTGAATCGAAGGTAACCCAAACAAAATACGAACTGCCTACAACATTACCGCTTGGAACTTACAAGATGCTGGAAAATTATCTTATTTCTGAGACAGGAGATATGTTCACAAATACCGCTTTTGGACTTGCAAGGGTGCTTGAAAAAGGAAAAACTGAAAATGTTCTAAGGCTTAGTGAAAAGTCGGATGTGCTTTTCAGAATTCCGGGTTCATACAGGATATACTACAGTTTAAAAGAAGACACACTTGAACAGTTTTTTGAGCTCAGAGCACCTATCGAAAAGGCGTTTGTAATTCTGTCAACAGCTCCAGAGGAAACCGGAGCAACGACTTTTAGCAAAATGTCCCTAGCTCAGTCAGCAGAAGCGGTCGAAACAACTTCAGCTGGGAGAAAGATTTTCATCTTGGGAAACATGGAAGGTTTGGATAAGGGTGTTAATTTCAAAAATAAGACCACCAAAGTAATTAGAAAGGATGTCAACAGAATATATTTAGCTTACAATTATAGCTACGACTGGCAACCTGCTGATTACGTTGTTGAGCTGAAAACAGGCGAAGAACTCCCCGCTGGAGAGTTGTATGTTTACAGTAATATCCTTGGCTATATTGTTCCCATTGGAGTTGCACAAATGCCCGATTTGAACAAAGAAGGAAGTGTCTTTATTTCAAAGAGCTGGCAGGTTTTTCATTCTTGGACACTCAGTAAGTCGGCAAAAGTCGGTGGAAGGGTTTATATAACCGGAGACTTAAATTTAAAAGGGTATGGACTCGCAAAGGTCGTTATACAAGCAAAAGGTATTTCAAACCTCTCTGTCTCGGCAGGAATTATTATCAAACAGTCTGCAGATTACGCCGAGGTCGAGCTAAATGTGTCCGGTGTGGCGAAGATTTCTATATCCTTTAGTTATCTAATAGATTGAGCTTACAGGAGGTATATCGTGGTACGTTTGAATAATGAAATTCTTAGATTTCTTTCTGAACATTTAAACACCGTCTCTAAGCCTGCACGATACATTGGTGGAGAATACAACGCTGTGGTTAAAGAAATTAAAAAGGACACTCTCCGTGTCGCTTTAGCTTTTCCGGATGTCTACGAAGTTGGAATGTCACACTATGGACTTGAAATACTATATTGGCTTGCGAACGAACTGGACTTTGTTTACGCAGAACGGACATTCCTACCGTGGACCGATATGATTGAAAAAATGGAAGCCTACGACATCCCACTCTTTACACTTGAAACCAAAACTCCCATTTATGAAATGGACGTGCTTGGAATTTCTCTTGAATACGAATTATCTTACACAAATGTGCTCAAGTTATTAGAGCTTTCGCGTATTCCTATTCGTTGCTACGATAGAAGGGATAATGACCCAATAGTTGTTGGTGGCGGACCCGTAGCGTTTAACTGTGAACCAATTGCTGAAGCATTCGATGCTATCTACTTAGGTGATGGAGAAGTGCATTTTAAAGATTTTTTGAGAGTAGTAAAAGAAACAAAAGGACTCGACAGAGAATCGCGCCTAAAAGAACTTGCAAAGATTGAAGGAATTTACGTTCCTATCTTTTATTCATACACTGGTCGAAAGGTTATACCAAAATACGATTTTGTGCCAGCGAAAGTCAAGAGGAACATACTGAAGGACTTGGATACTGCAAAACATTTTGAAAGAAAAATAGTTCCGCATGTTGAGAGTGTTCATGATAGGGTTGTTGTAGAAATCAGCAGAGGTTGCACTCGTGGATGTAGGTTTTGTCATGCTGGATATGTGTATAGACCTGTGAGGGAAAGAAGCGCCAATGCAGTCGTTGAGATTGCAAAAAAGCTAATAGAAAGTACAGGGTATGACGAAATTTCACTATTATCACTTTCTGCGTTGGACCACTCTCAGATTAACGAATTAGTCGACGAATTTCTTCCGTACGTAAAAGATAAGAAAATATCACTCTCGATACCATCGACTCGTGTTGATGCTTTCAATATACAATTGGCTGAGAAAATTTCCGCAATTCGGAAAACGGGTCTAACTTTTGCGCCGGAAGCTGGAAGTCAGAGGATGAGAGATGCGATAAACAAGCAAATCTCATACGAAGAAATATTAAAAACCGCTCAAGCAGCTAAGAAAGCAGGTTGGAGGAGGATAAAACTGTACTTTATGGTTGGTTTTCCAGATGAAACTGAAGAAGATATAAGAGAAATAGGTGAACTTGTAAAGGCTATCAAGAAAGTCGGGTTCATGGACATAACGGCATCGATAAACCTACTTATTCCAAAACCACACACGGCATTCCAGTTTGCAAAACTCCAACCGCCAGAATATATGGACATCGTGAAGGACATATTGAATCCATACAAAAAATTCGGAAAATTGGACATTAACGACGGAAAAAAGAGTTTCGTTGAGGGTATACTCTCTCGTGGTGATAGATTACTCTTCCCAGTCATTGAAAAGGCATATAAAATTGGGTACTATGATGAATGGGGTGAATATTTCTCGTACGAAAAATGGTCAAAACTTTTTCAAGAAATAGATATATCGCGCTATACGGGACCTTATGCATTAGAAGATTTTCCTTGGGACCATCTTGATAGTGGAGTTGATAAAAACTTCCTTTGGAGTGAGTATCAGAAATACTTCTCAGGTGAGACTACCATAGATTGTCGTGAGCGTTGCACGTTGTGCAGAGTCTGCATTGATTACAAAGTAAGTAATACACTGAAAAGGAGGTAAGACGATGAGTGAGAATAAAAATTTTAAAAGATTACATCCCAAGGTCTTTAAAGTGCCTATAGATAGAATAAGGATGGGATATTATTCGGATAAATACTTCACTAGATACGTTGAGGTTTTGAAAAAAGACAACAGACATCCGAGAGTGTATTACCAATTCTTTCCACGTGACAACGCGATAGTTTGTGGAGTTGACGAAGCGTTGGCTATCCTTAGGTATTGTACTGGTTATTACAAGGATGAAGAAAAAGCAAAAGAACTTTACAACGAAATACTCAGCCTGGACAAAGCGATGCAAAGCTTGGCTGTTGAAGGGAATGTGGAAGAGATTGTTGAACTTACAAGAAAGAAATGGGACATCAGACTGAAATTGAACGACCTTTGGGTTGATAAGTGGGATGAGATAGAAGTCCGAGCAGTTTACGATGGGGAATTTGTTCCTGAAGGTGAGCCACTGATGACTATTGAGGGTGACCCTATCTACTTTGGTTACCTAGAAACTGTCTTACTCGGAGTTATAGCCCGCGCAACGAGCACAGCAACTGCTGTTAAAAAAGTTGTTGAAGCAGCAAACGGTAAGCCCATACTTTTCTTTAGTGCTCGTTTTGACCATTATTGGGTACAAGCAACGGATGGATACGCGGCGCTGAAGGCAGGTGCGTTTGGTGTATCAACCGATGCGAATGCGGATTACTGGGGTGTCGAATCCATGGGAACTATACCGCACGCATTAATTGCAGCATACGATGGTAGTACTGAAGATGCGGCTATTGCGTTTGACAAATACATGCCCGAAAATGTGAACAGGATAGTTCTTGTAGACTGGGACAACGATGTTATCGGGACGACGTTCAAGGTTGTTAAAAAACATTACGAACACGTGATGGGGAAACCATTTATCCTTGGAGAAACGGATCCATCACCGATAATAGGACCGGGCAAGAACAAAATCTGGGGAGTTAGATTTGACACATCGGGTAACCTAAGAGACAAATCCGTTACCCCAATTGGTCCTCAATCGTTTGGTGTGTGCCCTGAGCTTGTTTGGAAAGCAAGAAATGAATTCGATAGGGTTGGGTTAAAGGATTTGAAGATAGTTGTTTCGGGCGGGTTCGACGAGGAAAAAATAAAACTCTTTGAGTCATTAGGAGTTCCTGTGGATGTCTATGGGGTTGGTTCGAAACTTTTGAAGAAGAAAATAGATATAACCGCAGACATCGTGGAAGTTAACGGAAGACCGTGTGCGAAGGTGGGACGATACAAAAAAGACGCTTCACACTTAAAAATCGTTCCTAAACGTTACTGGGAAGAATAAAGGTGTTTTGAAAAACTTGCAATTGCAAAATAAAATAGATTTTGAAGAGGAGATTAAATCTGTTTTGGAGATGGTATAAGTCATGTGGAAAATAATCAAAAGTACAATAGGAGAAATGGAAGCGAAACTTGTCGAGAAGTTTTTAGAGGCATATGGTATTCCGGTAATTGTCCAAAAAACAGATGTTTTCGTGCATCCAATTTTTGGAAGTAGTGCTCAATGCGAGGTATTAGTGCCTGAGGAGTACTACGAAGAAGCTTGTAATCTACTTCAAAAGGAGGGAACCAAGGTGAAATACACACCACTTTATGAAGACCACATAAAGTTAGGAGCAAAGATGATAGAATTTGCAGGCTATTACATGCCGTTGCAATACGAGGGAATCGTTGCTGAGGTAAACATGGTAAGAAAAGAAGTTGGGATGTTTGATGTGTCTCACATGGGAGAATTTTTGTGTGAAGGACCAGATGCTATAAACTTTGCAAATTACGTAGTGACTAACGATTTTGGTTCGATTGGATTTGGAGATGTCATCTATACGGCAATGTGTAATGAAAAGGGTGGATTCGTAGATGATTTACTTGTGTACAAAATTGCACCTGAGAAGGTAATGTTTGTAGTAAACGCAGCAAATATAACGAAAGATTTCAATCACTTGTCAAACCTGGCACAGAAATTCAACATCACCCTTAAGGATATATCGGACGAGACAGGTTTGATTGCCGTCCAGGGCCCAAAAGCTCAAGAAAAGCTCCAGCCACATACAAATCTGAATCTCGAAGATATAGGATTTTACTCCTTCGCAGAAGGTGAAATATTTGGAGTGAAAGGTATTATCTCACGAACTGGCTACACAGGCGAAGATGGTTTTGAACTCTACCTGCCTGCCAACGAAACACCTTTTGTTTGGCGTAAGTTACTTGAGATTGGCATAAAACCAGCGGGTTTGGGTGCTAGGGATGTTCTTAGACTTGAAGCAGGACTTTTGTTGTATGGGAACGATATGGATGACACGGTAACTCCACTTGAGGCGGGCATTTCATGGGCAGTGAAGTTTGAAAAAGGTGATTTCCACGGCAAGGAAGCACTGCTAAAACAAAAAGAAGAAGGGCTAAAAAGAAGACTCAGAGGGTTGACATTTGAATCAAAGCTTGTCCCAAGACATGGAATGGAAGTCTATAAAGATGGGCAAAAGATAGGTTACATAACAAGTGGAACGTTCTCCCCAACGTTGAATAGGCCTATAGCCTTTGCTCTAGTAGATGCGAATATCAAACTTGGGGATATTGTTCAAGTGTTGATAAGAGACAAATACGTAGACGGAACGGTTATTAAGACTCCATTCTACCGTGGTAGTGTGAGGTCACGAAAGTGAATAATTTGAAATCAGGTAAGAACTCAGAAGGGAGTGAGTTACGTGCACAGGTATATACCGCACACTGAGGAAGAAATCAAACGAATGCTCCAAGAGATAGGTGTTAACAGTATCGAGGATTTATTCGTTGATGTGCCCAAGACAATAGATGGTTACAACATACCCGAAGGTAAGGACGAATTTACAGTACGGAAGATAGTGGAAGGGCTTGCCAAAGAAAATGTATCGTTTGACCCTGAGAATGTGTTCCTAGGTGCAGGTGTGTACTACCACTACATTCCTACGGTTGTTAAACACTTGGCTTCAAATCCAAACTTTGTTACCGCCTACACTCCTTATCAGGCAGAAGTCTCGCAAGGCACCCTCCAAATGTTATTTGAATACCAGACGATGATGTGTGAATTAACCGGTATGGAAGTGGCAAATTCTTCCATGTACGATGGTGCAAGTGCCTTTGCAGAAAGCTTGTTAATGGCAACGAGGATAACTGGAAAAACCAAAATGCTTGTTGCACAGTCGATAAATCCAGAATACAGAACGGTTGCTAAAACTTACACAAAACCTCAGGGGATTGAGATTCTGGAAGTTAAATACGATGAAACTGGAAAAGTAGATATGACCAACTTGAAGAGTTTGCTTTCCGAGGATGTTGCAGCAGTAGCAGTTGCTTATCCAAACTTCTTTGGAATTATCGAAGATTTAAAGGCTATCAGAGAACTTGTGCCTCAGAACGTTGTATTTATAGTCGTGGCAGAACCGGTATCCTTAGCGTTGCTGGAAGCCCCAGGAAAGTTCGGAGCTGATATCGTTGTTGGTGAAGGGCAAGCACTTGGTGTTACTCCAAACCTTGGAGGACCTGGTATAGGCTTTTTCGCAACACTTGAAAAGCACGTACGGAAGATGCCTGGAAGGCTCATTGGAGAAACAAAAGATATAGAGGGTAAGAAAGGGTATGTAATGATACTTCAAACAAGAGAACAACATATCAGAAGAGAAAAAGCCACATCAAACATCTGTTCTAACCAAGCTTATATAGCCTTGATTAATGCAATTTATCTTTCCACGATGGGACCACAGGGATTAAAAGAAGTTGCTTGGAGGTCTTATAACAACGCACATGTTCTTGCCAAGATGCTCGAAGAAAAAGGGTTCCAGAGGGTTTTCAAAGGTGAATTCTTTAACGAATTTGTGATAAAGGTTCCGGAGAATTATAGGGAAAAGTGGCATGCTATGGTTAGGGAAGGTATCCTTGGTCCGATACCAATAGATAGGGTATACAAATCACTTGGACCGAGTGCACTTGTGTGTGCGACGGAAGTTAACACCAAGACATCTATGATGAAACTTGTTGAGGTGATGTCAAAATGACAATCTTTGAAAAATCCGTTCCAGGGAGAAAAGGTTACGAATTACCTGTTTACGATATCGAAGAAGTTAAATGTGAAATCCCAGAACACTTACTAAGGAAAGAACCTCCAATGCTTCCTGAAGTATCCGAAGTCGATGTTGTAAGGCATTACACAGACCTTGCACTTAAGAATTATTCCGTTGATAGAGGTTTCTATCCTCTCGGTTCTTGCACAATGAAGTACAATCCAAAGATTAATGAAGACATGGCAGCACTTTTTGCAAACTTCCATCCATTCCAACCAAGGGAAACAATTACCGGTGCAATAAAACTCATGGGACATTTAAAAGAACTGCTTTGTGAGATAACAGGGACTGATGATATGACACTCCAACCAGCAGCGGGCGCACATGGAGAACTAACTGGACTCTTGGTTGCGAGGGCTTATTTCGAAGATAAAGGTGAACTTGAAAAGAGAAGAAAAGTACTCGTTCCAGATAGTGCACACGGAACGAACCCTGCATCCGCTGCGATGGCAGGATTCGAGGTTATCGAATTAAAATCTGGCGAAGATGGATGCGTAAATCTTGATGAGTTAAAAGCACACTTGGATGATAGCGTTGCTGTAATAATGCTTACGAACCCAAACACATTGGGCCTTTTTGAAAAAGACATACTTGAAATAGCCAAGATGGCACACGAAGTTGGTGCACTACTTTATTACGATGGAGCGAACCTGAATGCAATAATGGGTAGAACCCGTCCCGGGGATATGGGATTTGATATTGTTCATTTAAATCTCCACAAAACGTTCAGCACACCACATGGTATGGGTGGACCCGGAAGTGGTCCGATAGGTGTTAAAAAACATTTGGCCCCCTATTTACCTGTGCCTGTTGTAAGAAAGACGGAAAATGGATATGATTTGGACTACAATTTACCGAAATCCATAGGAATGGTGCGTAGCTTCTACGGTAATTTCTTAGTGATGGTTAAGGCGTATACGTATATCCTAACCATGGGGAATAAAGGACTTAAACAGGTAAGTGATATGGCTGTTCTTAACGCAAATTATTTGAGAAAGAAGCTCTCAAGGCTTTACAAAGTTGCATACAACAGAATTTGTATGCATGAATTTGTAATCGACAACGAAGAATTCTCAAGGAAAACAGGTGTGAAGACCTTAGATATTGCAAAGAGAATACTTGATTACGGAATGCACGCTCCTACTATTTACTTCCCACTTATTGTTCACGAAGCGATGATGATAGAACCAACCGAAACCGAAAGCAAAATGACTCTCGACAGGTTTGTGGAAATCCTGGAAAAAATTTACGAAGAAGCTCACAACAACCCAGAGCTTGTTAAGAAGGCTCCATACACAACGCCTGTTAGAAGGTTAGATGATGTCTCAGCAACGAAATTCCCAATATTCAGATATACAAGAAAGTAAGTCAAACAGTAAAACACACAGAACGTGCAAATTGGGTGGTGTTATTCAAATGCATCCTACAGAATGTATAGCACCGTCAAAAACATTGGAAATTGATGCACTGGCAAAAAAACTCTTATCTGAAGGGAAAGACGTAATTAACTTTACCGTTGGAGAGCCAGATTTTCCAACACCGAAAAATATCGTTGATAAAGCTATTGAAGCTTTACAAAAAGGGTTTACAAAATACACAGACAGTAACGGTATACCTCAGCTACGGGAAGCGATATCGAAATACCTGAAAGAAAAGAAAGGCGTGTCGTATTCTCCCGATGAAATTGTTGTTAGCAATGGTGGTAAGCAGGCACTCTTCAACGCCTTTTCTGCTATACTTGAAGAAAATGATGAGGTCTTGATGTTTGCTCCATTATGGGTTAGTTACGTTCCGCAGGTGTTGCTAGCAAGAGGTAAACCTATGATTGTCAGAACAAGATTCGAAAACGGTTTTGTCCCTACAAAGGAAGAAATTATCTCGCACATAACGGAAAGGACCAAAGCCGTACTTGTGAATTCACCAAACAACCCAACGGGTGGTATATATGATAAAGAAACACTCGAACTTATCGCTACGATAGCCAATGAGAGAAACATATTTGTTGTTAGTGATGAAGTATATGATGATCTCGTTTACGAAGGAAAACACATTTCTATGTATGGGCTTGTGAAGGATGAACTACTTATATACGTCAACGCGTTCAGTAAATCCCATGCGATGACAGGTTGGCGTGTGGGGTACACGGCAACTAAGAACAAAGAGATAAAAAAGAGGATTTCCAAAATTCAGAGTCATGTCAGTTCGAATATAAATACTCCAGCACAATACGCGGCGATAGAGGCATGTAACACAGATAACGCTCCAATGATTGAGGAATTTAAAAAGCGAAGAGAGGTTATACTGAAATTTGCAAAAGATTACGGATTAAAATTTGTTGAACCAAAGGGTGCATTTTACCTTTTCTTCAAAGTCAATGGTAGCGATGAAGAATTCTGTAAGCAGCTACTTTCAGAAAAATTGGTTGCAACAGTTCCAGGTAGCGCGTTTGAGATGCCGGGGTTTGTGAGAATCAGTTTTGCTACATCAGTGGAAAAGATAGAAGAGGGTATGAGAAGATTGGGAGAATTTATTAAACAGCAAGAATAAAACAACATCAAGTAGCAAAGAACGTAAAGTAACAAAGCAAGACAGGATTAAAACGGGCTACGGTTAACGTAGCCCATTTTTTACTTTCTGTTCACATTTCTTAACCTGAGCCTAAGAATATTAATCTGTCAGTTTGTGCAAAAACCTGGGTTTTATGGTATAATACAAATGAAAAGAAGAACTAATCAGAAGGAGCTGGTAGAGTGCAAAAGGTCGTCAGATTGAAGAAAGAAAAAACCCTTTCTCAATACGAACTGATAAAACTTGCCAACTTGGGTGATGAAAAAGCAAAGTCGGAACTGGAAGAAAGGTTGAAAGACACGGTGAAGAAGGATGAGAAAAAGAAAAATTCAAAGTAAGACAACAAAGCTAACCTGTGAAAAATTTAGTGCGAAAGTACAAGACAGTGTACTGTTTGAAAACGTGAATGTATCTCTCAACGTCGGTCAGCTTGCAGTTTTGTATGGTCCTAGGGGTTCAGGTAAGTCTGCGTTCCTCAGAAGCTTTGCTATGCTGAACCAAGAGGTTTATCCAAACATTGAGTACACAGGGAATGTATATTTTGATGACCGTAGCATTTTTAAAATGGATGAAAAAGAAGTTAGGCAGATAGTTACTTACTTGGATACAAACTTTCTCGAATCACTTGATTATCTCAATTTCAAAGAGCTCATAAGACTTGTTTTTGGTTCAAGTTATAAATTCAAAATAGAAGACCATGCTAGTGAGCTTGATAATTTTGGAGTGTTGAAAGCTCTTTATAAATTCGAAAAGACCCCCCTTTCTTCTTTGTATGTGCTGGAAAAAATCGGACTGCTTCTTTTTATTTCATCTCTTAGACAATCTTCAGTCCTTATACTCGATTGTTTGCTTGACCATCTTGATGACGAGCACGTAGAATCGGTTACAAGAATGCTTAAAGGACTTTCCGAATACAAGGTTATAATATTAGCAACAAGGACGCTGAAAAGGTTTATAGGTTTAGGTGATGTGCTAATTGTGATGAAAAGCGGACAGGTAAAGTTTTATGGTGATCCCAAAGAATACATATTGGGGGTATGAATTATGGAGGTTTTGGCGGTATGTCTCAACCCAGCTTTAGACCGTGAATTTGTAATTGACAATTTTAAAATCGACAAACTGAGTATTGTTCCGAATGAAAAAAATACGATGAGCCCCGGTGGAAAAGGAGTTAATGTTGCTGTTATCCTGTCTCATTACGGTGTTAGTTCTATCGCAACAGGTTTTCTCGGTGGTTACGCAGGGAATGTACTTCTTTCAGAACTCAGAAAAAAAAGCACACTTATAACCACAAGCTTTTTGAGAATAAACGATGAAACTCGAGAGAATATAGCTATCGCGGATACGATAAACCATACACTGACAGAGATAAACTCGGAAGGTCCAACTGTAAGTGAGGAAGACGTTAAAAAGTTTATAAAAAGATACGAAGTACTGGTGCAAAAGGTAAAGGTAGTTGTGATTTCAGGTAGCATTCCAAGAGGTGTTCCAAATAGCATCTACGGCGAGCTGACGAAGATAGCTAAGAAATACAATAAATTTGTTTTTTGGGAAGCGCGTGATGAGATCATAACCGATTCCATAAAAATTGCATTCCCAGATGTTCTGAAATATGACATGCGAAGGAGTGAAAAGGTACTTGGGAATATTTTGAGCACCGAGCAGGAATACATAAAGGCGGCGAAAGACTTTATTAAACAAGGAGCAAAACTGGTTATACTATCCTACAAAACGATACATGATTTTGTTGCGAATGAGGATGGTGTTTGGAAGTTCTCACCAAAGGTTCAGATAGACCACTCATATTTACTTGGTAGCGGAGACACATTTGTTGCTGCGATGGTGTATGCGCATCTTCAAAATAAGTGTCGTCTTGATATGGCAAGGTATGGTTACGCGGCAGCTGTTGCAAAGACGAGTTATTTGGGTAAAGAACCGCCGTCAGTAGGGCAAATAGAAGAATTCTTAGCCCATATCACAACTGAGAGGGTGGAGTAACATGCAAAATCTCAAGGTCAAGGATTTCATGACTTACGATTTGACTTTCGTTTTCGAAAATGACACCGTTGAAGAGGTTATAGAAATACTTAACAAAACGGGGCTATCAGGTGTTTGTGTTGTAGACATGGACTTGAAAGTTGTCGGATTTGTAAGCGAGGACGATATAATCAAGGCGTGTTTACCAAGCTACTTTAACTTGCTGCAGACAGCGGCATTCTTGCCAGACACGAATTTATTCATAGAAAATTTGAAGACGATAGCCAAGCATCCCATTGGTAAATACGCAACAAAGCCTGTATTCACAGTTAAACCTAATGACACTTTGCTTTCCGTAGCAGACATGATAATGAGGAAAGGTTATAAGATAATTCCTGTTGTTGATGCGAACAACGTGCTGCTTGGTTATGTTACAAGGGTTTCAATTTTACAACATGCTATTAATGCCGGAATACCTTATGAAGCCAGATAAAAGCAGTTAATTATGCAGGAGTGTGAAACGCTGATGAGAGTTTCTGTAATTACTCACGGTTGCAAGATTAATCAATACGAAAGTGAATTAATGATAGAAATGCTTGAAAATGCGGGTTATGTGGTACTTTATGGCGAAGACAGAGGAGCAGAGGTTTATATACTTAACAGTTGTGCTGTTACAAGTGAAGCAGAGAGAAAAGTTAGACAAACGGTAAGACATCTAAGAAAGCTTAATCCAGATGCTAAGATAATACTCACAGGTTGCTATGTTCAGGTCCCAAGAACGGTTGAAGAATACAAAAATTTGGGTGTTAACCTAGTACTAGGGAACCTTGAGAAAAAACGTATACTGAGCTTCATAAACGAAGTAGGGGGTTATTTCAACTCGCGTTACTGGGAAGAGGATGATATATCGTTCGAAATCGTTGAAAACTCCGTAATTGAGCGCTCCCGAGCCTTCGTAAAAGTAGAAGATGGTTGTAACAATGGATGTACGTACTGCGTTATACGTTCGCTGAGAGGAACAAAGATTAGGAGCAAACCGCTGGAAGTTGTCGTTAAGGAGATAGAAAAGCTTGTTAGCAAAAGACACAGGGAAATAGTGATAACAGGTTTAAACTTAGGAAAATACGGTGCAGATTTAGGTTTAAATCTTGCACAATTACTCAGAACGATTGCAAAGCTTGAAGGAGATTTCAGAATCAGGTTGAGCTCGATAAATCCTGAGGATTTGACAGATGAGTTGATAGAAATCATTGCTCAAGAAGAGAGAATCTGTAATCATTTGCATATCCCTGCTCAAAGCGGAAGCACAAGTGTATTGCGAAGGATGGGTAGAAACTATACGGCGGATTATTTCATCTCTCGAGTTGTCAAACTCAGAGAATTTGATCCGTTCTTCTCTATTACAACCGATATAATGGTTGGTTTTCCTGGAGAAACAGAAGAAGAATTCAAAGAAACTTTAGATTTTATTAAAACCGTAGAGTTCAGCAAAGTACATACCTTTAGATATTCACAAAGGCCAAATACACCTGCTGCACGTTTCGAAAACCAAATACCAGGAAATATCAAGAAAGAACGTGCAGAGATTCTTATAAAGCATGCAGATAATGTTGCATACGAATATAGAAAGAAGCTCGTAGGTAAGACGACTGTCGTGTTGGTCGAAGGTGTCCAGAATGGAATTGCTTATGGATATGATGAATACTACTTACTCCACGAAAGTAGTTGTGGTGTTACGGGAGAATTTTCAAAAGTAAAAATATGTTCCGTTACGAATGAAGGCGTGGTGTCGAAAGTTGTTCAAAAGCACGCATCAAATGAATGAAATTCTCGAAGGATTAACAAGGGGAATAGCTGTTTACGAAACTCTAAGGACTTACAACGGGAAACCGTTTGCGATTAATGAACACTACCGTAGACTCTGTAAGTCATTGGGATACTTAAGGATAGAACCACCTACTTATAAGGATTTTGAAAAGTTAATATATGACAATCTTTCGGAACGAATAAGAGTGGTATACATATACGATGGTAGATTAATCAGTTATGTCTTGCAGGAATCTACCGAGAATTTTGAGGTTGATTACGTTAAGGTCGATTTTACAACTGTTCGACGAGCGGATGCAAGTAGCATTCCTCCAGATTTGAAATCCATTGGAAGACCAGATATATACCTTGCAAGACTTACAAAAGGTGATAATTACGATGTGCTCTTACTTGGTAGTAAAGGTCAACTTTGTGAAGGAACATTCAGTAACGTCTTTTTGGTGAAGAACAACAAGATTGTAACGCCGTCATTAGATTCTGGTATTTTAGACGGAATTACACGTATGTACGTATTAAAGTTTTTGAAAGAGAACGGATATAGCGTTGAGGAAAGGTACGTTGAACCATACGAAATTTTCTATGCTGACGAAGTTTTCTTAACACACACAAGCAGAGGTATTGTCCCCGTTCATCAGGTTGGAACGTTAAAAACTCTTAGTACAAGCCTTTCTGAGAATCTTGCCAAACAATTTGAGGAGTATATAAAATGCTTACTTTGAAAAAGGCGTTTGAAGATTTAGCAAAGAGCAACGAATTTTTCAGGAAGTTGCTTATCATGGCTTTGTTGGATGATGAAACCACGCAGATACTTGGCAGTGCAGTTTCGAAGCACTGCACTTTCAAAAACTTTGATTCAGGGATAGTAACGATTGTGTGTGACGATATAATGTGGGTTAACGAACTGAGGAAGATGAAACGTCAGGTCAAAAAAAGGATAGAACAGCACTTAGGGTTGACGGTCTCAGATGTAAAGATTGAAATAGAACGCGTGGGTTAAAAAGAGTTTTTTAAGCCGGAGGTGGCAAGTGTGAATAATATGGTAAACAAAGAAGAAATGACAAATCAATACACAGCACAAAACATAAAGGTTTTAAAAGGTCTTGAGCCCGTTCGCGAGAGACCCGGCATGTACATCGGGTCCACAGGAAAGACGGGTTTACACCATCTTGTGTATGAAATTGTTGATAACAGTATAGACGAAGCCATCCAGGGTTACTGTGACAAGATAAGAGTTACAATAAAGGCTGATGGTTCTGTTGAAGTTGAAGACAACGGACGAGGAATACCTGTTGATATACATCCTGAAACAGGAACCAGTGCACTGGAAGTTGTGATGACTACACTCCATGCTGGTGGTAAATTCTCAAAAGAGAGCTACAAAGTAAGTGGAGGTTTACATGGCGTTGGTGCTTCTGTTGTGAACGCACTTTCAGAATGGATGGAAGTTGAAGTTCACAGAGATAGTAAAATCTACCGCCAACGCTACGCGCGAGGTCAAAAAGTAACGGAAGTAGAAGTTATTGGTGAAACTATGAAACGAGGAACAATAGTTCGATTCAAACCGGACAAAACTATATTCACGACCGTTGAATTTGATTCAGACACAATACTCACACGACTTAGGGATTTGGCATTCTTAAATCCAAATATCACTATTGAATTTATTGATGAGAGAAACAATATTCAGAGAACCCTCCATTACTCCGGAGGATTGAAAGAATTTGTATCCTATTTAAATAGAGGTGAAAAAACTCTTCATGAAGTGGTTTTTATAGAAGGTAGTGTCCAGGATGTCGAGGTCCAAGTAGCTTTCCAGTATACTGATGGTGACACTGAGGAAATTATCTCATTCGTAAACAACATAAAGACAGTCGACGGTGGAACACATGTGACAGGCTTTAAAACGGCATTTACAAGGGTTGTAAACGAACTTGGAAAGAAGAAAAATATGATAAAAGGTGAACCGTTTAGAGGCGAGGACCTGCGTGAAGGGATGACGGCAGTAATATCTGTTTTGATGATGGGAACACCGCAATTCGAAGGACAGACGAAATCGAAACTCGGTAACGAAGAGGTCCAAGAAGCCGTTGCAAAAGTTGTTAGAGACAAGTTAACAGATTACTTCGAAGTCAACGAGTCTGTGTTGAAGGTTATAATCCAAAAGGCACAGCAAACGCGTGAGGCAAGAGAGGCAGCAAAACGTGCAAGAGAAGCTGTAAAAAGGAAAAGTAGTCTTGGTGCATCGACATTACCAGGAAAGCTTGCAGACTGCATAACCAAAAACTTGGAAGAATCAGAACTTTTCATTGTTGAGGGTGACTCAGCAGGTGGAAGTGCTAAGCAGGCAAGGGATAGAAATTTCCAAGCAATCTTGCCATTGAGAGGAAAGATACTTAACGTTGAAAAAAGCAACGAACTAAAACTTCTTAAAAACGAACAGATTAGAGATATCATTACAGCTATTGGAACCGGAACTGGAGATAACTTCGACGAGTCGAAGTTGAGATATGGAAAGATAATAATAATGACCGATGCCGACGTTGATGGTGCACATATAAGAACACTACTTTTGGCGCTCTTTTACAGGTACATGAGACCATTACTTGAGAACGGAAGAATATACGTTGCAATGCCACCACTTTACAAACTAACTGTTAGTGGAGAGAAGCCTGTTTACCTGTATTCCGATGAGGAGCTGAAAGCCAAACTTGCGAGCATAAACGGAAAACGGTATGAAATTCAAAGATACAAAGGACTTGGTGAAATGAATCCAGAACAACTGTGGGAGACAACGATGAATCCAGAAACGAGAAAGATAATAAGAATAAGCATAGAAGATGCGGAAGAAGCAGACAATCTATTTGAAATCCTTATGGGTAAAGATACAGAAGAACGCAGAGGCTACATAATGAGACATGCAAGACAGCTGAGTTTAGTCGATTTGGATGTGTGATATGTTGCTCTGTGAAACCAAAAGAAGCGCACCCATTGTGCGCTTTTTTATTTAATTGTTTAAGGATACTCGAAGTTTATTATGGAATGGTAAGTTGAGTTTAAGTACGGAACGAGAAAAACTGAAGTAAACGAGGTGACAACGTAGTGACTTGTAAAAAGTTATTAGTAGCGACAATGTTTTTCTTTTTATTCATTGTATCCACAAGTTATTCCTATTTTGTCTCATTCAAATCCTCAGTTACAACTTCCGGCGGACCAGTTACTATGCTCGAGCTTGTTGAAGCTTCGCAGACAGATCTTCCAAAAGAAGTGCTTGAAAAGATAATCGTTGCGTATGTGCCTGCTAATAGTTCGCTTTCTTTAAATAAGCGTTACCTTGTCAATTTAATCAAAAAGCGTGTTGGTAACGTCGAAGCTCAAATAGATGATATCCCAATTGTAATTGAAGCTAAGCCACAAGAGAGCGCAAGTCAAAGTGTTTTCGGAGAGGTTTTAACTGTTGAAAATATGAGTTTAATAGTTTTAAATGAGCTTTCAAAACGATACCCTGAAGGGACGCAGTTCAGGTTGAAAAATCAAGTTGGACAAATCATCGACCATGATAATTATTCCATCTTTGTTCAAGTATCGAATAAGAGTTCTCCATACGTCAGAGTTACACTGAAGAAAGGAAGTAGAACGGTTGGATATGTTTCACTCATGTATGAAGCGATTCTTTTAAGGAAAGTTGCAGTTGCGAGTAGAAAGATAGAGAGGGGAGAGGTTATAGGGGCTACAGATGTGGTTTACAACGAAGTGAACGTACTGGCATTGAACAAAGTTCCTATTTTTGAAGAAGATTTGCCTTTGCTTGCAGATAAGGTCTTTACGAAAGGTGAAATACTCGATATGCGATACACAAAAGACGTTCCCATCGTTATAAAAGGTCAGGTGGTAAAAGCTTACAGCATCGTAGGAGGTGTCACAGTCTCTGTTCTCGCCCAAGCGTTGGAACACGGTTATGCTGGCGATGTGATATCTGTGAAGAATTTAGACAATGGAAGTATCATAAAAGGAACTGTTCAACAAGATGGAACTGTAATGGTGTTGGAGGTGAAGTAGAGATGAAGAAAGGGTTCTGGATATGCATTTCAAATAGAATTTTAGTAATATCACTTTTTGCGATATTTTTCTTAGCATCCAGTCTATACGCAACTTCTCTTTACACATCTTCGACCAACCCCCAGTTTAAAAATCTTATAGGAACATACAAACCTTCCAGGGTTGGAGATTACGTTACGATAGTGGTCTACGAATCACCAAGGATTTCAACGTCATCGCAAGTCAATTCTTTGACAAATGCTTTTCTAAACGCGATAAACACTGGGACAAAACTCGTAGGGCTTGATTTAAGCAAGTATCTACCAGCAAGTGGTTCAACTACGGATAAGCGCGACAACAAAAGCCAGGCAAATGCCGTTTTGGAGTTAACCGCTGTTGTAAAGCAAGTGGATGAACAGGGAAAGTTATTCCTCGAAGGACGCAAACAGATTAAAGTTGGGAATGACCTCAGGGAGATTATCATAACTGGTTGGGTCCATCCTGATGCAATAAAGCCTGGTAATATTGTTAATTCAACAGACCTTATTAATGCACAAATTTGGGAAAATGGCAAAATCGTTTTTCAAGATGACCCACAACAGAGTTCGTGGCTAGGGCTACTCCTTTCTGCAATTGCGAACTTGTTTAGATTTTAGATTCAGTGTATCTGAGACTTGGTGGAGGCATAGGGTATGATGGGTATGGTGAGAAAGGCGATAGTCGTTATGCTTTTCTTAGTTTTGATTTCAACAATTTCGTTCTCAGCAACTGTTAGAATAAAGGATTTTGCTAAATTTCGTGGTGCCAGGGATAACCAGTTGTTTGGTATAGGGCTTGTTGTCGGTTTGAATGGGACGGGTGATAGTGGAACACTCAGTTCTTCGCTTTTGGCAAATATGATGAAGAACTTCGGAATAGCGGTCAATCCCAATGACCTGAAGAGTAGAAACGCAGCACTTGTTATGGTTATTGCCGATATACCACCGTTTTATAAGCCTGGGATGAGGCTGGATGTCGTTGTGGCGAGTATAAACGATGCGAAGAGTTTGCGTAACGGTGTTCTTTTACAAACCCCACTTTACGGTGCCGATGGTAATATCTATGCGGTTGCGCAAGGACCAATATCTGTTGGTGGAGAGGATGCAAAAGGCTCTGCGAGCTTGCAAAAACGGTTCACAGTCGTTGGCTACATCCCAAACGGCGCACTTGTTGAAAGAGAAATACCCATGGATATAGTCGATGGAAATACCATAACGATATTGTTAGATAAACCGGACTTCACAACGGCTGCACGAACAGCCACAGCTATAAATACTACATTCAAAACAAACATTGCGAAAGCTATCGATGGGGCAAGTGTAAGGGTAACTGTTCCAAACGCTTTTGCCGACGACGTTATAGCTTTTCTAGCGTTACTTGAGGAGATTGAAGTTCCTGTAGATACTCCAGCACAGGTAGTAATAAACGAAAGAACTGGAACAGTGGTGTTCGGTGGAGATGTGAAAATTGCTGATTTTGTGCTTTCATATGGTAATTTCGTTATTGTTATATCTAACGGGCAGATTGGTGATAAGCAAGCTACGATTGGTAATCTCATAACGGCCTTAAAGTCAGTTGGCGCAACACCCCAGGATATCATTGCGATTATCCAAGAGTTGCACAAAGCTGGCGTGATTTACGCACAACTGAAAATTATGTAATTTATTCAAGAGGGGTTGAACATGGGTATAGAGCTCAATAAGGTCAACAACAATGTGAATAGAATTATCAATTTGGGTAATCAAAAGCCTGAAAGTGGAAAGAGTTTGAATCCGAAAAAGAACCTCAGTATAGATACAAATTCGGAAGAATATCAAAAACAGCTCAGAAAAGTTTCTGAGGAGTTCGCAGCGTGGTATATATACGAAGTTTTCAAGAAGATGTACGATACAGTTCCAAAGAGTGGACTTATACAGGAGAGTTTTGGTGAAAGATGGTTTAGAGAGATGCTTTTGCAACAGTATGCGCTAAAGGCGGCAAGGACAGATTTAAAGGAACTGAGCGATATGATTTACAAAAGTCTTGGAGGGAAGGTAATCACGCAAGAAACTAAATCTGAAAACAACGTGGAGAAAAGGTTAGAAGCATTGCAATTATTGAATCCCCTGATTTCTAACAACCAGGAATCTGGAGAGTGATGGTGGAGCCAGAAGAACATATTCATCTACATTATCGATGAGCACATGTTGGCTACCTATTCGATTCAATACACTTCTGAGCATGAACGCTTTGGTTTGAAAAGAGAATCGTACTTCTTCACTTTCTCTTTGGATTGGTATCGAGCCTTTGTATGCAATTGGACCGTGTTGAGAGACAACGACAATTTCCCCGTGTCTTGAGTATATTTCCACATCCGAAAACCTTCCTGCAATCAACGACCTTCTCAACAATCTTTGGAGTAAAGAAGACAATATTCTAATTTTTGGTTCAAATCTGCTACACAGGTTCCTAAGCACGTGAGGTGTTTCTTCGGGAATATCTGCACACATTGTGAACGTATCGCCTGAGAAGATAACTACCTTATTCCTGATTGGGTTGAACGAAAACTGCACTTGGTTAGTCTCCTCGATTTCAAGAACTTTAATCAAATGCCTGGTGGATACGTATGGTATACGAATTGAAAAACTCACCATGTCATTTTCAGAGACCATCTCAGGACTATCTGTATTCCTTTCAACGTCTAAGCGCGAGTAGGCAACAAGTCCGTAATGCTGCGATATAACCTCGAGAGCGCTTCGAGAAAAATATAGGTCTACATAACTCCCTTCTTCGAGAAACGATGATGCAAAATCTAACTCGGATAAAAGTTTTCTTTTCGAAAAAACAGCACCTTCTGGATGTTTTGGAACAAAGATTTTCTCTTCTCTATCTTTTTGAAACAGTGTAATCCTAAGTCTCATCATTTCATTCTGAGATTTTAAACTAAGCACACCATCTTGGAAATGCAAGATGATTTTTCCGCTGAGCTCTGATACAAAATGTTTTACAACATCAAGAGGAACTTCAAAAGGAGAGGTTATCTTGGAGTAGAATGGGACAACAGGAAAATATCCGCTGAGACAACCATCCGATGCAATTACATACAACCTCTCATCTTCTGAGAGAAATACTAATTTTCTCATCGATGGTTCTAACGTGCCACAAACTTTGTCAGCTTTCTTGATTATGTCCTTCAATACTTCTGCCTCGACTTCAACGATATAATTCACACTTGTATCACCACTACTTAGGTTATGAACCGACAATAATTTCATTCATCTCAAATAAATTTGGAACAGGCTCAAGCATCAATCCATCGTCGATACCTTTTTTCAGTAGCTCCATCCCGGCCCTTGCTATCATGGCTGCATTATCCGAGCAAAATTCAAGAGGAGGTATATAAAACTCAATTTCAGAAGCGAATTCATTCAGTTTTTCCCTGAGTCTACTGTTTGCAGCAACCCCACCCGCTAAGACTATTTTATCTACATTGTTGTCCTTTGCCGCCTTTGTTACTTTGTAAAGCAACACATCTATCATCGCTTCCTGGGCACTTGCGGCAAGGTCGTTGGTTGGTAGTTCGGAAATACCGCTTTTTTTAAGTTTTTCAATCTCATAGAGCACGGCAGTCTTAAGCCCAGAAAAACTGAAATCGTAGTCCGCATCGTACATCTTTGGTCTTGGAAAGTGGAAAGCCTTAGGATTCCCTAATTTGGCGACTCTATCGATTTCGGGACCACCGGGATAACCCAAATTTAAAAGCCTTGCTATTTTATCAAAAGCTTCACCAACAGCATCATCAACACTTCTGCCTATGAGTTTTATGTTCCCTTCACTTTCGACTTTCAGTATGAGTGTATGACCACCTGAAACCATAAGAACGATGTACGGAGGTTTCAGCTCAGAATATGCTAAATAATTTGCATAAACATGTCCAACTATATGGTTTACCCCAACAAGTTTTTTATTGTATCTCAATGCTAATCCCTTAGCGAAAGATACACCGACAAGTAAAGCACCTATGAGTCCCGGTCCTTTTGTGACGGCAATACCGTCTATTTGTGAAATATCCACCTGAGTTTCAGATAACAACTGATTAAAAAGAGCGGGGAGCTTTTTTAAATGCTCCCTCGCTGCTATTTCTGGCACAACTCCACCAAACTTTTTGTGCGTAAGTATTTGTGAATAAACAAGATTTGCTATAACTTTGTTGTCTTCAACCAAAGCAATTGATGTCTCGTCGCAGCTTGTCTCAATTCCGAGTACTATCATCTACAACACCTTCATCTTGTTTAAGCTTGAGATGTATTTGTTGAAATTTGGTTAAGCCGATTCTTTCATGTATATCTTTGGTCTTTCGCGCTTAGTGACACATTCTTCGGTCACGACAACCTTTTCAACGGCTTTCAAATCAGGAATATCGAACATGATATCTATCATAACTTCTTCAAATACACTCTTGAGAGCTCTTGCTCCTGTGCCACGTCTCAGAGCTTCTTTGGCTATGGCGTACAATGCACTTTCCTCAACTTCCAGTTCGACGCCATCTATCTCAAAGAGTTTCTTGTATTGTTTAAGAACTGCGTTCTTCGGTTCTTTGAGTATCCTGACTAAGTCATCGACGGTCAAATCGTCAAGTGTACCGATTACTGGGAATCTTCCAACGAACTCTGGCATTAGACCATACTGGACCAAATCATCAGGGGTGACGTGCCTCAAGATTTCACCAAGCCTCATCTGTTCTTTACTTTTCACAGGTGCGTTGAAACCAATCGCACTACCTTCTATCCTTCTTTTGATTATCTCATCCAGTCCGTCGAACGCTCCACCAACAATGAAGAGGATGTTTGTTGTATCCACTTTGATAAACTCTTGGTATGGGTGTTTTCTTCCGCCCTGTGGTGGCACGTTAGCTATCGTTCCTTCAACGATTTTCAACAATCCTTTCTGGACACCTTCGCCACTTACGTCTCTTGTTATCGAAGGATTCGGAGACTTCCTTGCTATTTTGTCAATTTCATCGATATATATAATACCGTACTGCGCACGCTCAACATCAAAATTCGTGACTTCAAGTAATCTAAGAACTACGTTTTCAACATCCTCACCAACGTAACCTGCTTCTGTAAGGGGTGTGGCATCGGCTATAGCAAAAGGCACATCGAGAATTTTTGCAAGAATCCTTGCCATAAGTGTCTTACCACTACCCGTTGGACCGATAAGAATTATGTTTGACTTTTCAATCTCAACGTCTGCCGTGTCTCTGCCAAAGAACACGCGTTTGTAGTGGTTATAAACCGCTACTGAAAGTATTCTCTTAACTCGCTCTTGACCGATAACGTATTTGTCAAGCTCACTTTTTATCTGTGATGGGGTTGGTAGTTCCTTTCTATCTCTTGAGCCAAAACTTGTTGGTTTTATCTTCTTATCACTCTGGAGGATATCGTGGAATAACTCGACACACTCACTGCAAATATAGACGTTTCCGGGTCCTGCGATAAGCTTTTCTACTTTGTCTGCTGCTCGTCCACAAAATGAACAAAACTTTTGTGCCATACTTTACCTCCCTGTGCTCCTGTTATATTTTTTCGGTTCGGTTTTAAAGAGTATTAACCGTTTTAATGTGCATGCTCTTTTTTATTATATACCTAAAAGTACTTTTTACAAAGCAAATTAAGTTAAGAGTATATAAACTTTATGTTTTTTTACAAAAAGAGGGGACCTGATAATTTCATCCCCTCTTAATTTTTTATTGACAGTACGTTTTTCTTTGTCAGAATATAAACTTTTATTATTCTACGGTAACGCTCTTTGCCAAATTCCTGGGTTTATCTGGGTCATAACCGCGTTTGTCGGCTATGTAGTAAGCGAACAGCTGGATCACAGGTGCAAATATCAAAGGATAGAGATCTTCATGGGCTTCTGGCACGTAAATGACATCATGTGCTATTTTCTTTATTTCTTCATCTCCTTGGGTCGCAACTGCGACTATTCTTGCATTTCTTGCTCTTGTTTCTTCGATATTACTTCGCATCTTTTCATAGAGATTGTCTTTTGGCGCAAAGGCAAAGACTGGGAATTTCGGGTCCAAAAGAGCAATCGGGCCGTGTTTTAGCTCGCCAGCTGGATAACCGACCGCATTTATATAACTAATTTCTTTTAGTTTAAGTGCACCTTCAAGTGCTGTTGCTGTATTTATACCTCTGCCTATGTACATGAAGTGATGGTAGTTTTTATAATTATCTGCTACATTTTCTATTTCTTTGTTTGAGATTATTTCTTTAAGTGTTTTTGGTGATTCGACAATCTGTTTGACAATTTCGCTGTACTCCTGGTTCCAAAGGTCTCGCTTTTTAATTATGTACAAACCAAGCAAATAAAGTAATACAAGCTGGTTCACGTAAGTTTTCGATGCTGCAACTCCAATCTCCGGACCTGCGTTCATATACAAGGTCACATCGCTTTCTCTTGTAATTGTCGAACCTACAACATTTGAAATAGCGATAACCTTTCCTCCGGCCTTTTTTACAGCTCTAACACTCTCAAGTGTGTCGGCTGTTTCTCCGGATTGAGAAATGGCGATTGTTATAGTATCTTCAGTGATTCTAATAGGTCTGTACCTAAATTCGGAAGCCACATCTATCAGGACGTCAACATCTAAGTATTTTTCGGCGAAGTATTTGAAAACAAGCCCTGCGTGATAGCTTGTTCCACACGCAACAAGTAGTATCCTTTTTACTTTTTCCAGGTTGAATTCATCAAGTTCATGTAAGCTCGGAGTATAGTTAGAATCTATTCTTCCGACAAGTGCACTTTCTATAGCTTCTGGAATCTCGTGTATTTCTTTTAACATGAAATGTTTGAATCCACCCTTTTCCGCTGCAGATTCATCCCAGGTGATGTGTGTATGTTTTCTAATGAGTGTGTTTCCTGAAAAGTCGGTGATTTTTATTTTATTACCTTCAATGTAGACGACATCTCCATCTTCAAGGAATATAACATCGCGTGTGTATTTGATTATTGGGGTGACATCAGATGCTAAAACACAGTATTTGTCGTTGCAACCAACTACAAGTGGACTACCTTTTCTTGCCCCAACCATCACGTTGGGAATATCAGAATGGATAACAGCAATTGCAAAGGCGCCTTTTAGGATTTTTAAAGTGTCAAGGACAGCTTGGAATAAGTTACCTTTGAAGTTCTCTTCAATTAAGTGACTTATGACTTCTGTATCGGTTTCTGATTTAAATTTATGGCCTCTTTTGATAAGTTCCGTTTTTAGTTCTTGATAGTTTTCAATGATTCCATTATGAACTACTGCAATTTTTCCACTGCAATCTGTATGTGGGTGAGCGTTTGTGTCGTTGGGCGCACCGTGTGTTGCCCATCGAGTATGCGCTATACCGCTCTTTACTACTTTTTCTTCTTCAATGACATTTTTTAATGAGTCAACACGGCCAACGGTTTTTGTAACAATCAGTTGACTGCCGTTAGTGGCTGCTATACCAGCAGAATCGTAGCCTCTATATTCCAACTTTTTCAGACCTTCTATAAGTTCTGCCATTTTGAATTCATGACCAATGATGCCAACTATTCCACACATGAGTTTATTTCCACCTCGCTAATTGTGCTTCCAAGTTTTTAATTAACTGTCTTTCAACACCTTGAGTTGCAACTTTTAGTGCGTTTTTTATAGCAACTCTATCAGAATTACCGTGAGCTTTTACAACTATCCCATTGACTCCTAAGAAGAACGTTCCACCATAGGTTCTAGGATCCAACTTTTCTTTCAATTTTTTCAGTACTCTGGAGAAAATAAGTGCGCCTATGATACCATCTATGCTTTTCTTTGCTTCATCTTTTATTGTTTGAGAAATTAGTTTTGCAACACCCTCCATTGTTTTCATTGCAACGTTTCCTGTAAACCCGTCGGTGACTACAACATCAACGGTTCCAAGATTTATGTCGTTCCCCTCAACATTTCCGTGGAACATGGGACCTAATTTCTCTTTCAACATTTGATAAGCTAATTTATGCATATCTGTTCCCTTGTTCTCTTCCGTTCCGACGTTTAATAATCCAACTTTAGGTGAATTTTTGCCAAGTATTCTTGCGTATTCAACACCCATCGCTGCAAATTGAATCAAGTAATCTGGGCGCACTTCTGCATTTGCACCACCGTCTATCAAGACAGTAAACCCATTGAGAGAAGGAATAGGAACGGCTAACGCAGGACGGTCTATTCCTTCAATCCTCCCGACGACAAGGGTTGCACAAGCTAACAATGCTCCTGTGTTTCCTGCACTAACAAAAGCATCAACCTGGCGCTCTTTCAACATTTGAGCACCAACATACATTGAGCTTTCTTTTCTTCGTAGGGCTTCAGTGGGTTTTATGTCCATTGGTAAGTAGTCTTTGACTATTTCCAACGTGAAATAATCTGCCAGTTTATGATTTTTCAAGTCAGATATTGCATCTTCCGTTCCGATGAGCACTAGGTGAACGCTTTTCTTATAACTTTTAATCTCTTCCGCAAACATTAAAGCGCCGGCTTTTATTTCTTCCGGCGCTTTGTCTCCACCCATTACATCCAGTGCTACTCGTATCATTTTGCTACCTCAAACACCTGCTTCTTTCCGTAGTAACCACAGTTCAAGCAAACTCTGTGTGGTTGTTTTGGAGCTCCACAATTTGGACAAGTTGTTACCGCAACGCTGAAAGCTCTGTAAATCTTTGCCCTTTTGTGATGTGTTCTGCTTCTTGAACGCTTCTGTTTTGGTACAGCCATACTTATCCCTCCTGTGTATGCTTTATTTTCAGTAATTTTGCGAATCTTGGGTCTACCTGTTCTTCCTCCATAGCCTTACACGTGTGGTTTGGTTCTTCGTTTAAATCCGCACCACAATATGGACATAGACCTTTACAATCTGGACTACAAACAAAAACATCAGGCGCACTACTAACTATCCCTTCTACGATACGTTCTTCAAGGTCAATTATATCACCAGTCAACAATATTTCGTTAGCCAAAACTTTCAGTTCTTCATTTTTTGAAAGTGGTTTCTTCTCAAAAGTATACACTGCTTCTATGATTCCGTCAATGTACATTTCTGAAAGTTTTAAACACCTGTCGCAAGGTCTTTCGACATATCCACGTGCATAACCACCAAGTAATATTTTGTTGTCGGCATATGTAAGAACCATTTTTACTTTGAATCCGCCATGCAAAACCTTGTACGTTCCAGTGTGTAGTTCAACGAATTCCGGAGCGTATGTCCCTTCAATAACTTTTCTGCGTTCTTTTATTAAGTCTTTCACATTGACTTTCCACATTGCAATCACCTCAGAACTTTGGTATTATAATTATAGTACCTTTTTTCGTTTTGTTAATACAAAAATCTTTACTTTAGTGTAAATTTTCGTCGATTATGTGATATAATCATTCTTTGGTGGTGAATCTATGGAGTGGTTTAGAAAATTTTTGGACTGGTTTTCCAAGATACCCCAAAAGTGGAAAGAAGCACCAAAATCTCAAAAATTAATAATTATTATGGTGGCCGTTTCTGTCATAATGGCTATCATTTTACTTGCTGTAATAAATGCTCCTAAATATGTCTTGTTACTCACCACAAAGACAGAAGAAGATGCTGGTCCTATCTTGCAACAGCTAGAATCTTTGGGCATCCCCTATAAGGTCGAAGCTGGAAATAAGATATTGATACCTTCGAATTACAATGTTTACGAAGTGCGTATGCGATTAGCATCAGCTGGTGTGCTTGCGGGAACGTCTCGAGGATTTGAAATTCTTGACCAAAACAATCTTGGTGCAACAAGTTTTGATAAACAAGTAAGATACCAGATAGCTCTTCAGGGAGAGCTGGAAAGAACTATCTCCACAATTCAAGGTGTAGACAGTGCAAGGGTGGTTTTAACTCTACCAAAGTACACCTATTATGTCCGTGGAGAAATGTCAGAACCAAGGGCTTCCGTAATGGTGGTTATGAAACCTGGGCAGTCTTTAACGAAAGAACAAGTGAAAGGCATTGTTTCTTTGGTCCAGGGTGCCGTTGAAGGAATCAAACCTGAGAATATAAGGGTTATAGATCAAACCGGGCGCGATTTGACAAGTGTTTTGAATTTGGATACATCAACAGCTTTGGCTTCGACAAAGATGGAACTTAAGGTGAGCTTGGAAAATTACTATAAGCAAAAAATAAAGGTCCCCCTCGAGAATGTCTTTGGACCAGGACGTGTAGAAGTTATACCGGACATTAAGTTGAACTGGGAAAAGATAGAAAAGCAAATAACAACCTACACAGCACCGAACAAAAAGGAAGGACTGGTGAGGAGCAAAGAAACCGAGCAAGAATATTCGACTAGTCAACCAACTACTGGAGGTCCTGTGGGAACGGAATCAAATATTCCACCAACCACTTATGAATCAACATCCTCTACAACTCAAGGGTATTATCAAAAAAGCCATGAAATAGTCAACTACGAACTGAACCAAATTGTTGAGAATATTGTGAAAAACTCCGAGGGCGAGATAGAGAACATAACACTGTCTGTTATAATCGATTCTTCCTCTACCGTTCTTGAGAGGACATCAAAAGACCAAGTTGAAAAACTTATCAGTTCGATAATTCAAAAAAGCATAGACGCAAATACTCCAGAAGGCTCAGTAACTTACGCTGTTGCGTTCCTACCATTCAGTAGAGAATTTGAACAAGAATTCTACAAGCAGGTGCAAGCAACTACGGAACTGCAAAAGTTACGAACCAGATTGGTTCTTTTGTTGCTGGCGTCTGTGTTGATATTCTTTGCAACCTACCTTGGATTAATACAGTTCAAGAAAGTGAAAGCGAGAAAGTTAATGGAACAAAGATACAGGGCTTTACAGGAAGAGGCTCAAAGAACACTGGAAGCAATTACAGAAGAGGAAATGCCAGCTGGTGCGGAGGAAGAAGCGCTTTTGGAACAACTCAAAGCTTATTTGCAACAAGTTGCGGATACCTCCCCTGAAGATGTGGCTACAGTTTTGAAAGTTTGGATATCTGAGAAAGGATGAGATTATGGCTGGAAAGTTGACAGGAAGGCGTAAAGCAGCCATATTGTTGGTCACTATGGGTCCTGAGAAGGCGGCAAGAGTATTGAAAAACCTTGAAGAATCAGAGGTAGAGATGCTGACAATAGAGATTGCGAATCTTGGTAAGGTTACAAACGAAGAACGCAAGGCAGTCCTTGAAGAATTCCAGAATTTGACGAAGGCAAGAGAAATGATAATATCCGGAGGTATCGAATATGCCAAGGAAATGCTTATAAAAGCTTTCGGACCAGAAAAGGCAATGCAGATTATTGAAAGACTTGTTTCGAACCTATCTGTGAAGCCATTTGAGTTTATGCGTAATGCAGATGTTGTGCAAATTGTTAACTTCCTGCAATCTGAGCATCCACAAACTATTGCATTGGTTCTCAGCTTTCTTGAACCTCGCATCGCTGCACAAGTTTTAGGTGCTCTCCCTGAGAATTTACAAATAGAGGTTATCAAGCGAATATCTCTTTTGGAACGAGCGTCTCCTGACGTTGTCAAAGAAGTTGAAAAGTTGCTTGAAAAGAAATTTGCAGGTGTCACGACTCAAACACTTAGTGCTGTTGGTGGATTGGACACAGCAGCTGAGATTATGAATAACCTTGATAGGTCAACCGAAAAGAACATTATGGAAAGACTTACATATGAATCACCAGAACTTGCCGAAGAAATCAGAAGAAGGATGTTTGTCTTTGAAGATATTCTTAAACTCGATGACAGGTCTGTACAACTTATTCTCAGGGAGGTTAACACTCAAGACCTTGCTGTAGCTCTTAAAGGTGCATCTGAAGAACTAAAACAAAAGATATTCAACAATATGTCGAAACGCGCCCAGCAGTTACTAAAAGATGAAATTGAGTTCATGGGACCTGTTCGCGTAAAAGATGTTGAGGAAGCTCAGCAAAAGATAATTAATATTATAAGAAGGCTTGAAGAAGCGGGAGAAATTGTAATCGCAAGAGGCGGAGGAGAAGAGTTAATTACATAAAAGATATGCTGCAACAGTAGTAGTGGAAAGATTAAAATGAACTAAAATGAAAAGGAGAACCGAGTCGTGGCATGGGATGACAACGTGTATTGCGCTGTTGATATAGAAACGACGGGAATAGACCCGTCTGGTGGAGACCGTATTATCGAAATTGCAATTGTGCCAATATACAAGGGAAAAATAGTTAAAGATTGGATTTACACATCTTTGGTCAATCCAAAAGTCGGTATACAAACTTACGCACAGAGTGTACACAAAATTTCAATAAAGGACATACAAAGTGCACCTGGGTTAGAGGATATACTGGCCGTTGTTAGAAAGTATTCCAGAGATACTGTGCTGGTCTTCCATAACGCACGTTTTGATTTGACTTTTCTTGATTATGCTGCAAAAGAAGTCGGACAGTTACCATTAGATGTGTATTACATAGATACCCTGGAGATTTCAAAAACGGTCTACGGCAGGGGGAAAAAGCTGGAGACATTGGCAATGGAAATGGGAATTGCACACAAGGTTACACACAGAGCATATGATGATGCACTAGTGACCGCAAATGTGTTTATAAAGTTTTTTGATATGTTTGGCTGGGAGAGAATCCACGAGTTTTTGAGGCGGTGGATGGGGAGGGAATACTAATGGTCAAAAATTACGTTTTAGACACTAATGTTTTGATACATGACCCGGAAGCTATATATTCTTTTGAGGATAACAACGTTTTTGTCCCTCTGCCCGTCATAGAAGAGTTAGATAAGCTCAAAAAGGAACAAGGCCGAGTTGGGAAAAGCGCTAGAACGGCTATTAGGGTCTTGGAGGAACTACGCAAGAAAGGTAACCTTCACGATGGAGTTAAGTTAGAAAGCGGTGGCAGAATAATAATACCGGTGCTTAGCGAGAGTGATTTTGATAGACACCAGGTGAAATTTTTATTTGAAAAGTATGTGGATAATTGGATATTAAGCTACGCAATGTTTTTAAAAACCAAAAGAACAGAACCCACGATAATAGTATCAAAAGACATAAGCTTACGTTTAAAGGCATTAGCTCTTGGTTTACAAGCGGAAGACTATCTAACGGACAAAAGTGATTTATCTCTTCTGCCCACAGGTTATGTTTCTGTTGATTCTTTGAAAGAACTGAATGTAGAAAAACTTTATGTTAACGAATACGTTGAAAGCAAAGAAGGTTTCTTCAGGTTCAGTGGTCAAGATTTTGTGCAGATAAACCTTAAATCAAAAGTGTTTGGTGTCAATCCAAGAAACAAAGAACAGCTCTTTGCTTTAGACGCACTATTAGATGATGATATAAAGCTAGTTTCGTTGATTGGTATAGCAGGAACAGGAAAAACATTCCTTACGCTTGCAGCCGCACTGCAAAAAACGCTTGTGGAGGGTTTGTACGAGCGAATAATAGTCGCAAGACCATTGATACCGATGGGTGGTAAGGACATAGGGTATCTTCCAGGTGCTCTTGAAGAGAAGATTTCTCCTTGGATGAGTGGTGTTATGGACAACCTCGAGTATTTATGTAGATTGAACAATGTTAGTTTAAAAGAAATTATGAAAAAAGAAATTGTTGAGCTCGAGGCGCTAACGTACATAAGAGGAAGGTCTATTCCAAACCAGTTTATAATCATCGACGAGGCTCAAAACTTAACTCCTCTGGAGGTTAAGACTATACTCACAAGAGCGGGGGAAGGGACAAAAGTGGTTCTAACCGGTGACCCGTACCAGATAGACACACCTTATCTTGACGAAAGTAGTAATGGATTGGTTTACGCTGCTTCAAGATTTCTAGGAAAACCTATCGCAGCCCATATCTTTTTGAAAAAAGGTGAGAGGTCGGAATTAGCAAGCTTAGCTGCTGAACTTTTGTAAGTCTGAACAAAACATTTCGTTGGGAGGAATACAAAGTGGTCGTCGAGGTCAACAACATTTCTCTTTTTGAGTATTACGAAGGATTTTCAGAATTTCAAGAACAGATATTTCAATGCAAATTGAAATTCTTGGTCCAGCTTGCGAAAATGTATCCGAACTCGAAGTTTGTGTTTTACAATGCTCTTGGTCGCTTTGGACTTTTGGAAGAAGTATATAAAATCTTTGAAAATATCTTCGAAAACTTTGACATTGACTTGGAAAATAAGCTCCTCGATTTCAACAGCTCTCCTATTAACAATCTCCCTCATGTTCGTATTGATGGAAGAGTAACTGCTGTTGATTCTGTTGAAACAATAGGTTTGGTTAAAGTGGAAAGCGAAAATGCTCTTAAATGTGACTACACTACATGCCTATATTTGCTCGAAAACCTTACGGAAAAAGATTTAGAAGATAAGTTTAGAGGATTTAAAGTAGAAATCCTTCCTAAGACTTTCTTTGAATCCGAATTGGTTAATTCTCTCAAAACTGCTAATCAACGTTACATTGTGCTGAAACTTATCCGAGGTGAAGAAATATGCTTATAAAAAAAGCACAAATAGACGGATTCGGAAAATTTGTTAATACTTCATTCAAATTCGGACCAGGGTTGAACATTGTCTTTGGACCTAACGAGAGTGGTAAAACCACTCTAGCAAAATTTTTGTTATACACGCTGGGAAAACCCAGCAACGAAGCGCTCAAATACAGACCATGGGGGCATAACATCTTTGGTGGGTATTTAGAAACGTCCGATGGGAAGTATGTGTTTGGTGAAGATAACTCAGAAGTACCAAAGTACGATATCAACTTGCTCGAAAGTGTAGCGTTTATAATGGAAGATGACGAGCTTGAAGCTGTAAAAGTTGATAGGGGCATTTTGGAGAGCACACTTAAGAAAAAGACCGAAAAAACATCTGAAGGACGTATCCTAAGAGAGGCAATAAAAAGGGTTCAGACGCTGGACTTGAACAAATGTTTGGTAGCACTCTCAGAAGAGATTCGTAAAACGGAGGAAATGATATCGGGTGTTGAGGAAAAGATAAATAAGAAGAATACATTGTTTGTGAAGATGAAGAATGTGGAGAAGCGAATAAAAGACTTGGAAGAACAGATTAATGCTTCAGAAAACAATTTGGAAGAACTTAGAACTGCAAAGAAATCAGAACTTGAGACAAAGATATCACAGCTTAAAAGGAACATAGAGGCTATAGAAACGGAACTAATGAAGTATCTATGGATTGAATCGTTAGACACTGCTGTTGTTGAAGAAACTCAGAATCTTATTTACAAATTAAATTCCATAAAGGCTCGTTTGGAAGCTTTGGAAACAGAGCAAGAAAAATTGAAGGAAGTACTTCGGAAGAAAGACAGAAGCATTGAGGAAAAGCTCAAACAACTGGGAGTATCTTCCGTTGATGATTTAGAAAGCGTTGGCTTACGCTTGAAACATCTTTCATTGCTTACCAAGATGTACAATGAAAGAGTCGGAAACGTGGTTGATGAGGACCCGCTTTGGAAATTGTTTCTTGAAAATGAGAACATTTTAGAACGAGCAGAAGAAGAGGAACAAAGATACAGAGAAACTATAAACGAAATAGAGTCTACTAAACTGAGCCTGCAAAACGAAATAGAGAGAAATGAGCAGACGGCTAAATATTCGAAAGATTTGTCAATAGTTTCAGCAAGTGCGGGTGTTGTTTTGTTTGTTCTTGGACTTCTTTTTAAAGGAATATCACTCTTCATGTATACTCCTGCCGTAGTGTTCTTGGCATTAGCCGTCTTCCTTATGTTCAACTGGAAGAGAAAGATGGCTTTCGTAGAGGTCCTTCAAGAACGCTTAGTTGAAGTGTCAATGAAACAGCCACAGCAACCCTCCGTTTGGAAAGTGCTTGCAAATTACGGTATAACCAACATTAAGCAACTGAGGAAAAAATATACAGAGTTTTTAGAATGGAAGGCACAGAATGTAGAGAGACAAAGGATGCTCAATGAACTCAAAGATATCGAGCAGGAAGTTATCAAAGAACTTTCAAAGTTTGGTGTCACAGGTGCAGCACAGATGATAGTTTCAGCTGTTGAAAATTTGCAAAGAACATTTGGCGAAGTTCAAGAGTTACTTTACGAAAAGGAATCGCTCGAGAGAAGACTGACCCAGCTTCGTGGGGAATATTTGTCTGTTCAAAGAGAATATAAGACTGTAGCCGAGAATTTGGACGAGATTTTAGGTAAATTTGGCATAACCAAGGAACAGGTTGAAACTTTTAAATCTCACTTTGAGCACTACCAAGAATTAAAGAATGCTAAAAAAACGTTAAGTGTCGAACTGCAAAAAGCTGTTGAAGAGAGAGAAAATGAGGACCTTGATCCTTCCATAAATCAAACAAAAGCCACACTTCGTGAACTTTATTTAGCTAAAGATACCCTCTTGAATGAGTTCAAAGAGATGAAAAACCTTTATGAAAGTATCGAAATTGACTTCAAGCAACTCCAAGCGTTAGTTGAAAAATTGGACGAGTCTAAGTTGAAGGCGAAAATAATATCGAATTTGATTAACGAAATACCGGAGATAAATAAGTTCCTTAACGAAAGGCTTACAAATTTCATCGAAAGTTACCATAAAATATTCAGTGATGAATTTGCCAGACTGTTTGTAAAAGTTTCAGGTGTTGAGAAAAATTTTGTAGTATTACCAGATTTGTCTGTGAGACTAATTGTTGAAGGGGATATGAAGGACCCCAACGAATTTTTAAGCGGTTCTACGAAGGACTTACTGATATTCTGTATTAAAAATGCTCTTTATAAGACGTTCTATGATGGGAGTTTACCATTGGTCATAGATAACACTTTGATACGCTTGGATGACGACAGACTGAAAAGAGTGTGTGAATACTTAAATGAAGAATCGGAATTGAGGCAGATAATATTGATGACGAGCGATAGAAGGGTGCTCGAATTTTTCAGCGATAAAAAGAACGTTATACTCTTGGAGGGATGATGAATGTACAAACGAGTTCTTCTCAAGTTAAGTGGTGAGGTACTCAGTGGAGAAGCGCAGAAAGGTTTTAACGAAGAGCATGTTAATTACCTTATCAGAGAAATAAAGAAAGTTTCTGAATATGGAGTGAAACTGGGAATTGTGATTGGTGCAGGCAATCTTTTTAGAGGAAGGGATTTCGAAGGTGTAAGACCAACGATATCAGACCAGATTGGAATGTTAGGTACGGTTATTAATGCACTGTATTTGAAGGATAGATTTGAAAACGCAGGTATCAGAACTGTGGTGGTTTCTCAAATTGTCACCTTACCAAGTGTAAAGTTGATAAACTACGATGATATTGATCTTTACTTTGATGCGGGGTATATTGTTATTTTTGCTGGTGGAACAAGTAACCCATTCTTTACGACGGACACTGGAGCTGCACTCAGGGCGGTTGAGATGAAAGCGGAATTGCTGATAAAGGGGACAAAAGTTTCGGGAATTTACGACAAGGACCCGAAGATATATAACGATGCAGTAAAATATAATGTAATAACCTACGATGAGGCTATCGAGAAAGATTTAAAAATCATGGACACGGAAGCATTTTCTATTTGTAAACGGTATCAAATGAAAATCCTTGTTATGAACTTTTTCGAGGTTAACAACTTACTTAGGGCTATTCGTGGTGAAAATGTAGGGACTCTCGTTGTCCCGAGTAAGTAGATAATTAAGTGATGAGATTACAGAAGATGGAGGTTAAAGTAAGTGAGCAATCAGTCCAATGAACATGTCAGAGCTTGGTATCCGGGTCACGTTCAAAAAGCTAAAAGACAAATCAGAGAAAATCTGAAAAAGATAGATATCGTTGTTATTGTGCTTGATGCACGTGCACCTGTTGCAACCACGAGTTTTGAGATGAAAATCTTCAAAGATAAACAGCGAGTCTTTTTGCTTAATAAAACAGACTTAGCGGATTCTGAATATAATAAGAAATGGGCTTGTGAGATAGCGAAGTTGTATCCGACACTTCTTGTTAACAAGGATACGAAAAGAAAAGAACTACTGACCTTTCTAAAATCTGTCCCCACAAAGTTTGCAAATCCAAGGATAGCAGTTGTCGGTGTTCCGAATGTTGGAAAATCAACAATAATAAATAAAATACTTGGCAGGCACAAAGCAAAAACAGGAGCTCAGCCTGGTATTACTCGTGGTGTCCAATGGGTCAATGTCGAAGGACTTACTGTTTTGGATTCACCCGGGATACTGTTTTCAGAGATATTTTCAAAAGATATAGCAGCCAAACTATTGCTTATAGGTTCTTTACCTATTGAAAACGTCGATGATGAAATCTTTGACTACGCTTTTAAAATTTATGCTTCTGCGGCAGGGGTTCAAAAAGATATCGTTCAATTCTTGGAGGAATACGGACGTTCTCGAGGGCTATTGAAAAAAGGCGGACAAGTTGATTATGAAAAAGCAAAGACCCTCTTTTTCAAGGAAGTTTCAGAGGGTAAGCATGGTAAGTTAACTTACGATACTGATTTTGAGAAGTTTTGGGAGGTGCTGAAAAATGGTTGATGTGAGGATTGTTAACTCAGTTTTGGCAGCGGCACAGGGTACATACGAGGCAGTCTTGCAGATGCAAGCACAATTTGGTAAACCTCAAGCTGTAAAAGATATAACCCCAAAGTACAATATAGTTACAGTAATTGGTTTTCTCGGCGACATTGAAGGAAACTTTGTTTATTCATTTAACGAAGAAACTGCTCTAAAAATTGTCTCGAAAATGATGGGAATGGAATACAACACTCTTGATGAGCTGTCATTGAGTGCTATAGGCGAATTAGGAAACATGACTTCTGGGAGTATCGCTATGAACCTTGAAAAGCTTGGATACAAAATAGATATCACACCTCCAACGGTGATTACTGGTAGGGACATGAAGATTACTGCCGAAGGTTTGATAATAAAACTCCCAGTTAGTTTATTCATTACTGAGGATGTAGAGCTCCACATAGCTATTAGGGGCGGAAAATAAAGGATAGGTGGAAGAATTAGGTTCAGTAGGTTGAAGAGATAATCAGAAACGGACCTAAAATCTTTAGGTTGATGGTTTGTTGAGGTGATTTTTATGGTGGTTGTTACCGGTGTTTTAAAAGAAGAGATAATTGGAGTTTTTCGAGAAATGCTACCACTACTCGAAAATGGTGAACTTGTGAAGAGAAATTTTTCAAGGGGGATTGTTGGAGGTAACGAAGTAGTCACAATATATGGTTTTGTTGGTAAAGTTGAGAGTGCTATGATAGCGCAAGCTATAATTGATAGATTTAGACCCAGCTACATAATTCATTGTGGTTCTGCCGGAGCAATTCATCCGGAGCTAAGGATAGGAGATTTAATTTGTGGTACCGTTTTTTATGAACACGATTTTCAATCCCCCAACACATTTGGGATAGAAAGTTCTTCAAAACTTTTGGAAAAGATTGCGGATGTTTACGACAAGATAAATTTCGGTCCCATTGTAAGCGGGGACCTTATAGTTAGTGATAGGGAGCTTAAAAAAAGGCTATTTGAAAAATACGGGGCATTTGCTGTTGATATGGATAGCGCTGCAATAGCAAAAGTGTGTTACCAAAACGGTGTGGAATTCTGCGCTCTAAAGGTTATTGTTGACACAAGTGAGGAACACGCGCAAACTGAATACGAACAAAATTTTAGGAAATTTTCAAGTTTACCATCAACAATAGTTTCCGAACTTCTTGATAAACATCTATTGTAAGCGTAGAGAGGGGCAAATGAAAAGTATGGAAAATGCATCCCGAAAAGACAGCTTACCAAATGTCTCGGTAAAGAACTCATGGATAGTAAACGAAGATAACTATTTCTCGAGAATTGATAAATTTTTAAGGAATGTCTTGAAAAACGTGCCTTTAAGTGCAATATACAAACTCATAAGAACAGGAAAAGTTTATCTAAATGAGAGAAGGGTTAAAGAACCTTCTGTGAAGATAGAGATAGGAGATAGGGTGGAAATCAGAAACGAAGATTTGTCCAAATATACACGTGAATATAAAGAAATCAAGCCAGTAAAAATGAACTTAGATATCATATTCGAAGACGAGAACATTATAGCCATCAACAAACCGGCCGGTGTTTCTGTACATCCTGGAAAGAATGTTCACAAACCTTCGTTGATAGAGGGTTTAAAACATTATGGAACGGCGAAAGGTTTTGAACCTTTTCTGGTGCATAGATTGGATAAAGAAACATCAGGTGTCATGATTGTTGTGAAAAGTAGGCAAGTAGCAAGGGAAATCAGTGAATTGATTTCGTCTCGTGATGTGGAGAAGAATTACGTGGCTTTAGTATTTGGTTCCCCAAAATCTACAACAATAGACATACCAATTGACGACCAAGAAGCAGTTACGCATATAAGACCGGTCCGTCAATTTACCACTAAGCTCGAAGGAAAAGATATCAGTCTAACGCTGCTTGATGTTAACATCGAAACTGGTAGGAAACATCAAATACGAAAGCATCTTTCGATGAAAGGGTTCCCGATAGTCTGTGACAACGATTATGGTGATTTTAGATTGAACAGAGCCTTTTCAAAAAAATACGGCTTGAAAAGGCACTTTTTACATTGCAAGGAGATGGCTTTCGATTTTCATGGGAAACATTATAGATTTGAAGCACCCCTGAGCCAAGACTTGAAAGTCGTTTTAAAACTTCTGGAAGCGGAAGGTGATTAATTTTGAAACTTCCACTATTTGCAAAAAATGAGACTTATATTAATATAATTCTCACAGTCTTTGCCCTTGTTCTATCGGTGTTTATATTCCTTAGGATACCAAATGATAAAAATAACTTAACCGTTTCTGTGTTTTTTGATGACGACCCTTCAATATTGTTTTACACCGGAAGCGAAAAAATCAATGATAAAGTAAAAATTATCATACCGCTGGAAGGAATGAAAGAAAAACCCGAAGAATTTTACAAAAAGGTAGAGTCAAGGTATGTAGGGATTATGGAGTTTTATGGAGATGCAGACTTTGTCAGAAATTTCTACAAAACAACAGGCTACAAAAAGATTGTGAAAGTTCATTACGTAAAGCCAAAAGAACTGTCCAGATATGACTCTTATTCGCTTTTCAAACGACTTTGGCGAGCCGTTATGGAAAGAAGCGTTGATGTCATAGTTTTACCAAAATCACAAATCACAGAAGAGGCTTTAGAATCTTTTGGTAATTTTTTCCAGGTGCAGTCAGAAATCCCGATGCCTGATAACACAAATTGGAATTCAAAAATCTCAGGAATACTTCTGGGTGTATTTGTTGCTCTCCAAGCACCTTTTACAATTCTTGGATTCGCACTTTTCAAACAATACTGGCTGTTTGTTTCTATCATCAGCATTTTTGGAACGTTAGCCGCTTACTTTTCATCCAATAACAGGTTTACGAAGGTGGCGAGCGTTTTTATGCTGGGGTTACTCACTAACTTTTCGCTATATTCATACGAGTATTTGAACGATTTAGAAGTCTATAGGGGGGTTAAAGTCTCCCTTGTTCTGTTACCCTTAGTGGTTGGATTACTTACATTTAGAGAACTTTATCAAAAAAGTTCGATTAAACGTTGGCATATTGTTACCACGGGTATCGTTGGTGGAGTTGCTATAGTGTATATGCTTATGCGTAGCGGTAATTACGGCTATGTCCTTGATATTGAGGAAAAGATACGTCTTACTCTCGAGAACATATTTATAATAAGACCAAGAATAAAAGAACTCATCTTTTTACCGATGTTTTTTGTCGCCGGCGATATCGAGAATGAATTTATTAGTGGTATATTGACATTCTTTGGGACGTTCGGGTTTATATCTATTTTCAATTCGTTTTGTCACATAAAAGCTCCAATTTATATCGTGTTTTATAGAGAAATTACAACTCTCCTTGTTGCGTTGGTCATTTATCTTATCTTTTCTGTGATAAGAAACCTTTGGCTCGTGTGGACGAATAAGAAATGAAGAAAACAGGTAAAAACTCATCAATTATAGAAAAAGAGCGGCTTAAAAGCCGCTCTTTTCAGTTGTGGTGGGTGTGGTAGGAATTGAACCTACGACCCCTTCCTCGTGAGGGAAGTGCTCTTCCACTGAGCTACACACCCATTTTTATTTCTGAAATGCGCATGATAGATTTTATCATATCTTTGTATTTTTTCAAGTCATGGGTTGAACCAAAGAATTTTTGAGATAATAAAGTATAATGTTTTATCCTACATTTGCCAACGCAATCTTTTCTTCGGTTGTCAACAAATTATCAACTTCAAGGGTTAACACCATCTCGTTTTCCAGCTTTATAACACCCGATATGAATTTTGCACTAGCCATACCCGCTACGTGTGCAGGAGGTTCATCAATCATATCCTCGGTAACTGTTAACACTTCTCTGACATCGTCTACAAGTAATCCTACTTTCTTACCATTTTCGAGTTTAACAACAATAATCTTTGACTTCTCTTTGTTTGTAAAGTCACTCATCAAGAACTTTTTTCTCAAATTAATAATAGGAACGATTTCACCCATGAGGTTAATAATTCCTTCTACAAAATCCGCAATGTTTGGTATTTTGGTCGTCTTTTCGTACTCTTTAACACGCTCAACCTTCATGATATTAATTGCAAAAACTTCTTCGCCTAAGTAAAAAGTAAGGAACTTGAGTTCCATAGGTTCACCCCCAAGTTTTTCTTGACTACTATTTTATTATATCAGAATCTACAAAGAAATATAGCATCAGAATTTGATTAAAGAAAATACGACAGAAAGAGCAAGTAATATTCCTGCATAAAAAAGCCATCTAAACCCTAAAGAATTGCTTTCTTTTGATTTCTTTTCGTTTGAGTTTCTAAAAGCCCTTAATCCGATTTCGAAAAAAACAATAGCTACAACAAGGCTAACAACAAACCCTAAAAAAAGCACGTTTGAAAGAATATACGATATCTTCATTTTCACACCTGTCCTTTGGTATTGATAACATATTCTCCGAAAAATCAGTAAGTTAGATTTATCCTTGGTTTGTTAACATCAATCTGACTAGCGGTGCTTCCTGCCAATTTCATAGCTTCTCTCCAAGTTGAGAGTAAATCCTCGAGCAACGATTTCACATCATCAAGCATCTTTTTATCTTTTTTGATATTTGCCTCAACTAGTGTTCTGTACATGTAATTGTAAAGAGCTCTAAGATTCTTAGCTATTTCTCCGCCTTTTTCCATATCGAGTGCCAAATTTAGTTCCATTACTATATCTTGAGCCCTAACAATCTTTGCATTCGCATTGTTGTAGTCTTTTTCGTCTATGTAGTTCTTTGCCTCATCTATGACACTTATTGCCTTTTGCAAGAGCAGTTCTATAAGCTTGGCAGGACTCGCAGTTAAAACCATCTGTTCAATATAGTCCATTCAGGATACCTCCCTTTAATATTTCGCGAATTAACTAATGGATGAATCAATTTACCTTTGCTATTGCTTCCAATACCTTTGTGAAATACTCAATGTAGTAATCTAAGACTATTGGTATTTTATTTTCCACAACATCGGAGATTTCAAATACATCTCTTTTATCAAGCGCTTCCAACATTTCTCTGAGAATGTTTGATACTTCGTTTCTTTCTGTTGTAAGAGCCAGTTCGCTTTCGTTTAATTTCGTTATCTGATTTGTCGAACTTCTTAAGTTTTCAACCGCTGCTAAACCTTCTGATAAGTCCTTTATTGCCTTCCATCCAGCTTCATTCCCCGTAATTATGCTATTCGCTACTTGTGGCAAGAGTTCCTTAACATGTCGGATATAACCTAATACATCCTGTAATGTCTCTTTTAAAAAAGAAACCGCATCTTGTGTCTCAATTTCTATTAGTAATTCTTCATCTAACTTTGCACTTTTGAGTTCCTCTACGTAGGCAACAGGAATTTCTTTACCGTTAATCTTTAAGCTTTTCAAAACTTTCCCTTCGGTGACGATAGTTTTTAGTAAGGCGCTGAAGTTCTCAAAATCTTGTGCGTTGAAAAGCTTTTCTTCACCGTTTACGACAACTTTTACCATCACTTTTCACCTCTTAACTTAAAATATGCTCTCATGACTCCGGCAACTGTTTTGGCATCAGTTATCTCACCACTTATACATTTCTTCACAACTGCATCAAAATCCTCAATTCGAACTTCGAGAATTTCATCTTCATCTGGGTTGGAGTTCCCAGGAACTAAATCTTGAGCTAGGTACAGATGAATAATTTCGTTGGAAAAACCAGGTGTTGTGTAGATGTAACCCAAGTATGTGTATTTTCGGGCTGTGTAACCTGTCTCTTCCAAAAGCTCACGCTTAGCACATTCCAAAGCATCTTCGCCTGGTTTATCGAATTTTCCAGCTGGAATTTCCAATAGCTTTTGTTTTATCGGATATCGGTATTGTTCAACTAGGATAATCTTTCCATCATTTGTTATCGGAACAACTGCTACCGCACCAGGGTGTAGCACGTGCTCCCGAATGCTCATAGCACCGTTTTCCAAAAGTACCTCATCTTTTAGAACAGTTAATAGCATACCGTTGAATACTACCTCTGTTGTTATCGTCTTTTCCATAGCTTTCTTTACCTCCCTTAATTTGCGTTTATGATTCTATATTTTCGCTCACGATTCGTTACTATCTATACATCTCCGCTAAGTCGATAGAAATTAGGCCTTTCCCGTCAGTTGTTATCAGTTTTCCAAGCGTTTTTGAAATTGCTACAGAAAGAATCGATTGGCGAAAGTTTGAGTATGAACCGATGTTTTCTGGTTTATCGTTGACCATCTTCCATACCTTAATCAGATTATCCGTCCCGGCGGTAAAGAGCTTGCCGTTAAAATACATAATTTTGAAAATAGTTGAGTTATGTCCTTTAAATTGTCCAGTGTTTCTAAGCTCTCTGTCTAAAACATACACTTTTCCATCCCATCCAGCAACGTATATTCTGACCTGAGAAGGATTTGAGGTACCTGAATAATCACTGTCAACAGACCAAAGCGTTTGCTCCGAGATTTTGAGTTTTGTGACTTTATCTTTGTTGAGTTTTGCCACAAAACCTTCCAAAGTTGTCAAGTATATCTCGTCACTTGAAAATGCGAAAATACCTGTGACGGATAGCTTGGGGAGCTCATAGACTTTTATTTTTTGAAAGTTTTTTAAATTCCATAGTATAACTTTGCCGTCCCATCCACCACTTACTAGTATATCACCAACAACAAATATGCTCCATACGTAACCAGTATGACCGGTTAAAATATTCAGCAGCTTTCCAGTCTTCGAATCCCATATCTTTATAGCTTTGTCGTTCGATGCGGATATTATATAGCTCTTGTACCTTGCGATACTTTTTACTGCATCAGCATGGTCGTCAAGAATCATCGATAATTCGAATTTAGCTTGTTTTTTATCGTAGTTCCACAAGCTTACCTTTCCATCTTCATGTCCACATATGACTAAATCATCTGCATAAATTGTTGAAATCGTACTTATTTGACTTGAGAACTTACGGACAGCGTTACCATTTTCAATTTGAACAACCATACCGTTTGACAAACTTGCGAAAAGGTTATTTTTTGTTTTTGGAAATGCTGCCAAATCCACGATAAAGGCTTCAAATTCATTGGATTTGTTACCGATTCTCAATTTCGAGCCACCTATGATAATCTGTGAATCGATGACTAAGCCTGTGTATAATGGAAAAACGTCACTTTTTTCAACTTTCCACACTTTACCATCAAAGATGGTGATTGTTCCATCAAAGTGGAAAACAACAATCTGATTGTTCAATTTTGATATCTTTACTACAGGACTCGGGTATGACCCTATAAGTTTTGGATTATAAGACTTCTTGCCTAAGGCATATACGTTTCCAAAATTGGTCCCGACAAAGAGTATCCCTCCACTATCGTATATTGAACAGACCCATTCTTCAGAGATTACTGCAAGCATTCTGAGGTTCCATCTTCCCTGTATCTCTTCAAATGAAAATACCTTTCCCAGGGTTCCAAGATAGATGAGATTATTTTTTGACTCATCGAGAGTGCAGGTTAAAAACGCGTCTTCGTTGTAAAAAGCGCTTTGAACTTTTCCATCTTTTAGAACTATCAACTTCCCAGACGAGTCTCCTGCAATAACAGAATCTCCCAAGGTTAAGACAAACCTAATGCTAGTATCGTTCTTGTAACTCCATATTAGTAAACCATTAGTTACGTTGTATCTTTCGATACTCCCATCTTCACGGCCTATTACAAGCGAATTTTCGTTTGCTGAGATTTTTGCTGAGGATAGGAAATGTTTTGGTGCTTTTCCTAAATATCTTCCATCGATTGAGTATTTGAATATGTCACCTTCTCTGTTTGAGACAAATATTGTTTTCTCAGTAATTTGTAGTGAAGTAATCTCTGAGACAGACATATCAAAGCTGCGCACGATTTTTGCACCAGTTGTTCCAGCGCTAACGACAAAAACTTTTCCTTCCACCGACAAATACAAAAACTTTCCATCATCTGTTATTGATTGAACTGCGGATTTGAAAGAAAGAACCTTCTCGTATTTTATCTGACCTTTATCTCTCAAAAACCTGTACACAGAACCATCAGAGGTACCAACGAAGAGCTTGTCTTGAAAAACGTGGAGTGAAAGGATTTGTGATTTTAATTCAAAAGAACGTTCAAATTTAAAGTCGTCGAGCGTAAAGAATGCAAGTCTGCCATTTTCATCACCTGAGACAAGATAATCATTGTAGACTGTGAGTTTTCTGACCCAGCCATCGTGAATTTTCAGAGATTTGAGAGGCTTAAAATCTTTCCAGACGATTATTGTGTTGTCTGAGCCGGCGGAGATAAGAAACGCTTTGTAGAAAAGGAGGGTGAAAACTGAGCCTTTATGAGCTTTCAAAGTGTGAATTAATTTTAGTGTGTTTTTGTCGTAGACCTTAATTGTGTTATCAGGTTTGTAACCTCCTACGGCAACGTATTTATCGCTAACATCTATACATCTTGCCCAGCTATTGTGTGACGTGATACTTTGTAACGGCGCCAGCTCTTTATTCCAGACCTTCAAAGTTCCATCTGCACCAACTGAATAAAGCTTTTCATTGTCGAGCCTCAGTTCCCAAACTACTGAGTTATGGCCATAAAGTGTGAAATCCAGAGCATATCCAATATTATTTATGACCGCAATCGCCAAAAAAATAAGCGAAGCAAACGATAAGAACTTTTTCAATTACTAACCCTCCTACAAAAATGCGGACTGGTTTTTTGCTTAGCACCAACAAAAGTGTTTGGGAATCTGCTTTTAATGTGAAACTTTTTATTCATGTTACTATTATACTCCTGCTTAAACTATTTGGAGAATCACTTTTCGATTTGAACTTTAGTCGGATTCGTGATTTAATATTGGTTGTTCAACGTCAAATCTAAAATGAGAGGTTGCTGGATATGGAACACGCCCGACAAGGAAGAAAAACATGGGCAAGAGTAAGCCCGGCATTCTACGTGATAATAATTGTCTCAGTTGCTTTAAGTGCTTTCGTGTACAACAAATACGTATGGTTACTTGACATCTTCTCAGGATGGCTGATTCTGGAATATTTTTCACTAAAAGCCCACTCAAGATTAATTAAGACTAATGTAAGTGGGAGAACCCGAGTATTTATCAATGAACGGTTCGACATAGTGATTAACATTTCTTCTGAGGCGCGAAGAGCGTTGGTTATAGATGTTGTGCCGCCGGCAGTTGTTAAAAAAGCTTCGGTGCGTTTGGTTTTAAACCCACAGGATAGTGTTTCACTTTCATTTGATACATTTTTTGGAACACGCGGAACAAAAGACATGGGATACTACACGATAAAGATAGAGAGTTTTACAAGGCTCTTCCAAATTTTAATAACGGAGGATATACCTTTCAAAGTCAAGGTTTTTCCGAAACTCGAATATGCCGAGGCTGAGGTGGAAAGAATACTTGAAATGCTACCGGTTGTGAAGAGTAAATACAAGCTTGTTGAAGATATTTCTTATATCAGAAATGTGAGAGAATACGAGCGTGAACCTTTGAGCAGAATTCATTGGAAGCAGAGCGCCAAGATGGGTGAACTGATGGTAAAAGAATATGAGTACGCGGGAACAACAAGGAATTACATCCTACTTGACCTAAACCTTCCAGCAGGCATTTATTCAAAAACAGCTTGGGAATATATACATAGGAAATATCAAGAAGAAGCCATTAGAGCGACTGCCGGTTTGCTGAAATATTTCACCGACAAACACGAAAAGACAAACTTGTTGATATCACATTCAAAAGGTACTTACAACATTTCATTCACGGATTACGTACTCTATTTTGATTACCTGGCAGAAGTTGAAGGAACACTTGAAAGCAAGCAAAACACTACCGAACTTCTTGAACATGTAGTTGATGTGGTACAGCCAACGGATACAGTTATATTGATAGGTATGTTCCTGACAAAGGATGAAGTTGAAGGTTTACTAAGACTGAGAAAAAGATGCGGTAGGATTGTTGTATTGATTATGCCATACGGTTTCAGAGAAGCAACGAGCAAGAAATTTAAATCATACTTTGACGTTCCACTAGAAGTTAGGGAATTATATAACTACGCAAGGGTTTTAGAAGAGGAAAATATAATGGTAGAAGTGTGGCATGAGAATACAAGCTTTATGGAAGGCCTTCTGAAACTCACTGATGGTGGGCAGGTGTAGTAACTTATTGCCAAGAGGTGAAATTATGGGGCAGTATAATAAAGTTAATGAAACATTACGAAGGATAATAATACTATTTTCGATAATCTTCTCATTGACTGCACCTAGCATGGAAATAGCTAAAAACTTGCATTTCTGGGTTTTTACTCTATTGCTCTTGACCTATATCTTATCGCAGAGCATTATAATTTCCAGAATTCTTCTATTTTTTTCCACGCTGTATGCCCTTTCATTTTTCAAAGCGGATTCGATAAAATACTTGCTCGTCGTTGGGCTTTTTGCTTTAAGCATTAGTAAGTATTTCCAGAACAAGTGGTTAACGTTAGCGCTTTATCTTTCGGTGCTGGCGTTCTTTAACCACTACCTTACCCCATTCTTTGTCCTTTTATTTGTAGTTCTTAACTTTTCAGACTCACCTGAATTTAAAGCTATTTTTGAAAGCAAAGTGAAAGTGAAAAAGATAATCTTTCTTTCCTCATTGTTCGTAATCTTTCTTTTATTGCCGCTTCCGGACGTTAAATTCAACATAATTAAAGTAATCGAATCACAAGAAAGACCAGTGAAAGTTTCAACTCAGCAGAAAGTGGAAAGTTACATCATCCCTGGAAATAGCGTTCAAAATCGCTCGAACCAAACATCAGAAACGAATGTAACGAAAAATCCAGAACTCATAGAAAAGATAGAAAATCTTGGCAGAGAACGATTGTTTAAACTGATGAAAACTCTTTCAATGGCAACTGTAACTATAATTTTGTTATATGTTTTGTTGGTCGTAAAAAGGGCACCTTACGAACAAAGAAGGACTATAATCTCCAGCTTTTGGGTTACAGTAGCTATTCTGCTGTTTTTCCTCTTTGTGTTTGCTCCAACGGTTTCTGACGTTATTTCTAATCTAAAAACTCAAAGGACTTTGGAAGCAGAATTTTCAACTGGGAATGCCTCTAATCAAACAAATCCAGCAACGACAGTAATCACTCAAGAACAAGAAAAATCAGCGGTAACTAATGCCTCTCAAAATAGCACAACTGACCATATCCTTTTTATCTTCCAGCTCTTATCAACCGCTGCTGGCCTTTTTGCTGTTTTCTTCTTGGGGAAAATGTACTACGATTTTCTAACACAGAAAACTGCCCAGCAAGAAGATAAAGTCGCAGAGTCAAAACCAACTCAATCAGCAGTGTATCAGACAAATCTTTCTTACAAAGAGATTCTCGATTTGTCCGGTGTAGAATTTGTGCATCATGCATACCATTACATCAGGCAAAACGTTTTTAAAGGTTTTGAGCATTTGACTCCTTACGAGCTTTTGGAACAGTTCAACATTCCCGAGCTTGAAGGCATAACAGTTAAATATGTAGAAGTAGAGTATGCATTCAAAATGGAAATAACGCAAAAGGATATAGAAAAACTTAAAAATGAGTTTGTTAGGATTATCGAAAACAAAGAAAAGTTGCTAGAACCAATTTTTATGCAAAATACCTAAAAATAAGGACTAATCACAACAAGAAAGCCACCCACTTCCACGTGGGTGGCTTTTTCAATCTAAGGATTATTCTTTTGCAACTACTGGTACTTTCTCGAGTATATCGTTCAGAATATCTTCCTTTGACTCTCTTAAAATCTTCGATTCAGTGCTTTGGATGATTCTATGAATCAACACATATGGAGCAACTTTCTTCACGTCATCAGGTAACACAAAGTCTCTACCGTTTATATATGCCCAAGCCATACTGACATGCATTAATGCCAAACTGCCTCTTGGGCTTGAACCGTATTTCAATGATTCATGATGTCTTGTTGCATCAACGATGTTCACAATGTATTCTTTTACTTCCTGACTCACCTTAACTTCTCGCACTTTTTGTTTCTCTTGAGAAAACTCTTCTGGGGATCCAACGGGTTTAAGATCCTCTATGGGATGTCTGATCTTTTGTGATTCTAATACTTCTATTTCGCTTTCTTTGTCGGGGTAGCCAAGGCTAATTCTTATCGTAAATCTATCAAGTTGTGCTTCAGGGAGTGGGAAAGTTCCTTCGTATTCTATAGGATTTTGCGTTGCTATAACGAAGAAATTATCGGACAATTTATGTGTTACTCCGTCGACGGTAACCTGTCTTTCAGCCATTGCTTCTAAAAGTGCTGACTGTGTTCTTGGAGTTGCGCGGTTGATTTCGTCAGCTAAGAGGATGTCTGTAAAAATGGGACCTTCCCTGAAAACAAACGTTTCGGTCTTCCTATCGTATACAGATAAACCTGTTAAGTCGGTTGGAAGTAAGTCGGGTGTAAACTGGACGCGTTTAAAGCTTAATCCAAGAGATATAGCCAGTGACCTTGCCAGAATAGTTTTGCCGACTCCAGGGACATCTTCCAGCAACACATGTCCTCCTGCATACATTGCGGCAAGAACGATTTTGGTCTCTTCGTTTTTGCCTTTAATGACTTTTTGAACGTTTTCGAGGATTCTTTGGTGCAATAGTTTTTCTCCCATTATTTTCTACCTCTATCTCTTATGAAATTTTCAATAGACCTATCCCAAGTGCGTTCGCCCTCTTTTGTAAAGAAACAACCAGGAATTTCACCAAGGCTTCTGTGGTAAGCGACGCATTCGCAACACTTTCCACGCTTGTCACAAGAAAGATAAGTGCATGTGCAATTTTTCAGGTTCTTTTCAAGAGATGGACATCCTACTGGCATTTCAATCCCCCCAAACTTGGTTTTTTGGAGTCAGTTCAGTTAATATTATTATAACCTGGCGACCTTAGAAATTCCAGACCTTTTTAATGTTCAGTCCGTCATCGAGTAAAACAAGCTTTGCAGGATATCCTTCTTTTATTCTGCCACCATTCAAGTTCAAATCCTTACAAGCATTATAAGAACTTACCATTGCAAGTTCTTTCAAAGAGCATCTCGTGAATTTAGCAAAATTCTTCACCGCTTGAGAAAATCTCAAAGTGCTACCAGCCAATGTGCCATCGCTTAGTTTTGCTATTCCATTTTCGACCTTAACGTGTAAATCTCCAAGCATGTAGTTACCATCTTCCAACCCGGTAGCGCTTATGCTATCGGTAACAAGTATTATTTTTTCAGCTCCTTTGACTTTGTAGACCAAATTTACGAACTCCGGTGCACAGTGAATCCCATCTGCGATTATTTCCAGTGTAAAGTCTAAGAGCAATCCAGCACCAGTCACTCCAAGTTCTCTGTGATGGAGAGGACTCAGGGCGTTTGGAAAGTGGGTGATACGTCTAAACCCGTTTTCAAATGCTTTTTTCGCATGAGCAAAAGTTGCATCCGTGTGTCCAACGGATATTCTAATGTTGTTTAACTCGCAACTCTTGGCAAAATCCAAAAAGGAATCATATTCCGGTGCAACGGTTATCATACCAATTGAAGATAAGGAAAGATATTGCTCAAGCTCACGAACATCTCTTGGAGGAGATTGAATATAAGACTCGTTGTGGGCACCTTTTCTTTTGGGAGCTATGAACGGGCCTTCAATGTGTAGTTTAAGCTCCGATGGTATTTTTATCTTTCTGAGTTCATCAAGGGGACATGTTACAGTCGTTGGTTGAAAATACCAAACACCCTCTAAAGCTTCGTATTCTTTGAATCTTTCAAAGTTTTCTAGCGATGCCGTCATCGTGTCTATACCTTTAATCCCATGGATATGCGGGTCGACAAACGCAGGCATAAGGATATGTTCATAGCTGGATTTATCGCTTTTTCTGATTTCTAATATTACATCTTCAAATTCAATGCTTCCTACATATTCTCCGTCGATCGGGTCGACTATGAGTACGTTTTCAATTAACATATAACCACCCCTTTACATCAAGTCTAAAGTTTTTATAATTCTTTAAGTGAAACAAATTTCGTGAGCCCATGAGGTTTGTCAGGATTTAAACCATTGTATATCGCTCGCTTGTAGCCAAGAAGTTGACCATAGAGGTTGAGTACTTGCACCTCGAAATCAGTTTCAGTTGTGAAGGAATCTATGATTTGAGCACTTGCTCCCCTATTTGAAACATCTTTTGCTAAATCGTCTTCGAGGGAACTAGGATCTTTAAACTCAGAAAAAATCACTACGTGCGAATTGGGAGAAAGCAACGCTATAGGACCATGTCGATATTCAAGTGTCTCACGGTACTCTGCATAGTCCAGTGATAACTCTTGTACCTTGAGTGCACTTTCTTTAGCCATATAATAGCGTTCACGGTAACCCAAGAAAATGAAATAACTCTTTTTGTGCACAATATCATTTGAGGTCATTTCGTCGAATTTCTTTAGAACTTCTTCCACATCAATATCAATTCGTTTGATACTATTCAGGAATAGTCTCACTATAGCAGAGAAACTTCCGGTCATGATTACAGAATCCTCGTGAGCAAAATCGAGTTCATACGTTAAGTCGCAAACATTAGCCAGTGGAGTTTTTCTATCGCAAGTAACACCGACTGTTTGGATACGCTCATTCAGTAATTCAGCAACTTTTACAGTCTCGGTTGTATAACCTGTTCGTGAAATCAAGAACGCGAGGTCGTATTTTTCTACAATTTCTTCGAACATATTTTTGACTAATATTTCACCAGCCGTTATAGCATCTGCGTAATAACCATTTTTCCTCATAATTTTCGAAATTATCAATCCCGCATTATACGAGCTACCACAACCGATGAAGACATATCTTTTACCTTTCTCAAACTTTGGTGGTGTTATATCGTCGATGGCTTTGAACAATTGTCCAACTCTCATAATCTCATTGTAAGTATTAACACCTTCCATGTTTCAACCCCTCCAGAAATAATTGATGTCTTAGTCAAAAGTATAAAAAACTTTCAAAAGAAACTTCTTCTCCACATTTTTTGACGAGAAGATACACGTTACGAGCACAATTCAAAAAAACGAACTTTACATAGTAAATGTTGTCATTTGAAATTATCTTTAGATAATGTTCTTTTTGTGTGAAAAAGGAAAATAATTGAAGAAAATTGTTAAGAGGACCGACAGATTCAACAAAAAAAATAGTAGTCTTCGAAGGTTTATTTGGTCAGCCAAAAAATTTGATAGACGTTAAGTCTGACAACTTTAAAATACTTTCGTACAGAAAATTGGAGGACAAGAAGATACTAAGGATATGTGAGCAGGTTGGTTCGTCCGGAGACTTGGAGATAGTTCCAAAGTTCAGCTTCAGTAAGGCTTGTCTAACAAATATTTTAGAGACAGACGTTGACGAACTACATGTAAATGAAGGGTCCATTATATTAGAATACGAACCTTTTAAAATACACACTTTGGTGATTGAATAATATCAAAGCCGCGCAACTGCGCGGCTTTCTCGGATTGGTTATATCAATTTTAATTAAAACAAAGATGAAAGTTCTTTGTATATTTCATCAGTTATCTTGTCTTTTACTTCAACAGCTTTTATGTTTTCTTTGAGTTGTTCAAGAGAGCTTACCCCAAGTATAACACTGCTAACATGTGGATTTTTAAGGCACCATGCTATGGATAGTTGTGACATAGTAACGCCCAAGTCGTCAGCAATTTGTTTTAACCTTTTGATTTTGTTTGTCGTCTCTTCTCCAAATATTCCTCTTTCTTCCATCACTTGTTTAAGCCAAGGCCATCTATCGAGCCTTGAGCCTTGTGGTATTCCTTCTAAGTATTTCCCAGTAAGAACACCCGATGCAAGCGGGCTCCATGTTGTTAGACCCATGCCGTATTTTTCGTAAAGTGGTGCGTATTCTTTTTCGACCCTGTCTTTAAATATGAGGTTGTACTGAGGTTGTTCAACAATTGGTGGTATGCAGTTCAACTCTTTTGCGACCTGATGTGCTCTTTCTATTTCTTCAGCACTCCATTCGCTCGTTCCCCAGTAAAATGCGAGTCCACTTCTGACAATTTGGTCCATTGTCCAAACTACTTCTTCCATGGGAACTTCTGGGTCTGGCCTGTGGCAGTAGAGAATGTCCACATAGTCTAGCTGTAGTCTTTTGAGAGAGTTCCAAGTTCCTTCTAAAAGATGCTTTCTGGAAAGTCCTTTGTCGTTTGGACCATCGCCACCCCAGAAGATTTTTGTAGATATGACTAGGTCTTCTCTTTTGTATTCTTTCAAAATCATACCAAGCATAGACTCTGCGATTCCATTTGCATATGCCTCGGCTGTGTCTATGAAATTAACACCGTTATACACAGCATATCTCACAACCTCGCGAGTTGATTTTAGATCCAGCTGGTTTCCAAATGTCAACCACGTTCCAAGTGAAAGTTCACTGATTTTTAATCCCCATTTACCTACTTTCCTGTACTCCATAATACTCACCTCCCATATGAGCATAAATCAAAGGTTCGAGATGCGAACTTTTTACTCGTTATATTATATCACAAAAACAATGGGAGATGCAAGTGCATCTCCCGAAAAATTCTTAAATTTTGAGATTGTGAAAAAACATTTTGATTTAGCTTATTTCACTCCGTTTCTTTTGTCAGTTCGTTGAGTAACCTTTCCTCTATAACTCTATTAGTTCCAAAGTCGTCAATTTGTAAATACCACGCAAATGTATCGACAATGGCTTGGAGTGGTACCATACCTATTATTTCACTTCCAACAACAGGAACACCGTACCTCGCAGCTTCGCGCTTGATTGTTTCAAAAACCCTGAAGATGGGAGATTTTTTATAATTTGTGAGGTTCATTGATACCTGAACGATTCCCTTTTCTTTTAGCTCTACACCCATTGCTTTGACGTACCTGTATCCACCACTAATGTGTCTTACTGCTTTTGCTATTTTGTCTGCAATTTCGATGTTATTTGTCCCTAAATTCACGTTAAATGCAATGAGAAATTCTCTCGCTCCAACAGCTGTGACACCAGCCGTTTCGTGAACTCTATCTGGACCAAAGTCTGGTTTCCAGTTCGGGTCTTTAATTTTTTCAAAAAATCCCTCGAATTCTCCCTTTCTAATCTCTGATAGGTTTTCCCTCTCTGGACGTGTCGCACTGCGTTCGTATAGGTAAACGGGAATCCCAAGTTCTTCGCCTATCCTTCTACCAAGTTGTTTTGACCATTCTACACACTCTTGCATGGTTGTTCCTATGAGTGGAACAAGAGGGATAACATCTGTAGCACCCATCCTCGGGTGTTCACCTTTATGGTAGCGCAAATCAATTAGCTCAGCTGCCTTCTTTGTCATATCAAAAAGTGCGTTGAGGACATGTTCTGGTTCACCAACAAGTGTGACAACAGACCTGTTGTGATCCTTATCCATCGACCAGTCAAGCACCTTAACTTTTGGATACTTACTTGCTTCTTCGATAATTTGTCTGACAATCTCTTCCCTTCTCCCTTCGCTAAAATTTGGAACGCTTTCGATTAGTTTCATTGAAATCCCCCTTCCTAAATTAGAAGAAGTTGTTTATTTGTCCACAGTCTTTTTTATCATATACCACAGGTAGAGGTCAAACTTCCCTAAATGCTCTCCAAACATATCTGCGACTTTTCTAAGCCTTTCTTCGTAATCTAAGTAGCGTTTTTTCGTCCATCCTTTGGGTATCTCCTCGATGAGACCGTATTTGTTCATAATTCTTAGAACGTGCTTGTCTAAGATAGCGTAATTTGTGAATGCAGTATTGCGTAAAAAATGTGAACTTTCTTTCCAACCAAGTCCTTTGACATTTTTTACGATGTATTCACGAGGATCGTCTTGTTCGATTAATTCTTTTAGTTTACCTATAATCCACCTGTTTGATATTATGTATTCGGCTCTAGCTTCAGGATACCTGTGGCCAACTTCACGCAGTTTGCTCGCTAATTCTTCTTTTGACATATATACAAAACCACGTCCGATAATTTTTTGCGCTTTTATACCACCTTGTGCACTCCAGTTAGCTGTTAGGATGCAAAAGCATAACTCTGAGAATAAATCTTCCTCGGTTCCTTCACGCCTTAGTTCTTCAAATTCCTCCCATCTTGATTCAACAAGAGGTCTTGCTTCGTCTCTTATTGATTCGAGATTTTTAAGTAGCTTGTCAATGCTGGGCATTTTCATAAACCTCCAAGTTTTCATTCGATATAGTCCTTAGAATGTCTGACCAAGAATGAAATACGTGTTGAAGTTTGGAGAAAACGTCGGTAGAATCTGCAAACCTGTGCCAAAACGTACCAAGCCGAACATAGGTAACATTAAGCCCAGTTCTATACCTGCTGAAGATATAAGGTTGTCGAATGTGTAAGATTGACCTATGAATCCAAGGTCGTAGAATATAGAGAAATAGAATATTTGCTCCGGTTCTTTAAATCTGATTTCGTTGTTGTTTAAAACAAGTACAGTTCCCTTTTCTTCGCTCTTTACACCTCTCACTTGATATGGACCAGCAAGACTGAAGTTAACAGGAGCTCCCGATGTTTGGATGACCTGGGCATTATAAATGCGGCTTGCTAACGAAACAGTTTCGGATAATGGTAAGTGGTATGTTGCTTCTGCGAAGTAGCTTATAGCGTCAGAACCTTGTTCTGAAAGCGGGAAATATTTCGTTCCACTGAGGGTGAATGAATAACCTTTCATTGGAACGTAAAGGTTATCTAAAGTTTCATAAATGTAGCTACCTGTGAGAGCCATAGTTTTTGTTGTGAGCGTTGTTGTAGACGATGTCGTGGTTTCGGAGTAATTCGCTGTCAAAGAAAATTGGCCGATAGGCAGTTTTAGAGTGCTTATTCCAGCTGAAGTACTCCATTTTGTTGTTGTTGTCCCCTCTTGTGTTTCCTGATTAAATGAGATTGAAGAAGAAATGCTTAATGGCATTTCAAAAGGTTTTCTTATGCCAAAGTTAAGCGATAGATTTGTGGTAGAAAGTGCTTTCTGCAACGATACTGAAAAATTCTCGCCGTAACCGAATGGATTTGTAGAAGACAGCGAGATTATACCTGCAAAACCTTCATACCAAGGTTTATCTTTTACTGGTCCCCATGTTATTCCACCCTGGAAGTCAAATTTCTTGTCTTTTTCCAAGACGTTTACAACAATGTCAACGTTGTCTTTATCCACTGGTTCAAAGTTTAAATTCACATCCTTGAAGAAGTTACTCTTTTTAAGTTCAATATACGTGACTTGTAACTGGTTACGGTTTAGATAATCGCCAGGTTTGACAGCTATTAAATCATCGAATACATAAGTTTTCGTTCGTTCGTTACCAGTTATTTTAACATTTCTGATTTTGGTTTCACTCACGATTATGTATAAATATCCATCGCTACCAACTTCCAAGTTTAGATTAATGTAATAACCAGCTTTGTCGTATTTGTTTTTTGTGTTTTGTACAGCTTTTAGGATGTCGAAGTTTGTATAAGTGCCCTCTTTCGTTTCACCAACGAGCTCTTTTTCTGAAAAAATTGTGTTGCCTTTTGTTTTCATACCTTTCAGATGGACCGGCTGTGATACAACTGTGTTATCAGTTACGGTAACAACAAGTTTTTTCGCTGGAATGTTCAAATCTACCTCCGAAGTAGATATGTCAACTATCTTAAAGTACACATACCTAGAAATACTTTGGAAGAACTCCTGCAACTTCTGTAAATTGGGAACGTAATTCTTTGGACTGTCAAAGATTTTCAGAAGCGGATTTTTTGATTCGTAGTCTTTATACTTAGGTAAGCTCAACTCTTTTTCGATGTTTTTGAATTCTACTTTAAATTGCTCGTCGTCGCTTAAAACCTCGAATTCTAAGTCGTAAAGCACATATTCAGTTACCTTGAACAGAACAGAGTTACCATCTATGCGACCCGAGATGTAAACAAAAGCAAAGGTTTTATCCTGAGATTTTGGTGTGGCAGCGGTGTACCCGTTATCAGAGTAGATTTTTGCAATGTTGCTTATACTTTCCCAGAACTTCACAAAACTGAAAGCCTTACCTTCCTGTAAAGTTATCGAGCTTTGCAATGTTTCCTTAGCTATAAGCCCGGGACCAGCGATTTCTAAGGAAACTTGTGAAACAGGTTCGTTCTCTACAACTTTTATAACCAAGACTTTTTCATTTTCCTTTCCTGGAACGTCTTCCAGAATATATTGAATGTCTTTGAAATATCCAAATTCCTCAAGCTGAGAGATTATATCTTCTATTGCGTACATGTTCACATCCTTACCTATGTAAGCACCGTAAACAGAAACTAACTCGTTTTTGTTAATAGTCTTTAATCCTTCGAACTGTACATCTCTCAACACAAAACCAAACAAAATTGAACTGATGAAAACAAAAAGTGCCGTTAAGATAGGTAAAACAGATGTTTTTCTCATCTTTTTTCCTCCCCTTGTGTAATTTCTTATTAATTTTTTATTGAACTTTCAAGCTCTTCAAGCAGTTCTGATAATGTTTTTATTTTCTCTGGCGTGTCTAAAACTCCTAGGTATTCTCGGATCGTTTCGGAAGAAATTTCGTAGCAATTATCATTATAACACCGTTCGATAAACCAATTTATATTTTGATTCAGCAGAAGGACAAGAAATGTATCGACAAGGTTTCCGACTGGTTGGCAATCAATGTGGGATTTATAAAACAAAGCTTCTGTTTTTGTACCCTTGCCATATTCAGAATTTACCTTTACATACCCACCAGTTGCTTCGGCAGACTGTTTTAAGAAAGGTAGTCCAAGTCCTACCCTTCTAATCTCTTTTTTTCTTGTTGTTACAAATGGATCAAAAATTTTCTCAAGGATATCCGGTCTAATCCCACCTGCATCATCTTCTACCGAAAAATAAAAGGTATCATCTGTTTCTTCAATCACCAGTTTCACATTCTTTGCTTTCGCATTTATCGAATTTTCCGCTATATCATGTACATGGTCTGATAGGGTTATAAGTCCCAAATTGTTTTAAACCTCCCTTCTTGAATTAGTTTTATTACATCCGCCGCACTTTTTGGTTGTTCTTCGAAATATATTTTCCTTGAGCCTACTTCGTCAGGTGTATGCGCATCTGATGAAGTTAAGACTATGAATCCTTTGCTTCGTAATTCAAATGCAAGTTCTTTTTTCTTTACCTCAACGTGTTTGACATTGTGTGGCACCATTCCAAGTTGCTGGATGACACCAAATCTTCTATCAACGTGTGCAAAGACTGGAAGACCATTGTACTTCTTAATCAACTCCAAAATGTCTTCGATAGTCATATTTACAGGAAAACCAAGGTAATAATCCAGGGATTCTGTAAATTCTTCCTGCTCATTCAAAACTAGTTCGTAACCATATTTTTCTGGGTCATATTCGAACTTTGGCAACATTTGTTCGACAGTTTCTGAAACAGCTAATGCACCTTCAATATTTGCGAAGTAACCAAGTATGTGAACGTCTTCTTGTGAATGAATTTCAATGCCAGGAACGATAATTTTGTTACTACATAAAGAAACAAATGCCGCAACGTTACGTGCGGAGTTATGGTCAGTGATAGATAGAATTTCTACTTCTGACTCGCAGACCACTGAAGGCACCATCGTAAGTTCTGCACAAGGAGACAAACAAGAATGAACGTGAAGATCTGCTCTGTACATGTATCATCAACTACTTATAATCAAAAAAGCTGAAATCAACGAATTCCTAATTCGTAGATCTTACCGGCGACGTAATAAGAACTCTCTGGAGAGATGTACAGGTTTATACCTTCCTCTTTTGCTTTTTCGATAGTATCTTGCGGATAATCAAGTCCTTCACACAGCACAATAGCCCTTATTCCTGTTAGTGCAGCAACTGCAATTATATTGACGTGACTTTGGACAGTAAGCCAAATGCTATTTTGCTGAGCGGAACGCATAACAACACTTAATAAATCACCAACATAACAATGTTCGATTTCGTAATCGTTGCAGAACACAATCTCTTTCAAACCTATGTTTTTTGCTATTTCAGAAATTTTCACAAAAGCCCCTCCCCTTGCAGTATTCCGGAATTCTTTTATGAGAGATATGAATATTAACTACACGGTTGTATTCAAAATAATTCCAACAAGCAGTTCTGGAATCTTCATACCTGCCATAAGCGCGTTTATGGCCATCGTAAGCAAAAGAATCTGTTGTAACAATTTTTCTCGTTCCGTAGGATCCACTGTTTGTTGAAGCTTTCTGTACAGTTCATCTATCTTCCTTTCGATTTCGTTTCTTTTCAAATTACTGTCTTCACCTATTTTGTTTTGTTGTTTTTCTTGTGAGGTATTACCATTTTGCTGCCCAGGTACGTAGATTAAGACTTTGGTTTTACCTGCAACTGCCGCTAGGAAAGAGCCTCGTTTTTGAACATCAAGGTATATACCGCCGTATATTATAAATCCACCCTGCTCAGCAGCTTGCTTTTTAAAGTCAATATAATTTGCAAATTCTTGGCTCATCACTCTTAGGAAGCTTTGACTCGCCGGTGCACCAAAAGGAACACCGGGTTCTCCGGGATCTAATTTGTAACCCAAGACGGGGTTGACCACACTTGGTGAATTTGTCACGGAAATTCCACCAACAGGACCTACCCCATACTAATACCTTCTTTCTTCATTCTTTTCTTATGTTTCTTTACATCTTTGACAAAATCTTGAGTGCTTCTTTTATCAATTTCGATAGATTTGCATCTGGAGATTCTTTCCTTGCTTGTTTTACTGCATTTTGGGCTTGTGTTTTCGCATATCCAAGTGATACTAGCGCTTCGATTGCTTCAAGTGAGACATTATCAACCTGCACCGGCTCAAATTCATCCTTAAGTTCAGCAACTATTCTTTCTGCCGTTTTTCTTCCAATACCAGGAATTGATGAAAGTCTTTCAATGTCACCATTTGCAATTGCCGTTGATAAAAATTCTATACTTGCTGAAGATAGAATTTTTATCGCACTCTTTGGTCCTAACTTTGATACTTTTATGAGCTTTTCAAATACATCTCTCTTTTCCTTCGAATCGAAACCGTATATACTTATATCTTCTTGCGTTACTATCAGTTTTGTAAACACAATGATTTCTTGTTCTTCCTTTGTTTCCGAAAAACTTTCCGCATCGCAGATAATACCAATTACTAAACTACCGATGTCAACTAGTACTTTTCCTTCGCTACGTCCCAAAAATTTTCCGCGTACTAGCTCTATCATTTTTCATCATCTCCAGATTCCGTGTTTTGCTCAATGTTTTTAAAACTGTCATCAAAGCTTCCTTCAAAGATTTCTTTAACATTTTTCCATAATTGTTCCGAGATGTCGTAATTAAATATTTTTTCGAGTTCCTCATAGACATACGATACATAGGCTGGTTCATTTCGTTTGCCTCTGTAAGGTTGTGGTGGTAGATAAGGACAATCCGTCTCTGGAACGATATTTTCCTCTCCTATTATTTTGACCACTGACCTTAGCATTTCGTTCTTTGGATAAGTGATGGGACCTCCAATTCCTATTTTAAAGCCTAATTTAACAAAACGCTTTGCCCAAATCTCATCACTACTGAAAGCATGCACTATTCCACGTAAGCTTCCATAAGAAAAGGCTCTAAGAATATCGTATGTATCATCGTATGCATCCCTGATGTGTAAAATTATTGGTAGTTTTAAGTGAAGTGCCAGTGTCACCTGGTCGGCAAAAATTTTCTTTTGAACATCCACAGGAGATAGATTTCGATAGTAATCCAAACCTATCTCGCCTATAGCAATAACTCTATTTACTTTCGTTGCACTTTTTTCTAAAATATCAAGGTATGCTGTTCCGGTTTTGAAAGCATCTTTTGAATCATGCGGATGAATTCCTATAGCTACGTAGGTGTTTCCCAGATTTTTGGCGACATCAATGCATGGTTGTATATCGTTCAAACTTGTCGAAACGTTCAGGACAAAACGTAGCCGAGAAGTCCTTTCGAGGACACTTTGGAAATCTGATTTGAAATGTGGCATATGTAAATGTGCATGAGTATCTACAAGTTTTTTTTCATTTCTTTCTATTTCCATTTTTTTATTCCTCCTTTTTCTGGTATAATTATACCAGAAATGCTAAAATTTTTTACAGTTGCTCTGTTTTATCGACAAAAACTTAACTTTGTGGTAATATGATAAAGTGTGTAAACTTTAAAAAACATAGGGCAAAAGAGAGGTGTAAATGTTAAACTATGAAAACGATAGGGAAGCTCACTGTAATTACTGGTCCCATGTATTCAGGTAAGACAACCGAACTTCTAAACTTTGCGGAGATTTACGAAATTGGCAAGAAGAAAACTCTGATTTTCAAACCAGCTATCGATACACGCTACAGTGCAGAGGATGTCGTAACTCACAAGTTTCACAAAATGCCAGCAAGAGTTGTTAAAGATTCGACCGAGCTTTTTGAATACTATAATTCTTTAATCGAAAAGCCCGATGCGGTCTTCATAGATGAGGTTCACTTTTTCGATGTTGAACTAGTAGATATCGCCAAGAAAATAACCTTAGATGGAGTAGATGTTTATTGTGCAGGACTGGATATGAGTTATTTGTGGGAACCTTTTGAAACAACTGCGAAATTAATGGCACTTGCAGATGATATTATCAAAAAGAAAGCAGTCTGCGAAGTGTGTGGCGAATATAAAGCGACCTTATCTTACAAGTTAAAAAGCAACGGTGGTGTTTTTGATGTTGGGGGGAAAGACAAATACATCGCAGTTTGTAAAGATTGTTATGAAAGTTATGAAAGAAATGCACAAAACATAAATGAAGAGGAGGGAAGAACATTATGAAAGGGAGAAAGACATTTACGCTGATAGGTTTATTTGTTCTGGCAGTTTTAGTCTTAGGTCAAACTACTTCAACAACGGTCACTATTATTCATACTGCCAATATTTATGGTAACGTCCTTCCGTTCAATTATTTCACGAATACTTATGAACCAAAAGGTTTGGTGCAAATTTATTCGTATGTTGCACAGCTCAGACAAAAATCATCAGATTTGTTATTAGTTGACACAGGGAATTTATTATACGGCAGTCCTTTTGGTGACTACTTTGTAGAGAACGACACAATCGAAAATCCTGTCGTTACTTTGTTCAATCAAATTGGATATGATGTGTTCGTTCCTGGCACATTTGAGTTAACGCTCGAAAATCGGAAATTTGAAAAAACTTTGAAGAGCTTGAAAGCTTATGTACTGGCGTCTAATTTAGTGAATAAGTTTGGTTTTGTTAAGAATTACTATGTCAAAGTTTTTCGCAACGGTTTAAAAGTTGCTACAGTAGGTGTCGTTCCACCATATGGTAATCTTGCTTCAGCGGACTATATTAACACGATTAAATCAGTTATACAAAGGTTGAAATCTGAGGTTCAGCCGGATGTTATTATCTTAGCAACAAGTGGTGGAATAACGTATGATCCTGTAAGTGGTAAGCAGATCTCAATTCAAAGTGGTTTGAACATAGGTGATATTTTGATTAAAGAATTCTGCAAAGACGTAGATATTTTCCTTTTCGGTAACCAAACAATTGTTTACACAAACATGAACAAGCAGAATAAAGTTTTTTCAATTCCCGGTAGTGAAGGGGCTTCCGTAAATCAGATAGACATATCTTTTTCGCGAACAGGAAGCAACTGGAAAATCAGTAAAGTAGCAGTACAAAACGTGAAGTTAGAAAAGCTAAAGCCTATAGAAAACGTAGTGAACTGGGCTCAGCAATTCGAGACATACGTAGAGAAGTGGCTAGATACTCCCATCATAAGGTCGAATGTAACAGTAGGATTTAACAAGTACATGGCAATTTTAGAAGACACTTTAGTCACAGAAATAGTTAACAAATCAATAATTGAGTACACGAAATCTCATACTGGAATATGGAATGTATTTAACCCAAGTTTCGAAGGCTTTATTGAAGGAAACGTTACGAGGCGAGACCTTTATGCTTTAGTGGGGAGAACAACTACAGTTAAAACTTTGCAGTTAACAGGAAGACAGGTGAAAGAAATTATCGTAAAGAGTTTGAATATGCTTTCTTTTAAGGATGGAAAGGTTGTTTTTGAAAAAAGTCTCGTAAGTTCTCCTTGGATTTACGATTTGTTCGAAAATTTTGAATACGAAGTTGTAATTAACAAAAAGGAATTGAGAAGGATACAATTTATGGGGAAGGTCGTTAATGACGATGATGTCTTTGTGGTTTCTGTCCCATCAGTGAGAACTTACGGTCAAAACGGTATTATTAGCGGTGTAGTATTAAGGGAATTTGAAATACCTGTTCAAGAAATTCTCTTCTCCCAAGTTAAAAAAATCTTGCCCGAAGGTCTCTTAGATACAAAAGAAGATAATAATCGAGTTTCGTTGGTTCAACTTACTTATACTGTGCAACCTGGAGATACTTTAGCTCGGATAGCTTACAGATTAGGTATTGCAACTTCAGATGAGGACCTGCCATTGGCAATTGTGGAACTTATGACACTTAATCCCATTATCAAAAATCCGAACCTTATTAGACCTGGCTGGGAAATCGTTTATTACAAGAAGTATTTGGACCTTATACCACCTCTCAAAGAGCTTTTTGAAGCAAGGTAAAGGTTATTAGCTTAATACGTGACGCATTAATTTATAGCAATGGTGCGAGGTGGAAAGTTCTTCCACCTCGTGTTTTTATAGTCAGTAAAGTTTTCACAAGTTTCACACAGCAGGGTTTAAAGTGTGGTATAATATACGAAGAATCACATTATCATAGACTTTTTGGAGGTGCTATAAAGTGAAAAAGTTTTATATTACAACCCCTATTTATTATGTGAATGCGGAGCCGCACATTGGAAGTTCTTATACAACAATCATCGGCGACATTCTTGCTCGTTACAAGCGAATGATGGGCTATGATGTCTTTTACCTGACTGGAACCGACGAACATGGGCAAAAAATAGCGCAAGCAGCGAAGGAAAGAGGAGTTGAACCACAGCAACTGTGTGATGAATTAGCCCAAAAATTCAAGGAGCTTTGGAAAGAACTTGAAATTACTAACGATTACTTCATTAGAACAACTGATGAACATCACATGAAAACTGTTCAGTTTTTTGTTTCAAAGATGATGGAAAATGGCGACATTTACAAGGGAACCTACGAAGGTTGGTATTGTGTGCCTTGTGAAACTTATTGGAATGAAGATGAACTTGAGCACTCAGAGGATGGAAAACATCTTTGCCCTTCATGCAAAAGAGAAGTGCAGTTAATTAGAGAAGAGAATTATTTCTTCAAACTTTCAAAATACAACGAACCGCTTTTGAAACATTTTAAAGAAAATCCAGATTTTGTGGAACCAGATTTTCGAAGAAACGAGATGCTGAAGATTCTTGAATCGGGGTTGAAAGACCTTTCAATAACTCGTACGACTCTGAAATGGGGAATTCCGATGCCAAATGACCCGGAGCATGTTATATACGTTTGGGTTGACGCACTTATAAACTACGTTTCTGCTATAGGATATCCCGATAATATGGAGACATTCAACAAATGGTGGCCTGCTGACGTGCATCTGATTGGTAAGGAAATTAACAGGTTCCATAGCTTGATTTGGCCTGCAATGTTAATGTCGGTTGGTTTGCCATTACCTAAGAAAATCTTCGCGCACGGATGGCTAACGGTAAATGGTCAAAAGATCAGCAAGTCTCTTGGGAACGCCATAGATCCAAGGGAATACGTTAAAAAGTACGGTAACGATGTTGTTAGGTATTACCTTGTGAGAGACATTGTCTTCGGTAAAGATGGGGATTTTTCTGAAGAAAACTTAGTCAAGAGACTAAATTCAGACCTTGCCAATGATTACGGAAATCTTTTACATAGAACCCTTGCAATGATCGTAAAACATTTCGATGCCCAAATACCAGGAATTGGTGAACTGGAGGAATTGGACAAGAAGTTAGTGGAAAATTATGAAAAGACTAGGCAAGCCTATATTGAACTTATGGATAGATACAGAATTACGGAAGCACTGGAAATACTCTGGCAGTTCATAGGTGATTTGAACAAGTATTTTGATGAAGCAAAACCTTGGATACTTGCTAAAGAAGGAAACAAGGGAAGACTAGGAACAGTACTTTCTCTTGTAACTGAAAGTATATTCAAAGTAGCAACACTTGTATCGTGTGTGATGCCAAATTCCTCGAGGGAGATATACAGCAGGCTTTCAATCAGTGAAGCGTTCTCGGAAAAGTTTTTGGAAGGGTGGAACATACTTAAGGGGAATAAAGTTGTTCACGGAGAACCACTATTCAAAAAGATAGAGAAAACAGAAAAGGAAGTTCAAAAACCGCAAAAATCTAATAAGCAGGGGGATAAACCTATGGAAAAACAAGAGAGTGTTGTGAGCCAAGCAGAAAATGTGGTTTCTTTGGAAGAACTTATAGATATTGATTACTTCAAAAAGGTTGATCTAAGAGTAGCAAAGATTCTATCAGCCGAAAAGGTTGAGAAATCAGAAAAGTTGGTTAAATTGCAAATCGACCTGGGAGAACTTGGGACACGACAAATCGTTGCCGGAATCGCTCAATTCTACAAGCCTGAAGAACTCGTTGGAAGGTTAATAGTTGTTGTAGCAAACCTAAAACCAGCAAAGCTTATGGGAATTGAATCTAGAGGCATGCTTCTTGCTGCGAAAAAGAATGACAAACTTACACTTTTAACAGTGTCTGGTGAAATAGAACCAGGAGCGAAAATTTCCTAATCGAATAGCTTAAATTTAAACAAAGTCAAACTATGTTTGAAAACATTGGGGAGGTAATTTTCTGTGGATGAAAGAGAAATCAACAGGGATGTGTTAGCGAATAATGAGTTAAAAGAGGATAGCAATTCAAATGTAATAGAACGTGTACTCGAGGAAGAGCTTGTTAAGTCTTACTTGAGTTATTCAATGAGTGTCATTATTGGTCGTGCAATACCGGATGTGAGAGATGGACTAAAGCCAGTACAACGAAGGATATTATATTCCATGTATGAGCTTGGATTGCTTCACAACAAACCATTTAAGAAGTCAGCACGTATTGTTGGTGAAGTCATGGGTAAATACCACCCTCATGGTGATGCTGCAATATACGAGGCGCTTGTTCGAATGGCACAGCCTTGGTCGATGAGATACCCACTCGTTGAAGGGCAGGGGAATTTCGGATCCATCGACCGTGATCCACCTGCTGCAATGAGGTATACTGAAGCCAGGTTGCACAAAATTGCCGAAGAAATGCTCGAAGACATAGACAAATCAACAGTTCGGATGCTCGATAATTTCGATGGTTCACTGCAGGAACCAGAAGTGCTTCCCTCAAAGATACCAAATCTTCTTTTAAATGGTGCAAGTGGTATTGCTGTTGGAATGGCAACGAGTATTCCTACGCACAATTTACGGGACGTTGTTGATACCATAATTGCGGTTATAAAGAAACCTGATATATCGATGGAAGAGTTGATTGATATAATAAAAGGTCCTGATTTTCCAACAGGAGGTATCATTATAGGTAAAGCCGGTATCAGGGAAATGTACGTTACCGGTAAAGGAAGCTTCACAATTAGGGGCAGAGTGGAAGTAAAACATGATAAAAAGAAAAAGTCAATCATTATAACTGAGATACCGTATGGTGTGAGCAAAGCAGACCTGATAAATCAAATAGCTGCCTACTTACAAGAAGAAGAGGTTCCTGTTAGAGACCTAAGGGATGAAAGTGATAAAGAGGGACTCAGAATAGTTATAGAATTTCCTGAGGATATAAACGAAGAGGTTATCTTAAACAATCTTTATCAAAAAACAAGTCTTCAGACACGATTTAACGCTACATTTCTTGTTATTGATGCTGACAAACAGCCGAAACTGATGAATTTAAAGCAACTTGTTGAAGCTTATATAAAGCACAGATTTGAAGTTATCAGGAAAAGGACGCAGTACGCTTATCAACAAGACTCGCGAAAAGCGCATATTTTGGAGGGGCTAATAAAGGCTTCAAGGTCTATTGACACCGTTGTGGATATTATTCGGAATGCGAAAGATATATCTGACGCTATGGCTCAGCTTATGGAAATCTTACAGATGACTGAAGAACAGGCAAAAGCTGTGCTCGATATGAGACTTGGTAGATTAACCAACCTCGAGACGCAAAATCTTCAATCAGAATACAGAGAGGCCCTCTTAAGACTTGAAAAAGAAAAAGAACTCTTAATAAGCGATGAAAAAGTTTACGAAGTGATAGTCCAAGAGTTACTCGAGGTTAAAGAAAAGTATGGAGATGACCGTAGAACGGAGATAACTGAGTACGAAGAAGTTATAACGAAATTTGACAAGAAAGACCTTATACCAAACAAAGATGTTGTTATGACACTTACAAGAAAAGGGTTCCTGAAGCTCATGGATTTGAACGCATTCAGAACGCAAAGAAGAAATGGTAAAGGCGTTACCGGAGCAAATTTAATGGAAGACGACATAATATCTCAGATTATTTACACCAAGTTGCACAATAAAACATTATTCTTCACTTCGCAAGGTAAAGTATATGAAATTGAGAACATAGAAATAGAAGAAAGTGGTAGAGCTACAAAAGGAAAACCAATTACTAAATATATTAAATTAGAACCAAATGAAAGAGTGCTTGCTATGATGGATATCTCGGATTACAAAGGGGATTTGTTGTTTGTCACGAAAAACGGAGTGGTTAAGCGAACAAGTTTAGAAGACTTCAAGAATATTACATCTAAAGGTATAAGGGCAATTACTTTTAAGGATGGAGATGAACTCGTTTCGGTCTTGCTTGTAGAATCAGGTGACAGCACTGTTTTAATCTCTACCAAACTTGGTATGAGTATAAGGTTCTCAGTTGATGAAGTTCGCACGATGGGTAGGAATGCTGCAGGTGTTAGAGGCATTAAGTTAAGAGAAGGGGATCAAGTAGTTTCTGCCACAGTTTTAAAAGATGATAGCGGATATATACTGACGATAACCGAAAAAGGTTTCGGAAAACTTACCGAAGCAAGTGAATACAGAAAACAATCGAGGGACGGATTAGGAATCAAGAATATTGCAGAAGTTGAAAAAACAGGTCCTGTTGTTGGAGTTGCTTACGTAAAGGGAGATGAAGAAGTTGTGGTCTTTACAAAAGACGGAGCCTCCATAAAATTCAAAGTGGCTGATGTTCCTCTGAGGGGAAGAGTTGCTCAAGGTGTCAGAGTTATCCACTTAGCAGATGGTGACATAGTTGCGGATTTTGCAGTTATAGGTGGTGAAGAGTAATTTGTTCAAAGAAATCTCTCATACTGCAGACCTTGCTTATGAAATAGAAGCTGCAAACGTAACTGAGCTGTTACAGGATTTTATAACCATAATTATTCAAAATTCTGAAATTTTCGAGACGTCTAACTCGGATGTTCCAGAATCGATTCGCAATACCGTTAGTGAAAGTTACAACCATGGCGCAACAAATTTGCAAAATGTTATGAAAAAATGTTATAATATTAACGATGGTAGTGACGAAGAATTTGTAGACAACTTATTCGACACCGTCAACGATATAATTTCTTTGGTTGACAGAGGGTACTTTCCAATGAAAGTTGAGAATCAATGTGTGTATTTTACCAGAAAGCGCATCATAACGCGTATCAAAGCACTAACGTATCATGGACTGGAAGTAAAACTAGGAGAGAGAATAAGCCTAAAGGTGGTGTTTGATATATGAGGGAATTAACCGAAAGACAGAAGCAAATCTACGAGTTTATAAAAGAGTACATGACAATAAAGGGTTATGCACCTTCGATTAGAGATGTCGCACGACATTTTAAAATGACCCCCAGGGGAGCTCAACAACACATTATTGCTCTTGAAAAGAAAGGGTATATAAAACGATCCAGAGGCGCAAGAGCTATAACACTTGCAGACCGCAAGGAGAGTATAGTAGTACCCGTTAAGGGAAAGATTGCTGCTGGTCAAGCCATAGAAATGTTTGAAGAAGTTGACGAAGAGATAGAAGTTCCTATCGAAATGCTTCGAGGCTACGGCGAATATTTTGCTCTCAAAGTTCAAGGAGATAGCATGACAAATGCACACATTATTGACGGAGACTACGTCATACTTAAGAAACAATACACAGCAGAAAACAACTCAATAGTAGCTGCGGTTGTTGATGATAAAATAACCTTGAAAAGATTTGTTTTAAAAGACAATTTGGTGGAACTTGTTCCAGAAAATGAGTCGTATCCAATTATGCGATATGACCCGAAAAAAGTGAGAATCATCGGAAAGATGGTAGGATTAATAAGGATTATAAGATAGATTAAACTCTAGAACGTTTGGGGTGATGAGTATGCAAACGAGTGTGATGGGCGATATTATAAAATTTGTTATCCCAGAGGAGTTAGAATTAACCAATGCACAACAAATCAAGAAAATGATTTATGAGGAAGCTTTTGAAAAAGGGTTCAAGAAGGTAATTTTGGACCTCTCAAAAACAAAGTACATTGATTCTACGGGGTTGGGAGTAATGGTTGCAATACATAAGCAGGCGCTCATGAACGCGGGAGCTGTTGTCTTTTTGAACCTAGACAGCAATATAAAAAGTCTGCTCAAAATGACAGCACTCGATAGGATTTTGAATATATACGATAGTGAAGAGGAAGCTGTCGAATTTTTAAATAGGTAAACAACTTTGAACAATTCTTGCAAAGGGAGGTATGAGATTTATGTACACGTACACTGAACAATTTGGTGTAATTATCGTTTCTCTTGAAGGCGACATCACTATGCAAAATGCGATGACTTTAAGAAATTGGGTGGTCGACAACCTTATCAAGAAGGGTAAATCAAAAATCGTGTTTGATTTCACAAAAGTTAATTCAGTTGACAGTTTTGGGTTGGGCACATTTGTTAGTTTGCACAAAACTGCCTTGTCCGCGAACGGAGCTATAGCTTTTGCTAACGTCAACGACAACGTCAAAAAGCTTCTTACAATGACTGCTTTGGACAAGGTTATTAAAGTATTCCCATCAGTTATGGATGCTGTTAACTCTATTAAGTAACGATTATATATCATAGGAGTGCGTAGAAATGAAAATAGCAATAGGTAGTGACCACGCTGCTTTTGAATTAAAAGAGAGAGTAAAGGAACATCTTCAGAAGGCAGGTATAGAAGTTATCGATTGCGGCACCTATTCGATTGAAAGTGTTGATTATCCTGACTACGCGAAAAAGGTTGCAGAAAAAGTTACAAGCAAAGAGTGCGATTTTGGAATCCTTATGTGTGGAACAGGGATAGGAATGTCTATTGCGGCAAATAAGGTAAAAGGTATTCGTGCTGCTCTCTGCTTGTTCCCAGAAATGGCTTCATATGCACGCAAGCATAATGATGCAAATATTTTAGTATTACCCGGGCGATTGATGGGAATAGAATTGGCAAAGTGGACGGTCGACGCGTTCCTGAATTCCTCTTTTGAGGGCGGAAGACATGAAAGAAGGGTTAAGAAAATCGAGGAGCTCGAGAAATAAATGTTAGATGGCAAAAAGAATCGTTTGTTTTTCTGCGCTGATTTGAATGAGTATTTTGTTCCAAGAAAAGAAATAGATAACGGAAAGTTTATAAGAAATCCTGAGAACCCAAGCAGGCTGAAGCTTGTTTTAAATTATCTTCAAGAAAATTTTCAGGCGATTCAACCATTGGAGTTCGGCGAAGAACATATCCTTAAAGTGCACAGCGAAAAGTACTTTAACTATTTAGTCAAGAAATCTCAGGAAGTAGAGGACGAATACCTCCCAGAAGTATTTTTTGTTGACCAAATATTTGATACCGGAACCCCTATCAAGAAAGAGACTTTCTTTGCAGCCAAAAGGGCTGTGGATATAGTTCTTAGTGCAACAAAATATGCTTTCGAGCAAAAAGTTATAACGTACGCGCTTACACGACCACCGGGACACCATGCGATGGTCAATTATGGTGGTGGATATTGTTATTTCAACAACGCTGCAGTTGCAGCTAGGTACCTTGAAGAAAAGGGTATGCGGGTTGCTGTTCTTGATTTAGATTTCCACCACGGCAATGGGACGCAGGATATATTTTACAAAGACCCAAACGTGCTTTACGTTTCTATACATGGGGACCCCAGAAAGTTTTACCCGTGGTTCAGCGGTTACGAGACAGAATGTGGAGAAGGAAACGCGTATGGAACGAATTTAAATATTCCTTTGCCTGAGAACTCAGATATAAATGCATATGGCGAGGCTTTAAAAAAGGCTATTCAAAAGTTGAAGGACTTTAAACCAGATGCACTTATGATTTCTTTCGGTACAGACACGCATATAAAAGACCCCGTTGGAAGATTTGCTCTTTTATCTGAAGACTACAAAACCATTGGCTCTTCGATATCTAACTCCTTGGTGATTGACTATCTAATTATTGTGCACGAAGGCGGTTATAACTCGAGGTCTAACCTTGTAGCAGTTAAAAATTTTCTTGCAGGTCTTCTTGGAGAGTAGCTCGAAGTTAAACTGTTCAAGGACAGAAGGAGGATTCATATGGGACTTAAGGAAAAAATACTTAATGACATGAAAGAAGCTATGAGAAATAAGGATGAAATAAGATTGCGAGTCTTAAGATCCATCAAAACTGCTATCGGCTATTTCGAAGTTGAAGGAGAGAAAAAAGAGGCGTCCGATGAGGACGTGCAAAAGCTTATTCTCAAGGAAATTAAAAAGCGTCAAGAATCAATAGAAGCTTATAGGGCGGCAGGTAGAGAAGACCTAGCGAAAGCTGAAGAAGAAGAGCTCAAAATCCTAGAAGAATACGCTCCTAAGATGCTTTCCAAAGAAGAAATAGAACAGATTGTTTCAGCTGTAATAGCAGAGCTGAATGCTACACCTAAAGACTTTGGAAAGGTTATGAAAGAAGTAATGGCAAGGGTAAAAGGCTCTGCCGATGGAAAATTAGTGAACGAAGTTGTAAAGGAGCTCCTCAAGTGAATCAGGTGGAATTAAAAGAAAAAGCAGGTGAAAGAAAACCTAAGATATTTCCAGTCTTTCTACCGAACCTTGGTTGTAAGACACGTTGTGTTTATTGTAACCAGGTTATAATGACAGGTGAAACAATCCCAAATATTGGCAAAATTGCTGAAGAACTTTCATCTGTAAACCAAATAGATGAGATAGCATTCTATGGTGGCACATTTACAGGCTTGAATTTGGAACTAATGGAAAAGTTACTTTCGATAAGACCAGACATACCAAAAAGAATTTCCACAAGGCCCGATGTTATTGATGAAAATATTGTTGAGATTTTAAAAAGAGGGAACGTAAAAACGATAGAATTAGGTATTGAAAGTGTAGATGATGAGGTACTTTTTTACTCTGGGCGCAATTATTCGAGACTCGATATCTTTAAAGCGATATCACTATTAAAGGGCAATTTTGAAATTGTTGCACATTTAATGACTGGACTACCTAAAGACAGCAAAGAGAAAAATTTGGAAAGTGTCAGGCTCCTTATTAATGAAGGTATCAAAATTTTTAGGATACATCCTACAATTGTTTTTAGAAACACAGAGCTAGAAGAACTTTTAGAGAAAGATCTGTACAAACCCCAGACACTTGAAGAAGCTACAATTGTTGTGGCTGAAATGGTTGTGATTGCTGAAGCTAACAATGGAAAAGTTATTAGAATTGGCTATCATATTCCGCAATCTCAATTAAGATTCGTTGTTGCTGGTCCATACCATCCTTCGTTTGGTGACTTGGTGCGAAGCAGAATTATAAGGATGATAGTTGAGAGGTTTGAAGTGAAACATATTGCTTATGGTCGAAGATTCACATCTTGGGTAAAAGGTTACGGAAATGAAAAACTTCAAGTAAAATTTCTCGAACTTGCTGAGGAAGAGAATATATTCTTTGATGGTATACCGCTTTCAGAAATGCTAAAGAAATATTCAGCAGTAATTTGAAAAGATTTTCACAGGTCAAATTGGGGTGGTCAAATGCAAGAACTTATATTCTGGTTGATTTTTTCTGTTGTAGCAGCAACATTGATAATTACTCAAACAGTTGCGTTGACAGAGAGACCGACAGTTCCTCAACTTACAAAAGTTGAGCTACCGGACTTGAGAAAAAAAGATCCTGATGCACAATTGATATATGAAAATGAAATTCTCAGTGAAAAACTGAGTAAATTTCCCGAAGGGAAAGTTATTATTTATTCATTAGGAGAATTTTCAGGTCCGACTTTTAATGAAAAAAGCGTTAGAGAAGGAGCTCAACAAATAGCCTTTCAGGGTTTAATCGCGCATTTAGAAACTGTGAAAAACAAACTTATAGAACAGCTTCTTTCCATTTTCAATGCGGAAAAGGGAAAAATAATAAGTGTAAAGATTGCAGAACTGTTTGACCAGCTTTACCAAAGAATACCGTTTGATGAGGTTTTGGCTGTTACATACAGAATTTGGAAAAAAAGCAACGGAGAAGTTGCGACGTATTATTATCTCGTTATTTTTGATGACGAATATGCGAGGATACTAATAGAATCCGTAGCAACCGACCTTATTCAAGAACTTCAAAGTTATGGAATTTCTTTTAGCGACTTGTGGCGAAAAGCAATTAATAAATATGCTGAACAAATAAAATTACAGAACCAATGACCCGTGGATTCCAAGCAGATTTATTAAAAAAAATGGCGGAGGCGGTGGGACTCGAACCCACAAGGACCGTAAGGTCCACCGATTTTCGAGACCGGCTCCTTAGCCAGTTCGGACACGCCTCCGTCCAGCAGTAGATAGTATACCATAGCTTTTGTAATTTTCAATATTTTAAAGTTTTGCAATAGGCTGAACCTTAATTACTTTTTGAGTTAGGGGTGGAGTCCGTGGAAAACGCTCCAAAAATTTTGATTGTTGAAGATGACAGAAAACTTCGCCGACTTCTAGAGATGGAACTTGAACATGCAGGTTACAAAGTAGCTTCATTTGATAATGGTATAGATGCTCTTGAGAATTTCAAGCAATTAGCACCAGATTTAGTGATACTCGATATAATGCTTCCAGATATGGATGGTTATGAAATAGCGCAAAATCTAAGAAAACTTAGTCCAGATGTGTTAATCTTGATGCTCACAGCTCTTGGGATGAAAAAAGATAAACTTACAGGATTTGAGTCAGGAGCAGATGATTACCTTACAAAGCCTTTTGATAATGAAGAACTCTTAGCTCGTATTAAAGCACTTTTAAGAAGAAAGCATATCGATGTCTCAAGACCATACAGGATAGGTCGTTTAGAAATCTACGAAGATAGAAGAACTGTGTATTATGATGGTAAAGAAATTGACCTAACAAAAACTGAGTTTGAGTTGTTGATGTATTTAGTTAAAAACAGAAATCGAGCTGTTAGCAAAGAAGAAATACTAAATGCTGTTTGGGGCATAGATTATTATGGTTCAGACAACACTGTGGAGGTTTACATAAATTACCTCAGAAAAAAGCTCTCACCTGATTTGATAAAAACAGTGAGGGGAATAGGTTACAGATTGGTTGGTGAAGAACTTGAAACTAACCACTAAGCTTGCGCTTGTAAATACTTTTGCAACGGTCATTCTGGTCTCGTTCATTTTAGGACTTACTTATCTATACTTCTACAAGCTCGCCATGAGACCTGTCCTTGAAGATTTTTCCAACCCTGGAAGGTTTGTAACCGTTGTTTCTACACCTTTTGGTAAGCAATACATTGTGTTAAGATGGGATGTATATGTTGCAGATTTGGAAGAACGGGTAGTAGTTAATGACCCATATGGAATAGGTCTAGTTGAAGAAACGGGGTTAAAGAAAATAGGAAATCGCTATTTTTACATGATGTCCGTTCAGAATGTGATAGTAGGAAAGGAAATAACTGCAGTAATCAAATTTCTCGAAAACATTCGGAAGCTTTTTATCCTCGCTATTTTGCTTCTTGCAATAGGTGTAGCAGTGTTTACTTACTTTCTGACAAGGAAGAACGTTAAAGAATTGAAGGAGTTCATAGCACAAATTGAATTGCTTGGTGGCTCGGATGTTACAAAAAGAGTTGAGATGGCTACTACCACGTATGAATTGAAAGAGCTGGTTCAAAAGTTCAACGAATTGATGGAAAGAATAGAGAGGTCCTATAAAGCTCAAGAAGCTTTTGTTTCGGCCGTATCGCACGAATTAAGAACACCTGTTGCAACGTTGGTAGGTTATGTTAATATGCTTAAACGTTGGGGTATGAACAACGAGAATGTTTTGAGGGAGTCAGTTCAGGCAATAGAGGAAAGTAGTAAAGAGATAAAAGAAATAATTGAAAACATGCTATTGATTGCGAGGGTGGAAACTCTTACAGAAGAGAATATAGAGCTCAAAAGTTTTTGCTATGAATTACTGCAGCAGAAATTTAGGAACAGAAACCATGAATCTGCCGATGTGGAAATTCGTGGAGAAGGAGTAATGAAAACAAATAGAGAAGGGCTGGGTATAATTTTGACGATATTGCTGGACAACGCTTTTAACCATGGAGCGCCTCCTTACTTAATTGAGATAAAAAATAACGAAATTGCCGTTGTCAACCATGGTGAAAAGATACCTGAAGAGGTTATTCCGAAAATCTTTGAGCGCTTCTTCAAAGGTGAGAAATCGACAGGAACTGGTTTGGGACTTTATATCGCAAACGAAATCGCTAAAAAATTGGGTTTAAAGATACAAGTTGATAGCACAGAAGAAAGGACTATCTTTAAGATAGTGAAAGACTGACAAGAAAACCGTAAAATAAATTCTGTTTTTGCCGATAATAATACAAGAGGTGATATGTATGACTATTTCTGGTACAAACAGTATTTTAGGCCCCATGTACCATCAAATGTCCGTTGGAGTAAAGGGTGTATCAACTTCCGGACCAACTGTTTCTGACGTAAACCAACAAGTTGAGCAAGCGAAAGAGCTTATGCTTAGAACTTTGGAATTCGCGTTTTACAAACAACAAGACATGAATCTCAAGCTTGTAAGGATTGCTGGCGAACTTTTTCAAGGTAAGAACTTTGATGTAACAGTATAGTCTGGGATTATATTATGAATTGAACTACCCAATAAAGTTTGTAATACTTAGGAAAAAAACGGGTGTGTTTTTAACACACCCGCTTGATTTTTTGTTGTTTTGTGATTATTTCAAAAGTCCTTTCTTCTTGAGGAAGTCTGTAAGAATTTGGTCAAGTGTTGGTTCACCTATCTCTTGGAGTTCGTATCTAACTCTGACTGCAGGTTTGTTGAGTTTCAAAACCCTTCTCAAATCGATAGGTGTGCCTATTATAACGACTTCTGCATCAGACTTGTTGATTGTTTCCTCTAATTCTTTCATTTGCTTTTCACCATAACCCATCGCTGGAAGTATAACATCTAAGTGGCTGTATTTCTTGTATGTATCAACAATTGAACCAACTGCGAATGGTCTTGGGTCAATTATTTCTTTTGCTCCAAACCTCTTTGCTGCAACGTATCCGGCACCGTATCTCATATCACCATGTGTTAGTGTTGGACCATCTTCGACAACTAAGACCTTCTTCCCTCTTATCAATGATGGATCATCAACGAAGATTGGGGAAGCGGCATCAACTACTATTGCATTAGGATTCCATTTAGCAATGTTCTTTCTAACTGTCTCAATGTCATCTCTATTTGCTGTTTCCTCTTTGTTAATGACTATTACGTCTGCCATAAGTAGATTTGTCATTCCGGGGTAGTAAGTAATTTCATGACCAGGTCTGTGCGGGTCAACTACAACGATGTGTAAATCCGTTTTGTAGAATGGGAAGTCGTTGTTACCACCATCCCAGAGGATAATATCTGGATTTTCCGCTTCTGCTGCTCTGAGAATAGCTTCGTAATCAACTCCAGCGTAAATTACGCTCTTTCTGTCGATGTGTGGTTCGTACTCTTCCCTTTCTTCAATCGTACAATTGTGTTTGTCTAAATCTGAGTAATCCGCGAATCTTTGAACCTTTTGTGCAACCAAGTCACCGTAAGGCATTGGGTGTCTTATAGAGATTACCTTGAGTCCTTTGCTTCTTAAAATGTCAAGCACCCTTCTTGTTGTCTGACTCTTTCCACAACCAGTTCGTACAGCACATACAGAAACAACAGGTTTGGTTGATTCTATCATTGTGGAATCCGGACCCATGAGTTTGAAGTCGGCACCTGCTGCAAGGGCAATTGCGGCCCTTTCCATCACATATTGATGTGGTAAATCGCTATAAGCAAGAATAACTTCATCTACATCGTATTTTTTAATGAGTTCTGGAAGCTGTGCTTCATCTTCGATAGGGATCCCATTTGGATAGAGTGGACCAGCAAGTTCAGGAGGATAAATTCTACCAGCTATATCAGGAATCTGTGTGGCAGTGAAAGCTACAACCTCATAATCTGGGTTGTTCCTAAAGAACGTGTTAAAGTTGTGGAAATCCCTACCGGCGGCACCAAGTATAATAACTCTTCTCCTTCTTTTTTCCATGTTGTTCACCTCCGTTTGTTTAGTTGATAGATGATGATAATTAACAGCATTAGAATTATACAAGTAGTAGCTCTACATTTCAATACCAGGTATTCCGAATTATCAATGACAATTTCTTTGTTATTGTTCTATCCTTTGGTATGCTTTAGTATGCTAAAGTATGTTTTTTTGCGTACAATTATATCAGTACGGCTTAAAAATACGTATTCTGGAATTTTCACAGAGTTCTTGGAAACTTTTCCAAACTAGCGTTCACTTTTAGACAGGTTGTAGTATAATATAAATGGTTTCCACATTATCCTGAAAGGGGAGGTAGAGCGTATGAGAAAGTGGCTAACAGTTGTTTTGGCAGTTCTTTTTGTTTTCTTGGCATTTGCTGAAGCCAAGAAGATCACTATTTGGACATCAGAAGCGCAGGTTCCTATTCTTAAGAAACTTGCAGACCAGTACAAAGCGAAGTACGGTGTTCAAGTTGATGTTATTCAGGTCAATTTCGGGGATATCAAATCAAAATTCTTGACAGCAGCACCAGCAGGTGAAGGTCCGGATATCATTGTTGGAGCACACGACTGGGTTGGTGAACTTGTTGTTAACGGGTTGCTTGAACCAATTAACCTCCCAGAAAAAGACAAATACTTCCCTGCACCACTTCAAGGATTCACCTACAACGGAAAACTTTACGGTGTTCCATATGCATTCGATGGTCCAGCACTAATGTACAACAAAGACTACGTTCAGAACCCACCAAAAACATTTGATGAGCTCATCGCACTTGCAAAGAAAATAGAAAAAGACTATGGCGGAGAAGTTAGAGGATTTATTTACGACTACAAGAACTTCTACTTCAGCTCATTTGCATTCTTTGGTATGGGCGGTTACGTGTTTGGAACTGATAAGACGGGAAAAATCAATGTGAAAGATGTTGGACTTGCAAATGCTGGAGCGATTGAAGGTCTCAAACTTATTAAGAAACTTGTTGACGAAAAGATACTGACACCTGGCGACAACTACAACACAATGGATGGTCTTTTCAAAGATGGTCAGGCAGCGATGATTATCAATGGACCATGGGCAGTTCCTGGCTACAAACAGGCTGGTATCAATTTTGATGTTGCTCCAATTCCAGACCTTCCTGATGGAAAGAAACCAAAGCCGTTCTTTGGTGCACAAGGTTTCATGGTTAACGCAAAGAGCAAAAACAAACTCTTCGCACTTGACTTCTTGACAAAGTTCATAGCAACCAAAGATATCATGTACCAGATTTGGCAAGCAGACCCAAGATGTCCATCCAGAACGGATGTTAATGAACTCGTTATGGCAAAAGACCCACTTACAAAGAAGTTTGCCGACTTCCTTGGAAAATATGGTGTTCCAATGCCGAATGTACCAGAGATGGCAGCAGTTTGGGGAGCAATGGGTGATGCTCTAGCAAAAGCGCTTGACCAGGGTGTTCCTGCAGAAAAGGCTCTTGCTGACGCTGTTGCCCAGATAAAAGCACAGATTAAGTAATAACATCGAATAATAAGGGGCACGGGGGTATGCCCCCGTGCTTTTTCTTAAGCAAATGATGCAGAAATTATGAAAACAGTCGTAGCATTGGTTTTCAGAAAAAGTTACAATAAAGCAAGTTCCTCAAAATGATTACAAGGAGGATGAACAGATGAAGTTTTGGAAAGTTATTGGTTACGTAATGCTCACTGCATTCACTGTCTTCAGCATACTTGGTGCCATCTTTCTTTTTGGAAGAGGTTTCTACGAGTTGTCTGTAACGCTCTTTGTTTTGATATTCTTGATAGACTTTTTTATTCTTAATAGGAACGGCTACCCATACCGCTACATGATACCAGCTTTGATTTTACTTTTTATTCTTGTTCTCTATCCAATTGCCTTCACGATAAGAACCGCATTTACAAATTATGGAACCGGTCACATTATGACTCGTCAAGAGGTTGTCGAAAGATTGCTGGTGGACCCGATTTATACTTACGTTGTTCCAGACAGTTCGCCACTAACTTACAGCGTTTATGTGAGGTTTGAAGGTACTCAACCAACTAACGATTTTAGAACTATTGTATTTGATGGTTCAAGTTACTACGTTGCTAGAGAATATCGTGTTCTGAAAAGCGAAGCAGGGCAATTGATATTAGGTGAGGCGGAACTGATAAAGCTTAGTGAAAGTGGATTGAGTTTAGAAAGTCAAAACGGCAAAATAGAGCTTATTCGAGATAGCGGGAAGATTTACAGGTACTTTTATAACCCTGAGGATAGCTCAACATCCATAAATGAAGATTATTTCAAGTATTCGATACTTTTCCCAATTATGAGTAAAATAGAATTTGTTGACGGTAATGGTAATAGATTTGCAGTCAGGCAAAATGAAGATGGAAAGCTTTTAATGTACAATATCAGACATTTGTATAAACTAGGTCTTGCTGAAACAATAGAAAAGGGGAAAAGTATAGTTAAGACAGTTCTCATAAATACAATCACAAATAGGCCACTGATTGAAGAGAATGGTACGATATACGATATAAATGAAAAGGGAGAGAAGGTAGCTGTTGGTGGATACATTTCTTACTATGGTTTGAAGAATTTTACAAGAATATTCACCGATCCAACCGTTTCCGGTCCATTCGCAAAAATATTTGTTTGGAACTTCACATGGGCTGCTTTGAGCGTCTTGTTCACTTTTGTAATAGGTTTGATACTTGCCCTTGTTCTTAATAATCCAAACCTAAGAGGTCGTGCAATCTACAGGTCTCTTTTAATTATACCTTGGGCGATACCTGCCTTCATATCGGTTCTCGTTTGGAAGAACGGGTTCTTCAATGAAACATATGGTATTTTAAACAAGTTTATAATTACACAAATTTTTGGTAAGGAACCCATCAGGTGGTTTAACGACCCATTCTGGGCTAAGGTTGCTGTATTGACGGTCAACACATGGCTTGGTTTTCCCTACATGATGGTTGTTTCACTGGGTGCTTTGCAGAGTATTCCTGAAGATTACTACGAAGCTGCTGCTATCGATGGCGCTAACAAATGGCAAAGATTTTGGAAGATTACATTCCCATTGCTTATGACTACTATCGCACCTTTATTGGTTGGTAGTTTTGCGTTCAATTTCAACAACTTTGTCAACATATACCTCCTCACCGGTGGTGGACCTGCAATGCCAAATACCACAACACCTGCTGGTTCTACAGATATTTTGATTTCTTACACATACAAACTTGCTTTCGAAGGAGGACGTGGTCAAGATTTCGGTTTCGCTTCAGCAATATCTATTATCATATTCTTCATAGTCGGAACACTGAGTTTTATCAACTTCCGCCTGTCTGGGTCCTTTGAGGAGGTGAATAGATAATGGTTCGAAAAGAAAGAAAATGGCTCACACATATCATCCTTATAATAGTCTCTATATTTGTTTTATTCCCAATTGTCTGGGTCGTCTCTACGTCCTTAAGACGTGACAATGCAGCGTTTTCAACTAAATTGTTTAGTAGTAGAATGACTCTTCAAAACTACATAGACCTTATAGCACCCGAGAAAAATGGACCAAGATTGGTTTCTGATATGGACGCACTTATTCTGATGGCACCTCCTCATGATAAGATTACGATCGAAAAAGCAAAAGAACTTTTCCAGAACGATGTCAAAAGATTCAAGATGTACATTCAAGAAACCGAAAAATTGAAAAAAGAAATAGACAATGCAATTTCTTATCTTAACGATTATTTTGAAAAGAATTCGCAGTCGCTCACGAAATCTTACATAGCTGATATAGACAGCATTATTAAAGAACTCCAATTTGAAAAACCAAAGAAATATTTAGAGGTTGCTGCTTATGAATTGTACTCTCAGGGTGAGGACCTAAGCCCTATCCCAGAAGTTGACCCATATGCAGGTCAACAGGACTGGGAAGATATGATTGGCAAAAGAAAAGCGAAATTAGAAGAGTTGAATAATGAAAAGGTGACTTTGCAAAGTGCTATTGAACCTCTGGAAAAAACATATCGAACATACCAAAGTCAATATCTAGGCCTTTCTAGAACCATTCGGTCTTTCTTGGTTCCACAGCTAAAGGAATACTCCTTGGTTCTCAATTCTGCGTCTGACTTGCTCGATGCTGCGAAGGTCTCTAATGTTTTGGCAGAATCATTACCAGAAGAAAATACAATATTAGAACGTTTCAAAACAACATTTGAACAGATAAAAGGTATCCAATTGAATGTTCAGAAGTTTGATGATTTGAAAGATATTGGCGAAGCGTTGTCAGAATTTCAAAAGGGATATAACCAAGTAATTAACAAATGGGCACAGGCAACAAACAAGGATAAAGCACCATTTGCCGATTTCTTGAATACAATAGATGTCTTTACAACGAGAATAGCAAGTACAATAAACGAAACTGTAAGCTTAATGAACAGGTTAAACAAAGTAACCGAGAAGATGTTACAATTGCAAGTGGAAATAACGAAATACAAGAGCAGGTATGCTAAGATTGAAGAAGAAATCAACAACATTAGTGCTGAGCTTACAAAAGCTTACGAGCTTTTACATGATTCATTGTTGTACCTAAAAGCGGAACTTGCAGTTACCCAACTTGAAAAAATAAAAACTTTAGTTGCTAACATGAAACTCCCAGCTCAACTCCAAATGCTTAACATTCAATCTAAGAGGATATTCGGAATCACGACAGATATAGCAAGCATGATAAATGACCAAAAGAAGCAGAATAAGATCAGGAAAATAGCTTCTAAGCTCGATTGGTCAGGTACTGCGAAAGACATGTTTACGAACTACGAAATTTTCTCGCAAAACTATGAACCTTTCATAAATGATTTAAAGGTTTACCTTGCGGATATAGAAATTCAGGGTCCTAAGTTTATGCCTGTTTCGAAGATAGGCGTAAAGGTCAGACCTGTTGCTATGGAACGTCTAATCGATACGGTGCTTTCTGTGTACAGGAACAACGTAGTACCTAATATGAATGTTATGTCGAGAAAGTCTTCCGAACTATCTGATAAATTAAATATAAAAGAACTTTCAGTGAGCTTGAAAAAACTCGATGGGGCGGCATTCAGGATCGACCAAATTTGGCAAAGAAAACCAGACCATTATATGTTGAGGTGGATTATGAACAGTGTTATTGTCTCTCTCAGCGTGGCAATTATAACAACTGCGGTAACTGCTCTTGCAGCGTATCCATTCAGTAGGATGAGGTTTAGAGGGAGAAAGTATGGAATCATGGCGTTATTGCTCATTCAAATGTTCCCAGCAATTATGTACATGATTGCTATTTACTCATTCTTATCGTTCGCTGGAAAGTATATTCCAGGGTTTGGATTGAGTAAGCTATCTGGTTTGATATTTGCTTATCTTGGTGGTATTGCATATAATATGTACCTTATAAAAGGTTATTACGATACTATCCCAGACTCACTAGAAGAAGCAGCTTTAATTGATGGCGCAACGAGATGGCAGACATTTGTGAAAATAGTTCTTCCTCTAGCTTCTCCGATTCTTGCGGTTATCGTTATCCTTACGTTCATGGGTACGTTTAACGAATTCGTTCTTGCAAGGATTATATTACAAGATGTTAAACAGTACACATATGCTATAGGTTTGTACACGTTCTCGACAGGTCCTTTTGAAACACAATGGGGATTGTTCACAGCAGCTGCAATGATAGGTATGGTACCAATGGTGATTCTATTCTTATTGATGCAAAAATATATTGTCGGTGGTCTTGTGAAAGGAGCGGTTAAAGGATAATGAGCGTTGGTGATGGGCTGATTTCTCCCCAGTACGATAGCTCTATTGTCAATCTTGTTTCGACATTCCTCAAACACTTTGCGATTCAATCAAACCATCCTGAATACCCCCTCGAAGGCAACTTCGAGGGGTTTTTCCACAATGTGAAAAAAATAGTGATATTCTTGATAGATGGAATAGGATATAACAAGTTCTTAAAAATAAATACGAATATTGGTTTCAGGGATATTATAAAGGTTTCAAGTGTTTTCCCAACCACAACTGTTGCTGCTGTGACAAGTTGGTTTACTGGGAAGACACCAAAAGAGCATGGCCTTCTTGGTTATATTTTGTATCTACGTGAGATAGGTTCAATTACAAATATGATTGAGTTCACCTATCCAGGTGTAGAAGGTGGCATATTCTCTGGGCTCATCAAGAAACGGTTACATAGATTAGATAACGTCTTCGACCTTTTGAAAGACAGAGGGTTTTACGGAGGAGTCTTAACGCATGCTAACATTTCCAACTCAGGTCTTTCTTATCTAATACATAAAAATGCGCACGTGATGGGGTATTACTATATGGGAGATTTGTTGGCTACTTTGAAAAAAAAGCTTGCTGAAGACTGGCAAGGGATTCTTTACATCTACTGGGGTCATCTGGATGGTTTGGGACATAAGAAGGGTCCAGATAGTGAAGCTTACGAAATAGAAATGACAAGGCTACTTTTAGAAATTAAAAAATTCGCCGAAGAACACATACCTAATGATACCCTTCTTGTAGTTACATCTGATCATGGCATGGTGCAAATACCAAGTTCGACAAACTATTTCTTGAAACCAACAGATACATTCAACAAACTTTTAGTATCACCTCCAGGGGGAGAGATGAGAATGATGTATTTCTATTTAGTAAAAAAGAGCAACTACGAATTCTTAAGGAACTACTTCGAAGAAAACTATCCTTCGAGCTGCGTATTTCTAACAAGCAGAGAAGCTTTGGATATGGGACTTTTTGGACCTGGAAGAGTGCATCCAGAGTTGTATAACAGAATAGGTGATGCTATAATGATAACGAAGTCGAATAACGCATTCACATATTTGTACAGCGGTGGCGAAGAGAGGCTTGCTGGTATGCATGGTAGCTTAACCGAAGATGAGGTATTTGTTCCCGCAGTTTTTATAAGAAGATAATAACAAATATCACACAAACAGGAGGAAACGGAAATGGTAAGAGTGAGATTTGCACCAAGCCCGACAGGTTACCTACATGTAGGTGGAGCTAGGACAGCCCTATTTAATTGGCTCTTTGCAAGGAAAAACAAAGGTAAATTCATTCTAAGAATAGAAGATACTGATACGGAAAGGTCAACACGTGAGTCAGAACAAATGATAATGAACGATTTAAAATGGCTTGGTTTGTTCTGGGACGAAGGACCAGATATAGGGGGCGAGTTTGGTCCTTACAGGCAAAGTGAAAGATTACACTTGTACAAACAGTACGCATTTAAATTAGTGGAAAGAGGACATGCTTACTTTGCAGTTTACGATAAGAACGATCCAAAAAACGTTCTTTACACAACAACCGAAGAACCAAAAGATGGAAATCCATACACCGTTGTTTTCAAAGTGCCGGAGAATGAAATTGTGAAATTCAATGATATGCTAAAAGGCGAAATTGAATTCTCAACAGAACATATGGATGACTTTATAATATTGAAGTCCAACGGATATCCTGTTTACAACTTCGCCGTTGTTATAGATGACCATTTGATGGGAATAACGCATGTCCTTCGCGGAGAAGACCATATATCGAACACACCAAAACAGATACTCATCTACAGAGCATTTGAATGGGAGCCCCCAAAATTTATGCATATTCCTTTGATACTTGGCGCAGACAAGACTCCTTTGAGTAAAAGACATGGAGCAACCGCAGTTGAGCATTTTAGAAGAGAAGGATATCTTGCTAAAGCTTTGGTTAACTATCTTGCAATCCTTGGATGGAGTGTGGACGAAGAGATATTCGATTATACACAAAAGATAGATTCGTTCACCCCAGATAGGATTTCCAACAAAAATGTTGTATTTGATTATCAAAAACTCGAGTGGGTCAATGGAAAGCATATGAGATTACTTACTATGGATGAACTCTATACCCATTTTGAGGAATGGAGAAAGTTTGTTGGGGCCGAAAAACAGATTCCAAGAGAGGTCTTAGAAATATGCAGAGAGAAGGTTAATACCCTAAAACAGCTCTATGAATTTGCTCTGCCATTTGTTGATGAAAACTACGAATATTCGCAAGAATACATTGAGAAGTTTGCAAAGAAACCAGAAGCTGTTAGTATCATCGAGTTGGCGCTCGAGAGATTTTCAAGCTTAGAAAATTACGATATTCAAAATGTTGAAACAACGTTGAGGGAAATTGCTACCTCGCTTAATATTGGAACGAATAAAGTTTTTCAGACAATTAGAGGGGCATTACTTGGAAAGCTTGTTACGCCTGGGTTATTTGAAAGTATAGTTGTACTAGGAAAAGCCGAAACAATTAGAAGGTTGCGAAGAGCTCTTGACTTTGTCAAAAAACTAACCTAATGTGACTACCACCGAGAGCTATAAAAAACACATAAGGGGTTGGAAGCCTTGAAGATTCAGAGCATGTACAGAAACGATAAATTAGAGATTGTCAAAATCGAAGAGAAGAATGGTAGATTTTATGCGTACGCTTTTTCATCACCATTTTATCCTGATGGAAAAGGTGGACAACTTGGAGATAGGGGAAAAATCGGCAACGTCGACGTATTAGCTGTAAGTGAAAGAGACGGTTTTGTTGTCCATGAACTTTCCGGAATAATAGAACCAGGTATATACGATGTGCAAATCGACCAACTTCGTAGGAAAGATATCGCACAACAACATACTGCGCAGCATATATTGTCAGCAGCTTTCATAGAAGTTGCTGAGATTGAGACTGTTAGCTTTCACATGGGCGAAGAGTATTCAACTGTAGACTTGGACATACCATTTGTGGAACCAAAGGTCATTGAGGAAACAGAAGATTTGGCAAACAGGATTGTTCAATCATGCACACAGGTAGAGGAAATAGTAACAGATTTCGAAGGAGTTAAGGCTTTCGAATTGAGAAAACCTTTGAGTGACAAGGTAAAGGGAGAGGTAAGGTTAATAAAAATAGCGAATCTAGATATCTCGGCGTGTGGTGGGTTTCATGTTGATAATACCGGCGAGATAGGTGTTGTAAAGATTGTAGATCTGGAAAAAGTAAAAGGTAACCTCACAAGGGTGTATTTTGTCGCAGGTGTAAGGGCTGTAAGATATTTCAGAAAGTACAACAATGTGCTTAAGAACCTTTCAAGACAGTTGACTTCTTCGATTGATGAATTAAATCAGCGTGTTGAAAAGATAATCAACGAACTTCGGGAGAAAAGTTCGTTGCTTTCAAAAGTTTCACAAGACTATGCTGAATTATTGAAACAAGCTATTGAAAACAACGATTTTGTCTACTTCGAAGGTTACACAGAAGTTGGAAATTTCTTGTCAAAAATTGTTGACAACCAGTTCTTAGTTTTTTACGATGGTAGCAAGTACATCATCGGTTCAAAAAAGTATGATGTACGGAAATTTGTAAAAGCATTAATTGAAAAATTTGGAGGAAAGGGCGGAGGAAAAGAAGAGTTTGCAAATTACATACCAAATAGAAAGTTGTCAGCAACAGATTTTGAGACTGTTTTTTCCGAGGTCTACAACAAATAGTTATCGAAAACTATTTACTGGAGGTGTTCAGTATGGGTGCGTCAAAAAAGTTGTTCATATTCGGACTATTACTTCTTGTTTCAGTTTTTGCATTTTCTAACGCCTTAAAGTTTTTGCCAAAAGACTACTCGGCAATTCTTTACATTCCTGACGTTCCAAAAGCTTACGAAGAGTTTAAGGCATTGCCTATAGGTCAAACTTTATTAGCAGATACAGGAATAGGTTTGGAGTCACTTGTTAGAGGCGTATTAGAACAGCAACTCTTATCGATGAAATACACATTAGATGATTTTGACTTGTTTAGCAAGGAAATGCTCGTTGTCATTGACAAAGATGGAAATATGACTGTTGTGCTGGGACCTGTAAAGAATCCTACGAAAGTTAGGAAGGTATTGGAAAGCTTTCTGGAGGCAGAGACATTAAAAAAAGTTAAATTTACCGAGAATTACTTTATATATTCCGACGTGCAAGTTGGTGGCGGTAAAGTTCCGGCGAATTTGCTTTCAAATCTCAATGGGAACCTTGGAGTAACATATTCCTACGTGACAGATGGTAAAATCACATTCGAAGGTTACGGATTCATAAGAATTGAAAACAACGCACTTACTTTCTATCAAAAGTTGGATGCCAAAACGGCAGATGCGAAAAATGTGCTCAAAACGTTGCAAAATACAAAACCTATTGATATCTTTGCCGACAAGAATGTAGGTGGAGATTTATTGCTGTTTGTGAACAGACCTATTCCTGATATGTTGAGAAAAACATTTTTAGATGCCTTAGCCTCTAAGTTTAATATAACCAATGTGAATGCAACAGGGGTAATGTATCTTTCCGCAGATGTTGGTGCAGCAGTTAGTGCATTGCTAAGCACTGATACGCAAACAGGAAATTCTAAATCTAGTCAAACAACACCTCAGGTAAGTATATCTGCGTACTCTGTTGTGTTCGGGACAGGTTTCAAAATGCCTGCTGAGGTGAAAAAGTACGTAACGATAGGTTCTGAGAAGTACGGAGTATTAACCACTGAAAATGGAATGGAAAGTTATATACTGATAAAGAACGACAGAATGATAACCTATACAGTAAATCCGACCAAATACAAACCAGGCGACAGAACCTTTTTCACATCAATTTATGATTCAAAATACTTCATGGGAATATTCCTTAACTTTGAACCACTTATCAATACTATGTTGGGCAAAAAAGTTAAATCATCAGCTGTTTTCGTATCTTACATTGAAGGTGATTCAATTATCCAAAAAGGGACTGTGAAGTGAGCATTGCATGACAAAAGCCAGTGGTGGAAAGGAAAGTAAGGGTTGTTTAAGCTGTTTAATTTCATTTGTTGTTTTTCTCTTTTTAATCTCTGTACTAGCATCTATACTTAAGGTGTTGATACCTTTCGGTATTTTCAGAGTTTTCCCAACATTAATGCGGACCTTCGTAGTTGTTGTGCTTATTGCTTTTGTGACGTTTATTATAATCTCTTCACGTATCAAAGAAAAGGTCAGAACTCAACAACGTCAGCAGGAAACTACTGAACAAAAGGAAACTTTGATTCAATCAGAAGGCGAACATAGTAGAGAATACCAAAAAACTTCATCAAATTCGTCTGAAACCAACACAAAAGTGAATAAGTTAGATGTTCAAGAAGCATTTAGAATTCTTGGCTTGCGGCCCGGTGTTTCTTATACAAAGGTGGGCGAGAGATACTATGAGCTTGCTAAGAAAGTAAATAACATGAAAATTAGCGAGGAACATAGGCAGTTGATGCTTGAAGAATTGGCAAGAGCGTACGAAGTGTTAACTGAACACTATTCAAAAATGAGTTGAAGTTATAAAGACGGGGTGGTATTATGGACTTTGAATTCTATTACTATCTTCCAATACCACCGATTAGTTGGGTTTTTCTGGTTCTTAGGATAGGAGCTATAATACTAATTTTTTACACATTATACGTGCTTCTTAGATTTTTCACAGAACCAGAATCAGAAACGAGTGTTGGTAGAAGGCGTGAATTTCAAAAAAGAAGAGGTGAAATAGGTGGTATTGATAATGAAGAACTATTAAGAGCCCTTAAAACCTTTGGGCTAACTCCTTCTGATAATTACTGGGACGCATCTTACAGATATTACAACTTAAGAAAGGCTATACTAGCTTCTAACTTGCCAGCTGAAGAGAAAGAGTCAAAGCTTCAAGAGATAGATAAGATGTTCGAAATAGTTTCTGACTACTATTCGAAAAAGGGTTAAGAAAATAAGAAAAAGGAGGCCATAAAGCCTCCTTTTTCATCGATTGTTACTCAAAATTTGCTTACACAACTTAACGGCTTCCTGGGCATCTTTTGCATAATAACTTGCGAATCTTTTAGCAAGCTCTTCATTCATTGAAGCACCACCAGCTATGACAGGAATTTCTATTCCATTATCTCTAAGTGTTTTGACCACCTGTCTGACCTGGATAACAGTTGTTGTCATCATTGCTGACAAGCCTACTATGTCTGGTTTTAATTCCTTAACTTTTTCCAAAATAACAGTTGCCGGCACATCCTTGCCTATATCAATTACTTCAAATCCTGCACTTTCTAAAACTGTTGCCACTATTTTCTTTCCAATATCGTGAATGTCACCCTCCACTGTTGCAAGAAGGATCCTGCCCAACTTTACAGAATCCTTTTCTGTCACCATGGAGAGTAACTTGTTAAATATGGGCTTCGAAGTTTCTGCCGCAAGAATCAAATGAGGAAGATAAATCTTGTTTTCAGCATAAAGGTTGCCTATTTCTTCCATTGCTTTAGCAAGAATTGTTTGAATTATCTCAATTGGTGTTAATGTATCTAAGAAGGACAGTACGTATCTTTCCGCATCACTTAAGTTACCACGAAGGAGTAAATGTACTAATTCGCTACTTTTTACTTCTTCACTTATTTGAACACTTTCCTTTCCTAAAATTCGTTTCATACCTCTTAGAATTTTCATAGTCGCATCTTCTGATGTATTCAGGATTGCTCCTGATAACCCCGCATGCATTGCTAAAGCCAGGAATGAAGCATTTAACTCATCGCGATTTGGCATTCCAAAACTGAAATTGGAAAGCCCTATCATTGTTTTTATTCCATCGGCTGAGAGTTTCTTGATAGTTTCAAGTGTTACGTTGTAATCTTGGTTTGCTCCAATTGGTAAAACTAACGGGTCAACAAAAATTCTTGAACGGTCTACTCCTTGGCTTTCTAGGTATTCCACAGCCATTTTACCTAATGCGTACCTTTCCTCTGCCGTCTTCGGTATCTCCTTATCCATTGCAAGAACAATTAATAAACCACCATGCCTTTTGAGTAGCTTTATCTTCTTGTCGAGCTCTTCCTTTGTTGCTTTGGAAGAATTAATCAACGGTCTTCCAGGATACTCCATCAATGCACTTTCTAGAAATTCGTTGTACTGAATATCGAAAGAGATTGGAATGCTTACAATTTTATCGAGTTCCACAAATGCCTTAGAAAAGTGTTCTTCTGATAAAACAGATTCTATTCCAAAATTAACATCGATTACCTGTGCTCCTTCTTGTTCCTGGGATTTGGCAAGTTTTAAAACGTTCTCAAAGTTAAATTCTCGAATTTCATTATGCAGTTTTTTTCTTGCGGAAGCGTTTATACGTTCCCCTACGACCAAGAATGGTGCAACGTTAACCATATGAACCCTGCTTGTAACTACATTCAGCTCTTCAACATTCCTAGTTTTTGGTTTTTTCAGACCAATATGTTGGACCATGTACTTGATGTGTTCCGGTCCTGTTCCACAACACCCACCTACGATATTCGCACCCATTTCAACGTAATCTTCGATGTATACAGTGAATTCTTCAGGGGTAGTTTTATAAGTCAATTTCCCATCTGCGGACAGAACAGGTTTTCCAGCATTCGGTTCAACGAAAACCGGTTTTTTAGAAAGCGCAACCAATTTTTTTACAAGCGGTACCATCTTTTCAGGAGTCAGCGTGCAATTGATACCTATTGCATCAACATCTAAATCGTTGAACAAAGCAACGTAAACTTCTAAACTCGTACCTGTTACGGTAACGCCATTTTCTTCAAAAGTCATACTCACCAATATAGGCATTTCTGGAGCCACATCTCTTGCCGCCAAATACGCTAGTTTTGCCTCCTTTACATCACTCATTGTTTCAATAATAATACCATCAACACCTGCACCAACCAGGACTTCAACTTGTTCTTTGAAAATGTTGTATACGTATTTTGATTTCAGTTCTCCAAGAGGTTCTATCATTTCTCCAACGGAAGAGATATCACCTAAAACAAAAACCTGCTTGCTGGCTACTTTAGTTGCCTCTTTAGCAATTTTTACAGCAGATTGGTTAATCTCACTGAAATACTCATCATATCCCAATTTCATCAACTTATGCCGATTTGCACTGAAAGTGTTTGTAAGTAGAAAATCAACACCAGCGCGGACGTAATCATCCTGTAGTGACAAAACTGCTTCAGCATTTGCAATGTTGAGCAACTCAATGGGTTCTCTAGTTTTAATATATCCTCGTTTGAAAAGTTCTGTACCATACGCACCATCTAGGAACATCACTCTCTGCGATAGCAGTTCTGAAAACTTTTGTCTGGTAAGGGGTTCCAATTTTCCTCTCCCTCCTCTGTTCTTTTATATTTTGGTGTTCGTTTTTGTATATATTACCACATATCAAACATTTTTGTAGTATCTTCACATTTTTTCGGAAACAAAAGGGGATGGTTATTTCCATCCCCTTTGAATTTTCATTGAATCTACAACTTTTTGATGAACTTATCTTCCAATAACTTTGAACATAGGCATCCCGAGCGTGAAAAGAGGTTTTATGTCGGAAGTATTTGATATATCGTAAACAATCAAACCGTTGTCTGTTGAAACAAATAGATATCTACCGTCTGTACTTGTTAAGTTGAATGCATAGGTAAGCCCTGAGAAACTAACTTCTGCAACCATTTTCTTCTGATAAACGTCAATTATCTTATAACCAAACCCACCGCCTGCAACAAACAATTTGTCACCGTACCAGGAAATATTCCTTGCCGGTGCGCCCTCAAAAAGAGGTAATGAAGACAGTTTATCATCATCCGAACCAATAAGGTTGACACCATTTTTGTCCAGTAACCAAACACCGTTGAATTCTCCATCTGCTACATAAATTCTATCGAAGTATTTATCAGCTATTATTTTTTGATCAAAACCAGCGTTGTATTTCTTCAACGTATATGTATCTTGTTCTTTCACAATCAAATAATATCTTGTTAATATATCTTGCTCGTTTGAGAGGTCCGGCGTAAGTTTAATACTTCCTGCAGGACCGAGAGCAACAAGCACAGCCAATGTATCCTTATTCTTGGAAAGATTGTCAACAACAACTTCTATATTTTTTGGTTCGACAGGCTCGTCACGAGAAATACTTACATAAGGAAGTGATTGATTAATCGTTGTTGGCAAATTATAACTGGCTGATACTGTCCAGCTCCCGTAGTTAAACTTAACAACTTTATTAGTACCTCCCTCATTTACGAGAGCATAAATATTATTCCGGCTATCAACAGCAAAATCATACACTGCAGAGTATGCGCTCAAATCTAAAGTAGTGGGATTTTCGAATTTTAGTGTACTTGTGTTGAAGTCATACAAAATTATACTTTTTTCAGATTTGTTGTAAACACATATCTTAGGATAAGTGCCATAAGAGTTAACTTTTATGGAAACAAAATTATCGTTTAATATTTTATCTCTGACGATGTAGTTTTTGGGATCTCTTGAATCAACAGCGTAAAGACCACTTTTAACTTCACCGTTGTCAAAGCCATCGCCTATTAAGAAAATAAAACTCCCTACCTGTACATGATCCTTAGAGTTATATATCTTATTAGGCTCGTATAACTCGTAACTTGCGCCAATTTTCTTGAACCTCCACAATCCCTTAACTTCATCAAATACCAAAAGATTTTCCACACCATATGAATCATTTACAAAGTAGAAGTCATGTAAACTGCTTCCTGGGAAATCGTATATTAAAGATAGATTTGAAGAACCGTCCCAAATATACAGTCTATCCATGGTCATTATGTAGATATTACCATCATGGACTTTTACTCTTCTAACATTGGTATCGAACTCTTGTGTCCATGTTATATCTGCAGGTTTCACAGGATAAGAGCTTATAGGAAGTGATATGTATCCAACTTTGTTATCCGAACCAAATACCATTACTTGACCTGCAGCTAAACTTCCTATATCAATTGTGCTGAAATCACCAGAGATAGCTATTTTTATATTTTTCGTTGTAATATTTGGAATGTTCTGGAGATCAAGTTCCCATATTCCTGCCAAGTCTGCTGCTATGTATGCTTTATCACCGTAAAGAATTATATCGTTTATAAAACCTTGTGTTATGTTAATTGAATCTTTTTTTAATGCTTGAAGAGAAAGGCAGTTTAGTTTTACTTTGGTTATACGATTTTGGTATTGTGAAAGAGAAAATCTTTGATCCAAATGTTCTATAAATACTTGGTGAAGAAGGATCTGTAACATCAACAACTTCGATTTTGTCGTAGCCAACACCAAGAATCGCATAATTCTTGTAAATTCTTACAGCAGATAGAGTAGAATCGAAACTAAGTGAACCTTTTACAGTTGGTGATGATTTATCTTTTGCATCAATGACAAGCAACTTATTCCCACTTACTGCGTAAATATAATCTTCAACGACATCAAAATCCGTTATAGGTTCATCATAAACAAGAGAACCAACGGTACTCAATTTGTCGACATTTGAAGCTTTCAAAATGGTCAAAAGTGACTTTGAACTAAAATCTCTTGCACTGACATACAAATAATTCGTTTTGTCTGAGACCGTAAAGCTGACCCTATCTTCTGCATTTGCTCCCGCAACGTCATATACTTTTACAATTGCCGTATATTTGCCGCTCAATAGATTTGGCAAAACAATTTCAGTAGATTGCGTTTTCAAGATACTTAAGATGGTTGTTCCAGCATCATTAGTAACAGTAACATCGTAGAAGAGATTGTCACCAGCATCAGGATCGGTTCCAATATATTTTAAAACTACACTCAGTGGAGTAATTTCACCATCAAATGGTTGTGTTATTCTAACACTTGGTGGAGTATTTCCACTGGAAACTTGTTGAACTTCAAAACTGTAGTTTTGTTGCGAAGATGCATTATACATATCTATGGCTGTAACAGTTAATGAGTAATTACCAGCAGGATAGTTTGTAATGTCGTTAACCCCTTCGGTTACGGGAGTTATTTCTTTGCCATCTCTGAAGAGTTTAATAGTCTTTTCCCTAAAATCATCGCCATCTGGATCCGTAATGTTTAGAATAAGTTCCGTGGAATTTGTTTTCTTTAACGTATAAACACTAATTACAGGGTTTTGGTTGTTAATCTTCAATGGTACCTTTAATCCTTCCGCCCTACTACCGGAGGTAATAATTATCTCAAGTGTGTGTTGTGTATTGAAGAAGTCTTCTGAGAGTCTTAGTTTGGAATTGTAGTTCTTAAGTGTTATCGAATTATCTGTGGTACTTGCTTCAAGCACTACATCATCAAGCTTGTACGAGTAGTAGTACTTCCTACTCGTATCTCTTACATTTACACTTATCGCTTTTGACCTAACTACTGTTATCGGATTACTAAATGTACTGTATACCGTGCCATCGTAGGTTATACTCTCAATAAACGGCTCCACTTCAAATGAATATTCTTGTTGGACAATACCGCTAAAGCCATCTGTCGCTTGTGCGATTATTTTGTAACTTCCAGCAGGGTAAACACTTGTGTCAATATTCCCTTCTGTAAGACTTCCAAATTCTTTACCGTCTTTGTATAGCTTTATAGATTTTGTGAGTGTATCGTTATCTAAATCAGTTATCGAAATGTTTATTATGTTATTGTTCTCAATATCTTTGGTTATCTTTACAACGGGAAGTTGGTTGTTAATCTTCAATGGTACCTTTAATCCTTCCGCCCTACTACCGGAGGTAATAATTATCTCAAGTGTGTGTTGTGTATTGAAGAAGTCTTCTGAGAGTCTTAGTTTGGAATTGTAGTTCTTAAGTGTTATCGAATTATCTGTGGTACTTGCTTCAAGCACTACATCATCAAGCTTGTACGAGTAGTAGTACTTCCTACTCGTATCTCTTACATTTACACTTATCGCTTTTGACCTAACTACTGTTATCGGATTACTAAATGTACTGTATACCGTGCCATCGTAGGTTATACTCTCAATAAACGGCTCCACTTCAAATGAATATTCTTGTTGGACAATACCGCTAAAGCCATCTGTCGCTTGTGCGATTATTTTGTAACTTCCAGCAGGGTAAACACTTGTGTCAATATTCCCTTCTGTAAGACTTCCAAATTCTTTACCGTCTTTGTATAGCTTTATAGATTTTGTGAGTGTATCGTTATCTAAATCAGTTATCGAAATGTTTATTATGTTATTGTTCTCAATATCTTTGGTTATCTTTACAACGGGAAGTTGGTTGTTAATCTTCAATGGTATCTTCAATCCTTCCGTCTTACTACCAGAGGTAATAATTATCTCAAGTGTGTGTTGTGTATTGAAGAAGTCTTCCGAGAGTCTTAGTTTGGAATTGTAGTTCTTAAGTGTTATCGAATTATCTGTGGTACTTGCTTCAAGCACTACATCGTCAAGCTTGTACGAATAGTAGTACTTCCTACTCGTATCTCTTACATTTACACTTATCGCTTTTGACCTAACTACTGTTATCGGATTACTAAATGTACTGTATACCGTGCCATCGTAGGTTATACTCTCAATAAACGGCTCCACTTCAAATGAATATTCTTGTTGGACAATACCGCTAAAGCCATCTGTCGCTTGTGCGATTATTTTGTAACTTCCACCAGGGTAAACACTTGTGTCAATATTCCCTTCTGTAAGACTTCCAAATTCTTTACCGTCTTTGTATAGCTTTATAGATTTTGTGAGTGTATCGTTATCTAAATCAGTTATCGAAATGTTTATTATGTTATTGTTCTCAATATCTTTGGTTATCTTTACAACGGGAAGTTGGTTGTTAATCTTCAATGGTACCTTTAATCCTTCCGTCCTACTACCGGAGGTAATAATTATCTCAAGTGTGTGTTGTGTATTGAAGAAGTCTTCTGAGAGTCTTAGTTTGGAATTGTAGTTCTTAAGTGTTATCGAATTATCTGTGGTACTTGATTCAAGCACTACATCGTCAAGCTTGTACGAATAGTAGTACTTCCTACTCGTATCTCTTACATTTACACTTATCGCTTTTGACCTAACTACTGTTATTGGTTCTGTAAAACTTGTGTAAGTATTGCCGTCGTAAGAAACATTGTTAATGAAACTTCTTATTTGAAATTCGTAATCTTTTGTGGTATCAGCTTCAAATTTATCCTTCGCTTTAACAACAATTTTATACTTACCTGGAGAATAGCTACGAATATCATTTGATCCTTCGCTGATCTTTATATCCTCAACTTCGCTTCCATCTTTGTAGAGTGTTATGTTCTTTTCTATTATCTCATCATCGTCAGGGTCTTTTGTTAGTATTGTAAGATCCGTATCACTTTGGGTGATAGTAATTTCCGGAGCTTGGTTTAGTATTTTTATTGGTACATCAAGTTTTTCACTCCTTCCTGGCGCATCTACGATAATTCTTAATGTATGGATTCCATCGAAAAAGCCTTTTTCTAAGTTCAGTTTACTGTTGTAATCCTTTAAAGTTATTGTGTTCTGTGTACCACTTACTAAAGTTATACCATCTAAGTTAAAAGTGTATTTATAATCTCCTGTAGTTTTCATGTTAACTATAATGGGTTTTGACCTAACAACAACTATAGGTGTATCAAAGGTTGTATAAACCTTTCCATCATATCTAATACTTTCAAACTCAGGTTTTGGTGTATAAGGTACACACGAAGTAAGTAAAAGTATTATTAAAAGAGCTCCTGTTAACCAGGAAATCGCTACAAAATGTTTTGTTCCCGTTATCCTTTTTTCCACAAGAATCCCCCCTAATCAAGTTGATAATGTTAACTAAAAGTATTGAAACTTTCCAAAAACCGCATTATCCTTATAAAGAGGGGACACCCCCCAACCATCTCTTGACAAAGCAGGTTCCCCGATATGAACAACTCAACACTCTCTTGTCCCAAATGCGGTTCCACCAGCTTGTACAGAAACGGTCATGACAAATACGGTAACCAACAATTCCTTTGCAAAGCCTGCCATCATTCTTTCAAACTTTCCCATTCTCACAAACGCAAAAACTTTCCTTTCCCTTATCCCAAATGCCCTTCTTGTGGTAAAGCTATGGAAATTTACAAAGTCCGTCGCTCTTTCGTTGTCTTCCGTTGTAGAACTTGTCGTACCAAAGATAGAGTACCTTTTAACCTTCCTGAACCAGTCACTCTTATTCCTGAGAAATTTAAATATTTCCGTTTTCCTCTCTTTTTCATCTTAAAAGCTTTCGTTTTGTATATGAAACACAATATGTCTTATCGCTCTCTTGCTCATTCTCTTAATATCAAAGTATCTCATGTCACCATATACAAATGGGTTATTAAATTGTGTACTTTATTCTCTGTGCTTTTCCCAACATTTACCATCGAAAATGTTTTCTCAGTTCATGCTGATGAAACTGTCCTTGTGTTCAAAGAACAAAAGTATTATGTTTGGCTATTAGTTGATCATGAGACTAACTTAATTCTTTGTTGGCATGTCTCAAAGTATCGTGATATGGGACAAGTCAAAGTATTGCTCGAGAAGTTCTTTGGTGATTCAGAACCTAAAAACATTGAACTTATTACTGATGGACTTGGTGCATATGAAAGTGCAGTAAAGATATTGTTTAGAAATATCAATCACGTAGTGGTACCGCTTGGTAAAAACAATCAATGTGAATCTAAATTTTCATTGTTGAAAGACTTTTTCCGACTCAAGCGAGGACTGAAGAATACGAAGAACTTAGCGAAATATATTCAAGGCTTTTGTGTAGTGAAGAATCTTTGGAAAACGCACAATGGTAATATCAATCACATTCTTTCACACTTACACTCTTTCATCATTACAAGTTAACACTATCTAAGTGTTATTTTAATTTGTTTGATTCCGAAGAATTTTTTTGATATAATTACTGAAGAAATTTAAAATATAAAATGGAAAGGAGTTTACACCATGACACTCGAGGTTTTCTTGGATATAGTGAAACACGGCATTCAGCTTCTTTTAATGCTTATAACTCCTCCTCTGCTCGTTAGTCTTGCAGTTGGTATCTTGATTAGTATTTTCCAAGCTGCTACTCAAATTCATGAGCAGACATTAACCTTTGCACCACGCATCATAGTTGTCTTTTTGACCCTGATGTTTTTGTTTGGTTGGATGATAGAAAATATGTTAGATTTTATAAAGGATATCATCGTAAAATACATGTCTATGATTTGACCAAACAACTGGAACGTTTGCGATTTCCTATTTTCTACATGTTGTATAGCCCTTCAAATATCTTTATTATCTGCATATTTATAGTTTTCATATCTTTAGTGCCATCAATTAAAACAAAACCTTTTTCAGTTTCGCATAACTGCAAATAGCAGCGCCTTACTTTTTCAAAGAACTCCAAACCTTCTTGTTCAATCCTGTCCCTCTGCTCTTTACGTATTCTTGATATAGCTACCTCTGCAGGAATGTCTATATAGAATACCAAGTCTGGGTAAGTATGATCCGTGGCGAAATCATTAAGCATTTTTACCACATCTACACCCAAGTTTCTTCCACAACCTTGATAAGCTACACTTGAATGTGCAAACCTATCAGCTATCACCATTTTCCCTTCTTTTAAGGCAGGTTTTATAACTTCCTCAACCAACTGGGCTCTAGAAGCCAAAAAAAGGAGCAATTCACTTCTTGAAATCATTTCTTCTCTAATCAGAAGTTGTCGTATTTTCTCTCCTAATTTTGTACCCCCGGGTTCTCTTACCTTAACAAACTCAATACCTTTGGACTGGAGATATTTCGTAAACATCTCTATTTGTGTGCTTTTACCACAACCATCTATCCCTTCAAAAGAAACGAACACGACATGTTCCTCCTTTTCTGTGTCGATTGGATGTCAATTCAAAATAAATTATACCACAGGTGAGATACTTTCAAGAAAGGTAATAGAAAAATGACAATTTTTTGAATCCTTATTCACAAATCAAGAGTGTATTGTTTTGTGGTAAAATATATAAAAACACCAAATTCGGGGGTGTAACCATGCGAATAGGAATTATTGGCGCTGGTGTTGTTGGAGCGTTGGTTGCTAGGGAGTTAAGTCGATACGATATTGAACTGTTAGTTTTTGAGAAAAATTGGGATGTTGGAATGGGGGTGACAAAGGCTAATTCTGCAATAGTTCATGCTGGATATGATGACGAACCAGGAACGGTGCGTTCAAAATTTTGTGTTCCAGGAAATGCAATGTACACTGAACTTTCAAAAGAGTTGCAGTTCGATTTGAAGAGAATAGGTTCTCTAGTACTTGCCTTCAAAGATGAGGAATTGAGGGTTTTGGAAGAACTTTACAAACGTGGAGAAATGAATGGGGTACCTGGCTTGGAAATTTGGGATAGGGATAGAATTCTTTCGTATGAACCAAACGTTAATCCCGAAGTTGTGGCAGCCCTTTGGGCACCAACAGCTGGAATAACGGAACCTTGGATGGTTGCAATGGCAGCAATAGAAAACGCCATTGAGAATGGGGCTAAACTTTTTCTTGACACACAAGTTCTCGAAATAGCAACGGAAAACCAAAGAGTTAAAAGACTTGTAACTAATAAGGGAGAGTTTGAGGTAGACGTTGTCATCAATGCTGCTGGAATGTACGGTGACGAGGTTGCAAAAATGGCTGGCGCAGAATTTGTACCATTGCATCCAAGGAAGGGAGAGTATATTCTCTTAGATAAGCAAGAATTCGGTGGTTTTGTAAAGAGTATACTATTTCCAACACCCTCTGTGCTTGGTAAAGGAACACTTGTAACTCCGACGGTCGATGGCGGCATCTTGGTTGGACCCACTGCCGTTGACCTGCCACCAGAACGGGAATTCAGGGAGGATACTTCTACAACATTTGAAGGATTTGAAGCTCTCATGTCAAAAGCACTAAAGATGACTCCTCTAATCGATTTCAGAGCCTCTATAAAGACCTTTGCAGGTTTAAGACCTGAAAGTCCTCAGAAAGATTTCTTTGTCGGTAGAACCAGTGTAATAGGTTTTTTCAACATTATAGCTATGCGCTCGCCTGGTTTAACTGCAGCACCCGCAATAGCAAAGTTTATTGTTGAGGAAGTCCAAGAAGCGCTCGGTGAAACTTTCCAGAAAAAATCAGATTTCAAACCTACAAGGGAAAGGATAAAGCACTACGCAGACTTACCTGCTACCGTTTGGGATGAAGAGATTAAAAAAGACCCACTTGCCGGGCGGATGATATGTTTTTGTAATAAGGTGACAGAGCGAGAAATACTAGAAGCTATTAAGCGTGGTGCAAGGACGATAGATGGAATAAAATTCAGGACACGTGCGATGTTTGGTAGTTGCCAAGGGGGATTCTGCATGCATAGGATAATGAAAATACTGGCAAGAGAGCTTGGGACTGATATTTCGGATATAAGACTTCGCAGTGAAGGGAGTTTCATACTCTTAGGGCAGGTGAGGAAGTAATGAAAGAAAAGAGCGTAGACATTCTTGTCATCGGTGCTGGAGCGGCAGGTCTTGGTGCGGCAATAGGGGCTGCAAGAGAAGGTGTAAATGAAGTAGTTTTGGTAGAGCGTGATGATAGAAGTGGCGGAGTGTTGAACCAGTGCATTCACAATGGTTTTGGGCTACATTATTTCAGAGAAGAATTGACAGGCCCTGAGTATGCCGAGAGAATTAAAAGGATAGTTCAGCAATATCCAAACATAGATGTGAAGGTCGAACAATACGTCCACCAGATAGATTACAGAAGGAAAGAGGTTGTAGTTGCCTCGACCGAAGGGATAACCGTTTACAAGCCAAAGGCCCTAATTGTTGCAACTGGAGCGAGAGAAAGACCTATGGGAGGAATACTTGTCCCTGGCACCAGACCGTCGGGAGTTTTTACAGCCGGGGTTGCTCAGAGGTTTGTGAATTTGGAAAACAGATTGCTGGGAAGAAGAGCAATAATAGTGGGCTCAGGGGATATAGGTTTGATTATGGCAAGAAGACTTACGTTGGAAGGCGTTGAAGTTGTTGCTGTTGTCGAAAGGATGCCTTATCCAGGAGGACTTGAAAGAAACATAAGACAGTGTCTAAAAGATTTTAACATTCCTCTTTATCTGAGCCATACAGTGGTTGGCATCTATGGGAGAGAAAGGCTTGAGGAAGTTGTTATTGCTCAACTTGACGAGAGTTTCAAACCTATTCCAGGAACGGAAAAGAGATTTAAGGTTGACACTTTAATATTATCAGTTGGCTTAATTCCGCAAAGTACGCTCTTTAAAGATTTTCTCAAAATTGACCCGTGGACAAAAGGAATAGTAACGTCAAGTTCTGGGAGGTCCTCTCTTAACTGGATTTTCGCAGCAGGAAATTGTACAGTAATTTATGACCTTGTGGACTGGGTTACAGAAGAAGGTACAGTTGCTGGAAAGTTTGCTGCAACGTACGTCAAGAACAGCTGGGAACCAGCAAAATTTTTTGTTGAAAAAGGACAAAACGTAGGTATCCTCTTCCCGTCATGGTATGAGGAAGGAACAAACTTAAATATCTACTTACGTGTGAAAAAACCTATGGAAGAAGGCACCATTAGGGTAAAACAAAGAAACAACTTGCTATACAGCAAAAAACATTTAAATCTCTCACCGAGTGAGATGATAAGCATCAAAATTCCAGAGTCAAAAATCGGGAGTGGTGACATTCTAGTGGAGGTGATAGAATGAAAGTAGAAGAGATGGTTTGTATCATGTGTCCACTGGGATGTAGGTTGGTCGTCAAGCAAGCAGATAACGGTGAAATCAATGTTTCTGGAAATAGATGCCCACGAGGAATTGAATACGGCAAGCAAGAGATGGTAGAACCCTTAAGAATACTGACTTCAAGTGTTTTGGTTTTAAATGGTGATATGCCTTTGGTATCGGTAAAAACAAATAAACCCATTCCAAGGAGAGTTATTATGCAAGTGATGGATATCTTGAAAAATACTAAGGTGGAGGCACCTGTGAGAGTTGGAGATGTAATTATTAAAGATGTTCTTAATACGGGAGCTGATATAGTTGCCACAAGAAATGTCGAAAGAAGAGAAAAATCAAGTGCAAATTGAAATGTTCGATGTTTTTCCTGAACCTTCAGTTAACGCAGAAGAATTATCTAGCGATGCGCTGGCTTATCTTGGTGATGCTGTTTACAATCTTTACATTAAGTTATACGTTTTAAAGGACATTAAAGCTAGGGATCTGCATCGGCTTTCCAATATTTACGTTTCACGCGAAGGTCAAAGCAAAGCGTTGGAGAAGATTTTACCGATTCTTACAGAAAAAGAAAAAGACATAGTTCGACGTGGTATGAACAGCAAGAGTGCCAGAAAGCACGGTAATGACCGCCTTTATATCAAAAGTACCGGTTTTGAAGCATTGGTGGGATATCTCTATCTCACCGATAAGAACCGTTTGAGATTTCTTTTGAGGGAGGGGATAAAATGGGAAGAAGTGTGATTATTGATGGTTCCATAGTTTACACGGACTCAAGTGAGATATTAAGTAACCCGGGCTTTGAGGCTCTTCTTCGAGAGTATATCGACATTTTAAAAGAAAAGAATTCGCCGCTTTTGAGAACATTGGAAGCCTTTCGCATAGGTGATGATTACGATGTTAAGCATTTTATTGAATACCTTCATTTGTTGACCTTGAGAAATATCCGCGAAATTACAACTATTATAAATTACGTTAATCCGGACGATTTGGCAAAATTTGTTGAATCTTTCTACTCATTTTGGAGGAATAAGCACAGATTTATGATTAAGAAAGAGAGGTACACTATAGATAATGCAAGAAAAACAAGCATTGTTTTTACCGCCGTTATGATTGCCGAAGAATTCAAGAATTTGGTGAGGAATTTGTATCGAACAATTATGAAGAACATCACAACAGATGATACAAACATCATCAGGCAATTGCCGAGCGGTGCTCAGGTCACATTTTTGGTGGATGATATAGAGATTCCCGATGAGAGATTTCAAGCATTTACAAATATACCAACAGTTTGGGGCGCTATATTCGACCCACCTGTTATTTTCTACACCAAATCTAATAAAAGAAAGGGGGTTCTACCAGTTGTTGAAAAAGAGATTTTGAGTCAAATCAAATTAAATAACAAAGAACGCGAATGGTTTCTTGTGCCAGTCTTGGTAGCCGAGCTTTTAGTTTATGTTTTTGTGCACAGAGAGTACCTCTCGCATGCTGCAGGTTTAGGTAACTTATTTCAATTTGCGGATATCGTCGATATAAAAAGCAAGAAAGCTTCTGGGGTTTTGATATTCGGTTTACCGGTTGAGAAAATTCCAGATTATAAAGCTGAATGGAAAAACGGTGTTGTGTTCAAGAATGGGGAGCTTTACGTAGGTGTAATTCCAGCCTTGGATGAAAACGACTATTTTGGATACATGAAAAAGACAATGCTTACACTTCACAATCTGATAAGGATAGACCAAGGACGGCTTCCGGTCCACGGGTCTATGGCACGTATAGTGTTGAAAAATGGCAAAAGTGCGGTTGCAATGTTTGTTGGTGACAGCGGAGCAGGAAAAAGCGAAACTTTGGATGCATTGAATAGGTTGGGAGAAGTTGCGTATGTGGATGTTATCATTGACGACATGGGCTCACTTGATATACTAAATGGTAGAGTTGTTGCATACGGAACAGAAACAGGCGCATTTGTGAGACTCGATGATTTACCACCGGGATACGCTTACTACACAATGGATAGAAGTATTTTTATGAACCCGGACAAGATAAATGCAAGAGTGATTGTTCCATTCAACAATTATAGAGAAATAGTTACGCCCACCCCTATCGACTTTTTCTTGTATGCCAATAACTACACAGAGGTTCACAGTGATGAAGAAAGGATAATCTTCTTTGATAATGTTGAAGAAGCTTTGGAAGTCTTTTCTGCAGGTAAAAGGATGTCAAAGGGTACAACATCCGAGGAAGGAATGACTGAGAGCTATTTTGCCAATCCATTTGGTGCGGTCCAGAGGAAGGAAGAACATCATAGAATCGCAGAAAAGTTCTTGAGAAAGATGTTTGAAACGGGAGTAAGAGTTGGTGAAATAAGAACGATGTTAGGAGTAGAAGGGTATGAAAAAGAGGGCACCTATCTTGCAGCGAAGACGTTGTACAAACTCATCGAGAGAATGTAGAACCATATGTGAAAAATTTTATCACTTGTTAAAAAACCAAAGCGGTGGATGTTTTCCACCGCTTTGGTTTATGGTATTTCAGCTAAATATTTAATAGGGCGATTATCAGAGCAACGTGGCAATAAGTATAGCCTTAATTGTATGTTTTCTGTTTTCAGCTTCGTCCCACACTCTTGATTGTTTCCCTTCGATTACTTCGAATGTAACTTCTTCACCTTTAACCGCTGGTAGACAGTGCATAAAGATTGTTTCCGGCTTACCTGTTTTTTTCATTAGCTCTTCGTTAACTTGGTATGGTTGGAGTAATTTTCTTCTTTCTGCGGCTTTGTCTTCTTCACCCATGGATGCCCAAACGTCCGTGTAAATAACATCTGCACCTTTGACTGCCTCGTCAGGATTATCTGTGAATTCTATAGTTGCACCACTTTCTTTAGCGAACTTCATACATTCGTCAACAAGCCATTTTTCCGGTCTGAGAGATTCTGGTGAGCAGATAACGTAATGCATACCCATCTTTGCTGCTCCAACCATGAGGGAGTTTGCCATGTTGTTTCTGCCATCCCCCATAAAAACAAGTTTGATGCCCTTTAGTCTACCGAACTCCTCTTCTATTGTTTGAAGGTCAGCCAAAACTTGGGTTGGATGGAAGAGGTCAGTTAAACCATTGTAAACAGGAACACCGGAATATTTTGCAAGAATTTCAACCGTTTCTTGTTTGAAACCTCTGAATTCAATGGCATCAACCATTCTACCAAGCACTCTTGCAGTATCTTCGATTGACTCCTTAGCACCTAGTTGTATGTCTTGGATCGAAAGGAAGATGGGATGCCCACCTTCTTCTGCAAAAGCAGTTTCAAATGCTAACCTTGTCCTTGTTGACCTTTTTTCGAAAATCAAAGCAAGAGTTTTTCCCACAAATCTTTGGTGTCTAATTCCTGCTCTGCTCTCTGCTTTGACTTGTTTTGCGATGTCAAGCAGGTAGCGTATTTCCTCTGGTGTGTTGTCCATCAGCGAAAGAATGGAGCGTCCTTTCATATTTACTGCCATACGTGATACCTCCTTTTGAGTTTTTTTGAAAAGTTATGGCCTGATAGCTGTAAATTATACTACTAGAATAATTTCTGATTTTCAAGCTATTATTCCGAGTGCATACTCTTACAAAACAACGGATGAAAAAACATACGAAAAAATGCTCAGAAAATCAGTAGTTAAAAGGTATAACCGATAAGAAATTCAACACCTTCAACTTTTGAATTATCTGACAGATAAAATGAAAAAATACCAGTATTAAAAACAATGTTTCCAGCGTAATATTTTGCGCCAACACGAACTATGCTCGTTATTTTTTCAAAACCAAAATCTGTCACAGGAAAGAGCATTCCACCAGCTCCGTAAAGAGAAACCTTTCCAAAGTTAAGTTGAATATCATATTTAGCAATACCACCAAACATACCAAGCGTACTGTCAGAGAGGTTGGATAAAACCATCACGGTAAAACCTGTGGTAGTATTTGGAGCGTTTACTACCTGTGAAAAAGAATTCAGCTCAACCGCAAATAAAAAGTTTTGATTGAAGGAATAGAACGTTCCTATGTTTAGTTCAAAAGCAAAACCTAACGAAAACATGATAAACATAGCTACAATAATAAATGCTTTTCTCATACTACCCCTCCTTCTCAAGCTTTGCTGAATGTTTTAAGAAACCAGTTATTTAAATCTGCTTACAAGTTCATTTAACTTCTCTTCGTCTAAATAGGTCCTGTAGTAAATGTTTCCATCGACTGTAATCTTAATTGGCATTGTTGTAAGCAATGGAACTTGAACACGCTCGATACTGAATGTTCCAAGCGAATAGTAAAATTTCGCAAGCGCTGCTTCTGTAATCGCAGATTCCGGACGTAGTGCAGTTATTTGACTTTGCAAAGATAAATAGTCTAAAAACTTGAGACCACGTTTACTGTAGGTTTCAACTAATTGATTCATATCTCTTACCTTCAACTTCCTAAAAAACTCTTCTTTTTGATAAACAATGTAAGAATAATCTGGTTTTATGGCTAGTAAATCGACAAAATACGTTAGAAAATCCCTAGGACTTGCTTTTGTTGCATCTAACTTCTTTGAATTGATAAAAATTGTTGGTGGAATATCAATCATGTAAATCGTTCTTTTCTGACCGTTCACTATAAAAAGCTTGTTTGCGATTTGTTTGTTCAATAAAGCCTCAATGTTGGACGTGCTTAGCGGGTAAACAAAGTAATAGACAGAAGTCTTGTTTAAATCAAAATCTGGGGAATTTCTTACAGCCATGATTTTGATGGCAAAATAAAGACCAGCGACTAAAAGAATAGCAGCAAAGATCAATAACACAACTTTTGCAGAAGTTCCTTCTGTTCGTCTTTTTTGTTTACCAACGTATCTTTTGTTCGTTCTCATAGTTCGAACTTTCACTCCTTCCTTTCAACTAATTCATTCCATGTTTCTATAGTAAGTGGTAGTAGGTAAAGATTATGAGTAACAGCATATATTATCTTATTCTTTATTATCTCAAAATAGCCCATGTCCAAATCGTAAAAAGCTATTTCTCTAAGTTGGTTAACTTTTTCGTAATACCTTGTGAATTCCAAGGAATCAGCTAACACAAGGGCTTTTCCATACGGTCCGAAATCTGGATGACCTGACGTGTGGTAAGCAATTCCTAAAAGCACATCTGTGTCTGTTATTTTGTACTTCCTTTTTAGGAACTCAGCAGCAACTAGTCCATGTAACAGTATAGGATGTTTTTCATAAACACCTTCAGTAATGATACCATAGCTACTAGCAAATTTTTTTAGCTTTTCAGCAGGTAAATCTCTAAAAAGGTCATGAGCAAGAGCCATGATTTCTAGTTTGTCACTTTCCAGGTTGTACCTTCTTGCCAATTTGAGGCAAAAATCAACAACTCCGTTCACATGTTCTATTCTTTCGGGCTTTACCAATCTATCAACTAATGCTCTTAGTTCTTTTACGATGAGTCGAGTCTCCATGCGTTACCTCCTCATGTCATATCTTTTGACATTTGAATTTAAAAATGATGGTAGTCATAGGTAAACTCTTCTATTGTGTATCTGCCTTCAACATAGTTTTCTATGGTATCAAATTTCGCCTCGGCATCTGCTTCGCTGAGCGTTACAAAAGCGATGCCAATTAGTAGGTAATCTTTTGAATCTTGTCTTCCCGATTCTATGGCAGAGATTTCAAACTGTTTTTTTAAATCGCTTACTAAACTTCTTACAATGCTTCGTTTTTCTTTTAAAGAATTGACCCCAAAAAGCCTGATAAGTATATTCCCGTACGCAACAACCATAGGTTCTATCACGTCCACTAGAGTATCACTCTAATTCTTCGATGGTTATATTTTCATTTGTGTATATACATATCTCACTAGCGATTTTCATAGCCTCTTGTGCAACTTTTCGAGCATCAAGCTGAGTATTTCTAAGTAGAGCCCTTGCCGCGGCTAATGCGTAAGGACCTCCTGAACCAATAGCAGCTACATCCTCATCCGGCTGGATTACTTCACCAGTTCCTGAAAGAATCAGTAAGTGTTCTTTGTCAGCTACGATAAGCATTGCTTCTAGCCTTCTTAGTGCTCGGTCTAATCGCCAGTCCTTTGCAAGTTCGATTGCAGCTTTTAACAAGTTTCCGTTCCATTCACGGTATTTTGTTTCAAACCTTTCGAGCAATGTCATTGCATCTGCCACCGCACCAGCAAATCCAGCAAGAACTTTTCCGTCTCCAATTTTCCTGACTTTCTTGGCTGTGCCTTTCATCACAGTTGCTCCGTAAGTCACTTGACCATCAGCAGCCATTACCACTTTCCCATCTTTTCTAACTGCTATAACAGTAGTTGAATGCCAAAGATTTTCTCGTATTCCAAAAGGTTCAGCCATACCTTTTTCCCTCCTACCAAGACTTAACACTAACCGATTTTCAAAACTTTGAGACCGCTTTCTTAATCCTATTCATTATCGAGAAAAATATACCCTCTTCCGGCAATTTCTCAATCACAGCTTCAGGATAAGGACTCTTATCCACTAGCCTTAGACTTTTGTAAAGATTTTGTGCGATAGTGTACGGCTTTGCGTATTCTCCAATTATATGTACATTTTTAGCATTTCTTAGATACTTTTCAAAAGTTTCCAATGTACACAATATTAAAACATCTTTATCAGCATATTGTTGAATTTTCTCAGGTTCAACCATCTTTAAGACCTTCTCTGGAGCGTAGTGCCTGTATTTCATACCGGGTGCAAGTGGCTTTTCATCTGATTTCGGGACGTAGAATTCAACTCCTCCAAATTCTTTGAAAATCTCGTTCAACTCTTCTATAGTAACAGGACCAGGACGAAGAACAAGAGGCCTTTCTCTTGTGAGGTCGATAATTGTTGATTCTATACCAAAAGCACTTTCTCCTGCATCGATAATACATTCCACAAGGCCAAATAAATCCTCTATTACACTTTTTGCATCTGTAGGGCTAGGTTTGCCTGATAAATTTGCGCTGGGAGCCGCTATTGGTCCAGCACACTGAGCTAATCGTTGTGCAATAGGGTGAGCGGGAATACGTACACCTACCGTATCCAATCCAGCAGTTACTTCAGGTGGAATAATTTCCTTCTTTTTGAGAACAAAAGTCACAGGTCCCGGGGTTAGTCTTTTGATTACATTAACATACTTTTCCTCAACAAAAGCTACTTCATTTACCTGCTCGAGTGAAGCAAGGTGAACTATCAAAGGATTATCCTGGGGCCTGCCTTTTACTTCGAATATCTTCTTAACAGCCGTAGGATTTAATGCACAGGCGCCAAGCCCATAGACTGTTTCAGTAGGGAATGCCACCAAACCACCATCTTTAAGAATATCACAAGCATATTGAATATCATCGTTATACAAATCCGAAATTTTAATTATCTTTGTCTTTGTTGTATTTTCATTCATTTATTCTTACCAACTCCCATTTAACAATGCTTTGAAAGTTTGTTCGTACATCTTAACAATCCTTCGGTCTTTTGTATTCCAAATCATCTCAACATTTTTGTGAAAGCCACTTTCTGTGTAATTTGTGGACCCTGTGAACAGTTCGTCATCAACTATAACAAACTTGTGATGCAACAGAGTTCTGCTGATGATTTTGCTGTCACCTCGGAGGTATTTAGATATGCGACTTCTTAAAAACCATTTGTCAGTAACAATTTTCACATCTATCCCTTGGCTTTGTTTCCATTTAATCGAAGCCAGTATATTTTCATCGGTAAATGCGTACATGCAAATGTATATTCTTTTGCGAGCTTTCTGTATAGCTTTGAGTACCTTTTGTTCGGGATTATCTACAGGCGAAATCAAGAAGCCCTTGACTGTTCCAATTTTACCATATTCCCATAGGTTTAGGAAGAACTCTTTAAATCTCTCGCTATAACTTTTGGGAAACAAAATAAGGTCATTCAGTCCTGTTTCCAGGCCGCTTACACTGAAATTAGCAGAGCCAAATATTACACCATAGTCGTTTACCATAAACTTTACATGGTGCAACCCCTTTGAAGCATCGATTTTCGAAGGAATTCCAATAACTGGTTTTTCGGTAACAATCCTAACATCAACACCTTTTTCGTACAGTTTTTTGAGGGTAGAAAGAACTACCGGGTGGCTTACATCGAGTGCGGATACGTAAAGGAAAGTATCAGAAGAGTTCATGAATTCTAAGACCAAATTCGTTAGCACTCCAGTTTCGGTAAAATACACGGAGATGTTTGAACTTGTACTTTGTTTTTGAATTAAGAATATGAGAGTAAGTACAGAAAGTGCAGAAAATACGATTGCTTTTCTTACGTTTTTCTTCATTTCTCCATTCGTCCTTTATGTATGATATATTCTCATTCTTCGGCAACCTTTAGCTTTTTTGAGAATAGTATCAGGTTAATTCCCAAGAGCAGTATGTATATTATCGGAACGAGTACATGTCCTTCCTCGAAGCCGTTTAAGTGGTTTGCTAAGCGTATGGCATCAACGGTGTATGTTAGTGGTAAGAAACGGGCAAAGTTTTTAACTACCGGATTTGCGAACTTCAGTGGGAAGTAAAAACCGCCTGCAAACATTTGAACTTGGAAGTATATCTGTCCGAAAATAAATACTCTGGATGGTTGGTTTTTAGAAAAAATCAAAACATTCAGACTTAACAAGGTTAGTAAAACACAAGCCAGTGGAACGTGTGAAATCATTGAAGGTAAATACTTACCAACATCGACACCTTTTAAATTTGCAAATAGACTCAGAACCGATATACCTAAAATCAGTTCAATCATATTAACAAGGGCTGTGAAAATAAGGATATTGATGATATTAATTGGCGTAGTGTAAAATCTGCGCAACATACCTCTTCTGTAAAGGTATTCGACTTCGCTCATAAAACCAAAAATGAATACAGATAATATTGCCATTCCAACGACACCGGGATAGATAAATTCGTTGTATTCAAACTCACCTTCAGACAGTTTGTACGTTTCAACAGGGACTATTTCTTTTGTTCCAAGAGAATTAAAAACGCTTGATAAGATATCCCCAGCAAGTTTTGATTCCTGTCTTACAGGAACGTAGTAGATATTAACCTCTACTTTTCGTTGTAACTTTGTCTTTTGAAGAATAGTTGCTATTGAAAACTCTGAATCAAAGTTTCTTGGGAGCACTACATATGCATGGATTTTTCCAGAACGCAGTTCGTTATCTAACTCTTTAAACTTGGATAATTTTTCGGCTTCGTGTGTGAATGTTACGAATTCAGTCTGGAATTGTTTGATGTCACTGAATACTTTTTCTAACATTTTGCTTTCTCCAAGGATTTTAACTTTCAGCTCCACATTTTCTTCAACATTTCCGAAGATGGTTGTAAGAATCAAAAACAATATCGTTGGGAATATTACCAACCAAAAAACGGATTCTTTCGACCTTAAGAAAAGTTGCTTAAACAAAGAAATAAATAATTCGAGTAAACCACTTGATTCTGTAGATTTCATATGTTTCTCCTGCCTTCAGTCAATTTTACGTCCTGTGAGCTTAAGAAATACATCCTCCAGTGTGGGATGTCTTAGCACGAAGTTCCTGACGTTGGCTTCCAGAAGTTTTTCAATAATGGGTACTGGGTCTGTTACGGAAACGTATGCATATTCTCCTGTAATTATCATTCTTTCAAGATTAATCTTGTCCGCGTACTGCTTTGGGAACTCGATGACAGAGTTCAATCCCGACGATGAAATGAGTTCCTGTGGTGTTCCATGAGCAATAACCTTTCCGTGGTCCATGATATATACCCTATCTGACAGTTGGTGTGCTTCCTCCATATAATGCGTTGTAAGAATTATCGATTTTCCTTCCCTTTTGTATTTTAGAATCACATCCCAAAGGTGTCTTCTTGCCTGCGGATCCAAGCCAACTGTTGGTTCGTCCAAAAAGACGATATCGGGATTATTCAAAAATGCTAGGGCGACCGCTAGTCTTTGTTTTTGTCCGCCAGAGAGATATTTAATTCTTGCTTTCAGTTTTTCACCTAACTGAAAAGTGTCAATTATCTCTTCGAAATCCGCTTTCGTGTTGTAAAGCGATGCATACAATCTAATGGTCTCAAGTACGGTAAGTTCTTCGAAAAAGAAATTTTCCTGTAGGCAGACTCCTATTCTCTCTTTTACTTCATTCGTTATTTTTTCGTATTTTTCGAAAAAGACTATTCGACCACTATCGGGTTTCCTCAGACCTTCGAGCATTTCAACAGTCGTTGTTTTACCCGCTCCGTTTGGACCAAGTATAGAAATGATTTCTCCCTTCTTTAGTTCTATCGAAACTCCATCTACCGCTTTTACTGAAGGGTAATATTTCTTAAGGTCTGTAGCTACGAGTGCAAAATTATTTTCTGTCACACATATCACCTACCAAAATTTGGCTATCTATCCTCTGAATGCAAAAATTTCCTCATAGCAAAACTTGCAATCGTTAGTCCCGAAAAAATGAAGATGGTGTTTATCGTATAGAAGCTGAAATCATCGAGCACAGGTATATTGTAGACCTTTTGAAATAACAAATGTACGTACCTTGGTGTTGTAAGATAAGAAACGGAACGAAGGACCTTCGGTAAGAAATCTATGGGGAAGTAGACACCAGAGAAAAAGATGAAAATCGTGTAAATTATTTGTGCAACGCTCTGTGCTGCGTTTTTGAATAGAAGGCCTATAATCGTACCAAGCGCAAGGTTAACTGAGACGGAACTTATCACAACTAGCAAATACTCAGGTAATTGTGTGAGACTCACGATGAGATTCGCGCCAAATATGAATTTTGAAAGTAAAAGTACAGCAAAAGACGAAATGATTCCAGTTATCATATTAGCACTGGCGCAACCTAAGAGCAGTCTTAAAGAAGATATTGGAGTCACGGAAAGTCTTTTGAAAAGTCCGTATCTTACGTATTCGGAGTAAATGCTAACTCCTGCATTCATTCCAACAGAAAGTAAAGAAATAGCGATAACTCCTATCATTATGTACTCAAGAGCTGTCAACTCTTTACCAACCTTCACATCGTTCAAAACAACTTTCACAGGGGCGCTTGAACCCCTGCTTGTATACCGTAGTTTAAAAACCTGGAGTTCATAATCAATTTGCAGAAGATTGGACTTTGCGAAAACCTGGATTTTTCGATCATTGCCAATGATAATTGCATCGTATGGGCTACTTTTTATCTCTTCATCGGTTGGAATATCTGAAAGCTTAGTCCAGTTCTCAAAATCAATATTTACATCCCTGTCTGAATAAAAAGCAACAGACGCACCCGTCTGTTGCTTTCCAAACACTGCTCCAAACAAAATTAAAAAGACAATAGGGAGAAGAATGTTCATGAAAAACAAGAACCTGTTCCTAATGTTAACAAGGAAAAAAGAGTAAAATAGCATGTTTTACTCTCCTGATTGTAGTCTACTGTCTCCTTACTTCACTATTACTAAGTAAGTAACGGTACCAATTATCGTTAAGCCTAAAATAACTAACCAGCTTTTTAGATTTTCATTCTCTGACTTTAGCTCTCTCAGTTGTTTCTGCAAATCGTTCACTGATTCCGAAACTTGTGATAACTGTTCGCGGTCTGCTTTACTTTCTGAAAGTTTCTTCAATTGTTCATTTGTGAAGATTATGTTTTGCTCATTTTTTTGATCGTATATCTTTAAGGTTTCAACTTCCTCTTTCAGTTTAACTAAGTCGCTTGAATTTCTTTGAGCTGTTTGTTTAACTTCCAAAAGTTCATCGTGGATTGTCCTTTGAGCTAAATCTATTTTCTCAATCTTTTCGGTTAACATTGCTTCAACGTTGCTGATTCTTTCCATTATATCGTTTTGAAGTTTATCGAGGTTTTCATAGACTTTTGTTGTCATGTCGTTGAACTTCGCATCCACCGTATCATTGGTGGCTATGTTCCCAATTAGAATTTCAAATCTGGAAATTCTCTCATCGATGTTTACAAGCTCATTTTGTATGTTGGCAACAATTTCATGTTCTTCGTCTAAGCGTTTTGTCAAAACTTTTATGTTGTTTGTTACCTCTTCGTTGGTTTTTGTTGTAAAGAGTTCGAGATTACTATACTTATTAAGCACGTCATTTATCCTTTTCTCATGCTCATTCAGGGTGTTTTTCAAATTTGAAAGTTCGTCTTTTGAAGTGTTTTGAGCAGTATTTAATTCATCTATCGATTTTGCGAATTCCTTTGTTCTACTGTCAAGTTCGTTGAAATTTTTTTCCAAAAGGTCCAATTTGGGTTCGAAATGCGACAACTTTTCACCAAGTGCAGAGACTATGACAACCATTTTGTCAAAGTCTTCCTTTGAAAGAGCCTGTTGATGAAATTCAAGCTTCTGAATTCTTCCTTCTAGATCTGAAATTATCATTCTCATGCTTGCGATTGCTTTGTCAGTTTCCTCTGCTTTCTGTGTGAGTGCGTCAAATTTTGCTTCCAAAGCTGATACTTTATCGTCGCGTACCTCAACAGTCTTAGTAAGCATTGTGGTTTGCGTCTTGAGATCATCAATTGATTTGGTTATCGAATCAACTCTGATTTTTAAATCACTGAGCTCAGCATTTATGGTGCTATAGCTTGCTTCAGGCAGACTTGTAGTTTGATACGTTGCAGTATCAGTGTCTTTGTTCGCATTTTCCTTTGGAGCTTCTACATTTTGCAACCTATTTTGAATTTCTTTTACTTTGTCTTGGAGATCCAAAACCATGGATAATACTTTTTGAACATTTTGGTTAACGGAATTAAGCTGAGCGGTTGTTGCTCTTTTTTGAACGTCGTCTTCTACCTTTTTGACTTTATCCTTCAAAGAGTTTACCTCCGATAAAAGGGCTTGATAACTTGATTCCTGAGCAAGCCTTGAAGATATATTTGCTAACTTCAAAGATAGGTCGTCGGTTATTTTTGAAAGTTCGACATATTTGTCAGAGACAGTTTGCAATTTTTCTTCAATTTCATCAATTTTTTTGTTTTTCCTTTGAATATCTTCAGCTAAGGCTTGGACCTTAGAGTTATCAACAGGAATCAATCGGAGCTCCGTAATCAACTCTTTGATTGACTCTACCTGCAACCTAAGTTCCTCAACTTCATCTTTTTTCGCATAATTTTCATTTGTTAGGTATTTATCCTCCAATAGTTTTACCTTTTCTACTAAAGAATTTATGGTAACCTCGATACTTGATAATCGTTTCAAACTTTCTTCAAAGGCTTTAATTTCAGCACTTTCAAGGATCTTTGCTTTGAGTTCTTCGATTATTGTTTCGCTATATTTTAGTTGGGAAGCAAGCTGTACATTGGCTTCTTCTTGTTTTCCTGAAGTCTTGTCTGAAAGTTTTTGGATTTCCTTTGAGAATTCATCGAGTCTTTCCCTTATCTCTTGGTTTTCGCCAAGAAAATTTTCAAGAGTTTTAGAGACCCTATCTACAGACTGTTTAATAAGATTGACTTGGTTCTGAATATCTTCGTCATTCTTTGAAAGTTTAGCTATAGTTTCCTGTATCATATTGATTTCCGCAAGTACTGTTGATATATCTTGTTCATCCAAGGATTGAGACTGTTGAGGAATCGTTTTTTCTTTTAAAGTTCTGAGCTCTGATATCGAATTCTGGATTTCAATAACTTTGTTATTTAACTTCTCAACGTCGGTTTTTAAAAGTTCCAGCAACAACAATCTCTCTTTCAACTCTTTAATTTCTGTTTCAACTGTGCTGATATCTTCAGAGGTAGGTTTCTGGACTTGAAGACTACTTTCAAGTTCTTTCAGTCGGGAATTCAAGGTCATCTCGAGTTCTTTCAATGTGTTATTTATCTTTACTATCGAATCTGAGAGGGCTTTAGAAGATTTTTCAAGGGTTTCCAAACGGGAACTTAAATTTGAGTATTTGTTGTTTAGTTCTTCTAAGGATATCCTCAAGGAGTCTTGAGCTGCACTTAATTTGTCTACCTTCTGATCTACAGCATTAAGAGAATTGTTTGTCTTATTAAGAGCTGAAATGTAACCTTTAAGATCTTCGGATACTTTCTTCAGATCCTGTGAGAGCTTGTTTAAAGACGTTCTAAGTTCTTCTGTATCACTTTTGAAATTTGATTTCAAGTCGCTTTGCTCATTTTTGAGTGTTTCAACAGACTGTTTAATATCTGAAATTTGACTCTGTTGAGGTATGTCGAGGAGTCTTGCTTGAATGTTTGAAATTTTGTTATCGATATCTCTTAGGCTTGAATCAAATAAAGAATACAACCTGTACAATAACATGGCAACCTGGAACCTTGTTACAGTTTCATTCCCTCTAAACGTTCCATCTGGAAAACCTGATACGATTCCAAGGTTTGTAAGTTTTTCAACAGCTTCATAAGCCCAGTGTGATTGCGGAACATCCTTGTATTCTCCATACAAAAGCACAGAAACAAAAAGAACAAAGGTAACAACTACCCTTCCCCAAATACTCTTGCTCATATATATGCCCCCCTTGTTAAAAATTCTGATAACGATTCTATTCTATTATAACAAATATATTATCAATTTTGACAAGAAAAACTCTCGAGGTGTTTAAATTGTATTAAATGCTTTTGGAATAATGGCACACATTTTGCAAAATAAAAACTCAGTTGTTTGAAAAATGCTCTTGTAAAAACTCCATAGTTTGAACATCCAGTGTAGAAAAATCTTCTGCCTTTATTCTGTGTGCATTTTTGGAACCAATACCAGGTATTGATGTTAATTCTTCAAAAGTCAATTCAGATAGAGAAACTCTTCTAACACCCGTTAATGACCTGTGTCCATGTCCTACGACAACTATATCGGAAGGCTTATCAAAATCAGCGGGGACACCTATCAAAATAGGGTATGTACCAAGCGGTCTACCGAACGTGACTTTGCCTTCCTTAAATTCCGGAATGACATTTTCTATAACACACCCGATAGGGAATACCCGTTTAAGCATAGGGGTGTCCACGTTATTTCTAATAAGATATTTGTAGTGTTCGAAAAGCTGTTTGTTTACTTTCAGCGTTTTCCTTTTGGAGAGGTGATATATTGGGGTACCTGGGAAAATTATTAACTGGCGAAGGTTTATCCTTCTTAGTAACAGTCCATTTTCCAGATACTCCAACAATTTTTGATAGTTTATTTCATAAGTTTTCTTTGTCTCACCAAATAAACCAAATATCAGATTTATTCCTGGAAGTAGTTTTGGAATACCGTTCTTATCTCTAATTCCTCCGATTTCATTGACCACTCTTACGGCGGTATCGATGTCTTCAACTTCACCGTCTATGTTGTTCTTTTTTCTAACAACAGGGTCAAAACTCTCCACACCAAATGATAAAATGTCTCCTGCTGTGTTGTATTTAACAATGGTTTCAACGATCCTTGCTGAATGAGGAAGATTGCGGGAGATATAGGCGGGGTTTGCGTTGTCTGTATGTAATACTCTAATCTCTGGACACGAATTTCTTATACCACTGTAGAGTTCTTCAAGAGCTAAAGGGTTTATTGAACCTGCATTCCAATCACTACCAAAAGCAATTATATTCGCACTTCTCCCAAGTCTAAATGCACGAACACCGTGTTTGTATAATTCAGATATTTCATCAACAATATCTTGAACAGGTCGAGAGAAAAATCTTTTATGCAATAAAGGTTCCGTACAAAACGTACAATACGTTCTGCGTTCACAACCTAGTGAGACTTCTACTTCAGCGATGATATTAGGAAACCTCGGATGCAGGACTACAATTGCAGCTCCTGTCTGAGATGCTACTCTTATCGCCTTTGTATAGTCTTCTGAAAGAGTTTCAGAAATCCACTTTCCGATGTCATCAACAAATTCTTCGGCTTCGATATCTGATGTTTCTCTGGCAATTTTCCCTCCAGATGATGCAAACGCCCTTGCAATAGCTCCCATCAATATTCTGTAAGAGGAATTTGAGTTGGTAAATACCCTATTGACTTCTTCAGGTGTTATGGGTGTTCCACCAACGTACTTTCCTGGCACCGTAGTACCACCAATTATTACGAGGTACTCATAACGAGAAAATGCGTGCCAAAGGTCCTTGGCACGCACATCGTCTATCGTATAATAGTCTACCTCATATCCCTTCAACATAAACACGCCTGCGACGTATCTAACATAGGTGCTGATATAAGGTGGAACGCCCAAAACCGCGGGTTCGTCAACGTAACCATCAATAATTGCGCAACGCATTCTTAATCTCCTTTGCAGTGTTCTCAGATGCTTTAATCAGCTTTACGTAGTAGTTTCCAACCTTGAATTCTCCAGCCAGTTTGTTGATTTCTAACTCGAGAACTTTTCCTTCTTTGTCATAACCTGAGATTCTTATAAAGTCCTTCCCTTCTGACGTGGTTGCCCAAAGGAAAAACTTTGAAAGAGAATATAGCTCTTCAGGGAGCACGAAATTGTCAACAAGTTTGTATTTACCAATCAAGCTCTTTATATCAAACTGCTTTGGAAACTTGTTTATGTACATAGTCGTTGTTACATCTGCAACTTTTCGTACAACACGCATTATTTCGCCAGACACTACGAAGATTTCCAAGGAAAAATATTCTTCAACAAATTTGTACACACCATCTTTTGATATATCTAGTTTTTTTGCTTTCACATACTCGTAAGCTATATCTGACAAATCCTTGATTTGAAAAGTTCGCACAAGCACATTTGAGTCCCCTATGTAGTACTTATCTTTCAGTTTTACCCAAGCAAAACGTTCAGGACTTGAAACAATCACAAGCTTATAATCTCCACTCTCGTAAACTTCCTCAGCACGCATGAGGGTGCTAGATTTGCCAGTCTCATATACCATACGAACATAATATCCATCGGAGTAAGCAACCGTGGAAAAAGAAAATACAAAACAGACAATAAAAGCAAAAAGCAAATAACTCCACTTTAGTCTATTTTCAGGCACGTCAACCTCACCTTACTTTCAGAAAGGATTTGAGTATTACCAATCTCCGTCGCTTGCTATAGCTGTGTACCTCAGAGTTTTAAAAAGCGGGTCTTTCATGTTGCTCTCATCCATGTTCTGACCGTTTGTTAACGTTTTCGAATTCGAAGAGAGGGGCTTTTGATTTTCAATTGTTTGTAGTATCGCCGAGAAGTTTTCACTGATTCTAAAAGATTGTGCACTTTCGAATTTTGTGAACAGTATTAGAAATGCGATAGTAACTACGATTCCTATTTTAAAAAACATTCTTTTCAGCTTGCTTCTCTTTATCTTTCGAATAATCTTTTCTTCCATCAATGGACCAGGTTTGTAGGAATACTCCTTAGCGATAAATTTTGTAACAAAACTGGACCCGCCTATGTGTGTAAAGTTTTCATGGTTCTTCCTGCTCATCACCTAATGCCTCCCCTAAAAGCTTCCTCAACTGCCTTTTTATATAATGTAACTTACTCTTTATTGTTCCCTCGGGTTTGTCCAGTATTTTCCCGATTTCTGCATATGTTAAACCGTCAACTTCTTTCATATACAAAATAGCTCTATCTTCAGGATCTAATTTAGCTAAAGCTTCATTCAATTTTTGCATAATTTCCTCATCTGACAAGGTCTTTTTAATATCATCCTCAGAACTGACCTGACTGTGGTATTCACTGAACTCTTCGTCATCCGTTGATTGTTCAAAATCAGTCAGTATACTTCTGCGCTTTAACTTCTTATATAGGTTGTTACATACGTTCATTGTTATTTTGTAAATCCACGTTGCTAACTTCGAATCACCACGGAATTTCTTGACCCCTTTGTAAACTCGAAGAAAAACTTCTTGAATTACATCGTCGATATCATCTGAGCCTAAGAAACTTTTAACTAAAGCACCTATCTTTGGACCGTAGGTTCTATACAGATACCTGTAAGCTCCTTCATCACCCTTTGCTAAGGCTCTTATTAACTTTTTCTCATCGTTCCAATTATTTTGACCATCTAGTTTCTCAGATCGTTCAATATCCGAATTATTCTTCATCTCGGAAAATTTGGAAGATTTCAATTTTCTCACCACCTACAAGGGTTCTAAACATTACAGCGTTTTTCAAAGCCTGTCCACGGTAGCAGTTATTGAAGAAAACAAATCGCTTTGTTGACGGTAACGAAAGAAGTTCGCTAGCAATCTCTCTCAGCTCGGATTCCGAGTAATTGTAATCATAACGCGTTTTTTCGTCAGCAGTAAACCATTTCGGATTTCGACCATGCAAACGGATATACGTGGAATCTTCTTTTGCACTGTACTCAGCACTAAAAGGATACAAACCAGGTAGTTTCGGAAGGTCGACAACGACTATGTGGAGATAAGGACTGAATTCTTTCAGCAAAAGCCAAACATCATCCCTTTTTACCCACGTTGAGTTTCTAAACTCTATGAAAAGTTCAATTTCCTTGCTTGTTATTTCTTCAGCAATCTTCTTTAAAAACTCAACGTGTTCATTAGAGTATTTAAACACATACGGAAATTGGGCAAGGTAACCTACCATTTTACCTTCCTGCTTTACAACATTTGTGTTCTTTAGGAAATCCTTGAGATTTTCTATGTTTCCATCGTGTGTTATAGAACTATGAAGTTTTAGTGCGAATTTGAAACCTGGAGGCGACTTTCTTAATAAAGATACTATGGTTCTATATGAAGGCATCTGGTAGAATGTATAGTTTAACTCCACTGCGTTGAAACCGTAATTCTGCCAATAATAATTAAACATCTCGCTGGATTTAATATAATCAGGATACACTGTTCCTACCCAGTCGTCGAACGAAAAACCACTTGTTCCAATAAACCAAAGAACACGTTTTTCTTTTTCTTCCATTTTGTTTATCTGACCCTCCAATATTCAACTAAGTAAGGAGGTATATCCTCAACAAAGTCACGTTCAATTTTTCCTGTCCTAAAGTAGTCGCTTCGAGAAAAAACAGAATGAGTTATGTAAAGCATATCTTTAGCTCTGGTTATTGCAACGTAAAATAGCCTTTCTTCTTCGTCAAGAGAACCATCTTTCAGAGCCAAGAAGTGTGGGAAATCACCTGGATTGACACCTATGACAAAGACTATCTTCCACTCTAAACCTTTTGCTTGATGGACTGTTGTCAACGTTACTTTCCCGCCTTCATCTTCGTTTCTGTCAAGTTCAGCTTCTCTTGCCTCAGATATTATTAGCTCGCTTAAGAATTCCTCTGTAGAATTGTAAAACGATGCCATTTCAATAAGCCTTTCAATATCTTCCTCTCTGTCTCGGAAATCTTGGTAGTGGTATTCAAGAATGCTTTGATAAAAATCTTCATAGAAATTTCTTATCTGCTCGCTTGGACCTTTACCAAGAGAGTTGTAAATAACGTTTTTCAGTACATCTATGTTAGCACTCTTAACATTAAGACTTAAGAACCGTCCTATAGGGTCTTCTGTCGATGTTATTTCATTTGCAATCCTTTCAGCTTTTACATCTCCTACGTTTTCAAGCATTTTCAAGATTCTCATCCATGAAATAACCTCGTAAGGATTTTCCAAAATCTTCAAAAATGCTATAACGTCTTTTGCGTGAGCAGTTTCCGTAAATCTGAGACCTGAGAGTAGTTTGAAAGGGATGTTATTTTTTGAAAGTTCCAACTGTAATTCCAACGAGTGGGAATGGGCTCTGTAGATTACAGCTATATCACTGTAGTTTGCGCCGTCGTTCACATGCTCGATAATTCTTTGAGCAACAAATCGTGCTTCATCAAAATGGTCATAAGTATTAACAACGACAGGTTTTTGGGAACTATAACGAACTGCTCTTAACTTCTTAGGCACTGATGACCTTGGTATCATTGAATTCACTAACTCAACTATTTTATCAGTGCTTCTGTAGTTGGTTTGTATTTTAAACACATTAGCACCTTCCATAATCTCTTTAACGTTTTCAAATCGTGCCCCTCTGAATGAGTATATACTTTGCGCATCGTCGGCTACGACAAAGAGATTGTTGTGAACCTGACTTAAAAGCTGAACGATTTTTAATTGTAGTATATTTGTATCTTGGAATTCATCAACTAAAATCCATTTGAATTGAGACGAAATACGTTCACGAACATCAGGTTTTTCTTCGAGAAGCATAAGCATCTTAAGCAGCAGATCGTCGTAATCTAAGACGTTCTGTTTTTCTTTTTCAATGGCATACTCTTTAAATATATTTTCAATCACATCAATGACGTTTATCCATCTTTTTGCACGTTTAACTATGACTTCATATGGAGTTTGCAGGGTATTGTTCATAAAAGAGTATAGTGAGTAAAGCTCGTTCGGAGTTGGGAGTGCTTTACTCATCTGCTTTGATGTTACAAAACGACTTCTGACCAACTTCATCAAATCTACAGAATCATCCTCATCTAGGATTGTAAAGTTTGGTTTGAGACCTATGCTTGAACCATAACGTCTAAGCAAAACATTACACACATGGTGAAACGTTCCTGAAAGCATTCCAGAGAGCTCTCTTTTAGCTACTTTCTGTGCTCGCTCTATCATTTCTTTTGCTGCAGCTCGAGTAAATGTAACTAATAGTATTTCCGAAGGTTTTACTCCATTTCCGAGAAGATATGCAATTTTGTAAGTAATTACACGTGTCTTCCCGCTACCAGGACCTGCTATGACAACACTCTTACCAAAAGAGTTTAAAACTGCATTTCTCTGCTCAGCGTCGAGCTCACTCATTATCTCGCTGATTATTTTCTCAGTTATTCCATCCGTGTTTTCTAACTTGTATTCTTTAACTTCTCTATCTCGATTCATTATCACACCACCATTTGTATACTTATTTTCAGAACAACCTGGATAAGAACTTACCGATATGTCTGAATGGAATGTTCATTCCAAGCTTTATATTGGGTCTGTTATCTCCATGGAAGTCACTTCCTGCGGTGACCACCAAATTGTATTTTTCCGCGATTCTTAATAATTCTTCTACCTGACCGGGCAAATGTGTTGAATAATACGCCTCCACACCGTCCAAACCTTTTGAGACCAAATATTTAATCAAATCTTCAAGAGTTTCAATTTCCGGAGCTATTGGATAAGGTTTACCCTCGTTAAGTGTTTGGTATGGGTGTGCCAATATGGCGATGCCACCTGATTCTTTTATCAATTCGATGGCTTCCTCTGGCTTCAGTCTTTTTTTCTCAACAAAAAATAATCCACCATCTTTTAGATATTTTTGGAACGCCTCTTCCATGCTTTGCACGTATCCTTTTTCCACCATCAGACGAGCAAAGTGGGGTCTACCAATCGCTTTGCCCTTTGCCACTTCTTTTAGTTCTTCCATTGTAAGCTTGAATCCATGTTGATTCATCTTTTCAAGAATTAGTTCGTTTCTTTTGTTGCGATATTCGATTAACTCATTTAATACTTTTTCGACTTTTTCCGAATTGTCGAAGTTGTAACCTAAGATATGCAAGCTGTCGGTTGGATATTCCGCACTGATTTCCACTCCTCGAATAAGTAATAACTTTGGGTCTTTGTAAACAGTCTCATCAATTTGATGGAACCCAGTTATTGTATCATGGTCAGTTATTGCGAGCACCTCTAATCCTATCAATTTTGCTTTTTCCACAAGTTCCATTGGCTTTAGAGTACCATCTGATGCAGTTGTATGCGTATGAAGATCCAAAACCAAAGCAATCCCTCCAGATAAGTTTAACAATCTACTTTTAAATTTCATATTTTATTATACCACGTTTTGTGGTATACTTAATTAAGGATACGTACACAACAGATAAAATTTGAAAGTAATTTTGTGATGGAGGGATTGCTTTGAAAAGAGAAGAAGCTCTGGAGCTACTTAAAACCCATTTATCCAACAAAAACTTGATTAACCACTGCTTAGCTTGTGAAGCCATTATGAGGCGTTTAGCTCGCCATTTTGGACAAGATGAAGAAACATGGGGACTTGCGGGGTTGCTACACGACCTTGATTATGATTATACAAAGGACAAACCAGAAGAACACGGCTTCAGAAGTGTCGAGATTCTTGGTGACTCTGTAAGCCAAGAGATAAAGGATGCCATCCTTGCACATTGTGGAAAGAAAGTACCAGAAACTCTTATGGAGAAAGCGCTTTATGCCGTTGATCCAACGAGCGGTTTCATAGTAGCTGCCGCGTTGATAAGACCAGAAAAGAAACTCGCTTTTGTTGATGTTCCGTTTCTGCTAAACAGGTTTAAAGAAAAAGGATTCGCAAAAGGTGCAAATAGGGACCAGATGAAATCTTGCGAGAATATCGGACTTACATTAGAAGAATTTTACTCACTTGCTTTAGAAGCCATGAAAGAGATATCCGAGCAAATAGGACTGTAAAGTTTTGACTTCCATTTAAAGTGTTGAGGTGCGAACATGGAATTTGCGCTGTGGGTTGTTTCCATTATTTCGGTTTTTGTTGATAATGTTTTCAGAGAATACTTTACACTTGTGCCGTTGTATTTTCTTCTTGAATCTCTTCCAGAAATTGATGAGAGAAGCTTAAAGTCGAAAGTAATAAGACTTTTTTTGTTTTCTCTTTTCTACCAAAGTTTTTCATACCAGAGATTGACGATTATCTGGGTTATCCTAACATCTGTCATTATTGTGATAGAATTGTATAGAGACACATTTTACTATCCTTGGAGCGCATCTTTACTACAGGCAGTTTTATTCTTACTTCCATACTACTTTTATGAACCAGTCGCTTTACTTTACGGCTTTCTTGTAAATTGTGCATTATTTGTTTACATATACAAAAAACTCGAGTTTGGAGGTGCCAGATGATTATGCAAGTAAGATTACCTGATGGGAGTATAAAAATTTACGACGGACCTGTAACACCGGGTCAAATAGCGAGAGAAATTTCCGAGGGTCTATGGAGGAATGCCGCGGGGGCTATCGTCAACGGTCAGTTGTGGGATTTGGAACGACCTATCGACTTCGATTGCGAGTTGAAAATAGTAAAGTTAGAAGAACCAGAAGCAGCAGAAATTTACAGACATACGATGTCACATATAATGGCCCAAGCTGTTATGAGAATTTACGGTGCTGACAAGGTTAAACTTGGTATCGGTCCAACTATTGAAAATGGGTTTTACTACGATTTTGACATTCAAGACGTGAAAATAACGGAAGAAGACTTAGCAAAGATAGAAGAAGAAATGAAGAAAATAATTAAAGAGGACTTGAAAATAGAAAGATTCGAGTTACCAAAAGCTGAGGCAATAGAGTTAATGAAGGAAAGGGGACAGGTTTATAAAGTAGAGCTTATAGAGGAAATTCCTGATGAAAAAGTAAGTTTTTACAAACAGGGTGAATTCATTGACCTTTGTCGAGGACCACATTTGCCAAGCACTGGCAAGGTGAAGCATTTTAAGTTGCTTTCTGTTTCTGGTGCTTATTGGCGAGGTAATGAAAAAAATCCAATGCTGCAAAGAATATATGGTACAGCATTTGCAAAAAAAGAAGACCTTGAAAACTACTTGAAAATGCTCGAGGAAGCAAAAAAGAGAGATCATAGAAAACTCGGACCTCAACTTGAATTGTTCTTTATAAACACTGATGTTGCTGCAGGTATGCCTATATTTTTACCGTACGGTATGACAGTCCTTTTGGAGCTTATGAATCTTTCAAGGAAATTGCACAAAAAGTATGGCTACAAAGAAGTGGGAACTCCTTTAATAATGCACGAAAAACTGTGGCGTCAAAGTGGACACTGGGACCATTACAAGAACAATATGTATTTCACAGAAAAAGAAGAAGTTACCTACGCTGTGAAACCAATGAACTGTCCTGGTCACATCCTGATTTATAAAAACAAACCTGTTTCATACAAAGACCTTCCAATCAGGTTGTTCGAATTCGGTAGGGTTCACAGGTACGAACGCGGTGGGGTTTTACACGGACTATTGAGAGTAAGGACGTTTACACAAGATGACGCGCATATATTTTGTAGAGAAGACCAGGTTGTGGCAGAGGTCACCAACGTTGTTAAATTTATTGACGAACTGTACGGCATCTTTGGTTTCACTTATCGTGCAACACTCAGCACAATGCCTGAAGACCATATGGGTGATGAAGCGACCTGGGAAAAAGCTACACAGGCGCTTAGGAACGCCTTGGAAGAAACAAAAGTTCCGTATGTTGTTGCAGAAGGAGAGGGCGCATTTTACGGTCCAAAAATTGATTTCCATGTTAAAGATGTGATTGGCAGAGAATGGCAGTGTGCAACTATCCAGGTAGATTTCCAAATGCCTGAACGCTTCGATATCACATACAAAGATGCTGACGGAACAGAAAAAAGGCCAGTTATGATTCACAGGGCGCTATACGGTTCCCTTGAAAGATTTTTTGGTATTCTTATTGAGCATTACGCTGGTGCGTTCCCAACATGGCTTGCACCGGTTCAAGTTGTTATACTACCTGTCTCGGAAAAGTATGTTGATTACGCAAAGCAGCTATCAGAAAAGTTTGACAAGACCGGCATAAGGGTAGAACTTGATGACCGTAATGAGACCCTTGGGTACAGAATAAGGGAAAATCAGATGAGGAAAGTGCCATATATGATAATCGTTGGAGAGAAAGAGAAAGAATCTGGAAAAATCTCGGTTAGGACACGTGAAGGAAGAGACATCCATGATGTGGAAGTTGAAGAATTCATAACAAAGATTACGGGGGAAATAAATTCCAGAAGTATATCTCTGACTTACTAATTTGAGCGGTCAACAAAAAGGTGGTGGGAATTTGTTACCGGAAGAACTTGTAAAAGTTTTCAAAGAGGCGTTTGGTAAAGAACCAATATGTGAGGATTCAAGTAATGGAATTTGTATATCGAAAGAGAACGGTTACATAGTGATAAGAGAAAACGGGAAATTGTTAGCACAGTTTGAAGATAACGAATATGATTACGGTTTCATCTTGCAATACTATGCAAAAAGGGCAGGTCTATTTGCACCCCAAGACAAACAAATAGAAGAGCTTTTGAGGTCACTTTTTGTAAATATAATCGTCCTAACAGAGGTAGAAGACAAGAATGGATTTTCCCATTCTCAACGGGTTGCCAAGCTAGCTGAAGAATTTGCGCGGTATCTTGGCTGGGATGAATCAAATATTCAAGAACTTAGAAATCACGCATTTTTACATGACGTGGGTAAAATAGCCATTGAACAACTGATGCTTTATTCGCCAACACGATTAAGAACATTTGAAGTTCACTACGAGGATCATCCGACGATGGGAACTATTTACCTAACAATACACGAAAGCCTATGGAAATATATCCCAACCGTCAGACATCACCATGAACGATGGGATGGAAAAGGATTTCCGGATAAACTGAAAGGTGAAGAAATACCATATTTTGCAAGAATAATTGCTATATTGAATTACTACGACGAGGTGACAAATTTTGTATCAGCTGATTGGGACAGTGAAATTAAAACTCCACAGCAAGCTCTAAAGGAAATAAAAAGTCTAGCAGGAACATTCTTTGATCCCACAATTGTCGAGCAATTTGTAAATTTTATGAGGGACGTTTACAACATAAATGTCCGGTAATGTTTAGTTATTAGCCATTGTTGGAAAAGATTAAAGTAGGTTGTAACATTGTGTATTGGTTTTTGTAGCTTTTCCAACGTGGCTTCTAGGGGGGGATTTTATGATTTCACCGGTAGCGTTTTGGATTATCTTAGGCGTTTTGCTAATGGTTTTGGAGATATTCACACCAACATTTTTCGTATTCTGGTTTGGCCTTGGTAGCTTAGCAGCTGCCATTGTTGCCTACTTTTACGAGAACACTATCTTTGAGCTTCTTACATTTATAGTGGTGTCGGGTATACTAGTTTTGTCCACAAGAAAACTTGCCAAGAAAATAACAGGCGAAGAAGTAAGAAGTATCAATGTTGATGAAATCATTGGAAAAGAAGCAATAGTTATAGAACAAATTGATAATAAGTTGGCAAAAGGCGTAGTCAAGGTAAGCGGTGATATGTGGCGAGCTGTATCTGTTGATGATGATGTAGTGATACAAAGCGGAGAAAAGGTGATAATCGAAAAAGTGGAAGGTGCTCATGTCGTTGTTCGCCCAGTCTTTAAACCGAAAGAGTTTGAGAATTTAAAGGAGAATAAGTCAGATAATTTATAGTACTTCCAAAACCAAAAAGGAGGGGAAAAACATGTATGTCGTGCTAATTGCAATTGCATTTTTACTTCTGATTATTGCAGCAACAGGAATCAGGATTGTAAGGCCATACGAGCGGGGGTTAATTGAAAGATTGGGAAAGTTCAAGAAAGAAGTTAAGTCTGGTCTGCACTTCATAGTTCCTTTCTTCGACAGGATGATCAAAGTTGACATGAGAGAACATGTAATAGACGTTCCTCCTCAGGAAGTTATTACAAAAGATAACGTTGTCGTAGTTGTTGATGCTGTGATATATTACGAGATAACAGATGCGTTCAAGTCTGTTTACAATGTCAGTAATTTTGAGTTCGCCACTATCAAGCTTGCTCAGACGAATTTGAGAAATGTGATAGGTGAACTCGAACTTGACCAAACACTAACGTCAAGAGAGAGTATAAATACTAAGTTAAGAACAGTTCTTGATGAGGCGACCGATAAATGGGGTATAAGAATTACGCGTGTTGAAATTAAGAAAATCGACCCACCGAAAGACATTATGGAAGCAATGAGTAAGCAGATGAAGGCTGAGAGGACAAAGAGAGCTGCCATACTTGAAGCAGAAGGTATCAGACAATCCGAAATTCTCAAAGCTGAAGGAGAAAAACAAGCAGCGATTCTGAAAGCAGAAGGTGAGGCTGAGGCAATTAAAAGAGTTGCCGAGGCGAACAAATATCGACTTATCGCTGAAGCTGAAGGTCAGGCACTTGCTATAACAAGTGTGTTTAAAGCCATCCATGAGGGTAATCCAACAAATGATCTCATAGCAATAAAATATCTTGAAACGCTCAAGGAAGTTGCTAACGGTCAGGCAACTAAGATATTCCTACCTTTGGAAACATCATCTGTCCTTTCGTCGGTAGGAGCAATAGCTGAGCTATTTAAAGATGTTCAAACAAAGCAAGAAAAGCATTCGGAGGAAAATAAAGAGAAATGATTAAGACATTTTTAAACATAATCTTTGGCTCCCTGATAAGCACGCTTATCGGGAGCTTTTTTGCTGTAGTTATTTCTTTTGGTGTAATTTCTAAAAGACCACGATTTCGCTATCAAACTCTCTATTTTTTCAATGACATAATGACACTCGGGTTACTTACATTGCTTTGGTACTACGTTGACAACTTGATAATTGCCTTTGCACTCTTTGCAATGTTATCGACAGTGTTTCTAATATACAAATTGCTTGTAGGAGTTTATTCCATCGACAGGCGCTTCAGATTGCTCATACTATCTTTGGGCGCCAGCCATAACGAGTATTCGCTTTTCATCCTCGAACGTAACCTTGGCAAGCTTTTCGCCAATCTATTGAAATTCTATGTGCTTTGTTTAATAGGTTTTTTAGTCTCACTAACAAACTATGCCTCCGACATAGGCTTTTTCTCTTTAATTGTGGGATTGATTTTGACCTTATTTCAAGCAGACTAACATATAAAAGAACGATGAAAGGAGAAGTGTTACATCATGGAGAAGAACTTGCTGGTAAACTATGCACAGGCTATCTTAAAAGTAGGTGTGAACCTCCAAAATGGTCAAAAGCTCGTTGTGAATGCTTCTGTAGACCATAAGGACTTTGTTAGGATACTTGTAGAACAAGCTTACGACCTTGGTGCGAAGGAAGTTCTCGTTGTTTGGAACGACACGTATATAACAAGACAGAAACTTCTGAAAGCTCCGGAAGATGTTATTACAAATGTATATAACTGGGAAGTTGAAATGGCAAAAAGTTTTCTAGACGATGGTGCAGCTACGATTTCACTTGTAGGCTCCTATGCGGATTTACTATCAGATGTTCCAGCAAACAGAATAGGAGCTGCTACCAAAGCAAGGCAGACAGCATTTAAGGAAATAATGGAAAGGACAATGATGAATAAGAACAGATGGTGTGTAGCAGGTGTGCCAAATCCAGAATGGGCTAAGAAAGTTTACGGAACAGAAGATATAACTCATTTATGGAAAGACATCCTCTTCATGGCAAGGATAGACGAATCAGGTTATGAAAAACTCCTTGCTCATTTGGAGAGACTAAAAAATCGAAAAGATTATCTTAACAATATGAAATTTGAAGCTTTAAGGTACGAAGGACCTGGCACAGATTTGAGAGTAGAGCTTCCAAAGAAACATCTTTGGTTGAGTGGTATAGAACACGACGTGAATGGTGTGCCGTTCCTCCCAAACATTCCAACAGAAGAGGTCTTTACTGCGCCATCGAAATATGGAGTCAATGGAAGGATATCCAGCAGTATGCCTCTTGTTTACCAGGGTAACATAATCGACAACTTCTGGTTTGAGTTTAAGGATGGTAAGGTAGTTAATTTTGGTGCGGAAAAGGGAGAAGATGTGTTGAAAGAACTCATCAACACAGATGAAGGAGCATCCTACTTAGGCGAGGTTGCTCTTGTTGACATAACCTCCCCAATCTATCAACTCAGTAGGATATTCTACAACACGTTGTACGATGAAAATGCTGCCTCACATTTTGCTCTGGGTAGAGCCTACCCAACATGCGTCGAAGATTTCAGCGGTGACCCGGAAAAGGATGGCATAAATATGAGTCTTACACATGTGGATTTTATGGTTGGAAATGATAAGATGAATGTGTACGGAATCAAAGATGGAAAGGAATATCTGTTGATGGAGAACGGACTTTGGAAAATTTAGTTATACACCATCTAGTATAATGTTCCTAATATGGTATAATTATATGTGAATAATATCACTAAGTTTCACTATGAATTTTGTCGAAGGAGGTAGACCGTATGAATTTTGACAAACAGGAGTTTGTTCATGAATTAATCTCGCCGAATGCTTCTAAGATTGTTCTGCTTGTTATGGATGGTATTGGTGATTTACCAAACGAAGAAGGTGTAACACCACTTATGAAAGCGAACACACCAAATTTAGACAAGCTTGCTCAACTCAGTGACCTTGGTCAAACGATACCTGTTATGCACGGGATAACACCGGGTAGTGGACCAGGACATCTTGGACTTTTCGGATATGACCCCATCAAATATCAAATTGGTCGAGGCATTCTCGAAGCGTTGGGAGAGGATATAGAAGTAGGAGAGCTTGACGTGGTTGCAAGGGGTAATTTTGCAACTATAGATGGTGACATAGTTATAGATAGAAGAGCAGGTAGGCCATCAACAGAAGAGAGTGCTAAGGTCGTAGAAAAACTAAACGCAAATATAAAGGAAATTGAAGACGTGAAAGTAACGTTCTATCCTGGTAAAGAACACAGGTTTGTTTTAAAGCTTACGGGAGAAGGATTGTCTGATAACATCGAAGACGCAGACCCACAAAAAGAAGGGAAACCAATAAAATATACGACAGCTCTTTCACCAGAAGCTGAGAAAACGGCAAGAATCGTGAATAAACTTCTTGAAAGAATCAAAGAAGTGCTCAAAGATGAACCCAAGATGAATTTTGCACTTGTTAGGGGTTTCTCAAAATATCCTAAGCTTCCACAATTTCCAGAAGTTTACAAACTTAGAGCCGGTGCAATTGCGGTTTATCCAATGTACAAAGGGCTTGCAAAACTCGTTGGAATGACCATTATCCCGACAGGTCAAACCATCGAAGACGAGATAGAGACGCTTAAGAAAGAATGGAATAATTTCGATTTCTTCTTTGTTCACATAAAGAAAACAGATTCCTACGGTGAAGACGGTAAATTCGACGAAAAGGTTCACGTCATTGAAAATGTTGATAAGGTTCTTCCTGAAATCCTAGCACTGAACCCTGATGTACTTGTTGTAACTGGTGACCACTCAACACCTTGTGCAATGAAAGGGCACTCGTTCCATCCAGTTCCAATAATGTTCTTTGCTAAACACACAAGAAAAGGACTTTCAAAAGCGTTTAACGAATTTGAATGTGCAAGAGGCACACTTGGCACAATCCATGCAACAGATGTTATGAACCTAATCTTAGCATACTCAGGTAGGTTAGAAAAGTTTGGTGCGTAATAGATATTCAAACTTAAGATAGTATTGGCTGGGGGGAAAGGGTTGGGGGAGAAGTTGAAAGTCTATTCCGCATCTTTTACTTCTTTCTACTACTTTGGTGGAGCAATTATTGGTGCGTTGGTGGGAACTCGTTTGAAGTTCCCACTTTTCTTTTTGGTTTTTCCCGTAGTTTTGGCTCTTTTTAAAAGACCAAAGCTTGGTTTATTTGTCCTTGTTTTGATGTTATCAAATATCACGCTTGTTAATAACCTTGAATTTCCAACAAAAAACATGGAATTCGTAGGGACTGTGAAAATGGTCCAGAATGGTTCAAGTATTCTTCAGTTGTCATTTTTCGATGGTGAAAAGTGGCGCAGACTTGGTGTTGATGTTCTTATATATAAGAAAGAACCTCTCGGCACAATAGTGTACTTTGTTGGTGAGTTGAGAAAGAGAAGTTCCTATCCGATATACTATGCGAAGACCGATTATTATATAACTGCAAACAATTACAAATCTTTCGTCAGCTCGGTCTTTGCTCAGTTCGAAAAGTTCAGAAAATTTTCAACCTATGTTGAGCCTTTTTATCAAAACTTATTCGGAAATTCTTCAAGAGATGAGAATTTTATCAAGAGTGGCTTATTTCATATATTTTGCGTTTCAGGCATGCACGTATCTTTGCTTTATTTATTCACCTCTTACATCGCAGGAATTTTGACTTACAGAAAAGGGTTGAGGACTGTCTTTTCACTGTTTTTACCTACGGTTTTTGTCATAGGCTCAGGAATGGGATTACCCTCGTTACGTGCATTGATAATGCTGTATGTGGCTGGATTACTAAGAATTCTTGATTACAAAATAAACGCTGTAAACGTAGTTTCACTCGTCGGAACTGGGATGGTGTTAGCGAATCCGGAAATTGTGTTTTCGTTATCCTTTTATATGACTTTTTTTGCGACCATTGGTGTTTTAATTTCTGAAAATAATCTTTTGTCAAACATTGGAGGGTTTCTTGGAAGTGCTCCGTACGTTTCTCTGATTAACCCTGTGAATCCTTTTTCCATAATAGCTACTATCCTGGTTTCAATACCGGTCCAGGTCCTACTGTTTGGGCTAACGATTAGTTATCTTCTCTTTACGCTTAAGTTGTACTACCTCAGTGTACTGTTACTTTACGCGTTAAAGCCTTTTTCTTGGTTTATCGAGACGGTGGCTATCGTGTTTGCTAAATTGCCTTTAATCCCACAACATCCAGTAGTTACTTTTGCATTTGCCATGTCCTTTATCACTTATATAGGCCTTGTATTTGAATCGAAAAAACAAAAGCAGGAGCTGTCTTAGAAAGATACTCCTGCTTTTAGTTTGATTAATTTTTAGGAGTTTTCCCTTGTTTTATTTCTTTGAGCATTTTGGACATATTCCTTTGAACTTCAGGTCAATTTCTTCCACGATGTAACCTTTGGTTTTCAAAAAATCTATGTACATTATTATTACTTTATCAGGAGAAAGCTCTCCTTTTAGTTCGTATATTCTTCCACAAGAACTGCAAATAAAATGTGAATGTCTTCCTTCTCTATCAACGAGTTCGTATCTGTATACTCCTTCTCCGAACTGTAATTTTCTCAAAAAACCGAGTTCAACAAGCAAATCTATGGTTCTATAAACTGTTGCTTTACTTACATTGAGCTTCTTGTTTATAAGGTATCTATAAACCTCCTCGGCACCTAAGTGTTCACTGTTGGTTTCTACAAAGACCTTTAAAACTTGTTCTCGTTGAGGTGTCATTCTGTACTTCCTGTTTCTTAGCTCCTTTTTGAGATTGTCAACGTGCATGTTATCGCCCCTTTATTCCGAATAATTTTAAAGCTTACGCGTTCATAACAGGTTTAATATCTATCTTCCAACCTGTTAACTTCGCTGCTAATCTTGCGTTTTGTCCAGCTTTTCCTATCGCAAGCGAAAGTTGATTTGGAGCGACAAGAACTCTTGAGGCCTTTGACTCATAGTCCAAAATTTCGACATCAATAACCGAAGCAGGTAAGAGCGCATTAGCTATCAATTCCTTCGGGTCATCTGACCATTTTATAATATCTATTTTTTCCATTTTGACTTCACGTAACACAGCTGCTATTCTTGAACCTTCGTGACCTATACAAGCACCGACAGGGTCAACTTTTGGATCCTTTGAGGTAACAGCTACTTTTGTCCTAACCCCAGGTTCTCTTACAACTTTGACAATTTCTACTATTCCTTGCTCAATTTCTGGGACTTCAAGTTTCAGAAGTCCCACCACAAACTCTGGGTCTGTTCGGGATACTATAATTTTTGGACCTTTTTTGTCCTTTTTGACTTCCCTTACGTAAACTTTTATCAAATCGGATTGTTCGAATTCTTCACCTGGAATCCATTCTTTCTTTGGAAGGTGTGTTTCAAGCTTTCCAATTCTTATGTCCAACCATTCAGGAGTAACCTTAAGGACCTCAGCAACAACCACCCTTCCAACAAGTTCTGAATACCTTTCGTATTGTTTTTCTTTTTCTATTTCCCTTATCTTTTGGATAAGAACTTGCTTGGCTACCTGAACTGCAAACCTTCCAAGCTTCTTTATATTCATCTTCTTTTTAATAATGTCCCCAACGACTGCGTCTGGCTTTATCTTCAATGCTTCCTCAAGGGAAATCTGAAGATTTTCGTTTTCTACCTTTTCTACAACTTCGAGTAGTTGATAAGCCTCTATTTCTCCTGAGAGCCTGTTTATGACAATTTCAACATTCCTTTCACCTGTTTTGTTCTTATATGCACTCATAATAGCCTTTTCAAGAATGCTTATCGATTCGTCAACAGATATACCCTTTTCTTTTTCTAACTCCCTAAGTGCTTCCAACAACATTGGACTATTCATGCCTTACCAACCTCCTATGCCAATATTTTGATTTTTAAAATACATCTACTTCCAAGTTTGCAGACTTAATATCATTATAGCTTATAGTGACTTCCTTACCTTCAACTTCCAGAACAATTGTTCCATTTTCCAAATCGACAACTTTTATATAACCCTTTAAGGTTTTATTTGTCTTTACCTTTGCCAAGCTTCCTTCGAACCTTTTGAAATCTTCAATACTTCGAAGGGGTCTGTCAAGTCCTGGAGAAGATACTTCTAAGTAGTATCTACCGGGTATCAGGTCACTTGAGTCGAGTTCTTTCTCTATTTCGTACGAAACAAGTTCACAGTCTTTCGTACTAACGTAATCATTCAGTTTGTCTATAACCACTGTAAGTACCCATCTGCCAGATTGCATCTTATATTTCACGTCAAAAAGTACCAATCCCAAACTTTCAACAATTGGTTTAGCTATCTCAGATACCCTCTTTTCTATTTCCTTGGGACTTAAACTCATTTTTTCACCTCCTGAAAACTTCTATTAAGATAACCGAAAAACCGGGACTGACGTCCCGGTTTTGATGCATTCTTTCAAGACCACATAACACCTTCTGGCGGAGAGGGTGGGATTTGAACCCACGGGTGGTTTGTGACCACCGCACGCTCTCCAGGCGTGTGCCTTAGACCCCTCGGCCACCTCTCCTGGGAAGCTCGGAATCCTCACCAAGCTTGCAAAGTCCTACGTAATTATACCATAGCTAGTTTAAAAATCAAGAGCTTTCATTCGTGGCAACCCGATGAACGAATTGATTACTAAGTGGCAATAGTTTTGTAGTTATGTTTTTTTCAAAGCGTACTTTATAAAAAAAACATTAATTAGGCTTGCGTTATGTTATAATAGTTAGCGAGGTGAAGAGAATTGGTTGATATACTTTTGAAAACAATAATGTTCGTTCCAAAATTTGGTGTTCATTCTTTACAAGTTGGCTTTATCGCATCAAAAATAGGTAAGCAATTGGGTCTTGATGAATTGGAATTGTTTTATTGCGGTGTTCTCCATGACCTTGGGGTTTTGACACCGCACAAGGGTATTTTACTGGACGATATTAACAATGAATTCCTTATTAAAGAGGATATTCCCACGTTTGAAGCTCCTACTAAGGACCATACGCTTATCTCGGCCTTTGAAGTTTCAAAGATATCATTTCTTTCCAAAAGGTTTCCGAACTTATCCGCAAGTATATTACTCCACCACGCATTGCCACATTATCTGAACGAAAGCTCAATAAAAGACATTACGGCTAATGTTGTATCTATCAGCGAAGAAATATCTAAGTACGTTCTTGTGAATGACGAAGAGATGACTTACGACGATTTTATAGTTCCTTTATCCACAATAAAAAACAGATTCTTCGATTTTGTCTACGACGCTGCACTGAGTGTTTTAAAACAAGAATACACAAGATGGATGCTTTACGATATAAAGGCCGGTTTTAATAGGGAAAAGCTTATACAAGACTATTATATCAAGGAGCCTATGAGCTTTGAAGAAATTGTTGAAATAGGGGCGGTTTTGTCTTACATAATTGACTCAAAGAGCAAATTTACACGCGCACACAGTTGGCGAGTGGCTAACTTAGCGGGAGCTATTGCAAAGGAAATTTTGCTTAAGGAAGAAGAGTTCTTCATTGCTGGTCTATTCCATGATATAGGAAAAATAACAACTCCGATAAGTGTTCTTGAGAAGAAAGGGAAGTTGACAACTTCTGAGATGGATATAATGAAAAAGCATGTTTACTATAGTTATCTCATACTTTTAGACCACCAAAATGAACCGTGGTTTTGGCCCGCTGTTAGACATCAAGAACGAGTCGATGGAAGTGGTTATCCTTGGAGGTTAAAGGGTTCTGAAATGACATTTAAAGATAAAATTCTACAAGTTGCCGATTATTTTGTGGCTGTGTTAGAACCAAGACCCTACAGAGGTCCTAGTAGTCCTGAAAAAGCTTTAGAAGAAGTACAACGGGCAGTTTCTAATGGGGTCCTTGACCCTGGACCTGCAAGTATCTTGAAGGAACTTGTTTACGGTGGATTCAATTTTGAAAGTATTGATTTTATCTCATCTATCCAAAAAGACATAAGTGATTTTGAAAAAAGTTTAACAGAGGAAGGCAAGGTATAAATTCATTTTAGAAAGCTGGGATTTTAAGATGGCTATTAACTTAAGAGAGGTCAAAAGGATAGCTATCGTTGGTGCAACAACAAATCCTGAAAAGTTTGGAAATATTGTTCTAAAGGACTTAAAGAAGAAAGGTTTTGATGTTCTTCCGGTTAGCCCGAAGTACGATGTTATCGAAGGGATAAGAACGTACAAGAGTGTTGATGAGCTACCAGATGATGTTGATTTGATAGTTTTTATTGTCCCACCAGAAGTAGGGCTTGAGGAGTTAAAAAAGGCTTACAACCGTGGATTCCGTAAATTCTGGTTCCAGCCAGGCGCAGAGTCGGAAGAGATAGTTGAATTCTCAAAAACACTGTCAGATGCAGATTTTTCTTTTATCAAATGCATCATGGTCCAGACAAATTGGTGAAAACTTTGGAATGGTTACATTTTATATTCTAATGACTGGAAGAGGTGACGTGAATTGACTTCTGAGATTTTGGAAAAGGTCCAGAAGGTTTTTGCTAATATAAGCGTAAAAGAATTCATGAACAAAGATGTAATTTATGTAAAGCCAGACAGAACAGTCGCACAGGTAAAAGAAATCCTTCGGCTGAAAAGAATCTCTGGAGTTCCTGTTGTAGACGACAACAATATTGTGGTTGGTATAATAAGCATAGAAGATATCATAAAATGTCTTGAAAACGGTACACTTAATGAAAGTGTGAACGAACACATGACTAAAAACGTGGTTTGTTTAAGCGAAGATGCTACGCTGCAAGATGTGATTAAGCATTTTGAAAGATATAGATACGGCAGATTTCCGGTTGTTGATGTTCAGGGAAAGCTTGTTGGTATCGTTACGAAAAACGATATACTTGCCGCAGTTGCTACTCGACTTGGTCTGCTTTATTTGCACGATGAGAGACGAAGAGAAGTACTTGAACAAGATGTTTTGAGTAGGTCTTTGGTCACTGGTGAGGAAATTGACAAAAAAGGTGCAGATTTTTATTTCAAAATCGACTACTTTGATGTTAATTTAGCTGGTATAGGTGCAGCTCAGTTGAAAAAGTTCTTGATAAGCAAAGGCATACCAGAACAAGATGTGAGGAGAATCGCGGTAGCCGCTTACGAAGCTGAAACAAATGTGGTTATACATAGTGGAAGTGAAGGTGAAATATTCTGTTTTTTAGCCCCTGACAGGATTATCGTTAGAGTTGAAGACCGGGGAAAGGGTATTGAAAACATTGAACTGGCAATGAAAGAAGGTTATTCAACAGCCCCGGATTATGTAAGAGAGTTAGGCTTTGGCGCTGGAATGGGTCTACCCAACATGAAAAGGTTTTCTGATAAAATGGTGGTGCTCTCGGAGAAAGGAAAAGGCGTAGTCGTTGAAATGGTATTCTATTTGGATAAGAATTTTCAAGAACTCTGAACATTTCTTTGAACGGTTTTAGAAATTAAGATGTCTAAACATAGTGGTTAATGTTAGTTCAGTATTTTTAATACTATTTAGGTTGAGTTTCTGATTATTAACCAGGCACAGGAGTCAACTATGTAAAATTAAATTTTGAGAAGAAGACGAAAATGTATGCTCAATATTGAATTTCTCTCGCTTTTTCATCATAGCAAATATCGTCCTTAGCAACTTGTGTGCTACATTCATCATCGCTTTTTTGTATACTAACCCTTGCGAGCGTTTTCTTTGAAAATATGCTTTAAAATATTCGTTGTGTCTCACTACATTCACACTCATCAGCCAAATTATTCGTCTCAGGTGGGCATTGCCCCTTTTGGATATACGGCTTTCTCCTTTGTGTTTGCCTGATTCATCTACGCTTGGGTCAAGCCCACAATAGGCAATTAGTTTTTTGTATGTGCTAAATCTTGAAATATCGCCAACTTCGGCAAGAAAATACAGTGCGCTATTTTCACCAATTCCGTCAATGGACGTGAGTATTTCAATATCTTGATTAAGCGAAGCACATTTGCAATATTCTTTGAGCATCTCATCAAACTCATTAAGTTGCTCTTGTAAAAATCGAAGTTCTTTGATAGTTTGAATCAGAATCTTCTCTTTCACTGGCCAATACTGAGCGATGGAGTTGTTAGCGAGCTCTTTAAGAGTTTCTGGAGTAAGTTTTAACTTTCTACCGGTTGTTTTTGAAAAGAAAACACGTAAAGAATCAATGGAGGCTTTTTGGATAGCTTTAGCAGAAGGGAAAGAAGAAAACAAATCCAAGATAGAAGTTCAGGGAAGAGGAGAGAAAGAAGCTTTTCGATGTCGCTTTTGACTATTGAGATTTGATGAGTGATGCTTTCCTTTTTCCTTGCAATATCACGAAAATCTGAGTTGAGGAAAGAAGAAGTAGGAAGAAGATGATGAGTATAGAAAATGGTAAGAGCAATAGAGCGAGCATCGATTTTGTCAGTTTTAGTTTTCCTAAGCCCAACGGGAAGAGATTTATTAACAAGCAAAGGATTGAGCACGACACAAGAGAAATCATTGAGAGAGAGGAAAGAAAGAAGGTTAAGATGATAACAGCCAGAAGACTCCATAGCGATAAGGACAGAAGATTTAGGGAAAACGGAAAGTTTTTGAACAAAGGAGGAAAACCCTTGTTTGGACATATCGAAAGCAGATTCGAAGATGATAGAAGAAGGATTTTGGATAGCACAGGCATTGAACTTGTCCTTGGAGATGTCAATACCGACAAAGATGGAGAAGCTTTGAGACATACTAAAACCTCCTTTCGATTGATTAGGTTAGAAGGCGAGGGCAGGGGCCTGCTGAACCAAACCTCCAGGGTGACAAGGGTTAAAAACCCAACCAACTTATCATGGTTAAAGGCAGGCGACAGACTCCTGTAATGGCTTGAAAGCCAAGGGATAGTAAGTCGTCCTGCCCTGCCTATTTTTTGACTAAAATATTTATACCATACTTTTACGTAGGAGGTGTAACTATGGATAACGCATTAACGTGGGTTTTGGTTGGGGTTCTTGTTGCCGCGGTTGTTGTGGGTGGGATTTTTCTTCTCATGCCAAAGGATAAGTACATTGAAGCCGATGGCGTAAAAGTATGGAAGATTCCAAACGATGCGGAGATTATTTTTGTTGACCAGTCGAAAGCTTCGAGCGTGAAGACTCTTGTACAAAAGGGTCAGCTGATAGCATTCGAAGGTGAGGCACAAGGTTTGGGAACAACACAAGACAGAGAAAAGGCAAAGATACGTGCATATCAAAAGATTGCAGAGTTTTTGAATGCAAAGGTTACAACATTTGCGCAGCTTGTGGAAGGTCAGCTCCAAAATGTGCAGGTATCCGGCAGCAAGAAGCAAGAGTTAGTGAGTGCGTCAGTGGATGCATACAAAAGAGTTACGGAATTGTTTGCTGAAGGAAGGGTGTCAGGCGCGTACGAATTTGCCGCTTGGAAAGTCAGGAGAGACAACCTGGTTTACACATACGTGTTACTAGTTTACGACCCAGCTCAGATTTTGAAATTGATAGAGGTTGATGCTTTGGTGAAACAAAAGATAGACGAGCTTGGAAAGCAAGGGGTCAACTTCTTTGAGAATTTGAATGCAGTCTTACAAGAAGCAACTAAAGGAACACCGATGGAAAAGAAATAATAAGTTGGTGTGCGATGCCCCCTGCTATAAAGCAGGGGGTTGTTTTATTGGAGTTTTTAAAGAGGTGGTGTTCCTATGGATTCGACAATTCTGTTGATAATTTCGGCTTTGTTGATAGGTATCCTAGTTGCAGGTTTTTTTCTCTTAATACCCAAACCTGAAGTTAATCAACCTGATACATCGTTAGCTATTAAGACTATGGAGGACATAAATAAGACAATAAGCACAGCTACGGGTTCTGGCAGTTCCCAAGAACAAGTTCAGCCGCCCCAAACAACACAATCATCACAATCTTCTCAGTCTTCGTCACAACCTCAACAGTCTCAGCAGTCGGTTCAAATATCACCAGTGCAAACTCCAGCACAGCTTTCGAATGCTTATATCGAAGTCTTTGGTGAAGGTTACGGGAAAACAGAATTAGAAGCAGAAGAGACAGCAAAAAACAATGGATTCCAAAAGCTGATTGAGCAACTGTACGTGGAGGTAAAATCATCCGCTGTACTAAAAGAAAAGCTTACAACGATGGTTCAAGATGGGAAAGTAAAGGAAAGATTCGAGAGTCAATACGAAAGGACAATTCAAACGAGGTCAGAAATGGAATTACTGGGGGTTTCTTACAGAACTACAGAGAGGAAGAAAGTTGGAAACCAGTATTATGCAAAAGTCCAAGTATATATAGAGGCTGAGAAAGCGAAACAGCAATTAGAGGCTTTTCTTGCTATAAGACTAGGTAAATCATTGCTCGACTCTAAAATGATATTCTCCGCAAAGGCTATTGCTGATAAATACGAACCTCTTTTGTCAGCAAATATTTTTCCTCCAAAGACTGCAGAAGAGCTGGTTCAAATTGTAAATGATATCAGAAGGAGATATGATAGGGTTCAAAACCTCACCGCTAGTATAAACTCTGCACAAGTTAATGACAAGAAAAGTGCACTAGAAGTGGCTAACTATTTAAACGAGTTGTTCTCAATGGTTAATGACTTACCGCCTGATTCTGTGGATGTTGACAAACTTAAACCGTTTTTAAATGACGTGAAAATATCGATTAAAGGCCCTCAGGATGTACTACTTGGAGAACAAGTCAAACTTGAGATTATTGTAGAACCTACTCAGGTAAAATCGTTGTGGATTTTCGGAGAACAGGTTGAAGCTCAAGATTTGGTAACACTTAGTGAAGGGACTGCTGTGTTGTCTGTTCTTGTCAAATCCAACACGTCCAGAGTAACGGTTTCACTCGCAGGCGTGGTAAATGCTACATGGGCTCCAGGAAGCGTTAGGATTAACCCTGACATCCTGAAAACGGTCTACAAAACAGATGATGAGCTGAAGATTTTAGCTGGTGGGACTGCTAAGATAACATCGGACCAAAAGTTAAGGCATGAGAATGCTTTGAGGGATGCGTTAGTAAAAACTATAAAAAAAGCTGCGTCTGAATTACTTGTCGGCAGTGACAGGGAACTGTTGGACGTTCCATTGGATGAATATATTCTCACCAAAGTTATTGGAGCTATCGACTATGAAATATCGGCAACGGGAGAATACGCAGGTTTATATTACGTTCTTGTGAGTTCAACGATTAAGAAATATGATTTTGAGAACAATCTTAAAGAAGCTTTGAGAAATGCTCCGGTTGGTTTTGCGTTGGTTCTAACCGAAGGAGATAAATTAGGATACGTCGAACCTGCGATAATTGATGGACTACTATCTTCCGGTATAAAGCTCGTGTCTAAAGACTTCTCAAGGAAAATACTCGAGGCTCAGCTAAAGAGCAATTTACCACCAAACGTACTGGCAAGAGTAACAGCGTTGAGTGCTGCAAGATACTTAATTTACGTGATTGTTAACAGCGCAACAACGTACTTGCCAGATTACAAAGTTTATTCTGTCAGAACTTTGATTACGACACAGATTATTGACACTATAACTGGTAACATACTTGATAGTGTAAGATTTGAGGAAGTTAACACAGGAGCAACTGAACAAGCAGCTTTATCTAAGACAACATCTGGTCAAAAATTCAAAGAATATGTAAATGCTATTGCAAGTTCTCTCAAGTTCGAAAACGCACAACCCTTTGCTGTTTACAAGTACACGTTTGTGCTTGAAAGAGCAATCTACGGTTCGATTTTGCTTGATTACTTAAACGCGAAGTATGATAAAGTTAGAGTTGTTGAAAAGACTGATACAAAATTGATAGTGGAGATAGAAAACGTTCCTATGTCTGATATGGAAAAATTCCTTTCCGCAATTGATGCTGTAAGAATTAAAAAGATATCGGATTTTAATTATCAAGTGACTAAGTAAAATTAATTTAGTTTCCTGTGAGGAGGTGTGCTTGTGTGATATTTGAAAACAACTGGGTTTTATGGACTGTAGTAATAGTATCGGTTGTGTTTGGAGCGTTTCTTCTTTTTATGTTACTTCAACAAGACCAATACCAATGGATAACTGCTAACGGATATAAGATTCAAAATATTCCTAGAGATGCTACTATTGTCTTTGTGAACAATAGTATGGAAAAAAGGGTTGGTGAGCTGTACAAAACTGGAAGATTAGTCGCTTTTGTGGGTCAAAGCATAAGTGGAGGCATTGACACGGTAAGTGCAAGAGAGAAGGCAAAGATTAATGCATACAAAGAACTTGCCGAGTATTTCAATGTCAGAATGCAAACTTTTGCATCCCTTGTTGAAGGTCAATTACAAAGTACTTCGGATTCAAAAGCACAAGAGGTTAAAAGCTTCGCTCTTGAAGTGTATAAGAGAGTAACGCAGATGTTCTCTGAAGCTCAAATTTCTGGTGCTTATGTATACGCGATATGGGAAGAGAGAGTGGGCTCACTCGTTTATACTAATGTATTGCTTGTATTTGACCCGGAAGGTGTCATCGAGGCTCTAAAAGCGAATGAAGAGATAAATAAGCAGATAGCGGAACTTGGAAAATCCGGAGTAGATTTCTTCAAAGCACTTAATTCAGTAATCGAGGAAGCAAAAAAATAGCCAAGTGCGAAACCAAAAAAGAAAAAGCGGGATGGTTTGTGTCTCACCCCGCTTTTTTGTTTATGTGCACTTACTTTTTTATCTCTACTAATGGTTGGATAGGACCAAACGCTTTGAATGGCCACACTCTTAAAATAGGTCTACCAACGACGCAATCTTTTGGAACAAAACCGAAATACCTGCTGTCTAAACTTTGAGAAGAATTATCTCCCATAAAGAAATAGAAACCATGAGGAATTTTCACATATACCTGTCCATTTTCCTCCCACACATAGTCTGAAAATTTTATCCCATAGGGTTTCAAATATCGGTCTACAAAAACAGTGTAATCTATACCGTAGGGCACAGGCTCAAGTCCACCTAAGATACTGAAGACAATATTTGCTAACTCTGTTCCTTCTTTAGATGCTAGTTCAAAAAGATAATTTCTGTATTGATTTTTATCGTTTTTATACTTGCTTGCTTCAGCTAGGTATTCCCAAAGTTTTGGATATCTAAAAATGCCCTCTTTTGTGTAATTAACATTTTTCAGATGCTCAGGTATACGACCGTTGACGAACAATTTCCAGTTTCCGTCCACTTCTTTCAAAGTGATTACGTCTCCTTCTTTAGCGACCAACCGTTTTACATACTTTACCGAACCTTTAAATTGCCTTGGTGTGAATAAATCCATGAATTTATCAAATGCTCTAAGCATTTGCTGAGCGCGTTCATCCGGGAACGGAGTATAAAAGACGACAATTTCGCCAACTTCCGGTTCACGTGCAGAATACGTTATCTTCTCAACAAAAAGACGGTCCCCCACATTTATTGTGGGGACCATCGATGGAGTGGGAACAAGCATTGTTTCAAATACGAAGACCCGTATGATTGTTGCGGCAACAATAGCGTATATAAGTGTTATGACTATCTCTTTTGTTAGGTTTTTTCCTTTATTCAATTTGCTGTTCTCAGCTTTTTTCTTTGAGGACATTTTATTTTCTCTCCTTAATCTTCACCTTACCCTTGACATTTCTGAGGTAATAGAGTTTTGCCCTTCTTACACGACCTTTTCTGAGAACCTCTATCTTCTCGATGGTTGGAGCATAAAGTGGGAAAATCCTTTCGACTCCAATACCACCTGCAGCGATTCTTCTAACCGTGAATGTTTTGCTAATACCGGAACCTCTAATAGCAATAACTATGCCTTCGTAAGCTTGAATTCTTTCCTTGTCTCCTTCTTTAACTTTGACATGAACTCTTACCGTATCCCCGGGTCTGAATTCTGGAACTTCTTTGAGTTGACTTTTCTCAATGATTCTCACAAGGTTGTCCATGCTCATATGTATAACCTCCTTTTCAGATTCTTATTTTTCCGTTTTTTCTAGAACGGACTCTCCGATTAACCTGTCCAAGATTATCGCAACAGCTGCTCTAACTGATAAGTGGTTAAAATCACTTTTACCACGGATAGGTTCCAAGGAATAATCACACATGTCTTCTAATTCCTTTGGCATGCCCCATCCTGTTCCAAAGAGCAACAAGATAGGTCTTTTCTCATTTAATATGATTTTCCTACCTTCTTCATACGTTATAGTGTTTGGTCTGACCTTTGCTGAAGTAAACATCATTATGGGTTTCTGACCTTCGTTTTTCTCTATATCTTCGATTACATCTTCAAGGTATGATTTGAGCTCGACTATAGACAGTGCATCCGAACGGTTGGGATTGTAAGTTTTCCCGAATCCGTCGGTCCAGTATCCAAGTACCTTTTTTACTATATCTTGTTGAGCAGGAAGATGCGTTACGACATAGTATTTTTTTATGTTGTATGTCCTTGAACTGCGAGCTATGTCATGGATGTCAAGGTTTGTAACTGCGGTTGTTATAATCCTACCGTCCCTACCAAGGACAGGATAGTGAATTAGAGCTGTATATATTTTATCGAGCATCCCTAATCAGCTCCCTAAAAAGGCTTATTAAAGCCTTCTTGTCTAATTCGTCGAATTCATGTTTCATAAAGATATCAGGTCTTTTTAGCATCGTTTTTTTCAATGATTCTTTCCGTCTCCAAAGTTCTATTTCTTCGTGGTTACCACTTATTAAAACTTCAGGAACAGACATACCGTCTATTTCCCTTGGCCTTGTGTAATGTGGATGGTCTAACAAGTTGTTGTAGAAAGAGTCGTTCTTAACAGATTCCTCTTCTACCACACCTGGAACAAATCTTGAAACTGCATCGACAATAACCATTGCGGGGAGTTCTCCACCTGTTAGTACATAGTCACCTATCGAAATCTCATCGTCCACGAATTTCATAACGCGTTCGTCGATTCCTTCGTATCTTCCGCATATGATTACAATCTGTTCTTTGTTAGCGAGTTCCATAGCAACTTTGTTGTCGAGTCTTCTACCTTGAGGAGAAGTGAGAACAACGTAAGCTTTTCCATAGTTACTTTGAAAGAACTCAAAGAATCGAAAGAAGGGCTCAGGTTTCATAACCATGCCGGGACCGCCACCATATGGGTAGTCATCGACGACCTTGTGTTTGTCTGTTGTGAAATCACGCAGGTTGAATATATCGATGTGTAAAAGGCCATTTTCAACTGCTTGGGCAATTACCCCGTATTCTCGTATAACTTTTACAAAGTCTGGAAATATGGTGACAATCCCAATCCTCACTCTAACCACTCCGGCATCTTCACATGAATTTTCTTTGCTTCTTTATCTATTTTTGTAACATACCTTTCGATAACTGGTATGAGAACCTCTTCGTTACCCTTCTTTACTACTATTACATCGTTGTTCCCTGTTTCTATAACATCTTCTACAATACCTACGGAGTTTCCGTTTTCATCTATGACCTCGCAATCGAAGAGTTCGAAAAAGTAATATTCGCCGTCTTTGGATTTTGGGAAGAACGACTTATCAACATATAGGACGAAACCTTTGAGTTTTTCTGCCTCAGATATGGTGTTAACACCAGCTATGTGAACTATGTAATAGTCATGAGCTTTTCTACTCGTTTCAATTCGTATATAAGCAAATTTTTTCTGAGACTCGTTGTAAGCAACGACTTCTGTTAGTTTTGAAACAAGCTCAGGCATGTTTGTAAAAAGATGCAGTTTTAAATCGCCTTTCAACCCATGGGTGTTACTCAAAACACCAAGGGCTACCTTGTCTTTCAGTAACTCTTCAACTCGTTTCATCATCTTATCACCTTCAGGATGAAGTCAGAATCATCGGCCATAGCGGACAACAAGATTTTGATTGATTTAATAGTTCTCCCATCCTTGCCGATAATCTGACCTACATCCTCTGGATGCACCGAAATATCAAAAACCTTTTTTCCGTCCTCTGTGTATTCGACAACTACTACATCATCTGGATGTTTAGCGATAGATTTGAGGACGTACTCAAGAAAATCCTTCACACTTATGCCTCCTTCTTGGCTTTGGCAGCTTCAAGTTTTTCGTAGAGGCCTAATTTACCAAGCAGTTTAGAAACAGTTTCGCTTGGTTGTGCGCCTTTGAGCATCCATTCAACAGCTCTGTCGATATCAACCTTAACTTCGTAGGGTTCCTTAAGTGGGTTGTAGTAACCAAGACTTTCAATGTAAGCTCCGTCTCTCTTTTTTCTCTGGTCAACAACAACAATTCTGTAGAATGGTTGTTTCTTCTTTCCCATGCGTGTAAGTCTAATCCTTACCACCAACAACACCTCCTAAGCTTTCTTTGTGATGAGATTTATTAAATTCTATTTCTTAAAACTTCAAACCTCGAAGACCAAATGGTAATTTTCCCTTCTTCATCATTTTCATTAACTTTTTCATTTCTTCGTACGACTTCAGTAGTTTGTTTATATCCTGAACAGTTGTTCCGCTTCCCAGTGCTATCCTTTTTTTCCTACTTGCGTTCAAAATAGCTGGATTGTTCCTTTCTTCTGGGGTCATTGAATTGATTATTGCTTCAATCTTTTTTAATTCCTTTTCACTGGTGTTTAGGTCAATATCCGGGGTTCCAGGTAATGCCTCGAGAATTTTTTCAATCCCTAGCTTCTTTATCTCTTTTATCTGTTCTCTGAAGTCCTCAAGTGTGAACTCGGCTCTCATAAATTTTTCGCCCATTTTTTGCATCTTTTCTTGGTCAAGTTCACGCTCAACTTTTTCAATCAAAGAAAGCACGTCACCCAAACCTAGAATACGGTTCGCTATCCTGTCCGGATAAAATTCATCGAAATCGTCGATTTTTTCACCAACACCGACAAACTTGACAGGTTTACCTGTGATGTATCTGATAGTAAGTATTACACCACCACGAGAATCACCATCTAACTTTGTAATGACGAAGCCTGTTATATTTAGTCTTTCGTTGAAGACCTTGGCTGAGTTTACAGCATCTTGTCCAGCCATCGCATCAACAGTCAGGAGTATCTCGTCTGGGTTTACCATTGCCTTTATCTTTTCGAGTTCTTCCATCATCTCATCATCTATGTGCAAACGTCCAGCTGTATCGAGTATGACTACATCATATCCGCTATCTTTGACAGTCTTCATAGCTTCTTCGACTATTTTCAATGCGTTTTTCCTGTCTCCGGTAATTACAGGTACGCCTATCTTCTTTCCTAACGTTTCAAGCTGGTCAATTGCTGCTGGTCTATAAGTATCTGCTGCCACTAAAATTGGGTGTTTGCCTTGTTTTTTTAGGTAATTAGCAATCTTCGCAGCACTTGTTGTTTTTCCTGTACCTTGCAACCCTACCATCATGACGTAGGAAGGATGGTGGATAAGTCTGAAAGGTTCTCTTTCGCCAAGTAGTTTTATTAATTCATCCCTGACAATCTTGATGAACATCTGGTCAGGTGTCAGTGATTTTAAAACTTCTTCGCCAAGTGCGCGCTTTTTTACATTTTCAACGAACTCTTTGACAACTCTGTAATTAACATCAGCAGCCAGGAGTGATGTTTTCACAATTTGTATCGCTTCTTCTATATTTTTTTCAGTAATTTTACCTTTCCCAGATAGCACCTTGAAAGCGTTCGATAGCTTGTCTCTCAAACCTTCAAACATAAAATCACCTCACCAAAGTCTTACAGAAAATATAATACAACCTCGTGAAAAAAAATCAATTAACTGGACAATACTAAAGTAACATAAATGGAAATTTTATATGAATTTTAGGTATCAAACAATGTGTGTGTTTACTTAACGTACATAATGTTTGTTACAGAAAAGAAATATAAATTACTCGACCTAAAGTGATATAATTTTCGATGTGTGCTATTCATGATAATATTGTATCTATTGAATGTTTTTGTATTCGTTAATAAATTTGAAGCATTTTCACGAGAGGTTCGCAATAACATTTTTCGGGGGGAGTTTTTTTTGATTTGGCTTGTTAACAGCTACACATTCCTTGTAGGTCTGTCTAGGGCATTTTACACTGCACTTTTTAACCTATACCTAAAGGAAAACCAAATTACTAACCAAGTTATTGGAACCGCAACGTTTTATTATTCTTGGGGGCTTGCCCTTGGCGGTTTCCTCTTTGCAAGTTTATCTGATAGAATTGGGAGAAAGAAGACTATTCTTTTTACGATGCCCATATATACTTTATTTGGGCTTTTGCGTCTTTTGAATGTTAGCGTAGTAGGATGGTTGTATGTTGTTTCGTTCCTTTTTGGTTTTTTTGATACTTCTGTTATCATGCCGACTATAACCGTTATAGAACATTCTGATGAAAAAAAGAGACTGAGAAATTCAAATATAAACTTTGCGATAGCTCTTGTAACGGGTGTTATTGGTTACTTTGGTGCTGGGGTGCTTGGAAAGTCGCTAGGAATTTTTCCCACACTTGTTTTGTCGATGATATTAGCTTTTGTCTCTGTTGTTCCAGTTTTTGCGTTTCCGGACGTTAAGGTCAGTAAAAAAAGAGTAAAAAAACAAAATCTTACAAAAACTCAAAAAACAATGCTTGTTTACTATTTGCTTTCTGGTGCTTTGGTAAGTCTTGCGGCGGGTGTCTTTATAAACTTTGGTAACGTGATATTTTACGATTTGTTCAAGTTCTCGACTTTAGCAATTACAACAGTTCTTGCTGTATCCCAGTTATCAACAGCAGCAACATCTTTGTTTTCACACAAACTAACGGCTAAATATGGGTACAAATTAACTTTATTCTTGATATATCTCAGTGTTACCTTGCTTATATTTACGATGCCATTATTTACGTTAAACTCCTTAGTTTTTAGCGCTGCTTACGTACTCAGGTATGTGCTAATAAACATTTCAACACCAATGTATATGGTTTTCTGTTTATCTTATCTTCCAAAAGCGAGTTTAGCAACATATTCAGGACTTAGCTACTTTCTTAATAACGTCATGAGGGCTTCATCAGCACAACTTTTCGCAAGTCTTTCGAAAAACGGAGTAACAGACTATAACAAACTATTCCTTGTATCAGGTTTCTTCTACTTAGCTAACACGCTGATAACATTACTTGCATTTTATTTAATATACAAACTTTCCGAAAACGAGACTACATCCAGTAAGAAATTCACAAAAGAAGACCAAATGGGAGAAGGTAAGACGTATCAAAGAAAGAATTATTTCACCTACAGACCTTCTAAAAAGACCAAGAACACAAAAGTTAGTGTACATTTTCATAACACACGATTTTCAAGAGGCAGGTTTAATTCAGAAAAGTAAATCAACAGAATGGCACGTATTTTTAACTTAGGAACGCAATTTTATAGTTTGACGGAAGAAAGCATAAGAAAAACGAATAAAAGCTTAAATTTCGACCGTGACTTGGGCACAAGTTTTTCTTTTTTTTAATTTTGTGGTATAATGAATATAGGTTTTCTTAATTTTTTTAGAAGGATGTGATTATCCATGGGTATTAAAAGTGGTGACAAGGTGAAGGTCCATTACACAGGCATGTTTGAAGACGGGCAAGTTTTCGACAGTTCTTATGGCAGGCAACCTCTTGAATTCGTTGTAGGTGCAGGACAAGTTATTCCAGGTTTCGAAGAGGAAATTTTGGGATTAGAAGTTGGAGATAAGAAGAGATTTACAATACCTTATGAAAAAGCTTACGGACCCGCAAGAGATGATTTGAAATTCTCGGTTCAGAGAAACGTTTTACCTGAGGATGTTAATGTTGGAGATTTGCTTGAAGTTCATCAACCCGATGGTAATTTTTTTGTTGTCCGTGTCGATGAACTTGGTGATGAGGTTGCAATTCTTGATGCTAATCATCCATTAGCTGGTAAAAACCTTGTCTTTGAGGTTGAAATCATAGAGATTTCTTAACGTAGTTGCTTAAAACGTTATTGTAGTTGGCTTTATGCGTGTATGTATCTTAGTTGAAGGCACCTATCCGTACATAACCGGAGGAGTTTCCTCTTGGATACAGATGCTAATTGAAAATATGCCGGACATTGAATTTGACGTTGTCCACTTGGCTCCATGGAAGTGGACACGTCCTTTTGGTTATAAACCACCAAAGAATTTGAAATATATATACGAATACCTTCTCTTTTCAAGCGACTACTCGAAAACAAATATCGCTTTTGATGAAAGAGAATTGGTAAGATATGTCAGACAACTGATAGAACTAAAAGAGGAAAGAGCAAAGTATTTTGCGAACATTCTAAGGGCAACCGCAGGCAAGCATATTGATTACTTGTTACTTAGCCGAACTTTTTGGGACTTTTTGAACGACATATACGTCAGGTACTTTCAAGAAGAAGGTTTTCCTGGCTTTTACTGGACTGTCATTGGTTTCATAATTCCCATTCTTGGTGCAATCCAAGCCTTACCTCCAAAAGCGGATATTTACCATTCTACTACAACAGGTTACGCTGTGCTAAGCGCTCTCGCTGGAAAGTATTATCACGGTGGGAAATTGATAGTCACGGAACACGGTATATATCATAGAGAAAGGGAGATAGAAATTACGAAATCAAAGAGTGTACCAGAAGTGTATAAAAAACCCTGGATAGAGATTTTTAAACTTATCAGTGAGACCGCTTACGCAGAGTGTGATGCCTTGACCACTCTTTTCGAGAAAAACCAAATCTTTCAATTTGAATTAGGCGCCGATTTTAGAAAGATGCATGTCATACCAAACGGTATAGACATAGAAAAATTCTCAACTATAAAGAAAGTTGAACATGATACATTTAATGTAGCAATGGTTGGAAGGGTGGTTCCAATAAAGGATGTGGTAACTGGTATAAAAGCGTTTGATGCCTTAGCCAAGGAAGTTCCAAATTCACGACTATACATTATAGGACCAACCGATGAAGATGAAGAGTATTATCAAAGGTGCGTAAATCTTGTAGAACTATTAGGTTTAAGCGGAAAAGTTATCTTCACAGGAAAAGCTAATGTAATCGACTACTATGGAATGATGGACGTATTACTGATGAGCAGTATATCGGAAGGTCAACCGTTGGTCCAGCTTGAGGCTATGGCTGCGGGCTTACCAGTCGTTGTTACAAATGTTGGTAACTGTCCTGAGATTGCCCTTGATCCAGATGGGCAATCAGGTTTTGTGGTGGAACCGAAAGATTATGTTGCTATGGCGGAAAAGTTAATTATTTTAGCTAAAGACAAAGGTCTTCGTGAAACTTTGGCTCAAAATGGCAGACGCGTGGTAAGTCAAAAGTACACGTTAGAGCGTATGATAAATTCTTACCGTCAACTTTACGAGGAGGTTTTAAGAAATGCATAGGATTTTCAAAAAGTGGTTTTTTGCTTTCATCATTATCTTTCTGACTTTAATGGAGTTCTCAACCATAGAGGCAAAGGCTTTACTACTTTACAAAGGTTCTGAACAAGGTTATGGTTACAATATTTTAGTGAAATACTTTGCACCGGTTTTGAAAGAACTAACAGAAAGCTACGATGTTATCGATGTAGAAGGCGTTGATTTTTCTAATATGGATCTCCAGCAGTATAATTTGATAATAACATGTTATTACAGTCCTCAGATGAGGGAGGCGAAGAAATATCTTGAAAAACTCACACATTTTTTGATAAATGGTGGGAAAATTCTAATTGTAAACAACTTGGGTGCAAGTATAGATACATCAGGTTCAAACCATCCCGGACTTGCTGAAATTAACTCGGTCTACAACCTCTTAGGTATTTCTTACACTTTCAGTTGGAAAAAGGTAAAACCACTAAGCGTAAATATAGACAACGAATACGCAGCTGCTAAAAGTTTTAAATTCGAAAATTTACGCGACGTAGAGCAATTTAAAATGATAAGTCCATATGCAAAGAGTTTGATTAAAATAACGACAGAGGATGGTAACACTTACGACATGGCCATCCTGAGCAATCTTGGAGGGTTAATCAGCTACAGTTACCTTTTCGACGACGAAGGAAAAGTCACGCTCAATTTATACTTAATGATATCAAAACTTCTTTTCGGTGAGAATGATACTTTCAGTTTTTTAGTAGTCGGGCAGGATAACCCAGATTTAAGGAAAGCTTTGGATTATACTCTTTTAAGCTATGACTGGAAAAGTGCAGTGGTACCGGTTTTATCGGTTTACGATGCGGTAATTCTTGTCAACGGGGTTTTTCCTGTTTCAGACTCCAGATTATTGGAGTATATTACAAATGGTGGAACTGTGGTCGTAATTAGTAGTGGAGACGTTCAAAAATACATACCAGATTTGATAGTTGATAACAATGTTTTTCCAATGCCAAAAGATTACAAACTACCCTTTTCAAAATCTATTTCCATAAAAATACCACCGAACGGGGCTATAAATCTTATAACTTCCTCGTCACAAGACAGCCTTGTGTGGAAAGTTAAAGTCGGATTAGGGCAAGTTATATTCTATCCACTCGACTTGCTTAAAAAAGAATATCGTGGACTACTCATACAAGTTATTTTGTCACAACTTCCAATATCGATTCAGCCAATAGTAAATAGTTGGGCAATGTTCATTGACGATTTTCCATTACCAGCCTACAACAGAAAGTTGGATATAATCACAAGGGAGTTTGGTGATATAACGGACAACGAATTTTACTACAACGTATGGTGGCCATCGATGAAGCAATTGTCTAAAGAGTTTGACATAAAATACACGACATTCTTGGTTACCAATTACAACGCGTCTGTTACATGGCCATTCAGCTTCCAAGAATACACAAACACGCCTCAACAACTGCTTGTGTTAAAAGAACTATTAAATAGTAATTTTGAAATAGGTATACATGGTTACAATCATATTCCGTTGACGGCTGACCGATGGTCGGCAGAACAATTGGATTTGGTTTTATCTATTTTGAAGATATTCTTGAGAAACACGCTTGGTGAAAGTTACATTCCTTATAGTTATGTAGCACCTGACAACATAATAGACTTGTTTGGGGTTGAAAAGTTGTTAAAAGCATTCCCAAGTATAAAAGTCATAGGTACGACCTACAAAGGAGCAAATACGCTTTCTGAGTTTGAAATATTATTTGACAAGGTAGTTGTAATACCAAGAACTACGTATGGATATTATCCAGAAGACAAACTGATTGCCAATTCTGTATTAGCACTTATGTCACTTGGAACTTATCAGTATTTCTTACACCCAGATGACCTATTCTCAAAAGATAGGAATCCTGAGGACAAAACGTGGAAAGAGATGTACGAGAGTCTTAGAAGCTTCCTTTCTACCATGAAGCGGTATTATCCTTTTCTTAGAAATCACTGGGCATCTGAAAGTGGGGATGTGATATACACTTTCTTCAAAGAACGCCCGATTATAAAAAAAGAATCAGGCAACATCTCTGTTCTGCTACCTATTGGTTATCATCTTCCAAGATACTATTATGTGCGAGTTTCAGGACCTTTTACACTTTACGGTGGAAAAATTGTGTATTCTTATGGAAACTTAATAATTATTGAACAAACAGAAAATAAGATGGAAATACGAAAATAGGAGGTTTTATTAGTGCAGTACAGGTTTATAGCCTTAGACTTAGGTGATGATATTGACATTAAGAGATTGATGCAGGAAAAATCATCACATATTGAATACATAAGATGGGAAGAACCTTTTAAATTCAAATATGCACAGGGCACTGTTTATGTTTACTCATTCGGAGCTGTAGTTGGATTAAATGTACCAAGCAATCAGTTTAATAGCCTTGTCTCTGAACTCGATGAATATGTTATTGGTAACGTGAAGCACACAGCAACGGAAATACTCGAGGTGATAAACAAAGATAGCAAAGACAAGGAAATCGAGATTTTTGAAGATAGAGTCTACTTACCAAAAATAGACGAGGGTGTGCTATCAACAGTTGCTTTTGTTTTGGCTCAAAGTGTCTCTTTACACAGGATAGAGCAGAAAACAGGATTTTTAATAGATGAGATAGAGAAATTCCTCTCAGAAAAGGGCAAAGTGGCGAAAGGCAGAAAGGCTTTAGGACTTGCAATGAAAATATTAAAAACAAGGCACGAGATACTTTCAGATGTCATGATACTTGACAAACCTGACATTGCCTGGGAAAACGAATTGTACGACCAGTTGTATCAGAAACTTGCCAGGTATTACGAACTTTCAAGAAGATACAAGAACGTGACAACAAAATTGGATCATGCCTTCGAGGTTGCAAGTGTTCTTTTGGAAATTCATAGTGAAAGCAAAGCAAATTTCTTGGAATGGATGGTTATACTGCTGTTTGTTTTAGAAATCGTTATAAGTCTTATCGAGAAGCTTTTTTAGAATGTTTTGTCTTAACAAAATAAAGGTTTACAATATTAATCACACTACATATTAAGGAGGAGGGATAGCTATGAAGCGATATTTTGTTATACTTTTGTTGTTAGTGAGTTTACTTGTTCTCGCGGTAAGGATTACAGTGTTCCACATTAACGACACTCACGGACATGCTTGGCCATTTACAGACTCTGCAGGAAATATCATAGGTGGTTTTTCAACCGTTGCCACAATGATTGATGCAGAAAGAAAGGTCAATCCTCACGTTCTCTTCTTACATGCGGGAGATATAAACACAGGTGTTCCTGAATCGGATTTATTAAATGCTCTACCCGACATATTTGTCCTGAATAGAATGAAACTCGATGCTGTTGTGGTTGGTAACCACGAATTTGACAAGCCAAGAGAAGTGCTTTTCAAACAAATAAGCTGGGCGAAGTTCCCATTTTTAAGTGCAAACATTTACAAAGATGGAAAGCCATTCTTTACGCCTTACATAATTAAAAACATTGGCGGAGTAAGAGTGGCAATTGTAGGTTTCACAACCGAGCACACGAAGATACTTGAAGGTCCAAATTCCGAAGATTTGGAATTCAAGAACGTAATTGAAGTTGCAAAAACACTGATTCCGGAAATCAGGAAACAAGCAGATATTGTAATTGCATTAACACACCTTGGCGTTGGTCAAGGTTATTCGGAACTTTACACAACCGCTGACCAGTTGGCTCAGCAAGTTTCTGGCATTGATTTAATAATCGATGGTCACAGTCACACAAATCTTACTCAACCTATAGTAGTTAACGGAGTTCCTATAGTTCAGGCATTCGAGTGGGCAAAGGTGTTGGGAAGAGCTGATATTTACTTCGAAGATGGGAAAGTTACGAAAATAGAATGGCAAGCAATACCCGTGGTTCAAGCAAAGGTTGTTGGAAAAGATGAATCAGGCAAAAATGTATACCAGGTAATTACTCCTGAATCGTCATATGTAAAAACAGCTCTCGATTATTTCAAAAAACTCGGTGGAGCAAAACTTGATACGGTAATTGGTTATACAGAAATCCTACTGAACGGGGAACGGGCAGATGTTAGGTCCAAGACAACAAACCTTGCTAATCTCATAACAGATGCTATGCTTTGGAAAACGGGAGCAGATGTAGCACTTACAAATGGTGGAGGGATAAGAGCTTCTATTAAACCTGGTGAGATTAAGATAAGAGATGTCCTAACAGTGCTCCCATTTGGAAACACATTGTATGTGTTGGAAATGAAAGGCTCAGACCTTCTCAAAGTCTTTGAATACGCTGCATCAGTTCCAGACGGACAGGGTGCGTTCTTACAAGTCGCCGGTGCAACGTGGAAGGCAGAGGGAGGCAAACTTGTTGAAGTACTCATCAATGGGAAACCGATAGACCCAGAAAAAGTATATAAGGTAGTCACTAATAACTATATGGCAGCAGGTGGAGATGGATACGCAATGTTAAAAGGTCAGAAAGGATACGATACGTACTACGTCATGGCAGACGTTGTAGTAGAGTACATCCAAAAGGTCCTCGGCGGAAAGATTACAAGTTACGATGACAAACCAAGAGTTGAAAGAAAATAAAACCAAAAAAACCAAAATCTACGGGCGGGGTTGCAACCCGCCCTTTTTATTTCTTCTCACCTTCAGATAAGTTGTGGCTGGTATTAACTTTCTCTGTAAAATATTGTATAATAGATTCGAGGTGATGCGTATGGAAAGAAAGTATCAAATTTTGGAACTGCTCAAGAAAAGTAAGACGCCAGTCAAAGGCAAATACTTAGCAGAACTCTTTGATGTGAGTAGGCAGATTATAGTTTCTGACATTGCGCAGTTGAGAGAAGAGGGGCATAAGATAGTTGCCACGAGAGATGGTTACCTTTACGATGCAGGAAACAAGGTGCGAAGGGTTGTTGCAGTGAAGCACTCACCTAAGGACATACACGACGAACTTAGACGAATAGTCGAAAATGGTGGCAAAGTCTTGGACGTTATCGTTGAACATCCTGTGTATGGGGAAATTATTGGAAGGATAGATGTTTCAACTCTTGACGAAGTGGAGAAATTTGTTTCCCTCCTAGCTTCGAGCGGTACGAAACCGCTTTCTGAGATTTCAAACGGTGTACACCTTCATACCATAGAAGCCCCAGATGAGGAGACTATGGAAAAGATACTTAAAGCAATTAGTAAGTACAGACTTTCAAAAAGTGATGCAAAGAAGGATGAAAAAACAGAATGAGTAATTCAACTGACGGGAGGCGCTAAGATGGAGGCATTGTTGATAGTTGACTTGCAAAATGATTTTGCAAAACCCGGTGGTGCTCTTTATTTTCCAGGTGCCGAGAACGTTATCCCTCCGATTGTTGAGTTAGCAAAAGAATTCAAAAAAAGAGGCTTGCCAATTATGTATACAAGAGATTGGCACGAGGACAACGACTACGAGTTTAGCATATGGGGTGTCCATTGCTTGCACGATACAAAAGGAAGTGAGATTGTTGATGAGCTAAAAGAAGTATTAGATGGGTATGAAAAAGCTTATGAAATAAAGAAAAGCAGGTACTCTGCGTTTTACGGAACTAATCTTGAGAACTTGCTCAGAGAATTGGATATTAGAAAAGTCTACGTCGGCGGACTTGTAACTCATATATGCGTTCTGTTTACTGTTGAAGAATTGAGGAATCGAGGTATAGAAACAGTTGTATATTCTACATGCGTCGACAGTTTCGACAAAGAAATGCACAATTTTGCACTGCGCGAGATGGAGGAAGTTTTGCTTGCAAAGGTCATTTAGGCAGTTCTTGAAAGCGTAATCAATCTTAATCCAATGTTAATTGTACTTATCTAAAAGTATGTTAAACTTGCTTAGCATGTGCATACGAACATAAGATACGCACAAATATTTTTTCCGCTCCTTTCTCCTTGCGTGTGAGGTAATCCACCCAACTAACCTGACAAGTAAGACGGCAAGGTGAGGGGTGGAAATTTCTAAATCCCGCAGGGAAGAAAGGTAGGAGTAGATATGAAGAACACAGATGTTACGAAAAGCGTTGAAAGAGGAAGTGGTTTCGAAGTTTTCGGCTTAAGTGAGGAAACACTCTTAGCTATTGAGAAGAAAGGTTATACTCAACCCACTGAAATTCAGAAGTTGGTGCTTCCCGTCGCTCTTGGGACTGATAAAGATATAATCGCTCAAGCTCAGACTGGAACAGGAAAGACAGCGGCATTTGCGATACCAATACTTGAACGTATCGACTTTAAGGTAGATAAGAATATCAAAGCGTTGATAGTCACACCTACAAGAGAATTAGCACTTCAGATATACGAGGAGATAAAAAGCCTGAGAGGGAATCGTAAGATTAAAGTGGCCACGGTTTATGGAGGACAATCGATGGAACGACAACTTAAAGACCTAGCAAAAGGTGTAGATATTGTTGTTGGAACACCTGGAAGATTGCTCGACCATATAAATCGCAAAACGCTCGATTTGTCCAATGTAAAGTACTTGGTGTTAGATGAAGCTGACAGAATGCTTGACATGGGATTTTTGGATGATGTGCTTGAGATAATTAAACAAACACCTGAAACCAAGCGCACATTTCTCTTTTCAGCAACAATGCCGAAAGAAATAGTAAGCATTGCAAGAAAATTCATGAAGGATTATGAACATATATCCACTGTAAAAGAAGAACTCACAACAGAGAATGCAGAACAGCTTTACTTCGAAGTTGAAGAGGGCGATAAGTTACCACTCTTGTGTAGAATAATTGATATGAATCCTGAGTTCTATGGTATTGTCTTCTGCCAGACAAAAGCCGAAGTCGATGAGATTGCTAAGAAACTCTCGGACCTGGGGTATAACGCAGATGGGTTGCACGGTGATTATTCACAATCTCAAAGGGAACGAGTGCTTGATAAATTTAGAAAAAAGCAGTTGAACATTCTTGTTACTACGGATGTTGCGGCAAGGGGAATAGATATAGAAGGACTCACCCATGTCATCAATTACTCTGTTCCAAGAGATCCGGAATACTATGTACACAGGATAGGTCGAACGGGAAGAGCAGGGAAGAAAGGACTTGCAATTACTTTCGTAACAAGGAGCGATTACTATCATTTTACTAGAGTAAAGAGATTCGCAAAGGCAAAGATAGTGAAGGATAAAATCCCCTTGGTTGAAGATATACTTAACAGGCAATTAGAAAGTGTTATCAATAACATTAGGAAAGAATCATACGTTTCCAATGAACTCTTCAGACAAGTCGCTCAAAAATTGATTGAAGAGATAGGACCTACAGAAGCAGTTGAAATGTTACTTCATACACTTTTAAAAGAGAAGATAGATATTACACGTTATGGAAACATAAAAATGAAGGATTTTTCAAAACACTCAGAGAATAACTCGACTGTGAGGTTATTTGTGGCACTTGGTTCTTCTAAAGGTTTGGATAAAAAGAGACTTGTTGAATACATATCTGAAAAAACGGGTATTGAACCAAAAAACATAAACAACGTGCGAGTCTTTGAGACATATTCTTTCATAGACGTTAACGAAGCCGATGCAGATATTATTATGAGGACTCTAAACAAGACCACAGGAAAGAGTGGAAAATATTCGAAATCCTCCAAACCTTTAGTTCAGAAGGCACGAGAAAAGAAATCGAATTGACGATGTTTAATTAAAAAGGCTCGCTTGTGCGAGCCTTTTTTTGATTATCAGTTACTATTGACACTCGATTGTTTCACCCGGTTTCATAATAACACACTTGACTCCTATCTTTTCTGCTTCTGTTTTGAATTTTTCGGGATCTGCTTTGATGATGTCCCAAGTGTTGTAGTGCATTGGAACAACTACTTTTGGTTTTATCATTTCAACAGCTGTTATTGCGTCTTCTACGTCCATGACAAAATTCCCACCAATTGGTAGGAACGCAAGATCTACACCTTTAATTAACTCCATCTCCTTTGTCAGTCCTGTGTCACCTGCATGGTATATGGTTTTGCCTTCTGCTTTTATCAAAAAGCCACAGGGATTACCTCCGTAAATAACCTTGTCTCCATCATGTATGCCGGAACCATGGATGGCAGGTGTCAGTTTCACTTTGCCAAATTCAAAATAGTAAACCCCTCCAACGTGCATTGGATGAACTTTGCAGCCTTTTGACTGCAAATAGTTGCATAGCTCGAAATTTGCAATAACAGTGGCGCCGTGCTTCTTTGCCAATTCAACAGTATCGCCTAAATGGTCACCATGACCGTGAGTCACAAGGATGTAGTCTAACTTTGGCAGTTCAAATTCCCTTGGATAAACTGGGTTACCGCTGATAAATGGGTCGATAATTACGTTGTACTTTCCTTCGATTTCACTAATCAATACGGCTGCATGTCCTAAGAACGTCACCTTCATACCTTTCACCCCCATCCAAGATTTTTTGGCATCTTTCATTCATACAAGACAGCTTTAATCATAGCAGGCTCTAACCTGAATTTTGACCCCTTACCTTGCAAAAAGTGGTGAGCAGCAAGCAAATGAATAGATAACTCACTGAACATAAGCTCTTTACCGTTATTCAAATTCTTTACTAACGCTACTCTTTTTCTAAAAATCCCATCTTGGAACGGACATGGTAAAAATCCCCTCGCCTCGTCTACTCGTATCTCCCATTTTTCATATTTTATAGTTTCTCCTAAACCTTTCAACCCCTCTTTCATGAGTTTTCTCATAAGCTTGGCTACTTCAACAAAATCTAGACCGAGGTATTGAAACTCTTCTTCGTCAGCAGTGATTATGTCTATAATATTTCTGTCGTCATCTCCCAAAAATCCATCTGCTGTAATCTTTCCTGGTTTCATGTTTTCTTGTGCTTTAATATACTTGGGAGTCATTTTCATTTCGATCCCCCCTATCGTTAATTATGCAAACTTGTCGTAGTAAACATCCTTTATGCCGTACTTATCAAAGACTTGAACACAGGCGTTTATCATCCCTGGACTGCCACACAAATACCCTTCTTTTGGTGTGTCTTGTGGTATAACTGTTGCCAAGTACTTGTCCAAAACGTTTGTTATGAGACCAGTTTCGCCTTGCCAGTCATCTTCTGGAAGAGGATCTGAGAGAGCAGGGATGAAATGAAATTTTGGCCACTTCTTTTCAAGTTCTTGGAACAACTCCACGTAATAAAGGTCTCGTTTGCTACGTGCACCAAAGAAATACCACACATTTCTCTCTGTTATTCCGCGTTCCCACATGTCAAGTATAATAGATTTTATAGGTGCCATTCCGCTTCCACCGGCGACCATTATCATATCAGCGTTCGTTTCTCTCATATAGAATTCACCGAAAGGTCCAACTACTTCGACCACATCTCCTTCTTTCATATATTTATGCACGTAAGTCGTTGCAATTCCACCTGGAACTAATCTTATTAATAACTCAATATGGTCCTTATTGCTGGGCGAGGAAGATATAGAATATGCCCTTTGTGTAGGTTCTTTAATGTTCTCATATGGCGGAATAACTAATTGGACATACTGACCTGCCTTAAAGTTTATCTCGTTAGGTTCCACTAAACGGATTCTTAGTTCCTTGATATCGTAAGTTACATCTTTAATGCTCTCAACAATACCCTTAAACTTTTTGATGTTGAAAAGCTCTTCTGGCAAATATATTTTTATGTCTTTTTTCAATTTTATCTGACAAGCCAACCTTATATTTTCAGCCACCTCTTCTTTTGACATATAAGGTAGTTCGGTTGGTAGATGAGGACCAACGTCAGATAACACTTTCACTTTACAGGCACCACAACTACCTCTTCCACCACATGCAGAGGGAACGAATATCCCGGCTGAGCTGAGTGTATGGAGAAGAGGTGCTCCACCTTTCACTTTTAACTTCTTCTTTCCGTTATTAATATCAATTTCTACTTCTCCGTAGTTGTTGACAACGCCATCAACAATGACTATCATCAAAGCCAAAGCAGAACTAATTATTGATACCACCAAAGGGGCAACGATTATTTCCATACTTATCACCACCCAACATCGCTATAATCACTGAACGTTTATCATACCGGCAAAGCCGATAAATGCCATTGCCATTATCCCAATGGTGATAAGCGTTATACCAACACCCTTAAGCGGAGCTGGAACTGGCGCATTTTCTGTCTTCTTTCTGATAGCTGCAAGAAGAACAATTGCAAGCCACCAGCCAATTCCACTACCGAGTCCAAAAAAGACAGATTGAATGAAGGAATAGTTTCTAAGTTGCATAAACAAAGCTACACCGAGAATCGCACAGTTAACTGTTATTAATGGTAGAAAAATACCAAGGACCATGTAAAGATTGGGTGAAACTCTGTCTATTATCATCTCAAGAACTTGGACAACGGCTGCTATTACGATGATGTAGATTATGTATCTAAGATAACCTATATCTAGAGGGGTTATCACGTATCTTTCTAGAATCCAGTTAAGTCCAGTTGTTATTGTCATAACAAGTGTTACTGCAATGCCTAAGCCATTGGAAGATTTCAAATCCTTCGAAATGGAAATAAACGAACACATTCCTAGAAAGTTTGTGAGTAGTATGTTACTAGTAAAAATGGAAGCGAAAAATAATACTAATGGATTAATGTTAGGATAAATCATTTCTTTTCACCCCCTGTGGGCTGGTTGACATCCTTTTTAATCTGCATACCTCTGACTATCCAAATGAAGGAGGCTAAAACGAAGAACGCACTTGGTGGCATAACCATTATCGTCCACTTTGGGAAGGAATTAGGAAGAACTTGGAAACCAAGGACTGTACCAAATCCCAGAAGTTCTCTAAAGAACGCAACAACGACCAAAACGAACATATATCCAAGCCCTGCTGTAAAACCATCCCAGAAAGAAATCAACGGTTTGTTTCCCTGAGCAAAAGCTTCTGCACGTCCCATGATTATACAGTTCGTAATAATCAAACCAACGTACGGTCCGAGTGCTTTACTTACGTCAGGAGCGTAAGCTCTGAGGACTATATCGACCATAATAACGTAGAATGATATGACAAGCACTTGTGTAATCATCCTGACCTTTCTTGGAATTAAGTTTCTCATCGCAGAAATTGTGAAGTTGGAAAGCGCGGTTACAAGTGTAACACCGATAGTCATTATGAGTGTATTTCTCAAATTGTTGGTAACGGCGAGTGTGGAACATATACCTAATATCTGCACAATTACTGGGTTTTCGAGCCAAAAGTTATTTTTCAAAATCTTTTTGAAATCGGACATTTCAGTTCACCCCCAGTAACGATTTAAGAATAGGGATATACGTTGCAATTATCTTTTCTATAGACTTAGATGTTAACGTAGCCCCAGTTATTGCGTCAACTTGTCCATCATCTTTGGAATCAGGAACCTTCGTTGTCGATACTAAAACCTTACCATTAACGATTGCTTCGTTTCTAAATTGTTCTTTGAACCAACTTTCCTCAATTCGGCCTCCAAGACCAGGTGTTTCACTTTGTGAGATAAAATCTATTCCTACGATTCTTGAAACGTCACTATTAACAGCTAGTACACCAGAAATATTCCCCCACAAGCCACTTCCATTGAAAAGAATGGCATAAACTTTCTCACCATCTACTTCCGCAGAAAACAGATTGTATGAATCCTTCGTTTCCATAGTAACTTTTGATTTGAAAATATCGATGGCTTCATCATCGCTCGTATATGGAATTCCCATGGCATTAAGAACAGCCCGAATCATGAACAATTCTTGATTCTTTTTCACTTGCTGTGAAGTCATAACATTTAAACCAGAAAGGACAACAAGAAACGCAAATGATACTATGAATGTGAAAATAACAGTGTAAACTTTACTATCTCTATCGAATCTCATGCTTCCACCTTCTTCTCAGAAGCATCATTGCTTATGCTCTTTTTTGGCTTTTTAACTTTTTTGTCCTTAACAATCTCATCAAGAAGAGGAGCGAACATATTTCCAATCAGTATTGCAAAGCTCCATCCCTCGGAGAATAAAGAAAATGTTCTAATAACTACTCCAGATAAACCTATAATTATCCCATATATCCACATTGACTTGACTTTCTTAGGTGCCGTTATAGGCTCTGTTGCCATGAAAACAGTAATAAATAGCAAACTTCCAGACAACATCGCAGGAACCGTAGGTAAGGATTTTGGAACGTTGAAAAGATCCAGCAAAAAGGTGAGAAGCACGGCTGAACCATAGGTTGAAACCATCAATCTCCAGTTTGCAGTCTTTGTCCATATCAAATAAATTGCAGCCAATAATATGAGTAAAACAGGTGCCTCGCCAATGGCTCCAGCCCGCCAACCAAGTAACAAATTCAATAAATCCACATTCTGCCCATTTCGGAGAATTTGCAACGGCGTTGCAGAAGTCGTTGCGTCCAAGCCAAACAAAGATGGCTTAAGCCAACCAGATGTCATATAAAGTGGGAAGGTTATGTATATAAACAACCTGCCAACGATTGCAGGATTAAAGACATTTCTACCAAATCCGCCATATACCTCTTTTCCAAAAGCCACACCAAAGGCGATTCCTATTATCGCAACCCAAAATGGGACAGAAGGTGGTAAAGAAAGCAAAAATAACATGGCTGTTACCAGAACTGCCTCGCTTACAGGCTTATTCTTACGTCTTTCAAAGAGATATTCAACAAAGATAGCAGTGAGAAAAACCCAGAATCCTAACAAAATAACGCGCAATCCATATGCAAAGATGGAGAACAACAAAATAGGTGTGAGTGCATAGAGCATCTTTCTCATCATGGGTTGTTTCTGGAACTTTATAAGACCTGTGGAACCCATTCTCACATCGCCCCCTTTCTATGGAAGTTATGGCATAACTGAAGATAATAGCTTAATAACATCTGGATTCGTAATTAAAACCACTAAAATTATACCATAGTTTTAACAATGTCTAACATTATCTATTTGAAACTTTAGGACAATGTTTTAAAAAGCAGAGTTTCTTGTCAATGGTATTTTGGAAATATTGAATTTTTTACATTTAAAGTAGTGTTAACTCTAATTAGCCTGTTCTAAGTGATTTAGTTATATTTTAGTTATATTTGGTATATTCCGTGCTGTATGGTATAATATATAACACGATGATAACTATGCTACTTTAAATTTAAAAAATTCAAAGTTTAACCGGATTTCTAGGTCTTTTTTTTGTTAGAATAAGTCCAAGGTTTATCAACATTCAACTAGGAGGTAAAAGTATGAGTAAGTACAGACTGATTTTTGTGTTACTAAGTATAGCTATCTTTACAGGTTTTCTGTTTGCTGGGCATCTTGATAAGTTTTTTGACATTCAGAAGTTCAAAGGAGAATACAAAATAATTTCCTCTGAAACTTTGCAGAAGACTTCGGGATGGATTTCTGTGGAAGGTGTTGTATATAACCTTGGAACTTCTGCACCAGCTAAAAAATTTGTCACGTTATCAGAGGTAGATTCAAAACTTCTTTCATATGATAAGATTGTTGGATTTCTTGGTGTTACGATTTCTGAACTTTCGAAGTACAATGGAAAAAACGCACCTATAATGGTTGCTGTTAACGGGATAGTTTACGATCTTTCTGCTTCAAAATCATGGTCAGGAGGAACACATAAAAATCAGCACGTTGCTGGTCAGGATTTGACTTACGACATCTTAAAACTCTCACCACATGGCATTTCTAAAATAAAATCGTTCCCATCCTACGGTGTTCTCATTTTCACCCCAGATGAGCTGATTAAATACGACGGAAAGCAACAAAAGAAAATCTACGTTTCTGTTTACGGTATCATCTACGATGCCACCCAGTCCCGTAAATTTACAGGTGGTGAGCATTATGGTCATGATATGGGAGTAGATCTCACGAGTGAAATACTCTCGCTTCAAGGACACGTTAATTTGCTCAGAAAGTTGTATCCTATTGGACTGTATGTTTTCAACGAGAAAACCATCTCGAAGTTCAATGGAAAAGAAGGTAAACCTTTTGTCATTGTAGGAGATCGTGTGTATGATGTGTCCAAAAATGCACAAGGAATAAAAGCAGGAACGGTTTACGATGGTCAACCCCGCAAAGAGTGGTTGCTTGTGGGATTTAGGATGAACTGAAGATAACTTAAGCGGAGTTGGAAATAGATGGTTTACAAAGTATTGGGAACAACAAGTGCTATACTTTTGTTTTTACAAATGTCTCTTTTTGTTATGAGAAGAGCTTACAAGTATCTTCCAAAGAAACTGAACTGGTTTCCACCAATTCTTAAGTTTCTAAAGAGTGCTCATATTTACACAGGTATTGCCTTATTAATTATCGGATTTATCCATGGTTACTTTGCTTTGGGAACGATAAAATTACACACAGGTCTTATTCTCTGGATGGGTATACTTTTTGCATTTTTAGGTTTCTTGTTCAAAAACAAATTTGGTAAAAAGTGGATAGTATACCACAGAACTTTAGGATTCGTCTTGATTGGACTGTTTTTCTTGCATTATTTCTTCCCATGGCTCATAAAATAAGATAAATAACAACCATAAATAAAGGCAACTCTGGTGGAATTCACTACAAAAATTTAACTTATGCTGGACTTAGTTATTTAATTTTAACAGAAACTGATCTTTTTTGGAGGTGAGTATGATGAAATTTCAAGGAACGTGTGGGGAAATTGAGATAACTGAAAAAGCATTAAAGAAAATAGTCTACCATGCTTTAACCGAACTTTCAGATAGGTTGAGCGTTGCAGCAAAGAACTGGTTACAGAAGTTCCTAAACGTATTTTCGTCAGAAGAGTCCAACGTTGTCATTAACGAAAACGGAGAAGGTGTTACAGTAGACCTTTATGTTGCTATTGGTTATGGTATAAACATTCCAGAAACTTTTGCTATGGTGAAAGAAAAAATAATAGAATCATTTAGAAAACACCTTGCGTTGGAAAATGTAGAGGTCAACATGCACGTGACGGAAGTTAAGTGATTTTTCTCTTAAAGGAGTCAACTATGTAAAATTAAATTTTGAGTAGAAGACGAAAATGTATGATTAATATTGAATTTCTCTCGCTTTTTCATCATAGCAAATATCGTCCTTAACAACTTGTGTGCTACGCTCATCATCGCTTTTTTGTATACTAACCCTTGCGAGCGTTTTCTTTGAAAATATGCTTTAAAATATTCGTTGTGTCTCACTACATTCACACTCATCAGCCAAATTATTCGTCTCAGGTGGGCATTGCCCCTTTTGGATATGCGGCTTTCTCCTTTGTGTTTGCCTGATTCATCTACGCTTGGGTCAAGCCCACAATAGGCAATTAGTTTTTTGTATGTGCTAAATCTTGAAATATCGCCAACTTCGGCAAGAAAATACAGTGCGCTATTTTCACCAATTCCATCAATGGACGTGAGTATTTCAACATCTTGATTAAGCGAAGCACATTTGCAATATTCTTTGAGCATCTCATCAAACTCATTAAGTTGCTCTTGTAAAAATCGAAGTTCTTTGATAGTTTGAATAAGAATCTTCTCTTTCACTGGCCAATACTGAGCGATGGAGTTGTTAGCAAGTTCTTTGAGAGTTTCTGGAGTAAGTTTTAACTTTCTACCGATTGTTTTTGAAAAGAAAACACGTAAAGAATCAATGGAGGCTTTTTGGATAGCTTTAGCAGAAGGGAAAGAAGAAAGCAAATCCAAGATAGCATCATTGTAGATGTTGGTCACTTTTTCAAGTTCAGGGAAGAGGAGAGAAAGAAGCTTTTCGATGTCGTTTTTGACTCTTGAGATTTGATGAGTAATGCTTTCCTTTTTCCTTGCAATATCCCGAAAATCTGAGTTGAGGAAAGAAGAAGCAGGAAGAATGTGATGAGTATAGAAAATGGTAAGAGCAATAGAGCGAGCATCGATTTTGTCAGTTTTAGTTTTCCTAAGCCCAACGGGAAGAGATTTATTAACAAGCAAAGGATTGAGCACGACACAAGAGAAATCATTGAGAGAGAGGAAAGAAAGAAGGTTAAGATGGTAACAGCCAGTAGACTCCATAGCGATAAGGACAGAAGACTTAGGGAAAACGGAAAGTTTTTGAACAAAGGAGGAAAACCCTTGTTTGGACATATCGAAAGCAGATTCGAAGATGATAGAATTAGGATTTTGGATAGCACAGGCGTTGAACTTATCCTTGGAGATGTCAATACCGACAAAGATGGAGAAGCTTTGAGACATGATAAAACCTCCTTTCGATTGATTTGTTTAGAAGGCGAGGGCAGGGGCCTGCTGAACCAAACCTCCGGGGTGACGAGGGTTAAAAACCCAACCAACTTATCATGGTTAAAGGCAGGCGACAGACTCCTGTAATGGCTTGAAAGCCAAGGGACACTAAGTCGTCCTGCCCTGCCTATTTTTTGACTAAAATATTTATACCATACTTTTACGTAGGAAGGAGGAGGCATTTATATGGGAAAAATAGAGATTAATGCAAATGTTTATCAAGAGATAGTTTACAGAAGTGTCTGCGAATTTTTTGGATTAGAAGATCCTGAAAAGGCAATTAGTTTCAAAAAGAGTAACGTCATTGTTGAAAAGCTTCAACTGTCGGAAGACGAAGAGAAAGAGAGAGTAAGGTTCACAATACAAGTGCCGGCAAAGTTTGGCTCGAATTTCCTGGAATTTTCTAACAATGTCGCGTGTCACGTGAAGTCAAAAGTAGAAGAAATAACTGGTATGATTGTAGAAAGTGTTAATGTCAAGGTTGTTGATGTTATAACAGAAAACGAGAATGTTTGAGATTTTTACTTTTTGAATGTATAAAATCAGTGGCTATTCCAAAGGGCCATTGGGATTATGGTTTTTCCAATGGCCTTCTTGTTAAGTTGTTAATAGTATATACAAATTCGAGTGCGGAGGTCACAACATGAAAGACAAAGATAATATTGAAAAGTATTCTTTAGGGGAAGAGATAGCAAATTCTATAACGCACGGCATCGGAGCTTTGTTAAGCATTGCGGGGACCGCTGTTTTGATAGTGATTGCATCAGTTCAAGGTGGTGTTGCAAAGATAATTTCTGCTGTGGTTTACGGACTTTCTTTGTTTTTGTTGTATATAAGTTCTATGTTCTACCACGCGCTTCAACACAAAACAGCCAAGCATGTTTTTGAAATTTTGGACCATTCAGCGATTTATGTACTTATAGCTGGTAGCTACACACCTTTTTTGTTGCTTTCAATAAGGGGAACCCTAGGGAGAGTATTCCTTGTCATTGTATGGCTCTTGACAGTTCTTGGTATCATATTCAAAGTGTTTTTTCTGAGAAAATTTGTTTTCCTATCTACAATATTTTACATATTAATGGGTTGGATGGTTGTTCTAATCTTTAAACCTTTGACTAGTCGTATTGATTCTGATGTCGTACTGCTATTGATATCTGGTGGTATAATGTATACGTTTGGTACTGTATTCTACATCTGGAGAAAATTCAAATTTCACCATATGATATGGCATATTTTTGTTCTATTTGGAAGCCTGTTTCATTATCTTGCTATTTTAAAAACCATCGTAACCAAAGTTTGATGTAAAGTGAGGAATTTTGCAGAGAGGTGGAATCTTGAATAAACTGTTTTACTTTTTGGCAATTGTTTTGGTACTATCACTATTTAATGTCCTCACTTTTAGCCAAGAAAGTTTTACGCTCAATATCTCATTAAAATTCCCGATGGACTTTGAAAGTGATGCACTGATAAACAATTTGAAAATCGCCGGTGCTGAACTTTCTTATGTTTATGAAATTTCTATCTTTGGTGGGGATTATTCTGCAACAATTTCCTCAACTTCTACTGTTCTAAGTTTAGGAGTTTCACAGCAAGGACTATATGAAATTAGCGCATCCGTAATGGTTGGAAAAGATACTTATTTCAAAGGTGTGGCTACCGCTACAGTAGACTACAGTTCTTTAACTCAGGACATAGAAATTCTTCTTAAACCTGTCATGTCGAAGATGCTTATTACACTAGACATTAACGATGTAGATGCGCTTAAAGGAAAAAGAATTTTGATCACTTCCAAGGATTCATCAAGAGTAGTATTTAATGAACCACTTGACGTTAGTATCTTTCCATTAATGATTGATATAACTCCGGGTAGTTACAAAGTTGACATAGTAGCAGAGAACAACGCTACTTCTAATTCTACAGAGACATTACTTTCTACTACGGAGCTAAAAACCCAACCTGGCCGATTTTACCCTTTGATGGTTTCCTTCAAAAAAGAAACTCTTACTTTATCAAAGAATTTAGCAAAAGTATCAAAATTAATAGCCTTTGATATTAACACACGCGAAGTTATTTTTGAGCGAGAAGGTAAATACAAGCTGTCAAAAAGTCTATCAATCAACGGAAAAAATAATTCAAATTGGTCAAATGTACTATTTCCGGGAATTTGTGACTTGTATCTCATGTTTGAGAATGGTGAAATAACGAGCATTAGCTACGAAGAAAACTTTCCTTCTAGAGTTCGTGTTCTATTGAGTTCAAAACAGACTTCTGTTGGTGGGTTACTGTCGAGTGGTTTCGAGCATGTTACTGTGAAACCTCACCAGGATTATTTGCTTTTTGTTTTTGACAATACGTATTACCAAGTTATGAAAATACAGTCTGGGTGCGTTGTCCGATTTCAAAATAGTTCCGAAGGACTCAGTGTTGAAACTGCAGACGGGATAATTGGACCTTTTCAAAAAAGTTCGCGTTTTTATATAAAACCGCTGTCTAAGGATTCATCAATAGAAATCGCTGAAAAGGGCAAAAATAAATATTCTGGAACCTTTGAAATAATCATAGACGATAATGGGAGACTTAGCATAATCAATGATTTATCAATAGAAGAATATCTAAAAAGCGTTGTATCAAGTGAAATGTCGAGTACCTATCATCCTGAAGCATTAAAAGCTCAAGCAGTAGCATCTCGAACTTATACTTTGAGCAAAATTCTATCTGACAGAAGATACGCAAGACTTGGTGCGAATATTGATGATTCTACCAACTTTCAAGCTTACAACTTCCAGAAACCTAATGAGAAAGCTTCTAAAGCTGTTATGGAGACAGAAGGTGAAATCCTTGTGTATCGGGGCAAACCAGCGGAAACATTTTATTTTGCAGTATCAGGTGGCTATCTCATGGATCCTGCGGACGTTTTTACATCAAAAATAATTTATTTGACACCAAAGATAATGTCTTTTGGAACTGAAATGCCACTTTCACTTGATGATGAAATGGCACTGCTTAATTTTCTAAAAAATTGGAATTTTTCGTTATTAAGAGATTTAGGTTTTCCAGAAGCTATCAACGGTTATTTTCGTTGGAAGGTTGAGTACTCTCCCGAAGAACTGTTACGAATTCTCAAATCTCTTAAGGGTGTAACGACATTGAACCTTGCGAATGCTGAAATTTTAAAATCCAAATACAAACCTACTGAGTTATTAACTGACTTTGTTAACCTTGTTTTAAAACCAAGACTTTCATCCGAGACAGCGAATACGACTATCACAAAAGTAGAAAACGATTTCTTTGAAATTATGAGTACTTTACCTGAGATACAAGTTCAAGTGAGCACAATACAACAATTTCAAGACATAAGTCAGGAAAGTATCCAACACTACGGAGATTCTTCAGATATACAACAAGAAAGAATTATTAACGTTTATGTCACTCAAAGAACCCCTGGAAAGTATGCCAAAGAGGTAATCGTAGAAACGAATAAAGGACTGTATAAAATATCAGACGAGCAAGTACGGAAATTATTCTCGCCGCAAGGAAAAAAGGTGGTATTACGCAACGGTATAGTCAGGTCTGATTTCTCTTCGCTTCCTAGTTCCTTCTTTACCGTAGATGTTGTTAAAAACGATTACGGTTATGCGGAAAAGGTAGTGCTCTACGGAGGGGGATTTGGTCACGGAATAGGTATGAGCCAAGTGGCTGCAAACTTTCTTGCAAAGGATTATGGCTGGGATTACATTACTATATTATCGTTCTTTTACCCAAGGACAGTTTTGTCTAAGGTTTACTAGGGTCTATTAGTTTAGCCAGGGAAAAGAGCAACAGTTACAATTTCCTAATCATTTCGTATTGTGTCAACAATATTTTGAAACCATTCTTTTCTAGTGCACTATGTAATAAATCATCTTCAGCTACGGCAACCACAGATATTATTGATGGCCTTGTATTCTTTGCTATATAATCGACGCAAACTTTTACAACCAAATCCCAATCCTCAGGTACTGGAGACCTTGGTGCACAGTCGACTATATAAGAAGAATTTTCATCTGTCTTGCCCCACACCAAATATCCTTCGATGTTTTTGTAGTGTAATCTAACTAAGTTGTATCTTCCGTCAGACAACATCAACGTTATTGGTTCGCGCTGCCAATTTACTTTTCTTGGTAGATTTATCTCGTTACTAAGTGCGATTGAGTAAACCAATCTGTTGTCGGTCTGAAGGGCAGAGTAGTGTATATCATACTCTTGGGGATTCTCTAGAACAAAGGTGTCAAGACTTCTCAACTTTCTGAATCCGTTTTTGTCATAGAATCTCACCGCTCGTTCGTCTGAAGCTGCAACTTCGAGTGTTACCTGTTCGATGTTTTTCATCTTCAAATGCCTAAATGTATGTTTCAATATTCTATCTGCCAACCCTTTTCCACGTTCGTTTGGCACAACACCCATAGCGTCTATTCTTGCTCTATTTCCACGTATTGCAACAAGAATAAAGCCAACAGGTTCGTTATCCTTGATGAATACAAAGGAATCACTGAAGGAAATAGAGTTTTCTCTAGCGTCCATTTTAAACGATAGGACGTTCCAGTTGATTGGAATCACATAATCGGAAAAGACCATGTTTACTAACTCAACGAAATCTATAAGTGGAAACTCCGCAAGAGTAACTATTCTCTCTCCCATAGTTTTTACCCCCTTGGAAGGCGGAAATCTCATTTTGAAAACATTTTACTCGGCTTGAACCACCTTGATAATTGCTTCCGCAAGATTTTCATCGAGAATTCCCACTGCTGACAAATTAGTTTTTCCAACAGCTTTTGCCAGCGTTTTTTTATCAGCGATTTCGATGTAGGGAACTTTGTTTATATCGCATCTTATCCTCAAATCTTTCTTAACCCTTTCCCCTGCATCTTTCGCCACAACTAACACCTTTTTACTTATCCTTTTATCGCTTAGATATTCCTTTAACGTATCCTTTCCAAAGGCAATCTTATTCGCTCTAGCTGCAAATCCCATATATGTTAGTATCTTGTTGATTTTTTGCTCATCCATATAATCACCTTCTTGTAAATGCTTGTCTTTATCCTTGCAGTTCATCACTTGTTACGCAGGCATAGGCATTGTGTGCATGTATAGATTCAAAGCTCTCTACTTCTACTCTGTACCATTTAATTTTATCATACTTTTTCAACTCGAGTGCAACATCCCTTGCTACATCTTCTACGAATTTTGGATTGTCGTAGGCGAGCTCTGTTACATACTTCTCATCGGGTCTTTTAAGTAAAGTGAATATAGGTGCACTTGCCGATTTTTCCACAATCTCTACGATGTCTTCTATCCATATCATTTCCTTACTTTCGTAAGATACTTTGCATATAGCCCTCTGGTTGTGAGCACCTCTCTCACTGATTTCTTTTGAGCATGGACATAGTGTGTGGATTGGAACTACAACCGAAGTTAAAAAATCAAACCTGCTATCGAAGATTTCAGCTTCAAAAGTGCAGCTATATTCAAGATAACTTTCGCTCTTTGTTACAGGTGCCTGTTTTTTAATAAAGTAAGGGAATTCAACCTCTATGACTGCTCTCTTAGCATTTAAAACGCTCTTAAGTTTGTATAAGATATCTCTCACACGTTTAGGATTTATCTCTAAGTGGTACTCGTTTAGAACTTCGATAAACCTACTCATGTGTGTGCCCCGATAGTTTTGTGGGAGGTCTACGTACATATTTATCGTTGCTATTGTTGATTGCGAACCATTTGTCTTATCGAGAACCACAATGGGATACCTGACACCTTTCACCCCTACTCTTTTTAGATATACGTTTCTTAAATCGTGTTCGCTTTGAACATCTCTAAGAACCATTTTCTTTCCTCCGATTCTTATTCTTTGGATTTTTCCATTTTATTTAAAATTTCTTCGACTTTTTCCTTCAGGTCACCATCAGAAATTTTGTGTAGCATCACAAGTGCTTCCTTACGGTATATAGAATACTTAAAATTGTCCAAAAACGAAGATAAGTAAAATTTTGCACTCTCACTTTCCCCAATTTTGTACAGTGCGGAGCCCAGATAAAAGTATACCTCATCAAGCCAGGGGTTTTCAATATCCTTAATTTCCCTAAGTAAGTCAACAGTCTCAGCGTAGTTGCCACTTCTGAACGCAAGCTTTGCCATGTCTATTTTGGTTCTCACTTGCGATTTTATCTGTTTTTCAACAAGGTAAGTCAGTTCCTTTAAGTTATTATCCTCAATGTATTTGGAAAAGTCTTTACTGTCAGACACGTATAATTCATAAGCTTTTGCTATCTTTTGGAGCCTTTGGAGTTGCTTAATGAGGTTTACGTTGTAAAGATAGGTGGTGACGAACAGAATGCAGAAGATAGTAGCAAGCAAAAGAGGCAACTTCTGAGATTTCATGCTGAATAACCACCCTCTGAATTTCTTATTTCCTCTGATTCGGTCACATCTTTAGAGAGATCGGGAAACTCCAAATGGTCCAAAACAACTTCTTTGAATTTTTCAAACAACTCTTCGTCAAATTTTGTTCCAACCATGCCTTTCATTAATTCAAGTGCTTCCAAAGGACTTAAAGCGTTTCTGTAAGGTCTATCTTCCGTCAATGCGGTGAAAACATCGACTAAAGCAACTATTTGTGCTCTGAGACTCAACGTACCTTTCGAAAGGCCGTCAGGATAGCCACTTCCATCGATATTCTCATGATGATGCCGGACAACATCTGCCACGAGTTCCCATCCTGGAATTTGCAGAACGACCCTTTCTCCTAATATGGTATGGGTTTTCATTATTTCAAACTCTTCCGCGCTAAGCTTCCCGGGTTTCAAAAGTATCTGGTCGGGTATACCGATTTTCCCTACGTCATGAAGTATCGCCCCATATTTTATTGCGTTGAGTTCTTCTGGGTCTGTTATGTTGAGTTTTGTCGCTAATGCAAGTGCTAGCTGCATAACCTTTTTTGAATGTTCTCCGGTGCCTACGTCCTTGAGTTCAACAGTTTCAGCAAGTGTATTTATCAAAAGGAAATTTCTCTCTTCCAAAGCTGATTGCATTTCTTCTATTTGTGCCATTGTGTTTTCCAATTCCTCGGTTGTTGATTTAAATCCAGCTATTGCTTCCGTATACCGTGAGAAAAGATTGTGGATAGCATTTTGAACTTTTAACAAAGGTTCGTGTTTTGTTTCAATTGGTTTGTACTCTACATATTCACCAGTTTCTACCCTAAGAATCATATCAGAAATTATACTCTGCAATGCCGATGCAGATTTTTCAAGGTCCTCTTCCTTGCTTGAATAAATGTTGTTCAAAGTCACTAATGCTACCCAAGGGACCAACCCCCAAAGAAAACTGAACAAAATGCTTGAAATCAAAAACTCTGGATTTGGCGAAATTCTTACGTTAAATTTGTATTTTGTTGTTTTGTATTTTGTTAGGAAGCTTGGAAGATTATTAAAACTACCACTAGCTAAACTGCCAATCAATCCTTTTTCAGGTGAATAAACAACTCTACCATCTGCTTCAACAATGATTTTGAATTCACGTGTTGGGAACCTTATCAATGAGATTGGTATTTCCAGTAAGAACAGGTTATCTTTCTCTTCATAAACGTACTTAAGTGAATAACCTTTGACAAATATGCCTTTCAAATAAGAATTGGGACCTATCTTCAGATGCTGAGAATAGTCCAAGCCGCCAATTATCAAATCTTTAGGTAATTTCGCAACAACACCAATGTGATTTTCAATGTAACTGTCAAGCATTTCGGAAAAATCGTTTAAATATATTGTACCTTCTTTATCAAGTCTGATAAAAAAAGTAGCTAAGAAGACAATAAAAACCACGGCGACTACTCCGTTGACAATAGAGCCAAGCCTTCTTGTTTTATCCACTTCACTGAACCTCCTTGAGTTCCCCATCTTGAACAACGTACAGTATAAGGTCTTCTTTGATCCCTTCTTCAGTGAAATAAACATATCTATTGTCTACTTTGACGATATGTGTATTTATAAAACGACGGAATTGTTGAGTAGTTAAAAACCTGTGGTTTTGAATAAAGCCAACCCAATTATCAATCATTGCCAATTCAACTCCTTCCGTTGAATACACTTTGGGAACTAGGAAATATACTCCTTGTAAAAAAACCCCTCCAAGTTTCAAAAACTCCTTACTGAGAGAAGCTTCCGTGGCAAAAATTCTAATGTTCGTATTTTTTGCCCTCAAAAACTTTATTATTTCAAAGGAATCTTTTTCTACAGTTGTGAGAACAGCAGTATCGTAATTTTCAACAGGCACATTTTTGATGGAAGATAATTCTTGGTAATAAACAAAATCTCCTGGGAAGTAACTTAAAAGGTCTTTAAACTCGTCGCTATATTCTCTATTTGAATCGTCAAGCACTAACAAAAGGTTACTGCATCCAAACTTTTCCAAATATTCTCGAAATGCCACAACAATAGATTTATTTGACGGCGTAAGTGAGTAAATATAACCGGATTTCAGCAATTCTGTGGAACTGATTGTAGGGGAGAGTGCCAAAATGTCGTATTTTTTGAGATAAGGAAGGACTTTTTTACCATCAACTGACATAGAAGGACCTATGACGAATTTAACACCTCGGCTTGAGAGATATCCAAAAAATTTTTCTAAATCACTGTCGATATTGGAGGCGATAAAATTTACTCTATGGTTCTTGAAGCTCAGAAACTCAGTAGCGTTTGTTGTGGGATTATAGACGAAACCCACCGTTACCGAGGTGTAATTAAACCAAATGAATATGACTGCGAGCATACTTATTAAAAGCATTGTGAGTTTGTACATCATGCGACCTCCTTAAGTGATTTTTCAAACGTTCGAATAAACTTACAGGAAAATTCTTACATCATCTGTTATAACGTAATCCACATATTTAGAAATCCTTGCGATGTCATTTTTATCATTAACCGTCCACATTACTATATTGATTTCTCTTCTCTTCAATTCCTTAATAATGTTTAGCAAGCGTTCAGGAAAGTAAAGCAAACCAACTACAGGTAAATGTGCACTGTAAGTATTTTTGTCAAATAGCGCAAATATTTCCTCGTCACTCATACTTGTGTGTTGTTCGTCAAAAAGGTAGCCGAATTTTAAACCATTGTACTTTTCTTTCAATTCATTGATTAAGTGATGGTTGAAAGAACTGAATATGATTTCCCCTTCGTAAAATTTCCTACAAATCAACACCGATAATTCACCCGCTTCGTATTCCTTGATTTCAATATTTAGACATCTGTTTCTAGGTGCGAATTTGAGAAATTCCTCAAGTGTCGGAACTGTTTCACCATCACTTTTGTATTCTCTTAACTCGGCAAGTGTTAAATCCCTAACCCTAACATCTGTGCCACAGAAATTAGTCAAGGTCTCGTCGTGGATTAAAACGGGGACACCATCTTTTGTCAATCTAACATCTGTTTCTATCCCATCAGCTCCAAACGAGAATGGTGCAAGTAGCGATTGTAGTGTGTTTTCCTTGTACAACACAGGTATCCCTCTATGACCAAGTATTTTCAATCGTTATCACTCTCCCTGGTAGGTTACTCTATATACAAGCAATTCAATTATACCAGACAAAAAGAAGTTTCTATGCAAAATATTTTATGACTTTTCATAAAAGAATTATAAAAAAACAAAGACCCTGAGCTATGCCAGGGCCTCGTAAAGCCATTACTATTTCTTATTAAAGCTTGTTAGTTCTGCTTTTGAATTTTGGATTATGAACGAAGTCTTATTGCTTCCACAACATCCTTTACCGTTTTTATTTTCGACAAATCTTGATCGCTTATCTTCACACCAAACTCATCTTCAAAAGCCATAACTAAATCTACGACATCGAGTGAATCAGCACCCAGGTCTTCCATTAAGTTCTTATCTGGTGTAACTTCCGAGATATCCAACCCAAGTTGTTCTGCTACGATTTCGCACACTCTCTTTTCCAAATCCATAACCATTCCCCCTTTTGACTTGATAGTTTAACTGATACTAAGTAAAAAACACCTCCAAGTTTGACACAAGTTAATATACCACAATAATTGTTTTTTGTCAATAATAATGTTAGAAGTACTCAAAAAGTTTTATATTGACTAATTTTGTTGCATGGAGTATAATTCTTCCTGAAGGAACTACCACATAAGCCAGAGAGGAGATAAGCCAGAGAGGAGCGATACTATGGTTACTTTTGTAACAGATTCTGGATGTGATTTACCAGCAGATATGAATTTGCCTTTTGAATTGAAAATCCTGCCGCTCAGAGTGTATGTACGTAACGAAGAATATGAGGACAAAGTTACACTGAAGCCCGAAGAGCTTTACCGAATGGAACTACAAGGTGAGGTTGCCACAACCTCTCTGCCCAAACCCAACGTTGTGGAGAGAGTTCTAAAAGAAGCATCTGAACGTAGTGAGAAAGTATATGTTATAACGATTTCTTCAAAGCTAAGTAACACTTATGACCTTGTTCAAAGTGTTGCCAATTCGCTCGGAACCAAAAATATTGTGGTTTTAGACTCAAAAACTGCTTCCATAAAGCAAGGATACATTATTTTGAAGGCAATGGAATTTTTGCGAAAAAATGGTAACCTAACCCAAAAGGATATTGACAAAGCAGTTGAGAACTCGCAGCTTGTTTTCTTCGTCCCAACGCTTGAATATCTATATAGAGGCGGTCGCATAGGAAAGGCAAAGGCTTTCTTTGGGAAACTACTTAACATAAAACCTATCCTTACAACAGACAACGAAGGTGAAGTTAATACCTTGGGAACAGTGAGGACATTGGAATCTGGAGTCTCTTCTATGGCAAAGATAGCACAAGACTTTGTAAATCAAAAAGATATTGGAGGGCACTACTCTATTATCGGTGGTTTTACTATCGAGAGTATGAAAAGCTATTTGGACAAATTGATTGCAAATTTTGATGAAAAAGCTGTACTTGGAATTTCCAACATCGGTGCAGCAATCGCTGCCCATGTAGGACCAGAAGCTTTTGGAGTGGTGATTGGTGAAAAAGTAGAGATTTAGTCCTTCAAAAAAGGGTTATTAAACGAAAATGGGGGTGGAGGTTTTGAAAAGAAGAGTTGTAGTTACCGGAATAGGTGTTGTTTCTCCAATTGGATGTTGTTTGGAAACATTTGCTCAAAATTTGAGAAAGATGGATATTGGTATTGACAAGATAACATCTTTTGATGCCTCGAACCTTCCAGTACAAATTGCTGCCGAAGTAAGGGATTTTAAACCTGAAGAATATATGGACAGAAAACTTGCCAAGCGTCTTGATAGGTTCAGTCAGTTCGCCGTTGCAGCTGCAAGACAAGCAGTGACGATGAGTGGGTTAGATTTCAATGGGATTGAGGAAAGAGTTGCAGTGCTGGTTTCATCGGGTATGGGAGGATTCTTGACACTTGCAGAACAAAACGAAGTGATGAAAGAGAAAGGTCCGGATAGAGTTAGTCCGTTCTTGATTCCGATGATTCTTATAAACATGGCAAGTGGTGTTATAGCAATGGAATTTGGATTAAAAGGTCCAAACTTTGCTCCTGTAAGCGCTTGTGCAACATCTGTTCATTCAATAGCATTAGGTGCCATGCTGATTCGGCACGGCTATGCGGATGTTGCAATTGTAGGTGGTTCAGAAGCTACTATCGCACCACTTCCCATCGCTGGATTTGCGTCTATGCGAGCACTTTCAACAAGAAACAACGAACCCAAAAAGGCATCTAGACCTTTTGATAAGGCAAGAGATGGATTTGTAATGGGTGAAGGAGCCGGAGTTTTAATATTGGAGAGCGAAGAGTTTGCTAGGGCACGTGGTGCAAAAATTATAGCCGAAATAAAGGGCTATGCGATGAATGATGATGCACACCATTTTAGTGCTCCGGACCCTGAAGCAAGAGGATCAACAAAAGTAATGAAAATGGCAGTTGAGGATGCGGGACTTTCGATTAACGAAATTGACTTTGTGAGTTGCCATGCAACAAGTACTCCCGCAGGCGATGAAGTAGAGTTAAAAGCTATAGAAAATGTTTTTGGTGAAAGGGTCAAAGATATTTATGTCAACTCAACAAAGACATTAACGGGACATTTATTAGGTGCTGCAGGTGTTGTCGAGACAATAGCTTCCATCATTCAAATGAACGAAGGATTTGTTCACGGAATGCCGAATTTGGAAGAATTGGATGGACCTGATTATTTCAACATCCCACGAACTACTGTTGAAGGAGTAAAAATACGGAATTTCATTAAGAACTCTTTCGGTTTTGGTGGACACAATGCTTCGTTGGTGGTGGGAAGATATGAATGAAAAGAAAACGCTAAAAGGAAAAGAAGAAATTCTAAAAATCTTGCCACACAGAGACCCTATACTTTTGGTTGACGAGGTGATTGAACAAGGAGAGGACTACATCATCGCAAAGAAAAACGTTAGCGAAGATGAACCTGTGTTCAAAGGACACTTTCCAGGCTATCCAATATATCCGGGAGTTTACATTATCGAAGGTCTTGCTCAAACTGCTGGAGTTTTGTTATTGGAGAATGTGGAAAGAAATTCAATTCCCATCTTCATTGGCATAGATGAAGCAAGGTTTAAGAAAGAAGTTAGACCTACCTGTGAGCTGATATACGAAGTTAGAGTGCTAGATAAGAAAGGACCTATAGTAATTGTTGACGGGAAAGCCAAAGTCGATGGTCAACTGGTCGCAAAAGCAAAATTGATGGTGGGGGTAAAAAAAGGCGAAGGCAATGATTCATCGTCAGCCGTTGAGGATAAACTACAAAGCGAGGCGGATGGAAGATGAACTTCAAGGAAAACAATCGAATTTGTCAGTTGTTGAATATCGAATACCCAATTATCATGGGAGGTATGTCGTGGGCTGGAACTCCAAAACTAGCGGCAGCCGTCTCAAATGCTGGGGGACTGGGAGTTATAGGCTCCGGTGCGATGAACAGAGCGCAGCTAAAAGAGGCTATTGAAACCATCCGTAATTTAACAGATAAACCTTTCGGAGTCAACATTATACTAGTATCACCTTATGCTGATGAGCTGGTCGATTTAGTTATAGAAGAAAAAGTACCTGTTGTGACATTTGGAGCTGGTAATCCTTCGAAGTATATGTCAAGATTGAAAGAAGCTAAGATAAAGGTCTTACCTGTTGTTGCTTCAGATAATATGGCAAGGATGATGGAACGTATAGGAGCAGATGCTGTTATCGCGGAAGGTATGGAATCCGGAGGCCATATCGGCGAGGTTACCACGTTAGTACTGGTTAATGCAGTATGTAGGGCTGTGAAAATACCGGTAATCGCCGCCGGGGGAATAGCCGATGGAAAATCCATGGCTGCAATGTTTGCACTTGGGGCTGAGGGAATCCAGATGGGAACAAGGTTCATCGCATCCACTGAAGCAGACACACATGAGAATTTCAAAAAGCTTATTCTAAAATCATCTATACGAGATACCGTAATCACAGGAGCTCGACTTGGGCATCCTGCCAGGGTAATTGAGACAAGGTTCGCGAAAAAAGTGAAAGAGTTAGAAACAAAGAATCTTCAGGAAGCTGAAGAAGTCTTGGTTGGAAGCTTAAGAAAGGCGGTGGTTGATGGTAATATTGAAGAAGGTTCGTTCATGGCAGGTCAATGTGTAGGGTTGATAAACGAGATTAAGTCCGTGAAAGAAATAATTACAGACATTGTTAATGAGTTCTATGCAACAATTCAAGGACTTTGTAAACTTTTAAAATAAGGAATAAGGAAGCAAATAAGCAAAAACTTCTGGAAATCGTGTCTAAGTGGGGGTGATTTTTCATGAAACTTGCTTACATTTTTCCGGGACAAGGTTCACAGTACAGCGGAATGGCAAGTGACTTTTCCAAGTATGAGTCGTGGGATAACTATGCAAAAGTTGCAAATGATGTTTTAGGTTTTGACTTGATAGAAATCATGGATGGTGACGAGGAGGTTTTAAAACTTACCGAAAATGCTCAACCAGCTATATACTTGGCAAGTTACGTGGCATTTACTGAGCTGAGAAAGTGTTTTAGAGAACCTGATTTTGTCGCCGGTCACAGCTTAGGTGAGTACACAGCACTTGCTGTGGCGGGGGTCTATGATTTTGAAACGGGTATATATCTTGTAAGAAAAAGAGGAGAGTATATATCACAAGCAATGAAACCTGGAGAAGGTAGCATGGCAGCGGTCATAGGCGTGTCAATAGAGGAAATAGAAGAACTCGTTCGCAAATTCGAAGGTCTTTATGTAGCTAATTACAACTCCGAAGAACAAACGGTTGTAAGTGGAAAAAGTGAAAGTATAAAGAGTTTTGTAAAATATCTGACTGAAAATGGAAGGAGAGCACTCGAACTAAAAGTATCTGGCCCGTTCCATACACCATTTTTGGAGGGTGCAAGAGAAAAAATGGCTGCAGAAGTTGAGCATATAAAATTTAGACAGCCAAAATATCCAATTGTTATGAACAGTGTAGCCCGAGAAATAACGGACCCTGAGCAGATAAAACATTACGTTCTTGAGCAAATTAGTGGACCTGTATATTGGAAACAATCAATTGATAGGATGATTACTCTTGGTGTTAACGAGTTTGTAGAAGTTGGACCAAAAAATGTATTGACTTCCATGTTGAAGAAGGCCAAACTCAATGCCAAACATTTTTCAACATTGATCGAAACCAGAAATCTGACGGAGGGAGTTACCGGTGGAAGGTAAGAACAATAATGGTGCTAAGATTAACAAATTAAGGAAAATAGCTAATACTGCTTTGTTTGCAGCATTAACAGCGGTTGGAGCACAGATTGCGATTCCTGTTGGGAATGTACCTATAACATTGCAGATGTTCTTTGTTTTCCTTTCTGGTTTTCTGTTGAGTCCTTTTGAAGCTATGACCTCTATGCTGCTTTATTTGACACTTGGAGCATTAGGTCTTCCTGTATTCGCAAACTTTTCTGGTGGTATCGCTCATTTGGTAGGACCTACATCGGGTTATTTGTGGGCTTTTCCGATAAGTGCTTTTTTAATTGCGCAACTAAGAAGGAAATTCAATACTGTTTTATCCGGAATTGTCGGTCTTGTCGTAGTTTACATCATCGGTTGGATTGTTTTAGGGCTTCATATAGACAGTTATAGAAAAGCTTTTATAGTAGGAGTCATACCTTTTGTGTTAATTGACTTTGCCAAGTTGTTTTTGGCTAATCTCGTTGCTTTGAAAGTTGACAAGGTTATGAGGGGGAAAGAGTATGGGCAGACTTAATGGAAAGGTTGCAATCATCACAGGCGCGTCAGGAGGGATTGGGAAAGCGATAACAAAAGAATTTATCGAAGAAGGATGTATTGTCGTTGGATTCAACTACACACCTTCAGCTGAGAATATTGATGCCCAACTTTATCACGAATACATCCTTGATATTACCGATAGAAGTGCTGTTGAAAGTGCAGTTAAAGATGCTGCGCAAAAGTTTGGGAGAATAGATATACTTGTCAACAACGCGGGAATAACGAAAGACAATTTAGTGTATCGAATGACTTATGAAGAATGGGACAGTGTGATAAACACAAACCTAACAGGTGCGTTCAATATGGTTAAAGCGACGATAAGAGAAATTGTGAGGAATGAAGGTGTTATAGTTAATATCTCCTCCGTTGTAGGATTAGAAGGTAACATTGGGCAGGTGAACTACGCTGCATCAAAAGCAGGATTGATAGGCTTAACAAAGTCTTTGGCAAAAGAATTTGGAAGAAAAAACGTTCGGGTAAATGCCATAGCACCAGGCTTTATTGAAACACCTATGACGGAAAAGTTGCCTGAAGAAGTTAAAAAAACAGCGCTCGAGAAAATCTCTATGAGACGATTTGGAAAACCAGAGGAAGTAGCAAAGCTCGTAAAATTCTTGGTCCTGGATGGGACATACATAAATGGACAGGTGATAATTATCGACGGTGGGATGGAACTTTAATCGCGCTTGGAATTCCTCCTCTCTGGAATCTCTTATCTTTTTTGGTATCAAAAATACGTCGTGACCCCATAATGGTGGGGTCGCACTTTTTTTTATTCTCCTTTCAAAAACGCTTTTACTTTCTCTAATGCCAATTTATTTGCTAGGGGCATGTGACCTTCGTTTGGAATCAGTACAAATTGAGAATCCTTTATGTTCTGAGACAAGTATTTACCAATTGATGGAGGAGTTATGCTGTCCTTTTCGCCATAAATGATAAGTGTTTTTGCAACTATATTAGAAAGGTCAATGTTTACAGGTTTCTGGAAGGTTTTGTCTTTAGTGAATTTAATTAGCACTTCTGCCGGTAAAAAATAGTTTTGCGCAAAAATACATTCAAAATGCTTTGTGTTAAGAATGGTACCAGTTGAAAGAGATGTTTGGTAAAGGAATTTAACCAAAGGATATGTTTTTAGACCTATGTCCAAAAATATTTGGTAAAGTTTAGTCTGGTTCTCGTTTTCCAACTCAAAAGGAGGTTTAGAACCATTTAAAGTTTCGGAATGATTCATATACGCTGCATCGAACAAAATGAGTTTTTCCACTCTTGCTGGGAAAAGACTTGCTATTGCTAATGACAAATAGCCCCCCATAGAATGACCGACTAAAATGAAACGATTTACGCCAAGATGATTCAATGAGTTCATTATAAGCCTTACGATTGACTTGTCCGAGTAATCAAAATCTGATCTCTTTTCAGACAAACCAAAGGGTGGTATATCGAATGCTATGCAGTAGTAAGAGTCAGAGAGTTCATCCATTATCTCCTTCCAGTCGTAAGATGACCCTCCGAATCCATGCAAAAATACCACCGCTTTCGAATAGCTTTGACCTAATTCTCTGTATGCAATCTGAACCGAATCGATGCTGATTTTTCTAACATCTGATGAAATCGTCTTGAGAATACTCGAGGATGAAAGATAAGTTAACAAATAGAATGCGACAATTCCTATCAACAAGGTTTTGAGAGTATTTATCATTATACTTCTTTCCACAAGCTCCTCCATCCTGTAATTTCTCTATCACACTATTCTAAGTAATTATACATCAATTTTCCGTTTAAATGAAAATTCGTGTGATGCTCACTGTTATAAAACAGAAGCTTTTTGAAGAAATTAACATAAAAGAAAAAAACAATTTATCACAGTGTGTATACGACAAATAGGAAAAGTATGGTACAATTATACAGGTACTTTTCTAAATTTTTCGATGTGGAGGTGTGAAAATGGGTAAAAAGTGGGTCTATTTCTTTGCCAACGGGCAGGCTGAAGGTAACGCCCAGATGAAAGACATACTGGGTGGTAAAGGTGCAAACCTTGCTGAAATGACGAACGCCGGAGTTCCAGTCCCTCCAGGCTTTACTATTTCTGCAGAAGTTTGTAAATATTACTACGACAACAACAGAACGTATCCAGAGGATTTGAAAGAGCAAGTTGATGCAGCAATGAAAAGGTTAGAGGAAGTAACAGGAAAAGGGTTTGGAGATCCCAAAAAGCCACTTCTTGTTTCTGTTAGATCAGGTGCTGCTATTTCAATGCCTGGCATGATGGACACAATCCTCAACCTTGGTCTTAATGACGAAACGGTTCAGGGTCTTGTCGAAATGACAAACAACGAAAGATTCGCATACGACTCTTACAGAAGATTCCTTCAGATGTTCGGTGATACTGCTCTTGGGATTCCACATGCAGATTTTGAAAACGCACTTGCCGAAATGAAGGCACAAAAAGGTGTAAAGCTTGACACAGAGCTTGATGCAGAAGACCTCAAAAAACTTGTAGAAATCTACAAAGAAATTTACAAAAAACATGGAAAAGAGTTCCCACAGGATGTCTACAAACAATTGTGGGCAGCAATTGAAGCTGTTATTTGGTCATGGATGAGTGATAGGGCTATCAAATACAGAGAAATTCATGGCATCAAAGAAGGTCAGCTGCTTGGAACAGCTGTCAACATCGTCGCTATGGTCTTTGGTAACATGGGTGACGACAGTGGTACGGGTGTTTGTTTCACAAGAGACCCGAACACTGGAGAAAAAGTATACTACGGAGAATTCTTACCAAATGCACAAGGTGAAGACGTTGTTGCTGGTATAAGAACTCCATATCCTCTTGAAAAAATGAAAGAAATGATTCCGCAAGCTTACGAAGAACTTATCCAAATAATGGACAGACTTGAAAGATACTTCAAAGATATGCAGGACATCGAATTCACTGTTGAAAAAGGAAAACTATACATACTCCAGACAAGAAGCGCAAAGAGAACGAGCCAGGCTGCGATAAAGGTAGCTGTTGACATGGTTCACGAAGGGCTCATCGATAAGAAGACCGCTGTTTTGAGAGTCCAGCCATCCGATATTGAAAGAGTGCTCCATCCGAAATTTGATGAGAAAGAAAGAAAGAATGCGAAAGTAATTGCAAAAGGTCTTCCAGCATCACCAGGTGCTGCAACAGGTAAAGTTTACTTCGATGCACACAAAGCGGAAGAAGCAGCAAAAGCAGGAGAAAAAGTTCTCCTTGTTAGACCGGAGACAAGTCCAGAAGACGTTGGTGGTATGAATGCAGCCGAGGGTATACTAACAGCACGCGGTGGTATGACATCTCACGCTGCAGTTGTTGCAAGAGGTCTTGGTAAACCAGCAGTAGTTGGTGCGGAAAGCATTTACGTTAATGAAGAAGAAGGTTATCTCAAAGTTGGCGACGTAATTGTTAAAGAAGGCGAATGGTTGTCGATAGATGGAACCACTGGTGAAGTGTTCCTTGGAAAGATAACGACAGTCAAACCACAAGGGCTCGAAGGACCAGTTGCCGAACTACTCTCATGGGCAGACGAATTCAGAAAACTTGGCGTTAGGGCAAATGCTGACGTTCCAAGAGACGCAAAGGTTGCAAGAGAATTTGGAGCAGAAGGTATCGGACTCTGCAGAACTGAGCATATGTTCTTTGAAAAAGACAGAATACCAAAGGTTAGAAGAATGATAGTCGCAAGAACAAAGGAAGAAAGAGAAGCAGCTCTTGCAGAACTTCTTCCACTCCAAAAAGAAGATTTCAAAGGTCTGTTCAGAGAAATGAAGGGTTACCCAGTTACAATAAGACTTATCGACCCACCACTACACGAATTCTTGCCACAAGAAGAAGAGCAGATGGCAGAAGTTGCTCAGCAAATAGGCATTACCGTTGAAGAGCTCAAGAAAGTTGTTGAACAACTCCACGAGCTTAACCCAATGCTCGGACACAGGGGTGTAAGGCTTGTCATCACATACCCAGAAATTGCTGTAATGCAAACAAAAGCAATAATTCTTGCAGCCATTGAGCTTAAGAAAGAAGAAGGTATCGAAGTTGTTCCGGAAATAATGATTCCTCTTGTAGGCCATGTCAACGAACTTAAATACATCAAACAAGTTGTTATTGAAACAGCAGACGCACTCATTAAAGAACACGGCGTTGACCTCAAGTACCTTGTTGGAACAATGATAGAGGTTCCAAGAGCAGCGGTTACAGCAGACCAGATTGCTCAGGAAGCTGACTTCTTTAGCTTTGGTACAAACGACCTCACACAGATGACATTCGGATTCAGCAGAGATGACGTTGGAAAGTTCTTGCCAGAATACCTTGAAAAAGGCATACTTGAACACGACCCATTCAAACACATTGATACACAAGGTGTTGGTCAGCTCGTCAAATTAGCTACGGAAAAAGGTAAGGAAGTAAAGCCAACGCTCAAATGTGGAGTCTGTGGTGAACACGGTGGAGATCCAAAATCCATCGAATTCTTTGCCACAACAAAACTTGACTACGTCAGCGCATCACCATACAGAATCCCAGTTGCTAGACTTGCAGCTGCTCAGGCAAGTATTAAATACAGAAGCTAATAATCTTCAACTCTTAGGGGCGCTTTGCGCCCCTTATATTTCTTAACATGTTACTTCTATCTTCTATCAGATGGAGTGATATCCTATGATGGCTTTGATACTTTCCATAGTAGCTTCTATAGCTTCGTTCTATTTAACAAGAAATCCCAGTTACTTTTCACTCATATTTGTAGGATTATACTTTTCGTCTAGAAAAAACGACCGCGCGGAGTCCTTAGCAGGGTTAAATCTTCTTCTGATTGGTGCGATAGCCATATTTGGCAAGTTTCGACCATATAGTTTAGATGGGCTGAATTTCGTTGTTTATGGAACGTTTTTTGCAATTTTCTATGACATACTCAAGACTTGGTATAGTCTCATTCCAATGATGTTGCTGACCGGAATGGGTATAGGTGCGATAGGAGCCCATAAATTTGGCGTTAAAGGATACCTGCTCGGACTTATTCTCATTCCGGTTATTTTTAGAGAGTACTCCTTACAGAAAAATTCGAAGAATAACAGTGAAGAAATCGAAAATGATTAGATGGATAATTAAAAACGATTTTGGAGGTTCAGAATATGAAGGTACTCATTCTTGCAGCTGGATTGGGCAAAAGGATGAAGTCAAAATATCCCAAAGTAGTCCACAAGATACTTGGCAAGCCGATGATAAACTGGGTTGTGGACTTGGGAAGGAAATTTGGAGAAGTAGGTGTTGTGGTTGGCCACAAGGCGGAGGTTGTGAAGTCGTACCTCCCAGTAGATGTTAAAACATACCTTCAAGAGCCACAACTTGGAACAGGACATGCGGTAATGTGCGCTAAAGAGTTTATATCACCAAGCGACGATGTGCTGATACTCTACGGTGACGTACCTCTTCTAAAAGAGGAAACAATTCAAAGACTTTTAGAGACCCACACAAATGCCAGAGCAGATGTTACAGTCTTGACGTTCATTGTGGATGACCCTACCGGTTATGGAAGAATTGTTAGGGAAAATGGGAAGATTAGAATTGTCGAGCATAAGGATGCTAATGAAGAACAACTAAGGATAAAGGAAGTCAACAGTGGAATTTACGTATTTTCCGGAAAATTCTTGCTGGATAATATAGATAAACTCTCCAACAACAATGCGCAGGGCGAGTATTACTTGACAGATTTAATTGGAATGGCAAATAATGTTGAAACAGTGTTGTTAAATGACCCTGTACAAGTATTTGGTGTAAATGATAGAGTTCAGCTTTCTCAACTTGAGGCTGTTGCAAGGGATAGAATTCTAAAAGAGTTGATGCTCTCAGGAGTTACGATAGTGGATCCAGCTTCAACTTTTATAGGACCGGATGTGAAAATCGGTATTGACACAGTAATTCACCCATTTACAATTTTAGAAGGAGAAATCACAATTGGTGAAGACTGCGAGATAGGACCATATACCCGAATAAAGAATTCAATACTCGGTAACAATGTCAAAGTGGTACGTTCAGAAGTTGAAGGAGCAGTTATAGAAGATAACGTATCTGTGGGACCGTTCTCACGGTTGAGAGAAGGAACAATTTTGAGGGAGCATGTAAAAATTGGAAACTTCGTGGAAACGAAGAAATCTACGATAGGAAAGAACTCAAAGGCACAGCACCTTACTTACCTGGGTGATGCAACTGTTGGTGAGGATGTTAACATTGGAGCTGGAACTATTACCTGCAACTACGATGGTTACAAAAAGTATCAAACATTTATCGGCGATAACGCATTTATAGGTAGTAATTCCTCGCTCGTTGCTCCTGTTAAAATAGGAAAAGGAGCAATTGTAGGTGCAGGCTCAGTTATCACGGAAGACGTGCCTGATGATGCTTTGGCACTTGGAAGAGCGAGACAAGTTATTAAAGAAAACTGGGCAAAGCTGAAAAGGGAGGCCATGAAAAATGCAAATCACAAGGAATGAAATGAAGATTTTCACGGGTAATGCGAACAAGGTCTTGGCAGAAAAGGTTGCTAGCTATATTGGCATGAGACTTGGAGACATTACAGTCGGAAGGTTTGCGGATGGTGAAATCAACGTTCGTATAGAGGAAACAGTCCGTGGTCACGATGTCTTTGTTATTCAGCCTACTTGCCCACCAGTTAACGAAAATCTAATGGAATTATTGGTTATGATAGATGCATTTAAACGGGCTTCTGCCAATAGCATTGCAGTTGTAATTCCTTACTACGGCTATGCAAGGCAGGATAGAAAGGCAAAAGGTAGAGACCCAATTACAGCGAAGCTTGTTGCAAATTTGCTCACAGTCGCAGGAGCAACTCGTGTGATGACTGTTGACTTACATGCCGAACAGGTCCAAGGATTCTTTGATATTCCTGTTGACAATCTTTGGAGCTTTCCTGTGTTTCTTGAGACATTAAGCAAAGATGGAATACTGAACGACGATGCCGTTATCGTTTCACCAGATGTAGGTGGTGTCAAACGAGCAAGACAAATAGCAGAAAGGGTGGGCCTCCCTCTTGCAATACTTGACAAAAGGCGTCCAAAAGATAATGTAGCTGAAATTCTTAACATAATCGGTGATGTTAAGGATAAGACAGCGATTATCGTAGATGATATAGTTGACACTGCACGTTCCTTGGTTGAAGGTGCAAACGCCGTAAAGAACGCAGGTGCAAAGAGAGTTATTGCTTGTATAACACATCCGGTTCTCTCATCTGGTGCAGTTGAAAGAATTGAGAACTCGAGTATTGAAAAGATTTATATTAGTGATACAATATATCATCAGAGTCTACCTAACAAGTTCCATGTTGTTTCTGTGGCACCTTTGCTTGGGGAAGCGATAATTAGGGTTAGAAAGAATCTTTCTGTCAGTATACTCTTCAAATAAATCTAACCCGGTTGAGGAAAAAAATAAAAAGATAATATAAACCTTAAAAATAAAAAAGAAGGAGGAGTTGACATGGAGCACGTAGTTAACGCGCAGCTGAGGTCTATAGTTGGTAAAAAGCGCGCAGTTAGAAGATTGAGAGCACAAGGTGTTATACCTGCTATTGCGTACGGACCTGGAGTCGATAAACCAGTTAGCTTGGCTTTGGAAAAGAACAGCTTCTTAAAGCTGTTCAAAGAAGTCACAGAGTCGACACCACTAACACTTGTTGTGAAAGATGAAAACGGAAAAGAAGTTCTCAAACATATGGCGTTCATAAAAATGGTCCAGTACGACAAAGTTACAGACGAAGTTAGGCATGTTGACTTTTACATCCCAGAAGCTCACCACAAGATGAAGATTAACGTTCCACTACACATCGTCGGTAAGGCGATAGGTGTTGAAAAAGGTGGAATTTTAGAGGTTCTCCACCACGAAGTTGTAGTCGAAGCGCTGCCTGATAGAATACCTGAGACAATAGAAATAGATGTGACAAGCTTAGACCTTGGAGATTCATTGAGGGTTAAAGATGTGAAGCTTCCTGAGGGCGTTAAAATTGATATGGAACCAGAAGATGTTTTGGTAACAATAGTTGTGCCGAGGGGACTTGAAGTAGAAGAAACTGCAACAGCCGAGACGTCTGAACCTGAAATTCTTAAGAAAGGTAAGAAAGAAGAAGAGGAAGAAAAATAATTCACTTTCAAAGCTCACTGTGAAAAGTCCCCCGCAGGGGGACTTTTCGTTAGTTTGGTGTTATATTCTGATATCCGGATTACAAGGTAAGGGAGGAACTAACGTTGATAATAATAGGATTGGGAAACCCGGGTGAAAAATATGCGAATACTCGCCACAACGTTGGATTCATGGTTTTAGATAGATTAAGTAAGTCGTGGAAGTCTGGACCTAATTATCTTTATTCAGATATCAACATTTCTGCGCAGAAGGTAAGGTTGGTCAAACCTTTGACCTATATGAATTTGAGTGGAGAGGTATTTAAATACTTACCACATGATGATATAATAGTAGTGTATGACGACCTCAATTTACCATTGGGAAGAATTAGAATCCGCAAAGATGGTAGTGCAGGCGGACATAACGGGATTAAATCAATAATATCGTACATCGGTCAAAATTTTCCAAGAATAAGGATAGGCATCGGACCGAAACCAAAAGAAGTTGATGCTGCGGATTACGTTCTTTCAGATTTCTCGTCGGAAGAGTTTGAAAAGCTACGTAAGGTTATTGACTTAACACTACAAGCGATAGAAACGATTGTTTCTGAAGGCATTGATAAAGCGATGAACAAATACAATTCAATCCAAGTCGACTAGCGTGCAAGTGTCGAAAGATTATAAACAAAGACTTGAAGAATTTGAGAAGGTGATAAATTGGAAAACGAAAAGTGTATCAGGTGTGGCAACAAGGCGGAAATACATCAAAATGTTTACGTTGATGGTACGATAAAGAAGATATCGTATTGTAAGGCTTGTGTTAAAGAGTTACTAAAGTACGAAGTTGAGCGATATACACGTGCTGGCTTGCAAACCATATTGTCACACAAAAATCTTATGGAAGAATCTCCGGCGAAGAACAGGAAATTTGTTTTTTCACTGGAGTTTTTGTATTCAGAACAACCTAGCACCATTCAGTTAACGATGTTCCCAAAAGATTCAAACATTTACGGCAAGGTGGTCACCGACATTCAAAAGCGACGATTAACGTTACTTAATCATAAATTAAAAAAGGCTCTGAGAAGAGAAGATTACAAGGAAGCTAAAAAACTCAAAAAGATAATAGATGAAATCGACAGAAGATTAAAACAACAGCCCTGGTGAGAATCAAACGTTTCATAGCTAAAACCAGGGCTGTTGTTTTAATACGTTAAGAGAAAATATAGTTCATGGCTGAAAATATCATCATTCCGGCTACAATATACCTTATGACCTTCTTATTTACCCGTGTGTTCAAATAAGAGCCGACGTATCCTCCAACAAACGAACCAGCACCAAGAATTAATCCTGGCACAAATTCGACCTTGTTCCTAAAAGAAAACAAAGTCAGTGAGAAAACAGTAAAAATGAGTGTCAGGAATATCTTCATTGCATTTGCCTTTCTCACATCGTAACCTTCCAAAAGTGTTAAGGCATAGATTAAGAAAAATCCAACCCCTGCTTGGATATATCCGCCGTAGATTCCTATAAGGAAGAAAACCGCAAAACTGATGGTTCTGTTTGATTTCTTTCTCCTTCCCTCTTCCCACACCTTAGGTGTAAACAATACAAAGTAAGACATAATGATAAATATAATTCCAACACTCAGCTTAACTAACTTCTCAGGAAGGCTCAGGACTATTGATGTACCCAATATAGCACCCATTATCGTTGGAATAGTTATAAAAATAACATTTTTCAGTTCCAATTCTCTTTTAGCCAGAAAGCGCCATGTTGCTGAGATGTTTTGTAAAAGTATGCCTATCCTATTGGTTCCATTAGCTACGGTTGGACTTAGACCATACAAACCGAGTATTGGAAGCGTTAGAAAAGAACCACCACCCGCAAGAACATTGACGACTCCTGAAAAAAGCCCTCCCAAAAACAACAACAATTCAACCACTCAGAACACCTCCAAGAATTTCGTGAGCAATTTGATAAGGTTTTCTAAATCATTCAGGTTAATCATCTCAACTTGTGAGTGTAAGTATCTCACGGGAACACTCAGAGCAACCATAGGCACACCCTTCTCAACGAAAACGCTCGCATCGTTGCCGCCACCAGTTACACCAATTTGTATTGGTATTCCCTCCTTATGCGCCAGTGAAACAATGAATTTGGTAATCTCATAGCTGGATATGGAACTATTATCGAAAGCCCTTACCACCGGTCCTTTCCCAAGTTCTATGTGGGCATTTTGCTTGCTACAGCAGGCAAAAGAATCTATCGCAATCGCTAAATCGGGAATATATTGATTCGCAAGAGCCTTTGCACCACGAAGCCCAACTTCCTCTTGTACTGTCCAGGCAAAGATAACTTTTGAACGTGGATTCAGATTACGTGAGACTTCAATAAGTGTAAAACAACCAAACCTGTCATCTAAGCTCCTCATTGCCAGATAATCATTGTTCAATAATGCATAAGTTTTCCTAAAGACTACATAATCCATAACATCAATTCCCAACTCTAAGATTTCATCCCTATTTTTAGCACCGACATCTACAACCTTTTCAAAAGAAACTCCGTCTGCTTTAAGATGAGGCGGAACTGCACCAAGTACGCCGTCAATAACTCCAGTTTTTGTAAACACTTGAACAAAAGAACCAGGTAAAGTTTCTTCAATAATTCCTCCAACGTTCCTTACTTCCAATTTTCCATCTGCCCTAAGTGAGGAAACATAAAAACCTATCTCGTCCATGTGTGCCATTAAGAGTACTTCTTTTTCATTGGACAGACCTTTCTTCTCAAAGATTAAATTCCCAATCTTGTCAGTCCTCAGCTCAGATTTCTCTACACCTAACATAACAGAGATTTTCTCTCTTACACGTTCTTCCCTACCAGATATACCAGGGACTTCACATAACTCGATTAGTTCACTATGGTCAAATAATCTACGTTTCACGCGAATACCCCCTATCACGCCTCGAGTATATGTACATACTTAAAATTATACCACAAATTCATTCGCTTTCCGAATTGTTTTTTTACACAAAATTATTTAACTTATTGACAAAAATATTTGAATATTATAAAATATTTTTGCCTCATAACAAAATGTGTAAAAGAAGGGGGAGTTTGTGGTAGAGGAGCTGTACAAGTATGAGAAACGGAATTTAGCGTTGATAATTAGCGGACGATTCGAATCTATTTTGGGAGCTGCGGCTTTACTTGTTGCTATGCCGTTGTATATTTTAGATAAAACCGGTTCGGGAACAATGATGGGAATATTCACTGTTCTTGGAACATTACCACGATTGTTTGCAACACCTATTGGAGGAGTAATCGGAGACAGGCTAAACAGAAAGACTATTATGGTCATTCTTGATGAACTGAGGGGATTCTTGTTATTTACTTTATGGCTTATTGCTATCAATAACAAGATGAGTGTTGGGGTACTTCTTGTGTTTAGAGCGATCCTCTCGTTCTGTGACGGACTTTTTGATGGACCCACTGGTGCTATGTTTGGAGATGTTGTGAGGAAAGAAAATCTCAAAAGAGCAACATCGCTAAATGCCATGGCAAATAGTGTTGCAAACATAATTGGACCAATAGTAGGCTCTATGTTATATGGTTACTATGGATTGACTAATGTCCTTCTTATGACAGCAATATTGTACATATTATCAGGAGTTAGTGAAATGTTCATTATTTATAATCATCGTCCACGAGAAGGAAGAGTCAATTTTGTTGGTGAGCTCTCTGAGGGAATCAAATTTGTTGTTAAAAACCGAGGTTTAAAGTTTTTATTTACTTTCGCTATAGTTATAAACTTTCTTATGTCACCTGTTTTTAGTGTTGTATTCCCGTATATTCTTCGAACAATACTAAAATTTTCCGCAACACAATTTGGTACGTTACAAGTATTTGGAACAATAGGGGCGTTATTGGGAAACATAGCGATTATTTTCTTTCTTCATAAATTTAGCTCCAAATTTCTAATATCTTGGGGGCTATTACTTGAACAAACATTTGCGGTACTTTTTTCTATATTTATTATGCCCTATTTCGGACTCGGCAAGGGAACATTGTATATACTGTTCGCTACTGGTACAGTTGTTGTTAGCTTCTTCAATGTATTGGTCAACATCCCTATTAGCGCTAATCTTCAAATGTTAGTTCCATCTGAGCTGCGCTCAAGAGTTTTTTCCGTTTTGTCACTTTTGGCGATGGGAAGTGTTCCAATTTCATCTGCATTGTATGGGTATCTTCTTGACAAAATTGATGCTTTTTGGTTCTTCTTAGCGGTGAATATCATTTCTACAATTGCAATCATTGTTTTCCTAATCAAGGCACCGGATGAAGCTTATGACCCCAATCTTGTAGCGGAGCAAAACATTTGAATTGAGGTAAATATATTGTTTAATTTTGTACTTTGTGTTAGAATACTTAAAGGTTAAGCAATTACTAATACCAGAAGTTGGGGGTATCAGTATTATTGAAGCTCAAGAATTCTTAAAGGGGACAATTCTCAGTACACTAGCTGGGCTTTCAACTATGCTTGGTGCAATACCACTGTTGTTATTTCATAAACACCTTGGGGAAAAGGTTATAGATTCCTTAATGGGTATGGCTGCAGGCATAATGCTTGCAGCGAGTGCTTTTAGTTTAGCAGGTCCTTCGCTTGAAATCGGTGGAGTTTTGCGCTTCGCCGTGGGTTTCTTGCTTGGTGCTGTTCTCGTAGACTTAATGGATAAATATTCACCACATGAACATTTTTTGAAAGGTCATGAAGGAGCAGATATTAAGAAACTATCAAAGATATGGCTCTTTGTGATAGCTATAACAATTCATAACTTCCCGGAAGGTATGGCAGTTGGAATAAGTGGGTACACACCACAAGCCTTAAGTGTTGCTATAGCTATTGGGACACAGAATATTCCAGAAGGTACTGCTACAATGGTTGCGTTAATGAACGCGGGATATTCAACTCCGTTTTCGTTATTGGTTACTTTGCTTACAGGAGCTGTTGAAGTTCTCGGTGGAATATTTGGTGCTGGATTGATATTAATTAGCAAGGGACTTTTGCCATATATGTTGGCATTTGCAGCAGGTGCTATGGTGTTTGTCGTGAGCGATGAGGTGATACCTGAGACACATTTACGTGGAAATGAGCGGCTATCTACTTACTTTCTTATATTCGGTTTTCTAATCATGTCTGTTCTTGATGTTCTACTTGGCTGAGCAGAACGTTGCTTTTTGGAAGGAACATATAACTTGCTTTGTCTTTTCCAGTTTTTTTCGAAATATACAATAAGTTGTCCGCTGCTTTCAATACCTCTGTCGGGGATTCATATCCTTCCGAACTCACAACACCACAAGAAACAGTGCACTTACCGTGCGGGAATTGAGTGCTTCTAACCCTATCTAATATCTTCTCAATTAGCTCAACGACTTCGTCGGTGTTTGACACTTTTGTTATGATAAGACAAAATTCTTCTCCACCATACCTCCCTGCTATACCTTTTCCTGCTGTCTCCTCTTTGAGTACCGTAGCGACACCCTTTAATACCTCGTCTCCTACTAAATGTCCGTATGTATCGTTCACCTTCTTAAAGTTGTCGACATCGAACATTGCAACGTAATATATCGTTTTGTTTATTTTGGCCAGGTTATGCGTTTCTTCAAGGAATCTCAGTAACTCCTTCTTATTGAATAGTCCTGTCAAACCATCAACGGTGGATGCTACTTTGAGTTCCCTGAAAATATTCAGTGTATTAAAAAGAAGTGATATGCTTTCGTTAGCTTCATTTAGAACTTTGTTTAGACTCCACTTATCTGATGGATTTGCGTATGCGATTAATCCTATCTCACTCTCTTGATATTTGATAACAACGGTTTCCAAACCATCTACGTTGAATTCTGAACCGAAATTACCAAAGTAAGACCAATTGGAAGGCTCTAAGGGTTTTTCGAGCGAACTCAGAAGTTTTTCTTTACTCATCATCTTGCTTAACGGCAGGCCAAAATTGTAAATTCGTCCCTCAACTGGTGATAAAAGAAGGAAAGTCAGCCCAGTAAAACGAGAGAAGAATTCTAAAAAATTCTTGAGCTGCTGGATGACGTACAGTTCATCTCTAGCGAATTGAATGAGAGAGAGTATGTCTCTATTCAGTATTTCTTTTCGCATCTTTTGTTCAAGAACATCATAGATACTCGTTGCGTAAAACATCTCTTTTGATTTGGAGGAAGAGTAATCACCAGAAAGAAATCTTTGAAGTTCCTTTTCAAGTACTTCTTTCGAAAGCAATTTCGAGATAAATTTGTTCGCACCGCTATGCTCAGCCCAGAATTCATTTATCACATCGTCAGAACCAGTTAAAACAGCGATACCCGCGTTTTTAAACGCGGGTATCGACCTCAGATAAAGGCACATTTGAAGACCTGATATTCCGGGCATATTGTAGTCGGTAATGATTATATCAGGTAATTCTCTTAAGGCAATTTCTATACCTTTTGTTCCGTCTTCAGCTACGATTATTTGTTTTGCTCCTAATTTCTCTAAGATGCTTTGAAGAACCATCCTCCAAAATTTACTGTCGTCAACTATAAGGATTTTCTTGTCCATTTCACTACCAGCACCCCTCGAAACCAGAATGATAATGTTAACTAAAAGTATTGAAACTTTCCAAAAACCGCATTATCCTTATAAAGAGGGGACACCCCCCAACCAACTCTCGACAAGGAGGTATCCCGATATGAACAACTCAACACTCTCTTGTCCCAAATGCGGTTCCACCAGCTTATACAAAAACGGTCACGACAAATACGGTAACCAACAATTCCTTTGCAAACTCTGCCATCATTCCTTCAAACTTTCCCATTCTCGCAAACACAAAAACTTCCCTTTCCCTTATCCCAAATGCACTTCTTGTGGTAAAGCTATGCAAATTTACAAAGTCCGTCGCTCTTTCGTCGTCTTCCGTTGTAGAACTTGTCATACCAAAGATAGAGTTCCTTTTAACCTTCCCGAACCAGCCACTCTTATCCCTGAGAAATTTAAACACTTCCGCTTTCCTTTCTTTTTCATCTTAAAAGCTTTCGTTTTGTATATGAAACACAATATGTCTTATCGCTCTCTTTCTCATTCTCTTAATATCAAAGTATCTCATGTCACAATATACATATGGGTTATTAAACTGTGTACTTTATTCTCTGTACTTTTTCCAACATTTACCATTGAAAATGTTTTCTCAGTTCATGCTGATGAAACTGTTCTTGTGTTCAAAGAACGAAAGTATTATGTTTGGCTATTAGTTGATCACGAAACTAACTTTATCCTTTGTTGGCATGTCTCAAAGTATCGTGATATGGGACAAGTCAAAGTATTGCTCGAGAAGTTCTTTGGTAATTCAAAACCTAAAAACATTGAACTTATTACTGATGGACTTGGTGCATATGAAAGCGCAGTAAAGCTGTTGTTTAGAAACATCAATCACGTAGTGGTACCGCTCGGTAAAAACATGTATGAATCTAAGTTTTCATTGTTGAAAGACTTTTTCCGACTCAAGCGAGGGCTGAAGAATACGAAGAACTTAGCGAAATATATTCAAGGATTTTGTGTAGTGAAGAATCTTTGGAAAACGCACAATGGTAATATCAATCACATTCTTTCACACTTATACTCTTTCATCACTACAAGTTAACACTATCACCAGAATGCTATTCTAATACTACTTAAATTATACCACGTTTTTCTCTCTTTCCAAAACCTGCCCTTCGAATCTTTTTATGTCAAGGTAGGAAATATCAGTGTGTAGTGTCTTACCAAATACTATCAATTCTGCAAGCGCTTCACCAACGGCGGGTGCTACCATGAAACCATGGCCTGAATAGCCTACCGCGTAATAATATCCTTTTACCTTTTCGCTTGCACCAATTATCGGCTGAGCATCAGGTGACATATTGTACATTCCGCTCCAGTGTCGTATTATCCTGACATGTTTTAGGAATGGAAAAATCTTAACCATTTTATTTGCTAGTTCTTTTTCAAATTTGTACGTGACATTGAAGTTGAGGCCTGGTTTTTCATCTTTGTCACCTTGGCCCATTATGAATTGCCCATGGAGGGTTTGACGCATGTAAAAATTACCGGAAAAGCTTATCGCCATCATTGGGAAGAAGTTTTCTAGCGGCTCTGTCACCAAAATTTGATGTCTGTAACTCTCAGTCATAAGGTCAACACCGACAAGTTTTGAAACCTCATTTGACCAAGGTCCAGAAGCATTGACAACTATATCACAGGCAAAGTACCCAGCTGTCGTATCGATACCTATAACTTTCCCGTTTGCAACATCAATATTCTTTACTTCTGTGTGGGTATATATTTGTCCACCCATTCTTCTAATTGCTTGTGCATAACCAATAACGGCTTTGTGCGGGTTGGCATGACCATCCGTTTGACAAAACGTAGCCATAACCAAACCTTCGGTGTTTATGTACGGGTATCTTTCAGAAACCTGTTTAGGAGTGAGAATTTCTACATTAAGTCCTTCTTCACGTTGCATTTTAACGTTCTTTTCAAATTGTTCGGCTTCCTCTTCGCTGTATGAGAGCACCAAATATCCACCCTGTTTATATTCTATATCCATACCGACGTCTTCTTTGAATCTTTCGAATAATTTAACACTTCTCATTGCTAAACGCACATTTGGTCTGGTTGACCATTGTTGTCTAATTCCGCCCGCACATCTACCCGTTGACCCTGATGAAAGATACGATTTTTCGAATATTGCAACGGAAGTTTTTCCAAGTTTGCACAAGAAATACCCCAACGCAGTTCCCGTTATACCTCCACCTATTATGCATATATCATACTTCTTAACCTCACTCATCTTTGACACCCCCTGGTATGTTCTCAGAAACCTCACTGTTCTCAGTCAATACGGACTTAACCACAGCTTCAAATGGAGTTGGCATTGTTGGGGGGCGGTACGCACCAAGTTCTATTTCAGAAACAGGTCTACCTGTCTTCTCTGAGAGAATTTGTAAAGTTAAAGTCCTACAGGTCTTTCCACCACACGGTCCCATACCTATTCTTAATACTCTCCTGAGCTCTTCGTAATCTGTAATGCCCATGTCAATAACTCTTTCGATATCTTCTTTTGTTATTTCCTCGCATCTACAGATAAATTCCTCTGACTTAGCAAGTATTCGGAAGCTTCTAACTACATCTTCGAATCCTTTTGGCACCTTGAGAAAGACTATGTGTGTTTTTCCCTTGTTGTTTAGAGCCACGTGGTCTACTTCTCCATCTGCAACATCCTTACCTTCTCTGTCCAGAAGTTTCACCTTTGTTCCATTGCTGGGTATTGGGAGTAGCTCATATGGGATACCAACGAGAGAGTACTCATCCTTCTCCTGAATCATAAATATCGCAAGACCCGGGCATTTCATAACACAGACACCACAGCCGATGCACTTGGTATAATCTATTTGAGGGATGCCATTAATATTACCACCGACGTTTATGGCTCCTGTTGGACAAGAGGTTTCACATGGATTGCAAGGTATAGCTTGCGGACACTCTATAACTGCCCTTAATTTTCCCAAGGGTCCTTTGTCAATTTGTTGTTCTTCCATGTATCCACCTTCAGGAAACACAATTCCCATCTTTTTTAGTCCGTCTCTAACCTTTTTGGAGAAAGGTCCTCTTCTAAACTCTTCGAGTTCTTTCTTCATTTTTTCAATCTTTTCTTTAAAAGATTTTCCTGTTAGTTCCTGCGCAATATTGTAACCGGCGATGTAGCCTTCAATCATAGCAGTTGTTGCTTCTTCTATTCCAGCCAGGTCTCCAGCAACAAATACGTTGTGTACGGTTGTTCTCATATTCTCGTCACGCAAAGGCACATACCCTCCTAGTTCGGGTATGTAAACAAGCTTTGCGCCAGTTTGAGCAACAAGCTCAACGTTTGGTTGCAAACCAACAGCCAAGCATATGGCATCAACAACAAATTCCTTTTCCGTTCCCGGTATAGGTTTAAATCTTTCATCGATTTCGGCTACAACTGCACCTCGGACTTTGTCTTTCCCTATCGCCTCAAGAATCGTATGCCTAAGCAATATTGGTATCCCAAGTCTTTTGACCTTATTCGCGTGAACAGCGTATCCGCCAACACGTGATGAAGCTTCAACAATAGCCTTCACTTCTGCACCTGCTTGGACTAACTGATATGCAACGATAAGTCCTATATTACCTGCACCGACTATAAGAAACGATTGACCTGGGAGAACTTTGTATTGGTTCATAAGTGTTTGAACAGCGCCCGCTCCATAAACACCTGGTAGTGTATTATTCTTGAATGCTAGAAATTTTTCCGTTGCGCCCGTCGCGATTAGCAGATAATCTGCTAAATACTCATTCACAATGTTGTTTACTCTATCATAAACGGTTATTACGTCTTCATATATACCTGTTACTGTTGCTTGCTGTATTATTTCAACTCCAAGACTTTTAACCTTTTTGACAAGTAAGTTTCCAATTTCAAACCCCCTTACTGAGGCATAAAATCCTTCGTGACCAAAGAATTTGTGTGTTTGCTTTGGAAGTTGACCACCAGGTTCGATTCCTTCGTCTATAATTACCACATCTTTACCATCACCAACAGATTCTGCAATAGCTATTGCTCCGGTTAATCCAGCTGGTCCTGAACCGACAACAAGTGCTTTGACGTGCCTTACCATTTCGGTTTCCCCCTTCCAACCTGCATTTTGACCTGCATACCTTCTCTTACGGGAGTTATACAGGCACGAACGTTAGGAATCCCGTCAACTTCCACGAGGCAGGCTGAACACTTACCTATAGCACAGAAGAATCCTCGAGGATGCTTGTGCTCTGTGAACCCGAACACATCAAAGCCGTTTGCAATGAGAGCACTTGCAATCGTATCTTCAGAGGTTGCGTAAACAACTCGCCCTTCAAAGTAGAACGTTAAGTAAGTTTTCTCACTTGGAACACTAAGAATAGGATGTTCCTTTATCCGCATGTTGCAGCCACTCCCCTTCCCCAGAGTGTTGAGTTTCTTCCACGAAAAGTTTTATTCTAGGACATTTTTCAACAAAATTATAAGCCTCAGGACCCCACTGTAGAAAATCCCGAAATAGCTTGCTATAAGAATCTTATAACGTTTTATCGTTTAGACCATTTAATACCGAGAGTTTACTTAATTTTTTTCAAAATACTAACACGATTGAGAAAAGTGAAATCTATGCTATAATTTAACCGTACGTGACGGTTATAAGACATGCTAAGAGGTGAATTAGGCGGTGGGTAACAGAAATGCGAAAGTTATTTTAAAGAAAGACATAAAGCGTCGTGTATTTAATGGACATCCGTGGGTCTACGATAACGAAGTTGAAAAGATAGAGGGCAATTTTGAGGATGGAGATATAGTCCTTGTATACACTTTCGCAAACCAGTTTTTTGGGATTGGATACATCAACACAAAATCCAAGATAACGGTTAGATTGCTCTCAAGAAAACCGGTGGATATTAACCGGGAATTTATAAAGAATAGAATCTTGCAAGCAATGAGAAATAGATACAGTATCACAAGAGAGAATGCCTACAGGGTTATCTTTGGTGAAGCTGACGGATTACCTGGACTCATTGTGGATAAGTTCAACGAATATCTCACAGTTCAATTTAATACACTTGGAATAAACAAGCTTAAAAACCTCATTTTGGATGTTCTCATTGAAATTTTCTCCCCGACAGGTATATTTGAAAGAACCGAGGGAAGTGCAGTTAGGAAAGAAGGTCTTGAAGAATTCTCAGGTTGGATCTACGGTTCTGGTCCAGAACTAATACCATTTGAGATAAACGGGATAAAGTTCTTGGCTGATACAAAGGGACAGAAGACAGGGGCATTCTTAGACCAGCGTGAGAATGCGAGGAAACTCAGAGAGTTTGCCCATGACAAGATTTGTCTCGATTGCTTTTCGTATACCGGAAATTTTGGAATGCACTTACTTAGTGGTGGAGCGAAGCATGTGACTTTTGTGGATTATTCGGAGCGTGCGATTGACGTAGCAAAAGAGATTGCAAAATTAAACGGTTTTGATAAAGATAGAACGGACTTTGTCGTTGCAAATGCTTTTGATTACTTGAAATCCAGTTATGAAAAATCGAAAAAATACGATATAGTAGTTCTTGACCCTCCGTCTTTTGCTAAGAGTGCCTCAAGTCGTGATGCAGCATTTAAGGGGTATAAAGAAATTAACTATAGAAGCATGAAACTACTGAAAAGTGAGGGTTTACTTGCAACAGCTTCCTGTACGCAGGTTGTATCCCAGGGTGAATTTGAGTCTATTTTGGTTGATGCTGCAATCGACGCTAAAGTTCTTCTGAGGTTAATTTACAGAGGTGGCCAGCCTGTTGACCATCCTCAAGTTTACAATATTCTTGAAACGATGTATCTAAAGTTCTTGATTCTACAGGTTTCACCTATAAATAACTAAACGAAATTTGCAGGCAGTATCATAGAGATTATCAGGGGGTATAACGCTGTGCGAAGGAATTTACTGGCAGTTATTCCATTATCTTTCTTGTTTGCTACATTACTATTTTCCGGGGCTCTTATTGTTACAACTTCAGGTATTGTCGATGAAGCTGGTAATGTTCTTAGGAGTGTATCAGCATTGGATGTGCTCTTCGATGGTACGCAGTATTACTATGTAACAACCGATGGTATTTACTCTCTTGATGGGAAGACTAAAATAGACATTAGAAATGCCCAGCGTGTAGGGATTAACTACGTATTATCAAACTCGAAAGTATACAAGATAGAAAAAGGTTCAGCAACAAGTATAGGAACAGTATCGTCAAAGATGAAGAGCATTTACGTTGTATCAGATTACATAATTGGAATCGAAAGTAACCAAATAGTATGTTACTACGCTGGCAACGTTGTATGGTCCATGTCAACAGATGCTGCTTTCTTTAAGATTTCCGAACAATACATGGCAGTTTTTGGCTCGCAAACGCAACTTTTTAATATTTCAAACGTTAGGTTTGTGAAGCTTGAGAGAGTCTACCCGAAGTTTTCAGATTACGTTTACTTTGCAGGTTATCATGTTTTTAGTGACGGAAGTAAGATTTACCTCTACCGAGGTTCGGCAAGGTTGAGCACTACTTTTCCATACAAAGGGGCACTTTTTACAGATGGAAGGTACCTGTATTCTGGAAATTTATTGATTACAGCAGACCTTGTACAAAAAGAGCTGAAATTTACTGTAAAATCTCTTGTTCCTGTTTACACTGATGAGAAAGAGGAGAATACTGTTCAAGACACAGTAACGGTTCAGCCTCCACTTCCGACGCAACAATCAACTACACCTTCGACTTTGCAAAAGCAAGCTGATGAAGAACCACAAAAAAAAGAAGAAACAACTATTGTAAAGCCTTCGGAACCTCAACAGCAACCAAAAATTCCAAAGTTATACGAACTTGTATGGAAAGTAGTCTTAAATGATTCCATTTCTGGCAAACCTGCTGTAAAAGGGACTGTTTCATATGTGCCTACAACGAAGGGAACGGTTATCGCAATTGATGGTGGAAAAATAGTGTGGTCATACCGGACCAACTTTGTAATAACTGGGCATATTACAGTTGGTAATCATATTTACGTTGGGTCTTGGGATGATACCATCTATGCATTGAAGGAAGATGGAACGCTTGCCTGGAAGCTTTCACTTGACAGTGATATTGCTTACGGCCCTGCTTGGGATGGATATTTACTTTATGTGGTTACCGACAAAGGAACACTTTACATTATCAAAGACGAAGATAAGACAGGTGTTATAAGAAGCTCTTACAAAGTAGGGACCTATCCTTCAATACCGCCATCGGTTTCCCTTGCTGGGAAGGTTTATGTTGTCGATGGTGCTGGAAACCTTTGGAGGGATAAAAGCGTAGATAGTTTTGCAGGGAAACCTAAAAACTTACCGATATACTCTGAAACACCTTACGTCAGCAAACAGGTAGGGTTTTCGCTTATAGATGAATACGGTAATCCTTATGAATTCATACCTATGAAAGACAGCACAGATATTTTTAAAGGGCGAACCAATTTCTTGACTATTTCGGCCGAAATCACCGACGCTGTTTTGGGAAAAGAAAGGCTCTATTTTATAGATTCAAACGGCAAATTTCAAGTTATTGATAAAAATACTAAGAAGGTTTTGTTCACGGATACTGTTCCAAATGGGAAATACATAAGTTTAAGCAGAGGATATTTATTTGTTTTTGGTAAGGAAGTGAGATGCTATTATGTTAACGATACGCCGTCTGGATACTGGAACAGTCTTTACGGAAATCCGATGAACTGGAATTCTGCCGTTAAATAATCCACCAAAATTTTTAAGAACGATTTTCGAAAGGCAGAGGTGAGTTTTTGAAACGTTTCCTTGGTGAGTTCAATTACTATGCAGTATGTGTTCCCGTGTATGAGCATAAAATTCTTTTTGAAGTTAGGTCAGAAAACATTCCACAGCCGTTAGAAGTGTCGTTTCCAGGTGGGCACATTGAAGAAAATGAACAACCATATGAAGCAGCTTTAAGGGAGCTTAAGGAAGAGATTGGACTTCAGACTGTTCAGTTGATTTTTGAAGTGGAACCGCTTATAACACCTTTCAATTCGGTCATATACCCTTTTGTTGTTTCTGTAGACCTACGTGAACTTTGTATAAACACAAGTGAGGTGAAGGAAACCTTTTTAGTCCCACTTGAACACTTTGAAAAACCCTACTCCGTTGGTTATGTTGATGTGGAGCTCAAACCGCGTGAAGACTTTCCGTATCATCTCATACCTTTTGGAAGAGAATACAACTGGAAGCGAGGGGTTTATAAGGTCATCTTTTATAAGTACGAAAACTATGTTATTTGGGGGTTAACCGCAAGAATCGCTCAAAGGGTCTACGAGTTAATGAAGGAACAAGGGGGATAGGGGAATGTTTTTCAGCACGAAGTCGGCAGTTATTGTAGGTATAGCTCCGCTTTTGGTAAACGTGGAGGTGGACATAAACGCACGAAGTGTAAAAAGAGACATCAACATTGTTGGACTACCAGACACCGCAGTTAAAGAGAGCAAGCAAAGGATTCTCAGTGCTTTCAAAAATTCCAATGTTTCTATGCCTGATGGACTTATCACTGTTAACTTAGCACCTGGAGATGTTAAAAAAGAAGGCACCTTTTTAGATTTTGCAATAGCGTTAGCTATTTTAGGAGCTGCAAAACACATACCTCCATTCAACGCCATTGTTATTGGAGAGCTGGGTTTAGATGGAAGTGTCAAAAGAGTTAAAGGTGTCCTTCCTATATTGTTGGAATTTCAAAATCCTTCGATTACCTTTATCATCCCTTCGGATAATATCCCTGAAGCTGCAGCTACTAAAGCAAAATTCCTACCATTTAAGAATCTCTACGAGGCAGTCCAAGCAATAAAGACAGGAAACTTTCCCCAGGTCAAGTATGAAACACCAAGCTTTGATACTGAAAACCATGAAGTAGACTTTTCTGATATCCGTGGGCATTTAGTTCCAAAACGAGCTTTAGAAGTTGCAGCAAGCGGTGGACATAATGTTCTGATGGTTGGACCACCAGGCACAGGAAAAACAATGTTTGCTCGAAGATTTCCAACGATACTGCCACCTATGAGTGAACAGGAAATCATCGAAACTTCAAAGATATATAGTGCCATTGGTTTGTTAGATTCAAAACTCATAACTAAAAGACCCTTCAGAAGTCCTCACCATACTTCAAGTGCGGTGGCTATAATTGGCGGAGGTACCAATGTCAAACCTGGAGAGGTAACGCTTGCTCACAATGGCGTATTGTTCTTGGATGAACTTCCCGAATTTCGGAGGGATGTTTTGGAAGCGCTCCGTGAACCTCTTGAAGACGGCGTGGTTACTGTTTCTCGTTCAAAGGCAACGCATATCTTTCCTGCCAACTTTCAATTAATTGCGGCAATGAATCCGTGTCCATGTGGTTACTACGGAGACAAAGAAATAGCTTGCAAGTGTTCTCCATATGAAATCAGAAAATACTGGAAAAATATATCAGGTCCCATACTTGACAGAATAGATATCCAAATCCAGGTTCCTAGAGTGTCTTACGAAGAGATGCGTGGAAAAACTTTACAGACGGACGGGGAATCAAGCGCGCAAATTCGTGAAAGGGTAATGAAAGCACGAGAAAAACAGATGCATAGATACAAAGAAGAGAATATAAAGCTAAATGCAAAGTTGACTCACAAAATGGTTGAGAAATATATTAAACTAGACGACAAAGCAGAGGAAATTTTGAAACTTTTTGTCACAAAACACAGGCTTTCAGGAAGGGCTATAGATAAAATTTTGAAAGTTTCAAGAACCATCGCTGACCTCAACGGCGACGATATTGTCGATGCAAAAGCTGTTAGTGAAGCTTTGCATTACAGATTGAGCAGCATTGATTTTGAATTTGTACTTTGATAACAGTTTTTGAAAAAGTTAGGGGGAGTTTGTATGGAAGAGCTAAAGAATTACTACAGACGTGTTGCAAAGTATTCCAGTGCAGCTTCTTTGCTTTACTGGGATATGCAGACTTACATGCCAAAAGATGCAGGTCCCTACAGGGCGGAGGTTTTATCCGAGATAGGTACTTATGCTTTCAAAGCCATGATTGATGATGCTCTTGGCACACTTTTAGAAAGAGCTCAACCCCAAAATGAAATAGAAGAAAAGATAGTTTCTGTGGGGAAGAAGGAGTATTACAAGTATAAAAAAGTGCCTCCTGAACTCTTTCAGGAGATAATGATGACATCAACAATGCTTGAGCAAAAATGGGAAATTGCAAAACCAAAAGGGGATTTTGAAGAAGTAAGACCCCTGCTTGAAAAACTTGTAGAACTATCTAGAAAGTATGCAGAAATTCTAGGTTACGAAGAAGAACCATACAACGCTTTGCTAGACCTCTATGAACCTGGTATGAAAGCAAGAGACGTGGAACAGATATTTAGCAATGTTAAGACCTTTATTCTCGAAGTTCTTAAGAAAATAGAGAGCCTACCAAAAGCAAAAGACCCGTTTGATAGAGAAATCAGTGCTGAAAAACAAAAGGAATTTAGTATTTGGTTGTTGCATTACCTTAAGTACGACTTCAACAAGGGTAGGTTAGACGTATCAACCCATCCATTCACAAATCCCATAGGTCTAAACGATGTTCGTATAACAACAAGGTATATTGTGAACGACATGAGGAACTCTATCTATTCAACCATTCACGAATTTGGACATGCGTTGTATGCGCTCTCCATTCCGGCAGAATTTTACGGTTTACCAATAGGTAGCAGTGCTTCTTATGGTTTTGATGAAAGTCAATCCCGATTTTGGGAGAATATAGTGGGCAGGAGCCAGGCATTTTGGAAAGGAATATATCAAAAGTTTGTGGAAATTATTCCAGAAATGAAAGAGTATACGGTTGAAGAGCTTTGGAGAGCAGTAAACAGAGTCCAAAGGTCCTACATTAGAACGGAAGCTGATGAGGTAACGTACAATTTACATATAATCATAAGATTCGAAATTGAACGTGCATTAATTAACGGCGAGTTGAGAGTAAAAGATATACCAGATAAGTGGGCTGAACTATTTAAAGATTATATGGGCTTGGAGGTTCCGAATAACACACTTGGTTGTATGCAAGACCCGCATTGGTATGGTGGAAACTTTGGTTACTTCCCAACGTACGCACTTGGCAATCTCTATGCTGCCCAAATATTCGAGAAGTTAAAAGAAGAAATTGACTTTGATGGTGTAGTTTCAAAAGGCGAGTTTGACGTTATTAAAGACTTTCTGCGAGAAAAGATTCACACGAAAGGGAAGATGTATGAACCTGCTGAATTAATCAAGATGGTAACCGGTAAGCCACTATCCTATGAACCATTTGTTAGATACGTGAAAGAAAAATACTCTAAGGTGTATGGAATAGAACTTTGAACTTCTGAGCATTAAACTAACGAAAAACAACGGAAAATGCCGGGATAACCCGGCACTTTTCTTTTGTAAAAAAAAAAGTCCCCGGTTGGTAACCGGGGTGGGAAGGTGTGGTGGCCGTTGTGAGGTCGTTCCTCACTATATATGCGCGTGGCGCATTATTGTTCGAAGGTTAAAAACTGCTTTAAAACTGTTTAATTATCATTTAGACACAAGATTTTGTGTTTTGTTTACATTTTCAGCCTTTAGCCTTTCTTTTTCTGCTAGCATATGTTTCAGTCCAAGCAATCCCCTTGTTATATCCTCATTTTGCACAATTATATCTTCTGGTACATCCAATATCCTTGTAGAAAAGTTCCAGAGAGCCTTTATTCCATGGCTTACCAGTAAATCGGCAACTTGCTGTGCAGCATTTTCTGGAACACAGATAGCTGCAATCTTCACTCTAAATCTTCGAATGACCCTCGACAAGTCTTTTAACGGAAGCACCATAAGTTCGCCAACCATTGTTCCTATCTTATTTGGATCGTTATCGAATATTGCTGCGACCCTTATGCCTATATTTTTGAACCCCTTGTAATTCGCAAGCGCACTTCCAAGATGCCCTGCTCCGATGATTATAATGTTCTCATCTACCCCTGTTCCAAAAAGCTCATCCAGTTCATTGAGTAATTCCTTAATCACGTAACCTACCTTTGGCTTTCCTTTAGTCTCGAGGAAAGAAAAGTCTTTCCTCACTTGCTCTGGAGTGATGCGAAGTAACTCTGCAATTTCTTCGGACAACACATACTGCTTTCCTTCAACAAGAAGCTGGCTCAAAAGTGCGTGATATAGTTTCAGACGTTCAAACGTTGCTTTTGGAAACCGAAGAATCCCCTTTCGTTCTTCTAAGTTCATTCAAAGCCACCTCTTTTACCTTTTCGATTGTTGCCTCGGACACTATTATATCATTTACCACGACGTTTGGTGCTTTTCCGCAGTTTTCTACGCAGAACGTTCCTTTAATTTCTAAGTTCCTTGCCCATTCTTCCTTGTTTGCGACTGAAATGAGCTTTTCAAGAATTTCATATGAACCCTTTGAGTAGCAAGACGTACCCAAGCATACACTTACCTTGACTTTGTCCTCGGCTTCTTCTGGAAGAGGTAATATATCGATTTCTTCTTCTTGAACTCTCCTTCTGTGTTTGTAATGTGTGTGAATTACCTCATGTGCCTCGTGACTAAGGGGGTTATTGAGATATTTTTCATACAGTTGAAGCATGTGGAAGTTTTCTGTTGGTGAAATTAGTACGTCGATACTTTGAACTTCTCTGAGTATCCTTGCTCTCTTTTCTCTGGCTCTAAAATCGTTTGGATATGGTTGTCCGCCACCACCAATACAACCGTAATTGCACGCCATAACTTCGACAATATCTACATCCAGTTCTCCCGCTCTTATTGAATCAATAATTTTTCTGGTGTTTCCAAGTCCGAAGACCGCCATACCTTTTACGACCTTACCGTTGCTAAGTTCAATGGTCGTTAGTCTCACACCTTCGGAAATTTGTTTTGTTTCTATGCTCTTTATTCCAATCATCTCGTTAATGACATTCACAACGCTTCCAAGTACTCCTCCACTCTTACCAAAGCTCAGACCAGACTGTGATGAAAGTCCAAACGGTCTGTCAAATGGTTCAGGCTCTACCATTCTTATATCAATTCCCGTGGATTTAATTATCTTTACAACTTCTCTCGTTGTGAGAACAATATCAACATCTCCGTTAAATTCTTCTCTTTCTGCTTCAAACTTCTTAGCTGTACATGGCATTATTGAAACGAGTACGATATCTTTTGGATCGACACCTATTTCCTTCGCGTAGAACCTCTTAATTATTGCTCCAAGTGCCATCTGTGGTGATTTCACACTTGATAAGTTATCCAGATATTCTGGATAGTATTGTTCAGCGAATTTAACCCATCCGGGACAACAAGACGTGAATTGTGGCAATTTTTCTCCTTTTTCCAATCTTTCAATGAATTCATGTGCTTCTTCATAGGTAACGAGGTCAGCGGCAAACGCAACGTCAAAGACCTTCTTAAATCCTATCATCTTCAGTAGGGAGACCATCCTACCTGCTGTAGCTACATCATCTTCCAAGCCGAATTCCTCTTGTAGAGATGCCCTCACTGCAGGTGCTACCATACCAATTACATATTTTCCGCTTTCGATAGCCTTGTAGACTTTATCAACATCGTTTCTAATTGCCAATGCGCCTGTTGGACAATATGCAATACATTGGCCACAAAGGACACATTCTGTGTTTTCTAGCTTCTCTTCAAAGGATGGAACAACCTGAGCTTCGAATCCTCTGTAAGCGAAATCTATAGCAGCAATTGACTGGATTTCATCACATGCTCTCACACAATCTCCGCAAAGGATACACTTTGAATTATCTCTGACAATAACTGATGATGTATCTGTAATTGTCTTCTTTGAAATCTTTTCAAATCTGTTATTAGTCAATCCAAACTCTTGTGCATATTTTTGTAACTTACACTTTCCGTTCATCTCACATGTTGTACAATCACCGTCGTGAGATGCAAGCAGAAGTTGAAGTATACCTTTTCTCAACTCGTAAATTTTTGGTGTATGTGTCTTTATTACCATTCCTTCTCTTGGTTGTAATGTACAAGATGTCACTATATCCTTTCCATCGACTTCTACAAGACACATTCTACAAGCTCCGTATATCGACGTCTCTGAGAGGTAACAAAGGTTTGGAATTTCGATACCAACTTCTCTGAGAGCTTCAAGCACATTTCTTGCATCGTCACGTATTTCTATTTCCCTGCCATTAACTACTATCTTCATTCTCCATCACCCTCCCGAACTGACAATCAGGACTCACAAATCAGCCAACAAGTTCTATTGCACCGAACTTACACTTTGTTACACACAGTCCGCACTTGATACACTTTCCTTGGTCAATTACATACGGTTTTCCTCTCTCTCCGCTAATAGCACCATTTGGACAGCTTCTTGCACACAGACTACAGCTCTTACATTTTTCTGGTATAATTACATACTTCTTGAATGCAGTACACATTCCGCTTGGACATCTTCCTTCAATATGTTCAATGTACTCTGACCTAAAGTATTTAAGGGTACTGATAATTGGGTTTGGAGCTGTTTTCCCAAGACCACAGAGTGAAGCTGTCTTAATGATGTCCGATAAGTATTCGAGGTTTTCCAAGTCTTCGTAAGTTGCTTTACCTTGTGTGAATTTTTCGAGTATATTGTAAGCCTGCATTGTTCCTTCCCTGCATGGAACACACTTACCGCAAGATTCGCGTTTTGTGAAGTCTAGGAAAAACCTTGCTACTTCGACCATACATCTGTCATCGGTGATCGCGACTATACCTCCTGAGCCAACCATTGCACCAACGGATTTTAGTGAATCGTAATCAAGTGGTAAATCGAAGAGTTCTTCCGGTAAACAAGCTCCCGATGGTCCACCAATCTGAATAGCTTTTATCTTTCTACCGTTTGAAGTTCCACCGCAGATATTTTCAAGAATGTATCTAATCGTAGTACCGAATTGAATCTCAATAATACCTGTCAACTTCAATGGTCCAGTAACAGAGAACATCTTCGTACCAGGTGAATTCTCAACTCCGCGTTTTCTGTAATTCTCAACACCATCCCTGATTATCTTTGGAACGTTTGCATACGTTTCAACGTTGTTTATAAGTGTTGGTTTACCCCAGAGACCTGCTTGTGCCGGATATGGTGGTCTTGGTCTTGGAACTCCACGTTTACCTTCTATCGAGGCAAGCAAAGCTGTCTCTTCACCACAAACAAATGCACCTGCGCCCTCTTTAACGTAAAGCTCAAATGAGAAATCCGTCCCGAGTATATTTTCGCCGAGAAGACCATATCTTTTTGCATTCTCAATAGCTTTATTGAACATCTCAACAGCAATCGGATATTCTGCTCTGATGTAAGCGTAACCTTTCCTTGCACCTATTGCATAAGCTGCGATAATCATTCCTTCGAGAACCGAGTGTGGGTCTCTTTCAAGAAGTGTTCTGTTCATGAACGCTCCGGGGTCACCCTCGTCCGCGTTACAAACAACGTATTTGATATCGCCTTGGCTTTTATATGCGGCTTCCCATTTCAAACCTGTTGGGAACCCTCCACCACCACGTCCACGCAATCCAGAAGCTTTTACCATATTTATTATCTCAAGTCTATCCATCCCAGAGAGAACTTTTGCAAGTGAAGAATAACCACCTCGCGCCATGTAATCTTCTATGCTTTCACATTCACTTGTTCCAACAGCTTCCATTATGTAGAATGTCTGATTCTTGAAAAATGTAGCGTCTTCCAGCCTTTCTACTTTTTTGTCCGTAATTGGGTCTGTTAAAAGTAAGCGCTCAATAGCTTCACCTTTTATAAGCGTCTTCTCAACGATTTCCTCCACGTCATCCACCTTAACATGACTATATGTGATGCCATATGGCATTATCTTTACCAGCGGACCAAGTGAACAAAGACCACAACATCCTGTTTTCTTTACTGGTTCATCATCGTCATCAACTTTTTCGATTTGGACATCAAGACCTTTTGCCTTAACAACTTCCACAAACTTCGCATAGACCTTCCTTGAACCACTTGCTGTACAACCAGTTCCAACACATACATAAACGGAGGGTTTTTGGAGCTTTTTTTCTCTTTTCTCCTTTAGCTTTTCTATATAATCAAGCAATTCTTGAGGACTTTTCAATATTGGTTCATTTACAACAACTGTGCTCATTGTTCCTCCTCCTTCCTCTCTCTGAGCTTTCTCAGAATTTCTTTAACTTGTTCTGGAGTCAGTTTTCCATAAACTTCATCGTTTATTACCATTGCTGGAGCAAGAGCACATGCACCAAGGCAACCAACTTTATCGAGGCTGAATTTCAAATCAGGCGTAACTTCACCAGGCTTAATACCTACTTCTTCTTCTATAGCTTTTACAAGACTCATTGAACCTTCCATGTGACATGCCGTTCCATCACAGATAAGAATTGTGTACTCACCCTTTGGTTTTAGAGAAAACTGGGCGTAAAATGTCGCAACGCCATAGATTTTGGCAGGAGGGATACCAAGCGCGGTGCCGATGTAGTATACAACATCCTTTGGGATGTGCCTGTACTCTTTTTGGACTTCGAGTAAGATTTTGATGAGCATCTCTTTCTTGTATTCGTACTTCTTTAAAATCTCCTCAACTTTACTGTAAGTTCTGCTAATCATCGCCACACCTCCACAAAAATGAAATTGTTCTACGGAAATTCAGGGCTAAATGGGTAGAATCTATTTATCAATACGTATCAACTCATCCAGCTAAACTAATTTTCTTTCGTGATACTTTTCACGAATATCATAAAACAAAACGTTGTATATGTCAAGAGGAAAATTAGAAATTTTTCACGATATAAATGCATAAAAGCATTGATTTAAGAAGGTAGGCATACTTATTCTAAGCATTGCAGATATGATTTCACAATGGTAAAGAAAGAGTGGAATATAAAAAAGTATTTACTTTTTTTGAAACGTAACTCCTCTTTCGACAACTAAGAACGACTGAGAAAATTAAAATCTAAGACCACTTCCAAACATGAGGTAAAAAGAAAGTTCATGAGGGTTTTTTGTAAGATCCAACACACTTCTTAAAAATAGTAGAGGTCTATAAGGAATCCAATTGTCTGGTTCAATACCTATGTCGAAAGTGAGCAAAGAGAGGGGGAGGTTAATTAAAGGTGTTGTGAGTTCGAAAAATATGCCGATGGCTAAATTAAATTGTTCAAAAAAATGGTAATCGAGACTTATACCAGAATATAACTTTGTTTGGGATTCATTTTCTGTTCTTTGATTTGATACAATGCACTCCACACCAATTCTGGGAAAGCCTGCATAATTAAAAAGCAGCGAGAATGTAGTCAGTGTTGGTGAAGAGAAATATCCATAACTGTTTGAGATTTTAACTAAAAACCGCGTTTCATTCTCCTTTATGTCAGCAGAATGGTTGGTGAGCTCTTCGAATGTCTCCAGGTTGTAAAGATGCATATTTCTTTCTAATTCAGCTGTCACATTAAAGCTCTTAACATCTTCGTTTGGTCCCTTTACATAGAGTTCTATAATTGCTTTGTTTGATACATTACGAACAACAAATGATGTGCTCCAAACTGTAGATTGCTGTTTAACATTTTGGAGTATTGATAAAATATCATACGGAGTTAATTCTACATCCTTTAGGTTTTCAAGTAAGGCTTTTGCTCTTTTGTAGCGACTTATAGATGTTGGATTATCAGGTTTGATATAATCAGCTGACAGGTAATGGTTTGTTAATACGTTTTCCCCTTCTATTACGTGCAGTTGATTGTTGACAACCTCAACAACAGCGGTGTTTCCAAATCTATCAGCCAAAAAATAGTGTACCATTGGATTGCCAAACAACGTTCCAAATATTATGGACCTTTTTTTAAATAATGCTACAGCCGATCGTACATCGCTTGAAGTTTCTAAAATTTCTCTTAGTATTTGCAAACTTATGCGTGTTGGTCTGAATAAATTTGGAATATTCCAGGAAAATGGTACAGCGGTTATTACAGCGTACAAACCAGAGCTGTTTATACCTTCATATGGCATATCGGCTCCGAGCTGTTCCAAAAGTACCATCCCATACTTTTCGTTGTTTGGCGGAATGAATAATAAGAAGCCTTTTGGTGAATCCAAATCGCTGTTCTTTCCAATAAGTATAGTTCCGTCGTTATTCCTATGATATACGATTGTACAAGCATGTAAATTTGAAGGTAAGAGATTTAAAGTCATTGAAAGCACAAAGAATACAACAAGCCTGGTAAACACCTTATTAATGATTTGTATGACACTCTGTAATAATCCATTCTCCATTTTAATACGCCCCCAGTACAAAGCACGCAAAATTCAAATACAACTGTACAGTATCGCTTGGAAGGAAATTACTCCCTAAGACCTAATATCTTGAAAAAGTTGTACTGGTAGTTTCTTGAGACTTTTATCTCATCGTTGTTGTCCATTAGTACTATGTATGTATTTTGAAACCATTTTTTTATCTTTGAAATATGTTTTATAGAAATAATATAACTTTTGTGAACTTGAACAAAATTGTTTGATGGAAGTTTTGTAAGTAGTACGTGAAGTGGCATGGTACATTCAAATATCTTATCTTTTGTTACTATGTGCACGATTTTGTTGTTTGCCTCGAGATAGATAATTTCATCGGTGTCTAAAAGATAGATCTCATCGTTGTGTTTCACGGGAAGTTTTGAAAGCTTAGATATGTAGTATTCTGGTTTCTGCTTTTTCAAACCTAATTTATATATTCTCTCAATAGTTTTATTCAATCTGTCTTTGGAAATAGGTTTTAGCACATAATCTATAGCACCTTCTTCGAAAGCTTTCAACGTATACTCATCGTACGCAGTTACAAATACGATATGTGGTTCGTACTCTATGTGCTCAAGGGCCTCAAACACGAGTCTATCACCAACATTTATATCGAGAAAAAGTACATCTGGTTGAAGTAGATTGGCTTTTTTTATAAATTCTTCGCAATTAAATGCTTCAAAGAGTATTTTAATATTACTATCAATTTCGTTGATTAGTCTCTTAATTCGTTCCATTGCAATGGGTTCATCTTCCACAATTCCACAAGTAAACATTGCTTCACCCCTTTTGCTTCAATGCGATTTAATTAATGGTATATGCATTGAAAAGATAGTAAGACCATTTTTCGCATTAACCGACATTTTACCTTCAATAAAGGATAGTTGTTGACTAACTATAGAAAGACCTGTTCCAAAGTGCTCTGGTTTAATTTCTCTTTGTGGGCTTCCTGTGTTAAGTATATCTATTCGTACATTCTCATTCTCTAAGCCTGCATGTATTTCTATAATTCCTTCGGAATTAATCTTAATACCGTATTTTATAGCATTTTCGACAACAGGTTGAGTAATACCAGAAGGAATGATAGCATCTTTGACTGTCTCTTGAATTGTTATTTTGTATTCGAATTTAATCGGTAGGAGCATTTCTTTTTGTATTTCAAGGTACTTTTCTATAAAATCTAACTCTTCCAAAAGTGACCATTGTTTCTTAAATTTTAGTACTTCTCTGTAATAATCGGAAACTCTAAGAGTGAATTCCTCAGCTCTCACTGGATTTCGCCTAACCGCTTCTGCAAGGAAGTTGAATGTATTAAATACAAAGTGTGGGTTTAACTTCGCTCTCAGTAGTTCCATATGAAGATTTTGCAATTCCTTTTCCAATTCTAATCTTCTCACCTTTTCCTTAAGAGCTGAGAGGTAATTTGCAGCGGATACGGATATTAAGAGAATAATTATCCAGTATATGTCTTTGACTCCTAAATTACTATTTTGGAAATACGAAATTTTTAATATACTCTCAGATACAAATACACTTAATACAATGCTGTATGCAATATTTATAACGGAGTAAAACAACATCTTAGATATTCTTTTCTCCGTTTTGTAGACCTTTGAAAAGACAGAGTATAAGAAGATATATAAATTTATCAGCACAAAAGATAGCACAAATGGTGTATAGTAGTCTTTGAAGTCTACTGATTTGAGTAAGAAGAAGTAGAGAATGAATATTGATGTTTCGATTACGATAAATTTAGAAATGGATCTACTCACTTTCCATTTCATTTATATTCTCCTTTTCTAAAGAAATTAGAAGTTTTTAGAAACCATGTTCGGAAACCTCTTCTTTAAATCTTCGACGTAGGTCTTTGAATCTTTCATATTTTGAAGCTTTTCAAAATAAAATGCAAATTTTACAGTATTCCTTTTCATTCCATAGGCATAAGTTATCATGTAGAGGATCTTTTTTTCACTTTCCAAGTCTATCTTTGATTTCTCTTTCAACAACAACAGAAACTCTCCATCTTCGATAATCATATCTTGAGCAAGCCGGTTTGTATCAATGAATCTGAAAAATGCCTCCATCCTTATTATCCTTATATCCAGATTAAAAGGTTCTTGCTCTACAGCTCTGGAAAGTTGTGCACTCCCTACGTAGAAATAGAGAATGTTAAATGGAAAAAGTGCACTCGCACTCTTTTCAAGTGTGAGCGCACCTTCCTTAGCAACTTCAATCACAGTCGAAGCAAAACCAAACGTTAGAAGTGCGTATGCAAAGATTGTGCAAATTAAGGTACGAACAAACAATACTTTTAACACTTGTGACAATTCCAAAGATTTAGACCTCATCAAAATCCGAATCCAGCTCCTCCGTAGAATCCGTATGTCAGCAAGAAATTGTTGTATTGTGTTAATCCTTGCAAAGGCTTACCGTTAACAAGCCATCCGTCTGGGGAATATCCACCAATTGCAATTGTTCCAACTTCAAGTTGCATAAAATCTGTAACTTTGACAGCAATGGCAAGATCTGCTGCAATGGAAATGTAACCTATGGAAGTGGTGAGATAGCCTTCGAGGGTTCCATCTTCGAGGTTGCTAACGTTTGTGTTATTTTCATTCACCTTTCTTCCAAGAATTATGTCAATACTTCCAAAATACACGCCAGCAAGCAAGCTAACATTACCAAAAGAGATATTTTTGAGCCCACCGCCAAATCCACCGCCAACTTCAATTTTGTAATTCTTTCCGTCTTTTGTGACCTCTTTCTCTCCACCAAAACCGAACCCACCACCGTAAGTCATACCGGGAACACCACCATAACCATATCCACCAAATGCAATTATACCACCAGTAAATTCTGGCAAATCTACAACCGGAATGTTTATGTTCTTCAGCCCGTATAGGGTGCCACCAGGAATGTAAACAACTATCGGACCACCACCACCAAACTCAAACGCAAACCCAACACTACCTAACAGCGACAACCATAAAACAACCGCCAAAGATACGTTTTTCCTCATACAATCCACCTCCAAAAGTCTTTAGGTTCGCCCACTACGTACCCTCTCTAAAAACAGCTGCTGCTGTCAAATCACCAGTTTTTCACAACGATATTCGTGCCCTGAACGCTAACTTTATTCTCGTATCCCTTTTTGACATATACCGTTAAATTTGTTGATACTGAATCAACGATTATTTCGACCTTTCCATCAGATGAAAATTCATCAATGTATAATTCACCCTTAATCGTTGCCGTAGAAATCTTTATCTTTACAGGTCCTTTGATCAAAAGATTCTTAGATGTAACGTTAACCGAAGAAATATCAACAAAAACATTATCTAAGACCCCTGATATAAGAACGCTCGCGGCGGAAATATTAATATTCTTGAGCCACCTAATACCAATTATGATACTCCCAGAGGCTTTGTTTAGTACTGTTCTTTCAGTATCGGAAGAGATATCAATTTTCTCACCTCGACCGTATAAAATTTCATCTTTCTCATTGTCGAACTGTATACTAAAACTTGCACCTAATATGTTAAGAACTGGATTTGAAACTGGAATTTTAATTAATCCCTCGGAGGAACCTTGCTTTGAAATTATAAAATCCGTCGGCAGCAGAAGTATAAACAAAAACGTGAATAATAGCACACCTGCAATAATCTCCCTATATGTTATATCCATTTCTTCCACCACCTTTTACAGTTTAGAATGTTAATCACTTACAACAACATTATCTCACTAAAATTTACGCGAACAACGGAAATTTCGTCAGAGGTAAAAATCTTGGTGTAAGATGCAATTTTAGAGAGCAACCGAACAACTTAACGATAAATAAAAAAGAGGCTGTTTTTTAGCCTCTTTCCATTGTTATTTTGAAAAGTATCATGAAGAATCAATAATACTCTATCCTAACAACTTTACCACGCTTCTCAAGTATCTGAGAGATATCGTGAATAAGCCTAAATTTGAGTGAAATATCGTGCGAAAAGAGTGGATTTTGATGAGCGGGGTTTATAGCCCTGCCAACAAGAAAGGTTATCACATCAGATTCATCGAGCAGGTCTATCAATTTTTGCGCACCAACGCCAAGAGTTGAATCTTGGTTTTCGTAATACCTGAAGACTTGTGAAAGTGTTATTATACCTTCGGTTACAAGGTCTACACCTTCCATATATCCTATGGGTGGAGAATATTCTGATATACTTGAGAAATCTATCTCAACCTTTTTACCAAGTATTTTCTCAACAATTTGACTCGTCGTCCCACCACAAATCACTTTTTTACCTTCCGCACTCATCAGTTTCTCAACAACTATCTTGTCATTCTCTTTGTTTTCAGGCGGTCCAACCATGATTGTCAGATTTCTTCTCTCCCTAATTTTTATAGCACAGACGGTTGCATCATCGCCTTTTGTGTCTCTGTCAAGTGCTTCTGCAAGTCTAACAAGATGTTTGGTAATACTATGCAAATCAACCTTGTTGTCGAGTAAATTCTTCAATTCTTTCCTAATGTTATCTACCCCAAAACCAAATGGATACTTAATGCTACCCATACCTGCCTGTGAAATGCCATCTGTCATCAAAAAAACGATATCACCAGGTTTGACTTGAATACTGCTTTCGAGGACTTTTCTACCCTGTATTTCGTGCACTTTCTTTTTAAGCTCAACAAACTCACCTTCTCTGTAAAAGAGAACTACAGGAAAATCGTATTCAAAGATATGACAATCTCCATTCACATGGTTAACATAACAAGTGGCTAGTGTTGCGTAGCTTATTCCTCGAACTTTACACGTTGGAAGTGTTAAAATAATTGATGAAAAGACTTCAGAAATAGGTACATCGTTGAGTACCATCGTTGTAGCCATGGAAGCGGTCAAAGTTGAAAGTATACTTGCCTTTATTCCGCTACCTAGTCCATCTGATACACTTACAACTGTTTTTTCTTCGGTCTTTTTCAATTTTATCGTATCTCCGCAAACCTCTTCACCGGTTTTGTTCTTTTGTGCGTGATATATATCACTTGTCAACATTTTCTTCTCCCAGGAATTTCTTAAATTCTGCAAACCTAGATTTTGTTTCAGCTATCGATTCACCAAGTAGACTTGCTATGTCTTGAGCTAATTTCATCTGCTCATTCAAAACTTCATCAATCTTTTCAATAGTTCGTCTTCTCAGCTCGTTCATGTGTTCCCGTTGTTGGACCATTTCTGTAAGGTCTACAAACAAAACAACTGTGCCTCCATCGTCTGGTAAGTCGAAGACCTTTGGATACAGATAGACCTTTCTAGAATTAATGTAAAGCTCGTGTATTCTATTCGAGCTTTCTTTTACCCTTTGACAAATACTGATAAGCATATCTTCTGTATAATTCGCAAACAGAATTCTTGCTGAATTGTTGATATACAAAATCTTTGAATCTTTGAATATCACAATTGCATTTGGTGTTTCCTCAACAACAAGGTTACTCACAGAGGAAACCTTTTCAACTAAATATGCAAAACACATTTCCTTTTCTGCTTTACCAACGGCGACAGCGATTGCCTTGTCACGACACGTTTCATACCCACATCCGGTGCAGTCTAATATCTTTTCGGGATTCGTTTTTCCCATCTGGGAAAAAATCCGTTCAATCTCTGACTCGGGTATATTGTACTCCACCTTTCTTATTTTCAACGAATGTTTCAAATCAATAGGAACCGAAAATCTGTCCACTTTCTTTACATTTAAACTTTCTAAAACGCGGATGGCGTTTTGTAGCCTTGAACGCCGTAATAGTATGCTGTCTTCTCTTTTCATAGTGGGACCGTTAATACAGCCTCCGACGCACGCGGATGCTTCTATAAATATCTTTTCATTGAAACCATTGAATGTCTTAAAGAAATTTATTATGTTTTCAACACCTTCAAGCACGTAGTATGGGAAATTCTCCCCAACATACGCAGTAGCGGAATCAACAACTCCTCGGGAGGATGGATAAAACCTTGCTCTGCTTGGATGTGGCAAATCTGGATAGGTTTCCGGCATCTTTTCTAACAAAGTGGCAATCCCTTTGGTATTATTATTACCATCGTGAAAGATTTTTTCTAATCCACCTTCGAGTTCTTCAAAAGTCAAGACTAAATCAAACACATCTTCAAGTTCCTTCTTTTTCGCAATGCACGGACTAACAAAAACCTTTGGCAAATCTCCGAACATATGTTTCAAAAACTCGGCATGAGCACTCGCTGGAGATTTAACTTTAAACAGATAATCCGCATATTCGGGAAAATACTTCTCAACGAGTTCTACAACCACAGGACACGCCGTTGTAATTAGAGGTTTATTACTACGTGAAAATATCTTGGCGTACTCTTCTGACACATATTCTGCCCCAATAGAGGTTTCCGAGATGTATACACAACCTAATTGTTTAAGCAAGGACAAAACCTTGAAAGATTCTTTGAAATAAGCATAGAAAGAAGGAGCTATTGACAAAATAAAAGGTTTCCTCACAAGACTTAAAAACTTTTCAATATCATTCCTGTATTGCTTTGCTTTTTGCGGACATGTATTGACGCAAGTGCCACAAAGTACACATTCCTCTTCAATAACAAACGATTCACCATGCCTGAAACTGATAGCTTTTACTGGGCAATTCCTGAGGCATTTGTAACAGTACGTACAGTTAGCTTTGTCAGATAAGATATACCGGCTTTTTGTCATTGTTATCATTGCTTTTCACCTGCTTTCTTTGCTTCCATTTATGACATTGAGGCTTTCCTTTATTTTCTCAATCAAGCTTTCCACGTTCGATAAACTTATATTTCCAACACATATATCACCAACTTTTACATTAACCCCTTCCGAACAGTTGCCCATGCAAAGACTGCCACGTAGTTCAACACGTGGGTCTGTAAGAGATTCTTTGAGCTTCTCAACTACCTTGTATGCACCTTTTAAATGGCACGAACTTCCTAAGCATACGTAGATTGTTAGTTTACTTTCGTCGCTTTTTGAATACTCCATAATCTGTCCCCTCGCTTTGAGACGGGAAGTAAGTTTGTTATATTCTATGAATTCGTGACTACTTTCACGATATAGTTTAAAACATGTCTTTCGTACAGTCAAGTAGCTTAACATACACAAAAGAAGTATAAAAAAGCGCTTAAGACAGATTTTTGGAAATATTTATTTAAAACATTATCATACAAATTCACAACTAATTTTCATAGTAAACATAAAGGTTATAAAAATCCCTATTGACAACGATGGAAAGTTATGGCAAAATTATCCACGGTCAGTGAAGAACTGGCTCAAACAAAAAAGACGGGGACGTGGTGCAGCCTGGTTAGCACGCCGGTCTGTCACACCGGTGGCCGCGAGTTCAAATCTCGTCGTCCCCGCCAATCAAGACGGGACCTTTAAAGGTCCCGTTTTTGTTTTCCTAGTCCTAAGACTTCCTTGGAGGTGTTCGCATGCGTGAAGAACTTTACCTGTGGAAGTATAAAGCAATTGCAGAAAAACTTGCCAAACAAATGAAGAGAAGACATTTTGAGGTTCACATTGTTAATTCAAAAGAGGAACTACTAAAAAAAGTTCGTGAACTTGTGCCTGAAGGTTCAACAGTTGCAAACGGTGGGTCGTTGACGTTGATTGAAAATGGAGTTTTGGATGTCTTCCGGAACGGGGAGTATGTCTACTACGACAGGTACGCTGCAAAGACACCAGAAGAACGTAGGGAACTGGAGCTGAAGGCTTTTACAGTGGATTACTACCTCTCAGGTGCTAACGCTATCACGGAAGATGGAAGACTTGTATTCCTAGATGGCAATGGAAACAGGGTAGCAGCGATTGTTTATGGACCAAAAAACGTAATTATTGTTTCAAGTGTGAACAAGTTGGTAAAGAGCATGGAAGATGCACGTGAAAGATTAAGATTTATCTCACCCATGAACAGTAAGCGACTTAACTTGTCAACTCCATGTTTTCAGAAAGGATTTTGCTACGACTGTGCCAGTTCAGATAGAATTTGCAACTATTTTGTCGTGGTTGAATCTTCAGCGAGAATCCCTGGCAGAATTAAAGTAATATTAACAACTTTTGAAACAGGTCTTTGATTTTTGAACATATTTGTGAAATTTTCCCCCCTGCAGGCTAAAATTCTCATCAATTAGTTTTGTTGAAGATGTTGCACTTCACAAACAAAAGTGGTAAAATTCAGTTGTGAAAAGGATAACATGAACAAATTCACCAAAAAAGCGAAAACTAAAGTAGGGGGAGCGATGTATGAAAATACCAAAACCGACAGTCAGAAGGTTAGGACTCTATTATCGTTGTTTAACAAGGTACAAAGAAGAAGGTGTGAACTTCGTATCTTCGCAGGACATAGCGGATAGGTTGAACATTAAACCAAGTCAGGTCAGAAAGGATTTGTCGTACTTTGGAGAATTTGGTAAGCGTGGGCTTGGTTACAATGTGAGCAAGTTGATTTCGGAAATAGCGCACATCATTGGTGTGAATAAAGAATGGAACGTTGCGATTATAGGTGCTGGAAATTTGGGTAGTGCGCTTGCGAATTATCCTGGACTTGCAAAGCATAAATTCAATGTAGTTGCTATTTTCGATAACGACAGGCAAAAAGTTGGTAAAAAGATAGCTGGAATACCTGTTTCCCACATCAGCGAATTGGACGAGAAAGTGAAAGAGCTTAATATCGAGATAGCTGTTATCGCTGTTCCTGAAAGTGCCGCCCAATATGTTGCAGAGTTAGTTGAAAAAGCTGGTATAAAAGGAATCGTGAATTTCTCGCCAATAAAACTAAGGACCAATATACCAATTGAAGATGTTGACATAACGCTCTCATTTGAAACATTAGCCTACGTGATATTAAAGAACTCACCTGTGAATATTCAACAAGAAGAGCAAGTCTAAAAAATAAAAAACACCCCGTGAAGCTTTTGATTAGCGTACGGGGTGTTTTTATCATTGGCAGTGCTCAATTATCAGCTACACTTACTCCAGCCACATTTTCTACAGCTCGTACATGCTTCCTGTTTGATAATACTATTTTTCGAGAGACATGATGGGCAATACGTATTTCCATCCGCATCTACGTAGTAACCTTCTGCCCATTGCAAACCGTTTGCAGTAACAAATTTCTCGATTTCTTCAGCTGTTTTTGCAGTTCCATCTATCACAAATGTATCGATAGTTTCTGCTGGAGTTTCACCCCAGAGTTCAACAAAGTCATCGATGGCGTTCTTAATTTCTTTTGCCAGAGCAGGCGTATATGTTCCTTTAACCTTTCTTAATTGTTCAAGAATTTCCTCCGCTGATACCCCCGCCCTTAAGGCAATTGAACTAAGTCTTCCAATCGCTTCCGCAAGTTCAGTTCCGTTCGACAAGAATATTTCAACAGCTTCTCCGTTATCATCGAAGCTAACGGTGATGTATGTGGTACCAGACTCTGTTTTGAATTTCCTTGTGACACTTCTCAATGTATCCTTTCTTGGTTTAGGCCTTAATTTGTGCTTTTCGTCAAGCACAAAGAATTGAACCTTTGGTGCATCTTTCGTTTTCAAATTCTTTGCAGAGGTAAGTACTTGCGTCTGCAGTGAACCATCGCGGTATATGGTCAATCCACGAATATTAAGTTTCAGTGCTTCGAGGTAAATGTTCAAGACATCTTCTTCGGTAGCACTATTTGGCATGTTTATTGTCTTTGAAATATTGTTATCAACATACCTTTGGAACGCATCCTGCATCAGTAAATGGTCCATTGGTGATATATCCATTGCGGTAACGAAAACTCTTTTAATGTGTTCTGGCACTTCGGGTATATCTTTTAGTGAACCTTTTTCTACTAACCTATCTTTAATTCGTTCCAATATCTCCTTATCAAGTTTTTGTTCAAGGACTTTGTTGACGTAGAACAATGCTTCTTTTCCACCATCGTGTTTGTTCATATACCTAACATACGCGAGGAGGAAGTTTGGTTCCAATCCACTGCTTGTGTCTGCAATATTTGATATTGACCCTGTTGGGGCTATAGTTAAGACCGCGACATTACGCTTACCGTACTTTGACTCCGAAAGAACTTGTTTTAACTCATCGTCAAATTTGCTCATACCCATTGCAAATGGGGCAAACCCTTTTTCACGATAGTATCTACTCTTTTCGAACAACGGGAAGTTGCCTTTTTCTTTTGCTAACCTGTTCGACTCGCTATGACCTTGTATTGCCATGAACGCAGTCATATCCGCTGCAAATTGCCTTCCTTCAGGAGAATCATACGGGATGTCTAGTAGGTAGAGCAAGTCTGCAAATCCCATGATACCAAGACCTATTCTTCTGCTATCTTTTACTGCCTTTGTAATCTTTTCCAGTGGGAAAACGTTCACATCTATTACGTTATCAAGGAATCTGACGGCAAGTCTTGTTGCCTCAGCAAATGCTTCCCAATCGAATTTGCCATTCAAATAGAACTTCGCAACATCAATAGAGCCTAAGTTACAAGCTTCGTATGGCGCAAGTCCTATTTCACCACATGGATTGGTACTCTCAATAACCATTTCTGGATACATGGCGTAGTATTTGTTCATCTCACTTAGGAATGCCAGTCCTGGGTCTCCTGTTTTCCAAGCATTTTTAGCCATTTTCTTAAGTAGCTCTCGAACCTTTACTTTTTTTGTAGTATTACACTTTGGATGCTTCAATTCAATTTCTCCATCTTCCATGTAAAGTTTCAACAGCTCTTCCCTGGGCATTGTTATTCCAACTGATATATTGAAGAATTTTAATACTTTCTCTCCATCATTACCTTCTTTTGCGGTGATGAACTCTTCGATGTCCGGATGGTCGATATTCAAAATTCCCATCAGAGCACCACGTCTTCTGTAGCCTTGTTCGACAACACCAACGGCTGAGTTGAAAACATGCATGAAAGAAACAGGACCACTTGCTTGCCCGTGTGTTCCCGCGACAAAACTTCCTTTGGGTCTCAACCTCGAGAAGTTACTACCGATACCACCACCAGCTTTGGTAATTAGTGCGTATTCTTTAACCGCATCGAATATACCTTCGATACTGTCTTCAACTGGAACTACAAAACATGCAGAAAGCATATGGAGATGGTTCCTTGAATTGTAAATTTCCCAGTAATCTTCAAGTGTCATTTGTTCGATAGGTTTCCACAGTAGTTCGTGCCTGACACCCATGCCGGCGTTAAACAAGGTGGGACTGTTTGGGATGAATATCCTTGAGAGTAAAAAGTTGTAGAATGTTTCTTCCCAGAATTTAACTTCGTCCAGTTTCTCGCTGTCACTTTTACTTTCCATGGCAGGATTGTTTACCAATTCCGCTGTTGCGATTACACGCGCAACTCTACGGCAAATATCAGACCACTTGGTCTCAAGATACTCACCAGATGGAGTTTTTAGAAAGTATCTTTCGGAAAGTATTTTGTAGGCATTTTTTGATGGTTCAATGTTTTTCCAATAGTCGATAAACTTATTCAATGTACTGTAAACAAAAGACATACTGCTTTCCCTCCCCGAATTTAACATAGTATTTCTCCCTAACTTAGCGACGTATATTATACCACATCTTGTGGTTCAACTGCAATAGTATACAATGAATTGTAGAATTTTCTTTTCAGTGAGCACGAAGGAGAGATAGCGGGTTAATCTTCTTTAGCGGGCTTTATTGGAAACTTTTTGGCTGTTTTGAAAGGTTGACTAACGGAAAGAGTCTTAAAAGCGAAAAGGCGAGCAATATTAGACCCGAGAGAATGTAGACGTTTCTAACCCCTAGTAAATTACCCAGTATTCCTAAGATAAAGGTTCCAGTTGGTGAACCACCGGTGTTGATAAATGAATACAGAGATATTGTTCTTCCCTTCATATTTGAAGGAGACAAAAGCTGTGTCCTACTGTTTGTGATGTTAAAAAATGAAGACTGACAAGCACCTATCAAGAATGCTGCATAAGGTGTTAGGGCAGGTTTGATGGAAGCAATCAGAATGCTTGTTCCGATTACAGCCAGCAAAAACTCTTCTCTTAGCTTTATTAAACGTTCCGGATTTATAGACGCTACTATGTTAGCACCAATAAAAGCCCCTACACCCATCATTCCCATAATCAGCCCGTAACCAAGTATATCTGATTTCACCACACTTTTGACAAAAGCCTGCATCAACATGCCAAATGGCATTCCGAAAAGGGAATACATGGTTAGTCCTACGAATGTATTAATTAATACAGAGTTTTTTGATACATAACGTACACCTTCCGTGAGGTCTTCAAAGAACTTTTTAAAACTCAAATTATTGTAAGTTTTGGCGTGGTTGTCTGGAATCAATAACAGTACAACTATCAACGGTAGAAATGAAATAGCGTTGACTATGAACCCAAACTCCAAACCATACAACTTTACAACAAAACCCGCAATTGTTGGTCCTATCATCCTTGCAACGTTAAAAATCATTGAGTGTAACGCAAGTGCATTTGGAAGCATCTCTTTCGGAACGATGTTTGATATAAATGTGTTCCTAGAAGGAAGATAAAAACCGCTTGTAATTCCCATCATAAGGCTGAGGAAGAGCAGAAAGAAAGGACTTAACAGCCCCTTCCAAACAAGGTAAGCCATGAAAAACGCGTTAACAGCATCCAAAAGCTGCGTGTAAAGCAGTATGGTTTTAGGACCGAACCAGTCTATCAAAACCCCAGCGATTGGTGAAAAGAAAACCGACGGGAAACCTTTAAGAAAAGCTATAAACCCTATGAAACCTGCGGCTTTGTCTTCTGAAAACAAGTTAACAGCCACCCAGCCTCTTAGAGTTGTATCTATCCATGTGCCGATTAAAGAAACACTCTGGGCAAACCAGAAGTTTCGATAGTGTTTGTTTTTAAGAGCCCGATACGGATTCATTACCCTCGCCATGAGTATAACCCCACCTAAAAATGAATTAATTCGTTTCACGAACTATTGTAACACCGGTTCTTACTGATTTCAAACAAGAATTTCGTTAATTAATGAAGATTTAGTATGTATAGAGTAAATAGATTCAGATAATCAACAAAATTTGTCAATATTGATGGTTTGAAATCTTAGAAATATTTGATTAAATAGCATTAGGATGTTCGGTAACGTTACCGAACAACTAACAGAACACTGAAATTAGAAAGAGTATAGAGGCTTTTTTGGAAAAGCAGCAATGAATACATAAATAACGTAAATTTCAAGGAGGTTTTACATATGGACATTTATGGTGCGGACTACTACCCAGAACATTGGGACAGGTCATTTTGGAAGAAACACGTTGAATTGATGAAGGTTTATGGCATTGAGTGGGTTAGGATAGGTGAATTCATGTGGAGTGTTGTAGAACGAAGCGATGGCGAGTTTGATTTTTCTTTACTTGATGAAGCGATAGAACTACTCTCTGAAAATGGTATCAAGATAATCCTGGGAACGCCGACCGCAACGCCTCCCGCTTGGCTTGTGAGCAAATATCCAGAAATCCTACCAGTTGACTGGAATGGTAGGGTTAGGGGGTTCGGAAGTCGTAGGCATTACTCCCCAAACTCGAAAGCATATCTTGAATACGCCTTACGAATTGTTGAACAATACGCATCCAGATATGGTGATGTAATTGATGTATGGCAAATTGATAACGAATTCGGGTGTCATGGCACAACGTACAGCTTTGGCACTGAAGACCTCGTTGCGTTTCGAGAATGGCTAAAAGAAAAGTATGGGACTTTAGAGAATTTGAATAGACATTGGGGAACAGTTTTCTGGAGTCAAACATACAAAAGCTGGGACGAGATTGTCTTTCCAATAAACACCCCAACATTTGAGAATCCTCACCAGATGCTTGACATTTATAGATTTATGTCTGACAGTTCCATACGTTTCTTAAAAAGTCAGGTTGAAGTAATCAGAAAGTATTCCTCAAAGCCTGTAACTCACAACTTTATGGTTGATTTCATGGATTTGGACTATCGAAAGATGGCGAGATACGTTGATTTTGTTTCTTGGGATAATTATATAGCAACAGAAGAATACGACCCACTAAGACAGTCGGCAAATCATTCTTTAATGAGGTCTTTGAAACACCAACCATTTTTAGTTATTGAACAACAACCGGCAAGGGTGAACTGGAGGCAAGTTAACGAAAATTACGAATCCGAATATCTTGCAATGTGGACCAAACAGGCGTATTTAAATGGGGCAATGGGTGTGATGCCGTTTCGTTTTGACCAGATTCGGTTCGGGGCTGAGCAATACCATGCTGGGTTATTGGACTACTACGGAAGACCAACAAAACGGTTGGAAGCTTATTCAAAAGCGAAAAGTCAAACGCCGGGGGTTATCACTCCAAAACCCGAGGTGGCTATCTTCTTCGATTACGAAAATGAATGGATACATAGAATAAACCATCTGAATCGAAACTTTAAGTATTGGGATGCAATTGTAGATATTTACAAAGCTGTTAAGAAACTTGGATACAATGCGGAGTTCGTGTTTAATGAAGATGAGGTTGAAGGGTACGATGTGTTGGTAGTTCCTTATGCTTCTTATATTTCTGAAGAGTTCTTGCAGAAAATCAAAAAATTTGAAGGTCCAGTGTATCTCACCGCAATGTCGTCGATAAAGGATAAATATAATTGGCTAACTGAAAGAATGCCGTGGCATCTTATTGATGAATTCGGAATTGAAGTAGTTGATTTTGGTGGAATCAAGAAAGAAAAAGGTTATCTCTTCTCTCAGTGTGTTAATACTTTATTCTGGAAAGATGAGCTCGAAGTTTTCAGCGCGAAAGTTATCGGCAGTTTTGAAAATGGAACCCCACTTGCGACAGTTAAAAACAACCGCTACTATGTAGCTTCTGTCCTTGATGAGAATGGTTGGAAATTATTGCTGTGTGAAAATCTGAAACCCAGGGTCTTAGGTAAAGGATACGAGTTGGTGAATGTGGAACGAAACGGTAGAGAATTGACAGTTGTTCTGAACACATTACCAATTGAGAACAACGTGTATATTGATGGAAGCCTAAATGTCTTGAAACCATTCGAACTTAGTTTCGTTGGTTAAAAGATAAGCTTAAACTGGAGGTGCTGAATTTGAAAAAGTTTGTAACGATACGTGATGTTGCCAAAGCGGCTGGTGTATCGATAAATACAGTTTCAAGAGCACTTAATAACAAACCAGACATAAACAAAGAAACAAAAGAAAGGGTCTTGAAAATAGCGAGAGAGCTTGGGTATATAAAAGATGCGACTGCGACGTCTTTGAGATACGGGTTGACCAAAGTCATAGGTGTGATACTGGAGGATAGTTCGAACCCGTTTTATTCAGAAGTGCTCAAATCAATAGAAATGGCAGCCAGGAAACGTGGTTTTAACGTCATTTTTATGAACACGGAAAAAGATTACAGCTTAGAGGAAGATGCGGTAAAAACTATGCTCAGCAGGAGGGTCGATGGGATTATCATTTCCCCCACGCAAGAAAAAAGCGAGGATATTCAACTGCTTATAAAATCCTCTGTTCCTTTTGTTATCCTTGGCGTTCATTTTGAGGACATGGAGGTTCCAGAGGTTCACAGCAACGATGTCAAGGGAGGTTATTTGGCAGTAAGTCACTTGATTGAAAAAGGTAGGAAGAAAATCGTATACCTTAGTGGATATTTGTACAAATCCGTCGCTCGTATGAGACTTGAAGGATATAGAAGGGCACTCTATGAACATATGTTACCCTTTGACGAAAGTTATGTCTTTGAAGTGGAAGAAGGTGTTGAGAATTCGTATAAAAAAATGCTTGATATCATAGAATCCGGACTTCAGTTCGATGGGGTTTTCTGTTTTAACGATATCTCCGCAATTGGTGCAATACAGGCACTCCGTGAAAAAGGTTACTCTATTCCAGATGATGTGTCAGTTGTAGGATATGACGATATAGCATTTGCGCATTTTATACAACCGAAACTGACAACCGTTCGTATAGATAAGCAGAAAGAAGGAGAAGAGGCGTTTGAACTACTTTATGAAATGATAAAAAGAAAAGAATTTGTAAACAAAAAGCTGGTTTTGGATGTTGAACTTGTTGTAAGGGAAACAACGTGAAATCTTTTTGAAGAAAGGAGTGAGCCTCTGTATGTATATCCAAAACTTATCGGAAATAAGGAAGATAATGGGTTACCGCAAGTCTGATGGATATGAGATGATATTAGAGGTTTATAAGATTCCAGCTGGCTACAAGATTGCAGGAGAAATAAAAGGAATGGTAGATGATGTAGAGTTATTCTCGTTCCCAAGACCAGATAGGGTACTTGCCAACAACTGGCAGTCCTGGGGACCTGCAAGGGTTATAACAAAGGATTTTAAATTGAATTTCCCAAAGGACCTGATTGAAAAATTCGGTTTCAGTGCATCCATTATGCCGGAAGTTTATTTTGATAATCTTATCAGCGATTATTTCTTAGCCGCCGATACCTTCGTAATAGGAGCGCTTAAATCCGGCATTGGTCATGTTTATTTCAAGTTGTCTGATGATACAGTATCCGTCCACGTAAGGTATTTTGGTAAGATGTTCGATGAATGGACATCTATTGAACCTATCGTGGTAATCAATTTGAACCCTGATGATGGGCTCACATACTATGCCGAACTTATTGCAAAAGAAAACAACGTTACATTTTCATCACACAACCCAGTCGGTTGGTCGAGCTGGTATCAATACTATCTTGACTTCAATTATGAAAGAATGATTTCCGATTTGGAGAAGTCTAGAGAGCTCGATTTAGGATACGAAGTCTTCCAAATAGATGATGCTTGGGAAGTTGACATTGGTGATTGGGTACCTAATGAAAAGTTCCCAAGTCTAAAAGAAGTTGCAGATAAAATAGCATCATATGGTTACAAACCAGGAATTTGGCTTGCTCCATTCAGTATTTCGGAAACATCAAGTGTATTCAAAAACCACCGTGATTGGCTTGTTAAAAACGAAAGTGGTGTACCTGTTGTTGCGTATGAAAATTGGAATAAAAAGATTTACGCCCTAGATACGACGCATCCTGAAGCTGTGGAGTGGTTGAAAAACCTCTTTGTTGGTTTAAAAGCGAATGGGTTCGATTATTTCAAAATTGATTTTCTTTTTGCTGGAGCAATTCAAGGAAAAAGGTACGCACATAATGTTTCGCCAATCGAAGCGTATAGAAGGGGTTTGAAAGTTATTCGAGAAGCTGTAGGAGATTCGTTTGTTCTTGGATGTGGTGCTCCCCTTCTACCAAGTGTTGGTTTAGTCGATGGCATGAGAATTAGTGCTGACACAGCCCCATTCTGGGACCCAAATAGTCCAGATATAGGATACCCAAATGCCTATTATGCTCTAAGAAACGTTATTACACGCAACTTTATGAACAACGTACTATGGTGGAACGACCCTGACTGTCTTATGCTGAGAAAGGAAGATACACAGCTTAGTGATGCCCATAGAGAACTTTACGCTGTCACGTCGCTTTTATTGGATAATATGATAATACAGAGCGATAACCTTTCATACGAAATTGATGAAAATTTGTGGAACTTGGTTAAAAAATACAAGACCTATGGTCGTAGAAAGTTCAAAGTTCGTGGTTTGATGAGTGGAAGATACAAAATCACAAGTTGTGGTATCAATGGCTGTGATGAACTCGTTATAGAAGACCTCGCAACTTTGCAATACAAGGTCAACTACGATACACCAAGGATTGAGTTGTCAAAGGTTGTTGAAAAAAGAACGGACGGTAGAACCTTCAATTACTATATAGAGAACAATAAATAGGAAGTTAAGGGTGGTGATAATTGATGATGGAACGGAGATGGAATCTTCTCACTGGAGAATGGGTTATGGTTTCAGCATACACACAAGCAAGACCTACAAATCCAACGAATTTCTGCCCGCTTTGTCCTGGTGGTGATGAGTTTGAAACAGAGTACGATTTGGTTTCGTTTGATAACAGATATCCTTCAATGAAGTTAGATGCTCCTGAAGTCCAAAGCACTGGTATATATAGAAAGGCACGTTCGAACGGAAAATGCGAGGTTGTTGTTTATACAATTGAACATGAAAGTGCTATGAGCATGATGCCTATTCACCAAATTGAAAAGCTAATCCAGATGTGGGTTGATAGATACCTTGACTTATCACAAAACCGGTTTATTAAATACGTCTTCATATTTGAAAACAGGGGAAAGGAAGTAGGAGCGACACTTCCACATCCACATGGGCAATTATATGCCTTTCCATTCATTCCAAAGCGTATAGAAGCAAAACTGCAAGCTTTATCACAATACTACGATGAAAACGGCACTTGTGCAGTTTGTGATATTGTTGATAATGAGATAAAATTAAAAGAAAGAATAATCTACGAGAATGAATCGATTATCGCACTTGTTCCGTTTTATGCACGCTGGCCCTACGAAGTCCATATATATCCTAAAAGGCACGTAAGTACTCTTGTAGAACTTACAAACATCGAAAGATATCACTTGGCAAAGGCTCTAAAAGTTGTTACAATGAAATATGACTTACTTTTTAAACAAGCGTTTCCATACATGATGATGCTTTTCCAAGCTCCAGTTAATGATGTGAGCTATTTGCATGCTTTTCATTTCCATATTGAGTTTAACCCTGTAAAGCGAGACAAAGACAAAATTAAGTGGATGGCAAGTGTTGAAACCGGAACATGGGCGTTTATAAATCCAAAAATCCCAGAAGAAGCAGCAAAAGAACTAAGAAATGTGGAGGTTGGGTTGTGATATGACAGACCAAAAAATAGTGGTTTATTCACCGGGGCGTGCAAATCTTATAGGAGAACACACCGATTATAACGACGGCTTTGTCTTACCATTTGCTATAAAAAGGTATGTAAAAATTGAAATAGAACCATCGAAAAAGTTTAAAATTTTCTCACATCAGTTGAAAAAAGGAATAGAGTTTGATAACCCTACAAAAACAAATTCTTGGGCTGATTACGTAATAGGGATGATTCAGAAGCTAAGAGAACATGGATACGAAGTTAAGCCATTCACTATGCATATTGATTCTGACCTTCCCATGGGGGCAGGATTATCAAGCTCTGCCGCCTTGGAAGTCGGGGTAGGGTATGCTATTTCTCAGATGATGGAATTTGAGATTGACCGTGAAGAACTTGCAAAGATTGCTCATGAGTGTGAGGTTGATTTCGTTGGTGTTCGATGTGGAATAATGGACCAATACGCTGTTGCACTTTCAAAAGAAAACCACGCTCTTTTTATAGACACCATGACAAGAGAGTATAAATACGTACCTCTTAGGCTCGATGATACCAAGCTTTACCTCATTAACTCTGGAGTTAAGCATGAGCTTGGTTCGTCTGAATACAATAAAAGAAGGCATGAATGTGAACTTGCGTTGCAAGCGCTTAGAAAATCATCTTTTAGGGAAGTTACTCTCGAAGATATTGAAAAGATTCAAGACGCTGTTTTGAAAAAGCGAGCACTGCATGTTGTTACAGAGAATGAGAGGGTTTTAAAGACACTATCGGCACTTGAGGATGACAACTTGGTTTTGGTTGGAAAGTATCTGTATGAATCTCACTACAGTCTTAAAGATAATTACGAAGTTTCTTGCGAAGAGATTGATTTCCTTATCGAGAAGTTGCGTGAGTACTCAAATGTTCTAGGTGCAAGAATAGTCGGAGCAGGCTTTGGAGGAAGTATCATAGCATTAGTGAAGGGAAATTTTGAAAGCATTTTTGAGAAAATTTCGGAAGCTTATAGAATTAAATTTGGTATTTTGCCAACACTTCTTAACGTAGATACAAGCAATGGTGTGTTCAGGGCACTTTGAGAATATTTAGATGCTTTTAAACAATACGAAAGGGGTAAGTAGATGGCGAAGAAGATAAAGAAAAATGCGGAAATTTTTTCCTTCAGTTACGATATAGCCGAATCGATAGTCAATTATGCCCGTAAGGTTTCAGAAGAAGGTCTTACAAGAGGCACTTGGGGAAATATCAGTGTACGAGATGGTGGATATATTTACATCACACCATCTGGTTTCCCATATGACAAGTTAACACCAAAGCATATAACGGTTGTAAACGGCGAGGGCAAGAAAGTCTACGGTGAATTAACACCCTCTTCGGAATTACCTTTGCATATTGAAATTTATGAAACACGAGCAGATATTCACGCGATAATACACACTCATCCTGTTTATTCAACTATAGTCTCAGTGACTTTAAAAGAAATTCCCCCAATTGTCGAAGATGCTGTTATGATTCTTGGTGAGTGGCTTTTTGTTTCAGAATACGCGCTTCCGGGAACAGAAGAGCTTGCACGAAACGCTGTAAAAGCTCTTGGAAATAACCATTGTGTATTTTTAAGAAACCACGGTCTTGTGACCGTGGGGGAAAATCTTCAAGAAGCCTTTACTGCAACGCTCGTTGCAGAAAAAACTGCACAAATTTACATAGAAGCACTCAGAGTTGGAACAGTTTCTATTCTTCCAGATGAGCATGCAAAGTTATTGAGAGAAAAATATCTCAAATCGTACAGGCAAAAATAACCTTTACTTCGCGTTCATCTTTCTGCTTCCGGGTTTCACAGCAGGTACACCGGATTTACAAAGTGGACAATCTTCAGGGTTGTAAGTAGGGAAGTCGAACTTCACAAGATAGAAGTACGGCTTCCCTTTAAATTTTTTATTGATTTCTTCAAATGGATTTTCTTTTCCTGACCTGTTTATAAGGCTTGCAAATCCTACGATTTGCCCGCCGTAGCTTTCAACAACTTCTACAACTTCGAATGTTGATTTTCCTGTCGTAACAACATCTTCGACAATAAGCACCTTTTCACCTTCGTGTATTTCAAATCCCCTTCTCAATTTCATGACATTGTCTTCACGCTCGGCAAAAATCGCGCGTGCGTTCAACTTCTTTCCTACTTCATATGCTACGATAATACCACCAAGTGCTGGACCGACAACAACATCAACATCCACTCCAGCATCTAAGATTTTCCTTGCTATTAATTCCCCGATTTGCTCTCCATATTTCGGATATTCGAAAACCTTAGCACATTGGACGTAATTGGGGGAATGTAAACCAGAAGAGAGTATGAAGTGACCATCAAGCAAAGCACCTGTCTTTCTGAGGATTTCTAAAACCTTTTCATTTATCATCTCCATAATCTCACCTTCTCTTTTATAGATTGTATCTTTTCTCCAGGGTCTTTTGCCTTGTACACTTCTCTCCCAAGTACAGCAAAGTCCGCTATTCCAAAAATGTCCCATAACGATACCACATCTTTTTGGTCGTCTTTTGATTGCTCCATACGTATACCGGGAACCAGTATAGCTCCACCTATCTTGCGTCGCATCTTTATCGCCCACATACCAGGTAGCACAAACGAAGAGCCCAACTTCGCAAGTCCTAAAATGATATGTTCAAAGTCCTGGAGCTTTCCTGGTAGCGATGTTAACTTTATCACGGAGAAAATCATCTTGTCAGTTGATTCAAGAGCAGCTTTAACGCTCTCTAACCCAGCGTTAGCGTGAACTGTGAAACCAACGATTGCAGGATGTTCCCAAGCTTTTATCGACCTTGCTACTGTTGACGGTATATCAGAGAATTTCAAATCAAGAATAACTTTATATCCTTTTTCGTAGAAATAATCGAGCAGTCTTTTTCCTTGCACTGCAAGGTTGTGCCCAACCTTAACATAATCAAAACTTCCGTACTTTTCGATGAAATCGATAGGGTCTTCCATGTCTAAGCTAAGTACCGGTTCTGTTACAACCCAGTTTTTCCTCTCGACTTTTTCCATCTTTTCGCTATCGACAGGAGTGACTATCAACATAAACCCCCCTCCTCCTTTAGGGATAATGTTAACTAAAAGTATTGAAACTTTCCAAAAACCGCATTATCCTTTAAAGAGGGGGCACCCCCCAACCATCTCTTGACAAAGGAGGTTCCCCATGATGAACAACTCAACACTCTCTTGTCCCAAATGCGGTTCCACCAGCTTGTACAAAAACGGTCATAAGGTTTTTGTGTAGTCAAGAATCTTTGGAAAACGCACAATGGCAATATCAATCACATTCTTTCACACTTACACTCTTTCATCACTACAAGTTAACACTATCTCCTTTAGAAGTTATTATTTTTTTCACTCTTTAAAAACTCCATAAGTTCTTTTCCTATTTTGTTGATTATTTCCTCATTTTGGAACAGCGCACTTCCTATGCTCACCGCGTTCGCTCCAAATTGGAGCATCTCTTTTGCTTGTTGAGCAGTGTATATACCACCGGATGCGATTATGAAAATATCCGGTAAAACCTTCCTCACCTCGTAAACAGCTCTAAGTGCGATAGGATAAAGTGCAGGACCTGAAAGCCCTCCAAGTAAAACTTGTCCTTCGGGGTTCACGACAAGTCCACGGATAGTATTGATAACGGTGACACCATTCCAACCTTCCAGTGCAACAATCTTTGCCATTTCTTCAACAAACCCACTCTCTATTCCAAGTTTTGCAATGATAAACGCATCCGTTTCTTTTCTTATCTCCTTCAGAAGTTTCTTCCATTCCTCTCTATCCGACATGATTGAAAGTCCGCCGTGATGAACGTTTGGACAGCTAAAATTGTATTCGATAGCCAAAAACTTATCTAAGTAAGGTTTCATAAGTTTGGTTATCTCAACGTACTCTTCGAACGAATCCCCTCCAAGGCTTAAAATAGCTGGAACCTTTGAAAGTAAAACATCTAATTCCCCACTACCTATCATCTTTTGGAGACCATCAAAACCAGGATTCTCGAGTCCGATGCGGTTTATCATGAAAACGCTGGATGCGTATATCCTCGGTGGTTTGTTACCAACCTTTGGATGTAGAGTTATCGTCTTCAGAGTGTATGCGCCAACGTACGACCAATCTATTGAATCTACGTTGAGATACTCACCAAAACCCCCAGGTCCGGAGGCTATAACTATGGGTGTTCTCAGTTTCAGTGTCTTTGAACTTGCCATACATTATCACCTCTAAAAACAGGTCCGTCTGTGCAGACGTGTTTTATACCATGGATTGTTTCCACAGCGCATCCTTTGCAAGCGCCTATTCCACAAGCCATGTACTCGTTCAGAGAAACGTAAACAACCTTATTTGGCATGTTTTTTACAGCAAGCTCTTCCATGATTTTGGAACCGCTCACGAATATCCAGTCGTAGAATGAGTGATTTAATTCACTGAGCAAATTTAAAAACCCTTCATTTCCTACAACTACTTTCATCTTTAATTTCTTCACAATTTTGTCGTTCAGTTCAGTTCTTGAGGCCACAATTAATGGTATATTGAAATGTTCGGAAAGATGGATTCCCTCGGCAAGACAAGACGGCGCCACAATAACTGCACCGTTCCCGCTTTCTGGGACAAACGGATTACCAAGCGGTGCAAGGACATTGAGTTTTTCGTTGGTCTTAACTATGTATTCGCTTCCCTTACCTGCGATTTTTACTGAGATAGCAAGTTCCATATTGTTTAACCTTCCAAGCGTATAAGGTTTCCTTGTTAGTCCTGCACCATCTACACTTACCATGCAAAACTGTCCTGGTAGAAAATCGAAATCTTCTTCAAAGGTGATTAAGTAAGTATCTTGGGTTATCTCTTCAACACTCCTTTTAGTCAGTAGAAAGGCTTTGTACTTTGTTTCCTTTTTCGCTTCAACGGAGAAATTCGCCATTCCAGAACACCCACCTTCCATTTCTTCTTATTCCAAGGACCTTTCCTTTCAATTTATAACCATTAAATGCACAGTTTTTGCCTTTACTAAAGAATTTGTTGCCTTCAACAATATACTCGGCCCTTTCATCAATCAACACAGTGTCGTTGGGGAATCTAAAACCAAGTTCTTCATAACTTTTTCCTAACACACTAAGCGGATTTATTGTAAGATTTTTCAAAACGAGTTCGATATCCTCGAACACTTTCAGATACACAGAAAATGCTACTTCTATATGTGAACTTCCATATGGGGCTCTTTCAAAATCTGCTGGCTTTTCAGGATGCGGTGCATGGTCTGTTGCAAAGCATGTTATTATACCCTTTCTCACGGCATCTACGAGGATGTCTCTATCTTTTGAAATCGGGGGGTTAATCTTTTGGTTTGGATTGTTTATCTCCTCTGGGAGGAAGAACACGTGATGAGGGGTTACTTCACAGGTAATCTTCACCTTTTTTCTTAGATACTCTATAGTCTCCAAAGATTGTGAGGTCGAGACATGCTGAATGTGAAATCTGTTAAACCCGAACTCAAGCCCTGTTAACACTGTTCTGAATATCGCAATTGCCTCGTTTGAGTATGTACGCACTGCGTTAGGTACTTTCGAACCTATGTAGAAATCTCCTGGAACTTCGTGCAATTGTGAATGGTCAAATACCAAAGCACTCTTTTTCTCCGAGAAAGCTTTTACTAAATCTGGATCTGTGTACCGAATTCCGTCTGTTGAGTAACCAGCGATGTTGTTTGTATAGTTCCCAAGCTTATTTAAATCGTTTATCTCTCCAAATAAGCTGATAGTATGAAGAAAGTGAACATCTTTGTCTTTTGAAAGTTCAAAGTGATTCTTTAGAACGTCTAAATTTTCTATCGGTGGTCTTGTGTTAGGTTGAATTACGCATACTCCAAACCCACCAGCTAAAGCTGCATGAGAGAGTGTGTCGTAATCCTCTTGGTCATTTAACCTAACATGTGTGTGTAAGTCCACAAATGGTGGTGTAAGTATTAAGGAATCAACGTCTTGGTCTATTTTCTCTGGAAAGTCAATCGGAATTTGTTCACTTTTAATTCTACCAGTTGATATATCAAATACTCTCATGCAGAAGCCCCCTTTGGTGTTGATGACATACACATAAGGGTAATAAAAAAGGGACCTCAAAAGAGGTCCCTTTTCTAACAAAACCAAATATTGATAACTTTTCGAAAAGGTTTCTACAAAAATCTAAGATTATACTCTTCAAAAGAGCCGGTACAAAATTTACAAAGTTATTGACATTGTTTGCCACGCTTTTCTTTCTCTGGTTTTGGCCTCGCTGGACCAAATTAACCATATTTACACCTCCAAACTTTTCGCAAGGAATTTTACCATAAAGGGTTTGATAGTGTCAAGGTACGAAAATAAAAGTTTCTATAAGTTATGTGAAAACTCTCTGAAAAGCTACTAACTAATTCTCTAAGAAAGGACCTTTGGGTTTCGGTTGTGCAAAACAAAAGCCCTCTTGACAAGTCAACCACTGTAATAGTACAATATTACAGTGGTATACGATATGAGCACATATCAATAGAGGTGTTACGTGTGTGGTTTGCTGTGGACTATCATTCTCCGGTACCGATTTATGCACAAATAAAAGAAAAAGTGAAGGCACTTATTCTTAACGGTAAGCTAAAACCAGGTGATTTGTTGCCTTCTATCAGAACGTTGGCTAAAGACTTAGGAGTAAATGTGAACACGGTGGCACGTGCTTACAGAGAACTTGAACTCGAAGGAGTCATACGTGCAGAACGTGGTGAAGGGTATACCGTTGTTGGACTTGAAAATACTGTCCACGAGAAAGTAAAACGTCAGATACTCACGGAGCTCGAAAGTGTATTGCGACGTTGCAAAGAACTCAAAATGGAAAAGTCTACTGTTTTTAGCCTTGTTGAGAGAATATATCAACAATCAACTCAATCAAGTTATCAACACAGGGAAGGTGAAGATGGTGGTAAATGAAAGCATGTTGGTTTTGAGCATTAAAAACTTGAAAAAGTACTACGGCAACATCCATGCTGTTGATGGTATCTCATTTGAAGTTTTAAAAGGTGAAATCTTCGCACTTCTTGGTCCAAACGGGGCGGGTAAGACCACTACGATCAAGTGTATCCTTGGTTTGAGAAGAAAGGATGCCGGAGAGATTGTCTTAAGAGGAAGTATTTCATTTGTGCCTGATGGAAAGGAATTGTATGGTTCGTACACTGTGGAAAAATGGTAAAAGTTGCTAAAGAACTAACCGAGAGGTTTGATGAAAAGAAATGCTTTGAGTATGTTGAGAGATTCCAAATACCATTAAATGAAAAAGTTTCCAGTTTGTCCAGCGGTCAAACAACACAGCTTTACTTATCAATTGCGTTTTCTCAAGATGCCGAGCTTTACATCTTTGACGAACCAACATGGGGACTCGATCCGATAGTAAGAAGCCAAGTGCTTGAGATGATAAGAGATTTACCATTAGGTGATAGGAGCGTACTCTATACAAGCCATATCTTAAGCGAAGTTGAGAAAGTAGCCGATAAAGTTGCAATTATGAACAAAGGAAAGATACTTGATATGGGTTATCTTGATGAGATTAAGGAAAAATACTGTGCTGTTACCGTACCAATGGGTTCAGAAATTGATGGTTACAAGTACAAGAGTACGAAAAATGAAGATGTCTATGTTGTAACAAGAGATTATGCTATTTCGAATAATTTGGAATACACTCCTGTTCCTTTTGAAGTGATATTTGAAGCACTTGTAATAGGGAACAACAATTCAATAAACATGCAATAAATCTTAAAAGGTGGTGCTGAATATGAGGAAAGAGTTTTATGATATGAAAGTCAGGTTTATTGGTGTTCTAATAGTTACAATAACACTGTTTTTCATTGTGGCACCATTCCAAAAGTTTACAATCTCCATGCTCGAAGGTTACTCGGGGAATCCCCAGGTCGAAAAGTTTCTACCGGGCGCGATGCTAAATAAGTTAAAAGAGTGGAATTTCTACATAAATTCTCAGTGGTATGGTAAAAACTTCGGACAAATGGTGGGTATTATAGGTATAATAATGGCGTTTCCCCTTTTTGCAAGAGAATTTGAGAATGAGACAATAGTGTTTTTACTTGTTAGAAAACCAAGGAAATGGATATACTTTAATAAACTTTTCACTGGAGCTGTCGCAACATTGATTGTTATGTTAGTAGGTTCGATACTTCCGGCTATATATTCAGCAGTTTCTGGAAAGGAGTATAACTACTCAGTCGTACCTAAGTTTATGGTACACTCAATTTTCGGAGCACTTTTATGGTATTGTGTTGGGGTGTTTTTCTCAGTGCTTTTCAACGACCAAGTCAAGCCTCTTCTTGCCAGCTTGGGTTTACTTGCTTTAACCACAACAGCGGGTTTGATAAAGGTGATAAAATTTTTGAATACTTTTCCATATCAGCTTGGGGTAAGTATTTTTGAGAAGGACAGTGTTGATTTTTGGTATACGCTGGGAATAATAGTCGTGTGCGTAGTGATTACCTGGATTGGTTACTTAGTTTTTGAAAGGAAGGAAGTTTAACAAAAAAGTTCTGTCAAAATGGGGGTGTGAGTATGATAATTGTAACGACAGATTTTGTGCCAGGATATGAAATAGTCGAGACACTCGGAATTGTGGCAGGAAGTATCGTTAACTCAAAGCACTTAGGAAAGGATATTGCAGCTGCATTCAAAACACTCGCTGGCGGAGAGATAAAAAGCTATACAGAACTACTTGTAGAGAGTAGAAACATAGCACTAAAGAGGATGATTAGCGAGGCTGAAAAGCTTGGTGCTGACGCAGTTGTAGGTGTGCGATTTGGTTCAGCATCGGTGATGCAAAGTGCTGCTGAGATATTTGCTTACGGAACAGCTGTGAGACTAAAGAAAAAAGAGTAGAAGATTGGTGCAATCATTGAAATCAAAAAATCCCCCGTCGGTTCTATACTACGGGGGATTATTTTTTTTGGATAATAATTTTTTATAATACTTTTTTTGCTTAACGTACTACTTTTACGTCTCCTTTTTTGACAAACTGAAGTGTTAGAACAGCTAATACGAAGAAAACTAAAGTTAGTATTATTAAAGTGCTGTAGCCTATTTTATCGATAAAGAACCCAGCGAGTGGTGGTGCAATAATGTTTGCTGCCATCGAAAAGAAGTAATACAACCCCGTATAGCCTCCAACTTTTTCCTCTACAGTCATATCAACTATTGTTGGTAGAGAATTAACGTTAACCATCGCCCAACCAAAGCCTCCAATTGCAAATAACGCAAAGAACACTTTTGTTAGTAGTCCTACATCTGTTATTATCCTTGTTGATAGTATCGTGCCGATGAGTATAGCGATAACTATTGACAGCCCTATCGTTATTGTCTTCTTCCTGCCTATTTTTGAGCCTATAAACCCTGCAGGAATTGCAAAGAGCATAAACGTTAATGAGAAAAAGCCAAGCACAAGTGCACCGGTGCTTTCTTTAATCCCCATTTGGAATTTTGCATAACTTGTGAAGAAAGTTTCGAGTGCGTTGTAACCGATGAACCACAAGAGTATAGAAAGAAGCATCATCAAAAGGCTCTTTTCTTTGGAAGTAAAGACATCTTTCATGTTCTCTTTTAATTCATCTATTGTTTTCTTGTAAACATTCTCAAATCTTACTTTCTCTCCAGTTTTTACTTTGTATTTCTCGTCTTCTCTGATGAACAAAACAACGAGCAACTGGGCAATAAGCATTATTATAGCCCCGACGTAGAATGGCAGACCGGGATTTTTGTCATACAGTGGTTTTCCTGCGAAAAACGCAAGAAGTGCGCCTACGCCACCCATGAAATTGATTACACCATTTGCTTGACTTCTGTATTCAGATGGTGTTATGTCAGGCATGAGTGCAATAACAGGAGACCTGAAGAGAGCCATGAAGAAATTCATGAAGATAATGTTGAGCATCATTAACCATAATACGTGCCAAGCCTTTGTTATAGGTATAAGCGAAAATGTGATAGCAGCAAGCGGTGCACCAACAAGTATGTAAGGCATCCTACGGCCGAGTTTTGTTCTCGTTTGGTCACTTAGAACTCCTATGAGCGGAAGCATGATAATAGCAAAGATGTTATCAATGGTCATCACAAAACCTATGAGAGTTGATGACAGTTCGAAGTCTTTCAAAAATATCGGAACGTAGGAGTTATACAGTGGCCACACTAAGCTTATCCCGAAGAAACCAAAACCGAGAAGTAAGAGCTTTCGAAATGGAAACTGTGATGAACTCACAATAATGCATCCCCCCTTTTTGATTTTGAGTGCGTTTAAAATAATTATATCGCATTTACGATTAATTTTAGAACTTGATACTAAGTCCACGAAATAATATAATTTTAAAGTGTTAAAGAATTATTTTTTTGGAAGGAGCTGAAAGTATGTCCTACGATGCAATTATTATCGGTGGCGGTCCAGGTGGATACGTTTGTGCAATTAAGCTTGCACACTATGGAAAGAAGGTGGCTCTTGTTGAAAAAGAAAACCTTGGTGGTACATGTACAAACTGGGGTTGTATCCCAACAAAAGCACTTTTAACCGCAACGCACTTACTCGACGAGGCAAAGGAAAAGGCTGATAAGCTTGGTATCAAGCTTTCTGTTGAAGGTTTTGACCTTTCAAAAATCATGGCTCATGCGAACAAGAGCATAATAATGTCAAGAAAAGGTATCGAGTATTTGATGAAAAAGAACAACGTAACGGTTATTAAGGGAACTGCAGAAGTTATTAATAAGAACAAAGTAATAATAAAGGAAACGGGCGAAGAACTCGAAAGTTCAAACTTAGTCCTAGCACATGGTTCTGTGCCAACAATATTCCCACCTTTCACTCAAGTGGAAGGCATATGGACAAGTAACGATGTTTTCCTTATGAAAGAACTTCCATCATCTTTGTTGATTGTTGGTGGAGGAGTAATAGGAGTTGAGTTTGCAACGTTCTTTAGTTCGCTTGGTGTAAAAGTGAAGATTGTCGAACTTGCCGACCATATCCTTCCATATGAAGATGATGACGTGGTTGAAGAGATTAAGAAATCATTTGCCAGAAAAGGTGTCGAAATAAAGGAAAAAACGAAAGTTGAAGGTGTCAAGAAAGTGACAGATGGATATGAAGTCGTACTAATTGATTCAGAAGGGAAAAGTGAGAGCGTTGTAGTTGATAAAGTACTTGTCGCAATTGGAAGAAGACCAAATATTCCTGACGATGTAAAAAATCTCGGAGTAGAAATTGAGCGAGGAATTAAGACCGATAAGAGAATGAGGACCAATATTGAAGGTGTTTATGCCATTGGTGATGTGAGAGGGCAAATAATGCTTGCTCACGTTGCTATGTATGAAGGCATCGTTGCAGCGAAAAATATTGCAGGCATAGAGACTGAGATGGACTATTCAGCAGTTCCATCGATTATATTTACAACTCCAGAGATTGCTTCAACAGGACTTAGAGAAAAAGATGTTGATAAGGATAAAGTTAAGATTTCAAAATTCCCGCTCTCGGCGAATGGAAGGGCAAGAACTATGCTTGAAAACATAGGATTCGTAAAGATAATTGCCGATAAAGAAACAGAGACGGTCTTAGGTATGTCAATTGTTTCTCCAGTTGCAACCGAACTTATTATGGAGGGCGTTATCGCTGTTAGGAATAAATTAAAGGCACACGAACTTGAGAAATCCATACATCCACATCCAACTCTAAGCGAAAGCGTTCTTGGTGCGCTGGAGGGGATAACAGGTTTGCCAATACATCTGTAATTTGTTAGTTGTAGAATTGTGAGGAGAAGAAGGGGCTAGTGCCCCTTCTTTTAATTTCTTTCATTTATTGTTTTTCAACTCTTCCTTAACCCTGAATAACTCATCTCTAATTCTTGCTGCGTCTTCATATCTCAGTTCAGAAGCTGCTTTGTACATCTCTTCTTCAAGAAGAGCAGCGTAATCTTCCAAAGGAAGAGATTCTTTCAAGGCAAAGATGCTATCCTCACAGACTTTGTATAGCTCTTCTTCTTCCTCTTTGAACGGTGCGAAGATATCTTCCATCATAGGTTTAACGATTGTTTGAGGCTTGATTCCATGTTTTTCATTGTACTCCATTTGGATTTTTCTTCTCCTGTTTGTCTCCTCAATTGCTCTTTGCATTGCCGGAGTGATTTTATCTGCATACATTATCACCTTTCCGTTTTCATTTCTTGCTGTTCGTCCTATAATCTGAATCAGTGTAGTCTCGCTGCGTAAGAAGCCTTCTGTATCGGCATCGAGTATAGCGACAAGCGAAACTTCCGGTAGGTCCAACCCTTCCCTTAACAAGTTCACACCAACGATAACATCGATTTCACCTGAGCGGAGTTTTTTCAACACTTCAAATCGTTTGATAGCATCGAGTTCGGAGTGAAGATACAAAGCTCTAATGTTGAATTCAACCAGATATTCAGCTAACATCTCTGCGGTTTTCTTTGTTAGGACTGTGACAAGGGCGCGTTCGCCTCGCTTTTTTACTTCAACAATTTCTTTTACTAAGTCATCGATTTGATATCTCGTGGGTCTAACTTCTACAAGTGGGTCAATTAATCCGGTTGGTCTTATTATTTGTTCAACAACTTGTTCAGAAACTTCCAATTCAAAAGGACCAGGGGTAGCGGAGACAAATATCACTTGATTTACTTTCGACAGGAATTCTTCAAACCTAAGTGGTCTATTATCATAAGCACAAGGCAGCCTAAATCCGTATTCAACAAGGCTTCTCTTTCTAGACATCTCGCCGTGATACATCGCCCTGAGTTGTGGGATTGTGATGTGTGATTCGTCTATGAATACGATGTAATCTTCGTCGTAGTAATCAAGTAGTGAATAAGGTGGTTCTCCTGGTTTTCTCCCATCGAAATGACGCGAGTAGTTCTCGATACCTGTGCAGTAACCCAACGTGCTCAACAGTTCAATGTCATTCATCGTTCTTTGATACAGCCTTTGAGCTTCAAGCTCCTTGCCTTGCCTTCTAAGTTCTGCGAGCCTTTCTTCAAGTTCTTGGCGTATGCTTTTTACAGCCATTGCAATCTTTTCTTCGGTTGTAACGTATTCTTTGGCTGGATATATTGTTATCCTGTCCAGACGCTCAATAACGTCTCTGTTTAATCTATCGAATGTGTAGATTCTGTCAATTTCATCACCAAAGAACTCTATGTGGATACCTTCGTCTTGGTAAGTCGGAAAGATTTCAAGAGTGTCACCACGTAATCGGAAGCTTCCAGTTAATCCTATATCTTCTTTTCTTTCGTACCCTATTCGTACTAAGTGTTTGAGTAAGTCATTGAGTTTGATACGCTCCCCAACAGCGAGTTTTATGTTGAGGGTATCGAAATCACGAGGGTCACCGCAAGCGTATATTGCTGAAACACTTGCTACGACGATAACATCCCTTCTGGTCATTAGCGATTTTATAGCACTCATCCTCATTCTTGCTATTACTTCGTTTATGTCAGCGCTCTTCTCTATGTATAGGTCCTTAGTAGGTACGTAGGCTTCAGGCTGATAGTAGTCGTAGTAGCTTATAAAGAATTCTACTTTATTCTTCGGAAAGAAAGATTTGAACTCTGTGTATAGTTGTGCAGCCAGCGTTTTGTTTGGAGAAATCACTAAAACGGGTTTTTCTATCTCCTTTATAACATTTGCCATCGTGAATGTTTTCCCGCTACCAGTAACACCTATAAGCGTTTGAAATCGATAGCCTTTTCTTAAGCCTTCCACCAACTTTTCAATAGCTTGAGGTTGATCACCTGCGGGCTCGTAATCACTGACAAGCTCGTAAAGCATAATCTCACCTTCGCATCTTAGCAAACTTTTGTGTAATCCACCTTTTCATGAGTGCAATTGTTTTGATAGTTCTTGTCATTGAAACTTCTCATCAGGGGTTACAAAAAGTGTCTTAAAATTTGAATAAAGAACTAGCCCAGGCTTAAAACCTTTGGGTTTTTTTACGTACTTTATGTATGTGTAATCCACCGGTACTTTTGTAGAATACTTCCCTTTACTGAATTGTGCAGCAAGTTTTGCAGCATATAAAAGAACATCTTCATCGACAGGTTGACCATTCGTTTTTATTACGACATGTGCACCAGGCATACCCTGTGCATGGAGCCATATATCGTGCTCACTGGATTTTCTAACCAGTTCGTCGTTTTGCTTGTTATTTCGGCCTACGAGAATTGTAAAACCGTTATACATGTACTCTCTCGGCTCAGACACTGCTTGTTCACTTTTCGATTTATTACTCTTCTTCTTGTGCGTTTTCTTTATTAAGTCGTTTTCGAGCATTTCTTCTTCAATCTCTTCTAATTCTTCCAGTGTTTCTGCGTTTTCTATTGTATCTTGTAACTGTTTCAAGTATTCTAATTCTCTTTTAATCACAATTTCGCGTTTGCTTAATCCCTCTAACTTTTTCTTTAATTTATTATAGAGCTTGAAATACTTCACACTGTTCTCTATAGGGGATAGGTGTGGTTCCAGTGGTACCGCTACATTCTGATTCGTTTCCCAATCAAAGAGTTCCACGCTATCTACTCCGTGTGGTATTTGGTAACTGTAAGCTTTTATCAGCTCCCCGTATTTCCTGTATCTATCGGATTCTAAGCACTCCTCTCTTTCTTTTTCAATCTGTGTTAGGATATCTTCCAAAGAATAAATTCGACTGTTAACAATACTTAGCAGTTGGGAGCGTTTTTGAACTAATTTATCCTTATTCTCGACAAAATCAAAATACTCATTAATACAACTGATAGCATTATCACATCTTTTTAGGTCCTTATATTTGTGGAGTCTAAATGCTGAGATATCACTGGGCTGTTCGTTTTCGTAGTATATGTAGAGGACTTTCTGCCTAATTTCTTCTAATACACTTGAGAGACTTTTGGCTATGTTCCCCAAATCACTTTCACTGACGAAAGATAGTGGTTTATCTTCTACTTCTGAACGAAAAAGAATTTCTTCGGCAGTTATTTTTGAGAATCCCTGGATGGTGGAATAAATAAACTCTGAAATCATCCGTTGCTTGTTTTGGAACCTATAAAGAGCATTTGTTAGTTTTTCTAATGTTACTTCATCTATTGAAAGTTTTTCAGATGTAAACAACACGAATGGTTCACCTGGGGATATTTTTCTGATGCGTGTTCCTATCCTTTTGTAGGCTTCGACTATCAACCCATTTTCGACCAAAACAGCGTTTGAATGCTTCCCCATGATATCGAAGTAGATTTCATATTCATGTTTTTCTCCAATTTCGTCAAATTTGCGCAGTTTCATAATCATCGTTCTTTCATAGCCGTTCGTTGTAAGTTCTGTAACCCTTCCGCCACGGATTCTACTGCGCAATAACTCCACAAATGGATGTTTTTCAGGTTCCCTAACTATATGGTCCGTAAATGAGACGTGCGAATAATTCGGATTCAAGGATATTTTCAAATCGCCTTTGTCAAATGAGAAGTATATCACTTTATCGTAAAGGTATATGTTCCTAACATGCTGTCCAAGAATAAGGTTCCTAATTTCTTCAACAACGGTTTTCATTACAAAACCATCGAACGGCATTTAGATGCTCCTTTCCAATGCTTTATTTCTTATCAGTACTCACTTTTCAAGTCAACAATGTTCTTTGGCATTCCACCAGAAAGAATTCTTCTAAGATTTTCAATAGTTTCATCTATTCGTCCCACTTGTCCTTCTATCGTAAAACCTCCAACATGTGGTGAAATAACCACGTTTTTTAAAGTATGGACTGGATATCTAGATGGGAGTTGAACCGTGTGGTCGGAATCAGGATACAAATACCATGTGTCAATTGCAGCACCTGCAAGAATTCCATTTTTCAGGGCATAGTACAACGCCTCTTCTTCAATAATCTGTCCTCGACCGACGTTCACCAAAAACTTTCCTTGCATTTGTGATATGATTTCTTTATTTATAAGATGATATGTTTCCTTTGTGAGTGGCAAAGTTACGAAAATAACTTTCCCAAATTTTATTGCTTCTTCAAGATTGTTGGTTACATAGTTCACCCCTTTGACAGGTTCAACATTCCTCTTAAATCCCATTATTTCACACTCAAAACCGCACAACAACTTAGCTAAGTGTTTTCCAATAGTGCCAAGTCCAAGAATTGTTACGCGCTTTCCTTGAAGCGAATACCAGAAATCTTCAGGTTTTGCCCCTGCTTCGTAACCGTGCCAAACACCTTTTGCAAGGTCGTTGTGGTATTCTACAATCCTACCCAAAAGTGCTAATGCTAATCCCAAAGCTCTCTCCGCGACAATTTTTCCATTACCGTGGTTATTTGCAACGATAATATTCCTTTTATCTAATAAGTCTATAGGTAATCCATTAACCCCTGCCCAAGGAACTAAAACGAATTTCAGTTTCTTTGCGTTTAAAACTTGTTCTTTTGTCAAACTTCCACTCACTATTACATCCGCATCTTCAATGTGTTTCTGCGCTTCTTCTCTATTTTTTGGGACAATGAAGAAATCACCGGGGAATTCCTTTTTTAGGTCCTCAATGCGTTGCAGAAAATAGTCTATCATTTTAGTAAGAAAGAGTACTTTCACGCACATACCTCCCCTCGATAACCTATTCTGCTCTATTCCACTATTCCATTTAATTATATCACGTGGTATATGACAAATAAATAAAAAGGTCCCAATGTGGGACCAAATAACGGACTGTATAGAGAAGGAAATAGCGTGTCTAAGATCAAAATAACCTTGTTAAAATTAAATAAAGTATGGCACTAGCACCTGCTGAGAATGGGATTGTTATAAACCATGAGATAAGTATATCCCTAAGTATACCTATGTTTATAACTTCGATTCCACGCGCGAGTCCTACTCCAGTAACCGCACCAACGACGGTGTGAGTCGTGCTGATAGGAAAACCAAATATCGACGATAATAGTACCGTTGTTGCTGTTCCAAAATCGACAGAGAAGCCTCTTGTGTTATTGAGTTCTGTAATGTTATACCCTATAGTTTCCATGACCTTGTAACCGTATAGTAAAACTCCGAGGGCAATTCCGAGTCCACCAATGAATAGGATGTACTTTGGAATTTCTATAGCACCTAGATTTGCTGTCCCTGCTTGTCTTATCATAAGTATCAATGCTACCGGTCCAACTGCATTTGCAACATCGTTAGCACCATGTGAAAAACAAACATAAGCAGATGTCATGACTTGGACGTGCCTAAATATACCTTCAACGGCATCGTATTCATTGCTTTTATTATTAATCACTCTTCTTAGAAGCAAGTAAGATAGTACAAAAGCAACAACAAAAAATACCAAGCCAGCCAAGAGAGAAACATTGTAAGGCTTTTTGAGAGTCTTAAGAGAGAAGAGGAAAGAAATGAGGAAGAAAGTGAAACCAATCAAAACAGGGGCGACTTTCTTAGCTGCTTTCAACGGACTTGGGCGGTGCAAGATTGTTAGAACTATAACTTTAAAAACTATAAAGGAGAGCAGTCCACCAACTACCGGAGAAATTATCCAAGAAAGTACAATCTTTCCCAGATTCGACCAGTAAACTACCCTAACCCCACCACTTACGAGTCCAAATCCTATCATTCCGCCAATTATTGAGTGTGTTGTAGACACAGGCATTGCAAAAACAGTTGCTATCAAGACCCAAGTACCAGCAGCTAAAAGTGCTGATAATGCACCGTATATAATGTGATTTGGATTCGTTATATGTTCTATCGAAACTATCCCATTTGCAATTGTTTTTGTAACAGTGGCGCCGAACATAACTGCACCAAGAAATTCAAGAAAAGAAGCAAGGAAGGCTGCTTGTTTTGGTGTTATTGCCTTTGCACCAACGGCTGTTGCCATACCATTTGCCACGTCGTTTGCACCTATAGTAAATGCCATAAACATTCCGACAAGTATGGTGAAGAGTGTAATCACGCTTTTTCCCTCCTCTTTAATGTGCACATATATAAACAATAGTTCTCAATTTCGAAACTTCTCAAGCTTTTTAACTGTGCGTTATCATTCTGATTCGCTCAACAACATTTCTTGCCCTGTCTTCAATTCTCATAAGAAGAATTACGACATTGTTTAAGAACATTATATCGATGGGGTTCATCTCATTTTTCTTTGCGAACAATTTTTTACCAAGTTCCAAACCAAGTTTGTCCGATGAGCGTTCCTCTGCTTCAACAGTTTCTACACCTTGGTCTTCCTTCTCAATTTCCTTTGGTGCAAAACCAGATTCCACAACGGTCTTAAGTTCCTGAATTATTGCATCCATGTGCTCCACACTCTTCCTAACAGTATCTGTAAGTTCCTGAATGGGAGCTTTAATATCTTCCGGCACATGGTCTATCCGGTTTATTGTTAAGACCTTAACCACATCGTCTGTCAAATCGATAATAGAATCCACGTTATGGAGTATGTCAAGAAAATCTGCCTTATTAAAATATGTCCATTTGAGTTTGCTATATATATTCCTAAGTTGGAGTTTAAGTTGATCAGCGGCGTGTTCCAACTTGTCTACTTCTTTGGATAGGTCATCTACTGAGGTGTTGTTCAGATATTTCTCAACAGCTGTATACATCAAATTTGCTGCCTTTACGCAGAGTTTTGAGTGTTCACTCAGTAATTCAAGAGGGGAACGGTAAGGTACCAGTTTTTGAAAAATGTTCGCCATCTCGTCACTCCTTTCCAAAAACATCTTGAGTTTCTGAGGAAATTATAACAGATATTATGCGTCTTTCAAAATTTAATTTCACTTTACTTCGATCCTATCTTTGAGACGTATATTTCTCTAAGAACTCTTTGATGGCTTTAACCACAATGCTTATTTGCTCGTGTGCGCTGATTTTAGCTTCCTTATCACCTTTCTGAAGACCATAGCTCCCGAATTGTGAGTGATTACCTCCAAGTATTTCAACGTATTCCGTTGATGATGGGAAAAGAGCTTTCTTTTCCTTAATCGTTTTAGGAGGTAAAATACCATCTTCGGAACCGTAGATGCACAGTGATTTTATAGGCAAGTATGAAATATCTCTTGCAGGGTATGAAGCCAGGAAAATAATCCCTTTGACCTTGATTCCAACTAACTCTGGATGTTTAACTAGGAACTCAGAAGCCGCCACACCGCCAAGAGAGTGCCCTGCCAGGAACCATTCCTTATCTGAAGACCTCGTATCATTTATTATTGTTCTCGCTGAGTCCACATCGAAAATCGCAAAACTTAATGGAACGTTTAATATCACTGTTGTTATTCCATTTTCGGCAAGGCGATAAGCAAGAGGTGCATAAGCAGTGTAGTCAACATGCCCCCCAGGATAAAAAATAATACCAACGTTTTCAAAATAGTTCTTTTTAAAATTTCTTGGTATGAAATATATGTTCTTTTCCCGTATTACTTCTACGTAATTCGATGATTGTAAATATTCTTTCACTTCTTCAGCAGGTTTTAAAGGACTGTATGCCCAAGTGATAAAAGCAATTATGAGTATTGTTAAAAGAAGTAAGACCACATAAGATATTCGTTTTTTGCTTTCCATATATTGACTCCTCCGTATTAATCAGAAATTTTCTCGAAAATAATCTCCTTCGGAGATACGTTTCTGGTTCCAATTTCGACATCGTCAATCACTATTCTAACTTTTTTGGGGAAGTTGTCTATATTAACAGCAAGTAAAAATTTTTTTCGAGTTTTCATATTCTCCAATGCGAATAAGAGCGTTCCAATTTTGTCTTTGTCTTCTGCCAAAACTCTAATATGCGGTTTCAAGCCCATTATTTCGAATATGCGGTTGAAGAAAATGAAATTGGTATTAAAATGTGCAGCAATAAATAGTGTGTTCATCTGATGTAGGAATACCGAACAAGCTGCATTCTCCTGAGTAACGTAAGCTAAGATAGAAGAACTGCACTTCTCGTTGTCTTTAGTGATTATCTCACGTGCCCAGTGGGTTCTAAACTCGCGGAACAGATTATCTGGTGAACTTACCGAAAGATAAAAGTGAGGTGAAGGTAGGAATTCTCTGCCAGGTTTTATATTCAGATAATCAATCAAAATGGTGCATTTAGAGCCAAATTCATCAAAAACGGGAAGATCACCATAAAAAATAACTTTTCCACCTTTTTCAATGAATCTTACGATATTTTCTTGCACGCTCTTTGACACGTATTTTGCTGTGGGAAGGATTAAAAGCTGGTCGACATTAGGTTTTGAAAATTCAAGGTCGACGAATTTATATCTAAATCCCATAACAAATAGCGTTTTCAAGAAACTATCCCAAAAATTGTATCCCCTGTGAATTTCAATATCAGAGCGCTTTCTATTACCAATTCCGTAAGCATACTCTGTGCGATAATACTCGTCTAAATATCCGATTAGTACATTGTCATAGACCAATGAAAAATCCTTTCCCAGCTGCCTTTCCAGGCTTGTTAAGAACTCGTTAGCGAATTTTACATATTCGTATGTATAATCGAGTTCACCATTCGGTCTTATTGGTGCTGCAAATCCATGCTCTTCACCAGTAAAAGCTATTCGACCATTTCCATCTTTAACTTCTTTTCTTAACTTTGGGTTTACTCCTCCGGAAAATAGGTAGTAATTGAGGAACCTATTGCCCAGAATGTAGGAAATGACTGCCTTGTGAACTGTAGCGTTCGGGTCTATTCTTTCACCCAAATTGTTTCCATAGTCTCCATTTCCACACTCGAACTCCATTACCCCAAAAGGTTTCTTCGTTGTAGCTCTAAGTATCTCATTTATATTCCATATGTCAATGATATTTCTTATCGTGTAATCTCCTAAATAAATATCTGTTGCAGGAATTATACCTTCTAAATCAAACGTCTTCCTGAGTTGTGAAATACCTATCGGGAAAGTATGTGCTCTTCCAGCCGAAGTTCCATGAATGTTCACGATAAATGTCACATCGATTCCTTTCTTATGTAACATTTCCTTGAGGTTATTCACATAGACCGCAAAATCATCTCGTGAAAACAAAGAATAATCGGCAATGAATGTATGCACAACGTCGTTTGACAAGTTACGCAGACGTTCATACGTTTTATTATCTTTAACAAGTTCAAAACCATATCTGAAAGGATCATGGAACCTATCCAAGAGCCAGTCGATGAACCTACTCAATGTAAAGTCTGAAAGGTCTGGCGTGTTGTTAACCCAGTGAAGCATTCCTATTTCGTTATCAATCTGTATCGCTATTATGTTACCCCCGTTTTGGATAAGTCTTGGTCGAATTATCTCGGCTACAGCGGCATACCATCTATCAACTTCCGAGAGAAAATCTGGATGATTGTATATCACTTGCGCATTTTCAACCTTTTTAGAGTTCCAACTGATGGGAATAATGTGCGGTTTCTCATCATACACCCAGTATGGTATACCTTCATTTTTTAATTCTGCCATGACGAATGGTCCAGGACGTGCGATAAAATACAGTTCATGACTTGCGACTAAGTCTATAAACTTTCCAAGATCGTATGGACCAGAAAAATCGTATTTCCCCTTGATTTCCTCATGTATCAGCCAGGGAACGTACGAAGAAATAGCTTTGAAACCCGCGTTTTTTGCTTTTAAAATCCTATCTTCCCACTCTTGAGGAGACAATCGGAAATAATGAATTTCTGCAATGCTTAAAAAATCTTCTCCAAAGGAAACTTTCTTCATACGATATGACACCCCCATCGCGTGAAAATCCAGTAAATTTTAGCATAGGTTAATAAAACTGTGAAACTACGAAAAAGCGTCCTAACCTTTGTTTTAAAAAGTTTATCCACTTTCTTAAAGACCAGTTGCACAGGCACTAAAAAAAGTGATAAAATTAGGTGAAACGTTTGAATGAAAATGTACAGTATTAATAATTTGGAGGTGTTTGAATGGCGACGATAAAGGATGTTGCTAAAAAGGCTGGGGTTTCGATATCAACAGTCTCTTACGTGCTCAACAACACGGGAAAAGTAAGTGAAGAAACAAGGCAACGAGTTCTCAAGGCCATAGAAGAGCTGAATTACGTCCCCAATAACTTTGCAAAAAGATTGAAAAAGCAACGATATGATTTGGTTGCGTTGATAGTTCATGAAATAAAAGGTCCTTTCTACGATGCGCTTGTGCGTGGTATTCAAGACGTTTTACACGCGTTTGGTTACAACCTTCTCATCTACTGTACATTAGAGAACAGGAAACAGGATGTTGATAAATTCTTAAATGTTGGCATCATAGGCGGGATGATTGTTATGACTCCGGTGGTCAAAAATGAGGATATTCTAAGATGGTCAAACGAATATAAAATAATAACGCTTGACAGAGATATAAAAGACAAGGATAGACATATGATAAAAAGCGTCCGGATAAACAACGAGAAGGGGGCCTACGAAGTTGTAAGATATCTTCATGACTTAGGCCACACAAAGATTGCTTTTATGAAAGGACCAAAAGATTCACTGGATGCTAAGGAAAGATATAAAGGATTTGTTCGAGCTATGCACGATTTGAAACTAGAAATAAAGAATGATTATGTACTGGATGGTAACTTTACCGAACAATCTGGATACGAGTCAATGAAGGAATACCTAAAGAAAACTTCCAGGAAAGACTTACCTACGGCCATTTTTTGTTCTAACGACGAAATGGCTATCGGAGCAATGAAAGCAATCAATGAGATTGGTTTGTCTGTCCCAGATGATTTATCAGTTGTTGGATTCGACGATATCGAACTGGCATCTTATATCACCCCGTCTCTAACAACAGTAAGAAGACCCATGTATCAACTTGGATCGCTCGCCGCACATATGTTACTAAGCCTTCTCAACAATGCCGATGCCTTCCTTTCAGACGTGGTGCTTGACGTAAACCTTGTTATTCGAAACTCAACAAGAAAACCAAGAGAATTTTAAATACCTTGCTTATGTTTTGAAAGGGATAATTGAAAAGAAAAATAATCAAGGCAAAAATGGTGAAATAAAGAATTATTCCCGCGTATCCACTTTTTCTTTGCGAAAATCAACAATAACTATGTTTTGTTTTTTTATATCTGCTGTGGTAACATAAAAGGCGAAAAAAGTAAGTGAAACGTTTCTACTAAATTTCACCAACATTTGGGGTGAGTTTATTGTCAAAAATCAACATAAAGAACGGAAAGTTTGTTATTGATGGAAAAAACAAGTTTCTGTTCTCTGCCGAAATACATTATTTTAGGTTAAACCCCGAGGTTTGGGCAGATCGTTTGGTAAAAATCAGAGATGCAGGTTTCGATGCAGTCAGTTTTTATGTACCTTGGTTCTGGCATGAACCAACTGAAGGTTTTTTTGATTTCTCAGGATTTTCTGACCCAAAAAGAAATCTTATATCCTTTCTTGATATGACATCAAAACTTGGGTTAAAAGTCATATTTAAACCAGGTCCATATGTGATGTCTGAGCTGAAGAATGAAGGTCTTCCAGGTTGGTTGTATTCTAGAATTCCTCACGCAATTGCTAAAACTTTAGAAGGCAAACCACATTCAACAAGAGTATTCTCATACCTTCATTCTGATTTTCTCTCTTATGTTCAACTCTGGTATTCACAGGTAGCTAAAATCATTAAGGCCTTCGACAACATAATAATTGTTCAGCTCGACAATGAAGTTGGGATGCTTCAGTGGATAACCACACATGGAGACTATAGTGAAGATACGATGGAAAAGTTCCGCTCTTACTTGAAGACAAATCAACAAGAACACTTATTGCAAGAACTCAACAGCTGGTCCTATGGCAAAAGTTTCTCTAAACCACTGGCAGTGGCTTATCACAAGTTCATAAGAGAGTATTATGCTAGATATCTCTTGACTTTGAGAAGTTTCCTGAAAAAAGAAGGCGTAGACAAGCCCGTTATTGTAAATATTCATGGGTTCGATATGGTGGAATACGCGAAAAGAGGAAAAAGGTATCCGATAGGAGTTTCTCAACTGTATAGAACGGCATCTGAAAAGGACGTATTGATGTCAGGTGATTATTACATTGGTAACATTGTTCATGAAAATTTTAGTGATTTGGCAATTGCGAATGCGATTATGTTTGCAGTGCAAAATCCGGACCAACCATTATTCTCTGCTGAATTTCAAAGCGGTTTTCAAATGGATAGGCCAAAACTTCTACCTTCCACGATAGATCTAACTTCAAGACAATGCATCGCCAATGGTATGAATGGCATTAACTATTATCTTTTTGTCGGCGGAGATAATCCTCCGGATTCGGCGTTAATGGGAACCTATCACGATTGGCAAGCACCAATCAGCCGAGACGGTAAACTAAGAAGGTCGTACTATGTTATTAAGGAACTGATTCGCAACATCAAAACCATCGAGGAAGAACTCGTCAACTCAAAACCTGTTTTTGATACCTATTTTGGATTCATACCGGAGTATTATTCAACAGAGCATTATAGAGAACATGGATTAAATGATATTGGTGAGCTCGAATTCAAAAGAGACGTTTCCATCTTCGATGGTGTTATTAGAGCTTTGAAGCTACTCAACTACAACATAGGGGGTGTAAATTTAAGTTCTTCGTTTCCGAATTTGAATGTTGGAACACTTTGGGTCTTTTCGTATAAGTGGATGCCAAGTCATATTCAAAAGGGGTTAGTGGAATACGTTAAATCTGGGGGAAGACTTGTTTTATTTCCTGAAATCCCAGTGGAAGATGAATACGGAAACGAGTGTACGATTTTAAAAGATGCCCTACAAATAAAATCCGTTTCTAAACGCGGTTGGAACGTGGTAAATGCTTTCGGCGTAGAAGTTAACGCTTTTCATGTAGAAACTTACGACATTGATTTTGTAGAATGCCAATTTGCCAAGGATTTGGAAGGAAATATTTGTGGATTTGCGAAAAGTCTTGGGCAAGGTATTGTAGCTGTTTTAGGTTTCGGGATAGAACTTGAGAGGGAATACAAAACAAAGGTTGTTGAAAATGTTTGTTCATTCCTTAAGATTGAAAAGATTTTGTCTATTGAAAGTGAGGATTTTGTAGATGGCTATGTGAGAGAGGGTCCTGAAGAATTTATCTTGTTTTTGAACAACTACGATGACTTTACAAAGAGTGCTTGTGTAAGACTTGGTCATAAATATCTGGGTGAAATTCAGGTGCCTGCGCGGAAAGGAATAATCCTTCTTGTGTCAAAATCTGACCAAACGGTTGTAAACGTAACAAACACAGTTACTGTGAAAGGAAAGGAGAATCTATCATGAGGCTATTTGAAAGTAAATATGGTTATTTTACTGCCGATGGAAGGGAATACGTAATAACAAATCCGAGAACTCCAAGACCTTGGGTGAATGTAATAAGCAATGGAGACTATTCAATAATCGCCTCGCATACAGGAAGTGGTTATTCCTGGAGAGGCAATGCAGGTCAGAACAGAATAACAAGGTTGTATCAAGACCTTATTAAGGATAACTGGGGTAAGTACGTTTATATCAGGGATATAGAATCGGGAAAGTTTTGGTCGGCAGGATGGAAGCCAGTAATGTCAGAGTACCAGTTGTACGAAGTTGTCCACGGTATTGGTTATACAGTTTATAAACACAAGGTTGATGATATTTATTCGGAAATGAAAGTCTACGTAAGTATTGACTCACCGCTAGAGTTTATGCTTATTACGATAAGGAATGAAGATAACAAGGTCAGGAAGATAGACCTAACCACCTATTTCGAGTGGGTTTTAGGTAACTTCCCAGATGAACACAGAGAATTTCATAAGTTGTTCTTTGACCCATCATTCAAAGACAATACTATATTCGTGCGTAAATACCTTGGTCAGTTTCCAGATGAGAAAGGTCGTTGGAACAATACTGACTGGGACCACATAGCTTTTCACAGCGTGAGTTTGCCGGTTAAATCGTTTACATGTGACAAAGAATCTTTCATTGGAATGTATAGGGACGAAAGAAATCCGGTCGCCATGAGTCTTGAAAAGCTTAACAACAAGTGTGACAGGTTCGGAGACGCTTGTGCTTCTCTCCAAATTGAGGTTACGTTGTATCCAGGAGAAGAGAAGAAAGTTGTTTTCACCATAGGTGCGGCGAAAATCGGAGAAGAAGATGCGGAACTGCTTGCAGCGAAATATACCGATGTGAAAACTGCGGAACAGGAATTTGAAAAAGTTAAAAAATTTTGGATGGACTTGCTTGAGAGAGAACTGGTTGAAACTCCTGACATGGGGCTTAACATAATGACAAATTACTGGACTAAATACCAAGCTATATCCGGCAGAATTTGGGCAAAGTCTGGTTATTATCAAGTTTCGGCAGGGTATGGTTTTAGAGACCAGTTACAAGATTCTCAGATTTTCTTTAGTTTGAACCCAGAGCTTGCAAAGAAACAAATTCTTCTTCATGCTGCTCATCAATTCCAAGAAGGTGACGTTTTACATTGGTGGTTCACAATTCGTGGTGGTGGACCAAGAACGAATTGCAGTGATGATCTTTTGTGGTTACCATTCATCACACAGGAATACATAAAGGAAACTCTTGATTATTCGATTCTTGGCGAGATAGTTCCATTTCTGGATGGAGGTAGCGCAACACTTTACGAGCATTGTAAAAGAGCGATAGAAAAGTCTTTTAAGCGCTTTTCACCAAGGGGATTACCGCTGATAGGAGAAAATGATTGGAATGATGGACTGAACGCAGTTGGCACTGATTGGAAAGGCGAAAGCATATGGCTTGCACATTTCTTGTATTTACTTTTGAAAGAATTTATACCAATTATTGACAGGCAAGGTGATGAAGCATTTGCTGAAAAATGCCGTGATGTTCTTGACACACTGAGGACTTCTGTCAATAAATTTGCTTGGGATGGGGAATGGTTCATCCGAGCGACAAAAGATAACGGAGAAAAATTGGGCTCTAAGGAAAACGAAGAAGGCTTTATCTTCTTGAATGCTCAAACTTGGGCTGTAATCAGTAACATTACGGATGAGGAACGGAAGAAAAAAGCTATGGAATCGGTAAAAAAATATCTTCTGAAAGATTACGGAGCACTACTTCTCTATCCAGCTTACACAAAGCCCAGAAGTGATATTGGTTACATAACAAGATATGCTCCTGGTCTTAGAGAAAATGGAGGAGTCTATACACATGCAGCAACTTGGGCGGTTTGGGCTTTTGCCCTTATGAGAGATGTTGAAGCTATGTATAAAGCTTACAGAGGAATTTGCCCACCGTACAGAAGTTTCGATATCGACAATTATTGGGCGGAGCCCTACGTAACTTGCGGTAATTCAGACGGACCATTGTCACCTCATTACGGTCGTGGTGGTTGGACCTGGTATACAGGTTCGGCACAGTGGCTACACCGTGTAGCAACCCACTGGATTCTTGGTATCAGACCTAACTACGGATACATTGACATAGATCCCGTTATACCTTCGGATTGGGAAGGCTTTACATACAAAAGATTTTTCGGAGATACGTTGTATGTGATAACTGTAAAAAATCCAAATAAATTAAGTTACGGCGTAAAGGAAATAATTTTTGACGGTCGGAAAGTTCAAAGGGTTCCAATTCTTATGGACGGTACGTCACATACGGTTGATGTTACCTTAGGTTAGGTAAAACCACATTTCTCAAAAGGGAGGGAAGATTTATGAAAAGGTTTTGGTTAACAGGTTTACTGGTGATTTTCGCGGTTTTGTCGTTTGGTAAGATAACTATCACGTACGTAAACTGGAACAGTGGTCTTGAGATTGAACAAGCCATGGTTCAGGAGTTCATGAAACTAAACCCAGATATTGAAGTCAACATAGTTAAACATGAGGGCAACTATGAGGACTGGCTTATTGCGCAAGCAGCTGCTGGAAAATTACCAGATGTCATTATGATACCAAACATACCGATGGCTTTGACAAATGATTGGGCTCTTGACCTCACTAAGATGGCTTTAGCAGACCCAGAATGGAAGAACATCCCCGCCCCAATCAGAAATGCGACGATTTACAACAACAAAGTCTATGCTGTACCTGCAGGACTGTTCTTCATGGGTTACTTTGTGAACGATGACCTATTTGAGAAGTATAACGTCAAACCTCTTAAATTTGCACCAAGTTGGAATGAATTCTTAACAGCTGTTAAGAAATTAACAATACCGAAAGATGGTATCATTGGTCTTGCTGAAGAAGTCCAAATTCCAGAATGGTATCCTGCAATGAAGAATTTGAAGCTTGGTTGGTATACTTGGGATGGCAAAGAATATCATCTCGATGATCCAGCCTTCATTGAAGCAGTAAATATAGCCAAGCAGCTCTGGCAGGGCAAATACGTTTACGATGCACTTCCAGAAGAGCAGAAGAAACAGTACAATGCTGGTTGGTATGGCGATGTCTGGAATCAAGGGAAAATTGCTATCAGATGGGACGGAACATGGGCAACGTCTTTCTATTCAACACTTCCTTTCAAATCAAGATTTATTGGCGTTCCTGGAGGAAGAGTACCTGTTGTTGGCGACTTCTTTATCATATCAAAGACTACAAAGTATCCTAAGGAAGCTTTCATGTTCGCAAAATTCATAACATATGGCAGAGATGGTATTCTCAAGAGACTTGAGCTTGATAAGAAAAATGAATGGACGTCATTACCATTAACAACTGAAAAAGCTGTGCTCGATAAATACTTCGCAGTTAAGAAACTCTTCCCAGGACTTGACGAAGCTTATGCAAAGATAGGGACCGGTATTATAGAAGGTGTAAAGATTGTTCCAGGTTACATCCAATCAAGATGGACAGCTCCGACGGGCATCAAAGTTGGAGACAATCCAAATGCTAACATCGGGGACGTTATTTGGAACGCTATGAGAGGAGATATTAACATTGCAGATTACGCAAAACAACTGAACAAGATAGCAAATGAACAGTATCAAAACGCTGTTAAGAAAATAGCCATAATGGCTAAGTAAACAATGTTCTGTTTCCAAAAAACTGTGGGAGGGATTAAAATACTCAAGTTAAACTACGTAAGTGTTTTTCTAAAGGTAACACTAATATTTATGGCCGTGTGTATGCTCAACAACTATACAATGCTCCATGCTATGGCGCCAAACGTTCGGACAATTGACTACAGTACTTATTTAAAACGTTCACCGACCCCTCTCTTGACTGGGGAGATCCTCTGGGAATCTCCCCGGTCTTTTGTGGTGTTATCAGAGGGTAGCTCCATTGCTTACGAAATAGAAATACCCAAAGAAAAAGAAGGACTCTGGAACATAAGAATCGATTATGAAGTTCTTTCAAGTCAGATTTTACCACCAGAAATATCTGTTTACTTGAACAACAAACTCCCATTTTTAGAAGCCCGTTCAATACCCCTGGTCCAATACTGGGAATATGAAACTATGGATTTTTCAAAAAATAGGTATGGAGACGAGATTATTCCTAATCAAAGAATAGCCTCTGACACGATATCTTATGTTTTGAAAAATCCAAATGGCGTAGACAAATTCCCTCTTTGGTTCAACCTCCGCTCACCAAAAGTTACCTTAACGTTGTTCGTAAACAGCGGCAAAATAGTTATCAAGAGATTGTCAATAGAAAGACCGAAAAGTCTTACTAAATTTAGTGAAGTTGTTAACAAGCTTGATATTGAGAATTCAAAAGGTGAAAGAAGGATTATAACAGTTCAAGCAGAGAAACCTTTCAGAAAAAATGAAGCCTCGGTTAATGCTATTCCAGTTCGATCTCCTGACACCGTTCCTTATGACACTTACAATCTTGTTTTAAACGCATTTGGTGGTAGTAACTGGAAACAACCAGGGCAATGCGTAATTTACGAATTTGACATTCCCGAAACGGGATACTACAAAATAGCTGTCAAGTATCGTCAGGACACAAAGCCGAACTTCACAAGCTACAGAACAGTGTACGTCGATGGTGCCGTAATCTATAGTGATTTACTTGAAATTCCATTTGAATACACATCTGATTGGAAAATTTATACCCTGAAATCATTAGACAAAACTAGCGATATAGTTTTTTATCTCACTAAAGGTAGACACACAATTGCTCTCGAAGTCAATGCTTCAGTCTATTCAGATGTACTTAAGAGTTTGAAGGCAATGATTGATTATATAAACAAGATAGCACTACAAATTAAATTCATATCAGGCGGTAGCTTAGATAAAAACGTGGAATGGGAGATTACGGACTACTTTCCGGATATAGAACCAAAGCTCAAGTCATTGATTAAAAACCTCGAAATAATCAAGATGAAAGTAGCTAAAATAAATGGAAATGCGTGGAATGCGGAGTACGTATCTCTAAACACAGCCCAGATGTTTTTAAAAAGACTGATAAAGGATGTTAATAAGATACCAAATAAATTAGAGATGTTAAATGGGAGCACAGGTTCAGTTCTCTCTGAACTTTCAGAGGCCTACAACGGTCTGCAAGAAATGCCTCTGACAATTGACGAGATATACATCTACAAAGGAAAGAATATAGATGGGGTTGTCAAATCCTCTCCGTTTAAGGTATTTGTCGAGGGTTTCAAAAGATTTGTTCATTCGTTTAACGTGCACAAGAATACGACACTCTCCAAAAGTCACAAGGAAAACATCGTCATGTTAAGAGTATGGGTTAACAGACCTCGTCAGTACGTAGACATTTTACAACAACTTATCGATAATGACTTTACTAAGAAGACAGGCATCTACGTAGATGTTTCAATAATGCGTGACGAAGGAAAGCTCATACTTGCGAACGCTGCTAAAAAGTCACCAGACATAGCGCTTGGAATAAGTAACTGGATACCATTTGAGATGGGAATCCGTGGCGCAGCGCTTGACTTGAAACGTTTCTCCGATTTTGTAGAATTTTCAAAGAATTTCTACCCGGGTTCATTGTTACCTTACCTATACGAAAATCACTGTTATGGACTGCCCGAAACCCTTGACTTTTATGTACTCTTTTATCGAAAAGATATTCTTGAGTACCTAAATATACCCATTCCCAAAACTTGGGATGATGTGAAATTGGTACTTCCAGAACTACAAAGAAGCGGTTTGAATTTTTACATTCCACTTTCTGGAACTTCGTCTTTCAAAGCATGGATGACCACAGCACCTTTTATCATGCAATACCACGGCAAACTTTTCACAGACGATGGACTTAAAACAGCACTGGATAATCCAAGCACGCTGATAGCACTGAAAGAGATGACCGAGTTGTTCACCATGTATGGTATGCCTGCTCAGGTTGCAAACTTTTTTGAGAGCTTCAGAAAGGGAGAAATTCCTTTAGGAGTATCAAACCTGAACACATATATCCAACTCACGATAGCAGCCCCTGAACTACGTGGTATGTGGAGTATAGCTCCATCACCCGGGGTCAAATACGGTAGCACCATTGAAAGATGGCAGACCGGTTCTGCTCAAGCAGTGGCTATACTAAATGATACAAAATTTCCCATGGAGGCCTGGAAATTCGTGAAATGGTGGCTTTCTAAGGAAACGCAGGTGAGCTTGGTAAACAGGATTGTTAGCACTTACGGCATTGAATTTTTGTTTATCCCTTCGAATCAATTTGCAATAGATGGTATTCCCCTTAAGACAGAACATATTAAAGTTGTCAAAGAGCAATTCAAATGGTTGCAAGAAGTACCTAAAATGCCAGCAAGTTACATATTAGAGAGGGAAATCAGTAATATTTGGAACAAGGTTGTCCTTGAAGGAAAACCATTGAAGGTTGCTGTTGATGACAGTGTAATTGTTGTTAATAAGGAATTTGCACGAAAGTTAGAAGAGTTTGGCTACTACAAGGACGGAAAACCTGTCAAGCCATTCAGAATTTACACACTTGAGGACGTAATCAGTTGGTACATGCAAGACAGAGAAGCTAAAGATTCAAAGAGGTGATTTTGTGAAGATAAGAAAGAGCGAATATCGATGGATACTTACTTTTCTTTCACCTTATATATCTCTCTTTACAATATTCATCATCGTTCCAACAGCTTTGGCTATTCTGCTTTCCTTTACTAACTTCAATACCATACAATTTCCAAAGTTTGTCGGGTTTAAGAACTACATATCCCTTTTCACGTCGGATAGTGTTTTTATGCAATATGTTTTACCAAATACGATAAAGTTCGCAATTTTGGTCGGACCAACCGGTTATTTCCTTGCATTCATATTAGCTTGGATGTTGGCCCAAATTCCTAGAATCCCCAGAACGATTCTTGCACTGATTATCTACTCTCCGTCGATGACGGTTGGTGTGGCTATGCAGGTCATATGGTTGACAATATTCAGTGGCGATAAATCAGGATATCTAAACAGTCTATTGTTAAGGTTGGGACTAATTGACCGACCTGTTCAGTGGCTTCAATCACCGAAGTTACTTTTTCCGACTATGGTGGTTGTAACACTGTGGAGTAGCATGGGAGTTGGCTTTTTAGCAATGCTTGCAGGTGTGTTAAATACCGACCCAGAAATTTACGAAGCTGGATACATAGATGGAATATCAAAGAGATGGCAGGAAATATTTTATATTACAATTCCTTTGATGAAACCGCAGATGCTTTTTGGTGCTGTTATGGCGGTCGTGTCTACATTTCAGGCTGGGTACATTGGAGTGATGCTCTCTGGCTCAAATCCAACTCCACAATATGCTGGACAACTTATCGTTAATCATATCGAAGACTTTGGGTTTATGAGGTATGAAATGGGATACGCGGCAGCCATCTCTGTTGTGCTCTTGATAATGATATGGATAAGCTCCAAGTTTGTTTGGGCTCTGTTTCTTGATAGGGACTGATTCCAAAGAATTTAGAGGTGATAGTATGGCTTTTAAAGGCACAAAAATCAATCCGGAGAAATTTGATAAGAGTCAGCTGAAATTCTACGTTGTTCTTGTTCCGTTCGCGGCGTTTATGGCTATACCGTTGATCTTTATATTCTCGAATGCTTTCAAACCATATAACGAATTATTCGCTTTTCCACCACGTATATTTGTAAGACACCCTACGTTGCAAAATTTTAAAGCACTCTTCAGTGCTATGACACAGTCAGGTATTCCTGTAAGCAGATATCTTTTTAACAGTGTTATCATTGCTGTTAGTGTAGTCGTATTGTCCATATTCATTAGTACTGCTGCAGGGTATGTGCTCTCAAAGAAAAATTTCAAGTACAAAAAGCTACTTTTCGAAATCAATACGTTGGCGCTCATGTTCGTGCCGACCGCAGTTTCCATCCCAAGATACATAATCGTTGCAAAACTCGGACTAATCGATAACTTCCTAGCTCATATTTTACCCATGCTTGCAATGCCTGTTGGTCTTTTCTTAGTTAAACAATTCATAGATCAAATTCCTGATTCTCTTATCGAAGCTGCAAAGATTGATGGTGCGAATGATTGGTTCATATACTTGAAGATAATCCTTCCACTTACAAAGCCTGCGGTTGCAACAGTTGCTATCCTAGCATTTCAAAGCGCATGGAACTCAATGGAAGCTTCACTTATCTATATAAACAACGAGAGTTTGAAAAACTTCGCTTACTATATGTCAACATTAAGTGGAAACGCCGGTACAGTAGCTGGCGCAGGAATAGCCGCTGCAGCTGCTGCCGTTATGTTTCTGCCAAATCTAATCATCTTTATTTTCACACAAAGTAAAGTTATGAACACAATGGCACATTCTGGTATTAAATGATAAAAAATGACAAAATTTGATACAAAGGGGCGAGTGGATGATAAACCTTTTTAGTAAAGAATTATCGTTAATAGTTTTTGCTTTGCTGACTTTGATAGTTTCCACAGTTGCGGGATACGCTCCCTATTATACATATACTTTAGGTATAGGTGATAATATCGTTCGTATCCAGGACGCTTTCATCCCCTGGCGCAAACTTGTCTTTGACACGTCATCAGTTTCGGATATCTTTTGGCGTAAAGGAAAACTCTACATAAGTGACTCTCAAAACGCAAGAATAGAAATCATAGACTTAGCAAGTGAAGACGGGACTACAGTTTCCTATGTTGGTGAAGGAACTCTCACAAACCCAGAGGGTATTTACGTTGATGAGAATGATTTTATATACGTTGCGGATTCCTGGGCACAGAGTGTTTATAAATTTACACCCGATGGGAATTTGCTTCTTACAATTTCGAAGCCAGATTCACCTATTTACGGGCGTGCGAATGATTTCATACCTCTCAAGGTTACTGCAGATAGGCGAGGAAACATATATGTTGTTTGTCAAGGTGTTACTAACGGACTTGCGGTTTTCAATAAAGATGGCAGGTTTTTGGGCTTTTTTGGAGCCAATACCCCTAAGGTAACCTTGAGAATGATCCTCCAGAGGTTGATATTTACAGAATCACAAAGGGCTCAATTATTGAAAATTAGGCCACCGTCCCCAACGAGTGTAACTATAGATTATTCCAATGCTGTATGGACTATAACACAAGGTCTCAAAGAAGACGCCATAAAAAGATTCAATGTTGCCGGTGTAAATATTTATCCGAACTTGTCATTTTCAAATGACAAGTTTGTAGACATAGACGTGGATTCCCTCGGGACGGTATACGCCCTCACGACTGACGGCCTGGTATATGTCTACGACCTTCTTGGTAATCTCATCTTTGTTTTTGGTGGGCAGAGTTTCTATGAAAACCGACTCGGGCTTTTCCGTTCAGCGAGTGCCATTGCTGTTACTGATGATAGCAGCAGAATCTTTGTTCTAGATAAAGAGGATGGAACAGTAACAATGTTCAGAATAACTTCTTTTGGCAAACTTGTCTTAAAGGGCGTTTATTACTACAATCAAGGTATGTACCTTGAAAGTGAGAAAATTTGGAGAGATATTCAGAAAACAAACTCAGCGTTTGTTATGACATATAAAGTTTTGGGAAATGTAGAATTCAAAAAAGAAAATTACACGAAAGCTTTCGAATATTTTAAACTAGCACGAGACACGAAGGGTTATTCTGATGCTTTTTGGTATATAAGAAACAAGTGGTTGCAGAAAACAGTTGGACCTGTGTTTTTTGTTCTTGTTGTCTTAGCAATTGTTGATCTTATCAGAACGATACTTCTAAGGCAAGGTTTGATCAAAAAGAGAGAGAAAACAGTTATAAAAACGGATAACTTTTTAATAAAACAGCTGCGTTACACTTGGCTTTTTATAAAGAACCCATTTGATGCTGTTTACGAAATGAAGCACCACGATAGGATATCTTGGTTCACAGGGATTTTTTTGTACTTGCTACTTTATGTTGAGAACGTAATTGTAAGAATTATTGGTTCACCACTGTTTTTGGGTTTCGATGCAACGAAGATAAATTTTTTAGGACTTTTTGGTGATACTTATAGACTGATTTCGCTCTTTGTTCTTTCGAACTTCCTAGTTAGTGAGATTTCAGAGGGTGAAGGAAAGTTCAAGCACATCTTTATAGGAACGATTGCTTCTTTTCTCCCTTACTTATTGTTTTCGGTTCCTCTTGCGTTAATAACAAATTTGCTAACCTTAAACGAGTCTTTTATCTACACTTTTGGAATGCAGATAATATGGGGTTGGTCGTTTATCTTACTCTTTATAGTCATAGCTCAGGTTCACAACTTCTCTTTCGGTGAAACCGTTAGAAACTTTTTACTAACGATTTTTGCCATGATACTTATAGCAATACTACTGGTAATCATCGCTGTGCTTGCTAAGGAAGAGCTTTCATTCCTTACGTCTATCTTTGAGGAGTTGATATACCGTGTTAAGGTTAAATGAGTCCATTAGAAAGGGATTAAGAAAGATTCTCCTAAGGTCTCTTTTTGTTTTGATAATAGTTCTTGGAGTTGTTTGGTTGGTTCAAGCGGGACCTTCTGAAGTTGTCGTTCCTAAAGTAGAAAGCTTTTCTGAAAGTGATTACCGCTTCTTTCGTCCAAGTTATAATGCACAATTGGAAAATGAATACTTAAAAGTTTCGTTTGACACTAATAGTCTGCAGTTTATGGTTACTGACAAACGAAATAACGTTCAATGGAAATCTGTGTTGGAAGATGAAGACTCCGAACTAAATCAAACATGGAATTCTTTTTTCAATACACCGTTTATTGTTGAACTTTATGATTCCACGGGGAATATTAAGAGAACCTATTCAACAAGAGATGCAAAAATCTCTATTAAAAAGAAGTCGTCAAATATGTTTACTGCATCCATCGTTTTTGAGAACATAGGTGCATCATTCGATGTTTCATACGAGTTAATAAAAGACTCGCTCCGACTGGAGATTGAAAATATAAAGGAAGGAAAATACAGGTTGATAGGGTTGTACCTTTATCCTTACTTGGGAGGCTCCCGTGGGGTTGTCAATGGAAGCTTTATTTTAGCTGATGGAGTTGGAGCGAAAATCGACTTATTGAAGAGAACTGTCGCAACCGCCCCATTTAAAGCACGACTTTACGGGCAGGATATAGGATTTCGTGAAGTACTCCCGTATTCTTATTTCAGAAATGTAAAAGACCCTGAAAATTACTCACTCCCACTCTACGGAATTTTGTATGCATCTGATTTGCAAAACTCTGAAAACATAGTTAATAAGTACGTAAGTGGATTACTAACCGTTATTGAAGAAGGAGATATGTATGCCGAGGTTAATGCTTTTAAAGCAGGTATTGTTACGAACCACAATTGGATAACCACAAGATTTGTTTTAAGAGATTTACACAAGAAACTTTTAAACAAAGCAGGGGAAGGTATGACGATTCCACAAGAAGAATTGAACACAACAAAGTTTACGGTCAGATATTTCTTTGTTCCTAATACCGACGAATTTTCACTCGTTCAGCGTTTTGTCGACGAATATTCAAAGAAATCTAATCCAACGAATGATTATACTTTCAAGTTTGACGTTCTTATGGCCGAAGCGAAGAAATCCACATTTGGCTACTCACTTGTTAAAATGACAAGTCAGGAGCAATTGGTTAAGATAAAAAGTGTGCTGAGGGAATCTATTCCGGAATCTCTATTTGTATTGGTTGGTTATACTGAGGGAGGTTTATCCCTCAGTTCTCCAAAACACTTGCCGTTAGAAAAGCGGATTTTCGGGAGAGCCTTACAACCTTTGGAAGATTATTTCTATGTGAACTACATCCTTTCACCAAAGGAATCAAAATCACTGAACAAAATAAACATCGCACTGAACAGACTTGAACAACTTATGGAATACGAAGGAAAATACGTTCTATCTCCTAGATTTGTCAAATCTTTTGTAATCAAAGAAAAAAGGGAATTTGCAAAAGCTGGAATCAAAAAATTTGCGCTTGGTTCTGTGGGGGACCTAGCGTTTTCAACTCAGGACATGACTAGAGAAGAAGTAGTTACTGGGTTGACCACTGCTCTTAGAATTTTTGACAAACCTATCATCTACGGGTTTAACTGGTATGTCATAAGCCTCGCAGGTGCTTTATCTGACATTTCGTTAACAAACTCCGGCTATGAAATTGAGGACGAGGTTTCGCCAATTGTACCTTACATACTAAAGCAATTTTTGCCTATTTTTTCGTCACCTCTCAACCTTTCAGCAGATTACAACAGAGACCTTTTGGCATGCATAGAATATGGTGTTTTTCCTTCGTTTTACTTAACTTGGGAAAGTTCTGAGAAGCTTATTGACACGAATTCTAAGGATATGGTATCAACAAGTTTTAAGGATTGGCTTCCAAAAATACTGGCTGCAAAAGAAATGTATGAAAAAGCGCTGCTTTTCATCAACTCGAGATTGGTTTCTCGTGAGCAAGTTATCCAAGACGTCTATCTGAATACATACGAAAACGGAACAAAGGTTTTGTTCAACTATAGTGACAAACCATTTAATTTCAATAGCAAAATTGTTAAACCTGTAAGTTTTGCAGTGGTACAAGCGAGGTGACTTTTATGAGAATAAAACTACGCACAAGAGAAGCATTAAAAGGCTTGCTGTTCGTTTCTCCGTGGATAATTGGTTTCCTTATTTTCACGATTATTCCTCTTATCAGAACGTTTTTCTATAGTCTAAACGAGGTTAAAGTTACAGCGAGCGGTGTGAGAATGTTCTTCGTTGGATTAAAGAATTTTAAAGACGCTCTGCTTACAGATGTTGACTATCCTCAGATGCTTGTCGACTATTTTCTACAAATGATTGTTTTTGTGCCAATCATAGTTTCGTTTGCAATGATTATGTCATTGTTGTTGAACATCGAAATAAAGGGTAGAAGCTTGTTTCGGACGATTTACTTCTTACCAGTGGTTATTGCCAGCGGACCTGTGTTTGACAAACTTTTAAGCAAAGGAGCTATGACATTTTCAGGATTGGCTAATCTCCAGTTTGTTAAAACACTGCAGACAAGTTTGCCACCTGTCTTTTCAAGGGTTCTTGGGATGTTTATCTCGGGATTTATAATGATACTTTGGTATTCCGGGGTGCAAATTCTCGTGTACCTCGCTGGTTTGCAAAAGATAGATAAAAGCATGTACGAAGCAGCCAAAATAGATGGTGCTTCAAGATGGCAGATTCTCTGGAAAATTACAATGCCAGTTTTGGCACCACTTACATTTGTCAATATCATCTACACGATCGTAACGCTTTCAACATTTGCAACGAGTCCAATAATTAAAAAGATACTCGTAGATATGTATAGACCTGAGAGAGGACTTGGCTATGCTTCAGCTCTCGCTTGGATATACTTTTTGACTATATTGGCCGTTATAGGGCTGTTCTCACTAATATCAGCAATTTACAGAAGGAAGGTAAGGGTATCATGAAACTCCAATTATTTAGGAATCTTCAACCAAAGGATGATAGAAAACGATTAAATCTTTACTTTATCGAGAAAAGAACTAAGAAAGCCTTCGAGATAGCCACTGTCTACTTTATGCTACTGCTTGTCGGTTTTGTCTTTGTGTATCCAATGATATATATGATTTCATACAGTTTCATGGATACGTCTGATCTGGTGAATCCACTTGTGAAGTGGATTCCAACGAAATTATACACCGGTAACTACAGAGACGCTGTAAAGGTCCTCGATTATGTGAAGACATTAACACAAACTATCATCATCTCAACAATACCTGCATTTTTGCAAACTATCTCTGCATCAGTTGTCGGATACGGGTTTTCACGTTTTAGGTTCCCCGGGAAAAATATACTTTTCGCCATTGCTGTTGCAACGTTCATTTTACCACCCCAGGTTACTATGATTCCACAGTTTTTGATGTTTAAAGACCTAAACCTCCTCGGGACACTATGGTCATTGATTATACCGGCTACCTTTACTCAGGGAATTAGGAGTGCAATTTTCATTGTCATATTTTATCAATTTTTCAACATGTTTCCGAAATCTTTGGAAGAAGCTGCAAAAATAGATGGTGCTTCGACAATTACAATATTTGCAAGAATCGTTGCACCATCTGCTATCCCGGCTTACCTCATTTCTTTCCTTTTCTCGTTGGTCTGGTACTGGAATGATACAGTTATCACGGCGCTTTACTTAGGTGAAAAATGGACAACTCTGCCATTACAACTTCAAAGGTTTGAAGATATGTTCAGAAGACTATACATGGCTGTTCCTGGAATGACCACGGGTCGAACCCTAAACGAAGCGATAGTTATGGCCGGAACGCTTTTAACAATCCTGCCTTTAATTTTGATCTACTTCATCGCGCAAGATTGGTTTGTAGAGAGTATAGATCGCACAGGTATAACCGGCGAATAATTATAGATGATTTAATTAGAGAGGGTGATATCATGGTTAGAAAAGCTTTTATTTTTTTCATTTTGCTGTTTGCTTTGACTTCGAGTATTGTTGCTAACCAACTACCTGAGAATCTTATGAAAGAATATAAAGGTTCCTTCTTGTATTTTTGGGAACAAGCAAACACCAACGAAAACAGCCCAGGGTACGGACTAATTCGAGACAGATATCCTGGTAGTCCAGGAATAGCAAGCATAGCCTCTACTGGCTTTGGGCTTACTGCGGTTGTAATCGGGGTGGAAGAAGGTTGGATAACAAAGGAAGAAGGACTTAAGAGGGTTTTAGGAACATTGGATACAATCTTAAAACTTGATAATTTTCACGGATTCTTTTACCATTTTCTGGATATGAACACAGGAAAGCGAGCTTGGAACAGCGAGGTTTCAACAATTGATACTGGGATTCTGTTATGTGGAGTTCTAACTGCTGGGAAGTATTTTGGTGGTCAGGTCTGGGAAAAAGCTAGACAAATATACGAAAGGGTAAATTGGAGCAAAATGGTTCATCCTACGAAGAATTTCTTTTATATGGCTTACACCCCCGAAAGAGGTTTTGAAGGTTTCTGGGATTTCTACGCAGAACAACTAATGTTGTACGTGCTGGGAGCAGGTACACCCGTGGAAAAATATCGAATAGAATCTGATGTGTATTACACATTTAAGAGAAATTATGGTAGTTACAAAGGAGAAAAGTTCATTCACTCTTGGTTCGGTTCACTTTTTACATATCAATATTCGCATGCTTGGATTGATTTTCGCAATTGGTACGATAAGCTTGGTACCAACTGGTTTCAAAACTCGATAGCAGCAAGTCTTGCAAATTACAATTTCTGCATGGATAATAAGCATAAATTCAAAAGTTTTGCCATAGGGTGGGGTATAACTGCATGCGATACGCCTAAAGGATACAATGGATTGCTGGGAGCACCTCCATCTGGAAATAATAACACAGCACACCAAGTAGATGGGACTTTAGCGCCGGCTGGAGCTTTGGGATCCATAGTTTTCACTCCTAAAGAAGCTTTGTGGGCTTTGGATAATTATTATACTTTACCGGAGCTAATAGGGAAATACGGCTTGAAAGATTCGTTCAACCTTGATTTAAATTGGTTTGCTTCTGATTACATTGGCATAGATAAAGGGATTACATTGCTTATGATTGCAAATTATAAAAACGAACTGGTTTGGAAAATCTTTATGAGCATTCCGTATGTTCAGAATGGTTTTAAAAACCTTGGTTTCGTCTATAAAAAGTAGTCTTGCATTATGTTGAAAGGAGTTGGTATCTCGTGCACGCAAGGGATATTCTTGAACTGGAGGAAAGATTGTCTTTCAACTTCTTTTGGACAGAAGTTTCTGAAACCGAAGAAGGTTATGGGTTGATTGTTGATAACACAGGTGATAAGAATGTTGCAAGTATAGCTTCTGTTGGTTTCGGACTAAGTGCGATACCAATTGGTATTGAGAATGGATGGATATCAAGAGAAGAAGGATATCAAAGAGCGGTGAAAACACTTGAAACATTCCTCAATAATGTGGAAAAAACGCATGGTTTCTTTGTCCACTTTGTAAGTATGAAAGATGGAAAGAGAGCTTGGCAGTCTGAAGTTTCGGTTATCGATACTGCGCTGTTTCTTATGGGAGCGCTTGTTGTCGGTGAATACTTTGGTGGAGAAGTAAACGATTTGTTCGAAGCTCTTTATTCGAGAGTGGAGTTTCCGTGGTATTTAGACAGACAAGTAAACCAATTTTATATGGGCTATAATTTTGAAAGAGGATTTTGGGGTCACTGGGACGGTTACGCTGAACAGATGATTATGTATATTCTAGGAGTAGCTTCACCAACGTATCCTATAGATCCTTCGGTGTATTATTCTTTTGAAAGAAAGAGAGGAAAATACAAAGACTACGAGTTGATTTACACACATACTGGTTCCCTCTTCACTTATCAGTATTCTCACGCTTGGATCGATTTTCGAAACATTGTTGACAAAGAGAACGTCAACTGGTTTGAAAATTCGACACTTGCAACCTTAGCAAATTGGGAATTTTGCAAGGATATGCACGCTTTTTATAAAACCTTACACGAAAAGTCTTGGGGACTCACCGCCTGCGATTCTCCAGATGGATACCGAGGTGATTTTGGAGCACCGCCATCGGCTAACAACAACACTACTCATAGAACAGATGGCACAGTACCACCTTGTGGTGCTATTGGGTCCGTGGTCTTTACACCAGACATAGTTGAAGAAACTGTGAGATATTATTTCGAACACGTGCCCCAGTTATGGGGTTACTATGGTTTTAAGGATGCTTTCAATTTAGACAGAGATTGGGTATCAAGAATTTACATTGGTATAGACAAAGGTATAGAACTGCTAATGATCGAAAATTACAAGACAGGTCTACTTTGGGACATCACAATGAGAAACAAATATATCAAAGATGGATTGCAAAAGTTAAGTTTTCATCAAACTAATAAGGAATAAAAAAAGAGCGCCCCATTATATATAGGGGCGACTTTTTTAATGTTTCCGCTTTTTCACTTTCCTGGGAGGGGAAGGGGGTACTGGGGTTTCAACGGATCGGCTGTTAATTATTCTTTTTACTCTTTTTCTTCAAGTATACTTCTCATCTTTCTGTATTCTTCTTCACTTATCTCACCTTTTACGAAACGTTCTTTGAGAATTTCAATAGCATTGTCCTTTTTTCTTAAAAGGTTAGACTTTGCAAAAAACAGTTTATAAATTACAAAAACTGCAATAAGAAAGAGTCCAAATGACATTATGGGTCTAAGCCACCAAAGGGTGTTGTATAGCCAACCTCCAAAACCTGCTCTACATCCAGGTACTAACCAAGGACCAAAACCATAAAATCTCATCATAAATCACCACCATCTTCTCAACATTTTCTAAATATTGTTGCTTTTTCATCCTTGACGGTTAAATTATATCTTTATATTCTTAGAAAATCCTTAGAATTGCATGGGATTTTTCTAAGGTTTTTTTAAGCATTTAAAGTTATTTTATTTGTGTAGGAGTATTTGTAAGATCCTTTAAACTGCGTTATAATGTGTTGTGATTGTTGTATATAACTTCGGTCTATTTGAAAAGGTTTTTATATGGTACAACACTTGCATAAGGAGGTGGCGGAGTTATGAAAAAGGTATTCTTCGTGTTTGTATTGAGTGTCATAGTATTGGTACTTTTTAGTTGCAGTCAACTAAATTTATTTGAACCAAGAAAGTCGGCGGTATCTGTTGTGCTTTCTTCCGGAGTTGACGGCGACGGCGACACCGTAAAGCCGCAAGAATATTCATCAGTGAACTTGCAAGGCATGTACAGAGAACAAGCTCCATGGGTAAAAGATATTCAACATTTATACGTTAAAATTTCGAAATTCTCTTACAAATATTCAACAGGACCTGGTGCTGGGAAGTGGGCTACACCAACAATTGTTGAAAAAGAAGTGGACCTTGTGAACTTAACTGACGAAGCAACTTGGCTGACATTTGATATTCCAAATGGTGCTGTTATAGTTGCCTTAGCTTTTGAGGTAACACAAGCAACAGTAACAATAAACGGTTCAAACTATCCCGTGACATTCCCATCAGAGAAAGCCAAGAAGATATTTGTTCAAAACCTCAACTGGCAAGTAAAAACCGATGAGTCACAGATAGTCCTTGCGATCGATTGGACAAGGAGTATCATTAAGATAGGTCCAGAAAGCTACATGCTTGTCCCAAGGGTCGCGTATCGTTGGCGTGGAGAATTGAAGAAGTTGTGGGCGATTTATGGGGACATACTGATTAACGATGCAACACCAACTGTTCCATTGCTTATCGGTTTGTTCGAAGGAACGGACACAACAGCTACACCAACAGTGCTAAAAATGAGAAGACCACGAGATGATGCTTACTTCTGGCTCGGAAAACATCCAGCTGGAACGTATACTGTAGTAGTTTGGGATAATGTTACATGGTATTGGGATGGAGATAGATACAGCATTACAGGAAGAAAGGCAACTGAAACAACATTTGAACATGGTAAAACAAAACCAAATACAGAGTTGCATTTGAGATACTCGACTAGTGAGTAAGGTGGCAGGAAAATCAAAAACACCAAACAACCCCCGACTCTAACGAGCCGGGGGTTATTTCTTTCTTTAATCTTTTTGTGTTAGAGCATGTTTTAATTTCCGATAATAATTCGTCGTTAGGATAATCAATGCAATTATAGAACCGATGAACGTTAGCCAAATAGCATAGAACTTCCAAGTAGTTAGATTAGGTCTTGCCAAAATTATGGTCAACGTTAAAAGCAGACCAAAAGATAATCCCAACACAATACCCTCTATTAGGAATGTTGCTTTCAAAGAAAAAGGATTGTTTTTGGTCTTACCTGGGTCAACAATACTGTAGTACGAACCTATCAATGCACTTAACGCGAAAATTGCAAGTGATAAAGGAAAGAGAAACAGGCTATTTTTTTCAAACTTTCCGAAAGCATAAGAGATGAAAGCCACTATAATCAACAAGCCTTCGTTTAAGATAATTGGTATTGCCAGTTTTGGAGTTATTATCGTTCGTATGGTTACTGGGAAGGTACGTAATATCTCTCTGTACTCAAAATCGTTCTTAGTCAATAACCCTGCTTCAATAGCACAATAAAGAGAAGCAATGGCTAAAAATGGAATAGCGGCGTTCATTGAAGAACCACCAACAAAAAGCATGAATAGAGAAAATATAGCAGGATAGAATATGAGAAATACAAATTGCTCGCTACGTGATAGAAGTTTCAAGTCTTTCCACAAAAACCCTCCAAACTTTGAAGCGTATGTTTTTTGACTGACGACAACTTCATTCGATTTGTTGTTTCCTTTCTTGGTTTGCGTGTTTTCGTAAACAACGCGTCCTGCGAAATACCAAAATAAATACAAAAAGGCACCTGTTAAGATGATTACAGAAATCAAAAACAAAAGGTCATCAGAATAAGACCAGTTGAACGGGTTATATTTTGACGTAGTAAAAGCCACAAATTTTACAAACCGCGCATTTTGCCCAAGTAGTTCTACATTCACATCTTGAATGTAAACGAAGAACAAATAAACAACAACAAGCAGAAGCACAATTACAGCATTCAACATTCTAACAAACCGTTTTGAACTGATTCCTCCACTCAGTACTGATAAAAGCGCTGAGAGTGACGTCAAGAAAGCGATGTGGAGTAATGTTCGAAGGATGAAACCAACGATGTTAGTTCTAAACACCAGTAAAAATCCAAGAACTGAAGATACAAAAAAGCCTAATGTAAAGAGCTGATTAGCAAGGGTTACGACTAAATTATATACGGCGAGCACACTCCGTCTTATTGGCATCGTGAGAAGTAGTTCCATTTCGTCACTTCTTGAGAAGGCATGCATACCAGTTCCAACAAACCCCACAACATAAAAGAGGGAAAAAATGGACATCGAGGCGATAAAAAACGACTCAGCAACATCCGGATAATTTGCCAACAGCTTGTAGATATTGTAGTTGGAAATCGTCAAAAATACAGCCATGGGAAGAATTGAACTAAGCATAAGTAAGAGGTATCGCAAGGCGTAATTTGGTTCTTTTGAACTTGTAATCCTCTTTCTTTTAGTTTTTACCGTGTTTTGCGGATTTAAAGAAAGCCCAAGATACTTGAATAGAATCCTAAGTTCTCCCATAGTCTTATCCCTCGTTCTTTAAAATTATATGCTTGCAATATGTAATTACAGGTTTTCTACAATGTCTCTAATGTCTTCGGTTGCTGTAAGCGAAAGGAAGATATCTTCAAGTGATTTTCCATGTTTCTCTTTCAATTCGGCGACGTAGCTTTCAGCAATAATCTGCCCTTTATTGATAATGGCAACTCGATCGCACATCTTTTCTGCTATCTCGAGTATGTGAGTCGTCATGAATATCGTTGTTCCTTCGTCTGCATATTTTCGAAGTAATTCTTTCAATATCTTTGCGCTTCTTGCATCAAGTCCAACGGTTGGTTCATCTAAGAAAAGAACTTCGGGTTTTCTCATGAGTACGGAAATGAGCATTAATTTTTGTTTCATTCCGTGAGACATTTCACCAACAAATTTGGAGAGGTAATCTACACCAAAGGCATTACATAATTCTTCTATACGGTTTTTCAATTCTTGCTTGTTCAATCTGTAAATTGCGATAACGAAGTCTAAAAATTCGTAACCTTTTAGATGTTCATATATCTTAGGTTCATCTGGAACCACGCCTATTTTTCTTTTTATCTCGGTTTCGTGGTCCTTCATATCAAGCCCAAGTATTTCTACCTTTCCGCTTGTTGGTTTCAAAACCCCCGTTAGCATTCTTATGGTAGTTGTCTTTCCTGCACCGTTTGGTCCAAGAAATCCAAATATTTCACCACGTTTAACACTTAAGTTTACATTATCCACGGCTGTAAAATCGCCGAATTTTTTTGTGAGTCCTAAGGCTTTGATAGTAATATTCTCCATGTCTGAGCATCTCCTCTCGTTTATTTACGCAAGGGTTTCGATTAACCTTCAAGTTCACAGAAGAGTTAGAACATATCATATTTTTATTTTATCACAGAAGATTTTGAACTGTCTAATACTCTTTTCAAATTAGCCATCTCCAATGCAGCCAAGGCAGCTTCAAATCCTTTGTTACCGCTCTTGATTCCTGCTCTATTCAATGCTTGTTCCACAGTTTCTGTTGTTAGAACACCGAAAGTTATAGGGATTTTTGATATTGAATTGAAATGTGCAACAGCTTTTCCTATCTCGTTAGCAACTATGTTGAAGTGGTATGTTTCACCTTGTATGACAGCTCCTAGTACGATGATAGCATCGAATTTGTCAGAGTGGAAGTTAATCAGATGGTTAAGTACAAATACAACTTCCATACTTCCTGGAACACGTACTATCGTGATGTCCTCTTCTCTGACGTTGTGCCTTATCAAACAGTCTATCGCTCCTTCAAGGAGTCTTTCTGTTACTGCGCTGTTGAACCTTGGAACAATGATGGCAAACTTCAAACCACTCCCGTCGTACGTACCTTCTTGGATTTTAAGTCTTAGTTGTGTGGTTTTACCTTCCATAGGCTTTCGTTACCTCCTTTTCAATTTTCGATGTTTTCCATATTCAAAGCACATGTAAGTTCTTAAACCAAGCCTTCGATGTCTTTCAATAAGTGATTGAATCTTACCATCTTTGTTTTCAGGTAAAATTTGTTATGCTCCGTTACTCTACCAAACAGTCTCTCTGTTCTTTCTACGTGTATGCCGAAGTCCTCAAGTTGTTTAACTTTCTCTGGATTGTTTGTGAGTAATACTAACCTCTTTACACCAAGGGATTTTAATATCTGGTAGGCAGCAGTATAGTCGCGTTCGTCCGGTTTGAAACCAAGCGCAATGTTGGCCTCGTAGGTGTCCAATCCTTTGTCTTGCAAGTGGTAGGCGTTAATTTTATTGGTCAAACCTATGCCTCTTCCTTCTTGTCTTAGATAAATCAATATTCCTCCATTTTCGGCTATCCTTTTTAATGCGCTTGAAAGCTGACTACCGCAATCGCATCTTAGCGAAGAAAGCGTGTCACCTGTGAAACTCTCGGAGTGAATGCGAACAAGAGGAATTGATTGGTCAGGCCATTTCTTTACAATTGCTACATGTTCCTTTCCATCTAGTCTGTTATCAAAAGCATAGATTTCAAATTCGCCGTATTCTGTTGGTAACCTTGCTGTGGATTTTACCTTTATGAGTTGTTCATGCTTTATGTATAATTTCCAAACCTGGTCTATAGTAAGAACCTTTAATTTGAATTGTTCAGCCAAATGTTTCACGTACTCTAAATTGTGAGAGTCTCCATTTTCATCGAGAATTTCTACAATGCAGCTGAAAGGTTTAAATCCTAACAATCTAACAAGCTCGACCGAAGACTCGCTGTGTCCACGCCGAGTGGTGAACCCTTTTGCACCTATTAACGTTACATGACCAGGGTATTTAAAGTCTTGAAGTGTTGTACTTTCGTCGGAGATTTTGTTACAAGTTGTAGCTCTTTCAACTGTGCTTATACCTGTCCCAGAACCCCAGTCAATTGGGACGAAATAATTAGCTCCGTAATTGGAAGGTAGTCTGAAAAATCCCCTTTTAAGAAGATTTTCTTCTGGACCGACAACACAGAAAAGACCTTTTCCATAACGTACAAAGAATTCGGTTATTTTTCTATTCATCAACTCTGCCGGGTAGACGAAATCCGCTTCAATTTCGCGTTCTTCGTCAATAACAATCACAGGTTTACCATTTAAAAAGTCATCTCTGATAGATTGTATAAGTTCTTCATCCATATATCTAACACCCCTTTCATGTATCGTGCAAAAATATCGATTTCATAATTTACAGGTGAACCTGGGACTAAGAACTTTAAGTTGGTTTTCTCGAGAGTGTGTGGAATTACTTGGACTGTGAATGTTTCATCTGATACAGATGCTATTGTTAAGCTTACACCGTTGAGGGCTATGGAACCTTTTTGTGTAACTGCCCAGTATTCTCTTGGTTTTTTAAAAGTCATAAGCACAGAATTTTTCACATTTTGTTTTGAAAGGAAGATAATTGTTCCATCTACGTGCCCTGTGACGTAATGACCAGATAGCGAGTCTCCAACTCTTAACGCTCGTTCTAAGTTAAAATACTTTTCAAAACGCAGGTTTGTCTTATTCAAAGTTTCTACTCCGACATCAAAGTGTAGGTTTTCGTCAACCTTAACTACGGTTAAACATGCGCCGTTGACAGATATACTTTCACCAATGAAAACACACTGAGAACTATCCTTGGGATATCGCCAAGGGTTTTCAACAATCAACCTTTTACCATCGAAGTATCCTTTACATACATGCTGGATAATTCCTGTGAACATTTCCTCATCACCACCATTAGTTCTTTTCTGTTCTTGGCAATTCTTATCTTTTGAATTTCAAAAGGTATTTCACTTTCCTCGAGGGGGGATGCTTAAATGTTCAAAAATTGATTTTCCTTTACCAAATATCTTGGTTGCGTAGAAACCGTATATTTCATCAGCGTAGGGCAAAAATTGTGAAAATACAGAAGCACCACCCTCAATTAACACGGAATCAATACCTTCTCTTGCCAACTCTTTTAGAATGTTCTCTACAGATAGACTTTCTGGAGACTTTACTTTTACGTACTCTGGAAGCTCGACGTTTTGATAATGGTTTGAAGAAAAGATAATAACTCTCCTTTGGTAATCAGGATTAAAAAGCTCAAACTTATCGGTGTCGGAAATAATTCTTTTTAATACTCTCCCATTTTCATCTAGAACAACAACGTCCGGGTTTCTGAATTTCCTTTTGAGAAGCCTAACGTTGAGCATAGGATTATCCTTTAGAACAGTTTCAGCGCCAATTAAGACAGCTTTGTGAATACTTCTCAGTTTGTGCACTTCACTTCGTAGTTCTTGAGTAATCCACTTTGAATTTGCAATCTTATCAGCAATCTTTCCATCAAGGGTGGAAGCGTATTTAAGTGTGACGTAGGGAAGACCGGTGGTAACGTATTTGAAGAAGAACTTTGCAACTTCTTTCGCTTCATTTTCCAAAACCCCAACCTTAACTTCGGTTCCATTTTTCATTAGCTTTTTAATCCCATCTCCACTCACCGGATTAGGGTCCTTTGCTGCGATAACTACCCTTTTTATTCCACTTTCAATAATTGCATCGGTGCATGGCGGTGTTTTCCCGTAGTGGTCACAAGGTTCCAACGTTACATACATTGTTGCACCAGATACATCGAACCCGTTCTTCTTGGCATCTAACAAAGCTTCTCTTTCGGTATGCAGAGCTCCAAAACGTGTGTGATACCCTTTCCCTATTATGTTTCCGCCTTTTACGATTACCGCTCCAACAGGAGGATTAGGGTTGACAAAACCAAGCCCTTTTTTAGCTAATCTTAAAGCTATTTTCATATAAAACTCATCATTAGGCACTCCAAGCTTATTCATGGGACTCCCTCCTGGTTTTAGTAAAATCTATAAAATAAAAAGCCCCGGGAAAATCTCTCGGGGCTTGAATTTTCATTCACTAAAGGGTTAGATAAGTGTCGAAAGATGTTAACTTATCTATCGTACTCTCTCCCATCCGGACTTTCACCGTCGGCTCCGGAATTCCACCGGATCAACCCTCTATATTTATAGAGGGCTCGCGGGCTTTCACCGCCGGTCGGGAATTTCACCCTGCCCCGAGAGTACGTAAAAGATTTAACTAACTTTCTAGCCTCTATTTTACTTCGACAACAGTAACGATTAGTCAACTCTTATATTTGTTAGCTTGAAAATAAATCACTTTGCAACCCCGTTTTTCCACTTCATCAAAACAAACATAAACGGGGCACCTATGAACGATGTAATAATTCCAACTGGAATTTCAATAGGGTTTAACAACGTACGTGCAAGTGTGTCACAGACTGACATTAGCATACCACCTATTAAAATTGTTGCTAAAAGATTTCTACTATGTTTGGGACCAGCAATTGTCCGTGCCATGTGTGGAACTACCAGTCCAACAAAGCCTATGATACCTGTTTTGGAAACAAATGTAGCAGTAACAAATGAACCAAGCAAATAAAAAGTCCATTTTAAGGCTTCCACATTGATACCTAAACTCTTCGCTTCTTTTTCACCTAAGGTCATAACGTCCAGTTGTTTGCTTAATGTAAAGGCTAAGGTTACGAAAACCGTTAAGGAAATCACAGGAACAGTTAAATCTCTGAAAGTTATTCCCGAGAATGAACCGTAGAGCCAAACGTGTCCAGTTACAAGAGATTTATTTGCAATGTTTAAAAGTAACATACTACCAGCGGAAAATAGTGTGCTAACCAATACACCACTTAAAACAAGATGAACTGTTGGTACCACATTTCCTTTCTTTGCAAGTATTATGGAAAGACTAGAAGCGATTAACGCAAATATGAAACTCATCGTGGGGACACTCACATGGGCAATCGAGTTCACAATAAAGTATATTGCTAAAAGTGCACCAAAACTAGCTCCGGCGGATGTTCCTATAAGATAAGGGTCAACAAGAGGATTTTTCATTATCGCCTGGAATATATTTCCTACCAACGACAGTGCTATTCCCGTTAGTGTTGCCATTAAAACCCTTGGAAACCTCAAGTTCCATATCATATATTTTTCGGCGCTTTCTTGTTGAAGAAGTTGGAATATTTTCAAAGGACTGACATACACTGTTCCAAAGGACAAGTTAAAAACAAAAACTATGACGAAAATAAAGGGGAGGGAATACCTCCCCAAAGTTTTGAACCATTTTTGGTTTCTAGCCAATTATTACTTACCTCCGTAGAAGAAGTTATAGAAAATATCCAAATACTTGAAAATATGTGGTGCTGCTTGGCTAACCTCATCACCATCGACTATCAAAACTTTACCTTGTTTTACTGCTTTTAAATTCTTCATTATTGAATGGTTTTTTACAGCCTGCTCAACTTCTTTTGGATCACCATATGCTCCGATTATTATTACATCAGGATCATTTTTAACAAGCCATTCCCAACTTACGGGTAACCATCCGTTATTTCCTGTGTATGGAGCTGCTATATTTCTACCACCGGCGATGACGATAAGTTCGTTCATATACGAACCAGTTCCTGCCGTCCATAGTTGTTTCGCATTTTCGTCTGGTGTTGTTATTGTGAAAAACACCGTCGGTCTGCTCTCCAATGGAATTTTCGAAGTTTTTTGTCCAATTTCTGTCATTTTATTTGTGAGCTCGGAGACAAGCTTGTCGGCTTTGTTTTTGACATTGAAAACGGCACCTAGTTGACCAACAGCTTTAATTATATCTGTCAAAGTGTTTGCGTTTAAAACATAAGCTGTGAGATTTGCTTTTTCTAGTTTTTCCACTTCTGGGAATTGGAAACCGCCAAACATGATAACTAGGTCAGGCTTTAGAGAATGAATTTTCTCGATGTTTAAAGGCACCATGTTTCCTATGTTCTCTGCCTTTTTGTAATTATCCCAAGCAGTAACACCGACGATTCGATTTTCAAGTCCAAGAGCTTGCAAATACCTTGTCGCACTTGGTGCAGCAGAGACAACCCTTCTTGGTGGCATTGGAATATTCACAATTCTTCCAGCATCATCAACAACCGCAATAGCAAGTGAAAAAACTGTCACAATGAGCATGAATATGACGAAAAGCTTTCTTAAAGAACCAAAAGAAAACGACTTAACCATACACAAACCCTCCCTCTTTGCAAAAGTTTGTTGCCATCCCCAGGCTACGTGGTGGATGGCCACCTTCCTTCGTATGTCAGGTCTCCCGACTCGCGGATCATCCTACTCCCTGCGCCTTCCCAGCTTTAAAGCCAGTGGCACTGTGCAGGTTTCGTCCCCGCTCACGGTGGCGGCCCCGTGCCGGATTCTCACCGGACTTCCCTTGGACATACGAAGGGAGGTTTATTTTAACTTGTTTTCTAATTTATATTATACTACCGCCATTAATTAATGACAACAAGTTTTATTTGCATCTGTACTCATTAAGTCTGTTTTATCAGGTTTTAGCGCAGCTTTTCGTAAGTGGATTACATGTATAATTGAATATGCGCCTGTAATCAAGAGCATAACGTCCCCAGGACTCAGTTTATAGATTTCTTCACCAATAAGTACATTAACTATAGAAAATGCAAACGTGAAGAATACATATCCTGCAGCAATTAAGAAAAGTATGCTCCCAACATACAGATGCGCGATTTTAAAAGTGTACTCATTACTTCCAAATTCTTGGAAACCTGATATTAGAACGGACATAAACGACAGTATCACCAAAGAAAACAAATATTGCCCTTCTATAACGTATAAAATGAAGGTTACCAGGGAAAGAATTAACATTATTGCAAGCATTCTGTTAATACTTCTCATAGTATCCACCTTCCCGTTGTGTATACTACCAACGAAAGTAAGTAGGAAATAGCAAGACTGTAAAAAACTGCAAATAATGTATATTTCGAACTATTTGTTTCACTTCTTATTGCTGCAAGTGTAGCGAAGCATGGCATATAACCAAGTATAAAGGTCATTAGTGTTGCACCTATGAGAGGGTCAAAATGAATATTGGAAACGTTGCCGTAAAATTGTGAAAGTGAGGATACTATGATTTCCTTTGCGACTCCTCCAAATATAAGCGCTGACACTATTTGCCATGAAAATCCTAAAGGTGCAAACAATGGTTGAAGAAATTTTCCGAGCATGGAAACGAAGCTATTATCTACGTCTCCTCTACCTGGAAAATAAGTTAACACCCAAATTACAATGCTTGTAGCAAAAATAATCGTTCCGGCTTTTTCGAGAAAGTGCTTTCCTCTGTTCCACACGTAAGTCAGAATATTTGAGAGTTTAGGAAATCGGTACCTTGGTAATTCCATAACAAGAGGAACCGATTCACCCTTTAGAATTACTTTGTTTACTATCCTTGATGACAAAGCTGTGAGAAGAAGGCTCAAGGCATATATTGCAAAAAAAGCTTCTGCTTTATGGTTTGAGAATGCCACGTTAACAATCAGAAGATACACGGGAATCCTTGCACTACAACTAATGAAAGGCGAAACCAAGATAGTCGTAACTCTTTCGCGCTCGTCCGATAAACCCCGGGCTGCCATGACGCTGCTTACATTACACCCGAAACCTAATAGCAATGTCATGAAAGACCTCCCGGTTAATCTCAATGAATACATTAACTTGTCGACTAAAAAGGCTATGCGTGGGAGATAACCGCTCTCTTCCATGATTCCAAGTGCAAAAAAGAGTGCAAAGATACTTGGAACAAATGCCAAAACACTACCTACACCATTTATGATTCCCTGCGATATTAACGAACTCAGTATAGTTTCGCTTCCAACAGAATCTGCGATTTTTTCAAAAAGATACTCAAGTAACCCTACCAAAGGTTCTGATACCTTGAAAGTAAAGTTGAAGGCCATATAAATTAGAGACAAAAATACAGGAATACCTATATACTTATGTGTTAAAACATGGTCGAGGGCTTCTGTAACAGTAAGTGCCTCGCCTGTTCTTTGAATCGAAAGCTGGACAACGTTTGTTATATATTCGTACTTCGTCAAAGGTATTGATGTTTTAATTTCCTGAGAAATCGTCTCTAATATATCCTTTGGACAATCTTTTTTCAAAAACGCTCTTGCATACTTGTCTCCTTCAATAATTTTAACTGCAGTAAATCTCTTATTAAAAGTTTCTTCTACACACTGCTCTATTTCTTTAATTATTTCTTCAGTTTCCTTTCCATAATCTATTACAATAGGTCTTGTTGCTCTTTTGAAGGATTCCACAATCTTTTCTTTAAGCTCTTCGATCCCTTCTCCAGTGTGAGCTGATGTAAGCACAACTGGAACTCTAAGAAATTTCTCTAGGGAAGACTTGTCAATTTTTGTTCCCGATTTTTTTGCTTCATCGATAGCGTTAAACACGGCGATTACATTTAATCCTAACTCGCAAGCTTCTAAGAGTAAAAACATCCCCTGTTCAGGACTCATACTATCTATGACAACGACAGTAACATTTGGTGGAGAAAAAAGTAGATAATCTCTTGTCAATTTCTCGTCTACAGATGTCGCTGTTAGACTGTAAACACCTGGTAAATCAACAAAATGTAGAGTGTAGTCTTTGTAAGTTGTAGCTCCTTCAATCCTTGTAACTGTAACTCCAGGCCAATTAGCAACGTACTGCCTGGCACCTACTAATTTATTGAAAAGGCTGGTCTTTCCAACATTTGGGTTACCCAATAAGCCTACAGTTATCACCACAGTTTTCAACTCCCTTGCTCGGATTGAGTTTCAGCGCTTATTACCAGTATCTTTGAAAGCTTCCCAAATCCGATATGAAAGGTTCCCAGCGATGTAACAACTCTTCTGTCACCAAGCAGTCTGATAGTTGAACCTTCCGTTATCCCTACTTCCGATAACCAACGATGTATAAAATACCCTCCCAGAATTTGTTTTACTTTATATAATCCCGGAGTAGCACTTGAAAGAGGTATAACTGAATCTCTAAGTATTTCTACTTCGACAAGACTTGCTTCTGACTGTCTCAAGCTTATAAGTTTATTGAAAACTTTGTACATCCTCGGGTCACCCATCGGCGCACTCTTTACTACTGTTATCGTTACCCCGGGCATAATGCCAATGGCTCTGAGCTTTGGCGAAATTTCGGATTCCTCTACATCCTTGACCATTACTTTAGCACCAACGGGTGCCTCTGACAGTTTCACATATTTCACCTCGCATTTCAGGATTCAGAATTGGGAAGAATGGTTTTAGAGTTTTGTTGAGAGTGATTCTCAATAAGATTGTAAATGGGAAAGAAAAGATTGTCAACACAATTTTTTTGAAACATAGTGCAGCTCTTTTTTGTATTAACTTTGCGTTGGACGATATTGCCGGAAATATGTGATTATAATTGACTGTTAAGAGTAAAAGTGATAAAATACAATTATAGTTGTTATTTCGTGTTTTTACTCACTATTTTTGGATTGCGAAGAGTGGGGGGAAAGTTATGGCGTCAAACAAAGACATAACTCGTGAGGAGCTTTTTAGGTTTGTGGAAGAAAACCAGGTCAGGTTTGTAAGATTGCAGTTTACAGATATCAACGGGATGATGAAAAATGTTGAAATCCCTGTTGATGAACTTGAGACAGCTTTAGAATCGGGTATCATGTTTGATGGTTCTTCCGTTGAGGGTTTTGCAAGGCTTCATGAATCTGATATGTACCTTAAACCAGATTTGAGAACAGTTGCCATGCTTCCTTGGACATTTGATGGTCACAGAAGTGCGAGAATTATATGTGATGTTTACAACGATTCCGAACATCCATTCGAAGGTGACCCAAGATATAGGTTAAAGCTTGTTGAAGAAAAAGCTCGAAAGATGGGGTTCATTCCCTACGCAGGTCCTGAGGTTGAATTTTTCATTCTTCCAAGACAAAATAACAGACCTGTTTTCGAATTCTTGGACAGTGGTAGTTATTTTGACCTTCTACCTGTTGATATCGCAGAGCACATCAGAACAGAAGTGTCTGTCCACTTGGAGGAAATGGGTTTGGATGTTGAGACTACTCATCACGAGGTTGCCCCTTCACAACATGAAGTAGATTTTAGATACGCAGAACCTGTTATTGCAGCTGATAACGTTCAAACGGTCAAGCTTGTCATTAAAACGCTTGCTATAAAGAACAATCTCTATGCAACGTTTATGCCAAAACCGTTCTTTGGTGTAAACGGTAGTGGAATGCATGTTCATATGAGCTTATTCACACTTGACGGGAAAAACACCTTTTATGATGAAAGTGCTCCTGATGGTATTTCTCAAGTTATGAAATACTTCATAGGTGGTTTGATTGCACATGCGCGAGAAATAACGGCAATAACAAACCCAACGGTCAACAGTTACAAAAGGCTTGTGCCTGGCTACGAGGCTCCTGTGAACATTGCTTGGAGTAAAGGAAACAGAACAGCGTTGATAAGGATACCAAAAGCCAGAGGAAAAGCAACAAGAATCGAGTACAGGTCTCCGGACCCATCATGTAACCCATACTTAGCATTTGCTGTAATTCTTGCGGCTGGTTTGGACGGAATTGAGAAAAAAATAGAACCGCCCGCGGCAGTTGAGGAAAACATTTATCAGATGTCCGAAAGTGAAAAGCAAAAACGTGGTATTTACAGACTACCCGCGAATTTAAAAGAAGCACTAAACGAGGCGGAAAATAGCAAGCTTGTTAGAGAAGTCCTTGGCGAACATATTTGGGAAAAGTTCTTAAAATTGAAAGAGCGAGAATGGTGGGAATATTCAACTACCGTTACTGAATGGGAAAGAAAGAAATACGAGAATATATGAAAAATTCTGACTTAAAGATGTTTTTACCAACGACAGAGGAAGAAATAAAACTGCGAAATTTAAAAAGTTTAGATGTTATCCTAGTGACGGGTGATGCCTATGTGGATCACCCGTCTTTTGGTGTTGCTTTACTTGGTAGGCTTTTGGAAGCGAGAGGTTATAAGGTAGGAATAATAGCGCAACCGGAAGGTCCAGAGGATATAAAAAGGCTTGGAAAACCTAATTTATTCTTTGGTGTTACATCAGGGAATGTAGACTCAATGGTTGCAAATTACACAGCATCCCGCAAGAAAAGAAAAAGTGATGATTACACTCCAGGTGGTATTAATAACAAACGCCCAGATAGAGCAGTCATACAGTACGTAAACTGGATTAAACAAACGTTCAAGGATGTCAAGATTGTGATTGGTGGTATCGAGGCAAGTCTAAGAAGATTTGCACATTATGATTGGTGGAGTGATAAGGTAAGAAAGTCGATACTTCTGGATTCAAAGGCAGATATTTTAGTCTACGGAATGGGTGAACGCGCTATCTTAAAAATAGCTGAAAAGATAGCTTCTGGAAAGAGTCTCGATGGTATTTTGGGAACCGTTATATGGAAGAGCTCAATGGAAGGTTTAAACTTGGAAGAACAGTTCAATATCATTCATCTCCCATCGTATGAAGAGGTTGCAAATGACAAGCGAAAGTATGCAGAAGCTTATAGGATAATGGTCGAAAATACCGAACCTTTGAAAAAGGTAATTCTGGTTCAAAAGCACGACAGTCGATACGTTATCCAGTATCCCCCAACTTTGCCCTTAACACAAGATGAGTTAGATGAGCTTTATTTGCTACCATACACCAGGAGAGTTCATCCTTACTATCTTGCTAAAGGACCGGTAAAAGCTATAGAAACTGTAAGGTTTTCCATCACCGCGGTGAGAGGTTGCTTTGGGAATTGTTCGTTCTGTGCGATTACGAATCACCAAACAACGCATGTTGTTTCACGCTCAGTTGATTCAATAATTGAAGAGGTCAGGATTCTAACCAAAATGCCCGAGTTTCGCGGGACTATTGTTGATGTTGGTGGTCCGACTGCAAATATGTTTGGTTTGGTTTGCCCGGTTAGGAATACCAAAGGGCAATGTCTTAGAAATTGTTTAACACCAAACGTTTGTAAGTTATCCTTGACAGGCGAAACTAAAAATGATGCAACTGCCGAATTCATTGAACTTTTGAAAAAAGTCAAGAGTGTCCCAGGGGTAAAACATGTATTCGTAGGCTCTGGTATAAGACATGATTTGATTCTTGCTTCAAAAAACGCAGATTACACAATATCTTCTCTGGTTGATTTTACATCCGGACAACTTAAATTAGCACCAGAACATGCTCATCCATATGTTCTAAAAATTATGCGAAAACCTTCTGCCGAACAATTCCTAGAGTTCAAAAAAAGGTTCGAAGCAGCAGCAAAAAGGAAAGGTCAGAAAAAATACGTTATTGGTTATTTTATAGTCGCCCACCCTGGGGAGGGTGAAAAGGAAAACATTTACCTAAGGGAATTCATAAAAAAGCACCTTGGATATGTTCCTCAGCAAGTGCAGATATTCACGCCTACTCCTGGCACACTAAGTACAACGATATATTACACAGGCTTTGACCCATTCACCGGTGAAGAAATTTACGTTGAAAGAAGAGACAAGGTTAGAAATGCACTAAAGGAAAACATTATTAATCTTCGATGAATACTTTTTCCACATACGGACTTGTGAACGCCCTCAATGCGCAACCATAGCTCATTCTGAAACGAACTATGTCTCCTAATTTAAATGTTTCAGTGCTTTCTGTTGTATCTACTATCAAGTGGTCACTTGATGCGTGAAGAACGTGTAAACCTTTTTCAAGAGGTATTAATCCGTCAGGTTTCACATCCTGCTCGCCTACAGCAAGTATAATTCTTTTTCTATATCCTTTGTCTTCAAAGTGTGGTGTCCTTCCAAATGCATCTTTCCCGAGCTCTCCAACGGGAACGGACGGTTTGTAATCTACTTCTATAACTTCTGCCTCCAGAATTACTGTGTCTTGTCTTAGATATGGAATATCCCTATCTCCCGTAGCATCGGTTCCAAGTATTATGCCTTCGCCTACCCTGAATTGATTAATCCCTTCTGGTAACGCACCATTTTCCAAAAGAGCGAGCGTAACTGTACTTCCACCGCTAATTACCAACTCGTATCCAAGTTTAGATTCTAGTTCTTTCCCAATTTCTACAAGCATGGTCATATTTTCTTTTGTTGGTAAGACTCCACCGTAACATCCAACGTTTGTTCCTATTCCTCTTAAAATGGCGTGTTTTAGTTTCACTGCAACTGAAAGAATCTCATCAACTGCGTGTTCAAACCAGACACCTTCTCTTAAATCTCCAACATCTATCATGTAGATAATGCTAACGTTTTTATCCAACTCGCCTGCTTGTTTATCAATCTCAAAAGCAGCTTCAGGCATAGAAACCAAGAATTCATCAACCAAACGCACAGCTTGAGGGATTTCTGAGAGCATAGGAATCCTTAGCAACTGGAAGGGACCTTGGATACCATTTTGATAAAGATTTATAATATTCTTCAGTCGAGATTCTCCAATTTTATCGACGCCTGCAGATTTCATTACTTTTGCAATCGTTGGATTTCCAAGCGAAAGTTTCGTCACCCCAACAAGTTCTATGCCCCTTGAATGGCAAAGTTGTGCAACTTTTGAAGCATTTTCTGTTATGGCGGAAAGATTTACTATCAAACGCGGGTACCTTGCTGCTGGTTTTATCATACTGTTCCCCCTTTCAATCTTCATAGTTTTTTGGCTTTGGTTTTGAAGAACTTGTGGTATAATAAAATGAAAAACGAGAACTACAACTCAATTTTAAAACAAGAATGAGATAATGCAAAGAGCTCTTTAGGAGGGATTTTCGTGGATAAGCGGGTTAAAGAAGCATATGAGTATATAGCTTCAAAAATTTCTTCAAAACCCAAGGTAGCACTCATACTTGGCTCCGGATTGGGCTTTTTGGCTAATGAGGTAAAGAACGCTACACATATAAGTTATAAAGACATACCTAGTTTTCCTTATTCTACAGCACCTGGGCATGAGGGAAAACTAATTTTTGGTGAACTCTTCGGTAAAGAGGTTGTTGTTTTGAATGGCAGATTTCATATATACGAAGGTTGGAATCCAAGTGATATAAAGGTTGTTATACACACATTAAAACTGCTCGGAATAGAGCGAATGCTCATCACAAACGCTGCAGGTGCAATTAATACAAGTTACAAGCCAGGTGACATAGTTTTAGTTAAGGATGTTATAAACCTTATGTTCCGAAATCCTCTGAGAGGTCCAAATGATGAAGATATAGGTCCAAGGTTTCCAGACATGCTTGGAGTTTTTGACAGAACATGGATGGAAAAAGTAAAGAGCGTCTTTCCAGACATGAACGAGGGAGTCTATCTAGCTGTAACCGGTCCTACTTATGAGACACCGGCGGAAATAAGAGCTTTTAGAAAACTCGGTGCTGACTTAGTAGGAATGTCCACAGTTCCAGAAGTAATCGCTTGTGCACACGCCGGTATAAAGGTTTTAGTATTCTCTTGTGCCACAAATATGGCAGCCGGTATACTTGACCAGCCTTTGTCGCATGAGGAAGTTGTTGAGGTTGCTAACAAGGTGAAAGAAAGATTCACAGAAGTAATCAAGAAAGCATTGGAGGTGCTCGAATGAATCGCGATTTCCTTTCGATAGTAGGCGAACTTAATCTTGCTAAAAAAATTTTAGTTGTTGGGCATATAATGCCTGATGGCGATGATATAAGCTCAGTTCTGAGTGCTACGTTAGGGCTTCAAAAACTAGGCAAGGAAGTTGTGGCATGTATCGACTGGAGAATTCCTTGGTATTTTTACGAGTTTGATGAGACGAATCTTATTAAAGGTTACGACGAAGTGGTTAACAGCGGTTTTGAACCAGATTTTATGCTAATCGTTGATGCATCAAGTCCTGATAGAATTGGACGTTTTCAAGAGTTTCTTGGGAAAGTAACAACGGCTGTAGTGGACCATCATGGTACAAATACACTTTTTGGAACGCTGAATTGGGTTGATACAAAGTTTGGTTCTACGGCTCAGATGATTCTCAGAATTAACACGGAACTTGGTGTATCATACGATGAAAGACTTGCTACAATCAATCTTATGGGAATAGCTACGGACACAGGCTTTTTCAGGTACTCCAACGCAGACGAAATTGTCTTTTCGGATGCGACAAAACTTGTTTCTATGGGCGGAAAAGCATATTTAGTTTCGAGGATTTTTGAAAATAAGAGAATCGAACAGTTTAAATTACTGTCAACGATGGTGGAGCATATTTGCACAGAAAACGATGGAAAGATAGTCTATTCTTACCTTTCGAAAAAAGATTACGAATCAAACAACTGCACGGAAGATGACAGTGGTGGCTTTGTTGGGGAATTACGTTCAATACAGGGCGTAGAACTTGCAATTTTCTTTTCTGAATATGAAGAGAATGAGGTACATATAAGCTTCCGCTCCAAGGATTGGTTTGACTGCAGTAAGCTTGCAGTTCTTTTAGGCGGCGGTGGACATCCAAGAGCCGCAGGATGTACGCTGAAAGGAGAATTATCCGTTATCGTAGAACAAGTTATTAGAGAAGCTAAATTGATGTTTAGCACACAATTAGAGGCTGTTAAGAATATTTAGAATATTTAGATGCCCAACATTACCAACAAGACAAAATAGCTTTAAGTCTTTGTTGATATCGCTTTTCTTAATTTCCAGGGGGGATAACTACGCGTTTAAACTGCAACCTGGCACTCATTAGAAATTTACTTTGTAAAGAAGAGATTACGGAAACAGACGACGGAAGGGTCTTAAAATGGACTTTTGACAGCGGTTTTGTTAGCAACTTTCACGACTTTGTAGTCCATTTAAACAGTTACACATTTTCTAATAGATTTTTGCTCCCTGTTAGAGTAGAACGTGCAGATAAAAATATCTCAGTATTCTTCAGATACTCAGGTGAGAAGCATATTCTAACCTCATCTGGTGAATTAGTCTCGCTATCTTATGAGGAACGAAAGAGACTCATAGAATCAATCTTAAGAATTGCAAAGTTTGTCTTGCTTGGTAATATCCCCCCGTTTCCTGCTATAAGCTTGTTCGATATCTACACATACGCAGGAGAATTTTTCTTTAGACCTCCCTTAATCTTTAGTTCGGAATTTTACAAACAGTTATTGGATAGCTCCAAAATGGTGAAATCATCAGATGGTTTTAACTGTGTTTTCGTTGACGAAGAGTATCTTAAAAATGGCATCTACGATAAAAATTCAACAATGCGGATTTTGGCTGAGATTATTGAACTTTTCGATGAAAACGGAGAAAAAGCAAGTATAGTTTCAAAACTTAAGAACAGTAGCATTACCGTTGTTGATTTAGAAAAAGATATGTTAAGTGATGACACACTTTACAGGATAATTTCAGAAATCACAAGTGCTGAGAAAAACTACACAGTGGTCCAAATTGATACTGAAGGATATTATCGTTTATTTAAGGATTACATCGCAAGAATTGATTACCACTTTACAGAAAAAAATGAGACGATATTTTACATAGGCGATGATTTTACAAATGTTGTAAGACAGTTGCTTTTGAAAAAAAGGAATGAATTAACGCAAGAAGAATTCTCAGGCTTGGTGAAGTGCTTATATTCAGTATGCAAATTTGACACAACGGTTGGTGAACTAATTAATATTTTCAAGAGATTCGGGAGGATAATACTGATTGTCAAAGATGTTGACGAACCGCATTACCTTGTAAGACGATTCTTAGAGATTTTGAAGAATTCTGAAATTAAAACGGTGGTTTTGACTTACAAATCAAAGCAACCGGATAAAAAATTCATTATTGAAATACCAGGGAAGAAGTTATCTGACAAAGATATTGAAGCAAAACTTTCACGTGTGGCGGAAGACTTGCTGTTGATAAAAACCTTAGGGAAGGAATTCGATAGGCAAGACCTGATGATATTCAGTTCAGTAGCAGGCAAAGATGGGGAAAGTATGCTAAGAAAACTCATAGAAGAACAATTAGTAAGGTCAGACGATGGTGAGTACATAGTTGATTACGATTTGGCATCTCCAATAGAAGATGAGGCGCAATTAAAACTAATTCATGAGATGATGGCAAAAGAGTACAGTAGACACATTAGTCCATATAATCAATACGCGCTTAAAGCTGCTTTTCACTACCTGCGGGCTGGTAGGGAACTATCTGCATCAGTTACTTATCTTAGGTTTGTGAAAATAGGGTTGGAAAAATACACCTTTTCTCCTTCTTTTCTGTCGGATGCTTTATACAAAGCTTACGAAATCTTAAAGAAAAATTGTAAAGAAGAATCATATGCATTCCACAAGTTGAGACTTGAACTTGAAAATCGAGCAGGAATTAGTTTAAATTTTAAAAGCATACATCTTCCAGAAAAAAGAATTTTTACTTACCTGAAAGCACTTGAACTATTCGTTGAAGAAAAGTATTTAGACTGCGTTTCTTATATTGACGATATTTTGAGGTCCTTCGAACTAACAAAATACAAGTCATTAAAACTATCTTTCATCAAGGAAAGAGCATACTTGTCATATTACGATAAACTATCAAATACTGCTCCTGACATTGAAGAAATTCAAAAGATAAAAATTTGGAACGAAAAATGGGCCGAGTTAAAGGCGGAATGGTTATGGTTAGTTGGCGACGCTTTGGTATACACGAATAAGAAGAAAGCTACAGTGTTTCTAAACCAAGCGCTGGAGATTGCTAATCAATACAGTTTGAAACATCTTTTAGTAAGTATATATAACTCGCTTGGTATAGCGTACGATGGATACCTACTCTCCATAGTGTATTTCAAAGAAGCCATAAAAATAGTGGGTGAAATTGGGTACACGCGCCGCAGTTTGACCCAGAGGCTTAACCTGGCACGTGAGTTACTTTATTTTGGAAAGTTCAAAGAACTATTTACCGAGTTTTCGTTGTTAGAAAACTCTCACAAGGATTACTTAAGTTATTCTGATTTACCCCTCTTGTACAGACTCTATGGTATGGTTTATTCATATCTGCACCGTTACGAAAAAGGTTTAAGATACTTTAAGAAAGCTTTTGAGATTGAATCTGAGAAAAAGTTACCTCATCACTCTTTACGAGGATTGATTCTCCATGAAATGCTTTGCGGGAATAGAGAAAATGCAAAAGAATTGATCCAAAAATACCACGACGATCCAGCAATTCATACAAGAGCCTTTGAATATTTCACCGCAATGATAATGGCTAAGGATGATGGGGAATTCTTTAGAGCGTGGAATGATTATATTACATCGAATTACACTTTGCTGAGAGAAGAGATTTTATACCTATTTGCAGAGCAAATCTACAAGGTCGACAAAGAGAGATTGGCTGATGAGCTTGACAAATGGGACAGTTTCTATACTTCGGAAATGACAAAACTCTCTTTGCTTTACATACTTCTGGCTAAGCAAAAATATTATGAGCTAATTCAAAATGAAATAAAACGCGATTTAGTAAAGCTAAGAATCGCAAGGATTGTTTTTGATTTGGGAATTGAAAAAGACTTTGAGCAGCCTTTGAAGGATATTTTGTTTGTTGATTTCCAAAGAAATGGGGTGGAAAACGAGATAGTTGATACACTCGAGATATTAAAATCAATCGACCAAAAGAGAGGTTTGGATGAATTTCTAAGGATATTTTCAAATATATTGATTAATCTTTTCGAGCCCAATCATGTTTTTGTATCAGTGAGGGATAAAAAGACGAATCTAAGAGCATCTATAGGCATTGCGACATCTGATGAAAAGAAAAGCATTATTAGATTTGACCCTCTTGAGGTGCATATCAAGGATAATATAGACAAGGATAGCGATTATCTAATATTCTTCTCAAGCAACCGTTTGGTGTTATCGGAAGAAGAGAAAAAAGATATATGGGATAAGATAACTCTGTTGGATGAGTTGTTTGCAAGTCAAGTAAGAGGCATAATATATAGAGAAAGGGCAACGAGGGATGTTTTGACAGGGCTATACAGCAGATGGAGATTTTTGGAAATTCTTCAAGAATACATGGAAGAACCCGCTGTTTCACGGAAGGAAAAAGAAGTAACTGTCTTTATAGCGGATATAGACAATTTCAAGAAAATTAACGATACTTACGGCCATTTGACTGGTGATATGGTGCTGAAAAATATTGCTACTATTTTGAAAGATGATATTGGAGAGAACGGGATTGTTGCAAGATACGGCGGTGAAGAATTCGTTGGTGTGATGAAAGTAGACAAAGCAAGGTGTGTTGAAATATGTGAAGGCGTTCGAATGGCAATAGAAAAGAGTTCCTATGATATTTTCGGGTTTCAAGTAACGATTAGTTTTGGAATTGCATCTTCTTTTGAGAAACAGAACATAACTGAACTGATAGGACTTGCAGATAATAGATTGTACATTGCTAAAGAGACCGGGAAAAACAGAGTCTGTTTTTCCTAAGAGCCTGTTGAAAGTTTTTAGTTTAAATTTAGCGGGAGGCGTGGTATAGGTTGGAAATACTCGAATACATTGGTGATACCTACTGGAGCAGTGATTATATCGTTGAAATTCAGGGTTGCAAAAAGGTAGCGAAATTCGTAGAAAAAAGCTTGATTAAAAGTCAGGCAGATGCTATTCTGCGTTCAGAACTAGCTCGCAACGTTCACGGGCTTATAGTTCCTGAAATCTTTTATTTTGAGAAAGGTGAACGAGATATTCTTGTATATGATATTCCTTCGTATGATTCTATTAGCAGGTACGGACGTGAACATGTTGAGAAACTCCTTCCACAGTTGCTTTCTATTATGAAGACAGTCTTACATATTCCTGGTCTCTCTGTTGCTTATATGGGGCTAGATGACTTAGTTATTGTTAACGATGAAATTAGGATATTTCTGCCGTTGATACAATCTTTTGAACATGTCGAAAGTATGGCAAAAACTGGAAAAGTGTTTGCTGCTCCCGAATACTTCAGAAAAGAAATAACAGACAAATCAACAATCTATGTCTTTGGCAAAATAATCCACGATTTGACTAGCAATGAAGAACTCAAAAGAATTGTTCAGCGTATGATAGTTGAGGAGCCAAGTCAGAGAGACTATGTTGAGGAGATTCCTTTTCAGAATGTGTTTGGTTCCAAGAAGATTCTGACTATAAGAAGAATTCACAGAGAAGAGGAGAACCAAATAGTAGAACTTGTTCTACGACCACTGCCAGGGCAAGGCTTTATAGGTGTTATAGGTCCACAACGGATAGGTAAAACTACCATGATTGAGAATTTGCAAAGTAACTTCAGGCAAAAAGGAATACCTTTTTTGCACGTTACCAGTGGATCTGATTTAATTGCACAAACATTGCAAGTTTGTTCAGACAAAGTATCAGAGAAGCTGGTTTCGAGTTTATCTTATTGTCTGGAAAACGTTTGCACTGTAGACACGGTGAGCATAGATGTGGTTCAAGCTTTGACGCATCTTGATAACGTGGTTATATTCGTTGATGACTATCAAGAAGCAGATGAACGACTGAAATCATTCTTAAGAAGACTTGCAAGATTGGACAGTACTGGGAAAATAAAAATTCTTGCTTTCTCTGTTGAGGACTCGGAAGACTTCCATCTTCGTGTTGAATTAAAAGCGTTTGACAAACATACAATAAAAAGGCTCTTAGACTCGTCTTTCTTAAAAATACAAAATCAAGACATCCTTGTTGATTGGCTCTATGCTGCCAGTGGAGGCTTACCAGGACTTATAGTTGAATACCTTAGATACCTTTACGAGCAAGATGTACTAAGAAAAGAGCACGAAGGATTTGTTTTCGATGCGGAAAGACTTGAAGAAGTTAGGGTTGAATCTATTTTTGTCGAGAGAGTAGAAAAATTCAAGAACTCAAACGCGAAATATCTTTCAGTTCTCGGACAAAAGTTTAACCTGGTAGAAGTAGAAACCTTAGAAAAGTTATTGGGTGAAAATATAGATTTGACAAAGCTTCTAGAAGATGGGATACTTTACAGAGAATACAATATAATCCGCTTCACACTCAAACAGTATTGGGAAATACTGTACGAATCGATTGTTGAAGAGGAAAGGTTAGAACTCCATAAAAAATTGGCATCTTCTTTGGCTGACTATGAGAAGAAGGCTTGGCATTTGGAATCATCAGGAAATGAAGTGTCAGCTGCTGTTGCTTACCTAAAGTACGCAATGGAGCTTCTAAATTTTTACGCATCTCCATCAGTTATATACGCTGTGCTACAAAAAGCGAGAAAAATTCTTAAAAATCGAGAGTCTTACGCTTATTATAAATTCCTACTCGAACTTGCTGAACGAACAGAAGACGAAAACTATATAAGAGACTTGGACATTCCGGATAAAAAGATATACGTCTATCTGAAATCGTTCAAATACTACTTAGTTTACGACTACAAGAACGCAGTAGAACTTCTCAAAAATTCGCACGTCGAGCTCGGACCGTTTGGTAATTTGAAGCGTGAGTTTTTATTATTACGGTCTGAAGCAGGACAAGCTCCTGGAAGAAAAGATTATTACGAAAGAGCAAAACGAATAATGGAACAACTTGACGAAAACAATCCGTTGCACGTGAGGCTTCTTATTGACATTTACATATTTATATCGGTTATAGCTCGTTCGAACCCATCAAAGACTTTAGAGTACTTAAGAAAGGCTGAAAAACTAGCACTTAATTACAATGTTGCACATAAACTCACATCGATTTATAACAACATTGCTGTTGAGATTACAGACACCTCTATTTCTATGCAGTACCTTGAACGAGCAGTAAAGGCTGCTGAAAACATTGGGTTGCCTGCTCGAAGCTATTTAGCAAGGTTAAACATACTTTCCCACGCACTTTATGCAGGTAAGATAGGAGAATTCATATCTGGTATTGCTGAATTAGAACCAAAACTTGAAATGTTAAACTTAAGAGATGAGATAATCTTTGCACAAACACTAGAGGCTTATTATCATATTTATAATTTCGAAGTTGAAGAAGCTCTTCAACATATCGAGCGTATAAAAGAACGTTACGGGGTGGATAGTTCATTCAACATTTTTGCCGTTCACTTTATAACAAGAAACCTTCCTAAAGCAATGGAGTACAAACAAAGTGTCTTGAGTAGCGAAGAGTATGATGAAAACACAAAGGAGATTGTCGAGGTCATTTCTGCAGCTGGGACAGAGGAGTTTGCAATAAAATGGAAAAAGTATAGAGATGCTGGTTCTAGATATTTTAGGGAAGAAATAGTAGCAGTTTTGGGAAACGAATTGGCAAGAACTGTTCCTGAATTATTCAAAGAGGAACTTGAGTATCTCGAAACGAACTACGTGCTTGATGGAGCTTTGTTATCCTTGGCAATGGTGTACGAAGGATTTGGTCATTACTATAAAGCCCTCGGTAATGAATACAAATCAAAGTCATACTATTCTAAGGCAATAACTATTTATAAAGACATAGGACTTGAAAATGCTGCTAGAATGTTATGTGAACTCTACGGAGTCGAATTAGAAAAAGACGAAAAAGAAAAGCATTCAAAACAACTAAGCACGCTTTCATATGATTTGCTCTCCAGTTTAAAAGCAATTGACCCGAAAACAGAGCCGGAGAAACTTTTAAATTACTTCGCCGCGAAAGTTTTGTCGCTAATACCAGCCAGAAACCTTTTGTTTAGGCTTTACGATAAGGTTCTAGATAAAACATTCGAAACGAGCCTAGGAACAGCAGATAGAGAAAAACCAGTTAGAGAGACTTTAAGTGTGGCTCCACTGGAGGTATACGTTAACGATAAAATTGACAAGAACGCAACGTATGAATTTTGGCTTTCAAACCAAAATGTTCGATTTCCTGAAGAATACAAGAATGAGCTTTTACCAATCTTACAATTACTTGAGTATAGTTTCGTAGCAGTTATGAAGGGAACACTAACATGGCTTAGAAGCTTAATAGACCCCCTCACAAAACTCTATACGAGGTATCATTTCAGCGAAGTGTTGCAACATTACTTTGAAAAAGCTCAATCTGAGCAAGGAGAATTAAGTGTTGTTATGTGCGATATCGACAATTTCAAGAAGATAAACGATACATATGGTCACCTTACAGGTGACGCAGTCTTAAAGGAAGTGGCAAGAATATTGAGAGACAACGTGCGTTCAACAGATGTTGTAGGACGTTTTGGTGGCGAGGAATTCGTTTTACTCTTTCCGTCAACGGGTGAGGAAGAAGCAAAGACTGTTGTTGAAAGATTGAGAAGATTAACTAGGGATTTGAACAAATTCCCATTTAACATTACCCTTAGTTATGGAATAGCGGTTTATCCTGCATGCAAGGTCAACGATTCCGAAGAGTTGATACAAAAAGCGGATATTGCACTATACCATGCTAAAAACACAGGGAAAGACAAAATTGTTGTTTATACGGAGGGAATGAGCGGTGGATTACACGCATGATGCGCTTAGCAAACAAATCAGGGGCTTTAACAGGAGGTTGGTTGAGAAACTTTGGGATTTAGGATGTGATCTGTTTTTTAATGAACAGCTTTCACATCATGTTAGTTTTAGGCTTGGGGGAAGTGTTCCACTCTTCATAGTTCCAAGTTCAATGGACGGGTTTTTAGATGCGTTAAGGCTTCTCAAAGAATATGAGGTCCCTTTTAGAATAATTGGTAAGGGAACGAATATAATTCCAACAGATGACGAAAAGGATTTTGCAGTTATCTCGACGGAAAGAATAGACTCCATAGAAATTCACGACGAATTGATTAACGTATCAGCTGGAATGTCATTTAAGACCCTTTGTTTAATAGCATTTGAACATTCACTTTCAGGTTTGGAAAGAGCTTTTGGTTTGCCAGGTAGTGTTGGTGGAGCTGTCTACATGAACGCAGGTTGTTATGGTTGGGAAATGGCTCAGAACGTTGTTAGTCTCAAAGTGTTTGATGGGAAAAATGTTATAACCATAAGTCCTTCTGAGGCACAATTTGGTTACAGAGATAGTATATTCAAACACGAAAAATCTCTGATAATAATCTCAGCAGTTTTAAAACTAGCAAAAGGTGACAAGGAAAGTATCCGTGAAATAATGATTGATACCATGCGAAAACGTTACGAGAAGCAACCGTTAGAATATCCTAGCGCTGGTAGTGTTTTTAAAAGACCGAGGCCTGATTTTTACGTTGGGACAGCTATAGAATCTCTTGGTTTGAAGGGTTATCAAATAGGTGGTGCACAAGTTTCCGAAAAACACGCCGGGTTTATAATTAATAGGGGAAATGCAAAAGCCTCAGATGTTTTGAAATTGATTGACTTTATCAAAGGCAAAGTTAAAGAATATTACGGCGTGGAACTAGAAACAGAGGTCGAAATCTGGTAAATTATATAAATCCTAAAAAACTGGAGGTGGCTGAAAATGGGGTTGAATGAACTAGTATGGAAAAAACGAACAAGGGAAGAGATTGAACATTTTTCCGATAGGTACAAGGAATTCATTGATTATGCTAAAACTGAACGGTTAGCTATCGAATATTTTGAAAAAATACTTTTGGAAAATGGATACATTCCTCTCGAAAAATACACAGGAAAGGAAAATAAAGTTTTCTACATAAATAGGGGAAAATCGCTGGTTGCAGTTAACGGAGAAATACTGAACGGTATTAATTTTGTTGCAGCACATGTCGATGCTCCAAGAATTGATTTGAAACCAAACCCATTGTATGAAGATTCAGGGATAGCACTTGCGAAGACCCATTATTATGGTGGCGTTAAGAAATATCAATGGTTGAGTTTACCCCTGGCACTTGTAGGTGTTGTTGTAAAAGAAAACGGCGAAAAAATTAAAGTGTGCATAGGCTGTGAAGACAAAGACCCAGTTCTTGTTCTTCCCGATTTGCTCCCTCATCTGGATAAAGAAGACAAAAAGGTAAGTGAACAGTTCAAAGCAGAGAAGATGAACGTCATACTTGGTTCTATACCTTTAGAAGGTGAAGAAAAAGAACCGGTTAAGAAATACATCCTGAAGCTTTTGAAAGAGAAGTATAACATTGAAGAAGAAGACTTCATAAGCGCTGACTTAGAGCTTGTTCCCGCTTTGAAACCACGGGATGTGGGCATAGATGGCAGTTTTATTGGTGCATACGGTCACGATGATAGAATATGTGCTTTTGAGGGTGTTATGGCATTACTGAACGCACAACCAAAAAGTAAAGCTATAGGTGTTATTTTGTTTGACAGGGAAGAAATCGGTAGCGAAGGTGATGCGGGAGCTCAAGCAAGATTTTACAAAGCATTTTTGAGAAAGATGCTTTCTGTTAAGGGATTTAATGATACCGAGCAATTGCTAGATGAGATTATTGATAAGTCAACAGTTCTATCAGCTGATGTAACCGCCCTTTTTGACCCATCTTATCCGGATGTTCATGATAAGCTCAATGTTGCTAAAGCAGGTTACGGTGTTGCTATAGTAAAATACACTGGCAGAGGTGGAAAAGGTGGGGCAAGTGAAGCACATGCTGAACTGGTTGGCAAAGTAAGAGCTATACTCAATCGAAATGGTATCTCTTGGCAGGTTAGCCTCTTGGGTAAAGTTGACGTTGGTGGTGGCGGAACTGTTGCAAAATTCCTTGCAAAAGAAGGATTTGATACAATTGATATAGGACCTGGGTTAATGAGCATGCACGCTCCTTTCGAACTAGTTTCAAAAGCGGACCTTTACGAAACTTATCTCGCATTCAAAGTTCTTATGGAAGAGTTGTGAAAAACTGAGGTGGTTCGATGTTCGGAGAAATAACTTATTCAGAGAGCGATTTGAAAAACGGGTTGCCTGCACACTTAGAACAATTGCTAAGAACCATATGTTTTAAAATACGAGTACACGGTCGTGAGGCTCTGAAGAACTACAGCATTACTGCAGCACAATTTGACTTACTCCAAAGGGTCTATTTCAACGGTCCTCAGACGATGACGAAATTGAGTCAATCTTTAGGTATTGCAAAAAGTACAACTAGCGGCCTTGTTATGAGGCTTGTGAGGGATGGATTTTTAAATCGAAGAAGAGATGAAACGGATAGAAGAGTTTTTAAGGTAGAAATAACACCTCTTGGCGAACAAGTGATAAAAGCTGTTATAGAGATGCGAGTCAAATACATTGAAGAGGTTATCAAGCAAATATCTGAGGATAAGACAAAGCTAATTCATGAGGCTTTAGGCGCTCTTTACGAGGTTATAAGTTCTAAATAATCTGAGATTCCGAAATTCTAAGTTCTAATAAGGGGCGAAACTCGTTGAGAGAAAATATGAAACTTGGAAGTTTGTTGAAGTTTGCTTTTCTACTAATAGCATTATTTTCAGACCTTGCTTTCTCGCTAACAGTTTACGCACCTAAAGGAAGTATGGTTTACTACAATGACAAATTTGTAGGGGTTGTGCAAAAAGACTCCGTAAGTTTCAACGCAGAGTTTCCAGGAACTCTCAAGGTTGTAAAACCCGGTTTTGTGCCGTTTGAAAAAACTCTCACAGACGATGCGACTGTAACCGTAGAACTCTCATTGCCATCATTCTTGAATCTAAAAGTAACTCCGAAAAATGCACGGGTTTTTGTCAATGGTCAATTGGTTGAGGTTGATACTTCCAACGGTACCGCAAGACTTCAGATAAATTCTGGGGTTCACGAAATTAAAGCAGAAGCTCCGGGATATGCTACCAAAACTCTCAGAGTTGAAATCAACCCGTATGAAGAAAAAGATTTGGAAATAACGCTGAAAAGAACGGTAACATTGAAATTGGTTTCTGAAAAAAACATCGACAATGCAATCTTAGGCGGCATGCTAATAAACTTACCTTCAACGATAGAGGTAGAGCCGGGTAAATACAAACTCTATTTACCAAATATCTTTTTGAATAGCATTCAAGAAATTGAGGTACCGTTTCTTGATGAATATGTGTACAAAGTCGACTCTACCCAGATGTTTAAATTGACAATTGATGGAAGCCCTGCTGGAGCTTATGCTTGGATATCAGGTCAAATTTGGAAACTGCCAACAACGATAGTACTACCGGAGAATAGTTATGATATTCGAATATTCTCCCAAAACTATGAAGATTATGAAACAAAGGTTGAGTTAAGAAAAGACACGAAGATTTTCTATAATCTGAAACCTAAATTGGAGGTAAGCCAAAGAACAGTTAACAACAACTATGTTATTGAGTATGATGGATATGTAATGGACAGAGTGGTTGTCAAACCGTGGTTTACGACGATAAAAGATAATGCAGGAAATATAGTGTGGTATGGTTTCAGCGATGGAAGCCTTAAAAACCTGCCTAAGACCGTTCCTATCTTGATAAGCAAAGATATGATTTGCATGGTAGGAACTACGATATTCAAAGGACCTACGATTTTACAGGTAGCGTCAGGCACTAGTATTCTCGTTTTCGACAATAGAAGAGCTAACAGCGAAGAAAGGATACAAGTGAAAGGGCCCACAGTGATTGACACTGAGGACAGGGTTTTGGTGAATGTATATTCAAAAGATGTCTGTGAAGTTTACTGGGATGATGAATTCATAGGGAATACCCCGATATATTTCTTTGTCACATCAGCAGGTAAGCACAAGTTAACTTTTGTACGAAATGGTTTAAAGGTTAACGAACAAATTGTTGATGCAAAGCAAGGACAGCTCAACGAATTTCACCAATCGTTTTGAAATATCATTTCCAGACCACAACGTGAGGTGAAGAGCATGAGTTATGTTTTCTATCGGTTGTTAAAATATCGAGGTATCATCCTTCTTTTCCTGATTTCCATTAGCAGCTATGTTTTTTCTGCCACAATAAAAGACCTTTCTCCATCTGCAGCTGAATACAAAGCTGTGAATTTCCTTGTAGAACAAAGGATTATGGATGTAGATGCCAATGGAAACTTTAAACCTTCTTTGCTTATAACGAAATTGGACCTTGCACGCTATTTGTATGCAATTATAGATAGATATAATTTAACAAGTTTACAAAGTACCAAATCTGATGATTTGGTAAAGCTTGAATCAAGGATTACCACATTGGAAAGGCAGATATCTAGTATTCCTTCCAGTCAGTTTCAAAGTGCTCCGGCTTTACAAAGTGAATTGAATGATTTAAAAAGAAGGCTTTTGGCAGTCGAAAGTAAAGTTACGAACCTTGAAAATAAAAGTACTGATTCTTCAAAAGACCAGCAAACAATTATCTCACTACAGAGTGAACTTTCGGCACTAAATAAAAGAGTTACTGCTGTTGAAAATAAAATTTCAGCACTTTCCCAATCAAAAGATTTTACTAAAGACATAGCGCAATTGACAGCTCAAATAAATAGTTTAGAAGCGAGACTAAATGAATACGCTCAACTTAAGTATTACGGTGATGAAATTGAAAAACTTAAAGCAAAGGCAACAGATTTAGAAAAAAACGTTAACCACGCAACAAATACTATTAATTCACTATCAGAAAAAGTTTCCAAACTAGAAGCAGGTACTTCGGAAGATATTAAGAATTTGCAGAATTTAACTTTGGCGAATATAAACGATTTGAGAAATCAGGTATCAGCGGAAATTGAGAAATTAAAGTCTCGAATTGGAACTATTGAGGAAGTTTTAGGAAAAGGGCAAGACTTTTTACAACGTTTAGAAGCCTTGGATGCTTTGACAATAATCAATACATTCTCTAACTTAGAAGTACTTTCCAACCGATTTGACCAACTCGAAGCAAGATTCAAAAAGCTTGAAGATGGTCTTTCACAAGTGGTCTTGGAGCAAAAATATATTCTAGACAAACTTGTCATTTCTCAGAATTCTGAGGAAAAGATAGACTCTTTAGAGCAAAAAGTTTCTCAACTTGAATCTTCTAATACAACTAATAACGAGAACTTAAAAAAACTTTCATCGCAAGTAGAGAACTTAAACAGTCAATTGATGACTATGCGAACAATAACTTACATTAGTTTGTTAGTTGCCATAGTCGCAGGAATTCTTGTACTTCTCAAATGAATGTAGAATAACCAGAAAGGAATTGTGATTATGGTTGGACTTGCTCTTCAAGCCGGAGGCGTAAAGGGATTTTCGCATATCGCAACACTGAAAGTTTTTGAAGAATGCAACGTCAAACCTGATGTTATTTCAGGTTCATCGGCAGGTTCTATTGTTGGTGCGTCATATGCATTACATGGCAGTTCAGAAATTGCTTACAAGGTCTTTGCTGAAACAGTTCGTAAATTTCTCAAAAAACAAAGAACAAAACCTGAGCCAATAATGAATTTAGAGATGGTTATAAAAGATGCTCTTTACAGCCTGGATGAGTTCTACCAGTTTTTCAAAGAAATGTTTGGTAAGAAAAAATTTTCAGAGTTAAAAACCAAACTTTTAGTCGTAGCTTTCGATATTGAAACTTGGAAGAGTTTCGTTATAGATGAAGGTTATCTTGTCGATGCGGTTCTAGCAAGTTGCACTGTTCCCGGAGTGTTTGAGCCTACGTACATTGCGGGTGTTCGAATGCTTGATGGTGGTGTTTTATCACCAATTCCTACTTTTGAATTAAAAGACTACGGGGCTGATACCATAGTAGCTAGCGCTTTTGAAGAACTCATACCACCGTACGCAACACATATGGAACTCATGCTTACCGTAGATGCAGTTAAAGAGTCGTACATTGTGCAAAACGAACTCAGTGAAGCGGATTTCACATTTTTTTATCCCATAAGTGTTAACTGGCAGGATTTTGCTAAATACGAAGAAGTTTATAAAAATGCTTTAATTGTTGCAAGGAGAGTGAAGGATGAGTTTGAGAATTTCATTAGGCGGTGATATTCCACATTATTTGGGAGCTATTGGACTCTTAAATGCTCTTTCGGAAAAGAAGGTTACAGAAAGAGAAGATTTAGAGATACATTGTAGCGGTTTTTCTTGTATCCCTTTGATTTTATGGACATATCAAAGAAATAATTCATACAGCATTCTTTCAACAATGTGGGGTGAAGCTTCCAAGTTTTTCAAAGGTATCTCTAAACCTTCCTTACCAGACATTGGGAAAGACATTCTGCTTTTGTATAAGATGCAGAAAAAGGTGGATTTAGAGTCATCAAGACAAAAACTCAGTGAATTTGTTGAGAAGTGGATTCCAAATGTGGAAATTGAAGAGCATGACAAAATAAAAATACATGCTTTTAATTTAGATAAAAAACAGAATGAAATTCTTTACGGCAATGCAAGAGAAGTTTTAATACATGCTCTTCCTTATCCTATTGATTTTGCTCCTGTTGACGGGTATATTTCTTCAAGTTGGGTCGTTGGAATTCCTGAAGGTGATGGTATAATATACATTGATTGGTATGTTCCTTTTGAACCTCGTAGGGCCACTGACTTCCTTCTGATGGCTACCTTTGCCAGGACATCTTCTCTTATTAAGCGTGTAACTGAAAAAGCAAAAGCAACAGTAAGTATCAGACTTAGTGGTTCCGCTTTTACGGATTTTAGATATGTCAGTAATCGTTTTTATTTAGCTGGTAAAGAGCTCATAGAAAAGTGTTTGTGATCAGCAATATCGAAATCTAAAGAAAAATTAATACACTTCGGAGGGATACTTATGAAAAGGTTTTTTAGGATAGCTGGCATTATTATTTTATTGGTTGCCGTTGTAGTAGTTTTGACTTCTCAAACCTCAACAACGGCAACTCAGAAAAAATCTAAGACAGTGCGGGTTTCAGCAGATTATGTTGAACCAAAAAGTGACGTTATTTACTACAAAGGTCGTGTTTTTGTAAATATCGATGAGGATAAGGTAAGTCTTAGAACAACGGAGATGTACGTTAAAAAGGTTGGAGACAAGTGGAAAATCGTAGAAATTCCAACGAAGGTTGAATTCACATTTGATGGTGGTAGCGCCGTTGCCGATAAAATGACCTATGACTTAGATAACAGAACGGGTGTTCTGACCAACTCGACAGTCACTATTATTGATACGAAAAGTAATGAGAAAATAATTGTGGTTACGGACAACCTAAGTTACGACCTTGAAAATGACAAATACAGTGGAACTAAAAAAGGTGGGGTAAGTATTACAAAAGGTAACATAACCGCTGTGGCTGACAGGTTCGAATATGACAAAAAGAAAGGAGAAGTTTATCTTTACGGAGCGGTGGTAATTAACGACCCGGAAAAAGGTATTAAGATGACAGCATCAGATGCTGTTATATACACCGAAAAGAACGACATGAAAGCTAACAATGTTAGCATTGAGCTGAAGGTTGATTAAACGTTATTCACCAAACCCAGAATAAGAAAATTTTGAAGACTCTTCAAAAAGATGGGGGATTAAGGTGAAGAGGATAATAATTTCCGGACCAACCGCTTCAGGAAAAACCGAATTTTCGATCCAGCTCGCAGAACACTTACCGATAGAAGTCATCTCCATGGATTCTAGGCAGATATATAAGTACATGGACATTGGAACGGCAAAACCGGATCCATACCAGTTATCGTTAGTAAAGCACCACATGATTGACATTATCGAACCAAACGAGTATTTTAACGCCTTTCTGTATCAAAAAATGGCAAAGGAGAAGGAAGAAGAGGTTAAAAAAGCTGGTAAAATACCAATATACGTAGGAGGCACAGGTCTATACATAGATGCCTTAGTAAAAGGCTTCTTTGAAGGTGTCTCTCGTGATGAAAACATTAGGAAAGAACTCAGTAAGCTAAATGAGCAAGAACCGGGGATTCTAAGAAAGATGCTTGAGGAATTCGACCCAGAAGCTGCAGCCAGAATACATCCACAAGATGTGAAGCGTACGATAAGGGCATTAGAGGTATACCTAAAAACAGGTAAAAGAATTTCTGAATTGCAGACCCAAAAAGCAAATTACGATGATTTCATTCTTATTGTTTTGAACCCGAAAAGGGAAGAACTTTACAAAAGAATAAATCAACGCGCTGAAAAGATGATAGAACACGGACTTATCGATGAAGTAAAGATGCTTGTGGAAAAATACGGTAAGAACCTTGATGCTTTCAAAACTATAGGTTACAGAGAGATAATCGACTACTTGGATGGAATTTACAGTCTAGAATTGGCTTTGCACTTAATAAAAAGAAACACTCGCCATTACGCAAGAAGACAGATAATTTACCTTAGAAGGTTTCCAAATGCTGTATGGCTTGAACCTGGTAAACAGGCTTTAGAAATAGTGCTTAAAATCATACAAAAGGAAGTCCAATCGATCCTGTGAAATTTACATCAGTATTTCAGTGTTTAGCAGAGGTGGAGCATATGGAAGCGCTGTATAGAAAATATAGGCCAACAAGGTTCTCAGAAATAGTGGGACAAGAACATATCAAGAGGTTGTTAAAAAACGCCCTTGAAAAACGAAGAATTAGTCATGCATATATCTTTGCTGGTCCTCGTGGAACAGGAAAAACAACGACTGCAAGAATTATTGCAAAATCATTAAATTGTGAGAAGAATCAGTATGGGGAACCATGCAACGAGTGTGTTTCTTGTAAAGCTATCGACAGTGGTTCGCATTTAGATGTTATAGAACTTGACGCTGCATCAAACAGAGGAATTGACGAAGTAAGGAGAATTAGAGATGGTGTCAATTTCACACCAGTTATGGGGAAATATAAAGTTTATATTATTGACGAGGTTCATATGCTTACGAAAGAGGCATTCAATGCTCTTTTGAAGACCCTTGAAGAACCTCCCGAACATGTTGTCTTTATCCTAGCCACTACGAACCCTGAAAAGATACCTCCAACTATCATTTCTCGATGCCAGGTTTTGGAATTCCGAAACATATCAAACGAAGAAATTAAAAACAGGCTCAGAGAGATTTGTATTAAAGAAGGTTACGACGTGACAGAAGATGCTTTAGAGAAAGTAGTGAAAAAGGCCGCAGGTGGGCTTAGAGATGCACTTTCCATCCTGGAACAAGTAGTGAGGTACTCAGGCGGTGAAGTCACTGCAGAAACTGTGAACGAGGCTTTGGGATTAGTAAGCGAGGAAACAATCGATAAATTTATCGAGGCTATAATCACTGGGAATTTGGAAAGTATTGAAAGTATTATCGATGAAGTTTACACCGAAAGAGGAGATTTTGATACATTTTTGACACAAGTTATGGAAAAGCTATTGGAAAAGAAAAGCGGTGAAAGTATTAAATTAGCTTCTGAAATTTATAGAATACAAAAAGAGTTAAAACTTGCCGAAGAAAAACTACTTTTAGCAAAAGTGTTGTTAATTAATTTGGCGTTGCCATCCACTAAAGCAATTGGAACAACAACTTTAGAGATAACCTCGACAGTTTCAGCAAAAGGTGAAAGAATAACCTGCAACAATCAAGTCACAAATGAGAAGCAAGTGTTAACTCCTACGGAGCACGATAGAAAAGTCGGAGGAAATAACCAAGAAAAAGAAGAAGTTATAGAAGTTATGCAACCAAGAGTAGAAATGCCACTTGAGCAATCTGGTGACGTCAAGCAAGAAGAAAACACGAGAGAATCTCCAAAACTTGTCGAACTTTCAACTTCAGATAAGAAAGATGTAGAACATTCTGCTTCAGAAAACGCCTCTCAACTAAATCAAACATTTGTAACAAAAGAAATATTAGAAGAGTTAAAACTCAATGGAGACTTATCCATTTTTGTTGGTTTGTCGCTTGCGACAGTCTATGAACTCGACGATGTTGTAAGAATTGTCTTTGACAAATCAAAACAGTTCAGTTATGAAGTAATGAAAGAAAAGAAAGACCAAATAGCTCTACTTTACCAGAAAAAATCAGGCAAGAACAGAGAAGTTGTTGTAGAGCTTTCGGATGATGAGCACGACCCTGTTTTGGAGAGGTTAAAGATTCTGCTCACGGACTAAATTAAAAGAAAGGATGTGGGCATCACATGGTTGATATCTATGAAATCATAAATAAAGCAAAAAATGCAAGGGCTACCGATATTCATATATCTGTGGGAAATCCTCCGATAATTCGTGTGGACGGTTATCTAACAAAAATGCAAGGTTATCCAACACTTTCTTATGGTGAGGTAAAGGAAATCGTAACTCGACTTTTGGAAGAACATGACATCATGAGTCATAATAAAGAAGTAGACTTTTCTTTCGGATTCGAAGATGTTAGGATTAGGGCAAATCTCTACTACGAACGTGGTAACCCTGCACTTGCCTTAAGAATTATTACCAAACGTATAAGAACTTTCGAAGAACTCGGGCTGCCAACAACAATTCGAGATTTTTGTGACAGGGATACAGGGTTAATTATTATCACAGGTCCTACGGGTAGTGGTAAATCAACGACCCTTGCAGCTATGGTTGATTACATTAACTCTAAATACGCTTACCACATTATTACAATAGAAGATCCCATAGAATACGTTTTCGAAAACAAGAACTCATTGATCCATCAACGCGAAGTTGGAAGGGACACTGAGTCATTTGCAGATGGTCTCAAATACGCTCTCAGACAGGACCCTGATATAATTCTCGTTGGTGAAATGAGGGATTTAGAGACGATATCATTAGCTTTAACTGCTGCCGAAACGGGGCATCTTGTGCTTGGAACTCTTCACACAAATTCCGCCGCAACAGCTCCTGAGAGAATCGTTGATGTTTTTCCTGCACATCAGCAAAAACAAGTTTCTCTGCAACTTGCCAACACACTGGTTGGCGTTATCTATCAAAGACTTGTCCCAAAGAAAACGATAGGAATGATGCCAATTGCCGAAATTCTTGTAGCTAACGCTGCTGTAAAAAATCTCATAAGAGAGGGAAAGATACACCAAATAGAAAGTATCATGCAAACTGCTCAAAAGCTTGGTAACGTACTTTTTGACGACGCTTTACTAAAAGCATATTTCACTGGAGAAATAACGAAAGAAACAGTAATCGGTTTTGCTCGCAATCCAGAGGAGGTGGCTAAAAAGATAGGATGGACAGGAATTTAATGGAAAGTATCAGGACTTGGGTTAAACAGATGTTGGATGAGCTTGAAAGAAAAATGACAGAAAATTTGGATTTGAAAGAAATGATTAAAATATCAGCTGATTATAGTAATTTTAAAGAAATTGACGAAAAGATAACTGAGTATTTTAATCTACTAGACGAAAAGGAACTTTGGAAAGAAGAGCCTGGTAGCGAAGTTGAAATTGAGAAAATAGACCGCCAGTTAGAGAAGTTAGCCAATGAGATAATCGCCCAACTTCTTCCTGAAGACGAATTCAGAGATAGAAACGTATTCTTAGAAATTCGTGCAGGCACTGGTGGTGAAGAAGCGGCACTTTTCGCAGGGGATTTGTTGAGAATGTATTTACGATATGCTGAATCAAAGGGTTGGGAAACAGAAATTCTTGATGAAAGTAAGTCCGACTTGGGTGGTTACAAGGAAGTGGTTGTAAGGATAAAAGGTAAAAATAGTGGTACCTATATGAAGTATGAAAGAGGGGTTCATCGAGTCCAAAGGGTCCCGGTCACAGAATCTGGAGGAAGGATACATACATCAACTGCAACTGTAGCTGTTTTGCCCGAAATCAAAGATGTAGATATATACATTGACCCAAAAGACATAAGAATTGACACATATCGGGCATCAGGTGCCGGGGGACAATATGTAAACAAAACAGAATCAGCAGTTAGAATCACGCACTTACCTACGGGAATTGTAGTTACTTGTCAATCAGAGAGGTCCCAACATCAAAATAAAGAAAAGGCAATGATGGTTCTTCGCTCGAAGCTGTATGAACTTGCACGTCGAGAGCAGGAAGAAAAGATATCTTCAGAACGAAAAAACCAAATAGGTACTGGTGAAAGAAGCGAAAAGATTCGAACTTACAACTTCCCACAAAACAGGGTGACGGACCACAGGATAAACTTGACAATATATAATCTTCAAGCAGTTCTTGACGGGAACCTCGATTTGATAATACCAAAACTTATGCAATATGATATCGAACAACAGCTCAAAGAACTTGGAATTTTACAAACAGTGGAGGGATAATAATGCTACACGTGGTTGAACATCCCTTAATCAAACACAAGCTGACCATAATGCGTAAAAAGGAAACCGGACCCAAAGAATTCAGAGAATTACTCAGAGAGATTACACTTCTTATAACATACGAAGCGACCAGACACATTGAGGTTTACGAAATAGAGGTAGAAACACCTTTGGAAAAGACGAAGGGTTATTACATAAACGATAAAGACATTGTTGTAATTCCCATACTAAGGGCAGGGCTTGGAATGGTTGATGGAATTCTCGAGCTGCTTCCGAATGCATCGGTAGGTCATATTGGTATCTATAGAGATCCAGTAACACTGAAAGCCGTTGACTATTACTTTAAAACCCCGAAATTACATGATAAAAGTGAAATCTTCATCCTAGACCCTATGCTTGCAACAGGTGTATCTGCAATTGATGCCATTGGAAAGGTCAAAGAACTTGGTGGCAAGAGAATAACCTTCATATCACTTATAGCCTCGCCTGAAGGAGTCAAAGCATTGGAAGAGGCACATCCAGATGTAGATATTTACACAGCTTCCCTAGACAGAGAATTGAATGACCACGGTTATATCCTCCCAGGACTCGGTGATGCAGGAGATAGACTTTTCAGAACAAAGTAGCGGTTTTTTATCATGGGTTAATGTTTTTTTTGATTTTTAGGAGGTGGCTAATAATTGAGCGAAGGTATCAGCATGAAACAACTTGAAGAAATGACAATGAAAGAATTGTATGAGCTAGCGAGAAAATACGACATTCCAAGATATACTAGTATGAGGAAACAGGATTTAATATTCGAAATTCTCGAAGCGAAAGCAAAAGCTGAAGGATACTTTTTTGGAGAAGGTGTACTTGAAATAGCCCCGGATGGCTATGGCTTTTTGAGAAGTTTGGAAACGATGCTTTCAGGACCAAAAGACATATATGTTTCACAGTCGCAAATTCGAAAATTTAATCTGAATACCGGAGACATTGTTTCTGGTGTTATCCGTCCTCCAAAAGAGGGTGAACGTTTCAACGCAATGATTAAGATTGAAGCAATAAATTATAAACCACCAGAATTTGCCAACGAACGTGTCAATTTTGAAAACCTTACTCCAGATTATCCAAAAGAGCGATATATACTTGAAACCAAACCTGACGTTTTCTCTACAAGGCTTATAGATTTATTTGCTCCAATAGGAAAAGGGCAACGAGGTATGATTGTTGCACCACCAAAAGCTGGGAAAACAACAATCCTTAAAGAGATCGCGAATGGAATTGCGGAAAATCATCCAGATACGTTCAGAATAGTTTTGCTAATTGATGAAAGACCGGAAGAGGTAACCGATATTAAAGAATCTGTTGATGCAAAAGTAATTGCCGCTCCCTTTGATATGGCATCTGAAAAGCAGATAAAAATAGCTGAATTAACATTGGAAATGTGTAAGCGACTTGTGGAGTACGGCAATCACGTTGTTGTGCTTTTGGATAGTTTGACAAGGCTTGCAAGAGTCTACAACGTAACGGTACCACCGAGTGGCAAATTATTAACTGGTGGTGTTGACCCTGCTGCACTTCATAAACCTAAGCAATTCTTCGGAGCTGCCCGTAACACTCGTGAGGGTGGAAGTTTGACCATAATAGCAACCGCACTTGTTGAAACCGGTTCAAAAATGGACGAAGTAATATTCGAAGAATTCAAAGGAACAGGTAACATGGAGCTGGTTTTGTCAAGACAACTTGCAAACAAAAGGATATTCCCAGCAATTAACATTACACTTTCTGGAACTAGAAGAGAGGAACTGCTCATTGAGCAGTCCAACCTTAAGAAAATCTGGTTATTGAGACGTATGCTTGATTCCATGAGCGAAGAAGAAGGTCTGAAATTACTTCTAAACAAGCTTAAAGATACGAAAACAAATGCAGAATTCCTAGCACTCATAGATGCTCAAAAAAGTGTTTAGATTTATTGAGCGGTGTGAGAGGTGCATTTATGTCTTCTGAACGCTCCTACTTACTGTGGGAACAACCCAATGGAAGATTTTTGGTTTTTCTAATCACATTTGTGATATTTTTAAGTCATGTGACCTTACTGTTAGCAGTTTCACAGAAGGCAATAGAATATTACTCTGCTGCGGAACTTTCCTATAAATCCGGGGACTATTCGACTGCTTTGAAAAATTACGAGTTAGCGCTCTCGACCGATCCTACAATAGAAGGATACGATTCTCAGATAAAGTTTAAAATGGGTATATCTGCCTATATGGTGGGTGACTACGACAAAGCAAGAAGTTATCTTGCCGGTTACAACAATGAATTTGTCAGAGCCCTGCTTGATTCTATAAGCCAGCGAAAAGCTCAGGATGAATGGAAAAAATGGATTTCAACCTACAGACCAACAACTGTAGAAGAAGCTACACAAGTTGCTTCTCAAGTGGAGAAAAAATCTAAAAGTAACTTTTTACCTATTTTTCTCATCTTTGTGATAACATTTGCTGTTCTTTTGATTGCGGAGTTTAGAATTTACAAAGCTAGAAGGATGGTAATTGAGCTTCCTAAAAAACCTGCCGAAGCCACCTTGCCACCCTCGACCGTTGGTCAAAATGTTTCTGAAAGTCTTGTAGAGCCTTCTGAAAAATTGTTTTCTGAGGAGTTCGAACTTATACCAAAAGAAGCAAGAATTGTTGATTTTGAACAACTATTGCAAAGTGAAATCGATGTTTTCAAAGATATCTTCGAACAAATACCTCAAAAAGAGGAAACGAAGCAAGAACCAACAGAAGCTAAAGGTGCAGAAGAAATTGGAAAGGAACGTTTTGCTGAAGCTGCCGATAAAGCGGTTGAAAGAGAGAAAATCGTTGAGGAAATACTGGGTGAAACTAAGGAACTAATCGAGGATTTGGGGAAAGAAATCGTTGAACAACCTCAAGAAGAGGTACCTCAAACAGAACAAATAGAAATAGAAAGCATTGAAGCAGAACTTTTGAGTAAATTAAGGACTCAAAGAGATAGCTGGGCTGAAGAGAGCCAGCCCTCAGCCGAATTCTACGAGGAGATGCAAAAAGATTTCTCAGAATATGACACTTTGGAAAAAATAACAGAAGAAGAAACTAAAATATTAGTTGAAAAACTCATTAAACTTAGGCAGGGGGAGAATAATTGATTGGAATAGTTTTGCTTTTGTATGCAGTAGCTTACGCTTACATAATTTTTTGCCTCAAATTTCTTCTGTAACAACGTTTTTGTTCGGCTTAACGTCTGTCTTAGTTATTGGTAACTTTGGCTTTTCACGGTTATCCTTATTTCCGACGCGCTTCAAATAGATTCTAAATTGCTCCTTATAAATGCTGTGCTTTTTTCCAACCTAGGTGGAATGACAACAGCCATAGGCGACCCTCCAAACATAATTATTTACAGCGTGTCCCGTTTGAGTTTCATATCTTTTATAACCCATCTAATGCCTGTTGGTGTAGCACTGCTGCTTGTACAATTTATATTCTTAGGGAGAAAACTCCATGCAGAAACTGTAAATACGATATTCCAATCAAGTGTGGAGAACGATACTTCTCAAAACCGTAAATGGCAGTATTACCTGCTTGCATTTGTTTTTATTGTTACTTTGATGGTCTTTCACGAAGAACTTGGTATTGAGCTTGGAACAATAATAATGCTAGGAGCGATGAGCGTTTTGTTTGTTGATGGGAAAAATTTTCAGTCGGTTGTAGATAAAATTGACTGGGACACATTAATACTCATATCAGGTTTGTACCTTTTCAATTTTTCAATAGAGCACCTTAATTTTTATAGACCTTTTGCCTCGGTACTTTCCAAAATAAACAGTCCGTATTTGCTTGTTTTGTCTGTTCTGTGGTCTTCAATTTTATTGACAGGATTTCTAAGCGCCCTACCAGTTACCCTAATGTATTTGGTCATCATCAAGAAATTAGTCCTTATGGGAGCACCCAATACACTGTACTGGGCGCTTGCCATTGGAGTTGGCATTGGGGGGAACTTAACACCGATAGCATCTATGTGTAATATCGTTGGTAACAACCTTTTGAAAAACTTAAAGAATGAAAAATTAAGTTTCATACAGTTTACCAAAAATATATTGAAACCAGTAGTAATAAGTGGTATAATCTCAAGTGTTGTTTTGTATATCTTTTCAGGTATATAGTTAAATTATAACGGAAGGTGAATGCCTATGAAGTTTGTGGTGGCCGCGGTATTTACACTCGTTCTTTATTTTGTTATAACTGGAAAACTTAACAAAACTATTGCTGCGATGGTTGGTGGCTTGGCTTTGCTAATTATAAAAGTTTTTCCAGATCCATATGAGGGTTTCAAGGAATCAATAGATATTAATACGCTCCTTTTTTTAATAGGAATGATGATTTTTGTTCGAGTCATGGAGACTTCTGGAATATTTGAGTACATTGCTATAAAGACTGTAAAAATTTCTGGAACAAGCTTGCCAAAGCTGTTTTTTGCTTTGACATTTGTTGTTGGTTTTATTTCCGCATTTATTGATAATGTTACAACCGTTCTTATATTTATACCTGTAACTTTTGCAATAAGTGATATACTTGACGTTGATCCGGTCCCCTTTGTACTTGGTGAAATATTTGCTTCGAATATTGGTGGTACTATGACTCCAATTGGAGACCCTCCAAACATCCTAATTACATCAGCTGCAAGAATTCCATTCTCAGTTTTTGCAAAGTATATGGTACCCATAAACGTATTTATAATCCTTGTGGTTGATTTTGCTTTACTAATCATGTTTAAAAACGAATTTGGAAAGTCTGTCAGCAAGGAGTTTTTGGAAGGCCTTGACGAAACTAAGGTTGTAAAAAATCGAAGAAGGTTCATAATATCTGCTCTGTTTATGTTCTTCATTATAGTTCTGTTCTTGCTACAAAAACAGCTCAAATTGGAAAGTTCGATAATAGGTTTAATTGCAGGATTTTTTGGCTTACTATTATTCGAGCCTAATGAAATCACTCCGTTTTTGGAAAAGGTCGAGTGGGAGGTAATCTTTTTCTTCCTCGGATTATTTGTAATCACAGGTGCAATGGAACATGTTGGAATAATGAAGGATATTGCAAACCTTCTCGTTAGAATTTCCTCAGGCTCGATGGTAGTGTTAACTTCCGTAATAGTATGGGCTTCGGGAATAATCTCGGGATTTGTTGATAACATACCATTCGCAGCAACGATGATACCTGTTATAAAAGGGCTGCCAATTATCAACCCACAGTTTACAAACATCACACCATTATGGTATGCACTATCCTTAGGAGTTTGTTTAGGTGGTAACCTTACACCTGTAGGTGCATCCGCAAATGTTGTGGGGCTAACACTTTTGAAGAAATACAAAGGAAGAGAAATGTCTTTTGGGAATTTCATGAAGTACGGTTTTGTTACCGTCATGATAAGTCTTGTACTCTCAAATTTATATGCCCTATTCTTATTGAAAATCATGTAGATTTAAACACTCAGTTTGGGAGATTAGAGACTTGTAATGTCCTTTGCAGATTGGAACCAACCAAATACTATAAGAGAAGCAGAACAGATTCAGAGGGAGTTATCAAAAAAGCTAATTTTATGTCCCTTTGATTTTTCACGTGCTTCGTTATTTGCAGGTGTAGATGTTAGTTATATTGGAGAAGAAGCTTTAGGAATTGTAGTAGTAATTAACAAGAATTTTGAACTTCTTGAAGTTGTTTGGGACAGGCATTTAGTAACATTCCCATACGTTCCAGGATTCCTTGCATTTCGTGAAGCACCCGTGGTTTTAAAATGCTTTGAAAAACTAAAAATTAAGCCGGATATAGTTCTCTTTGACGGTCAAGGAATCGCACACCCTCGAAGACTTGGAATAGCATCTCATGTTGGTATACTCTTAGATATCCCTACAATTGGAGTAGCAAAGAGTATATTATATGGAAAGTGTGAAAAACCATCCGAAGTCGGACAAGCTACAGAACTAAAGGACAGAAATGGAGAGGTTATAGGTTTCTGTTATCTTTCAAAGAAAAACACAAAACCCATAGTAATCTCTCCGGGATATAAAACAAACTTGGAGAGTTCTTTTCATATCGTTAAATCCCTCCTCAATGGCTTTAAGCTTCCGGAACCTGTAAGACTAGCTCATCACTATTCAGAGAAATTAAAATCCTGATTGTGTGCATTGTACACAACAGTACTAGTCATTGCACCGGAAATTATCCATAGCTTTCTAAGGATTTTCTAAGCTTCAATGGATATAATCATCAGTGGTAGTTGAAAGATGAACTACTATTCATTCTTAGAAGGGGAGGTGTTGCCATGAGAAAAGTATTACCGTTACTCTTTGTACTGCTTACATCACTCTTAGTATTTTCAGCTACCCAACCGCAGATGAAAGCTCTTTTAAACAACTTTATTTTAGAAAAGGAGCCCTTTGAAATTACAGGAACAGTTAAGGAAGTTGTATACAGACCTGGAAGGTTTGGATATTTGGTTTTGACAACAGAGGCAACAGAGGTTAAAGTGCCAGTTGACGAAAAACTTTCATTGGTAGTAAAACCTGATGAAAAAGTAACTGTCAAAGGCTCAAAGATTACGGCTTTCATACCTATTAGCCTGGAAACAAAGGGCTACAGACTTGTTTTCAGAAATAAGGTTCCAAAAGACGTTCAATTAACAGAACTTAAAGCCAAAATCAAGAAAATCGAAGTTGCTAAAAACTATGCAAACATTGTAATCCTGGACGAGAACAACAAAGAGTACAAATTCCCTGCTGGTTTGGTCCCGTTCTGGAGGAATTTAAAAGAAGGCGATGAAGTTAACATCTCAGGTTTCGAAAGAGTATTTGAAATCAAAGAAAGCATCACTGTTAATGGAAAGACATACATATTACCTACTAAGGAACTTTTGACAAACCTTAGTCGACGCGCTGTTCTGTTTAAGCAAAAATTCACGCCGAGATTTTTCAGACATAGACTCTGATGATAGAAGCAAAACAAAAGCCAGGCTTCATGCCTGGCTTTTGTTTTGACTTTTATGATTTCCTTGTTCAATTATTCTCTACTTCCAAGTTCTCTATCGAGCATATATAAACCTGTTGGGCTATCTTGGAGCTTTTTAAGTTTTCTAACTATCAGGTCTGTTTGAGCCTCTTCTTCAACCTGCTCTTTTATAAACCATGCAAGGAACTGTTCGGTGGCATAGTCTTTCTCTTTCCTTGCGATTTCCAGTATATTGTTGATGCTCTTTGTTATGGATTTTTCATGTTCATACGCTGCTTCAAATACTTCTAACGGGCTTTTCCAAGTGCTCTTAGGTTTTTCCAAAGCAGGAAGTTCAACCTTTGACCCGCGTTCATAAAGAAAATCATAAATTTTCATTGCATGTCCTAATTCTTCCTTGGCTTGCACTTTCATCCATTTTGCAAAGCCCGGCAAATCCATAGCATCAAAGTATGTTGCCATTGAAAGATATAAATATGCTGAGAAAATTTCCTTACCTACCTGCTCATTTAAAGCCTTAAGTACCTTTTCACTCATGCTAAATCCCACCCTTTCATAGTTTTCAAAGTACCTTTTCAATTTCATCATACGATGGTTCTATTCTTGGGTCTTCGGTAACCCAAGCGTAAATTACTTGTCCGTTTTCAACAACAAAAACAGCTCTCTTAGCAACTGTGTAATTTGGAATACCGACAAAGTTCTCATGCACACCACCGTATTGCCGAGCAACAATGCCTCCAAAATCTGAGAGCAACCTAAAATTGAGTCTGTTTTTCTCGGCAAATGCTTTGTTAGCAAACGGGCTATCAACATTGATTCCAAGCACAGTTGCATTCAAATTGTTGAATCTTGCTAGCATGTCTCGGAAAGTACAAAGTTCCTTTTCACAGACATTCGTAAATGCACCGGGATAAAAGACCAAAAACCACCTTACCTTGAATTTCGGAAAGTTTCACTTTTTGTAGATTAGTATCGAATAATTCAAAATCTGGAGCTATTGAACCTTTTTGAATCATAAACTCAACCTCCTCGTGGTAAAAAATTTGTATCACCTAACATATTATACCAAATATAAATTTGTAAGTCAACCAATTTTGAAAAACAAAATCTTTGGCAAGACTGAGTGTGTAAATCAAATCGATAGAGATATTAAGTTTGAAAAAGAAAATTAGAGTAATCTTTCTTTCCTCACTTTAAGTCACTGAAAACTTCAAAGTAACAATTGCAACTTTTTTGAAATGTGTGGTATAATATAGCTGAACCCACTGTGCGGGTTAATAGTCTCTCATCACATCCTTTTTGAAGGGGGGATTTTTGTGAAAAAGGTAGTAGTAGCATTCCTAAGTGTTTTCCTCGCGGTAGTGCTCCTTGCGTTTGATCCTACGGTCTACGTGTCGGCAACCATAGGTGAACCAGACACACTCGACCCACATCTGGCTTATGACACTGCAAGCGGTGAAGTTCTTTACAACGTTTATGAAAACCTTATTGCCTATAAAGGCAGAAGCGTTAGTGAATTTGAACCAAGGCTAGCGACAGAAGTTCCAACAGTTAAGAACGGTCTTATAAAAGACGGTGGTAAGACTTACATCTTCCCGATTAGGAAAGGGGTAAAGTTCCACAACGGAAACCCATTGACACCAGAAGATGTTGAATACTCATTTGAACGCGGTCTTCTTTACGACCCAGAAGGCGGTCCAATGTGGATGCTTTGGTATGCAATCTTTGGTGTGCACTCAAGAGATGAGGCTCTCGAAGAGTTTGTTGGAAAACCAGTTAGTGAAATATTCGATAAAAGCGGAGAGCCAAAACCAGAATATAAACAAAAACTGATTGACTTTTACAAACAAGTTGTCGACCCAGCGATAGAAGTCCAGGGAGACAACGTAATCATTAAGCTCAAAAGACCATACGGTCCATTCCTCAACATCATTGCACAAAGTGCACACTGGGCAGCAGTCCTTGACAAAGAAACATGTATTAAACTTGGCCTTTGGGATGGAAAACCAGATACATGGTGGAAATACAAGGATATGCAAAAAGAACAATCACCACTCTATGCATGGGCAATGGGTACTGGACCTTTCAAATTTGTAGAATGGGACAGAAAGCAGCAAAAAATCACGCTTGTTGCCAATGAAAATTACTGGAGAGAACCTCCAAAACTTAAGAAAGTAATAATCTGGGGTATTGACGAATGGTCAACAAGAAAAGCAATGCTTGAGAAAGGTGACGCAGATTCTATAGCTGTTGTTCTTGAATACCTCGACCAACTCAGAGGTAACAAGGATATTCAGATTATCGAAAACATTCCAACACTCTCTGTGACAGTTGTTGGTTTCAACTGGTCCATCAACCCATCAAGTAAGTATGTTGGAAGTGGAAAACTGGACGGTAACGGAATACCTCTTGACTTCTTCAGCGACGTATATGCCAGAAAAGCTGTTGCAGCAGCTATTAACTACGATGCACTCATTAGGGATGTTCTAAAAGGTTTCGGTAAGAGAATTCCAACGGCGTTGCCAGAAGGATTACTTGGATTTGACCCAACTCTTCCACTTTACAAATTTAATTTGAACGAAGTGCGCGCAAATCTCCAGAAAGCTTGGAACGGAGAAGCATATAAGAAAGGAATCAAGTTCAGTGTTGCTTACAACCAGGGTAACGTTGCAAGACAAAGGGTTGCAGAAATGATAAAAATGTACATGGAAATGGCAGCGCCTGGAAAAGTTAAGATAGATGTTCAACCACTCCAGTGGCCAACATTCCTCGATGCAACAAAACGTGGAGAGCTTCCTGTCTTTATACTTGGCTGGCTTGCTGACTTCCCAGACCCAGACAACTTCATATTCACCTACTACCACAGCAATGGTGATTACGCGCCCAGGCAAGGTAAGAAGTTCCAGGAATTCGTAAGCACTCCAAGAAAAGAACTTGGCGGTAAGAGCCTTGACGATCTCATCGAACAAGCCGCAGCAGAAACAGATCCAGAAGTTAGGGCAAAACTTTACTTGCAGATTCAAAAGTTCGTTATTGACAACTGTATCAGTATTCCAGTTTACCAACCACTTGGTGTTCGTGTCCAAAGAACGTGGGTAAAAGGTTGGTATGACAACCCGATGAGACCTGGTGACGACTTCTACATACTCTACAAAGAAAAATAATAGTTTTCATCAGTTTAAAAGGGTCGCCTTGCAAGGCGACCCTTTCTTTTTGTATGCCCGGCATGAGCAACAGCTTGGCGGTAAAAGTTTTGCTATGGGCTTGGTAGTGGGAACGTAAATTTGGCGAGTACATGGGATGAAAGTGGTTGTTCTTACCCCAGGACGGATACACCTATTGTTAACCTACTCATTGATGTGTAGCTGAACCGTCAGAAATCAGCAAAGCTCAGTAGCCGAAAGGTGATGGGAAGCAGAAAACCGAAGAGGGATAGCTTGGAGAAAAAAGGGTGGAACCCGAGGATAACCAAGCAGTGTTAATGCCATCAACGACAGTTCCAGAATCACAAGCCAGTGTGCAGTAGCGCAAATCAACTAAAAAACCACCATATACCGCACGGTACGTACAGTGGTGTGAGAGGACGTTGGGCAAATTACCTAATTACCCAGCTCCTACTCGATTATTTACATTATCTTAGCTCTTTTGCCTTGGTAAGTATCTTTTTCTATCAATCTATTTTCTATCAAGTTAACGATCTCAGTTTTTGTCCTTCCCCAATTTCCAAAAAGTGTACCAGTTAAGGGTGGGTCTGCAACAAGTCTGTGAATAACTATCCGTGGCGATAGATTCTCGAGGAAAGTAACCGCTCGTTCAACGTATTCTTCAAGGGTTCCTACCTGTAATTTTCCTGACTTAAACATTTCACCGAACACAGACCCCTCGACAATATACAGAGAGTGAAGCTTTACACCATCCACTCCAAGTGCGGAAATTATCTTTGCGCTTTCTACAACATCTAATGTATTATCTCCTGGCAAATTCAAAATTACGTGCGATACAACTTCAAATCCATATCTTTTTAGAAGATTCACAGCGTAGATGTATTCTCCCAGGGTATGACCTCTGTTTATCTTAACCAGAGTATGATAATTTGCGGTTTGTAAACCTACATCAAAAGAGACTTGAATACCGTGCCCTTTCCTTATATCATCAACCATATTTAAAATTTCTTCGTTTATGCAGTCTGGTCTTGTTGCGATATCAAGTTGAACAACATCTTCGTCTATTGCCTCTGTATAGGTCTTCCTCAAGACGTCTAAGGGGGCGTAAGTGTTTGTATAGTTTTGAAAATACGCAATGAATTTTCTAATACCCTTTTTTCGATACTTCTCCTTCATTTTCTCTAACTGTTCTTTAACACTTAATCCTGCAAAAGTGCTAAAACCACTACCCGTTTCATCACAGAAAAAACAACCTGGTCTTCCATTTTCTCTATTTGGACATGTGAAACCTGCATTGAGTGGCAATCTTTGAACCTTTTCTCCAAATTTTTTCTTTAATTCAACGCTTAGCTTTCTATACCTGTAACCATCCTCGAGAAAGTCGAAAATTTTTCCAGCACCTCCTCAACGTCAACCGTCGGATATGAGCCGTTAATATAGACGAATCTACCATTTACCATTGTTGCATAAACTCTATCCGTGTAAGCGTGAATGAGGTTCTGCAAAAAGTTATCGATTGGTTGTAACTGGATGTGCGAGGCTTCAAAAATTGCAAAATCTGCCGGGTTTCCCACTTCAATTGTTCCACCAGTCAAACGAAGTGCCGAATAACCGTTCTTTGTTAAGGCGTTAAATGCCTCTTCAACTTTAAAATTCTCAGGTGAATAACTCTTCTGAGCTAAAACGGATATACGCAAATCAAGGAGCAAATTTTGTGAGTTGTTGCTTGCAGGTCCATCTGTTCCAATTGTAATTTTGATTCCATTTTTGAGCATTTCAGTGACAGGTGGTATTCCATTCCCGAGTTTCATATTACTTACTGTGTTTATTGACGGAAATGAGCCATCAAGCAAAGGTATATCTTCTCTCTTTAACTGTGTGCAATGGACGGGGATGAAGTGTACTTCGTGGAATCCTATGTCCATGATTTCCCTGGGAGTATACATTTCGTATTCCCATGCATTTTCAAAAAAATGCATCGTTACTGGAACATCTTCTGTTTTTGCGATATCTACAATCTTTGAAAGATAACTTTTGGAACAGCTGTAAGGAGCATGTGGACCAAGTCCAACGTAGATTCTATCTTCATATCCATTCCACTTTCTGAATAATTTCAAATTCTCTTCAAGTCTACCGTTGTCATCACCGCCAATGTCAACAAGACCTCTTGTCAGCAATGCCTTCAAACCAAAATCTGCAACAGCTTTTGCCACCATATCTTCATGGAAATACATGTCGCAAAAGGCAACAACACCATGCGCTGCCATTTCCATCATCGAGACTAGGGAACCGTAGTAGACGGCTTCAGGGGTGAGTTTTTCTTCTGCTGGGAGTATTTTACCAAAGAGCCACTCTTTGAACGGAAGGTCTTCCGCATATCCTCTGAGTAAGGACATAGCAACATGGGTGTGAGTGTTAACAAAGCCAGGAGTAATTATCTTCCCTGTAAGGTCAACAACCTCTTCATTGTCTAGCGGAACCAAATTTTCCGATATTTCCTTTATTATTCCATTCTCTATTCTGATATCACACTTTTTAAGTTCTAATCCAATAAGAGCTTTCCCATTCTTCAAAAGCATTAAAAAACAACCCTTTCTGCATCAATCCATAGGTGCTCTAAATCGTAGAACTCTCGAGCACTTTTAGTGAATATGTGTACCACAATATCGCCAGCATCGATAAGAACCCAATCGTAACCTTCTCCTCGGTCGTAATAGATAATTTCTTTACCTTTTTCATTAAAAAACTCAACAACTTCATCTCTAAGGCTTTTCATATGGATATTACTGTTTGCCGTGCAAATGACAAAATAGTCAGTTAAGAGTCTTGTTTTACTCATATTAAGCACAACAGGTTCAATTGCTTCCTTTTTTTCAAGTAATACAAGTAAATCTTTGATTAAGCTGATTTCACTTTTTTCTTTGCTCACCAACACTTACGCACCTCCTATCGTTAGTTCTTCACTTATCTTTCCATTCAATAGATAATCGCGAACATACCCAACCAGATAAAATGAACCAGTCACAAATTTAACATCTGCATCTGTTTCTTTTAGCAAGTCGACGGCTCTAATATAGTCTGGTTCAAGAATCACGTTTGGATTATATCTCTTCGCAATTTCGTAGGTTTCAGCTACTTTTTCGGCCCTTTTTGAAGGTGGCTTTGTGATTATTATTAGATCGAATTTTGGAGCAATTACTTTTAGCACACCTTCTTTATCTTTGTCATCTACTATACCAAAAACTGAAGCTTTTCTTTTTCCAAGGAAGTATAAATCTAGATTTTCGGCGAATTTTTCGGCCGCTTGTGGATTATGCGAACCATCTAATATTACTCCGTTCACCATTTCAAATCTGCCGGGTATAAATGCTTCTTCAAATGCTTTTTTTACAGCTTTTTCATTAATTCTGTGCGTAACTTCAAAAGCTTTTAATGCCAGTCCAACGTTGTATAGCTGGTGCTTTCCATTCAACCGAACTTTTATACCTTTGATGGTTGTATCACCGTAGTAATTATAGACATTTTCGTTAAACGAAAACTGAACAGGTTCCACATAGAAATCTTTCCCGTATTCGTATACCTTAGAATTTTTCTGTTTGGCAATTTGCCTTATTACTTCTAATGCCGAATCTGCCATTAAACCAACGACGACAGGCTTCTTTTCTTTTATGATTCCGGCTTTTTCAAAGGCAATTTGCTCAACAGTATTACCGAGAACGTTCGTATGTTCTAAAGAGACGGTGCACATTACGGAAATTTCTGGTATTATAACGTTCGTTGAATCAAACCTTCCTCCCAATCCAACTTCAACACTTCCGTATTCTGCGTTCCTCTTTTTTGTTATGTAAAAATACATCGCAGTCATATACTCAAAGAAACTCGGAGAGAATTCTTCACCAAGTTTATCCATCTCTTCCGCATGTTTTTTGACCTCAAATGCTGCTTCCACAAATTCTTCTTGACTTATATTCTGTGTGTTGTAATGGAACCGCTCCAGGATTGTTGATAAGTGTGGTGAGTAAAATCCCGTTACATTATGCCCATGGTGATATGTCAAGTATTCAAGAAAAGTTGTAACACTCCCTTTTCCATTTGAACCAGTCACATGGAAATATTTAACTCCAGAATGGGGGTTACCCATTCTGGAGAGGAGATTTTCTATTCTGAACAAACCAAGCTTCATTGTGTTGTAAGGGCGTGTGAAGTATAGATATTTTAGAGTGTCTAAAAATGTTGCGGAAATCATCCCTGAGCCTCCAAGTCGGAAATTATCAATTCAATTCTGTTTATCTGTTCTAAGAATGTCCTTTGCTTTTCTTTTGTTTCTTCGACTATATCCTCAGGAGCATTCTTAAGGAAGTTTTCATCTTCCAGTTTCTTTGCAAATTTTTCTAAGTCTGCCTTTAGTTTTTCAACCTTTTTCTTGAGCCTTTGAACTTCCGCATTCACATCGATAATTTCTCCAAGAGAAACGTAAGCTTCTAAGTTTAATGACACGTAAGCTGTTGCACAAAGCTTTGGCCTTGATTCTGTAAACTGAATGTTTGAAACATTGCCAAGGAATCTTATATATTCTTGCTCTTCTTCATTTAGCACTCCTTTGATAAAGAGATCTACTTTTGTTGATTGCGGAACGTTTACTTCGGCTCTAACATTTCTGACGCCTCTAATGAGAGCCATTATTTCTTCGAATCTCTTCTCGGCAGTTTCGTCAACATATTCCTCTGCTACCTTTGGCCAAGGAGCAACAACTATTGATTCACCAGCGGTTGGAAGTTTTGTCCATAATTCCTCCGTCAAGAACGGCATAAATGGATGCAGCAGTCTTAAGCTCATATCGAGTACGTAAACAAGCACGTTTTGTACAATTTTCTTGTCCTCAGATTTAAGCCTATTCTTTACAGCCTCGATATACCAGTCGCAGAGTTCATCCCAGAAGAAGTTATAAATTTCTCCCGCCGCTATATTGAAATCATAGTTATCAAGTGCTTCTGTCACTTTTTTAATCGTTTTCTGTAGCCTCGAGAGAATCCATTTATCTGACAGTTTCAGGTGCTCTTTCTGAATTTCCATCTTTTCAAAGTCATCGAGGTTCATGAATACGAATCGAGAGGCGTTCCATATCTTATTAGCAAATTTCTTGTATGTATCAAAGAATCGTACATCTAGTTTTAGGTCCCTTCCTTGTGCGGCAAGGATAGCAAGTGTAAATCTCATAGGATCGGCACCATATTCATCGATAACTTCGAGTGGATCGATTCCGTTTCCAAGAGACTTGCTCATCTTTCTACCGTATTTATCTCTTACAAGTTGGTGTATATACACTTCACTGAACGGTTTTTCCTTCATGAATTCATAGCCCATCATTATCATTCTTGCAACCCAGAAGAAGATAATGTCAAAACCTGTGACTAAAACATCGGTTGGATAGTATCGTTTCAAATCTTCTGTCTCCTCGGGCCAGCCCATTGTACTAAATGGCCAAAGTGCTGAGCTGAACCATGTGTCAAGTACATCTTCGTCTTGTCTTAGATTTGCGCTACCACATTTTTCACAAACCTTCGGTTCATCTTCTGAAACGTTGTAATGTCCACAATCTTGACATTGCCAGACAGGAATCCTGTGTCCCCACCAAAGTTGCCTGCTTATACACCAATCTCTGATTTCATACATCCAATTTAGATAAACTTTCTTCCATCTTTCAGGAATGAACCTGACTTCGTCATTTTCAACAGCTTCTATCGCTCTCTTTGCCAGTGGTTTCATACTCACAAACCATTGGTCCATCAACCTTGGTTCTACAACAGTATCACATCTGTAACAATGTCCGACAGAGTGTTTAATCTTCTCAATTTTTACAAGGTATCCCTGCGCTTCCAACTCAGCAACGACCGCCTTCCTTGCTTCAGATGCGGTTAATCCCTTGAATTTACCACCATTTTCGTTGATAACAATATTTTCGTCGAATATATCAACAAACGGCAAGTTGTGCCTTTGACCTATGAGATAGTCGTTTGGATCGTGCGCTGGTGTTACCTTCAGTGCACCAGTCCCAAACGATGGGTCAACGTAATTATCAGCTATGATTGGTAACTCTCTTCCAACTAACGGTAATATCGCGGTCTTTCCTACGTAATTTTTGTATCTCTCATCTGACGGATGAACTGCAACAGCGGTATCACCAAGCATAGTTTCAGGTCTTGTGGTAGCTATCACCAAATAATCCTCTTCGCCTTTGATTGGATATTTGATATAGTAAAGAGCTCCCTCTTCCTCGTGATATTCCACTTCCTCATCTGAAAGCACTGTTCCACATCTGTGACACCAATTAACTATGTACTTACCTTTATAGATTAAACCCTTCTTATACAACTCTACAAAAACCTTTCTGACTGCCTTGGACAAACCTTCATCTAGCGTGAAACGTTCACGAGTCCAGTCAACGGACGCACCAATTGACATTATTTGCTTTTTTATCTCTTCTCTGTATTTATTTGCCCAATCCCATACAATCTTTAAGAACTCTTCTCGAGTAAAGTCTCTCCTACTTTTGCCCTGAGTAGCAATGTATTTCTCAACAGCTGTTTGCGTTGCAATACCTGCGTGGTCTTCACCAGGAAGCCATAGTACGTCGAAACCTTGCATGCGCTTGTAACGACTTAAAATATCTTGAATAGTGATATTAAGGGCATGTCCCATGTGAATTCTGCCCGTGATATTTGGCGGTGGAATAACAATTGAGTACTTTGGACCACTCCCCTTTGGCGTAAAATAACCTTTTTCAAGCCACTTTTTGTACCACTTCATCTCAATATTTTTTGGGTCATATCGCGTTCCTATCTCCATCCTTGACACCTCCGATAGCACTTATTTCTATGTCACAATCTATCTGTATTCTCTCTGAACCGTAGGTCAATAGAAGGTAGTGCAAAGAATCCTTTATTCTATTGGAAATCTTCATGACCTCATTTTCTCCTACCCCGTGGAGAACTATACAAAAATCGTTCCCTTCAAGTTTGCAAACAAAATCCTTGGGTATCCTCACACTGTGTTTTATAACAGAAGAAACTCTAGAGAGCACAAAATTTCTTAAATCTTCGTTGTTAGCTTGAAATTTCAGTGTGATGTGCAAAACATAAAATTTTTCATTGCTTTGCCTAAGTTCTTCAAATACGTTTTTTACGAACTCCTGATTTGGAAGTCTCGTAATTGGATCAACCCATTCGCCTGTTAATAACTTGTGAATACCCTTCATCCGAATACCTCCCGCTTTCCTGTTTAAATTATTTTACCACATTTGTCATATTGTGAGAATATGGCATGTGTGATAGAATAAGTAACGAAATTTAAATTGTTCGTATGACAAACTTTTAAATGACTAAAAGTGATAAACAAGAACCTAGAAAGGAGTGTAAAAATTTTATGGGGTTTAATTTAATGTCGCTACTTTCAATATTTTCACACTTCTTTTTAGACTTTTACGTTTCTTTCTTCAATCCTTTGGGACCGTTCATTATTCAGAAATTTCCAATAGAAATTCGCATACTCACCTCTTTTTTGGCATTATCATCAGCGATAGCTAGCCTTTTGCAGATATTCTTTGGATTCTTTTTTGACAGAGTCAAATACACCAAGAGTTTGCTCTTTACAATGTATGTTTTGGAAGCGATAGGAGTATCACTGATAGGTATTTCCACAAACTTTTGGATGTTCATATCCGCGGTTTTTGTTGTTAGAATTGCAAACTCTGCCTTTCATCCTTTAGGTGCTTCTATGGCTGGCGAGGTTGGTGGTCGGAATGTTGCATTCTTCTCTATTGCAGGAACAATTGGTGCTGCACTCGGACCTGTTTTTATATCCCTTTACGTATCACATTTTCCGATAGAATCACTTTGGGTTGTATCACTACCGGCATTTATTTTAGCCAGTTTCTTACTCAGACTTAATATTCCAAACAGGACTGTGCACAACTCAAAATTCGACTTAAGAGAGGTTGCAAAACTATTGCCCATACTACTAGTTGTCACGGTTCGAAGTTTTCTCATGTCTGTTGTCCACGCTTATACGCCTATATACGTCACAAAAATACGATCTTATTCGATTTCTCTCTCAGGTTTGTTAATAACAAGTGGAATGATTGCAGGCGTCTTTGCAAACTACCTCGGAGTTATTTTAATGGAGAAAGTAGGTGCGAAGAAACAAGATTTAGCAGCATTTATAGGTATGGGGTTAGCGATATGCTGGTTAATATCCAGTAAAAGTGTTTTACCAATTTTCATTTCCTTTGTCCTTTTTGACTTTTTTGGATTTTTGCTCATGTCAGCAAATGTTGTTCAAGCACAGAAAATATTACCGAATAGGAAAGCCTTAGCATCATCTGTTGCTATGGGTTTCGCATGGTCATTGGGGGATTTCATAGCAACTGGTTATAATTCTGTATTCGGCAACGATGTGGTTTTATCATTAGGACTTGCTATACCCGTAGCTTTTGTAGCGTCGATATATTTCGGGATCGTCCAAAAATTTGATACAAAATAATCAGTGTGTTAAAATTGGGTAAGAATGACTTAGACACGATAAAGCAGGAGGAAGATGGTTATGACTGATAAAGACTTTTACAAAAAAAGTGAAAAAGTTGAGCAACTTTACACAGTTTACATAGAAAGGTACGCTTACGGAGGGTACGGTATTGGAAAACTGCCTGGTGGGAAATTGGTTTTTGTTGAGGGGACATATCCGGGTGATTTGGCTGAAATAGAAGTCGTGCAAGAAAAATCTGATGTGGCTTTTGGAAGGTTGAAAACTTTACTTGAAAAGTCAGAATTTCGAAGGACACCTAGGTGTAAATATTACGGTATTTGTGGCGGATGCCAGATGATGGACGTCAAGTACGAAAAGCAACTTGAATTAAAGACCCTGGTTGTAAAGGAACAGTTGAAACGGATAGGAAAGATTGATGTCGATGTAAATCCAACTATTCCAAGTGATTTAGAATTCGGGTACAGGAATAAAATGGAATTCGCGTTTTCTTACAGTAATACTGAAGGAGTTATACTGGGATTGAAAATGAGAAATAGCAACAAGGTAATAAATATAAAAGAATGTCCTATTTCGCCTTCTTCATTTAACAAGGTGCTCGAAGTCGCGTCTGAAATTGTTGAATTGAGCAAAGCTAAGATTTACAATCCGAGAACGGGTTCTGGTATGCTTAAGCATTTGGTTATGAGGTATTCCCATTCAAATAATCAAACTATGGCAATATTCGTAACAAAAACCGAAAGGTTTGATGAGGCAAAATTTATACGTGCTGAACTACTTAGAAGAGTTCCACAAGTAAACTCTATTATCCATGTTATGAACTCTTCCGACAGCGTAGTTTTAAGAGGACCGTATAAGACACTTTATGGTTCAGGCGTTTTGGAAGTGGAGATGGATTATGAAAAATTCCAAATTCCACCAACCGCTTTCTTCCAAAACAATTACCATATAGCAGCTAAGATGATAGAATACGTTACTAAGCATCTTGACCTAAAAGGAAACGAAAAGGTCTTAGATTTATACGCAGGAGTAGGAACGTTTACAATGAGGTTAGCGATGCTTTCGAAATATGTTATCGCTGTTGAAAGTTCGCATATAGCGGTCAAAGCAGGGAGAGCAAACGCCAATATAAACAACTTGAGAAATGTAAAGTACGAAGAAACAGATGTTGAGGAATTCATTCGTTCTTACGATGATAAAGCAAATGTAATCGTGCTCGACCCTCCAAGAGGAGGCGCAGGAAAGTCCGTATGTGAACATATAATAAGAGTTAAACCCGAGAAAATCGCATATATTTCTTGCGATCCATCAACACTTGCAAGAGACTTGGCTGTTTTGAAAGAACACTACAACATACTAGCCGTTCAACCATTTGACATGTTTCCTCAAACGTATCATGTTGAGACCGTTGTACTGATGGAGAGAAAAGAGTAGCGTTTTTCATTGGTTCAGGAAAAGAAGACGATGAAAAAGTCATGGAAAGGATTAATGAAAAGCTTAGAAAAAAGTCCCAAATATTGTCGGTAGCATATGTCATTGTAGAGGTTAATACTAAGGAATATATTGACTTAGATAGGTTGATTAACGAAGCAGATTATCTTATGTACGAAAGAAAAAGAAAAATCAAGGAAAAATGAAAAATCTGGTCTGCTTTACTAACTAAACAATCGAAAAATTTAGACTTGATACAATCTAATTATTCTGATAAAATCTAACCAGGTACGATTAACCAAAAAGCACAATAGAGGAGGTGTCAATATGGAAATTGTTGCCAAAATTGTCGATGGTGTATATTATGTTGGAGTGAACGACAGAGATACGCATCTATTTGAAAACATCTGGCCATTAACGAAAGGAGTCTCTTACAATTCTTACCTTATCGTTGATGAGAAAACAGCATTAATAGACACCGTGAAAGTTAACAAGATGAAGGAATATATCGAAAAAATAACGCAGATTCTTGATGGCAAACCCTTAGATTACCTTATTATCAACCACATGGAGCCTGACCACTCTGGTGCCATATCATCAATAGTCCATGCCTTTCCAAATGTAAAGATAGTAGGGAACAAAAAGACGTTTGAATTTATAAAAGCGATGTACCACTTCGAGGGTAATTTCAACGAAGTGAAAGATGGGGACGAAATAAACCTTGGAAGTAGGACTCTTAAATTCTACATGACACCAATGGTGCATTGGCCTGAGACAATGATGACTTACGACACGAAAGACAAGATTCTTTTCTCAGGAGATGCGTTTGGCGGGTTTGGTTCACTTGATGGTGGTATTTTCGATGATGAAGTGGACATTAGTTATTTTGAGAATGAGATTAGAAGGTATTACTCCAACATTGTCGGGAAATTCGGACCTATGGTCCAGAAAGCTTTGCAAAAACTTTCAGGGTTGGATATAAAAATTGTTTGTTCAACCCATGGACCTGTCTGGAGAACAAATCCCATGCATATCGTTAGTGCCTATGATAGATGGAGTAAGTATGAATATGAAGAAGGTGTTGTTATAGCTTACGGAACGATGTATGGTAATACCGAGAAAATGGCTGACTACATTGCTAGAGTGCTTGCAGAAGAAGGTGTTAAAAATATTAGGGTAATGAACACTTCAACAACTCATGAATCTTTCATAATCAACGAAATTTGGAGATTTAAAGGTGTGATTCTTGGAACATGCACTTACAATAACTGGATATTCCCACCAATGGAGAACCTAGTTATAAATCTTTCTCACAAAGGTCTTCCTAATAGAGTCTTCGGAGTCTTTGGAACATATGGTTGGAGCGGTGGAGGAGTAAAAGGCATAATTGAATACATCCAAAAGAACAAATGGCAACTTGTTGGAGAACCTGTTGAAGTTCAATTCTCGCCGAAAGAGGAAGATTTCGAACGTTTAAGAAAACTTGCAATTGATATGGCAAAGGCTGTTAAGGAAGGCTAAAACTCAAAAAATAAAACAGTAAAAAACCTCCGGTTTAACCGGAGGTTTTTTATGTAGCAACGTCCAAAAAAGTGATTAAATTACTGTTTCCCGTGAAATATAACCTTTTGTTCTGGAACTAAATTTGGTGGTATCCTTCCTTCTAAGGCGTGAATGACATTGATTGCAACCATTTCCGACATCTTATCCCTTGTTTCGTACGTTGCAGAGCCAATATGTGGTAAAAGAACTACATTATCTAACTTTTCCAACCCCGGAGTGAGTTGTGGTTCGTTTTCGTAAACATCAAAACCAGCACCAGCTATTTTCCTTTCTTTCAAAGCTTCATATAACGCTTTTTCATCAACAACAGGACCTCTGGCGGTGTTGATCAATATAGCATTTGGTTTCATCCTTGCTATTCTTTCAGCATTTATTAAATGATAGGTTTCCTTTGTGAGTGGTGTGTGGATTGATATGTAATCGGCAGTCTCAATCAACTTGTCCAGTTCAACGTACTCTGCATTGAATTGCTTTTCTACATCCTCAGGTAACCTATGCCTGTTGTAGTAAATAACCTTCATTCCAAATCCAAGAGCTCTTCTTGCAACAGCTTGACCTATCCTTCCCATACCAATAATTCCCAATGTTTTTCCATACAAATCATACCCAAGGAAAAGTTTGGGTTTCCAACCAACGAACTTCCCTTCTCTGACAAATTTGTCAGCTTCCACTATTCTTCTTGCAACAGCTAAGATTAGCGCGAACGCAATGTCAGCAGTTGCTTCTGTGAGAACTCCAGGCGTGTGTGTTACATAGATGCCTTTTCGTGTTGCGGCTTCTACGTCTATGTTGTTGTAACCAACCGCATAGTTGGCTATGATTTTCACATTGTTGAGCGACTCAATGAACTCCTTATCTATAGGGTCTCGTAGTTGTGTAATTATGGCATCGGCATATCTTGCTCTTTCTAACATTTGCTCTTTTGTTAAGAACTCTTCCCCATCGTATACATCAACATCAAACTTTTCTTTTAGCATATTTATACCTTTATCAGGAATTGCATATGTTACGAATACTTTTGCTTTGGTCGTAACCATTGTTCTTCACTCGCCCCACCATTTTATTTCCTGACCTTCTATAAACACTTTTTCAACACGTGCCTGTGGTAAGAACGGGTCGTTATCCCATATGACTATATCTGCATCTTTTCCAACCTCGAGCGACCCTACTCTGTCATCTATACCGAGTATCTTTGCAGGGTTTATAGTTAACATTTTTAGCAAATCTTCCTTCTTTGCACCATATTTCATAGCTAACGCTGCATGAACGTTCGCAAACTCAAGGTGTATCACAGGATGGTCAACCATTATAGCTGTTAAAACACCTTTTTCGTTGAGAATTCTTACATTCTCGTAGGTTAGGTCTTTTAACTCCACCTTAGTTCTGAAGTCGTGCGGACCGACTACAACAGGAACGTTGTTCTCTACAAGGTAATCAACTACCTTATACGCCTCTGTACCGTGTTCGATAACTATTTTAAAACCAAACTCCTTAGCTATGCGGATAGCCGTTACTATATCTTGTGCCCTATGGGCGTGTACTCTTGCTGGAATTTCTCCCTTAAGTACGAGCTCTCCAACCTCGAGTTTTGGGTCTCTATCAAGAAAGACACCATCTTTCTCTAATGCTCTTTTCTTTTTCTCCATATAATCTTGGAGTTTCATAAAGTAGTTCCTCATAACTGCAGCTATTCCTAATCTGGTGGAAGGCATCTTCTTCATTTCTCCGTAAACGCGCTTTGGGTTTTCCCCTGTTGCCATTTTTAGACCAGCCGGTGATTTCACGATACAGTAATCGACAATGTGCGATTTGAACTTTATAATTGCACCTTGACCGCCAATGACATTCGCACTTCCGGGAAGAATCATCACAGTTGTGAAGCCACCATTGAGTGCTCGTTTGATTGCAACATCATACGGATTGAAAGCATCTATTGCTCGAACCTCCGGGGTTACAGGGTCAGTCATTTCATTTCCGTCCTGCATGAAACCTATGCCTTCTTCAAAAAGTCCAATGTGTGAGTGTGCATCAATGAAACCTGGTAAGATGTATTTCCCCGCTGCATCGATGATTTCTACGTTTTTATCTTTCAATTTTATGGACTTTGCTATCTTTGCTATCTTTCCGTTTTCTATAAGAATATCACCAATAAAAGTTCCGGATGCTATTGTTACAAGCGTTCCTCCCTTTATTAGCTTTTTCATACCACTTTCACCTCCAAGTTATTCTGGGATACACGGTATTCAGAATGATTATAACACATGTAATTCGTAAAGCGAACTAAGAATTCCAGATTTTTTTCTGAAATTTAACCTTGTTACATGCCCAAAACTTCTGATTTTGTGGTAAAATTCAAAGTAGAATTAAAATAATCTAACAAAGAAAGGTTGAGGGGCTGATGAAATGGGAGATAAGAGAAGTTGATGAGGCGCTTGTTGACCAGCTTGTTAGGGAGCTGGAAGTTGATCGTTTAGTAGCAAAATTGCTTGTGCTTAGGGGTATAAAGACCTCTGAAGAGGCTAGAAATTTCTTGTACCCGACAAGAAAAATATTGCGTTCACCATTTCTGATGAAAGACATGGACAAAGCAACGGAGATTTTGCTAAGAGCAAGGGATAACCGTGACAAAGTTGTTGTTCATGGAGATTATGATGTTGACGGTATAACTGGAACCGCAGTATTATACACTTTCCTTTTGGAAAATGGTTGGGACGTGGATTATTTTATCCCCAAGCGCGCTGATGACGGTTACGGCATCCAGCCACAATTTGTAGAAGATGCCTATAAAAATGGCGCAAGAGTTCTCCTAACTGTAGATTGTGGAATTACAGCATTCGAAGCTGTTGAAAAAGCCAAAGAATTGGGAATGAAAGTTGTGATTACTGACCACCACCAACCTAAAGAAACCCTTCCAAATGCAGATGCTATTGTTAACCCCAAACGTCATGATGAAGAATATCCATTCAGAGAATTCGCTGGTGTTGGAGTCGCTTATAAACTGGTATCTGCATTGGCTGAAAGGCTTAACATTCATCCGGCGGTCGTTGATGAATTGCTTGACCTCGTGGCGTTGGGAACTGTTGCTGACATGGTGGAATTGCTTGATGAAAACCGTTATATAGTAAAGGAAGGGCTTAGAAGATTAAACAATACCGCAAAGCTTGGTATTGTTCGTTTGGTACAAAAGCTTGGAATATCTATGATAAGCTCACGTGATATCGGCTATAGAATAGCTCCAAAACTCAACGCTGCTGGAAGGCTTGATTCACCTGACGATGCGTTCAAGCTAATCATAACGAAGGACGAAGCCAGTGCTACCGAACTTGCTGAGTTGTTGTTGGGTTACAACGTAACAAGGCAAAGCATTGAGGCAAAGATATACAATGAAGCAGTTCAAATGGTTGAAGAAAAAGGCCTCAGTTCACTTCCAATTATTGTTGCGTACGGTCGCGGATGGCACTTAGGCGTTATTGGAATAGTCGCTACAAGACTTGTTCATCTGTATAACAAACCAGTTATGGTTATCTCTATTGAAGAAGATGGTGTTGCAAGAGGCTCCGCAAGGAGTGTGCAAGGAGTAAATATTATAGAACTTCTCGAAAGGTTCAGAGACATTTTTGAAGATTTTGGTGGTCACACAATGGCATTAGGTTTTAGTCTAAAAGAAGAGAAGATACCAGAACTGATAGAGGCAATTAAAACGCATATAACTGAAGACGATGTAAAAGTTGAGCCTGTTGTTATGATAGATGAGAAAATAACAATTGATGAGATTAATGATGGCATTATAAGAGCTATTGAATTACTTGAGCCATATGGACACGGTAACCCAGAACCAGTGTTTCTAATTCAAAACAGTGCTGTTGAAAGATTTAAAATCTTCGGTGAAACTGGTTACAATGTCCGAGTGACGTTGAAGGGTAACAACAAAAGCATAGAAGGTGTAGGTTTTGGATTGAAAATTCAACCATCTGAACTATATGGGTTGCAACCACAATTTCTTAGAATGGATGTCGTTGGCAATCTGAGAATGGGAGAAAGCGGTTTACAATTGAACTTAATAGACTTAAAAGTGACACATGTTAACGATGAAGACATAGCTGACAGGACGTTTATACATTCGTTTATATCAAACTGGCGACAGCAAAGAGAAGAGGATTATGACCATCAACGGATAGAAGATGACATATACCAAAGATTGCCGCGCATTGCTGAACTTGCTGAAATTAAGAGGCCGGCATTGATACGTTTCGATATACCGTACAGAAATGCGTTTTTCTTCCATTTGATGAGAAAGGGAAGAACTCTTATTGTTAATCCTTCAAGCACGGAAGCAATGCATGTCTACGAAAGCCTGCAAAGGCACAACATCCCAGGACTGACCCTTGCAAATTCTATCAATCGTGTCATAGGAAGACATTTGGTAACGAACGCCGTTTACGCAGAAAAATTTCTAGACCAAATTTCTGATTTTGATTTTATTGTACTAAATGAAATTCAGTTTTTGAGGAACTTTGACCCGAATCTTTACGAAAAAGTTTTAAGAAGATTTGGGAAAACTGCGTTTTTCACAACGCTTTATAAATTTGAAAGTAATCTCCCGATTTATGAAATTGGCGGGAGGAGTGATTTTTCAATTGAAGATAAGAGAAATCAACCAAAATCTTTGAATAATTCTAATTCTGCCCTGGTTTATCTATTTTCAACACACAATTCAGTAGAAATGTTTTTCAATAATTACATAAAGCGTATATCAAGCAGAGATACTGTCTTCTACTCATCTCAACTCGAACCATTCCAGAGACTGATAATTTCACATTTAGTTAGGAAAAAAAAGGTTAAAAAGCTCATTTCTTCTACCAATAATGATTCATTACCTTCGCTTTTCGGAAAAGTTGAAGTAAGGCTTTTTGACTTCCCTTATACGTTGAGCGAGATAATAGACACTGTAAGTGGCGAGGGCAATATATTGTTGCAGCTAAATTACTCGACTCAGGATGTATCTAAGAAACGCGATTCTCTTAGGAAACTTTTCCCAGCAAAAGAAGAACTGGAGAAAATAGTCGAAGAGCTCAACGTATACCTACCAATGAAATTAGAGGAATTCGAACAATTCCTTGCTAATTACAATGTGCCAAAAGGTGTTATCAAGAGTGTTTACAAGGACCTTGCCGGTATCACGGAAAACCTCGTTCGTGCCGTTGATTTTGAGCCTGAAAAAATAACAAGACTTAAGGAACGGGACATAGAATTGGGATATTTTGAACGCTACACCTTGCAAATAGAGTCACTCAACGTCAAAGAAGTATTTAAGCTTATCGATGAAAGGTATCTTTACGATGCAGAATTGATTGTCTAAGTCTCGAATATAGGAGCGCTTACAAAATGGCATTGATAGCTATTGATTACGGAAAGAGTAAGTGTGGATATGCGATAGGTAGTGTCTTTGTATCTGAAAGTGGGACGATAAAAACCGCAGATTTGGTAAAGAAAATCGGGAGATTTGACACAGTTTTGTTTGGTTTACCTCTTTCTATGAGCGGGAACTACTCGACACAAACATTTGAAGTAATCAAGTTTGCTCTAAAAATCAAAAAGCTAGGAAAAAAGGTTTTGTTGCTTGACGAAAGGGTAACCACAAAGATGGCGAAGTCTTTCGAGAAAAGAGACGATGATAGATTCAGTGCAGAACAACTGCTCCTTGAGTACATTCAGAATCCAGATAGAGCTGTTGAGTTGAAAGAATATAAAGTGGTAGAGTCACAGCCAGTTTCTTGTAATTTTGCCGTGTTTGTAGAGGTTCCCTACGATGAATCATTTTCTGTAAAAGAAGGTATTGGATTTTCAAAAGACCCATACATTGCTTATACCCTCTTTAAACAGGGAATTTTTGTGTACAGGGTTTGGAGAGACTTTCGAGAAGCTACGACGAATCTTGAAAAAGTTCCGGAATTCGTTATAATGAACATAGAAAATAGACAGGTTATATCTGAATTAGATATTGAAAATTTGCAAAGGTTAACCCTTTTCTTCAAAGTTGTGGTAAAATAAACTATGTTAGCGCGTGCTCGTAGCTCAAATGGATAGAGCGTCGGACTCCGGATCCGAAGATTGCGGGTTCAAGTCCCGCCGAGCACGCCAAAAATCTTGAATAGCTTTAAATTTCGAAACTGGACACAATGATACTTAAAATCAAAGGGGGCCAATTTATGAGAGCTACAAATTCAAAGCTCGAGAAGGTAAAAGCACGTGTTTTTGAAAAAGATGTTGATGCCATCCTTGTCATAAACATCGAAAATTCTAACAGTGTTACAACTCGATACTTATCCGGGTTCACGGGAAGTTTTTCTGCACTTTTGATTACACCAAGAAGGCACATAATAATAACAGATTCCAGATATTGGGTACAAGTTAAGGAAGAAAGCACTTTTGAACTTGTTAAGTATGTTCCGCCGAGGAGCTTTTTGGATACCGTTGTCGAGCTAATAAGAAATTTAGACTTGAGAAAATTGGCTTTAGAAAAAGAGCGCATCTCTGCAAGTGTTTACGATACACTCAAAGAAAAGCTTCCTGATTGTGAATTTGAGGACATATCTTCGTTAATTGTCGATGTGAGGTCTATAAAAGATGAAGATGAGATAGAAAAAATAAAAGTCGCTGTTGAAATCGCACAAGATGCATTCAAAAAGATGCTAGAAATTGTCAAACCTGGAATAAAAGAGAAAGAACTTGCTGCATATCTTGAGTACCAGATGAAACTGTTAGGAGCCGATGATATAGCATTTGATACTATTGTTGCTTCGGGTTATAGGGGGGCACTCCCACACGGGCGTGCGTCCGATAAAACTATTGAGAAAGGTGAACCTGTGGTCGTTGATTGGGGTGCAAGATACAAGGGATACAACAGTGACTTGACACGTGTGTTTTGTATCGGGGAACCAAACTCAAAAGTTAAAGAAGTGCACAGGATAGTCTTTGAAGCCCAGCAAAAAGCTTTGGAAGCTATAAAGGCTGGCGCTACCGGAAGAGAAATCGATGTTATAGCGAGAAACTATATTCAGGAAGCTGGATACGGAGAATACTTTGGTCATGGCTTAGGTCACGGGTTGGGACTTGAAGTCCACGAAAATCCAAGTCTTAGTTTCAGATGGGACAAACCTCTGCAACCGGGGCAAGTTGTTACCGTGGAACCGGGCATATATCTCGAAGGTGAATTCGGTATTAGAATTGAAGAAGATGTTGTTGTTAGGGAGAACGGCTGCGAGGTATTGACAACTCTTACAAGAGAATTGATAATTATCTAAGGGAATGAAAATTGTGGTTGACCAAGATAGCAAAGGTGAGAAAAAAATACAACAAGGTAAAGGGATCGGTAACGAATTATCAAAACTAAATCTGATATCCAGTTTAGGATTCACGATTATAGCAAATATCTTAGTTGGTTTCGTTCTTGGTGCCTTTTTAGATAATTTGTTCTCAACTGCAAGGCTTTTTAAAATAATTTTCATAATTCTTGGAACCTTATCAGGAATTTATAACGGAATAAAGTACCTGGTTCAAGAGCTGGAAAGATATGATAAAATAGATAATGTTGATAGTAGAGATGGTAAAATACCAAACTTGAAGAACCATGAGCATAAGCACAGGGAAGATGGAAAAGATGAGTAACTCTCCAAGTAATGATGTTGTACGGTTGGTAGTAAAGATAGTAATCTATTCTTTCGCGGTTTCTTTCGTAATTTTTCTTTTAGGTGTTTTATTGAGACATTTTAGCTTTGCTTTAGGTGTATTACTTGGTGAGGCTGGGGTTATAATTGGATTAATATCAAGCGTTACAACAAAGGATCGATTTATCAAATTTGGGAAAGGATACTTTAGGACTGGATACTTTTTGAGATATGTTCTTTATGCATCGTTATTCTTGTTAGCATCGCTTATTTTGAAAAATCCGACAGAAGGCATATTAGGGGTTTTTGTGGGACTGATGAGTTTAAAAATAGTGGTATTTCTCTTTGCCTGGAGGTGGAAACTTTGAGCAAAAAGAAAATGAGTACAAAAGCAAAAATACAACTAACTGTTTTCCTTGTAATTTACACTACAGTTGGGCTTTTGAATGCTAAACTTATGACGGCTCCTCCATCCGAAGCCCTTAAGAACATATCTAATCGTTGGATTGTTCAGTTTGGTCCAGCAAATGCATGGTATTACCGCATCAACCCGATGACAGTAATTATGTCTTTTGTCGTAATTATGGTAATACTCGCTTTTGCAAGGTCTGTTCATAAAGAATTTTCTCTTATACCAAATAGAAAGCAAGCTTTTGCCGAATCTTTGATGGATTTCTTGTACGAGATTGTTGAAAGCAGTGTTCCAAATGAGAAATACGCAAGAACTGTTTTCAAAATCTCTATGACTTTGTTCATATACATTGCAGTCTCGAACCTTATTGGTGGTTTCATTCCCGGAATATCAGCAGATGTTTCGATAGCTGAGAATGGTGCAAGGACTGTTAAATTTGTTCTTTTCAGTGATACGTGGTTCTCACCTACAGGTGATTTGAATACCAACCTTACCTATGCAGTTATGGTATTCATAATAAGCCAGTATTTTGCGATAAAGACAAAAGGCGTGAAAGGATGGTTAAAAGGTTTTCTTGAGCCTGTTGCATTTATGCTTCCCATGAACATTGTTGGTGAACTTGCTAAACCTTTTTCACACGCAATGCGTCTTTTTGGAAATATAACCGGTGGTGGTATACTTGTCTTGGTCATAAGCTATTTAGTCAAGTACATGTTCTTACCACCTTTCCTATGGGCTTTCTTCGGTATATTCTCGGGGTTAATACAAGCATTTGTATTCTCAACATTGGCAATTGCTTACATGTCTTCACAAATTGAAGGGTGAAGAAGTTCAAAAACTTATACTATGAGGAGGGAGTATTTATGGAACAACTCACACCTGAGGTTATTAGTGAACTTGCAAAAGCTATTGCAGTTGCGGGAAAGGCTATAGGTGCAGGGCTTGCTATGGGTATCGGTGCTATCGGTCCTGGTGTTGGTGAAGGTAATGTTGGAGCACATGCTATGGACGCTATCGCAAGACAACCAGAATTAACAAACGTAATAACAACGCGTATGATTCTTGCTGACGCTATTGCAGAAACAACAGGTATTTATTCTCTTGTTATCGCGTTCCTGATACTCTTCGCACTGTGAGGCGATCCTTATGGATCTTTTTGAAATTAATTTAACAGCTGTTGTTCAGCTCCTTAGCTTTTTATTTTTGCTATGGATGCTGAACAAGCTTCTCTATAAACCTTTCTTCTCGATAATGGATAAGAGAAGAGAAAAGATAGAAAGCGATTTAGCCGAAGCCGAGCAACTTCGTAAAAGTGCTGATGCAATGAAAAAACAAGCTGAAGAGGAGCTCAAGGTTGCGCGGCAAAGGGCAGAGCAGGTCATAGCAGCGGCAGAAAGAGAGGCCGAAAAAATAATCGAGGATGCAAAACAAAGAGCCCAGAAAGAAGCTGAAAAAATAATTATCAATGCTCAATCAGAAATCGAAAGGCAAAGACAAGAGGCGATTTCCCAAGTGCAATCTATAGCAACTGAGATTGCCATTAGCCTTGCGATGAAGGTTTTAAAGGATGTTGTAGATGAAAAGGCAAAAAGAGAATACCTTATGAAAATCATAAGGGAGTATGAAAAATGATGTACTCGGCTATAGCTAGTAAATACGCAATGGCTCTGTATAATGTGTCAAGAGTTAATAACAAAACAGAGGAATACAAAGACAGACTCAAAGTGTTGGCACAGATATACGACTATATGTCTATATTTTTGAACAACCAGGCAATAAAGCCTGAAAAGCGTGCTCAGGTTGTTTGTCAATTAATGAACGAGTTAGGTTTTCCTGCAGACCAACCTTTCAGTCGATTTGTTTATTTATTGATAAGTAACAAAAGACTTAAGTACATCAAACAAATACTTGCGTTCTTTAATTTCACTGTTCTTGAAGATAAAGGTCTAATACCTGTTGATATAACTGCAGCCATGGATTTAAGTACCGAGGAAGAAAAACTGTTATCGGGATTTGTTAAGAAACACACGGGGAGAGAACCTGTGTTCAGCATTACCGTAGATGAGAATTTAATAGCAGGTGTCGTCATGGAATTTGCCGGAAAAAGGTTCGATGCAAGTATCAAAGGTAGACTTGAGAATTTAGCCCGTAACGTGCTGAGAAGAGAGGGGTGATACCTTGAGATTAAACCCTGGAGAGATTGTAAGAGTTTTGGAAAGCAAAATAGCAGAGTATCAAGAAGAGATAAAACTTGAAGATGTTGGAAAGGTAATTCAAGTAGGAGATGGTATTGCAAGAGTTTACGGTTTGAATAACGTGATGGCAAACGAAATGGTCGAGTTCGTGGAAACCGGAACTAAAGGTTTGGCTTTCAACCTGGAAGAGGATAATGTTGGTATCATAATCCTTGGTGATTACAAAGAGATAAAAGAAGGTCATACGGTCAGAAGACTAAATAGAATCATGGAAGTTCCTGTCGGAGAGGGGCTTCTGGGGCGTGTTGTGAATCCTCTTGGAGAACCACTTGATGGACTTGGACCGATTCAGTACAGTCAAACACGTCCTGTTGAATTTAAAGCACCAGGTGTTATTTACAGAAAACCTGTTGATACGCCGCTCCAGACAGGACTTAAGGTTATAGACTCTTTGATACCGATTGGAAGAGGACAAAGGGAGCTAATAATCGGAGATAGACAGACTGGAAAGACAGCGATAGCTATAGACACCATTATTAACCAAAAAGGAAAAGGAGTCTACTGTATCTACGTAGCGATTGGCCAGAAAGCATCAGCCGTTGCTCGAATAGTTGAAAAACTCAGGCAGACAGGTGCAATGGAATACACAATTGTTGTCGTTGCATCATCCTCAGATCCCGCAACACTACAATACCTTGCACCATATGCTGGTTGTACAATGGGAGAATACTTTATGTTTAACGGCAAGGATGCGCTTGTAGTTTACGACGACTTATCCAAACACGCGGTTGCTTACAGGCAAATTTCATTGTTACTTAGAAGACCGCCAGGAAGGGAAGCTTATCCAGGTGATGTGTTCTATCTACATTCAAGATTGTTAGAACGTGCGGCACGCCTTGATGAAAAATACGGAGGAGGTTCTCTCACAGCTCTTCCGATAATTGAAACGCAAGCGAACGATATCTCTGCATATATTCCAACAAACGTTATTTCAATTACTGACGGGCAAATATACCTTGAGCCGAACTTATTCTACGCAGGGCAAAGACCCGCTGTCAACATAGGTCTTTCCGTTTCACGTGTTGGTGGAGCGGCACAAATAAAGGCAATGAAGCAAGTCGCTGGCTCACTTAAACTTGATTTGGCCCAATACCGCGAACTTGAAACATTTGCACAGTTTGCTACAGAATTAGACCCAGCAACTCAAGCTCAAATAACAAGAGGGCAGAGATTGATGGAACTCATGAAACAACCTCAATACAGTCCTATGGAAGTTGAAGAGCAAGTAGTTGTACTCTTCGCTGGAGTTAACGGATACCTCGATGATTTACCAGTCTCCGCAGTTCGACCATTTGAAGATGGATTTTTAAAGTTTGTGAAAGAAAAGTACAAAGATGTCCTCGATGAAATAAGAACGAACAAGCAAATATCAAAAGAACTTGAGGAAAGACTTCACAAGATAATCAAGGAGTTCAAAGAAGAATTTGTAAAAGTTTATGGGAAGTGATATTGAATGAGTCGAGGTAAATTACTCCAGATAAAAAGAAAAATCAACGCGACTCAGTCTTTGAAGAAGATAACAAAAGCGATGGAAATGGTTTCAACTGCGCGCATTAAAAAAGTTGAAAAAAGATTACAAATGGCACGAGAGTTCCTGAATGAGACGAAGAGGATAACAGCTCGTGTTCATTTTGAAGTAAAACACCCATTTGTGACAGGAGAAGGAAAAAAGGCACTTGTTGTTATAGGAACAGACATGGGCTTGTGTGGGTCATTTCCAACTGAAATTGCAAAGAAAGCGATATATCTTGATAAAAAGGAGAACTTTGACCAACTCTACATTGTCGGAGCAAAAATCGCACCTATTTTTAGAAGTAATCCTAAGGTTGTTCGAATATACGAACATGTCTACGAAACTCCTACGTTTGATTTCACAAAAACTTTGATTAATGACTTACTGGCAAACGGTGTTGGGACGGTAAAGGTTGTGTACGGAAAGTTTAAAAACAAGCTAGCACAAATTCCAGATGTTTACGTTTTAACACCAATAAAGGTAGAAGAAAGTTCCAAAGAAGAACCTTTTGAAAAAGGTGACAGATACGAATTTGAGCCAATGGAAGAAAGCTTCCAAAACGCGTTAGTAGAATTCTATGTCTCAAGTGTTTTATATGCATTGGCTTTTGAAACAAAAATAAGCGAACTTTACGCACGTCAGAATGCAATGAGAAACGCCACAGAAAACGCAGAAGAAGTTGTTAGACTATTAACTATCGAATACAACAAAGCACGCCAAGCATCTATAACACAAGAACTCATAGAGATAGTGACCGGTGCAGATGCGTTGAAGGAAGAATAAGCAATAGAAAAGAGTAACTCTTGAGGTGTTAACGAAAAAGGAGCGTGGTAAGCGTGTCCAAAAAGTCTATAGGTAAAATTGTAAGGGTAATAGGACCGGTTGTAGATGTAAAGTTCCAAGAAGGTGAATTGCCAGACATATACGATGCACTTGTGGTAACAAATCCACAAACTGGTAAGAAACTTGTTCTCGAAGTAGAACAGCTCATCGGTGATAACACCGTTAGAACGGTTGCTATGGACAGCACTGATGGTTTGGTCCGAGGTTTAGAGGTAGAAAATACCGGTGAGCCGATTAAAGCGCCCGTTGGACGTGGGGTTTTGGGAAGAATGGTTAATGTAATTGGTGAACCGATAGACGAGCAGGGTGAACTAAAAGATGTAGAATTCTGGCCCATCCACAGACCTGCTCCAAGTATGACGGAGCAAAAGACAGAGATAGAAATCCTTGAAACAGGTTTGAAGGTTATTGACTTGCTTGCACCATTCCCGAAAGGTGGTAAGATAGGGTTCTTCGGTGGTGCAGGTGTTGGAAAAACAGTGCTCGTTATGGAAATGATTCGAAACATAGCGATTGAGCACCATGGTTTCTCCATATTTGCTGGTGTTGGGGAACGAACTAGGGAAGGAAATGACCTATACCTAGAAATGTCGGAGGCAGGAGTTCTGAATAACACGGTTCTCGTTTTTGGTCAGATGAACGAACCGCCGGGAGCAAGGTTTAGAGTTGCTCTTACGGCGTTGACAATAGCTGAATATTTCAGGGATGTTGAAGGTAGAGACGTGTTGCTTTTCATTGACAATATCTTCAGGTTTGTCCAAGCTGGAAGTGAAGTCTCCGCTTTGCTTGGAAGAATGCCATCTGCTGTTGGATATCAACCAACATTATCAACTGATATGGGTGAATTACAAGAAAGAATAACCTCAACAAAGAAAGGTTCAATCACATCCGTACAGGCTATTTATGTTCCTGCTGACGATATTACAGACCCTGCTCCAGCAACAACGTTTACACACTTGGATGCTACGATAGTCCTTTCAAGGCAGCTTGCGGCACTTGGTCTTTATCCGGCTGTTGACCCACTTGACTCTACCTCGAAGATACTTGATCCAAATATCGTTGGTAAAGAGCATTACGAAGTTGCTCGCGGTGTGCAAGAAGTGTTGCAAAGATATAAGGACTTGCAAGATATAATCGCCATACTTGGTATGGAAGAACTCTCCGAAGAAGATAAATTGATAGTCCAAAGAGCAAGAAAAATCCAAAGATTCCTAACTCAACCAACACATGTTGCCGAGAGGTTTTCTGGAATACCCGGAGTTTACGTTCCGATTAAAGAAACTATTAGAGGGTTCAAAGAAATTCTTGAAGGTAGATACGATGATTTACCTGAGGCTGCGTTCTACATGGTCGGGACGATAGATGAAGCCGTTGAAAAAGCCAAGAAACTAATGAAATCAGCGGTTATATGATATATAGAATTTTAAACTACATGTTCGTTCGAGAAAAAAGCTTGGTTAGGAGTTGAGCTCAATGAAACTAAAGATAGTTACTCCATATAAAATTGTCGAGTTTAATAATGCAAAGTTGATAGTTTTTAAAACTGTCGAAGGTGAAATGGGTGTTCTCGATAAGAGAGCACCCATTATTACAAAACTAGCGATTTCAGATGTTCGTATCCAAACTGAAGAAGGAGAAGAAAAGCTAAAGGTAATTGACGGTTTTCTACACTGTGATGGTAATAGTAACGTTGTGATACTTACCGAAGAGGTTGGAAAGCCGGAAGAATTTGACCCTCACAAGTTTCGAAAGGAAGAATAAATTCAGAATAGAGTTGTCATTTTGGGTATCCGGTCAGATAGTCCACTCAAAATTTCTAATATCTTTAGCGAAGAGGTGAAGATATCTGAAGACTGCAGTTGTTATAGATAGTACCACGAAGTTAAGGAAAGATTTTCACACAGCTATTGAGATATACACCATACCTGTTCGAGTGTTTATAAATGGCGAAGAACTCGATGATTCGGATGATATAACTGACAAGATACTTGATGCAATTGAGAAAGGAGAAAAAGTGGAGACTTCTTTGCCACGTGTAGATGTAGTTGAAAAGACTTTTCATGAGCTGCACAAAAACTACGACGTTGTTTATGTTTTATCAATCTCTTCACTGCTTAGCGGAACATACAATCTTTTCTATACAATAGCGAACAAATACGAGAATGTTTTTGTTTTCGATTCAAAAAGTGTTAGCATACAGAATACTTACATTTTAGAGAGGATGTTGAAAGACATAGAGCTTGGTAAAAAAATAGATGAAGATGATATAATATCATATAGAGACGATACGCTCTTTTTAGTAGCGGTCTTCGATGTAACACAGCTTCAAAAGAGTGGCAGAATTGGAAAGATTACTTCGGTATTTGGTAAAATGCTGCACATAAAACCTATCCTTACTATTGCTCGAGATGGTGAAGTTCAGTTAGTACAAAAAGCTATTGGTGTCAATAAAGTAAAAGAGGTAATCAAAGAAAAAGCAAAGGAATTCGTTGAAAAAGCAAAGAAAAAAGAAAAAGGAATAAGAATTTACGCAGCAGTTGGAAAAGAAGATTACAAAGATTTTATCTACGAAGTAGCGCAACTGTATGACGTAAAACCTTACTTTGTTGACATTGGACCCGCTGTTACAACGCATGTTGGTAAAGAAGGATTCGGAATACTCTTCGGCTTAGATTTCTGATTCATGCTATTGCTGTTGTGCCCGATAGTGTTAACTTGTAGTGATGAAAGAGTGTAAGTGTGAAAGAATGAGATTGATATTACCATTGTGCGTTTTCCAAAGATTCTTCACTACACAAAATCCTTGAATATATTTCGCTAAATTCTTCGTATTCTTCAGCCCTTGCTTGAGCCGGAAAAAGTCTTTCAGTAATGAAAACTTAGATTCACACATGTTTTTACCGAGCGGTACCACTACGTGATTGATGTTTCTAAACAACAGCTTTACTGCACTTTCATATGCACCAAGTCCATCAGTAATAAGTTCAATGTTTTTAGGTTCTGAATTACCAAAGAACTTCTCGAGCAATACTTTGACTTGTCCAACGTCACGATACTTTGAGACATGCCAACAAAGGATAAAGTTAGTTTCGTGATCGACTAATAGCCAAACATAATACTTTTGCTCTTTGAACACAAGGACAGTTTCATCAGCATGAACTGAGAAAACATTTTCGATGGTAAATGTTGGGAAAAGTACAGAGAATAAAGTACACAGTTTAATAACCCATTTGTATATGGTGACATGAGATACCTTGATATTAAGAGAATGAGCAAGAGAGCGATAAGACATATTGTGTTTCATATACAAAACGAAAGCTTTTAAGATGAAAAAGAGAGGAAAACGGAAATATTTAAATTTCTCAGGAATAAGAGTGACTGGTTCAGGAAGGTTAAAAGGTACTCTATCTTTGGTATGACAAGCTCTACAACGGAAGACGACGAAAGAGCGACGGACTTTGTAAATTTGCATAGATTTACCACAAGAAGTGCATTTGGGATAAGGGAAAGGAAAGTTTTTGCGTTTGTGAGAATGGGAAAGTTTGAAAGAATGATGGCAGGCTTTGCAAAGGAATTGTTGGTTACCGTATTTATCGTGACCGTTTTTGTACAAGCTGGTGGAACCGCATTTTGGACAAGAGAGTGTTGAGTTATTCATATCGGGATACCTCCTCTGTCGAGAGTTGGTTGGGGGGTGTCCCCTCTTTATAAGGATAATGCGGTTTTTGGAAAGTTTCAATACTTTTAGTTAACATTATCTTGTGCCCTAAGGAAGGGAGAACGTATGAAGAATATATACCTTTTTGACAGTTCTGTGGATTATCGACCTGGTCTTGACTTTGGAGTTCCGACTGATATGTTTCCACTCCGCGTGTATGTAGATAATACGGAATACATCGATAAAGTAACAATAACAGATGAGCAATTTTATAATTACTGTCTCTCGGGTGCTAAAGTTTCCACATCGCAGCCGAAACCAGAAATGATGAGAGAAAAACTGGCAAAATACTCAAAAGAGTACGAAAATGTATACGTAGTTACGATATCTCAGAAACTAAGCGGAACGTACGATACTATTTCATCTATTGTTAACGATGAAAAGCTGAAAAATGCAACAGTCTTAGACTCCAAAAGTGCAAGCGTAAAAACAACGTACGTGTTGTATCGGGTGATTAATGCGGCGGAAAATGGCTTGAAGGTTACACAGGAACTTGTCGATACATTTGTGAAAGATAGTTTGTTAGTTTTCTCAGTCTCGTCGCTCGAATATCTTGAACGTGGTGGAAGGATAGGCCATGCGAAGGCACTTCTTGGGAAACTTTTAAAGATTAAGCCAATTCTTACAACAACAGATGATGGATATACTGCTTCGTTAGGTATGGAAAGGACCTACGATGGACTTATAAGACGTATGAGAGAACTTACTAAAGAATTTATGGCAAAACTTGAAAATCCTGTTGTAATTGGTGGATACGGAGTTTCCTACATGAAAGAACATCTTGACAAACTTTTGGAAGGACTCAATGTTCACTCGATAGCACGAATAGGACCAGCAATCGCTGCACATGTTGGACCAGAGGTATTTGGACTAGTAGTTGGAAGGGGGTTTTAGTTGATGATTAAGGATTATTTAAACAGCGTTATCGAGGAAAAGTCTTCGAAAGATTTCATAGTCTTTTCGTCTGTGATTTTTTCGTTAGGTTTTGTCTTATCGATAATTTCTAATGCGTTCTTTTTCATTAACCATCCGGTAGTAAAAGTTTTCATTGGAATTTCGAATACGGTTTTCTTTATTGGTGTTGTGGGTATCAGTGTTGTTCTTTCAAAATGGTTCAAAAATACCGACGAAAAGCTCTACGCTCTTGCAAATTTATACCTTACCTTCACATTAGTCTTTGCTTTTATGTCCTACTTTGTACCGTTCCTTTTCCTAGTAACTGTTGCACTTATCTTAGCATTGATTACCACTGCAAAAAAATTTATTCTTGGTGAAGAACAATTGTTTGTTGGTAAACTGGTCTCTTATTTCCTTATCACTCTGTCTTTCTACACGATGGAGCTTGTGACCGAGTTGAACGAACAAATCATACGGAGGTGATTTTATGGAAGTCAAGACATTTGCTCGCGGCTTTGAACTATCAGAAGCCATCGAAAGTTACCTCAACAAAAGGTTAGAAAAAGTCAAAAGGGCGTTAAGAACTTTTGTTTCGCGGGATGATGTAAACATCGAAGCACGTTTTGACAAGGATGGACCGTACTACACTCTAAGATTGATAACGCACATCGATGGTAAAGATATCGTTGTTCAGGAAAAAGCAAATGATATTTATGGTGTTATTGACGCTGCAAGTGATGCTTTTGAAAAATCAGTCAAGCGAGAAAGGGAACTGCACAAATCCTATCACAAATCCAATGTTAAAGGACTAACTGAAGCAATGACTGAAGAACTTGCTCCAAGATATGAAATCGAAGGCGAAGAAGACAAAATAGATACGGTTAAAAGGGTTTATCTCATGCAAGCGACGCTGGAAGAGGCAATCGCTCAGATGGAAGTTATGGGACATCAGTTCTTTGTATTCAGGAACGTCGATACTGGCGAACTCAACATGATTTACAGAAAGAACGGAAAATATGGGTTGATAGAATTTCAGGAATAATGTAAATAAATTATGAAGCAAAGTGCCCCAAAACGGGGCACTTTGTTAAGATGTTAGCAATTTCATATAATTCCTATAATCTTTTTAATCTTTTCCATCACCTCTTTCGGGTTTCTTCCAAAGATTCTAATCATTGCCTCTTTTCCCCAGAATCCTTCATCATATATTACATCTGGTATCCTTCCAAATTCTTTGTATGCTTGTTGAATCATCCATTCCATAGATTTTCCATCAACATTTTTGACATCTTCCGGTTCAGAATTTCTACCGTACTTGAACACTGTTAAACCGGACCTGACCGCGTTATCAACATATTCGGGACAATACCTAATATTTGTCACACACCTTACGTGTGGTGAGATAGATTTTGCGACAAGTGCCATTCTTGCAGTGTGCGAATAATCAGCAAATGACGCATCGGAAACGAAAACGGGTTTTCCTTCTTTTAGTCTGATTCTTCCCGGAAATTTAGCAACTTCAAATTCATCTTTTGACCATGGCAACGCATACGAGACGTTTTGTCCAACCTCTGGAACAGTTTTTTCTCCAACTGACAATAGCACTCCCTTTACACTATTCAAGGAATCGAGCACGTCAAATTTCATCCAATCTCTTGCAAGTATTTCTGGTTGCACTTGCTCATAGCTCCTCACAAGGACTTTTTGCAATATCTCTATAGAAGCCCTTATCGCTTCTTCTGGAGAATAACCAAGGGACAAATGGCCTGCAAATAAGCTAGAAAATGCACAGCCAGTTCCATGGTATCTTCCTGATAACCGAGGCGTTTCAAAAGTAATGCGACCATACTTTACAATGACTTTGTCAACTTCTTTTCCATGACCTCCCGTTACGATAATTCTGTCTGAGGGTTCTAACCCTAATATACCTGCCTCTTCGTTGTTTAGAAGTATGAAATCAGCGTGTGCTAAATTTTCCATGATAATTTCACGTGGTTCGAAATCATAGCCAGAGCTTGAACGTAGAATTATGTTCCAAACGATGGTTGCTGACGGGTATTTTTCCCTTATGAGTTTAATCATTTCTGGAAATATTAAGCCTACTTTTATAACTTCAGGCTTAGGCAGAACTGATAATTCCTGATCTATTTCTTCCCATTTTCGAAATCTTGCAAGGAAAACCTTGTGTGTGTTTTGGATAGTATACGCACTAACAACCCCCATGGCACTAATTCCCAAAAGAGACAATGACTTTATATCTTGTAAAATCCCAGCACCAGCCGATGGGTCAAATCCTGAGATTACCATTACTCTTTTCTCAGCTGCACCATTCATCAAAGCATCACCTCCAAGAATTTTATTAGCCTTGACAGCAAGTTAGGACAATCATTAGAAGGTTCTGCGACAAAATCCACATTTTCAAATCCTTTTATTAGCTCTAGAACTCTTCTAAAGTTGAGTGAATCCCCCCACGGCGCATGGTGACATTCTTCATATGTTTTTAGGTCAGCATAGTAAATGTGGAATTCAGTTATAAAATCCTGCAATTTCTCAATAAAAGAAACAGGGTCAAAAGCGTAAATCTCTGAGTCAATCAATAAATGTCCGATGTCTAAGCACATTGTGCAACCAGTCTCCTTAAGAACAAATAAATAGTCATCTGCGGAATGGAAATAATCATTCATGTAAACGTTTTCCAGCCTAGTTTCAATAATTTTGTTTAATTCATAAAAGTGTTCAAGACTTTCTATAACAATATCGTGAACCTCCTTCCACGCTTCTTTTTGTTTTGCATTTGGGAAATGAGCAACAACATACTCTGCGCCAAAACTTTTGGCAAATCTTGCGCTTTCGATATTAACTGTGCATGTATCGTTTCTTAAAGTTTTGTCTAAAGAAGTTGGATTTGGATGAACTGATGCATATCTAAAAACAAATGGTAGGTGTATACCAAATGGTTTACCACGTTTCTCAAGAAATTCTTTCAATTTATCCAGGTCCTGCTTTTGAAAAAACGTTAATTCATACAGTTCTGCTAAAGGGAGTTCGTCTATCCTTAGTATATTTGCTCGAATGGTGCTCGTGGAAATCCCTTTTCTCCTTTTTCCGTGATAACCCTTCATTTGTCTATTTTTTCCTCCGCAAAATCTTTAGTTATTTTTATCGCACAGAAAGGTCCACACATAGAACAGCCGTCCTCTGTATACTTCATCTTCTCAAATTTCTTTTGCGCCCTTTCCGCGTGTATGGCAATTTTGAACATTTTATCCCAATCAAAATCCCTTCTTGCTCTTGCCATTTCTTCCTCCAACTTCATTGCTCTCTGGTTACCACGTGCCACATCTGCAACAATTGCCGCTATTCTCGCAGCAATCACTCCTTCTTTTACTTCCTCAGCATCTGGTAACCCAACATGTTCCGCTGGGGTTACGTAACATAGAAAATCACACCCATAATAACCTGCTAATGCCCCGCCAATCGCGCTAACAATGTGGTCATAACCAACACCTCTGTCTGTTGGAAGTGGTCCTAGAAGAAATATAGGTCTCCCCAATCCTATCTTTTTCATAAGCTTTACATTTAGTTCAATTTCATTCAAAGGCACATGGCCAGGACCTTCCAACATAACTTGTATACCAGCATCGTAAGCTTTCAAAACGAGATCTTGCATAAAAAAGAGTTCCTCGAGTTGCTGAGGATCCGTAGAATCTGCAATAGCACCAGGTCTCATCCCGTCACCTAAGCTTAGTGTAATGTCATACTCTCTAGCAATTTGAAGAATCTCATCAAAATGCTCATAAAATGGATTTTCCTTGTTGTTCCTAATCATCCAACCAGCAATAATAGAACCCCCACGGCTGACAACTTTTAAAATTCTCCGTGAGTTTTTCAGTTTCTCCAATACTCGTTTTGTTATCCCAACATGAATTGTCATAAAATCGATACCATCTTCAGCATGTTGAAGAACCATGGTAATAAAATCCTTTTCAGAAAAATCTACTACATTTCTTTTTTCTGTATAAGCCTTCACAGCTGAATCGTAGATAGGAACGGACCCAACCGGGACTGGACTTCTTTTGACAATTTCCTTTCGCATTTCTGATAAATCACCCCAAGTAGATAAGACCATCACAGCATCAGCACCAGTATTCAACGCGGCTTCTAACTTTTCCAATTCCTCTTCCAAGGAGGAATATCCGACGGATGTGCCTATATTGGCGTTCACTTTTACCGTCATCTGTTCTCCTATTGCTGTTGGCCTTTTTAAATTGTGCAATTTATTTCTTGGAATAACGACTTTTCCTTCGGCAACTAATTTTCGGAGCTTTTCGAGCTCAATACCTTCAAATTCAGCACAATACTTCATTTCTTTTGTGATAAGCCCTGCACGTGCTGATTCAAGTTGCGTCATATTTTCATCTCCTTATCAATTGTTACTACTTCTCTTTTTAAACCATCTTCAATCAGTTCCGCTGCTCTAAGACCTGACAAAATCATACCGCCAAAGACAGGTCCCATTCTGGGACCTCCGCCAACACTGACCGCAGCCATACCAATTACAAACAGTCCAGGATATATTTCCCTTGTCCCTTCTACAACAAACCTTTCACCATTTTCCGCATCCATTGGGAATTCATATTCAACACTTCCGCAACTGCAGAGATTCTCCGTGGAACCAGTAACAGATGCCAGAATTCCACGTTTAGAAAGCAATCTTACAAGGTTAGCAGGATGTCCTGTACCATCGACTGTAAATTTTGCAATAACGCTTATTGGGTCAATGTGCAATCTTTCCCTAATTGTTGGCATCCAATTTATTACAACTCCAGAAACCCTTTTATCGTACATTACAAGGTCTTCAACAAATACATTGTTAAACACTAATGTTCCTGCTTTTGTGGTGTGGTACAATAATGCCGACGCGAAGTGTACAGAGTCAACAACCAAAAACTCCCCAAATTCTTTGTAGTTAATACCAAGTTCTTCCACATAGCCTTTCAATTCTCTTTCAAGTACCAACTCATTGAACATCATTCCTCCACCCCAAATGCCTCCACCTGGTTCGTTCTTCGCTTCAAAAATTGCGACCTTGTACCCTTTCTTAGAAAGTGCAAGAGAAAGTGCAAGAGCGCTAGGACCACATCCTGCGATAGCTACGTCAACTTCCAAACCTTTGTTTAACTTTTCAAAAAAACTTTCGACTATCAGTTTCGAGATAATCAAATCTTTCTTCATCCTTTTACACCTCCATGGTAAAACTTTTTTAAAAAACAAAGTCCCTCCGAATTTCTCGGAGGGACATTTCAGTTAGAAGCACATTATTAAATCTGTAGTTTTGCGTTGCCCATGTCCCTCCGCCGGTATTACCCGGATCAGGTTCAAAGGGTCGAAGGGTTGCCCCCTTCCTCTCAGCCCCGCAGTATGGAGCTCCCCTCTGGGCTATTGAATTTTCTCACTTACAATATACCACTTCAGGATAGATACGTCAAGCTTAGAACGAAAAACAAAACAACGCTTTACGGACTTCATTTAGAAAAATCTTAAACTTTCGCGAAAAAATAAGAGTTTGTAAAGAAGACAAAATAAAATGTTAGTTGACAAAAAAGAATAGACTTAGTATAATCTAAGTGTATGTAAGTGAATTTACTCACAAAAAGGAGTTTAAAAAACAAAACACCAATTTCTTCAATATGAAAGGAGGAAAAGTTAATGAAGGTGGTTGTTATCGGTTGTACGCACGCAGGAACGGCTTTCATCACAACAGCAAAGAGGCTTTATGGTGAGAAAGTCCAAATAACAACGTATGAAAGAAACGACACTGTTTCATTTCTTTCTTGTGGGATTGCTTTACATGTTGGTGGAGTAGTAAAAGACCCTATGAAGCTCTTTTATTCCTCGCCCAAGTTTCTCTCAGATTTGGGAGCAAAGATGATGATGAGACATGAAGTGATAGATGTTAACCTTGAAGAAAAGTTTGTTCTTGTCAGAAATCTCGAAAATGGAGAAACATTCAAAGATACATTTGACAGGCTTGTAATAACTACTGGTTCATGGCCCATAATTCCAAATGTCCCTGGTGTTGATATGAAAGGTATAATGCTTTCAAAGAACTTCTACCATGCGCAGGATATTGTAAAGCATTCAAAGAATGCTGATAAAATTACAATAGTCGGAGCTGGTTATATAGGTGTTGAACTTGCAGAAGCTTTTAGACATAACAATAAAGAAGTGGTTCTGATAGATATAGCGGATAGAATTTTGGCCAAGTATTTGGACAAAGAATTTACCGATATCCTTGAAAACGAGCTCATTGTAAATGGAATCAAGTTAGCGCTGGGGCAAAAAGTCGTGAAGTTTGAAGGGGAAAACGGTTTTGTGAAGAGAGTTATAACAGATAAGGACACTTTCGATACCGACATGGTTGTGCTGGCTACAGGTTTCAGACCAAACACAGAACTATTCAAAGGTAAATTGGAAATGTTGACCAATGGTGCATTAATTGTTGACTCTTATCTGCACACCTCTCACCCTGATGTTTTCGCAGCAGGTGATAGTGCAGCGGTTTGGTATACTCCCACTAACAGTTACGAATACATCCCGCTTGCTACAAATGCTGTAAGAATGGGGACTATAGTTGCGTACAATATATTTGAAGACAAACTTAAATATCCTGGGACTCAAGGAACATCTGGTGTAAAGGTATTTTCTTATAACGTTGCCACTTCCGGCCTAAATGAATTGCTTGCTCAAGAAAAAGGTATAAACTATGGAACAATTTACGGTATAGAAAACAACAGACCTGAATTTATGCCAGAGTATGAACCTGTTTATGTCAAGCTCCTTTACAGAAAAGATGACCATACAATAATTGGTGGACAAGTTATGTCAAAAGCGGATGTTACAGAAAGTGCGAACACGTTATCAATTGTTATAAAAAACAAGATGACGGTCAAAAACTTGGCATTTGCAGATTTCTTCTTCCAGCCATATTTCAACAAGCCTTGGAACTTCTTGAATACTGTTGCATTGAAAGCTCTTGAGGAATTAGTTGAAGTTTCCGAATCCCTCGAAAAGATAAGCTGACTTCTTGGTTAAAGGATACTTGAAAAAGGTCAATTTTGCAGACCCGGGGGCGTTGTCTTCCGGGTCTTTATTTTGTATTGCTTGGACAAAAGCCACCCCAGGTATTTGAAACTAACCTGCGTGGGTGTATAATTGTATCAGAAAAGTTTGTAATACGAACAAAAGATATATACAAACATAGCTCGAATACTGGGAGGTTGGGGGTGACGAAATGGAATTAAAAGATGTCATCTTAAAACGGAGAAGTATAAGAAGGTTCAAAGATAAGGAAGTCTCACCAGAAACTCTTTTAGAAATTGCAAGGTATGCTTTGTTGGCTCCGAGTGGGAGGAACTCGAAACCTGTCGATTTGATTATAGTGACCGGAAAAGACAAAATCGAACGCATAATGAAAGCAAGAGAAGGAGCGTTTTCATTCCTAAAAACCGCACCTGCATGTATAGTTGTTACTGCAAGTGAAGCCAGTTCAACCTGGATGTCAGATGCCTCTATAGTGGCAACGTACATACAACTTCTGTGTGTTGATTACGGTCTTGGAAGCTGCTGGGGCCATGCACATGACCGTTTCCAAGATGGAGTGTCAGTTGAAGGGAAGATTAAAGAGCTTGTTGGTATTCCAGATGGTTACAGGGTACTTTGCGTAATAGGAATTGGATATCCGGACGAAGAAAAAGATGCGCATACGTTAAAAGATGTTGATAATAACAAAATTCATATTGAGAAATGGTAGGTTCTTTTATATCATAACAATTCTAATGGAGGGAAAGAACGATGAAAGAAGTTAACAAGAAGAAACAAAATAGTTCTATAAAAACAAACAAAGACCAAGTTGTTCAGCTTTCAATATTGGTAGAAATAGCACACCCGGTTGTCCGTATGCCAGTTGTTGATGGTAATGGCAATTCGTTTTACATTCCCGGAGTTGGAGGTATCACATACAATTTCGGGCTTGGTGACAATGCATTCAAGATGCACGGTGACCATATCGAACCTGATGTTAGCGCCAAAAACAAAGACAAGGACTTAAATCCCAGTTGTATGGCTCTTGCATGTATTGGGAACGAAGCAACAGTAATATCCGGAGATGCGAAAGGCATGAAAGGATACGTAATAGGAAAGCATGGAGGAATAGACCATATATTAATCTGGTTTCCAGAGAAAGAAAAATTAGCAGTTGGAGATAAGATACAGATTAAAGCCTGGGGACAAGGGCTTGAAATTGTTAACTATCCAGAAGTCAAAGTCATGAATATAGATCCTGATTTGTTTGAGAAGATACCGATAAAAATTAAGAATAGTAAATTGCATGTTCCAGTTACTGCTATCGTTCCTGCACACCTAACGGGTTCTGGAATCGGAGCTGGTAATCCATCAGCTACTGACTATGATATGAATACTTTGGATAAAGAAGAAATTAAGAAGTTCAAGCTCGATAAAGTAAGGATAGGAGATTTAGTTGCAATATCAGACCATTACAACGGTTACGGAGCCGGAGGTTACAAAGAAGGTGCCGTTTCGATAGGTGTTGTCGTTCATTCGAATTGCTACAAAACAGGACACGGTCCAGGGATGGTGATAATAATGACCTCAAAAGAAGGAGACATAGTGCCAGTTCTCGATAAAGATAGTAATATAAAAAACTACCTCAATATCCGTTGACTAAAAACTTTTTGAAAACTACAACATCCCACCCGGCGACGGGTGGGATTTCTATTCTCAGTTGTAAAAGCTAGAATATTTAAGAAAATATGCAATATTGAGAAAATATTTCAAATATTACTGATTTCCCAGACCAATCGTGGATACATTTCCGAATTTTCATATATCTTTCATAATGTTACAAGTGCTATAATCTGAAAGGTGATTCATATAAAATATAATATGTGATTCATCTTTTAACAAGCCGTAATTGAAACTCACTTCGAATATACAAGGAGGTTTACTAAGATGAAGTACGCAAAGATTATTTCCTCTGGGATGTACGTTCCTAAAAAAGTGATGACGAACGCGGAGTTTGAAAAGTTAACGATGTTTACTATTGACCCATATTTCTCAGATGTGATTGGTATCAATCACAGACATATTTCAGAAGATTGGGAAACTCCTACTTATATGGCTGCAGAAGCTGCGAAGAAGGCACTCGCGCGAATTGGTATGAAACCGGAAGAAATCGATTTGATTATCGTTGGTACAGATACTCCGGAAGCGGTATCTCCACCAGATGCTCCAAGGGTTCAGTACCTCATAGGTGCCCACAAAGCAGAACCACTCGCTTTCAATGTAAACGCATCATGTGCAAATGGAGCGTTAATGCTTGATATCGCAGCAAGGTATATAGCCATGGGGGATTACAAGAATGTCCTCGTTATAGGTACATATGCGATGACTAAGTTCCTAAGTTGGAAATATTCATGGGAAGCTCTTTTTAGTGATGGCGCAGGTGCATTGATACTTACAACATCAGATGAACCAGGGTTTATAGGTAGTGTGGCGCGTGCAGACGGTAGTTGGTGGCAAAACTGGGGAATATACATGGGAGCAGGTACCATGAATTTTGCAGGTTTTGAAAGAGGACTTCACAAGTTGGACCTTAGAGCTGCTTATCCATCTACAGTCAATGAGGAAGGATGGCCTATGTTAATTAATAAACTTATGGAAAAATACGACATCACAAAAGATGAAATAGGTATGATATTCTTTACGCAAGTAAGGAAAAAGACTATCGAAAAAGTTATGGAAACACTCGGACTGCCAATAGAAAGAGCACATATGATTATGCATAAGTACGGCTACACTGGTTCTGCATGTGTCTATATGGCTTACGATGACGCATTTGACGAAGGAAAGATAGAGCAACTAGAAGGCAAGGTAGTTATCTTCTTGACATCCGGTGTTGGGTATCAGCAAGTTGCTACTGCTTTTAGAATGTGATGTTTAGACCTTTGTTGATTATTTATAACTTTTTTCGAATTACCTTGGGAAGCTGCGGAGGTAATAGAGAGTGAAAAAGAGAGAAATGCCTCAGAAAAATGTAACAATTACCAGAAATAAAAAAGCAAAAAGGATACCTCAACGTGCTGATGGTATAGAATCTAAGAATAAACTAAAGAAGGCTGCTATAGGACTCCTTAGTAAAAACAGCTTTTCCAACGTGTCCATTTCACAAATTACTAAGCATGCTGGCTTGAGCACTGCTGCCTTTTATCAATACTACATTAACAAGGATGAGTTGTTTCGAGAGATTGTTGACGATTTCATAAGAGACCTCAAACATTCATTGGAAGGAGAGTCTATAATAGATGTCGCACTAAAATACTTTGAATACTGCAAGAGAAATAAGAGCTTAATCCAAGCCATACATCTCAACGAATATCATTTCGAATGGTTGAGGAACGAATTTGAAAATGTAATACAATCTATCTCAGAAAAGCATGGCTTAACTGATGTTGGGCTCTTCTACTTCTGGTCACCAATAAGGTTTGTAATTAACTTCGGGGACTTGTTGGGTGTAAAGTTAGAACCTAATGTTCTTCTATCGCTTATTGTAAATGGTATCCAGAAAGAAAAGAAGGAGTTACAAAATCTTCCGAAAGAGGTATTTACATTCACACCCGAAAAACATGTTCTCGAAGGTGACGAAAAACGAGAATTAATACTTGCAAATGCAGAAAGCTTGTTTGGAACTTATGGTTACCAAAAAACGCAGATATATGACATCGCAAAGGCATCAGGAATCGGGGTTGGGACTATATATCTATACTTTGAAAATAAAAAGGAAATCTTACGTGAATTAGTACGATGGATAAATAAGGGGCTAAGATACAACGTTAGAAAAGCCATGGAACATGTTAAACAGTATCCAAGGTTAGTTCAGGAAATAGCTGGGTTGTACGCCTTTGTCCAATTCTTCAAAAGTCACGCAAACATGTATAAAATCGTCAGAGAAAGCCAGTCATTAGATTTAGAGATTGCGAAAGATTATTACACATCGATATTTATTTCTTACTGCAAAGCTTTAGAAAACTCAGTTAATGACGGGAAACTCCAACTAAATTCGGAAAAACTCGGGACTATCGACACAAAAAGCATTTTGCAATATATTGCTATGCTGTTAATGGGAATTGGTCATTACTTGGGTGAACGATATATTCTCGCAGGCAAAGTTTCTGATACAGAAAAGTTGGAACGTTTTTTGGAAGATATCTACGTTTACCTCTCCGAAGGCTTGGGGGTGGCAATGTGAATCTAAGAGAGGAATATGAAAAGAAACTTACTGATATTGACAAGGTGTTGTCAATCCTTCAAGATAACTGGACAATCGTTGTTGGGATGACTCCCATGGAGCCGAAAGTTTTCCTGAGAAACTTGCATCGAACGCAAGCTAGTGGCCTTGAAATCTACACATGTTTAAACACAGAGCCTTATGAATTTTGTTCAAACGAAGAATATTTCAATAGATTTTACAACTATTCTTGGTTTTTCGGACCTTACAACCGAAAGCTTTCAAAAAACACATATTATGTTCCAAACAATCTGCACCAAGCTGGTATGAACCTTATACAATCTGCTAAGGTAAACGTTTTTGTTGGGGTAGCCTCTCCTATGGATGAAAAAGGGTTCTTCACATTGTCGGCAAGTGTTGTCTACGAGAAGGATGTGCTCGAGAATGCAGATATAGTTGTCCTCGAAGTAAATCCAAACGCTCCAAGAACTCATGGTGATTCTCACGTCCACATTTCCGAAGTTGATTACATAGTGGAAGTAGACTATCCTTTGCCACAAGCAGAGCTTCTCGAACCAGCAGAAGTTGAGAAAAAGATAGCAGAACATATTGTGGAACTTATAGAAGATGGTGCGACTATTCAACTTGGAATTGGCGGGATACCAAATGCTGTTGCGAAGTTCTTAGTTGACAAAAAAGATTTAGGTATACACACAGAGATGTTCACGGAGAGTATGATAGACCTCTTTGAAGCAGGAGTTATCACGAATAAGAAAAAAACTCTTTGGAACGGAAAGTTCGTATGTACTTTTGCTTATGGCAGCCAGAGAATGTATAAGTTCATCGATGATAATCCATCAGTGCTATTTTTGAGAGGCAGGTATGTGAACGACCCATACATCATAGCCCAAAACGACAAAATGGTCAGTATAAACACTGCACTCATGGTTGATTTGACAGGGAATGTTTGCTCCGAAGCAATTGGAACAAGTCATTACAGTGGCACAGGCGGTCAACTGGACACTCATAGAGGAGCTGTAAAGAGCAAAGGAGGCAAGGGCATTATAGCAATGAGGTCTACTGCAAAAGATGGTCAGGTCTCTACGATAGTTCCGTTACTTCCACAAGGGTCACCCATCACGGTTCCACGGCAAGAACTGGATTACGTTGTGACAGAGTGGGGTGCGGTAAGACTTAGAGGATTACCAACAAGGAAACGTGCACTTGCGTTAATGTCAATAGCGCATCCAGATTTTCGTGAGTACTTAACAAAAGAAGCTCAAAAACTGGGATTAATCTGAGTGTGTAGAGCTCATTTTTGCTACCATTTTCATTCCATCATAGGAGGTGGGTTGTATGAAAAAGTTGTTAAGTGTTATTCTTATGCTTGTCTTTTTGGTAAGCTTGTTTGCTGAAGTTGGGGTTTATAACGACAAAGTTGTTATTGGAACATTCCAAGCACTGTCCGGTCCTTATGCAATCATCGGGCAAGAGATGAGCAAAGGAATGAAAGCGTACTTCAACTGGATTAACAGCAGAGGTGGTATCCATGGAAGAAAAATAGAGCTAATAATCGCTGATGACCAACTCAACCCAGCAAAGACTGTTGTTGAGGTCAAGAGGCTAGTTGAGCAAGACAAAGTCTTTGCAATTGTCGGTGGACTCGGAACTTATGGCTGTTTGGCAGTTATGGATTACCTCGAACAGAACAAAGTTCCATTTGTTTATCAGGGTGCGGGAACATCAAAACTCGTTATTCCTCCGAAAAAATACATCTTCGGTGTACAACCAGACTACACTCTTGAAGGAACACTTATCGGTAAGTACGTAGGAGAGATTGCGAAATTCAAAAATCCAGCAATCGTTTACATGAACAACGATATTGGTTTAGAAGGCTACGCTGCTTTTAAAGCTAAGCTTGAAGACTACAAAATGAAACCAGTTGTTGAGATTTCCTACAACCCAGCTGATACAGATTACAGCGGACTTGTTGTAAAGCTTGTTGAGAAGAATCCAGACGGTATTGTTATCTATGGACTTATTACAGACACAATAAGATGGGTTAAAACAATTCGCGACTATGGTCTTGATAGCAAGATAATCACCATCTATCCGAATGCTGACCCATCTTTCATCAAATTAGCTGGTAAATACGCTGAAGGTGTTATTTTTACAGGATGGGTGCCACTCGCGACTTCTGATAGGCCGGAATTTGTTAGAGATTATCAAAGAGCCATATCTATTTATCAACAAACATATCCGAAAGAAATAATGTCCTCATATGCAGTTGCCGGGTTTATTGCAGCAGAGGTATTCACAGAAGGCTTGATTAGGGCTGGAAAGAACTTGACAAGGGAAGGTCTTGTGAAGGCTCTTGAAAGTTTCAAAAACTGGAATGGTATACTTGCAAAAGATATTACGTGGGGTCCAAACCTCAGACGCGGTAAGTCCTCAATGTATTTCATGGTTGTTAAGAACGGTCAATTTGTGCCTCTCACCGACTTAATTAGACCATGAGAAATTAAAACGGTTTTCTGAAAAAGGATATTTCAGTCGGTAATCGTAAAGTATTTTGTTTGCTGAAAACTTGTGTGCCGCGGGCGATAGTTAAGGTGAATTAAAACTCTCCCAATAAAAGCCCGCGGCTTTTGTAAATAAGGTAAGAATGAAGTCGAACAACGGCAACATTAAAAAAACGGGAGTTGAGAAGTGATGCTAAAGCTTGAGAATATAACGGTTAGGTTTTCTGGACTTGTGGCAGTTGACAACCTTTCGATGGAAGTCAAGGAAAAAACCATACATTCCCTGATAGGACCCAACGGTGCTGGGAAAACCACTGTTTTTAACGCCATATCTGGATTGGTTAAACACGATGGGAGTATTATCCTTGATGGCAAAGATATCACTCACGTGCCGGTTCACAAAAGAGCTTATCATGGTCTTGGAAGAAGTTTCCAGAACATCATTATCTTCAAATATATGACCGTATTACAGAATTTAATGCTTGGGTATCACTCGAAATTGGATTACAATCATTTCGATGAAGTTATGTATACGAGTAGATTCTCATTGGAGGAACGAAAGGCAAGATTGAAAGCTATAGAAGTAGCTGATTTACTTGGTATAAAGAGCATACTGGGAGTTTACGCTGGAACACTTCCATACGGTTTCCAAAAACTCATCGACGTCGGAAGAGCACTTATGACTGAGCCAAAAATACTCCTTCTTGACGAACCTGCTGCAGGTTTGACCGAGAAGGAATCAGATATTCTCAAAGAGAGAATCATTAAGATAAAAGATAGGGGAATTACTGTTTTTCTCATTGAACACGATATGCGCATGGTGCTCGATATATCGGACAGAATAACTGTAATTAATTTCGGAAAAAAGATTGCGGAAGGTACAGCTCAAGATGTTATCAATAACGAAGAAGTTATAAAAGCGTATCTTGGTTCAGGTACAGCAACAGCCCAATAATGGTTCAAAGAGGTGAAAATTATGAAGTTTTTTCAACCAACAGACACTAAGGACATTCTAGTCAAGGGGCTTAATGTCTGGTATGGACCTGTTCATGCTGTAAAAGGTATAGACCTAAACATTCCAGCTGGAAGCGTAACGGCCATACTTGGTGCCAATGGAGCAGGCAAAAGTTCAACATTAAAAGCTATTGTTGGAAGTGTCAAATACAATGGAACAATAATCCTTGGAAATGAATCTATAGATGTTCTACCTGTTCACGAAAGAGTAAAAAAGGGAGTTGTGTTGTGTCCAGAAGGTAGAGGGATATTTTACCAAATGACTGTAAAAGAAAACCTCTTGGCAGGGGCTTATACAAACAAGACCCCAAACTTCGACTTCGTTTTTGATATCTTTCCATTCTTAAAAGAACGGCTCAACCAGATAGCAGGTACTTTGTCAGGTGGAGAACAACAAATGTTAGCAATTGCAAGAGCCCTGATGGCAAATCCTAAATACTTGCTCCTCGATGAGCCTTCACTTGGATTGGCTCCTATCATTATTGAGAAGATTGTAGAAATAATAAAACGTGTCAATGAGTCTTTGAAAATTACTGTTGTACTTGTAGAACAAAACACATCCGTAGCTCTCAGCATTGCACATTATGGTTATGTTTTAGAAAACGGAAGAGTGGCACTTTCTGGCAATGCGAAAGAGCTTAAAGATAACCCAGTTGTTCGCGAGAAATATCTTGGGGGTGTTAGAAAGTGATAAACCAAATACTTCTTGGCCTTTCAACAGGTGCTATGTATTCATTAGTCGCTATAGGGCTTGTCATGATGTATAAAGTGAGTGGTGTTATGAACTTCGCTTACGGAAATATGGGGATGTTCATGACTTATGTAATTTGGTGGTTGAGTTCTTCAATTGGGTTCAATATATTTGTTTCCATAGCATTAGGAATAATATTTGCTGCTCTCATGGGTATTTTAGTGGAACGATACGGCTTGAGACCAATAAGACATCTTTCTCACGGTTCCATGCTTATCGTTACGTTTGGAATACTCATGATTTTGGAAGGGTTGGCTGTCCAACTCTGGGGGACTGAATATAAATCATTCCCTGAGCTTATAACGGGTGCTCCATATGTGATAAAGGGAGATTTTGGAATAATGGTTATTCGTAGGCAAGATATATTGGTCTTTTCAATTCTTGCAGTGGTCTCAATTGCCATCGCTCTGTTTACTAAGTTTACCAAGTTTGGTATCGCCGTTCGTGCAGTTTCAGAAAATGAGGAAATTGCAAGCTATATGGGTATAAATGTGGGGTCCGTTCTAGCATTTTCTTGGGCTTTTGGAACGGCTATGGCTGCACTGGTAGGAGTAATTGCCGCACCTAAAGTTTTCGTCTCACCAACAATGCTTACATTCTATCAAATACAAGGTTTCACAGCTGCTGTCTTGGGCGGATTTGAAACATTTACTGGAGCAGTTTTCGGTGGCTTGCTGTTAGGTGTCATAGAGAAAATCGTGGGTAATTACATTTCTGAAGGTTTTAAGGCATCGATTTCGTTGGTTATCATAGTAATAGTCTTGGTCTTTTTCCCGAATGGCTTGTTTGGAAGAAGAGTAAGGAGGCGAGCTTGATGCTTTGGATTTGGTTGATACTAGCGTTGTTGCCATTTTTGCTACTAAAAAGTGCTTTCATAATTACCATACTTAGCCTTGTAGGAATTTACGCGCTCGCCACATTAGGTTTAAACTTGATTATGGGATATTCAGGGCAAATATCGATAGGTCACGCAGCCTTTATGAGCATAGGTGCTTACACTTCCACTTTGCTTGTTATGCACTACAACATTCCTGTTGTGTTTGGAATAATATTGGGTGGAATAACAGCTTTTATCTTTGGTATTTTAATAGGTTTCCCTGCACTGAGATTGTCAGGCTTTTACCTTGCCATCGCAACAATGGGGTTTGTTGTTGCTATTGAACAACTCTTCAGTTACTTTGAACACATTACAGGCGGGCATGCAGGGATAAGGAACATACCTTTTCCCTTCTTATGGAATTCCGACGTAGAAAAGTATCTGTTAGTATTTGCTTTCTTATTCGTCGCTTACGTTGTTGCTGATAGGCTAATAAACTCCAAAACCGGACGTGCTTGGATGGCAGTTAGAGAGAACGAAATTGCAGCATCTGTGATGGGTGTAAATATTGCATGGTACAAAGTCCTTGCTTTTGCAATTGGTTCCATGTTCGCTGGTATAGCTGGTGCACTTTATGCACATGTTATCGGTTACATAGCGCCAAGTGATTTTGGAATAGCAAAATCTCTCGATTTATTGGCTATATCTGTTATAGGTGGTATGGCATCAATAGATGGTCCTTTCTACGGGGCGCTTATTTATGTTGCTATGCCATTTTTGTTTAGTAGGTCAAACTTCTCTCTCTCAATCATTTTTGGAGCTCTGCTTATCTTCGTTGTTCTCTTTATGCCATTAGGGATAAGTTTCTACATAAAGATATTCAGAATGAACTATTTCAACGCTCTTATAGCGTATCTAAAAAAATCCAGGAGACCATTTGGGATGTTTGTTCAAACTCCCGTTGGACGAATACACTATATTAAACATGGAAGCGGAAATATCCCGGTTGTATTAGTCCATGGTAACTTCGCTTCTTCCAGATTTTTTGAGCCATTGATAAAAAAAATTCCAGAAGACCAATTCACGGTTTATGCACTCGACCTGCCAAACTTTGGTTTCTCAGATGAACTCCCAGGGGATGTAAGTATTGAAAAATACGTTGATGCGTTGGAAAGCTTTGTGAAAACGCTCGGGATAAACAATTTCATATTGCTTGGTCATTCTTTAGGTGGAGCAGTTGCCATGGGATACGCCGTAAGACATCCCAAAAACTTAGCTAAATTGGTATTGGTTGACCCTGCACCGATTTTTGGCATGCCACGTTACGATGAATCGGCTTACAAAATTATAGATGTTTATAGGAAAAATCCAGATATGATTAAACGGGCCTTGATGATGAACGCTCCGAATTACGATGATGAGAAGTTCTTTGACAGAATAACATCAGATGCCCTAAGAATGGCAAAGAAAGCGTTCATAGGTAATGCAAAATCCCTAGCCGATTATAACTACATAGATAAAGCCGTGTTATTAGAAGTGCCTGTTGTAGTGATTTACGGTGATAAAGATGTTATACTTGATTATGAAAGCATGAAGAAAACAGCGGAAGCCTTTCCAAAAGGTAAGTTGATAGTGCTGAAAGATATCGGGCATAGTCCGGTTATAGAAGCACCAGAAGAGGTTATAAAACATCTCACAGATATAGTAACATAATGTTCATAAAAATTTTTAAACGATTTTGATAATAAAAAGGTCAAAACTATTGGGAACAAGTGATAGGTTTCAAACAGTTGTATTTTTCCAAATCACGAAAGGGAGAGAACCATGATGAGAAAGTTGTTACTGATGGCTGTTTTGGTGATGGGAGCGGTAGGATTCTCGTTCATAGGTGTTCAGGCTGAAAACCTGCAAGACCAGGTCTATGCTTTGTATGGAAGATTTGATGCAGGGATACTCACTCTGATGTATCCAGTCGGCTCGTATGATTTTGAAACTCAAGAATTTAGTATGGTATCGCAATTCGATGTGAATGATCTGATGTTCGGTTTGAATCTGAAGCTGCCACTTGGACTTGTATACTTGCGCGGTGCTGCTTATACGACTGTCGGTGATGTGATGAACTTCTCCGAAAACGGAACACTTGGCATCTACGGTAGATTGGGCGCAGGTCTCAATATTTTGTTCTTAACAGCTGAAGCTGGAGTAAGGCTCTTTTATTTGTACGGAGACCCAGAATTCCAATTCAACTTCTCACCTCAGTCTTTCTACATCGCTTTGGGTCTTTCTTTCTAATACCTCATTTAACTGGATTTTGAGCCTTGCTTGTTACTTGGTAAAACAAAGATATCCTTATAAAAATCAGAAAACGGTTTGCCTGTTTATCCAAAGTTTGGGTTAAGGCAAACCGTTTTTTGTAGTCAAAGGGAGATTTCTATCAGTTTTTTCAAGATAAATTCCGTAGCCCTTACGTCGTCCTCGTTGTAGGTAAGTATCTCCTGGAGTATCCTCTCGTCTCCAGTTGCCAAGTATTCAGCATAAGAGTGGACCACAAGCTGACCGTTTAACTGCGTGCGCCAATTAAAACCAAAGTACCTCGCTATACTTTTGAGTGAATAAGAGGGAACTGGCAGGGCTACGTGGTCAATATACAGCTTGTATACATCTACAAATCTATTGAAAAAGCTCTTAGATAGTTCAACATTGTATTTTCGAGCCAGCTTTTTAAATCTGTTTATCTCGTAGTTATGAAAATGGTAAACTGGCTTGTTTGTTCTGGAGATATACTTGACAACTTCTTTAAAGACATTGGACTCTGAACTTGGATCTGAAGCCAAAAATGGAATGTAAACACCATCATCTAGAATTCCGAAAAGATAATCAAAGTTTATTGGAGTATAACTTTCAATATCAAGGTACAACCCTTCAGAAATCTTTGGGACAGGTCTAATAAGTATAGGTCTATTTTCTAAGATACTTTGTGCTTGAACAATAAGTCGTTTTGTTTTTTCCTTACCAATCAGTTGCTCAACTATTGGGCTCATATTTATTACATCTTTTAGTGTGTTAATACCATACGAATTCAACTTTTCTAAGGTTTTTCCTTTTACACCGTGTAAAAATGTTAGACTTTCTGAATTGACAATTTCTTTGAAACATTCGGAAGAAAATGGGCACGTTCGGCACAAGTGAGTTTTCATTACCCTGAATTCATCTGTTTCACAGAAGCTCCCTATCATAGAAAGCATTCTACTAACGTAAGGTTTCCAGTTAACAGAAACACTATAATAGGGGCTCTCAATTATTATCGCGTCCAACTTTTTTCCATTGCTCTCAATGACATATCCAACGAACGCACTTTCAAGCATATGGTATTCAGAAAGCTTTTTCCCAGTTTTTAGTATCTTCACGATAAATGGGGTTTCAGAAACGATTCCGTCTACTTCTGCAATAAGTATGCAACCAAAAGCGTCTGTTTGATAGGTAGCAACAGATGATAGAAACTTTTTGTTTTTTTCCCTGTTTCTTATTTCAAACTTTGCCTTTCTTGGACAAAAATATATGGTTTTCACATCTTTACTTGAGATTACCATTTTTCACACCTTTGAGATTCAAGGATTTTTACATTAAAAATACTTAGCCAAGAACTCTGCTATAAACTTATCACCGAAAAACTTTCTGACGAAATAGTAAGTCATCTTGTTACCAAAGCCTGGGATGTATAAGGGCTTACCCCTTTCGAATGCCTTTAGTGCACCAGCTACTACTTGCTCAGGCGTCATTAACTTACCCTTAGTTTCCATCTTTGCCCTTTCAAAAAACTTCGTCTCAGTGGGACCTGGTGCAACACACAAAACGTGAACATTTTTCACTTTCAGCTCAGCCCACAAGCTCATTGAAAGGTTGTAAACATAAGCTTTTGTTGCACCATAAACTGCCAGATGAGGAATAGGGAAGAAACCCGCAACAGATGCGACATTTATTATACCACCGCTTTCTCTTTTTGCCATTTCGGCACCGTAGTAACGAGTTAATTTCGTTAACGCAGAGATATTTAACTCTATCATCTGGATATAATCATCCAGACTATTACTAAAGAAATCACCGTAAAGCCCAAATCCTGCGTTATTTACGAGCAAATCAATGCTAAACCGTGAAGTGTTATCAAGAACCATATCTAAATCTTTTGTAAGGTCTGCTTGTAAAATAACAACACTTGAATTCGAGATTTTGTGAATCTCATCTGCCACTTCTGTTAGTGCTGTCAAATTTCTTCCAATAAGTATCAAGTTAAGTCCTCTTTTGGCAAGTTGAAAAGCGAATTCTCTTCCAATTCCAGAGGAAGCGCCCGTAACAAGTGCCCAACGATATATTCCAAGGTCGTATCTTTTTGTCATTCCCAGCTCACCTCCTCACATTGAATTATACACTCCTTATGGTAGAATAGGAAGTGATAACTTCGGTTTTCGAACAAAATAGGAGAACTCGTGAGGGGAACATTCCAGCATTGCAAAATCTATACATTCAGAGGTGAAACAAAAGTATATGAGTAACATCGTTAAAGACATTCTTAGAATAGCTATTCCGGTATCTGTGGAAAATCTTATTGCAAACACAGGCACTTTTATCCTTACTATCTTCTTATCCCAAATGGGTGAAAACCAAGTTACCATAAACGGAATTGCAAATCAAGGTTCTTTTCTTGTTATACTTTTCCTATTCGGCTTGAACACAGGGGGAGCCATCTTCGTCTCTCAGTACTGGGGTAAAAAGGATAAAGAAGGTATAAGACGTGCTTCAACGCTAATGATTTACTCATCTTTAATAATAGCACTCGCATTCTTCGTTTTTACCTTTTTCTTTCCCGAATTCTTTTCCGCTATTTTCACGAAGGATAAGTTCGTCATACAAAACTCTGTTCCGTTTCTTAGAATTATTTCTCTGTCATATTTTGGTCTAGCTTTGGAAACTGCATTCAGAACACTTCTTCGAGGAATAGAGCTTGCTTTGATACCTATGGAATCTTACATTTTTGGCACAGCGTTACAAATTTTCCTTGCCTATATGCTTATTAATGGTTTGCTTGGTTTTCCAAAACTTGGATTACTGGGTATAGCAATTGCAACAACCGTTGCAAGATTTTTTATTCCAACGTATCAAATAATACGTGCCACCTTTTTAAGAGTTCCATATGGCTTTTCATTTTCGCATATTGACAGAAACTTTGTAAAGAAATTTTTCCAGTTTGCAACACCTACAACTTTGAATGAAATATCCTGGTCTCTGGGCATAACCACATATGGAATTATCTTTGGACGTATGGGAGTTCGAGTCTATGCTGCAAGAAACATTCTCTCTTCCTTTGAAAACTACGTCTGGACAATAACGTTTGGTTTGGTTATAGCATCATCCGTGATGGTTGGAAAGATGATTGGAAGGTTGGAATATGATAAGGTTCACAAATTCAGCAGAAGGATGCTAATTATTAACTCGGTAATGGGGCTGGCATCCGCGCTTATAATTATTGGAGTATACTACTTATTACTTCCAACTTTTAAGATAGACCTTGTGACAAAAGAGATGCTTACTGCAACCATGTGGGTTATGGTCATCGGTGCACCGATAAAGTCTTTCAATGGTGCTGGTGTTGTTGGTATATTGAGAGCCGGTGGCGATGCGAAATTTGCATTCGTTCTCGAAACACTCACACTGTGGGCTATCGGCATTCCACTTACACTACTTGGTGCGTTTGTATTGAAGCTCTCGCTTCCGTGGGCCTACTTCCTAACTTTGTCTGATGAAATCGTAAAAGCTATTATCGTTCTTTTCAGAATAAAAAGCGAAAAATGGATAAAAAATGTCACAATAGAAAACGTCGAGCTGACAATTCCCGAGATTAATGAAGAACACTTGTGATATGGAAGTTTCAGGAGGCATAATTTATGAAAATCATCAGAAACCGAGCAATATACGAAGAAGTTCAGGAAAAGCTAGAAGAAATCAACACAAATCTCAACTCAAAAATCCAACAGCTTTTTGAAAATTACACCGGACCATTTGCAAATGAAATCAGAGAAAACACAAAAATTGCGAGGGAAAAGAAGTTACCACTCTGTCAAGACACCGGAATTGTTGAGTTCTTTGTCTTTAAGCCGTATGACCTATCGTTTGAAGAACCATTACATAGGACTTTGTATAGAGTTGTTAAAGATACCTATGAAAAGAACGGTTATCGAAAAAGCACCGTTCTGGACCCGCTTTACTCAAGAATCAACAAAATGGATAATCTCCCGGCGATAATCCACGAGTTTGAAATCGAAACTTCTGATGAATTAGAAATTTGGATGATAGCCAAAGGTGGAGGAAGCGAAAACTTGTCTGCACTTTACATAATACCACCATCATCTACTGAAGATGATGTAATCAACATCGTGGTCCAGCATATTTTAAAGAACGGACCGAATGCTTGTCCTCCAATCAACGTTGGTATAGGTATCGGTGGGACAGCTGATATGGCAATACTCATTTCAAGACTTGCCTTATTTACGGATGAATATTTTCCCAGATTGCCGTATCTTGAAAGCTACGATGATTTAGCGAAAAAGCTACATTTGCTCATAAACGAACTCCGCATAGGTGTTCAAGCACTTGGCTTTGGACCCACTTGTCAAAGCGTTAAGGTATACGCTTACCCAACTCACATAGCAACACTTCCCATCGCAATCAGTGTCGACTGTTACCTCTCACGCACTGGGAGAGTGATTATAAATGGATAAAATTGCTCTCTGTAATTTAAAGGTGGGAGAATCGTTTTACTATTCTGGGACTCTTTTAGTAATGCGTGATGCTGCACACAAAAGGATTATCGAAGAAGAAAGAGAAACGGGCAGATTGCTGATATCTCTATATGGGAGGATTATCTTCTACGCAGGTCCTACATTCTCTAATGGCAGGATGGTAATAGGTCCAACGACGTCAAAAAGGATGGATAAATTCTTAGAATACACCCTTTCGAAGGGTGTTATTGCAACTATTGGTAAAGGAGAAAGAACACAAGAAGCAATAGAGGCTATAAAAAAATACAAAGCACCATATTTAGTTGCACCAAGTGGTTGCGCTGCATACTTATCGGAAAAAATTTTGGAATGGAAAATCGTTGCATTTCAAGAACTCGGACCAGAAGCAATCTATGAAATCAACGTAAAAGATTTCCCATTAATTGTAACTATAGATTGTAATGGGAATACGATTAGACAGAATGGTTAACTCAAAACTCTACCCTAAGTTTACATACTGGACCCACTCTCGTATCTTTTTGAGGATTTCATCTTTGTTCTCTTTTGATGGATTAACAAAGTATAGAGGTTCCAAGAACTCATTTTTTGGCAGTACTTTTTTTATCTGTTTCAGACACCTTTTTATACTTCCACCACCGTTTGTGATAAGTATACCTACCTTTTTTCCTTGAAGCCTCGGTTCATTACCCATGATAGATAACAACGTATTAATTGGAGAAGAGCAATTTCCTGCCCACACAGGTGTGCCGATTACTACCAGGTCATATTCATGTAGATTTGGAATTTTAGTTTTAAGCTTAGGTTTTTCTTTAAAGACCGAGGATTTCCCACACCAAAAGTATTTCTTGAAACCTTTCGTTGGAAAAGGTTTTACCAATTCAAGTTCAACCAAATCTGCCTTTAATTCCTGTGCTAATAACTCGGCAACAAACTTCGTATGGCCATCAAGAGAATAGAAGATAACTATGCTCTTCATACCCTATCCCTCTTTCAAAAGTTGGAATTTTCTACATCAATAGCTACATCAATCAAGATATCATAGTATTCCTTCCAACGCTGTGCCACCACAGCTCGGGTATAACCCTGAGAATCACACCTCTCATCAATTTTTGGGATAAGCATCCTGCAACTTTCGGGTCGGTTTTCAAATGAAAGTTTACAGCCAGTTTGTATCAAAAACGTGCATTCACCTGTATATCTATGATCAAAAACACTACCCTCAAATCCTTTAACGGCAGGCCGGACAAAATATAGTCCTTCTTCTTGCTTTACCCAATCAACAGTCCACCTACCTGAAGATAAGGCTTTAAACAGATTTTTTTTGAGTTTTTCAATGTCCGGTGCCCCAAAATCTTCAGGTGTTGCAAGCCCAGGGTATGTTTTACAACACTTTCCACCACAGACCTTACAAACTTCAGGATTTTCAACCCCGATAGGTCTATTCATAAGATATACCTCCTGATACGGTGTATTAACTTTAGCTAAACTTTGTGATATCATATGAACCAAAGAAACCATACATTTGCTCTACGTATATTTTACCATCAAACAATTGGAGGTGGCTGAACTGCAAATCTTTATCCCCGAAAAGTACCAATATATGCCTTCCAAAAGAATCTTTCTTGCACGTGCAGGTGTGATTTATGCAAAGGTTATAGATGATGAAAAGTTATTGGAGATTGCCAACAGGATATATCTAAAAGGATTAGAAGTAGCAAGACCGTTTGTTTACTGGAATATATTCAAAAAAGACCAACTCCCAGAAAACGCAATACCTGGGAAATTTAAGCAGTACGATACATTCCTTCTTTTTATTTCCACACTTGGAGAAACACTTGACGAAGAAATCGAAAAACTCTCACAGATTTCAACACTTGAGGCTATGCTACTTGACGCGTGGGGCTCTGAAGCTATCGAAAAGCTCAATGACGCTTTTGAACAGGTTTTCAAAAATCAAAACAACTGTGAACTAACAATGAGATTTTCGCCAGGATATGGTGATTTGCACATAACCGTGAATAAGATTTACGCTGAGCTACTTGGTGTTACAGACAAAATCACGGTGCTTGATACGGGACTTATGATTCCAAGAAAAACAACGACTTGCATTGCGGGAATTGTAAAATAGGCTCTTTTTTAACAAAAAACCCATCCCCTGTGGGGATGGGTTTTTCAATAACTTATCATAGATAACATCTCTACCCGCTAATACCACCACTTTTGAACGGTTGTCTGAAGGGTGGGATAAGTGCCGGATATGTTAAATCTCTGAGTAGTACTACAATCTATTAGACCTAAGGAGAGTAAAAAGCGTTCAAAGAATTTTTTTGTTCCATCTTCATATAAAAAAAACTGCAATATTAAAAACAAACCCCATCCCTTTCGGGATGGGGTTAGATAAATTGGGAATTTTCTTACCACCATTTCTGAACACTGAATGTATATGTTAAGTTGTCACCTGTATTTCCTGCGACTTCCGGTAATCCGTTTTGTCTTACTTTGTTTGCATCAACATCTTTACCTGAGTACGTAATTGTTACGTTATAAACGCCATCTGTACCTTCTTCAACTTTTAATTCAAAGTTTGGTGGTACATTGCTAATGTAATTGTTATCTAACAGAGTTTTAGTACTAACCGCTGTTGGGTCTGGTGGTTTGTCCGTGTTGAAGTAATTTTCAAATGCTGTCTTAATATTTCTAAAATTCTGTGCAACCTGGCTTGCTTTTGCGTTTTTAACAGCGTTAAGTGCAAGTGGGGTTGCAACTGCCATAAGTGCCGCAATAACCGCAAGAACAATCAAAAGTTCAATCAACGTAAAACCTTTCCTCATAATACCAACCTCCTTTTTTAGGGTTTGAATTTGTTTTTTAATCCCCTATAAATATTATCGCACAAGTTGTTTGTTTTTGGATAGTTCTTGGGTTAAATGGTTAGATTTTTGGGATGAAATGCAAGAAAATCAGGATGAAAGGCATTACTTTTAGGGGGAAGTTTTTTTACAATGACTACCAAGATTTTGGCATGCTAAATGAGTAAACCAACAGTTTTTCTGTTCCGTCAGTCTTTTCTTGAACATCTGGAAGAATTTCTACAATTTTCTTGAAATCCACATTCGATTTTGAATAAATTATCTGAACGATGTACTTGCTATTGTTATCGGCATTTTCAAAATTGATTGAAAAGCCATCGGGTGAAAATGAAAGATACTTCTTCTCAACAAGTTCTTCCAGACTATCTGGTTTGTTTTTTTCAATTTGTATGTAACTCTCTACTGCCGTTTTTATTGCTCTAAAATTTTGGGCAACTTGTCTTGCTTTTGTGTTTGCCATAATTGTGTTTGCAGGGGTTACATATATTGTCACAGCTATCAGGATGGCAATGATTATTATGACAATGAGAAGTTCAATTAGAGTAAAACCTGTTTTCATACTGCTCACCACTCTTCGGAAGAGGTCGAAAACATTTTACACGTTTCTTTTCGAATTTTAGTTACAAAAGTACAAAACGCAAGTTTTTGGAGGTGAGCAGCTTTCTCGAACTAATGAACCGCAAAAATACGGGTATAAAAACGAAAAAACACCGCGGAATTCAAACCGCGGTGTTCGTTATGACTTATCTTTTAGATTTATTATTCCCCAACTTGCATTCTGACAAATCTGGAAACTTGAATGTTTTCTCCTATTTTTGCGATTGCTTGTTGTATCATATCTTTGATTGTAATCGTTTGGTCAAGTGCGTATTTTTGCTCAAGTAAGCAGTTGTCTTGATAGAAACTTTCAAGTTTTCCTTCGATTATTTTTTCAACTACCTGAACAGGTTTACCAGAATCTTTCAGTTGTTCTCTGTATATTTCTTTTTCCTTTTCGATAACATCCGCTGGGACGTCTTCTCTTTTGACCCATCTTGGAGCCATAGCTGCAATGTGCATTGCAATTTTGTTTCCAAGTTCTTTGAATTCATCTGTTCTTGCAACGAAGTCTGTTTCACAGTTGAGTTCAAGAAGGACACCTATTTTTCCGTTGTGGTGAACGTAAGAGATGATAAGTCCTTCTTTCGTTTCTCTTCCGGCCTTTTTCGCAGCTTTTGCAAGACCCTTCTTTCTGAGTATTTCTATAGCCTTTTCCATATCGCCGTTTGCTTCAGCAAGCGCAGCTTTGCAATCCATCATACCAGCACCTGTTCTTTCACGAAGTTCTTTAACCATCTGAGCGCTAATTTCCATAATGTCCAACCTCCTCTACGTATTTTTGTGATGTATCCAATTATTCACTTCGTTAAATCCTTACCTCTCGCCATTCAGCATCGAACACTAAGATATAATTGTAACCTAATTCTCTGAGTATTTCAATACCTCTCTCAATTCCTCTTCCTATCTGTTCCAACGAGTGTGCATCAGAACCAATTGTTATGTTCCTTCCTCCGAGAGACTTGTAAAGCCTCAGAAGTTCGATGGAAGGGTTCGGTTCTCCGTAAATTTCAATAGCCGCAGTGTTTACCTCGAGCATTTTGCCATTTTTGATAAGTATCTTCATTATCTCACTGATAATATCGTACAGTTCCACAGAAAATGGTTCCTTATTTTTTTGATATCTTCTTGGAAAATCAAGGTGCGCAAGTGCGTGATACTCATCGAATCTTTTCATTATATCTAACAAACGAAGAAGGTAATTTTTGTAACTTTCCTGAGTAATCGGTTCTTCTACCTGGTGGTGAGAAAGTAAAACGTAGTCAAATTTCTTTGTGTCCACGTTTAATTCTTTTACTCCATCCCAACCAAGCTCAACTCCAACTGGAAGTGAATATTTTTCCATTTCAGAACGATAAGTATCAACGTCTATGACATTCGCATGTTCATCAGCCAATTCATAATGGTCAGTGATTATTATGTGATTTATTCCTTTTTCCCGAGAAGTCTCAATGATGTCTTCGATTTCCGATTGTGAGTCCGGCGAGTATCTACTATGAATATGGTAATCTGCAATCAGGGTTTTAATTTTCGCGCTCACCTGTTGACCTCCTCTATTGCTTTTATTAAAGCGGTAAAGAGTGGATGTGGTGCCCCAACTTTTGATTTGTATTCAGGATGATACTGGATACCAACAAAGAATGGGTGGTCATCTAATTCGATAGCTTCGAGAAATTCAGACTTTCCGGATATCGTTAGTTTGTAACCCTCTTCCCCTGGGAGTTTGTACATAAACCCAAAGTTAACGGTATCTGCTTCATATCGATGCCTATGTCTTTCGTAAACCTCTTCTTGTCCATAAACGCTATATAGCTTTGTCCCTTTAAGAACCTGCATCTTCTGGGCACCGAGCCTCATTGTGCCACCGAGGTTCATAATTTTCTTTTGCTCTTCCATCATATTTATAACAGGATAAGGAGTTTCAATATCAAATTCTGTTGAATTGGCACCTTTTAAGTTAAAGACATTTCTTGCAAATTCTATAATCATAAGTTGCATTCCAAGGCATATACCAAGGATAGGTTTTTTGTTTTCTCTCGCGTATTTTATTGCTTTTATCTTCCCTTCAATTCCACGCCTGCCAAATCCACCAGGGATTATTAGTGCATCGAAACTAGAGAGCTTTTGTGCAATACCTTCATCGTCCAGTTCCTCAAGTTCCTGAGCATCTATAACGACAGGTTTTTGGACGCTGGAAAGGAAAATAGATTCGATGATACTCTTGTAAGCATCGTCTGTTCCAAGATATTTACCAATGAGTGCGATTCTGTATGGCTTAAACGACTTTGGGTATGTCCAACCGAGCGGTTTTTCTTCAATTTGAATGTTGAGTCGATTGGCAACGAGTTTATGAACGCCAGCTTCGTAGAGTGTTTCTGGAATTTGGTAGACATTTCCAACATCTGGTAGATTTATGACCATATCTCTTGGAACTCCACTGAAAAGTGCTATTTTGTAAAGGCTTTGAGAATCTATTGGCATCTCACTTCTAACAACAATAACATCTGGCTGAATTCCTATTTTTCTTAGTAACTGAACAGATTGTTGTGTCGGTTTTGTCTTGAATTCGTTAGTAACTCTTAAGTACGGAACATACGTAACATGTATAAACAGAAAATCGTTTCTGTTCTTTTCAAAAGCGAGTTCTCTAACTGCTTCGAGAAATACTTCGCCTTCTATGTCCCCGACAGTTCCTCCTATTTCGATTGAAAGTACTTTGCCCGGCATCGATGTAATTCGGTCTTTTATCTCGGAAGTAACATGTGGAACGACTTGAACAGTAGAGCCAAGATATTTTCCCTCTCGTTCACGTTGGATTATTGTCGAATATATCTGCCCAGCTGTAATGTTATTCTTTCGCGACATACTAACACCTAAGAATCTTTCGTAATGCCCAAGGTCGAGATCTGCTTCGTAACCATCGTCGGTGACAAAAACTTCTCCATGTTGATTCGGATTCATCGTTCCTGCATCAACATTTAGATACGGGTCTATTTTTAACACATTTATATCAACCCCAACTTCTTTTAGAAGTCTTGCAAGAGAAGCGGAGAATATTCCCTTTCCAATACCGCTCAAAACACCACCAGTCACTACTATGTACTTCTCAGGCATTATTACACCCCCACGAAAAAACGTATAGCCGTTTTGCTAATTCATGTTAAGTTTACTCTCAAATAGTTTTTTCTTCAACGAAAAACTCATTAACTTTAGTTAACTTTTGCGTTGAATGTGAAAACCAGTGCAAAAAGCAGCGTAAGGTAGTATAATATAACCAAAAGACGATTGATTTAAACAGGGGTGCGAAACTGGTCATGGTTAATACAGATATTCTCAATGACATTCCTCACAAAGCAGGGGTGTATTTATTTAAAAAAGGCACTGATTATATCTACATTGGCAAGGCAAAGGACTTAAAGAAAAGATTAACATCACATTTTAGGGCAACTTCAGGGAAGAGTAAGCTAATAGTAGAAGAAGCGGATGATTTGGAAATTATACTGGTTTCAAACGAAAAGGAAGCACTCATTTTGGAAGCCAATCTAATTTTTGAACACAAACCAAAATACAACGCTATGCTCAAAGACACACAAGTGTATCCTTATATACGTATAAGTGACGACGAAGTCCCATATTTAGAGATTGTCCGTTCACGCAAGGGAACCGGAAGTTTTTACGGTCCCTACACAAATGTTAGTTTTACTCGGCAACTTTTCGAAGTGCTTAGAAAAGTTTACAAATTTCGAACATGTAAGAAAGACTTAACATCGATAAAGAAACCTTGTATGGATTACCACCTTGGACTTTGTTCCGGAGTATGCGTAGGTGAGGAAAGTGTTGAAGAATATAAAAAAAGGTTGAAGAAGCTAAAAACAGTGCTTAGCGGAAACTTCTCTGATGTTGTTGCATATGTCAAAACCAAAATGGAGCAACACGCGAAACTATTAGATTTTGAAAACGCAGCCAAGTATAGAGATATATTGATGAATTTCAGCAAAGTTATGGAAGCGCAAGGTGTAGTCTTGCCTGACCAAGTTAATTTAGATGTCATAGTTGGTAAGAGCAATACCTATTTGGTCTTGAGAATCCGTTCAGGTTATCTGATTGGTAAGTTACTTTACGAATTTGAAGGCACGCTTGAAGATTTTGTAGAACAGTTTTATGTATCGAGGGGGGCTGAACTGCCAAAGATTGTTTTAGTTGAACAAAAAAGCAGAGGGCTAACAAAACTAGCCAAAGTGCTCGGAATAGAATTCATAGTTCCATCACCTAAAGCCGAACTCTATTCCGAATTACTTGACAAGGCTATTGAAAACCTCAATTACGAAATAGGGTTGATACTTTCCAACAAGGCTATTCTTAGGCAGATGAAGGAATTGTTAGGCTTGAGTAGAGTACCTTATCGGATGGAAGGAATTGACATATCTCACACTTCCGGCAAAAATACGGTCGCTTCGCTTATAGTTTTCGAAAACGGGGAAGTCAAAAGGGAAGAGTATAGAAGATACAAATTGGGTGATATTTTGGATGACTACGCAAGTATAAGGATGCTTATAAAAAGAAGATACACTAAACATGAATTACCTGACCTCATTTTTGTTGATGGGGGCATCGGACAGGTTAATGCAGTGTACGAAGCGTTAGAAGCTATAGGTAAAAAGTGCGATGTTATTGGATTAGCCAAGGAAGAAGAGGTGATTGTAACCAAGCATGGGGCTGTGAGCTTAAGTTATGACCATCCTGTTTTGAGATTGTTAGTAAAACTCAGAGATGAAACACACAGAGTCGCAAATACGTTTGCAAGACAGCTGGCAACTAAGAGGTCCTTGAGAAGTTTCTTAGATGAGATAAAATGGATAGGTCCTAAAAGAAAAAGAATATTACTTGAGCGTTACTCCTCGGTTGAAGAATTGAAAAAAGCGTCAAGGGAAGAAATTGAACAATTAATTGGGAAAAAGGCTACAGAAAGTTTATTAACCGAACTATCTTACCTGAAAGACATTTAAATTCTTGTTAAGTAAGTTGATAAAAAGTTGACAGGTGTTATAATTTAAGCATGGGAAGAGTCAAAATGTTTCTGTGAGTTAATAAAGGAAAATCTGCATATCAATATATTTCTCCAGGAGGTGGATGTAGTTGACAACGTTTATTATCAGAAGGTTACTCTTGTTACCACTCATCGTGTTGGGTGTGTCGCTGATTATCTTCTCGCTCTTCCAGATACTGGGTCCAGATAAGCTTCTTGCTTCATACGTTAACCCAAACGTATTTGATAAGTTGACCCCAGCTGAGCTGGATGCTTTGAAGGAGAAGTACGGTTTGAACAAACCTTTTGTTGAAAGGTACGGTAAATGGTTATTCAATGCACTCAAAGGTGACCTTGGTTGGTCACAGGTTGGAAAAGAACCTGTTTTGAAAGCGATTTGGAGTAGGTTCCCGTACACACTTGAACTTGCTCTGTATGCATTATTCCCAGTTGTTGGTGTAGGTATTTGGCTTGGTGTTACTGCAGCAGTTAAGCGCGATAAGTTCTTAGACCACTTCATTAGGATTATCGCAATCATTGGATGGTCTTTCCCGGACTTCGTTTTTGGATTGCTCGTGCTTATGGTCTTTTATTCAGTGCTTGGTTGGTTCCCTCCGGGAAACCTTTCACAATGGGCTGAAGAAATTGTCAAGTCACCCCAGTACTTAAAGGTCACACACCTTCTTACAATTGATGCTCTTATTAACGGAAGACTTGATATTTTCTGGGATGCACTCAGGCATATAATAGGACCAGTCATAACTCTTTCATTCCTTTGGTGGGCGTATTTGTTAAGAATTACAAGGTCAAGTATGCTTGAAGTTCTTTCTAAAGAATATGTGAGGACTGCAAGGGCAAAAGGAGTTCCTGAAAAAGATGTTATACATAAGCACGCAAAGAGAAATGCTATGATTCCGGTTGTAACAGTTGCAGGTGCCATGGTAATAGGCTTGCTCTCGGGTACGGTTATAATCGAGGTTATATTTAACAGAACAGGTATAGGAAGATTAGCTGCTGAAGCTTCTGTTCAACTTGATTACGCTACAGTGTTAGGAACTACTCTGTTCTATTCGATAATCTTAGTGCTCGGTAACCTCATCATTGATATACTATACGCAGTATTCGACCCACGTGTCAGACTTGGTTAAGGAGGTGCCAGAAGATGAGTGAGGGTGTAACAACAACAAAAATGAACACGGAATTCAGACGAGTTCTGAGAAAGATATTTAGAAATCCTTCTGCTGTTCTTGGTTTTTCGCTTCTTATATTTTTCATCCTCGTGGCTATATTTGCACCAGTCATCGCAAAACCATTGAATCCGATGATGCTCGATGAGGAAGGTAAACCAATGAAGTTAGATAATCCCTACATAATGCCAATTATTACTTGGAGTTCAGAACCTGTTCCTCCATCACGTGAACATCCGTTTGGTATGATACAGGGAAGAGACATATTTTACGGAGTTGTGTGGGGCACAAGGACTGCGTTTTATATAGGATTGACCGTTACTATACTTTCTACGATTTTCGGTATTATAATTGGTTCAATTGCTGGTTACTACGGTGGATGGATTGATGAAATACTTATGAGAATCACAGATACCTTTATGTCCATCCCGTTCCTTTTGGCTGCAATGGTTTTAACCACAATCTTAGGTAACGGTCTTGACAAGGTTATGATTGCAATGACTGTCTTTGGCTGGATGGGTGCTGCAAGGCTTATCAGGGCTAATATTCTTCAAGTCAAAGAAGAGCAATTCGTTTTAGCTGCCAAGGCACTTGGAGTTAAGGACTTCTTCATTATAATAAGACATATCCTGCCAAACACTATATTCCCAGTTCTTATTCAAGCATCGATGCGTATGGGGTCTCTTGTCATCACTGCAGCAGGTCTTTCGTTCTTGGGACTTGGTGCGCCTCTGGGATATGCCGACTGGGGTTCAATGCTCAACTTCACAAGGAACTGGATACTTGGGACAAGTGGTTCAGCATTTACGTATTGGTATGCGGTCTTTTATCCAGGTATGGCTATGGTTTTGTTTGTGCTTGCCTGGAACCTCGTCGGTGATGCTTTGAGAGACGTATTTGACCCAAGACTGAAATAACGGTTGAAATGGCTGGAGGTGAATAAATTGGAAAAAAAGCAACCACTTTTGAGTGTAAGAAATTTAAGAACGTATTTCTATACAGAAGACGGAGTCGTCAAAGCAGTTGATGGTGTTGACTTTGACGTTTACGAGGGTGAAACTCTTGGAATCGTTGGTGAATCTGGAAGTGGTAAGAGTGTTACCTCCCTTGCCATAATGAGACTACTTGACCCAAAGGGACGAATAGAAGAAGGCAGCCAGATAATATTTAACGGTAAGAACTTATTAGAACTCAGCGAAGATGAAATGAGAAAAATCAGAGGTAACGATATTGCTATGATATTCCAAGAACCAATGGTAGCATTGAACCCGGTGTTTACAATAGGCGAACAGATTATGGAAGCTATTTTACTTCACCAGGATGTTGATAAGAAAACAGCAAGACAGATGGCAATTGAGATGCTAAGAAAAGTTGGAATTCCCGAACCGGAGAAACGAGTGGATGAATATCCACATGAATTATCAGGTGGTATGAGGCAGAGGGCAATGATTGCCATGGCTCTTTCCTGTAGGCCAAAGCTCTTGATAGCGGACGAACCAACAACAGCTTTAGACGTTACCATCCAAGCTCAAATACTTGAGCTTATGAAAGAACTTCAACAAGAATATGGTATGGCAATTATACTCATTACTCACGATGTCGGTGTGATTGCTGAAAATGCTGACAGAGTTGTTGTTATGTACGGTGGAAAAGTCATGGAAACCACCGATGTGAAGACGCTCTTTAAGAAACCCAAGCATCCATACACATGGGGACTTTTGAATTCCATTCCGAGGCTCGATGTTGAGCAGGAAAGACTTTACAGTATACCAGGAATGGTTCCAGACCCATTGCACTTCCCACCGGGTTGCCGATTCAGCAACAGGTGTGACTTTAAGGAAGAAAGATGTATAATTGAAATGCCAGAGCTTGTAGAGGTTGAACCAGGGCATTATTCAAGGTGTTTCTTCTACCATAAGTTAGAAGAAGCACAAAAGATACTTAAGGCTGGTGAAGGCGCATGATGGAAAACAGACAGGCTGTCACTCAAACGAACAATAGTCCTGCTAAATCTGAGCGAGAAGTTCTCCTGCGTATAGACAACCTTGTCAAACACTTCCCAATTCGAGCAGGGGTTTTCAAACGCATCGTGGCGTGGGTCAAGGCCGTAGATGGAGTGAGCTTTGAAGTATACAAGGGTGAAACTGTCGGTCTTGTTGGTGAATCCGGATGTGGAAAAACCACCGTTGGTATGACGCTTTTGAGACTATATGAGCCAACGTCAGGAAGAATAATTGTAGAAGGCGAAGATACTACGCATTACTTCCTTCCAGCATGGAAGGCTAAGAAATACGTTAGGAAGACGTATATAGAAAGATTCAAAGAATCTGGCTTTGTCCCAAAGGACGACATTGATAAAAAATACTATGACATATTCACAAAGAAAGGTGAAAAAGGTCTTATCGAATACTTAACTGGAGACTTACAAGCCAAGCGATTAGCCTTCAGACGAGAGATTCAAATAGTTTTCCAGGACCCGTACAGCTCTTTGAACCCAAGGATGAGGATTAAGAATATACTTGCAGAAGGTCCTCTCACTCACAAGATGATTACGAAAGAACAGGTAATTGATACCGTCGGAAAGGCTCTACAAGAAGTTGGAATACATCCAACTCACATGTACAGATTCCCACACGAATTTTCCGGTGGGCAAAGGCAGAGAATAGGTATCGCAAGAGCACTTTTGATGAACCCGAAGCTCATAATTGCAGATGAAGCAGTCGCGGCTCTAGATGTTTCTATCAGGTCGCAGGTTATAAACCTCATGATGGACCTGCAAAAAGAGCATGATTTGACATACTTATTCATTTCACATGATTTGTCACTTATTAAATACATTTCAAGTAGGGTTGTTGTTATGTATTTAGGTAAAGTTGTTGAAACTGCTACAAAAAAAGAGTTATTTGATGAGCCACTGCATCCTTACACAAAAGCATTAATGAGTGCGATTCCAGTACCAAATCCAGAGTACAAAAAGCAAAGGATAATTCTCCAAGGTGATGTTCCAAGTCCGGTAAATCCACCAAGTGGTTGTCCTTTCCATCCAAGGTGTCCAGTAGCAAAACCAATTTGTTCAAAGGAAAAACCAGAACTAAGAGAGGTTAAGCCTGAACACTTCGTTGCGTGTCACTTCCCTGGAAGCCTATAATAATTAAAAAACCGACCGTCCTTGTTGACGGTCGGTTTTTTATAGATTGTATTCTCGTAATTTGTAACCTATGCGTATAAATCTTTCAAATCGTAATAAAAAATCGAGAATATAATTCCCGTAAAATACAATACGATAACGCAGGTAAAAGCAGTATAATTAAAAGTACTCGTTTTTATAATATCTGCCGGGTCAAATATACCGAATGGAGTTAATTTCTTAAGATATGAATATTTTTCATACACTCTTGCTATTAATCCAAGAATATAGAAAAAACCAAGTAAGAAGAGTGTTACTGTATCAGCTGTATTCCTTTTTCTGAAAATAGTTGATGTGATTATTCCGATTAAAGCCATAAATACATGTACAGCAACAAAAGAAAGAACGATATACCAAAATTGCACGATATCAAACGGTTTGATTTTGTATTTGTCAAACAGATACAAAAGTGAAAGTGCAATTACTCCATCATAAATAACAAGGTTAATACTCACAAGGAGAATCTTCTCAAGGACATATTTTCTCCTCGAAATTGGTTTACTTAACACAAAATCTACGGTTCTTTCGTTTTCTTCTTTCACAATAATTGAAGAAGATAAACGCATAACATAGAACGTTGCAAACAAGAATATCCAAATCTGTCCTTGCATGGCAAAGAAGTGGAGGATATTGCTGAAATCGATTTCCTCAATACCAAATATCTTTAAAAACCCCTTAGGAAGTAGCTGAAATTTTGTACTAAATAATCCCCCAGCAAAACTTTGAAAGAGGGAAGAATACATGAATTGAATACCAACGATAAAAACAAGCCATATTATTAAGGGCTTAAGGTTTCTTCTGAACTCCCATCTAAGGACCTTCATCTATATCACCCCATCAAAAAGTATTATCAACTATTCTAATAGTTGGTTGGTATAACTCTTCAAATATATCTTCAATTGATAAATCTTCTATCGTTATATCCTCGAAATTTATATTTTGAATGAATTTTTTGAACCTTTCCGTGTTCCATTTCATATAAAGAATCAATCCACCGTCTATTTGGTGTAAATCTGTGATTTCTGGAAAATCGTTTAAAAGCCATTTTATCACTTCAACGGAATTATCGGCAACTTTGAGGACTATCTTTTTCATGTTAGGTTCAAACCTCTTTGGTTCCACAATATGTCCTTCTTTGATAAATATAACTCTATCACAAAGTCTTTGTACCTCGCTAAGATTATGGGAAGAGAGTAAAATGCCAACACCTTTGTCCCTTAACTCTTCCAAAGTAGTGTACAATAATCTTTGTACAAACGGATCAAGTCCGTTGGTCGGTTCATCCATTATTATCAACTTTGGTTTGTGAGCTAATGATTGTATAATAGCTACCTTCTTCTTATTACCACTTGACAGCTCTTGAAATTTTTTCCTTAACGGAAGGTCAAACTTTCGGCATAATTCTTCGCAGTATTCATCATCAAAATTGCTATAGAAACTTTTGTAGAATCTCAAAATTGTTTCCACTCTTTCGTCATCATAGTAGTTAACTTCTCCAGGTACATATCCAATATTTTTGACAATATCTTTAAAATTCCTTTTGGTTACTCGCTGACCAAATATCTCAATAAGTCCATCATTTGGATTTAAGAATCCCATTATTGTACGAATAGTCGTTGTTTTACCTGCACCGTTTGGTCCAACAAAACCTACGATCTCACCTTCGGATACTGAAAAACTGATATTCTCTATTGCCAATTTCTTGCCGTAATACTTAGTTAATCCAACAATTTTCAATAGCAACATAGAAAGACAATCACCTCTTTGTTATATTAAAACGAATCCCCCTCGCAAGAGGGGGATTCGGAATCACCCACAATGCCAGATTATTTGTATTCTTCATCTAAGTATTTCTTAATATCTGTGTCAGCCTTCTTTATAGCTGTTTCCATATCGACTTTTCCATTAATGAAGTCGTTAAACATTGTGCTTACAACATCTCTGATTTCGGTCCAGACAGAAAGTTGTGGATCCATTTTTGCGTTGTCAATCTGCTGCAATGGTATTTCAATGAGTGGGTCGGCTTTTGCCGCTTGTTTCCAAATGGTTGTCTGGAGTGCGGATCTTCTAACCGGCAAGTAACCTGTGTTCACCGCCCAGTAAGCCGTGACTTCTGGAGAAATAAGGTATTTCATGAATTCCCAGGCAGCACGTTTTTCATCTTCTTTAGCAGTGGAGAACATAATTATGTCTGTCCCAGCAAATGGAACATTTCTTGTCTTCCAAACTGGTACTGGCGCCCAAGCCCACTGGAATTTACCTTTGGTTGATTGTTCAACGTAAGTTCTTCCAGCTATTGTGTCTATATACATGAGAACGGTGCCTTGACCAAAGATATCGTTGAGATAACCGCCTTGAGCAAACGCAACTTTGTTGTCAAGCAGTTTTTTGAAAAACGAGAGTACTTCTCTTGTCTCTGGGGAATCAATTGCCGATACGTATTTGCCACTCTTGTCCTTCTTGACGATTTCTCCACCTCGCATCATGAGGAAAATTTGGAATGTATCAACTGTGGTTCTAAATGCAAAACCATAGACATCTGGTTTTCCGTCTTTATTTTTGTCTTTCGTAAGTGCTTTAGCAGCATAGAGAAGTTCATTAATTGTTTTCGGTACACTTATACCTGCTGCAGAAAGTGCTGTTTGGTTGTAGTACATGATATAAAGACTCTTGTTGAATGGAACCGCGTATACTGTGTTGCCCCATGTACAGTTGTCCCTGAACGCTTTGAAAACGTCTTCCCATTCTTCTTTAGTTATTCCTATCTTTGGATCGTTCATGTATTTGTTAAGGGGTTCTACAATCTTGCTTTGTAGCAACTTTGCTGTCCAGTTTGCGTATGCTTGAGATATTGTTGGGAGTTGACCTGCTTGTGCTCCAGCGAGAAGTTTCTGTTGAAGTGCGTTGTAGTTTCCAATGTAAATAGCCTCAACAACGATATCCGGGTGAGACTCGTTGAAGGCTTTAACAATCTGGTTCAGTGTTTCGCCTTGCGCACCACCCATAGCATGCCAGAAAACAACCTTAGTTGCAGCAAAGAAAGTCACTGAGAGAACTAATAAGAGTGTCAAAAAAATCTTCTTCATACCCTACACCTCCTACTGTGTGATTAGTAAAATCTTAAAAGAATTCATAAACCTCTACGCCATAGCAGTATATTATACCACTAAAATTTCAAAGATTCATTAACTTTTTTAGATGTCCAATTTGAAAGAGCGAACAGGTCCTCCTTGTTTCCGAGCAATTTCGTTCAATTCACTTAAAATTTCTTCTTTTTTCAAGCCTAATTTCTCTAATTCTTCACCTATTGTTCCCCATTTCACATCACCGCACACAATAACCTTGATACCTTTTTCAAGTAAAGGCTGTATTAAGTATGGAAAATGTTCCGCAATTTCTTCGAAGCTTGTATTTTCGGTTATGTATACCTCTTGATTGTTTTGAATGTTATCCATAAACTCTGCCTCCTACTCCATGCAAAACTTTATCAACCTTTGTTTAAAGCTATCACGCAACAACTTATATTATCAGGTTTTGCGCTCTTAAGTATTCTTACAGCCTCTAACATGGTATTACCAGTTGTCAAAACGTCATCGATTAGAATTATTTTCTTACCTTCTAAAAGTTTTGCTTCTTTTCTTAAAGCGAACTTTCCTTTAACAGCCTCTGCCCTGTCTTTTGTTAGTAGTTGGTCTGTTTCACGAACGGCTTTCAGTGCATCTACCATTGGTATCCGTAACTTTTTTGAAAGTTCAATAGCAATAAGTCTCATATGGTCGTATCCACGTTTTTTCTTGGCACTTTTTGTCGCTGGAACGTATGTTATGAGTTCAACTGGTATGTTATTTACTACAACCGTTTTGTATAACATTTCACCAAAACTTTTTGCAAGCGAATGATGGTTTTTGAATTTATAAGCTAAGATGAATTCCCTAAGCTTATCTTCGTAAAATCCAAAATAATGGACTTCGTGGGGACCTACTTTTTGTGTTGTTATTGCAGGAGGACCATTGATTACCAAAGCACAATCTTTGCAAAGTCTTTTACCAAAACTTTGCGAACCACACACCACACATTCTGTGTCAGTCGTTAGTTTCAATACATTTTCAAATGTATCCTCAAAATATCTAAACAGCTTTGATAAGTCGCTGTTAAACTTCAATGATTTCATACTCATGTGTTTCGGGGTTAAGAATCACAGCTGTAGCTTTCCCTGTAAGATAACCGCAAGATTCGCCTGGATTGATTAACAATGTGCGACCTTCTTTCCTAATATCAATTTGATGTGTATGACCGTAAAAGACGAAATCGTAAAGCTGGGATTTTATAGCAGGTATTAGCGCATATGGTTCGTGCATTAGAAAGATTCTAAAACCGGACTCTTCCATTTCATATGGCTGGTTGTGCAGTTTGTTTTGAAATTTCTGCATTAAGAACAATTTTTCGCCATCGTTATTACCAAATATACCTATGAACTTAACCTCTTCCAAAAGAAAATACGGAGCCATAAAAGGTGAAACTATATCCCCTAAATGGAATACATGTGTTATTTCTCTTTGCTTAGCAACTTCTATGAATTTCCTGATTTTAGGTATGTTGTCATGCGAATCACTTATTATCATCCACAGTTGACTGTGCTTGCTCGTTTTCTTGTTCGATTCCATCGACATGCGAAACCTCCTCTCTGAACCCTGCAAATTTCCATATCAATAATATTCCAAGTAAAACAATAAGATAGTATGTTACAAGCCTAAACACAAATACCCCAGTCATAACAGCTTTTGGTTCATAAATGTGAGAGAAAACTAATTGGTAAAACCCCTCAACACCACCGCTTGAACCTGGAGTAGGGATATAAAAGACAATTGTATTGAGCATATTGACTACACCCCACACAACAGATAATGGAACGTTAGATAATGGAACGTTTCTGGCACTCACAGCTTCAATTGCGTACTTAATCATGAAAGACGGAATTAAAGATGTTAGTATGCCCAGGATAAAATCAACAATCAAGGTCCAGTAGTTCTTGCGGAACAGCTCTCTTGTCGATTTTGTCATCATATCGAGCCATTCTAAAGCCTTTCTTTCCCTTTCTTCAAGTTTTTTTGATTTCGTTATTCTCGAAAAGAATTTAAAGATAGCGAAAAGCAAGTCTCTGTTGGTGAACGTTAAAAGACCAGCTATTGTTATTCCAAATGTAACAAAGAACCCTACCATTATCAATGACAAACCGAGAGTGCCCTTAAGAACCCTGAGTATAATTTTCAGCATCAGGATGTCTATTGTAAAGGTTATAAAGACACTTTCAAACATTCTTGTTAGTGATATATTTGTAGCTTCGTGAGAGGGAATTCCTAGCTTTGTAAGATGGTATATCTGAAAAGGCTGACCACCTATCGACATAGGAGTCACAAAAGAAAAGAACACTGTAATGAAGAAATTTTCGAGTGATTGAAAAAAGTTTATTTTGTAACCTAAACTGCGCACAATAATCATTGTTCGGATAGCTTGAGAGCTGTAATCTGAAGCCATTAGTAAGATTAGAACAACTATAGCTTTGAGTGGGTAATTTTTGAGCGCACTTATAGGGTCTTGTTTTGCAAAAAAGATACCTATAATATTCACTATAGCTAAACCTATTACTAAAGCTATCAGCACATTTTTTAGAATTTTCTTCACATCCAAGGGAATCTCCTCCTGGGAATAATATTATAATTTAACTCAGACTAAATGCTCATCATTCAAATGTCGTTTAACAAAAATCACATCTTCTAATGTCGTAACTTTTATGTTCATCCTGCTCCCGCTGATATAATAAACATCAATTCCGGACGCTGTAACTATCGATGCTTCGTCGGTGAAAGTGTGAAGAATCTCTATACATGATTCCATAGCACTCTTTATAATATGGTATTTAAAAGTTTGCGGTGTTTGATGAATGAATACCTTACTGCGCGGAATTATTTCATCTACTCTTTCACCGCTTTCGGAATAACTGACCGTATCGGTTACGTTGATTGCCGTTACTACAGCGCCATAGTGTTTAGCGCACTCTATGTTCTTTTGAACAATTTCTTTACTTACAAGAGGGCGTGCACCGTCATGGATAACAACGATGTCTTCTTCACTTGCAAAATTTTCTAAGAAAGCCAGTCCATTCCAAACGGAATGTTCTCTTGTGTCGCCACCAATCACAAAATCAAGCAAATTGATATGTTCACTTAGCAATTTTTTGGTTTCATCCAAGTATTTTTCAGGACAAACAACAACTATTTTATCAAAGATTTTAAAATCTACAAACTTTTGAACAACGAACTGTAACAATGTTTTTCTGCGAATTTCGTCGATAACATAGAATTGTTTAGGTTTATCCCAACCAAATCGAGCCCCAACACCCCCAAACATTAAAAGAGCGTATGCCTTTTGACTCATTTTTGCTGTTCACCCTTTTTCTTTCTTCTTTCTTCAACCAACTGCAAAAACTCATCTTCAGTTAAGGTTTCAACTCCAAATTTCTGTGCCTTTTGAAGTTTACTACCGGGATTCTCACCAACAATAAGGTAATCAGTTTTTCTTGAAACGTTATCAGTGTAATGTCCACCTAAAGATTCTATATATTTCTTTACTTCCTCCCTGGAGAAATTTTTAAGTGTTCCCGTTACACAAAACGTTAATCCAGATAAAACGTCTTCCTTAACTTCGATATCGCTTTTCATATTAACACCGGCTTTTTTAAGTTTTTCTATTATCTCCTTTGTCTTAGGGAGCTTGAAGTAATCATATATACTTTTTGCAGTATCTTCGCCAATGCCCTCAACTAAAAGCAAGTCTGCAATCGATGCGTTTGCTAGTTCTTCCAACAAGCGAAATTTTCTTGCTAATATCTTTGCTGTTCTTTCGCCAACTCCGGGGATTCCAAGTCCAACAATCAACCTCTCAAGACTGACAGATTTAGCCCTCTCAATCTCTGACAATATGTTTGATATCATCTTAGGACCCAAACCGCTGATTTGAGCAAGGTCAAAGATGGTGAGGTAGAATATGTCTGCAATATCTTTGACCAACCCAGCGTCGACAAGCTTTGAGATAATCTTTGGTCCTAAGCCTTGAATGTCCAAAGCTTGTCTTGATACAAAGACCTCCAAATGCCTTTTCAATTTCGCCGGGCAATGTGGATTGAGACATTTGTATGCAACATACTCTTTCGATTCTTTTCCTACAGGACCACCACATACAGGACATTCATCTGGAACTGTTACAGGTTGCTCTTGACCAGTTCTTAGATCCTTAATGACATGAACAACTTGTGGTATTATCCCCCCAGCTTTTTCAATTAGCACATAATCTCCAATTCTTATATCTTTCTCCTTTATGTAGTCAAAGTTATGCAAAGAAGCGCGTTTAATCATAGTTCCTTCAAGTTCCACAGGTTCAAATTCGGCAACAGGCGTTATTACGCCGGTTCGACCTACCTGGTATGTTATACCTATGATTTTCGTCCTTGCTTGCTGTGCTGGGAATTTAAAAGCAATTGCCCAACGAGGTGATTTCGCAGTCCAACCTAGTTCGTTTTGTTTGGCAAAGTCGTTAACCTTTACGACAACACCATCAACCCAGTATTCAAGTTTGCTTCTCTCCTTAGACCAACTTCTCCAATACTCTATAACTTCCTCTACAGATTTACATAACTTGCTATGAGGATTCACTTTGAAATGTAGTTTTTTAAGAAACTCTAAAGCTTCCCATTGAGTTCTCAATCCGTATTGTTGCGGTTTAACAATGTAATACATGAAAGAGTCTAAGTTTCTCTTTGACACTTCGGCAGGGTCCAATAAGTGTAACGTTCCTGCTGTTGCATTTCTTGGATTTGCAAATGGTGTTAGTCCTTCTTCTTCCCTCTGCTGGTTGTATTCCTCGAAATAACTAACAGGCATGAATATTTCTCCACGAACTTCAATAGTTAACGGCTCAGGCAGTCTTAGAGGTATTGATTTCACGGTCTTTACATTGGCGGTTACATCGTCACCTTTTAAACCATCGCCCCTTGTGATAGCTCTCACCAATAAACCGTTTTCGTATCTAAGCGCAATTGAAACACCGTCTATCTTGAGTTCAGCAACGTATTCTACGTCACCTACAGTTTTTCTAACTCGCTCATGAAAATTCAATATCTCCGCTTCGTTGTAAGTGTTATCCAAACTAAGCATAGGTTCGCTGTGTTCAACAGTTTCAAATCCTTCAATAGGCTGACCTCCAACCCTCTGGGTTGGTGAGTCAGGTGTTCTCAGTTCAGGGTATTTCTCTTCAAGCTCAATAAGTCTTTGCATCAATCTATCATATTCTTCATCAGTGATAATTGGGCTTGCTAAGACATAGTAACGATAGTTATGATACTCAATCTCTCTTCTTAGTCTTTCTACCTCTTCCCTTATTTTTTCCGGAACCATCGCTATCCCCTCTTTTACCTTTTTTCTTTGTTCCTTTTTCTTTAATCTTAACGCCTTCGAGCAGCTTTTCTATTTTGGTGTCAGATTCTGGTTTGACACTTTCACCTGACTTATCTTTTTTCATTTTCTTTAAATCCTCAGCTGAAGCTATTTCAAAATCGATTTCCATCCTCACTTTGTCTGCCCTCACTACTTTTGCTTTTAGCATATTACCGATTCTGTAAACAGTTCCTGTGCGCTTGCCAATAAGTAAGCTCTTAATTTCATCGTAGTAGTAATAATCATCAAGAGTTGAAACATGGATGAGACCGGAGATGTATTTGTCTGGTATCTCTACAAACATACCAAATTTCGTAACCGATGTGACAACAACATCGTATACTTCACCAATATGTCTTGAAATGTAGTCAATCTTCTTCAAAGCTTCGTAATCCCATTCGGCCTCATCAGCAACTCTTTCCCTCTTGCTACAATGCACTGCGGCTTTTGCAAGGTATTTTTCTAACTTCTTAATTTCTTTCTTTGGAATAGCCCCACCAGTTTCAAGGTACATCTTCAATAATCTGTGGACTATCAAATCCGGATACCTTCGTATTGGTGATGTAAAATGTGTGTAAGCTTCCGATGCAAGTCCGAAGTGTCCAACGTTACTCGGTGAATATATTGCACGCTTCATAGAGCGCACCAAAAGTCTTTGTATACTGCTTCTTAACGGATGATCCTTTGTTTTTTCCAAAAGCTCTTGCAAAATCCTGGGGTGTATATTTTGGGGTAATTTCATTTTGATTCCCAATGCACTTAGATAATTCTTCAACTGAAGCATTGTATCAAAATCCGGCTCTTCATGTATTCTGTAAAGGAATGGAATTCCCGCGTTGTGGAATATTTCGGCAACGGTTTCATTTGCTTTAATCATAAATTCCTCAATGATTACTTCGGATTCGCCTCGTTTTCTTGGAACAATATCAATCGCATGGCCTTTTTCATCAAGGATAATCTTTACTTCATCACCCTCGATATCAAGTATCGCTCCTCTTCGCCTTCTGTTTTCTCTTAGGATATCCTTTAGTTCCTTCATTAAATATATATGTTCTGCCAAATCCTTGAGCTTATCGCCTTCAGGTTTTCCTTCAAGGAAAGCATTAACATCATCGTATACAAGTCTTCTGTAACTTCTAATTACTCCGTTTCCGACCTTGTAATCGACAACGTCTCCTTGTTTGTTAATTTCCATAATCAAAGACATAACAAGCCTGTCCTCGCCTTGGACAAGACTACATAGACCATTAGAGAGCTTAAAAGGCAGCATAGGAATTACCCTATCGGCCAAATAAACACTTGTTGCCCTGTTATATGCCTCGTTGTCGAGTGCAGTTCCAGGTTTCACATAATGAGATACATCGGCGATATGAACACCAAGAAGGTAATTCCCATTTGGAAGTTTCTTCACCTGCACTGCATCGTCGAAGTCTTTTGCATCAGGTCCATCTATCGTGACAATAACTTCATTTCTAAAATCCCACCTGCCTTCCAAATCTTCCTCTCGAACATAATCCGGTAGTTGTGCCGTTTCTTTAAGCACATCCTCTGGAAACTCAACAGGTAGGTTGTGTTTTATTACAACTGTAGGAAAGTCAGTAGCAGGGTCCTCAACCCTTCCTAAAACTTCTACTACACGTGCTTGAGGAGACTTTGTTGCAGATGGATATCTAATAATCTCAGCAACAACTTTCATACCGGGTTTTGCGCCGTTTATCTCCTCAATAGGAACGTTGAATTCTACTGGCAATTTTGGGTCATCTGGAATCACAAATGCGAATTGACCTCGGGTTTGAAAAACTCCTACGAATTGTTTGATACCCCTCTCAAGTACTTTCACAACACGCCCTTCAGGTAATTCATACCATTTGCCTATGATTTGGACCAAGACCTTATCTTTGTGCATTGCAAAATTCGTTTTTTCAACTGGTACTGCGATTTCTTGACCTTCATCCGTTGTTACAAAAGCCAGATTTCCACTCCTGGTGAATTCAATAATCCCTGTAAGCAAATTACCCTTCGTTAGTGTGTACCTTCCGTCGTCACCTCTGAATATGTAACCCTGATTTACCAAGTCCTCCAACATAAACTTTAGTTTTTGCTTTTCTTTAGGGTCACTAATTTCAAAATGTCTGCACAACTCTTTGAAAGTCATAGGGGTGTAATCGGGCGACTTGAAAAATTTCTTCAGTTCTGATTTTTTTAACACAAAAATTTCCCTCCTTTATTGTCTTCTTCGCTAATCTACTGTCAATTATATCATACCTAAGCGGCGTTGAATCTCATAAAACTTTAAATACCAAACGACGATTAATTACTGAACGACCAGCATTTTTCCTACCAGAACACTTTTGACTATGTTTCTTTTAGATGATAGACTTCCAGTGGAGCTTGGACAAAATTAAAAAAGTCAGGGAGGTATACGTGTGCAAAAGAAACACATCTTTTCACTGGAGAGCTTTGTCTTTTTGGCTGTAGCAATTATCTTTTTCTGGGTATTTATATCTGTGATGGGTAGTGCTAACTTTTTTAAAACTCTTATGGCAACCGCTCATGACCTTTTGTTGAATACTGTCTTTTTTATAATGGCTGTAGCGGTATTAACAGGAGCTTTTGCTAGTTTGCTTTACGAGTTTGGAATTGTTCATTGGATTCACTTACTACTTGATAGACTTATGCGTCCGTTGTATGGTCTTCCAGGTATCGCGGCAATGGGCATAATTTCTACATACTTTTCGGATAACCCAGCGATAATAGCGCTTGCCAAAGATAAATCCTTCATATCACATTTTGAAAAATGGCAGGAACCTTTACTTTGTAATCTTGGAACATCATTTGGAATGGGAATGATAGTGTCAACTTTCTTTATTGCCCAAGGTGGTAAAGTTGGTGTTAATCTACTACCAGCTGTTATTATAGGAAACGTAGGAACAGTGATTGGAAGCATTGTGAGCGTTAGATTATTTTCGATATGGACCAAAAAACGTTTGGGAAGCGTTCACAAAGAAGTGGAAAAAAGAGTGTCTCATTTCAGAGATATTCGAGAAGGTAATGTATTCGAAAGGTTTTTAGAAGCTATGCTTGACGGTGGCAAGACAGGAGTTGACATAGGTCTTGGCATAATCCCAGGAGTACTCGTGATAAGTACCTTAGTCATGATGCTAACATTTGGACCAAAAGACCCTTTCATGGGCTACCAGGGGCTTGCGTATGAAGGTATCGCTTTGTTTGATAAACTTGGAAAACTCATATACTGGCCCATCAAGTTCCTCTTTGGGTTTGATAATCCTCAACTCATTGCATTTCCAATAACTTGTCTCGGTTCAACAGGAGCGGCACTTGCCTTGGTTCCAAAGTTTCTCGAGCATGGGCTTATCAAGCCAAGTGATATCGCTGTTTTTACAGCAGTTGGTATGACTTGGAGTGGATACCTTAGTACGCATGTTGGCATGATGGATGCTCTGGGTTATCGTTATCTTACAAGCAAAGCTATTCTTTCGCACACAATTGCAGGGTTAGTTGCTGGATTTTCGGCGAACATTCTCTACAGAATGTTCTTTTAAGAAGGGTCTTTCAAAAAGGGGGTATTCAATGAACCTTGCAAAGCTTAGCGTTTCGCAGATTGAAGTACTTAAGACGTCCGGAGAGTTCGAAACCAACACGTATAAATTCAATTTAGATGGCATAACTTACCTTGTAGACCCTGGGTTTGGTGTAGGCGCAAAAGTTAATAAAGATAGACAAGTTGACGTTATCATTACACATGGTCATTATGACCACATTAGTGGGTTATCTGAAATTGATTTTGACAGAATATACATTTCTCCAGAAGACAGCATCGCGCTCACGGATCCAACATCAAACCTATCGGTATTTTTCACAGAACCTTTCGCTTTCGAGGTGGAGTGGTATAATATAGACGAATATTTTCAAACACTTGTTGCACCTGGTCATACACCTGGTTCAAGAATAATAATTTTTGAAGGAGTCATTTTCACAGGTGATGTTGTGTTTTCCAATTCGATTGGCAGAGTCGATTTGTATGTGGATAAATCAGAACAAATGCAAATGAGAAAACAAATGGCAGCAACGATAAAAAGACTAAGAGAACTTTTCAAAACGCTCCCACAAGATTGGTTTATCTGTCCAGGACACGGAGAGGTAGTGACTATAAAAAGATTGTTCGAAATAAATCCGTTCTTCAAATAAAATCCAGGAAGTGGTAGTTTGTCAAAAGTTTTTCGGAACGTGGATATATATGACCAAGCTTACTTGGAGCGATTACGAAGCTTAGAAATCAAACGAAAGGTTATTGTGGATATTTTGAAGAATTACAAGAACTTGGACAAAGCAAAGCTTGAAGTGCTTACAAAAAATTTGGAACATCCCGACAAGCAAGGATTGAAAAAAGTCAATCCTATTATTTTTTCATTCTTACTTGATAGTCTTTTTACAATCCAAGAAAATATCGAGATAAAAATATCTGAGTTTGAGAAAAATAAGCTTTCCCGATACATTCTTTTTGAAATTCTCTTTTGGTCAAAACCTTCCGCGTATCCGTTCCCAGACGAAAAAGTTGAAAACTACAAAGCTTTTCTTGCAAAAAAACGCCAAAAGCTCAAAGAAGCAAACTTGGAAAATTTCCTTCAATTGTATGCCCTGGAAAGTATAGAAAAGGATACATTTTTGAGGGATGTAAAGGAAGCAATTTTCAAAGTCAAACCTGAAAACCTTGAAGAATACCTTTGGATAAGTGATTTTGTTGATTACCTCAACCCAATAGAAAAGAGCGAGATAAAAAATAAGGTACATCCATATGTATGGAAAGTGTTGAACTCAAAGTCAAAAACAATTCCAGTGGTTATAGATGGCAACAACATACTTCTTGCTTCTGAACTCAGAGGTCCAGAAAGAATAGATACACTTTTGGAATTAATCTCAAAATTGGACCAAACGTATTTCCCATTTTACCTGGTTTTCGATGCAAATGCTAAATACAAATTTCATACGAGGTATTTTAACTACAAACGCACTTATTACCATTCACCAGCCGATGAGCTGATATTGGGACTTGCAAGAGAAGTCAAAGGTGTTGTGTGTTCAAAAGATAAGTTCAAAGATTACAATATGAACATCAGAAATATCTGGTATGATTTGAGATTGTAATCGGGGAGGTGTATATTTGATTATACTCGGGAGTTCTTCTCCAAGGCGTATACAGTTGCTCTCCTTATTAGGTTTGCCATTTGAGATTGTAAAACCAGATATCGCTGAAGACGTACCGGATGGGAAAATCTACAATCCCGATGTTGTAGTTACAGAACTTGCCAGACAGAAATGTGAGGCTGTTTTCTATAAACTAACATCCGGTAAAGATGGATATCATTTCAAGCTTAATGAGGTCGATGCCATCATCACAGCTGATACAATTGTATGGTTAGACGGGGAAATCTTTGAAAAACCATCCAATGAAAGTGAAGCTGAAAAAATGCTTAGAAGGCTTTCAGGAAATTGGCATAAAGTTTTTACTGGAGTCTGTGTTAAAATATCAGGTGAAGAGATAACATTTTTCGAAGAAACAGAAGTTAAATTCAGACAGCTTAGCAATTGGGAAATTTCATACTACATTTCAACAGGTGAACCATTAGACAAAGCTGGGGCTTATGGCATACAAGGACTTGGCAGTGTTTTTGTTGAAAGAATTATTGGTGATTATACAAATGTAGTTGGATTACCTATACCAAAGCTTTGGCAGGTTTTGTTGGATAGGGGGGTTATCCAAAAATATGCCACTCGAAAATGGTCCCAGGGAAAAATTACTTAAGGAGGGTCCACAAGCCCTCAGTACAGAAGAACTGCTTGCAATACTTTTGCGCACAGGAACGAAAAACAAGGATGTGCTGACTGTTGCAAAAGAAATATTCGAACAAAACGGGAAAAGCTTATATAAACTATCGCGGGCCACAGTGCAAGATTTGAGAAAAGTAAAAGGTTTGGGAATGGTGAAGATAGTAACACTCATTGCCGCTTTAGAGATAGCAAAACGCTTAGCAAAAGAAGAGGTAAAGAATTCAGAAGGACCTTTAAATTCTCCAGAAAAAGTTTTTCAGTACTGCTTAGATATGCAGAACTTTCCTCAAGAAGTTGTGAGAGTTATATTCTTAGACTCAAAACTTAGAATCATCGGTTCTTCCGATATTTCAAGAGGTACGTTAACGACATCAATTGCCCATCCACGTGATGTATTTCGAGAAGCACTTGTGAGAAATGCACATGGGGTAATTATAGTCCACAACCATCCGTCTGGGGACCCTACTCCGAGCGCAGATGATATAGAAATTACCAAACGTCTGGTAGAAGCCGGTAAAGTCTTGGGTATAACTGTCCATGACCACGTAATTATAGGAAGCACATACTACAGTATTGTGCAACGCCTGAAGTAAGTCTATTCACAACAAGAGGTGATGATATGACTGGCGGTTTCGAAAACGAAGACGATAAGTTAAGAAACCTTATGAAACTTAAAGAGGAACTCGAAAAAGACTTGAAAAAGAAAGGGTTGCTTAAGGAAAAGAAGACAGATAAGCAAAAGTCATCTACTGTCAACGAAGAAACTATCAAAAAACTTCGAGAAAGCGTAGTTACCACAGCTCATTTGTCCGAAGACAAAAGTCTAACGCTTTATGATATAAACTTTCAAGATTACGATGCAAGCATAGATGATGTACTTAAGACTCTCAAAACTTTCATGATGAGAGTCACAAACATTAATTGGAAGATTATTTACGAAGGTTTAATTCGTTTACTTGAAGGAAATATATCACAGGCTAAAGAATCCTTCCAACAAGCAAGTGGAATCGAAGCGAACTATAACAGGCTTTTATCAGCTATGTACAGCGGAGAAGATATATCACAAGAGGCTATTACATTCCTAAAAAACAATCCTGAACAAATCTACCCGTTGTTGCTTTTACTTGAAAGGGAACTATTAAAAGGAACGTGCGATGGTATAGAGAAAATATTAACATTGTTAGCAAGAAAATCATCATTATGGAACCTTATTTACGAAATGTATCTTAACAAGGCAACAGAGGAAAGCTTAAACACTGCTGTGCGTGAAAGAGGATTTGCTACGTTGGTTGTTCTTTTAGGTGTTTACATTGACAGTAGCCGGGATTATCCTATCCAAAACCATACGTGTTTGAATGTTCACAAAGCCTATCTCAGAGGTGAAACTATAACTGCTCCTGAATGGTGTGTATTTGGTCAGTTGGCAATCGAGGCAAGGAAATTTCTAGCTGGGTACCAAGTTGACTTAAGCAAAATAAGAAAATTTGAAAAAAGCCCTGAAGGTAAGTTGTTTTTGGGAATGCTTTATTACAATATGAACAATAGAACAATTGCTGAACAATATTTAAAAGTTTTTGAAGCTCAAGTCGGCGAATATCAAATTTACGCCAAACCATTAAAGCAGTCCAAAATAGGTATGGAACAGTTCATTCACCTGCCAAGGGATTTTCAGCCAGTTAGTGAAAATAAAGGTATTTTAGATTTTATCGAAAAGAATCCAGGATACGATATTTACATAAGCTTCCGTAGTACTGAATTTGTAAGGCTAGTTTTCTCAGAAGAACATTGCAAAATTAACTATTCATCAAAACGATAAGGTCTTAGGGAGGTGCTAATATGATTCCACTTTTCGATCTGACAAGACAGTATGAAAAAATAAGAAAAGAAGTCTTGGATGCGATCGACCAGGTTATTTTGGATGGAAGAGTTATACTTGGACCAAGCGTTGAAAAGTTTGAAAAAGAACTTGCAGAATATTTAGATGTTAAACATGCAATTGGGGTAGCTAACGGTAGTGACGCGCTTGTTATTTCGCTCCATGCTATTGGAATTGAAAAGGGTGAAAAGGTTGTAACCACTCCTTACACTTTCTTTGCTACTGCCTCGTGTATTGTTCGCAACGGAGGTATTCCCGTATTTGTCGATGTTGAACCCGATACTTACAACATAGACCTAAACCAGGTAGAACAAGTATTAAAGAACGAAAAGATAAAAGTTGTAATCCCAGTACATCTATTCGGTCGCACTGTTGATTTTGAAAAATTGGACTTCCTAAAACAAAAGTTTGGTGTTAAAATATTGGAGGATGCCGCACAATCGATAGGAAGCGAAGGGAAAATCGGCAATATTGTCAAAAAATCAGGAACTTTTGGCGATATTGGCATTTTTTCTTTTTTCCCAACTAAAAACCTTGGAGCTTATGGAGATGCAGGAGCGATAGTGACAAATGACGACCAACTTGCTGAACGTGCACGAATGCTTAGACAACATGGCTCTAAGAAAAAGTATTATCACGAAATGATAGGTTACAATTCAAGACTTGATTCAATTCATGCTGCAATACTTAGCATCAAACTTAAGCACTTAGAAGAATGGACCCAAAGGAGAATAGAAATAGCGAAAACATATCAACGACTTTTTGAAGAAAAGAAACTCCCAATAAAGTATCCAAAGGTTGGAGAAAAAGGTTACAGAAGCCACGTTTACCATCAATATGTTGTTGAATTCGAAGACGAAAAAACAAGAGACAGAGTCAGAGACCACCTAACGAAGAATGAAATTGGAACAGCACTTTACTATCCATTACCTTTGCATTTACAAAAATGTTTCGCTGAGTATGGGTACAAACAAGGTGATTTTCCTGTCGCAGAAAAATTATCTAAGACAACACTTGCGCTCCCGATATTTCCAGAACTTACAGATAAAGAAATTCAGTTTGTAGTAGAAAAGATAAGCGAGGTGTTATAAGATGGCAGAAATTATTAGTGATGCACAGAAAGAACAATTTTTACAGACATTAGAGAACTTTGTTAGAAGATACCTGCGAGTCAAAGAGACCATAAAAGAACTCAACAAAGAGAGAAAGGACCTTGAAGACGCCATTATTCAAATGGTTGAAAGCACTGACATTGACCATATAATAGTTGATGGCGTTGTTGTAGAGTTTGAAAACAGAACAAAAATTAAGTTGAAATAAGTATAAAAACCAAGCTGGGAAACAGACAAAAAAAAGAAAAAGTTTCCCAGCAAAAATTCCCAAAATCTTAGCGTGGGGGGAAAAGAGTATGGAGAGTATTAACAGGTATTTCGGTATTCCACAGGCAGGTTCTACAGTTCGCAGAGAAGTTGTAGCCGGTATTACCACCTTCCTGACTATGGCATACATCATCTTTGTCAACCCTTCCATCCTAGTTCAAGCAGTCCCAGGAATTTTTGACCAAACAGGTAAGATTATTGACCAAGCTCTTTACAACTCATACTATGGTGCATTTATGGTTGCAACCATCGTAGGTGGTGCTATTGCAACACTCATTATGGGACTTTACGCGAATTACCCATTCGCACTTGCACCTGGTATGGGGCTCAATGCGTATTTCACCTACACGGTTTGTTTAAAACTTGGAATTCCTTGGCAGTTAGCTTTAACAGCTGTCTTCATTGAAGGACTTATCTTTGTTTTTCTGACGGTTACAGGTGCAAGAGCATTTGTAGCGAGAGCCGTTCCACAACCGGTTAAGGCAGCAACGGGTGCCGGTATAGGCCTTTTTATAGCACTTATAGGTCTTAAAAATGCAGGAATCGTAATGCCTGACCCTGTGACTGCCGTCACACTTGGACATTTAAATAGACCTCATACATTATTGGCGATTCTTGGCTTCTTTATAACTGTAGTTCTTTTCGCATTAAACGTTCCAGGTTCGATTCTCCTTGGTATCATACTTACAACTATAATTGGAGCTACTCCTCTTTTCAACGTAACTCAATATCAAGGAATAATAGGAAAGGTTCCCGACATATCTCCTACATTCTTCAAACTGCAGTTCGATGCTCAAACCCTTCTTTCTGGAACCTTCTGGGTCGTTGTTGCCACATTCTTCTTTGTTGATTTCTTTGATACAGTCGGGACACTAACAGGTCTAGCTGAGGGAACAGGATTCACAAAGAAGAACGGAGAATTAGAAAGAGGCACAAGGGCATATCTCGCGGATGCTATAGGAACCGTTGTAGGTGCACTCTTTGGGACATCGACAGTTACGACTTACATCGAAAGTAGCACCGGTATAGCAGTTGGTGGAAGAACAGGTTTAACGGCAGTTATCGTTGCTTTACTCATGCTTGCAATGTTATTCTTCTCACCACTTGCATTGACAATTCCAGCTGCTGCAACTGCTCCAGCACTTATATTCGTTGGTGTTCTTATGGTCAAAAGTTTGATGAGTATCAAGTGGGATGATATAACGGATGCAGTTCCTGCGTTTGTGACGCTTACGATGATTCCATTTACGTACTCAATTGCAAATGGTATAGCTCTTGGAATAATAACATATCCTATCGTCAAAACGCTTTCCGGAAAACGCAAAGAAGTGCATTGGTTCACATGGATGCTTGCAATTCTCTTTATTGCGTATCTAACATTCTTCAGAGAATAAAGCAAATGCCCATTTATAAGCTTTCCCCCCGACTTTTTGGTCGGGGATTTCATTTTGTTGAGAATGGTGTGATATACTAAAAAGTGAACGTAAACTAGAAATTTTGTCTTACCATTGTTTTGGGGATGGGGGAAAATTTTCATGAAAAAACGAAAAAAAGCTCTATTCCTGAAATCATTAGAAAGATTTAGAAACGGCAGTGTTCTTGTAGCGGTGCTCGTTATTCTTATTATAACTGTCGTAATACTTGGCAAATTGTGGTTCCTCCTGGGACTTCGTTTGAAAGGTTATCCATAAGAACCGACAGCTTGAGAAGACTTCTTAAAAATGAAACATCAAACGATATTAAAATTAGCATTTTGGCTTCGATTTTTGATAAGACAATCTCTCAAAAATTTTACACTTGCTCTACCGATGAACCTTCTAAACAGATATGATGACTTGTGACCAGATGGCACAGATATCTTTTTTGCATTTGGTAGTAATCTGTAAAAACCATTAGAGGCTTGAGGCGGAATAACTTTATCAAACACCCCTGTGAACATTAGAACTGGTTGGTCGATAAACTCCGCATACGAAACTGGGTCGTAATGAAAACACATCGGGGTAAGTGAGAATATCTCATCTATACTTTTCAGTGCGTGAACCTTTTTTCTACTTGCACTCCTTAGTTCGATGCATTTTTGCTCGTCCTTACATCCCCACTCGTTACTATATTTCGCATATCCTTCTCTAACAGGTTCCACATAAGGTGAATACCAGTTTATCCAACGCCAATCTCCACCAGAAAATGCAATAATACCTGCCTCCAATCGCTTATCCAAAGCCATACTCATTGCCGTTATCATACCACCGAAGCTGAATCCCAGAATTCCTGTTGGAAGATTTTTCACATCCTCGAGCGTCTCAAGCAAATCAATAGTTCTTCTTACATCTTTAACCGCCTGATGAAATCTAACGACACAATGTGCTGGCGAATGATGGAAGAACGGTTCGCCACCATTCCAATCCGGTTTTGCACGTTGCATATGATAAGGTTGAATCACAAAAAATGTTTCGATACCTTTCGAAGCAAAATACTCACCAAACCACATCAGGTAAGGTATATGTCCGTTACCTATTCCATGTAAAAATATAACCTTTGCCCAAGGATTTGTTGAACGGAAACGATATGTGTAAATCCTCTTTGATTCGGGAATATCAGGTTCATACACCGTATCATACGACAACAATTCGTACTTTTCTGTTTTTTCTACCTTAAGGTTGAACGGTAATGTCCTATCATACTCGTAAATGAACAACTCTATCACCCCTACCAGAGGTCTCAAAGGTGAAGATTAATTGAAATCACTCACTTTTCGAATAATACAAAGAATGTCCCGTTGTGTATCCAAGAAGTAATCCGTAATAAACATCTGAAAACCAGTGGTTTTTTGACCAAAGTCGTTGAAGTGAGAATATTGTTGGAACAACGTACCAAAACCTCCCGAACCTTTCGGCAACAGGTGTAAATATCGCCCAACTTATCGCGGCGTGTCCTGATGGGAACGACTGGTAGGCGTTTTCCATTGAAAAGAATTTGAAAAGAAAAGGATTTCCATTAACAAAAGGTCTTGCACGCCCCACCAGAAATTTTATAGTTCCTGTTATAAGCACACTCACTGCAAAACTTTCGATAACAGTCCACGCTGTGTAGCTATCAAATGGGAATATCAATCCTGATACTATTATTGAAATTAATGCAAAATCAAAAATATCAATGTCATTCAAGACTTTGAAAAAATCCGAGCTCGGGAGACTTTCGTTAACAGTGCGGTCGAGTGCAAAGCTAAACACTCCTAATGAGAACAGATAAACTTGCGAATTATTGGTCTTAAATAAAGACGATAAGTCCACTTTCAACTCGTCAAAATAATCCGCACTGCCGTAAGTTTGACCAAATGATAGACTGAAACTGAGCAATATTACTAGAGTCATTGCTACAAAAATAACATTTATGTTTAAAAAATTTAACTTCCCCATCCAATCTCACTCCTGACAGACCGCGTTCTAAAAAGATTATACTCTCAATCTATTACTTTTCAACCAACCATAGTCCCAACTTCACACACTTGTTTGAAAAAAAGTAGTATAATAAAAACGAAGAAACACGATTTAAAAGTGAGGTGATAGGTAATGAAAGGGATTAATTTTACTATCATCTTTATAATTGCAGTATTCGTAATAGGTGGCATCGCCATTTACGCTTACGAGCACTTTCGTTACTCTCCATATGCTCTGCAAGTCGATTTAGGAGTTGTCATAGAATGGCTTAGAGACAGACATGTTGACCTCGTTGATGCCAGATTAATTTATGAATTAAACAACACAAAACTAATAATCGATAAACGTCAAACACCATACGAGTTTGCCCTCTCGGTTTACCCGTTACTTTCGATTTTTAAAGACAGCACAACCCGTTTGGAAATACCACTGAAATCCACAGACAAAGTATTACCCTTAAGGTTTAAGTACGTCGATGGAAAAGTCGTTGTTTCGATGAGCAAATGTGAAATACCCGTTGGTTCGGCTATATTGTCGATAAATGGTTATCCTATAGAGGATATCTTAGAAAAGTATAAGAATTTGTATCCCACGTGTGAGAACTTCCAACAGGTCTACTCCTTCGTAGATAAGCTCCTACCACACTATCCTAAGATAATTGATGCAAGTACTTTACAAATACAGTATCAACTACCCAATTCATCTGCTCAGCGCACATCTTACATCAAAACCGTTTCCTTTAAAGATTTTCAAAAAGATATGCATCTAACACCCGTTGAACTATACAACCTGGGACAATACGCCATTGTGAAGATTAACACCTTTAATATTTCAAAAAAAGAGGATATGAAGGTCGTAGAAGATGTATTTCAAAAATTGTCAAACAAGAACGGAGGCATAATTTTCGATTTGCGTTACGCCTCTGATGGTGATGCTACCATCCCTTCAGCCATCATCTCAAGACTTATAGATGAACCAACTTATCTTTACCCGAAACTAATAACACGCTATAGATACCATCAAGTAGAAAAGAAGCAAATTCCCATTGAACCAGACAGCGCCAGAATTTCCAAAGACGTTTATTTCATTGTAGACAGTTCTTGTTTTTACACACCCCACAAAATTCTGCTTTCTTTTGTTGTAACTAATAAGATTGGGAAAGTGCTAACAACAGAGAATGAAACAAGTACACTTTTCTCAGACCTTTCATTCTACACAGATGAGTTTTGGAAGATTCTTCCAAACACAAGAGCTTATATTGTAATGCCGTTATCAAAGGTAATCGTTGAAAACAATTTAGAAGAGGGCCAGATTCAAATTGTTAATCTGACCTTTAACGAAAGTCTGCTGTTCGACAAAACGGCATACAAAGACTGGCTTAAAAAATTCATTTCTAGAATAAAATAAAGTCAACAAAAAATCTTATGGGCGGTGAGAGTATGTTCTCAGAAGAGATATTAGAACATCTTCAAGAAACGAAAGTTGTAGATTTTTTTGATGAGCTAGAAATACCTGCGTATGTTGTAGATAAAAACCGACGTATCGTTTTTTGGAACAAGCAGGCTACAAAGTTAACAGGTTACGAAGCAAAGGAAGTAGTTGGTAAATTTTGTGCCGAACAAGTTTTGAACCATGTCGATAGAACAGGTATTCCTGTGTGTAATACTGAGCTGTGTCCACTTTATCAATCAATCAAAAATGGTATCCCAGTTCAAGTACCATTTGCGGTGTATGGACTTATCAAATCAGGAAAAAGGCGCCCGTTTTCAGTTGTTGGTTTGCCCATAAAAAAGGATAACGAAGTACTTGGTGCCATTGAATTATTCACTGATGCCGAAAAAATGGATGCAGATATGAGCCTTGCTATAAGAATTCAAGAAAGTTTTATTCCACAAAACACCGAAAATATCGAATTCTTCTATCGACCATCGACTGGTCTTGGAGGTGATCTGATATACTACAACCCACCATGGATAGGAATTATTGACATAAGTGGACATGGAGTTGCTGCCGCACTTGTAAGCATGCTTATTAGAACAACTTTGGATACCATAATCGCTTTTGAGCCACCACTCCAGGGGCTCCCATTTTTGTTGGAGAATGAACTGAAAAAGTTCAATCTGCCTAGCATATACCTCACTGGTATAATTGGAAAGTTGGAAGATAATTATTACAAATTTATCAACATGGGTCACCCATCTCCTATAAATGTAACCAAAAAAGAACTTCTCGCAACAAAGAATGTTGTTCCAGTTGGATTCGGCTTCTCCGAGGAATACGATGAATCTGTTATAAATACGCATTTTTTGTACGATGGAAAATTGCTTCTGTACACAGATGGTCTTACAGAATTGAAAACAAAGCAAGGTATGCTCACACCGAAAGGTCTTATAGAAATGCTATCACCCGATGATACAACGTCAACAATATACCTTAAGACACTTCACATCCGCGCTTCCAGCCTGCAAGAAGACGATATAACTATGGTAATGATAAAAGAATAATATAAAAAATACCTGCCAAAAAGCTTTTGGCAAGTTTTTCTATTGACAATATTCGAAAATTCTTATATACTTATAATCGAAATAACTAAAACACAATACTGTGAGGTGAGAAAGATGGAGCTTTCTGAGATGGCTAATGTACTGAAAATACTCGGTCACCCATTGAGGTTGAAGATACTTACTCTGCTCAAGGAAAAAGGTGAAATGTGCGTATGTGAGTTACTTCCAAGACTGGATGTAACACAACCAAATCTTTCACAGCATCTTTCAATAATGCGCTTGAGTGGCTTGCTTGAGAGCATAAAGGTTGGAAACACAATCAGGTACAAATTGTCTGACAACGAATTACTACATGAAATACTGGAAGTAGTTGAAAAATACTCTGGATTGGAGGTCGAAGAACGTGAAAGATGAACTAAAACTATTTATCTTTCTTGTGGCTATTTTCTTAGTCTTCTACTTTGTTCCATTCGATACACCTTCACTAAGTGAAAGCATTCTCAACGGTTTCAAGATGCTGAACGAATATGCACGTGAACATGTTCTTCTCTGCCTTGTGCCTGCATTCTTTATTGCAGGAACAATCTCTGTCATGCTGAAGAAAGATGCTATTCTAAAACTCCTTGGTCCTGATGCAAAACGATACATTTCCTATCCGATTGCTGCAATCAGTGGCGCCATTCTTGCTGTATGTTCTTGTACAATTCTTCCACTCTTTGGTGGTATATACAAAAAAGGTGCTGGAATAGGACCTGCAACGACATTCTTATTTACTGGACCTGCGATAAATATCGCTGCAATATTCTTGACAGCACGCGTACTCGGTTGGGATTTAGGGATTGCCAGAATGATAGCAACAATTACAGCTGCGATAATAATTGGTCTTATAATGGAACTTTTATTCAAAGAAAAAGGCGTTGGTGGCTTTGTTCAGACAACCTCGGATGGTACAGATAACGTAAAAGCAATTGTTTTCTTCCTAATACAACTACTATTCATCATTGTCTCAGGACTAAAGATTAACCCAACCGTTAAATATTCAAGTTTGGGTGTTCTTGGACTTAGCACATTAACAATGGCGGTATTTGGATTTGAAAAAGACCAAACAAAGAGCTGGATAGCCGAAACTTGGGACTTTGCAAAAAAAATACTTCCATATCTATTTGTTGGTGTATTCCTTGCGGGAGTAATTACAAAACTGTTGCCCCAAGATGTAGTTGTTTACTTGCTTGGAAAGAATAACATATTCTCAACTTTTATAGCTTCCGTTATCGGTGCAATAATGTACTTTGCAACGCTTACAGAAGTCCCCATAGTTCAGGCACTCACACAACTTGGTATGGCAAAAGGTCCTACACTTGCATTGCTCATGGCTGGAAACACTCTTAGCTTGCCAAGCATGATAGTTATAACAAAACTCCTTGGCAAAAAGAAAGCATTTACATATTTCGGATTGGTTGTGCTCTTCTCAACTTTATTTGGAATGATATACGGGCTAATAGCCTAATATAACAAAACGATACAAGGAGGAGGAAGTTGTATGGCAAAGAAGATAGAAGTTCTCGGTGCAGGTTGTCCAAAATGCAAACAGACCATCAAAATCATGGAAATGGCAGTTCAGGAACTTGGAATTGACGCAGTTATCGAAAAAGTCCAAGACATCAATGAAATCATTTCCAGAGGAGTAGTTGCAACTCCAGCTGTAGCAATCGATGGAAAAACAGTCTTAAGTGGAAAGATACCAACGTTGGACGAAGCAAAAGCATTGCTAAGTAAATAAGACATTGTATAAAAGAAGCTGAGCGGGACAATTTTCCGCTCAGCTTCTTTTATTGTTCCACATATCATTATACTAAAGACTATCCCAATAACTTTACTGATTGACATGTTGAATTAAGTTTTCTTTGCTTTTTCAATTTTTGCTTTCAGTTCACAACAGGTTAAAAATATGGGGAACCAAAAAGTTTAAGAAACGTTACCCTAACCAGGAAAAATAGAAAAGAATAATTACCAGCACACCTTTTTGCCTAATAGTCCAGGTTAATCACATCTCTTGCGTCGGAGGTTCCTGTTTGATAGTAAACAGCCCAATGATGCAAAGAATAATTCCTAAAAGTATACCTATCGCTCCTACCCCAAAAACAATCAATAGAATACCGCCCCATTTGAACAATTTCGCTGCTTCGGAAAAAATCTTCATGTTTGTAGCTAAAGCCAATTCTTTACATGCTTTGTAGAGGAAAACGCAATACAGGATCATTAGTATTACATACACAATCAACGGTTCTGCCGAAATCTGAAACACCAAAAGTCCATTTCTGAACGACGGACTAGCGAAATACTCAATGAATGAATAAAAAAACAGAGTCCACAAAATCTCAGCAACATTAGTAACGACACCACCTACAAAATAGGATGCTATCTTCTTTCTGCCAGTTGCTTTTGCAAGCATGTTTGCTCCATCAACACAATTCGACCAGCTTTTTGCATAGTTTTCCCCCTATATAATTGATGTAACTGAAAAAGCAAGTGGCAATTGCCTGCGATACTTTGAAACATCTTTTATTCCATTAGTTTACTCCGCAAGCGTTTTCGTGCTTTGTGGAATTGGCTAAGCTGTTCGCATTTACTTGGTATTTGATCTCCCTCGATTATTTTACAAATTTCTCTTTAGCCTAACTCTTTCAACTTTACAAAATCACTATCAAAAGTGCAACTATTCCTATTATCACTACTGGCACCAAACATCCACAGCCGCACCCTGCCCAGTCCAATTTTAAAAACCTTCCCAAATACGATTTAACTTGTTCACGTTCAGTCACAAAATTCCCTCCTTTTTAAGGTTGTCTCTATTCTTATTCTATCAAATCATTCTGCAACCTTTCAACAAAATCAGGCAAGTCTTTATGCTGATTATCTTTCATTTTGTGCCATCGCGGTTGGGAGATATACAAAATTTCTTCCGCCCTTGAGACGGCTGTGTAAAGTATCCTCCTTCTCGTTAAAGATAGGCATCCAAAACGTCAAGGTTCATTTTTTTACGTTGTTCAACACCTGTTTGATAGCCTCTGATGAACCATTAAGCGGGAATTTGAAGTGTTTTACTCCCCAAAGCAGCCAGTCAAATTCGACCGTCAGAATGCTATGTGTCATTAGTTTGTTGATAATATCATTTGTAATCTTATCGTCAAACAGCACATATTTTACAAGAACAGGATAAAATAATTTCACACGCTCAGGTTCCCTGCTATCCCATCTGATTCTTGTTTCAAAGTACACTCCTTCATCTGCTTTGTCATCAGTCACACCACCTGGAATTGGGGGATACATGTTAAAGACTATCCCAGCACTAAGTTTTTTACCGTCATATTTGACAAAGACAGCAGCACGAATATTTTTGTATGGAACTGCCACAGATTCCAAGGGGGCAACTTCAGGAGATATTGCTACCCATAAATTGACCTTATCGGTCATCGGATCGACATCTTTTGTAAATGTCCAGCGCTGAGAGTAGGCAAATACGGTAGTAGTGACCAAAAGCAGCGTAAGAAATAATTTCAGCGCTACACAATTGAATTGCTTCATACCTCTTCCTCCTCCAATCGTGCCATTTTCTTTGATAACAATTTAACATTTTACACGTGACAATTATATAACAGATAATTCAGAAAAGTTCCAACAGATTTATTTTCTTTGGTGTCATATGTATTCCTATTTCAGTTAATAATATCGTGGTATAATATTCGAAGAAAATTTTGGATTACATTTTTTTAAATAGGATGGGCGTGTATGCGAAAGACATTACCCTGTTTTGAAGTTTACTATCCAAAAATGGTGGTAACTCTCCAAGAGGAGCATTTTATCAAGTTTCTTTGCCTTTCAAACCACATTTATTTTATCTCCTGCCCATGAAGAAATATAATGATAAAAGTTAGAAAAACGTGGCTCCGGTGAATACCGGAGCCATAATTAATCGTTATCCACAAAATTTTATTTAATGAGGTCCTCACCAGTATATTTTCAATATAGGTGTGCTTCCTCGTTTTGTTAGGTAATCTCTAAGAACGTCTGTAAAGGTAATTTTCAACTTTTCTCTTGTTTTTAATGTAAACTCTTGCGAGAATGGACAAGGTTCGTTGTTTACATACACCGCTCCAGCAACCACCACTTTGATAGGTTTTTTCAAATCATTTACAAAAGTCAGTGTTATTGACATCTGTTCTCGGCTTAAACTATATGTCATGTACCCTTCCTGGAATTGTCCTAATTCTTTGTTCAACGCATCGAATTTTTCGTTGTTAAAAAAGAGTGCCAGTGTACCATCTTTTTGGACGGTGAAGTAAAAGATATTTTCTGGGTTTGTTGTTATTTCTATATCTGCGGTATACCCAGAGTTTTCATATCGAACGTTACCGAGGTTTGAAAAATACTTCTTTGCTATTTGAGTCGCCGAACTTTCATAAGTATCATAATATTCTCTGCTTAACTCTGCATTGAAGATACCGTATCCGGAAAAATCATTTGTAGCACCCGTCACGTAGTCATAGATATCCCGCAGGTAAATTTCGGCAGAGACATCAAACCGGCAACTTGAGAGAACAAGAATAACCACAAGACTCAAGATTCCAAGAAGGACACTCACAAACTTTTTCTTCATAAACTACGCCACCTCCTAAGCATCTTAAGATATACCAGATTAAGTGTTGTGAAGATTCCAACACCACGCAATTATCTTTCTTTATATTTCTTGTATACTTCAAAAAGTAAATTCGTAACAAAGCACCACTATTCAAAGCTAAAGACGGAATCTATAGTGCAAGTTTCATTCTCGCCAACTCCCCACTACAATGTACCGGTATTATCTGTTCAATTGGTAAGCTTATTAGAGTTGAGACGACTTTATCAACCTTTTCCTCAGATGATTTGTAAAGATGAAATCCACCAATAAGGAGTTTGATTTTCTTATCAAACAATTCAAGAGCATCAAGAACTATGTTTATTATCCCTCTGTGTGCACATCCGGTTATCAACACTATCCCATCGTCTTCATCTATGACAAGATTTAATTCTTCTTCAAAAAAGTCCCTGACCCTTTCGTTGTTCTTTATAATCTGGAAATTAGGATCAGGTTCTTCGAATTTGCTTCTCATCCGTGCGGGTCCAAAGGCATAGATGGAATTCGTTATCTTGATGAGTTTGTCTTTGACAATTACAAATTCAAACCAGTCTTTTATCGCTTCCCAGTCTATTCCAGTGAATCTGTCACCACTGTATTTTGGTAAAAATGCGTCCTGTCTAAGATGTACTTTGAATTTCTTGCCAAGGTTAGTTAAATATTTCAAACCTCCGGCATGGTCGTAGTGACCGTGGCTAATGACAATATACTCTACCTTCGTAAGGTTTTTACCAATGGTACTCGCATTTTTGATGAATACATCGGATGTACCGGTGTCAAACAGCACAGTTGGTTCTCCAGCTTTTTCAACCAGCAAAGAAAAACCATGCTCAGAGTGTAGTGGCGGTTGAAGAGTATCATCGCAAAGGATAGTCAAATTAGTAGAGCCAAGGGTTATTGATGAACTGTTGTTTTGCACTTTTAAGCCTCCTTGTGGGTAATTCACTACTACAATTATACTACTTTCAGAAATAAAAGTGCCCCGTACGGGGCACCGTTTACTGATTAGATAATAAACTTGCAGATTTCCTTGTTCTTTTTACTCTTCAGCTTTCTGCTCAGGTTCAACGTACAGAATCACACTTATTTTTCCGTTGATGATGTCTGAATAGATGTTTTTGTCGTAGTAGAGTATACTCTTAATATTGCTTGGCTCGACGTCGTACTGTGAAACGTCAACATGTATAACAACATAAACCGTCCCATCGTTCATGACGACACCTTTTACATCGAAGTTGTCTGGTATGTAATCGATATAACCATAATCATACAAGTCTTCTAAAGTAGCCTCTTGCGGTCCTTGATTACGGACGTAATCAGTACATGCGTTGAATATTTTGACTATCTCATCCGCTATTTGGTATTCAAGCTCGGAATAGCTGATTTCTTCTGTTGTGTCTTCTTCCTCATACCGTTCTTCGCCGTCTTCTTCGTCGTATTCTTTATCCCAATTTTCGTCTTCTTCGTATTCCAATTCCTCTTCATATGTTTCTTCAAAATATGGTTTTGCTAATTCTTCGAACTTTTCAAGGAACCAGGCTAAGTTATTGAATTCTCCAGTTATTGACAAGTTGCCGTTATCTGAAATTTCAGTTTTTATACTAAGCATTGCCGAACTTTCTTCATCGGAGTAGTTTATGGACAGTATAAACGAAGCGTTTTCAGTTATCGGCTTTAGCAGGGCTTTGTCTATCTGGCTTGGGTATATGTTTATTTTTTGATTTTCAACAACTACTTGATATCCCATGTTTGAGAGTTGGTTTTTCAGTATTGAGGATATAAATCTCGCATCTTGTTCGTTTTCGGGTTTGTATATACCTGAGAATGTGAAGTATCCATCAAAAGTTGCGGAAAGCGCAATTGAGTTAAAGCTGTCTAAGAATTCGAATACTTTTTGTATTTCTTGAGGAATATCCATATCCAAATTTTTACTTAACAAAGAAAGGTCTGCAATGTTGCTTGTGTCTAATGCGACAATGACGTTAGCTCCATTTAGATAGGAAAGTTCTTTCAGGATTCCTCTTCTGGTAAGTACTAGTTTTTTCTCGTAGTCAGAAAATGTTTTGTTAACCGTCACGTTTAAGCTATAGTTTTCACCATTCTTTGTGATAATTAGTTCATCGGAATTAGGAATACCAAAATAATCACCGAACGTGTATAAAAATTCGCCTATGAATGATTTTCTGTATGTCTTAAAGTAAGCTATAACATCATCTTTTGTTGAAAGAGATATAGCTGAAATCTTGGCATTTAGCATGTCTTTTGTGAACATAGAAACGTCTTTGTTGAAACACAGATAAATGTTATCTTTTGAGCGTATGATGTAGAGTTTTTTGTTATCAGTTGTGACTACCGAAGGTTCGTTGATTGTTAGCTTCGGAATTTGGACGTTTGTATCAAACATGTAGCTAAGCAAAAACTCCAGGCTCTTGTCACCAATTTTTCCTGGGAGCAGTATACCTATTGGCGAACCGAACAAAACCTTAGGTGAAAAGTTTTCGAGCTCGTCGAAAAATGATGGGTTCAATGCATTACCAATTGAAAGCTTTCCATACACCGAAATTATTGGAGTAATATCCGCATCTTTGAGAACAGTTGCCAGTTCTTGGTCACCGATGTTACTGAGGTTAAGGTACATAACGAAATCAGAGTTTCCAGGAATGGTTATGGTGATAGCGAATAGGTATAATGTCGAAAACAGCATGCCGAAAACAACCGTCAAAATAAACTTTCTTGCCATACCGATACCCCCTTTCTATAAGGTTTGGAACTTACTTTGTGTTTTTGAACGATATAAAGCCGTCTATCTACTTATGGTTCAAGTTAAAGCAAAACATTTTAATTTAATTATACCACTAATTTTTAATATTCTTTACGACTATCCTTTGGAACTAAAATAACTAAAAATCCTGGGAAAAACCCAGGACTTTTTTGTTCTTGCTTCAGAACTTTATTTATCTTGTTTTACCTCAAATGCATCAAGCGCCTCAAGAACGAGAGTTATGTAAGCTATAGCTGGTCCACTACCCATAAGTTCAGAAAAGATATAAAAGGTCTGGAAAGTCCCAGACCTCTGAATTAAGTGTAGTTATTTCCTATTTAGTGTTCAGCACTTTGTGCAGATTTTTACGAGCGCATCGAGTGCTGCTGCATTTATTGGATAAGTCACAGGTGAAGCAGTCACGAGTGGGTGAGTTGCAACTTGCATAGTGTTGAGTTCGTTAGCTGTCAGGCCTTTTTGGATTGCAAGACTTAGCATATTAATCATTTCTCCAACACTATCGCCTCCAACTACCTGAGCACCTATAAGAACTCCTGATGTTCTTGAGAAGATGAGTTTAACTTCGACTTTTTTTGCACCTGGTAAAGAACCTGGGTGTCTATCCATCGATGCAGCTTTTCCAATCACGTAATCAAATCCATCTTCTTTGGCAAATCTTTCGATTATACCAGCAACTCCATAAGTTTTATCAAATATCTTCGTAGAGAATGCACTTACAGTGCCTCTGTTTTCTCTGATGAACTTGATACCATACAAGTTGGCTGCTGCGATTTTTGCTTCCATAGCTGCAGTTGATGCAAGAAGTATTGGAACATGCCTGCTGGTGAAGAAGTCTCTTTTAAGTGCACAGTCACCAACAGCAAAGATATCTGGAGCACTTGTTCTCATGTATTCATCAACTACTATGGCACCTTTTCTTGTGAGGTCAAGTCCAAGCTGTTTTGCAAGCTCTGTATTTGGCGTGACACCCATGGAGAGTATGACTGCTTCTGCTTTAACTCTTTCTCCACTTTCAAATTCCACTTCTTCTACCTTGCCGTTTCCAAGGATTGCTTTGACTTTCGTTCCCAGTTTGAGTGTAACCCCGTGGCTTTCGAGGTCTTGTTCTGCAATTGCTGAAAATTCGTCATCAAATGCTTGCCAAAGTATCTTGTTGGCTATTTCAACAAGTGTTACGTGTTTACCAGCAAGCGCGAGTTGTTCAGCAAATTCTACACCGATAAAACCTGCACCGATTATAACAACTTCATTAATCTCTTTGAGCTTATTGAGCATATTTGAAAGATATTCTTCATCTTTGATAATTGGGAAGACGTTTTCGAGGTCGTGTCCAGGTAGCCACTTTGGAATAACTGGCAGTGAACCTGTTGCAAGAACAAGTTTGTCCCATTTGATTTCCTCTCCACTCTTCAAAATCGCCACTTTTTTGTCTTTGTCAATGCTAATGACCTCGTCTATGAGTAGTTCAACGCCAGCACTTTTAACCATCTCATCCGGAATTCTGTTCTTTGAGGTGTCGTAAAGGGTCCCAAAAATGTAAGGAATTCCGCAAGGGACCATAACTGTTTTGTTTTTCCTTACCATGACAACCTTCTTGTCTGGATAGATTCTTTTTGCCGTGGTTGCTGTAAGTATGCCTCCTGCACTACCACCGATAACTAAAATGTCTGTTTCAATCATAAATAACTCCTCCTTCTCATAGTAAATGTAGTTAACTGTTTATCAAATTAATACTTAACGACAATCCATGTTATACTTCTCACATATAGCCATGTGTTAATCGCTCAACAACCTAAGCTACTTGCTGAGACCATGGTTATCAAGTTCTTTACTATAACTACATTATATTATATCACTGAATTTCTTTTTGTCGACAGCTACTATCTATTTTTTTCACAATTACATCCATCACTTCACCAGCTAATACTAAGTAACTTGCAAATGAAACTGCTCGTAACTACTCGTAGTAGCGAGGAAATCGTTTACTATGTAGATGAAAGTATTGACTGGTATTGCGCAGCTGTATAGTTAATTAGGTCGGAAAGTTCAAGATGGGATTTTTATGCGAAATAATATTCTACAGGAAAGTGTATTAGTCTCCACTAGGTACAGTTTTCGTTTTATAGTTATTTTGTCTTCCACTATTAACATCTGATTATAACTTGTATAAGTATTAATAATCTACTTAGGTATAGCACAGTTCGTTATTTCTTAATATATACTGTGCCTTGTATAATATAGATAGTCTCACATAACTTTTTAATATAGGCATTACACGAATTTATTCTGTTTTGAATTTTATACAAATAATACTTGCGAAACTCCATTACTTAACTCGTTTTCTTGAACACTGATAGACATTGTTAAAAATTTTCAACCTTTGCAAGTTTAGACTTTTCAACTTTTCAAAGGTTATTCGGTAGATACATAAATATAGCATTTTCGAGCGTGGATTCTTTAAAACTTGACTAATTCGACGCAGCTAACAATTTCCAACAGAGTTCCTGAAGCATCCTTAAACGCACGCCTTTTTGTTCTTTCAAAATACACCAATTCGCTTTACAATATTTACACTCTTTTTTCGCGGCCTTCGGCGTTGATTTAGAAAGCTAACAGGTCAACTAAAATGACTTAAGTATACAAGGCAAAGTATGTGTCTTTCACATGAGGAGATTAGTATGTTAGAAAAACCACTTATTTATGCGTCTTTATGATGACTCATTATAGGGGTTAAAAATGCAATATAAGAAACCTTATATTGCATTTTTTGACTTTTCCGAAAAAGTTATAGAGAACCTTGTTTCAAAGAGTACTTCAAACGTCTACCACTCCTTAGTTCTATTTATTTGGCTTATAATACATTCTGTGAGAAGATTACGATACTTTTATTAAACCCTTCGTGCAAACAAGTTTGTAAACCGTTTTAAAGGTACATGTTCAAAGTATATTTATTTATGATATTCTCAGAACTCTATCTTAAACAACTCGTATTCGTGTTCCTAGTTGAATCCTATAGACGTTAGAGTGTAGTAGATTTTTGTAAAATCATTAAACGAGCTAAGGACGTAGTTGGTCTGGGCTTTTGTGGGTTATCTATCCTTTGAAACAGGATGATAACTCCGGTGCAAGGTATGTCTTTGTAGCGTATAGATGTAGTAAAGACTAAATTTATTCTTATGCCAGTGTACAAGTAGCGCATCTATAGGAAATTAGTAAAATCTAACTCTATCATATTATCCTTACATATATTTACGAAACATAGTATATAAGTAGTGTATGAGTGTAGATAGTCTGACCTGGGGTTGTATGTCGTAGCTTTCACAGTTAGGCTATAAGAGTATTTTGTTTAGTCAATTCTAACTCGAAGACAAGGCTTAAGAAGAGATAGTGGGATTTCAAACACTGGTAATCCTGTTGAGTGTGGTGCAATTTCGTAGTCCTCGTAGTAAATCTGAAGAGATTCTTTTGTAATAGTAAACGCTCGTTTGGATATATCGTCATTGTTGATATATCCAACGGCTTCTGGGAAGAATTCTTCTTTTCGACTGATTATCTGCTTAGTGATAAAATCTTTAATCGTTTTTTCGTAATTGCATGTTTCAGAGAAAATGTCCTTCAGCGTAAGGAGTTGTGAATTTTTTAGGTCAATGTTGTACGTATCGAACGTGGTAATTCCATGTGCACCACCTGTAAATGTGTAGTAATATATTACCAAGCTCACAAAGTCTTTTGATTTAAACTTCATCTCTGTTGAGATATAGACTTCATGTTTGGTTCGCAGTGTTCCATCCTCTGCGGCTTGGTGCGCAGCTGCTTTAACCTCTTCGATTATATTTCTGACTTTTTCTTCTATCTTACTGTTCAAACTGTTTTCAAAGTCAAGATTATTTGTATTTCGAAACCTAGGAATTTGTATGTGGATTTTTACAAATTCGGTCTCTGTCTTAGTCTCCACAAGTTCGACAACTTCGGCCCTCATTCTGAGTAAATAAACAGTAATTGCCAATAGAAATAAGAGTGCTAAAACTATTAGCCTCGAATCAAACTTGTTTTCCATATACGTTCCCCCTTTAAGTATTTTGCTCATCTTATCTAATTACACATTGTTCCTCGGGTGTTATGACAACTGATGGATGTGAAACCGCGCTTCTGTTTAAGAAAAGTAAAAGAGCAGGCTGAACTCAGCCTACCTCGTGCCTTAAGATTGTGCCCTCACTTGAATACAAAAATTAGAACTGTCCATACTGCGGTGTTGTTGGCTGTTCTTGAGGTTCTTCTGGTTTCACATTTGCAGGTTGTTCTATCGTTGTTTCTTCTGAAACTGGTTTTGCGTTCTCTCTTTTTGTTTCTGTTGGTTTCTGTTGTACTTTCTGTTGCGGTTGTTCTAAGGATGTGAGGCTTCCACCGTTTTCAAGTGTTTTTAACACATCGTAAGACCTTGTTGTCCAGTTTTCGCCGTTGTAGAAAACTTGAACAACTTTTACCTGACCAGCTGGTTCTACCGCAAATGTTATTTGCAAGTTGTCACTTGTGTAGAGGACCCTATCGTTGTTTCTATCAATTTTCCAACCCTTTGGTCCCAGTATCTCTTCGTATGTCTTCGATATGAAGATGGAATTTTTTACAAGTTCAACTAAGTTATTACCTAAAGTGTCAACTTTGAAGATTTTGGAGACTATATAGTCTGATACTTCGTCGATAACAGTGATTCCGTCCATATACATATTTTCGAGAACAGGTTCTCGACCAAAATAAAGGTCAAAAACGAATGTAAAGTTCCAGTTCCTCGTTCCGTATTTCCCAACACCTGTCAGTATGACTCTGTCTTTTTCTTTATCATATGACCATGTGGGATTTTTCAGATAACTTCTGAAAGCTTCTTCGTTGTTTGTAAAGCTTGAGTACTTGACTATCTTGCCTGATTTAACTTTTTGCACTTTGTCGACTCCTTCTGGGCTTATACCTTCTTGCACGGGAGTACTTTCCACAACTTTTCCACTTGCAAGTATCTTGGCGGTTAAGACGTCAAATTTCTCTTCCACACCGTTGAGCATAGACTTGGCAAGATAAACTCCATCTTTTTTTAAGATGAACTCCACATAAAATTTATCGTTCTTTGCGGTTTGTGCTGTAACAATTAATTTTATACTGTCGATAGCGTATTCTATATTCCATTGGTCATTCTTACAATATTCTGTGAACAGTTCTCCAAACGTTTTTGTTGAATTCGGAATCTTTGTTGAGAATATGATTTGTTTGTACTTGTCAATATCTTTGTTCTTATCAAGATTGGAGTATCTGCTATACAAATATGATACTAAGTAAGGTATACTCTCCTTATCCACGTCCTGACCGTTCAGCAAGGCATAAGACACAATAATTTCTCCGTTTTCGTCTATCTTGAAACCAATGGTTATAACAGTCTCTTTGCCTTCTATAACATCCATTCCGTTAAATTCTATCATCTTTCTACTCTCGTCTTTTATCGTCCACCTTACGTTGCTTAGTTTTGAAAATACCTCACCGATTGATACTCCAGGATAATCTTTCAAAAAGCTATTTTTTACAACCTCAAGAAGGTCATACTCTATTGATTTCTTGTACACCTTGGCAAGGAAAATCCTCTTTTCAGCATCATTCAGTAACTTGCCATTCACGAAGACTTTTTCAGCAATTATTCTTATTTTGCCGTTGACTTTGCTGATGTTGTACACGATTTGTACCGCGTTCCCAGGCTCGTCCTTTCCAATCAAAACAACATACTCCCGCCCGTTGTCTTGGAAATAATCGTAGCTAACATTGTTTAAATAACTTAACACACTCTTCGGGTCCGAAGTTTCAAAGTCTGCAATGGGTTGCTTTAAGACCAGGTTATAGAACGCCTTTGCGTAGATTGTTTTATACACCTCTTCAGGATTTTGGCTAATTTGGTTACCAACAGCGATACTTATTAAACCATCTTTCGTTACACGGGCAGTGTATACGTTACTCATTTCATCTATAGCTGTTATAGTGACTACCCCAAAACCAGAAGGTTGAATTGACACGTTCTTGAGGGCATTTTCGAAAGCTTCCCTGATTGTAAGTACTTTAAAATCACCGTAGTACCTTTCAACCATCTCTTTAAGTGAATTGTAGTAGACTAAAGCTAAGAGCATAACAACGACGATTCCTATTAAAACTATCGATAAGAACGTATACCTATTTCGCTTTTTAATATTGTACCTTCTCACGTATCATACCCCCTTGCATGGAACTAAAACATTACTGACTCCCAAGTTATATTATACACTTGTTCGTTGAATTTTTAACTAGCACAGTTTGAATATACAATTTCCCTTCTGTTGATGACCCTCTTGAAAAAATAAGACTTCTGTGTTAAAATTTCGAAGGTACAAAGATATTATTTGTGGGGCCGTAGCTCAGCTGGGAGAGCGCTACCTTCGCACGGTAGAGGCCGTGGGTTCAAATCCCATCGGCTCCACCAAAATTAAAAGCCCTGGAAATCCCAGGGCTTTTTTCTTTTCTTTTTGACTTCATTTCTTATTTCCGAACCTTCTAACCCACTCTTGTGCAATGAATGCGGCAACATCTTCGGCAAATGTTCCGGGACCAAACCCGGCATCGAAGCCAAGTTCTTTTGCAAGCTCGTGGGTAATTCTTGGACCTCCTACAATAGCTATGACTTTGTCTCTGATTCCTTCCGCCTCAAGTAATTCTATGAGGTGAGTAAGGTTCTTTATATGTATGTTTTTCTGTGTTACGGTTTGTGAAACAAGTAAAGCATCGGCTTTCACTTCTATAGCCTTCGCAACGAATTCTTCGTTTGGTACTTGACTTCCCATGTTGTATACTTCAAACATTCTGTATCTTTCAAGCCCGTAATGACCTGCAAAACCTTTCATGTTAAGGATGGCATCGAGCCCAACTGTGTGTGCGTCTGTTCCTGTTGTTGCACCGACGACTACAAGCTTTCTTCCAATGTTTTTCTCAATAAACTCATCTATTTCTTCCATGGTCATTTTGTGAACCTCTACCTTTGGCACCTTAATAGCGGTGAAATCTACAGTGTGTACACAGTCACCATAACCTATGAAAAACGTGAACCCTGGTGTGAGTTGGTAATGGTAAACAATCATTGGGTTGTCTAATCCCATTTTTTTCATGAGTTGCTTTGCCGCTTCTACAGCTTCATCACCATCTGGAACGGGTAATGTAAAGCTGACTTGGACTTTACCATCGTTCATTGTATCTCCGTATGGTTTTATAGCCTTTAAATTCAATGTTTTATCGAAATCTTTCCTCTCAAGTGAGTAGAGTCCTCCACCCATCTTTTCCACCTCACAGGTCTAATTGTTTTTTGAGCATCTTTTCAACGAACGGGTTGTAGTAATGTTTTCCTTTTTCGAAAACCCCGTCAAGCCCTTTTCCACCTTTTATCGAACGTTTTGTGTTAGCAAAGACACCTTTTTCGAGTGATTTGAATAAACCATCTTCTCTCATCTTTTCCAACAATTCTATCGCTTGTTCGAGCACTTGCTGAGCCCTTCTTTGAATTATTCCACCGGGCTTGAAAATAACTTCATCGCCGATGTTTCGCATGTTGTTGAATATGTACTTTGCTGTGTCGATAGCCACGTATCTGTCTGAAAGGAACGGTGTATGTATAGCTTCCGTCATCATTCCAAGTAGTTGGATGCCTTGTTTTGTCCAAATACCAACAACGTTAAACATAGCATCCTGGACAAGACCGCGGAAAATGTTGCCGGTCATGAATCTTGTTGGGGGCATGTATTTAAGAGGCGCTTTCGGGAAAAGCTCTCTTGATAACTGTGCTTGAGCTAATTCGTACAAAAATCCGTTTTCCAAAGATGGGTCCATCTCAAATGCATGTCCAAGTCCCATCTGCTCCTCGGGAATACCAGCAAGTAATGCGAGTTGTTCATTGATGAGTTGTGAGGAGATTACAGTGTAACCTTGTTCGTAGGCATCCGCGGTTGTTAGGTAGTTATCTTCACCTGTGTTGATAATAATCCCAGCATACCCGAGTATGATTCTAGAAAAGTACTGGTCAATCATTGTTCTTATCATATTTATATCTCTAAATAGAATACCATACAGCGCATCGTTCAGCATTACATCAAGTCTCTCCAGTGCACCAAGCGCTGCAATTTCTGGCATACATAGACCTGAACTATAATTCGTTTGTCTGATGTATCTTTTTACCTCTCTCGCCACTTCGTCAAGTGCTTTTCTCATTATCCTGAAGTTTTCCTGTGTTGCGTATGTCCCACCGAATCCTTCTGTTGTTGCTCCGTAAGGCACGTAGTCCAGCAAACTCTGAGCAGTTGACCTAATAACTGCAATGATATCTGCTCCCTGTCTTACCGCCGCCTGCGCTTGTACAACATCTTCGTATATGTTTCCAGTTGCAACGATAACGTATATGTACGGTTGTGGTGGGTCTCCCAGTTCTTCAAGCATCCTTTGTCGTTCAGCTTTTTTCTCGTCGATAATTTTAATTGCCTTGTCAGCCAACTCATCTGTAACTCCTTTGATATCATCAATGTCGTGCATCGGTAATTTTGTGAGATCGAGTTTATCAGCAGCAATGGCTTCGGCAATTTCTTGAGGTGTCATACCGCTCTCAAGTACAGCATTACCGATGTATAACGCAACACCATTTTCCAAAGCCCCCTTTTCTTTCAGATGGTCAACAACAACATTTGGTAGTGGCACGCCTTCCTCGTTAATTCCATCTATTCCAAAGAACCTACAAATGGTTCTTTCAACACTAACGGTCGAGTATTTTTGAACAAAATTAACAACATCAACAGCAATATCTTTTGCCAGTTGTCGGGCTTTTTCCACCCTTTTTGGATCTATCCCCAGTTTGCTTTCAAAATGCTCCATCGATTTTCCCCTCCCTGCCAGTAATTTCTAATGTATTCTAAGGCGCATATAATTATCTTCTGTTATTTGTGCTCTCTGTGGTGTCTGTCTAAGAGTTTTAAAGCTTGAGATACTATATCTTTGCTCACGCCTAGTAAATCCATCACTCTTATGGCTTCTTTTGGAACGGTTTTTCTATCATCGGGAATGAGTTGATAATCCATCAATTCTTGTATATCATTTATATCATTGACCGATTGGATATTTTTCAGCGCATCTTCCTTTAACCCCTTTACTCTGAAACGCGTATGGCATTCAACATCGTCGAAGTGAGTAACTATGACCACAAAGTTTTTTGTCTTTTCAAAACATTCTACAAGTGCGTTGACTATTGCCGTGCCTTCGTATGGATTTGTTGTTCTTGCGGGCTCGTCTATCAGTATGAGCGCAGAGGTATTCTGAGAATATCTGTAAGCGCTATCTATTAAAGTTACCTCTGAAGCGAACGAAGAAAGTCCACTCAATGGACGCTGAAAATCTTCAGTTACAAGTGCTATGAGCTCCAAAAATGGAAGTTGCGCACGTTTTGCCGGTACAAAAAATCCCAAGAGTGCCATGTATTGGATTAATGCAACAGTCCTTAAAACCACACTTTTGCCTGACATATTGGCTCCAACAATCACAGTGACTCCACGTTTAATCGTTACGTCAACAGGTTGATAGGTTTTGCCACGTTTCGCAAGCTCGTCTTTCAATTGAGGGTTAAACATTCCTGTTATTTGTATGTTTTGAAGCTCATGGGTTTTACTATACAGAACTGGCTTTGAAAGTTCTAACTCTATTGCCAACTTAGCCTTCGCGAGGATGATATCGAGATATCTAATCTTTTGAATAGCTTCTTCTAGTGATGCTACAAATTCCCAAAGTTTTTTAGATAGCCTTTCTAATACTTCGTTTTCTACACTTCTTTCCTGCTCTGTTAATTGAAGAACAACATCTTCAATACTTTCTGATTCTTTTAAATTATCATCCTTTGCATTTTTATTTTGTAATTGTAATATCTCTCTTTTCTTTTTCCTGATTTGAGAAAGACGTTCGTCGTAAACATCGTAAATGTAAAATGTGGGGAGTCTGAGATGTTCAGGGTCAAGAAGGTCTATTACTGCTTCCAAATCGGGTAACGAAAAACGTTCATGGTTAGAAAACACCTGCTGGGTTTTATTTCTGATTTCCTGTGCAACAAGGACAAAATTCTTTAATTCAAATAGTTCAATTTCATCAAGGATTTCGTTGTTTGTTATTTTTTCTATCGTTCTCGAAACATCAAGGATGCATTCTAAATCGTGTTCAATATCGGCGATTAGTTTATCTTCACGTTCAATCAAGCGCACAACAAATGCAGTGTCATCAAAGTGCTCGAGTATACGTTCATAATTCAACGGTTGAATGTGTTTAAAATATTTTTGTCCCATATGTGTTTTGGGATTAAGTCTGCTTTTAATATACTCAAACCCCGTTAGTCTTTCAAAATCTTCCCTTTTGGAAGGAATTGTTTTAAGTGACATCAGATAATTCACCCACTTCGACTGGTCAAATATTCTTAACCGTTTCTAATTTCACATCGATTACTGGAACATCGACGTGCTTCTTAAGCTCTTCAATAATTTCAGGTGAATTCAATACATACCCTACTGGTGAAAATGGGTTAACTGTGATACCTATTATACTTGCACGTTTCAATACTCTTATTGTCGGCTTGTACTTTATATAGTTTTCATATGAAACAAAAATCTTTGTGAAATCCCTAACTATAATTTCATTAACACTCTTGGTGCTTACAAATCTTAAGACGTTATCAGTAAGTGCCCCAGGAATGTATATCTTTTTAACACTCTCATCTAAACTCGTTTCAAAGACTTTACTAAGCTGGAGTGCTGATTCTATACCCAAATCTTTCCAGTTACCGCTTTGGAATACATGAACGGTAGTAGCCAAAACCAATTTTTCTTTGTCTTCCATGCTTACTTCAGGTAACTGACAGAGTGAGTAAATGTATCGGGTATGCTTTACTATCTCCCTTTTATCCAAAGAATAGGCCGCTCCAGTTGCAAGAACTATCCCATCAGCGATAAATGGTGTTGCCTGACTAAAACGAGAGAGAGCGCCATCAATGATAACAATGTCTGAGTATTCTTTCAATAGCCTTACAGTTTCTTCCATCCATGCAGCTGTCGGTGGTCCTGAGAGCACGACTTTTCCAGGTTCTAATGCTTTTGCAATGATGACACGTCCTGTTGGTGTATGTTGATGTGAAACATGGATGATTTCTGAAAGCACTGTCCTTTTTTTGAAAAATAGCTCGGTTGTTGTGTATACGAAACCATAACCCACATATACAGATGGTTTAAATGTGCCAAAAACTAAGTCCTTTTCCTCTCCATCTGTACCTATCGATGTTAGCGCTAATCTCTTCTGAGGGCTTACATGCTTCACAATAAAGTTCAGTGTTTCTGTTTTACCTGTGTTTTTTTCAAGCCCAATGATAGCAATGACTTTTCTTTTTAGGATTTCGTTAATTAGCTTTTCAAAATCATTTTCGTGTTCTTCTACCCTTTCTATCCCAAACATATCATCACATATCATCATTAAATCTTTACCAGAGCCTCACCTTCGATAGCATTTTCACCATTTTCTTTTACAACGTAGGTTTCCAATAACACCCTTCGTTTTTCTCTATCGACTTCTTTGACTATCAACTTTACAGTGACTTCTTCCCCAATATAGACAGGTCTTCTAAACTTGGCATTTTGCATCAAGTAAATTGTCCCTGCGCCTGGAAATTCCATGCCGAGTACAGATGAGATAATTCCAAGTGAGAGAATACCGTGCGCTATTCTCCCACCGAAAATAGTATTCTTGGCGTATTCTTCGTCAAGATGCACAGGGTTTTTATCACCGGTAGCTTCCGCAAAGAGTTTAACCATTTCATCTGTTACAATCCTTTTCACCTCGTAAACCTGACCAATGTAAATATCATCAATGTTCATTCTCTGTTCCTCCTTTTTTCTCTTTCCATTCCTTAATTCTTTCATGTCTTTCAAGATGCGCCGGTTCGATACTTATCTTTTTGTCTGTAAATAGACTTGCAACACCTGAGAATTTGTACTTTGCCCTGTATTCTGAGTCATCAACGTCACTAGTAGTATCTTCAGGTTCGTGGTAAGCAACGATGACACCTTCGTAGTTTCTCAATATGACCGTATGGTCGGACATGGATATGACGTAGTTTGGCATGACTCTTATCTTTCCACCACCTGCTGGTGCATCAACAACAAAGGAAGGAACACAAAAACCGGATGTGTGACCTATGAGCGCTTCCATTATTTCTAAACCCTTTTTTATAGAGGTTCTGAAATGTGTTAATCCCATAGATAAGTCACATTGGTAAATATAGTATGGCCTGACCCTTATTTTTACAAGCTGGTGGACAAGTTCCATCATGATGTATGGACTGTCATTGATGCCTCTCAAAAGCACGGTCTGGTTACCTAACGGTATACCTGCATCAGCTAACATCTCACATGCCCTTGATGATTCAGGTGTTATTTCTTTCGGATGGTTGAAGTGTGTATTTAACCAAATTGGATGATATTTTTTAAGCATGTTGGTTAATTCCGGGGTCACAATTTGTGGTAGAACGACCGGTGCTCTTGTCCCTATCCTTATAACTTCAACATGTTTGATTTTTCTGAGTTCTTTAAGAATGTATTCGAGCATCTCTACTCCAACCAGTAGGGCATCTCCACCGGACAAAAGCACATCCCTTACCTGAGGCGTTTCCCTAATGTACTCAATCATGGCATCGATTTCCTGCTTTGTTCTTGCTCGGTCGTGTTGACCTGCAAATCTTCGACGTGTACAGTGTCTACAGTACATTGAGCACATATCGGTAATAAGCATCAAAACTCTGTCAGGATACCTGTGAGTAAGACCAGGCACAGGTGAGTCCTCATCTTCGTGGAGCGGGTCTGTCATATCCCATGGGGATACGTAAAGTTCTTTTGCAGTTGGAACGGCCTGACGTCTTATTGGACATTTTGGATTATCTGGGTCCATTAAACTCGCGTAATAGGGTGTTATCGCCATTCTCAGAGTTTTCAAAGCGTTCCTTACACCTTCTTCTTCCTCGGGTGTAAGGTTTATAACTTGCTTTAGTGTATCGACATCCATTATTCTGTTTCTTAGCTGCCACTTCCAATCATTCCATTCTTCTTCCGTAACGTTTTTCCAAAGTGGAATTTCTTTAAAATATCTTGCCATCTTTAGGACACCTCCCGTCATATTAGACATACAATTTCTCAAACAGTTCTCTTATCTTCTTTGATTCTCTGAGTATATTCAACGCCACTTCTGCATGACCTTTTGTGTAACCATTTCCTATTATCATCGTCACATCTTTTCCTACACCTTCAGCACCGAGTGCAGCTCTTGTGAAAGATGTTGCCATACTGAAGAAGTAAACAATACCTTCGTCCTTTGTGATAAGAATTGAGGACATCTCGGTAGCTGGTACGTTAACGTTGTTGATTACCACATCACAGTATTGCCCACCAGTAACTTCCATGACTTTCTGATAAACTTCAACTGGCTTCGTGGCATCCGCTATGATAACATGGTGCGCAAGACCGAGCTCTTCTACCCTTTTTGCATTTTCTGGTGAGTATTCAACAACTATAACTTTTCCATATTCACCAACAGCTTTCATCGCTTCATATGCGCAAAGTACACCTGATTTTCCCCCACCACCGATAATACAGACTGTCATTCCTGGTTTGACCAACTTGCGTGTTTGGGCTGGAGCACCTGCTACGTCTAAAACTGCTAACGCGAGTTTTTCTGGTATATCATCAGGCAACTTAGCGTATATACCACTTTCAAACAGAATCGCTTTACCTTCTATATCCACTTGGTCGGTATCAACATTTACATTAAGTATCTTATCTATCCTCAAAGGTGTGAGCGATAAGGAAACGAGTGTCGCTATCTTGTCTCCAATCTTTAGGTCTGTTGGAAAGTCTGGACCTATTTCTTCAACAACACCTATCAACATACCACCTGAACCTGTCACTGGGTTTTGCAATTTTCCACGTTCGGCAACGATTTTTAATATAGTATCCTTGATACACTCTACGTTCCCATGGCATGATTCTTTAATCTGCGTGAAACTGGCAGAATCCACGTTTAGGGTTTTGACATCTATCAGTAATTCGTTGGTGTAGATTTCCATAGTGTTATCAATTTTTGTTGCTGCCTGAGGAAGAGTCCCTTTTGGTTCAATAACCCTGTGCGTTCCAAATGGACATCCTTTAATGTTTTTCATACCGATACCTCCTGAAAATCTTTCCGGTTATTGTTTCTTAATACCCAATATTCTTCTTGCTTCATCAGGTGTGGCAATTTCTCTATCAACTTCTCTCGCTATCCTCACTATCCTTTCAACAAGCTGTGCATTACTTTTTGCAAGTTCACCTTTTCTGTAATAAATGTTGTCCTCAAAACCTACTCTTACATGTCCACCCATAACTATTGCATGGACAGCTAGTGGAAGTTCGTACCTACCAATTCCCGCCACTGACCATGTGCAACCCTCCGGTATTTTTTTGACTAGAAACAACAAATCTTCAATAGTTCCGGTCATTGCACCAGGAACACCCAAAACGAAATCAAAATGGAGTGGCAGTTCCAACAAGCCTTTTTTAACAAGCCTTAAAGCGTTTTCTATCATACCTGGTTCGAATATTTCTATCTCTGGTTTGATGCCTTTTTCTTTCATAGTCTTGGCAAGTAATTCTATGAATGCTGGGGAGTTCATGAATACATCGTTCCCAAAGTTGCAAGAACCAGCAGAAAGCGTGGCCATTTCTGGCATAGCATCTAAACATTGGATTCGCTCCTCGGGTGTGTGCCACACAGCTCCACCCGTTGAAAACTGTATGATTATGTCACATTTTTCTTGGATTTTTCGTTTAATCTCAGCGTAGACTTCTTTTGATTGAGTAGGGGTTCCATCCGGTAATCTCGCGTGTATATGTGCAATAGATGCTCCGGCTTGCCAGCATCTGTAAACTTCTTCTGCAATTTCGTCTGGTGTTATGGGCAGGTTAGGTTGTTGTTCTTTCGTCACTTCTGCTCCAGTAACTGCAACTGTAATAATTAACTTTTCCACAGGTTTTCACCTCGCATGTTAACTGATTAACTGATTGACTAATTTGAGGAGGTTTTGTTCTTGTTTGCTTTCTCATCATTCGTCATGTTTAAATCTCTGTTTATCTTTTGGAACAACACAAGTTCCGCTTGCTTTACAAACAAGAATTGGTTCATCCAAAACCTCAGCCGCACTATCGTTTATATCTGGTCTCGAACGAATGATTTTGTAAGCTTCAAACTTCATCTTTCTTGAAGTGCGACCGACCTCCACAATTTCCCCGTAGGCTTCGATATAGTCACCAGCAAAGACAGGTGCAAGAAACTCTACATTGTCATACGCTCTAAAAAGTCCTTCATCTCCATCGTATCTGATTAAGAGTTCAGTGGCTACATCTCCAAAAAGTTGCAAAATCCTAGCACCGTCAACTAAGTTTCCTCCATAGTGTGCATCTGCTTGACTCATACGAACTCTAATCATTGCTTTCGGCAACTGTGAGTTTTTTGCATTCTCCATTTTCTCATCCTCCACAGCAAATCTTTGACTAAAACCTCTTTAAGTTTTCGGAGACTATCAATTTCGCTTCCGTCAATTTCAGTACTTCTTCAAGTGTCGTTTCTTCAGCTATTTCTTCAAGTACGAGTCCTTCATCGGTTGGTCTGATAACGGCAAGTTCTGTCACAATGAGGTCAACTCGTCGGATAGAAGTTAATGGCAACGTGCACTTTTTAACTATTTTCGGTTCTCCCCTTGCTGTATGGGTCATAGCAACGATAACTCGTTTTGCACCCGTAACTAAGTCCATTGCACCACCCATGCCCGGAATCATTTTGCCGGGTATCATCCAGTTCGCAAGGTGGCCTTCTTTATCAACCTGGAGGCCTCCAAGAACAGTTACGTCCAAATGACCTCCCCGAATCATTGCGAATGAAAATGCACTATCGAAAGTCATCGCCCCGGGTAGCGCGGTAACAAAACCTGCACCTGCGTTTGTTAAATCTTTATTCTCAAATCCTTTCTCAGGTTCCGGTCCCATTCCAATTATTCCATTCTCACTCTGGAAAAAGACATGTACGCCTTTTGGGATATAATTAGCTACAAGTGTTGGAAGTCCAATACCAAGGTTTACAAGGTCTCCTTCTTTTAATTCTTGAGCAACTCTTCTCGCTATCTTTTCTTTTGGATCAACTGCCATATTACTTCACCCCCTGAGAAACTACGACGTAATCTACAAGAACTCCAGGTGTTCTTATCTCATTGGGTGCCAAGGCTCCAACAGGCACTATTTCCTCAACTTCAACGATTACAATTTCAGCAGCCATAGCCATCAGCGGGTTGAAGTTCTCGGCTGTAAAGTTGTAAACAAGGTTACCGTAATAGTCACACTTCTTAGCTTTGATTAAGGCGATATCTGCCTTTAAGGGTAATTCAAGCAAATATTTCTTCCCTTCAATTTCAATAACTTGCTTGCCATTCTCAACAACAGTTCCCACACCGGTAGGCGTAAGTATACCACCAAGACCTGCCCCACCCGCTCTAATACGCTCTGCCAATGTGCCTTGCGGCACGAGTTCCACTTCTAACTCTCCTGCTATCATCTGCCTCTGCGTTTCTGGGTTTGTTCCTATGTGTGAGACTATGACTTTCTTGCACAGTTTGTTTTTAACAAGTTTTCCAACTCCGCGGTCTTCAAAAGCAGTATCGTTGGCTATTATCGTGAGATTCCCAATACCTTTTTCAACAATTTTGTCTATCATCCCTTCCGGAGTGCCAACTCCTAGAAATCCTCCAATCATAACTGTGCTACCAGGTTTCACAAATTCAACTGCTTCATCAAAGGATATTACCTTCAAGTTCATTCCCCCCTTCAAAAACATGAAGTGCTAATTTTCTCAATATTCAGTATATCATTCTAAGGAAGCTCTTCCTAACGTTGGAAACTTGAAATTTCTAATGCATACTCAAGGAAGAAAGAGATTTCCAAAAGAAAGAAAGAAAGAAAAAGAGTAATCACAAACGCTTAGGAAGAATCGGTTTCGACTTAGCAAAAGTTTAAGGTACTCTTTGTAACAATGGTTATCACAAAGAGTACGTGTTATAATTAGTACTGAAAGAAAGTAGTACAAAACTTGGACCTACATGTCTTCAGATGCAAAATGTATAAAATGTATAATTAGAAGGGGTGAGAAAATGAATAAAATAAAGCACATTGGCAACTATATATTGAAAGAAATTGAGGGTGTTTGGGTCTTGCAATCTCCATTACTCAGCCAGTTTCCTGAACTCGTGCATTATATAACTACCAGAAAAATTACGTGGAATGAAGAAAATAACTCCTTTTCAGAACTAAACTTAGCTATCAGCTGCGAGGATTTTCCAAAGCATTTCGAGTTTTTTGCAAAGAAAGTGAAAATCAATCCTGAAAGATGCGTATTTTCACACCAGGTACATAGCAAAAATGTCAAGGTTGTAACAAGTGAAGATATAGGAGAGCCATACTGGAACAGAAAACTTCGAGAAGTCGACGGATTGATAACTAATGAGAAAGGGCTTTTTCTTGTCACTACGTACGCTGATTGTATGCCTATCATTGCATATGACCCGACAAAACAGGTTGTAGGGGTTGCACACTCTGGTTGGAGGGGAACTTTATTAGAAATTGCAAAAGAGATGATATTAAGAATGAATGAGGAATTTGGAAGTGACCCTTCAGAAATTTTCGTTTCAATCGGTCCATCAATTGGTCCAGATAGTTTCGAAGTTGGTCCAGAAGTAGCTACCGAATTTTTAATGAAATTTGGAAAAGAAGTTGTCAAAGAAATGGAAGAAAAAATATACGTGGACCTCTGGAAAGCGGTTCAGTTAACATTAAATTCTGTAGGAGTCTTTAGGGTAGAATTCTCGAACGTGGATACATACAAACACACAGAGCTTTTCTACTCTTACCGAAGAGAAAAGACAAAAAAGAGGTTTGCTGTCGTTGTTGGTTTAGTTGAGTAATTAACTTTGATAGTGTTAACTTGTAGTGATGAAAGAGTATAAGTGTGAAAGAATGTGATTGATATTACCATTGTGCGTTTTCCAAAGATTCTTCACTACACAAAATCCTTGAATATATTTCGCTAAGTTCTTCGTATTCTTCAGCCCTCGCTTGAGTCGGAAAAAGTCTTTCAACAATGAAAACTTAGATTCACACATGTTTTTACCGAGCGGTACCACTACGTGATTGATGTTTCTAAACAACAGCTTTACTGCGCTTTCATATGCACCAAGTCCATCAGTAATAAGTTCAATGTTTTTAGGTTTTGAATTACCAAAGAACTTCTCGAGTAATACTTTGACTTGTCCCACGTCACGATACTTTGAGACATGCCAACAAAGGATAAAGTTAGTTTCATGGTCAACTAATAGCCAAACATAATACTTTTGCTCTTTGAACGCAAGAACAGTTTCATCAGCATGAACTGAGAAAACATTTTCAATGGTAAATGTTGGAAAAAGTACAGAGAATAAAGTACACAGTTTAATAACCCATTTGTATATTGTGACATGAGATACTTTGATATTAAGAGAATGAGCAAGAGAGCGATAAGACATATTGTGTTTCATATACAAAACGAAAGCTTTTAAGACGAAGTAGATAGGAAAACGGAAATATTTAAATTTCTCAGGAATAAGAGAGACTGGTTCGGGAAGGTTAAAAGGAACTCTATCTTTGGTATGACAAGTTCTACAACGGAAGACGACGAAAGAGCGACGGACTTTGTAAATTTGCATAGCTTTACCGCAAGAAGTGCATTTGGGATAAGGGAAAGGGAAGTTTTTGTGTTTGTGAGAATGGGAAAGTTTGAAAGAATGATGGCAGGCTTTGCAAAGGAATTGTTGGTTACCGTATTTGTCATGACCATTTTTGTATAAGCTGGTGGAACCGCATTTGGGACAAGAGAGTGTTGAGTTGTTCATACCGGGATACCTCCTCTGTCGAGAGATGATTGGGGGGTGTCCCCTCTTTATAAGGATAATGCGGTTTTTGGAAAGTTTCAATACTTTTAGTTAACATTATCTTAACTTTTAAGGAGGATCAAAAATGATGAAGGAGACCACTAGAAGTGTTCGTGAAAAAACTCCGAGACTACTTTTTGGTGATGCTTTGTCAATTTTAGTTTTTGTGACTCTTGCGGTCCTTTTGCTATACGATAAAACAAGAACTGCATACGTTAATTTAAACTCATCACATCCATATATCTTGGGTTTCCTGAAAGTTGGGATTTTAGCTACATTTGGCGAGATTTTATCTTTAAGAATATCAAAAGGAAAGTACTCAACGCCTGTCGGTGTAATTTACAGGTTTATTATATGGGGATTCTTGGGTGTAGTATTTGTTGCTGTGTTTGAACTTTTCTCATCAGGAGCAAGAGTGTTACTGGAAAAACAATTGCTTCCTTATGCCAAGAATGCAAGAACTTTCTTTCAAGCACTTTATACAAGCGTTCTTATGAATCTTATCTTTGCTCCAACATTCATGGCATTTCACAGAATCACAGATGCATACATAGACCTGGGAAATGGCAATTTAAAGAAGATATTCACCACAAAATTTGATGATGTTCTAAATACCATTGATTGGAGATTCTTCGTGAAATTTGTACTTGGAAAAACTATTCCGTTCTTCTGGATACCGGCGCACACAGTAACGTTTTTATTGCCTCCCAACTACAGAGTTTTAGTTGCTGCTTTGCTCTCTGTATTCCTTGGTATTTTGCTTTCCTTTAAAAAACGTTCAGTTAAAGTTGCAGAAGTTAAGTAGACTGTCCAATTCAGAAATTATCTGACAAATTTAAGCTGTTCAACAATTTCCTGGCTTGTGGAGACTACAGCGAATCCATGAGCCAGGTTTTTCAATGATGCGTAATGGTACCATTCATCCTTGTCCCAAAGACAATCTTCGACCATTACAATTTCGTATCCCCTAACAAATCCTGAACGTGCCGTTGTTTCACAGCAAAGATGGGTCATAACACCGGAGATTATGAGCTGGTCAGCTGATTTTGCCTTGAGAATATCCTCAAGTTCTGTCATGTAAAACGCATCGTAACTATCTTTGTAAATTACAACGTCTACTAAATCCTCCTCTATTGCAAGTTTAGCCCACACGTCTTCTACAACATTACCCCACCATTTCTTCATGTTTTCACTTCCGCCTTTATGTATGGTTGCTATAACAGGTATACTTAGAGAAAGTCCTTCAGACAATTGACGAATCCGTTTTAGAAACGTCTGAATATTCTCTCTTACCCGCCAACTACCTTTAAGAAAAGCGGGAGAAGACTCTGAAAAAAAGTATTGTTGCACATCAATAACTAAAATTGCAGGTTTTGAAATTCTAAGAGGATGGCGTGTCCTTTCAAGGTAGAACATAAGAAAACCTGTCACTTCCTTCAAGTTACTTTTATTTTTAATTTTCGCTTTTCATTACCGTTCAACAAATATTTCTATTTTGATACCGTTTTCATCTTCGAGAACTTCAAACTTTTTCATATGAGGGGCAATGGTGAATATATCCTGCAAACTTCCCACACTTGTTGCAAGTGCTGAATAATACCGTAGTTCTGGATGATCTTTTATTTTGGAAATTTTCTTCAATTCATTTAGTATTTCATCCCTTACATTCATACGAGCTTCTAACATTATGTAAAAATTTCTCTGCAGAGTTACAATTTCCGTGGAGACAACATGGGCACCGTTTTTTAAAAGGTAGTAAGTCATTTCGTTAACAACTGAAACTATCAATTTTTCAAATTCCATATTTACCACTCCTCACAGCTTCTTTTCAACCTCTCCAAAAATTTGTTTTTTATATTTCTAAAAGCCTCTATTATAGGTAAGAGAAACATAGCAACAAACCCTCCAGAAAAACCGTTATTGTATAGGTTCATTCCGAAATGTAGACTAGCAACATTGATAACCAAGGCACTATGCAAGTAACCTGCAACAACTCCCCACAAAAATCCGAACTCACCGGCAATTGGTGCAAGGGTAGTCCCAAATAGAACAGCTAGCACCATAGCAGGGCTGTTAAAAGGTTGCGAATTTGTCAAAGCTCCTATGAGAACACCTACCACAACAGGTAAAATGTTTTTTGGATGTTTTCCAAGAGCTCCAAAACCAGCAAGTGTCATGATGCCACCAATCGTAGGACCATTGAGTTTTGAACCAACTTCAAGTACGTAAATAGTACCTACCAAGCCAAGAATTCCTACGTTTATAAAGGTTATCGCCTCGTTTTCCAACAACACAAAATCTGTTAGTAATTTACCCGAGTACTTAAGTATATTTTTATAACCGCTAAGCTTCCAACCATTCAATCTGAATCCGAAGATAAGAACGATAGAGAAAAATAAAAACATGAAAACAGCTAATAAAAATTGATTTTTCTCGTGCCATATCAGCCTTGGCTCTGGATGCAAATCATAGGCTCTTAAAAGTGCACCTATGAACATTCCTAAGAAACCTGCTGTGAAACCAACGTTATACAAATTGTATCCCTTGTGGAGTGTTAACGCAAAGCTTGCAAGGGGTGGTAGGAAGAATCCTATGAGCAAAACTATCACAATTCCTAATATGTTAAAGTCATTCCCAAATACCAGATGAGTAGTTACTGGAGCCAGTGCGGTTCCAAAAAATGCCACATACAGATATGTCTTGAGATTTTCGCCCACCACTAACGTATAAAGAAAAACCCCCGCTACGATTGGCCAAACGTTGAATAAATTTTTTCCGAATAGAGCAAAACCGCCAATTGTCATAACCGCAGCTATCGAAACACCTGTAGGATTAACCTTTAGTAGTTTAAGTAGCATTGTAAATAAAAGCATAAGTAAACCACTGTTGAAAAATGCTCCACCTACACCGGCAATTTCCATATAGTCCGTTATCAAGTAGTCAGGTGACTTGATAATTGTGGCAATCTGCGAAGGTATATTGACATTGCCAGTAACCAATCCAAATAGTATGAAGAAACTCGATATAAAGAACAGGAATTTGTAAATCACAGGATACCCTCCCTTTCACAAAAGACCAACGTGTACCAACATAACCAAAATAAATTGTATCATGAGCTATACAATTTACGAAAAATCATTCTCAAGCATTTGATTGATTAAATCAAAAAACAAAAAAAACAGGGGAATTTTCTCCCCTGTTTGCATAGATCCCAAAATCTTATAAACAGATTTAATCGAAATTTCAATCTCTAGCTTTCGCTATTTTAAAATTTTCATCGCGCTCTTCGTTCTTCAAAAAACCAACCCCAAGATACACAACCCAAGTATCTGCATAATCTAATGCAAATTCAACAATGGTTGTTGTTATAAATATCTGAAGGTATGTCTTAAAGTCTACAAGCCCTAAGAATGCAATAGTTACAAATATCAGGTTATCAACAATCTGTCCTACTTTTGTTGCAACGTTATTTCTGAACCATAACTTCGTTCTTCCTTTAAGTGTGTGATGTATCCATACCGCTGTATAACCGGAAAGTATGAATGCCGTCCAGCTTGCAAATGCTATCCTAGGAGTTACTGCAAAAACTTGTGATAGGTAACTCTGAGCAAAATCATTTTGCGAAGGAAGATAACTTGTGTAAACTAAGCCAAGCAAAACAAAAGCAAGTTGTGCAAAGAAACCAGTCCAAACAGCTTTTCTTCCTTCTTCATTCCCATATACTTCTGTCAAAATGGAATAGATAACAAACGCCATACCCATGCTCATGTTTGCAGCCGTCACTTCAATTCCAAACAACTTGAAGAGCTTTGCAACACCGAGGTTGGATGCAATAATAAGAGTAGCAAGTGCTACATAAGCACCTTCTTTTTTCATAAACCTCACTGCCAACAAAATTATCATGGCTGAAAGTATGTATTCTAAAAACAACACAAAAAAGTTAAACATAGCCAAACCTCCTTTAAGCTTTTTTCGGACTTTTTAGTAAAAGAACAATTACTCTTCCTCTCTGAGTACTTCGCTAACGGTGTTGTAAATTTTTATAATTCTCTCCAAACCCGTTATTTCAAACAAGGTACGAACGTTCTTATTAGGCGCAACGACTTTCAAATAGCCGTCTACTGCTACTATTCTTTTATATATACCAACAAGAATACCTAAGCCGAAGCTATCAATGGTTGTTACATGCGTCATGTCCAGAATTATATACTTTTTGTCATTTTCCAAAAATTCAGAAACAATCCAATCCTTAAAAACTTCTGCATTTTGTACATCAACAGGTCCGAGAATCTTTATAATTACGGCTTTCCCGTGCTCCGTATACGTGTACAAGTTAACTCCCTCCTTTTTTGATACGATAACAATTTCTCATTTCGGTAATACAAAAGCTGCAAGTAACATTATAGCACATACACTATATAAACCGCTATGCTGGTGGTAAATAAAGTCAGTAGTGCAACAAAGAGCGTTTCTCTGACAAATATTTTGTTGTTCATTTCTATTCCATACAATTTCAGTATCCTGGACCACATAACACCTGCTAATGCACCTATCAATGTTATATTTCCACCGATGTTCGAACCCACAACTAAACTCATGGCATAGTTTATTGGCTTTTTATAAAACGCTTGAGCAAAGAATATTGTCATAGGTTGGTTTATCATAACGTTTGCAGCAAAGGCTGTGACAAAAGTTGTGATAATCGTTCCAATTAATTCGCTTTGAAAGTTAAAGAGCGAACCAACGTACTTTGTTATGCCAAACCTTGTAAAAATATGAACAAATACAAAGAAAATCAACACCATTGGTAACATTTTCCAAGGGACTCTTTTCATCGTATCAAACAAAAACGTTAGATTATAGTCAAACCTTCCAATTTCGACAACGATTTCATCCCTTTCAGAAAGCACATCCGAAAAAGCGGCGTTCAGCATAAGATATATACCAGAAAATATCAAAATCGACTTCCAAAGCTGCAGACCTATCAAATCTCCAATGGCTATGATGATAAAGAATAATACAAAAAAACCACTCGATAGAAAAGCGTATCGCGTGTTTTTAATGAAACTTTGAAGTTCTACTTTACTATTTTTGCTATTGAAGTCAATATTGAGCTTTTCTGGTAACACGTTTCTATACTTGAGATAGAAACCAAAAAATGAAGTAAGTATCGCCACAATTGTTGGAAAGAACATCAACTTTGCGTACTCGATAAAGTTGAGCGAATAAGCTTGTGCTACTACAACATTAGTTGGGTTTCCGATGTAAAAAAACATACTCCAAGTATTCGAAGCAAAGAAAACAGCTATCAAGTAAGGTACAGGGTTTATGTTTGCATATTGACTTATGTAAACTATGATAGGTGTCAATGTCAAGGTTACAATATCATTCGAGGTAAATACAGTAAGGATACCTGAAAGAAGAACAAGATTTATAAACAACTTTTTCCCATTCTTCGAAACGCTCGCAAATTTATAAGCGATGAGCTTAAGCACACCTGAGGCATCAAGTGAACCACATATGTATGCAGAACCAAAGAAAATGATAAGTATCTGCCACGGGACTATATTCATTTGAGGCATTATAGCAGATTTTATCGTCGTAAGAGACGCTATCCCTGAAGCCAGCAACAATCCAAGCATGCCCAATGAAACCCTTGCGTAATCTAATACAACTTTTTTGTTTTTTATCACAAGCTCCGGTTCCTTAATAACAAGGTAAACGGTAGCAAAGAACAAATGGATTGTAATAATCGTAGCTATCATTCAAACCACCTGTCGTAGAGAAAAAATTACATAAGGAGTCCTTTGATTATCAATTCAGTTGCCTCTTCTTCTGTTAATCCTTTGGCCATGAGAGTTTCTAATTGCTTTTCACTTACACGTCCTATCGAAGCTTCGTGGGTTAACTCTGCAAGGTCGTTTGTGATTTTCAAAATAGGTGTGGTTGCTACTATGACTTTTTCTCCCTTTGTGATTTCCTCACATGAAATATGGGCTCTTGAATAAGGTGCATTACCATACGCTTCGTTCAAAACATTAACCTTACTTTCGTCAAGTCCAACGACGATCGTTTTGGCTAGCCCCCTCGCCTTTTCTCCATTGAGATGAATTATTTCATTTATATCAACCTCATCGTTCTTCGAAGCTTTTACCTTACTAACAAGTTCACCTACGGCATTTTCTTTCAAGGTTAGGTTCATCTTAACTTCCAACTTTCCAACCCTGGTTTTTGTGAGGTGAAAAGTGTTTCTATAAACTCCTCCATTTTCGACTACTGCATTTGTTGTAGTTTTCAAAATTATCGTTCCTGCATCACTATGGTAATGTTCATCATTGTATTCCATAACAGCTCCATCTTCAACAATAACGTTGGACGTTGCTTCGTGTGTAAATTCTTCGGCTTGCGGGAAAACACAGTGTGCGGTGAATTTGACTTTGGCGTTCCTTTTTACCCTGATATTGAATATGACGCGTTGGTATCCTTTCTTCTCCAGATACCCTGTGCACACATGTACAGGAAAAGGAATTTGAGTGTTTTGCTCAATCTCCATATCAACTTGTACACCATCTTCCAATGTTGTGGGGACCAACTTTAAACCAGGAATGTTGTTTAAACCTATGACTCTATTGCCACTAATTATGATTGAGGCAATACGCTTATCCATAAAATTAGATGCATCAGTTCCGAGTTTTTCCGCGGTCTTTACAATAGCTTCAAATTCTCTTTTCACATCCATAATTTCATCCCCTTACTTTCTAAGTTCGTTAGTCTCAGGAATATTCGGATGAGCACATGTTTCGCAGGTATTACGAAACGCATTCAGGACATCCTTTGTTTTCCCATGCATAAGCACCTTTCCTGCACAAATCAGATATCCATAGTCCGTGCTATAAGCCATTTCCTCCCTATGGGTTATAATTATTGGAGTCCCGCCGTATTGGGCAATGTAGTTCACTACATCGTTGATTATGCTCAAACTCATCAAATCAATGCCTGAATCTGGCTCATCAAGAATCGCATACTTTGGTTTCAAAAGAATTATGGAAGCGAGTTCTACACGTTTCCTTTCCCCACCACTGAGAGTTTTATCAACAAACCTCTTCAGATAAAGATTTGGATTAAGGCCTACAAATTCCATAGCTTCAGCTACTTCACTCTTTTGAACCGACAATTTCCCTCCGAGTGTTAAGTAGTTTTCAATAGTCATTCCTTCGAATCTTGCAGGCTCTTGCCACATCAATGTAATTCCCAGTTTTGCCCTGTCTGTTACTGGTAAATCTGTAATGTCCTTTCCATTAAGTAAAATCTTTCCTTTGTAAGGCTTGTAGGAACTCAGCCCCATTATGACGTAACCAATAGTACTCTTACCTGCACCGTTAGTTCCTATTACCGCATATTTGTAGCCAGGTAAAAACTTCATACTCACATCACTTAATATCTCTTTCTCATTTGTTTTGTATGATACATCAACCAACTCCAACATCTTTTTCACCTCGTTTGAATTTTCTATTATTCTACCTTAATTATTTTACCATCCCTTAGTTCGGCTAAAATGGGCATGTAATCCACTTTTTGGCACAATTCTAAATCTTTGTCAAAACCTAACTGAGAAAGTTTTTTTGCGTGTTCACCTGAGAAATCGGGTTTTTTAAGAGCATCCCATAGTTTCATCGCTATCTTAGAACTATCAGATAGATAATGAACACGCCCCTTGATAAGTTTTGAGATAATCGCTCCTGCAACTTGTGTATCTTCGTAAGAAATCTCACCGTTGTTGCCTGCACATACAATAATGATGTTTGTTGAAGAATCATAACCGTCTAATTCATGTACAACAGTGGTTAAATTTAGAAAAGATGCTATTAAAACTCTCTCAGCTAAATTCGAGGCATGAATTATAGCGTTTGTTCCATTACTTGTGGTAAGAACAATGGTTTTGTCCCTAACAACTGCCTCAGTGTACTCTGTAGGTGAGTTTCCAAGTTGAAAGCCCTCTATTTTTACCCCGCCGCGCTCACCAGCAATTATATATTCTGTATGCCGATGTTTCAAATCCAGAGCTTGTTCAACGGTTGAAACCGGTATGATACTTTTTGCACCATTTGACAGTGCTGTAATTACAGTAGATGTTGCACGCAGTACATCAATAACAACGGAAACGTTGAATTGTTTCACAAATAACTCACGCTGCTCAATCATCCATTCTTGAGCTTCTCTGGGACTTAGGAATGTATATATCAAAAAAATCACCTCAGAGATAATTATACTCCTCTGAGGTGAGATTAAGTGAAAGATGTATTGTATCAATTAATCTAAAAAATTAACTTTTCGTAAACTTCGACCTTTCACGTAAAATCTTGGCAAAATCATCAACTGGTATTGGCTTTCCAAAGTAATATCCCTGGAATAGCCTGTAACCAATCATTGATAATATTTCCAGTTGTTTTTCATTCTCCACACCTTCTGGTATTGCATCCAAATTAAATGACCTCGCAATATTATAAATCGCTTCAAGTATCTTTATTGACCGCGAGTCTTCTGGTATTCGTGATATAAAAGACCTGTCTACTTTTATTTTCTTCAACGGTAAAAGCGTTAAGTAGGAAAGTGATGAGTATCCTGTTCCAAAATCATCTATACAAATCTGACAACCGAAATTCAACAGTTTTTCTATGTTGTCCTTAACTACCTGGTTCATTTCTATAAGAATGTTCTCTGTGAACTCAAGTACTATTTTTCTTGGATCAATCTCATGAGCAGAAATAATGTCAATAAAGCGGTCAGCCATATTTGGGTATCTCAGTTGCACAGGACTCACATTCACATCGACAAAACCTATAGAAGTATCGTTATCAACTATGAACTCGCACACTTGTCTGAGCACTTCTTCACCAACGGTTATTATCATCCCATTTTCCTCTATGACCCTTATAAAATCCATTGGCGGAACCACGGAACCATCTTTCTTTACCCAGCGCAGTAAGGCTTCTACTCCAACCACTTCTGAATATGAGTTACATATAGGCTGTAAGAAAATCTTTAATTCCCCGTTGTAGACAGCTTCTTTCAGTGCCCTTTCTCTGGCTGCTAATTCTTGCAGTTCGTTATCAATAAGAGCGCTGTAGTAAACCACTCCATCTCTCGATGTTTTCGCACGTGCAAGTGCCAAGTTGAGTTTTCTTAATACGTCCTCTGTAGTGTCCATTGAAGTGAAGATGTGTATACCGGTTGAAAATCTTATGTCTAGAATTTCTCCATTGATGTTGTAGAACTTCCTAAGTTCCGATTCAATCTTCCCTACGATGCTTGCCACTGTTTCTTTTGCTTGCCTGTAGTCTTTCCCCACTTTTTCAAGCAAAATCCAAAATTCATCCGCGTATGGCCTAGCTATGGTATCACCTTCGCGAAGTACACTCTTTAATCTCTTTGAAATTTCTCTTAGTAATTCATCACCGAAGCTATGTCCCCTGGTACTATTAAACAAAGAGAACTCTCTAATATCAATTGCAATAACAGCGTTGTAGTCATCTATAGAAGAAAACTCAATTGTGGAGCTCAGTTTTCTTATGAAGTACTGCCTTGTGTAAAGTCCTGTAAGTGGGTCTTTTTGTAGAATGTTCCTAACGATGTTCATTGCCTCCCTTTCTGCTGTTACGTTTGTATATATAGCATATATAAGTGTCTCTTCACCGGTATCTATTGTGGATACGGTAATTCTAACCTCAATTAATGAGCCATCTTTTCTTTTTCTGGTAGTTTCAACCTTTAATGTTTTTTGTTCAATAGCTAATTTCCGAAGTTTGTCTGGTTCATTTCGCAAATCACTTGGAGCTATCAAGTCGTCTATGTTTTTTCCCAATACCTCTTCTTTCGTATACCCAAACATCGCTAAAAATTGCTTGTTGCACTCAATTACCACTCCTTCTTTATTAAGTATCACAGCCCCATCAGGAATATTCTCGAAAAGAGTTTTGAAAAGGGTTTGCACTTTTTCAATATCTTTTTTAGAAACCATTTCAGCTGTTACGTCTTTCACAACAACAAGTAACGCTCTGTTTTTATCATCTTCGATGGTGGAAATCTTCAGATATTTATTTGCCTCAAAGAGTATTTCTCCACTTTTTTTAACTAAAGCTTGTATTTTTTCCTCCTTTCTCCCAATGATAGTCTTTCTATCTAAATCCAGGAGCTTAGCCGCTTTATCATTGATATCAAGAACACGTTCACTAAGTTTATCAACCACGATATATCCGTCATCGGAGTGTTCATATGCATTGTAACGTGCAGAAAGTGATAGCTTCCTCCATACCAAATCTACAGCTATAAGATCCAAGAACATCGTTGTATGTGACAATATGAAAGAAAGAAGAGTATAGTTAAAATTCACAAGATATGCTATAACCGAGCCAAGCATTCCAAAAGTAAATGTAAAACCTGTAAGACGTTTCGTTCTTAAGTCAAGTTTCTTACTTCTGGCTATACAAATAAAAGCTAACGTAAACAAAACGATTGCAAAAATAAAATACGTCCAGGGAATGAACCCGCCATGTGGGCGCACTTTCTGTAAACCGTAAAGTTCAGTCTTCATTTCACCCAACCAAAATAACTTGTGGAATTTGTTGGTAAATGCTAAAATTAGGTAAAGTGTGGGTATAGAGTATGCAAGTAAAGTCATTCGCCTGGATTTTTGAATACCTGACAAATCCAAGCTGAAGAACAAGATAGTGACTGGAATGTAGAGTAAAAGTATGTCTTGAAGCTTTTCTAGAAGGATTATATTAGGCACTTCGTATTTGAAAGATTCAATAGCGCTGAAAAATAAAACATATAAAGCCATCTGAATGACAGCTTTTGAGAGATTGTAAACTCTTCTATCTAATACATATACAAAGTTAACAACGGACACCAGCAACCCAGACAACGCCAAAAGTTTGTTCAAAGCCAAGAGAATAAATATCACCTCTTTTGAAAATCGATGAGACACGTTTTGAAACCATTTCCAAAAGTAATTATATCATATCTATTCGTGATTATTGCGAAACGAAACAGAAAAAACTACAAAAATTGAATAAAATTCAAATAATCTATTTTGATTTGTTTCTTCGTAATATTCCAGGAGGTGCATGATAAATGGGACCTTTAGATATTCACAAGCTTTTACAAGGAAAGTACAGGATAACCACACCATTGGAAGTTACTGAAGATAACTTGAAATATCTCTATACACCTGGAGTTGCGGAGGTTGCACTCGAATGTGGAAAAGATCCAAGAAATTGTTTTATATACACCAGGCGGAAACATACAATAGCGGTTGTAAGTGATGGAAGTGCGGTCCTTGGTCTTGGCAACATAGGTCCTTACGGTGCTTTACCAGTTATGGAAGGAAAAGCTATGCTTTTTAAGGAATTCGGAAATTTAGATGCGTTCCCAATATGTCTCGGTACTCAAAATGTGGAAGAAATAGTAAACATTGTAAAAGCTCTTGAACCTTCTTTTGGAGGAATAAATTTAGAAGATATATCTGCTCCAAGATGTTTTGAAATATTGAACCGTCTTGATAATGAAATGACTATTCCCGTGTTTCACGATGACCAACAAGGAACAGCCGTTGTTGTGGTAGCTGGATTGTTAAATGCTTTGAAATTGGCAGGTAAAAGAATATCTGATGTGAAAATTGTGGTAAATGGTATAGGTGCTGCTGGCTACAATATAGTAAAACTTCTTCTCGAATTTGGAGCAAAGAATATTTTTGCTTGTGATATCGAAGGTTTGTTGAATGAGAAAACATCACTTCATAAATACCACTTGGAGATTGCAAGACTTACAAATCCAAGCAACATTTCCGCAACTCTTAGAGAATGTTTGAAGGAAGCTGATGTCTTCATCGGAGTTTCAAAGGGCAACATCTTAACAGGTGAAGATATTAAGCAAATGGCTGTGAAGCCTATAATATTTGCTCTTGCCAATCCAACACCTGAAATAGCACCTGAAGTCGCTTATGAAAACGGGGCATTTATAGTTGCGACAGGTCGGTCCGATTATCCGAACCAAGTAAATAACTTACTGGCATTCCCAGGAATCATGCGTGCAGCTGTGGAAAAGCAAAGAAAGATAACGCTTTTAACACTTATGAAAGCTGCTGAGATAATTTCAAAAACTATTGAACCTGAAAGAAATATGATTCTTCCTAAAGCAACAGATAGAAGATTGCATGAGAGTCTATATTACACATTACTTGAAAGTTTTGAATAGACATCAAAATTTAGACCGGAGGTAAATTCTATATGAGGAAAAAGAACCCATTCATCATGGCAATGATTGTTACACTTTTGGTTTCTTCCTCCCTTACACTCGGAGACACTAGTGTTTCTAAGGTTTTTGTATTCCTGAACACCGAAAATTTCATCGGGGTCGAGTTAAGAATGTGGAATGATTCCTATTCTTATTTTTTCGCTGATATAGGGGTTAGTTATTTATCAATGGGTTTTAGACTGTCTTCTAAGCATACACAAGGGTTGTATCTATCGCCAAGTATTTATTTACCTTACAGTTCAAGTTTAAATCTATGTCTATCAGTAGGTTACAACTTCAGAATAGCTGATATAAATAACATAATTTTTTCACTTGAAGCTGGCGGAAAAGAGTTACTTGATAAACCTAAAAGCTTTGTCAATTTTGCAATTTATCTGCCTTTCTAAGATGAACAAAGATGAATAACCTTTAAAAACTAGGGGGGATTTGAAGATGGTAAACGTAACAGGTTTGATACCGGCAGTTGTAAATGCCTTTGCTGTTGTTCTTGGAAGTTCTATTGGTTTCTTCTTTAGGAAAGGCATATCGGAAAGGTACAAAAAAGCCTTGTTTATAGCTGTTGGTTTATCGACGATTGGAATAGGTTCAAAGATGATTCTAGGGGCAAATAATTTTCTAATAGTATTGTTTTCCATGGTTCTGGGTGGTGTGATTGGCGAATTTTTTAATATAGAAGGCAAGTTGAAAGCAATTGGAGATAGTATCAAAGAAGGCGATTTTTCAACCGGATTTGTGACTTCTTCTCTGTTGTTCCTTGTAGGACCTATGACAATTGTTGGTTCCATAACCGCAGGTCTCAAAGGTGATGGTAGTCTTATTTACACAAAGTCACTACTTGATTTTGTCTCGTCTATTGTTCTTTCGTCAACATATGGACTCGGAGTAATGCTCTCTGCTGTCAGTGTGTTGGTAGTTCAAGGTGGAATAACACTCTTTGCAGGATTATTGACCTTTTTGACAAATCCGATATATCTGAATGACCTTGTTGCGGTCGGTGGCTTGATGGTCTTTGGGATAGGTCTGAGGATACTTGAAATAAAAGATACAAAGGTAGGAAATTACTTGCCGGCACTTTTGGTTTCTCCAATGCTTACGTTTCTAACAACGCTGTTTAAATAATGAGATATAACAAACAGCAAAGCCCCCCTGAGAGAGGGGGCTTTAGCTTAACTTGTTTGAGAGCTATTATTCTTCTACAACAACGTCTGCGAAACCTTCCCAAAGACCGTGTAGGTTACAGTAGGATAAGGCGATAAGTTTTGAAGTTTTCTCAAGTTTTATTTTGACTTTGACGATTGGTTCTTCGAGCGTTGGTGAGAATTCGTATCTTCCAATTCTCAATATGTAAGGTGCGCCTTCTGGCATTGCATAAAGTTCTATCCAGGCAATATGGTGTTCAACTGTGTTTGGATGCGGAATCTCTTTTCCCACAGATACTTCAACTTCGAACCATTCGCCTTTCTTGACCTTGTCTGGAGCACAGATTACTGGAACGTGCTTTTCACCTTTAAAATCTCCGGATTTTACAAAATCGCCTATCATTTTCTAACCCCCTTTCATGGATTGCTAAAGTGGTAAAGCTTTAAAATTCAACAAACGCTGATTTTGGAGCACCACATACTGGACACTTTTCTGGTGCTTCTTCTTCGGTTGTGTACCCACATACCGAACAAATGTAGATTTTTTCAGCTTCGTAGTCTTTTCCTGCGTTTACAAGCTCGAGCGCCTTCTTATACATTTCAGCGTGAATCTTTTCCGCTTCCAACGCATAATATGTGCTTATTTGTGCTTCTCTTTCTCCTTGCAATTTCGCCGTTTCGTTGTAAACAGGATACATTTCCTCTACTTCGAATGTTTCACCTGCAATACAAGACTGGATGTTGACAGGATTATCCCCCAACTTTTTGAGCGCCTTAAAGTGGTTCCTTGCATGAACAAATTCTGCATAAGCAATAGCTTTGAAAAGTTTTGCTAATTTCTTAAGTCCGGACTTTTCAGCTTCATCCGCGAAAATGAGATACTTCATGTGTGCCATAGATTCACCCGCAAAAGCATCTTCAAGGAACTTTTTCGTCATATCCCTCATGTTCACACCTCCCCTTGAGTGTTTGATAATGTTAACTAAAAGTATTGAAACTTTCCAAAAACCGCATTATCCTTATAAAGAGGGGACACCCCCCAACCAACTTTCGACAAAGGAGGTATCCCGATATGAACAACTCAACACTCTCTTGTCCCAAATGCGGTTCCACCAGCTTGTACAAAAACGGTCATAAGGTTTTTGTGTAGTCAAGAATCTTTGGAAAACGCACAATGGCAATATCAATCACATTCTTTCACACTTACACTCTTTCATCACTACAAGTTAACACTATCGAGTGTTTTACAAAAGCTCATCTTTTCTTAAACCAAGAAAGATGAGCAAAAATTTTTAAGAGAAATCCTACATCCTCAACGACCCAAACAGTTTTTGCATACACCTACCAACGTAAGCTGTACATTTCGAACTTCATGCCCATCGACATTGGTAATAATTGGAAGTTCAACGTTAAGTTCAACATCGTATATCTTCTTACATTGGGTGCAGTAGAAATGATGATGATTTTCCTTTGCAAAATCGTATCTTATAGCATCGGGAGTAATAATCACTTTAACTAATCCAGCATCTGCCAGAGCTCTAAGGGTGTTGTATACAGTTGCCCTCGAAAGCACAGGTAGTCTTTGCTCTTTAACAAAATGCTCATAGATATCATCTGCCGAAGGATGTGAGTAAGTCTTACTAAAGTATTCCAAAATCTCCACTCTATGAACAGTAGGTTTTACACCTTTTTCTTTTAACAACTCGCGAATCACACTTCTCGGGTCTTTCACGTTACTTTTTACCATTTCGCCGCCTCCTTGAACTTTTGTATAACCTTTTACAATGTCCAAGTTTATTATACCATAAATTTATCAAAGATTTCAAGAGTGCTTTTCTGTTATTCTTTAGTGAACTTTTTAAGAATCTAAGAGTTTTACTTTTCTACTTGACAAATCTGGAATGTTATGATACTTTATACTTAGTTTGACCTAAGTGAGTAAATTTACATGAATGGAGAGTGATTGTGATGGGGTGCATCTTTTGGTAGACTTCAGAAAAATCAAAAAGCTCATAGCAGAGCTAATTAACGCGAGTAAGGCTATTAAGATGGACAAAGAATACTTAAGACGTTTAGACCCCTCTTTTGAAAGCTCCTACCAATATCTCTTCCATGCTGGTTTCAGGTCGTTAAGGCTTTACAGAACATCGCATGCGTTCTACGTGTCGGATTTCAAATTCTTAGCCTATCTAATATACCATATCAATCGAATATTGTACACTGTTGATATTCACCCAGCTGCCGTGCTGGAACCAGGGGTTGTAATAGACCATGGTACGGGTCTTGTTATTGGTTCAACAGCGGTAGTCGGTAGTGGTACAGTACTGTATCACGGTGTTACTCTTGGCGCAAAATACATAACCAAAGGGAAGCGCCACCCAACTGTTGGGAGGAATGTGATTATCGGAGCTGGTGCAAAAGTACTTGGACCAGTATATATAGGTGATAACGCCAAGATAGGCGCGAACAGTGTTGTTATCTCTGATGTTCCAAAAGGAGCAACAGCTGTTGGAATTCCTGCACGTATTGTTTTTAAGAATAACACAGAAAGCCCGAAATCTCATCTATTTCATTCCACAATAGACAAAAACAATGCGGGTGATGAACTTTGTCACAAAAAGGAAAACAACCTAAAGGAGGTTCTGATGTAATGGACCAAGGTTTCAACAATCAGCTACCGTCTCAATATGTCCGTATGTTTCGAAATATAGTCGTCGGAAAGACTCCTCTTATTTATCTGGAGAAATACTCTATTTATGCTAAGGTTGAGCGAAACAACCCTACAGGTAGCGTTAAGGATAGACCTGTCTACTTTATGATTTTGAAAGCTTTAAAAGACGGATTAATAAATCCCAATACTATAATCGTCGAGCCGACAAGCGGTAACACGGGAATTGCGCTAGCATGGATAGGTGCAAAGCTGGGTCTAAAAATAATCCTTACAATGCCAGAAACCGTTTCTATCGAACGACGTCAGATATTGACAAGTTTAGGTGCAGACGTAATCCTTACCGAAAACATGTCGAAGGCGGTAGAAAAAGCGCTTGAGATTGTTTCAACAAAATCCGCGTTCATGCCAAATCAATTTGAGAATCCTGAAAATGTAAATGCACATTTTCTGACAACCGGACCAGAGTTGTTGAGCCAAATGGATTATCAGTTGGATGCCTTTGTCGCAGGTATCGGAACCGGAGGAACAATAACCGGGGTTGGGAAGTTTCTAAAAAACTTTTGTTCAGAAATCAAAATAATAGGTGCAGAACCATTACAATCACCTGTTATAACTGGAAGGATGCCAGGTAAACACAGAATCCAAGGCATCGGTGCTGGGTTCCTACCCAAAATCTTGGATTTGCAGGTGGTAGATGAAGTTATTCAAGTAGATGACGAAGAAGCTATAAGATGGACTTCTAAGCTTTGGAAGGAAGGGATATTCGTAGGAATATCGTCTGCTGCTAATCTAATCGCAAGTATATTAGTTAAAGAGAAGTATGGTTTACAGCGTGTTGCAACCGTTTTTCCAGACGATGGCTCGAAGTATATTTCAGTTCTCTCTAGGTAGAAAGTAATAAAAAAATAAACGTGTGCACGCCTGTGGCGTGCACACATAACGTATAGAGACAGCTCCCACCTATCCCCAGTACCCCCATTACTGCACATAGTATACCACTTCTTAGGAAGTAATGTCAAATTTCGGGAAAGTTTTTTCAAAAAAGTTCGCTTGTCCGCATAAATAAATATTTTGGACAACTTTTGGTATGTATCTTCAAAGGTGTATATCAAAGATTGGACTTGTGCAAAAAGAATTTGCTTTTTTAATAATTTTGTGGTAAAATATAACCAAACCTAGTAACATATAAGCCGATTCTAATCTCTGCAGAATAAGGAGGATAGGCATTATGGAGATTTTGAAGGTCAGCTCAAAGTCAAGTCCAAACAAAGTTGCCGGTGCTATTGTGGGTTCTCTCAAGAAGAACGAAAAGGTGGAAATTCAAGCTATTGGTGCTGGTGCAGTTAACCAAGCATCAAAATCTTTAGCCGTTGCTAGGAGGTTTTTGGAACAAGAAGGATTAGACCTCTACGTTGTCCCAGCGTTCATCGAAATTCAAATTGGTAATGAAACAAGAACCGGCATATCTTTCAAAGTTTACCTTCAAAAGAAGTGAGTTTAAGAAATGAGTTTGTGAAACTGAAAGAATTTGATGGAAGATGGAGGAGCGTTTGGAAGAACTGAAGGCTATTGCAAGAGCTTGCATTACAGACGAAAGGATTTATGAGATAGTCTATTCAATATCGCAAATGTCGCAGGAAGATTTGCAACAATTTCGAAGCAAAGTAGTTAGTTATTTTATGACAAAAAACTCACCAGAAGATATGGAAGCTTACAAGTTCTACAAAATCATATTAGAAGACCAAAATGCAAGGAAGGTTATGGAATTTTACCAAGAAATTAAAAAGGAAAGTGAACGATAGTTTTAATTAGGTGCCGTTGTGGCACCTTTTTTAAATGTAAAGCAAACTGGAAAGAGGTGAAGATTTTGAAAGTCGGTGGTCAAGCGGTAATTGACGGTGTTTTAATGATGGGGAAAAAGATAGTTGTAGCTGTTAGAAAGCAGTCAGGAGAGATAGAGGTTCGTGAACTTGGAATTCCAGGTGTCAGTCAAAAATGGATGAGGATACCATTTATACGTGGGTTTATAAGCCTGTACTACTCTCTTTACTTTGGGATGAAAGCATTGAATCTCAGTGCCGAAATCTCCACAGATGAAAAGATGAAGAAAAGCGAATCTTTCTTCTCGATTCTTGTTGCTGTTGTTTTGGCTGTAGGCTTGTTTATTGTCTTTCCTGCTTATTTAACAAAATGGTTAGGGTTTAAAGATAACGAATTTCTCTTTTCTTTGGTGGATGGTTTAATAAGGTTGGGCCTTTTCCTATCGTATGTGTTTTTCATATCACTCTTTGAGGATGTTAAAAGCGTATTCAGATACCATGGTGCTGAGCATAAGGCAGTTCATACATACGAACACAACGAGGAATTGACCGTCGAAAACGCAAGAAAATACTCAACGATACATCCAAGATGTGGAACGAATTTTGTTATGATTTTCTTAATAATCGCTATTCTAGTGCACAGTTTATACGGTCTTCTCGGAGTTACAATGTTAGGACGCATCATTTTCAGAATCTTCGCAATTCCGGTAGTTGCAGGAATTTCTTACGAGTTGTTGAGACTTTTTGACAAATATCCAAAAATTCGATTTTTGGCACTTCCTGGTATGATACTACAAAAACTTACTACCGCTGAACCAGATGATTCACAATTAGAAGTTGCTCTTGTCTCTCTCCGGCACGCCATTGGAGCCGTTGATACTGCTGTTGTTTTTGATAATAATGAGCTGAAAGAAAAAAATCAACAAACTGAGCCCGATATATACGAACAACCCGAATTCCTTGGTTGATAACAAAACAAAACCTATGACCAATGAGTACGCAAGAATCAAAAAGAACGTATTGCCAAAGACTTTGGTTCCTATGTGATGCAAGTGAAATCTGTCTGGTTTAAATGGATTCTTTTTCAAAAGTAGCCTCCTCAGAAATGAGGAGGCTATTTCATACATAGGATAGCCAAAAAATACCAGAGCCTTGGTAAGTTCCCTGGGGACTTGTTCATCAGAGATGAGTAAATAAGCGATTAAAAAAGCACCGGAATCACCCATGAACAATTTGTTGAACACGTTAAAGAGAAACAAAACAAAGAGCACCGGCAAGTACACAAAATTCTGCGTGAATGTAAAGTAAATTATTGCCAGTCCTACAAGAAGTCCGTTAATTCCATCCACAAGGTTGAAGGCATTCAGTAGTGTTATGAAAAAAATAAGTGTCAAAACCACGTCGAGCTTTATATTGTTTGTAAATACAAAATTGTATGAGTTGATAAAAAACAAACCCGCGAAGAATTGCAAAAGTAACTTCGTGTAATAACGCAGTTCTACCAAATCATCAATCAGACCTATAATGAACAAAATATAAAGCGGCAGTTCTTTTTTTATATCTGTGAACTGCTGGTTAGATTTTAAGTACAATGTGTAAATAAAGAGAACTACACCACCTACGAGGGGAACTGGTTCTCTATGCTCTTTCCTCTCCGATGGATGGTCAAGAAGTATACCAAATTTTTTGCAACATGCGACCAAGAATGAAGAGAGCAAAACACTAAAAATAATTCCCAATGCGTAGTGATTCATATAATGCGAGTGATAAAAACCCCCGTTGTTAAAGGATTTTGATAATTCTACAACCTTAAAACGAAAGAGAGATAAGTGATTGAAATTGCAAGGTTCCAAGCACTGAAGACACCAACTATCTTTTCTTCCGTCCAGCCGAGCAGTTCAAAATGGTGATGTATAGGTGCCATTTTAAAAATTCTTTTCCCCCTAAGCTTGAACGAACCAACCTGGAGTATCACGCTTATTGTTTCCAACAAGAATATGGTCGTAAAGAAAATAAGGGGAAGTTCATTGCCTGTCATCAATGCATACGTCGAGATATAAGCTCCCAGCGCTAATGAACCTGTGTCACCCATGAAGACTTTTGCAGGTCTTGTGTTATACACAAGAAACGCAAGCAAGGGCATTACGAGAACTAATATTGAAATCAATTGATTATAATCGTTTGCCAAAAGCAAAAACGGCAATGCACTTGTGACAAATACCCATCCGGCAAGTCCGTCAAGCCCATCTGTAAGATTAGTCGCATTGGAATACCCTGAAATTAAAAACATTGTAAATATGTAAAAAAACCACTTTGGAACAGGAAAACCAAATACAGTGCTTTCACGATATTTGAGGACAGTGTAGGCTACCCATATCGAAAACAGCATCTGTAATGCCAACTTTTGCCAAGCTTTAAGTCCCAAAGAGCGCTTCTTCGCTATGCTAACGAAGTCATCCAAAAATCCGATAAAACCATAGAAAAGAATTGTCAGCAGGAGTTCTTTTTTCACCCCAAGAACGATTCCAGCTACAAGTGCAATTGTTAAAAAGACTATACCTCCTGCCGTTGGGGTGCCTTCTTTATAATTGTGCAAATCAGGGCCCTCTTGTCTTATGTACTGCCCTAATTTTAGTTTTTTCATATAGTTAATGTACTTTGGAAACACCAACAAGCCTATCAGGAATTCTGCCATTAGAACAGTTGCAAAGAAAATATTCGAGGTTTGCATTATTCAGACCTCCTTGGAGTTTTATTCAAGCGTTTGAGTCCTCTAAAAGCTTGTCAACAATTTTATCTAACTCAACTGCTCGAGATGCCTTAAAATAAAGGGTTCCGGAAAATTCAGGTGCCAAGATCTCATCCTTTATGAATTTCACAATTTCATCCTCTTTTTCGCTTCTGAACAAGAGATTGGCTGGAGTTATATCTTTGGATTCCGATTCTTTATCATATACTACGACACCATCAATTTCCTCAAGCAGTTTTGAAAGCAATTGATGGTAATATGTGGAATACTCTCCAAGCTCTTTCATTGCCCCAACAACTGCATAAACTGGTCTTGGAAAATGTTCTTTGATTTCTTCTATCCCATGTCTAAAAGACTCATAGCTCGCGTTGTATGTATCGTCAATTATGAAAGCTTTTCCCAACCTATGGATGTTAAACCGTCCTTTAAGAGGTTTGAAAGTCAAAAGTTTTATAGGATTGAATAAAATGTCCAACATATCAGTAACAGCGAATGCTACAAGAACAGATATGGCCATCGCTTTTGGCCAAAAACCTGGCAAAGCGTAATAAAATTCACCTTCACTTGTTTCGAATGTTAGTAATGTGTTTTTTCCGTCAAATCTTCTTTCTTTCAAAACGTAGTTTCCACCTTTTGTACCAAAGTATTTGCATTTTTCACATCTCATTCGCTCATCATCGAAATTAACCAAAGCTTCTTTTGAATTCTCAACAATTTGCCATTTGCCCTTGAATATACTGTCGACATTGCCAGCTACACCTACATGTGCACTTCCTACATTGAGAAGAACACCTATATCAGGTGGGAAGAGCTTGCAAAGGTATTCAATGTCTCCAACATTTCTTTGAGCCATCTCCAAGACAACGACAGGTTCGCCGCGATAGGAGTTGATAATTGAAAGAGGAAGTCCTATTTCCGAATTAAGATTGCCTTCGTTTTTAAATGTGGGAATTTCCGCACTGAGCACGTTTGCAACGATTTCTTTTGTTGTCGTCTTACCATTAGAACCTGTTATACCAACAATCTTCGGACCGAATCTTTCCAGTATCTTACTAGCGAACATTCCAAGAAATTCAACTGTGTTTGGAACAACTACCTGATTTGGTAGTGACACATCTTTTTCAACAATAACAGCAAATGCTCCTGATTGAACTGCTTGGTTTGCAAAGTCATGTCCATCTACTCGGTTACCCTTTATCGCAACAAACACATCGCCAGGTTTTACTTCTCTGGAATCTGTAACGAAACGATGACCAACCAAGTCTCTCAGTTCCATTTCGTTCACTCACTTCCCAATTATCATTTATCCACATCTCTTGAGTGATTTTTGTTAATTTTCGAAAGAATTATATCCAACGCGACATCTCTATCTTTAAAAGGTATCTTTAACGTTTCTGTGAATATCTGGTATGGTTCGTGTCCCCTTCCCGTAATAAGTACAACGTCTCCTCTTGTTGCAAGTGTTATTGCTGTATCTATAGCCTCGCGTCTATCAAGCACGGTAAGCGAAAGAGAATTAGGTTGGACACCTTTTTCAACTTCTTTTATAATTTCCTCCGGATCTTCTCCACGAGGGTCATCTGTTGTAAGTATCGCTATATCCGCAAGTTTTGTTACCACTTCTGCCATCATCGGTCTTTTGCCTTTATCTGCTTGTCCACCAGCTCCATAGACAACTATAACTCTTCCTTTTGCGAGTTTTCTTGCAGCGAGTATAACCTTCTCTAAGGCGTCAGGTGAGTGGGCAAAATCTACTATTACTTCAATACCAAGTTTCCTTGCTTCCGGAATTGGTTCAAACCTTCCATCAACACCTCTAAACGTGCTTACGTAACTGATGATTTCGTCAGGTTCATATCCGAGCTCGAATAACCCAGCAATAACCAAGGTAGCATTAAAAGCATTGTAATCGCCTATCATCTGTGTGTAAACTTTCTTTGTACCGTAAGGTGAAGTGAGTGTAAAGGTTGTCCCATTCCAAGTGGTTGATATATCTGAAATCCTATAAATTGCGCTTTCACTCGTTCCAAATGTGACAAGCTTCGGTACCTTTTTGCTTGAGACAAGCGACGCGTAATCTTCGTGAACAACCGCTATTCCATCTTTTTTAAGCAAATCAAACAAGTGGAGCTTTGAATTCACGTAATGTTCAAAAGTCGGGTGATAATCAAGGTGGTCTCTTGTTATGTTTGTAAGACCCGCTATGTCGAATCTGATGGTTTCCACTCGCGCTTGATCTAACGAATGGGAGGAAACTTCCATTGAATAATAGCTTCCACCACTCTTTACCGTTTTTGCCATGTTTTCCATTATCGTTAGCGCATCAGGGGTGGTGTTATGTATGTAGAATTTGTCCCCCATTATGTCGTTCATGACTGTTCCAGATAAACTTCCTGTGAGCCCCAGTTGCTGCATTATATGGTGGAATAAATGCGCACATGTAGTTTTTCCGTTCGTACCAGTTACTCCGAAAGTTATTAGCTTTTTGTAAGGATGTTCGTAAAACTCGGCTGCAAGGTAAGCTTCTGCAAGTCTGCTGTCATAAACCTGGACATAAGGAAGGTTGTTGTTGATTTCTCTTTCCGTGACAAAAGCGACTACTCCACTTTCTTTGTAAAGTGTGTCAACAATGGTATGTGAATCGAACTTTGTTCCTTTCCTGCATATGAATAGAGAACCTGGAACAACCTTTTTTGAATTGTTGAAGACGCCAGTTACATCCTTGTCTTTTAATTCTTCTGGTATGTTGTCAAAAACAACAAACCTTTGAATGGATTCCAAAAGATGTCTTAATTTCAAAGTAATCCACCCCTTTTTCTTAACGCAAGATTGGGTCATCGGTTAAATTATACCACCCATACACAATTATTCAACTGAGAAGAAAAGGATATTTGCTCAATACGTTAATTAAAAAGAAAAAAGTCCCTCGGTCTATCTTGAGGGACTTATCAATTTTAAAAAATCAGATATTTTTTCAGAGTGTATTAATTAGGTCATAGAATTTTTTAAGCTTTTGCTCGTCTACACTAACTATACTATCCTTATTAGCTAAGACATGTTTTATATTATCCAAATATGCTAGCGCCGTGTTTTCCCAACTGAATCTTTTTGCAAGTTCTATAGACTTTTTGGAATCAAACTTTTCTATAGCAAACAGTAGTTTTGTTGCAATGTCATTGATATTACTTGGATCTATCAAAAGCCCTCCTCCGTGTGCAAATATTTCCGCTGGTCCGCCGTTTTTTGTCACAACGATTTTCAAACCACAAGCAGCAGCTTCAACAACAGCTAGCCCAAAAGGTTCATAGAGGGCTGCGAGTGCAAACACTGACCCTCTTGCAGCCGCAATACGATACAAGCTTGCCAAATGTCTTTGGTCGGACACATTTGCAAAAAATATGCTCTTTCCTATTTCATTAACAGAACTTTCGACTATTTCTTTAAGAATTATTGCTTCCTCTGTTTTTTCAGTGTTTACATATTCCAGGACGTTGTTAATGCCACGTACAACGATAAGTAAGTTCGCTTTATCTTTGAGATGTTCATTCTGCAAGAAAGCTTTCACTACGGCAATGTGGTTTTTCTTTCTATCGATTCTACTGGACATTATTATGAACGGCAATCTGTGCCTTTTTATAGGTGCCTTTGAGAGTAGTTGCTTGATATACTCTTCCATCTCTTTGTCTTCTGGTTTGGGTTCTTGATTAAAGATTTTGTGATTGATTCCTGGAGGAATAACTTTGAACTTATTGTCGTAAGAGTTTATATCGTAGAGTTTGTGAGAATACTGTTCATATCTTTCCTGATTTGTGCTGCAAACTATGAACGAAGCATAATGCATTGAGAGATTCTCAGCTGTAATACGCACTGTAAACTTGTATTTTCTTTCAGCATCTTCACGTGACATTCCCGATTCTAAGACCTTTTCCATTTTCCATGCACCAAGAGAGTGTGCCGTGAACGAAAATGGTATTCCTGTTTTTTTAAGAAACATTACCCCTGAAATACCACCATCAGCATAATGAGTAGTAACAAAATCAGGAAATCTTCCTTCTGATTTGTATAACTCGTAAATTTTGTCAACATAATCGGGCAAATATTTCCATAAATCTTCCTTGCACAAAAATTTATCTCCACCGAACGGTATTCGAACTACCCTAACTTTAGGAGCGTCTGGATAATAATCGAAAGGTTCTGCAAATTCGGGCCAGTTTTCGTCGATAATTTGCCTCGTAATAATATCAACTTCTATGCCAAGTTCTCCCATGGCTTTTGCGAGCTCTTTCACATAAACTAACTGTCCCCCGAAGTCGGGATGCTCTGTTAAGTGACTGTCATGTTTGTCAAAATTCCCTTGTGGATTAAAGAAAGCTACTTTTTTTATTTCAACCATATTGCCCAAGGTCTCACCTCTATCGTTTTAAATTTTCAAATTCTGTCTTCAGTTTGGTTATATCAACCTCCGCACCAACAAAACCGACAATGTAACCAGCAACCATGGAACCTATGTTACAAGCTTGTAGAAAATCATAACCATTAATTAGTCCATAGTAAATACCAGCCCAAAATCCATCACCGGCACCTGTTGCGTCAACTACTTTTCTTGCAGAAGCAGGGATATGGACCAAAATTTCTCCATCAAAAGCAAATGCTCCATCTTTCCCTGCTGTGAGCACAACGTACTTCACACCATGTTCGTGAAACTTTCTTACATAATATTCGACCAATTCAACGTCTATTTCGTTCGAAGAAAATAACCCTTCACTTCGCTTTTCGCAGTTGAAAATCAGATTGTGTGGCATTCCAAATAAAGCAACTGCATCATCAATGGAAGGTTTTGAATATGTTGTGCACTTTAATATTTCGAAAACCCTTGAAAGATTTATCTTCTTGCAACTGAATAATTTATCCCGGCAATTTGGGTCAAATGATATCTGAATTCCCTTTTCTAATGCTTTGCGAATTATTTTCATTGTTGTATCATACAGTTCTTCGTGTGTTAGCATCCAGCAGCTCAGGTGCACAATGCTAACACCATCTAAGATATTCTCAACCTCGTGCTCCTCTAACTTGAGATACCTATCCGCGCCCCGAATTACGAAAAAATCTGGACTATCGGGAGTTTTCTGAACGAACACAAGTGTTGTCCCATGGTCTTTGTCTATCTGAACCGATGAAATGTCCACTCCAGCTTGCTCCAACTTTTTCAAAATTCTACTACCAATAGGGTCGTCTCCCACACGCGAAACAATCTTGGTTGGAACTCCAAGTTGAGAGGCAAACCGTGCTATATTGCCTGGAGAACCTCCCGTTTTCATAACAAAATCTTCAGCAACATGAAAATCTTGCCAAGTTATAAGATCTGCAAGAAGCTCTCCGACAAATAGTATCATGGCTGTTTTTGACCTACTCATCCTTTTACTGCACCTGCGCTCAAACCAGATATAATTCTATTTTGGAACACTAAAACCAAGACTACTAATGGGGCAGTTACAATAACAGCAGCAGCCATTAATTGACCCCATGGCTGTTCGTACTGGGTTCTACCGGCAAACATAGCTATAGCAACAGGAACGGTGTAGTACTCGGGTTTTTGCATGAACGTAAATGCAAAAAGGAACTCGTTCCATGCTGTTATGAACGTTAGAAGTCCCGTTGCAACAAGACCTGGTGCAGACATGGGAAAAACTATTTGGAACAGAGTTCTCAAACGAGAGCAACCATCAATTGCTGCAGCCTCTTCTATCTCTTTTGGAAGGTCCCTGAAAAAGTTTTGCAGTATCCAAGTAGTTAGTGGCAATGTAATAGCCACATATGGCAGAATCAAACCTTGGTAAGTGTTTATCATTCCAAGTTTTCTAAGGATGACGAAGAGGGAACCTAAGATAGAAATCTGCGGAAACATACTAACAGAAAGGATAAGAGCCATTACAAATGCTTTCCCTTTCATTTGTAAGCGTGCTATTGCATATCCCGCAAAGGAACCGAAAATAAGTGTGGTTAATGTGGTTATACCGGAAACAACTATGCTATTCCAGATGTTTACGTGGAATGGTCTTTCCGCAAAAACTTTTACATAATTCGAAAATGTCGGATTTTTAGGTATTAAAGTTGGATTTGGATCAAAAAGTTCTATATTGGGTTTCAAAGATGATACTACCGCCCAGTAGAATGGAAAAATACACCATATTAAAACGAATATAACTGCCAAGGTCAATGTTACCTTGAAAATCAATTTTTTAGTTTTTGTGGACACGGTTATCACCTCTTATTTTTTGGTCTCTAATCCAGTTTCAACTTCAAGCTCTTTATATAGATTATTGCAAATATTGAGATTAACAAGAATATAATCACAGAAAGCGCTGAACCATAGCCAAACCATGCACCAGTAAAAGCCCTATCCATCAGCAACACGCGGTTATAAACAGCCAAAGTTTCCGTGCCTACACTACCTCGAGTCATTATAAATACGACATCGAAAACCCTTAAAGCATCAAGCGTTCTAAATATCAAAGCTACAGCTATCGTTGAACTCAACATAGGAAGAGTAATTTTTGTGAACCTTTGTAACAAATTAGCTCCGTCTATTCTTGCAGCTTCATACAACTCCTCAGGAATTAATTGTAAGCCTGCAAGTATGAGCAAAGCCATAAAAGGTGTTGTTTTCCATACATCTACTGCGATAATCGCCCAAAGCGCGGTGTTTGGTGAGCCAAGGATAGGAAAACCAGGCTCTATTATATTTAGCTTTTCTAAAAATTTTGTCATTATTCCCCCTTGATCATTGAACATCCATTTCCACATCTGCGACGATATTGCCGTTGGTATTGCCCAAGGGATGAGCATGGCCGCTCTAACAGTTCCTCTGAATTTGAAAGGCTGATTCACAATGACAGCTATCAAAAGGCCAAACACGGTTTCAAGAGCTACAGAAACAACGGTGAAGATTACCGTTGTTTTTAAAGTTGCAAGAAAACGTTCGTCATGGAATAAATCTATGTAATTCTTAAGCCCGACAAACTTTTTCTCTATATCCGGTCTCAATCCAAATTCAAAGAAGCTATCGTAGAATGTTTTGAATAGAGGGAAGAAAGCAATAACAGAAATTACTAAAAGTGCCGGTAAAACCATCCCCCATGCTACAACAGTCTCTTTTGTTTTTGCCTTCAAATGGTCCACCTCCACGTTCTTGAAAAACCGGGGGCTAACCCCCGGTTGTATTTTTCATCGTTTTGGTTACTCGCATTGGTTCTCGATTTACTTCATTTTCCAAGGACTTTGTTCAGTTCTTTTGCCATATCTTCAATTGCTTTTTGTGGAGTTGTTTGTTTTGTTAAAGCAGCGTGTACGTATTTCTGAATAACGTCGGATATTTCACTGTATTTCGCTGTCCTTGGTCTTGGAACAGCGTTGATGAACATTCCATACAATTCAACCATAAATGGAGCTGCCTTTTTGAGTGCTGAGTCTTTGTAAACATCCACCATCGTTGGGTTCTGTCCCGCATTGACTGCTTTGTAGAGTTGTTGCTCATAGCTTGTTAAGAACTTGATGAGCTTCTTAGCGGCTTCTTTCTCTTCAGGGGTAGCATTCTTGTTGATACCAAGCATCCATCCACCAAGTGTTGCAGCGGATTTGCCACCAGGACCTGCTGGAAGTGGCGCAACTCCAACTTTCCCAGCTACTTTAGATTCCTTTGGGTCATTCAAGAGAGACCATGCGTATGGCCAATTTCTCATGAACACTGCTTGACCATTCTGGAAAGCTCTTCTTGCTTCTTCTTCCATGTATGTTGTAACAGCTTGCGGAGAAACCTTGTGGGTGTAAATGAGGTCAACCATAAACTGAAGGGCTTTCACAGCAGCAGGACTATTTATGATAACATTACCTTGCTCATCAAGGACATCTCCACCAAATGAGACGAGGTATTCCATGAAGTCACAAACCAAACCTTCATACCTTGCGCCTTGCCACACAAAACCAACCATGTTCTTTTCCTTCGTTGTTATTGTCTTTGCCATCTGCACAAGTTCATCCCATGTCTTTGGAGGGTTCTTGAATCCATATTTCTCAAGTAAGTCTTTTCTGTAATACAACAAGCCTGCATCGGTGAACCATGGAATCGCTACAATTCTTCCATTCACTGTTGCAGCTTTAACTGTACCAGGAAGAAATTTGTTCAGTTCGAAGTAATCTTTATCAGCTGTTAAATCTTCAAGATACGGTGCAAATTCTGCAGGCCAAATGACATCAAGCATTAAAACGGTGGGTTCTTTTTCTCCAGAAGCCAAGTAGGTAACATAAAGGTCGTGCCTTTCAGTTGATGAGTTCGGCATAGGCATGACGGAAACCTTGATGTTCGGGTTCTGTTTCATGAAAACGTCAAGCTGGGCATAGAGAACTTCAAGTTCTTTACCAACTGCACCCGCCGTCATCGTTATCGTAACTCGAGAACCGGAAAACGCTACCACCGCAAGTGTCAACAGCAAAACTGCCAATAAGAACTTTCTCATACTTACACCTCCTATTAAATAGTGTGGATATTTTCGAATTTCAAATGTAGTATAACATGAGATACCTAAAATAAAGAAATATAGAAATAGTAAGAAATAACGTAAAAAATATAGCCAAACTTTTGTTAGATTAACTAATTGTCTAATATGAAATAATTTACAATTTTTTTGATCTTTTTCTGCTTGTTTTACCATACAAGATATATGTTATAATAATATTGGACTTATATTCGAAATTCGAATTTACCATGGAACAAAATCTATCTTTTCAACTCAAAACCGACAGAAGGAGGCGTTGGTCATGACTGTGGAACTACCGGTTAAAAGGCTTGGTGATTACAGTATATTCTCGAAAGAAGATGTCGAAGCCATATTCGAACTTGGAAAAGAACTGAGAGGGCTAAAGGTTGTGCACGTTAACGCAACCGCATACGGTGGTGGTGTTGCTGAACTGCTCATGACTATTGTTCCTTTAATGAAGGATGCAGGGTTGGATGCGTCCTGGGAAGTACTAGAAGCACCTATGGAATTTTTCAATGTAACCAAAAAACTTCACAATACCCTCCAGGGTGCGGATATTGAAATTTCAGAAGAAGAGTGGGAATTGTTTGAAAAAGTGAACGAAGAAAATGCCAAAAAGTTGAATCTCGATGCTGATGTTGTAATAATACACGACCCTCAACCTGCTTACATCCCATATTTCAAGTCTGATACACACATAAAATACGTTTGGAGATGCCACATTGACACAAGTACCCCCAACCTGAAAGTCTGGAACAGATTAACTTCTAAAATGACGAAGTATGAAAAGGCACTATTCCATATAATGGACTATGTAAGAGCGCCATTTGATAAAATTGCAGTTGAATTTCCTCCAAGCATTGACCCTCTCAGTCCAAAGAACAGAGAACTTTCAGAAGCAGAGTTAAAGAGTGTAGTTGAGCGTTACAAAATCGACGTCTCAAGACCTCTTATAACTGTTGTTGCCAGGTTTGACCCATGGAAGGATTTGTTCTCAGCTATCGATGTGTATCGTAAGGTTAAAGAAAGATATGACATACAACTTGCAATAGTCTCAGCTATGGCAAAGGATGATCCGGAGGGTTGGATTTTCTTTGAAGATATCCTGCGCTACGCAGGTGTTGACAAGGATATTTTATTCCTTACTGACCTTAAAGGTGTTGGTCACTTAGAAGTTAACGCTATTCAAAGACTTTCTACTTTAGGTTTACACACAGCTACTAGGGAAGGCTTTGGACTTGTAATTAGTGAAATGATGTGGAAAGAACATCCCGTTGTTGCACGACCAGTCGGTGGGGTTAAAATCCAGATTGATGATGGAGTTAACGGATATTTGAGGCAAAGTGTTGAAGAACTTGCGGACGCTATTTGTGACCTTTTGAAAAATCAAAGCCGACTCCGCAAGTTTGGAAAAAATGCAAAAGAAAAGGTTAGAAAAACGTATTTATCAACTGCAAATGTGAAGAGATATTTGGAAGTTATAAAATCTGTTGTTAAATGAAAGTTATGCTGTATAATAATAAATCAGGGTAGAAAAAAGTTGACTTTTTTGTTTTATTTGAACTGGAGGTAGGGAATTGAAGAACGAAGCCAAAATACTGCTTCATATTTTGAGAGAAAAAAAACTTAGGAGAAAGGAACTTGAGAAGATTATCGGTGTTAATCCTTCAACAATGACATATCTACTTGATAAATTACGAGATTATGTAGAAATTGAGGAGGAATTCCCAGCAACGGGAAAACCTCCTCAATTGATTTCAATTTCCAAGGAAGCCTGGCATATACTTGCAATAAATGTTGGTAGAGAACGTATAAGAGCTGTTGTTTACAATGGAAAAGGTGAAGAATTAGAGAGCTCGGAGTATAAAGTAAAAAGTGAGTTTTTAAACAATGATGGTATAAACGAGCTTCTAAAGAAGACCTTAGAGAAGTTCTATGATTTTGACAGCATTGGAATAGCATTTTCCGGAACTGTTGTTGATGACAAAGTATACTCAAAGATTCTAAAGCTTGAGCGATACGACCCTGTGAAATCGTTGAAACTCAAATCTTTAGGTGTTCCTTACGTTATTTTATCGGATGTTGAAGCAATTGCAGCCTATGAGTCCAAAACTACTGGAAGAGAACGTGTCTTTGTTCTGAACTACGGGACAGGTATCGGAGCATGCTATTACGAATATCATGCTCTTTTCAGTAAAGATGAGTTTAAGAACATAGCTTTAGGACACATATACTTCGGTGGAGATGAAAAGTGCTACTGCGGAGCTTATGGATGCCTTGAAACTGTTGCTTCTGATTTTGTTGTTTTCAGGAAATATACTGGGAGTTCGATATCATTTGTTGAGTTCATAGCCCACGAGGAAAATTATCTAAATGAACTGAAGACAATTAGAAATTTATATAAAACTGACGAAAGTAAAGCAAAAGAGATTTACTCTGAAGTCATAGATAAGCTCGCATACGTTCTTGGAAATCTTTCATTGATTCTAGGTGTTAGTAATGTTGCAATTTACGGAGAAGGGAGCTCCGAATGGTTAGCTCAGCAAATCGAGATGAAATCAAGAAGTCTGTCTCCAAATTTCAATCTTTCCGTTCGATACGGTCACGTGCATGATGCTGTTGAAAGAGGAGTTTCATTAGAGGCTGCTGTAAATTATGTAAAGAAGACGTTTTCGAAATCTCGAGCATCCAAGCTGTAGAGTTCGATACCACTTTTAGGAGGTAGCGAAGAATGTATATAATACTTATTGGAGGAGGAACGGGCTCAGGGAAAACAACGGTTGCTAAGCGCATTATGGAACGTTTGGGCTCCGAAAAATGTGTCATGCTCCCAATGGATAATTATTACAGAGACATGTCGCATGTACCCTTGGAAGAGAGAAAAAGATACAATTATGACCATCCGGATATGATTGAACATACTTTGATTGTGAAACATGTGAAGGAACTCTTGACGGGTAAAGCTATAGAATTACCTGACTACGATTTTACTTTGTATACGCGAACGGGAAGTTCTACAAAAATCGAACCAAAGCCAATTCTGTTAATCGAGGGTATCTTCGCTCTTTACTACGACGAATTGAGAGCACTGGCTGACTTGAAAATATATGTGGACACAGAAGGAGACGAACGGTTTATAAGAAGGTTACAAAGGGATATTTTCGAACGTGGAAGAACTATAGAGTCCGTTATAGACCAATACCTAAATACTGTAAAGCCAATGCATGATGCTTATGTCGAACCTACGAAAAAGCATGCGGATATAATCATACCGCGTGGGGGATACAACGAAAAGGCTATCGAAGTTGTAGTTGAATATGTGCAGAATTTAATATAGTCCTGTATACAACCTTCGAAAGAATATCTCAAATTCGTCCATCTGTTTTTTAATTAGATGGACGATTTTTTATATTTCTCAGCGTACATAGATTGAATTTTCGAATAGATAAAGTATAATTACTTTACGAAAATATACAACTACAAGATGTGCATCTTAAGGAGGTTCGATATGAAAGTTCATATTTACACATACGGTTGCCAAATGAACGAAAACGACACGGAAATAGCTAAGCAACTGCTTTTAAATGGCAGATTTGAAGTTGTGGATAGCGAGGATGAAGCTGACATAGTAATTCTTAACACATGCGCTGTAAGAAAGAAGTCAGAAGATAAGGTCTATAGTCATATTGGGAAGCTCAGAAAAAAAGGAAAAAGAATAGGAATAATGGGATGTGTTGCCGACAAAGAAAAAGAAAACCTCTTTAGAAGAGGTGTCTCGTTTGTTATTGGTACTCGTGCAATTGCCAAAATCCCAGAAGCTGTTTCAAACGCTAAAGATGGTACTAAACAGATTTACCTTGATGATACTCTCGATGAGATTGATTACCATAAGGTGGAAACCAGAAATTCAAAACACCACGCCTGGATAACCATCATATACGGATGCGACAGGTTTTGCACTTACTGTATCGTGCCGTATACAAGAGGTAGAGAAAAATCAAGACCAATGGAAAGTGTATTACTCGAAGTGGGTTCATTAGTTGAAAAAGGCTACAAGGAATTCACATTTCTTGGGCAAAACGTAGATGCATATGGGAAAGACCTGAATGATGGAACATCATTAGCTAAGTTGCTCATAGAAGCAGCAAAAATCGATGGAGTGAAGCGACTATGGTTCTTGACATCATACCCTACGGACTTTTCTTTAGAGATACCACAAGCTATGGTTGAAAATCCCAAGATTGCTAGATCCATACACCTTCCCGTTCAGCACGGAAGCGATAGGATACTAAGAGCTATGAATAGAAGGTATACTCGTGGCGAATACATTGAGTTGATAAACACCATAAGAAATATTGTTCCGGATGCCTCTATCTCGAGTGATATCATCGTAGGGTTCCCTGGGGAAACTGACGAGGACTTTGAAGCAACTGTTGAACTTGTAAAAGCTATTAAATTCGAAAGACTCAACCTTGCTATCTACTCTCCACGTGAAGGAACCGTTGCATGGAAATATTTTAAAGACGATGTACCATATAAGACAAAGGTGCGTAGAATGTCTTACCTATTGAATCTGCAGAAAATGATAAACAGAGAGTTAAATGAAGCCTATAGAGACAAAAAGGTTGAGGTAATAGTCGAGGCACAAGCAAAAAATGGCCTATTTTACGGAAGGGATATACGTAACAAAATTATCTCTTTTGAAGGTTCTCACGAACTTATTGGAAAAACTGTCATAGTAAAGGTAAACAAGATCACAGCAGGTCCGTTGTATGGAACCGTTGAAGAGGTATTGGGATAAAGAACTCAGATGTATTGACAATGGTGTAAACTGAAGTAAGAATTATTCGAAATTCTAATGATTTTTTAAGGTTTTTCCTGTATGATTATCCCGGAGGTGAATCGTATGAGAAAACATATTGTAAGGTTGATAGAAGTTGTAATATTGTTACTTGCCATTTCTACAACAACGTTAGGTGTTGAATACATCGCGCGTATCGACAACATGGAACTGGGTCGTATTCAAGTTGAATACACGAAAAACGGGTGGATAAGCGTTAGTGAAATACAGTACGGCGAGAAATATACTATTGAAACCCGAACGGCTTATGGTCCTAATGGATTCTTCCAGGTCTATGAAGCAACGTTTAAAACAAACGGAGAACTGGTCGCGAAAATACTTGGTATTAATAAAGCAGGTAAAACTACAATAACATTATACGCGTACTATGATCCAAAAGCGCCATCTGTCAAGACTTTCACATTTACAGAGCCAAATATCGTTTTATTAGACAACAATTTTATTATCCCTCATTTTGAGATGATATTGAGAATGCCTCAGCCACGTTTCCAAATTCTCATACCTCAAGCGCTCTTTAATCCATCAAAGACAGATAAGGCATCAGGAATTGCTATGTTGAAACGACTATCGGACCGTTCCTATGTTCTTAGCTACGAGGGAACGGAAATAAAGATAACAACAGACGAGAAAGGTATAGTAAGAATGGAATATAACAACGGAATTGTGGTAGAACGAGTAGCAGAAAAGAAATCTGAAACAACACATCAGCCAATGAATCAAAACCACCAAAATATGAAAAATACCCCGAGGAGTGGCAAATAATTACAACAAAACAAACTCAAGGATGGTGAGCTTATAACTGAAAACGTCCGATTATTTGAAAAAATACGGCGTCACTCTGAAGAAATCTTTGGGTCAGAATTTTTTGTCCAACGAAGTTTTTGCAAAAAAGATTGTTGAATTATCAGGAGTAAACAAACAGGATACAGTCCTTGAAATAGGTGCTGGAGCAGGAACTTTAACCGTTGCACTGGCAGAAACTGGTGCAACGATTTATGCTATAGAAATTGACGAAAGGCTCAAGCCTATCCTTGAAGAACGGTTATTAACATTTCCGAATGTCCATCTAATTTTCTCCGACTTCCTAGCCCTTGATTTGTCGTTTCTTCCAAGTAGCTACAAATGTGTTTCGAATATTCCCTATTACATCACCGCTCCGATACTTAAAAGACTTATTTTTACACCATTTTCAGCACTCTTTATCATGATGCAAAAGGAAGTCGGGGAAAGATTGTTGGAAGAACCTGGTAGCTCAAATAGAGGATTCCTAACTGTTGTGCTCCAAACAGTTGCGAACATAGAAAAAATTCTGATGGTCCCAAAAAGTGCATTTGTTCCAAATCCGGAAGTGGATAGCGTTGTTCTGAAAATTACAAGGAAAGAACCTTTCCCATTCGTAGATAGCTCACAACTTGAATCTTTTTGGAGATTTGTTTCCGATAGCTTTTCTCAAAAGAGAAAGACGATATACAATAATCTAAAAGCCATAACCAAAGATACAAAGGTTTTAGAACTGATAATCAAGAAAGCAAATATACCATCAAATGCAAGACCTGAACAACTCAGTGAAGAACAATTTCTGATGTTGTGGAAAGCATGGTCGAAATTTACAAATGAGAAGCAAAGGTAACAAACGAAGGAAGAGAATGGAGGGAAGAAGATTGAGTAATACTAAAAAATTGAAAAATAAAAGAACTTTTGTTTTTGATTTGGACGGAACGGTGCTGAATTCTAAAAATGAGTTTCCTCAGGAAACGAAGAGACTGATACTGAACATCCTTGACAACGGAGATAACGTAATTTTTGCAACTGGACGAATGCATATATCAGCTAAAAAATTATTAGAAAATGTTTTTAACGAGGATATTTTTCCAATAATCTCTTACAATGGAGCCGTTGTCTACGTTCCGAATGTAGGTTTTATTTACGAGAAAACATTAGATATGGAAACAGCACACAAGGTTATAGACTTTCTTAGAGAAAGGAAGATTCACGTTCAAACATATGTCTATGATAAGCTCTACAGCGAAAAAGACAACGAGGAAATAAAGTTGTACGCAAAACATGCGGACGTTCCTTACTACGTAGTTGACGACTTGAAAGCAATCGAACATCCACCGATAAAAATGTTAGCGATTGCTGAGCAAGGTATTCTCGACAACTTAATCGAACCTCTCAAAGAAATTGTGAATCAAAAGGCGAACGTTTTCAAAAGTTTTCCAATCTTTTTAGACATCGTCCCTGCCGACGCTAATAAAGGGAACGCACTTAAGTTTTTAGCAAATTACATGGGCTTCGACCTAAAAAACACTGTCGTTTTTGGGGACAACGAGAATGATATTTATATGTTTGAAGTTGCAGGTAAAAAAATTGCCGTTGAAAACGCCGTAGACAAGTTAAAAGAGGTGGCGGATTTTGTTAGTAAATCCAATGAAGAAAATGGTGTTCTTTATAGCTTTGTTCACCTTTTCCCTGAGTATCTTCGGGGCATTGAATCTTCAAACTAACGTGGAAACATCAGCTAATCTAAATAGATTATGGCCGTTGAAAGTTCAAGCTGGTTTGATTTGCACGCAAAGATTGGAAGAAATCATCGAGGACGTCAGTTTGCTGACACTTGGAAGCTTGGGGAATACTTTGCTTGCCGAAGAAGTTGGCAAATACGTTGGTTGGTATGTAAAATCTAAAGGATTTTCTTATTATGTTGTTGGCCCACTTGATACATTAAGTGTAGATGATGAAGACTATTTCTACAGAGTACACAAGTCTCCCTATATAACAGCCGATATATATGAAAAGTTCTCTACTGGCCTTTCAATTGCTGGCGTGATTCCTATTTTTGATGGAAGAGGCAAAATCGACCTAAATTTGATTTCATCACTTGTAACCCGGAGACTCACATACCCAGTGTTAGTCGAAGATGAAGGAAAAGCAATTTTACTACGCAATCTCGGATATGCAGCAGTTTTTATAACAAAAGATAAGGACGGTTTTTTATTCTTAAACGGTGTGCCTGCAAAGTTGTATTGGTCTACTAAGCCTCCGGAATTCGAAACTCTGAGAAGAGCTGTCTTGGTTAACTCGGTTATCTTCATAAGTCAAGGAGAAATACACGTGAGAAAGCCATTTGTAACCACAGGTGTTGTTGTCTACTCAAATGATGAGTTTGTTATTTCGGAAGCAAAAAAAGCCATCGAAAGGCAGTTTGCTCCCGGTCGAGTTCCTTGGTAATTGGTGATAAGTAGGAAATAAGAAAGAGAGGAAAGGGCATGAAAAAGAAAATTATCAACCAGGAACTAAGCGAATTTGAGAGGTTTGTGCTTTTTGAAAAAGGCACAGAACCCCCATTTTCTGGGGAATACGAAAACCATTTTGAAAAAGGCATTTACGTGTGTAAGAACTGCGGAATACCATTGTATAATTCTTCTGATAAATTCCACTCTGGATGTGGTTGGCCTGCGTTTGATGACGAGATTCCTGGGGCGATATTTAAGCAAATCGATAGAGATGGGATAAGAACAGAAATTGTTTGCGCTTATTGTGGCGTCCATCTGGGGCATGTGTTTTATGGAGAAGGGTTCACAAAAAAGAATGTAAGGCACTGTGTGAATTCAGTCTCTTTGAAGTTTATACCAGAAGGACAGAAACCATCCATCGATAGAATGTTTTTCGCTGGCGGTTGTTTCTGGGGTGTTGAGCATCTTTTCAAACAACTCCATGGAGTTGTGGACACAAGGGTCGGTTACATGGGTGGACGTTGGCCCAACCCAACATACGAACAGGTATGCACCGGATTGACAGGACATTTAGAAACCGTAGAGGTCATATTCAATCCAAACTTAATAGACGAGGAACAATTGATAAAGTATTTCTTTGAAATCCACGATTTTACGCAAGAAGACGGTCAAGGACCAGATATTGGTGAACAATACAAGAGTGCCATATTCTATACAAATGAGAGGCAAAAAGAAATTGCTGAAAAGATAATAGAAGAATTAAAGAAACGATACAAGGTTGCAACTCAACTTAGGAAAGCTTCGACGTTTTGGGTTGCTGAAGATTATCACCAGGACTATTACGAAAAGACAGGGAAAGCCCCTTATTGTCATTACAGGCGAAAGATATTCTGAAATCAGTTCAGAAAAGTGTTGAGGGTTTCAAGAATCTTATTTGAGAATTCTGTCAAATCGATGTCAAACTTGAAGGTTGCATACCTATCAAGAGGTGTTTCTCCTTTATTCACAATCACAAGTTTAGCCCCATTTCTGAGAGCATAGATAGGCAACTGTGCTGCCGGATAAACTACGAGTGAAGTGCCTAACGTTATGAACAAATCGCTACTTTCTGCCCATTTCTGAGCTTTTGCGAACTCATCCATAGGTAGCATCTCACCAAAGAACGTTATATTTGGTTTTACCAAACCTCTACAAGAACATCTGAAATCGGTAGATAATAAAAACTCCCTTTGTCCATCATCAAGGATTTCGTAGCGTTTAGTACATTTTAAACAATTCCAAATTCTAACACTCCCATGGATTTCTGCCACATTTTTACTGCCCGCTTTTTGGTGCAATCCATCGATGTTCTGAGTTATAACCCCTTTCAATATACCTGCTTTTTCCAATTTTGCCAACATGCGGTGAACAACATTTGGTTGAGCTGACAACATAGGTATAAGACCTTCCTTTGCAAAATTGTAAAATCTATCTGGATTTTTGTAAAACTCATCAATTTCAAAGATATCCTGACCGTATTTCGCGTAAAGCCCATTTGGACTTCTAAAGTCCGGTATACCACTGGGAACACTGACACCTGCACCAGTGAGTGCAACAACAAATTTTGAAGTCTTGAGCATTTCGCAAAACTTTTCAATAAGTTTGTCGAAAGCCATGGTATGATCACCCTATATATCACACTTTTCTAGCGATGGACAATAAATACTCAACTGTATCATCAAACGTCATTTTCTCACGAATACCTTGTCTAAGAAATTTGTTAATTTCGTCAATAAGTTCTATAGCTTTATCTATCTTGGGATTTGTTCCCTTTTTGTATGCTCCAACGTCTATAAGGTCTTTCGCATCATTATATGTAGCCATTATATCTCTTAACAAGCGTGCTGCATGGAGATGTTCTGGTTTTACAACATCTGTCATTAAACGACTAACACTCATAAGCACATCTATTGCCGGATAATGGTTTGCCTCAGCAAGACGACGTGAGAGTATTATATGCCCGTCAACGATACCCCGAACAGTATCAGAGATAGGCTCGTTGAAATCATCTGCTTCAACAAGCACAGTGTAAATGCCCGTTATACTACCTTTGTCTGAGTTACCAGCACGTTCAAGGATTTTGGGAAGCTGTGCAAAAACGCTGGGGGGATAACCTCGCGTCGTAGGTGGTTCGCCAATAGCAAGTCCAACTTCACGTTGAGCCATCGCCCACCTTGTTAGTGAGTCAACCATTAACATAACTGCATAGCCTTTATCTCGAAAATACTCTGCTATAGTTGTTGCAGTGAGCAAAGCTTTGATTCTCAACAAAGCAGGCTGGTCGGATGTTGAGACCACAACAACTGAGCGTTTTAAACCTTCTTCTCCCAAGTCTTTCTCGATGAATTCTCTAACTTCCCTTCCACGTTCTCCTATCAACGCTATTACGTTTATGTCAGCCATCGTATTTCTTGCAATCATTCCTAGAAGTGTGCTTTTACCAACACCACTACCAGCAAAAATGCCTATCCTTTGTCCTTTTCCAAGTGTGATAAATCCATCGATAGCGCGAACACCAACCGGAAGTGGTTCTAAAATCCTTTTTCGAATAAGCGGATTTGGTGCTTCGTTTATTATAGGACGATACTCTCTAAGTACAAGTCTTTTCCCATCTATAGGTCTTCCAAGTGCATCAACAACCCTTCCACGCAACTCTTCGCCAACAGGTATGCTTACGGTTTTGTTAGTTTTGATGACTTCACAACCTTTTTTCAACCCCGTTATATCTTCCAACGGCATTAATACTGTCATATCTTCTTTAAATCCAACAACTTCCGCAAGCGCTTTTTTGTTACCTACGATAATTTTGCAAAGCTCTCCATAGGCAGCATCTGGACCTTTCGATTCTATCGTAAGACCTATGATTTTTTGAACCTCTCCGATATATTCATATGGGTTTATTTCTTTTACCTTTTCTTCAAAAAATTCCATCAACTTAAACAAACTACACTTCTTAAAATTAACATTTTTATCAGCCATCGTGTTCTTATCCCCTCATGGCAATTTTTCATTCCTCTTTCTTAAATACCTCGTCGAAAATCTCTTCTAGCACTGTGAACTGGAACTTCAGTGTTGCATCGATTGTTCCGAGCTCGGTCTCGGCAATAACACCACGTTCTATATTGTCGTTCAATACTATCTCGTAACCCTTTGATTTTGCATACTCTAGTGTTTCTTCATTTATAAGTTTTGCGTCTTTCGGATTAATATGAATTTTAACCTTCGTTGAACCTGCAAGGTGGGTAAGTATCTTTTCTATTTTTCTTTTTGTAACTTCTGGATCTATGTTCTTTTCTAAAAACTTTTCAATAAGCACGAGTGAAATCGATGTTAATTTCTCACAATATTCGTTGTAAAAGGTATCGAGCTGTTGTTCAAAACCTTCAAGCAAATTCTGTATCTGAGTTTGCAAATTTGTGAGCATAATTTGAGCACTCTGTTCCGCCTCTTTGGAAATGACAAAGGCTTTCTGATTAGCTTCTTCGATAATTCTATTGTATTCTTCTTGGGCTTGCAAAAGTATTTGTTGCGCTTGGTTTTGGGCTTCCAAAACAATCTGTTCGGCTTCACGATTAGCCTTAGCCACAATTTCAAGAAGTTGTTTTTCTTTTTCTTTACTTTGTTCTACTTGTTCTTCTGTGGTTGATGTTGGTACCTTGTCTTCTATCTTCAATGGTGCGTCAAGATAAACGTAGCGCTTCTTTATTATCAATGTATTCACCTTCTTTGCCAAATTTACTTCGTTGTTTCTTAAAAGAATGTTGGGCACTTGAGTAAGTGCCCAACATTTCTAAGTCACCGATATATATTATACCGCAATTTTTAGTTTGGAGAAGTTCGTTTTTTTTAGTATTCTAACTGCCTTAAGCCTTTTTCTATAATCTCTTTCGTGTCTCTTGCTATCATGAGTTCTTCGTTTGTTGGAACTATTAGAACTTTTACTTTTGAGTCTGGTGTTGTTATAATCCTTTCCTCACCTTTCACATTGTTTTTCTCATCATCTATCTTTATGCCGAGGTAACCAAGGTAGTTTTCACAAATTTCTTTTCTTGTTACTGGAGAATTTTCACCAACGCCAGCCGTAAATGCTATTGCATCAACACCGTTCATCGCTGCTACGTAAGCACCTATGTATTTTGCAATCCTGTATTCGTAAATATCCAGAGCAAGTCTGCAAACTGGGTCACCCTCAAGTGCTTTGTCTTCTATGTCTCTCATATCTGAGCTGAAACCATCTGTTAAGCCAAGTACTCCACTCTTTTTATTAAGAATTGTGTACACTTCTTCTGCAGTCAAGCCTTCTTTTTCCATAAGGAATGTGACAATGGATGGGTCAATGTCTCCGCTTCTCGTTCCCATTACCAAACCTTCGAGTGGTGTGAAACCCATCGATGTGTCGATACTATGTCCATTCATAACAGCTGCTATAGATGCTCCGTTACCGAGGTGAACTGTTATGATTTTGGATTTGTGGTAATCAAGTCCCAGGATTTCTGCAGTTCTTTTTGACACATACCTGTGGCTTGTTCCATGGAAACCATACCTTCTGATTTTGTATTTCTTGTAGTATTCGTAGGGTATCGCGTAAAGATACGCTTTTGCTGGCATCTTTGAATGGAATGCTGTGTCAAAGACTGCAACGTTTGGAACTCCTGGCAGAAGTTTCATCATTGCCCTTATACCCATTATATTTGGTGGATTGTGGAGCGGGGCAAGGTAGGAATATTCTTCAAGCGCTCTCATCACTTCGTCATCAATCAAAACCGAACCAGAGAACTTTTCTCCACCATGAACAACTCTGTGACCAACCGCATCGATTTCGCTCAAGTCCTTTATTCCTCCGACCTTTTCGTCAACTATCAATTCAAGTACATATTTAAGGGCATCTTCGTGGTCTTTCATTGGTTTTTCAACAACGACTTTTTGTTCATCTTTCTTGTGAACAATTCTGCTTCCTGGGATTCCTATTCTTTCAGCAAGTCCTTTGCACAGCACCTGTTCTGTATCCATATCAAGGAACTGATACTTTATCGATGAACTTCCACAGTTGACAACCAAGACTCGCACTTGGATCCCTCCTCTGTATATGTTTTAAGTTAACAGCAAACCTTTATCCTGAAAACCTGGAATTATGCTTTCCCAGCTGCTCCAAGGAATTCAAGTCTGTTCATAACGACTTCTTTGACTAGTTTCTTACCGGCACCTAAATAGTGCCTTGGATCGAATTCTTTTGGATTTTCTTTTAGGAACTTTCTAAGTCCTGCGATAAATGCAATTCTCAAATCTGTATCCGTATTAACCTTGTTTATACCAAGCTCAACGCACTTTTTGAGTTGGTCCTCAGGTACACCCTTCGCTCCGCCTAAATCTGCTCCGTATTCCTCTGCCATCTTCACGTACTCTGGCAAAACACTTGAGGCACCGTGGAGAACAAGTGGAATTTTTGTCAGTTCTTTAACCTTTTTGAGTCTTTCAAAATCAAGCTTCGCTTCACCTTTGAACTTAAATGCACCATGGCTCGTCCCAATTGCTGGTGCCAAGAAGTCAACACCCGTCTCTTCGACAAATATCTTTGCTTGCTCAGGATCTACCAACACGGACTCAGCGGCAACTACGTTATCTTCAACACCTGCGAGTTGACCAAGCTCGGCTTCGACAGAAACACCTGCTGCGTGCGCTATTTTGACTATCTCTTTAGTTTCCTTAAGATTTTCTTCAAAAGGCTTTTCGGAAGCGTCAATCATAACCGAAGAATATCCTGCCTTTATCGCTGCTATTATATACTCAAAGTGCTTACCGTGGTCAAGGTGAAGTGCTATTGGTATATCAACACTATCGGCAAATAATCTTACCAACTCAACAAAATATCGCGCACCCTTAAATATGTCCCCGTTTCCTGCATATTTTATCGCACCCTCGCTTGTTTCAACGATAAGTGGGGCTCTTTTTTCCAAAGCACCTTCAAGTATAGCATGGAAAAACTCCATGTTGTTGATGTTAAAAGCAGGAACTGCGTAGTACTCTTTGCTAGCCTTTTCCAAAATGTCTTTCGTGTTCACGTACATACGTTCCACTCCTTTCGCCTTCAGAATTTTCTCTAAGAACCTTGAATTCTAAACTAAAAAAATTATACCACAAACTGAAGAAAATAATAAGTTAAAAAAGGGGACGCAATAATAAACGTCCCCTATTTGAACTTAATCTTTCTTTTTCGTTTTCTTCTTCTTGTTAAGCTTTTCTATTTCTTCCTCAACTTCTGCATATCCTTCTTTGTAGAACTCAAATTCCTTATCATCAAGCTCCATAAGTAATCTCAAAAACTCTCCAGCATGCACCTTTTCTTCATCCGCTATGTCTAAAAGAACTTCGCGAACCAATTCATTGTCCGTTGACTCGGCAAGTTGGGTATAAAGTTGAATAGCTTCATACTCTGCCGCTATCATAAACCTTATAGCTCTTATTAACTCTTCCTTTGTTAGTTTTCTATCATTTTTCAATCCACTGAATGCATTTGAAAATTCAGGCATTTTCTTTCCCCCCTTAAATTAATTCTATCAGTCCTCACTTACTATTCGATAGCTCTTTCGACATTTAAATGCCTCGAACTCCAACTCACGTAATTTTTCCAATTTTGCTTCAATTTCCTTCAATTCATTTATGTTGGACCTTGTCGCAGGATGTTTTGGAGCAAACGCAACGCAACTATCAATGTATGGCTTAATTGATATCTCAAAGGTTCCTATCTCCTTTGCTTTATTAGTTATTTCCACTTTATCAAATCCAACAAGAGGTCTTAACACAATGAGGGAACTTGCCTCTTCTATTGCTGCCATATTTTCTATCGTTTGACTAGCAACTTGTCCTAAGTTTTCACCTGTGATAAGCGCCTTTGCCTTCACTCTCCGTGCAATCATACTTGCAATTCTCATCATAGACCTTCTCTGTAGTATCAGTGAATATTCGTCAGGCGCGTTTTCCTTTATGTAGGTTTGAACCTCTGTTAGCGGGACTATCCACATTCGCAGACCGTTTGGTAGGTATTTGCTAAGAATCCTTCCAACGCTAAGAACTTTTTCCTCCGATTTTTCAGTTGTAAGTGGTGGGCTCAAGAAGGTAACTGTTTGAAGTTCCAGCCCTCTGCGCATTGCGTACCATCCTGCAACAGGACTATCGATTCCTGCACTTAGCAACAATAAAGCCCTACCAGATACACCAACAGGAAGACCTCCAGAAGATTGTATTTTTCCTGAAAAGACGAATATTTCTTTTTCCCTAACATCAATTCCAATCTCAAATTCGGGATTGTGAACATCGACTTTCAAATGAGGAAACGCTTGAAGTACGTACGCTCCAAATTCTCGATTTATCTCAAGACTGGTCATAGGAAAATCTTTGTATCCTCTTTGTGCATTGATTTTGAACGTTTTCAAACCTTCATTCACATGCCTCTTAGCTAAGTCAAGAACAACTTGCTTTAATTCCTCCATGTCATGCTCAACAGAAAAACCTAAGCTGTAGTTTTGAATACCAAATACATAATGCAACCGTTCCAAAATCAGATCAGGGTTGTTCCTACTGATTCTAACAATGATTCTTCCATACCTTTTGTTCACTGCGGCAGGCTTGACAATTTTCAAAATATTGTCAATAAGCTTTTTCTCAAACCATTCCCTGTTCTTTCCTTTTAGTCCTATCTCAGAATACCTCACAACTACGACTGTTTCCACAGAATCCCTCCTACGTAAAAGTATGGTATAAATATTTTAGTCAAAAAATAGGCAGGGCAGGACGACTTAGAATCCCTTGGCTTTCAAGCCATTACGGGAGTCTGTCGCCTGCCTTTAACCATGATAAGTTGGTTGGGTTTTTAACCCTCGTCACCCCGGAGGTTTGGTTCAGCAGGCCCCTGCCCTCGCCTTCTAAACAAATCAATCGAAAGGAGGTTTTATCATGTCTCAAAACTTCTCCATCTTTGTCGGTATTGACATCTCTAAGCATAAGTTCAACGCCTGTGCTATCCAAAATCCTAATTCTATCATCTTCGAATCTGCTTTCGATATGTCCAAACAAGGGTTTTCCTCCTTTGTTCAAAAACTCTCCGTTTTCCCTAAGTCTTCTGTCCTTATCGCTATGGAGTCTACTGGCTGTTACCATCTTAACCTTCTTTCTTTCCTCTCTCTCAATGATTTCTCTTGTGTCGTGCTCAATCCTTTGCTTGTTAACAAATCTCTTCCCGTTGGGCTTAGGAAAACTAAAACTGACAAAATCGATGCTCGCTCTATTGCTCTTACCATCTTCTATACCCACCACATTCTTCCTACTTCTTCTTTCCTCAACTCAGATTTTCGTGATATTGCAAGGAAAAAGGAAAGCATCACTCATCAAATCTCAAGAGTCAAAAACGACATCGAAAAGCTTCTTTCTCTCCTCTTCCCTGAACTTGAAAAAGTAACCAACATCTACAATGATGCTATCTTGGATTTGCTTTCTTCTTTCCCTTCTGCTAAAGCTATCCAAAAAGCCTCCATTGATTCTTTACGTGTTTCCTTTTCAAAAACAATCGGTAGAAAGTTAAAACTTACTCCAGAAACTCTTAAAGAGCTCGCTAACGACTCCATCGCTCAGTATTGGCCAGTGAAAGAGAAGATTCTGATTCAAACTATCAAGGAACTTCGATTCTTACAAGAGCAACTTGATGAGTTTGATGAGATGCTCAAAGAATATTGCAAATGTGCTTCGCTTAATCAAGATGTTGAAATACTCACGTCCATTGACGGAATTGGTGAAAATAGCGCACTGTATTTTCTTGCCGAAGTTGGTGATATTTCAAGATTTAGCACATACAAAAAACTAATTGCCTATTGTGGGCTTGACCCAAGCGTAGATGAATCAGGCAAACACAAAGGAGAAAGCCGTATATCCAAAAGGGGCAATGCCCACCTGAGACGAATAATTTGGCTGATGAGTGTGAATGTAGTGAGACACAACGAATATTTTAAAGCATATTTTCAAAGAAAACGCTCGCAAGGGTTAGTATACAAAAAAGCGATGATGAGTGTAGCACACAAGTTGCTAAGGACGATATTTGCTATGATGAAAAAGCGAGAGAAATTCAATATTGAGCATACATTTTCGTCTTCTTCTCAAAATTTAATTTTACATAGTTGACTCCAGTCTGCTTTTCTACTCAGAAATGAACAATTTCAATTCTAACATGCATTCTAAACGTTGAAAAGATTTTTGACAATCTTTCTAAAAATAACCTAGGGATGTGGTCTCATGTACATAGATATCGAAATTGTGGTGGCTATCGTGTTCTTCATACCAATAATCGTCCTACTGGGAACTGTAGGGTATGAATAGCAAATAATAAACGACTTTTCGCTCATTATTGAAGGTACCACAAGACTGGTACCATTTCCCGATGATTTTTCAGAAACTTACTTTGAGTTAAGGATTTTAGGTGCTCATCAATTTTTAGAAGTTGGACCATAATCTAGAATTCCACAATCTAAGGTTGAGCGCTAGTTACGTTAATAAAGCATTTATTGGTGGAATTTACTTGGAATTTTAGATTTTAACTCTACTTTCTTTCATACAATCCCACTATTTCTGCCTGGGCAAGGATTCTACCACTCAACGCTTTTTCCAGTTCCTTTTTTGTAACTTTTTCCTTTAGCTCTATAAGGGTGTTAACGGCGTAAACTTTGAAATGGTAGTGGTGTACACCATGACCTTTTGGTGGACAAGGTCCGTTATATCCAACTTTTCCAAAGTCATTGTATCCTTGCATAGCTCCATTCTGAAGTTTCTCAACTTTTGGAAGGGCTTCTGGAATTTTTACACTTGGACCATTCACCGGATAATTCCAAAGTACCCAGTGAACAAACGTACCTATTGGTGCGTCAGGGTCGTCGCAAATTATAGCTATTGTTTTTGCACCTTCGGGAATATTAGAAATCACCAGTTCTGGATTGACATCTTGTCCTTCACAAGTGTACTTCTTGGGTATGAATTCTTTGTCCTTAAAAACCGAGTAAACTACCATTTGCCTCACCTCCTTTCTTTGCAAACTCGAACATGAAACAATAGACGAAGTAATGACAAAGGTACTCACAAGGAATATCATAGCTACATGTAAGAATATTGGTAGCTTATTGACTGCGGTCCTGAGCATCATGGAAAACACCTTCCCTATATTCCAAGGTATTATTCCTTCTAAGATTATACCACTTTTGGTCATGAATGATATAATAGTTCTGTAAGCCAACCAAAACCGAATCAAAAGTGATTTGAGGTGAGAGTATGTGGAGCAATGACCAAAAAGTGATAGTTGTAACAGGTGGTGCTAAAAACATAGGAAAGGGGATTGCTCTGAAATTTCTTGAGATTGGTTGGAGGGTAGGTATAATAGATTACGATATGCAAGCTCTTGAGAATTTCCCGATTAACGATGAGAAAAAAGTATTTTTATACCACGGTGACACGTCTGATGAATATTCAGTGAGCGAGTTTTACATACAGCTCAAGGAAAGGTTCGGAAGATTGGATACAATCGTAAATAATGCCGCAATAGGGGGATTTAAAAATTTTCTTGACCTCTCCGTTTCTGAATGGAAGAGAGTTATAGATGTGAACTTGACAGGGTACTTCTTGATGGCACGGTTTGGGGTACCGCTCATACTCGAAACAGCAGGCAAAGGAGCTATAGTAAACATTTCCTCAACCCGCGCATTGATGTCCGAACCAGGTAACGAGGCTTACAGTGCATCGAAGGCAGGAATATTAGGTCTTACTCACGCACTGGCCAATTCATTAGGACCAAAAATAAGAGTTAACGCAATATGTCCTGGTTGGATTTTGCATGAGGGCGAGATAATTTCTGAGAAAGAACATACCCAACATTTAACCGGACGTGCTGGAACAATTTCTGATATTGCTGAAGTGGTATGGTTCCTTGTAGATGATGAAAAAAGTGGTTTCATTACTGGACAATTTTTCGTGGTTGATGGCGGAATGACAAAGAAGATGATTTACATTTAAACATTTAAAAACTGTTCCTTAAAAAGTTTCGATTGAATATGTAATATTTACTCCACAGAGAGGTGAAGAACATGGTGAGAAAAAACTTGTTGCTTACTTTTTTGGATTGTATAGCAAAATACAAATTCACCATCATCAGCCTTATGCTTTTAGTACTTTCTGTTATTATTATCCTAAATAACGCAAAAGTTGAAACTAGAATTGAAACATTCCTACCTGGCTACAAACCAGGTAGACCTATAACAGAGATAGATGACCCTTCAGTTCAAAACCTCGTGCGTATGAGTCTTAAATTCGGTGATAGTGCAAGGGTATCAGTAATTTATGAATCGCCAGTGAAACTTGACAAGACCGGAAGTTTGGAGAACTTAAGAAGATTACACAAGAAACTTGAGAATTTTGAAAATGTTCAGACTGTGATATCTATATTAAACTACCCTGGAGCTGACTTATATATCAAAGACGACGCTCTGGATTTAGAAAATCTGCCAAAAGAATATCGAAGTTTTATATCCATGGATGGAAGGTATGCCCTATTTTTAGTAATGATCTCTATAAACGGACAGGTTGAGCCTGTCGTTAGGAAAATTACAAATGCTCTCAAAAATGAGCCAGTGGTTGTTTTGTCAGAAGCTTCTGTGAACAACAAACTTTTCGATGAGCTAAAGAGGTCAATGTTTTTCTACCCTATTTTGATGTTCGGAGTTATATTAGCTATTTTCTTCTACCAAACACAATCGTTAAGAGCAACTATGGTTTCACTCTTCGTACCAATAATGGCTTCGATTTACACATATGCTCTTCATTTTGCGTTCGGAGGGGTTCTAAATGTACTCACATCAATGCTAGTATCGTTTTTAATAATTATCGGTTCAGCTTATCCTCTGCATTATTATAACGCAATTTTTAGAACTGAGGACAATGTTCGTAAGCATATTTTAACTCCTATATTTTTCTCGATGTTTACAACTGCTGTTGGTTTTTTATCGTTTTTGTTCGTCAAAATTCCTGCATTTAGAGAATTTGGTTTTCTCGTTTCCTTGGGTCTTCTCATAGACTTTTTACTTACTGTAACAGTTGGTGATGAATTGTTATTGCGAGCGTATGGAAAGGCAACAAAGAAACCTAAGTCCTTCGGAATAAAGTACATAGGCGACAAACCAGCTATGGGCATATTATTTGTCGTTATTTTTTTAGTTGGTTTATCATTCTTCTTAATACCTTCTATTAAGGTAGGTTTGACGAGTACAGATTATTTTTCAAAGAAATCAGAGATAACAAAGGCTTATAAGCTTTTAGAAGATAACTTTGGTATGAAAGATGCTATCTACTTGGTATTGGAAAAAGAAGAAGGTATATTCCTACCGTTTGACAACAAAAATATTGATGAAATAATAGCTGAGCTTTCGCAACATTCTGAAATCAGTAGTGTTGATTTCCCCAGAAATGTCCCCGTTACGGCGCTCATTTTGGCTTCACGAAACCAACCTTTGTTGAGATACTATATCGCAGATGCTAAGACGATACGTATTTCGATAAACCTTTCACCAGAAGGAGCAGACAATTTGGAAAAGGTTACAAAAATCACCAATGAAGTTATGAAAAAATACAGCTACAATTACTACCTTGCAGGAACTCCATTTATATGGAAGGCGGTTAATGATAACATACTCGCGAGCCAAATTCAAAGTTTAGTTGCAGCTCTAATCATTGTATTTGTAACAATTCTTGTCGTATTTAAAGACTTCGCGGAGTCTGTAAAACTGATTTCTCCTGTTGTTTTCGCTACCATTCTAAATTTCTTTTATATGGCCATCTTCAAGATGAAACTTGAAATATCAACTGCGTTGACTTCAAGCATCATTATAGGACTTGCCATTGACTATTCTATACACGTTGGTCACGATTACGGCAAAACTAAAAATATTTTCAGCTCAATAAAAAACGTAGGTCCCGCGATATTAGGGAACGCGTTCGGTATCGTCGGTGGTTTTTTGACATTACTGATTGGGGGAGAGTTGGCTATGTTTAAAAGAATAGCGATTCTTGTATCTTTGGGTATATCAACCGCTGCTGTGCTAACTCTAACTGTTTTACCATTCCTTTTGTCATTGGGAAGAATCAAAGAAGTTAAAGAAAGTCTCAATGATGAAAAATGAGTATAGAAGGAGGGAACTTTGTGAGAAATGTAAGAATCGCCTTGGCACAGATAAACACGACAGTTGGTGATATAGAAGGAAACAAACAAAAAATCATCGAGTTTATAAAGCAGGCTGTATCATACAATGCGGATGTTTTGCTTTTTCCTGAAATGTCGATAACGGGTTACCCACCTGAAGACTTGTTGTTCAAAACACACTTCATTCAAGATAATATAAAAGCTCTTGAAGAAATTGCACAAATTGTGCCAAAGTCACTCATTGCAGTTGTAGGGTTCGTCGATATAGATGGTGACATTTACAATGCGGCTGCTGTAATAAACAACGGTAAAGTCTTTGCAAAGTACCATAAAAACTACCTGCCTAATTACGGTGTTTTTGACGAAATGCGGTACTTTCAGAAAGGTAACAAGGCTTTAGTAATTCAATTTGGCGATGTTCGAATGGGAATAACCATATGCGAAGATATCTGGTATCCTGGTGGACCAGCACGTGCTGAGGCTCTTTACGGCGATGCACAAATTTTGGCAAACATCTCAGCTTCACCGCATTACCAAAAGAAACTCGAATGGAGAGAGAAAATGCTCTCGACAAGGGCAAACGACAACCTGGCGATAGTGGCATACGTAAACCTTGTTGGAGGTCAAGACGAACTCGTTTTCGACGGAGCAAGCCTTGTATTAGATGAATCAGGCAAGGTTTTGGCTAGGGGAAAACAGTTTGAAGAAGATTTGCTTGTGGTTGATGTAGATGTTGAAATGGTAAACAAGGCACGTCTAAAAGACCCAAGAAGAAGGCAGGATAAACTTTTGGTTACAAAAGAAGACTTAGAAACCTTAGAAATTGTCACAATACCTTTCGAAACAAAAACTCAAAGAAAGGAAATAACTAACCGAATAGAACCTGCACTTTCAGAAGTTGAAGAAGTTTATAACGCATTGGTTGTAAGCCTCCGAGACTATATGAGAAAGAACGGGATGAAAGAGGCAGTTATTGGACTTAGCGGTGGTATAGACAGTTCTTTGGTCGCTTGTATCGCTGTTGATGCGATAGGTAAAGAAAACGTCATTGGCGTTTCTATGCCTGGTCCATTTTCATCAGAACACAGCAAAGAAGATGCAAGATTGTTGGCAGAAAATCTAGGCATAAGATTTTTAACGATTCCTATTGTTGAGGTATACAATACATTTCTCGAAACTTTGAAACCAATCTTTAGAGATCTGCCGTTCGATACTACTGAAGAAAACTTGCAAGCAAGAATCCGCGGAGTTATCCTTATGGCACTTTCAAACAAATTTGGTTGGCTTGTCTTAACAACTGGCAATAAAAGTGAGAGTGCAACGGGTTATTCTACTTTGTATGGCGATACGGCTGGTGGGTATGCTGTAATCAAAGATGTGTACAAGACAATGGTTTACAAACTAAGCGAGTACGTGAATCAAAAAGCCGGAAGAGAAATTATACCTCAAAGGGTATTCATAAAACCACCAAGTGCCGAATTGAGGGAGAATCAAACTGACCAAGACAAGCTCCCACCTTATGAAATATTGGATCAAATATTGGAGCTTTACGTAGAAGAAGACATGAGCGTTGAAGAAATCGTAAATCTTGGCTTTGAGGAAAAAATCGTAAGAGAAGTCGCAAAGATGGTGAACATGAACGAGTACAAACGTAGACAAACACCTCCAGGACCAAAAGTTACAAGAAGAGCTTTCGGAAAGGATAGAAGATTACCCATAACGAATGGATACAGGGAATACAAGAAAAGGTGAAAAACACAGGTAAACAGCTTAGAATAAAAAATCAGGAGGGTAATGAACCCTCCTGATTATATTTAACGAGATTTTGATATTCAAGAACATGATATTAATCCAGTATTTTTGCAGCCATCGTACTCAAACTGAATAGTGACATGACTAATACCAAACTTTTCAAGTTCTGATTTGATTTCGCTGTATATTCTCATTGCGTCACTTACTTTTACATCTTCCTTTAGGTTCACATGTCCCTCAAAAAGGATACTCCTTTCGTCAAGTGCCCAGATATGAATGTGATGGATATCTTTTATCACGGGGTTTCGCAACAGTTGAGAACTTATATTTTCAACATCAAAACCTGCTGGGGTGCTTTCCATAAGAATTGACAACGATGCGTTAAAGATTTCAATCGCTTCTTTGACCACATATAGTGCTATTAAAATAGTTACAACGGAGTCTAAAAATTTTAGGTCGTAAATCTTTATAACTACAGCACCTATCAGAACTGCTATGGATGACAGAGAATCCATTAACATGTGCAAATACGCGGACCTTATATTCAAGCTTTCTTTAGACCATTTTTTCAATATTATCATGCTTAAGAGATTTGCAATAAGTCCTATAGTTCCGACAACTAAAACAACGTTAGTATTTATTGATACTGGTGCAAAGAATCTATGGATAGCTTCCATCGTAAGCAATCCACCTATGACCAAAAGTGTAGATGAGTTAAAAAACGCAGCTATTATGTTTGCACGTTTATATCCAAAGGTTTTTCTGTAGTTTTTAGGCTTTTTCGAAGCTCTTTCAGCCACGTAAGAAAGTATTAAAGAAAGCGCATCACTAAAATTGTGCGCAGAATCGGAAATTAATGCTAAGCTACCTGCTATAATACCACCAATAAGTTCTGCTAAAGTTATTCCAAGGTTTAGTATCACGACAAATGTAAACCCCGCTAAATCTATTTCAGCTCCTATTTTGGCATGTTTATGAGTATGGTCATGGGAATGCTTGTGTAAATGAGTATCTCCTAGTTGTGTGTCGTGTTCTGCCCCAGCGTGTCCTTGGTTATTATGTTTCCTTGGATTATTATTTTCTACCATACAACCTGCTCCTTCATAATGCAATATTACAATATTCAGAAACAAGCTTTTGACAAAGTCATATTTTTTGGCAAAAGCATTGATTAAATTCATGTTGAATTACTGAAAATCAACCGAAGCTTTTAACAAGGCTCACAATAACCGATTCCCATCCATTTGCTAACACAAATATGAGTATTTTAAAAGGAAGCGAAACCAAAACTGGGGGAATCATAATCATACCAAGCGAAAGAAGAATACTTGCCACTACCATGTCTATTATTATGAAAGGTACGTATATTAAAATGCCCATTTTGAAGCCTATTTCTATCTCACCTAATACAAACGCTGATGTTAGCAACGAATCTGGAGCATCCTCAATCTTCTGAACATCTTGCTTGAGAGCGTTTGCAAGAACGAACACGTTGTCTTCGTTATGGTGGTTAACAAGCTCTGTAATCATGAATTTTCTAACAGCTGCCATTGTTCGCGAAAAAAATTCTTCATAGGTTATCTTACCATCCATGTATGGTTGGAGAGCATTTGCATTTATCTCATTCCATGTGGGTTGCATTATGAAAAATGTCAAAACCAGTGCAAGCCCTATAAGTACCTGGTTCGGTGGCACCTGCCTTGTACCCAAAGCATTTCTCACAAAAGAGAAAACAATTATTATCCTCGTAAAGGAGGTAAAAAGCATCAGAATGCTCGGTGCTAAAGTAAGCACCGTCAACACCAAAAGTATTTCCAAAGTTGCTACAAGGTCACGAGGAGATTGATTAGGAGTAACTTGAATACGTATACCTGGAATAGGTACCTCGTCTTGAGGGAAGAAAGAAGTGGTCAGCATCAAAATGAAAAGCAAGGTAACTATCTTTTTCATTTCTTACCACCAACAAATCTTTGAAGGATGGTTTCGAAATTTGAGCCAATTTCAGAATCTATTTCACCCTCTTCAATTGTGTCCAGCTTTTTTACAACTGTCGCTTGGTTCTGACTTATCAGGATAACATAGTATTCTTTCAATATTCTAACAAGCACCAAAGACGTATTTCTGTCCAAGTAAACTCTACTAATTACTTTAGCAAAACGCCCCCCAACTGCGTTGGGGAGCCTTTTTTTTAATATCCAATAAGTACCTAAAAGTATCACTATTATGGAAACCAGACCTATTAAGAAACTAACAAGTCCTCCGATTTTCCTCTCTCCCTATATAAATGTGATTTGGAAAATTGTATTCAAAACTACTTAAGTACCTTTTGAACCGCTTCAATTACCCTTGCCGGTTGGAATGGCTTCACTATGAAATCCTTAGCTCCAGCTTGAATAGCTTCTATAACCATTGCCTGTTGTCCCATTGCGCTACAGACAATAACCGTAGCGTTTGGATCAATCTTTTTAATCTCCTTGATAGCATCTATACCGTTCATTTCAGGCATCGTGATATCCATGGTAACAACGTCTGGTCTAAGTTCTTTATATTTCTCCACAGCTTCAACTCCGTTGGCAGCTTCCCCGACAACTTCATGACCTGCCTTTGTAAGAATATCCTTCAACATCATGCGCATGAAAGCTGCATCATCAACAACTAAAATACGTGCCATCTTATGCCACCTCCGACCCTATAATTTCTTTAACTATTTCTTCTAAATTGAGAAATACTATCAAACGTGCATCTCTCTTTATGAGACCTTTTGCTTTTTTACCGTAAGTATTCATCTTGCCAAGGTTTGTTTCAAGTTCTTCGTTTCTTACTCGCATAACTCCAACAACTTCGTCAACCATGAGTCCGAACTCAACATCCTCAACTTTGGCAATTATTATTTTCCTGTATTCAGTGTTACTCTCATTGGCAAGCAACATCGGGAGACTTATAACTGGAACAATTTTTCCTCTCAGGTTAATCACGCCCTCAATTATCTTCTTTGCTCTTGGGACCGGTGTTATTTCGGTTTTTTCTATAACTATTTCAACCATCTCAACTCCGATTGCCATCTCTTGATTAAGTGCTTTAAAAACAAGAACTTCAAATTCCATATTATCTGCCATAATATTCACCCCCTTAAAACTGGTCAAAAACTCAACCTCAACCTTTATTACGCCATCTCAACGATATTTGCAACATCCAATATCAACGCAATGCTTCCGTCGCCAAGTGTAGCTCCACCACTGAATATCTTAACATCGCTGAAAATCTTTCCAAGAGATTTGATAACTATGTCCTCCTGACCAATAAGCGTATCAACGGTAAGTCCGTATTTTCTATTTCCATGCTTTACAACAACTACGTTCATTTCATTCGGAGTTTCTTCATGTGGGAAGTTAAACACATGCCACAACTTTATCAATGGTATAACCTCTCCCCTGATAACAATGACTTCCTCGTTTTGAACAACTTTTATTTCCTCAGGACTGATGATTAACGTGCTATCAATAATGGAAATAGGGATGGCATAAACGTAATTGTTAACCTTAACGAGCAATGCTTGGATTATCGCTAACGTGAGTGGTAAGCGTATAGTCACTTTTGTTCCCTTTCCGGGATTGCTCTCTATGGAAACTGAACCATTCAAAGATTCTATAGTGTTTTTAACCACATCCATCCCAACGCCTCGACCAGAGAGTTCACTAACCTGGTCTTTCGTTGAAAAACCTGGTAGGAAGATAAAGTCAAAAACCTTTTCATCTGGGAGCGCTGCCGCTTTTTCTTCGGTTATTAAACCTTTCTCAATGGCTTTCCTCAATATTTTCTCACGATTCAAACCTCTTCCATCATCTTCGACTTCAATAACAACGTTGTTTCCCTCGTGCCGTGCTGATAGTTTAACAGTTCCTATCGGAGGTTTTCCTAACGCAATTCTTTCCTCTTTTGTCTCTATTCCATGGTCGATAGCATTTCTGATAAGGTGAACAAGCGGATCACCTATAACTTCAACAAACGTTCTATCAAGTTCTGTTTCTTCACCCTCCATTATAAAATTGATTTCCTTACCTAAGTTTCGTGCCAAATCCCTGACAACTCTTGGAAATCTGTTAAAAACAAATTCAATGGGAACCATCCTGACCTTCATGACAATGTTTTGTAAGTCCAAGGTTATTCTGCTAAGTTGTGCTAATGATTCGTCCACTTCTTTGATATTGTACTTTTTCAAAATATCTGCTATCCTACTTCTTGCAATAACAAGTTCTCCCATCAGATTCATCAATGTGTCGAGTTTTTCTGTATCAACCCTCACAGTCTGTGTAATCTTTGTCCTTTTTTGTTCTTTTACACTTTGCTCTTCGGATTCTTTAGCTTCACTACCAACAGCTGTTTCTTTCTTCTTTTCTTCAATCTTGAGTGGTTTAACAATTACACTTTTAATTTCTGAAACTCCCATTATCTTTTCGTATATCTTTTCCTGCGGTACATTACCAATGCCTATCAATTCTACAGTTAGATCGAACTTTTCGTTCTCTATATCCTCGACAGGCGGAATGGAGTGAACTATCTCAACACCTATTTCTTCAAGCGTGTGGAAGACCATGTACATTCTTGCTGATTTAAGCTGCGTGCCTTCTTGAAGATTTACAACGATATGATAAGCAGGTACACCCTTTTTAGCAGCTTCTTCCAACACATCTTTTAAAACCTCTTGTGTGAAACTTTCTGTAACTAATTTTGCATTCGTTTCCGGTGATGTTTTTTCCTTCACTTCTTTAACCTCTCCAGGCTCGGATTTATCAATTCTTTTACTGCTTTTCTCCACCTTTTCACCTTTCGCAATTCTCTCAAACACTTCTACGAGTCCTTCGCTGCTTTCATCTAATTCATCTGAACCATGTTCAACAATGGCTTTTAACATCTTTTCAATCATATCGAGACCTGCAAACAAATAGTCAAGTTCATCGCTTGTAATTTCAACCTTCCCGCTTCTTACGGCATCCAGGTAGTTTTCCATTCTGTGGCACAATTTTGCAAGTCTCTCAAACCCCATGGTTCCAGCCATACCTTTTAGGGTATGCAATGCACGAAAAGCTCTATTGATCTGCTCAACATCAGTTGTATTTTTCTCTAGTTCTAGTAACGCTTCATTCAAGAGCTGGATGTACTCTTTCGATTCGTCGATAAATACGCCGAGATATTCGTTGTACTCTCCCATGTTCCTCCCTCCTTTTAGGAGATTATAATTTTGTAATAGCTGAAGTAACCCGTAGCATATTTCCAAAACAACATTTTAGAAGACACGTTAAAACCCGTAGTCGATTTAATTATATCACCAATGTCCAGTAAAAGTTTGAACTCGTATGTTGTAAGTTTGGAAAAATCGTAATACATTGGTAGTTCTTTCAATCGTCCTCGAGTTTTTTCATACTGCTCGTACTTTGCCCTATCAATTGAGCCAAAAAAAACTCGGTTTGCGATGTAGAAGGTATACAATCTAGAACTTTGAAAGGTAATGTTCCATTCCTGTTTTTGCGTATCGTATTTTGCACCAAGTTTAGCAACACTTGTCTCTAGTGCCTTTGTGTTAGAATTATCGAATATAAATAGGAAATCTCCCGTTTCCAATCTGCCAACAACATAAACATTTGAAGAGGATTTCGAAAGTGCTGAAACAAACTCAAGAACTCTCGCTAAATCTGCATTGGAACCTTGTAACCACTGTTTGAGAATCTCAACAACACCTTCCGTATCACTTGAAGGCACTGATAAGTAGTAATTCCAAGCCATGGGAATGTTTCCGATATTCTCGCTTATGCGTTTAGTTGTTAACTGCTTTTTATTTTTCTGTTCAAATGTTATACTAAAATTTCCTGCAGAAACAGTTGAGTAAAATAGAACATATTCTGACTCAGAAGAGTCAATCCATGCTCCGGGTAAGTTAAATTGCAAGGTCTCCGGTTTTGAATATCCGCTTATAAAGAAGGTCCCTGCCCTCAATCTTTCAAATACTTTTGATGTCCTTGATAATTGCATATCGGGAGTTGCGTAAGTCTTTAATGCCAACTCTAACGCTGTCTTACTTCCAGCTATTACAAAATACTTTCCTGTATACCCACAGTAAAGGGTATCGCCGAGTAAATACTGATTATTTGGCAACGGTTTGTAATTAACCGAGAGCAAGTACGCTATTCCTTTTACAAACTGGGACGGAGACTTTGTTTGAAAGGCAAAGAAACTGTTTGCAGCAATAGTTTTTACAAAGTCAAAGTAGTAGTTAATATCGAACGACACAACGTTACTCAAGTCAATTTGAATTCCTTTAGAAGCAAATAAAATATCTGTTGAAATCGCATCTTGAATAACAGTAGGCAACACACCTGTTCGATAACGCATGTCTTCAAGTATCCTCAAGAATGATTCTTCGAATCCTAAGCCCTTTCTATTTAAAACAAACGCGAAAAAAGGAACCTTCTTAAGCTCCTCGTACCAACCACCACCGTTCGAAATTCTGATAAAGAAGTCATAATCTTTATGAACCAAATCAATTATATCAGAATCCGCAAGAACGGACGTTAATGCAATGATTACAAAAAAGATTGCGAGGGCTAATTTTAAGTCTACGATTTTCTCCATCACCCGAGCTCCTCCCAAGCGCTGTTAACAACCTCGACTATCTTGCTATCCAGAAGAGTATCAGTAATGTTTTTATCGTAAGAATCATCTAAATTTTTTTGAAATACTGCAAAGAATTCGACGTTTCCGTCTCCCCCAAGCATCCTGGAAAAATCTAAATACACAAACTTAAAACCCTCTTTCATAAAATCCGTCACGACCTCTTTTAAAACCCTCAAATGCTCTGATTTGTCTTTAATCACTCCACAATGAGAATAGCCAACCTCAAATTGTGGCTTTATCAAAATTATACCATATCCTCCAGGTTTCAGTAAATTCAAAATGTTTCTCTTAATTTTTCTAACGGATATAAAAGAAACATCTACGCTAACAATATCAACAAGTTCTCCCAAGTCTTCAAAAATTAATTCTTTCGCATTTTTCTGAATAAGTTTCACTCTTTCATTGCTACGTAACCTGGGATGTAATTGCTCTGTATTCACATCAACAGCGTAAACTTTTAGAGCACCGTTTTGGATAAAGAAATCAACAAAACCACCTGTTGAACTCCCTATATCACATATCACCTTTCCACGAATTTCTATTTCTGTATCTCCTATCCGAGAAATATTTTTAAACAGCCCTTCGATTTTGTAACCTGCGCGACTAACATATCTAAGAGTTTCTAAAACCTCTATATTATCAGAAGGACTCACTAATTTGGATGGTTCTCTGCATATCTGTCCATTAACTGACACTTTTCCGGACTTTATAATTTGTTGGGCCTTTGCCCTACTCTCGATGAGGCCATTTTTGACCATAGCTACATCTAATCTTTCTTTGTGATTTTCACTTGCCATGTTCCCACATCCGTTACTATATTCAACACACCTTTTGAAATAAACATAAAGAAAATTGAATTTCCGAGGTAAACACCTTCGTAAAAAAAGCCAAAACCAAAATCTTTGACGTTGGTGAATATCGGATATAGCCTTTTGTTTGGAAAATCATTTTTGAAGAAACTTTCTGTTTTATCCACTTTAATTGAATCATTTACAGACAAAACATAGTTTTCTTTCAAAGCTCTTAATATCACAGTTGCGCTATGTTCGTCGTAATCGAAACAAATAGCATCTTCAAAAGTGCCTGCAAAAATAACTTTTCGAGTTTTGAGATTTACCGCATAAACGTTTTTAGTAACGTCCAATAGGTAAAGCATGTTTTCAACCATTAAAAAATCCAAGGGAGTATTTGAAACCTTTAGTTTCCAGGTAAGCGATAGGTCACCAACAGAACCATCTGCATAAATGATATATTTGTCCCAACCAAATATTGGTACAGAGGGAACTGCTTCTTTCTTACCAGTTCTAAGGTTAAGAATGTAATTTTCCGTCAAAATTGAATAACCTGTGTACAAAAATGGTAAGGAATCGACCTGGTATTGGATTTTTTCAGACACGTAGAGAACTTTATTCTTATAAAAGCTCCCATCCATAGTTACAACAGCGGGAACGAAATTTATGTATTCTGGAACGACTATCAAAGGTACTCCTGTTGGGACAGTAATATATAACTTGTGAGACTTTGAGTCATAAACTAAAGTTTCAGGACCTAAATCAGGGGTGTTTTCACTTAAACCAGTTGTAGTATGATCAAAACTCGTGTTGGTGCTAAAGTATTTGAGAAAACCACTCTTAAAATCTTCTTCGGATTCAAATACAATTTTACTTGCTCTCGTTGTCAAGGAAATTGTATCCCCAGTAGACTCAACACTTATCTTCAAAAGCTCTCCACTCACAACATTAGAAACATCAACCGATGTAGTTGTTGAGATTAACTCAAGCTTCGTCTCATCATCAAACACATTATTTGAGATTATGTTGGTTGCAAAAAAACCAGCTTTTGTCAGCTCTTTAGTAATAAAGAGAGAAAGATGTGGTGCGATGTTTTTTTCAAAAACAACAATTTGAGGTCTCTCCATCCATTTTTTTATTACAGATAAAACTTCTGCGTCTAAACTTTCATCCGGTATTTGAATACCGGCAAAGGCAATGCCTAAAACAACACCTTGTACAAAAACAATCCATGCGCAGGTGCCAACCCAGCTGATTTTGAGCGGTCTTTTGATTCTAACACCTCCAATATCTTGTCTGGTTTCCAACTTCCAACTCCAACCTTTACCAGGTTTGCAACAATACTCCTAACCATTCCTCGTAAATACGATATACCTTCAACCCTCACTAGTATAAGGTTTTTCTTCAATCTTACAATCCTAATAGCGGTAATGGTTCTTTCGGTCCTTATCTCTTCTTCTCCTTTTTTGCTAAAAGCTGTAAAATCATGCGTCCCTATAAGGTATTTAGCACCAGCTCTCATCTTTGTAATATCCAGTTCATATGGAAACCACCAAGCATACCTTCTAAGGAATATATCGTTCATTTTCGAATTTAAAATGTAATAGTGATAGATTCTACGCTTTGCCTCATATCTTGGATTGAAATTTTCACTTGTGAACCATACTTTCTTAACGTATATATCTTTTGGCAGATTTGCGTTTAAAGCGTTTCTGATATCGTTTTCTGAAAGCTTATCGTTTGGACAATCAAATGCTGCAACTTGTCCATTCGCATGAACGCCCGTATCTGTACGTCCTGCTGCATATGTTTGAATGGGCATTTTAAACACTCGCTCAAGCGCTTTCTCCAACTCGCCTTGCACGGTTCTCACATCATTTTGACGTTGATAGCCAAAAAAGTCTGTGCCATCGTATGCAAATTCCATGGCCACTCTTCTCATAAATTGATAATCCTTCCACCTCCGGATTTTTTCCCAGCAGCCAAAGCTGTTTTTGCCTTATTCAATATTCCTTCCAAATTGTCTGCATCAACTGGATACTTTACAACCGCCCCACTGATACTGACATAGGGGTACTTTCCTTTAATGTTTTCAATAACTTTTTGAACTAAAATCATCGCGTCTGATTTGCTTTTTGTCCACAGCAAAATCATAAACTCATCACCTATGTTGGTATAAAGACCGTAGTTTCTTATTTCGTTTTCTAATGAGTTTTTGATTTCACGTAATATCTCATCTCCAAAAATATAGCCCTTTTCAAGATTAATCTTATCGAAATTATCTACGTCCAAATACACAAAGGAGAAAGTTCTCTTCATCTCTATGGCTTTCGAGATTTCTTCCATTAATTCTGAGACTGTAGCTTCTTCCGGATAGTAACTTAAGAAAAAGCTTCGATATTTACTTTCTTTCACAATTTGTACAAATTGCCAAGCAAAAAACTTTGAAAGTTCGATTTCTCTTTTTGCCGGTCTTAAACCATTGACGGGTTTGTCAAAGCTGATGTATCCAATTGTCTTGTTACCGTATACTAATGGCACAAGGAACAAATCATCCGGGTCCCACGCATTATTAACATCGAGCATGGTATATTCTAGAGGTCTAAAAATATATGTTTGGTCCAAATCAATACTGCCTTTCGGAATAAAATAAACGCCTCCGGAATCGAAACGGCTCTGCATCAGGATTAGTGTATCCTTTATCTGCGGTTGCCTACTTTTCAACACTTCGAAATCTTCGTCTTTAATTCCATATTTTGCAACTCTTACGACTCTACCTGATTTGTAATTAAATAAGTTCAGTAACGCTGCAGAAAAACCTATCATTTTACACGATACCTCAAGTAGGTCACTTAATACTTTGTCTACATCCTCCGTGCCTTGCTCTTCTAAAACGGCTGGTATTTTCGAAAGGTTTTCAATTTCTCTTTTAATTTCATCTTGCTCGTACCTCAATTCTTGATACCATACTTGTGCTGTTACTGTATAATACAATTGGACCAAAAAACCCGTGTAGAGTAGAAATGTAAAAATCAAATAAGTCAACTTCACTTCTGGCAAAATGTAAAGCGTAGTTACGATTAGTGAAGCATAGAGACCTAGCAAAAAAACAAGAAATCCAACACCAATATATTGTTTTAATTTTGTTTTTGTAAAAAAAGTTATGTACACGAAATTGAGTATAATGTTTGTAGCAAAATAACCGACAGCGAAATAAACTACCGAAAGATAGTCATAAACAGCATGTCTGAACAAGAAGATGCCTACTGAAAATTGCAAGAACTCAAAAGCTAATCTAAAAAACCTTATTTGCCAAGAAATTTTCTTTGTCAAAGATGTTGTGAGCAATGAGAAAAACATTATCGTTTCTGGTGTGATGAAGGGAATTAAAAACAGGTACAAAAAAGGTTTGGCAGTAAATCTAACTCCACCTATTGGAATCTCGATATACTGAGCTAAAACCATAGCTATCAATGAGGCAATAATCATCCGTATGTCGTAACTAAGAATAAAGGGTTTCGAGAAGAACAAGAAGACAGAACCTATCAAAAACAACGAAAATACAAATATCAACGTTTTTTTGGTCACTTCTTTCCCCCCAATGTTATGTTATATAGATTGTAACATACTATCACTGTATTTTAAACTTTTGTTTATGTATATTCTGGCAAATATATTCTATCATAAGACCGACAATTTACACAAGGAGGTATAAAAAGAGATGGAAAAACTCAGACAAATTGCGGAGATTTATGGAACACCTGTTTTAGTGATGGACTTGAACGTGGTAAAGCAAAATTACATGAACTTAGTTAATAATATTAGAAATTGTAAGGTCTACTACGCCGTCAAAGCAAATTCTCATGTCGAAATTGTAAAGCTTCTGAGAGATTTAGGAAGCCATTTTGATGTGGCATCACGTGGTGAAATCGAAAAATTACTTTCACTTGGTGTGGAACCATACAGAATGAGTTTCGGAAACACAATTAAAAAGTTAGAAGATATAAAATTTGCATACGACCATGGCATCAGGATGTTTGCTGTAGATTCCGAAATGGAACTAGAGAAGATAGCCATGGTTGCTCCTGGCTCAGATATCTACGTTAGAATTAGTACAAACGGCATGGAAGATGATGCTGACTGGCCGCTTACAAGAAAGTTTGGAACAAGCGTAAGCCACGCCATCGAACTCGTAAAGTATGCTAAGACATTGGGGTTGAACCCCATAGGATTGAGTTTCCACGTTGGTTCTCAAAACTACAACCCTGAGAACTGGAGAACGGCCATAAGGGAAGCTTCCGTTGTTTTCGAAGAGGCAAAGGAATTTGGTATCAACATGTCCATGATTAACACAGGTGGCGGGATGCCTGTCAGATACGTCAAGGACATACCAACAGTCGAACAGATTGCAAAAGTGATTAACGAAGCTGTGGAAGAATACCTGGGTGATAATATAACCGTTATAGTAGAACCTGGCAGGTCAATGGTAGGAAATGCAGGCGTCATGATTACAAAAGTTATCTTGAGAAGTAAAAAAGGTGAGGAGAACTGGTTGTACCTTGATGCAGGTGTGTTCCACGGCTTGACAGAAACAATTCAAAACATACGCTACCGAATAACTGTTGATGGTAAAGAAGATGAAGAGCTCGATACTTTTGTCCTCGCCGGACCTACATGCGATAGTGTTGATGTAATGTACTATGATGCTCAATTGCCAAAAAGTACAACACTTGGAGATATTGTATACTTCCACACAGCAGGTGCTTACACTACCGAATATGGAACAAACTTCAATGGTATTGATTCACCAAAGATAGTGTTTGTAAACGGTATTTTATCAGATGAGGAATTTGAGGCAAAAATTCCTGAAATTGTAGAAGTCGAAAGCGAAACTTCAAAAGAGTAAGAAAATTTGTAAACATTAATAAATAAGGGCTGGGATTTCCCAGCCCTTATTTATTACCACCAACGGCTTATTCTTTTTCTGCCTATAATAACATCCGAACGGTTTCCTTCCTGAATTCTCACAACGTGCCTACCAGACAAAACCGAAAGCACGTTCGTAAACAACGTCGGCAAAGAAACGTATTTTCTGCTCGATATCTTTGCAAATAGCGGGATTACAGAGTATCTCAATACACTTTCTATTATGAAAAATATCTGGAGCCCATATATGTGGAAATCGCCTATATAGAAATCAAACGAATTGAAAAACCTTGCTAAGGGACCACCAATCAAAGAACCAATCATTCCGCCCAAACCACCGAGAGCAGAAAAAACTGCAAAGTACATTGGTGAATTTGCAGACGCCGTTTCCATCGGAAGGGTTATGAATGCAAGGTTCACTGCTGCCCAACCTACACCTGATAGAACTGCATCCAAAGCCAAGGCTAAAATCCAATCCCTTTCGTTCATCAAAATCCAAATAGCTGGCGTCATTGACACTATGGATAACCCAGCAATTAAAACACTTTTGTGACCAAATTCATCGGAAAGCCTTCCCCAAATCGTGTAAAATATCATAGATAAAACAGAAGCTGTTATTGAAGCGTAGCTGATGTAGGTCATGGGTAATTTAAGATTGTGAAGTTGGTGGTAAGGAAAAAAAGGAGCTGCCAGAAGTACCACGAAGTTCCAAGCAAAATACGCTTTGGATAATTTCATAAAGTTTTTATCCGCAAGGACAAGTTTCAAATCGTTAATAGTACCTGTTTTTGCTGCTCTTCTTTCCTCAAGAGGTAGCAATGTAAGGAGCGACAGGAAACTTCCAAGCAATGTAGCAGTAATTATCAATAGAAAGTTAAATGGAATTTTGACATTGTCGTTTATAACTGAAAACAGATAAAACACCAATAATGTTGAAAGCGAAACAAAAAAGTTTCTTAAGCCAAGGTACTTACCCCTGCGTTCTTCAGGTATCATGTCTGAAATCATACTGACCCAAATATTACCCGCAAAAGCTGCAAAAATTTGACTTAAAGCGAAGATAACAATAAAAAGCTTTGGGTTTCTTTGCTCGACAAACAGAAATGGAAGTAGTACTACCCATAAGAATCGTCCTGAGTTGAAAAATGCTAAAAGTATTTTCTTACTAGGGAACTTTTCGATAACAGCAGGCGCAAAAAGCTGAAATATCTGGAATGCCATAGGAAATGACGCAGCAAGGCCCAACCATACTTCATTGAGTCCAAAGTAGATAGCTACCGCTGTAAATATTGCTGTTTGAGTTAGAACAAGGTAAAACGAAGAAAAAACTCCCTCAAGTGTTAAAAAGAATTCATTTTTGTTTTTGTGAAACCTGAATTTTCCACTTCCTTGTCTCATCCTTTAACCACTCCAAGTGGAGTACACTTGGCTATTTTCAAAGAGATTCCAATTTCATCGACAATTTGAACCACTTTGTCAACGTTTTTGTAAGCCTCCGGTGCTTCTTCCACTATACCTTTTTTGGACTTCGCCATGATTTTGATGCCCTTTGATTCAAGTTCTTTCAGAACGTGGTTCACCGATAATTCTCTTGTCGCTTCCCTTCTTCCAAGCGCTCTACCTGCACCGTGAGCTGTTGAGCCAAAGGTTATCTCTTCGGCTTTCTTGGTTCCAACAAGTATGTAAGACGCTGTCCCCATACTCCCGGGTATAATGACCGGTTGCCCAGTCTTTTTGAAAACTTCTGGCAAGGCTGGGTTCCCAGGTCCAAATGCTCGTGTTGCACCCTTTCTGTGAACAATCACTTTTCTTTTTCTTCCGTCGATTTCGTATTCCTCCACTTTTGCAATGTTGTGTGCCACGTCATATACAAGTCTGACATTCATTCCAACCACACTTTTGAACGCTTTCCTAATCATGTGAGTTATGATTTGCCTATTTGCAAACGCATAGTTTGCTGCGCAGTTCATCGCGCTGTAATATGCTTGCCCCCACTCGCTTTTAAAGGGCGCATTGATAAGCTGTTTGTCTGGTAGATTTTTGTTGTGGTCTTTGAGGTTGTCTCTCATGTATTTTATGTAATCGGTTGCTATCTGGTGTCCAAAGCCTCTGCTACCGGTATGTATAAGTATCGTTATATCTCCCTTTTTAATACCAAACACAGATGCGATTTCCTCATCATATACTTCTTCTACTAGTTGTATCTCAATGAAATGGTTTCCTGCACCAAGTGTTCCTAGTTCATCTTTTCCTCTCTCATACGCTTCTTCACTAACATCAGAAAAGTCGCAGTCTTCTAATGTTCCCCTGTCTTCTATTCGCAACAAATCTTCTTCTGTTCCATAGCCCATTTCAATAACTTTCCTGACTCCTTGCTCTACGATCTTTTTAAAGTCGTTTTTTGAAAACCTTAAATCGCTTGTTTCACCGACTCCAACAGGTACGCTTTCGTAGATGCGTTTGATGAGACTTTCCAAGTTCTTCTTTACAATATCGGAATTGCCATCTACTACCAGCATTCTGACACCGCAATTTATGTCAAAACCAACCCCGCCGGGGCTTATTATTCCATCTTCTAAATCGAATGCTGCAACACCACCAATAGGAAAGCCGTATCCCCAATGTATATCAGGCATAGCGTATGCTGCTTTCACAATTCCCGGTAATGTTGCCACATTTTTAAGTTGTTCAATGGCTTCCTCATCGATAGTTTCGTAATCAGCAAGAACTATTGCATCAACCCTCATATTGCCCGTTTTTTTAATCCTGTAAATATATTTTCCTTCCTTCTCAACACCCGGGATGGACATATCCAAACACCTCCTTTCAATAATGTAAACTCCGGAAGTTATGCATAACAGCTTGGAAGAAAGAATTTAAAACAAACCACCCTTCGACATTTTGTCTCGGGTGGTTTGGCTCTAATCAGTTTATGCTCTTTCGTGTGGATTGTATTTCTCTTTCGATTCTTGTAAGAATTGGTAAATTTTTTCAAAATCTGCTTCTATTCTGAACTGATGACCAGTTCTCCACTTAATTTCAACAAAGCCTTCGTTCAAAGCCTTACCAACCGTTATTCTAAATGGTATTCCTATTAAGTCTGCGTCGCTGAATTTGACACCAGGCGATACATTTCTATCGTCGAAGAGCACCTCTTCGTTACGCTCGATTAGGTAATTGTAAAGCCCTGTCGCAAATTTCATCAGATTTTCGTTGTTACTGACAGGGGTAATGATTGTTGTGAATGGAGCAACAGAAATTGGCCATATGATACCTTTGTCGTCATGAAGCTGTTCTACAATCGCGCCCATCGTTCTTGAGATACCCCAGCCGTAGCATCCCATTATGAATGGTTTTAGCTGTCCATCTCTGTCCATATACTTTGTTCCCATCGCCTCTGAGTACTTCGTTCCAAGTTTAAAGATATGTCCTAATTCAATTCCTTTCTTCATGTTTAAAGGTTTTCCACAAACCGGACAAGGGTCTCCAGCAATAGCAACGACAAGGTCAGTCCATTCATCGGGGACAAAATCTCGTCCAATGTTCACATTAACATAGTGGTAATCTTTCTCCATACCACCAACTACGAAATTTTTCATACCCTTGACTTGGTTATCAGCTATAATCTTTATACCCTTGACTCCTACAGGTCCCAAGAATCCAATAGGCACACCGAAGTCTCTGAATATCTCATCTGGCGTAGCGAAAGTAAGGGACTGGTCGTTAACAAATGTCTTTAACTTTTCCTCGTTCAGTTCTCTGTCACCAGGGACAAGAGCCATGTAGTAACCATTTCTACCCTTGTAAATGAGAGTTTTCACTATTTTTCTTACTGGAACGTTAAGAAAATTAGCGACATCTTCAACCGTTCTTACGTTTGGGGTATACACCTTTTCTATAGGTTTCTCTTCTTCATTTTCGTAAACAACTTCTGCGACATACGGAACACGCTCGTCATTTCCCGCATATCCACAATCACAATACAGAATGTTGCTTTCACCAGTGTTGGCAAAAGCTACAAATTCATGACTTTCGCTACCACCTATAGCTCCTGATGATGCCTCAACGATTGCATACTTTAGTCCTATGCGTTCCATTATATTTGAATACGCTTTTCTGTGAGCTCTGTACGTTTCATCTAAGGATTCCCAGCTATCATGGAAACTGTAACCATCTTTCATAATGAATTCACGAGCTCGCAACACACCAAATCTTGGTCGAATTTCGTCACGGTATTTGTTGGCAATCTGATAGAGAGTTATTGGCAATTGTTTATAGCTGTTGAGTTCATTTTGCACTAAAAATGTTACTAACTCTTCATGTGTTGGACCAAGCGTAAATTCTCTGTCATGCCTGTCTTTAAGTTTCATCATCTCTGGTCCGTAATCATCCCACCTACCGGACTGTTTCCACAATTCAGCAGGCTGAATTATTGGCATCAGTATTTCATTAGCACCTATCTTGTCCATCTCTTCTCTGACAATTCTTTCAATCTTAAGTAGCACGCGTCTGCCGAGCGGTAGATAAGAATAGATACCTGCTGCTATTTTACGTATAAAACCTCCTCTGATAAGCAATTCTTGACTTGGAACTTCGGAATCAGCCGGTGCTTCCTTGAGCGTTGGTGCATAAAATTGAGAATACCTCATTTCGCTCCCTCCACCATTTCTTATTTTTCTTCTTCCTCAATGATTTCGTATTTTGTTCCCTCAGGCGTATCGTACAACTTAATACCAGATTCAGCCAAAACATTTCTAATCCTATCAGCAAAATCGAACTGTTTTGATTTTCTAAATTCATTTCGCATATTCACAAGTGACTTAATTAAAGTCTCAAAATTAGTTGAAGTAGCTGAAGTTTGAGACTTTCTCTCGCTTTCTGTGTCGAAAACACCTAGAACTGGTCCAAATACCCGTTTAATAAGGTGATACATTTTCAATGCTCTTTCGTCGTCTCCATTATCCATCGCTTTGTTTAACTCACGAACCACATCAAAGACGATAGCAAGCGCTACAGGAGTGTTAAAATCGTCAGATAGCGCCTCAACAAATTTTCGAACCAATTCTTTCATTTCTGTATCTTCTTTCGGAACAAGTGGATACGGATATTTTTCCCTAAATCTATTTAATGCTGCGTGAACCCTTTGGGCTGCTTTTGAATTATCTTCAAGCACTTCATTCGAGAACTCGATTGGTGACCTGTAGTGTTTCGACAATAAAAAGAGTTTCACCCCGTCCTTGCCATACTTCCTAACAGCCTCTCTAACTAAGAAAGTGTTCCCCAATGATTTACTCATCTTATCTCCGCGCACTATTATCATTCCATTGTGCATCCAATACTTCGCAGGAGGTTTCCCAGTTAATGCCTCACTTTGGGCTATTTCATCTTCATGATGCGGGAATATGAGGTCTTCGCCACCACCATGGATATCGAACATATCCCCCAACAATTTTTGAGACATTACTGAACATTCGATATGCCAACCAGGTCTACCCAAACACCAGGGACTATGCCAGGTTGGTTCACCCGGTTTAGCTGATTTCCACAACACAAAATCAAGTGGGTCACGTTTTAATTCGTTGACATCAACCCTTGCCCCTGCTCTTAAATCGTCCAGGTTCTTGCCTGATAGCTTACCGTAGTCTGTCAATTTTCTTACGCTGAAATACACATCACCATTAGTTGCAACATACCCATAACCATTTTCTATTATTCTTTGAACAGCATTTACTATGTCATCCACGAAATCCGTGGTTCTCGGGTGAAAGTTTGCCGCACGCACTCCGAGAGAATGTGCATCATGGAAGTATTCAGCAATAAAAGTATCCGCAACAATTTTCCAATCTACTCCCCACTCTCTTGCTTCATTGATAATCTTGTCATCAATATCTGTGAAGTTTTGAACCATCACGACCTTGTATCCGATGAATTCAAGAAACCTTCTAAATGCATCGAAAACAACCATTGGACGTGCATTGCCAATGTGTATATAGTTATAAACAGTTGGACCGCATACGTACATCTTTACGACACCAGGTTCAATAGGTTCAAGTGGAACTTTTTCTTTTGTCAAAGTATCGGTGATATACACTTTGTTCATTGTTATTCACCACTCTTTGGTTAATTTAATTTAACTTACGCGTTCAGATAATTTTGAATACGTGCTATGACTTCTTCCTTCCCAAGTATTTCAAGAATATCTATCAACTCCGGTCCTTCGTGCTTCCCTGTTAAAATAAGCCTAAGGGTCATATAAAACTCTTTACCTTTTATTTTTGCATTTTTCATCGCTGTTTTAAACGAAGCGTATACGTTTTCCTTATTCCAAACTTCTACCTTTTGTAGTTCCTCTAGTAGGGCTTTATACGTTTCAACAGCTTCAGGAGTTTTTTCTATGGAGACATTTGGCCTTTCGAAGAAGAAATCTGTTAATTCCGGCAGTTGGGAGAGCTCTTCAATTCTATCTTTCACGGCTGCAATAACTTTTTCTAAATAAGCCTCGTCAACGTCTCTGTTGATGAATGTTTTGGCAAGTTTTACTAATTCTTTGGTGTCCTTCATCCTGATATGCTCGGAGTTCATCCATCTTAATTTATCAGGATTGAAAATAGCTGGATTTTTAACCAATCGCTCTAAGGAGAAACTGCCTATGAGCTCTTCTTTTGTGAGGATTTCTTTTCCTTCTGGATGTGACCAACCCAGAAGTGCTAAGAAATTGACCAAAGCTTCTGGTAAGTATCCTCTTGCTTTGAATTCTTCAACAGAAGTAGCACCGTGACGCTTGCTGAGCTTACTTCCATCAGGTCCAAGAATCATCGACACATGACCAAACACAGGAACAGGCCAACCAAGTGCCTCGTATAGCGCAACTTGCTTTACAGTGTTGGAAAGGTGGTCGTCACCTCTTAGCACATGAGTTATTTTCATAAGACCATCATCGATAACACAAGCGTAATTATACGTAGGCATGCCATTACTTCTCAAAAGTGCAAAATCACCGACACTGCCAGCTTTGAATACAACCTCACCTTTCACAACATCGTTGATAACATAGTCCTTTCGAGGCATAGAGAAGTAAATCGCTGGTCTTAAACCTTTTTCTTCGTACTCTCTTTTCCTTTCTGGAGTATTGTACGGCTCAAGCATCTCGCGTGTGTAATGCGGCGCTTTCCCTTCTGCAAGTAGCTTTTCACGAAGTTGTTCAATTTCTTCCGGGTAAGCGTAAACCTCATAAGCTTTACCTTGCTTTATCAGTTCTTGCGCATAGTAATGGTATAGCTCTGTTCGTTCGCTCTGCCTGTACGGACCATATGGACCACCGATATCTGGTCCTTCATCCCAATCTAACCCAAGCCACCTTAAAGCATTGATAAGTTGTTCTTCGAAAACTTTTTCAGACCTTTCAAGGTCGGTGTCTTCAATTCTTAAAATGAATTTCCCATTTGTTTTCCTTGCAAAGAGATAGTTAAACAAGGCTGTTCTTGCGCCACCAACATGTAGATAACCTGTTGGGCTTGGGGCAAATCTTACTCTAACTTGACCGTTATTAGACATTCATATCCCTCCGAAGCTAATTTAGTTTTTTCATACACAAGCTATCTATACATAAATCGGGGGGCATGCCCCCCGAATTTTGAACTTTTGAAAAATACAAATGAAATCTAGCAAGTTAAAACTACGTGTTAGTGCGTCCTTATTTTCTCAACGTTCTTAGTCTTCAAGAGGTTCAAACATATCTTTACTTACTCCACAAACCGGGCATGTCCAGTCATCAGGAAGATTTTCAAAAGGTGTGCCTGGTTCAATTCCGGAATCTGGGTCTCCAACTTCTGGGTCATAAATGTAACCACAAACGGTACATCTGTACTTCATATTTCCACCTCCATCTAATTACTGGGTGTAAGTATTATACCACATGAAACGTAGAGTTTTCAACAGACATTTTGTAGATTATTGTTAATGAATCGTTTAGATGCTAAAATAGTTGAGTGTAAAAGAAGAGTTGAAAGGGTAAATAAGTATGGAGGTGGCTCTACATGGTAGCAACAATCATAAACAACGGTGGAAGCATAAGAATCCCAAAGAATGTGGAAGTTGCATACTCTACTCCAGTTCTTCTGACACAAAATGACCGTAAAATACTTATCGACCCTGGCGATTACACTTCTTTCGGATTTCTGGAAGAATATTTTGAAAATCATAACATCAATTTGGAGGATGTGACAGATATTCTACTGACTCATTTACACTTAGACCATGCCTATGCGACAAGATTTTTCCCAAACGCTACTATCTATATCAACGGTGCTTACAAATCAAAACCGTACAACAAATTCGGGTTATTCAAGAGTAAACTCTACCTTGAAATCATAAACTCTTGGAAGAATGTAGTGGAAATTGATGCCGGGATGAAACTATTCAATGAAAAAGTTGTAGTATTTCACACCCCGTGGCATGCAAAAGAACACTGTTCGTTTGTAATTGACACAGAAAATATGGGCAAAATTCTGTACACGGGGGACATAGTTATGAATCGCGTAGAGTTTTATGATATAATAAGATGGCTGAGAAAAGATGATTGCGCCCGGTTCATTAATACAATCGGCAGAAAGTGTGATTATATAGTTTTTACGCACGATGAGTACGTGAAAAGTGATGACTACTTCAGGAGGTGAAAATATGCGAATTGCGATGGTTTCTTACGAAGTTTATCCGTTCGCCAAAGTTGGTGGACTAGCGGATGTTGTTGGTGCACTTCCAAAGTATTTAGAAAAGCAAGGAATGGCTGTGGATATTTTCATGCCATACCATAAAAAGGTTGATGAAAACTCTTCGAAATTTGGTTACACCATTGAAAAAGTTTCTGAAGGTATTTCCATTCCACACTTACTCACTGAAGAAAAGTTCGATATTTACAGAACACGTCTACCCGGTAGTAAAAATGTGAATGTATTTTTGATTGCAAACGGATATTACTTTAGCGCAGATGAAGTTTATCAAGGTCCTGACTTGGCAGAGCAAGCGATATTTTTCTCAGCTGCTGTACTCGAAGCAATTAAAAAACTAGACTTTCACTACGATATAATCCATGTTAACGACTGGCAGACCTCGCTGATTCCTGTATACCTTAAATCCATATATAAAAACGATGAAAAACTATCAAAAATAGCCTCCGTGTTAACAATCCACAATTTAGGTTACCAGGGGATTTTCGAACCATCTTACATGAAATTCGCCGGATTACCTGATTATCTCTTCAGTATTGATGGTATAGAGTTCTATGGTAATATCAACTTTCTGAAAGGCGGTATTCTTTTTGCAGATGTTATAAACACAGTAAGTCCAACCTATGCTCGCGAAATCCAAACGAAAGAATACGGTGAGAAGCTCGATGGCGTATTGCGTGTGAGGTCTGCGGACCTTTACGGTATTTTGAATGGTATCGACTATGAAGAATACAATCCAGAGACCGATAAAAGGATATATGTCAACTATAACCTCGATACTATAGAAAAGAAAAAGGAGAACAAAAAATTACTCCAACGCGAGCTCGGTTTACCAGAAAGAGACGTTCCTATGATTGGAATGATAAACAGACTTGTAGACCAAAAAGGGCTCGACATCATGGCAGAGATAATGGATTATGTTTCGCTATTTGACATACAGTTCGTCCTTCTTGGTACCGGAGAGGAAAAATACGAGAACATGTTCAAAAAGCTAGGGGAAAAGTACCCAGAGAAATATTCTATAAATCTAAAATTCGACGTGGTACTTGCTCAAAAAATCTACGCCAGTGCAGATATGTTTCTTATGCCATCAAGATATGAACCTTGTGGACTTGGGCAGATGTATAGTCTCAGATACGGAACGATACCTATCGTAAGATACACCGGAGGCTTGGCAGATACAGTAAAAGAATACAACCCTGAAACAAAAGAAGGAAATGGCTTTGGATTCGAAAACTATGACTCTGCATATCTGCTTAAAGCTATAGCCAAGGCGCTGTATTACTACAATGAAAAAGAACACTGGACTGCCTTGATTAAGAACGCAATGACAACGGATTTGAGCTGGGACAATTCAGCAAAAGAATATGTAAAGCTTTATCAGCGTGCAAAATCAAAAATTCAGTAAATAAAAAATCAAAACAAACTCAGGGAGGAATCTCTATGCCTGAATACAGGAAAGACCCGGTTGTAAAAAGATGGGTTATCATTTCTACAGAACGAGCAAAAAGGCCGCACGACTTTCAGGTAACACCAGAAGAGGTTAAAACAGGTTTTTGTCCTTTTGACTACGGAAACGAACATACCACGCCACCTGAAATCCTTGCGTTCCGTCCAGCTGATACACAACCTAACACTCCTGGATGGTGGGTTAGGGTTGTTTCCAACAAATTCCCGGCTGTGGACCCCGAATTACCGGTTGATAGATACGGGCATGGGATGTACGATGCAATGACTGGATTTGGTTACCACGAGGTTATTATCGAAACTCCTGACCATAACTCAACCTTTGCACTGTTCGATTACAAACAAGCCGAGGAAGTCATTTGGGCGTACGTTACAAGGTTTAGAATGATTGCAAAAGATGAACGAGTCAAGTATATACTTATTTTTAGAAACCATGGTAAAGAAGGTGGAGCTTCGCTTGCCCATCCTCACAGCCAAATTATAGCTACTCCTGTTGTGCCAAAGACCGTTCAGGAGGAATTAGATGGGGCGAAGGATTACTATTCTTACAAAGAACGTTGCGTGTTTTGTGATATGATAAATCAGGAAAGAATAGAAGGAAGGCGAATAGTAGAAGAAAACGAACATTTTATTGCTTTTGAACCTTACGCGGCAAGGTTTCCATTTGAAACTTGGGTACTTCCCAAAAGACACTCGCATGATTTTGGTTCGATTACCGAGGAGGAAGTTAAGTCATTTGCGAGGATTATGAAAGATGTTTTGCACAGGATTTATATTGTATTGAACAATCCACCGTACAACTTCTTAATTCATACTGCACCGGTCATGGATGAAGGTAAACTTTACTATCATTGGCATGTTGAAATCATTCCTCGTTTGACACGTGTCGCAGGTTTTGAGTGGGGGTCAGGATTTTATATCAACCCAGTGCCACCCGAAGATGCGGCAAAGTACTTGGTAGAAAATTACCAAGAGTTAATTGAAAAAACAAAATCAGAATAGAAGCTGTGCATAGAAGGAGGAGGAAAAAGATGAGCACGAATTTCAGTTTGAATCCGGACCAGAAGATTGCTGATTTAAAGGAGCATGTAAAACACTTCATTGCGGTGTTGAGCGGAAAAGGTGGAGTTGGGAAGACAACGGTTGCCGTGAACTTAGCAACTGCTCTTGCCGAAAGTGGTTACAAAATAGGACTTCTTGATGTTGATATCCATGGACCTGACATCGTTCGTATGCTTGGTGGTAATCCACTACCAGCAGTTGACGAAGACGAAAAAATAATTCCCGCAGAAGTTTTGCCCAATCTGAAAGCACTTTCAATTTCTATGATGGTTGAAGAAGGTAAACCCATCATCTGGAGGGGACCTCTCAAACACTCTGCAATTAAACAGTTTCTTGGTGATACAAAATGGGGAGAACTGGATTTCATGATATTTGATTTACCACCGGGAACCGGTGACGAAGCACTTAGCCTCTTCCAAACAATAGGTCAAACAGATGGTGTACTAATGGTAACAACTCCACAAAAGGTAGCACTTGACGATGTTCGAAGAGCGATAGAATTTGTAAGAGCCATGAACCAAAAAGTTTTGGGCATTGTTGAAAATATGTCTTATATGAGATGCAAAGACGAAATAGTTTACCCATTTGGAAGAGGTGGAGCAGATTTATTGGCGGCAGAATACGGTGTCCCTGTACTCGGAAGAATCCCTATGGACCCGAAGGCGCTTGAATTACTTGACGAAGGCAAACCGATAACACTTTATTACAGAGGAAGCGAAGTTGAAAAGGCGTTTAGAGAACTCGCTGAAAATGTGGCAAAAGCTGTTGAAAAATAGTGGAATCGTATACTAATCGCAAGGCGGTAGAAAAATGAGAATAGAACCACCGTCAAATGACCCAAAGTTAAAGAGCTCAGCTATAAAGGGAAAAAAAGCAGGTAAAAAAGAACACGTGAGCTCGAGTCAAAAGAGCTCTTTTCTTGGCGTTTTTGAGGAAGCAGAAAGCGAAGCTATTAGAAAGACCATAGAAGAAATGATAAGTGATGTTGTTGAAGCGGGGAATGATTTTGTCAGGTCCCCAACCGCTGAAAACCTCAAAAGATACAAAGAAAAGATTAGAAACGTCTTAAAGTATGTTGAAAAGAACCTCTATAAATTAGCTGGAAAATACGATTATGCACTGTCACAACCAAGGTTACATATACTTGCCGAACAAGTCGATGAAAGATTGGAGCAACTTACCAACTTACTCATGGAGGCCGAGAAAAATACACTAAAGCTCGCCGAAAAGGTTGGGGAAATCAACGGAATACTTTTTGACCTATACAAGTAAAACCAGAAAGGAGAGGAATTAATGAAAGAATTCTTACTTGGAGTTGTGCAAGGACTAACAGAATTCTTACCTGTATCAAGTTCTGGACATTTAAGCTTGTTTTCAAAACTTTTCGGATTATCGCAAAATCTTCCGCTGTTCGCCTTCCTCCACTTAGCAACGTTCTTAGTAGTTTTAATATTCCTTTCGAAAGATGTATGGAGAATTATCATAGGTTTAATAAAGTTTGATAACTCAACGTGGAGTCTGGCACTTAAAATCATAGTCGCATCTATACCTGCAGGAATTGCGGGGGTGTTTTTTGAAAAGAAGATTGAAGAGATATTCTCTTCTCAAATGTTAATTGGTATATTCTTTTTGGTTACAGCAGTAGCACTCTGGTTGTCTGACTCCTTTACTGGAAAAAAGTCACTAAACGATATTTCTTATACTGATGCATTGATTATTGGTATCTTTCAAGCGTTTGCAATATTGCCTGGTATATCGCGCAGTGGTTTTACCCTCATTGGAGCGCTTTTGGTAGGCATGAATCGAACCGACGCTTTTAGATTTTCTTTCCTTATGAGCTTACCAGTAACACTCGCAGCTGGAATCTTTGAACTTAAAGGTGTTGTCTTCTCGACGGGTGTATTTTCTGGATTTGGTGGAGCATTTGTCACAGGATTGATTGCCTTGATTGTAGTGAGACAACTAACCATTTCGGCGCATCTGAAAGTTTTCTCGTTGTACCTTATCATACCTTCGTTGCTGAGTTTCATTTTAAAATAAAAACGAAAATAACGTAAGTATTAATCCCTATTAATCCCCAGGATATACATAAAGAAAATCCTGGGGGTTTTTCTTTGAAGGGACAAAACATCAATATTCAGTTCAGTTTATGCGTGTGTTTTACAACCAGAGTCTGTGGTATAATCATCTTTGAACAATATCTGTTTCGGACAACAATAAGAAACAAAGGGGGGAGGCTACCGTGTTGTCTAAGGTTGTCTTAAAATTGAGGATTTTGGTTGTGTGTTTACTCATATTAAATGCACTATCCTTTGGCGCGGAGTTTTATTTCAATACAAAAGATGGAATGGGCATAACGGGGTCCTCAGATTCTATCAATTATTTGTTAGGTTTCCCATACAGTGAAGTTGGATTTAGATTGCCCTTGGATGAGAACCGGACGATTTTTCTTTCTACGTTCGGCGGTTACGATTTCGGCAAATCTACATACTTCTTGAAGTTGAGCTCTGACTTTCAGGTAGATAACATAATTGTCTCGCTGCCTTTCGAACTTACTACGAAGATTGTAGAGACGAATGAACCAACTGAAACAGGAAGGTTCAACATAGGTCTCTCAGCATCGATAAATTTTGGAAATATAAATTTCAGTGTGTTAGCATATTATTCGGCTCTTTATCTTTTCTATGACCCGGCTTTCAATGTAAACATTCCAACTGTTTACACTGACAACATCTTTCGCTCATCACTGAATGTTAAAGTGTCGTACATTCAACCTACTTTTTCTATTTCACTGGGTTATTTTGCTTCCCTGCGCTGGTTGTCCTATAGGTCATCGTTTATTACAGGTGAGAATTCACCGTACATGGAAGCAAGAGTTAAAGTCCGATTTTGAAAGTTAATAAACATAGAAACACTTTAAAAATTTTTCAACTTGGGGGTTTTGGACTTTGACAAATGTAGAGGAAAAACTCAATAGTATTATTGGAAATTTGATAAAGCAAAATGCATTCTATGGCTATATTTTGATGGGTTCAAAATACAAGGAAGGTAACGTAAAGAACTTAGCGATAACCGTTACTCGGAATGGAGATTTGTTGTTCATTTACAATCCTGTAAGTATCGCCTCGAAGAGTGAATTGATGGTTGAAGGATTAATTTTGCATGAGCTCATGCACTTTATCAACAGACATTATTTGATAAAACCTAAAGATAAACGTGATAAGGCAGTTTGGGACCTTGCAAAAGATGTTGCGATAAATCAATTCATACCTCAACTCGATGCACTTAGTGTACCTCTGAACGTTCTTATAGAAGAAGGTCACGGGACAGATAACGACATAATATTCGCAGGTCCTCCCATGAATATGCTAAATAAAACAGCGGAAGAATATCACAATTACATAATAGAAGAATTTATGAAACGCGGGAATTTTGACATCGAAGCAATTGCAGAGAAACTACCAGACAACCATGAATTTACAAGTGACTTACCCATTGAAATGGTTGTCGAACTGATGGAGCAAAAGGTAGGAAAAGCCTTCAATCTATTTGGCGGTGAGTTACCATCTGGAATGAAACAAAATATTGAACTTTCCATCCAAAAACCCTTGATTAATTGGGAAGTTGCTATTAGAAGATTTGTAGGACTTTCTCAAAGAGGAGACAAATACTCAACACCACTGAGACCTAATAGACGATACGATGACCAACCTGGCTGGAGATACATTTACGTTCCAAAGTTATGCGTCATCATAGACACCAGTGGAAGTATTCTTGAAGAGGAGATAAATTCCTTCATGAGTGAATTGGATGCAATTGCAAGACAAGAGGTTTCGTTAAAGGTAATTCAAGTTGACAAATCTGTCACATTTGTTGGTGATTACAAGCCTGGAGGTTGGAAAGATTTCGAAATTTACGGTGGAGGAGAAACAGACCTCCAACCTGCTGTAGATATGGCTGAGAATCAGTTCAGAAGCGAAGGTATAATAATTTTCACAGATGGATACGTTGACCTTCCAAAGGTTAGTAGGAGGGTACTTTTTGTGTTGAGCAAAAAGCATAACCCGGATTTCTACTTCGATGCAAAGCGAATTTACGGAAGTGTCTACATTATTAATTAGAAATTGACTAGAAATGGAAAAATAGAGTAATAGGAGGAAAAGAAATGGAGGAACTTCGGAAGAATTTACATAATGATACAGACAGTAAAAATACAAATGAAGAAGAGAAGCTTGAGTACTTAGAATTTCTAAAGAAAAAAATAGAGTACCATTTGGTATTGGAAAAGTACAAAAGCCTGTGTTACTCTTCGTTAGGAAAAGAGTACTTGGATTCTTTGCATCCATACAACGTTGATGCTCAACAAGAATTGTCATATGTTGCTGAACTTTGCGACTTCGTACGCGCAAATGGTTATCCATCATCCGATGCTTTTATTGATGTGAGACATATTTTACAAAAGGTAGCGGACGGGTTATTGGTAGATGGCGAGGAATTCATCCTACTACTCAGATTTCTCATAGGTGTCAAATCGTTAAAAGAAATCTTTAAAACCCAAAGATTACTGACTTTGCAAAACTCTGTTACAAATCTTGTGCTAAAAATTGGCAATTACGACGAAATTATAGAGAGAATCAACCAGGTTATCGACGAAAACGGAAAGATTAAGGATAGTGCCTCTTTACTTTTAAAGAACATCAGAAATGAGTATGCTGAAACACTGCGAGAAATACGTAAACGCGTTGAACGCTTCATCTCCCAGCATCAAAACTTACTCCAAGAGGCTACTTATACAATAAAAAACGATAGGTACGTCCTTCCGATAAAAGCCAACGAACGTGGAAGATTGAAAGGTATTGTTCACGGGAGTTCTTCTTCTGGTTCTACTTTGTATTTTGAGCCGGAAGAACTTATACCACTGAACGATAAGTTGAGGATATTAACTGAGGAAGAAGCTAAAGAAGTGGCAAGAATTCTCAGAGAACTGACATCAAAAGTCTTTGACAGATTACAATCACTTTTGGGGGATATCGAGGTTTTAAAAAGACTGGATGGCTTATTTGCAAAAGCTCGATACGTTATTGAGAAAGGTGCCCAAATAATTATTCCAGGTGGAAATTACTTGAAACTTTCAAAAGCGAAACATCCATTGATACCTGAGGATAAAGTTGTACCTATCGATATTGAACTACCAACAGATAAGCTTGGAATAGTGATAACTGGACCAAATACGGGCGGAAAAACTGTCTCCCTTAAGACAATAGCCTTATCAATAATCTTAGCACGAAGTGGTTTTCCTGTGTTGGCAGGTGAAAGTTCTAGGATTCCGGACTACGATGTCTACGTTGATATCGGAGATAGCCAAAACATTTTAGAAAACCTGAGCACTTTCTCTGGCCACATTGTAAACATCGTAAGAGCTCTGAAATTGGCTGACGAAAACTCAATCGTTCTCATCGACGAGCTTGGTTCCGGTACAGACCCATACGAGGGAAGTGCCATTGCACTTGGTATAATTGAAGAACTTATCGCAAGGCGTATAAAATTCATCGTTACAACGCATCTAACACCTGTTAAACTTTACTCAATGAGCCACGATAAGTTAATCACAGCCTCTATGGAATTTGACCCAGAGACGTTATCACCTAAATACAGAATCCTAATGAACATCCCAGGTGCATCACATGCATTTGAAATTGCACAAAAATATGGTTTGGATGAATCCATCTTGCAAAGGGCAAAGGAACATTTAGATGAGGAACACGTTAGAATAGATGAGCTGATAAAAAGTTTGAATAAGCATATTAGTGAACTTGAAGAAAGGAAACGCGAACTAGAAAATACTTTGCGTGAATATCAAAGACAAAAACGCGAATTTGAAGAAAAATACAAACTCTTGAAGATTAAAAAAATGGAGGAATTTGATAGAGAACTCAGAGAGGTTTATAAAGACATCCAAAAGGCAAAGAGAGACCTGCAAATTACCTTGCAAAGTAAGAATACAGAGAGTGAACAGCTTATTAAGAAGAGACTCAAAGAAATCGAAGGTGAAGTCAAGCACATTGAGGAAGTTCAAGAAAAATTGGAAAAAGTGTTTTACGAAACTGCACTATCAGAAGCAGAAAAAAACATCGGGGTCGGTGATTACGTTAAGCTCATCGACGGGACTGCAGTTGGTAAGGTTGTCGACGTAAAAGGTTCTAAGGTTATCGTAGATTTCAATGGAATAAAGTTGGAAGTAAAACCAGAAAAACTAAAAAGAGTTGCAACACAGACCGTTGTAACTTCAGGAAGTTCTCAATCAAAAACAGAAATAACAAACGAAAAAAGAATACCAACAAAAGTTTACTCGTCGCCACTAACGAAAAACGAAATAGACGTTCGTGGTATGACAGTAGAGGAAGCAGTTGAGAAAATCGATGAATTTATCGACCAGCTTCTAATGTCCGATTTCACAACTGGGTATATAATACACGGAAAAGGCACAGGTAAACTTGCAACAGGTATATGGAGCTATCTGCGTCATGATAAACGTATCAAGAATTACCGTTTTGGTAGACCAGATGAAGGTGGAGTTGGTGTGACCGTCATAGAGATATAATTTAAGATGCCTACACAGTGACCGGAGGTGGAATCCTTGATATTTGCGTTAGACATTGGTACCAGGAAAATCGCAGGTTTACTTGTCGATATGGATGAAAGTGGTAAAATGATTGTTCATGACGTGATAGTTAGAGAGCACGAGCATAGAGCAATGCTTGATGGTCAAATCCACGATGTTGAGAAGGTTGCAAGGGCTGTAAGTATTGTAAAAAGTGAATTAGAAAGCAGAAATAACGTTAAACTCGAAAAAGTGGCGGTTGCACTTGCAGGTAGATTTCTTAAAACATATTTTGGCGAAGCATCCGCAGACGTGAGTGAAACTGGAGAAATAACTTCAGATGTCGTAACAAAATTAGAACTCGAAGCAGTCGCAAATACCATGGATAACGTTGAACCAAACATGTACTGTGTTGGATACTCTGTTGTGAGATACGAATTGGATGGAATGTGGTTCAAAAGAATAGAGGGATTAAAAGGTGGAAAAGCAAGTGTCAAAGTCGTTGCTACGTTTTTGCCAAGTCACGTAGTTGAAGCTATGCTATCGGTATTAAGAAAAGTTAATCTTACAATAACCCATTTGACGCTCGAGCCTATTGCTGCTGTGAACATAACCGTTCCTGAAGATCTGAGAATACTTAACATTGCATTGGTTGATGTAGGTGCAGGAACTAGCGATATTGCTATATCAAAAGAGGGGACAATTATCGCGTATGGTATGGTTCCTCTGGCAGGTGACGAAATTACAGAGGCCATAACTAAGAATTTCCTACTCGACTTCTCAACAGCAGAATTTGTAAAACGCAACCTCGAAACAAGTGAAATACTAAGAGTTAAAAATATCCTCGACAAAGAGAAAGAAATAAGAAGAGAAGACGTAATAAAAGCTATAGAACCTATCGTAGATTATATGACAAAGCAGATTGCAGACGAGATAATAGAACTCAACGGCGGAAAACCTCAGGTAGTTATGATTGTCGGTGGAGGTGCTAAAGTACCAATCTTTGCAAGTCATTTGGCTAAACACCTTGATATGGATGAAGAATTTGTTTCACTAAAGATGGCAAAGAATTTGGATTTCGTTGATAAGACCGGTCAAATCGTTGGAAGTGAGTTTATAACACCACTTGGTATTGGGTACACAGCGCTGACAAAAACGGGCAGTGTATTTGAACATGTGACTGTAAATGGCGAAAGGGTTCAGCTTATCGGATTTAGAGGAACATACACTGTCTGGGAAGTATTAGCGCAAATGGGTAAAGACATCCACTCGTTGCTTGGAAAACCTGGAAGGTCAGTTGTTATAGAGATAAATGGCAACCCGGTAGTTATAAAAGGTAAAATGCCAGTCCCAGCAAGCGTTAAAATTAACGGTGTTGAAGCTACGCTGCGTGATACTGTTAGGCACGGAGATATCATAGAGGCTGGTGAAGCTATTGATGGAGAAGACGCTAAACCAATGTTGTATGACTTAATAAAACCCATATATCTACGTTCGATTGAAACGGATAAGGTTATAGAATACTATCCAAAAGTAAAGCTGAACGGAAAAGAGGTATTTCAAAATACAGAACTACACGATGGTGATACAATAGCGTATGAAAGAGTTACCGTTGGAGAGATAAGGGAATTTTTGAGTCAGGATTTGATAAGGATAGAGTACTCAGTAAATGGAGTTTACAAAGAAGCTTACGCTGGAGAAGTAAAAATCTTCAAAGACGACTTAGAGCTAAGAGATGAGAACACAGTCGAACCAGGAGAAGAATTAAAATATGCACTTGTTTTGAACTATCCAAGAGTTCGTGACCTTCCAGAAATGGAAAAGGTGAGTATCGTCATAAAAGTCAATGGTCAACCGACGGTCCTAACGAAAGACGGTGTTTTAGTGTGGGTCAACGACCAACTCGTTACTCCAGACTACGAGATTAAAGATGGAGACAAGATAAAAACACAAATACCTGAAGAGCAAAACTTCATCGTTGCAGATGTTCTAAGATTATTTGATTTTGATCCAAGAAAAGTCGTAAGGTATACCCTACTCAAAAACGGAGAGAAAGCTGGATTTACAGATATTTTGAATAGTGGTGATGAAATAATATTCGAATACGAAACTGCAGAATCTCTGGAAAGCGAAAATTAAACTTTCAAAACTTCTATCTTTATAGAAATATGCTGAAATCTTTCGATAGCTACAATCTCAGATTGCGAGCTTTCCATTGCGTTGTTTAACTTTGGAAAGCTCGCATTCTTTATATTATCGTTATTAAATTTAACAAGAGTATAATATCTTTTGACAAATGATCTTAAGCAAGTGCATCTTGGACTTCAGCCCTAAATTTTCTTAACATGTACTTAACGGCTTTCGGTTAGCGTAAGTATAAGAGGCCCATTTCTCAAGCATTTAGTGTAGATTTTTGATTTGATTTCCTTATCATGTAAAAGGGAGGTGGCTGTATGAAACGGTTCTTGGTGGTTTTATTGGCTCTTATGGTAGTGGGATTTGGTTTTTCGGAAGTAAAGATTCAGTTTTGGCATGCAATGGGCGGATGGAGGATTGAACTTATTCAAGGACTGGTCAATGACTTCATGAAAGCCAACCCAGACATCAAGGTAGAAGTCCAGTATGTTGGAAGCTACGAAGAAATCCTTGCTAAGACAGTTGCTGCGTTACAGGCAGGTACCCCTCCACACGTTGTCCAACTAAACGAGATCAGTACCAAAAAAATGATAGACAGTGGAGTTATAGTTCCAGTGGAGGATATGATAAAAAAAGATCCATCTTTTGACAAAAAGAAACTCCTACCACAGGTCTTAAATTATTACAGCATCGGTGGGAAGCTTTATTCAATGCCTTGGAATAGTTCAACACCACTTTTGTTCTACAACAAAACAATGTTTAAACAAGCCGGACTTGACCCAAACAAACCTCCGAAAACCTTCAGTGAAGTAATTACATATTCTAGAAAACTTGTGAAAAAGGATGACAAGGGTAACATAATTAGAACAGGCATTACGTGGCCATTGTACGCTTGGTTCTTTGAGCAATGGATGGCTGAACAAAACAAGCTTCTTGTCGATAACAACAACGGGAGAACTGGAAATCCCACTAAGGTTTTGTTCAATAACGAAGCCGGCTTGAAAATAATGGAATTTTGGAACACGTTAACAAAAGAAGGTTTGATGATAAACACAAAGAAAGGAGATTGGACGGCTGCCAGACAACTCTTTATCTCACAAACAGTTGGTATGATTATCACATCAACCTCTGATGTTGCTCTACTTCTTAGTGAATCACAAAAACAAGGATTTGAAATTGGAGCGGCATATATTCCCATCCCAGATGGTGTGCAAAGAGCTGGTGTAATTATAGGTGGAGGAAGCTTGTGGCTCATAAAACAGAAAAATCAAGCTGAGGTAGAAGCAGCATGGAAGTTGATTAAGTACCTTGTTGATGTAGAACCACAAATAACTTGGCACAAGGGAACTGGTTACTTCCCAGTAAGGCTTGATGCCAAAGAAAAACTGGAAAAGGAAGGATATTACAAAGAAAACCCGCTCCACTATATTGCTATCAAACAACTCCTTGATACAATACCGTCTTATGCCACGATGGGTGCAGTTGTCGGAGCATTTCCAGAAATACGAAGTGCCATAGAGAATGCTGTGGAAAAGATGATAAACGGTCAACTAACACCTAAACAAGCACTAGAAGAGGCTGAGAAAGAAGCCAATGAAGCTATTAAGCAGTACTTCTAATTTTTACCTTACGAAAATAGGCTGGCTCAGCCAGCCTATTTTTTAATCGCTTAATTGTCTTTCTGGGGAGTGACTGACATGAGAAAAGGGCTACCGTATTTCTTCATCTTACCAACGCTTATTATTATATCAATCTTTATATATTACCCAGCTTTTAACTCTTTCTATCTTAGCTTTTTCAAAGTTTCTGTGTTTGGGAACAGAAAAATGTTTGTTTGGTTCGATAATTATATAGAGCTATTTTCGAATGAAAGATTTGTAAGGTCATTTTTATTTACCATAGTATTCACCGTGGTAACTGTCGTTGTATCAATTTTCCTTTCGTTCTTTATAGCCCTACTTCTCAATCAAAAAGTTCCAGGAGTTCGATTATTCAGAACACTTATCTTTGCACCATATGCTGTATCAACCGCAGTTGCAGGAGCCTTGTGGGGATTTATGTTGAACCCCGTCGTGGGCCACGTGAACTACTTGGTAGCAAGGCTTTTCGGTATCCAGGTGAACTGGATTACAACTATTCCGTACGCCGCCTATGCAGTAATCATTGCAGCAATATGGAAGACTCTACCCTTCAACATTATCTTTTACTTAGCAGGACTTCAAAGTATTCCAGACGAACTTGTAGAAGCAACCAAACTTGATGGAGCAAATGTGTGGATAAGAACATGGAAGTTAACTTTTCCCTTGCTTTCTCCTATAACATACTATCTTGTAATAATGAGTATAATAAGCGCCATGTTCCAATCATTTGCAATAATAGATGTCATGACTCGTGGTGGTCCTGGTGATTATACAACAAACATAATTTATAGAATTTATCTGGATGGGTTTAGATTCTCTAAAACTGGACTAGCATCGGCAGAAAGTGTTATACTTTTTCTAATAATGGTTGTAGTCACAACTGTGTACTTTAAATTTGGACGGAAAAGTGTGCATTATCAATAGGTACCAAAGATGGTGGTGGTAAGTATGAAGAAAAGTACGAGAAAAATTGTAAATACTATATTGGTAGAGACCGGACTTGTAGTATTCTCCATCTTCATGTTTGCTCCTATCTTTTTAGCTTTTACGATGAGCATTCAATCACCTGAATTCGTCTTTTCCTATCCACCGAAAATATTTCCACGAGGAATTCACTTTGAGAACTATTTGCAGGCGTTGAAGATAGTGCCATTTCTTAGAATGATGTGGAACAGCTTGACAATTGCTTTTTTCATAACTCTCGGAAAAATGGTAACCGGCATCCTTGCGGGATATGCATACGCCAATTTTAAGTTTAAAGGTGATTCTTTTACATTTGGACTTATATTTGCAACACTCTATATTCCTGCAGAAATTCTTTTAATTATACCTCTTTTTCAGATTATAAGTAAACTCAACTGGGTAAACACATATCAAGCTATGATCGTCCCATTCACAGCAAGCGCAACAAATGTTTTTCTTTTTCAGCAACACTTCAAAACAATTCCAAGAGACTTTGAAGACGCTGCAAGAATCGATGGTGCCTCACCACTGCAGTACCTTATTAAAGTTGTTCTACCACTTTCTAGACCAGTTATAGGCGGAGCAGCGATTATTAACTTCACATATGCCTGGAATATGTATCTGTGGCCGATGATTGTAGCAATGAGAGATGACATGAAAACCGTTCAAGTGGCAATAAATATGATAATGAATGCAGAATCTTCCAACAATTGGGGTGTTATAATGGCTGCAACTATGATTGCACTTCTCCCAACGTTACTTCTCTTTTTCTTATTGCAGGATCTCTTCGTTAAATCCCTAGTTGGAACTGGCTTGAAAGGTTGAAGATATTCATTTGTCATCTCGAAAAATGATTCCAGTCACTTTGAAGCTTAGCTTAAGGAAAATAATAATAATATCTATGTAACATGTTACATGGTTATAATTAGACCACAGATGCACCGTTTCGAGTTCAGTCAAGGAGCGTCGGTTTATGAGTAGGGCAAAAAGAACATTCATTAAATTCACACTTTTCATACAGATTTTGTTGTTAGTATCCATAGTAACATTAACTTCTTCAAATACACCCACAACTGTTTACAGCACAACTAAGGAGGTAAAAAAGGTGGAGAACTTAAACGTTCGCGTATGGATTACAACGGTGGATCAAAGATATTTGCTTAAACAATTGGATATAAAGGAACAACTTGCAAACAACTATCAAGAGGAATACAGAATAGTTATCAACAGTAACAAAAAATACCAACAGATGGACGGTTTTGGTGCGTCTTTCACTGATGCTTCTGCTTATCTTGTATATAACAAACTATCTCCGGAGAAAAGAAGAGAAGTCATGGAAAAGTTATTCGATAGAGAGAAGGGTATTGGTATTTCTTTTCTAAGGCAACCGATGGGAGCTACCGACTATACAACAAAGTTGTACAGTTATGATGACCTACCATCCGGTGTTAATGAAGACCCAGAACTGAAGTACTTTTCAATAGACCATGACAAAAAATATATCATCCCACTTCTCAAAGAAGCGATGGAAATAAACCCTGAACTAAAGATTATGGCATCGCCCTGGAGTCCTCCTGGTTGGATGAAAACAACAGGTAGTATGATAGGAGGTTCGTTAAGAAGGTCATATTACGGTGTTTACGCTCAATATTTTGTGAAGTTCATAAAGGCCTACGAAGCTGAGGGAATACCAATTTACGCTATTACTGTTCAGAACGAACCCTTATATGTGCCAAAAGAGTATCCTGGTATGAAGATGGATTGGGTCGAACAAGCAGATTTCATTGGAGAATACCTTGGACCAGCTTTTGAGAGCGCAGGTATCAAGACCAAAATCTTGTGCTATGACCACAACTGGGACAACACAACTTACGCCGCTTATGTTTTATCTCACGAAAAGGCTTCGAAATACGTAGCAGGTTCAGCATGGCATTTCTACGGTGGAAAACATGAAGCAATGAGCAAGATAAAAGAAATGTTCCCCGATAAGGAAATTTGGTTCACGGAAGGTTCAGGCGGAGATTGGGTGCCAGCATTTTTCAACGCATATATGGACCAAATGATGCATGTAATCAGAATTCCAAGGAACTGGGCAAAGACCGTTGTATGGTGGAATATAGCTCTCGATGAAAAAAGAGGACCGACAATCCTTTCAAACAGCACATGCAGAGGATTAATAGAAATTAATCAAAAAACAAATGAGGTCAAATACAACGTAGATTACTACACACTTGGTCACATAAGTAAATTTGTGTTACCAGGGGCATACAGAATAGATTCTTACACATATCAAGACAGACTCGAATCTGTTGCGTTTTTGAATCCGAATGGTTCAAGAGTCCTCATTGTCTCAAACAGAACCAATACAACTAAGAAAATTCAGGTTGTTGAAGATGGTTTGGAAGTCTTTTCTTATGTTTTACCAGGATACGCATCGGCTACTTTTGTTTGGTACGAGTGAAAACGATAAATTGTAAGACTACCACACTTCCAAGGGAGGGATGAGCTATGAGAAAAAGTTTTTGGCTTATCATGGTGTTGTTAGTATTAAGCGCTTCGATTTTTGGAAAGGTAACGATTACAGCGGCAGTTTGGAGTTGGGATTTGGAAAAATACAAAAAGATCGCTGCAGAATTCACAAAGATTTACCCTGATATTGAAGTCCAGTTTGTTGTCAATGAACCAGATGTTAATGGCTTCCTAACCGCACAAGTAGCTGCTAAAAAGCCTTTACCTGATGTTGTTGTTCAGTCATGGGAGGCACTCCCATATCCGGTTTCACAAGGATGGATTTATCCCGTCGACGAATTTCTGAAAAATGACCCTGACATTAGATACGTTCCAAAGGCACTGAAGGAAGCGTTTATGTACAATGATAAAACCTATGCACTGCCCGAAAGATTGCACTTCCAAGGTATCTACGTCAATTTGGATTTGCTTAGAAAATTGAACCTAACAAAGCCTCCGTATGAGTGGTCAGTTGAACAATTCAAACTATATTTGAGGAAATCAACCACAAAGGAGTATTCAGGTATAAACCACCTGTGGGATTTTGATAACGTAATGGCTGCTGTCCTTAACAAAGATACAACATACTGGAGTTTCAACCCTACAAAATGGGAATTTGACCTTGTCAACGGTGGATGGTTACCAGCGATAAAACTACAAAAAGAATTAAAATCTATACCAGGGCTTGTATCGGATGATTTGAAAAACGACGAGCTAAGAAATAAGGGTGAAATGGATGATTATCAAAAGAAATTCGGAAAAGATGCAGATGCGTTTAGAGAATCAAAAGTCTTGACTGGGTTTCATGGAACCTGGGACTGGAGTTGGATAAGAACGTTACCGTGGAAATTTGACTTTTACCCACTTCCACTTGATCCAAAGATAGGACTGCGGTTCCCAGTTCACGTTAATTATGCATTTATGACTTCCACAACCAAGTATCCAAAGGAAGCCTTCTTGTTCCTGAAATTCCTTACATACGATCCCAGGGGAGTCATTGCAAGGTTAAAAGTTGATAACGCGAATGGTATTGAAAATGGTTGGAATATTGATTGGTTTATACCCGCAACAATGCATCCAGACGTTGTCTCTTACTTTGATTCCCTCAAAATTCCAGACGGAGTAAAGTGGCTGTTGAAGAAACTCGACAAAGCAGTTCGAGTGGATATGTGGAAAACAGTTCCCGGATGGGATCAAGCAACATGGGATGTGATATTCCCAGTTAGTGAAAAAGTAAGGAGAGGAGAAGTGCAACCAGAAGTTGTCGCAGCCGAGACGCAAGAAAAAGCAAACAAAATAATCAAAGAAGCATGGGAGGAATTCTCCAAGAAACTTGCGGAAATAGAAAAGAAATTTCCTGAGCTGAGAAAACAAATCGAAGGTAAGTAAGGTAAAAAGGTTATTAACCACCTTAAGCTCCCGCAAAAACAGGCGGGAGCTTTTTCTATTTAAGCACAAGTAAGAATTTTTACAACAGTTTACCTTTTTCCGGACAAAAGCCCACATTTTCGCCAATTTTGTATGAAACATGTTTCATGAGTATAATACAGGTGTTACTGAAAAAGTTTCACATTGTTACAACAAGTATGTTCTTCTTCAAATGAGCGGACGGCACTTTGGTGAGTTAACTTTTTGAAAACCCTAAAAAACTTTCAGGAGGTGGAAGGTATGAGGAAAGCAAGTTTAGTGGTATTTCTTGCGGTTGTTACCACACTTTTATTACTTTCGGCATGTGTTTCGATCCCATTTGAAAATCCACCAGCTCAACAAGCTGGTGAGTTACAGCATGTTCCATATACAGAAGAAGCAACGGAAGTTCCACTGCGACAATGGATGTACTATAACGCAACCTGGGATGGTAACAATTACTTCATCTCCACACCATCAATCGATGCTAATGGATATGTAACAGCTACACGTAGTGATGCATCAGATAATAATACGTGGAAAGCTCAGCTTATAAGATTTTATCCAAAGAATTATCAAAAGTACTATATCAAACTTTTGATAAAGGCTAACAAATCTGCGACAATTAAAGCCTATTTTGGTGCGGATCCATACATAGAAGAACTTGCTTCGTCAAAGGACGTTGAAGTTTCTACGACGGAAAAAACAGTAGATCTTGAATTTGGTCCAAAAGATTACACAGGTGCAAAGTTCTTGAAATTTTCTTTGGAATTTGCTCATGTTCCTGGTCTTCAACTTCAAGTAAAGGTTATTGGTGAAGCATTTAAATGATGTTCTTATCTACTAACAGTTAAAAGAAGGTGAATAATATGGCAAGATTCACAAAGTTAGTGTTAGCACTCCTCACTGTTTTCTTGCTCTTTTCCTGCCAATTTCAAGAAAAGGTAGAAGCAGTTACAACAGTTGCTCAGCAGTCATCCGATGTATCAGCCAATAGTATACTTAACAATTGGAACTTTAGATCAAATATTAAAAATGACCAAGCCAATGCTCCATTCGAATGGTGGATTTGGGAAGCAGCAAAGTATGGCGTCAGCGATGGAAAAGTTGATACTTACGGTGTAAAAGATGGTTATGCGTTTATTAAAGTTGCAAACCCTGGTACTGACACTTGGCACATCCAGTTCAACCAGTGGGTCAAACTTAAGCAAAAACAGTACTACTTAATCTCCTTCAGAGCGAAGGCTGACGAACCAAGGAAAATCAACGTCAAGGTCCTTATGAACCATGATCCATGGGTAAGCTATTTTGCCGAAACCGTTGAACTCGGAAAAGAATGGAACACATATACGTTCTACTTTAAACACCCGGATAAAGCTGATGAAACCGTTAACTTCTGTTTTGAATTAGGTAAGGAAAAGGCTACTACAATCTATATTGCGGATGTTGTTTTGAAGCCGGTTGATGAATCTGAAGTACCTGAAGAATTCAGAGAAGAGCAACCAGAAACGGTCGAATACGAATTCGACGAAGAAGAACCAGATAACCTCGTTAACAACGGAGATTTCGCTTACAAAATAGTAAACGACCAAGGTAGTATGCCAACCGAATGGTGGATTTGGGAAGCAGGAAAATACGGAATCAGTCCTGCAAAGGTTGAAAGTTTCGGCGTAGAAAATGGTGTAGGATTTGTTCAACTTGCAAACACTGGTTTCGAAACTTGGCACGTTCAATTCAACCAGTGGGTGAAATTGAGAAAAGGCAACAGCTATGTAATTTCGTTCAAAGCTAAGGCAGCGGAACCCAGAAAGATATGGGTTAAGCTTGTCCAAACAGGAGCACCATACGGTGTTTATTTCAGCCAAGAAGTCGACCTTACAACCGAATGGCAAACATTCATTTTCGAGTACACCCACCCAAACGATGCGGACCCTGTTGTAACATTGAGCTTTGAGCTCGGAAAAGACAAACCAACCACAGTCTACTTCGACGATATTTCAATAAGCCCAAAGAAATGAGAATTCGCATTAGCTGAAAACACTATCCGCTCTGGGTAACCGAACGCAGGTTACCCAGAGTTTTGGAGTAAAATCTCAAAATGATTGTGGAGGGAAGCATATGAAAAAGATAGCCGTGATAATTCTTGCTGTCTTGGTATTCGTTAACATTTTTGCTGGTTCTGTTCAACTCAACGGAAGAGTAGAATTTAACTACACAATAAATCCCGATTTTGGACTTGTCGTTTCAAATTGGTTCCCAGGTGATAATGCAGCGTATCTCGTTGTTACATCTGGTGGAGCAGTGCTCGTCGTTGATGTAAAATATGCAGCACCGAATATAACAAGTATGTACGTCAACGAACTTTTCATACCATGGAAGGTAAACAACAACCTTACGGTGTTCTTTGGCTACAGAAACGTTGCAGATTACGATAGCTTTATGGGAAGTGGTGGTTCTTTTAAATGGGGGTATAACGGAACAGGAATTTTGTGGTACAAAAGCACACTGTCTTTTATCTACACATTCGGTGGTTTTATGTTTGATGTCGGAACAAATTTCGGGAATCCTTTAACGTTTGCACTTCTTATGAAAACTAACAATTTTTACCCACTTGGTCTAACGCTAAACGTTGTAGGAAAAGCTGATTTTTCCGAAGGTATGGTCGGTGCAAGGCTCGCCTATCCACTAAGACCATTTACACTTTACTTAGCTGGCGGATACGATTATGTTAATGCAACAATCAAAGGTCTATTATTCGGTTTGGTTGGGGAAGTTGCAGGGACCAACATTTCTGCGGAACTGGATTTGACAAATACTATTACAGATCCTATGAAAATCAAATTGGCCGGCGACGTTAATTACAAACTTGTGGGTTACAAGGTAGGAGTTAGCGGAGATTATAACTTCAAAACGGGTGATTTATCTTTGGAACCATACATTGCAACGAAATTGGGAAATGCTGATGGCAAATTGCTTGTACGCTTTGAAAAAGATGGATACAAATACACAAAATTCACTGTAGGCTTCAATTTCTGACTGAATTCAAACACATCGGCTGGAGGTGTTTTTGATGCGTAAGTTTGTATTGGCTTTGCTTTTGATTTTCTTTGTGGTCTCTGCGTTTGCTAAAGCTACCATAACGGTATCTGTTTGGAGCTGGAATGTGGATAGATATAAAAAACTCATCGCGGAATTTAACAAATACTATCCGGATATTGAAGTAAAACTTGTCGTAAACCAACCGGAAGTAAATAGCTTTTTGACCGCACGTGTGTCTGCAAAGCAAGCTCTCCCAGATGTTATTGCCGAATCATGGGAACCTCTATCATATCCTGTTTCTCAGGGTTGGGTTTACCCATTAGATGAATTTCTTAAAGATGACCCGGACTATAGATATGTCCCAGAAAGTGCGCAAAACGCATTCAAGTATCGTGGGAAAACCTACGCCCTTCCGGAAAGATTGCATTTTGAATGTATAGTTCTGAATCTTGATTTACTCAAGAAGTTGAATTTACAACTTCCAAAATACGAAGAATGGACCGTCGACCTTTTCAAACAGTACGCAAGAAGAGCCACAACTAAGGAATATTCTGGTATTAATCAGCTGTGGGAATTCGATACGTTTATGGCAGCAGTTCTCAGTAAACATACAACATTCTGGAGCTTTGACCCAGTGAAGTGGGAATTTGACCTTGTAAATGGTGGGTGGATACCAGCTATTAAGTTGCAAAAAGAGCTCAAATCAATACCTGGACTGGTCTCCGATGACCTTATAAATCAAGAATTGAGGAACCAAGGTCAACTCGATGATTATCAGAAAAAGTTTGGAAAAGACGCTGACGCTTTCAGAGAATCAAAAGTGCTTATGGGATTTGAGGCAACTTACGATTGGAGCTGGCTACATACAGTGCCTTGGGACTTCGATTACTATCCTCTCCCATTCGATCCAAAGATAGGTATCAGACTGCCTGTTCATATCAACTATACGTTTGTAAGTGCAACAACAAAATATCCAAAAGAAGCGTTCCTCTTTGCGAAATTTCTTTCGTACGACCCAAGAGGTGTTATCGCGAGATTGAAACTGTTTGAGTCTGCAGGCGTGGAAAGAGGAAGATTGGTTGACTGGTTTATTCCTGCAACGATGCACCCAGATGTGGTAAAATACTTTGAAACATTGAAGATACCAAACGGTATCAAATGGATGCTCAAAAACCTTGATAAAAGCGTTAGGGTCGATATGTGGAAAATAGTTCCAGGATGGTTCGAAGCAATATGGGACGTTATATTCCCAGTTAACGAAAAAATCAGACGTGGAGAAGTAACACCAGAAGCAGTTGCCGCTGAAACTCAAGAAAAGGCAAACAAAGTAATAAAAGAAAATTGGGCAATTTTCGAAAAGAAATTAATCGATGCGGAAAAGAAATTCCCACAATTGAGAAAGCAAATTGAAGGAAAATGAAGCTGGATAATCCCAGGTTTGATATGTAGCTTCCCCCGTTGGCTGAGATTCACAAAATCTTACTAACTCAGCCAACGGGATTATATATAAAGTAACCTCAACAGAAAAAAAGATGTACAGATGGGTAAACAAAAACAAAGCAAGGGGTTGATTATACGTGAAAAAAGTTCTGATTTGGTCTGGGATAATAGCTTTAGTTATTATTGCTGCTATGTTGGTGCTTTATTTTTCAGGTAGAAGCGTATATACGAAGTTCGTTGCTTCGATAGCCGAGCTGGTAGAGAAATCCACAAAGGCATCGAAGGATTTTGTTTCTATGTCTAGTTTAGAAGCTTATGAAAAGCTTTCTGAAATGAGATTTTCAGATTTAAGTAATTACGCGGTTTTTAATTTGGATTTCAAAAAGCCTGTTATTCTTGGAAACGATGAGGCAACAACGCTGATTCTTTCTGTTAATAAAGATGGTGAGTACGCTGTTGTGCTGAAATACAGATACAGTACTAACACAACAAGTAACGGAACTTTAGAGTTTGAGGTCAATGGAAAAACTTACCTGGGAATTCTGGATAACTTCACATACTATGATTTCAATGAAAAGGTTTACGATAGATATGGCAACGAAATAACACCCGAGCAAAAGCCTTTCGAAAAAACTTACACGGCATTTATCAAAGATGCAAGTAGAATCTCCAAAAGTCCTCTCTTATTGAAACTAAACACAGGTGATACCCCTATCTCAATTAAAAATACCCGTTCACCAATAATTATAGAGGAACTTTATTTAGTTCCAAAATATTACCTTTTCAGTAGCAAGTCTTACGCGGAATACAAAAATTCAGAGTCTAATATTCCAAGCAATGATAACGTTCTAGTTATTGAGGCTGAAAATCTGTCATTCAAGTCTGACCCATTAATATCTGTAACCAACGAGCAAACCGCTTTGGTAACACCTTACGAAATTTTGAAAAAGAAGATTAACATCATCGATGAGAATACTTTTAAGCAATCTGGTCAAGAAATTTTTTGGACTTTCTATATAGACACCCCTGGTTATTACAAAATAGCATTCAGATACAAACAATCTATGAATAGAGGCATCCCAGTTTTCAGAAGAATTTCTGTAGATGGCAAAGTCCCGTTCAAAGAATTTGAGGATTACCCATTCCCCTACACAGGCTACAGCTGGAAAGACCACGTGTTAATGAGCGAAGAGAATAAACCTTTCGAAGTTTATCTTGATAAGGGACTACATATCCTCTCGCTGGAAGTTACCACAGGAATATATGAAGAAACTATCCGATTTCTGCAAGAAAGCGTGAAAAAATTGCAAGAGATAGGCTTAGAGATGCGAAAGCTCGTTGGCAACAATTTAGACCCAAACCGAACATGGAACATCGAAAAATACATGCCAAATGCTATACCAGATTTGAAAAGTATCTCGCAGAGCCTGAGAACCCAACATGAAAAGCTGGTTGAAATTGTAGGCAAACAGGGACTACCATCGATTGCGGACATGCTCGTATGTGCTGGAATAATAGACAACATCCTCAGGAAACCAGAAAAATTGCCATTCTATATAGATGTCCTTAGTGAGGGAGCTTCTTCCATTGCTCAAAGACTTTCTGAACTTTCTATGAGATTAAAAGAACAGCCAATGGGTATCGACAAGATCTACGTCTTTCAAGGAAGTCTTGAAAAGTTCGCTTATCCGAAATCCACGTTCCTAATAACTGCTTACGAGGAACTTCAAAAATTATGGTTATCCTTGTTCAACAAAAATGAAGCTTATTCTATATACGAAAAGGTCGACGAAACAAGTTTGAGAGTTTGGGTAAACAGGCCCGTACAGTATGTTGAAACGTTGCAGTATTTAACAGATAGTGACTTCACAAGAAAAACAGGTATTAAAGTAATTTTTTCCATCATGCCCAATGAACAGAAACTGGTTTTGGCAAGTGCTGCAAACACTGTTCCAGACGTTGCTATGAGTATCAGCAACTGGATACCGTTTGAACTTGCAATAAGGAAAGCTCTTTTCCCACTTTCCTATTTCCCAGACTTCTTCAATTTTGTAGAGAAGAACATTAACATTGAAACACTCTTGCCAATGGTTATTGATGATAAGATTTATGGAATAACGGAAACACAAAACTTCTACGTACTTTTCTACCGAAAGGACATTATCGAGAAACTGGGTATACCAATACCGGACACTTGGGACGATGTAAAAAAGATACTCCCCGAGCTCCAAAGACGAGGAATGAACTTCTATATCCCGATGTGTGAACAAACAACAAAGTATTTCAATACTACTGGTCCTTTCTTCTTCCAAAATAAAGCAAGGCTTTATACAAGAGATGGTATGAAAACAGCTATAAACGAAGAGAATTCAGTAAAGGCGTTTGAATTAATGACTGAACTTTTCGCAATTTACGGAATTCCAGAACAAGTTGCAAGTTTTTACAACTCGTTTAGATACGGCCGTATCCCCATTGGTGTTGGTGACTTTGGATTGTATGTAACTCTATTAAACGCTGCAGATGAAATTTATGGGCTGTGGGATATAGCTCCTTCACCAGGAGTCAAGGACGAGAGCGGACAAGTTTTAAGATACCAAGTTGCAGGCGATAGAGCTATTGTTATCTTCGCAAATTCAAATAAAAAGGAAAAGGCTTGGGAATTCATCAAGTGGTGGATGTCTAAAGACACGCAAGTCAAATTTGCAAGGATGATGGTCAACAGATACGGTCCGACTTACCTTTGGAATACAGCCAATATAGAAGCATTCAAGGAACTCGATTTTATAGATGAAAAACACAAGAGAGTCATTCTCGAACAATGGAGATGGATTAGAGAAGTTCAAAGGCATCCGGGTGGTTACATGGTTGAAAGGGAAATAAGCAACATATGGAACAGCGTTGTCATTGAAGGTAAACCACTTAGAACATCAATCGACAGGTCCGTGATACTCATAAACAGAGAACTGGAAAGGAAACTTACAGAGTTTGGTTACATAGTCAACGGAAAGAAGGTCAAGGATTACAAGATGTACGAAAGTATGGAAGAGTTCTTAAAGACTGTAGTAAATCGAGGTGAAACAGAATGAGAATAAGTTCGAAAAAAGACCGTGGACATTGGCTTTTGTTGTCACCATATTTGGTTTTATTTATTGTATTCATAGCACTACCAGTTGCTGTCGCGATATACCTTTCATTTACCTATTTCAACGCAATTGAAAAACCCAAGTGGATAGGTATACAAAACTACATCACGCTCATCACACGGGACACGCTCTTTATGCAAAAGGTTTTACCAAACACTATAAAATACGCCTTGATTGTTGGTGTTGGTGGATACATTCTTTCATTTATATTAGCCTGGCTTGTGGCTCAACTTACAAGGATACCAAGAACAATATTCGCTTTGATAATTTATTCTCCTTCTCTAACAGCGGGTGTCACGATGTCAGTAATTTGGCGGGTACTTTTCAACGGTGACCAACAAGGATACTTGAATGCTCTCTTACTCAAGCTTGGAATTATAGACAAGCCAATACAGTGGTTACAATCTCCACAACATTTGATGGATATTATGATTCTCGTTTCGCTCTGGAGTAGTATGGGGGTAGGGTTCTTAGCAATGCTTGCAGGTATATTAAATGTCGATGAACAACTTTACGAAGCAGCGTACATAGATGGTATAAAGAACAGATTACAGGAAATTATATACGTTACTATACCTGCTATGAAACCACAAATGCTTTTCGGAGCGGTGATGTCAATAGTGAATACATTTACTTCTGCGGGTATTGGAGTTGCGCTCTCTGGCTCAAATCCAACCCCACAATACGCCGGGCAATTAATCGTTAACCACATCGAAGATTACGGTTTTCTCAGGTATGAAATGGGATACGCGGCAGCTCTCTCTGTTGTGTTGCTTTTAATTATCTGGTTCTTCTCAAGAATCGCGTGGCGCTTATTTGGAGAGCGCGACTAAGTAAGTAAAATTGCTAGAAGTTAGGGGGAGAAAGTATGGCAAAGTTCACTACAAAAACGAATCCAAGATATTTCCATAAAAGTCAGCTGAAGTTCTATTTTATCTTGGCGCCCATAGCTATTTTTATGATGTTGCCCATAATTTTCATCTTCTCACAAGCGTTCAAGCCAGTTGACGAATTGTTCCTCTATCCTCCAAGATTTTTCGTTAGAAGACCAACACTGGCTAACTTCTATGAATTATTCCAAATCACCCGGGCTTCAACGATACCTATATCTAGGTATCTAATGAATAGCATATTGACAGCTTTTTTCACAGTGCTTTTTACAATAATCATCTCTGTCTTTGCAGGATATGCACTCTCCAAGAAGCAATTCAAAGCCAAGAATTTACTCTTTACGATAAATAATCTTGCGCTCATGTTTGTTCCCATTGCTGTTATTATTCCAAGGTATTTAATAGTTCAAAAGCTTGGGCTTATAGATACGTTTATAATCAACATTCTCTCACTTCTGGCAATGCCGATTGGTGTCTTTCTCGTAAAGCAGTTTATAGACCAAATTCCTGATGCGCTTATCGATGCGGCGCTTGTTGACGGAGCAAACGATTTCCATATAATCTTCAATATAGTAATGCCACTTTTGAAACCAGCTATATCAACAGTAGGCATTTTGGCATTTCAAGTTGCTTGGAACAGTGCAGAAGCGTCAACTTACTACATAAACAATGAGAATCTAAAAACGTTCGCATTCTATGTTTCCAACCTTACCCAAACAACTGGTAACACGGTGGCGGGTCAAGGAATAGCTGCTGCAGCTGGTCTGATAATGTTTGTTCCAAACTTGATACTTTTCATAATTATGCAATCAAGAGTTATGAATACGATGGCATACAGTGGCTTGAAATAATGGATACTCAAAGTTTTTTGTTGGGTGGTGTGAAAATCGTGGGAAGCAAGAACAAAAAGAACAAATCAGGGTTGAAAAACGCTACCAAACTTTTCGGAGTTTTGCTTGTACTTTTCATGTTATACAATCAGCTCCTTGCCATTAACAGTGCCTTTCTCACTTACACAATTTCAGGTAAAAACGAGTGGAAAATAACTCAAGATGCATATGTTGTGAGTGAGGTACTCTTCAAGGATTTAGACCTCTACTACCCCGAAGATATCTTCATAAAGGACAACAAAATGTACATTGCCGATTCGGGCAATGCGAGAATTGTCGTTTTCGATATGGTAACCAGGGAAGCAACTTACGTGGGCGATAAGTCTTTGTTTCAACCGACAGGAGTATTTGTTGATGACACATACATTTACGTAGCTGACCCTGGCACATCAGAAATTGTGATATTTGATAAGTTGGGTAAGGAAATAAGAAGGTTGGGTAGACCTACGAATCCTCTGTTCGGAGAGACTGCGAATTTTAAACCAAAAAAGCTTGTTGTTGATAAGCGAGGTAATTTCTACATTGTAAGCGAAGGAACATTCGAAGGTGTTATACAGCTAGACCAAAATGGTGAGTTTCTTGGTTACTTTGGCGCAAATACCGTTGGAATAACATTTTTAGACAAATTCATAGACATATTCTACACTAAGGAACAAAAAGAGAAGTTCCTAAATAGGATTCCAAAACCTTATACCAATATCACAATAGATACCAAGGGACTTATCTATACAGTAACCCAGAAAGAGCATGGGAGTGCTATTAAAAAGCATAACACTATAGGTTTAAATATACTTCCTCTATCTAAAGAAGGCAGGATGGTGGACGAACCAAACTTCATAGATATTGCCGTAGATACACATGGAAGGATTTTCGCATTAACTGAGACAGGACTCATTTACGAATATGATTCTGAAGGTAACCTGTTAGTTTCGTTCGGTGGTCGTGCTATTGCTACGGAAAGAAACGGATTGTTTACCGTAGCATCTGCAATTGCCGTAGATGACGAAGGTAAGGTTTACGTTCTTGACAAAGAGCGAGGACTTGTCCACGTCTTCAATCCTACTCAATATATTCACACCCTCCATAAAGCACTCGAACTTTATTCTCAGGGGAAATATCTTGAGAGCAAAAAGCTCTGGGAAGAAGTTATGATATACGATGGTAATTCCAAAATCGCTCATTACGGACTTGGAAAAGCATATTTCCAAGAAGGAAATTACAGAGCTGCAGCAGAGGAATTTAAAAAGGCTTATGCAAAAAGGGATTATTCAGATGCTTATTGGGAGATTAGAAACGAATTCTTGCAAAAGAATGCAGGAACCATATTACTGGCGTTTATAATACTAATAGTTCTTTTCGTGCTACTGGATGAGTTGTCAAAACGCGGGGTAATCAAAAAAAGAACCACAATTAAGTCTAAACTATTAAGCGATATACTTTACATTAAAAACATATTGAGACATCCACTTGACACTTTCTATTACATCCAGAGAAGAAAGCATGGGTCTGTGCTTTCAGCCACCATCATTTATCTGCTCTTCTTCTTGGTAATACAATTTGATTATTTTGGCAGAAGCTTCATCTTTAACTTAAACGTCCAAGATAAGTCCGTCGGATTTGTTCTACTTGCCAGTGTTGCTCCAACAATGCTATGGGTTTTTGCGAACTACTTAGTTAGCTCTATTAACGACGGTCGTGGAACATTGAGGGACATTTATATATTCACTGCCTACAGCTTTGCCCCTTACATCCTTTTCCAGCCGTTTGTAATAATGCTTACTTACGTACTCACTTACAACGAGGCGTTCATAGTATCTTTTGCCTCAACAATTCTCATAGCCTGGTCTGCTGTTCTACTTTTCACTGGTGTCAAAGAAGTCCATGATTACGGTATTAGAGATACGGTAAAAAGCATACTACTTACTCTTGTTTGGATATTTGTAATTATACTCGTCTACTCAATAGTTTACATGCTTTGGGACCAACTCGTTCAAACTGTCTATGCGATTGTCCAGGAGGTGCTCTACCGTGCAAGATAAACAATACAAAAGATTCAAGAATGTTTTCAGGAGAGATAAATCGTTTCTATCAGCAATCGTCCTTGTTATTTTAGTCGTGTTCTTCCGTCCTCTTTTTGCACAAACAATCGGAAATGACTATCTTTCAAACAGGTTTACAAGAGCTGAAGTAACCGCACTCGTCAAATCACCGTTCACACTTGAAGGATATGAAAAGATAGCTGAGAGTAGATATTTGGAACTATGGATGGATTTAACAACTACTTCTGTTCGGGTTGTTGACAAAAGGTCCGGATACATATGGGGAGATGTACTAGAAACGACAGACGCTTACAACGAGATGAACCCTACGTACCAACTTATAGCAAAGTCTCTTGTGCTTTTGGAATATTTTGATGAACGTGGTATATCAAATGTGATAGGCTCTGCAGACGAAAATGTTAAAAAGCATTGGAAAAGAATCGACAACGGAATAGTTTATTCCCTGCATTTTGAGTCACTTGAGATAGGCTTCGATGTGCGTATAACTCTCAAGGATGATACTGTAAAATTCGAGTTGCCCCAAAACACTATAAAGGAAGGAAAGAAATTTACGATAGCGTCCGTAATGTTTACACCTTTCTTAGGGAGCACAATAGCTGACGAAGTCAACGGATATGCATTCGTCCCAGATGGCCCAGGTGCTCTGATAAGGTTCTCAAAACCAGCCCATTATCTAAACTGGTTTGAAAAAAGGGTTTACGGTAAGGACTACGCTATAGAAAACTTGGTGACTGTCAATGACTTGAGAGCAAGAAGACCAAATGACTTCTTAAGAGAAGAGCCAACGGCATTTATCCCAGTATTTGGAATTGTTCATGGCGTAAATCAAAACGCTCTCTTTGGAGTTATTACTTCTGGACAAGAATATAGCGCTATAGTTTCATATCCAAGTGGTGTTTTAAGTAAATATAACTGGACGTCTGCAAAATTCATCTACAGACAGAAATACCTCCAACCGACAACAAGAAGTGGTGCTGGAATACAGGTGGCTCAAAAAACCCGGAATAAGTTCGATGCGGTTCTTGAGATTTCTTTCCTCACAGGTTCAACGGCAAACTATGTAGGTATGGCTAAGTACTATAGAGAAAAGTTTTCAAATGAATTATTCGGGAACAAAAATGTGTCCACTACACAACTCAACTCAACAATAGTTGAAGATATACCCCTTTACGTAAGCATCATTGCCTCGGACATTGAAAAGACGTTGATAGGTCATAAGGTTATAGCTATCTCTTCTACAGAGCAAATTAAGCAAATCCTTTATGAACTAACGAGCAAAGGTATCAACAAGATCGTACTTTTGATAGAAGGCTGGCAAGAAGGGGGAATCCACGGGAACAAAGTAGGAAAGTTTGGATTGGAAAAGAAAGTTGGTGATTTCAAGGAACTTTTGAGGCATATTGTTGATTTCAACACAAAGAACAAATCCAACGGTAAAAGAGTCGAACTCTTTTTTGTTGACAACGTGACAAGGGTAACCGAAAAACAATTGAACCTCAGAAAAGAAGTCGGTTTGAACCTTTCGCAATCCATAATCTCTGAAGAAAGGGATAACAAAGACCTTTGGCTGTACAAGAGCTACTATGTAAGAATAGACCTCGCCTCGAGATATCTTTTGATGCGTGCATCAAAACTTTCGCAGCTTGGTTTTAAAAATTTCGCAGTTAAAGAATTTGCGAACAAACTCTACGGTAATCTCAAGATAGGCTCGGAAATATACCGTTCGGAAGCTAAAAGAATTGTCGAGCAAACGTTGAACGAGATAGCCTCAAAAACGGATAATGTAATCCTATTCGAACCAAACGACTATGCATGGAAGTATTCCACAACTATTGGGGCTGTTCCAATGAACTCCAGTCAGTATCTTTTTGAAACGGATACCGTTCCTTTCCTACAAATTGTATTAAGTGGTAGATTAAATTACTTCACACCGTATATGAACAATGGGTTCTTCTCAAAGATGGATGTTCTGAAAGCTATAGATTACGGCGCTTATCCTTCGTTCTTAGTATCTTGGCTTGATAACGCATCTTTGAAAGACACACCGTTGTGGGATTACCCATCAACTCGGTACGAGGATTGGAAAAACAAAATGGTGGAAATATATAATACAATCAATAGTGCTCTCAAATATGTAAAAGGTTCAACTATAACAGATCGCATTGTGATAACGCCTGGAGTGGTGAAAGTAAGTTATAGTAACGGGTATGAAATATACATCAATTACACGAACAAAGAATTTAAAGACGGTCTAGTGGTTGTACCTGCTGTATCATTCAAGGTTGTTAAAGCTAACAATCCTACAAATGGAGTTGATTCCAAATGAAGAGAAGCACAAGAAGAGCACTTGCTGGTTACATGTACACATTGCCCTGGATAATAGGCTTCGCTGTTTTCACAGCTTATCCGTTCTTTTACTCACTCTACTTGAGCTTCTTTAACGTCAATTTTACAGTTGATGGAATTGAAGCTACATTTGTTGGATGGAAGTACTACATCTACGCCTTCAGAACAGACCCAGCGTTCCCGATAAATTTCTGGAACACGATACTCAATATCGTATTATCCACGCCTTTAATTATCATATTCTCACTGATAGTTGCAATACTACTCAATAGAAAACTTGTAGCAAGGGCATTCTTTAGACTGCTTTACTTCTTGCCAGTCGTCATTGTAAGTGGTCCTGTTGTGGCTGAGCTTGTCGCAAACAACGCGGCAAGTATAGTTGACCCGAGAAGGTACTTCATATACAGATTCTTCCAAATGATACCGAACACGATAAGCTATCCGTTCTTATACATGTTTAATAACTTGGTGTTGATTCTCTGGTTCTCAGGCGTACAGATTATATTCTTCCTCGCAGGGTTACAGAAGATAAGCAACAGCATATACGAGGCTGCTCAGATAGATGGAGCAAACGACTGGGTTATCTTTTGGAAGATAACACTACCCCTTATAAAACCATTTGTCTTGGTGAACACGATTTATACCATTGTTGACCTTGCTTCATTCGCAAACAACGCAGTTAATACAAGTATAACTCAACATATGTTTGACATAGACAAGCCGTACTCATACTCCGCTGCCTTATCTTGGATATACTTTGCAGCAGTTATGCTGATTCTTGGTATCGCGTATCTGTTGTTACGCGAAAGGAGGAAGACAAGGATATGAAAATGTCAAAGAATAAAGAAAAGAAATTCCGCGTTTCTTATTACAAGACATTCAAAGAGCCTGCGACGAAAACCATAATATATGTTGTTTTAATAGGCATTGGTTATGCTTACCTTTACCCATTGCTATACATGATTACTTCATCCTTTATGAGTGTCGAAGATTTGGTCAATCCAACAGTTGTTTGGATACCGACTAAACTTACTCTTGACAATTTCGTTAGGGCTTGGAAAGTATTGGAAATGCCCAAGGCATTGTGGAACAGTGTTTATACGTCAGTTATACCTGCACTAGCACAGAGTTTTATAACAGCCCTCATTGCATATGGTCTTTCGCGTTTTGAATTTCCACTCAAAAGATTTTGGATTGTTTTAATGCTTGCGACATTTTTGATACCAACGCAAGTTACTTTGGTTACCAAATACGTATTGTTCAGCACGCTGAGGTTGACTGATAGTATCTTCGCAACGTTCCTGCCAGCGATTTTTGGACAGGGTATTAGAAGTGCTATCTTCATACTTCTTTATCTCAACTTCTTCAACATGCTACCAAAAGCGTTCGATGAGGCAGCTGAGATTGATGGTGCTAATACATTCCAAATCTTTTACAAAATCATACTTCCACTTTCTTTGCCTGCAATCGTGACAACGTTTATTTTCTCATTGGTTTGGTATTGGAATGAAACTCTGTTGTCAGGTCTTTTGCTTGGAAATAAGATTAAAACTCTCCCATTGGAACTCAGGGACTTCGTTGTGAGATACGCTGTCATGTTTCCAACCGCCGATGGTAGCGCAGCAAATAGAATCAATGAGGGTATAAGGATGGCTGCGACTATGATAACAATTCTTCCACTGTTGATAACTTACTTGTTCCTCCAAAGGCAGTTCGTAGAAAGTCTTGAGAGAACGGGAATCACCGGTGAATAAAGAGAAAACGAAAAAGTAAGAAGGGAGATGATTATTGTGGAGTTCGACATTGAAAGGGTAATTTCTGAAATGACAGTTGATGAAAAGATAAGCCTTTTGGTTGGTGCAGGTGTACTTTGGTTACCTGATAACCCTGCTCCAAGGGTTAAAGGTGAGGCTGGTGAAACAAGACCCATAGAAAGGCTCGGTATCCCAGGTATGGTGCTTGCCGACGGACCGGCTGGTTTAAGGATAGACCCTGAACGTGAAAATGATGAGAATAAATACCATGCAACAGCATTTCCCGTTGAGACTATGCTTTCTTCCACTTGGAACAGAAATCTGCTTAGAAAAGTTGGAGAAGCAATGGGAGAAGAAGTTAAAGAGTACGGTGTAGATATACTTTTAGCACCGGCAATTAACATCCACAGAAATCCTCTGTGCGGAAGAAACTTTGAATACTATTCTGAAGACCCTCTATTAACGGGCGAAATGGCTGCGAGTTTTGTTGAAGGCGTTCAATCCCAAGGTGTTGGCGCCTGTTTAAAACATTTTGTGGTAAACGAGCAGGAAACAAACAGGATGACTGTTGACACCATCGTTTCCGAGCGTGCTTTGCGAGAAATATACCTGAAACCATTTGAAATAGCTATTAAGAAGGCAAAACCGTGGACTGTGATGAGCTCTTACAATAAACTAAACGGTAAATATACATCCCAAAACAAATGGCTTTTAAAAGATGTGCTCCGTGACGAGTGGAGATTCGATGGATTAGTGATGACTGATTGGTTCGCAGGTGATAACGCAGCTGAGCAAATCAAATCTTGGAACGATTTGTTAATGCCAGGAAATACGTATCAAATTTTTAAACATAGAAGACCAGAAATCGAGGAAATTAAAGAAGCTTACGAGCGTGGAGAAATTACCGATGAAATGTTAAATGAGCGGGTAAGAACCATTTTGAAGGTGCTTGTTAAAACCCCTTCATTCAAAGGATACAAGTATTCAAACAAACCAAACCTCGATGAACATGCGAAAGTTTCATACGAAGCTGGATGTGAGGGCGTTGTTTTGCTAAAGAATGAAAATGTTTTGCCACTCTCACCAAATACAAAAATTGCACTCTTCGGAACAGGGCAAATTGAAACGATACGAGGTGGAACAGGTAGCGGGGAGACCCACCCAAGATACACCATAAACTTCTTAGATGGTGCGATTGAAAAAGGGTTGAGGGTTGACATGGAGCTGGCAGAATTTTACAGAAAAAAAGTCTCGGATTTTAGAGCCACGGATTATGTTATAACTAAGGGTCAATGGGGTGAAGATATTATACCCAGGCTTCCTCAAGATTTCCTCAGCAAAGAAGATATTGAAAAATATGCTTCAAGAAACGATGTTGGGATATTCATCATCACAAGAATATCAGGAGAGGGTGTTGACAGAAAACTCGAAAAGGGTGACTTCTATCTTACGGATGATGAACTTAGTATAATTTCGAAACTTTCAACCACGTTCAGAAATCAGGGAAAGAAGTTCGTAGTCGTTCTAAATATAGGTTCTCCTATCGAAGTGGAAAGCTGGAAAAATCTTTGTGATGCCATACTATTGGTTTGGCAACCAGGTCAGGAGGCAGGAAGAATCTTTGCGGATGTGATAAGTGGAAAAGTGAATCCGTCCGGAAAGCTTCCAACAACATTCCCAAAAAGATACGAAGATGTTCCATCGAGGTCGTTCCCGGGTGAACCAAAAGATAATCCGCAAGTAGTAGTTTACGACGAGGACATCTACGTTGGATACAGGTATTACGATACATTTAGAGTAGAACCTGCTTTCGAATTTGGATTCGGACTTTCATATACAACATTCGAATACTTTAATCTAAAGCTATACAGAGACGGTGGGGATATTGTTGTAACTTTCGAGATTAAAAACACAGGTAACATGGCTGGAAAAGAAGTTGCACAAATTTATGTGAGGGCTCCAAGAGGAAAAATAGACAAGCCTTACCAAGAATTGAAGGGTTTTGAAAAGACGAAGTTGCTTGACCCAGGAGAAACTCAGAAAATGGAAATTAGAGTTCCCGTCTCAAGCCTTGGAAGTTTTAATGGTCATTGCTGGATAGTTGAAAAGGGGGAATACGAAATAAGAGTTGGTGCATCGTCAAGAGATATCAGATTGGTAGGTAAGTATGTACTAGACTAAGTTCACAATTTTAAAAAAGGAGGTCTTGAAATGGTAAGATACTACTTCGACGAGAATAAGAGATTTGTAGTTGAAAACTACAATAACTCAAAACCATTTGCAAGCTTTCTGCCCGGCATAGCTGGTAAGAAAGGGATACCGCTGTGGGTGTTTTACGTTAACAGAGCTCAAGCAATCGCATCTTTTGGAACTGCTCATAAAGATAACCCTATTATGGAATTCCACCCAGCTTTTAGATCTTATCAAGTTATATTTACACACGGCTTCAGAACGTTTGTTAAAGATTTGTCTATGGATGCATTCTTTGAGCCTTTTGGAAAAGTGGTTTCCGATAAAGTTGTACAAAGGATGTATATTGCCAGGAATGAAGTCGAGATAGAAGAAATAAATAATGTATATGGTCTTAAAACAAATGTACTTTACTTCATACTGCCCCAAGAGAAGTTAGGAGCACTTATCAGAATTGTTAAATTCCAAAACATATCTAACGAAGTAAAACACTTTGAAATTCTCGATGGGCTTGCTGCACTCCTTCCTTATGGAATCAACGATTACGGTTTAAAGCATGTGGGTAACACGTTAAAGGCTTGGATGGAAGTATATAATTTGGAAAACAAGATGCCAGTATTTAAACTCAGGTCAACGGCAGAAGATGTAGCAGCTGTTTCCGAATTCAAAGAGGGCAATTTCTACGTTTCGTTCAAGATTCAGTCAGGAAAAAAGGAACTCTTAATGCCATTGGTGGATCCTGACGTTGTTTTTGGAATGAACACCTCCTATATCGAACCAGATGTTTTCATCGGTTCAAGGTTGGAAAATATAAGGAAAATGAAGCAAATCACATCGAATAGGGTGCCTTGTGCTTTCTCTCCGACCGAAGTAACACTACAACCCGGCGAAGAATTTTATATTTACACAGTTGTTGGGCATACACCTGATATGAATTTGCTGAACGAATACGCAGAAAGATTCTCAAGCCAAGAATACCTTGAAAACAAACGAAAAGAGGGTAATAAAATAATCGAAGAGATTGTTAATGATGTATGGACAAAGACTTCTTCTGATTTATTTGATGAATACACGAAACAAACTTACCTTGACAACATATTAAGGGGCGGCTATCCAGTTGTTCTGCGTGAAGGTAAAGATAGATTGGTCTATCATATATACTCGAGGAAACATGGTGATTTAGAAAGGGATTACAACTATTTCGTGTTATTTCCAGAGTATTATTCTTCTGGTAACGCGAATTATAGAGATGTGAATCAGAACAGAAGAGAGGACGTTGTCTTCCACCCAGAGATAGGAAATTATAACATCCGATTCTTTGTCAACTTGATACAGCCGGATGGTTACAATCCACTTGTAATAAACGGTGTCAGATACAGACTGAAACCCGAATGTAAAGGTATAAAAGAGTTCTTAAAAGCAGAAATTGAAAATCCGGAGAATGTTGAAGAATTGTTTAATTTCCTCAACGCAGGTAATCTAACACCAGGAAAATTGTTAACATTCATTGAAAAGCAAAGTATAGTTCTTAAAAACGACTTCGAGGAGTTTTTGAGGAATCTTGCAGAGTACCTTGAAGAAGAAGTAGACGCAGTTCACGGCGAAGGTTTTTGGACCGACCATTGGACTTACAACTTGGATCTCATTGAAAGTTACTTGGCAATTTACCCCGAAACAAAAGAAGAAATTCTTTTTGATGACAAGTCCTACACATATTACGATAATGCAGAGTGTGTGCTTCCCAGGTCGAAAAGATATGTCTTCGTCGAAGGAAAGGTAAGACAGTACAACTCTCTCTACCTTGATGAAGAAAAGAAAAGACTCATAGAATCAAGGGATAAATTCAAAAATGTCGTGAGAACAAATAAAGGAAAAGGTGAAATCTACAAAACAACGCTAATAACGAAACTCGTTAATCTGGCAGCTATAAAATTTGCAACGACAGACCCTGCGGGCGTTGGTATAGAGATGGAAGCAGGAAAGCCAGGTTGGTACGATGCATTAAACGGATTACCTGGATTATGTGGTTCTTCCATTGCAGAAAGCTACGAGCTTCTGCGTTTAATGAATTTCATTATAGAAACATTGAAAGAATACCAACACAGAAAAGTTAACTTGCCAGTCGAAGTTATGGCGTTAATTAACAAAGAAGCCGAAATCATCGATTGGTACAATGCTTGCAATGATGATGATAAAGATTTCAAATATTGGGAAAAGATGTCCGACCTCAGGGAAACTTACCGTGAAGATGTAAAGTTTGGATTCTTGGGTGAAGAAGTTGAAATTACGGCAAATGAACTGGCAAACATCCTTGAAAAGTTCAAAGCAAAGTTGAAATCCGCACTTGACAAAGCAATTGCCGAAAACAACGGAATGATGCCAACTTACTATTATTACGAAGTAGAAGAATACGAAATTATCAGCGAAGAAGGTAATCAAAAATTTGTAAAAGTGCATAAGTTCAGACAAAAGTCGATGCCATATTTCTTGGAAGGGATGGTTCGAGGATTTAAGGCTTATGGAAACAACAAGGAATTTATCAAGCAAATCCACAGAAAAGTCAAGTCATCAGAACTCTATGACAAAAAGTTGAACATGTACAAGGTTAACGCTCCTTTGAAGGAGCAGAGCATAGAAATTGGACGTGCCAAGGCATTCACACCCGGTTGGTTGGAAAATGAATCAGTATGGCTACACATGGAATACAAATACATGTTAGAACTTATAAAGAACGGCCTATACGAAGAGTTTTATGAGGATTTCAAGAATGTAATTATTGCTTTTATGGACCCTGAAGTATACGGAAGAAGTCCTCTGGAGAATTCTTCATTCATAGCAAGCAGTGCTAACCCTGACGAAAAAATCCACGGAACTGGTTTTGTTGCAAGGTTGAGCGGTGCAAGCGCGGAGTTTTTAAGCATGTGGAGAATAATGTTAGCAGGACAAAAGCCGTTTAAGTTCATCAACGGAAAACTCTTCTTGTCTTTTGAACCCATATTACCCGGTTGGCTGTTCGATGAAGAAGGAAAAGTATCGTTCAATTTCCTTGGAAAAGTAAGGGTAACTTATGTGAATCCAAAGAGGCTTGATACGTTCAAATTCGATATCTCAAAACAAAGAGTAAAGCTAATGACAACAGCGGGCGAGAAAGTAGAAATTGAGAACCACCTTATCGAAGAACCATATGCAAAGTTTGTCAGAGATGGTAAAATTGAAAGCGTAGAGATAATTTTCCTGTACGAGTAAATCTGTGAAAAGGAAGGTGGTGTTAAATGTTGTCTTCAAAGCTTAATTTCCTCAAATATTTGCCAGTTATAATGTCCGTTGTTTTCTTAACTATTCTAACCACAAGTTGTTTAGCATCCTTAAAGGAGTATGAGGTTATGATAAAAGATCCCAGATGGAAGTTGGTTTGGTCAGATGAGTTCGACGGTACAAAGATTGATACCACTAAGTGGAAGTACGATATCGGTAACAACAACGGTTGGGGAAATGGTGAGTGGCAATATTATACCGAGGGGAAAAATGCATGGATTGAAAACGGAATGCTCGTAATTGAGGCAAGAAACGAAACTGTAAAAGATGGCAACAAGACTTTTAATTACACATCCACCCGTATGAAAACGGAAGGTAAGTTCACTGTTCAGTACGGAAAGATAGAAGCAAGAATAAAATTCCCTTACGGAAAAGGTCTTTGGCCAGCGTTCTGGATGCTTGGTAGCAACTTCAGGTATGTTGGCTGGCCAACTTGTGGAGAAATCGATATTGTTGAATTCTTGGGACACGATAAATGGACGGCGTATGGTACTTTGCATGGACCTGGTTATTTTGGTTCAAACGGTATTCAAGGAAGGATAAGATTGGAACCACCAACACCAGATTTTACAAGTGATTTCCACGTTTTTGGAATAATGTGGGACGAGGAAAAGATTGTGTGGTATGTTGACAACACAGTTTACCACATCGTTACAAAGTCAGCGATAGAGTCACGTGGAAAAGCTTGGGTGTTCGATAACGACTTTTTCATAATATTGAACCTTGCAGTTGGTGGATATTGGCCCGGTTATCCGACAAACGAGACACCATTCCCTGCAAGAATGTATGTGGATTATGTGCGGGTCTACCAAATGGAAAGTGGTGAAGAGTAATTAACGATAAATTTCTGAGGTGGTTAGGATGGCTAACATTAGAGACGTAGCACGAATGGCAAATGTTTCTATAGCAACAGTTTCGAGAGTTATTAATGGTAGCGAAAGTGTTTCTGAAGAGACTAGGAAGAAAGTCTTGAATGCGATGAAGAAGTTAAATTACAAACCAATGATGTCGTTCAAAACAACATCCAGAGAACTGTTCAAAACCATCGGTATATTGATTCCAGATATACGCGGTTATCACTACAGCGATATCGTTATGGCCATTGAAGAATATGCTTATTCAAAAGGATTCGACGTGATGTTAGCATTACCCAAAGGCGAACCTGATGCTGAACAGCATGTTTTGGACCAGTACTTCCGAAGAAAAGTGGATGGAGTTATTCTTGGAGAACTTTACGGAGGCAGTAAACTTATACAACGTTTTGAAAAAAGTGGTATACCAATGGTTGTCATTGATTTTGCTGTTGATGAAATTAACTTTGATACAGTAAACGTTGATAACGTCGGAGGAGGATACGCCGCGATTAAATACCTTTACGACCATGGTCACAGGAAAATACTTTTTATCCCAGGTCCAGAAAACTCACCAGCTGCACTCGACAGAGAAAAAGGGATAAGAAAGTTCATAGATAAAGTAGGCAAAGACAACGTGGAAATATATTACGGGGTTCACAGAGGTTACAACTCAGAACATGGATGGGTAAGCGTGGTACGCCATCTCCAAGAACACGGTCTTAATTTCACAGCGATATTTGCTGTCAATGACTGGGCAGCGATAGGTGCGATGGACGCACTGAAAGAACATGGGATAAAAGTTCCAGAGCAAGTATCGGTGATAGGTTTTGACGATGCACCATTTTCAAATTACACAAATCCAAGACTCACAACAGTTATGCAACCCAGGTGGGAAATGGGCACAACCGCTGCTCAACTCTTAATTGAGCGTATAACAGATAAAAGAACGAGGCTACCAAGAAATATCATCCTTCCAACAAAGATAGTTGAAAGAGAATCTGTTAGACAGATATGAAAGATGTAAAACATTATGCGGGGCGAGTTGCCCCACATTTTTTATATTTTGCTATTTTTGCGGTCTTTCGAACTTTATAGCATTTATTGTGACTTTGTATTTCTTTCCATCCACTACAACATCGTAAGTTATACTAAACTTCTTTGATGGAACACTGTTTAAATACTCATTATCTATCTCTTGCCAGAACATGTTTTCGGCAATTAATTGAGCTCTCTCTTGTCTTATAGCCTCTTGTAAAGCTTCTCTTTGAGCAGGAATTGTTCCAGAAATTATTGTTAAAAGTAGCATTAAGATAATCATTGCGAAGATAAGCTCAGTGTAAAGCATAACCCCCTCATCCCCCTTGCCTATCTGCAATTAACTATCTGTAAAAATTTGTGGTAACTATATTTTACTCTGTAAGGAATTTAACTATACCCTCTGCGGCTTTTTTCCCTGCTCCCATAGCGAGGATAACAGTTGCAGAACCGGTGACGATATCGCCACCAGCAAATACCTTTGGAATGCTTGTTTGACCGAATTCGTTCGTGATGATATAACCGTATTTATTTGTCTCTAAGTCAGGAAACTGGCTAAGCAAAAATCTATTTGATTCGGTTCCTATTGCTTCGATGGCAATATCAGCTTCTATAACAAAATTGCTGTTGGGCACGGGGACCGGTTTTCTTCTACCACTATCATCTGGCTCTCCAAGTTCCATCTTTATACATTCTACCCCCATCAATTTACCACTCTCATCTCCAATATACTTAACGGGATTAGTCAAGAACAAAAATTTGATTCCTTCTTCCTTCGCGTGATGTATTTCCGCACGCCTTGCTGGCATTTCTGTTTCGGTTCTTCTGTATACCACCGTAACCTCTGCTCCAAGTCTTAAAGCACTTCTAGCTGCATCCATTGCGGTATTCCCACCACCCACAACTACTACTCTTTTCCCAGCCTTTATAGGAGTGTCGTATTCCGGAAATTTATACGCTTTCATTAGATTCACCCGCGTGAGGAACTCGTTTGCAGAATAAACACCGTTGAGCTCACTTCCGGGAATACCCATGAATTTCGGAGTTCCAGCTCCAACTCCAACAAAAACCGCATCGTATCTTTCAAGCAGTTCTTTCGGATGTATTGCATAGCCAACAGGAATGTTTTTGAATAACTCTACACCAAGCGTTTCAAGTTGAATTACTTCGCGTTTCACTATCTCTTTAGGAAGTCTGAACTCAGGTATTCCATAGACAAGCACACCACCGAACTCGTGTAATGCTTCGTAAACGTGCACTTTAATACCCAGTTTCCCGAGTTCTGATGCAACGGTCAGACCCGCCGGACCAGACCCGACGACTGCAACTTTCTTAGACTTCAAGGCTGATACTTTAGTAGTGGTATTTTTTAATATGTCGGGGATACTCTCGAAATTTCGAACCTTGCCTAACTCCTCATCAAAGCCTTCTTGATTTGCAAAATCAGCTACGAACCTTTCCAAAGCTCCAATATTTATTGGTTTACCTATTTTGTTCAGAACGCAGGCACCTTCACACTGAATTTCCTGAGGACACACACGACCACAGATAGCAGGTAGGTAGTTATAACTTTTGAGAATTTCAAACGATTTTTTCAAATTTCCTCTGACTATCTCTCTTATAAACCCAGGGATATCAATTCCAACGGGACAACCTGAAACACAGGTTGGAACTTTACATTGCAAACATCTTTGCGCTTCCTGATGCGCCAATTCAAACGTATAACCAAGAGAAACTTCCGTGAAGTTTTTCTTTCTCTCCGATGGCTCGAGTTCAGGCACAGGAATTCTGTCTTTTACAACCACGAGATATCACCAACTTTTTCCAAGAACTTCTCCAATGCTTCTTTCTCCTCTTCCCTGTATTGTTGTAACCTTCTTATGAAGCTATCCCAATCAACGTACCTTCCATCGAATTCAGGACCATCAACACAAACGTATTTAATTTCTTCCTTTACGCTTCCTTCTTCTTCTTTTCTTAAAAGCACCCTACATCCCCCACACATGCCTGTTCCATCAACCATAATTGCATTTAGTGATACCCAAATAGGTACGTTATATTCTGAAGCTATTTTACTTGTTGCCTTCATCATCACAGCAGGTCCTACAGACCATATCATATTCGGTTTTTCTATCTCAAACTCTTTCAACATCCCATCTACAACCGTTCCTTTTATTCCTTCGCTTCCATCATCTGTGCAAACCACAACTTTGTCCGAAAAAGCAAATTCGTTTTTAAGAATCAATTCTGAAGATGTTTTAGCACCAAGGATTACCACAACTACATTACCTGCATTTTTGAGTGCTTTCGCTATGGGAAGTATAGCAGCTATACCTACACCGCCACCGATGACTATAACCTTTCCGTAGTAGTTGATTTCACTTGGTTTACCCAAAGGTCCCACAACATCGAAAAGCTGTTCTTTTTCATTCTTCATACAGAGCTCAATTGTAGATTTCCCTACAGCTTTCACTACGATGCGAAAAGCACTATCATATGAGTCAGCAATTGTTATAGGTATTCTTTCCCCCTTTTCTGAAGTTCTGATTATCACAAACTGCCCGGGCTTAGCATTTCTTGCGATAAGTTCATTGTCTATCCAAAATTCGTAAGTCCCTTTTGCAAGTCTACTTTTGGAAATTATTATGTTTCTTTGAATTTCATTCATCACTATACACTCCTAAGGATTTGTTTTTGCTTATAACCTCAAATCTTTAAGTTTAGTCTGCGCCTTTACAATTGACGATATTACTCTTGACAATGTCTCAAACTTTTCCGCTGCTTGTTCCATTGTCTCAACAGCAGAACTGAAATTGCTATTTTCGGACTCGAGTTCTGTTTTCGTTTCTGACAAGAGTTCTGAAACATGTGAAAGCAGCGCCGAATTTTGGTTCATAAACCCCAAGAGTTGCTCAAGCGACCTTTGAAGAGTCTGGAAGATTTCACCTACTAACTTTATACTATTCAGTGCTTCGGAAACGGAAGATGAAAGTTCTTTTACCAAATCGTTTATCTCCTTCGCCACTCTGTTAGACTCACCAGCGAGTTTTTGAACTTCCGATGCAACAACTGCAAACCCTTTTCCAAATTCACCAGCCCTTGCAGCTTCTATCGAGGCGTTCAAAGCCAAAAGGTTTGTCTGTTTCGCTATCTTTGTAATCTCCAAGACCATATTTTCGACTTTGGAGAACATCTCAAGCGTTTGGGTTGTATTTTTCACAGAACCTATGACTATGTCATTTATCTTTGATATATCCGCACCAGATTTTTTAAGTTCCTCAGTTATGTTTTTGTTCACATTTTGAGATTGTTCAATAACACTGACAATCTCTTGGGACTCTTTCCCAAATTGCTCAGACAATTTATTTAACCTTACCTGCATATTGCGAAATACATTCTCCAAGTCACGTAAATTCTCTTGGACATTTTTCACCCTTGAAATCAAAGCCTCATCGAGTTGAGCCATAAAAGAGGTCATCAAGTTTTCAGCAAAAAAAGCGGAAGACATCTTTTCTATAGTTTCTTTACTGATTTCTGGCATACTATCACCTGCCGTATATCTCGTCAATAATATCTATACCGCATTTCAAGTTTTTGAACCAATCAAACAACTTCCTAACATTTTCACCTTTGAAAATTGCTCCATGCTGTGGAGCAACAATGTCTATTTCTCTTCTCTCAACGATACTCAACCACTTTCTTAAAGCAACATTCGAAGTTATGTATCTTTTATGAAACCCTTCCATGAGTTTCACGTGTTCGTTAAAGTTCTCAACAAAAACGTAGCGTTGTCCTTTTGGAAAAACAGCAACACCCAAGTCACCTGAGAACAAAATCTTTGCCCTTGGATCGTAAAGTGTGAAATTACCCGTTGAGTGCAAATAGTGTGTAGGAATGAATTCAAGTTCCGTTCCGGATGGCAATCTCAATTTGTCCCCTTTGTCTGGAAGTGCAACCACCCTTCTTTGGTCGTATATTCCAAAGTGCGGGAGAAACCTTATCCAAAGTGCAGAGATATAAATCTTGGCATTTTCTGCTATGGAAAGCCAAAGCGTGATTCCAGAAGTAACATCCGGGTCTTGATGTGTAAAGAAGATATACTTAATCTTGCTAGGTTCTATTACTTCAGAGACATTAGCAAGCACCCTTGGAAAGACGTGAGCACCACCCGGGTCAAGTAACATTGCCTCATTTCCGTCAACTATCAGATATTGATTCGTTTGAACTATACCTTCTTCTTCCTGCTCTTCCCAAGCGAGAAAGATGAACTTGTGCTGGCCATCATCGTAAAGCGTTAAGTTTTCGGTTCCTTCTCGAAATGTCATACACCACACCCCCTTGAAGTATTTTACAATTTGTATATATTTTAACACATTTTATCTAAGAAGTATGCAACCTAGGATACCAGATAATACAAGAATTGTGACCGCATCGATTTTTGTTTTAATTAAAAGACCAACTGATAAAATATTTACAAAAATTGCCAACGGAGTTCCGAGTGAAGTTCTAATGAAACTGAACCCAGCAGCAGCTATCATACCAAGAACTGCGGGTTTCAGCTTGGAGATAATACTTTGAACAACTTTGTTTTCGGAATGCCTAAGGTAGAAAAGGTAAAGCGTAATCGACGACAATATAGGTACCAAGATAACCGAAAACGTAGCGATTATAGAACCAAAAATTCCACCAACTTTGTAACCAACAAAAGTGGCAGCATTAATTCCTATCGGTCCAGGTGTGGATTGTGATATTGCCACGATTTCGTTAAATTGGTCAAGTGTTAACCATTTATTTGTGTCAACCACGTAATAGATTATCGCTTTGAGTATGCTGTAACCTCCACCGAAACTAATTGCACCTATTTGTGTGAAGACAACGAAGAGCTTTAGGTATATCAATCCAGGTCCCCCTCCGTGGTTTTATTTACAAAGAATCGGATAATCCCGTATAAAATGGCCAGTAAAATGACGTACACGGGATTGAGCTTCAAGATAGTAACGGTGGAGAAAGCAACTATGAACACGACCAAATCTTCTAAACTTCTCACGCTGCTCTTCCAAAGTTTTAGTACGCTAACAACTATAATAGCAAGCAGAGGAATTTTCATACCGTTAAGAAACGGCTTTAAGAAGTTATAAAATCTCCCGAGCACGATTGCAACGGCAAGGATTATAATCGTTGGGAAGAAAATAGCACCCGCAACAGCAGCAATTACCCCTGGAATTTTTCTTAACTTGTAACCTACAATCGTAGAAGTGTTGACAGCAATTGGTCCAGGCATAGATTGTGCAATGACCAAAAGCGAATCAAATTCTTCTGGTCGCAAGAACTTATGTTTTATTGCAAATTCCTCGCGAATAATGGGGACCATAGCATAGCCGCCGCCGATAGTAACACCACCTATTTTTGCTGTAATTGAAAAGAGTTTCCATAAGGAGACCTTTTCGTTGTTTTCTAGTTTGCTCAAGTTAGCACCCCCGAACTGTTTTAAATTTGCTCACTCTATGAAGATATATGCTAAAATGATTATAGCACAACTAAATTAATTATAGCACAACTAAAAATAAGCAAAAACAAGGGGGAACAAATAGGTGACGAGCGTTGCTATTTTTCAAATTCCGCAAGTGGCAGGTTTGCTGTGGATGAGTGTTCGTATTATTCTACTCGGTTACGAACGCATAGCTGGGAATAAGATATCTAAGGGTTCCCCTACTTTCGTGGCTGCGTGGGGGTTTTTTTTCTTCTCTTTCCTTTCATTCTTCCCATTTTTCAATACAGTTACCTGGGAAATACTTATGAAGTCACTTTTGAGTGGTTCTATCTATTCAATCTCATTTTCACTTTACACATATGCCTTAGGACACGAAGATGCCTCTGTCATCGCACCGTTGTATAACTTAAACGCTATATTTTTAGTAATATTGGCTTCTATATTTTTAGGTGAAACGTTTAGTATAAAAAGGCTGATAGGTGCTGTTTTGATGATTTACGGTGTGAGTTTTTTAAAAAAAGGGGAGAATGTAGTCGTTTCCTATGCAAATATCATCAAGAGTAAAGGAGCAGTGGCGATGATTGTATCATCGCTACTCATGGCAATTGGTAGAATCATCGATAGGAAGTTTACAATAAGTCTTTCGCCTCTTGGATACTCGGTGGGAATATACCTTGTGATAAGTACCTATATTTTGGTTTACGGGATTGCATCTGGAAGTAGAATTTCAGACTACACAAATTTAATCAAACAAAAGTGGCTTTATCTTATTTTAGGTGGTATTTGCAACGCTTATTCATACGTTGCTCTCTTGAAGGCTTTCAATTATTTCGGTGTTAGCGTGGCAGAGCCGCTTTCTATGTTATCTGTTTTTGTAACGATGTTTTTTGCTAAGATTTTTCTCAGAGAACGGATTGGTGTTAGGTTACTGGCAGCTGTCTTGTTGTTTGTGGGAAGTATTTTAATATACTAACATCACAACATGTACTTTTCCACGTAAATATCAACCAGCAAGGGAACCCTCAGTTTTACGGCATTCTCCATCTCAGATTTGACGATTTCTTTCATTAACTCAAGTTCATCATCAGGTACTTCAAATACCAATTCATCGTGTATTTGAAGTATCATCATGCTCTTTAAATTCTCTTTCTTCATTCTTTCGTGTATTTTTGTCATAGCTATCTTCATTATATCTGCTGCGGTACCTTGTATTGGTGTATTTATAGCAATCCTTTCGCCCTCAGCTCTGATGTTTGGATCCTTTGCATTTATTTGTGGTACTTCTCTTCGTCTGCCAAACATCGTTTTAACATACCCGTTTTTCTTCGCAAATTCTTTTATCGTTGCTATGTAGCTCTGAACACCCTTGTAGGTGTTAAAGTAAGCATCTATTATTCTTCTTGTTTCTTTTACGTCTAAGCCTATCCTTCTTGACAAACCGTAAGGTGACACACCGTAAACTATTGCAAAATTGACCATCTTCCCGATTCTTCTCATACTTTCGTTGACAAATTCGTCGCTCACACCGAATATTCGTTTTGCTGTCTCTAAATGAATATCTCTGTTTTCACTGAAGGCTCTAATAAGTTCCTCATCTTCGCTCATATGCGCCAAAACTCTCAGTTCAATCTGTGAGTAGTCCGCTCCAAGAATCCACCAATTTTCCTTTTGTGGTTTTACAGCCGTTCTAATTTCTTTTCCTTCGTCCGTTCTCCCTGGCAGATTCTGTAAATTGGGGTCTGAACTGCTCAACCTGCCAGTTGCAGTTCCAGTCTGATTGAAAGAGGCGTGGACTCGACCGGTGTGTTTATTCACCATCGTTGGTATAGCATCTACGTACGTACTTTTCAGTTTCTGTATCTTTCGATATTCCAGTAGCAGACGAGCAATCTCAAAGTCGGGCGCCAAGTTTTCTAAAACTTCCACATCTGTTGAATAAGCACCAGTATTTGTTGATTTCATTGCAGGAAGTTTCAATTTTTCAAACAATATGTAGCCAACCTGCTTTGGTGAGTTCAGATTAAATGGCTCTCCTGCTATTTCAAATATCCTTTGTGAAAGTGAAGATAGCTTTTTCTCCATTTCCAAGGACAACGAAGAAAGATATTTTGTGTCAAAGAACACACCATTGAGTTCCATCTGTGCCAAAACAGAGACAAGGGGTAATTCGATTTTTTCATAGAGTTCAACCATTTCGTTTGAGTATATAAGAGGATAGAGCTTGTTATGAATGCGCAAGGATATATCTGCATCTTCACAAGAATACCTCGCTGCACGTTCAACAGGCACATATGAGAAATCACCAGCAAAAAGCGGCAGTGCACCCTGCATGACCTCGTCATAACTCATCATCTTGTACCCAAGGAACTTCAAAGCCATCTCATCGAGGTTGAACCTCTTTTCGTTCGGGTTCAGCACATAAGCCTCTATCATAGTATCGAAAGCGGGATATTCAGGTTCTATACCCGCTCTTTTCAAAAACTTGATATCAAATTTTAGATTATGACCTCCGAATCTCCTTGCGCCGACAACTTCCTTTAAGAACTCTTTGACTTTATCGAGTGGAAGGTTTGGTCCATCCAAATGTGCCACTGGTATGTAATAGGCCCTGCCCTCGTCAATAGCTATGGAAATGCCTACTATCTTACCTGTGAATGGGTCAAGGGAACTGGTTTCTAAATCAAGTGCTACCTTCTTTGCTTTGAGTATTTCTTCAAGCAATCCTTTGAGTTCATTTTCTTTTGAGATGACATTGTACTCAACCGCTTTTTCAAGTGAAGCACTCAATTGTAATTCTTTTATTATACTCGCAAATTCAAACTTTTTTAAAACCTCCAACAACTTTGCCGAGTCATAACCTTGGTATTTCAGTTCCTTCAAATTGATTGGCAACTCAATCTCATAATTCAGTTCTACGAGTTTTCTGCTCAGTTCATAGTCCTCATAGTAACCCAAAAGTTTTTCTCTAATCTTATCCGGTAATTTGTTCTGGTTTTTTAGCGCATTTTCCACGCTTCCAAAGTCTTGTAGTATCTTCACCGCTGTCTTTTCACCTATGCCAGGCACTCCTGGGATGTTATCTGAAGCATCACCAACTAAAGCAAGGTAATCAACTATCTGATGCGGGTAGACTCCGTATCGTTCGTAAACATCCCTTACAGTGTATTTTCTGATATCGGTTACACCTTTTTCTATACGCCATACTGAAATATTTTCGTTCACAAGTTGGAGCAAGTCTTTATCGCTTGTTACAACGTTTATTTCCGAGATTTCCAACAAACCTTTTTCTTTTTCAAATCTTTTAGCCAGTGTGGCTATCACGTCGTCAGCTTCGTAACCTGTCATACGAACAAGTTTGATTCCAAAACCTTCTATTAGCTCGTCCACAAGATTAATCTGTCTAAGCAACGGTTCGGGAGTTTCAGGACGATGCGCTTTGTATTTTTCGTAAAGTTCTCTTCTATATGTACTACCACCTTTTACATCCACAACAAAAGCACAGTAGTCTTCACCAACTGTTATGTGTTCTTTTATAAACTTTAGCAACATTCGAGCCAAACCATAAAGTGCTCCGGTTGGAATACCGGTTGTGGTCGATAAGGATTGGTCTATGGCATAAAAAGCCCTGTAAAGTAGACCTGTCCCGTCAAATAGAAATGCTCTCGCCATTTGCTTGGAGCCTCCGGATTTCCAATAGTGTATTTACTGCTCTCCTCAAATGTGGAATAACAATTGAACCACCTACGATGAGTGCTATATCAAATGTCTCAAAAAACTCTTCGTCCGTTACCCCAAGTTCAGCACATCGTATCATGTGGTATGTTATACAATCATCGCACCTAAGAACCATCGAAGCGACAAGTCCCATGAGTTCCTTATACTTAGGCTCAATAGCACCCTCACGGTAAACTGCACCATCAAGATTCCAGAAACGTTTTGTATTTATCGTCCCGCGGTCTAAAATTTCTTTGTTCATGCGTTCTCTGAATTTTTTAAACTCTTCAAGTGTGTTGAATGTAGTCTCCGACATTCCATTCCCCCCTAAAGGTTAATACAAGCCAATACAAGAATATTTTAATATCTCTCTATGCCAAATCCAGTCTGACCGGGTCCCACATGCATAGAGATAACCTTACCGGTAGGCGTGTAGTATACATTCTTGACTTTGTAAATTTTTCTTAGCTCCTTTTCTATCTCTTCAAGCTCCTCCATGTTATCACAACTTACCATGTATAAATCCACGGTACTACCGGCAGGGAACCCCTCTTGCTGAGCCTTTTTGATTAACTCTTCGTGTATTGCTTTTGTTGCTCTTGCTTTTGTGAATGGAATCATGTTGCCTTCGTCATCTATGTAAATACCTACTTTAATCTTCAAAAGCGAGCCCACAAATCCAGTGAATCTACTGACCCTTCCACCTTTAACAAGGAAGTTGAAGTCTTGGACATAGAAGAACGCACCAAAACCCTTGGCTTTTATTTTCTTTTCGAGCTCTTGAGCTACCTCTTCAAGTCCCAAACCAAGGTCGAATAATTCACGTGCATACCTAACCATCGGAGATATTGCCGTAGATGCCCTCTTGGAATCGACAACCCTCACTGGGATGTCTACCTCTTTGGAAGCCAGAACCGCAGAGTTAAACGTACCAGACATAGCCGTAGATATCGTTATAACAAAAACCCCATCGTAACCGTTTTTCTTCGCTTCTTCGTATTTTGCCTTCCAGTCTTCAACAGTTGGTTGTGAGCTTTTTGGTAATTCTGGCGCAGTTTTGAGCTTTTCATAGAACTTTTTTAACTCATTGAAATCCCTTGTATCATCCTTTTCCTTTGTTCCATCGGGCCAGATAACGTAAAGTGGGACAATATCAACATCCCATGGTTTAATGAGTTCCTTTGGAAAGTCAGACGTGCTGTCAATCAGTATCTTAACTTTTAGCTTTTCAGACATCTTCTTCACTCCCTTTTATGATTTTGTATTTCAAATTTTATCCGTCTTTTCTGACATCACAAGCTCAAAAAGGTCTCTTACATCTTTCACACGCTCTACTTTCAAGTCCGACTTTGAATTTATGGAGTTGTAATCAACGTTAGCTGGGACGATTATTCTTTCTATCTGTAGTTTTTTTGCGTTTTCAATACGCTTTGTAACGTTCACTGTCGGTCGAATGCTACCGTCTAAACCCACTTCTCCTACCATGAGCGCGTTTCCTATGTAAGAGTCGAGAAAGGATGACAATATCGCACCTGCGATTGCTAATTCACAACCGGGATCTGTTATATTCAATCCTCCAGAAACATTTATATATATATCGTGAAAATCCAGAGGCAGGTTCAGGTGCTTTGCTAAGACAGCAGATATTATTATGACCTTTCTAACATCTATACCATGCGAGATTCTCCTTCCGGAAGCCATCTTTACTCTGGACACAAGTGCCTGAATCTGAACATTCAAAGGTCTACTTCCCTCAAAGACACTGGTAAAAACATTTCCTGGAGTGTTTGAATAGTTCAACAATATATCCTCAGATAAGCTTTTTAATCCTTCCTGAGTCATTTGGAAGACGGAGATTTCACCACTGGGACCGTATCTATTCTTTTGAACTCTTAGGATCCTGTAATCAGTTGTTCTTTCGCCTTCGAAATATATCACAGTATCAACAACGTGTTCAACGAGCTTTGGTCCTGCTATAACTCCTTCTTTAGTAACATGTGCAATAAGCAAGGAAGGAATGTTGTACTTCTTTGAAAAAATTCTAACTTTTTCGACAACAGCTTTTATCTGGACAACGCCACCGACAGGGGAATCTATATCAACGCTGCTGAGTGTCTGTATCGAGTCAATAACAATTAGTCTTGCTTTTTGTGGGTCTATGTTGCTGAGGATATCTTCTATTTGTGTTTCGGAAGAAATTAAAATTCTTGGATTTTTAATTCCTAATCTCTTGGCGCGACTTGCTACTTGCTGAACGCTCTCTTCACCCGATATATAATAAACAACATGGTCTTCCCTTTCGTTACTTTTAACCGTAGCATCGCATATTTGAAGTGCCAAAGTACTCTTACCAACGCCTGGTTCCCCACCGAGCAATACGACCTGTCCTCGGACTAATCCGCCATTCAACAGCTGGTCAACTGCTGGAATGTTTGTTTTGATTCTCTCTTCTTCAGATCTTTCAAGGGCTGTATGCAAATCAAAAAAGCGAGGATGAGATTCCATCATCCCCGCATCTTGAGACCTAATGTTTTTTGCTTCCGTTGAAGCATCCTTTAATTGAAATTCCTTTGCGCTGTTCCATTCACCGCAAACTGGGCAACGTCCAAACCATTTCGGTGACTCGTAACCGCACTTATCACATACGTAGATAGTTTTTGTTTTTGGCATCTTTTTAAAGTCACCTTCTAACATTTAGCGTGTTGATGTGAAGTTTTAGATTGTCAAAAATCATAAAGAGTTATCTTTTCTACGATTCGGACTTGACAGTCGTTGCAACTTGATTTTGTTTGTTTTTTATGAAAGCAAGTTTATCACCATCACGAACGACATATACTTCGTCGTTATCCTCAACTTCACCTCTTAGCAACTCCTCAGAGAGTGGGTCCTCTATGTACTTTTGAATAGCTCTCTTCAATGGTCTTGCACCATAAACCGCATCGTAACCAACGGTAACCAAGAAATCTTTTGCTTCTGGCGAAAGCACTAAGGTGATGTGTCTTTCGCTTAACCTTGCTCTGATGTCTTTGAGCAGTATTTCGATAATCTGTTCGATGTGTTCTTTTGTAAGTTTATGGAATACGATAATCTCATCGACCCTGTTTATAAACTCGGGTTTGAATACCTTTTTCACCTCTTCGAGCACTTTATCTTTCATTTCTTTGAACTCTCTTTCATGGGTTTCTTCACCAACAAATCCAAGGTTCTTTTTGGAAGTAACTATTTCGGTTCCTCCGATGTTACTCGTCATGATTATAATCGTATTTCTGAAATCAACAACGTGACCTTGGGAATCTGTCAAACGTCCATCATCCATTATCTGGAGTAATATATTGAACACATCAGGATGAGCCTTTTCTATCTCGTCAAAAAGTATTACCGAGAACGGTCTTCTCCTTACCTTCTCCGTTAGTGTTCCTCCTTCTTCATACCCAACGTATCCTGGAGGTGCACCTATCAACCTGGAGACTGAGAATTTTTCCATATACTCACTCATATCGAACCGTACCAAAGCCTTTTCATCGCCGAACAGATATTCTGCAAGTGCTTTAGCAAGCTCAGTCTTACCAACACCAGTTGGTCCGAGGAACAGGAAAACGCCAACAGGTCTTCTTGGGTCTTTTAAACCGCTTCTTGCCCTACGAATAGCACGTGCAATTGCACTGATTGCTTCTTCCTGGCCGACAACCCTTTCGTGCAATGCATTCTCAAGATTGAGAAGCTTCTCCCTCTCGGTCTCTTCAAGTTTTTTGAGAGGAATTCCAGTCCAACCTGCCACAACTTCTTCTATCTCAGGAACATCAACTGTAACGATTGTAGATTCAACTTGTTTACGCCAGTTGCTGTAGGCTTCGTTGAATTGCTCCTTGAGCTGCTGTTCTTTCTCTTTCAGCTCCGCTGCCTTTTCGTAATCCTGAGCGGCTACCGCTTCTTCTTTCTCGTTCTTAACAGACTCTATCTGGAGTTTTAAAAGCTGAAGGTGGCTTGGCATAACGAATAATTTCAGCCTGCTTCTGGCTCCTGCCTCGTCAATAACATCGATAGCTTTATCCGGTAAAAAGTGGTCTGTGATATATCTTTGGGACAAATATACTGCTGCCTCGAGTGCTTTATCTGTGTATTTTACTTTATGATGGCTTTCGTATTTTGATTTCAAACCTTTCAATATCTCCAACGCCATCTGTGGACTTGGTTCTTGAACGTATATTTTCTGAAACCTTCTTTCAAGAGCTGCATCCTTTTCTATGTATTTTCTGTATTCGTCGGGTGTCGTTGCCCCAATACAGTGGAGTTCTCCACGTGCCAAGGCTGGTTTAAGAATATTCGCCGCATCAACAGCACCCTCGGCAGAGCCTGCCCCTACTATCATATGAAGTTCATCTATGAAAAGAATTATATCTTTGTTCCCTTTAACAACTTGAAGTAACTTCTTCATCCTTTTCTCAAATTCGCCGCGGTATTTCGTACCGGCAACGAGTGCAGCCACGTCGAGAGAGAATATAGTCTTGCCCTTCAACGGTTCCGGCACCTCACCGGACACTATCCTTTGTGCCAATCCTTCAACTATTGCACTTTTACCTACACCCGGCTCTCCAATAAGCACAGGGTTGTTCTTCTTTCTCCTAACGAGGATTTGCATAAGCCTTTCGATTTCATTTTCTCGTCCAATCACTGGATCAAGTTCCCCGCGTTGTGCTTGTGCTGTCAAATCAACACCAAAACCTTCGAGCTGACGAACAGCTGGAGAAGTTGTTGGTTCTTCGTAAGACGGAGGAAGCGCTTGACCTTCTTCAAAGAAATCCTCATCTGAGACATTTTCTGTTATCTCCTTGCGTAACGCTTGAATATTCACATTGAGTTTTTTCAAAATATGAATTGCAATACCTTCACCTTCACGTAGTATACCCAAAAGCAAATGTTCTGGGTCAATTTTGTCGCTCCCCATCATACGTGCTTCTTCAAAGGCTATTTCAGTAACCTTCCTCGCTCGTGGGGTCATTTGCGGAGACATTATGAATCCCCGCATACCCAAACCAACTATCGAAATGACCTCGTTTTTGACACGTGCATACGTCAAACCATACCTCTCTAAAATGTTTGAAAGAGGTTTATCATTCAACTTCAGTATTGCAAGCAACAAATGCTCAGTTCCCACGTATGAGTGACCAAGGTCTTTCGCTTCCTCTTGAGCCATAACAAAAACCTTCGCAGACCTTTCAGAAAACCTATCGAACATGTAAATCACCTCCGTACATCCGAAAATATTATATCACATAAAAAGAAAAAAATAAAGCGGGTGCACCCCGCTATTTTAATTCGATAAATAATGTTTTTATAGACTAAATCTAAAGAACTACAATGTTCAATATTGTTTAAATTTGGACTTATTTTACATCGAAGAGCACATTTTGAATGAACTCTTTATTGAGCTCGTAATCATAGTCTGAAAAGACAGCTTTTCCAAGTACAACGACTTTTCCCAATCCACTCTTGAACGTCGCTGCTAGTATTATTTTATCAACAGGTTGAGCGTCGTTTTTGCCGTCTGAATCCACAGATTTCGCCGTCTCTGAAGAGATCAAAACTTGTGCGTTACCGTATAACAACAATGAGCAAGGTGAGTAAAATCTTACGTTACCTGAAATTACTTTGTAGTTAGCCCCGTAGTTGTTAATTTCATCAACCACCTGGTCATCGTTAAATCTAACAGGTGAATTGAGGGCATCGAGAATCGCGTTTAAATCTTCCGTATTCCCGCCATTATTGTAATCACTTTTTGATGTGATTATCAAAATTCCACCATTCTTAACGAAGCTGACAATATTCCTAACTTCATCATCTAAGTATCCTTTGCCGTTCATGATGATTAAATACATTCCGTCGATATTTTGAAGCTTATCTATATATGCTACTTCAAAACCTTTCACGTTAAGGAAAGCTTCGAGCTTCGTGAGCTTATCTTTATAATAATCATTCGAATGTCCTTGGTCTATGTAAACAACCTTTCTGTGTTGTTTGGTTTCTGTAGAATTTGTTAAAGATACACCAAGGATGTTTGCAAGTTCTTCTACGCTGGTAACTACGCTAGCGTTCTGGAGCAACTCTGAATACTTTCCAAAATACTCTTCATCGCTACCTTTTAACAAAATAAGTTTACCCTTAAACTCTCTTAACCAATCAACTTCATCTGGCATAAGGTCTTTGAAGAAATCCAATCCACCTTGTTTCGGCGTTGGAATTAGGACAATATCAACATCGTTGTAATCTTTCAAAACAGTGTCAGCAAAAATTACCGTATTACCCTGTTCTTCAAACTTTCTCAACAAAGATAGTAATTCATCACCTATATCGTTCTCATGGAGCTTGTCTACAAGGACTGTTAATCCTCTCTTTTCAGAAACTTTGATAACAACTGACTGGACATTTTTATCATCAATTAAAAAGTCTACACGGGTATCCCCTGCTTCGAGTTTCCCAAGTTGGATGTTTTTGTCGTACTCAATACCATAGGGTTTCAAAGAAATCTTTTCGCTATATACCGACTTACCGTTAAGAAGAACTGTTAACGTTCTTTGTTCATAACTTTCAGAAACATTGTAAATGTCAAAGGTAATCTCAACATTTTGCCCCACGCTTGGCTTTTCAGGACCGACGCGAACGTAATTGACCCTGAATGGGCTATCAGTTTCAAACCAAACAGGTGCTGAAACTATTTCGTTTCCGTCCTTTTGAATAATGTAAACAAAGAACCATTCGTAACCATCGACTATATCAAATGTTGCGCTGTACTCGAACTCATCTTTTCCAGAAAGCTTGGGAAGTTCGTAGACTTTACTTTGCGAAAAGATGTATACTTTACTGACAGGGTCTCCTTTGTCTGAATAATAGATGTAAAAATTTGCTTTTTCACGGTAAGGTAAAATGCTTCCCATGATGTTATTGTCCGCATAAAAATAAAGCTTTGCATTTTTGTCTTCCGATGCAAATGTTCTCCTGTTCCATAGCGCATCCATAATATCTTCATAAGTCAACGACTTTGCCAGGATACCGGTGCGTGCATCGTTTGCACTTGCCCAATTCTCTTTGTGGTTGTCCTGATTAGCTGTCGGTGAAACGTGCCAACCTCTGTTCAAAGCAAGTATGAAATTGTTAAACATTTCCTCCGAAATGACGTCTGAACTGCTCGAGTTACCGTTTCCAACTTCTATCAGATTCACATATTTGTCAGCCTCTGGCCAAAACCAGAAATTTTGGAAATTGCCAAAGGTAACTCCAGGATGGTTAAACTGCGCAAGTTTTTTTACCTTTGTAATCCATTCATAAAAATCTTTCAGGTCTCCTTTTTCGTCTCTGCTGATGAATTCAAGTGTTTCGTAAACATTTATATGCCCAGAACCTGCTGTCCATTCAAACCCCTGTAATCCTACAAATTTTCCTGGAATCGTTGCGTTACGTGCCGCTTGTTGAGTTAGATAAGTTTTTGATTGCCCATTGACAGGAATTTTTAGAAAGTAGCAATGGTCAGTAACTGCCAGCACGTCAGCGTACTTTGAAGCATGAGCATAAGCTTGTTCAGGAGTTCCTTTTCCATCAGAATATGAAGTATGAGAATGTAAATTTCCGTAATAGATTTGGTAGTCAAAATTTGGTAGTGCGAAGACCGTTGCCAACAACAACAATACCATAGCGATAGATACTTTCATACTTACAGTCGTGTTCAAACCTTTCATGATAGTCATCCCCCTTTGTGCTTTGCAAATGACATTTCATGTGAGCTGATTATTATACCACAAATACCACAAATCGTCAAAATTCACACCCTAAATAATCGGATTTTTTAGACTATAGTCCTGAAGAGGTCATCATATGTCTCACGTCTTCTGATTAATTTTGGCTCCTTGTTTTCAGCGATTAAAACCTCCGCGGGTTTGAGCGTAGAGTTGTAATTACTTGCCATTGCGTATCCGTAAGCTCCTGCGTTTTCGATTAAAATATAACTACCTTCTTTTGGAATTTCCAACAAGCGTTGTGTTGCCAAAACATCCCCAGACTCACAAAGCGGTCCTACAACATCTACTTCCACTTTCTCACCGCACTCAGAGCTGAAGACTCTAACACCATGAAATGCTCCATACATTGCTGGTCGAATGAGAACGTTCATTCCGCCATCTACAACTACAAAAGTCTTTGCATCTGTTTTTTTTACGTACTCAACATTCAAAATTAGCACCCCAGCGGGTCCAATTATGTATCTCCCAATTTCTAAGACGACTTCTTCAAAATCTTTAAGCAGAGGTATAATCTCCTCACGGTACTTTGATAAATTGAGTTCTTTGTCTTTATAGTTGATTCCCCAACCACCACCTATATTAACCTTCCTAAAACCATAGCTTTTGCTGAGTTCAACAGTCTGACCCAAGGCTTCGTAAAACGGTTCAACATCTGTTATTTGTGAACCAATGTGGATATGAAACCCCACCAACTCGAGGTTGCTTGTCTTTACTATTTTCAAAGCTTTTTCTACCATTTCTATTGGAATCCCAAATTTGTTTTTCTTCAGACCTGTGGATATGTACGGATGCGTCTTTGAATCAACGTCTGGATTTATTCTTAAGAATAATTCGGGGATATTATCAAATTTAGAGGCTAAATCTTTCCATCTTTCCAATTCTTCTATAGAATCTACATTGATATATCTAACCTTTGATAACAGCGACATCTCTTTCAAAGATTTTCCATTACCATTCCATACAATTCTCTCGTCTGGAATTTCTGCTAGTTTTGAAGCGTAGTATTCTCCCAACGTAACGATATCAGTCCCAAAGCCTTCTTCTTTTAGAATACGAAGCAAGTTTGGGTTGTTGTTTGCTTTGCATGCAAAGGTCGGAAAAAGATTGATACCATTAAAAATCCCCAACACGCTCCTTGCACGTTCTCTTATTATTCTTTCGAAATAAACGTAGAGCGGTGTACCATACGAGCTTGACAACTCTTGAACCAATTCTTCCGATAATAAATCATTTATCGTTGTACAATTGAACACGTTCAAAACACCTTCCCTTCTTCAATTATTTCTCCGTTTCTTACCTTAAAGATTTGTCCGTTTTCCATAGGTGTAAGCGAGTCCTCGACATCTTCTTGTGAATATACAAAAAATGCTGTTTTGTCAGCTTTGTAATACAATGTAAAGTATTCGCTATCTCCAGTGTATATGCAACCAACGTATAATGACTTATCTAACTCGTCTAATAACAAAAAATTAATTCCACTGAAATCATGAGTTTCGACGTACTTTTTCACATTGTTAAGTAGACCTTCAAAGTCTTTGAAATCATGAATGCTGAGGAAAAAATCATATGTATCGCTCTGAAAAAGATTAGCTTTGTTGGCATTTCTTATCGTACCATTGTGTGCAAGGTATCTACCTTCTATATAGAACGGGTGGAGCTGCTGCAAGCCAACGGGAATACCTGGGGAAGCCTTACGTGCATGAATTATCCCAACCTCTCCCCGGAGTTTTTCGCAAAGCTTTCTAAAATCAGCGTCCTCATATATCGCCTTAGTTGATTTGTACTCAAATTTTTCAAATTGACCTTGAATTATTAGACCATACCCATCATCATGCGGGGCTCCCCTACCACGCTCCGCCATTACAGATACTTTATCAAATACTTCAGCAACGCAAATATCATCCGACGATGAAAACGCAGCCATTCTACACATCGTAAACCCTCCCACGGAGAATAGTCTTTTGTTTAAGATATTATACCATTAAAAATCATTTTAAACTAAATCGCGTCCTTTCTAGTCTAATACATCTAAGCGATAGCGAAGCTATTGCTTTTTGTTTTGAGAATATAGGTCTGTGTGATAAAATAATAACGTCATGAACATTGTACATGTAAGGGGATGTGGTAAGATTGAAGGAATACATCAGTTATTACTTTAAACCATTCTTTCTTGCAACATCGTTGTTTTTCTTATTACTTTTAAGCTTTCAATATTCATTAATTGTCGATGGTACAGAGGTATATGGATGGAAAGTGCTCAAGGATGAAAATAATATCTTCACAGAGAGTACACTGCCAAAAAGGTTCTACAAGACTTTAAGGCAGCCTTCCACAGTGGTTATAAGAGCTTTGGTAAATCATAAAGCACAAGAAGAGAGGACAACAAGATATTTATATATAACACAGATAGATACGTCATATTTTGTTGTAAAAGTAGATGGCAAAGTAATAGGTAGTTTTGGATTCTCGGAAGATAGAACCGGACATGTGTGGTATCAGCCTTTTTTATTCCAGATTCCAGAAGATTTCAAAAACATCGAATTTGAGATATCAGGAGTCTATGAAATAGGAATCGACTTTCCAGTCAAAATCGTAAACGGTTCTCAACGCACCAAATATGCCATACTCCACTTTTTGACAGTCATTATCGTTCCACTTTCAGCGGGATTGATTCTTACGCTATCTATAATACTGTACCTTCTTTCTAAGACAACGAGCGATATCAAACGGAAAATTTACTTGTCACTATCAATAGCAAGCTTCCTTGGACACTTGTGGATGTTCGATTTATTGCCATTTCCAACACTTGGGAACTTACACTCGTTTCTAATACTAAGGAAGATATTTACTGCAAGTGCTTATTTAGGTTTTGCTTTCCTGATAAAGGGTATAGTTAACCAATATTTCGATAAGGTTAGATTTGCCGATAAATTAATGATAATTTTCAATCTCTTGGCTGCTCTTTCTATTTCGTTAGCACCTTCAAATTACTATTTGAAGATACTTACAAACAACATCGCATTCCTTCTTTTTGTAAACGCATTTTATCTTATATCCGTTGCAGTAAAGACCTATTCTCCTACAATCTTTGGGTTTGTGCTCTTCTTCGTACTCACAATAATTCACGATGGTGCAGCGCTTTTCTTTTCAACGAACATGAAATTGCTTTCCCATTTTGGTATAATAGCACTTTTCTTCGGCTTTTCTTACATAATTGTCACTGAATATAGGGATATGACTGTAAGGATTACTACAACATATTTGAAAAGTATCATGGACCCTCTTACTGGTGCATACAACAGGGGTATTTTGAGCGAACTAAGACTTTCACCTAAAGATACCATTGTTTATGTAGACATGGACAAATTCAAAATGATTAACGACAACTACGGACATGAAATTGGAGATGAAATTTTGAAACTGCTAGTAAGAACTATCAAGAACAACGTTAGGTCCAGTGACTATATTGTAAGATTGGGAGGAGATGAATTCTTAGTTGTGTTAAAAGATTGTCCAGTAAGCAAGGCGAAGGAAATATTTTCCAAAGTACGAAGCGAATTCACCAACTCTCATGAACTTAGACCTGTTTTTTCTTTCGGTGCTTCACAATACAATGGTAGTTTAAATGACACAATTAGAGCTGTGGACAAACTCATGTATGAAATGAAGGCTCAAAAATCTGGTCACAATATATAACAAATATATAACTATCCGTGGTATAATAATGAACGAAGTATAAAAAAGAAAGTAAAATCACAAAAGGGATAGTGTTAACTTGTAGTGATGAAAGAGTATAATCGTAAAAGAATGCGATTGATTTTACCATTGTGCGTTTTACAAAGATTCTTCACTACACAAAAACCTTTGAATATATATCGCTAAATTCTTTGTATTTTTCTTAGGCAATAAAGCATTGGGTTATGCATTTTGGGAAACCTGCTTTTGTTAAGAGTTGGTTGGGGGGTGGTCCATCTTTAAAGGATAATGCGGTTTTTGGAAAGTTTCAATACTTTTAGTTAACATTATCACAAAAGGGAAAGGAGGAAAAGACCATGAAAAGCTTCGTGATAAATATTTGGATAAACACTTGGAAAAAATTGTACGGTGAGAGTGTTGTCAATTCGCTAATCGAAGAGTTCAAAGTTGACACTTCGAAACTCATCATCCCTACACTCGATGTTCCTGATGATTTGGTCTTTCAGTTCTCTAAGAAATTAGCGCAGAGAGTTGGAAAAACATACGAAGAACTTTGGGAAGAGACTGGAAAAAGCAATATCAAGACATTTTCGCAATTTTACCCAGGATACTTCAAAAAGGATAACTGCATGTCGTTTCTAAGTACAATGGATGGGGTTCATAGGGTTCTTACAAGAAGGATTTCCGGTGCAAAACCACCGAAGATAATTTTCAATTACATAGACCCATATACGGCAATTATTAGATATCAGTCCCACAGAGATTTCAGATACTACTTTTTAGGATTGCTCAAAGGTGCATCTGAGTTTTTCAATGACCCGATTGAAATAGAAATACTTGACCAGGGTTCTTCATCTTCAGGAAGCTTTATTGAAGTAAAGGTTCGCTCAACGAAACCGTACGGTAAGACTATAAGCTTGAAAGGCTACCGAGCTTTGAGTTTGTGGACTTTAAAAGACTTCATTACAACCTATACAATAATATTCCCTGTATTTACATTCGTCGCCACTTTCCTTTTGACCAAATTCTTCGGACCACTTATTGGAGCAACTTTAACTTCGGTACTTGCACTCATTGGCGTTATGTTTGGATTGAGAGATTTCAGAAAAGGTCTTGATGGACTAAGAGAGATTAGCAAAGTTTACAAACAAAAAGATTTTAATACTCTGGTACAAATAAAAGGTGAAAGAAACTTCGAAGAAGTCTCTAAAATTAATTCAGAGGCTATCAATGAGCTTAGAGAATTCTTAGTAGGCATCCAGGGAGACACAGAAGAACTTATGAGCTTCTCCAAGAAAACCTTAGAATCTTCGGAAACGGTACTTGAACAAATCGATACCATGAAGGAACTATCAAAACAAGTTGCTGATACTGCCGTTCAAATTAGTAACGATGCTGAAAGAATTTCGGAAACCGTGGCGTCAAACGTTGATACAATTACACGAACGATAAACGAGCAAAACCAAATTATTCACGATTTAAACTTAGCTGTTGAGAAAATAATTAACGCTGCAAAGAGTGTAGAACACTCAGCAAATGGTATGAAGACTATGAGCAGTGATTTTGAAACTATCGCAAGTGAAAGCGAGCAACTAAGAAATCAAGCAAGCGCAATTATGGAAATCGCAAGCACTGTTATGAGTATCGCCGAACAGACGAACTTACTAGCTCTGAACGCTGCGATAGAAGCAGCAAGAAGTGGAGAAGCAGGAAGAGGCTTTGCCGTAGTTGCAGACGAAATAAGGAAACTTGCAGAGGAAAGTAAAGCTTCCGCTGTGAAAATCTCTCAATTCTTGTCCTCGGTTTCCAATGGGATTGATAGACTCAGTCAGAGCATAATCAAAGGATACGAAGAATTGAAAGCACAATCGCAAATACTTGCCCAAAGTGCTACTGAAAGCAAGGAGTCCAGTAACATCATCTCACAAATTACGCAACAACTCAATTCTTTGGTATCAACCCTAAACTCAGAAACTGAGAAACTCGAAAGCATAACAACAAGTATCCAAAATCTACTTGCTATTTCGGAAGAAAGTTCAGCTACTGCCGAAGAAATCAGTGCATCGATTCAGCGGTTCCTAGATGAAATAAACAATGTCTTTGCAAATGTGAAACAGACTATCAATCTTTTAAACATGATACAAGATAATTTCAAAGACATAAAAATATAAGACTTGCAAAATTTAAAAGAAAGTGGTAATATATAACGTGAATTTATACAGTCAAAAATCACTTGGGAGAGGTGAGTGAGTTGAGAAAGGGTATCCACCCAGAGATGAGGCTATTAACAGTTAAGTGTGCATGTGGTGCGGAGCACAAGATTTGGACAACAAAAGAACAACTCAAAGTTGACGTATGTTCAAATTGCCATCCACTATACAAAGGAAGTGGAGGTGTTGGATTAATAGTCGACACTGAAGGTCGTGTTCAGAAATTCAAGAAAAAGTACGAAGGCAAGTATTGATAGTTTGATATTTTTCTCCAATCTAATCTTTCAGGAGGGTTACATTTTATGGAAGTTGGCCAAGTTGTAAAAGGCAAAGTAACAGAGGTACTCAAATTCGGAGCAAACGTTGAACTAGAAAACGGAGAAAAGGGGTTCATCCATATTTCAAAGATTTCTAACCAGTATGTACAGAAAGTCGAAGATTTTCTCAAAGTTGGTCAGGAGATTGAAGCAAAGATAGTAGGAAAGGGTAAGGACGGCAAGTGGGAACTATCACTCAAAGAAGAAACAACAAAGATGAGTGACGCTGAACTGAAGAAAGAAGAGTTTGAAAAGAAACTCCAAAAGTTCTTAAAAGACAGCCAAAAGACCTACTCGGAATACAAAAAGAGACTTGACAAAAAACAGGGCGTAACGAAGAGAAGATAAAGCAAGAAGGTTCATAGATAACAACTAATAAAAGGGGTGCAATGTGCACCCCTTTGTTTATGACTAACTTTTGCGTTTGTAAGGCTAAAATCTGTAGGTTCTATACTGTGGTCTGTTTTTTAATCATAATCGACAAATATAATAGCAAAACAGCTGCGAGCAACTGTGTAAAGAGGGCAAGATATATAAGATAAAACCTGTTGATGGCGTATAAAATCCCAAGCACAGCACTTCCTATAAACCAGGCTACGCCAAAAATAGCGTTGAAGAACCCGTATGCCGTTCCTCTAATTTCCGAACTCACAAGCTTAGCTACTGTAGCTTTCATTATTGATTCATTTGCTCCCATGCCAATACCCCAAAGCACGGAACCTAAAAATACCGCTTCTTTTGACATTCCAAACGAGAAAAACGCGTAAAATGAGGTAATAAACGATGCAAAAGCCATGATTACTATTCCAAATTTATCAAAAAGTCTACCAAATATTAAACTTGCGAAAGCATCTACAATCATGGCAATCATGTACGCTACAGGAATTAGCACGGGAGATAATATTTTGTTGCTCTGAACATGGTAACCGATTAGCGCAAAATCGGCGAAACCAAAAGCGATGAGAGAAATTGAGATAAGGTATAAATAAAAAGCTTTGTCAAACTTGACATTCCTTGCTTTGGACTGGTTTTTTTCCATTTTATCCGGTTCAGGTACCAGAATCCTTGCCACCGTAATAATTCCTATAGTTATCAAAGCTGGAAATAACAGAAAACCAAAGGCTTTACGATAAGCATCTACAGTTTCAAGTTTTATGTTTTGTGCTATTGTTACACTCATAACGAAAGGACCAATGGTCGCACCGATTTGGTCCAGGAATTCTTCTATAGCGAAGGTTGTTCCATAACCAAGTTGGCTTCCTGCAAAAGATGTAATCGTATCTTTTGCAGGCTTTCTCAAAGCCTTTCCTACTCGCTCTAAAATAATTAAAATGGCAGCTGTATACCAATGCTTTGTCAAAGCCAATGTTGGAATCACAAACAGGTTCATTGAATAACCTAGTATTGCAAAAAACCAGTACTTACGTGTCTTATCGACCAGTCTTCCAGTTAAAAACCTTAGAGTATACCCTAAGAGTTCGCCAAATCCTGCAATACTACTCACAACAACGGCACTTGCTCCGAGCAAGCCAAGATAAGGACCTACCAAACTCCTTGCGCCTTCGTAAGTAATATCGCTAAATAAACTTACCAATCCCATCAAAATTACAAAGTAAAGGGCTTTGCTTTTTTGAGGAAGTTCGTTATCCATGTTTAAATTCACCTCACCCATTACTGGGACTTAGTGCTCTACCTTTTCTTTGAGAATAACTTTCAGCAGAAATTCTTCAACACTTTTAATAAAACTTTTACGAGGAATAGAATCAACCGTTGAGATAATCTCAGTCGCAGTGGAAGGTTCGATATCGTTCAAAACATTTTCTTGCTTACCTCTTTCAAAAATCTTTTCTAATCTATTAAGCAAACTAACATACTTACCTTTTGCTCTTGATAAACTTTCCCCGTTTTCCAGAACGTTCATTCGCTCGCGCGCAATTAACCTACTCAACTCTGATTTATTCAGTGTAAATTCAACGTATTTCTTTATTAGTTTCTTTATTGCTCCGGCTATACTCTTTTCATTTTCAACTTCTGGGAACAGTTCTTTCTCAAGTTCCTCGATAACTCCTATCCAAACTTCTTCGAACAAAACTTCCTTGCTCTCAAAGTAATAATAAATAAGGGACTTGCGCACGCCAGAGGCCTGCGCAATGTCCTCCATACTAACACCATCGTATCCTTTTTCAGCAAACAATTTCCTTGCAGCTTCTAAGATTTTCTTTCTAGTTTCCTGCGAACGACTACTCAATTTAAGCGCCCCCGAGTTGGTCATATTAAAGTGATATAAGTTTTAAATTTCACAGACTTTATAAAGCCATCTTCTTATCAACTTTCAGCGCTTCTTCTTTGTTGGCGTATCTCTTCATCCTCGTTTCGTAGTTGTAAATACCCCTGTTAACTGGGTATCTTTCCACGTATCCGTATTCGTACCAAAGCTTATCAGCATACTTTTTCCATTCTTCTGCGAGTTTATCAAGCTCCGGAGCAAGCTCTGTAATTGTCTTTTCAGAACCTTCGTGCTGTGGAATTGCGTTGAAATTCTTAACCATCGCCCTGAAAACCTTTGGATTATCGATAATTGGACATGGTCTGAAAAGATTGTTGGAGAATGGAATTGCCCTCTTATAAGCTTCAAAGAACGGTGACTTAAATATCTCAAGCAATGTCTTTTCCCTAATGCTGTCCACTGCAAACTGTTGGAACACGCATGGTTCAACGTATCCTTTTGCATTCACGTGGAAATACTTGGCACCTGCTGAGAGACAACCGTGTGTTAAGAATCCGTGGTTCCAGAAGTCTGCAACAAATGCGAACCTTCCGCTCAGCCTCATCTGTTCAGTCTTAAAGAACCTTTCATACCTTTGCTGCGGGGTTGGAACAAGGTCCATAACAGGGTCTTGACCAACAGGCATGAATTGATAAATCCACACATATTCCACACCGTTTTCTTCAAGAAAGTCCCAGAATTCATCTTTCATAATGATATCGTGGTTCATTCGTGTGGCCGTAACACTTGCTCCAAATGGAACTCCGTATCTTCTCAATCTATCCCATGTATTAAGAACTGCTCTGAAAACTCCGTGCCCTCTTCTCCAATCCGTTTCATTTTCGAACCCTTCCACGGATATAGATATTGTCGCGTTTCCAAGTTCTGCAAGTTTTTTAGCTTTCTCTTCTGTTATCAAAATTCCATTGGAGTAAATCATGAAGTAGTGCTCGCCAAATTCTTCCAATATCTCCATGAGATGTGGCCAGTAGAAAGGTTCTCCACCGGTAATAACCCAGAAGTAAATTCCGAGTTCTTCTCCTTGTTTTAAAACACTTCGAACCTCATCTTTTGTAAGCTCATACTTTCTTCCGTACAATCCAGCGTAACATCCTACACAGTTAAGGTTACATGCATAGGTTGGGCTTATAACTCCGAGTTTTGGAAGAACAACTTTGTGTTCGTGCATCAGTTTTTGCCTGAGAGGTTCACCAATTGCAAATTCATTAATAATAAGGTTGTTTATGATTTTTTCAACAGCCTTAGGAGAAGATTTCTGGAAAATCTCAATCCATTTTCTAATCATCGGGTGTTCCTCTTGAGCCATCAATCCAAGTTTCTTCAAACCACTCTTTGCTGGCTCTTTACTAAGTGCCGACGCTGTAAATAAAAGCTTGGCAAACGTTTGAGTATCCGCCTTTCTTACAACGCTGGTTACTAACTTACCGGCCTGATGATAAAACATACCTTTCAAACCACCAACTGCCATAACCTAACCCCTCCTTCTCAATATGAAAAGCAATATTTTATTGACCGTTCAGTCAAATTTTACACCCTGTCCTTAGGAATTAATGTTTCTATGTAGTTACAACTTAGTAACTTTTTGCAACCGGTAGCATGTTTTGGAAAAATTTGACTATAATTATAGTCAAGGAGGTCAATGTATGAGAGTAAAGCAGGATTTTTACTCGCTGGCAGAAGCGAAAGCAAAGTTTTCAAAAGTGGTTGATGATGCTCTTTCAAAGGATATAATAATCACCAGGAATGGGAAACCGGCGGTTGTAATCATATCGTATGAAAAATACACAAAGATAATGGACTTTGTTGACAAAGTTTGGGAGCTGTACTTGCTTGACCTCGGTGACCCTTCGTTGTTTAAAGAGTTGAAATTGGAAGAAATCTTCGAATTTGAAGAAATAGAAGATTCCGAAGAACAACAAAAAGAAGAGGAGGTATAACACGTATGGCACAGGTTGACCTTGAACATGTGTGGAAGATTTATGAAGGAAAGGTGGAAGCAGTTAAAGACGCGACATTCACTGTGGAAGACAAAGAATTTGTCGTACTTCTTGGACCATCGGGTTGTGGAAAGACAACAACTCTAAGAATGATAGCTGGCCTTGAGGAAATTACAAAAGGTACTATCAAAATCGATGGAAGAGTTGTTAACGATGTTGAACCAAAAGACAGAGACATAGCTTTTGTGTTCCAAAACTACGCACTCTATCCTCATATGACAGTCTACGAAAACATGGCATTTGGTTTGAAACTTAGAAAAGTGCCAAAAGATGAGATTGAAAGACGTGTTAGAGAAGCAGCAAGAATTCTTGAAATTGAACATCTCCTTGATAGGAAACCAAGACAACTTTCAGGTGGTCAAAGGCAAAGGGTTGCCGTTGGTAGGGCAATAGTTAGAAACCCTAAGGTCTTCTTGTTTGACGAACCTCTATCAAACCTCGACGCAAAGTTGCGTGTTCAAATGAGGGCAGAATTGAAAAAACTTCACATGCGACTCGAAGCAACTATAGTTTACGTTACTCACGACCAAGTTGAGGCTATGACAATGGCGGATAAAATCGTCATAATGAAAGACGGAGTAATCCAACAGATAGGTTCACCGTACGAAGTCTACAACAGACCTGCGAATATATTTGTTGCTGGCTTCATTGGTAGCCCATCAATGAACTTTATACCTGGAAAAATCATCCGCGGCGAAGGTGGTCTTTGGGTCAAGACAAGCGGACTGAAACTTAAAGTTCCAACAGAATACGAAGACAAGCTTTCAAAATATATCGACAAAGATATCATTTTCGGTATCAGACCAGAAAACATTTATGATAAAATGTTCGCAATTGCTCCAAAACCGGAAAACACCACCGAAGTTACGGTAGATGTTGTTGAACCACTTGGAAGCGAAACACTCTTGCACGTAGTTGCTGGCGAAGACAGGCTTGTTGCAAGAGTTAATGCCAAAACGCAAGCAAAAGAAGGTCAAAAGATAGATTTGGTTTTCGACATGAGCACGATGCATGTGTTTGACAAAGAAACGGAAAAGGAAATATTGCACTGGTAAAAATGTAAAACACAGGATGTGTACCATTTGAAACATATTAAATTGTAATGGCCGCCCGTTCTACGGGCGGCGCATTCTAAAAAAGTTCTAAATGGGGGGAATTGCTTTGCCAAATTTGTATTTCTGCATTCCAAAAGATGATGCTGTTTATTTCGACGAGCATGAGGTAACTCACATGAAAGTGATGAGACTGAAAGAAGGAGAAATCATAGAAGCCACCGATGGAAATGGAGGAAAATATAAAGTTGTGGTTAAAAGGATAGATAAATATTCAGCGGTTGGAAGTGTGATAAGCTATGAGTTCGTTGAAGGTCCTGAAGGAAGGCTCGTGCTTTTTGCACCGTCTGGTCGTTGGGAACGACTGAGGTGGACAATTGAGAAGGCAGTCGAATTAGGTGTTGATGAAATTTATGTTTTTAACAACGAGCATGCTTCAAGACACTACGAAGATAAACAAGAAAAGCTCGAGCTTGTTGTTAGAGAAGCTGCTAAGCAATGTGTTAGATACAATTTTCCTGTTATCAAACCCATAGAGTTTTTGGATATTTTTTCTTTGGCTCCTGAGAGTACCTATATACTTGATTTTAAAGGCAGAAAGATTCCAAAGAGAATATCAAAAAATGTTGGTATCATAGCCGGTCCAGAAGGTGGATTTAGCCAAAAAGAGCTTTCGTTGCTGAAAAAACGTTTCAGAAGCATCTGCCTCGGAAAAAAGATTTTGAGATTCGAAACTGCTATAATACTCGCAACAGGTGTTTTCAGTATGAAGTTGGGTAAGATATGACTTGTAATAACCTTGTCTTAACTTCAGAACTAACTTCTGCTGTTTTTCACTTTTTTGATTTGCCCGCCATAAGTCATCTAAAACATGCCTTGTAAATTGTTTCAACTCCCTCCTCTAAAACACCATGAATTCACCGAATATCTTCGAAATGTTAAAAATCGTTTTCGTAAAGGTATTTTGTAAAGACTTGGCCCACCTTTGCCTGTTTTAATCCATTTTAGATTCTTGCGTATTCCATGTATAATCTATGTGATTATTTCTGAGAAAGAAAAAATTAACGAAGACCAATAAACTCAGGGGTATGCGACCTTCACATAAGTATACAATTTTGGGGGAAAAAGATATGACGAAAAAGCTTAATCCAGTTTCTATGAAGAAAGAGAATAAAAGAATCATACTCCGATACCTCATGGAAAAGGGAAAAGCGAGTCGTGCAGAGCTTTCTAAAGAAACAGGGCTTGCACAAAGTGCTGTTTGGAGATTGATAGGCGAATTAGAAGATAATGGATTACTAGAAGTTGTGGGTATATCTGCGAACATTGGAAGGAGTTCAGTTATATACGGTCCAACCAAGTCCTTTGTAACGTCTATTATATACAACGTGGAAATTGCCAAAACACTTGTTGCTGTTGGATATCTCGATGGTTCATGGAAAGTCGTAGACAGTTTTGATACTCAAAGAGATTTCGAAAAGTTTAAAAATACAGTAATCAACTCTTTTGAAAAAATCACGAAAGAATATCCAACACGAAATCACATATCAAAGGTTGTATTTTCACTTCCTGGAATTGTGAACTATGAGAAGAAAACACTTATGTGTGCACCTAATCTAAACTGGAGAGATATAGACTTTGGAAAAGAGTTTGAGGAGCTTGGAATGGAAATATTCATCGAAAACGATGCAAATCTCTCAATGCTCGCTGAACGTTTCTTTTCACCGGATGTGAAAAATTCAAAAGTAGCGTTTTTCCTTTACTTTGGTGAAGGAATTGGTGGAGCAATTTTAGTAAATGGTAACATCGTTCGTGGTCGAAATTCCGCCGCAGGTGAGATTGGACATGTCTCATTCTGTCAAGAAGAACTTGAAAGATATCTTTCGCCTATGAGGTTGTTAGGGACTTTCGAATACGCGATAGACAACAGTTATGCGAAAAACAGCACTCTTCAGGAAAAGTTTCATTACCTGAAATCACTCTGGGGTGAAGGTAATGAAGAAGTTAAAAAAGTTTTAGAAAACTATATTAAGCATTTGGCTATTACTCTTAGAAACATTATCTATTTTATTAACCCTGACGTCATCATTCTCGGGGGGTTGATTAACGATATTCATGAGATATTTGGAAACCTTATCGAAGAAGAACTGTATAAGTTTTTGGATAAGACTTTATTCAACACAGTGATTAGAGACACAATTTTTGAAGATGTTCCACCATCTTTAGTCGGTGGTAACGTGCTTGTTCTTGAACATTTTTTGCGGACTTTATAACGTTTTTTCTACCACATTTTTAGGGAGGTGTTTGTATGAGGCGGTTTGGAACGTTTTTCCTCTTGCTCGTGGTTCTTTCGTTAACCATGGCGGCGGTAACATTGCCACGAGAAGAGACAGTTTATGTCGCAGGAGCACTTTGGGGACCAGCAACTACTTGGAACCTTTATGCAGCGCAGTCAACATGGGGAACTGACCAGTTCTTGTACCTGCCAGCATTCCAGTATGACCTTGGAAGAGATGCTTGGATTCCTGTTATCGCTGAAAAGTACGAGTTCGTAAACAGCACTACTCTAAGAATCTACATCCGTAAAGAGGCAAAGTGGAGCGACGGAAGAGACATAACCTCAGAAGATTTCATGTACACATTCCAACTTACGAAAGAGCTCGGTATAGGTCCTGGAGCTGGTTGGGACAATTACATCGAATCTATAAACCGGGTTGGAGCAAAAGTTGTCGAATTCAAAGCAAAAACCAAACCTCTTAACTACTTCCAATTCCTTTCATACGCACTCGGTGCACAACCGATGCCAAAACATGTTTACGAAGGTTTGAAAGCAAAGAAGATCAACATAGGTGATTGGGTCAATGACAAGCCATCTGAACAAGTTGTTTCTGGACCTTACAAACTCTACTTCTATGCCCCAGACCTCGTTGTCTATCAGAGAATTGATAACTGGTGGGGTAAGTCTATCTTTGGATTGCCAAAACCAAAGTACATTGCACACGTCATTTACAAGGACAACCCAACAGCAACGTTGGCAATTGAGAGAGGTGACGTAGACTGGGCAGGATTGTTCATCCCAAGTGTTTGGGAAATGTGGCAAAAGAAGAATTTGCCAGTCGGAACATGGTACAAATCCAAACCATACTTTTTACCTGACGGAGTTGGATTTGTATATCTGAACAACACAAAACCAGGACTTTCTGACCCTGAAGTAAGAAAAGCTATTGCATACGCTATCCCATACGATGATATGTTAGAAAAAGCATACTTCGGATATGGAAGTCAAGCTCATCCGTCATTTGTTATCGACCTTTTCGAACCAAACAAACAGCATATCAACTATGACCTATGGAAGAAAACCTTCGGAACAGCCGATGGAAGACCAGATTATAACCTTGACAAAGCAAAGAAAATACTTGACGATGCAGGATACAAAGTTGGTAAAGATGGCATAAGGGTTGGACCTGACGGTAAGAAGCTTTCTTACACAATTTCAGTTCCATACGGTTGGACAGACTGGATGATGATGTGCGAACTTATAGCAAAGAGCTTGAAACAAATAGGAATCGAGGTAATAACAGAATTCCCAGACTTCTCGGTATGGGCAGACAGGATGACAAAAGGAACATTCGACATGATTATCTCTTGGAGCGTTGGACCAAGCTTTGATCATCCATTCAACATTTACAGATTCGTTCTCGATAAAAGACTCTCTGCACCTGTGGGAGAAGTCACTTGGGCAGGCGACTGGGAACGCTATGATAACGATGAAATAGCAAAACTACTTGACACTGCGGTATCTACACTTGATCCAGCAGTGAGAAAGAACGCATACTTCAGGATTCAGGAGATAATAGCAAGAGATATGCCATCAATACCTGCATTCTACACAGCCCACTGGTATGAATATTCGACAAAATATTGGGTCAACTGGCCAAACCAAGACAAACCATATTGGTTCAGACCAGCTCCATGGCATGCTGATACGTGGCCAGTTCTATTTGGAATTTCTTCTGCAAAGAACCCACAACCAGTTCCAAAATGGCTTGAAACAGTAGATAATGGTGGACTTAGCATACCAACGTCAAAAATTTTCAAAGACTTACAGTCAGCAAAGAAATAATTTACAAACTATCCCGGTCCCTCTCGGGGGACCGGTTTATTAAGCTACAACTTTTTGTAACCCTGAGTAAAATAAAAACTGAGGAGTGATAAACACGATGAAATTCAAGCCTATGCTCAAGTTTATTGGAAGAAGGTTTCTATTTCTTCTGTTAACATATATTGTAGCTACCACTATAGTCTTCATACTACCACGCGCAATTCCTGGTAACCCGCTTTCTCAACTTCTATCAAATTTATCCCGCGTTGCTCAAGCAAATCCCGAATCTATTAGGGCAGCCGAAAGAGTTTTGCTTGAGGAATTCGGAACAGATAAACCGGTAATGGTTCAATACGTTAACTTCATATCAAAAGCTCTTCGAGGAGATTTGGGAATTTCAATAACCTACTATCCAAGAAAAGTAATCGACTTGATTATACCTGTTATTCCGTGGACACTGGTTCTGTTACTTCCAGCAACACTGACAGCTTGGTGGCTTGGTAATAAACTTGGAGCGATAGCAGGCTATAGGAGAAACACATGGGTAGATAAGTGGGTTTTGACATCTTCCATGATTCTTTCTCAAATTCCTTACTACTGGCTTGGTATGATTTTCATTTATTTATTCGGTGTAAAATTGGGTTGGTTACCAGTCCAAGGCGCCTATTCTCAAGGGACAATTCCAAGCTTCAGCTTGAGCTTCATTATCGATGTGTTAAAACACTACATAATGCCATTTGCGTCAATTGTTCTCTCTGCAATGGGTGGATGGGCAATAGGAATGAGAGTTATGATTGTCTATGAACTTGGTAGCGATTACGCCTTATTCTCAGAGTACCTTGGAATGGAAGATAAAAGAATATTCAAGTATGCTTATAGGAATTCTTTGTTACCACAAATTACGGGACTCGCATTAAGCTTAGGTGGAGCATTAGGTGGAGCATTAATAACAGAAATTGTTTTTAACTACCCTGGAACAGGATACCTGCTTTTCAAGGGACTTACAACTCTTGATTATCCAATGATTCAAGGAATTTTTGTTATCCTCATCGCTTCAATCTACCTTGCAAACTTTGTAGTTGATTTTGTGTACGCTTTAATAGATCCAAGGATAAGACTTGGTCAGGAGGAATGAATATGTTGCTAACAATGATAAGACCGCTTTTTAAGAACAAAAAATTCATAATTGGAATAACAATATTCCTCTTCTTTCTTTTGAGTGGGATTTTAGGTCCATATTTTTACAAAGTAGATCCAACGCATATGAGTTGGGATTTCGAACAATCACCATCTGCTAACCATCCACTCGGAACGGATACATACGGGCGTGATATTTTAGCACAGCTACTTCATGGTATTCGTTCTTCCCTTTACGTAGGCTTTCTCGCAGCAATAATTTCACTAGTGATAGGTTCCATTATTGGTAGTTTGGCAGCTGTTAAGAGAGGAATCATCGACGACATTTTGATGGCGATAACAAACATTGTTCTGACAACGCCTTCCATATTAATTGCTATCCTGATTGCAAGTTACCTTCGTGTTAGGAGCTTAGAAGTCGTTGCAGTTATTCTTGGTCTTTTCCAGTGGCCCTGGTATGCGAGAGCCATAAGAGCTCAGCTGATGAGTGTTATGTCTCGAGAGTATGTTTACCTCTCAAGGATGGCAGGATATTCTGACTTGAGGTTGGTTGTTGAGGACCTTTTACCAACTATAGCCACGTACGCGTTTATGTCCTTCGTGTTGTTCATCAACGGAGGGATAATGGGGGAAGCAGGATTGAGTTTGATAGGTCTTGGACCTACCCAAGGAATATCATTAGGGCTGATGCTCCAGTGGTCGGTGCTAATGGACGGTATAAGGAGAGGTCTCTGGTGGTGGTTCGTGCCACCTGGAATAGCAATCGTTGCTGTAACTGCTTCTTTGATGGTTATAAGCACCACGATGGATGAAGTTTTCAATCCACGTTTGAGGGAGGAATAAAAGTGAAGGAAGTACTATTAAAAGTTGAGAATGCTAAGGCGTATTATAAATTAGAAAAGGCTACAGTTAAGGCTGTCGACAACGTATCCTTTGAAATATACGAAGGAGAAGTCATCGGCATAGTAGGTGAATCAGGGTCTGGGAAAACCACGCTCTCTAACCTCATATTCATGAATATGCTAAAACCACTGACGCTGGTAGATGGGAAAGTCTTTTTAAAAGTAGATGGCAAATTTGAAGAAATCTCTGCAATGTCCAGGGAAGAAGTGAAACGTAGATTTTGGGGTAAGGATATAACCATCATCCCACAGAGCGCTATGAACGCACTCATGCCCACCATTAAGATGTCTAAATATGTTGAACATTTGGCAGAATCGCACGGTGTTGAGCCGGCGGAACTTCTAAGGAAGGCGGAAGAAAGGTTCAAAGAAGTTGGTCTCAATCCTTTGTGGTTAAACAGGTATCCATTCGAATTGAGCGGTGGTATGAGGCAGAGAGCGGTTATCGCTATTGCAACGCTTCTGAATCCTAAGTTGCTTGTGGCTGATGAGCCAACTTCTGCTTTGGATGTAGTCAACCAAAAGGTCCTACTGCATGTTCTGATTCAGTTGAAAAGAGCGGGGATTGTCAAAAGTATAATCTTTATCACGCATGATATTGCAACTGTTAGACAGATTGCCGATAGAATGATAGTTATGTATGCAGGAAAGATTGTAGAATTCTCTGACATGGAAAAGATATTGAAAAAACCTCTTCATCCATACACAACGGGTTTGTTGAATTCTGTTTTAACACCTGAACCAGAGATAAGGACAAGAGGGATAAGTGTGATACCGGGTGCACCTGCAAATCTCATAAATCCGCCATCAGGTTGCAGATTCCACCCAAGGTGTCCCTACGCAATGGATATATGTAAAGAGAAGGAACCCGAACTTATCGAGGTTGAAAGTGGTAGAAGGGTTGCATGTTTTCTCCACCAGGGGGCGAAAGGATTATGAGTAGATTAGTTGTAGAGAATCTAACAAAAACGTTTGCAATAGGATTTTTTTCAAAAAGATATATTCATGCTGTTAAAAATGTTTCTTTTGAGGTAAAAGAAAGAGAAATCGTATCTTTGGTTGGTGAAAGTGGCTCTGGAAAAACAACGACTGCAAAAATGATTTTAAGACTTTTTCCACCTACAAGCGGAAGAATAGTATTTGAAGGAAAGGATATATGGAGAGACATTAAAAAACAAGAAGATTTGAAATGGCTCAGAAGGAAAGTCCACGCGGTCTTCCAGGACCCATTCGCCAGTTACAATCCGTTTTATCCAGTTGAAAGGACGCTTTGGCAGGCTGTGAATTTAATGGAGAAAAAACCTCAAAGCAAAAAGGAAGGTTTGGAGATGATAAAGGAAGCGCTTTTCAAAGTAGGAATAGACCCAAAAGATGTCCTTGGAAAGTATCCCCACCAAATTTCCGGTGGCCAAAAACAAAGAATAATGATTGCAAGATGCTGGATTTTGAGACCTCTACTAATAGTTGCAGACGAACCAACTTCTATGATTGATGCGTCGAGTCGCGGAGGTATAATTAAATTGCTTGAAGAACTAAGGGAAGAGCAGGGAACTTCTATTATATTCATCACACACGACTTAGGTCTTGCTTATTACGTTTCCGACAACATACTCGTAATGAAAGATGGTGAGGTAGTCGAAGGCGGACATCCTGATAAGGTCGTTTTGCAACCATCTCATGAATATACAAAACTACTTGTCGAAAGTGTTCCAAAATTATACAGAAAGCTTGAAGGGCTGTGATGTTAAGATATGTTTACCCGCACTGTTTTAACTATATTCACATGGGCTTTTGTGCTTGAGCTTTTAGTGTTAACGTACTATTTGGGTAAAGAACCTAAACCATTTGAATTTTATCTCAATCTCGTACTCACGGTATTTACCGGTATTGTTTTGATTTTTGTCGTAACTAAGGAAAAAAGACAAAAAGAACTCGAAGGGCAAAAAAATGGAAGAAAAGAAGAAAGGTAACAAATAGTAAAATCGCAGAGTAAAAAAGACGCGGAACACAAGTTCCGCGTTATTTTTCTATTTTGATGATTTGTTCAAGATAATCTACTGTCTGAGGACCTTTTAAGTGTGAGAGCTCGTATTGAATTCTACTCAGCTTGTAGCTTTCAAAGTCTGCCCTGACTTTTTTTGGAACATTTCTCCTTATGAATTTTGTTTTTTCGTCATACTCTCGTTTCTCTACCATCTTTCTATCAGCAAAAGGTGTGAATGGTTTTGGCACAAGTGGATTAACACTTATCACAACTTCCTGATAGCCCATATCAACGACCATTTTCAGAAACTCGAAAAACTCTGCATAATCGTTCTCGTCCTCTTCTTCAAGTCCGATGATATAGTAAAACTTAACGTGCTTGAAACCAACCTCTCTTGCTAACTCTAGAGTTTTGATAATCTGTTCTGTTGTTAAATCTTTAATCATGACATCTCTCATCTTCTGGGATATACCTTCAGGTGCTATCGTAAAAGAATGATGGTCTGTGTTTTTCAGCAACATCAAGAGCCTTTTGTCAATTTTATCCGCTCGCATTGATGAGACTGAAAACTTTATATTTTGACTCTCCAGGTAGTCTAACAGTCCTTCAAGATAAGGATAATCTGTTATTGTTGCACTTATTAATCCGTACTCGTAACCTTTGCGCTCTTCAAAAACGTTTATGACTTCATCAAGACTTGCAAATTTCACAGGCTTTTTCGTATAACCAGTTACACAAAATGCACATCTACGTATGCAGCCGCGTCCTATTTCAACAAGTAATTTATTTTTATATGGCGAAAAAGGGGTTATGAAATGGGCCACCGGCACAGGGCTTAAATTGCCAATACAATTCGTAAATTTCAACTTACCGTATTTTCTCGAATAGATTTGATTGATATTCAACAGATGTCTGATTATGTCATCTTTATTATCAAGCCGCAAGGCTTCTGAGAATTCATCAACACAGCATTCCAAATCTCCAACGAATACAAAATCAGCTATTTCGTCTACTAATTCATGATTGAAAAGCATTACAGGTCCACCAAATATAATTATCGGATGGTAGGCTTGTCGCTCGAATGATGAGATAGGTATGCCTTTTTTAACGAGGATATCTGCTACATTTAGCAAGTCATTTTCAAATTGTAATGTGAATAACCATAATGGAAACTCGTCTAAAGGAATCTGGTCCTCCATAGAATAAAATCGTTCGAACCAGTTTTCGTAGAAAAACCTCTGAACATTTAACCCACGTTCTGTCAATAGAGTTTGCACCCAACTCCAAGCCAACGAGCCACTCGCAATTGTATAGGAATTTGGGAAAATGAGGGCAACCCTACCAAGGTTGCCCTCTATTTTTCTAACAATCTTCTCAGAGTTTCTAAATTTTAAAACATGGCTAAACTCTTTAAAAGCTTCCGAACTACGCGGTCTTCTCATCCTTTAAGTTATTCACCTTTCTTTGGTTTTTGTTTTTTAATCATGCATGTTCAAGTGCTTTTCTTCTTAAGTAATTCTTGGAGACAACAACGCGTGTCAGGTTAATTTCTGCAATTTTTTGTGATTCTCTCAAAATAAGTACTTTGAATGTAATGTGGTTTTTAGATACATCTGTTATCCTTAGTCCAGCTACGAGGTGCTCTCCAACAACAACAGGTGCTATATGTTCAATCTCAACTTTTGTAACAACGGACGTTTCATCTTCGCTTAAATAACTGTTCAACAAATCAAAAGAAGCGGCACTTACCTCTTTGAAAAGAGACGATGTTGAGACTAAATGAAGATAGGAAAGCTCACTATCCTCGTCCCAAACCATCGATTCATCGGTTGTAATTTCAAAAGATTTGTTCAAACCCAAAAGACTTTCAAAACGCTCCATTTTTATTCCTCCTTGCAAACTGTTCAAAACAGCTTTTAATTTGCCGCTACTTCATCCTTTGGATTTTCGCTTTCCTCGTTGCCATTTAGCATGGCTCTCAGTTCTTCGCCACTCATAATTTCTCTTTCAAGTAATACAGCAACTATCTGGTCCATTTTGGTGCGATTCTTTTCAAGTATTTGCTTTGCTCGTTCATAACAGCTCATCACTATTTTTTGAATCTCATGATCGATGAGTTTTGCAACATCTTCACTGTAATTACGAATTCTGGTGAGTTCTTTACCAAGGAAGACTTCTTGTTCCGTCTTTCCCCATGCAAGTGGACCGAAGCTTTCACTCATTCCGTACTCACAAACCATTTTCCTCGCGATTTCTGTTGCACGTTCTATATCGTTTGCTGCACCACTTGTGAAATCACCAAAAACGAGCTCTTCAGCAGCCCTTCCACCAAGTAGTGTCGTTATGTTGTCAAGAAGTTCACTTTTGCTCACAAGGTATTTATCTTCCGCCGGAAGATGTAGTGTATAACCCAAAGCAGCATACCCGCGTGGGATTATAGATATTCTGTGTACAGGATCCGCGTTTGGTAACGAAGAACTTATAATAGCATGGCCTACTTCATGATAGGCAACTATTCGCTTTTGCTTTTCAGAAATCATCCTTGATTTTCTTGCGGGTCCAGCTATTACTCTGTCTATCGCTTCTTCAAAATCCTCCATCTTAATGATGTTTCTCCCCGCCCTTGCAGCTAAAAGAGCGGCTTCATTGACCAAGTTTTCCAAATCTGCACCTACGAAGCCCGTAGTCCTTTTAGCTAAAAGCGAGACATCCACATCTTTGTCTATAGGTTTATTTCTTAAATGAACTCTCAATATTGCCTCTCGACCTTTCACATCTGGTGGATCCACAACGATTTTCTTGTCAAACCTGCCGGGCCTCAAAAGTGCGGGGTCAAGTATATCAGGTCGGTTTGTTGCAGCCATTACTACGATTCCCTGGTTGACATCAAATCCATCCATTTCGACAAGTAACTGGTTTAACGTTTGTTCCCTCTCATCATGTCCTCCACCAAGGCCAGCCCCTCTGTGTCTACCAACTGCATCAATTTCGTCTATGAAGACTATACACGGTGCGCTTGCTTTTGCTTGCTCAAAAAGGTCTCTAACTCTCGCAGCTCCAACACCAACAAACAGCTCAACGAAATCCGAACCGCTTATGTGGAAGAATGGAACATTAGCTTCCCCGGCAACCGCACGTGCAAGTAATGTTTTTCCAGTACCTGGAGGTCCTACAAGTAATATACCTTTAGGCATTCGTGCTCCAATTTTCGCGTACTTACCGGGGTTCTTTAAAAAGTCAACAGTTTCTCTAAGCTCCTCAACTGCCTCATCAACGCCAGCAACATCTTTAAACGTTACTTTTATTTTGTTAGGTCCTACTTTTTCTGCTCTGCTTTTTGTAAAATTAAAGGCTTGGTTGTTACCTCTCCCCAGTCCACGTATTATGAAGGCAAAAAGTAACAATGTCACTACAAACATTGCTATATTTCCTATCACATTTATCCAAAAAGAACTATCAACACTTCGCTCACCTTCAACAATAATTCCATATTCAACGAGTTTATTGATTTTTTCGACATCGTATCTAAACCAAGGAGCGTAAACTGAATACAATTTTCCATTCTTTGTTTCAACTGAGATATTCCCGTCATCTTTTATAATAACCTTTGCTATATCGGTTTCTCCATTACCTAACCGATTGACAAAATCGCTGTAACTCATATTTATTTCTACAACACCCTTTGAATTTACCAATCCTTGGTAAACCCAGAAGAGAAAGAGAGCTGTGAGTATGAAAAAAATAATTGAACTCAAGTTACGATTCAAAATTTATACCTCCTTTCGAAACAATCTCCAGTCCCATTTCATCAAGGATTTTAGACTTGTAATACCCCGGCACGTAAATTACACGTTCATTTAACACAACTATTGGTATCAACCTCCTCACGAAAGTCGGAACTTTCTTTTCGTTGAATACTTCTTTCAACTTTTTACCTTCATAGGTTTTGTCACCTTCATTCCAATTTCTCACAACCAAGCAAATTTTAGGAACGTCAGATTTAATTATACCACGAATCACTAAATTAATAAAGTATCCGTTAATCTCTATACCCTTCATGAGTTTCCTCGTATAATCTTCGCTATTATCTGATAGTTCAATAACAAATTTAAAAGGTTCAAAGCTTTTGATATTCCCAAGCATTACCCATCCGTGGGATACTTCAGCCCCTAGTTCTCCCCAAAACGAAACCTTGAAAGATTTAGATTTATTGACATTTCTGGAAAAGCGTTCGATTTTTTCTCGGTCTAATGGTTTACCAAAGAATTGGAGTGAAAACCTGCGTAGTTGTTCAATTTGTAAAAACGGATTGTTGTGCAGTTTAAAAATCAACCTATTCTCCAAAATATACTTTTCAGTTCTTTCTATCACATGTTCAACATATTCATCCAATTCCCAAATACTAAGTGCCAAAGAAATTGCTGCACTTTCAAGTTTGGGATTGATTTTTTTGAGAAGTGGCACTATGCTGTGTCTTATATAATTCCTCTGATAATGTTCATCGTAATTCGACATATCAACTACATAATCCAAATTCCTATTTTTTGCATAAAGTTCTATCTCCTGCCTTGTGAAAAATAACAGGGGTCTGAAATAATTGTTCGAAATTATTTTCAGTCCAGCCAATCCAAAGGGACCTGTGCCCTTTGTAAACCGCATTATCATTGTCTCAAGTAAGTCATTAGCATTGTGGGCAATCACTGTCAATTCGTAATGGTGTTCTTTCATAACTTGTTCAAGAAACCTGTATCTAAGAACTCTTGCAGCCTCCTCTATCGACATCTTATTCTCTTGAGAAAAACTCCTGACATCAGCAGAGTCTGTGAAGAATTTAAATCCCATCAGCTCTGACTTGGCTTTTACAAACTCAACTTCTTCATCCGCTTCCGATCGAAGTTTGTGGTTGAACGTTGCAACACCTATTTGTAAGTTTTGCCTTTCCTTTTTTAGTCTGAAAAACAAATCAAGCATAGTTATTGAATCTATTCCACCTGAGACAGCAAGAAGAAATGAATTAACTTCTGAGGCATATTCATCTATTATCCTTTTAAACTTTTCATAAAGGTCGAGTTTTTCAAAATTGTGAGAACTAAAATCTGTCAGATAAGCCATACTTTTGTTATCACATCCCACTGAATTGGAATTGACCTGCCTTTGGATCCAAAAGGAAGAAAATGTCAGATATGTCTGTAAGATAGAACTTAAATGTAAGCTTATCCAAGAAGTCTAACCAGTTACCAGTGCTTTTATATGATAAGTCTGCATCTACAAGAAGTCTCCAACAATGCAAAGACTTATCAATTGATAAATTCATGCTATCAATAACATTTCTTGATGGGTCGTACCTAAGCTTTATATAAATATTTGGGTCAATCTTTTTTGTGCTCAATTCAAGAAGATACCTTTTTGTATTATCTGTGTTGTACGATATTACATACTTCTCATCTTTCCTTTCCATACTGTAAGACAAGCTCCAATTCGGTTCTGCTCCTGCTGTTCGCACGTAGTAAGTTCCACTTATCTTAGTATTGTAATCAAACAAGTTAAACGAACCGGACACGGTAGCTCGCTCTATGTAGTCAGGTTTCTGATAAATCGTTGCACTAAGATTAGAATATTTTAGAGTGTGAATATACATCGTTATTGGATTCCCAGGAGTTACTGAGAATTGCAAAGAGTAACTTGTTTGAATGTCTTTAAGATTAACCCCAACATTTATATTCTGAACACCAAGCTTCGCATTCTTATTATCATATGCTCCAGAGATTGAACCGTTTGTATTGATTAGGCCAAATTGCTCTGAAAAACTTATAGAAAACGTGTCTTGTAACTGTGTGTTATTCAGAAAGTCGACACCTTTACTAATACTTGCTGTCAAGTTCTGAGAGTTCAGGTTAAAGGTAAGTTTAAAGATGTTTTTGTTAGTTGTCTTTGGTTCGTCCAGAAATGCAAAAGATTGTTCCCAGCTACCTGTAAATCGAAATGGACCAATATTGTAGCTTAAATCTACAAGGTATCTATCAGACATACCAAGTGATTCTGTTTTTGTTGCAGATATGTTTGAAACACCCTTGATACTGAAAGTATAGTTGAAATTCGTAGTGAACGAATCCCATTTGAAAGTCCAAGGAAGTTGATAAGTATAAAGAAAAGTTCTGCTATGACCACTTTCAGATAACGTGCCGGACATGTTGAGAGTATACTTTATGTCATTATTGGCGATATTCAAATTATATGTACCTCGATACGTTGGCACCCAATCTCTTTCTAACGATGTTAAATATCCATCAGTTCTTATCTGTAAATTGTTATCGAAGCTAAAGTTGAGTCTATTAGCATCTAAGATGACAAAAGACATATTTCTGACGCCACCGTTAATATGAATTATCGTATCTGTCAAACGTGCATCGTACATTATGTAAGGCTTGAAATAAAATTGTGCCTTCTCATCTTGTAATGAAAGTCCTATTCTTTGGTAATAGTTAACGTCCGAGAGGTAGTTACTTTCAAGGTACACAATACCATCGTATTTATAATATATTGTTTTGTTGGAATATCTATAAGTCAGTGGAAAGAGGGTAAACTCAAATCTGTCTGCTTTTAGGTCGTATGCTACTTTATTCAGTTTGTTAACGTTATCGTTGGCTTGAAACGTTACGTTGTCTGTTCCCAAAGCCAACTTCGTATTCCAGTTGTTAACATTAAAAGCAAAAGTTTGAGAAACTCCAAATGTATTACCTAAAGTAAAAGTCAAAGAATATGGTGGTTCACCTTGAAGAGCTGTTACAAAAACTGGGTATGGGAAAATGGGAACTCCAAGAACTACAAGGAATGAGTTCGTGGCAATTATGTATTTGTTTTCCAAAACATAAACTTCTTCTGAGAGTATCAAATAATGAGGTTCTTCATAGCTACAAGTAGTTATCGAAGGGTTACGTATTTCTATTTGCATCTTTTTCTCGTCGTCGATGTTTTCGACTTCTATCTCTGAACCATATACATATATGGGAACGTTTTTACCTTTGTAATTGTAATTATAGATAGTTTTTGCGTTAACTACAAGCACCCTACTTGTTTCAAAGTGGTAAGTAAGCGATTTTGCGACGTATTTCCTATCACCATCGTAGAATGACACATTTCCTGAGGCGAATACTGTTTTTACCTTACCGGACTCCAGTGTAGCAGTTGCCTCATCACATTCTAGTCTGTATTTATCCCATACTACTGTAATTTTGTCTTTCAAAAAGACAGAATTTTCCGAAAAATTCGCGATATTTGCAGTAACTTTCAAATCACCAGCAAAACCTGTTGATAAAAGAATGAAAGAAAAAGAAGCAACAATCAAAAACACTACAAAAAATCTACTGAGGATTTCTCTTGCTCTGTAAGCTATCGGGGTATCCATAAGCAAGTAAAGTATGAGCCCCACCACTGCAAACAGGATGTTTGGCAACCACGTAGCCAATACTGGATCCATAAGTCCTTCTTTTCCCATACCAGAAAGCCAGGCACCGGAACCTTGATAAAGCACAACAAGTACGAACGTCAAAATCACACTCCAAGATTTGCTTGAAAAACCAAAGAGCAAAGATACAGGCAAGCCTATGAGTACTATAACTAATGAACCAAGGGCTGTTGCATAACGTTGATGTAATTCCACAGTCAGAGATGCAGTATTTATACCTAATTTCTTGTAGGTCTCGAGCTGTTCGCGAAGTTCCTTTGAGGTTTTATCACGAGTTGTTTTATAGGCTCTAAGCATCTCCTCAATCTCCCCTGCAACGTCTAACTTCATTTCCTTAAACTGCATATCAAGCTTCAGAAATCCGGTTTCTAGTTCAACAATATACATGTTACCATCGAGCAAATACCAGCCATCTGCTTTCTTTATGACTTTCTTTGATGTTAAAATTTGTTCATTTCCTTCTTCGTTTCTAAAAAGAACAACATCATATAGTTCCCCTTTTTGCTTGTCATATTGCTTTACGTAAAAGTAAACGTCTTTTTCAAGCTCTACAAGCATATTTGTCTTGATAACGGTTTCTGGAGCTTGAAGAATATATTGATTTAATACTTGTGATGATTTGTAATTTGCGTTAGGAACGATGTAATCATTCAGAAGCCAAGAAAAAAATCCCAAGATTATTGAAAGAATCAAAAACGGGGTCACGAGTCTTTTTGACGAAATTCCATGGACCAGTATTGCGGTAATTTCCCTATTCGTCGACATTTCGCTAATCACCCAAAATATCGCAAAAAGCACGCCCACCGGTATGCCAAGAACCGTGAAATAAGGAATGTTGTATGCGACAAACAATAAAAGCTTTGAAACCCCTACCCTGTTTCTTATTATATAGTCGGAGATTTGGTATAACCACTCGACACTTACAAAGACAATGAACCCGGCAAGTCCCATGAAAAAAGGCTTAAGTGATTGTTTGAGTACGTATTTTGTGAGAGTTTTCAGAGTATATCCCTCCTGAAGAAAATTAAACGGTAGGATTTTTCTTAATATTACTTGTAATATTTTCAATCTTGTTGAGACAAATCTTTGAAGAGCTGTATAGAAAACTCTTTAAGAGAGTCTTTGTAGCACGTATAGTATTTGCCTGTAATAATGAAGTGAGTAACTTCGATTATCTGGACCGAATAATCTGATATCTCCTCCAACCCTTTTGAGATGTCCATCAGCATCAACGCACGTTTGACAACCCTTGGATTATCTTGAATCAATCGAACTATTTCTTCGCTGAATTTTGAGTAAGACTCATCAATTTGTGCATCTTGAGCACAAATTGCAGCAGCACCTTCGATGTTCTGATCCACGTACACTCTCAGTGATTTTCTCAGCATCCTTTGCGAAAATCTAAACATATCCGGAATTGAAATGCTCTGGTTTATGTCTGGCTCTTTTACTAAATCTAAAATGTCAGAAGCAATGTCTCGCAATCTGTCAGCTATGTCAAGTAGTATCTTCGCAATAATGACAGAACCAGATATAAATCGTAGGTCGCGTTTGTCTGGGGTAAACATACCGAACAGCTGTTGTGAAAACTCAAGAATCATGAGATATTCATTGTAAACATCCCAGTAATTGTTGTTAACTTCTTTTGCAATGATATCGTTTCGCTCCTTAAATGCAATAGAGCAGTTTTGGAATATATCTTCTACATACCATCCTTCCTTCACAACGTATTTCTTTAACTCTTCAAGCTTTTCTTTTATTATCCATTTCAAATCAATCACCTTGCATTCTAATTATGGTTGGAAAAAAACACTAATTATCACTCTGAACCGTTCTTAAGAAGCCTCTTACCGTAACCGATTTTCTCTTTAATCGAGGTTGAAAAATCATAAGACTTCGGACGTAACAGTGTTATCACTTTGGAACATTTTCTAACATACACTTCTTTGACTTTTCCTACAACATCTCCATCAACCACGAGACTGACCGTGTCGCTCACGGTAATTTTTATCTTCTCTGTACTTGGTATGACCAAACTACGTGTAGCCAAAAACTGTGGTGCCATGGGGGTGATTTCAAATGCTTCAACGTTTGGAAGGATAATTGGTCCTCCAAGCGCTAACGCATATGCAGAAGACCCCGTTGGAGTGCTCACAACTAAACCATCAGCATGGTAATAAAAAGTTCCATCTGTCATTTCTACAGTGAAGTCAACAATTTTCTGAGAAACATCTTTCTGCAAAACAGCGTCATTTATGGCGAAAAAAACTCCTACTTGGCTCTCAACCCTAAGTATCCACCTTTTATCTTCTACGAAATTCCAATTTTTTAAATCCTCTATAAGTTTGTCGATTTCTGAAAGTAGGTAGCCTGAGAAAAATCCGAGTCTTCCAGCTTTAACTCCTATCACTGGACACTTGACTTTTTTCAAAACACGAAGAACCGTGCCATCTCCACCAACGGAAATGACAACTTGTGGTTCAAACGTTTTATCATCCACAACTTCCGGAAAATTTTCTGACGAATCTTTGAAAAACAAAATATCAAAATGACTTTTCAGCTTTTCGTATACTTCCTTTGCTGGAACTACGTAGTCTGTTCTGTAAAATATTCCAATCTTCACCGTAACCTCCACCCCAAGTCAATTAACGACTGAGCAAGGAACCTATCCAAAAAGACAAGAAGTAAAATTGCTATAAGTGGTGTTATATCTATATAACCGATTGGAGGAATTATCCTTCTAATAGGCCTTTCAACAATATCTGCAAGTTCACGCAAAATGTGGTAAAGCCTGAAAGAATAAGCTTGTGGTATCCAACTGAGTATTGCAGCAATTATTATCACCGCTGTTTCAAAATTAAAAACCATCCGAAGAACTATCCCAATTGCGTAAAAAAAGTTACCTATAACAAACATAAAACCACCCCTTTTTGTTATCATTTATTTTACTTTGATTTTCTTTCGCCAAATAAAGCTGTGCCAATTCTTACAATAGTGCTACCTTCCTCAACAGCAACAGTATAATCATTTGTCATTCCCATTGAAAGTTCGACAATATCTGGAAAATCGCCTCTTAGTTCGTCTCTCAGAGCTTTTAACTTTTTAAAATACGGTCTTGTTATTTCTGGTTCAATATATGGTGCCATGGTCATCAGTCCAACTACTTTAACGTTGGGATATTTAGTTGCTTCTATTAGGAAATCCCTTACCTGTTCTGGTTGCAAACCAGCTTTTGTTTCTTCACCAGACACGTTCACTTCAATCAACACATGTTGCGTCTTATTGAGTTTTTTTGCCACTTTATCAATCTCTTCCAGTTCTTCAAGCCTGTAAACCGAGTGAATCAACTTTGCAACGGGAACTATGTATTTAACTTTGTTCGTTTGAATTCTGCCTATAAAATGCCACTCTATGTCTGTGGCTTGGAGAACTTTGGCTTTGTCTCTTAATTCCTGAGCATAATTTTCCCCAAATACTTTTATTCCAACTTTAAGTGCTAAATTCAACACTTCTACAGGCTGTGTTTTTGTAACCGCAACAAGCTTTATTTCATCACAATTACGACCAACTTTTTCGGCATGAATTCTTATATTATTCAGAACGGTATCATAATTTTTTCTGAGTTCTTCTTCAGTAATCACCGAAAAGTCCCCCCAATGTGTTTATTCCGAAGTATTTGTAAGTCTTTTCAGTTACCATCCTTCCCCGAGCCGTTCTTGCCAAAAAACCACTTTGCACAAGAAATGGTTCGTATACTTCTGCAATGGTATCTTCCGTAATTCCTAACGAAGCAGCAAGCGCTTTCAGTCCGACAGGTCCACCTTTGTAAACTTCGATAATGACTTTCAAAAGCTTTCTATCCATCTCGTCCAACCCGTACTCATCGATTCCGAGCAGATTCATAACTTCGTTAACGGTTTCCGTATCTATGACTTTCGAGCCTTTCACAGTACTCAAGTCTCGAACACGTTTCAACAACCTAATTGCGATTCTTGGTGTTCCACGTGAACGCCGTGCAATTAACAGAGCAGCTTCTGGTTCTATCATGACCTCCATTACCTGGGCTGCTCGAGTTATTATTAAACTAAGCTCTTCCTGTGTGTAGAAACTCATTTCAAATATCATACCAAACCTGTTCCTTAGAGGTGAAGTAAGCAATCCACTTCGCGTTGTTGCACCAATAAGGGTAAATGGTTGCAAATCCACTCTTATAGACCTTGCGGCAGGTCCTTTTCCAATCATTATATCAATCTGAAAATCTTCCATAGCGGAATAAAGTATCTCTTCGACACTTCTATTCATTCTGTGAATTTCATCGATAAATAGAACATCGCCACGTTCAAGATTCGTTAATATCGCTGCGAGGTCTCCTTGCTTTTCAAGAACAGGACCGCTTGTAATGTGGATATTAGCATTGAGCTCGTTAGCAATGACAACGGCAAGTGTTGTCTTTCCAAGTCCTGGAGGACCAGCCAAAAGTATATGGTCAAGTTGTTCACCACGCATCTTTGAAGCAGATATCGCAAGTTTCAAACGCTCTTTGATGTTATCTTGACCTATATATTCAGACAAGAACTTGGGCCTTAGAGAGTACGTATCATAAGCATTTCTTTCAGGTGAAAATATTCTTTGAGCTTCTAAGGTTTCCTTTGGTACGTTATTTTCATTGAGTACTTTGTCTTCGTTCACCGACTTTCACCTCTTCCTCAATGGGTAGGTTCATCTTTATCCCATACCTTCCTATATCTATCCTGACCTTAGTAAAACCGCTTACTTTTATGGACCCGCTTTGAATTTTTCCAAAAAGTTCTGCGTTAGATATTAAGAACCTGAAGTTTTGGTTTCTAATCTTGTCACTGTTCCAGCTTCCTATATATTTGCCATCTTGCGTAAATACTCGGAGTTGAACTATCTCAATTTCATTTTTTACCCCGGGCGTTTCAACGATTAAAGATGCATCACAAAGTAAAGAAATTCCTTTCTGCTCACAGCTCAGGATTTTGAAAAGAACTTTCGTGCTTTCCAGTTTTTTGAAAGCAACTTTTAGACTTCTCACAGACATATCAAGCAAAACAAGGGCAAGCAAGGTAAGGGAGAAAAAGAAAATGTAAAATATTAAGCGCTTTTTATCAACTGTTATACTACATACCCCCTGTGTGGTATTTTTAAGTCACAAAACGTATTTATCCTGGTGATATTATAACACGATTAACTATGATTTTAAACCCCAAAGATGAACACTGCCAAAAAGTCTTTTCAAAAATAAGTATTGACATTTCCAAAACTGAGAGTTAAAATACTTATACGTCTAAATATTAGACGTATAACTATTAACCACAACCAACTTGCTAAATTTACAGCCTTTTTGGAGGTGAGTTTTTTGAAGGAATTGATTGAAAACGCTGGTATTTTAGCACTTTTGAATTCCATCCAAAGGTCCGTTTTCAAATTCATTCACGAAAGAACACTAAGAGAGTTCAACATTCATCCAGGCCAGATACCTATCCTGTTTGTTCTCAAGAAACATCAGGGACTAAGCCAAAAGGAAATTGCAAAACGAATTGGTGTAGAGCAGGGAACTGTTGCTATTATGCTTCGAAGGATGGAGAAAAATGGTCTGATAAGAAGAATACAAGACGAGTCAGACAAAAGAGTTACGCGTGTGTACCTTACAGAAAAATCGGGGAACTTACTCAAAAACCTTTCAGCAGTGTTAAAAGAAGCAGAGGAACTTTTGTTAAGTAGCCTATCAAACAAGGAAAAACAAGAACTTGAAGGGTTGTTGAAAAAAATCCAAGAAGACCTTAGACAAAAAGTTGGAGAATACTGTCCGAAGGAGGCATAAACAATGGTAATAAAGATGGCTTTCAAAAAGTACTGGCTCCTAATAATAACTACCGTTACACTGGTAGCTGTTCAGGCTATTATTTCACTATACTTGCCAGACCTGATGTCAAAGATTGTCGATAAAGGTATCATACGAGGAGACGTAGATTATATTTGGAGTATTGGTAGTAAAATGTTGCTTGTTTCATTGATTAGTGTAATAGCAGCTGTTATTGCAAGTTACACATCTTCGATTGTGAGTATGGGACTTGGAAGAGATTTGAGAAATTCTGTTTTTGAAAAAGTTTCTTCCTTTTCCCTCGAGGAAATGAACAAATTCAGCACTTCTTCTTTAATAACAAGAACAACGAACGATGTAGTCCAGATACAGCAAGCAACGGTGATGATACTTAGAATGGTAGTAATGGCACCTATTATGGCTGTTGGTGGAATAGTAATGGCGGTGAATAAAGATGCCAAACTAACAGGTATACTCGCTATATCTCTGCCTGTAATGCTCGGTGGTTTGGGTTTAATTGCCGCCATCGTAGCACCACTTTTCAAAAGCATGCAAAAGAAAATAGATAAGTTGAACCTTGTTGTCCGAGAGAGGGTCACCGGCATACGTGTTATAAGGGCTTTTAATAAAGAGTGGTATGAAAAAAAGAGATTCTCAGATGCCAATATCGATTTAACGAAAACTGCTCTGTGGGTCAACAGAATGGCTTCCATATTATTTCCTTATATGATGGTAGTGATGAACTTTACAACACTTGCCATAATATGGTTTGGTGCTAAGCAAATTGATGCTGGAAATTTGCAAGTCGGTCAGATGATGGCAGTTATGCAATACGTTCTCCAGATAATGTTTTCGTTTATCATGATATCCGTTATCTTTATTTTTCTACCAAGGGCAAGTGTATCTGCAAAGAGGATAACCGAAGTCTTAAGTGTCGAACCGAAGGTGATAGACCCAAAGGCTTTAGGGAAACAAATCACATGGTTTGAAAGTTCGGAGCCTACAGATATCAAAGGCATTGTCGAATTTGAAAATGTAACGTTCGCTTACCCTGGGGCAAAGGAACCTGTCTTAAGTGAGATTTCGTTTAAAGCAGAGCCTGGGAAGATAACGGCGATAATAGGTTCCACAGGCTCTGGTAAGACAACGCTTCTTAATCTAATTCCCCGGTTCTACGATGTTACACTTGGGAGCGTCAAGATAGACGGAATAGATGTCCGGGAAATTCCGTTCGATGTTCTCAGAAGGATTATAGGTTACGCCACGCAAAAACCTATAATTTTCACTGGTTCCATTAGAGAAAACATCAAATTTGGGCGAGCTTGGGTAACAGACGAAATGGTAGAAAGGGCCGCCGATATCGCACAGGTTCTTGAATTTGCATCGAAATACCCAGAGGGACTTGATTACCATATAGAACAAGCTGGTTTGAATTTGTCTGGTGGTCAAAAGCAAAGGATTTCCTTAGCAAGAGCGATAGCAGGAATGCCCAGAATATACCTCTTTGACGATACGTTCAGTGCACTCGATTTCAAAACAGATGCAAAAATAAGGTTGAGATTATTCAAAGAAGCGAAAGATGCTACTGTGATTGTCGTAGCTCAAAGAGTTGCAACAATAATGAACGCAGATCAAATAATTGTTTTAAAAGATGGAAAGATTGTAGGTATAGGTAGTCATTCAGAACTTATGAAAACAAACGAAATCTATCGTGAGATAGTTTACTCACAACTTTCAAAAGAAGAAACCATTTGACAGAAGGCAAGAGGTGAGAAAGATGAGCGAAGAAAGAAAAATGGAACAACAAACAAGACCTGTTGCAAACGATAGAAAACCAACAAGACCCGGAGGACCTAGAGGATTCGGAGGACCCGCATTTGCGCGTGGTGGTGAAAAACCAAAGGATTTCAAAAATACTACTCTGAAACTGCTGAAATACCTTAAACCTCACATAATTGGAATCGTTATTGTTTTTGCACTGACGATTGTTGCTACAATACTGACGATAAAAGCCCCAAAAATCCTTGGACAGGCTACAACGGAGATTTTTAGAGTAGTTATGCTTAGGAAAACGCCGTTAGCTGGGTTCTTAAAAACAAAGATGGACTATGAAAAAATCTTTGGAATCCTACTAAATGTAGGAATTCTATATACAGTTGCTGCACTTTTGAACTTCCTGCAAGGTTATCTAATGGCAGGAATCACACAGAATATTGTGAAAAAAATGAGAGAAGATATTAACAACAAACTCGAGCGACTTCCCCTGAAATTCTACGATGGACATTCACATGGAGATGTGATAAGCCGTGTGACAAACGATGTAGATTTAATTAGCAACACTTTGCAACAAAGTTTAACACAATTCATCTCAGGTATCGTTACTATCATCGGCATAACTTACATGATGATAACAATTAACCTTAACTTAACACTGCTCACGCTCATAACACTGCCAATGAGTGCTTTCGTAACGGTATTCATCGCCAAGAAATCACAAAAGTATTTTGCCGCACAACAAAGATACCTTGGCGAGTTAACTGGTAAAGCAGAAGAGGTGTACGGTGGCTTTTTAGCCGTTAAGACCTACGGGAGAGAGAAAGATGAAGTTCAAAGATTTAGGGAAATAAACGAAAAACTTTACAAAGAGAGCAAAAAAGCCCAATTTATTACAGGTATAATAATGCCTGTGATGAACTTTATAGGGAACTTGGGTTATATCATAGTAGCTGTTGGTGGTGGCGTTCTTGTTACAAAGAAAGCTATAACAGTAGGTGATGTTCAGGCATTCATCCAATATTCAAGGCAATTTAATCAACCGATTGTTCAAATTGCCAATATTGTAAATATGATTCAATCCACACTAGCAGCTGCCGAACGAGTCTTTCAAATACTTGAAGAGGAAGAAGAGGAACCTGATAAGTCAGAAGCTATTGAGCTAGAAAGAGTGAAAGGTGATATCAAATTCGAAAATGTTAAGTTCAGTTACGTTCCAGAAAAGCCACTTATTGAGAACTTAAATATAGATGTTAAAAGCGGACAGATGGTTGCAATCGTCGGTCCAACAGGTGCAGGTAAGACAACACTTGTCAATCTTCTCATGAGGTTCTACGAAATCCAAGGAGGTAGCATAAAAGTCGATGGAATAGACATCAGAGACATCAAGAAATACAATTTGAGAAAACACTTTGGCATGGTCTTGCAAGATACCTGGCTATTCAGTGGAACGATAAGGGAAAATATAGCATATGGTAAAGATGGCGCTACAGAAGAAGAGATAATTAACGCTGCTAAAATGGCACACGTGCATCATTTCATAATGGCTCTACCTGATGGTTATGACACTGTAATAGGAGAAGATAGCTCTAACATCTCTCAGGGCGAAAAACAACTTATCACTATTGCAAGGGCATTCTTAGCTGACCCTGACATATTGATTCTCGACGAAGCAACGAGTAACGTTGATACACTCACAGAGGTTTATATTCAAAGGGCTATGAGAGACATTATGAAAGGTAGAACATCTTTCGTAGTAGCACATAGGCTCTCAACCATCAAGAATGCAGACGTTATATTAGTTATGAACGAAGGTAGGATTATCGAAATAGGAAAACACGAAGAACTCCTACACAAAAATGGGTTCTACGCAGAGCTTTATAGAAGTCAGTTCCTTGGTGCTATGGTTGAAACAGTGTAGTATTCAAGACGTTTTTTTAAAACTAACTTTCTTTTTTTGAGTGAAAGATAAGTATCAACGCTACCGTTTTGAGGCGGTAGCGTTTTTTATTAGCGATGTAAGAGCAAACAAAAACTCCTTTGTTAAGTATTGATTTTGTAGTTTATTTTGTGATATAATAAAATTGTTAATCAAACTTTGTTTTTTGCTTGTCAATTTCTTCTAAAACCCATATTAAGTTTTGCGGAATCAACCTGAGTACTTCCAGTTTTGTGAATAAGACAAACTAAATTGGGGGAGATAAATAGAGATGAAAAAAGAAGAACTCATGGCAATAATTGAGCAAAGAATACGTGAGTGCCAAGCCTGTCCACTGTGGCTACAAAGAACGAACGTTGTTCCAGGTGAAGGTAACCTGCATTCTCCAATAATGTTTATTGGAGAGGGACCTGGCGAGGAAGAAGACAAACAGGGGAGACCATTTGTTGGAAAGGCAGGGCAACTTTTAACAAAAATTTTGGAATCTGTGAATATAAAAAGAGAAGACGTCTATATAACGAACGTGGTGAAATGTAGACCACCAAACAACAGAGTTCCTACACCCTTAGAAATTCAATCTTGTTCTCCTTTCTTAATTGCTCAAATAGAGGTCATAAACCCCAGAATGATAGTTCCACTTGGTAGTACTGCTGCTTCGTTCTTCCTTGGCAAAGATGAACCTATTACAAAGATAAGAGGTAAGGAGTTCGTATGGAAAGGTGGAATAATCATATTCCCAATGTTTCACCCAAGTTATTTGTTGAGAAATCCATCGAAAGAAAAGGGTAGCCCAAAAGATTTAACCTGGCAAGACATAAAAAAGGTTCGAAAATATTACGATGAGTTTTTGAAGGGAAATATGTAATAAACAATACAAAGGAGGAGCGAACGTGGGAAATGAATTCAAGGAACAAAAAGTTGAAAAACATGAGAAGTTAACACCAACCGTCATGAGTTATATATCAACGATATATAACCTTATAGAAAAAGAAGGAGTTGCACGTATAAGCGATATTGCAAGAGCAAAAGGTGTATCTTACGCTAGTGCTACGAACGCTGTTAAGAAACTTGTATCCTTGGGGTTAGTTGACCACAGAAGGTATGGATTTGCAAAGCTAACCCCCCGTGGTCTCAGAATTGCACAAATGCTTAAATCTGGTGAGTCGAGAATTAAATACTTCTTTATGTACGTAGTCGGGATTCCAGAAAAAAAGGCAGAACAAATAGCGAGCTTGATGGTATACGACCTCGATGCCGAAACTCGAAGAAAGCTTAGAAAGTTTTATTCTATACTTATTGATTTTACAAAAGACAAGGCAGAGGAACTTGAGCGATTCATTCAAGAACAAAGGAAAAATACTGAACTCCCAGAAGAAGCATACAGACTAAAAGGAAAAATAAAGGAGGACGAAGACTATGAGTAAGATATTGGTTACAGGCGGAGCTGGGTTTATCGGTTCTCATCTGACAGATAAACTCGTTGAACTCGGGCATGAAGTAGTTGTAATCGACAACTTATCTACTGGAAAGCGAGAAAATGTAAACCCAAAGGCTAAATTCTATGAAATGGATATATACGATGGAGAAGCAATTAACAAATTGTTCGCTGAAGAAAAATTCGAATATGTTTTTCATCTGGCTGCACAGGCAAGTGTTGCTGTTTCGGTTAAAGACCCTGTCAAAGATGCAAACGTGAATATAATAGGTAGTCTGAATCTAATAAAAGCATCTATTGAAAACAGCGTTAAAAAGTTTATTTTCTCTTCAACCGGCGGAGCTATTTACGGAGAAGAAGTGAAAGTATTTCCAACACCCGAGAGTGTATTTCCGCAACCTATGTCACCGTATGGTATAGCAAAGTTCAGCGTCGAGAACTATCTCAGGTTCTTCAGCAAAGAGTTTGGATTGAAATACACAGTGCTAAGATACGGTAATGTCTACGGTCCAAGACAAGACCCGTACGGTGAAGCTGGTGTTGTTGCAATTTTCACCTCCAGAATGTTAAAAGGAGAGGATTGTATTATCTTTGGTGACGGCGAATACGTGAGAGACTACGTGTATGTTGAAGACGTCGTTGATGCTAATATACGAGCTATGGAAAGAGGAGACAGTTTGGTAATAAATATCGGGACAGCTACAGGAACAACAACTAATGAACTCTTCAAGATACTCAAGAAACTGACCGGGTACAAGAAGGACCCAATATACGGGCCTCACAGAAAAGGAGACATCCGAAAAAGCGTTCTCTGCTATAACAGAGCGTGGATTGAATTGAAATGGGAACCGAGATATACGTTGGAAGAGGGGTTGAGGAAAACTGTTGAATGGTTTAAGCGAAATACTCAGGCCTAAGACTTTTGAAGAATTCATTGGACAAGAGCACCTGCTTGGGAAGGGTGCTCTTTTACGTATATCTATAGAACAGAATCAACTTTTTTCCGCTATTCTTGCAGGTCCACCGGGGACCGGTAAAAGTTCTGTTTTACAGTTGATAAAAAGTTACACCGACTATGAAATTTACCATTTGAACGCTGCTTTCACATCTGTAGAGGAAATAAAAAAGCTTGAACAGTACGCGTACAATCTTCGGGGTATAAAAAAAGTACTAATCTTCATAGACGAAATACATAGGTTTAACCGCAAACAACAAGACGTCTTTTTACCTGGTGTGGAAACTGGAGTCTATGTATTGTACGGCACAACAACGGAAAGTCCGGAACATTCAATCAATCCTGCACTTCTCTCACGTTGCAGAGTGTTACGGTTTAAGAAACTAAGTAACGAAGACCTTTTAAAAATTCTCGAAAAAGCCATCAATTATCTGGGGATAAGGATAAGCGAGTCAACACAAGCATACCTCATAAATTCGGCAAATGGAGATGCACGGTTCTTGCTCAACACATACGAGCTCTTATCAAATATTGCGAAAAACCAGGGAAAGGATATTATAGATGATGAGATTTTGAAAACCTACTTTGGTGAAGAATACACAAAGTACAGCGACACAGAACACTACAATCTTGCATCTGCTTTTATCAAAAGCATCAGAGGTAGTGACCCCGACGCTGCTCTTTACTACATGATGCGCATGATTGAAGGCGGAGAAGACCCGCGTTTCATCGCGCGCAGACTCGTTATCTTAGCAAGTGAAGATGTGGGGCTGGCTGATCCATTTGCACTTGTGCTAGCAGTTGCAACAAGTCATGCCGTTGAAAGTGTCGGCTTACCCGAATGTATAATAAACCTTTCAGAATGTGTTATTTACCTTTCGCTTGCTCCAAAGAGTAATTCCAGTTACGAAGCGGTATCAAAAGCTCAGGAACTGGCAAGAAAGACAATGAACATACCTGTTCCAAGGCATTTATTGAATGTTGAAAATAGTGGATACAAATATCCACACTTGTACGGTGGTTTCGTAAAACAAACTTATCTTCCTAAACAAGTAAAGGATAAGATTTACGTTCCAAAAAATATAGCTAAAGAAGCAAAGTTAGCAGAAGTTTACATAAAGCTCTGGAAAGAACGTTTTTCTTCGCAGGAATCGGATGTAAAAGATGGGGAAAAGGGAGGAAAGTAACATGGGGACCTTTGAAACGAAAGGTTTTGTCAATATTGGAAGTGTCGAAATAAAGTTCATTGTTGGAGATATAACAAAATTAGATGTAGATGCTATTGTAAATGCTGCGAATTCTTACTTGCAACACGGTGGAGGTGTTGCGGGTGCTATATCACGGGCTGGAGGTCCTGAAATCCAAAAAGAGAGTGATGAGTATGTAAGAAAAAACGGGCCTGTTCCTCCCGGAGGCGTGGCTGTCACAGGAGCCGGGGATATGAAAGCAAAGTATGTTATACACACTGTTGGACCAATAGGAAACAAGAAAGGCAACGACGAAATTATGAAAAAGGCTTTCGAGAATGTATTCTCGAAAGCCGATGAATTAGCGATAAATTCTATTGCAATTCCTTTCGTTGGGACTGGAATCTTTGGTTATCCTCTCGAGAATTTCATTAAGGTTTGTGTAGATGAAACATTAAGGTTCTTTTCAAACTACAAAGGCTCGATAAAATTAGTTGTTTTTTGCGACATAGATAGTTCAAAGGTTCAGAAGCTGTTTGAAACTTTTGAAAATAACTCTAAGCATTTTAAGCAACCCTAGAATAACCAAATTCCCAGTCTAACCTTTATTTCTATCGCTTTTCCTCCTCTATCAATCGTGAGGGTTGAAATATCACCTTGCTTTTTTCCGGATAACGCCTTTAGTGCATCATCAAATGATTTCACGGTTTTTCCATCGATTTTTACTATTACATCACCAGTTTTGATACCCGCGAGTTGTGCAGGTGAACCTGTCTCTACAAAAGCTACGTAAAGGCCTTCTGATTTTACGTTGTACTGTTTCTTAACATTCTCATTTACAACAAACCATGTAATTCCCAACAGCTTGTTGTTAAGCGGTTTTTTGATTATGTTAAATGCTTCTTCTGCATCCATTACAACTCTAAAGGTTACGTCATTTCTTGGTTCCGATGGTGTTAAAGGAATTCTATCTGTAATTCTTCCAGCTACGGCGCCCGCTCTTCCAACGACGTATGTTCCAGTGGTATTCAACGGGTTTTCCTTAGGAAGCTTTTTGTAGGCATCTTTTGCATAGTAATCTCTGCACAATTCAATTGGGTAACCATAAGTATTTACAACCCCGTAAGGCGATATATCTACGTTTTCAAACTCATCCACTGGATAATCTCTTCTTCCATCGTTGTACTTAGTCTGGCTTTCGTTACCCCAAGGATATCTCCTTCCATCCGTACCTCGAGCTGCCTTCTCCCATTGTGCTTCCGTTGGAAGCTGGTATCCTGCCCAATCACAATATGCTTTTGCTGAAGCGTAATTTATACCGGTTATCGGAACATTCAATAAATCACCCGGAGCGGAATAACTTACTCTAACTTTTTGACCTAGAAAATCTATCTCAACGGGGTTTATCTGTTTTCCAACAATGACGGAAGACCCCGTCTGTGAAGCTTTCAGAAAATCAAGATACTGTTTCACAGTAACAGGGTATTTAGATATGTAGAACGATGAAACATAAACTTCACGTTGGGGGAGTTCATCTTCTTCAACATTTCTCCAAGACGCATCTGCCCCCATTTTAAACACTCCGCCGGGAACAAGAACAAAAGTTACTCCTGTTCTTGGGTCAACGATTTCTTTAGGGTAGATATTTATCTTTCTAACCTCTTTGCCTTCCACTTTTACAGGAACATCAGCGACAATCGTTGCCACACCGTCCTTATCGTATATAGCTTTTTCTATGAGTGTAGCATTAGATTCGACCTTTGTTTGCTGAGTGGGTTGAACATATTGGACAATTTGAGAAGGTTGTTCTTTCGTTTCTTTGTAAGTAGAAAATACAATATCATTTTGATTGACAACAACTTTACCCCACTGTGCAGAAATTTCATATTGTGTGTCTGAAAATTTCTTAACTACGCCGTAGAGTTTTCGCCCAGTATCAAGAACAACCAAGTCATAACTTTTGGCGTATTTGTAAGGGATATAAATGTATTCCAGTGCACCTTTTAGTATGAAAAATGTATTCTTGTAACTGTCTACTACAGTAATATAGTCGCCACTTGTATTCAATTCAAGCCCAACAATCATTTCCCCATTAATTAGAGAGCATATATAGTAATCGTTGAGTACTAGTTCAACCTGGAAGAAAGATTCTGATGTAATCCCAGGTAATTCCGCTTTCTCAAAACCCAGGAAATCCACACTATCTGATTTCAAGTTTATCTTAATTTTTCCAAACCATGTTGTGACCACCGCATAATCTTTGGATAGTTCGGTTACATAACCACGGTATCTTTTGCCGCTGAGGGAAAATTCTTGACCGCTCTGCGGTATTGTTCCATTTTTAAAAACTATGCTTCGGATATTAGATACCGGAATCTGTATCTTACCGAGTGTAGTATTTAGAACTACGTAGTTACTGTTCGAATCTTCTATAGTACCTTCAAGAGTTGAACCGTCTCTGTAAACCACAATGATGGCAAAACCTTCTGATAATAATAACAGCATCGCCACAAGGAAAATTGATAAAACGCTTATCCGAGTTCTCATAGTTTCTACCTCCCTCGATTGCACGTCGCATTACATTGAAATTATATCAAACTTTTGAAAAAACTTCTTCACTTTAAGGAAGAATTTGTGATAAAATATGTTTGAATATTACATAAAACAAAATCGAAAATTCAAAAGTAAGATCGTGAGGACCAAAACATGATGAAGAAACAACTAACAATTATCATTTTCTACATTATTTTGTTATCATTTTCTACATATCATGCAAAGGCATCTACCACCAAGGAAATTAGAAGTGATTCCAAACCAACTTATTGGTTCTCAATTTTTTACAGTGAAAGATTCTGGAAGGTTGATAGAAATGGTCGTATATATGACATCTACCCAAATGATGATATGGCAGTTTTAATGGCAGGTCCTTTCGTAACAGGCTTAGATGTTGATATCACTGAAGGTAGAGTCGCTAGTCCATTTTTAAAGTACTTACCCCCCACAATACCATTGGGTGTTTTCGAAATTAACCTTAAAGAGAAATACATTATCACAAAAAATTCAGCAGTGGTCTATATAACAGATATTAGTGATATACAATCTTGTGTTAATACGCTTGCCTTGATGTGGTATTATATGGATTCCAAGAAAATATATCTCTTCAAAAATGGTAGAATTTATAGAATAAAGGGGTGATTATCGTGCCTAAATCACGAGAGATTGTTTCTTTGGACATTGGAAATGACAGTATCAAAGGTATTGTTGTTGATTTTAGTGAGGGTTATGGCAATGTCTTGGCATTTTCCAATGTGAAAACAAGGGGTATAGAGAACGGTGAAATCAAAGATGTCGTAGCTTTAAACGAGTCAATGACACAAATAATAGAAGATTTGGAAGACCAGCTCGGTAAAGAACTTAGGGGTGAGTTACTGGTTTCTTCGAGTTGCGGTGATTTTACTCTTACAGAAATCACTGAGGAGCTTATATTAACTGAGAAAGATGAAGGATATGTTTCTGAAGAACATGTAACGAAGCTAACCGATAACTTACTAGCTGATTTATTCCCAAACAATGAGAAAAACTCCCTGCATCTTTTTGTAAAGAAATACGTACTAGATGATAATAAGATAGTTGTCAACCCTGTTGGAATGAAAGCCAAAAAAATTGCAGCGATTTACACCGTTGTTATGGGCTCTGAAAAATACAGGAACATTGTTGAATACGCCACGAAAGATATCCTTGGAGAAGCCGAATATTATATCTCATTCGTATCAAATGCCGAAGCTGTGCTTTCAAATGTCGAAAAGGATAGAGGCGTTGTTCACGTGGACTTAGGCTATAATTACACAACGGTAACCCTGTACTATGCAAATACACCCCTTGAAATGGAGAGAATAGAGATATCTATGAAAAACGTTTTAAAAGACATAGCAATAGTTCTAAAGACATCTTTACAAGAGGCGGAAAGACTATTAAAAACATACGGTGTGGCGGTTTACTTAGATATTGAGCCCACACCTATCGAATACAAAGGTTTGGATGGTAGGACTATCCAGCGAACCGATAAAGAATTTTTATCGAGAATAATCTACGCAAGACTTAGGGAAATATTTATGCGGGTAAAGAAACTTTACAAGGATTTCACGGTGAAATACCCTGATTTTGGAAACATTGGGATTCCTGGTGGAATCGTTTTAACTGGTGGTGGGGCTATGCTCCAGCGAATTGAGACACTCGCAAGCGAAGTTTTCAAGTGCCCTGTTAGAATCGGAACAGTAGCGGATACAGAAATGTTTAAAGCCGAAGGTGCTGAATTCAATGTATTTACTCCTTTATATGCAGCTACTTTTGGAAACATAATAGTTTACCAGAAAGAGCAAAACATGTATAGTCCTATGGTAGGTGAAAAAACGAAGAAACGCCAATCAGGAACAGGATTTTTCAAAAAACTGTCCGAGACCTTCGGAAAAATATTCGGATGATTTGGATGAAAAGATAAGGAGGGAAATTGTATGCCTTTTATGATAGAAAAGGAGAGCAAACAAAGAGATATCGAAAGAATACCAGGTGTTCCTGTTCTGAAAGTGATAGGGGTAGGGGGCGCTGGTTGTAACGCAATTAACAGGATGGCAGAGATGGGATTGAAAGGTGTGACATTGATTGCAGTTAATACAGATGCTCAAGTCCTTGATGTAAGTAAAGCAGATATTACCGTACAAATTGGAGAAAAGTTGACAAAAGGTCTCGGAGCTGGCGGAAATCCAAAAATCGGTGAAGAAGCTGCATTGGAAGACAGGAAAAAGCTTGAGGAAATATTGCATGGTACTGATATGTTGTTTATTACTGCAGGATTTGGTGGAGGAACTGGAACTGGAGCCGCACCTGTTATCGCAGAGATAGCCAGGAATTTGGGCATTCTAACCGTCGCAATTATCACAATGCCTTTCTTTTTTGAAGGCACACCGAGATGGAATGTGGCATTAGAAGGTGTAAAGCGAATTACAGGCAAGGTCGATACACTAATTAAAATAAGCAACAACAAACTGCTCGAACAACTATCACCTTCAACAACTATCGTTGATGCGTTTGCAACTGCCGATGAAATTTTGCATCAAGCCGTCCGTGGCATCTCCGACCTTATAATGAAGCGTGGTTATATCAACCTTGATTTTGCAGATGTTGAGTCGGTGATGAGAAATGCCGGTAACGCGATGCTTGGAATAGGTGTTGGAAAAGGTGAAAAGCGAGTCTTTGATGCTGCTAGGAAAGCACTCGATAGCAAGTTCTTAGATTACCCAATTGAGAACGCAAGGTCAATCATTTTGAATATTTCTGCCCCGCGAAACGCAACATTACAAGAGATGCAAGAAGCAGCAATGATAGTAAAACAAACCTGCAGCGAAGATGCTGATATGAAATTTGGTATGGTAATCGACGATGAGCTAGCGGATGACGAAATGAGGGTAACCGTAATAGCCACTCGATTCGATGTTGAAGAGAAGTTCGGAAAGTCTGAGGAAGATATACCTGCAATTTATAAGTTTGGACTTGAATACAAAGGTAGGCAGGATTAAAGACCGGTTTCGATATATTTCTCGCTTCCACAATAAGAGGTGACTCCGAGTGGAGAAAAAGATAATGAAATTAGGGGATGTGTTAATAGAGAAAGGAATAATAACACCAACTGAACTACAAAACGCTCTGGAACTTCAGAAAGAGTTGCGTAAACCTCTTGGAGAAATCCTTATACAGCTTGGATACTGCACTTGGGACGATATTGTAAAAGCACTTGCAGAACAATACGAAATTCAAGCGTGTGTAGGAGAAGTCAAAATCAATGATGAGTTTGTAAAATCATTCCCGAAAGATTTGATAAATGAGCTAAAAATCGTTCCTATAGACGAAAAAGAAGGCAAAGTTATTGTAGGCGTTTCAAATGTTTACGATATTCCTGTTATAAAACGCAGATTAAAATTCAAGCTTGGTAAAGATGTTGACTTTTGTCTCATGCCGCCAAGTATTTTTGAAACACTTTACAATAATATACTTCATGGCATTACATCCGGACTTATGGTTCAAGAAATTGGTGAGATAATTACACAACAAGAAGCAGAAGAAAAACAAGAGGAGGTAACTGTTTCTGAACAAGAAGAAACCCCTGTGGTAAGGTTGGTATCGAACATTGTTGACCATGCAATAGAATTGGATGCAAGTGATATTCATATTGAACCTCAGAGAAGAAACGTTGTTGTCAGATATCGTGTTGACGGTGTTTTAAGAAAAATTACTGAATATCCGAGAAATATGCATGCAGCGGTCGTTTCAAGAATTAAAATCCTCGCTGGACTTGATATAGTTGAGAGAAGATTACCCCAGGATGGAAAGTTTTTCATCAAGCATGGAGAAGAACAATTTGACCTGCGTGTTTCCACAATGCCATCTGTTCATGGGGAAAAGGTAGTCATGCGTTTGCTCAAAGTCTCTTCATCAAAGAAAAAACTTGAAGAACTTGGTTATTCGCCTTACAACTACGAAAGAATTCAAAAATTGATAGAACATCCTTATGGTATCTTACTTGTCACGGGTCCCACTGGTAGTGGTAAATCTACAACACTTGTGGCAATAATAAATTCGTTGAATTCCGAAGACGTCAATATAGTCACAGCAGAAGACCCTGTCGAATACACAGTTGAAGGTATCACGCAATGCCAAGTTAATGCTGAAATAGGTCTCACGTTTGCAAAATACTTGCGTGCGTTTTTACGACAAGACCCCGACATCATTATGGTTGGTGAAATTAGGGACAGAGAAACCGCTCAACTCGCAGTTGAAGCATCGCTAACTGGTCACCTAGTTTTGTCCACGCTGCACACTAATACTGCAGCTGGTGCAATTGATAGATTAGTTAACATGGGTATCGAACCATCACTCATATCGGCATCTTTAATAGGTGTTATCGGGCAAAGGTTGGTTAGGAAAGTTTGCAGCAAGTGTAAAGTTGAACGAGAGCTGCCAGAAAGGTTTGTTAAACTTTCCAGAAAGTTGTTCCCGCAAATGAATCCTGTTCAATACGTTGGTGAAGGATGCTCAGCATGTAATAACACAGGCTACAAAGGTAGAACTGCGGTAGCCGAAGTTCTCATGGTTAACGACGAAATACGAAGACTCATACAAAAAGGAGCATCGACTTACGAATTGGATAGGGCTGCAAGAAAACATGGAATGATTAGTATGTTCCAAGATGGACTCTACAAAGTTCTAAGTGGTGAGACTACAATTGCAGAAATCTTAGCAGTTGTGGGCGAAGAAGAGGAAGAAGAACAGTAAAACGATAGTGTTAACTTGTAGTGATGAAAGAGTATAAGTGTGAAAGAATGTGATTGATATTACCATTGTGCGTTTTCCAAAGATTCTTCACTACACAAAATCCTTGAATATATTTCGCTAAGTTCTTCGTATTCTTCAGCCCTCGCTTGAGTCGGAAAAAGTCTTTCAACAATGAAAACTTAGATTCACATTGATTGTTTTTACCGAGCGGTACCACTACGTGATTGATGTTTCTAAACAACAGCTTTACTGCGCTTTCATATGCACCAAGTCCATCAGTAATAAGTTCAATGTTTTTAGGTTTTGAATTACCAAAGAACTTCTCGAGTAATACTTTGACTTGTCCCATATCACGATACTTTGAGACATGCCAACAAAGGATAAAGTTAGTTTCATGGTCAACTAATAGCCAAACATAATACTTTTGCTCTTTGAACACAAGGACAGTTTCATCAGCATGAACTGAGAAAACATTTTCAATGGTAAATGTTGGAAAAAGTACAGAGAATAAAGTACACAGTTTAATAACCCATTTGTATATAGTGACATGAGATACTTTGATATTAAGAGAATGAGAAAGAGAGCGATAAGACATATTGTGTTTCATATACAAAACGAAAGCTTTTAAGATGAAAAAGAAAGGAAAGCGGAAGTGTTTAAATTTCTCAGGGATAAGAGTGGCTGGTTCAGGAAGGTTAAAAGGAACTCTATCTTTGGTATGACAAGTTCTACAACGGAAGACGACGAAAGAGCGACGGACTTTGTAAATTTCCATAGCTTTACCACAAGAAGTGCATTTGGGATAAGGGAAAGGGAAGTTTTTGTGTTTGCGAGAATGGGAAAGTTTGAAGGAATGATGGCAGAGTTTGCAAAGGAATTGTTGGTTACCGTATTTGTCGTGACCGTTTTTGTATAAGCTGGTGGAACCGCATTTGGGACAAGAGAGTGTTGAGTTGTTCATACCGGGATACCTCCTCTGTCGAGAGATGATTGGGGGGTGTCCCCTCTTTAAAGGATAATGCGGTTTTTGGAAAGTTTCAATACTTTTAGTTAACATTATCAGTAAAACACTGAGGGGGGAATGTTTTTTGGGCTTTGATCCCGAGAAATTCAGAAAGGAAAAAGAGAGAGAAATAAGTGCCACTTACAGTGCAATGAGGAAGAGAAGCTTTAAATTTCTCTTCCTCAACGTTTTAATAGTATTGGCTGTTTTTTCGTTTCTTTTCTTTGTCAGGAACGTTTCTCCACAAACGTATTCTAACATCGTAGACACATTCCAACTGACTATCGAAATCCCAAAACCTGAGTACACTGCCCCGGAAAAAATTGGCGCACGGGTTTATATTGTAAATACGAAACGAACAGAGAAGAACTTTGTTATTTCAGATTTTTACTTTAAGATTTACAACAATTCAAAAACAATTTATGAATTCTCATATCCAAATCCAGTCCAAGGGTCCGTTCAAGCTCAAGGTCGACGGCTAGTCTTTAACTTGGAAGAGAACGTCTTTCTGGCAAACTTGCCTGGTGGAACGTACACAATCTATGCTAGATGTAAAATCAATGGGAAAGTAGCAGAGATTTCACGAAGTTTGATATACAAAGAAGAAATACTCTATGGTATACTGTCTGAGCCTTATTACCTGGTTGGTGAAGAATTCCAACCATCTGTTTACATTATAAACAGAACAATCCACCCGGTAGATATAGCACTTGCAAAGATAATATGGAGCTACAAAGGCAACGAATTTCAACAATACGTGAATGAAAATGTAAGGCTTTACCCCGGTGAATCACATGCATTCAAAGCAAGTACGAAGTTCAAAGCCGAAACGGAAGGAATCGAGGAAATAAACGCTAAACTTTACTTTCAAGATGGCACCATAAAAGAATTTAAATCTGCAATACCAATAGCGAAAAATCCAGAATTTTCTCCAAAAGATATAGATTTTAACATCGAGAGTGAAGAACCCGTGGTCGTTGGCAAGATTCCCGTAATCAAGGTTTATTTGGTGAATAAAATGAGCAAAGAACGTTTCCTGAAGATTGATAAGATACAATTCAGCATTGCAAAGATAGGTTACAACTTTGAAATTAATAACAGAAGAGTATACTGCATTCCTTTCGGTCGCTCTTTCATAACTAAGTTAGAAAAGCTTTCTTTTACAGAACCTGGGGTTTATGACCTGATAATTACCTTTGTTTCTGGAAACTCAAAAATCGAAAAAAAGGTGCCACTGGCGGTAGCAAAATAAACTAGATGCCAACGAGAGCAGAGGAGGAACGATATGGATATTCAAGAGAAGAATTTAGAAAGCTCAGGCCATCAAAAAATAAACTGGGTGTCTAAACATATGAAATTGTTAAATTCTATCCAAACGATGAGTTACTCATTGAACGGTCTGAAGATAGGAATGTCAATCCACCTTGAGGCCAAAACCGCCTATCTTGCGATAACCCTAAAAAAACTTGGCGCCGATGTCTTTGTAACTGGTTGCAACCCTCTATCAACTCAAGATGACGTTGCAGAAGCGCTCAAAGACTACGGAATAATTGTTCATGCTAAGCGAACGGAAGATGAAAGAGAGTATTTTTCTTTTCTACACAAAATCCTAGACTACAAACCTGATTTAATACTTGACGATGGTGCTGATTTAACAGTACTTGCGCATACAGAAAGAAAAGAAGTTTTGGATAATCTAAAAGGTGTTTCCGAGGAAACAACAACAGGTGTGAGGCGATTGAAGAACTTACAAGCCCAAGGTATACTGAAAGTTCCCGTAATAGCAGTTAACAATGCAAAAATGAAGTTTATGTTTGATAACAGATATGGAACCGGACAGTCAACCTGGGATTCGATAATGAGGAACACGAACCTTCTTGTGGCTGGTAAGAGAGTACTCGTAGCCGGTTACGGTTGGTGTGGGAGAGGCATCGCATTACGTGCACACGGTTTAGGTGCCAGAGTAATGGTTAGTGAGGTCGATCCTATTAAGGCCGTTGAAGCACTTATGGATGGATTCGATGTTGGAAAAATTGATGAACTTGCTCCACAAGCGGACATAATAATCACCGCAACAGGTGTATGTGATGTTTTGAACGAGGAGACCATTCGTAAATTGAAAAACGGAGTTATTTTAGCAAATGCTGGTCACTTCAATGTTGAGATACCTATGGAAAAATTGGAGAAACTTGCAACAAGAAAATACGAGATAAGAAAGAACGTAACATGCTATGAAGTTAATGGAAAAGATATCTTCGTTATTGGACAAGGAAGGTTAGTTAACTTGGCTGCCGCCGATGGGCACCCAGTAGAGATTATGGACATATCGTTCGCACTTCAAGCGTTATCTCTGCTCTACCTGTCGCAACACTACAGAGATTTAAAAAACATAGTTTACGATTACCCTGAAGAACTCGATAGGCAAGTAGCAATGTTGAAATTAAGGTCTTTGGGAATAGAGATTGATAATCTAACCGATGAACAGCGGAAATACCTTGAAAGTTTTTAACCTGGTAATGACTTTCCACAAATTTTCTACAAGCGCTGTGAAGAGGTGTAGTATGTGACATTGGTTATAAACAAAAAGAACGACAAAACCCATGCAGCACTTCTTGAAAATGGAAAACTGACAGAAATATACTTCCCAGATGATGAAGAGAGCGTTGCTGGGAGTATATTTGTAGGCAGAATAGAAAAGTCTGTACCTGCGCTTGAGGCTGCTTTTGTCAAGCTATCAAACAACGAAAACGGTTTTCTGAGATTGAAAGACATACGACCCGAGTATCTGGAAGCATTCGGTTTGAAGAAACTCCAAGAAGGTCAAAAAGTACTTGTCCAGATAAAAAAGGAAGGTGGTCAAACGAAAGGACCACAGGTAACTACAAATATAAGTCTACCAGGTAGATATGTCGTATTAATGCCGTTTTCGCGCAGTATAGGTGTGTCAAGAAAGATTCAAGACTCAGAGGATAGAAATAGGCTAAAAGAATTAGGACTCAAATTACGTGAAAAGTACTCTTGCGGGTTCATAATAAGAACTGCTGCAGCAGAAGCTACAGAACAGCATATTTACGAAGAAAGTGAATTACTGATAGCCAAGTGGAGCGAGTTAGTAAAAGAATTTAAGAAGGCTAAAAAAGTCAAGCTACTTTACAAAGAATCAGACTCTGATGAATTCTTGCTTAGAGAGTTTTTAAAACAAGGGGTCGACGAAGTAGTTACTAACTCACCGACGTATAAAGAGTTGATAAGGAACTACTCTAAAAATATTCGGATAAGAGTAATCGATGGAGATGCATTCGAAGAGCTGGGGATAAACGAGGAGCTCAAACGTGTTTTAAACCGTCACATTCCTTTGCCTTCAGGTGGCGAAATAGTAATTGACAAGACAGAAGCAATGGTCGTAGTAGACGTAAATTCTGGACACTTTACAACCACAAGTGACCACGAAGAACTGTCGGAACAAATAAACGCGGAAGCCGCTGTAGAAATTGCAAGAATTTTACGATTGAGAAATCTTGGAGGTATAATAATAATAGATTTTATAGATATGAGAAGTGAAAAAAGTAGGAATAAAATCATCGAAATCATGAAAAAGGAAGTTTTAAAGGATAGAAACAGGGTTGAAATCTACGGCTTTACCCAACTCGGACTTCTTGAAATGACCAGGAAAAGAACGAGTAAGTCGTTAGACGAACGTCTAACAACAATATGTCCAGTATGCAACGGAAAAGGAACAATACCAAGCGCTGAGCTCGTTATTCAACAGCTTTTCAACACACTTCAAAAGAAGCCCAAGGATGTTTCAGAAGTTATTATCAAATTACACCCCCATTTCAAAGACAAAATTACCAAGGAAGAAATCAAGAAAATTGCCAAAGTAAACGTCCATGTGCATTTTACTCATGTAAACCCGTCAAACTTCGAAGTAACTTGGAAAAAATAACTCGAGTATGGTATAATTATCAGCTACATTCAAAACAGCAGACCACCCAACAATCACAAATAGGAGGGAAAGATGTATGGAAATGCTTAAAATTTATGTCGACGGAGAAACCTATGAAGTAGCTCAGGGTACAACTTTAGAACAAATTGCCAAAGAGTATGAGAAAAAAACCGGAAAGATAGTGCTCGGAGCAAAGTTAAATAACTCAATTGTTGAACTATTCCGACCAATATATCGTTCAGGGGAAGTTACTTTTATTACACTTGAGTCGCAAGATGGAATGAGGATATATCAACGTGGTTTACTATTCATCTTACACGCTGCTGTTAGAAGTTTGTTTAAAACCTACACTCTTAAAGTGCTACATACGATTGGTCATGGAATATACTGTGAGATAAGAGATAAAAATACACCTGTAGAACTCTCTGAGGACGATGTAAAAAAACTCGCAAGCGAAATGAGAAAATGGGTTGAAGCCAACATAAGATTTAAAAAGGCGGAATTACAGAAAAGCGAAGCAATTCAACTTTTTGCTTTAGCAGAAATGGAGGATAAGGTAAAACTCCTGAAGTATAGAAAGAAAAAAACAGTGAAGGTTTACGAGGCGGATGGACATTTTGACTATTTCTATGGTTACATGCCACCGTCCACAGGTTACCTGAAGTGGTTCAACATTGTCAAATACGAACAAGGATTTGTCCTTCTTTTGCCTGTGGTTAAAGACGGAAATGTTTCAGTACCTGCGTTTAAACCGCTACCAAAACTATCTGCCGTTTTTCTTGAATACTCGAGATGGCTCGAAATAATGGAGATAAACACCGTTGGAGAACTAAATGAAGTGATTGCAAAAGGCGAACGAGCGGTAACTGATTTAATAATACTTGCAGAAGCACTCCATGAAAAAAGAATAGCTATGATATCTGAAGAGATTAAGAAAAAAGGTAACGTCAGATTGGTGCTTATCGCAGGTCCTTCATCAAGTGGAAAGACAACGTTTTCAAAAAGGTTGATGGTACAACTAAAGGCGAGTGGTTTTAAGCCTGTCACTATATCCTTAGACGACTACTTTGTTGACAGGGAGAAAACACCTCGCGACGAAAATGGTAATTATGATTTTGAAGCACTTGAAGCGATAGATGTTGATTTATTCAACAGAAACTTAGTTGACCTTTTCAATGGAAAAGAAGTTGAAATACCGAAATTCAATTTCGTTATGGGGAAAAGAGAGCCAGTGGGAACAAAGATGAAAATAGACAAGGATCAGATAATAATAGTTGAGGGTATACATGGACTCAATCCAAAACTAACAGAACTTGTGCCTGAAGAATTAAAATTCAAAATCTACGCAAGTGCGCTCGCTCAGCTTAACTTGGATAACGTCAATAGATTACACACGACCGATGTGAGGCTCCTAAGAAGAATGGTGAGGGATAGCAAGTTTAGAGGACACGATGCTCTTGCAACACTAAGAATGTGGGATAGTGTGAGACGCGGAGAGGAAAGAAACATCTTCCCGTATCAAGAGAATGCAGATGCGATGTTCAATAGCGCACTTATTTACGAAGTGTCTGTTCTCAAAATCTTTGCGGAACCTCTTCTGACGGTAGTTCCCGATGATGTTCCTGAATCAACGGAAGCTAACAGGTTATTGAAGATACTTGATTATTTCTTACCTATCACTAACATAGAAGACATTCCACGAACATCCATTATAAGAGAATTCATAGGTAGGAGCGCATTTAGGTATTAATTTCAAAAAAATTTAAGGAAGCTTAGCGAGGTGAGGCTTGTGGAAAACCAACTTGGACCAACTGAAAGAAAATATCTTTTGGCAGTCTACTTAACACTAAACGAAATGGGATGGACCAGGTTGAAAAAGATATCAAACTTTTTAAAAGTTAAGATGCCTTCAGCAAAGCAATTTCTGGAAAGACTGGCAGGTGCAGGTCTACTTTATTACGAACACAGAGGAGGTATTTCTTTAACACCAGAAGGAAAAAGAATAGCTGTTGCAGAAAACGCACGGTTTAATGCCGTTAAGATATTCTTCTGTGAGATTTTACAACTTTCTTCAGAAGAAGCGGATGAAGCAGCATGGAACATATATTTCAACCTAAGTGAAAACACGGTGAGTAAATTCTCAGACTTTGCAAGGTTTCTTTTTGAAGACGAAGGAAAAGAAATTGTCGAAAAGTTCAGGAAATTCTTATCACTGCCACGCAAAAAATTAGCTCCCTGTCCATTAACAATGCATATCTCTGGTGTTGAAAATGCCCAAGAACGAACTAAGGAGGAAGCAGAAAAGTGATGAATGATGGTAAGTTAAACGTTCAGGAGCCCGTTGAATACGATATTTTAGTAAAAATAAAAAAAGAAGACGTTCACATCCTAAACTATTTACTTGAAGCTGAAGATAATGTTATGAACATAAGGAGCTTCGAAGGTGAATATCTCAAAGTCATTGCTACAAAAGACACAGTAATTGACGCAATCAGGCTTCTTGAAAATGTAAGGAGTTTAGTCGATTTGGAAATCGTAATGTTAAAACCAAATAACGGAAGTGCTGGATAATACTTGCATAAATAATGAAGACCCCAACACGTTTTTCTGTTGTTGGGGTTGTTTTTTGTTAATACTGCACGCTTATAGATTCTTTTAGGAGGGATAGTATGGGGGTTGATTTCCAAGGACTGAACCTACCTGTTCAATTCAAAGATTACATCTTACGGTCAGTTTCTTTAGATGATATCGAAAAGGCATACTTGATGCGCAAGAAAGTTGCTGCAGAAAGCGATACGATACTTTCCGAACCTGACGAGATAACTATGGAAGGAATGACAAATTGGATAAAGAACTGGCTATCCATGGACAACAGGTTGTTTTTAGTTGCTGAATACGCTCATGACATCGTTGGTCAATTGTGGGTGTGGTTTTTAGATAACAAAAAGAAAACAGCGCATGTTGCCGAACTTGGGATGGAGATTATACTAGAACACAGGGGTAAAGGACTTGGTTCCAAATTTACGGAATTGGCTATTGATTGGGCAAAAAGTAACGGCGCTATCAGAATTGAAGCAGAAACCTTGGAAAAGAACATACCCATGCGAAAAATATTAGAAAAATATGGCTTCCAACTAGAGGGTAAAAAAAGCTGTTATCTTAAGAACCCTTATACTTACGAGAACGTGGTCATTTACGGAAAGATTTTGAATGAACAAAGGTGCATAGAACAGAACTTTCAAAGATAACGCATTACAAAAGTAATAGACAGTATTTCTTGAGTTTGTGAAAAACTATGGAACCTAGTATAATAAGTTTTAGACGAGACAGCCTTACTCTAAAAAATTTGGAGGGGACAATTATGTCAATTACGACGAAAACTGGCGATATGGGGGAAACAAGTCTTGCAAACGGAGAACGCATATCAAAAGCACATCTTAGGGTTGAAAGCTATGGAACTGTTGACGAATTGAACTCATTTTTGGGGCTGGTCAAGCATTTCTTACCCGATTACGAAAGGGAAATCGTAGAACAGGTCCAAAGGGACCTTTTTAGACTGGCAGCCGAACTGGCAAAAGGAGAAAAATTTGTCAGGTTGATAAATGATGAAGACGTTGAAACGCTTACGAAATATGTTCACACCTATGAGGAAACTATAAAGCTTGATTCTTTCGTTCTACCGGGCGAAACTATTCCAAGCGCTTATTTAGATGTATGCAGAACAATTGCGAGGCGAGCAGAACGGCTCGTCGTACGTCTTTCACAACAAGAACAAGTAAGACCAGAAATTATAAAGTATCTGAACCGTCTCTCTGATTTGCTTTACATAATGGCTCGTTTCGTAGAGGGGAAACACTTAACAAAGATAAGGGGAAGTGAGTTATGAAAATGTCAAGTACTGTAAACGCCCCCTATGTTACAATAGACGGTGAACATCTAACTTTGGAAGATGTTCATCTTGTAAGTCGGGAGCATGCCCAAGTTGCGATATCTTTAGAAGCTTACGAAAAAATAAAAAAAAGTAGAGAAATTGTCCAAAGGTTTCTTGACGTGGGCAAACCCATATACGGTGTCAACACGGGATTTGGCGCGCTAGCAAATATTCGAATATCAAAGGAAAAACTCAAAGAGCTACAAAAAAACATAATTCTCTCACACTCTGCAGGTGTAGGTAATTATCTTCCTGAAGACTTCGTGAGAGCAATGATATTAATAAGAGCCAACGCATTAGCTAAAGGACTCAGTGGTGTTAGACCGATAGTTGTGGAAAAACTCGTGGAGCTCTTGAACAAAAAAATAACGCCTGCTGTTCCGGAAATAGGTTCAGTTGGCGCAAGTGGTGATTTAGCTCCATTATCGCACATTGCAATGGTATTAATTGGGGAAGGAAAAATTGTCAGAGATGGAAAAGCTGTTCTCTTCAATCCCTCAGATTATGGTTTCCAACCAATACATTTGGAAGAAAAAGAAGGTTTAAGTTTGATAAACGGGACTCAGTTCATGGCTGCACACTTAGCTTTAATCGTACGTGACTTAGAAAAACTTATGAAGATAGCCACCTTAATTGCCGCTTCAAGTGTCGATGTACTTTTCGGAACTCCTGCAGCATTCGACGAAAGAATACAGCTCGCGAGACCGCATCCAGGTCAGATAAAAGTTGCACAGATGCTCAGGGAGTTTCTCGACGGAAGTCAAATCAGAGAGAGCCACAAAAACTGTGGAAAAGTGCAGGATGCTTACACACTGAGAACGATACCTCAAGTTTACGGAGCGGTCTTGGATACTATCGAATGGGTTAAAGAAGTTGTCCAGCGTGAAATTAACTCTGCTACTGACAATCCTTTAGTTTTCGAAGATGGAATCGTCAGTGGTGGCAATTTCCATGGAGAACCTTTGGCTCTTTGCGCAGATTACCTATCAATCGCATTAACTTCGATGGGAAATATGATAGAAAGGAGAATTGATAGATTAGTTAATCCAAAGGTCAACGAAGGTCTACCACCGTTCCTTGCTGGTGGCGAAGAAGGTCTAAACAGCGGTTATATGATTTGGCAATATACGGCTGCTGCCATATGTAACGAAAACAAGGTCCTTTCTCATCCAGCAAGTGCTGATTCTATACCGACTTCAGCTTATCAAGAAGATCACGTTAGTATGGGAGCTAATGCGGTTAGAAAGCTTAGGAAAATCTTTGACAACATTGTCTCACTAATTAGCATTGAAGCGATGCTCGTTTCTGTTGCCTTAGATTTGCGAAGACCCTTAAGGAGTTCTTGTAAAATTGAAGATTTTTATGGTAAAATTAATTTAAAATTATCAGAAGATAGATATTTTGGTGAGAATTTTGAGAAAGTTAGAGAAGTGATTCTTAAGGAGGTGTTTTCATGAGTTTGCGAGCAAAACTTATCTTGTCTTTGGTTTTGGTTGGCGTTCTTGCCTCAGTTGTGAGTGTCTTTGTCTCGGTGCTTGTATCTACTTCCGTAGTTAGGGACGCTGCAGCTGAAATTCAAACTCTTGTTTTGGGCTCTGTCAGAAAGGACGTAGAAATTTACATAAATAATATTGTCAAACCGTTGTACGAATATTCAGCCAGTGGTGCTATATCACCGTATATGATGAATACAAATGACGAACTGGGAATCTCGCAACTGGGATGGGGTGTTAGAAACGCTTACAGTGCCCTAAACCAGAAGGGGTATTTAGATATTTTTGTGATTCTGCCAGATAAGCGAGTCGTTTCTAAAGATGGGCCTGTTGATGTTAAATTTCCAAGCGATGTAATTGAGAACATACTAACGAAAAAGAAAGAATACGATATCTACATGCCGTATGAACACGGTGGCAAACAACTTATTCTGGTTGTGGCCGCTGTAAAAGATTTTGGAGAAAACGTTATTGGAGTATTGGCTGGATTGTATCCTTTAGATGATTTACAAAAAATGGCTTCTAAAGTAAAGATAGGGAAATCGGGTTACTTGGCACTTGCTTATGGAACATTAACAGTTGCTCATCCAAAAGCAGAGTATGTTGGAAAACTTGACTTAGCTAAAGAGGAAGGAACAAAAGAACTTGCACAGGCTATTATTTCAAAAACCAAGGGAAGTGTTGTTTACAACTTCAATGGGAAAAAATTCGCAGCATTTGAGAGGATAGGAAGTTACAATTTAACGGCCATAGGTATAATACCGTATTCTGAAGTCACAGATGCTGCTAAAAAGATTATAATGTCTGGCGTGTTTGCTGGAATAATCATTGCACTTGGTGCAGCTTTGATTGCACTCTTTTTAACTGATACTATAACCAAACGTATCAACCATGTCGTTGAAGTTGCTCAGAAAGTTGCAAACAACGATTTAACAGCTGAAATTTCCGAAAATCAGCTTGGTAAAGATGAAATTGCTGAACTCGGTCGTGCATTTAAAATACTTATAGGTAGCTTTAAGCAAACAGTTGGAGAGGTTATGAAACTTGGTGCACAGGTATCATCCGTTTCCTTCATGCTTGATGACCTTGCAAAGAATTCGGCTGAAGCAGCAACGGCATCCAAGGAAACAGTTCAGAAAACAACGCTTGAGGTCCAGGATATTGCGGCGGCAACACAAGAGGCAAACAGCGGTATGGAAGAGATTGCCGCAGGTGCTCAAAATATAGCAAGATATTCAGAGAAACTATCCCAAAGTGCAGAACTTATGAAAGAAAATGTCACAACTGTTTCTCATAGAATGTCGGAAGTCGAGACATCAGTAGGTGAAATCAGAAGTGGTATGGGCGAATCATTAAATGCTATAGTTGAACTAACAAAATTCTCGAATCAGATAGGTGAGATAGTCGATACTATTTCGAGCATAGCGGAACAAACGAACTTGTTGGCACTAAACGCGGCAATAGAAGCAGCCCGTGCAGGAGAAGCGGGAAGAGGTTTTGCAGTCGTTGCGGACGAAATAAGAAAACTTGCCGAAGAGAGTAGGCAAGCAACTAAAAAGATAGCAGAGATACTTGGGAAAATAGGTGAGCAAGCGAAGAAGGTTGAAAAAGTGACGACAGGAGTAAGTCAAAAAGTAGATGGTTATGTTGCAACAGTTAAGGAAGCCGGAGAAAGTCTGAAGATGTTGATAGAAAAGATAGAAGAGGTTTCGAAGATGACAGCCGACTTGGCAGCAACGGCCGAAGAGCAGAGCGGCGCAACAGAGGAAGTCAGTGCTGCGATGGATAAAATTACTAAGAACATCCAAGAAGTGGAACATGATATCGAGGAAATGGCAGCACAAATTGCAAATCAAGCAGAACAAGTTAACGAGGTTAAGAACTATTCAGACGAACTAGCAAAAGCCGTAAGTGATTTGAACGAGTATGTGAAGAGATTTAAGATTTAAAATTTTGCAAATCACAATCAAAAAACCCCCGCCATAAAGTGCGGGGGTTTTTTGTGTTTATTCATTTTAACAATTTACTCTTCTTCTTCCTCGTCGATTTCATCAAGAAGTTCTTCGTAATGTGGTTTCAATTCTTCCTCTTCTTCAAGGCTCTCTATGGTTCTTTCCTTTATCTCTTCTTTTGCTTGTCCAAGCGGGTGAGCAGGGTCTAGTTTTCCAGAGAATATCTCTATTTTTTCTCCGTTCTCGTAGATATACTCTTTTGCATTTACTGGCGTCTTTAACACTTCAAGAACGGTTTGCATAACTTCCTCATCCAGATCTTCGTTTTCTGGGAACTTGATAATAAGAGAGCCATTTTCGAATTTTATTTCGCATCTCTTTTCTTCGACTATCCTTCTAAGTTCTTCATTTTTCAGTGCATAATCTGCTCGCTGTTCACTTACGGTCAGTTCCATAACGTAGTAGAACGACATTCTTACACCCCTTGCTCTTTAGCAGCAACGTAAGCTTTAACCTTTGCTGCTAGTCTTGATTTCCTCCTGCTTGCTTGGTTCTTGTGAATTGCGCCCCTTCTTGCCGCCTTATCGATAGCGCTTTGAGCTACTCTGAAGAGTTGTTGTACTTCTTCAACAGGCTTGCCTTCAGCTATAGCTTTGAGAACAGCTTTAATCTTGTTTTTCATACTGGTTTTGTAAGCTTTGTTGAGTATCCTTCTTTTCTCAGACACTCTTACACGTTTTGCTGCTGACTTTGTGTTAGGCATATGAACAAATCCCTCCTACTTTTTCGTTTTTCGTTTTTTCTTCCTAATCGATTCCCCATCCTTAGATGGGACTTTTCTCACTCTCTATAACACTAAAATAAAGAATTACAAATTGAACGCAGCTCTTAATTCTTTAACCATGTCGGTCTTTTCCCATGTGAAATCAGGGTCGTTCCTACCGAAGTGACCGTATGCCGCTGTCTTTTTGTAAATTGGTCTAAGAAGATCGAGCTTTTTGATAATAGCTCCAGGTCTGAAGTCAAAGAGTTCTGTTATTACTTTCAACAGTTTTTCTTCGTCAACTTTTGCCGTTCCGAAGGTATTTATCATTATAGATACCGGTCTTGCAACTCCGATAGCGTAAGCAACCTGAATCATAAATCTGTCTGCCAAACCTGCTGCGACAACGTTCTTGGCAACGTACCTTGCAAAGTAATGTGCTGACCTATCGACTTTTGTTGGGTCCTTACCACTGAATGCGCCACCACCATGGGGTATAGCTCCACCGTATGTGTCAACTATAATTTTTCTCCCCGTAAGTCCAGTATCCGCAGAAGGACCACCAAGGACAAAACGACCCGTTGGGTTTACGAGAATTCTCATCTTCTCATCTCTTAAGTTTTCAGGAATGACTGGATCAATTACATATTTCACAAGCGCTTCTTTAATTTCCGCAATTGTAACATCTGGTTCGTGCTGTGTAGAAATCAAAACTGTGTCAACTCTTATCGGTTTATCATTTTCGTCGTATTCGATGGTAACTTGCGTTTTACCATCTGGTCTCAAGAAAGGTACTGTTCCGTTCTTTCTAACTTCCGCAAGTTTCATGGCAAGTTTGTGTGCAAGCATTATTGGAAGAGGCATAAGCTCTTCTGTCTCGTTTGTTGCGTATCCAAACATCATTCCCTGGTCACCGGCTCCGATTTTTTCAAACTCATCTTCTGCTTTTTGACCTTCTTTGTACTCTGCTGCTTCGTCAACACCAAGTGCAATATCTGGTGACTGGCTGTGTATAGAAGAAAGAACCGCACAAGTTTCACCATCAAAACCGTACTTTGCTCTTGTGTAGCCAATTTCAAGAACCGTCTTTCTTACAATATCTTGGACATCAACGTACGCCCTTGTCGTTACTTCACCTGCAACAATAGCAACACCTGTGGTGAGCAACGTTTCAACAGCAACACGGGCTTTTGGGTCTTCTGCAATAATCGCGTCTAAGATGGCATCACTAATCTGATCTGCCATCTTATCTGGGTGTCCTTCCGTAACACTTTCACTCGTGAACAACCTTCTCATCTCTCTGCCTCCCTTTCGTAAGTTTCTTTTGATATAAACTTTCCACCTTCTATTTCGATGCTCACTGGCTTATAAGAGCCAGTGAACTTTGCTCTTAGTTCAATCTTATTGGGACATTTTGAACCTACATAAATCTTCTCAATCTTGAAAGGTGCTGACCTGTTATCGTAATCTATTATAAAATCATAACCAATACGTAGGTGACTTCTAAATAACTCTCCACATTTACTACACTTGATATATACAACTAAGGCGTTGGACTCCTTATAAAACGGGTTCTTTTCCAAATCTGCTTCTGTTTTCTCTCTCTTTTTGAAGAAAAACATATGAATCACCTTCTTTGAACGTTGAAAGAAAACTTTCCAACATTTCCAAAAGCATCACCTATTTCGAGCACTACTTTGTAGGAGCTCATGTTATACTCTTTTACTCTGTTCACCTTGACGTAAGGGAGCAACTCATCACTATATAACTTGTAATATCCTTTATAAATAAGTGATGTCATTACAGTGTGTTCGTCATACAGAGAATAAGGTTTCTCCCAATATTCCATAGGTAACCTGTCAAGTATTATATGATACACCAAGTCACCTGAAAAGTACACTTTTATTTCTTTAATTCCAAGTAAATTTTTTGCTAATTCTGTGTATGCTTCAGCAGCTATTTTTGGATATGTTCCGGAAAACTCGTATGTAGCATTTTCGGAATACGGGTATTCTTTACCATCTATTATCAAACTCTTCAAAATAATCCCCATCTGTACGGGTTTCAACAAACTTTTGTCAATAAAATCCAAGGGGTCATAGATGTTCTTTTCCTCTTTGTCTCGAACCTCGAAATGACAATGTGGTTGTGCGGCTTCACCAGTCTTCCCAGAATAACCTATTACCTCACCTGCAGAAACTTTCCAATCGTCTGATAAAAACTCAACAACAATTCTTCTAGACCCGAACTCTTCTCTCAACATATTTGCCAATTTTTCATATTTCTCTGCAAACTGCGAAAGATGAGCGTACAACGTCCTGTATCCATCTGTGTGCTCTAAAACTACAGTGTTACCATATATGTTATCCAAGTCTATCTCCAATCTTCTTACAAAACCGTTACTAACAGCTTTAATAGGAATTCCTTCTTTAAGAAAAGTGCTAAAGTCTATTCCCGAATGGAAATGTGGAACCTTTCCAGTGGCTCGGAACTCCAAGAATGCAGCGGTAATATACGAACTATCTACGGGTAGTTGATACAAAGCTACGAGTAAAGATGGTACAAAAGCTATGAAAAAGAAGCTGACAAACAAAATTAATTTAAAGCGGTTTAAGGGATGTCTAACTTCTAATACCTCCATGTTCACCTCTCCTTACAGATAAAAATTCTCAACCTTTGCATTTAAAATATGTTCTATCTTGAGTACAATACTCTCAGGTCCACTTATTTGGACAAAATCAAAATCACCTAAAGAATCCAACTTCTCTATAGTCACGTATTCAAAATACTTAGAAATTAATCCATAATCTGAATGGCTTATTCCGAGCTTCACGCGGACATCAAAAGATTTAAAATATTCCTCCATCTTTGAGAACAACCTATCCAAGCCCTTTCCTTGTTTCGCGGATATGAAAACCCCGTTAGGGTATTCGTACCTTATAAGCTCAAGTTTATCACCTGGCAGCACATCTATTTTATTAAAAACAAGAATTATTGGCTTTTCATGAGCTCCAATTTCTTCTAACACGCTGTATGAGGCGCGGATTTTGTCTTTGTAAAATGGATCCGAAATATCAACAACAAGCAACAACAGGTCCGAATAGAGTATCTCTTCCAGTGTTGAGTGAAAAGCCTCAACAAGTGTGTGAGGTAGCTTACTTATGAACCCTACTGTATCTCCAACAAGGCAACTTCGACCACTCGGTAATTTAACCTTTCGGATTGTCGGATTTAATGTGGAAAAGAGTTTATCTGAAACAAAGATGTCTTTTTCACCTGAAATCGAACTCAACAACGTACTTTTCCCAGCGTTCGTATAACCAACAATTGAAACAAGGTAATATCCGCTTTCTAATCTGGACTTCCTTGCATTTTCTCTGTTGAGTTTTAATTTTGCGAGTTCCTTTCTCAAAGTTGAAATTCTTTGCTTTACCTTTCTTTTATCAAGTTCAAGCGCAGTTTCACCCGGACCCCTCGTACCTATACCTGCGCCAGGATTTGACAAATAAAAACCTTTTCCTCTCAGTCGAGGTAATTCATAAATAAGTTTTGCCATTTCCACTTGTAGCTTCCCTTCGTGAGTCGTTGCATGCCTGGAAAAAATTTCAAGGATTACTTGCGTTCTATCAAGGATAGGAACACTTAAAACATTTTCTATGTTTCTTTGTTGAATTGGTGTTATTTCATCATCAAAGATAACTACATCAACTTGGTGTTCTTCACAAAAGTTCTTTATCTTCTCAAGTTTCCCACTACCGACGTAAGTTGCCGGGTCTGGTTTTTCTCTGCGTTGAATTATTGTGTCCAAAATCTCTATATCCAGTGTCTTACACAACAACTCTAATTCTTCAACAGATTCCTTAGTTTTATAATCGAGAGCTTGCGTTATTGCTACTATTATTCCTTTTCTCCTAAACTCTGTCATCCCCCTTCTACTACTGAACTTCTATAAACCTATATAAACCTAATCTTGCGTTTCTTCGAACCCTTGTTGCTCTTGCTCTTGCTGTTCGCCCTCTTGTTCCTCCGTTTTCATTAGCATGATGTACTGAGCTGGTTGAATTGTACTAATAGCGTGCTTGTAAATAAGCATCTGTTGCCTACCGTTTTCTAAAAGAACAGTAAAGTTGTCAAAGGACCTAACAATACCCTTGGCTTGAAAACCGTTAACTAAATAAACCTTAACCTCTATCTTCCGAGTTCTAACAATGTTCAGAAAACGATCCTGAAGGTTAAACTTCTCTTTTGCCACTCAAATCCCCCCAATGTTTATAAAGGATGAAAAAAATAGCACAATGCAATGTGATTATACCACAACTTATGTAGATTTCAAAGAGAGGTTTTTCGAAAGTTTATACTACTCTTCACTCCATTCTTTTGTATATTTTTTGTCTAATTTGACAAATTATTTTGATAGTGATACAATATTTTTGGGAGGTGAGTACCGTGGCAAAAATGCTACCGAGATGTCCGGTATGCGGGAAGCCAATGAAAGTTGTACAGCTTAGATGTGATGATGATGGTGTTACCGTTAGTGGCGCGTTTGAAGCACCTGCATTTGCATACTTAGATGAAAAAGACACAAGATTCATTATGATGTTTCTCAGAACAAAGGGTAACTTGAAAGAGATGGAACGGCTAACAGGTATCGGATATTTCGCATTGAGAGGAAGGCTTGACAAAGTCTTAGAAAAGATGGGGCTCACGCCAATAGAAGAGGAAGAAGAACAGGTTAACTCTGAGGATGTCTTCAAGCTTCTGAAAGAGAAGAAAATCACCGTTGAAGAGGCCATATCTATTTTAAAAAAGAAAAGAGGTGAAAACGATGGGAGAACTTCCGAATGACTTACTTGCGATTTTGCAAGCTCTTGCCAGGAAGGAAATTACCGTTGAGGAAGCAGAGCAACTTATCGAAGCAATTATGGATAAGCGAACCGAAGAGCGGAGAAAAGGGTCAAAAAGTTACATTGGTAGGGATTTCATAATCAACCCAGGCGAGGAGTATTTTGGAAAAGTCGAAGTAGTGAATGGCAAAGCTATCATCAATGGAAGACTAATTGGTGACCTTGAAGTTGTCTTCGGGGAACTGATTTTTTCGGGAGAGGTAGCAGGAAAAGTTGAGCTTGTAGGGACGAACATCGTCTGGAATGGCGGACATATCGCAGGTAATCTTGAAATGGTAGGTTGTTCTTACAAAGGTGCTAAACCCATAGTGGATGGAAAAGTCAACGAGGTGAATAACTTTTTCATAAATGGTGTACTTGGAATTGTCAGAAATCTCGTAGTGAAACCTTTTTTGTCGGGTATAAAAATCGAAGAATAATTTTCAGAGCAAATACAGATAGGTAGGTGAGGAAAGATGGATAAAGCAGAATTAAGACAAGTGTTAGAATCGGTCGAAAGAGGAGAAATAAGCCCAGAAGATGCTGAAAAATTGATAGAAGCGATTTACAATAAAGAAAATGAGGAAAAAAGCAAAGAGGAAGAGTTTGTAGAAGTAACAGAGGAAATTGATGAGAACAAAGAAATACACCGAAATATTTCCATGACCAACGGAAAACTTATAATCAAAGGTAAAGTCAACGGAGTTGTATCTGTAGTAAACAGTATCGTCGAAATCCATGGTATTATAAACGGAGATTTGAACGCCGTAAGGTCCAAGATAATCTGGGCCGGAGGGAAGGTAGAAGGAGATGTAAATTCAATACTCTCAAAAGAGGAAGGCACTCCGAATGTCTCTGGAAAACACAATGTTATAGCGTTTGAAGTTCCTTTTTTTGAAAAATTGTCTAAAAAAATGACTTTTAAATCTGACAAAGAAATTTTCATTGAAGGAGAACAAAAAATAGACTTTCTAAAGAAAGAAAAAGTTATAGTAAACGGAAAACTATCAGCCGTTTCAATCGAATGCGATAAGCTTATTTTAACAGGAACTTTAGGGGTAGTAGATTTAAGAGCAGGTGATGTGGTTATCTCTACGAATGGTATACTAGCTTCAGAAAGGATAGAAGCTGAGAGAATTGTCAATAATGGTGAGTGCAATTCGAAGATTTTAGAAACAGAAAGAATCACAAACTCAGGTGTTATCAAAACTGACGAAATCAAATGCGAAAGTGTAGAGAATTCAGGCACGATAATAACAAACACTTGTATTGGGGAAGAAATCGACAACAAAGGTTCAGTCGAATGTCAGGAATTGCGTTTTGAAGAAGTCAGCAACAGAGGTAAGTTAAAAGTTGAGAAATTATTTGCAGAAAAGCTAAACAACTCGGGAGAATTGCAAGTGAAAGAATTAAGCTTGGAAGAACTTTATAACACCGGACAACTAAATGCGAAAATTCTTGAAAGTGATTATGTTGAAAATAAAGGAAAAATCATTGCCGAGGAATTTAGCTGCGAAGAACTAAAAGGTAATCCCATAATTAAATTGGATTGAGATTCCACACAGAAAGGGGTGTGATGATATGTTTTGGGGTGTGATACTTTTTACAGCCGGTATTTTTATTCTCCTAAGTGTGATTTTGTCCGTAACATCTCCAGTTTGGTTAATTTTTGGTGCGATAGCGCTGGTTGGTGGTATCGTTAGTTTGATGAAAAGTTTTCCAAATGGTCTTGGATTATCAATCATAGGGGTTCTAATCATTGTTCAATCCCTAGGTCACATCAAAATGGGATTCTGGGAATTCGTTGTAGCAATCATTGCTGCTGGGTTAATAGAGATTGGCTTGAAACTCATAGTTGCAAGTTATAGAAAGGAAAAATGGTAAAGTTTATAATCAACTGTTAAAGAACAACAAGCGGGGATAGAGTAAGCGTCCCCGCTTTGTTGTTTAATTTGATTTTTCGATATAGAAAAATTTGCCGGCCACAACTCACTGACTACTCCAGTAATTTGGTGGTTCTTTTGTAATAATAATATCGTGTGGATGACTTTCTTTAATCGATGCTTGCGTAACCCTAATAAATTTAGCTTTTTGTTGTAGTTCTTGAATAGTCTTAGCCCCAACGTAGCCCATTCCAGCTCTTAGTCCACCAACTAATTGATAGACAACATCTTTGACCGCCCCTTTGTAAGGCACCATCCCTTCAACGCCCTCTGGCACAAACTTTTGATTCTCACTCTGAAAATATCTGTCCGCACTTCCAGATTTCATAGCACCTATAGAACCCATACCTCTGTAAACTTTGTATTTCCTACCCTGATAAAGTACCGTTTCACCGGGCGATTCTTCCGTGCCGGCGAATATGCTTCCAAGCATTACACTCTCAGCGCCTGCTGCAAGTGCTTTAACGATATCTCCAGAGTATCTTATACCTCCATCAGCTATTATTGGAATATCATATTTTTTAGCCACCCGAGCACAATCCAATATGGCAGTCAATTGTGGAACACCGATTCCGGCGACTATTCGTGTGGTGCATATCGAACCGGGACCTATTCCAACTTTTATAGCATCTGCACCAGCTCTAATAAGTTCTTCTGTTGCTTCGGCTGTTGCAACATTCCCTGCAATCATTTGCAGTTCGGGATAAGCTTTCTTAATAGCTTTAACCGTCTCGATAACCTTTTTCGAATGCCCGTGGGCTGTATCAACAACAATGACATCAACACCCGCTTTTACAAGAGCTTCAACACGTTCAAAAGTATCCTTCCCTGTGCCAACCGCAGCTCCCACAAGTAACCTACCTTTCTGGTCTCTTGCTGCATTTGGGTGTTCTATAACGCTGAGAACATCTTTTATCGTTATAAGTCCTACGAGCTTATTGTTCTCATCGACAAGTGGTAGCTTTTCTATCCTGTTCTCATGAAGTATTTCTTTAGCTTTTTCTAGAGATATTCCAGGTTTTGCCACAATTAGTTTTTGCCTTGGCGTCATAAGTTCCTTAACCTTTTTCTTGATGTCCTTTTCAAACCTTACATCTCTGTTAGTTAACAAACCGACCAAATGCCCTTCATCATCTACAACGGGAAACCCACCAATCTTATACTCTGCCATCAACTTCAGTGCATTGAAAACCGTGTCTTCCGGATGAATAACGACAGGATTTTCGATTACCCCATTCTCCGTTCTTTTGACTACTTCCACTTGATGCGCCTGCTCTTTGATAGAGAGGTTTTTATGAATGATACCAATTCCACCTTCGCGTGCTAAAGCTTTTGCCAGTTCACTTTCCGTAACGGTATCCATTGCAGCACTAACAAGAGGGATATTGAGCCTTATCAAGCGAGTCAAACGAGTTGAAACATCTGTATCTGATGGCAGCACTTCACTGTATTGAGGCACTAATAAAACATCGTCAAATGTAAGCGCTTCTTTGAAAAAAAACTTACTTTCCAGCTCATTAACCTCAGAACTTCGCTTAGCAACGCTTTTTTTCTTCTCCATTTTTTTCAACCTCCATCCGCCCCACGGCTTTTTTATCAATATTCTTTATAATAAAGCAGACCCCTTTTTGGGTCTGCCTTCTTTTCTACTCATTCTTTTGTTTGGAGCGGGCGACGGGATTCGAACCCGCGGCCCTCAGCTTGGGAAGCTGATGCTCTACCAACTGAGCTACACCCGCTCAAGCTCTAATTGTATTATATCATTAGACAGAGATATTTTCAAGACCCTTGAGTTCCGCGATTTGACCTGATATCAGAAGTTAGCAGATCCTCCAACAAATGCTGTTTGTTTCCATTGGCTGTCTTCCCAAATGTACTTTACACCAGCGTAGAATCCTGCAAACACTGGATAAGCTATTGTTAGCCTTGCTTGCGTGTTATTATCAAAGAATTGCCCACCTTCAAAAGGTGTTTCATCGTAAAGATAACCATAAAGAACTAGGCCATTTGTCCCACCGATAGCTGGTATGTTTATAATTCCTTCGCCAGATAATGTCATGTTTCCTTCAAAGTTACCTTTCAAAAGAACTGCTAATTTACCATATGGACTTAACGTCAAAGCAAGGTTAGCAATGTATCCTAGGTCTGATTTGTATTTATCCGGCCCAAAGTCAGGTTGTGATTTTTCAAAACTGTAGTTCCTTGAAATCAACCATGGTTTGAAACCATCCGATGCGTAGAATGGACCTGCAACGAATTGAAGCATACCAAAATCACCAAAAATACCACCAAAAGCTCCATATCCGATAGTTCCATCCTTCCACATCTGTGCTCCAGCCTCTGCACCGATCGAGAATCCAAGCACGTTCGTAGTGAGAGAAATGCCTGCCGCATATGTAAGAGGCGTAGCAACCGCATCATCCTTTAAACCGTCCATATCAACTCCACCAAACGCTGAAAGTTCAAATAAAGAAATCTTAGAACTTACAACCGCTGTATATACTGGGTCAGATTGTGTAAAGGTAAACGTTGAAAGTTGCGCAAGTTGATATGGAACGTGGGCAGAAGCACTCAATGTTCCTAATCTAATACCTGCATCCAGGGTTCTTGCATTAGGATTCGAGTATCCGCTGAAAACAAAGCCCATTCCGTAAGTTACGGGTCTCATCCTTCCATATCTAAACCAAATGTTCCCCAAGTCTAACCCAAGTGCTGTTATGTTGATACCATCAAGGATCTTGGTACTTGGTGTCGAAGAACCAGGATATCCAAAGTAGAAACTGCCAGTTGTTAAATCCGTTGCGTACGTTGTAAGTGTGAGTCCAAGTGTGACAGGACCTACCGTGAACTCTGGACCGAACTCGTAGACCATGTAGTTCTCGTTGCCAATCTGAACTGTACCGACGTTAAGATAAAACTCCGCAAAGCTCAATGTTGCAAAAAGGAGAACCAAAACAAAGACCGCTTTGAACGTATCTTTTACCATCGTCTTTCACCTCCTAATAGTTTTGACCAGCGTAATCGCTATATCGTTCATCCCTTTAGAAAAGTTATTTTCTCATCAAGCTATATAATTATACCACAATTTATTTCAAACATAAAAAAAGAGCCGGGTTGAAAAACCCGGCGTAATGCGCGTGTCTATCTAATCCGCCTTTAAGAGTGTATTTGTGTTTGACCTCACAGCTGGCTTTTTGCTATCTCAATACCTTTTAAAATCGCTTGCTTGTTAATCTCAATAAGCGTGGCTTTTCCTCCGGTAAGTTTTTTCTCAAGAGCTTTGAAGACACTATCGACATCAACAACATTCGTTGCACCAACAACGGCACCAAGCATAACCATGTTTGCAACTTTTAAATTTCCTAATTCATCAGCAATTTCATTACAAGGTACTTTTACAACGTGTATGTCCTTCCTGGTGGGTTCCCTATCTACAACCGACTGATTGATGAAAAGATATCCATTTTCTGTAACAGCAGTTTCAAATTTCAGAAGGGACGGTATATTCATTGCAACAATAACTTCTGCACTGCTAGTCACAGGAGATGCAACAGGTTCGTCACTTATAACAACGGTACAATTCGCGGTTCCTCCCCTCATCTCAGGTCCATACGATGGCATCCAAGTAACGTTCTTACCCTGGAGCATTCCCGCTAAGGATATGATTTGCCCCATCAACATAACACCTTGTCCACCAAAGCCGGCAAATATCATCCTTGTTGTCATTGCTCATCCCCTACCTTGTCAACAAATACTCCAAGTGGGTATTCCGGAACCATGTGTTGTTCCAACCATTTGAGTGCTGAAACAGGGTCAATACCCCAGTTCGTTGGGCACGTGGATAGTACCTCAACCATTCCAAATCCCAAACCTTTTATTTGAGCCAAGAACGCTTTCTTTATTGCTTTCTTTGTTTTTACAACATCCTGAGGTGTATTAACTTTTGTCCTAGCCAAGAATGCAACACCGCGAGCTTCTTTTATGATTTCAGCAACGTGAAGCGGATAGCCATCGTTTTCAGCACTTCTGCCGTAAGGTGTCGTTGTTGTTTTCATACCTAATAGCGTGGTAGGTGCCATCTGTCCACCTGTCATTCCGTAGATTGCGTTATTTACAAAGATAGTTGTAATCTTTTCACCTCTGTTCGCCGCATGAACAATTTCCGCAGTTCCTATAGCTGCGAGGTCTCCGTCCCCCTGATATGTGAATACGTAAAGGTCTGGCCTTGCCCTTTTCATACCAGTAGCGACAGCAGGTGCTCTACCGTGCGCTGCAACTGTTGCGTCTGTGTTAAAGAAATGATACGCAAATACTGAACAACCAATAGGAGCTACTGCTATAGTCTTCTCTCTTATACCAAGTTCATCAATAACCTCTGCAACTAACCTATGAATGATTCCATGCGTACATCCTGGACAGTATGTGAATTCCCTTTCAGTTAATGCTTCCGGCTTTTTCAATATGACTTCAAATGCCATATACATTACCTCCCGAGCTTAGATTTTAATGCTTGGAGTATTTCGTCTGGTGTTGGCACTACTCCTCCGAGCCTTCCGTAGTATTCAATTGGCGCATGGTCTTTCACTGCAAGTTTAACATCTTCCAACATCTGACCCATGTTCATTTCAACATCAAAAATCAATTTCTTGCCTTTCGAAATTTCTTCAAGTCGTTCGTATGGGAATGGCCATAGTGTAATAGGTCTGAATAGTCCAACCTTTATACCTTCCTTCCTTGCTTGTTCAACAACGCTTTTAGCAATTCTTGCCACCGTTCCAAACGCAGTAATGACCACTTCTGCATCATCTAGTTTATATTCTTCCCAACGTTTCTCTTTCGCTTCAATTTTTTTGTATTTTTCAACAAGCTCAAGGTTCATCTTTTCCAAAACATATGGGTCAATATCAAATGATACAACTATATGTTTTTCTCTCCCTTTGGCACCTGTTAAAGCCCAGCTCCCGTGATTGGGTAACGTATTTAAATCCCTGAATTCAGGGAATGTGACTGGTTCCATCATCTGACCAATAACACCATCGGCGATTATCAATACCGGGTTTCTGTATTCATCAGCAAGGTCAAATGCAAGATATGTTAAGTCAACTGCTTCCTGGACTGTTGACGGTGCAAGAACAATAAGCTTATAATCTCCGTGACCTCCACCTTTGGTTGCTTGCCAATAGTCTCCTTGCGAGGGTTGAATGTCTCCGAGCCCAGGTCCACCTCGCACAACATTGACGATAACTGCTGGTAACTGCGCACATGCCATGTAAGAAATGCCTTCCTGCATCAAGCTAAAACCTGGTGAAGATGTAGATGTCATAACTCTTGTGCCCGTGCATGCTGCACCATATACCATATTAATGGTTGCAACTTCACTTTCTGTCTGTAAGAAAGTTCCACCAACTTCCGGCATTCTTTTCGACATGTATTCAGGTAGTTCATTCTGTGGTGTTATTGGGTAACCAAAAAACAAACGACAACCTGCACGTATCGCTGCTTCACCTATTGCTTCCGTTCCCTTTACCAAAACTCTTTCGCTCATTTGTTTTTCCCTCCTTAAGCACTTTCTACTTCTCGGTAAACTGTTATACATACATCAGGACACATATTGTAACAAAAGCCACAGGCAATACATTTTTCAACATGCTTAGGTTCCGCGGGGTGATAACCTTTTGAATTGAACGAATCGCTAAACTCAATAACTTTCATCGGACAAACGCTTATACACAATCCACAACCTTTGCATCTTTCCTGATCAATCTCTATCTTTCCTCTAACCTTCGGCATAAGTATCCTCCTTTGCTAAGAGTTTGAATGCTAACATTCAAATCATTTCCATTTTCATGAAACGATGAATCCTAAATACAGGATACTTGAAATCATCTTCTTTGATAAAATCTGGAACAACTGTCCACTTCACAGGAACCCCGATAATTTCAGAAACTTTGGAAAGTATTTCTTCTCCTTTTCTTATAATGTCTGGTGTGGTTTCGTACGATAAATTTGCGTTGTTAATTAGGTAATCCACCTTAACTCTTGCAATCCTTCTCAACTGTTCGTACGCTGTGATTATCCCATCAACTGTTGAAGAAAATGGTCTTGCAATGTTTACAACCATGCTTATTTCTGCATCACCAAGGTAAGGTTTCAAGTAACCTAGCACAACAACACCGTTTTCTTCTCCTCCAACGTCTACAACTGCTTTAAACTCGGGATTCAAAAGGTAACCAATCGCAGCGCCTGTGATAATTGGTAAATCTGCGTTCCTTAATGCTCCTTTTGGATAAACTGTTACAAGTCCTGCTTTTTCGAGGACCTCAGCAATATCTCTTGTCCTGAAGTATGGAGAAATAATATCGCCGTCTATAATAGCAACCTTTTCGTGCTCTTCCTTCAGTTTCAAAGCCCAGTTGATTGCTACTTCTGTCTTACCACTTCCAAACAAACCGATAAATGCGTAATTCTTTGCCATTTGTTTTACTTCCTTTCCCATTCTTAATGTTGCAAAACATTTTCCCAGTATATCTTTGCTTCCTCAACCCCTCTCAAAACCCTGAGTGCCCCCATTGCGAGTGCCCTTTCTTCATCCCCACCTGGGAAAACGAGTATTGGTGCTATAAAACTTGTATATTCGGTAAGCCATTTCACCATAAATTCTTTGTCGTAAGCTAATCCACCTGTTAAGACTATCGCATCCACTTCACCTTTGAGAACAGCAGCCATTCTTCCAATCCATTTCGCTATTTGATAAGCCATCGCTTTATATACGAGCTCAGCCTCTCTGTCACCTTGTCTGATTTTTTCCTGTACAACCATCGCGTCATTTGTCCCAAGGTAATCCACCATTCCACCCGCACCTTTGATTTTCTTTTTCATTTGCTCGTATGTGTATTTCCCGCTGTAGCATAGGTCTATTAACTGTGTCAAAGGCAAGGTACCACTTCTTTCAGGTGTGAATGGTCCATCTCCGTCCAATGCGTTATTCACGTTAACAACTTTACCTTTTCTATGTGCCCCAATAGAAATACCTCCACCCATGTGCACAACGATAAGGTTGACTTCCTCGTATTTTTTTCCAAGTTGCGCTGCAGCGTTTCTGGCGGTTGCTTTTTGATTAAGTGCATGGAAGATAGACTTTCTTCTAAACATGGGATGCCCAGTATATCTTGCTAGTGGTTCCATTTCATCAACTACAACTGGGTCTACAATAAAAGAAGGTATTCCGTACTGCTTAGTGAATTCGTAGGCTATGAGTGCCCCTAAATTCGAAGCGTGTTCTCCATTTTTCGCCTCTCTAAGCACTTCAAGCATATCTTCCGTTACCTTATACGTACCGCCCGGGATTGGATCCAGAAGCCCACCACGACCGACAACAGCCGATAATTCTTCCGGTTTTATCCCTATTTCACTTAGGAAATTCTCGACAATCCTTGCACGAAATTCAAATTGGTCTGTCAATTTATGAAACGGTGCCAATTCTTCTGGCGAATGTCTTAAAGTTTTTGAAGCAATCATTTGCTCATCGTCAAAAACTGCCACCTTTGTACTTGTAGAACCCGGGTTTATTACCAATATCTTCATCTGACACACCACCCATCCAAAGGTTTACGATTGTTCACTCATCAAACACGTTAATGCTAACGACAAAAGCTTTGTTTCATCGCTATCGGCTCTTGATGTAAGTGCAACAGGACATTTTGCACCAATTATTGCAGAGGCAACCTTTGCACCTGCGAGAAAAACCATTGCTTTATAGAAGATATTTCCGGCCTCGATATCTGGCATAATCAGTACATCGGCATCACCTGCAACAGGACTAACAATCCCCTTGTGTTCGGCTGCCTCTTTTGATACTGCGTTATCTAATGCAAAAGGACCATCTACTATACAGTTTTTGATTTGCCCTCTTTCGTTCATTTTCGCAAGTAGTGCAGCATGTATCGTAGCTTCCATCTTTGGATTGACAACTTCAATTGCACCTAAAATTGCTACCTTCGGTTTCTCCACGCCAACAGCTTTCCTAGCAACAAGAACTGCATTTTCGATAAGGTGAACCTTCTGCTCCAAATCAGGAGCTATGGTCATTCCTGCGTCTGTAACAACAAGTAATTTATGATAGAGCGGTGTCTCAAAAATACTAACAAGAGACATTGTTCTTCCTGTTTTCAGATTATACTCATCTTTCAAAACAGCCTTCATTAAATCTCCGGTTTTTATGTTACCTTTCATAACAAAATGTGCTCTGCCATCCACAACTGCTTTGACAGCATCATCTGCAGGGTTTTTTGAGTCGACTATTTCAAGATCTTTGATATTTAAACCTGCTTTTTCAGCAACAACTTCTATCTTTCTAGCATCCCCAAATAACAAGGCATCAACAATTCCTTCTTTCTTTGCCATATCGACGGCTCTCAAAACAACATCATCATCTGCCGCTGCAACAGCAACCACTTTCTTGCCTACACCTTTAGCTTTATCTAAAAGTTCTTGAAGTTTCTTCATTTCTTACACCTCCTGAGGTCTCCATATTTTTGGTTCTTCAACACCGGTAAGAACGCGCAAAGCCCCGTAGGCAAGAGCTTCCATCTCCATCTCACCAGGAACTACAAAGATAGGGGCAAATTTGAAGATATAAGATTTTATCATATCGACAAATCTTTCACTATAAGCCATACCACCCGTAAGAACAATTGCATCTACCTTGCCTTCCAAAGCAACACACATGGCACCTATTTCTTGTGCAATCTGGTAAGCCATAGCTTCTATCACTTCCAATGCTTTCGGGTCACTTTCTGCCATTTTGAATGCTTCCCTCAAATCATTTGTACCGAGATAAGCCACAAGTCCTCCCTTACCGACAAACATCTTTTTCATTTGTTCTTTCGTGTACTGTCCTGAATAGCACAATTTAACAACATCTCCAACAGGCAGTTCTCCGGTCCTCTCAACACTGAACGGACCTTCGTCGTTGGCGTTATTTACATCTATCATCCTTCCTTTTTCAAACGGTGCAACTGAGATACCACTTCCAAGGTGAGCAATGACCATATTTAATTCGTTGAATTTCTTGCCTAACTCTTCAGCGATTCGTATGCCAACAGCGCGCATGTTCGATATGTGTGAAAGACTTTTTCTCTCGATGTCCTTTATCCCAGATAACCTTGCTTCTGGAATCATTTCGTCCACACTTACCGGGTCGGTAATGTAAATTGGAATGGTTCTTGATGCTCTTTTGGATAGTTCATAACCGATAACTGCCGCTAAATTTGAGGCATGTTGAACTTTTGTCTTATTTATTAAATAATCCAACATGTTTTCATTAACGATATAAGTTCCACTTTCAACTGGTGGTAGTATTCCACCGCGAGCAGCTATAGCATCAAATTGGTCAATTGTTAAGTTGTGCTTTCTTAAAAATTCTTCAACTGCGCTCGCTCTCATTTCTTTTTGATCCATTATTGTCGGATATTTATCCAGCTCTTCGACGCTGTGTTGAAGTGTCTCTTGAAGAATCTTTTGCTTATCTTCAAAAACGGCAACTTTCGTACTTGTTGCTCCGGGGTTAATAACCAAAATTCTCATATCACATCAACCCTTTCTTCTTACCATATTCAACAACAGTTTCCTTAAGTCTTTTGACTCCCTCAATTATTTTCTCTTCCGGTGGTAAGCAGAATGAAAGCCTCATCGAAGAGCTCTTACTATCGTCTATTGTGAAAGCTTCACCTGGGATGTAATAAATCTTCTTTTCTTTTGCTATCTCAAACATCTCCATCGTGTCGTAGCCTTCAGGAAGTGTGAACCACACAAAGAGGCCACCTTGTGGATTGACCCATTTCGCTCCCTTTATATCTGAGAAGTTCTCTTCAAGAGCTTTTATCATCGTGTCCTTTTTCTTCTTATACAGTTCAACTCCTGGCTTCAGGTATTCAAGTAAGTCGTACCTTTCCAAGAATCTTGCGGCTATCCTTTGGTTCAAGCTCGGGCTACACAAATCAGCTGCCTGTTTTGCAAGGGTTGCTTTTCTAACGATATCCGCACGCCCGATTATTACCCCTATTCTCAAACCAGGTGTGAGAATCTTGCTAAATGTGTTCAACAGAATTACCCTATCCGGTCCAGCTAGTTTATACAAGGAAGGTAAATGCTCTCCTTCAAATCTGAGAAGCCCATATGGGTCATCTTCAAGGATAGGAATGTCGTATCTTTCGGCTATTTCTATCAATCTTTTCCTTTTTTCTAGACTCATCGTAACACCAGCGGGGTTGTGGAAGTTTGGAACGGTGTATATGAATTTAACATGCTTTATCTTTCCGGCTAGGTCAAGTTCCTTTAGTTTTTTCTCCAAATAATCCACATCCATACCATCGTCTAGTAGAGGTACTGTCTCAAACTTTGTAAAAGTCATTCTGAACGCACTTGCTGCACCAAGGTAGACTGGGAACTCAACAAAGCATATGCTATCTCTGTCAAGTAGGACTCTGGCAAGAAGGTCGAGGGCTTGCTGCGAACCTGTGGTGAAAAGTAGATTGGGTCTATCAAGACCTGTTATTCCATAAATCCTTTCAAGGAGCTTTATCATCTGTTTGGCAAGTTCATCGTCACCTTCAGTAGTGTTGTATTGAAGAGTGTACGCATATTCGTTTTCTATGACTTCCTTTGCAATCTCAGCAAGCTCGTAACGTGGGAATGTGTTTGGATCCGGGACTCCACCTCCAAATGATATTGAACCCGGCACGGAGGCATATTTGAGCAATTCTCTAATTAAAGAAGACCTTAGGTTCATACCAACTTCTGACAATTTGCTCTCTAGCTCCATGAATCCCACACTCCTTGTTGTCATATTTTTGGCACAACATTCTATACAAGTATTGCTCTCCAGTTATATGTTAGCAACAATATGCCAAAAAGCAAAAAGAAAATTCCAATGTATGTTCACGTTATAAATAGATTAAGTGAGATTTCCAATGGATTTTTGCCTTGCAAATCATTGCATGAAAAAAATTGCACTATTAAGCATGTTGTCAAAAATACTTTCCAAGATGTAAAATATTGGTGAATTTATTCTCATTTCAGTGATACATTAAATCGTGTTAAATCGCGTTAAGGGATGAAAAATTCCACACCAATACGACAGAAGGAGGGGTTTTTGTGATAAGAAAGTATTTGTTACTATCACCCGGTCCAACACCAGTTCCTCAGGAAATACTACTCGAGGGTGCCAAAGAAACGATTCACCACAGAACACCAGAATTCGTTAAATTGTTAGAAGAAACCCTTGAGCTCACGAAATACGTCTTTCAAACAAAACACCCAGTTTACGTATTAACATCATCAGGAACCGGTGCTTTGGAAACAGCTGTTGTTAACCTCGTTAATCCAGGCGAGAAGGCTATAATAGTAAACGCAGGTAAATTTGGCGAAAGATGGGTTGAAATCGCAAGAGCTTATGGCGTTAACGTTGTTGAAATCAAACTACCCTGGGGTAAGGCTGTCACACCAGAAATGATTGAAAAGGCGATGAAAGAAAACCCTGATGCAAAAGTTGTATTCACAACCTACAGTGAAACTTCGACAGGAACAGTTATTGACTTAGAAAACATCGCAAAGCTAACAAGAGATACTGACGTTATACTTGTAACAGATGCTGTCAGTGGTCTTTTAGCAGAACCTCTGAAAATGGATGAATGGGGAGTTGACGTTGTAGTTAGCGGTTCACAAAAAGGTTGGATGTTGCCTCCAGGACTTGCATTTATAGCTATCAACGACAAGGCATATGCAAAGGTTGAAAAATGCACGAACAGTAGGTACTACTTCGACCTTAGAAAGTACAAAAAGAGCTCACCAGATAACCCATGGACAACAGCAGTTAACCTGATTTACATGCTGAACAAAGCCGTTAAGATGCTCAAAGAAGAAGGTATCGAAAACGTTTGGGCAAGACACGCACTCTATGGAGAAGCAACAAGAGCCGCGGTTAAAGCTTTAGGTTTAACATTCTTCTCTGAAAGACCGGGTAACGTTCTAACTGCTGTTAACTCACCAGAAGGTATTCCATCAAGCAAACTGACAAAACTCATGAGGGACAAATACGGCGTTACAATAGCAGCCGGGCAGGAACCTATGAAAGATGAAATATTCAGAATTTCCCACCTTGGTTACCTTACACCATTTGACATCATTACAGGTATCACGGCTCTTGAATTCGCGCTCAACGAAATGGGATACAGAGTTGAAATTGGAAAAGGTGTCGTTGCAGCTGAAGAAGTACTTTTTAAAGGGCTGGTGAAGTAGTATGAGGATTCATATTAACGATCCTCTTGACAAACAAGCCACAGAGAGGCTTAAAAGCGTACCTGGAGTAGAATTAACCTCTGAACACTTGGAAAAAGAAGACCTTCTCAAAATAATGCCAGAAATAGAAGTACTAATCGTTAGAAGTGCTACCAAAGTAACAGCGGACATTATCGAGGCAAGCACAAAGCTCAAAATTATCGGACGAGCTGGCACTGGCTTGGACAACATTGATGTGAAGGCAGCAGAAGCAAAAGGAATAAAAGTCATTAATACCCCAGGTGCGAACAGCATATCGGTAGCGGAATTAACTATTGGACTAATGATAGCTTGTTCGAGACACATCGCACGTGGAACTATCGACCTCAAGAACGGAAAATGGACAAAAAAAGAACTCGAAGGTCACGAACTTTTTGAAAGAACTGTTGGCATCATCGGATTTGGAAACATTGGGCGTGAAGTTGCAAAAAGGTTACTCGCATTTGATATGAAAATCTTAGCTTATGACCCGTTTGTCAAAGAAACTGACATGAACGTTAAGATGGTAGATTTAGACACACTTTACGAAGAAAGTGACTACATAACAATACACGTGCCACTCACACCGGAAACAAAGAATCTTATAAACAAAGAAACCATCTCAAAGATGAAAGATGGAGTCATAATAATAAATGCAGCAAGAGGAGGCATCATTGACGAAGAGGCATTATACGAAGCTTTGGTAAGCGGTAAGGTCTACGCTGCCGGTCTTGATGTCTTCGAAGTAGAACCCCCCACCGATGAACTAAGACAAAAATTACTCGCTCTGCCAAATGTCGTTGCAACACCTCACATAGGTGCATCAACATTCGAGGCGCAAGAAAGAGTCGGAATGCTACTTGTCGAAAGACTTATAAAAGAAATTGCGTAACGATATTCGAAAGCTTATTACCAACACAATCCACCAGGGGAGCTTCCACGCTCCCCTTTTCGTTTGTCCAATCTTATCAGTTTATATATACAATTGATTAACATTTTAGTTACGATATAATTTATCTCACTTGATAAGCTTTCTCTTCCATAATTCAAGCATTATCGAATTTTTACTTATCACTCTTGACAGGTGAGTGCTAATTATGTATAATATAAGTGGAGTTCGTAAGGAAAAATATAAAACAACGAGCAGGGGGTGAGAGTATGTTAGCAAGAAGAAGCGACTTATTTGAACCATTCATGGAATTGCAGAGAGAAGTTGACAGACTATTCTCGGAATTTATGAGACCATTCAGAACAGATGCAGAATTCCTTCCAAAAGTCGATGCCTATGAAACAGAAGATAAAGTAGTTCTCGAACTCGAAATTCCTGGAGTTAAAAAAGACGAACTAAAAATCGCTGTAGAAGACGGAATCCTAAGAATATCGGGTGAAAAGAAAGCTGAAAGAGACGAAAAAGGTAGGAACTACAGAATAGTTGAAAGAAGCTTTGGTAAATTCGAAAGAGCGTTTTTACTGCCAGACTACGTGGACATCCAAAACATCAAGGCAAAATACAACGATGGAGTTTTGACAATAGAATTACCAAAGAAGAAGGAAGAAAAACCCGCTCTTGAGATAAAAGTTGAATAAACCGGACAACTAGCGCGTCAACAAGAAGGGCTCTCGTGAAAACGAGAGCCCTTTGATTTTTTTTAGCAATCTTTTGCATTTCCTGAAAGTCTGCAAGAAATTGCAAAATGAAAGAACATGGCTTTTTTACTAAGGTTTTGCTCTTTTGTGTTTGTAGGCAAAGTCAAATTTTGAACGTTTCGTTAAAGCATGAGTCTAAAATTATGGAAGCGTACTAAGAACGGTAATTCCCCAACTATGGATTGTTTAAATTACAACTTCTGACTTCTAAGAATTTGAAACTGTCAGTCTTATTAAAAAGTGAAAGGTGAAAAGGTTATTAGTATATGATGTGTCAAAGAAAGGAGGTTGAAAGAAACATTTTGAAAAAGTTTGGACGATTTACGATTTTCCGTGAAGTAACAACCTGTTCAATCTATTAAAGTGAAAAACAAAAGAAAGGAAGGTGATGGGTATGAGAAGAGTTTTGATTATTGTCTTTCTTATCGTAGCATTAATCTCCGCATTTGGATTTGAAATATCTGTGTTCGGTGGTATGGAACTTGGTGGGAAAAACAGACCGTATTTCGGTGCACGTATAGGAACGCTTTCTGGAGGAATCTCTCTGATGTTAGAAGGCTATTACCCTGTTTCGTCTTTCGAACAGTTGGAGGAAATAAACATCGAGGAGATGCAGTTTATAGAAATTGACCCATACATCTACGTAGGAATACCATTGATGGGAACTTTGATTTACACAGGAGCTGCACCAATCATCATTTTGGATATCAAAAATACACAATTTGCGATGTATCAGGATATATTCCATGTTAAAGCAGGTGTAAGGTTTGGAACCGGAATAGTATTCTTCGCTGAAGGAATGGCAACAATGAACACGTCATTCCAAATTTTCGATACCTACGCAGTCTCTGTCGGCGTAGGTATTGGGTTCTGAGGGAGTGATGATTATGAGAAAAATGCTTATAAGTATATTAAGTTTTTTGTTTGTTCTAGTTTTTCTGTTCAGCTGTTCTGAGATACCACAGGCTCCGAAAGTTATACCACCTGACCCTACTGGAACAGCGAAACCATCAGTATCGGAATATACAGCAGCGAACATTTACGGAAGTGTAGATAAGCAACCGACACTGGTGCCCATCGCCGTTCCAGACCCAGTGCGTGTAAGAATAAGTCTGCCCGGGGTCGAAAATTTACTGTCAAGCGAATTAAGAGTTTTCGAAGATAACAGAGAGCAAGGATTCGTGCTTTACAAAGAATCGTCAGTGAAAAACAAATTAGATATTGCTATTATTATCGACGTAACTGGAAGTATGAGTTATGCTATTGACGGCGCTAAAAACAGCATAATCTCTTTTGCTAACTCACTTGCAAGTAGTGGATTAGATGTCAAGATTGGTGTCATACCATTCGACGATTACGTGAATCCTCCCAGCGATATCGACGTTGAGCCTGGATTTCTAAATCTAACATCTCCTGCTTCTGCTCAAGAATACGTTGCATCGCTTTATGCCGGCTACGGCGGGGATGATTCAGAGAACCCTTACGATGCCATAATGTTTGCCGCGACCGCTCTTGAATGGAGACCCGGCGCACAAAGAATAATGATTGTTATTACCGATGCACCAGCACATTATAAGGATGACGGAACACCATTTGCCCACTTTACAAAGAATGAAATGCTATCAACACTCGTTGGATATTTTGTCATACACGGTGCTTTTGTTCCAAGCTGGTATTACAGTGAATCCGACATGGACTTTTCTGCCCCTGGGGATGTAAGAGAGCTCTGCCAGAAAACGGGTGGTGTAATAAAATATACTGATACATCTGGAAATGTTGATCTTACGGGACTCGGAATAGTGGAGTACGTAACTTCATCTTGGATTGTCACATTTGAGAGTGATTCACCGGCATCAACACACACGATAGAAATTTTCTATGCAAAAGGTTCAGATAAAAGATACCTCAAACTTCAGGACGTCAAATATTAACTCTCAGGAAGTTAAACAACAAAGCGGTGCCCACAGGGCATCGCTTTGTTTCTGGTAAATTATGATACTTATTCAAAAACCTTTTTTACCTCGTCTTTTGTAAGCTCTCGCCAAGCTCCAGGTTTTAGAGTCTGGTCAAGTATTAGTCCACCAATTCGAACTCTTTTTATTTTTCCCCACTCTATTCCTAGCTTTTTACACATCTTTTTTATTTGGTGGTACTTTCCTTCAATGATAGTTATGGAAACCGTTCTCTCATCGATTTGCCTAATCCTGCCTGGAAGAAACTTTTCCCCATCAACCTCTAATCCTCTTTCAACCACTACTTCCATTTCTTGAGTTATGGTCACAGGCTTTTTTGAGTATATGTAATATTCTTTTTCCACTTTCTTTTTTGGTGATATCAATCTATGTGTAAACTCACCATCGTTAGTTAGAATCAAAAGACCTTCTACATCCTTGTCGAGTCTACCAGCTATGTGGAGCTCATTAACGTATGGATGCTCAATAAGATTGAGCACACTTGGTTCGTTTTCGGACGTTGTAGATACAAAACCAGCAGGTTTATTTAGCATTATATAAACAAAACGATGAGCCTCCACAGTTACATCATCTATTGTGATAACATCTTCTTCCGTCACATAGAATGCAGGGTTATAAACTGTTTCTCCGTTAACTTTGACACGTCCGTCTTTAACATACATCTTAACTTCTGTTCGAGAGCCAACATGTGCGTTCGACAAAAATCTGTCCAAACGAATCTTTTTTATTCGATTCTCTTTTTCTTTTTCGTGTTCTTTCATTCTCATCTTACCTTCTTCCTTTATTAACCGTTAAAATTCTTAATTGCTTCCAAGACTTTAACAACCTCTATATTCTCTTTCACGTCATGAACTCTCACAAAATCGACATTGTGCAGAACGCAAAAAGCAGTCAAAGCAAGTGTACCGTTCAGCCTTTCTTCTGGTGGTAGATTTAATATCATGCCTATCATCGATTTTCTACTTGCACCAATCAGGACCGGGTATCCAAGCTCTTTGAATTTTTCTATGTGCTTAAATATCGCTAAATTGTGTTCAAGCTTTTTTCCAAAACCGATGCCAGGGTCGATTATCAATTGCTCAATTCCGTGACTTTTGGCAAATTCGATTCTTTCCTTGAAGAACTCAATGATTTCTCCAACAACATCTGTATATTCCGGATTTTCCTGCATTGTCTTCGGTGTGCCTTTCATATGCATTATGATTACTGGACATTTGTAATGCGCAGCTACATCAACCATCTTTTCGTCAAACCTTAAAGCACTTATGTCGTTAATTATATCCGCTCCTTCTTCTAAAGAAAGTCTTGCAACTTCCGATTTGTAGGTATCAACGGAAATAGGGATATCGAAATTTCTCCTTATGAGTTTCACTGCTGTTACAGTTCTTCTTATTTCCTCTTCAAGAGGAACCGGTTCTGCACCCGGTCTGGTACTTTCTCCACCAATGTCTATAATATCGACACCGTTTTTTATCATGTCTTCTACTTTTTCTAATAGCTCAGTTTCACTAACACGGCTACCAGAATAGAAAGAATCTGGCGTTACGTTTATTATGCCCATGACTTTTGTTCTTTTGGAATTCATGAGTTCATCAATCAAACGAACATTTCTATCCACTCTATCCACGTCACTCACTCCCTATCTATTGTTCCTTTGTGACAATTATACTTAGGATTTGAACATTTGGAGGATTGAGAGGAATTAGAGTTTTCTCATAGCAGTCAGTCTGTATAATAAGATATTTTTTATCTTTCGATAGATAAAGTTTATATAATCCTTCAAGTGTGTATACTCGTCTATTTATCAATTTATAGCCACTGCCAAAAGGCTCATAGACTTCTCTGTATATAATCGTTCTACCGTCAAAAGCCTTCATGGCTTTGTAAAGCACTCTTTTAACTTGTCCGTCTATCTCTTCATCGAATGCGAAAGTCGTATAGTTTTCAGTTTGACTGACTTTAACATTCGGATTTGCAACGCTGTGTCTGTGAAAGTCAAATCTCAGGTAGTTTATCATATGAAAAGTTCTCAAAGTTTTTCGGTTCGTATCTAAAATATAAGCCATGTGTTGCAACACATGGCTGTATCCATCGAACGCACATGTCAGAATCAAACTCGCAACGACCAAAAATATAATAAATTCTACGTAACTCACAAAATGAGAACCCCCACTTTCCCCCTTGAGATACGTTTAAGCAACAATAAGCAGAAACGATAAGAAAGAAAAAGAAATTAAACTCAGCAAACGAAAAGCTTTTACAAATCAAACTTTTCCTTTGGCGCTTCTGTCTTTGCTATCTTGTCCAACACACCATTAACAAACTTCCCACTTTCCTCGGACCCGTATTTTTTGGCAATTTCCACCATTTCGTCCAAAGTAACTTCTATCGGTACGTCCATTTCGTAAAGTAGCTCGTAAGCTCCTAACCTTAAGATACTACGGTCAATATACGACACTCTTCCAAAATCCCAGTTCAAAAGATATTTTGAAATTACTTCATCTATTCTCTCTCTGTTCTCATGTATTCTTTTCAAATACTTTTCAACATCTTTTTTTACTTCATGTATTCTCTCATCGTTCAATGTGTCGCGTAATATATCCTCGAATTCATCAGGCCTGAAGTCCAGTTGGAAAAGCGCTTTCACTACAGCTTCTCTAAGCTTCCGTCTCTTTGATACCAAATCATTCAACCCCTTGAAATAACTTATCTAGAAATTTATGAATTTTTGTTAAATTCCCTCTCTGAGACACCTATGACTACAACATTTACTGCCTCGACGACCTTTTCCGTCATCTGGGAAACATTCTCGGTTATGGTTTTCATGATGTTTTTGGAGAATTCTAGTATATTTTCTCCGTATGGAGCCTCAAGCTTAACGTTGATTATAACATTATCTTCGGGAGTTCTTTCAACGGATATGTTTTTTCTCAGCTTTTTAAACTCTTTGTCATCTGGTTCGACACCGTAGACCGAACAGATAGACCTATAGGCAATCTCAGAAATAACGTTATCTGACACTGTTATGTTTCCCATAAATCTTCCCCCTTTCAAGGGTTGCAAGTTTTTAACGCATGCTAAGAGATTACGCTCTTTCTATATATTCTCCAGTCCTTGTGTCAACCTTAATCTTGTCACCAACGTTTATAAAGAAAGGAACGCTTATCTTTAAACCTGTCTGCAAAACCGCAGGTTTTCCTCCACCGGAGACAGTGTCACCTTTAAAGTTTGGTTCCGTTTCAACAACCTCTAAAACAACAGTTGTTGGAAGCTGTATACCGATTGGTTTTTCGTCATGCATTACAAGATCTACTTGTGTGTTTTCAACAAGGTAGTATTTCGCCTCATCCACTTCCGACTCAGGAATTGCATATTGTTCGTATGTTTGTAAATCCATGAAATAGTAGTTTTCTCCATCGTTGTACAAGTATTCCGCTTTTCTGAATGAAAGCTCCGCTTCTTCAACCTTTTCACCACTTGCAAAGTTAACATCTCTAATGAGACCCGTTGACAAGCTCTTAAGTTTTGTTCTGATGAGTCCAGAGCCTCTTCCTCTGAAGTGCTTGTTAACATCAATGATTCTGTATATGTCACCTTCGTACTTTATGTACATGCCTTTCTCAAGGTCACCAACTTCGATCATTCAAATCCCTCCAACTCTTTTTTGTTTATTTAGAATCCATTTTAGCCAATCTATTCGTATTTTACAACTAGCACCGTAGTGTCATCGTGCTGAACTGTTCCATGAGAGAACTCAAAGACCGCGTTCATTATTTTATCAACTATGTCTGACGCTTTCAAGTATCTGTTCCTCATTATCAGCTCTTGTAACCTCTCAAATCCGAACTCTTCACCTGCTATATTTCGAGCTTCAACAACACCATCAGTGTAAGCTACTATAAGGTCATTCTTTTGAAGCTTGAATTTATCGACATCGTACCAACCTTCGCCAAGTATTCCAAAAGGTGTACCCGTAGATTCAAGCTTTATTATTTTGTTTTCCCTAAGTATATACAGAGGGTCGTGACCTGCGTTAACGTACTCCAACTCACCATCAGGGGTGATTTTAAAGATAATCGATGTAATAAACCTTCCTGTTTCAAAATCCTGATGTATCATCCTATCAAATTGTTCAGCCAGCATTTTTAAATCATCAGAGATTTTAGTTGAAAGTCTAAACATACTTCTAAAAGAAGACATTATAAGTGCCGCTGGCAAACCTTTTCCGGAGACATCTGCTATGCAGCATATTATTGTTCCATCATCTCTTGCAAAGACATCGTAATAATCACCACCAACTTGAATTGCTGGTGCACTTTGTGCACATATATCAAACCTTTCGTTGGTGGGAAATTTCTTTGGCAACAACCCCATCTGGATACTTCTTGCAATCTGAATCTGCTCTTCGAGTCGCTTTTTCTCTATCTCTCTTTGGAGCATCACATATCTGTTGACAGCTGTAAGAATTTGTTGTGCAACCGCTTCGGCAATTTTTTTGTCTCCTGCTGTGAATATCTTCTTGGAACCATAAGCGGAAAGAACCATTATTCCATAGTCCCCTATTTCTGATTTAAGAGGAATCGCAATGTGTCCTCCAACATCATTATCAACGTCAACAAAAATTGTATTTTCTTCTTGTTGATATCTCTGAATTAATTCATTAATGATATTTTCAGCGCTTTTATCACCGTAGTGTTCTAAATATTGCTTATCATTAATCCTAAGTAAAACAGCACCTATGGAAAAGTTAACAGCATTTTTTAAAAGTTTCAGGACACTGCTCAGAATCATCCAAGGTTCTTCAACAGAAGAGATTATCTTATTTATTTCAAACAAAGCAGATAGCCCCTCGTATGTTGCAGTTAATTCTTCTAGCTGAGCATCAATAAGTTGTTGTAATGCTTCGTTATTAGACTTCTGGTCTAAAACCCATCTTTGTATATACTCATAGAGCTCTTTAGTTGCAACAAACAAATCTTCCAGACTATTCACAGGTTTAAAATCCCTTTCGAATAGCCTGGATATTTTCTCCAAGAATTCCACAAGAGGTTTCAATGTTTCCATAATCTGTGTCTCATTCCATCTATCAACCATTTACTAAACTTTTTACCTCCTCAACAAGCTGTGTGGGGCTGAACGGCTTTGTCATTACTTTTTTTGCACCAAGCGAGAGTGCTATTTGCTCATCATCTTGACCGCCCTTTGCGGTCAAAACAATCACCGGGATATCTCTTATCGTTTCGTCTTTCTTCATCTCTTTCAAGACAGTAAATCCATCCATTCGAGGCATCATGATATCAAGAATAACCACATCCGGATGCCATGAACGCATTTTTTCCAATCCATCTACCCCATCCACAGCTTCTTCGACTTCCATTCCCAATTTTTTCAAATTGAACACTGTAATCTTTCTCAGCACATCCGAGTCATCAACAACAAGAACTTTCATGAAGGTTTCCCCCCGTTTTTATTTAACAAATCGCGTAGTTCGGTTTCTTTCGAAAATGCTTTCGTTCTAATAGCTAAGAAAACACCGTCTATCAAGTAAGGGTTAAATATCTTCTGTCGGTCTACAGTGTATTTTACCATATAAAGTCCTTTTTTCAAAGTGACCTCACAGTGTTTCATTACTTCACTAGGCACAAATGATTTACCTGAGTGCTTATAAACTACCTGTTCAAGGGCTGGAACCTTTCGCGAAAATAAGACATACTCATAAGAAGAGACGATTTCGTTTAGATTGATTTCTATTGGAAATATCTCATCCAAATCCAAGCCATCGACAGAAACATCTTTTATACTACGTTTTAACTTTTCAATGTCAATGTTGTCAACAGTCTCTTCGAGTTTCACATTTACATAAAGTGCCAAATCAATTACACCTGTGGCGACCGTGTCCAAAAAGGAAACCTTCGGTTTTGGGTGAAATCCTTCGGAATACTGGATTTTTAAACCTGCTCTTAGCAAAGTCCTAATGACTGCATTTGAAGTTTCAATAGCTGACAAGAATCTCAAAAGTCCTTTCTTTTTGAACAATAAAATCATTGCGCCCTCCAGAAGTAATTCATTGATTTATTCTTCACCAAGGTAGACAGTTTTGACCATTTCGTTTGCCAAAACTTCCTCGGGCTTTCCTTCCGCCAAAACTTCTCCTTTGTGTATCACGTACAATCTATCAACAATAGGTTTCAACGCTTCTACGGAATGGTCAGTAATGATTACACCCATCCCTCTTTCTTTCAAACTTAATACGACTTTTTGTATTTCTTTTACAGTTTTTGGATCTATACCGATAAACGGTTCATCAAGAAGGACGAATCTTGGTTTTAGTGACATCATCCTTGCCAGCTCTAATCTTCTTTTCTCACCGCCAGAAAGGGAGAAAGCATACTGTTTTCTCAACGATTCTATTCCAAACTCGGTAAGTGTGTTATTGATAATGGATTCTATTTCTTTTTTCTTCAGTTTTTGAAACTCCAACACAAGTCTGATATTATCCTCCACCCTTAAATCCCTAAAAACCGACGTTTCTTGCTGGAGATACGTTATCCCAAGCCTAGCCCTTTTATGAATAGGCATGTTCGTGATATTTTTACCGTTGAAATAGACTTTTCCTCTCGTTGGGACAACTACACCTAGTATGATGTTAAATAAAGTAGTCTTGCCTGATCCGTTTGGACCAAGCAAGCCTACCACCTCTCCGGTGTTTACATACATATTAACGCCCTTAAGAACTTCTTTTCTGCCAAACCTTTTGTATATCCCTTCGCAGGAAATCTGGTCGAAATCCTTTCCCGTTTCTACTATCTTGTGACGCATATTCCAAGTAGTTTTCCGTGTTCGTAGTTGTTGTCTAATTCATTACTTCTTAGATGTTTTTAGATACTTGATGAATTCATCCGTTATATTATAAGCCTGACTGCCGTAAGCCATTGTCGTGCTGTTGAAAATAAAATCATACCCCATTACTTCCGCATATTCTTTGACCTTTGCCAAAATTTCGGCTTCTATCTGTTGTTGAGTTTGCGCTATCTTGTTATTAATCAATTGCTGGTATTCTAAATACTTTTGCTGTTTCTGATTTTGGTCTTTTATTTTGTCGAGTTCTGCTTGGTATTTTGCTATTTCGTCCTGCATCTGCTTTTGGAAATTAACCCACTTATCGTAGTTTTGTAAGACCTTGTTTGGATCGATATACCCCAGCTTTGGACCTGTTTTGGAATCTGTTGCCGTTCCAATAATAACAGCGAGAACTACAAACGTTGCAACTAAAACGTAGAAAAAGTACTTACTCATGCTAAAGACACCTCCAAATGTGATGATTTAAAATTGCCCAACTTATTGTTGGTTCATCTTTCTTTGCAATACGATAGAAGCTGCTCCAAGTATGCCTGCATCTTCAACCAATGGACTTTGAACAATCTCATAGGTTCCTTTGAAAGAAGGCATAACAAGATGTTTAACTTTTTCTCTTAATGGTGTGAAAAGAATATCACCGGCACGTGAAACTCCACCGCCGATAACAACTATACTTGGATTAAATATGTGGATGAAGTTAGCCACACCTATAGCTAATGCATTAACAACTCTGCTCACTATAGTTTGACCAAGCAAATCTCCGTTTCTCGCAGCGTCGAAAACAACTTTTGCACTAATTTCTTCGGCTTTGAATATTTCAGATTCCGGGAATTTTTTCTGTCCCTCTATAGCCATTCGTTTTATTGCTGTAGCTGAAGCTATCGCTTCGAGGCAGCCATAATTTCCACACCCACACAAAGGTCCATTCGGCTCTACTATAACATGCCCTAATTCAGTTCCTATTCCATCTTTTCCCGTTATGAGAACACTGTGAGAAATAACCCCTCCACCTACACCTGTCCCAAGTGTTAGTGCAACTATATGCTCGTGCCCTTTGCCTGCCCCAAACCACTTTTCACCAAGTACAAATGCATTCGCATCGTTCTCAACAAAGACAGGTTTGTTAAGCAAAGAAGAAAGCTCTCCACCAAGTTCAAAATCCACCCAATCTGGGAAATTTGGTGAGAAGCGTACAATTCCCCTATCGTGGTCTATAGACCCTGGTGAACCTACTCCAACACCAGTGTATTCGAAACCTTCGGTTATTTCCAGGACAGCCTGTGCCATACGCTCAACTACTTTAACTCTTCCCTCATGTACTTTTGTTTCTCTCTCAATCTTTTTTATAATCTTTCCATCCTTTGCATCAACCAAACCTACTTTGAAAAAGGTTCCACCTAAATCTATACCTACTATGTACACTCGCTTTTCCTCCCTTAGCAAGTTACTGGTATCTGACACCGAGTTGAACACAAAAATCCTAAATCATTATAACACAACCTCACGTAATGGTGTATAATATTTAATGGAAGTTTTGACTACAAGTTTGAAACATCGACTTGCTAAAAGTAATTGTACCACATCAAGCCTTGGAAAACCCTTAGAATTTTGAGGAAATCGCTATGAATCGCTTTACAAGATGACAATTTTTCAAAAGGCATATCCTTTAAATTCAAAATAATGCTTTCCAAGGATGTGATTGTATGCCTGAAGTCATTGAACATGAGCTGACTGAAAAGATAAAACTTCTATCTCCGGGTACAAAACTTAGAAAAGCCATCGATGATATCATTCATGCTCAGTTGGGAGCATTGATAGTTTTTATCGACGAAGAGGAATTCCCAAAATATTCCAGCATACTGCAAGCAGGCTTCAAATTAGACTGCCCATTCTCACCTGAACGATTGTACGAACTTTCAAAAATGGATGGAGCCATAGTTATGGACAAGAACGCATCAAAAATCTTGGCTGCGAATGTTCACATAGTACCGGACCCTAGCATTTCTACAACGGAAACTGGGACTCGCCACAGAACAGCGGAAAGATTGGCTAAACAGTTGGGGGTTATGGTTGTAGCTATTTCAAAGAGAAGAAACGTTGTGACACTGTATTATAAAGACAAAAAATATGTTTTTGGTGACATAAACCTTGTCTTAACAAAGGTTGGTCAGACGATTAATGCTCTCGAAAGATTCAGAGAATATTTTGACAAAAGTTTAGAAGTGCTTGACAAACTTGAGATTGAAGGAAACGTTTCATTAGGTTCTGTTTGCGAGATACTCATCAGAGGGATAGAAATCAAATCGATATCATCCAGTATCGAAACGAGTATCATTGAATTAGGTGTTGAGGGCCGGTTGTCTCAACTTAGGTTGCGAGAAGTTCTTAAAGACCTAGATGAGATACTGATTTTGATAATCATGGATTACTCAAAAAAAGATATTACCGAAGACGAGGCAAAACAGATTCTCGAAACTATGCTTAAAATCGACCATCGACTTGTTCCATTTGCTAAAGTATTAGGATACGATGTTGTGAATTCACAGCAAGTTTCAGACACAATTGTAAGACCAAGAGGTTACAGAATCCTGAAAAATGAAGTTCATATACCAATGAACATATCACAAAATGTTATCAAGTCTTTTAGGTCCATAGACCAACTTGTTAAAACAAACCCAAATGTACTGCAGAAAGTAGAAGGCATTGGTGATAAACGGGCTAGAGCGATTTTGCGAAGATTACGTGAAATAAAGAAAAGGCGCCAATAAGGCGCCTTTTCTATTACTCTAACAACGCATCACTTAAATCAGATGAACCACAATACCACTTTTCAATTTTGGTTCGAACCATGTGGACTTTGGTGGCATAATTTTACCTTCATCGGAAACTCTCAAAAGGTCATCGATAGAAGTAGGATACATAGCAAACGCTACTTTGAATACCCCACTATCAACAAGTTTTATCAACTCTTCAATTCCAAGAATTCCTCCAACAAAGTCTATTCTTTTGTCGGTTCTTGGGTTTTCGATTCCAAGTATCGGAGCAAGAAGGTTATTTTGCAGTATCGACACATCAAGTGAGGCAATAACGTCGTTTTCGTCGTATGTTCCACTCTTCGGTTCCAACCCATACCACTTGCCCGACAAATACATACCTATTGTGTGTTTTCTTTCCGGTTTGTAAACACCTTCCACAGGTGTAACTTCGAACTTTTCTGACACCTTTCTCAAAAATTCATCCTCACTCATGCCATTCAAATCCTTAACTACCCTATTGTAATCAAGTATCTTTAATTGATTGTGCGGAAAGAGTGCCGCCAAGAAGAAGTTAAATTCTTCCTCTCCAGTGTAGTTCGGATTTTCGCTTCTAAAATCAATTGCAGCCCTTACTGCTGCTGCAGCCCTGTGGTGACCATCAGCAATATAGAACGCATCAACATCCTTAAACGCATCAACAATCTTTTTGATTTCTTCTTCGTCTCTCAAGACCCAAACTATATGTCTTACTCCCGTTTCATCGGTAAAATCGTATTCCGGGGTTCCTGTTGCATGCTTGAAAATCAAATTATCGATTTCTGGTTTAGATTTGTACATCAAAAATACTGGTCCAGTGTGGGCTTTGACTACTTTGACATGTAGTGCCCTTTCGTCTTCCTTGTCTTTTCTTGTAAGTTCATGCTTCTTTATCTTGTTTTCGATGTATTCGTCCACCGAAAATGTGGCGAAGAAACCCGTCTGGACATGGTCTTTCCAGTGTTGTTGATATATGTAAACGCAAGGCTTATCTTCAACGAACATATAACCATTTTCAATAAGCCATTCCAGATGCTTCCTTCCAGTTTCTAGGACCTTTGGGTCATGCGTGTCTACAGGATATTCAAAGTTTATTTCGGGCCTAGAAACCTTGTAGAATGTGTATGGATTATTCTTTGCTACCTCTCTAGCCTGCTCTTCCGTTACAACGTCGTATGGTTTAGCAGCGATTTTAGAAACCATTTCCTTTGTTGGTCTCAAAGCTTTGAACGGTCTGACAACCATCGTCACACCTCCTAATTTACCTTATCTCAAGATAACTTTATTTTTCCTTCATACAATGGGAATTGCTTACACAATTCGATTACTTGTGAGGATACCTCTTTTGCAACACTTTCGTCGATGTTACCTTCCTCATCTTTGATGTTCCTCAAAACTTTAACGATTAGGTCGGCAACAATTTCCATTTCTTTTTCTTTCATACCACGTGTAGTTAGAGCAGGGGTTCCAAGCCTTATGCCGCTGGCAACGAACGGAGACCTTGTTTCGTTTGGTATTGTATTCTTGTTAACTGTGATATGACAATATCCGAGCGCTGTTTCAGCAGCTTTACCTGTTACATTGAGAGGATTCAAATCAACAAGCATCAAATGAGTATCTGTTCCTCCAGATACAATCCTAAGTCCTCTTTCTTCCAATGCTTTTGCCAACGCTTTCGCATTGGAAACTACTTGTTTCTGGTATTCTTTGAACTCTTCAGTAAGAGCCTCTTTAAAGCATACTGCCTTGGCGGCTATTACATGCATTAATGGACCACCCTGAATACCGGGGAATATGGCTTTGTTAATTGCTTTGTAAAGTTCCTCATCGTTTGTCAAAATCAAACCACCGCGTGGTCCACGCAACGTTTTATGTGTTGTACTCGTGACAACGTGTGCATATTCAAGTGGGTTCGGGTAAAGTCCGGCAGCAACAAGACCTGCAAAGTGCGCCATATCAACAACGAGGTAAGCGCCAACTTCGTCCGCAATTTCCCTGAATTTCTTGAAATCTATAATCCTTGAATAAGCACTACCACCCGCAACGATTATCTTTGGTCTGTGTTCCAATGCAAGCCTTCTAACTTCATCGTAATCAATTACTTCAGTCTGCGGATTAACACCGTATTGGACTACCTTGTAGATTTGACCTGAGAAGTTTACACTTGCACCATGTGTGAGATGTCCACCATGGCTCAGAGACATACCCATAAGTACAGAACCAGGTTCTGCAAGTGCGAAGTATGTTCCCATATTTGCCTGAGAACCTGAGTGCGGTTGAACGTTGGCGTACTTCGCATTGAAAAGTTTCTTTGCGCGTTCTCTTGCAAGCGTTTCGGCAACGTCTACCCACTCACAACCTCCATAGTATCTTTTCTTTGGATACCCTTCTGCGTACTTGTTCGTTAAAACACTACCCATCGCTTCCATCACAGCCAAAGAAACAAAATTTTCGGAGGCTATAAGCTCAAGTCCGTACTCTTGCCTTTCCCATTCTTTTAAAAGCACCTCGTAAATCTCTGGGTCAGTAACCTTAACGTGTTCCCACATACCCGCACCTCCTAACATCACCATGCATTAGTCCGTTATCCATTATACATTCTCAATAAAAAAACGTGGAGTCCAAAAAACTCCACGCATCTTTGAAAAATTACTTTATTCATGTATTTTTACCATTTAGATATCAAAAACATAGCTATCGAATCTTATTCTTCATATATGCTTAGTATACGCTTCCTAAGTTGCTTCAATTATTTGTGCGCGTATGTTGTTAAATAACTTTCAAGGAAAGCTTTTATCGTTCCTGTCATAACGATTATTATCTCTTTGGTTACTTTGTAAAGCCCATCAAGTTTACCTTCCGCTTCCAAGTTTTTGTAGTCATCGATTGTTGGAATCCGTTCTATCAAAATATCTCCCATCGCAGCTTTTATGTGTTTATGAACCTCAGGGAATCTTGAATAACCGTACATCATAACTTCGTTTATAACTGCCTCATAGTTGGAAGGTATCCTTCTTTTCGGAGTGTTTAATATCAGGTTGCGAACTTCTTCGCTGTGTTTTGAGTAATGAATCAAGTAAGCTAAATAATTATCGTAAGTGTAATGCGCGTTGTTCAAAAGGTTCTTTGTTTTCTTATCCATCAAACTTCTCACAACTTCCCAGAAAGTGCCAGGAGTTTCATGGTAGGGCTGGAAAAGGTCTTCCATGTAATGGAGAGCGTAAGAGAGAAATCTATATCCCCAATATTCATCCCCTTTAGCATACGCCTCTTTTGACATATCAACAAAATACAAGAACGACTTGTCACCTTCAAATGCTTCAATCAATCCGAGCTTGTACCTCATGTGCCTAACCCCTTGACTGTTACCTATAAGTGACTGGAGAGGAGAAAGATTCAACTCTTCATCCATGCCAAAATCTGGGAACTGTGCGTAAATAGTTAATATTTGCCATGCAGGAAGCTTCCCATCAACCGGAGCTGGGTCTGGTGGAAACTTTCCATCGTTCATTGGGTCAAAAAATTTTCTTTGACCAGCAAAATCATCGGTGTAGTAATACTTCGTGTTGTAAACTCGGGTTTCTTTATACGTATAAGGTCTTATCTCGACTAACTTATCGAGACTCATGCTCAGTGATTTCACAACCAGATAAGTATAAGACTCATGCCCACTCCAAGAGAACAAGAAACTCGAAAGTGTTAAAAAAATTGACAATAGCAAAAACAAAAAACGATTCTTTTCCAACATACTCTCACCTCAAATTCTGCTTTTCCGTTTTATTTACCAAAGAAATACAACAAAGCCTCTGGTAATCTTCTTGCCCATGCACTTTCCGAATGTGGTGCTCCCCTATCTTCTACGTACATAACATCAAGGTTCTCCTTGGTTAACAATACCTTATAAAGTTCACGAGCATCATTTAAACGGGCTTCCGGATTAGAGCCTTCTGCTGTCCCCATGTCAACATATATCATAGTAAAAGCTTTTGCCTCAGCGCTCTTTATATAATCGATTAACCGTCTATTTGCAAACCACACAGAAGGACTCATCGCTCCAACTTTTGAGAAGACATCGTTGTATTCAAAACCTATGTAAAGAGAAATCAACCCTCCCATAGAAGAGCCCATTATCGCGGTATTTTCTCTATCTGACAAAGTTCTGAAGTTCTCATCGATATAAGGTTTAAGCGTATTCACAATAAACTTAGCATAGGAGTCCCCCTTACCTCCACCATAGTTACTATCAACCCACGGAGAATACTCATTCATTCTCTCTGCACCAGTGTTGTATATGCCAACAATTATGATTGGACGTATCAGACCTTTCTTTATTAAATCTTCCGCAGTCTCATCAGCTCCCCACTCAACTCCAGAGAACGAAGTTGATGCATCAAAAATGTTCTGCCCATCGTGCATATACAAGACAGGATATCTTTCATTTGAAGTTTCGTAGTCTGGAGGAAGGTAAATGATTATGTCCCTTTTATTTCCTAACTCTGGGGAGTAAAAATCTTTTATGAGCTTTATGTTTCCCGTGTAAGTTTTTCTTAAACCAGCCTGTTGTTTTTCCACAAAATCCCTCCAATGATTCACAGTTATATTAACAACCATATCTCTGTCCACGTTCAGCACCCTGTTTGGTATCTCCTGACCCCGTTGACCTTTCTCAACTGTTTCCCAGGAGCCCCGTGTGAATTTGTATTCTATAGGACCACTCAGCTCGAGTGTTATTGTGTATGTATCTCCCGACCTAACCAGCCTATGCTTTGGATCCCCTGGGTTCCAGTTGTTAAATGTCCCTACTATATAAATGTCATCGTCGAAAGGTGTGTAAGTCGGAACCTCAACGATAAATGTAACTTTGAAGCCAAATATTGTCGTGAAACTACCTAAGACCATAAATAGAACGAAAAGTAACCCCCTTTTGATAAAGGTTCCTGACGACTTCCACTTCATAAATACCCCTCCACAGTGATAAAGTTAAACTTTCATTAAGTAACTTTACATAGATTATATCATACCTTCCATGCAGAACAAAAATACTATTCGTGTTTTTTCAAATTTCGTCTATAGGCACTCTACAACTTGTGTTTAATGTTCCGATAATATAATTAGAAAAGCTTAACCTGTCACGCCCAAAGAATGGTGGTGACACAATGAGAATAGAAGAGTACAACGTGGCACTTTCCTCCGAAAACCTTAGTTTCAAATATGTTAGAAACTCGTCTAAGGTTCGCACATACAGAGCTCCTTCGACTATCGAAATTACGGTGCATGAGAAGGCACCTATGATTGATGAAAAGACTTTGAACAAAATAAAGATATTAAAGATGATGCTTGAAAAACTTACGGGCAAGAAGTTGAAAATTTACCTACCAGGTCCTCAATACGAAATTTCAGTAACTAAAAAAGATGCTCAAGATATTACAGAAATTGAAAGCGAGACGGAAACGCTTAACATTCAGTACTCGAACTTCTCGGCGAGCGGTCAGGTAAGAACTAAAGAAGGTAAAATTATCGATTTCTCCGTACAATTATCTCTTTTCCAGCTTAGCTATTCTTACGAAAAGGTTTATGGAAAGGTTGTAGACCCTCTGATACTTGATTTGAAAACTCCAAATGGCAAAAAACAATTAGTAGAAATTGATTTGAACTTCGATGGAGAACTGGATAAATTCCACATTGGCGGTGGGAGGGGACTATTGGTATACGACAAGAACGGAAATGGAAAAGTAGACGATGCAACAGAATTGTTAGGTCCTGTAACAAAAGATGGCTTTTCTGAGCTCGCCAAGTTGGATAGCGATGGTGATAATTGGATAGACGAGGACGATTTAGAATTCCTAAAATTGAAGATTTGGACAACCGATGAAAACGGGAAGGAAAAACTTGTCGGTTTGCTTGACTTAAACGTCGGAGCGATATTTCTTGGAAGTGTAAGCACGCCATTTGATTACTATGACTCCGTTGTGAGACGAACCGGCATTTATCTTACGGAAGATGGAAACGTTGGAACAGTTAGGCAGTTCGATTTCAAAGTCTAAAATCCTATCTTTCAACACTAATGCCTCTATGCTGGTACGCATAACCTCACCTTACGAAAACTTTTGTCCACCTGAAAGGTGGACTTTTTTGTTTTCTCTGATTTTTGGTATAATTTTAATGAATGAAAGCGCAATCTGAACGTTCAAAGGAGAGATGAGGATGGTCAACATGTCGAATGCAATTTCACCCGTTGAACTCAGACATAAACTTCATATGTCTCCAGAAATCGCGTTCAACGAATACAACACTCAACAAATACTTATTGATGCGTTGGAAAAGCTTGGAGTGAAGTACGAAAAAGTCGCTAAAACAGGGCTAGTGGTTGTAATCGAACGTGAACCCACGAAACCTTCTGTTCTTTACCGAGCCGATATGGATGGACTACCTATAAAAGAAGAGACCGATTGGGAATTCGCTTCTAAAAACGAAGGTTTTATGCACGCATGCGGACATGATATCCATATGTCTGTAATGTATGGGGTAATTAAGAAAGTATTGGAAGAAAACATTGAAGGAAATTACGTTTTTGTCTTTCAACCAGCTGAAGAAACTATCGGTGGTGCGAAATTCGTCCTCGACGAAATGAGGGAAAAGTACAAAGTAAATTTCGCAACGGCATTGCATGTAACAGATGAATACGAACTTGGCGAGTTCGCTTCAACCAACGGAACATTATTCGCTTGCGCAATGGAAGTCACGGCTAAATTCAAAGGATTATCAGCACATATCGCACAAAAAGAAAAAGGGATTGACGCTATCAAAAAAGCGGTAGGTTTCCTTTCCGAGTTCTACGATAATCCTATTGACAATGCAACAAAAGGTCAAAGGGTGTTAGTTGGTTTCGGAAAAATATTTGGTGGGAGTGTTCGAAATGCCATTGCAGATTTTGCACAAATAGAGGGTTCTATCCGTGGAGAGACACTCGAAATCGTCCTGGAAAGTTTCGAAAGATTGAAAAAGATGGCAGAGAAATACGAAGGGAGTCTGGAAAAAGGAAGTCTTTACCCACCCGTCGTTAACAATGCGAATCTATTTGAAGTTTTCAAGGATTTCCTTAATAGAAACTCTTATAAATTCATAGATTGTGGGATGAAGTACACGGGTGAAGATTTCGGATTTTTCACCATGAAATATCCATCTATAATGTTTTGGGCGGGTGTTAGGACTAAGAACGAAATCGTTGGGTTACACAACCCAAAGTTCCTTCCGGACGATGAGGTTGTTCCATACCTTGTTGATTTTATGGTAAAATGGTTAGTTGAACTGCAAAGTCAATTCTAAGTTCCTCAGACAAAACAGCAGAAAATAAAAGCATTGGAAAGGAAGGTGTCATGTGTGATTGTATTCATGACAGACTGGGGTAATTCGCACTACGTTGGTATCTGCAAAGGTGTAATTCGTCAGATAACAGACGCAGAAATTATAGACCTTACACACAATATCACACCGTATAACGTACGGGAAGCGATGTACGTATTAGACAGAAGTGTTGACTACTTCCCTGAGAAATCCGTCTTCCTGATTGTCGTAGATTATGGCGTTGGAACTGCCAGAAAAGCGATAGCTGTCGAGACAGAAAAGTACTATTTTGTCGCTCCTGACAATGGTGTTCTTACTTTAGTTTTGGAAAAACACCAGCCGAGAAAAATTGTAGATCTTGTGAACAAAAAATATCACTTTGGAACGTCAAAAACATTCCACGGACGTGACATTTTCTCTCCAGCTGCTGCGTATATCACAAAAGGTATTTTCGATGATTTGGGAACGAGATTGCCAAATTACGCTACGGTGCCCTACCGAAAGGCTCATATGAGTGTTGCAGGTATCTCTGGTGAAGTAGCTTATTTCGATAGATTTGGTAACATAGAAACAAATATACCTTTTGCTTGGATTGCCAACAAAGAACAGGTAAAAATAAAAGTTGGAAACAAAACCGTTCTTGTTCCTGTTGTTGAAACTTACGCGGATGTAGAAGAAGGGGAACTGTTAGTCCACGAAGATAGCACAGGATACATTGAAATCGCTGTAAACAAAGGAGTCGCAAGAGAACGGTTTAAATGTTTCGAAGGATGTGAACTAGAAATCATATTCTGAAAAAAGAATTAAAAGAGGTGGTTTATGAAGCGGCACATAACAATTAGCAAAATTTTAATGATAATACTTTTGATATCAATCTCAAACGTCGTAATAGCAGGCGAACTTTTTGAATTTGCCTATGTTTTTTTAACATCCCGCAAAGTGCCAGAAAACCACGCAAAACTCATGGCTAAAGCTTTGGAAGAGGAATCAAAGATTGTTCCTAAGAGTGTGGATCCTTTATATATACTTGCCTTTGGCCTCACTGAAACAAATTTTATGAACATTTTCGGTGACCAGGGTAAGGCTGTGGGTTACTTTCAAATCCATGAAAATGCTGTCTTTTACGTGGCTAATTTTTACGAAGATGTTAGGCAATTCAAACAACAACACAGAAATCACGCAGAACTCATCAATTATCCGGACTGGCAAGTGAAAATTGCGTATCGATACATCTACTTAACCTTGCGCTACGTATTTGATTGGGACCTTGCAAGAGCGATATCTGCATATAATGGCAGGTCGGATAAGTATAACACTTACATCGTAAAGTTCTTCAATCATTATGCGAAAATAATTAGTGAATACGTCTCATTTTTAGATTCAAAAAGTTTAAACACAAGCAAGTAATTTTCCCTTCACTAACGACATTGAGCAGGTGATTTATATTGAAACTGACCATAGGAAAATACATTCCAAAAAACTCCCCGATTCACAACTTAGACCCCAGAGCAAAGATGATTTCTGTGATCTTTCAAGTCACCAGTGTTATGCTCGTCAAAAATCTTTTAGGTTACATAATCCCAGTGGCTTTCTTTGTTTTATTCATGGCACTATCAAGGATTAAGCCGGTTGTTTACTTGAGAAGTTTAAAAAGCATGTGGTTTTTGATAGTCTTTGCTGTTGTTGTTCAGTATTTCATAGGTGGTATATTTTCCAGCCTTTACATAGGTCTTCGATTATCACTCATCTTTCTTTTCGCCACCATATTCACTTACACAACTCCTCCGCTGCTGACAGCACGAGGTATCGTGGACATTCTTAAATACTTAGGTGTAAAAGACGAACAGCGAGAAGATTTTGGTATGATGCTTGCGATATCAATCCGTTTCATTCCCATACTCCTTGATGAAGCTGACAGAATTATCAAAGCCCAGATATCTCGAGGTGCAAAGTATTCTGAAAAAGGTCTCAGAAACAAATTATCTGCAATTACGAGCATAATAATTCCTTTGTTAGTTTCTTCATTAAGAAAAGCTGAAGAGCTATCCTTAGCTCTTCAGGCTCGAAAATACGGTATAACGAAAAGAACGCATTACTACACACTCAACTGGTCAAGAAGGGATGCAGTATACCTTATTGCAAATATAGGATTGTTGCTTGTCGTTTTAATAATGCGTATATTTTAGCACTCAACAACTTCACAAAATCTCTTGTAGACCTCGTCGATTTGCTCTCTGGTTATATTTAGTGGTAGCAGGAACCTTACAACACCGTTTGCTAAGATATTAACCAAGAGTCCTTGGTTTATAAACCTTTCTATCCACTTTGAATCAACAGACAACTTCAGCTTCAACCCCCTCATCAATCCAATACCGAGTACATCTCCAAGGTTTGAAAAACGTTCTTCAAAATACTTACCCGTTTTTACAACATGGTTTAACAAATGATCATCAATCATTTCCAAAACCGCTCTTCCTGCAGCAAGTGCTAATGGATTTGGAGCAAAAGTAGAACCGTGTTCACCTGTTTTAAAAACATCAGCATATTCCTCAAGCATGATACATGCTCCAAGTGGTAGTCCGCCACCAATACCCTTTGCCACGGTGACAATGTCTGGTTGGATTGAAAAGTACTGATACGCATAAAACTTTCCTGTTCTGCCGAGTCCACTTTGGACTTCATCAGCTATGATGAGATAGCCATGTTCTTTTTTGTAGTCTGATACCAGCTGGACAATCTCCTGCGGAATAACATCTAAACCACCACTACCATGTACTACTTCCAAAAAGACCGCCGCTATGTGTTTTTCCTCTTCCAAAAATCTTTTTACAGTTTCATAATCATATGGAAGAAAAACGACGTTTTCATCATTAATGAATTGACTTCTTATATTTTCAAATCCAGTCACACTCAACGCACTTAAAGTCCTTCCATGAAAGTTTCTAACGAATGAAAGTATCTTACCCGTCTTCTTGACCTTTCTGACAACTTTTAGGGCACATTCTGTACTTTCCGCACCCGAGTTTGTGAAAAAAACTTTTCCATATCTTCCCGTTTCTTCGACGAGTCTTTGCGCAACAAACAGAGCATCCTCATCAAGGAAAAAGTTTGAAAGGTGAACGTATTTTTCCATCTTTCTTTTCATTGCATATATTATCTTCTCATGGTTGTGCCCAAAAAGAAGGACACCAATACCCATGAATGTATCGATGTAAGATTTTCCATCTTTATCCCAAACATAAATTCCTTTAGCGTGTGATACTTTGATAGGGTACCTATTATACGTACCAGCTATATATATCTCTTCTGTCGAAACGTTCATTTAGATTCCTCCCCGATTTTTTCAAGTTTACAAATCAAAAGCCTTGCAAATACTTTTCACCAATTCTTCTGCTACATTTTCTGGAACCAAAACAGAGATTTTGATTTCCGATGTTGTTATTAGCTCTGGTTCAATACCATGTTCGGAAAGCACTTCCAAAAGCTTTGAAGCAACGCCGTAATGAGACCTCATACCCGTTCCAACAACCGTGATTTTTGAAAATTTCCCATAGAAGTGGTATTTGGCGCCGTAATCGGCAAGTGTTTCGTTAAGCAGTTCTTCTATTTTGTCAAGCCTTTCAGGAACGACCGTGAACGATACATGGGTTGATGTACCGTTCTTTACAAGAGATATCATATCGACGTTTATCCCTTTCTCTGCAACTCTCTTAAAGATATCCGTTACCACTTTTGCATCATTTGGCAAATCCATTATAGAAACCTTTACCTGATTTTTGTCCAAACTAACCCCTGTAACAAGTGGTTCTTCAAGCCATTCAGGTATTCTGTCAACCACCCAAGTTCCCTCCTCATCGTTAAATGATGAACCACAGTACACTCGCACGTTGTATTTCTTGGCTATTTCAACTGAACGTGAATGTAGTACTTTTGCACCCGTTGCTGCCATCTCAAGCATATCATCGTACGTAACATACTTGAGTTTCTTTGTCTCAGGATAAAGCTTTGGGTCACACGTATAAACACCTGCAACATCACTGTAAATCTCACAATCGCACTTTAATTTGGCAGCCAAAGCTACCGCCGAGGTATCGGAACCACCTCTACCAAGTGTTGTAAGATGCTCGTCTTCGGTAATTCCCTGAAAACCGGTTATCACAAGCACGTCATAAATCTCTAGATAATCTTTCAACTTTTTCGTGCTAATGTCTAATATTCTAGCATTGTTGTGGGTTTTCGTTGTCAAAATCTTTATCTGGAATGCATTTAGCGAAATAGCATTTACTCCTAAATCTTTTAATGCCATTGCAACAAGAGCACAAGAGACTTGTTCGCCTGTTGTCAGTAACATATCCAACTCTCGTTCATCAGGTTTACTTGACACGCTCTTGGCAAGCAAAATTAAACTGTCAGTTGTCTTACCCATCGCAGAGACAACAGTCACCACTTTGTAACCTTCTTGGACTTTCTTGGCTATTCTGCGTGCAACGTTTCTGATTCTGTCCGGGTCAGCTACCGATGAGCCTCCATACTTTTGAACAACTATTCTATTTTGAATAATGTTCTTCACCAATTTTTCCTCACCCACCTGCTCTTTAAATATCTTACTTGTTAATTTCTCTGAGACTTTCCAAAATTTGTGCCTTATTAGCTGTCTTTTCATCAACTTTTTTGATTACCTTAGCTGGAACGCCTGCAACAACAGTGTAAGGCTCCACATTATCAACAACAACCGCGCCGGCGGCAACAACGGCATGATGTCCTACTCTTACACCTTCCAAAATCACAGCGTTCGCCCCAACGAGCACATAGTCCTCAATGACAACAGGTGTAGCACTTGGTGGTTCAACAACGCCTGCCACAACAGCACCAGCACCTATATGACAATACTTTCCAATTCGGGCTCGTGCACCAATTACAGTGTTCATGTCAATCATTGTCCCCTCACCGATTACAGCACCAATATTTATTACAGCACCCATCATTACAACCGCCTTGTCACCAATTTCAACGAGCTCGCGTATAATTGCACCTGGCTCTATCCTCGCGTTGAATCGGGATATATCTGCCAGCGGAATTGCTGAGTTCCTGGCAATGTACTCCACTTTGTATTTTTCAATTCCTTCATTTCTAAGCACCTGTGAGATGGCCTCAAAATCCCCAAATAGTACTCCAAAATCTTTCCCGACAACGAAATCAAATTCAAATTTTTCAGATTTGTACTTGCTAAAATCAACACTATCTAATCTTCCTGAAATGTACACCCTTACCAGGTCCCTTTTCTTGCTTTTCGCAATAATCTCAATAATTTCTTCACTTGTTAATTCTCTTGCACTCTTTTTAAAATCCATCCTAACCCCTCCACTCACCCTTATCTGGCTTGCGCAGATTCCAAAACGTCATCGTAGCTAAAAAAGCCCTTTTCTTTTCCCAGAACAAACAGTGCAGCATTTCTTACACCTATCACAAACGCCATTCTTGATAAAGCTCTATGCGTAATTTCAACAGTTTCACCTGAGTTAGAAAAAATCAACGTATGTTCACCAAAGATTCCACCGACTCTTATAGAGCTTATTGGTATCTCCCTGCCCAAAGCTTGCTTAAGCATCTTGGCAGTCCCGGATGGAGCATCCTTTTTCCGGTTATGATGAATTTCAACCATAGCTGCATCCCAATCTTCGAAATAGCCCGCATATTCCTTTATAATTCTTTTTAAGATAGCGATTCCCGTTGAAAAGTTATAACTTTGAACCACGGGAACATGTTCTGATAATTCTTTCAATCTTGAAAAATGTTCTTCGGTTAGCGCGGTTGTGCCTATCACAAGTCCACAGCTGTATTTTCTGCACAGTTCAACTGTTTCAAAAACAGCATCAGGTGATGAAAAATCAATTATTACTTGCGGTCGCTCAATTTCTTCAAGAACCCCTCTATCTTTTCTCAAGACGCACAAATCACCTAACGAAGAGAAATAACTTTGAATTTCCACACCCATCTTCCCGTTTGCACCCACTAAACCGTATCTTATGTTCACCGTGTTTGGTCTATTCATTCTATCGCCCCCAGTTCCTTAAGAATCCCCCTCAATTTTTCCACAGTTGATTCCTTTGGAGGAACAAGCGGTAGTCTAAACTCGTTGTTGAGTAATCTCATCAAGTGCATAGCCGCTTTAACAGGAAGTGGATTGGTTTCTATGAAAAGGGCTTTGAACAATGGGATGAGCCCCATGTGAATTTTGAGGGCTTTTGAGATGTCACCTGAAAAGATTGCATTGACCATCTCTACCATCCGAGTGGGAACAACGTTCGAAGCTACAGAAATAACTCCCTTGGCACCTGCGCATATCATATGGAATGCTCTGTCATCGTTCCCAGAGTAGATGTAGAAATCAAGGTCCCTTGTCAGTCTGTAAATCTCATCGGATTGAGCAACATCAGGGTTAGCTTCCTTTATCGCTTTTATATTTCGACACTCCGCTGCCAAGCGTGCCACGGTTTCAGGAGATATATTCACACCGGTTCGAGAGGGAACGTTGTAAATGATAATCGGGACATCCAGGCGTTCCGATAGATACTTGTAGTGTGCATAAAGACCTTCTTGTGTGGGTTTGTTGTAGTAAGGAGTAACTATTAATACGGCATCTGCACCAAACTTTTGAGCACTTAAAGAGAGTTCCAAAGTCTTTTTCGTATCATTGGTCCCAGTTCCAACAATAACTTGAGTCTTACCTTCGCAAATTTCCTTTGTTAACGTTGTTAAACGTTCTCTTTCTTCAGCTGTCAAAGTAGTACCTTCTCCTGTTGTTCCAGCAACGATGATAGCACTTACACCACTTTCAACTTGCCATCTTACAATCCTTTCATAATTTTCGTAATCAACCTCACCGTTAATGAACGGTGTTACTATCGCAGTTCCAACCCCGTGAAACATACGCATCTGACCTGATGAATTACTCATGTTCGACTCCCCCTTCCAAATAGATTCCATCACTCTCAAAAATAACATTGAGAATTCCGCCTTTTGTTTGAGCTGTTAATTTGTCTGGTATTTTGTTATCGCGAAGAATATAATACTTAACGAAATACGCTGTTGCCGTCGTCCCTGAACCGCAGGATAATGTTTCTCTTTCAACACCTCGTTCAAAAGTCCTAATCTCAAAGGTACTGGCGTCTAATACATTAAACAAATTAACATTGGCATCGAACTTATGTCTAAGCATCCTTGCAATTTCCATATCGAACCCCCAAATTGCTTTTCCAACGTTCATAACAAGGTGTGGTACACCTACTGTAATCAATACTCCTTCGAAACCCGAAAGTTCTTCTTGAGGCACGAGATAATTAACGACAGGGTCTGGCATTTGGACAGAAATTCTTTCTCCAATGTATCCAACAAGCACACCTGCGTTAGTTTCCATGCTGATTTTTCCAAAAACGTCGAAATACTCTGAGAGAAATTTCAGAAACGCTCTTGCACCATTTCCACAAAAAGTTGCTCGTTTCCCATCTCTGTTAAAATAATCCATAAAGAACCGCTTACTATGTTGTTCAACAAAGATAACTCCATCTCTGTCTTCGACAACTTCGAGCACAATTTTTTCCTTTTCCACATCGTTTAGAGTTGTCTTCGTTGCATCGATAATGACAAAAGTATTACCTGCCGCCGAATATTTGCAAATTAAGCTAACTCCAAGGTTTCTTAACTCATCTTCCCTCAACTTCCTTCGCCTCGCTTTCAAAAACTAAATCAGAATTCAACTGACTATGTAGCTTCAGAATCCTAACAGCATTCGTTGCAGCTCCAACTCTGAGGTTGTCTGCCACAACCCACAATCCAAAGGTGTGCGCATCAAAGAGTCTTATCCTACCGACGTGGACGTAGTCATCACCAGCTACTTCTACTGGCGTAACGATATCGTCATGAACTATTACATCCTCACCTGAGGCAATAGTTTCTACTAAGTCTTCTTTTGACATTATTGGGAAAAGAGTTCGAGCTACAACACTTTCCGAATGTCCCACTCTAACAGGAACCCTTACAGTTGTTGGGAATACAGCGATAGACCTTGAATTCAATATTTTCCTTGTTTCGTTTATCATTTTCCACTCCTCTTGAGATATATCATCTTTTAAATCGCCTATAAGCGGAATGACGTTGTGGGCAATCTGTCTTGGGAAAACTGCATGCGTTGTATCACCGGCAAGTTGCCTTTCGTATTCAACAACTGCCTTATGACCTGCTCCAGAAACAGCCTGGTATGTTGAGACAAATATCTCGTGCAGATGGTATCTATCATGTACTCTGTAGAGTGCTAAGACCATTTGAATAGTTGAACAATTCGGGTTTGCAACGATTCCATGATATCCCTTTAGCAACTTCCCGTTTATTTCCGGAACAACAAGCGGAATTTCTGGGACCATTCTAAACGCAGATGAGTTATCAATCACCGTTGTTCCTGCTTGTGCTGCAATCGGTGCGTATCTTCTTGAAACGTCCGCACCAGCTGAGAAAAACAAATAGTCAAAACCTTCTCTCATAGCTTCTTCTGTAAGAACCTCGACCTTCACTTGCACACCTTTGAACGTTAGAGTTTGACCGGCTGACCTTTCCGATGCAAAGAGTCTGAGTTCGGAAACTGGAACCTCACTTTTTTCAAGAACCTCAACCATCGTTCTTCCAACCGCCCCTGTTGCTCCTACAACACCGACTTTGAACCTCATAACTGATACCTCCTTTTTTTATAATGGATTGGAGAATTTGTAAGCCTAATAAAAAAAGCGGGCTACAGTTTTTCACTGTAGCCCGCCTATGGTAGTCTTTTGTTACTTGCTTGCGTTGGTTTTTATCCCAAGCCAAACGCAAGCTGACCACCATAAAGCGGGCAGCTGCGTTTAGCTTTAGATTTCATATTGATTTCAACGTTCATGAAGTTCTCAATTGATAAATTTTGATAATCAAGCACGTTATGATGTCCTCCTGACTTAATCTCATTAAATTTCTGTTTTACTCGTTTTTTCTCACTCTTTCTAACGTAACATATTTGGTTTTATTATATCACAAAACTACCATACCTTGTCAATACATGATTTTAACTAAAAAAGCCCTCCGTTAAAAGGAGGGCAAGACTATGAGCAAAGAACATGGGAAGGGATTTACTATACAATCTCTTTGAAACCTTCTCCGTAAACGTACCTTGCCTCGTTCACAAGAAAGAAAGCTTTTGGATCAACAGTTCTGATTGTATTGACCAATTCATGAAGTTCTCGTCTTTTCAAAACAATCAACAACACATTACGTGGCAAGCCAGTATACCCTCCTTTGGCTTCGAAGACAGTGCAACCTCTACCTAATTCTGATAAGACAAAATCCTTAATTTCGTCAATCTTCTCGGAAACGACCCATACATTTACGGAAAGTTCCAAGCCCTTCAATACAAAGTCTATGGTTGTTCCGTTGACTATTATGGCAAGTATCGAATACAAACCCGTATCAATGTTGTAAACGAACCCTGCGGCAAGACCTATGGCAAAGTCGATGAACAATATTGACATACCAAATGGTGCACCAAAAAACTTGTTCAATATCTTTGCAATAATATCAGTTCCACCTGTCGAGGCATTTTGGGAAAACGCTATAGCCATACCAATGGCAGTTAGTATATCCCCAAAGAATACAGCAAGAATTACGTCTTTACCTTGATACTTGTAAACAGGCAATATCCTGTCGAAGAAATCTATCAAAAAATTCAGCAAAAAAGTGCAATATATCGTTTTAAAACTGAAGTCAAATCCTATTATCAGAAATGCTGTCAGAAAAAGTGTAATATTTATGATATACATCCATATCCCCACTGAAAGTGGGATTAATCTGTTCAAGACAATTGCAAGACCTGAAGCTCCACCAGCTGCGATGTTATTTGGAATAAGGAAAATAACCAACCCCAGAGCTGTGAGCAATACTCCAAAGGAAGAGAGGAAGTATTCCTTTACCAAATTCTCCAAGCGTCTTTTACTTCCCACGGAAATTTCACCACCTTAACTCCTAATTCTTTTAGTCTTTGTTCCTTAAAAGAAACCTTTCCCCTTTCTCCTTCAATAATTGCTCCCGCATGCCCCATACGTTTCCCTTCTGGAGCATGTCTACCTGCGAAGAAAGCAACGATGTTTTCTGGAGAGAAGCCTATTTTTAATGCATACTCAATACCTCTTACCTCATCTTCACCACCAATTTCACCAATTAGCAATACTTTTTCGTAACCTAGTTTTTTCACTATCTCAAAAGCTTCCGAAACATTTGTCCCCACAACGGGATCTCCACCCAACCCAAGTGCTACACCGACACCTGGACCCTCACTCAGATGTTTCGCTGTTTCATACATTAGCGTGCCGCTTCTTGAAATGATGGCAACATTTCCTGCTTTAAAATACTTTTCCGGCATGATACCAACCTTAACTCGCTCATGAGGGTTTATAACACCTGGGCAATTGGGGCCAACTATTCTAGCTCCCTTTTCTCTTGCCAGTTTCAACATCTTTAGCGTATCGTGAACAGGAACATGTTCAGTTATTATTACAAAATTCACCACACCATTATCAACAGCATCCTTAAACGCTTCTAAAACGTTTTGAGGTGGAACGAAAAAGACAGCTGTATCTGGCTTTTCAAAACTCTCACTGAGGCTTTGATAGACTGGCACACCATCTATGCGTTGTATATGTTTGTTCTTACTCACCACACATACTACATTCGTCCCGTATTCAATCATCCTTTTGAGGTGATAACTTCCATATCTTCCTGTTCCGCCGTAAACACAAACTGTATTTGTTTTAAAAAACATCGTTAACACCTCTCTTTTGAACCTTCTCATCTTCTTGAAGCCTTTCAATTAAATCTTTCATATCGTCAACAGCATAAATTCCGTGCTTTTTTAATAATTCTTTTGCCAGAAATTCGTTGTTTCCAGACAATCTAATATAAATTTCGAAATCTGGGTATTCTTCTTTAAAATTCACAACACCTTTAGCTATTTCCAAACAATCGGTGATGCCCCCAAAGATATTCAAAACTGCTTTACTACACAAAGACTTGACTTTTTTCAACGCCTCGTAAACACTTTCCATTGTTGCACCACCGCCCAAATCACAAAAATTAGCTGGTTTATAACCATGCTCAACAAGTATATCTATCGTTGCCATAACAATCCCTGCACCACACCCAATCACGCCAATTTCGCCATTTTCAAACGGCACGAAAGAATTGGTTTCTTCAGTATCCTCATATGCCCACAATTGTCTATACAGCGCACTGTCATCCACATGAAACACAGCATCTAACGCGTAAAAATCTCCGTCTTTAAAAACAAAAGGATTAATCTCGAGCAACGTTAAGTCGTATCTTACGAATATATCGTACAACTGCTTCGCAAATTCCTGAAGGTCTTTGGGAAGTTCTCGTATGTTGCCTGTACGCAGCACTTTGTCTGGATATTTCGATGCAAATTCTTCTATATCCACACCACCAACCTCAGAATACACAAACACAACGTCTCTGACATTTCTGTCGATTGAAAGTGAAATATATCTCTCAGTGTCGTGAGAAATGTATTCTTCAACTAACACACCATAAGCTTGTTCTCCTTTTATCTTCATCCCCAAAATCTTCCTAATACCTTCGAGACTTTTTTCCAAATTTTCGGCAACCACAATTCCGCCGGCTTTCATCCTCCCACCAACTAATACTTGAGCTTTAAGGACCTGTGGAAAACCGAGCCTTTCCAAGCACTTCCTTAAAGACTTTTCTTCTGCTAGTTCTTCGGATGTTACCAAACAGCTTCTTGGTACTCTTACTTTTTCCGCCCTCAGGATATCCTTTGCCAAATACTCGTGAATCTTCATACCTTTCTACCCCCTTTCGAAATTCAAAGAAAAATACCCCCAAAAATCGATGGTTTTTGGGGCACCCGTTCCCTTAAAGGCAGGTCTCCCGACTCGTGGTTCACCCTACTCCCTGCGCCTTCCCAGCATTAAAGCCAGTGGCATTTCGCAGGTTTCGTCCCCACTCACGGTGGCCCGACCGTCCCGGATTTTCACCGGAGTTCCCTTTTAAGCACGTAAGTGCACCTTTAAGGGGAGGGAGTATTAAATTTTTGTGATTTAAAATTCTTATTATCCAATAAAAATGTTAACTTACTCGTTTGCAAAAATCAACCCCAAGCTAATGACCTTTTGAGGCTATTAATAGCTGTTAAACGACAACATTTAATTATTTTCACGTTTTGCTTTTGTTCCGTTAACTCTATAAAGCAGAAAGAACTTCCCAGCACGCACAGTATCAAAAAAATAAACGCTATTTTAATCTTAAGTTTATCAATAGAAAGCAAAGTAAAATCAATCTTTACAAGCATAGTGATTGACCCGCATTCAAAAACCAAATATAATTATTTTTGCTAACGAGGGGGGAAGCTGCAAGGGATACTATTTTTCAAACATCAGACACTACACTGAAAGGAGGAAGTTACATGAAAAAGTCACTGGCACTCTCGTTACTTGTATTTGCCTCTGTTCTCCTACTTGCAGCTTTTGACCCAACAGTATTTGTTGAAGCAACCATAGGTGAACCAGACACGCTTGACCCCCATCTAGCGTATGACACAGCAAGCGGCGAAGTACTCTACAATATCTATGAAAACCTCATAGCCTACAAAGGTCAAAGCGTTAGCGAGTTTGAGCCGAGACTTGCTACGGAAGTTCCCACTGTCAAGAACGGACTCATTAAAGATGGTGGAAAAACGTATATTTTTCCAATTAGAAAAGGTGTAAAATTCCACAACGGTAATCCACTTACCCCGGAAGATGTGAAGTATTCATTTGAACGCGGTCTTCTTTACGACCCAGATGGTGGTCCAATGTGGATGCTCTGGTATGCTATCTTTGGTTTCCATTCGAGAGACGAAGCTATTGAACAGTTTGTTGGAAAGCCTGTTAGCGAAATATTCGACCAGAATGGGCAGCCAAAACCAGAATATAAAGAAAAACTTGTTAATTTTTACAAGCAAGTCATTGACCCGGCGATCCAAGTTCAAGGAGATAATGTGGTAATTAAGCTCAAGAGACCATATGCTCCTTTCCTCAACATCATCGCACAGAGCTCGCACTGGGCAGCAATACTTGACAAGGAAACATGTGTGAAAATTGGACTTTGGGATGGTAAACCAGACACATGGTGGAAATACAAAGACGTTACGAAAGAACAATCACCACTCTATTCTTATGCAATTGGAACAGGTCCGTACAAACTTGTAGAATGGGACAGAAAACAGCAAAAAGTAATTCTCGTTGCAAATGAGAATTATTGGAGAGGACCAGCAAAGATTAAGAAAGTAATAATTTGGGCAATTCCTGAGTGGTCAACAAGAAAAGCAATGCTCGAAAAAGGTGATGCAGATACTATTGACGTTGCAATTGAATTTGTTGACCAACTTAGCTCAAACAAAGATATCCAAATAATAAGAAACCTTCCAACGCTCGCTGTTACGGTTCTGTTGTTCAACTGGTCAGTTAACCCTAACAGCAAATTCATAGGTAGCGGAAAGCTTGATGGAAACGGAATACCACCTAACTTCTTCAGTGATATTAATGCAAGAAAAGCGGTTGCCGCAGCTATCAATTACGATGCACTTATCCAGGAAGTGCTAAAGGGTTCTGGTAAAAGAGTTCCAACAGCTTTACCACAAGGCTTGCTAGGTTACGACCCTTCATTACCACTTTACAAGTTCAATCTGAACGAAGTAAAAATGTACCTACAAAAGGCTTGGAACGGACAAGCTTGGCAGAAAGGTATTAAATTCAGCATCGCGTTCAACGAAGGTAACACAGCAAGGCAACGAGTTGCTGAAATGATAAAGATGTACATGGAAATGGCAGCACCTGGAAAGGTTAAAATTGAAGTTCAACCACTTCAGTGGCCCAATTTCCTTGATGCAACACAGAACGGAGAAATTCCAGTTTCCATAAACGCATGGCAAGCGGACTTTCCAGACCCGGATAACTTCATATTCACACATTACCACAGTATGGGAGATTACGCAGATAGACAGGGAGAGGCATTCAAAAAATTTGTGAGCACTCCAAGAAAAGAACTGGGTGGAAAGAGCCTTGACCAACTTATTGAAAATGCTGCAGCAGAGACAGACGCACAAGTTAGAGGAAAACTCTATGCGCAGATTCAAAAATTTGTTGTTGACAATTGTCTCAATATCCCGCTCTATCAACCAACTGCGACGTATGTTTTCAGAACATGGGTTAAAGGTTGGTACTACAACCCAATGAGACCAGGTCACGACTTCTTCACACTTTACAAAAAACAATGATTAGAGTACTTAAGAATTCGAAACACAGGTCACCGAAAGGTGACCTGTTTTTTTTACGTGCCAAACATCAGCATAGCGGTAAGGTAAAGGGCTGATTAACGAAAAAAATCTAATGATGTGCCTTTAATCTTTTGAATTATTTGTCGACATCACTGTAGTTTCTACTTATTGCTCAATTATTTGTTGTTTTACTTTTCATCGAATATCTTAATAAGTTGTGTAAAATACATATGTAGACAAAGTCTATCTTTTTATGTTATAATAAGTTAAACCTAATTCACTTACATCTTTACTATGAGAGGTGGTTAGATGAAAAGTTTAGGAGAGTTGTTAATCCAGCCTGGTCCTTTTTCGGAAATTGTTATTGGAAACACTGCAATTGTGAGGGCAATGATAGAAAGCGGTGTAAGAGTGGTAACGTCATATCCTGGTTCGCCCACACCTGAGATAGCCGAAGCGATAAATTCCATACCAAAAGACAAAAATCCGCTATACTTTGAGTTTTCAACAAACGAAAAGGTAGCTTTAGAAGTAGCGTTTGGTGCAGCAGTTAACGGATTTACCTCATGTGTGTTTTTCAAAAGTGTCGGTATGAACGTGGTTGCCGATTCTTTTGTCCAACTAAGCATGATGGAAATCCCTGGTGGGATGGTAATTGTAACAGGCGATGACCCGGGTGCGAACAGTTCACAAAATGAGCAAGATAACCGACATTACGCAAGGCTTTCCTACACCCCTGTCTTTGAACCGAAAGACGCACAAGAGGTCTACGAGATGTTCAAACAAGCTGTCGAATACTCCAAAAAGCTACGTTCCCCTGTAATTCTGCGCTTAACAACCCACACTGCTCACTTCAAACAAAAAGTCAACTTTGGAACGTTTATTCCCTCACCACTGGGTTCCCCTGTCTTTGATGTTAAAAATAACGGTCCATACATTCCGATAGCTCAAAATGTTCCAATAATGAAGAGAAGAGCGCTTGACAAATTGCAAATGTGGGCTGAGATTTCGGAAAAATACGCTTTTATAACAAACAACGGGAGTGAGTTAGGAATTATAACGGCTGGACTTCCTTACCTTTCATTGCTCGATGTCCTGGGGGAAAATGTGAAAAGAGTAGACATTTTAAGACTTGGCATGGTCTACCCATTACCAAGGAAGGCAATAACAGAATTTCTTAAAAAGCACAAAATAGTGAAAGTTCTGGAAGAGTTAGATGATTTCATCGAAGAAAAGGTGAAAGCGATTGCCTTTGAAGAAAGAATAGATGTAAGAATTGTTGGAAAAATGGACTTGGAGGACTGGATTGGGGAGTACAATCCAGAAAAAGTTTATTCAGTTCTTTCGAAATTTGCACCAGAGTTGGTCAGAAATATCAAGGTTCCAAACAACACAATGCGAGTTCTAAACCGTCCACCACAACTTTGTCCGGGTTGTGGTCACAGGCCCGTTTTCTATGTTCTCTCAAAAATTTTGAACGAAAAAGACATATCAGTAGCTGATATTGGGTGTCATACACTCGGATTTTTGGAACCTTACAACGTGGGACAAGTCCTACTATCGATGGGACACTCAGCAGGAACGGCATCTGGTCTTAGCATGTTCAACCCTGATAGAAAAGTTGTTGCATTCCTCGGAGATTCCACATTCTTCCACGCTGGAATACCCGGAATTATAAACGCTGTGTTCAATAAGCATAACTTTACACTGGTGATAATGGAAAACGGGACAACAGCCATGACCGGTCATCAAGACCATCCAGGAAAAGCGATTAAAATTCGACAGATTCTCGAAGCTATAGGTGTGAAGCATATTTGGGAAGTTGATACATACCAGCAAGATAAACTCGAAGAAATCTTGCGAACAGCTCTTGAAACAAAAGAATTCAACGTCGTAATTGCGAAACATCCATGCATGTTGAAATTCACAAGGGAAAGAAGAAGGAAGGGTGTAATAAAAGTACCTCAGATGAAGGTAACTAACAGATGCACACTTGCTGGTGTGTGTGTAACCAAATTTGCTTGCCCATCGTTCCAAAGAGCAGATGATGGAAGTATCTTTGTCCATGAAGACCTCTGTATTGGCGATGGTTCTTGTATGATTGTCTGCCCATCGGGAGCGCTGGAGTTTGAAAAAGTAGAATCAGGTGGTGATGCAAAATGAGAAAATTCGACATATTCCTTATAGGTGTTGGCGGACAGGGAATAGGACTTTTGAGTGAAGTATTAATCCGTGCCATCGATTATAGTGCTCAAAAATGCATAGGTGTCGATACTCACGGCTTAGCCCAAAGGGGTGGGATTGTCTCTTCACACATAAGAATTGGGGATGTGAATTCTCCACTTGTGCTACCTGGAGATGTTGACTTGGCACTTGCACTTGAAAGACACGAAGCTGCACGTGCGCTTAACTATCTGAAGAACGGCGGAACTCTTGTTTATTACAACACATCCTGGCAACCATTACCTGTAAGGTTAGGCAGGGAAGGTGAAATAAAAGAGGAAGAAATTGAAAACGTAGCTAACAAGCGAGGCATAAAGGTGTACAAAGTCAAATACGAATTGCCAGATGCACGGATGCAGAATATTGCATTACTCGGTGTAGTTGCTAAAAACAACCTTATACCTAGCGTCGAACCAAAGCATTATCTGATGGCTATGGAAGATTTAATGAACGAACGAATTTATACTGCGAATAAAGAAATATTCGAAAGGATTTTGGAGGCGATATGAGTATGGAAAAGAAGAGTGAGATTTCAATTGTATTAAGTGGTGCCGCAGGGCAGGGTATTCAAGCCGTAGAACACATTCTAACAAGAGTAGCAAAAGATTCTGGATTCCATGTCTTTGCAACAAAAGAATACATGTCTAGGGTGCGCGGAGGTAATAACTCAACGGAGATACGTATATCATCTCAACCAGTAAAAGCCTACGTGGACCGTATCGATATTTTAGTTCCTCTCAACGACAACGCTATTGAACGATTAAGACCGCGTATCACGGAAGAAACGATTATCCTTGGTGAAAAGAAATACGTTGAAAATGAAAAGAACTCTATAGGCATCTTACTTGAAGAGATTGCAGAAAGTTTTGGTAACAAGATATACGAAAACTCAGTAGCGATAGGTATCTTGGCCGGGATTATAAACGCTGACGAGGACGCATTAGTCAATAACATAAAAGTCTACTTTTCTAAGAAGTCTGAAGAGGTGATTAAGGCAAACGTTAATGCAGCCCTCAAAGGTTACGAAATCGGTAAATCGTTGGATCTAAGGTTTGAAATTACGCCTTCCAACGAAGTAAAAAAACAATACCTTCTAAACGGTTCAGAAGCAGTTGCGAAAGGTGCCATAGCCGGTGGTTGTAATTTCATATCATCTTACCCTATGTCCCCAGCAACAACGGTATTTACAGAACTATCAAGATTATCAAAACAATACGGTATACTTGTTGACCAAGCAGAAGATGAAATCGCTGCTGCCAACATGGCGATTGCTGCATGGTACGCAGGAGCTCGTGCAATGGTATCAACCTCCGGTGGTGGTTTTGCACTGATGACAGAAGCCATCAGTTTGTCGGGTATGATTGAAACGCCGATAGTCGTGCACCTTGGTCAAAGACCAGGACCAGCTACAGGTTTACCAACAAGAACCGAGCAAGGAGATTTGAACCTTGTTTTATACGCAGGGCATGGTGATTTTCCAAGAATCATTTACGCTCCTGGAAACTTGTGTGAAGCCTATGAGCTCAGTGCAAAAGCGTTCAACATGGCTGATAAATATCAGGTACCAGTTTTTATCCTCACTGACCAGTATTTCCTTGACTCATTCTACAATGTGGATGAAATGCCACAAGTAAAGATAGAACCTTATATTGTCAAAACCGATGAGAATTATAAAAGATACACACTTACAGAAGATGGAATATCACCACGTGGTATTCCTGGCTACGGAAATGGATTGGTAAGAGTTGATAGTGACGAGCATGATGAGTATGGGCACATAACAGAAAGTGCGGAAGTTAGAAGAAAAATGGTTGAAAAGCGCTTGAAAAAGATGGAAAAAATTATCCAAGATGCAGTTCCTCCTAAACTTTTCGGAAGTGAGAACTACAAATACCTCATTGTCACTTGGGGCTCTACTCAATTGATAGTCAAAGAAGCACTTGAAAAACTTGGTAACAAAGATGTAGCGATGCTTCACTTCTCGCAGGTGTACCCTGTGCCACCAATTGCAGAAAGTTATCTAAAAAAAGCACAAAAAGTAATATTCCTTGAGCAAAACGCAACAGGACAATTTGCGAATCTCATAAAATTAACATTTGATGGTGTAGACACCCGAAGAAGAATATTGAAATACGATGGCTTCCCGTTCTCAGTTGAACAGGTTATGGAAGCCATTTCTAAGGAGGTTGAGTAATATGGGCAGTACGAATACCGCATTTGACCCAAAAATCTACGACATTCCCGATGCTGACATCGCCTGGTGTCCAGGATGCGGAAATTTTGGAATAATCAATGAACTAAAAACGGCTCTTGCACAGTTACAACTTGACCCAACCCAAGTAGTGTTGGTCTCTGGTATAGGTCAGGCAGCAAAAATGCCTCAGTATGTTAGAGCTAATATGTTTAACGGACTGCATGGAAGGTCGCTACCTGCAGCAGTTGCTATAAAGATGGTTAACCCGAACCTTGTTGTAATTGCCGAAAGTGGAGATGGGTGTACATACGGTGAAGGTGGTAACCATTTCATACACACGATAAGAAAAAATCCAGATATAACAAACATCGTGCACGACAACCAAATATACGGGTTAACGAAAGGTCAAGCATCACCAACAACCGCACGCGGACAGGTAACAACGCTACAATTTGATGGAGTTATCGTTGACCCATTCAACCCTATCGCTGTTGCTGTTGCACTCGATGCATCTTTTGTTGCCAGAAGCTTTTCTGGGAATTTCCAGCTAACTGTAGAACTTATCAAGATGGCTATAAAACACAAAGGATACGCTTTAATTGATATATTACAACCCTGTGTCACGTTCAACAAAGTTAACACATACCAGTGGTACAGAGAGAACACGTATTTGCTACCCGATAGCTACGATCCAACTGACAGACAAGCTGCATTTAAGATAGCAACCGACACCTCAAAACTCGCACTTGGAGTGATATACATGAACCCAAACAAGCCCGTTTACGAAGAACAACTTGCACCATATCAAATTGATAAAACACCCGTTGCTTTGAGGGGGTTGGAGTTATGATTCAATCACGCTTTAAACTCATTCCTCAGTTTACTTTAAAAGATGAAGAAGGAAAAGATTTTTCCTGGACAAACCTTTTGGGAAGGTATACAGTGGTTTATTTCTACCCCAAAGCAAATACTCCAGGCTGTACACTCGAGGGTATTGATTTCACAAGACTTCTCGATGAATTTAACGGTAATGTAATAGGCATATCCCCTGACGATTGCAAAGCCATCGCAAGTTTTAAATCTAAAAAGGGACTAAGAGTAAAATTACTTTCAGACCCAGATAAGATAGTAGCAGAGCAATTTGGTGCAGCAAAAGATGGAAAATTGATAAGGTCTACATTCATAGTCGACCCCTGGGGGAGAATCAGAAGAGAATGGATTAAAGTTAGTGTGAATGGACATGCAGAAGAAGTATTGGAAGAATACAAAAGAATCATCGAAGAAGACCAAGCTCTTAACGACAATATCCTTGTGAGAAGGGCGTTTAGAGGTATAAGACCGGACCCTGTTGAAGATGAAAAGATAGAAACTCTTTTGAAAGCAGCTCATTTGGCACCTTCATGTATGAACAAACAACCTTGGAGATTTCTTGTGGTGAGAACAAAAGAGAATCTCGAAAAGCTTCACTCTACACTTTCGGAAGGAAATTACTGGATGAAGCAAGCCCCCGTTATGCTTATCGTTTATACAGACGATGAATTAGGTTGTCAACTGAGCGACAGGAGAAATTATGCACTGTTTGACACAGGAACTGCCGTTGGATTATTGTTAACCCAAGCAACACAGATGGGACTTGTTGCACATCCAGTTGCTGGATATGACCCTGTAAAGATAAAAGAGATATTCAGGTTGAACGGGATAATTATTACCGTAATAGCAGTAGGTTATTGGGGAAATCTCGATATACTTAATGAAAAACATGCAATAATTGAGCAAGGCGATAGGATAAGAAAACCGCTCGAAGAAGTCGCAAAGTTTATATAAATCTCCATATGAGCAAAAAAAGACCACCCGACTGGGTGGTCTTTTATTATTTTCCCGATAATCCCAAATACCTCATCCGTTAATCTCTTTCTTTTCTTTTTTCTTATCTTCCCAGAATACGGTTATAACATACAAAACTTTTCCTGAAAGTTGCAATATCGCACTGATTTCACCGTTGGTGATTTTGAGCCTGAAATTCTTTTGCAGGACGGCCATTGAATCTTTTGATTCAAGCAATTTTACAAGGTCTTCCAGAGTGACTCCTCTTTCAACCATGCGTTCGTATACGTGAGGTGTAAGCAGAACATCTCTATCTAATAACGAAACATGGATAATCGTGTCTTTGTTGTTTTCCATACTACTCTGTTCAACCTTTTTTAAGCCTCTTTTATCAACCTTTCTATCTCTACCTTTTCACCTTTCGACTTGATGGCCGCTTCAAAAAATGCAAGGTCCTTGAGTGCTTCCGCAGGGTTTCCAAGGATATTTGGCTTTTCGGTTGTCAAAACCTCGTAGAAGTCTTCAAATTCTTTCTTGAACGTATTCTCCTGGATAAGTGGAATCTCTTCGTTTACTCTTCCAGACAATACTATTGAATTCGGTGTTAATCTTATCTTCCCTTCTGTCCCAACAATCTCGAAATACTCTTCTCCCTTGACCGCGTAACTAACTGTATAATTACCTACAACACCTGTTTTGAATTCAAAAAGAGTAGAGAGGAAATCAACGTCTCCCAAATAATCTGTGATGCGTTTGACTTGCCCACTAACCCATTCGATGTCTCCTAACATAACTCTAAGTGCGGCGACATGATGAACCCCGCCATCTGACAAAAAACCACCTATGTGTTTTGGAACTTGTCTCCAAGTTGTTTTCACATACTTGTTTTCCTTATCCATACCAATCCATAGATGCCAGTCAACGAAAATAGGCTGACCAATAGCTCCTTCGTGCAACAGTTCTCTTATCTTATTGTACTTAAACGCATGCCTGTAGTTTTCAGCAATGTATATCACCTTGTTAGTTTGAAGTGAGAACTCAACTAATTCCTTCCCACTTTTCACATCAGTTGATACCGGTTTTTCACAAATCACATGCAAATCATGTTCAACGGCTTGCTTTATGAAAGGCACGTTCAACTCTATGGGTAAGGTCAAATCCACCGCATCAACTTGCTTTGAGAGTAGCAACTCTTCGTAGGAGTTAAATACTTGCGGAGCAGAACCTAACGTTTCGGATACCAACTTTGCAAAATCCTCAGCACGTTCTCTGGTTCTACTCGTAACAGCAACTATTTCAAACTTGTCTGTTAGTTCCTTCAACGCAGGAAAATGCAACTCACGAGCAGCAATACCACAACCAACGATACCTAAACGGATTTTCTTCATCCATATCACCTCACCGCCATTATTTAAGCCTTGATAATCTAACTTTCCGTGTTTCTTAACAACTGTCGTATTATTTTTGAATCCGGGCTGTAATTTTTGGACTATTAGCCAAAAGTTTGCGCCGTAAGTGTTATCTTTGCTTGATGAGTCTATGAAGAATGTTTTCAAAAAGCCTCAGTATCTTTGTCCCAAACGCTTCCTTTGACTTATCAAGCGGCTCGACTTTGATAACATCAACTCCGAGTAATTTTGCAAAAAGCACGTCCGTAAAGACTTGGTCACCAATGACCACTACCTCTTCTTTTCGTTTAAGTTTCTGGTTAAGCTTCAATCTTACCTTAAAAGCAAAGGGCTTGAATGCACGCCAAATAACAGGGACTTCATAATCCAAGTTTCGCTTACGGCCGTTGGAAACGATATAAATTTCTGCGCCTTTTGATTTGAGATAATCAAATAATTTTGCAGCTTGTTCTGGAACATGTGTTGAACGCCATACGTTTATTGTATTGTCGAAATCAAACAGAAAAATCCTCTTTCCCGAGTTTAAAAGCTTATCAAAATCTATATCATGTATGGATTGCACCTTTTTGACTTTTGTCAAACATATCCCTCGCTTTGTTTAATCTACGATAATTACCCTTCCAAGAACGGAAGAATTGAAGCACTGAGTCTGCTTCTAATTATTCTCTTCACCTTCTGAATGGTATTGTCGACCTTTTTAAAGTTAACCCCCACCTGCTCTTCTATCTCTTTGTAGCTAAAACCATCCAACCAAAGCTCGAATATCTTAATCTCGTCTTCCTTCAGAGATTCAAGAATCTCTTCATGAACTATGCTGAGAATTGTATTCCTAACAACATTCGTTGTTGTTGACGTATCGGCTACAAAATAATCTATCTGCTCATCGTCGACGTCATCAAAGATTGAATCCATGCTTGTGGAGTCAGATAACATTTTGTTCTTCTTTCTGTTTTGGTAGGTTATAAATGTTTTGACTTCCGATTCTATGCTTCTCCATGCAAATGTAGAAAATGAACTTTTACCAGGCTCATAGTAGAATATGGCTTTGATGAGTCCTATCAGCCCGTTTTGAACAATATCATCAAATTCCGCCCAAGGAGCATAAAATTGTGAGGCTATCCTCACAACCATCGGATAAAATTTCTCTATGATAAGGTCCATCGCTTCCGCCAGACCACTTTGTGCAAGTTCTACAAGCTTTTCCGTTGGCTTACTCCTAAGTGCGTATTTTATCATCTAGGGTGCCCACCGAGTTCTTTTCTATGCTATATTTCACCAAGAAGGATATCGGCAAGCACACCGATATCCTTTGCGATTAGATGCGGTTTTATCGGACTTTTCTGAACTTGCTCCATAGTAGCTTCTCCAGTGAGTACTAACACGGTCCAAGTCCCTGCTTGAATACCTGCAAGTATGTCTGTGTACAACCTATCTCCAACCATACAAGTCTCATTCTTGCCGACATTGTTGTGCCTAATTACCATCTCGATTAACTTAGGTTCTGGTTTCCCAAAAATAATGTTGGGATAAACTCCTGACGCCTTTCTTATAGCGGATGCAATTGCACCTGCATCAGGAAGTGGTCCTTCAGATGAAGGACAATTGAGGTCGGGGTTAGTTACAACAAAGAGGGCACCTTTTGAAATAAATTGTGTGGCTTTCTTGATTTTTTCATATGTTAGAGTCTTATCAAACGTTACAACCACTACTTCGGGGTCTTCTTCTACAACCGTGTGACCGACTCTCTGAAATTCGTATTTTATATCATCCGTTCCAACAATGTACACACGCTTTGGACCGAATTCCTCTAAAAGATACTCAGCTGTCGCCACTCCAGCTGTAACTATTTGATTTCTGCTAAGCTTGATTCCCATCTCTTCAAATTCGTTGATATAACTTTCTATCGTTCTATTGGAGTTGTTTGTAAGAAAAACTAGCTTTTTACCTAATCTTCCAAGAGCATCCACAAATTTTCGAGAACCTTCGAAAGGTTTTCCGCTTAGATAAAATGTCCCATCTATGTCAAGTATGAAAAGCTCGCAGCTTTCGATTCTTTCTTTTGCACCTTCCTTCAATTCCACGTAGGGCTTACTGAGGTTTTGATTCGTATTATCCACGGTTCATCCCTCCGAACTGTTTTAAAAACAATATCAGCAGTTGCTTTCTTGATTATTATACCACACTGAAGAAACCTTTTGGTGAAATAACTATGTAAATGGTATAATTGCTTAAGTTTAAGACGCACCTACGAAATCTTCAATTTGTTGAACGTTCCAACAAAAGAGAGAATCTAAAAAGTACTGGATGAAGAAAAGATAATTCCAAATTTTTCGATTGATCCATTTCAAATCTCTTGAGAAGGTGAAAACATGAAGAAACTGCGAGCAATACTCGTTCTGAGTTTTCTAATCATCGCATTTAGTGTCTCTTTGGCTGTGCAAAATGGAGATTTCGTGGTGAGCATCGTACCACCACACAAGGAAGGATTGTTTGTTGAGTTTACCTCTATAGGTTACTCGTTTGGCAACTGGGAAATTTCTACACAACCACTGTTCGATATCGTAGGGGCTTTCAATCTCAAAATACGCTATTTCCCAGCAGAATCCACAGTCTTTAGCCTTGAAACATTCTTGTGGGATCCATTCTTTATTAACAAAGCATATCTTGGTGAGACTGTGGACCCAAGCTTCCAAACATATATCCTTCTCAATATGGCACATATTCACAACAACACAATACTCGGACCGATAATCGTTCGTCCTTATCTGCAATCGGCACTTGCAACGATTTTCTTACCTGGTCAGTCTGAGTACGTTTCAGTTCTAGTGGCACGTGGTTTTTTGAGCAGTGGAATTTTACTTAGCAAGGACTTTGAAGTTTTTGTGCTACTGGAAGGTGGTATGTTGATAAATGTTTGGCAATCACAAACGCCACCCGAAGATTGGCAGAGTGTTTTGGAAGAAACAAGAAGGCAATCACAGTACGTAATGGCAAGATTCGGAGGCATATGGTATTACGACAGATACTCTGGAATAGAAATCGGGTATCGAATAACTCTGCACGGTCATGAGAGTCCACTCAGACTGATTCAGGGATACACTTTCACAGACTGGATTTATAATTACTTTAATGCTGTTTTTTACGCTAATCCAGACCAAAGAATTTCAATCCCATTCATAACGACGGATTATTACCTCAGTTTTTCAACAAAGTTCTAATCGCAGTTGCGGTAACACATGTGAAAAATATGATTTTTCTTTGTTTTGCATGTTCTCAAAAATAGCAATTAGGACTAAATTTCAAAATATAAAACAGAAATTCTCTCATTTTCTTTTCGAATTTTAGTATTTGTCACTTGTGAAATTTTTACTTATGTGGTAGAATAGCATTAGACTTATTCTTTGCTATCATTATACGGAGGTGGGTGGCCGATGGTAACTATCTATATCAACGACAAACCTTATCAAGTTCCAGAAAACAAAACAGTGCTTGAAGCAGCGGCAGATTTAGGTTTCAAAATTCCAACCCTTTGTCACCATCCCGAACTCGAACCAATTGGAGCTTGTAGAATATGTGTTGTTGAAATTGAGGGGGCAAGAACGCTCCAACCTGCTTGTACAACAAAAGTTGCCGATGGAATGAAGATAAAGACAAACACGGAAAGAGTAGAAAGCGCAGTCAAGTTCAACCTTTCTTTGATAATGTCGAACCATCCCCACGAATGTATGTACTGTGAAGCAGATGGGCGCTGTGAACTTCAAAAACTTGTTCACATGTACGATGTTCAACCTATATTTGGTGTAAATGTTAACATAGAAAAAAAAATAGATATGAGTAGCCCTTCTGTTCACAGAGACCTGTCTAAGTGTATTAAGTGTCAGAGATGTGTGAGAGTGTGTAGCGAAATACAGGGGGTGAACATATACTCAATGATTGAACGCGGTTACGAATCTCTACCAGAGACAGAATTCGGCATCCCACTTTACGAAACTGACTGTATAAGCTGCGGTCAGTGTGCAAACTTGTGTCCAGTAGGAGCTATTTACGAAGCACCAGACTGGAAGAAAGTTTGGAAAATGCTAAACAGCAAGGAACCAGGCAAAGTTTACGTTGCACAAACAGCTCCATCTGTCAGGGTTGCAATAGGTGAAGAATTTGGCATGGAACCTGGAAGCATAAGCACAGGGAAGATGGTTGCTGCACTTAGAAGACTTGGTTTCGACTATGTATTTGACACAAACTTCGCAGCTGACCTTACAATTATGGAAGAGGGTTACGAACTGATTGGAAGACTCCAAAACGGCGGTAAGTTCCCAATGTTCACAAGCTGCTGCCCTGCTTGGATAAACGAAATGGAGAAAGAATGGCCCGAACTCAGAGAACACGTTTCAACAGCAAAGTCCCCACAACAGATGATGAGTAGTATTGTCAAAACATACTTTGCACAAAAGATAGGTGTTAAACCTGAAGATATAGTTATGGTATCAGTTATGCCATGTACAGCTAAGAAAGACGAAATAACAAGACCACAACAACTGGTCGACGGTATCAAAGTAACGGATTACGTCATTACAACAAGAGAACTCGGAAAGCTTATTAAACTCAAAGGTATACCATTCGTAAATCTTCCAGAAGAACAGTACGATAGCCCACTTGGAACATCAACAGGTGCTGCTGCGCTCTTTGGTGTGACTGGTGGTGTTATGGAAGCAGCTCTCAGAACAGCTTACGAAGTTTTGACAGGCGAGAAATTACCGAAACTTGTGTTCGAAAGCGTACGAGGCCTTGATGGTGTAAGAGAAGCAGAAATTGATATTAAAGGAAGAAAACTCAAAGTAGCTATTGCACACGGTATGGCAAATGTGAAAAAATTGCTTAGAGAAATGAAAGAAGGGAAACGATACTACGACTTTGTCGAGATAATGGCGTGTCTTGGTGGTTGTATCGGTGGCGGTGGACAACCGAAGAGCCTTGACCCAGATATCCTTAAGAAACGTGCACAAGCTATTTACACCATTGACGAACTCAGCGTACTGAGAAGGTCACATGAAAACCCAGATATCATAAAACTCTACGAAGAATTCTTAGAAAAACCGAACAGCCATATCGCACACCACTTGTTGCATACACACTACACCGATAGGTCAAGAGCCGTCAGGAAGGCTCAACAACAAAAAGAGGCTGAAAAGGTTAACTAAAACCTACGCTTAGAATCGCTGGTGTGCTTTACGCACACCAGCTTTTTTGTTATCCAAAGGAGAAAAAGTGAAAAAATACACAAAGTTATCATACATTTTCCAATATTGGTCTTTTTCTAAAAATAAGTCCAAAATTTCAACTTGTATACTCATATGTTTTTGTGTTATAATATTTACGACATGTGAATATTTTCGCTAAGTGTTTGTTTGTGCTTTCTGAGGTGAAGGAGCAAATTGCTCTGACACCAAGGAAAGAGGGATGGAGATTATATCGTAAAGCAAAACTTTGTATTGAGCAATAATAGCTTTTCACTGTACAAACATAGTTGGGCTTTATTAAAATCAATTCGTCCCTCTTTCCTTGGGTAAAGGAAAGAGGGATTTTTGTTTTCAGCTCCGCTATGAAAGGAGTGGTACCATGGTTACAATTTATATCAACGGTAACAAACATGAGGTTGAAGAAGAGAAAACAATACTTGAAGTAGCGTCACAACTTGGATACCACATATCCGCCCTGTGTCATCATCCTGAACTCCAACCCATCGGAGCCTGTAGAATCTGTGTTGTAGAGGTCGAGGGATTCAAGACGCTTCAGCCCGCATGCGCAACCAAAGTTGCCGACGGAATGGTAATACGGACAAACACAGAACGTGTTGAAAATGCAGTCAAGCTGAACCTTGAATTAGTTATGGCACACCATCCACACGAATGTATGTATTGTGAAGCTGATGGTAGGTGTGAACTCCAAAAACTTGTCCATATGTACGATGTTCAACCTATCTTTGGGATTTCTGTTAGTTTCCCTAAGTATATAGACACAAGCAGTCCATCGATTCACAGAGACCTAACAAAATGTATAAAATGTCAGCGGTGTGTACGCGTGTGTAGTGAGATACAAGGCATGAACATATATTCTATGATAGAGCGAGGATATGAAACAGTCCCAGAAACAGAATTTGGATTGCCTGTTTATGAAACGAACTGTATCAGTTGTGGGCAATGCGCTTACTTGTGTCCCGTTGGGGCAATATACGAAGCTCCAACTTGGAAAAAACTACTACACATGCTTGAAAACAAAAACGGAAAGGTGTTTATAGCACAGACTGCTCCTTCGGTGAGAGTGGCAATCGGAGAGGAATTTGGCATGGAACCAGGAACTGTGAGTACTGGAAAGATGGTTGCGGCACTTAGAAGATTAGGCTTTGACTACGTTTTTGATACAAATTTCGGAGCGGACTTAACGATAATGGAAGAAGCACACGAACTTCTCCATAGACTAACAAAAGGCGGAGTATTACCTATGTTCACAAGCTGTTGTCCGGGTTGGGTAAACATGGTTGAAAAAGAATTTCCGGAGTTCATACCAAACTTATCGACAACAAAATCTCCAATGCAAATAATGAGTAGTACTCGCGAGTATTTTGCAAAGAAACTTGGAGTCGCACCTGAAAATATCGTTATGGTAGCTGTTATGCCGTGCACAGCAAAAAAAGATGAGATAGAGCGCTCTCAACACGTTGTAAACGGTATAAAAGTTACAGACTATGTTATAACAACCCGTGAGTTTGCAAAGATGCTAAAGCTTAAAGGTATTTCATTTGTAAATCTTCCGGAGGAAAAGCATGACAGCCCACTTGGTGTCTCTTCAGGTGCGGGTGCTATATTCGGTGTCACTGGTGGTGTTATGGAAGCCGCACTGAGGACTGCTTACGAAAAATTCACAGGTGAGAATTTGCCAAGACTTGTCTTTTCTGAAGTTAGAGGTTTGGATGGGATTAGGGAAGCTGAAGTTGATTTCAAAACAAGAAAACTTAAGGTTGCAATTGTAAACGGAACCGGAAATGCTAAAAAGTTGCTGAAGGAAATCAAGGAAGGAAAGAGAAATTATGATTTTGTTGAAGTTATGGCTTGTATGGGAGGTTGTATTGGTGGTGGCGGTCAACCCAAGAGTTTAGACCCTGATATTATTAAAAAGCGTGCCAGAGCCATCTATAGTATAGACGAAATGAGCGTTATCAGACGCTCACACGAAAACCCAGAAATTATTCAACTTTATGAAGAATTCGTAGGAGAACCTAACGGTCACATAGCTCACCATTATCTCCATACTTACTATACGGACAGGTCAAGAGCAAAAAGAAGACAGGAGAAAAGTTCAGTAGAAAAATCAACAGGAGGGAAATAAATGGAAGAAAAGAAGGAAAGATACTACACAGTTGACATAATTGTCCATGACAGAGAAAATGCTTATTCTAAAGTGAATGAGCTTCTCCATCAATATGCAGATATTATAAAACTCAGGGTAGGGTATCCGGTTCCCGATGAAAATATAGCCATCGTGTTTCTCATAGTTAGAACAACAAACGACAACGTCGGAGCATTTACGGGAAAATTGGGGAATATAAAAGGTGTGAAAGTGAAAAGTGTGGCTGTAAACTGAGGATATTAAATCGATTAAATTCGGAGGTGGCAAGTATGTATGTATTTACAAAAGAAGTTGACACAGAAAAAACATTCGTCCCAGAGGCAGAAATTTGGGAATTGCTTGAAAAGACAAAAAAACCTGATAGAAAAAGAGTTTTGGAGATTCTTGATAAATCATTGAACAAAAACAGGCTCGAGCCTGAGGAAGTGGCAACTTTACTCAACGTTGAAGACCCAGAACTGCTCGAAGAAATCTTCCATGCTGCAAGAACTCTTAAGGAACGTATATATGGCAACAGAATTGTCCTTTTTGCACCACTTTACATAGGAAACGACTGTGTTAATGATTGTGTCTATTGTGGATTTAGGACCTCTAACAAAGAGGTTTACAGAAAAACATTGACCTTTGAAGAGCTTAGAAATGAAGTAAGAGCTCTTGTTTCTAAGGGGCACAAGAGATTGATAGTAGTTTACGGCGAACATCCAAGATACAGCCCTGAGTTCATAGCTGAAACAATTAGAATAATTTATGAAACCAAAGTCGGAAACGGAGAGATTAGAAGAGTAAACGTGAATGCGGCACCACAAACTGTCGAGGGTTACAAAATCATCAAAGAAGCAGGTATTGGAACATTCCAAATCTTCCAAGAAACCTATCATCAGCCAACTTACAAAAAACTTCACCCCAGAGGTCCAAAATCGAATTACGCTTGGAGATTATATGGTCTTGACCGCGCCATGATTGCCGGCATAGATGATGTTGGAATTGGGGCACTCTTCGGTTTGTTCAACTGGAAATTCGAAGTAATGGGGTTAATTTACCACACAATACACCTTGAAGAACGTTTTGGAGTTGGTCCTCACACAATCTCATTCCCAAGGATAGAACCCGCTGTTGGTAGCGAGATTTCATACAATCCGCCACACAAAGTTAGTGATGCAGACTTCAAGAAACTTGTTGCTATAATAAGACTTGCTGTTCCATACACTGGTATGATTCTCACAGCTCGTGAACCTGCTGAATTGAGAAGAGAAGTTCTCAAAATGGGCGTTTCTCAAATCGATGGAGGTTCGAGTATTGGCATTGGTTCGTATTCACAAGATGACCCAGAGAAAGTGAGGAAAAGCCAGTTCATACTTGGTGATAACAGGTCACTTGAAGAAGTAATACAAGACCTTTTGAAAGAAGGATACATTCCATCCTTCTGTACAGCGTGTTACAGAATGGGAAGAACAGGAGAGCACTTCATGGAATTCGCTATCCCGGGATTCGTGAAAAGGTTCTGCACTCCAAACGCTCTCTTCACGCTCAGAGAATATCTGAACGATTACGCCACAGAAGAAACTAAAAAACTTGGTTATGAGCTAATCCAAAAAGAGCTCGAGCGTGTGAATAACAGGGAATTGGTTGAAAAATACCTCGAGCGGATTGACCGCGGTGAGAGAGATGTCAGATTTTGAAAAACTCAGTGAAGTATTAAAACCTTATGCAGAAAGGCTAAACACAAAAATATGGGTATGTGAAAAGATAGGACGGAGGTTGTCTTGTATCGCAAGAGCAGGAGAAGAAAGTTACTGCGAAAGCTTCATCGCATACGAAGACGATAAATATGCTGTGTTCTGCGAACGTGAAATAACTGATGAGGAGAAAAACTTAATAATGCAAGCTTTGGATGACATCGTCAAATTCCGCAAACTCTTGATAAGTTCTTAAGATAATTTTAATGAGGTGATTTCTTATGTTGGATGTAAAAAAAATACAAAATGTTGACCTGGATTACCTAACACACGTAATAGAGAGTGGAAAATACGATGAGGAGATATTCAAAACAGCTGATGAAATCAGAAGAAAATACGTTGATGAAGAAGTTCATTTAAGGGCAATCATAGAATTTTCCAATATATGCACACAGCATTGCCTTTACTGTGGGTTAAGAGCGGACAACAAGAATTTACAACGGTACAGGATGAGCCCTGAGGAAATTATCGAACGAGCAAGGCTAATTGCAAAGCTCGGTATCAAAACAATAGTTCTTCAATCAGGTGAAGACCCGTATTATACAACGGAAATCATAAGTCATCTGATAACAGAAATAAAAAAGCTTGATGTCGCAATCACACTCAGCATAGGCGAACGTGGGTTTGAAGAATACCGTATATGGAAAGAATTGGGAGCAGACAGATACTTAATGAGACATGAAACTGCTGCACCTGAACTTTATGCAAAACTCCATCCTAACGATAGTTTTGAAAACAGGAAGGCACACTTGTATGAGTTGAAACGTCTTGGTTACGAAACAGGTGCTGGTTTCATGGTTGGGTTGCCTGGACAAACAGCGTATGATTTAGCATTAGACCTTGCATTCCTTAAAGAGCTTGATGCTGACATGATAGGTATTGGACCTTTTATACCAAACCCAGACACACCACTGAAAGATGCAAAAGGCGGGGATTTACGAACGACGCTTCGAATGATTGCGCTCGCAAGAATTGTTGTACCAACTGCAAACATACCAGCAACAACCGCTCTTGGGTCAATAAACCCGTTTGGAAGACAGTATGGACTAAAATATGGCGCAAACGTAATTATGCCCAACCTGACTCCCAACCCATATAGACCAAATTATTCGTTGTATCCTGGAAAGATATGTCTATTTGAAAGAGATACGGCTTGTGTTGAATGTACAAAGCAAATGATTAGAAGTGTCGGACTTGTTGTAGGAGAAGGTTATGGATACAGAAAGAAGACGGAGATGAGTGAGGAAAAAGAAGTGCTAAACGTTGCAAAGGCATAAAAAATTAAACATGGCGAGACGTTCACCGTCTCGCCACTATAATGCGGCTACATTAATCACACTTCGAGTTTCATGTACTTTGCTTGAACACCATCGATAGCATTCAATTTCTGGCACAGTTCTTCATGCTTTGTCTCGTCATCAACTAATTCAAGAATGATAAGTCCAACGGGCGAACAATACTGACCTGCGCCTTCGTGGAGTCCCAAACGCGTTTTAATATAACAACCATACTCTGTCAAAAGCTTTTGCACTTCGACGGCTGCCTGCTCTCTTTTGTCAACAAGAATCGCCATAACCGTTCTTACTGTGATATCCTTTGGCATAGATACACCCCCTTCTCCTTTGTGGTATTATAATTATACTAGAGTAGGCTATACTTTGTCAAAAATGTCACAATGTGTAATTTTTTAAATGAACCAAATTATAAGAAATAAACAGCCAAAAAATCGAAAGGAGAATGCATTTGGAAAATCTCTGGAAATACCTAACAGGCATATTAGTTATATTTATCACTTGGACAGTGCTCTCGTTTTTAATCAGCTCACAACTAATTCTTCCTGACCCGTTGATGGTTCTGAAGACCTTGATATCAGAGCTCCGGAAATCAGAAGTTTTGGAGGCGTTGGTTATAACCCTTTCCAAAATAGGGGTTGTCTTAGCAACTACTGTGACATTCGGTGTCCTGATAGGATTTTTCATAGGTTTAAATGATGTAGTATACGACATCTTAAGACCTTGCATACTTGTTATCCAAGCAGTACCAATCATAACCTGGCTTGCATTGGTAATGTTTATTTGGGGCATAGGGTGGCTTGGACCAGTTATAGTCAGTATATTATCACTTTTGCCACATACTATATTATCAACAGCGATTGGTATAAGAACAACAGACAAAAGATTAATAGAGATGGCAAAGGTATATAGAGTGCCTCGCTCAAAAGTGATTAGGAACATATACCTTGGTTCAATCGTTCCTCAACTTCTTAGTGCTCTACAAGTAATCATAGGTAACGTATGGAAAGTCGTTGTTGTAGCGGAATACATGTGTGGAGATAAAGGTATTGGCGTACTCATAGCTTGGGCAAGACAATCAGTTGCAGTAGAAAAGGTTTACGCATACACAGCAATCATAATACTCATAGGTCTTATCGTCGAAAACATACTTAACCACTTTGTCAGGAAATTTCTAAAAAACTGGGAGTTGGTTTAATTGGCTAATTTCGATAAAATAAATCGTAAAACATTGGTCAATACACGAAACACAGTTATTCTAAATGTGAAATCAATAAGCAAGTCTTACGGAAAATTAAAAGTAATTGAAGACATATCCTTTGATTTGAGCAGAGGAGAATCTATAGCCCTTCTTGGTCCTTCTGGATGTGGAAAGACAACACTCATACGTATTATTGCTGGTTTAATAGACGATTACGAAGGAGCTATCGAATGCAAAGTGCAGAAAATTGGTTACGTCTTTCAAGAACCTAGGCTGATACCTTGGAAAACGGTTATCGACAATCTGAAATTTGTTGAAGAAAATGAAGAACGAATATTTAAAACCTTAGAAGCGTTGAAACTAAAGGACTTTGCTAATTTCAAACCATCAAAACTGAGTGGTGGGATGAGACAACGAGTCAACTTAGCAAGAGCTTTGATTATTGAACCAGAGCTACTTCTTTTGGATGAGCCGTTTGCTTCTCTTGACGTGCATTTAAAAGTTTCCATAATCTCGGATATAATTGAAAGAAGGAAAGATATGAACTTTTCGATGATTGTTGTAACTCATGATGTCAGAGAAGCGCTCTTGTTATCAGACAAAATCTATATGTTGAGTGACAAGCCCAGTAGCATAATTGAAGAAATCGACGTTTCCAATGTTCCAAAAGATATATCAAATCCGGAATTTCATAAGGTTGAATCTCAAATTCTTTCAAAAATCTTAGGGAGGTGGATTGGATGAAAGGCGTTAAGCTATTTGCGAAAGTTTTTGTGTTTATATCACTCTTAGTAACAGTTGCAGTTTTCGGAGTTACGTTCATCAACCCGTTTGGTCCCACAATATTCCCCGTGGCAGGTTTGATAAGCAAAGAGGTAAAAACGGATATAGCTCTTGACATGAAGTTCTGGAAAACAATGGATGAAGCAACAGCTTACATTGTTTCAAAGAAGGTGAACTTTGCTGCATTACCGGTAACCTTTGGTGCAAACCTTTACACAAAAGGTGTCGATGTTAGACTCGTAGGCGTCTATAGCTGGCGATTGTTCTACGTTGTGGCAAGCCCTGATTTTGAATTTAAAGGTTTTCAGAGCTTCAAAGGAGAAAAGATATACACAGCGCACGGTAGAGGTCAAACAGCAGATGTTCTTCTTAGGTTCTTACTTGTAAAGAACGGACTTGAACCTGACAGGGATGTTACATTTGCTTACGCCCAGCCACAAGAAATAGTTTCACTTTTCAACAGCGGAAAAATTAAAATTGCTGCAATCCCGGAACCATTTGTGACAATGACGTTGTCAAAGGGAAAGATAATCATGGACTTGCAAGATGAATGGAACAAGGCAACCGGTTTCAAATTTGGAATACCAATAACAGGACTCTTTGTGACTGGAAAGTTGATAGATTACCCGCAAACTGTTAAACTCTTTGAAAAGTCGTTCAAAGAAAGCCTTGCATGGTCATACAAGAACGTAGATAAAGCTGTTGAAATAACAAGCAAACAGCTAGGAATACCTACAAACATCCTTAAGGCATCTCTTGAAAGAAGCCAATACAATTACATTTCTGCTGCAGAATGTAGGGACGAAGTTCTCGCATACCTCAAAAAGCTTAACGAACTTTATCCAGATGGTATGCCAAAAGTACCAGATGAAAAATTCTTTTACATCGTTAAATAAAACCAAAAACGGAGGTGCAGTGTTTGTTACCTACAAGCGGGCTTAGAAAATACATTTCCATCGTAGGAAGAAGAAATGTTGGTAAGTCGTCGTTCATGAACGCACTAACTGGTCAGGAGATTTCCATAGTAAGCGATGTACCTGGGACAACAACAGACCCTGTTTACAAATCTATGGAACTTTACCCAGTTGGTCCTGTAACATTGATAGATACTCCTGGTCTTGACGATGTCGGCGAACTTGGAGAAAAAAGGGTTCAAAAAGCGTTGAAAGCATTTTACAAATCGGATGCTGGCATACTTGTGGTTGATGATTTCCCTGGAGAATACGAAAAAAGGATATCCGAGATATTCAAAGAACTGGAAATTCCTTTCATAGTGGTCGTAAACAAAGCAGATATACTTGGTGAAAAGGCTCAGACAGTTGCACAGGAATATGAGAAAGCCTTTGGTGTAAGAACATTCGTTGTAAGCGCACTTAACAAAGAAGGACTTGAGAATATAGGTAAAACTTTGAATCAAATCATACCAAGCGACGAAGAACTCCCGTTTATACCCGAATTCGTGGACGCTGGTGATATTGTCGTTCTTGTTGTCCCTATCGACCTTGGCGCGCCGAAAGGAAGACTCATAATGCCACAAGTTCATGCAGTTAGAGAAATTCTCGACAGAGAGGCAGTAGCTGTTGTTGCCAAGGAAAGAGAACTGCGATACACAATAGAAAAGCTCAGCGAACCCCCACGCCTTGTTATCACAGACTCACAAGCGGTTATGAAAGTTGTCTCAGATATCCCAGAAGATGTGCCATTAACAACGTTTTCAATCTTAGAAGCAAATTATCGTGGAGACATCAGATATTTCGTTGAAAGCGTTTACAAAATCGAAGAACTCCAAGATGGTGATACAGTGATTATCATGGAAGGCTGCACACACAGACCACTCACAGAAGACATTGGAAGGGTGAAAATTCCGCGTTGGCTTGTTAACCACACAGGTGCAAATTTGAATTTCAAAATCTGGGCTGGTGTCGATTTGCCTGAATACGAAGAAGTGGCAGACGCAAAGCTCGTTATACACTGCGGTGGATGTGTAAATACAAGAAATCAAATGATGAGAAGGGTAAGAATGTTCAAACGCCTCGGTATTCCTATGACCAACTACGGTATAGTCATATCTTACATGCACGGAGTTCTCGAAAGGGCATTAGCACCACTTGGAATTGAAGTCAACAGGGGGACTTAAAATGGAAAAGTCAAATACTTTAGAATTCAGAACAGAGAGCGATTACCTGGGCACGGAACAGATACCCGTTGATGCTTATTACGGCATAGCGACAGCCAGAGCTTTGAAATTGTTCCCAAATACAGGCGAGCAATTTGATGAAAAGTTCATCTGGGCTTACTTCATGATAAAAAAATCAGCCGCACTACTTAATGCAGAAATAGGAAGGCTTGATAAAAACATAGCTGCTGCGATAACTACAGCATGCGATGAATGGGAAAGACTAAAAGAATGGGTAGTTGTTGACCCTTTGTCTGGTGGTGCGGGTACTTCTGTGAATTTAAATATAAACGAAGTGATTGCTAATCGAGCCACAGAGGTACTTGGTGGAAAAAAGGGAGAATATCTCGTTGACCCGTACAATCATGTTAACATGCATCAATCAACAAATGATACATTCGTTACTGCAGGAAAGATGGCAGTTATCTTGAGACTAAGGGAACTCGTGGACTCAGTAATCAAACTCCAAGAAGTGATTCAAGAAAAGGAAAAAGAATTTTACTCTATTAGAACAGTTGGGCGTACACAGTTGATGGATGCTGTTCCAATAATGATGGGACAACAATTTGGTGCATGGGCAGACGCACTTGCAAGGGATAGATGGAGATTAAACAAGGTCGAAGAACGCATTAGAAGTGTGAATATTGGAGGAACTGCAATTGGAACGGGAGTTGGTGCTCCTAAAGAATACACCCTAAGAATAGTGGAAGTTCTAAGACAAGTTGCAAACGTGAAAATAGCAAAAGCCGAAAACCTAATCGATGCCACACAAAACCTCGATACATTCGCCGAAGTTCATGGACTTTTGAAATCACTCGCTGTTAACTTGTACAAAATATCTAACGACATACGACTCCTCGGCAGTGGACCCAAAACCGCTATCGGTGAACTAATCCTCCCTGCTGTCCAGGTTGGTAGCACGATAATGCCTGGTAAAGTAAACCCAGTAGTGCCGGAATACGTCTTACAAAACATGCTTGTGGTCTTCGGACATGATGAAATAGTTTCCCATGCATGCGCTCAAGGTAACTTACAACTCAATCAGTTCGCGCCTATAGTTGTCCATTTTACTCTCAAATCGATGAGACTTCTCACTTCATCATGCCATGCGTTGGCAAAATATGTTAAGCTTTTAGACGTTGATAAAGAACGGTGCCAGCAAAATCTCGAAAGGTCTTCTTCCAACCTTACACCGTTAATAAACTACTTTGGTCACGAAGTAGTTTCTGAAGCTATTAGACAAGCTAATTACGATGTTGAAAAAGCCTTACAATTGCTTGCTGAAAAAGAAAATACAACCGTCAGCGAATTGTTGAAGAAATTGAACATCCAAAAGATGACAGGGCTTGGGTATTACTAAACCTTTTTCGCTACGAAAAGTAAATGCTCAGCCTCAAAAACGAAATATTTTCCATATTTGATACTTAATTCAACACTTTGCATACTTGCAAGTGCTGTGAATTCGACAACTTTAAACCCATAGTCTTCGAATATATTTTCAATCTCCACTGGTTCAAAAGCCCGTGCTTCAAAAGTCCCAAACTCTGAACCAATGGGAAGTTTTCGACGATTTGCCAAGTATCTGTAATCTCTCCAAGAACCATAACTGATGACATCCTTAACATACGAAAAATAATTATCAACCGTTCCAAAAACAAGGGCACCTTTCTTGGCTGCCCTCGATATATTTTCCATCGTCTTTTCAAGATTGTCCACATAACTTAATACATCACCAAGTAGAAAAATCACGTCGAAATTTTCTTCAAGTCGAAGGAAAGAGTCTAAACCTTCTGCGGAACAATTGATAAACTCGATATGAACGTTTCGTAATTCCATACCCATCTCTTTGCTTATCTTTTTTCTTGCTTGCTCAAACATCTTTTGGGCAGGTTCGACAAACACTACTTTCGCACCTTTCTTTAACGCCCATAGGCTCCAATATCCAGTTCCCCCACCGATATCGATAACATTCAACCCTGTAATGGAGGGAACATGTTTCTCAATTGTCAATTTGATTTGTTGCTTTGCAATAGTCCAATAAATATCTTCGTACATTTTGTCATAGATGTGTGCTATTGAGCTGTAATATTCACTTGAATAACGAAAATAGTGCATGACACTTCCTCCTTGCAAATTGCACAATCTTCCGACCTTTACGATACAAATCAATTAAACCACATATTTTCCTGAGCCGAAAGTGTCTTTATTTGGTTTTGATTGGCTTCTAACAAGATTTATATCTAAAAGCTTGCCGTTTAGTATTATAATATCTTTTAATCTTATTTAATCTTAGAAGGTGAAGAGTTCGAGCTCATGAAAAGACATGTTGAATACGGTGCAAAAATTTTGGGCGACTTACCATACTTTGAAATGGCACGAAATATAGCCCTCTGTCATCATGAAAGATGGGATGGAACTGGGTATATGAGCAGGTTAAAAGGTAAAGAAATACCAATAGAAGCAAGGATAGTCGCACTCGTTAATGTCTACGATGCGTTATGGAAGAGATAACGCAAGGAGTAAGGCAGCAGGCAAAAGCAAGTCAAGATGTAAGTCGTGCTGCGGAAGAGATGAGTTCTATAGCCAACAAATTACTTGAACAGGTAAGGAAGTTCAAGATTTAAACAGGATACGTGATTGAAAAAAGGCGCCTTTTAGGCGCCTTTTTTGATTATTAATAAATCCTCTTATACATGTTGTACCCATCTTTTGTTTTATTCGTAACTCTTAGCAATCTGAAGCCTTTGGCTGGGATATCAATTCTCATAACCCCTGCAGTAATCCAGAATTCTTCACCGGTTATCAAGTCAGTAAAACACGTTCCTGCTAGTAACCTGCCATCCGGGACTGAAACAGTGACTGATTTCTTCTCTCCTTTGTTTATCGCAACTATCATTCCATCCAAAACGTGAGGTGTTCTTCTGTAAAATACAAGTGGCTCTTTATTCAATACTTCGAAGGTGCCTATCTTTAATGCCGTTTCGGATTTTCTAATTGTAATAAGTTTTTTGTAAAACTCTCTCAGCTCTTTATCCCATTCTTCTTCATTCCATTTCATCGTCGCACGACATTCCGGGTCTCCGCCACCTTCAATACCTATCTCAGTGCCGTAATAAACAACGGGCACACCTGGATATGTGAATTGGAGAACTATTGCGAGCTTTCTCAATGCTTTGTCTGGTATGACCGTAGCAAGCCTTTCCGTATCATGGCTGTCAAGCATATTCCAACAACCATGGATGTTTGGTGTATCGTTGTAAGCACTTTGGAGTGCATCTGCTAAGTTATCAAACTCGTCTTTTAAATAAGCAATAACCGAGTTTCTGAAGTGATAATTCATTATTCCATCAACCATATGCCAGTTCGATGGATAATTCCATGTTTCCGTAACAACGTACTTTTCTATCGAAACTTGTTTTGCGGCTTTTGTGATTAAGGCGTTATTCACATACCCCAGGTCAAAACCAACATCAAGTCTCCATCCGTCAATACCTTGTATCAAATAATGTTTGACAACGCTGAGAATATAGTTCATCACTTCGACTTCCTCAAGATGCCACTCAGGAAGTGACTTGTGTCCATACCATGCCCTGTGTCCATCATCGTATATTGCAAACTTACTCACGTGTTTTCTATCTCCACGCAGTGCTTTTTTAAACCAAGGATTTTCGCTACTAAGATGATTAAAAACACCATCGAGAATCAGTCTAAAATTCTCACTCTTCGCCTTCTTAACGTAGTATTTAAACGCCTTTTCTCCACCGAATTGTGGGTCAACTTTCATGTAGTCAATAGCATCGTATTTATGGTTTGTCGGTGAAAGAAAAATAGGATTTGTGTAAATTACATTAACTCCAAGGTCTTTCAGATAATCAAGTTTCTCAGCAATACCCCACAAATCGCCTCCATAGAAGTCCTTCACGTGTTCTGCTTTATCCTTCCTTTTTGGTGGAATGCTCCACTCGACAATTCTTCCACCGCGCTTTGTGTAAAGCTCGGCTTTATCTTTCACAGTCTTTCCTTTTCCAATTGCAAATCTGTCTGGAAAGATCTGATAAATGACACTTTCATAAACCCATGATGGTACTGGATAAAGATTATTTGCAGTACTATGTATACTAAGCATACTAAGTCCTCCTCCTAAGGTTTGATAAAATCGACTACGAAATATTATACAAGGAAGATTGAACGAATGCAATTTTAGAATGAGGGTATGATATAATAGAATGTACTTCGTAGTTAGAAAATTTCAAGGAGGCGGTAGAAATCTTATGAAAAATCTTTGGAACTTTCTGCTCTTACTCATTGTACTTGTTGTTTTATTTACTGTCATTTTTTATTATCTCGGTAAGGTTCCAGTAATAGGAAATGTTATTAGTCTTTTATCTAAACTCCTCAATCCATTCAAGCATAGAGTAGAGGTGAACATAATTGGTTCCGTATTGTACGACATCCAACAGATAGGTTTCCTAAGACTTGCTACGGTATTGATGGAAGATGTAGTAAAAACAAGTGATTATGAATACGAATTAGATAGCATATTGGATGGAAAATACACTGTTGATGGAATATACATATACAGATCGAAAGCAAGTTACGGTATTGACCTTTTCAAAGTTGAACAGAACGATGTAATAATCGATGAATCTCAAAAGAAAATTACAATTCATTTACCACCTATAGAATTGCTGGATAGCAATATCAATGTTGAAAGATCAGAAACATTTAATGAGAATTTTAAGAGCAAGATATTAGGGACTTTTGAGGTTGGTGCTATAGATAAATGGGTACCTTTAGATATCAAAGAAAAAGTGAAGAGTTTTTGCGATGAAAAAGCAAGAGAAAAATTGACCGAAAATATTAAATATTACATAATGTCCGAAGATAAGTACAGCGAAATGAAAACATTGGCGGAGAGGTACATTAGAAATTTATTATCTCCATACACAGAAAAAGGTTATACTGTTGAGATATCTTGATAGTGTTAACTTGTAGTGATGAAAGAGTATAAGTGTGAAAGAATGTGATTGATATTACCATTGTGCGTTTTCCAAAGATTCTTCACTACACAAAATCCTTGAATATATTTCGCTAAGTTCTTCGTATTCTTCAGCCCTCGCTTGAGTCGGAAAAAGTCTTTCAACAATGAAAACTTAGATTCACATTGATTGTTTTTACCGAGCGGTACCACTACGTGATTGATGTTTCTAAACAACAGCTTTACTGCGCTTTCATATGCACCAAGTCCATCAGTAATAAGTTCAATGTTTTTAGGTTTTGAATTACCAAAGAACTTCTCGAGTAATACTTTGACTTGTCCCATATCACGATACTTTGAGACATGCCAACAAAGGATAAAGTTAGTTTCATGGTCAACTAATAGCCAAACATAATACTTTTGCTCTTTGAACACAAGAACAGTTTCATCAGCATGAACTGAGAAAACATTTTCGATGGTAAATGTTGGGAAAAGTACAGAGAATAAAGTACACAGTTTAATAACCCATTTGTATATGGTGACATGAGATACTTTGATATTAAGAGAATGAGAAAGAGAGCGATAAGACATATTGTGTTTCATATACAAAACGAAAGCTTTTAAGATGAAAAAGAGAGGAAAACGGAAATATTTAAATTTCTCAGGAATAAGAGTGACTGGTTCAGGAAGGTTAAAAGGAACTCTATCTTTGGTATGACAAGCTCTACAACGGAAGACGACGAAAGAGCGACGGACTTTGTAAATTTCCATAGCTTTACCACAAGAAGTGCATTTGGGATAAGGGAAAGAGGGAAGTTTTTGCGTTTGTGAGAATGGGAAAGTTTGAAAGAATGATGGCAGGCTTTGCAAAGGAATTGTTGGTTACCGTATTTGTCATGACCATTTTTGTACAAGCTGGTGGAACCGCATTTGGGACAAGAGAGTGTTGAGTTGTTCATATCGGGATACCTCCTTTGTCGAAAGTTGGTTGGGGGGTGTCCCCTCTTTATAAGGATAATGCGGTTTTTGGAAAGTTTCAATACTTTTAGTTAACATTATCGATATCTTTTAAGGAGTGATGTTAATGAAAAAAGTTTACGTAGTGATACTTATAATATTAGCTATCTTCCTTGCTTTTGTATTCGTTCAAACGAATAGTAAAAAAACTCCGGAGTTGAGCGAGATTTTCCGCCGGACCGGAGATCTTATTGTAGAAAAGTACACGTATCAATTTGTCGTTGACGTTGACGTAAATGGTATACTTAGTGATTCAAAGTCTCTTTACCGTGCTGTTGCCGAAAGTTATGTTCATCTTAACACCAATGAGATTGTAATTGAAGAAAAAGATAAAAAGACGATTTGCGTGAAATTACCTCCGTTGCAAGTCGATGAACCAATTATTGATGAACAAAACATACAACTCTTAGATGTAAACTATGGATGGTTCACTTTTAACGATGAAGAAATGGATAATATGTCAAGAGAGAAAATAAGAAGTAAAGCAAATGAAATCCTTGAGCAACTCAGAGCGGAAAATTATAACAATGAAATTACGATGGCAGAGAAGGTTGTTGAGACTATTTTGAAAAAATTCTATCCAGATAAAGAAATTATATTCGAACATAACTAATTACACGATTTATAGCACGATTTAGTCTATCTTGGTAGGCTTTTCGTTTACTCTTTTATTTTAGCTTGCGGAAAATAGAACGTAATAGTATAATATCGAGGATAGAAATAAGAGTCGGGCAAGACCGGCGAAAAAACATGAAACGTGGGGGGCGATAAGTTTATGGGAAACTTCTTAAGCCGAACCTTGGCGGTTATAAACGATTTTTCAGTTGAAGAACAGCTCTTCTTGTATCAATCAACCAAGCGATTGAAGGATAAGCTTAAGAACAGAGATGATGTTTCAGAATTTCAAATCAAGCGAAACACGGGAATTTACATCGTCTTCGTGGAACCTTCCACCCGAACCAAAGAATCCTTCATTAACGCTGCAAAATTCCACAAAAATGCAAAGGTAAACATCTTTGATTCCGAACACTCTTCGTTTAACAAGCAAGAAAGCTACGTGGACACATTTAATATGTTAACAGGTTACAGTGAATATTCTATCTTTGTTTTAAGAACCAGACTCGAGGGTGTCGTGAGATTGCTCGAAAGAAAAGTTGGAGAGTTCGCAGAAAGGCATGGCATCATGAGACCTGCATTCATCAACGGTGGTGACGGAAAGCACGAACATCCAACTCAAGAACTCCTTGACGAATACACCTTCCTTGAACATAACAATTTCGACAATTCGCACATCAGAATAGCTCTTGTCGGTGATTTGCTCCACGGCAGAACGGTCCATTCTAAAGCCGATGGTCTAAAGGTCTTTAAAAACGTAGAAGTTGATTTGATTGCCCCACCTGAATTGCAAATGCCTGAAGGATACATTCAAAAAATGAAGAGAAATGGATTTGAAGTAAGGCAGTTCTACTCAATAGATGAGTATTTAAGCCATGGAAAACCAGCAAATATATGGTATTTCACTCGCTTACAACTTGAAAGAATGGGCGAGGATATCTTAGAAAAGGAAAAAATACTGAGAAAAGCCGTAACGTTCAGAGAGGATATGCTCGATAAGATTCCTGAAGGAACGAAGTTCTATCATCCACTCCCAAGACCAAAGTTCAATCCAGAAATACCGACGTTCCTCGACACACTGCCACTTAACGGATGGGAGGAGCAAGCGATAAACGGATATTACGTAAGAATCGTGCTTTTATCAATGCTTGGCGGTGCACTTGAGACTCCGTTCGATACATCAAGACCTCAGCAACAAGAAGATGAAGATTTCATCATCCCAGCACCAATCACGGATGGGACAAAAGGTGTTCTGAAAGAAGGAAAAAGAGGCATTAAACCGATAGAGAATGGAACAGTAATAGACCACATTGCAAAGGGAAAATCACAAGAAGAGATTTACAACACTATTGTAAAAATAAGGAAGATACTTAAACTCTACGATGTGGATAGTGCAGACGGAATATTCAAATCAGCAGATGGTAGTTACAAAGGTTACATAAGCTTGCCAGATAGGTATTTGTCTTTCAAAGAAATCAAGAAACTTTCAGCAATTTCGCCAAATACAACCGTAAATATCATCAAAAACTCTAGGGTTGTCGAAAAATATCGAATCAAAATGCCACCTCGTATTTATGGATTTGAGGAAATCAGATGCAAAAATGAGAACTGCATAACGAATCCAGCACACGGTGAAAATGTAACCGCCTCGTTTGTCCAAATCGACGGAAAATTCGTGTGTGAATACTGTGAAACACCACATGAATACCACGAGATTTGGAAAATATAAATATGATAAAATGACAAAGCCCCCGAGAAGGGGCTTTGTTGTTGGTTTTTTTAGAATTTTCTGATTATCCCAACACGTTCACCATTATTTTTGCCAGTTCTACAAAACTTTCTTTGAGACTTGCACCTCCAACAAGTGCACCATCAATGTCTGGTTTGACGAATAGTCCAAAGAAGTTCTCTGGAGTGACACTACCACCGTAAAGGATGGTTACTGACTGTGCAACTTCGTCACTGTATATCTTTGTAAGGAGTGACCTTACAAATTCATGAGCTTCTTGAGCTTGTTCTGGCGTTGCCACAACACCTGTTCCTATTGCCCATACAGGCTCATATGCGATAACTACCCTCTTAACTTCTTCCGCATCTATTCCGTACAAGCCTTCTCTAACTTGTTTTTCAAGCACGCAAAAGGTTAATCCCTTTTGCCTTTCTTCGAGAGTCTCACCTATACAAAATATCGGAGTTAAACCTTCCGCAAGAGCTTTTTTGATTTTTTTGTTGATAAGTTCATCCGTTTCTCCGAATATTCTTCTCCTTTCACTGTGTCCAATTATAACGGCTTGAACGCCAAGTTCTTTCAGCATTTTTGGTGATACTTCCCCTGTGAACGCACCACTGTCTTCGTAGTACATATTCTGTGCTGCGAGTTTTATATTGCTCGAACTAACAACTTCTCTAACCCTATCAAGTGCGACAAAAACAGGAGCGATGTATATATCAAAAGAATTAAACCCAGCGAGCGCATTAACCAAAGTGTTGGCAAAAAGTTGCGCTTCGCTGGGTGTTTTATTCATTTTCCAGTTTCCAGCAAGGATGAATTTTCTATTGGTTATTTTTTTTTATTCGCAATGGAAACGATACCTGGTAATTCTTTTCCTTCGAGAAATTCAAGTGATGCTCCGCCACCAGTTGAGACGTGGCTAAACTTCTTTTCAAGTCCGAACTGTGCAACTGCTGCTGCGCTGTCTCCACCGCCAACGACAGTTGTTACACCTTTTTCTGTGAGTGATGCAATAAATTCTGCAACTGCCTTTGTACCAACTGCAAAGTCTTCTATTTCAAACACACCGAGAGGTCCATTCCAAACAACCGTCTTTGCATCTGAAAGTTTCGATTTGATGAGTTCTACGCTTGCCGGACCGATATCGTAACCAGCCCAACCTTCTGGAATGCCTTCTTCGCATGTGAAGACTTTCTTCTCAACCCCTGCTTCCATTTTTTGTGCGCAAACCGCGTCTGTTGGTATAACAAGCTCAACACCTTTTTCCTTTGCTTGTTCAAGAAGTTGTTTTGCAAGTTCTATTTTGTCTTCTTCCACAAGTGAATTACCTGTTTGTTTGCCAAGTGCTCTCCAGAATGTGAACATCATGGCGCCGCCAATGATTATTCTATCAGCTTTGTTGAGGAGGTTGGTTATAACCCCTATTTTATCTGAAACCTTTGCTCCACCAAGAACGACGATGTACGGTTTATCTGGATTGAGTGTTGCCTTTGACAGGAACTTAATCTCTTTTTCCATTAAGAAACCTGCAACAGATGGTATAAATTGTGCAATTCCAACGTTACTTGAGTGCGCCCTGTGGGCTGTTCCAAATGCATCGTTGACGTGTATATCAGCAAGGCTTGCCCATTTTCTTGCGAGTTCGAGGTCGTTCTTTTCTTCTCCTGGGTCGAACCTTGTATTCTCGAGCATTAACACCTCGCCCTCTTTTAATTCAGCAACTGCTTTTTCAACCTCTTCCCCGTAAAGTGCGGGCACGAATTTAACTTCTTTTCTAAGAAGTTCCGATAATCTTTCTGCAACGGGTTTCAATGAATATTTTGGATCCGGTCCACCCTTTGGTCTGCCAAGGTGGGAAAGAAGGATTACTTTTGCACCGTTATCGAGAGCATACTTAATTGTCGGAAGTGCCTCAACAATTCTTGTATCGTCTGCGACTTTTCCATCTTTCAAAGGAACGTTAAAGTCAACCCTCATTATTACCCTTTTACCTTTGAGGTCAACATCTCTAATTGTGAGTTTTTCCATCTTCTGACACCTCCCGTGTCATAGTCTTGAAATGCATAATTATGAGCGTACAAAAAAGGGGGACGCGCCCCCGTTATTGATTTTCGAATTAGAGTAATGTTGCTACTTTTTCAATTGTGTCGACAACTCTGCAGGTGTAGCCGTATTCGTTGTCGTACCAGCTGTAGACTGTGACGAAGTTTCCGTTCATGACTTTTGTAAGTGTTGCATCGTAGATACCTGCATATGTTGAACCAACAATATCTGAACTTACAATAGGATCTTCGTTGTATTTGATAATGCCTTTGAGTCTGCCTTCAGTTGCTTCCTTAACTTTTGCGTTGACTTCTTCTGCTGTTGTCGGTTTTTCAACTTGGACACTGAGAACAGAGATTGAACCATCCGGAGTTGGGACCCTCAATGCCATACCATCGAGTTTACCCTTTACTTCTGGAACTACAAGTGCAACTGCTTTTGCTGCTCCCGTTGTTGTTGGGATTATGTTCAAAGCTGCTGCTCTTGCTCTTCTAAGGTCTTTGTGTGGAAGGTCGAGAACTCTCTGGTCGTTTGTGTAGCTGTGGACTGTTACGAGGTAACCTGTAACTATTCCGAATGCATCATTAATTACCTTAACAATTGAAGCAATAGAGTTTGTTGTACAGGATGCACAGGATATAATCTGGTGTTCTGGTTTCAGGTGTTCTTCGTTGCAACCGAAAACTACTGTAATGTCTTCTCCCTTTGCTGGAGCTGTGATAATTACTTTCTTTGCACCAGCTTGGATGTGTTTCATTGCCCCATCTCTTTCTGTAAATTTACCTGTTGATTCAACAACCACGTCAATGCCGAGGTCTTTCCATGGAAGGTTTGCTGGGTCTTTTTCTGCAAATACCTTTATGGCTTTTCCGTTAACATACATCGTGTCGCCTTCTACCTTAACTTCCCCTGGAAATTCTCTGTGCACAGAGTCATATTTGAAAAGATGAGCCAATGTTTCTGGGCTGTCCAAATCGTTAATGGCAACTACCTCTACTGAACTGTTGCGGCGAATGAGCTCTCTAAGAACAAGTCTTCCAATCCTTCCAAAACCGTTGATAGCTATCTTCATCTTTCTCCCTCCTTCACAGTGTTGGTGTGAATTTCTCTTGCTCGTGAAAAATTGTACAATATAAATATTACATTTACAAGCTTGCGGAAGTTAAATTTTTTGAATATTTTTCAAAATTCAGGTAATCATTCAAAAAGTCAACGTGAAATATCGATGGTTATAACCAAAAATGGGCGTTTTCAAAAGTATTATACCATGAATGTTCGTTTTAAGCAACTAAGCTAAAATTTGAAAGAGATTAGTTACTTTTTAGCTTTATCTAGGAATTTACCCATATCGTTTCTGGTAGTTTTACAAAATTGCTGTAAACTTTCATAAAGCTTATGGTATAATACATTTGCAAAGATGTGAACAGACGTGATTTTCTTAAGAATGTGTATCTCGAGGGGGACTTTAAAACTATATGATAGCACAAAAACTTAAGAAACTCGTCCTTCTATCATCTATCATATTCATTATCTTCACATTTGTCCTAGGCATTCTGCTCTTAAAAAACCTAAAAAACGCCTTTGATGTTCAGTTCAAAGAGTTCTCTCTGAACGTTTCGAAAGCTTTAGAATTCCAGTTTTCCCAAAAAACAAAAGAGCTCCAACGGACATTTGATAATTTGAAAAGTTTATTTGATAGACTTTCATTATCTGAAGAAGAGTACGTTCTTTTCAAAGAAAGCCTGATATCAAACCTAAAGACGCTTAATATAGACTTTCTCGCAATTTATGAAAACCGTGGTCTTGTGCAAATTCACTACCTGGGTGAACAACATTCAACAAGAGCTGCGAATCTTTTAAATCAGCTCTCTCTTAAACAACTTACGGGAAAGTCTCATTTCTTCTTGGATATCCCGAATTTGTCCTTTCCGATAGAGCTTTTTGTTCTTTACCCATCTCCAAAAATCTTGAAGCTTTGGAAAGTTGAAACACCTAGTATCATCTTAGCAGGGAAATATTGGACAGTTACAGATTTCGTCAAATTAGAAGAATTAACCGGGGCATCAGTCTCTTATTCTACTAATCCTGGTAATTCCTCATTGACCAAGTTGGTCTACTCATACCCGCTTACGGACCAAAGTAATAAAAACTCTGGGTATTTGGTCTTTTCAAAAAATTTCACACTACTCACTAAGTACCTTGTCTACGTTGTAATTTTGGTAATCTTGTCTATTCTCCTTCTTATCTCTATACTCTCCATATTCTACCTACAGCTCAAAAAGTTAGCGCTGGCACCTTTCAGCGACATAATCTACGCTATCGATAACCATACACCCGATACAGTTGAAAAGTACATATACCGAAACGATGAAATTGGTAGCCTTGCCAACGCAATTAAGAATTACTTGCACCAACGTGAGCAAATAAATCTTTACCTAAAGGAACTAGAGACGAAAAATCAGAGCCTAAGGTCATTGAATGAGCAGATTCGCCAACTGCTGGAAAAAGATGTTCTCACTGGATTGCTTACAAGATACGTTTTCAATAGTCAAATCGAACGCTTATATGTTTCGAGCAAAGCGGACAGAATACCATTATCTGCCATTTCTATTGATGCAGACAATTTCAAGAAAATTAACGATACGTTCGGGCATAATATAGGGGACGAGGTTTTGAAAGGAATAGCTGAAGTAATATTGAAAAACGTTCGAGCAAGTGATTTCCCAATAAGGATGGGGGGCGAGGAGATTCTGATACTACTTCCTGAGGCAGATATTGATGCAGCACATTTAATAGCAGAAAGAATTCGTACAAAGGTTGAAGAAAAGTTTAAAGAACCCCCATACAAAGTTACGATAAGTTTGGGCGTTACTCAATTGAAAGGGAACGATACAATTGAAAGTTTTTTGAAAAGAGTAGATGAAGCACTTTATATCTCAAAATCCAATGATAAAAACAGAACAACAGTACTCTTCTAAAACACCCGAGAACTGGTATTACCTAACGAAAAATAATGTGGTATAATTTCTTAATGAACATCGAAAAACTATTGAACCGTCGCGGATGATATCCGCGATTTATTATTCGATATGATGGAGGTGGCATTTGTGTTTTTAAACTTTTTGTTGCTTATCTTAGGACTTGCCTTTGTAAGCATAGGTGCTGATAAAGTTGTTGAGGGCGCTTCCGCTATTGCAAAAAAGCTTAGGGTTTCAGACCTTGTCATCGGTCTCACAATAGTGGCCTTTGGTACATCGGCTCCGGAATTAGTCGTAAACATCGTATCTTCAATCAAGAAAAATTCAGATATTGCTCTTGGTAATATAATCGGTAGCAACATATTCAATATACTCGTAGTTGCAGGGCTCTCCGCTATGTTAAGACCAATAAGTGTTAAACACTCGACGCTCAAGAAAGAGATTCCTCTAAGTTTCTTAGCTGCCATGTCGGTTCTTGCCCTTGGAAACAAGGGAAATAACCTTCCTTCGATAATAACGCGCGGTGATGGCATTGTGCTTTTATCTTTCTTTGCAATATTTGTGGCATACATATTCGAGATGGCGAAAAAAGATAGGGAAATGTTTGAAGAGATGGAAATGGAAAGACTAAAAAATATTAGCACTTGGCTTGCTGTAATTTACGTAATTGGTGGTTTAGTGGGACTTGTAATTGGTGGACGTTGGATAGTGAACAGTGCAACTCAGATAGCAAGGGCACTTGGAGTTTCAGATAAAATGATAGGTTTAACAATCGTTGCTGCTGGGACATCAATACCCGAGCTTGCTACGTCTTTGGTTGCTGCCGCAAAGGGTAATAGCGAAATAGCACTGGGAAATGTTATTGGTTCGAATATATTCAACATCTTCTTCATACTGGGCATTTCTGCCGTTCTTAATCCTTTGTATTATCAAACGGCATTGAACGTAGACATAGCATTACTTCTTATTATAACCGTTTTCTTAGCACTCTTCTCAAAGGATTTGAAAATAAACAAAATCGAAGGGGCTCTCTTGGTCGCAACATATGTAGGCTACACCGTTTACTTGATAATCAGAGGATAAGATTTTTGATATATTCCCAAGAAGGTGGCGTACTTGTACGAGCATCTTGAGTATTACGGAGTATCAAAGAGAGTTATAGATGCTATGAATAAAGTAGACAGAAAACTCTTTGTTCCTGCAGAGTATCAAGATAGTGCATACATTGACACACCTCTTCCAATAGGTTACGGTCAAACGATATCAGCACCGCATATGGTTGGATTAATGTGCGAGTATTTGGATTTACAAGAAGGAGACAAAGTACTCGAAATTGGAACTGGAAGTGGGTACAACGCTGCTGTAATGTCACAACTCGTTGGACCTTCGGGGGAAATTTACACTGTTGAAGTCGTCGAACCTTTGTACGAAAGAGCGAAGAAAGTTATTGAACAATTAGGAATAGAAAACATCAAAATGTTTCTCACTGATGGGAAACTTGGATTACCACAATTTGCTCCTTATGACAAAATCGTTGCCACGTGTTACGCAAAAGAAATCCCACCCGCACTGATTGAACAACTTCGCGAAGGTGGGATTTTATTAATTCCTGTCGGGAACGAATATATCCAAGTTCTGAAGAGAATAAAAAAATATGGTCAAAAAATTACCGAAGAATCATTAGGGCATGTTAGGTTTGTGCCGATGGTGTAAGCTTCAATCTTCACTGACAGCGTGAGTATGCTGAGCATACGCAAGGTATAGTTTTTTTATTGTGAGTCTACCCCACGTGTATGTGATTATAGAAGCCGTGGTATTCCCAATAACTATCCCCAACCACACACCGGTTAAGCCCATCCTAAAACCATCAACAAAAATCCACGTCCAGAAAACTTGAAATATGATAGTTCTCAATATCGTTGTTACTAAACTTTTGTATCCATGCCCAATCCCCTGGAACATACCTGATGTTAACATTCCAAAAGGTGTCCCTGGAAGAAACATACACAATACCTTGAGCGCTTGTGAAACATTTTCTAAAAGTAGTGAAGAGGATTTTGAATACGAAAACATAAGTGCAAGCGGTTTTGAGAAAAAGAAAATTACCAACATCGTTCCTATCGCAAAATACTCAGCGAACTTTATAGCATAATTCAGAGCACCTTCAAGTTTCTTGATATCCTTCGCCCCGTAAGCTGCTCCGGTCACCGTTGTTACTGCCGAAGAAACTCCTATAATTGTTAACGTTCCCAAGTTTATTATTCGCCAAGCGCCAGTGAATGTTGCTACTCCCAAATCTCCGGCTGCTTTCGCTGCAAAGAAATTAAGAAAATATATTGCCACAGACATCGTGATTTGAGCAAGCGCTGTTGGAAAACCAACTATAGAGATGTCATAGAGGATTTCTCTATCTAAAGAAAAGCCCTTAAAGGTTACGTTTAGAAACGTCTTTTTAGAAAAAATCAGAAGGTACAAAAGCATAGCACTTGCTACAAAAATGGAGATATTAGTTGCCCATGCTGCTCCTTCGATGCCAAATTTGAAAGTGTATATAAAGATAGGGTCAAGAACCATGTTCAATACAGAGCTAAAAAGAACTATATACATTGGTCGCTTTGAATCGCCTTCTCCACGAAGAATGCCTATAGCGGAGTTGTTGAACATCATAAATATTGATGATAGAAAAATTATGAAACCGTAATCTTGCGCTTTTTGCATTGCAAGCCCTGAAGCACCCGTGAATTTCAAAACAAAACCAAGTGATAAAATACCAACAACAGTAGTCAAAAAGCCTACAATGATAGCAAGGATTATAGAATGTTCTGCCACAGAATTTGCGCCTTCGAAATCCTTCGCACCTATTCTTCTGGCAATTGCAGAACTAGTCCCTACCGCAATCCCAGTAGCAATCGATATGACTATCATGTATATTGGGAAAAATAAACCCATCGCAGCCAACGAGGAAGGACCAAGGCCAGCAACCCATACAGCGTCCACGAGATTGTAAAGCGTTTGAATGAGCATAGCTATCATGTTTGGTATAGAAAGCTTTGTAACAGCTTTTTTGTAATCTCCTAAGAGTATTTCAACATTTTTGTTTAACTTCGTGTTTGAGCTTTTTGGAGTATTTTCCACTATAATTTTCCTCCTATCATCCGTTATATTCTAACCTTTCTACAAACGATTTCATATCACTCAGCACACGCTCTGCTGCTTTTTCACGGTTTTTACCAGCACCAAGCAAGCCAAAGTTAGCGTACATAGGTTTCAGCTCTTCAGCAGTTGTTATATAATCTATAAGTGCGCCACACATGGTTTTCTTCGGAAATTCAACCATCTCTTTTCCTTCCAGTAGTCTTGCTACATTAAGTCCCACGTAAAGACCTGTCATTGCGGATTCTACGTATCCCTCAACACCTGTTATCTGCCCAGCAAAGAATATATTTGGCTGTCTTTTCAATCTCAAGAATCTGTCCAAAACCCTTGGAGAGTCTATGTAACTATTTCTATGCATCACACCATACCTCAAAATTTCCGCATTTTCCAATCCCGGAATCATTCTTATAACTCTCAGTTGTTCTCCCCATTTCAATCGCGTTTGAAATCCGACAAGGTTGTACATAGTACCTTCAACGTTTTCTTTTCTCAATTGCACAACAGCGTAAGGTTCTTTTCCCGTCTTTGGGTCAGGAAGTCCAACAGGTCTCAGTGGACCGTATCTCATAGCATCCTTTCCACTGCGTGCTATCTCTTCTATTGGCTGACATCTTTCAAAAAGTAACTTCCTATCAAAATCCTTCATCTCAACAACTTCCGCATTAACTAAAGCTTCCCAAAAAGCGTCGTATTGTTCCTTATTCATTGGGCAATTTATATAATCCCCGGAACCTATACCGTATCTATCTGCTACATAGCAAATATCCATATTTATGCTATCCGCACTTATTATCGGAGCGACAGCATCGAAAAAATTAAATAACCCCCCGCTTACTTCTTTGACCCATTCTGCAAGTACTCCATCTGTTGTAGGTCCCGTAGCGATGACCCAAATGCCATTTTCACCTGGTTTTGTCACTTCTTCGTCTATCACTTTCACCAGCCCTGATGCTAATAATCTCTCTGTTACACACCTTGAAAATTTCTCTCTATCCACAGCCAACGCTTTTCCGGCAGGTACTTTATTCTCCATGGCGCAATCTAAGATAATACTACCAAACAACTTCATTTCCTCTTTTAAAAGTCCCTCTGCGTTCTTCAAATCCAACGACTTTAAAGAATTACTGCATACCAGCTCTGCAAAGTAATCACTTTTGTGCACTGGCGATTTCTTTATTTTCTTCATCTCGTGAATAATTACCTTATGCCCTCTTTTCACCAGTTGCCAAGCTACTTCACTACCTGCCAAACCCGCCCCTACGACATGGACTTCGTTTACAGCAATCTGTCCGTTCACGTTAACCACCTCAATTTTCCAGTTTTTCTATTTTCAACATTTCCGCTTGTGTAATTTTACCATAATAATCAAAAACAAAAAAGCCTCTGCTTCTCGCAGAGGCTTTTTGAAGGGTATTAGGAATCCTGGGCACTACCTACTCTCGCAAGGGGTCGCCCCCTTACTACCATCGGCCCGCGGTGGCTTAACGGCCAGGTTCGGAATGGAGCTGGGTGTTTCCCACCGCAGTATCGGCACCCAGGGTCATTCAAAAGTGCATAGGGTTAAGGTGAAGGATTCGGCCTATTAGTACCGGTTGGCTCCACACCTCTCGGTGCTCCCACCACCGGCCTATCAAGGTCCTCTTCTCGGACCGGCCTTGGAGGCCTCATCTTGGAGCGCGCTTCCCGCTTAGATGCTTTCAGCGGTTATCGCTCAGGAGCGTGGCTACCCAGCGTATGCCCTTGGCAGGACAGCTGGTACACCAGTGGCTCCCTCACCCTGGTCCTCTCGTACAAAGGGCGACCCTCCTCAAGCCTCCTGCGCCCGCAGCAGATAGGGACCGACCTGTCTCACGACGGTCTGAACCCAGCTCACGTACCCCTTTAATAGGCGAACAGCCTAACCCTTGGGACCTGCTTCAGCCCCAGGATGGGATGAGCCGACATCGAGGTGCCGAGCCTAGCCGTCGATGTGAACTCTCGGGCTAGACTAGCCTGTTATCCCCGGGGTAACTTTTGTCCGTTGATCGACGACCCTTCCACTCGGAGTCGCCGGGTCACTAGGACCGGGTTTCCCCTCTGCTCGACCCGTCGGTCTCGCAGTCAGCCCGGCTTTTGCCCTTGCACTCTCACGGTGGATTTCCAACCCACCTGAGCCGAGCTTCGCGCGCCTCCGTTACCCTTTAGGAGGCGACCGCCCCAGTCAAACTGCCCACCTGGCACTGTCCCTCGCGTGCTCTCCACACGCGTAGGTTAGAACTCCGCTGCAACGAGGGTGGTATCCCACCGTCGGCTCCCCGGACCCTGGCGAGCCCGGTTCTTAGCCTCCCACCTATCCTGTACACGCCGCAACAGAGCACAATACCAGGTTACAGTAAAGCTCCACGGGGTCTTTCCGTCTAGCTGCGGGTACTGGGCATCTTCACCCAGACTGAAATTTCACCGGGTCCCCTGCCGAGACAGTGCCCCAGTCGTTACGCCATTCATGCAGGTCGGAACTTACCCGACAAGGAATTTCGCTACCTTAGGACCGTTATAGTTACGGCCGCCGTTTACCGGGGCTTCGGTTCGGAGCTTGCACCCCTCCCCTTAACCTTCCGGCACCGGGCAGGCGTCAGTCCCTATACTTCCTCTCATCGAGTTCGCAGAGACCTGTGTTTTTGGTAAACAGTCGCCAGGGCCTTGTCACTGCGGCTACCTCGGCCTCCCCCAGTTTCCACCTTTCGGCTTCCCCTGGGTTCAACCTACCGTAGCACCCCTTCTCCCGAAGTTACGGGGCCAATTTGCCGAGTTCCTTGGCAAGGGTTATCCCGCTCCCCTTAGCTTTCTCAGCCCGCCTACCTGTGTCGGTTTGCGGAACGGGCACCCACGTATCACTGCACGCGGCTTTTCTCGGCAGTGTGGCGTCAGCTCCGTTGAGCCCTCTCGGGCTCTCCCCTTCACGGCTCAGCTCAGGCTGCGGACTTACCTACAGCCCTCTACACCTAACCGCTTGGAGGGATTTGCCACTTATCCCCGGAGCTTAGCCTCCTGCGTCCCCGCCTACAGTATCGATACGCAGGTGGTACCGGAATATTAACCGGTTTCCCATCGGGTACCCCTTTCGGGTTTCCCTTAGGTCCCGACTCACCCTGGGCGGACGAACCTTCCCCAGGTACCCTTAGGCTTTCGGGGGGATGGATTCTCACCATCCTCTCGTATACTCATGCCTGGATTCTCACTTCCGCCTCGTCCAGTAGCCCTCACGGGTCTACCTTCTCCCTACCGCGGAACGCTCCCCTACCAACCAGCTCGCGCTGGTTCCGTGGCTTCGGGGGGTGGCTTCAGCCCCGCACATTTTCGGCGCAGTGCGTCTCGACCGGTGAGCTGTTACGCACTCTTTAAATGATGGCTGCTTCTAAGCCAACATCCCGGTTGTCTAGGACGCACCACTTCCTTCCTCTTCACACTTAGCCACCTCTCCGGGCCCTTAGCCGACGGTCTGGGTTGTTCCCCTCTCGTCCGTGGAGCTTATCCCCCACGGGCTCACTCCCGGCATTAGTGTGGCGGCATTCGTAGTTTGACAGGGTTCGCAGGTAACCCCACTAGCCCTATCAGTGCTCTACCTCCACCACAGAACTGCCGAGGCTGCACCTCAATGCATTTCGGGGAGAACCAGCTATCACCGAGTTCGGTTAGCTTTTCACTCCTACCCACAGGTCATCCGAGGATTTTTCACGATCCACCGGTTCGGACCTCCAGTGGGTTTTACCCCACCTTCATCCTGCCCATGGGTAGCTCACCCGGCTTCGGGTCTACCGCACCTGACTCGCGCCCTATTCGGACTCGCTTTCGCTTCGGCTCCGCCTCTCCCGGCTTAACCTCGCCAGGTACGGTAACTCCCAGGCTCATTAATCAAAAGGCACATCGTCACCCTCTCGGGCTCCGACTTCTCGTAGGCACGCAGTTTCAGGTCTCTTTCACTCCCCTTCCGGGGTGCTTTTCACCTTTCCCTCACGGTACTGGTTGCGCTATCGGTCGGCAGGTAGTATTTAGCCTTGGAGGGTGGTCCCCCCTGATTCACGCGGGATTCCTCGAGTCCCGCGCTACTCGGGATCACAGCCACTCCTACGCGTTGCGTTTCGCCTACGGGGCTTTCACCCTCTTTGGCCAGCCTTCCCAGACTGTTCGGCTACACAACGCCTCAGAGCGGTCTCAGCCTAGCTGTGTCCCACGACCCCAGCCTCACGGCTGGTTTAGGCTCCTCCCCTTTCGATCGCCTCTACTCAGGGAATCTCGTTTGATTTCTTTTCCTCCGGGTACTGAGATGTTTCACTTCCCCGGGTTTCGCGCCCTCTCGGGCGCACGGGGTTTCCCCCGTGCAGGTTGCCCCATTCGGGAATCCTGGGATCAACGCCCGCTTGCGGCTCCCCCAGGCTTTTCGCAGCTTGCCACGCCCTTCTTCGCCTCCTGCCGCCTAGGCATCCACTGCGTGCCCTTACTACCTTCACCTTACCCTATGCACTTTTCAATGACCCCCCCATTGGTGGAGACAAGGGGATTCGAACCCCTGACCCCCTGCTTGCAAAGCAGGTGCTCTCCCAGCTGAGCTATGTCCCCACCCATGGTGGGCTCGGGAGGAATCGAACCTCCGACCTCACGCTTATCAGGCGTGCGCTCTGACCATCTGAGCTACGAGCCCAGTCACTCAAATCCGAATAGCAGCCACCACTCTCTCCTTAGAAAGGAGGTGATCCAGGCGCACCTTCCGGTACACCTACCTTGTTACGACTTAGCCCCCCTCACCACGTTCACCCTCAACGGCGCCCCTAAGGGTCACCGTCTTCGGGTGCCCGCGACTCGGGTGGCTTGACGGGCGGTGTGTACAAGGCCCGGGAACGTATTCACCGCGGCGTGGCTGATCCGCGATTACTAGCGATTCCGGCTTCATGTGGGCGGGTTTCAGCCCACAATCTGAACTGGGGGGTGGTTTCAGGGATTTGCTCAGCATCGCTGCCTCGCTTCCCGCTGTCCACCCCATTGTAGCGCGTGTGTCGCCCAGGACATAAGGGGCACGAGTATCTGACGTCATCCCCTCCTTCCTCCGGCTCGTCGCCGGCAGTCCCCTTAGAGTGCCCGGCCTAACCGCTGGCAACTAAGGGCAGGGGTTGCGCTCGTTGCGGGACTTAACCCAACACCTCACGGCACGAGCTGACGACGACCGTGCACCACCTGTGCTGGCTCCCTACCTTTCGGCAGGGTCCCTCACCTTTCGGCTCGGTACCACCAGCATGTCAAGCCCTGGTAAGGTTCTTGGCTTAGCTTCCAATTAAACCACACGCTCCACCGCTTGTGCGGGCCCCCGTCAATTCCTTTGAGTTTCACCCTTGCGGGCGTACTCCCCAGGCGGCTCACTTATCGCGTTCGCTTCAGCACGGAGGCTTCCGCCCCCACACCTAGTGAGCATCGTTTACGGCTAGGACTACCCGGGTATCTAATCCGGTTCGCTCCCCTAGCTTTCGTGCCTCAGCGTCGGTTACGGCCCAGCAGACCGACTTCTCCACCGGCGTTCCTGCTGATATCTACGGATTTCACCCCTACACCAGCAGTTCCGTCTGCCTCTGCCGCACCCAAGCCACGTAGTTTCCAGCGCATACCCACAGTTGAGCCGTGGAATTTTACGCCAGACACACGCGGCCGCCTACGCACCCTTTACGCCCAGTGATTCCGGGTAACGCTCGCCCCCTACGTATTACCGCGGCTGCTGGCACGTAGTTAGCCGGGGCTTATTCGTCGGGTACCATCAGCTCTTTTTCCCCGACAAAAGGAGTTTACACCCCGAAGGGCTTCGTCCTCCACGCGGCGTCGCTGGATCAGGCTTCCGCCCATTGTCCAATATCCCCCACTGCTGCCTCCCGTAGGAGTAGGGCCCGTGTCTCAGTGCCCTTGTGGCCGGCCATCCTCTCAGACCGGCTACCCGTCGTAGGCTTGGTAGGCCGTTACCCTACCAACTACCTGATGGGACGCAGGCCGCTCCCCTGGCGCCTTCCGGCCTTTACTCTCCCGAGTCTATGGCGGTTTACCCGCAGTTTCCCGCGGCTATCCGCCTCCAGGGGGCACGTTCCTACGCGTTACGCACCCGTCCGCCGCTATGCAGCCTTCGGCCGAAGCCTCCAGCTGCACCGCTCGACTTGCATGTGTTAGGCACGCCGCCAGCGTTCACCCTGAGCCAGGATCAAACCCTCCAAGCTAATCTCTTCAGGTTTAACCCTGCTCTTATTTTTTTCGGTGGCTGCTATTCGTATTTCAATGACCGGACTCCTACTTACCTTCATCGCGTCAACTTTCCGTCGCGCTTTGTTAATTTATCACACACTTTCACTTTTGTCAAGACCCAAAATTCTTTCGCTTAATTTTTCTTAAGCGTTCTTAAGCGTTTTTTAATTTACCATACTTGCTTTGATTTGTCAACTGGCCTTTTTGTCTTATCTTCTTCGTCCTTTTCGTCCTTCTTGCGGACGGCGAATGCCATTTTACTATGCCTTGTGTTAACTGTAAAGTCTATTCCAGTAACGGATTTGCTCTAATCTCTGTTACACAATACAAACATTCTCCTATCTCTCAGGCGTTTTGAAAATATTCAACCCCTTGAAAAATGAAGGGGTTTAATATTCTTGTTTAATTTATATTCAGGCAATTCCTTTCAAATGTTGAACAAAGGTTTATCTTTTTTCTCATGTTTCTTTTCGTCTGTCTTTGTATCTTTCCCTTCACCCATGTCAAACGTTTGACCAAGTGCTAAGACTGCTGCAAGCTCCACTGGAAGTCCTGCTTTTACTATCTTTTCCACGGTTGTCTTCACATCGTATGTGACCCTCACAAACTCGTACCAGTAAACGCCGTTGTCAACGTATAGTATAAGATATGTAGCTCCTGGAACCCCGTCTTTCGTTCTGCCGACACTACCAGGGTTCAGGATGGTTTTACCGAAAAGATGGCGTGCCATCATGAGATGTGTATGACCATTAATTATTATGTCTTCTTCAACATTCTTGAGCAGTAACTTTAGTCTTTCCGCTGATGTGGACGGTTTAACATACTCAAGCAAATAATTCACAGGACTACCGTGGACCAATAAAATCTTTAGACCTTCGATTTCAATAGACAGTCGGTGTGGAAGTGATTTGAGAAATTCTTTATTTTCTTTTGTTGTATTTCTAATTGTCCAGCTAATTGATTCATCCCCAACCTCCGTCTCCCTACCAGGATTGTAAGCACAACCACAGCTGTCCTTTTCGTAGCCAATAGCATCGTCGTAGTTACCCATTACGGTAGGAATTTTGCGCTCTCTTATAACTTCAACAACCTCGTTCGGGTTTGGACCATAACCAACAAGGTCTCCAACACAAAATACCTCATCTATATTCCTTTTCTCGATGTCCTCTAAAACGGCATTTAAAGCCTCCAAATTTGAATGGACGTCCGATATGAATGCTATTTTTTTCATATGAAACTCTCCTCCTTTGATGATGTATAAAGGTGCATTCTCTTTTGAATTATATTATGTAAAATTTTAAGAAATATTAATTTAGTTCCTGCCTATGAATGGTAGAATATATCATTGGACAATGTGCTCGAAAGGAGAAAGGAGGAGGAAGAGTATGAATTTCTTTGTGGTAGATGCATTTACGCAAGCTCCTTTCTTGGGTAATCCTGCGGGGGTTGTTATTTTAGGTCCGAAGCACACTCTCGATGAGAATGTTATGCAAAATATCGCTAAGGAAGTTAGATTTTCGGAAACGGCTTTTGTGAAAGCCAAGAATGACAAAGAATTTGCCCTTAGATATTTTACACCTGTTGCCGAAGTTGATTTATGTGGTCATGCAACTATTGCGTCTTTTAAAGTATTGGAATACTTAGGATTAGTTAATCAAGGATGTATATACAAAGCACATACTCGAGCTGGCACTATCGATATTTCCATAGAGAAAGGAATAGTAATGATGGAGCAAGCAACTCCATCTTTAGGTGATGAATTGGACACCAATGAAATTTCCAGGATAGCGAACATGCTTGGAATAAGTCAGAAAGATATAGGCGATAGCAAGTACAACTTGAAACCGAAGGTTGTCAGCACAGGTCTATGGGACCTTCTCATACCTGTAAAGTCGAGGGATATACTTTTCTCACTTTCGCCAGATTTTGAAGAAATTTCAGAGTATTGCAGAATGAACGAAATTGTAAGTTTCCATGTTTTCACCCTTGATGAAGATAGAGCACTTGCAAATTGTAGAGATTTCGCACCACTTTACGGAATACCTGAAGAAGCGGCTACGGGAACAGCCAATGGTGCGCTGATTTATTATCTATACAAATACGGAATTGTTGAGCCAGAAAAGATATATGAGATAATTCAAGGTGAAACGATGGGCAGAAAGTCAAACATATTTGCGAAAGTGCACTTTAAAGATGGAGTGTACAAAGCCTACGTTGGCGGAAATGCAAAGATAGTTATTGAAGGCAACCTTTTGATTTTTTAATTTTAGAAAACGGGGGATGCCCCCCGTTTTAACGTGATTAACGAATCTATCGTGCCAATATCTCATTAACAATACTTTTGATTTTGTTTTCAAGTTGCTCCAGATTAGAAATGGCGTGCTCTTTTGTATTGGCTCTTACCATAACGTACGCTTTCATTTTAGGTTCCGTTCCCGATGGTCTGACAAAAATACGACCACCTTCGAATTCCAACCTTAAGGTATCATTTGGAATTACTCCGTTATACCCTTTTGAGTAATCAATGACTTCTTTAATCCCTTCGGCCTTTGTTTTTTTTAATTTTGAATATACATCAAGTGCTTGGTCAACAGATTTGAAATCGAAGTTGATGAGTTTTTCAAGGTAATATCCGTATTTTTTGTACAGTTCTTCCATTCTGTCAAGTAAATCGAAGTTAACAGCGGCTTTTGCTACTAAACCACAAGCAAGAACAGCATCTTTATCTCGTGCTAAATCTCTTGTTAGATATCCACAACTTTCTTCAAAGCCGAAAACGAAATCGAGTTCTTTATGCTTTTCAACCAAATCTCCTATGAATTTAAATCCTGTTGGAACTTCAAAGAGTTTTATTCCACTTTCTTCACACAATGGTCTCACCATGTCTGTTGTCACTATGGTCTTTACGAGCATTCCTTTATTCCTTCCAGACTCAAGGTATCCGTCTATCAACATTTTAGAAAGCAAAACACCCACCTGGTTACCTGTTAACCTAACATCCTTAAAAACCACACCTACTCTGTCTGCGTCTGGGTCTGTTGCTAATCCAAGGTCTACGTTGTGCTCTGCCATGTATTTTCTCAGCAATACAAGAGCTCTATCATCTTCGGGATTTGGGGTTTTTACGGTTGGGAAATTCCCGTTGTGCTCCATTTGCTCTTTAACATCTATTACCTCCGCTCCAAGCATTCTCAAAAGCCTTGTCACAAACTTTGCACCTGTTCCGTGGAGAGGTGAATAAACTACCTTCAACCCTTTCAAGTCGGCATTCACAACTTTTGCAACATCTGAAATATATTCATCGAGAAACTCTTGTGGCACTATCGTGTACTTTTCTACTGCATTTATCGGCTGGTTCCATGCTTGTTTTACCAGCTCAGTTAGGATATCGGTAACTTCCGGAACAGCCTGGACACCGTTTGAGGTATAAACCTTGTAACCATTGTATTCGGGTGGGTTGTGGCTCGCTGTTATTACAATTCCCATATCCATGCCAAGTTTTCTCACGCCATATGATAAAACTGGTGTTGGCACAGGTTCACCAAATAAATAGACCTCCATTCCTTCACCTGAAAAAACTGAGGCTGAAAGTTTTGCAAACGTTTCAGAGTTATTCCTTGTATCGTACGCAATCAAAACTTTTCTTAAACCATTCATTTTCATATACTCGGCTACGCCTTTTGAAGCTACAGCTACTGTCTTTTCATCAAACTCGCCTTCTCTCATTATGCCTCTGATACCACCAGTACCAAAAAGAATCATGCACGTTCCTCCTTTCTTAGTATTTCTATTATTATGAACAATGAAACGACAAACACAAAGTAAAACGTATTTAACGCCATCGCTATTTCTGTGTTTCTTGAACTCATCAATCTGAACACAACAACCGAAAACGTTGTTATCGGTGGTTCTGCAAGAGTCAAAGTTCCAGAAGTTTCACCAACAGAGATTGTAAATGAATAAACAAAGGCTGTAAAGATGTAGTTTTTCATCATCGGAATCGCTATCTTCGATACCCACTTCATAGTGCCTGCTCCATCTACCTTCGCTGCATCTATTATGCTTTGAGGGATATTTCTCCAACCGGTTTCGATGATACCAAAAACTACGGGTAAGTTTATCAAAGAGTGGACGACGATGAGTTTCAACAAAACTGGGATGTTTATAAAAACATACGAAAACGCGATCGTTACCGATGACAGCGCTGCAGGAATGAGTACAAGGTAATACAACTTTTTGCCTTTGGAAGAATAATACCCTGCAAACATATTAACAACAACACTCATTAACGAGGAAGACAACGCTATAATGAGTGTGTAAAAAATCATACTCTTCAAATCCGTTCCCACAAGGTACTCTAAATCTTCCAAAAAGAGCATTTTGAAATTTGTCAGAGAAAAATTACCGTAATAATCCAAAAAGCCAGAAAGTGCTGAGTAGATTAAGGGGACAAATATTAATAGTGTGGATATCACAAAGAAAAAATAACCCCAAAGTGGAAATTTCTCGAGGTGTTGGTAGTGGTGTTTATCGAAGCTCTCCCTTTTAACCGATGTGAAAAATCCTATAACTGAAATAAACAAAAGTTGGAAAAGCATCAATGTGGAAGCAGCTTTGAAATCGAAAGTGATTCTTGAATACATGTAAATCGCCACTTCAAGTGTTGAATACTTGATTCCACCAAGTATCAAAACTACTGAAAAGCTGGTGAATGTATAAATGTATGTTAAGAAAAATGCTCTTAATATGGCTGGCAAAAGCACAGGAATTTCTACTTTTGAAAATACTTGCCATTTTGATGCACCATCGATTTTTGCGGCCTCTATTAAATAACCATCCATATTTTCCCATGCTTCACCAACTATCCTGATAAAGAGAGGAAAGTTGTAAAAGACATGACCAAGGAGCACTGCAGTAAATGTGTATAATATACGAACATCAAACCCAAAAAGCCTCAGTAACTGCGAGTACAACCCTTTGTTGCCAAAAACGAGAAAAAATCCTATAGCCATTGTAATTCCAGGTAATACGAAAGGTATGCTCGACATAACACGGAACACTTTTTTAATCACGGGATGTATCTTCGTTCTGCCAACAAGGTATGCCCCAGGGATTCCTAAAAGTGCGGTTAGAACTGAAGACAAGAATGCCTGATATATCGTGAACTTTATTTTTGAACTGTTATCAACAAGTGCGTTAAAGGAAAACCCACCGACAAAACGAAGGTTTAAAATAAACGGTATAAGCAATGCAAGTGCTAAATACAGAATCGGAATAGATGCTGTTATAAGGCTAACAAGCGACTTCAGTTTCTTTTGTCTCTTTCGCATGACTTAGAAAATCAACCCCCGCCTGTCACCGTTTCTTACTCTTCTTATTCTTGTTAATTTGAAAACGCTTTGCTCTAACCCTCCTGGTCTATTCCACTTTAACCAAATTCTTTTGTAATCTTTTAAAACACGTTCAAGTTCCGTATCAAATTCGTTCCATTCGTTGTCTGGAACAGATTCGATAGAACCATAAGTTTTGAGGAAACTTAGCACCTGCACGCCCAAATTAGCGAATTCTATGTTGTTAACTAGTTGTTCAATAATGTTTTCAAGATGCTTATCCTCCAACGACATTGAACATAGGTCTTCTTTTATTTCTTTTAGTTCGTCCCTTAGCTTGTCCAAAGTTTCTTCGTTTATTTCTTTCAGCTTCTCGTTTTGGCTAAACCTATCTGGGAAGATAAAAGCATAGAAATACGGCGTTCCATTTGGTGTGTATGGAAGAGCGTTGTGTAACTGACCTAATCTGTATATAACCTCTGCTAAGGGTTTTTCTGTCTCAAATATGTGGAAATTAATGGAGTTTAGTAGCTCTTCAATTGTAATCCCCGCCAAATTCCAACTAAGAGCAGCGCTCATAGAGAACCCAATCCACGAAAAAGGTAGATGTTGTGGATGTCCATTATCTCCCCAATCGGTTGTTAACACTCCTATTGCCCCATGCTTGTATCCATTGTAAATTGCATTCCTTATGTTTTCAATAGCGTTATCGGCTCTTCCAATAAAAGCATTCCACGTAGATGTCCCTGGACAGACATAGAAAGACAACCCACTTTCCGAATAAAGTCTGCATTTTTCATCAAACGGATGATTCGCCTCGTAACCCCATACCATCGCAATCATGTCCTTTGGCAACTGAGGAATAAACTCAGGATGATTTTCGATAATATCCCCCCAGAACATTACAGCTTTTTTGTATCTTTTTGCGATACTGTAAATCTTCATCAAAAAGTCAAAATAGACCTTGCCTTTACCATACTGCTCGCACAATTCTTTAGATCTTCCCTGTCCCAAATCGAATGTCTCATCACAACCAATGTTTACCTGCTCGCTTGAAAAGTTTGGTAAGAGTTCTCCTAATAGTTCTTTTACAAACTCTAACGAACCTGGAACAAGCGGAGAGATAGAGAACGGATACTCGTACCGACCTCCCCACGGTGTATCATACCCATCTGGTGCCTCAGCAAGATGTTTGTAGTCATCATGTATAAGCCATTTGCTCAAATGACCGAATGTATTCTGATTGGGAACAAGCTCGATGAAGTGTTCTTTGCAAAAAGCATCCAGTTCAATTATTTCTTCATGCGTCAAAGCACTGTATTCTTTCCACACCTTCTCGTGACCTCTGTAGGCAAACGTGTGTTCCATGTAAAGCTGGACCTGATTTATCTTCAGTTCTGAAAGCTTTCCGATAATGGATTTGAGAACCTCAAGATTTGGAATCCTGTCTCGGCTTATATCAATCATTATTCCTCGATTTCCATAGTCCGGAAAGTCTTCGATAAACAGTTCTGGTAGTTCATTTTCAAATTGTGAAATCTGCCTCAAAATCTGTCTTAACGTTTGAACACCGTAAAACAAACCTGCCTCATCGTGAGCTATTATGATGATGTTTCGGTCTATAGTTAGTCTGTAACCCTCTTTCTTTGGGAAAATGTAGGGGTTAACTACCAACTGTACGAATTCATCCCCCTTCGTAGATTTTGTTATCGTGTATTCTTTAAATACTGCTTCTTTTTCTTTCAAATACTTAGCTATCTTTTCGTTTGTCGTATAGATAAACCCATTTTTTGGAATAGTTACACCAGATTCTCTTTCAAACGTCCACCTTACCATCTTCGGTTTTGGAATTAACAACAGTTCTTTACCCATATCAACACTCCCCTTTTTAATGCACAAAAGCATCACTATCTCTTTTTGTTTTCCAAAAAGAATTATATCACCGCAAGCGGATTATATAAGCTTATCTGCAAATAGTTCATAACAATTGCAAAACAAAATTCAAATATTTTTGCTTGAAGAATGCATATTCATATGATAGCTTTTTGGTATAAGCGAAACAATGAAAATAGAAAATTACCAAAAAACCGTGGGGGGAAGACGATGGAGAGAAAAACAGTTGTGGTACTTGATTTTGGCTCACAGTACACACAGTTGATACTCAGGCGTGTTAGGGAACTTGGTTTTTATGCAGAACTACTCCCTTACGACGAACCCTGGGAGAATGTCCAAAAGCTTTCTCCAAGTGCGTTTATTCTCTCAGGAGGTCCCGCAAGCGTTTATGATGAGAACTCACCTAAGATACCTTCCTACGTTTTTGAAAGCAACCTGCCAGTTCTTGGAATCTGCTACGGGCTCCAAGCCCTTGTTCATCAACTCGGAGGAAGGGTAGAGAAATCTCCGCACAGAGAATTTGGACCAGCTCAGTTGGAAGTTGTAAAACACTTCGGAATCTTCGAAGGGGCACCTAATAAATTCACCGTTTGGATGAGTCATTCTGACAGAGTGGAAATTCTACCAGACAGGTTTGAAGTTATAGCAAGAAGCGAGAACTCTCCTTATGCAGCAATTCGAAGCTTGGACAATAAATATTACGGAGTCCAATTCCACCCGGAAGTTGTTCACACTCAACATGGAAAAGATATACTACGCAATTTCTTAACAGTCGTTGCGAAACTTTCTCCAAACTGGTTGATGAAAAACCTTGCTGAAGAATTAATAAACGAGCTCAGAAAAAAGATAGATGGAAAGGTTATCCTTGGCTTGTCGGGAGGGGTTGACTCTTCTGTTGTAGCCATGTTATTACACAAAGCCGTGCCAGATAAGTTGATACCTATATTTGTTGACACGGGACTGTTAAGAAAAAACGAAGGTCAAGAAGTGGTGAAACAATTTGAAAACTTAGGCATAAAGATATACTACGTAGATGCATCGGACAGGTTCTTCAAAGCTTTGGAAGGTATCGAAGACCCTGAAGAGAAAAGAAAAATAATCGGACACACATTTATAGACGTTTTTTACGAAGAAGCGATGAAGCTTAAACAACAGCACGGAGACATTCAATATTTGGCACAAGGAACACTCTATCCAGATGTAATAGAAAGTAAGGTGGCAGAACGAAAAGCTGGTGCAAAGATTAAAACTCATCACAACGTTGGTGGATTACCGGAAAAGCTGCCTTTCAAAATCATTGAACCACTCAGATACCTTTTCAAAGATGAGGTTAGAGCTCTTGGTAAAGAGTTAGGCTTGCCCGAAAGCATAATTTATCGTCATCCGTTCCCAGGTCCAGGACTTGCAGTCAGAATAATTGGCGCTGTGACAAGAGAAGCTGTAAGCATCTTGCAGGAAGCGGATGCGATATTTATCGAGGAACTCAAAAAGTGGGATTTGTACAACAAAGTCTGGCAAGCGTTTGCTGTTTTGCTACCTGTCAAAACTGTTGGTGTCATGGGAGATTATAGAACTTACGAGAATGTTATTGCACTGAGAGCGGTAACAAGCGAAGATGGTATGACAGCAGATTGGGCAAAGTTGCCACATGAATTTTTGAACCACGTTGCGAAAAGGATAGTGAATGAAGTAAGAGGTGTAAATAGGGTTGTTTACGACATAACATCAAAACCACCCGCAACAATTGAGTGGGAATGATTGGAATAAAGTAGAACCAAATAACAGCTGGCTCGTGCCGGGCATACCTCAACAAACAAGGCAAGGATTGATTCCTTGCCTTGTTTTTTACTTATTTATTAGGTAGTTATCTTGTTGGAGCGGTTGATGAATTACCATCTGTATTCATTTTTATCACGTAAACTTTATCCCCATCGCACCCAAAGGAATCTGTCCATCCAACTGTCACATATCCGCCATCAGCCGTTTGTCTGATTTCCCAGGCTTCTTCTCTGTTTTCTCCACCAAACGTCTTTTCCCACAGTAACTGCCCTTTGTTATTCAGTCTGAGAATATAAACATCTACGGATCTATCCTCTGAGGATTCTGTGTAGCCCGAAAGGATGTAGCCTCCATCGTCCGTTTGCTGTATAGAATAAGCCATGTCCTCCCCATTTCCACAAAATGTTTCTTCCCATACTTTATTACCATTTTCATCAAGTTTCAAAACATACACATCGTAACTTCGTTCTGGCGATTTGTAAAAACGTCCACAAACGATATAACCCCCATCAGTTGTTTGTTGCACTGAATAAGCCTCGTCGTTTTCAGAGCCACCAAAATTTTTCTCCCACATCAATTCTCCGTTTTCATCAATTTTGAGAACATAAATGTCCGTTCCTGCATCAACAATTTCCGTAAACCCTACAACGATGTATCCTTTATCGTTCGTTTGCTGAACAGAGTAAGCTTCTTCATCTCCGTTTCCACCAAACTTTGTTTGCCATTGTATATTCCCAGTTTGGTTTAGTTTGAATACATAGGCATCTTTTCCTTTCCCAGGTACATAAGAATACCCAGCAACAATGTAACCCCCATCCACAGTTTTTTGTACTGAAAGCGCTTCGTTACGCTGAACTTCTGCGGACAGCACTTCCCAAACTATCGCTCCATCTGTATCTAACTTAGCTACATAGGCTTTGCTCTCTTCGTTGTAAGTTGTTCCTGCAACCACATATCCTCCATCATCTGTCAAAACAACGGAACGTAGTTTGTCACTGAAACCTTTTCGAAAGACTTTATCCCATTGTTTGGTACCGTTTTGGTCAATTTTTGCTGCGTAAAGAAATAAATCTTCGTCTGCGCTGTAAACTTCTCCAACAATGATGTAACCATTATCACTTGTTTGCTGGATAGAGTATCCGTGGTATTCATTTTGTTCAGATTCGCCGTAGAGATTTTGCCACATGAGTGCAAAGTTAAATTTTACATTAAACTCCAACGTTAGTACTTTTCCTTGCTCAATTAAGACCGTATATTCAACTGGCTCATTTTTATTAGTCCAGGTTTGGGGTTCTACAGAATCGTTTTTAGCAATCAAGGATGCTGTAAGCTTTAAAGTAACAGTTCCTGGTTGTAGTTCCAGTTCAATACTTGTACTTTCCCTATCAAACTTTAAATTCAAAGCATGCCACACACTTTCGCTTTGTTCCTTCCACTCAAAAACAGCAGATTCTATATCGTAGTTTTCCAAAACTCCCTTATTTAAAACAACCGTTGCACTTAGCTTACCTTTAACAGTAGGACTTGTAGGACTACTAACGCATGTAGATAGCAGTAGAACTAGTCCAAATAAAGAAGACAAAAAAACAGCTTTAACTATCCTGAGACGTTTCTCCATGATTGTCCCCTCCATATATGAAAGATTTCGAAAAGATTGCTCTTCAGACGTTTAAAAACGGAAATGTGTATACAGTTTAGACCTTGCACTTCGTATTTTCGTTCAAATGTCTTTCACTTTGTTGTATAATCTTTGTGTGAAAGGAGGCACGGATATGAAAGAATTTGATGATATTATCGAACGTAGAAACACAGACTCTTTCAAATGGGATATGATAATCAAACTATACGGTGAAGATGTGCTCCCCATGTGGGTTGCCGATATGGATTTCAAAAGCCCTCAACGTGTTATTGATGCGCTAAAGAATAGAGTCGAGCATGGAGTATTTGGTTACACATTTCGCTCGGACGAATATTACAACGCAATTGTAGAATGGTACAGAAAAACTTATGGACTTGAAATCCAAAGGGAATGGATTGTCAACGGTCCTGGCGTTGTTCCAATGATTGCATTCTTAATAAACATCTTCACACTCCCTGGTGATAAAGTTATAATTCAGCCTCCCGTTTATCCACCGTTCTTCCGGGTAGTGATGAACAACGGAAGACAACTTGTTGAGAATAGACTGATTCTAAAAGATGGTAAATGGGTTATGGACTACGAAAGTTTGGAGAAATCAATTGACAGTAGGACAGAGCTGATAGTGATTTCAAATCCACATAATCCGGTTGGTAGAGTCTGGACATTTGAGGAATTGGAAAAGCTTTACGACATTGCTAAAAAGTATGACTTGATAATCGTATCCGACGAGATACATGCGGATATTGTTTACGAACCAAATGAGTTTACAAGTTTTTTGAAAGTTGGAACAGAAAATATCATCGTACTGAATTCTCCAGGGAAAACCTTTAATATTGCAGGTCTGACAAACTCATACGGGATAATTCCCGATAAAGCACTAAGGCAGGCTTACAAGAACTACATCGAATCCCTCGAACTTCTAACCGGTAATGTGCTCAGTATTGAAGCGCTGAAGGCAGCGTATAAGTGTGATGAATGGGTTACAAGCCTGAAAAATTACTTGAAGGGTAACCGAGACTTTGCGTATAAATTTATCAAAGAACACATGCCACTTATTAATCCCACCCTACCGGAAGGCACATATCTGATGTGGCTCGATTGTTCGAAACTGGAACTTGAAAATCCTCAAAAGTTCTTTTTGGAGAATGCAAGAGTTTACCTAAACAACGGAGCTGAATTTGGCGATAGTCAGTCCGTTAGACTGAATTTTGCGTGTCCAAAGGTGCTTTTGGAGGAAGGTTTGACCAGAATGAAGAACGCTTACAATAAGCTCTTGACAGTTGAGCATTTCACTCTGCCAGATAAACGATTCGAAGAATGCAAAAAAATTAGACGTGAGGTTTTTATTATAGGTCAAGGAATTGATGAAAAAATAGAACTCGATGGTAGGGATGAACAAGCCATTCATTTCTTAGTTCGACACTTTGGCAAATACATTGCAACTGCACGAATCAGGGACATCGGAGACCATTGGAAAGTTGAAAGGGTTGCTGTTCTTAAGGAATTCAGGGGATTAGGTTACGGTAAGAAGATTATGGAGGCTATAGAAGACTATATAAAAAAGACAAACCCCAAGCCGATAACCTTAAACGCTCAGCTTGAGGTCAAAGAATTTTACGAAAAACTCGGGTACAAACCAGTTGGTCATGTCTTCCACGAAGCCGGAATCCCTCACATCAAGATGGAAAAGGTTTTGGAAAGTTAAAATCTCATGTCCAACCCTATTGAAAGATTTAGATTGTTTGGTGATAATTCAAAGTTACTCAATGGGATTGTGTAATTTACTTCTGTGTAAAAACAAATGCCACCGTATGTCAGTACGGAATTCCTTACATACGATGAAAGTGCCAGACCAATGAGAACGCCGTAATCACTGATATAACTTGCTCCTGAGCTTTCCGAAACAATGTTAAACGATGTACCCAGCAAAAGTTCTATGTTCTCTCCAAATAAGAACTTCGAGAACTCAAAAGCAACAGGGAATATCATCTTATCGACAGAGCTTGTGTCGTATGGAGTGCTAAACGAAAATGTTAATGACCACTGGTAATTTCCGTAAATATTGCTTTGGATGTACCCTATTTTCATACCGTAAGCTTCTTTTTCTATGAAAAATCCGAATCTTATTCCCAAGCTGCCGGGAAATTGCTTTGTCTCGATAACAAGAGAATGTGGCTCAACATCTGCGCCGGGCACAATGTAGAATATTCTAGCTTCTGAGCTTTTTTCATATACCTTTTCAAGTCTCATGAAACTGGTTGTATAACCATCTGCAATGCTTTGGAAAACATACCCTGGTTTTGCACCTATGTTCTTACCACTTTCAAGTAATGCTTTCTCACCACTGATTTGTGAAATTGCTGTGGATAGAGGGAAAAGTAACTGAAGAAATCCCTGAATTTCACCTGCCATCGAGTAATAACTACCAATCTTCGTATCTGTATGAAAATCCACTTCTTCCGTTCCAAATCGGTCAACAGGTTCTTTTAACACAGTTTCTATCTGCTTACTAAAGAACCTGCTGCCAACCAGTGTGCCTTTTTCTGTATCGAACACCTTCATGAGCAACGAATAGAACGTGCTGAATTTAGTTACTTTGTAGAGGATATAATCGTAAAACCTTGTTTCATATACGTAGTTATCCTTCTCCCAAGGACCTTTGTAGTACTTTACATACGAACCTTTTTCTTTATCGAAAACATACCTTTTTGTGTTAGAGTCATAACGGTAGTAACTCCCAACCTCGACCTTTACAGGCACGTCCAAATTACCGACACTTTTTTTAATATACGCTCCGTTAACAGGATTTTCAAAGAAGTAGTACCTATCTTCGGTAAATTGGTAATCGCTTTTAACTAAGTTTTCAAATGTTATCAAATACCTTGGTGGTTGGAACTTTACAACAATCTGTTCGGTCCCAAGTAAGTCCGAAGTTCTCACAATTTCCATAATCTCATCTATGTACAACCTGTCGTAAATATTATACCTTGTATCTTCTTGTAATTTTGCCAGCAAAGCTGTTCGCAAAACGGGGGCAAAACCTTTCTCGAAGATAACAGCGATGTCTACCTTATCAGGACTGTATTCGTTGACCACGGTTGTAAATATTTTCCTTGCGTTTTCGATTGCTCTCTCAACTGTTGAACCTTTCCCAACGATAGGAGTTATAGATTTGATAAAGAACGTTTGTAAATCGATGTCGGTTACCACTAAATAGATGTAGTAATTCGTTACAGGAATTTCGTAACTTTTCAGTAAGTAAAAATCACTGGTTATATATTTCTCTTCTTGTTTCCTTGCCCAGGCGTATTCTTGAAGGTAAACGTATCTACCGTACTTATCAACTACATAGGTCTTTTGCTTCTCATCGTAAGTATATCTTCTTTTGTCTCCTATCTTGTAATAATTTCCTTTAAAATAGACGTAATCTCCCCTTTCATCACGTACAAACTCGTTCACTTTTCTTGATGTTGACTCTTTTGATATACCCAACACGTGAACAATTCTTGCAGTGTTATCTTTCATATCTGCAAAAGTAGTCGTTAGCGAAACACTGAGGTCGATATTCTCGTAGACAGGTTTCACACTCTTATCAAAAACAACCTCGATTTTTACGCTTTTACCTTGCGCAAAGGAAAGAGAAGAAAAGACAAATATCACCAACGCCCAAAAAATCACGAATGTCTTAGATATTCTCACCATGAGACACCACCACCTAATTCAAAGGTTGAGAAACCGATGGCAGTAAGTGCTCTTAATGTGAAAATACCAAATTTGATATTTAATCCCACCATAGGAACTGCTGAGCTTGACTGACCTGAAGTGTTGTCGAATATTTTCAAGGTTGTGAGCGCATAAATAGGCAAAGAAAGTATACGTTGGGAATAGCTTACGCTAAAACTTCCAATCTCAGAGGTAGATAAATCGTAACCAAAACCAAAAACCAGCGCAGAGATTTCTTCTCTATGTATGTTTAATGTTTTCACTGAGAGTTCAAATCCAATGCTTCCAAAACTTTCTGGAGAATATAGGTATAGAATGCTTACACCTAATGGGAAAACAAAGTCTGGGTTCTTTTCCGCAACAATAAACCCTTCTTCTATTTTTGCCCCGCTTTTGATGTATGTCACTTCGCACTCACTGTAATCTCCAGCTGTTCGAACAACTTTCAATTCTGCAATGTAGTTATCCCCGTCGTAAACTCCAAAGTAAAGCCCAGGTTTTACACCATCAATTGAACCGATATCAATCAATGCTCGTGGGACTTTCACACTATCGACAAAACCATACAGTCTCCTTAATCCTATCAGTCTACTTGCCAACTCTAAACTTACGTTCTTAGCAAACTGATTTAGAATGTCCGAAGATGGATATTCAATTCTTAGAAGTCTGTTGTTATACGGGTCATATTCGTGCAAAACTAAAGGTACAGCCACACTTACGGTAAATGCGTCTTTCTTAACGTCACTTCCTTCCAAACTTAGCACGTAAGAAATATAACATTCAAGCACATAGTAAGTATTCTCGTGTGGAACTTTCGAATAAAAGTCTAGCGGAATGTAATAATTCCCATCGGTTCCTTTTACATACATGCCATTCTCATCTTGGATATAATTTTTACCATCAAATCTAAATCGTGCGCCTTGGATGACACGAATGTACTTACCATTTGCGTATATATACTCACCTGAAATGCTGTTTCTAACATATTCAACAGATTCTTTTCTCACACTTAAATTATTTAGATAAATCAACACGTTCAGAGAACCTTTTGGGTATTCTCTTTTTGATAGAATAATATTCTGCGTAGATAACAAATCTTGTAGGTTCATTTCTGAAAAAAGTTGCACTATATTGTCTCTTAGGGTCACCGTAAACTTGTTTGTGTCTAAAAGCTCAGATAAGAAAACGCTCTTCGTTATTTTTTCAATACTCTCGTTTCCAATCACACTCACTGAAACATCTATGACGGGCTTTGCTGCAAACAACATATTGAAACAGCTCATCAACAATATTATCAAAATACTCGTTGTAACGAACTTGGAAGACATATCCATACACCCGCCTCGCCCTAATGAACACATCATTCAATAGTATGGAACTCGTATTTTTGGAAAGTTATCGGAAAAAATATCCTACGGTATCCCTAAATATAAGCACAGCCGTGTTTTTCAAATAGGGCGCCATCTCATCTAAAAACTTCTGTGCTTTTTCATCTGTTGTGAAGAATTCTATGATTATTGGAAGTTCATGGTCGATAACTTCTCTAGTCAATGTGGTTAACTTTTTGTCGAATATATACCCCTCAAAAGCTTTGTATTCCACAAAATCTGTGATATCCATCTTTAAAGCCATCTCGGCAATTACCTTGTTAAGTGGTTTCTTTCCAAATGCTTCGCATCTTTGATTTTCTTTGACATAAATACGTACGAATGTGCCAACAATTTTCTCCATACAAATGCCCCCTAAATCATTTGCAGATTACAATCTCGCATAAATAAAATCAACCAATTCTTTCCCACCTAAGGCACTTAAAAGACCTACAGATAAATTAAGGAGGATGTTCATAGCAGCAGCAAAGTAGCTTCCGTTATATACAAGTGCCATAGTCTCGTATGTTAATGTTGAAAACGTAGTTAGTCCTCCCATTATGCCAGTGGTAAAGAACAACCTGACGGTCTCATTCATTGGAATGTAAAATGAAACCTGCATAATTAACCCAAGAAGGAAACTCCCTGATATATTTACAGTAAAAGTACCGTAAGGTATCAAGGAGGTTGGATACCTTTCATTAAGCCAAAGAGAAATCAGATATCTAAAAACCGAGCCCAAAAAACCTCCAGTCCCAACCGCTGTTAACCTAACCCAGAATCCTGATTTCACACTGAAACCTCCTTTCCAATGTTGTTCAAAACATTAACACTTCAGGTTCGAAAACTTCAGCTGCCACGCAATTCATAAGGCCTCCGTAGAACTCGTTAAGTTGCAAATAAGGTTCCAGGACTCCAAGCTGTGTTTTAAAATTTGAAATAACTGATTTTTTCTGCTCATAAACTTTTGAGATATCAACATACACTTTCGACTTCGGGCTGTTGAAAGGGTCTGACACAAATCGAAGTACATTCTTGCAAAAGTGTGGTTCATAATCTAAAAATTCAGGAGTGACCATTGCGAGAAACAATGCCTTATCAGTTGCTGTGCCCACCGCAGCATGGTCAGGGTGTCTGTCATTTCGTGGATGTGTGATTAACAAATCAGGTTTGTATTTTCTTATAAGGTTAGCAATTATGTTCGGAAGCTCGTTGTTAAAGTGCAAACTACCATCTTTCAGGTTCAAAAACTCGTACGAGTTAACTTTCATCATTTTTGTAACATTCATAGCCTCCTCGTATCGTTCTTGGGCAGCTGCATACCCCGCTGAACCATCTGTCAGCACAACACAGTGAACTTGAGCTGTCGGATTCTCGCTAAGTATTCTTAAAATCAACCCACCTGCCCAAATTTCAATATCATCCGGATGCGCACCTATGAAGAGGTAACTATCAAGGGTAGTTATCACTCAAATTCCCCCCTATTGATTTGTGATAATGTTAACTAAAAGTATTGAAACTTTCCAAAAACCGCATTATCCTTATAAAGAGGGGACACCCCCCAACCAACTTTCGACAAAGGAGGTATCCCGATATGAACAACTCAACACTCTCTTGTCCCAAATGCGGTTCCACCAGCTTGTACAAAAATGGTCATGACAAATACGGTAACCAACAATTCCTTTGCAAAGCCTGCCATCATTCTTTCAAACTTTCCCATTCTCACAAACGCAAAAACTTTCCTTTCCCTTATCCCAAATGCCCTTCTTGTGGTAGGTCTAAGGTTTTTGTGTAGTCAAGAATCTTTGGAAAACGCACAATGGTAATATCAATCACATTCTTTCACACTTACACTCTTTCATCACTACAAGTTAACACTATCTGATTTGTGCCATAACTATTATATCGCTTCTATTTCGTTTTCACAAGATTTTGTGTATAATATTCACAAAGCAAAAATAGGAGGTGTTTTAAAAGTGTCAGAAAAAATCAACTACCTTGAAAAATTCAAACCATTTGTTTACAAGGACGAGTTTATCGAAATGCCTTACAGACTTTTCATACCTGAAAGTCAAAAGCCAGGTGAGAAATATCCGCTGGTTGTTTTTCTTCATGGGGCAGGCGAGCGTGGAAGAGATAACGAAAAACAAATTATTGCAAACGAAGGTGCCACTGTATGGGCTAGTCCGGAAGTGCAGGAAAAACACCCCTGTTTTGTACTTGCTCCACAGTGTCCAGAAAACGGGTATTGGGGAACTTCGTTTAGAACTGGTGACGAGCTAGAACCAAACTCTCTACTTTCAACGGTTTTTCTGTTAATCAACCAGGTTGTAGATGAGTATCCCATTGACGAAGAAAGGATATACATAACAGGACTATCGATGGGAGGTTTTGGTACCGTCGGTCTTTTAACACTTTGTCCAGAAAGATTCGCGGCAGCAGTTGTTGTCTGTGGTGGAGGTAACGTTAAAAAAGTCCAAAAAATCTCGCGCATCCCTATTTGGTTCTTCCATGCCGAAGACGATGACGTTGTACCCGTAAAGTTTTCTCGTGAGTTAGTCGAAGCACTGAAGAAGCTAAACGCGCCTGTACGATACACAGAATACCCAAAAGGCTACATGGAAAGCATTGGAAGTTTCCCACATGCCTCTTGGATTCCTGCTTACAGAGATAAAGAAATGATTGAATGGCTCTTTAGTCAAAGCAAAGCGCGAAGATAAAACGAAAGCAGGGGATATCCCCTGCTTTCTAAATTATCTCTCAGCTTACTTATATTTTGCTAATAGTTCTTCTAGGAATTTGAGAACTTTTGCCTTACTATTAAATTCCGGCATAGCGAACAACGGTTCTTTCCAATCTTTTAGTATTTCTTCCTCGGCAGTTTGCTGGTATAGGCTTAACAAATTCTCAGCCGTTCTCAAAAATTCCTCCTTTATTAGTTCGTAATGAGCCTTGAACCTGGCATATCTTTCATAGAGCTTCATCAAATTCGAATCGATAACAGCTGTTAGTATCGATGTGAGCTCTTTCTTCGCATCATCAGAGAAATTCAATGCTTGAATTTGGTTTTCAAAATCTTTCATAGAATTATAGGCATTTGTTTTCCAAACACTCGATTTTCCTATTCTCATCCAGAATGTTGGTGGGTATTTAACGAGCTCTTCAATGTACTCCTTTTCAATGTTCTTGAAATCGGTGCTCGTTATTGAATTATACAACCTTCTTAACCTCTCTTCAAACATCGGAGTTAGACTGTTCGATAGATAGCCTTTTTCATCCTCTTCTAAGACGGTATCTAAACGATTCTTCATATCTTCAACGAATACATCAAAGCTCTTCTCCCAGTAGTCTCTGTCGTTAACCTTCTTTGAGACGAGGTCATAATTTTCCTTATACCATTCTATCAATTGTGAGTAAGTAACTACACTCTCTTGGTACTCCGAAATAACTTGATATTCTCTTGCAAGAGCGTGGAGATAATCGAGCACGCCATCAGGCACACCCCATACACCTTTTGCTTCCATGTATTTACATGTTTTTGCCTCCAGTTTTGCTATATCAACGAGTAGGTTGCGCGATTCTACGTTAATTGGATCTAACGCTTGGACTGTCAAACCAGCAAAGTACCTGTAGATATCTTGCCCACCTGTTGTTGCAAGCTCAATATCAAGATTCTTCCAGTCTGGGAATCTGTTCCATCCTCCAGGCATAATGTAAAGCGTCTTTCTAACCCAAGTATCAAACTTGTTGAAGAAGAGGGATTCAAGAGCTAATGTCTTTTTATTAATTTCTTTATCATCAATGTTGTCAGTAAGTGTCTTTGCAATCAGGTAGAGGGAATTGTACCTAACAGCTAATGTTTTGAAAGTATTTCTTTCTGTAAACGTAAGTAACGAGAATTCATATAAACAAGCTGAATCAACAATTGCTTGTGCTGTCGCCATATCGATTTTGTCAATAAACGATGGATTATTTTTTATGTAGACCGCCAAATCTTTGAAGTAAGCATACTTAAACTTATTTGGAAGTATATTCTGGAATTCGTCGTAGTTCTGATTTAGAACAGCTTCTGGGTTATTTCTCAGAGCATCTTTTAGGATAGCAATCCTTATTGGGTCAGAAGCAAGTGCTGCGAGGTAGAAATAAGACTTACCATACGTGTGGTTAAGCCTTACGCTCTTTAAAAAGTATGATTTTGCTTGTTCATAGTATTTTGTGAGCTCACGTGGTATTGCTTCTTTCTGAGCAGTTAATGCCTTTCGATTTTGTGTTATCTGATTTCTTATGTTTTGAATATTCTGCAAACGCTCACTTTCCGCCTGTGCTCTGTTATACAAACCTCCCAATTTACCTGCCTGAGATTGTTTGTATTTGTGCCAATTCTCAGGAGAGTAAATCTGGAATTGCCCGGAGAAGTTGTTAAGGTCAGATTCCATTTGGTCAAGTTGATTTAGATAGTTGTCTATCTGACTCAGTTGATTTCTCAATTCTGCCAACGTTTGGAATGCCACATTACCTTTTCTGAAGTACACTTCTGAAATGAAATGATTCCATCTCAGATAGGTAGAGCCTGCAACAGAAGAAATAAGAACAAGTCCGAGAACAACCGCTTTGGCACCTTTTATTTCGTATTCCTTTCCGTCTACTTTATTAAAATACTTACCCAAGCCTGCGCTCAGAACAAATGTTGCCATCAATGCGTTCGGTAGCAAATGTCCCGGAAAACTAAAGAAGCTTTGGAATGCAAACACTATTCCGCTCAGCACAAGCATGAAGAACAGTATCGTATCATCACGTTCCTGTAGCTTTTGAATATTCTTTACTACATAGATAACAAGTAAGATAAGCATCACAACAATCAAAGCCAGCCCAATTATTCCTGTCTCGCTAAGCACTTGGAAGTAGTCGTTGTGTGCCCTTTTGAAGTTGTTCCAACCGTAGCTGTATATGGGCTTGTCGGCGGTCAAATCTCCGATTCCGTAAAGACCGTACAACTGATAAGTTCCTATCCCTTGACCAAGAAGTTTGTGATTCTTCCAGATGTAAATTGTCGAAAACCAAGACAAGTATCTCTCGTCTCTACTTGAGACTGAAGCCATCGCACTAAACCTATCAGTCATTGTGAAAGCTCCGAAGTTGTTGAATGGAGAAGGAACGTTGTAAAGAACAATCAAGATAATAGACATAAGTATGAATATTGCTATCGAAATCCTGCGTAAAGATTTTAGTTTCCTAAGTAAACTGGGTGCACTTTTCCGAAGTTCTGCTTCAGCTTTGTCTTCGCGTTTACGTATAAAGAAGAAATAAGCAAGGATTAGTAATACTATTTCTAAAACGAGCGCCAAGTATTCTGACCTGGTCTGAGAAAAGATAATAACATCTAAATAAATGATTGCAGAGAACAAGGAGAGTAATTTCATAAAAAGAATCCCAGAAAACTTTCGAACATTCATAACACCAAGGTCAAGACTAATGACAAAGTAAAGTGCAATAGGCAGAAGCATGTTTAGATAGTTTGAAACGAATATGACATTTCCTATATTTGCTTTTATGCTTGCTCTCTCAAAAGGATTTCCAACTTGCCCAAGCATTATGTCGTATCCCAAATAGAAGTTTAGGATAGCGTTAACGGCTATAAACAACCCTGTCAGCACGAAAACAAAAAGAAATCTTGCAATCTTCTGTTTATCATCAAGAATGGTTGAAAAGTAGAAGGATAAGAGCACATTTAAGAATAAGTATAGTCCTATGTCAAATGCTTGTCTAAAAAAGTCCGGATTATCTCTCCAGGTATTTATCGTTGAAAGCAGTGCAACTATCGAAAATGCCAACCAGATAAAGTGGACCTTGGATGCGAAGAATTTAATCTTCTTTGTTCGGAGCAGTCTAAAAAGCAGGTACACTCCTATCAACAACGTGGCGACTGTTAAAATCGCGTATTTTGGAGTACTGAACTCGTAAGTGTACTCTCTGTGAGCAAAGAGTGCAACAAGAGGTATGGTGATATACAAAACTAGTTCCTCGAAAAATGAAAGCACTTTCATCCTCCTCCCCATTTATTCAAAATTGATGCCTAGTATTTTAATATTTTCAACCATTTTGACATGAAATAATACATAACGAGCAGCACTACTACAGCGGGTAACGATAACATCGTATTTTGCTTTGCTATTATGCCTATCGTGAAAAACACAAATTGTATAAATACAACTACGAGAAGTGTGTATCTTTTGTTCTTGGTCTTTGACTGGATTTTATCATAGAAATGCCCTCTGTCGCCACTGAATGGAGAGCGTCCGTTCAATATCCTTCTTAAAACACCTGCTCCAAGATCAAAAAAGAAGAGTGAAAGAAAAATAAAAGCTGAAACCAGATATGGGAGATTAGAAGTCCCATTTCTAATAGATGAGAGTAAACCTATTGAAAGAACACCACCAATTAAATAACTCCCAGCGTCTCCCATGAATATCCTTGCGGGGGGAAAATTGTAAACCAAATAACCAGCCAAAGCACCAACGAGAGCAAGTAACAGAGCTTTGTCATATCGTGACGTTGCAACGCTAAATAAACCTATTGCAGAAATTGCCGAAACACTTGCGCAAACGCCATCCAATCCGTCCATCATATTAACGGCATTTATTAATGCAGCAACTAAAACGACGTAAAGTGAAAAAAGAAAAGAGAGACCTACATACTTGTACACGAGAACACTGGCAATTACAAATTCAGTTACTAGTCTAACCTTTGGATCTGCGTTCTTAGCATCATCGTAAAGTCCTAAAAGAACAAGAATAGTTAGAGTAATTTTTGTCACAAGCTCAAAAGGTGTAACGAGGAGCACTCCTAGATAAATACTTAAGCCACCTAAGTATGGTGTTATTCTCTCATGAGGCTTGAGCTCCCCATCAGGTCTATCAACAATACCATAGCTCTTGGCTAACCGTCCAAAAATAGGTATTGTCAATGCACTTATTATAAAAGCTGAAACAATAACCCATAGGTCTTTCATTGAAATCGATTGCATTTTTTACAACTCACCCACTTCCTACCTGAAAGTTGCAGAAACACAAGCTACGTTTATATTATACTACGAACCATGTTGAAAAACAATAACACAACGTTGCGTCATAAACAATTTAATCAAAGATTTCCAAACTTTGGCTCTTGACAATTCAATCTTATATGTTAATATATAACACGGTCACCAAGATTGAAAGGCTGATTCTTTAAAAAGATGGCCCCATAGGATAACGGCTAGTCCATCGGATTCTCAGTCCGAGGGTCGGGGTTCGATTCCCCGTGGGGCTGCCAGAACGGAAGCCCCCATAGTTCAAAGGATAGAACGGCGGATTCCTAATCCGCAAATGGAGGTTCGATTCCTCCTGGGGGCACCATGATTGGGCCGCTAGCTCAGTAGGTAGAGCACCTGACTCTTAATCAGGTGGCCGTGGGTTCGAGTCCCACGCGGCCCACCAGATTTCCAGATTTTCTGAAAAACAAATATTTACAAGTAAAGAGGAAGCGCCCGGCTTCCCACCCAATGGCGAAAAGCCTATTGGGTAAGGAAAGTGGAAAATGCTGAAACAGAAATAGCGTAAGGTTTACTGAAAATGTTATCTGGTGTTAAAATCAATTGCGGGCGCAGACCCGCATTAATTTTTTATAGTAGGAGGGGGAAACTATTAAGAACGAAAAAGAAAAAATCATTAAAAACGAGGAGATTCCATTCACTGAACTGCGTGTAGTTGATGAGGAAGGAAAAGTCGTTGGTATCATGTCGAAAAGCGCAGCTATTGACCTTGCAATGTCAAGGGGACTGGACTTAATTCTCGTTGCTCCGAATGCACAACCACCAGTTGCGAGGATACTGGACTACGGTAAATACAAATACGAACTTGCGAAAAGAGAACAGAAAGCAAAGAAAAACCAGAAGATTATTGAAATCAAGGAAATGAAATTCAGAACCGCTATCAACGAACACGATTACCAAACCAAGCTCAAACACATTAGAAGGTTCTTGGAAGACGGAAATAAAGTCAAAGTTACTGTAATGTTCCGTGGAAGAGAAATGGCGTTTATGGATAAGGGTAAGGAGATACTCGATAGGATTGCAAAAGACATTTCCGACATCGGAACAGTCGAAAAGGAAGCGAAGGTTGAAGGAAGAGACATGTGGATGATGCTTAAGCCGAAGAATCTGTAATGGTTCATTATGAATAAAAAATAAATTAAGCAGGAGGGAAAAGCAATGGCCAAGAAAAAGATGAAGGTCAGCAAAACTGCGGCCAAGAGATTCAGGGTCACAAAGAATGGAAAAATTATGCGCAGGCATGCTAATGCATGGCACAAAACTGGAAAGAAGAGAAGATCAACATTACGCGCCCTTAGACTCGAAGACGTTGTTTCTCAAGCTGATAAGCCAAGAATCCTCAGACTTCTTGGGAAAAAGTAAAATGATAAATTAAACCGAACAAGGAGGAATAGATATGCGCGTCAAAAATGCTGTAAATGCAAAGAAGAAAAAGAAAAAATTTCTGAAGTTTGTTAAAGGTTTCAGGGGTGCGCTCAGCAGAAGATATACGCTTGCTAAACAATCTTACTACAGAGCACTTAAGTTTGCATTTGACGGAAGAAAGAACAAGAAAGGAAACTTCAGAAAGCTCTGGATTACAAGAATAAACATCGCTGCGAGAAACGAAGGATTGAAATATAACGAATTGATACACGGACTCAAACTCGCAAACGTGGCAATCAACAGAAAGATGCTTGCAGAACTTGCAGTCAACGATCCAGAAAGCTTCAGGGAATATGTAAAGATTGCAAAGACAGCTCTTGGAAAATAATTGATAGTGATTCTCAAAATCAAGGGGCGCAAAGCCCCTTGATTTTTTGTAACAGTAAACGCCCTAACTCTTAGGAGAGGAGTGACTTTTGTGAACGATATCAATGCAGACAAAGCTATTAGAAAAGTTGCACTAATCGCGGTTTTAACAAATGTGCTACTGGCTGCGGTAAAAGTCACCGTTGGGCTTCTCTTTAAAAGTATGGCAGTCTTAGCGGATGGTATAGACACTTCAACGGATATTTTAACATCTTCAACTATGCTAATCGCAACGTTAATCTCCAGAAGGCCTCCGGATAAGGAACACCCGTATGGTCATCACAAGGCAGAAAACATAGGTGCAAAGATAATATCTTTCGTCATTTTTTACGCAGGCGTGAGTTTGCTTGTTGAGAGTGCAAAGAGGTTGATAACCGGACAATATGAAATTCTTGTTGGCTTTTGGCCATTGTTTGCAGCGATACTTTCCGTTAGCGGAAAGACATTCCTGTTCGTAATTGAATACACCACTGGGAATAAGTACAAAAGTAATTCAATGGTTGCGGAAGCCAAGAACATGAGGAACGATATTATGATGTCAAGTTTGGTCTTTGTTGGAGTTGCACTTAACAAAATAGGCTTAGCTTGGATGGACCCTTTGGTAGGAATTGTTATGTCTGGTATAATAATAAAGGTGGCGTGGGAAGTTTTTGAAGAGAACACACATGACTTAATGGACGGTCTAAAAGATGAAGAGATGTGGATATACGAAAAGGTCTTCGAAGCTTGCCAAAAGTGTGGAGCTTTGAATCCCCATAAAGTGCGTGTAAGAAAAGTTGGTGGAAAGTTCGATATAGATATGGATATTGAAGTCAATGGTGAGATGAACGTCAGGGAAGCACATGAAATCACGAAATGCATTAAAAAGCACCTCTTTGAAACAAAGGAAATTTACGATGTGGTTATCCATGTTGAGCCGGAGGCAAACGATGAACACGAACCCTTTGGACTTACGAAAGAAACTTTTAAAAAAGACGAGAAAGAGAAAAACTAACCAGAAACTAGCTTTAACAAATTTCCTCAAGCTCTTTACATCCACCACGCTCATAGCACTCACACTTGTATTCTTAACAATTATCTTTCAGCCTGAAACGGTTTTTGGGCTTACTCTTGATGAAATATTGGAAAAATCAAAAACCGACCCAGATTTTGCCTGGGATATGTATCTTTCTTTCATTTCGCAATTAAGCCCAAACGTATCAACCGTTGAAAGTAAAAAAATAGAGCAAGTCGGAAGAATTATCAACGCTAAAAGGAAACTAAAAGAGCTCGACTTTGCAATTAAAGAAGATATTGAGGGGCTTATAAGATTTCTGAAGACAAACTCAATAGACTCAACTCTGAAGTACCTTATTCTTGAAATTTTCGGAGAAGAAAACCTTGAGGAATACTTAAATAATAATCTTTCCCACAACCTTGACGTTCTATTACTAACAAACATTCTTACCGTCGATGTAAAAGACTATGCTGAAAGTGTTCTCGATGTAATAACACGGGACGATAAGGCAAAGAAACAATTTTTAGACATTGTTCTGAAACGTCTGGACAAAAAGGATGTATTCATCAATTCGATATTCGAATACATGTACCAACGCTACTCAAACACTGGTAAGGAAATAAGAAGTCGTATTTTAGAACTATACAAGGACTTTAAAGCCTCCGGATACACAGATACACGGTTTGAAAGCATACTAAACAAAACAAACAAAACTTGGTACAAATTCTGGCACTCGTTTTTGGAATTTTCCTCTCGCCTTTCTCAATTTGCCGATAATTTTGTCTTTGTAATCTTTGGTCTCGTCGTGGTGAGTATATTAGTTCTTTTTTCACTAAAATTCGTGAGATACAAAATCTTCTATATCTTAGGTTTTAAAAAGCTGGCTGCTCTAACATACAGAAAGATTGTCGACGAAGACCCATTAAACGAAGATAAAAGGCTAACCCTTGCCCAACTTTACGAAGAAGCTGGGATGTTCGAAGAAGCGATGAATGAATACAACTTTTTGAAAAGGATAAAGCTCGAATAAGTTGGACAATATCTTTTTGTTATTATTCAGTGGTATAATTTTTGTGAGTTTTTATCTATTTATCTATAAAAGCCTTTAAAGCTGTTGAAAGGAGCGAGATGAATATGTCAAATAAGGAGCATGAGAAGCGCTTTATTCCGCTTTCAAAACCGCAAATAGCTCAAGAAGATATTGAGACTGTAACAAAAGTTCTAAAATCCGGAAGGCTTAGTATAGGCCCTTACACTGAATTGTTTGAAAAAGCTATAGCAGAGTATGTTGGAGTAAAATACGTGGCTGCTGTTTCTAGTGGAACAAGCGCACTCCATCTTATTCTAAAGGCTCTGAACTTTGGCAAAGGGGACCTCCTCATAGTTCCATCTTTCACTTTTGTTGCTTCTGCAAATGTTGCGTTATATGAAAACGGGAGTGTCACGTTTGTTGATATTGATCCAATTACAATGAACATGGACATTGAACACTTTAAGACGATAGTTGAAGAAAATTTCAACAAATTCCGCAGAATATTCCTGATGGCTGTAGATATATTCGGTCATCCCTTAGATTGGGACAAAGTAAATATATTCGCGGAAAAATACGATGTTACGGTTGTCGAAGATTCATGCGAAGCGCTTGGCAGTGAGTATAAAGGAAAGAAAGTGGGAACTTTTGGCGTAGCGGGAGCGTTTGCGTTCTATCCGAACAAACAGATAACAACTGGTGAGGGTGGGGTTGTTGTTACAAACAGTGAAAAGATATACAAACTATCGGTTTCATTGAGAAACCAAGGGCGTGGAGAAGGTCAAGGCTGGCTCTCTCACGATTACGTTGGTTACAACTACAGAATAGATGAGATGTCAGCTGCACTTGGTTGGTCACAAATGCAGAGATTAGATGAGATTATAGAAAAACGTGCAAAGGTAGCTGAGAGATATAAAGCTCTCTTAAAAGATTTACCCTTAGAGGTTCCTGTCGTTATGGATTATGTCACCAAAATGTCGTGGTTCGTATACGTTGTCAGACTACCACAAGGAACACCAAGTGCAGTTAGAGATAAGATTATTCAAAAGCTTGAAAACGAAGGTGTCCAATGTAGAAACTATTTCTCACCTGTGCACTTGCAAAAACCTTACAGAGAACTCGGTTGGAAAGAAGGAATGTTACCTGTCACAGAAGACATCTCCCAAAGAACAATAGCTATCCCATTCTACACGGATATGGAGCAAGAAGACCAAGAATATGTAGCACAGAAACTACGCGTAGTATTAGAAACGTTTCTAAAGTAAAAATACGCATGTAGGGGGAAGGGGCTTCATGGTTCAAACAGTTCTGAACATAGTAATGTCTTCTCTTCTTACAACGTTATCAATGCCAGGTTATCTCTTTGGAGGGATAGTGTTTTTCTCTCTTATTCCTCTATTCTTCGCTTTAGAAAAGAAAGGACCAATCCTTTCAGCGATAGTGGCTTTTCTATATTTTTTCACTTTCTCTTTTGTGAATTTTCACTATTTAATAAACACTCTAACAACCGGTCTACCTGAATTGTTCGGGCGTTTCAACGCCACGGCGGGTTTTTTGGTTTTCATCCTTTTTTGTATTCTTGAAGCTTTACCATTTTTGCTTTTTGGATTTCTCTACGGACTTTGGACTGAGAAGGTCAGATTCCGCGTTTTAGAACCTATTTTTGTCGCTTCTCTCTACGTTATCTCTGATTACTTGAGAGGTATAGGAGAGTTAGGTTTCACAGGTGGGCGATTAAGTGATGCTCTTTACAATTTCAAAGGTTTGCTTCAGTTACTCCCATTCACAGGAACCCTTGGACTCGTTTTTCTCATAGTGATAGTCAATTATGAAGGTTACAAACTCATACGTGCGAATAAGAACAACTACGTTTTCTTTTTAGCACTGATTGCTTTGGTTCTCTTTGTAAACGGCACAATAGAATCTTTCATACCAAAGACTGTTGGGGTCAAACCTATTATCTTAGCCCAGACAAACATGCCACAGAAAGTGAAATACTCATACGACTCAAGCACTATCGCCGATTACCTTATAAAGAATTTTTCAAACTCCCCAGATTTGTTGACGATATTCCCTGAGGGGGTCTTCCCGGGAACAGACATAAGAAACTCAGATATTGAGAAAAGGCTACTTGAATCATTTAAAAACCGAACACTTGTAATCGGTTTTCCCACATTAGTAGGCAACGACGCATTCAACAGTGCAGTAATTTATTCTGATGGGGCATTTTTTGATAAATACGATAAAGTTCACCTTTTCCCATTTGTAGAACAACTTCCTTACAAAGGAATATTTGGGCGTCTTGCTTTTCTAAGAGGCATGTATTACTTCAGTCCTGGTGAGTTGAAAGTTTTTGATATAAAAGGATATGGGAAAGTAGGATTCCAAATTTGCTTTGAATCGTTCTTCCCATACATATCAAGAAGACTTTCAAAGGATGCTGGTTTCTTGGTAGTAATAACAAATGACGGATGGTATAATTCAAAAATTCCATTAATCCAACACTTTACCCAAGCAATTTTTAGGGCTGTAGAAACGCACAGAACAGTTGTTCAAGTTTCGAACACAGGAATCAGTGGAGTTGTAGACGAGTATGGTAACTTCTTTGCTTTGCCTGAAAACCAAACAACTTGGAGAATTTTTTACGTCAAATCCAACAATGATGTAACATTTTATGCTAAATACGGCGATTACATGGTTATCATATCGCTTATTTTGACTATAATTGTAGGACTTACTGCCAAAAAAAGAAGAACGATTTTTGATTAACCAATGGATATTTCCTTCATGTTTTTTTGACTATACAGGGAGGATGGAATTGTGAAGAATGTGCCTGCTAGCATTGAGGCTGAACAAGCGTTGATAGGGAGTATATTAATTGAGCCAGAAAAGGTTGATAACATAGTTTCTATAGTCAGCTCTTCTGATTTTTATGACCCAAAGCATCGTCATATATTTGCTGCAATAGAACAACTGCACGACGAAGGTCTACCTATCGACATTATCTCTGTGTGTGATAGACTAAAAGTGATGGGAGTTCTTGATAAGATAGGTGGAGAGCTATACGTTGCGCAACTTGCAGATAACGTTCCAACTTCAGCACATGCGGAAATGTACGCCCAGATAGTGCGAGACAAAGCGATACTGAGAGAATTAATCGCTGCAGGTAGCCTTATAGTTGAAAAAGCCTACGACGAAGCACTAAATGTCGATGAAGTACTCGACGAAGCGGAACGATTGGTCTTTAGAATTGCAGAGTCACGTGCAACAAAAACATACGTAGATATACGAAGCGCCTTGACCGAGGTTTTTGAACACCTTGAAGAATTAAGGTCAAAGCATTTAAAAGGGCTTACGGGTTTAGTGACAGGTATCCCGACCGGATTCAAAAAACTCGATGAAATGACTTCCGGATTCCACAAGTCCGATTTAATAATCATAGCGGCACGTCCCAGTGTGGGTAAAACAGCTTTCGCACTGAACTTAGCGAAGAACATGGCAACTGTTGGGGAAGCCTCTGTAGGAATTTTCAGCTTGGAGATGAGTAAAGAGCAACTCATTCAAAGACTTTTGTGTATGGAATCTCTCGTAGACCTTCAGAAAGTTAGAAGAGGTTGGTTGAGTGATGAGGAATGGAAACGACTAGTCCAGGGTGCGTCAAGATTGATGAAGGCGAATATAATAATAGATGATGAGTCCAACCTTGAACCACGTGTTTTGAGAGCAAAGGCGAGAAGGATGAAAAAAGAATACAACATAGATGCTATATTCATAGATTATTTACAGCTTATGGACTTGGGTGACGGCAGGAGAGACAGTCGTCAGCAGGAAATCTCTGAAATCTCCCGTTCACTGAAGTTACTGGCAAGAGAACTTGATGTTTCAATCATTGCACTGTCACAGCTGTCAAGAGCGGTCGAACAAAGGGAAGATAAACGTCCACGTCTTAGCGACCTCAGAGAATCAGGTGCTATCGAACAAGACGCGGATGTTGTAATATTCCTTTACAGAGAGGAATACTATAAAAAACAACACGTCGACTTACCACACGAAACAGAGATAATTATTGGTAAGCAAAGAAACGGCCCCATCGGAACAATCACGTTGATGTTCAACCCATCGTTCACAAACTTCTTTGAACCTGATGTGTTCCATTCGGAAGTTTAAAGTAACCTAATAAACAACACTGACTTAAAAGGAGCGAAAGAATATGGTTAGAGCCATCTACCCAGGTTCCTTTGACCCAATAACGTATGGTCATATAGATATTGCGAAAAGAGCTGCCGAACTATTCGATGAGCTTTACGTGGTGGTTATGGAAAACAAGAGAAAGAACTATACGTTCACGATAGAAGAACGTGTAGAAATGGTGAAAGAGTGTCTTAAAGACCTACCTAACGTACGTGTCGATACATTTTCAGGGCTCTTGGTTGAATATACAACAAAAAACAACATAAATGTGGTCATTAGAGGTTTAAGAGCAGTCACGGATTTCGAATACGAACTCCAGATGGCACTCGCCAACAAAGAGATATGTAACGGTGTTGAGACCGTATTTCTTATGACTGATAAGAATTACTCATTTCTCTCTTCAAGCCTTGTAAAAGAAGTTGCATCGTTTGGTGGACAAGTTTCCCAATGGGTGCCGGAATTTGTAGAGAGAAAACTGCGAGAAAAGTTTAAGAACTTAAGATGAGGTGAAAAGATGGAAAAAAACTTTAATGCCACGAATGAGTCGAAAGCAATCAAAGAAATCATAGTAAAAGCCGAAAATCTTTCCAAAATATACGGTTCTGGTAGTTCAAAAGTCGTTGCACTCGATTCCGTGAACCTAGAGATATACAAAGGAGAAATCGTCGCAATACTTGGTCCTTCTGGTTCTGGAAAGACCACTTTACTGAACTTACTGGCAGGTCTTGATGTTCCAACTTCGGGCACGATAGTCATAGATGGACAAGAAATAACAAAAATGTCCGAAGAAGAAAAAGCGAAATTCAGAGCTAAGAATATGGGGTTCATATTTCAATTTTTCAACCTAATACCTGTTTTAACCGCTGTTGAAAATGTGGAACTCCCACTACTTCTCAATAAAGTCCCCGTCGCAGATGCACGGAAAAGAGCTTTGGAGCTTCTCGAACTTATGGGAATCTCTCATAGAAAAGATGCTTATCCTTCACAGTTATCAGGTGGTGAACAACAGAGAGTTTCCATTGCTCGTGCACTCTCGACAACACCAAAAATCATCTGGGCTGACGAACCAACAGGTGCACTCGATGTGAAAAATGGAGAGCAAATCAAAAAGCTGATAATCGAGCTTAACAAAGAATTCGGAACAACTTTTGTTATAGTAACGCACGACCAAAGCGTTGCCCAAATCGCAAACAGAGTCATGAGAATGGAAAACGGTAGAATTGTTGAAGTTATAGGTTAAGGAGGAGAAGACCAGTCGAATATGGTTATTTACCTTGTTGGTGATTCCGAGCTCAGTAAAGAACTTTACATAAAAGAATATTTGAAAGGCAAAGATGTGGAATATCATAAAATATTCGCAGATGATGACGGGAAGATTGAAGAATTAAAGAACGCCGGTATAAGTTTAGGGTTGTTTTCAAGCGCTAAAGTTTACGATTTAGTAGACTTTGACGAATGGTCCAAGAGTGAAAAAAACCAATTTCAGTTGATTGATTTATCCGGAAGTTGGGTTACAGTCTTTGTCCGAACAGAAAAGGTAGGAAAAGAGGTTACAAAGATCCCAGGTAAAATAGAAATCCTGACGTTCGAAAAACCCAAAGAATGGGAAGAAGACAAATGGTTGAATTTTGTGAAAGATGTGGCAAGAAAAATAGGTGTAATTTGCGATGAAGAAGTCGCGAAAAGCATATTTAAATTCACAGGACCGGAGGAATACGCGATACTTGCAGAACTTGAGAAACTTCAAATTTACGCAGGTGAGCACCCAACACCACAAGATGTTGAACAAATTGTTTTTAAAAAAACTATCAGCAAATTAGACGAATTCTGCTTTGCTTTATCAGAACAAAATTACTCAATTGCCAAAAACATGCTGCACGAAATCTGCAATGATTACGAACCGATAATCATATCGTATAACATTTCAAAGCACTTTATAGAACTATTCAACATCATAGTTCATGCTCCAAAAAAACGTGAGTACAAATGGCCTGATGTAGCTCAGCTTTCCAAAGAACTTGGAATTCTTTCACCAAGGGTTGCAAGGTTTTTAGGATTCACATTCAAAGATTCAAAATACAAGCCTGTAAACCATGTGTTGATTTATTCTCCAAAGGTGCTAAAAAACGTTATAGAATATCTTTACTTCGTCGATAGAAGGGTCAAACTTAGCGATGACATAAAGATTTTGATGGGACTGTTTATAAGTAAACTCGAATCAGGAGAATTCGATAAGACTTTCGAAGAACAGGAGAAGCAAGAGCAAGTGGAAGATTAAGGATATAAGAATCCAGAGAAATCATTATACGATTTGATGGGAGGGAAACTAGGTGAAGAGTGGATTTGTCTCGTTTGTTGGAAAACCCAACGTAGGTAAGTCATCGATAATCAATGCGATAATGAAGAAAAAAGTTGTCATTGTATCGGATAAACCACAGACAACTAGAAACAGAATAAACGTTATATACACGGACACAGACGCGCAAATCATTTTCGTAGACACGCCGGGTATACACAAACCATTGCACAGACTTGGTGAATACATGGTTAAGGCCGCTGTCCAAGCGTTAAAAAACGTTGATTTGTTGCTTTTTACAATCGATGCAAAAGAAGGTTTTGAAACACCAGAAGAACACATATCAAACTACATAAACCAGTCCGGAACACCAACAATTGTAGTAATCAATAAAATAGACCTTGTGGACAACGATCGTGCAGATTTAATAGAAGAGCAAATAAGAAGCCATGTGAACAATCTTCTTGATGTAGTGCGCACATCTGCTGTGACTGGCGAGGGGTTAAACGAACTCGTTGAGAAGATTAAGCAACATCTGCCTGAAGGTCCTCAACTGTATCCTGAAAATATTATAGTCGACAGACCCCTTTCATTTATCGCTTCTGAACTGATAAGGGAGAAGATATTCCATTTCACGTACGAAGAAATCCCTCATTCCGTTGCCGTCATTGTCGAAGAAGTCAAAGAAAGGCCAAATGGTGTTGTGTACATTAGGGCAAACATTTACGTCGAAAGGGAAAGTCAAAAGGGTATAATCATTGGTCAAGAAGGAAGAATGATAAAGAAAATTGGAGAAAGTGCAAGAAAAGATATAGAATACTTCTTGGGCTCAAGAATTTATTTGGACCTCCATGTAAAAGTCAAAAAAGACTGGAGAAACAAGGACTTTATAATATTGAACGAAGTCGGCATGCGTGATGATTTGGATTGAAATCAATTATTGCTACTTTGATATCCTGGGAATGTTAACAACATTTAACTTCATGTCCACGCGTGCAATGTAATACTTGAATCCGTACTTTCTTGCCAAACTCACGTATGTTTTTATACGCTCAGCATTCGTACTGTCGAAGGAATTACCATTGTCAATGTATTCAACTGAAAGAATGGTAATCCCATTCTTCACAAGCTGAGTAAGTTTATTAACTCTGCGAACAAACTCTTCGGTATTTGTTACAAGTTGTCCCTTAGAAAAAAACAGGCTTTCAACGATAACATACTTTGCTCTTTCTCTCAAATCTGGAAATTCAAGTAGGATGTCTTCTCCATTTACCAGTGCGTATTCAAACTTTGGAAAATCGTTTGTTAGTTTTCTGAGATTTTCGACCATAGCGTTTTTTAATGCTTCTGCGTTTTTTCCAGAAAGTTTTTGAAGTTTTGTATGTTGATAGATATTTATCCAATCCAAAGCAACCCCGTTGAACCCGGCTGATGAGATTCTCTTCATGTATTCCTTTACCACGTCATACCATTCTGAGTACCAGTATTTAACGTAATATTCCCCAGTCCAATCATCCAGAGCCCCAAGCACGATGGCTTTGTTTAAAGAATTCCAATAGAACCTCCAGTTTTCAGCAACAGCGAAGTTCAAGTAAGAAAATACCTTTTTTCCTCGAGATTGTAAAGGTGTTATATCTTCCTTCTTGAAAGCCTTTTTATCTGTTCCATCAGCTGAATAATCAATCACTACCAAATCTGCCTTCACCAACATAAGTTCTTCTAACTTATGACCATTTGTGTAAAGAATCCAGTCTTGTGGAACCTCGGTAGCAAAAAGACTTAAAAAAATAGGGAATAACAAAACAAAGAAAATTGTTGTTAAAGCTATCTTTGAAACAAAATCGTTTGTCATTTTTGACACCTCTTAGTTTTCACTATAGACCGAAAAAGAAAAAAGAAGTCGCCAATCGATGACTGGCGACTTCTTTTTTTTAACTTATTAGTATTTTAAATATGGTAATAACGCCATCTGTCTTGCTCTTTTGATTGCTGTCTTTACCATTCTTTGGTGTTTCGCACAGTTTCCCGTAAGTCTTCTTGGAAGTATCTTACCTTTTTCGTTTAGGAAATCTTTAAGCAATTTTGTATCTTTATAGTCAACGTATTCAACATTCATTTCACACAGCTTACATGCCTTTATTTTTCTTCTTCTCTGCCTTACTCTTGGCATCCTACTTCCCTCCTATTGACGTATTATTCACTACTCATCAAAATGGTGGTTCGTCATCGTTTGGAATGTCCTCTTCTTCAATATCTTCGCCAAAAACTTCTTCGTACGGTATCTCTTCTGGAATTTCTTTCTCACTCTTTCTTGAGTCAACAAACACGATATTGTCTGCCCATATTTCAACAGTTGACCTGGTTTGTCCATCGTTTGTTTTCCATTTATTAATTCTTAACTTGCCATCAACCAAGACCATTCTACCTTTTTGGAGATAGTTGTGTGCCAACTCTGCCAACTTTCTGAATGCTACAATCCTTATAAAATCGGTTTCATCACCATTTGTTCCACGGTTTACCGCAATTGTAAACGTGGTTACCAGATTTCCGTCGATTGTTTGCCTTGTCTCAGGGTCTCGTGTTAATCTACCAACAAGAACAACTTTGTTATACGACATTATTCCACCTTCTCTTCAGAAGCACCCTCCTGCTGGACTTCCTGGTTAGAACCTTCTGTTTCTTTCTTGGCTCTTGCTGCTTTTCTCTCCTTCTTCTCAAGGTCTTCTCTTCTGAACGTTTGCCATCTCATGAAATCTGGGTGCACTTTGAAATAGTTCTCAAGTTGTTCAAGTCCTTGACCGTTTGACCTGAAGTAAAGAACTGTGTAGTCACCTTCGAAGTACTTTCCAATCTTGTACGCAAGTTTTCTAATGCCCCATCTATCAACGTTCTCAACCTGTGCTCCGAGTCTTTCTTCCAAAAACTTCTTAACACCTTCAACCAACTTGTTCCTTTCTTCCTCTGGTACGTCTGGTTTGATGATGAACATCGTTTCGTAAATCCTCATAAAGCACCTCCTCCCTCGGTCTTATGCGGCCCTGCTTATTTTTAAGCAGAGCGGGATTTTTTGAATTTAAATTTCATCTTACCTAAAACATAAAACAAAGACGGGCGTATGCCCGCTGCATCTTTGCTTTCTGGTGGGCTCGGAGGGGATCGAACCCCCGACCGTCCGGTTATGAGCCGGATGCTCTGCCAACTGAGCTACGAGCCCACAAACCTGGAGGCGACGGAGGGATTTGAACCCTCGAATAGAGATTTTGCAGACCTCCGCCTTAGACCCCTTGGCTACGTCGCCCCGTTGCGTGTTACATTCTATCACATAACCTCTCACCTGTCAACAGGGTAGGTAAGCTTCAAAAAGCATATTATGTGTTAAAAATGCAAAAAAGAACCCTCCTCAAAATTTCTATCCTGAGGAGGGTCCCGTAATGCCTACTTTATTTGTTATCCTTGTATCTCCCAGTATAGTCCTTCATCTTTCCAGTAGAATTTCACCCTTTGACCTTCCTTGACTTGTTCATCAATTATCAGTTCAGCGAGCTTGAACTCTATTGTGTTTTCAAATAACCTTCTAAGAGGTCTTGCTCCCATTGTTGGTACGTAACCTTCCGTTGCCAAGTACTCTTTCATTGATTCATCAAGCTCCACGATGATATTCCTATCGGCAAGCCTTTCGTTGAGTTCCTTGAGATAGATATCGATTATTTGCTTAATGTGTTCTTTCTTTAGTGGTTTGAAAACAACTGCTGCATCGATTCTGTTAATTAACTCTGGTCTGAAATACCTGCGCATTTCCTCTTCAATATGCTTTGGTATAGCACTTTCCAAACCATCTTCAATGTCCTGGATTATTATGTCTGACCCTATGTTACTTGTCATTATGATTATCGTGTTCCTGAAATCAACCGTCGTACCCTTACCATCGGTAAGTCTTCCATCATCGAAGAGTTGTAGCAACACGTTGAAGACTTCTGGATGCGCCTTTTCGATTTCGTCGAAGAGCACGACACTGTATGGTCTTCTTCTCACCTGTTCCGTGAGTTGTCCTCCTTCTTCGTAGCCAACGTATCCCGGAGGCGCACCAATTAACCTAGCAACTGAGTGCTTTTCCATGTACTCGCTCATATCAATTCTGATTAGTGCCTTTTCGCTACCAAACAGCACGTCGGCTAATCTCTTTGCAAGTTCTGTTTTACCGACACCTGTTGGACCTAAAAACAGGAACACACCAAGTGGTCGTTTTGGATTTCTGATACCCGCACGTGACATCTTTATAGCATTTGCCACAACTCTTACTGCTTCTTCTTGGTCTACGAACTTTTCGTGGATGAGTTTTTCAAGGTTCTTGATTTTTTCCTTTTCGTCACCCATAATCTTACCAACAGGTATACCTGTCCAGCGTTCAACAACTTTTGCAATATCTTCATCAGTTACTTCCTGTTTACCATCTATTTTCGCACGAGCTGCAGCCTCATCTACTAAGTCTACAGCCTTATCCGGCATAAACCTGTCTGTAATGTACTTTGAAGCCAACTTTGCAGCTGTTTCAATAGCCTTGTCGCTAATCTTAACTCCGTGGAACTCTTCGAATTTTGGTCTGAGCCCTTTCAAAATCTCAATCGTTTCTTCGACCGAAGGTTCTGAGACGAATATGACCTGGAACCTTCTCGCAAGAGCTTTGTCTTTTTCTACATGCTTCCTGTATTCCTCAACGGTAGTCGCTCCAATTACCCTAAGTGTGCCTCTTGCCAACTCTGGCTTCAGAATGTTACCGGCATCCAGTGCACCTTCAGCAGCGCCAGCTCCCACAACTGTGTGAAGCTCGTCGATGAACAGAATAACATCAGTTCTTTTCTTGAGCACGTCTATAAGTTTCTTGAGCCTTTCTTCGAATTCTCCTCTGAACTTCGTTCCAGCAACTAACCTTGCGAGGTCAAGTTTAAGAATTGTCTTGTTCTTCAAGAAATCTGGAACATTTCCAGATACTATTCTTTGAGCAAGACCTTCAACAATTGCTGTCTTACCAACACCTGGGTCTCCTATGAGAACTGGGTTATTCTTAATCTTCCTACCAAGAATTTCTATCATCCTGTTGACTTCGTTATCTCTGCCTATGACAGGCATCAACTGACCATTCTTTGCCATTTCGGTTAAGTTCTCAGTAAATTTGGCAAGAACGTCGATGTTTTCCTCTTCAGAGTATGTTCTCTTCATTCTGAGTTCTTTGATAGCTGTATAGAGCTTGTCTTGTGTGATTCCATATCTTGCCAACAACCTGTAGACAGTCGTTTCTGGAACTATTGCCATAGCAAGGAGTAAGTGGTCCGTTCCGACCTTTTCGTCACCCATGCGTCTGGCTTCACGCTTCGCCTCGTTGATGACCTTTGTAGTATCTGGTGTGACGTAGATTTGTCCTGTGCCACCAGAAGAGTAGTAATAACCTCCTTTGGATGTGATAGCACGTTCCACATCCCTTCTCAATCCGTCGATATCTACATTGAGATGGCTCAGAATATCGTAAGCTGCGTTTTTCGAGTTCTCCAACATGGTCAAAAGTATGTGCTCAGGCGCCATTTGGTTTTGCCTGTAACGATTTAACACATCCGTTACAGACTGCAATATCTCCTGAGCGTTTTCTGTGAATTCCTCAAGGTTGAATGTCATATCAACCACTCCTTTCTTTCCTTCTATTTTGTTTAATTTGCATTTCCGATGATAGTATAATACATTATCACTCAAATGTCAAGAGTGCTAATCAAAAAGTTTAAAATTTGTCACGCGAAAGCTATTCAAAAACATAACTTTTTCTGACTTGATTTTGAAAATTGTAATGTTAGAATTTAATTAGCGATTGTTCGATATGCTAACTTATTTTCAGTCCAATCAAGGGGGTTTTTACTCAAAACCATGTCCTATCGACCCAGTTCATATTCAATCGATTCTGCAACTCGCTTAATTACTATTTTTACGTTCATAGATGGGCTTGCACAAGGTATATATGGAACTATTTTCAATCTGATGCTCCGCACTTCAGGCATGCCAACTTCGCAAGTTGGGCGTATTACTTCATTATTCCTCTGGGGTAGTGCGTTACTTGGACTTGTGTTTGGTATCATTGCAGATAAGATTAACAAAAAACAATTAATGGTCACCACTCATCTTTTGAGTATATTTTTTGGAACGTACAGGGCCATTTCTCCTTCACTTATTCATCTTAGCATCTCTTCTTTTCTCTTCGGTGGTTTTTCAACAGCAACATCTATTGTTCTTTCCACACTTTTGATAATTAAAACTGCAAGAGAAAGCCGTAGTAGGGTACTGGGCCTTAACTTTGGAATAGGTATGTTCACTGGAGTTTTGGGAAACGTATTGGGTGGTGTGTTAGGCGATGCCTTCCCAATTAAGAACGTATTAATTGTAGCGAGTTTATCGAGAATCGTCGCACTCATTCCTATCTGGAAATTGAGGTTATACGAACCAAAATACGAAGGCAAAAACGGTGGAGACACCAATGCGTTTAAATTCTTCAGCATACTTAATAACTTAGATAGGCGTGCGACGAAAGTAACTCTTTATTATTTTCTTTCAACAATGAGTGTTGGATTTGGTGCCGGGTTGTTTGTAACTTTTGGTAATGTTATATTCTACGATATATTCCATATGAAACCATCGTTGATAGGACTCATTCTGGCATTGGCTCAGTTAGCTACGAGTATTGGTGCTGTGTTTTCTTACAAGTTAGGGAAAAAGTTCGGTGATATGAACGTTTTAATCTTTTCGTATGTCTTTGTACCCATACTAATCGTATTGCTCAGCTTTATAAGAGAACCGATAACCTTTACCTCTGTGTATATACTCCGCTTTGCGGTAATGAATATGGTCGGTCCTCTTTTAACCGCTTTAGTATTTTCTAACATTCCACCAAGTCTTCTTTCTTCAATTAATGGTATGAACTCGTTTATAAACAACGTTGCACGTGCTCTCTCAGCAGACCTATTTTCCATATTCACCAAATACAGCAACGGATACACACTCATTTTTGTTGTAAGCTCGATTTTCTACTTTTTGAACGCTTATGTTATGATTAGAATGTACAAACACATTTCAGAGTAAGAATTCTAGTTTATACAAATTGGGGGAGATACAGTGAAAACATTTGACGAATGGTCAAATGGCAAAAAACATATCGACGAAAATGAAAGTACCAAGCTTCTCACCAAAGAATTATTTAGATTATCCGTTCCCACAATGCTTGGTTTCGCTATACAGTCCTTGTACGATATCGTGGATATGTTTTGGATTGGAAAGGTTTCCTACAAAGCCATTGCAGGAATCGTCATATTCTCTACAATATTTTGGTTAGTCGAAATACTCAACGAAATCATAGGCACTTCTTCCGTTTCGTTGATTTCGCAAGCATATGGAAAAGGAAATTTGAAGCTAACGTCACTAATAATAGAACAAACGCTTATCTTTAAAGCTATAGTCGCACTCATTGCTTCAGGGTTACTGTTGTTGTTTTTCAAACCTGTTGTTAGCTTCTTCTCTTCGGACACAGATGTTATTAACTCGGCAATTCACTATGGATACATCCGCATATTTTTCATGCCTGTATTTTTTATGACCTACTCCACATTCACGGCACTAAGAAATATAGGTCGTGCATCACTTGCAACACTCACTATGGCAGCAGGAACTATCGTGAACATAGTGTTGGACCCGATATTTATATTTGAAAAGATTCCATTCCTCAACATCACAGGCTTTGGTCTTGGTGTTTCCGGTGCTGCGTGGGCGACAGTGATTTCTACGTTTATTCCCCTTGTCTGGGGATTGTATCTACTTTTCCGAGGAATAGAGGGCGTAAAGATTTCCATAAAGGGGCTCTTATCGTTAGATAAGAAAATAGATACAAAACTTATCACCATAGGTTTACCATCCGGTGTTGAAATGCTACTTCGGAATCTTTCTTACACTGTATTAATCAAAATTTCCTCACTTTTTGGTTCAGAGTACGTAACGGTTTTTGGCATCATTGAACACATGTTTGGGTTTGCCGTTATCCCAATATTTGGTTTATCTATGGGGGCAAGCACACTGGTAGGCTTCCAGCTGGGGAAGAACAATGAAAAAGGTGCCAAGAAGGCAACGATCCTGGCAACGTTTTACAGCGTTATCATTGTTTCTCTTTTGCTCGTGCCTCTACTATTATTCCGAGAATCCGTTTTTGTTCTTTTCACATCAAATGAAAACGTAATAGAAATTGGTGCAAAAAGCATTCCATACGTTGTCTTTGCGTTATTTATGATATCCTTCAGCGCAGGACTTTCCAGTGCATTCTTTGGTTCGGGAAAGACATCAATTCCCATGATAGCGGGGATTTTAAGTCGATGGGGTGTTATGGTTCCATTCGTTTTGATTTCCACATTTGTGCTCCGTTTAGGACCTATCGGACTGTGGCTGGCATTTCCTGTAACGGAATTTGTTGAAGTTTCAGTTATGTCTATTGCATTTGTTAAGTCTAACTGGTACAAAAAACGTGTTATTTAGGTTGGTCTTGTTGTTGGATGCCGAAGTTAAAAAGTAGTTGAATAAGGTATATAACAACACTTATTGAAAGCGCATAAACTAACAGACCTAGATTTCCTCCGAGCTTATCAAACAACATTCCTCCAACAAGCGGACCAACACCAAATAAAAGCCCGATGACCATTTCATGCAAAGCCCCTTGTTTGCCGTGTTCTTCTTCCTCCGACAAAAGTCCGTAAAATATGGCGAACGTGTACGGAACTGCGTAAGTGAAACCGGCAAACAATGCTGTAAGAAAAAACATTAGAGGATTTTTGGCAAAAAAGGCTATAATTCCTGTCATTGGAACAACCGACAAAAGTATGCCACAAAAATATTCGTTCCCTACCCAACCTTTCCAAGATTGCAAGATAACAAAAGTGAGCAAAACTCCTATATTTGCCCCAACAGTCAAGAAACCTGCATTTTCCAGCTTCAGCCCAGCAAGCATCATCAACTTAGGGAAACTAGCCAGAACAGATGTGTAAATCAAACCACCAAGGAATAGGATAATTCTGTATTCCAGCCTGAGCTTTCTCATCGCGCTTTTGTTCGTCACTACGGATGCGTTTTGAGAATGCTCTAGAAGTTTTCTGTAAGGGGTAAATGTAATAGTATCTCCAAACTTTTGGTAGTCTAAAGAAACAAGTAGACTTGTCATACCCGAGATTATCAAACCTAAAACAAATATAACACCTGGCGCTCTTACGGTAAGAAAAGGACCAAACGCAACGCCAATTATATTTCCCGTACTCCAGGACAACGTGAATCTGCCTGTTATCGATGGTGGGTCTATCCTCAGTAAGCTTTCAGACTTAGCAATCAAGCCTTCAACTTGTGGAAAGAATGCCCCAAAGAAGATACCTTGTAAAACTGCAAAAATAACTAAACCTTCGGGGTTGTTAGCAAAAAGCCCGAACATTGAGACAATAAAAAGATATACAGTTAAAAAAGAAATTGTCCTTTTGTACCCGTATCTTGTTCCAACGTGTCCCAGTGTCACACTTGCTATTGCATAGGCTATAGATAAAATAAGGTTAACGAGACCTATCTGAGTAAAAGAAAAGCCAAATTTTGCAGCAGTTGAGTTTATGTAAGTGCTATAAAGGTATGCTTGAACAGAGATTACAAAAGAAAGAAAATGATACTTGTGGAAAATTTTCTGCCTGCGCACTTTTTGCACCCTCCATCTAAAAAAGATACTGTTAGAAGAATTCCCTCGGATCCGCGAATGAGTACCCTTGAGAAAGAATGTAAGGCACAATTTCTTCGAGGATTTTCAATGCTCTTTTCCCTCTGTTACGCCCGTCGTGCAACAATATTATAGCGCCAGGTTTAATTGCGGATTTAAACATCTTAATAATCTCCTCATCAGGTTTGTCAAACCAATCTCCTGCAACACTCCAATTCATAGTCACATATCCGTATTTCATTGCTATTTCTCCAACCCAATCTCCGTAGTAGCCTTCCGGCATTCTAAGAAATCTTATCTTAGCTTCAGGAATTATATCTTTTAAATTTTTCTCGGTTTTATCAAGGCCACTAATTAACGTTTGCTTCATCTCTTCCAAACTCGATGTTTTCTCCAGTTTATAAAAACTTCGATGGCAATAAGTATGGGAACCTATTTCATGTCCCTCTTCGTACTCCCTCTTTAACACGTTGGCATAACCTTTCACTGTATCACCAGAAACAAAGAATATAGCTTTGATGTTATACTTTTTCAAGAAATCCAGAATCTCTTCAGTATAACCTCTCTTTTTCGTATTACCAATCCTCCTAAATTAGTACTACACTTCACTATAATTATATCCAAGACTTCGGAATCAATAATTATATTGCATTGACGAAAACTTAAAAGCATGTTACAATAAATATGGAAACATATTTCCTATATCCTGGAGGGGAGCTCCTGAATGCGGGGCTGAGAGGGGAACGCCAAGTTCCCGACCCTTCGAACCTGATCCGGGTAATACCGGCGGAGGGACCAGGAACCAGGGTAATGGGATAAATAATCAAAAGCCTTTTAAAACTTCCCTCCGCTTAGTTGAAAATGCAAAAGCGGAGGGATTTTTTATTTCAAGAACACTCACATTTTGAGAAGGAGGGTCTAACATGAAACGATTGCTCAAGCTAGCTGTATTCTTTTTGCTAATAGCAACGGTCTTTGTTTATTCTGCAGAGCTAGTGATTTACACATCTGACAGTTTTGCAGGTGGAATTGCAAAGGTTGTCGTTCCAAAATTCGAGCAGACGTATAAGTGTAAAGTTAAAGTGGTAAGTTTTGGTTCTATGGGAGACGTTTTGGCAAGACTCATCGCCGAAAAGAACGCACCTAAGGCTGATGTTGTTATCGGTTTAAATCCTCAACAGCTTCAAAAAGCGATAAAAGAGAACTTGTTGCAAAAGTACCGTGCCACCAATTCGAAAAATCTTGTCTACAAAGGCTTTGTTAATGACTACGGAACAGTTTACGACTACGGTGCTTTGGCGATGATTTACAACGTCGAAAAGATGAAGAATCCTCCAAAATCTTTCAAAGACCTTTTGAAACCTGAATACAAAGGCAAGTTTGTCCTTATCGACCCAAGAACCTCCAGTACAGGTCTAACATTCCTGATGTGGACCATTGCTGCACTCGGAGAAGACGGTGCAATGGAATTTTGGAAAGAAGTCAAGAAAAATGTATTGACATTTACAAGTGGATGGAGTGCAGCATTCAAAATGCTTGAAACAGGCGAGGCAGACATGATAGTAAGTTATGCAACAGACGGTGCTTACAGCATGTATAAATATGGTTCTATCAAATACATGCCCATAATCTTCGAGGAAGGTGCATACGTACTCGAGGAATATGCAGCTATCGTAAAGGGTGCAAAGAACTTAGCACTTGCAAGGGCTTTCATAGAGTTCATGCTCACCCCAGATTTCCAAAAGGAAGTACCACTGAACCAGTGGATGTTCCCGGTTATCGATGTTCAGCTACCGGACGTATACAAATATGTACCAGCTGTAAAGAAGATACTAAGGCTTGACCCAAGTATTAATGATAGGTTGGATGAGATACTGAAAAAATGGGAAAAAGCAGTTATTGGATAACAAAAAAATATAAAATAACGTAATTAAAAAATTAAAAAGCCTCTGGAGTGCGAACCGCCCCAGAGGCTTTAAATTTTGAAGAACTTCTCAGAAAGAAAATGATTAAAGCTTTGAAAGTTGAACGAAAATGCTAGTAAGCTGGTCTAAACTTGTAGAACAGTCATATCAGCCAACTTATCATTGGAGGTGTGTAAATGCCAGTGAGGAATCTTCTTTTCGTTTCCTTACTTATAGCGACACTGCTAATCTTTCCATATACTTTCGGTCAGTTTCTAAAAGTAGGACTTTTGTTAGGTGAACCATACGCGTATTGGAGCTCAACTAAGCTTTCTGGAATAGAATACGACATTTGGCGGGTTATCGGAGTTGAATTGAACACGAATGTGGAGTTCTACGTGCTCCCGTTCTCTGTACTTGACGTTTCGCTAGTTCCAAAACTCGGTTTAGATGTAATCGCTGGTGGTATCCATATGACCGATGAAAGAAAAAAAGTCTTCAAATTTACCCAGCCGTACATTAATTCGGGACTTGCGATAGTGCTCAGAAAAGACGTTAAATGGGATGGAGATATCGAAAAAATCACTTTTGGAGTGAAGAAAGGCGCTACCGGTGAGAAAATTGTCCAAGATTGGATCAAATCCGGCAAGAAGGTAAAATACTCGACCTTTGTATCAAACGAGGAAATTGTGACTAACCTCCTCATCAAAAAAATAGATGGTGCATTCTTTGATTATATCAACGCTCTGTACCTATCGAAAAAATATGGGTTCCAGGTTCACAAAGATTTGATTTACTCCATCAACATAGGTGCGGTTGTGCTAAACAGTTCTTTAGAGAAGAAACTAAGTGATGCAATATCTAAACTTGAATCAGATGGAACGATAAAGCGCATACTTGCATCATACATTGGAGCCTTTTAAAAGTATAAAAAATGCCCCTGGCGAACCAGGGGCATTTTTGCTTTATTTGCTTTATTGGTTACATTTATCTATTAGAGTATTAATCCTCCATCTACACCAATAACTTGCCCTGTGATATATGATGATTCATCTGAAGCTAGGAACAAATACACGTAAGCAACTTCGATTGGTTCTCCAAGGCGTTTAAGTGCCGCTCTTTCTGCCATCATATTTAGAATCTTTTCCGGAACCTTTTCTGTCATCGGCGTTTTGATAAAGCCTGGTGCAACGGCGTTAACCCTGATTTGCGCACCCTTTCTCGCAAATTCTTTTGCCCAGGTTTTCGTCATACCAATGACACCTGCTTTTGTAGCCGCATAATTTGTCTGACCTATGTTTCCGTAAACCCCAACAACAGATGATGTGTTGATTATACTACCCTTGCCTGCCTCCAACATGTATGGGACAACGGCTTGTGTCATATTGAAAACACCTTTTAAGTTCACATTGATAACCCTATCCCAATCTTCCTCGGTCATGTTTTGAATCAACGCGTCACGTGTAATACCTGCGTTGTTGACAAGCACATCTATCTTTCCAAATTTTTCAACAACATCCTTCACTACCTCTGCTATTCTGTTTCTGTCTGTTACATCAAGCCTGTAGAAATGTATATTCGGATGTTCATATGTTGCTTCACTTACATCACACGCGATAACTATTGCTCCTTCCTTTGCAAACAACTCAGCAGCTGCTCGTCCAATCCCACTACCTGCACCGGTAATAATACACACTTTGCCTTCTAATCTCATCATCTAACCCCCTTATCTTTAAAAGATAATGTTAACTAAAAGTATTGAAACTTTCCAAAAACCGCATTATCCTTATAAAGAGGGGACACCCCCCAACCAACTTTCGACAAAGGAGGTATCCCGATATGAACAACTCAACACTCTCTTGTCCCAAATGCGGTTCCACCAGCTTGTACAAAAATGGTCATGACAAATATGGTAACCAACAATTCCTTTGCAAAGCCTGCCATCATTCTTTCAAACTTTCCCATTCTCACAAACGCAAAAACTTCCCTTTCCCTTATCCCAAATGCACTTCTTGCGGTAAAGCTATGCAAATTTACAAAGTCCGTCGCTCTTTCGTCGTCTTCCGTTGTAGAACTTGTCATACCAAAGATAGAGTTCCTTTTAACCTTCCTGAACCAGCCACTCTTATCCCTGAGAAATTTAAACACTTCCGCTTTCCTTTCTTTTTCATCTTAAAAGCTTTCGTTTTGTATATGAAACACAATATGTCTTATCGCTCTCTTTCTCATTCTCTTAATATCAAAGTATCTCATGTTACCATATACAAATGGGTTATTAAACTGTGTACTTTATTCTCTGTACTTTTCCCAACATTTACCATTGAAAATGTTTTCTCAGTTCATGCTGATGAAACTGTTCTTGTGTTCAAAGAGCAAAAGTATTATGTTTGGCTATTAGTTGATCATGAAACTAACTTTATCCTTTGTTGGCATGTCTCAAAGTATCGTGATATGGGACAAGTCAAAGTATTACTCGAGAAGTTCTTTGGTAATTCAAAACCTAAAAACATTGAACTTATTACTGATGGACTTGGTGCATATGAAAGCGCAGTAAAGCTGTTGTTTAGAAACATCAATCACGTAGTGGTACCGCTCGGTAAAAACATGTGTGAATCTAAGTTTTCATTGTTGAAAGACTTTTTCCGACTCAAGCGAGGGCTGAAGAATACGAAGAACTTAGCGAAATATATTCAAGGATTTTGTGTAGTGAAGAATCTTTGGAAAACGCACAATGGTAATATCAATCACATTCTTTCACACTTATACTCTTTCATCACTACAAGTTAACACTATCCTTTAAAATATTACTCGATATTTTCAACAATTACTGCCGTACCCATTCCTCCACCGATACAAAGTGTAGCCAAACCATACTTTGCGTGCCTTTTCTTCATTTCATAGAGCAACGTTACTATAATCCTGTTCCCACTAGCACCGATTGGATGACCGAGTGCTATCGCCCCACCATTGACGTTCGTGCGCTCAAGTATCCAATCTTTCGTAACTCCAAACGCTTTCTCCCAGCCTTTTATAACTGCAAGGCTTTGCGCAGCAAACGCTTCGTTAAGTTCGATGAGTTCTATATCCTGGAATGACAAACCTGCTTTTTTAAGTACTTTCTCCGTTGCTGGAACAGGTCCAAAACCCATCCTCATCGGGTCTACACCAGCCTGAGCCCATGCAACAATCCTGCCCAGCGGCTTAAGTCCTTTCTTTTCAACATACCTTTCACTTGCAAGAACTATAGCGCTTCCTCCATCGTTTATTCCACTTGCGTTACCTGCTGTAATCGTTCCATTGGGCTTAAATGCGGGTTTTAACTTCGCCAGCGATTCAAGTGTTGTATCGAAACGCGGGTATTCGTCCGTATCAAAAATTTTTACACCCTTTTTGTCTGGAACCTCAACTGGCACAATTTCGTCTTTGAACTTACCTGCCTCGATAGCTGCCTTTGCCTTCATCTGACTGTTGTAAGCAAATTCGTCCTGTGCTTCACGAGATATGTTGAATTCTTCGGCAAGTGCTTCAGCGGTAAGCCCCATGTGCACTTTATTGAAAACATCCGTAAGTCCATCGAGTATCATGTGGTCTTGCAGTTCTTGGCTTCCAAACTTCACACCGAACCTTGCACGATAAGAGAGCAAAAATGGAGCTTGTGACATATTCTCAATTCCACCTGCGAGCACTACATCAGCCTCACCAAGCTCGATGTCACTAGCACCTATCATGACCGCCTTCATCCCACTACCGCACAGCATATTGACAGTGTAACCTGGCTTCTCAACAGGAATGCCCGCATAGATACCAACCTGTCTACCAGGTCCCATACCTTGCCCTGCCGTTAGAATACAACCTACAATAGTTTCGTCGAAATCCTCAACTGGTATTCCAGCTTGCTCTATCGCCGCCTTTGCTGCAATTGCACCAAGTTGTGGTGCAGGAATATCTTTCAAAGAGCCTCCAAAACTTCCAATAGCCGTCCGTTTTGCACCAAGGATGTAAACCATACAACGACCACCTCCACCTCAAATATGGAAAAACCGGATAGTAATATATGAATCACCTGTCACATTATCTATCTCAATTAGACCATTTTTAACATTGCGATGTCAAAGGATACGTTCCTGCGATAAGAGCTGAAATTCAACGCATTATATCAAAAAAAAAGGTGTTGCTAACTTTATTTGAGTTTAAGTTCCCTTTTTTAAGAAAATTGCTACTCTGATATCTTACAGTTGTGGTATAATTTATACATGTCAGCTATCAAGGTATTAAGAGTGTCTACTAATTTACAGCTTTTGTGAGTTCTCAACAAAAAACTCTATTTAAGAAGGAGGGGCCAGTATGCGAAATATGAGTGTTTTCCAGAAAATTTTGGTCATAGTGGCTGTGCTCGCCATCGGTATGGTTGTTATTGGTATTTACTCGGTGCTTTCTTTACGTTCTAACATTATCGAAAAAACAAAACAAAACCTTCAAGCGTTGGCGGAAAACAGTGGGGAAAACTTTTGGAATTTTATTGAACAACATTCCAAACTAATCGACCTGCTCTCCAAAGATGCAAACGTTATGGGCGTTTACAAGAATGAATACCAAGAAGATGTTTGGATGAAAAAGCTGTTTTACAGCGTTATTAAAAGCTATCCCGATGTCATGTATGTCTACGTGGGATTGAAAGATAAACGCATGTATTTAGTACCTGAAGAAAAGCTCCCAGAAGGATACGACCCAACCTCAAGACCTTGGTATCAAGCAGCTGTGGCAAAGCCAGGTCAGATAATCATAACTGAGCCATATGCGGATGCATCAACAGGAAAACTCGTTGTAACAATAGCAAAAACCATCCAAACCGATGAGGGCATCGTTGGAGTAGTTGCACTCGACTTTGATATATCAAAGCTTTCCGATGCTCTTCTATCGAAGGGTAAAGCATTAGGATACCTAAATGCAATAGTATCTGCTGAAGGTAACATCATAATGCATTCTGACAAGACGTTGATTGGCAAGAACGTAAAAGACACAGAGTTCTTCCAGAAATGGGTCTCCGGTCCGGATAGTGGGGTGTTCGGATACACGTTCAACAACGCAAAAAGAATCACAGGTTACAAGAAACTTCCAAACGGATGGATTTATGCAACGCTTGTTCTTGAGAAAGATTTGATGAAAGAAGTCAATTTGCAAACGTTAATCAACGTCTCCATAACAATTGTGGCTATCGTTTTAGGTGTTATTGTAGCACTCTTCATAAGTCGAGTGTTCGTTGTTAAACCTATTAATTTTATTGTTGATAAAGCAGAAAAAATAGCTAACGGTGACCTTACAGTCAGAATTGATTATTCATCTAAAGATGAGATTGGAAAACTTGCTGCAGCATTAGACAAGATGGTTTTGGCACTTAAGGAAATAGCAACGACCATTGAAAGGGATTCTCGGACAGTTAAACAAGAAGCTTCGCAAGTTGCTGCTGTATCTGAAGAAGTTAGTGCAACAATCGAAGAACTTACAGCACAGGTTGACAGTGTCAATTCAAATGTTAACAACGCATCTGCTGCGATAGAAGAGATGACAAGTGGAATAGAAGAAGTTGCAGCAAGTGCGCAAAATGTTGCCCACGCTTCTCAAAAGCTCAGCGAAGAAGCGCAAAAAGTCTCGCAACTCGCGAGCGAAGGTCAAAAAGCAATCCTTTCAATCGCAGATGTTATCGTTCAAACAAGAGAAAAAGCCGATGTTACGTTCCAGATTGTAGAAAAACTCAGTGAGAGTGCAAAGAACATAGGTGAGATTGTTGATACGATAAATTCCATTGCTGAACAAACCAACCTACTTGCTTTGAACGCAGCGATAGAAGCTGCAAGGGCAGGAGAAGCTGGTAGAGGTTTTGCAGTCGTTGCCGATGAAATTAGAAAACTTGCAGAAGAAAGTAAACAAGCAACTCAAAATATCGCAAACATACTCCGAGGTATCGTTGATAATAGTATGAAGGCAAGCGACGCAACAAAGGAAACTGTTGAAATTGTCAACAAGGCATACAGTGAATCTGGCTTGGTGAAATCACAATTCGAGCAGATTCTTCAAAGTATCGTACGTATGTCACAAATGACGGAGAACCTTGCAGCCAGCGCACAAGAGCAGAGCGCCGCAGCAGAAGAAATGAGCAGTGCTATGGATAGTGCAAGTAAATCGATGGTCAGTGTGGTTGAACAGATGAACGAAGTCACAATGGCAATAAAACAACAAGCGGATGCTATATCAAACGTTGCAAGGACTGCCGAGAACCTTGACGATATTGCGGAAAAACTTGTTGAAACGGTGAGAAGATTTAAAATTTAATAGCTAAAATTCAAAAGGGCTCCCAGTATTATTGGGAGCCCTTTAATTTTATCTTGTCCGTTGTTCAAACCACCTTATCTATCCTCCTAAAGCCTTCACCGAGAACATACCTGGCTTCTGTGACGATAACGAACGCTTCAGGGTCGATATGACGAATTACGTTCAGCACTTCACCAAGTTCTCTGCGCTTTAGTGCTACGTAGAGCACGTCGATATCTCTGCTCGAGTAAGCGCCCTGCGCTTTGAGTATCGTTGCACCGCGTTCCATTTTGTCAAGGATGTATCTTTTAATCTCATCCACTTTTTTTGAGATAATCATCATCGTTACGGAGAGTTCAAGACCTTTGAGCACAAAGTCAATGGTGATGCCATTTATAATTATCGCAAGCAACGCATACATGGCGATTCTTGCGTTGAACGCAAACCCTGCAAATATACCTATAGCGAAATCAACCATAAGTAGCGTTGTCCCTATCGGTGTGTGGAAATATTTCGAAATTATCTTTGCTATAATATCCGTGCCACCCGTTGAGGAGTTGTTCGCAAACGCTATAGCCATACCGATGGATGCTAATACGTTACCAAAAAACACAGCAAGCATTAAATCTTCACCAGTATATTTCGGAATATTTATGATTCTGTCAAACAAATCGACAAAGAAGTTCAAAGCAAACGTTGAGTATATCGTCTTGAAACTGAAATCTTTACCAACAAGTAAAAAGCCTAACACGAAGAGGACAACGTTAATGATGTACATCCAAATGCCCACAGGAACGGTGGGAATCAACTTGTGCAGAATCATTGACATACCACTCGCGCCACCTGCTGCGATGTTTTTTGGAATGAAGAATATCACTAGTCCAAGTGCGGTTAACATAACACCTACCGTAGAGAGCACATACTCTTTTATCTGTTCTTTCAAATCGAAATCTTTCGAAAACTTAACCATATCCTTTCCCTCCTTCCTTGCCATATTTTTTGTTTTTTTCCTTTTTACTTCTGCATTTTCCGTGATATGATTATATCAGAACAACCTAAAAGTTCAAATTTAGCAAAAGGGGAGGCTAAGTTGGTCTTAAAATTAAAAAACATCAACGTATCTTACGCAAGTAAGCAAATACTGAAGAATATTTCAACATCTTTCGAAACTGGAGAAATTGTCATGATAATAGGAGCAAACGGCTCTGGGAAATCAACTTTGCTGAAAGTTCTCGCCGGACTAATAGATTACAATGGTGAAATCATTCTTCCTGAAGGGATAAACGATGTATCTGAAATCACGGGGTACGTTTTCCAAAACCCTGAGACCCAAATCATCGGTTCAACCGTTTGGGAAGACGTGATATTTGGATTGGAAAACATAGGCCTCGACAAAAAGGAAATGGAAACAAGGGCAAACTATGTTTTAAATCTTTTGGAACTTGCAGAGTTGAAAGATGTAGACCCCTACTATCTGTCTGGTGGGCAAAAGCAAAGGCTTGCAATTGCATCGGTACTGGCTCTCCAGCCTGAGTTTTTATTGCTCGACGAGGTTACAGCAATGCTCGATAAAAACGGAAAACGCGAGGTTGTTGAAGCCGTTGTGAAATTGAAAGAAGCTGGCAAAGGTATAATTATCGCAACACATGAACTGAACCTTTTCAGCCCCTATGCAGACCGGTGTATTTACATAGACGGTGGAACTGTTGTTTTCGACGGTAATCCAAACGATGGAATAAAGCTTTATCGCGAGAAAGTTCACAGAGAGTTCACTATAAAGGCTAGAAACTTGTAAAACGGAGGTGTTCGGTATGGAAGTGTTGAAATTTGAAAAAGGTCCCAAGGCGGTAGGACCGTATTCATCTGCTGTGAAAGTTGGAAACCTTATCTTTTTCTCTGGGATTTTGCCGATTAATACGGAAACCGGTGAACTTGTGAACGATAGTGTTGAAAACGCAACGGAGCAAATATTGAAAAACTTGAGCACTATGCTGTCTGAAATTGGTTTATCTTTGAAAAACGTTGTGAAAACAACCATCTTCACTGTGAAATTGGAAGAGTTTTCAAAAATCAACGAAGTTTACCAAAAATATTTTGAAAACTTTACCAAAGACTTCCCGGCAAGAAGTACCGTTGGAGTTGCAAGTCTCCCGAAGGGTGCGTTAGTAGAGATGGAGTTTATCGTAGAAGTTTAAACTTCATCTTTTTTCTTGTACGTTTTTAAAAAGTTCTATTCTGTTTTTTATAATTTCATCAGTTTCCTCGTTCGAAAATGGGTTCATAAGTTTATAAGCATACCTCAAAGCTTCGATAGGGTCACCACTTTTTTCGGTGGCCCTCTTTATTTTTTCCTCGAAGCTTTTCATATTAGAAATATCAACAATCCACAACAATAAAACCATAATTAGTGTAATAATGCTTATAGTCACAGGATAGCTCTTAACAGAAGGGAGCGCAAACCCCAGGAAAACACTTCCTGTCAATGCGAGCATTAAATAAGTTTTGCTTCTAAGCATAGTTCTGTTGAATAGATAACTCTTTAAATCATGAATCACATCTTTTCCAACAGGGGTATAGAAATAACGTGAGGGTATTAAAATTATCGTCATTAAGACAATTAAATATGGGTTCTTAACAAAAAAACCAATACCTAAAAGAGTCAGCAAAAGTATCACTTTCGATAGCAAAGTATTCTTCACTTTGATGTTCAAAATGAGACCTGCGAAAAACGCAGTGAATCCGATTAACTCCAAAAGAACGTTAAATCTTTCCATGAATCTACCTCCCTGTTTCAAGCCATGTTCTGTTTACTGGGCATCTGAGATAAATATGACCGTGCTGCGTGGTTGTGCAATGTAGTATCCATCTATCTTTTCAGGCACGTCAAGAAAGTCTCTTGGATATTCTTGAGCAGTATCAACAACTCTATACCAGGATTGTCCGTAAAGTGGTGGCAAGACAAATTTCAAAGGTTCAACCCACTGGTTCAGAATAACATAGATATCGTTATCTATCCTCACACCTTTCACAGGGTCAAATCCTGAAATCATGAATGCTATCGAATGTGAATGATAGCTTGTATCTGGTTCAAATGGGTTTACACCATGCCAGGTTATGTCTGTCACAAGGTTTCCAAACTTGTCGTATCTTTGATAAAAGCATTCTCTTTTCAATGCGTTATGCAATTTTCTGAAGTGTATAATTTTCTTCACAAACTCGAACAAATCTTTGTGTTTCTCTTTTAGTGTCCAATCCACCCATGTGGTTTCATCATCTATACAGTAAGCGTTGTTGTTACCCTTCTGCGTTCTGAACATCTCGTCACCCATCAATATCATGGGAGTGCCATGTGAAACCATAAGGATAGCAAAGAAGTTCTTTATCTGTTGCTTTCTTATCTTAATTATATTCTCGTCGTCGGTTTCGCCTTCAACACCGTAGTTGTAACTGAAGTTCTCATCGGCACCATCTTTGTTATTCTCGCCGTTTGCTTCGTTGTGTTTTTGATTGTAGGAAACCAAATCACGCATAGTGAAACCATCGTGGCAGGTTATAAAATTTATGCTGGTATGTGGTTGTCTATTTGCGTATAAATCCGGGCTTCCTGCAATACGGAGCATAAGTTCCTGGATAGTCCCATTATCACCACGCACAAAACGTCTTACACAATCGCGGTACTTACCGTTCCACTCCGCCCAACCTTCCGGGAATTGTCCAAGGTAATAACCGCCCGCTGCATCCCAACCTTCAGCTATGAGCTTCAGTTTTCCAACTATCGGGTCTTCTGCGATATCTTTAAGTAATGAAAAATCTCCAATCCACCGTCCATCTGGCGTTCGGCCAAGTATGGATGCAAGGTCGAATCTGAACCCATCCACGTGCATCTCCGTCGCCCAGTAACGAAGACTGTCTATTATCATCTCTTTGACTACAGGATGATTACAATTTAGCGTGTTACCACAACCTGAGTAATTCAAATAATACCTTTTGTTCTTTGAGTCAAGCATGTAGTATATTTCGTTATCGATGCCTCTAAAACAAATCGTGGGACCTCTTTCTCCACCTTCTCCAGTATGGTTGTAAACTACGTCAAGAATAACCTCGAACCCGTTCTTGTGCATCAACTTTACAAAGTCTTTGAAGAGAAAAACCTGTTCCCCGAGTTTCAAACCAACTGAGTAGTTTCCGGTAACAGCAAAAAAGTTCAGAGGGTTGTAGCCCCAGACATCTTTTAAGCGTTCACCCGTCAGCGGATTTATGTTTGGATTGGAATTAAGGTTGAACTCAAAAATGGGCATCAGTTCTATCGTTGTTACACCAAGTTCTTTCAAGTGGTCCAACTTTTCGATTATCCCCAAAAACGTACCTGGGAATTTTACATTCGAGGTAGGACTTATAGTAAAAAGCCTTACATGCATCTCGTAAATGATGGTTTCGTTCCACGGTATATGGAGTTGTCTGTCATCTTCCCAGTCGTATTTAGAATCGTCTATAACTATGGACCTTATCATACTCTTAGCCGAGTCCAGTGTTGAGAACGAAAGGTCGCCCATCGGTGAGTTTCTGTCGTAACCGTAAACCGCGTCATCGTTCCAATCAAAAAAAGTTGTAATAGCCTTTGCATAAGGGTCTATCAACAATTTATTGACATTAAATCGCTTCCCGTTGATAGGGTCATAAGGACCATCTATCCTCCAGCCGTAGTACTGTCCATGTCCAACACCATAAACATAGATATGCCATATGTCCCCGGTTTTGTTCTTCACAGGGTCCAGTTCAAAAACGTGCGATGGTTTATCATCGTAGTAATTTTGGTAAAGTTCTAAAATAACCCTCGTTGCGTGGCGTGAGAATATTGCAAAATTCACACCTGTTTCATCTGGAGTTGCACCAAGTCTTGGATAACCGCGTTTGGTCTTCAAAACAACCTCAGGTCCGGGATTTTTATACTGAAGTGGATAATCCGCCATACTTACCACCACCGGTTGGCATTTAAAATGCCACTTTTGGGATATCCAAAACCTTTTTGAAAATCTTCTCTATCTCAGCTTTGTAGTACGTATCCATCTTGAGAAGAGCCAATATGGAAAGTGCTTCCGTTACTAGTTTTGTCACATCTTTAATCGTCTCATTTAAAGCACCAGATTTGAGCATATACGATTTTATCATTTCGATATCACTTTCAGACTTATCCTTCTTGTTTATCAGACCTAAGAATTTTTCTTTCTCATCTTCCGCAAGTTTGTCCATCGTTCTCTTAACAATGATGGTTGCTTTCCCTTCGAGGATGTCGTTAGCGCTTTTCGTATCGCCACCGAACGTGCCAAGTATATCATCCCTATACTGGAACGCAATACCTACCTTTTCACCTATTTGTTGAAGTTTTCGAGCCTCTTCTGTTTCCTGTCCACTTGCCAAATAATAACCAAAGAGCATAGGATAGACGAAGGTATAGTAAGCAGTTTTGTAGAGACTAATGTGGGTCGGAATATCATCTCTTAGAGCACTCTCAGTCACATTTCCTGTGAAAACGATGTCGAGCAATTGACCGTACCCAGTTCTCACGTAACAGTCAGCGAAGAGTTTTAAAAGCTTTTGGAATGGTTCTTTTTCGATACCAAAACCAACTAAATCTGAGAGCTTTCCAAAATAGTAAAAACTTGCTATATCGCCAACGACGATTGCAAGGTCTTTCCCTATTTTTTCACTACCAGTTAGTTGTTCATAAATCTTGTGGAGTGTAGGTTCACCTCGTCTAAGTGAAGACTCATCAATGACATCATCATGCACAAGCAAAAACGCGTGCATTATCTCTAATATCCCGGCTAGCATGTAGGCTCTTTTATCACTGTCGTCATCTGTTGAAATGAGGTATCCATAATATGTCAACAACAACAGGAGAGGTCTAATTCGCTTGCCTGGCCTCAAGGTAAACTTAGCAAACTCCTGAGAGTATACCTTCAACGTATCTGGCGTGTTTTCAATTAATTCTTTCAATAAAGACAGAATCGTCTCATTTACTCTCCCTGTCAAATACTGGGTATCAAACCTTTTAACTGCTCTTCCCTCACCCATAGTAGTTTACTCTCTCCTTATTCGAGCATAGAAATACTAGCCATTTTAACGATTATACCACAACGGAAAGCAATAGTCTAAATCCGTTGTTTGTGATATAATTAAAATGCAAGTAAAAATTTCTAAGTTCCGAACGTACTCGGAAAGAATTGAATTATTACAGCTACATGTTGTACAAATACTTGAAGAACATATCAAGAGTCTCGGTGGTGACAACAATGACGTTTGAGGAAATTAGAGATAAAATATCTAAACATTTGGAAAAAGGAAAATCGTATGGTTTAGTTGTTCCAAACAAGGCTTATGCAAAAGCGCTGCTAAAAGCTTTAATACGGAGTTCCGACGTACAGGACACCATGATAATCGAACCAGATACAAACATTGGCATCGATGAGGTTAGAACCGTTATCGAGTTTCTTGACTTCGCCCCAAAAGGCGAAATAAAAAAGGTTATTCTCTACGATGCTGACAAAATGACACAAGAAGCTGCAAATGCGTTTCTAAAAACTCTTGAAGAGCCTCCGTCATATGCGATATTGATTCTCGTTACTTCAAGATGGTTTTCACTTTTGCCAACGATAAGAAGCAGATTACAAAAGCTACAAGTACAATTACCTATCGAACCAGGATTGGACGAATTTGAGAGATATCTGGTGTATTGGAATTACGATTTCCTTGAACCAATTAAGGAAAAGGCCTATTCAATCCTTTCCGAAGAAGAATTTCTCGAAGCTATAGACGAAATCGATGAACCAAGCCAAGAGATCGATGTTATCATGTCTTTAAAACATCTTATCGAGCAATATTTAAACAAAGACCTGGCAACTTATGCGAATTTTGTTTCACAGTTAGCTAAAAAGAATAACATAGAGTTTCTAAGAATTGTTTCAAAAGTTGTTTCTTGGCTGATTTACAAAAATGATTCACTTCCTCCAAATCTGAAGATAAAATATCTGCGCATATGTGATGAGATTCTTAGGTCTAAGATTGCGAACTTCAACTACCAACTAACGTATTATACACTACTGCTTGGATTAAGAGGTGATAATCTGTGAGTTTAGAGGCTACCGTTTATGGTGTTGAACTGATGCCACTGGGGAAAATTGTTTATTACTTAGATAATGGTGAAACATTTAATTATGGTGATTACGCAATCATCCTAAGCGAATTTGGAACGGATTATGGCAAAGTTTTGTTGGGCCCAAAGAACGTAAGCATAGATGATGTCAATTATGAACTCAAAGCCATTATCAGAAGAGCAACAAAAGAAGATTTGGAGATTATTCAAGAAAACGAAGAAATTGCAAAGAAGGCGCGAGAAGTGACTATCGAGCTTGTCAAAAAACACAACCTTCCAATGAAGGTTTTGCAATCTAAATATATATTTGACCGGAGCAAGTTAGTAATTTACTTTAGCTCAAAAACAAGGGTGGACTTTAGAGAACTTGTAAAAGATATTGCAAAAGAGTTCAAAACGCGTATTGAGTTAAGACAAGTCGGTGCGAGAGACGAGATGAAATTCATCAAAGGATTAGGACTTTGTGGTCGAAAGAGCTGTTGTTCCTACTTTTTGAGAGAATTCGATAGTGTGACTCTGAAACATGCAAAACAACAACAGATGATGATAAACACTTCTAAAATTACAGGGCCGTGTGGTAGATTGCTTTGTTGTTTAACATTTGAGCACGATTTTTATGTTGAAGCATTGAAAAACATTCCCGATGAAGGTTCCACAATTTACTACGATGGAAAAATTGCGAAAGTGATTACAGTAAACGTATTTCTCTCGAGGGTAACACTACAAACCGACGATGGCGAGATGGTCGCACTTCCATTCTCTTACTTCAAGGAGGGAGAAAATGCGGGAAATTGGAAAATTATTGATCATGCTCGGACTAATAACCATTACGATGGGCTTGACGATGTTTCTGATATCGAAGATGAGTGACCTTAACTGGCTTCCTGGAGATATCGTTATCAAAAGAAAGAATTTTGTTTTCATCTTCCCAATAACAACGATGATTATATTGAGTGTGATACTTACAATAGTGCTGAACATTATAAGCAGGTTTTTCAAGTGACAAGAAGACCTAAACCAGTCAGGGGATAGGGAGGGAAAAATTATGTTCGTTGGTTTGGACCAAGGAACTACAAGCACAAGGGCAATTTTATTTGACGATGATTTTTCTATGGTTCACGAGGCACGTAGGGAATTTCGTCAGATATACCCGAAAGAAGGATGGGTTGAACATAATCCGGAAGACATCTGGCAAACCGTTGTTGAGGTTCTTGAAGAATGCAAACGAGTTGCAACTTCAAAGGGGAAGAAGATAGATGTCATCGGTATAACGAACCAAAGAGAGACAGTTGTTGCTTGGGATGCAGAAACAAAAGAAGTTCTACACAACGCTATTGTTTGGCAGTGTCGTAGAACGGCGGAGAGATCAAGTTATCTGAGAAAAGAGTACGGACGTGTGATAAAAGAGAAAACAGGATTAGTTGTAGACCCGTACTTTTCAGCAACTAAAATGGAATGGCTTATTCAAAATGTGCCAGAAGTACAAAAAGCTTATAACAAAGGGATGTTGAGGTTCGGAACGATAGATAGTTTCCTTGCTTGGAAATTGACAGGCAGGCACGTGACAGATTATTCAAACGCATCAAGAACTATGATATTTAATATAAACACTCTCGATTGGGACGACGAACTTCTGGAATTGTTCGGCATCAAGAGGGAATTCTTACCTGAAGTTGTTGATACAGCACAGTTCATAGGTTACACAGATGACGGTATTCCTGTGGCATCTTTAGTTGGTGACCAACAGGCGGCACTCTTTGGTCAAACGGCGTTCCAAAAAGGAGATGTAAAATGCACGCTCGGGACTGGCAGCTTTATTTTAATGAACACAGGAAATGAAAAAATCTATTCAGAACATAACTTGTTAAGCACCGTTGGATGGAAGATTAAGGATGAGCTTGTCTACGCACTCGAAGGTAGTGTGTTCATAACGGGCACGTTGGTAAATTATCTCATCAAAAACCTTGGTTTCGCAAAAGATAGCTTGGAATTAACTGAGCTAGCACTCCAGGTTGGCAACAATGGAGGAATCTACTTCGTTCCAGCACTCACAGGACTTGGCGCTCCTTACTGGGACCCATACGCAAGAGGATTGATAATCGGGCTCACCCCCGGAACTGACAAAAGACATATCATCTACGCTGCATTCGAGGGTATCGCATTTTCCGTCGGACAATTAGTCATGTTGATGGAAAAAGAAAGTAATATAAAGATTAACACTTTGAAAGTAGACGGCGGAGTATCCAAAAACAACCTTATTATGCAAATCCTCGCCGATGTGGTGAACACAGTGGTTGAAAGACCAGTTAACAGGGAAACAACAGCTCTCGGTGCAGCCAGCCTGGCTGCAATTGCTTTAGGCCTAGTTACAAAAGAAAAACTTCAGGAAATTAGGAAGATAGATAGGATATTTACCCCAAAACAATCTCGCGAGGAGGAATTCAACAAGTGGAAACAAGCAGTCAACCGCGCATTGAATTGGGAATCTTGAATGAAGAGGAACTGAAAAGCGTAGCTAAAAAGTTTGCAAATTGTCTTTCAGACGGCGATATACTGATTCTATCTGGTGAAATCGGAAGTGGAAAGACCACATTTGTTCGTGGTTTGGTCACAGGACTTGGTTGTAGTGAACACATTGTCACAAGTCCAACATTCACATTGATGAACATTTATTCCTGTATAAAAACGGTCTATCATATAGACGCTTACCGTCTTAACAACTTGGAAGAGGTATTTTACGTGCTTGAAGGGGAAATAGAAGAAAAGGATGGGATATTTGTAATCGAATGGGGAGAACTGGTAAAGGAGTTTTTCTTAGAAGATTTCATAACTATCGTCTTTGAGCATGTTGACGAAACTCACAGAAAAGTAAGTATCACAGCGGACAGTGAAAAAATCGAACTAATAAGGAGGTGCATGCACATTGGATAAGACCGAAAAAAAGAACAACCAAAATAATCAGAAAAGATTTGCAAAGCTGGAAAAAGAAGCTAAAAAGAGTAGAGAAGAAAGAATATCTATTCCAAATACACTGCCTGCAATAGCGATGCGTAGCAACATGGTGATTTTCCCCAACACCGTTGTTCCGTTCTACGTAGGTAGGGAAAAATCCCTAATGGCTCTCGAACACGCAATGGAACACACAAACAACTTGGTCTTTGTGGTGAACCAAAAAGACCCAGCAATTGAAGACCCAAAGGAAAGCGACCTTTACAAAGTAGGTACAATTGTTCGAATTATTCAGGTCGGCAAATTACCCGATAACACTTTTAAAGTGCTCGTTGAGGGAATTGCACGGGCGAAATGGATAAAAAATGTTGGTGAGAAGTTCTTTGAGTTTGAACTTGAAATACTCAGAGCACGCTATGGCAAATCAAAACGTCTAATTGCCTTAATGCGAATGGTCAAAGAAGAACTCCATAAATATGTCCAGTATTCAAGGAAAATACCACCTGAGACGTTAATGTTGTTAGAAGATGTTGATAACGCTGATGTTTTCGCAGATATAGCGGCATCTTTGTGTCCGGGAAGTATTGAAGAAAAGCAGGAACTACTCGAAACAGTTCATCCTGCCAATCGTCTTGAAAAAATCTTAGACATATTAGCTCGGGAAACTGAATTACTGGAGATAGAACAGCAACTGGACCAAAAGGTCAAGGAAAGAATCGAAAAAAGCCAGAGGGAATATTACCTGAGGGAGAAGTTACGTGTTATTCGCGATGAGCTCGGCGGAGAAGAAGATGTTGAGATAAAGGAAATAAGAGAAAAGATAGAGAAAGGAAATTATCCAGAACACGTTAAAGAAAAGGCACAGGCCGAACTGCAGAGATTAGAAAAGATGTCCCCATACGCACCCGAAGCGAGTGTAATAAGGACTTACCTTGACTGGATTCTCAATTTACCATGGTATGAAAAAACAGAAGATACTGTTGACATAGAGTACGCTGAAAAAGTTCTAAATGAAGACCACTACGGTTTGGAGGAACCAAAGCAGAGAATACTGGAATACCTTGCGACAAGAAAACTTTCCGACAAAACCAAAGCACCTATAATCTGTTTCGTCGGTCCACCGGGGGTCGGTAAAACATCTCTGGCGAAGTCTATAGCTCGCGCAATGAACAGAAAATTCGGGCGCATGTCACTTGGTGGTCTAAGGGACGAAGCCGAAATCCGTGGACACAGAAGAACATACGTAGGTGCAATGCCCGGTAGAATCATTCAACTGATAAGGAAATTGGGAGTTAAAAACCCTGTGATACTACTTGATGAAATAGATAAAATGGGAATAAGTTTCCAAGGTGACCCAGCTTCCGCACTGCTTGAAGTTCTTGACCCTGAGCAAAACAAAGATTTCGTAGACCACTACATAGAGTTACCATTCGACCTATCTGAGGTTCTTTTCATTACAACAGCGAATGTATTATACACAATACCACCCGCACTAAGAGACCGTATGGAAGTTATTGAGATTTCAAGCTACACCGATGTTGAAAAGTTCTATATAGCCAAGAACTACATAATACCAAAGATATACGAAGAATTTACGGAGAAGAAGACAAAGATTTTTGTTTTCAAAGACTCGGCGATAAAAAAGATAATCCATGAATACACATTGGAACCTGGTGTTCGTGAACTGGAAAGACAACTGAGAAGCGTTGTGAGAAAGGCAACACTTGAATTCACAAAGACTAACAAGACCGTTGTGATAACCCCTGAAAAAGTAGCTGAATACTTGGGACCTGAGAAAATAAGAGAGGAAGATTCTTTGGAGAAACCACTCGTTGGCATTGCAACAGGACTTGCTTGGACTCCTAACGGAGGAACAACACTTTACATAGAGAGCGCTTTGATACCTGGAAATGGGCAACTGATAATCACCGGCCAGCTCGGTGATGTCATGAAAGAATCCGTCCGAATCGCTTTGAGCTTGGCAAGAAAACTGTGTGGAGAAAATTATTCGGAAAAATTCACAAAATACGATATACATATCCACGTGCCTGAAGGTGCTGTTCCAAAAGATGGTCCGAGCGCAGGTGTCACAATTACAACGGCTTTAGTTTCGGTAGTAAAAGACATTCCCATTAGAAACGATGTAGCAATGACTGGAGAAATTACGCTGAGAGGAAGGGTACTACCCGTTGGAGGTATAAAGGAGAAGGTTTTAGCAGCTTACAGGAAAGGTATCAAAACGGTCATACTGCCCAAGAAAAACGAAGTAGACCTGGAAAAGATACCCGAGGAAGTTAAGAAAAACATGAACTTCATCTTCGTTGAAACAATCGACGAAGTGCTGGAGGTGGCTTTGTGTGAAACAAACGCAAACAAGCAAACCAACAAAACCAATAGAGGTAAAAAGCGTAGAACTCGCAAAAGTGATAGCGAAACCAAATGATAAATTCCCGGACCCTCTCCGTGGAGAATTCGCGTTTGTGGGGCGTTCGAATGTTGGAAAATCAAGTCTTTTGAACGCACTTATTGGGAAAAAAGTTGCATTCGTCAGTAAGAATCCTGGAAAAACCAGGACAATTAACTATTATTTGATAAATAGCAAGTTCTACCTCGTTGACCTTCCGGGTTACGGATACGCACGTGCATCCAAAAAAGACAGGGAAGAATGGCGAAAGGTCATCGAAAGATATTTCTCTGAACGTTCTTGGAATATGAAAACGCTCTTTGCACTGATAGATTCCAGACACGAACTCATGGAGTCTGATGCTCAGTTGCTCGAGTGGTTGGAAGTTCTAGGGATTTCCCCTGTTGTTGTTTTGACCAAAATTGACAAGTTAAGTTCCTCAGAACTAAACAAGCAACTTAAGTATTTTGAACAGGTGCTATCGAACTACAAAATCCGAGAAATCATTCCATGTTCCTCACTCAAAAAGGAAGGTCTGGATAAGATATGGAATGTTATAATTGAAGAGATATCAAAAGAATGATATATAAAAAACTGTGAAACTAGGAGGTTACAGTGTAGATGATTCGGAAAGAAATAGAAAGCCTTTTGAGAAGTTTTTTGATGGAAAGTGGATACGAATACGACTTCGTTGTTGAAGTACCAGAAGAACAATTCGGAGATTTTTCAACAAATATCGCTTTAGTTGGTGCAAAACACTTCAAAAAGCCACCAAGAGAGGTGGCGAAATATTTTGTAGAAAAGCTTTATGGACATCCGATGTTTGAAGAAATAACAATAGCCGGACCTGGATTCATCAATTTTAAGGTTTCCAAGACTTTTTACAGAAATTTTCTTGAAAATTTCCTCAGAAATCCTTCAGGCATATGGAAGTTCAAAAATAAGGGTAAAATTCTTCTCGAATACGGCAGTGCAAACCCAACAGGTCCTCTGACTGTTGGACATGGTCGTCAGATTGTTATTGGAGATGTGCTTGGTAATATACTCAGATACATTGGATACGATGTAACAAAGGAAATGTATTTAAATGACGCAGGAAGGCAGATAAAACTGCTTGCCAAATCTATCTGGGCAAGGTACAACCAGCTTCTTGGGTATGAGGAACCTATACCAGAAGACGGATACCGTGGAGAATACGTGATAGATATTGCGAAACTCGTTTTGAAAGACCACAACGACAAGTTCTTCCGCATTTGGAACGAAGAGGTAGAAGAAGTTTTTAAAGATTATGCACTCAGAGAAATAACTAAGATGTTTGAAAAAACGCTGGAAAAGCTCGATGCAAAGTTCGATAGTGTTGTAAGTGAAAAGAGCTTAATAGATGATGGGACCGTTCAGAAAGTGCTTGATATACTGAAAGGCAAAGACTTGGTATACGAACACGAGGAAGCTATTTGGTTTAAAGTATCCCAATTTGAAAACGATAACGATAAGGTCCTAATCAAAAGTGACGGAAGTTACACGTACTACTTGACAGATATCGCATACCATTACAACAAATTCAAACGGGGCTATGATATTGCAATCGACATCTTTGGTAGTGACCATCATGGACATTTGCCAAGGATGTACGCAGCAATTAAGGCACTCGACATACCAGAAGATTTCCTCATTTTCGTTTTACACCAGTTCGTAACACTCAAACGTGGAAATGAGATAGTCAAGATGAGTACCCGTGCCGGTGAATTCGTTACATTGGACGAGTTGATAGACGAAGTTGGAAAGGACGCTACAAGGTATTTCTTTGCAATGGTTGATGTGAATACACACCTCAACTTTGACCTTGAATTAGCCAAAGCCCAAACAACCGACAACCCAGTTTATTACGTCCAATACGCACACGCAAGAATCTCGAGTCTTTTCGAAAACGCACAGGCAAAAGGCTTAAAATTTGAGCTTCTTAACAATATCGAGCTTCTCGAAAATGAAGCTGAACTGAGAATCATAAAGCTTATTTCTACATTTGACGACGTCTTGGAGCGTGTTAGGGACAAACTCTCACCGCATTATCTAACTGACTATCTAGAAAATCTTGCTGCAGCATTCCATAAATACTACGCAGACTACAAGATAGTAGACACGGAAAACCCAGAACTTTCAAACGCACGTCTCAATCTTGCACTTGGTGTTAAGATTATCATTTCAGAAGGTTTGAAATTACTTGGTGTAAGTGCTCCTGAAAAGATGTAAAAACGATTAAAGCTGGAAAACAAAAATCCATTGAGAAGGTGACTGTCGATGGAAATTCAACAACTCCTTTCAAAATACATGCTTGAAATATCAAAGGTAGACGATGAGAACAAACTTTACAGCGCTTTGGTTGGTATTTTAAAACGTATTCTTGATTTTCAGGTTCTAAATGTCTTGAAAGATAAAGAGCTCATATATTCAGAACCTTGGGACGTAACTATAGCCAAAGAATACTATGCCGATTACCTTGCATGGGTAGAAGAAAGGCTCCATCCAACCTTTCTTCCTTTTGAGGATATTTACGTTGGACTCATTCCTATTTTCAAAGGGAGTAATGTACTATCACTTATAGTAATTCTAACAACTAACGAACCCACTGCTGAGGTTATAGACTATCTACAACTGATCGCCTATCTTTCAGGCATCACGCTTGAAAACCTGAGGCTATTTAAGATTGTTGACGATTCTCGCCAGTACTATGAAACCATAATAAACGTTTCAAACGATGGCATTATCGTCTTTAAAGACCACGAGGTTGAGTTCAAAAACATAAAAGCAGACCAAATACTCAACGAGCACAACAGATTATTGGATGAGATTTTGAAGAATATAGAAAACAGGACGGAGTTTTTCGAGTTCGAGGAAACGAACTCTTTCTTTAGTGTATCGCTCAAAAAAATTAAACTTTTCGGTGAAGATAGGATACTTGTAAATGTTAGAAATATCACCACCGAGAAAGAGATTCAGAAGTTAAAAGAAGTAGATAAAATAAAGACGAACTTCATTGCAAACATCTCTCACGAATTAAGAACACCACTCGCTGCGATAAAGGCGTACGTTGAAACGATACTGAGTATGCCTATGAGTTACGAAGAAATACAAGAATTTCTCAATATAGTTCACGAACAATCCTTAAGACTTGAACAGCTCTTAAACGATTTGCTCGACTTCTCTCAGCTGGAATCTGGAACCATGCGCATAGTAGTAGAACCCTCCGATATTTGCGACATCATTGAACGTGCAGTAAGTGCAGTTCAAGCATTTGCCGAAGAAAAGAAAGTGAAGATTGAGAATGAATGCTTACCAACTACAATTGAATGTGACCATCGGAGAATTGAGCAGGTGATTGTAAATCTTTTAAGCAACGCAATAAAATTTTCTGACCCGCAGAAAGACAGCAAATACGCCAGAGTCACAGTAACAGATGAAGGAGAGAAAATTAGGGTAGCCGTTGAAGACAACGGTATAGGCATCCCAGAGGATAAACTTGACAAGATATTTGATAAGTTCTATCGCGTAGATAACGAACTGACTTATGCAATACCAGGTACAGGACTTGGCTTGGCAATAGTAAAAGAAATTGTGGAAATGCACGGCGGAGAAATTCAAGTTAAATCAGAAGTCGGTCAAGGAAGTATCTTTGAGATAACTCTTCCAAAAAGAAAAAATGTTTAAAATCGGTGAAATTCTTCACTGGAGAGAGTGTAAATGATGAAAGAACTACTCGGAACGATTTCTGAAATACCAACTCCAGATATTGTTGTTCAAGAAATTATTTCAACCGCATCAAATCCAAATGCGAGTGCAAAGGACCTTGAAAAGGTCATTTCTTTGGATGTTGGACTTTCAACAAAGATACTTCGCCTTGTCAATTCAGCATACTATGGTTTGCCAAGAAAAATTGCAAAATTGAGTGAAGCCATCGTTATAGTTGGTTTCAAAACGGTGCGTAATCTTGCGCTCAGTGTTTTTACGTATTCTGCGTTACATGCAAAACATACATTTATTGACCACGACAAACTGTGGTCCCACTTTATGACAACCGCTATTTTCGCAGAACATATTGCAAAGAATATCGGATTCATGAACAGAGAAGAAGTTTTTCTTGCAGGGATGATGCACGATGTTGGAAAAATAGCGATAGATTTGGTTTTTCCAACATACATGTATGAACTTGCAAAATTTAGCGAGGAAAAACAAATACCAATGTTTTTAATCGAATACAAATGTCAAGTCGAAGACCATATGGAGTTAGGCGGTGAGCTTTTAAAACTGTGGAAGTTTCCCGACGAATACGTTTCTGTTGCCTGGTATCATGAGAAACCTTCACTCAACCCTGATTCACAACATGTAGAGATGATTTCTATTGTTCATTTGGCGAATGTTTTTTCAAATATCTTTTTGCCCGGTTATTCTTTGTCTTATGGTCCACCTTACTTGGATCCTTTGGTTTTCAGCGTTCTTGGGATTAAACCTAGTAACTTGAAAATACTGTTCCACGAACTCGAAAGAGTGTTTGAAAAATCAAAAGATATGATTTATGGAGGTGTTAAAGATGAAGCAGGAATACAAACTTAAGATGCTCGAATCCGAACTAAGAAAAGTTTTAGCTGAAGCATTAATGGAGATGAAGGACCCTTACATAGACACGGTAAGGTCGCTCATCACGTTTTCAAGGGTGGAAGTTTCAAAGGATAAAAGATACGCCGACATCTTTGTTAGTGTTCTTGGTGACGAAAACAAAAGAAAAGAGGTTGCTGAATATTTGGAATCAAAGAAGGGCTATTTTAGGACTTACGTTGCCAAGAACATAAGAATGTACATCGCACCCGAACTTAGGTTTAAGGAAGACAAAGGTATTGAGGCTACCGTAAGAATAGCTCAGTTATTGGATTCAATTAAAGAAAAAGAAAAAAGTGACGATAATAAATAAGGGTAGGTTTAATCCGACTTTTCATGGAGGGGTAGCCATGGACGGAGTGAAAGGTATTGGAATCAAAAGCGGTGTCGTTGAACCAGAATTACTCAACAAAAGTCATGTAGCACAAAACGAACAAGGTGATCCCGTTGAGAACGTTGTAAGAGAACAGACTCCGGTAAACGGTGAACTGAAAAATATTTTGGGCAAACAGAAAGATGAAGACCTGGAAATATTTAAGGAAAACTTCGAGAAGCTAAAGAAAATATTTAGAGGAGAGGCCGAGTTCCGTATTGATAAAGATACAAAAATGATAGTTATTAAGATTAAGGACCCTGAAACAGGGGAGGTTATCCGGCAGATACCTCCAGAGCTTGCACTTAAACTTGCCAAGAACATCCAAGAGCTTCTGGGGGTATTGATGGACGAAAGGGTGTGATGCTATGGACCTTTCCAACATAGCTAACAACATCAATTACCGGTACCAACAATCGTCAAGAATGCAGATTGGTGGTGCCGTAAGTGGTCTTGATACGCAGAGTATCATAGAAAAGATTTTGGAAATTGAGTCTCTACCCCTCCAGAGACTAAACGATAAATATACACAGTACACAAACCTCCAGAAAGCGTACAAAAAGGTCTCAGAAAAGATAAGAGACTTCTACGATTACATTAGCAACTTCTCCCTACAAGCAACCCTAATACCAAAGACAGCAACTTCATCAGCTACCAACGTGCTCTCGGCAAGTGCTGCACCATCGGCACTTGATGGCACTTACAACATTGATGTACTAACCCTTGCAACAAACAGCGTTTTTAAAAGTGGCAAACTTGGAAGAGAAATTCAGACAACTGATACGTATGCGAGTCTCGATACACGATACACTCCTATCGATAATTCAACAGTGAAAATCAAGATTGGTTCGCAAGAACAGCAAATCACCGTATCTCATAGCGACACAATAAACGATATTATATCAAAACTACAGCAAGCGTTTACAGATTTAGGAGCGACTGCCAATATAACGTTCCAAGATGGTAGAATGAAAATTGAATCGAACAAAGCATTCCAAATCTCAAACGTCTCGGGTAACTTCACATTTGTCTTCAGGCTAAATGATGCGAGTTTAAAACAGTCAGGTACGACCTTTACACTTGAAAGCTCAGGAGATATCGGTGTTTACTCAACATTTAAAACGCTATCGAGTCTTGGTATCAGTTCAGATACTACAATAAAAATAAACGGAAAAGAAATCACCCTTAAAACTTCTGACACGCTACAAAGTATGATTCAAAAAATCAATAACACCGTCAGTGATGTGTACGCAAAGTACGATGACAAATCAGGTCAAATTGTGCTCACAAGCAAAACGACGGGAGATAACATCATATCGGTTGAGGGGGATAACGCTGTATTGACATCTTTAAGGCTTGATGATGCTAATTCCACTTTTGTCCTCGGAGAGTTGGCTCAAGTTAGGGTGACATTCAACGGTGTTACTGAAGAAATGTCATCGAAAACTAACACATTGACCTATAACGGTCTTAATTTGAACCTTTCAGCTTTAGGTAGTACCGTCGTTACAGTTGGAACTGATAGAGACAAAATCGTTGAACGTGTAAAAGATTTTGTTAACAAATGGAACGAAATTACCGATTTTCTCTATAAAAAACTAACTGAAGATAAAGTCAAAGGCAAGTCAGAAGACCAGATGAACGAAGATGAGAAGCTCCAAGGTTTGTTGAAAAATGATGCATTCTTAAGACGTATCTTTGATAGATTTAGAAGTTTCTTGACAGCAAATGTGAATGGAAAAACTCTAAGAGATTTAGGTATTTCTTCCGGTGATACAGGTAGAAGTTTCCAAAACACGATGAAAGGCAAGATTACTTTAGACGAAGACAGACTAAGAAAATTCATAGATGACAACGGTCCTAACGCGGTGTGGGAATTCTTCGGAAACAGTGAATCCTATAAAGGATTAGCAATTCAAATCAAGGAATATAGCTGGAACTTAACAAAGTTCAACGGTGAAATCGACACGGTTGCCGGGGTAAACGGAAGACTTGAGAGAGAAAAACAGATTCTTTCAAAACGCATGGTCACAATGATGGAGTATCTCCAAAAGAAAGAACAGCAGCTCTGGGCAAAGTATTCGGCTCTCGAAAGTGCCTTGGCGAAATTACAAGCTCAAGGTGCATTTATGACTCAAGCATTTGCGCAAAAGAAATAGTTTATCTCTTCTCTTTAAAGTACTTGCAGCATGCTGTTAAAAAGCACGTCTCACATTTAGGCGAAATTGGACGGCAAATCTGTTTTCCGAATTCAACCATAGAACCGTTGACTGGACCCCAAAGGTTGGGGTCCAGTATTTTTTTCAATTCTTCTTCCGTTTGTTCCGGAGTTTTCGTATTTACCCACCCCAATCTATTCGATATCCTGTGAACGTGTGTATCTACCGCAAGTGCCTGCTGCCCGAAACTCACATGCAAAACAATATTTGCAGTTTTGCGACCTACACCAGGTAATGAAAGAAGTTCCTCCAAGTTATTCGGAACCTTCCCTCCGTACTTTTCTAGTATTATTTTCGAAACAGCGATTATCCTCTCAGCTTTCTCTTTGTAAAGTCCAGATGGTTTAATCAACTCGTATAATTCTTCTGGTTTTGCACGAGCTAATTGCTCGGCATTTTCATAGACATTGAAAAGATTTCTTGCAGATACTTCAGTGTTCTCATCGCGACTTCTTTGGCTGAGAATTGTGGTGATAAGTACTTTGAAAGGGTCTTTTTCCTCGTGTTCACGTGGAAACTTTTCTACTATCATTCTAGCAAGCTCATTAATATTATCGCAATTTACTTCAGATGTGTTTTGAGTCTTTCGGCTCGAATTTCTCATACTCTTCAATTAACCTCCTTGCGTTTTTCACATCATCGTTCATTTGTTCTACCAATTGAGTTATAGTATCGAATTTAATTTCAGGTCTTAGGTATTCAAGGAACTCTACACGTATCTCTTTGCCATACAAATCCCCTGAGAAGTCAATTATATAAACCTCGTATTTTATCTTTCGCGAGTGTTCTATCGTTGGACGAAATCCCACGTTCATCAATCCATAGTACTGTTTCGGTGTATAGACCTTTACAAAATACACACCAGTAGCTGGTTCAACAAGGTAAAGGTCAGGCCTTTTCACATTGGCAGTGGGGAAACCTAATTTTCTTCCAATCTGCTTATCTTTGTAAACTACACCATGTATAGAATAGTTCCTACCTAAAAATCTCTTTACATCCTTCACCTGACCGTTTTTTATCATCTTTCTGATATGACTACTGCTCACTCTAATACCATCCACGACAACAGGTGGAACTACCTCGAGCTTTATACCCTTTCGTTCGCAAAGCTTTTCAAGCAAGCGAACATCACCGGTTCCACCCCTGCCAAATTTGAAATCGTGACCAACAACAATACCTCTTACCCCTTTGGAAATCCACTCGAAAAATTCCTCGGCCGTTAGGTCTTTGATTTGTGGTAGCTCGAGTATCTTTACATCCCCATAGACAGAAAGCAAATCTAACCTATCTTCAACGGATGTAATCAAACCATCAAATTCTCCCAAATAATAATCCATGGGATACAAGATAGTGTAGATTCTTGCTTGACCGTTATTCTCCTCAGAAAGTTGTAAAAGTTTTGAAAGAATCTTTGTGTGACCCTTATGCACGCCATCAAAGACACCGATTGTAATGAATACACCGTCAACATACTCAAGACCTTTTGAACCTTCTAAGTATGTCATATCATTCCACCTCTTGCAATTGCTTTTTGCATTAATCCCTTGACCTTTTCAACAATATTTGACCAATCTCCACAAATTTCAAAGGCCTATGTCCCTCTGTGCCAAAATCTAGCTTTGTAAATGAAATCAAAGCACCTATCCTTAAAGCAAAGGCAATCATGAACATGACGTTATATCCCGTAAGTCCAAAGAACCGCCAATCCTTAATCGCATTTAAAGTAACTCCACCTGCGTATGATGCGAGCAGCGAAGAAATTCCAGCGACAAGTGCGTGGATGGAGATGTATATTTCGCTTGGTTCTTCGACAATCTTCAAAAGTAAAGTAAAATACGCAAGGTTTATAGCACTCCATGCCATTGCTGCTATAACTACGTCGATAATAAGTAGATATCTATAATTATTTGGCGTCATCATTGAATAAAGAAATGGGATAGCTAGCGCCAAAGTAATCCCGTATCTAATCATATTCTTTTCCCCAACACGCTCGGCAACTTTCCCGTAGAACGTGTAGAAAAACATCGCAAGCAGCGAGTTTATAATGTTCAGTATTCCAAGGAATGAGTACGGAACTTTAAGTTGCGATACTTCAAAGTAACTGAAGAACGGACCAGCAAACTGTATGGCAAAGTTCCAAATGAAGACGAATAATACGAAATTCCTGAACTTCCTATTCTTCAGAGTTCTAAATGGCGTCGTTAATCCGTATTCGACGACTTTTGTCTCTGGGATATCGTGCAAATAAAGTAAAAATGCAGTATAGATAAAAACCAAAGAACAGATAAGGTAAATAAGCAAAAGAGCCGTTACGCGGTCAAGATATTGAAGAATCATTGAATAAGAAACCCATGCAATAAGACCTGCAAATGTAGCTACTGTGTTTCTCATTCCGAAATATTTATTTCTTCTATCTTCAGGAACGATGTCTTTCATCGCTGACGTCCAAAGACTGCCAACCAAACTGTTGAGAATACTAAAGACTATGAACGGTATCGCTACAATAAACTTGTTCTTAGTACCCGTTACTAGTGAAAGTGGAATAATCACAAAACTTGCCCTTGCAATAAACGCGATCCAAAATATTGCCTTTTTTCTCGAAGGAATGATTTTGTAAATCACTGGGGAGAAAAACTGAACCAATTGAGAGGAAGCAGGCAAGACTGCAAGAACCGATACAAGGACCGGGTCAAAATTAAAATATAGTGCAAGTGTAGAGTAAACAAAACCCTGCGTTGCATTAAACGCAAGTGTGTAAAGCGCACCTTCTATAACTGATAATCTCATCGTTCTTGTATAGTCCTTCTTTGAACTACTCATACTACTCAAATTACCTGACGACATATAACCAACTACTCCTCCTTCTGAAGACACCTAACCACATCCTCTCATAAAATCCTACCACGATTTGTTCGCTTTTTGAACTATCCATTTTAAAATACACCCCAGGCAGCTTACACCTGGGGCATGTTTGTTGTTTTTGAATTTTCGATTATTTTTGTTTGGCTGAAAATTATTTTAAACCGGTTCTTGCAATACCTCTGACGAAGTATTTTTGTGCAAAGAGGAATATAATCACAACTGGGAGTATACTGAACGTTGCTGCTGCCATAAGTAAGTTGTAGAGTGTTCCAACTTCCGAGCTGAACGATTGCAGTCCAACTGTGAGTGTTCTGTACTTCGGGCTGTTCGTAACAATTAGTACCCACAAGAACGCGTTCCAGCTACCAACAAATTTTAAGAGGGCACTTGTTATAATCACAGGTTTGCTGAGAGGAACAACTATCTGCCACAAAAATCTCCAATGTGATGAGCCATCAATTTTCGCAGCATCAAATAGTTCCGATGGTATACTCATGAAATGTTGCCGCATCAAGAATATCGAAAAGACACTAACGACCCACGGAACTATAAGTGCGTAGTATGTATCTATCCATCCAAATTTTGTTATCGTGATAAAGTTTGGAACAAGCAAGACTTCACCTGGCACCATCATCGTTGCGAGGAATATACTAAATAACAGACCTTTTCCTGGAAAGTTCATCCAAGAAAACGCATACGCTGCCATTGCAGAAATTACGATTTCCAAGATGGTCGTTACTGTTGCAATAAAAACAGTGTTGAAGTAGTACCTTCCAAACGGAGCAGCGTTCCAAGCATTCACGTAATTCTGAAATACATTTTTGAACACATCACCAGTGCTGAACTTAACATGAACAGTTTTGATTCCATCGTCAACAAAATACACTGGGTGAACATCCTCAAGGAGGATTTCTATCGTCTTACCTTCCTTCACCAACACGTCTTTAACAAAACTTGGAGCTGATACAACCCGCCAAGCATAAACTGTCTGTTCATATATGGCTCTCAAAGATTGTAATTCTAGAGAGTTAAGTGCAATCGTTCTGAAAACTTCTTTAGCATTTTGAATTTCTTCGGCATACGCATCAAGCTTTGACCTTGTAGCTGAATAAGAAAGGTTAAAGCCTACTTTGGACTCTATTGCTCTGATGAAAGCGTCGTAAGAATCATTTAGCAAAGTTTGTGAATCCAAGCCGTTTTCTCCAGCGATATTTATCAAGTTGCCCAGAAGTGTCTTAAGAGATGCCAAATCCTGTGTATTTATCTTGAATTTCTTTACGACTTCATCATCAAGCCTCTTAGCAAATTCTTCCACAATGTCCTTTAACGATGTGTTCTTTACTATTTCGACAAGCAAATCTTTATCTTTAAAGTCCTGAACGCGGTTTATCAGCAAATTAATACGCTCTTGCTTACTAAGAGGAACGGCAACTATGTCAGTTTCAGCTTGCTCATCTTGAATTTCGGAAAAGTACGCCTTAACTTTCACATAGAAATCTATGTTTTCTAAGTATTTTCCTATGGTGTTCTTAACAGTGGTATTGTAATTCTCACTTACCTCATTAGTCCCAGAATAAACAAAGTTGTATCTGCTCAAAATGTCTCTTATCGCGTTAATTTCCTCATCACTAAGGACTATTTCTGTCCCCGCCTTATATTTGTTAATCTCTGCCTTAACCATCTCGATATTCTTCACAACATCCTCTAAGAACTTTTCAAATGTTGATTTTTCGTTTTCGTCAGCAATTCTGTCAATTCCAAAGGTAGAAATCATGTCTATTGTATCAGATAGCGACTGAAGTGAACCTACCAGACCTTCGACAAAAACATCTCTCTTAAAGAACGGATTAGCACCGGTTTTATAAAACAAAAAGACATTTTCAAAAAATTGCTCAGGGTTACTTGTATCAGCATTGAAATCACTTGGAATTGATACCTGTGAAAGGAAACTACTAAATTCCTCTTGAGATACTCCTTTTGAATACTTCGCATCCTTAAACGGAATTGTCAAGGTCCCTCTGTAAAACGGGTCATCGTTAACGTTTAAATTCAATCCTGCGCTCTTCTTTGCAATGAATGCTAAAGCCTCCCTTAAACTCAAGCCTTTCACGGTCGATACGGTTCCAGTTGAAGGAATAACCTTTACATCTCTACTAAATGCAAAGGACCTGGTAGTCCACTTCGGGGGCCACGAATTAACTTCCGACGGTAATTTAAAAGAAGTTACTATCATCCATGCAAACGGAGCTATCATGATAATTGAGCCAATCGCTAAAAGCACGTAAATTAAGAGCTTTTTCAATTCTTTCATATTCTGCTCCCCCTCATCGCGTCAGATAATGTTAACTAAAAGTATTGAAACTTTCCAAAAACCGCATTATCCTTATAAAGAGGGGACACCCCCCAACCAACTTTCGACAAAGGAGGTATCCCGATATGAACAACTCAACACTCTCTTGTCCCAAATGCGGTTCCACCAGCTTATACAAAAACGGTCACGACAAATACGGTAACCAACAATTCCTTTGCAAACTCTGCCATCATTCCTTCAAACTTTCCCATTCTCGCAAACACAAAAACTTCTCTTTCCCTTATCCAAAATGCCCTTCTTGTGCTAAATCTAAGGTTTTTGCGTAGTGAAGCATCTTTGGAAAACGCACAATGGTAATATCAAACGCGTTCTTTCGCACTTACACTCTTTCATCACTACAAGTTAACACTATCTCGCGTCAACTGACGTATTCGACGACCTTGTCGCCGACTCTGTATTGGATGAATGTGAAGACCAGAATTACCAAGAACAGCAGATATGCCGCCGCACTTGCGATACCCATCCTTTGTTGACGATAGAACAAATCGAAGACGTAATAAACCATCGTCATACCACTGTTTCCGTATGGTCCAGGCAATCCATCGTACAAAGTGAAGACCTCTTGGAAGACCTTAAACGCACCTATGACAGAAACTATCAACAGGAAGAATGTTGTTGGCGAGAGCAGTGGCCAAGTAATTTTCAAGAACTTTTGCATACTGTTTGCCCCATCAACTTCCGCAGCTTCATAATAGAACGTATCGATATTCTGTAAACCAGCCAAAAAAATCATGGCATTGTATCCGACTTGTCGCCATATTGAGACTATACTAACCGTTGGTATTGTCCATTTCGCATCCTTTAACCACTTTACGGGTTGTAAGCCCATAGAGACAAGTATGTAATTGAGTAACCCCACATCATCATTAAAAATCCATTTCCAGATAAGTGAGACTGCAACAACTGAGGTGACAAATGGTATGAAAAAAACCGTTCTGAAGAAAGCTTTGAACTTCTCTATACTGTTCAAAAGAAGTGCGATAAGCAGAGCCAGACTCAAACCAATAGGAACAGTGAGAATCACGTAGTAAGTAGTGTTCATTAAAGCTTTAAAGAACAAATTCTTCTCTGACGCATCGATGAGAAAATCAACAATTCCATAGCTTTGACCATTAACCCCCCCTGTGAATCTAAATTCAAAAAGAACATAAGTAACAAGCCATATGGCAAAGCCAAGCCATGCGTGGTCTGATAGCAAATTAGAACTAACTATCTTACTGCGCCAGACCCAAGCAAGAAGTCCAGCTGAGACTACAAGAAAAATCAACAATTTACCCATATTAAGATTAGCCATTGAAATTCCATAAGCAACAAGCAATATTCCATACACAGCAACGAAAATCACTTTTTTCCAGTCCAGTTTCCTTTTTCCCAACATCTCAGCTATAGTAAATATTACCAGTAACAACAGGACAGATAATAAAATGTAAAGCGCACTGTAAATCAACCCTTTGTAAAATGGGAACTTCACCGGATAATCGAATTTCAAAATCTCCTTGTAGTTGCCAAGTCCATAAAAGTATGGGTTCTTCATGTTCCTAAAGTCCCACTTAAAAAAGCTTAAGACAAAAGAAAAACCGATGGGCCAGAACGTGAAGATACTTAGCACTATCAGCGAGGGTAGTAAAAATAAATACGCTAACAAACTCTCCCTAACACGGCTTGGTTTCATACGCACCATCAAACTCCACCCCTCAAATATCTAAATTTAGCATTAGAGAATGTACGCAGCTGCGTTTTCGTCTTCCACTATACTTCCAAGCTTTTTGGTAACGTAGTCTTTGTCTATGACTATCCTCTTTTCTATTTCAGGTGCTTCAAACATGATATCTTCCAAAAGCTTTTCAACTACCGTGTAAAGCCTTCTTGCTCCTATATTCTCCATCTTCTCGTTCAGTTTGTATGCTATCTTTGCAATCTCCCTTATTGCATCGTCTGTAAAATCGAGCTCTACTCCTTCCGTATAAAGAAGCGCTTTATATTGTTTTAATAGAGCGTTTTCTGGCTCTGTGAGTATTCTTACGAAATCCTCTTCCTTGAGAGGTTCCAGTTCTACCCTTATCGGGAACCTACCCTGAAGTTCAGGAATCAAATCGGAAGGTTTGGACATATGAAACGCACCAGCACCTATGAAAAGAATGTAATCCGTTCTAACTGGTCCGTACCTTGTTGTAACAGTTGTTCCCTCAACAATTGGAAGTAAGTCTCTTTGAACCCCTTGCCTTGATACATCTGGTCCGTGTCCTTGTCCTGTTGCCGCTATCTTATCAAGTTCGTCGATGAATATGATTCCTCTTTCTTGCGCCAACGTGAGTGCTTTTTGAATGACCTCATCCATATCGATGAGTTTTTCGGATTCTATAGGGGTGAGTATTCTTCTTGCTTCTGAAATCTTCATTCTTCTCTTTTTCTTCTGCTTTGGTAGTATGTTTCCAAGAATCTGAGAAAAATCGATACCCATGTCCTCCATATCCGGCATGCCGATAAACCCAACACCTGGCTGGCTGACCTCAACGTCTATTTCTATTTCCATGTCTTCCAATTCACCATTTCTAAGCTTTTCCCTTAATTCTGCTCGCTTTCTGCGAATATCAACTTCTTCCGGTTGTTCTTGCTGACCTTGGAATGCCGCTTGAAAACCGAATATATTTGCAAAGGGTATATTTTGTTTTTTACTCGGAACCAAAGCTTCCAATATCCGCTCCTCAACCAAATCCTTCACCTTTGGTTCAACTTCTTTTATCTTTTCCTGTTTGACCATATTGACAGCTATTTCGACCAAATCCCTTATCATTGAATCTACGTTCTTACCAACGTAACCAACTTCCGTGAACTTTGTCGCTTCGACTTTTAAAAACGGTGAACCAGATAGCTGTGCTAACCTTCTTGCAATCTCTGTCTTACCAACACCTGTTGGTCCTATGAGCAAGATATTTTTTGGTATTACTTCCTTTCTCCATTCTTCAGGTAACCTTTGTCTTCTAATTCTGTTTCTTATTGCTATAGCAACTGCCTTTTTTGCTTCATACTGTCCTATGATGTACTTATCAAGTTCTGCAACGATTTGGCGAGGCGTCAGATTGTCAAAACTTGTCTGATTTGAAAAGTTGCTCATTGAATGCACCTCCAATGATAGTGATTAAACATAAATGTTTTGTAGTTCAACTTGCAATTCCTCTTCAGGGGTTACATACGCAAGTGACCATTGACCTGAAATCATCTTTTCGAAAACTCGCTCCACGTCTTTCTCACTTACTGCCCTTACACGTTCTATAATTTCATCTATACTCTTAACTGGAATGTCATTTGCCAAATACTGGGTGTAAAGTGAGATAAGTGATGACGTGCTCTCAGTCAAAAGTTCAAGATATCCAAGTAAACGCTTTTTCCCATAGTCAAAAACCTTCTTCGTGAGTTTGAAATTCTTAAAGAGTGAGTAGAGTTCATCAACTAGTTTTAGAACATTCTCAAAAGAAGTCGCTGCATATATCAAGAAAACTCCCCATTCTTTGCCCTGCAAATGCGATACGCTAATATCATAAACAAGAGCCTTTCTTTCTCTGATTTGTTCAAACAAAACAGAACTCATACCGCTACCAAGTAATGTCTTAAGAACCATCGATGCGTAAATATTCTCCTCATCGACCAATGGTATCCCATCGTGAGCAAATAGAAGATGAACTTGCTGCGTTTCTTTGAATTTGTCACAAACAATACCTGTTTTGAGCTTGGAACTTTGCTTTGCTGTCTTAAAGCCTTCTACTAAATTCATCCCTTTAACAACTTTTAAATCCTTTTCGTTAACATGACCAGCAATGACAAGTTTCACATTGTACGGTGAATACATCTCCGCGTGAAACTGTTCCAAGTCTTCCTTTTTGATGTTCTTTATCGTTTCTTCCGTTCCTATTATAGATTTAGAATGCGGACCATCGATGAGTTCTTCAAAAAATTTGTTAAACAACCTCTGTTCTGGTATTTCCAAGTCGGAGTAGTATTCCTGAAGGATTATCTTTCTTTCAAGTTCAACGTTTCTCTCTGTGAACTCCGGTTCAAAAACAATTTCCCTTAGTATATTGAATGCGGTTTTGAAAAATGAAGAAGGAACCTTTGCATAATAAACCGTATCCTCTTTGTCAGTCCAGGCATTTAACAGTCCGCCAACCTGCTCTATGGGAAATTTTATTTCTTTTAATGTTCTTTTCTTTGTCTTACGGAAGACCGTATGTTCTATAAAATGGGAAATTCCGAGTAAATGGTCCGGTTCATAGACCGGACCACTTCCAACAATAAAAGCAATTGTCGCTGACCTAACACCTGGTATTTCGTAATAGTAGATATTTTCTCCGAGTTTAACCATATGCTTATTCTTCAACCCTCCTAAGTTGGAACCTTCCAATCTCGTCTATGCTTATAACTTCTACTTTCACCCTATCTCCAACTTTGAAAGATGTAGGCTTCACATTCCCTAATTTAGAGGCATGCGCCAAACCTATCTTACCTGGTGCGATTTCTACGAAGATGCCGTAGTTCTCAACTCTTGTTATCTTACCATCGTAAATATCCCCAATCGAGATATCACGGAACATATTTTGGATGTAATCAATTGCTCCCTGCACCTTTTCTGGATCCACACCGCTGACTGTGACCTTTCCTGTTTCATCATCTATAGATATCTCAACATCGAACATCTTTATAATGGACTTAATCACCTTTCCACCAGGTCCTATAAGTTCACCACTCCTGGTTGGGTCAATGTAGAACCATTTAATCCTTGGTGCATAAGGTGAGAGTTCTTTTCGTGGTTCAGAAATCGTCTCGTATAGCTTATCAAGTATGAACATCCTCGCCTCTTTTGCTTGGTAAAGTGCTGCTCTAAGTAAGTCTTCGCTAACGCCGGAAACCTTACAGTCCATTTGGAATGCCGTTATTCCATCTCTTGTTCCTGCGACCTTGAAGTCCATATCACCCCAGTGGTCCTCAAGCCCTATAATATCTGTTAATATGACCGATTTATCTCCTTCAAGAATCAAACCCATCGCAACACCTGCAACGTGCTTTTTGATAGGAACTCCGGCATCCATCAAGGCAAGCGAAGCGGAACATACTGTTGCCATCGACGAGGAGCCGTTGGATTCAAGGATTTCCGAAACAACCCTTATAACGTACGGAAATTCGTCTTCCGAAGGTATAACAGCTTTAACCGCCCTTTCTGCAAGGTGCCCGTGACCTATTTCTCTTCTGCTCAATCTCAACGGTTTCACTTCACCTGTGGAAAACGGTGGGAAGTTATAATGCAGCATAAACCTCTTCGTGCCTTCTTCAATCAAAGTGTCAATTATTTGCTCTTCCGCTGGCGAACCGAGTGTCACAATACCAAGGCTTTGGGTCTCACCCCTTGTGAAGAGTGCGGAACCGTGTGTTCTTGGAAGTAGCCCTACCTCACAACTGATGGGTCTTATATCCTTTGGTCCTCTTCCATCAGCCCTAAGGCCACGTTCGATTATTATCTTTCTCATAAGCTTTTTGGATAGCTCATCATATTTTTCCTTCAACGGCAGTTTGTATTCTTCTTGTTCTTCCTCGCTTATGTTGTTCTCCTCAAAGAATTTTTGCACGATGCTTTCATAGTATTCATCAGCCAACTCCACACGTTCTTGCTTACCACGTGCGAAAATTCTCTTTTCTAATTCATTCATATCCACATATTCCGCAAATTTTTCAACAAGTTCAACATTGTACTTTGGCTCTGGTAAAGGCATTTTCTCCACATTGAATTCCTTGATAATTTCTTCCTGGAACGCTACAATTTCTTTGATAGCTTCATGGGCAACCATGAGAGCTTGTAGCATCTCATCTTCGGTAACTTCTTTCGCTTCACCTTCGACCATGGTAATCGCGTCTTTTGTACCCGCAACAACGATATCTATTTTACTTCTTTCAAGTTGTTCAACTGTTGGGAAGACAATGAACTGCCCATCCACGTAACCAACCTGGACACCTGCAACAATGCCATCGAACGGTATTTTTGAAATATTTAAAGCCAACGACGCAGCAGATATACCAAGCACATCAGTTGGACAATCCGGGTCTACCGAAAGCACCGTCACAATAACTTGAACTTCATTTCTCAGCGTTTTTGGGAAGAGGGGTCTTATTGGTCTGTCTATAAGTCTTGAGGAAAGTATCCCGCTTTCCGAAGGTTTACCTTCTCGTTTGATAAAACCACCAGGAATCTTACCTGCTGCATAGAACTTCTCCATATACTCTACTGTTAACGGGACAAAATCGATACCTTCAACTACGTTGTCCGAAACGTTTGCCGTCGCAAGGACAACACTATCACCAAACCTTGCCCAAATTGAACCTGCTGATTGCTTTGCTACCTTTCCGTGTTGAAACACCCACTCCTTTCCAAATAATACCTTTCGCCATTCTCGAACTGACATAGCCACACCTCCGGTTTTTTCTCTATTCATATATTCAATTTTTCTTTCAATCATATTATTTTATCACAGATTTAAAAATTTTTGAATCATAAAACACACCCAAACAAAAGAAAGAAGTCCCGTGAAACCGGAACTTCTTTCTTTGTTGCTCAATTTCAAAGTGTTTTTATTTTATCATACCTTGGAATCCCATAAAAGCAAGTGAAAGCAGAGAAGCTGTTATCATCGATATCGGAAGATTAAGGAACGGCCTTGGCACATCGTAAAGTTCTAGTCTTTCCCTGATACCTGAAAAGATAACCAGCGCCAGCAAAAATCCAAGACCTGCTCCAAGTGCGTTAAAAATAGCCTCAAAGAAAGTATATTTTGACAAGCTATTCACTATTGCAATACCCAAGATGATACAGTTTGTTGTTATCAAAGGTAGGTAAATACCCAATGCTTCGTAAAGTGTAGGGTTATTCTTTTTCAAGAACGCTTCAACGAACTGAACAAACGTTGCAATAACGAGTATGAAAACTATAGTCCTTAAAAATTCCAATTGGAGTTTTATGAGTAACAAATCGAGTCCCCAAGAAATAGCGGAAGACACAACCAATACGAATATAACTGCAAGTCCCATTCCAATGGCAGTTGAGGTTTTCTTCGAAACACCTAAGAATGGACAAATCCCTAAGAACCTAACAAACACGTAATTATTGACAAGCATTGCGGATAGCAAAATCAAGAACAATTTCATTTCGCCTCACCCACCCTTTGCTGAGTCTGTTGAACCTGTTGAGTTTGTTGTGATTGTTGTGATTGGGCTATTTTCTTTGCCTTTTCTTGGCGATTAATTGAAATTGCGGCAAAGAGTGCTGCTAAGAGTCCGAGAGTCAGATAAGCACCTGGTGGAAGAATCATAACGAACATATTGAACGCCTTGCCCCAGACTTTGATATCAAAAATCGTCCCGTTCCCGAGAAGTTCCCTTATACTGCCAAGAAGCGTGAGGCTAAGTGTGAAACCAACCCCCATACCCAAGCCATCGAGCAAAGAATCAACAACTGCGTGTTTGGAAGCGTACGCTTCCGCCCGTCCCATAATGATACAGTTAACGACTATGAGAGGTATGAAAAGCCCCAAGGTTTTCCACAAATCATACGTGAACGCATGCATTACCAAATCCACGATGGTAACAAAAGTTGCAATTACCGTGATGAAAATTGGAATCCTTATCTTTTCTGGCACAGTTTTCCTAATGGCAGATATCACTATATTTGACATAACAAGCACAGCTGTTGCTGCTAATCCCATTCCAAAACCATTTTTTGCACTCGTTGTTGTCGCAAGTGTCGGACACATTCCAAGAACTTGAACGTATGTTGGGTTCTCCTTTATTATCCCCTTAGTGAATTCTGAAATCTTAGAGGCCATTACTTTTCACCCCCGAGATACTTTTCTTTAAGGAACTTGTACATCGCATTTAAGGAATTCACAACCGCCCTTGGAGTGATGGTTGCACCAGTCATCACATCAGATACCTTTACAACCCCTTCTTGTTTTGCCTCTTCTGGATCAATCCCTTGTTTCCCTGCATCCTTATCAACCTTTAATCCATTGCTAAGTCCTGTCTCTGGTATCGGGAAGAACCTCTTCTGCACATTGGGGTCGGCTATTTTCGCGCCAAGTCCCGGGGTTTCTTGCGAGTAATCAAGTACTTTAATAGCTTTTAACGACAATTCACCTGTGGTTTTATCAAGCTTGAATGCTGCCATCGTTACAACGTTTCCGCCGTAACCAACCGCGTAACCGGTTAGCAGATAATACTTTGCACTATCTGTTTCAAACTCATACACAGGAGATATCACTGTTCCTACATTGTCGGTGAACAATACATTACCCATTTCGTTCCTTTTTGAAAACACGATTTTTTTTATCTCATCAATACTCACAATAGCATTCCCGTTCTCATCAGTTAGCAAACTCTCCATGGAAGATATAACGTTCGCAAGTTCCGCTTCAGCTATTCTATCCTTCGTAATTGTGTAAACCAGCCCAAGTGCAATTCCCGCAATTAATGTGTAAACCATCAACGTGATACTCATCTTCAGCATTTCACGCCTATTCTCTTTCATGCTTTTCGCCTCCCAAAAACCCTTGGCTGTGTGTGTCTGTCGATTATGGGCACAAGGGCGTTCATAAGAAGTATTGACAAAGAAACACCTTCCGGATAACCTCCGAAATATCTGATAAGCATCGTTACAACACCACAACCAAGGCCAAATATAGCTTGTCCCTTAAGTGTCATTGGGCTGGTGACCATATCCGTTGCCATGAAGAGAGCACCAAGCATCAACCCACCCGCCAAAACGTGGAAGATAGGTGAACCAAACCTTTCTGGATTGATAGTGTAGAATATCGAGGCGATGAGTAACACGCTACCAATATAGGTAGCTGGAATGACTATCTTAATTCTCCCTCTAAAAACCAAATAGAGGAAACCTATAAACAGAAGAATAGCACTCGTTTCACCTATACAACCACCAACATTTCCAAAAGCCAAATCAAGGTAATTCGTGCTCTCCATAACCTTGCTGAATCCCTGTAATTTCAATATCGCAAGTGGTGTTGCAGTTGTTTGTGCGTCTGTATACCACCCACCGAACGATGCTATTGGCTTATACCATGTTGTCATGAAGGTCGGAAAAGAAACAAGCAAGAATACCCTTGCTGCGAGTGCTGGGTTGAAGATATTCTGACCTAGTCCACCGAATGCGTGCTTCACAATAGCAATAGCGAAGACCACACCTATGAGTAGCACCCACCAAGGTGTTGCCACACTGACGTTCAAAGCGAGCAACAATCCCGTGACTGCAGCACTACCATTTGGGACAAAATTTTTGTCTTTCCTCAAAACTCTCATTATAAAAAATTCAATCAGTTCAGCACTAATCATACCAAGAATAGATAGTACTAATGCGTACAAACCAAAGAAAAATGTAGCTGCAATGGTGGCTGGGGTTAAAGCAATTAACACATCTATCATTATCTTTCTTGTCGAATCTTGCGTTCTTACATGTGGTGCCGATGTTATGAGCAATTTTACATTCTTCATTTCTTACCACCTCGCAGTGTGCGGTAAACTTTCTTTGCGAGCTTTATCGACTTGACGTGTTCAACGTTAGCTGGACAGATGTAAGTACAAGAACCACATTCAATACAATCAAGCAAACCGATAGCTGCCGCCTCATCGTATTTTTTCTTTCTTGCAAGCAAATCAAGCAAATAAGGCTGTAGGTTCATTGGACACACATGGACACAGTAAGAACACCTGATACAGTTCGTACTTTCACGTTTTTGTTCCGGTATAACGGTAATACCGTTATTTCCTTTTAAAAGAGGTGTATCCAAATTTGGAACTGGTATACCCATCATCGGTCCGCCCATTAACACTTTTAATTCGTTGTAACCTTCGGCAAACCCATCTCCCAGTCTTTCAATAATCCACGAAATCGGGGTTCCTATTCTAACCCACCAATTCCCCTTCCTGTTCACACCCTCACCAGTTAGTGTCATTCCACGCTCAACGAGCGGTCTTCCATCTACAACTGCCTGTTTTATCGCAACCATCGTACTGACATTTTGCACAACTACACCAACATCCATTGGTAAACCGCCACTTGGCACTTCCCTGCCAGTAATCGCCTTTATCAATTGTTTTTCAGCACCCTGAGGATATTTTGTTTTCAACGCTGCAACCTTTACCTTCCCTTTCCATTTCCTCTCAAGATGTTCAATGGCATCCTTCTTGTTGTACTCGATGCCTATGTAAACTTCTTTGACACCTAAAATCTTCTTGGTAATCTCAATGCCTTCTAAGAGCTCTTCATCCATCTCAAGCATTACTCTGTGGTCAATAGTAAGATATGGCTCGCACTCCGCTCCGTTTATTATGAGCGTATCAACGGGTTTTGAAGGGTTCAGTTTCACATGTGTCGGGAACATCGCTCCACCAAGTCCAACAACACCTGCTTTTTTGATTTGCTCGATAAGCTCTTCTTTTGTGACCGTTGTCCAATCAAGTTTAGGTAGTAATTCCCACTCATCCTCTCCCGTTCTTTCGATAGTTACAGCTTCGACAGCTATACCGTGGACTGCACTGTTGATTTTTGCTACGTTTGTCACAGTCCCTGTAACAGGAGAGTGCACATAAGCGGAAACAGGACCCTGTGGTTCCCCAATAACCTGCCCTGTTTTTACTTGCTGGCCAACTTCCACAACAACCTTTGCTGGCGCACCTGCGTGTTGTGCCATGAGCACAACAACTTTTTCCGGCAGTGGTGCTTTTTGAATCTTTTCGTGCTCTGTTAACTTCTTTTCAGGTGGATGGACTCCTCCTTTAAACGTTAACAACTTCACTCACCACACCTCCCAGTGAAGGAAATAAAAAATCAATGTCAAAACTTTTTCTTACATTCCGTGGAGAATCTATAAGATACAACAAAAAAGGTAGGTTAAATGAAACCCACTCAATGATATTATATACCCTTTTTGCAAGTTTTTAAAAGAGAATTTTTGTCTAATTTATATGAATTTTCTTAAACCAAATGATAAACAAATCTATCTTCATACTTAAAAACAATGAAATCTCTTTCCAGTACCTGCTTACGTTTTAGTCTTTCTACTTTCGAATAGTCGAAAAATACTCGCAAATTCTTATTCGGCAATATCTTCATACCAGAAACAACATCCAGTGGAATGCCTCGATAATAACCATAGAACTTCAAAAGTGATATATTGTACTTTGGGCTAATGGCCTGAACAGCATTTAATATGGCAGATTTCTCAACATATTGGGCAGGTATATAATCGATGGAAGACAGAACAGGTGGGAATTTTTCTGGCTTTCGGAACTCTACTTTGAATAGCTGTCTTGGAGTTTTTAACCCTAACCCATTAATCGTTAGGTCGTTTCCTAAAACTTCCACGCTTTTCACTTTTGAGATATGTACATCAGGATTTAATATCTCAACGTCCGCTACGTTTAATTCATTAATAGCAAAACGCAAATTCTGTGCTTCATTGAAAACTATCGTGGAACTGTTTGAATTTAGAGAATTTAAACCATCAAATGAACTTACCGTCAGGTTATGCTCGCTCAAGCAAAAACCCTCAATATTTTGTTCTATTGAATCTTTTATGTCTTTAAAAACAAAGTTCTCATTTTCCTGGGGGAAGGAATAATCTTTGTATGGAACATCAAATGAAGAGTGCAAATCATGTATAGCTGGGGCATCGAATTCAAAACCTTCTACCTTTGTTGGAAAAGTCACTTCGATACTGTGAAACACCGTTTCGACCGAAACATCGGGACTTTTGTATTTCAAAAACCCGAGTTCCATCCGCAGTGTTTCAATTATTTCTCTTGCGATTCGCATACGTATTTCAGCGCCTTTTCAACCCTATCAAAAGGTTCCAGGATATCAATCTTGGAGGCGTAATCTAAAATTTTCTGAACAACATTATCATCAACCTTAGCGTTTTCTGGGAATGTAATCCTTATACTCTTGTTGTTGAAATTAACAACCACTTCGTTACCTTCCTTTTTCTCAGAAACAGGCTGTGGCAACAACGTTACCATAACCGTGTTCTTATCAAACAACAAGGTCGGGTCTTGGACAAGTATCACTTCAGGCTTATTCTCCAAGCGCTGAACCAATCCTTTTGCAATGATTTCTGCGTGTAGGTAGTATTCGAGAGAATTCCCATAGATGATTTCCTGGAGTTTCGTAGGTGTGACAGGTTCGGAATATTTGAACTCAACTGGTATACCTAAATCGTTTATAACCAATACTCCTCCAAGATGCTTACCATCTATATTCATTACACTTAAGTAACCAATCATACTCTCACATCCAACAGATGGGCTCCATCCTGCCTGAGAGTTTCTTTTTCATTTCTTTCTTGTTTTTTACCACCTCTTTCCTGAGTTCCGATATATTCACCTTGGCTTCTACCCTCGGTGGCTGTTTTTACATTTTTTTGCTCTGTGCTTTGCACATTGGTTGTACTTCGAAGCTGAGCTTGTGTTTTTCTTTCGACACTTTGGGCACTATGCGCAACAGCTGCTTGCGCAGCATATTGTTGCAAACTAACCATATGGGAACTGTCATGACTCACCCTTAAAATAATCGTTTGATTTTGAATCCCGCTGATTGGTTCAGCCACGCTCTTCACCTCGAAGTACTCACAAATAAAACTCTATCCTTGTGTATCTTTATTGCCTGTCATGTCCTTTGAAGATTCCAACTCTTGTTCTCCCTCAAGCATCTTTCTGAGCTTTGAAAGAATTGCGCCGATGATTTGCGAAACCCTGGATTCGGTTACACCAAGCACAGCAGCGATTTCTTTTAAAGATAAGTCGTGCTCAAATCTCAATGAAAGGATAAGTTTTTCTTTCTCGTCTAATTTATTTATCGACTCAACAAGCTGCTCATAAAGTATGGATTTCCAAGCCTTTTCCTTGACATCTTCACTACTTGGAATTTCATAATAATTTGATGGGTCCAAACTTTCCTCATCTACACCAAATAAATATTCATCTAAATTCACATACTGTTTCAACAACAGTTCATTGTAAATTTGTTCAACTTCTTGAACACTCATCCCCAAGATTTCAGCAAGTTCCTCATAGGTGGGCAACCTCTGGTGCTTAGTATAAAATTCAGCAATTTCATTATCCAACTTCTTTATATCCTGCCTCACATTTTTTGGTAAATAATCTAACTTTCTTAGATAATCTATCATAGCACCTTTTATACGTGTGTAAACATATGTCTTGAACGTAGCTCCATGACGTGGGTCGTATTTATCTACGGCTTGAAGCAGGGCTACAACCCCTTCTTGTATAAGGTCGTCAATTTCTACGTTGTGCGGTAGATTCACCTTCAAATCCCTTGCCAAACGTGTGACAAGTGGCAAATATTCCTTCACAATGGCATCTTTGTTGAGAATCAAATCTCAACAACCTCCACAGAATCTCCTGTTTTGACCTTTCGAATAAGTAATTTTCCATTTTCGATGTCGTATTCTATACTCCTTGCCTTGTTTCCGCCAGTGTCTTCTGCTAACAACTTAACCCCATTCCTCTGCAAAGCAGTCTTGACTGCTTCAACGTTTCTTGCACCTATATCCATTGCCGATTGAAACATCGATGCTCCACCCGCGATTTTTGCTTCCAACCTTGAACGTGAGGCTCCCATTTTTACTAATTCTTCGACAACCAAGCTAACACCCGTATCGGCGAATTTACCAGGCGTATTCGTTGGTCTACCCCCACTATCTGGAAGCATCACATGGACCATTCCACCCACTTTGGCAACAGGGTCACGAATACAGACTCCCACACAAGACCCAAGACCCAAGGTAACTAAAATTGCAGGATTTTTTTCAACTGCCCATTCTCCGATTCCGATAATGACTTTTTTCTTCATATTGTCACATCCCCAACGCCTTTAGAAGTTTCTCAAGAGAATCTACAGAAGGTACTAACAGTAAGTAGCCTTGGAGTGCTTCTTCTAACCCTTCTATCTCTATAATGGTTTCAACAAGAAGTATATTTTCCTCACCTGCCAACGCAAGTGGTATCGAGATCTCAGAGATTATAGCACTTATCATGTCAACTATTAACTCTGGTGGTTCCGGATTAATGAAAAGATTCGTAAACCCAGCAAGTGCTGTTATATAGGAACCGCACATAATATTACCAATCTCTTTCATCATTGAAGACGTAAATTCGTCCATCTCCGTTATGTCAGTTATTTCCATCCCGGTAAGCACTCTGGCAAGTGTTTTAACAGTTTTCGGGTCAAAGACCAAAAGTATCTCACCAGTCATGTCTTCTTTGAGTTCCATTTTCACTGAGCAAACCACTTCCTCAGGATTTTCGAAAAGAAAGGGTATTTTAGAAATAGGTATCACCTTTACCTGAGGGACTGAAATTTCCACTTTTTTGTCAAGCATCATGGAAAGTGCTGTAGCTGCATTACCAGTGCCTATATTCCCTACTTCTTTAATTGCATCCAGTTGAGCTTCGTTGAGTTTTTCTAACATATCATCCTTCCTCCCTTCGAATCTACTTCTTATTTGACGGCCTTCATCTTAATTTCTTTTTGGAATATAAACCTTACAAGTGCTTTTTCCAAAGCAGGTGGTACGTCGAGGAACTGTACACCGTACATAAATCCCTCATCTATTTGCTCGTCTTGTCGTACAATCTTAGATTTCTGTTTGTTTAACGAAAGCTCGTTGTCAAGCTTTAAATCGATATATATTATATCACCCATTTTCAAATATTTTTTCGTCACCATCAGCATTCCACCTGCACTAATGTTGCGTGTGGTAAATGCGTAGGACTCTGCATCTGGTTCATCAGAGAGATAAAATCTTCCTTCCAGGTAAAGGGGTATCCTAACAAACTTTCTTCTTTCCGTTTTGCGAACGGTTTCAGGAAAAGGAACGGGTATAACATAAATATTGTCACGCTTGATAACACCAAGAGAAATTGTGTCAAATTCGTAAATCGAAGACCGGTCAAATAAGTTGACCGTCATACGCACACCTTTGGGTATGGGGATAAATCTTCCCTTGTAAGAAGGTATTGAGAGAAAAAGAATGCGTTTTTCTAAATCTATGTCAACAACATTGCTTTTGTACTCGCCCTCGAGTTCTTTCACCATTGTTATCCTTACCAATGCAGGTATTCCTACTTTTAAAGCTTTTTGGGCATCAACCAATTCCACATACGCCATCAGATAACCTCTCCTATGTTTTTGTATTTTTCAACAAGCTTCATCCAAAAGGCATCAGGATTTGGAATATAGATACCGTATCGATAACATTCTTCTTCTTCGACCGACCACATTACATTTCCCTCTAAAGTTTTCTCATCGTTACCTTTGAATTTAAGTTCGACATTTTCTCTGACTCTCGGCTTGAACTCAGAAATCACCTGGCAACCGTTTTCCGAAACATCAATAATCAAAGAATTAAAGCCGTATATTGAGCAAGTTTCAAAAGCTGCATAACGTGGTTTTGAACGCCTTTGTAAAATTCCTGCTTTTTCTAAAGCCACGTATTCATATATTCCTTCCTCGTGACCTGATAATTTACCTATAACCGAAAGTACAAAACCCTCTATGGGTATATCCACTCTCAAAACTTCTGGTACTGACGCAAAAGAGAGGAAAGAGACCTTGATGCTCTTTCCTTTTAATTCCTTCAACCTTACGAGCAATTCTCCATCCTTTGAAAAACCTCTAAGCACTGCACCAGACAAATTAGCATTCACATACTCTTCCAGCGTCACTTATTATCACCTCGGAAGAACCTCAAGAACTTCTGTATTAGTGTATCTTCTTGTACTTTTTTCACTTCACCTTTAAGCAAATAAGAAGCTATACGCATGACTGAAAACGATGGTTGTATACTTCTGTACTTTAAAGCAAACAACTGACGGTCGTGGATACTTTTTACCACAAGTGGGTGTTCTTTTATCGTTGTGACTGATGAAACCTTGTTCCCAATGAATTTTTCCACGACTTCGGAAAAACGTTCCATAAGACTTGTCGCCTCTTTTATATTTTGAACCATATTCGCCACAATGTGTATATCCTCGCCTTTTATTCCCTTTATGCTAAGTAACTTTACCATCGTGTAAGTGTTAACAACAGACGTTGGTTCCGGCGTGGTGATAACAATAAATTGATCAACCAGAGCTAAAAACGGCATATACGAATTTGAAAATCCAGGTGGCATATCCATAATGACGATATCGTAATTTTCAAGAAGTTTCAGAAAGCTTGTTGCAAAGTCTTTGATAACAAATTCATTCATTGCGAGCAAATCCGACACATCGCCACCCAAGGAGATGAGGTCTACACCATAACTCGTTGGTGTTATCAACTCTTCTATGCCACATTTGTGGTTCACGAAATCTTTTATAGAATGTTTCGGATATACTCCAAGTAATATATCGGCGTTAGTGAATCCCACATCCGCATCGAGTAGCAAGACCTTCTTACCATTTTCGGCAACTACTGCTGCCAAATTTGTTGCGACAAGCGTTTTTCCAACCCCACCTTTTCCACTTATGACAGCTATAATATCACTTTTCTTAAGGTTACTTGCTTGATCTTGCATCTTTCAACACCTCACGTGCTAGAAGAACAGCTAACTCTCTACTATTCGCTTCCATTATATCGTCTGGCACACGTTGTCCATTCGTTATATACGCTATTGGAACATTTAAGAACGTAGGAACATTGACAAAATGTCCATAAGAAGAGGTTTCATCCATCTTCGAAAGTACAACATGCGTAGGCGAAACTATTGAGAACCTACTAGTTATTTCCTTGACATCCTCTGACCTGTATTGCATACCTACTATCAAGAAGACGAGGTCTGGGTCAACGACCTCAGCCATTGCTTTTATTTCCGTCATATGCAGCTCGTTTTTCTGACTCCTACCTGCTGAATCGATTAGGATAACATCGTAGTCAGATAGTGCCTCAACCTCCAACTTTGCCTCCTTTGGTGTGTAAGCCACTCTGATAGGCACATCCAGAAGCATTGCGTACGTCTTTAACTGGTCAACTGCGGCTATTCTGTAAGTGTCAAGCGTAATAATCCCTACACGTTTGTGGTCATTGAGCTTCAATTTCGCAGCCAATTTTGCTAAAGTGGTGGTTTTACCAACACCTGTCGGTCCAACAAAAAGAACCTTTCCTTTTATATCAGGCACGGATGTGTTTAAAAAAGGAAGAAACATTTCAGAAAGTATCAGCCTAGTGTTTTCGTTGCTGAAATCGAGTTCCTGATACTTAACTCTGGCATACTCTATAACCTTTTCTGCAATCTCGTCGTCGACATCTTGCTTTTCTAATGCTTTTCTCAAATCTTGCACCCATTGTGGTTCGTTCGCCCTTTGTGATGCGACCATCGATTTCAATTCCATCATCATTCTCTTAAGCTCAGTCAAATCTTCTGAAGATTGCTGTGGTTGTTTTGTTTTAGAAAGTATCTCCTGAAGTTTGTAAATCTGCCCCTTCTCCTCGGTCTGTGGCACTTTCTTTTCCTCAACTGCTGCCGTTACTTCAAGATAAGTCTTGGCGCCTATCCCAAGGAAACCGCCTTTTTTTACCTTTCGTGTGCTTAATATAACTGCATCTTTTCCCAGCTCAACTCTTATCTTTTCGAAAGCTTCTTTGATGTCAGTCACCAGATACTTTTTCACAATCATACCCTCACCACACCCTCGATTGAAAGGTTAACATCCTCAGGAACTTCTTCAAATGCTATAACCGTAATACCTGGTATGAACCTGAGCACCATTCTTGCAAGGTAAGGGCGAATAGCGCCTGAGACTACGAGAATTGGTGAATAACCTTTCCTCATGAGTTGTTCCAATTCCTGGGAAATCTTCTCTATAATTTCCCTCATAATTTGTGGGTTGACGCTTAGATATCTACCCTCATCGCTCTCCGAAATCGATTCGGTTAGAATTCTTTCTAATTCACTATCGAGTGCAACTGCATGGATTTGCTTGTCTTGACTCACCAGTTTACTTGCAATCTGCCTTTTCAACCCTCTTCTTACGTATTCTACTAAACTTTCAACGTCCCTAGCCCTTTCAGCATTGTCGAGGATAAGTTCAAAAATAAACGGCAAATTCCTTATTGACACACCTTCGCGTAACAACTCTTGTAAAACCTTCTTTACCACCGTGGGCTTTACAACGTTAAAGACGTCATCTACCAATCTATCAAATTTGTTCCTTAAACCGTCGACAAGAAGCTGGAATTCTCTGTTACCTAGTAATTCCGGTGCATACCTTCGCAGGATTTCTGTTACGTGCGTGGCAAAGACCGTCGGTGGGTCAACAACCGTGTAACCTTTTTGAATTGCCTCGTCTTTCTTGGACTCATCTATCCAAAACGCTTGCAACCCAAAGGCTGGTTCCTTAACCTCTATACCGGGTATGCGTTCGGTGATGAAACCTGGGTTGATTGCAAGCAATCTATTTGGGAAGAGTTCATACCTTGCAACTTCTGCACCACGTATATAGATTGCATATTCGTTTGGTTTTAGTAAGACGCTATCCCTGACCCTTATAGGTGAAAGAACAAGACCTAATTCTTGAGCAAGTTGCCTACGTATCATTGTCAAACGTTCTAACATATCTCCGCCTTGGGACAAGTCAGCCAACGGCAAAAGTCCATATCCAATATTTACCTCAACAGTGTCTGCCTGTAATACTTCTGCCACTTCCTCAGGAGTTGAAAGTACAGGACCCACTGGCGCTCCAGTTGGTGGTCCACCAACTACACCTGGAGCTCCCGCCACACCAGGTTGTATTTGTGGCTGTGCTTCTTCTTTAATCATGATTCCAGCGACCAAAAACATGCCACCTATGAGCAAGCTTGTGAACGTTGGAAGCGGGGTAAACAATCCAAGAAGTATAATCACAACACCTGTGAGTATGATAACTTTCTTTTCTCCGGAAAGCTCCTTTAGCAGTTCTGTTCCAAGATTATCTTTCGTCGCGCTCCTTGAAACAATAATACCGGTAGCAGTCGATACCATCAACGCAGGTATTTGGGATACCAATCCATCTCCAACCGTGTAGAGCAAAAAAATCTTCGCCGCATCTGCGAACCCTAACCTGTGCATCAATACACCGATTATTATACCACCAATGCTATTGACCAACGTTATAATTATACTTGCTATCGCATCCCCACGGACAAATTTCGAAGCACCGTCCATTGCACCGTAAAAGTCCGCTTCGCGTCTTATTTCTTCCCTGCGTCTTCTCGCCTCTTCTTCCGTTATCAATCCAGCGTTCAAATCAGCATCAACGCTCATTTGTTTTCCAGGCATAGCATCGAGCGTGAACCTTGCAGCAACCTCAGCAATCCTCTCAGAACCACGTGTAATAACAATAAACTGAATTATCACAAGTATCAGAAACACAACGATACCAACAACGTAATTTCCACCAACGACAAAATTACCAAACGTCTGTATGACCCTTCCCTGAAACTTCGGACCTTCCAACAAGATAGCCCTTGTTGATGCCACATTCAAAGCCAACCGGAATATCGTCACAATCAACAGTATTGTCGGGAAAGAAGCAAGCTCTAGTGCATGAGTGATGTACATTGTGGAGAAGAGAATAACCAAAGATATTGATATGTTAAATAGCTGGAAAAAATCCAGCAAAAAATCCGGAATTGGTATTATCATCAAAAGCACAATAGCAACAACTAACAACGCTACTGCAACATCTGCCTTCATCTTATCACCTCAGTTAATCGAAAGCTTACGGCTGTTCTTTTCTCAATTAAAGCTTAAAGCATTATCTATCCAAGACGTATTTTAAATTTTCTAAAAATTTTCAAAAATCCTTTGAACGATTTCAGATTTCAGTGGTCTAATATAATAGAGGGCGAGGAAAAAGAAATTCGATTTTCGAAAGTATACCGTAACAAGTTTGTTCTGCAATATTATAATTAAAGTGACTAATAATTTAACACAAACTAATTCAACCTATGGTACACTTTTCCCAGAGAACCCCCTATCCCCCTTGAGATACACCCCCCACGGCTTTATGCGGGCAAAAAAGCCCGCTTTTTTTTTTTTTTAACTTTCTATTTTCCAACACAGAAGTTAGCAAAGATATTATCCAACAAATCATCCGTAAAATTCGTCCCAAGTAATTTATCAAGCTCAGAAAGTGCGTTTCGAATATCTATTGAGACGATATCTACTGGATACCCACCGCTGAGTGCTTCCAAAGCTTTTTTCAAATGCTGATAGACTATTCTCAAATGCTCAAGTTGCCTTCTAGTGGTTACATGAGACAAGTGACCATCATCTATCAAAGGTCTCACACGTTCAATGATTTTATCTTCCAAAGTTCTCAAACCTTCGCCTGTGGAGGCACTTATGTAAACATCACTTCCATTATCTGAAACTTTCGAGACTTTATCCCCGATATCCGTCTTGTTCCAAACTGCGATAAAATTGCTATCCTTAATGATATTCAAAATATACTCATCTTCTTTCGTAAATCCTGTAGTTGCGTCAAGCACGAATAATACAACATCAGCTTGACTTGCTTCTCGTATCGCTCTTTCGATTCCTATTTTTTCAACAACATCTTCCGTTTCCCTTATCCCTGCTGTGTCGGATATAACAAAATGTATACCACGAATCTTTATTTCTCCCTTTATCACATCTCTCGTCGTGCCAGGGATATCCGTAACAATCGCTCTATCTTCCACAAGCAACCTGTTGAGTAGGGTACTCTTGCCCACGTTTGGTTTTCCAACGATAGCAAGTGTAACCCCTGTGGTAATATGAATTCCCTTATCCGCGTGCGCTAGTTTCTCTGACAAGAACTGGATTGCATTCTCAACATCATGAGCTATCTCTTCCCTTGAAATCTCGATATCATCACCGTAGTCTATTGTTACCTCTATTTTCGAAAGCACATCTATCAACATCTTTCTTATTGTCGACACTTCTCCAGATAACTTACCTTTCAAGTTATCAATAGCCAATTTCAAGCTCTCTTCACTCTTTGCTTCTATTATCTGCAAAATCGCTTCCGCTTTTATTAAGTCTATCTTCCCGTTCAAAAAAGCTCTTCTTGTGAACTCACCGTTCTTAGCAAGTCTAGCACCCCTTTTCACAAACTCTTCCAAAATCTTTTGAGTTACGAGAACTCCTCCGTGGCAGTAAACTTCCACCATATCTTCTGCTGTATAACTTCTTGGAGCCTTGAATCCAACAAAAAGTACCTCGTCTATAACATTTCCTTCGGTATCGTAGAAATTGCCATATCTGACTTTCCTTTCAATACCTATACTTCTTCGCACACAGTCCTCCAAAATTCGCCAAGAATCAGGTCCAGAAGCCCTTACGATACCGATAGCTCCCACACCTGGTGGCGTTGCGATTGCAACAATCGTATCGCGGATATTACCATCATTTTCTATCATCTTGAGTTCTTCTATTCTTTCCATCTCTAACATTTCGCACACTCCTGTTAAAGTTCACAGTAGAAAAACCTATCTTCAATTATACCATGAAACCGATTTACAAAAAAGGTGGCTCTTTCGAGCCACCCTTCATCTTTCCAAAATTCCTCCATCAACTTAATTTAAACCACTGTGATATATTTTCCATCTTCTTTGCTATCTCTTTCAACTTTTCGGTACTTTCACTTAACTGTTCAAACACCCTCGTAATCTGCTTGAACTCCTCGTTGAATCTTTGTAGTTGTTCAGAAGAGGATATAACCGAATTTGATACGTCATCCATTAGTGACTCTATTTTAGAGAACGTGGAGTTATTTTCTTGTATCTGAACACTTACCTGAGCACTTAACGTACCGATGTCTTGAACCTTTTCGATAACCGTGTAGTAATTTGCTGAGAATTCTTCTTTTGCTTGCTGTAACTTTCTGAACTTCTCGCCGGAAGTTTCATAGAGTTGGTCGAGTTCCTTAAGGTCATTTGTGTATGTGTCAACTTCTTTAACAAGGTTCTTGGAAAGATTGTTGATTTCCACAGAGAGTTTCATAACTTCGTCAGCGACAACAGCGAATCCTCTGCCTGCTTCTCCTGCTCTTGCCGCTTCAATTGCTGCGTTCAAAGCAAGCAGGTTTGTTTGCGACGCCACGTTTTGGATTTTCGCAATAGCTTCTTTGATAGACGCAAACTTTTCTATCGTTCTTCTAACGGTGGTGCTAAACTTCTCGAAGACCTCTACGTTCGCATTAACCGACTCGTTCATATCTTCTATCAATGCCACATTTCTCAAAATCTCTGCTTGCGCGTTTTCTATATCTTTCAGCAATTCCAAAAGTTGCTGCGATAGATTTCCGTTGTTTTCCATAGATGACTCCACCGTTTGCTGGAGCATCATGATTTTTGATTTGACATCCTCAACCTCAATTATGTACCTACCAACGAACTCACTGAACCTTGAAACGGAGTTCTCCAGTGTATCCTTTATCACTGTTACTTGCTCGATTTCACCTGTCAACTTCTTGGAGCTCTCCTTCATATCCTTGGCGTAATCACGCAAGTTTTCCGAAAGTCGTTTTAGTGAATAAATAACTCTTTCAAATTCGCCAAACGTCTTTACATCCAACGATACGAGCTCGCCGTTTGAGAATCGTTCAATAATCTCGGAAGACCTGACAATCTCTTTTGAAATGCTGTTAATCATAGGTACCGAAACAACGAGCGCAATCACAAGAATGACCATTCCAACAATCAGATTAATTACAACCAACCTTGCAAGGTTCAAATCAACACTGACCTTCACTTCTGGCATCTTAATCTCAGGCATCTGGAACTTTTCCGGTTGTGGTATCTCAATTTGGGCATTCACTGTTTCTTTCTTGATAGCAACCTCGAGCTTACCTAAAGACTCACCGGCTACGTTCAAATCGCTTTTAACTGCGAGGTATTCTTCATCCCCTACTTTGAACGTGTATTTCTCTTCCGCAGGCTCAGTAACATTCAATATTCTTTCTCCAGTTTCATTCACTTTTGTTGTTGAATAAGCTCTTCCATCGATGTATATTGTCAATTCAGCATTCGTAAGCCTTTTGATATCGTCCAAGAAATTGTCTGCTAGCCTTCCTGCTGCTACAATAAAACCTGTGACTGTATTTCCCAACTGCGGATGCATGACAGGATTAATCGCAATGAAATATATTCCCTTACCGCCTTTAAATACGAACGATTCCGAATAAGCCGAAGCAGAGCCCAGAATCTTTTTAATTCTTTCAGTGAGTTCATTTGCAAATTCAAGGTCCTTATAAGTCGTTGCATCCACACCCGGTGCAAGTGAATAGGCGTATTCAACGAGGTATTTCGCCCCGAGGTTTACGAATGGCCTTATCTTCAGCCTTGGTTCGGAAGATTCTATCGTCCAAAGCGAAATGTAATCAAACAACGCACGTTCCACATAGTTGAGTAATAGGCTTCTTTTTTCAGCCAACCCTAAATTTCTTTCAGCTGCCGCATTCACCACATCTTTGGAAGCAGCAGCTACCTTGGAAAGGTTTTCTATCGTACTCACTTTGTCCTTTATGAGGTTTTCAACTACGTTTTTTATAGATTTTGCCTCTTTTTCAAGCGCCTCAAGGTATACTTCTTCAAATGCTTTCTGAACGCTTTCCTTCTGCTTCTCAACAGCGGAAACCAGCTTTTCGTTGTATGCACTGATGTGTTCTTCCAGCTGTTTTGAGAAAGTCTCAAAGAAATCTTTGAAAATGACCTTTGGGTCACCCAATTGCTGTTTAACCTCATTCTCAATTCGTGCACTCTCTCTTGATAGATTTATTACGGTGAAGAGAACAGAGATTGTTAGTGGAACCGATACCAGTAATATCGCCAACAAAAGAAGTCTAGTTCGAATAGACATACTTTTCACCAGCTTTATCGCCGCAGTTTAAAGGTTAGATTCTTTCCAACACTTTTATCATAATCTTTGCAATCAGTTGTCCTGTTCTGTGTGCAACTTCAAGGACTTCTTCGGCTGTCAGTGGTTTCAAATCATCCGGAACAGCTCTGTCAGTTATCGCCGAGATAGCGAGCACTTTTGTTCCCCTGTGAGCTGCCGCAATGACTTCTGGAACCGTAGACATACCAACCGCATCTGCACCCATCCATCTGAGCATTCTCAATTCAGCAGGGGTTTCGAAATTTGGACCTGCAACGGCAACGTAAACACCTTCGTAAACCGGGATGTTGAGTTCTTCAGCAACCTTTTTCGCAATTGCCCTGAGTTCTTTGTCGTAAGCATTAGACATATCTGGGAACCTCGGACCCCATTCTTCTACGTTTGGTCCGATAAGTGGATTGTCACCCATCATATTGATATGGTCACTGATAATCATTGGTCTTCCTACTTCAAAATCAGGGTTAAGCCCACCTGCTGCGTTCGTTAAGAACAAGTATTTAACGCCAAGTTCTTGCATAACCCTCACACCGAACGTAACATCCCTCATGTGGTAACCTTCGTAATAGTGAAACCTTCCGTTCATAAGTGCCACATATTTTCCTGAAATCTTTCCAAAAATCAATTCTCCTTTGTGACCTGGAGCTGTTGAAACCGGAAACTCGGGAATTTCTTTGTAAGGTATTCTAATCGGGTTTTCAACAATTTCGGCAATTCCATGGAGACCAGAACCTAGCACTATACAAATCTCAGGAGTTTCCGTAATCTTGGACTTGATAAACTCTGCAGCTTTTTTAACCCTTTCAACGTATGTTTTGATATCCTGAACCATCCATCACACCTCCGTTTCCGTTTTCAAAACTTTCGAGATTTACATTCTGTGAACCAATCTATATTATATAACGCACATACTTTCTAAGCAAAACACTTATGAAAATCGTTCCAACGAGCAAAAGGGTAGAAATCGCATTAATCACCGGAGAAATGCCAAATCTTACCATAGAGAATATCTGCAACGGCAAGGTTGTCGAGCTTGGTCCTGCGACGAAGAATGTGATGACAAAATCATCTATTGAAAGGGTAAACGCCATGAAGAACGCGGCAACAATCCCGGGGAGCGCTATTGGTATAATCACTTTCCAAAGTGCGATAGACCTTGTGGCACCCAAGTCGTATGCCGCTTCGATTATAGACTTATCGAAGTCTTGGAGCCTTGTGAGGATAATCATCATCGTGTAAGGAATAGAGAACGTCACATGCGCTATGAATATCGTAAGCAAACTGAGCTTAAGGTGTATCGTTGTGAAAAAGATTAGCAAAGATACACCGATGATGATGTCTGGGATGATAAAGGGAATATACGTCGTTGTCCACATGAGTTTTTTGAATTTTTTAGCCCCCATATACATAGCAACCGCACCGAACGTCCCCAAAATAACACCTACGAAGCTTGAACTGATACCAACGATAATGGAGTTCATAAACGTTCGCCAGATGTGGGCAGATGATGTGAAGAGCTTTTCGTACCACTTCAAACTGAAACCTGTCCATACGGGGGATTTCGAAGAATTGAACGAAAAGAGTACAACGATAAATATGGGGATGTAGAAAAAGAGTAGCACAATCAGAATCATTGTAAATGCAAATTTACCTGGCTTCACGTTTCTCACCACCAAACATAAAGACAATCACCGCAATTATCGTAATCGCAAGCAAAACGGAGGATATAGCCGCTGCGGCAGGCCAATTCCTTGCCGTAGTTAGAAGCCTTGCAATTTCGTTACCAATCAACCTTGAGTTCTTTCCACCTACCAATTCCGGTACCGCGTAAGTACCTATCGCAGGTATAAAAACAAACACAAAAGCCGAGATTATCCCTTGCCTTATGTTCGGTAGCAAAACCCTGAAAAATACCTGCCTCTTTGTGCAACCCAAATCCATCGCCGCTTCAAAGATGTTCTTCTCGAGCCTTTCTATTGATGAATAAAGTGGCAAAATGGCAAATGGCAGATACGTATAAACAAGCACAAGCACAACAGCGAAGTTGTTGTAGATAAACTGAACATAAGACTCCGTGAACCCCATTTTTATCAAAAACTGGTTAACAAGACCGTTATTTCCAAGGATAAATATCCATGCGTAAATCCTTATCAACGAATTCGTCCAAAATGGCACTATCACCAGGAGCAAGAGGATGTTTTTCCACCTACTGAACGCAATGTAGTAAGCCACAGGAATAGCGAGAATTATGGAAACAACAGAAGAAACAAGCGAAATGAAAATAGTTCTCAAAAACACCGCAACGTAGTTCGGATTGAGAATATCTTTGTAACCCTGCAGGGAGAACTTGAAAATCACTCCACCTTGGTAATCCCTTTCGAAGAAACTGTACGTAAGAATTACTATCACAGGGATTAAGAAAAACACTGCGAGCCAAAGCAAATAAACAAGCCCGTAGCTTTCATAACCTCTGCTTAACGGTCTTATATGCTTTTTCCTACTCACCCTTTGTCAACCTCCACGATGAAGCTGTCATCAGGGTTCCAGTAGAGGAACACTTCATCTTTCCATTGGATAATCTTCTCATCGAGCAGGTAACTTGCGTGCTGTTTGTAGACCCTGAGGATATACCCACCATCCGTTCTTACAAAATACTTTGTTTGATAACCCATATATATCGTTTCATCCACGACACCGTGCAAGATGTTTGTGAAAGAATCCTCAGGTAGCTGAGGTTTGGAGTGGGTTATCCTGATTTTCTCTGGTCTCAGTGTCACCAAAACATCGTCATTGACTTCAACGGGCTTGTCACGGTAACAAACAATTTCACCCAACGTGGGGAATTCCACAAGCACGTAGGTCTCTGAGATTAACTTCTTCACCGTTCCCTTCATCAAGTTGCTCTCACCGATGAACGTTGCAACAAAGGCATCAGCTGGGCTTTCGTATATTTCGTACGGAGTGCCGTATTGGACAACCTCTCCGTTGTTCATAACCGCCACGTGGTCCGAAACGCTTATAGCTTCTGCCTGGTCGTGTGTGACATATATAAACGTAATACCCACTTTGTCGTGCAAATTATCCAGTTCTATTAACAGCTCTTGTCTTAACTTCGCATCAAGTGCGCTCACTGGTTCATCAAGCAAAAGCACATTCGGCTCATTCGCAAGTGCCCTTGCAAGAGACACCCTCTGCTTTTGCCCACCCGAAAGTTGTGCAGGTTTTTTCTTCGCATGTTCTTCAAGCCGAGTGAGCGAAAGTAACCATTCAACTTTTTCTTTTATTTCACTCTCGGAAAGCTTTTTAATTCTTAGCGGGAAAGCGATATTTTCGTAAACATTTAAGTGAGGAAAAAGTGCATAGTTTTGGAAAATTGTGTTGACCGGTCTTTTGTTCGGGGGAAGGTGAAGGATACTCTTACCATCAAGAAGCACATCACCATCATCAACATCTTCAAGTCCTGCAATGATACGCAAAAGCGTAGTCTTTCCACAGCCGGAAGGTCCCAGAAGTGAGAAGAACTCATTCTCCTTGATTTCAAGGTTTATATTTTTCAGCACGTGGAAATCGCCAAAGTATTTATCCACACTAACAATACTGACACTGCTGCCAGGCAATTTCTCATCACTCCCATAACCGGACTTTTATTTAGAAACCAAACAAGTATAGGAGTATCAAGAAGAATACTATTATCAGTACAAACGAAAAAATGATAAACCCGTACGACCATGTGAACGCTGCAAATATGTGGAAAATCAAACTGAGAGCAAAGAATATATTTGCATATCTTAACTTAAGTGGTAAAACCTTTACTGCAATGTATGCAAGAAATAAAAAACCAAGGATAATTAAAACAAGCTTCATCGATTATCCCCCTTTTTTAAAATCGAGAGAGAAGCGGAAAATCCTCACTCGTCACATTCAAAAACTTTACCCTAAGGTTCCCATCCTTAGCAACCAAGCAACTCAAAGATGCGTTGTCCAAACCGAAACTCAAATGTGCCGGAGGCATCAAACCTAACACCTTGGCAATCAACATCCTGAGTGCTATCGCATGCGAAACAATTATAACATTTTCGTTCGGATAGTGAACAACAATTTCTTGCAAAAAGTTGTACATTCTTTCTTGAACGCTTCCTAACGATTCTGCCCCCTCAACGTTAGAAAACAAATTCGTTCTCCATTCATTGAACGCGTCATGATGGTCTGAAAGCACCTGCTCAAAGTTCTTCCCATTCCAAAGCCTGATTTCACATTCACGCAACCTAAAATCTGTTACTATATCCCCTTTATAACCTATTTCTTGCGCTATTATCCTTGCTGTCTCAAATGCACGTCTCATAGGACTCGAGAAAATCTTTGATATTTCTTTCCCTTTTAAAAACCGCGCGATTGCTTTTGCTTGTATGCGTCCCTTCTCAGAAAGTTCCGTATCCACAACACCTTGCCACAATTGACGCTCGTTCCATTCTGTGCTGCCATGTCGAACAAGATAGATGCACGCCATCTTCGTCCCATGCCCCTTTCAAAAAAATTCTAAACCTATGAATGTTTGTGTTTAGATATATTTGTAAAATACTCAACGAACGCTTCCTTCAAATTGTTAACATCCGTAATCTTCATAACTTTATTTCTGAATTCCCTTGCATGTGGCATATCTTTGGTATAACCTGCTACAAATTTTCTGAACTCTATTACCCCATGTTTACCGTATTCCCCGGTCAGCAAATCTATGTGTTGTAAGACAACTCTGAGCTTATCATCTATCGACAGGGGATTTTGATTTTCTGAAAATATCCACGGATTGCCGATTGCACCTCTTGCAACAATTACACCATCCGCACCTGACAACTCCATTGCCTGCTTTATATCCTCCTTAGAATATATATCCCCGCTTATGTAAAGCGGAACGGCTCCGGGATTGTAGATATCCCACTTTGCTTTCCCGGAGTACATCTGCTTTGCCGTTCTACCATGCACGAAAATAATATCGACACCCTCACTCACAAGTGCGTCGTAAATTTTCTCAAACTCATCCTTTTCCCAACCTATCCTGGTTTTTACACTGAGCTTATTGACAACTCTTCTCATCTCACGGACAATCTTTTTCAACAAATCAATATCCTTGAGCAACGCACTACCAGCACCTCTTTTCACAACCTTTGCCACTGGACAACCCGCGTTCAAATCAATCCAAAGACCTCTCTCTTCAACCAAGCCTGCCGCTTGCGCTAATTCGAACGGGTCCGAACCAAAAAGTTGTACACCGACTAAATTTTTCTCATCTGTTCTTGGAAAATATTTTTCATTTACGGCGATATTCAAAAGCACACTCTTTGCACTTATCATTTCAGTAAATGCAAATTTTGCGCCCTGCTCAAAACATATCTTTCTAAACGGATAATCCGTAACTCCTGCCATGGGAGCCAATCCAACGGTTCCCGGAAGAAAATTGTTCTTAGTTCCCATCTACCATCTTTCCCCTTCTTCAACATACTTGTAAGTTTCTATAACTTCATCCTCTATCTCTTTTGGTACCAAACCCGTTATCGTCTTTCCTTCCCGGACAAACCTTCTAATCTCCGAAGAGGAAACCTCAACAATCGGGAAGTTCAATTCCAGCACCCTATTGTAGAGTTTCCCAAGCACCTCACGTCCCCGTTTGTAAAGGCTCCCATCACGTGTTCTTGGATAAACCGCAAGTGTTGATTTATTGAGCAACTCGTCGTATCTATACCATCTTTCGATATTTCCAAGCGCATCTTCTCCAACGAGAAGTATCACTTTCTTGTAGTATTTTAGAAAATACTCAACGTTGTGGATTGCATAGTTTACACCTTCTATATGCCTTTCCATGTCGGTGATGAATATTGCTTTATTAGTGTCTGAGAAAACTTTGTATGTTTTCACTGCCCAATCGAAACGTTTTTCAAATGGGACTGCCAGCTTTTTGTGAGGTGGCACATTTGTCGGGACAATGTAAAAATCCGCATCGAAATAATTCAGTGCGTAATTCAAAATCACAACGTGCCCAACGTGTGGTGGATTGAACGAACTACCAAAGACAACAGCTGTATCACTCTTTGTAAGTGAATTCAACTCCTTCAATCCATACAGTATCTCCATCCTTCGCACCAGCCTTCCTCAATTTTTCATCAAGGCCGTTCTTTTCAAGTATTTCAAGAATATCCTCAAGCATGTATTTTGCTTCCTTTTTGTATTTCTCTAAATACGTTGAGATGTACTCACTATGCACCTCGAATTCACCTTTATCGTTCTTAGTTATAGTTATATCCACCTTCTCAGGCAACAGAATCTTCACAGGCTCTGGCTTTACAAACTCGATTTTGTCAATATCGATCTTCTCCGCGAGCAACTTTCTACTTTCCTTTATACGCTCCCAGATAGCGTATTTCAATGCATCGAGGTTGTAACATGTCACCGCAGATATGGGCAAGACATCTTTTCCTGTTTCTTTTTTGAACCTTTCGATGTTAGCCTGCAATTCTTCTTGTGTAAGTAAATCCACCTTATTACCAACAACAATTTCTTCTTTGCTTGCAAGCTCTGGGCTGAAGAATTCCAGTTCCGCGCGTATGTCGTAATAATCCTGGACAGGGTCTCTTCCTTCGCTACCAGCGATATCTACAACGTGCACAATCAAATTACAACGCTCCACATGCCTTAGAAAAACATTTCCAAGCCCTTTCCCTTGACTTGCCCCTTTGATAAGTCCTGGGATATCGGCTATCACAAACGAATTTTCTGGCTTTTCAACGACAACAACTCCGAGGTTTGGAACAAGCGTTGTGAAGTGATAATTTGCTATCTTTGGTCTGGAATTACTGATACGTGAGATTATCGAGCTCTTACCAACATTTGGATAACCAACCAATCCCGCATCCGCAAGTAATTTTAATTCCAACAATATGTGCCTCTCCTCGCCTGGTGCACCTTTTTCAGCAAGCTTTGGTGCTTGATTTGTCGAGGATTTAAAATGTGTGTTGCCTCTTCCACCCTTTCCACCACGTGCAACACAGCAATACTTCCCAGGCTCGTCAAGGTCTGCGATAATCTCGCCTGTATCATAATCACGAACGATAGTGCCAACAGGGACCCTCAAAATTAAATCTTTTCCATTCCTACCATGCATCTTCTTTCTGCGACCGTTTTCCCCGTTCTCACCAAAATACTTTCTCTTTTCAGTCAATGGATAGAGCGTGGAGATAGTTGGGTCTGCAACCAAAAAGACATACCCACCATCTCCACCATCTCCGCCATCTGGACCACCGAACGGGACATATTTTTCTCGCCTAAACGTAGCAGCACCATTTCCGCCATTACCGGCCTTTACATAAAAATCAACAACATCAACAAATCCAACCTTTTCCATACTTTTAACACCTCTTCCTTCTGGTCACGTAAAATTTTCGCTTCTTCGAGAATATTATACACTCAAACTGCAAAAAAATAAGGACTCCCCATGGAGTCCACCCTTGAGTCTTGCCTTTTTTACTTTTGGAGCCAGCGGAGGGACTCGAACCCTCAACCTGCGCATTACGAATGCGTCGCTCTACCGGTTGAGCTACGCTGGCTCGCACAGCTTGTTTATAATTAAAAAATCTGGTGGCGGCGGAGGGACTCGAACCCTCGACACGATGATTATGAATCATCTGCTCTAGCCACTGAGCTACGCCGCCACACATATTCTCAAACAGCGGTATGATTTTACCATACACTTTATTACGTGTCAAGAATCTTTCACACCTGCAAGTTTAACACTCCAATTAAATAGGTGTTGCCCATTTTTCCTTAACCAACCTTTGTGCAGCTTGTAATCCGGGCAAAACGTTGCAACATACTTCCAAAAATACTTACTGTGGTTCGGATGGACAATATGCGCAAGTTCATGGATTAACACATAGTCTATCACTTCAGAAGGTGCCATTATCAACCTCCAATTCAACGAGATAGTCCCTTTTGAAGAACAACTCCCCCAGCGTGATTTCACATCCTTAACTTGCACCTTCTTGTATCTCACACCAAGCTTTTGTGCAAGTTCCATCAGCCTTTTCGGTAAGTACTCTTCTGCCTTTTTAATCAACCACCGCTGAGCAAGTATATTTACATTATCAGCGTACCTTGGGTTCAAAATAAAGTGGTCCGCGTCAAACCTGAAAGGCACAAAAACAGAACTATCAAGGACGATTTTTCTTGGCACGCCTAAGTAGAGTAAAGTATCGCTACCGTTAGAAACGAACTGCTCACTGAACCTTTGAACCGACGATTTAATCTTTCTCAGATTATCTCTCACCAACTTGAGCGCTTCTTTTTCGCTAATTCTCCAGGGAAACGTCAAAACCACACGCCCATCTCCGTCAACCCGTAGAGAGACCTTCTTCGAATACCGTTTGCTCTTTTCGATTTTGAATTCAAAACCGTCGATTGTATAAACCACAACCTTTGACACTTGCTTGTCCAACTTCTTTCCTCCTACGATGTTAATTCTGACTAAAACTTAACGTCCATACAAAAAAGTTCTTTCCACTAAAAGTGAAAAAATATATGTACGAATACGCGTAACTTACGCTCGTTAGATTCGATTTTAACATAGCTTCTTGCATAGCCTTTGACAAATATTTCGCCACAAAACCTTCAGATGCCACAAACCTTACTTCAGGTTTACTGGTAATATTTTTCAAAGCATCCGTTAGGTATATTACGAATTCGTCGTACTTTTCTATCAAGGTTCCATACAGCAAATCAAACAAATTGCGCGACCGGATATTCCCGGCGACTATCTCTTCGTAGAGCTTTTCTGCATAGCTCTTTGTTGAAACAGTAACCGGGACTTTTGTTGTAGGATAGTGAGAATAGCGTGCTTGGCTTTTACCGAAAAGAAAGTACGCATTAGTACGAGTGCTATCGTTCCATGTAGTGTCTATGTAATACCAACTATCCTCAACCTTTACTATATTCCAAGCGTGTGGTTTCAATTCATTAGCCGATGCTTCAGCAGGTTTCGCCTGCCCGCTGACAAGGTAAACATCGAGCCCTGCTGCCTTCGCAAGTTTGTTGAACAAAAGAGCATATCCTTGACAAACCCCGGTTCTATCTTTTAAAGTTGCATAAACACTCTTGTGCGAGTAGGACTCGTCATACGTAATATACGTCTTTATCCATTCATTAATTGCAAAAACTTTCTCTAAGTCACTTTTCGCATTACCAACAATTTTAGGTAGATTTTTAGATATAAAATCATCGACTGCTTTTCGTTCTGCTGAGGTTTCCGTATAGATATATGTAATCGTTGTTTCAACATTGCCTAATTGCTCAAGTGATTTTGCCTCCCAACGTTCAATAAACAGCTTTTCCGGAAGGCTCTCTATTATCGTACCTATTACCTTGAGCATTGAAGCATTGTTAGTCCCTTTTGCTCTAAGCACCGTTGTCTGCTCGTAATTCAATATATCTGTAGCTATAGCCTTCTCGATATCATCAACTGAGTAAACTTGATAGACTTTTGCGAAAATCATACTACATAGCAGTGCCCAAACGATAAGAACAAACATTCGAAACCTTTCTTCCATCCACGCGTTCCCCTTCCCAAAACAAGCCATCTGCTCGACACTGTCGACAAGCTCGACAAACATTGGACAGGCTCGACAGGTTCTAAAAATCAACGAATTTGAACTTTCCAGAGATTTTGTAATTACCATCCCTGACTATCAAAAACCTTTTTTCAACTAATTGTTCAAAAACCGAATACGCCGTTGTTCTTTTGAAACCATTCTTTTGAAGAATCTCCAAAATCTCTTCCTTTGGACCAAAATAATCCCTCAGCAATTTAACCGCTTTCTTCTGATTTTCAGTTAAGCTAACACCTGTTGAAATATATTCTTTAACAACCTTATTGATTGTATTTAACACATGTCCCTTTCTGAGCTTCTTTTCATGTACGTTGTCATACACACTTTTGGACAATATCCACAGCGCATCCCTTGGATTTCCATCTGAAAAGTCCGCAGCGACCTCAAGCGCATCATGCTCAACGAAGTCCAAGTATCTATCTAACCTTTTAACCAACATCTCTTTTATATCCAAAGACTTCAGAGGTTCTAAGAACACAATATCTTTAAACACATTTTCCAGATTCCCCGCTTCATTCCAGCGCATCCTATCTGACACATATTCTCTGTAAATGGCAAACGGTAATGAGAACACAACAACCAAATTCTCGATAAGAAGTTGCGTTTTCAATGCGTCAATAACTCTTAACACGTCTTCTTTCTTCTCCTTGTCAAGTTCATCGATAATCAGCAAGAATTTTCCCTTTGCCTTCACTGTTTTTTCAATTAGCAGCCCGAGCCGTTCACGTGCAGCAAAGAAATTAAACCGTGGTGCTATGGACTTTTCAAATTTAGCTTCCGTGTTGCCAAGCATCGAAAAGCCCAACGAAAATCCCTTCAGAGTTGCCACCTCTTCAATAATCCACTCTTTGCAATCTTTTGCAACATCACCAACATCACTATCGAGTTCCAACTTGGAACTTAGTGAGTAAAGCAAATCGTACAAAATACTTTCCATCGTTTCTCGAAGAGAAATATTGACAGTTTGGACATACACACGCGACGGTTTCACAAAGTTGAGCACCGTTGTTTTTCCAATACCAGTCTCACCAGCCACGCCAAGTATCCCAAAAGGCAAGTGAGTTGTAATATTCTTGAGATACACAATCTCCTCATGCCTGTTTACCAGCCAATCCGAGTCTGATTCGTTCAAAGGCTTATCTGCTAAAAAAGGAATAAGAACGGAAATACTCTTGCCTTCCATAATTCCACCTCTACACGTTTTCGTCCATCAGAATACTTTTCAAACCAATTATACCACGCAAGCAACTTTTTTTGCTCGACACCGTCGACAAGCTCGACAAACGTTGGACAGGGTCGACATATTATGGATAAACAAAATCTGAATTTTTGACTGAATTGATGCACCTTCAAGGTTGGATAGTACTGTGCATCTGCCCCCTGGCTATCCTACCATACGTTATCCTCTATAATACAACTGGTTCTCCAACAACTGTTCTGGTGGTACATCTTTGTACTCTCTTGCGGGAACACCCATATAAATCTTTCTTGGTTTCGTATCCTTTGTGACAACTGAACCTGCAGCAACAAGTGTGTCTTCGGCAATAACGATGCCGGGAAGTATTGTAGAATTCGCACCGATGCGTGCACCCTTCTTCAAAGTAGGTCCTTTGAAATACTTTTTCCTTTCCTCCGTCCTTCCGAGGAAATTATCGTTTGTAAACGTCACATTCGGTGCTATAAAACAATAATCCTCAATTGTCGATAACGCAGTTATATATGCATTCGTCTCTATCTTTACGTACTTTCCAATCTTCGTCTTATTCTCAACGGCTGCTCCTCTACCGACAATCGTGTATTCGCCAATCTCGACATCCTCACGTATGCTCGCCAAATCACCAACGAAGACAAAATCATGCAAAATAGCTCCCCTATAAACGACGCAGTTAGCCCCTATAGTTACGTACTTCCCAAGCACTAAGGCTGGTAGTTCCTTCTCATCCGTTGTTGCTGAAGCAGATGCCTTGAATGGTTTTTTTCCAAGCACTGTATTGTCTCCAATAACACATCCTTCACCAATTACCGTATCTTTCCTAATAACCACGTTATGACCTATAACAACCTTGTCACCGATGACTACATTGTCTTCAATTACAACATTCTCTCCCAACACAACGCCCTTACCCAACCTTGCTGATGAAGAAATCATACCCATTCACCTCTCTTCACATCTTATCTCAGCATCGCCAACAGATTCTACAAAAATCCAAACATTTCAAAATAAATCTTTTGGAATTCTCAGTTTTTCGAGAATATCGAGCGGTATTCTGAATCTTGCCGTTACAAGCGGATCTACAACTTGCGAAATCTCCGTATGTCCAACGATGCTAAACAGCATCGTCAACTCTTCAAGGCTCATATTGGCATACCTCAGTACAAACTCTGCCATATCATTCACTGCTTCTTTCATTGCTTCATCCAATGTTTTTCCAGAAGCTAAAGTGAACAAACTACCTCCAGAAATTACCATTGGGTTTCTAAGTTCTATGCCCTTTTTGACAAAAACTCTTGTTGTAACCTTCCCAGCTACTTCAATTCCTGTACCGCAAATCTCACCATCTCCCATTAACGCGTGCAAATCTCCTAATGCAAGTAAACCTCCTTCAACGAATACTGGTAAGAGCACCTTCGCACCCTTCTTGATGTACTTTGTATCCAAATTTCCTCCATGTGGTCCCGGAGTGCCACAATTGATAGTTCCATCTTTCGGCGCTACTCCAATCACACCTATCATCGGGTCAATAGGCAATTCCAAATCATTGAACATCGCACATCCATCTTTTATTTTCACAATCTTTGTATGAAATCCATCAAACTTTTCTCCAAGAGGTCCCAAACCTTTCCCTGCAACCATAACACCTTGATTTGCAACTTCAATATCGAGTATCTCAACTACCAACACATCCCCAGGCTTTGCTCCATTCACAAAAACAGGACCCGTTGCTGGGTTGACTTCCGCCCAATTGAGATTCTCCAACCTATCTTCTGCTGTTCTTATTTGGTTTGAAAAACAATCCATTGTTTCAAAAACAACTTCGTCTCCGTTTTCAATAAACAAAGCAGGTTTCATATCGCTACTAAACGCAAAAACTTTATTCTTTGAAGAAACCAAATGCTTGTTTCCCACCAAACTCACCCCCATCTCCCAGTTTTTCAACCTTACTTACCTACTTCCTTCTTTATATCCTTAATCCCCTGTGCCGATTTCTTACTCGAAATCACTATATACTCATCCGTCTCAATCACGATCAGATCCTCAACATCATTCAGAATCGTCTTCTTATTTGTCTTAACGACATTTCCCTTACTCCTAAAATAATACACATTACTCGCCAGTACGTTTCCCATCTCATCTTTCTCACTGTGCCTTTCAACACTCGTCCAACTTCCCACATCGTCCCAGCCGAATTCAGAAGGGATAACATAAATTCTGTCGTAATGTTCCATTATCCCGTAGTCAACGGAGATATTATCAACCTGTGGATAGAGTTCTTTCAACATTTGCTCGTATGAATCCTCAGACAGTCCAAATAGCTTATTGAGAACTTCGTAAGTCTTTGGAAGAAATCTTCTTGTTGTCTCAATGATTGTATCAACATTCCAAATGAATATCCCAGCATTCCACAGATAATTGCCCTCTTCCAAGTATTTCAGTGCAACTTCATATGCCGGCTTTTCGACAAATCTTTCAACTTTCAATACCGTTTCGTTGTATTTAACGTCTCCTGTTTCCTTCACGAATCTAATATACCCATACCCTGTCTCAGGTCTATCTGGCTTTATGCCAAGTGTGACAACGGCATCTTTATTTTTCTTGATAAAATCCAAAGCATTTTTTAAAGCCATCCTAAATCCTTCAACATCTTTTACAAGATGGTCTGCTGGCAGAACAACAAGGTTGGCACTTCCGAAGTGTTTTTTAATATAGAAAGCCGATAGTGCGATTGCTGGCGCTGTATTTCTGCCAATCGGCTCAACGATTATATTCCCCCTTGGCAATCTTTCCAACTGTTCACATGTGATTTCCACGTACTGCTCGCCTGTAACAACAAACGTATGATTAATTGGAACAAGTCCTTCAAGCCTTTCAACCGTAAGCTGTATCATCGTCTTGTCACTGAACAAATTCAAAAACTGTTTTGGTCTTTCATCCGTCGAAAGTGGCCAAAAGCGTTCCCCTTTCCCACCAGCCATTATCAATGCAAAATCCTTAGTTTCTGCCATACTATCTCTCCTCCTGAACTCTTCTAATCTCTTATTCAAACTTAATTCCAAGCATCTTCTTCAACTCTTCTCTCAACTTTTCATGTTCAACAAGATGAATAACGTGAAATCCCAACCTTCTCGCTGTTTCAATATTATCTGCCCTATCGTCGATAAACAAAGAACTCGACGGTCTAACACCGCATCGCTCCATCAATTCATAGAAAATATCTTCATTGGGTTTTATCTTTTTAACATGGCTTGAGATAACCATACAATCGAAATACTTGAAAAACTCGAACGTATTGTAAACATACTCAAACGCCTTGTAGCTAAAATTTGAAAGCACACACAGGCGATACCCATGAGCCTTCAGAATAGGCAACAACCTTGTGTTCTCTTCTATCGGCTTAAGCAGATTCAACACCGCATTCTTCATATGTTGTATGTACCGTGCATCTTCTGGATACCTTTCATCCATCATCTTCCAAAGCTGTGCTTCGGATATATCACCTTTGTCCATCAAATTCCATTCAGGGGCACTGAAGACCCTCTCAACCAATCGCTTAGCAACCTCTTCACCAAACTCTCCAACCATATATCGATAAGGATCCCAGTGTATCAAAACTCTGCCAAGGTCAAAAACCAATGTATCTATCCCTTTAGTTTCAACCATCAAACCACCTCCTGTTCATCCTTTATTTATCTTTCGTTATAGATTTTACCATTTATATATGAAATCGTTAACTGGATAAGATAAAAGTTCCTATGCTTTATGTAAATATATTCCCTCTCATTAAATGCGAGGTCTATGGTATAATAATTTTTGAATACTCCGTTCGGTGGTGGTGTATATGAAAAGGCAAGAAGATATTCTCAAAATACTAACTGAACAAAAACAATACCTTGTTCAAAATTTTGGTGTAGAAGAAATTGCACTCTTTGGTTCGTACGCGAGAGGTGAGGAGAACGAAGAGAGTGATATCGACATTTTGGTTCAATTTAAAGAAGGCTATAAAACATTCGATAACTAGATGGACCTAAAATTATACCTTGAAGAACTTTTCGGAAAAACCGTCGACCTTGTTATCAAATCTGCTATAAAACCCCGACTTAAACCATACATTTTGGAGGAAGCAAAATATGTCTAAAAGACGACTTTCAAACAGCGCTGCAAACCCATCCCGAGTTTTGACTGCACTACATTTACCTTCTCACTTATTCTTGCCGTTCATCCCCTTTTGTAGTTGAAAATACAATCAAATGAGATATACTTTCATATGGAACAATTCTAAAAAACATTGGAGGAATTCACATGTCTACCATCAATTCTCAAAACAAAGTCTCGATAATTATCCCAGTTTACAACGAAGAAAAGACTATTCCAAAAACACTTGAAAGTTTACTTAACAACGATTATAATGATCTCGAAATAATTATTGTAGATGGTATGAGCAATGATCGAACAAAAGAAGTGATCGAAGAGTATATTTTGAGATATCCTACAAAAATAAAGCTTTTAGAAAACAAAAAAAAGTACACGCCATCTGGCTTGAACATTGGTATACAAAACGCTTCCGGAAAGTACATAATGATAGCCAGTGGGCATGCAACTTACTCAGAAAACTATATATCTGCCTGTGTTAACGCCATTGAATCAAACCTCTGTGATGTTGCGGGTGGAATAATGGAAACACTTCCGCGAGATAACACAGATAGGGCTATAGCGATAAGCGAAGTACTAAAACACCCATTCGGCATAGGTGGGGCAAAGTACAGAACAGGTGTTGAAAACAACGAGTATGTCGATACCGTTGCATACGGAATATACAAAAAAGAAATTTTCGAAAACATTGGGCTATTTGATGAACGGTTGATAAGAAACCAAGACATAGAGTTCAACTTGCGTTTAAAACGCGCAGGCTACAGGATTATGCTCATTCCTCAAGCAAAATCATATTACTATGCAAGAGATACTTTCAAAAAACTATGGGAAAACAACTATTCAAACGGATTTTGGGTAACACACAGCTCAAAGTACGTAAAAAGAGCCTACCGATTGCGTCATTTAATACCTTTGTTTTTTGTGGTATATTTATTAACACTCTTAATAATATGCTCTATTCCTGTAATTCCAACATTTCTGAAAGCAGTCTATTCAATCCCTTTTTTGCTTTATCTATCACTTTCTACAATCCACTCATTCAAAATAGCTAACAGATGCGGGAATTTTAAGCTGTTTTTCTATTCTTTCATAGCATTTTTAACGTTGCACGTGTCGTATGGAATTGGTTCACTTGCTGGTATCATCAAAAAAGCGAATTAATTGTTGAGTTCGAAAAAAGGAGGTACATACGCTGATGTCCTTTCTAAAAACCTTACTTTCCGTTCTATTAACAGTTACAATCACAGGTTTAATTATTTGGATTTACCTCGAAACAAAAATCTCAAAAATCACATTCACACCTGAATTTACTGCTCAAGATGTGAATGTTCATGACACCACCCAAATTGCAAATTCACCGCGTTCGAAGGTCGCAATCGCACTCTTCGGACTCGATGCAAGATACGAAGGCGAGCATGCAAGAAGCGATACTATTATGCTTCTTCTAATAGACCATTCAAGAAAGAAAATTAAGATTGCCTCAATAATGAGAGACCTATATGTTGATGTTCCAGGCTACGGTAAACGAAAAATCAACAGCGCTTACGAACTCGGTGGACCGAAATTGGCACTTTCCACTCTAAATCTGACATTCGAACTTCCCTTAACAAAGTATGTTACCGTCGATTTCCGTGGCTTTGAGAAAATAATCGACGCTGTTGGCGGAGTTGACATAGAAGTCAAGGACTATGAAGTGGAGCATATAAATATAAATATGAGAGAAGTGAGAAACCTCATAGGTGGGGAGGTAACTGAAGTAAAACGTCCTGGTTTACAACATCTCAATGGAAGGCAAGCTCTTGGGTATGCGAGAATAAGATACGTAGGTAACGGTGACTACGAAAGAGTCCAAAGACAACAACGCGTCCTCGAACAAGTTTTTGAAAAAGTGAAAAGCGCATCACTTGGAACAAAACTGCGTATAATTGACATGGTGCTACCGTACGTAGAGACAAACCTAACCAGAAACGATCTCATTTCTCTTGCGATGAAAAACTATTCGAAATACACACTTGAGCGAATCAGAATTCCTGTCGATGGTTCGTATAGAGAAGGGTATGCAACAATTGATGGAATAAAACAGTGGATATTCATTACTGATATAGAAAAAAACAAACAAGCACTGCATGAGTTCTTGGAAAGATAAAAACAATAGCTGCCCATAGGGCAGCTATTTGTTAAGTTTAATTCGTATTACTTAGTTAAAATCTCAACCATCCTCTTCCCCGCATCGCCATTTCCATACAATCCTTTTGGATACGGCTTTTCTTGAGATGTAAACACAGCATTGTATATTCCATTACCATCTGCTAAGATGTTCCACTCACTCTCAACAAGCTCTCGCCAGCTTGTATCCGGCATTACAACAACAGCCCGTTTGCCTGCAAAATACGCTTCTTTCTGTAACCCACCACTGTCGGTAATAACCTTCCAAGATTTCTTCACCAAGCCCATAAGGTTCAAATAATCGATTGGATCGATTACTGTAACATTTTTCAAATACCCATCCAAACCAAATTCAGAAATTCTCTTACGCGTTCTTGGATGGACTGGGAAAACAACTTTAATCTTCTTTGCAACTTTCGAAACCTCGCTCAAAATCTTTTCAAACTTCTCTTTGTTATCCACATTGAAATCTCTGTGGAGGGTCATAACAATATAATTTTCTTCCTCAAGACCAAGAAGTTCGAACACATTGTATTTAAAAGTCGGTTCCATCATCAAAAACAAATCGTACATTACATCACCAGTAAAATACACACCATCAACGATTCCTTCCTTTTTCAAATTCTCAACAGCAAGCTTAGTCGGACAGAACAAATACTTTGAAACCCTATCCGTGAGCACCCTATTAATCTCTTCAGGCATATCCTTTGGCTCTTGTCTCAAGCCTGCTTCAACATGCGCTACAGGAATCTTCAATTTTGCACCAACAATTGCACCAGCGAGTGTGGTATTGGTATCGCCATACACAACAATCACATCTGGCTTTTCTTCAAGCACAATCTTTTCAAATTCAATCATAATCTTCCCAGTCATCTCACCATGAAATCCGGAACCCACACTGAGATAATAATCAGGCTTCCGGATATCAAGCACCGTAAAGAACACATCACTCATGTTGAAATCATAATGTTGACCCGAATGAACCAAAACTTCTTGAACTCCCGCCTTTTCAAACTCCTTGTGTAAAACAGCTTCCTTGATAAACTGTGGCCTTGCACCGACTAAGGAAAGAACTTTCATTCTATAACCTCCCAAATCACGTTTATTTTTTACCCAAGGACAAATTCGACAAACTCTTTCTCTTTCGTCTCATCCCAAACAAACTTATTCTTATGTCTTTCAACATTTTCAATAAGTTTATCGTAGTTGTCATAGGTATCTAAGATCTTTTTCACGGAACCTTCAACATCCTTCGGATCTATTACCACACCTACCCCCAATTCTTCAACTATCTTACTCATTGACATGAAACTACGCTTAACAATTACCGGCGTTCCTGCAGCTATCGAATCGTAGAATTTGTGTGGTAAAGACCACAAGTCATTCTTGTAGTCTTCCCTTTCTATCGTTTTAAATGAAACCAAGGAAAATGCTGCTTTCGATATTTCTTTCATCATCTCATCGTATGGCAAAAAGCCGGTGTAGACATGCTCTATATTTGAAAAAACGCTCGACTCCATGCCTATTATTTTGAAAATAAATCCTTCGTTAATAAGCTTTTTAATTACTTGTTCTTCATCACCAAGGGTCCTTGCTACCTTCCCAACAAAAACTATTTCCTTGCTTTTCTCTCTACTACAGACCGCCATACTTGCATAGTTTGGCACGACTAAAACATTTTTCTTTCTTTCACCCAGCGAATATCTCATCTGCTCTGGAGAAACAAATATCAATTTATCGGACAAATCTATCTGCCTTTCAAATAATCTTTTCACCACATTAATTTTCAACCTTCCAACTGGTCCCGAAAGTGTTAATAAGAAATTCTCTGGGTGGTATTCATGAATATCGTATACTACTCTCTTTCCAATGCTCTTAGCATATTCAAACGGCTCGATCGGTTTCGATGGTAAGAAATGATGCATGTATAAAATATCAAAATCGGTATTCTTTATCAAATCAACAACCTGCTTATCAAACTTTCTTCGCCTTTGAAGTTTGGCTAAAATGTTCTTCGTAGGCTCACTCCGCTTTTCAATAGGCACATAGCGCACATTTCCTTCTTCGTATTCACTCTCTTTTTCTTTCACCACATATTGATAAATCACCTTTGCATACTTTGAAAGTGCCTGAACGGTCCTGTAAACCCTCTTGTCGTATTTCGGGTGCATATAACCAATTATCAAAACTTTTTTCATATAATCACCTCAGAATTGAACTTAGGATCCTCTCAGATGCATATCCATCACCGAATGGATTTTTCAACGTACCTGGAACAAACCGTACCGCTCTGTTTAAAGCAGCATATACACTTTCTTCTTCTGTACCTGCCAATATTCCGAATCCGCTCTCTATCAGCTCCGGTCTTTCCGTTGTCTCCCTACACACAACGACGAACTTTCCAAACGTTGGTGCCTCCTCTTGTATACCACCACTATCCGTAGCAACAAACCTTGCACCTTTAAGCAAAGCGGTAAGCTCCACATAATCAACGGGTTCTATCAAATGCGCATTTTTACAGCCATCTAATTCAGTATACACAATATCTCTAACTTTTGGATTCTTGTGCACTGGAAAGACGATTTCTATCCCCTCTTTTTCAGAGAATTTTCTTAACGCCCTCAATATATTCCTCATTCGTTGACCTATGTTCTCTCTTCTGTGCAAAGTCACAAGAAAATAATTCTCATGGTCTATTATCTTCTTTCTCATGCTCTCAAGGTCAAAATGATTTACAACGTACATCTGAGCATCGATTACGGTATTGCCTGTAACGATGATTCTTTTCTCATCAAACCCTTCTTTTAAAAGCGTCTCCTTAGCTCTCTGCGTTGGTGCAAACATTTTCTCAGAAACCTGATCAATAACCCTTCTATTCATCTCTTCTGGAAACGGGTCATACAAATTCCCACTTCTAAGACCTGCCTCAATATGCCCAACTTTCACACCTCTATTGAACGCAGCAAGTGCTGCTGCCATCGCCGTAGTTGTATCGCCCTGAACAAAAATCCAATCGTAATGTCTTTCCCTCAGCAACTCCTCAAATCCACGAACGACCTTATACATCACCTCATTAAGCGTCTGATTTGCTGTCATTATATTCATATCTATATCTGACTCAACATTGAAAATCCCCTTCATCATGTCAACCATTTCTCTGTGTTGGCCTGTACAGATAAAATCTGCTTCGACACCTCTTTCTTTAATTTCCTTTGCTTTCAAATATACAGGTGCAACTTTAATAATCTCTGGTCTTGTACCAAAAACAATGCCTATCCTCACAAAGACACCTCCAAACTATTGATTGCAAATTTTCCATCGGTCACTTATCAGAAACCCTTTAGTCTTTCGGCGACAACTTCTTCGTAAATTTTTTCCTTCTCCACAATATTCTCCCAAGTATTTGAGCCTCTCAATAAATCCTTGGTGCGTCATATCCATTTAATAGCATATCAACAACTTTTTTGGCAACTCTACCTTCAAACTTTGGCCCTTCTTCAACCAAAAACTCTGTTATTCACATATGGGCAGAAATATGTAAGCAGCAAAACTTTCATAAAGCACCTCCAAAATCTTGTCATTCCATTCTCACCATCACATACCTTTCAAACAACGGATCAATTATTTGGTATTTCCCCCTTCCGAGCTTTTCGATTATTCCACGCTCGGTAAGCTTCTTGAGCAAGTTATTTAACGTAGTTGCATTCGGGATTTTGTATTTCTGAAGGTTGGCAATACTAAAATAAGCATCTGTTTGCTCACTAATTAATTTTAGCACATTTTTTAAATATTTGTACTCAAGAGTTTCAATTATTAACTCATACCCATACGATTCCCTTTCACAAAGGCTGTCGAAAATAACATCTATTTCTTCTTTGCTTATCAGCTCCCCTGCCATATCCCACAGCTCATAGCACAGAAGTTGGAGAAAATATGGATGTCCTTTCGTAAGCTCATATATCCTCTTTGCATCTTCCAATATTATCTTTTTTCCAGTGCTATTAAAGTTTTCAACGATATACTCAACACTTTCATCTTCAGGAAGCATCTTTCCAATATCTACTCGCAAACACGAATGATACAAAACCCCTGACTTTTCAAAGAATAACTCTTCAATCATGTGCCTCATCGAACCTGAGAAAACAAACACCACATCTTTTTGCGTCTGGTAGAAACTTCTCAAACTTTCCGGTAGCTTCTCACTAATAGATTTATAAGCCTGAAACTCATCGAGCACAACAACTAACTTCTTCTTTAAATCTTTTTGCACACCTTCCAATAGTTCATACATCTGCTCAATGAGTACCTCATCGCTTAAATCGTTATCTATCGAAAACGAAATCCCACCAACATCAAAAGAAAAACTCACATGCTTTGCAATATGCTTAAGATACCTACCCACAAAGCTCATAGGGTTTTTACCTTTCAGCAACTCGTATGCTTGCTTCATCATCTTTTGCACAAAACCTTTCAATGAAAAAGAGCCAAACAAATCAAGATAGATTACAGGATACCCACCTTCAGCTATGAACTTTTGCAAAAGCCATGTCTTGCCAAACCTTCTCGGAGCAACGACTACAACATTGTTCCCACTCTCAACTGCATTGCATAAATAACTATATTCTTCCTTTCTATCAATAAAATTCTCTGGAGTGTACGTCTTGCCAATCTTAAATGGATTAACAAAATTCCCCATACAACCACCTCCAATTAGTTGTATCCATCCTTGTGACAAAAAATTTTCCAAAAATAGTGCAAAATTGGTAGATACATCTAATTGACGAGTGGTTGTATAATTTTGCAACATATCTCCCCCTTGACACAGGGGCTTAAATTTTGGTATTATATGTATACATTAGTATACGTATCCCACTGGTAACCATCCTCGAAAAAACTCTCTGCAAGGAGGTTATTCCAATGGAACAACAAAACGAGCAAAAGCACGTTCAAAAACAATTTGCGGATGGGGCAGGAGAAGAAAAACTCCCGGCAGAAAAATGCTCGGAAGACATCAACCAATGGCACAATAAAGTTCTTAGCTACAAACATCTTGTCCGTCGCTGGACTGCATACTTTTGGGGCATCAACAAAGCCTTCCTTTATTCTTACGAAGACCTCGAACAAACAATCTGGTATATCCTCATGGTAGGCTTACAAGAATTCGACGGAAGGGGCGATGAAGAACAATTTCTCAATTGGTACATACGAAACAAGGTTGTATCGATAATGATGTACGGCAAAAAACCTCCAAAATGCACACACTTGCCATTCACACCTATTCGCTTTGACTACGTCTCTCCTGACGAGTTGGCAGAGATCAATGAACTATTTTACTCTGATGGAGAAGATGACTAAGTAGAAAATACCAAAAAACCGACCAGTGTATCCCTGGTCGGTTATTTTTCGTTTTGATGTGGAACGATTTTTTAGTTTTTTGCTAATACGTTCCCCTATGGAACGATTTATTGTATAATTCGGACTAATCACTATCGTTCAAAAATTATCGATTGAAAAACCAAGCTCTAAAGGCTCAAAGATACTCTTCGCTGACCCTGTTATTTACAATGTCTTAGAATCAGAATGTCTTCGCATTGAAAAATCGCGGGACACCATTTGCTGAAAAAGACGAAACAAAAACAGATTTAATTTTCAACGAGATTCGCTCGGAAATCGCAGGAGCAAACAAAAACCCAAAACTGGCAGATTTTGTCATCCAAGATAACATCAACCTGCCTGTTAGAAATTGTATCCCGATGTGGGTGCTTGGGATGGGGTTGTGGGGAGCTGTTTGTGGCTTTTGTATTCATGGGGTATACCAAAACCTTGCAAAATCGGACTACTTGCCTACAAAAGCATATCTCCAGAAGTCCTGGTCTAACTCAGGTTTTATATGATTACCTCAAAAGTCGCGCCTTTAGAACATCCAAAAACTCCTTTTTTACTAGCGTAAAAGGTTCTTTGTAAACAATTAACGTAATTATTATCCCCAATGTTCCCAAAACCATATTCACCGCAACGTTGTTTTGAAACGTCTCAATTAACGCAACAGTTGTCATCAAAACAGTTACCAGTGTAACTTTCTTCAAATTGTATCCTGCTTTCGGATGCAATTTCATCGCAACCAAAGTCCTCATCCAGAAAAACACAATGTACGATATCCCGGTTGATATTGCTGCACCTCTGGCCCCGTAAATCGGAACTAATACTGTATTGCCGATGTAGTTTGTTAAAGCGGAAACCATCGTTATCAACATATGCCAATAACTTTTTTTCTTAAAGTTTATCCACACTACCGTTGTTTCAGAAATAGAATACATTATTGGCAAGAATGCTAAGAATGGAAACACCATACTACTTTCTCTATATGACTTTGCCAACAACAAAAACAATATATCTTTAAAACCAAAAAGAAGAAAACCAACCGAAAACATAACAAAACTTACCATTTCATTGGCTCTCACAAAGAATGATGTATCCTGATTATCCTTTGAGTATCTTTCATACGCTGTTGGTACCCAGAATGTGGTAAAACCACTTTGTACTAAGGTTAGTACTTGTGCAACCTTGAAAGCCGCACTGTAAATTCCTATCTGCACAAATGTGCTATATTGCCTTAGGCTTATTCGATCTATTGAACTAAACAACCAAAACAACAACATGGTTGGCACAAATGGAGCGCTGTACTTAAGAACTTCTTTTAACTCTTCTTTCCTTGGTTTCGTTACCCTCCAATAGCTCTTCCCTTGAGAAATACCTACTAAAAGTGCAAGCAATGTTCCAACAAGTCCTCCCAAAATTACCGAGTAAAATGTGCGACTGATTAGTGCAAAGATTATCGTAAAAACTGTTGTTGAAATGGCGGCAACTATATCTATCAAAGAATAGAGCATCCCTTTCTTTAACATCCTTACTATCAATTGATTGTACCTTTGGAACAACGACAGGTATATATTTACAACGAGTATGAGGTTTATAAAATCATATCTCTGACCATACAACACTACGCTGATTCTGTCAGACAGAACTATGACAAACAGCGAGAGAATAGTAGCAATAAAAACAGAAGGCAAAAGACACGACCAAAGAAGTTCATTTTTCCTGTCTTCTTCGTAGTCATAAAAAAATCTTACGAAAGCCTGATCGGTTCCAAAAAGCACAGTTGTGTTAATTACGCCAAAAGCTGTTGCATACATCGCACTTTTACCAAATTCTTCAGGATTTATCAAGTAAGTGATTATTGGTGTTGTGAAAACAGAAATAAACGCACGCAACCACGTGCCAATTGAAAAGGAAAGAAAAGATTTAAAGTATTTTCTCGTGCTCATTTATGGCCTCCTTAGGAAGGGTATAACCTTGTTTTCAGTCTATCGTTATACATTCTTCTTTCTTTTCTTGCAGTACAGCTTCATAGACCTGTTTCTCCATCTTCACAATGTACTCCCAGGTGTATTTCTGTGCTCTTTGAACAATCTTCTGCCTATCATATCCACTTCGTAGTACTTCAACGACTTTCTTTGCAAACCTTTCCTCAAAATCTGATCCTTCTTCAACCACGTATTCTTGAAACCCAATCGCTTCTGGAATCCCCCCGTTGCTGCTCCCCACCACACATGTTCCACATGCTTGAGCTTCAGTAACAACTGCTCCAAAACCTTCGCTTCTACTTGGTAAAACCATAACATCCATTGCATTCATGTATTTCGCTACCTCGGATTGATCGAGCATTCCCGTGAACAAAACATCCAAACCTTTTTGTTTTGCCCGCCCCTCCATTTTCCCTCTCAAATGTCCATCTCCAACTACAATAAACTTAACTTTTGGATATCCTTTTCTAATCAAGTCAAATATCTCGACAAGTTTATCAGCTCGCTTTATCTCTATCAAATCTCCCACGAACCCAACGTACTTGTACCCTCCTGTGTATATTCCAAGTTGTCTTCTCACTTGGTCTTTGTCGAGTGATCTGAAAATCTGTGGATCGTACCCGTTTGGAATGACGACACCGTTTTTACCTGAGTAACCAAAAGATCTTGCTTTCTCGAGAAGTGCGTTGCTGACAAAAATCACCGCTTGAGCCGACTCGAAAACGCCCAAGTAGACCTTCTTTCTTTTCTCCATGAGAATATTAACATCGCTTCCATGAACCGTCAAAACGTATGGTTTTGAATATTTTTCAGACAGAATCTGTGCGATTAAACCTGCTGGTGGCGTGTACATTCCATGGGCATGGATTAGGTCAAAACTGGATAAGTCAAAACGTGACTCCACACAGCGTGCAAAACTTTCGGCTTGCTTTGCTATCACCTGCTGCTCAGCGATCAGATTTATCTCTCTAATCAGTCTCCACACCAACCATGAGGCCTTTCTTTCGCAATCTAACCGCGAGTACTGAACCCCGTTGAGTTCTTTAACTGGGCTAACCTGCTCTTTTCGGAGCAACCACCTTGCAAATCTGCTTAACCAACCATCTTTTAACCAAACCGGCACCGCAGTATAATCAATGCCGAGTTTAACGTATTGTTCGAGCCTTTTTGGTATAAATATTCCACTCGCCAAATTACCCTCAAGTGGAAAAAGGTTCGTCAGGACGAAAACTTTCATGTGAATCCACCTCTTCAACAAAGCAATAATGTTAACTAAAAGTATTGAAACTTTCCAAAAAGCGCATTATCCTTATAAATAGTGGACAACCCCCAACCAACTCTTGGCAAAAGCAGCCTTCTTGATTTGTCTTTCGTTGCAGGACTTGCCATATCGAAGATAAGGTACGTTTTATCTTCCTGAACCCGTCACTTTTGTTCCTGAGAACTTTAAATACTTCCACTTCCATATCTTCTTCGTCTTAAAAGCTTTCGTTTGGTGCATATGGAAGTGCAGTAAATATTGGTAAATCAAATCTCTTCTCTATTTTTCCTTTAAGCACAAGTATAAACGTATAACCGACGTTTTATATTTGTACACTCTAAAATAGGGAACTTGTATCGCTCCGAAACCTCTGAAATATTTTTCTATCTCCTTGACCATACTCCCCTCAAAATCAAATTCTCGGCCAGTTTCAAGCGCAAATTTGATTCCTTCAAACATAACTAAGTTCATGGCTCCAAGGTTTTTCTTTTCAGGGTCGATTCCGCCAACAAGGTAGTAAACAGTGTTCTTATCGTATACAAATAGACCACCGGCAACCTTATTACCCTCTGTGTCATCTACAAAATAAATTTTGCATGCCTCATTCTGCATGCAGGCTTGAGCCAGATTGTAGAAAAAATCATAGCTGTACGCTATCTCCATGTTCTTTCTTTTGAAGGTTAGACTGGCGAGTTGATATAGACTCCCCACATCAAACGACTCATACGGCTTTATGCCTAATTCATTCAGCCTCAGTAATCTCCTTTTAGTATCGTTTGAGCAATTTTTTAGAACTTCGTCAAAGCTCATTCCTTTGGGAATGACGTACGTATACCTTGTTGTCTGGTGAAAGCCTCTCCAGTAGAATGGTAACCAATTAGTTATGCTTTTGTGAAAATTCACACTGAAAGCACTAAAAGATGGTAGTTTATCTATGAAATACTCCATTACTTCCTGTTCCCAACTAAGTTTGGCCTCATATTTTTGACCCGCGGGGTACTTAATGTATGGTCCAAGTGTCTGGGTCAGCCGAGGCATTCCAATGATTGTAAAACCAAATTTTTTCTTTACATAGTAGGGCATGCTCGCCCATAAAGTTCCGCCCTTCTCAAATAACAACACGTCCCAATTGTTTGGCCCGCAAACAGCATCTAACCACCAGGGTTGAGAAAAGATAGGAACAGACTCAGACTCGCAGAATTCTTTGTATTTTGCTTTCTCTTCGTATCCCATACAATACCCCCATTATACATTTATTATTGTGTCTAACACTCTTTCATAAAAGTGTTTTTGAGCATCTGTCATTAGCATCGTATTATGCCATAACAAAACAAAGTTACCATTAAACATTTTAACACGTTTTGCCAAAATTTCGATATAGTTCAAAGCATCCTCGTAGTCTAAGTTCATGTATTTTTCTCCAAACAATGTGCCATCCATAACCATTAGTGGCCTTTCTTTTATCTTAAGTGGTTCCCTTTGTTCCAAATCATATACCGTATATTCGTAGCAAGTGCCTGTTCTGAAACCAACATGTTGAGCATAGGTCATTGTACTATCATAATCAACACCCACCTGGTCCAGAATGCGCCAAGTTGTTGGTACTTCAAACCTCAGGTAATGTTGTCTGTTTCCAGTGCTACTCTGCTTAATTCCAAGTTCTTTCATTTTCAAAATTAACTTTTCAAATTCCATTTTTACCTTCTTCAAATCTTTGTACGTACCAAAGCTTGCATGTAAACCTATTCTATGACCACGCGCATAGATCATTTTCAATGCTTCTTCAACATGTTCACTGTCGAAATTGTAAAACGTATCAAACTTAGGGTCCGTATGACCTGTCATAAAATAAAACTCGGAAACAACTCCTCTTTTTTCGCTTGTCTTCGTTATAAAGTCAAACGTGTAGGCAGGATCCAGTTCTAATCTTCCAAGCTTTGCTAGAACTCTTTTCAATACGGTCTTCACACTCTTCCTTTTAACAATGTCACCAATGCATCCTCTAATAACTCTTTTCCAACGAGATTTATAAGCAACTGTCGGAAAGTCTATATCATGAGTTGGTATTACTCTGTACGTTCTCTCGTTTCTTTTCAAACCCGGCCATAATCTTCTTATAACGGCCCAAAGGATTTCAACGTACTCGTTGACAATAGGTCTCAGAAGAAATCCTTCTTTTAATGCTAACGATTCACTTGCTGGAAAACGCCCATACATGTCAGTTGCTTTGTTTACGTATTCCTCATAGCGTGTTAGCATAAAAAATGCCGAGCCAAAAATGTCTAATCCTAAAGTTATACCTTCGTTATCTTGTTGAATATATTTTCCATTCTGGAGCTTTTGACCGTAGATAACAGGTATATAGTCATCACATACCACAGCTTCTGGCAAATCACTTTTTACATCCCATCGTTCCAGTGGTAATTTAGGCAAACTATCAAGGCTACACCAATCTTTTTCTGGAATAGAAAACAAAACGGTTTTAATTTTGAGTATCTTATTGGAATGACTTAAAGTAATTACTATTTCATCACCTTCGCCTTCCAACAGCTCAAAATTCAGCCCTAAGAACTCAAGAAAAAGAACACTCGAAATATATCCAATTTCAGGCCTGTAGTTTCCCGGTGCGAGTATTTTTAACTTTTCCACAGAATTGCCACCTCCTGCATAAAAAGATAATGTTAACTAAAACTACTGAAACTTTCCAAATGACGCATTATCCTTATAAATAGGGGACACCCTCCAACCAACTCTTGACAAAAGGAGGTGTCCCGATATGAGTAACTCAACACTTTCTTGCCCAGGGAGTATCACTTGGTAAAAACGTGTGTGAATCTAAGTTTTCATTGTTGAAAGACTTTTTCCGACTCAAGCGAGGACTGAAGAATACGAAGAATTTAGCGAAATATATTCAAGGTTTTTGTGTAGTGAAAATCTTTGGAAAACGCACAATGGTAATATCAATCGCATTCTTTCACACTTACACTCTTTCATCACTACAAGTTAACACTATCGGACGTGAGGGTTTCAAAGAACCCGTGTCGAGAAACTCTTCAAGTCCAATCGGCTCTTGCACAAAGCGTAAGAAAAGCAATGTTCAGGTTATTTCGTAAGAATAGCCATCGGTGTGAAACTGAGCCACGAGTGTCGTTGCTTTATTCAAGAACAGCCTCACGCTCTCCGAAGAACTGCTTGTATAATTTCTTCCAATCGCTTCGATAAGTTTTCGTAGAGGTACTGTCGGACAACTTCCTCGCGTCTTTTTAGATCGATCTGCCTTCTTTCTTCAAAAAACCAAGCTATGTAATTCGCTATTTCTTCCGATTCTGATCTCTCAAAAACTCTTGAAACTCCATCAGATTCGAGTTCTTCACGCATTTCCCAGTTCTTTGGTGCGATCGTCAAAATCGGCTTCCCGGTGGCTAAGTATTCGTAGACCTTTCCGGTTCTCACAGAAATACCCTCTTCTGGATCGTCACCTGTGTAGGCTATGAGCAAAAGTAAATCTGCTTTGTTTTGTACGTTCAAAGCCTCGTCTCTCGAAACAAAACCGTGGTTCTCGAGTAAATCGAGCAAAGAAAACCGCTCAAAGAGTCTCTGAACATAAGCAAAATCCTTACCAGCATAGATGAATTTGAGCTTAGAAAAGACACTGTCTTCCTTCTGTTTGAGTTTCAAAAGCGCGTGGATGAACCATGTGATTTCCCGGGTTTTCGGATAAAAACTACCTGTGTAAACTATTTTTAGACTTTCGTTCTGTCCTTGTGAATCAATTCTTAAAGAGAACTGTCCATCGTAGCCATTCGGTAGGAAGAAGACTTTCTGACCACACATCCTTTGATATGTTTCCAACATCTGCTTGGTAACGACCAGTATCCCATCGGCCACGGTCAGAATCCTTTTCGTCAGATACTTATAAAGGTTCAACTTTGTAACTACAGATTCAGCGATATCGAACGATGGATCTCTGAAGTCGGCAAACCATATGACTCGGTTTGGGTATCGCCTTTTGAAATAGTTCCCCAGCCTCAACGAAAACCATGGATCATAAGTTGTTATTAGAATCGTTCTCTCGCTACTGCTGATGATTTTGTCCAGCTCGACGAAATACGCTCCGTAATCGTGAAGGAGCACACCTCCAGATGACACTGGAAGAAACTTTTCTAAAATGGGTCTCAGTTCGGCTTTGATCTTTCGGATAGCCCCTGAGATGACCTGCGTTTCCGTGGAAGGATCGTTGCTGTGTCTAGAGTACGGATTGTGTTTGAAGTACTTCAGCGGGATTTCCACCAAATTCGCGTTTCCCAGATTGAACTCTCTGAAACTTCGTCTATCTGGAAAGCAACTTGTTATCAGGTAGACAGAATGATCTTTGGACAGGTACTTTGCAAATTTTTCCCATCTCACAGACGCTATGTTGTTCCATCTAGGTGAATAGGGTGCAACGATGGCTATCTTCACGAGCTTTTGACCCCCTTTTTTTAGCGGTTTTGCGGCTTTTTCAACCAAGAAACGCGAGAGTGATCAGCAACCAAAGATGTCTCCAATGAAGGCTATCAATGAATACAGAATTCACAAGTTGCCCCAACAAGACCAGAAGTATGAAATTTTTGTCTCGAGAATTGAACACTTCTCTCAAAACCAAAGCCCAAAATACGACAAAAAGAGAAACCCCAAACAACCCTCTTTCCCCTATGTAGCGAGCATACAAAGAATGGGTAGAAATTCGCGAGTAAAGCTCGTAGTTGCCGGGACCAATGCCAAAGAAAGCGTTAGCGGAGCTGAGTATATCGACGAACTTGCGTTGGGCTTCGAAACGGTCTGAATCATAATGCTGAAGCGTCAAACGGGTCAAGATAAAGTCCCTGAGATTTGTGCCGAGCAAATCGATTTTATCTGCAAAATACCAAAACACGAATAAGCCAGGTACTATGATAACAAGCAAACTGAGAGCTTTTGAACGCGTGCTACGGTTTAAAAGGGCCGTTCCAATCAGCAAGATTGTTGTCACGGCGTAATTCAGCCACGCTGCTCGCGAAAAGGTCAATAGGATTCCAAAACTAAAGAACAGAAAAAAAGCAAAATTGAGAAGTTCGTTTCGTCGAGCTTTGAGAAACTGCATAAGAAAGTAAGCCGAAACCGGTACTAAAAAAGGTCCCAACACGTTTGGATCTTTGAAGAAACCGGTCAATCTATCGTACTTTAGAATTTCAGAGCCAAAAAGGTTCACCCTACCTGTCAAGTAGCCAAAACCGCCCGCGATTATGTTCACTGCACCCGCCAAAGACCATGGAATCATCAATCGATCTAAGAACCTCTCTTGATAAGGGCTCTTGGTCAAGGATTTAGCGTAAGATGCGAGTACAAAGAAAAACACAAACAGATAAGTGTCTGTGATGATGAACCTAAAATCTAAGAAACCGAAAGAGATCAAACCGATGAGGGCAGATAACAGCATTGGCAGAAAAAGGGCACTGAAGGCAAAGATGATCGATCTGTTCGTCTTGAGACCTAATATCAAGAACGGCAATGCCACAGTGAACCAGATTTCCGCTAGCGATGGCTCGACGAAAACGAAGCCGGACAGAAAGACATATATGCACATGAAAACAACGTAATTACGATACCGAATTACCTCGCGATCGTTGGGGATACCGACTGATACTTCCTTCAACACTTTGTTTCACACCCTTGTGTACAATGCCTTGTAGGCACTCGCGAAAATCTGATAGTCCTTTTTGAATGCTGACCTTGTATTTTTATTTTTCTCGAAACGTAAGGCGTTCAGCAAAATCAATAACAAGTCGTCCTGTCCCTTAGCAACCAGTTGGTCACCAATCATTTCTCCAACACACCCCACATCTGTGCTTACAACAGGCACACCTAAGGATTGTGCCTCGAGAACTACCAGGGGCATTCCTTCAGAGTCAGATGTTAGAAGAAATACATCAAAATCAGACATGAGCTGGATGGCATCTTTCCTGAAAGGTAGGAAGTATATTTTTTCTTTCAGGTATGAGTTCTTCTCCAACCATTTCTGAACTTCTTTTCCGTAGTAATCGTCGACAACGCTACCGCCAATCCAGACAAAAACCACATCATCTCTTTTTGAAAGCACCAATTTTGCTGTTTCTAAAAAGCGGATAGGATTTTTCGGTGGATCTAACCTTGCTACATTACCTATTATCTTCACAGACTCATCAATCCCAAGTTCCTTGCGGAGCTGTCCTTTTTGGACTTCTTCAATTGGAACTATAGCATTCGGAATTATTTCGTATTTGGACTCTTTACCTATTTTCCAAGACCTTGCTTTGTCGAGTTCTCGTTTACACAGAAAAACTATCTTGTCACAGAACTTCGCTGCTATTCTCTCGGCATATATAAAGAGCTTACGCTTTATACCTTTGTACTGTTCTATGCCCCACCAACCATGCACAGTATAGACAACTAATGGCACACCGGAAAGTTTGGCAGTAATACAACCAAGAATGCCTGCTTTTGAAGAATGCAGGTGAACTATGTCGTATTTGCCTTTTTTTATAATCTTTCTTAGCTGAAAAAATGCTTTAACATCTTTCAAAGGTGAGATTTCTCTAACTAAATCTTCAACTATATGTACCTTTACACCTAACTTCTCAAGTTCCGGAATCAACTTACCATCGTGTTTTCCACAAGCAACCTCGACTTCAAATTCTTCAGGATAGTAGTGCTTAAGACCGTAGACCAACGCGTAAAGAACCTTCTGACCGCCTGCCAAATCTGAGCGTGTGATTACCTGCAAAAGCTTCTTTTTTGCCACTCACAACATCCTTTCTCTCTTCTGGTTTCATTTTGCTCCTTTTCTAAACAAAAGGGTTTCAAATGTTAGCAAAAGTATTTTTAAATCGAAAAATATACTTCTGTTCTTCACGTAATACAAATCATAGCTCAATTTTATCGCAGTTTCCTCAACACTGGAGGAATACTGATAGCATATCTGTGCCCATCCTGTGATGCCTGGTTTTACCTTGTGACGCAAAGAGTAATATGGTATTTGTTGTTCAAACATTCTGACAAATGGCACTTGTTCTGGTCTTGGGCCTACAAGACTCATTTCACCCTTCAACACGTTTATAAACTGGAGCGATTCATCAATTCTCGTTGGACGGATAAATTTGCCTATCTTCAGTATTCTGTGTTTTTCATCATCGGCAAATTTAGGTCCGTCTGTTTTTTGTTTTTTCATGCTTCTTAATTTTATCATCCAGTATTCTTTTCCATCTTTTCCAACCCTAATTTGTTTGAAAATCACGGGCCAACCGTCTTCTATCATTATAAATATCGCCGATACCAATATAACTGGCGAATACACAATCAGCCCAATGAGTGAAAAGAATATGTCCATTATCCTTTTGGCTGGGGATTCTTCGATGTTGTCGAAGTAAACTTTGTAGTATTCTTCAAATTTTTGCATAACTTCAAGAGGGATGCGCTTTAAAACCATTTCTGCTAAGTTTGGAAGATATTCGATTTTGTGAGTTTGCTTAATTTGCTCCAGTTCGTTTTCGATTTCTTTTTCAAGTTGCGGGTCTGTTATGAGAACATTATCGTATTGTGCTATTTTCTCTTTGAATGTCACCGGTGATGGGTTGATGTATTCTACAAATTGATACTTTCCCTTTGATTTTTCTTCGATTTCCTTGAGAATGTTGTAAATTTCTGATTTTCTTCCAACCACAAGATATCGAATTGGCTTGATTGTCTTCCATGATATTTTTGATAATATGTAATTGAGAAGGGGAAGGATGAAAATGAAGATAAATAATATAAGCACAAGTTTTTTTGTGCAAAATTGTATATCAAAGAGCTTGCAGAATGCGAAAAGAAAGAGCGAACCAATAGTAATTCCAAAAATACTTCTTGAGAGCGCTTCGTTTAGGTCGTCTGAGTATTCATAGAATCTAAACGCATACAAAGCTGTGATAATTAAAAATGGGTATAAAAGGGACATATAGTAGTTTTTGGTCACAAGTAACCCAGATGTTGCTAAAATGACGTAATTTGCTATAAACTGCAGGCTCAAAAAAAGCCCCCCAATTCCAATGATGGTAATGTTAACTAAAAGTATTGAAACCTTCCAAAAACCGCATTATCCTTATAAATAGGGGACACCCCCCAACCAACTCTTGACAAAAGGAGGTATCCCAATATGAGTAACTCAACACTTTCTTGTCCCAAATGCGGTTCCACCAGCTTGTACAAAAACGCTCATAAGGTTTTTGTGTAGTCAAGAATCTTTGGAAAACGCACAATGGTAATATCAATCTCATTCTTTCACAATTACACTCTTTCATCACTACAAGTTAACACTATCGAGAAAGGTTATCAGCAAAAGGACTTCTCTATAAGTTAGACAACATAAAGTTATATTTCGTTCAAAGAAGTATTTAGAATTATCGTTATATTTTTAGTATTTTCATGCCATTTTTCGTAATTTCTTCGAATTTTTTCCACTTTTCCCAGTCTATTTCGCTTCGCTTTTTCCCGTGGTAGTCTGTTGCGATGAAGTCGATATACCCGTTCTTTATGTAGTGATTTTTTGAATCTAACGTGTTGATGTTCATTTGGAAATACACGTTCATGTCTTTCAGTTTATCTATAACGTACCTGTTTTCAGAAAGCCATTGGTATCTTTCAACGTGAGCCAAAATAACATCGTATCCAGAAAGCTGGAGTTCGAATATCTGGTCAAAGAGATAGAGTGGGTATATCATTGTGTCAAGTTCTATCAGGACGAATCGGTTTAGTATAGGAAAAAACTCCGGGAATTTTGGTTTGAGATATAGTTCGCTCCCCAGTTCGCAACGGATACCAATTCTCTCGCACTCTGATTTTAAAATTTCGTAATGTTCCTTTATCCGAAACAAATCCGTTTTTACGTTTGGGTGGTTTATGTGTGGAGTGAAAACTACAAGCTCAACACCTTGACTTTTATATTCTTTTAAAACCTCAACTGATTCCTGTAAGGTCTCGATACCGTCGTCTACCCCAAAAAGTATGTGGTTATGAATATCGTACAAAGCTATACCCCCAATGATGATATCACATTTGTAGTGTCGAAGACTGTCCTGTTTGTATTTATTGCACTATATAGTTTATCACATTTTCAGGAAATTTGCAGCTTATGTTACTTATATTTTTCTAAAGTGTTACTATCTTAATCACCAAATTCATAACAATTTAACCGAAACTTTGAAATAGTTAAAACCCCTGCATTTGCAGGGGGGTGGTCACTTTTTGTGTCTTTTTTTCCGTTTCATTTTCTTTCCTTCTTCGGTGTAATAGTAATAATAATAGTAGTAGTAGTAGTAGTAACCCATTTGATTTGCGTTTATGGCATTTATTACAGAGCCAAGGAGCTTTGAAGAAGATGTAACAATATTTTCAAATGCTACTTTGAGTGATGATTTTTGTGTTTTACCGGCTCGAATAACAAGGACCAGACCATCAACAAGTTTTGATACTATCAACGCATCTGCTGCTGCAAGTATCGGGGGCAAGTCTATGACTATTTTGTCGTACATAGTTCTTAGTGTTGCTACAAGTTCTTCTAGTTTCTTTGATGTGAGCAGTGCTGTTGGGTTCGGTGGTATTGGTCCGACGGGGATTATGTCAAGATTTTCCTGATATTTGGTTATTATCCTATCGAGTGGAACATCTTTCAAAATGTGGTTACTCACACCAACGTTTATTCTTTCTATTCCAAGTACTTTCTCAATCCTTGGTTTTCGCATATCAAGGTCAAGTAAAAGCGTTTTTACACCGTTTTGTGCATATGAGAGTGCAATGTTGGCTGCGATAAATGTCTTACCTTCTCCTGGACCTGAGCTGGTGATAGCGATGATTTTTGGAGCCGGTGTAGTTGAATATTCGATGTTTGTTGCCGTTAATTTTAAAGCTTCCGCTTGTGGTGAAGTTGGCGAGTTTATAACCACGAGCTCAGGATGTTCACTACTTTCTGGGAACTCTACTTCGGGTATACGACCAAGAACAGGTGCATCCTTTAGCACCTGTTTCACATATTCTTCATCCGAAATGGTCTTATCAAATGCTTCTCTTAGGAAGACCATAAGGATACCGAGGAATATGCCAAGCACTCCACCAACAGCGAGGGTAAGTTTCTTGTTTGGCTTCACAGGCACCATGGGTGTAACAGCTGGATCAATTATTGTAGCACGTCCGGTAACACCAGCTTCGGATATCTTTGTTTCTTCAAGCTTTTCGAGTAGGACACTATAGAGCGTCTCTTTTACTTTTCTGTCTCTTTCAAGTTGCAAAAGCTGTTGTTCAGCAGCTGGAAGCTGTGCAACTTTTGATGAATAACTGTCCCTCATTCTTTCTACAGCTGCTATTGATGAATTGAGCATCTGGAGGGTAGTGTTTGCTTGGATAAGTTGATTGTAGAGTTCTGAGTAATTTGGATTAATTGTTTCTACTTGAGAAGTTATCACTTTTTCAATTTGACTTTTCAACATTCTTTCTGTCTCATCTATCTGGTTGCGCACTGTTTTTACACGTTCGTCATTTTCAGAGTATGTATTAAGCAATCCTGCAAGCTGGATTTGTAAATCCGCAAGCTTTGCTCTGAGCTGTGCAACTACTGGGTTTATCGAAATTGTTTCTGAAGAAACGACTTTTTGGTTGGTCCGTTTAAGTTGTTCGGTAACTGCAGCTATTCTTGCTTTTGTTTCTTCTATCTGGATTTTGTAATTGTTGATTTGTGTGTCAAGTTGGTAAACAGTGTTAAGCAGGTTTTGAGCTTCGACATCAAGGACGTATATTTTGTTCTTTTCTTTGAACCTTTTGAGCTCATCTTCCACCTGTTTTAACTCTTGTTCCACTTTCGGTATTTGGCTTTCGATAAACATACGACGGGCTGTGTATTCGTTTTTTGAGAACTTTTGTAGCATTTCATTGTAGACGTTTGCAAGCTCGTTAGCTACATTCTTTGCTAGCTCTGGGTCAGGATTTTGAACACTGACCTTGACTATACTTGTATCTTTAACAGTTGTTACGGTTATCATGTTGGCAATCATGTTAACAACATCGTAGGTTGTCAATTCACCGTTTTTTATATTCATCTTTTCGCGGAAATAGCTGAGCAGATTCAGATTTTCAACAACCTTTTCAATGTTCGTTCTGCTTTTGATTAGTTCGACCTCAGTAGCGATGTCCGGTTTTGAACCTACGTAACCTGTGGCACTGAACAAATCGGTTAGTGTACTTTTTGTTCTCGGCTCTATATTTATCGTAACAGAAGCTTCATATATTGGAGTTGCTACTATGAGGTATGCAACAGTTAATGCCACAATTCCAATGAGTGTTGCTACAAACCACCAAATGTGCTTTTTGAAAATTCGCAGTATGTCTTCTAATGTTAGTTCATCTTGTCTAATTTCTCCGTCCATTCCTCTTTCCTCCTTACTTAAATAATCCAGATACGTTGTTGTAGAACGTGATTAGGTTGTTAATTACTGGTATCCATTCAAGTGCACTCTTGAATGGATCAGATGGCACAAAGACAATGTCTCCACTTTCAAGGATTATGTTGTTGTCCACTCTACCACCGCTTATTGCTCCGGAAAGGTTCACTTTTTCAACTTTTCCGTCAACTCCGCCTTTGTAGACCCAAACGGTCGAAGGTGCCGCTTTTGCGGTGAAGTATCCTGCTTGGATTACCGCCTGGAGTACGGTTGTGCCTTCTGTGAGCTGGACTATGCCCGGTTTGTTGACTTCGCCGAGTACATAAGCAAAGTTTTGTGGAACATCGAGTACCTTGACTACATCACCGGGATAGACATTGTATCCTCTTGCTTGAGCAAGGTCTTTGAGCTCGAGAAGTTGCTTTTCTGTTCCGCGTGTGAGTTCGATTTTTCTGTAATTTTTGTCGATTCCTACTTTTGTGAGTATTTCGTAAAGGGTTGTTGGTTTGTCTGTGTATATCATATCTGGTCTTCCATCTTGACGGATGATGTAGACGTAGTTTTCTTTGTCTACATCGAAGAGAATGATACTGTTGCTTGTAAGTTTGAAGTTTGTATATTCGTCCCATTTGATGCTTTCGACCTTATCGCCACTGACGATTGTCAGTTTTCTGCTAACGCCTTCTTTAATTCCGCCCAGCTTGCCGATAAGCGTTCTAAGGTCGAATTCTTCACCTTGTGTGAATTTGAATAATCCGTTTGGAACGCCTTTACCAAAGACATAGACTTGGTTCGGGTCTTTTTGGGTTACGTAGACGAAGTCGCCATCTTTAAGTTCTGCGTTTTCTATGCCTTTGAAGATATTTTCCGCATCGAACTGTCCTATTAATTTTCCTTCACGTATTACGAGTACTTTGTCAGACGCGTAGTAATTTTCCGGTCCAACTATGAGTCCACCAAGTTTGGCAAAGAGTGTTTTTAGATCAGGTGTTTCGTAGTAATCAAATTGCACTCTGCCGGTGTTTCTGATATATCCCATTGCAGTTACAAAGACTGGCTTTTTGAGCTGAACTTTGAGTATTGCACCTTTTGGTATTGAGATATCGGATGTGAAGTTCACATTTGTCCCATCAAGGGTTATGCTTTCGATTCTTCTAAAATCACTCAAGCCAACTTTAGCAAGGATTCTTTGGATTGTTATTGGTTCGTTGAGTGCAAACGAGACATATGAAGAGACATCGCCAATAAGGTAGACGGCGTTGACGTCTGCTTGTTTGAAGACGACAGTGTCGTTTCTTTCAATTACTGAGTCTTTGAGGCCGTAGAGTAAGTCGTTTGGTGAATAGACGGTTTCTTTGCCACTGCGTACAAGTGTAACCTGTTCGATGTTTTCGGGTGTGTTAACAAGCTTTTTGAAGATGTAGCTAAGAGTTTTTGGCTCATAGTAAGACAATTGAACAACACCAGGCATGCCAGAACCTGTTACGTAAACTAAGAACGGCTCGTATGAAATAAGAACGGTATCACCAAGTGAAAGCGGAACATCTTTATTAGAATAAACAACATCTTTGAGTGCAACAGCCGTGGCGTTATTAATTATTGCTTGACCTTCATTTTCCACATCTGGCGATGTGAGTCCGATTTTGTTAATAAGGGTTTTTAGTGTCTTTGGTTCCTGTGGTTCAAATACGATTTTTCCTTTTGCATTTGCATAACCTTGGACGTAAACGTAAAATTCCGGGTATTTCTTTATCTCTACACTATCTCCATTGCTCAATGTATAGCTTTCAAGCTTGCTCAATTCTACTGCTTTATCGTTTATCTTTATACTCTCTATCCACTTGAGCTGGTCTGTTTTTAAGCCACCTATCTTTGTAAGTAATGTCTTCAATGTCTTTGGCTCTTGTGGGTCGAAGTTGATTATTCCTGTTGAAAAGTCTCCACTGAGGTATATTTTGAATTCTGCATACCTTCTTATCTCTACCTTATCTCCATTGTTCAACATATAGCTTGCAGCTTTTGATATGTCAGCTGCTTGTCCGTTTATCGTTACACTCTCTATCCATTTTTGTTCGTTTACTGGTATTCCACCAAGTTTTGTCAACAGCCCCTCGAGTGTTCTTGGTTCATCTGGTTCGAATAGTACTGTCCCTGGCTTGTAATCACCTGTGACATACACTTTGAATTCGGGGTATTTCTTGATTTCGACACTGTCGTTGTTTGAAAGTGTGTAATCATCGAGCTTTGCCAGGTCCACAAGTTTGTCATTTATTTTTATCCATTCTATCCATCTGAGCTGGTCTGTCTTTAAGCCACCTACTTTCGTAAGTAATGTTTTAAGTGTCTTTGGTTCAGTTGGTTCAAAGACAATTACACCTGTAGAGAAATCTCCTGTAAGGTATACTTTAAACTCTGGGTACTTTACAACGTTCACGATAGAACCCGTTTGCAACAGGAGATTTTCTGATGACTTTATGATATCTGGTTTGTATTCTCGTGTTTTCCCATCAGGGGTTGCTATTGTGATTTTTTCTATCCATTTTTCGTTATCTGGAGAGATGCCACCAGATTTGGCAAGTGCGTATGCAAGAGTTAGAGGTTCTGTTGAAAGGAAAGTTTTTGGACCAGGAGAAGGTACAAAACCAACAACGTAAATGAATCGTTCTTCACGCTTTGGGATGTATAGTGATGAACCAGACAAAATTGGGTAATCGATTTTTCCACTAATAACATCCTCGAGGTTTACAACTATTGTCTTTCCTGAAACCGTAAGGTATGAACTTTCGAGGACCGCTTTTTCTTTATCAAGTGCTCCAAGGTGTAAAATTAATGTTTTTAAAGTCATGCCAGGCTCGTATCTGCCAATGTAAGTGTAAGCACCGCTGACTTGGATTGTTTGGCTATATTTCAAAGGCGGGAAGTAAATTACGTCACCTTCTTGGAGCTTCGGGTCGTCTGTGATGGTCCCATCGTAAAAATACGAAAGCATATTCAGCGTTTGCGTTTTTCCTGCTCGTCTCAGTTGAATTGTTTCAAAGTCTATCTCAGACGACGGGGATAGTCCCAAGAGTGAGAACAGCTGGGTTAGAGTGACTTCTTTGTAGTTTGAAATATCAAATGTACGGTTGATAGCTCCTTGGAGGTATACGTACATAGGTCCGTAGTCGACAACGTAAACGGTAACAACGGGGTCTTTTATAAACCTGCGCACTGTCTGTTCGATTATCGATTTGATTTGGTCTGTAGTGAGTTCCACAACTTTCACATTCCCGGCGTATGGATAAGGAATCGTTCCATCAAAAGCTACCTTAACCGTCCTACTGAATTCGGGTTGACCAAAAACTTCGATAGCAATAGTATCTCCTACCCGGACGGTGTAGGCAAAAATAGTAGTTAGTGTGAGCAGTAAGATTGCACCAATGAAGACTTTTTTCATGCCTTGTATACACCCCTTTTTATGTTTAATTTTAAACTACTATACCATTAGATTATACCACGTCCAAACAAACTTCCAAAGAATTTTTTCAATCAAACACCCTCAACGCTTCCGATGGAGGAATCTTCTGCGATATACTCGCAGGAAGTGAGACAAATATTATTGTAAGGCCAAAAACGCCAGCTAAAGTTACAAATACTTTCCAAAACGGTATCACTACCTTAAACGAATTGAGCAAAGGTTGGACAAAGGCAACGAAGTCTTTGATAACGAATATGCTTGCAAGTATTGCAACGATTGTTGCGATGAGTACTATAGCCACTGCTTCGTAGATGAACATTCGATAAACTACTTTGCTATCCGCTCCTATGGCTCTTAGCATACCGATTTCTTTTTTACGTGCATAAACGTTTCTAAAGGTAATTATTGCCAAGCCGGCAAAACCAGCGATAAAGCCGAGTTGGAAAAGCTGCAAAGATAAATCAACAAGGTTGTTGATAGATGCGTATAGTTTTTCGATTTCTCCGGTTATATAGAACGCACCGTCAAGCTTTCTTGTGACAAATTCTTGGGCTTCAAGTGCCTTTTGTGGGTCCTTGATAACGCCTGCGTAACCGCTGATGGCACCGAAGAATTTTTTGTTTCTCCAGATGAGAACGCCGTCCATGGGCAGCAAGGTTTCCTGGGGGTCGTAGACACCTTTGACGTAAAGCGTTTCAACAATTTTTGGTGAGATGCCAGGCAAAACGCCTTTTAAAACCATTGTGACTTCTACGCCAGGAGTTTTTAGGATTTTGTTTGACAGGTACAATGTTTTATCTGGTACTTTTGACCAGTTTTCTTTTCGGATATCGTTCATTAACTTTTCACTCGGGAGCTTTAGGTGTTGGAATATTCTCTCGTCTGAAACGATTATTGTGTACTTCTTTTTGTCATTCGGGAACGATGCTTGGACAAGTTGGATAGGAACAAGTGCTTGGAATTTTGAGACGAATTTTTCATCGTTGAGGTATTTGTAGGAACCGAAGAATGTTTTAATGGGGTTTTCAACGATGATGAAGTTGTAACCAAACGCACCTTCTTCCTTCTTTTCTTTTATGTATTCAGAAATGCTTGTGGGAACTATTGCACTCACAAGAATTAAAATAAGTGTGACGGCGTATATTACAAACATCGCAAAGTTGCGCATTTTGTGTTTGTCGATGTAAGATAACGCCAAAACAACTGACACATTTTTGAAGCGTTCGAAAAATGCTTTGGCATATGGGATGAAAGCAAAGATAGAGTATATACTTCCAACAAGCGCAAAACCTGAGCGGATAAGTAAATCTTTCGCTCCACCAGAGCCTACAAGAGGGTAGCCCGAAGCAAGGATGGAAAGTCCGTATATAAATGTGACTAAGGAATTGCGGTAGAATAGAGGAACGATGGAAAGTAATCCCAAAAGTGCGTAGACGTACGATGTGCGCAAAAGAAAGAGGAAAAAAAGAATTCCTGCAATTGCAACGAAAACTTTCTTTACTTTTCCTTTCTTTTTCCTTTTTTCAACAGGTCTATCACCATACAGTTCGGATGGGGAAATTTGGGAAAATTCCATGCTACGATAGGTAAGGATAATGATAGGAACAATCATAGCTATAAGGATACCAAGGACGATGGTTGAAAGCGATATGCTAAAAGGTATTCTATCCTGGACAAATGCAAAGAGCTGGTCTTCTCTTCTGAATGAGCTGATTTTATCAAGTAGGTAGATGCCGAAAAATATCCCAGCAACTGCACCAACGATTTCTGAAGATATCAGGTAAAGCAATCCTTCAACAAATAGGACTGAGAACATGCGAAGACTTGTGTAACCCAACGCCCTTAATACACCAAGTGAACGTTTGCGTTCCTCAACGATAATGCCAAAGAACGAGGAGACGAAAAGAAAGCTTGAAATAACTGTGAACCCGGAAAATCCAATGAAGAGATAGCCGATAATTTTATTCAACGGGGAAGTTGATAATCTGTATTTGCCAGCGGTGATTCGTATTGAGCCTTCTTTCCCTTCCAATTCTTTAGCAAATGTTTCGTGTTGTTCGACGGGCAAATTCGTGGAGACAAAATAGACGTTCGGATCTTTCAATGGATAAACGCTGTATTCTTCAAAATAACTTTCTGGCAGAAAGATAGTCCCGTTTGCCGAGGCTGTTTCGCCACGAAAATTGAGTATACCTTTGCCAAAGGCTCCAATTTTGATGTTGAAAGAGGTTTTCGCCGTGATTATCTCTACCTCATCACCGATGTTAATTCCAAATGCTTTTGCTGTATCTTCACTGATGGTGAACGGCTGAACCTTCTGCCCAAGAAATTTTTCAAAGTTCTTGTTAATCGCTATTGCAAATAGGTCAACGTATTTTCCTTTTATTTTAGCAGTTACTTGGGCAAGTTTGACAGGGACGTATTTTTTTACTTGAGGGTATTGCTTGAGCAATGACTCGACAGATTCTGCATTAACAGCCTTTGGCAAGAATATCGTGTCCGCCTTATCTTTGATTATTAAATCAACTTCTCCGAAGTTTTTCGTAAGTTTTTCATGCAAATAAGCGGAAACAGAATCATTAAGAGAAAGGCCACCAACAAGGAGCATGGTGGCCACCATCGTGCCAAGGATTGCAAGTAAGCCTACTTTCCAGTGTTTGATGAAGTTTCTGAAGGAGATTTTTAATATCGTGTCGTAAATTTGTCTTATCATGGTCTCATTCCTTAATATTTTTAGTCTTCTTCGGCGAGTTTCTGGAGTAACCTTAAGTATCTGCTACGTGAAGGATGTCTGAGTTTTCTTAGCGCTTTGACTTCTATCTGCCTTATCCTTTCACGAGTGACACCGAAGTACTGACCGACTTCTTCAAGTGTTTTGGGCTTTCCATCGAGTATACCGTACCTCATCTTTAAAACCATCTTTTCTCTGTCGTTGAGTGTTTCCAAAAGTTTGTCAATTTCTTCTTTCATGAGTGTTCTTATTGCTTCTTTCTTAGGTGAACCAACGGATTCGTCGGCAACAAAATCGGCCATAGAAGAGTCTTCTTCTTCGCCTACAGGTGTTTCCAAAGAGAGTGTTTCAGGAGTTGATTGCAAGATTTCCTCTATTTTTTCAACCGGTTTTCCGACCTGTTCGGCGATGTATTCTAGAGGTGGTTCTTCCCCATGCTCTTGCATGTATTCTCTTTTTATTTTTTGTATTTTGTTTATTGTTTCAACCATGTGGACAGGTACCCTGATTGTTCTTGCTTGGTCAGCTATCGCCCTTGTTATCGCCTGTCTAATCCACCAGGTTGCGTATGTGGAGAATTTGTAACCTTTTGACCAATCGAATTTTTCAACCGCTTTTATCAATCCCAAGCTACCTTCTTGGATAAGGTCGAGGAAAGAAAGTCCCTTACCGAGGTATCTTTTTGCCATACTGACAACAAGTCTAAGGTTTGAGATGATGAGTTCTTCTTTTGCTTTTTTGTCGCCCATTTGGGCTCTCTGAGCAAGCCTGCGTTCTTCAGATGGTGTAAGCAATCTGATTTTTCCAATATCACGCAGGTACATTTTGATTAAATCTTTGGGCTCTGTGCTGTCGAATACCTCAGGACCTTCGCTTAGGTAATTTTTCAATTCTTCTTCCATGTTGGCAAAATCAGTTGTATCTCTAATTTCTATTTTGTTCTTTTCAAGTGTTTCGTAAACAAGATCCAAATTACCATCAACTTCCTCACTTTCCCCTGGTGGGAATGTGCGGTCAATGTCGTCGTATGTGATGTATCCTTTCCTTTTACCGAGTTCGATGAGCTTCTCGAGCTTTTTCTGTAGTTCGGTGTTCTCTTTTACCGCTGTTTTTGACATACAAAAACACCTCCTCACCATTTTGAGGAACTTTATTTTCATTTTTGATTTTTTATTTTCATCTTCTGCCGGACCAGTTCTGTCCTAGCTTTCAAAAGTATGCGCTTTTCTTCATCGGATGTAAGTTTTAAAACAAGGGAGTCGATTTCCGCAATGCGTTTGTCAATACGCCTAAGCTCGAGGTCTTTCTTAATGTATTCCACTATTTTATCATCGACTTCGAAATCAATTTTGTCAAACACCTCTTTAACATACTCCCCCATGTATTTAGACAACGAATCTAACGAAACGTTCAAATCTTTTGCGATTAAAAAGAATTCTCTTGCCTTTCCTTCAAGCAAATCCGGGGTGAATTCAATTTGTTTGAATAATTCTGGGTAGTTGAAATACATGTAAACAAGGTAATCTTCCGTTGTTGGGACTTTTTTGACAAGTGTTTTGGGAAGTTGGACGTTTTGTTGCTGATAGCTTATGAATTGCAGACTGAATCGATTATTCTGACCACTTTGTTTTTGTGCTTGTTCAGATGCAAGTAAGCTTTTTAATTCTTCCTTCATCACACCCGCTGTTACGCTCGCATACTCGTAAAATTTCTCCAAGCTTTTGGGGTTAGATGAGAACAAATGTTCCCAGTTTCTGAGAATTTTTATGAAAGTATTGAACCCACTTGGGTTGGATAAATCGTATTGTTTTGCCAAGCTTTCAACAACGAATTGCTCAGCACCGATGCTGTTGTCAAGGACTTTGACAAGACCTTCCACTCCAAGTTTCGAGTATGTTTCATCGGCATCTTTTGCTTGTTCAAATTTTGCAATGGCAACGTTGAATCCTTCAGGTATGAGCATCTCTAAGCTTCTCAACGCTGCTTTAATCCCAGCGCTATCTGAATCGAAAGCAAGAACAATGTTTGGTGTAAGTTTTTTGAGTTTATAAATATGCGATTTTGTCATCGCTGTTCCGAGTGTTGCAACCGCGTTCTTTATACCAGCTCTGTGAAATGCCAAAGCATCAAAGTATCCTTCGCAGATAATTGCGTAATCTACTTGCTTTATGTATTCTTTCGCAAAGCTAAATAAATAGAGTGTGGAAGATTTTTTGAAAAGTAACGTGTCTTGCGAATTGAGGTATTTTGGAACGCCTTCGCCTATGAGTCTACCACCGAATGCAATGACCCTACCAAAATCATCGGCGATAGGTATGATAAGTCTACCAGCAAATGGGTCTGTGTTTGAGAAGCCGAATTTTTCTAGCTCTTCTTTGCTTAGTCCTAATCTTTGCGCAACTTGCTGTGGGAGTTTCGAATCGACAGGTGAAAAGCCGAATTCATACAAAGAAATTTCCCGTGCATCGTAGCCACGTTTTTTTAGATATTCAATTACATTTCGATTTTGACTTAGCCTGGATTTGTAGAGCTGATGGAGTTCTTTGTAAAATGCGTAGTATTTCGTTCTGACTTCGTCTTCTTCTGTAAACGAAACAGTTATACCTACACGTTCACCAAGCTTTCGAACCGCTTCCACGTACGAGATGTTTTCAATCTCTTGGACAAACTTGATAACATCACCGGAGGCTCCGCAACCAAAACAGTGGAATATCTTTTTTTGTGGGCTTACGTAAAACGAAGGGGTGGTCTCAAGATGAAATGGACAAAGCCCTCGGTAATTTGAACCCACTTTTTGGAGGTTCACGTATTCCGAGATAACCTCAACAATGTCGTTCTTCTCCCGAATCCTTTCGATTATATCCCTTGGTATCATACCCTTCACCGCCCCTTTCTCGAAGCGGGGGAAAGAAAAAGATGAGTGACAGAAAATGGAAAAATCATGAAAATAAAGGTAGCAGATGGAACACACCATCCGCCACCTGATTTGTAGTTTCGTAGATCGTTAACAGCAAGGTGTAAGTGGAATTTGAGACTTCCAAATTAACGTTTGGAGAATTGTGGAGCCCTTCTTGCTTTCTTGAGACCGTATTTCTTTCTTTCGACCATTCTTGGGTCTCTTGTGAGGAATCCTTTGTCTCTGAGTGTCTTTCTGAGGTCTGGATTGAATGCAACGAGTGCTCTTGCCAAACCAAGCCTGACTGCTCCGGCTTGTCCGTTCTTACCGCCACCTTCGACCCTGATTTGGATGTCGAATGTACCCTCAAGACCTGTTACCTTGAGTGGTTCAATCGCGTGCATTGTCCAGACTTTATTTTCAAAGTATTCATTGAAATCGTTGTAGACTTTGTCGTTTATCTCTATCTTCCCTGTCCCTGGTCTGAGGTAAACTCTGGCAGTTGAAGTTTTCCTCCTACCTGTGCCCATGTAGATTTCAGCCATTTATTTCCCTCCCTATCAGAGAAGTTCTACCTTCTCAGGTTTTTGCGCTTCATGTGGGTGTGTTTCACCAGCGTAGACCTTCAATCTCTTGAATTGGTGTCTTCCGAGTGTTGTCTTTGGAAGCATTCTTTTGACCGCAAGTTCGATGAGTCTTTCAGGGTGTTTTTGGAGAATTTGTTCTGCGGTTTGTGATTTAAGTCCACCAGGGTATCCTGAGTGGTGGTAATAGACTTTCTGCTTGATTTTCTTACCTGTGAGTTTTACTTTTTCTGCGTTTATTACAACAACAAAATTGCCGTTGTCATAGTGCGGAGACCATGTCGGTTCGTTCTTGCCTTGGAGCAAGAGCGCTATTCTTGTCGCAAGCCTTCCAAGTGGCTTGCCTGCTGCATCGACAAGATACCATTTTCTTTCTACTTTTTTCGGGAATGTGGTTTTCTGTATTGGTAATGGCCTTGCCATTTTGCTTTCCTCCCTTCACTTTTCACTTTCTTCGTTTCGACTGTTATTATTCGAATATTTTCTCAATTCGCTCTCTAATTAAGGCAGTTACAACCGCATCTATTGAGAATTTTATCGCGTTAAAACCTGCTATGTACGGTAAATATTTCAATGTCTCTTGAAGTGGGATTTTCCAGTAGAACGGAACAACTACCATATTGAGAACGGTCATTACACCTGAAACTACGAGCACACCAACTACGTAACCAATTATCTCGAATACTCTATTTTCTCTAATTCGGTAGATGTAGATAACCGGTAACAGGAACGAAACACCTGCTGCAAAGTTCATCATGATGCCTACGATATCTCCGGATTTCAGTAAATAAAAGAGTATATCTTTGATTAATAACACCAAAACTCCGTCGATGGGTCCAAAAATAAATCCTGCAAGCAATGGAAGTATATCACTAGGGTCGAATTTTAAGAAATTCACCGATGGGAATATGGGAAGTTCTAAGAACATGAGTCCGGTTGCTAGTGCAGACATTATTCCAATTGTTGCAATTCTTACCGCAGAACTGTTTTTCATATTGTATCCCCCTCGATGGGAAGAAGTTGTGGTTCTTATTGTTCCTCGACAACCGTTACGTATCTTCTGTTGTTCTTTTCGACAATCTTCACAATACCGTCTTTGAGTGCGAAGAGTGTGAAGTCTCTACCCATTCCAACGTTCTGACCGGGCCAGAATTTTGTGCCTCTCTGTCTGAGTATGATGTTCCCTGCTATGACTCTTTCACCATCGTATTTCTTGAAACCCAAGTATTTTGGATTGCTGTCTCTTCCGTTTCTGCCTGCGCCACTGGCTTTTGCAAAGAGTTGTATATTAATGCGCATCATCGTTCACCTCCACTCTGACGTATCTTGGATACTGACTTGCGATATCTTCCAGTGTTTTTCTAAGTTCTTCTACGAATCTTTGCGAGATATCGTCTTTCGGAATCTTTTCAACTTTCAGGTATCCTTCTTCAATTTCTAACTGCGCTCCGTCTTCACTCAACGCCCTCGCCGTATGCTGAGAAACCGTACTTACCGCCGCGCAGACTATGTCTTTTCCCTTTTTTGCATACAACGCATGTCCTGAGATTTCAAATGCTTCATAGAAGCCTTTTGATACCTTAAACTTGCACACAATCATCTTATGTGATTATTTCACTTCTATCTTTTCAATCTTGATAGTGGTGTACCACTGTCTGTGCCCTTTGATTGTCTTGTGGCCCTTTCTTGGAATGAACTGCCCAACGAGCACTTTTCTTGCCCTTGCGTGTTCGACAACAGTTCCTGTAACCTTTACGTTTGTGAGGTACGGTTGTCCAACAAGGACTTTACCATCGTCTGTTTTGACCATGACAACTTTGTCAAGCTCGATGGTTTCACCTGGAGCCACGTTGAGCTTTTCCGTGTGCAGTAGTTGTCCAGCCTCGACTTTGTACTGTTTTCCACCACTTTCCACTATCGCGTACACAAAGTTCACCTCCCTGAGTGTTTTACAGGTACTAAAACAACGTAGGTTGGAGACGTGCGGGGAATCCCCAACCGTTTGAGACGCGTTTTAAGTACCCGTTTTTTGCATATGAAACTTGCATACGTGTATTATTTTACCATTGAGGAAAGTTTTTCAAGAAAAATTTTCGTTAATATATGCTTACAGAGATGTTGCTAACCAATCAGGCTAGATAATTAAAGTTTCTTAATTGACGGACAATAATTTGTATGATAAAATTCATTCAGTGAATGAATATTTTAAAATTCTTGAGCAAGTGTGCGATAATAAAGCTGGCTGGAGGGATGAAGATGAGTTTGTATGAAAAGATTCTAAGCAAGGAAGCGGTTGTTGGTGTAATTGGAATGGGCTATGTGGGACTGCCTTTGGCGGTTGAGAAAGCAAGGGCGGGCTACAAAGTTGTTGGGTTCGATATACAGCAAAAGCGCGTTGATATGATTAACAGAGGGGAAAATTATATCGGTGATGTTGATGACAACGAGTTAAGAGAACTTGTCCAAGCAAAGAAGCTAAGGGCGACTACTGATTTTGATGAATTGGGAAATTGTGACGTGATAAGTATATGCGTGCCTACACCACTTGATAAGTTCAAGCAACCAGATTTGAGTTATATAATCAACAGTGCGAATGAAATAAAGAAAAGGCTGAGAAAAGGGCAGCTCGTTGTTCTTGAGAGCACAACGTATCCGGGCACAACGGAGGAGGTTGTCCTACCAATTTTGCAAGAAACAGGACTAAAGGTTGGAAAGGATTTTTATCTTGCTTTCAGTCCAGAACGTGTTGACCCAGGAAACCCGAGGTACAAGACGAGGAATACGCCCAAAGTCGTCGGTGGAGTTACCCCAGAATGCACAAAGCATGCCGTTGCATTGTATGAAAACGTGCTCGAAGCTGGTGTTTTCCCAGTTTCTTCACCAAGGGCAGCAGAGATGACGAAGATACTGGAGAACACATTCAGACTTGTGAATATCGCACTTGTTCAAGAGATGACAAAGGTTGCTGAAAAGATGAAAATCAATATCTGGGAGGTTATCGATGCAGCGGCAACCAAACCGTTCGGTTACATGCCGTTCTATCCTGGACCTGGTATTGGCGGGCATTGTATACCCATTGACCCGTTTTATCTTGTGTACAAGGCGAAGGAATACGACCTGCATATGATGCTTGTGGAAGTGGCAGGAGAAATTTCCGATAGTATGCCATATTACGTTGTTGATAGGCTTACCGACATACTTAACGAAAGAAAGCAGTGTTTGAACGGAAGGAATATTCTGCTTCTTGGAGTTACCTACAAGGGGAATATAGACGATTTGAGGGAAAGTCCCGCGTTGAAGGTGATTGAAATACTCGAAAAGAAAAAGGCAAACGTGTTCTACTATGACCCATTCGTCCCTGAATTCACTCACAATGGAAAACACTACAAGAGAATTGAACTAACAGAAGAGAATTTAAAGAAGATGGACGGGGCTATTGTAACATCCGGACATACGATTGGTATCGATTATGAGTTTGTTGCAAAGAACGTGCCATTTGTGTTTGATACAAAGAACGTGACCAAAGGAAAGTATGAAAATGTGATATTGCTTTGATATAACTAATTTGAATCCAATTTTAGGCAGCGCACCCTCAATTTCGAGGGTGTGTTGTTTTCTCGATTTGTGGTATAATTTGGTAGACGAAGAGTAGCATGAACAGTTTTACGGAAGGGGGATATAAATGGTCTATCTGAGAGTTTTTTCTTCGAAAATAAATAAAGTTTTGTTCGTTATGTTTGTTTTGTTAGTGGTCTTGAGTTCGTGCGTAAATCCCTCAAACTCTAAGAAACCAGAACTTCTATCACCCAGAAACAACGAGGCTAATTTGAATTTCAACAACGTAAAGCTAACCTTTAATACCCCAACAAATGGTGAATATGAAGTGATAGTCAGAGAAAACGGCACAGGAACTACGGTCTTCACCCAAGCTGTTAGCGGTGGGCAAGGTATCCAGGTAGATGTTCCCAAAGGTAGGTTAAAACCTAATACTACCTACCGCTGGTATGTTAGGCTTAAGGGAAACGATTCAGTTGCAAGTGAGTACTGGAGTTTTAAAACTAAAATAAACTCTGCGCCGATTGTATTAAATCTAAAACCCGATAAGACCTCTGGTCATCCTTTTGGCGCTCTGGCGCTAACATGGAGTGCAAGTGATCCGGATAACGATGACCTGAAGTTCTATGTGAAGGTGTATGAAGCTGGGAAAGATAAACCAGTTTTTGAAACAATTGTAGCCACAAACTCAGCCGTTGTGAAGGACCTGAAACAGTTAGCAAGTTACGAATGGTCAGCTCAGGCAGAAGATCCCTGGGGAGCTAAAAGCGAGCTAATCGTTGCAACATTTACAACAAAGCAAAACGAGGCACCGGACAGAATAGAACTACTTAATCCACGCGATGGAGAAAGAGATGTAAAGTTCAACAATTTAACACTCCGCTGGCAAGGATACGACAGAGATTACGAAGATTTGAAATATAGCGTCTCAATCAATGACAGTCAGAACCTGCTCAGTAATTCAACACTTACAGAATTCACAGTTACAGGGCTAAAGCCAAGCACTACGTACAAACTAACAATAACTGCGATAGATAAGTACAGTGAAACAAAAACGCAGAGTTTCTATTTCACAACTAAAGCAAATACACCGCCTGATAAACCAACGCTAATTGCTCCAGAAAATGGAGCGAAGTTGAACTTTGCAAAGATCTCTAGTGTTAATTTCCAATGGAGCTCGGCAAGTGACCCTGATGAGGATGAAGTTAGCTATGAGTTTGTTGTAGTTTCTGAAAACAAGGTTGTGCTGAGAAAGAGTCCTGTGCTTGGTAACAGTATCAGTCTGAATATCTCTGGTGTGTTTGAAATTGGAAAGACTTACACCTGGTATGTCCTAGCAAAAGACCCACACGGTGGAAGCACAAAGAGCGATGAATTTACGTTTACCACTTACAGGAACAATCCACCAACGGTTCCTACATCACCATATCCATCGGATAAGGCTGATAATCTCCCTAATAGAATTCCGAGGTTTTCATGGGTATCAGAAGACCCAGACGGAGACCAGTTGAGGTATGATATTTATCTGGGTGAAAATCCTGATAATCTGCAACTGCTGGCAAGTGGACTAACGACCAGTGTCTTTGAAACACCAAGGCTCTTTGAGTTTGGAAAGACGTACTATTGGAAGGTTGTGGTCTCGGATGGATACAACCCACCAGTGGAAGGTCCAATCTGGAGTTTCAAAATAACTGACAAAGACGAGCCGCCGACAGCACCTGAGCTTTTGTTACCAACAAACAACTCAAAAAACGTCGCTTTCAACAACGTTACGTTGCGATGGAAAGCAAGTACGGATAAAGAAACTAAAGACCCAGCACAACTGGTGTATTATCTCTACATAGGTCAGCCTGACCAGATGACGCTCTATGCAACAATAACAGGCCAAACTAGTTCTGAAATTTCGCATGTTGTTGCAGGGCTTTCGCCAATCAAGACATACTACTGGAGAGTTGAGGTCAAAGATACGTTTGGTAATTATGCTTACAGTACCACTTGGAACTTTACAACGAAACCAAACGAAGCGCCCGACTTCCCATCAAATCCAAACCCGGCAGATGGAAGTGTAATTTCTTCGTCAAACACACCGACAACCATAACTCTTAGTTGGGTATGTTCTGATCCAGATGGAGATAACCTGACCTATGAGATTTACATCGCACGAACAAACGATTTTACCGGTGTGGAACCGATAAGAACTTCTCAAAGATCTATCCAAGTTACATTGAACGAACCAGGTCTGTATTACTGGCGTGTTGTTGCAAAAGACCCGCATGGTGGAGTAACGGAAGGAAAGGTTTGGAGATTTGAACTAAAAGTTCAGTAGTAGTCATTTGTAATCAAAATAAGCATGCCGTGGCAAACGCCACGGCTTTTTGAAATAAGGGGAGGAATGGTTTGAAGGTAGCGATTATAGGCGGTGGACCTGCAGGGATATCGTGCGCAGTCTTGTTGAAGAGATACGGTGTAGATGTTACAATTTATGAAAAGGATGAAATTGGTGGGTTGATAAGGAATGCATGGCGCGTTGAAAATTTCCCACCCGTTGGGTTTATCTCTGGGACAGAATTCGTAGATAAGTTAAAGTGGTATATTAAAGAGTATAGGATAGAGATTGTTCAGGATGAAATCTTGACTGTTGATGATTTTGAGATTACAGGTAGAGTGCGAAGATATCAATGCGATACCGCTGTTGTTGCCACTGGCACTGTTCCAAAACGGCTGGTAGAATTAGAGGGTCCAAGGACGTTCTATGAATACATCCATCTTCCACAAGATGTTCAAACCGTTGCTATCTACGGTGGTGGGGATGTAGCGTTAGATTACGCTATCCATGCAAAAGAAGACAGTAGAGAACCTACCGTTTTTGTGAGAAGAACTTGAGAAGAACGGGTATGAGGTTATAATCAGTGTTGGGGAGCTGGAAGAGAACAAAATCGGAAGTAATTGCGGTCAGTACGTTCAAAGGCATTTGGCAGCACAAAGGAAATTGGAAAATTCATATGTTTTTGTTAGGCAAGATTAGTACATATAGGAGCGATGTGTATGAAAAGAATCCGAGTTGCGCTTATTGCACACGATAAGAAAAAATTAGATTTGGCAATGTTTGTTAAGGAGTGGATGCATGTATTTTCCAAATGCGATTTGTACGCAACAAGCACAACGGGGAAGGTTATAGAGGAAAAGATAGGGCTGAAGGTGAATAAGTTCCAGTCCGGACCATACGGGGGAGATTTGCAAATCGGTGCGTTGATAGTTAACAACGAAATCGATTTTGTGATTTTCTTACGAGACCCACTTACCGCTCAGCCCCACGAACCTGATGTAAGCGCACTCTTGAGGGTGTGCGACGTGCACAACGTACCCTTAGCAACGAATCTTGCAACTGCAGAAGCACTTGTGCTTGAGATTGAAAAGAAAATCATTAAGGAGACCAACGAAAATGAAGGAGAGTAAAAAGTCAGTTGCCGATAATATAAAAGCTGAAAAAGTTCATTACAGAGATATGTTGTTAGTTCTGTTTTATTTTCTGCTTTTCATATTCTTTGCTTGGAAAGTGCCTTTTGTCATTGGTGCACTCGTATTGGGTTATTATTTCTCCGTTATTCTGAGTGTGCCTTATGACTATGTTCTGAAAAAAACAGGAAAACGCTTTCTTGCAGTAGCATCTTACGTCTTTGTAATTGCAATATTCGTTTATGCAATTGCTTCTTTCTTCCCGTTAGTTATCAATCAAATAAATTCAGTTATACAAAGTGCGCAATCTGCAAATCTTAATTTGGATTTACCCGCTTGGGCTTTGAAATATCTTGACGAATTCAAAAGTAATATCTCTTCCTTCCTCGCACAAGTGATAAAATACGTTGCCAATATCTTGCCGTCTCTCTTCACAATGGTTGTTTTGCTTATAGTCACAATGGCAGGTGTGGAGAGTATAAGGTTTTATTTTAAAGAGAAAGTTCATTTGTTGTTTATCGATGACCCAAAGTACGGTGAACATTTTGTCGTTCACTTCTTTAATAACGTGAAGCGTTATCTAAGAGGGCAGGTTTTGGTTTCGTTTATTAGTGCATCTCTTACAACCGTCGGGCTTTACATCATCGGTGTACCTTCGGCGCTAACATTGGGTATTTTGTCTTTTATTGGCGGATTCTTCCCGTTCGTAGGGTTGCTGCTTACCGCTGTTCCTATGTATCTTCTAGCGTTTACTTCTCAAGGGGTAAAGGGTATGGTTTGGCTGACCGTAGTGCTTGTTGCCGTTAATCAAACGGAATCTTGGTTCTACGGTCCAAAGATTCAGAGCAGTAATTTGAAGATTCATTGGTTTGTGATACTACTTTCGATATTCCTTTTGGGTAGCGTTCTTGGATTTGTAGGAGTTTTGCTCGCTTTACCAATTTTGATATTTGTACGTGATTACTGGAGTTTCTATGTGCTGAAGCTAAGAACTGAAAAATAGGTGGTGCACTGATGGAAGATATTTCGGGATATAAAATATGTGATGTTTACACAGACGGTAGTTTCAGAGATGGCATCGTGGGAAGTGGTGTCGTAATCAAGTGTAGCGAAGTGATAGAGGAATTCGCGTTTAGCATAAAATCTGAAGTACTCTCCGTTCACAGAAATGTTTCAGGAGAGATTTACGCCGTGATGTACGCTGTTTTTTACGCTTCAAAGAAAGGCATAAATAAAATACGAATTTTCCATGATTACTCGGGTCTTGCGAACTGGATTAGTGGTGAATGGAAAACAAAGACTGAGCTGACAAAGTTGTACAAAGCATTCCTCGAACATTACACGAAGTATGTTGATATTGAATTTATCCAGGTGCAAGCACACAAAGGTAACCAGTTGAACAATCTGGCAGATAAATTGGCTAAGAAAGCTCTTGAAGGCAAGTTCCATGCACCTTACTTTGAGGATTTTTTGACTCAGCTTGAGATGTTTAAATGAAAACTGCCCCACGGCATCGGGGCAGTTTTGTATTTGGTGTTCACCTGTTATTTTACTCCTAACGCAACGGGTATATTTCTTGGGGTTCCGCTTGTTACGTATTTTCCTGCATAAACCATCGATGTCGAGCTCCCTCCATCAAGCATCATCGCTGACTCGTAACCTTTGGATTTCAAGAACTGGGCCGCTTCGTCAAAATTCATACCAACCCCATTGTTGCCCTCTATTGTAATGAGATGAACTTTTCCGTCTTTTATCGCTATTATCGTCCTGTTCGCGCGTGTCGTTGGTATGCCTCCACCGTATCTGAGTTTTTCTTCGGCTGCATCTGGAATGATGTTACCATCTTGCAATAGCAATGGACCTGCGCCAACAGCGTTTTTGATCTGATATCCGTCATCCGTGTAAAGTTCAACTGTGACGGTTTGGCCAACCGTGAGATTAGTTAAAAACTTGTTTTTTATATCGTTGCTAATCATTATGACCTCCGAATTTGATGGGACCGCTGAAATATAGCCAATTGATGCAATTTTTCCATCCTTTACAACCACATACGTTTTAGTTCTGTCGTTGGGGATTTTGAGTGCAAATTCGGAAGTGTATAAGTTCACTTCTCCAAGAGATGTTGTATTGACACCTTTGACTAAGAGTAAAACATCTCCAATTCTTACCGTGATATCTACGTACGCTTTTTTAATAAACACTCTACCATCGGTTGTTTGTATGAACATGGGCCTCAATCCATACCTATGAGAAAGCACTTTTCCATTTGATATGACAATATCTATTGGTAACCCTGTTGCTGGATCAAAGTAGTTTGCATTGACACCGCTAGAAAATCCATGATAGGAAAGGATATTTGCCAATGTCGCCATTGAACCTATGCCTTTCGCTGGCAATAAGGGGGTGATATTGGTATGCCTCGGGTCCGCTATCATGTAATTAATTGTGAAAGTCCTTCCTGCAAATATTTCTGTACGCTTGGTGTATTCTATTTTTCTAATCACGGGTTCTATCCGTACGACTATCTTGTTCTCCGAATACGTAATGTTGTAGCCTGATACAGCTTTTTCAACCGTTATTATTGTAGTGTGATTTGTTCTCGAAACCGATACACCTGCAGGTGTTTTTAAATCACATTGAGCTGGTGAAAGTTTGAGCGAAAGTGTGTTGTTGGAAAGCGATGCACTGAGAAATTCTTTTTTGGCAGGCACTGAGGTGACGATAGTGAGTACATCATCTGTATAATCAATGAATGTTATCGAAAACGGTTTGTCGTAGTATACATCGTTCATTTTTGATAGTTTAAAAAAGCTTGATATGAAATCCGCCTTTACATATACTACACCGTTGATAATAGTATAGGCTTTTGAGACATATTCTTGAAAATCGACAAGAAAGTCACCATCTGAACCGATAATGAGCTTTCTGTTGTGTATGAGGTATACTCTCTCATTCTTAACAATGTTGAACCCCATGTCTCTGAGCTGTGACTCTGTGAAATAACCATTGCTTGGTTCGAAGACGTTGTTATTAATTAAAAAAACCTGGGCAGCCATAAAGGTTGCCAAGGTCAAGAAAAACAAAGAAAGTGTTTTCAGTAGCGCCGAGTTTTTTGCTTTCACGAAAGAGAACACCCCTTGGTTTGGATTTTTTATTTCTTTTCACCTTTCGAACGTAATTATACCATGTTTAAGTGCTTTAATCAAGAACAGCAAAAGGAAATAAAAAGGGGGCTTTGTTCCTCAGCCCCCTTGGGTTCTCTTGTTCTCTTGTTTGCTTTTTTAGTCTTTGAAAACTTTATCTCACAATTCCTAAGATTATCGGTTTGTGCCCTGGTTTCTTGTCACTGAATTTGTAACTTTCCGAGAGCAATTTTAATGCAGATTCTACATCGCTTTTTTCAGAGATATACAGTTTTGCAATAGGTTCACCTTTTTTCGTGTAATCGCCGAGTTTTTTGAGTATTTCGATACCAACGCGGTAATCGATAGTGTCTTCTTTTGTCTTTCTTCCTGCACCAAGGTAGTTCGAAGCGATGCCTATCTTTTCGGTATCTATAGCTGTGATGTATCCGTCTTGCGTTGCAATGAAATCTACTGTTTTATCGGTCATGGGCAGAATCTCTGTTGGTCTGTCGACAACCTCTGGATTGCCACCTTGGTATTCAACAAGTTGTCTGAACTTTTCAAGTGCTTTTCCACTTTCTAAAGCTTCTTTAGCCATCGCAAGGCATTCTTCAAAGCTACCTTTCTCAGCAAGATGACACATCCAAGCAGCTAAATTTAGACACAGTTCTGTGAAATCTTCAGGACCTCTTCCTTTTAACGTTTCTATCGCTTCAAGCACTTCGAGGGAATTACCAACCATCCTTCCAAGTGGCACGTCCATGTTTGTGAGGACAGCTACAGCTTTTTTTCCATGTGCCTTTGCTATTCCAACCATTGCTTCAGCGAGTTCAGTCGCCTGCTCTAATGTTTTCATGAAAGCACCGCTACCTACCTTGACATCGAGCACGTAACCGTCTGCGCCACCTGCGAGTTTCTTGCTCATGATACTTGAGGCGATGAGTGATACTTCATCAACAGTTGCCGTCGCATCACGGAGAGCGTATATCTTCTTGTCAGCCGGAACAAGGTTCGCTGTTTGCCCAACTATCGCGATACCAATTTTTCTCACGTTTTCGAAAAACTCTTCCTCTGATAGGGATGTGCGAAAACCCGGTATCGATTCGAGTTTATCTATCGTTCCCCCCGTGTGACCAAGAGCCCTACCGGACATCTTTGCAACAGGCACTCCAAGTGAAGCAACGATAGGTCCAACAACAAGTGTCGTTTTATCTCCCACACCACCAGTCGAATGCTTGTCTATCTTTATCCCGGGGATAGAAGATAGGTCGATCCTATCACCCGAGTTTGCCATAACTTCTGTTAAAATAGCGCGTTCTTCTGGGTCCATGTGGCGGAAGTAAATCGCCATGAGGAATGCAGCCATCTGATAATCCGGAATTTCACCCTTTACATAGCCATTAACCATGAACTCTATTTCTTCTTTCGAAAGTTTTCCTCCGTTTCTCTTTTTGAGGATGATATCGTAAGCTCTCATTTCCTACCGCCTCCAAATGTAAGTCAGTTACCTACTTTTTGTTTATCATTTGTTTCAGACGGTTTCTCTTCTTCTTTGTATTTATCGAAAAACACCTTGAAAGTGGTGCCTTCACCAACTTTACTTTCAAACGTAATGGTTGCATTGTGGCGTTCAGCAATCGTTTTTACAATTGAAAGTCCAAGCCCTGTTCCTCCAACTTTTCTGCTTCTTGCTTTGTCGACACGGTAGAACCTTTCAAACAATCTCTTTTGTGCATCTTCTGGGATACCAGGACCTGTATCTTTTACCTCAAAGACAATTTTTCCTTCCTTTTCATAACACCTTGCGATAACTCTCTTTTCACCAGACTCTTTGGTAGATGTATATTTCACAGCGTTATCGACAAGGTTTAGAACCATTTGGACAAGTCTGTCAAAATCTCCCCAGACGACTTTTGGCTCATCGCACTCCATGTCAAGCTCCACTCCATAATCATGAGCGAGTGGCTCAACGATGCTGTAAACCCTATCCATTACCTGACACATTTCAACAGGTGCAAAGTTGAATTTAGTATCGCCAGATTCGAGCTTTTCTAAATCAAGTAAGTCGTTGATTAATCTTGTCATTCGGGCAGATTCGCTCTCTATTACATTAAGGAACTTCCTGACGAGTTCTTTGTTCGAAAGGTCGTCTTCAAGGAGCGCTTCGGCATACCCGTGGATAGAAGTTAGTGGTGTTCTGAGCTCGTGGGAAACATTTGAGATGAATTCTCTCCTTAATTTATCAAGTTGTTTCTCTTTCGTTGTGTCGTGCAAGACTATAATGTAACGTTCGCTTTCTTCGTCGAATTTTATCGGCACAACCTTTGCATCGTAATAACGGGGTTCGGCATCTACAACTAAAGACACATCCGCACTCTGTATTTCTCCTGTCTCGAGTGCCCTCTCGAATAATTCAAGTAGATGGTAGTTCTCGATGATATCGTAGACCCTTCTACCCTCGATACCGGGGCGTGTGATATCTCGTGCGGCAATGTTGGCGAATGTTACAACACCATCGCCTCGCACTATTATTATTGGGTCAGTGATGTTATTTAGGATTGTAAATATATTGCGTCTTTCACGCTCAGTCTCAGTAATTCTCTTTTCCAATTCTTCTAATTTTTTCCTCAAGCGCTCATAAATGTATAGGGGAGGAGTACCCGCCTCCTCTCCTATACTTAAAGCTATTTTATCAATGTATTTCGCGTATGTTCTTTCGTTCCTCCTTGCTAAGCTGTAAAGAATTGCAAAAGTAACGGCAAGGATGATACTAACAATCGTGGCAATTACCATCTTCTTATTGTTCTTCCTTTCCAGGATCTCTAAATTTGTATCCTTTTCCACGCACAGTTACGACATACCTTGGATTTGAAGGATCTTCCTCAATTTTTGTTCTCAACCTTCTGATGTGTACGTCGACGGTTCTTGTATCGCCGAAGTAATCGTAACCCCAGAGTTTGTCAAGAAGTACATCTCTTGAAAAGACCTTTCCTTCGTTTTCGGCAAGGAATCTGAGTAAATCAAATTCAAGAGGTGTAAGGCTAACTTTCTTACCCTTTACCCTAACTTCGTATTTGTCGATATCGATTTCGAGGTCTTTTGCAACTATTTTCTTTGGTTTTTCTTCTTTTACAACATTTCCAAGTTGCATCCTTCTGAAGACTGCTCTAATTCTTGCAAGGAGCTCCCTTATGCTGAACGGTTTAACTATGTAGTCGTCCGCGCCAAGTTCCAACCCGAGCACTTTGTCGAATTCTTCTCCCTTTGCACTGAGGAATATTACAGGGGTTAGTTTGTGTTTTTCCGTTGCACGAATGTGTCTTACGAATTCAAAACCATCCATGTTTGGAAGCATGATGTCAACGATAAACATGTCCACGTCTTTGTCTTTGAGCTCTTGTAACGCTTTTTCAGCATCTTCCACTGGAATGACTTCGTATCCCTCTTTTTGTAAAGTGAAGCTAACCAATTCGAGAATCTCTGGCTGGTCGTCGATAACCATAATCGTCTTTTTTGCCATACTTTTCCCTCCTTAAAATGATATTGAATTTCTTTAAGATTATACCACAAACGTTTATCTTCTGTAAAGAGTTTTTTTATACCGTTGAGCTAAGTTTAAATGTTACATTGTTACAATGGTTAATAAATAAAGAAGCCCTGCGTTAAAGTGCAGGGCAAATTACAAAGTTTTAATGAGCAGGAAAAATTCAGCTTGAACTTGGCAAACTTAGAAAGTATTTTTGTAATTAACTGAGAGGAAGTATTTATCGAAATCGATTGTTTTGTAAAACACAGTGAAGTTCTGCCATGTCAGTTTCAGTGAAAAGATGTTGTAATTTTTCTCCCCAGCCTTAGGTGGTGTTGTTGCACCGGACTCTGAAACGTTTCCCGGCCAAGAATCCCAGAACCATTTCCACCTTATCGTTCCGTTATCGTCTACCAAGCCTTTAGTCAAAAGGTTGTACATGACTTGGAAGTCTGCACCGAGTAGGTTACCTTCTAAACCAAATGAAAACATCTTTGCATCAGGTCCGTAGATAAAACCAAGTGGGTAGTCAAACATGAATCGACCACCTGGGTTGTTCTCTAAATCAAAGTGCCGAACATTTATTCTCAAATACGGCAGATAATTTGTCACATACATCCATTCAGATGTTTCAGCGTATTCGAACCACAGATTAATACCCCTGAGTTTTATTTTAGCACCGATATCATACGCGGATGCTCCGGGTTTGTAACCGTAACCTACCTCCGTTGGTCCTTCGATGTCGTCAAGAACGTATTCTCCATACAAATTTATAGAATTCCAATTTAGTGTAAAATCAACACTACCGGTAACGTTTCTGTAACCTTCTCCGTATGTGTTATGGTAAATAAGTATGGGGTTCAAGTCTATTAAATCCAGGTGTTTACCACCGACGATGTTGAGTTCTCCAAATCCCACCCTCAAATTGGCATCTCCATACGTGTTGTAAAAATCCAACCTGTGTGCAATTATCCATTTTGATGGCTCGTAGAAGTATCTGCCGGATGTGTGTTGATCAGAGTAGTGTGTTTGAATGTGGTATTCGTTAGGAGAAAGTAGAGGGTAAGATGTTATTGCATGGAATGTGTAAGTCATGCCTGGGAATCTTATCGCAAATGTTGCGTTATCTTGGTAAGTTGTTGGAGAGATGTGGACTGGAAATTTTGCATCTCCCCATTTCAATGGAAACCGTCCAACTGCGAAAAATAGTCGCTCATTAGCATAGTAGATGTATCCTATGGTTGGGAAATTTAAGTCTACGGAAAGTTTGCTCATATCAAGGGGATTAAGGAGATTGAACGGTAAATTATTACCATCCGAAAGTGTCAGTAACGTGTTTCTGTATTCTTTTTTCAATGGCAGTTCAAGGTAAAATCCCATGTTCCCAGTTGTGTAGTCGAAGATAAGGTTCAAAAAAGGTGGTATTTCTTCGGGCAAGTAAAAGATGTTCTGGGCAGGGTTCGCCGGAACTCCCCACCAACCAGCATCTTTGGTCACTATGGTATTCGACCAATTAGCTGTGTAGAGTGAGAAGTTTAGTTCCAGGCGTGTTTGTGCAATTACTGACGGATTTCCAAGCCACAGCTCAGGTACAGGGTACGCACCCGTTAAGTTGGGTTGGACTTCGTTTGGAATCAAGATATGAGAAAAGGCTGTCGGTAATAATAGGAAAGTTACAAGGACAATGGTTGTAATTTTTAATGTCTTAAATCCTTCTGAAAGCATCGAGGACCGCCTCCGCAACGGCTCTTTCAAAGCTACCTTCGATGACAGCTGTTCCGATTATGCTTTCTTCCATGTTATTGTATTGTTTTGTTATATGCACAAGCACATACTTTTTGCCAACAAAATAAACTTCAGCAATGTCATCAAAAGAAAGTGCGAAGTCATGGATTTCCGAAAGTGCATTCAGTACTGCGTTGCCAATAACCTTAGGAATATTTCTCGATGTCTTGGGACCTACGGATTCACCGTAAAATTCTTCTTCGCCGTGTTCTATTGTGACCGTTACGCGAATGTTTCTTTCATCGATATGTTCGACCTTCAAACTGGATATCTGATACGGAAGAACCTTTTGAGTCTTGACATCAGATTCAACTTGTGCAATAGAGATGATTTTTCTATCAAGTCTTATCCCCGTACTTGCAAGTACAACGGTTTCGATATCCCTCACAAGTTGTTTGGGACTTTTGTCACTTGTTGTAATCACATGGATTTCATGTAGTCCAGCTCCATCGCCAACAACTTTGACTGCCTTCACACCTGGGACTTTAGATATTAACTCCTCAATTTTAACAGCATCTACTACAGGCATAATATCCCCCCATTCTGGGATAGCATTCTAAACATCTCAATTAAATTATATCACAATCTTTACTAAAGGATGCTAAAGTTTTTTAACTTTTCATACGATTTGCTTCTTGCTATTTTTCTGGAAAATTGTTAAACTTATGATAAGCGATGCAAAAAAGCAAGGTAATGGTGTTAATGGAGGTGAAATCATGGCTAGATTAATCTATGGAACCGCTTACAGAGGGATGATTAGGTTTTCAATAACTGATTCAAAAGATGTTGTACATGAACTTAGAGAAAGGCACAAGCTTTCGTATTTGCCAACCGTTGTGCTTGGAAGGTTAGTTACTGCTTCAATACTAGTTATCCCTTGGCTTGGAGAAAGGGAGACTATAACGTTTGTGATTAGTAGTACAGGACCTGCAGGTAATGTCGTCGCCCAATCAACATGGAAGGGAACTGTTAGAGGATACATAACAAATACGAAGTTCGAGCTGGAAAAGAACGAATTTGGCAAGTTCGACGTTAAAGGTGCTATTGTTGGTGGCGATTTGACTGTTGTGAGGGATGTTGGGCTTAAGACACCCCTGGTATCCAAAGTGCCAATCGTGTCTGGCGAGATTGCCGAGGATATCGCTTATTATTACGCAAAGTCTGAACAAATTCCATCTGCTTTTGCTCTTGGAGTGTTGATGGACAAAGATGGTGTTGCAAAAGCTGGTGGACTCGCGATTCAGATTTTGGATAAGAGCATTTCTGAAGAAATTGTGTCAGGAATTGAGAAAAGGTTAAATGGATTTGCCATCACCAGTTATTTGGGGGAAAAGAGTTTGGAAGATATTGCAAAATACGTGCTTGGAACTGAGGAATTGTTGGTTGAAGAGATGAACGTTGTTTTCAAATGCTTGTGTAGTAGGGAAAAGGCGTTCGAATCCCTGAAGGTTTTGGACCTAAGCGATTTGGACGAGATGCTTGGAGAAGGGAAAGCAGAAGTTACTTGCAAATGGTGTTCAACAACTTATACGTTCGAACCGGAAGAGATTAAGGTCGTGATTGAGGAAAAGAAAAAATTGGTGAATTAAAAGGGCAAATGAATAATAAAAATAAAAAGGCAGGAGTGTGTTTTCCAAATCCTGCCTTTTTTTATTTCCTAGCCATTATTCGTCGTGGCTTACTACATTCACAATTTTTTGCAATAAGTCGAGTGCTTCTTTTTCTTTTCCCGAAATGTAAAGTTCCATGGATTTTTTGACTATACTTTCTATCTCATCTGAGTTTAAAGCAATTTGAGTATACCTGACGCGGGAAATTTTGGGATGGTCTGTTGTTTCTGGCTTTTCGAAGTCGTAGAATAACTCTTCTTCTAATTTTTCACCAGGCACAGCGCCTGTGTAAATTACCGGTATGTCCGGTTTTCCCATAAGCTTTGCCAATGTTTTTGCCACCTTTTCGACAGGAATCTGCTCACCCATGTCCAGCACGTAAAGTTCTCTTTTGCTGGAAAAAGCGCCGGCCTGTATGACCAAAGAAACGGCTTCCGGTATACTCATCCAGTAGCGTTTCATCCTTGGGTCGGTTATTGTCAATGGACCACCTTTTTCAATTTGCTTTTTGAATTTCCACAACACGCTTCCTCGACTACCTATAACATTTCCGAAACGCACGATTGCGATACGTGTACTGCACGTTTCTGGAATTGTCAAAAGATAAAGTTCTGCAATCCGTTTGCTAAGTCCCATGTAAGAAGTTGGATGGACAGCCTTATCTGTAGAGATGAAGACGAATCTCTCTACATCGTATTTGCACGAAAGTTTCACTAAGTTTATTGTGCCAAGAGTGTTTACCCTCAACGCTTCGTAAAGATTTGTTTGCATGAAAAATACGTGCTTGTGGGCTGCTGCGTGAAACACAATCTGAGGATTATAACTTGAAAAGACTTGGTCCATGAATTTTTCATCTGTAACATCAGCAATGACAGGAATTAGTTCAAAAGCCGTTGTTTTTTCTTTAAGTTCGTTGTATATTTCGTATATGCTGTTCTCACCTCGACCGAGTAAGATGAGCCTTTTCGGTGAGAAATTTGCAACTTGTCTTGCGATTTCTGAACCGATACTTCCACCTGCACCCGTAACCAAAACTGTCCTTCCTGATATGTATCCACTTATTGAATTAAGGTCAACTGTGACAGGTTCCCTTCCGATGATATCTTGGATAGAAATCTCCCTAAGGTCCGCAATCGTTGGTTCTCTATCAAGCAATTGAGAGATTGGGGGGAACGTTTTTAATGTTACATGTTTCCCGCTAACTTTATCTGAAACTCTCGCGATGAGTTCTTTTGATGCCGAAGGAATTGCTATTAATATCTCGTCAAGTTCGAGTTCATCGATGAATTTGTCTATCTCATCGATTGTCCCAACAACTTTTACATTAGCTATCGTCCTGTGCAATTTTGCAGGGTCATCATCAAAAAAAGCAACTACACGACCATAATTTGTGCGCTTTATTTCGTTGAGTAGTATGACCCCGGCATCGCCAGCACCGACTATACCTATGCGTTTTCCAGAACTTTTGCGAATACCAAGTAAGAATTGATAAGTAGTTCGAGCACTGAAGAGTAAAAAGTAACTACCAAGGAATGTGAGCATCCCCACAGACCTCGGTAGAACTGTGATTCGTGTAAAGTGTATAAAAATCACCGTTAAAGCGTAGCCTGTGAAGAGTCCTCTGAGAAGTTTGAGAAATTCAACAGGCTGGGCGTAACGCCAAACGATTTTGTATGTGCCGTTGAAAAGATTGGATAAAGATGTAAACACTATCAACATCAAAACACCTGGTGCGTATTTTTTCATTTCTGTAAAGTCGAATCCAAACCTTACAAAAAGAGCGATGGCACCAGACAAGAAAAGTAAGGCAGTATCTATGAAAAAGAGCCAAAGATTTCTTGAGGATTTTAAAAGCAGTTTGATTTTTGAATATTCAAGTGTGTTGGTTCTCTGTGAATTTTCTTTCTTTTGTGTCTTATTGGTCAAATTTCCGGAACACCTCCAGGTACATATTTGATTTTCGCACCAATTTTCTCGAATTTTTCGATGACATTTTCATAGCCTCTAAATATATGTTCAACCTGAGTAACTTCCGTTGTTCCTTCCGCGGCAAGTCCTGCTATCACCAATGCGGCAGTCGCCCTTAAATCCGTGCCCATTACTGTAGTTCCTTCTAACTTTTGAACCCCGTTTATGAAAACCGTGTTGTCCTTTATTCTCATATCCGCACCCATTCTGACAAGTTCACCAACATGTGCAAAGCGTGTTTTGAAAACGTTTTCTGTAACCGTGCTTGAACCATCCGCAAGTGCGAGGTAAACGATTATCTGGGGTTGTAAGTCTGTTGGGAAACCTGGATAAGGTAGCACGTTGATGTCGCAGCCCTTCCATCGGTTCCAGGATTTAACTTCGACAAAGTCTGTTCCCTTCTTAACAACCGCACCTGTTCTTTCGAGCACAAACCATAACGCATCAAGGTGTGCTGGATTTACGTTCTTAATAACCCCTTCACCACGTGTTGCAAGGAATGCAATAGCGTACGTACCGGCTTCAATTCTGTCGGGTATAACCGTGTGTTCACAACCGTGCAGTTGTTTGACACCTTCAACGACTATCCTACTCGTTCCGGCTCCCGAAATTTTTGCACCCATTTTCTTCAGTAAATCCTGAAGGTCCACTATTTCCGGTTCCATGGCGGCATTTTCAATAATAGTGACACCAGGTAGTATCGCTGCAGTGCTCATTATGTGTTCTGTGGCGCCGACACTCGGGAATGGAAGATAGACCGTTACCTCTTCTTGTTTTGTTCCCCGCTTGGCCAATATCTCACCATGGTCATAGGTGACCTCAAAGCCAAGCCTTTTGAGACCTTCAATGTGGAAATCGACAGGGCGAACACCTATAGCGCAACCACCTGGAAGTGGTGTGCTTGCTTCTCCCATGAGTGCTGCTATTGGTCCAAGGACGTTAAACGATGCACGCATCTTTCTTACTAAATCGTAAGGCACATGTGTTTGCTGGATAGGTCCAGATATGTGGACTGTGTTTTTATCTTTTTCAAATAACACCTTTTTACCCGTCGTTCTCAATATATCTATCATCGTTTCAACGTCAGATAAAACGGGTACTTTGTGTAGAACTACCTCTTCCTCGGTTAGAAGTGCAGCAGCCAACAAAGGAAGCGCAGAATTTTTTGCTCCGGAAATCTCGATTTCTCCTGTTAGCTGCGACCTCTCGACAATTATTGACCCCATTGTTAAATCTCCTTTCTGTAGCTAAAATACCCGGTGCTTTACTTATTTGACCATATTGACGAGTTCTTCAAGGTTCGTTGAATCTTCGGGATACGCTGCAAATTTTACCGTTGCATCGATGTTGTGCAAAGCTAGCGCGTTTTCTATTCGCTCATTGACCTTCATTGCATTTTCTTTCGTGATTTCAGTTAACAGAACTATGAATTGGTCTTCCGCAGACCTTCCAACACTGTCGAGTGGAACCCTAACTAGTTCTTTGAGTAGTTTTCCAATGCTTAATAAGGCGTGTTCTTTTTCCATTTGTTCGAGTTTATCGAAATTGTTGATTGTTATCGTTACGAGTGCGTATCCGAAGTTTTCTTCAAATGCTTTTTGATGGTAGTAAGATATAAGTTTTAAAATATGTTCGTGAGAGTAAACCCTTGTGAGCGGGTCTATCATCCTACGTGTTCCAACATCTTTGATAAAATCATCGAAGACCTCGAACTGCTTTTTCATTATGGAGGAATACTCGCTTAAAAGCATCTCAAGCTCAGATTCGCGCATTTTAAGTCTGGAAACCTCGTCTTCCAGTTCTCGCACTCTTTGGATTAGCTCCTCTTTTGTTAATCTGTTGTAATCCATGTTGCCCATACCTCCCATAATTGTTCCCCCCTGTCATGAGGAGATAATGTTAACTAAAAGTATTGAAACTTTCCAAAAACCGCATTATCCTTTAAATAGGGGACACCCCCCAACCAACTTTCGACAAAGGAGGTATCCCGATATGAACAACTCAACACTTTCTTGCCCAGGGAGTATCACTTGGTAAAAACGTGTGTGAATCTAAGTTTTCATTACTGAAAAACTTCTTTTGACTCAAGCGAGGACTGAAGAATACGAAGAATTTAGCAAAATACATCCAAGGCTTTTGTGTAGTGAAGAATCTTTGGAAAACGCACAATGGTAATATCAATCTCATTCTTTCACACTTACACTCTTTCATCACTACAAGTTAACACTATCCATGAGGATTCATCTAATTCAACCTGACTGGCATTGCGTTTTATTGCCCGTTTCTATCGTCGTTCCCGTAGCTTTCAAGTAAAATAACTCTTTCTGAGACTTTTGGGATGTTAATTTTGAAAATACCATTCTCGTAATATCCCAGGTACATGCCATTGTTTTTTAGAAGCTTTCCATACGGTAGGTATTCAGACATATAGACCTTAGCTTGAAGTTCTTCTAATGATATGTTTGGATCCGGGATAGTGATTCTATAGCCCTTGTAATAACCGGTAACGGTTAGATTGGTTGCCTCTAAAGTTACGGGAAATTCAGATACCCACCATTTGGAAACGTACCCAACCTTTCCTGTCTTTTCAACAAATCCAACGAGTTGACCTTTCTCGTTTAAAACTATACCTGTCTTATTTAAATTTCGCACATAGTAACCTTTCAAATCTTCACTCAGAACCAGTAACTCATCCGGTTTTTCGTTGGTAAAAATCTTTATGTTCTGAATTGTTATGTTTTTTTCAAAATATTTTTCAAGCAGCACCTTCGCATTGAAAAGTGGTGATGCAACCACTGAAAAGAACGTATGGATAGTCTGCGAAATGCTATTGTTTGTAAACACGTCGAGAAAGAAGAAGGTTAATAAAACTATGAACATCAAAGATATATAGTTAATCCTCATTCTACACTCTTCAACCTCGCCAGTATGTCGATTTTATCAAGGACCAAGCCTGCACCTTTAGCCACGCAACTAAGTGGCTCGTCCGCTTGATAAACCTTTATGCCTGTTTCTTTTGACAACAACTCAGCAATTCCCCTTAGCAATGAACCACCACCTGCAATAACTATTCCACGCTCAGTGATATCTGCAACAAGTTCTGGAGGTGTTTTTTCAAGTGTTACCTTAGCAGTTTCAACAATTTGCATAGCTGTTGGTCGAATCGCTTCTCTGATTTCACCACCGGTTAGTATCAATCTTTTTGGTAGACCGGAAGATAATTCTATTCCAACAACTTCGGTTTGGAGTTCATCGAATTCTTTGAGTGGATAAACGTTTCCTATCTCTATCTTAACTCGTTCCGCGGTTCTTACACCTATTGTAACTCTGTATATCTCTCTAACATATTGCATTATCGCTTCATCGAATTCGTCACCTGCTATTCTGGTGGATGTTGCGGTAACTATGGAACCGAGTGAAATAACGGCAGCTTCCGTTGTTCCTCCACCGATATCTATTATCATGCTACCTTGGGGTTCCTCAATGGGAAGTCCCGCACCCAAAGCAGCAGCCATGGGTTCTTCAATCAAGAACACCTTTTTAGCACCTGCTTCTTTACCAGCGGTTAGCAACGCTCGGCTCTCAACCTCTGTCACACCGTAAGGAACCCCGATAACAACCCTTGGACGGAAAAACGAAAATTTTTCTTGTGCTTTGTTTATGAAATATGTAAGCATTGCAAGTGCAACATCGTAATCGGCTATGACCCCGTCTTTCAAAGGTCTGATAGCCTGGATGTACGACGGCGTTTTGCCAAGCATCTTCTTGGCTTCAGCCCCGACCTTTATTATTTCGTTTGTTTCAACGTTAATTGCAATAACCGACGGTTCGTTGATAACTATGCCTTTACCACGCACATAAACCAGCGTATTCGCCGTTCCGAGATCTATTCCTAAATCAGACCTGCCAAACATCACTGCACTTCCTTTCTTATTATCTTTTCAAATATTTCCAATGCTTCTGGTATACTTTGTGGTAACTTTCCACCAGCTTGAGCAAATGTCGGGCTTCCGCCCCCACCGCCACCAAGGATTTTCGCCACAACCTTGGCAATATTTCCTGCGTGGTATTCGTTGGTCAACTCTTTTGGCACTTTCACTGTGAAGACCGCCTTCTCGCCGATTTTAGAGACAAGTAAGACAACCCCCTTAATCCTTTCAGAAACCTCATCTGTCAGTTCTTTGAGAACTTCTGGGTCAATATCTTCAAACGCAGCGGATACGTAATTTACGTTATTCCAAGTTTTTACATTGCTTGCCACACTCTCTGGGTTGACAAGCTTTTTCTTGAGCGTTGCAAGTTCGCGTTCCAACATTTTCCTTTCCTCAATGAGTTTTTCAACTTTCACAGTCAATTCGTTAACTGGAACTTCCAGCTTATCTTTTAGGCTTTCTAATATCTCGTCTTGCCTGCGCACATATGCAAGCGAATTAAAGCCCGTTATCGCTTCTATCCTTCTAACACCTGCGCTTACTGCACTCTCTGATACTATTTTAAATAGTCCAATTTCTCCTGTATTCTTGACATGTGTTCCACCACAGAGCTCTTCACTGAAATCTGCCACTTTTACAACTCTTACGTAATCTCCGTATTTTTCTTCAAAGAGTGCCATGGCACCTTCTTTCACAGCTTCATCGTAACTCTTTACTTCCGTAACAACTGGAATGGCACTAAGTATTACCTCGTTGACCAGGTCTTCTATCGCTGTTATCTGCTCTTTCGTTAATGCTTGGTAGTGTGTAAAGTCGAACCTCAATCTTTCAGGTTCGACGAGCGAACCTGCTTGACGTACGTGAGTTCCTAATACTTTTCTTAGCGCAGCGTGGAGTAAATGTGTGGCAGTGTGGTTTCTCATCGTCCATTTTCTGATAGGGTCAACTTTGGAGAAAACCTTCTGACCTATGCTAAGCTTTCCTGTTAATTTTCCTCTGTGGACGATAATACCTTCCACTGGGTTATAGACATATTCGACTTCGAATTTGCCACTTTCCCAAGTTATCGTTCCCTTATCCGATACCTGCCCGCCTTTTTCTGCATAGAACGGCGTGACATCCAAAACCAGCTCGCACTGGATTGGTTCTGAAGTCTCTACGTTATCTATAAATTCATTATCTTTTCTGATTTTCATAACAGTTCCTTCGGACTCCATTGTTTCGTAACCTACGAAAACGGTCTCTATGTCAAGTGTTTCGTAACCTGTCTTTTGTGCAAACTCGACCTCACCTTGTGCTTTTCTTGACCTTTCGCGCTGCTGCTGTAAGTATGCCTCAAAACCTTTTTCATCGAGTTCGTAGTTGTTCTCTTGCGCAATATCGCGCAGGATATCTATTGGAAAGCCATATGTATCATACAGTTTGAATGCATCTTCCGCAGTTATTTTACCCTTTGTCTCGATAATCTTTTGAACAAGCTCAAGACCTCTTGAGAGGTTCGAAATGAATTTGAGTTCTTCCCCTTTGACTATGTTCTCAACAAAACTACGCTTTTCGACTATCTCAGGATATATATGACCCATTTTTTGAACAACACTTTCAACTATCTTGTAAAGGAACGGTTCTTTTGCACCAAGAAGAACCCCATGTCTCAAAGCCCTTCTGAGAACCCTTCTAAGAACATAGCCCCTTCCTTCGTTCGATGGAAGAACGCCATCGGCTATCATGAATGTGACCGCTCTAACATGGTCAGCGATAACCCTTATGGAAACATCTTTTTTCGGGTCTTCTTTGTATTTGACGTTGAGAACATTTTGTATTCTTTCGATAATTGGTGCGAACAAGTCAGTATCGAAATTCCAAAGCACTCCTTGCATCATCGCAGAGATTCTTTCAAGACCTGCGCCTGTGTCTATGTTCTTTCTTGGCAGTGGATGGAGATTGCCCTCTTCGTCTTGGTAAAATTCTGTGAAAACAAGGTTCCAAATTTCAATAAACCTTCCATCGGTATTTGCTGGTGTTGGTATACCTCCATCTTTGACAGGCACTTCAAGACCCGTATCGTAATGAATTTCAGAGCATGGTCCACATGGACCCGTAGGACCTGCGGGTCCCCAGAAGTTGTCCTCTTTCCCCATTCTAACTATTTTGTGTTCTGGAACCCCTATACTTTTCCAAATCTCGAAAGCTTCGTCATCGTATTCGTAAATTGTTACCCAGAGTTTTTCCTCTGGCATCTCAAGAACTTTCGTCACAAATTCCCATGCCCATTCAATCGCTTCTTTTTTGAAGTAATCACCAAAAGAAAAGTTACCAAGCATTTCAAAGAATGTATGGTGTCTGGGAGTCCTTCCCACGTTTTCTATATCATTTGTTCGAACACATTTCTGGCAGGTTGTAACCCTTGTATAAACAGGGTCAACCTTTCCCCAGAAGATAGGTTTGAATGGAACCATACCAGCAACAGTGAACATGAGTTGTGGGTCATCCGGTATGAGCGATGCACTTGGTAACCGTTTGTGTCCTTTGCTCTCAAAAAATGAAAGAAACGCTTCGCGTATTTCGTCACTTGTCATGTATTTCATTAATCTTCGCACCTCCGATTTAAACGTTTTAGATTTCTTTTCTCTATTTTATCAATATAACAGATTCAAAACAATGTAAATAACAGGTGTCATGAACAACAACCCATCGATTCTATCGAGCATTCCGCCGTGTCCTGGCATGAGGTTGCCCATATGTTTAACACCGTAATGTCTTTTTATGGATGATTCGAATATGTCACCAAATGTATCGAAGATTCCGGTTACAAAGGTAAGTATGAGTGCCAACAAAGGGTCTATATGCATACGGGCTTTAAAAACATTATTTGCAACAAATTGGTATATCAAGATGTAAACGAATGTTCCAAATACCCCACCGTAAAACCCTTCCCAGCTTTTGTTCGGACTGTAATAGCTTCCGAATTTGTGTTTGCCCATAGTCATACCAAACGCAAAGGCAAAACTATCGTAAGACCAGGAAAGTGTTAGTGTGAGTAATGCGATTGCTGCTCCGTGTTTGTCATACAACGGTATGAAAAACGAAAGCAAAAAGCTTATGTAAATTAGGGCTATAGAGTATGCAAAATATACCTCCGTTATTATCTCTCTGTTCTTAACCCTGCTTAGTGCGAAGATTGCTCCAACCATAAAAACGGCAGCCAACAACTCCATCGGATTGTTGCGGAACGCAATACCATAAAGAACTGGGTAGGTTGTAACTAAAGCTGTGTAAATTATAGAAAGCCAAGGATCATGTCTCTTCAGTGTGGTAAAGAAAAATTCCCCAGAAGATATCATAACAATGGTTGCAACAAGCCCAACCAAGCTTGGGTACGATGCAAAACAAAATACGACAAATGGAGCAACTATGAACGCGCTTATAACCCTTTGTATAGTCTCTCTTTTCAACGAATTGCTCTTTTCCAAACTTTTATTAGTGTTATTTTGCTCCTGCATTTTAACCGTTTATCCCCCCGAAACGTCGCTCACGACGTCTGTAAGATTCTATCGCTTTATCAAGCTCTTCTTCATTAAAATCTGGCCAAAGAAGTTCACTAAAATACAGTTCACTGTAAGCAGCTTGCCATATCAAAAAATTGCTTAGTCTCATTTCACCTGAGGTTCTGATTATGAGATCCGGGTCCGGAATATCCGGTGCGTACAGGTACTTTCTAAAGGTTTCATCGTCCAAATCTTGAGGATTAATACTCGATTCTAAGATTCTCTTCACCGCATCTATGATTTCCGCCCTACCACCATAATTTAAGGCCATTATAGCTTGTATTCTATCAAACTGCTTTGTTTTTTCCTCGTACTCGTAACACTTTTGTCTAACGGGTTCGGGAAGTTCGTGAACCCTTCCAATGAACCGTAATCTTACGTGCTCTTTTGCCATGCGTTCGTAGAATTCACCTATTTTTTCAACAAGCAAGCCTAATATAAAGTTGACCTCTTCAGGTGGGCGTTTCCAGTTCTCTGTTGAAAATGCATAGAACGTGGCGTACTTTACGCCACGTTCAGCGCACCATCGGACAACGTCTTCTATTTTGTACGCACCAACGTAATGACCATATGTTCGCGGCCTTCCTTGACGCTTTGCCCATCGACCGTTTCCGTCCATTATGAATGCGATGTGCGTTAGTGGTAGTGCTTCTCTGGTCATCAGAATTCCATTATCTCCTTTTCTTTCTTTTCGAATAGTTTATCCAGCTCGGCTATATATTTGTCCGTGAGGTTCTGTATCTCTTTTTCTAGTCTTTTTTCATCATCTTCAGATATCTTTCCTTCTTTTTTAGCATCTTTGACATCTTTCAACACATCTCTTCTGATATTCCTAACAGCTATCTTCCCTTCTTCTACAATTTCTTTAGCCTTCTTGACCCATTTTTGTCTTTGTTCTGTTGTTGGTGTTGGGAAATTAATTCTTACAACGGTTCCATCGTTCACAGGAGTAAGTCCCAAATCACTTGCAAGTATCGCCTTTTCTATCGCAGATAGTAGGTTCCTTTCCCAGGGCTTGACTATGAGTTGCCTTTCTTCCGTTGTCACTTGGGCAACTTGAAGAACAGGAGTCGGAACACCGTAGTAATCTACTTTAATTTCTTCAAGAACAGCAGGTGTTGCCCTTCCCGTTCTGAGGTGTTTAAGTTCTTCTGCAATTTTCTCGACAGATTTTTTCATCTTTTCTTCTGCCTGTTTCAGGAAGGAATTTACCATCTCCCACACCTCCATCTTTCTATTTTTTAATCTTTAGATTTTCAAGCTTCAAACCTTATCAACATTGGTTACACATATTGCAGTTATTCCCCTCATCTCAGACTCAGGGTATACTCCGTTGCCGGATTTGAACTTTATCGACACTGGACAACCTAAAACATTTTCGAGCTTTTCTGATATCTTTTCCCGATAATCTTTCAGCTTAATCGGTGAAATTATAACACAATCTGCGGACGATGGGAAGAAACCGCTTTTATTAACGGTTTGAACAACTATTTCCAACATCTCCAAGCTACTGCGCCCTTTGTTTTCGTCGTTTTCTGGAAAGATTGCTCCAATGTCTTTTTTTAAAGATACTCCAAGTAGGCTATCGATGAGCGCATGGCAAAGGACATCCGCATCGGAATGACCATGGAGTCCAAGCTGAGATTGTATGTCAACTCCACCAAGTACTAATTTCCTTCCCTGGACAAGTGGATGAGTATCCCATCCGAGACCTGTTAATGTATGGTAGTCGCAAAATTTCGAAAAACGTTTCAGTTTTGGATGAACATGTGACCCTTCGTTAAAACTGAAACGTTCGTACAAGTCAGGATCTATCGTATCGACTATTACTTTCTTGTACCTACTGGACTTGATGAATCTGTACAGAAGTAGTTCTTTCTGCTCTCCAGCCAGCGATACGATATACAAATCATCAACCGAGAAATCAAACAATATCCTTTCAATAATGTAAATCATCTTTGCCCCTATGGGTATTATCTTCAATCCAAGTACACGGAACCACTTTTGGTATCCGTGACGAAATTCCGCCTTGGTTGCATAGAGTAGAACCGCATCTACATTCTTCCCATTTTGAAGCACGATGCAATTTTTCTTTACAAAAGGCGGTATATCAGATTCAAAAGCCTTTTTCAAGTATTTCGGTGCATTTTTTCCGAAGAGTTCATCGTAAAACTCTTTCTTTTCTTCGTATATTAAACTTACAACTTCGTCAATATTGTCTTTATTTACAACCGTTGTTTGCAAAATACCACCTCTGTTTTTTAGCTTATTTGAGGATTAGTGTCAGTCCAGGATTACTTACTAAATAAATAGACGATAATAAGCAAGGCACCTGTGATTAAGAGAGTGGTCATAAGCGAGATAAGGAGTTCCGTCCCTGTTGTAGATGGTATTTCAACTTTGATGGTTTTCGGATATTTTTCATGTGTTTGCTTTGGTTCGTATTCACGTCGCTTTTTCTTCTTGGCAAAGTATGTATCATCACTGAGAATTTTCAAAGCCGGGCTGACAAGTGACTTTGCCACTAATCCGTCGTCCAACTCAACTTTTATCAGATACAGGTTGCCACCTTTTACCCTAACAAGCTCTTTGCTCAAAAGCGTTGCTTCTATGGAAAGTTTATCTTTGTCGAAATTTGGGTATTTCTCACGGATTTGTTTTTCGTATTTACCTGGGTTAAGAATTACGACTGGGATTTTGTCTCCAACATCAAACTGGACGATCGAAGAGCCGTTGATAGGGTCAATAACGGGAAAGACCTCAGGTAAATCCGCCACATCAGGTCGTGTGTAAGCTCTTGTTACGTTTTCATCAGAAAAATCTTCCTGCATCGTAAGAAAAGTGTAAGCTGAGTATTCTTCCAAAAGCATTCCCTGGGCTTTCACAAAGACTTCCATCTTGGGGCTCCATTCTTCGAGCAAGTCACCGATGATAACTTTGAGCACTTCAATGTCGTTTTCTTTTATCGCGGTAGAAAATTCTATACCCAAAGGTATTTTCCCACGCCGATTCATCATGTTGTTGAGATACGCAAGGAATGCTACTGTAACGTCGTAAACACCTGACAATTCCTTTACTTTTTGTTTCGCTTTTTCAAGTTTTTCTTTAAATTCTCTAAGGTCTTCCTCCAAAGTAATGTCATCTATCAATTCAGAATAACGGAAAGGAACTACCAGAAAATCAAAATCTGGTGCTCCATTTGTCTTTCCGAAAAAATATCCTACTATTTCTTCCGCTGTTCCCTTACTGCGTGCCCTTACCTTTATGAAGTAAAGGTCCACCGTAATTCCTCCCTTTGATTGCTACGGCTAAAATTGTGTTTTCGCATTGAGACATCACAAGAAGTAACCGCCACTTTCTAGTCTGGTGCCCTTTGGAACAATTTTATCGTTGCCAACAACTACGTTTTTGCCAAACTCACAATCTTCTTCCACCACTGTGTCCATTCCAATGACAGTGATATGCGAATTGTACACTTTCTTATCGTATTTGCTCTCAGCATATTCACCCAGTCCTATTTTGCAACCATTTTTGATAATTGTGTTTTCCGCAATAATTGCATCTTCAATTATCACATTATCACCAATTTCTACCTTTGTCATTATCACACTGTTTCTAACCACGCTGTTTTCTCCAATATTTACACCTTGTGAAATGATACTGTTCTCAACTAGCCCGTGTATTTCACACCCTTCGCTAACGATAGAATTTCTTACCTCACCACTTGGAGAGATATACGCCGGTTGCATCTCTTCGGATCTTGTATATATCCTCCAATTCGGGTCATGAATATTGAATGGCGGAATGGGCCTGACAAGTTCTAGGTTCGTCTCCCAGTAAGACATAATTGTTCCCACGTCTTGCCAGTAACCTTCAAACGGGTATGCGTAAACCCTTTCTGTAGGCAATATCTTTGGAATAACGTTCTTCCCAAAATCGTGCTCACTTGCCTCGTCTTTCGCATCTTCGATAAGTGTCTGCTTTATGAAATCCCAGTTGAAGACATAAATACCAAGGGAAGCGAGATTAGATTTCGGTTGCTTTGGCTTTTCCTGGAAGTCAATAATCTTGTAGTCTATGTCCGTTACCATTATACCGAACCTGTGTGCCTCCGATATGGGCACTTCCATACAAGCTATGGTTGCTAATGCACCCTTTGACACATGGTAATAAACGAACTCGCTGTAATCCATCGAATATATGTGATCACCTGATAAAACCACAACATATTCAGGATTGTATTCATCAACAAATTCTATGTTCTGATAAACAGCATCCGCAGTACCTTTATACCAAACACTCTCAGTTAGCGTAGAATAAGGCTGGAGTATAGTTACTCCCCCACCTTTTCTGTCCAGGTCCCAAGGTTTACCAATTCCAATATGTTTGTTGAGCAGATGGGGTCTGTACTGAGCAAGCACTCCCACTCTGTAAATACCGGAGTTAACGCAATTGCTCAGAGTAAAATCTATTATCCTGTACTTTCCTCCGAATTGCACTGCTGGCTTGGGAATCTTCTCAGTCAGCACTCCCAACCTCGTTCCCTGACCACCAGCAAGTATCAACGCAACTACATTTGTCATTATAAACACCCCCAAATTAAACATGGAAAAGCAAAGAAACAACAGCCATGAAAGGTGCGAAAGATCGCTCAACCCGGAATGTTAGACAACCATCCATTTTTCAAGTACAACAGGCTCAAAGTCTCCAACAAGCATCTGTTCAGCCCTTATTACACAGTTCTTATCAATTATCGCATTTCTAACAATTGCACCTTCCTCGATTACCGTATCCTGCATCACTATGGAATTCTCAACCCTTGCACCAGCTTTTACGACAACTCCTCTAAACAACACAGAATTCTTAACGTTACCCGAGATTATACAACCATCCGCTATTATTGAATTGCTCACTTTTGCAGTATTGGTATATTTAGCAGGTGGATAATCTTTTAGCTTAGTGTATACTTTACCATATTTGACGAAAAGTTCCTCACGGAGCGCTTGACTGTTCAAAACTTCCATGTTCATTTTGTAATACTCGTTGATACCTTTTTTCACATTTCTCCAATATCCTTTGAATTCGTACGCATACACACGAAGTTTTGAAAGGTTCGGTATAACAACATCCAAAAGTAAATCGTACTTACCTGCTGGAACTGTGTCATATAGAAGTTCAAGTAGCAGGTATTTGTTGATAAAGTAAACCCCCAAGAAGGCTTTTCGAGTCGGTGGATTTTGGACCTTTTCTTTTATATCTATAATCCTTCCGTCGGGTTCTGTAACAACCGTTCCATACTGTGTTAGATCGTATGTGTCATCCAGTTCCTTAACAAGCAAGGTAATGTCTGCACTTTTCGCAAAGTGGTATCTGAACAAGTCGTCGTAAAGCATTTTGTATATATGGTCCCCAGAGCCTATCAATACGTAATCTTCATCGCCTCTTCGAAGCATTGTTGTGTTCTGAAAGATAGCATCCGCAGTCCCTCGGTACCAATATTCACCAGTCATACCAATGTAGGGCTGTAGTATGTAAAGACCGCCGTGTTTTCTATCAAGGTCCCATTCTTTTCCAGAACCGAGGTGGTCCATCAGACTTCTTGGATTGTATTGCGTTAAAACTCCTACTTTGTATATTCCGGAATTCACCATGTTACTAAGCGTGAAATCTATTGCCCTGTATTTTCCAAAGACTGGAACTGCGGCACTTGCTCTTTTGTACACAAGTTTACCCAGAGCATCGCTTTTACCACCAGCCAAAATTAACCCCAACACCTTCATTGGACCACCCCCAAAGTTTATTACACAAACAAACTAAATGTGTTAATATCCTCCTTGCCCAGGAACCTTATTTGTAACTATTGCAACACCTGAGCTCGTTCCAATTCTTGTAGCTCCTGCAGTAAGCATTTTTATCGCATCTTCGTATGTGCGTACTCCACCTGATGCTTTGACTTCGATTTTCCCCTCAACTGCCCATCGCATGAGCTGGACATCCTCAAATTTTGCACCACCCGTCCCGAAACCGGTGGATGTCTTCACAAAAGCGGCACCGGCATGTCTTGAGAGTACGCATGCAGCAATTTTCTCTTCATCAGTTAAAAAGCATGTTTCGATAATGACTTTGACAGGAACTTTCGCAACCTCAACAACAGACTTTATATCGTTGTAGACGTATTCGTAATCTCCCTCTTTCAGTTTACCTATATGGATTACCATATCTACTTCTTGAGCTCCGTTTTCAATAGCCCATCTTGTTTCCTCTACCTTAGCGTAAGTGCTGGTGGCTCCCAACGGAAAACCAATAACCGTAACTGTGAGAACTTGACTATCTTTCAGCCTTTGTGCTACTAAAGGAACAAACGATGGGTTAACACAAACACCTTTGAATTTGTAGTCAAGAGCTTCTTTACAAAGCGTTTCTATCTCCGCTGTTGTAGCAGTAGGTTTAAGATTTGTGTGGTCGATATACTCGTTTAGTGAGATGTTCTTTAAATTTATCTCAACGGTTTCTGGTTTGTAATTTTCTTTGAATTCTTCCAGCTTTTCAATAACAGCCTTTCTTACATCCATATTTATCACTCCCTTTGAAAGTTTTTATCTTTTCAAATATTCTTTTATTCTCCTGTCAATTTCTTTCTTTTTGATTTCCTCACGTTTGTCATGACCCTTCTTACCTTTTGCAACCGCAATTTCTACTTTGACTATTCCTCTGTCGTTGAAATAGATTTTTGTCGGAACCACCGTGTATCCTTCTTGTCTAATTTTTCCCCAGATTCTGTCTATCTGCTTCCTATGTAAGAGCAATTTCCTGGGTCTTTCAGGATCATGGTTGTAGATATTTCCAAAACGATACGGTGGTATATGTAAATTCAACAAATATATCTCTCCGTCTTTTATCCTGCAAAATGAATCTTTGAAACTTGCACCATGTTCTCTCAAAGACTTTACTTCTGTTCCAACAAGCACAATGCCAGCTTCATATGTTTCATCTATAATGTAATCTGTGTATGCTTTTTTATTGGTTGCTATTATCTTCATATAAAATCCCACCCTATGTTCTTGTAGTGTCTTATTTCTAATTTCTCGTTGCTTACAATCTCAATAACATCTATCCGGGCTTTTGAATACCGCTTACTTCTCAGGTAATATTCCGCACTGCGGTTTATTCTTTCGTACTTCTTCACATCAACACGCTCGGAAGGGTTTATTCGAATACCTGTGCCAGATTTTACTTCAACAAACACGTAAGTTTTACCGTGCTTTGCAATTATGTCTATCTCACCAAACGGTGTGTGATAGTTTCTTTCAAGTATCTTATAGCCGTTGCGTCTTAGGTATTCGGCGGCGAGTTCTTCCGCCTTTTTCCAGTTCGTTAGTACATCAACCGTAGATACTTGGAACTTTGATGAATCGGCCTTCCTTTTCAGGAAAGTTTTCAATAATAGCTTCAACATTCTCATGTAATTTTGGCTCCGACTCTCTAAGCTTGCATGGTTCCTCTATAGGTGTGTACATCGGTTCGATACCTTCGGTGTCAACTTCGGAAAGTATTTCAAAATAGTCAATGATTTTCTGAAGATCGGATTTTAGTCTCTCCGTCTCTTCAAACGTTAAACGTGCAAGCTTAGAAAGATGGTCAATAAGCTTATCATCTATCTTTATCACCGCCGATAACCTCCTTTAGTTTCATTACCGTTTCTATTTGTGAAGCAGAATCAGTAGCCATTTTGTTGCTTTGAGCTACCGTTTTGTAGACCTCTTCTCGGTAAATCCTTACGTCAGTTGGTGCGATTATGCCTATTTTAACAGCACTACCATCTATTTTCAGCACTTTCACTTGTATATTATCACCGATTATTATACTCTCTCCAACTCTCCTTGACAGCACAAGCATATCAAGCACCACTCTCTTCTTTACTGTTTCTATCATCAGATTGACTCTCTGGCTCTTTTTCGGAAACTATGGGATGTTTTAGCTCATACTTTTCAAGTATAACCTGAATGCCTATTCCCTTTTTTAAGTTCACCACAACTGGAGCTTTTAAGTTTACCGTCGCTAATTCCGGTTTACCGACAGGGATAGTAACTATACTCCATACAACTAAGTCCGAAGGGTCTTCAACCTGTAAAATATCTAAGTCTTGTTTTGATAAATCTACCTCGTATGTCTCCAAAACCAACCAAGGGTCTATAAGCGGGAAAGATACGTTCTCATCCTCTAAACTGACAAGCCATTGAATTGGTTGCGTTTCTGGGATATTCAAAATGGCAAATTTTCTGAGTTCCTCAAAACCTGGTATTCCATTTGGAAAGGTTATGATTTCGTTATCTTTTATTTCCAGCTCACCGAACCTTGTTTTGTAAACTCCCATTCTTGCTCATCCTTTCAGCTATATACTTTTCCTTTCTTATTATTAAACAGCCTTATGCCCAATCTTTTACGTAATATAGGATTCTGTTATGGAATTCCTCGCCATGTTCTGGGTCTTCAAAAAGTTCGTGGTAACCACCTTCAAACTCTTCAATTACCTTTTGTGTATCAAGCTCTTCGTAAAATTTACGTGCTCCTTGAGGAGGCGTTACTTTGTCTTCTGTGCCTATTAGAACGACTACGGGACATTTGATTCTCGGAGCTCTCTCATGCGCTAATTGGACATTTTGCAACATACTTTTGCCAAGCTTAATCGAGATTTTGTCATGAACAAGCGGATCTGTAACATATCTATGAACCGCATCTTTATTTCTCGATAAAAGGTCCGGGTTTATACCATTCTTCACAGTTAACGAAGGCGCTAAAACAGAGAACATTTTTAGCATCATTATCTGGCTTGGTTTCGGTTCAAGCTGTAGTGCAGGAGACGATACAACAAGTTTGGAAACTTTGTTTGGTCGTTCTTCTGTGTAACGTACAGCGATGAGCCCACCCAGACTGTGCCCAAAAAGGATAAAGGAGTTAACTGTTTTTGTGATTTCATCGATTAAGTCTATGACTTCTTCAATAGATGTATGCCCACGTTTACCGGAGCTTTTACCATGACCAGGTAAATCAAATCCGATGACACCGAAATTGTTTTCCACAAGCATGTTAATGAGTTTCTCATACCTACCTATGTGCTCGCCAAGGCCATGTATTATAACAATCCAACCGTTATTACCGGTTCCTTTTTTGAAGTGGTATACCATACCCTTCCCCCCTACGTTTGCAAAAAAAGATTGCAGCACTTACGTCGGTTTTTGCTATGAAAGTTGTCCTGTGTTTATCGTGACTGTGTTTCTTCTAACATCTATTATCTCTATCTTGTATTTTCTGTCGTAAATTCTTGTCAAAAATGCTCCTCCCCCGGTAAGAGCCAACGCAAGTATGAAAGAAACAATGTCCGAAAATTTTAATAGGTAACCAATAAGGGTTCCAAGAATAAAGCCTGCTAAAGGTATACCGTAAACAATTAGCGATAGAATTGCTGGATTGTATTTGAAATCAACAACCACCAAATCACCTGGCACAAGAGGAAGTAAGTCTTGCTTCACATTCCTTTTATCTATCTTGAAAACTCCCTTCTTAGAGCTTTCGTTTTGAATTGAGCAAGAACCTGATAACCCACATGAAGCACATGCCACTTTGTCAACGTTTAAAGAAAGATATACATAATGCTCATCGACACTTTTAACTGTCATTAATTCCCTCATATCTTCACCTCTAATGCAAGAACTGTAAACAACCCATTTTTTACTCGACCATCATAAGGAACGGGTAGTGTGGCTGACCTCCTTCGATGAATTCTATCTGCACGTTAGGGTACTTCTTTTTGGTGTATTTTTCAACAATGCTTTGCTCAATAGGGGTTGCGCTTGAGCCAACGAATACTGTAAGAATCTCGTGTTCCTCGAGTTTGCATCTTTGGTAAATCTTATCAAGCACATTAACCAAATTCTTGTGGTGTGCAACAAGTTCTTTGTTCAAGAAACCTAAGTATTCATCCTTCTTAATCTTTTCACCTGCGTATTTTGAATCTCTTACGGCAACCGTAATTGATATAGCTATTGTCTTTTTTATTGTCTCCTCTATGCTGGTTATTATTTCCTCAATTTCTTCTCCTACCCTGTAAATCATTGCTGAAATGCTCTGTTGAACGTTGGTTGTTTTTACAACGTAAACCTTTATCCCTTCTTGTTCCGCAGTTTTTGCTGCTTGTTCTGCTGCCAATATTATGTTCGAATTGTTTGGAAAGACAATCACGTTCTCTGCATTGGCACGTCTTATCGCGTCAAGTATATCAGCCATGCTTGGATTCATCGATTGCCCACCAGAGATGACTTCGTCAACCCCGAGGTCTTTAAGCACTTTGGAAATCCCTTCACCGGGTGAGACGGCAACGTATGCTATCTTTTTTCTTTCCTTTTTTGCGTAAGCTTCTCCAACAACATGTTCATGCTGTTCTTTCATGTTGTCGATTTTAACCTTTAGTAGCTCACCGTGCTTCAGGAACTCTTCAATAACTTGACCTGGATTGTTTGTATGAACGTGGAGTTTGATGATATCATCCTGTACAAAGAAGACAACAGAATCACCTATTGAATTTAGGTAATTTTCCAACTGCTTTTGCGTACCGTTAGTTATTGGTCTTTTGGCTCTGACGATGAGTTCTGTACAATATTGATAGGTTAGTTCTTCGTATGCTATGGTTATTTCTTCGGAAGGTCTTGTCTCAACACCTTCCAGGTTTATTGATGTATCACCCAAGGCGTACATTTTGAATCCCTGAATGATGTAATATAGACCTTTCGCGCCAGCATCAACAACATTCGCCTCTTTTAGTTTTGGCAACAACGATGGAGTTTTTTTCACAGTATCAAGTGCAATCTCTTCCATCTTCTCGAAGAGCGCTTCAAAGCTTTCGAGGTTGGAAAGTTCTTTGGAATGTTCGTCCAGTACGCGAATTACTGTCAGAATCGTCCCCTCAACAGGTCTTAAAACCGCCTTGTAAGCGGTCTCTTTAGCCCCTTTTATGCCCTTTACAAAGTCTGCAACTGTGAGTTTGCTTTTTTTCGAAAGTGTATCACAAAAACCTCTGAATATCTGGGAGAGGATAACTCCAGAATTCCCCCTTGCCCCCATCAGGGTGCCTCGTTTTATGGCATTAAGGACATTGCTTAGTTTTTCATCAGTAAGGTTTTCAAGGTACTTACACGCTTCGAGCATCGTAGAACTCATATTCGAACCTGTATCCCCGTCAGGAACGGGGAAAACATTCAGTGCATTTATCTCATCCCTATGGGCAAGCAAATTCTCGGCACCTTTCATGAAGATGCCTTTCATATTTGAACCATTTATTGTGGTCAGCAAGCTATCACCTCATTTCAGCGCACACCAATAATGTGCACGTTTACTTCTGGATTTTCACAGTTCGCGAATGCGCGGAGTTTGTGGACAACGTTCTCTTCTATATTCTTGCCAACTTCTGTGACCTTTGTACCGAATTCTACTTCAACGAATATATCAATTTTTAAATGTCCGTATTCGTCCTCTTCAACCTTTATCTTACCTTCCTCGGAGGAAAACCATCTTGAAAACCAGTTGTCGGAACCTATGCTTATAGGTCCATAGGTTTCAAGGACTGCAAGATAAACAAGCTTTCTTATAGCGTTAACGGTAATTTCAACCTCACCGTATTCTGTTTGAAACTTCATAACCTCACTCCTTCCATAACGTATTTTTTAATCATTTGCTCAATATTGTTGCTGTCAAGTCCGACGTACTTTATAAGTTCATCCCTTGTGCCATGCGGTATAAATTCGTCCCGTATACCAACAACCTCTACTTTGCAGTCGTATTTGTCCGCATAATCTCTTAGGTATTTCGCAGCAACACTCTCTCCAAATCCACCAAGCACCGCACCTTCTTCTATAGTAAAAACGTATTTATGAGTTTCGAATACTTTTTCAAGCATCTCTTCATCTATTGGTTTTACACTTCTTACTCCAATCAAAGTCCAACGGTTCGCTTTCGCAATATCCAAGTATTTCTTTGCAAGCACGCCTACCGCTAATAAAGCTGCTTCCTTTCCTTCCACAAGTGACTGCCATTTAAAAGGCTCTACGGTTTCTATTTTACCACAAATTTCCTCCAAATTGCCAAATTCCACATCCCGTGGGTATCTTATGGCAATGGGACCTCTGTACTTATCCCTTTCCTTCAGGACCGTCCACAACATAACAGCAAGGTCTTGACCATCAAGCGGTGTTAATATCTTCATATTTGGTATGGGTCTAAGATAGGCTATATCGAACACTCCATGGTGTGTTGGACCATCTGTTCCCACTAAGCCTGCCCTGTCGATGGCGAATAGCACATCCAAATTCTGGAGTGCGATGTCGTGGATTATCTGGTCGTAGGCTCTTTGCAAGAATGTAGAATATATTGCTACCACAGGTTTGAAGCCCATAGTTGCCAAGCCACCAGCATAGGTGACCACAGATTGTTCGGTTATACCCAGGTCAACAAATCTTTGTGGAAATTGCTTTGCGAATTTACTAAGGCCTGTTCCATCAGGCATTGCAGCAGTTAATGCAACAATTCTATCATCCTGCGAAGCAATTTTTGTCAATGTTGTTCCAAAGACTTCGCTGTAGGAATAAGTTCCCTCAGGCTTCTCAAAAAAGCCAGAATCTGGATCAAATTTATCCACACCATGAAACTTTGTAGGATTCTGCTCGGAGAAATAATAACCTTTACCCTTTATCGTGAACACAGTGAGTACCGTCGGATATGGATAGTCTTTAACTTGTTTTAGAGCTTCTTCTAAAGACCTCAGGTCATGCCCATCAACAGGTCCAAAATGCTTTAAACCTATAGACTCAAAGAAGTCCTCACCTATGAGTGCAACTTTTAAAGCCTCTCTAATCTTTTTCAATTCAAACTCAACAGCTTCGTTGAGCCCTTTTTTCAGTTTCTCTTTTACTGTTATATAAATCTTGCTCGTTCTGAGAGTCTCAAGTAGTTGGGATAGTCCGCCGACATTTTTAGAAATGCTCATCCCATTGCTGTTAAGTATTATCTTTATCTTAGAATCCTGCGATTTAACTTGGTTGAGTGCTTCTAAAGCTTGTCCACTTGTTAGTGCACCATCACCTATGACCACTACAACGTTAGCCTTTTTGTTCTGCAACTTTAATGCTTTTTCTATACCTAATGCAGCTGCTATCGAGGTTCCAACATGCCCTGCACCGAATCTATCCACCTTCGCTTCAAACACGTTCGTAAATCCTGATAGTCCGCCAAAAGTCCGAAGTGTTTTAAAAGCATCCCATCTACCTGTCAATAATTTGTGAGTGTAGGTTTGATGGCCTGTATCCCAGATTACGTAATCTTCATAAGGGTCGAAGACTCTATAAAGCGCGAGGGTTAATTCGACGGTTCCTAAATTGGAAGCCAAGTGACCTCCGTTGACGGAGGTCACATCAATGATGTATTTTCTAATTTCTTGAGCAAAAGAATGAAGCTCTTCGTAATTCATTTTTCTAATTTTTTCTATCAAAGCTCTATCCTCACCGAAGAGTGTGTTGAAATCACGCATCAAAATTCTCCCATCCCTTGTTATACTATCGTTCATTTTGCAACTTATATTTCCCACTTATTTCATTGGTTTTATGACATCAGTTTTCATGTAAGGTCTAAGCACTTCAGGCACAGTTATTGTACCGTCAGGATTTTGATAGTTTTCCATAATAGCGACAAGTGTTCTTCCTATCGCGAGACCTGAGCCATTAAGTGTATGGACGTAATTGAGCTTTCCGTCTTTCGTTCTGTAGCGCATATTACCTCTCCTTGCTTGGAAATCGGTATCGTTGCTACAAGATGAAATTTCTTTATACGCATTGTAAGATGGCAACCAGACTTCAATGTCATACGTTTTCGCAGCTGCAAAACCAAGGTCACCAGTGCAGAGCGCTACAACCCTGTAAGGTAACCCAAGAAGTTGGAGAATCTTTTCCGCATCGCGGGTTAGTTGTTCCAGGTCTTCAAAAGACCGTTCGGGTGTTGTGTACCAAACAAGTTCAACCTTTTCAAATTGGTGTTGTCTTATTAATCCTCGCACATCTTTACCGTAACTTCCCGCCTCTCGTCTATAACATGGAGTGAACGCTGTGTACTTTATAGGAAGTTGAGTTTCTTCAAGAATCTCATCTATATGCAATGCGGCAAGTGAAACTTCCGCAGTCGGGATAAGGAATAAATCATCTCTTTCACATGTGTAAAGTTCTTCCGCAAATTTCGGAAGCTGGCCTGTTGCAGTAATCGTTTCCCTTTTAACTAAATGCGGAACATTGACTTCTATATATCCGTTCTGTGTGTGAGTATCAAGCATGAATTGAGCGAGAGCACGTTCGAGTCTAGCGATTTCTCCAAACATCACGGTGAACCTCGAACCACTTAACTTAGCACCCCTGTCAAAATCAAGCATACCAAGTTCAGGGCCGACGTCCCAGTGGGCTTTAGGTTCGAAATCGAACTTTCTCGGTTCTCCCCATCTTCGAACCTCGACATTCTCGGTTTCATCCTTCCCAAAAGGCACACTTTCGTGTGGGACGTTCGGTATGTAAAGCGCCAAGTTGTACATCTGGTCTTCCAACTCTTTTTCTTTTGCCTCGTATTGAGCGATTTCATCCCCCAATTTCTTGCTTTCGGCGATTATTTCATTCGCTTCTTCGTTCTTACCCTCTGCTTTCAGTTTTGCAACCATTTTGGAAAGTTCATTTCTTTTTGCTTTTAGGTTGTTGACAATATTGACATAATTTCTCCATTCCTTGTCCAGCTCCACGATTTTGTCAAGGATTTCAGTAGAATAATTCCTTTTTCTCAGTGCTTCATAGAATAACTCTGGGTTCTTTCTCAGTAATTTGAGATCTATCATATCATCACACTCCTCGGATTTTGTAAACAACCTCTTATTTTTCTTCTTCAAATAACTTTTTCAAATTCTCTTCGTACGGAGGATAAACTATCCCTTTCTCCGTGATTATCGCAGTGACAAGTTCGTTGTCAGTTACATCGAAAGCTGGGTTGTAAATGTTAACATTGTTTGGAACTATCCTTTTTCCACCGCAAGTTGCAACTTCTTCATGAGACCTCTCTTCAATTGGTATTTCCGCTCCGCTTCTTATTGACATATCTATCGTGCTTGTTGGGGCAGCAACATAGAATGGGATGCCATGTCTTTTCGCAAGAACGGCAACCATATAGGTCCCTATCTTATTCGCCACATCACCGTTGGCGGCAATTCTATCAGCTCCGACGATAACTGCGTTGATTTTTCCCTGTTTCATCACCCATCCTGCCATATTGTCACTTATAACTGTGACATCAAACCCATCTTTCATTAATTCCCATGCGGTAAGCCTTGCACCCTGCAGATACGGTCTTGTTTCATCTGCGTAAACTTTTATACGTTTGCCCTGTTCTTTGGCTGCTCTTAGAACACCTAGTGCCGTTCCGTAATCTACAGTTGCAAGTGCGCCTGCGTTACAGTGCGTCAAGACTGTAAAACCGTCTTCAAGTAATTGAGCACCATGCCTGCCAATGGCTTTGTTAGTTTCTATATCTTCAATCGCAATTTTCAAAGCCTCTTCTTCCAACACCCTAACAAGTCCTTCAAATTTTCCGTGTTCTACTGCTCTGCGTTCCATCCTATCTAGCGCCCAGAAAAGGTTTATAGCTGTTGGCCTTGTTTTTGCCAGCGTTTCTTTCACGTTTTTCAGTTGCATCATGGCTTGTTCATAATTGTAAGTTTTTCTTGTTATTTCTTTTGCTCCCAGCACATATCCAAACGCCGCCGCTGCTCCTATAGCTGGAGCACCTCGTACAACCATTTCTTTTATAGCAAGCGCAACGGCACGATAGTCTGCGCAAGTTACGTAAACTTCTTCAAAAGGAAGCCTTCGTTGGTCAATAAGTATCAAAGCATCACTATTCCATTCCATGGTCATGGTTTTCAAACCCTTTGCCTGAGCTTTCGCCTTCATCGTTTGCTCCCTCCTAACCGTACTTTGTGTGATTTTTCATAACTTCTAGTTTGTTACGTGTTTAAAAAATCTTCTCTGAACTTTGAAAGACCGTTTACTTCACCAAATAAGACCGCTTTGCTATCATCTGTCAAAACCTCATTCTTTGAGGGGCCTAAGACCAGAGCTTTGTCTTTTAACAAGCCAATGATGTAAACACTGTACTTTTCCTTAAGTTTCAATTCTTCTATCTTTTTACCAGCAAGTTTTGTGTTTTTTATATCAATTATTTCAACCTGAAAGGCTTTGTCTGATATGTTTAGCACATCTATAATATTTTCACGCTTTTTGAGGAAAGTCAGCGCTTCGACAATCTTTAACCCCGCTATTTCTGCTGTTGCAATAGGATGGTCTACCCCTGCGTAAATGAATTTTGTTAGATTCGATAAATTCGATATATTTGAAACGACGTATATGTTTGGATTCAAGTTCTTAGCAGTCAGGGTAACAAAGATGTTGAGTGCATCGTTTGGTAAAGTGGTAACAAGAGCCCTCGCTTGCTTGATACCAGCCCTTAATAATACTTCTTCGCTCGTTGCATCGCCCTTTACAAAAACTATGTTCTTGGTTTTTGAACTGTCGGTTATTTTTTCCCTAAGCTCTTCTTCAGTCACAAGGTTGTCTATTGCAACAACCGGTTCGTTCAACCTTAACAACTGATTTATAACCTGTGTTCCTATGTTTCCAGCTCCAACAACAATTACATGGTCCTTCATCTTTGACACCTTTCTTTCCACTCTTCTTTGTTTCATCAGTTTGATTAATTCACCCTCAACTAGCAGAGCTGTTACATATGACACGTTATACAAAACAACTGATAAACCAGCAAATATAAGCATCATAGTAAAAAACTTACCAAAGGTTGAAAGTTGCTCATGCATTCCATAACCAACTGTCGATATGGTTATTCCAACAAAGAAAATAGCATCTGTAAGTGAGTAACCTTCAAACAGCCAGTAGTACAAGGTTCCAATTAAAAATATAAGCAAAACACTAACTAAAGCTTTTTTTACTCTATTTAGTAAATTTCTTTCTACAACTTCCAAGGTTTTTGATTCCGTTTTTGCCATGCTTTGCACCTAACTTCGTTACAACAAAAGCTTTTTTCATTTCACAATAGGACTTTTGTACCTTATTTCTATCTTCGAATCTTTTCTAAATTTTTCGAAATCCTCCAAAAGTTTTTTCGACGCTTCCTCTTGCTTTGATGCAAGCAAGGTGTTTTTTATTTCTTCACTAACTTCACTAAGAGTTTTCGTGCCACCAACTTTTATGTCTCTTACCTTCACAACGTAGTATTCGTTCTCCACTTGCTGGATTGGTAACGTAGTACCTTTAACAGCACTGGTGACAAGTATCCAGAGTGATTGTGGAATTTTCGATGTGTCGTTGATGTTAACATATCCGTTGACAACAGGGGACAGGTTGTATTTTTTCAATATTTCGTCGTTCGAAAGACCTTTCACAACATCTAATCTTAACGTATCCGCTATCGATTTGTTGTTCGTTTTGAAAACAAGTAAATCATATTGAGCCGGAACTGTGTATTTGTCCTTGTTTTTTTCGTAGTAAGCCTTTATCTCTTCATCTGTAACTGCGAGGTTTTTAAGATAGTAAGTGTAAGCGTTAGCAAGTGATAGTGAATATTTTCGTTGGAAATAGAGTTTTTGCCTGTAATCTTCGAGCTTGCCCATTCCGAGCTGTACCAAGTATTCGTCTAATTGTTGTTCGGTCATCTTGAGTTCAGTAAGCATTTTCTTTATTTCGTTATCAACATCTTCTTTAACAGTCTTATCGTCAGGTGCAACCCCAAGTTTCTCAGCAAATTGGATAAATAAGACTTTGCGGATAAGTTGGTCCAGGACTTCCAATTTGTATTTTTCTATCAAAATAGCTCCCTCTGTAGAAGTTGTTAAAACCTTGTAAAACGTTTGGTTTGAGTTTTGAATATCTAAGAGCAATTTCTGAACATTCGCCTCCCTGTTCCATTCATCCATAGTGACGTTTCTTCCATTAACAACAGCAACAATGTCTTGCTGAGCGAACGTAAGTAAACTGATGAACAATGCCAAAAATACTGTTAGTTTCTTCATCCTAACTCCCCCCGATATTTTTATGGTATTAGAATTATTTAACAACGATATTCACCAGTTTTCCAGGCACATAGAAGATGTTGACTATCTGTTTTCCCTCTACCAACTTCTTAACATTTTCAACAGCCTTTTCTTTTATTTGGTCTTCCGAAGAGTCTGCCGGAACAGTGATTCTACCTCTCACTTTACCGTTAACCTGGACGACTATTGTTATCTCTTCTTCTTTAAGTGCTTCTTCATCGTAATCTGGCCAGCGTTCTTCAACAATTAATGTTTCTTTTCCTAAGTCATGCCACATTTCTTCTGCCATGTGTGGCGCAAATGGTGAAATTATAAGTGCTATTTTTTCTGCTATCTCTCTCAACAATTTTTTGTTTGGTTTTTGGACTGTTTCAAGGTAATCGGAAAGTTGGTTGTTAAATTCCATCAGTCCAGCGATTGCAGTGTTGAACTTAAAGCCACCTTCAATGTCTTCTTTTATTTTCTTAATCATCGCATGCAATTTTCTTCTGAGCGCTTTTTCTTCTTTTCCAAATTCACTTTCTTCACCATCTTGTGAGTTTATGATATCAAGCATTTTGTAGTAGTTGTTCCAAAGTCTTTTAACAAATCGATTCACACCCTCTATTCCTGCATCGCTCCATTCAGCATCTTTTTCCGGGGGTGCCATGAAAAGTATGTACATTCTCAATGTATCGGCACCGTATTTTTCTATCATATCGTCTGGGGAGACAACGTTACCTTTGGATTTGCTCATCTTCCAACCATCTTTGTAAATCATACCCTGGGTGAAGAGATTCTGGAATGGCTCGTCGAAACCAACATAACCAAGGTCGTGTAAGACTTTTGTGATGAATCTTGAATAGAGCAAGTGTAAAACAGCGTGCTCAACCCCACCTATGTATTGATCTACCGGTAACCAGTAATTTACATCGCTAGTATCAAAGGGTTTATCTTCCAATTTTGGGTTCACGTATCTTAAGAAGTACCAAGAACTATCGACAAATGTATCCATTGTCTCTACTTCTCTGTGGGCCGGACCACCACATTTTGGACATGTTGTGTGTTTAAATTCTTCGCTTAAGGTCAATGGTGATTGACCTGTTGGTAAGAATTCAACGTTTTCCGGCAGTTTGACCGGCAAATCTTTTTCCGGAACAGGCACAATACCACATTTGTCACAATAGATTATTGGAATTGGAGCTCCCCAATAGCGCTGTCTTGAGATAAGCCAATCTCTGAGTTTGTACTGGACACTTCTTTTTCCATAGCCTTTCTCCTCTATATATTTTATGACTTCTTCAATGCCTTTCTTACTGTCCAAACCGTCAAACGGACCGCTGTTAATCATTACACCTTCGTCTTCGTAAGGTGCTTCTTCTATGTTCCAGTCACCTTCTTTGGGTTTGATGACCTGTTTTATCGGTAATCCATATGCTTTCGCAAAGTCAAAATCTCGTTTGTCGTGAGCAGGAACAGCCATTATTGCACCAGTTCCGTATTCATAGAGTATGTAGTTGGCAACATAAATCGGTATTCTTTCACCAGTCAACGGGTTGATTGCATATCTGCCAAGGAAGACACCTTCTTTCTTCGCTTCCAAACTCGTTCTCTTGAATCTATCTTCAAGAGCAACTCTCGCTAAGAATTCTTCAACTTCTTTCCTCTTCTCATCAATTACAAGTTCGAGCACCAGAGGAGATTCAGGTGCAATTGCCATGAATGTCACACCGTAGATAGTGTCTGGTCTTGTTGTGAAGATTCTGATTTTCTTGTCAAGACCTTCGACTGGAAAATCAACTTCGGCACCTGTGCTCTTTCCAATCCAGTTTCTTTGCATTGTTTTGACATGTTCTGGCCAACCAGGAAGTCTGTCGAGCCCTTCGAGCAATTTCTCTGCGTAATCTGTGATTTTGAAATACCATTGTTCAAGATGTTTCATAGTGACAGTTGTACCACACCTTTCACATTTTCCATCTTTCACCTGTTCGTTAGCCAAAACTGTCTGACAACTCGGGCACCAATTCACAGCTCCAGGCTTTTTGTATGCCAAACCTGCTTCGTAAAGTTTTAAGAATATCCACTGTGTCCATTTATAATAATCTTCATTGCACGTGATAACTTCCCTGCTCCAATCGTAGCTAATCCCCATCTTCTTTATTTGTCCACGAATAGTGTTTATGTTATCCATAGTCCATTTCTTTGGATGTATCTTATGAGCAATTGCTGCGTTTTCTGCAGGCAATCCGAAAGCGTCGTAACCAAATGGATGTAATACGTTGTATCCCTGCATTCTTTTGTACCTTGCTACGATGTCGCCTATTGTGTAGTTCTTAACGTGACCAACATGCAATGTTCCGGATGGATAAGGGAACATAACAAGTGCGTAATACTTGGGTTTTTCAGAATATTGAGGAGTTTCAAAAACCTTTTTCTCTTCCCAGACCTTTTGCCACTTTGGTTCTATCTCTTGTGGACGATACTCCTTCATACCTTTTCCCTCCAAGGCTCAGTTTTTTGTGTTTTAAGTTTTGGTATTTCTAATCGCTTTTTTTGATTTCTTATACATTATACCATAAAATGCGATTTTTTCACTCACTTTATTTTGTCGAGCAGTCGAGCAAATATCCAAGAATTCTAATTTTCTTCACAGAAAATTCATATACAAACCTGCACGGAAGGTCACTTTTTTTGGTACAATTAAAATGTCAAGAAAGCAAAAGAAAACAAATGCACGATAAAAGTCCGCATAGTTTTTCTTAAAGTGTGCGCTTTTCTGTTTTAGGAAAACTTCGAAAATTTTCAAGGTTTTTCCGTACAACAGTTCTTCAAGTGAAAGGAAGGTGATTATTTGTGGAATACACGAGTTATTCCATTGACAAACCACCATAAATTACTTGCAAAGGAGGGTGAAGAGGATGAAGGTAAAAATGCAGATCGACATCCGCAAACTCATCGACCGCGGTGATTTCCGAACACTGAAAATGCTACTCGAAGACCAAGACCCAAACATAATTTACGAAATGATTGAAGAACTCGAAACATCACAAAAAGCTGTAGTATTCCGCCTTCTGAATAAAGAGCTTGCCGCGGAGGTCTTTTCCAAACTTGAGCCTGATGAGCAATATGAACTAGTAAAGCTGCTTACCGACGACGAAATCAAGTCTATCTTCAAAAACATGGACCCTTCCGATAGGGCTGAACTTCTCGATGAATTACCCGCCGATGTTGTTACCAAGTTACTTTCGTTCTTACCTAAAAGTGAAAGAGAACAAACTCTTGAAGTGCTGAATTACCCCGAAAACTCAGCGGGTCGTTTGATGTCACCGTATTTCATATATGTGACCAAATCCATGACAGTTCAACAAGCCCTTGATAAGGTGCGCAAGTTTGGAAAAGACGCAGAAACAATCTACACGATTTTCGTAGTGGAAGAAGACAGAACACTTATCGGAACCGTAAAACTCGAGGATTTACTGTTCGCTGAACCTGACACATTAATTGAAGAAATATACACGCCCGACCCGATTTATGTTAAAACCAATACCGACCAAGAAGAAGTCGCCGAACTGATGAAGAAATACGATTTAAACACTATTCCTGTGGTTGACAACGATATCAGGCTTGTTGGGATTATAACTATAGACGATATCGTTGATGTTATTGATGAAGAAGCAACAGAAGATATTCACAAAATGGCAGGAATGAGTGTTACGACAACCTCTTATTTCCACACATCACCACTGATTTTTATCAAAAACAGATTACCATGGCTTGTTGGTCTGCTGTTGCTTGAAAGCGTTAACGCATTTATAGTTCACAGATATGAAGAAGTGCTCGCAGCAATTCCTATAATCGCTGCGTTCATGACTACCATGGCCGATGCAGGAGGAAACACGGGTGGACAAAGCAGTACGCTTATAATCCGTAGTATGGCACTGGGCGATATTGAACCAAAAGACTGGTGGAAAGTGCTACTTAAAGAGTCTTACGTTGGGCTGGTACTTGGCTCGATATTGGGAGCTGTCCTTTTTGTGCGCGGTTTCATGATTTCACACAACATCATGGTTAACTTCTCTGCAGCACTTTCCTTGCTCATCATCATCGTCTTTGCAAACGTTGTAGGTTCGATGCTACCATTCATCGGTAAATTGATGAGAATTGACCCCGCTGTTATGGCGGGTCCACTGATAACAACGATAGCAGATCTTGCTGGTATCTGGATATATTTCGCAATTGTCACCCATATGGTTCGGATAAAATAACTTGTTCCCTTTCTTTTCCTGTTTGAATAGGGAGTGAGGCACATGGAGAGAGAAGAAATTGAAAAGAAGTTGATTGAATCCATTGAAAAACTGGAGGAACATCTAAAAAAGTACGAGGAAGATGTAAGGAATATTAACAATAGGATTCAACATCTACAAGAAGAGTTAGACAACGCATGGAGTAACCTAAGAACTATAGTTATAGTACTCACGGTTCTTTTTGTCGTCATGGCGGTTACCTGGTTCTTTCCATTCCAAGCAGCAGTGTATCACTATTTAAGCACCGATGATATCCAAAGAAAAATCGTTGCTCTGAGTGTCGAAGCACTCTTTTTTGGGTTGTTATTCATAGTAATGTTGTGGTCTATGCTTTCAAGGAGGTTCAGAGGTTAATCGAATGGACAGGATAATTGTCAAAGGTGCACGTGTGCATAATTTAAAGAATATTGACGTTGAAATCCCAAAGAACAAGCTTGTTGTTATCACCGGTCTGTCCGGTTCTGGAAAAAGCTCGCTTGCGATGGATACAATCTTTATCGAAGGGCAAAGGCGTTATTTGGAAAGTCTTTCCACTTACGCAAGGCAATTCATAGGTGAACTAAAAAAGCCAGATGTGGATAGTATCGAAGGACTTTCTCCGACTATAGCAATTGACCAAAAGAGCGTATCTCACAACCCCAGGTCAACAGTAGGAACAGTTACCGAGATTTATGACTACCTGCGCGTGTTGTACGCGCAGATAGGTGTTCCACACTGTCCTTATTGTGGCAGAGAACTTCAAAGAATGTCGGTGGATGAAATTATAATACACGTACAAAAGCATTTTCAAAACAAACGTGTTATCATATTCGCACCTATCGCACGGGAAAAGAAAGGCATATTTAAAGACGAATTCGATAACTTTCTCAACAAAGGCTACACAAGGGTTGAGGTCGATGGAAAGATATATAGACTCGACGAGGTCCCAGAATTAAATAAGAATGTCAGACACACAATAAATTTAGTCATCGATAGGTTGGACCTGTCCGATACCGACACGCATAGGTTGTTCCAATCCATTGAACTTGCCCTCAAAGAGGGGAATGGTTTTGTTTTGGTAAGAACCGACGAAGATGAACACCTTTATTCGGAAAAGCTTTCTTGTCTTTCTTGTGGTTTTTCAATGCCTGAGATAAATCCTAAGTTCTTTTCGTTCAACGCACCGTACGGTGCTTGCCCTGACTGCCACGGACTGGGTTTCAAACTCGAAGTTGATGAACGCACGCTTTTCGAAGAGGATATTCCCGTTACCAAAGGCTTAAGAATAGGACATAAAGCTGACGGATGGCTTCCTAGAAGAATCGAAAGAATTGTTCGAGAATACGGTGGAGACCCTTCCAAACCTTTTGAGCAACAACCCGAAGAGGTTAAAGAGGCGCTCTTATACGGAACTGAGTATTTTGAAGGATTAGTTGCCCTTGTAAAGGAACGATACGAGGAATACACTTCGGAAGAAATGCGTGAATGGATAGTTGCGAACTTTTTCGTGGAACGCACCTGTCAGACATGTAAAGGCAAAAGATTACGTCAGGAAGCTTTGAGCGTCACGATAAAGGACCTAAGCATCATCGATTTTACAGAGCTTCCTATATCAAAAGAATTGGAAATCATTAGGGCGTTGCCATCAGAACTTTCAGAAAAGCAAAGAGAAGCTGTAAAGGAGTTGTTAAACGAGATAGAGAAACGCTTAGACTTCTTGGAACAAGTTGGATTGGGTTATCTTAGCCTTTCAAGAAATGTGCGCACACTTTCGGGAGGAGAAGCCCAAAGAATTAGGCTCGCAACACAAATAGGCTCAAGACTGACTGGCGTAATCTATGTGCTCGATGAACCGACCATCGGATTGCATCAAAGAGATAACGACAGATTGATATCTATGCTCAAAGAACTGAGAGATTTGGGAAACACCGTACTTGTCGTTGAACACGATGAAGAGGTTATACGGAGCGCAGATTACGTGGTAGATGTGGGACCTCGAGCAGGTGTAAATGGCGGGCAGATTGTTTATGCTGGAACGTTGGATGGGCTTTTGAAATGCGAAAAATCGCTTACGGGAAAGTATCTTTCTGGAAAAATGAAGATAGAGGTACCTAAGTATCGAAGAAAAGGAAACGGGAAGTTTATACGGATTGTTGGTGCGAAGCATAACAATTTGAAGAATATTACTGTTGAGTTTCCACTTGGAACTTTCATATGCGTTACCGGTGTGAGCGGTTCAGGTAAAAGTTCATTGATTATTGACACACTTTATCCTGCTATAGCGAATAAACTTCACAAAACTCGATACGAAGTTGGGGAACACGATAGGATAGAAGGACTTGAAAATATCGACAAAATCATCGCCATCGACCAATCACCAATTGGTAGAACACCGCGTAGTAATCCTGCCACATACACCAAAGTCTTTGATGCAATTAGGGAGTTGTTCGCTATGACTCCGGAAGCGAAAGCACGTGGTTATGATAAAGGAAGGTTCAGTTTTAACGTTAAAGGTGGAAGGTGTGAAGCTTGTGGGGGACAGGGTGTTGTAAAGATTGAGATGATGTTCTTGCCGGAAGTCTACGTGGAATGTGAGGTATGTAAAGGTAAAAGGTACAACTCGGAAACTTTGGAAGTCACGTACAAAGGTAAAAATATCGCAGATGTTTTAGACATGACTGTCGATGAGGCGCTTGAATTTTTCCAAAATATTCCAGCGATTAGAGAAACGTTGCAAGTTCTATCAGATGTCGGACTCGGTTACATTAAATTAGGTCAGCCGGCAACAACGCTTTCCGGCGGAGAGGCTCAAAGGGTTAAGCTTGCTTCTGAATTAAGAAAAAAAGCTACGGGAAGAACATTGTACATATTGGACGAACCAACCGTCGGACTACACTTTGATGATGTAAAGAAGTTAATAGAAGTTCTTAATAGACTTGTCGATAAAGGAAATACCGTGATTGTTATCGAGCATAATTTGGATGTTATAAAGTCTGCTGACTACATAATAGACCTAGGACCTGAGGGTGGAGATAAAGGCGGATACGTCGTTGCAACAGGCACGCCAGAAGAAGTCGCAAAAGTTGAAAGTTCATGGACTGGAAAGTACTTAAGGATGGTACTTTCGAATTCAAATGACAATACAGATACAATCCAAAATTTGTTATGCTGTGATGAGGGGGAAGCATCGTGAACGTGTTAAACAATACAAAACCTGCAAATCAAGAAAAGGTAAAAATCTACATCGCATCAAAGAACAATCACAAAATCGAAGAGATAAAGCTCGTTGTCCCGGAATTTGTAGAACTTGAAACAGTGAACTGGGAGATTGATGTTGAAGAAACCGGTGAGACGTTCATTGAGAATTCCATTATCAAGGCTCTCGAATATGGAAAAGAAATAGGTCAGCCAGTAATAGCCGATGATTCAGGTCTTTCTATAGACGTGCTGGGTGGCTTTCCCGGTGTTATGAGTGCCAGGTATTTGGAAGGGGCAAGTTATGTTGAAAAGATGGAGAGCATTCTCCAGTTGATGAGAAATTACGAAGAACGAAACGCAAAGTTTGTGTGTGCCGCTACGTATTTCAACCCCATTAAGAATTTCTTGATTTCTGTAGAAGGTTATGTTGAAGGAACAATCAGTCGAGAGATACGTGGGGATAAAGGTTTTGGCTATGACCCCATATTTATTCCAAAAGGCTATGATAAGACATTTGGTGAGCTTGGTGAAGAAGTGAAAAAGCACATAAGCCACAGGAGCGTGGCGTTTAAAAAGTTGTTCGAATTTCTGATGAAAGTTGGGGAGATTGTAATATGAGCAACGCAGAAAAATTTATCATCCATGCTGAAAGAATTTTGACCCCCACCTTCGAACCTCCCGTAAGAGGATTAGACATGAAAAGGGTCGAAGAATACCTTGATAAAGATATCGTTATTGAAGATGGTAAAATCAAAGACATACGTCCACATAAAAGTGCTGATATAAAAGCCAGACTCGTCACTCCTGGCCTTTTTGACGCACATACCCACATCCCTTTCGTTGGTTCACGCGCAAAAGAGTTTTACATGCGAGCTCGTGGGAAAACCTACCTTGAAATTTTGCAGGCTGGCGGAGGTATACATTACACTTCGACTTTAGTAAAACAAACTAGCGAAGATGAACTTTACGATGTTTCTGCTCGATATATTAAAGAATTCACAAAGCACGGTATAGTCGGAATTGAGTGCAAAAGCGGCTACGGACTAGATAAAGAAAATGAAATGAAGCAGCTGAGAGTAATAAGACGACTCAGAGATACGCTTCCAAACAAGATTATAGCTACGTTCCTCGGGTTACACGCAAGACCAAAAGATAAATCCGTTGCAGATTACATTGCCGAAATGAAAGAATTACTCAAAAATATTTCGAAAGACAACCTTGCTGATTTTGTTGATGCATTCTGCGATAAAGGTGCATACCTTCCAGATGAGCTTGAAGAGTTCTTTAATTTTGCTAAATCACTTGGGTTTAAAGTTCGGTTGCATGCTGACGAAATAGAAAATGTTGGGGCTGCTAAGTTTGGTGCTCGACTCAGTGCTGTGAGTGTTGACCATGTTTTGAAAGTTGCAAAAGAGGATATCCAAGAAATAGCAAAAAGCCAGACTATCGTTACACTAATGCCAAATACGAGCTTTTATCTTGGAGAACCGTTTGCACCGGCAAGAGAAATCATCGATGCAGGTATACCAGTGGCTCTTGGCTCTGATTTCAACCCGGGCTCTTCCCCCATTTTTATGCCAAGTTTTGTTATGCACCTTGCAATAAGATTTTTGAAAATGGAACCAGAAGAAATACTAACCGCCTATACGGTTAATTCGGCATATTTACTTGGTTTCACTTCTGGAATTGTGAGACCAGGATATGCCGCAGATTTGGTGCTCTGGAAAACTTCAGAATTTCTTGACATTCCATACATGTGGCAAGAGAATTTTGTTGAGCATGTTTTTATAGATGGAAGGAAGGTCATCTAAAGCATGAAGAAAAGAAAATTCTTAAAGCCAAGTGATATTATTTTTGTCACAGTTGCAATTGTTTTTGGAATAGGTTGGTATTTTTTTCAATTTACGTATAAAAATGGTAATGTTTCAAGTCAGAAAACAATTTTTGTGAGAATCCAGGGTGAGGAGATATTGAAGGTCAAAGAACCTGGCGAATTTATAATAAGAAACCAAGAAGGAAAGTACATAACAACATTACATTTCGACGGAAAGAAAGTTTGGGTTACCGATTCGAATTGTCCCGATAAAATTTGCGAAAAGACAGGGAAGATAGGACCAGGAGGGAGTATAATTTGCGTACCAAACAGAATGATAATAGAGTTCAAGACAGACGAGAAAAAAGGAGAGAAAAAAATAGACGTGGAAACGTGGTAATTTTCGGGATAATGATAGCGTTGAGCAGTGTGGCGTACGTTGTTGAAGGGTTAATACCATTTCCTGTTCCAGGAGGCAAGTGGGGTTTTTCAAATTTCTTAGTGTTGTACATGTCTGTTTTTTCTGGTCTTTCAGACGCTGTACTTCTTGCCGTCTCTAAGTCTTTACTTGGTTCTATTCTTTCTGGCACTATATTTACTCCAGGTTTTTTCATGGGTTTTTTCGGCAGTGTGGCAGCTGCGATAGTTCAAAGCTTTCTCTCAAGGTTTAACTTCTTAAGTGTATTCGGAATAAGCCTTCTGGGAATGGTAACAAACAATTTGGTGCAGTTCGTTATAGGTAGTTTCTTAATTGGTTCAAATGCTATTTTCATCTTCCTACCATTGGTGATGACGTTAGGTACGTTCAGTGCATTTGCAAATGCTTTTTTGGCTGTGAAAACACATGATATTGTGGAAGATTTCGAATCAAACCAGGGGGTGGAAAAATGATAAGAAGGTCCGATTTTCCAAAAGATTTTATCTTCGGAACGGCTACGGCAGCATACCAGATTGAAGGTGCAGCAAACGAAGATGGCAGAGGACCATCAATTTGGGATGTCTTTTCACACACACCTGGCAAAACCTTGAACGGTGACACAGGAGACGTTGCGTGTGACCATTACCACCGATACAAGGAAGATATCCAGCTGATGAAAGAAATAGGGTTAGACGCTTACAGATTCTCTATCTCCTGGCCCAGAATTATGCCAGATGGGAAGAACATCAACCAAAAGGGTGTGGATTTCTACAACAGACTCGTTGATGAGCTTTTGAAGAATGATATCATACCATTCGTAACACTCTATCACTGGGACTTACCCTACGCACTTTATGAAAAAGGTGGATGGCTTAACCCAGATATAGCGCTCTATTTCAGAGCATACGCAACGTTTATGTTCAACGAACTCGGTGACCGTGTGAAACATTGGATTACACTGAACGAACCATGGTGTTCTTCTTTCTTGGGTTATTACACGGGAGAGCATGCCCCGGGTCATCAAAATTTACAAGAAGCGATAATTGCGGCGCACAACCTGTTGAGGGCACATGGACATGCCGTTCAGGCGTTCAGAGAAGAAGTAAAAGATGGAAAAGTTGGCTTAACCAACGTTGTGATGAAAATAGAACCGGGCGATGCAAAACCCGAAAGTTTCTTGGTCGCAAGTCTTGTTGATAAGTTTGTTAATGCTTGGTTCCATGACCCTGTTGTTTTCGGAAAATATCCCGAAGAAGCAATCGCACTTTATACGGAAAAAGGGTTGCAAGTTCCCGATAGCGATATGAATATTATTTCGACTCCTATAGATTTCTTTGGTGTGAATTATTACACAAGAACACTTGTTGTTTTTGATATGAACAATCCTCTCGGATTTTCGTATGTTCAGGGAGACCTTCCCAAAACGGAGATGGGATGGGAAATCTACCCGCAGGGATTATATGATATGCTGGTATATCTGAAGGAAAGATATAAACTACCACTTTATATCACAGAGAACGGGATGGCTGGACCTGATAAATTGGAAAACGAAAGAGTTCATGATAATTACCGAATTGAATATTTGGAAAAGCACTTTGAAAAAGCACTTGAAGCAATCAATGCAGGTGTTGATTTGAAAGGTTACTTCATTTGGTCTTTGATGGACAACTTCGAATGGGCATACGGATACTCAAAACGTTTCGGTATAATCTACGTAGATTACAATACGCAAAAAAGGATACTGAAAGATTCAGCGTTGTGGTTGAAGGAATTTCTAAAATCTTAAAAGTTCGAAAGAAAAGAAGCCCCGGAAGGGGCTTCTTTTGTTAGGTGAGCTTAATGTTCTTATTTTAAGCTGTAAAGCCTTTCTTTAGGATTCACTATCTCTGTAATACGCACACCAAAGTTTTCATCGATGACAACGACTTCTCCGCGTGCAATCAATTTGTTGTTTACGTAAATATCAACAGGTTCTCCAGTAAGTTTATCCAGTTCTATTAGAGACCCCACGCCAAGTTCCATAATTTCTTTCAAAGTGAGCTTCGTACGTCCGAGTTCTACGGTAACATTTAACGGCACATCAAATAACAACTGGAGTCTTTCATCCAAAATTTGTGGTTTTTCGGATGGTTGTTGGGTTCTGCCGAAATCTTCAAATTGGACAGGTCTTGCTGCAACCGCTTGCTTTTCTTCTCTCTTTGGAGTAGGTTGAACAAAACTCGTAGGTTTTGAAGCGGAAGTTTGAGCTGTTCCTGAAGCTGGTGCACTTGCTTGCTTTTGCTCTACAGTCGGTGTGCCGAATATTAATTCATATAGTTTTTTGACAAATGAAATAGGCATTGCCAAAAAGAACTTCGCAGGTTGTAAGCCTTCAACAGTCATTGTAAAAGTTGCTTTTGCAACTTTGTCGTTTTCACCACCTATAGGTGGGAATTTCACGCTCTCGTCATCGAAATTTAGAATCTCCGTCGTTGGTGGAGTAATACTAACGGGTTTTTTTATCATATCGGAAAGTGAAGTAGCAGCCGAACCCATCATCTGATTCATAGCTTCACCAACGGCACTGAGTTTGAACTCGTCAAGTTCATCACTCTCTGGCTTACCAAGACCGCCCATCATTATATCAGCGATTTCAGCTGCCAACTGTTTTTCAAGAACCAGCGCATTTAAGCCCTCAACTTCGCCTTCAAAGTGTATCGTTACACAAACCTTCTCGCCGCTTATACCTTTTCTTAGTTCGCGAAGTGTCATAACTTCAACTTCTGGTGTTGAAATGTCTACTTTTCTGCCCAGAATGTTAGACAGTGCAGTTGCACCTGCACCAAGAATTATATTTCCAACTTCGCCGACCATTGATATTTCAATATCTGAAAGTTCCTCATCTTGCACAACTTGTTTAAGTAAAGCATCCAATTCTTCTTGGCTTAGGAAGTCATCAGCTATCATGCTTATTCACCTTCCTCTTTAGGTTCTTCTATTACTTCGGTAATCTTTACAGCATAGTTCCCTTTGTACTGACCAGGTTTGCCTAGGAATTTTGTACGACCGTTTACTTCTACTCTTATCGGTTCGTCGTAGTGTTCTTTCAATCTTATCACGTCGCCTACCTCAAGTGTTAAAATTTCACCTAAGGTTAGCACAGTTTCTCCAATAATTGCGATAACATCTATCTTTGTTCTTTGCAAGTTTTCTTTGAGCTTTTCGATATGCTCTTCCGTTATTTCTTTTTGCTTGACTTTGAACCAACTCTGTGTTGTGAGCTTTTCTCCTATCGGCTCTATAACAGAAGATGGCCAGCAAAGACTCATGTAACCTTCCACTTTTCCGAAACTCACAAAAAATGTGATTGCTAAAACCATCTCGCTACTTGGGACTATTTGGACGAATTGTGGGTTTGTTTCTGTAGATTCAACAATAGGGATAAACGGGTGAACAGACATCCAAGCTTGAGAAAGTGCGGTAAGTAAATTTACAACCTCTTTTTTAATTATCCCCATTTCGATTTCTGTTGGGATTCTTTTGACATCACCAGGTTCACCAGGTCCACCAAGTAGAACATCCAAAACACCATAAAATATTTCTAAGCTCATGTTGAATATTGCGCTACCTACCAATTCTCTTGCCGTGAATATGGTTATGAACGACGGGTTACCTATGGATTTCATGTATTCATCATAGGTAAGTTGGTCTATACCAACAACGTTTACTGAGGTGAAGGATCTCAATTTACCTGATAAATACGTAGATACACTTCGTGCAAAGTTTTCATGTATCATTTGAACAGTTCGAATTTGTTCTTTCGAAAATTTTTGAGGGCGCAAAAAATCATATGTGCGAACCTTTTTCTCTTCGCCCTCTTTTTTCACTTCCTCTATATTAACTTCTCCTTGCGAAAGTGCCGCCAACAATCGGTCTATTTCTTCTTGGCTCAGTACATCCGGCAAAACTAACAACCTCCCAGGAAAGGGATTGTGATATTGTTACTGGACAGTACTTATCGCTTTTATGTATATATAAACATTTAAAACCCCAAGTTTTTCTTTCTCGCCAGTAAATCCGGTAATCTCGTTCACAGCTTCCCTGATTTGCTTTTTTAATAAGTCTAAACCCGCTGGAGTTACGAGGTCAAACCGCTCTTTGCTCAAGAATATCGTAGCAAGTGCGTCCATTATTTCATCGTTTTTTTCAGCTACAGCAGCTCTGCAAGGTTCACTACCGACAAGCAAGGTTAAAGAATCGACAACCGCAACATCTCTTCCACCTTTAAGCATGAAGGTTTGATACTTACCTTGAGCTATAACAACCGCCTTTATCTGGACCGGCGCTGCAGCAGTTGCTTCTTTTTCCTGAGACTGGCTTGGTTGCTTATTCGAACCAAGCATGAAGAAAACAACCAAACTTACAACAAGTGAAATAACTAACGGAATTACTATCATTTTTATTAAGTCCATCAAGTTACCTTTCTTCTTAGGTTGCTCTTGCTGTTGTTCAACTTCTTCAGGCATACTTCGCCCTCCTTAACTTTCTCGATTTATCAGTATCCCTTAGTTTCTCTCTTTATTACGATTTCTATTTTCCTATATTTTGCACGTGTTTGTTCAACGTCTCTATAGTATTTCTGGGTAAGTTCTGCACGCTGTCTTTGGTACTCTTCTATAGATATTTTACCACTTTCGTAGTCACTTTGTAGTTTCGACATATCGTAGTCGTAATTCGCCTTTATAGATTTCAGTTCTTTGTTTACATCAACATCTCCTTTTCCTATCGGTACAAACCTATCAGGCGAATAGAAATAATCGATATCGAATAATCCAGACCTTATCTCTGCATACCTCAACGCATACCTTTTTTGCTTTAATTCCGTTAGCATGAAATTCACTACCGAAGATGCCCGAGCACTACTAAGATGCCAGTTCGATGGATATATAGAGTCTGGAGTTGTTGGTCTGTCATCAGCATATCCTCTAACCTCTATTATGTTCGATGTGTGCTCCAAAATTATAGCACCCACTTTCTCAATTATTTCTTTGGCTTCAGCTGTTAGTCTTGCACTTCCTGTTTCGAAAATCTTAAAATTAGTCAGTGTGATAAGTGTTCCTTCGTCTCGTTCTTCTATTGTTACCTTACCCTGGTATTCCTCGGATATTCGCAACAGTTCCTGATAAACACCTGGCTTTGAAGATATAAACGCTTCTTCGCTCATAGTCTGCCCACCGGTTAAGACACTTGGTGGATTTCCACTCAAAGCCAAGGTCAACCCAACTGCCATCTGTTGGAATTTTCCAGGACTCAAGCTCGACATTGAGAACAATAAAACGAAGAATGTAAGGAGCAAGGTAACCATATCTCCGTAAGTATTTAACCATTCCGGTACCGATGGGCAGACACACTTTTCCTTCTTCGCCATTAGGCACCAGCTCCCTGAACCTGTGCTTCGTACTTAGCTTTCTCAGCGCTTGGTAGATAGGATTTCAGTTTTTCCTCAAGTACCCTTGGGTTTTCTCCAGCCTGAATAGACAACACACCTTCCAGAATCATTCTTCTCGCAAGCTCTAAATCTGCCGCACGTTTTGCTATTTTTTCGGCTACTGGAAGACCTACGATGTTAGCAAGAAAAGACCCGTACAGTGTGGTTATAAGTGCAACTGCCATAGAGGGACCTAATGTCTCTGGGTTGTTCAAAGTTTTAAGCATCTGAATAAGCCCGATGAGAGTTCCTATCATTCCGAACGCTGGACCAAAGGTTCCAAGTGAGTCAAAGAATCCCTTCTGGTCCATCATTTCCGCTGTTGCCATCTCAATTTCTATCTCCATCATGGACCTCAAAACTTCCGGCTCTGTTCCATCAACAACCAATTGCACAGCTTTTTTTAAGAACGGATCTTGAATTTCTTCCAAATTCGCTTCAAGCGATAGTAGCCCTTCTCTTCTTGCCTTTTCTGAAAACGACACAAGCGTTCTCAGAGTTCCAACATAATCAATCTTTGGTTCTTTGATAGCGTTCATTATAACCTTAACAATACCAAAAACCACGTTCTTTTTGTTTGCAGTTATAGCAGAGGAAATAGCACCACCAAAAGTAATGATAACAGATGGTATGTTGATGAATGTGGCAAAATCACCAGAACCACTTATGATACCATATATCATCATACCAATACCTAAAGTAACGCCGAGTAAAACGGTAATATCCATTATTCCTCACCTACCATCGGGGGTAAGAATATCTTCTTTTTGTATTCCATAATACGATTAACGACTTCTTGGACAGGTTCAAGCACTATGTACTTTTTCCCATTGTATAAGGTTATAGTGGTGTCCGGATTGGCTTCAATTTTTTCTATGTATTCAGCGTTCAGGTAGAACTCTTTGCCGTTCAGTCCTGTCAGTTTTATCACTTTTTTCACCCCTATGGGTTTCAGATTATTTTATCCGATTATCTTCTGAGGTTCACCACTTCTTGGAGTATTTGGTCAGCTGTTGTTATCGTTCTTGCGTTTGCTTGGAAACCTCTCTGGGCTATTATGAGTTTTGTGAACTCTTCGGAAAGGTCTACGTTGGACATTTCCAGTGCACCTGCAACAAGAGAACCAAATCCACCCTTGCCCGGCTGACCAATGCGTGCTGTCCCACTGTTCGCGCTTTCTCCATATAACGAATTGCCAAGTTCAAGAAGACCTGCTGGGTTATTGAATGTTGCAAGGGCAACCTTCCCAAGCACGTCAACCAAACCGTTGGTGAAGGAACCGATTATATCTCCGTTTTCAGAAATGGAGAACGATTCTAGAACACCTTGGGCATTACCATCTTGTGATTTAACAAATGCGTCTGCTAGAGCAGCAAATTGCGTCATACTGTTCATATCGAGCTTGATTTTTACAATTCCATCACCATTTTCGCCTGCGTTGAACATGATTGCATCAATGTTTTCTCCCTCTGAGATTCGTCCAGTGTTTGGATCAAAGGAATTAACACCGAGTAGTCTTCCTGTTTTATCGAACCTCAATACTCCAAAGCTACCACCGGTAATCTCTGTTCCTGTATCGTAGTTTGAAAGGTATTTTATATTCTCACCGGTTGCGCTTCTAATTCTGAACGCCCAAACATTCTCTTTATCACCGTAAACTGATGCTAGCTTGACAAAATCGATGTACAACGTGTATGGATTTCCAAGAGAATCGTAAACCTGGGTTGATGTTGTGTAGAATGGTGACTTGAACGAAACAACAGAGAAGTTGGTTGGATTATCCGCTTCGTAGAACCTTGGTTCACCGGCACCAGGGATAGTTAGCTGGTCAACTTTCGATGGCTGATAAACAACGTCTTGATATGAATTCCCACTTAAAAGATTTGCATCGTATACCGTGTTGTCACCATTAATCAATAGAACATTATAAGTGCCAATCGCATTACCGGTCACTGAATCTCTAATCACTCTTACGACCCCATATTTTCCCTGTGTATATTCAAAGCTTATTTTACCATTCCCACCATCGTCAACTGCTGTCACAACTTCTGAACCAAGTGTCTTTCCATTGACAACTACTCGCACTCTGTATTGTCTACCCGCGACAAGATTTGCACTTGTTAAACTCTGTGTTCCTGCACTGTTTATGTCTTGCGGGCTAATTCCAGTAACTAATGTTCCATCAAGGTTTTCAACAACATATTGAACTGTATAGTTCCTTGTAAGTTGGCCTGCAGTGGTTGATGCAACGTTTGCACTATCAAGTTCTAAATCAAGTGGAGCAACTTCTTGGGTAGAAGCTGCTATTTCCACAAAGTAAGTTTGCCCATCAACAAGTTTTTCACTTGAGATAGCCTCTGTGACGCTTCCATTGAGCACGTTTCGAGAAAGCGTATCAACTATCCTTCCTTGGCTATCCCTTATAATGAACAAGTAATTTCCATCTTGTTGTTGAATAGGTTCTGTAAGCGTAATAGCACCACCTGAAGCTGTTCCGGAAAGTTTTTGTTTAATGGCACCCGCACTTACAACATTCCCAAATTTGTCGAACTTTATGTATATCTTTCCATCAATCTTATCGTCCAAGTTCGCATCTATCTTACCAAGATATATTTGATAATCACTGAACGTATCCTGGAGTCCTCCGAAGTCTCTTTCGAATGTAACCTTTGTGTTGATTGTCCTGCCACCGTATCCATTTATCGCAATAACAAACTTTTCAGGTCCCACCCTTGCATCAAGGTTCCCTGCCAATGTCATTCTCGATGTTTGTTTCGCTGCCATGCTGAGACCTGCTGATATTTGGATACTGCCTATTGGTTTGTTGGTGTCGACATACCTTCTTCCGCTTGTGGGGTCTACTTCTGCAACCCATCCTTGGAGTTTCAAACCTGTTGTTGGCTGGACAATGGTTCCATTGAGGTCTAAGTCAAAGTTACCTGCCCTTGTGTAAAAATATCTCTGACCATTGGAGAGGATAAAAAATCCTTCACCTTGGATTGCCAAATCTGTCTTCTTTCCAGTGTTTTGGAAACTGCCTTGGTTCATTATCTTGTCAATGGATGCAACGCGTATACCGTACCCAATTTGCTTTGGGTTCGTTCCACCTGTTCTATCGGTTGCTCTTCTGGACATATCAAGAATCTGTGAAAAGTTAGTCGCATAGGTGACTCTTGCACCTTTGAAACCTATCGTATTAACGTTCGCAATGTTGTTGCTTACAACGTCAATCTCTTGCTGGAAGCCCTGAAGTCCAGAAACACCACTGTAAAGAGACCTCATCATATATCCTCACCCCTACGCATAGATTTCTGATATTTCTGAGATTTCGTATATCTTGCTATTTACAACAACGTTGATTCTATTTCCATCAAACTGGACACCTGAAACCACGCCACTTTCAACACTTGGAATTTCTTCGTAATCTCCGTTACCTGTCAGCTTAAGTATTTTAAAAGTGTATTTTCCATCCTTTACCTTTATTCCGTTCTCATCTTTCCCATCCCATGCAATCAGTTGCATTCCAGCATCAACATTTCCTAGCTTTTGTTCTTTTATAAGCTTACCGTTTTGGTCGAAAATTCTAACAACTATCGTTGCAGGAGCGTCCAATTTGAAGACCTTTGTTTCCGGAACCCCGTTTGACACCGTGATTGTGTTTGTCTTGACAACAGCAGTCTTTCCTATCATGGAAACTGCTTGTGTTCTATAAAGCTGAGCAGCAGTATCTACGAATTGTTGGACCGATTTACTCATGTTCATTATCTGTTCGAGGGATGAAAGTTGAGACATTTGGGCTATGAAATCCCTATCCTTCATTGGTTCAAGGGGGTCTTGGTTCTTAAGCTGTGTAATAAGCAATCTCAAAAAGGCTTCTTTGTCCATCTCTTTTTTTGTTGTTCTTTCAGTCACCTTAGAGAATAAATTAGCCGTTGCGTTCACGTTCATTATCATCTTCCATCACCTCTTCACTGAATGCCTTTCTTTTATTTTCATGATTTTGTTCTCCATGTTTTTGGTTTTGCTGGTTCTGGTGGTATCTTGCGTCTTCGTGATAGTTGCTTTCTTCTTTCATCTTCACTTCCATATTCCTCACATCGAAATCTAAAGCTGTTAATCTATCTCTCAGTATGCCGATGTTTTTCTCGAGTAACTCTTTGCTTTTCTCGTTTTCCGCAACAAAGACGATGGTTATCGCTTTTCCTTCTTTTCTGAGTTCAACATCGATGTTTCCCAGTTGCTCAGGATATAGTTTCATCCTTACGTTTTCTTCCAACCTATTCGAGAATCCGAAATCTCTAATTTTTTTGTAAATTTCTTCGAGGTTCTGGGAATGCTGTAAACGTTCCACAAGTTCGAACTTGTTATTAGTTTGGTAGGTCTGCTCGGTTTTAGCCTCAGATGATTTGTAAGTCAACTCTGCAAGTCTTTCTAAGAACTTATTCGAGATATTTGGCCGTTCTTGAAATTCTTCTTTTTTACTTTCTTCTTTCATCTTGTACTCAATTTCGAATGACTTTATTTCTAATTTATTTTTCGATGCCTGGGCTATTCCATTCCTAAACTCTCGAGCATCGTATTCTTCCTTAGCTAGGTTTTCTGTATTTCGGGAATCACTTTGCCAGTCACTATGAACTTGCTCTACCACATCTTTTCCAATCTTCGATTGAAACACATTTGTAAGGAGCGTTTTGTCCCCAACTTTTAAAGGATTTTCCCTGTCGATATTTTCAATGTTCTCCATGGTTTGGTTGTGGTGTATTTTAGGTTTTTCTGCTGCAATATTTTTAACAAGTTCAGCTGCGAAAATCATCTGACCATTGGTGAGCTTTGGGTCAGCTGAGTTTACTGTTTCTACAACTGGGGCTTTTTCACTCTTGTTTTCCAAATCACCAATCGTTCGTATGTGCTCAGAAGTGATTACCTTCATGGAATTAATCATTTGCAGGATGTTATCATCTACACTTTTATTAGAGCTCTTCTTGCTACCATTATCATTCAAAACTTTCTGTGAATTTGTTTGAACTATTGGGAAAGATAATGCTTCTTGTGAACTGACTTTTTGTGTTCTTTCAGAATATCCTTTTTCAACAACGGTCAGTGGTATATCGGCTTGAATCTGAAATGTGAAATTCTTCTCTTGCTCTGTCTGAACCTGGACTATTTGATGAAAACTTAGAGCTTTTTGTCCAGCATGGTTTACATTTGATAAACTCGCGCTGACTGCTTGTTGTTTTTGGATAATACGTGAAATCTCAACAGTAAGAGCGTTAAGTATCTGTGATTTGTCAGCCAAATCAGTTCTAAAGTTATCTTTATTAATAGTTGTAACTCTGTTTGGGATTCCAACCTCTCTTTTTTCTCTTTCCTCGGTCCCTGCATCAACGAACTTATCTTCAGACCTCAATGAATCTTTTTGAATGTTCGCTCCAGGTATGTTTTGAGGATTATTAACCACCATCCCAGAACTTGAACTTTGAAAAGCTAAGCCTTTCAAAACATTTTTTGTTTCCATCGATTCGTTCTCAACACCGAAATTTTGGTGAATATTTAATGTCTTGTTGCCATCCTTTGAAATGTTTGGAACGTTGCTGGCATAGTTACCCTTTGCTTCAGCTGTGTTTTCGATTACCTGATGCGGTTGTTTTGATTGCGGAGCTTGGTATGATTTCACATCTTGGAAGGCTCTTGATACTTGAGACTGAGATGATGTACGCCATTCGTTATACGTTTTGCTATTAGGCGCTTGTTCACTCAATTGACTAACTTGCCTTTTCCCAGTCAATTCCACTGTCGATTTACTTGTTCGAATTGACTGGTCTGGTTGGCTCGGTTGTAGAGAACTGTTTGGTTTAGTTGTTTGTTCTTGTTTATTTGATGCCATAGTTGGTTCTACAACGGCATTTTCAGTGCTGAACGTCTTTTGTAAGTTAGAGAGATATTCAGTACCATCGTGGACAATAGTGTTTTCCTTTCCATTGTTGTTTTGGATTTTCGCACTGGCATCCACAACGGTAATTTTCTTTTCGTTTTCTTTTGGAACCTTCGGAGAGAATTCTTCTATAAACTTTTGTTTTAGTTCTGAAGCCGTTTCTTTGTTCTCTTTGTTGAGAATAAAAGGCTCATTGTTTTCTTGTGTATCTCTTATGACTTCCCCACTGTCCAGTGGCTTATCCACTTCATGTTTAGTCATTAACTGTGTTTTGTTTAGCAATTTAAAATCGTCCTTTTCTATTTCTGCTTCTTTCAATTCTCCTTTTACATTATCAAGCCCTCTTTCAATTCCATCACCGGCAGTTATTTCTTTAACCTTTCTTTCGCTTAGACCATCCACATTTTTAAGCGCTTCTTCCGACCTTTTTACATCCTGTTTTGGTAGTCCGTTTGTAGATTTTTGTGTTGAACTTTCGTTGATCGGATTACTCTCTACTTCGCTTTTTGAAAGCTCTTCAATAACTCTTTGGAGAATCTTTTCAAAAGATTCTCCATTTTGGGAATTTTTGTTTATTTGAGAGAGCACATCTTGTATCTTTTCAGAATTGCCGAGAATCTTCGTAAGGTTAATCAGATTTATCAAAATCTCGCCCCCAAGTTCAATACTTCGATAAAGAGCTCTTCATTTTTGTCTTTTATATCTTTCAACAACCTGATTCGTGTCTGATCATCAACATTTGACAAGATGTAAAGCACCAAATCTGGTTTCTTGCTTATCTTTTCAACCATACTCCATATCTCTTCGTATGACATGTCAGACAGATACGCTGAGAGTCCTTTCCTAAAACCATCAACGGTTATTATCTGAGCTTCATATGAAACCAATTCGTTTATTTTTTGCTCTAAATCTTGTATCTTGTTCTCTATGTCACTGATTATTTGGTCCACGCCACCCATTTTTTCAATAACTTGAGCTGCTTTCACAGGGTTAACCGATGTAAGTTCTTGCACTAACTCTGCTCTTGTGTCCGCTGGTAGTTTGGAAAATACCAGTGCAAGCGTCTCGACAGACATGTTATCTGCATTCATCAATCTTCTAAGTTGCGCTGGTTCAGAGTTGAGGAATGTATCCACAATATCCTGTAAACGCTTCAACGTCGTAGTATCTTCGACTTTGTTAAGTTCTTCTTTTAACCTTTGTTCTTTCCAATTGTTCTCAACGGTTCTTAAAGCTTCCAAGAGCTTATCGATTTGAGCTTCTTTTTGGGCTAAGAGCCTATCTTTTTCTTCAAGTTCTTTCAATTTAGCATCTAATTGTGAAGCGTATTCTTCGTATGCTTTTTCAAAATACTCCTTTGCAGTGAGAACACTAATTGGTTCATATTGAATAAAGTTCTTTAAAAAAGGGACTTTAGAAAATAGGTAGCCAAAATAATTCCTCCATGCTTGAAAAGTAGAGGCTTGCTGACCGTATATCTGACTTACGAGAAAGGAAGAATAGCCGTAAAAAAATAACAGACCCACTAAGAGTACTCCAAAGATTATGCCTAATATGACAAACAAAGCCTTTTTTGATTTCATTACTCCACCTCCGATTCAATATTTCTCTCGTTTTGTACATTTTTCCTAAGTGTAAAAAGTTTTTATTAAAAGCAAAAGGGTCGGCGTATTAGCCGACCCTTTTGTTTCTCTTTGCGAGGATAATCTATTACTCTTCAGCTTGCTGTTCGAGATATTTCTTGCGTTCTGCTATTATCTTTTCCTGGATGTTTGGTGGAACGATATCGTATTTTGCAAACCTCATAGTAAAGTAACCTCTACCGCTTGTGATGGATGACAATCTGCTCTGGAAGTCGAGCATTTCTGCCAAAGGAACTTCTGCTTTAACAACGGTCATACCTTTTCCGGCAGGTTCCATACCCATAGGTCTACCTCTTCTGGAGCTAATATCACCCATGACATCCCCTGCGTTTTCATCAGGTGTGAAGACTTCAACATACATAACGGGTTCCAGAAGAACAGGTCTTGCTTGTTGCATACCTTTCTTGAACGCTTGAATTGCAGCAATCTGGAACGATATATCTGAAGAGTCAACTTCGTGGTATGAACCATCAAAGAGCGTTACCCTAACATCAACAACAGGATAAGCTGCAAGAACTCCTTTCTTCATAGCTTCGCGAATACCTTTTTCAACAGATGGTATGAAGTTTCTTGGAATGACACCACCAACGATTTTGTCGACAAATTCGAAACCAGCACCCCTTTCGAGCGGTTCTATTTCAATCTTGACGTGCCCGTATTGACCGTGTCCACCTGTCTGCTTTTTGTGTTTGTGCTCAGAAATTGCTTTTGTCGTTACTGTTTCTCTGTAAGCAATCTTCGGTTTTCCAACCTCAACATCAACACCAAATATGTTCTTCAGCCTTTCAACCATAACATCGAGGTGCATGCCACCGATACCAGAGATAACGGTTTCGGAAGTTTCTGGGTCAAACTCCCATGCAAACGTTGGATCCGAATCCGCTAATCTGCTCAAACCGTTGCTAATTTTGTCGATATCTGACTTCGATTTCGGATTGACGCTCTTTGAAATCATCGGTTCTGGATAGACCGGTGGAACTATCGTGAGTTTTCTGTCTTTGTGTGTCAATGTATCTCTGACGGAACTTTCCTTGAGTTTTGGTAGAACTACAACATCACCACAGGATACTTCTTCAACTTCGTACGTTTCCTTACCTTTCGCAAAGTAAAGGTGACCAACCTTTTCCTGAGAACCTCTGGTCACGTTAACAAATGTGTCTCCCGGTTTGAGAACACCAGAGATTACTTTGATGTAGCTTAATTTTCCAACGAATGGGTCGACAACTGCCTTGAACGTATATCCAACAAATGGGTCTGTTTCAGAAGCCACAACTTCCACTTCATCTCCGCTTTCAAGTCTTGCTTTGTAAGGTCTTGCATCGAGCGGCGATGCTCCTATGTTGTTTATTGTTCTAAGCAATATATCAACACCTATATTCTTTTCGGCGGAACCTGCCAAGACAGGGACTATTTGTCTTTCGATAAAACCCTTTCTGAGAGCTGCCCAGAGTTCTTCAGGTGTGATAGGTTCTTCTGCGAAGTATTTTTCCATGAGGGTATCGTCAAGTGAAACGATGTCCTCCATTATGGACATCTTTATTTCTTCAACTTTATCCTTAACTTCCGCCGGAATTTCTGTTTCCTTTGCTTTGCCATTTTCGTAAACATATGCTTTTCCAGAGACGAGGTCAACCACACCTCTGAAGCTTGCTTCCGCACCAATCGGGTAAACTATTGGTACGATCTTCGCCTCAAAGCGTTCTTTAAGAGAGGCAAGTGAACTATCAAAACTCGCCCTTTCTTTGTCTATTTGGTTGATGAAAACCATAATCGGTTTTTCCATTTCTGCTGCAATTGCCCAGGTTCTCTCCGTTTGGATTTCCACACCAGCAGTTGCATTAACAACACTTACAACGTTTTCGGAAACAAAAACAGCACTAATCACTTCACCAATAAAGTCACTGAAACCTGGAGTGTCAATCAATGTAATCTGTTTGCCTTCGAACTTGAAAGTTCCAACGTGTGAATTTATACTTGCACCTCTCTGTGCTTCTATTGGATCAAAATCAACCTCTTTCTTTGTTACGTTCATACCACCAAGGTTAAGAGCTGTTACCATCAAAGCAGATTTTCCTGAACCGTTGTGGCCTACCAAAGCCACCGTGCGTTTGTCCTTCGCAACCATGTCCCCACCTCCGTATATGATAAAAAATGTCACTGTGGTATATTTTACCAGAATATTTCGGATTTTCAAATCCTATATTTTGCTTCCAACTTTCTCAATCCGATAATGGATGTGGATACTTCCCTTAGAATTCAAAATATGCGCTTTTTCAAGGTGTAACGAGAATTGCTTATCTATATTCGAAAAAAGGTTCAATCCATCGGGCAGAACCATAGGTTCTACTGTCAGATGCAAATCTGTCACCATTCCAAATTTCAAAAATTGCGAGAAAATCGATTGCCCACCGATAACGCATATGTCCGTGAAACCTCTTTCGAAAAGTATTTTCACCACATCGTTTATGCTCCCACTTAGTACCAAATCCGGTGCTTCGCAGCTAAAATGACCTTTCGAACTCAAAACAACATTGTATCTCCCTGGCAACTTTCTGCCTATTGTCTCGTATGTTTTTCTCCCCATCACGACAACACCAGACTGCGTTGTTATTTCTTTGAAAAGTCTTTTATCTTCCGGACTACCCCATTCAATTCTGTCATCCTCAGCAATAGCGATTGTGCCACGTATATCTGTTACCGCAAGTAACCTTATCTTCGTATCCATCACCAATCCCCTATAGTTATTCCTAAGCTAAATTTTAACACAGGAATGCGAACAAAAAAAGCGGTACCCTTTTCGGGTACCGCTCTTATTTGCTTTATTTAGCGAACAGATTAATATTCTGGCATTTCTGGAACTGAAGATTTCTTTTCTTCTGGCTTTTCAACTACGAGCACTTCCGTTGTCAAGAGCATTCCAGCAATTGAAGCTGCGTTTTGGAGTGCGCTTCTTGTAACCTTTGCTGGGTCAATTATACCGCGTTCATACATGTTGCAGTATTCACCTTTGAGAGCATCGAAACCGTATGCTACATCATCTTTGCTAAGGACGTTGTGGATAATGATTGCACCATCGTAACCAGCGTTGAGAGCTATCTGCTTAATTGGTGCCTCGAGTGCATTGTAGACAATTTGTGCACCAAGTTTTTCATCGCCAGTTAGTTCGTTGAAGAGTGGTTCTATTGCTTTTCTTGCTCTCAAGAGTGTAATTCCACCACCAGGGACGATACCTTCTTCAACAGCTGCCCTTGTTGCGCTAAGTGCGTCCTCAATTCTGTGTTTCTTTTCTTTGAGTTCTGTTTCTGTTGCAGCACCAACTTTGATAACTGCTACGCCACCAGCAAGTTTTGCCATTCTTTCTTGGAGTGTTTCTTTTTCGTATTCACTAGTTGTTTGCTCGATTTGGGCTTTAATCTGAGCAATTCTCTTTTTGATTTCTTCTGGTTTACCTTTACCACCAACAATTATCGTTTCATCTTTCTTCACTCTGACAACGTCTGCTCTTCCAAGATCCTGGAGTGTGAGGTCTTCGAGATTAATTCCTACTTCTTCGCTTGCAACGATACCACCTGTCAAGATAGCAATATCTTGGAGCATTGCTTTTCTTCTGTCACCAAAACCAGGAGCTTTAACTGCAACCGTATTGAGCGTTCCCTTAAGTTTGTTGAGAACAAGTGTTGTAAGAACTTCTCCTTCTACATCTTCAGCGATGATTACGAGTGGCTTACCTGTTTGAGCAACCTTTTCAAGGATTGGGATAAGTGGTTTTACGTTTGAAAGTTTTCTGTCTGTGATGAGTATGAATGGTTCATTGTATACAACTTCCATCTTTTCTGGATCTGTTACAAAGTATGGTGAGATGTAACCCCTATCAAATTGCATACCTTCTGTGAATTCAACGTATGTATCTATTGTCTTGCTGTCTTCAACTGTGATGACACCATCTTCTCCGACTTTTTCCATCGCTTCTGCGATGAGCTTACCTATTTCTTCACTATTTGCACTGATAGCAGCAACATGTGCAATGTCTTCTGTGCTAGAGAGTTTCTTAGATATCTTTTTGATTTCCTCAACGACCTTTGCTACAGCCTTATCGATTCCGCGTTTTACAAGGATTGGGTTTGCACCAGCTGCAACCATTTTGAGACCTTCTTTAATCATTGCTTGAGCAAGGACTGTAGCTGTGGTTGTACCGTCACCAGCAACATCGTTTGTCTTACTTGCAACTTCTTTAACAAGTTGAGCTCCAAGATTTGCGAATTTGTCTTCAAGTTCTATTTCCTTTGCAATAGAAACTCCGTCATTTGTAATTGTTGGGCTTCCCCAAGATTTTTCAATAACGACGTTTCTACCTTTTGGGCCAAGTGTAATTTTCACCGCATTTGCAACCGCATCAACACCAGCTTCGAGTGCTCTTCTTGCTTCCTCACTGTATTTCAACAACTTTGCCATATCTCACACCTCCTCTAATTTTTTTATTTTACTCTTCTATTTTTGCTAGAATATCGTTCAAATCGATGATGATGTAATCCTCATCGTCAATTTTTATCTCTGTTCCTGAGTATTTGTTGTAAATTACCTTGTCACCAACTTTAAGTGTGCAATCTTCTGGAAGTTTGCCAACTTCAACTATCTCTGCCTTCATAGGTTTTTCCTTAGCAGCATCTGGAAGAACAATTCCACCTGCTGTTTTCTTTTCTTCAATGATGGGCTTTATCAAAAGCCTTTCACCGAGTGGTTTTACCATCATAATCTAACCCCCTCCTGTCGCGTTTTTGTGTTTAATTATCACTCTTATATCCTGTGTGCTAATTTTAGTATAACAGAAAAATGGAATATGTGAATAGCCATAATCGGCATTTAGTAGCTTTTAACCGGATTTAATGGCGAAGAAATGTAGTTTTCTTATTTTTTCTCATCCTTTAACCAAACTTGCATTGAATAAAACATTACTTAAAGTTGGATAACAAAACAAAAGTCATTCCAGAAAAAAATAAAAGCCCTGGTTTATTTCCAGGGCTCAAGAGGATTGTTTTGGTGGAGCCGATGGGACTTGAACCCACGACCTCTACCGTGCCATGGTAGCGCTCTCCCAAGCTGAGCTACGGCCCCACACGTACATTTGCCTTCACAACGGCATTACGCATCAAAATTATACCATTCAAGTGGCAAAAAATCAAGAAGGTTTTTCCAAAGGATTTCTTCATAAAATGTTAAGCGAAATTCTGTAATCGGAGGTCTTAATACATATATAGCAGTGCGAGCAAAACTGCAAACGTGATTTAGGAAGAAGCACGCCTCAGACAGAATAAAAAGATGGAGAAATCTATTTTCCAGAAGAAAAATAAAAAAAAACATAGAGTGGAGGTGTGCATATGAAAGTTCTTGATATTAAGAGATGGTTTGGGTTGTTTGTGAAAAAGACGTCCAATCATTTTCAGCAATTAGCAACTCATAGCTTTTATTTAATGTTTCTACTTGTTGTGTTTATTATTATACTCCTATCTTCCTGCACCTCAAACCAATCAACATCAAATGTTCCAAAGTTCAGTATTGTATACCCTGAAAAAACCTTCGCAAATACGAACGTTACGATCTCGGTCCAACCACTTGAACCTGGGCTGACAAATATCCGTATCAAATTAAAAAATGCCGATAGCCAAGTCTATGAAGAAGAGATTCGTGTTGACAAATACCCTTATGAAATTCCTTGGGTTTTCAAAAAACCTGGCATTTATTCGTTGGTTGTCGAAGGATATTCAATTAGTGAGAATAGATGGTATACAGCAAACGGAACGATAACTGTCTACGATGTGATTCCACCTATAATCGAGGAAGTGCGGATTTTGCCAGAACGTCCTTATGTTGGTGATGAAGTAATGTTACAAATGAAAGTCAAGAGTCAAAATCCGATTGTGAATTATTACATAGATGGCAAAACCAGTGACAGTCGCTGGATAAATCAAACACTTGTTGAAAAAGCAGGATATGTGTACAAAAAACTCTCTCCTATCAATTCCGCTGGAAAAGTGGAGCTTTTCTTAAGGACCGCTGCATACAACATGGAAGATGCCACCAAAGTAACTTTCGAGGTTAACCAAGTTGATAGAGTGAAACCTGTTATCAATGTCTTTACAAAGACCTTCTATCCAGAAAACTCTGACATCAGTTTTGAAGTTAAATTCTTTGATGACCAAGAGTTAAGCAGTTACCAAATCGAATTTGACGGCGAAGTAATTGAAGAAGGGTCTATAAGAGGTAAGACTTTCGAAAAAGCTGTGCGGATAGGAAAAAGGGAGCTTGGAACTCACACTTTAAATATTAATGTGAGAGACAAAGAAGGTAATCCAGCTTACTATTCAAAAAGAATCTACGTCGGTTCTGCTGCACTTAGCTTTGATGTTGAGGTTAGTCCGGCAAACCTTACCGCAGGTGGAACGGCTGTTATAGCACTTGTGTCCCAAGAAACGAACGTGAAGTATACAAAGATTGTCTTTTTTGTGGATGGTAAAGCGATTGATACAAGCATTGCGTCTGAAGGGAAAGAAGCAAAGCGATTTACACTTTGGGATGTAGAAGAAGGGGCACATATCATTACAATTTACGCAGAATCGGACGATAATAGAGGTGGGATAGCAGAAACAATCGCAAGCGTACCTGATTACAACGGTCCGAAGTTCATATCTTTAACAGCAAACGATGTTGAACTAAAAAAGGATAAGCCCGGATATGTCTTCCCAGGGCTTGTTACTTTTAAGATAAAGGTATACGACCCAGGTGGGGTTAACACGGGTGTGAAACCGAGGTTGTTGATAAGGGAAAATGATTTTGATTACTACTACAAAGACCTGCTAATGGAGGCAGAAGAGATTTCTTCAGACGGGAAAACAGTGGTCTTTTCGGTAACAACAACAATGGGACTGGGGTATTATTACATAACCGTTTTGAATGTCCAAGACCTATCCGGAAACGTGATGCATGATATCGGTACTTTCTTGTTGTACGTGCAATGATTGTTTGTGTGTCCACTCAAAATAAGGAAAAAAGACACAAGGAGGTGGTTAGCAGTAAGAAAGTGCTTTACTTGCTATGGGAGAAACGGGGAACTAGGTGTGTCCGTGGTATTGTTGTCGAATTTTTTGTAGGCACTTTATTACGACCAAAAAGTTTGAACGCTTCTTCAAAGTGCACAAGGAGGTGTTGTTATGAAAACTCGAATAATATTTTGGTTAACTTTGTTGTTTTTAGTTTCCGCAATAGTTGAAGTTGGTTTTTCGGCGCTTAACATTTCCGGACTATGGGCAGACACTATATTCACCAAAAATATCCCCGACAAATATGGTCCAGCAATCATAGCGAAAAACGGCGGTAACTTACTTTTCCTTGCAAAAGACGGTGCACTTTATGAAATTACGATGGCAGGAGCAGTTATCACAAAAGGTCAGCCAAGTGGAGTCGTAAACATCGTCGCACCACCGGCATATATCAGTGCCGGTAGTAATAACTATTACATTATATATACCACAGCGCAAGGAACGGAGCAAAATAAACTAGTTGTACATAAATTTAATTCAGGTTCAGGTGGAACAGCAAAATTAACAGGTATTGATAACGCAGCTTACGGTGTGAATGCGTATTTAGATGGTAGTAACATAATTATTTTCTTCGGAACAATGAGCGGGAAATTGTACAAAACAACATATAGCACTTCGAGTAATGATTTTACTGTTACAGTCACTGCAAACCTTGCTGGACCTATCAAAGTTCCTCCTGTTCTGAGCCCATCAAAAAACGAACTGTACGTTCTTACACAAAATGGTAAGTTTTACACGGTAGATACGACCACGATGATCCCTTCCTTGAAGATAGAACTCGGAGGCGATTTCACAACGCCTATGGCAATGGATGAATCAGGGTTCTTGTATGCTCTCAACATGGAAGGAATTATATACAAAATCGATCCATCTGGTAGTGAAAACCACGCAAGATTTTTGTCTTCTGCAAATTCATCCGGACCACTCATTGATGGCGACGGGATTATATACATATTCGGAGATAACGGCAAGGTTGTTGCTTTGAACAGCAATTTAGTAAAACTTGGAGAATACACAATAGGTCAGCAGATAACAACAACACCTGCTATCGTTAAAGGCGTTGATGGTGTTACTTACCTTATTGTTCCATCATCTACAACTGCGGCTGGAAAGATAACGATTCTGTCGTTTGATGCCCTTACTGGTGTGTTTACAAAGGTATGGGAATACACTGTTCCAAGCACCTTCCCGCTAAGTGCTGCAGTAAACGTCGCACCACTTGGTGCGCTATATGGTGATAACTACTATTTCGTGACAGCTACAAATAACGGCATTGTTTACGCATGGCAGTTCAATGCAAGAGGTCCATATGGAATTTGGGCAAAGTATGGTCAGAACATAAATAACACAGGTTTTATCGATTCAACTGCAATCGCGTTCAGAACCAAGATTTACTTGATAGCAAAAGAAGGTTACTACGGAAGAAAACTTTCTGGCGCATTGCTTGGTTCTACAGCTTCTTACGGTATACTTTACGATGCGACTGTGGTTGATGCCAATGACAACCCTGTAGCAAATTACAGAAATTACAGAACAAACGAAACAAATCTTGCTAGCGTTGTTCAGGGTATACCCGGTTCAGAAAAACTTGTAGTCCGATTCGCAACACCAACTGATGCAAAACTTCTGATAGGAAGATATATCACTCCTAGCGGTGGTACTCCGCCTTCAATAGATTCAAGATTTAGATTCAGATTCTGGAAAACAGGTCCAAATGATTACGAAGGAAGTGAGGGCGATAATCCAGCTACAATAACGTTCCGCTACAACGACAGAAGACTGGAGATTTTTACCGACGCTACTTATACATTCTATCTGTATCACAAATACCCGCTACAATCTAACGCCGAAGCAACACAAATCGATTACGGTTTCTTCGATTACAACTCCTTTAGAAATAATCCTACTACAGCTATTAAAACAATAAACGCAAGTCCTACACACGCTGGTAAGACTTTCTTCGCATATAAGTGGAACGTCTACACCTGGAATCCGAGCGAATCAACCGGATACACGAAAAAAGTGTATTATGATCAAGACAGTGTAACACTACCTCTTTCTGGTCCTGCATATCTTGAAATCTTCTATGCCGAGCTTAACGCAACTGTAACACTACTGCTGCCAGAATTCGCCTATGGAAAAACTCGCGCTTACTTGTTCCTCGATGCAGCAACGAATTCTGTAGCGGAAACGATAAGACTGAAAACGTTGCAAGGTATAACTATAGATGGTATCGTTTCGGAAGAATACGCACCAGACGTTTCTAAATTGGGAAATTTGAGTTCCGTGACGTCAAACTTTTTACAAATAGTGTTAAGAAGTTTCGAAAGACCGTTAACCAGTACTACAAGGGTTGCAACAATAGCCCTTAACTTAATGTTCCCAGAAAAGGTCCGGTTTACAGGTGTAGATAATAGTTATTACATGAATTTCTTTGACCTGTATGGTTACGCGCAAATGCTTGGTCAAGAAGTTGATCCTGACCAATTGGGAGCTAAAAAAGTCTTTAGAACAAACAAATTCTTGTATGTTGTTGGTGACTTCGACGAAGATTTTGATGTAGATATAAACGATTGGAATAAGTTTGTTCTCAAGCTTGGAACCACTGTAAGTGGAGCCGATATCATTTACAACATAGGTTCTCGTGAAGATTTTCACCCACCATATCCAAATTACAACAGTTATAGAGCAGGTTATTTAATAGATGATACAAACACTGTAAATGAAGAAGATCTCTACATATTCGCAAATATGTTCGGCTTTGCTGTTCCTGATTCTGAACGGGTACGGTAACCACCCATCAGTAAAGAGAGGTGATAAGTATGAAGAAAACCATAATTTTGATAGGTGTGCTTTCCTTGTTGGTTGTAATTTCAAGTTGTAATATATTCAATCCAGGGTCAAGCTCTTCGTCACCAAAGGTAAAAACTCCTGTTAATATATTTGACCCTTACGGAAATAAGCTATTTGTTGACGGAACAATTAATAATTTCCCGTTGAAAGCCGATAAAGATGGTGTTTACATCGAAGCAAAGATAAGCGCTGTGGAAAAGTATTCATTCAAAGAGCCAATTGACCAATTGTTCACTGTGAAATCAGTGGAGTTCGACGGTAAAGAAGTTAACATCGTTCTCGAAAAGAAGGCTTCAAAAGGTTATGGAATCTTTAGAACAGCGGATGGTGAACTCATGTTCTACGCATACGGCTATGCAGATACACCTTACTTTCAAATTTGGCTCAAAGATTGGCTCTCGAATCGTACGTACGTTTATCTCAACGAAAATCAAACGCTTCTGGCAGGTGGCTGGCTCATCGGTATTGGAAAAGGCGTAGGTGAAAAAGGGCTGAACAGGTCACCAGATGAAATCTATGTTAAGCTACCTATCCCTGCAACTTCCGCACCAAGGATTGAAAGATTTGAAAAAATTGATGTGAAATAAGTTCACATAAACGTGCGAGGAAATCGTTAAGTTAACAAAAACCCCCAGGTTCTTGCCTGGGGGTTTTTTACTTTTCACTTTATTTTTCCTGTTTTTAAACTTATCAATTCCATCGAAGTAAGGATGACTAACGGCACAATCAAAGCCAAAAAGATGTTTCGTTCTATTATCATTCCCATGAGTATGCTAACAACACTACCTCCAAGCGAGGTGAAGGCATACGTTGCGCCATTGAATAATGTGAGATGTTCTTTCTTTATCTTGCCAAGCGCGTTCTTTTGCATGTGAGGAAAAAGTGGACCGAAGAAAAAACCAGAAAGAGCAAAGAAGAGAGGATTTCTTAACCAAAAGAAGAGAAACACGGTAAACCCCAAAATTATCGCATTGGTTCTTAAAAGTGATGACATAACCTTTTCTAAGAAATCTGTAAAGAACCTACTGAGTGTAAATGCGAGCCAAAAGAGCGTGTAAGCAACATAAGAAGAAATGATGACATTTTTCATAACTATCCCAGCCCACGTTATCACACCTATTTCAACAGAGGAGTACAGTATGAGAAGTAACAAGAATGTTGAAAAATGTGTATCCCTGAACGCATTTGATATACCTTTTAACGAGAACCCACCTTGCAAATTTTGAAGTATAGGGAAAGTTTTTATAACTGTGTATAAAGTCAACAGCAGAAACATTATCGCATACATTAGATAAACGTTTCTGAAATCACCAAAATTTTTCGTCGCCCAGGATATACAAAATGGCGCAAATATACCTCCAAGTCCATAAGCTCCATGGTAAAATCCAAAATTAGGATTTTTAGCCTGCGAAAGAAGCGTTGTCGAACCTGTGAATCCAAATCCAGTTGAAAGTCCGAATACAAAGAGTCCAAGGATTGAAAGTAAATAGTTACCGGAGAAAGCAACTACAAGAGCTCCTACAATTGTTAAAAAGTAACCTGTAAGCAACGCTCTTTTGATGCCCAGTTTGTTGAGAAAAATACCCGTGAAGATGTTGGAAATTACAGTACCTGCCAAAGAAAAGAATGGCAAGAAAGAAGATAACGCTATCGAAATGTTAAACAGTTCCCTAAACGAACTTAACAACGGCGGCATTGAGTTTAAAACAAGTGAATAAGAGAATATGACAAGCATGGGATAAAGATTCTCCAAATTCCTCACTCCTTTCTAACCATCTATTCCATACCGCTCCATTTTGTAATACAACGTCCTAATACTTATATCAAGCACCTTTGCGGCTTTTACTTTATCTCCACCTGTTTGTTTTAATGCCGTAAGGATAATCTTTTTTTCGTATTCCTCAACTAAGTCTTTGAGAGACTTTTCACCTATGTCCGAAAACTCTTCCTCTTTCTTTTCAACCTTTAAGCCGCTATCTTCTGGAAGATGTTTGAGTTCGATATATCTTTCCTCAGGTCCCATGTTTATCATAACCCTGCCAAGGAAGTTTTCAAGTTCTCTCACATTCCCGGGCCAATCTTTTGAAACGATGTACTTTATCACCGCCGGGCTTATGCCTTCTACCATTCTTCCGTATTGTTGATTGAGCTTTTTCACAATATGGACAGCAAGCTTGGGAATATCTTCTTTTCTATCTTTTAGGGAAGGTAGATATATTGGGAACACGTTGAGTCTGAAATACAAATCGGGTAAGAAGTCCCCGTTTCTTACCATTTTCTCGAGTTCCATATTCGTTGCAGCAATGATTCTCACATCAACCTTTTTCACGTTTCTTCCACCAACAGGGACATATTCTTTCGTTTCAATAAATCTCAGCAATTTGGGTTGCAAAGACAAAGGCAATTTTCCAACTTCATCGAGGAACAACGTACCACCATCGGCTTCTTCTACAAGTCCCTTTTTACCACCATGTAGTGCCCCTGTAAACGAACCTTCTTCGTACCCGAAGAGCTCTGATTCCAAAATGCTTTCTGGTATAGCTGCACAGTTCACACTAACAAATGGCTTGTTCCTTCTCGGACTTGCGTTGTGAATCGCATGTGCAAAAAGCTCTTTACCTGTTCCACTCTCTCCCCTTAGAAGCACTGTTGCCGGTGTTTGGGCAACTTTCTTTGCTTGCTCTTTCGCGATTTGAATTAATTTACTATCTCCTATGATATCATCAAATGTATATTGTGCACGCATATGACGGATTAACCTTTTCACTTCTTCGAGTTCATTTGTTAGTTTCAATATCTCTGAAACGTCGTGGACAACCGCAACACTACCTTTGAACTTCCCTTTTACAAATAATGGAGTAGCGTTCACGATTACTTCTTTCTTTGCAGGACCAACCTTTAACCTTGCGTTGTATATTGGTTGTCTGAGTTTGGCGATGAGCATATGTATGCTCTCGCCTTCCGCTATATCGACTGTGGCAGGCTTACCGATAACATCCTCTGGTGAATATCCTGTAATTTTTGTGTACGCTTTGTTGACCAACCTTACTATTCCATTTTCGTCGGCGACACTTATTGCATCGTTGGTAGAATCAATTATCGCCTTGAGCTGGGCTTCTATTTCTTTCAAATTTGTTATCTCTTCAGCAAGTTTCCTGATACTTGTTATATCCCTAAAGACTGCAACCGCGCCTACGATTTTTCCGTTTTCATCTTTGATGGGTATTCTCGAAGTGATAATCACCGCGTTCTCCGTATGTTGGACTTGGTCAATCTCAGGGATACCAGTTTGGACAACGATATGTAGACGTGTGTTCTTAACGACCTCGTCAACTTTTTTGCCGATTATGTCTGAAGGTAAGTTCAAAAGTTTTTGCGCGTTTTTGTTGATGTAAAGCACTCTTGCATCTCTATCAACGATGATTACACCTTCAATGATTGAATCAAGGACTATCTTGTAAATCCTTTCCATTCGCTCATCTCCATCGCATTTATTATTCACCAATCACCTTGACGACGACCCTTTTTCTTCGTTGACCATCGTATTCTGCATAGAATATCTCTTCCCAAGGACCTAAGTCTAACTTTCCATTTGTCACAGGCAGGATGACTTGATGGTGGGTTAGTATTCTCTTCAGATGAGCATCTCCGTTCGTTTCACCAGTCCAGTGATGTTTGTAATTACCCTCTGGTGCAAGTTTTTCGAGCCATTCCCAGATGTCTTGGTGTAAGCCTGACTCGTTGTCGTTCACAATTATCCCAGCGGTGATATGCATTGCAGAAACCAAGCAGAAACCCTCTTTGATGCCACTTTTTTCAACAATTTCCTGAATTTTATCAGTTATGTGGACGAGTTCTCTCTTCTTACTGGTGTTAAACCAAAGGTATTCAGTGTAGCTCTTCATATAAAGACCTCCCTTTATGATTTTTTTAAATTACTCAACGTTTTTGACTGTCCCGTGGTCTAATCAGTAGAGACTTCTAATAAAATTATACTAGATAAACTTACTTTTTGAAACCATCAACTGACAATTTGAGACAAAACTACAGGGGGTCGCATGAAAAAGCTACACATTCTGAACATACTGCTGACACTCTTTATGCTGTGGGCAATCATGTTTAAGTTTGAAATGACAGAAGTTTTAGACCTCAAAATCTCCGATTTATTTTACAAAATGCGTGGTGAGGTTGTTATCTCCCCTCAAGTTATTGTCGTTGGAATTGACGAGTATTCACTAAGTACTCTGGAAATCGAGGGTGATACTTGGCCATGGAATCGTGATGTTTACGGAAAGTTACTCCAAAAAGTCTTCGAAGATGGAGCAAAAGTTGTAGCTTTTGATATCTCGTTTACCGAACCAATGGACGAAGAAACAGACGCTTACTTTGCCAGCACGCTCCTTATGTACGGAAACGTTGTTCTTGGAACTTATCTTATAAATGATAAAAAAACGTACGAACTATTCAATCGAAAGCTTAGGGAAAAGATAGAACAAAATCGTACGTATCTTGACTACGCATACAAAATGAAAAACTTTCGAGAATTTTCGTTGATGAAACCATTTAGGGTTTACAAAATACGCCCTGTTTACGAACCTTTTGCGGTAGCTGCTTACAGTGCAACCTACGAAATAGGCGCCTTAGATTCGGATGGGACTGTGCGGAGAATACCACTACTCATCGTTGAGGAATGGTCAAGTGAAAATGGAATCTCTTCCGGTATTTTACCACACATGAACGTTATAGCTTGCGCTCTTTATCTTGGGGCAAACCCTGAAGAAATGTTACTTGATTTTTCAAAACGTTTTGTGGAGTTGAATGGTAAAAAAGTCCCCTTTGATAATTCAGGATACATGCATCTGTGGTATTATGGTAGATCATCCAGCGTGTTCAAAGAAGTTCCGTTTTACGACGTGATAACAGGAAATTTTGAAAAAGGAATGTTTAAAGACAAAGTTGTGCTTGTTGGATACACGGCAACTGCAAAGGGACTTTATGATTTAAGGATAACCCCTTTTTCAAATGAAGAAGCAGGGGTTTTTATTCATGCAACAGCGATACAAAACATGCTGAGAGGTGATTTTTTAAAACTTTTGTCACCTTTCTATAATGGTGTACTGTTAGTTTGTTTAATGACGTTACTTGGAATCTTGGCGAATTTTAAGAATAGGTTTGTTAACGTAATAATTCCAACTATACCGGTTTTGTTTGCATCAATATCGTACATCCTTTTTTTAAAACACGTTTACGTATCAACCTTCTACCCAGTATTTGGATACATTGTCGTGGGTTCCGTTAAGCTGGTAAGTGACTTTCTCTCAGAGAGTGCTGAAAAAAGAAAGATGAAGGAATTTCTTTACAGGTACGTTCCAGATAGAGTTGCGCAAGAACTGGTGAGTAAAGGTGAACTGAAACTCGGTGGGGAAACGAAAAACGTTGTGGTTTTGTTTTCGGATATAAAGGGATTTACAAGTATTTCTGAAAAGATGAAACCAGAAGAAGTAGTTGCATTCTTGAATGTTTACTTAACAAGAATGAGCGAGATTATACGTTACAAGTACGATGGAACAATTGATAAGTTCATAGGTGATGCGATAATGGCAATATTCGGGGCACCAGTTTCTTACGAAGATGATATCGAACGTGCTCTTTCTTGTGCCTTGGATATGAGAGTTGCTTTGAAGGAACTTAACAAAGAGTACGGGTTCAATCTTGACAGTGGGATTGGTATACACTATGGACCGGCAATTGTGGGAAATATCGGCGCACCTTTTAGAATGGATTATACATGCATCGGAGACACGGTAAATACTGCTTCGAGGATTGAGCATCTCACACGAGAACTTAATGCGGAAATTATAGTCTCGGAAGAAGTTGTAACTCGCACTGACAAGTTTTTATTTGAATACCTCGGTGAATTCGCCGTGAAGGGAAAAAGCGAAAAGCTGAAACTTTACAAGCTTGTGGGTAAAAAACATGGAGAAAACAAAGAAGATAGGGGGAGTTAAATTGAAAAGCTCCAGTGAGTTGATTATTGAACTCAGTAATACTAAGTTCGTTCTTAAAAACGACGGTACATTCCGAATATCAGGTAGCTTACCAACTCAAGACGAGATTTATGAGTTAGCGATGAACTATAGTTTGCCAATAAATGAGAAACTGTTCGATATGGTGTACGAATTACTAAAGGCGGAAGATTTAACTAGTGTAAAAAAGAAAGTTGAGAACTTTTTCAAATCAAAATTGCACAAAGACGTTAAGGTAATCTATTCAGAAGAAGGTTCGCAGATGGATATTCAAAATAACTATGCCTCTTTACCAATAGTGAGCAAAAATTCCGGCAATTTAGGGATGATAACTTTACAAGGTTCTCTAATGCTCGATGAGGTCTTAGGTTTACTCGCATTTTACGATTCTTTCGTTTCGATTGTAGAAGGCATAATAATAAACTACCGTTTAGAACAACTATTAAAAAGTTCACTTGATACTTTGTTCGTCGCTTTGAACAAACGCGTTCGATTAAATAAAAGTGACTTAGATAGAATGGAAGCTATAGCATTGAAAATTGCGCAACTAGAACAATTAAATCAAGAAGAGGTACGTCTCGCTCTAAGAATAGCCAATGTCGGCTTTGTGGGTTTAAGGGACGAACTATTTGAAAGAATCTTCACCGGAGATTTTACAAATGAGGATTACAGAGAGTTTCTGAAGCACGTTGATTTCGGCTATGAGATTCTCAAAGAAATGGATGTTCCACACTTTGTTTTGGACGCTTGTGTGTATCATCATGAGTTTGTAGACGGTTCTGGTATAAAGGGGTTGAAAGGGTATGAAATTCCAAAAATAGCCTTAGCAGTCGGTTTCGCTGAACATGTTGTAATTTTAAAGTGGGATGTTTCAAGGCTGCAAGGCAAATATCCAGATAGTTACTTAGCTGTAATAGATTCCAGAGGTGAATTGCAATGAGTCTTATTTTCCCTTACCTTTTCCTAGGACACCTTTTTGGAGACTACGTTCTTCAAATAAGTTATATAGCAGCTAACAAGTCGAAAAACTTAAAAGTTCTTGGACTTCACATAATTTTAGTATTTCTTTCTCAAGTTCTATTCATTGTGGGTAAAAATTTCAATGCTCAAAGTTTAGCCATGATTGGAATTCTTTCCGGTATTCATTTTTTGATTGATTTACTCAAGTTTTTATGCAAAAAGAAATTTTGCAATACTTGGTATTATTATCTCTTTGACCAATCTTTACATGTGGCATCTTTACTTTTAATAAGCTCGCAGTTAACCTATTTGGAACCTTTTCTTCCAAGAACTTTAGCGGTTCTCCTATCAGTGATGATATTCAATGGGTATTTTGTAAGTATACTTGTACACCTTATAACATCCAGTGGTAAGTACCAACGAGACTACATCGGATATGCAGTACGAATGATAGCACCAATTGTTTATCTGCTGAACCCACTCTTTTTAATAATCTATGCACTATTTTGTTTGATTCCCGTTTTCAAGTTCAATAAACGGGGTTTTAAGTTCAACATATTGAACTACATCACAACAATAGTTTCTACGATAATACTTATGGGGGTGATGTTATGAAGAGAAGTTTCAAGTTGCTAATTTTAACAATTCTTACAGTTTTTGCTATTTCAGTCTTCGCGGAACTAAAAGTCACTTTGCAAAGTGATACTGTTGTTATCGGAGGAAAGTTACCGATTACCGTAGAAGTAACCGGAAAAGATGGAAAAGCTGCTCAATTCACTTTGAAAGCAAAACTCAACTTCGGTGGATTCGACAAACCGGAAGTATTGACAAAAGGGCTAACCGGAAACGGGAAGTTAGTCTTAAACTATTTGGCTCCAAAGAAAGCGGGTGAAGTAAAAATAACGTTTACAGCCGAGACAACGGACAAGGGCATATTTACTCAAGAAGTTTCTATAAAAGTAACGGAAAAAGATGAGAGTGAATTCTCAGAACAGTTGAAAGCTCAGATTGATTCGTTCAGAGGGAGTGTCGCAATAAAGAAATTTAACAAGAAAACTTGGGAATCGATAACGAAAAACACAGTAATTCAAGAAGGTGACGAGGTTCTTACTCTTGAAAAATCTTACGTTGTTATAAAGTTCCCAGATGGTTCCATGACAAAGATAACCGAGAACACACAAGTTCTTTTTGAAAAGCTCAGAGTATCAAAAGAAGGAAAAATTCTAGTGTCTATAGTTATCCAAAAGGGTGGAACGTACAACATCGTTCAAAAGATGATGGCTGGTTCATCTTTCGAAGTTAAGGCAGGTAGTGTCACAGCCGGCGTGAGAGGAACAGAATTCGGCGTTGAAAATATCGATGATAAGCCCGTTATAAAGGTTTGGAGTGGAGAGGTACTTGCCTTCTTTGGAAATGACTTTGTGCTTCCGGTAACGGCAGGTCAAGCACTCATCTACCAGCTTGGAACTGAACTTGTTCAAGATATTTCTCAGCTCTTTGACTCGACTACCTTAGAACCTCTCAAAGAGTTAATGCCTGAAGTAGAAAAAATGTTCGAAGAAACTCCTGAAAAACCAGAAAAGCAAGAAGAAAAACCTTCAACAACTAGAGAAGGGCAGCAACCTCAGCCACAACCCGAACTGCAACCAAAGGCATACATACCACCTCTGGGCGTTGAAACAGCAATCAAAGATAACCAAAAATATATCGTCTACAGCATTTCTCCAGAATTTACGATAGGTCCCGTCACATTGGGCATAGGACTAACCGCTTACGCTACTGAAGTTGGTGGAACCTTGTACTATGGTATACCCTCTGAGAATTCAAGCACAGACGTAATAAACATGATAACAATCAACCACGTTGCCTTGAATCTTGGAAATCTATATTTGAGATACGGAAATATGCCTCCGATTTCATTAGGTATGGGCTTTTCCGTTAGGGACTATTTCAAACCATACGCTAAGTCTTTTGATACCAAGATATCCTTTGGTAGTTTTGCCCTCTTTTTGCATATTCCGTACGAGCTTACAAAATTGTGGATACCGGAAATTGTTCAGTCAGATTCTGTGATTGCAGGAGAAGTGGAACTGAAATCAGCAGTTTTTGGTATGGATTTGGGAATTGCCGCACTGTATGATACTAAAGTTACCAACGAAAATACGAAACCTACGGTTGACGATACGCCAATAAATCTTTCATTGTCAACATTTTTGAGATACCCATTACTCAACAACTTCTACCTTGGTCTTGAAGTTGGTTCGCAATGGTTAGCTGATATGTCTAAGTTCGGTATTGGTGCGTTCGCTGGTTTGAGTGGAAAGATAGGAATAGCAGACATCATTATCGGCGGCTATGGTACCTGGAATGGTTTTAGACCCTTCCACTTTGGCAGGATTTACACTGTTGAAAAACTCAAAAATGAACTACCAACACTGGATAATGTTGAAACTTCGTTTGGTTTCTTGGCAGGTTTGAGTTTCTACCACGATATCGCTACTGGTAGATTTTATATTTATGGTGACTTCAGTGGAGACATGGACGCACTTGGTGAGTTTAGAATAACAATACCACAGATAGGGGCCGTGGCAGGTCTATTTATCTACGGATATTATTTCGACCAAACACCATTTTCAAACGGCGAGTTCTTTGATAGCGATACTATATCGTTCTTGAGAATTACATACCCAATTATGGAGCGTAACCTTGTTGCAGGTATTGTGTATAATTGGGATGGTACAAAATGGGTGCAGAGTGTCTATATCGGTAGTGAGATTAGCTGGTAAGGTATCGTTTTTAAGCGTCAAAAAGGAGGCGCCAAACGTTGTCTAATCTTAATAAAGAGAAACTTGTAGAAGCTCCAACTTGGCTTTGTGGGTATAAGTACAACGGACATTTAGTAGGAAGGGTATCTAAAAACAAAGTGGTTGTCGAAGATATAGAATTCTATGTGCTTGGCAATTACTCTCAAAACTTTTTAAAAAGGCTTGCAGAGATGATTGAACATGGTGTAAAGATTAACCCTGCGAGCTTGCGTGACCAAGTTGTGTACATCGCAGCTAAGCTAAACAGCAACCTGAGGTTGAACGAGCTTTTAAAAGATATCCAGCAGGAAATATGCACCATAATCAACGCTGAAGCCGCTTCTATTCTTATGTACGAGGCTGACCATCTGCGGTTTCTTGTGACCGTTGGGAAAGCGAGCGGTAAGATTGAAAGTATACCTGTTCCTATGGAATCGATCGCAGGGAAGATTTTTCTAGAAGGAAAAGCTCTTGTTTTTAACGACTTGGAAACAAATCCCGTTCATTTTAAGGGCGTCGATAAGGTGGCGAAATTTAAAACAAAAAACATAGTTGGTTCACCCATCTGGGTAGAGGATGAAAAGATAGGTGTTATAGAGGTGCTAAACAAAGATGGTGGTTTTTCCGAGGAAGATGCTGAAACAGTAGAGCTTTTCGCCAAGTTGATTGGGCGAAAACTTCTTAGCGCATGGAGATATGAAAAGTTTTCTGAATCATTTAAGAAGATCCTCTTAGCAATAGCAACTGCGATAGATAAGCGTGATAATTACACACACCAACACTCGAAAAACGTAGCGAGGATATCTGTGGAAATTGGTAAAAGAATGGGACTTAGCCAACAAGAATTAGAAAAGCTTGAGTTCTCAGCTATATTACACGATGTTGGAAAGATAGGCATCCCTGATAGCATATTACTGAAACCAGGGAAACTTACTGATGAGGAGTACAAAATAATAAAAAACCACACGGTTTACGGTGCAGAAATATTAGCTCAAGTGAAATACGTTGACGAAGACATACTCAAAGGCGCTTTAGAACATCATGAAAAGCTCGACGGAAGTGGATACCCTTATGGAAAAAAAGGCGAAGAGATATCCTTATTCGGAAAGATTATTGGTATCGCAGATGTATTCGATGCACTCTCATCCAAAAGAACGTATAAAGAAGCATGGGACTTCGGAGAAGTTCTGAAAATAATTGAAGCCGACGTGGAAAAAGGAAAATTTTCAAAAGAAGTTTTTGAAAAATTACTTGAGAGTGTTAAAGAACTCAGCGAGAATTAAAAGGAAGGTCAAAAACAAAAAAGTCGGGGGCAAAGCCCCGACTTTTGATTGTGCTTTTACAATTATTTGTTGACTCTTGTCTTGAGAACTTTTCCAGGTCTGAATTTTGGAACTTTTCTTGCAGGAATCTTAATCTTCGCTTTTGTTCTTGGGTTGACGCCTGTTCTGCCTTCCATCTTCTTAACTTCAAATGTACCAAAGTCGACAAGCTGAACTTTTTCGCCTTTTTCAAGAGCTGCTGCTATCGTTTCAAAGAGTGTGTCAATAACGAGTTTTACGTCTTTTTTTCTGAGTTGTGTTTTTTCAGCTACCGCGTTGACAAGTTCTTTTTTGTTCATAAATCCCCCTCCTTCTCATGATGGTGTGGAAAATCAAATATATAATAGCACTTTCGATGAGTTAAAGTCAAGACCATGATGAATACTAATTCTATGCAGATTATACCACAAAATATGCGAAGAAATCAAGTATTTTGACACTGAATTTTATCTTTTGCATAAAATCAGCTTTTATCAGAATCTTAAAGACCCCTTAAAATGAGGCTGATAGAACTATGTTTTGCTCGCTTTTATTTTATCACAACTTCTTGTGGTTTTGTCAACACTTTATTCATTCCAAAAAAAAGTTGTTAAACATACTTCTCATCCTTCAACAACTTTAACGACAACCTCACGTGTTCTCGGACCATCAAATTCACACAGGAAAATACCTTGCCATGTCCCTAACAAAAGGTTTCCATTGTTCACAATTACCGTCACACTGCTACCCACGATTGAAGCCTTAATATGGGCATCCGAATTTCCTTCCAAATGATGGTATCCTCCGTTTGTGGGAACTAATTTGGATAGCTGGTTGATGATATCTTCGACAACAGATGGATCCGCATGCTCGTTTATAGTTATCCCACAAGTTGTATGAGGTACATAAACAACTACAACACCTTCCTTTACACCGCTTTCCATTACTAATGTTTTAACTTTGGCAGTTATATCAACAAATTCAACCCTTTTTGAAGTTCTCACAGAAAACTTGCGAAGCACTTTCTCACCACCAAATTGCTTGAAAATTTACTCGCTTTTTTCGTATGGCACACCATCTGCAGCAGGTGGTCTTGATTTACCAACAAACCCAGCAACAACAATTATTGTCAAAACAAATGGAATAGTATCGAAAAGTGACTTAACATTAGCTGCGACAGTTATCTCTTGCAAACTTTGGAGTTGGTTTGAAAACGCACCAAACAAGCCAAAGAATAAGCTGGCAAGCATCGCTCCAACAGGATTCCATTTTCCGATAATCATAGCAGCCAAACCTATAAAACCTCTTCCCCCAGACATAAGCTCCTTGAATTGACCAATTTCGCCAACGCTTAGGTAAGCACCCGCAAGTGAAGCAAAGACTCCGCTCATTATAACTCCAAAGTATCTTATCGCATAAACATTAACTCCAAGTGTATCCGCAGCTTCGGGATTTTCACCAACCGAACGCATCCTCAAACCAAGTTTAGTTTTATAAATCAGCCACCAACCGAAAGCAACACAACCAAATGCTATATAGACAAACGGGCTGATTTCACCAATCACTTGTCCTAAAAATGGAATATCTACGAGTCCGGGAATGGTAATTTCGTCCACCTTTCCAACAAAATCTGTCTGACCTGGCTGACCAAAGATGGGTTCCATTAGAAACCCTGTTAAGCCTTGAGAAAGTAATATTATAGCCGTTCCCAAAACTACCTGGTTTCCTGCCCATTTTATACTGCCCCATGCATGCAATAATGCAAGCAATATACCGCTAACAATTGCCATCAGGACTCCAAACCACACGTTTCCTGTCAAATAAGTGAATACAACAGACGTAAACGCACCCATAAGTATAATGCCTTCGAGTGCAATGTTGACCACGCCTGTAATTTCACTGAACACCCCACCAAGGGATGCAAAAATCAAAGGTGTTGCCGCCGTGAGAGCTATTTTGTAAAATTGTGGGTTCACAAATATCGAAAGTATAGCTGTTAAAACTCTCATTCTTTCACCTTCTTTCTCGCGTATATTGCCTTAACGATCCTGTCCGCCGCTACTAAGAAGATAACAATACCTTGGACGATGATGACAATATATTTTGAAACACCCATGAACTGCATCTCATTACTGCCAGTTCTCAGTGCACCTATCAAGAGTGCTGCGAAGATGATACCTATCGGATTATTTTGTCCTATGAGTGCAATACTAATACCATCGAAACCTTTACCACCAGAGAGCTCTCCCAAGAACCTATGATGAACGCCCATAAGCTCGGTAACACCTGCAAGCCCCGCAAGTGCACCGCTGATTGCCATTGCAAGCACTACGTTTTTCGCCACACTTATTCCGCCGTATTCCGCAGCATACGGATTGAAACCTACCGCCTTTATTTCATATCCCGTTGTTGTCTTATTGAGAAAAACATACATAAATACGGCAGCCGCTATAGAGATAAGTATTCCAGCGCTCAATTCCATTGCACCAACTCTCATTAAAATGGGGAGTTGTGCTGACTGTGCAATTTCAGGACTCTTCGGTGTTCCTGAGCCCGTTGCGAGAGGTCCTGTTACCATGAACGAAGCTACGTAAGTTGTTATCCAGTTCAACATTATTGTTGTAACAACCTCGTGTGCTCCGGTCTTTGCTTTCAAAAATCCAGCTATAGCAGCCCATCCAGCACCTGCACCCATACCAATTAACATTGTAAGTGGAATTGCTACAGCAGGTGGTAATCCTCCAAAATTACTAGCAAATGTGGCAGCCATCAAAGCGCCCATTGCCATTTGACCTTCGGCACCTATATTGAACACACCTGCTCTAAATCCAAACCCAACAGCCAGACCTGTTAAAATCAGAGGGGTTGTCTTTATAAGAGTATCAATTATCGCTTGCTTACTACCAAAAGCACCGTGTAATAGAACACCGTAAGCCTTTATCGGGTTCTTACCAATAGCAAGAATGATAAATCCAGAAATCAACAAGGCAATCAATACAGCAAGAACAGGAACCGCAATACTTTCTAACAACTTCTTCATTTCCGGCTTCTTCATCTCTTACCACCTCGAATTTCTTCTAGTCTTTTACCTGCCATCATCAACCCAACTTCCTCAACTGTCGTTTCTTCTGGTCTCACTTCTCCCATTATCTGACCTTCATACATAACCAGTATCCTATCGCTCAGTGAGAATATCTCTTCTAATTCCATCGATATCAAAAGTATACCCACGTCTTGCTCTCTCATCCTCAGAATTTGCCTATGGATAAATTCAATTGCACCAACGTCCAAACCCCTTGTTGGTTGGGCGACAACTATAAATTTTGGACCAGCTTTTATTTCCCTTCCAACAACTAGCTTCTGTTGGTTACCACCAGAGAAATTACCGCCTAAGTGTTCTATTATCCTCGGTCTTACGTCGAACTCTTCCATCAATTCCGCTGTGTATCTCTTTATCTCTTGGTGATTCAGGAATGCACCATTCGCAAACGGACGTTTGTAATGTCTACCGAGGATTACATTGTAATAGGCAGGAAATTGTTTTATTAAAGCATGCTTCAATCTGTCCTCCGCTATATGCGTCATCCCCATCTCTCGCAATACCCTAGGATGTTTATTTGTCACATCTATTCCTTCAAATAGTACCTGCCCTTTTTCTGCTTTTCTCAAACCGGTGATTGCCTCAACTAATTCCGTTTGCCCGTTTCCTGCAACACCAGCAATACCCACTATCTCTCCCTTTCTCACCTGGAAAGAAACTCCTTTTACAGCATCAAGATGCCTATTATCTTTTACCCAAAGGTCTTTGACTTCAAATACAACTTCCTTTGGCGTATGCGGTGCTTTATCGAGTTTCAATACAACATCCCTACCAACCATTGCACGCGCTATTTCACGTTCGTTCGTTTCTTTCGTAATAAGCTCAGCAGTTACCCTTCCACCGCGCATAACTGTTATCCTATCACTGATTTCCATAACTTCGTTGAGTTTGTGAGAAATAAAAAGTATAGTTTTTCCACTCTTTTGGAGGTTTCTCATAATTTCGAATAGTTCTTCAACCTCTTGAGGAGTTAGAACAGCCGTTGGTTCGTCTAAAATAATTATGTTGGCGCCTCTGTAAAGTGTCTTTATTATCTCCACGCGTTGTTGCATTCCTACAGGTATATCCTCGATTTTTGCATCGACATCAACGTATAAACCATACTTTTCGGATAGTTCCTTTACTTCTTGCCTTGCCTTCCTTAGGTCAAAATTAACACCTTTCACAGGTTCGTTACCAAGCACAACGTTCTCAGCTACAGTCAATGTATTCACAAGCATGAAGTGCTGGTGAACCATTCCAATACCGGCTCTTATTGCATCCCGTGGACCTGTAAAGACCTTTTTTTGACCGAAGATGCGTATCTCCCCGCTATCTGGATGATAGAGACCGTAAAGTTGGTTCATCAACGTACTCTTCCCAGCACCGTTTTCCCCAACTATTGCATGGATTTCGCCTTTTTTGATTCTTAACGTCACTCTATCATTTGCAAGAACACCAGGAAACCTCTTTGTAATCTCTATCATCTCAACAGCGTACTCAGAATGGTCATCATGACCTCCAAGTTTAGAATGTCTTGAATCTTTTCTCAATTCGTCCACTACGAGTCCACCTCCGGTTAGTAATGATTAATATTTAAGCAATTGAACACTTTCCCGCTTTGATAGACCAACGGATTTCGCTATCCGTATAGTCTATCAAAACGGGGGCATATCGCCCCCGGCTTGAAAAAACGAGAAGAGAAAAGATTATTGCATTTCTATATGTGGATTACTTTGGAAGTTTTACACCCTTAACTGTAAATGCCTTGAGTGCATCTTCCGAATCTGGAATAACAATTTTACCCTCGATGACAAGTTGTTTAAGATAATCAAGTTCTTTAAGAACACCTGGAGCAAGCTTGTCGATGATTTCTTTTGTGTATTTCAGTTCAGATATTCTAACACCATTTTCTTTAAGACCGAGGTTTTTAATTCCGCCCTTGAATTGTCCTGTGAATGCCCACTTGACTCCGTAGTACCCTGCCATATCGACACCTTTCATTGCACTTGTAAGGACAACACCAGGTGCCATGTAGTCTTGGTCAACGTCAACACCGATCGCATAGTAAAGTGGTTTTCCAGAAAGTGCGTATTTCTTAATGTTTTCGTATCCTTTACCTGCGAGCTTTTCTGATCTTTCTTTTGCTGCCTCAATAACTCCGTTACCGCAAGCACCAGCTGCTGCAAAGATAATGTCTGCACCCTGTGAGAATTGTGAATTTGCAAGGTCTTTACCCTTCTTTGGATCGCTGAATTCGTTTGTGTATCCTCTTAAAACTGTAACCTTCTTTCCTTTGAGATCTTGGTAAGCCTTTATACCTGCTTCATAACCATATCTGAATCTTTCAACTGGAGGTATTGGAATACCACCGACAAACCCAACCTTTCCTGTTCTTGTCATAGCAGCTGCTATGTAACCAACCAAAAATGCAGATTCCTGTTCTTTGAACAAAAAGTTAATAACGTTTGGAAGTTCCTTGTCAAAAGCAATATCTATACCAGCGAAGTAAACCGTCGGATACTGCTGAGCAACTTTCATGAGAGCATCGGTCATCATGAAACCAACTGCGAAAACAATTCCGCCGTCTTTTTCTTTCATAACTTCTTCAGCTGCTTTTGTAAGGTTAGGAATGTAGTCTGACTGTTCTTGTGACATGATAACTTTAGCTTCCACTTTGAGTTCTTGAGCCGCTCTTTGTACACCTGCCCATGTTCCATCGTTGAACGACTTGTCGCCAAGTCCACCAGTGTCAGTGACCATGATGGCTTTGAATGAGAATCCCAATGTTAAAAGAACCGCAAGAAGTGCAAATACGAAGAACTTCCTCATACTCTCTCCCTCCTTTTAAGGATGATATGGTTTTTTCTCAACCAGTAATAACCCAGGATAACCGCCAGGATTAAGGTATACGGAATTAGCCAACTGATGTAAACACTAATAGAAGGGACACCAACTTGGATGAATACAGTTTGCGTTTTGAGTAACGTGAGCACTGAGACGGCAAATGAACCTACAAGAGGTATGAATGCTTCGTCTCTTTTGAGCGCAATTAAGAACAAAGCAAGGGATATCAATATAACTGCCGAAAGTGAATAGTAGATTTTGTAAGTGGGTAATAAGATATAAGATTTTCTTTGAGTTGAGGATATAGCCTTTAATAGTCTGTCTTTATGTGCACCGTTGAAGTGTGATTCAACAAATTCAACTAATGTATCTCTAAAACCCTTCGAACTAACAGAGGCAAATCTTCTGAAATCTTTTTCGAATTCCGAGATGAGTTTTTCTACTTTTTCGTATCTTTTTGTTTCGAAATAGACAAAATCGTTTGCTTCTTTTACCAAAGCTTTGTCTGTTACGTTGCCTAACAAATTCTTTGCATACTCTATCCTTTTTTCAAAACCTTCTGGAGCGAAATACTCTTCTGAAAGGTTGAACGTATCAATAGCTGCGTCGTTTAGAAGAATGTTGAACTTTTCAATGGATTCGTTTACCGTCGTGTTGTAGTCTTTTAGTCGTCTTTGCACAATGCTCAAAGGTTCTTGAAGAACCTCAGAAACCAAAGAGCTGTAAAAAGGAGATTCACCAAAGGTTTCTGTCATTAACAAGTCTTTCGTTGCAAACGAGGGTAGAAATACTACAAGTACTGTGGCAAGACTTATTAAGAAAAGTGTGAACTGTTTCTTAAATAAAAAGTAGAACATCGAGAAAAGCAAGGCTATAGCCATAACTATACCATAAATCATTCCATCCGATGTTGATTGAATATTCATGAATGCACCTATATAAACTGTTTCAGAGGCTATTATTAACAAAAGCGGAACACGGATGTCCTTAAAGAAATAGAACCAGATAAAGAATACAATCGTATATACTACCCATCTAATCCATGCTAAGTTTAATTCTTTGGGAGTTATCATCGCAAACTCTCTGGCTATTTCATCTTTTATACCGGCGATTAGAGCATACGTACTTCTAAAGATTGTTCCACGTGTTCTTAAAATTAGCATCTCTGGATCTAAATCCTTTGCAGATTTTGCAGCTTCTAAAATTATCTCTTCCAAAGTTTTTAATACTCCTGGTTCTTGCATTATTAAGGTTACTACTTTCAGTTCTTCCCCGTTGTAAACGGGAGTGTATTCATAATCTCCTATAACGTTGGTCCTTAACTTTTTCAATTCTTCTGGAATATAAGCCAAGTTAATATCCGCACCGAAAAGGTAGGCAACAAGGTCTTGGGCGTAATTGCCAAAGGCATCTACAAGACGTATTTGATACTCGTTAAAGAAGGAGTTAAAAATAGGAGAGCTCTTTATAAGTTCTTTATCGAAAGACCGGTTGTTCAGTTTAGATTCCCAGTATGAAAGATATACGGCACGGGCTAACTTTTCTTCATCAGAATTAGCACCTTCCATTGGTTTGAGCGCCTCCAAATAATCCCCCGTCTTTTTCGTGGTTTCTGTTTTCTCCGTTGAACCTACCATGTAAATCTTCAAAAATCTGTACAATGGAAGGTCACTCTTGATGTGTGAAATAACAAACTGGTGAAAATCAGAAGAAGGCGAAAAATAGCTTTTGTAAATCTCCTGAGCTTTTGTCATGTCCAAGCCGAAAACCAACGAGGCAAAAACCAAAATCAAGGTGATAGTTATAAGTAAATAGGAAAACTTCTGTAGCCGCTCCAAATACTTTGCTACGTGCACTTCTTTACACCTTCCTTTTCACAAGCTTTCTCATATTTATCATTGTTGATGTATTTATTTATTTGAATTTCGAAATTCAAACACCGCTTGTTGATTATATTATATCACAACAATGCTTAGCAAATGCAATAATATGCGAAAAATAAGGAAAATTCTGTATTTCTCTTCTTATTCATTTCTTTTTCTCAACTCTAACCGTGTTTTAAACACAATTGGGTAAATAAACGTCTTAGAAATAAAGGGGGCTTCCGCCCCCTCTAAAGAACTCTGAACGTGATTTAACCCCAAGTTACTCTTCGACAGTGATAGCACCTGTCGGACAGCTATCAGCAGCATCCTTTGCGCAGGAAAGGTCTGTTTCTGGTAGCAAAACCTTTGCCTTCATGTCATCGCCAAGTTTGAATACATCTGGACAAAGGTTTTCACATACACCGCATCCGATGCATGTTGCTTCATCTACTCTAACCTTCATACCTTAGCACCTCCTCTTCGATGTCATTATTGATTATAACACAACTGGTTTAATTTTTCAACAGGCTTCAAACCTTCACTCTCAAGTGCCATGTCCTATTATGAATAAGCTTTTCCAACACTTTTTTGAAGTTCCTTTTCCACAGTTTTCAAGAGTAATTCAAAATCCTTTTCTTTCTTCATTTTTTCTTCAACAACTTTAACGGAATTTATCACCGACGGATGTGTCTTGTTAAATATCTCGCCGACTTTCCTTGTTGATAAACCGTATTTTTTCACCATAAAGTACATACATACCTGTCGTGCTAGCGAGGTATTTCTGTCCCTTGAACCTGAAAGAATATCATCTTTCGTTGTTTTAAACATCTTAGCAATAATTTCTATGATATCTCCATTTGAGCTTGTGTTAACATCTTCAGTAAGTACGTCCCGCAGTATGGATTTTACAACTGAAATGTCTAACTCTCCATACATACTTTTGTAAGCGATTAATTTTATAACGGCACCTTTCAAAATTCTTATACTTCCCTTAATATGTGTAGCAACGTATCGCAACATGTCATCGTCGATATCCGCCCTCTCATCATCAACAACTTTTTTTGCTATTTTGTACATCGCTTCTTGGGAAGGTGTCTTAATTTGAGCAACGACGCCCATCTGGAACCTTGAAACGACCCTATCTTGGAAATCTTTAAGTTCTTTTGGTGACCTGTCGGAACATACTATAATTTGTTTTCCAGCTTCGTAAAGTGCATTGAAGGTATGGAAAAGTTCTATCTGAACTCCCTTTTTTCCTGCTAAAAACTGGATATCGTCAATTACAAGGACATCGATTTTCTTTCTATACCTTTCGCGAAATTCCTCCATATTACCAGATTTTAGTTTTGTGATGAGCTCGTTCATGAAACTCTCACTAGTCAAGTAAGCAAACCTCAGGTCGGGATTTTGAGATAGTAGATAATTGCCATAAGCTTGAACTAAATGAGTTTTTCCCATACCAGCTTCGCTGTAGATAAATATCGGATTGTAAGTGCCTGGTTTTTTCGCTGCTTCAAGAAGTAAGTTGTAAACAAATTGGTTGAACTCGTCAACCACAAAATTGTCGAACCTGTACTTGGGATTGAGTGGGGTTATTAAAATAGGCTTTTTCCTAACCAAGGCAACGTTGTCTGGAACCTCATCTTCGAAATTCTCAGGATTGACAACCTGGGCGTAAACAATTTCATAAGTTGCTCCCTGACCAACAACTTCACTAATAGTTTTTCTAATAACCTTATCAAACTTCTTTTCTATGTAACCTTTAAGAAAAAGGTTACCCACTTCAAAGACAACGTGGGTTCCTTCTACACGTTTAACATAGAAGTCTATAAACCAGTGTTCCCATTGTTGTCGGCTGACCTTCTCCTTAAGTGTGGACAAAATCTTTTCCTTGATTTCTGCGTTATCCATAAGTACACCTCGAGACGTGCAATTGTAAGAAAAATAAATCAAATAAAGTAATAACAAGAACAAGGCGGGGGTGGGGTAAGGTTACTGTGCATTCAGTATTATCTCATAAGTCTATGTTAAAAATCAAGACAAACTTTATGTTAACTCATGAATGATGTTTTACTCACAAGAAATGGTATATGAAGTTTTGTTTCGAAATTGTTTACTGTAAAGAATCGACTAAAGACCATTAAGTAATCACTTACTGCGCACTTTGAAAATTGCTACTATTCAGTTCAAACCAATGTTCATTTCTTAATCCTAATGAATCCTAATTAATCCTCGTGTATGCTTTTTTATGCTTTAGTATGCTCTTTTTTCTCCAACTTCATACTAAGCTTGATTTGTTTTATAATACCAACAGGGGTGGATGGTATGAAAATGAGTAAGAAGAAAATCTTTATATCGTTTGATTACGAAGGACTTGCTGGTGTAACTAGTTGGAATGATGTTGAAAAGAAGAGTTCCGACTTCAAAAGGCATGAAATGTTGAGACAGCTGAAAGCGTTTTTAAAAGGCTTAGAAGGGTGCGAAGTAACGCTAGTCGATTCACATGCCGCAGGTGATAACATTCCTTGGGAGATTACCGAGGAATTTCCATACGTAACATTGGTAAGTGGTGGCATTAGGCAATATTATATGATGTACGGCATTGATGAATCCTTTGATTTTGCTGTTTTCTTTGGTTACCATGCTGGTATCGGTACCCTTCATGCAAATATGGACCACACGTACTCAAGTTCTTCCATACACAATATTTGGATAAATGGAGTGGAAATGAACGAAGCACTCATCAACGCGGCGTTTGCTGGTTTATTCAACGTTCCGCTTGGATGTCTAATCGGTGATGACAAGGTTATCACCCAAACTTTCAAAATTCTACCAAAGGTTCTTTCTGTGGAAACCAAAAAGTCTATCGGAAGACACAGCGCTATTATGAAACCTATGGGAACCTTGCTCGACGAACTGGAACAATGTGCTAAGGAGCTTTCAACAAAATCCAGAGAAGATTTCGAGATTTTCAAATTTTCATCACCTATTGAAATGGTTGTAGAACTCAGTGATACCCTTAGGGCAGACCTAGTCTCTTCTATGCCTCTCGTCGAAAGAGTAGATGGAAGGAAAGTTCGAATTAAGCATGACGACTACAAAGTCGTCTTTGAAGCATTGTTGGCTATGACATATATTTGTGCAGCCGCAAGGATATTAATTTAAATAACTTCAATAGCAGACACTTTTGGAGGTGTTTAACGATGGTAAGAACGCTCTCTGAAATCATCGAAATGGCGAAGGGAAAGGGGAAAGTTATCGCCATTGCTGGAGCAGAGGATAAAGAAGCCATAAAAGCAGTTGTCGAAGCAAAGGAATTAGGAGTTTCCGCTATTCTTTTTGGAAAGAGAGAATTAATTGAAGAGAATTTGAAAGAACTCAACACCGATTTTCCCATTGTTGATTGTCGTTCGGAAGAAGAAGCATCAAAAGGTGCCGTCAAAGCAGTTGTCGAAGGGAAAGCACACATAGTTATGAAAGGGCTTGTAAAAACTTCCACGTTGCTAAAAGCTGTCTTAGACAAAGAGCAAGGGCTCAGAACCGAGAGATTACTTTCACATGTTGCAGTTGTTGAAGTTCCTGGTGTGAACCGTTTGATTTTCATCACAGATGGTGGTATGGTAATTAGACCTACTTTGGAACAAAAAGTGCAGATTATAGAAAACGCAGTTGCTGTTGCCAGAAAACTTGGCTACGAGATGCCTAGAGTCGCACTTATAGCTGCTGTTGAAACAGTAAATCCCGACATGCCAGAGACAATGGAAGCTGCTATTATCGCCAAGATGAACGAGCGTGGTCAGATAAAGAATTGCAAGATAGATGGACCTCTTGGAATAGATAACGCTCTGAGCGTTTACGCAGCGGAAGTCAAAGGCGTTAAGGGAGATGTTGCAGGTCATGCCGACATACTAGTTGTTCCAGACATTCACAGTGGAAATTTCCTTGGCAAGTCTGCCGTATACTTTGCAAATGGAAGAATTGCTGGTATCATAGCTGGAGCAAAGGCACCAGTTATTGTCATATCACGTGCTGATACAAGTGAGTCGAAATTTGCATCTATCGCTTTGGCAATTGCACTTTCATAAATCTAAAATTCCATGTCCGTAGTTGGAGGTGTGCACATGAAGAAACTAGCAGTTGTAGCTATTGGTGGCAACGCGGTCAACAGACCTGGTGAAGAAGCAACAGCAGAAAACATGATGAAAAACCTTGCCGAAACTGCCCGATTTTTGGTTTCTATGCTCGATGATTACGACATAGTTATAACTCATGGAAACGGACCACAAGTAGGTAATCTGTTAGTCCAACAAGAATTAGCAAAGCACGTTATACCACCGTTTCCTATCGACGTTAACGATGCCCAAACGCAAGGTAGTCTTGGTTACATGATAGCATTAACTCTTGGTAATGAGCTAAGAAAAAGGAATATACAAAGAGATATCGCCGCCGTTGTCACACAAATTATCGTCGATAAGAACGACCCTGGCTTTCAAAAACCTTCTAAACCAGTCGGTCCATTTTACTCACAAGAAGAGGCGGAGAAGCTACAGCAAGAAAAAGGTTGGATAATGAAAGAAGATGCCGGACGAGGTTGGAGACGTGTTGTTCCTTCTCCAATCCCACTCGACATAGTTGAAAAGAACGTCATAAAGACATTGGTTGAAAAAGACATGATAGTCATAGCTGCTGGTGGTGGCGGAATACCTGTGATACAAGAAAGCGGAACATTGAAAGGTGTTGAAGCTGTCATCGATAAAGATAGAGCAAGCGCTTTGCTTGCTAAGGAAATTGGTGCAGATATACTAATAATTCTTACCGGAGTTGAAAAAGTCTACATCAACTATAACAAACCGGATCAAAAAGCGCTAGACCTCCTTACAGTTGAAGAAGCGAAAAAGTACCTTGCCGAAGGTCAATTCCCATCAGGTAGCATGGGACCAAAAATCGAAGCAGCGATTGATTTCGTAACTTCAACTGGGAGAGAATGTCTAATCACCGATATGGCAGTACTCGATAAGGCATTAAAAGGACTTACGGGAACAAGAATAACGCTTTAAAAAATAGTAGTATCTCACTCTTACCATGTATGCCATGTGTGTCAATAACAAACAGGGGAGTTCCCCCTGTTTGTTTTTTAAGAAATGTTAAATTTTACTATACTTAAGTATATAATCATGAGCATTCCAAAATTGGCTTAAATAGATGTTTTTGCAACTGTCAATTTTTTCGGAAAAAATTGCAAAATTTACACATTTTGTTCTACAATGTAAGTAGTCTTTTTCTAAACTAGCGGAGCGGAGTGAAGCATGAATAGGATTTATAGTGAACGACACATCCCGGTACTGTTGAAGGAAGTTGTAGACAACTTGGTATGGAAGCCGGACGGGGTGTATGTGGATTGTACGGTAGGAGAAGGGGGACACACCAAAGCGATAGCGGAGCGGATATTGGAAACGGGTGGCAAGGTTATAGGAATAGATGTTGACAGCGAAGTTTTACAAATAGCGGAGCGAAACCTAGAAGCCTACCCCAATGTTCAGCTCTTCAAATTCTCCTACGTGGATTTACCCGTCTTGCTTAACCTATTACAAGTCCATAAAGTTGATGGACTACTCGTTGATTTAGGGGTCTCTACCTACCAATTAAAAGGAGAAGGTAGAGGATTTTCGTTTAATCAGGATGAACCCCTCGATATGCGAATGAACCTCGAGAGTGAATTAACTGCCCACCATGTTGTTAATACCTACCCTGAGGATAGATTAGCCGATATTATCTATAATTACGGTGAAGAACGCTTTGCTAGAAGAATTGCCCATTCTATTGTTCAAAATAGGCCAATAAATACCACTCGAGAGTTGGTTGAAGCCATTCGAAAAGCTCTACCTTACAAGGAAATTCACAACCGAAAAAGGCATTTTGCAACCAAAACTTTCCAAGCAATACGGATAGAAGTAAATAAGGAACTCGAGAACTTAACAAAGTTCCTTTCGTTCGCACCTGATTTGTTAACACCTGGAGGTAGAATTGCTATAATTTCGTTCCACTCACTGGAAGATAGATTAGTAAAACACACGTTTAAAAATGACCCGAGATTAGAACCTTTAGGTGACTTTATAGCACCAAGCATGGAAGAGATAGCGGAGAACCCAAGGTCGAGGAGTGCGAAGCTAAGGGTAGCTAGGAGGGTTTGAGTTTTTTAACTGTTAGACAACAAAGTAATAACTTAATTCAAGTCAAAGCGGAGAAAGTTAGCATTTTTCTGGAAGGTTAGGTTACACTTTCTGCTTTTGCTTTTTACATTTTCCAAATGTTCAATATTTTACTTAGCGGAGCAGGGGGAGAGCCGTAGTTCATAGGCTTACGTTTTCGTTTCCGTTAGTAAGTTCTCAATCTTAGTTTTTTCATACTTAGTTTTTTCATAACTTAGCGGAGCGAAGGGGGATAGAGTATGACACTCGTAAGAAGTAAGCGGAGAGAAGTCGCGCTTGAAGGGTTACAAGAGCAGCATAAAACCTTTTCTCGGGTATTGAAGTACATCTTTGCATTTTCTTTGTTCACGGGTCTGATTCTCGGTGCGTATCACCTTAACTTGAGAACAGCGGAGATGTTAAGGCAAGTTGAGATGTATAGAGAAAGTTTATCGAATTTGAGACAACACAACGAAGTTTTAGATGTTCAAATAGCGAAACTGGTATTAGGACGTGATGTAATCAATTGAGCAGAAGTAAATACCGCTATAGACTAGTATTATTAATCGTCTCGTTCTTGATAATTATCTTACTTGTAAAGGTTTATACAAATATATATACTAACCGGTACGCGGTTAAAAGTTACGTTCCTGCACTGCGTGGTAATATTTACGATTCTCGCGGGCGTCTGCTCGCTACAAGTGAGATTGTTTATGGTGTTTATTTGGATTTGAATTACTTGCGGAGCTTCGCAGGTAACGCGTTCAAGAAATCACCAGATTTCCTAAGGTTGTTAAATGCTTTTGGAGCATCTGAACAGCTAAGCGAACTCGATAAAAAAAATGTTCTCAGACTCGGTATCGTCAATAGCAGACAGGAAGCAATAAAAAAGATTCCAACTCAATTTTTGAAATTTGTTGCGATAGTTCCAGAGGAACGCCGTATTTCCTTATCAGATTTTGGTCTCTCTGCAATCGTTGGTAAAACTGATCAAAGACACGGAATCAGTGGTGTAGAAGCTTATTTCGATAAAATACTGAGACCTATCAGAGACGGTGTTGTCTCAGTAACTTATTCAGGAATAATTGGCAGACCTTTGAACTATGTAAAAATTGATCCCGAAAATGGAAAAAATGTCAGGATTACGATAGATAGTGAACTCCAAAGACAACTTTACTTATTGGCACAGGATTACAAGGCGAAAAAACAAGCAACAGAAGTCGGAGTGCTGGTAATGGAAAGTAATACAGGGAAAGTAAGAGCTGCTTTAACCACCCAGAGTTGGCCCACCTATTATATGGGGTATATTGAACCGGGCTCCACAATTAAACCTATTATATTTTCAGCAGCACTGGAACTAGGCCTTGTCACACCAAATACTCATTATTACTGTCCTGGTTACGTAAAACCTATCGAAGGTTTGGATTTGACAATTAAGGACCTTGAAGTTCATAAGGATATCAATCTTTACGATGGGCTAGTTCACTCCTGCAACGTGGTTTCCGTCCTTACGACAAAGAAAATCATTGATTCTTTCGGTATTGAAAAGCTTTACGAAATTTTCCAGTCTTTTGGTTTCGGTAGGGAGACAGGTATAGAATTACAAGGAGAGATTCCAGGAAAACTTAACCCTCCAGATAAGTGGTACAAAGCCGACTGGGCATTTATGGGCATCGGGCAATCAATAGGGGTCACCCCCATCCAATTACTAGCTGCTTTTAATACTATAGTGAATGACGGAATCTACGTTGCACCTACTATCGATGAGGGAAAAGAAGTGACAAAGAAACGAGTTATATCGAAAGCAACTGCCGATATTGTAAAACAAATGCTCGAAGATGTCGTGGAAAGAGGAACCGGTGTAAATGCAAAGATAGACGGAGTAAAAATACTTGGAAAGACTGGTACAGCGCAAAAGAACCAGAAAAAAGATGTCACTGCTGTTTTCGTAGGGCAAGCTATCTTAGATAAGCCTTACACTATAATGGTCTGGGTTGATTCCCCCCAAACCGAAAAACTAAGTAGTATCGTTGCTGCACCGTTCTTTAAGGAAGTTGTTTTGAAATTAAAACAATATCAGGATGATTTGATAAATCCTAAGAAACCATCTTATACAACTCTTCCTGATATCACTGGTTGGAATATCTCACAACTCAAAGAGCTTGCCGAATCAACAAGTGTTGTGTTAAAATTAAATGGAACGGGTTTGTATGTGGAGAAGTATGCGACAGCCACAACATCCGACGCAACAAATGTAACAGTTGTCGAAGTCTGGCTAACGGATACCCCAGTAACTTTGAAACATATCGTTCAATAAGCTTATTTCTTTACACAGATGTTACTCGTTGTTCACTACAGAACAGAAAACTTTGGTAAAATAAACGATGTCCTAAAATAAGTGATTGCCGTAGATTGCAGGTTAAATAAAGCCCTAAACAAATTAGGGCGCCTGCAGGAGGCACGGAAGGGATAGAAAAGCACCTACTTGGCGTATTATCGTACCCGTATTGGTGCTATTTTCCCTCCGCTGTGCCTCGTAAAGAGGCATTTTTTATTTGATTAGGGAGGTGACGACGTGCTTAAGAGACCTGAGAAGGAACAACTTGTTAACGAGTTAACAGAGACTTTTAAGAATTCTTCATTGGTACTTTTCGCGGACTTTACCGGACTTACAGTTGCACAGATGACAAAACTTAGAAAAGCTTTAAGAGAAAAGCTTGGTAACGACGCAAGATTTACGGTTGTTAAGAACACTCTCTTAAGGATGGCTCTCAAAAATGCAGAGTATGACCTCGAGGGTCACGACAATGCGCTTTTTGGACCAACCGCAGTTCTTTACGTGAATGCTAAAGCAGACCCTGTTGAGGCTATCAAGATATTCTACAACTTTGTTAAAGAAAACAAAGGAACGCCTGTTTGCAAAGGGTTGTACCTGGAAAGAAAGTTCTTTGCAGGAGACCAACTCGAAAACTTGTCCAAGCTCCCATCAAGAGAGCAACTACTTGCAATGGTTGTTGGTGGTATCCAAGCACCTATTCGCGGCCTTGTCAACTCTCTCGCAGGTGTGCTTAGAAGTGTATTGTATGCTCTTAACGCTATTAAGGAACAAAAGGAAAAACAGTAATTTCAAGCATTTAGTACTAGTTGGTTAGAACAAAAAACATAAGGTAAACTTATCAGGAGGTGTATATTATGACATTGGAAGAACTCGTAAAAGCTATTGAGTCATTAACAGTGGCGGAACTTGCAGAACTTGTTAAGATGCTTGAAGAAAGATTCGGTGTTAGCGCAGCAGCCCCAGTTATGGCAGCAATGCCGGTTGCAGCGGCTGCAGCAGCTCCAGCAGCGGCAGCAGAAGAAAAAGATACATTTGACGTTCTCCTCAAGAGCTTTGGTCAGAAGAAAGTTGAAGTCATCAAAGTTGTCAGGGAAATCACAGGACTCGGACTCAAGGAAGCAAAAGACCTTGTTGAAAAAGCTGGCGCACCAGATGCATTCATCAAACAAGGAGTTAAGAAGGAAGAAGCAGAAGAAATCAAGAAAAAGATCGCAGAAGTCGGCGGAGAAGTTGAAATTAAGTAACATATTTTTCAAAACAAAGAATATTGTGTATCAAACCCCGCACAGTACTACACAGTGCGGGGTTTTTATGATTTAATATATAATTGCGGTATTATTGTCTAACGTGACCCAAATGATAAACATAAACATGCATAAACATTCTAAAAAATTCCCTAGAGTTACAGCATCGAATAGGTTCATTAGAACCCTACGTTTTTTGTTTATATACTCAGTTCTTTTAGCCCCTCACAGTGCGTAATTTCCAACCATTCTGTATCGACACTTTAGGAAGAGGTGATCAGATTGAAAACTTATCAAGTGGGCAAGAGGATAAGGTACTCCTTCGGAAAGGTTGATGAGATTCTCAACGTCCCAGACCTCGTAGAAATCCAGCATAAATCCTTCAAGGAGTTATTGGACCATGGTATTTTGCGTATCCTCAAGAAGTTCAGCCCCATAACGTCAGTGAAGACCGAGGGTAGAAGAGACAAAGGTTTCAGCCTCGAATTCGTTGGATTTCGTGTAGGTGAGCCTCTTCACTCGGTCGAAGAGTGTAAACAGCGTCTTCTCACGTATGTCGCACCGTTTTACGCAACGGTGAGAGTTACTGATTTGTCAACAGGAGAAATGCGCGAAGAAGAAGTAAGCCTTGGCAATTATCCTATCATGACTGAAAATCAAACGTTCGTGATAAACGGCGTTGAAAGAGTTGTCGTCAGTCAGCTCGTAAGAAGCCCAGGAGTCTATTTTGTCGAGGAACCAACCAAAAACATAGGAGCAAAGCCTATATATGTAGCACACTTCCTACCAGTCAGAGGTGTGTGGCTTGAAATATTGCTCAATCTCAATGATGAAACCTTGTATGCAAGAATCGATAGAAGGAAAAAGCTGAACCTTTTCTTGGTCTTAAAAACCCTTGGTTATCAAAACGATATCGATATCCTTTCTCTATTTCCAACTTATATAGACGTTGAAGATGATTACTCATTGAAACAAGCAGAAGGGGTTATAATTCTTGAAAAAGTTGTTTCAAAATCTGGAGAGGTCCTCGCTGAAAAAGGTTCAGTATTAACGCCCACACTTGTTGAGATATTTAGAGAACATGGGATTGATAGAATAAAAGTTGCAAATAAATACATACATAAGACCTATCTGAAGCTTAAGGAAAGGCTAAAAATGCCTCTTGAAGAGAATATCAGCGAGCTTAGGGCTTACATGGAAATATACAAAGAACTGCGCCCTGGCGAGGTGTTTAGATACAACGCTGCAAAATCCTTCTGGAATAATCTTTATTTTAATCCTGAACGCTTCGAACTTACCGAAGTCGGTAGGTACAAAATGAACAAAAAATTGACAAACACGTACAGAAAATACCTTGTTGAAATAGAAGGAAGAAATCCAGAGAGTGTTGAGAATGTTGAGTACATGGAGACTTCCGATGCTCTTACACCGATGGATATAATCTTGGTTGTTAGAATGCTACTTGAAGTTGAAAAACACCCGGAAACTCTTGATACAAAAGACCATCTTTCAAATAAACGGGTCAAAACAGTTGGTGAATTGATAGGTTCGGAATTCGAAAGAGCGTTCTCGAAATCTGTCCATCAAATTCAAGAAAAACTTGCAACCTATACAAGCTTAGATAAGATATCGATTCCAAGTTTGATTAATTTGAGAAACGTCGTCGCTTCGCTTAACAGTTTCTTTGCAACGAACCCACTTTCACAATTTATGGACCAGGTCAACCCAATCGCTGAATTAACACACAAACGAAGGCTTACAGCTGTCGGACCTGGCGGATTAAAGAGAGAAAGGGCAAGGTTTGAAGTTCGTGACGTTCACCACTCTCACTATGGAAGGATGTGTCCAATTGAAACACCAGAAGGTGGTAACATAGGTCTTATCACCTCTCTCGCTGTTTATGCCACAATCGATAAATTCGGTTTCCTTGTGACACCATACAGAAAGGTTGTCAATGGTAGAATAACTGACGAAGTCGTTTATCTTGCTGCAGATGAAGAAGAAAACTACAGAATTGCGTCATCAACAATACCAAGAGATGAAAATGGTAACATATTGCAAGAAAAAGTCCCAGTTAGATATCTTGAAAAAGTAGTCTACGTGCACAAAAACGAAGTCGACTTTGTCGATATATCACCAAAACAAATCGTCAGTGTCACAACATCACTGATACCGTTCCTCGAACATGACGACGCTAACCGTGCTTTGATGGGTTCTAACATGCAAAGACAAGCGGTTCCACTTATCAAATCTGAAGCTCCACTTGTTGGAACTGGTATGGAATACCCAGCTGCTATCTATTCTGGACATGTCGTATTGGCAAAACACGACGGAATTGTCAAAAAGGTCGATGCCAGAAAAATAGTCATCCACAGAACAGACGAAAATGGCACCCCACTTTATGATAAGAAAGGAAATCCAGTACTCGATGAATATACACTTTTGAAATACGTTAGGTCAAACCAAGATACCTGTATCAATCAAAAGCCTATTGTTAATGTTGGAGATTTTGTAAAGAAAGGTACACCGATTGCTGATGGTCCAGCGACAGATAACGGAGAACTTGCACTCGGTAAGAACGTGCTCGTTGCGTTCCTTCCATGGGAAGGTTACAACTTCGAAGACGCTATACTGGTAAGCGAAGAACTACTAGAAGAAGATACGTTCACATCTGTACACATCGAAGTCTATGAAACAACAGCAAGAGAAACAAGGGTTGGTCCAGAGGAAATCACTGCGGAAATACCAAATGTTTCGAAGGAAAATTTGAGAAATCTCGATGAAAACGGAATTATTCGGATAGGTGCCTACGTTGGTAAACAAAAATACTTCACCTCGCAAGATATCCTTGTTGGTAAGGTTACACCAAAAGGTGAAAGTGATGCAACACCGGAAGAAAAAATTATGAGATCCGTCTTCGGAGAAAAAGGTAAAGACGTCAAAGATTCGTCACTCAGAGTTCCGCACGGTGTTGAAGGTAGGGTCATCGATGTGCACGTATTCCACAAAGAAGAAGTCGGAGACCTTGGTCCTGGTGTGAATACACTTGTTCGAGTCTATCTTGCAACCAGAAAACCACTTGAAGTTGGTGACAAACTTGCCGGTAGGCACGGTAACAAGGGTGTCGTATCAATGATTCTTCCAAAAGAAGACATGCCGTTCCTACCAGACGGAACACCGGTCCAAGTAGTCTTAAGCCCATTGGGTGTTCCATCACGTATGAACATTGGTCAAGTGCTCGAAACCTCTCTTGGTTGGCTCGCAAAGTTAACAAACAGACACTTTGCTACACCTGTTTTCGATGGTGCTAAAGAAGACGAAATATTGCCAGAACTATACAAAGTTCGAGAAAAGCTTAATTTGCACCATGGAGATGACCCAGAAAATCCATCAGGTAAGGTTATTCTCAGAGATGGAAGAACAGGTAAGGAATTCGATTCACCGGTGCTCGTTGGTTACATGTACATTATGAAACTCATTCACATTGCAAGGGACAAAATTCACGCGAGGGCAACAGGACCTTACTCATTGATACACCAACAACCACTCGGTGGTAAAGCTCAGTTTGGTGGACAAAGGTTCGGTGAAATGGAAGTCTGGGCACTTGAAGCATACGGTGCTTCCTACACATTGAATGAAATGCTTACAGTAAAAAGTGACGATATCAAGGGTAGAACCGAAGTTTACAAAGCTATCATGAAAGGTAAGAACTTACCAGAACCAGGTCTACCCGAGAGCTTCAAGGTCCTTGTTAGAGAGTTGAAAGGTCTCGCACTCGATGTCCGCGTTTACGACGAGCACGGTAATGAAATAGACATCGAAAAACTGTAAGGTTTGGTAAGTTCTATAAGGCTTTTACCCGACGTTAAGAGGAGGGAAAATGAATGAGTTCTTCTTTCAAAAGGAAAATTGCGAAAGTAAAAGTGGCGGTGGCATCCCCCGAAGTTATCAGAAGCTGGTCAAGTGGAGAAGTGAAGAAAGCGGAAACGATAAACTACCGTACCTTCAAACCAGAAAGAGATGGACTATTTTGCGAAAGAATATTTGGACCTGTAAAAGACTATGAATGTGCTTGTGGAAAGTACAGTGGTAAAAAGTACGAAGGTACAGTTTGTGAAAAATGTGGAGTTAGGGTCGAATCAAGAGATGCAAGAAGGCGCCGATTTGGACATATCGAATTAGCTGCTCCTGTTACGCATGTCTGGTATCTTAAAAACACTCCAAGTGTCATCGCCACGTTACTTGACATGACAGTAAAGGATATAGAAAACATCGTCTATTTTGGTAGTAGAAGGGTAAACGAAAGGGTCCTTATAGTCACCGACCCGAAGAACACACCTTTTGTGAAAGGCTCTATATTGAACCAAACTGAATACGAAATCTACGCGAAAAAATGGGATTTTGAAGTGTCACCTGCATATATAGTAAAAGAACCAAGGACTCCGCTTGTAGCTGATATAGATGGTGAGGTTCATATAAAGCATGAAAGAACACACACAGACAGAGATATTTATTGGATAACAATAAGGAACATTATAAGAACCGAACTCCGTGTTTACAGCGGAATGGAACTTAGGGTTAAAGATGGAGATTTCGTCAACCAGGGTGATGAAATAGTCCCAGAAAAAAGGGTCGATGCCATTTTCGCACCATTTGACGGAACCGTAGAAGTCGACGAAGTTTCAGAAACTATTACTCTTAATCCTCTCCCAACAAGTAAAAATACACCGATAACATTCACGCTACCATACGGTGTAAGAGCATTAGTGAAGAATGGAGATAAAATAAAGAAAGGGCAACAATTGACGACAGAAACTATATTGCCTCGTATCATAGCACCGTTGTCAGGAACTGTGAAGTTTAGCAGGAACCTTAACCTGAGACCTCTTGAAAACGGAAGTTACGAAGTCATCACAACTGGAACGATATACATCGAGAATGTCCAGTCATCCAAAACGTATCCTGTTTTTGAAGGAGCGACTATATATGTTCAGGACGGGGAAATGGTAAAAGCTGGCGATGTTATCGCTGACAGATTCCTCTTCGAAGATGAGAAACTATCTATTGAAGAGTACAAAATCTTCAGCCAGCACTACCATAGCATGTTTGTTGTTGAAGAACAAGTTGAAAACGATAAACCAATAATGGTGGTCACATACATCGACCCACAGATCGCGGAAGAAACTGGTATCACAAGAGGTCAAATAATCACTCAGCAAGATTACGAAGCTTACAGCATGATATACCCAGGAAAGATTGAAGCTGAGACTGGAGCTGCAGCAATCAAGAAGCTGTTGCAACAACTTGACCTCGAAGTTATGAAAACCGAGCTGGAAAACGAACTTAACAAAATTCCAAAAAGCAGCGTAAGAGCCAAGAAATTGTTAAAAAAACTAAGAATAGTCAAAGATTTAATGGAAAGTGGAACAAAACCTGAGTGGATGGTTCTGGAGGTCTTGCCAGTTGTTCCACCAGAAATAAGACCAATGATACAGATAGATGGTGGACGTTTCGCAACAACAGACCTCAATGACCTTTACAGAAGGGTCATAATGAGAAACAATCGACTCAAGAGATTGTATGAAATGAATGCACCTGAGGTCATAATCAGAAACGAAAAGCGTATGTTACAAGAGGCCGTTGATAATCTGATATACAATGGAAAAATTGGAAAAGCTTATACAGATAGAAATGGTAGACCTTTGAAATCACTTACTGATCTCATTAGAGGAAAGAAAGGACGCTTCAGAAGAAATCTACTTGGTAAACGTGTTGACTATTCAGGTCGAGCCGTTATTGTCGTTGGTCCTCATCTGAAGATACACGAATGTGGTTTGCCAAAGAAGATGGCTCTTGAACTCTTTGAACCGTTCGTTATTGCCGAACTTTCAAAAGAGGAAAATGCGGAAGCTACACAGACAAAAGTTAAAAAATACAGAAAAGAACTCCAAAGAGAAGACCCGAAAGCTTGGGAAAAACTTGAGAAGGTTATTCAGGGAAGGGTTGTCTTACTCAACAGAGCTCCAACACTGCACAGGATGTCTATCCAAGCTTTCGAGCCAAAACTTATAGAAGGTAACGCTATACAACTGCATCCATTGGTATGTCCACCGTTCAACGCAGACTTCGATGGTGACCAGATGGCGGTCCATCTACCGCTTTCGCCAGCAGCGCAAGCGGAAGCAAGGTTACTAATGTTATCAAGGTACAACATAATCTCCCCGGCACATGGAAAACCTATATCGATGCCCGGTAAGGATATTGTTGCCGGTATTTACTACCTAACGATGGTCGATAAGAATTACGATAAAGTTCAACCGGAAGATATCAAATGGAAATTCGCAAGCCCAGAGGAAGCGGAAATCGCTTACGAATTTGGTTACATAAAGCTACATGAACCAATACTTGTCAAAATCGACGATAAGGTCATAAAAACAACATTCGGTAGAGTCATATTCAACTCGATTCTTCCAGAGGAACTCAGAGATTACAACAAAACGTTCGGAAAGAACGGAATCAAAGATGTTGTTTACAAAACTTTCAAAAGGCACGGTATTGATAGGACAGCAGACCTGCTTGATGATATAAAAACGCTTGGGTTCCACTACGCCACGATTTCCGGTTTAACGGTCAGTTTGAAAGACTTCCTCATTTCTCCGAAGAAAAATGAAATCATCGCTGAAGCGATGAAAAAGATAGATGAGATAGAGAGACTTTACGAGGAAGGTTTACTGAGCGATGAAGAAAAATACAAAGAGACGATAAAGATTTGGACCAAAGCCACAGATTTGGTCCAAGAGGAGACCTACAAATATCTCGGTGAAAATCCATTCAACCCGGTGTTCATAATGGTTGATTCCGGAGCTAGGGGTAACAAAGACCAGCTCAAACAACTTTCTGGTATGCGTGGCCTTATGGCAGACCCATCTGGTAGAACCATCGAAATTCCGATTCTTTCAAACTTCCGAGAAGGACTCTCAGTCCTTGAATTCTTTATCAGTACACACGGTGCGAGAAAAGGTTCAGCCGATACCGCGTTGCGAACAAGCTCTGCTGGATACCTTACAAGAAGGCTCGTTGACGTTGTTCAGAGCGTTGTAATCACACAACCAGATTGTGGAACGCACGAAGGTGTTAGGGCAGCGATACTTAAGAGTTCTGACAACTTCGTTGTTGAAAAAATAGAAGATTTCATATTCGGTCGAGTGTTGGCAAAGGACGTCTACGAACCAGGAAGCGGCAGCATATTAGTTAACCCAGAAACAGGAAAGGTTTACCAGAGAGATACAGTGATACTTGACGATGATGCTAAGTTCTTGTCAAATTACAAAAAGAGAGTCCCTGTTGTTGAAGAAAAAGTTCTCGATTTGAGTGATATTAACATTCCTGAGGTTTACGCGGAACTTGCTGAAGATGTCGACCTTGGCACAGAAGTTCTGCCAGCTGAAAGTGAACTCAACTGGGAAATCATTAAAAAGTTAAGAGACGCGCGCGTTAAATCTGTAAAAGTAAAACTCTACCCAATCGTTGGGAACGTAGTAGCAGAGGAAGTTGTTTGGGACAAAGAGCGGAAAAAACAACTTGCCGTCGAAGAAGAACAAATAGACGTAACAGTTGCAAAAATGCTAGAGGAAAATAACATAGATAGCATTGTAGTTAGACCGGAAATCTATGTTCGCTCACCGCTTACATGCGAAGCTGAACACGGTGTATGCGCGAAATGTTACGGTCTTGACCTATCGAACCATAAAGTCGTAAGCGTTGGTGAATCTGTAGGTATCGTGGCAGCTCAATCTATCGGCGAACCGGGTACACAACTCACAATGAGAACGTTCCACACAGGTGGTATCGCTACAACAGCTGATATCACACAAGGTTTGCCAAGAGTTGAGGAACTCTTCGAGGCAAGGAAAAAGACAAAAGATCCAGAAGGTATATTCTCCAAAGTTAAAGGCGTCGTAGTTGATATCTCTCAAGACGAACCAAAGAAGATTTACGTACAAGACGAGCTTGGAACCATACACGAATACGTTGTTCCATCAAGGGTGAGAGTAAACGTATCCGTTGGTCAAAAAGTCTTACCCGGTCAGTCACTCACAACAGGTTCTCTCAAAGTGAGAAAGATTCTCGAGGAACTTGGAGTAGAAGACACTGCAATGTACCTACTAAGAGAAATTAAGAAAGTCTACGTACAGCAAGGTGTCGATATCCATGATAAGCATTTTGAACTGATAATTAGGCAGATGCTTAACAAAGCCGAAGTCATTGAACCAGGCGATACCGACTTCTTACCAGGAGACCTTGTACCAATCACTATTCTCAACAAAATTAATAGAGAAATAATGGAAGGCAACGCAAAGATAGAGCTCAACAAGAAACGCGTTATCGGAAAAGTACTCGCAAAGCATATCCTAATAAAGAACGAAGAAGGTCAAGTTGTAGAACTTGCAAAAGAAGGGGAAGAAATAACAGAAGAACTCTTGGAACAACTCATCAAGTATAATGTAAAAGATGTCCTTGTAATCAACCATGACAAGGAGAAAGAAGTTTACCAGATAATGCCAAAAGAAACTGTGAAATACAGAAGAAAACTACTCAGAATTACACAGGCATCTCTTGAATACGAAGGCTGGCTGAGCGCGGCAAGCTTCCAGCAAACGCAACAAGTATTAACAGACGCAGCAATCAAAGGTGCAGTCGATTACCTCAAAGGTTTGAAAGAAAACGTTATCGTCGGACAGCTCATACCTGCTGGAACAGGATTTGAAATATTTGCAAACATTCAGTACGAAGAAACGCCAAGACATGCGATCGAAGAAAAAGAAAAGTTAGCATAACCGAGTACAAAAAATTGAAAAGCGGCACCTGAAAAAGGTGCCGCTTATTTTTATTTGCTTTCGATTTTACTTACCCTTTCAATCTTTCCTATAGACCACCCACGATGTTGGTGTTTCCCACAACCGAACCTCAGTAAGTTTGTATCTTTCCGTTGTAAGGTATTTTTCCAACCTTTCCCAAATCCACTCCGCAATGTTTTCCGCACTTGGTTGAGGTATTATTTCATTTATGTAGGCATGGTCTAAGTAACTCAGTACTTCTCTTTTTACTATCTCTTTTAACTCAACAAAATCGATGACCATTCCCTCTTCGTCTTTTTCTCCACAAACGACAATTTGGAGTTTGTAAGTATGCCCATGAAGTTTTTCACACTTTCCATGATACTGAACTAAATTGTGAGCAGCATCAAACGTGAATTCCTTAACCACGCATAACATAATGACCTTTCCATCCTTTCATCTGTGTGGAGTCAAACTCGAACGGGAATTTGACAGGTTTGTTCTCAAGCGCAGACTTGTATATTGCAAGTACGATTTCAACAGCTTTTCTACCCTCTTCACCAGGGATTTTGGGTGCTCTATCGTAAATTATCGATTCGTAGAAATCTCTGTAAAGAGGGACATGTCCGAATCCATACACGGTATCAGGATCCGGTAGTTCCATAAATGGATGACTATCTTCATCCGGGAATTTCCAAACCAAAATCTTGTTAACAGCCAGTCCACCTATAATTACTGTCCCCAGTTCACCAAAAATCGAAAGCGTTTCTTCTAAATTTCTAGGATAAATTGTTGATGTACCTTCAATGATACCAACTTTTCCGTCCTTGAATTTCACAATTGCTCCTCCAAAGTCTTCCGCTTCAATGTAAGGATGCTGGAAGTTACGAATTACTCCGTACACTTCTTCTATCTCGCCTCCAAGCATCCACTGAAGCAAGTCAATGTTGTGTGTGCATTGATTCATGAGTGAACCGCCATCAAGCTGCCATGTCCCACGCCAAGGTGCTTGTTCGTAGTAATTCTTATCCCTGTTCCATCTGATATTCGCAACTCCATAGTTTATCCGGCCAAATGCACCGCTCTCAATTTTTTTCCTTAGTTCAACAATAGGAGGATTAAATCTATTTTGGAAACAAACTCCCAATTTTACACTTTTTTCTTTAGCAGTCTTTATCATCTCATCCATGTGCTTCGTTGAAAGTGCCATAGGTTTTTCAACTAAAACATGAACACCTGCTCTCAAAAAATCCATAGAGATTTCATAATGATAACCGCTTTCTGTGGCAATTGCAACAAAGTCAATATCTTCGCTCTTTATTATATCCTCGTACTTTTGATAGACCCTAGGTTTGTAACCTGCCCGTTCTTCTATACTTTGTGCAACTCGTTCTGCTTTTTCCACAACAATGTCACAAACTGCAACCGCCTGGATAACATCGAAATTCTTCACTATCGCTTCCACATGTTTGGATGAACCTATCCTTCCACACCCAATAAGCGCCATTTTCAGCTTTCTCTCGCTCATTCTACACTCACACCCCTTTTAACAATTCATTCATTCATTGAATGAACATAAGCAGCTACATTATATCATAAAAAAATCTCCAAGGCAATAAGAACGAACTTTTCATTCTTTACTCCTCGGAGATTTGCAATTCAATTATCTGATAGGTCTCTTCTCCGGTATTCCAACTTTTCTTGGATACTTTTCTGGTGTTGGCGATATTTTCTCAAAGATGATCAAAAATCTATCTTTCCCTAAAATGCTGTACTTTCTAATTTCTGCCAGTTTTACTCCCAGCTCTTTCATGGCGTTCACAGCCTGACCTAATTCCTCGTTATATCCAGGACCCTTGTATAGAAGAACCTTCCCACCAACTTTTACGTACGGCACCGTAAGCTCCAAAACTGTTGCTATCCTGGAAACAGCTCTAGACACTGCACTGTCAAATCTTTCTCTGAACATTCCTTTGTCTTTAAGCTCCTCAGCTCTGACACACATCAATTCTACATTACTTAACCCCAATCTTTCACACAAGTTCTTCACGTAATCTATCTTTTTACATACGCTGTCAATTAAGAAACCATGGATGCCGAATTCTATTGAAAGAAAGACACCGGGAACCCCACCACCTGTTCCTACATCTAAGAAATTATTCCCGAGGTCTTCCGGTTTCACAGCAAGAACGGAATCCATATATAGATAATGAAAACCTTCGTTGAAGTCTCTGTACCCAACAAGATTTATTGGAGCGTTTATAAGTTCTTCAACGTACTTTTTGACAAGTTCCATTTTTTCCATCGAGAACCACCTTGAAAAAGAATTTAGCAACATCCAGAGGAACACGCGCACGCGCTATGGGTTCGTTTAACCAACGGTAAAACCATTCAAGACGCAGTTTCTGAAAGAAAACGGGTGCTCGTTTTTTCACACCAGCGACAACATCAAAACTTCCACCAACTCCCATGGCAAGTTTGAACGGTAGATGTCTATGTTGGTATATCCAAAGTTCTTGTCTTGGAGTGCCCATTCCAACAAATAGAAGATCTGGTTTTAGTTTCTCAATCTCTTCAGCAGGTGTTTGGTCTTCAAAATATCCATGATGGTAACCTACAACGTTCACTCCACGTTTTCTCAAGTTCTCGGCGGTCTTTGGTATAACATCCGGTTTTGCCCCCAACAAGTAAACACTCCACTTCCTGTTTACTGCCTCATTACAAAGGTATATCATAGTGTCTATACCTGGTATCCTATCGGTATGAACCGTGCAGTGCCTTTTTATCGCCCAAACAACACCTGCACCGTCTGGAAGATGAAAAGAGGCGTTTCGTAAAGCTTCTTTGTAATCAGAAATCTGCTCTGCCTTCAAAAATATCTGGCTATTCAACGTTACCACAAATAGCTTTTCGCCTTTCTCTATGAGCTCAACAAGATACCCTCTAACATCTTCAGCTTTTCCGCAAAGGACATTGTAGTCATAAAATTGAACCTGTGTCAAAATACCACCACCGAGCTTTTAGAAAATTAAAAAATTTGGGTCGGTTACTCCGACCCTTGCTGACTTACTGTTTGGTGCCGAGGGCGGGATTTGAACCCGCACGGGAACCCCCACATGATCCTGAGTCATGCGCGTCTGCCAATTCCGCCACCTCGGCAAATCTATTTTTATCTACCAGCAAGGTTTATTATACCATATAAGCAAGAGTTTTCAAGTCTCTGGCCCTCAGATAGAGAAGTTTAAACATTTAAAAATATGGTTCCAGTAAACCAACAAGTATTTTGAAGCTTCCTCTATAGTATTGTGCCTCGATGTAAAGCTTATCAACCATTTTCATTCCCGGTGGGTCCGGAACGTAAAATCTCAAACTTGCAAATATTGCGTTTGATACATCTGTGAGAGTAGTAAAATCACTGAAATAACCAACTTGAACAAAGAGTTGTTTATTAGAAAAGCCCAAAATAGGACCGTATACAACAGAAAAAGTATTCGAAGAGGAATTGTAATCGTACGTCGCATAAATGGCTGGTCCAACTAAAATTCCAAGGTCTGCTTCAAAGTATACGTTAGCATAAATATTCCATAGTTTATTTAAGGTCCAATCAGCATTCAGGTTAAAACCGAAGTACTCGTAACCAGCCCTCAAAACCCAGTTCGATAATTCTCCGTAATTATATCCAATCCCTATGTTGAAGTAAGCGTAAGCAAGAGTGATTATCACGAGAAAACAAAAGACAATCAACCTTTTAAACATCTTTTTATCCCCCTTTTTTGCCCTTCAAAAATATTTAAAACTACCCTATTACAAATTTAGTGAATTCCAAAACTACTTTTTCATTTGTTTTATCGTTAAGTATCTCTATCTTTTTTGGAAGTTCCCTTTCCATGTAAAGCCTAACTGTTATCGGTTGAACACCGAATCTCGCAAGGATTGCCGCATTCTTTGGTCTGAATTCAACATAATCTCTTCCATACGTCGCGTTGAAAAGTGGTGTTGAAAGGAAATCTGTTATTGACGTTAGTATATCTCCTACTTGCGAAACATTTGGAAGAACGTTCTCCGTCGTTTTGTAGTTTTTGTATACGTATTCCACTTTTCTGGAAATCATATCGTACTGAATGACAATATCTTCGACAACCTCGGGGGATTTAAGATAAAATGTAAATTTTTCCAAGTTTTTGATAACCAAATCGAAAGAGAAAGCAATTTTTTTACGTTGTTGCCCATCAAAAACATCAAAGGTTAGAACCGTGCTTATATTGAAATTACGATTTCCAGCCAACTTCTCGATGAAACCGTAAACACTTATGCCGTCGTCAGACGTTTTTGTGTGAGACAATTGCGAAGTATTCTGCGCACATACAGAGCTGGTAAAGAGAATGAATAACAGCCCCACAATTGCTGCAAAAAAGAAAGTTTTCCTACACTTGAACAAAATCCTCACCTCGTCAAAGGAGTCAAAAAGTTTTTAACTTTGCTAAATTTTCAAATCTCCAGCTAAAATTATTATGAAATCTATTGGAAAGACAATTTTCTTACCAGTTTTTGTTAATTCACCTATAATCGCGAGGTATTTAGAAATATAATCAAGCCTGTCTTCGACGTATACAACTTCGAACTCCGTTTCTGAGAACACATCCGTCAAAAGTTTATCAACAAATTTTTTCAGTCCTTCGTTTTTCCTTAATATCAAAACCGCATTTTTCTTTATATCTACGTCTACTCCTTCGTAAAAAATGTTGTTTGGTTTGTAACCTTTCGAAGAGAAGAGATTCTCAATTTTCTCACCAAAGTCGGCTGTTCTGTTCTTAGTATTGTTTATAACGTAGTACCTGTATTTTTCCTCTAACCTCTTTTGCCTAGTTACAAAACTTGCTCGGTATTCTTCTATCTTAGATTCATCGATGTATAAATTACCGTCTTCTGCTATGTAAAATGGAAATGGGACACTTTCAATTTGGAAGTTGTTTTTCACTTTTGAAAAGATGTAAACAACTTCCCCTATTTCCATATTGAATTCCGTGCGTTTTTTGATTTCTCTATACAGTTCCGTTAAAGCAAATACGTTTTTCTGTAAGGCTTTCTGGGCAAGCTTTTCTATTATTACCCGCTGTTTGTCCAGCCTTCCTATGTCTCCTTCGGCTGTTTTTCTGAAACGCAGGTAGGCGAGTAATTCCTTTCCCTTCATTTTGTAATAACCAGGCGTGAAGTCGATTTCCAAATTTTGTGCTACGTCTTTGTAATGCATGGGCCTATCGACGAATATCTCAATTGGTCCAAGTTCGTCGCCAAGGAATTTGAAAATGTCGTAATCAACGATAAAATACCTCTTTATTGTTATTCCTGTTAATTGTTCGATTCTCTTTTTAAACTTTTCTAGCCCTTCTGATTGATAGTAGGAGTTAATTTTCTTACCATCAATCATCAAATCCCTCGGAATGCTCGAAATTATCATCTTCTTTTTTTCAAGGTCTATACTAGCTACAAGTATAACATCGGTTCGTCTTGTCCCACCAATGTCTTTATCCAACCCAAGAACTAAGATGTTAACAGGGTCCTCAGTGGGGATAAAAAACATCCTCAGAAACATCTCTATCCATATTGTGGAAACAAAGAGCGCGGCAGCTACACCTATGAATATTACAAAAACATAAAGGACATTCTTCATATCACTTTATATCTCCCTTGACCCAACCTATGTATGGAAGGTTTCTGTATTTTTCGTTGTAATCAAGTCCATAACCAATGACAAATTTATCCTCGATTTCAAAGCCTACAAAATCAGGAACAACCTGAGGGGTCCTACCAAGTTTTTTCAATAGGGTCACTACTTTTAAATCAGCTGGGCGATACCTTTTCAAATACTCAAGTATGTATGAAAGTGTTAGCCCGGTGTCGAGGATGTCCTCAACTACTATAACGTGTCTACCTTCTATTGGCTCATCTATCCAGCTTTTCACTCTGATACGTCCGGTTGATGAAACTCCTGAGTAGCTTGAAACCTGGATGAATGAATATTCTACATTCATATCTATGTTCTGCACTAACTCGCTGAAAAAGTGTATAGACCCCTTAAGAACACAAACTGCATGCAATGTATCGGTTTTGTCCTTGTAGTAGTCCGTAATTTCTTTTCCAAGTTCTTTTACACGCTGTTTGATTTGTTCATTGGATATCATAACCTCTATCAAGGAAATCCCCTCCTACATTAGCTTTTTGGATTTCTCACTTGTTAGAAATAAGTTTTTATTTTCCTGATTCAATTACCCCTGCACAGATAACCCTTGGTCCGTCGTAGAAAACCGCAATTTGACCTGGAGTTACAGCAAATGTAGGTTCGTCGAATGTTACAGATAGTTTTCCACCATCTTCATCTTTGTATTGGACTGTACACCCAACTTCCTTGAACTTTTTGCGAATTTTTACACTAGCCCGGAATTCATTTGGTAAATAATCGTCATAGACATTCAAATTGGAAACAACCATGTGTTTGTCGTATAACTCAGCAACAGGGGCAACTAATATAAAATTGCCGTCAACATTCTTTGCCCTCACGTAAAATTTGCTTCCAGCAGCTATACCAAGTTTTCTCTGTCCTATTGTGTAAAATGGTAATCCCTCGTGTTTTCCAATAATCCTGCCATCTGTTGTAATTATGTTCCCCGGTTTGACGTCTATGCCTAAATCTCTAAAGAAGCCTTTCAAATCGTTATCCGGTAAGAAGCACAAATCTTGGGAATCTATCTTCTGCGCCACATGTATACCTTGCTGTTGAGCAATTTTTCTTATTTCTTCTTTCGTGTAATACCCATTCGGAAGAATAATCCTTCTGAACTTTTCTTTTTTTATTGAAGCTAAAAAGTACGACTGGTCTTTACTTTCATCAACGGCTTTGTAAAGTTTCCCATCTATTATCCTTGCGTAGTGTCCGGAAGCTACATATTCCATTCCATCACTTAATGCAACATCCATCACTGCACCGAATTTTATGTACTCATTGCAGAAAAAGCACGGATTGGGGGTTCTTCCTATCAAATTTTCGTTTATGAAATAATTAATTATCCTTTCTTTGAAAATATCTTCAACATGAATTATTTTAAACGGAACTCCAAATTTTTTTGCTATCATCTGTGCATCGAACGTATCTGAAGGACTACAACAAACTTTGTGTTTTATCTGTTTGGTTATGTAGAGTTCATCTCTAACAGTCTTCATGTGGTAAGCTGTAACATTGTATCCTTCTTTTAAAAGCAGATACAAAGCAACTGCGCTATCAACACCTCCGCTGAGCAGTACGCCAACTTTGACACCTTTTTTCTTTATTTCAACGTTCAAATTTTGCACCTCGCTTTGTAGTCTTCTATCAAATCTTTGAGTTTTATGCTTCGAAGCGTATCTTCCATCTTTCCTAAAACAATTTCCCATATTTTACTAACTGTGCAAGTCTCTGGACTCTCTTGCTCTGGAATTACATCGACAAAGCACTTGATAGCATCGGTCGGATTGTCAACTGCCGTAACTATATCGTAAATCGTTATTTCTTCAGTGTCTCTTGCCAGTTCGTAGCCTCCACCCCTGCCTCTGTAAGCCTTCAGAATACCATTCCTTGCAAGGTCTGCCAAAATCTTTTCAGTAAATTCAAGTGGTAATTTTGCCCTGCATTTTTTCACTAACTCACGTGCACAGACACGTCTATTTTCCGAGCCAATTAGTATCATTATCTTTATTGCATACTCACTCTTCATTGTGATGGCCAATATCTCACCCTTCCACTTGTTTAATATATTCAGTTCTTCCAGTTATTTCAGTTATTCAAATCTGGTCTGATTATATAAACAGGATGTGGAGTAATTCCATTGTTAAGCGCAAGTCTTACGTCACTCACGTAAACATCTATTCTATTACCTTTTATTGCACTGCCTGTATCCTCAGCAATAAAAACCACATTAGCCAACGTTGGGATATAAACAAGCGAGCCAAGTGGGATTACCGAAGGGTCGACCGCTATCGTTAAGAACTGCTGAGGCACTCTTCCATTCCGTGCAATCCTAAATGTAGGATGTGTTGGAACTTTACCGTCATCCCACTCGGAGTAAAAAGTCACAGTAAAGACTCCCTTGTATTCCGTGAACAATCTTAGGGGATCTCTTGGTTCACCCTCTATGTAGAGCTCGAAATGAAAGACATCAATACATTGCCCGATGGGTTTGTCAATTGTAACGAAACTACCTGGTTTTAGTGAAGTGTTAATTCCTCCGTATACTGCTAATACCATATTTCCGTGGTCGATTGTTACTGTGTTATCGTTAACGCTCAAGACTTTACCTGGTAGAATTGGGTATATGTCCTTGCCTTTTGCGTAGATATCCATCCCAATGGTCTTGCCACCGTTTCTTTCCTGACCATGGTATGAGAGTATATCCGTAGGCTGTATTTTTACAGGAACGCGTACATAGTTTTTTGGATCATCAACAGGAATCTTAATCAATTGCCCAACAGAGAGTTTCGAAGGATCCTTTAAGTTGTTTATACTTGTAAGTGTATTCAAGTCTACTTTGTAAGCAGAAGCAATTGATGAAAGTGTATCTCCGGCTTTCACAATATAGTAGATATAGCCTGTGTTTAATTTTAGAAATGTTGCCGGGTCCATGTTCTGAATAGCTGTTTTTATCTCGTTTATTTGCTGCTGTAACTGCCTTAAAAATTCAATATCACTCTGGCTTATTTTCTGGGGCATATTCTGCTGAATATTTCTTACTTGAGCAGCAAGTGAATCTACACTTTTTTGTAGGTTTTCAATTTGTTTCAACTGATTCTCAAAGCTAGCAATTTTTCCTTGAATAGTACTATTATTCTTCTCGACGGTGGCAATTTTCTTCGATAAATCATTTATAGAATTTGCGTTACTAGCGTTTGCTGATTCTACCATTTCTACCCTTTTTGAAAGCTTCTCCAAAACCTCCTGAACGTCTTCAATCGATGTAACCTTTGCTTGCAGCTCCGTCACAGACTTTTCGAGTCTAACAACCGAATTTTTGACTTGAGACAACTGCGTTTGCAGTTGCTGAGTTTGTTGTATTTGTGAATCGGAAATATTCGGTGATATTCCTGATTTTTCGAGTTTCTCAACCCTTTCCTCAATATTCTTAACTTGTAAAGATAACTCTAAATAATTTCCCAAAGGCATACACGAGTATGTCAAGAACAAAACCAACAAAAGTGGCAAAAACAAAAATATAGAAGTGCTCTTTCGGGTATCTAATATTATTTTATTTCTCCTCTTATACTCTGCCATCTATCTCTCCCTGCCTTGACATAAAAAGAGTTTACGTTTCTATAGTCTGTAACAAGCGTTGAAAACCATTTTGTAGCATCTTCAATTTTTCCAAGCTTATACGATATCTCTCCCAGGTAGAACAGTACCATAGGTTCTTTTTCAGTATCAAGATTTGTTTTTGTGTAGCACTCCTCAAAATACACCAAAGCTCTTGCAAGCGCTTTTAACTCATTATCTTTGTCTGAAATCTCCCGGTAAAGCCAGGCCATTCTTAAATACATCTCTGCTACTCGGCAAGGCTGCTTTTTCGCGTTATAAAACAAGGTTGCAAGTGCATAAGCGAATATTGCAGTTTTGTGGTCACGCTCTTGTGAAAATGAAATACCTTCTGGTATTTTGATTTCATTTTGAACCTTTCTTACTTCATCCATGTAAATAGGAGATACCTGATGTTCAAAATCTTGTTCTAACGCGGCATAAAAGCATCTAGAACAAACGACTACAGAATACAAGAGAGGATTAACACCCTCATAGTTTGGCTTCATATCCTCGTCGTAACTTTTTATCTTTATCCTGTCTGTAAAGACTTTTTTTGAAACTGTGATGTTTGAACAAATGGGACACTTGTACCTTTTGTCATACACTTGCGGGAGTTGATTCACTGATTTCATCTCCTGCCAACAAAGCCTCCACGAAATCTTTTGCATTAAATGGCTTCAAATCTTCAATCCCTTCACCTACACCTATGAATTTAATGGGTATTCCAAGTTCCTTTGCGATGGCTATTGCAATTCCGCCTTTTGCTGTTCCATCAAGTTTTGTGAGCACGATACCCGTGACGTTGACAACTTCTTTAAATATTTTCGCTTGCTGTAATCCATTTTGCCCAGTTACAGCATCCATAACCAAGAGCACTTCATGTGGTGCCGCCGGAACAAGTTTTTGAACTACTCTGTGAACTTTTTGGAGTTCGTCCATAAGGTGCTTTTTGTTGTGTAATCTACCCGCTGTGTCGAGAATGACTACATCTTTTCCTTTAGAAATAGCATGATTAACAGCATCGTATGCTACGGCACCTGCATCGGCACCTTCCATATGTGCGATAAACGTTGCTCCGCTTCTTTCCGCCCAAACCTTCAGTTGGTCTATAGCAGCTGCCCTGAACGTATCACACGCACCGAGCACAACTTGTTTACCTTCGCTTCTAAACATATACGCCAGCTTTCCGCACGTTGTTGTCTTTCCTGAACCATTTACTCCAACCATGCTTATCACAAAAGGCTTTTCATAAGGAATATAGAGTTTGTTGTCCTTTGAAAGAATTTCAATTAAAATTTCCTTTAAAGCTTCAAAAGCATCTTCTGGTTTCATCTCTTCGAGTCTTTCAAGGATATATTCAGTAGCTTCCACTCCTACATCTGCAAGAATCAACAACTCTTCGATTTCATCACGTGTCTCTCTGTCAAATCTCTTTGTCTTTAGTATCTGACCTATTTTATTAAAAAATGCCTCTCTACTTTTTTTAAGGCCTTCTTTTAGCTTGTCGAAAAATCCCATAGCAATCTGTGACCTCCTCACTTTCTTAAAGCTTTTGTTTTATTTGTCCAAATCGACACATGCATATACTAATCCACTTCGCTTGCTAGTGATTACCCTATCAAACTTCACGGCAAGTCTTTCCAATAAACTATCTTTTATAAGAGTTTTGATAACTATTCTTTTTCTTGCAATCCTTACCATCTCTTTAACAGTCGATGTGTCTAACGTATCGTAACTTGCTAACGGTCTAAGCGGATTGAGGGCCGAACTTTCATACACAGGGTTTTCAAACATTGGGTCACAGTAAACTATATCAAAGGACTTATCAGATTGCCTTTTCATAAAGCTTTTCATATCTTCATTGAACAAAACTATCTTCTTTATCGCCATGTTTATCCATTCTTCTTTTGATTGATATTTGCTAAGTCCGTAGGAAACCACTCTGTAAATATGCGCTGATACTTCTGTTCCAATAACTTGTTTAACAAAATGTGCCATAAATACTGCATCCATTCCTAATCCAAACGTTGCGTCGTAAATGATATCTTCCGAAGATGGCTTTAATGCTTCCAAAAGTAAGTCTTTCCCATCTCTTTTGTAATTTTCCATCCTTATCTTCGCCATTCCTGGATGGAAAAATAACCTACCAGTTGGTGTAACTACTGAAAGCTGGAGATTGTTGTCAACAACGTAGTAAACTTTTACCTTACCTTCCTTTACCCTTTCAGACAAATGCCTTCGGTTGTAATAAGGGATACCAAAATCTTGCGAAAGTTTCTTTGCTAACTCCACAGCCTCTTTTGATGGGGTATGTGAAGTAGTGATTACTACTGCATAATCTTCGTTTTTGGACTCGTTTCGTTCTCGACTTACTATGTCCATTGAATTGTCATTGACCATTCTGTGTTTCGTCAACCTCCTTGTTGTTGGTGGTATCACTTGCTTCTACCAAATCTTTCAACTTTTGTAATGTCCTTTCTTTATCAGCAATCTGCTCTTTCTCAACCTCGTAAGCACGCTTTAATTCTCGAAGTTCTTTCGATATCATTATATAGCGTAAAAGACTAGTTAAAAAATACGCTAGGAAAATAATGAATATAATAATGAAAAGCACAAGGAGTATGTTATCTTCTCTCTTTTCTTTCCTACTTTTTACTTTCAAATGTCAACACCTCGGAAGAAACGGATTGAAAAAAGTTACACACTTAGACATTTACATAGAGCTTGTTCCAGTTAAATCAACAACTTCAGTGTCCTTATCAGAATAGGAAGGTGCATCTTTTGTCTGTTGTAGCCCCCGTTCGACAGCTTTGAATGTGTAAGTCTTACCCCTTTCAGCAACGAAAAATGCCTTGAATGTTCCAGAAACATTTTCTGTGAACATCTTGTAACTTCTCCCAGAGTTGATATCGTAAACTTCAACAAACTCACGAGCCTTTGTTCGAATTTCAAAGATGTAACCGTTAACTTTTTTCAAGAATTTAACTTCAGAACTCTCACTAGTGAAATCGTAAATTATGTAAAATTCGTTAGCTCCCCTTATGTCGTAACTTCTGTTTGGAAAGTTTATAGCAACTGTAGTGGCAGGAAGAGTTGTATCTGTGGAAAAAGTTATCGCTAGTTTTGATGAAAAATCCAAATTTTCTTTTGACGTTGTAGGTATATCATACTTACCAAGCGTATCACCAAAAATGTACGAAGAAGACAATTTTGGAACTTTGAAAGGATTTTCAAGAGTCATCGTTGCTTCATGTTCAATCGATGATATAACCAGACCACCTGCGGAGTCTATATCCTGTAGCGTCTCCAAAACCTCTTTTGGAAGCCCATTAACGTAAAAATAAAACGTATAGACCTGCTTACCTGTTCCAGACAGAAAATTGCTGAGCAGATAAGCACAGCCAGATAAGATAAGTACCATGGCAACTATTACAGAAACCAATACTGCCTTTTTCAAGTCATTTCGCCTCGCTTGGTTGCTAACTTTTGAACTATTTGAAATTAACATTCGTCACGATCACAATATATCCATTCTGCTCGTGATAATCCACTTTTACCTTCTCCGGTGGTATGTTGAACTTCTTTGAAATCGTTTCAATAACGGCATATTTAATTTCTTCAGAGTTTGCCTCAAACTCTTCCACAGGTATCATCTTGACAATCTCTCTTCTTCTTGTGAGCATCGTTTCGAGTCTTTCCGCCGCTTCCTCTTTAGGTGATTTTGTATTTTTGTGCTTTTTCTTTCTGAATATATCGATAATCCACATCACAATCACCTCTTTTTAAACGCAGAAAGTAATGAAGCTAAGAACCCCTTAGAGGTACCTTTGAGATCTTCCTCTATAGGTACCTCTTCCCCCTTGATTCTCTTGACGATGTTTTCAAAACTTCTACCTATAACAACACCATCTTCAAGAACAACTGGTATACCTTTGTTTGTTGCTATGATTACCTCTTCGGAGTCAGGTATTACGCCTATTATCCTCATTGCCAAAGCTTTTTCAACATCACTCTTATCGAGCATCTCACCACGTTTAGCCATGTGAGGTTTGAATTTGTTCAGGACGATGTACATCTTGTCTTCAGAAAATCCATAGTTTTCAAGCAATCCGATAACTCTGTCTGCATCCGAAATCGCTGGTAGCTCCGGCGTGGTCACAATGAATGCTGCCTCAGCTGGTGCAACAGAATTTCTGAAACCCCGTTCTATACCAGCAGGCGAATCGATGAGTATGAAATCGAAGTCATCGTACAACTCTTGAACTATTCGCTTCATGTCTTCTGGTGACATCATCTCTTTTGTAGCAACTTGAGAAGCTGCAAGTAAATAGAGGTTTTTCAATTGCTTGTGTTTGACAAGCGCTTCCTTGGCTGAAACAGTCCCGTTTACGACATCAAAAGATGTGTAAATAATTCTATTTTCCAGTCCTAAGACTACGTCCAGGTTCTTCAAACCTATGTCAGCATCAATCAAGCACACTCTTTCTCCCATCTTGGCTAATGTACAACCAAGATTTGCGGTGAAGGTTGTTTTGCCCACACCACCTTTCCCTGATGTAACAACAAACACCTTAGGTCTGTTCACATGCCCCACCCCTTTGGTCTTATTAAGAGAAAACTTCACTATTCGTTCAAACCCAATTTTGCATAATAAACCAACTCAGCTTCTATGAACATGTCAATATCTCCATCCATCACAGCTTCAATGTTTCCCGTTTCTACATCTGTTCTGTGGTCTTTCACCATAGTGTATGGATGGAAGACGTAGGATCTAATTTGGTTACCCCAGCTAATGTCTTTCAATTCGCCCTGAATTTGTTCTATCTGCTTTCTTCTTTTTTCAAGCTCAAGTTGGTACAACCTAGCTTTCAACATCTTCATTGCAGTTTCTCTATTTTGGAGCTGTGACCTTTCCGTTTGACATGTTACAACGATACCTGTTGGTAAGTGTGTAATTCTTACGGCAGATTCAGTCTTGTTTACATACTGACCACCAGCACCACTTGCTCTGTATGTGTCAACCCTTAAATCTTCTGGCTTAATCTCGATGTCAATATCATCTTCTATTTCTGGAAGCACGTTAACAGAAGCAAATGATGTGTGTCTTCTTTTGTTAGCATCAAACGGTGAAATTCTCACAAGTCTATGTACTCCACGCTCGTACTTCAAATATCCGTATGCGAAATCGCCCTTAATGTAGAGTGTTGCACTCTTTATTCCCGCTTCCTCACCTTCTTGATAATCGACTATCTCCACATCATAGCCTTTTCTTTCAGCCCAGCGCATATACATTCTCAACAACATAGAGGCCCAGTCCTGAGACTCAGTTCCACCGGCACCTGGGTGAATAGAAAGGTATGCATTCGAAGCATCGAATTTCCCGTTGAGAATCATCTCAAGCTCGAATTCCCTTATTTTTTTTGCTACTTCTTCTATCATATCTTCTAAGTGTTCCTGCATCGATGGGTCTTCTTCGGAAAGTTCTATACCCACTTCTATGTCTTCGAAAAGCGCTTTGATACGCTCCATATCTTCGATTATCTTCCTTGTCCTTTGTATCTCTCTATTAACTTGTTGTGCCCTTTTTTGGTCATTCCAAAAATCAGGTTTTAAACTCTCTTCTTCTAGTTCTTTAAGTTTCGCTTTTTTATCCTCGGGGTGGAAGACCTCAATAATATCGTCGAACTTTTTCTTAAGTTCTTCGATTCGTTGTTTTTGCTCGTATGTTATCACACTTATACACCTCTCCTTGCAAATTTTACTTCTTAACTATTATTTTCCAACCAACGTGAGGTAAGTAATGAGCGCCGTCATAAGAAGTAGTATTGTTATTGTGATCTCCTTTGCATAGGTGTAGACGGAATTGTCTATAATCGTTCTTGCCTCTTTTTGAATTGTTGTCAAACCATCTGATAACAAAACTTTGACGGTATAAACACCGTCTGGATAACCCTTTCCATCCCATTTTAGTTGTGTTGTGCCGGCATCAATTTTTAAAGGCTTTTCATATACAATTATACCAGAATTATCCACAATTTGAATACTTCCGCTTGCTGGCCTTGATGAGTATATTTTGATAACGCACTCATCGTCAGTCCAATCCCCATTCGGTGAGAATTTATCAGACACGATAAGCTCCAAATTAAATGGGACAGGGCTGAATTTCAACCAAACAGGGCTCTCTTTTCCATACTGGACGTTGACACTTTGCTTTATATCTTCAAATCCAGGCGAAGAAAAGACCAGTTCTTGGAGTCCAACTGGTGCCAAGACTCTTTCACCATCTTTTTTTACAACACCATAGAGCAAACCCTTGGGGGAATACACGGAAACAGGGTAGACATTTGAAAAAATCGTAAGCTCACCCAAGCGTGTTGAAGGTATATAGACTATCTTAGGTTGTTTCTCAACATAGAACACTATCTTGTCAAACGAAACATACTTGTTCGAGCTAACAACCCAAACCGAATGATAACCTTCTGCATCAAATTTTACGACAATCCTTCCAAAAACATCGGTATTACCCGCATATTTTCCATCGATGTATACAGCAGCAAATGGTTCATCTGTGTAGAGTAAGACCGAATAATCAGGTAAACTATCGAGCGAAATATTAGGCACATTTCCTATGCCTATGATTATTTGAAAGGAAAGTTCAGAAAACACGGAGACTGATATCACTGTTGTCAATATTAGAAACACTGCTACTCCAAACATCAAAACATTGACAGGATTTCCACTTGTAATCCTCATGGTTGCGCACCTCCTCAAAAACGCTTCACTTGTTCAAACCAAGCTGGATAAATGCAAGTACCTCTGCCACAGCAACGTAGAGTTTCACTGGTATAGGCTCCAATAAATCTAGCTTGAAAAGCTCTTTGACCAATTCTTCTGATTTCACTATCGGCACGTTACTTTCCATCGCCTTCTTTATTATCATTTCTGCCAAATGACATCTGCCCTTTGCAACAATAAAGGGCACATAGTCTTCTTTTGGTTTGTATCTCAAAGCAACAGCCAACTTCTGTGTGCAATCTTCACCGTATTTTTCATAATCATACGTACGTTCCATCACGCATCGCCTCGAGTTTTATAGACACGACGTCGAAATTATTCCTCAGACGCTTTTCTAACTCCGTTACGTTTTCAGGAATCTTTTCAAAGTAAAGCGTCACACTCGACCTCATTGCGTTTTGTTGAGTCACCCCGTAGATACGGTTATCTTTCAAAAAAACCTCAAAAGTTCCACCCTCTCTGTCAAGAAATACTATCCCTTCATTAATAATTAGACCGTATTTACCAGACAAAATGTTCAGATAATTCAAAAAATCCTCTAATTCTCGACGGTCATCATTGCTTTCCTTCTTTTCCATGCTTTGTTGTGCCGAATCCACAGCTTGGGACTGTCTTAAAGCTTTTCTAAGCCTTTGAAGTATTGATTTATCTATTTCTCTTCGTTTAGAAATCTCCTCTAAAAATAGCGCGATGGCAACAATGAGACGCTCCTTAGACAAAACGTCTAACCCTTCGACCAACTCTTCAGCAAGCTGAACAAACCTGACGCTAGGCAATTCCCGAAAGTTGTATGGTTTTTTCGCTAAAACCTTTGCTACGTAATCACCTATGCCGAAATCTTTCAATTCGATTTTTGCACCTTCTTTAGGTGCTTTCTTTCCACTTTTGATTATGTACTCACCATCGGATGTTTTGACCTTTACGTATTTCCCATAAGACTCCACGACAAGCCCAAAAATCTTCACACCCTATACAACCACCTTTGACTGTTCTATCAATTCATCTATATTAACAAAGAATAAATAAACATCATCTTTCTCGTTGTATATGTAATTTGCGGATATCTCCTCAAAGGAGCCGTTTTTGAATTTAACAACAAGCCCTACGTCCGAGATTGTAGCTTTTGCAACGTTCTTTCTCCATAAGATTATTCGTAAGAGTGCATATTTTAAAAGGTTCTCGACACTTTCAGGCGTTTTACCAAACCTATCAACAAGCTCCTCGTATATATCTTGTATCTCTTGTTCACTCGTCGCCGAGGCGATTCTTCTGTAAAACCTCATACGTTCGAATGGGTCGTATATGTAAAATTCCGGTATCACGATACTCCCAGGAATACCTTCGAGTTCTGTATCGATTTTACTTTGGACTTTCCCAGTGTATTCCATGACCGTTTCGTCCAACAGGTCAAGATAGTATTTAAGTCCAATGTCATTCACAAATCCGTGCTGTTCAACACCGAAGATGGCGCCTACGCCTCTTATCTCCATATCCTTCATCGCTATCTTCATACCGCTTCCGGGACCTTGGTATGATTTTATTGCATAAAGTCTTTCTAAAACCTTATCGTTGACGTTCCTTGCATGAAAAAAGTACGCAAAGGCTATCTTATCACTTCTGCCCACCCTACCACGTAGTTGATACAACTGCGCAAGTCCGTATCTGTGCGCATCGTCTACGATAAGTGTATTCGCGTCGGGAACATCTACTCCGTTTTCAACTATCGTTGTGCAAAGTAGCACATCCGCATGCTTGTGATAAAACGCATCTATCGCTTTTTTCATCTCGCTCTTTGGTTGTTGCCCGTGTGCGATAACGATATTTGCTTCGGGAACTAACCTCCTCAACCTTTCATAAACTTCGTATATCGAATTAACACGGTTATGAACGTAAATAACCTGGCCTCCTCGTCCTATCTCCCTCAGTATCGCAAGTCTTACTATTCTTTCATCGAATGGGCCAATATGGACCTGTATTTCTTTTCTCCCAAGTGGTGGAGTTTTTATCTCAGACAAATCTTTCAAGTTAGACAAAGCCATATGCAAGGTCCTCGGAATGGGCGTTGCACTCATAGAGAGCACATTGACGTTCACACGCAACTTTTTGAATTTCTCTTTTTGTTCAACTCCAAACTTTTGCTCTTCATCGATAACAACCAAGCCGAGGTCTGCAAATTTCACATCACGGAGTACACTGTGTGTTCCCACAAGTAAATCAATTTTTCCTGATTTTACACCTTCCAAAATCTCCTCACGTTCTTTTTTTGTCGAAAACCTGTTCAAAAGGGCTACATTTATACCAAATGGTTTGAACCTCGCTACGAGATTGTCGTAATGTTGCTTTGCTAAAATGGTTGTCGGTGCGAGAAGAACAGCTTGTTTACCGGAGACAATCGTTCTAAATATTGCGCGAATAGCTACTTCTGTTTTACCATAGCCAGCATCCCCGACAAGTAACCTATCCATCGGTTTTTCGCTGGCAAGGTCTTCAAGCACCTCATTTATGGCATTCAACTGGTCTGGTGTTTCCACAAATGGGAACGTCTTTTCAAATTCTCCCTCCAGCTCCGCATCCCCCGGTAACGAAAGCCCTTTGATGTTGCTTCGTGCATGGTGTATCAGCACAAGTTCGCGAACAAGTTGCTCTATATTTTTCTTTGCTTTCTCTACTTTGCGTGACCAAGTTCCTTTTTTAAGTGAATCAAGTTTTACATTTACCTCATCACCGACATATTTTTCTACCAAATCTATTCTTTCGATAGGCACGTACAAAACTGAATCCGCAAAATTCAACACTAAGAACTCCCTCTGAGCACCGTTCACCTCTACTTTCTTGATTTCGCTGAACCGAGCAATTCCGTATTTTTTGTGGACAACAATGTCCCCTATTTGCAATTCTTCTTCTGAAATTATAGGCTCAGAAGTTATGTATTCTTCTTCCTGAACTTTCTTTACAACAAAGAGCGCTTTTTCCGAGGGTAACTCCTTGGCGTTCGATAGAATCGTTTCATAGTCTAATACCCCGAAGCGCTTGTAATCCCTCAGTCTATTATCTTGGCCCATCTCTTCCATGGACTTGCGCAGTTCTCGTTCGAAGCGTGTGAAATGTTCGAGCACACTTTTTTTGTCTTTTATATAAAGTTCTACTCCGTAATCAAGTATCGTTCCGTTCACAAACTTACCAGTGAACTGGTTCTCTATAGGCTCTAAAAACACTTCGTCATTTGATTTGAAATGTTCTTCTTTAAGTATGAACTCACGTGCAGGAAGAAAAAGTGCATTTTGTAAACTTTCCTCACTACGCTGGGTCTTTAGATTAAACTTTCGTATATCCTCGACGACGTTACCAAATAACTCAATTCTAACCGGTACACCATCGGGTCCTAAATAATCAATAATCTCTCCTCTTATAGAAAACGTCCCGCCATCGCGAACGTTAAAAACTCTTTCATAACCAAGTTTTGCGAACAGTTTTTCAGGTTCCGAAAGCCTGTCTCCTAATTTGAGAAGATACGTATTCTCTTTCAACGTCTCCGGGGGCATTACATAGTGGAGAATTGAACGCAGTGTACAGACTCCCTTTAATTTTCCTTGTGTCGCAAGATAGAGTGCAAATACTCGGCGAGCTCTCACATACCAAGAGGGGCTTAGATTCTCGTAAGGAAGCACATCATAGTCTGGTATGTAATAATAACCATCTATCTCACAATCTTTTTCCGTAGGAACTATGATAATTTCATTCATCGCTTTATTAAATAAACACCTCCATTTAAACACTTACACGTTCCATCAAGCCAGTCTCTTTCATTAGTTATTTACAGTTCACAGCATTATTGGTTGTTGCTCGAAATCCATACCCGCTGAGCGAACTGACTTATCAGGGTAAAGGAATGCATATATATCGCTAGCAAGGATATCCTTTTCAAATTGCCACAAGTATAACTCACGGTCCACTTTCCACTCTCGTTTTCCTTCATCTCTTTGTTTTTCAACCTCTTCCAAAATCTGTTTGTAAAGTGATGCCGTGGCAATTAAAGGTATTTCTGATTTTTTCTTTATCTCTTTGAGCAATTCTCTTCCTTTGTTGTTAAATCCCAAGATTCTCAAATACTGTGGACCCGATACGTTAGATTTTTCCATCTTTTCTTTTTCTAAATCAAATAACACATGCAAGATGGCGCGTCTAATTCTTGAATATGTGAACCTTTTGGCTTTTACTAATTCTACAAACTGTTGCAAATCACCTGTTTGCCTTGCAGCTTCCCAAAATCTAAGGTCAAGTCCCTCGTTGAAACTGTATATCTTCTCAAAATCTTCCCTCTTCATCTTTCTAAACATAGCAATCACAAATTCCAGATATTCCCAAAAGACAGGTCCTCTACCTTTGCTAAACTCTTCTTTTAGTATTTCATAGGTCGTAGGAGGAATTGCATCTTTTGCCGTCTCAAACTGCCCTGCTCTAATGACTTTTCTAATAGCCGTTGCTGATGATAACTTTCCTTTGAACTCTGGGTCATTGTCGTCTGCACCTATTCTCTTTATAATGTGCGGTTCTATTGAACTATTGAATTTCATCAAAGCTTTTACGTATTCAACTCCTAGGATATCGTTGGACTTGGAAAGTTTTACCACTTCCTCGCTCAAAATCCCCATAAGGGCATATTTTCGTGCGTTTGGATAAGAAAACCCCATCTTCAGTTGCTTTTTGAACTCCGTTTGAAATTCGGGTGTTTGGTTAACAAGTATATGGGCGACTTTCTTTAAAAACTCTATATCTCCGCTTTCGCTTCCAAAAACGATATCTGTAACAACCCCGGTCTTGTGGAGTATGCCAACGGAACCTAGCGCGAATCCTCCGGCATCTTGAATCGCATAAACAGTTGGTAGTTCTAAAACAAGGTCTACACCGTTTAGTAAAGCTATCTTAGCACGCGCATATTTATTCACAATCGCGGGTTCCCCACGTTGGCAGAAGTTGCCACTCATAACGGCAACCACATAATCTGGGTTGACAAGCTTTATCGATTCTTTCAAATGATGCAGATGACCGTAGTGAAACGGGTTATACTCTACAACAATTCCAAGCACTTTCATATTCCTTACTCCTCAAACTCCCTTTTCATAATCGTGTATATCAAAACAAAGAGTATCAAATTATACACAAAATACACAGCGCCCAGGTACATCATTTCAATAGTATTTCCATGTTCGCCAAGCAAATCCAATCCTATCCACGTCGGTCCATTAAATGCCAGTTTGTAGACCTGAACGCCTAACGCAATACCGGAAGCTATAAACGAGAGGATTATAAATAAAGAAGAATTTCCATCAACCGCTCTTGAATAAGGATACACTGCCAAAAAAAACCCACTTAACGTTATCATCACTAGTGTGAAAAGTAAAAACCTCGAACCTAAGAACGTGAACCCTGTGAGGTTCGATACAATTGGTGAAACGTACATAACAGCAAAATAAACGGCTGTGGATATAAATCCAAAGACAAAAGTTATGAATCCCACAAGGATTATTAAGTAAAACTCCCATTTCGGTAGTTTCGATCGCTCTTTACTGAAAAGTCGAACACTTCCAGAATATCTTGAGTGACGCTCCCCTTGAACATTCGTACTAAAATTCTCCTGGCTCATTTTAACGACCTCCTTCTAACTCACGCTCATTTCGTTTTAAATTATACCAGATTTTTACAATTAGGTCTATTTAAACAAACATAGTCGGAGCTTTTCTTTTCTTTTGTTTGCTTGGCAACATATGACTTTATACTTCCAAATAAGGTGTTATAATTATTTTTGACAGAGCTTTTCAAAAAAGGAGGCGATTTCGTTGGCAATCTTGAACATGTTTACAGATACGACTTTTCGTGACGGTCATCAATCTTTAATAGCTACCCGAATGCAAACAAAAGATATATTAGGAATAATAGATGAAGTGGACAGTTTGGGTTTTCAAGCATTGGAAGTATGGGGTGGTGCAACGTTTGACGTTTGCGTCAGGTATCTAAATGAGGACCCATGGGAACGTTTAAGACTCATAAGCTCAAAACTGAAAAAAGCAAAAGCACAGATGCTTCTGCGTGGTCAAAATCTTGTCGGATACAGACACTACGCCGACGATGTTGTAGAACTATTTGTCAAAAAAGCGATTGAAAATGGTATACAGATAATTAGGATATTCGATGCACTTAACGACATCAGGAACTTAGAAAAAAGCATAGAGGTTGCTCTAAAATGTGGCGCACATGTTCAAGGAGCCATATCTTACACTGTTAGTCCTGTCCATACCATTGAATATTACTTAGACTACGCTAAACAACTTGTCGAACGTGGAGTTCATTCGATATGCATCAAAGACATGGCAGGATTATTAACACCAAAAGTTGCTGGCGAATTAGTTAGAAAGTTAAAACAAAAGTTTGATTTGCCAATCGAAGTCCATTCGCATGCGACAGCAGGGCTTGGAGAACTTGCTTATCTTGCAGCAATCGAAGCAGGTGCAGACATTCTTGACACAGCATTTTCACCATTCGGAATGACAACAAGCCAACCCGCTTTTGAACCCATCTACTATGCTTGGTCAGAATATAAACCGCTTCCGGAGATAGATTGGAAAAGAGTCGATAAGATTGTAAAGTATCTAACTGAAGTAAGGAAGAAATACGAAGAATACGACGTAAAGATGTATACCATAGACCACAGGATAATAACCTCACAGGTGCCAGGCGGTATGTATTCAAACCTTGTCAAGCAACTTGCAGAACAAAAGATGCTTAATAAACTTGACGCTGTCCTTGAGGAAATTCCACGTGTAAGAAAGGATTTGGGATATCCCCCATTGGTCACTCCAACTAGTCAAATAGTTGGCGTTCAAGCTGTTTTAAACGTTTTAACAGGTGAACGCTACTTGAAAGTAACAAGAGAAGTCAAAGATTATGTGCGTGGGTTGTATGGAAGACCACCTGCACCCATTGACCCCGAACTTGTAAAGAAAATACTGGGGGATGAAAAACCTATAGAAGGAAGACCGGCTGATTACATTGAGCCAGAGTTAGAAAAAAGAAAAAGAGAGATAGGCCTTTTAGCTGAAACAGACGAGGATTTGCTCATCTATGCAATTTTGGGAGAAGTTGGTAGGCAGTATCTAAAAAAACGGTATGATGAAAAAATACGCGTCGACTGGTCACTTGTAAATGAATACGAAGGAGGCTATCCAATTTGATAGTTGGTTTGGGAAACGACATCGTTGATATCTCTCGTGTTGATGAAAGGCTCGAAAAACGAATTCTAACCGAAGAAGAAAGGGAAAACAAGGATGGAAAGATAACGAAAGAATACATAGCTGGTAGATTTGCATTGAAAGAAAGTTATTTTAAGGCTCTCTACACTGGTATATCTGGTAACTCTTTTCAAGACATTTCATTTCTTAACAGAAGAGACGGCAGTGTGTTTCTAATGCTTCATAAATACAAACCTTCGAAAAATGGTATTTACAACTTTGTTTACGCATCGCTTTCGCACGATTCGTTTGCATATGCCACTGTATTGCTCGAGAAAATAGAAGGGAAGGTATTTATTGGTATAGGGACGAACCTTGGGAAGCGAGAAGAGAATATACAAAAGGCTCTTGAAAAACTTACAGAGATTTCAAAGATAGTATCAGTTTCGAATATAATAGAAACCGAACCGTATGGGAAGACAGACCAACCAACATTTTTGAACTGTGTAGCAGAAATAGACACTAACTTAACACCAAACGCACTTTTGGAAGAACTGCTTAGAATAGAAAAGGAAATGGGAAGGATACGCATTGAAAAGTGGGGACCGAGGGTTATTGATTTAGACATCCTGTTTTATGGGAACTTAGTTCTCAAAAATGAAAATTTAACCGTTCCGCACTACGATTTTGAAAACAGGATATTCTTCGTAAAACCAATGCTTGAAATAGCGCCTGATTTTGTCCACCCCATTTCTTTGAAAACTATGAGTGAGATATTTGATGAGTTAAAAAGCAAAAGTTTAAATAATAACATGCACCCATTAAACAGTTGGGAATTTTAAGACAATCTGGAGTGATTCACTATGGAAAATCAAACAGAACGTGATATATTAGCTATCGAAAAGGAAATCGACGAAGCTATTGAAAATGAAGATTACGAAAAATTGAATACCTTGCTCGATGAGCGTGAAAAGCTGCTTCCAAAACTCACGGAAAATGAGCTAAGGGAAATCTATGAACGCGACCAACACCGTATGAGAGTACTTGGAGAAAAAATGAAGGAATTTAAGAATATAGCGTTAAAAACGGAAACAGGCAAAAAGATGGTTCAGTCTTACATTCAAACAGAAGACAAGGGTCAAGAAATAGACCGACGTGGTTAAATATTGAATACAGGTACAAAGGCGAAATGAAAGGATAATATTCAGTTATTTTAAGTGAAGGGGGAGAACACAAATGGACGAAAGATACCAAAAGGCAAAAGCAAAATACGAAGAGGTTGTTGCAAAGTCGATAGCTAAAGTCCCTGAAAGAAAATCTCCGTTCATGTCCACATCTGGTTACGAAATGAAGCGTGTTTACACGCCAGAAGATATTCAGGACCTGGATTACGTAGAAGACCTCGGATTTCCCGGAGATTATCCATATACACGTGGTGTCCAGCCCACAATGTACCGCGCAAGATTCTGGACAATGCGCCAATACGCAGGTTTTGGAACCGCAGAAGAATCGAACAAAAGATATAAATACCTTTTACAACAAGGGCAAACAGGACTTTCAGTTGCTTTTGACCTTCCAACACAAATAGGATATGACTCAGATGACCCAATGGCGGAAGGAGAAGTTGGAAGGGTTGGAGTCGCGATAGATTCTCTTGAAGATATGGAAATACTCTTTGACGGCATACCCCTCGACCAGGTCAGCACGTCAATGACCATCAACAGCACTGCCATGATTCTGCTTGCCATGTACATCGCCGTAGCTGAAAAACAAGGCGTATCACAAGACAAACTCAGTGGAACAATTCAAAACGATATACTTAAAGAATACATCGCACGTGGAACGTACATATATCCACCCGAACCTTCTATGAGACTTATCACAGACATTTTTGAATACTGCTCAAAGTATATGCCAAAGTGGAATCCTATCAGCATCAGCGGTTACCATATTAGAGAAGCAGGTTCTACAGCTGTTCAAGAAGTTGCATTCACTCTCGCCGATGGTATTGCATACGTTGAAGCTGCGATAAAAAAAGGACTTGATCCAAACATCTTTGGTAAGAGGCTTTCGTTCTTCTTCGCAGCACATAACAACTTCTTAGAAGAAATCGCAAAATTCCGCGCAGCAAGACGATTGTGGGCAAAGATAATGAAGAACAGATTCGGTGTCACAGACCCCGAGGCAATGAAACTCCGATTCCACACACAAACAGGAGGTTCCACATTAACTGCCCAACAACCACTTAACAATATCATCCGTGTAACAATTCAAGCGCTTGCGGCCGTGCTTGGCGGAACTCAATCATTGCATACCAACAGCTACGATGAAGCGCTTGGTCTACCTACGGAAGAATCTGCAAGAATCGCACTTAGAACTCAACAAATAATTGCGTATGAATCTGGCGTTGCTGACACAATAGACCCATTGGGCGGTTCCTATGTAGTGGAAACAATGACGAACGAAATTGAAAAACGCGCGATGGAATACATAGAAAAAATAGACCAAATGGGCGGTATGATAAAAGCGATAGAGTCAGGATACGTGCAAAAAGAGATTCACGAAAGTGCGTACAAACACCAGCTTGCTGTTGAAAAGGGCGAGGAAATAATCGTGGGAGTTAACAAGTTCCAGATAGAAGAAGACTTGAAACAAACACAAATTCTTAAAGTAGACCCCGAGCTTGAAAAGAAACAAAAAGAAAGGTTAAAGAAACTCAAAGAACGAAGAGACAACGAAAAAGTGAAAAAGTTACTTAACAAAATCAAAGAAGTTGCCGCTACAGATGAGAACCTCTTCCCGTACGTGCTTGAGGCGGTCAAAGCTTACGCAACGGTTGGAGAAATTAGTAATGCTCTGCGAGAAGTTTTTGGTGAATACACAGAAACAGTGATAATCTAGCTGCCTTCAAAAATTGGTGGTCTTGAAAATGTTGACAAAGGTAGTTTAATATATTTGAAGGGAGGGTTGATATATATGGAAAAGGGAACATGGGAAATCAAGAAAGGTTTTGCCGAAATGTTTAAAGGTGGCGTCATTATGGACGTTACCACAGCAGAGCAAGCTAAGATTGCAGAAGAAGCTGGTGCTGTTGCCGTTATGGCACTTGAGAGAGTGCCAGCAGATATAAGAAAAGCTGGTGGAGTTGCAAGGATGGCTAGTATTGCAAAGATTAAGGAAATCATGGAGGCTGTTTCTATACCAGTTATGGCAAAAGTCAGAATCGGGCACATTGCAGAAGCCAGAATTCTTGAAGCCCTTGGTGTAGACTTTATTGATGAATCGGAAGTCCTCACACCAGCTGATGACAAATACCACATAAACAAACACGAATTCAAAGTTCCGTTCGTTTGTGGTGCAAGAAACCTTGGGGAAGCACTGAGAAGAATCGCAGAAGGTGCCGCAATGATAAGAACAAAAGGTGAGGCAGGAACAGGAAATGTTGTTGAAGCTGTCAAACACATGAGAACAGTTATGGCTGAAATCAGAAAAGTTCAAAACATGCCATATGAAGAAATAGTTAGTTATGCAAAAGAAATAGGCGCTCCTGTTGAACTTGTTCAACAAGTAAAAGAACTTGGTAGACTTCCCGTTGTCAACTTCGCAGCAGGTGGCATTGCAACACCAGCAGATGCTGCACTTATGATGATGCTTGGAGCAGATGGTGTCTTCGTAGGAAGCGGTATATTCAAATCAAAAGACCCAATGAAAATGGCAAAGGCTATCGTTATGGCAGTTACATACTGGAACGACCCAGAAATGCTTTTGAAGATTTCTGAAGATATCGGAGAACCAATGGAAGGCTTGGAAATCGAAACACTCGAAGTAAGATTGCAAGAGAGAGGTTGGTGAAAAATGGTAATCGGAGTTTCTGGTATACAAGGTGATTTCAGAGAACACAAGTGGATGATAGAGAAGCTCGGAATAGGAACCTACGTTGTCAGAACACCGGAAGACTTGGAGAAAGTCGATGGACTAATTATTCCCGGTGGTGAATCAACAACAATGATTCGAATAATGAAGCGCATAGGCTTATTTGACGCGCTAAAGAAAAAAATTCTCAATGGATTTCCAGTTTACGGAACTTGTGCAGGACTTATCGTTCTTGCAAAAGAAATTGAGAATTACCCGCAAGAGTCGTTGGGGGTTATAGACATAAAGGTGCGCAGGAATGCATATGGAAGACAAGTCGACAGCTTTGAAGAATACGTAGAAATCAAAGGATTTGACAGACCATTCAAAGCTATTTTCATCCGTGCGCCACGTGTCGAAGCTTGGGGAGAAGGGGTAGAAACTCTCGCATTCCTTGATAACCATCCTATCATGCTAAGACAGAACAACGTGCTCGTTACATCTTTCCATCCAGAATTGACAGATGACACACGAATACATGAATATTTCGTCGAGATGGTAAAACAATACAGCAAAAAATGACAATTCTAAAATCATTAAGACGCCGCCACACGGCGGCGTTTTTTGTTCTTTAAATTAAAGTTCCACCTTCTCAATTTTGTTTAAAAAAAGAAATTTGGTATAATACACTTGAAAATTATTCACAGTTTGAAACCAAAAACCCTAACAACAAAAACCAGAGAATGAGATAGATATCTAACATTTTGGACACTTTTTATCTAATTTTCGTATTTGACACTTTTAAAATACACAGTTAAAATATGCCTGAAAATTAGAGTATTGTTGTCTAATTTCATTTCACAAAGAAAGACTATAAAGCTACTTAAAAGTCTCATTTTTTTGTTTTTGGGTATCTTGTGAAAAATATCTTAATCCTGAGTGGGAGGGATGTTTGTGAGTTTTTCAGTTTTTATTGTGACATTTTTCACTTGGTTGATTCTCACCTGGACGATTGACCCCCAGGAAATCATTGTAGGTCTCATCGTCTCGTTTGTTATCTCGTTGATATTCAAGAAGTACTACAACATCAAGCTCAACGGGAAGTTTATTCCTGGGTTGTTCAAATTTCTCTTCATTTACGTTCCGGTCTTTGTTTGGGAGATGCTGAAAGCAAACCTCGACGTAGCTTCAAGGGTTGTTGAACCTAAAGTAAGGGTGAAACCCGGCTTTGTTCGAATTAAAACAGGTTTAAAGGGCGATGTTGCAAAGCTGACGCTCGCGAATTCTATAACGCTCACTCCTGGAACGATTACTGTTGATATTAAAGATGATGAACTCTATATTCACTGGATTGATGTTAAGGGAACTGATGAGGAGTCTAAGAAAGAGTTCTATGGAAGGTTTGAACGCATACTGAAGGGGGTGTACGAATGAGTGGAAGCCTCTTAATCGATCTTATCGTCTTCGGTCTTACGGGTCTTGGAGTTTTCTTCTCACTTTTGCGGTTTCTTATGGGACCAACGAGTTTCGATAGACTTATGGCAATTGACATGATGAATGTAATTATAATTGGGCTCATTTCACTTTTGGCATATATGTTTAAGAACAATATGTACATGGATATCGCAATACTCTACGGATTGCTTGGGTTCATAGAAACCATAGTCTTCGCAAGGTATTTGGAAAATCAAGCGAACACACCTAGCAATTGTGCTGAAACAAAATCTATGGATGGTGATGCGAAATGACAGACTTAATCCAGCAAATAATAGGTTACACATTGACAGGGCTCGGTGCACTTTTCTATTTTTACGCTGGGCTCGGTCTTTTGAGAATGCCTGATTTCTACACCAAATTGCAAGCATCAACGAAAGCAACAACACTCGGCACATTCTCAGTTGTGCTTGGAGTTGGAATACTAAACCCATCTTTCCTTGGTAAATCTTTGTTGCTGATTGTTTTTGTGGCACTCACAAACCCGGTTGGCTCTTCCGTTATGATTAGAGCTGCATACAAAAACAAAGTACCTGTCTGTAAAGAAACAACAGTTGACGAAATTGCTCCGATACTTACAAATCAAGAAAGTCAAAGAAACGGTGGTGAGAATCATGAGTAAACTCGTAGAATTCTTTACCAATCTTGAACTTATCGACTGGATATTTTACCTGGTAGGTGGGCTTATGGTTGTTTTCTCGATATTTGCAGTCGAAGCAAGGAGAATCTTTGATTCGGTTCTTGCTCTTTCAGCTGTAAGTCTTCTTTCGGTTTTGCTTTTCATTGTCTTGAAAGCTCCAGATGTTGCTATCACTGAAGCTGCCGTGGGCTCTGGTCTCGCGAGCGCTGTTATGATTTTCGCCCTTTTCAGAATGAAGGCAGGTGAAAAGAAATGAGAAGAATTTGGGCAATACTTATAAGTGTTGTATTTCTTTACTTCTTTTTAGGAACTTACTTTCCAACGCTACCGAAATTTGGAAACATCGACATGTACAGAAGGGTATCATTCGACTACATCAGCAAATCAACGACAACAAGCTACCAACCTGTTGAGTATAAAAAATCCAAAGGGTTAGAAGATGGTAGTGCAAATGTTGTTACATCTATCGTTGTGAATTACCGTTCATTCGACACACTCGGAGAAGTTACAGTCCTCTTTGCAGCGGCACTTGGAGTAGGAATTCTCGCAAATATCAAAAAGCGAAGAATTGAATTCGAAGAACACAAGGTCTTATCCGTCGCAGCGGGTATGATTTTCCCACTGATACTACTCTTTGGTGCTTATATATTCATCCACGGTCATCTTACTCCAGGTGGCGGATTCCCAGGAGGTACGGTTATCGCTTTAGGTGTCTTGTTATTAATGCTTGCCAAAAACGAGTTTAAAGTCACAGATGTTGCAAAACACACAGAACAAGTCGCTGGTTCCGGCTATGTGCTCGTTGGGCTTATTGGTATGGCAGTTGTTGGTGTTTTCCTCGCAAACTTCCTTCCAACAGGAACTATCGGAAATCTCTTTAGTGCAGGTGTAGTGCCTATTGTCTACTCGCTTATTGGTTTCAAAGTTGGAGCCGAGTTGTCGAGTCTTGTATCTGATATGAGGGAGGGGGATAAAGCATGATATACTACATTGCCTTTATTCTCTTCGGTATCGGCTTGTATGGAATAGTCTCCCAGAAAAATCTCTTTAAACAACTTGTTTCGTTAACAATAATAGACACTGCAGTAAACATCTTCATCGTGTCACTTGGGTATTTACACGGTGCGGAAGCGCCTATCTATTCTTCTGTAACTCCCTTAGCTAATTTCGTTGACCCGCTCCCACAAGCTCTCGTTCTCACAGCAATTGTTATAGGCGTTGGAACATTGGCAGTTGCCTCTATGCTGTTGATACACATACACGAAGAGTATGGCTCAGTTGACGCTGATGAAATTCGTGCAGCAAAGGAAGTGATAGAATGATAGCGTTGCTCGTTGCTGTTCCTCTTGCATTTGGATTTGCAACTGTTGCATTTCCAAAACTGAGTAGATACATTCTCCCATTCGTTGCACTTTTCAACCTAGTGCTTTTGCTTGGTTTTGTTCATCCAAGTCAGGTTACAGAAATAGGCAAATGGCCAGCGGCGTACGGTATTGTTCTTGTGCTTGATAATGTTAGCTATCCGTTCCTTATTTTTGTTAACTTAATTTTATTCGCACTCTCCATCTCAGCAACGTATGAAGACAAACTTGGCGTACTTTTGCTTGTTTTAACGGCTGCGTTGAATGGCTTGCTCTTAACAGGCGATTTCTTCAACTCGTTCGTCTTCCTTGAAATCATCGCAGCAGTTGCTTATGTGTTGGCGTCTCAGAACAAGAATTCTTACGCTGCGTTTAAATACCTTATCTTCGGTTCTGTTGCCGGGATACTTTACCTTATAGGTGTTGTTTCGATGTATGTCTACGCTGGAACACTCAATATGGCATATGCAGGTTTCGTCGCTTCACCAGAATACGTTCAAGTTGCAGGTATTTTGATTGTTATAGCCCTCCTTGTTGAGTTAAAGATACTACCACTGGGACTTTGGGCTCCTGATGTTTATTCTAACGGTTCAACAGTTACACCTGTTGCACTTGGCAGTGCAGTAACAGTTGCCATCTTTTACTTGTTCTCTAGGATATTCTTTAATATTTTGGAACCTGTCAAGCCCATGCCGGTCTATGTACTCTCGCTGATATCGATAGTATTTGCTCAGCTTGCAGCAATGAAACAAAAAACATTGGGTAGGACCGTTGCATACGCATCGATTGCAGGAGCAAGTACGGTTATGGCAGTGCTCTCTTCCGGGGCACTTGGAGTAGAAAAAATCGCATCCGCAGCTTATCTATACCTTTTCAACGAAGCAATCTCCATGTTCATTCTTTTTACAATTTACGGTTACCTCAACCACAAAGGTTTCAAAAACAATTCAGTTGCAGGTATTGCGTTCTCGCTTGCTTCAATATCACTCATTGGATTCCCGCTAACTGCTGGTTTTTGGGCTAAGATTAACTTACTCACTGCACTCTTTGAGGCAGGGGATTACATACTCCCGGCCATACTACTTGTTGCAACAGTTATTGAAGCAGGATACTTAATTAAATGGAACGTTGAACTCTGGTATGTCGATGACGATAGCGAAACTGAAGAAATGGAACTTCCATTCGGAGCGCAAGTCGTTGTTTTGTTATTTGCTCTCGCACTCGTTATAGTAGGTTTTATGCCAGATTTAGTCACTGCTTACACAGACAAGATAGCATCTCACATCTTTGATTTCAAAACATACTTCGACACGATAATGAAAGGGGGTATGTGATAATGCAAAGTCTGCAAAGTCTTATAATCTATCTTGCAGTAGGAACGCTTATCGGTTACTTCCTGTCGAAGATAAATAAGCATCTGGGACCTATTGTGCTTTTTGCATTATCCATTTTCGGACTTTACGCTCTTTGGGGAATGCCGACAGGAGTGACAGAGTCACTATTCGGTTTTGAAGGTGTTCTAAAATTCACAGCCCTATCTAAATATCTTTCAATTGTCACCCTGATAGTATTTGCATGTTATGGCTTTTTCAACATTTCGTGGATTTCAAAAGCGAAACGTCCAGCAGCGTTCAATGCACTTTCTATATTAACATTGCTCGGTACACTTGGTGTGTTCTTCTCTGCTCATTTAATAGTGCTTTACATATTCTGGGAAATTGCTGTTCTTGCATCTCTCTTTATAGTTCCTATGGGGAAAGAAGAGTCAAGAAAAGCGACAATTTGGTACGTAGTCATAAGCTCGATAGGTACTTATCTGTTCCTATACGGTGTCTTCATGCTCTACGAAAGATATGGAACATTTGATATATTCGAAATCGCTCAACATATTCAAAACGCTTCGACTGGATTTAGATGGGCTGTCGTTCTACTGTTGCTTGCGGCAGGTATAGCAAAAAGCGGTATATTCCCACTCCACGTGTGGCTCAGAAACGTCCATGGCAACGCGCCAGATACGTTCAGTGCAGTCCTTTCTGGTCAACTTGTGAAGATGGGGTCTTACTTAATCGCGCTAATTTTGAGTGTATTTCCAATAGCAAATATGTTTTCAGAGTTCTACAACGGAGTAAATATCCTTTCCTACATACTTATATGGCTTGGTAATATCTCCATCCTTGTTGGAACGTTGATGGCAATAAAGCAAAACGATATGAAAATGTTGATAGCATACTCTACTGTTGCAAACAGTGGCTATATACTTATAGGTTTGGCTACGCTTCACCAGGTTGGTTACGCAGGTGGATTGTTCCATGTAATCAATCACGCGCTTGCTGCAACGATGATATTCCTTTCATTCGCAGCGGTTGTTTACAGAACGGGAACGACAAAGATTGACGAAATGGGTGGACTTATTCATAGAATGCCTGTAACATTTGTCACATACCTTGTTGGCATTATCTCGCTAGCTGGAATTCCACCGACAAGTGGATTTATCTCAAAGTGGATGATTTTCCAGGCTCTCGTATCAAAAGGTATGTTCGTTACAGAAATGTTTGTGTTCATAGGAAGTATCGGTTCATTCCTCTATGTCTTCAGACCACTTGCTGGTGTCTTCCTTGGTCAACTAAAGAGCAAACACAAAGAAGTTAAAGAAGTACCTATAATTATGCAAATTCCAATGATAATCCTTGTTGCATTAACAGTTCTTTGGGGTGTATTTCCACAACAAGTGCTCGTATGGATTACCGATGTCCAAAAAGAATTCGGCATGAAACCATTTGAATTCGAAGGCACCGTGTTAAAAACAAGCATGGGCTATTGGGACACATGGATAGTCTTTGTCATGTTCGCAGTTGGTTTTATAATCGCAGCAGTTATTTATATGCTCATGCCAAAGGGAAAGAAGATACCTTTGGAGGACCAGTACACATCTGGAGAATTCCTGCATAATTATGACCTTTACCACTATGCAACTAAGTTCTATGCTTTCCTTGAAAGAGAATATGAAGGTCATCCATCGTTCGAAGACTGGTACTTATCCATTGTGAACACCCTGAAAGCCTTCGGGAAATTTGTCGACTATTTAGCTCGCAGAACAGCTTCGGCTTACATCTTCTGGGCAGCAATAGTTCTTGCGTTAATCATGTGGGTGAGGTGGTAAGCGATGACGACATTGGCAACTGTTGGAAGAGTGACCGCTGTTTTATTGACTGCATTCTTCTTTGGATTAACATTTGAAGGACTAGGTAGAAAGATAACCGCACGTATCCAAAAAAGATACGGTCCACCTTGGTATCAGAATTTCATTGATGTTTTCAAAACATTAACAAAACATGGTTGGACGCACGGTTGGATTTTCGACTTCGGTGTGCTTATGGCACTCGGAGGAGTAATTGCAACGCTTTCGTTCGTGCCTCTTGGTAATCTTGTTGCATTCCCAGGTCTTGATAATTTCTTCGTTATCGTATACCTCTTCACAGTCGGTGCGCTTGGTATGGCAATGGGTATGGTTGGAACTGGAAACCCTTGGGCATCTATAGGTGTTGCTAGGGCCTTAACCCTTATGCTTGGCTACGAAGTACCATATCTGATAGTGATAACCACATTATTGTTCTATCATAAAACGGGGAACATTTCCAACATAATAATGGCGCAAGCACAGTCTGGTCAATGGAATATAGTTAAATTCCCAATAGGTGCGCTTGTTGCTCTCATTTCGCTCCAGGGTATGCTCGGTAAAGAGCCATTTGAGGCACCTATTGCACCAGCCGAAATTGCATCTGGTCCCATGGTTGAACTTTCTGCGAAATACATGGGATTACTGATGCTCATGAACACCTTTATGGAATTCATCGAAATAAGCCTTTTTGTAAACTTCTTCCTTGGCGGAGGAACATATTTTGTGTTCTTGCTCAAATATTTCTTAGTTTGGATATTTGCAGTAATGGTTTCAGCAGTTTTACCAAGGTTCAGAATAGAACAAGCAGTTGCGTTCTACTGGACGGTTCCGATATTACTTGCTTTCGTGCAAGCGTTCTTCGTTGTAAATGGTTGGGTATTTTAAGAAAAATGGATAATGCGGAGGTGAAATAGATGGCTCAGATAGACGAAAGAAGTGTGTGGGAAAAGATTGCTGACCAACTAAGAAGTAGGTCAATGTGGATGTTGCATTACTGTACCGGGTGTGGTGCGGTAGAACTACCACCATCAATGACTTCACGATTCGATATGGAACGTCTTGGAATGGGATCTATGGCAACACCAAGGCAAGCCGATATACTCCTTATAACCGGATACCTTAGCGCAAAGACATTAAGAAGGGTTATATATACATACGAAAAGATGGCTGACCCAAAATATGTTATCGGTTTTGGCTCTTGCACCATAAACGGTGGAATTTACTATGACTCCTACTCCACAATTAACAGACTCGACTACTATATACCTGTTGACCTTTACATCGCTGGCTGTATGCCAAGACCAGAGGCAATACTGAATGCTTTTAATACCCTGATGGAAATGATTAGAAAAGGTGAGGCTAACGGTTGGAAGCGCTACAAAGAAAATTACGAATGGTACAAGCAAAATCAAATTAGAAGCCTCGGCGAGGTGATTGTCCATGACGAATTCCACGAATAAACCTGTTACTGAAGTACTTGGGAAGGCTAAAGAACTTTTCAATGTCAAAGTCGAAGACATTGCAGAAAGGCAATACAAACTTATAGCAGAAAAAGACAAGGCTATTCCTCTGCTTGCTTTTCTAAAAGAATCAGGTTATTCACACTTGTCAATTCTTACTTGCGTTGATTGGATTGAAGAGAAAAAGTTTGAACTTGTCTACATACTCTTTAACTGGTTCAACGGTGTGACATTCCTTGTCTCGACGTTTATCGATAGAGACAAACCTGTGTTCTATACTGTGAAAGATATGTGGCCAACGGCTGAGTATTATGAACGCGATGTCCATGAATTCTTTGGTGTAGAGTTTGAAGGAAACGAAAGATGCAAGCTACCGCTCATTCTTGAACTCTGGAACGATTTACCACCATTGAGGAAAGATTTCGACCCATTGAAATATTCTAAGGAACACTTCCCTGACAGAGAATACGAGAAAGATGTCATACATGAAGCAAAGATAATAAGAGCAGATTTGGAAAATACGAGGGGTGATATAAATGGGTGAGGTCAAACTGTTCTTTGGTCCAAATCACCCTGGAATGCACGGTAACTTCAGTGTTCACATGTACGTCGAAGGAGATATCGTTGTTAAGGCAAGACCACTACCAGGTTTTTTACACCGTGGGTTTGAGAAATTGATGGAAAGAAGACTTTGGTATCAGAATCTTGCATTGATACCAAGAATATGTGTGCCTGAGCCTGATATAAATGAAGCTTGTTATGCAATGGCAATTGAAAAGATAGCCAAAGTGGAAGTCCCTGAGAGGGCACAATGGATAAGGATGATAGTTCTTGAACTTGCACGAATTGCAAACCATCTATGGTCCTTTGGAGGTATCGGAGGACCTTTAGGAATGTATACAAGTATGTTTTGGAGCGTTGCTGATAGGGACAAAGTACTTGACATCTTTGAAGAATTGACAGGAGCAAGGGTTTACCATATGTACATCATACCTGGTGGGGTAAGAAAAGATTTACCACCAAAACTTGAGGAAAAGATTATGAAACTCATGGATTACTTGGAACAAAGAATGCCAGAATACGAAACGTTCATCCTTAAAAATAGAATACTCCATACAAGGCTCAAAGGTATTGCAAAGATAGATACAGAAACCTGTTTGCAACTTGGCATAACAGGTATAGGCCTGAGGGCAACCGGCGTTCCATACGACATCAGAAAGATTGACCCCTACTTATTCTATGACAAGGTAGAATTCGAAATCCCGACTGCTACAGAAGGTGACGCACTAGCAAGAATAAGCCTAAAACCAAAGGAAATAAAGCAGAGTATCAGGATAATCAGGCAAGCACTTGAAAAGATGCCATCTGGTCCTGTGAACACAAAAATCGGTGATGGAAACGGTTTAAGAATTAGGGTTCCGAAAGGAATGGCATATGCGCGTGTTGAATCTACGCGTGGAGAATATGGCTATCTTGTCGTATCCAACGGTGGGGAGACACCTTACAGAGTGGCAGTCAGAGGCGCTTCCTATCCGCAAGGCTTGTATGGCGTTGAACATCTACTACCTGGAACAAGGATAGACGATGTACCTATCTGGCTTGATACAATGGGCGTTTGTGCACCAGAAATTGATAGGTAATGGGAGGTGCCGATGATGGAAATAAAAGAAAATAGAACAGAAACCCCAAAGAAAAGTTTCTTCGCACCCTTGATTGCTTGGAAGAACCTTTTTGAAAAACCGGTTACCATCCGTGTTCCGAAAGAACAGAGAGAAGCAGCACCAAGATACAGGGGCTTCCATGTGAACGATTGGGAAAAATGCATTGGTTGTGGGACCTGTGCGAAGATATGTCCGACAGACGCAATAACGATGGTCGAAGTACCGGATATGAAACAAGAATACGGTATGAAACCGCAGAGACCAACTATAGACTATGGACGCTGCAGTTTCTGTGCGATGTGTGTTGACATTTGTACAACAGGTTCGCTGAAAATGACCAGGGAATACATCTTCGTTTCTCCTAACCCCGAAGATTTCTACTTTGCACCAACTGAAAAGGGGTTGCTCAAGAAGAACCCAGAGGAAATGAAAATTGGCTGGACCAGGGATGAGAATAGTGAACTTCTCGACCTTGACAGAGTAATGCCGGAAATGTTATCAGCAGAAGAACGCGTAAATTCCTTTGTCGAATTTGTAAAAGCGTATAGCAAAGAACAAGCTATAGCGGAAGCGGCAAGATGCGTAGAATGCGGTATATGTGTTGACAGGTGTCCTGAGCACATGCAAATTCCACAATATATAAAGGCTATCTGGAAAGATAATTTGCAAGACGCACTAAAATGGCTCCTTAAGGGCGTGGAAGACCAAAACAACTTTGGTGCGAACCCACTTTCCGGTGTCTGTGGCAGAGTCTGTACACATCGCTGTGAGGAAGTCTGTGCAATTAGTCACAGGGGAGAACCAATCGCCATTAGATGGCTGAAGAGATACATAACAGATAGTGTTCCGGCTGAGAAATGGCATGAGATTGTGACCTTCGATGTCAAGAAACAACCCAAAAAGGTTGCCATCGTAGGTAGTGGACCTGCTGGATTGTCTGCAGCTTACTTTTTAGCGACGATGGGCTACGAGGTTGATATTTACGAAGCGCTTAACCGTCCTGGTGGTGTAATGAGATACGGTATCCCTAGATACAGGCTTCCAGATGAGGCTCTTGACAGAGACATCGCATTCATCGAATCACTTGGTGTAAGGATTTTCACAGGTGTCGCTGTCGGGAAAGACATCACTTTTGATGAATTGAAAAACAAATACGATGCAATCTTTTTGGCAACAGGTTTGACACTCGGTAGGTCAACGAAGATACCAGGTTCGGACCATCCAGATGTTGTCCAAGCTCTGCCACTGCTAAGAGCTATCAGAGATTACCTACGTGGTGAAGGTCCTGAGCCGAAAATACCAAAACGTGTCGTAGTCATTGGTGGTGGAAATGTTGCAATGGATATTGCAAGGAGCATGGCAAGGTTACAAAAGATGAAATACGGAGAGGTAAACGTAACTGTCACTTGTCTTGAAAGAACACACGACGAAATGCCTGCTGACATGGAAGAAATCGAAGAAGCTATTGAGGAAGGTGTCAAAATCTGCCCGGGTTGGGGTCCACGAAGGGTAGTCTTTGACGACAAAGATAACATCAAAGGTATTGAATGTGTCAAATGTGTCGAAGTATTCGATGAAAACAGAAGGTTTAACCCAAAATTTGACGAATCAAATGTTCAATACTACGATGGTGATATGATAATTGAAGCTATTGGTCAAGCACCGGATTATTCGTATCTACCAGAGGAATGGAAATCCAAGCTCCAATTTGTTGGCCCAAGGATACTGACAAACAACCTTAGGCAAACTCAAATTCCATGGTTGTTCGCTGGTGGAGACATAGTTAATGGACCAGATATAATCCATGGTGTTGCGGACGGATATTGGGCAGCAAGGGGTATTGACCAGTATCTGAGGGAACAAAAATAAAAAAGATAATCACATCTTATCCTTATCTTAGGAGGTGAAGTACGTGTACGATGTTCTTAAATTAGCGGAACAATTCGAAATCGAGGGCTACAAATTCTACACATCGAAAAAGCAGGAAGTTAAAAACAAATCTGTTGCTGAGATTTTTGAATACCTTGCGCAGATGGAAAAAGAACACACTGAATTCATCCGAAACCTTATGAAATCTCTTGAAGAAGGTAGAGAAATACCCGAAATCCCCAGTCAAAGCGCAAGCTATTTCAAATCACGATACGAAGGGCAGAAAATTTCAGAAACATCACCAGAAGATGACATTGCAGACCTTTCTGTTTTAAGAATGGCTTACTTGATTGAAAAAGACTTCATGGAATTTTACGGTAAGGCAGCTGAAAAAGAGACAAACGAGAAAGTAAAGAGCATTTTGACAATCTTGAGGGACTGGGAAGAAGGACACAAAAAGATAATCGAGGAACAAATCAAAGCAATAATTGAAAGAAACAATCTTGAGCTTGGATTTTATCCTTTCTAATAGACAAAACAATAGCACCGAACAATTAGCCGGGGACAAAATGTCCCCGGTTTTTTATACATCAGGTTGAAAACATGAGAAGCTATTGAGATTATGCAAATATTCAGTATGATTAAAAAAATACACAGCGAAGGGGTTACTATACTGCTTGTTGAACAAAATGCCTATGAAGCATTGAAGCTATGCGATTATGGCTATGTACTTGAAACAGGTCGAATTGTTTTGCAAGGCACAGGTAAAGAACTGTTGGAAGACGAGAGAGTGAGAAAGGCATACCTTGGAGGGTAATAAAAGAAAATTACTAAGACAATGGCATAAGTGAAAAGCGGAGGTTCACCCTCCGCTTTTTGTTTTTCGCAAGTGAAGAAATGTGTTATAATCGTTATTTGGAAAAAACCTGTAGAAACATCCAAATATAGCAAGGAGAGTTTGCTGTATGAAATTGGAGAATATGTATGAAACGCTAAGAAACATACACGGTCCTCAAGGCAAATGGTGGCCAGGCTCAGAAGAAGAAATTATAGTTTCGGCAGTACTGACGCAGAATACTAATTGGAAGAATGTTGAAAAGGCACTTGAGAACATTAAAAAAGATTGTAAAAACAATATTCTACATTGCCTGGCAAAAATGAGCACCCAGAAGATATCTTTTTTGATAAAACCTGCAGGCTTTTTCAATATTAAAGCCCAAAGATTGAAAAACCTTTTAACGTGGCTAAAAAACTACGATTTTGATTTAGAGAAAATCAAAACAAAAAATATCGAAGAGATAAGAAAGGAGCTTCTGTCCATAAAAGGAATTGGGAAGGAAACTGCGGATTCTATAATACTTTACGCATTAGAGTTACCCATTTTCGTTATAGACGCTTACACAAAAAGGTTACTTGACAGGCTTTTAGGCATCAAATTAAAAGAATACGACCAGTACAGATTACTTTTTGAAACAACATATCCCAAAGATGTCGCACTTTATCAAGAATTCCACGGGCTTATAGTTGAACACGCCAAGATGTTTTGTAAAACCAAACCTTTGTGTGAATTATGTCCTATTGACTCTTGCCGATACAAAAATGCTAAAGATTAAACAACATGGCTCCGGTGAACCGGAGCCATGTGAATTTATGAATTTATGTTGCATGAGAGCAATTATTGCGCTTTTAATGCTTTTACTTATTGCTGTTTGTAAAGTTCGAAGTAATCGTTACCGGGCCTCATCGGATTTGGATACCAACCTTTGACCCAAGCCCTCTGAGCCCTTACACCAACTGGCTGATAAACAGGGATACTGATGTAGTTATCTATAGCAAATTTTTGTATCTGCACATACAGCTTCGCTCGCTCTTCTGGGTCAGATGAATTTCTCGCCATTTCTATGAGCTCATCCAAGCTCTTACCTCCAAGTTCTTTTCTTGGTGTGCTGACAAATTTCTTAAAGTTATCTCCCTGCCTTGGTGCATACGTCCCAGCAGAATGGTAGAACGTGAATATGAAGTTATCCGGGTCTGGGAAATCAGCAAGCCAGTTGAAGATTGGCATTGGAAGTTCAGCTTTTCTCATGGCATCGAGGTAACTTGGCCAGTTAAGTGCTGCTATATCAACTTTGATTTTGCCAGGAGCTATCATTTCAAGATACGTCTTAATCATTTCAGCTATCCTTTGCCTCATCAAGTTCCCAGTGTTGTATGCTATCGTAAACTTAAGGCCTATCTTTAAGGCTTTCCCGTCCCATGCTTTTTCAAGTGCTTTTCTTGCCTCAGTTAGGTTGAATTTGTAAAGTGGCAATGTTGGGTCAAATCCTAAGAGTCCATTGGGCAATGCTGCTGGAATTCTTGTCCCGTATCCTTTTAGAACATCCCTAATCACTGCATCGTAGTTGATGACATAGGATATCGCTTTTCTCGCGTTGATGTCGCTGAAAAAGTCTGGAGGCATTCCGTTCCCGTCCCATTTTCCGCTACCTATGTATTTGCTGTTTGGCGAAACTGACCAGGAGAATCCCACAACGGTGACTGACATAGATGGAATATTGTCTATAATTTGTATGTCCTTGTTCCCTCTTATCTGGTCAAGATATTCAAGAACAACGGCAATATCGTCAGCATCGCCTTTTTCAAGCATAAGTTTTCTTGTACCCCACTCACTAACAGTGAGAAGAATAACCTTCTTAAGTCTTGGTTCGCCACGCCAGTAGTCTTTGAATGCTTCAAGAACAACTTTTCTGTTTGTTCTGTCCCATTCCACAAGTCTGTATGGACCTGTTCCAATCGCTGTCGCGTACAATGGTGACTTTTCTTTAGGTATGTTTCTGTACTTCCACCAAGTATCCGGTTTTCCATCCCAGAGTCCCATCTTAATAGATGTTTCTTTGTCAAGCACAGCCGACCATCCAACTGTGTGTGCCATAATTGTGAGGAATGGGCCATATGGTCTTGCAAGTCTGAACACTACATTGTCCCCTTCAACCTCGATAGCTGGGTCTATAACTTCTTTGTACATTTGAACTAACTTGTCCTTGTATTCAGGAAGTGGCTCACCATCTTTGAATACCTCAGAAACAGGTTTTCCAACATACTTTTCTATCATCTCGTTGAGTGAGTTAACACCGAAAATAGCGTTCCAAAGCATCCACATTGGACCACCAGGAGGGTCGTAAAGCAATCCCCTTTCAAAAGAGTATTCAACATCTTCCGGTGTCAACGTTGCACCATTATGAAACTTAACTCCTTTCCTTATAGGAAACACGTACGTCTTTCCACCGTCTCTTATAAGTCCGTTCTTAACGCTTGGAACTTGTGTCGCTAACCTTGGTTCGAATTCTGTCAAACTACTACCTTTATAAGCGATAAGGCTTTCGTAGACGTTGTAAATGATTTCTCCGCTGACAGTATCATACGCTTGGTGAATATCAAGTGTATCTGGTTCACCAACACCTGCTGAAACGTATGTCGTTGGATCAAATGCAAAAATACCGACCGCAAGTAAGAACAAACTTACAAGTAAATACTTCACATACCTCACAACAATCCCCCCTTTCGGTTTCATTTTATTATATCACCTTTTTCTATATTTCCAAAATTTCTAAACATTCTTTTGGAACTCACAATTTCTTAATCTTCTTGATTTTTGAGAACCTATATGGTAAAATTTATTTTGCCGATAAAAATGTTCGGGGTGTAGCGCAGGTGGCTAGCGCGCTTGCATGGGGCGCAAGAGGTCGCTGGTTCAAGTCCAGTCACCCCGACCAAAAAAATCAGGGCTAAATGCCCTGATTTTTTATTATTTGCTTCACAAAGTTCAATGTTCAGGTATAATCTTTGCTATTTCAGGAATAACATCATTAGAAAACACGAGAAACCAGAGAGATAAACTTACACATAATAATATGGTACATCAACTTTATACTTACCTCTGAATTCCGTTTCTTTAAGCATCAAAGGACTATCCAAATCATGGAAGTCAAATGCCCCGGTTCCAAGTGCAAAATGCACGCTTTGGTTAACTCCAAGACTTGATTCCGCCATGCAACCAATCATTAATCTCAGATTTGCAGCTTTCACCATCTCAACAATCGCAAGTGCATCGCTAATACCAGATTTCATGAGCTTGATGTTTATGTAATCCACCGCTTCTTCTTTAATCAATCTCATTACTTCGTATTTTGTCCTAGCACTTTCGTCGGCTGCAACAGGGAAAGGTGAGTTCCATCTTACGTATTTAAGCCCTTCAATATCGTGCATTGCGACTGGTTGTTCAAAAACATGTATGTCTATCCCTGCACGGTATAACTCGGTAACAAATTTCACTGCTTGTTTTGGTGAATAACCTGTGTTGGCATCAACGATATACTTGCACCCCTTCGAAACTTCATAAATTGCCATCATCGCTTGGATATCTTCTTCAAGGTTTTCCCCTACCTTTATCTTTATCACGCTGTGCCCACGCTCTACAATCTTTTTTGCATCCTCCACTCTCTCTTCAATAGTCCCTATGCTTACTGTATAATCCGTCTCTATTTTCGTCTTCATACCACCGAGTATTTGGTAAACCGGAACGCCAATTTCTTCACTAAATGCATCAAGAACTGCATACTGCACTGCAGCTTTGATACTTGGTGCACCAAAAAGTTTGTCGGTCACATCGAATATCTTGCGGTAATTTCTAACATCCATTCCAATAATCATTTCATTTACAACAGGTTCTAACCCCAAGAGTGCCTGTATCTTTTCACCGTTTACCCTAAATGATGGCGATGCTTCCCCACGACCTATGATACCGTTTTCAAGCTCGATGATAACCTCAATGTTCTGCGTGTCATATGAAATGTTGTTTGTAATATGAAATGGCTTAACGTATTCAAAACGATTCAACTTAAACTTTACCGACTTGATTTTTCCCACTTTAAACACCCCCTACTTTCTTTTTCCCATAGTTAACTCTTCGAATTTAACAACCTCAATTTCACTCTTTAAATCAATCACATAGCCATCTTCTTCTTTGCTGATTATCTCCATTTCTCCCGTTTGATTGTCGTAAGGATCCAGTCTCCACGCTTTCTTTTCTGGATGGAAATCCCCTTGAAACTCAGTATTAGAGAACATTCTGAAACCATCGATATTCGTAAAGTAGAATATACGCATAGGTTCTTGTTCTCTTCTTGCTCCTCCGAACGAAAGGTCAACGGGAACCCATCCGTATCTTTCAAGATAGACAAGTGCCCAATCGTGTGGGGAAGCTACTAGTGGAGTTATACTCCAGCCAGATTGCCATTTAGCAGGTATACCAGCCATGCGACATAACGTGATAAAGAGCAACGCCTGGAACCCACAATCTCCTTTGAATGTTGTTGCAACATATTCTGGAATGTTATCATACAGTGCATAAGGCAAGACATACGAATAATTCACGTTTAATGTCACAAAGTCGTATATCCTTCTCGCACGTGCTAAATCATCGAGCGTGGTCCAATCTTCGTTGTGGAATATCGTGTGGAGGAGTTCTTTTAGGAAAGGAGAGAACACGATATGGGGTGGTAATTCACTGATGTCTTCTTTTGAGGGCTTTTGTGTGTAGAGTGATTGTTGACCAATCCACTCGTGAACTGTGTACTCAAACTCCACATAGAATTTTTCGTTATCCTTTCCTTCCATATATACTGTTCTTTGACCAACTAAATTGTCTGCAATTTCGCACTCGTGACTTGCACTTATCAATTTCACATCGCTCTGCTGAAATTCTTCTTTTGGAAAAGGCAACCATACACGAACTTTTTCCTCTCTTGGATTCTCTTTTTCAACTGTAATTCTCGCTCGCACACGATAGCTCTTTGGCTTTCCGCTTTTCAGTAACCGCTCAACTGCTTCATTTATTAGCTCACGTCTTTTAAGCGTTTGCTTATCTACCCTTTGCCTTGCCTTGTATTCCTTTTCGTTGAAAGCCAGGTTCTTATCAAACCTGCTTTCAAAGAATCTTTGCGTCTCGATGTAAATCCAATCTAATCGACCTTCTTTCCAAAGTTGTTCAAATTCAGCTTTTGTTGCATTCTTAAACGTCTTTTTAAAGATTTTGAAGGCTTCTTCTTGAGCATATCTGTACGTTCTTTTTAGTAGTTCCATCCTGAAGAGTTCAAATTTTAATCTTTCCCTCATCTGTGGTGGTAGTCTGTGTTCTAATATCTTATCAATTTGCTCACGGGCTTTTTTGAAAAAACCTTGGTAGATGTATTTTTTCAAAATATCTGGAAGTGGGTAACTAAGAAAATCCATCTTTGCCATATCAGTCCCCCCTTGATTTTTAGCTCTGCCTTCTAACTTTATCTCACGATTTTATTGTATAACATTTTCAGCAGATAGCAAAACCTCAAAATTAAGAAAACCCCTGCACACAAAGACGTGCAGGGGCAGAAAAGCACTCAAAAGAACACAGAAAGGCGTTGAATGGGAATTTTCATACCTAATTTAATACCCACTACCCGTTGATTTAATCTCAGGGAAAGAAATTGTCGAAAGTTTCGTTAGTTGCATAATAATCTTAGGAATGTCCGTGTTGTCCATAAAACCTGTGAAGTAATGTGCTCCAGGACCAAATGCGTATACTGGAACAGGGGCAGCTGTATGGTCGAATGTTGTCCAACCAAATCCTACCTTCTCACTGACAAATCTTGCAAGTTCTCTTCTCAAATTGTTTGATGGAACCTTTCTCAAGTTTTCGTATTCGGAATCTGTAATAGATATACCATACCAATCCTTACCAATCCCCTAAGTTTCATACCCGACACCTCTAGAGTTTTGATTTTTCCAGTTTTTTCTTTAGGAATCAATCAGCAGTCTAACACGTCTGCATTAGCAGAGCCTTTAAAAGTGTTAAGATTTAAAAAAAGCCAGCTGGCATTTTCCCAGCTGGCTTTCGTTAATAAATTTTTTTTAGAATTTCTTTATATCCTCTGGCATCCTTGGAAGTATTTCATACATATCTTTGTACAGATACATAACACCTGTTACCGAAACCTTGTCTCCAACTTTTAGTGTTTCAACTTTGAATGGCACTTCTTTTCTTATATACACCAAAATCTCGAACTTATCTGTCTTTACCTTGAACTGATACTTCTCAACAGAGCTCACGGTTCCTGTAACTACAACCAAATTTGAAAGATACTTTTTGAAGTCCGCGTCTTTAAGCTCAACAGCTGTTGGTGTTGCTGAACCAATAACCTCAACCTTGTCTGGTATAATCTCAAGAATACCATAGTAGACTTTTGTCTTGCCAGCAACTTTGACAACATCACCAACTTTTAGGTCGACAGGTAAGACCTTTCCGTATAACATGATTCCTGCAGTTTCGTCCTGCATATACGTTGTCAAACTTCCAAGCACTCCAACTGGGGCAAGAATGATACCCGTAGCCTCAACCGTTTCTCCTTCTTTAAGTTTGTAAATATCCGCAATCTTGACTAGGTTCTGTGCAAAGAATACAACACTGAGAATCAATAAAAGTGATACCAAAATCCTTTTCATACTGCCAATCCCTCCCCTTCGTTCTCAGTTGAGAATTTTAATTTCAAACGGTGCACGGAGCATAATCATATACTTTCCTTCGTAGCTATCATACCAGAGTTCACCGTAGAACCTTACCTTTCTACCTTTTAGACCATAGAGGTTGTATCCATTGAATAAATTGTTGTACTCACCACTTCTTATCTTAACGAGCGCAAAGTCAGAATATATGTAGTAAGTATCGTTAGAAAATATTACGTTGTTAACATCCATCTCAAGCCATACAATCTTACCTTTGTATGAACTCAGCTGGCTTGCCTTAGTTTTGTCAATAACCGGTGCGTTATCGTATTTCGAGAATATACCTCTTCTGTTTTCGTATGCTCTTTTGTAAGCATCGACGATTGCCTTAGTATAGTTTGAATCTGATGTGCTGTCGTAAATCAAGGGTCGAGCATATCCATTCTCAGTAAGTGATGCTTCATAAAGATACTCCGCACCAGTTTGTCTATCTTTTCCAAAAAGGTAAACCAAAATCCTTCCATAGCTATCTTTTCCTTTTTGCTCATATGAAAGTTCAAAATTACTTGCGAACCAGTAAAGGTAATTCTTTGCATCCTGTCCATATTCGCCTACAGGTTTGTCGCCTTCATGAATTTCCGGTGCATCAATACCAACAATTCTAAATGATTGTCCTGAAACTCTTAGTGTATCCCCATCGAGCACTTCGACACCACTTACCGCTGTTTCTTGAGTAGAACAAGAACTCAGTGTCAATGTAAGAACCAAGCTGACAGCGATTACAAGAAAATATACAGCGTTTGTTTTGGATTTTCTAAAAACCATTTTCCCTTTTCACTCCTCTATAATTTTTAACCCTGATTTTATTTTACTTCGATATCTGCTTGTTTCAAAGGCTGGATTTCAAACTCATCTTTGAATAAGGTCAATATACCTGTTACTTTAACAGTCTTTCCTTCTGATATGCCAGCCAGACTAATACCTGTTGCACTCTTAATGTAAACCTTTACTTTAAAGGCTCCGGTGTTCACAATGAAATTATCTTTTCCAACACTCTCAACTGTGCCGGTTACATATACAAGATTTGAAAGGTAAGACTTGTCAAGCGACTTTAATTCAACAGGTTTTACAGTGCCTTTACCAACCACAGTTATGTTATCTACGACTATCTCAAGAACGTTGTTGTAGACTTTCGTTGAGCCACTCACAACAACGGTGTCTCCCACATTCAAACTCGTAGGAATGGACTTTCCATAAAGCATTATTGCTCCTGTTTCATCTTGGATATATGTTACTGAATTGCTCAGCAATCCAACTGGTGCAAGGACAGTTCCAGTCACGGTAACCTTTGAACCTTCTGGCATACTGTAAAGGTCTGCAATTTTGATTGTTGTCTGCTTGCTTTCCTGAACTGCTGGTCTTGGGGTAAGACTTGTAACCAGCGATTGCACTGTACCGAGTAGGTCTATGCTTGTTTGGTATGTATACGTTAGCTTAAGTAAAGCAAACTGAGTTGTTGGAAGTGAGGTAGAAGCATACAAATCACCGTTGGCAAATGAGAGTGAAAAATCTGCAATGTTTAACTTCACACCATACAGCGGCAACCAACCACTACTTGCCCAGTTGCTGTTGTATTTGGCAAAAACTCCAACATAAAATCCTGGGAAGTTGTATCCCAATTCGCCCATAACGTTCCAAGAGCGTGGCATGTTCGGGTTTGAAGGTTCCCCTGTTGCAAAGCTCACATCGTATTTATTCGCACCAATCCAAACAAACTGACCAGCTGCAAACCAAGGACCGGATGTGAATTTGGCACCAACCAAAAAGCTTGGCTCATTGATTGTGTTGGTTGCTGCACCGATACCAGCCCAGTAATCAACCGTTCCAAATGGGAACTTTTGGGAATTGGAGTAATTCAAAGAAACTTGATAGTAGCGGGTTTCATAATAAGCTCCAAAACGGCCAAAATCTGTTGTTAACGTTCCGTAAAGCGCAAAGTTATTCAACTCTGTGCTGTATGCTCCACCTATTTCGTATGAATAACTGCCAAATTTGCCATAGACATAACCAACAAACCCACCAAGTCCAGGTGTTGTATTTGAAGTGTTGTATGTATCAAACTTCAGCCCTCCAAGCGAAACACCCTCGTATTGAGAAGTCAAACCTCTTGAAAGCCTCATCCTACCTGCTGCAAGGTAGATGGTCTGAACATATGGAATATTAACAGAAAGCTTTGTATCAACGAAGTAATACCTTGGGACGATGAAGTCATAGTCAAAGAGCTTAAATGTGGTATGCGAATACGTTAGATAATCGGTAAATTTGATTGCCACGGAATCAAAAGGTGCTGGTGGTGTGACCGTCCAGTACGCTATCGGAAAATTATCGAGATTTCCCAAGTTCACGTCGTAGGTTAAATACCCTGTTAACTTGAAATCAATTTTGAAGGCAAATGAAATCAAAACCAAAAGAATCGAAAAAAACAGGACAAAATATCTAATTAATTTGCCTCTCAACTTAGCTCCCTCCCCAAAAGACTAATTTTCCCATTTCAGCCTTGGATAGTCATTACCTTCATTGATTGTCCAAACGTTCGTAAAGTCCCAGCCTGAGAATGTAGCTTGTTGTTTCATCTCAGCTGTAGTTTTACCTGTTGCATATGAATCACTAATTCCTGAACCAACTACTTGTGTATCGTAATACGAACTTCTCACAACTGGATCCGCACTCCCACTTTCTTTGTATGCTATGAAAGCCTTGCCATTTATTATCGAAGCAGCCACGTAGTTGTTTTCTATCACCGCGCTTCCAGAAGCTGCGCTGAAATTACATATGAAACCTGCTGAACTTGTTGAACTTGAGTAATCGCTACTCACTTGTCCTCCTTCAACATAGCAATTTCTCACAACTACCGCAGGCTTACCTGAATTCACCTTTAACCTACCAAGTAATCCTCCAATTGCATATTTCGCTCCAGAAACTGTAGTATTTCTGACCGCACATTCTTCGATTTCTGTTCCGTCTGTGACTTCTCCAATAAGACCTCCACCATAACCAGAACCGCTGTATGTTACCCTGACAGAACTGTTAACAACTTTAACCCTGTAAACTTTGGAAAGCTGAGAAGCACCCGCTAACGCTCCCGCACGGCTACTTGCTGTAATGTTTGCGTTCTCAATTGTCAAATTCGTCACCGTTGCGTTGTATATATATCCAAACAAACCTGCATTACTCTTGGTGGTATCGCTGAACGATATGTTTTTGATTTTGTATCCGTTACCATCGAACGTTCCGACAAACGCACTTGCTGAAAGATTCGAGCTATATGTTCCTATCGGAGTCCAATTAACCCCTGCAAGGTCTATGTCTGCTCCAAGTTTGAAATACTTATTAGCACTTGCAAACGCTCTTACGCTAATTAAGTGTTCAGGTTTCGTGATAATGTATGGATCATCTGGTGTTCCTGAACCTGATTCGAACGAGAACATTTCCCATTCTGCATACAGAGGCATTTCAAGTATTCCTTCGTTTCTTTTGGCTTTACCGTAGAAGTTAATAACCTTACCTTCAAGTGACTGTTTGAACTGTTCAAACGTAGAACTGAACAGATATTTGAAATTGCCAGCTGAGATTGTTATTCTGAGCCAGTTGCTGACGTTAATGTTAATGTTTCCTGCTTCATCTTTAGTTACATCTGACACTGTTCCAGAAAAGATAGCATAGTTTCCTTCTACATACGTATTTGAACTTTCATTTGTGATAATAGAAGCATTAGAGAACGTTGAATAAACACCCTTTCTTGATGAATAAGCCGATTTATAAGCATTCTTAAGTAAATTGTATATGGTATCATCTGCCCATTCTTCAGCAAGATTTGGAACAACCACACCATCTTTCAGCGCCTGTTCTTGATACAAAGTCTTACCATCCTTGCTGAACAAGAAAGCGTATTTCTTACCATCTTTTTCACCTTTAACAAGAACCTGGGCAATTCCTTCCGGTTGGGAGTTTATAAATTCTTCAAGCTTCGCCTTTGCCGCTGTAGGATTCACACTATCGTCTATTCCTATAAGTTCGTAAGTTTTTCCGTACACTTTAAATGTTTTTCCATAGACAACTTCATCAACAAAAACACCAACGCCTGGGTAGCTATCTCCGATTTCAGCGCTTAGAACTTTTAAACTCCACGCACCATTTGAAAATTGTAGGTAACCTGTCAAAGTAGCTTCCGTGTCGTAGGTGTAAGGAAGGGAGAAGCTCGAGCTTAAGGAAACTACGTTGATAGTTGCTTTTCTTTTGTTTGTCTTATCGTATTCATAGGTGAATGTCATCTTCCCGCCGTTGAGAATACCGTATACTTTAACGTATTGGAAATCCCAAAGAGCCCGTGTAGGAACGCTTACATCATTTGCAATATCGATTGTCAAATTGGTAGGTTCAACCGTAAACGTTTCTGTTGCAAAGCTTTTAGAACCACCTTTACTGAAATCTATTTGCACAGAATCTCTGTATGTCGTGCCTATGACGTTATTCAACGTGACCTTCTTTCCAACATCCGAAGAGGAAAATCCCGCTTTGTAAACATAGATACCGGTTTGTCCATCGTGAATAATTGCATCGCTTCCTGAGACGTAAATAATCGTTCCTTCAACTTTATCAAGCGATACCGGACCTGCTGAGTTTAAAATCTTCAGCTTTGCATCATAGATGCTTCTAACTGACACAAGCGATGGATGTTGTGGAACACAGCTTGTTACGACAAAAATCAAAACCAATGTCAAAATAACAATAAATGCAATATAAACCCTCTTCACCTATACCACCTCCGAGATATGAGAAATAAATTCTCTTGGTTATCTGGCCAAAAACCCGGGGCAGAGCCCCGAGTTCTTGGATAACTTATAACATAATTAATTAAAATTCCCATTTCAGCCTTGGATAGTCATTACCTTCATTGATTGTCCAAATGGTCGCAAAGTCCCAGCCAGCGAACGTAGCTTGTTGTTTCATTTCTGCTGTTGTCTTTCCTGTTTGTAGACTACTGCTCGCCGAACCAGTTGTTTCCTGAGCAACATCTTTATCAAAATAGTTGTTACCACTATCTGTTGTTACAGGAACACTGCCACCTCCAATGAAACCTCTCCAGTTATTGTTACCGGTAGTTCCAGGAGCTACGGCTGCGTAACAATTAACTACCTTTGCTTTTCCACCTGAAGTAGTATTATTCGATAATAATCCAATTAAACCGCCTATGTTTGAACTCCCCGTCGACTTAAACTTCACGGTTCCTATGGCATAACAATTCTCAATAGTTCCTGTTGTGACTGTATTAGCGTAGAACCGTCCGATCAATCCTCCAGCACGTGCATTGTCATAGCCCTGAGCTGATACTGTCACATTGTTCGCAAAACATTGACGAATAATCATTACATTTGCTGAAGTATTATCCGCAACAGCATCACCTATTAAACCTCCAACGTAAGCATTACTGGTGTCGATTACAGCGCTCAAATTTGAATTTCTTACACCAACTTTTTCAACAGTAGAGTTCTTTGCACCACCAGAAAGAGCACCGACATATTGCTTTGCTGTAATGTTTGCATTCTCAATTATCAGATTCGTTACCGTCGCGTTGTAGATGTATCCAAAGAGACCAACGTTGGTTTTACTCGTATCATTGTACGTAAGATTCTCTATCTTGTGCCCATTACCATCGAACGTTCCGACAAACGCACTTGCTGAAAGGTTCGAGCTGTAAGTTCCTATCGGTGTCCAATTTACTCCGTTAAGATCGATATCAGCAATCAATTTAAAGTACTTTCCAGCTGTCAGGTATGCCGAATCTCCAACCTTCTGCAATTGTCTCGCATTTCCTATGAGATACGGATCATCTGCCGTTCCACTTCCACCTGCAAAGTCAAGGAGAGTTATCGATGACTTTGTAAGTTCTGTTTTTGCACTCTCTCCAGTATCATTGTATGCACTGACAGCTATCTTTTCAAGATTGTTCCAGTCTGAGAGTGGAAGATCTATTTGGATATTTGTTGTTGTTATATTGTCTTGAACAAGTGTGAAATCAGAATCAGTTGTAAGCTTTTTGTAGACTTTGTATTTCACACCAGTTCCTGACACAGCATTCCAGCTGAGTGTGAGTTTCTGTGAATAGTCTTCATATTTGCCTATCAAACCGGTCGGTGCGTCTGGAGCTTGCAATTGTTGGAATTGCTCTTTAGCAAGGGTAGTCAAACCACTCTCTTTGTTATCAACAACAGCGTTTATAGCTATTCCATTTATCCTATCGTATTCAGCTTGATTAAAATTGGAAATCGTATAATTTTTGTCCTGTGTATTTCCAACGAGTTCATACATCGTGTTACCATCTGCATCTTTGATTTCCTTGTAAATGTAGAATTTTGCGTTAGATTCGCTGTAATTCCAGGAGATTGCAAGCTCGTTTCTTGTTTTGTTCCAAATAGCTGTAAGTCCAGTTACTTCTGGTGCGTATGGGAGTGTTATCTGAGTTACAACAGCGATAACTTCCGGTTCGTTTCTTTCGGAATTGAACATGACTTTGAATGTCACATTTCTTATCCTATCTGGATCAACATTCACCGTTACAGTCGTCGGATTTGACTCGTTATCCCATGACGGTGGTGTTGTGTACTGGTCTTTTGCAGAGAGTTTTATCTTAAATCTCAAAGTGTACATCGACGGATAGACCGATTCCTCATGCATAGTACCCGTTGCATTGATTGTTAAATTTCTCGTTGTCCAATTTTCTTCAATGTCCTTTTTGAACTCAAGTGTTGAGCTCGTTACGTTGTACCTTGACCACACGGTGTCATCGATTTGGATGTTCGCTTTTATAGTTCCATTAACAAACATTGCGTCAAGAACAATATTGTTGTTTCCAGCCGTTATATCAACATTCTCTTTCTGACCTGTGAAGACTTTCGAGTTATCGGCACGTTTCGCCTCAACGTAGAAGTTGTATTTTCCAGCATTTGGTAGAGTGAAAGTAAACGATGGGTTTGTTTTGTTCGTTGTTTCAGTCGACAGAACTGTTTCGCCAGTATCTTTTTTGACTGTCAATGTGATCACACTGATGTCAGAGATATAACCGTTCAAACGTGGTTCAAAGTCTTTCACCGTTGTTCCAGCTGGCAAGTTCACGCTCACCTTAACAGAAATCGGACCTGTCGCAGGCTTCTGAGTACAGGAAAAAACCATCAGTAAAACCGTCAAATACACAACAACCCAGTAAAACTTTCTCATACAATGTCCCTCCCCTTTTTCAGTTAAGAGAAATTATTTCAAAACGTGCTCTCAAAAGAATTTTATACGTTCCACTCGCATCACCAGGCCACAGTTCACCGTAGAATTTTACGAGCTTGTTTTGCAAAGAATACATATCGAATGGTGCAATGAAGTAGCTATACTCTTCATTTCTAATTTCAATCGTTGCCCATCCACTGTCGAGTGTTAACGTATACTTTCCTGTGGAATCCTTTGATACGTTTGTGACCGTTCCTTTTAACCATACTATTTTTCCTACGTAGCTATCTTTGTTAGCTGTTGATTGCTCAACTACGGGAGCTGTATCATATTTGGAAAATATACCTTTTCTATTTTGGAAAGCTAGTTGATAACCGTTCACAATGCGTGGCGTAAATCTCGAATCAACATTTTCTTGGTAAATCAACGGTCTTGAGAGCCCGTTTTTTAGGGACTCCTCTGGGTATAGTCTTTCTCCCGTATTGTTCAAAAGATAAACGAGGTATCTGCCGTAGCTATCCGTTCCTTTAGACACGATTCTAACGTACCCGTTGCCAGATGCTATGAAACTTTTCAAAAAATCCGTTGACTCATCCGCATATTCGCCCCTTGGTTTTGAACCACTTTGGACTTCTGGTGCATCGATACCTATGAGCCTGTAACTTTGACTACCAACCTTGAAAGTATCTCCGTCATGGACATCTGTAACGTTGACATATAACAAGCTACCAATATCACTTTCTGCAGGGACTTGTAGTTTTTCTGTGATTTGTTCATCTTCAGAGACGTCAACGAAAATAATTTTGCTCTGTTGTGTCTTAGAATATCTTTTGTCGTTTTGGTCGCTTTGAGAAGTGAGGATGCCTTCCGTAGTAACTTGCCAAATGCCAGGGTATACTTCTAAAGTTAAATTACCCGATGGCTTTCCAACAATCTGTGTAAAAGTTGTTGTTGTGCCACTGAGTTTTTGAAGCGTTACAGTTGCCTGTTCAGTTACGAAAGTTGCATCGGAGGGTAAAACATTCAGATGAATTGTTCCAGATGCAAGCCTTGTGTCAATAACAACATTTGTGTTTTGTGAACCGATATTGCTCGTTGATGAACCATAGAAATAAAGCTTGTTCTGACTTGATTCTTTAAAATAAGCTTTTACATCAAATGTGTACGTTCCGGGTTCTAAGTTAAAAGTGAAATTTGACAACTGGTCTGATGTTCTTGAATCCACAATCGTTCCAGCTTTTATAACATTGACCTGAATACTCGAAATTTGCTTGTTTGCAAAAGAGTAAGGTAAAGTGCTAAACTTTTCGTCATCTGCTTGTCTTATCTCGCTTGGCACGTTTACAGCAACGTTTATTGTATAGCTTTTTTGAGAGATACGCGCACTTATGGTAGTTGTAGAGCACGATGTTGCGATTGGTAAAAATACTGAGATAAGAATTAAAAATAAAAGTGTTAGTTTAAAACTTTTCTTCATCATCTCATCTATCTCCTTTTAATATTACTTCAGTTCAAAATTTTCTTTTGGAACAACGTATATTTCACTTTCCTTTGTTCCATCGTTGCTTATTACCCTGATGCCAATACCCGTAACGCCTTCTATGCTAAACCCCGCTTTCTCAAAAATCGTGCTCGTCGTTTCACCAATCAAATCGTAGACTTTCTCAGACTGATTCGATGGATTGTTGTATTCTTTGTAGATAACGAACTTCACATCAGGTATGCTATACAAATATTCTATTTTCAGTTTACTTTCCGATTGATAGTATGTAACTGTCGCTTGCTCAACAGGTGGTATATATCCTGGAACACCTATACCAACATTCACGTTTGGGGAAGGTATTTTTACATCGGCATTGGTAATGCTGAATTTCCAAGTGTTGTTTTCGTAAAATAGATAGCCAGTCAGCGTGGCTTCAGCATCGACAGTGATAGGTTTATTGACATTGAATTGGTTTAACAAGTCAATAGAACGTCCATCAGAAACTTCAAAGTTCTGGAGTTTTGTTCCAACAAAATAACTCACAATGTATTTTCCTTCAGTAGTATCATATTTAAGCTTTCCATGCACAGTTGACCACAGTCCATTGATTAATACAAAAGAATCTTTTGCTGATGGTTCTGGAAGTTCGCTAAGGCTGTTTAAATTCTTTGGTTGAGGCGGGGTTTTTCCAGATGGGTCTATGTAAACCTCTGTGGAATCTAACCTTTCCAGGTAAAGCTTTTTCGTTTTGTACACTGCTTTTACTGATTTAATCAGTATCTTTTTCCCAACGTACTTTGAGCTTAAGCCTGAGTTATTGAATATTATCGCAGTATTGTCATTTGCAAGAATTGTGGTAGAATCTTCAAATCTGTAAACAACATAACCTTCTACGTTCACTGTCGTCTCAGTGTCTTCGGAGGATGTTGAAAGAGATTTCTTGATATCTTCGATACTTCTGTAGGTCGTTGTGCCAGGTTCTGGCTGAGGTTGTGGCTGGATGTTCTGTTGACAAGAAAATAGTAGAACAATGACCATTAAGGAAAGCAATGTCACTGAGAAAAAAAGTAAAACCCTCCTTCGCATCATGAGATCACCTCCAAATGAATTAGAAAAAGTCTTCATTATTTCTTTAATTTGTGGTCAACGTGAGGAACGAGGTATTTCACCGTAGCTTATTATTATATCATAATGTTAAGATATTTTTAAGCTCAATTTTCTTATATTAGTCCAGAAAATCGAAAGAAAACCGGTAAAGGGGAGTTCTTTACCGGTTTTCTTTAATTTATGGTATATTTCTTCCATTTCTTTAATGATAATGATAATGTGCTTAATTTCAGTAGGAGACGACATTTTTTATCGATACTGGATAAATCGTGTATCGTCCATCTGTTGTCTCGTAACCTTGGTTTGGTAGGAAATCACTTGCCAGTTGTGCCCCGTTATCTATCCAACCAGTTAACACAAAAGCTGCTTTTATATTGACTTTACTAACGTCAGTTATCCCAAATAGGCTAAGTGGAAGAGCAATTTCAACGATCTTATGACCGTTTTCATCAGTTCCTCCGACATGCGTAACTTGTTTTTTAACCGAAGTGAAACCACTTTGCGTTCCTTTCCATGCGTCGAAATCATCTCCCCAAGTTTCAAGTACAAAGTCTAAATCACCATTTTCAAATTTATAACTTCTGTTCCAGCCATAACCAGTTGTATCGGATGCACCCAAAACGGACGAGATATCGATAAGAACCATGAAGTTGTAATAGCCCGTCTTTGTGAAATCTCCGGCTATGTAAAGATTGTTTTGGTCAACTGAAATGCCCGCACTGTATATCTCATTGCCGGCAATTTTTCCATCGTTTTCTGCATCTCTGACAAGAAGATTGTTCCAGTCAGATAAATTAGCATCAACTGTTATACTGGCTTTGTAAAGCTCTTTCTTATTCAGTATAACCAGTCCACTTTCTTTTCCGTTCACAATAGTATTGATCGCAATTCCACTGATTCTATTATATTCATCTTGTGTGAAATTTGAGATACTGTAACTCTTGTTTTGCGTTGTTCCCACTTCTTCATAGTAGAAATTACCTTCTTCATCACTTATCTGCTTGTATATCTTGAAGACCGCTTCCGGTGTTTCGTACTTCCAGCTTAGCGTCAATGTGTTCGCACCTTTGTCCCACATACCACTAAGATCCCTTACACCCTCTACATACGGTAGATCTATTACCATAGCTTCAACTACTACTTTCAGCTCATTCTCAAATAACACCTTGAACTTTACCCTTGTCGTTTTGTCGGGCTCTATCATTACCTTTTTACTCACTTCTCCAGATGTCCATGTCCGAGGTTCTACATACTCATTCTTACCTGTCAAAGATATAACAAACTTCACATCGTACATCGTTGGGTCAATACCCGTGAACACCTTTGACAGACTGTTCGTAGCAAATTGTAGATCTGAACTTTCCCAGTTGGTAGAACTTTCTTTTTTCCAACCAAATTGTGCACTCTGGATGTTGTACCTGTCCCATACCGTGCTGTCTATTTCAAATACCGCTTCCAAACTTCCTTTCACAAACTGTCCAACTACTGTCACTGTATTCAACTGACCTGCTCTTATCTCTTGTGTTACTTGTCCTGTGAAGACTTTCGACCCATCTGAACGTTTCCCTTCAACAGTAAATGTGTATGTTCCAGCGCTCGAAAGGTTAAAGTTAAACGATGGGTTTGTCTTGTCTGTAGTTGATGATTCGTATACTTTTTGTCCGTTCGAATCTGTTACTGTGAGATAGATAGCCTCAATTTGATCAACATATCCAGTCAACCTTGGCTCGAAATTGCTTAAATTGGCTTGTTTAGGAAGTTGGACTCCAAGTTGGACAAGCACACCATTTGACAATGGCTCTTTCGTACATGAGAAAAGTATTGGTAAAGTAATCAACACTACAACAATCCAAAAAGCACTCTTCATATGTTTAACCTCCTCTCAACACCTTGTGCGCTAAGCAATTTGAAACGCACTTTTTTGTTATTTTAACAAAAATCTTATTTTGTAAGCGAAATCTTGGAAAAGTTCCAAAAGAAAGTTATAAAAAAGCTCGGCTGGTCTTTAAGAAACAGCCGAGCTTTAAACGTTTAATTTCTTGTTAATGCGCTATATCTTTTCACTTATCGCCTTTGCTTGTAAGAACAGTCCAAGGTAGTCCCTTCCGCCCGCTTTACTGTCCGTTCCGGACATGTTGAATCCGCCAAATGGATGGACACCAACGAGTGCTCCTGTGCATTTTCGGTTGAAGTACAAGTTACCAACGTGGAATTCTTCTTTCGCTCTTTCGATGCGTTTTCTATCTCTTGAATAGAGTGAACCTGTAAGTCCGTATTCCGTCGAATTAGCAATCCTTAATGCGTCGTCGAAATCTTCCGCTTTTATTATTGAAAGTACTGGACCAAAGATTTCTTCTTGAGCAATCCTTGCATCCCAGGCAACATCTTTGAATATCGTTGGCTCGATGAAGTAACCACCAAGGTCTTCTCTTGCATTTCCACCATAAATCAGTTGTCCTTCTTTCTTGCCAATCTCGATGTAAGCCATTATCTTCTCCATTGAACTCTTGTTTATAACAGGACCAAGCCAGTTTTCTTTGTATCTAACATCTCCTATCGTTATTTTAGATGTCCTTTCTAAGACCTTTTCAATTACCTCGTCGTATACTTCCTTAACGATTATCGCTCTGCTACCTGCACTACATTTTTGACCTTGGAATCCGAATGCACTGACAACAATTCCTTCTGCCGCTGCATCTAAATCTGCTGTTTCGTCAACAACCACGGCATCTTTTCCACCCATTTCAAGTACCGTTCGCTTAATCCAAATCTGACCAGGCTGTGGTTTCGCTGCAAGTTCATGGATGCGAAGCCCAACATCTTTTGAACCAGTGAAACTAATGAATCTTGTCTTCGGATGTTTTACCAAGAACTCCCCAGCCAGTGCACCACTGCCAGGTAAGAAGTTAACAACCCCGTCTGGTAGCCCTATCTCTTGGAGCACTTCAAAGAATTTTGCCGCAACAACTGGGCTGTCACTTGCTGGTTTTAAAACAACCGTGTTTCCTGTGACTATCGCTGCGCTTGTCATCCCAACAAGTATTGCAAGTGGGAAATTCCAAGGTGGAATGATGATACCAACACCAAGTGGTATGTATCTTAGTTCGTTGTATTCACCCGGAATTCTGACAAGTGGTTGTTCCGATGCATAACGTAACATCTCGCGTGCGTAGAATTCCAAAAAGTCGATTGCTTCTGATGTGTCGGCATCCGCTTCTATCCAGTTTTTACCAACCTCGTATACCATTATTGCATCGAATTCTAACTTTCGTTCTCTAATTCTTTTTGCAGCTTTGAGTAGATACTCTGCCCTTACATGCGCAGGTGTTCTGCTCCATGTTTTGTAGGCTTCCCATGCTGCTTCTAGTGCTTTTTCTGCCAGTTCTTCATTTGCACTGCTTACAATACCAACAACTTCATCTGGTTTGCTTGGGTTAATTGACTTAATCTTTTTCTCTGTTTTATACGGCTTACCTCCGATGACTATGTCGTATTCTTTACCAAACTCTTTGTAGACTTTTTCAAGAGCCTCTTTCATCTTTTGCTCATTCTCAGGAACGGAAAAATCAACATATGGTTCGTTTTTGAAAGGTGGTATAACCGTCCAATCTGTTGCCTCGTACATCCCAATCCCCCCTGGAATAGATTTGAGTTCCCATTAATTTTTAGTTTCCTTCCCTTTCTTTAAGCTTTTTCACGATAAACGAAGCAACATGGATACCTTTTGTACCTCTTCCGAATCCAGCATCAACACCGTTTTCTACAGCCATGTCGTTGTTTATCTGCGTTCCGCCTACAATGATTAGAACTTTTTCTCTAATCCCTTTTTCTATCGCAAGTTCGTTGAGCCTTCGCATGTTCTTTATATGAACATCGTTGTGTGTAATTATCATGGATGCAAGGATTGCATCTGCACCTGTTTCAATTGCAGCATCGATAAGTTTTTCAGGTGGAACACTCGTGCCAAGGTATACGTATTTTATTCCGTATTTTTCAATACCGCCATGTTTGATATCAAGGATTTCCCTCAATCCAACTGAATGTTCGTCTTCTCCAACAGTCGCTGCAACGACTTTTATCGGTCGTTTGGCAACATATTCGAATATCTCTTCTTCTGGGAGAGTTTCTGGTTTTTTCGGCAGTTTGAGTTCATCTATCTTGATTTCAAAAGGAACTTTCGCTTTGACTTCAACATACGTGCCTTCAGCAGGATGGAGCACAGTTTTTGCAATAATTGTTGGGTCCTCAAGTCCGAGCTTTTCACAAACTGCAAGTGCTGCTGCCTCTGCATATTCTTCTGGTAGTGCGAATGTCATATCAATTTGAATCCATCCATCGGAGTACCATTCGACTTCCGGTTTGATAACGTTTCTTGCTTTCATGTCTTTTATACGCTGTAATCTGAGGTTCACGTTGTCTGTTTCGTCGAGTTCGTCAATGAATTGTATCTTTTCTGGCTTGTGGAATGTGCAACCGCCGATGAGGTCGCATGGTTTTTCTATACCTTCAGGCAGGTTATTGTATCCAAAGTGCTCACAGACCGGAGCCATATAATCTGGGTCTCTTGGAACAACTGTTCCAGCTGCAATTTCCCCGTCTTTCTTTCGTGCGATTCCATCACCAAGTCTTTCCGGATAGTACCCGTTGTCAACGAACATACCAGCCTCGAGTGCTTCAAAATAACCGCCCATCTCAAGAATCTCTTCAAGCATTAGAATGGCTCTCATTTTCAGTTCCCTGACTTTTTCTCTAATTGCTTCTTGGTCAATCTTTACGTATTTTTTTATACCATCCATTGCAAGGAGAGTATGCTTTGCTGTTTCGATTCCTCTGATAGAGTTTATATGCCATGGCACATTTCTTCCTTCGTCCGGGGTAATTGTTGATTGTAAGTCTGCGCTTGTTAACCTTGAAAGTACGGCATTCAGAACGTGTACTCTCGTTGCATCAAACAAGTCTGATTCAATGTATCTTGTGTTCATCTGGGCTCTGAATTTGAAACCTTTAAAGAGTTCTCTAAGCGCTACGGCGTATGGCAAATCTATTCTCATCTCTGGTAACGGTGCAATCACTGGAGGAACAGTTGATAGTGCGATATTTTCCTTTGGCATACCAACTTTTACCGAGAACATACAGTTGATGCCATGTTGGACAAGCAGTTCAGGCATAACGGTCCATGCAAGTTTTGCCGATGCGTTTGCATTGTGTGCACCATCGATTTGTAACATGTTAGCCCATGCCATTATCTTCTTAGCAACTGCTGCGTCAACAAAAGACCTAACAGGGTTAACACCTCTGTAGAGAATGTTGTATTGTGGGTCTTGGTGGGCACCGTTGACCCCTTCTTCAGCAAACAATACCGCAATCTCAGGACCTGCAACACCAGAGACGTAGCTATGGAAGTTTATAGGTCTTCCAACTTCATCTTCTATCAAATCTAAAGCTTTTCTTGTCGCTCTTACCTGTTTTCTTGTGATGGGTATTCCACCAACCCCTTCCGGTGTTCCTTCGATAAGCCCGTCAAAGTGTGATTGACCGAGGGTTCTAATAACCATTATATGATCTGCACCGTGCCAAGCTGCCATACGCATTCTTCTGATGTCATCTTCGAACCTTCCAGAGGCGATTTCACTAGTGATAACGACGTCCGGTTGCGGGTCGATGTTGTTGAAATAGTGCGCAGCTGGCAATGGAATGCTGTTCTTCAAAGGTTCGCTTATTTGGTAATATTCGTATCTATCAACTTTTGTTCCTTCAGGAAGTTTCTTCCTCCATGTCCAGCCTCTTCTTCTTGGGCGGTATTTATCAAGGTCTTTTAATATTTCTTCAACGTCGATTGGGACTTTTGGATCGAGTTTATCCATTCTTCTTCACCCCTTTGAATATCCTGTCAACATCGTCCCAATATTCTCCATTTATCATTCTTCTTCCCGCTTCTATGTAATCGATGTTGTGTTCTTTTGCTATTCTCCAGACGATGTGACCGGCGCCCTTTCCAAGGAGTCCTCTTTCGAAAATCATGTCTACAAGCTTTTTCGCTTCCAAACTGTTGAATCCCATCCTCAACAAGACTGACCTTTCAATAGATGGACTTGTGTGTGTTCTGGCAAGTTCAACAAGCGGGTCAACAACTTTCTCGACAAGATGCCAAAAGTAAGCGTTGAGTTCTTCATCGGTCATATTTTGAAGATGTTTAGACCTTTCTGCAAAATCATCTGGTCTTGGTTTCATCCGTTTCCCTCCCCATCAAGCTCTTTGCTCTTCTTTATAAGCTCTTTTTGACTTCTTCTATCCACTTGATTATTTCCGCTCTTGTTGCTCTTAAATCTTCTTCAAGGAATTTCATTTCGGTTTCAGTAAATTCACTTCTATTTTCTCTTTTGATAAGCTCTTTCAAATAGCTCTTTTTCATCTCTTCAACAGGATATTCAATAACACCAATTTGAGAAGGATGTTCCGGAATCGCTATGACCTTCCCAGGAACATCTTCTTTTATTGGGTCTGCACGTTTTACAATCATTCCCATCTTTTTCGCAAATGTGAGTTGTGCTGACGGCAATTTACCAGCACCTGTGTATTCTGTCTCGTTGACCACTATTGTTTGGTCTTCATCCATCTCGAGAGCAAGCGCTATCGCTGCTGTGAGTGATGTGTTGCCCGCCGGTCCTCTTTGCAACCCTTCAAGCTGAGCAAGCATTTCCGTAACATAGAAAACCTCTCCTTGGGTCACAAGCACGTATCTATCCATATACCTGAGCGGTCTTGCCGCATTCTTTGGCACATCGGACCTGTCTGGGAATACTGCAAACGGTATACCAAATCCTGTATGACCGGTTGTAAAGTACTTTCTGTTGAAATCCGTGTCACTTGCCATATGCAAACCTCTCAAATCAACACTTGCACCAATGACCTTCGTTTGCGTCGCTCCAGCTTTCTTTAGCCCCCGTGCGGTACCTGTTAGCAGCCCTCCACCGGCATGTGTTACAACAACGGCATCAGGAAATCTTCCTGTTAATTCCTTCATCTGCTCAGCAATTTCATACCCAAGGGTTTCAATACCTGCTATCGCGTAAGGAGAGTAAAGTGATGCGTTGAAGTAACCTGTTTCTTCAAGCAATACCAAAGTGTAGTAAAACAATTCAGGTCCTACCGTTAGTTGAATAACCTCTGCACCGTATGCCTCGCATGCACGTCCTTTTTCAAGAATCTCAGGTTGACCTCTCCATTGGCTGTCGTAACATTCTTGGACTATTATGCACTTTAGGCCTCTTTTCGCAGCTTGAGAAGCGACAGCCGCACCGTAGTTACCACTTGTGGCTGCTATAACTCCTTTATAGCCTAGTTTTTGAGCGTGGTATACACTTACCGCTGCTCTTCTATCTTTAAAACTTCCGGATGGATTTGTTGCTTCATCTTTCAAGAATATCCTTGCACCTTTGCCTTTTGGAGCTATTTTTTTGATAAGCCTATTTATGTTTTTAAGCTCTACCAAAGGTGTGTTTCCAACGCATGTCTCAGCTTGGATTTTTCTAACTTCTTCAATGGAATACCCGACTTCTTCCATCATCTTTTCATAGTCAAATGCGATACCTTCGATGATAAATTTTTCGTAATCTATACCCACAGCCTTTCGCATTATCTCGGCACGTCTTGCCATTACTGCAGCATAAGACCTATCTTGGCTCATTTGTCATCACCGTCCGATGACTCTAATATTTCCCTTAACTCCAAACCTATCGTTATGAGTTCCGGGACAGGTTCACCGAAATCGTGCTCGTATTTTGGATTGACAGCCACAAGTTTCCCTGTAACCAGTCTCCCTGTCATCGTTTTTATGGTAACAGTCGCTCCTATTTCTGCCACTTCGTCTTGTAGAAAGCCCTTAACCCTCATTTCGAGTGGAACTTTTTTAGTGTCCTCAGGCACTTGTGGTGCACGTTCATAGGGATGTAGTATAGTAACCTGAACTTGCACCCAATCACCTTTTTTGGCAAGGTTAGCGAGCACTGAGCTCACCTCCGTTGTTATCTTGTGAACGAAAGAATAGACCTAGGTACTGGCAAATCAGCCATACATTTCAAACCAGGTTGTGCGCTTATTACTATTGGAATCATGTTAGTTGCAATCGCTATCGTTGCTTTTCCTCCGGGTATTTCTGGTTTTATAGAAAGGTTTATATTTATGTCCCCATATATTTCTATGTAGTCTCCTGTTTCAACTCCTTCAAGGTGTGGGTGTATTTGTTGCGGATGGTAAAGTTCAATGACACATTTGTCTCCAACGTATGCTTTCGCCGAGTGATTGCAACCTGCAACCATGCCAGGTTCAACTTTAACAACAGGGGTTTCTCTGTAAACATTCGAGATGATAGGTTTTCTTTCTTCCTCTATCTTTGTAATGTTCCAGCCCAAAGCTCTTGCTATCATCGCAATGCTCTGTGGGAATCCAATGTGACCAACTATCGTACCTTTCTTTAACCCTTCTTCAAATTGTTGTGGTGTTGTGCCAACTCCTTGTGTCTCCATGACCGTCTTCCCAAATGGTGATAAGTCGTTTATTCTTTTCGCAACAATTTTGTCAACTCTTGTGCACACTCCCGTGAGAGCAATGATTAACGTGTCGAGAACAAATCCTGGATTGACTCCGGTTCCAAGTATCGTCACTCCGTATCTTTTTGCCAAGCTATCCATGTAAAAGGATTCTTCCGGATGTGAATCAAACGGAAATGCCATTTCTTCAGCTATAGTAATAACGTTTGCATGATTTTTGACAGCGTATTCTATTTGTGGTAGAACGTCTTTAACAAACGAACTTGTTGCAATAACAACAAGGTCTGGGTTTGTTTCTTCAATGACATCGATAGAATCTCTCACACGAACACCGTAGTTTCCAAGCCCAAGCAGTTCACCAACGTCTTTACCTATGAATTCCGGGTTTTTATCGATAACTCCCACTAGTTTCATGAACTTGCTTTCAATAACATTCTTTGCGATACCACGTCCCATAGCACCAAAGCCCCAAGTTACTATTCTCATCATGATCCCCTCCCATTTTAAAGATGCCTTTTCGCTAAATCAAAACCTCTCTTTTATTAATTTTACACAATTTTATTGTCGGAGTTCAAACGTTTCTAAGCGTATGGTATTTGCTATAACCAAAGACATGCAATTATAGCCCCTTCATGCTCGTTTTCTCTTTGTTATGCTCGTTTATACGTTAGTATGCAAAGCGAATAAAAAACCTTCGAAAATGGTGATTTAGGATCTTTTTTAAAAAGATGTAAAACAACACAATTATAATATCGGTCGATAAAGTGATTTACTTAATGTGAATTTAACATACTTTTTTCACTAATTACTCATTGAAAGTTACATTGAGAATGATATAATAAGCATGAAAACAAAAAATGAGGTGCTTAATTTTTTCATAACTTATTAAAAGGAGGTTGGAGCTATGGCATCCAAAAAAGGTTTGACAGTAACGCTTATTGTTATCGCTATCATCGTAGTAGCTATCATCTGGGCAGTAGCAGCAAACAAGAGCAAAGCAGCTGCAACAGAAGAAGCAACAAACACAACGGTTGAGTCAACAGAAACAACAGAAGCAACAGAAGGGACAATGGAAGCAACAACAGAGACAACAACAGAAGCAACAGAAGCAACAACAGAAGCAACAGAAACAACAACAGAAGCAACAGGAACGACAGAAACAGCAGAATCATCAGAAGCAACAATGTAATTTTTTTAAAAGAGAAAGCGGGCTTAAAGCCCGCTTTTTTAACTTTTTTCAAACCTTTCATAGATTTTATCAATATTCCTAAGATAGTAGTCTGGTCTAAAGAGTTCTTCAAACTTTTCTTCCGTGATTAACTGACGTACCTTTTCATCGGAACGAACTCTTTCTTTAAATGACTCTCCTGTTTCCCAACATTCCAAGGCGTATTTTTGAACAAGTGTGTAAGCCTCTTCCCTACTCATTCCAGCTTTTACAAGTGCAAGTAGTATTCTTTGAGAATAAACCAACCCCTGAGTTATGTCAATGTTCTTTTTAACTTTGTCTTCAAAAACCTTCAAGTTTTCAATCAGGTATCTTGCCTTTTCAAGCATATAGTATATTGTCATTGTTGAATCCGGGAGTATGTATCTTTCTGCAGATGAGTGGGAAATATCCCTTTCGTGCCAAAGTGCCATGTTTTCAAAAGCGACTTGTGCGTAGCTTCTCATCAACCTCGCCATACCCGTCAATCGTTCGCAAAGGATTGGATTTTTCTTATGAGGCATGGCTGAAGAACCTCGCTGCCCTTCCTTGAATGGTTCCATAGCTTCAAGCACTTCCGTACGTTGTAAATGCCTTATTTCAATTGCTATGCGCTCAATTAAGCCTGCAATTAGAGCAAATGTTGCAAGCAAGTGAGCTATGTAATCACGCGAGATAACTTGTGTGGCAACGGGTGTCGGTTTTAATCCAAGCTTTTCCAGTGCGATTCTTTCAACTTCTGGAGAGATATTTGCGTAATTGCCAACAGCACCACTTAATTTTCCAACAGCTATCTCGTCACGAACATTTTTCAGTCTTTCAATATCTCTGAGAAGTTCCGCATACCACGAGAGAAACTTCAACCCAAAAGATGTGGGCTCTGCATGTACACCGTGTGTTCTACCAATCGTAGGAAGCGTTTTGTATTGGAGGGCTTTCTCATATAGAACCGCACTTAGCTTTTCCATCGATTCCAAAATGATATCTGTTGCCCGGACAAGTGCAAGTGAATTAGCCGTGTCAACAACGTCAGACGAAGTTAGCCCATAATGGAAGTACCTGGCTTCATCTCCCATATTTTTTGTTACGGACTTTATAAACGCAATAACATCATGGTCAACCACTTGCTCTGTAGCTAATATGTCATCCACATCAATAACTGCTTTCTTTCTGATTTCTTCAGCTGTTCCTTTTGGTGCAACACCAACTTGCTCGTATGCTTCAACCACGGCAAGTTCAACTTCGAGCCATCTTTCATACTGAGCTTTCAAGGTCCATAAACTTTTCAATGGTTCAAGTGCGTATCGCTCTACCATCTTACTACACCCCCCACTGTGGTGGGTCAACTATCAGATTTTGCCCACCGTTTTTCTTTCCTCTAACAGCCACCAATTTTGCCTCTTTTTCAGGTGCCCCGTGTAAGAAGCACATTCTTTGAACTGTGAGATTTACTTCACTTAGATAACTCAAGACCGTCGTTAAGATATTCGGGGAAAAGACAAATACAAACGTTCCACGGTTCCTTATTAAATACGAAGCACTCTGTATAAACCCCTTTATTGTTTCTAAATCAGCAGTGCGACTCAAACGTCGTATCTTACTCGGGCTTTCCTTACCTTTCCCTGATAAATGGAACGGAAAATTTGACACAACCATATCAAACGTCTCTGGTTTATAAATGTCTTTCATGTCTCTAACATCCAAATTTCTGAACCTTACCTTATCATCAATACCATTTAACTTTGCGCCAAGGTTTGCAAGTTCAACAAGTTCGCTCTGAATCTCTATTCCCTCAACAGTAAGATTATACAGTTTCGCAAGTGCAAAAGCAACTATTCCTGTTCCACTTCCAAGTTCTACAACGGTTTTCACATCACTTGTCGGTTTAGAATACCAAACTAAAAAAGCCGACGCGTGCGTCGGCTTGTGATGTAGCGTATCGATAGTTTTTATTCCCCGCAAAATCTCTGAAGAAAATTTCCCAATGTTCATCACAAAGTTTTCCCCTCATTTAAAATTATCCACCGACGAAATCAACAAGTGATTTTTGTATAGCCATGGCTGCCGATTTTAAAGATGCTTCAAGCACAGCTTGTTGCATATTCAGTTGCGTTAAGACCTTTGTCAAATCGGCATCTTGCTCTTTTGAAAGGTATTCAGTGTTGAAGAGTTTCAAATCCTCTATCCTGGAAGCTACCATCTCTGCCATTCTTGACGTTGCACCAACAGATGCAAAATGCTCCATAACTGAGCGTTCCAAAACACCGATTTCTTTCAAAGATATCTCAGAAAGCTTTCTTTCATTTCCTTCGTATAACGCACTTATCGCATCATCGATAGTGGAAAAAACTGTCTTACCGTTCTCGAGGGTAAAGACATCGTAAACAGTTACTCCATAGGTAATAGTGTAACCTAAAGCATTGATTCTCCTTCTTACATTTGCTTCTATGGGTGTTTGTATGTTACCATTTTCATCAACCGGTTTTAGCTCCGACCTTGCACCACCGAAGATATACTCGTCACCCACTCTTGTATTGGCAATCTCGATGAGATGCTCTTTCAAAGCTTTGAGCTCAGCTGCTATCGAATTTCTTTCGTCTACTGTATTTGTACCATTAGCACCACGAACCATCAATTCACGGATTCTGTGGTAGACATTTGATAGCTCTTGAAGCGTGGTATCGTAAGATTGGACAAAATTGTTGACATGGTCAACGTTCCTTTTAAACTGTTCAAGTTCTCTCAACCTGCTCGATATATTAGAAGCCCTTGTAGCGATAACAGCATCATCACTGGGATACTGGACTTCCTTTCCAGAAGAGAGTTTATCGTGCATTCGTGCGATTCTGTATAAGCTTTGTTGAATGTTGAAAAGTGTTCGTTCGTTTATCATGTTATTTGTAATTCTCATACCTATCACCTCTTCAGTTTATCCAGACAAAGAAATATATTATCTACCAACCAAACCTAATTTATCAATAACTCTTGAAATCATATCATCCACAGCGGTCATCACCCTTGCTGCCGCATTAAACGCCTGTTGGTATTTTATCATATTCGCCATTTCCTCATCTAAAGAAACTCCTTTAACTCTTTCTCTTTCACCATCAATTTCCTCTTTCATCAAATCTGTATTGCTCTTTATCTTCATCGCAGTTTCACTTTCAACACCGAGTTCTGCTACAACACTACCAAGATATTCGTTAAATGATTCCAATCCATCGTTGAGAACTTTTTTGTTTCTCAAAGCCGAAAGGAGTTCTACAATACCTGTGTTTGCACGGCCGGAAGGTTTAAAGACCTTTGCATCCCAGTTCGGGTTTTCTTCAGTATATCCGATATCCACAGCCAACGTTTCGGGATTACTTTTAATCGTTGAGTTAACAGCAAATTTTTCGACAAATCTATATGGGTCTTTCGGGACCTGTTTATCTATGAATAATGCATCTGCCTTTATGTATCTCATTCTCTGGTCTTTTGGATGTTCAAATGGGTTAACAAATACAAATCCTTCATCCCAGTCGTTTAAAGGATTCCCATCGGGGTCTATAAATCCGAGCGCTGTCCAAAGTGCTTCTGGACCTTGGATAACCTTCTTAAGCTCAAAATCTAAAGACCGTGAGCCACGCAAGACAAATTTTCCATGGGGTGTAACATCCGCTATGATACCCGTATTTGCATCGTTTATCATTTTTGCCAAATCTCGTAATGTAGTCTTTGTCGGGTCAATTCTTATCTCTGTTGCCCCAATTCTGATAGAGAATGGTTGGCTTCTACCCACGATGTTTTCAAGCGTTTCGCGAGATGTGTCAAGGGCTTTATACGTTTCCACATGGATATTAGCTTGTGTGAACAGCCCTCCGGAATCCGATAATTTTATGTTCTTTATATTAAATTCGTTCGCTTTGGTTGGGATTATAAGCAACTTATCATCGTGCACGAACGCCCTTATATCACTCCCAAAATGTGTGTTAAGTTGATTTGCTAAGTCCTCAAGCGTAGTAGACGCTGTGATGTTTAAGGTTTCCTCTTTTCCATTGATAGCTATCTTGTAGCTCCCTGGATTGACTTTGAAATCCTTTCTATCAACCACAAAAACATCAACATTTTTCGTCGCAAACCCCATAGTGTTGAACATGTTACCGTTGAAATCGAGTGCGAGTGTGTTTCTTAAATTCTGAGTAGATTCAAAGTAGAGCCTATATCCACCATCACCGTGTGCACCAACTTTCAAGTCAAACCACCTATCGGAAATCGATGAAAGAGCATTTTGGAAATCTTCAACTTTATCGTACGGGTTAACCCGTGCAGCGAAGATTTTCTCCGTTCCATCAAAAAACACTATCGCACCCTTTTCGATAAAAGGTTTGGTTACGATATCGCTGAAATCCTTCCTATCGCTCATACCAGAAATGAACTTGATTGGACCGTTTTCAACACGTTTTGCTCCAGCCAATCGATATAGCTTAGAATCCTCAATCCTATCAGCGGATATATCGTTGAAGAACTTCAAACCAGTAACACTTCCATCCCCGTTAAAACCATCTTGGTGGATTAAATTGAATTCGTCTGTTAGAGAGAGCACAAATTCATCGAGCCTATTCATGTATTTGACAAGGATTTCATCGCGAAGGTCGAATAAACTTTTCAACTTTCCATCGTTGAACACCACTTTCGAGTTCCCTGCAAAGACTTCTTTGAATCCTTTGCCAAACGGTCTTTCCAAAGCCCGTAACTCAACAACATCTTGACCTGTTAAGACTATCTGGTTGCCTATTCTAAGTGTTATCTGACCAGCGTTGTCTTCGTAGTAGTATATATCAGCAAGATTTGATAACTCATCTAAAATCCTGTCTCGCTCATCGAGCAAATCGTTTGGTGTGTATCTCAAACTCACCGCTGTTCTTACTTTCGCGTTTATATCAGCAAGTCTTTTGACCATTGCGTTTATTTGCTGCGTGCGTTGAGCAATTTCGTTATCTAAATCCACACGTAACTGCTCCAAACGCATATACAAATCCTGGACATGCTGGACCAATTCCTCCGCTCTGCTTACAAGTCCACGTTTTGCTGCAGTATTTGTTGGGTCTGTTATAACCTCTTCAATTCCTGACCAGAGCGAATCAAACAAATACCTAATTCCCGCTTCGGAAGGTTCAGCAACGAGTTGTTCAACGAAATGTAGGTTCGCAGTGATTGTGTCCCAGTAATTGTATTTGTTGTTTGTCTGTCTGAATTGTATATCGAGGAACGCATCTCTTACCCTTTTGATGTCACGAACATATACACCCGTTCCTATCTGCAAAGGAATAGAAGGTTGTGTGAGCGAGCTTGTAGGAATGGAGGGCATGGTAAGTAATTCCGGTCTTTGTCTTGAAAAACCGGGTGTGTTTGCATTTGCTATATTATGGGCAACAACGTTCATTGCCAACTTACTTGCGTAAATTCCAAGGAGTCCGGTGTTTAGTGTTCCAAATAAGCTGATGTCTGGCAAATCACATCACTCCCTTTGCTGACTTGGGAAACAAACATAGTGGTAATTCACTTTAAGCTATCATATCTGGAAGAGTTGTAGTTTGCGGTATACGGAGCCACACCTTGTTTATTTTGGTTAAACGAATAATTTGGGGATGGATTAACACCTCTGACAAGATTGTTGAGAAACTCGAAATAGTGGTTCTCAAATTCGAAGATTTGCCTTATGCTGTCCATAACAATTGTCAGTTCGTTGAGTTTCTCAACAATCTCAGCAGCAAAGTAAGCTACTTGCGAAACATCGGGTGCTGTCGAGTTATCAATATAATCCTTGACGCTTTGGTAACCCATTTCCCTTAAAATAACATCCCTTTCATCTTCCAGCCTTGAAATTTCCAAAGAGAGCTCCTCTATCGTGACTGCGTACCTTGAAAGCATATCTGTCTGCCTATTAAGAACAGCACCTTCAAGTCCTCTGAAGGCTTGAATCATACTATCAAATACCCGAATTTCATTTTTCAGATTCTCAATTAACACTATCTCATCCCTCCAATATCTTCTTTGCTATCTTCTGTGCATCGACTTTGAAAGTCCCATTCTCAATCGCCTGTTTAATTTGGTTAACAATGTCGATTCTAATTTCAGGGTAGTTCTTAGCCATCTCGATATACTCAGCGACTTTCTTTCCTTCTTCGAGAATAATAGAATCAGTTGCGTTCTTTGCTTCGCCCTTCACTTTAGATTTTTCTACGTTCTTCTCCGTTTTTCCTTTAACTTCCTGTACATTCTGAGCGCCCTGCATTCCCGCTTTGTTGATTTTGTCAATCATACCTTCACCATCCTTTCAAAGATTTATAACCATTCCTAAGTTAATTATCGGCAATAATTCGAATTCTCTTGAGTACCAATGTCAGTAATGATACTTTTCGTTTTTTAGAATTTTAAAACCTCTGAAAATCTGCTCAAGCAAAAGAATCAGGCACATTTCATGAGTAAACGTCATCTTAGAAAAAGAAATCCTCTCGGTTGCGTTTTTTCGCAGAGTTTCATCGATACCGAGAGGACCACCTATCACGAAGACCAGTTCAGAGTCTTTCATGAAAGTTTTGTCCATATACTGAGCAAATTCTTCACTGGTCATCTGTTTTCCCCAAAGGTCAATAAGTGTGTATTTACGGTCCTTCAATCTTTTCAATATGTGCTCCGATTCTTTTGAGATTATTACTTTTGGGTCGAGTGTGTTGATATCCCCGCCAAGCGGGACGAAGTTTACCTCAACTTTTGCAAAACGTGAGATTTTTTCTTCGTAGAATTCCTGAGCTGGCAGAAGATGTTTCGAGATTTTGCCTGGAATGATGATTTCTATCCTCATACTGGTGAGTAAAAATAAACACCTCCTATTTCCATTAGCTCTCCAGTCTGTTGCAGAAAGTCCAGTGTTTTCTCAAATAATGCCTCATTGTTTGAAAATACTAACTCTTTTATGTAGGTCATTTCCTCTTTGAAAACGAATGTTTGGGACAATATGCGCTTTACAAAATAGGCAAATGTAGAGACTCTAAGCATTTCCAAATCGCATACCATCTTTGCAGGTGTTGAGTAGGATATGTAGTCACTTTCATCTAAACCTTTCAAACATCCGCTTCTTTTCACAGCCTCGACGTAAGTTTTGAATTCGTTTGATGATATCTTGAACTCATTTTGCGCAAGCTGGTTCAAAGTTTTGACTCTTCCGTTGTCAAACGCTTTGTAAGTTTTCTCAACAAATTCTAAAAGATGTTCAGCAACTACTGGATATTTTTCAAGTAGTGTTGCAAAGAAGGCTTTATTTCTATTTATCTCGTAACCACCTTCTGAAAATAGTAAAATCTTATCGTTAACTAAGATATCAATTGCAGCTTTAAGGTCACCTATGGGAATTTTGTTATCTTCCGCAAATTGCGGAAGTGTTTTTTCACTTAATGACTCATACAAAACAGCTCTCAGAATCATTAGTTTTATATTCTTCAACCTCTCAGGTTTCTGGACTTTCCTCTCGTAAACCTCGTCAACGAGCTCGTGCATAGTTTGGAAACCGTATTTGGAAGGGTTGATGTTAAAGGAAATTAAAAAGCGAGAAAGGTTGTCACGAGTGAATTCTTTTCCAGAGCGTTTTAAGAATATCTCCATCTCTTCAGCTAATCTGTCTACGGGGTCTGTGAGATTCTCGTTTTTCACTATGTCCTCGTAGGGTATGAACTTATCAACGGCAGAAACAAGCTCATAACTTGTTGACTTTGTCCTTGCAAGCGCAATTACACGTTTACCATATGATTTGAGTTTATACACTAGTGCGGTGAAATCAGCATCACCGGTTACAAGGAAAAATGTATCTACAATGTTATTTCTGAGCGCTTGTTCTATGCAATCCACTGCTAATCTTATATCGTTTCCTTTCTTATTTGGCAAAAATTCTGCTTCTGGCACTTCGACAAGTTCTATACCGTAGTTGTACAACGCAAATGCTGCCATTTTATTTTTCGACCAAGAACCGTAAGCCTTTCCGCCAACGATTCTCCCATACTTCTGCGCTTCTTTGTACACAAGTTGGACATCTACCGGTTGATTTTGAAAATCAAAAAGTAGGAAGATATTAGAAAAAGTGGAAAAACCCGCCCCTTCCATTCTGTTCACCTCTTCCCCCAGAATGCTCTTAACGCGCTTAGTAATTTTAAAAACCAAAATAAAGCTTAAAAACTTTTACAGTAGCAATTATCACATTCTTTTTGGTCAATAAGATTATACACCATCTCACCTACTGGATTATCAATCCCCGCAAGATAATCTGCTAAGTGAAGATGAAGGCATTTTATCGTTTTCCAATCCTTTATCCCACCTGTTCCAACGGAAGACAAAACAGAAGCCCAAGTAGAATCTTCTGGTTTCAATAAAGATAGTCTTTTTGATATAACTTTCTCATGTGCAATTCGAAGTTTCTCTAAGAGTTCCGGGTTATTTTTAAGCAGTTCTTCGTATTTGGTAATATAACCTTTTTCTTCTAACTTGGAAACTTCTTTTCTCAAATGAGGACATGTGAGGTAATGAATCGTGGGGAACGGCTTACCGTCTCTGATGGGATAGCTGAGGACAACCTGTGGAAAGCCACAAGAGCAACGTTTTTCAACACCCAGAACGTTGGCAACATTTCTACCAAGTTGCGAGTGGATAGCTTTTAAATCTTTATCACTAACGCGTTCCACTCGTCCATCACCATTTTTTCAACAATGTTGTACCCTTCAAAAAGGTTCGCTTTTTGAACGATGATTCCAGATAATATTAACAACCCATCTTCTTTTAGATAGTTCTTAGCACTTTTTAACATCTCAACAAGTATTTCCGCAATGATGTTTGAAACGATTATATCGTACTTTCCATCAACGTTCGAGAAAAGGTCAGACCATTTTACTTCAATATCCACGTTGTTCCTTGTCGCATTTTCTTGTGCAACCTCAACTGCAAGGGGGTCGTTATCTACTGCCAGAACCCTTCTTGCTCCCAGTTTCTTTGCAAGTATTGCCAGTATTCCACTGCCACAACCAAGGTCGAGAACATCCATTCCGGGTTTTAAATACTTTTTAAGATACATCGCAGACATTTTTGTTGTCTGATGTAACCCTGTCCCAAAAGCCAAGCCTTGTGGTATTTTCAAAACGATAATTCCGTCCTTTTCTTCTAAATGATGTTCTTCCGGGTCTACCCAGACGCCTTCTATCATTTCAAAAGGTTCCGTTATTATGTTTTTGAACCAATCTTCGGGCTTTGTTTCCCTATACCCAACAAAAACCAACCCGGCATCTGTAAGTGCATTCTTGACCTCTTCCAACTTCTCTTCATATGGCGAAACAACAGCGAGGAATTTTCCCTCGCTGCTTTCTATTTCGTAATAATCGTATTCACCATATAATATATCATCTACAATGTCTTGCTTTGACTCATCAAAAGTAAAGACTATTTCTTTAAAAACCTTGTTGTTCTTTAAATTACTCAGAAAGTACCCTCCTCATAACGTAAGTATTGTTTCTTGGCAAGTAAGCCACGGGATCTCTGGCTTCTGAAGCAACTCTAACTTCAAAATGTAGATGCGGACCAGTTGATGTACCCGTGCTTCCAACTCTTCCAATAAAATCACCTTTTTCAACTCTCAAACCAACGTAGACATTAATTTTCGAAAGGTGCGCGTAATAAGTTTCAATACCATCACCATGGTCGATGATTATTAAATTTCCGTATCCGGATTTCCATCCAGCAAACTTAACAACACCCGACCTGGCGGCAAATACAGGATTACCTGTATCTGCTCTTATATCCACCCCTGTGTGAAACATCATTTTGTTGTATATCGGATGGATTCTCCAACCAAACTCCGAGCTGATATTACCGTAAACAGGCCATATGTAATCTACAAGTTGCGTAAACGAAGTATTTTCTTTTCCAAGAGGAACAAAAACTTCTTTACCAGCCGGTATACTGTTCCCAATTGCAGGGTTTATTGCTAAAATATCCTCCGGGTCGATAAAAAACGCTTTAGCCAAAGCTGAAAGTGTCAAAGTTTTGACCGGTCTGTACATGATTCCTGGGACAAAAGGTATTTTCAGCTTCTGCCCTACTTTTAAACTTGATGGCGATATATCTGGGTTCCAATCAAGAATAACTGGAATAGGTATCCCAAAACCCTTTGAGATACTATATAAAGTGTCTCCCGATTGCACTTGATAGTTTATGTAAAAAGCCAATGCCATTCCAACCATCGCTAACATCAGGAATACTAGTATTTTTCGCACTCCTACCACCCCTTATTCTAATTGTTACAAAAAAACCCTGTTATATTTTACCATAAAATTTCATTCTGTCAAAATCGGAGTGCTACCGACTATTTTTCACCCATCAAGTTCTAAAAATTCTTATTTTTTCCTAATATAGGTCAATAATGCCATGATATCAGCTGGTGTTACACCAGGAATCCGCATCGCTTGTCCGATTGAGAAGGGCCTGATTTTTTCTAACTTTTCGCGTGCTTCGGTCGATAAATTGGGCACTTCTGTAAATTTTAAGTTTCCGATATGTAAATTTTCGTATTCTTCAAATACTTTCACTTGGTCCAGCATAGCTTTTATATATCCTTCGTATTTAAGTTGTATTTCAACTTGTGTAAGGACTTCTCTGTCCGTAATAGGCTCTGGGTCTAAGATTTTTATATCTTCGTATTTAATCTCAGGTCTTCTGAGCAGCTTTGCTAATCTTGTTCCTTCACTCAAAGGAGATGAACCAAGTCTTACCAAAAGTTCGTTCACCTGTGCTGAAAGTGGGACTTTGACGTTCTCAAGCCTTTCTAACTGTTTTTGCACTTCGTGCTCTATCTCCAAGACTCTTTCGTAAAACCACTTCGGAACCAAACCAACTTTGTAACCGTATTTTGCCAACCTAAGGTGTGCGTTATCGTGTCTAAGAAGTAATCTGTACTCTGCTCTCGAAGAGAGTAATCTGTAAGGTTCGTCCGTGCCTTTTGTTACGAGGTCGTCAATCATGACTCCAATGTAACTCTCAGACCTTTTTAAAATCAGTTGTTCTTCCCCACGTAATTTCAACGCCGCATTGATTCCGGCTATGATCCCCTGACCAGCCGCCTCTTCGTATCCACTGGTTCCGTTAATTTGCCCCGCGAAATAAAGGTTTTCAACAAGTTTTGATTCTAATGTGGGACAAAGCTGTGTTGGATCGATGTAGTCGTACTCAACAGCGTAAGCGGGTCTAACAATGACGACATTTTCAAGTCCTGGGATTGTTCGGAGCATCTTAATCTGAGCAGCGTAAGGTAGACTTGTGGACAAACCGTTCAGGTAGTACTCTTCCGTGTCCTTCCCTTCAGGTTCAACGAAGACCTGATGGCTTTCACGCTCGAATTTTACAACTTTGTCTTCTATTGATGGGCAATACCTGGGTCCTTTTGCTTGGATAAGTTTCACTTCACCGTACAGTGGCGAGAATATCAGATAATCGCGTATGATTTTGTGCGTCTCCGGAAGCGTATGAGTTAACCAACATGGATAGTCTTTCGGAAGAACCTTAGGTTCGTTAAAATGAGAAAACGCCCAGGGTACATCATCTGTATCTTGCCTCACCATTTTTGAAAAGTCGATGCTTCTTTTCAGTACACGCGCAGGGGTTCCTGTCTTAAACCTCCCAACTTTGAAGCCAAGATTTATCAGTGATTCTGTTAACCCATGTGCAGAAAAATCACCCATTCTACCCGCTTCCATTGTTTCTCTACCGATGAATATCCGCCCTCTAAGGAACGTCCCTGTGGTTACTATGACTGCTCTTGCACGGTAATCTATCCCAAACGAATCAACGACACCTGTAACCTTCCCATTCTCAACGATAAGTTCTTTTACAATTCCATAACGTAAAAGCAGGTTTTCTTGATTTTCCAGTTTTCTTTTCATTGTTCGAGAATAAGCGTATTTATCTATTTGTGCCCTCAACGCTTGAACCGCTGGTCCTTTACTTGTGTTGAGCATTCTCACATTTATCATGGTTTCATCGGTAGTTTTTGCCATCTCTCCGCCAAGCGCATCTATCTCTCGGACTACGATACCTTTGGCTGAGCCACCAATGGCAGGATTACATGAAGCCCAACCGACGTTGTCAGGGTTTCCTGTTATTAGCATGGTTTTTAGTCCAAGCCTTGCACACGCAAGCGCTGCCTCAATTCCAGCATGCCCGCCACCAATTACGATGACATCGAAAGAGTAATCATCCTCTGGTCTTTCAAAATACTTGCCGTAGCCTATTTTCATCTTCTCATTACCTCCTCACCATTCACAAACACAGCAACGGGATTTTCTTCAAATGGGTCATTATCATATAAAGCAAAGTCCGCGCAATACCCTATATCTATTTTTCCACATTGATATCCGGCAATCTTAGAACCTGCCTCGGTATAGTAATAAACCGCATCTTCTCTTGTAAAGCCCATTTTAAATGCATATTCGAGCACGTACTTTGGATCCGCTGGCGAAACCGGGGAATCCGTAGAAAATGCTATCATGTAGCCGGATTTGTGCATTTGTAAAAATGGATAGGCAAGTTCGAAAGAAACGTTATCTAATAGCGGGATATCTTCAAAATAAAAGTGGGGTTGGATTGATAGATAAAAATTTCTCAACTTTGGAAAATCATTTTTCAAAACAAATTGCAGGTGAATCAACCTGTGTCTTAACTTCACTTTATTTTTCTCAAGTCGGCCTAAAACTTCCGCAAGTGCCCTATCACCAATCACGTGGATATTCAACTGGATATGTCTTTGCTCTGAAAACTTTACTACCTCATCGAAGTTGTCCGGCAACGTATTCATACCAAAACCACCTGTGTCTTTATATGGATAAACCATCCATGCAGTCCTTCCACCAAGCGAACCATCGGCAAACAGCTTTATACCACCAATTTTCGAAATGCCGAATTCTCTGAACTCGTAATTCCAAGGTTCATAGGTGTAGAGCTTTTCAAAAATTCTAATTTTGCTGTTTTTCAATAGTTTTTTTAGCGTCTCAAAACCAACGCCGTGGAAGTCATCTGAGTGCACTTGGGTAACACCGTGTCTTAGAAATTCCTCCTGGCCTTTTTCGAAAGCCTTTGAGAAAAACTCATCTCCAAGGAAATTCCAAACTTTTTCTATCTCTTTTTCAAAGAGTAAATTATTTTCATCTTTGCGTTTTCCTATTTTCTCTTTCAAATAATTATTTATCCAAGCAACATGGCCACACTTTCGCACTAACAAAACGGGTATCTTCAGCTCATTCGCCTTATCAAGTATTTGTTGTTCAGGAAGGCTTTCCCAACCACGTGCAATAATAAAGTTTTCTGATGATTCTCTTATCTTTTTAAAAATGTCGAAAAGATTTTCTTTCGTCAGGTCGTGCGTCAATACTTTCATTCCAGTCCCAATGATGTGTGCATGTGAATCTACCCATCCAGGCATTACAAATAAACCTGTGGCGTCCACCACAGGTCCGGTATCTGAATAAGGCACAAACCTACCATTTTCAATGTAAAGATTTTTCTTTTCAAAAATCGTTCCGTTCCAAACGTAACCGTTCTTGACTATCAAAGTTACACCTTCTGTCCGCCATTTCTATGAAAGTATCCCAGCAAGCTTTACTAATTCCATATCGAGTCTCTTCCTTTCTTTCAACACATCGTCAAGCTTGACCGTTGTTATCTTTCCTCCTTGGAGTGCTGTCATAACTCCACTCTCTCCACGCATCAAAGCATCAACAGCTGCCACTCCCATCCTTGAAGCAAGGAGCCTATCGAACGCTGTTGGAGAACCTCCACGCTGGATGTGACCTAGTATAGTTATTCTTGTTTCGTATCCTATTCTGTGTTCTAAGTGTCTTGCAACGGTGTATGCACTCGCCGCACCTTCTGCAACAACAACTATACAGTTAATCTTCCCTCTTTCCCTTTCCTCCAGTAATTTATTCGCCAATTCTTCGTAATTCACTGGAACCTCCGGAATGATTACTGCCTCTGCACCAGTTACTAAACCACTTACCGTTGCGATATAACCCGAAGACCTACCCATCACCTCAACTATAAAAGCTCTTTCATGTGAGCTGGCAGTGTCTTTTAATTTTTGTATAGCATCAACAACCGTGTTGAGACAGGTATCTACACCTATACTCATATCAGTCATGGCGATATCGTTGTCTATTGTTCCAGGTATTCCAACGACAGGTATCTTCTGCTCTTCTTCCAAGAACATCGCACCATGTAGACTACCCTCACCACCAATAACAACCAAACCTTCAATACCGTGTTTTTTTAGAATTTTTGCCGCTTCCGCCCTTGTCTCTTTCCTAACAAATTCTGGACATCTACTCGTTCTCAAAATCGTTCCACCCTTTTCCATAATGCCACCAACGGATGCAAACGTCATCGGTTCGATATCTTCATCAAGAAGTCCCGCATATCCGCGTTTAATTCCATAAACTTCCAAACCGGACTTGATACCATATCTTACAACAGCCCTGATAGCGGCATTCATTCCTGGAGAATCTCCTCCACTTGTCATCACTGCTATCCTCTTCAACTTGACCGCCTCCTCCTTATAAAAGGATTTTCCACTTCGTATCAAGACAAGGAGAATTATACCACAAATTTTACAATAGTCTACCTAATCCCATATTATCAGCTTTTTTAAAATATTTTACATTCTTTCTCGTTTTTTCTTAGTCTTTTTCTCTTTGCCTTTCCCTTCAGCTATATCGTGAGAGCGTTTAAGGGCTTGAACAACGTAATAATTCACCGTACCGCGCGGATATTCGTAGTTTTTGTTCATAATTCCTGCTTTCATGTCGGTCATCAACTCAATTGCTTCGTCCACATCATCGACAGTCCAGATGTGGAAAAGTCCATTTTTTACCGCCTCAAGCACTTCATCAGACAAGATCAAGTTTCTTACATTCGCCTTTGGTATAATAACTCCTTGATTGCCTGTGAGCCCTTTTATTTTGCAAATACGGTAAAAACCTTCCACCTTTTCGGTAACACCACCAACTGGTTGAACGTGTCCGTGTTGGTTTATCGATCCTGTAACCGCTATGTTTTGCTTTAATGGTATTTTGGAAATCGCTGAGATAATTGCTAAAACTTCAGCAAGAGATGCACTGTCACCTTCGACATACCCATAAACCTGTTCAAAAGAAATTGAAACACCTATCGAAAAAGGCACCTTCTTGGCATATTTACTACCTAAATATCCTGTTAAAATCATTACAGCCTTGCTGTGTATCTGACCACTCAAATCAGCCTCTCTTTGAATGTCCAAAATACCAGAACTACCAAGGTAAGTCTTTGCTGTTATCCTTACTGGCAAACCGAATTCAAAATCACCAAAGTTTATAACAGTTAACCCATTCACCTGCCCTACAACTTTGCCAGATACGTCTATCATGAGTTCCTCTTTTCGAAACATCTCATCGTATTTCTCCACAACAAGCTTTAGACGGTCCTCTCGTTCTCTTAAAGCACGTGCCACGTCTTCGTATTCAATATACCTAGAATTCCTCTTTGTGGCAAAAAAGTTCGCCTCTTCCAAAAGGTCGATTAATGCGCCAAGTTTCATTGAGAGTTTTGTTCTATCACCAGATAGTCTCGCTGAATACCAGATTACTTTTTCTATTGCACCTCTTTTCACAGGTAAAAGTTCTCTTTCGCGAGTGTAATCAGTAATGAAAGCTACCAGGTCCGAGATGTTTTCAACAGTAGCATCGAACTCCCAATCCATTTCCACTTTGACTTTGAATAGCTTTTCAAAATCTGGGTCGTATTCATGTAACAGTTCATATATCTCGGGTGTTCCTATGAGTATCACTTTAACTTTCAGCGGTATAGGTTCCGTTCTCAAAGTTGCTATCGTTGAATAACCGTATGCTGTATCGATGTTCTCAACCTCAAGCTGTTTTGAAAAAAGGATTTTCTTCAGTCTGTCCCATACAAACGGATGCACGAGCAGTTCCCTCGCATCAACAATCAAAAAACCCCCGTTTGCCTTGTGTAATGACCCTGGACGAATCATATTGAAGTCTGTATATAGCATTCCCTCGCGCTCAATATACTCGATTTTTCCGAACAGGTTATGATACGTTGGTGTGTCTTCGAAAACTACAGGTGCACAATTCAAATCAGAATTATCAACCACAAGATTCACACTGTAAGCTCTTCTGAAATAATATTCGAGTTCCGCAAGCTTTTTTGTTGAACTAACTTTTTCTATTATGTCCTCTTTGATTTTATGTATAAACTCCCTCACATCACTAAACGGGTACTTTTCTTCAATTACGGAGAAAAACTCTTCCGTAGCGAACAACAACGCGTATCGATTTAAATCTTTTACACGCTCTTTGTACAGGCTCTCAAGTTTACGCACATTTTCCACAGCTGCTTCAATTAATAATTGAACTTTCTTTTCATTTTCTTCTATCTTTCTTTTTTCATCTTCGCTCAGAGCTGTAAATTCTTCCTCCTTCAAGACCTTGCCATTGATAACAGGGTAGTAATTCACACCGGTTTGTGTAAACTTAATCAAAAAACCCAATGTCTGTGCTTTTTCAACCAAATCTTTCGTTATACGTTCCTGTTCGCTTTCGAATTCTTCATCTATCTCTCTTCTACGTGCTTTGTAATCTTCTCCCTCAAAGACCTTTGAAATCTTTTCCGTTAAGTTTTCCACAAGTTTTTCCATATCTTTTTTGAACTCAGCGCCCTTTCCTGCAGGCAGGAAGAGTGTATCTGCCTTCTGTGGGTCATCAAAATTCATTACGTAAGCAACATCTGACGGCACGGGTTTTTTCTGGGCATATTCGGTAACAAAATGTTTGACAAAGGTCTTCCTACCAGTACCAGGTAGCCCAACGACAAAGACATTGTATCCATCCTTGTCCATGTCCAATCCAAAACGCAAAGCCTTCACAGCCCTTTCACGACCTATGAAAGACTGCGTTTTCTTAACTTCTTCGGTAGATTCTATCTGTGGAATTATACGTTTATCTACAACTAGTTCTTCCCATCTAATTTTCCTCAAAGGCATCAATCTTCACTCCTTTCTTAGTGAAGTGGTGCTTACCATGTGGTGTCAAAACAAAGTAAGCACTTCCAGAACCTGTGAGTGCTGCAGGGTTTTCACTTCTTAGCACTTCTATCTTGTCTAACAAATCCTCAGGTATAACTTTCTCAAAGATATTGTAGGTTCCTGACTTTATCTTTTCCAAATCTTTGGAACGATAAGCTTCGTATAGTTCAATTGCTTTCATCGGGGCTTTTCCAAACCATTCTGCTCTCAACTTTCCGTAAGCCTCTTTTGTTGATATTGAAAAACCAGGAAAATACACATCTACGTTGAAACCTTCAAGTGGTTCGACCTTTTCGATTATTTCCCCCCTGCCTGAAACGATAGCTGTACCACCATATAAAAAGAAAGGCACATCGCTACCCACCGATTTTGCCAATTCAAAGGCATCCATTTCGCTTATAAGCCCGAAAGCTTTTAAAGCCATTAAAAATCCCGCAGCGTTGCTACTACCACCACCAAGTCCTGCACCGATAGGTATATTCTTCTCAAGCAAGACGTATGCGTCATAGTTATTGATTTTAACCAGTCTCCAGATTCTTTCAATTATGTTGTTTTCAATTTCCACGTTTGATTCTAACTTCAGGCGCCCATCTCCGTGTATTATTTTGACGGTCATCCTATCAAAAAGCGAAATCGTTTGAAACAACGAATCTATTTCGTGGTAACCATCTTCTCTTTTTCTCAAAACATCCAGGCAAAGGTTCAACTTTGCGAACGTTCTAAGTATAATGCTACCACCTTTGCCCATCCTTCCATCTCCCCAATGTAATCTTTTAACCTTTTCGACCTGATTTCTACGAAATTCTCCTTCTCGACTATCCCATTGTATTTAACGTCTGCAATATAGAGCACACCAACATGAACGCGACTCACAGGATTCTCAATCTCGTTTATTAAACCTACATAGTTCAGGGATTTTACTTCAACATCGACTTCTTCTGACAACTCTCTTCTTAACCCCTTTTCCAAACACTCAATTGGGTCCTGTGAATCTTCTATATTCAGGTGTCCACCAACTCCAAGTGTAATTAGGTTATGAAGCCTTTTCTCTGTTTGGTTCGCAGTTCGCCTAAAGAATATATATTCATCTCCTTCTTTCAGAACAATGTATGGAATCACTTGCCTTGTCGTTTCGTCGTATTCTGCTATTTCTCGTTCAACAAAAAATCCATTTTTTAGCACACTGAAAAACTCTTCCTGAGGAACTTCCACAACACCTGTTCGACCTTTGCACAAACCTTCGACTTCTTCTGTTTTTATAACAAGTACTTTTTCTTTCATAGCGTTGTTTTCAGCAGTGCTCATGATTGTTCTCTCCTCCTCTTAATATGTTTCAACATCCATCTCAAGAAGTTGCTTTGCTATATCTTTATCTATTTTACTCGCAATAAGTCCTATTGCGGCAAATATGTAGTGCTTATCTCTGTACAACCTTACCTCTTCCGACGGTAATAACTCCATCGGGTGCAGTTTTGAAAGATGTTTCAAACTTTCCAAAACTTCCTTTGCGTGCTTAGACCTTGATAGAAATCCACCCGTGCCAAAGATAACACGCACAGCGGTCAAATCTTTTCCTTCAGCTACAGTTTTTCTACCTGTTGGAGTGTAAAGGTGTTTTTTGCTTCCCGCATGCCTTCTCAACCCTTGCTGAGCACAGAACGTCGCCAGCTTGCTGATGAAATATTCATCGCGCTCAGTTGCAGGATACGGACTTATCCTTGTGACAAGCTCATCGTAATCTTCAAATTGCTTTCTTAAATTCTCCTCGCCAATCATCTCGATAACGTTGTGTGCGTTTACGTATAGTCCCAAATCGCCTTCAACGGTCCTTTTTGCAAAAGGTTCAGGAGAAATGAGCATCTCCTGGATTTCTGGAGAGCCATCAGTGACAGAATCTACATCCGTTGTTGCACCACCGATATCTATCGTTAAACAATCACCAAAGTGTTCATAGGCAAGCTCTGTTGTTATCATAACTGCAGCGGGAGTGGGAATGATTTCGTAGTTCACCATATCTTTTATCTTATCCATTCCAGGAGCCTTTACAATATGTTCGGCGAACACCTCCTTTATTACGTTTCTTGTTGGTTCTACGTTGAGATAATCAATCCTTGGGTAGACATTCTCAGTAACGTAGACTTTTTTACCCGCATTTGTTAGTATGAATTCCACTTGCTCAGCTGCTGCGACATTTCCCGCGTAAACAATAGGTACATCAAGTGGCAATTTAGCTAACATCTTGGCATTATGTATAACTGTTTCACTTTCCCCATAATCAACTCCACCAGCCAAAAGAATCAACTTAGGTTGTATGGACTCTACCTTTTTTAAATGAAACTCATCCATTTTTCCAGCTGTTACATACTTAATAACCGCTCCTGCACCAAGTGCTGCCTCCTTTGCTGCTCGCACTGTCATATCGTAAACAAGTCCGTGAACAGTCATTTTCAACCCACCTGCAGCACTGCTTGTTGCTGCGAACTTTTCCCAACTGATATCTTCACCGAGTTGTTCTTTAATCTTCTCAAGAGCTCGTTCTATACCTATCGTCACATCACCTTCGTTAACCGTGGTCCAATGTTCCGCCTGGGCCACTACTTTCGGCTTAAAGCCAAAATGAAAAGCCGTTAGAACCGTTGTTGTTGAACCAATTTCCGCAAACAATAAGTCGATTTTCATAACCTATCCCTCCAGATAGTGTTCTCACAAATTAGTCAGTCAGACTAATAGTATTATACTATCCATTTGACAAATTAAAACTTATATGTCCCAAGAATTGCACTCATCGTTGTTCTAACAGAATGATTGATAACGCTATGTGAAATTTAATGAAAATAAATGAAAAAATAAGTAATCAAAAGGATTCTTCTAACAGGTTATTTTTTTTTCTTTCTGAAAGAAATATTTTAAAAAGATAGGTGAATTATGTTTTCATAGGCTATGTATGTTATACTTTGCGTCGAGGGTGGTCACACCCGCAAAAACACATTACTTTAGGAAGGGAGACCTATGAAAAAGTGGTTACTCTTAGCCGTGTTCTTAGCACTTATGATTGCCTCGGTATTGCATTTTGCGGTTGATGTTGGAGTTGTACTTCCAACAAACGTAGAACCAAGATGGGTTCAGGATGAAACCAGGTTTAGAGAAGCTTTAAAGACCACGAAGTACTCTGTTGAGATTTTATTCAGCCAAGGCTCGCCAGCAAAAGAAAGGGAAAATGTAGAAGCACTTATTGCAAAGGGTATCAAAGTTTTAATCATATGTCCACATGATGCGGTTGCCGCTGCAGCATCAGCAGAGCTTGCTAAAAAAGCGGGTGTTTATGTAATCTCTTACGATAGGCTCATCATGAACACCGAAGCAGTAGATTACTACGTAACATTTGACAGTGTAGAAGTTGGTAGAGCCATGGGTAGGTTCCTTGTGGAAAAAGTGAAACCTGGGACAAAGAATAACCCACTTTACCTTTACGCAGGTGCTCTTTCTGATAACAACTCTTTCTTGTTCTTCCAAGGCGCATGGGAAATCCTACAACCAAAGATTGCTGATGGTACATTTAGGATAATCAACTCTTCGGAAGCTCAAAAAGTTCAGAACAAGAAAAATCTTACAAGAGACGAGATGGCAAAAATAATTGGTCAGATTACCACAAACTGGGACTTTAACGTTGCTAAGAGAAAGGCAGAAGACGATCTCACAAGAGCCAAAGCCGCTGATAAAGGAACAGTTTACATTCTTGCTCCAAACGACGGAACTGCAAGAGCTATTGCCGATGCATTTAGAGCAGATAAAGATGTCAAGGAATACTACATCACTGGTCAGGATGCCGAGAAGGCATCAGTACAATACATAATCGATGGTAAGCAATCAATGACTGTTTTTAAAGACGTCAGAATCCTTGTTAAAGACGCCATAAATACTGCACAGTTACTATTAGAAGGAAAAAAGCCAACAACGACAGCTGTCTATGACAATGGCAAAAAGAAAGTACCTGCTATACAATCTGAAATTCAGGTTGTTACAAAAGACAACGTAAAAAAGATTCTTATTGATTCTGGTTACTACTCTGAAAAGGACTTTATCTGGCCAAACAAATAAGATAATTTGCGACTTTAACTAAATCAAACTGGGTGGTGTGAAATATCACCACCCAGTTTTTAGAAAAATCCTTTAGATTGTTGTAAAGGTTTTCGGAGGTGATTTAATGGCAGAAGATTTTATTCTGGAAATGAAAGGTATAACAAAAGAATTTCCTGGTGTTCGAGCTCTTGACAACGTGGACTTTAAGGTTCGCCGGGGAGAAATTCACTGCTTGGTGGGTGAGAACGGCTCTGGAAAATCAACTCTTATGAAGATTCTGAGTGGATTTTATCCACACGGGGAGTATGAAGGTACGATAATTTTCGATGGACAAGAAAGACATTTCCGAAATATACATGACAGTGAAAATGCAGGTATAGTGACAATATTCCAAGAGTTAGCCTTAATACCTGAACTTACCGTTTATGAAAACATATTCTTGGGACACGAGATAAAGAAAGGTAGATTTATTGACTGGAACGAGACCATCGCTAAATCTAAAGAAATCCTTCATACTCTACGTCCCGATTTAGATCCGTCGAGAAAAGTTAAAGACTTAGGTGTTGGATTACAACAAATTGTTGAAGTAGCCAAAGCTCTTAGTAAGAATGTGAAGCTTCTAATATTGGACGAGCCAACATCTGCCCTAAATGAGGATGATAGCGAAAACTTGCTAAGGATTATAAAAGAGCTGAAGAAAAGAGGTATTACCTCGATTCTTATTTCACACAAACTTAAAGAAGTCATAGAAGTGGCAGATACGATTACTGTTTTGCGTGATGGAAAAATGGTTGCAAGACTGGAAGACAGGTCACAGTTCACCGAAAGTAATATAGTGAGGTATATGGTTGGTAGGGAAATAGAAGATATTTATCCAAAAAGAAAAAAGAGAGAATTCGGCGAGAAGATATTTGAAGTGAGAAATTGGAAAGCTTACGACCTAAGACTGGACAGATATATAGTCAAGGAAGCTAATTTCTACGTAAGAAAAGGTGAAATCGTCGGAATTGCCGGCTTGATGGGAGCCGGAAGGACAGAGCTGGCACTAAGCTTATTTGGAAACCCTCTGGGATATATAGTAGAAGGAGAAATCTACTTCAATGGGGAATTGGTAAAATTTAAATCGCCATCTGAGGCTATTAAATCAGGTTTTGCATACCTATCAGAAGATAGAAAAGCTTTAGGATTGATTTTAAATTTCGATGTAAAGACAAACATCACCTTAGCTGGCTTAAAACAACTCAAAAACGGTCTTTTCGTAAATGAAAACGAAGAAATCGTAGTAGCCGAAAGGTTTAAGGAATCATTGCGCATAAAAACACCCACGGTGGAACAAAAAGTTATGAATCTCAGCGGTGGTAATCAGCAGAAGGTTGCAATTGCAAAATGGTTATTTGTAAAGCCAAAACTTCTTATCCTGGATGAACCGACACGTGGTATTGATGTTGGCGCTAAGTATGAAATATACACACTTATGAACAGGTTGGTAGAAGAAGAAGGGATGAGCATAATAATGATTTCCTCTGAATTACCTGAAATCTTAGGAATGAGTGACAGAATTTATGTCATGGCTGGTGGAAGAATCGTAGGCGAACTCAATAGGGAAGAAGCAACGCAAGAAAGAATAATGCACATGGCAGTTGATTACTAATAATTAACAAAGGAGGGAACCAGATCATGGTTTTTCTTGCTGAACTTGGTAAAGTTATAAAAAAGAACATCAGAGACTACGGGATGTATATTGCCCTTGGTGTTATAATGCTGATATTTAATATTCTAACGGATGGACTTTTCCTTTCCTCAAGGAATATAAGTAACCTATTTAATCAAATGGGATACATAGCAGTCCTTGCAGTTGGTATGACACTGGTCATTGTCATTAGGCATATAGATCTTTCTGTTGGGTTCATGGCAGGCTTTCTTGGTGCCATCGCTGCCAGGCTTTTGAGAGATGGCATGCATGTGTTACCAACCATTTTGATAGTCCTTGCACTTGGTACGGTTTTCGGATTCGTTAATGGATTCTGGGTTGCAAAAATAGGATTGCCTTCCTTCGTTGCCACGCTTGCAGGTATGTTGATATTCAGAGGTGCCTTATTACTGTTTACACAATCTACTGGAACAATAATCGTCACAAATGACACTTTCAACCAAATAGGCAATGGATTTATACCGGACGTTTTGGGGAAGGGCGATATCCATCTCTTAACACTAACAATCGGACTTGCAATTATCGGGTTTTATATCTACAGTGAAATAAAAACGCGAAACAACAAAATAAAATACAACTTTGAAGTATTATCAACTCCTATTTTCATACTCAAACTTTTGTTTATAAGTGCTATCGTATTTTATATTTTCTGGATTCTTGCAAATTATAATGGTCTTTCTTGGACATTTGTCATAACCCTCGCTATAACCTTCATATACCACATTCTTACAACAAAAACTGTCCTTGGACGACATATATACGCTGTTGGTGGAAACCCCGAAGCGGCACGTTTAAGTGGCATTGACGTTCAAAAAATCACTCTTTTTGTCTTTAGTTCTATGGGATTTTTGACAGCAATATCGGGTATACTTTATACCTCAAGACTCCAATCTGCAGCACCTGACGCTGGAACATTGTTTGAGCTCGATGCTATTGCAGCTGCATACGTTGGTGGTGTCTCTGCCGCAGGTGGGGTTGGTAAAGTTACTAATTCGCTCATAGGAGCTCTTGTCATGGCTTCACTGATTAATGGTATGAACCTCCTTGGTGTGGGAATATCACTGCAGTACATAATCAGAGGTGGAGTTCTTATAGCTGCAGTTGTGTTTGATATCAAGACAAGAAGTAAAATAAGCTGATAATACTTCCAAAACAAAAATCAGTTGTTGGAGGTGTCCAAACTGGCAAAAATTCTTCATGAAACAATGAAAGAGAACAATTATTCTTTGATCTTAAGAACTTTATATCATTTGCAGCCAATCGAACGAGTACGTCTGGTACAGCAAACTAGTCTATCATCAAGTACAGTTACACGTTGTATTGCAGAACTGATAGATGCTGGTTTTATCTTAGAAGTAGGAACCTCTGAAAGGGCAAAACTTGGTCGTAAACCTGTAAAACTTAAAATCAATCCAGAAGCTTTTAATGTGCTAATAGTTGACATTGGAGCTTTTAAAACTAATTACGCCCTCGGCTTTGCAGATGGTACGTTAGAAAAACTCGAATCTTTGAATACACCGGACTCTTTCGAAGAGATATTGGATGAAGTAAATAAACTTTTAACTTCGTACAAAAAAGTAGAGGTCGTAGCATTCTCAATTCCCGGTATGGTTGACGTAAAAAGTAGTACTATTCTGTTTGTTCCAAGTAAGGGTTGGCGTGATATAAAGATAGAGATTGAAGGAAAGGTAGTATATGCCGATAACGAAGCAAATCTTGCCATGATATCAGAGGCTTTTGAAAGAGAGGAGATTCGCACCTCAAAATGTTCTGTCTTTGTGACAGTCAGAGAAGGGTTTGGAACAGGGGTGTGGATAAACGGTTCTATCTTTCGCGGACCGTCTTTCACAGCAGGTGAATTTGGGCATACAACGTTTGACGTACATAGTAAGAATCCGTGCCATTGTGGTAATACAGGCTGTGTGGAGACTTATGTATCATTATCCTCGTTCTTTGGAGAAAATTATAGTTATTTTATGTCTTATCTTTCCGAAAAGGGCTGGAGAGAAAATCCCGAGATTTTGGAATATATTAATTTGCTTTCACGGGCTTTGTCAAATATAGTTAACGCGTTAAATCCTGAGTACTTGATAATTGGTGGAGACCTTTCTGGAATCGATGGCGAATTTTACGAAATGTTGGGAGAATTTACAAAGCGCTATTCACTTGAACACGCTGCAAAGATTTTAAAAGTCATGCCTTCAACGTTTACAACTGACACATATTTGTATGGCGCACTTTATGCTGTAATTGAAGAATACTTAATACCACATATGGTTCGTAAAATTACAAAAAAATAATGAAGTAGAAGCTGGGTACTTAATTTACCCAGCGTTTTTTTCACACAATCGTATGTACTGACCTGTATACGATGGTTCGTTAGTTAAAATATGCTTTCTCATCCTGTGTTACGGGTATGTATTGGTGGTGTGCCCCTACCAAATTCATAGCCGACTCTCACCATCAAGCTTTACCTCATGTCGGGCACGATAAAAAAAGATGGCCTGAAAAGCAGGCCATCTTTTTGTTATCTATTTTCCTCAAAACTTCACACTTGGTGTTTCTTCTGCTCCAGGTTTTGCCTCAAAGTATTGCTTTTCCCTGAAACCAAACACATTTGCAATCAACACGTTTGGAAATCTTTTTATAAACGCATTGTACTCCCTAACAGCTTCGTTGTAATCTTTTCTTGCTACAGCTATTCTGTTCTCTGTGCCTGCCAGTTCGTCCATTAGTTGTCTGAAGTTGGCATCAGCCTTGAGCGTTGGATAATTCTCAGCAATGGCAAGCAATCTTGATAGGGCGGTATTTAATTGCGCATCGGCTGTTGCTTGTTCTTCCGGAGTTCGTGCACCTATTAATTTAGACCTTGCATCAGCAATCGCTTCAAAGATTTCCTTTTCGTGTGAAGCGTAACCTTTTACAGTCTCAACAAGGTTCGGTATCAAATCCGCCCTTCTTTGCAATTGGTTCTGAATCTGGCTGTAACTTTCTTGAACTTTTTGTTCCAGAGATACCATCTTGTTGTACGTGCCTATCGCCCAAAAGATGGATATTAAGACGATGATTAGTATCACAATAAATGCTACCATCCATGGTTTTAACTTCAACTTCTTCACCTCCAACTTTTTGACACTGGATTCGAAACTATTGTACCACAATTTTTGTATTTTTACTAACCACGCCTATAACCTCACCACCTGTGATTTCTAACACCTTGTTTAAATTTTCCCTCGAGACAATTAAAATCATGCCATAGCCCATATTAAATGTTCGCATAGCTTCCTCAATTTCGACGAATTTCAACACCCATCGCATGTAATCTGGCAATCTAATGGTGATTTCCCATCCCTTATCCCTTAATACTCTTCTTAACGCTCTCAGAATACCACCACCTGTAACGTGGGCAATACCTTTTACAAGTTCAAAGACATTGGTAATCTCACTGTATATTCTTGTACCTTTCAGGAGGTCGAAACCTAACTCTTTGATGCTTATCTTTTCTTCTTTTAAAATTTTTCTTATCAGTGACCATCCGTTGGAATGAAACCCGCTGGCGGGTAATCCTATGATTAAGTCTTCATAATTTATTGTTTCAACAGGTATCCTTCTTTGAAGCGTTCCAATACAAAAACCTGCAACATCCCAATCTTTATCACCGTAAATAGATGGTATTTCCGCCGTTTCACCAGCAACAAGTGCCATATTCAATTCTGAAAGCTTCTTGGCAAGCGCTTTGATAAATTCGTAGTGTTCTTTGTCTATATGGTTCACACCCAAATAATCGACAAATGCTTTTGGAAATCCGCCAACACATACAATATCGTTGTAGTTCATCGCTATCAAATCCTGGGCTGCATCCTCCCATCTGTTGTGTTCAATATGTAACAACAACTTCGAACCAACACCGTCTGCCGTTAATACTATCGGAGGATTCGTGAAATTCAAAATCGTAGCGTATCCTGTAGGTTCTTTAACCACCCATTCCGGAATTTTGACGACGCTTTTAATATAATCGGTAAATTCATCATTTCTAAGGACATCCACACCCGAGCCTGAGTATGTGTATTTTCTTCCTTCTCCATTCATATTCTCACCCCGCATAATTATTCAAAATAACAAACTACAAAGCAATGTCATCTCTGTAAAACATACCTTCGAAATGTATATTTTGAAGGTTCTTGTATGCCTTTTCCCTCGCTTTTCCCAATTCGTTATCAGTTCCAACAGAATGTAGAACCCTTCCTCCGGAAACAACCAACTCCCCGTTTTGTTCTCTGACACCGGCATAGAAGAGTATGTTTCCCTCTTTTTTACTATTTTCGATATTCTCAATCACAATCTTTTGCCCTTTTCTAGGATTTTCTGGATAGCCTTCCGAGGCAACAACCACATCAACCGCAAATCTTGATGGTCTGTATTCATCAAATTCTTCGTTTTTAAAAGCCTTTAGAACGTTTTCTACAAACTTTTCAGGTTCCATAGCAGCTATCACTTCAGTTTCTGGGTCTCCAAGTCGGACGTTGTATTCCAAAACGTATGGTTCATCCCCTACAATCATAAGGCCTATATAAAGAAAACCTTTGTAGTAAATTCCTTCTTTTTCCAACCCGAACAATGTTTTATCAAATATGGTCTTTATTTTCTCTATCAGTTTCTGGGTTATTTCAACAGGTCCATAAGCTCCCATCCCACCGGTGTTTGGTCCCTTGTTACCCGTAAAGGCACGCTTGTAATCACGGGTGAACGGTAGCAGTGCGAATTTGCGACCATTTACGATGGCAATGGCAGATAATTCCCAACCCTTTAAGAATTCATCCACAACCACGGGACCAGTAACCCCTGGAATTAGAATTCCATCCATGAGTTTGCTACCGTTTTCAATAGCATTTGAAAAGTTATCCTCTATTATCACACCTTTACCTTGCGCAAGCCCATCTGCTTTAATAACATAAGGAGGTGTGAATGATTTGAGTGCATCAACAAGCTGAACTTTGTTTCGTGCAATCTGGAATTTTGCGGTAGGTATATTGTATTTCTCCATAAAGAGTTTTGCAAAACACTTTGAGCCTTCGAGTCTGGCACCAGCAGAATCTGGTCCAAAGACGTTTATTTTTCCATCTGCGATACCCTTAACCAAGAAATCCTCAGAGCCGGGAATTACTAAATCAAAATCAGCTAAGATATTACCAGCAAAGAGCTCTGCTTCGTTAACACTCAAATTTTTACCCACTAGCTTTGTCCCGGCGTTACCTGGGTAGAAAGAAACCTCACAACCAGCGTTTTTGAACGCCCATCCTATAGCGTGTTCCCTTCCACCACTTCCAAGCACCAAAATTTTTTTAATTCTTCCAACTTCGCTCATGCATCTCCACTCCCAGAAATACGTTCTTCAGCACGGTTTTCAGTGTCTGAAGAGCCTTATTGGGGACTTGTAGAATGTTATCCCCTTCTCCCGAGCAAAATTCAGCACTTCATCGTCTCGTATAGAACCGAGCGGAGCAACGACACATTTAATACCTGCATCAATAAGTATTTCCAAACCATCTGTGAATGGGAAAAATGCATCAGACGCCGCTATTGCACCTTTTGCATTATCTTTTGCCAGGGTTGTGGCTATCCACGCTGACCTTTTTCTTGACGGCTGTCCTCCACCAATACCAACAGTGACACCATCTTTTACAATCACTATCGCGTTAGATTTGACTGCTTCCACAACAATTAGTGCAAATTTTATGTCTTTAACATCACATGGTTCACCGAAAAGTAATTCCGGTTCGCCTTCGAATTTTCTTTCAGATAGAACCAGGCTACCAAATGCTACTTTTCCAGCGTACGGTGTGTATTCCTTTGGCTTTATCAGTCTGACTTTCTTTTTCGATAAGTATTCCACTGCTTGTGGTTCAAAATCCGGTGCAACGATAACTTCAAGGTAGATGTTTATAGCGTTCGCCATATCCAAAGTAAATGGAAAGCTTGTTGCAAGTATGCCTCCGTAGCTTGATTCACTATCTGCCTGAATTGCCCTTTTGGTAGCATTTATTTTTTCTTCAGCACTATCATTTCTTAGATACGATACTCCACAAGGTGTTTGGTGTTTTATAACCGCAACGCCACCACCGATTGTTTGTAAGTTTTTGGCAAGAACCCAAGCTGCTTCAGCATCCAGTATGTTGTTGTACGAAAGTTGTTTACCTTCATGCAGCAACTCAAATTGAGGCTGTCCAAAGATAAAAGCCCTCTCATGTGCGTTTTCACCATACCTCAACTCGATATCGTATCTTTCAAGCTCAAGTTTCTTAACGTTTTCCACCTGCAAAAATTCCATAAACTTACACCCCCCACGTAACTTTTCTTCCTTCTATCTTGTATGGTTTGTGAAGCAGATTGTTGATTACCCTCCAATAGTTCTCATGCTCAAGCTCGTGAATTTTCGATTCCAAAGTCTCCAAGTCCCAATTCTTTTCAATCTCTATAGCTTTTTGAAAGATTATCGGACCGGTATCTATACCAGCGTCTACAAAATGTATGGTAATCCCCGTTACCTTGACTCCATAATCATACGCTTGTTTTATCGCATCCTTTCCCGGAAAGGCTGGAAGTAAAGATGGATGAATGTTGACTATCTTGGGGAAATACTTAGCCACGATATGTTCAGGGATAATTCTCATAAACCCCGCCAACACTATCAAGTCTGGTTTTAAGTTATCAATAACCTTTTCGAAGTCCTCATACCAAGGTTTCGAAAGAATTATTACCTCTACACCTAATTTCTTTGCCCTTTCAATTGCTCCACATGCTCTGTCGACAATAAGCGCTTTCACATCAGCAATGAGTTCGCCGGAAAGTGATTTTTCTGCCAGCACTTGGAAGTTACTTCCATTACCAGAAGCAAGAACGACTACGCTTGGTTTGTTAAATTGTTCAGAGTTCATACTGGATAGTTCAGATCGAAACACCCCATGCATATTCCACGCACCCCACAGTTTTCGAAGACTTCTCGATATCCTTCAATAGACAAGTAAACCAATTTATTTGCTCCAACATACTCTTGGAGTTTTTGAATGTCGTTTTGAGAAGCAATCAATTCGCTTCTTCTCGATGTATCTATCCCATAATTACAAGGTCCAACCACAGGTGGTGAATGGATACCAACGTAAACCTTTTTAGCACCAACTTCTTTCACCATTTCGACTATCAAATTCATCGTTGTTCCGCGAACAATTGAGTCGTCAATTAACAAAACTTCCTTACCCCTGAGTACGGCATTTAAAGCTGCCAGTTTTCTTCGAACAATGTCTTGCCTATTTTTCGGCATGATAAAACTCCGTCCAATGTAGTGGTTCCTTATCAATCCATATTCGATTGGTATGCCAGATGCTTGGCTGTAACCAAGCGCACCGGAAAACCCGCTGTCCAAAACAGGAACAACAATATCCGCTTGAAGCTTGTGCTCTTCGTATAGTTTTCTTCCTAACGCCTTTCTAACTTCATGCACGTTCACACCGTAGAAATTACTATCAGGACGAGCAAAGTAGACGAACTCGAATGAACAAAATCTATCATCGCGTTTAGCAAATCTGACAATTTCGGGTGGGTTGTTATCGGTAAAAAACACAACAGTTCCAGGTTCGATTTCCGTTATTTCTTCGCAACCTAAAACCCTCAATGCTACATCTTCGGATGCTATAATATAGCCATTCTGAAACTTGGCATAAAAGAGTGGACGGATGCCAAAGGAATCCCTTGCTGCTGCAAGGAATGTATCGTGCAAAACCACTATCGAATACGCCGCTTTTATCCTGGAGAGTGCCCATTGGAGCGATTCACGCGGATTTTCATAGGGAGCTATGGAAAAATAGTGGATAATAATCTCTGTGTCAAGTGTGGTTGCGAATATACCTCCACTTTCCATTATGAACCTTCTTTTTTCGTCTGCATCAACAATATTTCCGTTATGTGCAACAGAAATTCTCCCTTTGAGGGTGTGGGCTGTTATCGGCTGGATTTCGTCAAGTGAGCCATAGGTGGAATAACGTACGTGACCGATTCCTTTGGTGCCAGGAATGTAACGTTCTGAAGTCAGAACACTTTCAACCAATCCTTCACCCTTTACCGACTTGAACCCGTTCACAACTACACCTGCGGATTGCTGACCTCTGTGCTGGAGCGTAAGTAAAACATCATGAATAACGTTATACGCCTCGTCAACGTTCCATACACCAGCTATACCACACATCTTTTTCCCCCCACGTGAATCTGAGATTTACTCTTTTCTTTTTATTATTATCTTTGCCAATGTTATTAAAAACACGCAGAGGAACCAACCGGTTCCTCTGCGCACACTTATCCCTTATTTCACATCAGGTAGGAGTATTCTCAAAATGTCTTCATTCTTGATTCTGATGTAGCCTTCTTGGAGTTCTTTGAAAGCGATGCTAACAGAGTAGTTGTCAGGTGTTGTGACAAACGGTTTGGCAAAATCGTTTATCGCTTCTGCCCTTTTTGCAACGACTATTGGTATCGCATACTTGTATGGTATCTTCTCCAACAGTTTGTCATATTGTATAACAAGTCTGCTCACTTATTGCACCTCCTCCATCAACCGCTTCACTTTGGAAGTATTTTTAATCCTTTCAAACTTTAATCTTTCTGCGTAGATTATGGACATCAAGTTTCTTATCGATTCTTCTAAGTCTTCATTGATTATTAAGTATTCAAATTCTGGTATGAACTTAAGTTCTCTCTTGGCAGTTTCTAACCTTTTTTGTATTTTCTCTTCTGTTTCCGTTCCCCTCTTTTTAAGCCTCTCTCTAAGAACTTCGTAACTCGGTGGCGCGATAAAAATAAACTTGGCACCAGAAAAATTCTTCTTGACTGTTAAAGCGCCTTGAACATCTATATCAAGTATGACATCCAAACCTTTTCTTATGTTGTCGTAGACCATTTCTGCAGGTGTTCCGTAGTAGTTGTCATGAACCTTTGCCCATTCGATAAATTTGTTTTCCTTTATCATTCTTTCAAATTCTTCGTGTGTCACAAAGAAATAGTCCACTCCGTGTATCTCTCCAGGTCTTTGCTTTCGAGTTGTGCACGAGACGGAGAAGACAACTCGCTCAACTCTCTCAAGAACGGATCTAATAATACTTGTTTTACCAACGCCACTTGGACCACTTATAACAAACAGTATTCCTCCGGCATGGACTTCGTTTTGCACATCAAAGTCCTTTCCCTGACCATCCATTCCTATCTTAGCCCTTTCTTATCTTTTCGAGTTGTTTTTCAATTTCAACCATCGATTCGATGAATCTTTGTGCAATTGTTTCAGGTTGGATAGCACTGAGTATGATATGATTTGAGTCCGTAATAAGAATGGACCTTGTTTTTCTTCCATAGGTTGCGTCTATGAGTTTTCCTTCGTTCTTTGCATCCTCTTTCAACCTTTTAAGTGGGGCGCTTTCAGGGTTGACTATAGCAATAACCCTGTCACCAGCGATAACATTGCCAAAACCGATGTTGATTAATCCAAACATAATCTACACCTCCCAGATTGGTAGAACATATTTTCAATATCACGGTTGCATTGTTACTCGATATTCATTATCTGCTCTTTGAATTGGGAAACTAAATATTTTCCTTCAAGTGCGAAGTTGGTAATATCGGTGAATCTGCTCTTTGATAGTATCGTATTGAACTCCCTTAAAATTTCTTGTGATATGAAATTCAGCATGTCACCTACAGGTTCGTCCTTTGAAAGCAACTCGCGCGTTCTTTTGAGATGGCTATCCAACCTGACAAGCTCTTCACGTATGTCTGCCCTGTCGGCAATGAGCGCAACAGCACTTTCAAAAAGTTCTCTATTAAGTTCAATATCATCAGGTAGCAGTTCGCGTGTGTTTGTTTTAATCCTTTGCGCAACTACTTTTGGAATCTCCGCCGCTCTCTCGTTTATTCTGTCTACAATTGATTGCATCTTTTCTACCATCTCTACCAAATCTTTTGTTAGCTTTTCACCTTCGATTTTTCTCTCCTTGACTACCTCTATCAGTGATTCCTCCAAAACGGCTTTCGCATGTTGCCAAGCATTTTCAATCTCTTCGTTACTTATCTCAAATTGAAATGCATCTCTGAAAGTAAGTAAATGCTCTAAGCTAACAGGCATTGGGATGTTCAGATTCTCTCTGATGTCAGAAAGCGCATCGTAATACGTTTTGAGCAAAGAATAATCAACAGAAACTTGGATTGGCTTGATGAATCTAACCCAAATTCTTGCACTTACCTTTCCTCTGGAAATGTATTCTTTTATCTTTGTTATGGCATCAAGCTCTTTCGAATTAAGAAAGTAATTCATGGAGACGTCGATTGTAAGTCCCTTTGAGTTTAACGTTTTCACTTCGCACGTAATTTTGTAATCCTCGAATATCTTTTGAACCTTTGCATATCCTGTCATGCTTCTGGGCATTTGGACCACTCCTACGGTTTGCTGATACTATTATACATTAAATTCCCAAAAATTCCAAGTATTTCACTAAAAATTAAAAATAAATGCGGGAGTATCCCTCCCGCATTTTCTTTTACCATCTTACAACATAGCTCATTCAAGTTTTGAAAGAATGGTTTCGGCAATTCTTTCCCCGCTCAGTCCGTAGATTTCAAAGAGTAGTTTTGCGTCACCGGAAACAGGGAAATCATTTAACCCAAGCTTGATGAACCGACCTGGTAGTATGCGCATTTCAAAAAATTTTTGGGCTATGAGACTACCTAACCCATTTAGCACGTTGTGGTCCTCAACGGTGACTACGAAATTCGAGTATTTTCTGAGCACTTCTTCATCCAAGTCATACGGACAACTCACGTTGATAACTGCAAAATTGACCCCTTTGCTTTTCAAAATTTCATAGGCTTTAAGTGCATGTGGGACAGCAGAACCTATCGCGTATATCACACCATCTGTTCCGTCCCTCAGGATATCCATTTTTCCGTATTTGAACTCGTAATTTTCATCGAAGAATAAACTCCCGTCTTCTTTCTTTATTGGCTCGACCTTACTTCTTCCAACCGCGACAACAAAGTTTCCGTATTCTTCGGCTATATATCTAACTACCCTATCTGTCTGATTTGGGTCTGCTGGAACTATGACCTTGAAGCCATACCATGCGAGTGGCGCACCGATGTAATTTAGTGCATGGTGTGTTTTACCATCTTCACCTACATCAATACCACAATGTGTGACAACAACCTTGAGGTTCGTGTTGTTGATAGCGTTCAATCTGTGTTGATTAAATGTTTCATCGATACCGAAAACCCCAAAATCGGCAAAGAATGTAACAATACCATCTACAGACATCGCGCCAGCCAAAGCGGCTGCGTTATGTTCTTGTACTCCTATTTCGACAACTCTATCAGGTCTTTCTTTATCTAAAAAGTCCAGCTTCACAGAACCTTTGAGGTCACAATCAACGGCAACAACGTTATCGTTTATCACAGCAAGGTCTGCAATTGCTCTACCAAGTGCACTTCTGTTGTCCGTTGCTTTATCGTATACCCTGGCTTTGCCCGTGTCCAAACGCACATCGTAGTAAAGTTTTACCTTCTTGTGAGCTTCAATAGGTAATTTTTTTCGCATCTCTAAATACTTCTCAACGTCGTTCTCAACACCAAGTTGAGCTAACGCTTTTTCCAACTCTTCTTTATTTAAAGGCTTCCCATGGTAATCAGATTTATCCTCCATGAAATCTACACCTTTACCGATAACGGTATGAGCAATTATTGCTGTTGGATAACCATCATCTCTTGCAATTTTCAAAGCTGCAAGTATTTGTTCAAAATCATGACCGTCTATCTCTATCGTTTTCCAGCCTGCCGCTTCAAACTCTGCCTTTATATCAACATACATAATCTCGTGTGCATGCCCACTGATTTGAATATCGTTGTAATCAACCAACACAGTTAAATTATCGAGTTTATACTTCCTTGCGGTTCTTCTTGCCTCTTGAACTTGCCCTTTAGCACTTTCCCCATCGCTCATAACTACGTAAACATGGTAATCCTTATTTTTATACTTCGCCGCAAGGGCAAAACCAACACCAGCCGACAAACCTTGTCCAAGATTTCCTGTGGTCCACTCTACACCAGGAATCCCACGAGTAATGTGTCCTTCAAATATAGATGCTGGATGTCTGAAGCCAGATATCACTTCATCTCTATCCACAAAACCAAAGGCAGCTAAGGTAGAGTAAACAGCTGGCGAAATGTGACCATGACTTATGACTATTCTATCCCTATCTTCATTCCAAGGGTCTTGGGGATAGACATTGGCAAATGAATAAAGAGCTAATAGCATATCGATAGAAGACATTGACCCACCGGGATGGCCTGAGTTCGCTACGTAAGTCATCTTCAGGATATCACCACGGCACTGAATGCTCAGTCTTTTTAGTTCATCAAGTGTCTTTCGCACTCTTAATACCTCCCATCCTTGGATTTTTTAGTTCGTCTTTTATTATTCGTAGCCTATTTCGTATATCTTTCTGATATCTTCTGCTTTTAGTTCCTTTACTGTTCCAAATGGTGCATGTTTGTTGGCAATTTCAGTGAGCTTTTCGATATCTTCCTTGCTAACACCAACCTCTTTCAATGTTACGGGAGCACCAACTTTCCTGTACCAACTCTTAAGTTGACTGATAACATCATCTGGTGAGAATTCGCCACTCATACCAAATACATTCTTACCAAACTTGATAAGTTTTTCAGATATTTGTTCTTTAACGTAAGTCATCCAAGCAGGAAATACAATTGCAAGACCTGCGCCATGGGCGATATCAGGATTGAACGCACTTATAGCATGCTCAAGCTCGTGAGAAGACCAATCTCCACCTGTTGTGCCCAAACCTGTCAAACCATTGAGTGCTAACGTTGTAGCTAAGCAGAAGTTTGCCCTAGCTTCGTAGTTTTCAGGTTCTTTGAGTATTACCTCTGTGGTTTCCATAAGTGTTTTAATTATACCTTCATCTATTCTATCAATTAAATCACTACCAGCAACATCAAAGTAATACTCCATAACATGACTTATCGCATCTATCGCACCATATACAACTTGATTCGCTGGCAAGCTGTATTGTGTAGTCGGATCAACAATCGAAAGGACCGGATAGACGTGTTTTGAGCTAAAGTAAAACTTCTCTTGAGTTTTTTCGTTTGTCACAACCGCATTTCCGTTCATTTCAGTACCTGTAGCTGACATCGTAAGGATAACATACAAAGGAAGTGCCTTCTTTACATTGTACTTACCTATAAACGCGTCCCAAATATCGCCATCGTAATAGAAACCAGCTGCTATTGCTTTTGCACTGTCGACAACGCTTCCTCCACCTACTGCAAGAATTGCCTCAACGTTATTCTCACGCGCAACTTGTATAGCTTCGTGAACCTTTGAAAGAACAGGATTAGGTCTAACACCAGAAACCTCTACTTTCTCTATACCATTATCATGGAGCGACCTAACAACCTTTTCATATACACCATTTTTCTTAATCGAACCTCCACCGTAAAGCATCAAAACTTTTCTTATCCCATCTTTTTTCAGATATTCACCTATCTTTTCAACAGTTCCTTTTCCAAAGACCAATTTCGTTGGGTTGTGAAAAACAAAGTTTTCCATATTTGTTCACCTCCTAATCACAAATTTGTTAACAAACAGTTTGATTACTTTGTTTTCTTTTAATATTATATCACATGGTATATAATATTGGTAGAGATAGTCAAACCCTATGGAAAAGTTGCAAAAACTAAAAATGCATGGAGGCGATAGATTGTTAAAGATTTTTAAATGTAAAAATATATACGAAAATACCAAACGACTTGGTCGTTTACACCATTCCGGGTGCACTTGCACAAATTTTGATTAATCTCATAGACAACGTATTGATGCATGCATTCGATGAAAATGAAGAAGGTACGATGCTTATAAAAGCAGAAAAAATAATCACTGACGAAGGGAAAGAAGTGATAAAGATAACATTTACAGACAATGGAAAAGGTATGGACGAAAAAACAAAAAAGCATGCATTCGAACCTTTCTTCACAACGAAACCAGGTGTTGGAACAGGACTTGGGTTGAGCATAGTTTACACATTGGTTGTTGAAAAGCTTGGAGGTGAAATAGATTTAGAGAGCTTGCCGGCAACAGGCACCAAGATAATCATCAAGATACCTGAAAAGAAGGGGGATGAACACGATGAGCAAAGTGACAAAAACTCAGGAAAATAAAAGTCCAGCAAATAGGCTCATGATACTAGTTATTCTCACTTTTCTCTTCTTGCTTTCTCCTAATGACTCTTTTGCCGTTTCTCTGGAAAAGTATCTGGAAAGTTCAGATACATCTGCTTATACTCTAATTTCTTCCTCAACTTCACTTCTCAGAGGGAAGCTCTATGTTTTGAACGTGAAGAGTCAAACCTGGAGAGGCATCGAATGGAACCACAAAGTGGGTATATATATCCCACGAAATCTAGCTTACAAAAACCATGGAATCCTTATGGTATCTGGTTCGGCACCAAAAGATCCCATGGCAAGCCTCAGCCAATACGCTCTCGTTATTGAAAGTATCGGCGCTCCGTTTGTGATACTATGGGATGTACCAAACCAACCATTATTTGGTCTCAAAGAAGATGCCCTGATTGCTTACACTTTAGCAAAATACCTCGAAACAGGCGAGGAAGATTGGCCCTTGCTCTTTCCCATGGTGAAGGCCGTCGTTGCAACGATGAACTGCGTTCAGGACTTTTTCAAAAAAGAATTACAAATCGAACTTCAAAAGTTTTTAGTAACTGGCGCATCCAAAAGAGGTTGGACAACATATTTGACAGGTGCTATCGAAAAAAGAGTTCTTGCGATAGTTCCAATCGTATACGATAATCTAAACATGCCCGCACAAATGCGAAAACAGCTCGAACATTATGGAACATTCAGTGAACAGATAAAAGACTACACAAGGTATGGCCTCACGAAAATGATAGCTGAATCTTCCCCAACCGAAGTTCCAGAAATTGTTAAGGCAATTGACCCCTTCTATTACAAAGATAAACTCACCATACCAAAACTTGTCGTTATAGGCACGAACGACCCGTATTGGGTTGTTGATTCTTCTCAGCTATATTTCTATGATCTACCTATCCCAAGGTATGCATACATTATGCCAAATGAGGCACACAATGTAAGTAATCAGATTGAATTTTTCAACACTCTCAGAGCATTTTTTGCACTGTCTGTAATAAACAAACTTCCAGATATATCGTGGAAAGAGACCGAAAACGGCATAGTCCTTAGAACATCTGAGGAGTTAGAATACGCAAAGGGATGGGTTGCTCTTTCAGATACGCTGGATTTCAGAAAGGCACGATGGGAAAGTATAGATTTGCAAACACAAGTTACTGAAAACGGGGACAAAATGGTTGAATTCATACTTAAAGAAAGCAACATAAAAAAGAACGTAGCAATTTTTATTGAGGTCAGGATTGTAAAAGAGGGATATTCTTTCAGTTTGACAACGATTCCAAAGGTTTTCAAGAAAAACACTAACTAAAAAATCTAAAAAGCCCGCCGATGGCGGGCTTTGTTTACTTACAAAATCAATCTTGATTTGATTTAAGTTCCAACCAGAGGTCATCCATTATTAGTGGATCCGTTGGATTCCCTCCACCCATGATGTAGGCTTTTGGTTCTTGCTGGAGTGGTCTGAATTTGTTTTCAATACCATCGTAGTCCCAACTGGTCACATATATTGTCCATCCTTCGAAAGATGAAGGGTTGCCAAGCCAGTCACCTTTTATGATTATCTTTACCCAACCATCTTCAACAAAAACTTCGGGAGAACCTATCTGCGTCCCAAATCTATCTTTTGATGCTCCTTGTGAAGTGTAAATCGCACTCGACCAACCAGTTGCAAAAACTTCCCAATCCCAGTCCCAATTATCAAACTCATAGTTCTGTAAAGGCAAAACTCCCGTGCCTTTCTTTGTTGGGTCATCGATGAATATTTGATATGTAACGTGGTCAAAGCCGTTTGGTGGTCCCCAGGTTTTTGTTAAGTCTCTTGGTTTGATAGAAATTACCAACGTATTACCAATGCTTTCAACTTTCGCTTCAACAATATCCATCTGCCGCTTAAATGTTGCATCGGTTGGGTAAACGTAAGTTCCTGTAAAACCAATGTCATCATCGAAAGGATCTTTCGTTTCAGCTAACGACTTCTTTTCTAGTTCAACTATGAATCTTATTTCATCAGTGTAAACTGTATCTTTAACGTTTTTTCCAACTGCCCTGACAAGCAGTACATGCTCACCTGGGTCGAGTTTGAATGGATCTATTGTAAATGCGAATTTCCCATCTGTTGGTTCTATCTTAATTTCGTTCTCAACTTTTCTGTCTATGTAAACATAAACCGCTTTTGCATTCGTCGTCCCGGTTATTTCTTTCAGTGCGGTTATCTTTTCGCCGTCTGAAAGGTTCAAACTGATAGTTGTGTTAGGTTTGTAGAGTTCCGATTTCTCGGTTGATATACCGAAAACTGTCAGTGTTCGTGCTGGAATTCGCAAAGACACGTAGCCCCCATCTTTTACAACAAGAGGAGTACTTACGCCTCCGCTGAAATTGTAAATAGGTTCCAGGGTTGTTCCAGGCTCATAATTTGTTTTAAAATTCGCGATCCTTGGATCATTTGCTGTATTTAAAACAATGAACAGCTCCTCTTCTTCACACTTCAGTGTATAAACTAACAAACCTGCACCTCGTTTTTCCGATAATAAAACATTAACTTCTCCGTATCTTGTTGCCGGGTGTGATTTTCTGAATTCGATACCGTTCTTGATAAACTTGTACATATCACTCTCGGTGTTGAAGTGATCCTGACCGAACGACCCCCATCCACCTTTGAACATACTCGCACGCGTTTCTTCAAAATATTGTTCTGTACCATAATATATAACTGGCATTCCAGGTAGTGTTAACAACAATCCAAGAGCTTGCATGGTGATATTCGGTGTTACACCTTTGCCAAATCTTTCCATATCGTGGTTATCAATGAATGTCACAAGTAGACCTTTTTTTAGTATCTCGTTTCGTACTTTGAGTCTGTAAGCAAGAAAATCGGTTGGTTGACCACCTTTTATTACACGTCTAATTTCTTCCATCAAGGTGAAATCAAGCATAGAACTAAAACCGTGGTCAAAGTAGGAAGCTATCTCAAAATCAGATACATTCTCGTATGGTTTTGAAGAAAGCCAGGTTTCCCCAAAGGCTATAAAGTCTTCTTTCAAGGAGAACATTCCTCCGTTGCCTTTGAAAAACTCATCGAAAAAGGATTTGGGAACGTACATTGCTGTATCCACACGAAAGCCGTCAACCCCAACTTCTTTTATCCAGTATGCATAAGAATCCTTTAATGCTTCAACAACTTCTGGATTTTCAGTGTTAAGGTCATCTAAACCACTCATTTGGTAGTTGAGTTTTTGCTCAGGGTCTGAGTAGTTGTTGATATCAGGTGTCCAGTGGTATATAGCTCTCTGCCTCTGTACAGGGTCGTTGTAATTGTTCAAACTGAATGGGTATTGAGTGGGTGCTGACGCTGGTATACTTCCAGTGTTCAGTTCGAATTTCCCGTTTCTGAATCTAAAGTAGTTTCCAACATGGTTAACAACAATGTCCTGGATTAACTTCATTCCATTCTTGTGTAGTGCATCTGCAAGCGCTTTGTAATCTTCAAGTGTTCCAAAGTGCTCGTCAACTTTTCTAAAATCCCTTGCCCAGTAGCCATGGTATCCACCGTAATTTACCCATGGATCCCACCACTGATTCGCCACAGGTGGTGTTATCCAAATTCCATCGACACCAAGACCTTTTATATAGTCGATTTTATCGATGATACCCTTCAAATCTCCTCCGCTGTATTTCGCTCCGTCTCGAGGGTCGTATTCACCTTTTCCCTGGTTGTTGTTGGAAGGTTCTCCATCGTTAAAACGGTCAATCATTATCATGTACAAAACCTTATCAGCCCATCCACCTTTGTACTGAGTTAACACATCACAGAAGCCCACAGAATCTAAAACGTAACTGAACATCAATCCAAAAAGTAGCAAACCTACTACAGACTTCAAGAAATTTGCAAAAGCTTTCCCTTTCATACCTTCCACCTCCAATGAATTGCCATCCCAAAGCTTTCCTTATTCTACCACGGAGAGTGCATAAAAAACGAAGGTGTGGTATAATTTCCAAAGAAGGAGGCGAGTAAGATGATAGATGTCCTGGTAGTTGATGATGAAAAGCACGTTAGGAACTTGTTGGTTCGAATGATTTCCACTGCCTACGAGTGCAATCCAGTCGAAGCAGAAAGCGTTGAAACCGCTCTGAAACTTTGTGATAGATACAAGTTCGATCTGATTACAACCGACATCAAGTTTGAGAATGACGAGAACCTTGATGGGATTGAATTCATAAAAAGATTAAGATTAAGAGGAATATTTACACCTGTTTTGATTATTTCGGCTTTTGCAACACCCGAAAACATTGCAGAAGTTTGCAAATATGCGCCTGTAGACTATTTAGCTAAGCCTTTCACTCAGGATGAATTGCGCAGAAAAATCAAAGGTTTGCTTGACTACAAGAAAGAGTCATTTGAAAGATACTTAAGAGAAGCTGAAGGATTAATACATTCTAATTTTCCAGGTGATTTGGACAAAGCAGAACAAATTGTCAGAACAATGTTTTCTCTCATGCCATCTTCACCGATACCACACTATCTAATGGCAGAAATTCTCGAAAAGCGTGGAAATTCTGAACTGGCTGAGCGTCATAGGAACGCCGCAAAAGCATTAGATATAAACATGAAGGGATACCGAAAGGGTGATGAACTTGAGTCCGATTAACATAAATATACCTGTTGGGCTTAGGTTTTATGTTGTCGTAGTCGGTTGTGGCAAAGTCGGTCTTGAAGTTGCAACCAGGCTTTCAAGAATAGGATTTAACGTCACTGTGGTCGACAAAAATCTCAACACGTTAGACCTACTGCCCGAAGATTATGGTGGTTTTGTAGTTATAGGTGACGCTACTGAGCGTGAAACATTGGAAAGGGCAAAAGCTATAAAGGCGGACTTACTAGTGACAACAACAGAGGACGATTCAACTAATTATTTTGTATCGTTGGTTGGAGCAAAGATATTTGGAATTCCAAGGGTTATCTCCCTTGTAAATGACAAAGAAAATGTACCACTTTTCATAAAGAGTGGTATTGATGTAATCTCACCGATCGATTTAACGGTAGATACCTTTGAACACAACATCCTTGAACACGTTGAACCAAAGGTTGGTGAAAAACAGTGAAGATAATAATTATTGGTGGTGAGCGAGTCCCTTACTTTCTTGCTAAAAGATTAATAGCACAAGGCTACGACGTTTATTTTGTTAACAAAGACCAAGATTTATGTGAAGAATACTCAAAGACACTTAATGCTACAATTGTCAACGGGGACGGCACATCAAAAAAAGTCCTCGACCAGCTTGGGATTGAGCCAAACGATATTGTTGTCCTACTTATGGAAAGAGACAGAAAAAATTTCTTTATCGCTCGTTTGGTTCAAGAATATTACGGAGTAAAGAACGTAGTTACTTTATTAAACAACTCTGAAAATCTCGACTTATTTGAACGCTTTGGTATCAGAACGCTTGGTGTGACAGATTTGATTATGAGAAATTTGGAACCATTGCTTTTCGGAAGCCAGATAACACGTGACCTTGAAGAGAAAACATTTTCTAAAGGCGTAGCTGTATTGGAAATCACTCTAACATGGGATTCAAATATCGTCCATAAAAAGATTAAGGAACTTAGCGTGCCAGAAGATGTGGTCATAGTAGGGATAAAAAGAGGCGATAATTTCTTGATACCTCGTGGTGAAACTACACTCGAACCTGGTGACGAGATTGTCCTTGTGTGCCGAGAAGAAAAGCGTATGGAGGTTCTATCATTTTTCAGCTCGTAAACAGCTTGTTTCGCTCCTCAATTTTGCAATAATCGGTAATGGAATACATATGTAGAAGCGACCGAATTTTCTGGAGGTTGTTATAAATGCTGAAAAGCTATCTAAGAATATATAAAGCGTTTACACTTGTTATGCTTCAATACGCGTTCATTGTTTTAGTTCCTACGGTATTTTGCATCTTCTATCCGGAAGAAATCAAAAACGCTTATCCATTTTTAATTACTGCTGTGCTTTCTTTTGTCATATACTTCTCTGGTTTCGCAGTAAAAGTTGAAGACATGGAAACCATAGGGTATAGAGAAGGAGCCGTACTTACCGTCTTCACGTGGGTTATAATATCGTTGCTTTCCGCCATTCCGCATATTTTGTTAGGAAACCTTTCGTTTTCTCAAGCTGTCTTTGAATCAGTGAGTGGACTAAGTGGCACAGGATTAACGATGTTCACAGACGTGACCAAATTGTCTAAACTTCTTTTATTTTGGAGGTCATTTACACAATACGTAGGTGGTGCAGGTTTCGCGGTCTTGATGCTGGGCATGGTCTTGGGTCCAAGAGCTCTGGGATTTTATAAATCAGAAGGTAGGTCCGACAACCTTGTGCCAAATATAAGAAGGTCCGCTCAGTTAATATTGGAAATTTACCTTGCTTACACAGTTGCTGGAACAATCGCTTTGAGACTATCCGGGATGAATTGGTTTGAGGCACTTAATCATACGATGACCGCATTAGGAACTGGCGGATTTTCCACTCGCAACGGTAGCATAGGAGAGTTCAATAACCTGGCGATAGAAATTGTCACAATAGTCCTCATGATTATCGGGGCAACGGGGTTTGGAATACACTACGCTCTCTGGAAAGGAAATATTAAGGCGGTTTTGAAGAATGGCGAGCCTTGGTTATTGATAGGTTCTTCATTTGGTTCAGCAATTGTTTTATCTGTTTACGCTATAGGAAAGTACTACAAAAACTTTGGAGAAGCTTTAAGGTATATACTTTTCCAAACGGTCTCGGCTATAAGTGGAACAGGTTTCCAAACTTTGCCGTTAAATGAAGAGAAATGGATATCTTTTTCGCCATTTATGTTTATTCTAATAGTACTTATGCTATCTGGTGGTATGATGGACTCAACATCGAGTGGTATCAAACAGTTTCGTATTTGGGTCATACTGAACACTCTGCACGATAGCGTAAAAGGGTTCCTTATGCCAAGAGGCACGGTAAGGAAGAAAGTAATATTTAAAGGTGAACAACAAATTATCTTTGGTGATGACAACATTCGTGAAGCTTTGCTTGTCGTATCACTTTATCTGATAACATTTGTCATTGGTTCATTTATACTCATGCTACACGGATACGGCGCTTTGAATTCGATGTTTGAATTCGCCTCGGCAATGGATGGTGTTGGGCTTAGCTGTGGTGTTACATCTCCAAATATGCCATTAACAGCAATGTGGACGTTGATAATAGGAATGTTCACAGGAAGGTTCGAATTTTTGATAGTGATATATGCTATAATGAAAGTGATAAACGATTTAAACAAAAAAATTGATGAAACACGTCTATCAAAAAGGATAAACTCAGGTGTTTTGATTAAATGAAACGATTGGTGAAAGGATGTGTGACATGGGAAATAAAACAATGATTTATTTACTTGTGCTCATAGTTCTTTTCTTCCTTATTACCGACGTTATAACTCTGATGTTCAGAGGTCCTAACTTCACCGTTGAATACTACAACTCTGATGTTTTGGTTGGCTACACTGATGTTGCTACGATAACAACCGTAAGTGGTTTAAAGTTCAAGAGTGAGAAAAAGAAAGAAGAGTATCTAACAACATATGAACAAACATCTCTTGAAACGTTCAAAAAATACTTCAGCGAAATCTCAAAAGACATAGGTAAGAAAATCGAAGTACTGGATTTTAAGTCAAACATAAAGAACAATGTGAGTATCTTAGAGATTACCGAAACAGTCGTTCTAAAAGGCATTGTGCAACCAAAAAACGATACCTACATCTTTGACATGGGACAGATTCGCATGAACTCTGTTGCAAACTCCACGTTTAAAGTGCATTTGCCGGAAGATGTTCGAATTGAAAGTGTGGAACCCACGCCAACAAAAAATCTTGGGACCTTAATTCTTTGGAGTGGAGAAGACATTAAGACCTTCCCGAGAATCGTATATAAAAGATTATCCCTCCAGGACCACCAAAAGGAGGGTGAATAAAAATGTCAGCCTTCCACTGGTTTGTAGTTTTAGCATCGATAAGTTCCCTAGTGTTCGCATGGGCTACCTATATATTGGAAAGCTTCAAGAAAAGAACAGAAAAAACTGCAATAGACGAGGAAGAAGAAAAACTTGTAGAACTTATCGGAAAGGTGAGAATCTTTGTTGACTCAAAACTTGAACAACTTGATAGGAAAATGGAAGAAGCTAAAGCTTTGATTAAAGACTTAAACGAGCAGTATGTGTCATTGGCTGCCTTAGCAGTCCAGTTGCAAAACCAATTGCAAAAAACAGAAAGTCCAAGTGAAATGGAAGCTAACCAAAAACTCAAAAACGAAAGCTTTAAAGAAAATAGTAAAAAGGAGACCATAGAAAAATTCTCCAACATTGATGCAGAGCTCTCTGCTGACGAAAAGGCATTAATCCAAGGATATGTTCTCAAAAACAAACCAACCTACTCAACGCGCGTGCCTGAAAAAAGAGAAGAAATAATCGATGAATATGAGAAGTATGAAAAAAACGAGTATACCGATGATGCAAAGAACAAGAAAGAAGAATTAATATTCGACATGTATCTCAGCGGTTTCGAACCAGTTGAAATCGCCAAGAAAATGAAGATGGGTGTTGGAGAGGTTCAGTTGATAATCGACCTTATGAAAAGACAGAAGCTCTGATTATCATCAAATGAAGATTAGTGTGGTAAGGGGGGATTAATATGGTGGGTGAGCACCCTTATGTAAAATGGGCTATAGAAGTGATAGAAAATTACGTCAAGTACAGAAGGATTATAGAACCACACGAAGGTTTACCAAAAGAGCTTTTCGAAAGAAAGGCTGGATGTTTTGTAACTTTGCACAACCTGGATGGCTCATTAAGAGGATGTATTGGAACATTTATGCCTGTTCGTGAAAACCTCGCGTATGAGATTCGTGATAACGCGATAGCAGCTGCAACTCGTGACCCAAGGTTTCCTCCTGTCGAGCCTTACGAGCTTGATAACATCATCGTTAATGTTGACGTTCTTAGCCCATATGAACCGGTGAGAAGCATCGCTGAACTTGACCCGAAAAAGTATGGAATAATCGTCCAAAAAGGATGGAGAAGAGGATTACTATTGCCAGATATAGAGGGTGTGGATACGGTTGAAGAACAAATACGTATAGCTAAACTCAAAGCAGGAATATTTGACGATGATTTTGAGATATACAAATTCACGGTTGAAAGATACAAATGAAACTTCGAAAAGAATAAAGACAGCTGTGCCGTGAGTTTAACGGCACGGAGGTGAGTGGTTGATGACAACAAAAGATAGTGAAAGGTATAACCTAAGGAAACTGAGGTCCGAAGATGTTAAGGACACTGTTGTACTGTCATTTGGCTTTTTTGGGCTTGGTTTTTTCATACCTACCTACATTTACATAATGCTCAGCTTCTTGTTGAAGTCTTCTATTCCCAAATGGATTTTGCTTGGAAGCTTTTATTCGGAACTTATAATAATTGCTTTCCTAAAAGACAAAATACTGTTTCTTTTTGAAATGACAAGAACAGCTATAGGTCGGAGAACACCATATATACTTGTGTTTGGAACAATCTCCTCCTTTTTGCTTTCAACAATCTCAAACTTGTTAACAGTTGACAAGAATTTATTTAGTCTCGTTTTTCTTGTAATAACCTTCAACTTTTCGTTGTTTATCTACGCACTATCCTTACTTGGAATGCTGGAGGATAGGAAAAACTATTTTAACCAAAGGTTACTAAGCATTCAACCCATGCTCTGGAGTATTCTAGGGGCTCTTTGGTCATACGGTTACTCTGTCAGACTTTTGACAACAGATTCAAATAGCAAAATAGTCTCACACGTCAGTCTTTTGTTCTTCTTTTCCGTCTTTGCTGTAGCATTTTTAATAGTTGAGGATAAGAAATACAAAGTAAAGCTAAGCATTAGTGAAAAAACGGAAATATACGATAAACTCCAGGCAAAGAAGACTCCTTGGAAGGTGCTAAACAAAAGTCCGCAACAAATCTTATCAGACGGACTTGCGAAGGTGCTCCTCTACCAAATAGAATTCCTATTACCTTTCCATGCATGGTATTTGCTAAACATCCGCAAAGGTATATCTGCCGAATTTGAGGCTGCCAAAACTTTATATTTCTTTGTTTTGGGCTACGTTTTAAATACAGTCTTAGTCTCTTTTTTCAAAAGTTATTCTAAAAAGCTTGAGCTATTTGGTCCCGTGAATATTGCGCTTGCGCTCTTAATTTATGCAACGACTTTCACATTTTCAAAAATAGGTTGGATATTTACGTCTGCTTTCTTGCTTGGTTTCCTCGTTTGTCACCAAATACAAAAGCGCTTTGGTTATACAACGCCAGGAATAGTGAGATTTCTATCAGAATACAATTCGAATAATGAAATAAATAGACCTAAATTCCACCCAGTGAATCTTCTTGGAATATATGTAGCAGTCATCTTAACAGGAATTCTTATAGATGTCATAGGTGTACAATCATCAGGTTACATTCTTGGTCTATTAATCGCTGGACGAGTAGTTATTGAACTTTTGAACTCCCGTGCTAAAATTAAAAATAAACAACTGTGATTGAAAAAAGAAGGCAGGTGTGAATAAGTTGATAAAGGATGGAGACAGAGTCTTGCTATATGGCGAAGATGGAACGAAGTTCCTTGTTAGAGTTGAAGCGGGAAAAAAGAAAGGAACCCACCTTGGTGTTGTCGAATTTGATAAAATAATTGGAAAAAACTACGGGGACGCAATTACTATAGGAAAAACAAACAAGTCCTACTACCTTTTACAACCCACTTACATTGATGACATATTCTCGATGAAAAGAAAAACACAAATTGTCTATCCAAAGGACTCGAGCTATATTGTAATGAAACTGGACATTAAACCAGGTAGTAGAGTTATCGATACCGGTGTTGGTAGTGGTGCCATGTGTGCAGCAATGGCAAGGCTTGTGGGAAACGAAGGAAAAGTCTATGCCTACGAAAGAAGGGAAGATTTCTACAAACTCGCAACCCAGAATCTCACAGAATGGGGACTTATAGATAGAGTTGAGTTAAAACTACGTGATATAGTTTTCGGATTTGACGAAACAAATGTAGATGCTTTGCTCTTGGACGTGCCTGACCCAGAGAATTACATACAAGTCTGTTGGGAAGCGTTAGCTGGAGGTGGACGGATAGGTGTAATCTGCCCAACAGTTAATCAAGTCTCTATGGTGCTTGAGAAAATGTACGAACTGCCATTCATAGATGTCGAGGTTTGGGAATCTTTAATGAGACAGTTTAAACCCTATCCCAACAGGCTGAGACCTGTTGACAGAATGGTAGCACACACAACTTATATGATTTTCGCAAGAAAGGTGAATGCTTTTGTCAAAATTAAAGAAGAGTCAAGCAAAGAGCAAATGAAAGAAACAGAGCCAATAATTCAAATTGAAAATACAAACGAAAACGCCGAGATTTAAAATTCTGCAATTCGAAAGGAAGGTGTGAGGTATGAGAAGCATTTTTAAGGGAATCCTTTCATACGTCTTTTTGGCTATCGTAGTTATTGCATCAAGTATGATTCTATCTGGTGCTTCTGACAAAGAGTTACTCAATTACATTTCGCCACTCTACGAAACACTTTATAGAATTAATTACAACTACTACGACATCAAAAACGTTAATTTCAACAAACTCATAGATTCTGCCATAGATGGTATGATTAAAGGGCTTGGGGACGATTTCAGTTACTATTACCCACCGTCACAGATGACTGAACAACAGATAGAAATGGAAGGGCAATATGGTGGACTTGGTATCGAAGTAACCTACGACAGTGAAAATAAAGCTGTTAAAGTAGTAAGTCCAATGTACGGAACACCGGCATGGCGCGCTGGGTTGCAACCTGGAGACCTTATTATCGGTATCGATGACCAACCGGTGAGTGAAATGGAATACATGGAAGCGGTTAACAAGATGAGAGGAAAACCTGGAACTTCCGTAAAATTAACAATAAAGCGAGGAAATGAGATTATTGAGGTTACTATAGTTCGAGAAATTATCCAGATAATTCCTGTTAAGTCAGGGATAACGGAGTATAAAAACAAAAAGATAGGTTATGTTCTTTTAACTAAGTTCAACGAGCCTGTCCCAAATGAACTACAAAAAGCTCTCAGGAAACTGTATGACAACCAAATAGACGCTCTTATTCTTGATTTGCGCAATAACCCTGGAGGGTTGCTTGACGTTGCCATTCATGTGGCGAATCAATTCTTAGACCCAGGTAATGTTATCGTCTCTGTCAAGGATAGAGATGGAAAAATTACCGAGCGCTATATTAGTCAGGGTAACAATTATCCAAAAGTTCCTATGGTAGTGCTCATAAACAATGGCTCTGCATCCGCTTCGGAAATCGTTGCTGCTGCGCTGAAAGAAAATAAAAGGGCGGTTCTCATAGGTCAGAAGACTTTTGGAAAAGGTTCTGTTCAAAGAGGATTCCCACTTAGCAACGGCGGAACTGTCTTTTTGACAATCGCACATTACTTAACACCATCTGGAAAAGATATACACAAAGTAGGAATTGAGCCAAACATCAAAGTGGAGGAAACACAAGGCTCAACAAACACTTCTAGGAAGCTTGATGCCAAAACATACACGTTAACTGAGATTGAAGTAGACCAAAATGACCCGGTTGTAAAAGTTGCCCTCGACTACCTTGTAAATCAGGAAAAGTAATGAGCTTAATTGCTTTTGAAAACATCGCATTACTACGATGGGCCAAGGACTGTATTACAAAAAGAAAGCGAAGTTTGAGAGATGAGATTAGAATTTTATGCATTTGTCTTTTTTCTCTTCTCGGTTGTTACCTTAAGTTTTTTGATATCAGAAAGAAAACCCGTAACGATGGAGGAGGTTTTACCTTCTCCGTCTCTTTTTTTGAAAAATCCTTATAAGTACCTCATCTTAAAAAAAACAAACGAGATAAATCAGCAACTATTTTTCCTCGAATACAAAATAAGAATAAAGGTATATGATGATTCAAAAACACTTGAGCAAACGATATTTTCGATTCAAGACAGACGCGCTACTATGTATATAACAAAAAAAGTCTGGCACTATTGGTGGGGATACGGAATAGAATGGATAAAATATAAAATCAAGCATATTGACCTTTTATGGTATCCAAGAATATATTTAAGTGAAGGTCCTTATTTTCCAGATAAAACCTTTGGTGACGCTTTGTGGAAAGCGCTCAACGGGATAAATACATCCTTTCGACTGGGCAAATCAGATAAAGAGATAGCAAGGTTAATCGCGGAAAAATACAATGTAGAGTTTGTGGATGCCACACAAATTCCAGTTCACTAAAACAAAATTTGCAGATGCTTGAAAAAGAAGGGGAGAACCTGTTAATGGCAAAGATAAAATCGAAAACAACTAATGAAATGATAAAATCTCTTATAGCACTTTTATTATTAATCGTTCTTTACCCGTGGTCTGCTAAATACTTGCACCTGGGAGTATTTCTTTTAGACCCCGAGGTCTTTAATTTTTTCATACTTTATCTTCCAAGTCTTGTCTTTTTCTCTAGTTTGTTTTTAAACGTAGAGGAGGTCTTCCAAGAAGTTCAAAGACTCATTGTTTACTCATTGACTCCGATTTTTGCGTTTAGACTTGGATGGTATGGATTATCTTTCCATTATGGTTATGTGGTATGTTATACGCTTGGTAACTTCATAAAACCGCATTTCCAAAAGCGCTTCCCTGTAATTATATTCAATGGATTAGCGTTGCTACTACTTTTAGTATGGAGGGCGAGCTGAGTTGGAAAGGTTTGCCAAATGGTATGTCGAAAATATTCTAAATAAGCAGAAACAGATTATTTTAGCACTAATTATAGTCTCTGCACTTCTGGGCATCTATGCTGTTTTTGGCTTAAGAATCAATGCAGATATAACAGGATTGGCACCAAAGGACGATCCCAGATTCCAGGACCTTGTGAAATACACTTCTGAAAAAGTAACTTCTAATACATTGATAGTTGCCATCGACGGTGTGAAAACGAGTAATCCAGATAACATCGCCAAAATGATTAAAGAACTTTTTGAAAACACACCGTATATAAACCACGCAGAACCTTTTGATAACCCAGAAACGTTAGTTAAATACGGTATGCTTTCTTTTGGTGAGGGAACTATAAACGATACCATTAGGTACTACCAATCGCTTACAAGGGTAGAGCCGAAAACTCTTGTTGACTTCAGATTCTGGAGAAATGTAGGCTCTGCACTTTACGATTTGCATAGTTACATCAAAGGTATAGTAGAAAAAAGCGGTATCAAGAAATATTATTTGCTTTCACCTGACAAAGAACTTTTAGTCATGAATTTCTCCATGAAAAAGCCAATGTCAGATGTAAAATTCGTCGCAGAGGCTGTCCAAGAGCTAAAAAAGCTATCCAAGAAATTTGAAAACCAACATAACGTAAAAATATATTTTACTGGCGGCGTGATGTCTACATACGAAGCAAACATCCAGGCATCGAAAGATTTTACCCTTACAACTTTTATATCTCTCGTCGCCATTATACTTATAATAATCATCGGTTTTGGTAATATATGGGAGCTCCTTATCCTCTTTGCAGGACTTCTAATGGCAATGGGTATAACTCTTGGGCTTATAGCTTTATTCTTAAAAGAATTGAATATAGTAACCACGTTCGTCAATGCTATGTTATTGGGAATGGGTATAGATTATGCTGTGTACATCGTCACAAGAATACAGGAGCGATTTAATATGGAAGGTATCTTACGCCAGAGTATAGTAGATGCCTTCATCGAAAATTTTAGACCATCGTTCATATCAATGGTTACAACTTGTCTTGCATTCCTTGGAATGCTCTTGAGTCCTTCTGATGCAATTAAGCAGATGGGGTTTTCCATAGCTCTGGGTGTTGTTGTTTACTTCTTTGTTTTCAACACGCTTGTTCCAATAGTTCACAATATGCTCCTTCCAAAATTCAAAGGTCGTCAAAGGGAAACTTATGTGAGAGTGGTTGATATAGTAAGAAAGAGCCGTGTGCTAATGACACTGACAATAATAACTACGTTGCTTTTGTCAGCTGTAGGGATTTACTCAATTATAAACTTTTCATACACAACTTCCAGCTTGATTCCAAAGAAATCAGAAACAAATGTCACTAGTGAACTAATATCTAAAAAATTTGGTAGCATTGCTTCCAGCGATATAGTAATAGCTGCGGAAACATCTGAAGAACTGCAGAGTTTTCTTGCAAAACTCAAAGAAAAAGGACTGATAACTTCCGACTTTTCAATACTTACGTTCATCCAAAATCCTGAAAAGATAGCAGAGGAAAAATCCAACATCTATGTTCAAGTTCTTAAGATAACTAATACACCTTTTTTAGAGATTCTCTTCAGAAAGTATGGGCTTTACGAAAGTTTCGTTTCAACAGTTGATGTGATAAGAAATATCTCATCAACAGAAGACCTTTTCAAACTCATGGAGAAAGATATTCCCAGCTTGTTCTACGAGGATATCCACGGGAAAAAATACCTGCTTGCGTTTGTGACACCCGCAATAGAAATTTGGGAAGGCAACAACATAAAAACTTTCTTCGAGTCTATTAAAAAAATAGGAAACATAAGAACTTACGGATACACAACACTCTTTTATGGAATCATAGAAGAGTTGCTCATCTCGACCATTTGGGTTTTTGGTATCGTCTTCCTGATAGAATTTATAATCCTTTACATCGACTTTAGAAATGTTAGAAAATCTTGGAACATAATATCGCTGACAACACTAAATACCCTTGCAGCTTTTGGTATTTCTTATCTAGTAGGTATCAAAGCAACGTTCATTACCTTTATTGTTTTACCAATATTCTTGGGAATAGGTGTTGATAGTTTAGTTGAATTGGACCACAGCATCCGATATGGGAAAGAGAGTGTTATAAAAACAGAAAAAGCAGTCATAATTAGCGTTCTCACAACTGTAGCCTCATTTGGTAGCTTTATATTTGCTCAGGGACAGTTACTCAGAGAGTTTGGTTTTGTTACATCAGCAGGTCTCATAGGTGATTTGCTTATTTCGTTCTGCTGGTATCTTAACACAGCAGAGAAATCGTATCGTGAGGTCAAAAAAGTTGAAGCATCGAATCCTGCCATCAATAAGGAGGACAAGTGATGAGGATATTGATGATATCAGATACATATTTGCCTCAAATAAATGGTGTCGCTACCTCGATTTATCTATCAAAAAAATATTTGGAGATGCGAGGCCATGAGGTTTTTATAGTCGCTCCTGTGAAGCCGGAAGGTGAAGAAAAAATCCTTTTAGTTCCCGGCATACCTTTCCCTTTAGAAAAACAACACAAGGTAGTTTTTGCAAATCACATAAAAATTATAGAATTTGCACTCGAAAACAAAATAGAGATAATCCACAGCCACGACCCTATGGCACTTGGTATGAGGGCATTAAAGGTCCAAAAAGATTTAAAATTACCACATGTTCATACCTATCACACGCTTTTAACGGAATACAGACATTACGTTCCACCGCCGTTTACTCCGGACAGAAGAACCGTTGAGGAATTTTCAAAATGGTTTTGCAACAAAGTCAATATCGTTATAGCACCAACAGAGGAAATAAAGCAGGAACTCATATCTTACGGTGTCCAGCGACCCATTGAAGTTGTTCCAACGGGCATCGATACGATAGAATTCTCCCAACCACCAAGGAAGGATATTCGGAAAGAATACGACATACCACACGATTCTATCTTACTAATGTACGCAGGAAGACTAGCAAAGGAAAAGAATTTAGAGTTCCTTTCAAAAGTGGTCTCTCGTTATATGCACGAGAATAGCAACGTTTGGTTCTTAATTGTAGGTGACGGACCGGAAAGAAAAGCTCTTGAGAGCTTCTTCGAAGATGAAGGTCTTATGGGCAGAACAATATTTACAGGATACATTCCCCATAAAGAAATGAGGGATTATTACAAAGCTGCAGATTTGTTTGTCTTCGCATCTCTCACAGAAACTCAAGGGCTGGTTGTTCTCGAATCCTTAGCAAGTGGCACACCTGTTGTTGCAATAGCTTACAAAGGTATAGCAAACGTGCTTGTGAATGGTGAGGGAGCCATAACCACTGGTATCAATGAAGAGGAGTTTTACCATGCGATAAGAATTGCCCTGGAACGAAGAGAAGAACTTTCTAAGAAAGGTATTGAATATGTGGAAAAATACTGGTCAATGAATACAATGGCTGACAAATTGGAAAAAATCTACCAAACAGCAATACAACAAGGATTCATCGACTTTACAATGCCATCAATAATCAACACATCGTTACAAATGAAACTAAACGCGATATTCAAAAAACTGATTGAGCTCTTTGACTAAAAAACAAAAAAGCGCTCCAAAAATCATGCGGAGCGCTTTTTTAACCCAAACATCACTTGAGTTCCTCTAAGCTCGTTCGCTTGTCTTGTCGATTTCGAACAATTCATTTAAGAATTTCACATAGCTTTCGTATCTTGTTGGACTTATTTTTCCTTTTTCAACTGCCTTCTTTACATAACATTCTGGTTCGTTCAAATGCAAGCAATCTGGAAAAAAGCACTTGTCGTTTTCAAATTCAATAAATAATTCGCGTAGTTCCAAAGGCTTTATGCGTGAAATCTCAAGACTTGCAAATCCAGGAGTATCAACTACCCACCCTCCAAAAGAAAGTGAGAGTAGCTCAGCTGCTGTTGTTGTGTGCCTGCCTCGTTCCAGTTTTTCAGAAATCTCGCCCGTTCTTAGTCTAAGTGTACTTTCCAACGCGTTCAACAAACTGCTCTTTCCAACACCAGACATCCCAGCAAAAACAGACACTCTTCCTGTAAGATACCTTTTTAGGTCCTCTAAACCTATCCTTTGAGTCGCGCTTGTCTTTATTATTGGATAAAGCTTCCCATATATCGATTCGAATTTTTGTATCTGTTCTTCGGACAACAAATCCACTTTGTTGAGAGCTATAACAATAGGTAGATTCTCATATTCCACCAAAACAATGAATCTATCAAGTATATCGTATGGAACTTCCGGCTTTTCAAGGGTGGTAACTATAACTACCTGGTCCACATTTGCAACACTCGGTTTTTTGAGTTCGTTGCTTCTATTGAGAATATTTTCCACCACACCTTCGTTACCAACCACCCTTACATACTCAACAACATCTCCAACGATAGGTCTGATACCTTGTTTTTTGAATTTACCACGTAGCTTGCACAGAAGCTTTTCACCGTTTTCAAGGTCTTGTACAACCAAAAGGTTAGAATAAAATTTGATAACTCTTCCCAATCTTCTTCCCTGTTTCATATTTTAAAACTGCCCCCCTTGGAAGTTTGAACTATTTGTACTTTCTTGGTTTTCTTGACGTTTCCCGATATCCTCTGGTGTAGAAACAGGTGTCGGGGCAGTCTGTCCAAAGTTTTGAGATTCAGTAGGGACAGATGGAGGTATAACCTCCAGTGCATTTTCTGATGCAGAATATAGCGACTCTATATCACTCGATTCAGCTGAATTCTGAGCGTTTTCAGGAATGCTCGTGTCTGTTTTACCAGATCCACTACTTACAAACAATGTAACAATATCGCCCGTGACGACCTTGTTACCAGGAGTTGGTGATGTTTGTATAACTGTGCCACCCAATTCCGCCTCTGGGACCTTTTTGATGGTTGAGTGTATTCCCATCAAATCAAATATCTTTTGAACACTCTCATACCATGTCCCTTTAAAATCTGGAAGAATAAGAGATTTTTGAACCGCATTTTCTGTGAAAAGTTTCACCTTCCTACCTTTCTTCACAACAGTATTTCCCGGAGGTTCCATATTAATTACTCTTCCCGCGTCTCCCAATTTCTCAACCTTGAACCCCAAATCTTTCAGCTCTTTTTCTGCAGTTTGAACATCAGTCCCTACGAAATTTGGAAGGAGTGCAGTTCCCCTTTTCGTTTCCAGGAACATTACCAAATAAAATGCAAGTAATCCCGAAATAACCGCCAAAATTATGACCATTACAACTAAAACTGGGAAAGAAAGGACAACCACGCCCAGGTATTTTTTCTTCTTCGAAGAACCGTTGCTTGCTTTTTTGATTCTTCTATCTATCAACAGCATCACTCCCTTATTTAGTCTGTTTCACTTTACTGCTTGTGATGTGTCTTCTTCTCAGTTGACCGCAAGCCGCATCTATATCAGTTCCTTTTTCCCTTCTTATTTCGTTTTCGATGTTGTGCTTGTCTAAGATTTCCTTGAACCTTTCAATAGCCCAATGGTGAGGTCTTTCCATTTTGATTTCACTATCGGTCTGTACAGGGTTAACAGGAATAAGGTTAACGTAAGCGCCTATACCTCTGAGAAGTTCCGCAAGCTTTTCCGCATCGTCCACAAAATCGTTGAATTCCCTAATAAGGATATACTCAAATGTGACACGGTTTTTGGTAATCTTTTGATATTCTTTGACAGCATGGATTATCTCTTCGACAGAATACTTTCTGTTCATAGGAATAATAATGTCTCTTTTATAATTCGTTGGTGCATGCAACGAAATCGCCAACTTGACCTCGGGCAAATCGTTTGCAAGTTGCACTATCTTTTCCGGGATACCTACTGTTGATATCGAAATTCGTCTCATACTTATATTCTTGCCTTTCTTGTGGTTCAGTATGCGCACACTTTTTACCACTTCGTTGTAATTCAAAAGTGGTTCTCCCATGCCCATGTAAACAATGTTACCAATATTCACACGCCTTTCCTTTTCCATCGCAATAACCTGAGCAACGATTTCACCAGCGGAAAGATTTCTGACATAACCGCTCTGACCAGTTGCACAAAATGCACATTTAACAGGACATCCAACTTGAGATGAGATGCAAGCAGTTACTCTGTCAGGGTGGAACAGCAACACGGATTCTATGGTGTTGCCGTCTTCCAACTGCCAGAGAAATTTGGTAGTTTTATCGATTTTGGAAACTTGCATATCCAATAACTCAGGCACCCCTACGTAGAATCTTTCCGAAATCAGAGCCCTCTGTTCCTTCGATAAATTCGTCATCTCGTTAAAATCAAATACCTTTTTTTTGAATATCCAATCCCACACCTGGTCAACCCGGAATTTTTCAAGTCCAAACTTTGAAAATTCTTCAACCAGTTCTTCATAACTAAAATCAAGAATGTTCTTTTTCATGTATATCACCTTCACTTCTTCGTATTTTTATCTCCAAAATCGTATAAATCAAACATAAAACGAACAACAACCTTGGAAATCGTAACTTTTCGTTATCGGCTTCACAATAAATCCCGCATATTTTTGTATCCTTTCTTGTAGCATTTTTCTGTATTCACCTTTTGGTTGCATACAACCGAGCACAACATTCTTAAATAAATCACTTGCTTTGGAAAACACCCGAGCTACTTCTTCAATTTCCGGTGGTTGACAATTCGCATACTTTGTTAATGGAGTAGGAATAAAGACATTCAAAACAACGCTTTCAAAGTATTTCGAAAGTATTTCTATAGCTTTTTCTTCCTGAGATATTTTACCACATAACACACCTATCGTCACATGTGGCACTTTTTTCACTTTTAATGGTAAAACTGCGTTCAAAATTTGTTCAGGCTCCCTCTCTATACCGTATACTTCTCTAAGAACGTTCCTATCAGCGTAAAAATCAAAACTCACCACATCGGCAACTTCTTCAATTTCATAAGGTGGCTGTAAAGGAAACCCAATGTGGAAGTTATACTTCAGTCCATACTTTTCCTTGAGCTCTTTTAGAAAGTTTATATACCCGCCAAAAGGTATCTCACCATTTGGCAACATTCCGCCACTTATAAGGAAAGATTTGTATCTGTCTACATACTTTTCCAGTTCTTCAACGTGAACCATATGCTTTAAATAATGACCACCACAGTGTGCGCAGTTAAGTGGGCATCCCCGAGTAACAGTGACAGATAACGTCGCGGATGGGTCTATTTTTTTGTTCATATAATTGCTCTCCTTTCGAAACATGCAAGTGTTTATAACGTTATAGCGTTAAAACCTGCATCTCCAATCGAGCGGTGCTGTTGTAACTCTTTCTTTTTCATCGAGTTGCATCCAGCCATCGAGGTCAAGTTCAATTAATTTATCAAGGGCACTTTCGTATTCTTGTTTTGTTATCTTTCTGCCTATCAATGGATCGTTTTTTGCACCAAAGTGTGGTATGTATTGAGACATTAAGGCAACAGGTATTCTTTTGTCAAGTTCAGCAACGAACTCGAGGGCTTTTTCGTGACCACTGACATTGTTTGGCAAAACGAGTATTCGAATTATCAATCCTTTCATCCTTTGTTCATCGAAAGGACCAACTTGTCTGTACATTTCAGCAATTGCTCGCTGTGCAACATCCCAATAGTCTGGCACCTTTGAATACCTTTTACCATATTCGTTATTCGTGTACCTTATATCGGCAAGATATATATCAACATATCCTTCGATTTCTCTAAGTACTTCCACACGTTCGTAACTTGATGTATTGTACACAACAGGCAATGAAAAACCTCTTTCCTTAGCCATATCCAGTGCTTTAATAATCCAAGGTAGATGAGGTGTAGGGGTAACCAAATCGAGCGTTGTTGCACCCGCTTGTTGTGCCTTTAAAAATGCGCAAGCTAACTCCTCAACTGTAATCTCAAATCCCACACCTTTCTGTGAAAAGCCCATGTTTTGACAATATATGCACTTCATCTGGCAACCTGTAAAAAATACAGCGGCGGCACCTTTCTCTCCCGACAAAGGTGGTTCTTCGCCTTTGTGTAAAACGATGTTAGAAAGCTTTGGGAGATAACCTACCGTGCAAAGACCTTTAGTAGTTCTTCTATCCACTTTACACATTCTTGGACATAAAGTGCACTCGTTGAGAACATCTATTCCAGTTCCCATATTTCTCAAACTCCTCTTAGATTAAATCGGAAATTTTCGCAATTTTGATTATACCACACAAAAGTGCTCGAAAAATTTAGATTGTGTTTAGATTGTGTTGTTTAAACCTTAATTAATTGTTTGTTCCATGCACAACTTGTGATATAATTGCATTTAGTGAAGAAACAAAACACAAAATTAAAAGCAAAACGGGGGTGTTCATTGTGTTGGAAACATTGGTTGAAAAGTTGACGATGGCAAAAAGCCCAAGTGGGAGAGAATCAGAAATCACAAAGGTAATCCTCAAAGAACTCGAAGGACATATTGATGGCTACAAAATAGACAAGATTGGCAATCTAATCGTATGGAAGAAGGGAAAGAGTGATAAGAAAGTCCTTCTCGATGCTCACATGGATGAAATCGGCGTTGTCGTTACAAATATCGATGACAAAGGTTTTCTCAAAATAGACAGAGTTGGTGGTGTTTCTCCATACACGATATACCAATCGAGGCTTAGATTCGGAGATGTTATCGGTATTGTGGGAATCGAAGGTGAAACTCCTGAAGAACTCCAAAACAACATTCAGAAGATGTCGTTTGAGAAACTCTTTGTCGATATAGGTGCAAAATCAAAAGAAGAAGCTCAGAAAATCTGTCCAATAGGGACATTTGGAACGTTTGATAGCTACTTCCACAAACAAGGAGAATACCTAATAAGCAAATCTATGGATGATAGAATCGGATGCGCAGTTATCATTGAAGTGTTCAAACGTGTCAAAGAGCCTGTCAACACCATCTACGGTGTCTTTGCCGTTCAAGAAGAAGTTGGGCTTATTGGTGCTCACGTGGCAGGATACGATATAGACCCTGATGTTGCTATCGCTATCGATGTTACAGGTGTTGGAGATACACCAAAAGGTTTGAAGAGAGTGCCCATGGAACTTGGAAAAGGCGCTTGCATAAAAGTGAAGGATTCTGCATCGATAAGCAACAGATACATTGTTGACAAACTAAAAGAGCTCGCGGAGAAACACAACATACCATACCAGATGGAGGTATTGATATTCGGCGGCACAGATGCGGCAGGTTATCAGGCAACAAAGGCAGGTATACCAAGTGCTACAATATCGATACCTACAAGATATATCCACACTCCAAATGAAATGGTATATGAACCAGATGTGGAAGCTACGATAGAACTTACCATAAAATATTGTGAAGAGGGGCTATAATTCGGGATGAAGCAGAGAACTCCAATAGGCTCAAGAAAATGGAAAGAAATTACAGATTTCGACTTGAAAGTTCTGTCGGTTGTTATCATAATACTCTCATTAGCCACCATATCGTTGGCTTTGTATGCGTTTTACTTAAAAATGCAAAAATCGAAAGTGGAAGTTGTGATAAAGGATTTAGGGGCTAATACCAATCCGCCCGTTGAAAAAACTCTGACAACGGCAACTCAAACTATAATTATCGTTGAGCCAGCTCCAGAAAGCACACTTTCTCAACTCACGCCCACAGTACCTGTTGCAACTGATACTACAACTAACACAACTAGCACAACTAACGCAACTAAACTCGAACAATCGTTACAGGTTCCGACTCAAAAAGGTGAACAAACAGACAATTTGATACCTCTCATACAAGCAACAAAGACAACTTCTGCTGAAATTGCAAAAACTTCTGAAAGCAAAACATTGCAGGAAGCTACATCGACTATTTCGGAAACTCAACAATCAAAGTCTGAACAAGGTGAAAATAAATTTCTTAAAGATATCACGAAATTCGATTACAACCTTCTAGTTTCGAGAATGGCAGAGAACTTACCGGGAAGTATTCTGACGAATGCATACGTATACGTTGTTGACGGAGAAATTGCTTTAAAGATTGCCAAATTAACACAAAACTATATATTAGATCGCGTTAGTGGAGGTAAATATATTATCGTAACACCGACCAATATAATGCCTGAACTAAACCCATCCAAAGGATTTTGGACGATAAAAACAGATCCAATATCCAGTTCAAAAGAGGCGTTCAAATCAGTGGTCAATTTAAGAACGCTAGGCATAAGTGCGTTCAGCATATCTACAAAAGCAGGATATATCATCTGTCTTGGTATTTTCACCAACGAGAACCAAGCAAAGAGCTTTTATTATTCTCAAGATTGGGCAGAACTATCAAAATATGGTCATATAACAGGGGCAAAGGTAAGTAGAATAGGAGGGTAAAAACAAGCGAAACAAAAGGGGTGTGTCTCAGGGGGATTTAATTATGTTATCTATGGGTAATTTGGATAATTTTCCAAAAGAAAATCGTGACTTTTCCAATGAGCATCTCTCAGGTTCGTTTTTAAAATCTATTGTGGAATTCTTTAAAACTGCTTACGAGAAACTTTCAAAAGAACAGCAAACGTTCTTTTTGATATTTTCTGCACTGGTAGTTTTCTCTGGTGTATTCTTTCATCCCAGTTACGACAGACTTAAGTCCCAAGTTGCCAGTTTAGGTGACCAACAAAGTACAAACCAAGATGGCTTAGATGGCTTAAATGCACAAACTCAACGTAAATACGTATCATCGATAATAGAGTTGAACACAGCATCAATCGAAGAGCTCCAAACACTACCAGGAATAGGACCTTCAAAAGCACGGGCAATAGTTGAATACAGAAAACAACATCCATTCACGAAGCCAGAAGACCTGATGAACGTCCCTGGAATAGGTCAAAAAACCTATGAAAAATTGAAAGAACGAATAAAAGTTGAAAACATGGATGCTCAGGTTCAAAATAACGCTGTTCAGAATGTAACCACTATTGAAAAAGAAAACAAAGACACGGCAATTAAGCAAAAGGATAACGAAATACAACTTACACAGATGAGGTTACAAAACGAAAAGATTAACATTAACACGGCAACTTTGGAAGAACTTCAAAAGCTTCCTGGTATTGGCCCTGCGAAAGCACAAGCAATTATCGATTATCGCACTTTTAATGGTCCATTTAAAAATATTGAGGAAATAAAAAACGTAAAAGGAATAGGCGAAAAAACATTTGAGAAGTTGAGAGATTTAATAACGGTGCACTAAGTCTTCTTTATTTACTCATTTTTTGGAGCCGTATATGATTCTAATCTCTTCGTAATTCTCAAAAAAGACTTCACACACCCTTGGGTCGAATTTCTTACCGCAGTTTTCCTTTATGTATCTAATCGCATCATCTTCATTCCATGCAGGTCTGTAAACTCTATCAGAAAATAGTGCATCATAGACATCAATTATACTAACGATTCTACCTTCAAGCGGTATCTGTTCTTCCTTTAATCCTTTTGGATAACCTGTACCATCCCAGTTCTCATGATGGTAAAGTGCAATATTTGCAGCCAATTTGAAGAGTGGATGGTCAACAGTGGAAAGGATTTCGTAACCAATTGTCGTGTGCCTTTTCATGATTTCAAATTCCTCATCCGACAACTTCCCAGGCTTATTCAAAATGGCATCCGGTATACCTATCTTTCCAACATCATGGAGCATCGCGGCAATTTCAAAGAACTCAAGAAATTCACCTTCGTATCCAAATTTTGATGCAAGCAATTTAGCAAGCCTTCCAACCCTTCTTACGTGCTCGCCTGTTTCAAATGACCTTGTTTCGGTAACTTCTGAAATGATATAGATTACTTTGTAGAGTGTTTCTATTAAATCTTTAGACAGCACGTAATTATTCACGGTGACTAAGTAACGCTCCAAAAATATGGATATTATTTCCAATTGATGGAGTGTCAATGGTTTGGAAAATTCTACTTTAATTCTCTCGCTTAGGTTTATTTCTTTCCTCAAGCTAAATTCTACACTCTTGTCTTCACTCGAGGAAAGATTTACAGACGGAAGGCTTTCGTTAAATTTATCCTCTTTTATTTCACCAAGTTTCTCAACCTTCACCGTCAGTCCGAGGATTTTGGAAAAGCTGTCCAGTGCTTCTGTTAAAGTCTCTTCAAAATCTTGAATATCGGAATTCAGAACAACGGAAGAATAGAAAGAACTACGTTCTAAAAGTCTCTTTTGGGTTTCAAGTTCCACAATGTCCCTGTATTCACGCAATCTTGCGATTATCATGGTAAACAAACCGTTGCTAGAGAGCTCTGCCTTTTCCCTGTAATCATTTATATCGTACTTAAGAACAATCTCTCGTGGAGGAGCAGACCCTGGTTGACCAGTTCTGATTACAAGCCTTATGTAAGGATTTTTTAACTCCTCTCTGATATATCTAACCAATTCAAGTCCTGCCATATCTTTTTCCATGACAACGTCAATTATAGCCAAGGCTATATCTGGCACTTCTTGAAGTATTTTCCTAGCTTCTTCCGAAGAAAACGCGCTGTAAAGTTTTACTTTCTTTCCCTCGAACTCTATATCCCTTACAACGACCGATGTGATAGCATGCACATCGGGTTCATCATCTACTACCAAGATTTTCCAAAATTCTCCGTTGCCACCTTTTGAGCTTGATTTCTTCAAAAAGCTAGGCACGTTTATTCACCTCACAGATAACAAAAAAATTTCCGGTGCTGAAACGCGAGTTGAAAGGGTTGAAAGGTAGGATTACACTTCAACATCACGCGTTCTTTTTCGTTAATGGTATTTTAATCCGGAGAGTTGTTCCTTTTCCAATCTCACTTTCAAGCTCTATATCACCACCGAGCATATCTACAACAAGATTGTAGACGATACTTAACCCCAAGCCCGTACCATTTTCCTTATCAGTTGTATAAAACGGCTCGAAGGCTCGCTTTTTTGTTTCCTCATCCATACCTTTCCCGTTGTCCGAAAAGGTTAATTGTAGATACTCTTCCCCGTTTCGGCTCTTTACCTTCTCGAATTTTATCACTACCTTGCCAGGATTGTCGAATTCAAAAGCATGGACTATCGCATTGTCTATCAAATTCATTAGAATTTGAGCTATTGCACCAGGCACCGTATAAGCTACAAGGTTATCATCTACTTCCGTAATAACCTCTATCTTCGTCTTTCTCAACCTCGGGTGCATTGCATTCAAAACATCATTAACAAGGGACTTTACGTTGACTTCTGACCAAGTCTGCGTCATCTCGTTCATAGCTGTACGTTTTAAACTTTGAACAAGCTCTATGATTCTTTTGGCATTTCTGAGCATTATTTGATTTAATTCTGATATTGTATCTAGGAAGTCTTTGAAATCTCCTTCGGTAAGCTGGTCAGATTGGAATTTCTTTACTACACTATCAATCCTATTCTGTTGTTCGGTCAGTGAGGAATATATAATCCCCGCAGGCGTGTTAATATCATGTGCGATATTGACCATCAACTTTCCTAACGCAGCCATTTTTTCTGCGTTTATTATTTTATTCTGTGCCTCTTCGAGCTCGTTAAATGCCATTTCAAGTTCGGCATTAAGCTCATCGAGTTCATTAACCATGGCTGCGAGCTTTTTACTCTTTTTTATATTCAAAATCAAAAGCGCGGATACTATGTAAAGCAATGCGGCACCGATTCCTGAGACGACCAAAAAAGTCCTAGCTGAACGATCAATATAAGTGAAAATAACCCTTCCAACGTAGGTATCTGCATAGATTAAGCTGTATATTCTATCCAATCGCTTTGTTCCAAATAGCAAATCAGTCGTTGTCAAATTCAACTTTTTCTCTCGGACCACGAGTTTATTGTTCTTGTCATCGTAGACCACTACGGATATTATCTCATCCTTTTCAATCATAACTGCGGTAATTTGCTCAATGACTCTCTTGTCGTAAGTCCAAGCAGGGTAAGAAAGACTAACTGCCATGTTTTTCATAAAACTTTCCAATCCGTTGTTCCAATCGCTATAATAGCGAGTGGCGTACCAGCTAAAAAGAATTGTTATAAGTATTAGTATAACAAAATTAACGACTAAATAAATCCTGCTTGCCGTTCCTTCGTTTTTGTTTGTCATAATACCACCTTCTAATGCTATCAAAAAACAAAGCATTGAATAAAAAATAACACACGCAACCTTATTTTAACTCTTTCTATCATTATACCACAAGCTTTTTCATCTCCAAAAATCGTCATAGGTTATTCCGTAGCGTTTCAAAATTCTCAAATACTCATCTGTAAGCTTAAATTCTTTCAACCTTCGAGAAAAAACTTCTGATAGATAACTTCCCTGATAGTTTTTTGAGAAAGCCAAGTAGTAAATCATCTTCTCTCCGAAAACCGGAGAAGGTTGAACTTCAATACCTAAATCTTTTGCCAATTGTTTTCCAACCAACAAGTTACAAACAAAAAGTTGTATCCTTCCACTCTGCAAAAGTTTAAAGCCTGTCACATCATCTGGAACAGCTACCTTTTTAAATTTTGCGTTCCAAAACCAGTCACCGTAGGCATAACCTTCCGTGTATCCACATAGCACGTTAAATGAAATATCTTCCAAGCGTTCAAAGTTCAGTTCTGAACTTCTAAGCTTAAACAAAACATCCTTTCCTGTGCTAAGTGGTTCATCTGGATAACTCAAGAACACCTGACGTTCTTGGGTAATTCTTAAACTCATAATTCCATCGTAGGCTTTGATTTTCATTAATTCTACACACCTAGACCATGGAAATGTGAAAAAAGCTACTTCGTATCCCATCTTACTCAAAACTGCCCTGACAACATCTACATCTACGCCTACCCAATCTTTTTTGATGGTATCATACCATTCATATGGTTTCCAATCAACCGTAAGTATCTCTATAACATTCCCAGGAACGACATAACCATCCAGACCGTATTTCTTTATAAGCGCCTTCAATACCCCATTTTTGTGCAATTTCTCCAACGCCGTTTCAATCTTAGCCACAACATCTTTGCCCACGCTCTTTGAAAGAACGATGTAATGGTAATACTTTTCCGAAGGACCTTTTAAGGCTTCGAATTTCCCTTTTGAGTTTTTAAGCATATATCCAAGCGTTAGACTGGAATAAAACACCGTGTCTATCTCTTTTCGTTCAAGGGCTTTGATAGCATCATTTACGTTCTTGAACGGAATAACTTCCTGTTTTGGTGCGATAGTAGGTAAACTTTCCGATGTTACAGTGCTACCTATAATACCTATCTTTGCATACTGCTTTTCAGCAAATCTCATTACATCACTTGAATTAATAAGAAACATCTCCCTCAATCCGTAAAGTGGAGGCTGGAGATATGTAGCGTAATTTTCTCGTTGCTTACTGTAAGCAGCCCCAACGAATATCTGAATTTCATTTTTGGAAAGTGCATCAAAAATCTCGGAGATGCTTTTCAACTCTTTTGATTTGTACTCAATTCTAACTGCTTGACTTCTAAGTTCCTCGTTCAGCTTTTGAATGATGTCGTGGCAAAGCCCTGTAATATTGCCACCACTTAACATGAATTTTGGTTCAACATTTTGAGCGTATGTGTAGAGAATTTTTTGACCAACCACCAAAGAAGGTGTAAAAAACAAAACAAACTTTATAAAACTTTTAAAAACCACCTTGAGCATCCTTTTCATACACATTTTATCACCCCTCAAATAAAACAACACTTGAGATATAATAAGCAACTTCAAACAAGTTCATTTGAGAATTTGAATTAACCTTTTTACTCCCCAAAACAGAGTAAGTAAGATGAGAAACACAATAACACCAACTAATGCTCCAGAAGCATCGATGACAACATCGTTAAGTGAAGAACCCCGTCGGTAGAAAATTTGGTTATATTCATCGAAAATCGCATACGTTGAAGGGATTGTAAAACCTGTTATCACCGATACTATTATATCCCTCTTCCACCAAAAAAATGTTAATGCTACCAAAAATCCAAATACAAAATACAATCCAAAATGTGCTGTCTTTCTAATCACCATTTCCGCAGGCACGTATTCCGTTCCAAACCAAATCAATTTCAATTTCCTCTCAACTTTTTTGAAAATTTCCGTGTTGGAAAAATCCAAAATACTATCGATTTTCTTTATAACCTTATACGCCAAACTCGATTGCTGGTGCGATTCCTCCGGTGGTCGGGTTGAGAAATAAAATATAGTAGCAACCCAGAACAAAACACCAGCAAATAACACTATCAAGGTAGCCTTACGCACATTTTTCGAACCTTTTTTTAAAAGTTCATCCATTGCGCCCAATCCTCCGATTTTTTGTTCTTAGCTCAATGCATTCTAATATACTCCAATTTCCCTCTTTCGAAAGTAAGACCTATCTCGTTTACATTAACCAGATAACTACAATAGGCTTTGAGAGTTTGGAGTAGTAACACATAAGACGTGGCATCAATGGGAATTAGGAAATTAGCTGCAACCTCGCTCAAAATCTCATCTATCGTCTTCGGTTCCACCAGAATTCCCAAAATCAAACCCAAAACATCTTCTATAACTTTCTCATTTCCTTTAATCAGGTTCAAAAACTCTCTTTTTTTGTTTTCTCCATCATCTTCTTTGCTGAAGTCAAAAATCTCACCATGGCTCGGCACAACAACATCTACGTTTTCTGCCCATTTATTTAGACCTTGCAGAGTTTTTAGATGTTCGTGCACATCGTATAAGAAATAAACCTTGTATTTTTCTATCGTTTGCATAGAAACAACAGCATCGGCTACGAACAACACCCTCTTTTTACCATCATCAATCAACACTCCAACCATATTAAAAGAGTGCCCTTTAAGTGGTATGATTTCTACATCGAGCTCAGAAGACCAGCCGTATTCTACAATGTCTGTAACTATTGAAGATTTTGCCATTAAAAACTTGTTATCTATCCCTTCAAAAATAGGTCCTCCCCAGAGATACATCGGCTCAAGCTGAGGATGTTCAATGAAGACGCTCTCAAAATACGTCGCATAAATCTTGCACTTGGTTCTTTCCTGTAGAAAGCTATTTCCTCCGATATGGTCTGCATGCGAGTGTGAATTGAGTATCGAAAACCTATTCACACCTTGGCTTTCAAGGTATTTTAATATCTTTTTCCCATATTCATTGCTACTTCCAGAATCGATGACCAAGCACTCGCTTTTTCCCAACGTAGATTTGAAGAAAAACACCACATTAACCGGCGCCCTTAACACCTTTACAGATTCCGTTACATCAATTACCTCATACACTTTCTCAACTCCTCTGCTTTGCTATTCCACAATCTAATTATAACACCTCAACACTTCCAACCCTCCAAATTATTTCAAACAAAACTCAAACTATCTTCTTTGTGCGCAACACAAAATAACCTCCAAAAAAGATGTTCTCAAATTCTGCCAATTTCTCAAACCTTTTCTGCTGTTCATCCCAAAATAGCGAGCTTTGAACACCATCGATTAATTTCAAATTATTCAAAGAGATACCTACTTTCGAAACGGGATACCCTCTGAACAACTTTTCAACCAAAGTTTCAACAACTTTCGAAATGAGAAGAAAATCGTTTGTGTAGAAAATAAACGAACGGGAAATCGAAAAAGAGCCGAACCTATCTTTTAAATACAAACTTACACTCTTTGCCCCCATCCGTCCTCTCAACAGCTTTGCGTATAAACCGAACGTAAGGTATTTATAAACCTCTAATAACTCTTCTAAATTGTTCACATGTCTATCTAACGTAAGCGAATGGCCAATACTCTTTGGAGGAACAAATTTGAAAAATTCAGATTCTGTGTATTCTTTTAAAATCAACGTCTTTAATTTTTGAAATCCACTCAAACCGTCTAACCTTTTATCGTTCAAAAATTGCTCCAACGTTCCTATTCCTAACCTTTCCAAAATCTTCTCACTTTCCTTACCTATTCCAGTTACATTCTTTATTGGCAAATCCTTTGCGAATTCCTCAAAATCTTGAACGACAAAGAAACCATCCGGCTTAGCTAACTCACATGCACTTTTTGCAATTATTGGATTTCGTCCAACCCCTATCGTGCAAGTAAGGTTGAGTTTCTCTTTTATCTCTTCCTTCAGTTCCTTGAGCCTTTCCACCCCATAAGATACATCTCCAATACTATCAACCGCAATATACACTTCGTCTATGCTTGCCTCTTTGTAGACAGGAAAGTATTTATCAACAAGTTGGATAATCTTCAACGTTGTGAACTCGTATTGCGAAAAATCTGCCTTTACAAAAATAATCTTCGGGCACAACTTCCGTGCTTTTGTTATAACCATCCCAGTCTTCACTCCAAAACTTTTCGCTACATAATTCGCACTTATAACTATAGGTCTTTCCCCATTCCCAATTACCGCAAAAGGTCTACCTCTAAGCGAAAGATTTTTCGCTTCCTCAACGGAAGCAAAATAAGCGTCCATATCCAGCAAAGCAACACACTTGTAAAGCACAGATATCACCCCCCTGCTTATAATTCATCAATATTCATCAATCCAACAATGACGTTTTATAACACATACTTAACATATGTATAGTTTACTAAAGTATAGTATACCATAAAACGATTTTCAAAGTCAAACAATATTGGGGGGATTTTAAGCCAAGAGTGTAGAGCTTAGAAATATGAACATTCATTGAACATTTCCACAAAAATCGGTTTCACAATCTACTTTGTGATAAAATATATTCAGAATTTGAGAAAATCCAGGAAAATTTAGACTTAAAAAGGAGAGTGATTTGTTTGAAGTTCGCACTCCTGGGGTTTGGGTTAAGTAACAAATACGCAGCAAGGTATTTGAAATCACTCGGAGAAGAAGTTTTTGTAAGCGAAGGTAGTAAGCTTTCAGAAGAGGATAAAAAATATTTGGAAGAAACGGGCATCCCATATGAAGAAGGGACAAACAGCGAAAAAATCCTCGAAGCAGACGTTATATTAACCAGCCCAAGTGTTCCATACAACCATCCCATTCTCATGAAAGCAAAAGAATTGGGCAAACACGTTGACACAGAAATCACTTATTTTACGAAAAATCTCGATTGGAACCCAACCATCATCGCGGTTACAGGTTCCGTTGGAAAGAGCACAACCGTATCAATGATTAACCATCTCATTTCAAAATCCGCAACTTCTCAACTCTCTGGAAATATCGGCATACCAATAGCACAAGTACTTCTGGAAGGTAAAAAGCCTGAGTATCTTGTCATAGAAATTAGCAGTTTCCAACTCTACTGGGCGGAATACTTCAAACCCCACGTGGCAGTTATCACAAACATATATCCGAACCACCTCGACTGGCATCCATCTATGGAGCATTACGTTGAATCGAAATTCAAAATAACAAAGTTTCAAGATAACGAAGACCATTTCATCTACAATCCAAAAGATATGGAAACATTCAAAAGACTCTCTCTCGTCCAAGCCAAACGTGTTCCATTCACAGCGGATTTCAAATTCGAAGAGATACCATTCCACATCCGCACAAAACAGAACGTTGAAAACATCGCCGCTGCAAAGACCGTGTTGAAGGTGTTAAACCTGCCATTTGACATGAGTATGCTCGAAGATTTCGTGCCATTGCCACATCGAATGGAGTATTGTGGGACAATAAACGGAGCACATTATTACAACGATTCAAAAGCCACAAATGCTGCAGCAGTATTGAAAGCTCTTGAAAATTTCGACGGGAATCTTTTCTTGGTAATTGCCGGAAAAGGTAAAAACGAAGACTACACAAGACTGGCAGATGAGATAAAGAAAAAATGCAAACACGTTGCTATAGTCGGACCTATCGCGGACCAGATTGAGCCGTATTTGAAGGAAAGAGAGATTAATTACAAAAGATACAAAAATATCGAAGAAGCAGTTATTGAAATATCAAAAATGGCAGGCGAGGGCGATTACGTGCTCTTGGGACCAGCTGGCGCAAGTTACGATGCGTATAAAAATTTCGAAGAACGTGGAGACCATTTCAAAGCGATAGTCAAAAAGCTTTTGGAACAATAATTTGAAAAACGCTTTCAGTACTCAAATTGGAGGGAAGATAGATGATAGGCTACGAGATATTTGTTAGGTCTTTTGCAGATTCAAACGATGATGGTATAGGTGATTTCAAAGGTATAGCCCAGAAAGCAGACTATTTAAAAGCTATCGGTGTTGACCTTGTTTGGCTCACACCACATTTCAAATCACCGAGCTATCACGGATACGATATCATTGATTATTTCGATACGAACTCTTCTTTCGGTTCACTCTCGGATTTCAAAGCGATGGTCAATACGCTCCATGAAAAAGGTATAAAGGTAGTCATTGACCTTCCACTCAACCATGTTTCGGACAGACACCCTTGGTTTAAAGCAGCAATGAACGGTGAAAAACCTTACGTAGACTATTTCCTCTGGGCTCAACCACACTTCAACTTAAGCGAAAAGAGGCACTGGGATGAAGAATTACTCTGGCACAACAGGAATGGAAAGTGGTATTATGGGGTTTTCGGAGGCTCCTCACCTGATTTGAACTACGAAAATCCAGAAGTTGTCCAAAAATCACTTGAAATCGTTGAATTTTGGCTCAATCAAGGCGTTGATGGGTTCAGATTCGATGCGGCAAAACACATTTACGATTACGATATTAAAGAAGGTAGATTTAGATACGACCACGACAAAAATGTTGCATACTGGAAACTTGTCATGGACAAAGCAAGACAGGTAAAAGGTTCAGACGTATTTGCCGTTACGGAGGTCTGGGACGACCCAGAGATAGTCGACAGATACGCAAAGACAATTGGCTGCTCGTTCAACTTCTATTTCACAGAAGCAATTAGAGAGTCTATGCAACATGGAGCAGTTTACAAAATCGTTGATTGCTTCCAAAGGACACTTACCAAAAAGCCTTACCTACCAAGCAACTTCACAGGTAACCACGACATGCACAGACTCGCAAGCCTTATCCAACAAGAAGAACAAAGAAAAGTCTTCTTCGGTTTACTCATGACAACTCCTGGTGTTCCTTTCATCTACTACGGTGATGAACTTGGCATGAAAGGCGTTTACGACTCCACATTCACAGAAGACGTTATCGAACCATTCCCATGGTATGCATCACTATCTGGAGAAGGTCAAACGTTCTGGAAGGCAGTTAGATTTAACAGAGCATTTACAGGAGTCTCTGTTGAAGAACAACTCAGCAGAGAAGGGAGCTTGCTCAGAGAGGTCATATCATGGACGAAATTCAGAAAAGAAAACGAGTGGCTCACAAACGCATGGGTCGAAAACGTTACACACAACACATTTGTTATCGCATATACGGTAACCGATGGTAATTATGGTTTTAGAGTATACGCAAATATCGCAGGACATAACGAATCGCTTGAAGGAATCACTTTGAAACCATACGAAGTGAAAATAGTCTAAGTGTGAAAATATGATTTCATCGATTGTCACGTTGGTGAAAATTGTCACTAATGAAACTATATGGTATAATATACTTAGCTGTTAACTTTTTTTACCAAAACACTTAGGAGGTGTTAGTATGTACGTAGAGATAGTTGATGTAAGGGCGAGAGAAGTGCTTGATTCCCGCGGAAATCCCACGATTGAAGTTGAAGTTCTTCTTGAAGATGGTAGCTTTGGCAGTGCGATAGTTCCAAGTGGTGCTTCCACCGGTAAATTTGAAGCACTCGAATTGAGGGATGGAGACAAAAAAAGATACATGGGTAAAGGTGTTCTCAAGGCAGTTGAACATGTGAATGAAATCATCGCACCAAGGGTTGTTGGATTGAACGCGTTTGACCAAGTTTACCTTGACAAAGTTCTCCTTGAACTTGATGGCACAGAAAATAAGTCCAAACTTGGTGCAAACGCAATCCTTGGTGTATCAATGGCAGTTGCAAGAGCGGCAGCTGAAAGCGCTGGTTTGCCACTTTATAAATACCTTGGTGGAGCAAATGCAAAGGTTCTTCCAGTTCCATTCATGAACGTTATCAACGGTGGTGCACACGCAGATAACAGCCTCGATATCCAAGAATTTATGCTCGTTCCAGCAGGAGCTCCTTCATTTAAAGAAGCACTCAGATACGGTGCAGAAGTATTCCACACACTCAAAAAGATACTCAAAGACGCTGGACACGTAACAGCCGTTGGAGACGAAGGTGGATTTGCACCAAATCTTTCTTCAAACGAAGAGGCTATTCAGGTGCTCATAAAGGCGATTGAACAAGCCGGCTATGAACCTGGAAAAGACATATTCATCGCGTTCGACTCCGCAGCGAGTGAGTTCTACAATGAAGAAACAGGAAAATACAGCATCGATGGAACGGAAAAGACTGGCGACGAACTTATAGAATACTACTCCATGCTCGTCGACAAATACTGGCCCGTTATCATCTCCATCGAAGACCCATTCGAACAAGAAGATTGGGACAGCTACGTGAAATTCACACAAAAAGTCGGCGGGAAGGTACAAATCGTTGGTGATGATTTGTATGTCACAAACGTCAAAAGACTTGCCAAAGGAATTGAACTCTTCGCCACAAATTCAATCCTCATAAAGCTCAACCAGATTGGTACTGTTACAGAGACGCTCGATGCAATAGAAATGGCAAAGACGGCAGGAATGACGAACGTTATCTCACACAGAAGTGGAGAAACGGAAGACACGTTCATCGCAGACCTTGCAGTTGCAACGAATGTTGGTATGATTAAAACGGGGTCACTTTCAAGAAGCGAAAGAATCGCAAAATACAACAGGTTACTTAGAATCGAAGAAGAACTCGGTGACGCGGCAATTTACAAAGGATTGAACGCATTCTATTCGATAAAAAGATAACTAAACCAAAGTTAGAGTTTAAATACCAAGCCCCTCCTACAAGCTGGAGGGGCTTTTTTATATTTTATATACGCTCTTTGTGAAAGAAATGTAAAACCCCGCCCTCTCGGACGGGGTTTGTTGATTTTTGTTAATTATTGATTAGCCAACTGTTAGAAGCTTGCTGTGTATGTGAGTGTAACGTTCCATGTTGGGTCTGTGTTGATTACTGTGTAAGCATTGTTAGAATCTGTTGTCAATGTTCCGTAGAATCCTGTCAACGTTACGTTTGGTGTGATTGCATATGCTGCTCTAACGTTGTAACCAAAGCTGCTTGTCTTGTGAATATCGGAGCTGAGGGTGAGCTGTGGTGTCGCCTTGATGGTTGCTGCTCCATGGATGTATGTGTATGTTGCAAGCTTTGTCATATCTGCCCAGCTTGCATCAACAGCTGCGGACAACATTGCATCTGCGTAAGATGCTTTTGCATAGAGTGTGAATGGGTTGTTTGCCAAAAGGTTAGCATTTGTTGTCTCTACATAGAATGTTACTGGTGAAAGTGCTATGTTTGCTGAAAGTTCGTCAAGTGGAAGTGTTGTCGTTGGTGTGGCTGTTGCGAAGTCTACTTTTGGTGTAACTTTTGCTGTAAGTGTAACTGGTGCAAATGTTGTTGTGTATGTTACACCAAGGCTGACGTATTTACCGTTTTCAATGTTCGATGATTTGTAGTCGAGTTTGTCAAGGTTTTCTGCAAATTTGAATGTTGGAGCAAGTGTTAATCCTGCAACTGGTGAGAGTGAACCAGAAAGGTTAACATCGTATGCTGTAAGCATTTTTGTTCCGCCATCAACCATACCGCCGAATACTGTGAGGTTTGGTTTGAATACTCCAAGGTCGAGTGCACCTTTTACTTCTGCACCGAATTCGTGTGTTGTTGTGTTGCCTGTATTGTATGCTCCACCAACGATTGTGAAACCAGCTACCGGGTATTTTACAAGAACCATATCGCTAAACCATGTTGCAGTACCTTCGGATGTCTTGTCAAGGTAGTAAACTTCAAGTCCTGGAACTGCTGGGAGTGTAAGTTTCAATGAGTCTGCGAAATCTGCCATTGCTGCTGCCCATGGGGTTGTACCATCTGGGTTGTAGACCAAACCTGTGAAATAATCACTTACAAACTGTTTATCTGTGCTGTAGAATGCTCCAAAGTATGGTGTGGAGAATGTGATGCTCTTGAGTGTAAGATTAACTCCACCAAATGGTGTGTAAGTTATACTAAATGTTGCCCCAGCCTGGGTATCGCTTGTTGGTCCGAACGCTAGAGACGCATCAACATTTGCCAAAGCACCATAGATATCGATACCGTTTGCGTCCACTCCAAGTGTAAAGTTAACCGTTCCCGTGTACGTTACGTTTGGACCGAGTGTGAATGGTTTTTCCGCTGCAAAGATGCTAACAACTACCAAAAGTGCTACCAAAACCGTTAAAAGTTTCTTCATAACCTTCTCCCTCCTCCTGTGAGTTTAGGTGTAAAAATGTTTATAAATGAAACTTAAAGAAATCGCGTTTTTGAACTTACGAACTTCTAACCATCCCCCCTTTTTTGGATGTTTATAGCCTTTGTGCCTTCACATAAAAGCCAACAGCTTTAACAAAAATTACGGTCTAAACCAACCAACTATTCCTATGATTACACCTATTATACCAAGCCCAATGCCCCATTGCGCCAGTTGTTCTAATCGTTTTACATCCTGAGATTTCTCGGCTTTTAGTTCATCTAGCTTCTTATTTACTTCTTCTACTTCACTCTTGTCAGCTTTAACTTCTTCAACAATCTGTCCAAGGCTTACAACTTGGTTTTCAAGAAGGTTCACTCTTTCCGCCAAAACATCCAGATTTTCTTGAACAGCTTCAACTCTAACATCTGTGTATGTAGTTACTCTTTCTTCGAGTGCTGCTAAATTGGAAGAGAGCTCATAAACCATGTCTCTGATGGCTGGTAAACCTGTGTCTATTGTACTTTGAATGTTGAGTACCTTAGTTTCAAGTTCTGAAAGTCTATTATCTAATTCTGTCGTTGTTGTTTCAAATTCTTCCGAAGAAACCTTTGTTCCAAGCACATCGTAAGTCATGTTTACATATTCTTCAAGTAACTCTACTCTTGAAACTAATGATGCAAATGCTTCTTTATCCGCTTTTGTTTCCAATAGCTCTTTCAATTCACTATTGCTCGTGTTGAGTTCCTCTTGAAGTCCCATAATCGCATCTGAGAGAGTTGTATAAGAATTTGCCACTGCCTCGTCAAGTTCGTTAAGTCTCGCTTCAACAAGTTCGTGTGTCTCCTGCAAACCTGCAAGTTGGCTCTTTATATCTTCAACAGTCTTGTTAATTGCATCAATCTCCGATTGCAGGTCTTTTGTTGTGTCAGATATCTGCTTTCTCAAAAGGTAATCAACATCACCGAGCTGAGCTGCCAAACCGTTAAGAATCTCGCTTATCGTTTGAACGTCGTTCTTCAAAGCAACAAGGTCAATTTCTTGCTGATTACCATCTTCATCTGTGTAGATGAATTTGTCTTGGATAGAATTCACAAGGTCGTAAAGTTTGATTATATCTTGGTCATGTAAATCAAGAACAACTTTCGCATCTTCAAGTTCAATCTGGAGTTGTTCAATGTCTTGCTTTACTGCATCTAATTTTTCGTTGGTGGTACTTTCAAGCGTTGCCTTCAAGTTTTGCAAATTTGAATCAACCGTTTGAAAAACATAATCAAGAGTTCTAACTAGGAAAACTGCTATCTGATACCTTGTTATTGCCTCGTCACCACGATAGGTGCCGTCGGGAAAGCCCGTTGCAATCCCAGCTTCTTCCAATCTGGTTACAAATGATTCTGCCCAGTGTCCTTTTGGAATATCTCTGAAAGCTGCCATAGATATACTGAGAACTAAAAGAACAGCAACTAGCGTCAAGACTTTTTTCATACTCTTACCCCCTTTATGATGATCTACATTAAAACCCTAATTCCACATTCCTAAAATATTCGCGTATATATTATACCACAAAGTCCGTTAATGATGCAAATTTTTCTCTGTATTTCCAAAGGAAAATTAGCATATTACTGACAAATTACCAAAAGGTTATTTGCTCTGATTACCTAAAATCTTTATAAATAAACGCTTCCCAACTCTTAGAATGTGTGCTCCCACAACAGAAACCGTTGCTTTAAAGTTGTCAATGCGTTTGTTGTCCCAATAAACTCCACCTTGCGTAATTAATCTTTTTATCTCACTTTTCGTGCCTATTCCCAGGTTAAAGAGCAGTTCTACAACGTTGTATACACCGGGTTCAACAACTTTTTCTGGCATCTCGTCGGGGTTTTCTTTTTTCTGGAAAACCGTAACAAAATATTCTTCCGCTTCTTTCGCTGCCTGCTCCCCATGGAATTGTCTGACTATTTCTCTCGCAAGCCACATTTTGTAATCTCTTGGATTGACTGTCTTTTCGTCTATCTCTTTTTCCATTTTGCTCAGAAAATCTTCATCCGCATCTGTCAACAATCTTGCGTATTTCACGATTAACTCATCTGGTATCGACATTATTTTACCATACATATCTTTTGGTTCGTCGGTGAAACCTACGTAGTTTCCATAGCTTTTGCTCATTTTGAGCTTTCCGTCAGTTCCTTCAATTATTGGCATTGTCATAACTATCTGGGGTGTTTGTCCGTATTCTTCCTGTATCTTTCTTCCAACCATGAGGTTAAATAGCTGGTCAGTTCCCCCGAGTTCTACGTCCGCCTGGATAGCGACAGAATCGTAGCCTTGTGCTAGTGGATACAAAAATTCAGAGATACTGATAGGTGTGCCTTCTGCATACCGTTTTGCGAAATCTTCTCTTTCAAGCATTCTTGCAACTGTGTATTTTGAAGCCAATTTTACAACATCGGCGAATGTCATTTTCCCAAGCCATTCGTTGTTGTAGCGAATTTCTGTTTTGTCTTTGTCAAGAATCATGAAGGCTTGTTCCGCGTATGTTTTTGCATTTTCCATGACTTCTTCTCTTGAGAGCATGGGTCTGGTTGTGTTTCTTCCTGACGGGTCACCTATCATTGCGGTAAAATCACCAATGATTAATACAACCTGGTGCCCTAAGTCTTGAAATTGTTTAAGTTTTTTCAAAACCACTGCATGACCTAGATGTAAATCTGGTCTCGAAGGGTCTACTCCCAACTTTACTCTCAAGGGCCTTCCAGTTTTCAATCTCTCAAGCAATTCTTCTTCTGAAACCAAGTCTACGCAATTTCTTTTCAATATCTTTAGCTGTTCTTCGGGAGGAAGTTTTACTGCGGACAACAGATACACCCCTCTTAGTTAATTATTTCGTCTCTTTGGTGAAGTTTTATTTTTCAATTACCTGGACAATACCCAGGATGTTAAAAAGCACATAATAAAGAACGCAACAGCCAACGCAACGGTTATTTTACCTGAAGTATCTAATCCTTTTTTTCTGCCAAACATCGTATAGGCAGCACCTGTTCCAAAAGCACCACCAAGTTCTGTAAACTTTGTCATTTCTTGCATAACCATCCAAATCAAACCAACTGCAATAATCGTGTGGATGACTAGTAAAACAACTGCCAACATCACAACACCTCCAACTCTTTTTTACAATTTAGCTTTCTTATTGCCTAATTCAGTGCTAATTATAGCATATGTTTTTTAAATTTTGCAATACTAAACAAGAAATTTTTCGACATTTAAACGTAAGTTACTCAACTAAAAGAAAGAAATCATCAATTGATGCAGTATCACAATGAATCAGAGAATCAGAACAAAAATGCTTGGTCGGTTTCTGGTAACCCGTCCAATACTCCCAATCGTTTGAGAACTTCCACTTGTGCTTTGGTCACTTTTGCCCTTGTAATGAGGTCTTCAACGGATGTAAACATTTTGAGTTCTCTTTGCTGGACTATCGATTTTGCTACGTTATCCCCTATACCGTGAATTTTGTTGAAGGGTATAAGTAAATCTTTTCCATCTATTATAAACCTTGAATGATGACTCCTTCTCAAATCTGGTTTCTTAAACCCAAATCCACGCAAAATCATTTCAAGTGCGGCTTCAAGGACCTTTTCCTCGTTCTTTTCCTTAACATCTTTTTTCGGACTGTTGTTGAGTTCAATAAGCCTTTTCTTTATCGCTTCTTTGCCTTTTAGTATTAGCTCTGCATCAAATTCATCGCCTTTTGTTGAGAAAAATGCTGCATAGAATGCAAGTGGATAATGGACTTTGAAGTAGGCTATTCTGAATGCCATGCTCACGTAAGCCACTGCATGAGCTTTCGGGAAGAGATACTTGATTTTCTTACAGGATTCGATGAACCATTCTGGGACATTGTATTCTCTCATCAGTTTTTCTTCTTCCTCTTTCAATCCCTTACCTTTACGCACGTTTTCCATAATCTTAAACGCGCTTGACGGCGGAACACCTTTGTGGATAAGGTAAATCATGATATCATCACGACAAGAGATAACTTCTGAAAGCGTTGCTATTTTCTTTTCAATCAATGTCTGTGCATTACCGAGCCATACATCTGTTCCGTGTGATAATCCCGATATACGTACTAACTCTGCAAAAGTCTTTGGTTTTGTCTCTCTAAGCATGCCCATGACAAAATCTGTTCCAAACTCTGGGATACCGATTGTTCCAACGTCTGTTCCCAGTTCTTCTGGATCCACGCCAAGTGCCTTGACTGATGAGAAGATACTCATCGTAGCTTTATCATCCATTGGAATGGTCATTGGGTCCACGCCACTATATTCATACAGTAGTTTTATCATCGTTGGGTCATCGTGACCAAGTGCGTCGAGTTTGACTAAGTCATCATGGATAGCTTCGTAAGCGAAGTGTGTGGTGTAAACTCCCGATTTTTTATCGTTTGCAGGGTATTGATAAGGCGTGAAGTCGTGTATATCGTAATCACTAGGAACAATCATGAGTCCACCTGGGTGTTGACCTGTTGTTCTTTTAACTCCTGTGACATACATAGCCAGACGCTCTTGCTCGGCTGGATTGAGTGGGTTTACAATATTACCATTTTTATCTTCCATATACGCGCGGACATATCCAATTGCGCTTCTATCAGCTATCGTACTTATCGTTCCTGCCCTGAAAACGTGTGACTTACCAAACAGTTCTTCTATGAATTTATGCGCACGGTCTTGGTATTCACCTGAGAAATTCAAGTCTATATCAGGAACTTTATCTCCTTCAAATCCCATGAAGACTTCAAACGGTATATCTTGACCTGCCTTTTCCAATTTTGCTCCGCACTTCGGACAACGTTTGTCTGGAAGGTCATAACCAGAGCCCACTTCTTCATGGAGCTCAAAATATTTGCAATCTGGGCATCTGTAATGTGCGGGCAACGGGTTAACTTCAGTTATTCCTACAAGGTGTGCAACCAGCGAAGAACCAACCGAACCTCTTGAACCAACAACATATCCATCCTCGCCCGCTTTTTTGACAATAAGATGAGCAATCATGTAGAGAACTGCATATCCATGACCTATGATACTATTTAGTTCCTTCTCGATTCGCTTTTCAACAATTTCAGGCAACGGATTTCCATACAATTCGTATGCACGTTTGTAGGTCATTTCTTTCAATTTTTCTTCCGCACCTTCGATTTTTGGCGGGTGCAACTGTTTCTCAAGTGGTTTGATTTCCTCTATGAGTCCAGCTACCTTTCTGGGATTTTCAATTACAACCTCTTTTGCTATTTTTTCATCTTCGAAAATCTCTATCGCAGCTTGAAGCATTTCATCTGTCGTGCGCAAATAATAATTGGCATCGGCATCTTCAATGTTACTTTGTGGAGCCAATAACACTTTACGTGCCTTTATGTCTTCTGGATCCAAAAAGTGCGCGTTCGAGACCAGTACAACGGGAATGTTTAATTCCTTAGCAACTTCATACAACAACCTGTAAGCTTTCTTTGCTTCCTCTTTTGTGAATTCTTCTGATGTAATCGTATCAAGAGGCATGATTTCGACGTAATCGTAGAACTTCAAAATTTCGTTTAGTGCATCTTTATCTCCCTCAAGAGCGATTTCAAATACCTCGGAATTTGCACACCCGGTCCCTAATAACAAGCCTTCCCTGTGTTTTTCCAAATCTGAACGAAGCACTTGGGGAACCGCAAAGAACGTTTCTGTATGGGACTTGGAGATAAGCTTGTATAGATTTTTAAGACCTGTTCTGTTTTGTACTAAAACTGTTAGATGTTGAGGATGTTTTGAAAGTGGATTTATATGCTCAACGAGTTTGTTAATCCTGTCAAAAGTAGTTATAGATTTTTTCTTCAACAATTCAACAAGTTCTAAGAATACTCTTGCAGTTACTCTTGCGTCATCTAACGCTCTATGATGCTGGAATTTTCCAAGTTTGAAATGTTCGACAAGTTTGTCGAGTGAGAAGGCTTTCATTTGGTTCCTCAAGAGTGCTTGAGATAGCCTGAGTGTGTCTACGTACGGTGGGTTGAACTCTCTTCCAAATCTTGCAAATGTGTGCTTCAAAAAGCTGATGTCGAAATCTGCGTTGTGTGCAACAAGAACCGCATCTTTCAAAAATTCCCAAAGCCTGTCTATCACTTCACCAATTTCCGGGGCATCTTTCAACATCTCTTCTGTAATACCAGTGATTTGCAGACTCTTTTCTTTCAACGTAATTGGTTTTACTAACGTGTGGAATTCATCGGCAATTCGCCCTTCCACAATTTTTACAGCACCAATTTCCATGATTTCATCAAGCCTGGGGTTCAAACCTGTCGTTTCTAAGTCAAGAACCACATAAGTTGCACTTTCAATCGAACCCTCTATTTCGTTCATCATTATTTTCTTTGGGTCGTTTGCAATGTAAAGCTCACAACCAAAGATGGGTTTCAAACCTTCAGACTTCGCAAGTTCGTAAAAATCTGGAATGCTCTGAACGTTTCCGTGGTCAGTTATTGCAATAGCTTCCCAACCCCATTTTTTAGCGGTTTTGACGTATTCGGTAACATCGAGCACACTATCCAAATCACTCATCTTTGTGTGTGCATGGAGTTCTATACGTTTCTCAATAGCATTGTCCATTCTATCAAGTGAAGGGATTTCTGTTGCGGAATCTATTTTGAAAAAGAGATTTCCGTTCTTGTCGTAATTCATCGAACCATTGAATATATACCAACCACCTTCTACAAGGCGTTCTTCCAATTCCTTTACCTTTGAATTGAAGACTTTACCAAGGATGGAATCTTTCTTATCTGTGATGTAGACATTAATTATCTCATCAGATACCCTATCAATTTTGAAAATCTTTCCGTAAAGTTTTGCTCTCTTTTTAACTTGTGGAGGTTCTGATGGACTGTAAAGTGTTTTGAGAATAGAAGGATTGAAGTTTGTAAGTTCGGTAAGTCCCGAAGGATGAACTGTGCTATTTTCATCAGTTCCATCAAATTGTTCACTCGTTTTTGCTTGAGGTGAATGAGCAGAATTCTGTGATACTCCATTTACCACTAGGTCCTTTGGAGAAGATTCATAGGTTTGTTCAATAACGTCAATAGTGTATTCTTTGAATGGCAGAGAGTGCTTTATTTTTTTCAGTCTGGAAATCACATGTGCCTTTCCGAATTCACCAAGAGCATATATCTTGAGTTGTTCTCCATTTATCTCTATCTTTTCTACGTATTTTCCTGAACCGTTTAATTGTTGCATTACCTTTTCATGTAACGTGTCTAAGCTTTCCATCTGTCCGTTTGTCTCATTCTCAAGAACCAAATCGATGTGAACACCGATGAAACTCTCAAGCACGCTTTTCAAAGAATGCACATCACCTTTGAAATCTTGTATAACAAAAGAGACCGACTCTCTCTTCCGGTCGTAGATTATCTTTTTGATTAAACCTTCTGCTTTTATACCTATTTTCTTTGAGATATCTTTAAGGTTTTTGGAAACATCAAATACGTGATACATAGCACCCACCTCGGAAACGTTATGCAACTTTTTGAAGCATCTGTGCCTTTATCACTTCTGATTAAATTGGTTTAACAAGCCTAATTGACCGGAACCAGAAGAGGTTACTGCAGCACACCAGGCCACAGCAAGTGCATCAGCTGCATCATCTGGTTTAGGTACCTCGTCGAGTTTTAAAAGCATCTTCATAACTTTTTGGATTTGAGACTTTTCAGCACGACCGTATCCCGTTACCGTTTGTTTAACCTGATGGGGGGTAAATTCAACAAAAGGAATTCCAGAATGTTTTATCGCAAGAAGGATAACCCCACGTGCTTCACCAACATAAATGGCAGTTTTCGCATTTTTGTAAAAATACAAACTTTCGATGGCTACAAGTGATGGATTGTAAGTGGAGATAATTTTAGAAATCTCAGAATAAATGTAATCCAATCTATCCTCAAAATGCTCTTCTTTGCCAGTTGTAATAGCACCATGGGCTACATGAACTATCCTATTTCCAGTCTTCTCCACAACCCCGTAACCCACAATACCATATCCTGGATCTATACCAAGTATCCGCATTTCACAACCTCTTTTCTAGGAACTCGATAGGCTGAGCATCGCTTGTCTGAAAAAAGTCATCAGTATGTTCAGTATATTCTGTATATGTTGTTCAGTGGTTATTCAATTGATATTCAATCGATATTTGATATTCGATTAATAATTATACACCCTTCTTATCGGTTGGTATGTTACATTTTATTGCATACTTTTTGTTAACTTAAAGTATGAGCATTGCATCACCAAAAGAGAAGAATCTATACCTTTCCTCAAAAGCAATTTTGTAAGCCTTCATTATCAACTCATAGCCGGCAAATGCACTAACAAGCATTATCAAAGATGATTTTGGAAGATGAAAATTGGTAATTAACGCATCAACAAGTTTGAACTCGAAAGACGGATAGATAAATATATCTGTTTTTCCAGAATAAGATGGCGCTTTGGGGAGACGAGCAATGGTCTCCAACGTTCGCACACTTGTGGTTCCAACAGCGAAAACTTTCCCACCTTCGTTTTTTACTTGCTCAATTATACGAACTGTTTCTTCAGGGACAACGTAATATTCTTCATGCATTTTGTGCTGACGGATGTCTTCAACTTTAACAGGTCTGAACGTCCCAATGCCAACGTGAAGTACAACTTCAGCAGTGAGAATTCCTTTCTCTCGAATCCTTTCCAATAGTTGTTCCGTGAAATGTAACCCAGCAGTAGGAGCAGCAACGCTACCTTCATGTTTTGCATACACAGTTTGATATCTTTCGAAATCTATATTGTCATTCCTTATATAATGTGGTAAAGGAACTTTTCCTATCGCAAAGATTTCGTCGTCATTTTTTGTTGAAAATTCAACAAGTCGTGTGCCTTCTTCGGCTCTTCCTACACATTTGGCTGTCAACGCGTTTTCGCTGCTGTGAACATCAAAAATAATTTCTGTTCCTTCCTTTATCGCCTTACCTGGCTTAACAAGGCACTTCCATACGCCTGGTTCAATCTTCTCAAGCAAAAGCAGTTCGACTTTTGCACCTGTAGGTTTTCTGCCTATTATCCTCGCTGGAATCACTTTCGAAGTGTTAAATACCAGAAGGTCCCCAGCATTTAAATACTCCACAATGTCTTTAAAAATCCTGTGCTCAATTTCTTGCGTTTTTCTGTTCACTACCATGAGCCTTGAATGGTCCCGTGGTTCAATAGGTTCCTGAGCAATTAATTCTTCGGGAAGGGTATAATCATATGCTTCTAGTTTATACAAGTCAACTGGCTTCATACTTTTTTCTCCCCCTTTGGTGATTCCGTTACCAATCCAAAAGTAAAGGGCGGTTTCCCGCCCTTTGAAATCTTGATTTTTTACTTTCTCAATGCCAACTTTTCAAGGAGTTGTTTGTAAAGTTCGGGTTCTTTCTTCATCAGGTACTTGAGCATCTTTCTTCTGCGTCCAACCATTTTCATGAGTCCCCGTCTGGAGTGATAGTCTTTTGGATGTTTCTTTAAATGTTCTGTCAAGTGTCTTATGCGAGCTGTTAAAAGTGCTATCTGGACCGCTGTGCTTCCAGTGTCTGCGTCATGAATCTGGAATTCCTTAATGATGTCCTGCTTTTCCATCTGATACACCTCCGTCTAATGTCCTCTTGCCAAGTAGGGGAATACTCCCACAACCGAGCAAGGGCAATGATATGATACAATAGAACAGAATGTATGTCAAGAACCTTGAGCTGAGTGGAGAGATATTATCCTAATGCTTGGAAAAACAAGATTAAAAACCGCATTAAGCTAATTTCTTCACTTTCCAACAAAAAAGCACAATATTTCGTGGAAATTTTTAAGATATTTATTTACAAGTTTTTGTAGAATAGTGCTATAATATAATTTGGCTGGTAGCGGTGAAATTTTTTTGCATCGAAATCTATCGCTATAGGTTTGGAATTATTTCTTTTTCTTTCTTAACGGTTGGTTTTTGCATTTTAAACTTATCACATTTCTCAGAAGGAGGGATTGAGTATGAAGAAACTGGGGATTCTTGTTGCGGTCGTTCTTTTTGGAATTTTCGCTTTTGCGCAAGAAGTAGATATGGAGACTTTACTCAACAGAATTGAACTTTTGGAAGAGTACACGAACATGATCTACGATGTTTTGGGCACAAAAGTCTCTTCAGATGATTTTGAAACAGCGCTAGCAGAATTAGATGGGAGAATTTCCGAACTTGAGACAAAAGTCTTGAACATTCAAAGCACCGTTGATACAGGATTGCCAGCACTTAGAGACATGCTTTACGAACTTTCTGCAAATCTCGCTGCAGTTGAAGAAAGATTGACATCTTATATCGAAGTTTCATTGTCAACATCAAAAGATCAAGCCAAAGCCGAGGTTATGGATGAAATTCTCCCGATGCTCGATGATATTAAAGTCACACTTGATATCCACGACGGCGATATCCTTAAGATATACGACACACTTGGAACTCTTTCCGAACAGATTGCAGCTGTCCAAGAAAAACTCGCAAGCTTTGAAGAAACATCAACTTCAATAGAATCGCTGACCCTCAAACTCGATATGCACGACCAAGATATTGTCAATATCTACGACAACCTCTCCATGAAAGCAGACAGAGAACAAGTTGATGCTCTTGAAGCAAGTGTTACAAATTTAGAAGCAAGTGTTACAGATTTACAAGAACAGATTGCAGGGATGAATGAGATACTCACAGGACTTGCTGCACAAATCGGTGATACTGACTATCTCCTCAGGAAAGCTATAGAAAACGCTCAGAAAGACTTACAAGCAAAGATTGATACAAAAGCAGACTCCTCTGCTCTCGAAAATGCCGTGAAAGACTTACAAGCAAAGATTGATACAAAAGCAGACGCAAAAGCAGTTGAAGAAAAAGTTAACAACGTCAACATGATTGCTTGGATAGGCGTTGTTCTTGGTGCAGTAGCCCTTGTTCTTCCATTTGTCAGAGGTCAGTAATCAAATGGATGTTTATCGAATGTAACGAATATAGCGAATATAACGAGTATAATAAAGCGGGGCTTTTAGCCCCGCCTATTATTTGCTAATTCAAAATAAAAACTTAGAACTCCCAGCTCTTTATAACACCGCAACGAAACGTCCCAACTTTAGAACTGCATCCTCATAATTTCCCTATAAGCTTCCACTATCTTGTTTCTCACTTCAACAGTTAACCTTAACGATATAGACGCCTTTTCGGCTTCAACAATGAGTTCGTGTATGTTACTCACCTTTCCCATGGCAAAATCATCAGCCATTTTCTCAACATTCTTTTGCTGTTCATTCACATTCTTTAATGCATCTGACAGTACTTTGCTAAATTCACTTCCGTTTTGTTTTTTAACGCTTTGATTAACTGAAACATTCTGTTTTAGATGGTTAATCCCACCAATTTTATCTACCACTTACTTCACCTCCCTATCTGTAGGGCGGAAGTTATCATTGCTTTTGTTGTGTTTATGGCTGTTGCGTTCGCTTCATATGCCCTTTGGGCGTTTATCATATCTACCATCTCGCGTATGATATTAACATTTGGAAGTTTCACGTAACCATTTTCATCCGCATCTGGGTGCGTTGGGTCATAAACAATTCTAAAGTCCGAAGGGTCTTCGTAAACACTTTTCACAATTACACCTGAATTTTCTCGCCTTCCTTGAATGTTTCTTACTAATTCTTGAAAGACAGGCACTTTTCTTCTGTATGGTTCCCCCTTTTCTGTTCTTGTCGTCTCCGAGTTTGCTATGTTTGTAGAAATAAGCTCTATTCTAAACCTTTGAGCTGATAATCCTGTCGCTGAAATGTTCATTATATTGAATTCGCTCTGCATTGTATCACCTCTCAAATTATTTTACCACAAAACTACCTAGTATTCCTAATCACTGTGTTATATCTATCGATATTTGCACTCATCAATCTTGAGAGAACCTGATATCTAAGTGCATCTTTCACCATTTCTGTGACTTCCATGTCTATGTCAACATTATTCTGGTCGTTGGTTAGCGAGGTATTCTTCATTTTAACTTCCTTCGCAGTCACAATCTCCGGTGATGTGGGAAGATGTCTTTGGTTTGTTGTTGTCAGTTTCAATTTCATCTTTGATTCTTGCAAATACTCTTCAAATGCCACATATTTTCGCTTGTATCCAGGAGTTTCGGCATTAGCAATGTTTTGAGCATGTAGCTCTTGCCTTTTCATTTGAACATCCATTGCTACCTTGAGAGTTTCAAAGTTTGAGTTGAATATGTTCGCCATACTTTTTCCACTCCCTGTATGCCATTTTGTTGGCTGGCCTTTCATATTTAATATTCTACCATATATAATAGTATTCCTACAACTAGTTAAACAATTAAAAATCGGAGAATGGTATAATCGAATTGAACCATATTAAAGTTGTTGAGGTCTAAATTACTAGAGTAGACTTTTTATTGATTGATATTACTTGGGAGGTGACATTCATGAGGAAGCTTTACTTATTGTTCATCGCTGTACTAATTGGTCTTTTCTTGTTTTCCTGTGGTTTGAAACTACCTTCGAAAGCGCCTGAGAAGGTAAAGGTCCAGTACACGAAATATTTGGAATTCCCGATTACAACGCTGGACTTGAAAGTATCGGATTTCGTAGATAGTCTTTTACAAGAAAACATCGCCGGTTTATCTGTTATAAAAGGGAATCCTATAAGTATCAACTATGCAACTTCCGTAGAATATAGTCCAGGGACATTTTTACAAGATATAGAGAACTCCATCAAAACAGAACTCCAAAGCTTTGGACAACGTTTCGAATACAAAGTCGATAGTTCATATTTCCTGTCGGCAGTCTCTGGGCAAATTGTGTTGCCAACAGTCCAGCCAATTCACCAATCAATATCGGTCGATGCACCAAACATAGGTGATTTTACAGTTGCAGATAATCTATCAATACCTGTGACAAATGGCACGAACATAATAGAATTACCATCAAGTGTGCTCAACTCATTGATCTTTGATGAAGCAAATCTGAAAAACGTCGATGTACAGTTCACAATCAGTGGTGTTTCCGCATCTAACGCATTTCTGATAGTAGATGGCAGAACGTATCAGATTACTGTCAATGGTACAAAAAATCTGTCTAACGTAATGATCAAAAAATCATCGAATATTAAGTTAAAGTTTGACTCATCAAGCACCGGTTTTGCCCAAGCTACGTTGAAGTTCTTAAATCAAAAAGTCGACTACTTTAAGAATCTCGACACAACTGAGCTTGCAGATGGAAAAATTTCAATCAACGTGATACAGAATATACCGATCACATCCGGCACCTGGAAATTAGCACTGGGCGGTAACGTTGATGTGAATTTGAACATATTGGGATTTAACGGAAATATATCGCAAAGCTACACGGCAAAGTCAGGAACAATTACGATAGGCTCAGGTTCCTCATCGAATTTAACATGCAACATAGGATTTGATGGCACCACATTATTCACAGTTGGTAATGGTATAGTACTCAACGGGCTTGTGGAATTGTCAGGAACTATCAGCGCAGATTTGAGGGTGCCACCTTCAATAACAATCACACCAAACGTCAGCGTAACAAAGATAGAAAACTATCCGTTGAGTGTTACTGTGCCTTTGCCAAGCAATGTCCAGTCAGTAAGTTTTACTAACGACAGCGGTCACATGCTATTGAAACTAAACGGAATAACACTTACAGCTGTATCCGGAACATTTGGAAGTAACAATCTTTCACTTTCCGGTGGAATCGTGTTGCCATTCAGCGGAATATCTTTACCTTCTACAATAAATGCTCAGATAAGTGGTAATGTTAATTCAAATGAAATATCTTACACTCTCGAATTGCCTGGAGACCAGACGATAAAAATTGCAAACGCACAAATTACAGGTATCAGCATTGATCCAGTAACAATCAACGAGCCAGTACCTTCCACAGTAAAGGATTTTGCTAATTTTGTTAAAGCAACTGTTAAAGTTAAGCTCAATTACGACGTAAGAAATATCTCTGGTGTTTCTATAAACATCACCTCAAATATTTTCGACACCGGAAATGGAACACACAACCTGTCGGGAGCTGGTACAATTGAACTGAGTTCTGTAGACAAAGTCTTTGATTTCTCAACGTTTACCAGCTTTACAATGACAATAACACCTATTGTTCCGCCAGCTGTAACGGTGAGTAACGTAGATATAAGAGAAGGAGTAAAGCTAGTAATTCAACCAGTAGTAGAACAATTCTTAATCTCAGAGGTTAATTTAAAAGGTCAGTCGTTTGAGCAAGACTTTGGAACACTAATAAACTTTGGAGATATTTTCAAAGACGATTTTGCGTTCGTTAAGAACTTAGATTTAAACGTTGACGCTACTGTAACTTTCAACATAACTGAAGCAACTGTCCCGGCAACAGTAACTCTAAACATTTCTGGAAATGAAGTTAAAGTTAGCAAAGGCCAGAAAGTCAACATTGGACATATTATAGAAGAACTAATTAATGAAGGTACACCACTAAGCTTATCTATAATTTTAGAAACAGGTACAGGTACGTTGACAAAAGACAGCTTAATCACTGCATCCCTTGAGTTTGCATTGCCACTTAGCGCATCAACGGGAGAAAATGAGATACTGATAAAATCCGGAACAGCTGATTTAAGCATGCTTAATGATGTCAAAGATATTTTGGACAAAGTAGAACTCAAATTCGGATATTATTCAAATACCACAGGATTACAGGCAAAATTGAAACTCGGTGCCAATAATGAGATTTCAACATTAATTGGAGTGTCTTCTCCAATCGTCATAATTACAAAAGACAAGCTTCCAGCAATTTCCAATAACAACGTACCATATAAAATACTGCTTCCTGCAAATTCAACAATTTCATTGAATTACAACGGTAAATTTAGCATCGCCCCATACATCGCTGTTGATTTGAAGGCTGCAACAGAAGTCAAACTTGGAAATTAAAGGTAGGTGATTGAGATGAGAAGAATTGGTATCTTAGTCTTTTTGCTCGTTGTTTTCTCAGTGTCAGCATTTTCCTTTGTGATTCAACCGTTTGGACTTTTCGGAAATGTTGCGCTCGTAAAGCACGATTTAACAGCGTTAATCAAGGTTGTTCCATTTGTGGAGTTTGAACTCGGGCAAAATATCCTAACATTGAACAACATAAACGCTCTCTTAAATGAAGAACAAGTAGATATCAATGAAAATGCGTTTGCTGATGCATTAGCGAATGGTTTTAGACTATCAGCACCTGTCAGTCTTGGAACGTATGTTGATTTAAAACTCGGGGCACTGAGGTTTGTTCCTTACGTGCGTATAGATGGTAATTTAGCTTTGAATCTTCCAAAGACATTTGCCGAGCTGCTTGTAGGAGATACTCTTATTGATAACGCTTACAACGATACGAAAGAAGGCTTTCTCAACGCAAGTATTATGGCGAACGGTGGTATCGGTTTAATGCTCGGAGATTTCTACGTAGCGGGTAATGCTTTTGTTCCCGTTCTTTTCACCGATAAATCACAAACTACGATGACAGTAAGTTACACGTCCTCCTCAACACCAGCATACGCTGAGCTTAACGCATCTGGCAAAGTTCGTGCTTACAGTCGTGTATCACTGAACGATATCAGAACCGGAAACATCGACGGTTTAATAGATGAACTCAGCCATTTTGAAGACTATGGTTTATCCCTTGAGGTCGGCTATGGAAACGACAAATTTGGTATTGCGGTTAGAAATATTGTCATAACTCCCGCAAAGGCATGGTATGCATTCGAAGTGACCGGTGATGGAAAAGTTACATACACCGCACAGGAGACAGATATTACGTTTGAAGCAACCTATTCCATTTCTGAGCCAACGGTCGCGAGATTGTCAACTCCTGTTAGTGTCACCCCACCAATTCAAATAACAGCTTATATCAAAAACGACGGATTCATCATGTGGGGAGTTATGGGAAGCTACTGGCTCGACGGTAACTGGTCGGTAAAAGGTTACGCGGGATTGAACATCGGTATTGCAAGGGCTTATTACATGCTTGGATATAACCAGATAAACTATTCACACACTATAGGCATTGGAATGAACCTCTTCCTGCTTAATGCGGATTTAAAACTCACAGCGACAACGAATTCTTTAATACCATCAAGTAATTCTACCCCCGGAATAGGCTTTGCTTTAACAATGTCAGGTGGACTATAAAGATTAGAGTTTACGACCAAGGAATATAGAAGTCCCGTTTCTGTTCAAATATGTATACAGCCTGCCGAAATGAACGCCGGCAGGCTTTTTTAATTTACAATATAAGGTGGTATAATTGCTTTGAGATGATGCCAAGAAAGGGGTACTCAAGTATGAACAGAGGGCAAAGAATAATCAAACTACCCGACGAAGTTGTCTCAAAAATCGCTGCTGGTGAAGTGGTTGTGAACCCTGCATCGGTTGTTAAAGAGCTTGTGGAAAACTCTATAGATGCTGATGCTAACAATATTGAAGTCCAGATAAAAGATGGTGGGAAAAGCTATATTAAAGTCTCCGACAACGGCTCTGGGATGTCCAAAGAAGACCTCTTACTTGCCGTTCAAAGGTACACTACAAGCAAAATCGCATCCATAGAAGATATTTACAACATCACAAGCTATGGCTTTAGAGGGGAAGCACTTGCTTCCATCGGAGAAGTATCACGCTTGGTGATAACTACATCCAACGGTAATGAATCCAACAAGCTTGAGATGGTTGGAGGAAAGGTTATAAAGGTCAGTGAAACTTATAGAGAAAGAGGAACAACTGTTGAAGTGTACGATTTATTCTTCAACATTCCTGCCAGAAGGAAGTTTCTTTCTTCGGAAAAAATCGAAAGAAGAATGGTGACTGAAGTAATTGAAAGGTTTTTGATCACGAAACCGGAAATAAAATTCCTCTTCAAAATCGACGAAGAAGTTGTCTACAATGCACCTTCTTCTAATCTGTTGGAAAGATTCAAATTAGTTTTTCCTGAAGTGAAATCATTTGAAGAAATCGATAGTTGCACAGACGGAATAATCAAAATCTCTGGCATAATCTCTTCACCTCAATTTTTTAGAAAAAACCGTTCTGGTCAGTTATTTTTTGTGAACGGGCGTTTCGTTTTAGATAACCCTCTCCACCTTGCTCTTGAGCGTGGGTATGGTGAGGCTCTCACCGAGGGTACACACCCATACGCTGTGATTTTCATCGAAGTTCCTCCAAGGGAAGTAGACGTGAATATCCACCCACAAAAGTTACAAGTAAAATTCTCCGAACCTCGCATGATATACGATGCTATAGCCAGATGTGTAAGAGATACACTGAGAAAATTCGAAGGATTCCAAATGTTCGTCGAAAAAATTGAAAGTCATGTGGCAAAACAAATTGCTTCGACAAGCGATAATCAAGATGAATCAAAAACGCTCCATATCAACGAAAATGAAACTGTTTTTAGGGATGTCAAACGAGCTGTTGAGCAGTCAGACACTCCCAAGCTTAGAGAGCCTAGCTATATATTCGAAGGTGTTACCGTATACGACCGGCATTATCGAAATGCCCAAAATTATCAAAAACCTTTTGATTTCACAACTTCAAAACAACCATCTGCTCTCTTTCCACATGTTGTGAGCCCCACAAATTTAGAAAAAGTAGGCGAGTTTACGATAATAAAGAACAGATACATCCTTTTCGAAGATAGTGATGGAATCATCATTGTTGACTTCCACGCAGCACACGAAAGAGTTATCTACGAACAACTAAAGGAACGCCAATTTCAAGTAGTAAATCTATTGATACCTGTGGAGTTCTCTATTGGAAAGAGCTTGGCAAGTGTTTTGGAAAGTTTAGAAAATGAATTAAAAGAACTCGGGTTCAGTTTAGAAACGGAAAAATCTGAGAACAGCGTAAAGGTTGTGCTGAAATCAATCCCTTCGCTTTTAAAAATAACGCAGGCTCAGGAAACGTTAATTGAGATGCTCGAAGAATACCGCATTCCTTTCAACAAACCAAGGAGCATCTTACACGTTCTTTCATCGAAAGCATGCAAAACAGCTGTAAAAACCGGTGATAAACTCAGCGTAGATGAAGCAAAAATGTTGCTGGATGAGATAAAACGAAGAAATCTACTTACCTGCCCTCATGGAAGACCAATAATGTTGAAAATCACGTTTGACCAATTGGATAGCTATTTTGAAAGAAGATAACATTTTCTGACAAATTTTGACAAACTTTGCTTGAATATGGTATAATTATTTAAACCATTAGTTCGAAAAGCGAACTATGTGACTAAGTGGTAATGATGTTGCTAGTAACTGTGAGAAAAGGGGTGAGACTGTGTTGGACAGATTTGACAAACCGTTTGTTGAAGAGATTTTGGCAACAGTTCTGAGATATGGTGGAGACTTTGCAGAGGTCTTTGTCGAAGATAGGTATTCTACGAACATCGAACTAAAAAATGGTAAAGTAGAGCTTGCACAAACGGGTAGAATGTTCGGTATTGGTATAAGGGGATTCCTTGGGGACAAGGCAATATACGCATATACAAACGACCTATCGAAAGATAACATCCTCGCTGTTGCTAAGAGAGTAGGAGAAGCTCTTGGTGAGGTCAAACTCAAGGATTTCTCTATAGATTTGAGGAAGAAGGAATTAGAAAATAAACATTTTGTTTTGTGGAAACCAGAACAGGTAAGAAAAGAGACAAAAGTTAGTTATATGAAGAGAGCTTACGAAGCAGCTAAAAAATATTCACCGACGATAGCACAGGTTGTTGTAAGATACTGGGATTATGATCAGAATGTGTTAATTGCCAACACAGAAGGCGTATTTGTGACAGACAACAGAGTACGCACAAGGTTGATGATTAATGCAGTTGCCGTAAAAGACGGGCAGATGGAATCCGGATTTTATGGACCAGGCGCTGGTATGGGACCAGAATTTTTGGAAAGAATTGATGTCGAACAAGCCGGTGTGAGAGCAGCAAGAATCGCGGTAAGGATGGTTGACGCTCAACCAGCACCGGCCGGAAAGATGACCGTTGTAATCTCGAACGAATTTGGCGGAGTTATATTCCATGAAGCTGTTGGACACGCGTTAGAAGCATCTTCCGTTGCTCGTGGAATGTCTGTTTTCGCTGGAAAACTTGGTCAACAAGTGGCAGCGGAATGTGTCAGTGCTGTTGACGACGCAACAATTCCGAACGCATGGGGGAGCGCTAACGTTGACGATGAAGGAACACCCACACAAAGAATTGTGCTAATCGAAAACGGAGTTCTCAAAGGCTACATGATAGACAAACTCGGCTCAAGGAGAATGGGAATGCCTTCAACGGGAAGTGGAAGACGCCAAGACTACACATTTGCACCAACATCCAGAATGAGCAATACATTCATCCTTCCTGGTGATTATCATCCAGAAGAAATCATCGCCTCCGTGGAATATGGTCTGTATGCAAAGACGATGGGCGGAGGTTCTGTGAATCCGGCAACGGGAGAATTCAATTTCGCTGTAAACGAAGGATACTTAATAGAGAACGGAAAGATAACAAAACCAATAAAGGGTGCCACATTGATAGGAAAAGGATACGAAATCATCCAGAAAATAGAGATGGTTGGAAACGATGTTGCAAGAGGTCAAGGTATGTGCGGTTCTTACAGTGGTTCAATACCAGCAGACGTTGGGCAACCGACGATAAAGGTTAGGGAAATCATCGTTGGGGGGCGAAATGCATGACATTCGAACAATTCAAAGATAAAATATTTGCGCTTGCAAAAGTGCATGGTGTGGAAGCACAGTTAAGTTTCTCTCAAAACAAAAACTTCCAGGTTAGGTATCAAAATGGTACGATGGACCAATACACAGACGCTAGTAAGTTCAAAATTACGTTACAGCTTTTGAAAGATGGAAAGCTGGGGATGTCGTACACAGAAACTTTCGATGATCCAGAGAAAGTTTTTGAAGACGCACTGAGCAACATTGCAATAATCGATAGTGAAGATGTAGAGTATTTTTACGATGGTAAAGGTGAATATCCAAAGATTGAGCCATACGATGGTAGTTTTGAAAAACTTTCTGTGAAAGAAAGGTTATCTTACGTTGAAAAAGCTCACGAAGAAATTAGGAAAAGCTTGGATATAATAAACGATATGGCAGTCTACGGGCAACAAATGAACGAAATGCGATTAGCTAATACACTTGGACTTGACTTATCCTACACAAACGGTGGAGGCTTCATGTACGCAATGGCGGTTGCAAAAGATGTGTCACCAAGATCCGCAGTAGAATTTGCTATTGGAAGAAAACCAGAAGCACTCAATCCTATCCACGTTGGTTCAAAAGCCCGCGATGAGGCAATTGCACTTGTTGGCTCAAAATCTGTCAAAAGCGGAAAATACCGAGTTATTCTTAGAAACGATGTCTTTTCCGATATCTTAGGAATGCTTATTTCTATGATTAGTGCTGAGAACGCACAGAAGAACTTATCACCTTTGAAAGGAAAGATTGGAGAAAAGATAGGTAGTGACATTCTAACAGTCAAGGATTTGCCGTATCATCCATTGAGCATAAGCTGTGCGCCTTTTGATACACAAGGTGTTCCGACGAAAGAGAAAACAATCATCGAAAATGGTGTCTTCAAAACGTTCCTGCATAATCTAAAGACCGCGAAAAAAGAAGGTGTTGAACCAACCGGAAATGCTATGGGAACAGGTATTCAACCAATCAACCTCTATGTCGAGCCAGGTAAGAAGTCGTTTGACGAATTACTCAAATCCTTGGACGATGGACTTGTAATCATTGAGGTTGAAGGCATGCACTCGGGAGCCAATCCAATATCCGGTAACTTCTCACTGGGTGCTAAGGCGTTCAGAGTTGAAGGTGGTCGAATCACGCATGGGGTTGAGCAGATAACAATCTCTGGAAACTTTTTAGAAATGCTTGGCAGTATTGAAGATATTGGAAATGATATACGCGCGTTTATGGGAATAATAACACCTTCAGTTTTAATCACTAACCTTGATATAGCAGGGAATACGTAAGTCCCTAACTAGAAAATTGCAGAAGCCCCCGGAATAATTAATCGGGGGCTTTTGTTTACAATTTTCCTTAGGGTTAGTCTGTCAAGAACTTGAAACGTGTTACGTGGTGGTATATATCCCCTGGTCTTAACACTGTTTTTGGAAAGTTCTCATGATTTGGTGAATTCGGAAAATGCTGAGTCTCAAGACAAAAACCCGTATGCTCATCGTAGATTTGACAATATTTTCCTTGGAAACCCTGTAAGTAATTTCCCGTGTAAAACTGCAACCCAGGCTGAGTTGTGTAGACCTCCATTCTTATTCCGGTCACTTCACTATATACGCTTCCTGCAAATCTTTCAATGTTTTCGTGGTTTTCCGAAAGCACATAGTTAATGTCAAATCCTTTCAGGTTCGGATATTCACTCCTTAGCCGAGCGATAGCTTCTTGTAAACTTATTTGCTTTCGCAAATCGTAGGATGTGCCTTCAACTTGTGCAATTTCTCCTGTTGGAATTAAATTCTCATTAACTGGGGTATATTTTTCTGCTCTTATTAGAACGCAATGATTGTAGATTTTACCACCACCATTTAGGTTGAAGTATGTATGCTGCGTCAAATTTACGATCGTCGGTTTGTCAGCCTTTGCAAAATACTCTATTTTCCATTCGTTCTCGTTAGTTAAAGTGTAAATGACTGTTACGTCCAGATTTCCAGGATAACCTTCTTCTCCATCGTGACTGCGGAGTTTCAAGATAACCTTCGGACCTTCCGGAGTTACTTCAGCAAAGGTTTTCCAAACCCTCTTGTCAAAACCCTTCACACCTCCATGCAACGCGTTGGGTCTTCTCCCACCACCGTCGTTTAATGCCAGTTGATAGGTAACCCCATCAATTTGGAATCTTCCATTAGCAATTCGGTTTGCAAACCGACCAATAATAGCCCCGAGGTATCCTGGATTGCGTTCGTATTCCTCAACACTGTTGAACCCAAGCACAACGTCAACAAACCTTCCGTTTTTATCCGGTACCCATAACTCACGAACAATGCCACCCAACGAAAGGACTTTCATCATTAAACCGCGTTTATTAATTAGTGTGTATTCGTGAACAGGTATACCCTCTTGCGTATGTCCAAACAGGCTTTGTTCAACTGAGCCGTAAACACTTGTGTTGTTCAAATAAACCACCCCACCACTTAAAATAGTCCCAAACTAAATCTTTAAGAACTCTTCTATAGCCTCTTCTATCACTTTCAGAGAAGACTGCCAAAATTCTTTTCTGGTTATATCTATCCCTACGCTGGCTGCAACTTCTTCTGCCGTGCCCTTACCTGTGGAAGCGAGGAGCTTTTTGTAAGTTTCAAAGAAACCTGGTTCATCACGTTTGGCATAAACACCCAATGCAAAGAGCATCCCAAACGTGTATGGAAAATTGTAGAAGTGAAATGTTGGAGAATAATAGTGCGGTTTTACAAGCCACATGAACGGATGAAGAATCTCTTCGTTTAGTCCATCACCATAGGCTTGTTTTTGAGCAGTTAGCATAATCTCTTTAAGCTCTTTTACACTAAGAGGACCTGATATGCGTCTTTCAAAGACTGTCTTTTCGAACAAAAACCGGCTGTATATGTCTATTATTATCTGGACTGCATCGGATAGTTCTTTATCCAAAAGTGCAAGCTTTTCTTCACTACTTTTCGCATCTTTCTTTATCATGTTCAGAAGCAACGTCTCATTGAAAATCGATGCCGTCTCAGCCAAAGTAGCGGGAGTAGTACTGTTCAAAGGTGTTTCATCTTTCAGACAATAGTTATGGAAAGCATGCCCAAGCTCGTGGGCAAGTGTAAGAACATTATCCAAAGTTCCGTCAAAACTCATGAGTATCCTTGATTCTTTAAGTGCTTTTATTGATGCACAAAACGCTCCTCCACGTTTTCCTGGTCTTGTTTCTGCATCAATCCAGCTTTTTTCAAAAGCATCATCTATGAAATCCCCAAGCTCTTTTGAAAATGTTGAGAGATTATCCACTATGAATCTTCTAGCTTCTTCATAACTCCATTTTCGTTCGTATCCACCAAGTGGTGCGAATAAGTCATACCAAGGTAAACCTTTCTCGTATCCAAGTATTTTTGCCTTCTTTTTTAGGTATTCTCTCAGTTTTGGCATACTTTCTCTAACAGCATCCATCATAGTGCTGAATGTCTGCTCAGTTATCCTATTCTCAAAAAGCATAGGTTCCAGAGGTGATGAATATCCCCTGAGTTTCACCTCAGTCAAAAACTCACCCTTTATACTGTTTAAACACTGTGCCACAACATCAGCAACACTTTCGCATGCCTTGAGTTCTGATTCATACGCCTTCTTTCTAACATCTGGAGATTTATCGTACGCCAAATTTCTAACTCTCATTAAAGGCAATTTTTTCTTTTCGCCGTTTATTTCCATTTCGCAGGTTAGATTTGATGTTGTTTTTTCATATAAGTTATTCCATGCGTTTCCACCTGTTAGTCTCATCATATTGATGATTCTCTCTTCATTTTCAGAAAGCATGTATTTTGACAACATTTTTTGTTCTTTAATCACAAACATGTGCGATTTAATAACCTCTGAAGAGGTATTTTCGAGGTTTTCAATTTCTACCTGCTTCAAAAACTTCCTAAACTTTGTCCTTGCGATTGAAAGGTTTACAAATTTACTTCTTATAATGTCAAGATACTTTGCTGATGTCTCGTTGTTCGCATTCGCACTTAGTGTCAAGCTGGCGAAACTGTACAACTTTCCTCCAAGCAAGGAAATTTCGTTAAGTTTGTTGATAACGTACTCTAACTTTTCCTCAACTCTTTCTGTTGATTGAAGTTCCTTATCCATCCACGTTAGAAATTCTGAAAGCTCTTTTTCAAACTTTACTAAATCAGACTTGAAATCTTCTGCTTCGAATGAAGAATAGATATTTGTCAAAACCCATCTCATCTTTTTTAACCCCCTTTAGTCTGTTCTCAATTTTCCTACAAACCTTCCATGTGTAGTCATTATACCACAAAGGTGGTATAATTTTGTTATCTGAAGTTGTTTTTCCAAAATGCAAGGGGTGATGAAAAATGGGAGCAGTTAACACAAGGAAGATTATAGATATGAAGGGCAAAGAACCTATTGTTATGGTAACAGCTTACGACTACCCAACTGCAAAGATAGCATCAGAAGCTGGTGTTGATATCATCTTAGTTGGTGATTCCCTGGGAAACGTTGTGCTTGGTTACGATTCCACAATACCTGTGAGTATGGAAGAAATGCTAATGCACATCAAGGCTGTTCGAAGAGGTGCTCCTGAAGCTTTTATCGTTGGGGATATGCCATTTTTATCCTATGAGGTTAGCATCGAAAAAGCTGTTGAAAATGCAGGGCTCATGCTTAAAGCCGGTGCAAACGCAATAAAACTCGAGGGTGGAGAAGAATACGCAGATACAATAAGACAAATTATCCGTGCTGGAATACCAGTCATGGGACATCTTGGTTTTACTCCCCAGTCGGTTAATCTACTCGGTGGTCACAGAGTACAAGGTAAGACAAACGAAAGCAAAGAAAAGCTCTTGAGAGATGCAAAAGCTTTGGAAGAAGCTGGATGTTTTGCAATCGTTCTTGAGCTCGTTGTTGAGAGCGTGGCAAAAAAGATCACGGAAAGCATAAATATACCAACAATAGGAATTGGAGCTGGAAGATTTTGCGACGGACAAGTTCTTGTATTCCATGACATCGTAGGTTTATCTCAAATGAATTTGAAATTCGTAAAAAGATACGCAAACACTTACGAGATAATGTTAGATGCTATTAAAAAATATAGGGAAGAGGTTAAATCTAAAGTCTTCCCTGAAGAAAAGCATATATTTGAATAACAAAGATATCAAATCCTCGTTTCATCCAACTCGCTTTTGATGAATTCGTTCCACAATGTCACAAAAAATATGGCAACAGGCACAGCGAAGAATGTTCCAACTAATCCGTAGACCAACCCTACTAAGAAGATGAATATCAACATCAAAACCGGGTTGATATCAGCTTTGTGTTTCATAATAAAGATGAAGAACAAAAACGCACCTAAATGAGCTAAAGCAACGATTGAATTCACTATCAAAAAGTTCTTGAAACCCAATCCCAGTGTAACTATCAGAATAGGTATCCACTCAATAACAACCCCGACTATTGGTATAAAATTAGTTATGAATCCCCAAAAGGAAAGTAGGACCTTATACTCTGGAAGGAAAATCGAGAAAAGGAAATAGAAACTCACACCTACGATAAGTGCTCCAAGAAGAATCACATCAACATAACTTTGCAAAGAATTTCCCAATTTTGTAAGAAAATCCTCTATCAGTGGTCTAACTCGCTTGGGAAAAAGTCCAGGTAGTGATTTTGTTGTCCATTTCGTATATATCGTTACGTAGACTGTGAAGAGTACGCTGTAGAAAATAATAACGCCAATACCGGGAAGTTTCTTAGCAAAATCCAAAAGGAAATTGTTGAACAGCTCTGAAATCCTTGGACTTGCCCAGTCAGCTAAGTTACCTATAACTTTGGACAGTTCTGGATTGTCAACCAAGTAATTTTCCCAATATTTTGAATCTAGAATTTTCTTCATGAACTCATAGAAAGAGCCTATTTGGTTAACAACTAAGGGTATGATGTTGACAAATGCGTAAACTAACACTCCAAAATATATAATCAGTGATAAAGTCACAGAGATAGGATGCGGGATTTTTATCTTCAGTAAATTTTTGTAGATGAAATTTACCACTAATATGGATATCAGCGAAAAAACGAAGACGTATAACAATGTTTTTGAAATTGCAAATGCTATGAAAAATATCGCAGCATACAAAAGCACTATAAGAAGTGCTTGTTGTCTAATGCTCAACTTCACTTACCACCCCTCCTATGTGCTTTTCAAAGTATTTCCTTATTTCCTCTACATCGTTCGTAATTCCAAGGACAACCATTAGTTTAATTCTTGCCTTCTGAGCAAGTGGGTGTTCACTGAGTATAGCACCTCGTCTTCTCAAATCAGCGCCACCACCTGTGTATCCGTATATTGGATACACCCTTCCTTTGAAACATCGCGATGTAATTACCACAGGAATTCTCTTTTTTACAATCTCTTCAACCACATCAGCAAGTTCTGGTGGAACGTTACCGCGTCCAAAACCTTCCAATACAATCCCTTTGTAACCCATTTCATATACGGCACGCAAAATTGTGCCATCGTCACCTGTAAAAGTCTTAACAACAGCTACCCTTTCCTCTACTCTATCGGTCGGTATCTTCTCTCTTGTCAGTGATTTTCTAAAGTATATCACATTGTTCTCATCCACCAAGCCAAGTGGACCGTAACCTGGAGAATCAAACGTCGCCACATTACTCGTATATGTCTTTGTCACTTCCCTCGCCGCATGTATTTCGTCATTCAAACACACAACAACCCCCATTCCGTAGCTATCATCACAAGAAGCAACAAGTACAGATGAAAGTACATTTCGTGGACCGTCCGTGCTAAGCTCACTGATGTTCCTCATTGACGCTGTCAAAACAACGGGCTTTTCCGTCTTCAACACGAGGTCAAGAAAGTAAGCTGTCTCTTCTAATGTGTCAGTTCCGTGCGTCACGACAGCTCCGTCGTATCCTTTTTCTTCTAAAAATTCATCTATCTTTCTTGCAAGTTCAAACATCAACTTTGGAGTCATGTAAGGACTTGGGATATTGGAGAATTCGTAAAGCTCCACATCGGCGATATCGTAAAGTTCGGGTATGTCTGTAACAAGTGCATTCCCCTTGTCATACGGAACAACAGTCCTACCTTTTTTCACCATTGCTATTGTTCCACCAGTGCTTATAATAATTATCTTCTTTTTTCTTTTGGTCATCCAATTACCAGAAATCATAAATCCCTCTCCCCTTTCAAAGTTTACCGATGGCAATCAATACCAGTACCTTTTCTTTCTGATTCTCATTCCAACAAGAACACCGTAGATAAAACCTCCAGCGTGTGCCCAGTAGGCAACACCTGTTCCTGTGACATCAGCTAACATACCGTTCAAAACTTGCAGTAAGAACCAGACAAATAAGTAAATCACTGCAGGAATTTCCACGATAAATGGAAGAATGAAAAAGACAAGAGAAACTATGCGTGAATAGTAGAACAAAACGAAATAAGCACCCATAACTGCGGATATTGCACCAGAAGCACCCACCAATGGATAAGGGGAGAACGGGTTAAATATTACATGGAAGAACAAAGCAAAAATTCCACCCGTTATGTAAAACAGAAAGAATTTAAAATGCCCCATGGCATCTTCGACGTTATCGCCGAATATCTTCAAAAACCACATATTACCAATTATATGCGACCACCCACCATGAACAAACATATGTGTGAAAATCTGTAAGACAGGGAATGTATAGAACATACGCTCTGGAACAAATCCGAACGCGTAGAAAAATTCCTGGAGAAGTTCTGGATCCCAAAATAATGTTAATTCATAGAGAAAAACAAGGATATTAGTTATCACAATCATATAATTCACAACAGGTTTTCTCAAACTTGGTATTGTATCGTAAAGTGGAAACATTTGTCTCTCACCTCTCTAATAAAAAGAAATTAAATTAGCTCTTAAAAATCGCATACTGAAGAATCCCGACCAATTCATACACTATATTGCAAAAAGCATAAAAGGCTTTGTATGTGGGTATGTAATCAAGAAAGGCATTTCGAAAATCAATAGGCACATCGCTTTGGATATGGTAAACTTCCTTGAAAAATTTCCTGAACAACAGCAAACTTCTCTTCATATGTGTCACACTCGTCACAAGAGTAATAGGTCTGTCTCCAATTATACTATAAGTATACTGTGCGTTTTGGAAGGTGTTCCTTGCTTTATCTTCAACAATAACATCTTCCTCAGGTACACCAAATGAGATTAACACATCTTTCATAACAAAAGCTTCCGGAATACCTTTTGAAACCACTCCACCTGTAACGACAATCTTTCTTGGCTTTGACTTGTAAAGTAAATACCCCTTATACAACCTCCTAAGTGTGTGTTTTCCTACCTCAACACTTCCAGAGTATTCATCAATTCCTCCACCAAGAACAACGATGTAATCCCCTTTGTCTTTTGTATCTGGAATGTATAGAACCTTAGAAAACAAATTCACGAACCAGGTTGAGGAAGCCATGTAAAAGAACACAGAGAGTGAAAGGAATAGAATAGGTAACCAAGCACTTCTCAGAGGTTTTACTGGCTTTTTCTTCTTAAGAAAAAAATAAAATCCTAAAATCGCAAAAAATGTAACGAAAAATCCTGGAAATATAATAAAAGCAGATATTATCTTCGTGAGTTCAAGCATATTTGAACGTTAAACACCTGCCACTCAGCACGCTTTTTCAACGCCCTTCTAAACTTTTTATGTACTTTTGTAAAGCCACTTCATCTATAATTTTTCTTTCTTTTCTGTCAGCTTCCAGCAACTGCGCTCTGACATATCTTTCCTTGAGCTTTTCGAAACTTCTGCGCTCGGTTCGTTTTTCAAGATAAGCTCTTAAGGTTTCCTCCTCTATCTTACGAGTGTTACTCAGTTTCAGCTTAAGCTTTTTCAAATGTTCATCGTACATTCGAACAAGGTAGATTAAAAAAGCGACCTGCGCACCGGTTTGAACACCACTACGCAGTTGCTCTTCTGTGATTTTTTTCGAGTTGTTGACCTGTTCTATCTCTTCTTCTAACTTTCTTATTTCTGCCCTGATTTTGCTAAGCTCATTTTTTAAAACTTCTTCTTCCTTTTGCCTTAGTGACAATAACTTTTCAAGGCGGAATGGCAAACTCTCTGCTCTCCTTTTACTCCCACTTATTTTTCCTTTGAAGACAAGAATGTTGAGAGCAATTCAACAAAAATCTGCAAAACTTTTTTACTGGCCTCGGAAAAACGACTACCTTCAAAATTATCAAGCGATATAACTATTACCTTTTTATCACCAAGTTTAACACTACCAATCAAGGGAATAAAGTTCGGAGAGGTAACCCCTTCTTTTTCCCAGAGGTCCTTGTATTTACTTTCCCTGTTTAACTTATATGCATCCAACAACTCCACAACTTTGTTTTCGCCAATGTGCGGTCCATAACCGTCTTCGGAAGCCTTTATAACAAGATTCTTAACTTCATCATCGTAGTTGTAAACTGCGACACACTTGTATTCGTCATTTTCTAAAAGCCACACAGAAGCCTTTTGCGTTTCTGGGATAACTTTTACAAGTTCATCGAGCATGAGTGTTAGATATTCTTCGAGTGTTTGGGTTTTGTTCCAAAGCTCGATAATCTTGGTAACTGAATTGAGTTTTTCTATAACATCTTTGTAGACCTTTTGATTTTCCAAAACTTTTAACGCAGCGAGCACGTAAGAACCTAAGAATCCTGCCAGTGCTTTTGCCATGCTTGTATAGTGCTCAGGCACATGAACAACGAATTTGAAAAGGTCGATAGGAACAACCTGATAAGTCTTCTTATCGAGAACGAATGTTTTTACTTCGTTAATCTCTTTTGCTTTCTCTATAATCTTTTCATCTTTTGTTCCTATCAAATATTCGTTGTTCATTAGAAGAACAACTGCAACGTGAGGATACTGTGCGTGGAATTTTCTGGAAAAAGACGTTACAAACGTAACTATATCTCCATCAGCTTCACCCAAAGCTTCCACAATTTTTTCTTCAACAAAAGACAGTAGCTTATACAAGCTCTGTTCAAGAACCTTTTGAGTGATATCAAACATCACACCGGCAACACCGTAGTTCCCATCACCAAGTCTGATAGGCATTCTCTGGATGTTGTAATGTCTTCCGTTGTAAACTATCTCATGTGAGTGGTTTCTTCTAGTTCTTTCGACCTTCCTATCGATTTCCTCAATTTCTTCAATACCAAAAATTTCGCTCTCGAGCTTTCCTATAATCTTTTCTTCCGGCAACCCCAGAACGTTTTCAAGTTCTTTATTTATCCACAGGTAACGTCCTTTATTGTCTTTAATAAACGCAGGTGCTGGAAGTCTTTCAAAAAACTGTTGCAAAAAGTATAGATACCTCATGCTGTTACCTCCTCCATCTTCACTTGAATGATTTTTGAAATGCCATCAACCATAGTTACCCCGTGCACAATATCCCCAGCTTCCATAATCAGCTTGTTGTGCGTTATTACTATGAACTGCGACTGTTGTTGTTCCAAAAGTCTTCTGAACTTTTCCGAGTTGTAATCATCAAGTGGGGCATCAACCTCATCAAGAACGTAAAAAACCCCTTTGTTAGATTCAAGCATCGCCATTATAAGTGCAATTCCAACAAGCGCTTTCTCCCCACCAGAGAGCAATTGGAGTTTCTGGACCTTTTTACCAGCTTTTGAAACCACGATTTCTATGCCTGATTCAAATATATTCCCGTCGTCAATTAATCTCATACTACCCGTTCCACCATAGAACAGGTTTTCTATGTATCCTCTGAAGGCTGCGTTAATTCTGTTGTATGTGTTTAAAAATTGCTCTCTTGCTTGGATATCGGTCTGTTCAATGAGTTCTTCCAACTTCCTTTTTGCTTCTTCCAGGTCCAATTTCTGTTTCACAAGCTCGTTATATTCATTTTCAACAGCCTTGTATTCATCAATAGCACTCAAATCAACGGCACCGAGCATCTTTATTTTATTCTCCAAATCCTTCATTAGCTGAGCGAGTTCATCCAATCTCTCAGATTCTATCTCTACGGGATTTCTGTATTCCTCAGGAACATTTGAAATCCTGAATCTAATTTCTTGTATTCTTAAATCCGTTTCATGGATTCTTTCCCTTGTTGATTCTATCTCACTTTTTATTCGGCTTATCTCCTCCTCCAATGCCTGGAGTTGTTGTAGTTTTTCATCTTTTCCGCTCTTTCTTTCTCTAATATTTGTGAAGATATCCTGTGCCGTTGCTTTTAAACTTTCCAGTTCCCTTTCGTTTTCTATTAGGAAGTTCTTCGTGTCATTTATTTCCTGCTCAAGTTGCGATATATTGTACTTAGCATCGGCCACCTCTTTAGCAATTTCTTCCAATCTGTTGTTTATTCTATCATTCTCGGCTGTGTATTGCAGTTTTCTTTCAGAAAGGTTTTTCAACTCCACACGTAATGTTGCGATGTTTTCATTCAGAATCTCCAATTTTTTCCTATGCTCTTCTAGTTCTTTTGAAAATTCGCTGACATCTGCTTGTAAAACCTTTCGTTTTTCTTCCAGCACTTTGCTTTCTTCTTCCAAATATTCTATTCGAGCAATATTCCCTTCGTACTTTCCGTTGTATTCTGCCTCGAGTTTGATTAAGTCAGAAAGTTCGTTTGTAACATCCCTTAGTGCTTTCTGGAGTTCTTCGAGTACACGTTTGGATGAGAGAGACTTACTTGATACACTTGCAAGCTCTTCCCTTATTATTGCCATATTTTCTTGAAGTTGCTTTATCTCTCTACTGATTTCTTCAATCTCCTTTTCGACTTTGCTCTTCTCATTAACTAACTTTTCAAGTTCTTCTTGTAGTGTCTTTAGTCTAACCTTTCTTGCTATCAACGAGTTCGAATAATCTTCCTTCGCTTTTCCACCACTGATAGCCCCTCGACCTGAGATAAGTTCACCATCGAGTGTAACAATCCTTGACCTGATTTCATACTTTCTTTTTATCTCTATTGCACAGTCGATATCTTTGACAATTATGTCGTTACCAAATAAATAAAGTGGTAAGTTCCTGTATTCTGCTGATACATTTACAAGATTCGCGGCATATCCAATGAATCCCGGCTCGTGTTCAATACCGCTGATAGGCGAAAATGAAGCGTCTATCAAATCCAAGGGTATGAAAGTGGCACGACCATACTCATCCGCTTTTAAGAACTCGATTATTTGTTTTGCATCTTCTGCGGTTTTTACAACAACATGTTGCACCGCTCCACCCAAAAGTGTTTCGTAAGCTGTAGAGAGCGATTTATCAAAGTCAATAAGATTGGCAACAACGTCTATGAGTCCTTTAAATGTGTCTTTGTTTTCGAATATCTTCCTTATTGAATAACCAAATCCTTGATACTCTGAGATTTGCTTATTCAAAACATCGATTTCTGCTAGTATTTCTTTCTGCCTTCGCACAATCGTATCCAGCTGATGAGTTTTCAATTCTTTACTTTGATTGTACTCTTCCAGTGAACTTTTGACAACCTCTAATTCCTTCACAAGTTCGTTCTCTTTCTCTACGATTTCAAGCAAATGTTTCTCAAGGTCGTTTATTTCTTCCTCCAGCTCTTGCTTCCTTGTTTCCTTGGACGTTCTTTGACTCTGAATCATTTCGAGTCGGTGCTTGATATCTTGGTTTGTTTCCGTCAAACGAACTATCTCATTGTGGATTTTTGCAAGGCTTTTTTCTATCTCCTCGTATTCTTGTTTCTTTTTCAGTATCTCCTTCTCTTGCTCAGAATACTGCGTGTATATTTCGCTCTTTTCTTTTTCAAGTTTTGAGAGCTCGGATTCTTTCTCATTAATCTCTTCCGTTATTTTTGAGACGATGAGTTTTATTTCCTCGTATCTATTTTTCAGTGAATTTGCCTCATCCGTCAACATGTCAAGACGTGTTGTTATTTCAATATACTTACTTTCAAGCTCGTTAAGTTTCTTTGTAAATTTCTCTCTAATCTCCCTGAGCTGGTCTTCTCGTATCTTGAACTCTTCCAAAGTCTTTGTGTAACTTTCCATTTCCACGTCTATCTGGTTGAATTCCTCACGGAGAGTAGACCAATTCATTTCAAGTTGCGCAAGCTGCTTTAGCTTCTCTTTCAAAGAGATGTTCAACTCATTGAAATAACTTTCCATGTCGGCAAATCTTTGAGTTTCTAAACGATAAACTCCTCCGTAATATTCTTTCTTCACATTTTCTAATTCCTGAGAATACTCAAGATATCTTTCTGCTCTTTTTGCTTTCAAGTAGAGTGATTTTCTATTTTTGTCAACCTCAAAAAGCACATCTGTTATCCTACTGAGGTTGATTTGCGTTGCATCGAGTTTTGCTAATGCTTCTTTCTTCTTTTCTCGATAGATACCAATTCCAGCAATCTCTTCTATTATTGCACGCAAACTTTCGGGTGTGGCGGATACTATCTTATCGATTTGACCTTGACCAATAATAGAATACGGGTTTTTTCCAAACCCGTGTGTCATCAGTAGCTCTCTCAAATCTTTAAGCCTTACTTCATCTCCGTTGAGCAGATACCTACTTGTCCCGTCACGTGATAATTCCCTAGCAATAGAAACTTTATTCCCGTTATCTTCAAAAACAAGTTCCACGTAAGCATATTGTGCGGGTGGTCTTTTCTCATTTCCCCAAAATACCACATCTTCGCGCTCTTGCGCACGGATTTCTTTCATAGATTGTTCACCGAGCACCCAACGTATCGCATCGACCACGTTTGATTTTCCAGAGCCGTTGGGACCTACAACAACTGTTACTCTATCTGATACCTCCAATCGAACTGGGTCAGCGAACGACTTGAAACCTTTTATGAAAATCTCCTTTAATACCACCGACCACCCTCCCCATTCTTAGGGACTGCCATATCTTTTAATGTGGACATTCTTGGTATCACTGATGACTTAAAACTTTTATTATCTCTTGCGATACATTATATATATCCCCTGCTCCTACAAACATATAGACTGCTCCATCTTCGAATTTCAGGTTTTTCAATTCATCCAATTGTTCTACAAAAATTGCCTTGGGGATACTCTCTACAATTTTTCTTGCACTCGCCCCGTTCTTGCTTTCAAATGCACCGTAAACTTCCGTGACATATATTTCATCAGCTAACTGTAAAACCTTACTGAACCGCTCAGCTTCCCTCTTCAGTCTTGTATAACGGTGTGGTTGGAATATGACAACGACTTTTCTGTCTGGATAAACCTCTTTGGCTGTTTTTAAGAGTACTTCAACTTCTTCCGCTGTGTGCGCATAATCATCCACGATTGTAAGCTTTCTGCTCGGGTTGTCGTAACTTACGTTGAACCTTCTGCCAGGCAGTGTAAAATCATGGAAAGAGTTCAGCACATCATCTATATTGTACCCCACACTTGAGAGTAAAGTGACAACAGCAAGTGCATTTAAAGCGTTGTGATATCCAGGCACGGGTAAAAACAGTTTTTTCTCCCCCCATGGGGTAATTATTGTAACAATTTGCCTGAAGCCTTCTTGTTTACGTTCAACCATTTTGAAATCACCGGAATATAACCCAAATGTTGCATGTCCTTTGTACTTACCTTCGTCCGCAAATGTGACCACAAACTTCGAATTTTTGATAAGCGTTTCGAAACAGCTGTAATAATGTTCCAAGTCACGATAATTCTCTAAGTGGTCCTCACGTATGTTGGTTATTATTAAATAATCAGGGCAAAACTGCTCAAATCCTGGTTGGCTTTCGTCAAGTTCGTAAACCACAACTTTTGTTTCTTCCGATCCTTTTCTGTAGTTTCCGTGCTCCAATTTGTTGTGCAACGCACCTAAGAAAACATACGGGTCAGCACCGAGGTTTATCAAACTGTTTGCGAGCATCGAAGTAGTTGTAGATTTGCCATCCGTTCCAGTTACAGCGAAACCTTTGAACGGTTCCAAAATCCTTCTAAAATGGTCTATGCGCATTGTTATCTTGATGTTGTTCTTAATTGCCGCAACGTATTCCGGATTGTCCTTGGGAATAGCGGGAGTCATAACGACTTCATCCATGCCTTCTACATTCGTTTCTTCATGTTTGTCGTAAACTTTTATTCCAAGACTTCTCAAATACTGCGTTCTCTCAGAACTGTAGGGGTCACTACCCGAGACTTCTTTCCCAGTGAAATGTTCGTGCATCGCTTGTGCACTCATTCCAATGCCGCCAACACCTATGAAGTGTATCTTTTCCCTCTTGCCGTTCTCAAATCCCATCTTCCATGCCTCCATGCTGTAGATTATGTTCTTTTTTCACAGGACTAAATGGCTAATATGTCTCGTTCTATCTCATCTACTATTCTCTTTGCAGGATTTTCGCGCTCTTGAAAATTCCTACCTTTTGCCAGTAATTGTTTTATCGTTTCAGCCAACTTGTCAGGTTCATACTCACTTTCCCTAATCATTACTCCAAGTCCCTGTCTTTCAATGATTTTTGCGTTTACAACCTGGTGAGATTCAGTAGCACCTTCCCAAGGTACAACAACAGCAGGAACGTTAAAGTAAATCAGCTCAGAAATAGTTGTTGCACCAGCCCGTGTTATCGCCAAGTCAACACTCCGCCAGTATGCGTACATGTTTTCTATATAATCCACAACTTGAACGTTACCAGGAACATCTCCTTCTACTTTCTTGCCACCGGTAGACAGAATAAAATGCACATCTGGCAGTAACTTTGCAATATCTAACGTAATTTTGTTTAGAAACTCGCTACCACCACTACCACCTATAACTATCACCGTGGGGTGAACTAGCTCTACCTTCCCTTCCCTTGCCCAGATAGGATTACCAGTAACCATTATCTTTTCTCGCACCTCTTGGGGAAATTTTTCCACACATTCTTCAAATGAGACAAAGACCTTTTTAGCAAATTTCGAAATAGTTACGTTCGCCTTCCCTGGTATAGTATTTTGTTCTTGGACGTATACAGGAACACCGAGCTTTTTACCTGCTAAAGCAACTGGATAACTTACATAACCACCAGATACGTAGACAAAATCAGGAGAAAATCTTTCAAGTTCTCTTCTTATGATTATCGAATTTAAAACCAACTTCGAAAACCTTAGCACATTTTCTGGATGAAATATCGGTCTACGCAAGCCCTTTACCCTTACACTGAACCTTTTGAATTCCGGATGAAACTTTGGAAGTACCCGTTCTTCTATCTTACCTTCAACACAGAAATATAATACTTCAATCTCTCTTCTTTTCTGGAACTCCTCCAACACCGCTAGATTTGGGTAAAAATGCCCGCCGGTAACCCCGCCGGCAACAGCTATCTTTAACGGTCTATCTGTCGCTATTTTTTTCTCCAACATATTTTACATGCTCTCTCCTTCTTTTGAAATTTTTATATTCTCCCGTTTTTCGTTTTCTTCTTTTCCAAATAATCCTGAGAGTATTATCCCAAAGCCTATCAAAAGTGCCATCATGGAGCTTCCGCCTGTGCTTATAAAAGGTAGCGGGATACCAGTCACCGGGAAAAGCCCGGCGAAAACCCCAAGATTTATTGTCACATGGAAAAGTATAACTGTTGCATACGACCAAGTAAAGACACGAAGTGCTGTGTCTTCTATGTAACTTCCCAATCTCATGAGTGAATAACTCAAAAACATGTACATCACACAAACAAGGACTATACCAAAAAAGCCAAAATCTTCTCCAATGACTGCCAAGACAAAATCACTCTCTGCTTCAGGAACATAAACCTTCAACCAACTGTTACCTATTCCCACACCTGTTGGTCCTGAGTTTTTCAAAGTCTTCAGCGCTATCTCTACCTGCGGTGCTAATTCCCCACTGAAGAAGTATCGCAACCTGCCAAGCTGGTAAGAATGCAATAGACCTGTCGTTGAAGCAATTACGACTGCAATAACAATTACTACAACAGCTACAAGAAAATACTTTGGCTTCGTACCACCGTAGTATAAAGTAACTGCGGCTATCAAAAATGTAAACATGGCTGTGCTTAAATTCGGTTCGAGGATAATCAAACCGACGTAAACCAATGCATATAAGAGCGGTAATAACATTCCTGTCCAAACTTCAGACATCTTTGCTTTGTGTTTTTTCGCATAAATCGATAGATAAAGTATTAGTATGATTTTAGCAAACTCGGAAGGTTGTAATGTGAACCCTCCGATGTGTATCCATCTGTGTGCACCATTTATCGGAGGGAATAGAAATACTACCCCTAGCAAAACAATACCAATCGCATAGAGCCATTTATCGTACCTTTCATAAAAACTGAAAGGTATATTCTTTACAATCAGCATGAGAAACAGACTAACAGCCATTGTGACTACATGTTTTACAAAAAAATTGCTCGATGTATTGAAAACCTGTTCTTTCGCAAGGTCCAAGCTATACATTGCCAAAGCTCCAATAACAAAAAGCACCAGATAAGTGACCAGAGTAACTTTGAGTTCTGCTCTCACTTGAAATACTCCTCCCAAACACTAAGAAGTGTTACGAAAAATAGGTTACTAAAGTCCATACCTTGCTCTGTAAGTTTCTCACCATCAAAAAATTCAAACCTTCTTTTAAGGATATCAAGTACATCCTTTGGATCTACACCTGTTTTTCGTTTGACATACTCAAGGTCAGAACCCCATTTTGTTCTTAACGACATAAAGAGCGTTTCCAATGCTTCTCTTTCGGGTGTATTGAACACTTCGTAAGACCTGGGTAATCTACCTTCGGAGATTGCCAAAAAATAGTCGCTCAGTTTCTCGAAGTTATTATACCTCAGAAAACCTATATGACCACCTGCGGCAACACCCAAACCTATGTAGTCCGTATTAAACCAATACTTTAAATTGTGTAAACAATATTTACCGTTGATGGTAAAATTAGAAATCTCATACCTCTCATATCCAAGTGCTCTTAGTGCATTTAAAAACTCATCATACCTTTGAAACGTCTGTTCGTCCGGCTTTTTTAGTACACCGGCACCGTTTTCTGAATGAATCTCCAACATATAAACGGAAACATGGTCAGGCACAAAATCGCTCACAAACCTAACGTTCTCTTGAATAGTTTTCCATGTTTCTCCAGGTAGTCCTACAATAAAATCTACATTCACGTTATCAAAATACCTTCGGGCAATGTCGTACTTTCTCAAAAATGTTTCAAAATCATATAATCTACCAGACCTCTTAAGCACGTTGTCATCTGTACTTTGCAGTCCCATGCTCAGTCTATTTACTCCAAGCGCTTTGTATTCAACAGCTAAGTTTAAATCGAAAGAGTCGGGGTTAACCTCTATCGTAAACTCTTGAAAACTATTTTTTGTATAAACAGAAATGGACTTAACTATCCTGGCAAGGTTCTGCAAAGGAAATATGCTTGGAGTTCCGCCACCTATGTACAATGTTGTAACACCTTCACTGAGATACTCTTTATACATCTCTACCTCTTTCAGCAAGTATTCCGTATACTCATCGTAATTTCTATCTACAAAACTCACAAAATCACAGTATACACAACGACTTTTGCAGAATGGAATATGTATGTATACCCCTAATCCTTCCTGAAGACTCTTGAAAAGCATTGATTTACTCAACCTCTCCATTGAATTATTCAGAAAATCTAAGCTTAAAATAAGCCACGTTGTTTTGGATTATCAAATCCCCTGAGAACGGTGAAAGGAACCTAAACCAAACACCGTATTTTAGGTTCTGAGAAGATGGAACGTAAGTTCCAAAGGTTGAGAAGAAAAATCTGAAATCCTGGAAGTCTATAAATATTCTCCCTCCAAGAAGCCCTACTAATCTTCCTTCATCGAAATCCCACCCAAGGTTCACGATTGCTCCTTGCTCAAGTGATTTGTCCGCAAATACAAAAATGCCAAGTGAATAGATGTTGCCTATCTGCACAAAGCTGAGAGGTAATGTATCGATTAGGGCGTATCCCCTCTTCATGTTTACCTCGACCTTGGGCTGCTCGTTCCCTAGTTTTGAGAGCGAAAAACCTTCGTAGTTCAACGCGAAAGGTCCTATAACCAAATCACCTAATGGCAAGCTTGGTAAAGCCAACCATGTCTTGGAATACTCGGTTTGCAAGACCTGGTTTGTGGAAATATAGTAAGTCTTTTCAAAACCTGTAACAGGTATTGAATAACTCTCATATCCTATCGTAAGAGCAACTCCTTGCACTTGCCCAACAAACGTTAGTAAGTTAAAGTAACTTTTGTCAACAGGGCGCTTCATGTTTATAAATCCCAGCTTATAAGCTTCATTTCTGACATTCTCATCGTGCAACCTTAATCCTACCGCCCACTTGGAATCTTCATATACTAAGGATGCATTCCACACATTGAGCGAAATAGCATTATACATGCCCTGTATTTCAAGATTTACACTCTTCAGGACGTTTACAGTATCCTCAGCTACGTCACCAAAACCTATTGTTGATGAAAATAAAAAGAATACCAGAGTTAGTAACACAAGCCTTAAGCTTTTGCATGTATCCATTTTGTCCCCCCCTTAAAACCTTTCAAGAAAATAGACTTTAGTTTCTTAGTAGTTTATTCAATATTTCGTTCACCGTCTTTGGATTTGCCTTGCCTTTGAGCTCTTTCATAACTTGTCCAACGAAGAAACCAAAGAGGCCTTCTTTTCCAGCTTTGAAAGTCTCAACCTCTTTTGGATGGCTCTCGATAACCTTCTTTGCAATCTGCTCTATCAACGCAGTGTCGTCTATCTGTTTTAAACCTTTCTCTTCAACTATCTGTTTTGGCATTTTACCTGTGAGTAACGATTCTTGGAAAACGTCCTTTGCCATATTCCGTGAAATGGTTCCATCCTTTATTAAGTTGATAACCTCTACAAACGTATCTGCACTAACAAATAGCTTCTCTTTTTCGTACTCGCCATACAATCTAAAAAGTTCTGTTAAGAACCAGTTTGCAACCTCTTTAGGTTCTCCTGATTTTTTCACAGCCTCTTCATACAAGTCACCAATCTCTTTGTCTTCAACAAGTGCCCAAGCTTCTTTTGTGTTCAAACCGTAACTTTCTACAAATCTTTTGAGCCTTTGTTCTGGCAACTCCCCAATTGTTGCTTTGATTTTCTCAATAAACTCATCATCAAGCACGACAGGAGGTATATCCGGTTCTGGAAAGTATCTGTAATCGTGCGCTTCTTCTTTACTTCTCATACTCACCGTAGTTTTAGTGCTTAAATTCCAGCCTCTTGTTTCCCTTTCCACGTCTAGCCCTTTTTCCAAATGCTCTACAATGCGTTCATACTCGTATTCAAGAGCCTTTTCAACGAACCTAAAAGAGTTCATGTTTTTGACCTCTACCTTGTTGCTCTGCTTTCCCGTTAGAGTGTCTACGACTGAAATATTTGCATCGCAACGCATGGCTCCCTTTTCCATATCTCCACTACTTACGCCTATGTATCTCAAAATGCTCCTTAGTTTCTCCATAAATATCCTTGCTTGCTCTGGAGATTCTATATCAGGTTCAGTAACAATTTCAGCCAATGGCACCCCACATCTGTTCATGTCAACAAGTGAGTAATCAGCTTCGGTGATGTTATCTCCAGCATGCATCAATTTTCCAGCATCCTCTTCTAAGTGTATTCTTCTTATTCGAACCTTTTTACCTTCAACTTCCAAAAATCCGTGTTCAGCAAGTGGATAAAAGAACTGAGTAATCTGATACCCCTTTGGCAAGTCCGGATAGAAGTAGTTCTTCCTATCAAATCTTGAGTACCTGTTTATTTTACAATTCAAAGCCAATCCTAACCTAACTCCTAACTCAAACATCTCCATCGACGGTACAGGCAAAGCACCGGGCTGACCTGTGCATACAGGACATATTGAAGTGTTAGGTTCCAAATCGAATACGTCCGCACTACAGTTGCAAAATGCCTTCGTTTTTGTGCTCAATTGAACGTGTATTTCAAGTCCTATGACAGGCTTATATCTATTCGCCTTTTCCATCCAACATTCAACCTCCTTAGCATCTAAGCTCCCTTTTCCCCTAAATGCCTTTCAATGTAATCGGCAAAACCTAAGACCTTGGCATCAGAAAATCTCGGACCCATTATTTGGATACCAACGGGTAGATGCTCCACCTTACCAAAAGGAATACTAATTGCTGGTAATCCAGCAAGATTTGCAGGGATTGTGAATATGTCCATCATATAATAAACAAGCGGGTCACTAACAGAACCTATTTTAAAAGCAACGATAGGAGATGTGGGTGTAACGATGAAGTCGTACTGCTCAAAGACACTGTTGAGCTTCGTCGATATTTTTCTTCTAACTTTTTGAGCCTTTTCGAAATACGCATCGTAGTAAGCAGCACTAAGCGTGAACGTTCCAATCAGTATCCTTCTTTTCACCTCGTCACCAAACCCTATCCCTCGCGTTCTTTCGTACATCTCTCTTAACCCTTCTGCTGAAACCCTTAAACCGTATTTCACCCCGTCGAACCTCGACAGGTTTGAACTTACCTCCGCAGGGGCTATTATGTAATAAGTTGCAACCGAATATTTGATTTCGTCCAAATCAACCATATCAACAAAATGTCCTAAGCTCTCCAGGAATTTAATGAATTCATCAATCTTTCCTTTTACGCCCTCTTCGACCCCATCATTGAAAGATTGTTTAGCAACGGCGATTTTCATTCTTGGCAATTCTTTCCCTATGAATTGCGTAAAATCGATTTTTCTGTCAACTGTTGTAGAATCATTTTCATCTTTTCCCGCAATTATGTTCATCAATATCGCGCTATCTTCAACCGTCTTTGTAATAGGTCCTATCTGGTCCAGTGAAGAAGCAAAAGCGACAAGTCCGTATCGTGAGACCAAACCGTAAGATGGCTTAAAACCTACAACACCACAAAAGGCTGCTGGTTGTCTAATCGAACCTCCTGTGTCACTTCCAAGCGCTGCAACTACTTCGCCAGATGCTACAGCTGCAGCCGAGCCTCCACTACTTCCGCCCGCAACTCTTTGCGTGTCATGCGGATTTCTTGTTGGTCCAAAGGCGGAGTACTCTGTACTCGCTCCCATTGCAAACTCATCGAGATTTGTCTTTCCAACAACAGAAAATCCATTTTCTTTGAGTTTCTTCACGACCGTAGCATCGTAGGTAGCAATGTATCCTTTCAATATCTTCGATGCACATGTGGTTTCAATTCCTTGAACATTTATGTTATCCTTTATCCCTATAGGAACTCCTCTTGGAGCTTGCTTATTTACACTTATAAACGCATTCAAAATCTTGTCTTCTTTTTCAATGACTTCTAATGCTCTTTTAACAAGTATTCCTAAATCGTCACTTTTTGCAAATTCAATAGCTTCTCTGAGTGTCAGTTTTTTAAATTCCTCGGAATTCAAAACCCTCTCTTCCAATGTGAACACCTCCTTGCTCTTTCGAGGAAATTATATCACATATTCAACAAAATACACCGTTGTGTGTTAAAATTGATAATAAAGCAAATGAAAAGAAAATTTAGCCAAAACGACATTGGGAGGGAAGAGGATGAACCAATTAACATTTGAACTGAGCAGTGGTAAATATTATTATCATTACCCATTTCCTGTTGCTATAATAGGAGTCAAGGTTGACGAAAAGGTAAATTTCATGTCCGCAGCGTGGCATACACAACTTTCTTTTGACCCGCCGCTATATGGTATCTTAATCTCACCAAAAAGATACACAAACGAGCTTATAAAACAAACAGATGCATTTTCTGTCAATTTTCTGAAGTTCGAAGATTACAAAATAGCCGGCTTTGTCGGAAGAACATCAGGAAAGGACTTAGATAAAGTTAAAACATTCGAACTAAAATACTTTGATGGGAAAGTTCTTCCTGTGCCTGTTTTAGAAAACGCAATAGCTTGTTATGAATGCAAAATCGTAGACCAAAGAACATATGGAGACCATATATTATACGTTGGCGAAATTGTTGGAATACATTACGATAAAACATACTACGACAATGGACTTTCAAAATCGTTGCTGCTCTACCATGGTAACGATAGATACACATACGCTCTAAACAAAAGCATAAAGTTCGGCAAAGAAGAAGTTTACAACGAACTTAGCAACAAAAAAGTTTAAGTCAGGCTTTCAAAAGTTAAAACAAGTATGGTATAATCTTACCAAAGGTTTTGGTTCATCTAAGCCTTTGATAGGGGGTGGAGTGATATGAAAATCTTTCTCGATACAGCTAATCTTGAGGAGATAAGGCAGGGAGTGGAGTGGGGAATAGTCGATGGAGTTACAACAAACCCAACACTCATAGCAAAAGAAGGAGCAGATTTCGAAAAACGTATAAAGGAGATATGCGAGCTTGTCCAAGGCCCTGTCTCTGCTGAGGTTATCTCTTTGAACTGGGAAGGTATGGTCGAAGAAGCTAGAAAACTTGCCGCAATCGACGAACATGTGGTAGTAAAAATTCCGATGACTCCTGATGGGATAAAAGCTGTGAAGATACTATCAGCCGAAGGTATAAAAACAAACGTGACACTTGTTTTTAGTGCAAACCAAGCCTTACTCGCAGCGAAAGCTGGTGCAATGTATGTTAGTCCTTTCGTAGGAAGAATAGATGACAACGGTAACGATGGACTGAAATTGTTGGAAGAAATCATGCAAATTTTCGCTAACTATGGTTTTGAAACAGAAGTAATTGCCGCAAGTATAAGACACCCAATGCACGTTGTGGAAGCTGCACTCATAGGTGTGGATATAGCAACAGTTCCATTCGATGTGCTTAAGAAGATGTTTATGCATCCGTTAACCGATGTTGGGATAAAGAGATTCTTGCAAGACTGGGAATCTTACAAATCTTCGAAAAAGTAAAAAGAATGCGAACACTAAAGGGAGGTAAATAGATGTATCGAACTCATAATTGTGGTGAGCTCCGCTTAAAAGACGAAGGAAAGCAAGTGAAACTTGCGGGTTGGGTTGACAGAATCAGAGACCTCGGCGGTGTTAAGTTCATAGTCCTCAGAGATAGGTATGGAAAAACGCAAGTTGTTGTAAATCCGGATTCGCCAGTTTACTTGATTGTCAATACAATTTCCAGAGAAGACGTCATCAATGTTGAAGGCATTGTTCGAGCAAGGCCAAATGAAGCGGTGACTTCTGAACCTACCGGAGAGATAGAAATCCTCGCGGAAAAAATCGAAATTCTCTCAAAATCCGAACTACCGCCATTTTATCCGGGTGATGAAGTTTCGGAAGAAATGCGTTTGAAATACAGATACTTGGACCTTCGAAATCCAAAGATGGCAAATAACCTCATAGTCAGGCACAAAATGGCTTTCCATGCTAGAGAATTCTTAACAAGCAAAGACTTTTTGGAAATTGAAACTCCATACCTTACAAAAAGCACCCCAGAAGGTGCGCGGGACTTTCTTGTTCCATCTCGTTTGAAAAAGGGAACATTTTACGCCCTTCCACAGAGCCCGCAGTTATTTAAACAAATACTCATGATTTCAGGAATGGATAAATATTTCCAAATAGTACGCTGCTTCCGGGATGAAGACCTGAGAGCGGATAGACAACCTGAATTCACCCAAATTGATATAGAAATGTCTTTTGTCCACATGGAAGATGTCCTGAATCTTGCCGAAGACCTGATAAGATACATTTACTCAAAGGTGGGGATAAACCTTCCCGAAAAATTTGATAGAATCCCATATGAAGAAGCGATGGAAAAATATGGATCAGACAAGCCTGACCGAAGGTATGGAATGGAACTGCAAGACCTAACAAATCACTTCGCTAACACACAGTTCAAAATCGTGGCAGATGTTCTTGCAAAAGGTGGTTCAGTAAAAGGTTTTAAAACACACATACCTATGAGTAGAAAAATAGCTGACGAATACTCAGAATTTGTAAAGACTTTCGGTCTAGGTGGCATTCTTTGGTTTAAAATTGAAAATGGTCAAATCGCATCCACGACAGCAAAGTATTTAGAAAATGAATATTTGGAAATCTCAAAAGCATTCGAAATGAAGGAAGGAGACGTTGTCATACTTGCAGCACATGATAATAGAGAGAGGCTGAATGAAGCATTGGGTGCTCTAAGGCTAAAGATAGGAAAAGAGCATTTCAAAGTGGAAGGTTTCGATGCCCTTTGGATTGTAGACTTCCCGTTCCTTGAATGGAGCGAAGAAGAGAATAGATTCGTCGCTCGACATCATCCATTCACAATGCCATACGTAGAAGACTTAGAAAACGGGGTGGAACTTTCAAAAATCCGAGCGCATGCGTACGATATGGTTATAAACGGATATGAAGTCGGTGGGGGAAGTATAAGAATTCACAGGAAGGACATACAAGAGAAAGTTTTTGATATAATTGGTTTGACAAAAGAAGAGATGGAGGAGAAATTTGGATTCTTCTTGGAAGCACTTAAATACGGTGTACCTCCACACGGAGGAATTGCATTTGGACTGGACAGACTAGTAACAATAGCAGTTGGTGCCGATAGTATCAGAGAGGTTATCGCATTCCCAAAAACATCTAGTGGGACTTGTTTATTAACCAACGCACCATCGACAGTTTCACAAAAACAGCTTGAAGAGCTTGGAATCTCTTTGAGGCAATGATATAAAACTTGGAATACCACTAACAACGGGAGGTGTGTCTATGGCTATTAAGTTCGACAAAAGGGAAGAAAAGGATAAACTGATTATCTCTATTCACGGCGAGATAGATGCATACCATTCTGGAGAGGTCAAAAAGTTTCTTAAAGATGCCATAAATGAAACAAAGTTACCAAAAATCGTCCTTGATATGTCGGAAGTAAATTACATTGACAGTGCTGGTCTTGGTAGCTTGGTTGCACTCTACAAAGATGCCAGGATGGCCGAAAAAGAACTCGTTCTTGCCTCACTAAAACAAACCGTTATGAGAATATTCGAAATGACACGACTCGATAGAGTATTCAAAATTGTGCAGACTGTTGAGGAGGCATGATAAATTGCATTGTAAAATCGCAATAGACGGACCAGCCGGCTCCGGAAAAACTACTGTTGCAAAAGAAATTGCCAAAAGGCTGGGGATTGACTATCTTGATACGGGTGCGATGTATCGCATCGTTGGGCTTTATCTTCATAACTGTGGTGTGAGTCCAGATTCAACGGAAGAAATCGAAAAGACGTTAAGTAGCGTCTCAATAGAATACAAAGATGGAAAGTACTATTTAAATGGCAAACAAGTAGGAGACGAAATACGAACAGCAGAAGCAGGCATTTACGCATCACGTTACGGTGCAAACCCTGTAGTGAGAAAATTTTTAACAAAAATTCAAAAAGAAATCTGTGCCACGAGGAGCATCGTTGCCGAAGGGCGTGATATAGGCACTGTCGTCATGCCAGATGCCCAAGTTAAAATTTTCCTCATCGCTTCTCCAGAAGTCAGAGCAAAAAGAAGATATGAAGAACTCAAAAGCAAAGGTTTAGAAGTTAGCTACGATGAGCTTCTTAAACAAATAATAGAGAGAGACAAACTCGATTCTTCAAGAGAAATAGCACCTCTGGTTAAGGCAGAAGATGCCATTGAAATTGACTCTTCCAATCTAAGTGTTGAAGATGTAGTTCAAAAAATTCTGGAAATAATTAAAGAGCGGTGCAGTCTAAATTTTCAAAAGACAGTAAGGTGAGATATTCGTGCCAAATGTAATAATCGGACCTGTTGGATTTTGCTTTGGCGTTGAAAGAGCTGTTGAAAAGGTCAAAGAGTTGCTTCGGGAAGGAAAAAATGTCCTTACTGATGGTGAGATAGTTCATAACAAAAATGTTATGAACCATCTCAAAGAGCTTGGTTTGAAAGTCGAGAAAGATGTTGGTTTTGACAACACTATCTTTGTTGTTAGAGCCCATGGCTTACCACCAAAGGTGTTAAGTGAAATTTCAAAGAAATGCCAAATAATTGATTTAACATGCCCGATAGTTTTGAATGTATTCAAACTCGCCAAAAAACTTAGAGCTAATGGTTTCAAAATAATTGCTTACGGTAATCCCATTCATGCAGAAATGATTGCGCTAAAAGGACATGTCGAAGACGCAATAATTACAAAAATGCCTGTTCGCGTTGAACCTGGAAGATGGGCAATCATAAGCCAAACAACGAGTTCTAAAGACAGCTATGAGCAGTTTGTAAAATCGATGAAAACACTGAACCCAGATGCAGAATTCAGTATTTACAATACCATATGCAATGTTACTATTGAACGAGAAGATGTTGCGAAAAAATTCGGTGAGATGTGTGATTTAACAATAGTAATAGGTGGAAAGAATAGTTCTAACACGAAGAAACTTTACGAGTTAGCTTTAGAGAAACGGGGTAACGCTATTCACGTTGAGGATATTGAAGAACTGAAAAGCTTGATTTGCGTTGACTCTAAGCTTTCTGAAATTCTTACGAACGCAGATTCGAAAATTGGTATTTTGAGTGGTACTTCTACATCAAATAACGATGTCAACAACGTCGTTAAATATATTCTTGAAAAATACGGTGGGAGGGAACTTTTCATGGCGGAACTTGAAAAACTCAACGACACTGTTAAAGGAGAACAGGTCAACTTCGAACAGTTAGAAAACCAAAGCGAACCATCATTTGAAGAACTTCTTAACGAGTCGGAAAAAGCGATGGAGCAGAATCGTGTGGGGAATGGGCGTATAGTAGAAGGCATCGTAACAGAAGTCACACCGACAGGTTTAACCGTAGACTTTGGATGGAAAGGAACAGGAGTGGTACCTCTCGAGGAACTTTACAAAGAACTTTCAGAATACAAAGTAGGTCAAAAAATCCTTGTTAGAATAGAAAAGTTCAACGAGGAAGAAGGAACTGCAATCCTTTCGGAAAAGAAACCAATGCAAAGGAAAGTGATGGAAGATATACTCAACGCGTTTAGAGAAGGCAAAACTGTTACAGGGAGAATACTCGAAAGAATTAAAGGTGGATACAGAGTCCTTATCGAAAATGTAGTAGAAGCGTTCCTTCCAGGTAGCGAGTCCAACATAAAAGAAGGTGAAGAACTGCCAAGAGAAAAAATGCACTTCGCGGTTATAAACTTTGAACAACGAGGTAGAAAAACTAACGTTGTAGTTTCCAGAAAAAGACTTTTCCAAAAACTCATCGAAGAATTCTTCCAGACAAAAAAACAAGGTGATGTCGTCGAAGGTATTGTTGAAACGATTGACGAACGTGGCGCATTTGTTAAGATAGGTGGGGTTTTAACTGGTTTCTTACCAAACAGCGAAGTTTCGTACAACAGTTCTACTAAAGCAAGTGATGTCCTAACAGCAGGAAAAGTCATGAAATTCCAAATTAAAGAAATAAACCCAGAAAAAAGAAGAATAACGCTCAGCCTTAAAGCCTTGACGCCGGATCCATGGGAGAACGTAACCAAGAAATTCCAGGTCGGTCAACAAGTCTCAGGTATCGTCACCTCAATAAAACCTTTCGGGTTCTTTGCAAAGATAGATGACGGTATAGAAGGGCTAGTGCCGATATCCGAAATCTTCTGGGACAAACCAGGCAAAATCACGGATGTTGTTGCTGTCGGGGATGCAGTTAAGTTGCAGATTCTTGAAATTGTCCCTGAAAAGCGAAGAATTGTGTTGAGCTATAAATCTGTTGAAGGAAATCCGTGGGATAAGGTTGAGCAGAAATATCCAGAAGGTAGTATAGCTACTGGTAAAGTTATCAAGGTGTTGCCAAACGGAGTCATAGTCGAACTAGAACCAAACATTACTGGTTTCTGCAACATTTCAGAAATATGCTGGAACTTTGTTGATAAAATCGAAGATGTGATAAAAGAAGGCGACATAGTAAAATTCCAGATACTCTCAATTGACAAAGATAACAAAAAAATAAGGGTTAGCATTAGGAAAGCGAAGGAAAACCCCTGGGAAAAATTTGCAAAGAGCTACAAGCAAGGAGATACAGTAACTGCCAAAATAATAAAAGCTGTCGATAAAGGTTACATCGGACTTTGCGAAGGTGTGGAGGTATACATACCAAAAACGCAAGTATACGATAATTTGAACATCAATGATGAAATTACTGGCAAAATCATCAAACTCGAACCACAAAAAGATATCTATAAGATTATCGTCAGTCCTAAAGCTTACGAAGATGAAAACGCTTTGAAAAGTGCAAAGTCAACAGAAGAAACAAACATAGCAAAAGTAACTATGGAGGGAAAATTAGAGAATGCCGTTGAATCCAAGGGACCAGAAACAGGAACAGCTAAAGAATGAAGAACAAGTGAAACAAGAAAACAAAACTGTAAATATATCAAAACTCCCAACGGTTCTAATAGTTGGAAAAAGTAACGTTGGAAAATCAACACTTTTTAATAAACTCATCGGTAGGAAAAAATCGATAGTTGCAGATGAGCAAGGGACCACAAGAGACGCGGTCATTGACCGCGTCGTTTATTCTGACAAAATGTTTCAGTTGGTCGATACATGTGGAATCTTCGAGGGAAAAGAAGACGAAATTTATGAGAAGAGCAAAGAATTCACACTCAAAGCTTTGCAAGAAAGCGATTTAATACTTTTCGTTGTCGATGGAAAGAATGGACTTTCCTCAGAAGACTACACAATAGCCGATACGCTCAGAAAATCCGGGGTCGACGTTATCTTGGTTGCTAACAAGTCTGAAAGTGAAAAGAATTATTCAAAAGTTTATCCAGAGCTTTTCAGCTTGGGATTTGGCGAACCGTTCCCGGTTTCTGCAGAACAAAGCAAGAATTTGGACGAATTAGTTGAACTAATTATCACCAAGCTTGAAGAGAAAGGATACGACCTAAGTAAGACTCCAAAATTTGAAAACCTCATTAGGGTTACTATCGTCGGTAGACCTAACGCTGGCAAATCTTCGCTCTTCAACATGATTGTGAAAGAGGAGCGTGCATTGGTCACACCAATTGCAGGGACAACACGTGACACGATAGACGAGGTTGTCAAGATAGGTAATAAAAGTTACCTCTTTGTCGATACCGCTGGTTTGAGAAAAAAGAGTAGAATCGAAGACTTTATAGAACGCGTTAGCACTTTCAGAACGATAGGCGCAATTGAGCGTTCGGATGTCGTTGTCTTGGTCATAGATTCTACAGAAGGTATAACAAGACAAGACCAAAGAATAGCGGGACTTGCAGAAAAAAATGGTAAAGGTATTGTAGTCGTATTCAACAAGTGGGACTTGATTAAACATGCAGACAAAAGAATCAAAGAGTTCATGGACCAGTTCAACGAAAAACTTTACTTCGTAGACTTTGCACCTGTTGTCTTCACGAGTGCGATAAATCGTGTTGGTTACAAGGAGTTGATAAGAGCAATCAACACAGCATACGATTCTCTCCACAAAAAAGTCCCAACAAGTGCAGTAAACACAGCTATCCAAAGGATGATAGCCAAACCACCTCACGGACTAAAGCTCTACTACGGTCTACAAGTTGACATACGTCCACCAACGTTTTTGTTCTTCGTGAACAAATTAGAAGTGCCTGAGAGTTTCCAGAATGCGATAAGGAAAACAATAAGAGAGCAAGTTGACCCATTCACAGGTGCTCCGATATTCTTAAAATTCAAAGAGAGGCAATAGACTCATGAGTAGCTCAGAGCCATTATCAGATGATTTTGTAGAAGAACTTGAAAAAATGTTGGATGAAGCAAAACAAACGGCATGTCCACCATGTGTAAAGTGTGGCTGGTGCTGTAAACACACCGTTTGTTACTACGGTGAATGGGACTACGAGAAAAACCAATGCAAGTATTTAACTGAAGATAACTTGTGTAGCAAATACGATGAAATAAACGCATTCGAAGAATCACAAAAACTTGAAATTAGACTTTTTGGAAGTGGATGTTGTTTAAACTATGAAAACCCAGACAGGTTGCAAATCCTGAAAAAGTTTCAAAAATGACTCATTTCAATTTCAGAATGACTGGATTCAAACGAAAAGGAGCGGTAGTAATGTTAAGGGTTGACCAGCTTAAGAAGAGCATCCTCATAAAAAACTTTCTAGTTGCAATTTCAGTTACTATATTCGTTCTTGTTGGCTCGCTAATTTGGACAAGATTCTACAGTACGGAAAATTCGACTGCGCATTTTGAAAAAATAGACTTAGCCTTTAGAAACTTTCTTGACACATTTAATGCCCTAGTTTCACATCATGATGAAGAGTTGGAAGATTACATAAGGACTAACCTTCCTTTAGCCAAGGAGTTTATCGGTAATTTAAATAAAGACGAAGCCTTAGAAAACATCAAAAAGCAACTTTCACAGACCATTTTATACAGTATTCCAAACGTCTTCGTTGATATAGATGTCGCTCTGTTGAACGCAAAAGGAGAAATTCTGAACGCAACAGGTTATCTTGCAACTGTAAAAAATATTGGATTTAAACCTACAGTTTATTCTACAAATTCCATATCAATCATTACAGGCTTTATCCCAGGGACATCACGTATGGTCAAATACCTATGGTTACAGCTCTCTGAAACCGAATATTTGCTTTTCACGTTATACCTAAGTCCAAGATTATACGAAGGATTTATAAAAGGATTTTCAAACTTATCCGCAGCAAATGTTTCTGAGATAGCCATATACGTAGATTACGAAAACAGGTTGGATACCTCTAAAAAGATAGCTGACCCAATAATTGCAGAAGGCTTTAAGGACCAATATTTAAAAAGGGACTGGCAAAAATCCATATTCTATAAAGCCTACGTCCTTTCTTCACACAGAGAATTAACCGTTCCAATTTATCTAAAAGTTGTTTTTGATTACCGAAAAGTTTTATTCTACGTCCTCATCTATTTGATTGCGTTTATACTAACAGTAGTTATTTTTACGCTCTTTGCCACACAAGCAACGCTAAAACCTTTCGCTTCAGATTTGAATAAGTTATCCATTGCCGTGAGAGAAATTGGGAACACAGGCACTTTACCACCTGCAGGCAACTTTAACTTAGTCGAAACCCAGGAATTTTATGAAACTCTCTCGGCAATCTTACAAGAACTGAGCGCAACTATGGAGGAATTAGAAGCCACAAACCAAGAACTTATGCATTTTTACGATGAAGTAAAACTCAAAAGCGAGGAATTTAAAAGACTCTTGGTTAATATTTCCGAAAAGTTGGCTATTATCGCCGAAGGCTACGATGAAAATACAGGTCAGCATATATATAGGGTTAAATACCTCTCCAAATTAATTGCTGAAAAGCTGAATTTGTCGGAAGAAAAAATTGAAGAGATAAACATGTTCGCAAGCTTGCATGATATAGGAAAGATTTTCATACCAAAAGAAATCCTACTAAAACCTGGAAAACTAACACCAGAAGAATGGGAAGAGATGAAAAAACATACAATCTATGCAAAAAGGATTCTTGATGTTCATGGGTTTGAAACAGCCTTAAACATAGCGTTATATCACCATGAAAATTACGATGGAACAGGTTATCCATTTGGCTTAGCAAATGAAGAAATACCAACTGAGGCACAAATAGTAAAAATCGTAGACGTCTACGATGCTCTGCGTTCTGACAGACCTTACAAAAAAGGTATGACCCACGAAGAGGCATTGGAAATTATCTTAAAAGGTGATGGTAGAACACTTCCATCTCACTTTTCACCGAAGATACTGGAAGTATTTAAAGAAAACGCTGATGAAATACGTGAATTTTGGGAGAAATTAAGATGATTTAATTATTCTCTCACTCAATATTCATCTTTTTCTTGAATTCTTTATCTTTTTCCATTTCAGCAGTTGCCTCATATACAAGAGCTTCCGCCGATATGTTTTTTTCTGGAATATACCTTGCAAACCCAATGTAGAGGTCGCAAGTTATATCGTTGTTTTCCAAAGAATCTACTACCTTTCTTCTAAAATGTTCCGCAAAGAAAACACCATATTTGTAAAGGACCAGCGCATATGTATTTTGTGATATGTGAATTATAACATCTCCTTCTTTTGCATTTTGCCTAAGTATGCTTTCTACCTTTTCCTTACTTTCTTCGCATCCTGTTCCTTCAAATTCCAAAATAACAACTCCGAGCAATTGATTCTCCCGCTTCGAAAGTTCCATGTAATTTTTCAAAATTTCTAACCCAATACTGTAAGTGAAAATCCCTCTACTTTCGTCAAGAATGCTTTCTCTCGCTATAGCTTGTCTGTTTACCTCTAAAGCAGCTTCATAGCGAGCTTTTTGGAGTTTCATTACATGCATAAAGCCAGCTATGGTAAGTACGTAAAGTCCTATAAATATTATTATCAAATACATCTGAAAACCTTGTCTTCCAACCTCTCTTGAAACGTCAAAATATGAATTAAAAATCTTATCCAATTCACCAGAAGCTTTCATAACTGCAACCGTCTTATCAATCTTTTCTAAAATATCTTTATTGGCAACTTCAGAACCTTTGCGAATTGCAAACTTGAGTTGAACAGGACTAAAAACAAAGGATGTTGCCCTAACTTTCGGATACTTAGTATTGTTGACAAGATAAGCTAACCTACTAACAACACCAGCTATCGCTTCTCCATCGTTGACAGCTCTTATAACGCTTTCATACGAGTCGTATCCCACATAATTTGGTTTCACATCAAAGGACTGAGCAATCTCCAAGAATTTTTGATAGTATATATCCCCACGATTAACGGCAACGTTCTTTCCATCTATTGCTTTTATATCTTCAAGTGTCCTAAAGCTAACAAGCACACCCCAGTTTTTAATTACAGGTTCTGTGTTAAACGAATATAATTTTTCACGTTCGGGAGTATGCGCAACACAAACGACCATATCAATGTAACCCTTATTCAATTGCTGCATAAGGTCAGCAAATTCGCCAAAGATAAATTCCACGTCGAAACTTCTTAGGATTCCAGCTCTTCTGAGCACGTCTATGAATAATCCATTAGGCTTACCATTGTCATCGTAAGTTAGCGGGTAGTTATCGTAATAACCTATTTTTATCGCCGAAAACAAAAGAGTGGACATCAAGAAAAAATAAAAAAGAAAACATAATCCTCTTTTCACTGTTGCTTTGCCCTCCTCTGAGTTGCAGACTGAGCATCTCGCTTTATATTTTATCACATTTTTGCGTAAGAAAACAACTAACTACCATTTAACGCCTTCCGTTTGCAACACTAAATACTTGACGAACCAAAAATATATGATAAAATTCGAATGCGTTAAAAATGTATCCCAATCCACACGCCAACCCGTTTCCCACCTCGGTGCCTTGCAAGGTAATTGCAAGGTCGGTGGGTCAAGGGGGCGGAGGATAAAACCAAATCATGGAGGTGTCGGTATGCCAGTTGTAACGATGAAACAGCTCTTGGAAGCAGGTGTCCATTTCGGACACAGAACACAAAGATGGAACCCTAAGATGAAACCGTATATTTACGGCGCAAGGAAAGGTATCTACATTATCGATTTGCAAAAGACTGTCAAACTACTCGATGAAGCCTACGACTTTGTCAGAGACGTAGCAAGCAAAGGCGGAACTATCCTCTTTGTTGGAACAAAGAAACAAGCACAACAAGTTGTCAAAAACGAAGCTGAAAGATGCGGAGGATTCTACGTTAACAACAGATGGCTCGGTGGACTTTTGACCAACTTCTCCACAATCCAGACAAGAATCCAAAAGCTCATCGAACTCGAAGAAATGGAAGCAAATGGTGAACTCGACAAGCTTCCAAAAAAAGAACAGAGCAAACTCAGAAAGAAACTTGAAAAACTCAGAAAGAACCTCGGTGGCGTCAAAAACATGAAGAGCTTACCCGATGTCATCTTCATAGTCGACCCGAGGAAAGAAAAGATAGCCGTTGAAGAGGCAAACCACCTCAAAATACCAATAGTTGCAATGGTTGATACAAACTGTGACCCGGATCCTATCGACTACGTAATACCATCGAACGATGACGCAATAAGAGCAATAGCTCTCATTGCCGGTAAGATAGCGGATGCATACCTCGAAGGTCGCGAAGGAGTACCTTACTCAACAGAAGAAGCAACCACAACCACAACAGAAGCAGAAGAAATTGAAATCAGCATACCAGAAAACCTCGACGAAGAGGAAATATGAGGAAATAAATAATACCAAAGCCCTCGGGAAATCCGAGGGCTTTTTTGTTATCTACTCTGTTCAACTTCTTTGCTTTTCAGATAAGAATTAAGAATTAGCGAAACAAGTATCAAAATCATTCCAAATACTTGTATTGCAGCAATCGTTTCATGACGAATGAAGCTACCTGCAATTACAGATATCACCGTCGTTAGATTTGAGAAAAGGGAAGAAATCGTTGGTGAAACCTTGCTAAGCATGAAATTCACAAGGAAAAATGCAACAGTCGAAGAAAGTATGCCAAGATACAACGCTCCAACAACAACAGCAGGGTGGAATGCGATTGTGAAATTTCCTGTTACGATGCTCAGGAAAAAGAAAAAGACAAATCCCGTAAGCATCATAAAGAACGTTATCTCAACAGGAGTGAACTCTGAGGATAGCTTTCTCGAGAAAATATTGTAAAATGCTGCGGAGAAAACCGCACCCAAAACCAACAGCTTTCCAAGTAGCGCTCCTTGTTCTAATCCCCCACTTTTGACGATAAGAAACACTCCAAAAAAGCTAAGAAATGCGAAGAGAATTTGGTACCATCTGATTCTTTCTTTCAACAATGCTGGACCCAAAATCGTTATAACGATTGGAATTAATGCAATCAACATCCCAGCCTCAGAGGACGTCGTAAACCTGAGTCCATTAGTCTCGAACACAAAGTAAGCAATCGGTTGAAATAGCGCTACTTTCCATAATTTCCAAAATGGTTTCTTTGTTAATTTTACGATTCCAAAAAGCCAAAGTAATAGCATCACACTGGTTGCCACACCAAACCTAAAGGCTAAGAACGTGTACACGTTTACATGTTCTATACTGTTTTTAGTAAAAAGGAATGATAACCCAAATATCGTTGAAACTGCAAATCCAGAAATATAAACCTTCCAGTTCACATTTATCACCTCGGGCAAGGTAGAATCATCTACAAATGTTCGCATTCCGCACAATTTTTTCTGTTACTATTTTACCAAAAAGGAAATTTTCATCAATATTTTTTCATTGCTTTGTGTCTGATATCTCAGATACTGAAAACACTCCAAAAATTGACAAATTCTCACACTTATGGTAATATATTAGCAGACTAAAGTGTAGATTGCTAACATCTCTGATAACAAAAATATAGGTTAAAATAGATAGAAAAACGGAGAGGTGATAACCGTGTTAGGAAACGATATCACCGAAAGACAAAAGAAAGTTCTTTACTGCATTGTGCAAGAATACATCAACACGAAGACCCCTGTAAGCTCAAAAAGGGTTTTGGAAAGTGCTGCAATTGAGAGATCCGGTGCAACGATTAGAAATGATATGAACCGTTTAATGCGCACGGGATATATATTCCAGCCACACACTTCTGCTGGTCGCGTTCCAACAGACAAAGGACTCAGGTTTTACGTAAATGAACTGAAAAAAATCAGGGAAGAGATAAAGTCCAAAAGCTCACAAGTGGAGGTTTCTGCAAAATTTCCAATCGGTGATATGGAAAAGGTGCTCACGGGTGCAGCAAAGTTGTTAAGCTCTTCAACAAAAGGTATGGTTATTATTGAAAAGCCCAGCCCACTAACACTAAGAATCAAGCGTATAGTTGTAACACCTGTGAGTAAGAATTTCTCAATTGCGAATATAATTACATCCCTCGGTCTCAGTTCTTCCATTCCAATCCAGCACACCGAACTTGACGATGTTGAGAAAATAGAGCAGATGCTTAACAAAGCGATGACAGGATTAACATTGAACGAATTCAAATCCAAATTGCGAGATATACTTACTCGAATCAATAATTTTAACAACTTAAATAGCTTTAAAGACAGCGATTTTGGAACTATCAGTCGTGGATTTTTAGAAATCACAGAAAGGTTATCTGTTGAAAGCTACGAAGATTACATAACGGAAGGACTACCAAACCTTCTTGCAAACGATAGAATCAATCTGAAAAAATTACAAAACATCCTTGTGTATGTTTCATCCGACGTGTTTTACAAAGAACTATTTGAGCTTGAGAACGACATATACATCGGTAAAGAGCATGGATTGAAGTTCCTTGAAGATTTCTCGGTAATTCTTGGACAGTTCTACTCAGAAGATAATCCCGTTGGACGCGTTGCTGTTATATTCGACAAATACGGTCGATATGATTTGATTATGGATAGCTTCGAATTTATGCTCAACAGACTGAGCGAGTATTTCACTATAGTATCGAGGAATGTCTAAAAACTCAAACTAAAAGAGGAGGTAGGGAACATGTGTGAAGAAAAGAAGATAAATGAAATAAATGAAACACAGCAGCAAGTTCAAAACAACTTGGGAAGTTCAAATGAAATTAAGGAGCGAGAAGAAGTGAACCAAATGAACCAAAACGAATTATCAGAAGAGAACAAACAACTGAAAGAAAAGATAGCAGAATTAGAAAACCAACTGAAGGAAATACAGAACGCTGCACGCATAATCAAAGCAACGTTTGAAAATTACAAGCTCGACGTTGATAGGCAAATTAGAGACGCAACGAAATCAACGGCGCTTCGTATGGTAAAAGCGCTTATACCTATTTTAGACGATTTTAAGAGAGCGTTCAAATACTACGACTCAGACAAGGATTTAGAAAAATTCAAACTTGGAGTAGAAAAAATCTATGAAAAACTTCTAAAAACACTGGAAAACGAGGGATTAAGGATTATTGATGCCTCTGGAAAGTTTGACCCGTTCAACCATGAAGCATTTGAAAAAGAGGAACGTGATGATGTTGAAGAATACACTATTCTTGAAGTCATTGAAGATGGTTACACATTCAATGGGCAGGTTGTAAAACCAACTAAGGTACGTGTTGCTATAAAACCAAGAAAAAAGGAAGAGAATGCAGTTAATGACCAACAAAACACGTGAGAATCAAAATACAAAATAGGGGTGGTTTGCAATGCCAGCAAGAAAAGACTATTATGAAATTCTTGGCGTGCCAAGAAACGCTTCTGAGGATGAAATAAAGGCTGCATATAAAAGGCTTGTAAAAGAGTGGCATCCTGATAGGCATACTGGTGATAAGAAAAAGGAAGCAGAGCAGAAATTCAAAGAGATACAAGAAGCGTACGAGGTTTTAAGTGACCCTCAAAAACGTGCGATGTATGATAAATTTGGATACGTTGGCGAGGGTGGTTACGTATACGAACCTTCAGGAAGAACTGGTGGATTTGGATTCGAGGATATAAGCGACATCTTCAGAGATTTCCTGAACGATGATATATTTAACATATTTTTCGGTGGTCACAGAACGACCACATCACAAACACAAAGAACAACTAGTGGAAGAAGATACGCCAAAAGAGGAGAAGATATAAATCTTGAGGTAACCATCACGGAAGCCGACGTATTCACAGGCAAAGATGTCACAGTAGAGTACGACCGATACGAAACTTGTGAAAATTGTAATGGAGAAGGAGTAGAACCAGGTAGTAGATGGGTAACATGTTCAAAATGCCATGGAACTGGTGTAGTCCGTGAGGAGCGCAGAACTCCATTTGGTGTCTTCATAAACCAATACACTTGTGACGTTTGTGGTGGTAGTGGAACTGTTCCTGGAGAAACTTGTCATATTTGTAGAGGCTCTGGAAGAGTAAGGAAAAGAACAAGCACCGTTGTAAACATACCAGCTGGTGTAGAAGATGGAGCTGTAATTAGAATTCCAAGGAAGGGTAACGCTGGAATAAGTGGTGGAGATTATGGCGACCTGTATGTCCATGTTCGGGTTAGAAAAACAAGTGATTACAAACGTGAAGGTGATGATATAATAATAACTGTCCCTATTGACTATGTCACCGCCATACTTGGTGGGACTGTATATGTGAATCTGCCAAATGGTGAACGTGTTCCAGTAGAGATACCTTCAGGCACACAACCAAATGAACGTATTGTCATTAAAGGAAAAGGTATTCCAAACTCAAGAACAGGAAAGCGCGGAAATCTCATAGTAGAAGTAAAAGTGTTAATACCAAAAAGAGTCTCATCTAAAGAAAGAAAATTTCTTGAAGAAATAGCAAAGGAAAGGGGCTTAGAAATTTGAGACTTGACAGAGACAAACTAAGGAATTTTCAAAAAAAGAGAAAGTTCAACAAACATCGCAGTCAAAAATTCCTTGGAAACTCTAAAAAAGAAAGCTTTTCAAGTCCATTTTCAGTCTCGGGACCACAGAAAACAAAAAAACGCTCAAAGTCAAAAATTTTAGTTTCTATGATTTTACTTTTCATAATCCTTGGAATTTTAGTTCTTAGTTTCGGATTTATTTTCACACATAATTACCCGTCGCTGTCTTTGATAAAAAGCACTCATAGCAAAAAGGATGTAACAATGGATAAAGAAGTAATAATTGACACAGGGTTAGAATCAAGAATATCAAGGGTTATCGGCACCGATGATGGATTTGTCGGAATTGGTTCAGTAATGACTGATGAAAAAGAGAAATATCAGATATTACTTACCAAGATAGACGAAACCGGCAAAATTCTGTGGACTAAACTTTTAGGAGCAGATGGGGATGATTTTGGATACGACATTATTCCTTTAGACAATGGCTTCTTACTTCTTGGAACAACCTCTTCAGAAAGTTTAGACGCTTTAGGAAGATTTGATGCTTACGTCATTCGACTTGATAAAACTGGGGATGTGATTTGGCAAAAATCATTTGGAGGACCTGACTGGGATAGAGCTTACAAAATAACGAAGGTAGAAGACAACTTTGTTTTCATTGGTGATAACTACGAAAAAGGTAAAGATGTAACTCAAAATTTTGGAGAACACGATTACTGGATTGTTTCACTTTCAAAAGAAGGTAAAATCATTTGGGACAGAAGTTTTGGAGGAGTACGCTGGGACAGGGCTTACGCTGTTGGTTATGATGAGAAAAACAAACAAATAATCGTTGCAGGGACAAGTAACTCATTTACAGATGGGACACGTTACGATGGATACGTTGTCAGTTACGATACAAATGGGAACCTACTTTGGCAAACAGTTCTTACAAACTCTCAAATCCTTTGGCCCATGGATTTATGTGTCACAGCTGAAAGCGTTTTTGTCGCAGGTTACGTTTATGAATTCTCCAACGTTCCGAATTCCGAAAAGCTTGGAACCGAGAAAGCCTTCGTTGCAAAATTGTCCCTAAACGGAGAGGTGGAGTACTTAAAAACGTTTGGAGAAAACGTGAGAATCCATTCTGTGGTTTGTAATTCGCAAAGCCGACCTCAAGAATTGAATGACATTGTTTACTTCGCAGGTTACAAATACGATTATGAGAAAAAAGTCCCTTGGTATGGTATTTTTGAATACGATAAAAACTCAAATGTCATCAATATTGTTGAGAAAACAATTGACACGGAATATGGTATGCTCTTTTCAATAACAAGAGATGAGAATCGAAATGTGTTCATATTATCCGGTAGCATTGTGGATGATGGAAAAATGAAAGGATTGATAAAGTTTTTATCGGAAATATAAGACCACCGAAATTTAGCAAGAAACTGCTCGATTTACTCGAGCAGTTTTTTTATAGAGTCTTTATAATTTCTTCCTACAGGGATAATATCCCCATTCGAAAGTTCAAGGGCAAAAGAACCAAAATAGTTTCGGATAATTTTTTTTATCTTTTCAACATTAACGATATACGACTTGTGCACTCTTAGGAACTTTTCGTGTGGCAACTTAATCTCACAATCTTTAAGTGGCATCTTTGTCTTCATCTTACCATCCTTTGTAACGACTACCGTCTCGCCTTCGTCCGAGGTTAGAAAGATTATCTCATCAACATTTAGAAAAACTATTTCATCGCCAGTTTCTACAATGAACTTGTCTGTTTTCAATTTTTGCGCTAACTCTTTTACTCTTTGAATGTTATCAGCTATATTCGCTTTTTCAAAAGTACTTAACTTTCTAACCCTTTCAATAGCTTCCCGCAACCTTTCCTTTTTTATCGGTTTTAAAAGATAATCCACGGCGTTTTCTTCGAAAGCCTTTACCGCATACTCAGAGTAGGCGGTCGTAAATATGACGTATGGTTTGTGATTGATATGTTGGAGCACGTAAAACCCATCGTGTTCTCCAAGGTTTATATCAAGAAAAACCACCTCAGGTTTTTTCTCGTCTATCATTTTTATCGCTTCTTCTGCATCCTTGGCAACACCAAGCACTTCCAGTCCTTCTTCTTTTACCATTTTTTCCAATAACATCGCTAAAAGTTTTTCATCTTCAACAATTACGCAAGTCATTGACTCCCCCCTTGAAAATCTTTTCTAATTTAGTTAACATCCTCCCAGGAAAGAGTAACAATAGTTCCAACTTCCAGGGAAGTTTCAAAATTTAACTCCACCTTCCGTGAAAAAGCACTCATCAATTCTTGAACGAGTTTTAAGCCTGTTCCTGGAATTATCTTCTCTCCACCTTTCCCGTTATCACTAACCTTTATAGTAACAATCCCATTAACTTTCATACATTCCAATTTTATCTTCCCGCCGTTTTTCGATTTCGCTATTCCATGAACTATAGAATTTTCTACTATTGGTTGCAAAACCAAAGAAGGAATTCTCACTGTCTCACATGCTGGACCCATAGTAATTTCATACTCAAGGCCTTCCACCCTAACTTTTTGTATCTCAAGATAGCGCTTGGCAAGTTCTAGTTCATCTTTCAATGTCCAGACTTCGGGTGCATTCAACACAACTCTGAAAAGCTCTGCGATGTTTGACAAATATTCTCTAATCTTCTCTCTTTCCACTTGTAGGTCCAACATTGAAATTGCTGTGCTCAACGAATTGAAAAGAAAATGTGGGTTTGTTTTGTATCGCACAACCTGGATGCTCAACTTCTGCTGGACGTTTCTTAACTTCTCATATTCTTGCAATTGTTTTTCTAATTCTCTCTTCAAAGTTAAATAAGAAATTCCAAAAGAAACCAAAAGAAAGGTAGAGATAACAAGTAACGAATTTGAAAAGTTCACAAGCGAATCTTCTGGATATTTGTAAACCCACATTCTGAAGATATTTGAAAACAAGAAAATTACAGCAATAACTGCAATGAACAATAGTGTAAAATACAGAAATTTAGTTATTTTTCCAGGATTTTGTAGCTCCTTCCACCAAGTTCTGAAAACATAATAAGTCAAACCAACAGTGTTCACTATGACAAACACAGATACAACAGAGATGAAATACAAATTTGAAGGTAAAAAATACATCGTATATACGAAGATAATAAGTGCTATTACTTGCAAAAATAGGAAAACTCGCAAAGTTAGTCACCCCTTGGAACGAATAGATTTTTTCGCCCTTCAATACTAATTTTATCATAACAGTGACTTATAATAAAACCGACGCCTTTAAAGCGTCGGTTTGTTTGGAAAATTCTCTCACCCTTTACTTTTTTGGTATAATTCTTCTCAGTTCTCCCGAAGCAAGTTTTGAAATTGCTTCATCGATATCTGTTCCTGGTCGAACCAAGTAAATTTCTATACCTCTTTCTTTCAAATCCTCAAACATATGTGGTCCTATCCTAACAGCAATAACTGCTTGAATCTCTCCTGTCGAGGCAAATACCTCTTCATGCCCGTGGTGATGACCTTCACCAAAGCCGTGGTTACCATGATGCCAACCATGACCATATCCTTCGTGACTTCCGTATTCTTCATAATGCTCGTGATGACCATGATGACCATGATGACCATGTCCTCTTGCATGAAGATTTTCTGAAAGTCTTCTGGCTATTTCTTTTCCATCTTGGAGTTCAACTATCATAAAATATCCAGCCCTACCAAAGTTACTTGCCACCGTTTTTCCATCGTCAGTGGGAATCGCAATTTTCACACCCAACACCTCCTTCAAGTTTGATTCTTTTCCATCTTTCAGGCATTCAAAAACAAATCAAACGCTTGCTTTAACTTCGATATGTATTCCACCAACTGCTCCAAGTATTTGAGACCTTCTTCTGTTATTTCGTAGACTTTCCTCAACCCACCGTTTCCTTCCTGAAGTGAGTAACGCACCAATCCATGGTTGTTCAGCTTTCTTAGCAAACTATAGATGACACTTTGATCATGCTTAAATGGATAATATTTCAATTGTGATATCTTTTCGTATAATTCGTAACCATGCATCGGCTTTTTTGAGAGCTCTCTCAAAACAACCGCCGTAAGATAGTCACCAACAGAAAAACCTAACTGCTCACATATATGAGGTCCATGATGCCCTTCACCATGATGTTGACATGCGCATTTTCTTCTCACGAACCCAATTCCCCTTCTCAGCAACTGCTTGTTATAATTATCAGTATTGATTATATATCACTACTGATTTTTGTCAAGTAATATCTTAAAATTAACCCCCTTGGCACTTATTAGCCCAAGGGGGTAGGGGGTACTGGTATGAGGAAGCTTCTCTGATATTCCGATGTTTTTAACTCTTATTTTAGACTATCATGTTACACATCAAAATACAAGTCGTATTCTTTTGGATGTGGTACAGAGTTGACTTGCCTTTCTTCGAATAGTTTTGCCTTTATCCAGTGTTCAATTAAATCTTTCGGGAACGTGGTTAAGAATTCGTGATTATTCCTCAATGCTATACAACTTTCTTCGAGTGATTTTGGAAGAGGTTTAAGTTCTTTTTCGTAAACGTCTCCTTCAAACGGTCCGAAACCTTCAGATATTGGGTCTATCTTCTTCCTAATACCATCGACACCGGCAAGTATCATCGCTGCAAAACCAAGGTATGGGTTACACGTCGCATCTATCGTTCGGAACTCAATCCTTCGCTTTTCTGGGTCTTTAACATAAGCAGGGATTCTAATGGCTGATGTCCTATTCGCAAGTGCAAAGACAGCGTTTGTTGGCGCTTCAAATCCTGGAACCAATCTACGGTATGAGTTCGTTGATGCGTTTGTAAAAGCCATGAGTGCTGGCGCGTTTTTCAACATACCACCAATGTACCAAAGCGCTTCTTGAGAAAGATTGTAAAGCTTATCACCATTGAAAATATTTTTTCCATCATTTTTCAAGAATTGATGCACATGCATACCATTACCAGCCTCATCAAACATAGGCTTAGGCATGAATGTTACTAAGTATCCATATTGCTTTGCAACCATTCTTGCAACGTGTTTGACAAGCATCGTGTAATCTGCCGCTTTCAAAGCATCTACAAATGTTAATTCAATCTCTACTTGACAAGTTCCAACTTCGTGATGGTGGTACTTAACAGGCACTCCGTATTCAAGCAACTTTTTAACAATCGCATTTCTGACTTCCATCAACCTATCAAATGGAGGGATTCTGTGGTAACCTTTCTTCCTACCAATGAAATATTCCCCTGTCTCACTAGATTTCCAAAAACCCTCTGAGCTATCGATCTCGAACATGACTTTGTTAGACTTCACATCGTATCTCACGTCTTCAAAGATGTGAAATTCATATTCTGGTCCCAGATAAACTTCATCCGCGATATCTTTTATTGACTCAAGAGTTTTCTTCAAAATAGTTCTCGGGTCATGTGAGCATGGTGTCATATTTTCGACTTCGTAAACATCACAAATCATTGAAAGAACCTTTTCACCGTCGTATTCTTCGATAAATGCGGTCTCGGGGTCTGGTATAATAACCATATCACTGCTGAAGGCTTCGGCATAACCAAGATTTGATGCATCAAATCCTACACCTTCAACAAAAGTCTTTTCAGAAAAGTTGGTTCTTGCAAGTGTCACATGTCTCCATCTACCCCAAAGGTCAACAACCTTAAGGTCTATGAAATTGATACCCTCTTGTTCAATCAATTTCAGAACTTGAGAACTGGTCATCCTAACCCCTCCTAATTGCTTTCTTTGCATATTAATACTAACATGCCTACTTTAAGGAAACAAATTACACCATCCAAGTGGAACATAGAAAAAACGATTTATCTTAAACTATCCTGAGAGCTTCTCATTTTTTCTTAAAAATTCTTCGATATGCTCTTTAAAAAGACGTTTGTTTTTAAGTTAATTCTATTTGAAATCCAACGCCATTGTTATATAATAGTTTTGCTTCTTAAAATAACACAATGAATTCAATTGAAATCATTGACGAGGAGTGAGAAATGTGAAGGCTATTATCCTTTGCGCAGGGAAAGGAACACGTTTAAGACCTCTTACCTACACAACGGCAAAACACCTTATTCCTGTTGCAAACAAACCTGTTATACTCTACACTATCGAGAAAATCAAAAGTGCGGGGATTAAGGAGATAGGAATCATTGTCAGTCCAGAAAACAGGCAAGATTTCATAGCTGCACTTGGTGATGGTTCACAATACGGCGTCAACCTGACTTACATCCTCCAAAAAGAACCAAAAGGTTTGGCACATGCCGTTCTCATGGCAAAAGACTTCCTCGGAGACGAGGATTTCATGATGTACCTTGGTGATAACCTCATCATGGACGATATAAGACCATTTGTAAAAGAATTTGAAGAAAAGAAGGAGCTAAGCGCATTGATTATGCTCTCTCCAGTCCAAGATCCATCACGCTTTGGTATAGCGGTAATGGAAGGAAATAAAATTATCAAAACTATCGAGAAACCCAAAGAACCACCTTCAAACCTCGCAATTATTGGACTTTATCTATTCAGAAAGGATATTTTCGAAGGCATAGCCAACATCAAACCTTCTTGGCGCGGAGAACTCGAAATCACAGATGCGATAGACTGGCTTATTCAACATAAAGGAACTGTTGAAGGACACATTATATATGGTTGGTGGAAGGACACCGGTAAACCTGAAGACCTTATAGAGGCAAACCACAAGATTCTGGATGAAATTATCGAAGAATTCAAAATTGAAGGCACCGTTGAAGCTTCATCTGTTATACAAGGTAGAGTAAGTGTTGGAAAGAATTCAGAAGTGGTTAACAGCGTAATAAGAGGGCCGGTAATCATCGGGGACAACTGCACTATTTCGAATGCGTATATTGGTCCTTACACATCGATAGGTAACGGGGTAATGATTGAAAACTGCGAAATCGAAAATTCCATTGTTATGGACGAAGTTAAGATTTCTAACCTTTCGTTCAGAATAGATTCCTCTGTCATAGGTAAGAAGGTAGAAATAACAGAGAACGATGGTAAACCAAAAGGTGTCCAGATAATCGTGGGCGACCTCAGTAAGGTTATAGTCTCAAGATAACACAAAAGCTCGGAGGTTAGAGAGATGGTAAAGCTCATAGTTACAGACTTAGATGGCACTCTCCTAAACGATGAAAAACACATACCAAAAGAAAATATCGAAGCACTAAAAACAGCTATGGAAAAAGGTATACACGTAAGTGTTGCAACGGGCAGAAATTTCTACTCAGCCAAACCATATATCGAAGAATTAGGACTCGATGTTCCTGTCGTCTTCCAAAACGGCGCGTTTATTTACCAGTGGATGGAAGATAAAGTCATATACAAGTCCGAGCTTAAAACAGAAATTGCCGAAAGGGTTATTGAGACGGCAAGAAAGTATCAGATTTTCTACATACTCTACAGAGACTTTCTCGAAGAAAAAGATATGTACATAGACCAACCATACAACGGTAACTTTTCACTTTATCTGAATCAAAATCGCTGGAGGTTGAATATTGTCGACAATGTGTTAAAATACTTAAAAAACAAACTTATAGTTGCCGAAATCGCGCTTGTTGGTAATGAGGAACAGATAACGCACGCTTTAAATGAAGCCCTTGACGGACTGAGAAACGCAACAAGCATTGTAAAAAATAACACGATAAACGAAGAAACCTTCTATGAAGTCTTCGGACCAAATGCTTCAAAAGAACATTCGATAAAGTATCTGTTGGAATATTTCAATGTCACACCTGAAGAAACGATGTATCTGGGAGATAGCTTCAACGACATAGGGCTTCTTAAGATGGTGGGTTATCCGGTAGTCATGGAAAACGGACATAGCGAAGTTAAACAATACGCAAGATACATCACAAAACCTAATAACGAAGCAGGAGTTGCTTACGCAGTAAAGAAATGGGCATTAGGAATAGATGAGTAAGTTGGTGATGAGAATAACTAAATTGTTCAAAGCTGCGATTTTATTCGTTTTCCTAGGGGCTTTTAGCTTTGCATTTTCAGATGCCAAACAAATGAGTGAAATATCCCACAAAATCCAGTATATGATAGGCAATCGACAAGCCAAGGAACTTGTACAGTTCCTTGGCTCTTTAGATTTTGAAAAGTTGACGTTGATTGAAAAAGCTGATTATATAATCGCTCTTAGCGAGCTTTATAGTTGGGCAGGTGTGGATTATAGTTATTCTGAAAAAGCTTACAGGTTAACCGATGAAATGCTCAAAAAGCATCCGGAATTCTGGAAATTTCACTATGCGATGGCGGTTGTACTCTCCCATAGGGTTCAAAAAAATAATCTTCTTGCTATAACGCTTGTTGGAAAAATAGACTACCATCTTAACCAAGCCATGGAATACGGACCCAAAGAATGGGAACCTTTCTTTTTAGCAGGCGTTCGAAATTTGGAAGTCCCGCTTTTTCCAAACCTCACACTCGCTGAACAATATTTGAAAAAGGCTCTAGAAAACAATCCGGACCACATCTACACGTACTTAATGTATGGCAAACTTTTCGAAAAGAAAGGACAATTTTGCGACGCACTGAACGTCTATAAAACAGCACTCCAGTTATCCATCAGACCAGAATGGAAAGTAGTTGACGAGGAAGCAAAAAACGAGATAAAAACCAGAATCTCGGAGGTGGAAAGGAAGTGTACCAAAAAATAAAAGGAACGGAAGATTTATACGGCCAAGAGATGAAGTATTGGTACTGGATAGAAGAAAAAGCCAGAAAGATTTCTTTGGTGTACGGATTTACAGAAATTCGCACACCGATATTTGAGGAGACAAAATTGTTTGTCAGAAGTGTTGGTCAAGATACAGATATCGTCCAAAAAGAGATGTATACATTTGAAGACAAAGGTGGCAGGAGCATCACTCTAAGACCGGAAGGAACCGCTCCAGTTGTGCGCGCATTTGTCGAAAATGGTTTGATTACCCAAGGCTTCCCTCAAAAATATTTTTACATCGGTCCAATGTTTCGTTACGAACGTCCACAATCTGGAAGACAGAGACAATTCCATCAATTTGGTGCAGAAATCTTCGGAAGCCCCTCTGCTCTCGCTGATGCCGAATTAATAGCCTTTGTTGATAGATTTCTTAGAGATATAGGACTAGTGGATTTTGAGATACATATAAACACCCTTGGAGACGCAGAAGACCGGGCAAATTACAAACAAGCGCTGAGAGAATATTACGCTCAGCACCTGGAGCATCTTTGCGATGATTGTAAAGTAAGATACGAACGCAATCCCTTGAGATTGCTCGATTGCAAAGTAGACGTCGAATACGCAAAACAAGCCCCCACACTTATAGATTACATAGGCGAAAACGCACGAAAACATTATGAAGAACTAAAAAAATTACTCAACGGTCTTGGAATAAAATATGTAGAAGACCCAAGACTCGTAAGAGGGCTTGATTACTACAATCGAACTGTGTTCGAAGTGCACCATCATAAACTTGGCGCGATGAGCGCAATTGCTGGTGGCGGAAGATACGACAATTTAATAAGAGAAATTGGTGGTAAAGACGTCCCGGCATTAGGCTTTGCTGCTGGTATGGAAAGACTGATACTCGCATTAAAAGCCGAAAATGTGCACGTTGATGATATAAAGATAAATGAAGTGTATATCGCACACTTTGGAGGAGAGGAAGTTAAAATAGAAGCGATGAAACTTGCCCAGCAACTTCGCAGGGAAGGTATCGCGGTGAACCTTGAAATCATGGAAAGAGGACTGAGTGCGCAACTTAAAAACGCTGCAAGAACAGGCGCAAAGCTTTGTATAATCATTGGTGAGAACGAGCTTGAAAGGGATATTGTATTAGTCAAGAACATGGAAACAGGCGAGCAACTTGAGTTTGAGAAGAACTTTGTTGTCACCGGTATCAAAGACCTACTAACAGAACTAGCGTAAAAAATTAAAAGCTCCCGTGTGGGAGCTTCTTATGGGTATTAAATTTGGCTGGGAGGGGAGGATTCGAACCTCCACTGGCGGATCCAGAGTCCGCAGTCCTGCCATTAGACGACCTCCCAACACACCTTGAACAAGCAAGGCAAAATATATTTTACCATAAGGATTGGGGTTGTCAATCTCACTCCTTAGTAAAAAGCATTCCCTAATGAGCGTATATTAAAGGAGGAGGAGTGGCGTTGAAATATTACCTACCCTATTTTCATTGGGGCAGTAAGTTTAATGCAGGTTACAAAGCGCGAGAAGATGTTGAAGAAATACTAAAAAGGATGACACTTTCTGAAATAGATGTTTTCAAAAAAAAAGAAAACAGAAGGATTTTCTCACCTTTTAAACTTCTATCTTTGTTAGCAGAATCCATGAAAAACAAACAACTAAAACATTCAACAGTTGTATTTCAAAATGGTACAGGTTTGGATCTTATTATCGCTCCGGTTCTTGAAAAATCTTTTAGAATGGGGCGAAGGATTGTTATTGTCCATGACATTGAAAGTATAAGACATGGGAGATTTTTTGATAAGGTTCGTGAAAAAATCGTATTCACGCAATTCACAGATGCTATCTGCAATACAAAAGAAATGTGTAACTATCTGAGAGAAAATCTCGGTTTTAGAGGTAATACTTACACTTTTGGATTTTGGATTTACTTACTTAAATATGTTGATCCTGAAAAAATAAATGTAATCCCAGAAAAAGAATATGGAAGATATAGAATAGTTATAGCAGGTAATCTTTCAAAATTGAAAGCTGGTTATCTCTACAAAATCTCGACAAAACTTTCACCTAAGAATTATGTTATGAAGTTATACGGCAAAGGATTTACTGGTAAAACTGTACCAAACGTAGTAGAATTTGTTGGTGCATTTCACCCCGATGAACTACCATACAAACTTGAAGGGCACTTTGGATTAGTCTGGGATGGAGAAGAGGTAGAGACTATCGCCAACACAACTGGAGACTACTTGAGGTATAACTCTCCGCATAAAGCCTCACTTTACATTGTGAGTGGTTTACCGTTGATAGTATGGAAAGAATCGGCAATCTATGAACTTGTCAAACAATACAATATAGGTTTTGGTGTGTCAAATTTGATGGAATTAGATGAAAAACTTTCTCAGGTTACAGAAGATGAATACAGAACATGGAAGAAGAATATTGTTGCGTTAGCAGAAACTCTAGCAACTGGAAAGAATCTGGAAGAACTGCTCAGAAAAATTCTGGATGTTTAGTTCGTCAGCTTCTATCGTTTGCGAAATATCGAGCCTAAATGTCTTAAACCATAAAGCGATATATAGAATATCCTCAGCGTAAATATCGTTAACGGTCGTGGAATATTGTAGTTTTTGCCGTAGCCGAATTTTAAGACAGGTCTGAAAGCTTTGTATCCACCTGCGTTGTGTACAACATAAACTTTTATCTTTTCACCATTTTTTATTATGTAGAAAATCCCATCTTCTACCTTATACCTGACTCTTGCTGTTGTTGGGATGAAATTGTATATGACTGGAAGCTTGAAAAAACCGTTTTCATAAGCGTAGTAATTTAAAAGTATCATATCAACACCCCAGGCGTAGCTATCCTTAACTTTTGAGAATGCTCTTTCTACAAAGTCGATATAAACATCACGAGGATATACCACAAAACCCGCATTTATCAGTTGCTTTTTCCATAGCTTTTTTCGTATCTCATCTGCATTCTCAACTTTAGTTTCATTGATTATCATATCCATATTTGGCGAAAAGTCTTCTGTAACCGCCCTTATTTGTGTTGTGTTCTCCTTAAACAAATGCGAAAAATCATCTTGAAAAATTATATCACCTGAATCACAAAGAATAACTTGCTTATAAAAAGAATTTTCTTTCAAAAAGTCTGCCAGTTCCAAAAATCTTGTATTGTTAACGTGTCCATCTACTCGGTTTGCCTTCCTCACAATAGCCCCTTGTTCGGAAAGCTTTTGAACTATATCTTCCGATAATCCATAATCCATAATTAGTACATCTATCTCAGATAAATCAACATTATCTTTAAGTGACCTGAACCAGTGGTTCAGCAAAAACTCTTCGTATTTTTTGTTACATGCTGTTGCTATCAAGTACCTTTTCATTGTCAAGCACAACACCCGCTTTCTCAAAGCCATCCTGCTGATTTCATGCCTTTAATCTGAAAATTATATTTGCAGTTCTAAGTAATACGTAAGTTAATTCCGGAGAAATAGCATACATCCTCAGTACAAATTTCATCTCTTTCCCCATCTTCGTTGGATTGTACTCGCGTTTTAACTTAAGTATCTGCTTGCGAATGTTCGGAGCTCTGGCGATTTTTATCCACTTACGAAATGGATATCCATTGTAAGCAAGATTTCCAATAGTCCAAGCATATGCTTTTGGTATCACATATTCTTCCAACAACTTTACAAGTTCAGATTCGTTATACAATTCAAAAAATCGCTTCAACCTTTTCATAGATCCAACATTATGAAAGGCTGCTAATGTTGCCTGTTTTGTAACTGAGTTGTGTCTATAAACAAGTGATGAGAACTTTCTATTGAACATGTAAGCTGCGTTTGAAAAGTACAAGAATTTAGAGATAAACTCGTTATCTTCACTATATTTCGCACCTTTGGTAAATCTTATTTCGTATTTATCGACAACGCTTTTGAGAAATATCGAACTGTTCATAGAAATATAACTTTTTCCAACAAGAAAATCCCTAATCACTTCTCTTGGATTTTTCAGTCCTTCTTCATAAACATAGCTTTCGTTGTACTTATACAAAACCCTTCCCTTCGAACTAACGACATCCTGTCCGCCAAAAGCTATCTCGCAGTTGTACTTTTCACATGTTTCAACTAAAACTTGTACGGCATCGGGCTCAAGCCAATCATCACCATCAAGGAATTTCAGATACTTCCCCTTCGCGTTTTCAATTCCAACATTCCTCGCTACACTCACACCTTCATTTTTTTTGTGTATCACTTTATAGGGAAATCTATTTTGATTTCCCAATATGTTTTCCACAACAACACCTGTTTTATCTACTGACCCATCGTTTACAACTATTATTTCTAAATTTTCATACGTCTGCTTTAACACACTCTCCAATGTCTTCGGGATGAATTTTTCAACATTATACGCTGGAATGACAACTGAAACAAGAGGTTTGTCAGAATTCATCGCTTACTTAGTAATCTCCTCAAATCACCAATCAGAAGCGCTTTTACTTTTGAAGGAAGATTAGTAATTGCTAAATATACCAAAATTAGATCAAGTGTGAAATAAATATACCAAAATTTATTCAGAAATACCATAACATCAGAGATAACCAACCCGAAAAAGATCAGCACCACATAAATCAAACTACCAAGTAGTATATGGTAAGAAATCACAAAAAGTGCGTTCATGGATAATCTCAAAAAGAACTTATCAATCTTTAACTTCTTCACCAAATCAGAAAGGAACGCGATAACAACTATCGCCAGAACCTCTCCAAGGAACGAAATTATTCCACTTTTTCCAAACCATTGGTTGTTCCAAGAAATGTGCCCGTTGACCTGACTTATTAGAATCAAACCAACAGTTGCAAGCATAAAATCCACGATGGAAATGCTAAGGTTTCTCTTTTTCCATTCACGTCCTATCCAGAAAAATGGTAGTGCAACAATTGCAGCATCAATTTTAAAAGGTAGCGGTTCGTGTGCGAAAATCCTAAATACAAATGAACCTATAATCGAAAAAATTAGCAGAAATTTACTCTTCTCAACAAAATAGAACAAAATCTCTGCAAAGAAAAGCATCAAGAAAAACCACACAGGTATTGCATTTACAGCTACTTGGTCTAGTTTGTCCATCCTACCTATAAGAAAATTCGTCAAATAAACACGTTTTGGGTAATTCATCACATTGCTCGGTGCGATAAGTAAAAATATTAGTGTATTAATAAAACCAGCTACGTAATAGGTTTGAAGAAGTAAAACTCGAGAGGAAATAATATCTGCTAGGTTTCGCTCTTTCCACTGGTATCCCCTTGCAAACACAAGTGAACCAAGTCCATAGCTGAAAAACGCATATATATAGCTTGGAGTTCCAGCGTGAACTAGCATAACAAAGAATATCGCCAATCCTTCCAATACAAGTATGTTTATTTTTTCGACTTTGTAAATACTTTTCATTTACCGCAAACACCTCGCTATTCCCTCACCACTTCCCGCTAGCACCACCGCCACCACTTCTGCCCCCACCAAAACCACCAAATCCTCCATCAGAACTTCTTCCAGAACCTCTGAATCCGCCAAATCCACCAAAATTACCAGGTCCCATTGGACCACGTGGACCAATATACCATACCCCTCGCCTCGACAAAACTAACATGATAAAAACCACAATTAGTACTATCACTATCGTCTCAACATACGCCGAAGAACTCTTAGGTAACTCGGCATCTACATCAAACGTAAGTTCCACATTGTATTCCTTGGCAACTTCTTTCGCAAGAGCTAAATATCCGTAGTGAATACCTTTTGAGTAATCACCTTCCTTGAAATATGGAATGATATACTCATCCCTAATCCGTCCAGCCTTCCCATCCGGGATGGCGCCTTCAAGTCCGTAACCTACCTCTATACGCATTTGTCTGTCGTTTATCGCAACGAGCAACAAAACACCATTATCTTTTCCTTTCTGTCCTATTCCCCATCTTCTGAAAAGCTCAACCGCATATTCTTCAATTGTTATACCCTGTAGTGAGTCAATAATTACCGCCGTTACCTGCGCTGTGGTTTTATCTTCGAGTTCTTTTCCCACCGAAATTATCTTTTGAACGTATTCTGGTTCAACCACACCAACGTAATCGTTTATGTATTTGTATGGTGTGGGCTTTGGAAAATCAACTGCTAACAATATATTTGAAATAAACAACAAACCCAAAATTAAGTAAAACGTTCGCTTTAATCTCATCGACTCAACCCCATTCATATCGTAAGCTTAAAAATACTTTGCGATATCAGATTTTATTTTCTCATAATCTTCCAGTAGCCTATCAACTCTTTCAAACGGCGCATTGGAAAAAATCGTTTCAAACTCAAGTGTAAACGAACCAATGACGCGTTCCGATATCGGATAATATTTGGCTGGTGCGAGGCTGTATTTCTTTCTTAGCAACGAAATAACCTCTGAATACAGTGGACGGAACTCATCAGTTACCTTCTTATCAACCACAAAGAAATTCAACCCTTCATCGTTTATTATCGTTCTACATATTTTATACTGTCCATCTTTGTATTTTTCCAAAAATTCCAAAACTTTCTCATTCACACGCTTGGCAAAAGAAAATGATTCTGTGCCAAAAACCTTTTCACTGAACATCTCCTTGTTTAGAAATCCATCATTTCCAGCAATCGCTACGAACCTGGTCTTTAACGGCAATTTCATTATACCACACTGACAAATCCATTGCTCATTCGGATTGTTTATAATCTCGCCGCAAAGATTGATGAATTCATCTTTTTTCGCAAGTTCGTTCATTTTGTAAATCGCAGGTGTGAGTGACATCGGTGAGGAAATCGAAATACCGACGACTTTTTCATCGGAAGGTGTGACTATGAAGTTCATATAAAATGGGAAAGTTGAAAAATGTTCGGTATGGTTAAGATGACAACTTACCACCGCCACATGGCGGTGGTAAACATCAAGCCTTTCTTTCTTACTCTCTAAAAACCCAGTAAGTTCAGAAGTATCAAAATCTATTTTTTCTAATTTCTTAAACCTCTCAGGTCCTACATACATCGCTATTTCTCGACCTTCCTTCCCAAAATCAACTAAAATTACTTCCCTTCTTCATCTTTCAACATCGGCATCCTGATGCCGTGTTTCTTCGCCGTTCTGATTGCAATCTCGTATCCTGCATCAGCGTGTCTTACGATTCCCATTCCTACATCGTTTGTAAGCACCCTTTCGAGTTTCTGCCTTGCTAATTCGGTTCCATCTGCAACGATAACAACGCCAGCATGGAGTGAATAACCAATACCAACACCGCCACCGTGGTGGAACGATACCCACGTAGCACCGCTTGCCACGTTGAGCATAGCGTTCAAAATGGGCCAGTCGGCAATTGCATCACTTCCATCTTTCATTGCCTCAGTTTCCCTATACGGACTTGCAACAGAACCTGTGTCGTGGTGGTCTCTACCGATAACGATAGGAGCTTCGAGTTCACCTTTTCTCACCATATCATTCATTGCAAGTCCCATCTCAGCTCTTTGACCCATACCAAGCCAACAAATTCGTGCCGGAAGCCCTTGCCATTTTACTTTCTTCTGAGCCATTTCTATCCATTTCCTCAAATGTTCGTCTTCTCCGAAAAGTTCTAAAACCTTCTGGTCTGTTTTGTATATATCTTCAGGATTTCCAGAGAGTGCAACCCATCTGAACGGTCCTTTACCTTCACTGAAAAGGTCTCTAATGTATTCAGGTACGTATCCTGGAATATTGAATGCATCCTTAACGCCGTGGTCAAAAGCGAGCCTTCTGATATTGTTTCCATACTCAAAGACCTTTGCACCTTGTTTTTGCATTTCCAAAATAGCGTTCACATGTTTAACAACACTATCATATACCATCTCCAAGTATTTTTGTGGATTTTCTTTTCTCAACTTAAGCGCTTCTTCAAAAGAAATACCTGCCGGAACGTATCCGTTGAGTGGGTCATGTGCAGCTGTTTGGTCTGTGACAACATCGGGAATAACTCCTTTTCTCACAAGTTCAGGATGCACGTCAGCCGCATTGGCAAGTAGACCTATCGACAGAGGTCTACCTTCCTTCATGGCTTCTTTTGCCATTTTCAACGCTTCATCGAGGCTATCTGTCCACGTATCAAGGTACCCCGTTTGAAGCCTTCTGTCTATCATTCGTTTATCCACTTCAACAGCGATTACCACACCATCGTTCATCGTTACAGCAAGTGGCTGAGCTCCACCCATCTCACCAAGCCCAGCTGTCAACACAAGCCTTCCTCTAAGTGTTCCACCAAAGTATTTTTTAGCAACCGCATAGAACGTTTCGTAAGTCCCTTGGAGTATACCCTGTGTGCCAATATAAATCCAGCTTCCTGCGGTCATCTGACCATACATGATTAGTCCGCGTGCTTCAAGTTCATTGAAGTACTCCCAGGTTGCCCACTTTGGAACAAGGTTGGAATTTGCAATGAGTACACGCGGAGCCCATTCATGCGTTTTCCAAACGGCAACAGGTTTCCCGCTTTGAACAATAAGTGTTTCATCATTTTCGAGTTCCTTAAGCACTTCGACTATCTTGTAGAAACATTCCCAATTTCTCGCTGCTTTTCCTTTACCACCGTACACTATCAAATTTGCCGGGTCCCTTGCTACTTCAGGGTCGAGGTTATTCATAAGCATACGCATTGCAGCCTCTGTCTGCCATGACTTACACGTTAACTTTGTTCCCCTTGGAGCTCTAATCACTTCTGCCATACTCAAACCCCCTTTGAAAAACATCCAAAATGCATTGAAAAACTCTATATTTTTATTCTACCCCTAACCACGACTTTTCTCAATTCTTCCTAAAATAACCATACCTAAGAAAGACAAACGTTTAGAAATAAATTCAAAGCATTTCAAAAATCATTTAACGCATTTTTCTATTTTTCTTTATTCCGTCCCTTTCCAATTTTCTCGTATCTTTTCAACAACTTCTTTGGCAGTTTTTGTAGCAGCAATACCACCGAGACCTGTTTCTCTCAGCGATTCGGGGAGTGATTTCCCAACTTCGTACATTGCTTCGACAACTTCATCGAACGGAATGACACTCTCGATACCAGCTAATGCCATTTCTGCTGAAGCAATCGCCACATTTACAGCATTGCCATTCCTTTTCACACATGGTACTTCAACAAACCCGCCGACAGGGTCACATACAAGTCCCATAAGTGCTTTCAAAGCTAAAGCAGCTGCATGCCCAACTCTGATAGGATCTTTCGAATAATAGTAAGTCAACAACCCAGATGCCATCGCTGTTGCCGTTCCAATTTCTGCTTGACACCCACCGGCAGCACCTGAAAGCGTTGCCCTCTTTGCAACAACATTCCCTATGCCCGAGGCAACTATGAATGCTTTAAGCAAATCATCAAAATTTGCTTTTTCAACCTCCCAAAGTGCATAAGCAACACCTGGGACAACACCGCATGAACCCGCAGTTGGACAAGCAACTATCCTTCCCATCGATGCGTTTGACTCACCCATAGAAAGTGCAACAACCGTTGCTATATGATTAAACTTGCTCATCATCCTTGGTTTCACATTCGCAAGTTTGTAGGCATTATCACCTGTCAATCCCGTCAGCGTTTCGAACCTTTTACCAAAATTCTTCTCAGCTTCCTCGAGCATAACCCTTAACAAATTACTTAGCACCTGCTTAACTTTCTCCGGATCTCTACCTGTTTCTATCATCTCTTGAGCCAATATAATCTCGCTGAACTCAAGATTCGTGTTTTGCCATATTTCAATTAGCTCTGCGAATTTCATATAATCTCACCCTCTTCAAGCCTTACCGCATACACTTCGATAACATTCTTCAGTGTTCTGATGCATTCTAAAACCTCTTCGGTAGGATTTTCATCTAGCTCAATAATCGTTAAAGCAATCCCCTCAAGTGCATTAACCCTGCGCAAATAAACATTCGCAATATTCACGTTTATGCAATCCAAAATCCCCTTTAGAGCACCTGGTCTATCTTTATTAACAACAACCAACGCAGGATAATCGCCAGCAAGTGAACACTCCACACCGTTGATTTTTGTAATCCTAATCGCTCCGCCGCCGATGGAAGAACCTTCAACTTCGTTGTATAAATCTCCTTTATGCGCTTTAATTAACACAGTATTAGGGTGCACATCACCAAGGTCTGCAAATTCAAATTCATATTTTAAACCCACATCTTTTGCCAACTTGTATGCATCCTTCACTCTCGGGTCATCCGCTTTTAATCCGATAATACCAGCCAACAGTGCTCTATCGGTTCCATGACCTTTGTAGGTTAACGCAAATGAACCATGCAAAGTAAAGACAACACTATCTGGAATTCCCATCAGCTTATACACAAACCTTGCAATTCTCAGAGCTCCAAGTGTATGTGAACTTGATGGACCTGTCATAACAGGACCTGAAACTTCGAGCAAACCCATGAAATTCACCTCGACTCGTTTTAGACAGCGTATCAGAAATATTATACCACCAAAAAAACAAAGCGGGACACCTTGTGCTTGCCCCGCTTTTCCTTTTCAAAAATTGATATTAGAATTATCCTCTCATCAATTGAAGAACATTTTGTGGCAACGTATTCGCCTGTGCAAGCATTGACATACCAGATTGCATGAGAATTTGCATCTTGGTAAACTGCATCATCTCTTTTGCCATATCTGCGTCCCTGATACGGCTTTCTGCTGCTGTGAGGTTTTCTGCTGCTACTCCAAGGTTGGCTATTGTGTGCTCGAGTCTGTTTTGAATTGCACCGAGCTGAGACCTAATCGAACTTACCTTGTGGATTGCCGCATCGATTACACTAATCGTTCTTTCCGCATTATTCTGACTTGTGACCTTTAGTGTAGAGGTTAACAAGCCAAGGTTTTTCGCGTCCACTGCATCGATACCAGCTACCATGTTAGCACCTTCGTTTGCACCTATTTGGAAAACAAGCTGGTTGCCTGTTGTATTTATCTTCTCGACCCTTGCAACTCCTGTGTCGATTACTTCTTCAAGTGGCAACCCTCCTCCAAATTGAGAAATATCGAATCTGTCTTTGTTCCAAATTATCTTCACACCACCGATTACGATAGAACCTTGGCTGTAGCTTGTAATGACACTGCTTACACCGTCTTGTTTTATGAGAACTACCCTAACATCAAGTGCACTTGTTACGTTGCCTGAGAATTGACCTACTTCAACAACAAAAGTTCCTTCGACAACACTTGCGGCAGAGCTGACAGCAGTAACTTCGAGGTCTATATTTCCCTGTGCAACAACCTTCACATCGGGTGTAAATCTGAAACTTTCAAGATTCCCGTTTAAAAGTTTCTTGGTGTTGAATTCTGTAGACCTTGCGATTCTGTCGATTTCTTCTCTTAACTGGTCAAGTTCTGCTTGGATACTTGACCTATCCACATCGGTATTCGTATCACTTGCCGCCTGGACTGCGAGTTCTCTCATCCTTTGCAAGATAGCATGCACCTCGCTAAGTGCACCTTCTGCTGTTTGAATGAGTGAGATAGCGTCTTGTGCGTTCTTCACTGCCATGTCAAGACCTTTGATTTGCCCCCTCATCTTTTCGCTAATCGCCAAACCTGCCGCATCGTCACTTGCTCTGTTAATCTTCAAACCAGACGAAAGTCTTTCAAGCACCTTTTTCATGTCAGAATCCGTAAGTGTTATCTGCCTCCATGCGTTCAGTGCAGATAAGTTGTGGTTGATACGCATAACCTCACCTCCATAGAAACTAAATGATTATATATTAATCACCTTTCAAAAATAACAGCCCTTAGAGACTCGTTCAAAACAAAATGTCTAATCTTTTTCGCTCCTGCCTTTCTCAACTCATCTTCAACTTGCTTTCTTGTTCTGATAAACCTAAAGATTGGATAATACCAAACGATATCGTCATGATTGTTGAAATCCGGAACAAAATAGAAAAGCACTCCACTTTCAAAATTCTTCACGACCTCACCCAATTCCTTAGCTATGTTTACAATTTCAAAGCTTACTATATTCTTTGATTTATCGTCATACTCAATACCAGTTTCTAATGCAACATTTTTAACTAGCTCGATATATTTTTCATCTTCCTCGTAAACTTTGATTTCTGATATATTCACTTCTGTGAGCACTTTTAAAATATCTTCTCTTTTGACTTCCAAAACCGGTAGGTTATAGCCAACTCTTCTTTGCTTGTATACCCTTATCGCTTCATCGATATGGAATGGTTCAACATAGTAATATCCACTCGCCTTCCGCCAAACTCGCAATGGTGAGATAACACCGAGTCCTGAATGCTTTTCCGAGATATTCCCAACCCATACAATCTCATCATTTTTGTTTTCAAATGCTTCATGCGGATAGAAATTATCAAATTTATAAACCCCTAACGCTAAATCACCTAGCACTGTGTTCTTCTTTAAAGCTTCGGCATGGTATAAGTAGGCTTTTTTCAACTCTTCTTGGTCCTTCGAATCTTCGAACAATTTTGCATACCTGTATTCCAAAAACGGGAATTCTTCTTTCTTAGAGATGCTATCCAGTAACTGTGATGACTTTTCCCTATTATTTTTCCAAATATTCGTCGCGCTAATGTATTTTGCAAAGTCTGTGTCCGAGATGAGGTAAAGCCTTTCAAGTTGCTCCTTTGGAAACTCTTTAAGTGCTCCCATCATAAGCTCTTTGTTTTCAAAGTAAAACCTTTTAAGTTCGTGGAATATACCTTCTATCGTTGGGTCTAATTTTGTTTTTAAATCATCTAAGACAGGCTTTACGAACTTACCAAGTTCTGGCAAGATTTCAGCAGCTGTCCTGTAATACTCAAGAGCCAACTTAAAATTCGCCTTTTCTAAGTAAATATCCGCAATTAGTCCGTAGCTAACACCTTTGATAAGTTCGTTTTCTGATTTTCTTAGCCTGTTTAGCACCCGCAATTTCTCCGGACTGGTATTCGGAAGGTTTTCGTAGAAGAATAAAACCGCTTCAAGTCCCATCTTCTCTATTTTTTCTGCCCACTGATTTTCATCAGAACCAAAGATGTATTCCATCAAGCCATCTTTCTTTGTCTTCAAATTTTCCATAACAAGTTTTCCAAAGGTACCCTTCAAGAACGGTTCAAAAAGGTCGTAGTTGAATTGTAGACCTATTTTCTTCACGCGCTCAACGATATCAAGCACGTTAAAATGAACACCAAACTGATGAGCTTCATGTAAAAGTTTTTCAATTTCAGGCACAATTTTTATGAAGTCATCATCATCGACCTCTGTAATATATTTGACCAAAGCATTTACAAGCTTTTGTGCCTCGGTTATGGTGAGTTTTGATTTATCAAATATCTTTTCAAAATGCATTTTAAATTTCTCAATATCTTTCTTCTTTAGATACGCAATCGCAAGAAGAGTGTGAACCATAGGAGTATATTTAATAGCAATTATCGTCCAGGTAAACTCTTGAGGATTCTTTTCTACATATTCGATTCGTTTTAGGAACTCTTCTCCATAGGATATCGTTTCTTCGTATTTCTTTTCCGCTTCACTGACAGCCAAAAGCCCGTAGTATGGATCAGGGTTTTTGGGTTCTGTTCTTAGCAGAAATTCCAGCAACTCCCTGGCCTCTTTGTTGAACCCTTTCGCATTTAAAGCAAGAGCATGCATCAGTAAAACCTCAAAAGCTATGGCAGGCATCTTTTGGTCTTTTTTAATTATTTCGATTACCTTATTAACTATTGGATAGAGCTCTATCGTATTTCCACCAATCATCTCTGTTTTGTAAAGTTGGCACAAATAATAAGCTCTTTCTTGAGAAGGCATGTCTTTTTTTTCTTCTAATAGTTTGACTATGAGGTTTCTTGTCCTCTCGTATTTTTTCTTTTTCAGTTTTCGTGTCCAAATGTATCCGTAATGGTATATTGTAAAAGGCGCTTCCACAACCTTACCTTTGTAAATAGGCTGGTTGTGAACAATATTTTCGTATCTCACGGTTCCATTTCTAAACACTCTTGCAGTCGAAGCTATCTCTGTCTTTTTCAAATCCCAGTCCAAATAACTCAGAGTAGGTAGATATACGGTATTTACATCCTCCGGCAAATTTGCAAGAAATTCCCTTATCCCGGCGAAATCTTCCTTAACCTCTTCATCGGCATCATAAATTAAAACCCATTCGCACGTAGGAAATTGGAGAGAATAATTCCTTGCTTCTGAAAAATCATCTTTCCATTCGTGGAAATAAATCTTGTCTGTGTATTTCTTTGCGACCTCCACACTATTATCCGTTGAACCTGTATCAACAACAATGATTTCATCAACGTAAGGCCTAATACTTCCAAGAGCTCTGTCAAGGTTGTGCTCTTCGTTTTTCATAATCATGGCAACACTTAGTAAGCAACGCTTTTTGTCTTGCATATTTCGACCTCCAAATTTTTCGCTTAAATCTTTTGATAACTTTTCTAACATATTATTCATCCTTAATAAAGAATATTCCTTAAAAACTAAGAAAAACAGAAAAGCGGGCTTTCGCCCGCTTTTCCATTTTTGGGGTTTTATTAACTTTTCATTGATTATCTCATCAATTGCAACACCTGTTGTGGTTGTGCGTTCGCTTGTGCAAGCATGGACATACTGGACTGCAAGAGTATCTGTTGTTTTGTGAATTGCATCATCTCTTTTGCCATATCTGCGTCTCTGATACGGCTTTCGGCTGCTGTCAGGTTTTCTGCTGCTACACCGAGGTTTGCTATTGTGTGCTCGAGCCTGTTTTGGATAGCACCAAGCGCTGCTCGTGCTGTACTCACCCTGTGAATTGCGGCATCTACTACCATTATCGTTCTTTCTGCACTGTTCTGGTCGGTAACCTTTAACGTCGATGTCGACAATCCAAGTGCCGCTGCACTCATGTTGTCAATACCAGCAATCATGTTGTGACCTTCGTTAGAACCTATTTGGAAGATAAGTTGATTGTTAGATGTGTAGACACCTTCTACTCTTACAACTGCACTGTCTATAACCTCGTTGAGTGGCAAAGCTCCACCAAATTGTCCAATATTAAATGTATTTGCTGTCCAAGTAAACTGGACACCACCTACTGTCACTTGTCCAGCGCTTATGCTTACAACTGCAGTATGCTGTATTTTTCCGTCGCTCCCGATGTGGACAACTCTAACATCGATCTGGCTGGAAACACCGCCTGAAAGTTGACCAACTTCAATTACATAAGTTCCCTCTAAAATAGTCGAACCAGCGCCAGATGCTTTAACATCAATATTTCCACCAGTAACAACTTTGATATCGGCATTAAATCTGAAGCCTTCAAGCTTTCCATCAAGCAATTTCTTCGTGTTGAATTCAGTTGTTCTTGATATTCTGTCAATCTCTTCTCTCAATTGGTCAAGTTCGGATTGAATCTGGTTCCTATCTACGTCTGTGTTCGTATCGCTCGATGCTTGTACTGCAAGTTCCCTCATCCTTTGAAGTATTGAGTGTACCTCCGTAAGTGCTCCTTCTGCCGTTTGAATGAGAGAGATAGCATCTTGTGCGTTCTTTACTGCCATGTCAAGACCCTTGATTTGTCCTCTCATCTTTTCACTGATTGCCAAACCTGCTGCGTCGTCTCCTGCTCTGTTAATCTTCAATCCAGATGAGAGTCTTTCAAGCGTCTTGCTCATGTCCATGTTGGTCATCGTGATGTTTCGCCAGCTGTTCAGAGCGTTAATGTTGTGGTTAATCCTCATAACTCTCCACCTCCATGTGAGTTTTTTTCCTTTAAATTCTTAAGAACTCAAAACCAGAATCTGTCTTCCAAAAGGGCGCCCTTTTGTTTTTGCCAGTATTATTATCGGAAAAAATTAGCGGTTCTTTAGTGGGAAACTAAGGAACCGCCATAAAGATTTTTAGAAATGCTTCGTAGTAATTTATCAAAGAATGTTCTTAATAAAAAACAGAAAGTTTTGAACTGTGTATATTTTTGCTTTTTCCTTAATGTTTCTCCTCATGTTGATAACTACATCATCACTTATATCCATCGGATCAAAATATTCACAGTCTTTGCTAATAGCTATTGCCATTCCATTTGTCTTAAGCGCTTCGTAGAAATCATTACCGTTATCAGGAATGATAGGTATGATACCTAAGTAAAGATAAGTCAGTACATCTTGCGAAATATTTATTAACTGATTTATCAATGTAGTGTGGTTTTCTAACAGTCCTACTTCTGCATTCAGGACATCTCGCGTGTTGATAGAAGAATCATAAAAGCCTTGGAAACTTCCTAAACCAAAGGCAAATCTTTTCGTTTGTTTTGATAACTCGACCAAACTTTGTCGTTTTAACCAAAAACTTGTTATATTACTTTTGTAAGGATCAAACTGAGATGTTCCGTAATTCACACGTGGCAGTGGATTTGGAAAAGCAAAGTTGTTTAAAAAAGACAAAACAAATTTCGAATATATGTTATTATCAACGTTCAACGTTCCGCTTTCAAGGTAACCGTCTACAATGAAAACTTTCTTTGGAATAGCCTTCAGCTGAGGAAATCTGTTTTCAAAGTAGCATTTCATATTCTCTGTTGGAAAAATAACAAAATCAGCTAATGATATCTTTTTAGAAAAAATATTGTTCAATTCCGCATCTTCGAAAGTCGAAACTTTCGAGTTGAATGCGAAAATGGTGACAATCCTTTTGTTGCTTCTCTTAGCAAATCTGCTTATCTTTTCAAAATCCTGCATGTTCCGTATAGCTTTCACCAATTCTTCTGTGGAAGCGTTCCTTGATGGAAGATTTCCAAAGTAGATAACTGCAGATATGTCTTTTTGCTCTAGTATTTCATCCAAATCCACATGAGGGAACATTGTGGCACCGATACTTCTGAAAAACACACGTTCTGAAAAATCCTCCATACTGTTATAAGGAACAACAAGCTCAAATCCTGCTTTTGTAAGCGCGTACAGCAATTCAGGGTTCACAAGTTCTCCGAGAACAATAATACTCTTTCTTTTCTTCCTCTTGAAATTATACTTTGCTATGAATTCATTCTTAACCTCATCAATCGTGCAACTTTCTACAGCAAGCTCTGCGAATGTATAGGCTAACTCTTCTTCACCGATGTTTAACATCCACTCATGGAGTATGTCATAAAGATAAGCATCATTGCCTCCAATATCAATAGCCTGAAGGGCCACCCATGCCGCTTCGGAAAGTTTATCGTTCAAGTAAAGAATCTCTGTTAAATTGGACAAAACTTCTCCATCTTTCGGATTTCTCTTCTGTGCTTCCGTTATGTATTCAAGTGCCTGCTCTTTACAGTCCAAATTTGCATATGAGATAGCAAGAGCCAGAAAGTGATGATATTCTGTTGGTTGAGACCTCTCTGTTAGAAGCTCTATTATTTCCTTAAATTTACCTTCCGATAACATACTTTGAAGGTATTCGTAGCTGATACTATTTACCGGGACAAATTCACCATCTTTTAGAATCATTCTTGACTTTGGAAGTTCTTTACTGTTGTTAAATATTTGCTCGATTAATTCCCACACACGCTCGGATGATTTGTTATCCTTAAAAGCATGGGCTGTATTAACAACAAACTCTCTGTTTTCGAGATATTCATCGTCCCCGTCCTTTATTTTTCCAATGCTTTTCAGTAATTCGTGCAAGTTCCGACATATTGGTCCAGGCATCCAAATATCTAACGGCTCAAGTAGGAAATTTCGCAGTTCGGCATAAGTATCTGCGTCTGGAACGAAGAAAATGACAGGCTTTCCTGTTAGCAACCAATCGAAATAAATAGAGGAATAATCGGTTATCAAAATATCACCGGCAGGTAATAATTCATAGAAGTCTGTAAAATTCTGCTCAAGGTCGGCATTTGTAAGAAAAGTTATTCTGTTTGTCCTAAGATTTTTTCTCAGCTCAAGTGCCTTAAAGTCTTCAAATGGATGGAGCTTTATTATGACAACATAGTTGTTTTTATCGATGAAATCTATGAATTCTTGAGAAAAGAACGTTTTCTGTATTATATCTCCGAGCTCCTTCCCGTCAGTTCTGTAATTTGTAACTCTATATGACGGAGCGTAAAATACCAGTCTGGTTGCTAATAAATCGTGTTCTTTTAATCCTGTAATCTTTGAGATATTTCTAATTGCGTTAGCTCTATCTAAAAACAAAAAGTCATTTCTTGGCATTCCTGTAATCTCGTAGTATTCATACGTAAGTGGGAAGCAGGAATTGAAAATTGTTGAATACAAGGTGGAGTAGGACAAAACTATGTCCGAGTTTTGGGTCATATTTAACAAGTATGCCAAATTCCGTTCGTCCTTCTTATCAAGTAGGCCAAGGGTTTTTAGTGGAAAACCGTGCCAGCTTTGTATAACAACTTGCTCTTTAGTAAACTTAAGTGGAGCAAATGTCGTGAATACTATCTTAGATGATGATAGAAATTCTATGTCTTTTTGGTAATTGTACTGTGAGATCAACCTGTACTCAACTTCCTTCAATTCTTTTGAGGTCAAATACTTAAAAAGTGCTACAGAGTTAGAACCAGAAAAGCCATGCGTTATAAGAGATATTTTCTTATCACTCTGTCCATGTAATCCATTTAATTTACTACTGCCCACACAACGTCACCTCTTGAACGTTCAATATTTAGCATTAAACAATTTGGTCATAGATAGCCTTAAGAAGGCTGTAAACACGTTGTGAAGAATTTCCATCTGCAAACTTGTGAACAATTCTCTTTATTCTTTCTCTTTTCTCAGAGAAATAGTTAGAATCTCCTAAACTGATTTCTATCTCTCTTTGAAGCTGGTCTGTCGTTCTACAAATAGGACCGGGAAGCCATAGCTCTACTGGATCGGCAAGGAAATTTCTCTTTTTCCTATACATGTCTTCATCAGGTATAAAATGCACTATCGGTTTGTCCATCAGTAACCAGTCATAAGCTATAGAAGAGTAGTCCGTTATTAATAAATCAAAAGCCTGAAGTACTTCGTAAAAGTCTATAAAATTATTCATAAAGTCATGATCTTTAATCAGAATAATTCTTGAAGAGTCTATTGACATTTTTTCAATAGAATCAATAAATCCTAAGGAATGTAAAAAACGTTCTTCAACAGGATGGAGTTTTAAAAATAGTCGTGCGTTGATTAATGAAAGAAAGCTAATAAACTTTACGTTCAAAATTTGAGTGATGAAATTCAAATATGCATTCTCATCGTAGTCATCTTTGCGATATCCTGAAAGTCTATATGTGGGCATAAAGAGTATAAATTTCTCTGTTCCTTTTGAAACGTTAAGCACCTTTTTCAGATTTTCCAGTGCTTTTTCCTTTGGAATGAAGAGAAAATCATTTCTTGGCATACCGGTGACGTAATACTTACTTGCTTTTGTTGGAAAACATGCGTTATATAAGGTTTGATAAGTTGTCGAATACGACAATATAATATCTGCTCTGACCATTTGTTCAACATATGATCCTTTGTCTCGAAGGCAGTCATTTTCGCTCATTACTCCCAGCGTCTTTAGTGGAAAACCGTGCCATGTTTGAATGACTATCTGTCCTTCTGAATATCGTACAGGATAAATAGATTTGTACATCAAGAATTTTGATGTTTGGATATGCTCAATTTCAGCCGCTGAGACTTTCTTATCTACCATTACTAACATTGGTTCTAAAAAAGTTTTCCTTTCGCGTAGAAATTTATAAAACGCCACGGTGTTAGAACCGCTAAAATCACTTGTGAACATTGTAATTCGATTTGGAACCAAACCTGCCACTATATCACCTCATCCTTCCATGTTCGAAGAATCTATATTGTAGATGTAACAACCTTTAGTAGTTCGCAAAAGAAGTTTTTCGGCACAATCTTTGAATATTTGGTTATATTTTCAAAAATTTCATAAGCTTTATCGAAGAACAATACATCATCACAATTGTTTTCCATGTACTTTAAAGTACCTCTTGGAGCAATTGGAACTACACCTGCCATTTGATATTCATAGTATCTGTTAGGGATGTTATACTGTTCGAATTCCATGAATTCCTTATCCTCCTGTGCAGCTCCCGATGTAAGGAGTCCCAAGTCGTATTTTCTTAATTCCAAATAACCTTCGGGTCTTAACAGGTTTATCGGTTTTTCTATGAAAAACGATTCTGGATACTGTTTTTTGAGATCATAGTATGGATTATTCTGCGTAAAAACCGGTTCATTCACAGACTTTATCAAGAACTTGGTGTGTAAATGCACAGAAAAACCAGCTTGGAGAAGCTCCTTTATAATGTCGACATAGTAATATCTTCCACGAGATCTACTCTCATTTTTATCCCAAATAGCTCTACCGCTTAAGATACACACATGGATCTTATCATCTATTTCGGAGAGCTTTTGAACGTTCTTTTTACTTATTATCTCGTAAACATACTTAGAACGCCAGTCTATATCACCATATAAAAGTTTTTTAGAGTAATCAACGCCGTATTTCTTTTTAAATAATTCTACGTACCACTCATGCGGTACAATTATTCGAATCGCATTGTCAAGAGCAAATCGTTCAAAGTCATTAGGGTATATCCTTGTTTCTTTAAAAGTCAGCACATAGGGTATTCCTAATAATCCCAATATCACTGCAAAGCCAAAAGAACTATCAAAGTCATTATCCCCTACCCAAATCAAATCAGCCTTAGATATCTGATGAATGATGACCCGTAACATTTCTGTTGGGAGTGCATCAATTAGCTTCTTGCTGACTCCTAATGAGTAACCATATCTGCTGAAAAAGACATCCCAGTAAAACCTTCTTCCAGAGATTTTGTTTTTTATTACTCGATCTTCAGAGAATAACTGCTGAAGTATCTGAAAGGCATCTCTATCACCGGCGAAATGAAAGTATTTTAGCAGGGCAATATCTTCTACAAACGCTATATCCAAAAACCTATGTGGAGCAGTTCCTATTATACCTACGCGAGAAACGATAAATGAAATATTAGCCACCCCCTCTAAGTTATGTAAAAAGATTTTTCTCACATCGCCTTTCAAGTTATCTGAATAATTTCTACGTTGCAAAGATACTTTAAATCGAAATCATTTAAGATTATCTACTATCGTTTTTAGAACTTCGATAGCTTTGCCTAAAGCTTCAAAATTTATTTCCCCAAGGCTTTTAAGCAATTCCGCAATCCTCATATGTGAAATTTTATCAATGCTTTGTAGCATATTCCTAAGCTCTGTAGAAGATATCCCTTCTGTTCGAGGAATGTACATCACTTTACAAAACTCATTTAGATAGTCGAATTTCCCCTTCCAATCTTCTCCCATGACAAAAATATCCACATTATATTTTTTTATATCATCAACCTTTTGTTCCCAACTTTCCTCGGGTATAACAAAATCAACACACTTTATATTCGCTACTATTTCCGCACGCTGTTCATAAGGAATTAATGCTTTCTTGCCCTTCTTTTCATTAAACTCGTCTGTTGAAACCGCTACAATTAACCTATCCCCCAAGGCTTTGGCTCTTTGTAGAAGCCTTAAATGACCAATATGAAATAAATCAAAGGTGCCGTACGTAATGACAGTAATCATCATTTCACCTCCAACCATGCTACAATTTTGCCCATACTAACCTCAATAACCTGGTCCATGTTGTAGTACTTGTATTCCGCAAGCCTTCCTACAAATATGTATTCCCCACTCTCTTCTAATTTCTTTACTTCTTTCATATATTTTTCCCTTTTCTCCATATTATCCTGTGTCATCACTATGTAGTATGGTTCCCCGCTTGAGAGTGGGTATTCAAAGCATACCGTCGTTTTCTCACTCTTCTCGTTCAAAAAGTGCTTGTACTCAGTTATCCTTGTCCAATCGTAATCGTTCGGGTAATTGACAACTGCCACCGGTTGGTAATATTCTTTGTCGTATGTCTTCAACTCCAACCTCAACGAACGATATTCAAGTTTCCCATACACATAATCAAAAAACCTATCAAGTTCTCCTGTATATACTGTTAGCTCCGATTTGAATAAATCCCTTACTTCGAAGTAATCCACTCCTGTGAGTATAGCTATATTTTCATGATTTAGCATGTTTTCTACCATCTTCGTGTAACCATGTTTTGGAATTCCTTGGTATTTGTCTGAGAAATACCTATCATCCCTATTTGCCCTTATCGGTATTCTCTTTGCTACCTCTGGTGATAACTCTTCTGGATCTCTTTCCCATTGTTTTATCGTGTAGTTTTTGAAAAACATTTCATATAACCTTTCCCCAACTTGTGAAACAATTACATCTCTGAAATTCTTTGGTGGGTTGTTGAACTTTGACTTTTTCACCTCTTTTTCCAAAAATTCCTCAACTTCGTATGTAGCTATGTTAACCCCGAACACTTCGCAGAGTGTGTCCCTGTTGATTGGAAATGGTAAAAGTTTTCCTTCAACATAGCTCAGAACTTTGTGTTGGTAGTAGTGGAATTCGGTAAAACGATTAACAAAATCCCAAACATCTTTGTTGTTGGTGTGGAAGATATGTGGACCGTAGGTATGGATAGTAATACCATTTTCATTTTTGTAATCATGGCAATGTCCTGCAACGTGTTTGTGTTTCTCAATAACAAGAACTCTCTTTCCTGATTCAGCTAAAATTCTTGCTGCCGTTGCTCCTGATAATCCCGCTCCAACTACAACTATGTCGAACTTCATTCTGTAAAACACCTCTTTCTTATGATAGCATGATTTTATATTAACCAGGTGACACCTTCTTTCACTACTTTTGCCGGGTTACCTGCAACTAATGAATACGGTGGTACATCTCTGGTTACTACCGACCCAGCCGCCACTATAGAACCATCGCCTATGGTCACACCTTTAAGTATGGTCACTCGACTTCCAATCCAAACATGATTACCTATTCTCACTGGTTTTGTTGGATTCTTGGCAATTTTACCTTGAACAATCCTGTGAAAGTCAGAATCCATTATTTGAACATCCCAAGATATTGCACATTTTTTTCCTATTTCAACTCGATTCAAACAAATTATCTTACTGTTTCCAGAAATGAATGTCCCGTCGCCTATTTTTACAAGCGAATTTTGTCCTGTTATAATTCGTGTTCCTGGTCCCAAATGAACAGTTCCATCAATAAATAATTTACTATTCATTCCTAACTGTAAAATTGTTCTGTCAAAACTAATTTGTGAAATCTCTCCTATTCTGGTTTTAAAGAAACCCAGGTAAAGTCTTCTCCCAATTATCAGTTCTGCCCCTTTAGAAAGCTTTATAGACGAATTCCAGACCGCGACTATCGGAAGTTTAAGAATCCTTTTGGACCAAAACCTTGCATAACGTAGTAAATAGTAAGCCGTCTTTGGAACCGTAAGAGGATGCCTTATCAATAGTTTATTTGGCAACAATTTGGATATTCGCGTGCTTTTTGGTTTTACACTTTGCTTCGATTGTTCTTTTTCGTTTTGCTGTTTCAAACCTATGTTGTAAGGCATGCTTAAGGCATTTTCTTGAACTTTACCATCCGTCATTTCATTTACAGTAGTACTGGTTAGCAATTTAAAAATACTTAGTATGGTTGCATCTATGGAATAGATATCTTCCAAAACACGCCTATACTTCTCGCTGTTTTTGCCTTCAAGAAATTGAAGAATATCTTTTGGTAGTTTGAGAATAATTTCTTTCGCTATACAATAAGCATCAGATTGGGCTTCAAAAATAAATGTTCTTAAGCCCACCATCATAGTTTTCATTAACCGCATGTACACATTATCGTCTAAATTTAAGACTATATAATATCCTTTGTCAGAAAGGAAAACATAATGGTCTTCTACTTTAGATACATCAACCATCCTATAACTATGTTCATCACTACTGATATTTGTCATCTCATTCTGCGTACTCAACAAACGATTGCTGGAGTCATACAAAACGGTAATCTCAGAGTCAGGAAATACACTTTTAATTAGCGCTATGGTTTCCAGTACAGTATTTTGTGTTTTATTGTCGTAATAACCACCCAAGTCCAAAATTATTCCTTTGTTATCTATCACTGATGCAAAAGAGGTGCCGGCTAAAATAAACCCGTAGTTAGCAATCCAAAACTTTTCACTGATATGGTGAAAAACACTCGGGTGGTAAACTGCCAAATTATCTTTCAAACGTTCACAGCCAATTATAATTTTATCGATTTTGCTCCAGTTAATTCTGTACAAGAATTGGTTTTCAATCAATTTGCCTGGATGTAATCTGCAAACTATCTTTTTCCCTTTCTTTTCCAACTTATTCGTCACTTCCACCGCCAATTCATTTGCCCATTCTAACCAGACGATATCTGCCCATTCGTACGCCTGCACTATTTCGTTACCGTTCGCTGATACAACGAGCCTTACGTTGTAGACTTCACCAAGTATATCCGCAATGTCACGGATAAAATTATCAAGACCTGGCAAGCAAAGAATCGCTATATTTACATCTTGATGGTATTGCTTTTTGTATTCAAGATATTTTTTCTTCATCTCTTCAAGTGGTGAAATTTCTGCCGCTTTTCTGTAATAGTAAAGTGCCATTGGAATGTTTCCTTGGACAATTTGTGTATCTCCAAGCAAATCGTATACTGCCCAGTCTTTATTGTGAATGCGTAATAGATAACGCCAAGCTTCCTTGTAGTCTTTCTTATCAAACAAGGCTTTCCCGTAATTGAAAAGAACATCGGAATTGACGGGGTCTATTTCAACTGCTTTTTTGAAATGCTCTATTGCATCATCAAGCTTACCTTCGTAGTAATATATCATGCCAAATGCGTTTTCTTTCCGAACAATATCCGGCAGCTTTTCTGCTATTTGCTTGGCTTCGGAGAATCTCCCTTGTGTTATTAGTTCCGTAAGTTGTGATAATTCTGGGAAGTCTGACATCTGAGTATTCCCCCTTGTCTTTCACTGTTTGACAATTTATTCTTCTTTTCCCAAAATTATAAGTCCTATCATCATGACTGGAGATTTACAAAAATCTTTTGAACGATTTCCACATATGTGTGGTCTAATATAATGGGTAGGAAAAAAAGGCACTGGCTCGATTAAGATACTGACTTTTGGTTACGCTTATTTTTTCCGTCCATGCCTGTAGGGAGGGATGGTAATGCGGATTAACAACAACGTTGGAATGTGGGCTATTAGGTATCTTCAAAATTTGCAAACCCAACAAAACAGGCAAGTGCAAAGCTTGGCACAGGCAACGATACCTATTCAGCAAAATGTAGCTTTCGGAGCGATAGCTGAGCGTATTCGCTCACAAATCAATGGTTATCGTGAAGCTATGGCAAGTACGTACAACGCAATCGGGGTTATGAATGTTGCAGAAGGTGGTCTTCAAAGCATTTCAAACAATCTTCAAAGAATGAGAGAACTCGCAGTTCAAGCTTCAAATGGCACGCTTTCGGAAAGTGACCGTGCAGCACTTCAACAGGAATTTTCTCAGCTGGCTCAAGGGATAAACAGGGTGGTTGAACATACCACTTATAATAACAGAAGGGTTTTAGGCGGTGATATAAGAAATATGCAAGTGCAACTTGGCCCGAATGAAGGTCAGCAAATGAAAATCACACTCCCGGGCATGGACATTAAGTCTCTTGGACTTGAGAATGTAAATCTCAACAGCACCGAAAATGCTCAAAATGCATTAAAAGCTCTTGATAGAGCGATAGAAACTGTTTCAAATACGAGAAGTTATGTTGGTAGCGTGACGAACCGGCTCGAAGGGGCGGCACGGGAACTTAGCAACACTATGTTAAACCTCACCTCCTCCGTGAGTGTTTTAACAGACACAGACATGGCACGTGGCGTTATGGAATGGATTAGAACAAGACTCCAGCAGCAAGCAACAGCAGGTATACTTGGACAGTCTAATGTGAACGCACAGAATGTTCTAAGACTTCTTGGATAGCCATAGCTCCAATAAGTAAAAAAGAAGCGGTGGGAAAATTCCCACCGCTTTTGCTTTTTGGTGCCGAGGGCGGGACTTGAACCCGCACGGGGTTTGAACCCCTGTTGATTTTGAGTCAACCGCGTCTGCCAATTCCGCCACCTCGGCACTAACCCTGAGCGTATGTTATTTTATCATTTAAACGCGAATTTTTCAAGATGTTTTTTGAGATTCCTAGAACAAGAAAATCGGCGCCCTTTCGAGCGCCGATTTTGGATTTTTGAACAGAGTTTTTATTTCACTTTGAATATCCAAACGTCGCTACCGCCTATGTTCTTACCGATGTCTCCGTTTCTTGAGAAAGATGTACCTAAAATTATTATTGTTCCGTCTTCGTCTATAAACGCATCATTTGCATAGTCAGCCAAGCTACCACCGTATGTCTTAGACCATCTAAGGTTACCATCGTTATCTATGTCAATTAACCAGATATCAGCAGCACCTTTTTGACCATCGACTTTCGAGAGTGTGTGTCCAGCTATTGCAAATCCACCGTCTGGGAATTCTGCGGCTGCGTATGCAATGTCTTCTTCAGAACCTCCGAATGTCTTGAGCCATATGATTCCACCTTTCGGATCAATTTTTGCTATGAGTATGTCCCAGAAGCCCGCATTTACTTGGATATCACCATCGACGGATGTGGTGTAACCAACTATCAAGAAGTTACCATCGTTTGTCTTAATGATTCTTGAAACTTCATCTTGGTCAGTTCCACCGTAAGCCTTGTTAAGTGTTATATCTTTGAGGTCCTTGCTTACTTTGAACAACCAGATATCAGATGTTCCGTGGTTGTATGGTATGTTACCTTCGAGCGAGTACGTGACATTTGCTACAAGGTATCCATCTTCAAGTTCAATAACATCAACTGCTTTATCCCTATCTAAGCCACCAAATGTTTTGCTTGCTACAATATTACCTTCTGCATCAAGTTTAAGTAACCAGCTATCCCATGTTCCGATATTTCCACCAGTATCACCATTCACTGAGTTCGTTGTACCAGCGATAAGGAATCCGCCTTCGGATGTTACAATAACTCTCGATGGTATATCGTTACCTGTACCACCATATAGTTTGAGCCATTTGGTATTACCTTCTTTGTCAAGTTTTGCGAGCAAGTAATCCCATCCGCCTTTATTAACTTGACCGGCGATTTCTTTCGATAATGTGTATCCAAGAACGATGTATCCATCCTCGACTTCCTTGACATCCGCTGCTTCATCCCAGCCAGCTCCACCAAGTAGTTTCATCCATTCAACATCGAGTTCTTTTGTCAATTTCACCACAAGTATGTCGGACTCACCTTTGAACTCTGGAAGTTTGCTGGACTGTGTGCTTGCAACAAGTATATATCCTCCATCAGCTGTCTTAATAATTCTTCTTGAAGTATCTTGACCAGCTCCACCTAAAACTCCTTGCTTTTGAATTGTTGGAAGTTTTGTCCTGAACGTAAATACTTCACTTTCAACTTCTCCGAATATGTTCTTTGCAACAACTTTCCATTTGTATTCAGTTCCGAAATGGAGCTGTGGTAACGTGTACTCATTTGTTTCAAGTTTGTCAACAAGATCCAATTTAACTGTTCCGAAGTAGAGTTCGAATTCTTCTGCTCTTTCACTGACCCACTTGAGTGTTACATCAACAGGAACTTCTTGCGCTCCATTTTCTGGATAAACAGCTCTTGGTTGTTCTGGGACCTGACCTGTTGTAAATTTCCAAACAGGTCCTTCTGTGTTGCCAAATCTATTCTTTGCAACGACTTTCCAGTAATATGTTGTTCCAAACAGTAAGTTCGAAACCTCAACCGCACTCTCTTTGATATTTTCCAAATAAAGTTCAAGTGCATCTTCTGAGAAGCCCAAGTAGAGGTCATATGCATCAGCTTTTGCACTTTCCCATCTCAACACCAAGTTGTTGAATTGATCAACAGCACCATCAACTGGTTCTGGATTGAATGGAGTTGCTGGAACATTTCCAACAGTGAATTTAACTATCGGACTTTCTGCTTGTCCGAATCTGTTCTTTCCAACAACTTTCCAGTAATACGTTGTCCCAAGTTCGAGATCTTTCACAACGAGTGTATTGCTTGTAGCATCCTCTGCAACAAGTTCCAATTCTGTCGATTCTTTTCCAAGGTACACATCATACACATCAGCACATTCAAATTTCCAGCTAAGTTCTGGGTCTTTCCAGACGTCTTCCTCTCCATCAAGTGGGCTTACAATCTGAACAAACTCTGGGGCTTTACCAGTTTTGAACATTTCTACGTCGCTTTCATTTGTTCCAAATTCGTTCTTTGCAACTACTTTCCAGAAGAATGTTGTGTCCATAGGTAATTCGTATGGCAAGGTAAATTCAGCTTCTGTAGTTGTAGCTACGAGTTCGAGTTTATCCATTTCCTTACCAAGATACACCTCGTATTCTTTCGCATCTTCGCTTGTCCATTTGAACGTTGGCTGGAGCCATACTTTCTCACCTTTCGGTTCGGCAAGTTCGGGTTTTGTTGGAACGTCACCTGTGGAGAATCTCCACACTGGTCCTTCCGTCTCTCCGTAGGCATTCTTTGCTACGACTTTCCAGTAATAAACCGTTCCAAGTTCGAGTCGTTGCGTATCGTATTCCGGTTCATTAACAGTTGCAATAAGTTGTAATTCATCCGGTGATTTTCCAAGGTAAACATCGTAGCTTGCTGCTCTTTCTGCCCGCCACATTAAGCGTGGTTCAATCCAAATCTTCTGTGCACCATCGTATGGAACAGGATTTTCTGGCACAGTTGGAGCATCGCCTGTTCTGAACGTGAAAACAGGGCTCTCAGTTTCGCCAAAGGCATTCTTGGCTACAATTTTCCATTGATAAGTTGTCGATGGTTTAAGGTTTTTGACTTCGTATTTATTGTCAAAGTAGTTCTTTTCAATCAGCTGCAGACTTCCTTCTTCTCCAAAGTAAATATCATACATCTTCGCTCGTTGCGAAGACCAAGATAAAGTTACATTAGGCAACACATCCGTAGCGCCGTTGGTGGGTTCCGCATTTTCAACTTCACCTGGAATGAACTCTGTGTTTTGGAAATCTATAAGGGCGTTGATAAGAACTCCACCAGAACCAACAAGGACATTAAGCGGAATATTTGCTAAAGAAATCCTATCTCTTACAACTTCTACTCCATCTTTTCGACCATACGCAACAATTCGTTCATCCTTCTTATCAACCAACCCAAGGACTTTGACGATAACATTGTATTTACCAGCCTTCAGTTTTGTTATCAAACCTGTCGCTTGACCCGTCTCTCTGTCGTAATTCAAAAGGAAGGGACCTTCAACGATTTCCTGGTTGAAGATTTCAACAGTTGCCCTTGTAATCCATATCCCGTTTTCTAACAGCGCTTTGTCAAGCTCAGACAACCTAAGACTGTACTCTTCGTACTCGCCTGGAGGTAAGATTGGTTCAACAACAGGTTCATACTTTTGAAGTAATGATTCAAGTGCTTCTCTAATATCCACGTTTGGATTTTCAAGTAGTGCTTTCACTTCGTAGTAAAACTTTGCTAACGGTGTTGAATACGTTACTTGAGAGAACGCTATAGTGGAAACAATGGTGAGAATAATAAGTACCCATAGGAAAACTTTCCGCATGTAATCTCCCCCCTTTGGTTGTGATTGAAATCCTGCTCCAAAAAAATTGTTCTATTAAGCTAAAACTTACTCACCTGTATATTATATCACTAATCACTTCAAATTTTGCAATAGTTTTTTGAAAGAATTCAAAAAAGTCTAGAGGATTTTGCTCGTGAGACTAACAAAAGGCAAAAATATGTGAATATTTTCAGAAAAATATATTTCGCAATGGCTTTACAAAAAATCATCTTATGAAACAAAATTTAGAGACTTATCAAGAGTATGAATGTAAATATTTACATAAATAAAATACCAGCGGATAACATTCCCGCCCTTTTGGGCAAATCATTTATGTAGGAGGGATTTTTGTGTTTCCAAAGTCGTTTATGTTCGGTGCGTCACTTTCCGGATTCCAGTTCGAAATGGGAAATCCGAATGAAGTTAAAGAGCTCGATACTCAGACCGATTGGTTTGTCTGGGTTAGAGACCTTGAAAATCTTTTAAATGGTATTGTGAGTGGTGATTTACCAGAAAATGGTGCTTGGTATTGGAGAAACTACGAAAAAATCCACCAACTTGCAGTCGATTTTGGAATGGATACTTTAAGAATTGGTATTGAATGGTCGAGGATATTCCCAAGTTCTACAAAAGAGATTCCTTTTGGCGAAGGGATGCTCGAAAAATTGGACGAGATTGCAAATAAAGAAGCTGTTGAACATTATAGAAAAATAATGGAAGATATGAAAGCAAAAGGTCTAAAGGTATTTGTCAATTTGAATCATTTCACACTACCACTCTGGATCCATGATCCACTCGCGGTGCGCAAAGGCAAACCAACATATAAGCTCGGCTGGGTAAGTGATGATACTCCAAAAGAATTCGCAAAATATGCAGAATACATTGCATGGAAATTCAGTAACATTGTTGACTATTGGTCAAGTATGAATGAACCACACGTTGTAGCACAACTTGGATACTTCCAAATAATGGCAGGTTTCCCACCAAGTTATTTCAGTCCAGAATGGTATATCAAGAGCCTCAAAAATCAAGCTATGGCACATAATTTAGCTTATGATGCTATTAAAAAACACTCCGACAAACCAGTTGGAGTTATCTACTCATTTACGTGGTTCGACACGGTGGAACCAAACGATAAAGGGATTTTTGAAAATGCAATGTGGCTTGCAAACTGGAATTATATGGATCAGGTGAAGGATAAAACCGACTATATCGGGGTTAACTATTACACTCGCTCCGTCATTGACAAATTACCTACCCCTATTAGGTTCCAAGACTTTGAGCTTAACTGGTATACAGTTAGAGGTTTCGGATACGCTTGTCCAGAAGGCGGTCTTGCACTTTCAGGAAGACCAGCAAGCGAATTCGGATGGGAGATATATCCTGAAGGGCTCTACTATTTGCTCAAAGCTATACATGAAAGATATAATAAACCATTGATAGTAACAGAGAATGGTATTGCCGACGATAAAGACAAATACCGCTCACAAGTAATTATCTCACACCTTTATGCTGTTGAGAAAGCGATGAACGAAGGTGTTGATGTACGAGGATATTTACACTGGTCGATAGTTGACAATTACGAGTGGGCAAAAGGTTACAGTAAAAGGTTCGGACTTGCTTATACAGATTTTGAAAAGAAAACTTATATCCCCAGACCTTCAATGTATGTTTTCAGAGAAATCGCAAGGACAAGAAGTATAGACCAGTTCAAAGGATACGACCCTTACAATTTGATGAAATTCTAACCAATGAAAATAGTTAAGAGGTGTTTGAATGCCCAACATTTTTGACGTTGCTAGGGAAGCAGGTGTTTCAATTGCTACGGTTTCAAGGGTATTAAATGGTGCGAAAAATGTCAGTGAAGATACTCGAAGGAAGGTACTTCGGGCAATCAAACATCTAGGCTATAAACCGATGCCTTCTTTACGGAAGGCATCGGATTTGCTATACACAATAGGTGTCTTATTGCCTGATTTAAGAGGGTATCATTACAATGAAATCGCTATGGCAATCGAAGATTACGCAAGCAAGCACAACTTTGAAGTGATGGTATCTGTTCCAAAAATGATGCCAGAAGTGGAAAAGCATGTTCTTGACCAGTTTTTCAAAAGAAAAATCGATGGAGTTATCCTTTGCGAACTCCTAGGTGGTTTAAACTACATTGAACCATTCATCAAAAGTGGTGTACCAATTGTAGCTCTTGATTATTATATTGAAGAAATACTATGCGACTCGGTGAATATAGACAACATTTCAGGTGCCCTAACTGCGTTAAAATACCTTTACCAAAATGGTCACAGAAAGATTCTCTTCTTGAAAGGTCCTCATTATTCACCTGCAGCTATGCAAAGGGAAAAAGGGATAAGAAAGTTCTTGGAAAGGCACAAAGATGTAGAAATCTATTTCAGCGAAAATGAAGGATACGAACCAGAACATGGTTATGAAGGAGTTATGAACCATTTGAAAAAGTATGGAAAAAATTTCACCGCAGTCTTCTGCATAAACGACTGGTCAGCGATAGGTGCAATGCGAGCTTTGAGAGAATTAGGCCTCTCTATTCCAGAAGATGTATCGATAATTGGTTTTGATAACGCCCCATACTCGGAATTTTTGTATCCACCATTAACAACAATACATCAACCAAGGTGGGAAATGGGACAAACGGCTGCACAACTTCTCATCGAAAGAATCCTAGGAACAGGACCAAAGATACATCGAAACGTTGTTCTTCCAACAAAAATTGTTGAACGTGCGTCGGTAAAGAACATTTCAAATGTTGTTGCAAAGTGAAGATTTTGATTTATAAGAGGTGAGTAATATGGTAGAAAGACACTTCAGATATGTTCTTATTTGCACCCTGTTTCTTGTTATGCTCCTAATCTCATCCACGCAGTGTGGAAAAAATGAACCAAACAAAGGAGTGAATAGCATGGATCAGTCAGTTGCTGAAAGTGATAGCAACTCAGCATTTGAATACAACAAAATGATAGGTAAAGGAGTAAATATTGGAAATGCTTTAGAAGCTCCTTTCGAAGGAGCTTGGGGAGTAAGAATTGAGGATGAATATTTTGAGATAATAAAGAAAAGGGGATTTGATTCTGTTAGGATTCCCATAAGATGGTCAGCACATATATCCGAAAAGCCACCATATGATATTGACAGGAATTTTCTCGAAAGAGTTAAGCATGTTGTCGATAGGGCTCTTGAGAATAATCTAACAGTAATCATCAATACGCACCATTTTGAAGAACTTTATCAAGAACCAGATAAATACGGGGATGTTTTGGTGGAAATTTGGAGACAGATTGCAAAATTCTTTAAAGATTACCCGGAAAATCTGTTCTTTGAAATCTACAACGAGCCTGCTCAGAATTTGACAGCTGAAAAATGGAACGAACTTTATCCAAAAGTGCTCAAAGTTATCAGGGAGAGCAATCCAACCCGGATTGTCATTATCGATGCTCCAAACTGGGCACACTATAGCGCAGTGAGAAGTCTAAAATTAGTCAACGACAAACGCATCATTGTTTCCTTCCATTACTACGAACCTTTCAAATTCACACATCAGGGTGCCGAATGGGTTAATCCCATCCCACCTGTTGGGGTTAAGTGGAATGGCGAGGAATGGGAAATTAACCAAATCAGAAGTCATTTCAAATACGTGAGTGACTGGGCAAAGCAAAATAACGTACCAATCTTTCTTGGTGAATTCGGTGCTTATTCAAAAGCAGACATGGACTCAAGGGTTAAGTGGACCGAAAGTGTGAGAAAAATGGCGGAAGAATTTGGATTTTCATACGCGTATTGGGAATTTTGTGCAGGATTTGGCATATACGATAGATGGTCTCAAAACTGGATCGAACCATTGACAACAACTGTGGTTGGCACAGGCAAAGAGTAAATGAAGAATTTTATTTGAAAAATTGGAAGGATTTACATGAAAATACTTACCCAAAGCCTGCCTAATATCCCCTGGGAGGATAGACCAGAAGGTTGCAGTAACGTTGTTTGGAGATATTCAAAAAACCCAATCATCCGAAGAGACCAAGCGAAAGATTCTAACAGCATCTTCAACAGTGCGGTTGTGCCCTTCAAAGAAAGATTTGCTGGTGTTTTTAGAGTAGACGATAAACAAAGAAAGATGAACATACGTAGAGGTTTTAGTAAGGATGGGATTAACTGGGAGATAGACGATAAACCCATTGAATTCATACAAGAAACCCGCGAACCAGTAGAAAGTGAATACAAATATGACCCACGTGTAGTTTTTATTGAAGATAGATACTGGATTACTTGGTGTAATGGATACCACGGACCAACAATAGGGGTTGGATATACCTTTGATTTTGAGAAATTTTATCAAATTGAGAACGCTTTTCTACCGTTTAACAGAAATGGTGTTCTCTTTCCACGCAAGATTAATGGGAAATACGCGATGCTTAGCAGGCCTTCGGATAACGGTCATACCCCTTTCGGCGATATTTTTTACAGTGAAAGCCCAGACATGGTTCATTGGGGCGTACATAGATTTGTCATGGGTGCCGGTTACACACCTTGGCAATCACTGAAAATCGGGGCAGGTCCTGCACCTATAGAAACAAGCGAAGGATGGTTGCTTTTTTACCACGGGGTTTTACTCTCTTGCAACGGATATGTTTACAGTTTTGGTGCAGCTTTATTAGACCTTGATAAGCCATGGAAGGTTATTAAACGCTCGAAATCGTATTTGCTCTCACCACAAACTCTTTACGAATGTGTTGGAGACGTTCCGAATGTTGTATTTCCGGTTGCCTGTCTTGTTGATGGGGATACGGGGCGTCTCGCTATTTATTACGGTGGTGCTGATACAGTCGTTGCACTCGCTTTTGGCTATGTGCAAGAGATTGTCGATTGGTTAAAGTATGAAAATTGAAAGATGCGGTAAGTAAATAAGTAAAAAAGTGGCGGGAAAACCGCCACTTTTTCTTACAATTTTTTATTAAATTACCCGAGTGCTCTTGGGTCAAATGCATCTCTGAGACCATCACCAACAAAATTAAACGCAAGAACGACGATGAATATGAACGCACCTGGGATGAGTAACCAAGGAGCCTTTTCGAGTATGTAAACATCCTGTGCGGCAGTTAGCATATTACCCCACGATGCAGATGGTTCTCTAATTCCGAGTCCAAGGTATGAAAGACCTGCCTCACCAAGGATGTAACCTGGTATTGAAAGTGTTGAACTTACGATAATGTACGTTGCAAGGTTTGGTATGATGTGTCTCCACATAATACGTGTATCTGGGAACCCAAGCGCGATTGCTGCTTCAACATACTCTCTTTGTCTTTCCGCCAGAATTTGTCCCCTGATAATCCTTGCCCTACCGGGCCAACCAAGGAATGCAAGAATGAATATCAATAGCATGTATGTCTGGGAACTTGGTAAGTCTATTGGAAGAACTGCACGTAACAAGAGTAACAGGTAGAATCCTGGTATTGCCATTAAGATTTCACAGAACCTCATGATAACTTCATCAATTATTCCGCCATAGAACCCTGCGAGCGCTCCAAAGAAGAGCGAGAGTGTCAATGTAACAAACAAACCAATGAATCCTATCGTCAATGAAACACGTGATGCGAATATAATTCTGCTCCAAACATCCCTACCGTACCTGTCTGCACCGAATATGTTTATCGACACATATTCGTTGTTATCGTAGTTGTCTACTCCAAACAAGTGGTAGTGAAGTGGGATAATCCAGAATAGATAACCTACCTTTTCCGGGTCTGTTCTATCAGGTCCCCAAGATTTGATAAACCATTTTATAGGGTAGAATTTGTAATCGTAAGACAATATTTTTGCTTCATCAAGCGATATCTCATGTTCGTTAAAATCTGAGTCATAGTACTTGATACCCACAAGTTCTTGCTCAAGCTTTACAGCAGTCAAACGTTCCATAGCTTCTTGTTCGTTTGTTGCGTAGAATCCAAACTTCCACCCTTCATTTTGTGCTACAAAAGACCTTGCTGTTCTTGAATTTGTTATCCTTTCGTTCCTACCCTGCTCCAATATCTTGTTATCTACTCCAAATACGAGTGCATCCAAATCTTCTGTCTCATCTTTATACTGCACCCATTTACCGTCCACTTGGGCATAACCGATTGTTCTGACTACTAGTTTTATCGATTCTGCAAGAATGAATTTCTCATCGAGTTTCCTTCCTTTCGGAAGGTATTTCGGAACAATTTTGCCATCCTCTTTCATCTCAACAACATGTTTATCAATTATTGCGAGTTCTGTGCCATCGTTTAGTTTGACTTTTATCCTACTCGGAAATAGCATGGTCTTAAAATTCTGAGTGTAGTCCAGTTTATCAATATAACTAACTTCTGGAAGCACATACGGAGCCATCGTTGTTTTGAAGTCTGGAACGCTATATTTCATCATGACAGTTGTGGGTTTCTTCAAAGAGTGGTTCAAATTCTGCCTAAATGGGTCATATGGTGCCAGAAAGTCTGCAAAAATCATGGCAATGTACATGATAATGAGAACCCACATACCGAACATTGCAAGCTTGTTTTTCTTGAAAGCTCGCCACATCAGTTGACCACGCGTAAGATAAACTTCTTCGAAGTCTATACCTTCTGTACTCTTAACGGTATTGTTAGTATTATCCTGAGGAACTTGATTAATGTTTTTCTTTTTATCTTCAGCCATATCTCAAAGCCTCCCTCATTACTCGTATCTAATGCGCGGGTCAACCGCCGCAAGTAGTATGTCGCCAACAAGGTTTCCTAAAACAAGCAAAACTGTTCCGATAACAGTACTCGCCATGACAACGTAGTAGTCTTTTTGCAACAATGCTTGATATGTCAACCTACCGAGTCCTGGCCAAGAGAAGATAGTTTCAGTAATGACAGCACCGCTCAACAAACCAGAAAGGCTATAACCAAACATCGTAATCAATGGATTGATAGCATTTCTTAAAGCATGTTTGTATATAACAACCCTTTCGGGCATTCCTTTCGCTCGAGCAAATTCCACGTAGTCTTCATTAAGAACATCAAGCAATGAACCTCTCATATATCTCATCAAACCTGCGAAACCACCGAAGGTCAATGTAAAAGCTGGTAATTGCATTCTCCAGAAGATGTCTTTAAACGCATTCCATACATCGAGTCGAGATGTTTCCGGACTGTACATACCACCGATTGGGAACCAACCAGTACGTGCAGCCATATATAAAAGCACAAGTGCAAGGAAGAAGCCTGGAAGTGCGAGTCCACTGAACGCAACAACTGTGAGAATCTTGTCGGTAAGTGTGTATTTCTTCAATGCCGACACAATACCTAAAACAACGCCTATAATCCATGATAAGACAAACGAGTAGAGTGACAAAACAAATGTTCCAAGTAAACGTTCGCCAATAAGCGAAGCAACAGGTCTTCTGTAATAGAACGAATAACCAAAATCACCTCTAACTACCTTACCGAGCCAGTAAAAATACTGAACAATGGCTGGTTTGTCTAACCCAAGTTCTTTTTCCATAGCTTTAAGTGTCTCTTGCGAAACTGATGGATCAAGTTTGTACTGGTCTAAGAAAGTTCCAGGCGATAGTTGTATGAGTGCAAATACTATGATTGTTATTATCCACAACTCTGGCAACATTATGATAAGCCTGCGTGCGATGTATTTTATCAACCCAGTTCACCTCTCCCTTGTTCATCTTTTTAGCATACCTTTCACAATTTGATGTTTGAGAAACACTTACAAAAGTATCAGACCACAAAAAATTTAATAATGGGCGGGCGAAAGCCCGCCCGAGAATAGCAACTTGATAAAATTATTCTTCTTTCCAGAGCCAGTCGAGGTTCCAAGTTGTTTCACCAAGCATTGTGATTTTGACGTTCTTAACTGTGTTTCTCCATGCAAAGAGCCTGAGTGAGTTAACTGTGTAGATAAGTGGTAAGTTTTCGGATGCAAGTTTCTGGAATTTCGACCAGTAGTCTTTTACGACGTTATCGTCAAGAATTCTGACGTTTTCTGCGAATATCTTATCAATTTCCTTTTCAAAGTCTGGGACACTGTAGACATCTGGATCAACCCAGTCAGCAACCTTCGGTGAAAGGTTCCAGAAGTGGAGTGAACCTTCAACTGCCCAAACGTTCCTACCACCTTGTGGTTCATCAGAACCAGTCAAACCAATGATGATTGCATCCCAGTCACCAACGTTCAGCATTCTGTTAACAAGTGTGTTGAAGTCACCAGGAACGAATGTAACGTCCATACCAAGTTGTTTGAGAGCAGCTGTAATGATGTTACCCATACCTTCCCTAACCGTGTTACCAGCGTTCGTTTCAATTACGAATTTCACTGGTCTGCCTTTGCTGTCAACGAGTTTTCCGTTCTTGTCCCAGCTGAAGCCACCAAGTTTAAGTTCTGCCTTTGCTTTGTTGAGGTCGTACGGGTATTTAACTGTGACTTTGTCATTGTAGTACGGTGACGCCATTGAAACTGGTGACCATTGTTCAACTGCAAGTCCGTTGAAGAGTGTATCGATCATCTTTTTCTTGTCCATTGCGTATGCAACCGCTTTCCTGAAGTGGACATTTCTGAACCATTCTCTCTTTGCTGCATCTTTGTTGTTCCAGTTGAATGTGATGAATTGTGTACCATATGCTGGACCGTATGCAAGAACTGTGATGTTGAATTTCTTTTCGTTTTCTTTGAAGTAGTTGAATTCTGTTCCTCTTGGTGAATAGATGTCAACTTCACCTTTTTCAAATGCGAGTTTCTGTGCATCTTGGGACGAAATTATCTTGTATACAACTTCTTTCAAGAATGGAAGCTGAACTCCGTCTTTTGTCTTCTTCCAGTAGTTCGGGTTTGCAACAAACCTTACGTATTGGTCTGGCACGTATTCAACAGGAATGAATGGTCCCAATCCAACGATTTCTTTCTTGTTGATTGCATCAACTGTCCAGAACTCTGCAAATTTCTTATTCTTTACCCAGCTTTCTGCCTTGTGTTTCGGGAATATGTACATTCCACCAAGGTATCTGAAAGCTAGCCTGAATGGTTCTGGGTAGTACATTCTTACTGTGTATTGGTCAATCTTTGTTGCCTTTGGTAAGTATCCGTTTGTACTCTTTATGACATCTTTGAAGGAGCTTGGAATATCAGGATTTGTGTAAATTTCATTGAGCGTGAACACGACGTCATCTGCATCGAATGGTTCACCATCGCTCCACTTTACGCCTTTTCTGAGATACCAAATAATTTCCATACCACCGTCTTTTGTTAGCCTTGGACCGTCCCATTTTTCCGCAAGTGCTGGGTAGAACTTTCCGTCGATAGCGGATCTTTCGATAAGTGTTCCACCCCAACTCATGAACATAGCAATAACATCGGATGAGCTTGTTTCCTTGGACACTGTGTCGTTACATGTCCTTGGACCGCTCAATGTTGGAAGAATGAGTGTTCCACCCTTCTTACCCGTTGCGTCGTAACCAAGGTAGTTAGCAAATGCAAAGAAAACAACAAGAGTTAACAAAAGCGACACGAGAACCTTCCTCATACCTACACCTCCCTTTTATCTACCAGGTGGCAAGCAACCTGGTGGTTTGAAGAAACAGATTTCATCTCTGGATATTCTTTCTCACAAATAGGCATTTTGAATGGACATCTCGGATGGAAGAAACAACCACTTGGTCTTGCTATCGGACTCGGAACGTTTCCCGTAAGGATGATTCTTTTCCTTTTCTTCTCAATAGCTGGGTCTGGAATTGGTGAAGCTGACAGTAGTGCCTTTGTGTATGGATGAACAGGATTATCGAACACTTCGTTGACATCTCCCATCTCAACAATCTTACCCAAGTACATAACCGCAACTTGGTGGCTAATAAACCTAACAAGTGCAAGGTTGTGAGAGATGAACACATATGTCAACCCAAGTTCTTCTTGGAACTTCAAAAGTAAATTGACAATCTGAGCCTGAACAGAGACATCAAGCGCCGATGTTGGTTCATCTAAGTATATTATCTCTGGATCAACACTAAGTGCCCTTGCAATAGCTATCCTTTGTTTCTGACCACCGCTGAATTGGTGTGGATACCTATCCATGTGAAATGGTTTTAAACCAACCATTCTTAAAAGCTCTATAGCTTTTTGGTTAGCTTCTTCCTTTGAATTAACTATCTTATGGAACAACATTGGTTCCGTCAAAATCTGTCCAACCGTCATCCTCGGGTTCAAAGAACCAATTGGATTCTGGAATACTATCTGCATCTTTCTTCTGAAAGGTAAGAGTTCTTCTCTCGACAATCTGGAAATATCAGTTCCCATTATTTCTATTTTTCCATCCGTTGGATCAATAAGTCTTAACATGACTCTTGCCGTTGTTGTTTTTCCACATCCGGATTCACCCACAAGAGCAAACGTTTCGCCCTTCTTGACTTCAAAAGAAACGTCATCAACGGCTTTAACATCCGCAACATGCTTTTTGACAAGAAAACCTTTGTATATAGGGAAGTATTTTTTTAAGTTCTGGACTCTGATAACTACTTCATTACTTGGCATTTATATCCCCTCCGACTTCTACTGGGTTGAAGCATCTGACAAAGTGCCCTGGTTCAAGTTCTGCAAATGGTGGCAATTCTTTCGTACACTTATCAAGTCTTCTTGGACATCTTGGTGCAAATGGACAAACTTCGGGAACATCTATCATTCTCGGTGGTTGACCTGGAATCGATTCTAATTTGTCCTGTTTTATGTCAACCCTTGGGATAGATTTCAAGAGCATATTGGTATATGGATGCATCGGCTTGTGGAACAAATCTTCTGCAGGTGCTAATTCCATCTGTCTTCCACCGTACATTACCATAACCCTGTCAGCCATTGCAGAAATAACACCAAGGTCGTGGGTGATGAAAATTGTTCCCGTCTTCAATTCTTTTTGAAGGTCTTTCATCAATTCAAGAACCTGTGCTTGTATGGTGACATCAAGTGCTGTTGTTGGCTCGTCAGCTATAAGTATCTTAGGGTTACAAGAAAGAGCAATAGCAATAACAACTCTCTGTTTCATCCCTCCACTAAACTCAAAAGGATACGAGTTCATTCTCTTTTCCGGTTCAGGAATTTGAACTTTCCTTAACATCTCAACTGCAAGTTTCCACGCTGTTGCTCTGTCAACATGTTGGTGTTGAATAATCGTTTCCATTAACTGGTCGCCAATCGTGTAAAGTGGGTTCAAAGATGTAAGTGGGTCTTGGAAAATCATTGATATCTCTTTACCTCGGATTTCGGTAAGTTCATCCTCGTCCATCTTTACAATATCTTCTTCCCTTCCACGGCCTCTGTATATAATCTGACCGTTCACAATTTTACCAGGATGGTGAATAAGTCTCATGATACTTCTAACTGTAATGCTTTTTCCGGAACCCGTTTCACCAACAATCCCCAAAACTTCGTTTTCAGACAAATCAAATGAAACATCGTTGACTGCTTTAAGAACTCCTTCTTCAAGGTAAAACCATGTGCTCAAGTTCCTAACACTAAGAATGGGGTCCAAATCTACCAGTCCTCCTTCAATGCTTTATCTTTAAGAAATTCTTTTAAGTCAGATTAAAGCCTTTGGAGATATGTACTCAAATTTGACTGATACATATTATACCACAATTTGATTGTAACTCACAAGTTTCTTAGAATTGATTTTTTTAGCTTAATTGATAATTTTTACGACTGCTTTCTCAAAAAAATGAAGCTAATTCTTCATAAAAGCAAGTATACTCATCGTTAGAAAGTTTTGTATGGTGATTTTTCAATTTGATTTTTGTTGAGTAAGTACTTGAACAATAACCGTTAGTTTGTTGATAGTTTCGTCACGGATATTGTTAATATCCCCAAATTTGTTAGTTACTTCTTCTTCAAATATTGGGACCTTAACAACTCCACTTAAGGTCCTAATCTCCAAAAAATAGGCAGTTGAAGAATCTTCACCAGAAAGTGTGGAGAAAAGAATTCTATCCTGCATAAAACCTGCCGAGAGAATAGATTTCAAAGGTATTACATTGTAACCAACGGTGTGATAAGCCCTATGAAAGATATCAAAACGAACTTCATTGATGTATAGCACATTGTTGGCAATGGAAATTATAACATAATAGACTGGATAAAAATACTTTGGCACGCCATGTTTGGATTTTACAAAGTATTCATCCGTCATCCATGGACGGAACGAAAGAAATTCACCAAGGATTGTCTGACCTTTTTCTCTAATTTGGTTAGTAACAAGCGCTTTTAATTCTTCAAAATTCCTGTCATACCTTGAGAGAGGAACAAAGCTGAAAAGATAAACAATGATTTCAAAGATGCTGGAAGCTATCAAAACGATGCTTATCCCCATTTTTGTGAAATCGACAATGGTCATATAATCACTGAGGAACGATAGAAATGAGAAATCCCAGAAAAGTAAAATAAGACCGATGGCGAAAACCAAGACATAAAGAACTGGAAACTTTTTGAAGAAATTCTTATCTGTCTTTTCGTGCATATGCTCCCTCCTATTCTCTCTCACCTGTTAATAGATTCAGCATTATTCAGCATTGCACTCGAAATATTCCAAATATCTTACTCTTCAACGCTTTTCAAAAATTCCTCGTATTTCTTATCTATTTCCTCTTTTTGTTTTTTGATTGCGATAAGTTTCTCCCTCGCTCTTGTGAGAAGCAATATAGCCTTTGCATAAAGCTCTATCTGCTTCTCTATATCCAATTCCGAGGAGATAAAGTAGTTTTTAATCATATCAATAAGTTGCATGAGTTCCTTAAATGTTAGTTTGTTGATTTCTTCCTCACTTAACGCAAGTATCTTTTCGATATCAAATGTTTCTGTAGCCTTCATCTTTCTAAGCCCTCCCTTTTGACTGTGGATCATTCTGAGAAGTTGTAAGCTATTTCAAATTACCCTTGAAGTGACCTGACCATCTACGAAATTTATTTTAATAACGTCTTCACTTCTTATTTGTTTTACACTATTCACTATCTCGCCGCTTTTCGTAATTAGTGCCCCACCAACGGCTAACGCTTTCAAAGGTCCCCCAATATTTTCGAGTTCCATTTTCATCTGTTCTGTTTTATTGTAGAATGACAAATAATTCTTATCCATAACGGCAGATATGTTTTCAAAACTTTTCAATTCACTTGTCTTTCGCTCTATATTAACCGAAAGGTCCTTACTCATTGCGTGCAATGAATTAGCGATTAATTGTTCTAATTCGAAGAACTTTGAATCCAGTTTCTTCGAAACGTTGTTTACAAAATCAAAAGAGATTCTACTCTCGAGTTCAGATAAACTTACCTTACTTATGAGATATCTGGCATACTCTTTTATATCCCGAATAGATATTGATACGTTGTTTTTAAATGCATCACTCAATACGTTAAAAATTCCTGACTGAATCTTGGCTTCAGTTACTCCAACAACAGCACTTACTTTTTGGCTTAGTTCTCTGTAGCTTTGCTCCATATCGTCGATATAACCTTTCAACTGGTTTGAGATTTCCTTTGCCACCGCCGTAGGAGTGGGAAAGCGTCTCCAAGCAACGTAATCTGCCACGGTCTCGTCTTTCTCGTGACCAATTCCGGTCAAAACGGGGATATATTTATTCATGTAAGCTATTCGAACGGCGAGTTCTAAATCGTCAAAAAACATCAAATCACTTGGTCCTCCGCCACCTCTGATTATGGCTATTACATCGTATCTCACGTTGTTTGTTCTGCAGAAAAGTTCGATTCTATTCAAGGCGGCGATAACTTCTTGCGCTGTAGAAACACCCTGCATTGAGGATTCGTATAGGTGTATAACAGGTCGATAGACGTCCGGAACTAAGAGGTTAGAAAGAAAATCAAAATAGCCTTGTGCGGTTTTTGATGTAATCACTGCTATTAGTCTGATTGGTTCCAACTCTGAAAGTTCATGTGTCACTTCCATTAACAAGCCTTGCCTTCTTAATTCTTCCCTTATTCTCTGTCGCCTTTTCAATATATCGGATTCACCTTGTGGTGCGATTGAATCGGCCCAAAAACTGAACTGGAATCTGTCCGGATAAAAAGAAAGCCTTCCTTGAAACTCCCATTTTTTGTGCTCTAAACCGGAAATATCTCTAACTCCAAAAGAGTAAAGGTAGCTCATAATCCCTTTCAGAAGATGCTTCCATACGATAACTGTAAGCTCAAACTTTTTCCCATCCGTTCCTTCTTGGGAAACGGTTATATACAATGCCCCATTGTATGGTTTTACCTTAACAACATCAGCAACAAACCTGTATCTTTGTGACAAGATGTTTGTTTCCTTAAGCTTGCTATGTACGTATTCCACAAAATCTCTTAGTGTTTCAAAATTCAAAGGTTCACTCGATTGGAATCCTATATTCTCCATCACTACTCACCACTACACTAACTTTCTTAACATTACCCTTCTGGTCAACAATCTCAAATTCCCATTCGCGTTCTCTTACTGGAAATTTGTTGTTCAGCGTTTTGATTTCTAAATATCCGTTCTTTATTATGACTTGTTTTAAGTTGTAAACACCTCTTTTGTAGTCAAGTGATGTGCCATCATCTTCGTAGAAATAGCCAACAACTTTTGATTTCTGGGATGTTTTAAACACTTTCCAATAGACCTTATCAACTTTTGATAAGTCAACGTAATCCGTAGGTTCAACCATCGGTATTGCTGAGTTGCTAATCTGGAACGCCGGAATGTAATGAATGGGCGTATCTACTATATTCCATCCTTTTTTGTAAACTTTCCCATCAAAAATTCCAATACTTGTTCTTGGCAACCAAACCAAACGTTTTTGGATGTTTGGTCGGTATACAGGAGCAACCAAGATATCTGTTCCAAATAAATACTCATCCTCAATGTTGAAAGCTTCAGGCTGTTCAAAATCGTAAAATAGAGGTCTTATGAGAGGTATGTTTTTGAGAACGCCAAGCATGTATTGTGTGTAAATGTATGGGATGAGTTTGTATCTCCATTTTATTATTTCTCTTAGTATCTCTTCTACTTCTGGTCCAAATGCCCAGGGTTCTTGCCTTCTTGTTCCGATTGCCGAATGATTCCTAAACATTGGAGTAAATAGTCCAAACTCCATGAATCTAATAAGTAGTTGCGCATTCACATCTCCGCCAAACCCACCGACATCACATCCGCTGTAAAATACGCCTGAAAGACTAAGTGAATTCAACCTTATTATCTCTTGGAGAATATGCTCCCACCAACTGTGGTTATCACCGGTCCACACACCACCGTATCTCTGAATGCCGGAATACGCCGCGCGAGTTATCAAAAACAGCCTTTTATTCTCTTTCTGGAGCATCTCAGATGTTGCACGCACCATGTTCAATCCATATGCATTCTTCACTTTCCAGTGCGGTGTTCCATCAAGATGTACGATGTCCTCCCCGTGTCCTCTGCGTCCAATTTCGCCGATGGAACCTAACATACTCGCAAGGTCTATGCCATCTTCCAGTTTTGCATCTCTTAACTTTTCCCTTGCCTCTTCCAAATCTTTTTCCGCGGCGAATATTGCTATCTCGTTCATATCGTTCCAAAAACCATCTACACCGTCATTTAAATACTTCTTCGCATTCTTAGCCCACCAATTTCTAACGTTTTTGTTCAAAAAATCAGGGAATCTAACCCTTCCAGGCCAAACAGCGCCTTCAAAATCTTTGCCACTATTGTCTTTTAAAAAGTACTTATTCTTCCCTTCTTCAAATGCGAAATATCCTTTTTCCACCTTTACACCAGGGTCAAGAATCGACACAACTTTAAATCCATCTTTGTGGAGCGATTCTAGCATATTTTTGTAGTTTGGGAAGTTTTCCCTGCTCCAAGTAAATACTTTGTATTTTTCCATATAGTCTATATCAAGATAAATCACATCGCAAGGAATTTTTTTCTCTCTGAACTTTTTAGCAATATCCAAAACCTCATTCTCGTTGAAATAACTCCATCTCGATTGTTGATATCCAAAAGCCCAAATAGGGAACGCTATATTTCTACCCGTCAGTTTGAGATACTGCTTTAAAATCTGTTTTATTGAATCCTCGACGATTATATACTGGGCAAATCCTTTACCTTTCGACTTAAAAGTAAGAGTATTATCGTTATTCGAATTCAAGTCTATTTCCAAATACCCCGGATAGTCCGTGAAACAACCGTATTTAGTATTTAAATCCTTTGAGACGTAAATGTAAAACGGGAACGATTTGTAAAGTGGATCTGCACTTGGATGGTGTGTGAAGTTATCCGTATTCCAGAATGTGTATCTTCGCCCATTTCTATCAATTGGACCTACTTTATCACCAAAGCCAAAGAAGTATCCATCAGAATGATATTGTCTTTTCAAAACGAAGAACTCTTGACCATCGTGCACTTCAAGTTGAGCATATAAATCTTTGAAAAGTGATTCAAATTCCTCAGGTTTCGCCGTCGGAATCTTATTTGCGTACTTACCTAACACTGCAAAACTTTCTGCATCAGCTTTTCCGTAGACTACCTTATATATCAACTTCAAAACCTCCCTGGCTAAAGCTTATTTGTATTAAACTTCAAAAATCATGTTGTCTATCAACCTTGCCTTACCAACAAAAACTGCAAGAGCCACAATGACTTTCCTCTCTATTTTTTCAACTGGTCGCAACGTTTCTTCATCAACTACCTCTACGTAATCAACCTTTAAAAGTGGATGGTCAAGTATCTTTAACATTTCACTTTTTATTTTCTGTACATCACGTTCCCCAGATTCGATAAGCTCTTTAGCTTTCAAAAGTGATTTATACAGCCTCGTTGCTTCTTTTCTTTCTTCTGGATTTAAATATACGTTCCTTGAAGACATAGCCAGCCCATCTTCTTCCCGAACGATGGGCATCTCTATCATCTCAACATCCATATTCAAATCCTTTACCATTCTTTTCAAAACTCTGAACTGCTGGGCATCCTTTTGACCGAAATAAGCCTTCGTTGGTTTCACTATGTTGAAAAGCTTTGTCACAACGGTACAAACTCCTCTGAAATGTCCAGGCCTACTTGCACCGCACAGATACTTTGAAAGTTCAACTTCCTCGACGTATGTTGAATACATAGCTGGGTACATTTCCTCAACGGATGGATTGAAAACATAGTCTACACCTATGGGCTCCAGCAATCTCAAATCTCTCTCGAGGTCGCGCGGATACCTGTTGTAATCCTCATTTGGTCCAAACTGTGTCGGATTGACAAATATACTGACAACAACAACATCATTCTCCTTGCGTGCGGCTTCCACCAAACTCAAATGTCCTTTGTGAAGATATCCCATTGTAGGCACAAAACCTATACTTTTGCCGCTTTTCAAGATATCGTTCACTATCTTCTTCATCTCCGCTACTGTGTGAACAAGGCGCATATTTTCGCCTCCTTCCATACGTTCCCAAAAACATCTCAAACAATCGATATTCGATATTACCGCCGCATATTGCCGTGCGTTTTATTACACCGTTTTTAATGTTTACCTAGCCCTTGCATACGTATTGCGTTCGGTCCTGTAAACAAGCCCTTTGAGCTCCAAAGTCGTTAAAATGAGCATAACTTGCGAGATTGGGACATTTAGTTTTTCTGACATTTCTTCTATTGTTACCTCACTTTCAATAGCACCGAAGATTTGAGCTTCATCATCCGTCAGTTCAACTATCTTTCTGTGGTCCTTAAAGCCGTAGTATTCAAGTATATCAGAAGGTTCGGTTGCAACGAAGGCTCCGCTTTTAATAAGGTAATTTGTCCCCTGAGAAGTTGTTCTAAAGATATCTCCTGGAACTGCAAAAACATCCCTTCCTTGTTCAATAGCGTACTTTGCCGTTATGAGCGCACCACTTTCAACACCAGCTTCGGTGACCAATACACCTACCGAAAGACCAGATATTATTCTATTTCTCTCTACAAATGTGAATTTCTTAGGCGATTCCCAAGGCAGATATTCGCTAACTACGCACCCGTTATCTATTATTTGTTCGTATAGCATCTTATTTGATTTAGGATACACCACATCCACGCCACATCCAAGCACAGCAATGGTAGGTCTGTTCAACCTTAAAGCACTCGAATGTGCTATGGTATCAACCCCGTAAGCCATACCGCTCACGATTACAAAATGTTTTGAAATTTCGCTAACAAATCTTTCTGTTACCTGTTTGCCGTAGCTAGTCATCTTACGCGTTCCAACAACTGCGAAAAGATCATACGACAAATACTCCCATTTTCCTTTAACAAATAAACATACCGGAGGATCCGGTATGTTTTTTAACGATTGAGGATACTCTTCATCCCAGTAAGTTATCAGCTTAGTACCTGTTTCACGCAAATAAATCGACAATCTGGTAATCAGTTCTGAAAATTCCCTCGAGGAGTTCTCAAAATCTTCAAAGATTGTTGGCTCATAATACAGATATTGCTCTATCTGCGTAATATTCTTCTTAAAAACCTTAGAAAGTGCAACAATACTCAGCGAAGTATCCAACTCCATCCCCTATCCCCCAAGATATATAGGTTCTAATTTTTAGCAAAACGTTCCAGAAATCAGCATTTAGTTACTCTTCTGACTAAGTATCTGCCTGATTTTTTCTTCAACTCCAGACTTTTTACCTGGCAAACATTTATCAAGCTTATCTCCTTTGACAATAGCTTTGGCGTAACCTTCGCATCCAGGATAACCACATGCACCACAATTTATTCCAGGTAAAACCTCTAAAATGAGCTTGACTGTTGGGTCCTCTTCGACTTTGAACTTTTCAGCAACATATGAAAGAAACAACCCAAAAGCAAAACCTAGTCCTCCAAGCAGGACTGCCGAGTAAACGACCACCACACCGTTCACCTCCAAATATATATGAAATAATGGAAAATGTTCGAAAAAAAGCAAGCTTAACCTACTGTGTTTTTTAATTATTATACACCAAAACAAATTTCAATGCAAACTTAGATGGCGCGTGCCTACATTTATACTTAACAACGCATAGGTTGTTCCAAAAATGGTTAAAAAACTCAGACGAAACCTTCAAACCTAGTTTATCTAAACATGAATTTGAACTAACCGTATCATTCCATTAACACTGCGATACTTGAAACTTTACCTTGCATATCTGATAATATATGTGCAGCGACCCCCCTATCCCCCCTTGGAAGAGTTGAAAAACTTTTTCAAGACCCCCCGGATAATGGACCGGGGGTATTTTTTATTTATGCACACATTGTGTTATAATTTCTATGTAACCAATAATTTCCTAAAAAGGGGTAAATATGGCGGGGATTGGTTTTGAACTCAACAAATTGTTAAGCAAAAACTCTTTTTTCTCTGATATATTCAGTTTCTTTTATTCAGCAAATGTTAGTGCTGGACCTTGGATAATGTCTTCAGTCACTCTTGTTGCTATTCAATTACTCATTCCGCAAAATGAGATGCCGTTCTTTATTTCGGCAATCATATACACGTTCATCTTTTCCACGATAATCTTCGGCAGTGTTTCCACTTCTGTAACGAGGTTTCTGGCAGATTTAATCTACAAAAAGGAATTCGAAAAAATATATGGGCTTTACATTTCATCTCTTGGATATGCAGTCTTTTCTTCTGCAACTTTCCTAACTGTCTTCTTCCTAATAAATAAAATTACAGAGCTTTGGAAAATATTTCTGTTCTCCTATTCTCTAACAATTTTGACAATCATTTGGGTACAAGTCATTTTCATAACGGCAATAAGGGTTTTTACTCCTGTTGTACTCAGTTTTTTATTCGGAAGTCTGCTGAGTCTGTTTGGAAGTGTTTATCTTTTTAAATTTAGAGGCGAATACTTTTCTTATTTGGGTTACAACTTCGGACTGATGTTTATAGCTTCAATGCTCCAGTTGTTTATAAAGCGCTATTTATTTGTTGTGAAACCTTCCAAAGAGACCAAACTTCTATTCCTGGAAGCCGTAAAAAAATACAAAAAACAAGCCGTTTCGGGTTTCCTAACCTACATGGCAGCCTGGATAGACGATTTCATCGCATGGTCTTATTTCAAATACTCAATTTCAAAAGGTTTCATTTTTGCTCCTCAGTATGATATCCCTATGTTCATTTCTTATCTCTTTATCATCCCAACGCTGACACTCTTTGTGCTGAACTTAGAAACTGATTTCTACTTTAATTACAGGGCTTTCTACCAAGCAATAGAAGAAAATCGCACACTTACATATATCAAGCTCGCCAAAGAAACACTCGATAATAACTTATACGCAACCACAAAACTCATTCTTTCAATCCAATTCGCTTTTATGCTTTCTGGCTTAATACTCTCGGGTCCTTTTGCAAAAGCTTTGTTGTTAAACGATTATGGTCTTAAAGCCTTAAGATTTGGTATTATGGGAGCTGCAGCGAACGGTATTTTTCTCTACGTTTCACTGATTGCTCATTACTTTGATTTGCCAGATATTCCTATGTATGCTTCCATAATCGCATTCACAGTTAACTTCGTATTCTCGATGTTAACTATCATACGTTTCCCCGGTATTGGATTTGCTATAGGATTCATCATAGCAGTGATTTACAGCTGGACAAAATTCAGAGCCGTATACAAAGATTTGCTCCACTTTGAGTTCATACGAAACAGACTATCTCTTCCTTTAAGGCAGGTGATTATCCACGAAAAGAAATATTTGGAAAAAACTGAATGATACAGGAAAACATAAGACTCCCAAACTATGGAATAACAAAGCATTGAAAAAACTCATTCAAAAAAACAACTTTACAAACTTGAAAAGCTTTTTGTTCCAACTGTTGGAACTGATAATATCATTTGCTATAGTGATTACCTTGCACCTCACTTCTGTTATAAGCTCTTCAGTTACAATTGTTTTTCTTGTTGCCTTCATCTTCATATGGTCCGCAAGATATGGATTGCTGCCTTTCTTAGTATCGATTTCGATATTCCAGTTACTGCTACTAACACTTTTCAAGCAAGTGCAAAACATTGGTGGACTGAGTTTAAATACCGTTTCAATTTTTACCATTGTTGTTGGACTCATAATTGGAGTTATTGGTGAGATGCTTAATAAAAAGATTAGAGATTTACAAAACGATAAGAAAAGACTGGAGCTGGAAAACCAGAAGCTACTTTCTGCTATAAGCGATATGAGAGTAGTCATCTCTCAATTGCAAATGAGAATTTACTTTGAAGGTGAAGGATTGATAGTTTTACTTGAAAGGCTTAGAGAATTGGAAATACTAGATGTGGATGAAATACTTACCAGGGCTGTCGAAATTATCGCTGAGTTCTTCGAACTCGAAAATCTTCATCTCTACCGCTGCGAGGGGAATTTCATTAGGTATGTAGCTGGCATAGGTCAGAAAAGACTACCAAATTCGCTCGATGCAACAAAATCCAGTGTCATTTACGATGCTCTTCAAAACGGATATTCAACGCTTCCCAAAGTTATAATGAAAGCAGATATAACTTCCTTCGAGCCTTGGTTTGCCGTGGTAATTGGTGAAAAATCAAATGCCTTTGGTGTTTTCGTCGTTGAAGATGTTTCGCCAGAAAAGTTTTCAGAAACTCTTGTAAAATACATAAGTGCTGTTGCAGGTTGGTTGTATGCAAACGTCAGGACAATACTGCAAGAAGAGAAAGCTCTGGAAGAAGTCTACAAAAAACCAGACGGAACTTGGGATGAAAATTACTACATTAAAAAGAAGAAAGTCTTCGAGAAACGAAAAGAAAGATTTGGCATACCTTATGAGGAATTATGTATAACCTACAAATCCGAATACCACAACTCCATAGTAAACACTTTCAGAAAATCCGATGTGTTAGTAGCATACCCTACAAATGGTAAAATTGTCCTAAGAGCCCTCTTAGCTGTCTGCGACGCTCAAGGAAAGGCAAAAATACTTGAGAGGTTGGTCAATAAATATGAAATCGAGGTATGTTAAAAATGCAGATTTCAAAGGGTCCGAAGAGATGAAAAATATCAGAAAGAATTCTATTAACAAACACCAACAATTAAGCTCTAAAATAATTTCGGGTACCAACCTAATTATAGTTTTCATTAACCTTTTCTCCATACTTTTTTATGGATTCCGCTTAGAGAACTTTATCGTCATACTCATTTCTGCAGTTCTTTTTTACATCGAGCGAAAAAATTTACCGGAAGTTGTTCTTTTCGTGTTAGCTTATCCATTATCCTGGCTATTCTTTATCCCTTTGAAAAATGAAGAAATTGAAGACTTCTTCAACATACCACTACCACCGGAGATCCGGCTAAATATTGAAGAAACTGTAAAATCGGTTCTTCCGGTAAAAACAACCATTATTATTGGAGACACAACTGAAAAGAAGGCCGTCACTCGGAAGCTTGTCACATACGTAACACACGGTATTGATGTCGAGGAGAATATGAAATACCTCCGGATGTTGCAAAAGGACCCCCACATGGATATTGCCCTTTACGCCGGCCAAGCACTCGAAGACATAGAAAATTATTTTGAAGAACAGATCGCAAAGTCCAGGAATATTAACGACATAGAATCCTGCTTGACTATTTACAACTATTTGAGAACAGGTATTCCGAAAGGTGTTGTAAGACAAGACCTTGAAAATCTTTTACGCGCAAAAATGGAAAATGTAAGCAACCGCCTGCCAGAATACTATGAAATTATGTACTATCTTGAAAAAGATGAAAACTATTTCTTGAAAGGATATGAGGTAACAAAAGAGCCAAGACTTCTGAAAAAGTATCTTTTAGAAAAACTCAGAAAGAGGGAATACAATATTGTAAAAGCATACTTATCAGAAACAACCAGAAAGCTTATTTGTGAAAACTAATTAGATTTTTCCCCACTCTTAGTACTCGAGGTGTTACCATATGGATGAAACAAATAAAACCGAATTTTTTGCTTATCGGTTTATTCTAGAGACACTTCCTCCAAGGGGAACGAACCCAGACAAATACTTAGCTTTCTGCAAAGAAGCTGTAGAACAAGGGGCTCAAATAATTGCGGTCACAGATTTACCTATGGGAAGTGCAAGGGTATCTCCCATAGCACCTGCTCATATGCTGGTAGAAATGGGATTAGAGGTGCTGATGCATTTTTCACGAACTACGAGAAATGCAATTCGAATAGAAGGTGATTTAATCGCTGCACACATGCTTGGTATTAAGAATCTCTTGATTCTCTCCGGAGATGACCCAAGGGTTGGAACCTATCCGTTTTCATCGAGTATTGAAGATTTTAGTATATACGATGTGTTCAAACTAACAAAACTACTGAACGAAAAGGGTGAAGACCTCGCAGGTTTGAAAATCTTTGGTTCTTTCTCGTTCAATGCGGGAGGTGTCTTCAGCCCATTTGAGAAAGATTTGAATCAGACATTGGAAAGAATGGAACTCAAAATGCAAAATGGATGCCAATTTTTCATCTCGCAACCTATCTTCAATTCTGAGACTATTTTAAAATTATTTGAAAAATCTGAAGCTGAAGAACTTTTCAGAAGAACTAAAATCTACATCGCTCTCATGGTTTTTGAATCCTTTCAACAACTTGAGCATTACTCAAAAGTCCCAGGCGTCTTCGTTCCAAAAGAATACTTCCGTCAAAAAGATGATGCACATTTAGAACAATACTCAATTCATCAGTGCATCTCCATAATTGAAAAGCTTGCACCATATGTCCATGGCTTTTACCTCACTTCCACAACAAAGAAAATGGAAACGATAAAGACAATTTCGGATGCAGTAGTTTCGCAGTATTAAAAAACCAAGAGAGTTAAACAAAAGGAGCAGGTGACGATGTATTACGTTGTAGCAATATCGAATTACTCGGAGAACAAGATGTTCGTATACTCTTCCGCTGAAAACATAACCCTTGGAGAAAGGGTTATGGTATCTTTTAGAAATAAAAAGACTTTGGCGTATGTGGTTCAAAAGTTTGAGAGTATTGAAAAAATATGGAAGAGTAACATAAAAGAACTTATTAACTTTGAGAAAATAGGATTGAATTCATCTAAGGTACCAAAAATCATTGAACGTTGTGACTATATTTCATTTATAGATAGTGTCCAACTAAATGCATTTATCGACTGTGCACTTTCTCTGGGTTATCCAATAGGTCGGTTGTTCGACTTATCATTCCCTCCCAATTTTGACAAATACTTCACGCTATTTGTTGAAAGTGCTAACCCGTTGTTTAACCTTCCAAAGATGAAATACGAAGAATTTAGGAAAATGAGCAAGGCAAAAGAGTACATCGAAAATGGGCTGGTTAGAATTTTCCGCGATTTAGAAACTAAAAAGCCAAGACCAAGGGGCAAAGAAGAATTTGTAAAGCTTGTAGCTTCTCCAGAAGAATTGGCAAAGTTACGATTGACTTCAAAACAATCGGTAGTTGTAAACTATTTGCTTTTAAAAGGAGTATCAACCGTCGACGAAATACTGAGTAACTTGGAAGACGAAGGTATAGATAAAAGTGTTTTAGTGCAACTAAAAAACAAAGGTGTTGTTGAAATAACAGAGCAACCAATTACAAACGAAACAACTGAACAACTTAGCAGTAAAAGAAAGCTAACGGACGAACAGCACAAAGCCGTAGAAAATATCTTAGAAGAACTAAACGACCGAAAAACGCATTTAAAACACCTACTTTTTGGTCCTACAGGAAGCGGTAAAACAGAGGTTTATTTAGATGTTATTAAACACGCACTGAACTTTGGTAATGTGATTTACCTTGTGCCAGAGATATCATTAACAGAGCAAACCATTGCAAGACTGCGAAAACACTTTCCAGATATCCCCATCGCGGTGTATCACAGCTATCAGACAGACGCAAAAAGGGTAGAAATATGGTCAAAAGCAGTAAAAGGGGAAATAAACATCCTCGTTGGTCCGCGCAGTGCCCTCTTCGTTCCTTTGAAGAATTTAAAACTTGTCGTTGTTGATGAAGAACAAGACGAAGGATACTACAACAACAGTGAGCCATATTACGATGTGAGAAAGATACTACATCACTTTCCAGTAACCGTTATATTTGGCTCTGCAACTCCACATCTTGAAACCTACAAACTTGCAAAGGATGGGCTCTACAAATTCCACGTTCTCACAAAGAGATTCAACGTAGAATTACCAGAAGTTGAAATCATCGACATGAGGAAAGAAAAGAAAGTAACTCCTTCGATATCTAAGACACTTCACGAAGAAATTACAAACGTTCTAAACAAGGGCATGTCAGCTTTGATATTCACCCGTCGAAAAGGATTTTCAAGGGTCCAATGTGCCGTATGTGGTCACACCGTGAAATGTGACAACTGCGATGTCTCCATGACTTACCACTCCGATTCCGAAAAGTTGAAATGTCATCTGTGCGGTTTGGAAAAAGGTGTTCCGAACATGTGTCCAGTTTGTGGCTCTCAACTATTCACAGACAAAGGCACAGGGACTGAGAAGATAGAAAGAGAACTCAGGGAACTCTTCCCTGGTAAAAATATTGGACGAATAGATGCAGAAATTATTGACACTCCTGAAAAACTGAAAAAAGTCCTCGAAGCTTTAAGAGAAGGAAAATTGGAAATCGTTACAGGGACGAAGATGATAACAAAAGGACTGGATATCTATCGAATAGGTCTTGTTGGAATCGTTGACGTCGATGCGTTGATATCTTATCCTGATATAAACGCTCCATTAAGAACTTTTCAACTCCTTGTCCAAGTCATTGGTAGAGCTGGGAGAAAAGAAAAAGGCAAAGCTATTATACAAACCTACGACCCGAACAATCCCGTAATTGTTTACGCAAATGCACAGGATGTTACAGGTTATTACGAGCGTGAATTATCGTTAAGAAAAGAATTGAATTATCCTCCATTCGCAGATATTGTGCATGTTATGTATTCAAACCAATCAGAAGAAATAGCCAGAGAAACCATCGACGCTGTTTACAACGAAATTCTCAACGCAGAAGAGCTGTATCTAGAAATACTTGGTCCTTCTGAGCACCCCGTATTTAAAGTTGCGAACAAATATCGTTATCAGTTCTTTGTTAAAACCACAAATGTATCTAAAGTTGTTAATCTAATTAGTGAAATCAAAACCAAATACCCGGGGGATTGGGTTGTGCAGGTCACTCCTCCGGAGATATAACATACGAAAAGGGGGTATTAAGATGAAGAATGGTGAACTTACCAAGTTGAGGGAAATGAATCTGTTTGCTGCAATTTTCCATCTTGTGCAAGGAATAGTGGTATTAGTTCTTGCAAACGACTTTTCAATAACCATAACAAGGGGATTTTTGAAATTCGATGAAACTACACGCAGTCTCATCCCAGCAGTGGAAAATCTCTTCGATGTTAAGCTTGCTTATCTTATAGCTTCCTTCACATTCATAACGTTTATTTTCCATCTATTAGTTGCTACGGTATTCAACAAAAAGTACAACGAAGACCTGAGTAAAGGTATTAACCCATTCAGATGGGCGGAGTATTCAATCTCTTCCTCCATCATGATGATCATCATAGCTATGCTCGTAGGTATCTCTGATTTTGGAACTTTACTACTCATATTCTCAATCAACGCAACAATGATACTCTTTGGATATCTGATGGAATTAATTAATCAGTTCACAGAGAAAACCGTTTGGAGTCCATTCTACTTTGGGGTATTTGCTGGGTTAATCCCATGGATAGTGGTATTCCTAGTCATACTCAGATCAAATCCACCTAACTTTGTGATTTGGATATTTGTCAGTATCGCTATTTTCTTTAACCTATTCCCAATAAATATGATTTTGCAGTATAAAAAGATTGGCAAGTGGAAAGACTATTTATACGGTGAAAAAGTCTACATCATCTTGAGCCTTGTTTCAAAAACAATCTTAGTTTGGCAAGTTTTCGCCGGAACGTTGCAACCTAAGTAATTCACGATTAAATTTTTTCGGGAACAATTTCTGAATTGGATAAAGTTACCATGTGAACAAAAAATTGCCGCCTTGCAAGGCGGCAGCATTTTTGGAGTTTTTATTTCGCTTTCTTAGAGTTCTTTAAAATAGTCCCTATTGAAGCTGCGGAGAGTAGAATTATGAATCCCCAACTGGCAAGCATAAAAACAAGTGCGGGTGTGCTCATTGTTCCTCACCTGCCTCGTTTTTCTGCATATTATTCAGAGCCCTATAAACCAAAATGAAGCTAAGTACGAACACAAGAACCATAACTGACCTTGCGGCAAAGACCCATGGAATTAAGTTTGGATAATTTTTCGCAAAATCTGGCACTACTTTTAGATAACCATTTTTGGCGTAATCAATGGTTGAAAATACGAGCAATATAATTATGAACGCCGGGGTTATCAATTTCATGACTATTGAATAAAACCACTTTGGCACTTTCCAGTAGCTCCCACTATTGATTTCTTCTAAACCTTTCTCTTTAAACAGCCAAACAGCTGATATTATTTCAATCAATCCTAAAACAACTAACAAGTAAGAACCTACCCAGTTGTCGAGTTCTGTGAGATACAAAAGTTCGCTTGTCTTTGTAACAATTGGTTCCAAGGCAATAGGTAAACCTGCGGCTATATAAAGTGCGAATATCACAGTTGAACCTTTCTTGCGTTCAACTCCAAACTGTTCTTCTAAGAAAGCGACCAAGTAGTTGAACATCGCTATAGAGCTTGTGATACCTGCAAAGAAGAGTAGCAAGAACCACAAAGTCCCTATGGCATTACCACCAACCATCGTTCTAAATACGTTTGGCAAGGCTATGAAAGAAAGTCCTACACCGCTCTTTAACCCTTCCGGTCCAAGGAAAGTGAAGGCAATTGGTATCACTATCGTTCCAGCAAAGATTACTTCCGCGAATTCATTTAACGCAGCTGTAGCAACCGCGGACGTTACTATATCATCGTCTTTTTTCAAATAAGAAGCGTAATTTTGGATTATACCCATCCCAAGTGAAAGGGTGAAAAATATTTGACCTGCCGCTGCAAGCGTCGATGACCAGTTCAGTTCATTCCATCGGGGCGTCCACAAAAAGTCCAAACCCTTGATAGGTGTCCATTCAGGTTTGACAGGTGAGCCAAGTGTGAGAGCTCTGATGAGAAGAATCAATGAAAATACATATATAGATGGCATTGCTATTTTCGCTAATCTTTCCAAACCTTTCTGGACGCCACCTCGTGCTACGTACCATAGAATTGCTAAGGTGATTATCCAGAAAGTAAAAACTAACATCGGACTTTGAATATAGTGAACAAAGTATGAGACTGTATCAACTGAAGGCTCCATGTACCCGCCGATTGCAGTCAACCACGCATATCCAAGTGTCCATCCTATAATATGATTGTAATAAGAGTTCAGCAGTACAACAACAGAAAGTGCAATTGCGCCTGCCAAAGAACCAAGGACCAAAGCAACTTTTTTGCTCGTACCTTCCTTTGCTTGCAGGTAAACCATAGGTCCCACTGTTCCATATCCGTATCGTCCACCATATCGTCCCATAGACCACTCTATTATCAAAAGAGGTATTCCCATGAACAATAGGGCAGCAAAATACGGAATCATAAAAGCTCCGCCACCGTTTTTGGCAGCTTGATACGGAAACCTCCAAAAGTTTCCCAAACCTATCGCGTTACCTGCCATAGCTAAAATCAGTCCTAACTTACTGCCCCAGTGTTCCCTTTCGTGGAAAGATAGGTTGCTAGAATCTTTTGTCTTACCAGTAGACGCTTTGTAACCCATAGAAATCCACACCTCCCAAAGTTTTGAGGATTAAAAAAAGAAAAGAAACTCGAAAGGCAGAAGTTCTATCATGAATGATTATTCAATAGAAATCATAATGTAAGCAAAGCGAACTTTCAACCAAAAACAAAGTTTTAGTTTGCTAAAAATTCTGGATTCAGAGTTCTTCATATATAACAAGATTTCGCGTCAAAATTAGCATGAATAAAAAAAGACCGCCTTTCACAATTTTTTGACAAAAGGCGGTCTTTCTAATTTTTGCTTGTTTTTATTCTTTTTTTTATGATTTTTATGGATAAAATGTTATACGAAAAATCACTGTAAAACAAGCAACTAACCGGTAAAACAGAGTAATTGCATATTTGTTTGTTAATTAAATCACTTTCCAATTTTAAAAATCTCGTTTAAGTATTCTCTTATATAGTCCTTCCGTTCTCTTGCAAACTCTTTCATCCACTCTATTTCACTTTCCCAATTCTCAATTTCCGGCTTTCCCCAACGTCTGGAATGCAAGGCTATCTCTGCCTTTATTCGATCTGCATGTTCGTCTATGATTTTTACAACCCTATTCTCATCAAATACTACGTTGAGTATATATTCAAACCTTTCCAGAAATCTCTTCCTAAACTCTTCATTTTCTAATAGCTTTCTGAAAACAAGTGTAGACGTTTCGCCCACTGTTACAGTAACCCAAACATTTGGGTCACCATACATTGCAACTTTTAATGTGTTATGCGTTGGTTCCCAGAAGGAAAGGTCCATGTCGTACATCATCCATCTCCATTTACCATCCCCAAACGGCTTGTCTTCAGGTTTCAAAACTCGCCACATCCGCTCGTTATTACCTGGCCAGTCCATGTTTGCCGCTATGATTTCAGCAATTTTGTAGTCTATATAGCTGTCAATATCTATCATATTCGCAACATACGAATAATTTTCAGGTTTTGATAAGTCGTTGTCCCTAACAAACTTGGCGAGTCTGACAAAACTTTCTTGGTCACCTTCTTTTCCATCTTGTATACTCAAATCACCATTTATAATCACCGTGTTTTTCTCATTGACCCCGTGTTTTACTTGCAGGTATCTTTGATCATAATACTCCATTAAATAGCTTATACCCCAGTATTCTCCATTGATGTAATGAACAACTGGATAATTATCCTGTGTATCAAAATTTAATCCCTTGAAGATTTCTTGGACTGCTGAATCTCGAATATACGTTGATTCCCAATCGTTGCCAGAGTTTCTCAAAATAAGCTTTTTGTAACCTTTCCTTCCAAAGAACGGATAGGTGAACTCTCCTTCTTTGTTTCTCGCATATAGTCTGAGAGATTTTATCGGGAAATTCCGAGTGTATTCGCCATGGATCCTTAAGCCTACCTCTGTTCGGTAAACAAGTTTTCCATTTTCAAAATATTCCATAATAGCCTTTCTTTCCCAATCGCTTCCCCTTTGGTGGTAGTTACCGCTCCACTCAGGGTTCGTGGGATCAAAGAGTTTACCAGGAACGTAAATACCCTTTTCTTCATCAAAAAGGTTTGACGGGTCTGTGATTATAGAAACAACTGGTAAGTCATGGTGTATTCCTACAAAGTACGTTCTGACGGCACTATCGGTAACTTTTCCATTCACAACCTCGACAATCTTTAGAACGGTTGCTTTTTTGAATTCTCCTTCAGGTGTTTTCCAATATAAGGGAGACGTTGGAATATAAATGAGCGTGTTATCATATCGTTCAACTATAGGTATCGCTCTTTCATACTCAATAGTCCCTTGATTACCAACGGCTGGGTCTGTACCATCCATGGTATAGTAGATACGCCCACCGACCGTTGATTTGATTTCCACTTGGAATGGGCTCTCGTAAAATCCTGATTCATGGGAAATAATAAGCTGGGAATAACCTATTGCCGCAACCAATACAACTAAAACAGTTGCAAAAATTACTTTGCTTTTCATTTTGCTTCCCCCTTTCTGTAAGAGTGTGTCCAGATTCCCACTTTTACCGTGAATTATCATCCATCATTATCTGTACGCCCTTATCCAAAACTCATACACCACACTTTGCCCATCCAACCGAATATTAGGTTTCCCCGCAAGTTCTTCCAAAACATTAACAGGAATTTCATACTTTGGTTTAATGAATAAGGTGTACCCTTCTCCGTAAAGCTTGTAACCAACTTCGTATCTATTTGCCAAATAGTCACTCATGTAACCTTTGGAATAAATCGACTGCGAATTGAGAGTTGATATCTTAAAACCTCCACTTATATATTTCCTAGCAGCCTGTTCAACTTCTTTCAACTCATTATATATGTCCAAAGCCGTCATGTTGGTAGTTTCCGTTGCGTTAGTCACAAGCGGTATCAATAGTGTGCCTGTTGTATTATTTACCTCGTAAGTCTCGGCAGTGGTCGTTGAGTTTTCTGTGTCCCCAGTGTATCCGGTCTGTCCAGCTGCGTCTTGCAAGCCAAATTGAGAACTTGTGGATTGAGTGTAAGTTTCTGAGGCTGTTGGAGATTGTGAAACTTTTTTTGAACTTTCGGATTGCACGCTTTGTGCAATGGTTGGAGCTAAAGTATCGGAACTTTCACTAACGTGCTGAGAAATCTGCCAATCCCACGGAATTTGCCTCTTAGAATTTACTGAAATGATAACAACTAAAACTACCAACAATAGCACAAAAATCAGTTTTACCATCTCTCCCAAGGTTATCCCTCCGTCTTTTCATTCTTTTATGCTTTGTATTTTTATCTTTTCTCAAATTGTTAACTCTCTTTTTGGTGCAAACTCTTTTTTAATGCACACAATTGATAATGCAACAAAAATAGACGCACCTATGATTGAAAGAAAAAGATTTTTAGTAATCAAAACCTTGAAATCGTCTTTTATTGAAAAAAGCTGTGCTATGCGAAGTAAGTAGACTGATTTATATATTGGGACAAAATTCAAAATCTTCTTTCCTAACTCTGGTAAAGATGATACAGGCATTAACGAACCGCTGGAAAAAAGTAACAAAACTCCCAAAATTGCGGCAATAAGATTTGATGACATGGTGTTTTGAGAAAATGACGATATCGTTATTCCTAAAGCAGTATGAAACAGGGCATTTGATAAAATGACAGTTAAGATAACTATAACGCTTATAGAAAAACCGTTTATCAGAAAAACAAAGTAGGAAACCAAACCTGCAACGAAAGATATAAGAAAAGTAGTCGTGAACTTAGCAAGGTAATAATGGTAAGGCTTTATTTTTCCAATAGAATAATACAAAAATAGACCTCGTTCTTTGTCACTAGCCACACTTGCTGCACCTATCAACATTCCAGCAAACATGGTTATCAAAAGAATCAAACTTGGCGCGAATACTTGACTAAAACTCACTTCTTTGTCCGTGACAAGTTTTGGAGCAGGCACGCTCGATGAAGTGTACATCTGTTGGAGCACTTTGGGATTGAAAAATGGTCCGCCACTTAAATCTTCAAAAAGCTTTTTAAAAACAAGATAAGCTGCTGCTGAAAGTTGTGTATCAACAGGACTTGGGACATACCTAATTTCCGTCTGCCTTGCCGAAAACAAGGATGTAGTGAAATCACTAGGGATTATAACGACTGCATTAAGTTCCCCGTTCTTAAGTTTTTCAACATAATCTGGACCAACGTATTGAATTGTCCCTCCATGGAACAAAGACATAACAACTCCCACGGTGAATTTGGAAAGTGGTGACTTGTCTTCGCTATAAACCCCTATTTTCAAACTATCTGTACCAAATGAATTAAAAAATGCACTACCGAGTAAGATAAAAATTATCGGTAAGCCTAATAGAACTATGTATGTAATAGGACGTGAGACAACTCTTTTAAATTCCAATGTAAGCAAGCGCATTTACACTCACCCTTGACCATTGTCCAACCAATAAGCAAGAAGCTAGAACTTGTAACGTACAGCCAATCCGAAAGAGATGTTGCTAAATGCCCTTTCATATTCTCCTTCGATATAGTCGAAGTTCGCTGTAAATGGTCCAAAAAGGCTTGCACCTATGTTGTATCCAACATACACTAACATATCCGGAAAGTGTTTAAAATCCATTGGTAATTGAACGAAAAGTTCCGCTGAGCCAATTAGGTTTATAATTGATGCAGTATTGTAGTGTTTTAAATCACTCGTTGTAAAATCATCAAAATTTCGGGAGCTTCCTACGAGCAGACTTACCGTTTCATAATTTATACCTAACTTTCCTGAAAAACCTAAAATGATGCCTTTTTTCATGTTACCGATTAACGTTTCTATCAGCTTTGCAGAAACATCATAACTTGCTCCAACAACACTGTACCTTATTGAAGATATCGGTAAATGGTTAAAAACTGTACTCTTCAGAGTGAACCCACTAGAAATTATCAATGGGTCCCTGGGATTTGCATTTGATTCGCATGAATAATAGACAACTAAGTTGTCAAAAGGTGTCAATTCATGAGCAGAATTATCTATAAACTTTTGTGCTACTAAGGAAGGTTTAATGTAAGATAAACCATACCAATCGGCAAACGAATTTGTATATGCGTAGACATAGATAAAGAGCGACAAAATTAAAAGAGCAAATAACTTAGTGAAAGAAACATAAGAAAGTTCTGGCAAAACAGTGTATTTTCGAAACTCCATAGTTTTTCCCCTCCTGTATTTATTTAAGTAATATCAGCCCTTGTTTTAATTATACCACAACTTCTTCTCTGGCACTTTCCCTCTTGAAATTTTTATAGTATGTGGTACAATCTTAACGCAAAGATACTACTAATCAGTTATGATTATGCGGAGAGATGGCCGAGTGGTCGAAGGCGCTTGCCTGCTAAGCAAGTGTGGAGGTTTCTCCACCGAGGGTTCGAATCCCTCTCTCTCCGCCACAACGAAAGTTTGGGTGATGAGTTTCAAATGTCTCATCACCCATTTTTGAATGGTTAGAGAAGAGACGTGCCCGTAGCTCAACTGGATAGAGCGTCAGACTGCGGATCTGGAGGTTGTGGGTTCAAGTCCCGCCGGGCACGCCAGATATGCCAGATAATTTAATGAGTCAAAAAGCTACACCCAAGGTGTAGCTTTTCTTTTTTTTATGGTATAATTCTTAATGACTCTTTTTGTTTTTTTTCAAATTACTCACCAATTGAAGCGGGGGATGTATTTGAGGAACGCGATAATATTCTCAATAGGTAACGAACTTGTTGAGGGACTTATTATAGATACGAACTCGAAATACCTAAGTGAAAAACTAAAAGTTTTGGGATATTATGTCGTCCGCATAGAAACTCTACCTGACAAACTTGATATACTCGTTGAAAGATTCAAAGCAGGTCTACTCGAAGCAGACTTGATTATTACCACTGGTGGACTAGGACCTACTGAAGATGATTTAACAAGAGAAGCGGTGGCTCAGGCTCTTGGACGCAAACTTGTTATAGATGAAAAAATTGCGCAAGAATTGGTAGAAAGGGCTTTGAAATATTACGGCAAAGCTCCTGAAAGTGTGAAAAAACAAGCAATGGTTATTGAAGGTGCAAGTGTGTTGGACAACCCTGTTGGAACAGCACCTGGTCAAATGTTACAATTAAACGGAAAAATCGTAATCATTTTACCAGGTCCACCCGCTGAAATGATACCTATTTTTGAGAGCATTACTCAAACGATAAAAACTGATGATGCACTTTATACAAGAAGAATAAAGACGTTAGGAATTCCTGAAGCTGTGTTAATGAACGAATATAAAGACATCATCTATTCAAACCCAAATATTACGGTTGCTACGATGGCATCGTATGAAAGAGGTGTCGAGGTTAGACTAACCGGAAGTACAGAATTGAAAGAAGAGATAGACAAGGTTGCTTCTGAACTTTTAAATGCCTTGGGCGAACATGTATATGCAACCGATGACGATAGTATTGAAGACGTAGTTTACAAACTTTTGAGCGAGAATAGCCTGACTATCTCATTCGCCGAGTCTTGCACTGGTGGCATGATTTCTTCGAAATTCGTCGATATCCCCGGGGTTTCAAAAGTTTACAAAGGTTCTGTTATAGCTTATTCAAATGAAGTTAAGACCTCCGTATTAAAGGTCCCGGAATCTATAATAAACACATATGGAGCTGTAAGTGAAGAATGCGCAAAATCAATGGCAGAGAATGTCAGAATCCTTCTTAACAGCGATTTCTCCATTGCCGTCTCCGGAATAGCCGGTCCGAGCGGTGGGACCGAAACAAAGCCCGTTGGAACTGTTTGCTTTGCCTTTTCATCCGATTCATTTACCCGCACTATCACACACCATTTGAGGGGAAACAGGGAAATGATAAGAAAGAGAAGCACGCTTCTTGCATTTGATATCGCGAGGAGAGGGATATTAGAATGGCTAAGACAAAGAGAAGTTTCCAAAGAGTAACCATAAAAGATGTTGCAGAGTATGCAAAAGTTGGGGTTGGTACTGTCTCTAGAGTTCTTAACAACAGCCCTCATGTTGATCAACACACAAGGCAAAGGGTACTGGAAGCAATAAAAGTCCTTGGGTATTTTCCAAACCCACATGCAAGAAGATTATCAACTGGTTCAAGTCAGCTAATAACCGTTATAACCCCTGAGATGAAAGGCGACTTCTACCAAATATTGATGTCAGCCATTGATGAAGTTCTATTCAAATACGGTTATTCTTCACTGTTGTATCCTCTTTACAACGAGAAGAAGTACGAGGCGTTAAAGAGATCTTCCGACATACTTCTTTCCACAGATGGGCTTATAGTCGATGCCGTAAATGTCGACAAAGTGTTAAGTAATATCATAAAACCACAAACCCCTGTTGTATGTATTGAACAAGACTCAGATGATTATGATTCAATAATGGTTGACAATTACTATGGAGGAGTTATTGCTGGAGACTACTTTGCAGATTTCGATATGGATATATTTGTAGTAACGCATAGAAAGACCCACGAACTTGAAAGCACTGTGTTTGATGAACGTCTCGAAGGATTTCAAGAATCGCTCGAAAAAAAAGGTAGAAGCATCGATAAAGTTTATTACGTTCCCCTGGACTGGGAAAGCACGTTTGAAGTCGCACGACGCATATTCTACAGGTTTAAACGCTGTGCTATATTCACAACAACCGATTACTTGGCAGTTCCAATAATAGAAGTTGCAAGGACTATGGGGCTGAAAGTTGGCGAGGATGTCCGAGTATGTGGTTTCGATGACCTCCCAATTGCCCATGTTCTGGAAATTACAACTGTGAGACAACCTATTGCGGAAATGGGGCGACTGGCAGCAGAAACGCTGATAAAACGAATTTCCGGAAAACTCAAAGAAAAGCCGAAAAAATACATATTGAAACCAGAACTGGTAATTAGAAGTACATAGTTGGCAATAATCCTCAACGATGCCTAGATATTCTAAGATATCTGGAGGTTGATGAGAATTGAAAATAGCTGTTCTGCTTGGTGGAATATCAAGAGAGAGGGAAATCTCAATAAGAAGTGGAAAAAGAATAGCTCAAGCACTCAAAAACTTTGGATACACAGTAGATGAAATAGACTTCACTTTATCTTTTATGGATAACTTAAATCAACTTAGAAAGTACGATGTCATTTTCAATATATTGCATGGCACTTTCGGAGAGGATGGGCACTTGCAAGCAATTCTCGATTCAATTGGGGTACCTTACACAGGTTCAGGTATGGAGACAAGTGTTATCGCATTTGACAAATACATCTGCAATCTCTATGTCCAGGATATCGCTTCCGTCCCAAGATTTATCCTATTGCCAAAAAATGAGTTCATTCAAAATGGTATTCAAAGGGTGAAAGAAATAGTAGGGGTGCCTTGTGTAATAAAACCAAGAAAAGAAGGTTCAAGTATAGGAACACATATCTGCTTTTCGGAAAAAGAGCTCGTAGAAGCTTTAACTTTGGAATTCAATAATTATGGTGAGATGATTGTTCAAGAATACATAAATGGTACGGAAATAACTGTATCGATAATCGATATCGAAGGGAAACCCACGGTTCTGCCCATTCTAGAACTTCGTCCAAAAAAGCTTTTCTACGATTATGAAGCCAAATACACAGATGGAATGACGGAATTTATAATTCCAGCCCAAATCGGAGAGAAAATGACAAAAAAGGTTGAAGATATCGCACTGAGCATATACAAAAAACTCGGATGTAAACACTTCGCACGAGTTGATGGAATTGTAAGTAATGGAACTTTCTACTTCCTTGAGGTGAACACTTTACCCGGAATGACCGAACTAAGCGATTTACCTATGTCTGCCAAAGCCTACGGTCTCACTTTTGAAGAATTAGTGAATACGATAGCTATTGAGGCGTATAAAAATCCACCTTTTGAACAATGGCTGACTAAAAAATAGTGGAAAGGATGAAAAAATGACCAAATTATCCGACATAAAAAAAACAAAACTAGACCGAAAACTATCAAATAAAATCTCTATGTATATCGTTATCGTGATATTCATCACATTGTGCATTTTACTTGGGCTCATTCTAGACACTCTACTGAAAACCATGGTGGTTTTTACAATCATTTTTGGATTATTTTCCTTGTTTCAGGTTTTGTTTGGTTTATCCGTTGTTGATAAGATAATTATCAGGCTGATGCGTCTCAAAAGCAATGACAAAACGATAGAACCAGAAGTAAAATTAACTAAAGATTTGCTTAATGAGTTAAAAACTTCTTTGAATATACAATCAGACATAGAATTAATGCTTATAGACTCTCCCTCTGTTAATACACTCTCTGTTGGACGTGGAGAGCATACACATACAATCTGCATCACAAGCGGCGCATTGAAAAAATTGCAACCCGAGGAGCTGAAAGCCTTATTTCTTCATGAACTCTATCATATAATTCACAAAGATACGGATTACCTGACTACAGTAAGTGGAACATTTGGCAGTCCAATGCTCATTTACGAGCTGTCACGTGAAAAGATAGCAAAACTCCGAAAAATTTGGAATGAAGGTAAAATAAACAGGCAAAAGGTTGCAAACGGTATAGCACTTTACGCTACAATAGCGGCTTTTTCAAGTATATTTATTCCCTTGAGTTTTCTTTCAAACATCTTTGTAAGTGTAAGGAAAGAATTCGATGCTGACCTTTTTGCAGCAGAAATTCTTGGGAAAGAGGTTATGATTAAACTACTTTCCAAGGCAATGGAAAATTGCCATAAGTTCGATACGAAATTTTCATTTATAAGATACCACTTCTTTGTCGATCCAAATTGTACAGATGCGCAGGGTAAAATGAACTTCATATCGGGAACTTACCCTTCTATTGAAGAACGAATAAAACATTTAGAAAACAAACTAATTTAAAGAGAGGGTTCAAATTATGCCAAACCTTACAGCTCATCTGAGAATAGGTATGATTTCATATCCTGCTTTTCTACTGATATATGGTCTGGTCTCAAAATTTCTCAACAAAAGCTTTTCCCCAACACCTATAGAAATTGCTATCAGCTACGCTGTATTTATTCTTGGAAGTGACTTGCCCGATTTGGATAGTTCTAATGCCCCTCTGAGAAACTTTACAAAAGCCATTTCACTTGCGTTTAGCATATACGTCTTCACAGCATTTATACACCAAAAGTTGCTTACCATCCAACAGCTGAGTGTAATTACAAAAGAAGGTATATTAGCACTCTCAGTCGCTATATCAATGGTGATAGGTATCAGCCTCATCAATCTATTTCTGTCACTTCCGATATTTTCCCATAGAGGATTTGCACATTCAGTAACATTCGCCGCAATTTACGGTCTTTTGGTTTACTTATTTACATCTCCAAAGAGCAGTTCGGCAGTATTTTTTGGAATCAGTGCATTTTCTGGTGTTATGGTCCACATGGTAGCTGATTATATCAAAAATCCTATCAAAATATTCAAATTGTATTAAACCAAAGGAGGAGAAAGAATGAAGTTCTTAGATGGTGTAAACATTACATACGTACACAAAGACGAGAAAAACAATCTCATTAAAATAGTGAATCAAATCTCAAAATTACAGACAAAAATCGAACTGAAACCTGTCAACAGTAAGTATTACGGTAATTTCCGTATCGAGTTCTACGCTCCCATCGAAGCAACTCCCTCAATAAAGTTAACAGGATTCCTTGCCTCAGATAACCCTATCGAATGGCTTATGGAAAAAGACGACCAATCTGCAATTGTAATTGATAAAGTCTTCCATGTAGTGGATACGGAAATAATCGAAATTGACGAAACGAAACCAATTGTTGCTGTCGTTATGGACCAATACAAAATATACGCTATTGTGAACAGCGAACTCACAAAAGATTACACACTTAACCAACTCGTCGAAGCGGCATTGAAAAGGTTATTCGAAGTTTACTTTGATAGTGAATTCATTTCCGAAGATTATGAACTCGAAATCCATCCTGAATTAACAGATTACTTCATGTAATTGCGTTTCAAAAATCTGAGGTTTTATAAGATTAAAGAAGATTATTGATGTAAAGTGAAATATCATCAAGTATTTGGTTATTTATAGCCTTAATTTGACTTTTTCAAGTTTTTGGTGTAAACTTTATCCTGGTCTTTCGCTTTTTTTTTAGAAGCTGAATTGGAACCGGTTCAAAAAAAGCTTTAGAGAAAGCGGGGAAAATAAAGAACGTACTGAAAAGGGGTGCAAAACTGTGCCAAAAACAGCGAAGTCTAAACATATAAATGGCAAGTTCTTAGAAATTCCCAAACAGTTTGAATACCATCTCAACCATACACTTGCAGAACACAAAGAACATTCCACACTTTTTCAAAAATTCTTAGCCATATCCTATTCTATTAGGGATTTAGTAGCGGAAAAGTGGTTGAATACTGAAGAAGTAATACTAAAGAGAAAAGACCTGCGAATTGTAAATTACCTTTCGATGGAGTTCCTCATTGGAAGGCTTTTGTACAACAACATACTCAACTTGCAAGTTGAAGACGAGGTAAAAGAATTGCTTGCTTCATATGGTCTTTCGCTCGACGAAATTGCCATGCTCGAAGAAGACGCAGCTCTTGGTAACGGAGGACTTGGTAGACTTGCAGCGTGTTTTCTCGATTCGTTAGCAACACTTGGTTATCTTTCTTTTGGTTACACAATAAGGTATCAGTACGGATTATTCAAACAAGAAATCGAAAACGGATTCCAAAAAGAATTACCAGATGACTGGCAAAAGAACGGTTATCCTTGGGAATTTCCCAAACCAGAAGAAGCGGTGACAGTAAAATTTTTCGGAAGAAGCGAAAGCTACATAGATGAGAAAGGACATCTGAAATTCAGATGGGTCGACACATACGATGTTTTAGCTGTTCCTTACGATATATATATAACAGGCTACAACAGTGATATCGTTTCTGTACTCAGGCTGTGGCAACCAAGAGCTATAAATGAATTTAATTTCGCAGAATTTGAAAAGGGTAACTACGAAAAAGCCTTGTATGAGAAAAATCTTGCTGAAACGTTATCAAAAGTATTGTACCCAAATGATGCATTCTTCCAAGGTAGGGAGCTAAGATTAAAACAAGAATACTTCTTTGTAAGCGCAGCCATACAAGACATCATTAGAAGACATAAACGAAGGTTTGGTAACGATTTGAGCAACCTTTCACAGTCAGAGGTTATCCAACTCAACGACACGCACCCGACATTAGCTATTCCAGAATTGATGCGTATACTCCTTGATGAAGAAGGATACAGCTGGGAAGAAGCTTGGGAAATAGTCAGGAACACAATAGCATACACAAACCACACTGTAATGCCCGAAGCTCTGGAAAAATGGGAAGCTCCGTTACTCCAAAATATGTTGCCAAGGCATTATCAAATTATTGAGGAAATCAACGCAAGGTTTTTGAAAGATGTCAGTGAAAAATTCAATGGAGATTTGCAGAAAATAATTAATATGTCTGTTTTCGAAGAGGGGAACATAAAGAAAGTCAGAATGGCTAACCTTTGCTCAATTGCCTCATTCTCCATAAATGGTGTTTCAGAACTGCATACAGAAATACTTAAAAGAACTGTGCTAAAAGATTTCTACGAGATGTATCCGGAAAAATTCAACAACAAGACAAATGGTGTAACACAGAGAAGATGGTTGCTTGAATGTAATCCACCCCTAGCAAAACTCATAACCGAATCAATAGGCGATAAATGGATTGTGGACTTGTATGAAGTTAGAAAGCTTGAAGTTTTTCTTGATGATTCTGAGTTCTTAGAAAAACTTGGCCAAGCAAAGGTGTGGAATAAAGAAAGACTTGCAAAATACGTGCAAGACAAACTCAGTGTTATATTGGACCCAGCCTCGCTTTTTGATATTCAAGTAAAAAGAATTCACGAATACAAACGACAACTTTTGAACATACTGCATATAATACATCTTTACAACGAAATCAAGGAAGGGAAACACTTGAAAGTTCCGAGAACGTTTATCTTTGCAGGTAAAGCTGCACCGGGATACAGGATGGCGAAGTTGATAATCAAACTTATCAACAGCGTTGCAGACGTTGTGAACAACGACCCTGTTGTTAGCAAACAATTAAAAGTAGTATTCATACCAAATTACAATGTCTCTGCCGCACAAATAATAATCCCAGCAGCTAATGTGAGCGAGCAGATATCAACAGCTGGCTTTGAAGCATCAGGAACCGGAAATATGAAATTCATGTTAAACGGCGCACTGACTATAGGAACTCTTGATGGTGCTAATGTGGAGATGCTTGAAGAAGTCGGGGCGGAAAACATATTTATCTTTGGTCTGAAAGCGGAAGAGATAGAAGAAGCAAGAAGAAAAGGTATCTACAACCCGTTCGGCATATATCTGGAAAACGAAAAAATACGAAGAGTTCTTGATATGATTAGAAACGGTTACTTCAACAAAGACAATCCAGAACTTTTTGTAGATATATATGAAAACCTGCTTTACGGTAAGTTTGCACCTATGCCAGACCAATACTTTGTATTAGCAGACTTCGAAGCATACGAACAAACACACAAAAAGGTCGAAGAACTATTTTTAAACAAGGCAGAATGGAACAAAAAATCGCTGCTCAACATAGCAAGAAGTGGGAAATTTTCAAGTGATAGGACTATCGAAGAATACGTAAGAGATATTTGGAAAACCAAAAAAGTGTAAAAGGTTAGACAAAAACCGAGAGTAAAAAAAGAAGCGGGGAGGTCACATCCCCGCTTCTTTTTTGTATTTAGTTGATTACTTAAGTTTCTTGTGGCAGAACCACCAATCGTAACAGTCGTATTCTTGAGGCCTTTTCGCGGCTGTTTGACAATCAGTTGCGGGTGGGATAATAACCTCATCACCTACCAATTCGTTATTTGGCCAATTTGCTGGAAGTGCAACATCATGTTTATCGTTCACCTGCAATCCCTTAACCATTCTCAAAATCTCGTCCATGTTTCTTCCAAGCTCCTGTGGGTAGTAAAGCATAGCTCTCAGAATACCCTTCGGGTCGATTATGAAGACAGCTCTAACCGTGTTCGTGCCCTTCCCAGGATGAATCATACCGAAGAGTTCAGCAATCTGACCTCTGTCATCTGCAATTATCGGGAACTGAATTTCAATACCGAGTTTCTCCTTTATCCACTCCACCCACTTAATGTGTGAGAAAACCTGGTCAATACTCAATCCTATAAGCTCCGTATTGAGTTTCTTGAACTCTTCATACCTTTTCTGGAATGCTACAAATTCCGTTGTACAAACTGGTGTAAAGTCCGCTGGATGGCTGAAAAGCACAACCCACTTACCCTCGTAGTCTTTCGGGAAGTTTATTACACCATGCGTAGTTTTTGCTGTAAATTCTGGAACCTTTTCACCTATAAGTGGAAAACCCATAAAAACACCTCCTTCGCAAACTTTTTGATAATACCCTTTCACTTCTTCACTTTCTCAATATCCGGAAAGTTTTCTTCTTCAAAAGTATTTATATCTATTCCTATTTTATACCAAATCTAAAAAATATCAATTTCAATAACGTTACGCTTCGGTAAATAAAAGATTGCCATACTTACCCTTCGTTACTTGATACATTGATGTTTTATAGATAAGCAATCAAGCTTTGGATAGAAAGCTTGCACTCCTCTGGGAGCTTGTCGTAACCTTGGTTTTCGACATCTTTGTTCTTCAAAAATTCTAATCTTTTTTCGAACGAAATTTTTAGTAATTCTCTGTATTCGTGATCGGGAGTTCTTACCTCAAAGCCTGGTATCTCTAATATTTTCAAGCCACCGAACCAGTCAACAAAGTTAGCTTTTTGCTCGACTATGAGTTCTAAAATTTCTAGAGTCAGCTCCTTTGGAACCTTTTTATTCAAATAAAATCCCGTGTTGATTATATAGCATTCTACACCTTTTTCAAAAAGTACCTTGAACTTTTCATAGTCTTCAGAGAGTGGATAAGTCCTAAACGGGTTGGCATAGGGTTCAAAGACAAGTGCTTCAGGGTCAACACCTGGAAGTAGTTTCTCAGCGGATGTTCGTTTGGTTGCAAGAGTTGCTCCCATTGTTGAAGCAAGAACGGGATCTTCTATCTTTACTATTGGTGGTAGCACAGGGTCTTTCATTATCCAGAAAATGGCGTTAACAGGTTCTTCTATTTTGTCAACCCTGTTGGGTGACCAAAGCTTTGATTTTATCGCTCTTCCATTGCCATTTCTGATGTCTTCCATAACTGGTACAATTCTTCCTTGTTCGTCAACTGTTGCACCACAATTTTGGATTGTCAGTAAATATTTGTTATCGTCACTTGTTAACGGATAATCAGAAGTTTTATCGAAGTACGAAGGTTCCAATGCTATTGATGAAAGGGCTTCAAGATTTATCACCAATGCATCATCGTGAACAATTGTGACTTTGTATTTTCCATTGTGTTTGGCGTGCGTTAGTGTGGATTTCCCTGAACCTGACAATCCGAAGAATGCTGCAACGTATTTTTTCCCATCGAACTCATATTTTTTCAAACCCCCATGGCAAGCAACGTAACCTTGTCTATTCCCAACAGACCACCCAAGTGTAAGCGTACCCTTCTTAAACTCACCGAAATATCTTAGTCCTAAAAGCGCGGCGCAGTTGTTTTTTGGGTCAAAGAGAGCAAGTCCACCGGGAAAATCAGGGTGGGACCAATCAGGGTCTGTGAAGATATAAATATCCGGCTCATTTAAAAATTTAGACCTTTCATACATAGCAGCGTACTCTGGTGTCAGGTCTTGGAAATTTAAAAGCCAGTTATACACCGTATTCTCAAAACCTTCGGGTATAAGTATGTGATTTTTAACCATAAAGTCTTCATGTAATCCTGTGTAACTAATAGCATGATACATCTTTCTGTAACGCGTTCCATAAACTGCTTCTCTGAGTACTTCTGCAAGTGCATCCTCGTTAACCCCTGGCATCCCTATAATCTTCCTCGCACCAGCAAACCTACCTACGGTTGCACCATCGTTGAACAAAAGAATACGAGTTCCTTCATCTAAGTTCAACAATTCTGGTTTGTAAACGGGCAAATCAGTGACTATGGTCCCCGGCGATTTCATAGCTTTCTTGTATGCCTCTCGTCGCGATGTTAAAAGCTCTACGTTGTTACCGTAAAACGCAGCTTCAATGGTTGACCTAATCTTAGAAAAATTTGTCTTGTTTACCTCCGACCACTGCCACCTTCCCTTGGTCGACATCTAAAAGCCCTCCCCTCTGAAATACTTAAAGTCGCAAAGTTAGGTTTCTATGAAGCATATCAATTTTAGTACTCTTTTTGTGAAACTATAAACATTGCATACTCAAAGATTCGAAAGATAAAACGAGCATACCAAAACTTTTGCAATTTAAACAAAGCTATCACATATTTTCATTCTAAGAATAGACTAAACAACGATAGTAACGCATGCATTTCTGAAAAAATAGTTAAAAAATTAAACGATTTAAAAAATAAACGGTCTAAATATATGGGCAATAGATTACAAGGTAACCAAGGAGGTGAGGGATAGTGGAGTTTAAACATTTTGAAGATAACTCTCTTAATCCAGAAAGCATTTTAAGAAATATCGTTGAAATCGTAACTGGAATGGTAAGTCTCATACCCGAGATACCTGAGTTAGAAGACATGAGCACAACGGAGCTTTATGTGTTTTTATTCTCCGCAACGTCTGATAAAGTCTCCAATGGAACATTATCAAAGCAACTGAATATTTCAAAAGCCGCAGTTAGCATTGCCACAAAATCACTCATCAAAAAAGGGGTGATAAAAACTATTCAATCTGAAGAAGACAGAAGGCATTTTTACATTGTCCTATCTGACGAAGGAAAAAGTCTTTACAAAAAGTTATTGAAAGCGTTTGAAGATATTTTTAACAAGATTCTATCCTTACTTTCGAAAGAAGAACTTTCCAACCTCCAACTCGGCTTTGATATTATGGTAAGATTCTCAAGAATGCTTAATGAATACAAAATGATAGATAGAGGTGATAAAATATGGTCTTAATCACAGGTGCAACCGGTCATTTAGGAAACGTGTTGGTAAAGAAATTTCTCCAAAAAGGTGAAAAGGTTAGGGTTTTGATTCAACCCGGTGACACTCTATTTCCACTCCAACTTGTTCCAGTGGAGGTTCTCTATTCAGACGTGCGCTCAGATTTTTCACACGCACTTGAAAATGTTGATGCAATATTCCATCTTGCTTCAGTTATAGCGATAACCCCAGTCAAAAAGAAACTGGTCTATTCGGTAAACGTTGGAGGAACGAAAAATGTTATAAACCTTGCGAAGAAAAAGAAAATACCGTTGATTTACGTAAGCAGTGTTCACGCGTTTGCTGAAGTTGAAAAAGGTAGTTTAATAACCGAAGAAACACCAGTGGATGAAACCCGTGTTGTTGGGGACTATGCAAAATCAAAGGCTATAGCCACCAAAGAAGTTGAAAAGGCATTTTCTGAAGGTCTTGATGGTTTTATCATCTTTCCAACAGGCATATTTGGACCATACGATTACAAATTATCATATTTCTCAAGAGTACTGTTGAAATATAAAACTGGAAAATTCCGTTATACGGTAAATGGTAAATTTGACTTCGTCGATGTGCGAGACGTCGCCGATGCCATTGTTAAACTATACAGCCTGCTTATATCAAATAGCTACAGCAAAATTTCAAAGCAACGTTTCATAGTCTCTGGTAACGACATTGATTTTGCAAAACTCCCGCAACTATGTGGTCTTAATTCGTTCAAGATACTAGATGACACTTCTGGAGATATACTCAGCGCAATTTCATTGATTGCTAATTTGCTCTTTTCAATACCAACTGAATTTGTTCCTTATGCACTACATACATTGCGTTTGAATTACACATTTTCAAAGGAGAAAATCTCATCTACAATACCATACACCCCCAGAAAAGTTGAAGATTCAATACACGATTTTTTCAATTGGTTAAACGAATTGAACAATCCAAAGAATGTGTGTTATAATATAGTTTGAGTTAAACGGGAGGTGGATTTTTTGGCAAGACTAAGGGTATACGAACTTGCAAAACAACTCGACATGGATACAAAAGAGTTGCTCCACGAACTAGAGGAGCTTGGTATTGAAGTAAAAAGCCACATGAGTTTTATCGATGAAGAGACTGTGAATATCCTCCTCGAAATCTACAAGGAAACGCTCGACGAGGAGGAAGATGTAACATTAACTAAAACAAAGGAACCAACAAAGGAAAAAGTAGAGGCGAAAAAGCCTCCCGTTCATATTACAGAAGAAGACCTAAAATTGGACAAATTTGCGGAAAAGATAAAAGTTCCGCAAAATAGAATTATCCAAGATTTCTTCATGAAGGGTGAGGTTCTCAGACCTGGCCAACCAATCTCTGTATCGCTTGCAAAGAAAATTGCAAAGATGTATGATGTTCGCCTCACATTTGAAGAAGAGCAAGGGAAAGAAGAAGTCAAACTGGAAAACCCACTCGATGAATTGAAGAGGCAGTTTGAGATACTTTACCAAGATAAAGAAAAGTTAGTTCCAAGGCCCCCTGTTGTAACTGTGATGGGTCACGTTGACCATGGTAAGACCACACTTTTGGACTATATAAGGAAGACAAGAATAGCAGAAAAAGAAGAGGGTGGAATTACACAAAGTATTGGTGCTTACCAAGTTGTGGTCAATGGCAAGAAGATTACATTCATTGACACTCCCGGACACGAAGTCTTTACAGAAATGCGAGCCAGAGGGGCTCAAGCAACGGATATCGTTGTTCTTGTAGTCGCTGCAGATGACGGTGTTATGCCCCAAACGATAGAAGCTTACAACCATGCAAAATCTGCAAATGTGCCGATTATTGTAGCTATCAATAAGATAGATAAACCAAACGCAAATGTTGAACTCACAAAACAAGATTTGGTAACAAAATTGAACCTCATACCAGAAGAATGGGGTGGAGACACAATCGTTGTCCCCATATCTGCACGAAACGGAACGAATGTTGATACGTTGCTTGAAATGATTCTCCTGGTTGCTGAAATGCAAGATATAAGATGCATACCTGATAAACCTGTAAGGGCTGTAACGATTGAAACACGCCTTGATAAGGGATACGGACCTGTAGCAAATGCGATAGTAAAAGATGGTATACTCAAAGTGGGAGATTACGTTGTAGCTGGAAAGGTTTACGGAAAAGTAAAAGCGCTCATAGATGACAAAGGAAAACGCATAAACCAAGCTGAACCATCGACTCCTGTTATGATAGTTGGTTTCGAAGAACTTCCAGACCCGCACAGTATCATTTACGTTGTTGAATCAAAAGAAAAAGCTGAAGAAATTGTAGAAAAGGTAAGAGAAATCGAAGCACGCGAGTTGAGAAAGAAGAGACAAATAAAACTCGAAGAGATTTTGAAAAAGATGCAAGAAGGCGAAAAGAAGGAACTGAAACTTATTTTGAAAGCAGATACGGTTGGTTCCCTCCAGGCTTTGCAAAATGCTATAGCAAAGCTTAAAACAAACGAAATTGATATAGACATCGTCCACGCTGCAGTAGGTGCAATAAACACAAGTGATGTCATGCTTGCATCAGCTTCGGAAGCTATCATACTTGGTTTTAGAGTAAAAGCCGATTCACAATCTTCAAAATTAGCAGAATCAGAAGGCGTTCAAATAAAAACATACACAATCATCTACAAACTTCTCGAAGACTTAAAAGCAGCTCTTGAAGGTATGCTTGAGCCTGAAGAAGTTGAAGAAAAGACCGGAACAGGTGAGATTAAAAAGGTCTTTAAGATACACAAATATGGAAACGTTGCAGGAGTCCAAGTTTACGATGGATATGTGGACAAAAGCGGATTTGTTAGGATATACAGAAATGGCTCGTTGGTCTTCGAAGGTAAAATAGAAAGCTTAAAACATTACCAACAAGATGTTAACAAAATTAGTGCTCCACAGGAATGTGGTATAAAGTTCCAGAATTTTGATGATATAAAAGAAGGGGACGAGCTGGAATTCTACATAATCAAGAAAGTTCCAAGGAAGTTGACAGCTATTGTCGAAGAACCGAAGGAAGAAAATAACTAAAGCGTTAAACTGATTCAAAAAAGCCACCTTCGCGGTGGCTTTTTATTGTTTATTGAGTTTTAAACTTGCTAATATCCTCATCAACCTTTCTAAACGCTTCAAAACAAAAAGCCAGAGGGGTGTTTTCTCTGGCTTATTTTTTAGCATAAAAACACTATTCTGAATGGAGATATACAATAAATTCAGTTCCAATCATGTGTTGAGATTTGACTTCAATTCTGTAATTCGCAATATTTGCTAGGTGTTTAACCACGGCAAGTCCCAGACCCGAGCCCGAAGCCATTTTGACACCCGTTGATGTGCGGTAAAATCTGTTAAATATCTTTGGAATTTCTTCTTCAGGAATCCCAACACCAAAGTCTCGGATAGAAATGTAATCTTCAGTAATTTTGATAATAACCTTTGAATTTTCGAAAGAATACTTAACCGCGTTGGAGACAAGATTTTTCAATATAGTCCTAATTATAAACTCGTCAGCCACCAATTTTTCAACATCTATATGCTTTTCAATCTTTATTGATTTTGTTTGGACGAGCTCTTTTACATCATCTAAAACGGTATCTACTAACCTTCTTACATTAATTGGAACAGGCTTAGGTGTGTAAAGTCCAAGTTGTGCCCTGGTTATATACTCAACCTGTTCGACGATTCTTTTAAGCCTGAGTGCTTGCCTCTCAATTGTGAGTAACTTTTTTAAGCTCTCCTCATCATCTTCGTCCTCAATCATCTCAGATACCGTGCTTAGCAAAACTCCGAGCGGGTTTTTGAGCTCGTGGGCTATCAAAACAGACATATTGTCCTTAGCTTCTTGTAGAATTCTTTCTTGAGTAATATCACGAAGAATTAAGGTGGAGAGTTCTTTTACATATGTAATGTGAAAATAGACCCATCCACCTTTTTTACTAGAAAAAACCCTATCCTCAAATTCCAGGGTGTTCCCAAAATTGTCCGAATGTATCGCATCAACAATCAAGGTCCCTTTTTCTAAGATGAAAAGCTCAAACAAATCCAAACCTTCGCATTCTCCAAAAAACTCTTTTGCTCTTTTGTTCGCATACGTAATTTTTGAACCGGTTAAAACAAAAACCGCTTCCTGAACATGGTCCAGAAGTTTTGTCGCTAGTTCAGCGTGTGATAATTTATTCTCTGTCGGATTCATCTGATTCAAGGGCTGTGTCCCCTTTCTTTGAGAATTTGTATCCAACTCCACGGACAGTTACTATCCAGTTCTTCCCGAGTTTCTTTCTCAGGCTGTTTATATGAACATCAATTACTCTATCGTAGACTTCGAAATCGTCCTCCCACAACTCCTCCAAAATCTGCTCTCTGGAGAATACCCTATCTGGACGTTGAGCAAGGAGTCTTAAAATTTCAAATTCCTTTGATGTTAGTTCTATTTTCTTACCATCGTAGAAAACTGTGTAATCTTCTGGATATATCTCAAGTTTCCCGTAACGAATGACCTCTTTTAATCCCTTTGTTCTTCTAAAAAACGCCTTCACACGGGCAACAAGTTCTCTCGTGTTGAAGGGTTTACCTACGTAGTCATCCGCACCAAGTTCAATACCTATTATCTTATCCAAATCGGTGTTCTTTGCGGAAATAATGATAATTCCAACTTCTGAGAGTTCAGTCTTGAGCTCTTGGATTTCGTTCAACGCATTGCCATCAGGTAGCATTAAATCGAGCACAATTAGTTTTGGTTCGAACACCTCAATTTTTTTGTACATATCAGAGATACTGTATGCGATTTCAACCTCAAACCCTTCGCTTTTGAGCATCTTGCTTATATTTTCCGCAAGCAACCTTTCATCCTCGACAACAAGAACCCTCATAGTAGGCTTTTTAGCTCCTTTCCTGTTTCTATAAATACTATCTCCTCACATATGTTAGTCAAATGGTCAGCAACACGTTCTAAGTCCCTTGCAAAAAGCACGTTCAAAACCAAAGTGTGAGGTTCGAAACCTTCAACATCGTTTGTAACCTTTCTGTCCAAATCGTCAATAACGTCATCCATACGCCACGTTTCTATGGCAAGTTCAACGTCCCTTCTCGAGAACGCCAAAACCGTCTTCTGAAGCATATTGATAACTTCTCCGAACATTTGCTTTACCAAGGCTGAAGGCTTAAATTCAGGCATGTTGTCCGAAATCCATAATGTTTTCTCTGCGAAGTTGCATGCATGGTCCCCTATTCTTTCAAGATTGTTAGCAAGTTTCATTGCAGCGATTGTATATCTCAAATCTTTTCCGAGAGGTGTAAACCTTGCTATTATATCTATGACAAGGTTTTCAATCTCTCTGTTAAGATCGTCAATTGCATCGTCAAGTTCTAAAATCTTTCTTGCGATTGAGCGGTCCATATTCTCGAATGCCACAGAAGCCATTTCTATCGAATCTGTGACTAACGAAACCATCTTAGAAAGCTCAGCTCTAAGCATAGAAAACTCCTTTTCAAAGTGATGCTTTTCGTCTACCATCTGTATTCCTCCCCTGATAATTATCTATCATTATCCTATTTATCCTATTTTACCACTAAGGAACTGCTGAGTGATTTCATTTTGTGGATTGGTTAACAACTTTGAAGTTTCGTTTTGTTCAATTATCTCTCCACGATACATGAAGACAACGTAATCTGAAATCCTCGACGCCTGACCTATATTATGTGTAACAATGACTATAGTGAATTTCTCGGCAAGCTCTTCAATTAAAGCCTCTATTTTCTGCGTAGCAACCGGGTCAAGTGCACTTGTGGGTTCATCAAACAATATCACTTCTGGTTCTATTGCTATAGTTCTCGCTATACAAAGTCTTTGTTGTTGTCCACCAGACAGTTTTAAAGCGCTTTTCTCAAGGTCATCTTTAACTTCATCCCACAAAGCCGCCATCTCAAGTGCATTACGCACCCTTTCTTTGAGTTCCTTTTTATCGGTTACACCTATCAATTTCAAGCCGTAGGCAATGTTCTCAAAGATAGACATTGGAAAAGGCGTTGGTTTTTGGAAAACCATCCCTATCCTTCTTCTGAGCGTGTACACATCAACATCTGGGTCGTATATGTTTTTATCGTGAAATAGTATCTCACCTTGCACTTTGAACTCTGGTATCAAGTCATTTATCCTGTTGATGCTTCTGAGCAACGTTGATTTACCGCAACCAGATGGTCCCATTATTGCTGTAATTTTGTTCTTTTGTATTTTCAAATTCGCATCCTTAACAGCGATTTTCTCACCATAATAAGCGTTAAAATTCCTAATTTCAATCACTGTATCCGTCATTTCTTTTCCCTCCTAAACATAAACGCTATTGAGTAGACAAGAATTATAAATAGTATAAGAACAGAAGCTGTTCCTTCTGCCATCCATCGAGCACTACTTCCATATGCGGCGGTCAAGAAATATATGTGAGTTGGCATCGTCATAACTGGAGAAAGAAGACTTTTCGGTAATTGTGTTGCATAGAAAACAGCAGCGGTAAGAATAAGCGGTGCTGTTTCACCAATCACACGGCCCGCGTTGACAAATGAAACGGTAAGGATGGTGTTTCTAACTGAAGGGACTAACATTTCAAATATTACTTCGCTCTTTCGAGCACCCAAAGCATATGCAGCCTCTCTAAGTTCTCTTGGAATTGCTTGCATCACTTCGTAAACTGATGATGATATAACCGGCAAAACCATCAAAGACAGTGTTAAGGCACCAGCTAAAATGGAAGTTCTCATGTTCATTGTGATACAGAACAACCCCAATCCAAAAAGTCCATAGACAACGGAAGGTATACCACTCAAAATAGTAACTGCGAACTTTATATAGGTCAAATTATATTCCGAAAGCACAATTCCCAACAGCACACCAAGTGGAATCGCTATCGCAAGTGATGTTACGGTTAGTAAGATTGAACCAAGAATGGCTGGAAATATACCCCCATCGGTCATACGTTCCTTTGGGAATTGAGTGAAAAACTCCCACGACCAGTATTTTAACCCCGGCACAAACGCAAGTAAGAAAAGAGCAACGATAAGTGAAGAAATAATGTATGTAAGAATTCGTAGGGCAAGCCTTGTCTTTCTGTTTTCAGCGATACGTGATTTATCTACTTTTTTCATCTTCGGCTCCTCCTTAACAACATAACCGATGTGAGTTCAAATACCGTTGAGAAGATTACAAGTACCAAGCCTGCAAAGAATAACGCGCTGTAATGAATTGAAAATTTAGCAGCTTCCGGCATTTCACTTGCAATAGCTGCTGTCAATGTCTTAAACGGGTCCGTTAGTTTTGTAGGCACCATAGCTGCACCCCCACCAAGGAGCAACACAACAATCGTCTCGCCAACTATCCTGTTCGCTGTTAAAACTATCGCGTTCATAACACCTTGCAGTGCTGCTTTAGTCGTGACCTTCATGTAAGTCATCAACGGGAGTGCTCCAAGCGCCGCGCTCGCTTCCTCTAGCTCTCTTGGAACACTGTCTAAGGATTCTAATATTAATACGGTACTTATCGGTATTGTCAAAAAGAACAGACCTATTAATGCAAGTAACAAATTCTGGGGAGAATATATACCTATCGCCGGAAAAATGGGACTGAGGTACGTAAGAAAGACAAAAGCAATGATTACAGATGGTATACCTGAGAGATACTCGATCAATCTCCTTACAATTGCTTTTTCCTTCTTCGTTGCAAATCCATGTAAATAGATGGCTATGAAATATGCAACAGGAACAACCAATAACGTCCCTAATACAGTTACAATCAAAGAATTTATAATTAGCGCTCTCATTCCATATTCCCCTGGTTCCCAAACGGGATACCATTGGTCAGATAAAAAGAGTTCCGCCCCAACGGAGCGGATAGCTGGAAGCGACTCTTTAACAAGGTAATAGTATATTCCAAAGAGAGCAGCAATCGCTGTGACTGAAGATATTGCCATCAAAGCTTTTCGCGTTTTATCTTTTATTTCTCTACGCACATGACATCCCCTTTCTTGTTTCTTAGAACCTTCTTTTCAGTATCTGCTACCCTCTTTACTGTCCAAGAGCAGCGATAAACCCTGCTTTTTCAACAAGTTCCTGTCCTTTCTTTGACATAACAAATCTCAAGAATTCTGCAACTGGTCCTTCTTCAGGCCAACCTTTTGTAACATCTATGAAAATGAAGAGTGGACGAGAAAGCGGATACTTCGCAGAAAGTATGTTTTGTTTTGTTGGCATAACTCCGTTTACGGAGACAACTTTTACACTCTGATCTACGTAACCAACACCAAAGTAAGCTATAGAATACGGAGTTTTGGCAACAGTTTCAAGCTCAGCCATAGACGATTCAAGCATTCTTACCCTTGGAGACATCTTTTCATCACCGAGCACTTTTTCTTTGAAGACTTCGAACGTTCCGGAAGCTGTGTTTCTGGAGAAAGCAACAATATCTCTCGCCGGAAGGTTCGGATCAATCTGGTTCCATCTTGTAATTTTTCCTGTGTAGATATCCTTTATTTGCTGTATGGTAAGGTTCTTGATAGGCAAATCCTTGTGAACAACTATTGCGATACCATCCCAAGCAACAAGAACTGGTGCAAACCACTTTTTCATTTCAAACATCTTTTGAACTTCAGAATCCTTAAACCATCTACTGGAGTTTGCGATGTCCGTTGTTCCGTTAAAAAGTGCTGCAATCCCCGTTGAACTACCTGCACCCTCAAGTGTAACTTTGATGTTTGGATTCTGTTTGTTGAACTCTTCGACCCACAACTGCGCAATGTCAAGCATCGTGTTCGAACCTTTTATAACCAACGAAGTCGCAAAACCAAAAACCGCAAAAAGTGAAACAAATGCTATCGCTAAAATGAACTTCCTCATACCTTCCACCTCCTGTTTTAAAGTTCGCTTTTATTTTCTCAGAGGTCCATTAAGTAAAATTTTTAATATGTTAAGAATTGTTAAGTTCGATTATTTGAGGTGCTGCTTGTCTCTTTTTTACTGGAAACATTTCCAAAAATCTGTAGAAAAAAATCTGGGATAATGTATAATACTTTGGGTACAATATAGTTGTTCAAAAACACCAATTTAAGGAGGTGTCAGGGTATGTTTAGAGATTCAAGTATGGGTCTGCTCAAAAAGCTTTCAGTTATTACGCTCATCGTATTCGCATTATCGATAAGCTTTGCGGAAACAGAGCTGATTATCCATTATCACAGGTGGGATGGTAACTACGACGGATGGAACCTTTGGATTTGGTGGGTTGAACCTATTTCAAAAGAAGGGGCAGCTTATCAGTTCACAGAAAAAGATGATTTTGGAGTTGTTGCAAAAGTTAAATTCCCGGAGACATTGACGAAAGTTGGAATAATAGTTAGACTTGGAGAATGGAAAGAAAAAGATGTTGCAATGGATAGATTCATAACAATCAAAGATGGTAAGGCGGAGGTGTGGCTCTTGCAAGGAATAGAACAGATTTACACAACAAAACCAGACACAAGTCCAAGAGTATTGTTTGCGCAAGCAAGGGATCAGTACACAGTTGAAGCATATTTAACTGGTCAAGTCGACACAACAAAAGTCGGTGCAAAAGTTACGGTAGACGGTCAACCACTCAAAATAGCTCGTGTTGAGAAAGCCAATCCAACGGATATTTCCAGAACAAACCATGTCAAAGTTGTTCTCGCTGAACCTATCAAACTTGAGGATGTTAACAAAGATGTCCAAGTAGAGATAGAAGGGTACAAACCGGCAAGGGTCATCATGATGGAAATTTTGGACAAGATTTATTACGATGGTCCACTCGGATTTGAATACACCCCTGAAAAGACAACGATAAGGGTTTGGTCACCTGTTTCAAAAACTGTTGATGTGCTGCTTTACAAAAATTGGGATGACAAAGAACCAACGCAAGTTGTTCCAATGAAATACATAGGCAACGGGGCATGGGAAGCTGTCCTTGAAGGAAACTGGGATGGATGGTTCTACAAAATCAGGTACTTCAGCTATGGAGAATATAGAGAATCAGTTGATTACTTCTCAAAAGCGGTAACGAAGAATTCTGCCAAGAGTGCTATCATTGACTTCAGCAAAACAAATCCAGAGGGCTGGGAAAAAGTCGCACGACCACCACTAGTTGCCCCAGAAGATGCGATAATATACGAAATCCACATCGCAGATATGACCGGACTCGATAATTCTGGCGTCAAGAACAAAGCACTTTACTTGGGACTCACAGAAAAAGGCACAAGAGGTCCTAATGGTGTAACAACTGGTCTTGACCACCTCGTTGAACTTGGGGTTACTCACGTTCATATTCTTCCAATGTTCGATTTCTGGACAGGCGATGAAGCTGATAAAGATTTTGAAAGAAGTTACAACTGGGGTTATGACCCATACCTCTTTACAGTTCCAGAAGGACGCTACTCAACAGACCCAATCAACCCATACACAAGAATTATCGAAGTCAAACAAATGGTTAAAGCACTCCATGAAAATGGTATAAGGGTTATCCTTGATATGGTCTTCCCACATACATGGGGTGTTGGTGTAATGTCTCCATTCGACCAGGCAGTTCCATATTACTTCTACAGAATTGACAAAACAGGTGCATATTTGAACGAAAGTGGCTGTGGTAATGTCATTGCAAGCGAAAGGCCGATGATGAGAAAATACATAATCGACACACTCAAATGGTGGGTCACGGAATACAAAATTGATGGTTTCAGATTTGACCAGATGGGATTAATGGATAAAGTGACAATGCTTGCAATAAAATCAGAACTCTCAAAGATAGAGCCTTCTGTGGTTCTTTACGGTGAACCTTGGGGCGGTTGGGGAGCACCCATTAGATTTGGAAAAGCCGATGTTGGTGGTACAGGTATCGCCGCGTTCAACGATGAATTCAGAGATGCACTCCGTGGTTCTGTTTTCAACGCAACAGTCAAGGGCTTCTTGATGGGCGCTCTTTCCAAAGAAACAGGTGTAAAACGCGGAGTTGCAGGTAGCATCGAATACGACGAAGTAATTCGAAGCTTTGCGAAAGACCCACAGGAAACTATCAACTACGTCGAAAGTCACGATAACCACACCTTGTGGGACAAAAACTACCTGGCAGCACAGGCGGATACAACGGTAAAGTGGACTGAAGAAATGCTCAAAGACGCTCAAAAGCTTGCTGGTGCTATATTGTTGACATCACAAGGTATACCATTCTTGCATGAAGGTCAAGATTTCGCTAGAACAAAGAAATTCGATGAGAACTCTTACAACTCACCAATCTCCATAAACGGACTTGACTACGCTAGAAAAGCCGAGTTTATAGATGTTTTCAATTACTACAAAGGTCTAATCGAACTGAGAAAAACACACATTGCGTTTAGACAAAGGACCGCCGAGGATATAAGAAAGAAACTGACATTCTTACCAAGTCCAAGAAAGATGGTAGCATTTGTACTTAAAGATGAGAATGATCCATGGAAGGAAATACTCGTAATCTACAACGGTGACACAAAAGACCAACAATTCACACTTCCGGATGGGACATGGAACGTCGTTGTTGACAAAGGCAACGCTGGAACAAAGGTTCTCTACCAAGTTAGCGGTAAGATAAATATTAAAGCTATATCAGCTATGGTAATGTACAAAGGTAATTAACAGAAACTTGTTATCGATGAGTTGAAATATTAACAATTCATATGGTATAATATCCCCGAGAAAGGGGGTAAGAGTATGCCCAAAAGAATTCTCGTAGTTGAAGATGAACCCAACATGAGATTACTAATAGCCGAAGAATTAATGGACGCTGGTTATGAAGTAGATGAAGCTGAAAATGCTGACGAAGCGCTAAAAAAATTTGGTGAAAAACAGTATGATCTTGTTACTATCGATATCGAGATGCCTGGAAGCATGAACGGATTGGAACTTGCGGGTAAACTGAGAGAAATCAGGCGGGAAACAAAGTTGGTTCTATTGACTGCTTACTCTCATTACAAAAGCGATATGGCTTCTTGGGCAGCTGATGCCTACATTGTGAAGTCTGCTGATTTAACTGAATTAAAAGAAGTAATCAGTCGTTTGATTAACATGTGAATGGTGCCCACACCTTTCAAGAAAGGGGTGGGCATCACCCCTTTTTTTCTATTATAAAATAGCTGATAGGATAAAACTGCATTAGGAGGTGCTCAAATTGGACTATAAAGCAACGCTGAACTTACCACAAACAAACTTTCAAATGAAGGCTAACCTTGTGAACAAGGAACCAGAGATGTTGAAATTCTGGGAAGAAAAGGAGATTTACAAAAAGACTTTGGAAACAAGAGCAAATGCACCAACATACCTTCTACACGATGGACCTCCGTACGCAAATGGAGACATCCATCTTGGTACCGCTATGAATAAGATACTGAAAGATTTCGTCACCAGATACAAAACCATGCGCGGTTACAGAGTGCCTTTCGTTCCTGGATGGGATACACACGGATTGCCAATTGAACACAGAGTTACAACATCCTTGGGAGAAGAAGCAAAGAAAAAATCACCAGCCGAAATAAGAAAGCTTTGTAAAGAGTTTGCTCTGAAATACGTAGACATTCAAAGAGAGGAATTCAAACGACTCGGCGTAAAAGGTGACTGGGAACATCCATACATAACACTTGACCCAGATTACGAATACCACATACTTGATGTATTCAAAACGTTAGTGGAAAACGGGAACGTCTATCGTGGTAACAAGCCCGTTTATTGGTGTCCAACGTGTAGAACAGCCCTTGCGGAAGCAGAAATTGAATACCATGACCATGAATCCCCATCGATTTATGTAAAATTCCAAATGGTCGACAAACCAGACACGTATATTGTCATCTGGACCACAACTCCTTGGACTATCCCAGCGAACGTTGCTATCGCACTCCATCCAGATTACACATATGTCAAAATAAGGGTTGGTGAAGAATACTGGATTGTTGCAGAAGGACTACTTCAAAAATTCGCCGCAGATGTTGGTATCGATTTTGAAGTTGTTGAAAAATTTGTAGGTAAAGAACTCGAAGGCAAACTTACAAAACACCCACTTTACGACAGAACTTCCGTTGTTGTTCTTGCTGATTACGTAACTCTTGAAGACGGTACCGGTTGTGTCCATACGGCTCCTGGTCACGGTGAAGAAGACTATCAAACGGGTTTAAAATACAATCTTCCAGTTCTCTCACCTGTGGATGACGAAGGTAGGTTCACAAAAGAGGCAGGAAAATATGAAGGATTAAAGATATGGGATGCCAACAAAATTATAGTTGAAGACCTAAAAAACAACGGTTCTTTGATTAAAGTAGGAAAGATTAGCCATAGCTATCCACACTGCTGGCGTTGTAAAGGCCCGGTTATGTTCCGTGCCACACCACAATGGTTCATCTCTGTTGATAAAAACAACTTGCGAGGTAAAGTGCTTGAAGAGATTAAGAAAGTTAAATGGTATCCTGCTTGGGGTGAAACACGTATCACCGCAATGGTTCAGGAAAGACCAGACTGGACGATTTCGCGTCAAAGGGTTTGGGGAGTACCAATTCCAGCGGTAAAATGTAAAGACTGTGGCGAAGTTACACTCGACCCACAAGTAATCGAGCACTTTGCAAACATAGTTAAAGAAAAAGGCACAGATGCCTGGTTCGAACTCGACGTTACGGAACTAATTCCAGCAGATTTCAAATGTCCAGCTTGCGGAAGTAAGAATTTTGAAAAGACACACGATACACTAGATGTCTGGATAGATTCTGGATGTTCGTGGGAAGCGGTGATACGCTCCAAAGGTGAGAAGTTCCCAGTTGACCTTTACTTAGAAGGTGATGACCAACACAGAGGTTGGTTCCAAAGCTCGATATTCTTGTCTACTGCAAAAGCAGGAATAGCACCGTTCAAAACCGTTGTCACACATGGCTTCATCAAAGACGAACAAGGAAGGAAGATGAGTAAATCTCTCGGAAACGTAATTGATCCTATGGAAATCGTCAACAAATATGGCGCCGACATATTGAGATTATGGGTTGCAAGCACGGACTTTTTTGATAACATCAGGGTTAGTAAGAACATAATAGAACAGCAAGTAGAGGTCTACAGAAAGCTAAGAAACACGTTGAGATATTTACTCAGTAACCTTTATGACTTCACAGAAGCAGATTTGCTGCCATACGAAAAACTGCTCCCATTGGACAAATGGGCACTTGGCAAACTTCAAAAGTTCATCGAACATGTAACACAATACTACGAAGAATTCGAATACTCCAAAGTCTACAACGCAACTGTCAAATACTGTACTACAGAACTAAGTGCTGTGTATTTAGATATACTCAAAGACAGACTCTACGTCGAGGCGAAAGATTCAATCTACAGAAGGTCTGCTCAAACCGTTCTACATTACATACTTGAGGCTCTAATAAAAATTCTTGCACCAATTATTCCATTCACAGCAGAAGAGGCTTACCAAGAAAGCCATTTGAAGAAATACGAAAGTGTTCACCTTGAATATTGGCCAGAAGTTAGAAAGGAATTCATTGACGATGGGCTTCTCGAGGAATTCAATCATTTGCTACTCATAAGAGATGATGTGTTGAAAGCACTGGAAAACGCCAGGGCATCTGATGTTATCGGCCATTCACTCGATGCCCATGTAATAATCGAAGCAAAGAACGAAGAATTGAAAAGCTTGCTCAGAAAATACGAGTCACTGCTTGAGGAATTCTTCATCGTTTCAAAAGTGACTTTGTCTGAAAATGTCTCTGGGTTAAACGGTCAGTTTGCAAACGTTTTAGTCCAAAGAGCAGAAGGTCAAAAATGTCAGCGCTGTTGGAAATATCACGCAGACACTGGTAAAGATGAAGAACATCCAGAAACATGTCCACGTTGTTCGGCTGTGCTCAGAGGAGAAAGGAAATAAAATAAAACGTAAGAAGAGATGATAAAATGAGAAAGGTTGTAAAACGTCTTTTCAAAGAAACACGTTTTGTACAGCTTGTAGCCTTGCTAATTCTAATCATCCCGGTGGTCATAGCGACTGCCGGGGTTTTAGTTCCCCAAAAATTGGGAATTGCTAAGGTTGAACTTGGAAAAGAACTAAAAGTTGACGGAAAAAACTTTCCTTTTACATTTCTCGATGGAATGCTTTTAGTTGACGGGAAGAGAACCATAACCATGAATGGTCAAAAATACATCGTTGAAGTAAAAACCTCTCCTGACCAAATTCGACTGAATGGAATTACAGAAGTCTATACATATGTCTTTGAAAGTACAGTCACGTTTTACGACCCAACGGTAAGAGCCCTGAAAGCTATCAATAAATCGAACGAAATCAAGCTTTCTGACAAATTCTACCTGGCAGTTGCAAGTGATGATTTTGGTAATATATCAGATGTCGCTTTTGTCCCACCAACACTTGAGAAACTCGACATACTCGACTCACAAAACCCGATTACAAACATCTCTGGTAGAAAATTTTTACTCTCTTCAAAATCACCTTATAGGATTATCAGCAAAACCCTACTTCCTGAGAAAAGTGCTCTTATGCTGGAGAGTGGAGTCACAGTTATCACGGCTCTCAATGCCGAACTGAATATCAAGGGTGCCTTTGTAACAACAGGACTAGTTAGCTTCTTGGGAAGTGGGAAACTGACTGTTTCCGATAGCGGTTCAGCTTACGTCAGCGCTATCGGTCCTGAAATTGATATTAGCTCAGACCGGGGTTCACTGATTTTTGTAGACGGGTCAAATCTTAGAAATATTGATGCCAATTTGACTAACTTCGTAGTGATTAGAAAATCTTCGCTTAACAGAGTATCAATTAACGGCGTTCATACGGTTTACATCATAGATTCATCTATTGAAGAGCTTGAAATTCAAAACTGTGGGAATGTTTTTATAAATAACACAGTTGTTAACGACGTAAAAGTAGGGTTAGTATCAAAAGTTATTTCATACGACTCTAGATTTGACAAACTTTCGATTTCCGACCTTTCATCTGTTGCACTTGTTTCCTCAAAAATTACAAACTTACTGTTATCTAAAGGTAGTGTCTTAAAGGTAAAAAATTCGACGTTAATGAACGCCAAAGTTGAAGATTATTCAATTGTCTACATATTCAAAACCAATGTCAACCAATTAAGCGTTGGAAATGCAAAATACTATCAGTTAGAAAGCAACATAAAGAAGTTGACAAAACTTCAAGAAGAATAAAATCTGTACTACGCTCGAGGGGGGTTGGATATGGCAGATTGTGTATTTTGCAAGATTATAAACGGAGAAATCCATTCAGAAAAAGTGTACGAAGATGAAGATTTCATAGTTATCAAAGACATAAGACCCGTTGCACCTGTCCACCTACTGGCGATTTATAAAAAGCACGTGCCTACAGTCAGCGAGCTTTCTGTTGAGGATAGTCAAAAGATGTGGAAATTGTTCGAAGTTATAAAGACCGTAACCAAAGCAAATGGTTTGGAAAGCTACAGAATTGTTCAAAACAATGGCAAAGACGCAGGACAAGAAGTACACCATATTCACTTTCACATAATCGGAGGCAGAAAATTAGGACCTCTTGGATAATTTAAAATTCAAAAAGCGGGGTGGAGAAAATAAAAGCGATAGTATACCTTCCCATTAAACCTGAAGTTGCAAAAAGGTTGAACTTGCCTGTCAAATTACCTATTCTTGCTGAAGACCTTCTGCTTGTAACAGATCAAAATAATATACCAATCGATGTCATACTCAGGGGTCTTGCAGAACAATACAAATTAGAAAAGAGCGAATACTGGAAATCATATCTGCTTTACTTTCTGTATGAAAAGTTCAAGATACTAATCAATGAAACACAATTTGAAGAAGCAGAGCAAATTCTAAAGAGAGCGAAAGAACTTCAAGAAGATTACCGATACCATTTCTACAATGCTATCTTACAAGCCAAATTAGCAAATTATGACCTTGCAGAAATAGAACTTAAACAATCGCTAGCTCTTAATCCCAATTTCTCACTTGCGTATTACGAACTTGGCAACGTGTTGTTTGCTAAAAAAGACTATGACGAAGCCATGGAAGCTTACACAAAAGCTTACCAGAGTGACCCAAACTTCTTACTGCCGCTTTTAAAAATCGGGGACATATACATGGAACTTGGACAATTAAGTGACGCAGAGGTAATTTACCGTTCGATAATTCAAAAGCTGGAAACACGTGAATTGTCCGCCGAAGGGATAAGATTTGAACCTATGCCAGAGGCATACCTGAGACTTGGTGTTGTATACAACCTACGCCAACAATACGAAAAAGCCGAAGAAATTTTCAAAAAGGGCTTAGCTATCTCCAAAAAACCCGAGATTATGTATAACCTTGCCTACACTCTTACGAAACTTGGCAAGCATTTCGAGGCTTACAACATTTTACTCGAATTAGCCAAACAACACGAAACATCCGAAGTACTCAACGAACTTGGCATACTCCAACGTCGCCTCGGACTCTATGAAGAAGCTTACGAAACCTTTGAAAGAGTGCAAGAAGATTTCCCAGAAAACTTCGAGAGAATACAGTTCTTTGTTGGTAAAAAACATTACAACGATGAATTCGAAAACGAGATGAAAAAGTCAGAGGAAATCCTTGAAAAAATTCAATTCCCATTTGAAGAAGCGCTCGAAACTATTATACAGTCGACCGATGATAATGGAGAAATAATCATTGAAGAATTCATAAAACTACTGAACATAGAACCTGTCTTAAAAGATGTCAATAACGCCAGCACTGATTACTTCCCGTATATTCTGGCTGGTATATACATAGCAGGCACAGAACCGATAATTATGGAAAAGAACGCTACCAAAATCACTCTTACAACCATGGGTGCAGGACTTCCAATTGCGTGTTCGACAGCGATATTAAGGCTATACCAACATATACTCTCTGGCGATAAAAATGTAGACCACATAATCGAAGACATCCACAACGAAATTGAAGAAATTCACTTCCTATTCTCAACAAAATTAATCTCTCTACTGGAATCACCTTTGGACGATTTCTTTGATACCGACTGCTCGGATTATGAAACATTTACAGTTAATCTTTTCAAAGCAATTGGTTACCAGCCATCGAAAGATGAAATACTGCAAATAAAAGATGAAATCCTTAGAAAGACTGCGAGTTTCATTTTAGAAATAATGGCAAACACCTGAGCCAGATTAAGGAAAACAATAATCTTAAAAAAAGAGCGGGCAGAACCGGGCCCGCTTCATTTTTGTTTTTTGTTTTATTGTTGGATTTTGTCGTGGAGAATAGCAATAATCTTAAAATTTACTAACCTTCGTTTTTATTATTGTCAAGTCGAAGTACAAACTTTTCGAATTCTGTTTCTGCTATATCTTCTAAATTTCCTTGATTTACAACCACCGTTTTATCCGTTGGTAGTATCTTAAATCTCTCCCAGGGGAATTCGTATATTTCTCTTAGGTCTCTTATCTCATCTGGAACCTCAATTAGTTCTATCTCCAATTTCGAATCTTGGAAAACCCAATCACCTATCTCATATGTGCCGTAAACTACAACAAACTTCGTTCCGTCTTCCCACTTATACCAATGTGGAATAAACTCACCAAAAGAATACAAGTTCCATCTTATCATCCTAAAACCTCCTGATTAACAAAAAATTGATTTCTCGCTTAAGCTTCTAACTTTAAAGAATGCTCCCTTTAGTGCTGGCTTGCTTATTCTATCATAACTCTTCACATTTTAAAAGCGTAATAGCCAACAGCAAATCAATGGACTAAAAGAACTGAAAGAGAATTACGCCGTTTAAAACCTTTTGCACGTTTTTCTTCCGCTTAAAACGCGTTCCGTCTCTTCAAATAGCCCGAGGTAGACTATATTGTCAAGAATTCCTTTATACGTCTTCAACTCAAGCAAATTGTAAGCAAGGACTACTTCATCCAGAATCTTGAGTAAGTACTCTCTAACCTTAGGTCTAATCCTGTCAGTAAACTCTTGAATATCCATGCCGTGGGTAAGTCCAAATTGAATAGCCAATGGATTGTAGTTCCCTTTACTAACATCCTTCTTCAAATCATCGAACGCGTCAAGCACGTATATCCATTTTCCAACATGCCTTGCAAGATGTATTAACACTGTCCTTTGTTCGGAAGACAGCTCACCCAAATTTTCAAAAAACAGAGCAACGATACTACCAAAAATCTCAGCAGGTTTGTCAATGGAAGGTTCACGTTTTCTTTCTGCCTCAGTGAGTTCTTCAACAAGCGATTGGAGGCGAGATTCTAAAGTCGTGGAGCTTCCAGGAATGTTTTCGAAAAATCTCAAAAGCATTGCTTTAACAAAATTCCTTTCATCTCTCACATCGTCTAAAAGTTTGTATTTCAGCAGCAAAAGAAAATTACTTACAGCAAGATTTATCTCATCGCTTTCGTAATACAAAATATTTCTTAACTCAACCCCGCAAAAACGCTTCTTGTATTCGAGTATCTTGCCTCTAATCGAAGTTAAAATCAGAGCGAAAAAAACAGTATCGTAGCTCAAAAACAACTTTGCAAGGTATCGCGATTTATGTAAACTTGTGCAAACTCCACAATAAAATGCACGAAATTCATTCAGTTCTCTGACCTTTAGCTCGCTTTTTTCTGGTCTGACATATCCAAACATAAAGACTCCCTCTTAAAGAAAATCAAAGAATTTACATACAAGAAATGCAATCTCCACCCATACATTCACAACAAGTATCTGTAACCCACATACAACCGATGCACTGGCATATATCATCACAACAGCCATCATGCCGTCTATAATAATAACCTGGTCTATATCCTCTCAACGAAGTATAAGAATAAATAAGTTCATTATCCATAGCAGCATTCAAAGCATTATCACCTTCTACTTGCTTTTTATACGCTTCATAAGCTTCTATAAGCTCATTATATTTAGCCATTGCGATAGGTTTTAACTCGCTATTCTCATATCTCTTAGGGTTATACTTCTCGAGATATTCCTTATACAGTATCTCGATTTCAACGTGCGGTGTATCTAATGGAATATTTAGTAACTCAAATATGCTCCGTTTCACAGAGAACACCTCCAAGCAATTTAACTATTCCAATTATTTTCCGACAATCTTTTCTACCCATGTATTCATCTTTTGAACAACTCTTTCGAAAAGATACTCATATGCTGCAAAAAATATATTCCCAAAAACGATTATACCATATATTATTAAATCTTTGTCTAACTGAACAATTTTTGTAATACCTTCTGCCGTTTGAGATAGTATATCTATACCAAGCACTTTGGACTGCACAAACAGCCAACTAAAAAATGCTACGTTGAAATAAATGTACTTAAAAACCCAAGAGAACAAGCTTGGTAATTTCCTCAAAAGGTACCTGATTGGGACATACAAAGAGATGAAAGTAAAAGTAGTAACGTACTCAAGACGTGGGATAAACATATACGCAAGAACGTTCAACCCAATGACAATCCATAAACCAGAAAGAAATGAATCGAAGAAAAGGTACGGAAAATATGCAAGATAAGAAGTTACTATGAGAAATGTCCACTTACTCGGAGAAACGTAGCCAAGATATAGACCAACAAACGATAAACCAAGCATTACCGATGAGAAAGCAACTATTCTTGAACGATTTTCTAATCTAATGTGAGTCTGCCTCATCACTTACCTCCTCTTTTCAAATCTTTTCAAAAGATATTTTTATTTTATCATATACAACAGCCTCCACGATTAAAAGAAAATCTTAGACAGGGGCTTGCAGACTTGCAGAGATGAAAATTCAAATTCAACTCGTAAAAAAAACTCCCTGCGAATTGCGATTCAAAAGGCAGTTTACGCAGGGAGTTTCTCTTTATATTCTATTTTTTTAAATCTTTCGTGATTCAGAAGTTTAAAACCTTATAAATTCTTCTTTACTTCCTCAAGCAGACAGTTTCAAAAATTATAATATGCCTAAATCAACGTACTATTGAGAAGATGAGTCTATTCTTTAATCAGTGAAAATAAAAAGCAATAAATATTGTAAGTATTGTAAACTGTTTCAGCAATCTTCCAATTGGCAATATATTGTTTGGCAAGTTAATACCATCATTAGAACACTAAAAAATAAGCCACTTTCTACTTAATTGACAGAATGATACATTTAGTGTAATATTAAGTTGGTAAAAGTAAATTTCTGCGCTCAAAAAAGAAAAATACTAATCTTAAAGAAAGGAGGCACTGTAATGAGTAAACACTCACAGACAACTGGTCTTCTAACTATCGATTCAGTTATTGAGATGCACGTAGGTGAAAAAACTAAGAAAAGTCTGCTGTATATTACGTCCCTTATGTGGATGTTCGATGCTGCTGGTGTGCTTGCGTTGTCTTTCACACTTCCTTCTATCAGTAAAGAGTGGGCGCTTAGTGTTCAGCAATCGGCAAACATTTTAAGTTCCACATTCCTTGGTATGCTCGTTGGTGCTTTGAGCGTTGGTTTTGTTGCCGATTTGTTTGGAAGAAAGCTTTCAAATTTAATATATTTTCTTATGACAATTTTATTTTCAACAGTACTTGGCTTTACAAACTCAGCAAGTACCTTTATGGTTTTCCGTTTCTTTGCCGGTATCGGTTACGGTGGTTTGATGCCGTCTGTTAATGCTTACTTTGCCGAATTTTTAGGCAAGGGGCTTAGAGGTGCCTATCTTGTCTTACTTGAAGCCAGCTGGGCTATTGGAAGTATACTAATAGGACTTGTCGCGGTTTTAACAGTTCAAAACAACTGGCGAATAACATACTGGGTTTTTGCAATTGGGCTTCTATTACTTCCAGTTTTGCTCAAATTGCCGGAATCTCCAAAATTTGCGTTCAAAAAACATGGAAAAGCTGGTTTAGAAAAGGTATTAAGAATAGAGCTAAAAGAAGAGATTGAATCAATACCTGAGAGTAAAATTACAGTCATTGATATTCTTAGAAAACCATACTTTACTCGAACCATCATGATTTGGATAAGTTGGTTTGTCGTAAGTTTCGTTTACTATGTGCTCTTTTCCTGGGCACCAAAGATATTCGCTCAACAAGGGCTAAGTGCTACGAAGTCGCTTTGGTTCACATTTTTCATGATGGTTGCTCAATTACCTGGCTATCTATCTGCTGCGTACTCTATCGAAAAACTTGGGCGTAAGAAGTCACTTGCATTATATTTCTTGGGTATGGCAATAGCTGCTATCCTTTGGGCATTTGTAGCCAACACAGTCCAGTTAATTGTTGTAGCTTTGCTACTCTCATTCTTCACCCTCGGTGTATGGGGACTTGTGTACGCATACACTCCTGAACTGTACCCAACTTCAATGAGAGGGACTGGAAATGGGATGGCTGGAGTTATTGCAAGGATTGCCGGTATTTTGGCTCCACAATTTGGTGGCTATATGTTTGGTTTGAACAAATCGCTTTTGGAAATTTTCTCTTGGCTTGCTGTTTTGTCGGTTATTGCTTCAGTTGTTGTTTTGATATTTGGAATTGAGACAAAGGATGCAGAAATAAGTTGATAAAGCAAAAAAATGCAAATAAAAACCTGCCAGCTATTGCTGGCAGGTTTTTTCTTTCTTGGCTATCTTCAGGATTATTTGATAACTACAGGTATCAGCGTTGCATATGCCTGACCAGGAATGTAAGATTTGAGCATCTCTTCTTGGGTGTATCCTTCTGGGACTATGATATCAAGGACCCATGGTGCGTAGTCTTTTGAATCAGATGGGTAACCACCGAGTGTCCATTGTGAAGCATTTGGTGTAACCGCCCTTATGTGGTCTGTTCCAAAACCATCTTGGCTCATTGAAAGGATGTAAGCTTTTATACCTCTCTGGACATCAAGGTATTTCTTGAATACAACAATGTATATTACCTTGTCTGCGGGATCAGCTTCGTATGTTATTGCATCAGGTATCTCTTTTCCATCAGCGGTTGCAAAAACTTGACCATAGTCAGGCCAACCCGCAATCTTTATAAAGTAATCCCAAGGTTCCTTGAATTGGACTCTTGCACCTTCTTTGTATGTATTTGTCCTTCCACCATCTTTTGTGTCAAGGTAAATGTTCACAAGCTGGTGTGAAAAACCTTTCGGTGCAGCCCATGGATTGGTCATCTCTGCAAATTTAATTGCAAATACATATGCATCTTCGTTTTCAAGCACCGTAACCTCTGTTATATCCCAAAGTCCTTTGTATGGTGCAAACGCAGGGTCTTTTGGGTATGTGTATGTTCCAAAGCCGTAGTCATCTCCGACTTTGTCAACAAACTTGGCAATAACATTACCTGAAATCATACTTGGTGTCTTAATAGCAACTCCTTCTGGTGGCACTACTTGGTCCTTTCCATCAACCGATACCACAACGAAAATGTTGAACATTTCTCCACTCTTCACGCCGATAATGTCATATGGTATTTCGAATTCCACAACTTCATCGACGGCGGTCTTAAATGGATTCGCTTGGAGAACCCAAGTGTTGTCTCCCATAGCTGCAAAGAACGAACCGCGTTTTCTTGCTGGGTATGTTTTCATATTCACAGAGAATCTGAAGCCAACCTTTTTGGTAAGTTCAGTTCCGTTGTAGGTCTTTGTATTTGAAGAAGTCATTCTCGGAGAATCGGTATATACCTCGACAAGAACATCCTGGTTGAGATAGTCTTTTGCCAGTTTATCAAGTTCTACGGCAACATAAAGTGCTGATGATGTTCTTGCTACATAAGCTCCTTTGAAAGTTCCCGTTCCCGCAAAGTAAGCGGTCGATTTTTCTGTATCAGTTAATTTACCATCGACTGAGTACTCAACTGACCTGACAATGTTTTCTTTCGGCATCTCAACTTTCTTTTCTTCTACTTCCAATTGAACTCTTGGTGCCCCTACTTTCAGTACGCCATCTTCTTTCCAAACTTCGAATACTCCGTTCTTTCCACCAAATCCATCATCTACATACGCTGGTGCATTCGGGTCAGCTACCCAATCTTTTCCATCAACTACAAACTTGTATTGATAAACACCTGGTGTTAGTTCGAGGACAGCTTCCCACCAACCATCGCCTGCACTATAGCACTCCGTGTCCGATGAACTCCAGTTGTTGAATGAACCTGCGATGAACACGTACTTTGCATCTGGCTTGTAGAAACGAATGACAACATACGCGTTGTCCTCAATAGAGAAATTCTCTTCCCTTTGTTCGTTGATTTCTATTTTTCCGGCGATATCAGGAGCAGGCGCAACTATGACTAGCTTTCCATCCTTAAGAGCAAGCGTAAAGACACCATTCTTTCCACCGAATCCATCATCTGTGTAACCTGGGGCATCCGGATCTTCTTTCCACACCTTACCACCATCGATGACAAATTTGTACTGATAAGTCCCTGGTTTTAGCTCGAGTTCTGTTATCCACGTGTCACCTTCCTTTTTCATCGGGTTGGCTGTGGTAGACCAGTTGTTAAATGTCCCAGCAAGGTGGACAGTATTTGCTTGTGGATAGGTGAACGTGAAGATAACCTTGTTCCCCTCAACTTTTAAAGCCGCAAGTGAAAGAACACTAATCAAGAGCGCAAAAACTACCAATCTTCTCACCCAAGCCATGCGTATCCCTCCTTTTTTGAGGTTTAGAATACCAATCCGTTTATATTTTCCCATATACATGTCAAATTGTTACACAACTTGGAACATTTTCCAGAAAAATCTACAACCGTGTTGAAAAAAATGGAACTGTCAGGTGCATCATCAATGGAAAGAATTTCATAATCACAAAAAGGAAGGCAAAATAGTCAAATACAAAATCTCAAAGCTCAGAAGATGTACGTATATGTAAAAATCTGCCGCAAAGTGCGGCAGATTTTTGGTATTTTGTTCTAAAGTTGTCGGAGCAAATTATCTAAGCGTTATTCCAGAAATATGCACATTGATTTCACGTGGAAGAATTATTTCCTCCAATGCCTCGTTTAAACTTGAGATATCCAATTCGTAAAGGCTCAGGCCGCATTTTATATATTGTCGTTCTCCACTTTGTATGTAACGATAGTCAAATTCTATTGCATTAGGTTGATTACACCAATCGTTAATTTTTACTGAATAGGCTTTCTGATTTATTAGAAAGTCAACCTTGTAATCACCGTGATTTGCGGCCGCTAGTATGTATATCTTAGTGCAATTAATAGGTTGTTGTAAAACTATCTTCTGGCTATTGCAACGAATGTTATCATTTCCATTCGCTACAATTTCAAAAGGTACACCATTAACTATTGTTATTCCCTCTGACACTTCATTTTCAGGAAGGTATGCACCCACAATACCTCCAAGATTATCGAAGTTCCCAGGTTTCTGAGGGATTGCAAAGCCATCATTATTGAAAAGTTCTCGAAGTTCAAGGATAGTAAAGCTGTCTACAAACCTTAATTTCGGAGTTAAAGCATTAAATACACTAACTTCTTTACCCAAAAAAAGAGCCTGATCAATTATTTTGCTTTTTCCGCTGTTGAAATCGTAGTAAAGTGTCAACACTTTGTCGTTTATTTTAAACGTTATCCCTGTATTTTGAGGAATCAGTATCAACTGATCAACTAGACATTGGTTAGAAACCGATACGGTTATAGTTCTGCCAACTTCGATTTCGCCTATTTCAAAGAGCCCACTTCCCGATATTTCTTTCTTAACTTGCGATTTTGAAGAAACAATCACCGTCGTGTTTTTAAAATCACCAGACAAAAAAGCAAAGTAATGGCCTTCCGGTATCTCCGATATCTCTTTTTTCAATTTTGCTTTGCCTTCGATTTGAAACACTGCACCACCACCGAAATCCCCAGAGATAAAACGGACACTGGAAAGTCCTGGATCGAAAGCTTCAACTTCTAAAACTATCATTCCATTTCTACCCAAGATAACAGGCTTAGTCGCAAGGTTCTGAAAATCTTCAGGAAGTTTGGTTGCATATAGTAATGTTCTTAATGCGCAGATGGTTGATTCCGCACCTGCATTCCTGTTGTAGTGCATGTATTCTAAGCCATCGTAACCTTCTCCATTTTCACCTAGCATCCTTATGTTTAGCCTATTTCCACCAAATAACCAAGAGGTTAACAATGCTGAATAGTAAGCGTATTTCTCATCTTTCGTCATTTCATATAATTTAACTGAAGGAACAGCAACACATTCAAGCGCATAAGCAAGCTCTGGAAATAGTTTTACGTATCTTCCGATGGAATAAATCAAGCCTGTTGAAAGAAGCAACGGGACCTGGCTATCTAAAGATTCACGGGCAATTGAGAGGTAACGGTTATCACCAAGTATTTTGTATGCCTCGATAAGTGCCTCAGGGTAATGATTACCCCATCCATTCCAGTTGAATTTGTCTTGGTAAACCGAAAAGAAACCCGGTAAGTATTTGTATTCTTTCCACTGATAATTAATAAGTTCATTAGCGTATTTCATTAGTTCCTTTTTCGCATTTTCATCTTTTGTTGAACTCACATAATATGATAGCCCGAGGACATACATCGCAAGTTGGTCCCCACATACAGGTGGCGATTTCTTAATTGCACTGTAAGCTTTTCTTACTGCGTTAACAATTTTTGTATCTTTATAATATTGCGAAAGCTTTGATAGTGCAGCAAAAGCACGAAGAGTCCACCAAGACGAGGACTTTTCACTAGTGACACCATATTTGTTTATTGTGCCATCTTGCCACGCAAAGTTGTAAAACTCACCATCGGTTGCTTGCATTTGGAGTACAAACTTCGAGGCTTCGATTGCAAGGGAAAGGTATTTCTCCTCTTTCAGAATTTCATATGCCTCTGTATACAAAAGCACGACACGTGCTACGTCATCTACGCAAAAATCTCCTTCGTTTTGGGCTGTTGTTACCTCGAAATAATCACCCTTGTTGTTGGCATAAACCCAGTATCCTTTTACAATCTCACCGTTTAAGGTGAATTGCTGACTAAGTCTTTCAAGATGTGTATTGTTGAAAATTATACCGCCAAAGCAAACGTAAGAAAGAATAACCGTAACAAAAGCAACAAACACCCTCTTCATCCTGAATATCACCCTCTCTATGAACCACATCTTTTCTAAATCAAATAAAAGAGGCCGGACAACCGGCCTCCGGCAAAGTACAGCTATTTTATTCTCCTATTTTCAAGCTCCTAAACGAATTGCTTTTTGCCTCGATGAATTTGATAGCTTCTTCTACACTCTTGGCACTATAAATGCTGTACAATCTCAAGTGTTGCACAATGTCTCCTGCTTTGTATCTGTTTGGCATATCCTCAACTTTCATTGAATAAACTCCTGTTGTTGATGGATATGCTTCGAATTCTCCAGGCATCCATTTGAATACTCCATCACGGAATTCGAGACTTTCGTAAACCCATGTGTCGCCATCTAACCACTTCTTATAGTCAGCAGGAACAACAGGGATTTCTGGAAGAATTTCAGCAACGCCGATTTTACCTTTCGGTGAGAAATTGGTTCTCCATCTTTCCATGGAAGCAAAAATATAAGCAGCACCCCACCAAAGTGGTTTCATACTACTCCCAGCGGGGAATGTGATGTACGGCATGTTGTCAACCCATGTAATTGCGTTTCTTTGCAACCAGTACTCGTATGGAGTTATATTAAGTTGGTCTGCCCATACAAGCCGTCTGAACACCGGAAGGATATGCAGAGTATCATCGAATTCTGGAATAATCGGTCTTGTAATCATTGTTTGGAGTTTCATCATATCGGCGTACGTTTCAAAAACGAATCTATTGTCTACAAGAATATCACCGTTTTTGAAAAGGTGAGTGACAAGCTCCTGCTTTAGACCGTTGAACTTCTCAGATTTAAGAACCGCAACAACACACACTGCAACAGGACCTGGGTCAAGCACTTTCAATGAAACTACTCTAAAAGCTCCACTTGTTTCCTCATGGTGGTCTCCTAGTTTTCCATCAACGTAATATGTAGAATTGTACCAACCGCTGACTCTTGCAATTCCAACTTCGTCAACTAACTTTGCTTTCACACTGCCAAATTTGGTAACTTGCAAAAGTCCGTGGTCATTTACCACGGCTTCTATACTCTCGTCAACAGCTTCGATCGTCCACCCTTTTGAATCCTTTACAACTTCAAATGCCTTTGGGTATACAACAGCTTTTCCTGGGGCATCCTGAACAACTATCTGTGTATTCCCTTTTGCGATGAAAACCAAATAGTCAGGTGCAGATATACGTTCGTTACCATCAACATCTTCAATCTGGAAAGGCACTTCCACACCTTCTACTAAGATTCTCAAACTTGTCCAATCTGGTTCAAAGTCTTCGGGGAGCATGTCGACCAGTTTTCCCATCTGCACAACTACCGGTACCTCAACTTGACCAGCAATCACAGGAATTGAAAAGGACCCAGCAAATACTACCAAGCTTAACAAGATGGCCAACAATAGAACAAGTTTTCCCATACTAACACCTCCTTGGAAGAGTTTAGGAAAGGAACTGTGTAAGCGTTTACATACTGCGTCTATTATATATTTTACTACACACTATGCAAAAGTATAATAACTCAAAAAAAATGAAGTTTATGGATAATTATAAACATAAATCTTCCATGTTCTTCGTTATTATTAAATTTGTTTGCTTTCTCTTTGTATTATAATTTTTGGAGCTATCTCTTTCAATTGATATAATATCTTCGATGTGTAAACGCTTACATTAGCAAAATGTCTTCGTCGTGTCTTTCATTTGGTAAAATTTTTTCCGGAGGTGAACAAATTATGGTTTCCATAGATGACGTTGCAAAAAGAGCAGGGGTTTCAACTGCAACAGTTTCTAGAGTTTTAAACGGAACCGGGTATGTTTCCGAAGAAACTGAGATTAAGGTCTTAAAAGCTGTCAAAGAACTCGGATATGTTCCACACGTCTCAGCCAAAACTTTGGCACGTAAAAAGATATTCAGCGTGGCAGTTGTTATAAGTCAAAGGATAAAAGAACTCATCCAAAGTGATGTCGGCATATTCTACAAAATAATCCTTGACGCGATTGAAAACACTGCAGGTATCTACAAAATTTCATTAGATATTCTTCTATTGGATGAGGTTCTTCAAGGCAAACATCACAAATATGACGGATACATACTCGTTGGGAGCGACGCCTCTGAGGAGGAGATAGAGAAAATTTCGAAAAATAGCAAAGTTGTTTTGGTAGATCATTATATTGACGGACTCAGGATTGACAGTATTGTCAGCGATGGTTACGATGGTATATTCTACATAACCAAGAAATTCATTGATAGTGGTTTTAACAGGATTATTCATATCCATGGACCTTTGAAGTACTATGGTTTCCGCGATAGATACAATGGTTACGTTACCGCTATGACAAAATTCGGTAAGCTTCCAATTACATTTGAGTATGATGATCTACACGAGGAAATTGATTTCGTCTTGAGAAGAGCTCTCCGCGATTGGGTGCCCGAAGTAATAATATGTTCCAATGATCCAATCGCTATTAGAGTACTTCATAAGTTACAGGACTGGGGTTACGATGTTCCAGGCGATGTGAGTATTGTCGGATTTGATGATATACCAGCTGCCGAAAAGGAAGGTTTGTCTACTATGCGCGTTCAGAAGGTTGAACTAGGTATAAATGCCATAAAAAGGATTAACGAAATTCTTAGTAAGCAATCTATTCATCCATATAAACAGTGTATTTACACAACTTATGTGAAAAGGAATAGTTCCGTTATATAGGAGCCAGAAGTTTATAAAATACTGCTCAAACTACTCGAGGGAGGGATGAGGTATGAAAAGGATATTTGTGTTGTTTCTGATTGCGGTGCTCTCGTTAGTTAGCTTTGCAGTTAAGTTAACTTTCTGGACAGCCCCAAATGCTTTTCAAGAAGAGTTCTGGAAGACAGTTGTCGCACAGTGGAATAAAATGAGACCCGATATCCAAATTGAAGTTCAAACTATTCCTGCTGCTGGAAGCTCTGAGGAAGCTATTTTGAGCGCAATTGCAGCAGGGAATGCCCCCGATTTTTCAGAAAACATCTTCAGTGGATTTGCCGCGCAACTTGCCGAAATTGGCGCGATTTATCCTCTTGACAACTTCGGAACGGATTTCCAAAGACTCGTTGAGGCCAGGAAGATGAAGAACATTATGGAAACATGGAAAATCAAAGGTAAATATTATGTCTTCCCTATTTACTCCAACCCGATGATTTTTTGGTGGCGTGGTGATATTCTAAAAAGTTTGGGTTACAACGAACCTCCGCAAACATACGGGGAAATTTATGAACTTAGCAAGAAATTTGCTGACGGCAAAAAGAAATTCACAATGCAAGTCATATCTGGTAGGAATTGGTGGGACAGATGGTTTGACTTCATCACCTATTACTACGCCGCTACGGGAGGAAAACCATATATAGATGTGGAGAAACGCAAAGTCAATTTCGGTGATGAGACAGGAAAAGCTATTGTGCAATTCATCTATACAATGTTCCAGAACAAATGGACTGCGGTTGAACTGGGCACAAACCCGTTCTATAACGGCACGATACTTGCAAAGATAACAGGACCATGGGAAGTTAACTGGGCTAAAGAGACATTCCCAAAAGTGGTTCCGAATATTTGGTTTTCTGCACCACCAGTTCCAGACAACTATCCGAAAGACAAACCCATCTACACATTTGCAGATACTAAAGGTCTTGTTATCTACTCAACCTGTAAGGACAAACGAGCAGCTTTTGAATTCATATCATGGGTCTTCTCTAACGTCCAAAATGATGTGCTATGGATTGAAAAAACACAGATGCCACCTGCCAGAGAAGATTTGACAACTAACCCTGCTTTTGCTAAGTTTATGAACGATAAATTTTTCAAGGCTTACGCATCATTCGTGCCGTACGCTGTCCCACCCGCTCTTACTGACAAAACTATCGACATACAACAATCGATGACAACTAATCTGATAGAACCTTTGATGTATTTGAAAGGCAAACCAGAAGATATATTGAATAAAGCAGTAAAAGAAATAAATAAACTCCTTTTCTAGTTCTAGGCAAAAAGCTATGTATTCATAACTATGATTTGGAGATGTTGCAAGTGAGCTCGAAATTTGGTAAAAAAGAACGGTTGTTCGGTTATTCCTTAGTGCTCCCATATTTAGCTTATACTGCCATTTTTTGGGGCTATCCATTTGTATGGATGGTAGTCCTTGCATTCACAAAGTGGAACTATTTCTCCAAACCGAAGTTTATAGGACTGCAGAATTTTTTAAGAATACTCACAGACAGTACTGTTTTAAGAATTGCTCTTAACACCCTGAACTTCCTGGCATACTTGATTCCAATGGTATTAACCGCTTCTTTACTCTTCGCTCTTGCGCTGACAAAAGTCAGGTTTGGAAAAACATTTATAATGCTAAGCTTTTTGGTAGCTAATGTTTCTTCCGGAGTTGCCTATTCACTTTTATTTTCAAATCTCTTCTCAATAAATGGACCCATCAACAGATTGCTGGATGATTTATTCGGTATCACTATTCCGTGGTTTTCAAATCCACAGCTAGCTGTCTTTTCGATTTGTCTTATAATTACATGGAAGTTTATAGGATATTACGGTCTGATTCTTTACGCTGGTCTTTTGTCAATTCCCCAATCTTTGTACGAAGCAGCGGAGCTTGACGGAGCAACTAAAAGCCAGATATTCTGGAAAATTACATTACCTCTGCTCAATCCATCGCTTATAACTGTGACAGTCCTTGCCGTAATGCTCACTTTTGGAATTTTCACGGAACCGTACTTAATAACTGGTGGCGGCCCTATGCAGAGAACAATAACATTCCTGATTTATATGTATGATACAGCTTTTAAAAGAATTGATCCATCATATGCAACTACGGTAGCGATTGTGACAGCTTTGGTGAGTTATCTCTTGGTTATGTTAATTCGTAAGTTCTTTGAGAAAGAAGTGAGCTTTGTATGAAGCGCGAGAAGATCACTTCGTACATTATAACTTTTGTTCTTTTGTTTCTTGCAATCGTTTGGATTTACCCTTACCTTTGGTTGCTCATTTCGTCCTTTAAACCTGCAGAGGACATATTTACAACATTTCTCCCAAAGAGATTGACTCTGGAGCATTATCGCTTCATTTTCGTTATGGCAAACAGGTTTGAAAGACCTTTTGTCAGAGCTTTTTTAAATAGTCTTTTCATTTCGTCAACGGTGACCTTTTCTGTAATCTTCACTTCTATGCTTATAGGCTACGCTATCTCAAGGATAAGATTCAAAATTGGTAAAGCAGTATTCAATTTCATAATTTATCAAATGCTTTTTCCAGGATTTATGTTTATGATACCGATGTTTATATTGATAAGAGCCTTTGGCTGGCTGAACACATACCAAGCGTTGATTGTACCTTCTTTAACAAGTTCATGGGGTATTTTTATGTTTGCCCAGAATTTCAAAAGCATACCACAAGACTATATCGATGCCGCAAAAATAGACGGAGCGAATAATTTCTGGATTATTTTACGTATCATGTTACCATTAAGTCGCTCAACAGCATCTATTGTAGGACTGTTCACTTTCATAGGCGTCTGGGACAATTTCTTATGGCCCTTGATGGTAATGAAAGATTACAAAAAGATGCCTTTGTCTGTTTTACTCGCTTCTTTTAATCACGAATACGCGAGTTATATTGGACCTGTACTTGCCGGTGCCGTGATTCAAACAATACCGATGGTTATTATCTTCCTACTACTTAGAAACTATTTCTTGCAGGGGATATCAATGTCTCTAAGGTGAAAACTTCAGCAAGACAACAAGAGCAAGGAGGCGAATTATTGTGGAGTTAAAACTTGAACGACACCCACTTAACCCAATATTAAGTCCTGTTCCGGAACATCTATGGGAGAACAAGTTCGTTTTCAATTGTGCAGTGGTTTTTGATGGAGAGTTGTTCCATATGCTTTATCGAGCGCAAGGTGCGGACATGGTCTCACGCATAGGATACGCTGTAAGTTTAGACGGTATCAAATTTAACCGATTAGAGAACCCCGTATTTACACCTGCATCAAAAGAAGAACTCTATGGGGTGGAAGACCCAAGAATTACGAAAATCGGCGATAGGTATTACATGCTTTATACAGCTTATTCACCAAAAGGTCCGAGGGTTGCACTTGCATCAACTAAAAATTTCATAACTTGGGAACGTTATGGAATTGTTATAAAAGACGAGATAAATAACAAAGATGCTGCCTTATTTCCTGAAAGGATAAACGGAAGATACGTCATGATGCATCGGTTTGAACCAGATATCTGGCTTGCATTTTCCGATGATCTGATTAACTGGGGAGATTACGTAAGCATAGCAGGTCCCAGACACGGATACTGGGATAACCTGAAAATTGGTGCCGGCGCACCACCAATCAAAACACCATATGGATGGTTGTTGCTATACCACGGTGTTGAAGATGCACCAAGACCAATTTACAGATTAGGTTTCATGTTGCTTGACCTAAACGACCCGACAAAAATACTTAAGAGGAGCGAAGAACCAATTCTAGAACCCACGGAAGAATGGGAAGTTTTCGGTGGAGTTCCAAACGTAGTCTTCAGTGATGCTATGGTTGAGTATAAGGGCAAGTATTACGTTTACTATGGAGCTGCTGATAATTATATAGCACTTGCAACAATTGATGTAGAAAAAGTTTTGGAATGGTGTAGGAAAATATAAGCAAAGCCTTTCAAAAACGAAGAGGGGGGCTCACCCCTTCTTCTTTGATAATTTTAAATTCTATTCTATTCTCTCCACTTCCACTTTCTCAAGCAATTTTTCCACATCGGATTTTCTACACAACCTCGTTCCAGGGGTCATGACCGCCGCTGTTCCTGATGCGTTCGCCCATCTCAACGCCTCCTCATCAGAAGCACCTTCTGTTTTCTTCAACACGAACCCTGCAAGGAAAGAATCACCAGCGCCAACTGCACTTTTAACAGGAACCTTTATAGTTTTTGTGTACAATACTTTTTCGTTAGAAATAAAATACGCACCTTCACCGCCAAGAGTTAAAAGAATAGCTTTCAGTTCGTGAATTTCTATAACCTTTCTCGCTTCTGAGATAATTTCTTCTCTAGAAGATACATTTTTGCCTATCAATCTTTGAAACTCGTGTAAATTTGGCTTAATATAATCCGGTTGGCCTATCAACCCAGCCTTTAGTTTATCTCCATCAGCGTCAAAGTAAACAGTTGCTCCCCATTGTTTTAAAGTAAAGATGATTCCAGTATAGAACTCGGCTGCAACTCCTTTTGGAAGGCTACCAGACACTACAACAACATCTCCCTGGCGCACCAAGGCATTGAGCACTTCTAAAACAACCTGCAATTTCTTCACACCTATTTTTTCACCGGGCATACTTATTCGATATTGCCCTTTGCTCGTTTCCAAGATAATATTCATTCTCGTCTCTTGAGGAACGCGTATGGATGAGTATATGACTCCTTCCTTATCAAGCATCTCTTCAAGCCTTCTACCGTTAGCTCCACCAACAAGCGCAATAGCTATCGATACTCCTCCAAGTTCTCTGATTACACGCGAAACGTCTATTCCTTTACCTGCTGGGTAATCAACAACTTTCTTGGCACGGATAGTATCGTCCACAATTAGTTCATCAACATAAATGTACCTATCAAGGCATGGATTCATAGTTAAAGTAAATATCATTCATATCACCTCTTTAGTTGCTGGGATTCTGGCTTTTTATTATATTTTATCACAAGAGCTTAAGATTTTTATAGACATTTCATCATTTTTACTTGTTTAGGTGGTATAATATCACATGAAAATCCATTCTATGTGAGGTCGGTATGATGTATGATGGGTTTCCTAAGACTTGCAAATTGGAAATCTCTAATTTTTCTTTTGACAATTATCATATCTTTCATCATAGGGATGAATTTTTACATCTATACTGAAGACGAAAACTTAAAAAAGCTAGCACGTATAGCCATTGAAAATGAAGCGGTTAACATCTCATTTGCATATTTCCAATGGACCGAGCTTTATGAAGCACTCAAAAATAATGATTCCAATTTCATCAATAACGTCAAGAAAATTATACGAAAAGACTATCCATATGTGAATTATGTGGAGTTCTCTTCTGGTTATCCCCCAACTGGTTATTTTGAAATCACATCAGAAGGCACCTTGTTATTGATGCGCTTTAAGATTTTGGACTCATTCGGTAATTCATATTTGCCTGATAAGTTTGCTGTTGTCAAATTAGACGCAAGCTATATCCTCGAAAAATATCAGATAAAAGGGATAAAAATTTCTTCTGGTGATAGAACACTACCAAAAGACTTTGTCTATGGTTTAAAATACGAAAGATTTTTGACTATTAAAGAAATATCCCTAATACTGCTCTTTTTGGTTCTAATTGTATCGATTGCGCTATTTATAAACGAGTTCAAAACAAAAAAACTGTTAAAAATGGAAGAAACATTGAATAAATCCCTTGAAGCGATAACCGAACTGACTCAAGGGCTCCTTAAGGGTATTCTTGCTCCAAGTTATCAATTCATACTTGAAAAAGCGGTTGAAATTATTCCTGGTGCACAAGCCGGCTCTGTTTTGATTAAAAACGGAGACTACTATGAATTTGCTGCGTGTGTAGGTTACGATTTTGCTCAGTTATCGAAGGTAAAATTCAAACCTGAAGAACTTGCACAAAGCTTATACGGCCAAGTGAAAATTATCACGCATCTTGACGAATTTGATTCCACAAAAATTATGGACGAGCGTCGGGAAATTCTTGTGAAATACGGAAGAATCTCAGAAATTAAAGCCATGCTCTCTGTTCCAATATCTGTGGAAAATGAGATAGTAGCTTTCCTTAACCTTGATAATTTTGAAGACGAAAAAGCTTTTAATGAATTTTCAATAAGAATAGCTACAGTTTTTGCCAATCAAGTTGGTGTTGTTTTCGAAAGGATAAAGCTTGAAAATGAACTACAAAAACAAAAAGAATATCTTGAATACATCTCTTTGAGAGACCCGCTCACCAACCTTCCGAATAGAAGAGCTTTTGAAAATGAAGCAGAAAGAATGCTTGCACTAGCAAATAGAGAAGGAAAACAAGTGTGCGTTATATATGTTGATCTGAAGAATTTTAAACCCGTTAACGATAGATTTGGACATAAAGCTGGTGATTATGTTATTTCAGTGGTAGCTCATCGACTCTCATCAGTCATGCGAAAAAGTGATTTTCTTGCAAGAGTTGGCGGAGATGAATTTGTTTATCTCCTTTACGATTGCAAGGAGTATGTTCAATTTGTAGAAAGAGTTATTAACGAACTCGAAAAACCCATACAGTATGAAGAAAATACAATAAACGTTTCCGCAAATTTCGGCATAGCAATTTATCCAAAAGATGCAACATCCTTCGGTGATTTATTGTTAAAAGCCGATGTTGCTATGTATTATGCAAAAAATAACGGATTGTACTTTTACCTTGCCTCAAATTTGAACGTATAAGTTTCCAAAGAACCCTTCGTAATTCTTTCCCCACTTGTTTTCTTTAGTTTTTTAATATTTATTCGCATGATGAATTAGTTTATACTTATTGACTTATGTTGATATCATGCTATAATTTTGTCTGATAAGATTAAACAAGGTTGGAGGGTTCAGTATGATTTCTACGTTTTTTCTGTCTTTCCGGGAAGTCTTTGAAGCAGCTATTTTAGTTGGCATTGTCGTAACATACCTCGTTCGGAGTGGTAAGAACAACCTTTTAAAGTTTGCTTTCAGCGGAACTTTCGCAGGATTGATATCAAGTGTGGTAATAGGCCTTGTGGGTTACCAACAAATGAAAGCATCAGAGGGTGAAGCAAAGGAGATTTTTGAAGCTATAATAAAACTTATAGCAGCAACCTTTATTTTGTATGTTATCGTGTGGATAGAGTGCAGTCAAGGTAAACATCAAAATGATTTTCAAATTGTTAGGTCTGGTGTTAATAATCATAGGTGCAGAAATGTTTCAGGAAGGTCTAATGGAGATTTTTAAAATGGAAGGTGAATTATTAGAGTTTCTTTTTCTTGGAGTTTATTTGATATCAATGTTCCTCATTTTTTTCAAAGAAGATTTAAAAGGGCTTTTTGCCAAGTTTAGTTGATATCAGATTCTACGTTATAAATCCGGAAAATGGGGCGGAAAGGTTATGGAAAGAAAGAAAAGTTTAAAGATAACCGGAATGACTTGTGCAAATTGTGCAAGGATAGTTGAAAAATCTCTGTCAAAAGTTGATGGGGTTAAGTTTGCAGCTGTAAATTTGGCAACAAACACTGCTTTCGTTGTGTTGGAAAAAGATTTACCTGATGAAGTTCTTCAGAAAGCTGTAGAAAGTGTTGGTTACGGGGTTTCAGACGAACCTCTTGAAGCCATTGAAGAAAAAAGGCTTAAAAGAATCAAAAAGAATACATACATTTCTCTTACAATAACTATACCCCTCATGGTCCTTATGTTTCTGCACATGTCTGGAAAACACGTCCCGTTTTTCAAAGAGATAGAATTAATTTTCTCTGCAATTGTCATTTTCTATGCAGGAAGAGACACTATCCACGGTGCAACAATTGCGCTTTTGCATAAACATTCGAATATGGATACTTTGATATTTTTTGGAGCTGTAACTGCGTGGTTAACAAATGTTACTACTTACTTTGGTCTATCTATACACCCATTTGGTACGATTGGTGCAATGATAGTCTCTCTCCATCTTGTAGGAAGATATATAGAATCTACCCTTAGGGACAAAGCATCAAAACAGGTTAAGGAATTGCTGGCGCTCCAGTCGAAAGAGGCAAGAATAGTTACAGACAAAGGTGAATTATTGGTTCCTATCGAGGCTGTTAAGGAAGGGCTACTAGCTCTTGTTAAACCTGGTGAGAGAATACCTGCTGACGGAATAATTGTTGAAGGGCATTCTTCGGTCGATGAATCTATGATAACAGGTGAATCCATCCCTGTTGAAAAGGGGGTAAACGATGAAGTAGTCGGGGGAGCTTTGAATTTGACAGGCGTTTTGAAAATTAAGGTTACAAGAGTTGGTGAAGATACGTTCCTATCTAAAATGATAGCTCTTGTTCAAGAAGCACAGGGGGCAAAGGTCCCAATCCAACAACTTGCTGACAGGATAACGAATTATTTCGTCCCAACAATTATCAGTTTAGCTCTTCTAAGTGCATTTCTATGGTATTTCAATTTTGATTCTTTACGCGACTTAACGCACTCTATACGCTTGATGTTGCCATGGTCATTGCATGAAATTGATAGACTGTCGTTTTCAATTTTCGTCTTCTTAACAACAGTTGTCATTGCGTGTCCCTGTGCACTTGGACTTGCAACTCCAATGGCTTTGATAGTTGGAACTTCTCTTGCAGCAAAGAAAGGGCTTTTGATAAAAAACGCAGAGGCGATACAAACGGTTAAGAATGTAGGATATGTTCTTTTTGACAAAACCGGAACGATAACCTATGGAAAACCTCGTGTAGCGGTAGAGAACCTATCGGTTGACGAACACAAAAAAGTAAAACAAATCATACAATTATCGACTCATCCTCTTTCTAAAGCCATTTCAGAGCATTTAAACACAACTGAAATAATCGACACAACTGATGGATGTGAAACAATCAACGGATTTGAAGAAATACACGGCAAGGGTTTGAAAGCAAAAATTGGAACTGACGAATACTTCATCGGAAAGCCTAAGGATGTGTCGAGTTACGAAGAATACACTTCTAGAGGTATGTCCATTGTTGAAGTGTGTAAAAACGACATAATCATAGGTTTCTTCGCGTTGGAAGATACTGTTCGTGAAGATTCGAAAAAAGCTATCGAAGAACTAAAATCACATGGTATAATACCCGTGATGGTAACTGGTGATAACGAAAAAACCGCAATACATGTTGCAAAAATCGTTGGCATAGACGAAATTTATGCTAATGTAAAACCAGAAGAAAAAATGGACATTGTGAGAAAATACCAGGCAACGGGTAAGAAAGTAGTTATGGTTGGTGATGGCATTAATGATGCAGCTGCTTTGAAAGCTGCAGATATTGGGGTTGCCATCGGAAGTGGAAGTGACTTGGCAATAGATAGTGCAGATGTCATAATAACAAAAGGTGGTATATCAAAAGTTTCAGATGTAATATCGATATCGAAAGCTACGTTTGGTGCAATCAAGACAAACCTTTTGTTTGCATTTTTGTATAACGTGGTGGCTATCCCCTTAGCAATGATTGGTCTTTTGCACCCAGCCATTGCAGAAGGAACCATGGCAATGAGCTCAATAACAGTAATCTTGAATTCTCTGAACATCCGAAAGAAATTCAAAACTGAAAGTTGAAGGAGGGTTAAAGATGGCACAATATTTATTGAAAGTCCCTGACATTTCTTGCAATCACTGCAAAATGAGAATTTCGAAGGCACTCGAGGAAATTGGTGAAACCAACTTTGAAATTAGGGTTGCTCAGAAGGAAATTGTCATTGAAACGGATAACATTGAGAGTGTAGTGAAAAAGCTCGAAGAAATTGATTATCCTGTAGAATCGGCAACCATCATGTAATCGTGCCAAGAAATGTAGACAGGAGCACAGTTAAAGATGAGTGAAAGCATTGAACGCGAAAAAAAGTACCTCGTTAGTGAAGAAAAAGCCCAGAAACTTAAAGCAATTTCAAAATGGAAACTAGGAGTGGTCCAATGGTATCTACAGGACTGCTACTTTTTTGATTTTGCCAAGGATAAGAATATCAAAAATTGCCGTGTCAGATACATGGTTGATGAAACAGGAAACGAAAAATGGATTGTTGCTTTTAAATCGGAGTTGATGGAAGGTTTCAAAAGAATTGAAGAAGAATACGAAATAAGACCTAACGAAGCTCTATGGAATAATTTGATAAGAACTCCTGTCGCAGCAAAGGTAAGATATTTCATCAGCGAAAAACCTGCTGAAATCGTGCTCGACGAATTCGTTGAACTCGAAAAACCATACAATATATCCGTCAAATACCTTGTCGAAATCGAAACACATGAAGATTTCGAAATATATGAAAAAGAATACGAACTTGGCAATGGTCTTAACTACGAAGAATTTGATAGGTACACAAACAAAAATATAGCTATTGTAAGCTCCATTCCTCCAAGATTAATAGTTGAAAAAATACGTCAAATAATGGGTGTTAGTAGATTTAAAATGATGCGCCGAAAAGACAGAGAGCTTCCAATCGAAGAGGCACTGGAAATAATAGAGCAAGGCGAATACGGTGTGCTTTCCACATTTGATGGAGAATACCCTTACGGGGTACCTGTTAATTATGTATATAGGGACGGGGTAATATATATCCACTGTGCTTTAGAAGGCAAAAAACTTGAGAATATATTAAAATATCCAAAGGTCAGCTTCACCGTTGTAACAAAATCAAAGATCTTACCAGAAAAACTGTCAACTGAATACGAAAGTACAATTGCATTCGGCAACGCAAAATTGGTAGAAGGTCCTGAAAAGAAAGTGGCTATTTTCGAACTCGTTAAAAAGTATTCACCACAATTTGCTAAAAAATACAGCCATATTGATGAGACAGAAGAAAATGAAGAATGCAAAAATACAGCGATTATTAAGATAACGATAGAATACATTTCTGGAAAATCGCGAGCAGAGTGGGTGTAAAATCATGCTCATTCCAATTGTGGTCATAATAATTGTCACAAGTACATTAATAGAGATATTACTGATATTATTTCTTAGAAAATCTAAGAATAGAGAAAATGGAGCAAAAGAATACGTCGAGGGGTTTGGTTACAAATATATCGGATACGATAAAGAATTTGAACAGCACATAAAAACCGGTATAGCAAAATACTATCCCACTTTAAGAGGATATCACCTTAGTGTAAGCAATGTTTTCTTAAATGAGAATGATGAAGAAAAGCGCTTATATTTTGAAATGCACGTTTCGAGTAGAAATTACTATCAAAAGTACTTCTGCATGCTAATCAAAGAAATAGATCTGTCCGTGTCCGAAGTTGCAATAGTCCCAAGAGATTTTTTCTCAAAGATGTTTATTTCTAAGAAAAATGCATTTATAAAATTATTCATCCTTAAACCTAAGAATACAATTGACAATCTTCCTTACGAATTAAAAGAGCAACTTATGAACTTTAGATCTGTCGGTGTTGTGTACAAAGATAAACAGCTGCTTATCTCAAAACCATACAGCCACAAAGAGCTTCCAATCGAAGCACTTCGAATATGTGAAGAAGTATATGAATACATAAAAGCATACCTTCGAGTAAGTTGATGAAACCGCAAGAAAGTACAAAAATAAAAGAACGCTCTGGACGAAAGCCAGAGCGTTATGTTTTACATTCTCTTTAAAGAGTTCCTGTATATCCGAGCTATTACTTCTTTTTCTGCTTTTATTGGTGCAACACTTAGCAATAAGCCAAGTGAAGGGGTTGTCATTGCAAGTTCCGTGAGCTTTTCAACATGCCCTTCGTTGAACCCTACGCTTTCAAGTTTTTCCGTTATACCCATATTGAAGAGCCATTCTTCAATTCCCTTAGCTATCTTTTCTGCTTCATTTGGTTTCCCTTCGAGTCTATGTACGATTGGTTCGTATACCTCCGCAAGAATTTCTGCCACTGACGGATAAATCTCCTTTACAACAGCTGGAAGAAGCATTGCGAGCCCAAGTCCGTGTGCAAGGTCTGGTTTTACTGCGCTAAGTGGGTGTTCGAGTGCGTGAGTGAAGTGGAGTAATCCACTATCGAAAGAAATGCCAGCGATAGCTGATGCGTAAAGTAGCCAATATCTTGCATTAAGGTCGTTTGGATTGCTGAGTGCCTGTGGCAAGTATGTTGCAATAAGTCTGACGGTTTCCTTTGCTAAGAGTATGGAGTATGGGTTTCTTGCAAGCGTTGTCGATGCTTCTGTGATGTGATTAAGTGCATCAATAGTTGTGTAAAGTGTTTGTTTGTATGGGAGTGTAACCATTAGTTGCGGGTCATCAATAGAAAAGAGTGGGTAAATGCAGTCGTAAGCAATTGCTGGTTTGTATTCTTTCTCAAGTATCGAGGCAACAGCAAATCTGTCCACTTCAGTTCCTGTGCCATGTGTTGTGTTAATAGCAATAATTGGCTTAGCCTTTTCTGGGGTGAATTTTCCTTCGTAAAGTTCCTCTCCCGTTTTCCCTTCGTATTCCAAAAGCACTGCAACACTTTTTGCTGTGTCTATCGGACTACCTCCACCTATACCAAACACCACTTGTGCACCAAAATCCTTTCCAAGTTTCGTTGCTTCATCAATCTGTTCAACTGTTGGATTTGGTGTAACCTTATCATACAGAACATATTCTATGCCAAATTCGTTGAAGTATTTTGTTACAACATCCCATGCTCCAGTAACTTTGTATGCAACAGGGTCCGTTACAACAATTACTTTTCTCATCCCATGTTTTGAAAGATACTCAGAAATATCCCTCATTTTATCTATCGCACCTACACCAAAATAGCATGTTGTTTTGCATCTTAACTCAAAGACGTTGTAGATGTTTACCTTCTTCTCAAACATACTTTCTACCTCCTTGTCTGCAAAGTAAAAATCCTCTGCATCGTTCGTGATATTTTTCACAATTCTACTATCATTTTAACACTTCTTACAAATCTTGTCAAGACAACTTGTGAAAATATTCCCGAATCAATAAAATAAAAATGCCCCCATATCGGATATTACTAACGATATAGGGGCTAAGTCTAAAACTGTGTAGCAAAATTTATAGTTTTACTCTTTTATTCCTCTTGCGCTACTACTTTAACCCCCAGTATTTTTAAGATTTCCTTTTCGTTATAGAACAACATTACGATATAGCCGAGCACCATTAAAGTCAGCGAAATTATAGCGCTAATTCTAAGACCGAATTCGTTGACTTGGTTAGTTCCGAAAATGTATATAGATGGAAATACGAGTCCTGCTATTGTTTGTCCCATTTTTTGCATGAATGTCCTTGCGCCAAAGAAGACTCCTGCTTTGTAGTTACCCGTCTTTCTTCCATGTGCTTCAGCAATATCAGCTACCATTGCATTTGGTAAGATTCCAAATATCGCAAGTGGTATTGCTGCCAAAACTCCTACAATGTAACTCTGGGCATATGGTGACATATTCAATTTACCTAAAAGTGCAGCAAATGCGAAGTCTAAGGCAAATACGATAAACCCTGCCATAAGGACCGCCTTTTTGCCAAGTTTCCTTGCCAAGAAATTAACAGGAACGTAGAATAAGAAAGACAAAAGGAACATTATAAGCTGAACTTGAGAAGCTTGCTCTTTTGGAAGCTTCAGCAAGACCGTTATGTAATAAACGAGCCCAAGACTTATGCCTGTTAAACCTATCCAGTAAAGCAAATCCTGGATAACAAAGATTGTAAAGTGCTTTTCTTTGAATGCGTTGATTATAGCCTCTAAACTTCCTTCATTAACCACGTGTTGTTCACAATAACGCTTTTCATCGATAAATATAATAGGTAGTAACATAAAGATAAAACCTATTAATCCATAAAGCACTGTAACTGTTTGAAACGCTTTAACGGGTTCAAAACCTCGTTTTTCCAAAATGGTCTGGAAAAGGTAAATCTGGGTTCCTAAAACGTATCCAAGAGCCCATGTGATGGAAATCATTGTGCTAAGACCCAGTCGTTCGTCAGGGTCATGTCCAAGTTCGCTCATCCATGCAAAGAACGGGGTAACATACATGGTCATAAACCAATAGAATGCAATAACTGTAGCAAAAAGCCAAATAGTGTTGATTGTATAACTTGTCGAAGGTGGAAAGAAAGGCAAAAAAGAAAGCAACGCAAAAGGAAGCACGCTGATTGCCAAAAATCCTCTTCTTCTGCCTAGTTTTAATCTACTTCTGTCCGACATGGTAGCAACAACTGGGTCTGTAATTGCATCAAAGAGTCTGGATGTTCCTAACACAAGTCCCACGATAGTCAATCCAGCCCAAACAGCTCCTCTGGTTATATACTGGGGAAAATTCACACCCTCAGGGGGCATGTAAAAATATACAAGAGCGTTTCCGATAGCAAAACTGGTCAGAGACCAGCCCAACTGCCCTAGTGCATACATCCACTTCTTCCACAATGGTAATCTTTCTGCCATTCCCTCAACACCCCTTTCTCGATAACTCCAAATTCTGATTATCTTATCGGTAACGTTACCGATAACGCTATTATTATATCATTCAGGGGATTATGGTTACAATTTTCGAAAATTATGAAATTATTAAGGCCTGTCGTTTTTATCTCGTAAATTCTATCTAACACTGCTTTGAGATTTTGATTTCTCTTGTTTTTTCGTAAAAAACAGCGGTGGCATTTTTTAACTAATGCCACCGCTTGTTCTATTTGATATTAAGAGATTAATAGAAAAGCTTTGCAAGTTGCTTGATGTAATAATCAACAGGTCTCACATTAAGGAGCGTCTCACTGTAAGGCACCTCTGTTACGATGAAACCTTTTACACCAACCGCATGGTAGAATTTTCCCATTTTCACAAGTTCCACAGCTCTTGCACTCAGTTGTGTTGCAATGATTCTGTCCATTGCTGCAGGCGTTCCGCCTCTTTGAATGTATCCAAGGTTTGTATATCTCCATTCGAGGTTGAGTTTTTTACCTATGTATATACCAACAACTTCGGCTGGGTCTGTTTCGTGGGAGCACTTACATTCGTCGATTATCTCTTCGGGTAATTTTACACCATCTTCTACTACAACTATTGAGAATCTCTTCCCGCTCTCATATCTGTGCTGAATGGTTTTCAAGAGTTCTTTTGGATTTAAAACATCCGAGCTTGTTATGACGAAATCGGCACCTCCAGCAAGACCGCCAAAAGTTGCGAGCCAACCACCAGGTGCACCCATTGTCTTTACAATCATGACCCTATGGTGAGATTCGGCTGTCGAATGGATTATATCAAGTGCCTGTGTTACATGCTCAAGCGCTGTTATGAATCCTATGGAAAAATCCGTAAATGAGAGGTCATTATCTATTGTTGCAGGAACGATTATTGACGGTATTCCGTATCTTTGTAGGTTTAATGCAGCTCTAACTGCATTTCTTCCACCAAGAATTATGTATCCAGTTATACCATATTGAATCGTCTTGTTTTTAATGGCAGTTAAATCCTCGTCTCTTTCAGGAATAAAAAGCGAAGTTCCTAGTATCGTTCCCCCTTGGTGAAGAATACCTGATACGTTATTTCTAACAAGTATGTCAACTTTATCGTTAAGCAGTCCTTCAAATCCATCTTTTATACCCATCACTTCAATTTCTTGTTCTATGGCGTTAACAACAATCGACCTGATTGCTGGGTTTAAACCTGGACAATCATTTCCAACAGAAAGAACACCTATCCTTCTCATTTATAGCCACCTCCCTACAATTGAGTAGAATACTATGGACGTTATTGCCATCAACTTTATGAGTATATTCAACGATGGTCCTGCAGTATCCTTGTATGGGTCACCAACTGTGTCACCAACAACTGTCGCTTTATGAGCAAACGAACCTTTTCCTCCAAGATGCCCCTCTTCTACATATTTCTTTGCATTATCCCACGCACCACCAGAATTTGCCATAAATATTGCAAGTGAAACGCCAGTTACCGTTGAACCAATCAATAACCCTGCAACTGATTGAACACCGAGTCCTATCATGAGTATTATCGGGGCAGCAATGGCAAGAATAGATGGTAAAACCATTCTCTTTAATGCACCCTTGGTAGCAATCTTAATACAACTTTCGTAATCCGGGTCAACTACACCTGAAAGAATACCTGGTACTTCTTTGATCTGACGCCTTATCTCTTCAACCATATCGTTTGCTGCATCACCAACTGCATTCATCGTAAGTGCAGAGAAATAGAATGTGAGCATCGCACCAATTAACGCCCCAATGAACATGTTTGGATCTTGCAATTGGAGTTGCTGAACATGTGCCACAGAACCAAAGTTTGCAAAGAGTGCTATCGCCGTTAATGCAGCTGAACCAATTGCAAAGCCCTTTCCCATAGCTGCAGTTGTATTTCCAAGTGCATCAAGTTTGTCGGTAATTTCTCTAACGCTCTTATCAAGTCCGGACATCTGAGCAATCCCACCAGCGTTATCTGCAATTGGACCATATGCATCAACAGAAAGATTCATTGCAAGTGTTGCGAGCATTCCAACACCAGCCATCGCTATGCCGTAAAGACCTGAAAGCTTATAAGAGATCAATGTACCTACTGCAATCAATATTGTAATTACTGCTGTCGATTCCATACCAAGTGCAGTTCCGCTTATTATGACGTTAGCAGGTCCCATTGCGGCTGAATGAGCCAGTTTTTCAACATTCTTACCAGATGTGTACCATTCAGTTATAAGACCGATAAATACTCCAACAACATTACCTGTCAAAACTGTCCAAAATAAATTCATGTTGTTTTCTATAATAGCATAAGCGAGTGCAAATACGAGGAATATTACACTTGAAGATATAGTTCCCATTCTCAGAGCTACAGCTGGTTCAGTGTTTAATCTTGAAAGAACCTTCACAAATATGATTGCAAGTATCGAAGAGATAAGCCCAAATGAGATTATATACAATGTACGAAGAATCCCTTTGTCACCAAAGAGTGCATATCCAAGAACTATTGCTGAGAATATAGAACCAACGTAAGATTCATAGAGGTCTGCACCCATTCCTGCAACATCACCAACGTTATCACCGACGTTGTCGGCTATAACCGCAGGGTTTCTTGGGTCATCTTCTGGTAAATTCGCTTCAACCTTTCCAACGATGTCAGCTCCTACGTCTGCTGCCTTCGTGTAAATTCCACCGCCAACACGTGCAAATAACGCAACAAAGGAAGCACCAAGTGAGTAAAAACTGACAGCTTTAAGACCAAATGTTAGATACACAATACTTAATCCCAAAAGTCCAAGTACAGAAACGACAAGACCCATAACCGCTCCACCAGAAAAGGCTATATCAAGTGCCTCACCAACACCTTTTGTTGCGCCCCAGGCGGTTCTTGCATTTGATTTTGTCGCAATTGTCATTCCAAAAAATCCAGCAAGAACCGAGAATACCGAACCTATGACGAACGCTATCGCGTTAGTCCATCCAGAAGAAAAGCCAAAAAGTACAGCAAGTACAAAGACTATGGGGAAGAATATAGCGTACTCTTGAAATAGAAAAGACCTCGCACCTTTTTGGATAATTCTCGAGATCTTTTCAGTTCTTTCATTTCCCGTACTCTTATCAAGCACTGTCAAAGTTAGATAAACAACAAGAATTACACCTGCCAAAATGGATGAGAAAAGAAGTATCAAAATCCCACCTCCGTTATCTACTTTTTATATTACAAAAAAGGGGCACGTGGTGCCCCCAACGTGTTTATTTGAGATTTTTATATCGATTTTACCCACCTAATAACTATAGGAGAAGCTATAAATATAGATGAGTACGTTCCAACTACTACACCTATTGTCATTCCGAAAGCAAAAGATTTAATGCTACCTGTTGTAAATAATAAGAGCATGAATATTGTAAAGAACGTTGTGAGCGACGTGTTTATAGTTCTGATGATAACGGAGTTTATACTATCGTTAACTATGTTAGCCATATCTTTTCCTTTGTATTTTCTTCCGAATTCTCTAATCCTATCGAAAACAATTATCGTATCGTTGACAGAATAACCAACGAGTGTCAATAGCGCTGCTATTGCTGCTATGTTCATTTCTACTCCAAAGATTGAGTAAAATCCTGCGGTGATAATCACATCATGGACAAGTGCAAGTACTGCGCCAACTCCAAATGCAAATTTGAATCTAAGCGCTACGTACACAAGTATTCCAAGAAGTGTAAAAACAACGGCTTTCCATGTAAGGTTCTTTATTTCGTCCGCTGCATCACCACTAACTTCGTTGAAAGATACGACTTTTCCTTTAAGTAATTCTTCTACTTTGGCTGCTATTTGACCCTTTTCTTCTGCTTTGTAAGTTCTTAAAGCACCTTTTTCATCCTTAGGGGAAACGACTATTGAAAATGTCTTTTCCTCTGCTTGTCCAATGGCATGAACCTCTATTACTCTTGCCTTTTTAAATTCAGGTCCGATACTTGCAATTTTTGATCGAATATCAGCAACTGTATAATTTTCAGAAGTTTTTACAACAAGCTCGCTACCACCAATAAACTCAAGTCCAACGTTGAACCCTTTTGTAAATATGCTAATGAGAGATACGACTATAAGTACAATAGAAAGTGCTATGAAATAATATCTCTTTCCTACGAAATCAATCTTCATTATTGCGCACCCCCTGCTTTTCTAACTCTAATAGCACCGGCCATTGCATCGAGCAAGAATTTACTGAATACAAGGTTCATGAACATTGCTGCAAAGATACCAACGATAGTCGTTATTGCAAAGCCTTTTATTGTTCCGGTTCCAAAGTAGTAAAGGAACAAAGCAGCAATAATCGTTGTAAGGTTCGCATCAAAAAGTGTCCAGAAGGACCTTGAGAATGCTACTTCAATTGCAGCCTTAGGTGTCTTTCCTGCTCTGATTTCTTCTTTAATTCTTTCGTAAATGATTACATTACCATCAACAAGTGTACCAATTGTGAAGATGATACCTGCAATACCAGGGAGTGTTAGTATAGCACCTGTCCCAGCAAGGAAACCAAAGATTATTATCAATGCGTAAATTATACCGATAGCTGCTACGATACCCATAATTCCATAGAAGGCAATCATGTAAACCATAACAAGTATCATACCAATGATACCGGCATTTAATGATTGCTGGAGAACGTCTTTTCCAAGTGTTGGTGATACAAGGCTTGCTGTTGTTTTCTCAAGTCTTGCTGGTAACGCTCCGCTTCTAAGAATGGCAGCAAGTTCTTTTGCCTCATCGAATGTGAAATTACCTCTAATCTGTCCTCTTCCATCTTCGATAGGACTAACAACAAAACCAACAAACTGAACTTTGTCATCAAGCACGATTGCAAGTCTCTTTTTCAGCGCAAGTTGGTATTGAGTCGTGCCTGCGTTCAACACTTGTTCGGGAACGTAAAGTTCTTTTGTTATGTTCTTGAACAGCTCAACAAATTGCCTGTCAAGTGTGAAGGAAACGACGTAGTTGGCAACTCCTTTCTGGTCTATAGTCGGCACTGCCTCGACAACCCTAGGACCAACAAGAACTAAGTCCTTTCTGTTGTTTATTTCCTTCTTTATCAAGTACCACTTTTTCCCATTCTTATCTGCATACCATTGTGCGCCTTCTCTTAGAGCAAGGTTAACATCATCTGGATTTACTGTAGGGTCATAATCCCTTTCGTCGATAGCTTGTCCAAACCAAAGCAAACCAGTTGAACCAACGAGTTTTTCTGCTTTTGTAGTATCAGTTGCATCTGGTATTTCTATGATAATAAATGAATTATTCTCTCTGAAACTCTTTTTAACAACTGCTTCTGTGTATCCTGCTGAGTCAAGTCTATTTCGAAGGACTGTCCAGACATCATCCACAACTGCCGCTGGATTTTCTACTCCCTTTTCGATATCTACTTTGTACTCAAGCCTTACACCACCACTGAGGTCCAAACCGAGTTTGATACGGCTGAAAAGTCTAGCAAGACCTTTAGCCTGGCGTCCACCTGGTAAGAGCATTGCAACAATCGCCGCAACAAGTAGGATTAATGAGACTATGAGTCTTACACGATCTGAGCGCATCAATAAACCCTCCCCCAAATGTTTAGTCTTTTGATTCTGTTTCTTCTTTTACCTCTTCTTTTTCCTTGATGACTTTGGCTATATAAGCCTTGTGAATTTCAAGTTCAGTAGAATTTGCGCTCTTTATTTTTACTACATCTTTTTTGATATCAACTATTTTTCCAACAACCCCACCAGTTGTAATAATTGTGTCACCCTTTTTCAAGCTCTCAATCATTTGCCTAAACTCTTTTTCTCTTCTTCTTTGTGGTAAAATAACCAAGAAATACATCATTGCGAAGAATATCAGGAGCATTATCAACATTTGCATCAAGGCTCCTGAGGCACTTGTCTGCGTTCCTGTCGATGTTGTTGCACCTACGTCTGGTGCACCAGCGAATACTAATCTCACTCTAAACACCTCCTAAGGTATATATCAGTATTTTCTTGCCATTTCGGCTGCTTTAACAGTATGTTCCATTAACACGAGCGTCGTAATCCTACCTACTCCTCCAGGAACTGGTGTGAGTTCACAAATCTCAGCAACTGATGGGTCCACGTCACCAAATATTTCATCGTTCTCAACATTTATACCTACATCTATAACCAGTGTCCCTGAACTGAAGTATTCTTTTCCGAGTGCTTTTGCTTTTCCTATCGCAACAACCACAATTTCTGAGTTTTTCGTTATTTCAGCAAGGTCCTTAGTTCTTGAATGACAAACGGTAACAGTAGCATCTACACCTTTTTGCAAAAGTAACATGCTAAGAGGTTTTCCAACAGTGACACTTCTGCCAACTACCGTTATCCTCTTGCCGGATGGATTCGTAACATATCTTATTATTCTTAAAACCGCTTCTGCAGTGCATGGTGGAAAAATAGGGTTATCATACATAATGTTACCAAGACTGATGGGATGCCTTCCTTCGACGTCTTTTTCAGGAGAAATCAGAGAAACTGCTTCCAATTCTGAAATATCTGATGGTAGTGGATGAGTCAAAAAAATTCCATTGACTGTATCATCCGCAGAAAGTTTGGGTAAAAGCAGTTTTAAATCCGAAGCCTTTGGTGCTTCGTAAACTGCGAACTCTATTCCCAACCTTTTTGCTTGCTTCTCCTGACTTCTCAAATAACTCAGTGTAGAAGGGTCAGGCTGACACGTAACAGCAGCCAACTTCGGTGGTTTTGGTAATTTTGAAACTCGTTCCTTTATGTTCTCAACAATTGATGAATAAAGCGGTTCCAAATTCAAAAACATAACCCTACCACCTCTTAAGTAATTCAAAAGTTTCAACCTTGGTTATAAACAGGTTGAAGACCTGCGGAGTAAAGTATACCACAAACTTCGTACATTCCCTTTTTTGTGACACACAAAACAACACCAGAAAGCTCTGCTGCCTTTATTGTCTCTGGCATTATATCCCTATTCCTTACAATCAAAACTACCGGTATTCCCACAACACCTGCAGTTCTCACACATTGCGGTGTTGCGAGTCCTGTTACAAGCAAAGAGCCTGGCTCAGAGAGAGCTAAAACATCACTCATCAGGTCAGAAGCTGCAACCTTAGAAATTTCTATCTCTAAATCTGCATTTTCCGGTGCAACAACTCTACCTTCGACAAGCTCTAACACTTCTTTAAGCTTCAAGCAAATCACCTCTGTAAGCGTATTTTGTAAAGGCTTCGTACGTCCACGGACATTTTTCTTTGAACATTTTCGCAATTGCTATCGCGTATTGCTGAATTTCCCACTGAGCATGCGAATCTGCGCGAAGGTTTAGAAAATTCATAAGACTTCGCGCATTGACTGTCCAATAAAACTGCGTGTATGTAGACAATGGGAGAACTATTCTTGCTAGTTCCCTAGCAACACCTAGACTCAATAACTCTTTGTAAACCTTGTAGCTGTCATCAAAAGATTTTACCATTAAACCCTTAACCTTTTCCAGCAGTTCTTCATCTTCCACAGGAACTGCCTTTTGTCTGTCCTCAGGAACATTAACACGAACATTTTCGGGAATATAGAACTCTTCCTCTTTTATCTCCGTGTAACGCTGACTTATCTCGTTGAACGAGCCTATCCTGTGCCTAAACCATTGTCTTGCAACAAAAAGTGGAGCCTTTACGTGGAAAGTGAAAACAATGTGTTCAAATGGAGTTTCATGCCCGTGTTCCATTAAGTAAAATATCAATGCTTTATCACGTTCCGGAGTCTTTAGACCTTGACCGTATGAGACTCGGGCAGCTTTAACTGCGGCGTAATCATCACCCATCATGTCAACAAGACGAACAAAACCTTTATCTAAGACTCTTGCTTCGAACAAATTATGTTCATTTGACTCGGTTTTTTCGTTTACTTCTTCTCGTGTTACCAAAGAGATCCACCTCCAACAAATTAAGAAGATGCCTGTATCTCTGTTCAGTAATTAATCTCTTGTCGAGCCAATCGTCAAGAAGCTTTTTTGAAACTAGGTTAATCACTGGTTCGAAACTCAACCTGTGAAAAGGTGTTGGACCATATTTTCTTAGAAGTTCTAAATGTTCTTGTGTAGGGTAACCTTTGTGCTTTATCAAGTTATATTCCGGATACTGAGCATGGAACTTCTCCATGATTTTATCACGTGTAACTTTCGCCAAAATAGATGCTGCAGATATCTGGTAAATTTTTGAATCCCCCTTAACAACACAGACCGCTGGAATGTTCAATTTCAAATTCTTTCCATCAACAAAGACATTTTTGATTTCCACAAACTGGCTTAATATCTCAAGTGCACGATTCATAGCAAGTTCAGTAGCATGGAAAATGTTATATAAATCTATCTCCTCTGGTGTTGCAAGCCCTAACCCAAATTTTGCACGAGCAAAAATCTCATTGTAAAGTTCTTCACGCTGTTTCTCACTCAAAGCCTTACTATCGGCAATACCTTCAATATAAACCCCTTCATCAAAATAAACCGCTGCTGCAACAACTGGTCCGAACAAAGGTCCACGTCCTGCTTCGTCTACTCCGATTATAGAATAGTCGATATGCTTCTTTTCTTCTGCCCAATTCACTCTTTTTGACTTCTCCTCATTCATTGACTTCATATCGCACCTTTATCGTGCAGTTCTTATAGTCTTGTAGATATTGTTCACTTCCATCACGAATTTTTCAATCTTGTCACCTGTGATAACAAATAGCCAATTCTCTTTATACCAACAGTACAAATCTGTGTTCTCCAAACGGATTGTAAAAACACCGTAAGTCCCCATGTTTATTTTCAAATACTTCAGCTTAAACGGATTCCCGTATCTTTTTGTTATCTTGTCCCACGATGCTTTAGCCTGGTCAGGGTCTTCGTATTTAAAGACCATTAAAAATCCATCTACACCATCAAAAGTTGCATACCTACCTTCTCCAAGTTCCATGTCACCAAATCCGTTTATCCATCCTGTGTCTAGCAACATGTACTTATTTGCAATAACATTTATAGCCGCCTCAACCGAGTAACTTGCGGGCGGAACTTCGGGAATAAATGGTATTGAACAAGAAGTGAGAAGGAACAAGCTTACTAAAATTATAAAAGTCCAGCTAACACTTTTAATGGTTTTGGATAGCAATGTTCATCACCTTCTTCTTCAATTCTTCCATGAAACTTTTTCTAGTTTCTCGATTGGATAGAAAAATTCTATTGCATTCTTTACAATTATATCACTCAAAATAAAATCCGCATGGTCAAAACCTTCAAATATTTTGCTCTTCCCAAAAGCGGCTGCACTAATCAGCGGAACCATGCCATCATTTTTTGTAAATTCCCCTTCTGGGAATAGTACCTTGCTTACCGAATTCAGAAAAATCATAGCCACACTCGAAAAAGGCTCTGTTTTCAAGATATTCTGAACGATAGGTTCATTGGTGTTTGTTATTAAACTTGCAAAATTCATAAACTCAACAGTTTCCGGAATACTGGGATGTTCTCTTCCATACTGTAAATAAGTGTAGTTTGGCGCTTCTATAAATATCCCTGACAGGTTTGCACTAATCAAAATCATTTTGAGATAATCCCAATCGTTTCTCAGTTTTAGGATTTTTTTGTTCATGACAATTAAATTTGCAAATGGCGAACCAATATGGGGAGTTCCTGCAAAAATTATCTTTGCAACATAATTTGTAAAACCAGTGTCTTGCAAAGCATACCTTAAGAGCAAACCACCCATACTGTGGGCGTAAAAATTAAAACGCTTTTGCTCGGTGCTTTGACTTAACTTTTGAATTTCTTGCACAAGTTTTTTAGCACTTTCTTCTAACGGAATATCTAAAGATGGATAAACAAAAATATATAGCCCATATTCTTCCGGCAAACATCTTTTCCAAGTATCAATAAAGTACTTTTTGTAATTTGTCCATTCTCCATTTATTTCGTTAGGATCTATCCCATGTATAAGAATTACCGAAGGTTCTTGATTCTTTGGTTTTCTAATTTCTACAAGTCTCGTTTCTGGTCTTTTCCAGTTATATTCAGCTACTTTGGTATACTCGAAAAAAGGGTCTATTTTATAAAACGTTTTGTAAACTGGAACTAGAGAATTATAGTAAACATAGTATACTCCATAATCATCATTTCGCTGAGCTAAAGTGAGATCTGAAATCAATAATACTAATAGTATCGAAGAGGATATCAACCAAAAATTGCGCACGTTCAGTACGCAAGCTTTAATAGCAATACCTCCAATATGTCAGAAGCGTCTTCCGTCCTATCAACTATGTCCCCTATATTTATTACTAATTCCTTCAGTTGCATCTTTTCAGCAAGAGGCGTGTCCTTACCAAATATCGCCCTTAGCAATTCTTCTTCAAGTACATCCTCTTCGTGTTCGAACCTTTCTACCTCGACCACATAATGTTGTACTTCATCAAGATTATCAAAAAGTTTCTCGACAGCCTTTACAAACGATTCGGCAGCGTTTACAGCACATTCCAATTGCCCAATAATCTTTTCTTTTAGTTCATCCGGAACTTTTGGGTGTTGGTAATCTATAATCTTGCTAACCGATTCACACTTGTTAACAATCTTATCAACTGATTCCGTCAAAGAATGGATAACCTCACGCATGTCGGGTAAGAACAATCCCTTGTATATATCGGAAATTATCCCACGCCTTAGCTCATCGGCTTCATGTTCTATGCGTTTAATGCTCCGGAAATAATCCTGAGCTTCCTCACATCTTTCTTCGAAATAACAAGTAAAAAATTCTTTTAATGTAACACTTGCTTCCACTGTCTTTTTGGATAGCGCAAGTAAGCGCTCTATCACTTCCTTCTCCTTCTTTGCAAACGATAGCGGCATATTTAACACCCCTAAATAATTATATCACAACTTTCCCAAAATTCATGCTTTTTTAAAGAAAATCAACAAAGTATCACCGTAGTCTTTTTCTTTTACGACTCTCAGTTTTTCAATTACACTCTCACTCGGTTTTTCTCTTTTCGAACATTGAAGGATGAAAATCGAATTATCAGCCATAACGTTATGAACACGCGAGGCAATTTCATCAACAATTCCCAGTTCATATGGAGGGTCAGAATAGATAATATCAAAAACGCCGGCATAAGATTCTAAAAACCGGCGTGCATCAATTCTCTTTATATCAACTTTTTCTTCCAGTCCTAACTTTTTGATGTTCCTTTTTATCGTTGATATAGATAGACCAGAAACATCAACAAAAGTTACATGCCGTGCTCCATTACTTAGCATCTCAATACCAACGATACCACTACCTGCACATATATCTAAGCAAGTCTTTCCTTCAAAATCTACCATGTTTGCAAGACTTCTTCTAATTATCGCTGATGTATATCTTGTTCTTGGGTCTGGAACAGTATCGACCGTCCTGCTTTTCAGTTCCCCTGTCTCGATTTTGAGCATACAATTTCTCTCCTATAGCTCTATCGTATATATTCACCAGTTCCCAAATCCTGGCTTTCCTCACCTTCTGAGATTTCCGTGGCTTCCAGCTTTTCTACGACAACCGTTATCTCACCTTTGACTTTATCAAAATGTTTCAATGCCTGAGAAACTGTTCCATAGAAGTGCTCTTCGTGTATTTTTGTAAGTTCTCTTGCAATAAAGATTTTGCAATCTCCAAGGATATTGTATATATCCTCCAGTGTTTTTTTCAACCTCTCTGGACTTTCGAAAAAAGCAAAGCGTTCAATTAATTCGTTATCTTTGATTTTTCTTAGAAGCCTTCTTCTGTTCTTATCTTTTGGCATGAAGCCAACGAAATAAAAATAAGTTCCAGGAAAGCCACTTATGGCTACCGCACTCGTCAAAGCGCTTGGTCCAGGTATTACTTCCACTTTTATTTTCTCTTCATGGCATCTTCTAACGAGATTCCAGCCTGGGTCTGAAATCACAGGCATTCCCGCATCAGAAACCTGGGCAATTTTCAATCCTGATTTCAAACGCTCAATAATGTTGTCTATCTTTTTGAAAGAATTTCGCTCGTTAAACGACTCCATAGGTTTGGAGATACCGTAATAAGAGAGCAGATGAGAAGTTCTTCGGGTGTCTTCCGCAATTATTAAATCTACACTTTTTAGGATTTCGAGAGCCCTAAGAGAGATATCTTTGAGATTACCTATCGGCGTTCCAACAACATACAACACACTAAAGGTCTCATCATCCATCGAGACATTTCGATTTTTTCCTTCCTCGATTATAATCCCACTTCCTTCTATCCTTCTATCCTTCTGCAAAAATTTCATCTTTTATAACTACGAAATCTTTCTCAAATCCGGTGCTAATTTCCAAAACCTTCGTTTGCAAGTTTTCGTCGAATTCTGTTCCTTTACCAAAGTAGTTCTCAAACGCTCCTTTCAAATTTTCGACTATCTGCGAAAATTCATTATATGCATGGTCATAGAGTCCTATTAAAGGTACATCAAGAGTCTTCGTGTTTTTAAAACAATGCTTAATTTCCTCGTGGGGAATTAACACTATTGAACCATGCTGGAGTATGTAATCTTGCGTCCTGGTTTGGGCGCTTCCAACTACTTTTTTACCATTCAATGTTATTTCATAGGCAGAAGGAACTTGAAAACAAATGTGACTGGATGGCTTGTTTTTTCCCGTTGTTAATTCTACAGGATAACCCAGTTTATTCAATCCAGCTACGATGATTTTAGAAATCAAGTTGTACAATTCAAGCACTCCAAATTTGAAAAGCTCATGACCTCGAGGAATAATTATCGAATAAGTTACTTCATCCCAATGTAAAACTGCTCGTCCACCGGATGGCCTCCGGACAATATCAAACCCATTCTCTTCAAGATAATCAAAATCTACATCCTTTGCCTTCTGATGCTTACCAAGAGAAAGCGTTGGCCGTTCCCATGTATAGAACCTAAGAATCACATCGTTTAGCTCATTCACAACTTGACCAAGCGCAACATCAACTGCCATATTTTTTGAGCCGTTTAACCCATAAGTTTCAAAAACGTACAACTTATCAACTCCTTTAAAAACTTTGAAGCCTCTTTCTTAGCACTTTAAGCTTAACCTTTCATTTTTTTGGTCAACAAAAATATTGGGTTGGTTACCACTACTATTATAATCTTTATAACATACTGAGACAACACCATATTAAACAAGCGGTCGTAAACACCGATAAATGCGACAAGCGTGAATATCAGTGTATCGAAAAATTGTGCAACAAGAACAGAGATAAGATTTGCAGTAGATGCTTTTTTGAAGAACCTTGAATTGAATATATAATAATTTATCAACTGAGAAGTTCCATATGCGGACAAACTAGCAAGTGTAAATCTCCAGTTGATTCCCAAAATCAGACGGTACGCTTCTCCTCTATTTATGTCCGCAGATGGAAGAAATAAACCAAATAAAATCAATCCACTTGCAACTGCTTGAGCTAGGAAACCCATGAAAACCAAAAATTTCGAACGCTCTTTACCAACTACATCAGACATCATGTTTGCAATTATAAACGTAAAAGTATAGCTAATAATCGATGCTGGAAACAAAAACACTCCGAGTTTAATAACCTTTGCCGCGATAACGTTTGAGATAACAATTCCTGTGATAAACAAAGTTGTTAAAATCATAGCGCTTTTCTCCTGTCTGTCCACAAGCCACCTCTCCTTTCAAATATCGTTTATTTTAAATCGTTATCATTAACCCCAAGGCAAAATATTATAATCTGTCCCTTCATTCAACCCATATTTGGTGCTCAAAAATTACGCAAACCGTTACATTCTCTTAACTAAAAAATTCCGAAAGGGGGTATATAATATTGTTCGCAATACTGACGCATTGTGTTCATTTAAATAGACATGCCAATGTATATGAAAAAAGTTTGTCTGCTTAAGTGAACATTCGAAAGTATTAGTAATAATCAAGAAAAAATCTTTTGTCGGGGAGGGATTGCGATGAAAAGCTTGGGCAGACACATCATCGCGGAATTCTACGACTGTGACAAAGAAATACTTGACAACATCGATGCTATCGAGTTTCACATGAAGCAAGCTGCATACGAAACTGGAGCAACCATCGTCAACTCATCTTTCCACCGGTTCCTCCCCTATGGAGTGAGCGGTGTAGTTGTTGTCAGTGAGTCTCACTTGACAATTCACACATGGCCAGAATACGGTTATGCAGCCGTTGACCTATTCACTTGTGGTGACCATGTAGACCCGTGGAAGGCTTTCACATATCTCAAGAAAATTTTCAAATCTCAGAGAGTGCATGTTGTTGAACACTTAAGAGGCAGATACGACGAAATAGGCATTCCTGAGACTGCATCTCACAAAGCCGTTGTTGACGAAAACGAACAGGCAGTTGTCAGTCTTTAATTGATACGTGTGAATTGTATGACGCGAGAAAGCTAAATAAAATATAAGGAAAAGGAGGAGGGAATGCCTATGGAAGAGATAGAACTCAAACCCGGAAGACATATGTTGTACATGGAATGGTATTCTCGTGACCCGGGCGGATTATTCATGAAAGTAACCAGATGGCTTTATTCCGCTCAAAGCCCATATCAGAGAATAGATATTTTTGAATCACCTTTCTACGGTCGCGTATTTGCACTTGATGGTATTACAATGACAACGGAAATTGACGAATTCATGTATCACGAAATGCTTGTTCACGTACCGATGTTCATGCACCCAAATCCAAAGAAAGTACTTGTCATCGGTGGCGGAGATGGAGGAAGTGTTAGAGAAGTGTTGAAACACCCAAGCGTAGAAAAAGTTGTCATGTGCGAAATAGACGAAATGGTTGTTAGAGCAGCTATGGAATACCTTCCATACACAGCATCAAAACTCAATGACCCAAGAGTAGAGTTGGTCTTTGAAGACGGGGCAAAATTCGTAAGACAATTTAAAAACGAATTTGATGTTATAATCATCGACTCGACAGACCCGACAGCTGGACAAGGCGGACACCTCTTCACACTTGAGTTCTACAAAGCGTGTAATGAAGCACTTAAAGAGGACGGTATTCTCTGCGCACAAACGGAAGGTATGACTTACGACTGGGAATGGGGTTCAACAGCTTACAAGAGAATCAAAGCCAACTTCCCAGTGGTTAAGATGTATCTTGGCTTTATGCCAACATATCCCGGTGGAATTTGGAGCTATACGTATGCGTCAAAAGCCGGTTTGGACCCAATAAAAGACTACAACCCAGAAAAAGTAAGAAACTTCAAAGAACCATTGAGATACTACAACGAGGAAATTCACAAAGCTGCATTTGCGCTTCCAAATTTTGTTAAGAAATACATCGGAGAAGAGTAAAGGACATGTTCACACCCCCTTGCGGCAGGAGTATTCCTGCCGTTTTTTCGTCCTTGCTAAATCTCTTGAGATTTGGTGTATAATGGTTTTGAAGTTCACAAGGAACATTCAAACAACTAGGGGTGAAACGATGAAACTGGGAAGTAAATTGAAAAGACTTCGTTTAGCAAGAGGTTATACACAAGAAGAATTAGCTGACCGATGTGACTTATCAAGAAGTTTCATCTCTCAACTTGAAAGCGACAAAGTCTCTCCATCTGTTGAGACATTGGAAAGGATATTACGCGTTCTGGGAACAGATTTAAAGCACTTCTTTTCTGATGAGCAGAAAAAAATAATATTCAAAAAGGACGAACGCGTGCCTGTGTATGACCTACCGAAAGGTGTAAATATTGAAATCCTCATGGACGCTGTAGAAGATAAGGAGCTCGATGCCAAGATTGTTGAACTAGAACCTGGGGCACAAACTGAACAAGAAGGTTACCATGATGGTGATGAGTTCGGTTACGTTATCGAAGGTTCAGTTGATATCTACATAGACGGAAAAAGATACCGTGCCAACGAGGGAGACTGTTTCTATTACTCAGGCGATTGTGTCCACTATATGAGAAACCCTGGAAAAGAGAAAGCAAAGATTTTGTGGATTCAGACGATATAAAAACACAAAGGGGCGTTAAGCCCCTTTATTTTTTTGTCTTTTTACTTATTTAAAACTTCGCAAAAGACTCCCATATGATCAGACACTCTTTCCTTATCAAACACAATCTCTGAATCTTTCACTTCCCATCCTTCCGGAATAAAGATATAGTCTATCCGCTCACTCTCTTTTGAGAGTATGTCTCCGCGGAAAGTTGGTTGAGCAGGTTTTTCAGGATTGGCAACAACCCAAGCATCGATTAATCTTTTTCCAAAAATTTTAGTGTTAATCACAAGCAGGTATTCTTCGGAACCATACGGTATGTTAAAATCCCCTGCAATAACAAAGCTATCGTTTCCAACCTCCTCAATCCAATTTACCAATTTTAAAAACTCTTCCACAAATCCCGCTTCTTTCCAATTAAAATGGGCGCAATAGAGGTCTGTTATATTGTTGCCAACATAAACACGTGCTCTGATAATTTTTCTTGAGTAAAATGTATTTAAATCATCCTTTCTCGAAACATATCTACTTTCAAATTCTACGATAGGATACTTTGAAAGTATCCCAAGTCCTTCTTCCCACACACCAAAACCATAATGTGAAACATCCCATGTAAAGTAATAATTTCTGCCTTGTTCAAAGAGAATATCGGACAAAATCCTCACATAATTGCTCTTTTTTATTAACACACCAAATAACTCCATATCTGCTTCATCGTGAATATACTGACCGGCTTCCTGAAAAAAAGCAAAGTCAACGTTTTTTTCTGTTATAAAATTAGCAATTGTTTCTTGAATGGGTCTGTATTTTTTCAAAAAGGAACACAACGTGTCCTCTTTTTCCCATGATAACTCTTGGTATGTGTGCAAATTCAAAGTGAGTATCTTCATTTCAAACCTCCGTTCCATGTTTAAAAAAACTCACAAATAAACCAATCAACAAAATTACAACCGCAACTCTATTCTACACCTACTTCTCAAAATTGGTTCCGTTTTAATGAAAGAATCTATTTCATTTATTCATTACTTTACAGTATTTGACAGCACATATTACTATAGGTATAATTATGTTAAATGATTGCGAAAATGAAAGCAACACTTAAGACCAAAAGGGGGCATTTAAAAATGAAAATATTATTTATTGGTGGTGGTAATATAGCAAATATTGTATACAACGAGCTCAAGGACCACATTGAAAAATGCTGGTATTACGATGTACTTCAAACAAACCTTCCGTGTGAAAGAATGAATGATTTTACCATTCCAAATGAAGCAGATGTTGTTGTCGAATGTGCCAGTGTGGAAGCTGTTAAGCAATATGGTGTGGACATCCTAAAAAGCGGAAAAGATTTTTATATCATTAGTTCTGGAGCTTTTTCTGACGAAGACTTTTTCGATAAATTCATGAGAGAGTTGAAGAATTCAAATTCCACAGTTTACGTTCCTTCAGGAGCAATTGGAGGTTTGGACATCGTATACTCCATACGAAATTTCATAGAAAAAGTTGAACTAATTACACGCAAACCTCCAAAGGCATTCGGACTTGAAAATGTACTCCAAGAACAAATAATATTCACAGGTAACGCACGTGAAGCTATAACCAAGTTCCCTCAAAACACAAACGTCTCTGTTACACTTTCACTCGCTGTCGGTGATTTTAATAAAGTTAACGTACGACTTGTAGCAGACCCAAACGTCGACCAGAATATACACGAGATTAATATCTATTCATCCGTTGGGGACTACAAAATCATCCATAAGAATAAACCATCACCCAATCCAAAAACAAGCTATCTTGCCCCACTATCACTTGCTGCTGCATTGAAAAAGAGAACAGAAAAATTCAGAATTGGAGGTTGATAAGTATGTTGAAGAGTGCAGTGAGTGTAAGACCCGAGGATATAAGAAAGCTTGCAGATGAAAAAGGATACGTTATTGTAGCACACAATTACCAAATTCCTGAGTTACAGGAAATCGCTGATTATCTCGGTGACTCACTCCAGTTGGCAAGAATGGTTACAAAAATAGATGCAAAGAAAATACTTTTTCTTGGAGTAGATTTCATGGCAGAAGTTATGAAAGTTCTCAACCCTGAGAAAAAAATTATCGTTCCAGTTAGACACTCAACATGCCCAATGGCAAATTCATTGACAGTGGAAGATGTCATCAAGTTCAAAGAAAAATACAATGCTCCGTTTGTTGTATACGTCAATAGCCGAACGGAAGTTAAAGCCTATGCGGATGTTGTTTGCACTTCAGCAAATGCTGTTGATGTTGTTAAAGCTATTGATTCTGATACCATACTCTTTGGTCCTGACAAAAACCTTGCATCGTATGTTGCGGAAAAAACAGGCAAAAACATCATCCCAATCCCAGGAGAAACAGGCTATTGCTATGTCCATAACTATGTCAAAGAAGAAGAAATTAAAAAGCTTATAGTCCAACACCCAGATGCTGAAATAATGGCGCATCCAGAAGTGCCAAAGAACATAAGAGATTTGGCACATTTTGTAGGTAGCACTTCACAAATGGAAAGATATCCGGCGAAATCTCAGGCAACAAGATTTATCGTGGTTACAGAAATTGGAATGATTGCAAAACTTGAAAAACTCTATCCAGATAGAATATTTATTCCTGTCCCTGGTATGGTTTGCTACAACATGAAAAAGAACAACCTGAAAAATACCTACATCAGCCTTTTGGAAGAAAAAATAGAAGTGCAAGTAGACGAAGAAATTGCTAAAAGAGCAAGAAAAGCTATCGAAAGAATGCTTGAGATAACTGAATCAAAAGATGCGGGGGTGATGAGAAGTGTATGAAAAGATAGTTGATGCCATTGTTGAATTGATAAGAAAAGATGAGCAGTTCATAGATTTTGCATCGTACCTACTTAGAGATAAAAATGTATCTGGAGAGATATTGCTCAAAGAACCGTCAGCTGTTGTATCAGGTGTGGAGATTGTTCAAGGTGTATGTAAACGGTTTAACTTGACTATTCAATTTTCATGTAAAGATGGGGATGTCGTGGAAAAAGGTTCAATTGCTAAGATTTCCGGAGATGCTTATAACCTTCTCATCTGTGAGCGCACAATCTTAAACGTTCTCTCATTCATGAGCGGAGTGGCAACAAAGGTAAGAAATATCGTTGAAAAAACAAATGGAAAGGTCAAAATTGCGGCAACAAGAAAGACTATACCATTCACCGGTGAGTTACAGAAATTGGCTGTAATTCATGGTGGTGGAGATACCCACAGGCTGAACTTATCTGACTGTGCAATGATAAAAGACAACCACATAAAGCTATATGGTTCCATTTCTGAAGCCGTTAAGCAGGTGAAAAAAATACTTTCGTTCAGTAAAAGAATAGAGGTAGAAGCTGAAAATGAGCAGATGGCGTTCGAGGCATGTGAAGCAGGGGCAGATATAGTGATGCTCGATAATTTCGCTCCGCAAGAAGCATGCCGTGTGGCAAAGGCTCTAAAAGAAAGATATCCGCACGTGCTCATTGAACTATCTGGTGGAGTGAATCCCGATAAGATAGAAGAATATCTTTGCGAATATATAGACGTAATCTCTATTGGAAGACTCACAAGCGAGGTAAAATACATTGATTTCAGTTTGGAGATAGAATAAAATAAGTAAAGAATAAAATTTTGGGGGTATCGAAATTGTTTACACAAGACAAAGTTATTTTCTCTTCATGGAGTGGTGGGAAGGATTCTGCCTTAGCATTAAATAGGGCTTTAAAAGAATTAAAAAGAGTAGACATCCTCTTCACAATGTTTGATGAAACATGCGTTCATACCCGTGCACATGGTTTGCCAAAAGAAATCATCACAGCTCAGGCTGAAAACATTGGCGCACGCTCCATAACAAGATGTGCTACTTGGGAAACTTACGAACGTGAGTTCCTTGAATTTCTTAAAGAACATGCGCAAAATGGCATAGGCATATTTGGAGATATCGACCTACAAGAACACAGAGATTGGGTCGAACGCGTATGCAAAACGTATAATGTAACAGCGTTAGAACCATTATGGCTCGAACCGAGGGAGAAGTTGCTGGAAGAATTTTTAAAAGAAGGCTTTAAAGCAAAGATTATAGCAACCAAAAAAGAATACAAAGAACTGCTTGGAAAAGAACTACAAGAAGGCGAAACACTAAAGCTTATCGAAAAACTCAACATCGACCTTTCAGGTGAGAATGGCGAATATCACACGGTAGTTTATGATGGACCTATTTTCAAAGGACCGATTAATATAAAGATTTTTGGGAATTATTCAACTGAGAAAAATGAATATCTGATAGTTGGCATATAAAAACACCTGCGAGCGTGTGCTCGCATTTTTATCTTTCCAAAAATTACAGTTCTTCAACCCACCATCTAACAATTTGTTTCTCCTCGTTGTATTCAATCTCCGCTTTCCACACAATATCCGTTTCATCAAGTATATACGGAACAAGAAGTTTGTCTATTGGAGAAAGATTCGCTCTTAGTATTTCGTCCTTTTTTACCCAAACAAGTTTTCCCTCATCGCTTTCAACAAAGTCACTTCCATTCGCCTTACCAGTAAATATAAAGAGTATCCAATTATAATGCTCTGGTCCTATCTCTGAAGTAACCATTTTCAATTTTAAATCCACAATCTCAAGACCTGTTTCTTCTAAGAACTCTCTCCTAATTGCCGATTCAACATCTTCATCTTTTTCCACATGTCCACCAGGAGGTACAAGATAACCTGAAAATGGTTCTTTCTTTCTCAGCAGAAAGAGAAAGTGACCACCATTTTCTGCATAACATATCGTAGCAACCTTTTGTTTTGGGTTCTTTCTAAGAATGTCAATTAAATCATCGTATCTTTTCACTTTATATCCAATCTCCCTATCCAAGATTTAGATCTTCAACCTTTTTAACGCTCCATCGAGGATCTGAAGCTCGCCTACAAACCTAATTAAATCCGTACCTTCAAGTAAGACGGGGATTACACTCTCTCTGTGCTTTTCTAAGACGCCATCTTCAAACTTCTCAGCAATACCCTTTAGCAAAACAAACATTCCATCTATCACATCAACCATCTTGCTATTAACTTCAGAAAACCTTTTACTAAGTTCCGCGGCTTTCTGTCCAGTAATATTCTCCAAATTCATTCGATACATCAACGGCTCTGCACTTGAAATTTTTACTGGTTCATTTTTCATGAGTTGCCCAAGCATTGAGGCTATCATGCAATCGAGAAGAAACACAAATCCTTTGTGAGCAAAGAATTCAGAATGGCTAAGCAAAAACTTCTGTTCAATACTTAAAACAACTTCAACACCGTACAAAGAATTCTCGACCTTCAAAAATCTTGGATTATTTGAAGAACTTTGATTTTTCACATATAGAGCTATAATATTTGTTACCTTGAATTTCTCAAAATTTTTTTCGTCGAGTTCAATTAAGTCCCTAAATTCCAATAATTCAACACTCGCAGTGGGGTCATATTCTATGCAGTTTAACTCGATACCCATGAGTTCTTCAACAGATTCCCCGATAGGCTCAAGCATCATGAAGTTTAATACATTTGTGGAATGTAAATCGATTTTCAGATTGTTACTTACTTGGATAATACTCGGTGCAGCGTACTGCATAAGTTCTTGTAATTGGAACGCCTTATCAAAGTATATTCTCACAGCGACCACCCCCTCAAAATAGATAAATGACTGATACTATTTTATCAACTCTTCTTCAATTTTACTCCGTGGATTTCGAACATTGAGCATATAGGCTCATATGGACAGTTGTAAGCACGATTTGAAGCGCTCCTGCAATTCCTCGTTTCCTTTGAACCGTTTGGAGCGATTAGTTCCATTCCTTTCTCATTAACTAACTGCATGGCAAGTTTAACAAATGATTTCATATCACTCTCCAAGAAAACAGGGATAAAGCTTCCTTTCTCTGTTATCATACTAATTAATTCCATAAGCCAGTTTTCGAACACTTGATAATCAAAAGTAGTATACCCAGATATTTTTCCTCTCTTACCAATTGGTAGGAATATTTTTGATGAATCATTATCGTTTTGGCGTTTTGCGTATTCATACCCGTAGGTGTACTTTCCTTTGTCGTCTGGTTTGAGTGAGAAAAGTATGAAATAAACTCTATCTCCAGTATTAATTGCACTGTCATTTGATTTTTGCAAAATCCAATCGTAAAACATCAGCTGTTCAATAGCAGAATTTCTAATATCTGCATATTTGTAATCAAGAATTGCGTATCCTTCACCTTCATCACTTCCATCATCTAAAAAATCATTAACCTTTCCGTTAGTTTCAGAATTTTTATTTACCAACGCGGAAACTTCATCAATTCGGTCCACCCTCGCGACGAAAGAATATTTCCCATACTGTGCTGTAAATTCCTTCTCGAGGCTCAAGATTTTTTCTGAAATCAATTCTATTTTGCTTCCAGAAGGCTTTTTCTCCGATTCTTCCTCCAGATACCCTTCAGAAACACTAATACTTCTTTGTTTTAAGTTTATCACCTTTTTGTCTCGCACAAATGCCTTTAAAAGTGGCAAAAGATTTTTTGAGATTTCTTCAACCTTTATTCGTCTTGGAATGGAATGTGCGTAAATACCTTCAGAGTAAAGTTTTCTATACTCTTCATCTATCCAGTTAATTATTTTTTCTTTATCAACCTCAAAAATAGTCTTTTTCAAGAAATCTCCAAAGAACTTGTTCATCACTCGATGGGCAATTAACCCGTCATTAATAGACTCTTTGTTCTCAATAGTCCCACCTGGTTTGTAAATATCCACTACCTGCTGGAAGTAAAACTGTAGAGGACATTTCATATACGTGTTTATCTTGTTGTAGCTAAATTCGTTAACTCCCACCCCACCGACGATAAAGTCATCATCAGCTAAGCCAAAACTCGATGGTTTTTCGAATTTCTCGAATTTCAGCTTTTCAATTTCGTAATCAATTTCAGAATATATATCCGAAAGAGTAGGAACAAACTTCTCCCGCTCATTTTCCAGCTCCGCAAATTCACTGAGATATTTCGAAGGAACAAGCATATCACCTGTATTCGTAGCAAGAGGGACAACAAGCTGCGATTCATCACTGAACATGATTGAAAGTATAAGTGACCTGCGTTCCCGCTCTTCTATCATTTCGTAAATCTTTGACCGCTCATTGTTTGTTTTGAAAAGAAGCGGGTTTACATTTGCAATCGACGGATAATAATCATCCGTAAACTCAAGGAAGAATTTATATTTTTTACTCAAGAACCTTGCGTTTGAGAGGTCAACAATGTCAACTACGTTTGCAGATTTAAAAGTTTCTCTGTAACCCGAAGAATTAAGCATCACCGTGAGAAGTCTATATATTTTTTTCCAACCTTCTATCTTCGTTCTTTCACCAAGCTCAACAATCTTACCAATGTAATCTTCAAGCTTGTTTAACGTTTCTACAAACTTCGAAAACGCGTTTACTTCGTTCCCAAGGCTTTGCGAAACCTCTGCTCTTTCCACACTATGCTCAGAAAATCCTCCCTCTTCTGATGCTTCGAAGGCTTTTTCAAAATTCTTAGAGTACCTTAATATGAACATTCGGTACCATTCGAAGAAATTAGTTTTCCCATTGTTTTGGTCTATTTCATCAAGTATACTAAAAAGTTTCTCGATAACGCTTCTAAATTCTTTGAGTTGTTCTAAGCGTTTTATAGTTTCAAAATACACATCTTCTTCTATTTCTCCCTTTTCTTTCTGCCGTTCTATTTCTTCTATTTCGTTATCCAGGCTTCTAAAGAATATCTCATATCTTTTCTCGTGGTCTCTCAGGATGTTGAGTGTTAAGTTTACCGAGTAATATCCGAATTGCCTGAAAAGGTCTTCTACTTCATCCATTGTGAGCTTTCGTTCAGGTATCAACGGAGATTCAATTATCGCAAGCAAGTTTTCCGTTTTAAATTCGTTGAAATACGTTTCCAAAGGTTGTGTGAGGATTTGGACGACTTTGCTTTGAGTGATAGGTATCTTTCCACTATATCTGTAGGGGATTTTCGCTTCATTGAACTCTTCCATAAGCCTTTTGGCTACGGAACCCGATGGCGTAACAATCGCTATATCATCGGGGCGTTCACCTTGTAAGAGTAACTTCTTCACCTGAGCAGCTACATAATTGTATTGGTAAAGTTCGTTTTCAACAGGAATTTTTATTCGTCGTACATTATCAATCAGCTCTTTTAAAGATATTATCCTTCGTTTGCAGAAATCTGTTTTTATTTCAAATCCGGCTGACTCAAGGAAGCTGTAGACTTCGTCAAGCTGGTCAAAAGAAAAATCTGCAGGTTTTTGCCAAACAAAGAAGAACACATTTTCCGCTTTTTCAACCATTTTCATTAATGCCTTTCGAATAAGCGGGGAGATATCTAAAAATCCACTCAGAACAAGATATTTCCTGCCCGGTTCTACGTATTCCGCCTGGTCTACATACCATCTGTAAACACTTATGGGGTCATATATCTTCCTACCTTTAAGTTTTTCTGCAGATTGCTCCATTTTACGGATGATTTCGTTGAGTATTTCAGCAAATGGCGTTGTTGGATTTTGCATTATATCCCGAATCAGTGCATACGTACCTGTCAGTTCCGCTTCAGTCTTTCCGCTGTCTCCATAAAGGTTCAACTCCCAGATTTTTTCAAAAAGTTCTACGATGTATTCAATTATCGTTGGAGATTTAGAAAGAGTCCTTAGGATGATTTGTTTTTGGCTGTCACCATCGAACTTCGTATCACTTTGAATTTTATCGATAACATCCGTAACATATACCGTGTAGAAATCTCTATCAAAAACTTCCGCATCGTAATTGTTCAACCTGAGTATTTCAGTCACGTATTGGTTAATAACTCTAAACGCATCCCTGTTGATGGTTTTATTGACTCGCCTTGCGACATTATCTGCAATCTGTCTAACATAAAACCCTGAAGGACCGATGAAAAGAAAGTTTAAAGGGTCATCTTCGTATATTTCAGAAATCTGGTTGGCAACGAATTGAAAATGATTTCTGTCAACCGGAACAACGTAAGCTATCCTACCATTTTTCTTATTGCTCATATGCTCATCAACTCCTCGAACTGCTTGATTTTGTAAATTATCTCATCGAGGAACTCTTCACCGGGAGGGTCTATTCTCAACGCCTGTCCCCTTGGAACACTAACGAGGTAGCCACAATGAACCTTTCCAAGGTCCGAAAGAAGCATCATATAAAATTTCACTTGGAACATGTATCGTTCAATTTCCTCTGCTTCTTTGTAAAGGTCTGTACTCTTGAAATCTACAACGTAAAATTCTCCATCTTTCAAAAAGACCTTGTCTGGAACACCGAAGAGGATGTAATTTTTTCTTTCTTTTAATTTCTCATCGTATATCTCTATACTCTTTGCCAATCTCCATTCCGAGAATATCTTTTCACTTTCATTGAAGAGCGATTCAAGAACGCGCACATTGAGTATATCCTCTGGAAGAGCGTTCTTCTCAACAAGTAACTTCAACTGTTCGTACTTTGTTATACTTGCAAGCATTGAATGAATCTGTTTACCACGCGTGATTTCCGTAGCCTTTTCCAAAAGTGAGTTTAACACCTTCAACCTTGCTTTGGCTTTCGATGCTTCAAAATTGCTCGTTGATGTTATTGAAATCGTCTCCGCACTGTCAAAATCCTCACTTGATTCATCAACAGATTCAAGATCGCTTTTTTCATCTTTAATGCCATAAAGCAGGGTTGGTGAAATATAACGTTTGTAAGCTTTCGGTGTGAAATCTGAGAAAATAAGCCCTTTATCGACCACGTTTTCTAAATCCAGCAGGGATTGGATACTTTCTGCGAACTCTTGTTTCCCAGATACAGATTCAACACCACTACCGGCAAGCTTATCAATCTCATCGAGACTCGAAATTATCTTAATTCTTTCCTCAAATCCCTTAGGAGTTAGGTATTTTATAGCGGGTATTCCTTTGGTATTCTTCCTTTGCAAATCCACAACAAAAAGCATTTCCTTTGCCCTTGTGATAGCGACGTATACTTTTCTCAGTATTTCAGTTTTATCGTATATAACCTCCGCTTCTAGAAGTTTTTTAAGTTCTTTTTCCAATTCCTTCGTCACTCTTGATGTTTCAAACTTTTTGAGAGCCTTGTCCAAAAATTGACTTATATAGACATACCTTCCATTCCCATCTTCACTTTCCGGAAAGAACGTCTTTTCCTCAGCTTTATCAACGCCATCGTTATTCACAAGAAAGACTATATTAAACTCCAACCCCTTTGATGCATGTATCGTCATCATTCTTACAACATCTTCTTCTTCAGAAATCTCTGAGGCTTCAACTTCCTGAACTTCAGAGATACGTTCAAGGAGCCTTGTTAACTCGAAGAAAGTTGGTGCTTGGTCATCAAATTCTGTAGCCTGCTCGAGCAACTTCCTAACATTCCTCAACCTTTGACTGGAATTCGGATAATGTGGTATTTTTCTTAAATACCCGCTCTCCTTAACGAACAACTTTAAGGTCTCTGCTGGTCTTAGGTAATATTTGAGCTCGTCGTATTTTGCGATAAGCTTAATCATCTTAGTAACATTCTCAGGTAATTCATTTTCCTCAGCAAGTTCTTTCGCACACTGGAAAAGGGATTTTTTAAGTCCTTGCCCTTTTGATTCTCTGTATCTCATCACAATTTTGTGGAAAATCTTAACCTTACCATTTCGAACTCCAACTTCTGGATTTTGTTCCAGATTATCTGTGAAAGGTGTAAAGAAAAACTGGGTGAAGTAGTAGTTACTATTTGGGTTTTGGATGGCATACAGTGCAGATATAACTGCCTTTATTTCTGGTCTTCGATAAAATCCTCTACCCTTGACTATATAAAGAGGGATGCCTTCTCTTGCAAAAACTTCTCTGTAAACATCCTCAATCCCTTCAAGCTTGTAAGAAAGGATGGAGAAGTCTTTGAAAGTTATCCTCCTTGAGATGGGGACAAACTTTCCATCTTTTTTTTCATAGAACGTCATTTCTTTACCAACCAGTGACTTTATAACCTTAGCCACATGGAGTGCCTCAAGTTCCCTTTCGTCCATATCTTTTAACTTTTTCATTTTTCCAGGACTTTGGTTATCTTCATCTAACCCTATTTCTTTGGCAGTTTCATCATTTTCTTGTGTGTTTTCTAGTAAAGATGCTTTAGAAATAGTTATGTAGTTTACTCTTCTCAAATCCCCCGGTAAAAACTCGTTTGAATCTGGGGAAAACGCAGCATTTGACTCATCGTCTTTTTTAATAAACCAAAGTTTCTGGTAAAGTTCCGGATAGCGTAATCTAAAGACCTCATGAATGTAGATATTTTCATCTCTTTCTGTTGAAAATATGTCATTAACGTTTTGCAATGCTTCATTTAAAACTATATCCTCCCCATTAGCCTGCGACTTATTCTTGTCTTTCTTTTTCGACTTTGACTTATTGTTCGTAGTTTTCGATGTATCTGGACTTTCCGAAAGTGCCTCATACACATGGTTGTTGAAAATTGTATTTTCGGATATGTAATTGAAATAATCAATAAGCTCAGGATGGGACCTATAGTTTATATTAAGCGAGAGCATTTCATAGTCTGTTCTTCCGCTTTTTATCTTTTCCTCAAACTCGTTCATAGTCTTAATAAAAACAGAGACATCCCCGCCACGGAATCTATATATCGACTGCTTTCTGTCACCAACATAGAAAATATAGTTATCGTTCGTGTGAATCAAATCGAAAATCTTTTTCTGCAGTTCGTTTGTGTCTTGAAATTCGTCAACAATGATGTATTTGAATCTTTTTTGATAATACTCCCTTATCACACTATTCTCGAGCACCTTTAGCGTTTTTTCGAGCACTCCTTTGAAATCATACTCAAAATTATCGAGTGTTTCAGACTCATAAAACTCAGCTGCAATCAATGAAATATTTCTGAACGCGCGTAACGCACCGCCGGCTTCTTCGAAAACCTCTAAGAGCCTTTCACTAACCTTTGATTCATTCAACTCCAAACGCCAATTTGTAACAACAGATTCAATTTTCTCCGCAACGTCAGATATATCTCCAAAAATTTCAAACAGCCTAAAAATATCTTCCTTACTTTTTGCAAGTTCATCTGAAAGTTCTCGTATACGCTTAGTCCTTTCCGTTGTCAAACCATACAAATAATTTGTGACTTTCTCAGTGTAATTTTCCCCGCTTTCAATGGCATCATACACGTCAAATGCGAGCTGAATCGCCCTTTGCGTTGCCTTGTCGATTAATTTTTTCTGCTTCAGTTCGTTTATTATCTTAAAATTCGGATCAACACCTGCTTCTATGTTCTGCTCAATGAGTATCCTTCTGCAAAAGCTATCAATAGTAGAAATAATTGCCCTGGACATGTTTTTATAGACATCTTTCCAGTATTTATAGGCTCTATCATTCTCGCTCAAACTTTCAAGCTTTTTTTGTATCTCTTTGACAATTCTATCCTTCATCTCATTTGCAGCCTTGTTTGTAAACGTAACCGCTACAATACGATCAACAATATCACTTTCTCCTGTTTTTTCGTGCTGCTCAAGGATACCTATGTAATAATTGGTAAGCGTATATGTTTTTCCTGTGCCAGCAGACGCCGAAATAAAATAATTCTTATTCGGTTCCTTCCTTACCTTCTCAGCAACTGTGATCTTTTGTTCGGCATCTAAACTAAGTCCTGAGTTTTCCATTTAACCCCACCCCTCGCGTTGTTTCCAGAAATATTTTAACACACATAAAAATATTAGAGGGCTCATCAATCAGTATACATTATTATACCACCCGTTCTTGGTGTGCAAATAAGAAAATTTAGAATTCAAAAATAAGATATACAAGACTGACTTTTTAAGAAAAAAACAGCGTCTAAGCGTTATCAAATGTAAAAAAGCAAACTTTTTCAGGAAAGAACTTGTAATTGTTTCAGGTAGTATAATTAAAATGCCTACAAAATGTAGAGAGGTGATTGGGTATGAAGCGAATGAAACTCGGTAACGAACTTGATGTTCCAGTTATCGGGCTTGGTTGTATGAGAATTTGGGATAAGCCAATCCCAGAGGTAGAAAGGCTAATTGCTACATCTCTAGAGCTTGGTATCAACTTCTTCGACCACGCAGATATCTACGGTGGAGGGAAATCTGAAGAAGTATTTGCTCAAGCACTGAAAAACCTCCAAATATCAAGGGATAAAGTAATAATCCAAACAAAGTGTGGAATCAGAAGCGGGTTCTATGACCTTTCAAAAGAACACATCATCACATCAGTTGAAAGAGCTCTTAAAAGATTGGATACAGATTACATCGATGTCCTACTGTTGCACAGACCAGATACACTAATGGAGCCAGAAGAAATCGCCGAAGCTTTCAGTTACGTTCATTCAAAAGGCTACGTGAGATATTTTGGAGTTAGCAATTTCAATTCCATGCAAATTGAATTGCTAAGCAGTGCGGTGAATTACAAATTACTAACCAACCAACTTCAACTAAGCTTGACGAATACAGGAATGATTGACTCTGGTATATTTGCAAACACAAAATTCCATCAAGCAATTAATAGAGACGGGAGTATCCTTGAATACTGCAGGCTGAAAGGAATAACAATTCAAGCATGGTCTCCATTCCAATACGGCAACGAATACGGAAACATACAGGGGGTATTTATAGACAACCCATTATTCCCTGATTTAAACGCTAAATTAGAATATTTGGCAAATAAATATAGCGTTTCAAAAGAAGCAATCGCCATTGCTTGGATTTTGAGGCATCCAGCAAAGATTCAACCAATCGTTGGAACAACAAATCCAGAAAGGTTAAAAAAGATTGCACAAGCACAAGATGTTGTTCTTACAAAAGAAGAGTGGTACAGCCTTTACATCGCAGCCGGGAATATGATTCCGTAACCAAAACAAACCAAACCGCCCTGGTGAAAAACACCAGGGCATTTATTTTTTGGTATTGTCAACTCTCACAGGCTACTTTTCTCTTAGTCCCTTCTAAAACAAAATCTCCTAACCATTTCAGATTTCTCATCCCTCACAGTCTTTTCCAAAACAAATGATCACAGACAAACAACCGGCAAACTGGTAGCGGATTTTTTCCATCCCTCATAGTCACTTCTAAAACACCATCTTCTATACTCATCATCTTCTTCTCTTGCCTCTTCGTTCCCATCCCTTATAGTCAACTTCTAAAACTTCGCTTTCCGCTTTTATTATAACACAGGAACCCCTGTTGTTTCAAACCTTCATACTCACTGCTAAAACATATGAAAAATTCAAAATGGGCTTGAAACGCTTGATTTCAAAAGTTTCCATCAATTATACACACTTCTAAAACACCAAAATTTACACTACGTTGGAAGCATTACAGCAAAACGAACTGTTTCCATCCCTCATAGTCACTTCTAAAACTCTATGCAGGCTGGTACACAACGCTCACAGAAGTCACAGAGTTTCCATCCCTCATAGTCACTTCTAAAACCAAGTTGTAAAGGACCTTTTGAGCTTTCTGAATACATTTGTTTCCATCCCTCATAGTCACTTCTAAAACTGTCAAGATTTTTGGATGTATCAAAATTACCAATTGAGTTTCCATCCCTCATAGTCACTTCTAAAACGTTTCCATTGAGGTTATGTGTTAACAGTTTTGAAATAGAAACTCGTTTCCATCCCTCATAGTCACTTCTAAAACATGAGAAAGAGAATTGTTGTTGTTTATGTTTTGGACTTGGCAGTTTCCATCCCTCATAGTCACTTCTAAAACGTATATATCAGAAGAGTAATAAAGCCGGCGAAAAGCCGGCGGTTTCCATCCCTCATAGTCACTTCTAAAACTGTTAAAAAAAGCGGTTTTAAAACAGATTCTTACGGTTAGTTTCCATCCCTCATAGTCACTTCTAAAACTATGTTACATACGTAACAAGTGTTGGCGGGGTGCAGTTCGGAGTTTCCATCCCTCATAGTCACTTCTAAAACTTGGTAACTGGTTTGAAATCACTATTAAAAAGAGATTTTTGTAAAGTTTCCATCCCTCATAGTCACTTCTAAAACTTGCGGTTATTGAGGAAACGAGACAAGAGGTCAAATTAGGTTTCCATCCCTCATAGTCACTTCTAAAACAAACGACCTTGTTTTGCTTTTTAAAGCGCATCAATATGCTCCTGTTTCCATCCCTCATAGTCACTTCTAAAACTGGTTGTTTTAGATGTGGAAAAGTAAACGGGTTTTGACTTTAGTTTCCATCCCTCATAGTCACTTCTAAAACAATTAGTCTACCATTTGGATTTTTCAAAATTGGGATTGAGGTTTCCATCCCTCATAGTCACTTCTAAAACTATGAGATTAAAATTTTGGTATCCAGCGACGTATGGATATTGTTTCCATCCCTCATAGTCACTTCTAAAACCTATCAGATACATTACGCATTGCGTCACTGCTTTTTTGACGGTTTCCATCCCTCATAGTCACTTCTAAAACGTTACTTCATCTTGAGATAGTAAAAGAAAGTTACACGGTAGGTTTCCATCCCTCATAGTCACTTCTAAAACTGAAGAAAGAAAAGAAACTTATAATCCTGCATCGTTAAAAAGTTTCCATCCCTCATAGTCACTTCTAAAACAGGAAGAATTACTAACAGTTTTAAACTTTCCTGAAGGTTTCCATCCCTCATAGTCACTTCTAAAACGGATTTTATCAAGGTACAGGTAACGTAAGATTACTTGATAGGTTTCCATCCCTCATAGTCACTTCTAAAACAAGCAACATTTTTAGTGAAGGTAAAAACACCTGTTTATTTAAACAGTTTCCATCCCTCATAGTCACTTCTAAAACAATCAGGAATACCAAAAAGCGCGTGAATTACTGGTAACGTGGGGTTTCCATCCCTCATAGTCACTTCTAAAACAGAACAATTGTTGCAAGAGAAAGAGTTTGAAAAAGCAAGAGTTTCCATCCCTCATAGTCACTTCTAAAACAAAATATTAGTTACGAGTTTCGTATAATACGTTATCCACATTCGTTTCCATCCCTCATAGTCACTTCTAAAACGCATATATATGCATATATACACGCGCGTATATATTGAGTTTCCATCCCTCATAGTCACTTCTAAAACATATTTTCTGTAAAAAGTAAAAAGTTTGTTAGACCATGCGTTTCCATCCCTCATAGTCACTTCTAAAACTTGAAAGAATTAAGTTTCGTTTTTGTTGCTAAAACGTTTCCATCCCTCATAGTCACTTCTAAAACAAATTCATAAAACCAAAAATACACCATACTTTGATGTTGAGTTTCCATCCCTCATAGTCACTTCTAAAACTTATATCGTGGCACAAGCAACGTAAGATATTTAGGAAGTTTCCATCCCTCATAGTCACTTCTAAAACTCATAAACTTTGGGATTGGTACTTCGTTCGTTTGGGTTCTGTGTTTCCATCCCTCATAGTCACTTCTAAAACTAGTTCTTGTTTTTTGTTTTAATTCAACAGAAGATCTCGCAAAGTTTCCATCCCTCATAGTCACTTCTAAAACCAGTGTTTTTTTCTTTGAAAAATAGGAAATTCATAAGACCTTTTGGTTTCCATCCCTCATAGTCACTTCTAAAACTGATATTGATGGCTTTGTTTATAACAACATTAGTGAGCCCGGTTTCCATCCCTCATAGTCACTTCTAAAACGGAAGTGATAGAATGTGGAAATTTGATCCTGAAAGCGCAAAGTTTCCATCCCTCATAGTCACTTCTAAAACACGAAAAAGGAGGGTTTTTTTATGTTGCTGGTAGTGAAGGTTTCATCCCTCATAGTCACTTCTAAAACTAAACGAGGTAAGCGAGCTTTTAGAATTATTACAGCATCGAGAGTTTCCATCCCTCATAGTCACTTCTAAAACTTCAGCAACAATCAAACTCGGGTTGGAAAATTTTTCGTTTCCATCCCTCATAGTCACTTCTAAAACGGACATATTCATATGTTGACAAGGAGGTGATAGAAGTTTCCATCCCTCATAGTCACTTCTAAAACGTTTTCAAAGAGAATAAACAGTACAAAACAAAAAATTGGACGTTTCCATCCCTCATAGTCACTTCTAAAACTTTTTTTTCTACTGCATGGAATCGTTTCCATGCAGTAGAAACGTTTCCATCCCTCATAGTCACTTCTAAAACCCGTAAAACCCTCATAGATATTATACCATTATTTTTGTTAAATTTGACAGTTACATTTGTAAAAATCAAAAGTGATTTATACATGAGCTTTTTGGAAAAAATCTATTTTGGATAAGGGGGCAAAAAGTGGGTGAATTTTGCGAGTTTACATAATCGTTACATAGTGGTTTTGAAAAACCTCGATTTCAAGAGCCTACAGGAATGGATTTAATAGTTTATGACGATAATACGCCAGATTTGTGGTTTTTTGTGTTTAGTTTATTATGCGTTTATGTTGTTGTTATATTTCTTTGTAATTAAGCAAGGTCCGAATTTGTTGCATCAAATGGAATTTTCAATCAATATTTTTGATATAAGATATTACACTTGAGATTGGATGTTTTGTGTTACAGAAAATAAAACTAAATATTACTATTGGTATAAGCAATCTTAGGTTTCAACAGCTCACAATTTATTTAAAACGACTTTGGTTTCATAGGTTTTCCTCTAACCACTTTTTCCATATTTCATATTCCAGACCGAATTTCTTTCCTGTGGTTTCTTCAAGCACTTCGGATATTATCTTTTTTGTATTTTGGTCTTCAGTTCTAAGTTTTTCAATAACAACCTCCAAAGCTTTTTTGTTTCTAAAACCTGCAAGAACTTGTGCAGCTGCTCTTTTAACATTCGGGCTTGTGTCGTCAATCATTCTGATGAGAAGTTCTATAGCTTTTTCTGGCTCGTGCGTTGTCAACTTTGATATTCCCCAAACAGCTGCTTCCCTTATTTCTGGATTTTTGTCGCTTAATGATTCACTTAAGACATTGTATGCCTCTTGACCACCAATTCTTCCTATTGCTTCTGCTGCTGACCGGCGTATTGTGTAGTCTCTGTCCGCCAAGAATTTTGACAGAACCGGTATTGCTTTTTGGTTTCCAATTTCTCCAAGTGCTTCAATTGCGAACCACCTGACGCTGAAAACATTGTCGTTTACTGCTTCCATCAATGGTTTGAGCACAGATCCCCCACCAATTTTCTTTAGCGCTTGGACCGCCAACCACCTTACGTTTGGATCATCATCTTTGAGAAGTTTTTCTATTTTTTCAAGCACGCTGAAATCACAAACACGAAGCAACCCTTCTTGGGCTTTAAATCTAACTTCTAAGTCTTCATCTTTTAAAGCCTTAATTAGTAAGTCAACCGACTTTGGAGTGCCTATTTTCCAAATTACCTCAACTGCTTTTTTTCTTACCTCAGTATCTTTGTCGTTAATTGCTGCTTCAAATCTATCAAGAACACTAGCATCAGCTAATTTTCCAAGCACCTCCAACACGGCTATTTTAACTTCCGAACTTTCATCGTTAAGCATATCCACAAGGACATCGACTACCGTCTCGTCACCTATCATCCCGAGTGCTTCCACAACTGTTTTACGAACTTTCCAATCTTTATCTTTTAGAACTTCTAACAAAGCATTTACTGTGCTTGAATCACCTATCTTTCCTAGCACTTCAGCAGCAGCTCTTCTTACGTAGGAGGCTGGATCTCTCAACGCTTTTATTAATTGGTCAACAATTGACCATCCACCAAATTTTCCAAGTGCTTGAACACTTGCCAACCTCACCCACGAATCTTCATCATTCAAGGTCTCGAGTAATGCTTCCAAAAGTCCAGGAGTTTGAGAATCACCTATTGTGTAAAGTGCTTCAGCTGCAGCTTTTCTTACTGCCGAACTCTGATCTTTGAGTAGTTTAATGACTTCTGTTATTATTCTCGAGTCTTCTATTTTCTCTTTTTCGCCTACATTTTTCACAGCCTCAACAGCGGCTTTTCGGACTCTCCAATCTTCGTCATTTATGGCTGTAAGCAAAAAGGGCAAAGCTTCTTTCTTTCCTATCGTGTCAAGTGCTTGCACAGCTGCCAACCGTATTTCTACATTTTTGTCTTTCAATAAATTCCCAATAGCATTTATTGATTGTTCATTTTGATATTTTCCAAGTGCCTGGAGTGCCAACAATTTGATTTCGTCACTTTGGTCGTCTAGCATTTGTATTAGAGGGGCAATTGTACTTTCGTCATATATATTTCCTAATGCTTTAACTAATGCCAAGCGCACACTTAGGTCTTTGTCTTTTACCAGCTTTGCCAATTCCCCAACCGCTTTTGGATGCGCAATCTTGCCAAGTGATTCAACCGTCATTTTACGAATCGCAGTATCTTCACTTTTTAGAGCTTCGATAAGTGCGTCAACTGCCCTTGAATCTTGTGAAAAAGCAAGAATTTCTATCGCTGCAAGCCTTACGGAAAGGTTTTTGTCTTTCAAGAGTTGAATCAACACATCAGCTAAAGGAAAACCTGACTTTGCAGCAAGCTGAAGTTCTATCTTTGCACTATTTCTTACGCGGTAATCTTCATCTTTCAGGGCTTCGGCAAGTAGTTCGTAAGCTTCGTGAATGTTCGCTTTTCCAACAACCCCAAGTGCTTTAACGGCAGCTTCACGTACAACAAAATCGCTATCTTTCAAAGCACGCCTTAAGTATTCTATTGCGTTCATACCTCCGATTTCTCCTATTGCCCAAATTGCTGCTTTTCTGACTTCAGGTGCTTTATCATTTAACATAGCCCCCAGGTGCTTTAAAGCAGTTTGCGCTTTTATCTTTCCTAAGGCTTGGGCTGCTAACTCTCTTAGAGATTGATTTTTTTCTTTCAGTAGTTCCGTTAATGTTTCTATTGCTTTAGGTGTTTTCATCTCACCAAGCACAAAAATAGCTCGCTGACGTAAGTCTTCATCTAATCTATTATCACTAGCCATTCGTATTAAGATTTCTGCGTCTTCTTCCTTAAACGCTCCTTCATTCTTGGAAGGCTCTGCCTGCATTTTTGTTGCTTCCGGTCCAAAGACTGACGAGAAAGCACTCATGAGTCCTTCAACGCTTGTCACTCCTTCCTGCCGGGCTTCACCTTTTTTGTATCCTGCGCCATCATCTTTGCCTTCAATTGTTAAGACTAATAATTCTTGAAGGACTCTTGAGTCTCCAATTTTGCTTAGAGCATCGACAACGGCCATCCTCACACCTTTATCTTTGTCTTTCAGCGCTTCCAAGAGTGCACCTACAGCTTTTTTACTTCTCATTAATCCTAGAGCCTCGGCTGCAGTTTTTCTAATGTCAACGAATGGGTCTTTCAATGCCTCGATAATGAACGTGATTGCAACCTCATCACCTATCTGCCCAAGTGCTTGGATTGCAGCTTTTCTCACTTCTGGCTGATTACTTTTCAGTGTAGCGACAAGATTATCTATACATTTTTTGTCTTTTATTTTTCCCGTTGCTTCGATGGCTGCTAATTTCACAGCAATGTTTTCGTCTTCGAATTTTTTAACAAGGGAATCAACAGCCTGGGAACTTCCAATTTCTCCGAGTGCAAAAGCCGCCGATTTCCTTAGTTCTGGATCGCTGTCATCTAAAAGTTTGATAAGAGTTTCAACTGAACGTTCATCACCCAATTGACCCAATGCCAGTACTGCAGCTTTTCTTACCGAATGTTCTTCTTCAGAATCAATAGCTGTATTAATCAACAAATTCAAAGTCCTAATATCACCAATTTTTCCGAGAGCTTCAACAGCTGCTTTGCGGATGTTTGGGTTTTCATCGTTCATCATACTTACAATCGCATCAACTGACTCAAAATCCCTTATATTCCCAAGAGCTCTTATCGCTGCTTCTTTGACTGAGTACTCTTCTGTTGGATTTTCCAAAATTTCAATGAGCGGTTCCAAAGCTCGGCTATCGCGCAGTTTTCCGAGAGCCTCTGCGGCAGCCTCTCGAACGCTTGCAATATCATCTTTGAGCCTTTGTAAAATAGGTTCTAAGGCTCTGTTGTCACCTATTTTCCCGAGAGCTTCTAGTGCTGTCTTTCTAACGTTTGCAGATGGGTCCTGAAGTAATTCAATAAGGTTTTCAACAGATTCCAAACTTCCCAACCGTCCAAGCGTCTCTGCGGCTGTCATTCTTACCCAGGAATCTCCATCACTGAGCGCTTCAATAAGTGCAGGAACAGAAGTTTCGTCACCAACAATCTGCAGTGCTTCGACCGCGGCTTTCCTCACATCAGGTGATTCATCCCTGAGCAACTCGACAAGGTATGGCGTAGCCGAGGGATCATTTGTGTTTCCAAGAGCCTTGGCAAGAGCTTTTCTAACTCTCCACTCGCTATCTTTCAAAGCCATCGAAAGGTATTCAACAGCTTTTTCATGTCCAATACTTCCTATCGCCTGAACCACAGCAAGTCTAATTCCAACATCTTTGTCCATCAATAGTTTCGAAAGAGGTCCAATAGCTCGTTGGTCCTTTATTTTCTCCAACGCTTGTACAGACCGCAGTCGAATATTAGGATTTTCATCGTTTAACGCCTTGAGCAAAGCTTCAACAATCTTTTCATTGCTTACATTTGCAAGGATATCAACAATCGCGGACCGAATTCCCGCATCTTTATCTTCTAACAAGAAGAGTACAGTTTCATCAATAGGAAGCCCTGAACGAAGTGCGTTAAAAAGCGCAACTTTGGCAGATGCACGCACAACAGGGTCAACATCTCTCAAAGATAGAGCTATCGGAGAGACCACCTTTGGGTCGTTCATTTTTCCAAGCGTTTCTATGATTAGCTTTTTCAAATCAGAGGGAGAGTTTTGGAGGATTTCAGCTAAGGCAGGGATAAATTTTGGGTCACTCAAATTTCCAATGGCTTTTACTGCTGCTTTCTTTCTGTTGAGGTCCTTTTCTTTTAAAACTGCAAAAAGTATATCGCTTCCTTTTATGAGGGATAGTATTTCCAGAACAATTGCCTCAAACTCGAACGTAGGCAGTTGCCCTTTTGACTTCGTGGATAGGTCTATTGTGAATTTTGAACTCCAGCTGTTCTCTTCTTTTTCGAATGTCACTTTCCCATCGATTCTGTTATTTTTTTCTTCAGCTTGTATGATTATTTTGGCATCAAACTGAGCTGACTCTTTGCCAACAACTTTTAGCTCGCCGTAAGTTTTTAGTAAATCCTTTGCGATTCTAAAATAATCTAACGTCGGTTTGCTAAAAATACCAAATGGTTTTTCTCCACCTTTTTCGGATGCTATTATTTGGACAGTTCGTATGTTCCTGCTTTTCATATTCTTTTCCTCATCAGAACCACTCATATAAATCAACTCCTAGAATTTGGAGATAGAGTTATCCTGAACGAAACGTACTAACACTTTGTCTGGGTTGTAAAATTAATTTTGTAATACTATTTTATCACAAATTGTTTGGGAAAGTCGGTTTTTAAAAATAAAATACCAAGACGTGGTATAATCTATGTAAACAGTTGTTGTATTCTCGTAATACTTTAGGGAGTTAACCAAATGCTGGATTCATGATATTATTTCATATCTGTTTCAAACAAAGAAAATCTAGATCTTTGTATAAAGTACAATCTTGCAGGTTTTCCCAGCAGTCAAAATGGCCTTTGGGCATTCTTAGATAAAGAATACTATTATCAAGATTTGCTAGATAAACTGGAACTCACTATCGTCTAAAATGATTCAATCCTATTTTAAAGGCCAAAGGAGGTAGAGGGGTATGAAGAAGTTATTCAAGTTTTCAACGGCGACGGTTGTTGCGTCTGGTATTGGTGCAGCGATTTTTATGCTTTTGTTTATGTTTGTGAAGATTCCTTCTCCAATTCCTCAAACAAGTTTCATGACTGCTTATGGTTTCGCGCTTTTCATTGCAACGCTCTATGGTCCTATAGCCGGTGGGCTCTCAGCATTCATTGGTCATGCCCTTAGTGATGCTATCCAATATGGTTCTCCGTGGTGGAGTTGGGTCATCGCAAGCGGTATCGCGGGTTTCATATATGGTTTGTCATATAAGTTTACAAACATTGAAGAGGGCGAGTTTACACGTAAAGACATTTTAAAAGTGAACATTTTCCAAATTGTTGGAAACGTCATCGCTTGGCTAATTGTTGCTCCTGTACTTGATATCGTTATATACGCCGAGCCAGCTGATAAGGTCTTCATCCAAGGTGTAGCTGCTACAATAATGAATATTATCAGTGCCGGTGTTATCGGAACACTTTTACTCATAGCCTACGTAGCGTCAAAACCAAAGAAAGGAAGCTTGAAGAAGGAAGAATAAAACTTTCGATCTTAGAAATCCAACACTTGGAGGAACGTAATTAAATGAACAACAAGATTAGTAACATTGAACCGGTTATCGAGTTTAATAATTTTTCATTCAGGTACTACGTTCAGTCAGAACCTACGTTGCAGGACATAAACTTGAAGATTTATCCCGGGCAGAAGGTTGTAATTCTTGGACCGAGTGGTTCTGGAAAGAGCACACTTGTCCACTGTCTTAACGGTTTAATACCTTTTGCCTACAAGGGTGAAATAAAGGGAAGTTTGAAAATCAAGGGTGTTGAAACACGCACCCTTGACATTTTCAAGCTATCAAAGATTGTGGGAACTGTCCTGCAAGATACCGACGCTCAATTCGTTGGGCTCACCGTTGGTGAAGATATAGCCTTTGCACTCGAAAACGACTGTGTTCCACCCGAAGAGATGAAAAAAAGAGTTGAAGAGGCCGCAAAGATGGTTGGTATGGAGAAATTTTTGAACCATTCTCCTTTTGAATTATCTGGAGGACAAAAACAAAGGACTACGATAGCAGGTGCGTTGGTAGATAATGTTGATGTTCTTTTATTTGACGAACCATTGGCAAATTTGGACCCGGCAACAGCAAAGAGAGCTACGGAAATTATAGACGATCTACACAGGAAGACAGGAAAGACAATTATTATTGTTGAGCATCGACTCGAAGATGTTCTACATATAGAAGTTGACCGTGTAATTGTATTAAAAGATGGTAAAATCATTGCTGACCTGCATCCTCATGAACTGATGGCAAGCGATATTCTCAAAGGGGCCGGCTTGAGAGAACCGCTCTATGTTTCAGCCCTAAAATACGCAGGAGTAAACGTATCAACTTCTATCAAACCTGGTTATATAAAAACTCTTGAGTTAAAAGAAGAGGATAAGCAAAATATTGTAAATTGGTTCAGTACCACTAACTATAGTGGGGAAAAGGAGAAAGATTCTAGCTCGGAGCCGATACTAAAAGTTGAGAATTTGAACTTTTCATACGAGAGAAATAAACCTGTCTTGAAGAATATAAACCTTGAAATCAGAGAAGGAGAAATGGTTTCGATAGTTGGTAAAAATGGGGCAGGTAAATCTACATTTGCCAAAGTGCTTTGCGGGTTTGTCAAGGAAGATTCTGGAACCATAACTTACAAAGGTAGAAAATTGAACGATATGACTATCAAAGAACGGGCGGAAATTATAGGGTTTGTGATGCAAAACCCCAATCAAATGATCACAAAAGCTATAGTATATGACGAAATAGCCCTTGGACTTCGGTTGAGAAAGGTTCCTGAAGATAGGATCAAGGAAAAGGTCTCGGAAGTTGCGGAAATATGTGGTCTTAAACCATTTCTTTCATGGCCTGTTTCAGCACTGAGTTATGGACAGAAAAAACGTGTTACAATTGCTTCTATCCTTGTTCTTGATCCAGATATAATTATTCTTGACGAACCAACCGCAGGACAAGATTTTAAGCATTACTCAGAAATTATGGAATTTCTAGCATACCTTAATTCTCTAGGAAAGACTATAATTCTAATAACCCATGACATGCATTTAATCATGGAATACACAGATAGAGCTGTAGTTTTTGCAGATGGAGAAATTATAGCAGCTGCTGAACCGTCGGAAATTCTAACCAATATGGACGTAATCGAGAAGGCAAATCTGAAAGAAACCTCACTTTATCAGCTTTCGCAGTTAGTAGGTATTGAAGATCCCTCTAAATTTGTCAAACACTTCATCAATCACGACAGGATGGTGAGGAATAGCCGTGCAGGAGAAGTTGATACTGTACACTTCAGATGAAACACTCATCCACAGACTCTCCGGTTTGACAAAGCTTATATCCTTTTTGCTATTAACATCAGCAGTCATGTATACTTACGATATCAGAGTCATTATTGGTATTCTGGTATTTTCGTTCTTTTTGATGCGAGTAGCAAAAATCAAGTTTGCAAGAGTAAAACTCATGTTTGCATATGTTTTTGCATTCCTTGCGGTAAATGAAATAATTACATTCCTCTTTGCACCTACCGAAGGTGTAAAAATCTTTGGAACAGAGCATTTGCTTTTTTACATTTCTAAGAACTACCCGGTAACCTTGGAGCAGATCTTTTATCAAACGACGAAGTTCTTAAAATACGTTTCAGTGATACCACTTGGTATGATTTTCCTATTCACAACAAACCCAAGCGAACTGGCATCTTCACTAAATAGAATTGGCGTCAATTACAAAATTGCATATTCTTTCGCACTTACGCTTAGGTATTTCCCTGATATTCAAAAAGCGTACAAGGACATAAGCCTTGCGCAACAAGCAAGAGGCATTGATTTGTCTTACAAAGCAAAGTTTAAGGACAGGTTCAAGTATGCTTTATTAATACTCATACCTTTGATTTTCTCCAGCCTTGAGCGTGTCGAAAAGATAAGTAATGCAATGGATTTGAGAGGATTTGGCAAATACAAAAAGCGCACTTGGTATACAACAAAGAAATTCACCTTTGAAGACTATCTTGCACTTGGAATATCCGGATTAATATTGCTCATATCCATAGCAATTGGAGTATTTGTAAACAAAGGAAGATTCTATAATCCATTCTTATGAAAGGGGTGTGGTATAATAAAAGCAAGGCGGAACTTTCCAATTACCTTTCCAAGAGGGGGGCGCGATTGTATGAGTAAAGTTTCAAAGTATTTCGCGATATTTTTCATATTGAGTTTGCTCATTTTCTACCTTGTTAGTTGCACAAGTGCTCCTGGTGAAAACAGCGGTTCAACTGGAGGTAATGGATATACCGGGAAAATAAGACTTAATATTGTATTGCGATTGCCAAGCTCTTATACCTCAACCTTCTCTGTTAAAAACTTAAATGCGCTTTTAGGAAAAGGTGTGACTGCATTCAAAGACGAGCTACCCATTAGCAAAGTCTACCTTAAGCTTACAGATTCAGATGGAAACAAAATTCACGAGGGATATTACAAACCGAACGATACTATCACATTCGAAGTAAGTGTAGATGCTAGTAAAAAGTACACTTTCTTTGCTTCTTTATACACAAATGCTTCGATTTATGCCACGGAAACCGCAATAATGCAGGGATCGATTACCATACCTCTATCTGCTACCACAAAGACCGTTTATCTCCCAGTAGATTTTCTTAATGGCTCTGCTACGTTAAATTTCAAAATTCAAGATAACTGGGCTGATGAATACGAATTCAATAGCATATACATAACCGCTAAGCACACATCTACGGGAGTGCAAGAAACAGTTGAGCAATCTTCTCTTTCTGCCACAAACGTAGCTTTTCAATTGACAGACGCATATCCAGGAGTCTGGGAGATACAGCAAACAGTAACGTTGAAAAACAAAATACAAGGAAATACTGTTCGATATCAAAAGACGAACTATTTGGAAGTCTACCCTTCTATCGACCTACCGTACGACGTATACCCGAGCATGTACGGTTTTGTTCGATACAGCAAAACTCTTAACGGATATGCATCAACAACCCCGGCAGTAGCAAAGGATGGAACAATATATATTGCAGACGATAAAGGTTGGCTCTATGCATTTACGGACAACGGCACGCAAAAATGGGCTAAACAACTCTCAACATCTGCTATATACTCGGGTCCTGTAATCGATGAGAGTGGATATATTTTTGTAGGGGCTGCAGACAACAGAGTTTACAAAGTAAACCCTGCGGATGGAAGCGTTGTTTGGTCATTCACAGCCGGCGGAAGCGTAAGCTACGGAATCACATTCACCACCTATTCTCTTTACTTTCTTGCAACAGATGGATATCTGTATTCTGTAAATAAAGAGAACGGGCAAGAATTTTGGAGATACCAGATTTGGGGATCTTCTCATCCTTCCGTTGCACACGATGGAACTGTATACGTGGCTGCTGGAAAACTCTACGCGTTTAATCCAGATGGCACTATCAAGTGGACGTTCAACGGAAATGGATATTTATACTCCGGACCTTCAATCGATTCAGACGGAACGATTTACGTAGCAGGTGGTGACACCTTGTACGCAATAAATCCAGATGGAACGGAGAGGTGGAACCGTTCTCTTTATTATTCTTATGATTATTATAATTATAGAGAGCCCGTTATTGGGTCAAATGGATTGATATACATAAAGAACGGCGGTAACCTATATTGCATCGAAAAAAACAACGGAACGATAAAGTGGAGCCAATACATTTCAAACAGCATGAGTAGCACGCCGCTTGTTGATTCTGAGAACCGTGTTTATGTTGGTTGTTATGGCGGATATCTGCAAGTTTTCGATGGTTTGAGTGGAAATTTACTATGGGGTATAGACCTTGGAGATTGGGTTTACACTGCTCCAACTCTTAGCAGTGTTGGAGATGAAAAGACTGTACTCATTGGAGTGGATAACAAGCTTGTTTCTGTTCATACATTGGCAAAGGGTCTTGCAAATACAAGCTGGCCCAAGGCTTTCAGAGACCAAGCAAATACATCAAATGTTAATACAGATCTTGTCACCGGAAATGCATCGCTCACAACTCTGATTGGAACAATGCCAATAGTACCACCTGTCAGCAATCTTTCGGCAGAATACAACAGATCAGGAAATAGTCTAACAGTGGCATATCAGTGGAATTATACGGGCTATGATTATGGAAAAGCAAAATTCGTAATCTACGTAAAAGTCCCTGGAAGTTCTCTTTGGCAATATGTTGGTGAAACAACAAGCCGAACAGGTGCAAGTTTAAATGTTGTGCTTCAAGAATCTTCAATAGATAAAGTTGGCGTCAATGTTGTAGTTGATACCAGACAAAGCGGTCTTACAGTATGCACGCCAACACTAAAGTAAATCTTTACTGACAGTCTCAGAGCCACCTTTATGGTGGCTCTGAGTTTTTGGCTCAATACTCAATTCCTTCCCTTGCGAGAACACCTTTCTGGTAATAATGCTTGATTTCTCTCATTTCGGTCACTAAATCTGCAATTTCTATAAACTCCTGTGGCGCATATCTTCCTGTTAAAATGACCTCTACATGTTCAGGTTTGTTTTTCAAAATTTCAATTACTTCTGACGCTTTGAAGAGTTTATAGTAAACTGCAACGTTCACTTCGTCCATAACGACTACGTCGTATTCGCCGGAAAAGATAATGTGTGCTATCTTTTCAAGCCCTTTCCTTGCCAATCTGATATCTTCTTCGGTAGGTGAGTTAAAAATAAAGCAATCTCGTCCGTATTGTTCAATTACCAAATTTGGCAGGTATTTTGGTGCATCGAGTTCACTGTATTTCATGCCTTTTATAAACTGCCCGATGTACACTTTCTTACCCGCGCACACCGCTCTCAGCGCTAAACCGAAAGCTGCTGTTGTTTTTCCCTTACCATTACCTGTGTAAACATGGATATAGCCTTTTTGGTTTGGTTCTACAGATTTATTCATCCTTTCATCTCCTTTGTCCAAAGTATAAGAAAATCCAACATCTTTTCGTTATCTTCTGGCTTTTTCAGTCCAATTCTGACACTATCATTTATTCCAAAATCGAACATCTCCCTTGCGTGCATGTGTTCTTTGTTCAGCTTGGCTATGAATTTTTTCACATCACCTACTTTGACAACGATGTAATTTGTGAGTGATGGGTAATAAATAAATTCAGAAAATCTTTCTCTTTGCTCAGCAAAATATTGTTGAGTTTGTCTCACAAAGTATTCGTAGTTTTGTTTATTTTCCACTATCGCTTCCAAAAGAGTATACCCATCTCCGCCTATCGCCCACGGCATTCGGTATTTCTCAAATAATCCTTTAAACTGTGATGATTTCACATATGCAACCCTCACACCTGGCAATCCCAGAATTTTCGTGAAACTTCGGACTAAAATTAAGTTCGGATATATCTTTTCATCCAATTCTATTCTCATTTTTTCGGGCACAAAGTCTATGAACGCTTCGTCGATAATAAATATTACATCGGTTCCATATCTGTTTAGTGACCAATCGAGCAAAGTAGAGTAATCTTTGTATATACCTGTCGGGTTGTTCGGGTTTCCTGTAATCACAATTATTTTCTTGTGCTCTTTTAATTTAGTTGCTGTAGTTTCTAAAGTATTTTTTAAAATATCAAGCTCAATTTCTCTTGCTTCAACGTAATTAACTTTTATAATCTCCTTTGCTTTGAATGTTGCAACTCTTTCGTATTCCGTGTAATTCGGAGTAGGGATTATCACATGGGCGTCCTCCATCAACGTCCAACCAAGTATATGAAACGCCTCGGTTGCACCATAACCAATTTTTGCATTGATTAAATTTGGATGTGTGAATTCAAAGTCTCCATCGACTCCGGCATCAACCACGTAAACATCCGCTCCAACATGTCTACCAAATACGTTTATGGCCGCACCGCCGTTAAGAAAATTCAGAACTATTTGGTATGTAACTTGTTTTGGATAAGCAGAAACCCCCCTGTTCTACCACACCGTGATCGGCAGCGAAAACATAAATTCTTTTAACCTTCGGAAGGTCTGGTATTACTTTGTTCTGGATTAGTCCCATCTTCAAAGCGATTTCTTCCAAGTATCCAAGGCTACCAATAGGTTTTGTCAAATTGTTCAGACGTCTCACGATACTGTTTTTCAAAACGTTTTCAAACATTCCTTTTTCCATACGTAAACCCCCTTTTTGCTTTTATTAATCAAAGAAAAAATTTCCCAAACAGCCCGAGCTGTCGGGAATTGATTCCCACATAGTCGGTCTCCCGGCTCGTGGATCTTCCTACTCTCCGCGCCTTCCCAGCTCAAAAACCTGAGCCAGTGGCTTTTATGCGGATTTCGTCCCCACTCACGGTTGCTGGGCAGCCCCGGATTTGCACCGGCGTTCCCACACACTATGTGGGATGTGGTTATTTGTTTTTTATTATTTTACCCCAAAACGTTTAGGCTTTACAACTTTGCTTTTCCATAAATTTCCGACTTTATGTTATAATTATTAGAGTAAATGAACTTTTTCGGTCGCAAATTTAACGGGGAGGAGGAGGATGGGCATGAAAAAATTCTTGTTGTTTGCCTTTGTGATTGTGTTTTTTTCGGTATTCTTCTTACTTTCTTCATGCAACAAATCAAATGTTTTGCGCATCTACAACTGGGCAGATTATATTCCTGAGGAAGTTATCCAACAATTTGAGAAAGAGTACAACTGTAAGGTCATTTACGACACGTTTGCATCAAATGAAGAGATGTTTGCAAAGATTAAATCGGGCGGAACAGGATACGACATAGTTTTTCCCTCAGGTGACCACGTTAAAATGATGATTAATGAAGGACTTTTGGAAAAACTTGACTTAAGCAAAATACCAAATTTCAAAAATATCGACCCTATCGTCTTGTCTAAAACAACATACGACCCGAATCACGAATATTCAGTCCCGTATATGATGGGTACCACAGGTTTGATAGTGAACAAAAAATACCTCAAAGATTACGAAAAATCTTGGAGTATATACGAACGTGCTGATTTGAAAGGCAAAATGACACTCCTTGATGATATGCGCGAAGTTTTTGGAGCAGCGTTAAAATACCTTGGATATTCGGTGAACACAACAAATCCAGACGAAATCGAACAAGCAAAGCAAGTCATATTGAAATGGAAGGAGAATATCGTCAAATTTGATGCAACAACTTATGCACAAGGTGTTGTGAATGGGGAATTCTGGGTTGTGCACGGATATCCTGAGAACGTGTTCCAACTGATTCCTAAAGAAGATTTAAAGAATTTTGAGTTCTTTGTTCCAAAGGAAGGTGGAACACTCTGGATTGACAACATGGTAATTCTAAAGGATGCCAAAAACAAGGATTTGGCATACAAATTTATAAACTTCATTCTGAGACCAGAAATTGCAGCTCAAATATCTGACTATTTGATGATACCATCTCCTATCACCGAGGCACAAAAATATAAAAAAGTTGAGCCACTCTACACGCTCGACGAACTTAGAAACTGCGAGATAATAGACTACATTGGAAAACACATTGATCTGTACAACAAAGCCTGGGAAGAGATAATCAAATAATCAAAGCAAGCTAAAATGTAGGTAACAAAGCGGGGCTGGTAAAGAGCTCCGCTTTTTTTGTAACAACCTTTTGCAAATACTGTGGAACAAAATAAGGCTCGTTGTTGTAGAATAGTGGTAGAATTTCAAAAACACCACAGAGGTGGTCAGATGATAAAGATATTCAAAGAGCAAGTTGAATCAGCTACTAAGTTATACGATTTATCTAGCGAACTTCTAAACATTGAGAAAGCACTCAAAAAAATTAGAAACAACTTCCCAGACTTCACACTGCAATCCACACTTGTCAAAGTTGCGGTTGTGAATTCACTTTATAACACAAATATCTTCAGGGTATATGATGTTGCTTATCACATATCGGAAGTTATCTCGCAAGAAGGAATTGTTTTAGAACCTGAATTCGTAGACAAATTGTCGGCAGTTGTGCTTAGAAGTAATGGAGACAATGGAAAGGAAAAACACTACACAAGCTTTTCTTCAGCTTTGGCTCATATTTTCTTAAGTGAGAAATTCCCCATCTACAATTCTGTTACAGCACGTATGGTAGCTTACCACTTAAACGAGGAAACTAAAGCTAGCAAGAAATACACAACATACAATGATTTTTATCATGATTTTTATATGCTTTTGAATTCTCTTGACTTTAAAACATCTGTTTCAGAATTACACAAATACCTTTGGATTTCAGGAGAGTACAGGAAGTTGAACGGTATAAAGCCTTGGGAGAATCCAAGTAATGAAATCAACCCTGGTTTGAAAAAGTTGTTCGAGAAAAAGGATGATACTACACAAAAAATTCTGAAAGATTTGATAAAAGACCTATATGGACCGCTGTTTTTAGAGTAGGCACCATTTAAGCCATCTGCTTTGTCACAGTATGTCGGTTCTTTTCAGGTGTATCGATAAATGACGGTTTGGAACTCATCAGCGATATTATAGAGGAGATTAAGAATAGCAAAAACCAAAAGAATATCCATCGGTTAGTCGTAAACAACTATGCGTGAGGTTCGATTTTTCTTTTCAAATTATCGAAAAAAATACACAAATAAAGCTAATAAGCCTATTAGGGACAACCCTACAACAACATTCATCCATCCAGGCAGACCGGAAAGTCCGTAGAACGCTCTTATTTCGGGCAAAATTTTAAAAACGTTGACAATGTCCTGCCAAGTGAACCTTTCTATCTTTCCAACAGCGATAAACAGATTTCCAGCTTGTCCGTTAGGTGGGAAGTATCCTACAATATAGTATTTTCCAGTTTCTGGCAAAGTTATCGTCTTTGTAATGTGGATCCAAGAATTTGTATCGGTAACAGGCTCATAGAATGCTTGTGGCGTGTCTGATGATTCAAATAGAATAGCACCCATACCATCAGGAATTTCAAATGGAAAACTGCTTGTTTCTGGCAATCCCGGACCTACGATTGCAACTGCTGGCTTTAATTCTTTGTATTTATCAGTTTTAGGTGTTCCTACCTGGAAATACAAATTCTCGCCTTCTTTGGCTTGGAATGTCAGCCACACAAAACTACCTATATCGTTCCAGACGCGAATGATTTAATCAGGTAGCCAATCTCTTTCGGCTTTTCAACTACAACTGCATGTCCTGAATTTGGAATTGTTAGATGCAGAGCACTTTTAAGTTGTTTATAAATCTCTTCGCTAAATCTCTTCGGTTTTATATTATCTTCTTCTGCTGAGATAATTAAAACTGGAAATTCAAACTTCTTGATTCTTTCGAGCAAGTTTAGATCGTTCAATCTGAGAAATGCCTCAAGCAGTCTTTCAGCACCTTCGTAATTAAATCCTGTGAGTCTTGAGGCAATAATCTGAGATAGATTGTTGATAGAATTTATATACCCTTCGCTATAAACATCCGAAAGCCAACTGTTGACAAAAATTTCTGGGCTTCGGCTCTTGGCACCATCTTTCCATCTCAAAGCTTTGCTTTCCATGACTTTGTCAGTGCGTGCTGTAGAAGTGATAATCATCATCGAATCTATGTATTCTGGATACGTCGCTCCAAACAGCATACCAACTTCTCCACCGTACGATGTGCCAATAAATTTCGCCTTTTTAATGCCAAGGTAATCTAAAAGCTCTTTCAAATCTTCCACATGCCTTTCAAATGAACATTCTTTATCTACTGCACAGCCAGAACCCCATTGACAGCGGAAATTGTGAAACAACATTGGGATGTTTTGAGGAATGTTTTTTGAAAAAACTTTCCAACTTTCATAATGCATGAATATACCTTCAAAAAGACTACTGAAGTCGTTTTATCTCTGACATCACAATTGTTCAAGTATTCGTATTCAATCTCTATCCCATCAGAAGTCAAGAATTCATCCTTCATATATTCTCACCTCCAAAGATTCGTGGTACAATAATTATACACGAAAAGGAGGAGGTATTGTTTATGAAACGTTTTTCCATTCTGTTGGTGCTTTTACTATCATTTGTCTTTATATTTGCTGCCCCGAAGGACCAAAAGGCGAAAGAGCCCGATATCACTTTGCAACTTTCGCTTTATTTATCCCAGAATTTTGGCTTAAATTTCTCCGTTGGTATCTCAGCTAACTATGATTTAGTTGAAGGAGCATCAGTGAAATTACCAAGACCTAAGAACCATCCACATGATATTGAGATTAAGTATCCTAAGGGCAAAAAAGGTGTTGATGTTGAACTAGCCCTCGATTCGGGAGTCACTTTCAAAACAGAGAATGTCACGGTTAAAGCCCTTGGGAAAAACAAGTATCGATTTGAACTTGCAAAAAGCTCAGGACCTTCCTATTTAATCATTCTTTCAGGGAAAGATGTTTTGTTTGCTGTAAGTGCCATTCCAACCTCTACAGGTAAGGTAATGGTTTCGTACTGGTACAGAAAGTGATTTGAACGTTAACCAATGCCCACGAATTATTTTTTCTTCTTGCTTTTTTGATAAACTACAAGCCCCCACAAACCTTTGCCAGACTCCATTGCTTCGCGTTGATATTGCAGAAAGTAATCTACATACTTTACATTTGGCTGAACTGTCATAACTTGTGCGTAGCCTTCAAGAAGAAGTATCGCATTGAACATCTTCGTTCTTATTTCTTCATCCGTTATCTGAGTCGGTTTTTCAAGCCAAACGTAAGCAAGTAGCCTTCCGTATCTATCTTTTTCCTGGACATCGAATTCTAAGTAAACTGTTCTTCCTGTTAGCATTTTCTTTGTAAAGGCTTTTGCTTCCGGTCCGTATGGTTCAACATGTTTAACAGGGTGGTTAGTCTCTGGTGTGTTAACCCCTATGAGTCTAACTTTGTACTCTTCCCCCGCCAAATTTACCTTTAAAGTATCCCCATCAACAACCTCAACAACGTAGCACTTTTTGTATTCACCTTGTGATTGGAAAAACAGAACAAGTGCTACAACAATTGCAATTAGGACACTGCCTACTGAGACAGTTTGTTTTTGACGTTTTCTAGCCATTTCTACCAACTACCTCCATCTCCATCAACCTTTTAATCCTCTCCTCTGGTGCTGGATGGTTGTAATACCAGACCTTGTAAAGTGGCATTGGGTTGGGATTTGATAGATTTTCCTTTACTAATCTCTTCAAAGAAGATATCAAAGGTTCTGGAGTGCCTAACAGTTTGGCAGAGTATTCATCAGCCTCGTATTCCATCTTCCGGGAAAGATAGTTCAAAATTGGTTCTAAGAAGAACATCAACGATGAAACGAATAAAAAAGAATAAGCAAATACCGTGTATGGCTGAGAGACACCAAAGACTTTTGTTTCAAGAATCATTCTGTAGACTGCATTTGTAATGTAAAGCACAAATGATATGAATACAATGTTTATTAACAAAAGTTTCGGTATATGCTTTCTCACATGGTGACCAAGCTCGTGTCCAACAACGGAAAGGACCTCATCATGATTGTAGCTCAAAATCGTATCGAACAATACAAGTCGTCTTGACTTTCCAATACCGGTGAGATATGCATTCTGCTTTTTTGTTCGTTTTGATGCATCCATTTTGTAAATATTTGGGACATTAACACCAGACTTATCCAACAATGCCCGTAATTTCGATTTTAGCTCTTCATCGTCCAATTCGGAGAATTTGTAAAAGAGAGGAGCTATAACTAACGGTTGGATAATCATGAAGAACAACAAAAATACGAACGATAGTATCGAAAGTTGCCACCACCAGACTGTAAACCTGTTCAAAAGCCACATCACGATGGAAATTACGGGCGCACCTATGATAACACCAAGTATGATTCCAATTATCTGGTCTTTTACAAACAATTTTGGACTTGTTGTGTTGAAGCCGTATTTTTGTTCAACGACAAATATGGAATATACCCTGAATGGCAGTTCGACTAAATAATCAATCAAAGCATAAATTCCAAAGAATAACAGCGACTGGACTATGAAGGTTCCCTTATTCGCAATGAGTTTTTCAAGAGAAGGGAAGAGGAAAAATACGTAAACCAGTGTGAGAATAAGCGAAGTAATTTTCATAACCACTTCGAGGGTAACTCTATCTTTGAGATATCTCTTTGCCTTTTCAAAATCTTCTTCGGAAATCTTGTCTTTTAGCACATCTGGTATTTTCGCATTTGGATTCGTGGAGTATTGCAAGTTTAAAAGCTCGAGTGTGATCTCCCACAATACCTTGAGAATAATTACAGCCAAAAATAGCAAAACGAATGAATTCAACATCGCAATCTCCTCCTATACTAAAATAATCTCAATTAGTTATTATTATACCTTATCTCCCGCCATCTTTCAAAATTTGTACAAAGTCTACTTTACAATCTAACATCATATGGTATAATAAATTAGGAACAACTAAGTAGATAAAAATGACTAATTTTGGAGGTGCGATTATGCTGCTGCAAGTAAAAGATTTGGTTGCAAAACTGAGAGATGAAGAGAAAGTTATACTAAAAGGTGTAAATTTGGAAATAGGTGCAGGAGAAGTTCATGCGATAATGGGACCAAATGGGTCGGGTAAGTCAACGCTCGCGAATGTGATTATGGGCAATCCGAAATACGAAGTTATCTCTGGTGATATATTATTTGAAGGTGAATCAATACTTGATTTAAGAACAGACAAAAGAGCTCAAAAAGGTATAATGATGACATTCCAAAATCCTTATGAAATTGAAGGAGTTAAACTCGACCAGCTACTTTTAATTGCCTACCGTAAGCTGCACGGAGAGGATAAAACATTCTTCCAACTCGACAAAGAGATGAAAGCACTTTTGAACGAAGTTGGACTCCCCTCAGAATTCCTGGAAAGGTTTGTTAACCTTGGATTTTCGGGTGGAGAAAGGAAAAAAGGGGAAATATTACAGGCTAGATTTCTGAAGCCGAAGCTTTTGATTTTGGACGAAATTGATTCGGGTCTCGATGTCGATGCGTTAAGAATTGTTGCAGAGCAGATTAATAAGCTAAAAGAGGAAGGCACTTCGTTGTTGATAATCACACACTACGCAAGGATTTTGAATTATTTGGATGTGGATAAGGTTCATGTGTATGTCGATGGTAAGGTAGCATTGACAGGTGATAAATCACTTGCATACGAGGTAGAAGAAACGGGATACGCGATAGTAAATGGCTCAACTAATACCAATTCATCCAAATAAGGGGGGATAATGATGAGCGACCTCCATGAACTTTTGTATGAACTAAAAAAGCGCGAAGATTTTGAAATAAAAGTAAATGTCAAACCAGCGATAAAACTGCCAGCAGGATTGAATAAAAAGCTCATATATGAAATATCAGAAGCAAAAAACGAACCTGCTTGGATGACTGAGCATAGGATTAAATCTTTTGAGATTTTCGAAAAATGGCACGAACCTGACTGGGGTGTTAGCCGTGAAGAACTGGACTTATCAAAGATAGTTCCATATGTAAAACCCAATGCTAAAAAAACAACTACATGGGAAGAAGTACCTGAAGAAATCAAACAAGCGTTCGACAAACTTGGTATACCGGAAGCAGAGAGGAAATACTTAGCAGGAGTCGGTGCTCAGTTTGATTCTGAGATGATATATAAAAACATCAAGGAAGAATTGAAAAAACTTGGGGTTATATTCACAGACATTGAAACCGCTGTTAGGGAATATCCTGACCTTGTCAAAGAATACTTCATGAAACTCGTTCCTCCAACGGATAACAAATACGCTGCACTCCACGGAGCACTCTGGAGCGGTGGAACTTTTCTCTACGTTCCGAAAGGTGTGAAGGTTCCTCTGCCATTGCAGTCTTACTTCCTTTTTGGTAACCCCGGTGGTGGGCAATTTGAACACACGGTTATAATTGCTGATGAAGGTAGCGAGGTAACTTATATAGAAGGCTGTACGGCCCCAAAATATGATGTTGTAAATTTGCACGTCGGAACGGTTGAAGTGTACGTCAAAAAAGGAGCAAAGATGAAATACTTAACAATGCAAAACTGGAGCAAGAACATGTTCAACCTTGAAATTAAACGTGCAATAGCGGAAGACGATGCAGTTATGACTTGGGTATCAGGTTCGTTTGGTAGTTACAAAACGATGGTTTACCCTGCAACAATACTCAAAGGTGACAATTCCGTTTCTGAAAATGTCTCAATTTCGTTCGCAGGACCTGGACAACATATTGATACTGGTTCTAAGGTAATTCACATAGGAAAGAATACACGTTCTACGGTAGATGCAAGAAGTATAAGCATTGGTGGGGGCTGGTCTTTCTACAGAGGTCTGCTCAAGATTATGGAAAGCGCAAAAGGTTCAAAAGCAAGTGTTAGCTGTACAGGTCTTATGATAGACAACAAATCAAAAAGTGACACAGTTCCAATAATCGAAGTTTACAACACAGACTCCGATGTGGGACATGAAGCGAAGATAGGAAGAATCAAGGATGAGCAGATTTTCTATCTTATGAGCAGAGGACTGAGTGAATTGGAGGCAAAAGGACTTATCGTTAAGGGGTTCATACAACCAGTTGTCCAAGAACTTCCATTTGAATACGCAATAGAATTGAACAGGCTTGTTGATATGGAAATTGAATCCTCGATAGGTTAATTAGGGTGGTGAATGGTATGAACACAATGAAAATAGAAAAGACCTTAAGATTGGAGCATCAAAATTTACGAGCCATTGTTCCTCAAAGAAAGACAATAGACACTGAAGATTACAAGGTTGATGATTTCAAACCTGGTGGGAATAATCTACTTGATGAATGGAGAATAAAAAGACTTTCTGAATACCTAACCTATAAGTTCCCCATGTGGAAAAGGACAGGTTTAAAGAACCTTTCATTGCCAAATGTTTTACCATACAAAGGCTTGGAAGCACTGGATATCGAGGGGTTGAACTTACTAGAGACGCTTGACTTCGAGGGAGCTGACAGGAAATTTGTCCTGCTTGCAGATGTCTTTTCCTCGAGTGGAGAATATATCGTTGTAGAAGACGATACAACGATTGTTGTCAACGACGTTGGCCAAATTGACAACACACTAATCGATGTAAGAAGTGGAGAGTTAAATTTTGTCCGAATCGTTGAGCGTCCATTTTTCATCGGTAATCTTAGAATAAAAGTGAGAAGAAACGCAAAACTTAATCTATACAACCTCTATCTGGGAACTTCTAAAGACGACTTGTTAATTTCAAATGTTTTCATAGACGTCGAAAATGATTCAAAAACAATGGTTAAAGATTTCTACTTTGGTGGTAAAATAAATGTAGGATACGTTGGTGTGCGAGTTAACGCAGAAAATGCATACGCCGACGTACGCCCGTACTATCTTGGTAATGAAAAAACAGTTATCGATATACTGTACCTGATGAGATTTTATAAACCAAACAGTTTTGGAAATGTTGATGCAAAGGGCGTACTTACAGACGAAGCAAAGGTAGTTTTCAGAGGTATAATGGATATTCTAAGCGGTGCAAAAGAAGTGGAAGCTCATCAAAGTAACCATGCCACTTTGATGTCGCTTAAAGCAAAAGTTGAGGCAATACCAAGTCTCATGGTTGATGAAAACGATGTCGTCGCATCACATGCGGCAAGCAGTTCTCCAATAGATGAGAACATGGTTTTTTACCTGATGAGCAGAGGTATACTCAAAGAAGACGCTCAAAAGATGATTGTTCGCGGGGTTTTTGAGACACTGAAAGACGAACTAAAACGATACAATCTGGAAGGGGTCGTTGAGCATGCACTTGACAGTGTTCTCGGCTGAAGAGTTTCTCAAAATACTTGAAGACTTTCCTGTGTTGAAAAGAGAGGTAAATGGAAAACGGTTAGTCTATCTGGATAATGCTGCAAGTACTCTTAAAAGCAAATCCGTCATCGAAAAGATGACGGATTTTTACCTTTACCACTACTCTAACATCCACAGAGCTGTGCATACACTTGCGACTGAGGCAACAGTTGCATATGAACAAGCAAGAGAAAAAATAGCAAAATTCCTTAATTCAAACACTGAGGAAGTTATTTTCACAAGTGGAACAACCATGGGAATAAACTTCTTAGTTAATTCACTTGTAAGAAGTGGTATGCTGAATTCCGAAGATACGGTTCTTTTGTCTCAAGTTGAACACCATGCAAATCTTGTTCCATGGGTAAGGCTTTCAAAGTTTTATGGCTTCAAGGTGGAATATATAGAAGCAGATGATAAAGGTGTCATTACAATGGATGCTATTCTAAAAGCGAAATTGAAAAATCCAAAAGTGGTTTCGATAACCGGTCAATCAAACGTTACAGGTCAAGAAATGCCATTGGAATTGATTAGGGAAACATTCAAAGACTCACTTTTCATAGTTGACGGTGCGCAACTTGTACCTCACAAAAGAATTGATGTTGAAAAGCTAGATATAGATTTCTTAGTCTTTTCTGGTCACAAGATGATAGCTCCAACAGGCATTGGTGTCCTTTATGGGAAGAGAGAACTACTGGAAAATTTAGAACCATTCCTGTACGGTGGAGAGATGATAGACAAGGTTACATTCGAGGATGTTACTTTCAACATCTTGCCATACAAATTCGAAGCAGGGACACAACATATCGCGGGAGCTGTTGGACTAGGATACACGATAGATTACCTTGAATCTATTGGATTTGACAAAATAGAAAAGCACGTTGAAGAACTGTCGAAATACTTGATGGAAAGATTATTAGAACTTGATTTTGTGGAAATCTACGGACCCATAGATGAATCCCACAAATCTTTGGTATCATTTAATGTGAAAGGAATCCATCCGCATGATGTATCTCACATACTTGATGAAAATTTTGGAGTTGCAACAAGGAGCGGACACCATTGCGCACAGCCACTGATGAGTGTATTAGCACGTGGTTCAAAGATAGATTTCCCAAATTCCACAGTTAGAGCAAGTGTGTATTTTTACAACACGAAGGAAGATATAGATATCTTAATCGAAGGATTAAAATATATAAAGAGGTGGTTTGAATGATATATTCAGAATTCATAATGGACTATTCCAAGCTTAAAAAATTCCACGGAAAAATTGAGAACGCACACAAGGTCGAAGAAGGTAAGAATCTCTCATGCGGGGACGAAGTCACATTATATTTCCTTTTCGATGGTGATAAAATCGCTGATGTGAAATTTGAAGGACACGGGTGTGCAATAAGTCAGGCATCGACAAATGTAATGATCGAACAAATTATAGGAAAAACAATAGAAGAGGCTCTGCAAATCATGAAAAATGCAGAAAATATGATGTTCGGCAAAGAATTTGACGAAGATGTTTTGGGACCTATTGTGAATTTTTACGACGTGAAGAATTACCCAATGAGGGTGAAGTGCTTCTTATTACCTTGGAAAACTTTGGAATTAGCACTTAACGATAATAAAAAATGATAAGATAGAAATGCACTATTTTGTTTTGTTGTTCTATCTACGATACCCATCTTTAGAAAAAGTTTAGCGATAGATATTTCCCATTTAAATCCTAAGAGATTTTTTCGGAACTTCTTAAAACTTTTTAGTTAAGATTATCCATTACTTTCAGGGGGAGGATTGAAATCATGAAACTTAAAACAAAGTTTGTTGCTATCATGATAGCAAGTATCGCAGTAGGTATGCTGATATCGTTTGGAGTCATCTTAAGTCTGACATCTTCGCAGCTTGGTCAGTATGCTGTTCGGATGCTTTATGGCATAGCAAATGGGCTTGATATCGAGGCTTTGAGAAGTGTTATTGATAGTCTCGATCAAAATTCAGAAGAGTTTGCAAGGCTAAACAAGTACCTTTCAGCTGCAAGAAAAAAAACTTGATTTCAAGTATCTATATACTTACGTAATAAACGCTGACGGAAAGACGCTTACATATGTTGTCGATGGTATGGAACCATCCAGTGATGATTTTTCTGCACCAGGAGATACTGATACTCTTTTCTTAGATGACAAAAATTTGAAAGACTTAGCTACGAAAGGTTACACTTGGACAAAAATATATAAAGATCCTAATTGGGGAAGGTTAAAGACAATCGTCGTTAGATTAACCGACACCTCTGGAAATACTGTAGCGTACCTTGCAGGAGACGTTGAAGCAAATTATATATACAAAAATGCTTTAACATTCAGTATCCCTGTGGGATTACTTATACTCGGTGTTAATGGAACTTTCCTATGGTTTTTTACAACAATTTTCAGGCGACTCCGTGCTGTCGATACGATCATGCTACATTTTGCAAATGGTGACCTATCTAATGAAGTAAGAGTTGACAAACATGATGAAATCGGTGAGATATTGCAAGCAATAGAAAAGGCTCGCAATAGTTTGTCAATGATTGTGTCAGATTCAAAAAAGCAACACAGCAAATTATTTCCGTAATTCCAGAAACGATAGATGTTTCTAATGTTCTTGAAAAAAATGTAATTGATAATCAGGAAATATATAGGTCTCTTGAGTCAGTAACCCAAAATGTTACAGCTACGTCAGAAGAGATAAATGCCTCGATGGAAAATATACGCGAAGGTATAGAGAAATTTACTCACAGTGTTGAAAATATTGCTGAAGCAGTTAAGAAAACAGCCAGTATTTCCGAAAACGTTAAATCCTCAATATCCGATTCTCAAACCTCTTTAGAACAAGCCAAAACTTTTGGTGAAAAGATTTCTGATTTGTTATCAGGCTTAACAAACAAGAATGCTCAGATTGAGGAAATATTGCAAGGTATAACGAGTATTTCAGAACAAACCAATCTACTAGCGCTAAATGCGGCAATAGAAGCTGCAAGAGCAGGAGAAGCCGGTAGAGGTTTTGCTGTTGTTGCGGATGAGATAAGGAAATTAGCAGAAGAGAGCAAAACGTTTGTTAACCAAGCAAAAGAAATACTTAAAACTGTTTTTAACGACGTCCAGGTGGTAGATAATGAATATAAAGAAGTCCTTGACGGGCTTGCAGCAAGCTTTCAAAAACTTTCGAAATCTGCAGAGGGTTATAGTGAAATAAATGACCAGATAGCTAATATATCAAATGCACTTGATATAGTTTCAACAACTGGGGAAAATCAAAATATGGCTGTTGAAGAAGTGAGCAAGGCAATGGAAGGTTTGGTAAAATCTATGGAAAACTTAAATTCTTTACTCAACGTTGTTGAAAAATCAATTTCTGCGATTGGTGAATCAAGTGGAAAACTAAGCAATGTTGTCGAAAGACTCAAAGAAGTTTCTGCCAAATTGAGCAGGGAAATAGACAATTTCAAAACAGCTAATTAAACAAAACCATACCAAGTATAAAGCAAGGAGGTGAAAAGCGCATGAAAAAAGTTCTCAAGGAATTTTCTGACTTTTTAAAGCAGTACAACGTCATCGGACTTGCTGTAGCAATCATTATCGGTGGCAAACTCAACCAACTCGTTACCTCTCTAGTAAATGATCTGATCACTCCTGCCATTTTGCAACCTGTGCTCACTAAGATGCACCTTGGAAAGATTGAGGAAATTCAGTGGCACGGTATCTACTGGGGAAGGGTTATTTCTGCTGCTTTAGATTTCCTTATCGTTGCTTTGATAGTCTTTTTCCTTGTTAGAGCGATGAACAAAGCAGCTGAAAAAGCAAAATTAGCAGCAGAACTTGCAGCTAAAAAGCTTGAAGAAAAAGTAAAGAGGGAAAAAGATTAAAAATCAAAAAGCCCAGAGCTCAGCTCTGGGCTTTTTTATTCTTGAACTCTTACCACAAAATGAAAGAAGCATATCCAACAGTGTAAGAAAAGTCCTGCGAAAACTCCGCACTCGTAGTGTGATATACGAGTTCGGCGTTTTCAAACAAACTTCTAACAACCGCAACAGGTCCAGGACCGCACATGGTTATGTCGTGTTTTTTCAAATCTTCGTAAAGACTCTCCAAATCGTTACTAATTATTCTCGTAATAGCAATCTCATCTTTTTTCATGGTTAATTCATGTGGATCATAATGGTTGAAATCAGAAGAAGCAACAACTAATGTATCTGGATATTTCTCAAGAATTTTTCTTATCCTTTCAGCAATAAAGCGGGCCGTAGTGAGTCGTTGATCCATCATACAGATGGGAACTATTTGAAATTCACCAAATGCGTGTATTAATAACGGTAGTTGAACTTCTATAGAGTGCTCGTACAAATGGGCACTTTCGTCTTCTTTAATTATTTTTCCGTCTATTATTTCCTCAGCTATTATAGAGTTTACCCTAACACTTCCATTTGGAACGAACCACTCACCTTCCTTCCAAACAGAGACTGAAGCACCGTAACCTGTGTGGTTAGGACCTAGAATGATTATGTTACTTGGCTTACCAAATTCAACAGCTTTTTTAATACCCAATCCTGCGGTTTTTCCACTGTATATGTACCCAGCATGCGGTAAGATAAGACCTAATGGTTTTTCAAGACGATTTTTCGGTTTTTCACTTCCCAGAAAAGCTTCACACATGCTTGTCAATTGATTTGGAGTTCCAGGATAAAATTTTCCAGCAACCACAGGTCTTCTGTTCATTTTACTCACCTTTCCTTTGAGTAAACTACTTTGAAAAACTAACTATTCTTAGTATACCACAATTTCTTGTCGAAAATACCTCAAAAGACTAAAAAAGCGCCGGTCAATTCAAATGTCCGGCGCTTTCTGACAAATGCTTATACTGGCTACTGTTCTATTATCTTGGCTGTTAAGAATATCACTATGTTTCTCTGTTCGGTTTTCTCTTGTACACCTTTGAAAAGCCAACCGATTATGGGTAAGTCTCCGAGAATTGGGATTTTCCATTCCGATTTGCTAACCTCTTCTCTGGCAAGACCACCGATTATGAGTGTTTGACCATTCTTGAGTGTAATCTTTGTTTGGACCTCTCTTTTGTTCTGCTTCGGGAACCCTCCTACAACTACTGAATAATCAAAGTTTCCAACTGTTGTATATAAATCCAAGTCTATCGTATCATCAATGTTTATATTCGGAGTGATTCTTAATTCTATACCGGCTTCCAAATAGTTCATCGTCTGCTTTCCTTCAGAAGTAATTACAACCGGTATAGAATCACCTATAAATATTCTTGCTTGTTCCCCACTCTTTGCCATTATATTTGGGTTTGCCAATAGTTTTCCTCCTCCAGATGTTCCGTATGGAGCTGGTACATTACTACCTGACGTTTTGATTTGGATTTGAGCTTCGTCAATTATCTTGTTCCACAGCGCTTGCAGGTCCATAAAGTCAACAATTTTGAATTTCAGGCTAAGACCTCCAGTACCAATCGATAGATAGTCAGCTGAGCTCAAAATTGTTGAGATATCAAACCCCAGACTGCTCAAAAGAGATTCGTCAACTACTTTTGTTTCGATCGAAACAACTCTAACTTTGGAAACTTTATCGATAACGTTTCTAATATCATCAACATTTTTGGGATCTAAATCATAAGCAATTACTATTCCGGCATCTGTATTCACCATTGCTTTACCACCGTAGAATTCTATAAGTGCTTTGACTTTATCAGCACCACGCGTTACATTAAACGTATATGTTGTTTTTGTTTTTGTGGCTTCAGGTGTAGTGTCAACAACATACACGTTTCCGGATTTTTTAATCGCTATCCCGTAATTCAAAAGTATAGAAGTGAAAGTATCGAAATCTATCTCTGATAGCGACATCGTTGCCGTCGTGTTTATTTGTTTGGAGAATATAATGGGATACCCGAAACTTTCAAAGACGGATTTTATAACGTTTCCAAGCGGTTCATTGTCTATTTTTACACTAATTTTGCCATTCTTAACTGAAACTTTCGACTCGCTAACAGATATAGGTTTTGAAACGTATACCACATTACCGATTTCCTTAATGTCAACCCATTCGGAAAACACCGATTTGAATGTTTCAAAGTCTATATTATTCAAACTGACGGAGAACACTTTTGTTTGGACATCATCAATTTTGTAAGACTTTCCAAGTTTTGAAAGTACTTGGGACACTATGTCAGTTACGTTTTTGTTTGAAGCATTTATTGTTATAAGCCCATCTTTCACAATAACTTCTTCTGGTTGCATTGGTTGCGTTTGTTGCTGTCCCTGGAGAGCTGTTTGTTGAGGAGCAGCGGAATAAATTAAGTAAACATCGTCTGTCTGTTTATAAGTAACGCCGAAGGTTTGTAAGTATTCCATGAAGCTCCTAAAGTCCGCTACTAACAATCTCAAGGTAACGTTGGCCTTTAATTCATCTACCAAAATGACTTGTTCTTTAAACACATTACTTACTTTCATTACAAGTTCTGCTAAGTTCTTATTTGTAACTTCGAGAAGCAACTTACCATTTATGATGTTATATTCACTCTGCGCATCGAACTGCGATATTTCTTTTTCTATCTTATCTAAGCTTTCTTTCTCGCCAACCAGATAAACTTTATCACCGATTTTGTAATGTTTTACATTTGGATCATAAACAGAAATGATTGTTTCAATATCTCTTGCTTCGAGTTTTGTTGTTAAAGTCCTAACCTCAAATTGCGTAGAAAAACCACTTACGAAAGATTTTACACTTGCAAGTTGCTCCTGTGTTCCGTAGACTATGTATCCGGATTTTACTTTGTAAGTCTTTACCCCATAAAGTTCCTTTACAACACTATCCAGAACTTCGTCATAGTTAATTAATTCATATTTAAGCTCGGGTGATTGGGTAAGTTTTTCTATCTCTGATTTTAACTTATCAATCTCATCTTGTTTACCTTTTAAGTACAGCGCATCCCCAATCTGTATAGGTTCTACCTTCAAACTCAATAAGTCACGAAGTTTTGTTACATCTTCAAGTTTCACGTTGTTACCTAACCTGAAAGTTTCTATTGCTAAAGAACTTTTTTCTTTTTCAAAGGCACTTACTTCTTCCGCTATCTTGTCGAGGCTTTCTTTTTTACCAATTAAGTATACCTTATCCCCTATTTTGTAATATCTAACTGAGCTATCGTAGATGTCTCTTATTATTCCTAAGTAAGCTTCTTCAATCTGCGTGTTGAGAATTCTGATTTCCTCTAACTTGACCTGTCCTAAAAACGCCTTTACATTTTGGATTTGTTCTTTTGTTCCGTAAACTATGTATCCAGATTTTATTTTGTAAGTTTGCACGTTGTATATTTTCCTTAAGATTTCATCCAAGCTTTCATCATAACTAATAACATCGTAAGTCATTTCCGGTGACAGAATCAACTTGTTGATTTCTTTAACTAGTTTCTCAATATCGTTCTTACTTCCTTTTAGATAAGCGGTATCTCCGATAACTTCTACCTTTACATTTAGTTCAAGGAGCGAGCTCAGTTTTTCTAAATCTTCTTTTTTCAAAGAATTGGAAAGTTTTAGCGATTCCAAATCTGACTGCATGTTAAGCGATTTCAAATACGCGGCTGCCCTTAAAGCAGGTTCGCTAGGTCCGAAGACTACGGCTTTATTCATTTCTGGGAAGTAGATAACTTCAACATTGTAAACTTTCCTGACATAGTCGATATGTACATTTGAAAGCGAAATTTGGACGGGAACTATGAAATTTTCAACTGTTAGCTTTTCCAAAAATTGCTTTGCATTTTGGGATTGGGTTCCGTAGATAATCAATCTATCTGACAACGTGTATATTTCAACACCGTAAATTTTTTTAGCAATCTCCACTGCGTCTTCATCGTATCTACCGCTCAGCGTAATTATACTTTTGCCAAAGTTTTCTCTGATATTCTTAAATTTCTCCTGAATCGTTGAAGATTCTTGCTTCGGTACAGTTATTATCCAATAACCATCTGTTGTAATGTCAACTGGATAACCAAGAACCTTAGATATCACATCTTTTGAAGGATCAGATGGTTCGGCTTTTATAACAACATTCGTGATGCTTTCTTCGATCGCTTTCTTCAGCCTCTCTATTTCTTTTATTTTCCCTTTTACTAACCTAGAACCATCAGAAAAGGTCTGAACAACAGCTACATTAAATGATTTCAAAAAAGCTTCATCGACTTTAACAGTCGCTGTTGTAAAACTCATTGTGTTTACTAGGTCAAGAAATTCTTTGTATTTCTTCTCATTAACAAAGAGTGTCACGTAAACTGTGTTATCGTATGACTTCACAATATAATTTGGCTCAGCTATATCCAAATAGCTTAGAGCCGACTTGACAGTGTCTTCCGATATATCGGAAAACATGACTCTCCAAGGACGTGCAATAACAGGGTCTTCAAGAAGTTTCTTTACTACATCTTCATAATCTGTGGAAACATAAAGTTTATCACCTACAACTTCGACATTAATATCCTTGTAAAGCTGTTTGAGAAATTCCGCAACACGTTGAGGATATTCTGTAGTAAATGTCTTATATTGTGTCTCAATCGCAGGTTTCTGTGCAGGTTTCAAAGTTTTCACTAATTCCTGCACTTTCTCGTAGTCGGTTCCGTTAAGAGCTAACTGTTTGATCTCAGGTAGAAGAACAAAATCGAAGTCATAAATCTTCTTAAGCTTCTCTAAGAATCCCTCAAGTTCTTTCTCGTCAGCTGTGTAACTGAAATAATACCATGTTGGTTTTGGTTCCATCTTCTTAGCAGCTTCTCTTGCGGCTAGGCCTATAGCAGATGCTAAAATCTTGTATTCATTAGAACCTCCATAAGTAAATAATTTTGACTTATCGGAAAGTGGTAGCGCGTAGATACTCTCCATGAATAATTTGCTCAGCTCTTCAACAGATACCTTTCCACCAGGTATCTGGAAGTTCAGTGCGAATGTCTTTTCGATGTCCTCTTGGGAACCTATGTACAAGGTCTGGTCTTCTGAATAAGCATAAGATAAGCCGGTTAATGTTAAGAGATTTCTCAATATCTGTTCAATAGTAGAATTGTTCACTCTTGTATTTACGAGTTTCCCTTTCGCGCTATCGTATAAAACAAGATTTATTCCAAAGAAGTCAGCTAAGTCTTTAAAAACAACTTCGCTTTTTAGATTTGTAAAATTTGCAGTCATACGCTTTGCAGAAGTGCTCAAAGGCAACCTAATATATAACCTAGAACCTGTGACATTATATGTGGCGCTCACAGGTGTGAGCGTGTAGACAAATAGATTCGCGGCGTCACGGAATGGTATAACCTGAACGGCATCCACACTCTCAGCATTTATAGGGAGGTAAACAGGGCTAACACATGTGTCATTTACGACGAAGAAATGAACAGTCTTGCTACCATTTCTCGAATAGTATTGAACCGTAGGAGCCTTTGTAAAAGATACTATAATTACTATCTCGCTCGACGTCTTAACGTAAGTCAGGTCGATCAATTCTGCAAATGAACTTGTAAAAGCTAAAAGAAACATGATGAAGCCAAACAATTTGAGCAAATTTGTGCTTTTCAAAAGCATTCCCCCCTGTTTAATTAACCGTTATTTCTGCATTACTGATATTTTCTTTATCCTTCCATCCGAAGTATCCAAAACAACCAAGAATTTACTACTTACGTAGATGACTTTGTACTTCCCATCGATTAGCTCCTCACTCAACCAAGCTTTTGTTTCTCCATTTAATGTGAGATACACCTTCGTTGTTCTTGCACTTCCGTCTCTGATTTCTAAGTATCCGTGATATTGTGTGTTATCAGAAGTAATATCTTCTATAAATGTTGATGAATCTTGTGATTCCAAGGTTCCTGAAACACCTTCAAGCAAACTTACTAAATCAACAAAATACGGTTCAAAAACGTTCTTGATAATTACCTTAGATTCCGCCATTGAAGCCAGTTCTGTAATACTAAAACTGGGTAAATTAGCAACTGTAGTTGCTCCAATTGATGTTGATCCAGTTGATGTTGATCCAGATACGTTAGTAGAACCTTGACCAGTAGAAGTTGTAGTATTCGGTACATTAATACTCCCAGGTTGCGATGCTTGTTCATTTATAGTCTGAGTTGAAGCTGTACTTGCCGTAGACGTTGGTGTTTTTTTGGGACCATAATTTATATACAGAACAACTATAGCAATTGCCCATATAGCTATTGCTATTATTAAAAGAATGACAGTTCTTCTGTTCAGGGCCATTGATTCTCACCACTTTCATTTTATATCAAATTTTATTCAGAACCGCGAATTATCATCGTATATTTCACTGAAAGTTTTTTAAATACTATAGGTTCGCTTAAAGAGGCTTTTATAACGATGTAATCAGTTATAAGGAGCCCACTCGAAAGAACTTCGTATAATTTTTCCTTCACTTGTTCTGGAGTCATTTCATCTTTGGCAAAGGTACTTTGAACGCTGTAAACAGAAGCTCTAACATTCTCTAATTGTTTAAGTTGTGTTTCAAGCTGAGCTATATTCCTGGATACACTTCTTACTTCCATAAATTTTTGTTCAAGTTTTGAGACATAAGTGTATGTTTTACCTGAAAAATAAAGAAGACTACCAAGAGTTGATACTATCAACGTAACAAACAAAATTATCATCGCGCCTTTTCTTGGTATCAGAATCATTATCTTATCCTACCCTCCCAAATGTAGTGGAAATATTTCATGTCTCCCAAAAAATTTCTTTGCTCTAGTAAAGATACAAGCACATCCTTATAAAACCGTGCCAGGTCGTTATAAACAACAGAAGTACTAATTTGTGTTTCAGTTCCGTATTCATAAAAATCTACGTAGAACCTTTGACCATCATAAATAACGTTTGTTAGAAAATAGCTGTTAGTGTTTGTAGATGTGTATTTGAGAAAGCTATGCAAAAAATATGTATTCTTATAAGCTTCGATTATATAATTCTTAATTTCCTCGCTTGCACTTTTCAACTGCGATTCCTTAGCCTTCAAAGAAGAAAGTAGGTTATCTATCTGAGCATCGATATCTCTCAAGTCAGTGGTCGTAAGATTGTTGAAAACCTCCGGATATCTTATCAACAACTTTGAAATTTTTTGTTCCATTATGAAATATGATAACGATAGTAAGGAAATGGAAGGCAATATCGATATAACCAAGAGCATTAAAAATGTAGTAAGTTTCAAAACCCTTTTCTTACCAGGTGATAGATTTAACTTTTCCAAGCTCTAATCCCCCCCTGTATAGTAGCCCGAGGTCTGCCAAGCTTAGTTGTGGATGTGGGAGGACTGTAAGTATTGCCTCGGAAAGTTTTGATTTGATATCAGACTCGGTAGATAAAATGGCTTCTTTGATAATACTCGAACGACATACCAAGGAGATACCATCGATCATTTCTATGCTAAGTTTTTCTTGTTCCGTCGTATTAATCGAGATTATTACTTCCCTACCTACTATTCCCAGTATGTCATAGGTTATGCTATCAACTATCTTTTTCGCTTGTCCTATCAGTTCTTCATTACCACTGTTCTCTATCTCGAAGATTTCAAAACCTGTCTCCTCTTTGACAATATGATTAATCTCGTTCAAAGATAAATCAATCATTCTTACATTCAGAATATGCTCACCGTTCATAATTACAATACCTGAAGTGTGCTCGCTAAGCACAATGTAAACCCATCTTCCAGGGAGTTTTTTTACTATCAAGAGTTCGGCAAGAATGTTTGGATAAGCCACGTCGGGTATAAAATCGATATTGTATGAACTAAGGAATCTGAAGAAATCAGATTTTTTCAAAAAGAATACAAGACACTTACCGAAAGCCGAAGGTACGCAAGATACGACTAGATCTTCACTGAGATTGTAAATTCGCCTGATTTCTAACTCAGCAGCCCTTATGCGATCCCTTTCTTTTTTGGTTGGTGGTAACTCTAAGAATGTCATTTGTACAATATCCCACGGTATGTTTATTACCGTTATGTCTTCAGGATCAGCAAAAACAAACTGAGGATAATAGTTTTTTATCTTCAGCTTTCCCACACGGTATTTTGCAATCGTTGTGTTGATTTGTCCATCGTTTAGACTGTATGTTACCACTCTGTACAAAAATACGCCCAAATTATTTTTCACCTCCTGAAACTTTGAAAAGGATAGGTTCAACCGCTACTCCTGAGTATGTCCCACCTTTTACCCATCTGAAAGAGTTAACCTCAAGACCTGAAAGACAACTTTCAGAAGCTTTGTAAAACTCTACCATATCTACCGTGACAATTCGACAGTAATTGTTGATTTTGTAATCTTTGTACAGTTGAGATTTCCATAAACCTGCATAAACAGCTGTTTCTACATACTCTTTTGTTAAATCAATATTGGCTATTTTCATAAGGCTTGTTGAAAAAGCAACAAAAACAAACCCTAGAATAAGCAGTACGACCATCAGTTCAATGAGGTTCAAACTTAGTCACCCTCGCATGATTTTGAAGTATTTATCGCCCAAATTGACTTTGCATTTGGAATATCGTTGAGTACATTGTAAAAGCGATGAAAGCAATAAACAAACCAACAAACGCAATCATCATTGGCTCGATAAGACTAACGAGCTTCTTTGTATCAGCCAGTATTTCTTCCTCATAGAAATCGGCGACCTTTTCCATGACAACATCGAGTTTACCTGTTTGTTCACCGGTCCCAACCATTTCGTACACAATTTGTGGAAAGATGCCTGTTCGCTTCAGACTATCTTTTAAGTTACTTCCTGCTTTGACTTCTTCAATAACCTTGGATATTATTGCCATAAACCTCGGATTATTAGAAGCCTTAGCAGCCATATCTAACGCGTTAACCATTGGAACTCCACTTCCGATGAGAACTCCGAGTGTTCTTGTAAATCTTTCGTTAGCCATCTTGAGCCTCAGTTTTCTTATCGGAGGAATTAATCCTCCTATGAATTCTTTCAAATACGCACCGTATACTGTATCTAGGAAGAATTTCAATCCAACACCGATTATTACAACAACAGGCAACAATATGTACCATTTTTTGGTGAAGATGTAGTTCAATTTCATAAGCATCCCTAAAACCCCTCCTTGGGGCGTTGTACCAAAGACAGAGATAAGCTTAGGCAAAATGAAAACAGAAATCACAATAACGACGGCTACAGCAAAACCTAAGATAAACATTGGATATGCCATGGATGATTTTACTTGTTCTCTTAATCTGTTCATTCCTTCGTAATAATTTGCGATTTTTTTCATAGTAACATCTAATACACCGCCTTCTTCACCTGCACGCACCATGTTTATAAAGATAGAGTCAAACACTCTTTGTCTTTCAAGCGCGTCGGAAAAGGACATACCTCCTTTCATGTCCGCCGCGACTTCTCTAAGTATATTTCTGAATTTTTTTGAGAACACCTCTTGTTCTGAAAGTGTCATTATCGCATCAACAAGTCTCAAACCTGCACTTATCATTGTTTCCAACTGTCTTGCGAAAAGAACAATATCTTTCAGCTTCACTTGGAAAACTGTTCTTTTTTTAGCTACATTGCGTCCAGGTGAGACAGGCCCCGCGGACGTCCTTACAGATACCCTTTTTTCACTTTTTTCCACAATATCGGTGACCAAAATACCTTGTTCCTTAAGTTTGTCCAACGCTTCTTTTATACTATCCGCTTGAACAATTCCTTTCAGCTTTTTTCCACTTCGATCTATACCTTTATACTCAAATACCAAACACACCACCCGCCCTTTTAAGTGTGGGCTACTGATGACCTCACATCTTCCAAAATAGCACCGCTTTTCAAGACTATTTTTCTATCGCACAAATCTTCAAATAACTCTGGTTCATGAGTTGCAACAAGAAAACCCTTGCCACTGTTTTTGAATTTCTTAAGAATTTCTCTAACCGAAAGGACACCTTTCAAGTCTAATCCGGCAGTTGGTTCATCAAAGATAAGGAATTCCGGTTTATGTAACAAAATGGATGCTATCGCTACCTTCCTCTGCTCGCCACCAGATAACTTGAAAGGAGATTGCTTAAGTATATTTTTTCTTAACCCTACAAGTTCAAGCACTTTCTCAATATCTTCCTGGGAGAATGGAACACCAAAGTTCTTTGCAGCGTAAGTAATTTCTTCTTCAACAGTTTCGCTAAAAAACTGTCTTTCCGGTATCTGGAAAGCCACTCCAAATTTTTTACGGAACTCGTATGGGTAAAAGAAAGGGTCCTTACCGTCGTAAAGTAAAAAACCCTTAGAAGGCTTTATAAGCAAGTCCAGCAAATATATAAGCGTTGTCTTTCCAGAGCCTGTATTACCAATAAGCAAGATGCTCTCATCTGTTGAAAAAGATAGATTTATGTCTTTAAGTGCCACTTTTTCAACATCTGTTTTCTCTTCAAAAATAACAGAAACGTTCTTCAATTCTATAAGCACATCTATTCACTCGCCTACATTTAATATCTAAATTTATTCTTTTCGGGATAGATAAATTCGAATACCGCCCTCTTTCCAGATATCCTCGGCGTTGCCGAAAACTTCTTTCATGAAGTTTCTTATCCTTTCACCGCCTTTATTGTGATACGCGACTAACTGGAGTGTTCCTCCAGGCTTTAGGTGTTCGTAGGCTCCGGTAATTAAATCCATCCACACTTTCTTACCAGCAACAATTGGCGGATTAGCGATAATATGGTCAAAAATCATCCCTTCCCAAGGTTCATATAAGTTCCCTTGTCTTATGTCAGCATCGATGTTGTTGTCTTTTGCGTTTATTTTTGCAAATTCAACAGCTCTTTTGTTGATGTCAGACATGAAAATTTCGATGCTGGGATTTTCTTTTTTCAGAACGATACCTATTACACCATATCCACAACCTATGTCTAAAACTTTCCCACTGACTGGAGCATGATGATTGACAAGTATCTGCGTAGCTTTATCAACATCTCCAAAAGAGTAAACTCCTGAAGGACTTTTAAACGAATAGATGTGCCCGTTTTTCAGCTTAAGCTGGACTTCTCTAACTTTTAAAGGAGTTTGTGGTTCTTCAACGTAGTAATGTTCAAAATGCTCAGAATTTCTTGCGGTTTGTTGGTTTTGCTGTTCTTTGTTTATGTCATCCCTTTTACCCATTATTTCACCTCCGGTTTAAGATTAAAATCGCTCTTTTATGCTAGTATGCAGCAAAAACACGGTTTTGGTAAAGCTTTTCTTGAGCTTTTGAGATAAGCGTGTTCAAGTCCTTTCCATCTGTTCCATATTCAGCTATGCTTATTTGAACTTCTAAGCTAATTCCTAATTTTGAAGAGAAGTTTGAAATCTTTTCTTCGAGTCTTTTCATTAACGCTAAAGGATTTTCTTTTGAAAGGGTGAGTATCACAAATTCATCACTGTTGGTTCTACCAACTACATCACTTTTTCTGCACGATTTTGTAATAACTTTCGATAGTTTAACTAACAAATCATCACCGAATTCATATCCATAGACTTTGTTTATCTTCTCAAATTCCTTTATATCCAGGAGCATTATATACAACTTAACCGGAATTCGTTTCGTTATTTCAGAATACTTATCGAAGTAAATAGCTATATTCTTCAAATTAGGTAGGTAAGTTAATTTATCAAAAAGGTTAACCCTGTCAATCTCTGCATTCTTTGCTTTTATAGCCTCTATTACCTCAAACTTTTCAACAACGGTGGAAAGCAAGTTTCCCATTGCCTCGGCTACGCTTTGAAACTCAACTTCTTCGAATATATCTTCATGTTCACAAGTATCCAAATTGAAGAAACCTACCACCTTTCTTTGTGATCTTATTGGAATAGAGATAAAAGCCTTTATGTTATCAATACTTTGTGCTTTTTGTTGAATAAGCTCCTCATCTTCGTTCAGTTTTCTTGCAAGTTCTTTAATTAAATCAACACTTCTTCGTTTAATTACATACGCGTGCTTGAATCTTCTCATAACCATCTCTTTCGGAGTAAATTTAATGTTCTTCAAAATGCTGTAATCGTGGTTGTAAACCGCCAAATAGGAATATGTCCCATCTTTATCCAGCCATAAAACACTTCCGCTATGAACGAAGCTGAGATTATCAATAACTATCTTAAGCAATTGCTCAAAGTCCTTTTTTTTTGAGACTAGTCTCTCTGTTCGTGGTTATACGCAGTAGATTTTCACTAAAAAGAAAGAACATATTTTTGATTTCATTCTGAAGCTTTTCCTTCGCCTTTTTCCGAGCCATTACTATCGCTCCTAGTAAAAAACTTCACAAAACCTGTTAGTAAAATGTAGAACAAAAGAAGTATACCTATCAGCGCTAAATATCCAGTGATACCTATTTTTAATGCTAGCAAGAAGTTTACATTCGACATACTCTCATCTCCGTTAACATTTTACAAATTCCCTACGAGTGCTATGAGTATTCCACCAGCAAGCACCGAACCTATTTGACCAGCAACATTTGCTCCAACAGCGTACATTAACAAGTAATTTGTCGGATCCTCTTTTCTACCTAACTGATGAATAACTCGTGCAGACATCGGGAACGCAGAAATTCCGGCCGCTCCGAGCATCGGGTTGATTTTTTTCCTAAGAAAGAGATTTAGGAACTTTGCAAATAATACACCACCAGCGGTATCAAAAACAAAAGCGACAACACCCAAAAGCAGTATGTAAAGTGTTCTAGGTTGTAGGAACTTATCAGCTGTCATTGTTGAACCTATAGACAACCCTAAAAGAATCGTGACGATATTGGCAAGTTCTGTTTGAGCAGTTTTTGAAATTGAGTTTAACACTCCGCACTCTCTTAAAAGATTTCCAAACATTAAAAAACCTATCAGTGCAGCTGCACTTGGAGCAATTAAGCTTGCAATAATGGTAACTAAAATAGGAAAAATAATCCTGGCAGTTTTATTCACTTTTAAACTCTTCGGGGCCATTTTTATTCTTCTTTCTTCCCTGGTAGTGAGTGCTTTTATAACCGGTGGCTGTATTATTGGAACAAGCGACATGTAAGAATAGGCTGCCACCGAAATCGGACCAAGCAAATCTTTTGCGAATCTTCCCGCGACGTAAATTGAAGTTGGGCCGTCCGCGGAACCAATTATACCTATGGAAGCTGCCTGCTTTATATCAAAACCCAAAAGCGTTGCAACAACCATCGTTGCAAATATACCAAACTGAGCAGCCGCTCCAAAAAGGAACATTATAGGATGTTCAAGCAAAGGTCCAAAATCAATCATTGCACCTACTGCAATAAATATCAAAAGTGGAAAAATTTCTGTTATAATACCTATGTCAAAGAATATGCTCAGAACACCACGATGTAAAACTCCGCCCATCCATTGGTCAACAGCGGAAGAGAAAGGAATATTTACCAATATTGTAGAAAAACCTATGGGAATCAGTAGTGCTGGTTCATACTCCTTGGAGATAGCAATATATATTAGAAAAGCCCCTACTCCTATCATGACAACATTACCTATACTCAATGCAGATATCCCATTCAAAAGCTCTTGCAGTTAAAAACACCCCCGCATATTCGCTACGAACGGTTCGGTTATTAAATAGTCTCCTTATTTCATATTTTAGCATAGACAAGAAGAAATTGAGTGTTTTGATTTTTTGTAATTCTAATTTTAACTCAAATTCACTATATTAAAATATCAGAAAAATACATCTGGAAAAAGGGCGTGATTCAAGTGTCTAAAATTTCTATAGTCTTTGTTTTTCTGCTGTTGTACAATTCGATAATCTCATTGCAAACAATAGCGGTGTTCCTACGGTATCGAAACAAACCAATCTCTATAATAGGAGCCATCACATCATTTGCCGTGGGATTTTACTCATTCGGCTATGCTATGGAATTACTTAATTTACTATCAGGAAATATTAGCCATGCGTTTGTTTGGTATAAAGCACAGTATTTCGCTATTCCGTACATTCCAGTGCTCTGGTATTTCTTCGTTTCGACTTTCTCAGGAAGAAAAATTACAAAAAAGGAAATTACAATACTCTTTATTCTTCCTGTTCTCACTACCATTTTCGTTTGGACAAACGAATTGCATAATCTTTTTTTAAAAGGTTATGTTGTCGAAGGAAATTATATATTGAGAGGACCTTTCTATTACCTACAAACATTTTACAGTTACACTATTTCATTCTTGGGTTATTACATGCTCTTAAAAATGGTTAATAGATACAAAACAGTTTTTCGGAAGGCTACAATAATCCACTTATTTGCTGCAGTTATGATACCTGTTACTGCAAGTGCTGTTTATATCTTGTTCAACCTACCTGTCGATTTGCTACCTTTCGGGTTGATGATAAGTATAATCATTATACTCTTCGAAGCACAAAAGTTACACGGATTTGATTTAGAGTCCGAGATAAAAAGTATTGTTTACGAATCATCCAAAGATTTGATAGTTGTTTTCGACAAGGATGGTTATATAATCAGCGCTAACAAAACGTTCGAAAACTTTATCAAGAACCTACTTGGAAAAAGTGATATTTTATACCAACCAGCCAGGAACATCCTTAGCGAAGAATGCTTGGAAGTCATAAAACACGGCGAAGGCGTGGTCAAAAGGTTTGGACGTTATTTTGAGGTATGGCTAATCCATTGAGAGATAAAAAAGGTAATGAAAAAGGAAAGGTTGTATTCTTCCACGAAATAACCGATGTAAAACTCTCAGAACAAGAAAGAATGTTAGAAAACGAACGTTACAAAACTCTGTTCGAATTTGCTCCCGTTGGGATACTTATCGAAGACGAAGAAGGTAACATCATCGACGTGAACCCGGAAATTTTGCAAAATAAACGGAAGAACCAAAGAGGAACTGATAGGTAAAAATGTCAGAATTCTCGCACCAAAAGAAGATGTCGAAATGGTTAAAAAGAACATCCAAGAGATACTTTTCTGGAAAGACCTTGGTACATACAGTAAAAACGTGGGAAAGCACGGAGAAATTAGGTATGTTGAGCTCTACGAAACGAGCATCACTTTACCCAATGGGAAAAGAGGTATACTTTCTATTCAAAAAGATATCACCAAACAAAAAATTGCACAGGAAGTCATTAGAAAGCTTGCAAAGTATCAGCAAATTATCATAAACTTAGCTATAAACTTCATAAATCTTCCTATTGAAAAGCTTGATGAAGAGATTTCAAAAGCCGTTGAACTTGTTGCAAAGAACTAAATATTTCAAGGCTAAGGGTTTACAGGTTTATCAAAGATGCGGGAACTTTTGCATCTATTAGTTCTTGGGTTTATTCTGAAAATCCAAATGAAACCTCTACAATCACTCTCGATGTAGAAAAAGTAAAAGGTCCAGAGTTAGAAAATCTAATGCAAGGAAAACAGTTTGTAATTACAAAAGAAAAAACAAAAAACGAAGAGATAATAAGAATACTCGGAGAACACTATGCTGCACTTATCACTCCAATAATATTAGAAAACAAAGTATCGGGTTTTATAAGTGCAGCATCTAAAGAACATAAGGATTGGCATCCTATTGAGAAAAAATATATTCAAGCTCTTAGCTTCATTAATCGCAAACGTTGAGGCAAAGAAACGATACGAACAGGAGCTGATATTAGCAAGGAAATTAGCAGAAGAGGCAAGCATAGCGAAAAGTAACTTCTTGGCGAACATGAGTCATGAAATTAGAACACCTTTGAACGGTATTGTAGGTTTTGCCAACTTGCTTGCTGAAACAAACTTAGACGAGAAACAAAGGAAATATCTATCAACTATACTAAAATCCACAGAGGTCTTGCTTGGAGTTATAAATGATATACTAGACTTAGCAAAAATCGAGAGTGGTAGACTACACTTGAGCTCGTCGAATCTAACCTAAAAGCCGAACTTCAAAGCTCACTCATGTTGTATGAAGCAAAAGCAAGAGAAAAACCTGGACTATAATATTTTTATCGACGACAATATTGCAGATTGCTTAGTTTTTGATCCTGTCAGGCTCCAGCAGGTGTTGTTCAATCTAATCAACAACGCAATCAAGTTTACGCCTGCAGGTGGGCTAGTGTCTGTTCGTATCGAAAAGGTAGGGGAAGACGAGGAACACCAATATATAAACTTCTCAGTAAAGGATACTGGGATAGGGATTCCCAAGGAAAAGATTGAAAAAATATTTTGAACCATTTGAGCAGTCTGATGTGTCAATAACCAGAAAATACGGAGGAACCGGACTTGGATTGTCAATTAGTAAACAACTAGTGGAACTTATGGGCTCAAAAATCAATGTTGAAAGCAAAGAAGGTAAAGGAAGCAAGTTCTACTTCACTCTTAAACTGAAAAAGTGTGTAGCCAAAACAACAAAAGATACGAAGAAAACTTCTGAAATAAAAAAGTATAAAGCGAAGGTTTTGGTTGCTGAAGACTACGAAGTAAACAGACTGCTCATTTCCGAGATACTCAAAAAATTCGGAATAGAACCTGAATTTGCATCTAATGGGAAGGAGGCTGTAGAAAAAGCTCTAAAGAATAACTATGATTTAATCTTTATGGACATACTCATGCCAGAAATGGATGGAATAGAAGCCACCAAAAAGATAAGGCAGTTCAATCTGGATGTCCCGATAGTAGCCTTAACTGCACACGCTATGAAAAACATCAAAGATGAGGTTTTGGCATCCGGGATGAACGATTACGTTGTCAAACCTATAAAAGTTGAAGAAATAGCTCGCGTTCTTGAGACGTACTGTAGTCACTTAACTGAAAAACCAGAAAATGTAAAAGGTGTTGAATCATCAATTTTTGAAACGACAAAAGAAAAGCTAAACCTGATGAAAAAGAACAAGCTGAAGATATTGCAGACGATATATCCAAACTAAGGGAAGAACTTGAAAAAGCCGAAAAAGAATACGACCTGACACCGGAATTCGAGAAAGAACTGCTTGAGACATTTCTTACCTCTTCGAAAGGCTCACTAAACAATATAATTATGGCACTATCAACGGGATTTTGAAACAATACGGCAAGAAAGCCCATAGTATCAAAGGTTCCGCACGTTCACTAGGTTTTGAAGAAATAGGTGAACTGGCAAAAGATATCGAATATGCTGCGCGTGATAGAAACACTGAATTTAATTATCTGGAACATGTTGAAAAGATTTCTGAGTATATAAAATTTGTGGAAAAGCTATTTGAAGAGAGGTTTAAAAGCTAAAAGCTACTAGCAATGTCCTATAAAATTTATAACATCCTCATCAAAGTTTCTAAGAGAATTGGTCAGAAGTTCCAATCTCCTTATAGTTTCTTCCACATCTTTTGCGGCAAATCCGTTTCCGCAAGGTATGTTTGTATCGTTCAAAGACAACTTGACTGAGTTCAATGCCATCTGAGTACCTATACTTGCTTTTAGCGCGCAACTTCTCTTTGCACCATCGCACGTCATACCAAATAATGTAGCAAGTACGTTTTGATGGAGTTCTTGATTTGCTCGTCTGTTCCATCCTTCAGATACACAATACCAGCTGCCGCACCTGCCGAAGCTATGCTACCAGCTCCACATATTGGGGTTAACATCCCTGTGTAAGCTTTTATGTAAATGGTAACAAGTATACTAAGCAAAATTGCTTTTTCTTTCTTATCTTGCGATACACCAAGTTCATCCGCAACAGCTGCTACAGGGACTATACAAGAAATCCCCTGGTTTCCACTGCCAGCAACAGTCATCACAGGTAATAATGCACCACTCATTCTTTGGTCAACACCAGCAGCAACGTACCGTGGTATACCTTCAAGTATTCTTCCAAAATTTCCCTGTGTATCCAAACCTATTCTTGAAATCTCAACATTGTACTGGATAGCTTGTCTAACAATCTCCAAGACATCTTCTTCAGGATTTTGCACATAATCAAATATCTCGTTCAGTGTGATACTTCGTGCTGTTTCTTTTTTTGAAATTCACACTCGATTGTACATTGAGTATCTCATCTCCATCCCACAACGATTCTAGTAACATTATCATGAGAATCTGTTATCTCAACAATTACCTCGTTCTCTCCCACAAGCTTT